>Ga0209281_1000002_pt1 | contig 1924012 bp, 1709 predicted proteins | sample MedtruBG_FD_187514 | JGI IMG/M metagenome (GOLD analysis project Ga0209281, IMG submission 187514) | Root nodule microbial communities of legume samples collected from California, USA - Medicago truncatula BG (SPAdes) (version 2) | ecosystem: Host-associated > Plants > Roots > Nodule... | reverse complement strand
ACGGAATTGAAGTGAACTTCACTTCTATTCTCATGAGCGTTTTTGGCTTCAAAGAGCCGAGTTCCAAAGAACTTGGCTGTTCGCCTCAAACGCCCACGCTTATCGGCTGTATATTTTTAAGGATCGAAGCAGAGAATCTCTTCTTTGCTTCCGACTCGCTGCGATCAGCGAATCCTTGAATTCTAGCACAGTTTTTAGCGTCGTTGCAATCAAATTTCTTTGATCTTTTCAACACCAGCGATCTGCATCGCTTCTCTTCAGCAGAGCCTTGCATTGTAGCACGTTTTTTCAACCCGCCAACAACAAGAATCCTACCGCAGCAACCAGAGCATCAACTCCAACCACCGGATCAGGCCACCAAAGCAACCCTCTCATAAAAAAAGCCACCCTTGCGGGTGGCTTTTTTCTATCCTGGCGGAAACGGAGGGATTCGAACCCTCGATGAGGCTCTACACCCCATACTCCCTTAGCAGGGGAGCACCTTCGGCCACTCGGTCACGTTTCCGGAATGACGTTATTGTAACGTGCTTTTTTGCCGGTTTCGGCAAAACGATGATTTTATTCCGGCTTGTCGAGACCGAAGGCGGTGTGCAGGGCGCGCACGGCCAGCTCCAGGTACTTCTCGTCAATGACGACGGAGGTCTTGATCTCGGAGGTGGAGATCATCTGGATGTTCACGCCTTCCTGGCTCAGTGCACGGAACATGGTGGATGCCACGCCCACATGGCTGCGCATGCCGATGCCGACAATGCTGACCTTGGCGATGTTGGGGTTGCCGACGACTTCGGTGGCACCCAGGGCGGGCACGACCTTGTCGCGCAGCAGCTCCATGGCGCGTTGGTAGTCGCCCTGGCTGACGGTGAAGCTGAAGTCGGTTTTGCCTTCCTTGCTGATGTTCTGGATGATCACATCGACTTCGATGTTGGCATCAGCCACCGGACCCAGGATGCCGTAGGCGATGCCGGGGGTGTCGGGCACGCCGAGAACGGAGATCTTGGCTTCGCCGCGGTTGAATGCGATGCCGGATACGACGGCCTTTTCCATTTTTTCGTCTTCCTCAAAAGTAATCAGCGTGCCGGAGGTGGATTCTTCCTCCAGGTCGATGTCCCAGGGCGTGAAGCTGGAGAGCACGCGCATGGGCACCTTGTACTTGCCGGCAAATTCCACCGAGCGGATCTGCAGCACCTTGGAGCCGAGGCTGGCCATCTCCAGCATTTCCTCGAAGCTCACGGTGTTCAGGCGCTTGGCGGCCTGCACCACGCGCGGGTCGGTGGTGTAGACGCCATCCACGTCGGTATAGATAAGGCACTCGGCCGCCTTCAGCGCCGCAGCCACGGCCACGGCCGAGGTGTCGGAGCCGCCACGGCCCAGCGTGGTGACATGTCCGTTGGGATCGATGCCCTGGAAGCCCGTGATGATGACCACGCGGCCAGCGTCGAGTTCGGCGCGAACGCGCTTGTCGTCGATGGACTCGATGCGTGCCTTCGTGAAGCTGCTGTCGGTGCGCACAGGAACTTGCCAGCCCGAGAAGCTGATGGCTTCCACGCCTTCGGCCTGCAGCGCAATGGCCAGCAGTGCCGACGACGCCTGCTCGCCCGTGGAGGCCAGCATGTCGAGTTCACGGTAGTACGCCGTTTTGGCCGAGCCGGGAGCCAGCTCGCTGGCCAGACCCAGCAGACGGTTGGTTTCGCCACTCATGGCGCTGGGGACGACCACCATCTGGTGACCGGCACGAGCCCACTTGGCCACGCGCTTGGCAACGTTGCGGATGCGCTCTGTCGAGCCCATCGAGGTGCCGCCGTATTTATGAACGATCAGTGCCATTGGATATCAGGGTGACGAAACTGCTTGCCACGGCGCTGTACGACAGAGGGATGCCTGTGCAAGCCAGGATGTTCGAGAGGACTGCGCATGAAGCGAAATGTCCGCCCGGATCCGTCTTGCGCAAGCCGTTTGGTTTTGGCGCGCCGCCGGTTTTCGTACAAAGTTGGACCAAAACTCGTCAATTGTACCAATCGAGCACCGACCCCAGGCGCCGCACAAAACCCCGCCCCATCTTGAGATGGATGCGGTGGCCTCGCGTAAGGCAAACGCCGATCTGCGCGAGCAGCTGATCGAGCTGCGCGGCACTGGGCGTGGTGGCATGCACACTGCGCAGCCAGTGGCGCAGCACATTGGCCTGGCGCGCGGGGCTCAGCGCCTGCAAGGCGGTGATGCCGGGGGGGGTGCCGATGGCCGCCAGATCGGCCTGCGCCATCTCCTGCAGAAGCTCGGCCGCCTCGGCGCAATGCCGGCTGCTGCGCGCGAACGTGGCGCGAAACTGGGGAAAGGCCTGCTGCAGCGCGGGCAGCAACTGGGCGCGGATGCGATTGCGCGTATAGCGTGCGTCGGCATTGGTCGGGTCTTCCACCCACGCCTGGCCACGCGCCGCAAGCCAGTCACGCAGGACTTGGCCGGGCAGATCAAGCAGCGGACGATGCCATTCGAGATCCGCCCTGCTCCACTGCGCCGGCATGGCAGCCAACCCGGCCACACCGGCGCCGCGAGACAGGGCCAGCAGCAGCGTCTCGACCTGGTCGTCCGCATGTTGCGCCAGCGCCATGCTGCGAACGGGCGGCAAGGGCTCTCCGCTGGCGCCCTGCACAGGCCAGGGTTCGCGGGCGGCCTCTATCAGCGTTGCGTAACGCAGCTGGCGTGCGGCGTCCTCAGGACTCTGGCCCGGCGCGTGGCGTGCGTCCACGCGGCGAATCTTCAAAGGAACGGCATGCTGCGCGCAGACTTTCTCGCACTGGCCGACAAAGGCATCGGCCGCCGACTGCAGACCGTGGTGCACATGGATGGCCACGACCTGGCCCGGCCAGCGCTCGGCGCAGGCCAGCAGCAGCGCCGTGGAGTCCGCACCGCCGCTGAAGGCCACGGCCAGCGGCAGTTGCGGCGCAAAGCGATGGATGGCGGCGTCCAAAGCGGCACCCGGTGCAGCACCTGGTGCACCATCTGGCGCGGCTTCCGGAACATTGCGCAGCGGGTCGGTGATCGGAATTTCCACAGGCTTGAATCAGGTATGTCAGGACTCAGGCCGAGTCCCGGCGCAAAAAGAAAACGGCTCCCAGGGGAGCCGTTCAGTGTGCCAGAGTGTGGCGCAGGCCTTCAGCGGTTGTCGGCCTTGGTATCGGCGAAGCGGCCGTAGCTTTGCAGGCGCTCGTAACGGCGATCCTGCAGTTCCTTGGGCTTGAGGTCCGCCAGCTGGCGATAGGCATCGCCCAGCGCGCGCTTGAGGAAGGCGGCCATTTGCTTGGGGTCGCGGTGGGCGCCGCCCACGGGCTCGTTGACGATCTTGTCCACCAGGCCCAGGGCCTTGAGGCGGTGGGCTGTGATGCCCATGGCATCGGCCGCGTCCTGGGCCTTTTCGCCGGTCTTCCAGAGGATGGAGGCGCAGCCTTCCGGGCTGATCACGGAGTAGACGGCGTATTGCAGCATCAACACCTGGTCGGCGACGGCAATGGCCAGGGCGCCGCCCGATCCACCTTCACCGATGACGGTGGTGATGATGGGGGTCTGCAGCTGGGCCATTTCGTAGATGTTGCGGCCGATGGCTTCGGACTGGCCGCGCTCTTCGGCTTCGATGCCGGGGAAGGCGCCAGGCGTGTCCACGAAGGTGAAGACCGGCAGGCCGAACTTTTCGGCCGTCTTCATGAGGCGCAGGGCCTTGCGGTAGCCCTCGGGGCGCGTCATGCCGAAGTTGCGCAGCGTGCGCTCCTTGGTGTCGCGGCCCTTCTGGTGGCCGATGACCATGCAGGAAATGCCATTGAAGCGCGCCAGCCCGCCCACGATGGACTGGTCGTCGGCGAAGTGCCGGTCGCCGTGCATCTCGATGAAGTCGGTGAAGCAGTCGCGCACATAGTCCAGCGTGTAGGGACGCTCGGTATGGCGCGCGATCTTGGTGATCTGCCAGGGCGAGAGGTCGCTGTAGATGTCCTTGGTCAGCTGCAGGCTTTTTTTGCTGAGCTGCTCGATCTCTTCCGAGATATCGACTGCGCTTTCGGTCTGCACGTAGCGCAGTTCCTCGATTTTGGATTCGAGCTCGGCGATGGGCTGCTCAAAATCCAGAAAGTTCTTTTTCGCCAACTTGTTTCTCCTTGTCCCAGCCAGGCACGGTGCATGCGTTCCGGCCGGAAAACGGGGGTTGATCGGGTGTGATCGGTTTGTCTTCAGGCTGCAGGCTGCGGTTCGAGCGAGCGCCAAATATACCAAGTCGCCACGGTGCACCACGGCTTCCAGGCCTCGGCAACCTCACGCGCCTCGCTGCGGCTGACGGGGTCGCCTGAAAAATAGTTCTGGCTGATGCCCGAGATCAGGCCTGCATCGTCCAGCGGCAGCACATTGGGCCGCTGCAGGTAGAAGATGAGGAACATCTCGGCGGTCCAGCGGCCCACGCCGCGGATGGACATGAGCTCGGCCACGATGGCTTCGTCACTCATGCCCTGCCAGTCGTCCTGGTGCAGGCGGTGCTCGGTGAAGTGCATGGCCAGGTCCACCAGGTAGTCCACCTTGCGGGCAGACAGGCCCACGGCGCGCATGTCGTCCACCTTGAGCTTGAGCACCAGGTCAGGCGCCATGCGGGCGGGCAGGCGCGCGAACTTGTTCCACAGCGTCTGGGCAGCCTTCATCGAGATCTGCTGGCCCACGATGGAGCGCGCCAGCGTGGCGAAGGCATCGCCGCCGGGCTGCAGGGCCAGGTGGGCAAAGCGCGGGATCAGGCGCTTCATCACGCGATCGCGCCGCACTAGCTGGCGGCAAGCCTCGGCCCAGTACGCCGGGGCACCCTCGGGCGGTGCGGGCAGGGATATCTTGGCCTTGGGAGCGGAGGCAGCGGCAGCGGCTGCCGCAGGCGCCGAACCTGCGCGCGCGCCCAGCGTCACCATCGGCAGCGGGGCCGGTTGCTGTTCGGGCACGGGCAGATCGGCCACCAGCGGCAACTGCTCGAAATCCATGGTGTCCAGGGGTTTGGCGGAGGCCATCAAAGCACCTCCCCGCACCTGGCGCGGCACATCTGGCAAGGCATACGGATCAGCCCTTTGCGGCTGCCTCCCAGGTCGTGCCAGCGGGGGAGTCCTTGAGCACGATGCCCTGTTCCAGCAGCGCCTTGCGGATGCGGTCGGCCTCGGCCCAGTCCTTGGCCGCCTTGGCGGCTGCGCGTGCGGCAATCTGCGCCTCGATGGCGCCGGCATCCATCTCCGAAGTGCCCGCCTGCAGGAAGGCCTGCGGGTCGCCCTGCAGCAGCCCCAGGCAGCCGGCCAGGGCCTTGAGCAGGCCCGCCGTCTCGGCACTCTTGCTGCGGTTGACTTCGGCAGCCAGCTCGAACAGCACGGCCACGGCCTCGGGCGTGCCGAAGTCCTCGTCCATGGCCGCCTTGAAGCGCGCGGCAGCGGGATGATTCCAATCGATGGCAACCTCGGCGGGCGCGACCAGGCTCAGTGCCGTGTACAGGCGCTTGAGCGCGCCGCGTGCGTCGTTCAGGTGCACGTCGCTGTAGTTCAGCGGGCTGCGGTAGTGGCTGCGCACGACGAAGAAGCGCACGGTCTCGGCGTCGTACTCCTTGAGCACGTCGCGGATGGTGAAGAAGTTGCCCAGCGACTTGGACATCTTCTCGTTGTCCACGTTGATGAAGCCGTTGTGCATCCAGACCTGCGAGAACGGCTTGCCGGTCGCGCCTTCGCTCTGGGCGATCTCGTTTTCGTGGTGCGGGAACTGCAGGTCGGCACCGCCGCCGTGGATGTCGAAGCTCTCGCCCAGCATCTCGCAGCCCATGGCCGAGCACTCGATGTGCCAGCCGGGACGGCCCACGCCCCAGGGGCTGGCCCACTTGACCTCGTCCGGCTCGGCGGGCTTGGCGCTTTTCCACAGCACGAAGTCCAGTGGATCCTGCTTGCCGTCCTGCACGGCCACGCGTTCGCCGGCCTGCAATTCGTCCAGCGACTTGCCCGACAGCTTGCCGTAGCCGGGAAATTTGCGCACGGCGAAGTTCACGTCGCCATCCGTGCCCTGATAGGCCAGGCCCTTGTCCTGCAGGCGGCCGATCAGGGACAGCATCTGCGGCACGTATTCGGTGGCGCGCGGCTCGTGCGTGGGGCGCTCGATGCCCAGGGCGTCGGCGTCCTGGTGCAGGGCGTCGATCATGCGGTCGGTCAGGGAGCGGATGGTCTCGCCGTTCTCGACGGCGCGACGGATGATCTTGTCATCGATGTCGGTGATGTTGCGCACATAGGTCACGCGATGGCCGCTGGCACGCAGCCAGCGCTGCACCACATCGAAAGCGACCATGGAGCGTGCGTGTCCCAGGTGACACAGGTCGTACACGGTCATGCCGCACACATACATGCGCACATGGCCCGGTTCGATTGGCGAAAACGCTTCCAATGCACGCGACAGCGTGTTGTAGATACGCAAACTCATGGATGTTTATCAGGGGAGAAAGGGTCGCTGCAGGGGGCGCGTCCCACGCGCCGCCGGACCCTTGGCGCCGATGCAGGCATGCTCAGCAGGGAGCAGGAGCGGCAGGCGCAGAGCCCGTGTGACCCAGCACACCCCTCAGCTACAATTGACCGCAGTATAAGCCCGCGCCGCGGGGCATTCCCCCGAGGCCCCGAAAGCACCTACATGCCTCTACGCAACTCGTTTCGCTCCGCCCTGCGCCTCGCGGCACTGGCGGCCCTGCTCGCAACAGGCCACGCCCACGCCGACGACTATACGGAAGTGAATCAGTTGCTGCGCAACGGCAAGAGCACCCAGGCGCTGGCACGCGCCGATGCCTATCTGGCCAAGAACGCACGCGACCCGCAGATGCGCTTTCTCAAGGCGGTTGCACTGACCGACAGCGGCAAGACAGACGAGGCCATCGCCGCGCTGAACCAGCTCATCGAGGACTACCCCGAGCTGCCCGAGCCCTACAACAATCTGGCGGTCATCTATGCCGGCCAGAACCAGCTCGACAAGGCGCGCTCCGCGCTCGAATCCGCCGTGCGCAACAACCCCAACTACGGCGTCGCCTACGAGAACCTGGGCGACATTCATGCCCGCCTGGCCTACGAGGCCTACTCCAAGGCGCAAGGCCTGGATGGCCGCGCGGCCAGCGTGCGCCCCAAGCTCAAGCTGCTGCGCGACCTGCTGGCGCCCGTCACCGCCGCCAAGTAGGCCCCCGGCCCACGCGCGCAGCCCTTGCGCCAGCGCGCGTGCGGCGGTCGATCGGTTCTTGCCATGCCTGGCGCGCACCCGCAGGAACCTGCCCGGTTTTCCCCACTCCATCCCCCAGCCCTTTGGCTTTCACAGGAGATTCGCATGACCACACGCCGCATTGCGTCGCTTTCCCTGGCCGGCATGGCCCTGGCCGCTTCCCTTTTCACCGCCCTGCCCGCCATGGCGCAGAACGCCACGCCCAAGGTGCAGATCAAGACCAGCATGGGCGACATCGTGCTGGAGCTGAACGAGGCCAAGGCTCCCAAGACCGTGGCCAACTTCATGCAGTACGTGCGCGACAAGCACTATGACGGCACGGTGTTCCACCGCGTGATGGACGGCTTCATGATCCAGGGCGGCGGCATGGATGCCAGCCTCAAGGAAAAGCCCACGCGCGCACCGATTCCGCTGGAGGCGGACAACGGCCTCAAGAATGACCGGGGCACCATCGCCATGGCGCGCACGGGCAATCCCAACTCGGCCACCTCGCAGTTCTTCATCAACGTGGTGAACAACGACATGCTCAATGCGCCCAAGCCTGACGGACACGGCTACGCCGTCTTCGGCCGCGTGGTCCAGGGCATGGATGTGGTGGACAAAATCCGCACGGTGGCCACGGGCAACCAGGGCATGCACCAGAATGTACCCACCAAGCCGGTGACCATCCTCTCGGCCACCGAAGTCAAGTAAACCGCGCGCCGCGCCTTGCGTGGCACGCCCTTCCCCTCCATCCAACAAGGAATCGCCATGAGCAATCCCCAAGTCGAACTCCACATCGCCGGCCACGGCGTCATCACCATCGAACTCGACGCCGCCAAGGCCCCGAAGAGCGCAGAGAACTTCCTGGCCTATGTGAACAAGGGCCACTACAACAACACCATCTTCCATCGCATCATCGATGGCTTCATGATCCAGGGCGGCGGCTTCGAGCCCGGCATGAAGCAAAAGGAGACGGACGCCCCCATCGAGAACGAGGCCAAGAACGGCCTGAAGAACGACAAGTACACCCTGGCCATGGCCCGTACCGGCGACCCGCACTCGGCCACCGCCCAGTTCTTCATCAACGTGGCCGACAACGGCTTCCTGAACCACACCTCGCCCAGCGCACAGGGCTGGGGCTATGCCGTGTTCGGCAAGGTGGTCAAGGGCACCGAGATCGTGGACAAGCTGCGTGGCGTGAAGACCGGCCGCAACGGCGGTCACCAGGACGTACCCAAGGATGACGTGATCATCGAAAAGGCCGTGGCCCTGTAATCAGGCGCTTGCGCACACGAGGCGGCCGTGCCCTTTCGGGTCCGGCCGCCCTGTTGTCCATGCGCATGGCACCAGGCCGTGCGCATGGACAACAGACCCGCTCCAGAGCCGTCCCAAGGCTCCTACAGCCCTTCATGCAGCGCCCTTGCCGGGTGCCCCGTCCCATGGCCCAGACCGCCGCGCCCCGCCCTCTTCCCGTGCCGCCCATTGCGGCCGAGTGGACACTGCCCGCGGGCTGGCGCACGCTGGAGTTCATCTCGGACCTGCACCTGCAGGCCAGCGAGCCCGCCACCGTGCAGGCCTTCCGGCAGTACCTGGCCGCCACGCGGGCCGATGCCGTCTTTCTGCTGGGCGACCTGTTCGAGGTCTGGGTGGGTGACGACGCCCTGCTGGAGCCGGGCAGCTTCGAGGCCGAATGCGCCACCGCCATGCGCGCGGCAGCCACCCGCACGCCGCTGTTCTTCATGCAAGGCAACCGCGACTTCCTGACCGGCGCGCAGTTCGATGCGCTGTGCGGCACGACCACCCTGACCGATCCCACCGTGCTTGACTGCGGCGACCAGCGCATCCTGCTCAGCCATGGCGATGCCCTGTGCCTGGACGATGTGGACTACCAGCGCTTTCGCGCCATGGCCCGCTCGGCGGCCTGGCAGGCCGGCTTCCTGGCCCAGCCGCTGCAGGTGCGCCGCGACCAGGCACGCGGCATTCGGCAGGAGAGCGAATCGCGCAAGCGGGAATCGGACGGCCATGGCGCCGCCATGCCCACCTATGCCGACCTTGACGCGCAGGCCACGCGCAGCTGGCTGCATGCCGCAGGTGCCGCCACCCTGATCCACGGCCACACGCACCGCCCGGCCGACCATGACCTGGGCGATGGCCTGCGGCGCATCGTGCTCAGCGACTGGGATCTGGCGGCGCCCGCGCCCCGCGCCGAGGTGCTGCGCTGGGAGCGCGGCATGGGCCTGCAGCGCCTGCCGCTGTCCGATGTTCTTGAACAGGCCAGCCCGCCATGAGCCTTTGGCAACAACTGGGCCGCTGGGTCCGCAGACTGGGCCGCCGCGCACGCTCCACTGTGTCGCCGGTGCCCGAGATTCCCGCGCCGCTGTGGCTGTCCACGCTGGCCGCCTACCCCTTTCTCGCGTCGCTGACGCTGGAGGAGCAATCCAAGCTGCGCGCCCTGGCCGCCGTCTTCCTGCAGCGCAAGCGCTTCCACGGTGCGCACGGCCTGCAAGTGAGCGATGCCATGGCGTTGGAGATTGCCGCCCAGGCCTGCCTGCCCCTGCTGCACTGGGGCGAGCCGCAGGGCGCGCTGTCCTGGTATGACGACTTTGTCGGCATCGTGGTGCACCCGGGCGATGCCGTGGCACGGCGCCAAAGCATGGACGAGGCCGGCGTCATCCATGACTACGACGAAGTGATCATGGGCGAGGCCATGCATGGCGGCCCCGTCATGCTCAGTTGGCAGGCCATTGGCGCAGGCCGCGGGCCGCATGCCAGCCACCACGGGCACGGCGGCCAGGTAGCCAACGTGGTGATCCATGAATTCGCCCACAAGATCGACATGCGCAACGGCGGCGCCGATGGCTGCCCGCCCCTGCCGCCGGGCTTCATGGGCAGCAGCTCCGCGCGCCAGGCCCGCGAGATATGGCAGGCCGCCTGGGCGCCGGCCTACGACGCCTTTCGTGAGCAGATCACCATCGCCGAACGCTTTGGTGGCGAATGGCCCTGGCTGGACGGCTATGGCGCCACGGCGCCCGCCGAATTCTTCGCCGTGGCCTGCGAGGCCTTCTTCGTGGACCGCGCCCGCTTTGCCCTGGAATTTCCCACGCTGGCGCCGCTGCTGGCTGCGCTCTTCAAGCCGGCCACCAGTCAATCCTGATCGGAGCAAACCTCCTTCAGGGCCTGGGCGAACAGGCGCTGCTCCTCGTACTGCCCGCCCGCCTTGCGCTCGAACAGGGTGATGGGTGGCAGGGTCCAGCCAAAACGGTGGCGCACAATGCCCACGCCCGCGATGCGCACCAGTTCCTCGGCAATGTCGGCCGGCACGATGGACACGGCACGCTCATTGGCCGCCACCAGCTCGCCGATCACCTTGGCCGAGAGTGTTTCCACAAACGGCGGCGGCGGCTCCACGCCCGCGCGCAGAAAAAAGTCGGTGATCTGCTCGCGCATGGGCGTGCGGCGCTGGCCCAGCACCCAGTCAAGCCCCGTGAGCTCGGCCCACTGCAGAGGCCGGCGCCCCAGCCGCGTGGCCAGGCTGCGGTGGGCGATCAGGCGAGGCTCCTGCTCATAAAGCACGCTGTGCCGTATGCCGCTCATGTCCAGCACGGCCGAGGCGCGGCCAATCACGCAGTCCAGCTCATGTGCACGCAACTTTTGCAGCAGGCGGTCGCTGGTGTCCTCATGCAGCGTGACCGTGATGCGCCGGCCTTGTGGCCGCGTCCTGCCGATGGCATCGGCCAGCATGCGCGCCGGCAGAAAGGGGATGACACCCACCTGCAGGTGCGCCGCACGCTGCTGCCCCACGGCCTCGATATCGTGTGCCCAATGGTCCAGATCGGCCAGCATGCCCCGGGCGCGCGCCAGCACAAGCGCGCCCAGCTCCGTAGGCTCCATGCCGCGCGCAGAACGCAGGAACAGCGGCGCGCCGAACAATGACTCCAGCTCGGCCAGGGCCTGGGTCACGGCGGGCTGGCTGGTGGCCATGCGCTCGGCCACGCGGGTCAGCGTGCCCAGCTCGCTGATGGAGCGCAGCAGCAGCAAATGCTTCATCTTCAGGCGCGTGGCCATGCGGTGGGCCAGTTGGGCAGCGGACGATGCAGTGCGGTTTTGCGGCATGGATTCAGGCGTGGCGCGTCATAAGCAAAACCATATTGAACAATAAAAACAAACGAATTTCTGCTTATGCATGCGTTCCAGAATTCCTGCGTCTTGCACACCCAAAACGAAAGGACCAGGCAGACCATGGATGGCATGTTTTTCATCATCGCGCTGGGCGCGGCGGCGGCCGGATTCGTGCAGGGCCTGTCGGGCTTTGCCTTCGGCATGGTGGCCATGTCGTTCTGGGCCTGGGTGCTGGAGCCGCGCGATGCGGCCGTGCTCACCGTCTTCGGCTCGCTGCTGGGCCAGGTGCTGTCGGCCATCACCGTGCGGCGCGGGTTTGCGCTGGCAAAGCTGCTGCCCTTCATCCTGGGCGGTCTTGCCGGCATTCCGCTGGGCGTCTTGCTGCTGCCGCACCTGGACATGGCCTGGTTCAAGGCCCTGCTGGGCGGCATGCTGGTGCTGTGGTGCCCGGTGATGCTGCTGTCGGCCCGGCTGCCCAGGCTGGCGCGCGGCGGCCGCCTGGCCGATGGTGCCGTGGGCCTGGCGGGCGGCGTGATGGGCGGACTGGGCGGCTTCACGGGCACGCTGCCCACGCTGTGGTGCACGCTGCGCGGCTACCCCAAGGATGAGCAGCGCTCCGTCATCCAGAACTTCAACCTGTCCATGCTGGCCGTGACCATGGCCACCTACCTGGGCACCGGCATGGTCACGCGCAGCATGCTGCCGCTGTTCGCCATCGTGGCGCCGGCCATGCTCATTCCATCGCTGCTGGGCTCCAGGCTCTATATCGGTATCAGCGAGGCACGGTTCCGGCAGATCGTGCTGGGCCTGCTGTGCCTGTCCGGCGTGGCGCTGCTGGCGTCTTCCGTGCCCGTACTTTTGCAGCGCGCGGCCTGAGCGCGCCGCGCGCCCACACTCCATCGGCTAACGGCAGTCAACTATGTGAACCTCTGGCACACACCTCGCTATGCTTCATCGTATATTACGAACTGCACCAGCCCTTCCATGAGAGGCCTTCCGATGTTGACGCCCCCCTTCAAACTCAGCGCAGGCGGCATGGCCGCCCTGGGCGCCGCCGTGTCGGCAGGCGCGTTGCAGTCCGGGGACGGCCAGTGCTGCGGGCACGACCATGTCCGCGAAGAGCATGGCGGCGCAGCGCACGCCCAGGCGCGCACCCGGCTCTACCAGCTGGACACGCATCTGCACTGCTCGGTGATAGGCACCTGCCTGAGCCCGGCCGAGCTGCGCAAGCTGATGGGCAGGCACATGGATATCAAGGGCAAGACCGACCTGGAACTGCACCACCAGGCCGTGGGCCTGGCGCATGAGAACGGCGACCTGTCCAAGGCCATCCACAAGGCGCTGGACCAGCGCCATGCCGCCGTGATCAAGGGCTTTGCCGCCGCCCAGGACGAGGCTGCACTGGAGGCCGCGTGGAAGCAGGCCTGGCAGCAGGGCGAGATTCCGGGCGCCTACTGGGCCTTGCTCACGCACAAGTGCACCAGCTTTGCACTACGGCAAATGGCCTTTGGCGAGGTGCACATGCTGTCGCACCTGATGGGATCGGCCAACCGGCATGAACTCAAGCGCTTCGTGGCACTGGAAAAGGAAAACCTGGAACTGCAGGACAAGCTGGAACGCGAACGCCAGCGCCACCACCAATCCCAGCTCGAACGTGATGCGCTGGCCGGCCAGCTGCGCCAGCAGTCCCTGGACTTCGAAGCCCGCCTGTCGCAACTCAGGACAGGGGCAGCCCCTGGAGGCGAGACCCGCCCCGCCGATGCGGGCGCCCTGGTCGGGATGCACACCGAACGACGCGAGCGTGCAGAACGCGCTGCCGAACAGGCCTGGGCCGAGGCTGGCCGCCTGCAGCAGATGGCCGAGCAATTGCAGCAGCGCGTGCAATGGCTGGCCGAGGAACTGGCCGCCGCCGAAAAGGAACTGCATCGCGCCGCCACCCAGCCCCAGGCCCCTGATGCCGCGCAGCAGCAGGCGCTGCAGGGCCGCAAGCTGCTCTACGTGGGCGGGCGCCCCAGCTCTACCCCTGCCATACGCGACCATGTGCAGCGCCATGGCGGCGAGTTCCTGCACCACGATGGCGGGCTGGAGACGCGCAAGGGCCTGCTGGCCGCACAGCTGCCGCGCGTCGATCTGGTGGTCTTTCCCGTGGACTGCGTGGACCATGATTCCGTGGTCAACCTCAAGCGCCTCAGCGAGCGGCATGGCGTGCCCTTCATCGCGCTGCGCACGGCCAGCCTGGCCAGCTTCGCGGCTACCGTGGCGCGCGAGTTGGCACCGCCCGACGCGGGAACCCGCACCACCAGCGCATCACACTTTTGCCTGCGCCACGGCTGATGGTGCCGCATGGCGCGGGCTAACATCCGGTCTTTGCACATCCATCAGGAGTCCAGCATGAAGATCAGCGCGCGCAATGTGCTTTCGGGCACGGTCGTTTCCATCGTCCGGGGTCCGGTCAGCACGGAAGTGACGCTGGAGATCGCCCCCGGCATCCAGATCACTTCGAGCATCACCAGCAATTCGGCCGATGCGCTGGCTCTCAAGGAAGGCGCCAAGGCCTATGGCGTGATCAAGGCCTCGTCCGTGATGATCGGCGTGGACGACTGAAGCCCGGGAAACCAGGCGCGACACGTACGCAATAAGCACGCAAGACGTACGCAAGAAGCACAAGGCCCGGCGCGGGGAATCCAGCGCCGGGCCTTGTGTTTTCAGGATTCCATCAGTACCTCAGCGCCTCAGTACCGCGCATCGGCCGGCTTCTTGTCCTTGGGCCAGTCCTTGTGCTTGTTGGCAAAGTCCGGGCGCGGCTGGTGGCTGAAGTACTCGGCCACGTCCACGGCCTCCTGGTCGCTGAGGCCGCCCTGGCCCAGCGGGAAGTTGCCATGGAAGGCGATGGGCATGTTGCGCTTGACGAAGGCCGCTGCCGTGTAGGTGCGCGCCATGCCCGCGCCGATGTTGAAGGACTCGTCACCCCACAGCGGCGGATAGACCCACTGTCCCTTGGCATTCTTCACGCCCTCGCCCTCGCCGCCATGGCAGACCGCGCACTGGGCCGCATAGACCTTCTTGCCGTTGTCCACGTTGGGCACGATGGACTGGCTGATCTTGCCCACGCCCCGGCCTTCGACCTTGTCTTCGGGTTTGGTTTCGCGGCGCATCCAGTCGAAGTAGGCCACCATGGCCTTGATCTCGTCGGACTCCAGCGGCAGAGGCTTGCCGTTCATGGAGCGCAGGAAGCAGCCATTGATGCGGTCCTCCAGCGTGATGACGCGGCCCGCGCGCGGCGCATAGCCGGGGAAGAAGGCCGAGACACCGATATAGGGCGAACCATCGGCCACCGTGCCCGCGTTCAGGTGGCAGCTGGCGCAGTTCAGCGCATTGCCCACATTCCTGGGCAGCAGGTCACGCGTCTCTATGTTCAGGCGGGCGCCGTAGACCAGTTGCTTCGCGTTGGATTCGTCCAGCATGGCGGCCAGGCGCGGCGTCTCGAAGGGGCGTGCGCTTTCGCCCTTGGCATCGAGCTGCTTGCGCATGGATTGCACCTCCCTGGCATGGATCTCGCGCGCATTGGCACGGCCCCAGCTCTTGCGGGCGAAGTTGAGGATGTCGGCGATCTCCGCATCCTTGAGCTGTGCAAAGGCCGGCATGGTCAGCGGCCGTGCATGGCTTTGCGTGACGGGCGCCTTCCAGCCCACCAGCATCAGATGGATCAGCGTGGACGGGTCCTGCGACTGCAGCGAGAAATTGCCGGCCAGTGGCGGGAACACGTCCTTCACGCCACCGCCATCGGCACGGTGGCAGTCGGCGCAGAACTGCAGATAGCCCAGGCCGCCGCGGCTGGCGTAGAGATCGGCAGGCACGTCGGAAGACACTGCCGGCGTGGCGGACGGCGCATGCCCGGAGGCCTGCGGCGCCGGATGCGGGGCGATGACCGGCCCCGGCCCCTGGGCCACCTGCATGGGCAGATCGTTCTTGCCTGCGGGCAGCGACTTCAGATAAGTGCCAATGGCCAGCAGGTCCGCATCGCTCATGTACTGCGTGCTGTGCTGCACCACGTCGACCATGTTGCCGGAGACCGTGCCGTGGCTGTTGCGCCCGGTCTTGAGCAACTGGGCGGTTTCCTCGGGTGTCCACAGATTGCGCAGGCTCAGCGCGCGCCAGTTCTCCACGGTCTCGCCGGCCAGGAAATACTCGCCCTTGCCGCCCTCGCCGGTCATGGTCTTTTCCTGGAAGCCCACGCCGCGCGGCGTATGGCAGGCGCCGCAGTGGCCCAGGCCCTGCACCAGGTAGGCACCCCGGTTCCACTGGGCAGTTTGCTGCGGTTGGGGCTGGAAGGGCGTGTCATCCAGAAACACCCAGTTCCACAGCGCCAGGCCCCAGCGCTGGTTGAAGGGAAAGCCCAGGTCGGACTCCTTGTTGGCCGCCTTCACGGGCGCCACGCCCTGCAGCAGATAGGCGTACAGGGCCTGCATGTCCTCGGCCGTCATCTTGGCGTAGGAGGGATAGGGCATGGCCGGGTACATGTTGCGGCCATCGGCCGCGACGCCCTTGCGCATGGCGCGGTCGAACTGCTCGAAGCTGTATTTGCCCATGCCCGTATCGGCGTCGGGCGAGATATTGGTGGAATAGATCTTGCCGAATGGCGTCTCCAGCGCCAGCCCACCACCCATGGGCTGGGATTTATTGCCGGTGTGGCAGGCAACGCAATCACCCAGGCGTGCGATATATCGACCGCGATCGACCAGGGTTCTTTGCTCCGCCGTCAGGTCCGCTGCGTAATCGGCAGGCAGGTCATCAATGATTTGTGGCATTTGCGCATGGTCCACTCCTGGCGCCGGCGCCGAAATGGCCAGTTGCCAGGCGGCGGCCGACAGCGCGGCTACGCACAGCAGGCCTTGCTTGAGCGAGAGTTTCATCGTCTTCGATCCACTGAAATGAATTATTATTGAAAGAGGCAAAAACGGATATTGACGAGATATTCAACCCAACGCCTGCAGCCATTGCAGCAAATGATCATCTCTTTGCGCAATATCTTCTTATATATACGAATTCTAGTGGTATCTTCCTATTTTTTCCATGCAAGCCGACGAAAACGATAAGCCAATAGTGCATTTAACGCGGGCTTAATCAATGCAGGGAAAAAGCGCGCGCAGCCTTCTCGGGTGCGCACGAAAAAGCGGCCCGCAAGGGGCCGCTGATTTCACCGTCGGTGTATCCGTCAGTGTATGGGGTGGCGGCTCGCCCGCCGGGCTCAGACCGCCTGGCTGCAGCGGCGCGCCGCCTGCGCCACGCTGTGCGCGTCCACGCCAAAGTGGCCGCGCAACGCGGCACGCGTGTCACTTCGGCCAAAGCCGTCCGTGCCCAGGGTGAGGAATCGCCTGCCTGCGGGCAGGAAGGCGCGCACGGTCTCGGGCACGGCGCGCACATAGTCGGTGGCAGCAATCACCGGGCCCTGCGTGCCGTCCAGCAGTTGGGCGATCCAGGGCTGGCCAGGTGCCTCACCTGCCAGCATGCGCTGCTCGCAGGCCACGCCATCGCGCGCCAGTTCGCTCCAGCTGGTCACGCTGACCACGGTGGCGGCCATGCCCTCGCTGGCCAATTGCTCGGCGGCCTTGAGCACTTCGGTGAGGATGGCACCCGATCCCAGCAAGGTGACATGCTGCGTGGCACGGCCCGCATCGCCAAAGCGGCCGAACACATAGCCGCCGCGCAGCACGCCTTCGGCCGCGCCCGGTGGCAGGTCGGGCTGGGCGTAGTTCTCGTTCATCAGGGTGATGTAGTAGAAAACGTCGCGCTGCTCGACCAGCATCTCGCGCATGCCGGCGTCCAGTATCACGGCCAGTTCGCCCGCATGCGCGGGGTCCCAGGCCTTGCAGTTGGGAATGGTGGCCGCCACCAGATGGCTGGAGCCGTCCTGGTGCTGCAGGCCTTCTCCTCCCAGCGTGGTGCGGCCCGAGGTGGCGCCCAGCAGAAAGCCGCGCGCCCGCTGGTCGGCCGCCGCCCAGATGGCGTCGCCCACGCGCTGGAAGCCGAACATGGAGTAGTAGATGTAGAACGGCAGCATGGCCAGGCCGTGCACGCTGTAGCTGGTGGCCGCCGCCGTCCAGCTGGCGATGGCGCCGGCCTCGCTGATGCCCTCCTCCAGGATCTGGCCGTCCAGCGCCTCGCGGTAGGACAGCACCGAGCCGATGTCCTCGGGCGCATAGCGCTGCCCCAGGCTGCTGTAGATGCCCACCTGCTTGAACAGGTTGGCCATGCCGAAGGTGCGCGCCTCGTCCGCCACGATGGGCACGATGCGCGGACCCAGCTGCGCGTCCTTGAGCAGGCCGCCCAGCATGCGCACGAAGGCCATGGTGGTGCTCATCTCCTTGCCGGCAGGCGCCAGCGCGAACTGCGCGTACTGGTCCAGCGCTGGAACGGGCACGCGGTCGCACACGGTTTCGCGGCGCGGCAGTGCACCGCCCAGCGCCGTGCGGCGATCGCGCAGGTACTGCATCTCGGCGCTGTCATCGGCAGGTTTATGGAAGGCCAGGCCCTTGGCCTGCTCGTCACTGAGCGGCAGGTTGAAGCGGTTGCGGAACTCGATCAGGTCGGACTCGTCCAGCTTCTTCTGGCTGTGCGTGGTCATCTTGCCCTGCCCGGCCGATCCCATGCCGTAGCCCTTCTTGGTATGGGCAAGGATCACCGTGGGCTGGCCGCGATGGGCGGCAGCCGCTGCATAGGCCGCATGGATCTTCACCAGGTCATGGCCGCCGCGCTTCAAGCGGTCGATCTGCTCGTCCGTCAGACCCTGGGCCAGGGCGGCAAGCTCGGGGTTCTGTCCGAAGAAATGCTCTCGGTTGTAGCGTCCGTCCTTGGCCGCGAAGGTCTGCATCTGCCCGTCCACCGTGCCACCCAGCGTGCGTGCCAGGGTGCCGGTGAGGTCGCGCGCAAACAGCCCGTCCCAGTCGCTGCCCCACAGCAGCTTGACCACATTCCAGCCCGCGCCCGCGAACAGCCGCTCCAGCTCATCGACGATGCGGCCATTGCCGCGCACCGGGCCGTCCAGACGCTGCAGATTGCAGTTGACCACCCAGACCAGGTTGTCCAGCCCCTCGCGCGCGGCCAGCGTCAGGGCGCTCATGCTTTCGGGCTCGTCCATCTCGCCGTCGCCAAACACGCCCCAGACCTTGCGCTCCTGGCAGTCCAGCAGGCGGCGGTGCGTGAGATAGCGCATGAAGCGCGCGTGGTAGATGCTGCTGATGGGGCCTATGCCCATGGAGCCCGTCGGGAACTGCCAGAAATCGGGCATCAGCCAGGGATGCGGATAGCTGGACAGGCCCTGCGCGCCTGCAGCCGGCGCGCTGATCTCCTGCCGGTAGTGCTGCAGGTCCTGCTCGGTCAGCCGCCCTTCCAGGAAGGCCCGCGCATACACGCCGGGCGCGCTGTGCGGCTGGAAGAACACCAGGTCGCCCCGGTGCTGGCCCGGCGCAAGCCCCTCCCGGGCATGGAAGAAATGATTGAACCCGGTCTCGAACAGGTCGGCCGCGCTGGCATAGCTGGCAATATGGCCGCCCAGCTCGCCATAGGCCTGGTTGGCGCGCACCACCATGGCCAGCGCGTTCCAGCGCATGATGGACGCCAGCCGCTCCTCGATGGCCAGGTCGCCCGGAAACACCGGCTGCTGCTGCGCCGCCACGCTGTTCACATAGGGCGTGTTCAGGTCAGGCTGCCAGCCCAGGCGCTGCTCGCGCGCCATGCGCGCCAGCTCTTCCAGCACGAAGCGCGCGCGCTGCGGACCTTCTGTGGCGACCAGGGCCAGAAAGGCCTCGCGCCATTCGGCGGTTTCCTGGGGATCGGTATCGATATCGGCCAGCGCGGCCAGTGGCGTGGGTGCGTTCATGTCCGCCACTTTAGGACTGGCAGGCCGGCATGAGCAGCCGTTCATGGATAAGGGAAACGCCATATTCCAGCATTTCATGCCGGTATTTACATAAAATCCGGCACATGAAACTGGACACCATCGACTTGCGCATTCTGGCCGAGTTGCAAACGGACGGCTCGCTGTCCAACGTGGAACTGGCGCGGCGCGTGCATCTGTCGCCTTCGCCATGCCTGGCGCGCGTCAAGGCACTGGAGAAGGCCGGCGTGATCGCGCGCTATGTGGCGCTGGCCAATGCGTCGGCGCTGGGGCTGGGGCTGAATGTGTTCATCAACATCAGCCTCAAGTCCCAGGCCAAGGAATCGCTGGCCGACTTCGAGCGCCGCATTGCCGAGCACGACGAGGTCATGGAGTGCTACCTGATGAGCGGCGACGCCGACTACCTGATCCGCGTGGCGCTGGCCGACATCGGCGCGCTGGAGCGCTTCATCGTGGAGCAGCTCACCCCGATTCCGGGCATAGAGAAGATCCGCTCCAGCTTCACCCTCAAGCAGGTGCGGTACAAAACCGCCCTGCCCCTGCCTGCGGCGGGTTGATCCGACCCCCGACTCAGCCCGCAGGCTTGGACATCTCGCCGGTGGCGATGCGGCGGCGCAGCTCGCCCAGCACGGCCTTGAGGCGGCGCTCGTTGTCCAGGCCCACGCGCACCAGCATCTTCTGGCCGCTGGACAGGGCCTGCAGCTCTGGGTCGGCGTATTCGTAGCGCACCCAGGGCTGGATGGAGGGCACCTCGCCCTCCACCTTGGTCAGCCGTACCTGCACCGGACCCGCGGGCTCGGGCGCGGCACGCAGGTGGTCTATGACGGCAATGAGGCGATCGTTGAAATAGCGGCTGGGATAGCCCAGGTCTTCATAGGCGGTCTGGAACAGGGGGTAAAGCCGGGCATAGAGCTTGACGGCCCCGTCCATGGGAATGGACTCGGCAAAGGTCACGAAGGCCTTGTAGCGTGCGGCGTTGGCGGGGGCGATGGCCTGCGCCTCACCAGCCTCTGCCGCGCCCTCCACCGTGAAACGCTGAGGCGCCGGGTGCACGGGCCAAAGCCGTGCAGGGGCCTGGGAGCGGGTCAGGTTGTCCACGGTGGCCACGGCGCGGCGCACAAAGCCGTCCATCTGCAGAAAGCTGCCTGCCTTGTCACGGCCCAGCAAGCCGTTGAGGGCCTGGGTGACATGGGCGTCGGAGTCCTGCAGCGCGGGCAGGCCGGAGGCGGGTTGCTCCAGCGCATCGACAGGGTTCTGGGGCTCGGTCAGCTCGGGCGCGGGGACGGGTTCAGGTTCGGAGGGCTGGGTGGACTGGGCGGGCGCCTGCGCCACTTCCGGCGGCGCCTCGGGCACGGCGGCGGGACGCCACCAGTACCACCAGGCCGCGCCCCCCAGGGCGGCAGCTGCCAGCACCGCTGCGGCGATGCCGAAGGCCGATGGACCGGAGGATCTGGCGCGGGGGCGGAAGTCTTGGGGATCGCGTTCTGGCATGGATGGGTCCTTTGGCTTGGGCAGGGGGCTGGCAGCTCAGTTGCCGCAGGACGTGCGACAGCAAAGCACAACCAGGGTTCCCCGGCTTTGCTGACACCGGCCCCTGCCTTGTGTTTATAAGCCGCTCCGCTGCCTGCACAGGCCATCGGGCGCGCCAGGCAACAAGGCGTTACCCGGCTTACCCGACCGTCTCAGCCCTGCGTGCCCAGATCCTGGAGCCAGGCCATGGCGGCCTGCAGTTCGTCGGGACGGATTTCGTGCATGCTGGGGTACTCGTGGTAGCTCAGTTGCAGCGGCAGGCGCTGCACGTGGCTGCGAATGGCGTGGGCGCTGGTCAGCGGAATGACGTTGTCGTAGGTGCCGTGGCTGACCCAGAGCGACTTGCCGTCAAAGGCCGCATCAGGGGCCTGGTGCGGCAAGGCCTCGGGCAGCAGGCGGCTGTGCCAGCACATGGCGGCGCGCAGCAGCGCGGGCTGGGTCAGCAGCAGGCTGAGCGCCATGATGCCGCCCTGGCTGAAGCCGCCCGCCACGGTTCGCTGGGCAGGGATGTCCAGCCGCGCTCCGGCCTGCTGCACGGTCTGCGCCACCAGGGCGCGGCTGTGCTCTTCCTGCGATGCGTGGATGTGGCGCGTGCCGTTGGCATCCACCGTGAACTGGAACCAGGCATGGGCTGAGGGACCCATGGAAAACGGAGCGCGCAGGCTGAGCACGTGGAACTGCGGCGGCACGAACGATGCGAGGCCGAACAGATCCTGCTCATTGCTGCCAACGCCATGCATGAGCACCAGCAGCCAGGGCTGCTGCCCCGGTGCGGGTTGTGCGGGGCGCTCCAGCGCCACCAGAGGCAGGTCGATCATCACGGACTCCTTGGTTTTTTAGCGATTTCCAGGACCGGGGTGGTCCCGGGCAACGCGCCATTGTGGCGCCTCGCCAAGTCCGCGGCAGCAGGAGGTTATGCCGCCTGCGCGTCCTCGAAGGCCATCGCATCCATGGCCAGGATGGAATACATGACTTCGCGGCTCAGATACCGTGGCCGCGCCATGGCGCCAGCCGCGCCCAGCGCGAAGTACAGCGGCATGAAGTGCTCCTCGCTGGGATGGGCGCGCCGGGCCGAAGGCGCGCGGGCGCGGTAGTCCAGCAGCGCGGGCAGGTCCTGCGCCTGCAGGCGCGATTCGATCCAGCGGCTGAAATCCTGCACGTAGGGCGAGGAGGCGCTGGAGCCGCCGACGGCATGGTCGTCCTGCAGGCCATCCTGGCTGCGCAGGGCCTGCACGGCGTCGTCCACCCGCACCGTGGCCTCGCCCGTGCCGCCCCAGAATTCGCCCAGGTTGTGCGTCATGCTGCCGGAGCCGACGATGAGCACGCCCTCATCGCGCAGCCCCGCCAGGGCTGCGCCCAGCGCATGGGTTTCGGCCGGCCCGGCCGAGGCGGGCAGGGACAGCTGCACCACGGGCAGGTCGGCATCCGGCAGCAAATGCATCAGCGGCACCCAGGCGCCGTGGTCGAAGGGCCGCTGCGCGTTGGCGGTGGAGGCAATGCCTGCGGCCTGCAGGCTGTCCATGACTTCCTGCGCCAGCTGGGGCGTGCCGGGGGCCGGGTACTGCAGTTCGTAGAGCGCGGGCGGAAAGCCGCCGAAGTCGTGCCAGGTGGAGGGCGTGGCGCCGGTCATGACTTCCACGCCGTGCGACATCCAGTGCGGCGACATGACGACCACGCCGCGCAGCGGGCCGTGGGCCTGGCGCAGCGCCCTGCCCCATTGCGCGAGCACGGGGCCGGTTTCACCCGGCTCCAGCGCGAACATGGGCGAGCCGTGGGAGACATAGAGCACGGGCAGCCGGGCACCGGCAGCGGAGGAAACCCGGGGAGAGTGGTGAGCGTGGGAGTCTTGCATTCCCCTAATGTAGGGACGCCCGGGCGCCGCGCCAAGCCGCCAGCGGCAGCACACATTGTTGCGCTGGCCGGGTCAATCCGGATCAATCGTCGCGCGGGCGCCCGCGCAGGGCCTTGGTGGCACCGTGCCGGCTCTTGCTTTCCAGGCGGCGCCGCTGCGATCCCAGCGTGGGCCGGGTGGCGCGGCGCAGGATGGGCTCGGGATAGGCGGCGGCCACCAGCACGTTGAGCCGCTGCAGCGCAGCGCGCAGGTTCTGCTCCTGCGTGCGGTGTTGCTGTGCCTTGATGACGACCACGCCCTCGTTGGTGATGCGGCCGTCGCGCAGGGCCAGCAGGCGCTGCTGCACGGCCTCGGGCAGGCGCGAGGCGCGCACGTCAAAGCGCAGGTGCACGGCGCTGGAGACCTTGTTCACGTTCTGGCCGCCCGCGCCCTGGGCGCGCATGGCGGTCCACTGCACCTCGTGCAGCTCGATGGGCCGCATGCGCTCAGGCATCCAGCGCAGCGGTCAATGCCGCCACAAAGGCATCGGGACGCTCATGCATGACCCAGTGGCCCGCGCCGGGCACCAGCGCCAGGCCGCGGAAGTCGCGCGCATGGCGTGCAAAGGCCTGGGCCAGCTCCTGCATCATCGGGCCCGGGTAGAGCGCGTCGTGCTCGCCATAGATGGCCCATACGGGGCCGTCCACGGCCTGCAGGGCCCGCGCCAGCACGTCGGTGTGCGAGAGGCGGCGGCGCGGAAGGCGGTCACGCTCCACGTTGAGCACATGCAGGGCCAGCGTGTCCTCGTCGATGAGGCTGGCGTCATGCAGCATCAGCGCCTGCAGGTTGTAGCGGTGGGCTACGGCCTGCGCCTCGGGCGTGGCCAGGTGGCGCCAGCCCTTGAGCCGCACGGCCAGGCCCTTGCCCACGCCCATGCCGGGCGCCCCGGCCAGCACCAGGCGCCGGGCCAGCGTGCCGTCGGCGGCGGCCAGCATGCCGGCCGTCATGCCGCCAAAAGAGAAGCCGACCAGATCGCACAGCGGGGCGGCGGGCGCACCGTCATCGGCCAGCAGTTGCCGCAGGCCCTGGCGCAGCGGCTCGACCAGGGTGTCGGCATCCTGGCCGCCCGGCACGCCGTCGGAATCGCCGAAGCCGGGCAGGTCGGGTATCCACAGCTGGCGCCCCTGGGCCAGCAGCGCGTCCATGCAGCGCAGCCAGTGTGTCCAGCTGCCGCTGCCGCCGTGCAGCATGACGATGGGCAGCTCGCCCGCGCGTGCCTCGCCCCAGACATGCCAGACCATGTGCCCGTCTTCGGGCTGCGCGGCAGACAGCGGCGTGGTCAGGCGCCGCGCCTGGGCGCGCAGGCGCTCAATGGCGGCGGGCGTATTCACCACTGGGCCACGGCGTCAATGGCCAGGCCGTAGCCGGCCACGCCAAAGCCGCACATCACGGCGCGCGCGGCGGCCGACAGGTAGGAGTGGTGGCGGAAGCTCTCGCGCGCATGCACGTTGCTGATGTGCAGCTCCACCAGCGGCACGCCCGTGCCCTTGACGGCATCCAGCAGGGCCACGCTGGTGTGGGTGTAGGCGGCGGCGTTGAAGATCAGGCCGGCCAGGCGGCCTTCGGCGTGCACACGGCCGGCTTCGTGGATCCAGTCCACCAGTTCGCCTTCGTGGTTGCTCTGGCGAAATTCCAGCGCCAGCCCGTAGCGCGCGCAGGCGGCTTCGCACAGCGCACGCACATCGGCCAGGGTCTGGGAGCCATAGATGGCGGGTTCACGCAGGCCCAGCAGGTTCAGGTTCGGGCCATTGAGGACATAGACGGTTTTCACGGCGGGGACACTCCAGGTTTCCAACGGGCTGGATTATGCGGGCCATCCCCGGCCCGGTCTTGGCGCAGGCACCACGGAAAAAGCCGCCCCAAGGGGCGGCAAGAGTCGGTTCAGCGCGGTTCAGCTCAGATCAACGGCGCCAGTGGCCATGCCCGTGGCCATGGCCATGGCGGTACTCGCCACGGTATCCACCCCGGTAGCCGCCACCATAGCCGTATCCGTAGCCGGGAACGACCACGACGGGCGGAGCACGGTAGACGGCGCGCGGCGCGTAGTAGACCGGCGGCGGGGGGGCGTAGTAGATGGGCTGGGGCGGTGCCACATAGACGGGGGCAGGCGCGACATAGACGGGCGGGCCATACATGCCCGGCGAATTCAGGCTGATGGACCAGTGCACATCGCCCCGGGCCTGGGCGGCGCCCGAAGCCATGAGGGCGGCCAGGGCCAGGCCGGCTGCTGCTGCTTTTGCAACCCACGGGGAAGCTGTCGTTGTCATGGTGTCTCTCCTCGAAGTTGGACAGGCGTGGCAGGCATTGCCGCTGGTGCCGCCTTCCCGCACTTTGGCACAGGGGGACGGCATACGCCCTGCATTCTCAACGCGCGAGAGGGGTCTACGGATGGCAGGCTTTTCTACAAGTTTGTTTCCAAATGCCTCAACCCTTGGCTGGCGCGGCTGTCCGAAAGCCGTCCGGAGCGGGTCTGCAGGCGGGCGCCTACAATGCTGCGATGAGCTCTGCTGACGCCTCCCCCATCTCCAAAGATCCGGTCAAACCGAGTAACTTTTTGCGCCAAATCATCGAGGCCGACCTGGCCAACGGTACCCACGCCCAGCGCCGCTGGGGTGGAAGCCCCGGTGATGGCGACCACCACAACCAGGGCCAGGTGGACGTGGCGAAGATCCGCACACGCTTCCCGCCCGAGCCCAACGGCTACCTGCACGTGGGCCACGCCAAGGCCATCTGCCTGAACTTCGGCCTGGCGCGCGACTACGAAGGTGCCTGCCACCTGCGTTTCGACGACACCAATCCCGAGAAGGAAGACCAGGAGTACGTGGACAGCATCATCGATGCCGTCCATTGGCTGGGCTTCGGCTGGAAGGAAGCCGACGGCCACGAGAACCTGTACTTCGCCAGCAACTACTTCGACTTCATGTACCGCGCAGCCGAGTACCTGATCGAGCAGGGCCTGGCCTATGTGGACGAGCAAAGTGCCGACGACATGAAGGCCAACCGTGGCGATTTCTCGCGCCCCGGCGTGGACAGCCCGTTCCGCAGCCGCACCGTGGCCGAGAACCTGGCGCGCTTTCGCGAAATGCGCGACGGCAAGCTGCCCGATGGCGCTGCCGTGCTGCGCGCAAAGATCGACATGGCATCGCCCAACATCAATCTGCGCGATCCCGCCATCTACCGCGTGCGCCATGCCGAGCACCACAACACCGGCAACCAGTGGTGCATCTACCCGATGTACACCTTCGCCCATCCCATCGAGGACGCGCTGGAGCACATCACCCACAGCATCTGCACGCTGGAGTTCGAGGACCAGCGCCCGTTCTACGACTGGCTGCTGGACCATCTGCGCGAAGGCGGCCTGATCGCTGCGCCGCAGCCGCGCCAGTACGAGTTCTCGCGCCTGCACCTGACCTATGTGATCACCAGCAAGCGCAAGCTCAAGCACCTGGTGGACAACGGCATCGTCAGCGGCTGGGACGATCCGCGCATGCCCACCATCGTCGGCCTGCGCCGCCGTGGCTACACGCCCCAGAGCATCCAGGCCTTCTGCGAGCGCATCGGCGTGACCAAGGACTACGCCTGGATCGACTACTCCACGCTGGAAGGCTGCCTGCGCGAGGACCTGGAGAACCAGGCCCATCGCGGCATGGTGGCCCTGGACCCGCTCAAGCTGGAGCTGACCAACTGGGCCGAGGTCTTCGGCAGCGCCGAGCACCTGGAAGCCTGCGAGCTGCCCGCCCTGCCCCACGCCGCCGAAGGCCAGCAGGTGCCGGTGCGCCGCTTCACGCTGGGCCGCGAGGTGTGGATCGAGCGCGAGGACTTCGCGGAAGTGCCGCCCAAGGGCTACAAGCGCCTGTTCCCCGGCAACAAGGTGCGCCTGAAGGGCGGCTACGTGATCGAGTGCACGGGCTGCGAGAAGGATGCCGAGGGCAACGTCACCAAGGTGCTGGCCACCGTGGTGCCCGACACCAAGAGCGGCACGCCGGGTGCGGACAGCGTCAAGGTCAAGGCCGCCATCACCTGGGTGGGCGTGGCCGACGGCGTGCAGGCCGAGGTGCGCCTGTACGACCGCCTGTTCACCGACCCGCAGCCCGATGCGGGCGGCAAGGACTTCCTGACGCTGCTCAACCCGGACAGCCTCAAGGTGGTGACCGCCTATGTGGAGCCTTCGCTGGCCAACGCTCAGCCTGATGACAAGTTCCAGTTCGAGCGCTTCGGCTACTTCGTGGCCGACCGCAAGGACCACACACCGGGCAAGCCCGTGTTCAACCGCGCAACGGGTCTCAAGGACTCCTGGGGCAAGTAGGCGCATGGCCCGCTGACGGGCACCTGCACCGCTCCTCCCCGAAGATGGCCCACCATCCTGCTTTGCAGGGGTGGGCCATCGCACATGGGCGCTTTTGCAGGGACCGTGGCCTCAGCACAATGCCAGGCCATGAACCAAGCCTTGCCACAGGCGGCTTCCGCCGCCAAGTTCGACACCTCCCGCGCGGCCGAGTACGAAACGCAAAGCCGCATCGCCTTGGCCGGCTACGACGCCTGCCACGAACTGGCGGCCTGCCTGCTGGCAGCCAGCCTGGATGCCGGACCGAAGTCCGTGCTGATTGGCGGCGCCGGTGGCACGGGCCAGGAAATCCTGGCCACGGCGCGCCTCAGGCCGCAGTGGAAATTCACGGCTGCCGACCCCTCGGCCCCCATGCTGGACCAGACCATGGACCGCATCGCCGCGGCGGGGCTGTCGGCCCAAGTGCAGGCAGCTCCCTGCGCCGTGCAGGACCTGCCGGCCGGCACGGTGTTCGACGCGGCCACGCTGATAGGCGTGCTGCACCACGTCCCTGACGACGCGGACAAGCTGCAGCTGCTGCAGGCCCTGTCGGCGCGGCTGGCGCCGGGGGCGCCCTTCATCCTGGCCTGCAACCGCCACCGCTATGACAGCGAGCCGCTGTTCCTTGAAGCCTGGGCCATGCGCTGGCGCATGGCGGGCGTGGACGAGGCCGCCGTCCATGCGAAACTCGGCAAAATCCGGCAGGGTGCGGTTCCACCGGCCTCGGAAGAGGTGGTGGAGCAGCTGCTGGCCCAGGCCGGTTTCGTGCAGCCCAAGCGCTTTTTCTCCAGCCTGTTCTGGTGTGCCTGGATTGCCTTCAAGGCCTGACCACTGAACCACTCAGCCACTGAAACACCAGAACGCCCGGCGCCGGTTGACCCGTCACTTTCTCCCTTTTCCCTTTGATTTGCCTTTCAGCATGAACTTCTCCGCACGCCTTCAGCAACTGCCCACCGTCACCCACCTCGCCGCGCTGCAGCTGGCCGACGCCCAGGGCCAGGTCGTGGCCACCATCGAGAACAAGCCCGGCCAGACCGGCTCGCTGGCCGTGTACCACGCGCTGGCCGCGCTGTACGGCGGCAGCATCACGCCGGCCGCCGCCGAGTTGGGCCTGGAGTGGTATGCCGAGCACACGCAGGACGCCATCGCCTTCCCAGGCAAGCACCCCAACATCGACCGCCTGCTGGCCTGGTCCAAGGGTGCCGAGAGCTACCAGGCCCGCCTGATCGCGGCCTGATTCAGCCTGGGTACACACCGCGTCACAGAAGTTGCGCGCACTGGGGGCATCGGCTGACACGCCGGTGTCAACGCAGCGCGCACTTTGGCGTTCAAATGACATGTGCCTTGCCGCTTCGGCGCGCAAGGCGTTCCTGCCCAGGAGAACGCAATGCAGCAACCCGCCGTGCCCACAGCACGCACCACGGCCCGCTCAACTTCCCACGCTGGTGCCCTGCGCCTGAGCGTGCTGGGCCTGGCCGCCGCCCTGGCGCTGAGCGCCTGCAACGAATCCCAGGACAAGCCCCCGCAGGCCGCCAGCGCGCCGCTGCCGCCTGCCACCGAAAGCGCCCAGCCCGTCGCCACGCCCGTAGCCTATGTGCCGCCTTCGGCCGAGACGCTCTACCAGATGGTGGCGCCCATTGCGCTGTACCCCGACAAGCTCGTGGCCCAGGTGCTGGCCGCCTCCACCTATCCCGACCAGGTCGGCGCCGCCGAGGTGTGGATGGGGCAGAACCCCGGCCTCAAGCCCGAGGAACTGCAAAACGCCGTCAACAGCCAGGACTGGGACCCTTCGGTCAAGTCGCTGGCGCAGTTTCCCAATGTGCTGGCGCAGCTGTCATCCAACGTTCCCTGGACCACGGCCCTGGGCAAGGCCTACTACAACGATCCGGCCGATGTGATGAACGCCATCCAGGTGATGCGCCAGCGCGCCTACAAGGCCGGCACGCTCAAGGACTCCAGCCGGCTCAAGGTGGCCGTGGCCACGGCCGGTGCTCCGCCCCCCGTGCCCCAGCCCGCACCGCAAGCCGTGGGCGAGCCGCTGTCGTCCATGCTGCCCGTGCCGGTGATCGACACGCCGCCGCAGTTCATCGAGATCGCACCTGCCCAGCCTGACACCGTCTATGTGCCGCAGTACGACCCGGGCGTGGTCTATGGCGAGCCGGTGCCGATGTACGGCGGATACCGCCCCATCGTGGCGCCGCAACCCGTATACGTGGGCAGTTCGGCCGCGCCCGTGGTGGCGGGGCTGATCGGCTTCGGCGCAGGCGTGATCCTGGCCGAGTCCGTGGACCGCCGCCCCTGGGGCTGGAACTCCTGGGGCATGCGCTGGGGCGAGCCCGGCTACCGCTGGCACCGCAACGAACCGCCGCCACCGCCCTCGCGCCGCCCGGCCGTGATCTACAACAACAACACCTACGTCTCGCGCTCGACCACGGTGGTGCAGAACATCCACAACACGCACATCAACAACGTTGGCAACGTCACCCACATCGCGAACAACCCGCACTTCGAGCCACGCCGCCCTGACTTCCCGCAGCAAGGCGGTGATCCTCGCCCGGGCGACCCGCGCTCCGGTGACCCTCGTTCTGGTGACCCACGTTCAGGCGGCATGGCCGCTGCGGCCCTGGCCGGTGCCGCAGGCATGGCCGGCGCCGCCGCAGCAGCGCACTCCGGCATGCCCCAACGCCTGGGCCTGAGGCCGCCGCAGGGCGGCCCGCCCCCGTCCGCCCAAGGCATGGTGCCGCCCGGCGGCGCCCAGGGCTTTGCCCGGCACGATGGCGCCGATCGCGGACGCCCGGGCCTCAGGCCTGATGACCGGCCCCAGGCCTCATTGCAGCCCCGTATGAACCCGGTGCCGGCCTCGCAGCCGGGCCAGTTCGGCAAGTGGCCTCAGTCCCCTCAGTCTGCGCAATCGGCCCCCTCATCCCCATCGGGCGCCGCGCAGCGACCCGCGCCAGCACTGACTGCGGCAGCCATGCAGGGTGACAGGGGCCGCGACTCCCGCGTGCCTTCCTGGTCTTCCGCAGCCACGCAGCAGGGCATGAGGCCACAGGACCGGCAGAACGGCCTGGACAGGCAGGACCGCGACCGCTCCATGGCCGATGCAGCGCGCCAGCGCCAGCAGCAACAGCAGCAAATGGAGACGCAGGCCGCCCGCCTTCGCGGCGAGGAACAGGCGCGCCAGCAACAGCAGCGCCAGGCCCAGATGCAGGCCCAGGTGCAGATGCGGGATCAGGCGCGTGACCAGGCCCAGGTTCAGGCGCAAGCCCAGGCCCGCCAACAGGCCGAGCGCGATCGCCAGGCCTTGCAACAGCGCTCCCAGGACCAGGCGCGCCAGCAGCAAATGCAGCAACAAATGCAGCAGCAGCAACAACAGCAGCAGGCGCGCGCACAGGAGCAGATGCAGGCCAGGATGCAGGCCCAACAACAGGCCCAGCAGCAGGCGCAAAGACAGGCCCAGATGCAGGAGCGGCAGGCGCAGCAGCAAAGACAGCAGCAGTTCGAGGCTGCCCAGCAGCAACGCATGCAGGCCCAGCAAGCACAGCAGGCCCAGGCACAGGCACGTGCCCAGCAGCAGCAGGCCCGCGCGCAGCAGGAGCAACGCCAGCAACAGCAGCGCATGGCCAACGCGGCCCGCCCACAGGAGCGGCGCGGCGGGCGCGACGAGCGCCGGGACCGTTGAGCGGCGCGCAAGCGCATTTGAATGCCATGGCGTCATGGCGTCATGGCGTTGAGGCGATGGCAAGCTGGCGCGCCGGCATGGCGGACAATGGGGCGCTCGACCACAGCCCCCCCGCTTCCCTCATGCAGATACCGACGACGAATTCCCGCTCCCGCCGACTGTTTGTGCAATCCCTGTGCGCCTCGGGCGCCGGCCTGATGGTCCCGGCCTGGGCTGCTGCGGCCTCCGGGGAATCCCCTTGGCCGCATGACAGCCGCGTGCCCGGTGGCGTGGCCCGCCTGTCGCTGGGGCCATCGGCCCAGCGGCCCCAGGTGCTGGCCGGCGACGTGCCCGTGCTGGTGGTGGGCGACATGATCGAATGGACGGCCGTGGTCGGCATTGCGCTGTCGGTGGCGCCCGGCACGCATGGCGTGACGGTGAAGGGCGAAGGCGCACCGCGCACCCTGCCCTACGAAGTGCGCGACAAGAAATACACCGAGCAGCGCCTGAAGGTCTCGCCCAAGACCGTGGACCTGTCACCCGAGGACGATGCCCGATACCAGCGTGAACGCGCCCACCAGCAGACCATCATGGCGCTGTTCACCGAGCCGCCTGCACGCCCTGGCGACCTGCTGCTGCGCCAGCCCGTGCCGGGCCGCCGCAGCAGCAGCTTCGGCCTGCGCCGCGTGTTCAACGGCCAGCCGCGCAATCCGCACAGCGGCATGGACATCGCGGCAGCCACGGGCACCAACGTCGTCGCGCCGCTGCCGGGCAAGGTGGTGGATGTGGGCGACTATTTCTTCAACGGCGGCACCGTGTGGCTGGACCACGGCGGCGGCCTGCTGAGCATGTACTGCCATCTGAGCAGCGTGCAGTGCAAGCTGGGCGATCAGCTGGACACGGGAGATGCCTTCTGCAAGGTCGGCGCCACGGGCCGCGTCACCGGCCCGCACCTGCACTGGGGCGTGATGCTCAACCGCACCATGGTGGACCCGGCGCTGTTCCTGGCGGCGTGAACCGGGCCGGCGCCCGCAGGCGTCAGTGGTTGGCCGAGGGAATGGTGTTCTGCGGCGCCACGGGCGTGGGCACGGCGATGGACTCGCGGTCCTGCGCCAGGTAGCGCGACACCAGCTCGAAGAAGCTGTCGTAGAAACCGCTCTTGGCAATCGTCTCGCTGCCCACCTTGACCATGGAGTCGCTGCCCGAGGAGAACGGCAGCGACACCGACCCCAGCGCACCCACGCCCAGGCTGGCCGAGTTGGCGCTCTTCTTCAGGGTATAGCGGTCCTGCAGCGCCGTGACAAAGCCGATGCTGACCTGGCCATCGGCCGTCTCGGGCACGCAGACCACGCGGATGTTCATCTGCAGGTTCAGTTCGGGGTCGGGCTGGAAGCTCTTGCTGCCCTCTATGAGTTCGGCCGTGCGCGCCATGGCGATGTAGCCCTGGCTCAGCAGCGCGCGGCGCGCGGCCTCGCAGGTCTGGGCCGGCGAGGCATCGAACATGCGCGAGAAGGTCTCGGTGGAGCCGAAGCTCTCCTGCACGGGCACATGCTGGGGAATGGTCGAGCCGCAGCCCGCAAGCATTGCAATGATGGCCAAAGCTCCCGCGTAGCGCATGCCACGCACCCTGTTTGCTGCACTCCAACGTCGATACACGAACCTGCTCCTTGCTGCGGCGCCGCAGCCTGCGGATGGCATGGCGGCTGGCCGCCTATTCTCACCTGAGCGCAACGCATCGGCCGGCAACTTTGCAGCAATCCGTTTTTTCCGCCTGCATCAAATAGATGCAAAGGAATGTGAATAGCGCCCCGTTCTGACAGGCGCCGCCGCGCATCTGCGTTATGGTGCCCCGGTTCGGCCAGGGCCGGCGCGGCACATGCCGCACCAGGGCTGCCACCAGCCCGCCGCGCCTGAGCCTGTCTCCGTACCCATCAACCAAGGAATTCAACATGAAGCCAAGCTGGACCTGGTGCCTGCCCGTGATCGTCACCATGGGGCTCGGCGCCTGCAGCCATATCGACAAGGGTGGCAACGCCGAAGAAGGCGCCAAGACCCAGGCGTCGGCCCCTGCCGGCCCACCCGGTGATGCCCAATCGCTGACCGCCTACCACTGGAATCTTCGCCAGGCCTTCACGCCCCAGGGCACCGAAGACCAGAGCTGGTTCCTGACCGCCGCCTCGCGCAAGCGGCCCCTGCAACTGGAATTCGCCGACCAGCGCCTGGCCGTCAAGAACCTGTGCAACGTGGTGACCACGGGCTACCGCACCGAAGGCAACCGCATCGCCACCCAACGCGCCGCCAGCACGCTGATGGCCTGCGATGACGACCAACTGATGGCGCTGGAGCAAAAGGTGGCCCGCATCCTGCCCACGGCCAAGCAATGGTCCGTGCAACTGGGCGAAGGCAAGCAGCCTGCGCGCCTGACGCTCACCTTCATCGATGGCACGCGCTGGCAGTTCGACGGCTCGCCCACGGCCCAGACCCAGTACGGCAGCGCCGGCGAGCGCATCTTCCTGGAAGTGGCACCCCAGCGCACGGCCTGCAATCACCCGCTGATCAAGGACTTCCAGTGCCTGCGCGTGCGCGAGATCCGCTACGGCGACAACGGCGTGAAGACCTCCACCGGCGAGTGGGAGAACTTCTACAGCGAGATCGAGGGCTACAAGCACGAACCCGGCATCCGCAACGTGCTGCGCATCCAGCGCTACAAGCGCCAGAACGTGCCCGCCGATGCATCGGCCTACGCCTATGTGCTGGACATGGTGGTCGAGAGCGAGCGCGTGGGCCGCTGAGCGCGTCTGCCTCCCAACAGCCCTGAAGGCCTGCATTGCGCAGGCCTTTTTCTTTGCACGCTCACAGCACCGGGCTCAGCATCGCCAGCAGGTTGTTCCAGATGCGGCGGCCCCAGTGCCAGGCGTGGACCTGGGCGGCCGTGATGCGGTCGGACTGGCGGATGTACTCGCCCTGGCGCTGGCGGATGGCGCAGGTCACGGCCTCGTCCTGCAGCAGCACGTTGTTCTCGAAGTTCAGGTCGAAGCTGCGCAGGTCCAGGTTGGTGGAGCCCACGAGGGCCACCTGCCCGTCCACGCACAGGGTCTTGGCATGCAGCAGGCCGGGGCGGAATTCATGGAGGATGACGCCGGCCCGCAGCAGGTAGCGGTAGGTGCTGCGGCTGGCCGCGCCCACGATCCAGGAATCGTTGCGCGCCGGCAGGATGAGCGTGACCTGCACGCCGCGCCAGGCGGCGGCGCACAGGGCCTCCAGCACGGTGGCATCGGGGATGAAATAGGGCGTGGATATCACCACTTCGCGCCGCGCACTGGCCAGCAGGGTGGACACCATCTGCGAGGTAGAGCGCGGCCGCTCGGCCGGGCCTTCGGCAATGACGACGGCGGCAAAGCCTTCGGCGGGCATGTCGGCCGGCCCCGCTTCGGGTTGGGCGGCCAGGGGCATGGACAGTCCATGGTCTGCGCTGCGCGCCTGCGCCCAGTCGCTGGCAAAGACCTGCTGCATCTGCGCCACCACCGGGCCTTGCAGGCGCAGCATGATATCGACCCAGGGCGCGTAGCGGGCCTTCACGGCGAAGGCCTCGTCCGCGCAGTTCTGGCTGCCGCAGTATGTGATGGCACCATCGATCACGGTGATCTTGCGGTGGTTGCGCAGGTCCAGCCGGCTGGTGAACATCACCCTGAACGGGTGGCTGGCCGGCAGGGCCACGGCCAGTTGCACACCGGCCTGCGCCATCTGCTGCCAGAGGTCGGAGCGCAGCAGCGCGCGCGAGCCCAGCCCGTCCACCATGGCGCGGCAGACCACGCCACGCCGGGCCGCGCGCACCAGAGCCTGGGCCATGGCCGTTCCCGTGTCATCGGCCAGCCAGATGTAGTAGAGCACGTTGATCTCGTGCCGGGCGGCCTCCATGTCGGCCAGCATGCGGGCGCGGGCCTGGGCACCATCGGCCATGAGCTGCGCGGCATGGCCCGGCTGTACGGGAAAGCGGTTGATGGACGCCGCATAGCCAAAGGCCGCCTGCCATTGCGGAGCGATGCCCGCCACCGGCACGCCGCTGCCCGTGACCGGGGCGCCGGGCGCAAAATCCTGCACCTTGCGGTACCGGGCCCGGCCTCGGCGGCGCAGCGTCACCTCGCCAAACAGGTAGTACAGCGCGCAACTCGCATAGGGGAGCAGCACGATGACGGTGAGCCAGCCCATGCGCACGTCGGGCCGCACATCGTCGCGCAGCAGGATGCGCAGGCCAAAGCCTGCAATGAGCAACAGATGCAATGCAAGAAACAGCCAGGTCATGCAGCCAGCATAGCCGGGGGCCCTGCGGACGCGATTGGGCGGAAGGGATGTTTCACGGCGGCAAACCTGGATCTGTGCGCGGCCGGCCTCGCCTCAGGCAATGAACCGGAATTCCATGCACCCGCCCATCCTTGGATTCAACGATAGTGCACACCCACATTCCAGGAACTTTTCCGCTACATGACGAAAATGACCGCAGCGTGACGGTTATGCCCAGCGACTGTGGGCCTGCCTGTGGACAAGCTTCGGGACAACCCTGCATTGCCGCGCCAGCCATGGGTTTGCCGCAGGCGCTGAAAAAACAGGCAGATCGCGCAGATGCCGCAATGTTTCACGCGGCGGGGCTGCGCCGTGCAGGCGGGCGCCTCAACGGAAGCGGAAACAGCCTTCGACGAACATGGACGAGCGGTGCCCGCCCTCGCTGGCCGGGTCGGCAAACGACCAGAAGGCCTGCACCGTGCCCTGGGCCGTGTCGATGACCTGGCTGACGGTGAAGCCCGTTTTCTCGATCCAGTTGAGGAAGTGCAGGCTGTCGCTGACCTGCAGGTAGCTGAGCCGTTCGCAGCCATCGGATACATGGCCCAGGGAATCGACCACATGCCAGACCATCTGGCCTTGCGGCGTGTACCGCACATCAGCCTTGCTGTCGGGGAAGTCGATGACCGCTTCGCGCCCGATCAAGGTGCCGGCGTATTGCATGGACAACATGGACATGGTGTGTTGCTCCTCTGATGCGGGGTTCTGGCCTGACCCGTGATGGCATATTCTCGCGCCGCGCCGCGGGTGTTTGTGGGAGCAGACCGCATGCCTTCGTCGGCAGCGTGGAGCGGGCACAACGGCCAGCAAGGCGCCGGCATTTCGCAGATACTGCGCGTGCTCCTCCACGGATATCCGATCTTGCCCTCCTCCCCGCTTCCCCCCTCATCGGCCGACAGCCCCGCTGCCGGCCTGCGCAGCAGCGCCTTCGTCCCCTTCGTCATGGCGCGCATGCTGTCCATGTTCGCCCAGCAGATGCAGGCGGTGGTCGTGGCCTGGCAGGTGTATGACCTGACGCGCGACCCCATGTCCCTGGCCTACGTGGGACTGGCCCAGTTCCTGCCCATGCTGGCGCTGCTGATTCCGGCAGGCGACCTCAGCGACCGCATGAGCCGCAAGCGCCTGCTGTCGGGCAGTTGGACCGTGGCTGCCCTGTGCTCCCTGCTGCTGCTGTGGCTGTCCTGGCACGAGGGCGCGGCCGCGCACGATGTGCACTGGATCTATGCCGTGCTGGTGCTGTTCGGCTGCAGCCGCGCCTTCACGGGGCCGGCCCTGCAAAGCCTGCTGCCGCAGATCGTGCCGCGCGAGCAGCTGGCCCAGGCGCTGGCCACCAACAGCATGCTGATGCGCACGGCCGCCATTGCGGCGCCTGTGCTGGGCGGAGTGCTCTACGCCTGGGGTGGCGCCGTGCTGACCTATGCGGTCTGCGGCGTCTCCCTGGTGCTGGCCGTGCTGCTGCTGGGCACGGTGCCCGTGCGCTTTGCCGGGGCCATGGCGCCGGCGGGCGGCTCGCTGTGGCAGCGCTTTGGCGAAGGCATCCATTTCATCCGCACGCGCCCCATCATCCTGGGCACGATTTCGCTGGACCTGTTCGCCGTGCTGCTGGGCGGCGTGGTGGCCCTGCTGCCCGTGTATGCGCACGAGGTGCTCAAGGTCGGCCCCGAAGGCCTGGGCCTGCTGCGCTCGTCCATGACCGTGGGCGAGGTGGCCATGGGCCTGTGGCTGTCGGCTCGTCCCATCCAGCGCCATGTGGGCCGCGTGATGTTCGCCGCCGTGGCCATCTTCGGCGTGGCCAACCTGGTGTTTGCGCTGTCGCACTGGTTCTGGCTGTCCATGGCCGCCCTGATGCTGGCCGGCGCGGCCGACATGGTGAGTGTCTACATCCGCTCGGCCCTGGTGCAGTTTTCCACGCCCGACTCCATGCGCGGGCGCGTGAACGCGGTGAACATGCTGTTCATCGGCTCGTCCAACGAACTGGGCGAATTCCGCGCCGGCACCAGCGCCGCCTGGCTGGGCGCCGTGCCGGCTGCCGTGGTGGGCAGCCTGTGCACGCTGGGCGTGGTCGGCAGCTGGATGACCCTGTTCAAGCCGCTGCGTGATGTGGACCGGCTGGAAGACGCGGCCCGCGTGGGCCAGGGCTAAAGCAGCTCGGCCCGCAGCTGCTGCGCAGTTTTGGGCGACAGCAGGCCGGGCGCCACGTCAAACACGGTCTTGCAGCCCGTCTGCCCCGACTGCTGCAGCCTGTGCACGGCGCGCGCATAGGCCACGAGCACGCTGGCCGTGAATTCCGGATTGCTGTCCAGCTGCAGGCGGTATTCGATGGAGTGGTGCAGCCCCTGCGAGCTGCGGCCGCTGCGGATGACGAATCCGCCATGCGGCATGGCCGCATGGTCACGGGCAAGCTCCTCGGCGCTGATGAAATGCACCGTGGTGTCGTATTCGTCAAAGTAATGCGGCATGCCGGTGATGGCCTGGCGCACGCCATCGGCATCGGCCCCCTGCTCCAGCACCACAAAGCACTCGCGCCGGTGGCGCTCGCGCGCAGACAGCTCGGGCCGCACGCCGCTGCGCACGCGCTGCACGGCCTCGTCCACGGGAATGGTGTACTGCACGCCCCCGGCCACACCGGGAATGCGCCGGATGGCGTCCGAGTGCCCCTGGCTCAGGCCCTTGCCCCAGAAGGTGTAGGTGGCGCCATCGGGCAGCAGGGCCCCGCCCATGAGGCGCTGCAGGGAGAACATGCCCGGGTCCCATCCCGCCGAGATCAGCGCCGTGGTGCCGGCTGCGCGGGCGGCGGCATCCACCCGGTCGAAATGCTCGGGAATGCGCGCATGGGTGTCGAAGCTGTCCACCAGGCTGAAATGCGCGGCCAGCGCGGGCGACTGCTGCGGCAGGTCATCCTTGGAGCCGCCGCACAGCACCAGCACGTCGATGCCGGTGCGATGGGCCAGCAGGCTGTCCATGCCGTGCACGGGCGTGCCGGGCTGCAGCGGACACAGCCGGGCCGGATCACGGCGGGTGTAGATGCCGGCCAGCACCATGTCGGGGTTACGGGCAATGGCGGCCTCCACGCCACGGCCCAGGTTGCCGTGGCCGACGATGGCGATGCGGATGGGAGCGGTGCTGCGATGGTCCATGCGGTGTGGTGCGTTGCGTTTGAGAGGATTTCAGAAACTCCGGTTCACGCGGCGGCGCAGAACCAGGCGCGATCTTGCATCGCCATCACGCCGCCAGTCGTGCAATGGCAGGCAGCACTGCGTTGCCCTGCACGGGGGTAGTGCGCAAAGGTAGGGCACGGGGGTCTGCATGGCGGTGGGCGGACAGCGCCTACACTCACGCCCTCATGTTCCAGCCTTCACCCATCCCCTCCCCGGCCCAGCCGCCAGAGCCCGACGACGCGCCGCTGCACATCCTCTGGCGCGACGAGCATCTGGTGGCGGTCTACAAGCCCGCAGGCTGGCTGGTGCACCGCACGGGACTGGACGCGCACGAGACGCGCTTTGTGCTGCAGACCCTGCGCGACCAGTTGGGCTGCCATGTGTACCCCGCGCACCGGCTGGACAAGGGCACCTGCGGCGTGCTGGTCATGGCCTTGCATGCCCAGGCCGCCCAGCGGCTGGGCCAGGCCTTTGCCGGGCAGGAAGTGCGCAAGCAATACCTGGCGCTGGTGCGGGGCTGGCTGCCGGATGCGGTGGAGGTGGACCACGCGCTCAGGCCCGACGATGCGCCCGAGGACGCGCCAGCCCAGCCCGCACAGACTTCGCTGCGCTGCCTGGCGCGCCTGGAGTGGCCCGAGGCCTTTGACCCGCGCCACGCGGCCACGCGGGTCTCGCTGGTCGAGGCCCTGCCCTCCACGGGCCGGCGCCACCAGATACGCCGCCATCTCAAGCATGTGGCCCATCCCATCATTGGCGACGCCACGCATGGCAAGGGGCCGCTGAACCGCTGGTGGGCGGAGCGGCTGGGCCTGCAGCGGCTGTGGCTGCACGCCCATGCGCTGGCGCTGGCGCACCCGATGACGGGCGAGCCGCTGCGCTTCGAGGCCGACTGGCGGCAACTGGGCCATGTGGCCGATGTGCAGCACTGGCGCGCGCTGTGCGACCTACCCGGCTGGCAGGCCTGTGCGGGCCTGCCGGCGACGGCACGGGCGGATCAGACAGCTTCGGCAGGCGCGCCCGTTTCAGGCTGCTCCATCAGCGGCGCTGCCACGTAGGCGTAGTCGGCCGAGGCATCGGCCTTGAGCACGCCAGACAGCAGCTCCACCAGGCGTTCGTTGCCCATCTTGAAGCCGCAGGCCTGGGCGTGACCACCGCCGCCAAAGCTCTCGGCCAGCGGAATGCAGTTGAACTCCGAGCGCGAGCGCAGGCCGATCTTCACGCCCTTGGTGCTGGCATGCCACATCAGCGCGAAGCTGCCGCTCTGGCGTGCCAGCAGGTCGCCGACCTGGCTGTGGAACATGCCCGGGCAGTTGACCATCAGCCCTTGCATGCCGTTGAAGACCAGGGGCTGGGCCGCCTCGGAAATGTCGGCGCACAGCTTCTGGAATTTCTCGTCCATGGCGCCGCCGCGCGCCATGAAGGCGGCTTCCTGCTCGGGCGTGAAGGCCGCGATCTCGGCCCAGCGCTCGAAGCTGCGCGGCTCCATATCCAGCGCCGCGAGAAAGCCCGCGCTCTCGGCGAATTCCCACTTCCAGATGTCGCGGTCCTCGATGAAGCGGATCAGGCCGGGCACAGGCTTGTCGGCCTGGAAGAACTCCCAGGCCAGGCGCGCGCCGGACTTGTTCATGTCGAAGTGCACGACGCCGCAGCGGCACTGGTAGCCGCTCAGCTTTTCGGCAGCGCTCTTGTGGTGGTCCAGCACCACGAGCTTGGCCACGCGCGACTCGATCTCGGCCATGAGCTCGGGCTCGAAGGCGAAGTCCAGCACGTAGACGGCGCGGCCGGCCAGCTCGCCCAGGTCGTCGGCCTTCTGGATCTCGCCATGGTCCAGGCCCCGGAATTCGGCCTGCCCGCCGTAGTACAGCCAAGCCGCCAGCGCCGCGCCGTAGCCGTCCGGGCAGCGGCGGCCGTGGTAGAGGATCAGGGGCTGGGGATCGTCATGCTCGGGGCGCACGAACAATTGCAGGGGCAGGATGGTGTTTTTCATGATGGAGGCGATTGTCGGTCCTGGCGCCATTCCCCTGCACTTGCTCCAGCGCCCGGGCACCCTGGGCAGCCGGGCATTGCGCGGGCTGCTCGCAAGGAACGTAGCGCAAAGCCTGGGCAGCACAAGGCCTATCACCCCGGCAGGCGCCGCAGGCACACCCCAGGACCTATCATGTCCGCCTTGTCATTGAATTGCTGCGACCGCCTGCGGACCCGCTGGGCGTGCAGGCCGCCGCGGCCCCTGTATGCGATCCACACCCGACATCACCCCCCACCTCGGCTCCCTGCTGAAGTTCCGCCACGACCTGCATGCCAACCCCGAGTTGCGCTACGAGGAGCACCGCACCGGCGACAAGGTGGCGGCCTACCTGATGGCGCTGGGACTGCAGGTGCACCGCGGGCTGGGCAGGACCGGCGTGGTGGCAAGCATCCACGGCCGGGGGCGCAGCGCCGCCAACCCTGGCCGCAGCATCGGCATACGGGCCGACATGGATGCGCTGCCGGTGACGGAGCTCAACGCCTTCGGCCACGCCAGCCAGAACCCGGGCTGCATGCATGCCTGCGGCCATGACGGCCACACGACCATGCTGCTGGGCGCGGCCACGCTGCTGGCGCAGCAGCCGGATTTCGATGGATCGGTGCACCTGATCTTCCAGCCCGCCGAGGAAGGCGGCGCAGGCGCCAAGGCCATGATGGAGGACGGCCTGTTCGACCGCTTCCCCTGCGAGGCCGTGTTCGCGCTGCACAACTGGCCTGCCCTGCCCGCCGGCGAGATGGCGGTGCGCGTGGGGCCCATCATGGCCTCCACGCTGCGCTTCGAGATCCGCGTGCACGGCAAGGGCGGCCACGCGGCCATGCCCCACACCACGCTGGACCCTATTCCCGTGGCCTGCGCCATCGTCGGCCAGTTGCAGAGCCTGGTGTCGCGCAGCACCGATCCACTGGACAGCGCCGTGCTCACCGTGGGCAAGATCACCAGCGGCACGGTGGAGAACATCATTCCAGACGAGGCCAGCATCTTCGGCACCGTGCGCGCCCTCAGGACCGAGACGCAGCAGATGTTCATCGAAGGCATGCAGCGCATCAGCGAGCATGTGGCGGCCGCCCATCTGTGCCGCGCCGAGTTCATTCTCAAGCCCGGCTATCCCAACACCACCAACCACGCGCACGAGGCCCGCTTCATGGCCGAGGTGATGCGCGAGGCGGTGGGCGAGGACCGCACCCACGCCGACATCCTGCCGGCCATGACGGCCGAGGACTTCGGCTTCATGCTGGAGGCCGTGCCTGGCGCCTATGGCTGGATAGGCAACGGCCCCGCCACGGGCGAGCCCGGCGTGGGCCTGCACAACCCCGGCTACGACTTCAACGACGACAACCTGGGGCGCGGCGCACGCTTCTGGGACCTGCTGGCGCGCCGCTGGCTGGAACAGCCTAGAACCTGAACGCCGTCACACGCAGGCTCTTGGGCCTGCCCTCACGCCGGCTTTCACACGCCGGCAGGCGCCCCCAGCTGCAGATCCACCCACTCGACCGCCGGCAGGGGCCGGCCGTAGTGGTAGCCCTGGAACAGCACGTCCTGATTCCAGGCCCGCAGCGTGCCGGCCTGCTCTTCGGTCTCCACTCCTTCGGCCACCACGCGCAGGCGCAGGCGTCTGGCCAGCAGCAGGATCGCCTCGACCATGGCGGCATTGCCCGGCGAGGTATGGCAGTCCTGCACAAAGGACTTGTCGATCTTGAGTTCACGGAACGGCAGCCGCTGCAGATAGGCCAGCGATGAATAGCCGGTGCCGAAGTCGTCCAACCCCATCTCCACGCCCAGCAGCTGCAGCTCGGCCATGCGCTCGCGCGCCTCGTCCACATCGCGCATGACCACGCTTTCGGTGACCTCCAGCGTGAGGCGGCGCGGGTCGGCCCCGGTTGCGGCCAGGGTGCGCTTGAGCTTGTCCACCACGTCGGGCTGGCGGAACTGCCGCCAGCTGACGTTGACCGACAGCCGCCAGCCCTGCTGCACGAACTCGGGCCGCACCAGCATGCGGCAGGCCTGCTCCAGCATCCAGTCGCCCAGTTGCACGATCAGGTCAGATTCCTCGGCCACGGGAATGAAATCACCGGGCTCGACCATGCCCAGGCGCGGATGGTTCCAGCGCACCAGCACCTCGGCGCCCACACAGCGTCCCATGTGGTCCACCTGGGACTGCAGATAGGGCTGCAGCTCGCCGGCAGGAATGGCGCGGCGCAAGTCCTTTTCGATGCGAAAGCGCTTGCCCACGGCCTCGGCCATGTCGGGCTGGAAGATGACGACCTGGCCCAGCCCGGCCTGCTTGGCCTGGTGCAGGGCCACGCCCGCGCGGCGCAGCACATCGTGGCCACCGCTGTCGGTGCGCGAGGCGGCAAAGCTGGCCGCGCCAATGCTGCAGCTGGCCTGCACTTCCTCGCCGGTTTCCTCCAGCCACAGCGGCCGCTCCAGCGCGTCCTGCAGCACCTGTGCCAGGGCGCGCATGTGCTGATCGACCTCGGCCGCCTCCTGGCCGGCCTTCTCCAGCAGCACGGCAAATTCGTCGGCGCCCATGCGGGCCAGCAGCACGCCGTCGGGCAGGGCATCGGCCAGGCGCAGCGCCAGCGCGCCCAGCAGCGCATCGCCACGCACCGTGCCGCGTACATCGTTGAAGGCGGTGAAGCGGTCCATGTCCAGCAGCAGCAGGCCGTGGCGCGGCTCGCCGCCCTTGCCGCCCTCGCGGAATTCGCGCGCCAGTGCGCGCAGGCGCTGGGTCAGCGACAGGCGGTTGGGCAGGCCGGTGAGCGCGTCGAAATGCGCCAGCGCATGGATCTGGCGTTCTGCGCGCATGCGCTCGGACAGGTCCTGCTTGAGCTCCACATAGTTGACGATGCTGCCGTCCGAGGCGCGTATGGGCGCCACCAGCACGGCCTCGGGCAGGTCCTCGCCCTGGCGCGTGCGGTTGGTCATCTGGCCGCGCCACAGCGCGCCCCGGCCCAGCTGGTGCAAGGCCTCTTCCCAGGCCGGCGCGTCCAGGCCCATGGTGGAGTAGCGGTGCGTGGGCTGGCCCAGGACCTCGTTGCGCGCAAAGCCGGTGCGCTGCAAGAAGGCCTCGTTCACGTAGACGATGTTCTGGTGCACGTCGGTGATGACGATGCTCTCGGGGTTCTGCTCCACGGCGCGGTAGAACTTGCGCAGATCGTCCTGGTGCTGCTCCAGCGAGCCCAGCGTGTCCTGCAGTTCCTGGGCACGGCGGATCAGGCTGCGCCTTGCCATCAGCGTGACCGTGCCCGTCAGCCCCAGCATGCCCACGAAGTACAGCATGGAGAACACGGGCGAGGTCTCGCGCTGGCCTATCCAGTCAACCCCCTCGCGGCCCGCCACCCAGAACGCGGCCATGGCCAGCACGGACAGCACCAGCATGGCCAGCGTGGTGCGCACGCCCAGCACCCAGGCGCACATGACGAGCAAGGCCGGAAAGGCCAGCACCGAGCTGCTTTGCACGCCGCCCGTGGCAGCCACCACGGTCACGGCTGCCACCCAGGTGCCCCAGACCAGAAGATTGGAGGCCAGCTTCCAGTGCCGGCGCCAGCCCAGCAGCACGGCGCCGAAGCTCACGCCGGCGGCAACCAGGTTCAGCCGCACGCTGGGCCAGGGAACGGGGTCCTGCGTCAGAAGCGCCATGGCCAGGAGCACGGTGAGGCTGGTGATCCATAGGCTGCCGACCAGAACGACCCGGCGCAGGGACAAATGGATTTCCGCCTCGACTCGATGACGCCGCATGAAAAAGCCCCAACAGAGAAAGAACACTCAACATGCTAGCGGTCGGCGCCGCCTGCGGCTGTGGTGGTTGTGCCACCGCCCCGGTCGGACGCCCTCTTGCACCAAACGGGGTATGCCGGCGCCGGCCGGCGGTGCCTCAGGGCGCGCTTTTGCGCTCGCGCGGGGGGCGCTTGCGCGCCTTGCTGGCGTCCTTGCGGGCCTGGCGCTCGGCATCGCGTTCCTGGCCCACGGCCAGCCACTGCGCGTATTCGTCGGGCGTCTCCAGCGTGATGCGGCCCAGGATCGCTCCGCGGAAATCCGTGAGCACCAGCTCGGCAGCTTTTTGCAGATTGACACGTCCGCCGCTCATCATGGCGCCGCGGCGCCGGCCGATGGCGTCCAGCAGTTCGTCGTCATGCAGGGCGGCAATGCGTTCGTTGTCCAGGCCCAGCTTGTAGCGCGCCTCCAGCAGGTCCGCGTAGTTCTTCTGCAGATAGCCCAGCAGCTCCAGCGCCACCAGTTCCTCGTCATAGGCGTTGCGGCCCACGGCGCCGCTGGCGGCCAGGTTGTAGCCGCTTTGCTCGACGATGATGCGCGGCCACAGCATGCCGGGCGTGTCCCAGAGGTAGAAGTCGTCGGCCAGCACGATGCGCTGCTCCAGCTTGGTGATGCCGGCCTCGTCCCCCGTCTTGGCCTGCCGCTTGCCGCTCATGGAGTTGATCAGCGTGGACTTGCCCACGTTGGGAATGCCGCAGATCAGCACGCGCATGGGCTTGGCCATGCCGCCACGGTTGGGGGCCAGCAGCTTGCAGGCCTCGATCAGCCGGCGCGTGGGCGCGGGCTCGGAGGCGTCCAGCGCAATGGCGCGCGTATCGCTCTGGGCGTTGTACCAGTCCAGCCACAGCGGCGTGCGCGCGGCATCGGCCAGGTCCTGCTTGTTGAGCACCTGCAGGCGCGGCTTGTGGCCCGTCAGCTCCTGCAGCAGCGGGTTGCTGCTCGACCCCGGCAGGCGCGCATCCAGCACTTCGATGACCACATCGATTTCCTTGACGCGCTCGGTGATCACCTTGCGCGTGAGATTCATGTGACCGGGGAACCACTGTATGGCCATGGGATTACTTTCTGGGAAACGGGGGAACTGGCAGGGGCGCAAGGATAATTCATGGCTTGCGCAGACAGGATGGAACAGCGCGCTGCGCCCCAGCGCAAACCGCAGGCTTCATTCTTTCTTGCGCAAGCCGCAATTGTCCCCCGCTTTTACGCCCCGCCTCACTGCCTATGTCCTTGCCCGATACCCCCTCTTCCCGCTCCGCCTCGCGCAAGGCCGACATCGAGCTGTTGATCAAGGGAGTGACCTGCGCCGTGATCGGCCTGGTGATTCTGCTGGCGCCGCAGTTCATGGCACCCGGGGGCATCGTGCAGATGATGGCCCAGTCGTACCTGGTCGGCTGGTTCGCCCTGCTGCTGGGCACGGCCTTCATCGTGCTGTTTGCGGTGCGCCGTAGCAAGGCGCGGCGCTGAGCATGGTGCAGGGCCCGCTGGAGCAGGCGCTGTCGCAGATCCAGCTTTGGCAGCAGCGCGCCCAGGCTGCAGGCATTGCGCTGCGCCCGGCGCCGCCCCAGCCCACCAGTTGCTGCGGCCGCGGCTGCAACGGCTGCGTCTGGGAAGGCTTCTACGACGCCGTGCTGTTCTGGTGCGAGGATGCAGGCCAGGCCCTGAGCGGCGGACCTGGCTGAGGCACGGTCAGCGCAGGTTCTCGGGCGACATGTAGCGCAGGCGCCATTCCTCGAAGGACAGCGTGTCCGCAGCCTCGATGTCGCGCTGGTCCTGCACGGACTGCGCCGACCATTGCTCGAAGCGCTGCTGCTGCGCCTGGCTCCAGGGCAGGGCCAGCAGCGAATCACGGGCCTGCTCGGAACGGGCCAGCGTGAAGCGCGAGAAGCTGTTGCCGTACTCGCCCGTCAGCTCGCCCAGCACATGGGCCGACGGCGTGCGCTCCGGGTGCTCCAGGCGTTCCAGCGCCTGGGCCAGCGCGGCACTGTAATCGTGCGTGCCGTGCGTGCTGTCCAGCGCCTGGGCATAGGGGCGGCACTGGTCCAGCACTTCATGGGCCCAGTCGCGCAGCGGCACCTCGCGGCCCGCGCGCACCAGCTGCAGGCCGGGCTCGCGGCCACGCTCGGCGGTCAGGTGCTGGTTGTGCTTGAGTTCGGCGATCTCGGCCGGCGTATCGGGCGGGCTGTCGGCATTCAGGCAGTGCAGCAGGAACACGTCCAGCATGCGCATGGTGGGGGCGGCAATGCCCACATCCTCGAAGGGATCGAGGTCCATCAGGCGCACTTCCACATACTCCACGCCGCGCTCGCGCAGGGCATGCAGCGGGCGCTCGCCACGGCTGACGGTGCGCTTGGGGCGGATGGTGCCGTAGAACTCGTTCTCGATCTGCAGCAGACCCGTGCCCAGCTGGTTGTAGTCGCCGCCCGGATTGCGCACGCCCAGCATCTCGTAGGCCGGGTAGGGATGGGTCAGCGCCTCATGCAGCGAATTCGCATAGCCTTCCAGGCCGTTGTAGCTGACGTTGATGCTGGCCTGCGCATCGCTCTGGTAGCCCAGGCGGCCCATGCGCAGCGAGGTGGCATGGGGCAGGTACAGCGCCTGGCCCGTATTGCCCAGCGGCTTCAGGCCATGCTCGCGCCCCTCGACGAAACAGGGACACAGCGCGGGCGATGCGCCGTACAGATACAGCAGCACGAAGGCATGGCGCCGGAAATTGCGGATCAGCGAGAAATACTGCTCGCTGGCCACGCCGGGCAGCGACCAGTTGTAGTGGATGCCCGAGATGGTCTGCATGCGCCGGCCATAGCGATGGCCCAGGCCCATGCGGTACACGCTCTTGGAGCGGCCCGAATGCGAGGAGCCATAGCGCGCCAGCGGAATCGTCTCGTCCGTGGGCAGCTGGCAGGGCATGCTGGACGACCACAGCATCTCGCCGCCCGCATCGCGCAGGCTGCGCAGCACGAACTGGTGGATCTGCACCAGCTCGTCCAGGCATTCCTGCACGCCCAGGCGCGCGCCCGTGATCAGCTCGATCTGCGATTCGCTGTAGTCGGTGGTGATGTGCGGATGCGTGAGCGCCGACCCCAGTGCCAGGGGGTGCGGCGTCAGCGCCAGGCTGCCGGAAGGCAGCACGCGCAGGCCCTCCTTTTCTATGCCACGGCGTATGCCCTTGAGCCGCTGGGGATCGGGAACCGCCATGGATGCCTGCGATGTTTTCATTCTTGTTTACCGATTCGTTGATGGGCACCGGCCCACACGGAAACCACCAGGATTCCCGGCGGACCCGACCCGGACGCCGAATGATAGAGAAACGGCAGGAAACGCGATGGCGCCTGTCCGCTTAACCACGCGTTTTGGCCTGTTGCCCCGCATGGCGCCGCCGCGAGCGAAAGGAATATGTCAGAGTTTCGCCCTCCCGGCCGGCCCCGTCTTGACGCCGGGCAAGGACAGGCCGGCCAGCAGTGAAATCACTTGCCGGCCCCCGCTTCATCAACGGGCAGCGGCCATGGCCTTGCCCACTTCCAGCGTGCCCTGCGCGGCGCCGCTGGCGGGCACCTGTTCGCCGCTGCGATCCAGCACCTGGGCCAGTTGCGCAGCCAGTTGCTCCGGCACCTGATCGCCCTGGCCCAGATACACGCCTTCGGTCAGCGTGATGAAGGCCGCCTCGAAGCCGCCCGCGCCTGCGCACAGCGTGGTACGTGTGGGCGCACTTTCGTGGGCCAGCACCAGCATGGCGGGCACCACGGCCTCGGGCCTGAGCGCGGCCAGTACGGCCTCGGGCATCAGGCCTTCCGTCATGCGGGTGGCCGCCGTGGGCGCCAGCGCATTCACATGGATGCCGTGCTTGGCGCCTTCGATCGCCAGCGTCTGCATGAGGCCGACCTGGGCCAGCTTGGCCGCGCCGTAGTTGGCCTGGCCGAAGTTGCCATACAGGCCCGTGGACGAGGTGGTCATCACGATGCGCCCGTAGTTCTGCGCCTGCATGTGCGGCCACACGGCCTTGCAGCAATGGGCGGCGCCCATCAGGTGCACTTCCACCACCAGGCGGAAATCACCCATGTCCATCTTGGCGAAGCTCTTGTCGCGCAGGATGCCGGCGTTGTTGACCAGGATGTCCACGCGGCCCCAGGCATCGACGGCCTGCTGCACCATGGCCTGCACGGCCGCGAAATCGGTGACCGATGCGCCGTTGGCCAGCGCCTGGCCGCCCGCCGCGCGGATCTCGTCCACCACGGCCTGGGCCGCCGTGGCCGAGCCGCCGCTGCCATCCACCGCGCCGCCCAGATCATTGACCAGCACCTTGGCGCCGCGCGCCGCCAGCGCCAGCGCATGCAGACGCCCCAGGCCGCCGCCGGCCCCCGTCACGATGGCCACGCGGCCCTCAAACTCAATCGCCATGGAGATGCTCCCTTTGTTGCATTGGATGCCGGCTCCGCCCGCCGGATGGCTAGGCGCCGGTCACCCAGCAATGTAGACGGACGCCGCCTTCATTCCGGTTGCCCAAGCGACTGCGGCAGGGGCCGCCAGCCTTGTCCCCACCATTGCGTGACAAGCCTGTGGACAACCATGTGCTGGCCCGGGACTGGTGACCCAAGCGGTTGTTTTGAATGGATTTTTTTCTTTTGCCTATTTTTTAATCAAATCCACAAGTCGTCTGCCCGACTTATCCCGTCTCACCCTGAACAATCTTGTGAACAACTTTCACAGCGGGCGGGATAAGCCACGCAAGTCATTGATTCAAAAGGAAAACATGCAACCCGCTTAAAAAACAGGCAGAAGACCCCGGATTTTCGGGCCGCGTCCCGCTTATCCACCGCGCAACCCGCATGTACGCATTTACCCCCATTCGGACTGGACAAGCATGTGGACAAGCGGCTGCAACGGCCTGATTTCGCGGTTAAGTCATTGATTTGAAATACAAGCCCTGCGATTGATTAAAAAACAGGCAAACGGCGCAATTCCGGACCTGTGCCGACCTGCTCCGTATCGCATACAAATGCAGGCTCGGCAGATCCCATCCAAAGCAGACGCCCATGAGCCAGGACTCCCCCGCCTCCTCCCCTTTTTCCCCGCCCTTCTTCATCGCCCGCCTCACGCCCAGCGGCCTGCAGGTCGATGCCTGGGCCGACCAGCCGCTGCTGCATTCGCTGGAGCAGGGCGGCGTGGACTGGCCCAGTTCCTGCCGCAACGGCACCTGCCGCACCTGCATCGGGCAGCTGGTCTCGGGCAGCGTGCGCTACGAGATCGAATGGCCGGGCGTGACGCGCGAGGAGCGGGCCGAGGGCTGCGTGCTGCCCTGCATCGCCTATCCCGAAGGCGATGTGGTGCTGCAGGACCCCGGCCCCTGAATCCGGCCAAAGCCCGCGCCGCCTGCGGCCGATGGCCGCTGGAATAGAATGTGCGCTTTCGCAAGGTCATTCCGGGTCATGCCGATTGCCGACAGCGGCTGCGCCGCGCCACACGTTCTTTGGAAGCCCACTTCTGACGCCTGCCAGGCCGAGGGAGCCGGCGCGTGTGCCGCGCCCCGTCCGCACGACCCGGCTCCTCCAGAAGGCACTCCATGAACAACTCCACGTCCCCCGTGCCCATCTCGCCGGTGGAAGACATCATTGCCGACATGCGCGCGGGCCGCATGGTCATCCTCGTCGATGAGGAAGACCGCGAGAACGAAGGCGACCTGGTGCTGGCCGCCGACCATGTCACCCCCGATGCGATCAACTTCATGGCGCGCTTCGGCCGCGGCCTGATCTGCCTGACGCTCACGCGCGAGCGCTGCGAATACCTGAAGCTGCCGCCCATGGCCGCGCGCAACGGCACCGTGTACAGCACGGCCTTCACCGTCTCCATCGAAGCGGCCGAGGGCGTGACCACCGGCATCTCCGCCGCCGACCGCGCGCGCACCGTGCAGGCCGCCGTGGCCAAGGACTCCAGGCCCACGGACCTGGTCCAGCCCGGCCACATCTTCCCGCTGCAGGCCGTCGACGGCGGCGTGCTCATGCGCGCCGGCCACACCGAGGCCGGCTGCGACTTCGCCGCCCTGGCCGGCTGCAGCCCCGCCGCCGTGATCTGCGAGATCATGAAGGACGACGGCACCATGGCCCGCCTGCCCGACCTGCAGCTGTTCGCTGCCGAGCACGGCCTGAAGATCGGCACCATTGCCGACCTGATCCAGTACCGCAGCCGCAACGAATCCCTGCTCAGCAAGGTCGGCACGCGCCCGCTGCAGACGGCGCATGGCGAGTTCATCGCCCATGCCTTCCGCGACCTGCCCAGCCAATCCGTGCACCTGGCCCTGGTCAAGGGCCAGTGGGAAGCCGACACCCCCGTGCCCGTGCGTGTGCATGAGCCGCTGTCCGTGCTGGATGCGCTGGAGACCGGCCGCACCCTGCACTCCTGGAGCCTGGACTCCAGCCTCGAATACATCGCCCGCCAGGGCCACGGCGTGGCCGTGCTGCTCAACTGCGGCGAGACCGGCGACCAGCTCATGGCCCAGTTCGACGGCAGCGCCCGTGCCGCCCAGGCCCCCGAGCGCGGCCGCATGGACCTGCGCACCTATGGCGTGGGCGCGCAGATCCTGCGCGAATGCGGCGTGCAGCGCATGCAGCTCATGGGCCAGCCGCGCCGCCTGCCCAGCATGGCCGGCTACGGCCTCGAAATCAGCGGCTACATCCCCAAGGAATAAGAAATGTTGAACGCAGAAAAGGGCCAGGCCCAGAACCTCGACGGCGCGCAGTTGCGCGTCGGCATCGTCCAGGCCCGCTTCAATGAAAGCATCACCAACAGCCTGACCCAGGCCTGCCGCGAAGAGCTGCTGGCCCTGGGCGTGCAGGCCGGAAACATCGACCACGTCACCGTGCCCGGCGCCCTGGAAGTGCCCGTGGCGCTGCAGGCGATGGCCGAGTCCGACCGGTACGACGCCCTGGTGGCGCTGGGCTGCATCATCCGTGGGGAGACATACCACTTCGAGCTGGTGGCCAACGAATCGGGCGCGGGTGTCACGCGCCTGGCCCTGGACTACCAGCTGCCGATCGCCAACGCGATCATCACCACCGAGAACACGGAGCAGGCCATCGCGCGCCAGACCGAAAAGGGACGCGACGCGGCCCGGGTCGCCGTGGAGATGGCCAACCTGCTCCAAACCATAGCCCGAACATGAGCGACGAACAATCCACACCGGCCTCGGGCCGCCCTCCCCGCCAAAGCCGCGGCGGCCTGACCAGCACCGGCGCGCGCAAGGCCGCCTCCAAATCCAACCGCAGCCGCGCGCGTGAATTCGCGCTGCAGGCGCTGTACCAGCACCTGGTGGGCGGCAACGACGTGGAGGCCATCGACCGCTTCACGCGCGACCTGTCCGGCTTTCACAAGGCCGACTCGGTGCACTACGACGCGCTGCTGCGCGGCTGCATCAACTCCCAGGTGGACCTGGACGCGCTGATCGCCCCCAAGCTGGACCGCACCATGGCCGAGATCTCGCCCATCGAGCACGCCAGCATGTGGATCGGCGTGTATGAATTCCAGCACTGCCCCGACGTGCCCTGGCGCGTGGTGCTCAACGAGTGCATCGAGCTGGCCAAGGAATTCGGCGGCACCGACGGCCACAAATACGTGAACGCCGTGCTCAACGGCCTGGCGCCCACGCTGCGCGCGGCCGAAGTCGAGCATGACCGTGCGGGCAAGGGCTCCGCGCCCGCGCAGCCCGCCGCCAAGGCAGACACGGCCACCGACGCGGCAGCAGATGCCGCCACGGACGCAGCAGCAGACGACGCTGCCGACCAGGCCGCCGGCTGACGCCGCGCCTCGGGTCTTCGGGGCACAGGCCCCGCCGCATCCGGCCATCCATGGCCCGCCCGCGCCTGCCGGGCGCGGGCGCCTCTTCCAGGATTTCACCCGTCATGAAGTTTTCGACCCGCGCCGACCGCATTGAGCCCTTTTACGTGATGGAGATCGCCAAGGCGGCGCAGGAGATGGCGCGCGGCTGCGCGGACAGCGACACGCCGATGATCTTCCTGAACATCGGCGAGCCCGACTTCACCGCGCCCCCGCTGGTGCAGGAGGCCGCAGCGCGCGCCGTGCAGGATGGCGCCACGCAGTACACGCCGGCCCTGGGCCTGCCCCAGCTGCGCGAGCGCATCAGCCACTGGTATGCGCAGCGCTTCGGCGTGGATGTGCCGGCGCGGCGCATCGTGGTCACGGCCGGCGCCTCGGCCGCGCTGCAGCTGGCCTGCCTGGCGACCATCGACGCGGGCGACGAAATCCTCATGCCCGACCCCAGCTATCCCTGCAACCGCCACTTCGTGAGCGCAGCCGAAGGCCGGGCCGTGATGGTGCCGACCACGGCGGCCGAGCGCTACCAGCTGAGCGCCGACAAGGTCGAGGCCGCCTGGAACGAGCACACGCGCGGCGTGCTGCTGGCCTCGCCCTCCAATCCCACCGGCACCTCGATTGCGCCGGCCGAGCTGCGCCGCATCCTCGACGTGGTGCGCGCCCGGGGCGGGCTGACCATCATCGACGAGATCTACCTGGGCCTGTCGCATGACGACGCCTTCGGCCAGTCCGCGCTGGCGCTGGGCGAGGACGTGATCAGCATCAACAGCTTCAGCAAGTACTTCAACATGACGGGCTGGCGCCTGGGCTGGATGGTGGTGCCCGAGGCCATGGTGCCCGTGGTCGAGCGCGTGGCGCAGAACCTCTTCATCTGCGCCAGCACCGTCTCGCAGCGCGCCGCCCTGGCCTGCTTCGAGCCCGAGTCCATTGCCGAGTACGAACGCCGCCGCGCCGAATTCAAGGCCCGGCGCGACTTCTTCATCCCTGCGCTCGAGGCCCTGGGCCTGCCCGTGCCCGTGCAGCCCGACGGCGCCTTCTACGCCTGGGCCGACTGCCGTGCCGCTGCCGCCAAGCTCGGCGTCCAGGGCAGTTGGGACTTTGCTTACGCCGTCATGGAGCGCGCCCACCTGGCCATCACGCCGGGCCGCGACTTCGGCACGTTCGAGACCGCCGACTTCGTGCGCTTTTCCACGGCCAACTCCATGGAACAGCTGCAGGAGGCCGTGCGCCGCCTGCAGCGCCTGCTGGCCTGAGGCCCGCCGCACATGGCCTTCGAATTTCCCATCCGCGTCTACTGGGAGGACACCGATGCCGGCGGCATCGTGTTCTACGCCAACTACCTCAAGTTCTTCGAGCGCGCCCGCACCGAGTGGCTGCGCGCACTGGGCATAGGCCAGCAGCAGCTGCGGGAACAAACGGGCGGCATGTTTGTCGTAACCCAGGCCCAGCTGCAATACCTGCGGGCGGCCCGGCTCGATGACCAACTCCTTGTTACCGCCGAGCTGCAAAGCAGCGGGCGCGCTTCGCTGACAATACGGCAGCAGGCGCTGCTGGCATCCGCCGGCGATGGCAATGCGCCGCCGCCCCTGTTGTGCGAAGGCACGATCCGCATTGGATGGGTGGATGGCTCGACCATGCGCCCCGCAAGAATTCCGAACCGCATCCTGGAGCAACTCTCATGAACTCCCATGACATGTCCATACTCAGCCTCGTGCTGCAGGCCAGCTGGGTCGTGCAGCTGGTCATGCTGATCCTCGTGGGCGCCTCGGTGGCCAGCTGGGCCACCATCTTCCGCAAGTCGCAGACCTTGAAGCGTGTGCGCTCGCTCAACGACGGCTTCGAGCAGGACTTCTGGTCGGGCACCAGCCTCAACGATCTCTACGCCTCGGCCGCTCACCACGCCAAGCAGGGCGGCCCCATGGAACGCATCTTCGCCAGCGGCATGCGCGAGTACCAGAAGCTGCGCGAGCGCCGCATCGCCGATGTGAACCAGTTGATGGACGGCACGCGCCGCGCCATGCGCGCCAGCTTCCAGCGCGAGATGGACGAGGTCGAGTCGGGCCTGTCCTTCCTGGGCACCGTGGGCTCGGTCTCTCCCTACATCGGCCTGTTCGGCACGGTCTGGGGCGTGATGCACGCCTTCACCGGCTTTGCCAACATGGAGCAGATCACGCTGGCCACCGTGGCCCCCGGCATTGCCGAGGCGCTGGTGGCCACGGCCATGGGCCTGTTCGCCGCCATCCCGGCCGTCACGGCCTACAACCGCTATGCCCACCAGATCGACCGCGTGGCCAGCCAGCAGGAAACCTTCATCGAAGAGTTCTCCAACATCCTGCAGCGCAACGTGGGTGCGACCGGCTCCAGCACCCCGTCCGGCCATTGAAGTCGCTCAAAGCCAGCAAGGAGTGAGCACATGCCCGCAGTAGCCTCGCGCGGCGGCCGCAGCCGCCGCACCGTCAACGAGATCAACATGGTGCCCTTCATCGACGTGATGCTGGTGCTGCTCATCATCTTCATGGTGACGGCCCCCATGCTCACGCCGGGCTCCATCAACGTGCCCAGTGCCGGCAAGGCCGCGCGCACGCCCCCGAAGCGCGCCGACGTGATGATCGACAAGGACGGCGGCATCCGCATCAAGGCCGGCAGCACCGACAAGACCGTCACGCTCAAGGAGCTGGGCGCAGCCGCCAGGAGCTGGCAGGACCAGCAAAGCGACGACAGCGCCGTGCTGATTTCGGCGGACAAGAAGCTGCCCTTCGAGACCGTGATGGCCGCCATGTCGGCCCTGCAGTCGGCCGGCGTCAAGCGCGTGGCCTTCGGCGTCAAGTCCTCCCAGTAAGCAGCGCCGCCCGCCTTCGATTCCATGCCCAACCTGCAAGACCACGACCAGTTCGCACCGCCGCGCACGCGCGGCCGCACGCGCTCGTGGGCCCTGGCCGCGGCAGCGCACGGGCTGCTCGTGGCCGCCATGCTGTGGACCGTGCGCCCCCCGAAGCAGGCCGACGAGCCCATGGTCGAGGCCGAGTTCTGGTCCACGGCCGCACCCGCTCCCGCCCTGCCCGTGCCTGCGCCACCGCCGCCACCTGCACCCGAGCCTGTTCCCCAGCCGCCACCGCCGCCGCCCGCGCCCGTGATTGCACCGCCCCCACCTCCCAATCCGCAGGCCGTGGACGACGACCACGAGGCCGAGATCGCGCTGGAGAAGAAGCGCAAGATCGAGCAGCAAAAGAAGGAGCGCGCCGAACAGGCCGCCCGTGAGCAGCGCGAGAAGGAACGCCAGGAGCGCCTGGACAAGGAAAAGGCCGACAAGGCGGCCAAGGACAAGGCCGAGCGCGAGAAGGCGGAAAGAGCCGAGAAGGACCGCCGCGACAAGCTCGAGCAGCAGAAAAAGGACAAGGCTGAGCAGGACCGCAAGGACCGCCTGGAGCAGCAAAAGAAGGACAAGGCCGAAAAGGAAAAGGCGGACAAGGAAAAAGCCGCCAAGGACAAGGCCGAGCGCGAGAAAGCCGAGAAGGCCGACAAGGAAAAGGCCGCCAAGGCCGAAGCCGAGAAGAAGGCCGCCGAGGACAAGCGCAAGAAGGAACAGGCTGCCAAGGAAGCCCGCGAGGCCAAGGAAGCCGAGGCACGCCGCCTGGAAAACATCCGCCGCATGCAGGGCCTGGCCGGCAGCGGCGGCTCGGCCGGCGAAGGCGCGGGTGGCAGCAAGAGCGGCGGCTCGGGCAGCTCGGCCGGAGGCCCCTCGGCCGGCTATGGCGCCAAGGTGGCCGCGCGCGTCAAGCCCAACATCGTCTACCCGGACGCCATCAGCGGCAATCCGCGGGCCGAGGTGCGCGTGCGCACCGCGCCCGATGGCACCATCACCGGCGCCACCATTGCCAAGTCCAGCGGCAACAAGGCCTGGGACGATGCCGTCATCCGCGCGCTGCAAAAGACCGAGACGCTGCCGCGCGACATCGATGGCCGCGTGCCTTCGGACCTGGTCATCGGATTCCGTCCGCAGGACTGAACGGGCACAGGCCCTTCATCAAAAAGCCCCGCCGGTACCTGCCTGCGGGGCTTTTTCCATCTTGCGTTGTATGCAATCCGCCACGCGCCTGCGACTTCGCTTGCGGCACCGGCCGCTTGTCCCTAGCATCCCCGTCTTTGCCGCATTCGCGGCACCCGTCCACCATCGCAAAGGAGAGAACCCATGTCCCATTCGACACGTCCCTTTGCAGTCGTGCACGCTTGAAGCCCTAGCGCCTCCAGGCCACGCTGCAGACCTGATTCCCGGCCCCGCAAGAGGCCCGGCTTTCGGCTGCGCGTGCGCTTTTCCTGATGCCTGTCCATCGAGCTTGCGGCGACTGCCCATTGCGCATTCCGCATCTGCCGGAATGTGCCCCAAGCACTCGATCGAAAGCCATTCATGGGCAATTCCCTTTCGGACACCTACATTGAGGTGTTCGCCAACCGCGGCGTCTGGATTGAAGACGCCGCCATCCAGCAACTTCAAACAACGGCCCGCAACCTGGCCGGCATGCGCGCCGCCGTGGGCCTGCCGGACCTGCACCCGGGCCGGGGCTACCCGGTAGGGGCGGCCTTCTTTTCCGTGGGCCGCTTCTACCCGGCCCTGGTCGGCGGCGACATCGGCTGCGGCATGTCGCTGTACAGCACGGAGCTGGCGGCGCACAAGACCTCGGCCCCCAAGCTGGAAAAGGCGGTGGGCAACATCGACGGCCCCCTGCCCCAGGAACTGCTGGACGCCGTTGACATGCAGCAGCTGGAGCACATCGCCCAGGCCAGCGGCGTGGCCGACCTGGCGTATCTGCAGGACAGCCTGGGCACCATTGGCGGCGGCAACCACTTTGCCGAACTGCAGGTGGTGGACACGCTGTACGAGGACGGCGCGCTCGACAGGAAACGCGTGCACCTCATGGTGCACAGCGGCTCGCGCGGGCTGGGCGGCGCCATCCTGCGCGCCCATGTGGAAGCCTTCAGCCACGACGGCCTGGCTGCCAGCAGCGATGCCGCCACGCAGTACCTGCGCCAGCACGCGGCCGCCATCGCCTTCGCCCAGCTCAACCGCGCCAGCATTGCGGCACGCCTGCTGCGCGTCCTGCGCACGCGCGGCCAGGCCCTGCTGGACATCACCCACAACCACGTGATCGCCCACCACTGGCGCGGCGAAGACGGTTTTCTGCACCGCAAGGGCGCCACGCCGGCCGACCAGGGTCTGGTGGTGATCCCGGGTTCGCGCGGCGACTACAGCTACCTTGTGCGGCCCGTGACCGGGCGTGATGAGGCACTGCATTCGCTGGCACACGGCGCGGGCCGCAAGTGGGCACGCGCCGATTGCATGGGCCGCCTGCGCCCGCGCTTCACCCTGGACGAGCTGCTGCGCACCCAATTCGGCAGCGCCGTGGTCTGCGCCGACCGCGAACTGGTGTACGAGGAGGCACCCCAGGCCTACAAGGACGTGGACTCCGTCGTCGCCAGCCTGCAGGAAGCCGGCCTGGTGCAACTGGTGGCGCGGCTGCGCCCCCTGCTGACCTACAAGAAGGGAGCCATGCAATGCTGCTGATCCAGCTGACCGCATCCCACGGCCCCGCCGAGTGCGAGCATGCCGTGCGCCTGACCCTGCGCGAGCTGCTGCGCGACTGCGCCGCCAGCGGCGTCGCCGTGGACGTGCTGGAGGAAACGCCCACGCCGGCCGGCTACAAGTCCGTGCTGCTGCGCTGCGAGGGCGACACCGGCCTGCTTCACGGCACGCTGGGCGTCTGGCTGGGCACCATCCAGTGGGTCTTCGACAGTCCCCTGCGCCCCCACCACCCGCGCAGGAACTGGTTTGTTGCCGTGCAGAAGTGCGAGCCGCCCCGGCAGTTGCCGGCCGATGGAGAGATCGTCTTCCAGGCCTGCAAGGCCTCGGGCAAGGGCGGCCAGCATGTCAACACCACGGACTCCGCCGTCCATGCCCTGCATGTGCCCAGCGGGATCTCGGTGAAGGTCATGAGCGAGCGCAGCCAGCACGCCAACAAGCGGCTGGCGCGCGAGCTGCTGGCCCTGAAGCTGGCGCGCCTCAACGCGCAGGGCGAGGGCCAGGCCCGGCGCTCGCGCAGCCAGCAGCACTGGGAGGTGGAGCGCGGCAGCCCGGTGAAGGTGTTCCGCGCCTGAACGCCCGGGACTAGCCCCTGGCGCACATGTAGATGCCCAGGGCCAGCAGGCCCAGCATCAGCACGCGCTTGAAAACCTGGGGCGACAGCGACTGGCGCAGCCGCTCCCCCCAGGCCATGCCGGCCAGGGCGGGCAGCAGCATCAGTGCGGAAACCAGGGCCGTGGCCCCCCAGCCCGTCCAGGACGAAGCGGCATGGCCCGGCCCCTGCGCCAGCGCCATGCCCGCGCCCAGCGCCAGCGTGGACACCGTGAAGCACAGGCCCATGGCCTGCATCAGCGCCTGCCGGCCCAGCGCCAGCGATTGCAAAAAGGCCACGGCCGGCACCACGAACACGCCGGTCAACGCCGTGATCCCGCCCGTCAACAGACCACACAACAGGCCCAGCCAGGCCTGATGCCTCTGCGGCAACTGCAGGCCCGGCCCCCACAGGCCCCACAGGGCATACACAACCAGGGCCACGCCCAGTGCCGTGCGCGCCACGGCGGCCTCGCCCACCGGGCCCCACCACAGCATGCCGCCCACCGTGCCCGCGACAATGCCCAGCTGCATCCAGCCCAGGCGCCGCAGCAAAGGCCGCAGCGATGGCATGGGCCGCATCTGCACCACATTGGTCACCAGGGACGGCAGCAGCAGCCAGGCCGCCGCCTGCCCGGCCGGCATGAACAGCGCCAGCAGCGCCATGGACACCGTGGGCAGGCCCAGGCCCACTACCCCCTTGACGACACCGGCCAGCCCGAACACAGCCACCGCCGCCGCCAGCACCCACCACGCATCCCACATCACGACCACCCTGCACTTTCACTGACTTGGCTCAGGCCTTTCCTGAACCTCATGGCGCCATGCTCGCGCACCACCGCAGGGATCACAATCGGGAATCTTCAAACCAAGGCTCAGGCATGGCCTGATCCTTCAGCACCACAGTCCATGCGATTCGACCTTACCGACCTGCAGCTGTTCGTCCATATCCTCGACTGCGGCACGCTCACGGCGGCGGCCGGGCGCTCGCACATGACGCTGGCCTCGGCCAGCGAGCGCGTGCGCGGCATGGAGGCGCAACTGGGCTGCGCCCTGCTCGCGCGCCAGGCGCGCGGCGTGCGGCCCACGGCGGCCGGCCACACGCTGGGCCAGCATGCGCGTGACGTTCTGGCCCGGATGCAACGCCTGCGCGGCGACATGGCCGAGTACGGCGCGGGCCTGGCCGGGCATGTGCGCGTATGCGGCAACACCTCGGCCGTGAGCGAGCACCTGCCGCTGGCCGTGGCCGGATTCCTGCGCGGGCATCCGCGCGTGGCGCTGGAGCTGCAGGAATGCCGCAGCGCCGAAGTGCTGGACCGGCTGCGCCAGGGCCTGTGCGACATCGGCGTGGCCAGCGATGCCCAGGACCTGCGCGGCCTGCAGGCCACGCCCTGGCGCCCCGACCCGCTGGTGGCCGTGCTGCCGCGCGGCCACCGCCTGGCCCGGCGCAAGCGGCTGGCCTTGCAGGACCTGCTGACCGAAGACTGGGTAGGCCTGCCGCACGATGCCGCCCTGCAGGTGCTGGTGCGCCAGCAGGCTGCCTTGCTGGAAGGGCCGTCGGGAGGGCAGTTGCGCTGGCGCGCCCAGCTGCAGCACCTGGACAGCATCTGCCAACTGGTGGGCCAGGGCGTGGGCGTGGCCGTCATGCCCGCCGCCGCCGCGCAGCGCCTGGCCCCGGCCAGCGGCGCCCGCCCCGTGCCCTTGAGCGATGCCTGGGCCCGGCGCCAGCTGCTGCTGTGCACGGCCCGGGAAGACCAGTTGCCCGCCCATGCAAGGCAGTTGCTGGTGCATCTGAAGGGACTGGGCCTGGCGGAGCCATAGCGAACCGTGTTGGAAAGCGCGATGCGGGACAATACGGGGATCATGACCCTCAAAGCCCCCGAACTGCTGCTGCCGGCCGGCTCGCTCGACAAGATGCGTGCGGCCTACGACTTTGGCGCCGACGCCATCTACGCCGGGCAACCCCGCTACAGCCTGCGCGCACGCAACAACGAATTCCGCCTCGAACAGATCGCCCAGGGCATCTCCGAGGCGCATGCGCGGGGCAAGAAATTCTTCGTCACCAGCAACCTGATCGCCCACAACGACAAGGTGCGCACCTATATCCGCGACATCGAGCCCGTGATCGAGTGCAAGCCCGACGCGCTGATCATGGCCGACCCCGGCCTGATCATGATGGTCAAGGAAAAGTGGCCCGAGACCGAGGTCCATCTCTCGGTGCAGGCCAACACCACCAACTGGGCCACGGTGAAGTTCTGGCAGAAGGCCGGCGTCTCGCGCATCATCCTGTCGCGCGAGCTGTCGCTGGACGAGATCGAGAAGATCCGCCAGGAATGCCCGGACATGGAGATCGAGGTCTTCGTGCACGGCGCGCTGTGCATCGCCTACTCGGGCCGCTGCCTGCTGTCGGGCTACTTCAACCGGCGCGATCCCAACCAGGGCACCTGCACCAATGCCTGCCGCTGGGACTACAAGACGCATGACGCGGCCGTGGATCCCAATACCGGCGAGGCCCTGGCCCAGACCATGGAGCAGGACTTCAGCTTCGAGAAGGCCCGCGAGGAAGCCGACAGCCAGTTCACCAGCACCTGCGGCGACGGCGCGCGCCACCCCAAGGCCGAGCAGGTCTACCTGCTGGAGGAAAAGGGCCGCCCCGGCGAGCTGATGCCCATCATGGAAGACGAGCACGGCACCTACATCATGAACTCCAAGGACCTGCGCGCCGTGGAGCATGTGGAGCGCCTGGTGAAGATCGGCGTGGACTCGCTCAAGATCGAGGGCCGCACCAAGAGCCTGTACTACGTGGCCCGCACGGCCCAGGTCTACCGCCGCGCCATCGACGATGCCGTGGCCGGCCGCCCCTTCAACCCGCACCTGATCACCGAGCTCGAAGGCCTGGCCAACCGTGGCTACACGGGCGGCCTGCTGGAGCGCCGTCCCTCGCAGGACTACCAGAACTACGAGACCGGCCACTCGGTGCTGCAGCGCAGCCACTTCGTGGGCGAGGTGCGCAGCTATGCCGACGGCATGGCCGAGGTGGAGACCAAGAACCGCTTCTCGGTGGGCGATACGCTGGAGATCATCCACCCGCAGGGCAACCGCCAGGTGCTGCTGGAGAAGATGTTCAACCTCGACGGCGAACCCGTGCAGGTCGCCCAGGGCAATCCGATCCGCGTGCGCATTCCGCTGGATGCGCCGGCCGAGGGTGCGCTGATCTCGCGCCTGCTGTGAAGCCGGGGCGCAGGCCGCCCTGCCCTCCTTGCCCGTGATTTTTTCCTGGCGGCTGTCCAGGGCCATTGCTGCAATGGCCCGGAGCGGCCGCCGTTCCTTTCATTCCTCATTTCTGCACTGCCATGGACATCGTCGTCAACGAAGAACTCAAGGCCTACATCGACCCGCTGACCCCCGATGAACTCGACGCGCTGGAGCGCAGCATCGTGGCCGAAGGCTGCCGCGACGCGCTCGTGCTCTGGAACGACCTGCTCATCGACGGCCACAACCGCTACGCCATCTGCCAAAAGCACGGCCTGCCCTTCAACACCGTGCAGGCCACGCAGTTCAAGAACATGGACGACGTGCACCTGTGGATGATCGACCAGCACCTGGGCCGCCGCAGCGTGTCCGACTTCCAGCGCGGCGTGCTGGCGCTGCGCAAGCGCGAGATCATTGCCACGCGCCGCTCGGCCGCCGCCGCTGCCGTGATGGCCGCCAAGGCCGATGCGCCCCAGGCCGAGGGTGAAGCCCCCTGGGAAGGCGAGACCGACCCCGTGGTCGCCGCCGCCCTGGCCAGCGTGGCCAAGGTGCCCGACGAGGCCCTGGACACGCGCGAGGCCCTGGCCCGCGTGGCCCGCCTGTCCAGCAGCCAGGTCAAGCTGATCGAGACCATCCAGCAAAAGGCCGCGCCCGAAGTGGTGGCCGCCGTGCGCTCGGGCGACATCTCGCTGAGCACCGCCGCCGTGGTGGCCAGCCTGCCCGTGGACGAGCAGCAGGCCGTGGCCGCCGCAGGCGCCGACGAACTCAAGCAGGCCGCCAAGCGCGTGCGCGATGCCAAGAAAAAGCCCAAGGCCGCCAAGCCCGAAGCCGACACGGCCGACGGCGAAGGTGCGGCCGTGACCGCCTCGCCCGAGGAGCTGCAGCAGCGCGTGAACGAACTCGAAGCCGAGAACGAGCGCCTGCGCCAGCAGATCAAGGCGCTGCAGGAACTGCTGGCCGAGCAAGGCTGAAGCGGCGCCCGCACCCAAGCACGCACGCCGCCATGACGCGCTACCAGGAGCTGGCCGACGATATCGAGGCATCCATCACCGCAGGCGTTCTGTGCCCAGGTGACAAGCTGCCCTCGGTGCGCCAGACCAGCGAGCGGCGTGGCGTCAGCGCCTCCACCGTCTTCCAGGCCTACTACCTGCTGGAGGCGCGCGGCCTGGTGCGCGCGCGCGAGCGATCGGGCTACTTCGTGGCCCAGCGCCCGCGCAGCGCGCCGCCCGAGCCTACCGAGCCGTCTTCGCCCGAGGGCGACAGCTTTGCCGTGGTCGATGTGAGCGAGCGCGTGTTCGAGGTGCTGGAGTCGGCCATGGACCGCGATGTCGTGCCCCTGGGCTCGGCCTTTCCCTCGCCAGGCCTGTTCCCGCTGCGCCGCCTGGGCCAGTGCCTGGCGCATGCCGCGCGCGAGGCCGACCCGCGCAGCGCCATCGACGACCTCACGCCCGGAAGCCTGGCGCTGCGACGCCAGATCGCACGCCGCTACCTGGCCGACGGCCTGGCGCTGACGCCGGCCGATCTGGTCATCACCAACGGTGCGCTGGAGGCTCTGAACCTGTGCCTGGCCGCCGTCACGCGGCCCGGCGGCGCCGTGGTCATCGAATCGCCCTGCTTCTATGGAGCGCTGCAGGCGCTGGAGCGCATGGGCCTGTCGGCCATCGAAGTGCCCACCCATCCGGGCGAGGGCATGGACCTGGCTGCGCTGGAGGCAGCACTGCAGCGCCACCGGCCCCAGGCCGTCTGGCTGATGACCTGCTTTCAGAACCCGCTGGGCAGCCTCATGCCAGAGGCGCGCAAACGCGCACTGGTGGAGCTGGTCACGCGCCACCGCGTGCCGCTGATCGAAGACGATGTGTACGGCGAGCTGTACTTCGGCGAGCGCCGCCCGCCGCCGGCCAAGACCTTCGACACCGAAGGCTGGGTGCTGCACTGCAGCTCGTTCTCCAAATGGCTGGCGCCGGGCTGGCGCACGGGCTGGGCCGCGCCGGGGCGCTTCACGCGCGCCGTGGCCCGGCAAAAGCTCACCACCACGCTGGCCACGAATGCACCCACCCAGCAGGCGCTGGCTGACTACCTGGAAAGCGGCGGCGCCGACCGCCACCTGCGCCGCCTGCGCCAGAGCCTGGCCCTGCAGCGGGACCACATGGCATCGGCCATTGCCCGCCACTTTCCACAAGGCACGCGGGCCACGCGGCCTGAGGGCGGCTACTTCATGTGGATAGAGCTGCCGCCGTACTGCAATGCGCTGGCCCTGCACCGCGCGGCGCTGGCGCGCGGGATCAGCGTGGCGCCGGGTCCGATCTTCTCGGCCTCGCAGGCCTTCGGCCACTGCCTGCGGCTGAACTACGGCCATGACTGGAGCGACGAGACCGGGCAGGCCCTGGCCACGCTGGGCGAGCTGGCCCGCGCAATGCAGCCCCGTCCAACAGCAAAAGCAGCAAGGTAAGCGCCCGCTGCGCTGGCAGCACCTGCTGCGCTGTAGCGCCCGGGCAACGCGGCCCGGCACAGCTGCTGTCAGCCTGGTGCAAGCTGGATGATTCTCATTTAGACTCGCACCCCGAACCGGCATCGCCGCCATGCATGCTGACCGGTCCTTGTCTCCTGCTTCCGCCTCGCCCGCCGCCACGCGTCCTGCAGCCTGCCAGCCGACCCTTCAGCGCTGCACCAATCCCAGAGGCACAAAGGAAGTTTTCCATGGTTTCCAGCAATCACTGCGCCACGCTCACACGCTGCGCGGCCGCTGTCGCCGCCGCCCTGCTGTCGCTGCAGGCGTCGGCACAGGTGCCATCCCCCACCACCACCGCACCCGAGGCCGGCCTGTCCGCCATCACCGTCACGGGCAACTGGCTGGACAACCCCACCGAGGAAAAGGTGCTGGACCATGCCGGCGCGCGCACCATCGTCGAACGGGCGCGCATCGAGGAAACCGGCTCCTCCAGCCTGCGCGACGTGCTGCGCCTGGTGCCCGGCGTGCAGGTGCAGGACAGCAACGGCACGGGCGGCAGCGATGTGTCGCTGAACATCGGCGTGCGCGGCCTGACGGCGCGCCTGTCCCCGCGCTCGTATGTGCTGATGGACGGCGTGCCCGTCTCCTACGCGCCCTACGGCCAGCCCCAGCTGTCGCTGGCGCCCGTGTCGCTGGGCAACCTGGAGTCGGTGGACGTGATCCGCGGCGCGGGCTCGGTGCGCTACGGCCCCCAGAACGTGGGCGGCATCATCAACTTCGTCACGCGCGCCATTCCCAAGACCTTCGCGGCCGAGGCCTCGGTGGGCACCGAGATCTACAGCCACGGCGGCAATGCCAAGACCACGCCCAGCCTGTTCGTGGGCGGCACCAACGAATCCGGCCTGGGCCTGGCCCTGCTGTACTCGGGCACGCATGGCGACGGCTGGCGCGCAGGCAATGACAAGACCGACATCGACGACATCCTGCTCAAGGGCGCCTACCGCATCTCGGCCCAGGACGACATCGCCGTCTCGCTGCACCACTTCGAGGGCTCGGGCCGCATGCCCGGCGGCCTGACCACGGCGCAGTACGCGGCCGACCCGTTCCAGTCCACGCGCTCCTACGACAGCTTCGACGGCCGCCGCACCGATGCCTCGTTCAAGTACAACCACAAGGACGGGCGCAACAACTTCGAGGTGCTGGGCTACTACGTGGACTCGTTCCGCGGCAGCTACATCGAGCAGGACAACGCCAACCAGCGCCGCCTGACGGCCGCGCCGCGCAGCTACCACTACTTCGGCATCGAGCCGCGCTACTCGCGCCTGTTCGAGACCGGCTCCGTGGTGCAGGAAGTCAGCGTGGGCTACCGCTACCTCAAGGAAAGCAGTTCCGAGGTCGCGCTGCGCACCGCCTACTACAACCCCGCCACCATGGCCAACGCCATGGCCCTGCCGATCACGCCCTACCAGACCAGCCAGGGCGGCACCACGGCCCATGCCTTCTACATCGATGACCGCATCGACATCGGCAACTGGACCATCACGCCCGGCGTGCGCTACGAACGCATCAACTCCTTCAACAACGTCAGCAACCTGGGCGCCGATGGCAGCACCGTCACCAGCCAGCTGTTCCCCAAGGCCGATGCAAGCGAGTTCCTGCCCACGCTGTCCGTGCTCTACCGCATGAATGCGCAGTGGTCGCTGTTCGCCAACGCGGGCAAGTCCTTCGGCCCGCAGCAGTACGCGCAGCTGGCCCAGACCGAGCGCGGCCTGCATCCCGAATCGGCCAAGACCTATGAGGTGGGCACGCACTACAACAGCCCGGCGCTGAACGCCGAGCTGACGCTGTTCAACATCGACTTCGACAAGGAACTGCTGCTGACCCGCGTGGGCGTGGACGGCATCTGGACCGACCTGGGCGCCACGCGCCACCGCGGCATCGAGTCCTCGCTGCGCTACGACCTGGGCCAGTGGAATGCCGCGCTCAAGGGGCTGACGGCGGGTGTGTCCTATACCTACACCGAGGCCGTCTCGCGCGCTGGCGATTTCGCGGGGCGCGACCTGCCGCTGTACTCGCGCCACACGGGCCAGCTGTGGGCGCGCTATGCGCTGGGGCAGTGGACGCTGAATGCGGACCTGGCAGCGCAATCGAAGCAGCGCTCTCCGGGGTCGGGCACGCAGTATGTGACGCAGGAAGATGCTGCGGGGCGGCTGGGCGATATTCCCGGGTTTGCGACCGTGGGCCTGCGTGCGGGCTATGACTTTGGCAAGTCGCTGAGCAATCTGCGGGTGGCCGTGGGGGTCAAGAATCTGTTCGATCGCAGGTACTACACGCGGTCTACGGACAACAACGGGGGCAAGTATGTGGGGATGCCTCGGACGTTGTATGTGCAGGGGACGTTGCCGTTCTGAGGCTGCTATTGCAGGGGCCTGAACTTTTTGGTCCCTGCCGGGGGGTTGTTTTTCGAGGCCGGGTCTCGGCCCGGCGGCCGACTGCCCTTTCTTGATTCGCCAAGAAAGGTCAGATCAAAGAAGGCGACCCAAATGTCCGCGACCCTCCGCTTCGCTGCGGGCAACCTGCATCGTGGCGGTTGCGGGGGTTCACCGTGAAACTCTCTTCGCGCTGCGCGCTACGTTCAGACAATCACGGCGAGTCAGATCACGAAGCAAGCCTGTCCTTCGGCAGGCTTGCAACCCCGCAACCGCCACGACGCAGGCGCTGACATACGGGGAGTGGGCATGGGGCGGGCCTTCGCTTCGCTCGGCCCGTTTTGGTCTTTTTAGCCCTCTGCTGTGAATCCCACGCGCTTGACGATGGGGCCCCATTTGGCGAGCTCGGACTGCAGCAGCGCGGCCAGTTCGGCGGGGGTGGAGGATTGGGCGTCCAGGCCGAAGGTGGCTAGGCTGTCCACCACGTCGGGCGTGGCCAGGGCCTTGCGCATGTGGCCGTTCAGGCGCTGCACGGTCTCGGCGGGTGTCTTGGCTGGCACGAAGAAGGCGAACCATTCGCTGTGCGCCATGTCCTTGTAGCCCTGCTCCACCAGCGTGGGGACCTGGGGTGCGAAGCGGCTGCGCTTGGCGCCGCTGACGCCCAGGATGCGCATCTTGCCGCCGGCCAGGTGCTGCAGCATGTCGCCCACGGGGCCGCAGACGGCGGAGACGTTGCCGCCCAGCATGTCCAGCAGCGCGGGCTGGGTGCCGCGGTAGCCGGCGTGCTTGAAGTCCACGCCGGCATGCTGGCCCAGCAGGGCGCCGATGAAGTGCGGCGTGGAGCCGGGAGCGGGCGAGCCGAAGTTGGCGCCTGCGGGGTTGGCCTTGGCCCAGGCGAAGAATTCGGGCACGGTGGTCACGCTGGCGGGCACGGCGGGGCCGACGGCAAAGCCGAAGTCGAAGATGCAACCCACGGTGACTGGCGCCAGGTCGGCCACCGGGTCATAGGGCAGCTTCTTGTAGATGTGCGGGTAGATGGACAGCATGGACGTGGGCGTCTGCAGCAGGGTGGCGCCGTCTGCGGGCCGGCCCTTGACGTAGCTGATGGCGATCTGACCGCCCGCGCCGGTGCGGTTTTCCACCACGGCGGTCTTGGCATAGCCCGACAGCTTGGTGCCCACGCGGCGGCAGATGGCGTCCGAGGTGCCTCCGGCCGCGAAGCCGGTGATGATGTTCAGGGTTTCGATGGGGCCCTGGGCCTGCGCCCAGGCCTGCTGGCCCAGGCTGGCCAGCAGCGCACCCGCTCCAGCGGTGCCCAGCCATTGGCGGCGGTCGATGTTCATGCGTATGTCTCCGGTTGAAATTGAAACTCTGAAAAAACAGTGGGGGAACAGCGGGGGAAATGCGTGCCAGCCCGGCGGCTTCAACTGTCGTCGCGCAGCCAGACCACCTGGCCCGAATGCGTGACCGCGCCCTGGTGGGCCGGGCGCACGGTGAGCGCGTATTTTTCCAGCACGCCGCCCAGCGGCGGGGCCTGGCGGCGCGCGGCGGCCGATTGTTCCAGACGTGCGGCCAGTTCGGCCTCGCCGATTTCCACCGTGATGCTGCGCGCATCGGCGCGGGCGTCGATGGCGATGAGGTCGCCGTCGCGCAGCGCGGCAATGGGGCCGTTGTCGGCGGCCTCGGGGCCTGCGTAGCCGATGCACAGGCCGCGCGTGGCGCCAGAGAAGCGTCCATCGGTCAGCAGGGCCACCTTGTCGCCCATGCCCTGGCCATACAGCAGCGCGGTGATGCCCAGCATCTCGCGCATGCCGGGGCTGCCGCGCGGGCCTTCGTTGCGGATGACGATGACATCGCCGGCCGCGTACTGCATGGCCTGCACGGCGGCCTGGGCCTGTTCCTCGGACTCGAAGACGCGCGCCGGGCCCCGGTGCACCAGGGTCTTGAGGCCGGCCGTCTTCAGCAACGCGCCATCGGGGCAGAGGTTGCCCTTGAGCACGGTCAGGCCACCGTCGCGCGTGATGGGATTGCCGGGCGTGCGCACCACCTCGCCATCGGGCGGCGCGGCATCGGCCAGTTCTTCGGCCAGGGTGCGGCCCGTGAAGGTGAGCGCATCGCCGTGGACAAAGCCCTGCTCCATCAGCGTGCGCAGGATCACGCCGGCGCCACCGATGTAGTACACGTCGCGCGCCAGGAAGCGCCCGCCGGGACGCAGGTCGGCGATCAGCGGCGTGCGCGCGAAGATCTCGGCCACGTCGTCCAGGTGGAAGCGGATGCCGGCCTCATGCGCGATGGCCGGCAGGTGCAGGGCGGCATTGGTCGATCCGCCCGTGGCGCTGACCACGGCGCAGGCATTCTCCAGCGCCCGGCGCGTGATGATGTCGCGCGGCAGCGGGCCGCCGCCTTCGGCGCTGGCCCACACGGCCTGCATGAGCTGGCGCGCGGCGCGGCGCATCAGCGGTGCGCGCTCGCTGAACACGGCGGGCACCATGCTGGAGCCGATGGGCGCCAGGCCCAGCGCCTCGCTCACCATGCCCATGGTGTTGGCCGTGAACTGGCCTGCGCAGGCGCCGGCCGTGGGCAGGCAGGCGCGGCTCATGGCCTCCAGGTCCTGCGCCGTGGCGGTGCCGGCCAGCACCTGGCCGATGGTCTCGTAGGTATCGACCACGTTCAGGTCGCGCCCGTGCACGCCGGGCGCCTGCCCCGGCAGGGCCGAGCCGCCATGCACGAAGACGCTGGGCACATTGCAGCGCACCATGCCCATCATCAGCCCCGGCAGGTTCTTGTCGCAGGCGCCGATGGCGAAGATGCCATCCCACTGGTGGCCGCGCACCGAAGCCTCCACGCTGTCGGCGATCAGCTCGCGCGAGACCAGCGAAAACCGCATGCCCGAATGCGCCATGGTCAGCCCGTCGCTGACCGACACCACCGGGCATTCATGCGGCGTACCGCCCCCGGCATAGATGCCGGTCTTGGCATGCTGGGCCTGGTCGCGCAGGTTGAGGTTGCAGGGGCTCATCTCCCCGCCCGTGTGGAACACGCCGATGTGCGGGCGCTCCATGTCTTCGTCGTCCTGGCCCAGGGCATGCAGGAAGCTGCGCGTGGTGGCACGGATGGTGCCGGAGCGGATCAGGGCGGAGCGAAAGGGCGTGGGCGTGGGCTTGGGCGTGGCCGTTGCCGGACTGCTGCCGGTGGTGCTGGTTGTGGTGGTGGAGGCGGCCAGCGATGCGGAGGCGCTGGACTCGGAAAAGACGTTGTCGGGGGAGGCAGGTTTCTTGTTCATACGCGGGACGGAAAACAGCCGCCCACCATAGCGGGGTCTGCGGATTTCCCTATGAGCATTTACACCAGATCGTGTCGCCCGGGAGTCGCCTGGGGGGCCGCCCTTCGGCGCCAGATGGACGGAAAAAAAGGCCCCGGAACAAACTTCCGGGGCCTCAAAACCGATGCCAGCCCGCGCTGCAGCGGACCAGGCATCGTGCACAACAACTGCGCTGTACTCCTGAATCAATCCATCCAACGGGCCCTTCAGCGCGGCACCAGGAACGTGCTGTGCGCCTGCTTGGAAAGCGCCGGGTCACCCACCGCCGTGGCCGTGATCTCCACGCCGTGCGAGCCAGGGCCGGCCGCGCCATAGGGCGCCTGCAGCCGCACCACGACCCAGCGGTCCTGGGCCGCGCCCACGTCCACCTCGGTCTCCGAAGCCACGCGCAGGCCCTCGATGCCCGAGGCCGACAGCACATAGCGCTGGTCCTGCTCCGTGGCATTGCCGATCTGCACGCGGTAGATGTTCTCGATCTGGCCGCCGGCCACGATGCGCGACAGCGTGCCCCGGTCGCGCACCACGTCCACCTTCAGCGGCGTGCGCAGCGCCAGGCTGGCCACCATGGCCGTGGAGATGGCCACCAGCGCCGTGCCGTAGATGAGCACGCGCGGGCGGAAGATGCGGCGCACCAGCTCGCTCTGGCGCCAGCCCCGGGCCACGCCGTTCTGCGTGGACAGGCGGATCAGCCCGCGCGGGTAATGCATGCGGTCCATGACGCTGTTGCAGGCGTCGATGCACAGGCCGCAGCCGATGCACTCGTACTGCAGGCCGTCGCGTATGTCGATGCCCACCGGGCAGACCTGCACGCACAGCGTGCAGTCGATGCAGTCGCCAAGCCCCTGGGCCCGGTAGTCCACCCCCTTGTGGCGCGGACCGCGCGATTCGCCGCGTGCGGTGTCGTAGGTGACGACCAGGGTGTCCTTGTCGAACATGGCGCTCTGGAAGCGCGCATAGGGGCACATGTGCTTGCAGACCTGCTCGCGCAGGAAGCCCGCGTTGCCGTAGGTGGCCAGCGCATAGAACAGCACCCAGAAGATCTGCCATGCGCCGGTCAGCGCCAGCACCTCGGGCAGCAGGCTGCGGATGGGCACGAAGTAGCCGACGAAGGTCAGCCCCGTCCACAGCGAGATCAGCAGCCACAGCGCATGCTTGCCGCCGCGCCGCGCGATCTTCTCCGCGCTCCAGCCGCTGCCGTCCAGCCGCAGCCGTGCGCTGCGGTCGCCCTCCAGCCGGCGCTCCACCCACATGAACAGCTCGGTGTAGACCGTCTGCGGGCAGGAAAAGCCGCACCACAGCCGCCCGGCCACCGTGGTGAACAGGAACAGCGCCAGTGCCGAGACGATGAGCAGCACCGCCAGGTAGATGAAGTCCTGCGGATACAGCAGCCAGCCGAAGACGTAGAAGCGCCGCTGCTCCAGGTCGAACAGCAGGGCCTGCCGGCCATGGATCTGCAGCCAGGGAATGCCATAGAAGAACAGCTGCGTGAGCCAGACCATGGCCCAGCGCCAATGGGTGAAGCGCCCCGTGATGGAGCGCGGCTGGATCTTCCTGCGCGATTCGAACAGCGGGGAGTCCGCGCTGGCATCGGCGATGGGAATCACCTTGCGTGGCGCGGGCCGCGGCCGGGGGGCTGCGGCGGTTTCATCGGGAAGCGGTTTCGGTCGTTCTGACATGCGGGGCCTTCGCCCCGGCCGGTGCGCCCTTGATGCGGGCTTGTCATGAATTGCCGGGGACTGCCTGGACTATGCCCAGCGCCCTGCCCCGGCGGTAGCAGCAGATGCAGCGGATTCGACCGTATCAGATGGCGGGTCAGGCCTGCGGCGAGCGCAGCGCCGCAACGGCAAGCCGCAGCCCCCACAGCACCAGGCACAGCCCCAGCAGCGCCGTCAGCGTGCCGATGCGCACATCGGCCTGGAGCACGCCCCAGCGGCTGAAGATCTCCGTCCAGTCATGGTCGCCCCCGCCCACCAGGGGCAGCACCTGGGCGCGCGCGTCCTTCATGTAGTGGGCCACGTTCATGAGGCTCTCTCCCAGCCACATCAGCGCGGCAATCCAGCCCGTGCGCTGGCCCTGCCTGTGGAAATGGCGCATGAACAGGGCCGGGAACAGCAGCTGGAACAGCGTGCCGCCGTAGACCGAGAGATGCTGCGAGAACAGGGCCACCAGCGGATGCCCGGCTTCGTGCAGTGCCAGGTTGGCGTTGTCCAGCAGCAGCAGCCAGTGACCCTGGCTGAAGAAGTGGCCCCAGATGATCCAGGCGGCAAAGGCCGTCAGCGCGATGGCGGCAGGCCGGGTGACCGGCTGCCACTCGATCTGCCCGTCCAGCGCATCGCCGCGCTTCATCGCGCCTGCCCTGCAGGTTGTGGGTGCGGATGCAGATGCGGGTGCGGGGGCGTTTGCGCACCGGGGCAAGGGGCAGGCAGGAAAGGCATGGCGGCAGGATTGGGATAAGCAGCAATGGCAAGAGGATGGCAGGACTCTGGCCGCGATCTTCCCACGGCTCCCCCGGCTCGCCGGAATGCCGTCCTGCGCCGCCATCCATGCACGCGAGGTTCTGGCACAGTCGGGCATCCGACTCTTCAAGCCAAGGAACGTCCGTACCATGAACCTGCGCCCCCTATTGCATGACCTTGTCCGCCAACATGGCCTGGACCGCAAGGCCGCCGTGCAGCTGTTTGCACTGGCGGTATTCGAGCAGGAACCGGCTGCGCTCAGAACCCGCCTGTGGCCCGTGGTGGCCTTGCTGGGCGCGGCGCTGGGCGGGCTGGGCATCGTGCTGTGGATTGCCGCCAATTGGGAGAGCATGGGCCGCATGCAGCGCTTTGCCCTGCTGCAGGGCTTCGTGCTCGTGATGTGTCTTGGCGCGGCATGGCGCGCGGCGGCGCGCGTGCCGCTGTCGGTGCTGGCGCTGCTGGGCACGGGTGCGCTGTTCGCCTTTTTCGGGCAGACCTACCAGACGGGAGCGGACCCCTGGCAGCTGTTTGCGCTGTGGGCAGCGCTGACCCTGCCGCTGGCCCTGGCGGCGCGCAGCGATGGCGTCTGGGTGCCCTGGGTGGTGGTTGCCATGACGGGCATTGCGCTGTGGGCGCAGGCCCATACGCCGCAGTTCTGGGAGGTGGAGTCGCGCGACCTGGGCGTGCATGCCGTGGCCCTGGGCGCCGCCCTTGCCGTCACCGCGGTCATGGCACCGGCCCTGCGGCGCTTCACGGGCGCGGGGCTGTGGGCCTTGCGCGGCGCGGGCGCGCTGGCGCTGGCGATGATCACCTCCACCGCCATCAGCGGGCTGTTCCACAGCACGGTGGCGCCGCAGTACCCGCTGGGGCTGGTGCTGCTGGCAGGCGCGGCGGCGCTGGCGGGCCTGCGCAGGCATTTCGACATCTTCCTGCTCAGCGGTGCGGCGCTGGGCCTGAACGTGCTGCTGGTGTGCGGCCTGGTCTACCTGCTGCTGGAGAAACTGGGGGCGGACTTCACGGGCATGCTGCTGCTCGTGGGCCTGGGCGCTGCGTGCCTGCTGGCGGCCACGGTCAGCCTGGTGCTTCGAATGTCACGCAACGCGGAAGGAGGCCTTCAATGAGCCACGAACACGACACCCTGCTGCGCCAGGCCGTGGACCAGGGCATCCTGCCGCCTGCCGCCTTGCAGGACCGCCGCCCTGCCGCCAACGACCGCCATTGGGCGGTGGTGCTGCTCACGGCGCTGGGCGCCTGGCTGGCCCTTCTTCCCTTGCTGATTCTGTTTGCGTTTGCCCTGTCCGACTGGATAGAGCGCGGCGCCGGGACCTATGTGATCGGCGCCATGATGCTGGCCGCAGCCGTGGCCGTGCTGCGCGCCGAGGAGTTGCCCGTCTTCCTGGAGCAGCTGGCCCTGCCTGCCATGCTGACCGGCGCCGGCCTGCTGGGCTTTGGCCTGGCGCGCGACCTGTCGGGGCAGGCTGCGGGCGCGATAGGCCTGGCCATTGCGCTGGCCTGCACGGCCGCCATTCCAAGGCCCTGGCTGCGCGTGTTGCTGGGCGCCGCCTGCGCACTGCTGTTTTGCACCATGCTCTGGCCGGACAACGATCCATCCACCCTGTACGCAGGCCTGCCGACCTGGGTCATCGTGCATGCGGCGCTGCTGCTCTGGATGCTGCTGCTGGCAGCCCAGTGGCGCGCGCTGGGGCAGTCTGCGGCACAGACCCGCATGGCGGCGGCGCTGGAGCCCTTTGCCACGGGCTGGCTGCTGGCGGTGCTGGCTGGCCTGGCCTTTCTGTCCGGCAGGAGCTTCATGGTGGCCGGCGTGCTGGGCGGCGGCCTGGCAGGCGAGCTGGCGCAGGAAGCCGCCCCGAACATCTCCATGGGCGTTCTGACGCAGGCCGGCTCGGCCGTGCTGGCCCTGGCAGCCGCCTGGTTCGCCCAGCGCGCATGGCCCACGCTGCGGCAGCCGCGCGCCGCCGTGGCTGCCATGGTGCTGGCCGTGCTGAGTGCCTTCCTGCCCTGGCTGGGCGCCTGCCTGCTGGCGCTGGCGGTGACCGGCACCAGCGGCCGCTGGCGGCAGGCCGCAGCGGCCGCCCTGGCTGCGGCCTGGATCGTGGGCAGCTTCTACTACCAGCTGGCCTGGCCACTGGCCACCAAAGCCATGGTGCTGGCCGGCTGCGGCGCCTTGCTGGGCCTGCTGGCCTGGGCAGGGCCGCGCGCCGCATCCCTGCCAGGCAGCGCGGAGACCGCCGCCGCATCGGGCGCCGCGCCCCTGCAGCGCTGGGCGCCGTGGCTGGTGGTGCTGACGGCGGCCTGCACGCTGGCGGTGGCCAATATCGGCATTGCGCAGAAGGAACGCACCATCGCCCAGGGCCGCAAGGTGTTCGTGGAACTGGCGCCGGTGGACCCGCGCTCCCTGATGCAGGGCGACTACATGCGCCTGAACTTCCGCCTGCCTTCCGAGGACAGGGACGTGGAGAAAGAGAGCCTGCGCAGCGGACGCCTCTACGCCATCGGCAAGCTCGATGAACAGGGCGTGGTGCAGTGGCTGCGCACCGGCACGGCCAGCGAGCCGCTGGCGCCCGGCGAGCAGCGCTTTGAACTCACCCCGCGCGGCGGCCGGTGGACGCTGGTGACCGATGCCTGGTACTTCCGCGAAGGCGATGGCCAGCGCTGGGAGCAGGCCCGCTACGGCGAGTTCCGCGTGGAGCCCGACGGGCGTGCGCTGCTGGTGGGCATGGCTGACGCGCAACTGCGCCCCATCGTGCCCTGAATGCAGCTCACTCGAAACTGTCGCCCTCGGCCAGCGGCGCATGCCGGTAGCTGGCCGGCGTGCGACTGAGCTTGACGGGCGCGCCCAGGCCCCGGTAGCCGCCCTCCATCTCCACCACCATCTCGCGGTGCAGGGTATGCGGGTGGTTGAGCGCCGCGTCCACGCCCAGCACGGGCGCGGCGGGCACGCCGATGGCCATCAGCGCATCGGCCAGCGCGGGGCCGTCGCAGGCCTGCAGGGCCTGCTCCAGCAGCGGCTTGAGCGCATCGCGGTGGTGCGAGCGCTGGCCGGCCGTGGCAAAGCGCTCGTCGGCCACCAGCTGCGGGCATCCCAGGTGCTCGCACAGCAGGCGGAACTGGCGGTCGTTGCCCACGGCCAGGAAGACCGGCGTGGTGCCCGTGGCAAAGCTGTCATAGGGATAGATGTTGGGATGGGCGTTGCCCGAGCGCCCCGGCGTCCTGCCGCTCATGAACCAGTTGCCCGCATGCGGGTGCAGCAGCGAGATGCCGCTGTCGTACAGCGAGACATCGACCAGCTGGCCCAGGCCGCTGCGCTGGCGCTCCTGCAGCGCCAGCAGCACGCCGATGACGCCGTTCATGCCCGTGACCATGTCCACCACCGGCAGTCCCACGCGCAGCGGATCGCCGCCGGCCTCGCCGTTGACGCTCATCAGCCCCGTCATGGCCTGGATGGCCGCGTCATAGCCGGGCCAGGCGCCCAGCGGGCCATCGGCGCCGAAGCCGCTGACGCGGCACCAGATGAGGCGCGGAAAGCGCTCGCGCACCTGCTCCCAGCCAATGCCCCATTTCTCCATGGTGCCGATCTTGAAGTTCTCCACCACCACGTCGGCCTGCTCCATCAGCGCCAGCACGGCCTGCTGGCCTTCGGGCTGGGACAGGTCCAGGAACTGCAGCCGCTTGTTGCGGTTCAGGCCCCGGTAGTAGGAGGACACACCGTCCTGGAACGGCGGCCCCCAGGCGCGCGTATCGTCGCCCTGCGGCGGCTCCACCTTGAGCACGTCGGCGCCGTGGTCGCCCAGGATCTGGCCGCACAGCGGGCCACCAAGAATGCGGGAGAGATCGAGGACACGGATGCCCTGGAGTGCGCCCATGCTGTGGGAAGTGGTCATCAATGTGCTTTCCTCAATCCAGTTTGGCGCCGGAGGCATCGACCACGGCCTTCCATTTCGTGACCTCCTGCGCGATGAAGGTCGACAGCCCCGCTGGCGACAGATCCGATGCCGGCTCCAGCCCCTGGTCGGCAAAGGTCTTGCGGATGCGCTCGCTGCTCAGGGCCTTGCGGAAGGCCGCGTTCAGCGTCTCGATGCGGTCGGCCGGCGTGCCGGCCGGTGCCACCACGCCGAAGAACACGCTCACGTCGTAGCCGGGCAGGCCCTGCTCGGCGATGGTGGGGATGTCGGGCATGGCCTGTGAGCGCTTTTCCGTGGCCACGCCAATGGCCTTGAACTTGCCGGCCTTGATGTAGGGCATGGCGGTGAGGATGTCGGTGAAGGTCATGTTCACCTGCCCCGCCAGCAGGTCGTTGAGCGCCGGGCCCGTGCCCTTGTACGGGATGTGCTGCAGCGAGGTGCCGGCCATCTTGTTGAACAGCACGCCCGCCAGGTGCGACGAGGCACCATTGCCCGAGGACGCATAGTCCAGGCTGCCCGGCTTGGCCTTGTCCTGAGCAATCAGCTCCTGCACGGTGGTGGCCTTGGTGGCCGGATTGACCACCAGCACGTTGGGCAGATGGCCCACTCGGATGATGGGCGCGAAGCTGGTCTGCGGGTCGTAGTTGATCTTGCGGTACAGGTGCTTGTTGATGGCCAGCGGCCCCGAGGTGCCGAACATGATGGTGTAGCCGTCGGGCCTGGCGCGGGCCACGAAGTCGGCGCCGATGTTGCCGCCCGCACCGGCCTTGTTCTCCACGATCACGCTCTGGCCCAGCGTCTCGGTCAGCGATATCGCCAGCGTGCGGGCCATGGCGTCCGTGGGCCCGCCGGGCGGGAAGGGAACGACGAAGCTGATGGGCCGCTCGGGAAAGCGCTCGGCCAGGGCGGTGGCAGGCAGCGCGGCGGTGGCGGCGAGCGCACAGGCCCACAGGAATCGGCGTTTCTGGAAGGACGGCTTCTGGTCAGTGCAAGGCATGGTGTTTGTCTCCGGTACTTGTGCGGTCATCCCTGTGGACGGGATGTGTGTTCTGGGTCGGTGCGGTCGATGGGCTCAGCGTGTCCAGCCTTCGGGCAGGTCCCCTGCCGCCAGCGGGTCGCGCGGCAGCACGCGGTGCAGCAGCACCAGCTGGGCCCAGCGCATGCGCTCGGCGCTGCGTGTGCATGAGGCCTCCCAGGCCATGGCCGTGGCCGTGAAGCAGTGGTACAGGCCCGAGGCGGCGGCGCGCGCCAGGCGGTCACCGCCCTCCTCGGCCGCGCGCAGGGCCAGGGCTGCAGCCTTGTCCATGCTGGCCGACAGCGCGGCCTTGAATTCCGTGGCCGCCTCGGTCTGGGCCAGCAGCTGGGCTGCGTGGTCACGCAGCACGGGCAGCGAGCCTTCGCGCTTGATGGCGCGGATCACGTCCAGCGCCACGATGTTGCTGGTGCCTTCCCAGATCGATCCCAGGTGGGAGTCGCGCACCAGGCGCGGGTCGCTCCACTCCTCGATGTAGCCGCATCCGCCGCGCACTTCCATGGCGTCGCCCGTGACCTTGCGCGCGTCGCGGCAGGCGCGGAACTTGATCATGGGCGTGAGGATGCGCAGCAGCGCGTAGGCGCCGTCTTCGCCTGCGTCCGAACGCTGCAGCGCCTGGGCCGTCTGCAGCACCATGGTGCGGGCCTGCTCGGAGTAGATGCGCAGCTTGTCGAGCTGGCGCTGCATCAGCGGCATGTCCTGCAGGGCCTTGCCGAAGGCGCGGCGCTCGCGCGCCACGTACTCGGCCTCGGCCACGGCGCGGCGCATCAGCCCGGCCGAGCGCACGCCGTTGGACAGGCGCGAGTTGTTCACCATGTCGGCCATCTGCACGAAACCCCGGCCCTGCTCGCCCACCAGGTAGGCGACGGCGCCGTCGAGCACGATCTCGCCGCTGGCCATGGAGCGCGTGCCCAGCTTGTGCTTGAGGCGCACGATGCGGTAGTGGTTGGCCGAGCCGTCATCGAGCCGGCGCGGCAGCAGGAACAGCGAGATGCCCTTCATGCCCGCTGGCGCGCCCTCCACGCGCGCCAGCACCATGGCGAAGTCGGCATCGGGGTTGGAGCAGAACCACTTGTCGCCGGACAGGCGCCAGCTGCCGTCGGCGGCCGGGCGGGCAAGCGTCTGGGTGTTGGAGATGTCGGAGCCGGCCGCCTGCTCGGTCATGAACATGGCGCCTTGAGCCTGGTCCTCGAAGCGCAGCTGCGTCATGCGCGGCCAGTACTTTTCGACCAGGGCCGGCTCGCCGTACTTGCGCAGCGTGCGCGCGAGCGAGTCCGTCATGGACAGCGGGCAGCACAGGCCGAACTCGGCCTGCACGAACAGATAGGTCAGCGCGTACTTGGCCAGCGGCGGCAGCTTGCCATCCCAGCCCAGCACGCCTGTGCGGTGCGACATGACGGCCAGGCCGAACTCGCCATAGGCCACGCGCTCCATCTCCACATAGGCCGGATGCTTGACGATGCGCTGCGCATCGCGCCCCGTGCGGTCGCGGTGCTCCAGCTCGGGCGGATTCCTGTCGGCGGTCAGTGCCCATTCATCGATCTCGCGGCCGGCCAGGGCGCCCATGCGCTCCAGATGGGGCTGCAGGTGCGCGTTCACCTCGGGCGGCAGGTACAGCGCCAGCAGCGGCTGCAACTGCGAATCGGTGGTGTACAGGTTGCTGCCGTGGCGGTCGGGCACGGCCTGGAAAGCCTGGGCGGGGGAAGACTGCATGGCGGCCAGCGCCTGCGGTTCGGGGTTCATGGTCTGTCTCCTGTGCGGGAACCGGGCCCGGGCGCATGGGCTCCGGGTCTTGGGGATGCCCCCATTCTTGGAAACAGTCCTATTCGAGTCAAATATCGATAACGTATTGATCAATAGTCAAACCGGATAGAACGCCATGGAGCTGAGACAACTGAGGTACTTTCTGGTGCTGGCCGAGGAGCTGCACTTCAGCCGCGCAGCCCAGCGCCTGTCCATCTCCCAGCCGCCGCTGAGCGTAGCCATCCGCCAGCTGGAGGAAGAGTTGGGCGCCCAGCTGTTCGAGCGCACCAGCAAGGAGGTGCGGCTCACGGCCGCCGGCAAGCACCTGCGCGTGCAGGCCCAGGACATCATGGAACAGGCCCAGCGCGTGCGCCAGGACATGCGCGCCATCGCCGACGGCGTGCAGGGCCGCATCCGGCTGGGCTTTGTGGGTTCGGCCATCTACCGCGGGCTGCCCGAGGCGCTGGAGAGCTTTCGCACCCGGCACCCGCTGGTGCGCATCGACATGCTGGAGCTCAACAGCGCAGAGCAGATCGCCTCCCTGCAGCAGGAGCGGCTGGACCTGGGCCTGCTGCACGCCACGCGCCCCGCGCCCGGCCTGCAATCACACACCCTGGTGAGCGAGCCGTTCATGGCCTGCCTGCCCGCGGGCCATGCGCTGGCCGGCCAGCGCACGCTGCAGGTGCGCCAGCTGGCGGGCGAGCGCATGGTGCTGTTCTCGCGCCAGGTCTCGCCCGACTACCACCAGCAGATCTGGCAGATCTGCCAGAGCGAGGGCTTCACGCCCGACCTGCACCACGAGGTGCGGCACTGGCTGTCGGTGCTGTCCATGGTGTCGCTGGGCCAGGGCGTGTCCCTGGTTCCGTCCTGCCTGCAGCGCGTGGGCTTTCCGGGGCTGGCCTTCGTGCCCATCCAGGGCCGGCACCCGCAGTCGCAGATGCAGGCCATGTGGCATCCGGGCCATGTGCAGCCCCTGGTCGAATCGCTGCTGGCCCACCTGCGCGACAGCGTGCGCAGGCTGGGGCAGCAGCCATAAACGCCACACCCTTGCTCAGTTCACTATGTCCAAAACTGGCGTGGCGCAAAAGCGAGGGACACCGAGCAAGGGCCGCCCCGCCGCCAGGGTGTCGTCCCCTTTCCAGGGGGAAGCCGCATAGCGGCTCAGGGGGTTTCCAACTTCATTCCAGGAGCTGCCTGAGAACGTACGGCAGGATGCCGCCGTGCCGGTAGTAGTCCACCTCGATGGGCGTGTCGATGCGCAGCTTGACCACCACGGTCTGCCTGCTGCCATCGGCACGCGTGATCACCAGCTGGGCCTCGCTTTGCGGTGCCAGGTCGGCGGCGGGAATCACTTCCACGAACTCCTCGCCCGTCAGGCCCAGGGTCTGCCAGCTGTCCGTGCCCAGGAACTGCAGCGGCAGCACGCCCATGCCCACCAGGTTGGAACGGTGGATGCGCTCGAAGCTGCGCGCCACCACGGCCTTGATGCCCAGCAGCTGCGTGCCCTTGGCGGCCCAGTCGCGGCTCGATCCCGTGCCGTATTCCTCGCCTGCAAAGATCACGGTGGCACGGCCCTCGGCCTGGTACTTCATGGCCGCGTCGTAGATGGGCATCTTGGTAACCTGGCCCGTGCCGTCGCGGTACAGCGTCAGGCCGCCCTCCTCGCGCGAGCCATCGGGCTGCGCGGGAATCATCAGGTTCTTGATGCGCACGTTGGCAAAGGTGCCGCGCATCATCACCTCATGGTTGCCGCGCCGCGAGCCGTAGCTATTGAAGTCGGCCTTTTGCACGCCGTGGGCCAGCAGCCACTGGCCTGCGGGCGAGCTTTCCTTGATGGAGCCGGCAGGCGAGATGTGGTCGGTGGTGATGGAGTCGCCGAACAGCGCCATCACGCGCGCGCCGTGCACCACGTAGGGGTTGGAGCCTTCGGCGCCGGCGGCGGGCGCTTCCAGCTCAAGCCGGAAGCCGTCGAAGAACGGCGGCTCGGCAATGTAGGTGCTCTCGGGCCAGGTATAGGTGGCGCCCGTCACGCCGTGGATCTTTTCCCAGAGCTTGCCGGGCTCGGAGCGCACCTTCTCGTAGTTCTCGCGGAAGGCCTTGCCGTTCATGGCGTACTTCATCAGCGCATGGATCTCTTCGCTGGTCGGCCAGATGTCGCCCAGGTAGATGTCACGGCCGTTCTTGCCCTGGCCCACGGGCTCGGTCATCAGGTCGCGGCGCACCGTGCCGGCAATGGCATAGGCCACGACCAGGGGCGGGCTGGCCAGGAAGTTGGCCTTGATGTTGGGGTGGATGCGCGCCTCGAAGTTGCGGTTGCCCGACAGCACGGCCGCGCAGACCAGGTCGTTGCTGGTGATGGCCTCGTTGAGCTCCGGCGTGAGGTCGCCCGCGTTGCCGATGCAGGTGGTGCAGCCGTAGCCGGCCAGCGCAAAGCCCAGCTTTTCCAGGTAGGGCAGCAGGCCGGCCTCGGTCAAATACTCGGTCACTACGCGCGAGCCCGGCGCCAGAGAGGTCTTGATGTGCGGCTGCACCGTGAGCCCGGCCTTCACCGCCTTCTTGGCCAGCAGGCCGGCGGCCAGCATCACGCTGGGGTTGGAGGTGTTGGTGCAGCTGGTGATGGCGGCAATCAGCACGTCGCCGTTGGCGATGCTCAGGCGCTTGGGCGGCGTGGGGGCATCGACCGGCGCCTCGCTGTGGGCGGCCTCCAGCTTGGGCTTGTTGGCCTCCATCTCGGCCAGCGAGCGCTGCGCGCCGGGCGGATGGGCCGGCGTCTCGGGCGCCACCTCGCCCTCACCGCCACCGCCTACGGGAAAGCTCCGGCCCAGCCGTTCGATCGGCTGGTTGAACCCGTTGTGCGCCGCAGGGGCACTGAACAGCTCATCGAACTTGGACGACACATTGCCCAGCTCGATGCGGTCCTGCGGGCGCTTGGGTCCGGCCAGGCTGGGCGCCACCGTGCCCAGGTCCAGGCGCACCACATGCGAGTAGTCGATCTCGCCGGCGGCCGGCACGCCGAACAGTTCCTGCGCGCGGAAATAGCCCTCGAAGGCCTCGATCTCGGCCTTGCTGCGGCCCGTGCCCCTGAAGTAGTCGATGGTTTTTTCATCGACGGGGAAAAAGCCCATGGTGGCGCCGTACTCGGGCGCCATGTTGCCGATGGTGGCGCGGTCGGGCAGCGCCAGGGTGCGCGTGCCTTCGCCGAAGAACTCCACGAACTTGCCCACCACCTTCTCGCGGCGCAGGATCTCGGTCACCGACAGCACCAGGTCGGTGGCCGTCACGCCCTCGCGCAGCTGGCCCGACAGCTCGAAGCCCACCACATCGGGCGTGAGGAAGTACACGGGCTGGCCCAGCATGGCCGCCTCGGCCTCGATGCCGCCCACGCCCCAGCCCACCACGCCGATGCCGTTGATCATGGTCGTGTGGCTGTCCGTGCCCACCAGGGTGTCGGGGTAGTGCACGCCGTCCTTGGTCTTGTGCACGCCGCGCGCCAGGTACTCCAGGTTCACCTGGTGGACGATGCCGAAGCCCGGCGGCACCACGCCGAAGGTGTCGAAGGCCTGCATGCCCCACTTCATGAACTGGTAGCGCTCCTTGTTGCGCTGGAACTCCAGCTTCATGTTCAGGTCCAGCGCCTTCTTGGTGCCGAAGTAGTCCACCATGATGGAGTGGTCCACCACCAGGTCCACGGGCACCAGCGGCTCGATGGACTTGGGCTTCTTGCCCAGCCTGGCGGCCGTGCTGCGCATCGCGGCCAGGTCGGCCAGCAACGGCACGCCCGTGAAATCCTGCAGCACCACGCGCGATACCACGAAGGGGATCTCGTCCACGCGCTCGGCCTGGGGCTTCCAGTTCGCCAGCTGCTCCACATGCTCGCGCGTCACCTTGTTGCCATCGCAGTTGCGCAGCACGGACTCCAGCACGATGCGCAGCGACACGGGCAATCGCCGGACCTGTGGATATTGCCTTGCCAGTTCAGGCAGGGAGAAGAACTTGCCCTTCTTGCCCCCCGCCGCAGCAAAGGACTTGAGGGTGTTTTCATATTCGTGGCGCATCGTGAGACTCCTGGATGAAACTCTGGGAAGGCACATGCGCGCCGCCTTTTCCGGGCTGCTGGGCATGCACCAAGACTCTGATTTCCATTGTGCCCAGAAGTGCCCGCGGATGCTGTGGTCCATTGGCGATAGTCACACGCGGACAACGCTGTCCGCGCGTCAAAAGCGGCAGGCTTTCACGGGGCTGTCATCGAACCGGCCAGCGAAGCCCTGCTGCGCCACAACCCCGCGCACTGCAGATCGCCCAGCGCCACGCCGATGGCCGCCTGGCCCAGCACCCATGCCCAGCCTGCGGGCGCAGGCTCCAGCACGCCGCTGTACAGCACAACCCCGCAGGCCAGGGCCCAGCCGAAGTTGCCGAACACGGCAATGGCCACCAGCCCCCTGCTGCGCGGCATGCGGCGCGCGCCCCAGCCAGCCACGCAGGCCCAGGCCAGCAAGAAGCACCCCGTACCCAGCAGCAGCGCCTGCGGCAACCCCGTGACAACGGCCAGCGGCTGCGCAAAGGCCAGTTGCACCGCACCGGCCGCGGCGCAGCAGATGGCGTCGGCCCACAGGGTGCGGGGCAGGAAACGGGCATGGGAAAACATCGGCATCAGCACTCCTTGTGGATTGCCGGGCATGCACCTCGCAAGCCGGCCCCACCGATGCTCCGCCGCCCCCGCCCCCCGAGTCCATGACCTGCCAGGTCATGCCAGCCCCGCTGGAGCAACTCCAGTCGCTATGCCACAATCCGCACCAGCCCCCTGTTAAGGGGCCGGTGCTTGAAAACACCTTTGAAGAATAGCGGAGCGGCCTCCCCGATAGCGAGGCCTTGTCACGTCTGATTTGCTTGGATCGTGGGCGCTTGCCTGCATCCGAACGGTTTGGGACGGGATGGGGCTCACCGCAAGGCTGCCCGCACGACTATTCTCGTGTTTTCAACATCCCGTCCACCATTGCTGTGCTTGAAAACCCGGCCTGGTGGTTCAGTCTCGAATAGGAGCACGGAAGCATGCGCAACGTTTGCCTTTCCACGGCCTCTCTCAACCTTGCAGGGAGAGCCGAGCCATGACACCCAGACCCCCACCCAGCGCCGAGCATTTCACCCAGGTCGTGACCGAGGTGGACCGCCTGGTGCAGCAAGGCTGTGCCGAAATCTCGGCACTCTCCCGCATGGCCCTGCTGTGGCTGGAAACGCCCGAAACCAGCAACCGCCTGGACGTGCTCGCCAGCGCCCTGCGCACCATCCGCAACAGCGCCGACATGCTGGCCAGCGAAACCAGCGGCGAAGTCGTCGCCGTGGGCTGCTCCCACCACGTCAAAAGCAGCACAGCCCCCTGAACCGGGCCCAGCGCAGCGAAGGCCCGCACCAGCTCCCGTATGCCAGCGCCTGCGTCGGGCCGCCTGCGGGGTTGCAGTCCTGCCGAAGGACAGGACTGCCTCGTGATCTGACTCGCCGTGATTGTTTGAACGTAGCGCGCAGCGCAAAGTGAGTTTCACGGCGAACCCCGCAGGCGGCCCGACGCAGGTTGCCCCGCAGCGCAGCGAAGGGGTCGCGGGCATCCGGGTCGCCTTCTTTGGCCTGACCTTTCTTGGCGAATCAAGAAAGGGCAGTCGGCTGCCGGGCCGAGACCCGGCCTCGAAAAACAACGGCCCGGCAGGGTCAAAACAAGCCCGCTGTAGTCATGACATGGCAACACGCGCACCGCCAACCACATCGCGCGTGCGCCTCAACCCAGTCCACTGCAACTCAGCCAACACCACAACCACCACCGCCTGAGCCAACACCCACGCCACCCCCCAGGCAGACAACCCCAACCCACCAAACGCCAACAGCGCAACACAGCCCACAGCCCACCCCAAATTCCCCACAACCACCAGCCCGATCAACCGCCGCGGCACAGGCGAGCGCGCCGCCATCCACGCAGCCAGCAGCGCATAGCCCAGCAAAAACCAGCCTGTGGACTGCAGCAGCGCCAGAGGCAACCCCGTCACATCCGCCAGCGGCTGCCCCGCCACCAGTTGCAAGGCGCCCGAGGCGGCGCAGGAAGCAACATCGGCCCACATCACGCGGGGCAGGAAACGGGGGGAAGCGAACATCGACATGGCGAACTCCTTGAGAGCAACAGGCACACACCGTGCATGCCATGGACTGCATGGTCCGCCGCAGGCTGCACAGGGTCGATAACCTCGCAGGTCATGGCCGCCACGCCAGCCCCGCCGCTACGATGCGGACCATGACCTCCACCGCCCATCCACCGTCCGCGCGCTCGCCCTTCGGCGACCATCTGCGCCACTGGCGCCAGCACCGCCGCCTGAGCCAGCAGGGCCTGGCGCTGGAGGCCGAGATCTCCACGCGCCACCTGAGCTATGTGGAAACCGGCCGCGCCCAGCCCAGCCGCGAGATGGTGCTGCGCCTGGTCGAGCGCCTGGGCGTGCCGCTGCGCGAGCGCAATGCCCTGCTGGTGGCCGCAGGCTATGCGCCCATGTACCAGGCCCGGCCGCTGGACCACCCGGACCTGGCCGCCGCGCGCCAGGCCGTGGACCTGGTGCTCAAAGGCCACGAACCCAATCCCGCCCTGGCCGTGGACCGGCACTGGAACCTGGTGGCCGCCAACGCCATCGTGCCGCTGCTGCTGGCCGGCGTGGCGCCCTGGCTGCTGGAGCCGCCCGTCAATGTGCTGCGCCTGAGCCTGCACCCCGAAGGCCTGGGCCCGCGCCTGGCCAACGCAGCCCATTGGCGCGCGCATCTGCTGCACCGCCTGCAGCAGCAGATTGCCGCCACGTCGGATGCGCAGCTGCAGACGCTGCACGACGAGATTGCCGCCTACCCGTTCAAGGAAGATGGAGCGGACTCGCATGGCGCAGCACCTGCCAGCCACATCGCCGTGCCCTTCGCGCTGGACACCGACCATGGCCGCCTGAACTTCATCAGCACCATCACCATCTTCGGCACACCGGTGGATGTGACGCTGCAGGAGCTGGCCGTGGAGTCGTTCTTTCCGGCGGATGCGCAGACGCAGGAGGTGCTGGGGCGGTTGAGGCAGGCTGCGTAAACCGGAAAGTACAGAGCCAGAAAGCAGCAAAGCCCGCCGAAGCGGGCTTTGCTCATGGAGCCGGATCAGGCCGGACTCAGGCGCTCACGCCCCTGGCCACGTCCGCGTACTCTTCGATCTGGTCGAAGTTCATGTAGCGGTAGACGCTGGACTTGTCGGCATCGATCACGCCCATTTCCTTGAGGTATTCCTCCTTGGTGGGCAGCTTGCCCAGGCGCGATGCGATGGCAGCCAGCTCGGCCGAGCCCAGGAACACGTTGGTGTTCTTGCCCAGGCGGTTGGGGAAGTTGCGGGTCGAGGTGGAGATCACCGTCGCGCCTTCGCGGACCTGGGCCTGGTTGCCCATGCACAGCGAGCAGCCCGGCATTTCGGTGCGGGCACCGGCCGTGCCGAAGGCGGCGTAGTGGCCTTCCTTGATCAGCTCGTTCTGGTCCATCTTGGTGGGCGGAGCCACCCACAGCTTGACGGGGATGTCGCGCTGGCCGCCCAGCAGCTTGGCTGCTGCGCGGAAGTGGCCGATGTTGGTCATGCACGAACCGATGAAGGCTTCATCGATCTTGGTGCCGGCCACTTCGGACAGGAACTTGGCGTCATCGGGATCGTTGGGGCAGCAGACGATGGGTTCCTTGATGTCGGCCAGGTCGATCTCGAACACGGCAGCGTATTCGGCGTCCTTGTCGGCTTCGAGCAGGTCGGGCTTGGCCAGCCAGGCTTCGACCTTCTCGATGCGGCGCTGCAGCGTCTTGGCGTCGGCGTAGCCGTCGGCGATCATGTTCTTCATCAGAACGATGTTCGAGGTCAGGTACTCCTTGATCGGCTCGGGGTTGAGCTTGATCGTGCAGCCGGCAGCCGAGCGCTCGGCCGAGGCGTCGGACAGCTCGAAGGCCTGTTCCACCTTCAGGTCGGGCAGGCCTTCGATTTCCAGGATGCGGCCCGAGAAGATGTTCTTCTTGCCGGCCTTGGCCACGGTCAGTGCGCCTGCCTTGATGGCGTACAGGGGAATGGCATGCACGAGGTCACGCAGGGTGACGCCGGGCTGCATTTCGCCCTTGAAGCGCACGAGCACGGACTCGGGCATGTCCAGGGGCATCACGCCCGTGGCGGCGCCGAAGGCCACCAGGCCGGAACCTGCGGGGAAGGAGATGCCGATGGGGAAGCGCGTGTGCGAGTCACCGCCCGTGCCCACGGTGTCGGGCAGCAGCAGGCGGTTGAGCCAGGAGTGGATCACGCCGTCACCGGGACGCAGGGCCACGCCGCCGCGGTTGCTGATGAAGGCAGGCAGCTCGCGGTGGGTCTTGACGTCCACGGGCTTGGGGTAGGCGGCCGTGTGGCAGAAGGACTGCATGACCATGTCGGCCGAGAAGCCCAGGCAGGCCAGGTCCTTGAGCTCGTCGCGGGTCATGGGGCCGGTGGTGTCCTGCGAACCCACGGTGGTCATGCGCGGCTCGCAGTAGGTACCGGGGCGCACGCCCTGGCCTTCCGGCAGGCCGACGGCGCGGCCGACCATCTTCTGGGCCAGCGTGAAGCCGGCGTTCGAAGCAGCGGGCGCCTGGGGCAGGCGGAACACGGTGGAGGCGGACAGGCCCAGGAATTCGCGGGCCTTGGCGGTCAGCGAGCGGCCGATGATCAGGTTGATGCGGCCGCCGGCGCGCACTTCGTCGAACAGCACGTCGCTCTTGAGCTGGAACTCGGCGACGGTCTCGCCGTTCTTGACCAGCTTGCCGTCATAGGGCAGCACGTCGATGACGTCGCCCATTTCCAGCTTGGTGACATCGACTTCGATGGGCAGCGAGCCCGAATCTTCCTGCGTGTTGAAGAAGATGGGAGCGATCTTGCCGCCCAGGGTCACGCCGCCGAAGCGCTTGTTGGGCACGAAGGGGATGTCCTGGCCCGTGGCCCAGACGATGGAGTTGGTGGCCGACTTGCGCGAGGAGCCGGTGCCGACCACGTCGCCCACGTAGGCGACCAGGTGGCCCTTCTTCTTGAGGTCGTCGATGAACTGCATCGGGCCGCGCTTGCCGTCTTCCTCGGGCTTGAAGGCCGCGTCGGGACGGGTGTTCTTGAGCATGGCCAGGTAGTGCAGCGGGATGTCCGGACGGCTCCAGGCATCGGGCGCGGGCGACAGGTCGTCGGTGTTGGTCTCGCCGGGCACCTTGAAGACGGTGACGGTGATCTTCTTGTCCACTTCGGGGCGCGAGGTGAACCACTCGGCGTCAGCCCAGCTCTTCATGACTTCCTGGGCCTTGGCGTTGCCGGCCTTGGCCTTGGTGGCCACGTCGTTGAAGAAGTCGAACATCAGCAGCGTCTTCTTCAGCGCATCGGCGGCCACGCCGGCGACTTCGGCGTCGTCCAGCAGCTCGATCAGGGGATGCACGTTGTAGCCACCCACCATGGTGCCCAGCAGCTCGGTGGCCTTGGCCTTGGAGATGAGAGCCACCTGGATGTCACCGTGGGCCACGGCTGCCAGGAAGCTGGCCTTGACCTTGGCGGCATCGTCCACGCCCGGAGGAACGCGGTGCGTGAGCAGGTCGAGCAGGAAGGCGTCCTCGCCAGCGGGCGGGTTCTTGATCAGCTCGATCAGTTCGGCAACCTGCTTGGCTTCCAGCGGCAGCGGGGGGATACCGAGCGCGGCGCGTTCGGCCACGTGGTCACGGTAGGCTTTCAACATGATTCTCTCTCCATGGTTTTCTAAAGTGGGGCTGCTTGCGGGACGCTCAGGTCCGGGCCTGGATTACTGGCCGGCGGGCTTGGGTGCTTCCAGCAGGCTGGGAGGCGGGTTCTTCTTGATGGCCTCGGCCACCTGAAGCTGATCGGGGCTCATGCATTCGTCGGCCAGGCGCTGGCCGACCTTCTGGTTCATGAGCATCGATTTGTTGGCGATCTGCAGCCAGACGGCGCCGGCATGCTTGTCTTCCAGGCGCACGGTGCCGGTCGAGGTCTTGACGGGCGACATGTGGTACTTGAAGCCCTTGCCGTCGATGTTGAAGTAACCCGGGTTGGCCTGGTCGGCCGTCACATTGACGAAGGCGCCCAGCTCGCAGGGGATGCGGCCGGTGTGCACGCGCTCGGAAATGGCCAGGTCTTCGGCGGACAGCGGCTGTTGGGCAGCAGTTGCGACGGCGGCCGCACCGCCGACGGCGGCAGCGCCGGCAGCGGCCTTGGCCGTGGTGGCCTTCTTGGCGGGGGCCTTCTTGGCCGCAGGCTTGGCAGCGGCCTTGGCCGGCGCCTTCTTTGCGGTGGCGGGCTCGGCGGCGCTGGCACCCAGGCCCATGGCCAGCAAGGGGGCTGCGATCAGGATGGAGGCGATAGCTGTCTTCATACGTTGGGCTCCTGCAAATTCCCGGTGTGGGCTAAGCAAGTGATTCTGATGCAAACCAGGGCTGCACCTGTGGGGGCAGCGCCTGGCCGGTCTGGTGGGCACGTGTGAGCAACTGCCAGAAATAGCGGTAGCTCGCCCGGTCATGTAATACACCATCCACGCTGACGGGCGCCCAATCGGCGGCCTCGGCGGCGGTAAGTATTTGTGCGGCCTGCGCCACTTCGTCGGCCTGGGGCGCGAAGGCGGCGAGGATGGGGCGGATCTGGTCCGGGTGGATGCTCCACATGCGGGTATAGCCGAGCCGCCGTGACGCCTGTGTGGCAGCGGCCTGCAGCGCCTGTGGATTCCTGAATTCGGTGACCACGCAGTGCGAAGGCACCTTGCCGTGCGCGTGGCAGGCGGCTGCGATCTCCAGCTTGGCACGCACGACCAGCGGATGGTCGAACTGTCCGGCCGAGCCCATGGCCGAGGCAGGAATCGCGCCGCCATGGGCCGAGACGAAGTCCATCAGGCCGAAGGAAATGCTCTGCACGCGCGGGTGCGCGGCAATGTCAAAGGCACGGTGCACGGCGGCGGGCGACTCGATGAGCACATGCAGCGGCAGTTCGCGGCAGCCCAGGCGACCCAGATGCCGCTCGGCCAGCAGCACGTCGTCCACGCTTTCCACCTTGGGCAGCATGAGGTGGCACAGGCGGTCGCCGGCCTCGCCGACGATGATGTCCAGGTCCTGCGCGAAGCTGGCGTGGTCCACGGCATGCACGCGCGCAGCCACGCGGGCACCGGGCGCGGCATCGCGCGCCAGCGAGGCCACCAGGCGCGCATGGGCCGCCTCCTGGCCCACGGGGGCGCCATCTTCGCAGTCCAGCGTGACGTCGAAGACGCAGGTGCCGAACTCGGCCATCATCTCGGCCTGCAGCTGCAGGCTCTTGCGCATGCGCACTTCCACGCCGCTGTAGTGGTCACAGACGGGCAGGTGCAGGGCACCGCCCTGCGCATCGAGCAGCACCTGGGCCGGGTGTGCGCGAGAGGGTGTGGACGTGGCGGCGGTCATGGCTTGCGCTGGGCGACGATGAACAGGCGGGGGAAGGCCAGCAGGCGCCGGCCGTCGGCGCGCACGCCGTAGGCGGCGTCCACGCGGTTTTCGTATTCGGTGAGGAAGTCGGCCTGCAGGGCTTCGGGCAGGCCCTCGACGAAGGGCTTGAGGCCGGTGCCGCGCAGCCACTGGACGATGGCGCCGGCCGAGTCCATCGGATGCTGGTAGACGGTGTGCCAGACATCGACGGCGCCGGCCTCGACGCCGGCCTGCTCCTGCGGGCCGGCCAGCAGGTCGTAGTAGCTGCGGATGGGCAGGATGTCGGCCCGCACCTTGGCGGCATCGCCAATGTAGGCGGCAAATTTGGGCAGGCTGGCGATCTCGCGCATCACGCGGTGCGTGGCTTCCTGCCGGTTGTCGGGCATCTGTATCGCCAGCACGCCCCCTGGCGCCAGTTGGGCGAACAGGCGGGGTATCAGCGTTTCATGCTCCCCCACCCACTGGAGGGAGGCATTGGCATAAATCAGGTCGGGAGCGCTCTCGCCGGGGGTGGGCGTCCAGGAAGCAATGTCGGCCAGCGCGAAGCGGGCCTCAGGCAGATGCTGGCGCGCGGTGGCCAGCATCGCCTGGGAGTTGTCTATGCCGGTGATCGTGGCACCGGCATAGCGCTGTGCAAGCAGCTCGGTGGAATTGCCCGGCCCGCATCCCAGGTCCACCACATGGCGGGCCTGGGCCAAGGGCACACGCGCCAGCAGCTCGGCTGCGGGGCGCGTACGCTCATTGGCGAAACGCAGGTAAAGCGCGGGATTCCAGTCGAGCATGGCTTGCCGGCGGCTTACAGCAGGTGCTTGACGCCGTCCTGTTCGCCTTGCAGCTCGGCCAGGGTCTTGTCGATGCACTCTTGCGAGAAGGCGTCGATTTCCAGGCCTTCGACGATCTTGTACTCGCCGTTCTCGGTGGTGACCGGGAAGCCGAAGACGATGCCGGCGGGGATGCCGTATTCGCCGTTGGAGGGCACGCCCATGGTGACCCATTCGCCGCCCGAGCCCAGGGCCCAGTCGCGCATGTGGTCGATGGCAGCGTTGGCAGCCGAGGCAGCCGAGGACAGGCCACGAGCGGCAATGATGGCGGCGCCACGCTTGCCGACGGTGGGCAGGAACACGTCCTTGTTCCAGGCCTGGTCGTTGATCTTGGCCTTGACGCTTTCACCGTTGACGGTGGCGAAGCGGTAGTCGGCGTACATCGTGGGCGAGTGGTTGCCCCAGACGGTCAGCTTGCGGATGTCGCCCACCTTGAAGCCGGCCTTGGCAGCCAGCTGCGAGGCAGCGCGGTTGTGGTCCAGGCGCAGCATGGCGGTGAAGTTCTTGGCCGGCAGGTCCGGAGCCGACTTCATGGCGATGTAGGCGTTGGTGTTGGCGGGGTTGCCGACGACCAGCACCTTCACGTTGCGCGAGGCAGCGGCGTTCAGCGCCTTGCCCTGGGCCGTGAAGATCTGTGCGTTGGCAGCCAGCAGGTCGGCACGTTCCATGCCGGGGCCGCGGGGACGCGCGCCGACCAGCAGGGCGTAGTCGGTGTCCTTGAAGGCTTGCAGGGGGTCGGAGTGGGCTTCGATGCCGGCCAGCAGGGGGAAGGCGCAGTCTTCGAGTTCCATGATCACGCCCTTGAGCGCGTTCTGGGCCTTCTCGTCGGGAATCTCCAGCAGTTGCAGAATGACGGGCTGGTCCTTACCCAGCATTTCGCCGGAGGCGATGCGGAACAGCAGGGCGTAACCAATTTGACCGGCGGCACCGGTGACGGCGACACGAACGGGCTTCTTGCTCATGATGAAACTCCAGGGATGGGGAAAAAATCAGGTGTTATCGGCGCCAGGTCGCACCAGCGTCAGAAACCAGCAGCCCGTGCTCCGCAAACAACGCGAAAGTGTACTCCCGATTTCGAAGCCCGGTCAATTTGTCTTATGTCTTATATAAGATATGATCGACGTCTGTTTCCAAGTCTTTCATCTGCGTCGCCGGGAGCCTCCCCAACCCGAACTTTTCCATGCCAGTCCTGCCTCCCCTCGCCTCAGACAACGCCGCTCCCACCATCGGCGCGGGCGCATCGACCCCGGCCTTCAGCCCTTTGTATCAGCAGATCAAGGGACTGATACTGCAAAGCCTTGAAGCAGGCGAATGGCGGCCCGGCGAACTGATTCCCAGCGAAATGGAGCTGGCCGCGCGCTTTCGCGTGAGCCAGGGCACGGTACGCAAGGCCATCGACGAGCTGGCCGCGGAGAACCTGGTGATGCGCCGCCAGGGCAAGGGCACCTTCGTGGCCACCCACGCGGCCCAGCATGTGCAGTACCGCTTTCTCAAGCTGCAGCCCGACGGCGGCGACCAGCAGGGCGAGGGCCGTGCCGAGCGCCGCATCATCGACTGCCGGCGCCTGCGCGCATCGGCGGACGTGGCGCGCGGCCTGGCGCTGCGCAGCGGCGACGCCGTGATGCATGTGCGCCGCGTGCTGTCGTTCTCCGCAATCCCGACCATTTTGGAAGACATCTGGCTGCCGGGCCACGCCTTCAAGGGCCTGACCGCCGAGCAGATGTCCACCTACCAGGGCCCCACCTACGCCATGTTCGAGCTGGACTACGGCGTGCGCATGGTGCGCGCCGACGAAAAGATCCGCGCCGTCCTGCCCGAGGCAGAACAGGCCCTGCTGCTGGATGTCCCCAGCACCACGCCCCTGCTGAGCGTGGAGCGCACCGCTTACACATACAACGATGTTCCCATGGAGTTACGCCGTGGCCTGTACCGCACCGACACCCATCACTACCGCAACGCGCTGAGCTGAACGATCCGTTCCCCAGAGAAGCGGGCGAAAATACGCAATTCCCAGCAAAGCTGTTTTTATTGCATTGCAATAGAATTTTGCATCGCCGCCCCTGAGCGATTACGAAGCAGTTACATCCACGAAAGTACCCTGCCATGACTGAGCAAGCCAAAAAGCGGCCAGAGTTCCGCAACATCAACTTCTTCAAGGACCTCCCCACCTACCGGTTGCCGCCGGCCGGCATCGTGTCCATCCTGCACCGCATCAGCGGCCTGCTGATGTTCATCCTGCTGCCTTTCATCCTGTGGATGATGGACATGTCGCTGACTTCGGAGATCTCCTTCGACGGCTTCACCTCGGTTTTCGCGGGTCCCTTCGGATGGTTCCTCAAGCTCGTGTGCCTGGCATTGATCTGGGCCTACCTGCACCACTTTTGCGCCGGCGTCCGCCACCTGTTCATGGATGTGAACCACCACGCCGTCAACAAGCAGTTCGGCAAGTCCTCGGCCCTGGTGGTGCTGGTCCTGAGCGTTGGCCTGACCCTGATCCTGGGTGCCAAGCTGTTCGGCCTGTACTGATTCACGATCTCTCCCTCACGATAAGGAAAAAGAACCATGTCCGTGAATTACGGCTCCAAGCGCACCGTGGTCGGTGCGCACTACGGCATCCGCGACTGGATGGTGCAGCGCGTCACCGGCGTGCTGATGGCACTGTTCACCATCGTGCTGCTGGCCAAGCTGATCTTCAGCACCGGCTCCGTCGGCTATGACCTGTGGGCCGGCATCTTTGCCCCGCAGTGGATGAAGTTCCTGACCTTCGCCGTGATCGTCTCGCTGGCCTGGCACGTCTGGGTCGGCGTGCGCGACATCTGGATGGACTACGTCAAGCCCGTGGGCCTGCGCCTGGTGCTGAACGTTTTCACCCTGGTCTGGCTCGTCGGCTGCGCCGGCTGGGGCATCCAGATCCTGTGGCGTATCTGATAGAGACGCGGTCTCCACGATTGAAGGTTAAGAATGAGCTACTCCAAAGCAAACATCACCAAGCGCAAGTTTGACGTCGTCATCGTCGGCGCTGGCGGCTCCGGCCTGCGTGCCGCGCTGGAACTGTCGCGCGCCGGCCTGTCCGTGGCCTCGCTGTCCAAGGTCTTCCCCACGCGCTCGCACACCGTGGCTGCGCAGGGCGGCGTGTCCGCTTCGCTGGGCAACATGAGCGAGGACAACTGGCACTACCACTTCTACGACACCATCAAGGGCTCCGACTGGCTCGGCGACCAGGATGCGATCGAGTTCATGTGCCGCGAAGCGCCCAACGTCGTGATCGAGCTGGAACACTTCGGCATGCCGTTCGACCGCAACCCCGACGGCACCATCTACCAGCGTCCCTTCGGCGGCCACACGGCCAACTACGGTGAAAAGCCCGTGCAGCGCGCCTGCGCCGCGGCCGACCGTACCGGCCACGCCATGCTGCACACGCTGTACCAGCAGAACGTCAAGTCCAAGACCAACTTCTTCGTGGAGTGGATGGCGCTGGACCTGATCCGCAACACCCAGGGCGACGTGGTCGGCGTGACCGCCATCGAACTGGAAACCGGCGACCTGTACGAGCTGCACGCCAAGGCCGTGCTGCTGGCCACGGGTGGCGCAGGCCGCATCTTCCAGGCATCGACCAATGCCTTCATCAACACCGGCGACGGCCTGGGCATGGCTGCACGCGCAGGCATCCCGCTGCAGGACATGGAGTTCTGGCAATTCCACCCCACCGGCGTGGCCGGCGCGGGCGTGCTGCTGACCGAAGGCTGCCGTGGCGAAGGCGCCATCCTGCTCAACAGCGAAGGCGAACGCTTCATGGAGCGCTACGCTCCCACGCTGAAGGATCTGGCACCGCGTGACTTCGTGTCCCGCTCCATGGACCAGGAAATCAAGGAAGGCCGTGGCTGTGGTCCCAACAAGGACTACATCCTGATGAAGCTGGACCACCTGGGTGCAGACACCATCCGCAAGCGCCTGCCTTCGGTGGAAGAGATCGGCCACAACTTCGCCAACGTGGACATCACCAAGGAACCGATTCCCGTGGTGCCCACCATCCACTACCAGATGGGCGGCATTCCCACCAACATCAACGGCCAGGTCGTGGTGTGGGACGGCCAGCAGAACAACGTGGTCAATGGCCTCTATGCCGTGGGCGAATGCTCCTGCGTGTCGGTGCACGGCGCCAACCGCCTGGGCACGAACTCGCTGCTGGACCTGCTGGTCTTCGGCAAGTCGGCCGGCAAGCACATCGTGCAGTTCGTCAACGGCTTCGGCGACCACAAGGCCGTGCCGGCTGATGGCTCCGAGCGCACGCTCACGCGCCTGAACCAGCTCGACGACTCCAAGGAAGGCACCTACGCCCAGGACCTGGCTGGCGACATCCGCGCCACCATGCAGCAGCATGCCGGCGTGTTCCGCACGCAAAAGAGCATGGACGAAGGCGAAGTCAAGATCAACGCCATCCGCGAACGCGTGGGCTCCGTGACCCTCAAGGACAAGTCCAAGGTCTGGAACACCGCCCGCATGGAAGCGCTGGAAGTGGACAACCTGATCGAAGTGGCCCAGGCCACCATGATCTCGGCCGCTGCCCGCCACGAATGCCGCGGCGCCCACACCGTGTACGACTACGAGCATCCTGCCGACCACGCCGAGTTCCCGCTGGGCCGCAATGACAAGGAATGGCTCAAGCACACCCTGTGGTACAGCGCCACCAACAGCCTGGACTACAAGCCCGTGAACCTGAAGCCCCTCACGGTGGACAGCGTGCCGCCCAAGGTCCGCACGTTCTAATCCAGCAGCCCACGAGAGAACAGACAAATGAAGCGCACTTTCAAGATCTACCGCTACGACCCGGACAAGGATGCCAAGCCCTACATGCAGACCGTCGAGGTCGAGCTGGACGGCCACGAGCGCATGCTGCTGGACGCCCTGGTCAAGCTCAAGGAGATGGACCCCTCCATCTCGTTCCGCCGCTCCTGCCGCGAAGGCGTGTGCGGCTCGGACGCGATGAACATCAATGGCAAGAACGGCCTGGCCTGCCTGACGAACATGAAGACCCTGCAGGGCGACATCGTTCTCAAGCCCCTGCCCGGCCTGCCCGTGATCCGCGACCTGATCGTGGACATGACGCAGTTCTTCAAGCAGTACCACTCGATCAAGCCGTACCTGCAGAACGACAGCTTCGCGTCTCCCACCAAGGAACGCCTGCAGTCGCCTGAAGAGCGCGAAGAGCTCAACGGCCTGTACGAGTGCATTCTGTGCGCCAGTTGCTCCACCAGCTGCCCCAGCTTCTGGTGGAACCCCGACAAGTTCGTGGGCCCGGCCGGCCTGCTGCAGGCCTACCGCTTCATCGCGGACAGCCGCGACGAGGCCACGGGTGACCGCCTTGACAACCTGGAAGATCCGTACCGCCTCTTCCGTTGCCACACCATCATGAACTGCGTGGACGTGTGCCCCAAGCACCTGAACCCCACGCAGGCCATTGGCAAGATCAAGGAACTGATGGTCCGCCGGGCCATCTGATGACCATGACGAATACTCTGCTCGACGAACGCGAGCGAGACCTGCTGCGCTGGCGCTGCCGGCGTGGCCTGGTCGAGAACGACCTGTTCATCGCGCAGTTCTTCGCCACCTACGGAGACCAGCTCACGCGGAGACACGCGAGCGGTCTGTCTGCCTTGATGGACCTGGCAGACAACGACCTGATGGACCTCTTCTTGCGCCGCAAGGAGCCTGAAGGTGAACTCGATACCCAAGAAATCAGGGAAGTTCTGGAACTGGTGCGCAAGCGCAAGCCCGGTTCTCTCCCGCTAGTAGGCTAGGCAATCTAGAGAAGGAAGTTTGGAAATGAAACTCGCAGACAACAAAGCAACGCTGTCATTCAGCAACGGCGCTCCCAGCGTCGAGCTGCCCGTCTACCAGGGCAACGTCGGTCCCGACGTGGTGGACATCCGCAAGCTGTACGCGCAGACCGGCATGTTCACCTATGACCCGGGCTTCCTCTCTACCGCCTCGTGCCAGTCCGCCATCACCTACATCGATGGCGACAAGGGCGAGCTGCTGTACCGCGGCTACCCCATCGAGCAGCTGGCCAAGAACTGCGACTACCTCGAGACCTGTTACCTGCTGCTGTACGGCGAGCTGCCCAACGAGTCCGAGAAGGCCGACTTCGTCGAGCGCGTGACCAAGCACACCATGGTCAACGAGCAGATGCAGTTCTTCCTGCGTGGTTTCCGCCGTGACGCCCACCCCATGGCCGTCCTGACGGGTCTGGTCGGCGGCATGTCGGCCTTCTACCACGACAACATGGACATCAACAACGCCGAGCACCGCGACATCGCCGCGATCCGCCTGATCGCCAAGATGCCCACGCTGGTCTCCATGGCCTACAAGTACGGCATCGGTGCGCCGTACATGTACCCCAAGAACGACCTGAGCTACGCCGGCAACTTCATGCGCATGATGTTCGGCAACCCCTGCGAGGAGTTCAAAGTGAACCCCGTGGTCGAGCGCGCGCTGGACCGCATCTTCATCCTGCACGCAGACCACGAGCAAAACGCCTCCACCTCCACCGTGCGCCTGTGCGGCTCGTCGGGCACCAACCCCTTCGCCGCCATCTCGGCCGGCGTGGCCTGCCTGTGGGGCCCTGCCCACGGCGGCGCCAACGAAGCCTGCCTGAACATGCTGGAATACCTGCAGGCCAACGGCGGCGTTGCCAAGGTCGGCGAGTTCATGGAACAGGTCAAGGACAAGAACAGCGGCGTCAAGCTGATGGGCTTCGGCCACCGCGTCTACAAGAACTACGACCCCCGCGCCAAGCTCATGCAGGAAACCTGCAATGAAGTGCTGGCCGAACTGGGCCTGGAAAAGGACCCCCTGTTCGCCCTGGCCAAGGAAGTCGAGAAGATCGCCCTGGAAGACGACTACTTCGTGCAGCGCAAGCTCTACCCGAACGTGGACTTTTACTCCGGCATCGTGCAGCGCGCCATCGGCGTGCCCGTGAACCTGTTCACCGGCATCTTCGCCCTGGCCCGCACCGTGGGCTGGATCGCCCAGCTCAACGAGCAGATGGCCGACCCCGAGTACAAGATCGGCCGTCCCCGCCAGCTGTTCACGGGCTCCGTGTCCCGCGACGTCAAGCCGATCGGCCAGCGCTGATCGCAGGTCCGGGCCTCAGCGGCCCGGCCCCCAAAAGCCCCATGCCTTTGCATGGGGCTTTTTTCATTTGCGAGCCCACCGCCCCAGTCCTAGGAACACCATTTTCGCTATCGTGACATGCCCATTGATTGAGCGCATCTACCCTAAGGTGACCGTTGACCCTCCCTGAAACGGGATGGAGGCGCAGCGCAATGCCCGCTGCCGTTCAACGCAACCCCGGGACTCACATGCTTGTCGAAATCAACAAGGACGGAATGCTCATCCATGCGCGCGTCAGGAATGCGCGCAGCCCCGCCATCGAGAGAGGAAAGCGGACCGCCGCCATCACCGGCATCGTCGTGCACCAGACCGATGCCAACACGGCCCAGTCTTCGCTCAATAGCTACAGGAACCCGAAGGCCAATGGGGCGCACTTCCTGATCGACAAGGACGGCACCATCTACCAGACTGCCGCCATCTATCAGCGTGCCAACCATGTGGGCCCGCTGAAGGCGAGGTGCCTGCTTGTGGGGAAATGCAAGGCCAGGGACTATGAAGGACTGAAGGCAAAAGGGGTACACCGCATCGAGATGCTGAAGGCTCCTGGTGAACGCTATCCGAGCAATATGGAGGCCATAGGTATCGAGATGGTCGGCCGAGCGGAGCTGCCGAAGGGATTCACACCGCCACCCAGACCAAGGGGCTGGACTCCTGAAGAGTTACGCGGATGGTTTGGTATCTATCCCACGCCGACTGAGGCACAGAACAGAGCTCTGACATGGCTTGTTGGAGCGCTTCAAGATTCCATGCAGCTGTCGCCCAGCGAGATCTTCAAGCATCCAGAAGTGAGCCGAAAAAACCTGACCGAAGCGGAAGGTGCGAACTGGAAAATGACACCATGAATCCCATTCGCATGCGTTCTCGGATTGCCATCTCCGCGATGGCCATGACCATGGTTTCCTCGCTGTATGCGGGCGATGCCAGATACCCCGTCAAGACCATCCAGAAAATCGACATCATCTCGCCATCTGAAAGTTCCTCCTGGGCGAGCAAGAACTGGCTCGATTGCGACGATGTGGTCCTGACCGAGGAAGACGTGCGATATGCGTTGCAGCACATACGCAGGATCTCGAGGAAGGCATTCTTCAGCGAGGACAGGGAAAGAACAGGCTGCGCAGGGAGCGCGTCGGTCAGGTTCCACAACGGCAAGCTCATCGTCATCGGAGTTGAACCGACCGGATTCATCAACATCTTCGAAGCCACCGAAACGCTCAAGCCCAAGAGCATTTCTGAGAGCTTCTACGACTGCCAACCCTGCAACAAACGCAAAATGGACCTGCTGCAGGACGCCCTGGACCGCGCAACCGAACGACGGCTCAAGGAGCTGAAGAGGCAGGGACGACTTCCTCCATGAGCCGCTTCCATTCGACTTTCTGGGCACTCATTTCGGCGATGCCCGATCCCTGGACAGGCACGCGCCACCGACCCGGCTGCAACGGCAGGTGGCCTGGTGAATGGCCCGCTGGCCGGCTGCGCCGCCTGGCCTGAGCGCCGGGGCCAAGCCCCCTGCTTCACGCAGCGGCGCGGTTTCGCCGACAATGCCCCCCCGGCCCTCGTGGCCGGCCCTTTCTTGCGCCGGGGTTCCGGCCCCAGCCACTCCCTGCACACCATGAACTTTGCCTCCCTCGGCCTGAGCCCGGCGCTGGTCTCCAGCCTCCAAGACCTGGGCCTGGTCGATCCCACGCCCATACAGACCCAGTCCATCGCCCCCGTGCTTGCGGGCCGCGACCTCTGGGCCTGTGCGCCCACGGGCTCGGGCAAGACGGCCGCCTACCTGCTGCCGCTGCTGCAGCGCTGGATGGATGGCGGCAAGGCCCAGGGTGCCCAGGGCGGCTTTGTGCGAACCCTGACCACGCTGATCGTGGTGCCCACGCGCGAGCTGGCCCAGCAGGTGGGCGAGACGCTGTCCGACCTGGGCCGCGCGCTCAAGCAGCCGCCGCGCATCGGCGTGGTCTATGGCGGCGTGTCCATCAACCCGCAGATGATGATGCTGCGCGGCAGTGCCGACTTCCTGGTGGCCACGCCGGGCCGCCTGCTGGACCTGGTGGAGCACAACGCCGTGCGCCTGTCCGCCGTGCGCCATCTGGTGCTGGACGAGGCCGACCGCCTGCTGGACCTGGGCTTCCAGGACGAGCTGCAGCGCGTGCTGGCCCTGCTGCCGAAGCAACGCCAGACCCTGCTGTTCTCGGCCACCTATCCCGATGCCGTGCAATCGCTGGCCACGGGCCTGCTGCACGATCCCGTGCAGGCCCGCGTCGATGCCGCCGAAGGCCAGGATGCCGCCAGCCCGCAAAGCATCACCCAGCGCGCCATTGCCGTGGACCGCGCGCGCCGCACGCAATTGCTGCGCAAGCTGGTGCAGGGCGACACCGCTGCGGGCACCGACCCTGTCACGCTCGAACGTGCCCTGGTCTTCGTGGCCACGCGGCACACGGCCGAACTGGTGGCGGAAAAGCTCTACAAGGCCGGCATCTTTGCCACGGCCTTCCATGGCGACCTGAGCCAGGGCGCACGCAAGGAAGCGCTGGCCGACTTCAAGGCCAAGCGCTGGCAGGTGATGATCACCACCGACCTGGCGGCGCGCGGCATCGACATCACCCAACTGCCCCTGGTCGTCAACTACGACCTGCCGCGCTCGGCCACCGACTATGTGCACCGCATCGGCCGCACGGGCCGCGCGGGCGAGGACGGCACGGCCATCAGCTTCGTGACGCCGGCCGACCAGGCGCACTGGGCGCTGATCTGCAAGCGCAACCAGCTGGACCTTGAACTGGAGCAGTTGCCGGGCTTCGAGCCTACCGAGCCCGTGCCGCCGCCTCCGGTGGCGCAGGACGGCAACGGCGGCATCAAGGGCCGCCGCCCCAGCAAGAAGGACAAGCTGCGCGCCGCGGCCGCCGAAGCAGCCGAGACCGCAAAAAAGAACTGAGCGTTTCCGGTTCAGCCCGCGCCGCCTCGCCCGCCAAAGCGATCCCGGTACGCCACCGGGGTAATGCCCAGGTGGCGCACGAACAGGTGGCGCAGCGCCTGCTCCGAGCCCAGGCCCACGCGCGCGGCCACGGTCTTGAGCGGCAGATGGGCCTGGCTTTCCAGCAGCTGCTTGGCCGCCTCCAGCCGCGCGCTCTCCACAAAGGCCGTGGGGCTTTGCCCGGTTTCCTGCTGGAACACGCGGCGCAGGTGGCGCTCGCTCATATGGGCCTGCTCGGCCATCTGCGCAAGGGTCAGGGGATCGGCCAGATGGGCCATCACCCACTGCTGCACGGCCTGCACGCCGCCGTGTTGCGCGGCCTGGGCCGCCAGCGGCACGCTGAACTGCGACTGGCCGCCGGGGCGCTTGAGATACATGACCAGGTCACGCGCCACCTCCAACGCCAGCGCGTGGCCGAAATCCTCCTCCACCACGGCCAGCGCCAGGTCGATGCCGGCAGTCACGCCGGCCGAGGTCCACAGCTGGCGGCTGCATGCGCCATCGCGGATTTCCTCGCGCAGGTAGATGGCATCGGCATCGACCTGCACGCGCGGATGGCGCTGGGCCAGTTGCGCCGTCACGCTCCAGTGCGTGGCCGCGCGCCGGCCGTCCAGCAAACCGGCCTCGGCCAGAAAGAAGCTGCCCGAGCACAGCGCAATCAGCCGCTGCACGCGCGGCGCCACGCGGCCCAGCCAGGCAACCAGCTCGGCCGAGCCGCCCAGCACCTGCTCGATATGGCGCGAGCCCACGACGACCACAGTGCAGCCCATGCCTGCAGCCTCCAGCCCGGCCAGCGTATGCGTGGCCTCCAGCGACATCAGCGTGTCCGAGCGCACGGGCCCTTGCCGCTGCGAGACCACGCGCACCTCGTAGCCGTCGCTCTGGCCGCGCGCGCGCAGGTGCACGTTGGCATAGTCGAACACCGACATGGGCCCTATGGCCTCCAGCGCCTTGAAGCCGGGGTAGACGACAAGATCGATGCGGTGGGCGCTGGCGTGGCGGTGGTCCATGGGAAACGGCGGGCTCGGAGGCGGTCAGGGTGGAAAGAATGGGGCGGACTATACGAAAAGACGCAAGCACCCACGGCCAGCAGGCCCGGCCGAAGCCGGCCACACCCCTCAGATTCGGACATATCACCTGGGGCTGCGGCCATGATGCGGCCGGGCCGCCCGGCCATGGCCTACATTCAAGGCTTCGCGGAGCGCGCGCACTGCCGTTCCTGAGCCACCCCGACAGAAAGACACGCCCATGAAATCCAAAGCCGCCGTCGCCTTCAAGGCTGGAGAACCCCTGCAGATCGTCGAGATCGACGTGGCCCCCCCGAAAAAGGGCGAGGTCCTGATCAAGATCACCCACACCGGCGTCTGCCACACCGACGCGTTCACGCTGTCGGGCGACGACCCTGAAGGCATCTTCCCCGCCGTGCTCGGCCATGAAGGCGCGGGCATCGTCGTCGAGGTCGGCGAAGGCGTGACCAGCGTCAAGCCCGGCGACCACGTGATCCCGCTGTACACGGCCGAATGCGGCGAATGCCTGTTCTGCAAGAGCGGCAAGACCAACCTGTGCGTTTCCGTGCGCGCCACCCAGGGCAAGGGCGTGATGCCCGACGGCACCACGCGCTTTTCGTACAACGGCGAGCCCATCTACCACTACATGGGCTGCTCCACCTTCAGCGAATACACCGTGGTCGCCGAAGTCTCGCTGGCCAAGATCCACCCCGATGCCAACCCCGAGCAGGTCTGCCTGCTGGGCTGCGGCGTGACCACGGGCCTGGGTGCCGTCAAGAACACCGCCAAGGTCCAGGAAGGCGACACCGTGGCCGTGTTCGGCCTGGGCGGCATCGGCCTGGCCGTGATCCAGGGCGCCAAGCTGGCCAAGGCCGGCCGCATCATCGCCGTGGACACCAACCCCTCCAAGTTCGACCTGGCCCGCACCTTCGGCGCCACCGACTGCGTGAATCCCAAGGATTTCGACAAGCCCATCCAGCAGGTCATCGTCGAGATGACGGGCTGGGGCGTGGACCACAGCTTCGAGTGCATCGGCAACGTCAACGTGATGCGTGCCGCTCTGGAATGCGCGCACCGCGGCTGGGGCCAGTCGGTCATCATCGGCGTGGCCGGCGCGGGCCAGGAAATCTCCACACGCCCCTTCCAGCTGGTGACGGGCCGCAAGTGGCTGGGCACGGCCTTCGGCGGCGTCAAGGGCCGCAGCGAGCTGCCCGGCATGGTCGAGCAGGCCATGAGCGGCGAGATCCAGCTGGCCCCCTTCGTCACGCACACCATGGGCCTGCCGGAGATCAACGAGGCTTTTGACCTGATGCACGAAGGCAAGTCCATCCGCTCCGTCGTCGTGTACTGAAGCTCCCCCTGAGGCGCTGCGCGCCTGGGCAGCGCCAGTTTCATGGGCCGTTGACCGTGTATAGCGTATCAACTCCCATCTTTGAATGCTGCACGCACCGCTTGCCAAGGTGCCCGTAGCATTTTTCTTTTTGAGGAACACCATGTCCGCACTGCCGCCCCTGGAACTCAAGAACGCCCATGCCTGCTTCGGCGGCGCACAGCGTTTCTACGAGCATTTCTCCGCCGAGATCGGCCTGAACATGAAGTTTTCGGTCTTCCTGCCGCCCAAGGCCGTGGCCGGCGAGAAGGTGCCCGCCGTGCTCTACCTGGCCGGGCTGACCTGCACCGAAGAGACCTTCATGACCAAGGCCGGCGCCCAGCGCCTGGCCGCCGAGCTGGGCATTGCGCTGATCGCGCCCGACACCAGCCCGCGCGGCGCAGGCCTGCCCGGCGAGGCCGATGCCTGGGACTTCGGCGTGGGCGCGGGCTTCTACCTGGACGCCACCACCAAGCCCTGGGCACTGCACTGGCGCATGGAAAGCTATCTGCTGGGCGAGCTGCTGCCGTTGATCGCCGCACGCCTGCCCATTGACGCGCAGCGGCTGGGCATCTTCGGCCACTCCATGGGTGGCCACGGCGCGCTCACGCTGGCGCTGCGCCATCCGGGCCGCTTCAAGAGCCTGTCGGCCTTCGCACCCATCGCCAACCCCGTCAACTGCCCCTGGGGCCAGAAGGCCTTCTCAGGCTATCTGGGCGATGACCGCAAGGCCTGGGAAGCGCATGACGCCAGTTGCCTGATGGCCGCGCAGACCCAGGCGCCCTACCCGGCCGGCATCCTCGTGGACCAGGGCCTGGCCGACAAGTTCCTGATCGAAAAGCAGCTGCTGCCCGAAGCCTTCGAGGCTGCCTGCGCCCAGGCCGGCCAGCCGCTGACGCTGCGCCGCCACGGCGGCTACGACCACGGCTACTACTTCATCCAGAGCTTCATTGATGACCATCTGCGCCATCATGCAGAGCAGTTGAGTACCCCCTGAGGCGCTTCGCGCCTTCCCCCTCTCTCGCTTCGCGGGAGGGGGACGACGCCATCGCCGCGAGGCGGCTCTTGCTCGGCGTCCCTGTTTTTTTGGCCGCGCCAGTTTCAAAGGGTGATGAGCCCAACAGGTGCAGGGCAGATTGCCTCAACCTGGCCTATGGCCAGCGCGCATGTCCTGCGCAATACGCTCCAGCACCTGGGGCAGGTCCTTGACGCTGGCGATCACGTGGTGGGCGCCGGCTGCGCGCAGCTTGGCCTCGGCGCGGGCCACGCGCTCGCGCACTTCTTCGGTGGGGGCGGCGGCCAGTTCGGCGGGGGAGTAGCCGACTTCGTTGCCGGACAGGGTCAGGCCCACGGTCCACATGCCGGCGTTGCGGCCTTCCTCGATGCCGGGCACGGTGTCGTCCACCTTCACGCAGGCCCGCACGTCGCCGATGCCCAGCGCCAGCACATTGGCCAGCGCCATGAAGGGGCCGGGGCGACCGCCTGCGGCCATTTCATCGCCGGCCACCACATGGTCGGGAGCCAGGCCGTTGGCCGCTGCCTGGGGCAGCAGCTGGTTCAGGACTTCACGCGGATAGCCCGAGCACGAGCCCACCTTCAGGCCCTGCGCGCGCAGCCAGCCCAGCAGCTCGGGCGCGCCTTCGATGGGTGCCGAGAACTCACCGACCTTGGCGATCTGCATGGGCATGAAGCGGGCGTAGATGGCATCCACGTCGGCGTCGCCAGGCTGCTGGCCGAAGGCCTTGTGCCATTGCGCGCGGATGCCTTCGTCCTGCAGCAACTCGTGGATGTGCTGCCACTTGGACAGGCCCATGGGGCCGCGAGCCTGGGCCAGGGTGATGGTGATGCCGAAGCTGGCAAAGGCCTCGACAAAGATCTGCGTGGGCGCCAGCGAGCCGAAATCGACCAGGGTGCCGGCCCAGTCGAAGATGACGGCCTGCAGCGGCGACAGATCGGCGGCGGTGGCGGTGGAGACGGTGGTGTGGTTCATGGTGCTTTTTGACTAGGAAAGAGGTTCAAACAGAAGAGGGCCGCACGCGCCTGTTCATTCCAGCGTGCGGATGAAATTGCGCCCGCGCGGGCCGGATGCGGCCGACTGCAGCAGCTGCTGCCACTCATCCCCAGGCACGCCGTAGTGGGCGGGATCGGTGGCCACGCCCAGGCCTTCGAGGAAGTTGCGCAGGCGCTGCACGGCCAGCTCGCCCGTGGCGGCATCGAAGACGGACAGCAGGGCCGCGTCGGCCTCGTCGTCGGCGCCCAGGGCCATCTCCAACACCAGCGGCAGGCTGAACGAGCAGGCAATGCCGTGGGCCACGCCATGGCGCAGCGTGATGTCGTAGGACAGCGAATGCGCCAGCGCCGTGCGGGTGTTGGAGAAGGCCAGGCCGGCCATCAGGGCGGCCTCGGCCATGCGGCTTCGCAGCGGCAGGCTGCCCAGGTCCTGCATCAGCGCGGGCAGCGTGGCCAGGGTGCGGCGCGCGGCGCCCACGGCCAAGGTGGTGGAGACGGGATTGCGGTGCCGGTTCCAGATGGACTCCAGCGCATGCGACAGCGCATCCAGCCCCGATGCCAGCGTGGCGCCGGCCGGCAGGCTTTGCATGAGCTGCGCGTCGATGATGGCGGCCTCGGGCCAGGTCCAGTGCTGGTGCAGCGAGTGCTTGCGGCCAGCGGCCTGGTCCCAGATCGTGGCCCAGGGCGTGACTTCGCTACCCGTGCCGGCCGTGGTGGGAATGGCGATCAGCGCCTTGTGGCCTGCAGCCGGCAGGGCCAGCCCCTGCTCCAGGGCCTGCAGCAGTTCGCCGAAACGCCGCGTGGGCGTAGCGCACATCAGCGCCTTGGCCGAGTCGATGGCGCTGCCTCCACCCAGGGCCACGATGCACGGGACCTCGGCGTATTCGCGGTGCACGCGGTCATACAGCGGGGCCAGCCACTGCACATCGGGGTTGGGCGCAATGCCGTCCACCACGCCGCGCAGCTGGCTGCCCAGCCGTTGGCGCAGCTGCTGCACCAGGCCCAGGGATTCGGCCTCGGGAAACGTCACCAGCAGGCAGTCGCGCCCGGCCAGCAGCTCGGGCAGGCGGTCCAGGCGGCCGGGGCCGGCATGGATGGCAACGGGGTTGTGATAGGTCCACACAAATCGGTCCTTTGAATGAAACGGGGGCACCGGGAAAAGCGCAGCCCTCAATGGCGGGTGCCCTGCTGGATGCGGCGGCGCAGCCAGTGGGAGACGAGGTCGGCGGCGATCACCATCACGGTGATGACCACGATGCAGGTGGCCGTCTCCTGGTAGCGGAACAGCTTGAGGCTGCCGACCAGCTCGAAACCCAGCCCGCCCGCGCCCACCATGCCCAGCACCGTGGCCGAGCGCAGGTTGACCTCGAAGCGGTAGAGCACGACCGCGATCCAGGCCGTGATGGCCTGCGGTATCACGCCGAAGACGATGAGCTGCAATTGCGTGGCGCCTGCGCTGCGCAGGGCCTGCAGCGGGCCGTCGTCGATCTCTTCGATGCTCTCGGCGAAGAACTTGCCCAGCATGCCCATGCCATGCAGCGCCAGGGCCAGCACGCCGGGAAACGGCCCCAGGCCCACGGCCGAGACAAAGACCAGCGCCAGGATCAGCTCGTTGATGCTGCGCACCACGTTCAGGAACTGCCGCGTGATGCGCCGCAGCCAGTGCCAGCCATGCAGGTTGCTGGCCGCGATGAAGGACAGCGGCAGCGCCAGCACCACGGACAGCAGCGTGCCCCAGATGGCGATCTGCACCGTCTCCAGCGCGGGCGCCATCAGGCGCGGCAGCATGCTCCAGTCCGGCGGCACGGAGCGCGCCACGAAATCCGCGATCTGGGGCATGCCTGCCGCCAGTTCGCCCCAGCTCATCTGCGCGCCGCCCGCGCTCCAGTGCAGCACCCAGGCGATGGCCAGGGCCGCAGCCGCATAGCCTGTCCAGCCCAGGGTGCCGTGGGGGCGCGGCGCGGTCCATTGCCAGCGGTCACGCGGCTCGGGGCTCCAGGAATTGGCGCTGTTCATCACAGTCCTCCTGCGGGCGCGCTGGCCCGCATCCACGAGGCAGGCACCGGCGCCTGCGCATGCAGGCCGGCAGGCCCTTTGGCCGCCGTGCCCGGTGGTGTGTCCGGCTCTGCGCCCTGCCCTGCGCCTTGCCCTGCAGTGGGCTGCGCATGGTAGATGGCCTGCAGCGCGGCCTCGTCCAGCGCCTGCGGCGATCCGTCATAGACCATGCGGCCCTGGGCCAGGCCCAGCACACGGTCGCCGAACTCCCGCGCGTAGTCCACCTGGTGCAGGTTGCAGACCACGGCAATGCCCAGCTCGCGCGTGGCATCGCGCAGGTACTGCAGCACGCTGCGCGCGGTCTTGGGATCCAGGCTGGCCACGGGCTCGTCGGCCAGGATGACCTGGGGCTGCTGGGCCAGCGCGCGGGCAATGCCCACGCGCTGCATCTGTCCGCCCGACAGTGCCTCGGTGCGTTCCAGCGCCTTGTGGGCCAGGCCCACGCGCTCCAGGCACTGGTCGGCCAGGCGGATATCGCTTTCGCGGAACAGCTGCAGCACCGAGGCCAGGGTGCCGGTCTGGCCCAGGCGCCCGGTCAGCACGTTCTTGCGCACCGACAGGCGCGACACCAGGTTGTGGTGCTGGAAGACCATGGCCACGTGGCGAGCCAGCTCGCGCCGGCTGTGCCTGCCGCCGCCCAGCATCAGGTCCATGCCGCCCACCTCCAGCGTGCCGCTGTCGGCGCGGGCCAGGCCGTTCATGCAGCGCAGCAGCGTGGACTTGCCGGCCCCCGACAGGCCCAGCATGACGACGAACTCGCCGGGCTGCACATCCAGGTCGATGCCATGCAGCACGTGGTTGCTGCCATAGCTCTTGCGCAATTGGCGGATGCGGATCATTTCATGCTCCCCAGGTCGAGCTTCAGGGCCTTGGCCGTCTGGCGGACCACGTCATAGGCCTTGTCATCCGTGGCCGCGAAGCCGTCGAGCACGCCCTGGTCACCCCAGGGCAGGTCCTTGACCTCGGCCAGGGCCGCAGCCACCTTCTGCTTGGTGCCGGCGTCCAGGTTCTTGCGCCAGGTCATGGGCGACTCGGGGATGGGCTGGGAGCGCCAGACGATCTGGAAGTCCTCGCGCTTGACCAGGCCCTTGCTCACGGCCGAGTCGAAGATGCGGTCGGCCACGGCCGCCGCATCCACCTTGCCGTTGGCCACGGCCATGATGCTGGCGTCGTGCGAGCCCGAGAAGATCACGCGCGAAAAGCCCTTGTCCGCATCGAATCCCTCGGCCATCAACCCCGCCTTGGGAAACAGGTGGCCCGACGCCGAGGTCGGGTCCACAAAGGCAAAGCTGCGGCCCTTGAGATCGGCCACGCTGGCCGGGCCCTTGTCCTTGCGGGAGATCACCATGCTGTGGTACGCGCTCTTGCCCGTCTTCTTGGTCACGGCCACCGCAAAGGCCTCGGCGCCTGCCACCTGGCTGGCCAGCACGTACGAGAACGGGCCGAGGAAGGCGATGTCGATCTTGTTGGAGCGCAGCGCCTCGATCACGCCGTTGTAGTCATTGGCCACGAAGGGCCGCACCTTCATGCCGGTGCGGGTGGCCAGCTGGTCCATGACCTGCTGGCTGGCGCGGATCATGGCCTGCGCGTCCTCCGAAGGGATCAGGCCCACGCGCAGCTCGGCGCTCTGGGCAAAGGCGGCCGTGGTAGCGGTGGTAGCGGTGGCGGCGGTGGCGGCCAGGGCCAGCACGGCGCCGGCATGGCGCAGCCAGGTCTTGCGGTTCATCTTCATGGGAGCGTTCCTTTGCATCAGGTCAGGCACATCGGCAGATCGGTGGATCCGTGAATCGCCGGCCAAATCGCCAGGCGGGTGGGGATGGCTGAATGCTAGGAGCGACATATTTCTGCCATGTGAAAGTTTCAGAATCGGTTTTGACAGCATCCATAGACAAAACCTTGAGATACCGACTTTCGTGAGCAACGCCCGCTACCGCGCCTTCATCGCCGTCGCCCACCATGGCAGCCTCAGCGCCGCCGCCCGCGCACTGGGCGTGAGCCAGCCCACCATCTCCACCCAGATCGCCACGCTGGAGCGCCAAAGCCAGATCGAGCTGTTCCACCGCCGCGGCTACCGCATGACGCTCACGGGCGCAGGCGCCAGGCTGCTGCCCATGGCGCAGAAAATCATGGCGCTGGAGGCCGAGGCCGAGTTCTTCCTGCGCGACTCGGGGCAGTTGCACCAGGGCGAGCTCAAGATCGGCGCCGTGGGGCCCTTCCATGTGATCGAGATGGTGGCCGCCTACCGCGCACGGCACCCGGGCATGCAGCTGTCCATCCGCATGGGCAACTCGCAGCAGGTGCTGGCCGACCTGGAACGCTACGACACCGACGTGGCCGTGCTCGCCGGCCTCTACGACCGCCCGGAGCTGCTGGCTCGCGAGTACGCGCGCCACGCCATCGTGCTGTTCGCCCATGTCGCCCATCCCTTCGCGCGGCGCAGCGAAATCGCGCTGTCCGAACTGCAGGGCCAGCCTTTGCTGCTGCGCGAGCACGGCTCGACCACGCGCACCGCGCTGGAATCGGTGCTGCAGGCCGCCGGCGTGCAGCCGCGCACCGAGCTGGAGATCGGCAGCCGCGAAGCCATACGCGAAGCCGTGGCGCGCGGCCTGGGACTGGGCGCCGTGTCCGAAGCCGAATTCATCCCCGACCCGCGCTTTCGCCCGCTGCGCATCGCGGGCGACCCGGCCAGCACCACCACCTATGTCTATTGCATGCGCGAGCGCAGCGACAGCCTGCTGGTGAGGTCTTTTCTGGAGGCGGTTTGAGGACCGCGCCGGGCAACCTCGGCAACCCGCCTCAGCCCTCCACCCTGATTCCGCGCGCCTGGATCAGCCGGGCCCACTTCGCCCGTTCATCGCGCATGAAGGCGTCAAAGCGCTGCGGCGTCCCCCCTCCATCCTCTGCGCCGAACTCTTCGAGCTTGGCCACCACATCGGGCATGGCCAGGATGCGGTTGACGTCCGCATTGATGCGGGCCACCAGATCGGCGGGCATTCTTGCGGGGCCCACCAGGCCGAACCAGATGCTCGCGTTGAACCCGGAATATCCCTGCTCCGCCACGGTGGGAATCTCCGCGAAGGCCTTGGCGCGCTTCATTCCCGTCTGAGCCACTGCATGGACTTTTCCACCCTTGATGAAGGGCGCCGCCGTGGTCATCCCCTCGAACGCGTAGTCGATCTGGCCGCCCAGCAGATCCGTCATCACGTTCGACGCGCCCTTGTACGGGATATGGAGCGCGGACACCGCCGCAGTCTGCTCGAACAGCGCCAGCGCGAGGTGCTGGGCCGACCCCGTGCCCGAGGAACCGAAGCTGACCTCCCCCGGCTTTTGCTTCAATGCGGCCAGCAGGCCCTGCATGGTGGCGGAAGCCTTGGGGCTGGCAACCAGGACCTGCGGGGTCTGGCCCACCAGGGCGATGGCGGAGAAGTCCCGCTCCGGCGAGAAGCCGAGCCTGGGGTTGAGCGCAGGGGCAATGCCCAGGGCGTTGATGTGGCCCATCATGAGCGTCTGCCCATCGGGCGCGGCCCTGGCGGCCTCGGCAGCGGCAATCAGCCCCGCCGCCCCTGGCCGGTTCTCGACGATGACGGGAATGGCCCACAGCTGGTTGAGCCGGTTGGCGATGATCCGCGCCAGGATGTCCGTGCCGCCGCCTGCCGAGAAGCCGACGAGGATTTTGACCGGGCCCGCCGGCGGCCTGGCCTGTGCAAAGCCCGGATGGGCATGCAGGGCGGCGGCTGCGGCGGCCGAGGTCAGGAACTGTCTGCGTTGCATGGCTTGTCTCCTTGGATGATGGGCTGGCGGCGGTCTTACGCCACCGAGGTCCAGCGGCCGAACCGGGCCACCTGCGCCTCGTCGAAATTGAAGCCGAGCCCCGGCGTCTGGTGCAGCACGACACGGCCCTTTTCCTGCGCCAGCTGGCGGTCCAGCAGGCGGCGGAAGTTCAGCACCTGGTCATCCCAGAAGAACTCGACATAGCGCGCATTGGGGGTCGCGGCCACCAGCGGCGCGTGCACATCGTGGAACCAGTGCGGACACATCTGCAGTCCATAGCCAGCGGCCATGGCGGCAATGCGCTTCCACTCGGTGATGCCCCCGCAGACTGCGGCGTCGGTCTGCAGGATGGATGCGGCGCCCATGTCGAGCAGATGCTTGTGGTACCAGCGGCCATAGCCGATTTCCGCGGTGGCCACGGGAATGCGGGTGAGCTTTGCCAGGCGGGCGTGGCTTTCGACATCGTCGGGGCTGAACGGCTCCTCGATGAAATAGGGGTCGTATGCCTCCATGCGGCGCAGGTACTGCATGGCCTGCACGGTGTCCACCCAGCCGTTGTTGCAGTCCAGCATGAGTTCCACGTCCGGGCCGATGGCTTCGCGCGCCGCCTTCACGCGCGACTCCTCGCCCTGGGGCGACCAGCGGCCGGTCTTCATCTTCACGGCCTGAAAGCCCAGCTCGACATAGCCGGCCATCTCCTCGCCAACATGGCCGGCGGTCTTGCCGTCCACGTAGTAGCCGCCGCTGGCATAGGCCGGCACCGTGTCCAGCTCCACCGCGCCCAGGTACTTGTGCAAAGGCAGCTGGGCGGTGCGGGCATTGAGATCCCACAGCGCGATGTCGAGTGCGCTCAGTGCGCGCATCACGGTGCCCATGCGGCCTTGCAGCAGCGCCTCCTGGTACATCTCCTTCCACAGCCCTTCGACGGCCAGGGACTCGCGGCCCAGCAGCACAGGACCGAGCAGCTGCTCGACCGCGACGCGGAACAGCTCGCCCGCCGCATTGCCGACATAGCAAAAGCCGATGCCTTCGACGCCGTCGCTGCTGCGGACCTTGACCAGCCCGTAGTGGCGGTCGACCACGGTGCGGTTCGACAGATAGGTGACCTTGTCCAGCGGCACGCGGGCAACGCAGACTTCAATGGATTCGATGAGGGGCATGTGCTCTCCTGACATGGTTTGGAAGCGGGAACGAGCGAACTTTGCGCTTCAGGAGATCTGCAACAAAGATGGTGTCCCATGGTTCAGATGACGCAAAATGCGTCGCATGGATTCGCGCTTTCTCCAGAGCTTCATTGCCGTCGTGGACTGCGGCTCGATGGCCGACGCCGCGCGCAGGCTGGACCTGCCGCCCACCACCGTGGCCCAGCAGATGCGTGCGCTGGAGGCCGACGTGGGCTGCGCACTGCTCACGCGGGTGGGCCGAACGGTGCGGCCCACCGTCGTGGGCGCCCGGATCGTGGAGCATGCGCGGGAGGTGCTCAAATCCGTGGAGAACCTGAGGTCGGCCGCCTCGGCCACCGAGCTTCCCGCAGGCCCATTGAGGCTGGGGGCAACGCCCACGGCGCTGATGGGCCTGGTGCCCCCGCTGCTGCGCCGGTGGATGAGCGCCCATCCGGCCGTGCGCGTCTACATCGAACCCGGTACCTCCTCACTGCTGCTGGACCAGGTGCAGGCCGGCCATCTGGATGCGGCCATCCTTGTGCACCCGGCCTTCGCCATGCCCAAGACCTGCGAATGGCGGCTGATGCGCAGCGAGGCGCTGATTCTTCTCGCGCCCCGGGACATGAAGGTGCGCGATCCGCTGCTCACGGCCGCACGCGAACCCTTCATCCAGTACGACCGCAAGGTGGTGGCAGGAAAAATGGCGGATGAATACCTGCGGGGGCACAGCATCAAGCCGAAGGTCCGCTTCGAGCTGGACGGCATCGAGCAGATCGCACAGCTGGTTGCGGAAGGCTTCGGTGTCTCCATCCTGCCGGACTGGCCCGTGCTGGGACCGCCGGATGCCAGAACGCGCCGATGGCCGCTGCCCCCTCCGAGCCCGTCCCGCGAAGTGGGCATGGTGTGGCTGCGCTCTTCGGTGCGCTCCCCGCTGGCAGCCGCCTTGTCCGAGCTGATCAATTCCCGCTAGCGGACCATGCCCTGACCTGTGCCTGGCACGCAGGCTCTCAGAACAGGCTGCGTTGCGGCAGCAAAAACGACGGGTGGTAGAGGCTGCAATCGAGCCGCAGCGGCTCGCGGTTGAATCCGTACCGACGGCAGGCCAGGGCAAAGCGCTGGCGCAGCAGTTCGGCCCAGTGGCCGGTACCTTTCATGCGCTGGCCGAACTCGGCGTTGTACACGCGGCCGGCCTCGCGCTGCTCGCCCTGGATGCCGTGCAGGTCGCGCACGCGCTCCATCACGCGGCGGGCGCGGTCGGGGTAGTGCACCTGCAGCCATTGCTCGAACAGCGGCGCCACTTCCCAGGGCAGGCGCAGCACGGCATAGAAGGCGTGGCGCGCACCTGCGTCGGCGGCCGCCTCCAGCACCTTCTCCAGGTCTTCGTTGATGAAGGGAATCTGCGGTGCCAGGCTCACGCCCACGGGCACGCCCGCCTCGGTCAGCGCGCGGATGCTGCGCAGCCGGCGGTGCGGCGCGGCGGCGCGGGGCTCCAGGTGGCGTGCCAGGTCGGCATCCAGCGTGGTCAGCGTGATGTGCACCGAGGCCAGGCCCTGGCGCGCCAGCGGGGCCAGCAGGTCCAGGTCACGCTCCACCCCGCTGCCCTTGGTGACGATGGAAAACGGGTGGCGCGCCTCGGCCAGCACTTCGATCAGGCGGCGCGTCAGCCCCAGTTCGCGCTCCACGGGCTGGTAGCAGTCGGTGACCGAGCCCAGCATCACGGGCGCGGCCACATGGCTGGCGCGCGACAGCTCGGCGCGCAGCAGCTCGGGCAGGTTCTGCTTGGCGATGAGCCGGGTCTCGAAGTCCAGCCCCGGCGACCAGCCCAGGTAGCTGTGCGTGGGCCGGGCATAGCAATAGATGCAGCCATGCTCGCACCCCCGGTAGGGATTGAGCCCCATGTGAAACGGCAGGTCGGGCGACTGGTGGCGGCTCAGCGCCGAGCGGGCCTGCTCCCAGCGCAGTTCGGTGCGCAGGGGCGCGGCTTCCTCGTCTTCGGCCGGCGCCTCAAGGCTGCCCCAACCGTCATCGAAGGCCTCGCGCGGGTCGGTGGTGAAACGGTGGGCCAGTTGGCTGGCTGCGCCCCGGCCCTTGATGGCGTGCAGGGGAATGAAGGCCGGCTCCGGAGAGAGGTCTGGGTTGGCGCGCATGGGGTTCGCTCCCGCAACGATGAATACTGTACAAACATACAGATCATAGCTGCGCAGCAGCCCGTTATCCAGAACGATGACAATGCCCCTGATCCATGCCATCCAGACCCATGCACCACATCCGCCCTGCCATCGACAGCGACTTCCCGTCCTTGCTGGCCTGCGATCCATATGCCCGCAGCCATGCTGAACGCCAGGCCTTTCTGCGGGAGAAAACGGCCGCTGGCGCGGTATTGCTGGCCGAGCGGGATGGCTCCGTGCCGGGTTTTGTCGTGCTGGAGCCCGGATTCTTCGGCCATGGGTTCATCTCCCTCATCGCCGTGGCAGATGCAGCGCGGCGCAGCGGCGTGGCGCTTGCACTGCTGGCGGCGGCCCGGCAGCGCTGCACCACGGACAAGCTCTTTACCTCGACCAATGCATCGAACCTGGCCGCGCAGGCGCTGTTCGCCCAGGCGGGCTTTGTGCCCAGCGGGCGCGTGGACAACCTGGACCCCGGCGACCCCGAGCTGATCTTTTTCAAGGCCCCGGGCAGCACGCGCGCGCAGTAGCGCTCGCAGCAGGCCGCGTCAAGCCCACGCCAATCCGCACCGCACCGTGCGGGTTCGCTTGGCAGAACCCACACGGGCCTGCACAATGGGTCTATCGCACCAACTTGGTGCTTTTCTCTTTTCTGAAGATGCCTTGGCCCGGACAACCGCGTTGCCCGGGCTTTTGTCCGTTTGGGCGCCGCTGCCCTTCACTGCAGCCACGGCGCAAGCACACAAGGGAGCCAACACCATGGAGCGCAAGCCCCACATCATTCTTTCGTCCCTGGACCTGGAGCGCATCGAGGCCCTGCTGGACAAGCAACCCGCCTTCCCCGGCCGCGAGGCGCTCGAGGCCGAGCTGGACCGCGCCGACGTGCTCGAACCCAAGGAAATGCCGCCCAACGTGGTGACCATGAACTCCACCGTGCGCTTCACGCTGCTGGAGTCGGGCAAGTCCAATACGCTGACCCTGGTCTATCCCAAGGAGATGGACGGCAGCTCCGACAAGGTGTCGGTCTTCGCGCCCGTGGGCATTGCCCTGCTGGGCCTGAGCGTGGGCGACCAGTCGCGCATGGCCGGCCCCTCGGGCCAGGTCACCGTGCGCGTGGATGCCATCGAGTTCCAGCCGGAAAGCGCGGGCGAGCTGCACCGTTGAACGCCGACCGGCGTGAAGCGAAAAAGGCAGCCAACCGGCTGCCTTTGTTGTTTGTGGACTGACGCACGGCGCCTCAGCGCAGGCCTGCCACAAATGCCGCGATCAGGCCGGTGCCCACCAGGCCCGCCTGCCAGCGCAGCGCCATGTGCCAGCTGGGAACGTGGCGCTCCACGCGCTCGTACAGCAGATGGCCAGCCGCAATCGACAGCACAAAGGCCGTGCACATGCCCAGCAGGGCGGCGGGAATGGAATGTGGCCAGAAATGGCTTTCCACGGCATTGACCAGCAGGCAGACCGAGAAGTGCACGAGAAACACCGAGTACGAAATCTTGCCCAGCCGGCGCAGCGGCGCCCAGCCTTGCGCCTGCGCAAACGCGGGGCTGCGCATGGCCACGACCAGGGCCAGCGCCGTGGCACCGGCCAGCGCGATGCGGTCGCGCCACTCCAGTGCCAGTGCCGCCACGACCAGGGCCACGATCAGCAGGGACCAGCTCCAGGCCGTCGAGGACTTGTCCGCATGCGCGGCCCAGTAGGCCAGCATGCCCAGGCCGTAGGCGCCAAAGAAGTACGGCGCCCACACGTCCCATTGCGCATCCAGATTGAAGCCCAGCAGCGAAGCCGCCACGCCGATCACCACCAGTGCCTGCGCCACGCTCAGCGCCCAGGGCCAGCAGCGTGACAGGGCGTCGCCGCCAAAGCGGCGGCGCAGCAAGGCACCGCCCCAGCGCGTGCCGGCCAGCAGCAGCGCCGTCAGCGCAAAAAGCTGGAAGTCGATGGACACATACCAGACGCCGGCGGACAGCGATTCCTCGCCCACGATGTTCTGCAGCAGCAGCGCATGCGCCACCAGTTGCCAGAGATCGGGCTCGCCCGACACCGAGGCATGGTCGAACCAGGGCCGCACGGCCGCCGAGACCACGATGGCCACGACCAGGGCCACCGCATAGGGCACGACCAGGCGCACGAAGCGGCGCCCGATGCGCGACCACGGATCGCTGTGCTGGCCGTGGCCTTGCGGCGCCATGCTGGCTGCCGCCAGGTAGCCGCCCAGCACCAGGAAGATCTGCACGGCCATGCGCGCATATTCATAGAGCCAGTCGATGAGGTCCGGCGCGGCCGGATGGGCGATATCGGACATGGGGCCGTAGAAGGCCAGGTGGTGCCAGATGATGGCGGCACAGGCCAGGCCCTTGGTGCAGTCGATCAGTGCACTGCGGCTAGCGTGGGACATGGGGCAATCTGTAGTCGGTACGGGGCGGGAAGGCGCAGGGCCCGGGCCGCCTGGCCGCAAGCCCGCAAAGGCGCCATTGTGCGCCTTTTGGACGCGACTTGCAGAAAGCTGACACATCGCTTCCCAAGCCGCCCGGAGCGTGCCGCGCACGCGCAGGCACAATGCATGCCATGACGCAATCCAAACCTCTTCCGGCGTTGAACCGGCAGTTTGTCTCGCACTTCGGCGAGATGGGCAGCCGCTGGGGCATCAACCGCACGGTAGGCCAGATCTACGCTCTGCTGTTTCTTTCGCCCGAGCCGCTCAATGCCGACCAGATCGCCGAGACGCTGGAGTTCTCGCGCTCCAACGTGAGCATGGGGCTCAAGGAATTGCAGGCTTGGCGCCTGGTGCAATTGCGCCACCAGCCCGGCGACCGGCGCGAGTATTTCGAGGCGCCGCAGGATGTCTGGGAAATCTTCCGCCGCCTGGCCGAGGAACGCCGCCGCCGCGAGATAGAGCCCACCCAGTCCATGCTGCGCGCCGCCATGCTGGAGGAAGTCACCACCGAAGAGGAACGCTACGCCCAGCAGCGCATGCGCGACATGTACGAGCTGATCGACCGGCTCATGAACTGGTTCGACGACGTGCAGCGCCTGTCGCCCGAGACCGCCATGCAGCTCATGGGCATGGGCACGGCCGTGACGCGGCTGCTGGATCTGAAGGACCGCATCACGGGCGGCAAGGGCCGCGCCAAGGCGGATGACACCGACGATTGAACCTGGCAAGCCTGCGTACAAAAATGAGCTCCCGAGGGAGCTCATTGTGTTTACAGCAATGCTTCATTGGCGGTAAGCGCGTGCAAAAACTGGCGTAGCCCAAAGCGAGGGACACCGAGCAAGGGCCGCCCCCGCAGCGAGGGTGTCGTCCCCCTCCCGAAGAGAGAGGGGGAAGGCGCGAAGCGCCTCAGGGGGAGCTTTATTTCACCCGGGCCAGGAGTTCGCGGCGCGTGGCCTCGTCGTCCATCAGTTCGTACCACATCGCGTTGAGCACCGCGAAGGCGGCCGCCAGCGGCAGGCCGAGCAACCAGGCGAAGTACCACATGGTGTTGTGTCCTTTCTTGACGTTGACTGTCGTTTCTTGATTCGGTGGATCAGTACGAGTGGCCACGGCCCTCGATGATGGCCATCGGGTCGACCTTGCCGCGCAGCACGCTGTAGACCCAGCTGGTGTAGGCCACGATGAGGGGCACGAAGATCAGCGCGCACACCAGCATGATGAACAGCGTCACATGGCTGGACGAAGAGTCCCAGACCGTGAGGCTGTGCTGCGGGTTCAGCGACGAGGGCAGGATGAACGGGAACATGGACGCCCCCACGCTGGCGATGATGCCCGCAATGCCCAAGCCGCTGGACAGCAGGGCCAGCCACTCGCGGCGCAGCCACAGGCCCAGCGCCGCCAGCAGCGGCATCAGCAGGCCGATGGCCGGCACGGCCCAGAGCACGGGCCGGGCCTGGTAGTTGGCGAACCAGGCGCCCGCCTGCAGCGCAGCCGTCTTGAACAGCGGGTTGGACGGTCCGGTGGTGTTGATCTCGCTGGTGATGCGGTAGCCATTGAGCGCGGCCAGCCACACGCCGGCCGCCGCGAACAGCACCGTGGTGGCGACGGCCGCCACCATGCCGAAGCGGCGCGCGCGCGCGGCCACATCGCCCTCGGTCTTGAACACCAGCCAGGACGCACCATGCATGAGCAGCATGCACAGCGAGACCAGGCCGGCCAGCAGCGCAAACGGGTTGAGCAGGCCGAAGAACGTGCCCTCGTAGTAGATGCGCATGTCGGGCGCCAGGCGGAAGGGCACGCCCTGCAGCACATTGCCCAGTGCCACGCCGAAGATCAGCGCAGGCACCACGCCGGCCATGCACAGCACGGCATCCCAGCGCGCGCGCCAGGCCGGCTCCTCGCGCTTGCTGCGGAACTTGAAGGCCACGGGCCGCAGGATCAGCGCCACCAGGGCCGCGAACATGGCCAGGTAAAAGCCCGAGAACGAGACCGCGTACAGCTGCGGCCAGGCCGCAAAGATGGCACCGCCGCCCAGGATGAGCCAGACCTGGTTGCCTTCCCAGACCGGGCCCAGAGAGTTGATGACGACGCGGCGCTCCACGTCGGTCCTGGCCGCCAGCGGCAGCAGCGCGGCAGCGCCCAGGTCAAAGCCATCGGTGACGGCAAAGGCGATGAGCAGCACGCCCAGCAGGCCCCACCACAGCAGGCGCAGGATGTCGTAGCTGATCAGTTCGTGAAGAATCATGGTGACAATCTCCCTTGGTCATTGCCCGCGGGCGAGTTTTTGCATCAGAGGGAAGTAGGTGGTCAGGTGCGGTGCGCTTTCCTCCTGAGGTCCCTTGCGGATGGCCTTCACCATGAGCTTCATCTCGATGACGAAGAGCACGGAGTAGATGGCGATGAAGCCTGCAATCGTCAGCAGCAGCGTGCCCGCGCCCAGGTTGGAGACGGCCAGCGCCGTGGGCAGCACGCCTTCGATGATCCAGGGCTGGCGGCCCACCTCGGCCACGATCCAGCCGCACTCGGCCGCGATCCAGGGCAGGGGAATGGCGATCACGGCCAGCTTGAGCATCCACGGATGGGCGTCCAGCCTGCGCCGCACCGACAGCCAGAAGAACGCGGCCGTGAGCGCGATGAAGAACATGCCCAGCCCCACCATGATGCGGAAGGCCCAGAACAGCGGCCCCACGGCCGGCACGGTGTCCCAGGCGGCCTGGGCGATCTGCGCGTCCGTGGCCTGGCGCGGGTCGTCCACGTAGCGCTTGAGCAGCAGCGCGTAGCCCAGTTGACCGCCCTTGTCCTCGAAGACGGCCTTGGCCTCGGCCGGCACCTGGCCCGTGGGGCCGGCGGCGCGGATGGCCTCCAGTGCGCCATAGGCCTCGATGCCGTTTCGGATGTACTGCTCGGTGCGCTGGACCAGGTCGTTGATGCCGGGGATTTCGGTGGTCAGCGAGCGCGTGCCGATCAGGCCCATGACCCAGGGAATGTGCACGGCATAGTGCGTCTCGCGTGCGGCCTTGTCGGGGAAGCCGAAGGCCGTGAAGGCGGCCGGTGCGGGCTCGGTGTCCCACATGGCCTCGATGGCGGCCAGCTTCATCTTCTGGTGCTCCGACGACAGGTAGCCGCTTTCATCGCCCAGCACCACCACCGACAGCGCGGCGGCCAGGCCGAACGAGGTGGCCACCGTCATGGAGCGGCGCGCCAGCTGGATGTGCCGGCCCTTGAGCAGATACCAGGCCGAGACGCCCAGCACGAAGATGGCCGCCGTCACGTAGCCGGCCGAGACCGTGTGCACGAACTTGGCCTGGGCCACGGGGTTGGTCAGCACCGCGAAGAAGTCGGTGACCTCCATGCGCATGGTCTGCGGGTTGAACGCCGCGCCCACGGGGTTCTGCATCCAGCCATTGGCGATCAGAATCCACAGCGCCGAGAAGTTCGAGCCCAGGGCCACGCACCAGGTGGTCACCAGGTGGCCGACCTTGCTCAGGCGGTCCCAGCCGAAGAAGAACAGGCCCACGAAGGTGGCTTCGAGGAAGAAGGCCATCAGCCCCTCGATGGCCAGCGGCGCGCCGAAGATGTCGCCCACGTAGTGGCTGTAGTAGCTCCAGTTCATGCCGAACTGGAACTCCATCACGATGCCTGTGGCCACGCCCATGGCGAAGTTGATGCCGAACAACGTGCCCCAGAACTTCGTCATGTCGCGCCAGATGGTGCGGCCCGTCATCACGTAGACGGTCTCCATGATGGCGATGATCACGGCCAGGCCGATGGTCAGCGGCACGAACAGGAAGTGGTAGAGCGCCGTTACCGCGAACTGCAGCCGCGATAGATCGACGATGTCGAGGTCCATGGTGAGATCCTTTCTCTCGGGGGTACTTGGTGAAATCCTTGATCAGCCGTCCTGCCGCAGGCGCGCCAGGGCCGCCTCGAACGGCGGTGTGCCGCGCAGCGCCTCGGACACCACGCGGCCCTGCTCCACCCACAGCAGCCGGTCGGCCAGTTGCGCCTCCCGCAGCTTGTGGGTGGCCAGCACCAGGGTGCGGCCCCGGGCTGCACTGTCCAGCCGCACCAGCAGGTCGGCGGCCGTGCGTGCATCCAGGCCTTCGGTCACTTCGTCCAGCAGCCAGCAGCGCGCGGGGCTCAGCAGCAGCCGCGCCAGCGCCAGGCGCCGTGCCTGGCCGCCGGACAGGCCCAGCCCGCCCTCGCCCAGCCGCGTGTCCAGACCCTGCGCCATGGCGCGCACATCGCCGGCCAGCCCGGCGACTTCCAGCGCCGCCCACAGCGTGTCCTCGGCGGCCTCGGGGCAGGCCAGCAAAAGGTTGTCGCGCAGGCTGTCCTCGAACAGTTCGGTGCGCTGCGTCATCCAGGTGCAGCGCCGGGCACGCACGGCGCCGGCCAGCGGCTGGAGCTCGCCGGCCATCAGGGACAGCAGCGTGGTCTTGCCCGCGCCGCTGGCGCCCAGCAGGGCGACACGCTCGCCTTCGGCGATACGGATGTCCTGGGCCAGCACGGCGGCACGGGGTGCCACGACCTGCTCCAGCTCAACCGCCAAGCCTTGCCTGGGCGCAGCCGGTTCGCAGGCGCCTTGCGCAGCGCCATCGCGCAGGGCGGGCGCCAGCCGGCGCGCGGCCAGCCAGCTGCGGCCGGCCTCCAGCGCGCCACGGCGCAACGCGGCAAAGGGCTCCATGGCCGTCAGCGCCAGCAACAGGGCCAGCGCGGCCACGGGCGCGCCCAGCAGGCCGGCCTCGGCCAGCCAGCCCACGCCCAGCAGCACACCGGCCAGGGCCAGGGCGCCGCACAGGCCTTGCACGAAGGAGGTTCGGGCCTCCAGGCCGTGGAGCTCGGCATCGGCCTCGGCCACGCGGGCGTCCAGGGCGGCAATGCGTTCGCAATGCGCGGCCAGGGTGCCGGCCATGGCCAGCTCTGCCTGCCCGGCCACCAGGTCGGCCGTGCGGGCGCGCAGGGACTCCAGCGCCAGCGCGCGGCGCACGGCGGGCCGGCGCGCACTGCGGGCCAGCCACAGGGCGCTGCCCAGGCCCGTGGCCAGCAGCCACGCAGCCAAGGCCATGCCCAGCCACCAGCGCATCAGGCCCAGCGCCAGGGCAGCCATCAGCGTGGCACCCGTGGCGGCCAGCAAGGGCACGACCAGGCGCAGGTACAGGCTGTCCAGCGCATCCACGTCGGCCGTCAGCCGCTGCAGCAGGCGTGCGGGCCGCAGGCGCAGGCTCAGGGCGGCGGCGGGCGTGGCCCAGCTGCGCAGCAGCCGCTCGCGCAGGGCGGCCAGCACGGCCAGGGTGGCGTCATGGGTGACCAGTCGTTCGGCATAGCGCGTGCCCGTGCGGCCCAGGGCCAGCAGGCGGATGCCGGCCGAGGGCATGAAGACGTCGAAAACGATGGCCGTGGCCGGCAGCAGCCCGGCCAGCGCCGTGGCCGTGATGAACCAGCCCGACAGGCCCAGCAGCGCCATGCCCATGAGCACCGTGAGCAGGGCCAGCAGCGCGCCGCCCAGCCACAGGCGGCGGCGCGCCATGCGCGCCAGGGCGGCCAGCACGGGCCAGAGGGTGGAGCGGGGCTTCATGCGGCCAGCTCCTGCGGGGCGGCATGGCCCGCCAGCTCCACCACGCGGTGCATGGCGGCGGCCAGTTCGGCATCGTGGGTGGCGACGATCAGCGTGCGACCGCGCGCCAGCTGCAGCAGGGCATCGGTGACCTGGGCGGCCGTGGCGGGGTCCAGGTGGGCCGTGGGTTCATCGACCAGCAGCAGGCCTGCATCGCGCGACAAGGCCAGGCGCGCCAGTGCCAGGCGCACGATCTCCCCGCCCGACAGGCCGGCTCCGCCCTCGCCCAGCGTGGCGCCGGGCCGGGTCTCGGCCAGCCTGCCCAGCCCGGCCAGCCGCAGGGCCTGGCGCAGTTCGCCGAAGGTGAATCCCGGGCGGCCCAGCCGGAGGTTTTCGGCCACCGAGCCGGCGAACACATGCGGGCTCTGCCCCATCCAGGCCATGCGCGCGCGCAGCCGGCCGGCCGATTCGCCGTCGAGCAGTTGGCCGTCGATATGGATGCGCCCAGGCTCGGCCACCGGCAGCAGGCCGGCAATCTGCGCCAGCAGCAGCGACTTGCCGCTGCCGCTGGGGCTCCACAGCGCCACATGTTCGCCAGGCCGCACGTCCAGCGTGAGCGCCGGCAGCGTGACCGCGCCGCCTGGCGCCTGGGGCCGCACCTGCTCCAGGTGCAGGGCGCAGGCCTGGCCGGCCGCCCTGCCGGGCGCACTCAGCGCGCCGGGCAGCGGCTGCGCATCGCGGCCCAGCTCGCCCAGGGCCTGCAGTGCGGCCTCGCCGCTGGCACGGTCGTGCCAGACGGCAGACAGCTCACGCAGGGGATCGAAGAAGCTGGGCGCCAGCAGCAGCACGAACAGCGCCTGGCCCAGGCTCAGTGTCTGGCCCCAGCTGCCAAAGGGCAGATGGCCCAGCAGGTGAAAGCCCACGTAGACGGCCACCATGGCCACGCCCAGGGCCGAGAACAGCTCCAGCACCGCAGAGGACAGAAAGGCGATGCGCAGCACGCGCATGCTGCGTTCGCGCAGGGATTCGGCATTGGCGCGCAGCCGCTGCGCCGTGGCATCCACCGCGCCCAGGGCGCGCAGGGTGGACAGGCCGCGCAGCCGGTCGAGCAGGAAGGCGTTCATGCCGCCCAGCTCCACCATCTGCGCCTGGCTGGCCGCCTTGGCGCGCCAGCCGACGATGGCCATGAACAGCGGGATCAGCGGTGCGGCCACCACCAGGATCAGCGCCACCACCCAGCTCTGGCTGGCCACGGCCAGCGCAATCACCAGCGGCACGGTGCGCACGCGCCACATGGCGGTCTGGTAGCGCGACAGCCAGGGCACGATGGCCTCGGCCTGCTCGGCCATGGCGCTGGCCGCCTGGCCCGAGGCCGCGCGCTGGCGGTCCAGCGGCGAGGTGCCCGCCAGCGTGCGCAGCACCTGCGCGCGCAGCGCACTCACCAGGCTGCGCGCCTGCAGATTGGCGCGGCGTGTGCCGCTGGCATCGCACCAGGCGCGCAACCCGCCCAGCAGTGCCACGCCGGCCGCAAGCTGCCACAGTGGCCACAGCGGCTCTCTGCCCGCGCCCTCGGCCATGGACTGCACGGCCAGCGCCAGCAGCGCCGCCTGGGGCAGCCACAGCAGCGAGGCCAGCACCAGGCGCCCCGTACCCGCCATCGGACGACGCGCCAGCTGGTGGAACTCAGGCAATGACGGGGTACAAGGTTTGTTCATTTATTCTGTAATTTCAGTATTTACTGAAATTACGCAAAGAATTCTAAACAAACTTGCTCCAGGCAAGTCGCTTGTAGGGGGAAGCCGAGTGAAGCAGTCAAGCGTGCGCAAGGGGTTTTGCGCAAACAACTTCGAGAACCGGACCCGCACAGCGTGGGTAATACCCAAAGAAAACGGCGCCCGAAGGCGCCGTCTGGCAGGGTAGGAGAAGAGCCCGTCCTGGGCTCCCGGACCTTACGGGGTGGACAGCAGGCGGTCGCGCGCCTGGTTGTATTCGCGCTTGAGACGCTCGACCAGCTCGCCCGCACCCGTGACTTCGCGGATGGCGCCAATGCCCTGGCCGCAGCCCCAGATGTCCTTCCAGGCCTTCTTGGCGTCGCCGCCGAAGTTCATCTTGCTGGGGTCCGACTCGGGCAGGTTGTCGGGGTCCAGGCCTGCCGCACGGATGGACGGCGCCAGGTAGTTGCCGTGCACGCCCGTGAACAGGTTGCTGTAGACGATGTCGTCGGAGGTGCCGTCCACGATGGCCTGCTTGTAGGCGTCGTGCGCACGCGCCTCATGCGTGGCAATGAAGGCCGAGCCGATATAGGCGAAGTCCGCTCCCATGGCCTGGGCCGCGAGGATGGCACCGCCCGAGGCGATGGAGCCCGACAGCGCCACGGGGCCGTCGAACCATTCGCGGATTTCCTGGATCAGCGCGAACGGGCTCTTGACACCCGCATGGCCGCCCGCGCCCGCCGCCACGGCGATCAGGCCGTCGGCCCCTTTTTCGATGGCCTTGTGCGCGAACTTGTTGTTGATGATGTCGTGCAGCACCACGCCGCCCCAGCTGTGCACGGCCTGGTTCACGTCCTCGCGCGCACCCAGGCTGGTGATGACGATGGGCACCTTGTACTTGGCGCACATCTGCATGTCGTGCTCGAGCCGGTCATTGCTCTTGTGCACGATCTGGTTGATGGCGAACGGCGCCGAGGGCCGGTCTGGATGCGCCTTGTCCCAGGCGGCCAGGGTCTCGGTGATCTCGGCCAGCCAGTCTTCGAGCTGCTCGGCCGGGCGCGCGTTGAGCGCGGGCATGGAACCCACGATGCCGGCCTGGCACTGGGCGATCACGAGCTTGGGGTTGCTGATGATGAACAGCGGCGAGCCGATCACTGGCAGGGCCAGTTTCTTCAGCGCCGGGGGAAGCTTGGACATGCGTTGTCTCCGTTGGTTCTCGGTATCTTTGTCTGCGTTGTGCCGTGCGCAAGCGCCGGGTCAGAAGGCGTCCATGGGCAGTGCCATCACGCTGTCGCCGCCGTGCACGATGGCATCGCGCAGGCCCGCCGCCTTGACGAGGATGTGCTCGGCATAAAAGCGCGCCGTCGCAATCTTCGCGCGCATGAAGGCCTCGTCCTGTCCCTTGTGCAACAGCTGCTCGGCCACCAGCAGGGCGCGGCCCATCTGCCAGCCTGCGACGAGGTTGCCCGCCAGCATCAGGTAGGGAACGCTGCCGGCGTACACGGCATTGGGCTCGGCCTTGGCCTGGCCCGAGACGAAGTGCACCGCCTCCACGAAGGCCTGGCGCGCGGCGGCCAGCTGGCGGGCCACGGCCAGTGCCTCGGGCGTGCCGCTGGCGGCCAGCTCGGCCTCGGTCTTCTCGATCTGGCCCGCAATGGCCAGCGCGGTCTGGCCGCCATCGCGCGCCGTCTTGCGGCCCACCAGGTCATTGGCCTGGATGGCGGTCGTGCCTTCGTAGATGGTCAGGATCTTGGCGTCGCGGTAGTACTGGGCGGCGCCCGTCTCCTCGATGAAGCCCATGCCGCCGTGCACCTGCACGCCCAGGCTGGTGACTTCCAGACTCATCTCGGTGCTGTAGCCCTTGACCAGGGGCACCATGAATTCATAGAAGGCCGCATTGGCCTCGCGCACCTGGGCGTCGGCATGGTGATGGGATGCGTCGTAGGCCGCGGCGGCCGTGGCCGCCATGGCGCGGCAGCCCTCGGTGTAGGCACGCATGGTCATGAGCATGCGGCGCACATCGGGGTGGTGGATGATGGTGGCGCTGGCCTTGACGCTGCCGTCCACGGGGCGGCTTTGCACGCGCTCGCGGGCATAGGCCACGGCGTGCTGGTAGGCGCGCTCGGCCACGGCAATGCCCTGCACGCCCACGGCGTAGCGGGCCGCGTTCATCATGATGAACATGTATTCGAGGCCGCGGTTTTCCTCGCCCACCAGGTAACCGATGGCCCCGCCGTTGTCGCCGTACTGCAGCACGGCCGTGGGCGAGGCCTTGATGCCCATCTTGTGCTCGATGCTCACGCAGTGCACATCGTTGCGCGCGCCCAGCGAGCCATCCTTGTTGACCAGGAACTTGGGCACCACGAACAGGCTGATGCCCTTGACACCCTCGGGCGCCCCAGCCACGCGGGCCAGCACCAGATGGACGATGTTCTCGGCCATGTCGTGCTCGCCATAGGTGATGAAGATCTTGGTGCCGAAGACCTTGTAGCTGCCATCGGGCTGCGGATCGGCCTTGGTGCGCACCAGGGCCAGGTCGGAGCCGGCCTGGGGCTCGGTCAGGTTCATGGTGCCGGTCCACTCGCCGGTCACCAGCTTCTCGAGATAGGTGGCCTTGAGCTCATCGCTGCCCGCCGTCAGCAAGGCCTCGATGGCGCCATCGGTCAGCAGCGGGCACAGCGCAAAGCTCAGGTTGGCGCTGTTGAGCATCTCCACACAGGCCGCGCCAATCGTCTTGGGCAGGCCCTGGCCGCCAAAATCCTGCGGATGCTGCAAGCCCTGCCAGCCGCCTTCGGCGTACTGGCGAAAGGCCTGCTTGAAGCCCGCCGTGGTGGTGACCACGCCGTCCTTGAGGCTGGAAGGCGCCACGTCGCCCGGAAGGTTCAGCGGTGCCACCACGCCTTCGCACAGCTTGGCGCATTCCTCCAGCACGGCCTGGGCCGTCTCCAAGCCAGCCTCCTCGAAACCGGGCAACTGCGCCACCTGGTCGATCTGCGCCAGATGCTCCATGGCGAACAGCATGTCTTTGAGGGGAGCCGAGTAAGTCATTGTTGAACCTTCCTGAACAGAGCCTGGACCGCCAGCGCGCGACGCGCGGCGACCTGGGACAGCGGGCACGCCGCCACGGCACTACTGCATTGCTGCGTTATTGCGTGACGCGGCCCGATGCGTTGACGATGGACAAATCCACGAATTTCGAGCCCGCCTGCGAGCCCGGACGATAGGTAACCCAGTAGCCGCCCAGATCGAAGGCGTCCAGGCCGCGCAGCGAAGCGGCCAGCTTGTCGCGCGTCAGCGGCTGGGTACGGCGCATGGCCTCCACGATGACGCGGGCGTTCACATAGCCTTCCATCATGGCGTAGCTGACCGGCACGGTCAGCGACTTGCCGGCAGCGGTGGCCGCGTCCCTGAACTCCTTGTTCAGGCGCATGGTCACCTTGTAGGGACTGGGCACGACCTGGGCAATGGACAGGCCGCTCATGAACTCCACGGGCAGGCGCTTGGCCAGTTGCTCGATATCAGCTTCGGACGTGGCGTAGATCTGGGCCGTGCCACCCGCCATGCGGTACGCCTCGACAAAGGCCGAGGTCACTGGGCTGGAGGCCACCACCATCACGGCCTGCGCCGAAGGCTGGGCCTTTTGCAACTGGGACACGGCCTTGTCCATGGCACCCTTGCCCGTGCTCAGCGAGGCGCTGACCACCAGCTTGGCCTTGGAAGGCGCAATCGCCTTGTCCACGAGTTCCGCCACGGCCTTGGCATCCGGGCGTTCGTCATGCAGCAGGGCCAGGCGCGTGATGCCCACGGTGGCCAGGTGCGAAGCGATCTTGGCCATTTCCTCGGGCAGGTTGGCGCGCGTGCTGAAGATCTGGGGATTGCTCAGCACCCGCGTGTCCGTGCTCTGGTAACCCACCAGGGAGATCTGCGACTGGTCGAGCAGCTTGCTGTCCAGCAGCGCCGCCATGTTGCGGTTGCCGAAGTAGCCGGCCAGCACCACGGGCTTGGACTCGTCCAGCAGCTTGCGGGTCTTGTCCACGGTTTCCTCGGGGTGGCCCACATCGTCCACCGTGACCAGTTGCACGGGCTGACCCTGCACGCCGCCGGCCTTGTTGATCTGGTCGAAGTACAGGCGCATGCCCTGGGCATAGGCACGGCCCTGCGTCGCACCGGCTCCCGACATGGGTGCCACCTGCCCCACCACCCAGGCATTGGCCTCGGCGGCCAGCGCCATGGCGCCACAGACAAAGGCCACGGCCGTGCGGGCCAGGCGCAAGCGCATCATCTTCATTTCAATCTCCCTCTCGGTTCATGCCATCGCCAGCACCGGCTGGCGGCCAAGTCCGTTGTTGTAGTCGGTGGTGCGCGCCGTGACCAGCGGACCATCCCGGAATCCATGACGGAAAAAGAGGGGCCTGTGCCCCTCATTTTTCAGCTTCAGCCGCTTACAGCGCCTGCACCAGTTCCGGCACGGCCTGGAACAGGTCGGCCTCCAGGCCGTAGTCGGCCACCGAGAAGATCGGTGCCTCAGGGTCCTTGTTGATCGCCACGATCACCTTGGAGTCCTTCATGCCGGCCAAATGCTGGATGGCGCCCGAGATGCCCAGGGCGATGTACAGCTGGGGGGCGACGATCTTGCCGGTCTGGCCGACCTGCAGGTCGTTGGGCGCATAGCCCGCATCCACCGCAGCGCGCGAAGCGCCGATGGCGGCACCCAGCTTGTCGGCCAACGGCGTGATGACTTCCTGGAACTTCTCGCTGCTGCCCAGCGCACGGCCACCGGAGACGATGATCTTGGCAGCCGTCAGTTCCGGGCGGTCGTTCTTGGTGACCTCGCGGCCCACGAAGCTGCTCTTGCCGTTGTCGCCAGCGGCTGCCAGCTGCTCCACCTGGGCGCTGCCGCCCGTGGTGGCCGCTGCGTCAAAGCCCGTGCCGCGCACGGTGATGACCTTGATCTTGTCGCTGCTTTGCACCGTGGCAATGGCGTTGCCGGCGTAGATGGGGCGCTCGAAGGTGTCGGCGCTGTCCACCTTGGTGATGTCGCTGATCTGGGCCACGTCCAGCTTGGCGGCCACGCGCGGCGCGGCGTTCTTGCCGCTGGCGGTGGCGGGGAACAGGATGTGGCTGTAGTTCGAAGCAATTGCCAGCACTTGCGCTGCAATGTTCTCGGCCAGGCCGTCCTTCAGGCTGGCGCCGTCGGCGTGGATGACCTTGGCAACGCCGGCGATCTGGGCCGCAGCCTGCGCAGCGGCGCCGGCATTCTCGCCCGCCACCAGCACATGCACGTCGCCGCCGCAGGCCAGGGCCGCAGTGACGGTGTTGAGCGTGGCGCTCTTGATGGAAGCGTTGTCGTGTTCTGCAATAACGAGGGATGTCATGTCTGCGAATTCCTTTAGATGACCTTGGCTTCGTTCTTGAGCTTGCTGACCAGGGTCGCCACATCGGGCACCTTCACGCCAGCGCCGCGCTTGGCGGGCTCGGCCACCTTGAGCGTCTTCAGGCGCGGGGCGACATCCACGCCCAGCTCTTCAGGCTTGACGGTGTCCAGCTGCTTTTTCTTGGCCTTCATGATGTTGGGCAGCGTGACGTAGCGCGGCTCGTTCAGGCGCAGATCGGTGGTGATGACGGCCGGCAGGCTCAGGGCCAGGGTTTCCAGGCCGCCGTCCACTTCACGCGTGACATTCACCTTGTCGCCAGCGACTTCGACCTTGGAGGCGAAGGTGGCCTGGGGCAGGTCGGCCAGGGCCGCCAGCATCTGGCCGGTCTGGTTGGCGTCGTCGTCGATGGCCTGCTTGCCCAGGATGATGAGGCCGGGTTGTTCCTTGTCCACCAGGGCCTTGAGCAGCTTGGCAACGGCCAGGGGCTGCAGCTCCTCGGTGGTCTCCACCAGGATGCCGCGGTCGGCACCGATGGCCATGGCCGTGCGCAGGGTTTCCTGGCACTGGGCCACGCCGCAGGAGACGGCGATGACTTCGGTGGCCACGCCCTTTTCCTTGAGGCGAACGGCTTCTTCGACGGCGATTTCGTCAAAGGGGTTCATGCTCATCTTGACGTTGGCGATGTCCACGCCCGTGCCGTCCGACTTCACGCGGACCTTCACGTTGTAGTCCACCACGCGCTTGACCGGGACCAAAACCTTCATTGCAGCGGCTCCTGATTGATTGATAGATTGACGTTTACGTAAACCGAAATCATTGTATGCGGCGCTGCAGCAGCTGCGGCAGGTTTCCCTGACGACCGAGGGCCGCATGCGCGCTCACAAAAAAGAACGATCGTGCCATTTTAAGCACGACCATTGAGATTTCCTGCGGGGGAACAGCCTGAACTCAGGGTATGCACCTAGGAATAATCCTAGCTGCTTTTCTCTGCTGCCTGAGCCACCACGCCCCCGCGTTCGGTGATCTGTACCACCTGCTTGGGGACCGGCAGGCTCACGCCCGCGGCACGCAGGCCGCGCAGCACGGCGAGGTTCACCTCGGAGCGCACATTGCCCTGGCCATTTTGCGGGTCGTTGATGTAGTAGCTGAGACTGAACTGCAGACCCTGCTCGACGAAGTCGACCAGAGCCACCGAAGGCGCGGGCGTCTTGAGCACGCGCGGCTGCGCGGCTGCGGCTTCGAGCAGGATGCCGCGCACCTGCTCCACATCGCTGTCCATGCCCACGACGATGTTGGTGGACAGGCCGAACTTGACGTCGAATCCGGTGAGGTTCTCCACACGCTGGGTGATCAGCGTCTCGTTGGGCACGATGGATTCGCGGCCGTTGAGCGCGCGGATGATGGTGTAGCGCGTGCGGATGTCGGTAATGCGGCCCTCGAAGCCATCCACGCGCACGTTGTCGCCGATGCGCAGCGCGCGCTCGATCAGCACCAGAAAGCCGCTGACGTAGTTGGAGGCGATCTTCTGCATGCCGAAACCCAGGCCCACGCCGATGGCGCCGCCCATGACGGACAGCGCCGTCAGGTCCACGCCCACCATGGACAGCGACACCAGCAGGCCCACCAGGATCAGCACGCTGCGCGTGATGTTCATGGCCACCTTGCGCATGGACAGGTCGCTGACCCACTGGTTGATGACCTTCTGCTCGAACAGCGTTGCCACCCACAGCACGGCCACCATCATCAGGCCCGCCGACAGCGTGCCCTCGATCAGGTTGAGCAGGCTGACCGGCGTCTTGCCGATGTTGAACTGCAGGGCCTCCAGCTCCTCCATGACCTGCGGCAGCAGGCCGATGCTGTGCAGCACGGCCGCGCCCCAGGCCAGCCAGGAGAAGATGCGTTCGATCAGGCGCACCACGGTGGAGTGGGGGAAGGTCCGGCTGAGCACCCGCGCCACGAAGCGGATCACCGACAGGGACACCAGCAGCGACACGGCCACGCGCAGCCAGAACACCGTGGAAAACCGCGCCAGGATCTCCTGGCTGGTGAAGACCAGCACCAGCGCCAGCAGCGGGAACAGGGCGCCGTCGAGCGCATGGCGGCCTATCCATACGGAGGGCTTTCCATCGTTGAGATGGCCGTAGCGCGCATGCAGGCCGCGCATGGCGCCGTAGGCCAGCAGCAGGCAGGCGATGAGCACGGAGAACTCCAGCCAGGCGCTGGAGCTTTGGAAGTCGTTGATGAGCTTGTCGAAGATGTCCATGGGTCAGGGCCGTTCCGCCGCAAGGGCGCAGGCCGCCATCATCGCGCAGATCCAGGACAGGCCGACCGGACCGGGACCTACATGCAGGTCGGTCAGCGGCCCGTCTTCCAGGCCGGTTCGCGCTTGGCGGCGAAGGCCTGGGCGCCCTCCTGGGCGTCGGCATCCATCATGTTGGCGGCCATGGTCTGGCCGGCCAGCTGGTAGGCCGCCTCGATGCCCATCTCGCGCTGCCGGTAGACCAGCGCCTTGCCCATGGCCACGGCCGCACGGGGCTTGCTGACGATGGACTGCACGAAGTGCTCGACGGCATCGTCCAGCGCCTCCTCGGCCACCACGCGGTTGACCAGGCCCTGCTCCAGCGCCTGCTGCGCGTCGATGAAGTCGCCCGTGAGCAGCATCTCCATGGCCTGCTTGGCCGGCACATTGCGCACCAGCGGCACGCTGGGGGTGGCGCAGAACAGGCCATAGTGGATGCCGCTGGTGGCAAAGCGTGCCGCCTGCGCAGCAACGGCCAGATCGCACTGGGCCACGAGCTGGCAGCCTGCCGCCGTGGCAATGCCGTGCACGCGCGCGATCACGGGAACGGGCAGCCGGTGGATGGACAGCATCATGCGGCTGCACTGGGCGAACAGCTTCTGGTAGTAGTCCAGCTGCGGATGGGCCGCCATGTCCTTGAGGTTGTGCCCCGCGCAAAAGGCCTTGCCGGCCGCAGACAGCACGACCACGCGCACGGACTCGTTGCGCGCCACGTCGTCCAGCGCCTGCTGCAGCTGCGTGAGCATCTGCTCGCCCAGGGCATTGAAGCGCTGCGGGTCGTTGAGCGTGAGCCGCACGACGCCGCGCGCGTCGCGCTGCACATCGAGCAGGGGGCTGGCTTCAGAAGGAGGGGGGCTCGCGTTCATGGTGCTCCAGATCCGGTTCAGAGGTCGGCCAGCACGCGCACGTGCGCTTCCACGCTGCGCGCAAGCGGCCCCATCACATAGCCGCCTTCCAGGCAGGAGACGATGCGCCCCTTGGAAAAGCGCCGCGCGATGTCCTTGATGCGCGAGGTGATCCAGGTGAAGTCCTGCTCGGTCATGCCCAGCTGGCCCATGTCGTCCTCGCGGTGGGCGTCGAAGCCGGCGCTGATGAAGATCAGCTCGGGCTTGAAGGCCTCCAGGCGCGGAATCCACATCATCTCGACGATTTCGCGGATGTCCATGCCCTTGGTATAGGCGGCCACCGGCACGTTGACCATGTTGGCGGCTGGATGCTGGTCGCCGCTGAAGGGGTAGAACGGGTGCTGGAAGATGCCGCACATGAGCACGCGGTCGTCGCCGGAGAGGATGTCCTCCGTGCCGTTGCCGTGGTGCACGTCGAAATCGATCACGGCCACGCGCTTGAGGTGGTGACGGCTGAGCGCGTACTTCACGCCCACGGCCACGTTGTTGAAGAAGCAAAAGCCCATGGCCTGGTGGCGCGTGGCATGGTGGCCCGGAGGGCGCACGGCGCAAAAGGCGTTCTCCAGCTCGCCGGCCATCACCGCATCGGTGGCCGCCAGCGCGGCGCCGGCCGCATGCAGGGCGGCCGAGAAGGTGTGGCTGTTGATGGAGGTGTCGGTGTCGATCTGGGAGTACTCGGGGCCGCCGGCCTGCTGCTCCTCGACCAGGCGCTGTGTCAGGCCCTGCAGCGCGGCCACATGCATGCGGTCATGGGCCAGTTCGATGTCGGCCAGCGAGGCCTGGGGGGCCTCGTGCCGCTCCAGCGCATCGGCCACGCCGGTCACCAGCAGCCGGTCCTCGATGGCGTCGAGCCGGGCCGGGCATTCCGGGTGCCCCGGCCCCATCTCATGCCGCCAGCACTCCCTATGGGTGAAATAACCCGTCTTGCCCACAGTGATGTCTCCGCGATGTTTTTTTTAGGATAACGTCGCGCCATGCAAGCAACACACAAGATCAAGGCGCTTCTGGATCAGCTTAACACGGTGGTTGTAGGGAAACCGGCTCAGGTCCGCGACAGTGTGGCCTGCCTGCTGGCCGGGGGACACCTGCTGCTGGAAGACGTTCCCGGCGTGGGCAAGACGACGCTGGCGCATGCGCTGGCACACAGCTTCGGGCTGCAGTTCTCGCGCGTGCAGTTCACGGCCGACCTCATGCCCAGCGACCTCACCGGCGTGTCCATCTACGAGCGCGCCAGCGAGACCTTTGTCTTCCACCCGGGCCCCGTTTTCGCCCAGGTGCTGCTGGCCGACGAGATCAACCGCGCCAGCCCCAAGACGCAGAGCGCCCTGCTCGAAGCCATGGAGGAGCGGCAGGTCTCGGCCGAGGGCCGCACGCACCGCCTGCCCGAGCCCTTCTTCGTGATCGCTACCCAGAACCCGCAGGAACAGCTGGGCACCTTCCCGCTGCCCGAAAGCCAGCTGGACCGCTTCCTGATGCGCATCAGCCTGGGCTATCCCGACCGCGCGGCCGAGCGATCCCTGCTGTCCGGCAATGGCCGGCGCGCCCAGGCCGACGCGCTGGCACCGCTGCTGACCACGCAGGAGCTGCAGGACCTGCAGGCAGCCGTGCTGCAGGTGCATGCCAGCGATGCCCTGCTCGACTATGTGCAGGACCTGCTGGAAGCCACGCGCTCGGGCCAGTGGTTCGTGCAGGGCCTGTCGCCTCGCGCGGGCATTGCGCTGCTGCGCGCGGCCCGGGCCGTGGCCCTGATGGAAGGGCGCGACTACGTGGCGCCCGACGATGTGCAGGCCATCCTGCCGCAGACGGCGGCCCACCGGCTGGTGCCGATAGGCTCCTCCGGCCGGGGCGCCGTGGAGCAGGTGCGCGCCATGCTGGACGCCGTGGCGCTGCGCTGATGCCGGCCGCCCCCGCGTCTTCGCCCGGCGCCCCCCAGCCGGGGGCATCGCTGCGCCAGCGCTGGTCTCCCGCGCGGCGCGTGCGCCAGTGGTGGCATGCCCGCCTGCCACGCACGGACAGCCTGAAGCTGACCCAGCGCAATGTCTACATCATGCCGTCGCGTGCAGGCTGGGCCCTGGCGCTGACGCTGTGCGTGCTGCTGGTGGCCGCCATCAACTACCAGCTCAACCTGGGTTATCTGCTGACGTTCCTGCTGGCCGGCAGCGCGGCAGCGGGCATGGTGGTTGGCCACGGCAATCTGCGCGGCCTGGCGCTGCACCTGCTGCCGCCGGCCGGCAGCTTTGCCGGCCAGCCCTGCCGCTTCGACGTGGTGCTGCACAACGCACGCCGCAGCACGCGTTGGGGCATAGGCCTTGCCGTGCAGGGCGATGCAGCGGCCACCGACTGGACCTGGATCGATGTCCCGGCACAGGGCAGCACCACGGCGCAACTGGCTTTCACGCCACTGCGCCGGGGCCTGCAATCGCTGCCCACGATCACGGCGGCCACACGCTACCCGCTGGGCACCTTCCGCGTCTGGGCGCTGTGGCGCGCGCAGACCCAGGCCTGGATCTACCCGGCGCCCGAACACAATCCCCCGCCCCTGCCTGCGGCCAGTGCCGATGCCGGTGGCCGCAGCGCGGCCTCCACGCGCCACGGCGACGAGTTCGATGGCGTGCGTGCCTACCGGCGCGGTGATGCGCTCAAGCTGGTGGTCTGGAAAAAGGCTGCCCAGGCCTTTGCCACGGGCAGTGACCAGCTGGTAAGCCGCGACCGCCCGCTGTCCCAGCAGCACCGCCTGTGGCTGGACGCCAAGGCCACCGGCCTGGCCGACCCCGAGGCCCGCCTCAGCCGCCTGACCGCCTGGGTGCTGGTCGCTCGCCAGCAGGACCTGACCTGGGGCCTGCGCCTGCCCGACGGCCGCGAGATCGCACCCGACCAGGGCGCGGCCCACGCCACACTCTGCCTGGAAGCCCTGGCGGCCTGCCCATGAATCGCACGTCCATGCCCTCCTCCTTCCAAGCCATTGCGCAGCCCGCGGCCCCCTGGCGCCAGCGCCTGGCCGCCCTGCCGCGCGATGCGCGCGACACCCTGTTCCTGCTGGCCGTGGTCGCCTGGGTGCTGATGCCCCAGGCCGCCCACACGCCCTGGTGGACCATGGTCTTGGTGGCCGGCCTGCTGCTGTGGCGCGGCCTGCTGGCCTGGCGCGGCCAGCCCCTGCCCGGCCGCTGGGTGCTGGGTGGATTGCTGCTGCTGGCCGTGGGCGCCACCTGGGTCTCGCACGGCACCTTTATCGGGCGCGATGCGGGCGTGACCCTGATCGTGCTGCTGCTGGCGCTCAAGACGCTGGAGCTGCGCGCCCGGCGCGATGCCATGGTGGTGTTCTTCCTGGGCTTCTTCGCGCTGCTGGCCAACTTCTTCTACTCGCAGTCCCTGCCGCTGGCCCTGGCCATGGTGCTGGGCCTGCTGGGCCTGCTCACGGCCCTGGTCAATGCCCACATGACCGCCGGCCGCCCGCCGCTGACACAGGCGCTGCGCACGGCAGCGCTGCTGGCGCTGTGGGGTACGCCGGTGATGGTGGCGCTGTTCCTGTTCTTCCCGCGCATGGCGCCGCTGTGGGGTGTGCCCAGCAACGACCTGGCCGGCCGCAGCGGCCTGTCGGAAAACATGCGCGTGGGCTCCATGGCCTCGCTGGTGCTGGACGAAAACGTGGCCCTGCGCCTGCGCTTCGATACGCCCGATGGTGCTCCTCCGCCTGCCAACACCCTGTATTTCCGGGGGCCCGTTCTGTCGCGCTTTGACGGACAGGAATGGCAGATGGACACGGAGGCCGTTCTGGAGGACGCGCAGTTGCGCGTCTCCGGCGAGGGCGTGAGCTACCAGATGACCATCGAGCCCAGCCGCCGCCCCTGGCTGCCCCTGCTGGACGCCGCGGCCAGGGCTCCCGAACTGCCCCCGGGCATGGGCAGCGCCCGCATGACGCCCCAGCTGCAATGGCTGGCCTGGCGCCCCATCACCGACGTGGTGCGCATCAGCGCCCAAAGCCATGTGCAGTTCAGCTACGGGCCGCTGCAGCCCACGCGCGCCCTGCGCCGCTACACCCAGCTGCCCGAAGGCAGCAACCCGCGCACGCTGGAGCTGGCCCGGCAGATGCGCGCCGACCCGCAACTGGCCGACGCCCCGCCCCGCGCCTGGGTACAGGCCGCACTGGAACGCCTGCGTACGGGCGGCTACACCTACGTGCTGGATCCTGGCGTGGTGGACAGCATGCACACGGCCGATGACTTCTGGTTCGACAGCAAACAGGGATTCTGCGAGCACATCGCCTCGGCCTTCGCCGTGCTGATGCGCGGCATGGGCGTGCCTGCCCGCATCGTCACCGGCTACCAGGGCGGCGAGCGCAACCCTGTCGATGGCTACTGGACCGTGCGCAACGCCGACGCCCACGCCTGGACCGAGGTCTGGCTGGAGGACGAGGGCTGGGTGCGCATCGACCCCACCGGCGCCGTGGCTCCGTCGCGCGTGGGCGAGTTCCAGCGCCTGCGCGCCCCCCAGGGTGCCATTGCGGGCGCCGTGGGCAACTTCGTGGGCGTGGGCATGCTGCAGCAGATGCGCGCCGTGTGGGAGGCCGTCAACAACGGCTGGAACCAGTGGGTGCTGAACTACACGCAAAGCCGCCAGCTGGACCTGCTCAAGAACCTGGGCGTGCAGTCGCCGTCGTGGGTGGACATGCTGCGCCTGCTGGGCGCACTGGCCGGCGTGGCCGCACTGGCCTGGCTGGCCTGGATGGCCCGCGCCCAGCGCAGCAGCCGCGATGAATGGCTGCGCCTGATGGACAGGACCCGCGCCCGGCTGCGCCGCATCGGCCTGGATGCCGATGCCAGCCTGCCCCCGCGCGCGCTGGCAGCCCAGGTCATGGACCGCTGGGGCCAGGACGACGCCACGGCCGCCAAGGCCCTGCACGACTGGCTTTTGGACATGGAGCGCCAGCGCTACGCACGCGCCCCCCAATCCGTCCCCCGATCCGCACCCCAGTCCGCACCCAATTCCGCACCCGATACCCCCGGCCTGCCCGCCCTGCGACGCCAATGGCGGGCGCTGGACTGGCCACGCACTCCGCAGCCACGGCCACAAGCCGCCGCTGCCGGCCCCACGACAAGCACACCATGACCAAGCAACGACTGATCCCTTCCGCCCTGCTGCTGCTCGCGGCCGCCGCCCTGCCCTGCGGCGCGCTGGCCAGCAAGCCGGCGCCCGCCCAGACCGGCGCAGCCAAGACTGCCACCAAGTCCACGGCCAAACCTTCCACGAAAAAGCGCACGGCCGCTGCTGCCGCCGCCACGGCGGCAGGCGGCGCCGCCGTGGCCAGGACCGTGCAGGGCAGCACGCCCTACGGCGAACGGCCTGATGCCATGCAGATGGCCGCCGACATTGCGATGCGCCACGACCTGCCGGTGGACTGGGTGCGCGACACCATCGCCCAGGCGCGCTTTCTGCCCCAGGTGCCCCGCCTGATGACGCCGGCTGCCCAGGGCACGGCCAAGAACTGGGGCGTCTACCGCAGCCGCTTTGTCGAGCCCGTTCGCATACGCGCCGGAACACGCTTTTGGCAGGCCAATGCCGCCGCGCTGGCGCGTGCCGAAAAGCAGTACGGTGTGCCGGCCGAAATCATCGTCGGCATCATCGGCGTGGAGACCATCTACGGCCAGCAGATGGGCAACTTCCGCGTGATCGACGCCCTGGCCACGCTGAGCTTCGACTTCCCCGCAGCCCACCCCCGCGCGCAGGCACGCACCGAGTACTTCCGCGGCGAGCTGGAGCAGTTCCTGCGCTTCACGCACCGCGCCGCAACGGACCCGTTCTCGCTGCGCGGCAGCTACGCGGGCGCCATGGGCATGGGCCAGTTCATGCCCAGCAGCTGGGTGAAGTGGGCGGTGGACTTCGACGGCGACGACCGCATCGACCTGTTCGGCAGCGCGGCCGACGCCATCGGCTCGGTGGCCAACTACTTTGTCGCGCATGGCTGGAAAAGCGGCATGCCCACCCACTACCCTGTGATCATGCAGGCCCAGGGCGCCGACCTGGCCGCCCTGCTGGCGCCCGACATCCTGCCCCAGTTCACGGCCGACGAGATGGCTGCGCGCGGCGTGCAACTGCCGGGCAGCGGCGCGGCGCATCAAGGGCCGCTGGCCCTGGTCAAGCTGGAAAACGGCGCGCAGGGCCAGCCGCTGTACATCGCGGGCACGGAGAACTTCTATGCCATCACGCGCTACAACTGGTCCAGCTACTACGCGCTGTCCGTGATCGAACTGGGCCAGGAAGTCGCGGCAGCCATGGGCCGCTGATCCGGGCCATCCAAACCGTCGAGGCGGTCAGGGCCGGCGCATGCGGCACATCGCAGGCTGCTCGGCACGCGCCGCCTCGATCTCTCGCACCACGCGGAAGCCGTAGCCCGAGCCCTCCACATCGAAGGGCACGCCGGGCGCGCCCTGCCTGTCCATGACGCCGACCACCAGCGCCTGCTGGAACTGGTGGTCGGCCGCGCGCATGCGGCCCTTGCGCCCGGCCAGCGCCACCTCGGCGCCTTCCAGCGCCTGCGCCACGGCCACCGTGTCGGTGCTGCCCGCACGCGCCATGGACTGGGCCAGGGCCTCGATCATCAGCTGCATGCGCATGTGCACATAGTCATCGGCAGGCCTGGGAAAGCGCTCGCGAAATGCCTTGTAGAAGGCCTGGCTGTCGGGCCCCGGCACGTTGGGCAGCCAGTCGGCCACGGCCAGCACCTTGCCCACGCCGGCCTCGCCTAAAGCGGCGGGTGCACCCAGCGCATTGCCGTAGAAGGTGTAGAAGCGGCCGTCAAAACCCGCCTCCCGCGCGGCCTTGACGAGCAGCATCAGATCGTTGCCCCAGTTGCCCGTGATCACGGCCTGGGCGCCGCTGGCCTTGATCTTGGCGGCATAGGGCGCAAAGTCCTTGACGCGGCCCACGGGGTGCAGTTCGTCGCCCACGATGGCCACATCGGGCCGCTGCGCGGCCAGCTGGCGCCGTGCCTCGCGCAGCACGGCCTGGCCAAAGCTGTAGTCCTGCCCGATCAGGTAGGCGCTGCGCACGGCCGCGTCCTCACGCAGCACCTGCATCAGCGCGGCCATGCGCATGTCGGCATGGGCGTCGAAGCGAAAGTGCCAGAAGCTGCAGCGCTCGTTGGTGAGCGCGGGATCGACGGCCGAGTAGTTCAGGTACAGCACGCGCCGGGCCGGATCGCGCTCGTTGTGCTTGGCAATGGCATCGACCAGCACGGCGGCGACGGCCGATGAATTGCCCTGCATGACCACGCGCGCACCGCCGTCGATGGCTGCGCGCAGCGCGGACAGCGCCTCCTCGTTCTGGCCCTTGCTGTCATGGCGTTCGATGGCCAGGGGCCGGGCGCCGCCCTGCGCGGCCGGCAGTGGCACACCACCGCGCGCATTCACGCGCTCGGTGGCCCACAGCAGGTTGCGGAACACGGCCTCGCCCGTGTTGGCAAAGGGGCCGGACAGGCTTTCGATCAGCGCCAGCCGTATGGGCTCGCCGCGCGGCGGGGGCACGGGCTGTCCGCGTTCGTTTGCGGCCCGGGCCGCCAGCGCGGGCGCCGCAAATAGCGCCATGGCACCGCTTTTCAAGACCTTGCGGCGCAATTTATTCATGGCTTTTTCCCTCTTGAAATGCGTTCAACGCCGCTCAACTACGCTCCATGCGGCGACAACTTCGATGAAGCCGCGCAGTTTATAGGAGCCACTTCACCATGATCTTCTCGCCTGTTCTCCGCCGCAACGCCTTCAACCCCCAAGCCGCCGATCTGGCCCTGCAGCGCTTCCTGCAAGGCACCCTGGGCAATGCCGCCCCCTCCCCCTCGTCGGTGCAGGTGCAGCGCGATGAAAAGGCCACGACGCTGCAGCTGGATGTGCCCGGCCTGTCCCGCGAGCAGCTGCAGCTGAGCATCGAGGGCGCCGTGGTCCGTCTGTCCAGCGTCGAGGGTGCGCCCCGCCAGGTGCAGCGCGCCTGGGAGCTGGACCATGAGATCGACACTGCTGCCAGCAGCGCAAAGCTGGAAAACGGCGTGCTCACGCTGTCCCTGGCCCGCCTGGAGCCGCAGAGCAAGGCCACCACGCTGAGCATCCAGTAAATCCGGTCAGCGAGTTTGTGCACCCGGGCTGTCAACCAATCCTTTCTTCCCTCCTCTTAGCAAGGTGACAGCCCGTTTTCAAAGCCCGGCACATGCCGGGCTTTTTTTGTGCGCAGGCTGCGCATCACAGGTGCCCCGCCGCACAGCGCGGCGATGGGGAGGGCAGAGGCGGCCGAAGAATCAGGCCAGCGAATCGAGCGGCCAGCGCGGCTTGACGTCAAAGGCGTAGTGCCTGTTGGCCACTTCCCGGCCCGCCTGCAGGCGCATGGCGGCGGCCATGGCGATCATGGCGCCGTTGTCGGTGCACAGGTGCAGCTCGGGGTAGTGCACGCGCAGCTTGCGCTTGGCGCAGGCCGCATCCAGCTGGGAGCGCAGCAGCCGGTTGGCACCCACGCCGCCGGCCACGACCACGCGCTTCATGCCGGTCTGCTGCAGCGCGGCCAGGGTCTTCTTGACCAGCACCTCGACGATGGCCGCCTGCGTGCTGGCGGCCAGGTCGGCCTTGCGCGCCTCAAGGTCATCGCCCAGCTTCTTCGCCTGGGTCAGCACGGCCGTCTTCAGGCCGGCGAAGGAGAAGTCCAGGTCGCCCGAATGCAGCAGCGGCCGGGGCAGCTTGAAGGCCTGGGCATCGCCGCCTTCGGCCAGGCGCGAGAGCACGGGACCGCCCGGATAGGGCAGGCCCATGAGCTTGGCCGATTTGTCGAAGGCCTCGCCGGCCGCGTCATCGATGGTCTCGCCCAGGATGGCGTAGCTGCCCACGCCGTCCACGCGCATCAGCTGCGTATGGCCGCCCGAGACCAGCAGGGCCACGAAGGGGAATTCGGGGGGATCGGCGCTCAGGAAGGGCGACAGCAGATGGCCTTCCAGGTGGTGCACGCCCAGCACGGGCTTGTTCAATGCCGCAGCCATGGCGCAGGCCACGCCCGCGCCCACCAGCAGCGCGCCGGCCAAGCCGGGGCCGCGCGTGAAGGCGATCACATCGACCTGGTCCAGCGTGCGGCCGGACTCGCCCAGCACGTTTTCGGTCAGCGGCAGCACGCGGCGGATGTGGTCGCGGCTGGCCAGCTCGGGCACCACGCCGCCGTAGGCGCGGTGCATGTCGATCTGGCTGTGCAGCGCATGGGACAGCAGCGTGGGCACGCCCGTGCCCTCGGGGGCCTCGACCAGGGCCACGCCGGTTTCATCGCAGGAGGATTCGATCCCCAGAATCAGCAAACTCATGGGGCTGAAGTGTAGAACCTGCGGGCGCGGCGCACGGCCACAGGCATCAATGGCCCCTGGCAGGCGGGCAGTTGCACGGCCGGCGCTCCGCTACAGGTTGTCTATGTAGGAAGAGCGCGAGAACCGCACGGGCTCGAAGCCGTCGGAGGTCCAGATTTCGCTGGCGATCAGTGCCTGGGCATCCATGGGGCGGGCGAAGTAAAAGCCCTGCAGCTCGTCGCAGCCCAGCGCCTGCAGCACTTCGCGCTGCTGCTGGTTGGTCACGCCTTCGGCCACCACGCGCAGCTCCAGTGCATGGGCCAGGCGCACGATGGCATCGACCACCGCCCGCGCATCGCTCTTGAGGGCCACGTCGCGCACAAAGCTGCGGTCGATCTTCACCTCGTCGGCGCACAGCTGGCGCAGCAGGGCCAGGCTGGAGTAGCCGGTGCCGAAGTCGTCGATGGAGATCTGCACGCCCATGCCCGTGAGTTCGGCAATCACGGCCATGGTGGTCTTGTCGTCCTCCATGGCCACGGACTCGGTGATCTCGAAGACCAGTTGCTCGGGCCGGATGTGGTGCCTTGCGATCGCCTCGGCGATGAACTGCGCCAGCCGCGTCTGAAAGAGCTGGTAGCCCGAGATATTGATGGACACCCGCATGAAGCGCCGCTCGCGCGCCCATTGCGCGGTCTGGCGGCAGGCCTCGTCGATGACCCAGTCGCCGATCTCGCTGATCAGGCCGAAGCGCTCGGCCAGCGGGATGAACACGCGGGGACTGATCAGGCCGAACTGCGGGTGGTTCCAGCGCGCCAGCGCCTCCACGCTGCGGATGCGGCCCGTGCGGGTATCGATCTTGGGCTGATAGAACAGCACCAGCTGCTGGCTGGCCACGGCGCGGCGCAGGGCCTGCTGCAGGTCGAACTGCGCGGCCACGCCCTGGCGCATGCTTTCCTTGAAGATGGCGTAGGTGTTCCCGCCGGCACGCTTGGCCGTGTACATGGCGGCATCGGCCGCCGCCATGAGCTTTTCCTTCTTGCCATGGTCGGGATAGATGGCCACGCCGATGGAGCTGCTGATGGAGACCGCTTTTCCTGGCAGGTCGAACGGCTGGCTCAAGGCCTTCTGCACACGGCCTGCCATGGCCACGGCGTCGTCCACCGAAGCCAGGCAGCCCAGCAGCAGCACGAACTCGTCGCCACCCACGCGCGCCAGCGTGTCCGATTTGCGCGTCATATGGCCCAGACGCACGGCCACCTGGCACAGCAGCGCATCACCGGCGGCATGGCCTTCCACATCGTTGATGGGCTTGAATCCATCCAGGTCGATGTACAGCAGGCCCACGCGCACCGGCCCGCAGGGCCCCGGCTGCTCCACCGAGCTGTCGGCGCGCGCAATCGTGCGGCCCAGCCGGTATTCGAACAGCGCCCGGTTGGCCGTACCGGTCAACGGGTCCCGGAAGGCGATGCGCTTGAGCTTCACATTGGCGCGCAGCAATTTCTCATTGCTCTGCTTGAGCGACTGCGTCAGGCGCTGCGCCTTGCAGCGCATGCGGATGTAGAGCACCGAGCACACCAGCAGGAACGCCACGAACGCACCGGCACCCCACGGGCCGAGGGCATGCCATCCAGCGAACCAGACGCCCTCATCGGCCAATTGCGCCGACGCGACGCCATCCTGGGCAGCCGCAGGCACCTGACCTTGCGCCATGCAGGGCAGCAGCGAAGCCAGCCAGCACGCAAATGTCGGGCCGCGCCAGCGCGCAGGTATCCACCGGGACACCCCCTCGGTCAGGAACAGCGAATGCATGGGGAAAAACCGATCTTCTCGTGATATTTCAAACTCATGCCGATTCAGCCTCACTGCCGCATTGCGCAGCCCAATGCCGTGGTCTGCGTTGCCATGTGCGCCGGATGAACGGGGCTTTTCTTAAAAAGCCGCCCCCTTCGCTTTGCAAACATTCGACACGCTTACACGTCAGTTTGTGTATCGAAAATTTCAAATCATTAAAAAAATTCTATCAAATCATCGATCCCGTGCCCATGCAAGCACCGCGCGACGCCCCCGGCATGGGAATTGCATCCAGGTCCCTTGCACCAAGGCAAACTGCATCAAGGCAGGCAGACAGGACCAAGCCCCCATGAAAACCGCTCTCAACTTTCTTGTGGCCGCGCGGCAGTGCGAAATCGGCGAGCTGGAGCAACTGCAGCGCACCAGCGCCCTGGTGGATCTGCTCAGCCGCCTCATCCATGCGCTGCAAAAGGAGCGCGGCCTGTCCAACGTGTTTCTGGCCAGCGCAGGCGCGCGCGGCGGCCCGGCCAGGCTGGCGCAGATGGCCGAGTGCGACCGCATGGCCGCTGCGGCGCGCGACGGCTTCGAGCGGGTGGACATGCAGCCCGGTGGTGCGGGACTCACCGGCCACCCCGGCCACGGCGCGCGGCTGTTCAGCCGCATCGCCCATGTGCTGCAGTGCCTGGACGCCCTGCCCGCGCTGCGCGAGCGCGTCGCCAGCCGCACGCTGTCGCCGGAGGCGGCCACGGCCCTCTATATCGATCTGGTGGCCGGACTGCTGGCCGTGGTCTTCGAGGCGGCGGACAGCGCACCCGAGCCCGGCATCTCGCGCCTGCTGGTGGCCTTGTTCAACTTCATGCAGGGCAAGGAGTTCGCGGGCCAGGAGCGCGCCACGGGCGTGGCGGCGTTCGGCGCGGGCGTGAGCGATGCGCCGCGCCAGCAGCACTGGCTGCACCTGATCGCCTCGCAGGAGCGCTGCTTTCAGGTCTTTGCGGAGTTCGCGCCGCCCCATTCCCTGGCCCTGTGGCAAGAAAGCAGCGCGGCCGACGCCACGCTGGCCGTGATCGAGCGGCTGCGCCGCGTGGGCTGCACGGCCACGGCGGGCGCGCCTTTGTCCGTGGAGATGGCCGAGCCCTGGTTCGACAGCTGCTCGCAGCGCATGGACGCGCTGCAGACCGTCGAGGCCCGCCTGACGGCCGAGCTGCAGCAGCAATGCCAGCACCGCATTGCCGATGCCCGCGCCGCCCTGCAGACGCTGCTGCAGGCGCCGCAGGCCTTGGCGACCACGCCGGTCTCGGCCACGCTGGCGCCGGGCGAGCTGCAGCCGCCGGCCGCACGGCTGGGGCCGCAATTGGACCGTTCCGTGATGGACCTGGTGCAGGACCAGTCGCAGCGCCTGCAGGCCATGCAGGCCGAGCTGGAGACCGTACGGGCCACGCTCACGGAGCGCAAGCTGCTGGAACGCGCCAAGGGCCTGCTGATGGCGCGGCGCCAGCTCAGCGAAGGCGAGGCCCACAAGCTGCTGCGCCAGACCGCCATGAACCAGAACCGCCGCCTGGCCGATGTGGCGCAGGCCGTACTTTCCATGGCCGATCTCCTGCCGCCCGCGCCTTGAACGCCGGGCCGGTGCGAGCCATGCTGCAGTGCAGCACCGACTTGGTGCCATGGAACGCACCAGAAGGTGGCCCGGCGACGATTGCAAGGCCGATGGACGGCATGGTCCCCTGTGAACACGGCCTGGCACGCTTTCTGCATTGACTCTGGCAACTCCCGGCCAAAGGCGGCCGGGACCCCGGTCTTGATTCAAGGCCCCAGGACAACGGCGTCACTCTCCCCGCGCAGCGCGGCTGGAGAGGACGCCGTTTTGCTTGGAGCAGGGCCCGTTTGCAAGTGTTCCATTCCCGACGATCGAAGGAGTTCCGCCATGGCGTCAAGCCTCAAGCCCACCACAGGCCCTCTCACCGCCGGCCCGGCCCTGCCCCGGCGCGACTTTCTGCGCCAGGCCGGCACGCTGGCAGGCGGTGCGGCGCTCTACACCCAGCTGGGCCACCATGGCGCCTGGGCGGCCGGCTCGGATGCGCCAGAGAAGAAAGAGGTGCGCATCGGCTTCATCCCGCTGACCGACTGCGCCAGCGTGGTCATGGCCTCGGTGCTGGGGATCGATCAGAAGTACGGCGTCAAGATCATTCCTTCCAAGGAAGCGAGCTGGGCCAGCGTGCGCGACAAGCTGGTCAACGGCGAGCTGGACTTTGCCCACGTGCTCTACGGCCTGGTCTACGGCGTGCACCTGGGCGTGGGCGGCGCCAAGAAGGACATGGCCGTGCTGATGACGCTCAACCACAACGGCCAAGCCATATCGCTGTCGAAGAAGCTGGCCGACAAGGGTGCCGTCAATGGCGCGGGCCTGGCCAAGCTGATGGCCAGCGAAAAGCGCGAATACACCTTTGCCCAGACCTTTCCCACGGGCACGCACGCCATGTGGCTGTACTACTGGCTGGCGGCCAACGGCATCCACCCGCTCAAGGATGCCAAGGTCATCACCGTGCCGCCGCCGCAGATGGTGGCCAATATGCGCGTGGGCAACATGGACGGCTTTTGCGTGGGCGAGCCCTGGAACCACCGCGCCATCATGGACGGCATCGGCGTCACGGCCGCCACCACCCAGTCCATCTGGCAGGACCACCCCGAAAAGGTGCTGGGCACCACGGCCGAGTTCGCACGCCAGAACCCCAACACGGCACGCGCCGTGACGGCGGCCATCATCGAGGCCAGCCGCTGGATCGACGAGAGCCTTGCCAACAAGACCCGCATGGCCGAGACCATCGCCGGCAAGGCCTATGTGAACACCGGCGTGGACGCCATCAACCAGCGCATCCTGGGCCGCTACCAGGACGGCATGGGCAAGACCTGGGACGACCCCAACCACATGAAGTTCTACGGCGACGGCAGCGTGGGCTACCCCTACCTGTCCGACGGCATGTGGTTCCTGACCCAGCACAAGCGCTGGGGCCTGCTCAAGGACCACCCCGACTACCTGGGCGTGGCCCGCTCCATCAACCGCCTGGACATCTACCAGCAGGCCGCCACCGCCGCCAAGGCCCCGCTGCCCAAGGCGGAGATGCGCAGCAGCAAGCTCATGGATGGCACGGTCTGGGACGGCAAGGATCCGCGCAAGTACGCAGATAGCTTTGCCATCAAGGCCTGAGAGATCCCCTTTGAAGCCCCACCCCACAGAGGAACACACCATGGTCAGCGCCGTCTTCCACTTCCCGGCCGAATCCGCTGCCACGCCGGCAGCCGCTTCCACACCGATCTCCGCGCAGGTCTCAGGGCCCGCCGCTCCAGCCGCGCCGGCCCCCCATGCCCGGGCACCCGCCGCCCCGCGCGACTGGGCAGCGCTCTCGCGTGCCTTCTGGCTGGCCGTGCTGCCGCCACTGTGCGGCTTGGGCTTGCTGGTGGGCGTGTGGTCCCTGGTGGCTGCAGGCTCGGGCCAGAGCATTCCGGGGCCCCTGGCGACCTGGCAGCAGGCGGTGGAGATTTTCAGCGACCCGTTCTACCGCAACGGCCCCAATGACCAGGGAGTGGGTTGGAATGTGCTCGCCTCGCTGCAGCGCGTGGCCGTGGGCTTTGGCCTGGCGGCGCTGGTCGGCATTCCGGCCGGCTTCGTGATCGGGCGCTTCAACTTCCTGTCGCGCATGTTCAACCCGCTGATCAGCCTGCTGCGCCCGGTGTCGCCGCTGGCCTGGCTGCCCATCGGCCTGCTGGTCTTCAAGGGCGCCAACCCGGCGGCCATCTGGACCATCTTCATCTGCTCGATCTGGCCCATGCTCATCAACACCGCCGTGGGCGTGCAGCGCGTGCCCCAGGACTACATGAACGTGGCGCGCGTGCTCAACCTCAGCGAATGGAAGATCGCCACCACCATCCTGTTCCCGGCCGTGCTGCCCTACATGCTGACCGGCGTGCGCCTGGCCGTGGGCACGGCCTGGCTGGTCATCGTCGCGGCCGAGATGCTCACCGGCGGCGTGGGCATCGGCTTCTGGGTCTGGGACGAGTGGAACAACCTCAACGTCAAGAACATCATCATCGCGATCTTCGTGATCGGCATCGTGGGCCTGCTGCTGGAGATGGCCCTGGTCAAGCTGGCAACGGCATTTACGTTCGAAGAGGTGAAGGCATGAATGCATCGTCCAAGTTCATCGAGGTCCAGGGCGTGGAGCAGAGCTTCAAGACCGCCAAGGGCCTGTTTCCGGCGCTGCGCAATATCGACCTGACCATTGCGCGGGGCGAATTCGTCTCGCTGATCGGCCACTCGGGCTGCGGCAAGTCCACCCTGCTGAACCTGATCGCGGGCCTGACCACGCCCACCACGGGCGTGCTGCTGTGCGCCAACAAGGAGATCAAGGGCCCCGGGCCCGAGCGCGCCGTGGTCTTCCAGAACCACTCGCTGCTGCCTTGGCTGACCTGCGAGGGCAATATCCACCTGGCCGTGGAGCGCGTCTATGGCCGCACGGAAAGCCGCGCCCAGCTCAAGGCACGCACCCTGGCCGCGCTGGAGCTGGTGGGCCTGGCCCATGCCGCGCACAAGCGGCCCGGCGAAATCTCGGGCGGCATGAAGCAGCGCGTGGGCATTGCGCGCGCGCTGTCGATGGAGCCGCAGGTGCTGCTGATGGACGAGCCCTTCGGCGCGCTCGATGCGCTCACGCGCGCCAAGCTGCAGGACGAGCTGCTGGAGATCGTGGCGCGCACGCAAAGCACCGTGGTCATGGTCACCCACGATGTGGACGAGGCCGTGCTGCTGTCCGACAAGATCGTGATGATGACCAACGGCCCGGCAGCCACCATCGGCGAGGTGCTGGAAGTCGGCATCGCCCGGCCGCGCAACCGCGTGGCACTGGCCGAGGACAACCGCTACCGCGAGTGCCGCAAGGCGGTGATCGACTTCCTGTACACGCGCCAGGGGCATGTGGAAAAGGCGGCCTGAACCTTCGCCGGTCCTGCCGCCTTCCGGGCCCTGCACATTGCGGGCCGGCCGAGTTCCGGTTCAGTGCCGGCCCGAGATGTAGTGCTCCAGCTGCTCGATGATGAACTTCTGCTCGGAGATGATGTCCTTGACCAGGTCTCCGATGGAGATCAGGCCCAGCAGCTTGCCGCCCTCGTCCACCACGGGCAGGTGGCGCAGCCGGTTCTCGGTCATCACCGCCATGCATTCCTGCGTGGTCTGGGTGGGGCCGACGAAGAGCACGTCGCGCGTCATCACGTCGCGCACCAGGGTGGCGCCCGAAGTGCGCCCCAGCAGCGCGATCTTGCGCGCGTAGTCGCGCTCGGTGACGATGCCTGCGATCTCGCTGCCCTCCATCACGAGCAGGGCGCCAATGCCCTTGTCGGCCATGAGCCGCAGCGCATCGAGCACGGAATCGGTAGGCGCGATGCTGTACACCGCGCCGCTGGCCTTGGACTTGAGAATGTCTGCAACTGCTGTCATGGGTGCCTTTCAGTCGTTCGCCAATTCGGTTCTAGTGTCATCCGAACTGCGCCCAAAAAGCAACAGGGCCAGCGCGTGTATGCACACGCACCGGCCCTGCCCGATTCAGTGAATGCGGCCCTTCAGCGGCGGCCGCCCAGCAGACTGCCACCAATCTTCATCAGATCGCTGAGACCTACCTGGCCGTCGCCATCCTGATCGAGCAGGCTGCCCAGCAAACCACCACCCAGACCGCCCTGCTGCTGCGCCTGCGCATGCTCGCGGCCCAGCACCTGGCCCAGGCCGCCGGCATCCATGCCGCCTGCGCTCACGCGCTGTGCAAGAAAGGACATGACGATGGGGGCCAGCAGCTGCAGCAGCTGGGCCGCGCCGCCGCTGCCCAGGCCCGTGGCCTGGCCCAGTCCGTCCTGCGCGCGCTGCTGGTTGCCGCCCAGGATGTGGCCCAGGATGGCCGCGCCATCGAGCCCGCCCCCTGCATTGCCGCCCGCGCCTGCGCCGCCGCCCAGCAGCGAGCCCAGCAGGCCGCCGAGGTCCAGGCCACCGGCGCCGCCACCGCTGGCCGCGCCATGGTCGCGCTGCAGCGCGCCGAAGAGATTGGCCGCGCCCTGTGGATCGGCCGCATTGCGGCCCAGCGAGGCCAGCAGCACGGGTAGGGCCGCGCCCACGGCGCTTTCGGTCTGGGCGGGGCTGGCGCCGATCTGGTCCGCCATCTGCTGCATGGGCGCGCCCTGCAGTTGGGCCATCAGTTCGGCGGCCAGGGAAGAGCTGGAGTTCATGGTCGTTCCTTCATCCGGTCGCCCGGTCAACACAAAACCACATGGTATGCGCAAGCCTGCGCAGCGCACATGACGGCGCCACGTCCAAGTGTCAACGATGTTTTCCAGCGGCCGCAGGAACCCGCAGGGATCAGGTCGTGGTCAGCACCCTCTGCGGCTGCGCGCGCGCCTGCCGCATCTGTGGCGGGCTCTGCACCTGGTTGCGTGACTGGCTCTGTGCCTGGGCCTTCATGGACCGGCGCAGGGCCACGGCATCGCCCGCTGCGGCAGGCGAGCGGCCCGTGGCGTCCAGCCGGAACACCTGCACGGTTTCCGACACGGTCTGCGCCTGGGCCTGCAAGGCCATGGCCGATGCCGCGTTCTGCTCGACCAGGGCCGCGTTCTGCTGCGTGATGCTGTCCAGATGCGCCACGGCCGCGTTGACCTGCGAGATGCCGCTGAGCTGCTCGCTGGAGGCGCTGTGGATCTCACCGATCAGCAGGCTCACGCGCCGCACCAGATCCAGCGATTCGATCATGGTCTTCTGCGCCACCTCGGTCCTCTGGTTGCCGTCCAGCACCTTGGTGGCGGAGTCGTCGATGAGCTCGCGGATCTCCTTGGCCGCCGCCAGCGTGCGCTGCGAGAGGCTGCGCACCTCGGCCGCCACGACCGCAAAGCCCCGGCCCTGGTCGCCCGCGCGCGCGGCCTCCACCGCAGCGTTCAGCGCCAGGATATTGGTCTGGAAGGCGATGGAGTCGATGAGCTGCGTGATCTCTCCGATGCGCCCCGACGCGGCCTGGATCTGCTTCATGGTGGCGGCCACGCCATCGACGGCGCCGCTGCTGCGTTCGGCCACCTCGCTGGCCTGGGCGGCCAGGTCCGTGGCCTGGCGGGCCGAGTCGGCCGTGTGCTTGACGGTGCCCGTGATCTCCTCCATGGAGGCCGCCGTCTGCTGCAGGTTGCCCGCCTGGGTTTCGGTGCGCGCGGACAGGTCATGGTTGCCCTGCGCGATTTCCCGGCTGGAGATCTGCATCTTGTCGCTTTCCTCGCGCGCATCGCGCACGATGGACAGCAGGTTTACGTTGAGCTGGCTCAGCGCCTTCTGCAGATCGCCCACCACGTCCTTGCGCGTGATGCGTATGGTCTGCGTCAGGTCGCCGGCCGCCAGGCGGTTGGCCAGCAGCACCATCTGCGCCAGCGGCGCCACGGTCAGCCGGTAGGCCCAGGCCCCGGCCAGGCCCGTGAAGATGCAGACCGCCAGCCAGGCCAGCGCAGACCATGCGTCCAGCGTATGCCCACCGGCCAGCGCCGCGCCAAAGGCCGCCGCCACCACCATGAAGAAGATCAGCACCAGCTTGCCGGCCAGGCCCAGGCTCAATGCGCTGGCCAGGCGGCCGCGCAGGTTGTTGCGCAGCAGGTGGCCGGCACGCAGCACGTGGACCCGGCGCCCAGCGTCCTTCTCGGCGCGCATGGTGGCGTAGAGGCGCTCGGCCGCATCCGTCTGCTCGCGCGTGGCCTCGGTGCGCACCGACATGTAGCCCGAGGGCCGGTCGCCATCCATCAGCGGGGTGACATTGGCCATGACCCAGTAGAAGTCGCCGTTCTTGCGCCGGTTCTTCACGGGGGCGGACCAGGGCAGGCCCGCCGAGATGGTCTCCCACATGTCGCGGAAGGCTTCCTCGGGCATGTCGGGGTGGCGGATCATGTTGTGGGGCTGGCCCAGCAGGTCTTCGCGCTCGTAGCCGCTGACCTCGATGAACATCGGGTTGCAGTAGAGGATGCGGCCCTTCAGGTCCGTGGTGGAGACCAGGGTCTGGCCCTTGGGAAACGAGTACTCGCGCGTACTGACCGGCAGATTCACTCTCATAGGCATCCTCCCTTGAAGAAGAAAAATCCTGCGTGCCCCATCCGGCCCAGCGAGCCGCTGGCCGGAGTTCACAGTTTTTACCCCGAACCGCCACATTTGAAACAAATAAAAACAAAACCTCCATTGGATTCAGACATCTGATAGGACCGTATCGATAGCACGCGCACCGCTTTGATGCATGCGGCGCACCAGCCTGGCACGGCTGCGCGGACTCGCGTCCCCGGGCGATCAGTCGCCACAGGGCAGCAGGCCTGGCACGCAGCTTGCTAAATCCCGGGCGTGGCCATGGAGGGCCGCAGGGCCAGGCGCAACGACGTGCCACGGCCCGGGACAAAGGCGTCACCCCGCGCGCAGCCATCGGCCGCGCAGCGTGGAGACGCCTTTTTTGTTTTCCGAACCGCAACGGGGGCACGATGAAAAAATCCAGGCTGGTGATGGTGGGCAACGGCATGGCCGGCGTGCGCGCGCTGGAGGAGCTGCTCAAGATCGCGCCCGACCTCTACGAGATCACGGTATTCGGGGCCGAGCCCCACCCCAACTACAACCGCATCATGCTGTCGCCCGTGCTGGCGGGCGAGCAGCAGCTGGACGAGATCATCCTCAACGACTGGTCCTGGTATGCGCAACACGGCATCACCCTGCATGCGGGCTGCCGCGTGCACGCAGTCGACCGGGCGCGCCGCGTGGTGCACGCCGTGGACGCGGCCGGACAGCCGGTGAGCGCCGAGTACGACCGGCTGATCCTGGCCACGGGCTCGCGCCCCTTCATGCTGCCCGTGCCCGGGCGCGAGCTGGAAGGCGTGCTGGGCTACCGCGACATTGCCGACACCCAGGCCATGATCGCGGCGGCCGCCAGCCACCGCCATGCCGTGGTCATCGGCGGCGGCCTGCTGGGCCTGGAGGCCGCCAACGGACTCATGAAGCGCGGCATGGACGTTACCGTGGTGCATGCGGGCGAACGCCTGCTGGACCGCCAGCTGGACGAAACCGCCGCCGCCTTGCTGCAGGCCTCGCTGGCCGAGCGCGGCATGCGCTTTCTGATGCAGGCCCAGACCCGGGCGCTGACGGGCGACGGCCAGGGCCGCGTGGCCTGCGTGCACCTGCAGGACGGGCGCGAGGCACCGGCCTCGCTGGTGGTCATGGCCGTGGGCATCCGGCCCGAGACCACGCTGGCCGAGCAGATGCGCCTGCACGTGCAGCGCGGCATCGTGGTCAGCGACACGCTGCAGACCGTGACCGACCCGCGCATCTACGCCGTGGGCGAGTGCGCGGCGCACCGGGGCGTGGCCTACGGGCTGGTGGCGCCCCTGTTCGAGCAGGGCAAGGTGCTGGCCAACCACCTGGCGGAGATGGGCATCGGCCGCTATCCGGGCTCGCAGACCTCGGCCAAGCTCAAGGTCACGGGCATCCATCTGTTCAGCGCGGGCGACTTCCGCGGCGACGAGGGCACGGAGGAAATCGTGCTCAGCGACCCCGGCGCGGGCGTATACCGCAAGCTTGTGCTGCGCGGTGACAGGCTGGTCGGCGCCTGCCTGTATGGCGACACCGAGGACGGCGGATGGTACTTCCGCCTGCTCCGCGATGGCGTGGCAGTGCAGGAACTGCGCGACCGCCTCATGTTCGGCGAAAGTCAAGCCAGCAAGGCCAATCAGGCCGACCCGGCCAGCGGCGCGTGACGGCGCCCGTGCCCTGCCCCTCCCTCATCCACCCCAGGCCCACCATGCAAGAAACCCGATCCACCTGCCCCTATTGCGGCGTAGGCTGCGGCGTCCTCATCGAAAGCGATGGTGCGCGCATCACGGGCGTGCGTGGCGATCCGGCGCACCCCGCCAACCACGGCCGCCTGTGCACCAAGGGCAGCACCCTGCACCTGACGGCCTCGCCCGACCTGGCACAGCAGACGCGGCTGCTGCAGCCCGCGCTGCGTGCCACGCGCGGCGCGGCGCCCCAGGATGTGGGCTGGGATGCCGCACTGGACCTGGCCGCCGGCAGGCTGGCCTCCATCGTGCAGGAGCACGGCCCCGACGCCGTGGGCCTGTATGTGAGCGGCCAGTTGCTGACCGAGGACTACTACGTCTTCAACAAGCTGGCCAAGGGCCTGATCGGCACCAACAACATCGACACCAATTCGCGCCTGTGCATGAGCAGCGCCGTGGCCGGCTACAAGCTCACGCTGGGCGCCGACGCGCCACCGGCCTGCTACGAGGATGTGGACCATGCGGACTGCCTTTTCATCGCGGGCAGCAACGCGGCCTGGGCGCATCCCGTGCTCACGCGGCGCATCGAGCAGGCGCGTGCCGCGCGGCCGCAGATGAAGATCATCGTGGCCGACCCGCGCCGCACCGACACGGCCGGCATGGCCGACCTCTTCCTGCCGCTGCGCCCCGGCAGCGACACCCTGCTGTTCCACGGCATGCTGCACATCATGGAACTGGAAGGCTGGCTGGACCAGGCCTACATCGCACGCCACACCAGCGGCTTTGCCGACCTGCAGGCCCTGGTGCGGGAGGCCACGCCCGAGCGCGTGGGCGAGCTCTGCGGCCTGCCCCGGCACGATCTGTTCCAGGCCGCGCAATGGTTTGCGCTGGGCGGGGATGCACGCGACGACGCCGCCCGTGGCGCAACGCTCAGCCTGTACTGCCAGGGCCTGAACCAGAGCAGCAACGGCACGGCCAAGAACGCCGCGCTGATCGGCCTGCACCTGGCCACGGGCCAGATCGGGCGCGCGGGCGCGGGGCCCTTCTCGCTCACGGGCCAGCCCAATGCCATGGGCGGGCGCGAGGTGGGCGGGCTGGCCAACCTGCTGTCGGCCCACCGCGACTTGGCCAACCCGGCCCACCGCGCCGAAGTGGCCGCACTGTGGGGCGTGGACGCCGTGCCGCCCCGCCCCGGCAAGACCGCCGTGGAGATGTTCGAGGCCGCCGCCGAGGGCGAGATCCGCGCGCTGTGGATAGCCTGCACCAACCCTGCGCAAAGCATGCCCGACCAGGCCCTGGTGCGGCGCGCGCTGCAGCGGGCCGAATTCGTCATCGTGCAGGAGGCCTTTGCCACCACCGCCACCTGCGCCTACGCCGACCTGCTGCTGCCCGCCACCACCTGGGGCGAGAAGATCGGCACGGTGACCAACAGCGAAAGGCGCATCTCGCGCGTGCGCCCCGCCGTGGCCGCACCCGGCGCCGCGCGCCATGACTGGCGCATTGCCGTGGACTGCGCGCGGCGCATGGAGGCACGGCTGCGCCCGGGCCGGCCCAGCCTCTTTCCCTACGACACCGATGACGCCGCTGCCGGCGCCCAGGCCATCTGGAACGAGCACCGCGAGAGCACGCGCGGGCGTGACCTGGACATCACCGGCCTGTCCTGGGATCTGCTGGACGCGCAAGGCCCCCAGCAATGGCCGCTGCCCGAAGGCGCAGCCCAAGGCCGCGCACGGCTCTACGAAGACGGCCGCTTTCCCACGCCCGATGGCCGCGCACGCTTTGCCCTGCTGCCCTGGCAGCCGCTGGCCGAGCCGCCCGATGCGCACTATCCCTTCAGCCTGACCACGGGCCGGCTGCGCGACCAGTGGCACGGCATGAGCCGCACGGGCCAGCTGGGCCGCTTGTTCGGCCATGCGGCCGAGCCCTGCCTGCAAATGCACCCGCGGGACATGGCCGAGCGCGGCCTGCGCGCGGGCGACCTGGTGCAGATGAGCAGCCGGCGCGGCGCCCTGCTGGTGCCGGTGCAGCCCGATGACACGCTGACGCCCTCCCAGCTCTTCATGGCCATGCACTGGGGCGGCGAGTACCTGGGCGGCACTTCAATGGGCGGCATCAACGCCCTGACCACACCGGCCTTGTGCCCCGGCTCCAAGCAGCCCGAACTCAAGCACACGGCCGTGAAGCTGCAAAAGGCCGAACTGCCCTGGACCCTGCTGGCCATGGCCTGGCTGCCCGAGGACCGGGTGCTGGCCGTGCGCGAGCAGTTGTCCGCCCTCATGCCGCACTTCGGCTTTGCCAGCTGCGTGCCCTTCGGCAATGCCGTCCCGCTGCAGGACGCCGCCCGGGCCCGGCACGGCGTGCTGCTGCGCGCCGCCGCGCATGAGGCGCCGGGCGAGGCCGTCCTCGCACGGATCGAATCCCTGCTGGGCCTGGATGCCGCCGACACCCTGCGCTACACCGACCGCCGCCGCCAGCACAGCCGCGCGCTGCGGCTGGACCGCCACAGCCTGTCCACCACGGTCGAGGCCCTGCTGCTGGCGGGCGACACGCGCGCGGGCAACTGGCTGTCCACCCTGCTGCAGGACCAGATGCCGGCACAGGACTATGGCCGCCTGCTGCTCATGCCCTCGGGCTCGGCGCCGCTGGCCATCCAGCCGCGTGCGCGCCAGGTCTGTACCTGCTTCGATGTGGACGAGACCGCCATCGCAGGCGCGCTTGCGCGCTGCGAGGGCAGCGACGACGCTCGCCTGGCCGCGCTGCAGGGCCAGTTGCGCTGCGGCACCAATTGCGGCTCCTGCCTGCCCGAGCTCAAGCGCCTGGTGCGCCACATACCCCTGGCGAAGAGCCAGGAGACCGCATGAAAGAGGCGATTGAACAACGGGTTTGCATATATAGCGAAAAGTAATGAAACCTGCGGGAAAATATGCCCCCACAGGATTCCACCCACGATTGCAACGCCATGGGCATCAGCCAATACATCAAGGAAATAGGCCGCGGCGCACGCGGAGCCAAGGCGCTGGAGCGCCCGCAGGCGGCCGACCTGTTCGGCCAGGTGCTGGACGGCGGCGTCAGCGACCTGGAGATCGGGGCCTTTTGCATCGCCATGCGCATCAAGGGCGAGACCGTCGAGGAGATGAGCGGCTTCCTGGACGCCGTGCATGCGCGCGTCGCCCGTTTTCCCGCCTCGGCCAATGGCCGCCCCGTGATCGTGCTGCCCAGCTACAACGGCGCGCGCCGCCTGCCCGTGCTCACGCCCCTGCTGGCCCTGCTGCTGGCACGCGAAGGCCTGCCCGTGCTGCTGCACGGCATGCGCACCGAGGCGCGCCGCATCCTGGCCAGCGATGTGCTGCAGGCCCTGGGCATTGCGCCGCTGCCATCTCCCCAGGCCCTGGCCGGCGGCCAGGTGGCCCATATCCATACCGAACATCTGCACCCGGCCCTGGCGCGCCTGCTGTCCGTGCGCGAGGTCATCGGCCTACGCAACCCGGGCCACAGCGTGGTCAAGCTGCTGGCGCCCTGCGACGGCCCCTGCCTGCTGGTGACGGCCTACACCCATCCCGAGTACCTGCCCATGCTGCACGGCACCTTCGGGACATTGGGCATGAATGTCCTGCTCTCGCGCGGGCTGGAAGGCGAGGTCGCGGCCGATCCGCGCCGGCTGCCGCGCTACGACGGCTTTGTGGCAGGCGCCCACCAGCTGCTGGCCGAGCAGCAAAGCGGCACCGCCTCCGACGTGCCGGGCCTGCCCGCCGAGATCGACGTGGACACCACGGCGCGCTACACCGAAGACGTGCTCGCGGGCCGGCTGCCCGTGCCGCCCGCGCTCACACGCCAGGTGGAACACATCGTCCACCTTGCCGATCAGATTCGCTGAACACCCCAGAAAAACGGAGCCCCGCCATGACGACCCCGTCCCACACCCCCGCGAACACCGCCCGGCGCGGCACCTGCACCCTGGTCGGCGCCGGCCCCGGCGACCCGGAGCTGCTGACCATCAAGGCCCTCAAGGCCATACAGGCTGCCACCGTGCTGCTGGTCGATGACCTGGTCAGCGACGCCATCGTGGCCCATGCCGCGCCCACGGCGCGCATCGTCTACGTGGGCAAGCGCGGCGGCTGCAAGAGCACGCCCCAGGCCTTCATCGAAAAGCTCATGCTGAGCGCCGTGCAGGAGGGCGAGACCGTGGTGCGCCTGAAGGGCGGCGACCCCTTCATCTTCGGGCGCGGCGGCGAAGAGGTGGAGCACCTGCGCGAAGCGGGCGTCGAGGTCCAGGTCATCAACGGCATCACCGCTGGCCTGGCCGGGCTCACCAGCCTGGGAGCCCCGCTCACGCACCGCGACCGGGCGCACGGCGTGGTCTTCATCACGGGCCACGCCAAGCCCGGCGACAGCGGCACCGACTGGCGCCAGCTGGCCGCCACCGCGCGCGATGCGCGGCTCACCCTGGTGATCTACATGGGCGTGAGCAGCGTGGAGCACATCCGCGCCGAGCTGCTCAATGGCCTGCCCGCAGCCACGCCCGTGGCCGTGATCCAGCACGCCAGCCTGCCACAGCAGCGCCACGCGCTGACCACGCTGGGCGCGCTGGTGGAGTGCATTGCCGACACGGGCCTGGGCAGCCCCAGCGTCATCGTCGTTGGCGATGTGGTCCATGGCGTACGGGCAATGGCCGAACCTCAGACGCAGCCTACCGCTGCGGTTGCAGCCGCCTGAATGCGAGATTGCTGCAATCAAAAATCTATCGATTCATAAAAGTCATTAGTTTTCATTAAAAATCCCCTGTTGGCTGCCGAAACGGCGTTTAGACCGTTTTGGCAGACCGTCAGCTCCGCCAGGCGGCGGTAGCGCCATCGGGGGATTCCATGAAAACACCAGGCCTTACTTTCACTTCCACAGCTGCGCAGATACGGCTGTCCGCATGGCGGCGTACGTGGTCGCCGCTGCTGGCCGGCTGCGCGCTTGGCATGGCCCTGCTCATGCCCGGCCTGGCTGGAGGCGCCGAAATGGTGCTGGCCACGCGCGTCACGGCCGCTGCAAAGCCCTGGCTCACACCCGCGCACCGCCAGTGGCTGCAGGCGCGCGGGCCGCTGACCGTGGGCATTTCCCTGCCCGACCATCCTCCCCTGGAAATGATCGATGGCGAGCGCTTCCAGGGCATCACGGCCGACCACCTGGGCCTGCTGTTTCCCACGCCGGTGCGCTTCAAGACCTATGGATCGCGCGTGGCCGTGCTCGATGCGCTGCGGCGCGGCGAGATCGACCTGGCCTGCGAGGGCACCGAGCTGGAGGCCGAACGCGCCGACCTGGCCCTGAGCGTGCCCTACCTGCCCAGCCAGCCCGTGCTGGTGTCGCTCTCGCATGCGCCCTTCGACGCGGAGCGCCGGGGCGCGCGGCTGGCCATGACGCCCGACCAACTGCTGCGCTCCCAGGTTGCGGCCGCCTATCCTCTCAGCGAGCTGCTGACCTATGAAACACCCCGCCGCGCGCTGGAGGCGCTGAGCCTGGGCGAGATCGACGGCTTCGTCGGCGACACGGTCACGGTGCACTACCTGATCCAAGCCAACTACCTGCTCAACCTGCGCGTGCAGGGCTTTGCCCCCATAGAGAGCCGGGGCTTCGGCATGCTGGTGCGGCATGACGATACGCAGCTGAAGGCCTATCTGGACCAGGCCCTGCCCGCCATCACCTTGCAGCATGGCGACGACATTCTGCACAGCTGGAGCGGCAGCCGCCGTCCGCTGCTGGGAAGCGACCGCGTGGCCCTGACACCCTCGGAAAAGCAGTGGCTGGATGCCCATCCCCGCATTCCCGTGGTGCTCAACAGCTCGCTGGGATCGCTGGGAAAGCTGAATGCCGACCGCCAGGCCGAGGGCATAGGACCCGACTACCTGGACCTGATCAGCCACCGCTCCGGCCTGCAGTTCGACTACGTGACCGCACGCAACTACACCGAACTCGAGGCCATTCTGGGCTCGGGCAAGGCCCTGCTCACCCCCGTCTACACCTCGCCGCCGATTGCATCGCCCGATATCAAGCTGCTGCCTCCCTACCTGCGCAGCGCGGTGGTGGTGCTGGCCCGGCCCGAGGCGAACGCGGGCACACAGCGCGACAAGGGCATACACCACCTGCAGGGACTGGAGGGCAAGCGCGTGGCCATGGTGGCTGGCTTCTTCCTGGAAGACACGGTGCGCCGCGAGCATCCGCGCATACGGCTGCAGCTGTATCCCGACCTGGCCCAGGCCCTGGCCAGCGTGGCAGCCGATGACAGCGATGCCTTCGTCGGCAACGACTACGCAGCGCGCTATGCCAACGCCCAGCAATTGGGCAACCAGTTGCAGCTCACCGGCATCCTGGAGGACTACACCCGCCCCGTGAGCCTGGCCGTGCATGCCGCCGAGCCCGAGCTTCTGAGCATTCTGGAGAAGGCCCAGCTGTCCATCTCACCCGAAGAAATGGCCGAAATCGTGCGCCTGTGGGCGCCGCGCGATAGCGGCAGCGGCACGCGCTTTTGGCGCGAGCACCGCCAGCGCCTGCTGCTGCTGCTGGCAGCGCTGGCGCTGGCCACGGCCACCTCCCTGGTCTGGGGCTTTTACCTGAGCCGCCAGATGCGCAGGACGCGCCGTGCCGAGCGGCGCGCCGAGGCCGCCAACCGGGCCAAAAGCCTGTTCCTGTCCACCACCAGCCACGAGATACGCACGCCGCTGAGCGCCATCATCGGCCTGCTGGAGCTGGCGCAGGACCGCGAAAAACTCGGCCTGCCCCACCGCGATACCCTGGCCGCGGCCCACAAGGCCTCCCAGGGCATGCTGCTGCTGCTGGGCAATGTGCTGGACCTGCACCGCATCGAGTCGGGCCACATCGACTCCACGCCCCAGCCCGTGGCGCTGCGGCCGCTGATCGAAGACATGGCCCCGCTGCTGCAGGGCCTGGCGCACGGCAAGCGGCTGTCGCTGCGCACCCAGGTTGGCAAGGGCGTGGACCACAGCGTGACGGCCGACCCGCTGCACCTCAAGCAGGTGCTGTTCAACCTGCTGAGCAATGCCATCAAATTCACCGAACGCGGCAGCGTCACCCTGCGCGCGCAAGGCACCCGCCGCCATGACCGCCTGCTGCTGCAGATGGAGGTGGAGGACACCGGCATCGGCATTGCGCCGCAGGACCAGGCCCGGCTGTTCAAGCCCTTTTCGCAGGTGCCGGGCGCCCATCAGGACCAGGCCTTCGGCAGCGGCCTGGGCCTGAGCATCACGCGCCGCCTGCTGGAGCACATGGGTGGGACCATCACCCTGGAGAGCGTGCCGGGCCGGGGCTCACGCTTCACGGTCAGGTTGAGCCTGCCCCTGGTGGAGACGGACGACAGGCCGTCGGCCGAAGAGGTATTGCCTCGGATCATGCCCGCGCCCCTGGAGCTGCGTGCAAAGGCCGATACAGGCACCGAGCCCCTGCCCGAAGTCCCGGCCGAGCCTGAACTCAGAATCCTGGCCGTGGAAGACTATATGTTCAATCGCGAGCTGCTCAAGAGCCAGCTCACCGCGCTGGGCCACGGCATCTCGCTGGCCGGCGATGGACAGGAGGCCTGGGCGCGTTGCCTGGTCGAGTCCTTTGATCTCATCATCACCGACGGCCGCATGCCGATCATGGACGGCTTCGAGTTCATCCGGCGCCTGCGTCGGCGGGAAGCCGAAAACCAGCTGCGCCGCTGCCGCGTGATTGCGCTGACCGCCAGTCCCGAGGCCTCCGAAGCGCTGCGCTACCTGCAGGCCGGTGCCGACGAGGTGCTGTCCAAGCCGGCCTCCATGGAAGACCTCAGGCGCGTCATCGAGCAGGTGCGGGACGAGTTGCAGGGCCGCGCGCCCGGCACCTGGCATCGGCCACCGGCCGAACCCTCCACGCTCAGCCCGGCTTGACCGAGCTGCTGGCCGTCACGCGGCTTTGCTCGAAGCGCTGGGCCAGCTCGCGGCGCAGGTCCTTGCGGATCAGCGCGGCCTGCCAGCGGCGCTTTTCCTCGTCGGTGGCCGGCACCAGCGTGGGCACGGGCGCAGGCTGCTTGTTCTCGTCCACCGCCACCATGGTGAAAAAGCAGCTGTTGACATGGCGCACCACCTGGGTGCGGATGTCCTCGGCCACCACCTTGATGCCGATCTCCATCGACGACTTGCCCGTGTGGTTGACGCTGGCCAGGAAGGTCACCAGCTCGCCCACGTGGATGGGCTGCAGGAACATCACCTGGTCCACGCTCAGCGTGACCACATAGCGGCCCGCGTAGCGGCTGGCGCAGGCATAGGCCACCTGGTCGAGCTGCTTGAGAACGGCGCCGCCATGGACGTTGCCCGAAAAGTTCGCCATGTCGGGCGACATGAGCACGGTCATGCTCAGCTGGTGCGATGGGAAATTCATCGCTGGATTTTAGGTCCCCCCTGAGTCGCTGCGCGCCTTCCCCCAGAGGGGGACGACACCCTCGGTGCGGGGCAGCCCTTCCTCGGTGTCCCTGGCTTCAGGACACGCCAGTTTCACAGGGCACGCGAAGGGCTGGCACAAGTGCGCGAGAATGGGCGCCCTTTTGCCCCCGAGTGACGTTTTTGTGACCTCTTCCCTCTCTTTCGACGCCATCGTCATCGGCGCCGGCGCGGCCGGTCTGTTCTGTGCGGCCCAGGCCGGACAGCGGGGCCTGTCGGTGCTGCTCCTGGACCACGCGGAGAAGGTGGCCGAGAAGATCCGCATCTCGGGCGGCGGCCGTTGCAACTTCACCAACCGCGATCTGGACGTGCGTGCGCCGCACAAGCACTTCGTGGGCGGCAACCCGCAGTTCTGCCGCTCGGCCCTGTCGCGCTACACGCCGTCCGACTTCATCGCGCTGATGGACAGGCACGGCATTGCCCACCATGAAAAGCACAAGGGCCAGCTGTTCGCCGACCGCTCGGCCGAGGACATCATCGCCATGCTGCTGGCCGAATGCCAGGCCGGCGGCGTGCAGCGCTGGCAGCCCTGCAAGGTCGATTCCGTCACGCATGCGGATGGCCAGTACCGCCTGCAGACCAGCCGTGGCGCCGTGCAGGCGCCCAGCCTGGTCATCGCCACGGGCGGGCTGTCCATTCCCAAGATCGGCGCCACCGACTTCGGCTACCGCCTGGCCCAGCAGTTCGGCCTGCCCCTGGTCGAGCGCACGCCGGGCCTGGTGCCGCTGACCTTCGACGGCGAGGCCTGGGCACCCTACGCCCAGCTCGCCGGCCTGGCCCTTCCGGTCGAGATCAGCACCGGCAGCAAGAAGGAACGCATGGCCTTCATGGAAGACCTGCTGTTCACGCACCGCGGCCTGTCCGGCCCCGCCGTGCTGCAGATCTCGAGCTACTGGAAGCCCGGCACGCCCCTGTGCATCAACCTCGCCCCCGAGGTGGACCTGCAAGACGAATTGCTCAAGGCCAAGTCGCGCTCGCGCAAGCTCATCGCCAACGAACTGGCGCAGTGGCTGCCCTCGCGCCTGGCCGATGCCTGGGTGCAGCAGGACGCGGCCTGGCAGCGCCCCATTGCCGAAGCCTCGGACAAGGCCCTGAACCAGCTGGCCGAGCGCCTGTCGCGCTGGGAGATCGTGCCCACCGGCACCGAAGGCTACAAGAAGGCCGAAGTGACGCTGGGCGGCGTGGACACGCGTGCGCTTTCGCAACAGACCATGGAATGCAAGACCCAGCCCGGCCTGTACTGCATCGGCGAAGTGGTGGACATCACCGGCTGGCTGGGCGGATACAACTTCCAATGGGCCTGGGCCAGCGGGTATGCGTGCGCGCAGGCCTTGCCTTGTGCGTGATTTGTCAGATCGCTTTCGTCTCGCGTATAATCGCCCGCTTTGCTGGCAATTGCCCCGTCGGCCAATACTAGTTAACTATTGACGGGGACCAACCGCTGAACATGGCTCTCAGGCCCGATCTTCCCGAGAACCCGCTGTCAGCACAGATATCTGGAAATCTAGCTAATGACCACCATCCGCGTAAAAGAAAACGAGCCCTATGAAGTTGCCCTGCGCCGCTTCAAGCGCACCATCGAAAAGCTCGGCCTGCTGACCGACCTGCGCGCTCGCGAGTTCTACGAGAAGCCCACATCCGAACGCAAGCGCAAGAAGGCTGCCGCCGTCAAGCGTCACTACAAGCGCGTTCGCAGCATGCAGCTGCCCAAGAAGCTGTACTGATCAGCCCTTGACCAGCCGGCTCTCGTCAGCCGCAAAACCCGCGCTCGGGACGCCAGGCGCGGGTTTTTTGTTTTTGTTTTTTGGTTTTTGTTTTCCGACGCCACTACCTCAGGAGAAATGCCATGAGCCTCAAGGCCCAGATCACCGAAGACATGAAGACCGCCATGCGCGCCAAGGACAGCGAACGCCTGGGCACCATCCGCCTGCTGCTGGCCGCGATGAAGCAAAAGGAAGTCGATGAGCGCGTCGAGCTCGACGACGCCGCCGTCATCGCCATCGTGGACAAGCTGATCAAGCAGCGCAAGGACAGCATTGCCGCCTTCGAGGGCGCGGGCCGCCAGGACCTGGCCGACAAGGAAAAGGCCGAAATGGCCGTGCTGACCGCCTACCTGCCCGCACGCATGTCGGCCGAGGAAGTGGCCACCGCCGTGAAGGCCATCGTGGCCGAGCTGGGCGCCTCCGGCCCCGGCGACATGGGCAAGGTCATGGGCGCGGTCAAGGCGCAGCTGGCTGGCAAGGCCGACATGGGCCAGGTGTCCGCTGCCGTCAAGGCCGCCCTGGCAGGTTGAGCCTGCTGCGGCAGCCGCGCCCTTTTCAGGACGCTGCTGCCGCCCATTCCTGCTGAAAGTGCTCCTGCAGGAATTCGACACAGACACGCACCTTGGCCGACAGCTGCAGCCGCGTCGGATAGACCGCCCAGACATTGGCCTCCTGCCGCCATTCGGGCAGCAGCTGCACCAGGCGCCCGGCCTGCAGATGGGCGCCCACATCCCACAACGAGCGCAGCGCAATGCCGCGCCCGTCCACGGCCCACTGCACCACCATCTCGCCGTTGTTGGCCGACAGCGGCCCCGTGACCTTCACCGATTGCTCGGCGGCGCCCGCGCGCAGCCGCCACACGCCAAAGGCCTGGTCGCGCTCCTTGATGGCCAGGCAGTCGTGGGCCGACAGCTCGGCCGGCGTGCGCGGCGTGCCACGGCGCGCCAGGTAGGCAGGCGCCGCGCACAGCACGCGGTGGTTGTCGGCCAGCCGCCGCGCAATCAGGTGGGGCGCAATCTCGTCGCCCACGCGCACATCCAGATCGAAGCCCTCCCCCGCCACATCCACCAGCCGGTCGAACACATCCAGCCGCACCTGCAGCCCCGGATGGCGCTCCACCAGGCGGGACAGCGCCGGCGCGATCACATGCCTCCCGAAGCCGAAGCTGCTGCTCACGCGCAGCAGGCCGCGCGGCTCGCTGCGCGTGATGGCCACCTCCTGCATCAACTGGTCCATGTCGTCGAGGATGCGCTGCGCCCAGTGGAATACGCGCTCGCCCTCCTCGGTCACGGCCACGCGGCGCGTGGTGCGGTGCAGCAGCTTCACGCCCAACTCCTGCTCCAGCAGGCGGATGCGCTTGCTCACATAGGCGGGCGATGCACCCAATTCCTCGGCCGCAGCGGCAAAGCCGGATTTGCGGGCCACCACGGTGAAGACACGCAGGTCTTCGGGAGCCGGTTGTTTATTCACGATCTGTAAACAATGGAACCACAGTTGGCCGATTGTATTTAGCCCTGGCGCAGCCAACAATGCCATGCATGCGGCCAGGCTGTCAGCGGCGCCGCTTCATATCCATCCATTCGATCCAAGGACAGACACCATGCAAGACACATTCAAGATCGCCGTCATCGCCGGTGACGGCATTGGCAAGGAAGTCATGCCCGAAGGCCTGCGCACGCTGGAGGCCGCCGCCAGCCGCTTCGCGATCAAGCTCGAATTCCACCATTTCGACTGGGCCCACTGCGACTACTACCTGGCCCACGGAAAAATGATGCCCGACGACTGGAAGGCGCAGCTCTCCGGCATGGACGCCATCTTCTTCGGCGCCGTGGGCTGGCCCGCCACCGTGCCCGACCATGTCTCGCTGTGGGGCTCGCTGCTCAAGTTCCGCCGCGAGTTCGACCAGTACATCAACCTGCGCCCCGTGCGCCTGTTCGAGGGCGTGCCCTGCCCGCTGGCCGGCCGCAAGCCCGGCGACATCGACTACTACGTGGTGCGCGAGAACACCGAAGGCGAATACACCTCGCTGGGCGGCATCATGTACGAGGGTACGGACCGCGAAATCGTGATCCAGGAATCGGTCTACTCGCGCAAGGGTGCCGAGCGCCTGCTCAAGTACGCCTTCGACCTGGCCCAAAGCCGCGAGCGCAAGCACGTCACCCTGGCCACCAAGAGCAACGGCATCGCCATCAGCATGCCCTGGTGGGACCAGCGCGCCGAGGACGTGGCCAAGGCCTACCCGGAAGTCACGCTGGACAAGCAGCACATCGACATCCTGACCGCGCGCTTCGTGCTGCAGCCGGGCCGCTTCGACGTGGTGGCCGCCACCAACCTGTTCGGCGACATCCTCAGCGACCTGGGACCGGCCACCACGGGCACCATCGGCCTGGCCCCCTCGGCCAACCTCAACCCCGACCGCAGCTTCCCCAGCCTGTTCGAGCCCGTGCACGGCTCGGCGCCCGACATCTACGGCAAGAACATCGCCAACCCCATCGCCATGGTCTGGTCGGCAGCGCTGATGCTGGACTTCCTGACCCACGGCCAGGGCGCAGGCCGCGCGGCGCACGACGCCATCGTCTCGGCCATCGAGGAAGTCATCAAGAACGGCCCCCGCACGCCCGACCTGGGCGGCACGGCCAGCACCACCGAAGTGGGCCAGGCCATCGCGGCACAGATCGCGGGCAAGTAGGCCTCAGGGCTGCTGCGCCTGCCGGGGCCGGCGCACGGCCCTGATGCGGCCGCTTTCTCCGCCGCCGCAGAAGAAGCGGTCGCCGCCGTCGGACTCCAGCCCCGACACGCCGGTGCCGGCCGGCATCTCCAGCCGCTGCAGCACGGCACCGCTGTCCGGGTCCAGGCGCCGCAGATCGCTCTGGCCCTCTTCCCAGGTGCCGTGCCACAACTGGCCGTCCACCCAGGTGACGCCGGTGACGAAGCGGTTGGACTGCAGGGTGCGCAGCACCGCCCCGGTGTCGGGATCGATCTGATGGATCTTGCGGCCGTGGTACTGCCCCACCCACAGCGAGCCCTCGGCCCAGGCCATTCCCGAATCGCCGGCATCACCACCGCCCCCGGGTGCAGGAATGGTGGCCAGCACGTGGCCGGTGGACAGGTCGATCTTCTGGATACGGTCATTGGCGATCTGGAACAGATGCCGGCCATCGAAGGCCGTGCCGGCATCGCCCGGCACAGGGATGCTGCGCACGATCCGGCCGCTGTCGGGGTCCAGCGCCTGCAATTGGGTGCCGGTGGCGAACCAGACCTGGCTGCCGTCGTAGGACACCCCGTGCACGCAATCGATGCCGGGAAAGGGACCGTATTCGCGGATGATTTCTGCAGCTTCTGTCTTCATGCGGAACTCCTGGTTGCGTTGGTCGGCCCATGCTAGCCAGCCGGCAGCACAGCGGGGAGTAACAAAGTCGTCGTGAATCCCGGCGCAGGCCGGGCCACCCAGCGGCGGGCGCGTCCCCGGCCCACGGGCTGCGCCAGCGCGTCGCGCTCCAGCGCCTCCAGGGTCCTCTGGACACTGCGCTGGCTCGCGCCCAGTGCCAGGGCCAGCGCCGAACTGGCCCAGGCCTCGCCATCGGAGAGCAGCGCCAGCACCGGCCCGCACAGCACGCCCGGCACACCTTCCACGGGCCGTGCCAGCACGGCCACCCGGGCCTGCCGGGGCGCCAGCACAAATCCCAGGGGCGTGGCGTGAACTTCGGCCAGCGGCCGCAGCAGGCGGCGCAGGCGGCCGATCTCGACACGCAGACGCGCACGGTACGAGTCATCGGCCTGCCGGGCGCGAAATACCTGTGCCACCAGCGCCTCGCGTGAGACATCGCCGGGCCAGGCCTCGCCCAGCGCGCGCGCCAGCGCAAACAGCACCGGGCGCCCCGCCAGCGAGACCGCCACCGCTCCGGCGCGCACCGCATGGCGGCAGGCATCCACCACCAGCGCGCCCGAAGCCAGCAGGGTCCCGGCCTCATCCAGCGACAGCAGCTTCTGAGCCTGCGCTCCGGCCGGCTCCCGCTCCAGCAGCACTGCAGCAGGCGCGTGCAGGGCCTGGGCGGCCTGCTCCACCTCGGCGGCCAGTGCTGCAATGCCGGCGGCGCCGGCCGCCTGCGCGGCATCGGCCAGCGCACTGTGCGCCGCACGGATGTCCAATCGGCGCATGGCGATACCCGCCAGGGCCAGGGCATGGAATGCCTGCAAGGCGGCAGGCAGCAGCGCGGGCCGCAGTCCGCCCAGCAGACCCTCGGCCTCACCCAGGCGGCCCAGCAGCAGGCAACGGCGTATTTCCAGATAGCCTGCATGCGCGGCGTTCACGGGATCGCCATGCGCCTGCAGCACCGCCCGCGCCGCAACCAACCTGCGGGCCGGCCATGCCAGCTCACGCAAGGCCAGTGCAATCTCGGCCTCGGCCACTACGCAGCGGGCGCGGGCCACGGCCTCATGGGGGCCGAAGGCGCGCGCAGCGCCGCGCAGCAAGGCCCGGGCCCGTACCAGATCGCCCAGTTGCGCCATGGCGATGCCACGCAGTGCCAGCGCGGGCGCATCGTCGCGCAGCGCCACCCGGTTCAGCGCGCCAAGGGGGTCGCCAACCGCGAGCGCACGGGCCGCCGCCGTGATCAGAGAATCCATGCCCATCCCATCCATCGTGTGCGGCACGGCTGTGCCTGCAATTCATCCCGGGCCAACGCATGGTCACGGCCCGGTCATCGGTGGGCGCTAGGCTGGGTCGCCAAGCCCCCTGCCAAACGCTCTGCCAAACGCTTTGCCACACCCACTCCCCCGCCATGATGCTCCGCCGCCATCTTCTGCTGTCCGCCGCTGGCGGCTCGCTGCTGCCCTCCATCCTCCGGGCCCAGTCCGCACCCGCCGCCATCACGCGCGACGCGGCGCGGCCGCTGCTGCCCTCGGGCCTGCAAAGCGGCGATGTGCTGGCTGACCGCGCCATCGTCTGGGCGCGCGCCAGCCGCGATGCGCGCATGTGGATCGAATGGTCCACCACCTCCGGCTTTGCCAACCCCACGCGCGTGCGCGGGCCGGATCTGCTGATGGACAGCAGCGACGGCACGGGCCGCATCGACCTGCAGGGCCTGCCTGCGGGCCAGGACATCTTCTACCGCGTGGTGCTGGAGGACTTTGCCAGCGCCAATGTGCGCTCGCCCGCCGTGCAGGGGCACTTTCGCACGCCGCTGGCGGCGGGCATGCCAGCCACGCGGCCGCTGCGCCTGGTGTGGAGCGGCGACACCGCAGGTCAGGGCTTCGGCATCAACGAGGCCTTTGGCGGCATGCGCATCTACGAGGCCATGCGCAGGACCGACCCCGACGTGTTCCTGCACAGCGGCGACACCATCTATGCCGACGGCCCCATCGCCGCGCAGATGAAGCTGCGCGACGGCACGCTGTGGAAGAACCTGGTCACGCCCGAGGTCGCCAAGGTGGCCGAGACGCTGGACGAATTCCGGGGCCGCCACCGCTACAACCTCATGGACGCCAACGTGCGCGCCCTGGGCAGCGAGGTCGCCCAGATCTGGCAGTGGGACGACCACGAGGTCACCAACAACTACTCGGACAGCAAGAGCGTGGCCAACGACGCGCGCTACACCGAAAAGAACGTGCATCTGCTGGCGGCGCGCGGCCAGCGCGCCTTCATGGAATACGCGCCCATGCGTCCCTTCGGCGCGGCCATGCACCAGCGCCTGTACCGCCGCCTGCCCCAGGGCCCGCTGGCCGACATCTTCGTGATCGACATGCGCAGCCACCGCGGCCCCAACAGCCACAACCTGCAGGCGGCCGAAGGCCCGGACACCGACATGCTGGGCCGCCCCCAGGTGCAGTGGCTGCTGGACGGCCTCAAGCGCAGCCGCGCCACCTGGAAGCTGATCGCCAGCGACATGCCCATCAGCCTCTTCGTGCCCGACGGCAAGGACGCCGAGGGCCGCGCCCAGTGGGAGGCCGTGGCCAATGGCGAGCATGGCGCACCCCGGGGCCGCGAGCTGGAGATGGCGCGCCTGCTCAAGGGCATCAAGGATGCGGGCATCCACAACGTGGTCTGGCTCACGGCCGACGTGCACTACACGGCGGCCCACCACTTCAGCCCCGAGCGCGCCAGCTTCCAGGACTTCGACCCGTTCTGGGAATTCGTCTCCGGCCCGCTGAATGCGGGCGGCTTCGGCCCCAACGAGATGGACAAGACCTTTGGCGGCGAAGTCGTGTTCCAGAAAAGCGCGGGCCACGCCAACTCGGCGCCCAGCGAAGGCTTCCAGTTCTTCGGCCAGCTCGACATAGACCACCGCAGCCAGGCGCTGACCGTGGTGCTCAAGGACCTGGACGGCAAGGCGCTGTACACGAAGACGCTGGAGCCGCAGCGCAGCTGAGCCTGCCGCCTGGAGATCACGGCATTGCCCCCGCCGCAGGCCCCTGGCCGGCGAACAGGGCAAGATGGCCGGCTGCGGCATTCGGGCCGCTCAGACACAGCACGGAATCTCCATGAAGCACTACGACTACATCGTCATCGGCGGCGGCAGCGGCGGCATTGCATCGGCCAACCGCGCCGCCATGCACGGGCGCCACTGCGCGCTGATCGAAGCCGGCGAGATCGGCGGCACCTGCGTCAACGTGGGCTGCGTGCCCAAGAAGGTCATGTGGCATGCGGCCCAGATCGGCGAGGCCATGCACCGCTACGGCCCCGACTACGGCTGGGATGCCACCGTCGACCGCCTGGACTGGCAGCGCCTGCTGGACAGCCGCAGCGCCTACATCGACCGCATCCATGCCTCGTATGAAAGCGGCCTGGCGCGCAACAAGGTCGAGCTGATCCAGGGCTTCGGCCGCTTCGTGGATGCGCGCACCGTGGAGGTGGGCGGCCAGCGGCTCAGTGCCGATCACATCCTCATCGCCACGGGCACGCGCCCGGCACGGCCCGACATTCCGGGCGCCGAGCTGGGCATCGACTCCGACGGCTTCTTCGCCCTCAAGGCCCTGCCTGCGCGCACGGCCGTGGTGGGTGCCGGCTATATCGCCGTGGAGATTGCCGGCGTGCTGCACGCGCTGGGATCGCAGACCCATCTGTTCCTGCGCCAGAACTCGGCACTGCGCGGGTTCGATCCGCTGCTGAGCCAGACCCTGATGGAGATCATGGAGGCCGAAGGCCCCGCCGTGCACCGCCAGGCCACCCCGAAGGCCGTGGTCCGCAACGCAGACGGCAGCCTGGACCTGCAACTGCAGGACGGCAGCAGCCACACCGTGGACTGCGTGGTCTGGGCCGTGGGCCGCCGACCCGACACCTCGGGCCTGAACCTGGAGGCCGCAGGCGTGGCGCTGCAGGACAGCGGCCACATCGCGGTGGACAAGTTCCAGGACACCAATGTGCCCGGCATCCACGCCGTGGGCGACATCACGGGCCGCATCGAACTCACGCCCGTGGCCGTGGCCGCCGGCCGGCGCCTGTCCGAGCGCCTGTTCAACGGCAAGACGGGCGAGCACCTGGACTACGACAACGTACCCACCGTGGTCTTCAGCCACCCGCCCATCGGCACCGTGGGCCTGACCGAGCCGCAGGCACGCGAGCGCTTTGGCGACGATCAGGTCAAGGTCTACCAATCGGCCTTCACCGCCATGTACACGGCCGTCACGCGCCACCGCCAGCCCGCGCGCATGAAGCTGGTCTGCGTGGGCCCCGAGGAACGCATCGTGGGCATACACGGCATCGGCCTGGGGATGGACGAGATGCTGCAGGGCTTTGCCGTGGCGCTCAAGATGGGCGCCACCAAGCGCGACTTCGATGACACCGTGGCCATCCACCCCACGGCGGCCGAGGAGTTCGTGACCATGCGCTGAACAGGCGCACAGCCTGACCTCAGCGGTTGACCACGGCCTTGGGCAGGGCCAGCGTCAAGAGGCTGCCGGCCACCAGGCAGGCGGCGAACAACAGCAGGCCTGCGCTCGACGAGTGCGTGAGATCCTTGAGCCAGCCCAGCAAATAGGTGGCCGCAAAGCCTCCCAGGTTGGCAATGGAGGCGATCAGCGCAATGCCTGCGGCCGCCGCCGGCCCCGTCAGGAACGTGGCGGGCAGGCACCAGAACACGGGAAAGGCTGCCATGATGCCCGCCGTCGCCAGAGAGAACAGCAGCACGGTGGCGAACACATGGCCGGTGTACAGCGTGCTCAGCGCCATGGCGGCCGCGCCCGCCAGTGCCGGCAGCACGATGTGCCAGCGCCGCTCGCGGCGCCGGTCGGAGCTGATGCCGTTGAGCAGCAGCGCAGCGATGGCAAAGGCATTGGGAACGGCCGTGAGCAGGCCGATCTCGGCCGTGCTCCTGACCCCGGCCTCGCGGATGATGGTGGGCAGCCAGAAGCTGATGGCATAGGTGGACATCATCAGGCTCAGGTCGATCAGGCCCAGCAGCCAGACCCGGCCGCTGGACAACGCCGCCCACAGCGAATGGTGGGACTCGGCCAGCCTGTCGCTGTCGAGGTTGGCGCGCAGCACGCCCTTGTCGCGCGGCGACAGCCATTGGGCCGACTCGATGCTGTTGGGCAGGTAGACGAAGACCAGCAGGCCCAGCACCACCGAGGGAATCGCCTCCAGGAAGAACAGCCACTGCCAGCCCGCATGGCCACGCACGCCGGCAAAGGCCGTCATGATCCAGCCCGACAGCGGCGCCCCGACCAGGCTGGCCAGCGGCAGGCCGATCAGGAACAGCGCCATGATCTTGCTGCGCATGCGCGTGGGATACCAGTAGGTCAGGTACAGCATGACGCCGGGAAAGAACCCCGCCTCGGCCACACCCAGCAGAAAGCGCAGCACATAGAACTGCATGGGCGTGCTCACGAACATGGTCGCGCCCGAGATCAGGCCCCAGGTGATCATGATCCGCGCGATCCACAGCCGCGCGCCCATGCGCGCCAGCACCAGGTTGCTGGGCACCTCGAAGAGGATGTAGCCCACGAAGAACAGGCCCGCACCCAGGCCGTAGACCGTCTCGCTGAAGCCCAGGTCCTGCTGCATCTGCAGCTTGGCCAGCCCCACGTTGATGCGGTCCAGATAGGCGGCCAGGTAGCACAGGCAGAAGAAGGGCACGAGCCGCCACGTCACGCGCCCGTACAGCTGCCGCTGCTCCTTCTCCTGCTCCCGCAAATGGACCCCCTGCCCCTGCATACCGCCAATGCCTGCATTGCTGTGAACTGACATTTCAGCTCCTTGCTGTGTTGACCATTGCCACCGTTCATGGCCCTGCGTCGCCGCGTTGGCGCACTGCAGCCGGATCCGGCGGAAACATCTGTCTGCAGTGGAAATTTCAAGTGCCTACGCTCAATGCTACGCACGATAGTCAAAAACAAATCAAGTAGTTTCCCGATAGTCATCATCCATCAATGCGCACAAAAATCCCTGTACGCAAAGGAAACAAGGGGCATCAACTCACGCAATGCCTTGGTGCTCCTTTGTAGTGAACCCGACTCAATTCAAGTGCATACGCTTCAAAACCCCGAGCCCGCGGAATGAAATCCGTGATCAGAACCAAGGAGACACCCCATGCCCAGACTGCATTCAAGGACAGGACACGCCATTGCCCTGGCCGCCCCGGCACTTGCCCTGCTCCATGCCATCGCTCCACTGCCGGCGGGTGCGCAGGTCACGCTGCAGGGTCAGATCGATGCCTTCGCGGGGGTCTCGCGCCCGCTGGGCGCGGACAAGGGCACGGGCGTGCTCACGCCAGGCGGCATGCAGACGAATTTCTGGGCCTTGCGCGGAACGGAGGACCTGGGTTCTGGATTGAAGGCCGTGTTTGCACTGGAGGCCTTCTACCGCGCGGACAGCGGCGCCGAAGGGCGTTTTGCCAATGACGCCTTCTTTGCGCGCAGCGCCTATGTGGGCCTGAGCGGCGGCTGGGGCACGCTGCAACTGGGGCGCAACACCACGCCCTACTGGCTGGCCACCATCGCCTTCAACCCGTATGCAGGGTCCTTTTCGTTCTCACCCGCGGTGCTGCACAGCTTCGGGCCCAACGGCACGGCCGCCGCGCCGCTGCGGGGCGACTCGGGCTGGAGCGACAGCCTGCTCTACACCAGCCCGTCCTGGGGCGGATTCACGGCACGGCTGCAGTATTCGTTCGAGCCGCCGGCCGGCACGCCCGCATCCCAGCGCCGCGATGCGGACAAGTACGGCGCCAGCCTCAGCTATGCGGGCGGCGCATTCGCCGCCGCCCTCGCCTACCAGAGCGTGGCCTATCCCAATGCCGCCACCACCGCTACCGCCACCGGCTTTGACCGCCAGAGCGCCTGGCTGCTGGGCGGCTCCTACGATCTGGGCATGGTCAAGCTGTTCGCCCAATACCAGCGGCTGGCCGACACCGTGGCCGGCGCGGACCGCCGCAGGAACAGCGGCCAGTTCGGCCTGTCCATTCCCGCAGGCCCGGGCGCCGTGCTGGCCTCATATGGCCATGCGCGCACCTCGGGCGCCGAAGAGGCCAGGCGCAACACCTGGGCCGTGGGCTATGACTACCCCCTGTCCAAGCGCACGGACATCTACCTCAACAGCCTGCACGACCGCATCACGGGCACGGGCGCCGGCAGCGGCCAGACCTGGGGCCTGGGCCTGCGCCACTATTTCTGAGTCCTGGGCTGGGGCTGGGCCGGTGGCTGCTGCACCACGCGCAACACCGTCTCCACCATGTGGTCGCCCCAGCGCTGCAGCTCGGCCTGCTGCAGCAGCTCCTTGTCGAAGAAGGCGCTCAGCGTGTGGCGGTTGGACAGGTAGAAGTAGCCCAGTCCCATGACCGTGATGTAGAGATCGTCGATGTGCACATCGGGACGGAACAGGCCCTGGGCCATTCCCGATTCCACGGCCTTGCGCAGCAGCGTGATGGCGTTGGGAAAGAAGTCGCGTATGCCCGAGGCCTTCTTCAGGTGCTTGCCCTTGAGCAGGTTTTCGGTGTTGAGCAGGAAGATCAGTTCCGGGTGCTCCTGGTAGTAGCGCCACATGAAGCGCACCACGGCCTCCAGCGCAGCGCGCGGATCGTCGAAGTCCACCAGCAGCTTCGCCTCGGCCTCCACCAGCTTGCGGTAGGCGTTCTCCAGCACGGCGGCGAACAGCTTGTCCTTGCTGCCGTAGTGGTAGTAGAGAAGGCTCTCGTAGCACTTGGCCTGCTTGCCGATGCGCTGCACGCTGGCGCCGTCGTAGCCACTTCTGGCGAACTCGATCTCGGCCGCCAGCAAGATGGCCTCCTTGGTCGTCTTGCCGGTCTTGGCAGTCCGCTTGCACCCCGCAGACGCCTTGGCAGGGGCCTTGGAAGGGGTCGACTTCGCAGCGGCTTTCCTGGCGGGCGCAGCCTTGCGCTTCGGGGTGGCGGGAACTTCCTCGGGATCAGTGGTCATGGGCACGGCGTCAGATGAAGGGGGCGTTGCGTCGGCCATTCTAGGGAAAAACGCCATATTGAAATTGAGTGTTCACTCAAACAAAATTGAGTGAACACTCAACAAGGAGAGTCCCCATGGAAACCTATGTACTCGATACCTGGTACCCGCTGACCTGGTCGCGCAACGTGGGCCGCCAGCTGTCGGCGCACCGCATCGTCGAACGCGACGTGGTGCTCTACCGCACCGAGGCCGGCGCCGTCGTGGCCATGGAGGACGCCTGCCCCCACCGCCTGCTGCCGCTGTCCATGGGCAAGCTCAAGGGCGATGCCATCGAATGCGGCTACCACGGCCTGACCTTCGACTGCAGCGGCCGCTGCACGCGCGTGCCGGGCCAGGACATGATCCCGGGCAACGCCGTGGTGACCACCTATCCGGTCAAGGAGAACATGGGCCTGGTCTGGATCTGGATGGGCGATCCCTCGCGCGCCGACAGCGTGCCGGTGTTCGACCTGCCCCAGTACCACGACCCGGCGTGGAGCGCCGTCGAAGGCGATGCGCTGCGCATAGAGGCCAACTACCTGAACCTGGCCGACAACCTCTGCGACCCGGCCCATGTGAGCTTCGTACACCTGAGCACGCTGGGCAACGCGGCCAGCGAGGACATCCCCGTGCACCACGAGGAGCTGGACGGCCGCATCGTCACCTGGCGCTGGATCATCGATGCGCCGGCCATTCCGCTGTTCGCCAAGTACGGCAATTTCAGCGGCAACGTGGACCGCTGGCACTACTACCACTACCACGCGCCCAGCATCGCCATCATCGACTTCGGCAGTGCCGCCACGGGCACGGGCGCACCCGAGGGCCGGCGCGACAACTGCATGCAGATCTATGCCTGCCACTTCATGACGCCCGTGGACCGGAACACCTCCATCGACCACTGGCTGCACGTCAAGAACTTCACGGCCGATGCCGACACCAATGCGGCCCTCTCCGCCGACTTCCGCGTCGCCTTCGCCGAGGACAAGGCCATCCTCGAAGCCATAGAGCGCAACGAAAAGCGCTTTGCCACGCGCAAGACCATCAAGATCGCCATCGATGCGGCCCCCCGGCGCATGCGCCGCATGGTGGACCGCATGATCGAGGGCGCGCCCACGGGCGGCTGAGGAGCGGGCCATGCACGACGAGACCCACCCCACCCTCCCGCCGATCGGCTGCAACGGCCGTGGCGTGCAGCGCTCCTCGCGCCACCAGCCCATCGGCCTTCAGGAGCTGCCCATACGCGAGCAGTTCCGCCTGGTCAGTGAAACCGGCGCCTTCGACTGCTTCGACCGCCTGCCTCTGCGCACGCAAATGGCCGAGTACGAGGCCGCCATCGCCGAGTTCAACCTGCCCGTGCACACGGCCAGCTGGTTCTACCGCCTGGGCGAGGACGAGGCCCTGCTGACCCACAACCTGCGCATCTGCCAGGCCATAGGCGCGCGCTGCCACAACATCATGACCTTCAAGCACCACCGCGACGGCCATGTGCTGGACGATGCCGAGATCACCGACCACTACCTGCGCGTCTACGACGACGCCATGTCTCTGGGCGTGGAGCCCAGCTTCGAGCTGCACGTCAACATGTGGACCGAGGACTTCCTGCGCGTACGCGAGGTGGCCCGGCGCGTGCAGGCGCATGGCGTGCCCTTCCACTTCACGCTGGACTACAGCCATGTGAACTTCAAGATCGGCAACCCGGCCGAGCAGGAACTGTCGGGCGTGCGCGAACTGGTCGAGAGCGGCGAACTGGTGCTGGACCCCTTCGAGCCCGGCTCGCTGTGCGAACAATGGCTGGACATGGGCATCGTGCGCTGGGCCCAGCTGCGCGCAGCCGGCCCCAACCAGCCCCTGAACCTGTGGCACCGCAACGAGGACGGCAGCCCGGGCCGGGGCATCCAGTACCCCATGCTGCGGCCCGGCCCTGGCGAATGGCATTCGCCCTGGCACGCCTATCTGCTGGAGCCCTCCAAAGAGGCCATCCGCAAGGTGCTGGCCTACCACCACGCGCACCCGCACAGCCCGCTGCGCCACCTCACCACCGAATTCATCAACCTGCCCGACTACGGCCTGGGCGCACGCTATGACCTGCTGGCGCAGAACGTGGCGGCCGCACGCTTCATGCGGCAAGCCTGGGACGAGATCTGCGCCCGCCCCGCAGTCCAGGCCTCGTGCAAAGGTGCATCATGACCCCCGCACAACACGCCCAAGGCCACGCCGTCATCATCGGCGCCGGGCATGCCGGCGGCACCCTGGCCGCCCTGCTGCGCCAGTACGGCCACCCGGGTCCCATCACCCTGGTCGGCGGCGAAGACCTGCCGCCCTACCAGCGCCCGCCGCTGTCCAAGGCCTGGCTGCAGCAGGCCATGGGCCCGGACGATCTGCTGCTGCGGCCCGCCAGCGCCTATGCCGACCAGGCCATTGCCCTGCGCCTGGGCGTGCGCGCCATGGCCATAGAGCCGGGCTCGCGGCAGGTAGCGCTGAACGACGGGTCGGCACTGCACTACGACCACCTGGTCATTGCCACAGGCGCTGCACCGCGCTGGCTGGCCCTGCCCGGGGGTGAGCGGCCCGGCGTGACCTACCTGCGCACCATGGAAGACGCGCAGGCGCTGCGGGGCCACCTGCAGACCGCCCGCTGCCTGGCCATCATCGGCGGCGGCTATGTGGGACTCGAAGTCGCGTCCACGGCCCGCAAGCTGGGGGTGCAGGTCCGGGTCATCGAGCGCGAAGGCAGGCTGCTGTCGCGCAGCGCCTCGCCCCAGATGGCCGCACATCTGCACGGCCTGCATGCAGGCCAGGGCGTGGAGGTGCATTTCAACGCATCGGTCACCGCCATCCAGGGCGACAGCCCCACCGGCATCACGGGCCTGAGGATGGCCGATGGCTCCCGCCTGGAGTGCGATGCCGTGCTCATCGGCGTGGGCGCAGCGCCCAGCGTGGAGCTGGCGCAGTCCCTCGGCCTGGACTGCGCGGGCGGCATTGCCGTGGACGGCGAAGGCCGTACCGCCATGGCCGGCATCTACGCCATAGGCGATGCCACGCGCCGCCCGCTGGCCGGCTACCCCGGGCTGCACCGGCTCGAAAGCGTGCCCAGCGCGCTCGAACAGGCCCGGCGCGCAGCCTGCGCCATCACGGGCCGCGCACTGCCCGCCCATGAAGCGCCCTGGTTCTGGTCCGATCAGTACGACACCAAGCTGCAGATCGCCGGCCTGCCCGGCCATGGCGACCAGACCGTGCTGCGCGGCGACCCGGCCAGCGGCAGGTTCGCCGTCCTGCACCTGCGCGGTGGCCAGCTGTGCGCCGCCGAATGCGTGAACTCACCGGGCGAATTCATGGCAGCGCGCAAGGCCATCGCCGCCACGCACTGCGCCGACCCCGGTTTCCCGCCCCGCCCCCCAAAAGCCCCACCCACGCCATGACCACCATCACCTTCATAGAACACAGCGGCCGCAAGCACGTGGTGCAGGCCACGGACGGCCAGAGCCTCATGCGCGCCGCCGTCTCCAACGGCGTGCCGGGCATCGATGCCGAATGCGGCGGCGCCTGTGCCTGCGCCACCTGCCATGTCTACATACAACCGGAGTGGCTGGACCGCGTGGGCCCGGCCCAGGGCGGCGAAAGGGAGATGCTGGACTTCGCCCTCGACGTGCGCGGCGACTCGCGGCTGGCCTGCCAGATCACGGTATCGCCGCAGCTCGACGGGCTGGTGGTGGGCATGCCGGTGGCGCAGAGCTGAGGGCTGTGCAGATGGGGATGCAACCCCGGACAGCCCGCCCTGCAATCGCGCACCACCCATGTCACCTAACGCAAGGCCGTGGGTTCCGGAACGCGTCAAGCGGCACCGCAAGCCATTGCCTGGAATCGAGAGGGCGAAGGGCTATCTCAGCCCACTACATTGGGTAATCAAATATCTCAAGAGAACCTGAGATCGTGGTCGGTAAATAGTACCTTGTATACCGGAGCAAAATCATCGCCTGAATTTATCAGCGTGAAATCCATATTCATCAAAAGAACACTCTTTTCCATAATGACAAATCCAGCCGATACTATCTTTTCAATTATCTTATTCAACAAATGATCGCACCCTGCCCCTGAAATCACCTGCCTGCCTGATTTATCAGAATTTTCCAGGATGGCCACATAATTTCCGACCCAGGAAATAAAAATCTCATAACAACCAATACTGCCATTGATGTCAAGGCGATAGCACACATCATCGTTCACATCTGAATAGTCCTGTGCCTCAGCGATATGCTCAATCGATTCTTTCAGCGCACTGGCATCACAAGATGGAGCAGATAATTCAGAGTAATTGGGTTCACGCAATGAACCATATTTCACCAGAACCTGTTCCGCAATATCCCGGATAATTGTACTCATTGGGTCAACTCCCCTGAAGGGTGACTTTCTTCATTCCACCCGTTTTATCCAGCAAAACAAGATCACGATAATATCCGGAATCTTCGTCAGGCAGATAAATATCAATCTTGAAATTCCTTGCCATAAAAGCAAAGATTGAATTCTCCACCACAACATCCTCTTCAAGATATACAGTGACCATTTTCATCCCTTGGAATTCATGAGAATCTTCAATCAGCAAAACAATTTTTGCCTTTTGCTCCACGAGCTGCTCGACTGAATCTATTGCACAAACATCACCAGGAGAAAGTTCCAAGGAACTCGCAAGATAACCGATCAGTGCTGCAGCCTCATGAACGCCGTCTACAAGAAAATTATTCCAGATCATGAATTGAATCTCATCCAGATGGATTCTTAAATCATCTTCAGCCAACAGAAACCCAAGACACTCCTACAGATTCAACTCCTTTTCAAACAGAGATATCGATTTCAACATCAGACTCTCTGGTGCATCTTGGCAAATCAACAATACAAACCTCACGCAATTGAGACCGGGAAATGCCCCATGAGCGAAGAATTCAACGGCATCCTCCAAGCTCTCGTTCAGGGAGATAGTGACAGCATCCATATCGCCGGCGTCCAGAATCAAGTCATCAATGATCTCTTCCGCGCCAGAGTAGTCTCCCCACGTCGCAAAGAATTCACATCCGATCTCCAGCAGCCTCGTTATTGCAAGATTGAATCCGGGGTCCTTACCCTTCCCCGTCACAACGAAACAGCCATGCGGAAGCGGACTGGATTGAATTCTTCCCGCATCGCAGGTTTTCGATACTACGAGCATGTTCTTCATGGGCGCATCTACATGTCCGACTGAACCCACTTCACCTCAGATGGGTGAATGGAAAAATTCGCCATCAGCTTGTTGATGGCAAAAACCGTCTCAACACCTCTGTCCACATAGATCGCTGTGCCTTTGGCTGGCGAATTCACGTAGAAATGAAAGAGGATGGTACCAACATCCTTATCCAAGGCATAGCAATAATGGCAGACATCCAGATCGTCAACATCTCTCACAAAATGCAGTCCGTGCTTTCTGGACAGCTCCGAAGGCCCATCAGACAACAGGATGACCGGCTTTGATTCGCCGCTGGGCCATGGATTATCTTCAGACATTGCTGCGTTTCCTTATCTGCCATGTTGCAATTGCTCGCCGTGGCGTGCTGTAGCCAACAACTTGCCCACCACCGCCCGCAAACACTCCACCAGCAACCGCGTCGTCGCCGTCATCGGCTGGCCGCGCAGGGTGATCAGGCCCACGGGCGGCAGGTCGATGGGCACGGGCAGGTCCAGCACGGCGACCAGCCCCTGCTGCGCGAAATGCTGCGCCACGCCGCGCGCCATGAAGGCCACGGCGCCGCGCTGGTGCAGGAAGCTGATCTGCGACAGGAATGAGGCGGACTCCACCAGGTCGGCGGGCGGATGCAGGCCGTGGGCGAAGAACTGCTGCTCCAGCTTCACGCGCAGCGATGCCCAGGGCGGGGGCATGACGCAGGGCATGTCGGCCAGCGCCTGCCAGCTCGCAGGCTGCGCCAGCAACGCATGGCCGGGGCGCACGACGGCGACCATGGGCTCGTCGTACAGGGCTTCGGTTTCCAGGTCGGGCGAGGCGTAGCCGGGTTCCAGCCGGCCCACGAACAGGTCCAGCTCGCCCATGCGCAGCTTGGGCAGCAGCCGCGTGAGATCGCCCTCCTCGACCAGCACCGTGGTCTGGGCCGATCGCGCCTTCAACTGCTCGACGGCCCGGGCCAGCAGCACGGGCGTGGCCACGACCATGGCGCCCACGCTGGTGCGCCCGCGTGTGCCGCTGGCCTCGGCCGCCATTTCATCGCGCGTGCGTTCGAAGCCCGCCAGCACCGAGCGCGCAAAGCGCACCATGCTGACGCCGGCCGCCGTGGGCTCGGTGCCGCGCGTGGAGCGCTCGAACAGCGTCATGTCCAGCATGCGCTCTATCTCGGCCAGGGTCTTGGAGACGGCGGGCTGGGTCACGGCCAGGAACTCGGCGGCACGGCCCAGGTGGCGGAACTGGTCCAGCGCCACCAGCAGCTGCAGGTGGCGCAGCTTGAGGTTGGAGCGCAGCACACGGTCTATCTTGCTCATGGGGTCTTCATAGCTTTGAGGTTATGAAGCCAGTCTATCTTTTCATTGGATTGTCATGATCAGGCGCTGAACAATCGCGCCAGTCAGCCCAAGGCCCGGATCACAGGGCTGCAAAAAGCCAATACAGGAGACAAGCGATGAACACCCCACGCACACGCCATGCAAGCCGGCGCGAATTCGTGCTCGCCACGCTCGGCGCAAGCGCACTGGCCGCCACCGGACCTCTATTCGCCCAGAACTGGCCCGAACGCCCCATCACCTTCATCTGCCCCTGGCCTGCGGGCGGCACGGCCGACCAGTCCATGCGAGCGCTGTGCACGGTGGCCGGCAAGCTGCTGGGCCAGCCGATCGCGGTGGAGAACCGCGCGGGCGCATCGGGAATGATCGGCGCCAAGGCGCTGGCCTCGGCCAGGGCGGACGGCTACACCATCGGCCAGATTCCCATCTCGGTCACGCGCTTTTCGCAGCTGGGCAGCCTGCAGGCCGATCCGCGCAAGGACTACACCTACATCGCGCGCACCTCGGGCCAGACCTTCGGCATTGCCGTGCCCGCCCATTCGCCGTTCAAGACGCTCAAGGACTTCGTGGCCGCCGCCAAGGCGAGGCCCGGCCAGGTGACCTATGCCCATGCAGGCGTGGGCGGTGCCACGCATGTGGGCATGGAGGAATTTGCGGGCGTGGCCGGCATACAGCTCAACCATGTGCCCTACAAGGGCGGCGCCGAGGCACTGCAGGGCGTGCTGGGCGGCCATGTGGATGCGCTGGCCGACTCCAGCTCCTGGGCTCCCCATGTGGAAGCCGGCAAGCTGCGCCTGCTGGCCACCTGGGGCGAGCAGCGCACGGCGCGCTTCAAGGACGTGCCCACGCTGCGCGAATGCGGCTACGACGTGGTGGTCGATGCGCCCAACGGCATTGGCGCGCCGCGCGGCCTGGACCCGGCCGTGGCGGCCAGGCTGCGCGAGGCCTTCCGCGCCGCCGTGGCCAGCCCCGAGTTCAAGTCCGTGGCCGAGAAGCTGGATGCACCGCTGCTGTACCTGGACGGCCCGGACTACGAGAAATACGTCAACACGGTCTATCAAAAAGAGACCGTTTTGATCGACAAGCTCAAGCTGCGCGAATTGATGAAGGGCTGACAGCCCGCGAACCCACACCGATGAAAGCCCCGCATGTCCCGCATGTCCCGCACCGATAGCCCCCTGCTGCACCTGCATCCCAACGACAACGTGCTGGTTGCCAAGACCGCTCTGTCGCTGGGCCAGGAGATTCCCGAACTGGGCGTGCGCGCCCGCGCCCAGGTGCCTGCGGGCCACAAGATCGCCGCGCGCCGCATCGCAGAGGGCGAGCAGGTGAAGAAGTACGACACCGTGATCGGCGTGGCCATGCGCGAGCTGGAGGCCGGCGACTATGTGCACAGCCACAACCTGCGCATCGTGGACTACTACCGCGACCCGGCCTTCGGCGCCGATGTGCGGCCCGTGGACTATGTGCCCGAGGCGCAGCGCGCCAGCTTCCAGGGCTTTGTGCGCGCCGGCGGCGGCGTGGGCACGCGCAATTTCATCGGCATCCTGTCGTCGGTGAACTGCTCGGCCACGGTGATCAAGCGCATTGCCGCGCATTTCACGGCCGAGCGCATGGCGGCCTTCCCCAACGTGGACGGCGTGGTGGCCTTCGCCCAGACCAGCGGCTGCGGCATGTCCTCGCCCAGCGAGCATTTCGACGTGCTGCGCCGCACGCTGGCCGGCTATGCGCGCCACCCGAACCTGGCCGGCGTGCTCATCGTGGGCCTGGGCTGCGAGCGCAACCAGGTCGATGCCCTGGTGGAGTCGCAGGGCCTGAGCGAAGGCCGGCTCATGCGCACCCTGGTGATGCAGGAGGTCGGCGGCACGCGCGTGACCATAGAGGCCGGCATCCGCGCCATCGAAGAGATGCTGCCCGAAGCCGATGCCGCGCGGCGCAGCACGGTCAGCGCCAGCCACCTGAAGATCGGGCTGGAGTGCGGCGGCTCAGACGGCTTTTCGGGCATCACGGCCAACCCGGCCCTGGGCGCGGCCATGGACATCCTGGTGCGCCACGGCGGCACGGCCATCCTGTCGGAAACGCCCGAGATCCATGGCGTGGAATTCATGCTCACGCGCCGCGCCATCACGCCAGCCGTAGGGCAGAAGCTGCTGGACCGCCTGGCCTGGTGGGAGCGCTACGCGGCCGGCCAGAACGCGCAGTTCAACGGCGTGGTCGGCCACGGCAACCAGGCCGGCGGCCTGGCCAACATCTTCGAGAAATCGCTGGGCTCGGCCATGAAGGGCGGCACCACGCCGCTGCGCGCCGTCTACGAATATGCCGAGCCCATCACCGAGCCGGGCTTCGTCTTCATGGATTCGCCGGGCTACGACCCCGTAGCCTCCACGGGCCAGATTGCCAGCGGCGCGCACCTGATCTGCTTCACCACGGGGCGCGGCTCCATGTTCGGCAGCAAGCCTGCGCCCACCATCAAGCTGGCCAGCAACACGCCCATGTACCGGCGCCTGGAGGAAGACATGGACATCAACTGCGGCCTGATCGTGGACGGCGAATGCGGCGTACCCGAGATGGGGCAGCGCATCTTCGCGCAGATCCTGCGCCACGCCAGCGGCGAGCCCACCAAGAGCGAGGCCCTGGGCCTGGGCGACCATGAGTTCGTTCCCTGGCACCTGGGCATCGTGAGCTGAGCCGCCCCTTACAACACCTGCATCCACCGATCCCATGCCACTGACCCTGACCCGCCCCGAGCTGCTGCGCAGCGCCAACTTCATCGCCGGCCAATGGACGACCGCGACTGCGACTGCGACTGCGACTGAGACGGCCACGCCCGCCGCACCTGCCCCACGCCTGGCCGTGACTGACCCCGCCACGTGCGCACTGATCACCGAGGTGCCCGACTCCGGCGCCGCCGAGGCCCGCGCCGCGCTGGACGCCGCGCATGCCGCCTTCCCCGCCTGGCGCAGGACGCCCGCCAAACAGCGCGCCGCCATCATCAAGCGCTGGAACGACCTGGTGCTGGCCCACCAGGACGACCTGGGCCGCCTCATCAGCCGCGAGCAGGGCAAGCCCCTGGCCGAGGGCAAGGGCGAGGTCGCCTACGCGGCCAGCTACATCGAATGGTTCGCCGAAGAGGCCACGCGCATGAACGGCGAGATCATTCCCGCGCCCGTGCCGGGCCGGCGCATGTTTGCGCTGCGCGAGCCCGTGGGCGTGGTGGCTGCCATCACGCCCTGGAACTTTCCGGCCGCCATGATCGCCCGCAAGATCGCGCCCGCGCTGGCCGCCGGCTGCACCGTGGTCTGCAAGCCCGCGGAAGACACGCCGCTGACCTCGCTGGCCCTGGTGCTGCTGGCCCAGGAGGCGGGGGTGCCTGCGGGTGTGCTCAACATCGTCACGGCCTCGCGCGAGAAGACGCCCGAGGTGGTGGATGTCTGGCTGGACGACGCGCGCGTGCGCAAGATCACCTTCACGGGCTCCACGCCCGTGGGCAAGCACCTGGCGCGGCGCAGCGCCGACACGCTCAAGAAGCTCTCGCTGGAGCTGGGCGGCAATGCGCCCTTCATCGTCTTCGAGGACGCCGACATCGAGGCCGCCGTCGACGGCTTCATGGCCGCCAAGTTCCGCAATGGCGGCCAGACCTGCGTGTGCCCCAACCGCGTCTTCGTGCACCGCAGCGTGCACGACGTGTTCGCACAGAAGCTGGCCGCGCGCGTGGCCGCGCTGCACGTGGGCCCGGCCAGCGACCCGGCCTCGCAGATCGGCCCCATGATCAACGCGCGCGCCGTGGAAAAGATAGAGCGCCATGTGCAGGACGCCGTGGCGCGCGGCGCCAGGGTGCTCACGGGCGGCAGGCGCCTGGATGCCCTGGGCGCCAACTACTACGCGCCCACCGTGCTCACGGGCGCCGATGCCTCCATGGCCTGCGCCTGCGAGGAAACCTTCGGCCCCGTGGCGCCGCTCACCGTCTTCGACAGCGAGGACGAGGTCATCGCCGCCGCCAACGACACGCCCTTCGGCCTGGCCGCCTACTTCTACAGCAACGACGCACGCCGCATCTGGCGCATGGCCGATGCATTGGAGACCGGCATCGTCGGCATCAACGAAGGCGCACTGGCCGCCGAGGCAGCGCCCTTCGGCGGCGTCAAGGAATCCGGCTACGGCCGCGAGGGCTCCACCCACGGCCTGGACGACTACCTGCACACCAAGTACGTCTGCCAGGGCCTGCTGGACTGAATCTTTCCCTCCACGAAATCACCGGACACCATGCCAGCCCACAACCCCTTCAAGACCGCCCTGGCCGCAGGCCAGCCCCGCATCGGCCTGTGGCTGTCCATGGCCGACCCCTACCTGGCCGAGGCTGCCGCCACCTGCGGCTATGACTGGCTGCTGATCGACGGCGAGCACGCGCCCAACGACGTGCGCAGCACCCTGGCCGCGCTGCAGGCCGTGGCCCCGCACCCGGCCCAGGCCGTGGTGCGCGTGGTCGAAGGCAGCACGGCCCTGATCAAGCAGATGCTGGACATAGGCGCCACCACCTTGCTCGTGCCCATGGTGGACACGGCCGAACAGGCGCGCGCCGTGGTGGCCGCCACGCGCTACCCGCCACTGGGCGTGCGCGGCGTGGGCAGCGCCGTGGGCCGCGCATCGCAGTGGAGCGCACGCGCCGACTACCTGCAGGTGGCCGACGACGAGGTCTGCCTGCTGGTGCAGGCCGAGACCGTGGCCGCGCTGCACAACCTTGAAGCCATCTGCGCGGTGGACGGCGTGCACGGCGTCTTCATCGGCCCCGCCGACCTGGCCGCCTCCATGGGCCACCGCGGCAACCCCGGCCACCCCGAAGTGCAGGCCGCCATCGAGGGCGCCATGGGGACCATCATCGCCAGCGGCAAGGCGGCCGGCACCCTGACCTCGGACCCCGCCCTGGCCCGCCGCTACCTGGATCTGGGCTGCAGCTTCGTGGCCGTGGGCGTGGATGTGCTGCTCTTCGTCAACGCGGCGCGCAGGCTGCGCGCGCAGTTCGATGATTCGCCGGTGGCCGAGCCTGCACAGCAGGCAGCTGCCGCCTATTGAATCAGCCAGCCACCAGCCAGGCCAGCAGCCCCGCCGCCGCTGCAGCGGCCGCCACACGCCGCGCGAACTGCGGCGCATAGGTCAGCAGCAGGCCCAGGGCCAGGGCCGCAAAGGTCAGCAGGCCCAGCCAGGCGGCCACGGCCACCGAGGCATTCCAGCGCAGCAGGCAAGGCGCCAGCGACACGGCCAGCAGCGCGTGGCCGGCCAGCCGCCAGGCCTTCAGGCGCGCGGGCGCCAGGCCTTCGGTGCCCAGCTGGTCCTGGTGCCGGTCCATGGAAGCGGCGATGACGGCAAAGCCTGCAAAGGCCAGAAAAAAGGCGGCAAGAATCATCATGACGCGCGCTCCAGCGTGGGGGCATGGCTGGCGGCGCGGGCTTGCGTGCGGGGCACTGCAGCCGCTGCCGGCTTGCCGCGCAGCAGCCACCAGGCCACCACGCCGTGGATGGCGGCCAGGCCCAGCATCAGCAGCTCGAAACTGGCGATGCTCCACTGCCCGTTGGCCAGGGTCTGCACCAGCGATGCGCCGCCCGTCAGCAGGTTGAGCAGGGGCAGCAGCGCGTACAGCACGGCGGCCAGCGCCATCTGCTGCAGCCAGGCATTGCGGTGCGAGACCAGCAGCGGATGCAGCAGGCACAGCAGCCAGATCAGGAAGAAGCCGTTGATTTCCCAGTCGGCACGCCCCTGCATGGGCACGGGCAGCAGGCGGTTGAGCCAGAAGAAGCCGGCCACGGCCACCGACAGGCCCGCGATGGAGCCCACGTTGAGCACCTCCACCAGACGGTGACCGAAGGGCGTACGGCCCAGCTTGCGGCGCTCGGGCATGCGCTTGACCACCCACAGCACCATGCCCGACGCGGCCATGAAGGTGCCGACCACGCCGCTGAGCAGCAGCAGCCAGCGCGTGGCGGGCTCGGCAAAGCGGCCCAGGTGCACGCCGGTGATCACATTGCCGGTGGCGCGCACCCAGGAGATGGCGGGCGCCTCGGGGCTGGCCTGCAACTGGCCGGTCACGCCGTCGAAGCGCAGGGTCTCGGACTGGCCGCGGTTGATGAGGCTCATGCCGCCGCCTTCGCGCAGCTCGACCACCGCGCGCGAGGTGCCGGGCGCGTTGACGGTGATGCTGCCCACGCCGTGCTCGGGCCAGCGGCTCGCGCCCTCGGCCATCATGGGCGCGATATCGGCCAGCGCGGCGGCCTGGCGCTCCTGTTTGCCACCGCGCGCCCCCGGGCCCTGGTTGGCCGCCTGACCGCGCGCACCCCGCACATCGGCGAAGTAGGCATTGGTGTCGCCGTTGTAGGCCGCCTGTATGCCCCAGGGCATGAGCATGAACATCAGCAGCACCAGGCCGCTGAAGGTGATGACGATGTGAAACGGCAATGCCAGCACGGCCGTGGCGTTGTGCGCATCCAGCCAGGAGCGCTGGCCCTTGCGCGGGCGGAAGGTGAAGAAGTCCGTGAAGATCTTCTTGTGCGTGATCACGCCCGTGATGATGGCCACGAACATCAGCATGGTGGCGAAGCCCACGATCCAGCGGCCCCAGATGCGCGGCATGGCGTGCAGCTCGAAGTGGAAGCGGTAGAAGAAGTTGCCGGCGCGCGTCTCGCGCGGCTCCAGCTTCTCGCCCGTGGCGGCGTCGATCTCGGCGCGCTTGGTGCCTGCGCGGCCCGTGGCGGCGCCGGGCTCGCGCCAGGATGCGGCCACCGCCACCTGGCGCGGGCCGGGCATGCCCAGCGTCCAGGTCGTGGCCTCCGGCGCGATGCGCTGCATGGCGTTCAATGCGCGCTGCGCGGTGTCGGCGTCCTGCACCGAGCCGTGCAGCTCGGGCCGCATCCAGTCGTTGATCTCGTCGCGGAAATAGCTCAGGGTGCCCGTGAAGAACACCGCGTAGAGCAGCCAGCCCAGCAGCAGGCCGCTCCAGGTGTGCAGCCAGGACATGGACTGGCGCAGTCCCTCGGGTTTGCCGTCTGCCCTCATGCGGCGGCTCCGTTTGACAGCACCCAGGCCAGAAGTCCCAGGCCCGCGCCCGGCAGGCCGATCACGGCCCAGGCGCGCCAGGCGCTGGCGCAGCCAAAGGCCCACATGGCCGCCACGGCGTAGATGATGAAGGCCAGCAGGGTCGAGCCCAGCGCCGCATCGGCCCGTTCGACGCCCAGCCAGACCATGGCGCGCGCGCCCGTGGCGGCGCAGGCGGCCGACAGCAGATAGCCGCCGCCGATCGCCGCCAAGGCGCGCGAGGCCACGGCCACGCGGTAGCGCAGCAAGGATGGAGAGGACCCTCCCGGGGTCGAGGCTTGCATGGGGATGACCTTTCTTGCGGATCGTTGCCCGTTCCGGACGCCGCGGCCGCAGCGCAGGCCCGGACGGACAAAGGCGCCACAACAGTTCAAGGTCTGTGCGGCGCCGGGCGTTGGCCGCGCGCCTGAAGCACGCCGCCTTTCAAAGAGCGGGAATGATAATGATTTTTATTACCCGAGTCATTTAAAGAAATGCAAAGCCGGCCTCCTGCCACCGGCCCCGACCATCTCCCTGGCGCCTTTTCCCCTATCGCGTCCGCCCCGCCAGCCAGCGCCCGCCGAACTGGTTGATCACCATGCCCGCCAGCACGGCCAGCGTGCCCATCCACTGCATGAAGGTAGGCCGCTCGCCCAGCAGCAGCATGGCCGAGACCAGGCCCACCACGGGCACCATCAGCGACAGCGGCGCCACCGTGCCGGCCGCATAGCGCTGCAGCAGGCGCGTCCACAGGCCATAGCCCAGCAGCGTGGCCAGCAGCGCCAGGTACAGGATGGAGGCCACGGCGGTCAGGTCGATCCCCGCCAGTTGCTGCACGACCGTATCCGCGCCATCGGTCCAGACGGCCAGGGCCATCAGCGGCGCGATGGGAAAGATGCTGCTCCAGACGATGAAGGGGAAGGGCTCGTAGGGGCCGCTGCGCGCCGCATAGCGCGTGATCATGTTGGACACGGCCCACATGCAGGCTGCACCCACGGTCAGCAAAAAGCCGGCCAGCGTCATGGCGTTGTCGCCTTCGCCATGGGCGCTGCCAATGGCAACCAGCCCGCCCAGCGACACCACCAGGCCCAGCCAATGCCACAGGCGCGCGGGCTCGCCCAGCAGGAAGGCGGCCAGCAGCAGCGTGACGAAGGCCTGCGTCTGCAGCACCACCGAGGCCATGCCGGCCGGCATGCCCAGCTTCAGGCCCAGGAACAGCATGCCGAACTGGCCCACGCCCTGCACCAGCCCATAGGCGGCCAGATAGCGCCAGCCCACCGACTTGGGCGGGCGCACGAACAGCAAAAAGGGCAGCGACGCCACCACGAAGCGCAGCGCGCTCAGCAGCATGGGCGACAGCGTCAGCAGGCCGAACTTCATGGCCACGAAGTTGGTGCCCCAGATCAGGATGACCAGCAGCGCACGCGCCCAGTCGCCACGGCTCAGGTGCTGCGCGGTCATGCCCTGCCCTCGGTGCAGCGGGGCCTGCAATGGTCAGGGACAGCGGCCGGCAGCACCGGCAAGGAACAGGAAGAAGGCATGGCGGGCAATGGGCAAAAAGAAAAGGGGCGGATCACATCCGCCCCCGGCGTTTGTACCACCGCAGCCCGTGCGCTGCCGGGCGGCCGTGGCTCGGCCCTGCGTTTCAGTCCGCCGCGTAGTCGATGGGATCGTGGGCATGCTGGCGCCCCAGCGCGCCGGCCATGGCCAGCATGAAGGCCAGGCCGCGCCGCACATCGGGCTCGCGTGCCATGCGCATCAGGCCGATCAGGGTGGGCGTTTCCTCCATGGCCTGCACCTGGGCCGCCGCCATGCGCGCGGCATTGCCCGCGGCCCAGGCCCCGCCCACGCCATCCTCGAAGGCCTTGGCAACCTTCTCGACCATGTAGTCGTCTGCCATGTCCACCAGGTCCGCCGTGGCCGACAGCAGATCGACCACGCGGTTCAGGCGCCGGCCCGCCAGCAGCGGCTCCAGCTTGCCCATCAGTTCGGCCAGCCCCTGCAGCGCGGCGTCGTCCTGCAGCAGGCCGCCGGCGGCGGGCTGCGCCACGGGAATGTCGGAAGCGATGTTCATCTCGGTGCTCCTTGTCTTCGTGCTTGGAATGACAATGCAAAGGCCCTGGCCTCAGACCAGGGCGCGGGCCACGGCCCAGTACATGCCGCGGTTGAAGCCCTTGCGCATCATGGAGCCGACCTTGGTCGGCGGCGTGGGCTTGACGTCGACCTGGTAGTCGTACCAAAGCGGCATGCCGCCGTCCAGGCCCATCTGGGCGATGGCCACCACGCGCCCGTCGTAGGCATCGCTGGTGCGGCCGAAGCGGATCTGCGAGGCGATGTTGTTCACCACCACGGGCGACTGGTTGTGGCAGGCGCCGCCGGCCTTGCTCACCGGCAGGTCCACCGTATCGCCCAGCACATAGACATGGCTCTGGCCCAGCACCTGCATGGTCTCGTGGTCGGTGGGCAGCCAGCCCTCGCCGTCCTGCGCCTGCGACAGGCCGCAGTCGCGCACGGCCTGCACGGCGCGTATGGGCGGCGTGGCCATGAGGATGTCGAAGTCCTCGGCCTGGCCCTCTTCCGAGTGGGCCACCTTGGCCTCGGGGTCCACGCGCGCCAGCGTGAATCCGCGCTGGTGGCGAATGCCGCGCTGCTCGAACACCGTGGGCAGGATCTCGCAGGTGTCCTTCTGCAGGAACAGGCAGTTGCGCAGCAGCTGCGAGACCGTGGGATAGGTGTAGACGATCTCCACCTTGTCGCGCACGCCGCGCCGGCGCAGCAGGTCGTCCAGCATCAGCGTGGTCTCTATGGGCGCGATGCCGCACTGGTGCGGCACATTGGGCGTCTTGGGAAAGGTGACGGTGACGAAGATGCGGCCCTTTTCTATGCGCGCCAGCTTGTCGGCCAGCTGCCGCGCGGGCGCGTGCTGGTAGAAGTGGTCGCCGGCCTCGGCCAGGCCTTCGATGCGCTCGGGCGAGGGCACGCAGCCCGTGGAAATCACCAGATGGTCGTAGCCGAAGCGCTTGCCGCTCCTGCAGTGCACGGCCTGCAGCGCGAAGTCGAAGCGTTCCACCTCTTCCACCTGGAAGTCGATCTCGGGCCGCAGCAGGCCGCGCTGCCTGCGCCGCAACTCGTCGCGGAAGAAGGCATTGAAGGCCACGTACATGAAGGCCGGCTTGTAGTAGTGCCAGGGCGAGTTCGACAGCATGGTGATGCGCACCTTGCCTGTGACCACCTCCGGATACAGCTTGCTGACCAGGTGGTTGGCGGTCATGGTGCCGCCAATGCCCCCTCCGATGATCAAGATGTGATGCGCCATCCCTGCTACTCCTTGTGCTTTCGCCTCAGTGGAACAACCGCTGGCGCCGCACGGCGCCAGCGCCGGAAAATGCGCCGCTCAGTCAGGCTTGAGCGATCGCCACACCCCGTCCCAGAGCGCGTCGAACAGGGGCTCTATGGGCGTGTCGATGATGCCGTCCAGCCGCAGGCAGATCATGCGGATCGCGCTGCCGTACATCAGGCTGGCCGCCACCATGGGCTCCATCTGGCGGATCTCGCCATCGGTCATGCCGGCGAACACGAAGCCGCGCATGCGCACGAAGGCCGAGGCCGAGCAGATGGCCTGCTCGTCGGGCAGAAACTCGCGGTGGCGCGCATTGACCACGAAGCCCATGGCCTCGGGCTCGGCCTCGGCCAGCCCGAACAGCATGCGCAGCACCTCGCGGCAGCGCTGGGCGCTGCCCGCGTGCCGCTCCTCGATATCGTCGAGCAGCACATTCATGCGCGCCAGCAAATGCCGGTACAGCTCGCGCGCAATGCCTTCCTTGTCGGCAAAGTGGTTGTAGAAGAAACCGATGGACACGCCGGCCTCGGCGCACAGGTCCTGTATCGAGGTATTGAAGAAGCCCCGCTCCACGAACAGCCTGAGCGCCACGCGCAGCGTCTGCACATGGCGCGATCCCGCGTGCGGAAAGAAGGTCCAGGCCTCGTCTTGCATGAGAACCGATAGTAGAACGAATCTTCATTCTATTTTTCACAAGCACTTGCAAACTACACCAGGGTTTTCCTGGACCTTGGCCTTAATCCATCAGCCGGAGTGCCTCGGCAAGCGACGCCACGTTGGCAATGCCCAGCTTTTCGTAGATGGAGCGGATCTGGTTGCGCACCGTGGCAGGAGCACGCTGGAGCTGGACCGCAATCTGCTTGTGCGTCAGGCCCCGGACCACAAGCCGGGCAACCGTGGCTTCGCGGGGGGACAGCCCGTCGGCTGCGCACCGGGGGCGCGCTCGCAACCACAGCAGGCCGTGCTGCGTGAACAGCGTGATGACCAGGGTGTGGGCCACCAGACGATGGGCGCCGCCCTGTGCCGCAGTCTGCACGGCCGCAGGCAGGCGAGGACCTTGCCAGCCCGGCCATTCGGCGCGCAAGGCGTGCTCGAAGACGACGTCCATGTGGTGGATGATGCCGCGCGGGTCTGCCAGTGCCGAGCCCAACGGATCACGGGCCAGGCCCTGCCGAAGCTGCCCCAGATGCGTGAGGCGGTTGAGTTCCAGCGCCTGCTGCACATGGGGCAGCAGCGCGGCCAGCAGTTGGCGCTCGCCCTCGGTGCAATGCGCATCCGTGCGGGCGCGAAACAGCGTGAGCCAGCGCGTGTAAAGAGTGGCCGGGTTCACCATCCCGCCGATGAAGAAGTGCGACTGCTCGAAGCGCCTGCCGTAGTCGCGCAGCGCCCCCTGGTGCCTGCCACCGAACCAGGTCCTCGCTTCAAAGGCCAGCGTCTCGCTGGGGTGCCTGGCGACGGCCTGCGCCGCCGTGTCCAGGTGCTTGACCTCTTCATAGGCCTGCAGCATTTCGGGCGGCTGCAGGTGAAGATGGATGGTGTGGATATCGATGCCGGCCGTCGTCATGGTGGCCGAGCCCCACATGGCCGAGTCGAAGGGCAGCACGGGTTTGAGCAGGTCCAGCGCCTGGTCCTGGAAATGCTCGACAGGCTGCTCGTGCGATAGCCGGTAGAGGTTCAGCAGCAGGTGGTTGTACGCAGCGTCCATGGCGGCTTGCCTGCCTCTCTTCGATACGTTGAGAACAACTGCACGGGCGGGTGTTGCGCGTGCCGTGCCCTCTTGTCCCACCCCGGCAGCGCTTCAGGATAGTGCAATTGCATCATTTTGTTTGTTGCGTGTCACAAATAGAGTTGGCTTGCCACACACATTCCTGTACCGACACCATGCAAATTCAATCCCGTGCATCCACTTCCCTTCCCGCCGTGCGCCCTTTGCTGCTGTGCGGCCTCGTTGCAAGCCTCTATGCCTGTGGAGGAGGCAGCGGCGGTACCGACAGCGGCGGGGGCACCGGCGGCGGCACCGTGACACAGCCGGCCATCACGCTGTCAGGCACCGTCGCCATCGACCAGGCCGTGCGCAACGCTGCAGTCTGCGTGGATCTGAACGCCAATGCAGCCTGCGACACGGGCGAACCCAGCGCAGCGGCCACCGGCAGCGACGGCAAGTTCAGCCTGACCTATCAACCCGGCGATGCGGCAGCCACCGCTGCCTTCAACCAGGCTCCCGTGCTGGCTCGCATCACACCCGAATCCGTGGACGCTGCGGACCCCACCAGCACCGCCACAGCCAAGGCGTTCGTGCTGTCTGCACCGGCTGGCAAATCCGCGCAGATCAATCCACTGACCAGCCTGGTGCAAAAGGCCATCGCGGCCGGCACGGCCAGGGAAGTGGCCGAGGCTGCAGTGGCCCGCCAGCTCGGCATCGACGCCGCCAGGATCTACGACTACCAGAGCGACGCGGCCTCCAGTGCCGCCGTGCTTGCGGAAACCGCGCGCACAGCCGCCAAGGTCACCGCCTACGCGCTTGAGTTGGGCGTGCCTATCCAGGTGACGGCACCTGGCGCAGCGGCCGTGGCATCGAACCAACTGGCGTTCCTGAACTACGGCAACGCGCAGAACTACTCCGTGCGTGAACGCAGGTCCGATGGCGTCGTCCAGGCAGACGGCTTTGCCCACCAGTTCGAGACACGCAGCGGAAAAACCAACGGTGCGCCCAGTACACAGGAAGCGCTGTTCCCGTCCGTCACGCTCACCAGCACCGGATGGACGCGCTGCGACAGCTCCGTTGCGCGCCTGACGACACAGGGGGTTCCCTCGCGCACACTGCTGTGCAACCAGTCCACCGCCTACCTGGGCTTTACCACCGCTTCGCAGGACGTCAGCGGCAAGCCCATGGCCGAAGTCATCACGCAATTGCGTGCCGGAGACACAACGCTGCAGGCCGAGGGCATTCGCCATGACCGCTCCATCGAAATGGACCCCGCCACGCTGGGCTCGGCCGTCTTTCCGCAGGGCGCACAGATGCGCACTGCACTGTCGGTGCAGTTGAACCGGTCACCAGCTTTCATCAACAACACGGCCACGGACCGCTTCGGCTTCGCCACGCTGGAAGCCATGATTGCCGGCCGCCCGGCCAGCGCGGTGAACCTGTCGACTCCAGCCACCGTGCGCGCCTCGACAGTCGGGGCGGCGGGGCCGGTCGATGCCAACCATGTGTTGCGCGTGGCCTTCATCGATGCGGCCAACGCCCAGTTCTACAGCTGTGAGTCCACCCCTCCGGCCTACAGCGATCTGGGCGCCTGCACCGCGCATTCGCAAAGCGCGTACACCCTCTCCACCTCCCAGGGCGTGCGCCTGCTGAGCTTTGCCGACTTCCCTGGCAAGACCTTCATGCAAGGCGTGACGCGGGGCTATACGGAATTCGACGGTAGCGTATTCGGCTATCGACTGCCTGCCGCCATTGCCAGTGAAGATCAGGCACTCAGCTATTCCACCCGCCTGAACGGCGTGGCCTGGACTGCCATGAAAACGGTTCTGGGCATTGAGTGAGCCTTGCAGCCGGGAGCGGGCATTTCAAGCAAGGGATGGGGCGAGGTATCCCACGCGGCGCCCTGCTGCCGCGTGGGCCGGCATGCCGGATATGCGTGCCTCAACTCCATCCTGCCGGACCGTAGAATCCGCGCGCAGCCATTGGAGACCGAGACAACAATGACGGGCTGCACACGAATCCGACCCAAAGGCTTTTTGCAAATGCAACTCCCCATCCACGTCATCGACGCATTCACATCGGAACGATTCAAGGGCAATCAGGCCGCCGTCATTCCCCTGGATGCATGGCTTGCCGATTCCACGCTGCAGGCCATTGCCGCAGAGAACAATCTCTCGGAAACCTCGTTCCTGGTCTGGAGTGCCGAGCGCGCCGCCTTCGAGATCCGCTGGTTCTCCCCGCTCACGGAGATCGCGTTCTGCGGCCACGCCACGCTGGCAAGCGCCTTCGTGCTGTTCGAGGCCGACCCGGCGCTGCGCAGCATCACGTTCTGGGCCGCTGCCGTGGGCAAGGTCACCGCCACGCAGGAGGATGGCGGACGCATCGTCATGACCTTCCCGCGCCGCGATGCCAAGCCGCTGGATGAGGTGCCGGCCGCGCTGCGCGAAGGCCTGACGCCCGCACCCACGGCCTATCTTGTGAACCAGCAGGCCTACGTGGCGGTCTACGCCGCCGAGGCCGACGTTCTCGCCGTCAAGCCGGATCTGGAACGCCTGAAGTCGCTGGGCCCGCTGGATGTGGTGGTGACCGCGCCTGCGGATGCGGGCGCCTCGTATGACTTCGTCAGCCGCTACTTCTGGCCCGCCAATGGCGGCGAGGAAGATCCCGTCACGGGCTCCATCCATGCGGCGCTTGCACCTTACTGGGCAGGCAGGCTGGGCAAGAACCGTCTGGTCGGCCACCAGGCCTCGCGCCGCACGGGCACGCTGTTTTGCGAAGTGACGGATGCCAGCGTCGAGGTGGCTGGCCACTGCGCGCGTTACCTGACCGGGACGATCACCGTCTGACACCGGGCTCGTCCCGATGGAGCCGACGCGGAAGGCGCATCAGCGCCGAAGGCAGCGACCGGCGCCATCGACAAGGCGGGCCATTTCCCTGTCCACGCCCAGGTCGGTGCAATAGGCACCCGCCCCGCGCAGTGACAGATCCAGAGTGGCTGGCTTGCTCCTGGAAACCTCGGCCCTCAGCCGAAAGCCCGCCACGTTGGGCGCGCCGTAGTCAGCCGTCTCCAGCACGCCCGCCCGGGTGTCGCGGATGGCATGGCCGTTGCCAAGGTGGTAGGCGCCCTCGTTGCCGGCCATGGCTTCGTCAAGGCAGGCAAAGGCCTGCTCGGCCGATGCACCTTGGGGCAGGAGCAGCGACGCGGTTGTGCTGGGGCCCATGGCATCGCACATGCCTGCAGAGATTGCGCAGCCGCTCAACAGGCCTGCAAGGCCCAGTACCCATATCCGCATTCACGCTTCCTTTCCAGAGGCCATGGAATCCGCGGCAGTGTATCGACCCGGCCGCGGCGCCGGGCTCGCAATGCGCAGGGAATAGTCTCTCGCCTTGCCGATACCCCCGAGACACGCAGGTACCATCCGCGCATGAGTACCCACTACGAATCCCTGTCGCAAGCCGACGCCTACCGCGACGCCTTCGACGTGGAAGCGCCCGCGGCCAGCGAGCGCAACATGACGCCGCGCAAGTCCGGCTTTTTCATCCGCAGCGTCGCCGTGGCTGCAGAGGCAGCCGCTGAACAGGCAGAACCTGCAGCTCCCGACACACCGCCTGCAGCACCCACCACTCCCGCACGCGAGCTGGTTGCCGCCCAATGGGGCCTGGTGCCGCACTGGGTGAAGTCGGCCTCCGACGGCCGGCTGCGCGCGCTCAAGCTGGTGAATGCGCGCTCCGAAACGGTGTCCACGGCCCAGGCCTTCCGCGATGCATGGCTCAATGGCCAGCGCTGCATCGTGCCCATGGCCGCCTTTTTCGAGGATGACTACCGCAACGGCAAGGCCCTGCCCACGCGCATCTCGCGCATCGACGGCAAGCCCATGGGCGTGGCCGGCGTGTGGGCGCAGTGGACGGGTCCGGACGGCGAGGTGCTGCTGAGCTACGCCCTGCTCACGGTCAACGCCAACAGCCATGCGCTGCTGCACCGCTACCAGCAGCCCGGCGCGGAAAAGCGCATGCCGGCGATTCTCAACGAAGGCGCCTACGACGCCTGGCTCAACGCGCGCGTGGAAAAGGCCCGCGAGTTCATGCGCCAGTACCCGTCCAACTGGCTCACCGCCAATCCGGTGGAGCGAAAGGCCGACAAGCGGCCTCCAGGCCTGATGGGCTGACAGGCTGGCGCATGGCCCTTGTCCCGCGCGCTACGGCGCCTTGGGCAACGCGTTGATGGAGCGCAGGATGTCGCGCGTGATGTCCTGGCGCTTGGGCAAGTCGGCCAGCCGGTGGGGCGTGTCCATGTTCATGGCGAAGAACACGGGGCCGGCCGGCCATTCCACCCAGCCTACCCACCAGCCGATACGGCCCGTCCAGCCGGTTTTGGCGCGCAGTATCCAGTCCGGGCCGGCCTCGTTGATCATCACGTCCTTCACCAGCCGCTGGTGCTCCACCGGCAAGGGCAGCCGATTGCGGTACAGCCGCTGCAGGAAGGCCACCTGCTCCAGTGCCGAGATGGCAAGGTCGCCCTCCACCCAGAAAGGCGCCTCGCCCGTGGCCAGCGCATTGCCGTAGTCGATCTTGCGCATGTAGGCAGCCTCGCGCGCGCTGCCAAGCTCCCTGGCAAAGCCTTCGTACACCCACAGGGTGGAGTTGCGCATGGCCGAGCGCAGGTCCTGATCGGCATTCCAGGCCGGCAACTGGCGCTTCACGCCATCCCAGGGAATGCGCTGGAATTCATCGCGCAGCAGCCCGGCGTCCAGCGCGAACAGGCTGTGCGGGATCTTGAAGGTGGAAGCGGGCGAGTAGCGCCGCGCCGCGCGGTCACGGTTGTGGACGTAGACGGCTTCGGCCTGGCCTCTGGCATCGACCACGACGATGCTGCCATCGACCTTGGCATCGGCAAAGAAGCGGTCCCACTCGGGCTTGTCCTGCAGTTCGGCAGCCGCCAGCGCCGCCTGCGACAGACAGGCGAGCAGCGCGGCGCACATCAGATTTCTTCGATTCATGCAGGCAGTTTAAGAGCTGCACCACCGCACGGCGATGGTGCACCGCCTGCCCGGCTGCCCTGTTTTGACTCGCTGTTTTCCCGTTTTGGTGTTCCGGCCGCATCGCGCGGGCCCCCAAGGACCCCGTGTGCGCTGGCACGACTTGTGCAAGGCCGCTGCAGGCCGGCCAATGCAGCCATGGCGGCAACGGCAGACGGCCCCATGACCACAACAAACAAGGGAGTCATTGCATGCACAGGTGCGCACGGGCATTGAGAACATTGGTGGCGCGAGGATGGGTCGCGGTCCTGGGTGCGGCGCAGACGGCGCAGGCGGCCGAGCAGGCGATCACGCGGCCGTCGCTGGTGGCGGTAGAATCCATCAGCGCCGTGGACACGGTCTGGCTGATGACGGCCACGGTGCTGGTGCTGCTGATGACGCTGCCCGGCATTGCGCTGTTCTATGCGGGCATGGTGCGCCGCAAGAACGTGCTCAACACCATGGCCAGCGTGGTGGCGATTGCCTGCCTGGTGAGCATTCTGTGGTTTGCACTCGGCTATTCGCTGGCCTTCACGCCCGGCAATGCGTGGATAGGCGGTGATTCGCGCGCCTGGTTCGCGGGGCTGGATTTCAACGCCGCCAAGGGACTGGTGGCCGTGAGCCACCTGGCGCCGCATGTGCCCGAAGCAGCCTATGCCATGTTCCAGCTGGCCTTTGCCGTGATCACCGCCGCCTTGCTGGTGGGCGCCTGGGTGGAGCGCATGCGCTTCGGTGCCATGCTGATCTTTGTGGGGCTGTGGAGCCTGTTGGTCTATGCGCCAGTGGCGCACTGGGTGTGGGAGCCCGGGGGCTGGCTGGCGCGCATGGGCGCGCTGGACTTTGCCGGAGGCACCGTGGTGCATGTGAACGCGGGCGTGGCCGGCCTGGTCTGCGCCTGGTTCCTGCGGCCGCGCCGCGGCTACGGGCACGAGCCCTTCGAGCCCTACAACCTGGCCTTGACCATGATGGGCGCAGCCCTGCTGTGGATGGGCTGGTTCGGCTTCAACGCAGGCTCATCGCTGGCCGGGGACAGCCGCGCGGCGCTGGCGCTGGCCGTCACCCACATTGCCGCGAGCGCGGGCGCCCTGGCCTGGTCGCTGGCCGAGTATGTGGTGCGCGGCAAGGCCACGCTGCTGGGCCTGTGCTCGGGGCTGGTCGGCGGCCTGGTGGCGATCACGCCGGCAGCGGGTTTCGTGACGCCGCTGTCGGCGCTGTGCATCGGCCTGATCGCCGGTGTCGCCTGCTACTGGGGCGCCACGGGCCTCAAGCGGCTGCTGGGCGCGGACGATTCGCTGGATGTGTTTGGCGTGCATGGCGTGGGCGGCATCGTGGGCTCGCTGCTGACCGGCGTGTTTGCCAGCCCGCAGATCAGCGGCGTGCAGGGCAGCGTGCTCACCCAGGCCGTGAGCGTGCTGGCCGTGGCCTTGTTCACGCTGGTGGCCACGGCCGTGCTGCTGTGGCTGCTGGACATGCTGATCGGCCTGCGCGTGGACGAGGAAAGCGAGCTGCAGGGCCTGGACCTGGCGCTGCACCGCGAACGCCTGAGTGGATGAACGGCCGGGCCGCAAAGCGGCCCCGCGCCCGATGATCGTCAAACCGAAGGAGTGCCCACTACATGCCCGAAAGCGAACTCCTGGCCATCGCCGCGCACCTGCATGTGCTGCTGCGCAGAAGCTGCGGCCGCGTGACCGATACCGAATGGCTGGCGGCCAATGCCGAATACGCCGCCGAAATCATCCGCTTCGCCCGGGAGCAGGAAGGGACGCGCAGCACGCCCGAACTGGTGGACTGGACCCACCGCTTCGAAGCCGCCTGGAACGCCGCGCTGGCCGGGCCCACCGAGCGCTCGCCGCTCATGCAGCGCGCCGGCGAGCTGATGCGCCAGCGCGCGGAAAACCGCAAGTACGTGGGCACGCTGCGCTAGCGGCTTGCCTGATCAGGCCGGTGGCGCGGGCACGGAGTGCAGCAGCACGGGCGCGTCGCCATCGCCGTTGACGCTTTCCATCTGCACGCCAAAGCCCCACAGGCGCGCTGCGTGCTTGAGCACTTCCAGCGCATCGTCGGACAGGGGCCTGCCCTGGTAGCGCGTGTGGCGCAGGGTCAGGCAGCGGTCGCCGCGCAGGTTCACGTTCCAGACCTGGATATTGGGCTCGCGCGCGCCCAGGTCGTACTGCTGCGACAGGGTCTGGCGCAGGGTGCGGTAGCCGTCGTCGTCGTGGATGGCGCTGACCAGCAGCTCGCGTTCGCTGGCATCGTCATGGATGGAGAACAGGCGCATGTCGCGCATCAGCTGCGGACTCAGGTACTGGCCGACAAAGCTCTCGTCCTTGAAGTTCTGCATGGCGTGGTGCAGCGCCGGCAGCCAGGGCGTGCCGGCCAGATCGGGGAACCAGCGGCGGTCTTCCTCGGTCGGGTCCTGGCAGATGCGGCGGATGTCGCGGTACATGGCAAAGCCCAGCGCATAGGGATTGATGCCACTGTAGGCGCGGTGTCCGGCGGGCGGCTGGTAGATCACGTTGGTGTGGGAGGACAGCCATTCGATCATCACGCCGTCGGTCAGCCAGCCTTCGTCGTACAGGGTGTTGAGCAGGGTGTAGTGCCAGAACGTGGCCCAGCCCTCGTTCATCACCTGGGTCTGGCGCTGCGGGTAGAAGTACTGGGCGATCTTGCGCACGATGCGCACGATCTCGCGCTGCCAGGGCTCCAGCAGCGGGGCGTTCTTCTCGATGAAGTACAGCAGGTTTTCCTCGGGCTCCTTGGGAAAGCGCTCGCTGTGCTGCGCCGCGCTGTCCTTGCCGGGGCGCGCCGGCAGGGTGCGCCACAGCTCGTTGACCTGCTGCTGCGCATAGGCCTCGCGCTGCTCGCGCTCGGCCCGCTCGCGCGCCAGGCTTTTCTTGGAGGGGCGGCGGTAACGGTCCACGCCCAGGTTGGACAGGGCGTGGCAGGAGTCCAGCCATTGCTCCACCGTCGTCAGGCCATGGCGCTCCTCGCACTGGGAGATGAAGTCGCGCGCATAGACCAGGTAGTCGATGATGCTGCCCGCATCCGTCCACATGCCGAACAGGTAGTTGTTCTTGAAGAAGCTGTTGTGGCCGTAGGCCGCATGGGCGATCACCAGGGCCTGCATGGCGGTGGTGTTCTCCTCCATCAGATAGCTGATGCAGGGATTGGAGTTGATGACGATCTCGTAGGCCAGGCCCATGTGGCCGCGCCGGTAGCGCCGCTCCGTCGCCATGTATTCCTTGCCATAGCTCCAGTGGCGGTAGCCCACGGGCATGCCCACGCTGGCGTAGGCGTCCATCATCTGCTCGGCCGAGATCACTTCCAGCTGGTTGGGATAGGTGTCCAGGCCGTAGCGTTCGGCGGCGGCCGCAATCGCTGCGTGATAGCGTTCGATGAGCTCGAAGGTCCAGTCGCTGGGATCGGGCAGAGGCTCGGCCGGCCGCGCCCCCGCCGGCAGCGGCGCGGAGGGCACGATGCGCTGGGCCCGGTCGCTGGCCAGATGGGATTTCCACTGCGGCGTGGCATGGCGGGGCGCCAGCACGGGATAGTGAGAGAGGTTCATACCGATACCCCCTCTTTCTTGAACAGGTCGCGGAACACGGGATAGATCTCGCTGGCGTCCGACACCTTGCGCATGGCGAAGTGCGAGAACAGCGGCAGCACCTGGCTGTATTCCTGCCACAGGCTCTGCTCTTCCTGCACCACCTGCACATAGGCGAAGTAGCGCACCAGCGGCAGGATTTTCTCGACCAGCAGGTTGCGGCAGTTGGAGCCGTCGTCGCCGAAGTTGTCGCCATCGCTGGCCTGGGCCACGTAGATGTTCCAGTCCCCGGACGGGTAGCGCGCGCGGATGATCTGGTCCAGCAGCACCAGCGCACTGCTGACCACGGTGCCGCCGCTTTCCTGGGAGTGGAAGAACTCGTCCTCGCTGACCTCGGCCGCCTGCGTGTGGTGGCGGATGAAGACGATGTCGATCTTCTCGTAATGCCGCGTCAGGAACAGGTACAGCAGGATGAAGAAGCGCTTGGCCAGGTCCTTGCGGTCCTGGTCCATGGAGCCGGACACATCCATCACGCAGAACATCACGGCCTGGCTGATAGGCGCAGGCACGCGCGTGCGGTTGCGAAACCGCAGGTCGATGGGGTCGAGAAAGGCCACCGTGCCCATGCGCAGCTTCAGCGCATCGATGCGCTGCTGCAGCTCGGCCGCCGCCTCGCTGGTGCCATCGTCCTGCGCCAGCAGCGCTTGCAGCTGCTCCTCCAGTGCCTTGAGTTCGCGGTGCGGCGCCTTGGTCAGCGCAATGCGCCGGCCCAGGGCGCCGCGCATGGTGCGCAGCAGGGCCAGGTTGTGCGGCGTGCCGTCGTGGCTGTAGCCGGCGCGGCGCGTCTTGTACTGCATGGTGTTGCCGATGTGGGTGCGCAGCAGCCGCGGCAGGGCCAGGTCTTCAAAGAACAGTTCCATGAACTCTTCCTTGGTCAGGGTGAAGGTGAAGTCGTCCTCGCCCTCGCCGCTGTCGCTGGCCTGGGAGCCGCCGCCGCCTGCGCCGCCCTGCGGCCGGGCAATGCGGTCGCCGCGCACATGCTCGGTGTTGCCCGGATGCACCGTGTCATGGACGCCGCCCTGCCCGTGGTGGAACACGGGCTCGCGGATGTCCTTGCGCGGGATGGAGACGCTCTCGGACTCCTCCATGTGGCGGATGCCGCGCTTGTCCACCGCGCGGCGCACCGCCTCGGCGATCTGCGCCTTGTAGCGGCGCACGAAGCGCTCGCGGTTGCCCACCGACTTGTTCTTGCCGGCCAGCCTGCGATCGATGATTTGCAATGCCATCTGTTCCCCCCAGCCCGGGCGCGCCGAAGGGCGGCGCACCCACCCGTCAGTTGCTCTTGCGAACGCGCAGGTACCACTCGCACAGCAGGCGCACCTGCTTGGACGTATAGCCCTTGGCCTCCATGCGGGTGACGAAGTCCTCGTGCTTGCGCGCGTCCTCGGCACTGGCCTTGGCATTGAAGCTGATCACGGGCAGCAGCTCCTCGGTATTGGAGAACATCTTCTTCTCGATCACCACGCGCAGCTTCTCGTAGCTGGTCCAGCTGGGGTTCTTGCCCTGGTTGTTGGCCCGCGCGCGCAGCACGAAGTTGACGATCTCGTTGCGGAAGTCCTTGGCATTGGCAATGCCCGCGGGCTTCTCGACCTTCTCCATCTCGGCGTTGAGCGCGTTGCGGTCGAAGGCCTCGCCGGTATCGTTGTCGCGGTACTCGCTGTCCTGTATCCAGTAGTCGGCGTAGGTGACGTAGCGGTCGAAGATGTTCTGGCCGTACTCGCTGTAGCTCTCCAGATAGGCGGTCTGGATTTCCTTGCCGATGAACTCGGCATAGTGCGGCGACAGGTACTCCTTGATGTAGCTGGTGTACTTGGTCTCCAGCTCGGCCGGGAACTGCTCGCGCTCGATCTGCTGCTCCAGCACATACATCAGGTGGACCGGGTTGGCCGCCACCTCGGTGCTGTCGTAGTTGAAGACCTTGGACAGGATCTTGAACGCGAAGCGCGTGGAAATGCCCGACATGCCCTCGTCCACGCCCGCATAGTCGCGGTACTCCTGGAAGCTCTTGGCGCGCGGGTCCGTGTCCTTGAGGCTTTCGCCGTCATACACCTGCATCTTGCTGAAGATGCTGGAGTTCTCGGGCTCCTTCAGCCGCGTGAGCACGGCGAACTGGGCCATCATCTTGAGCGTGCCGGGCGCGCACACGGCGCTGGCCAGGGACGACTCGCGGATCAGCTTCTCGTAGATGCGCACCTCCTCGGAAACGCGCAGGCAGTACGGCACCTTGACGATGTAGACCCGGTCCAGGAAGGCCTCGTTGTTGCGGTTGTTGCGGAAGGCCTTCCACTCGCTCTCGTTGCTGTGGGCCAGCACCATGCCGTCGAAGGGAATGGCGCCAAAGCCTTCCGTTCCCTTGTAGTTGCTCTCCTGCGTGGCCGTCAGCAGCGGGTGCAGCACCTTGATGGGCGCCTTGAACATTTCCACGAACTCCAGCAGGCCCTGGTTGGCCAGGCACAGGCCTCCCGAGTAGCTGTAGGCGTCGGTATCGTCCTGGGCAAAGTTCTCCAGCTTGCGGATGTCCACCTTGCCCACCAGGCTGGAGATGTCCTGGTTGTTCTCGTCGCCGGGCTCGGTCTTGGCAATGCCCACCTGCCTGGAGATGCTGGGATAGCGCTTGACCACGCGGAACTGGCGGATGTCGCCGCCGAGCTCCTCCAGACGCTTGACGGCCCAGGGCGACAGCACATGGTTGAGGCAGCGCCGAGGAATGCCGAACTGCTCCTCCAGCAGCGGCCCGTCCTCCACGGGGTCGAACAGGCCCAGCGGCGACTCGTTCACGGGCGAGCCCTTGAGCGCGTAGAACGGCACCTTCTGCATCAGGTATTTGAGGCGCTCGGCGATGGAGCTCTTGCCACCGCCCACGGGGCCCAGCAGATAGAGGATCTGCTTGCGCTCTTCCAGGCCCTGGGCCGCATGGCGGAAGAAGCTCACCACCTGCTCGATGGAGTCTTCCATGCCGTAGAACTCGGCGAAGGCCGGATAGCGCCGGATGACCTTGTTGGCAAACAGCCGCGACTGGCGTGGATCATTGCGCGTGTCCACCATTTCAGGTTCGCCGATGGCTGCCAGCATGCGCTGGGCAGCACCTTCGTAAGCCATGGGATCGCGCTGGCACAGGGCGAGAAATTCGTCCAGCGACATCTCTTCTTCGCGAAGGCGAACGTAACGTGCAGCCGAGTTGCTGATGACATCCATACGACCTCTCCCGGCGGCACCCGAGGGCGAACAGTGCCGCGAAGTTGCAAGGCATTCGCTACCGTGTGGAACTGTTGTAGCACCTTGCATCGGCTTTGAATAGCTCATACGTCCCACATGTCTGCATTGCGCGCGAGGTCACAATGTCAGGTTCCTGGACTACCCCGCTTTTTGCGGCGCCGGGACAGGGGCTTGAGCCAGCCGGGCCTGCAGCAAGGCCCGTGAATACAGCGCCTGACGCTCCCACTTTTGACAAATGATAGTCCGCACTCACACAGCGGCACAGGCCCGAATTCAGAACCGATGTCTCCTGCCGACAACCCCATCCTTGCCGCCGGTCGCCCATCGCGCAAACTGGCTGCCGTGACGCCGATGCACCTGCTGCGGGCCATGTGCCTGGTGCTCGGCCTGCTGCTCGCCCTGCTGGCACCGGGCCTGGCCAAGGCCGCACCGGCAGCAGGCCCTTTGGGTGCCTTGCAAGGCACGCTGGGCGGTGGCTCCGCGTCCGACAAGGAACGAAGCAACGCCATTCAGGCCCAACTGGATGCCGCCGCATCGGCGACAAAGGAAGCCGATGCGCTGGCGCAGGAACTGGACCGCCTGCGCGCCAGGGCACGCACGCCCGTGCCTGCCCTGCCCGCGCCGCTGAGCGACGAGCAGTTGGGCAGCCTGTTCGATCGCTGGAAGGAACGCGTTCCCGCCAACGCCAGCCAGGAAGTGCTGGAGCGGCTGCTGGCAGATGAACGCGATGCCATCGCCGCACTCAAGGTGGGCATCGAAAAATCCGCGGCCGACCAGGCCAACCTGGTGTCCCAGCCTGGCCCGGGGCGGATCGATCTGTCCATCCTCCAACAACGCGCGCAGGAAAACGCCGAGCCCGTGACCGCCGAGCCCGGCGAAGCCCCCGACCTCACCCAGGCCCGCCAGGCACGGCGCAGCGCAGAGCACCGCCGCGCCCTGCTGGAGCTGGCGCTGCGACAGGAAGAGCAGTCCACCATCGAAGCCCGCCAGCGCCTGCTGGCCGCCCAGCTGCAGGCCCAGCGCCGCGAGCTGCTGGAGCGCATGCCGCGCGCCGCCTGGCTGACCCAGCGCATTGCCGAGCGCAGCCGCCAGCAACTGGAGCAGCAGGTGCAGGAGATGGAGCTGGCCGCCCAGCACGCTTCCGCCGCCGATCCCGCCATACGCGACCTGGCCCAGCGCAATGCGGCGCTGGCCGCGCAGATCCTCAAGAACTCCAATGAACTGGCGCAGGAGCGCAAGACCCTGGCCAATGACGAATATGTCCGCGACCAATTGAGCGCCACGCTGCGCGACACCCAGGCACGCCTGCGGCTGGGCGGTGGCAGCGCGGCCGTGGGCCAGTGGCTGTGGCAGCAGCGCGTGGAGCTGTCCTCCGGCAACACCTTGCAGTCCAGGCACCGCGCCGTGCAGCGCCAGCTGGCCGAGCTGCGGCTGATGCTGTTCAACTCCAGCAAATGGCGCCAGAACCCCGGCGCGGACACGGCGGCACAGGCCCCGGCCGACGCTGCGGATGCAGGCGGCGTGGCGGCACCTGAACCTGCCGCCAGCGCCACCACTTCCATCAATGCATCCACCTCGGCACAGCAGACCGCCCTGCTGGCCCGGCAGGTGGCGCTCACCGATCAATTGCAGCCCGTTTTGCTGCGCCGCATTGCCGTGCTGGAGCAGACCGATGAAGCCCTGCGCGCCGCCCTGCGCAGCGGCAACGAACTGCGCCAGGTGCTGGACAAGGAACTGCTGTGGTTCCCCAGCCACCGCCCCATGGACCGCACCTGGCTCAGCGAGTGGCAGGCGCTGGAGCAGGACATCGAAGGCAGCAGCTCCCCCTGGAAAACCGCGCGCGCCCTGGCCGCCAGCATCTGGAACGATCCCTGGGCCTTTGGCGCCGTCGGCCTGATCGTGGCCCTGCTGCTGGGCCTGCGCCGCTACGCGCTGCGCCAGCTGCAGTCCATCGCCGTGCGCGTGGGCGACTTCATGCGCGACAACTTCGGGCTGAGCCTGCTCGCGCTGGGCTGGAGCCTGCTCTACACCCTGCCCTGGAGCTTTGCGGCCGCGGCGCTGGGCAGCCTGCTGCAAGGCCCGGAAACCGTGGGCACGGCGCTGGAGCCGCTGGGCGCCACCCTGGTCCAGCTCAGCGATTTCATCTTCGTGGCCACCTTGCTCAACGCCCTGTTCTGCCCGGGCGGGCTGGCACTGGCCCACTTCGGATGGCCGGCCGCTCGCGTGCAGATGCTGCGCCAGATGGTGCGCCGCGCCGCCTGGCTGATCGTGCCTGCCGAACTGCTGGGCGGCCTGGCCTTCTACAGCCATGACAACCACGCCATCAGCACCTGGGGGCGCATCTCCATCCTCATGCTGTCGCTGGGCCTGGCCTGGATGGCCTGGCTGTACTTTCGCCGTGTCATGCAGCAAAAGCGGCCCGGCATCCACTGGGGCCAGATCGTCAGCGTGGTGCTGATGCTCATGCTCAGCGCGCTGGCCGTGGGCATCGTGCTCGGCTATGTCTACACGGCCACTGAATTCATCCAGGCCCTGATGGCCAGCTTCGTGTTCCTGGGCGCGGTCGAGGTCGTGGTCAACCTGCTGCGGCGCTGGCTGCTGCTGGGCGAGCGGCGCCTGGCGCTGAACCGGCTGCGCGAAGCCGCCAGGCTGGCCCAGAGCGGCTCGGGCGTGGACACCGGCAAGGCCCCCACCGACGAAGCCACCCAGATGGCCCTGGTCACCGTGGGCGCCCAGGCGCACCGGCTGCTGGGCCTGCTGCAGCAGGTGCTGGTCGTGCTGACCCTGGTCTACGCCTGGCTGCCCGTGCTGCCTGCGCTGCTGCGCTCCGAAGGCGTTGTGCTCTGGTACACCACCAACACCGGCGCCGACGGCATCGCGCATGCCGCCCCCGTGAGCCTGATGGACGCGCTGCTGGGCGTGATGATCCTGCTGCTCACCTTCAGCTTTGCACGCAACCTGCCGGGCCTGCTGGAAGTGACGCTGTCGGCCTCCAACCGCATCAGCAGCTCCGCGCGCTACACCCTGGCCACGCTGGCGCGCTACGCCATCACCATCGCGGGCACGGTGAGCGCCTTCACGCTGCTGGGCCTGCGCTGGGGCCAGCTGCAGTGGATGGTGGCGGCGCTCACCGTGGGCCTGGGCTTTGGCCTGCAGGAGATCTTCGCCAACTTCGTCTCGGGCCTGATCCTGCTGGTGGAGCGGCCCTTCCGCGTGGGCGATGTCATCACCATCGACACCCTCACCGGCACCGTCACGCGCATCCGCACGCGGGCCACCACGGTGCTGGACTTCGACAACAAGGAAATCGTCATCCCCAACAAGACCTTCATCACCGGCCAGGTGACGAACTGGACCTTGAGCGACGACGTGACCCGCCTGGTGATCGACGTGCCCGTGGCCCACGGCAATGACCCCGAGCGAGTGCGCGACATGCTGCTGGGCATTGCCAGGGAACACCCCCAGGTGCTGCGCGAACCCGAGCCCAACTGCTGGTTCATGGCGCTGGAAGGCAACGGCCAGCGCTTCGAGCTGCGCGCCTACGTGGGCAAGGTCGAAGACCGCCTGCCCGTGCGCCACGACCTCAACCGCCGCGTCAACGACCGGCTCAAGGACGCTGGCATTGCCGTGGCCTTCCCGCAGCTGGACCTGCATGTGCGCAACATGCCGGCCCATGCACCGGGGCAGGCACCTGGGCAGGCGCCTGGGCAGACCCCACCCCATCCGACGGCATGAGGCCGACAAGTCCCCCGGTTCCACGCGCACGGCGCGGCATTGCCCCGCTCGCGGTCAGAACACTTCCCAGTTCTCGTCCACACGCTCGCCCGCATTGCGCAGCGGGGTGACCTTGGCAGGCGCTGCAGCAACCCTGGGTGCCGCTGCGGACGCCATCGTCCGATGGCCGCCCTTGCTGCCTGCGGCGGCCGGCGCTGGCGCCTGGGCCGGTGAGGACGCGGGCAGGGGCACGGACGAGGACACCTCGTCCAGCTTGAACAGACTGACCAGATCGACCAGCCTGGCAGCCTGCGCGTTCAAGCTTGCGGCAGCCGCCGCCGACTCCTCGACCAGGGCCGCATTCTGCTGCGTGACCTGGTCAAGCTGTACAACGGCATCGCCCACCTGCGCCACGCCGTCGGCCTGCTCGGCCGTGGCTGCGCCTATTTCGCCGATCAGGTCGGCAACGCGCTGCGCCTGCTGGACGATGTCCTTCATCGCGGAACCCGTCTCGCTCACCAGGCCCGAGCCCTCGTCCACCTTGGAAACGCTCTCGCCTATCAGGGCCTTGATCTCCTTGGCTGCCCCCGCGCTGCGCTGGGCCAGGCTGCGCACTTCGGATGCCACCACGGCAAAGCCTCGCCCCTGCTCGCCGGCCCGCGCCGCCTCCACGGCGGCATTGAGCGCCAGGATGTTGGTCTGGAAGGCAATGGAGTCGATCACGCCGATGATGTCCTCGATCTTCCGGGAACTCGCTGTGATCTGCTCCATGGTGGCCACAACGCGGTCCACGATCTTGCCGCCGCCGGTGGCGGCCTGGCTCGACGATGCGGCCAGTTGGGTGGCTGTACGCACCGTATCGGCATTGAGCTTGACGGTGGCGTTCATCTCCTCCATGGAGGCGGCGGTCTGCTCCAGATTGCTGGCCTGCTCTTCCGTGCGCTGGCTCAGGTCCGCATTGCCCGAGGCAATCTGGCTGGCGCCGGTCGCGATGGATTCGCTGCTTTGCCGCACATCGGCAACCACGCGCGCCAGGCCGGCCCGCATGTCCTCCATGGCGCGCAGCAGGCTGGAGGTGTCGCCGGGCGCCAGTTGCACCCGCACGGACAAATCGCCCTGCGCGATCTGGCGTGCCACCCCGGCGGCATAGGAGGGCTCTCCGCCCAGTTGCTGCTTGACCGTCCTGGTGATCATCCAGGCCACCAGTCCGCCCAGCGCGGCGGCCAGCAGCGTCAGCACCAGCATGGCCACGCCGTCTTCGGCCACGCGGCGCAGGGAGCCGTCCACCGTGGCCTGCGTCTGTGCCTTCTGGTAATCGACCAGCGCCTCGACCGCATCGAAATAGGTCGTCTGCAAGGAGCGCAGGCGCCCCATGATCAGATCCCTGGCGGCATCGCCCTGGTTGGCCAGGCCCAGGTCACCGGCCTGGCGCATGGTCTCCACGAAAGGCTGGCGCGCCTGACGTATTTCGGCAAAGAGCCGGCGCGCCTGCTCGGTCTGCAGGCGCTGGTCCAACTCCTTCATGACCAGGCCGTTCCTGGCAACCACCTCATCCAGCCGGCGGCTCTCCTCGGCCATCTGCGCCGGGTCGGTGATCAGCGCCAGATTGCGCACCACCCGCGCCGACGCATTGGCGTTGTCCTTGAGCGATTGCAGCCGGGCCAGATTGCCCATGCGGTCCTCGGCCAGCACGCGCAGCTGCTCGCCCTGGTCACGCAACTTCATCCAGCCGAAGGCCGCCACGCATACGCAAACCACGATCACCGCGAAAAAACCCATGCCCAGCATGGTTCCCAACTTCATACGCCTCAGAAAACCCACGTCGCTCTCCCTCGAACCACCTACGCAAACCGGCCAGACTGCTGGCACGGAAGAAACACATTCAGGAACAAATTTGACAATTTGAATCAGTCGTGTCGCCTTCCCAAACCCTGCACATCCAGTAGGACAGCGCCTTGCCGACATGCAGGCATGGGGCTGCCAGCGGTCTGCAGTCAGCGATGGGAAGCCAGGGGCGCGTAGATATCCCGTAGCAAGTGCTCCAGCTGCGCCAGCACCATGGCGCTGGCCCGGCTGCGGACAGCCTGCGGCTTCGTGGCCATGAGCACGTCGCGGTAGAGGTGCTCGACGTCGAGGGGGCGGATCACCGTGGAGCGCCGTGGCCGCAGCATGCGCAGGCTGATCCACGGCAGCACACTGGCGCCCAGCCCTGCGCGCACCGCACCGATCTGGGTGGCAGTGGAGTTCACCTCGCCTGCCACCTGGTAGCCGGTGTCCAGCGCCGCAAAGGCCCGGTCCAGCGCACCGCGCGTGGCATTGGGCAGGCTGGGCAGCAGCAGTGGATGCCGTGCCAGATCCTGCAGCGACATGGGCTTGCCATCCGCCTCGGGCGCCAGGGCGCGGGCGCAGCCGAAGAAGAAAGGCTCGCGTGCCACGGGCCGCGTCTCCAGCTTGGCCGTGGCCTCCGAGGCATAGAGCACCCCCATGTCGAAGCGGCCACTGTGCACGCCCTCCACCAGATGGCCGCTCAGCCCTTCGTGGATGGACAGGATGACGGCCGGCCAGCGCTCACGGCAGGCGGCCAGCAGGGGAACGGCCAGCACCTGGGCGATGCTGCCCGCAATGGCCACCGATACAGAACCGGCCACCTGCGATTCCTCGACCTGAACGCAGGCCCGCGCATCGGCCACCTGCCGCAGGATGGCCTGTGCCTGGCCGTACAGCAGCCGGCCCGTGGCCGTGGGCTGCACGCCCAGCGCGCCACGCACCAGCAGCGTGCTTTGCAGTTCCTGCTCCAGCAGCTTGAGCTGGTGGCTCACGGCGGATGGCACCACGTGCAGCACATCACAGGCGCGGGTGATGCTCTGGGCATCGATCACGGCAATCAGGTATCTGAGCTGGCGCAATTCCATGTCAGGTCCGAAGAGGGGTTCGATTTGCACGAAGGCCGGTTCTGAATTCCTCAGCCATGCGCTGCGAGGTGCTGCCTACATTGTGCTTACCGCCACTCCGCTACCCAAGCCCCATGCCGTTCCACCCCCGATCCCTGCTATATGTTCCTGCAACCTCCGCACGCATGCTGGCCAGCGCAGGGCGGCGCGGTGCCGATGCCCTCGTGCTGGACCTGGAAGACGCCATTGCCCCCGCGCAGAAGGAGCAGGCCCGCGCCATGCTGCAACCGGCCATCGCCAGCCTGAGCGGGCCGTGCCCCGTGCTGGTGCGCATCAACGCGGACAGGGCATTGGCACAGGCCGATACCGAGGCCGCCTTGCAGGCTGGTTGCGATGGCCTGGTCATCCCCAAGGTGGAATCTGCCGCCGATGTGCAGCGCATCGCAGCCCTGGCCGATATCCACGGCAGCCCGCCGGTGCTGCTGCAGGCCATCGTGGAGACGCCCACCGGGCTGATGCGCCTGCAGGACATTGCCCGGGCCTCACCCCGGCTGGTGTCGCTGGCCTTTGGCGGCGAGGACTTCGCCACTGCATTGGGCGTGGCGCCCACACCCCAGGCCCTTGCCATGCCGGCACAGGCCGTGGTCATCGCAGCCGTGTCAGCGGGGCTGCATCCCATGGGGCTGGCAGGCAGCATCGGCGGCTATGCGGATCTTGCGCAGTTCGGCGAACTGGCCCGGATCTCCCGCGCACTGGGCATGCAAGGTGCCGCCTGCATCCACCCGGCCCAGTTGGCGGCCGTGCACGCAGCCTTCGGAGCCAGCCAAGAGGATCTGCGCCAGGCGCGCGACACCGTGCTGGCCTATGAACAGGCGCTGGCGCAGGGACAGGGCGCCGCGGCCGTTGACGGCCGCATGGTCGATGCACCCATTGCTGAGCGCGCACGCCAGTTGCTGCGCAGCACCGGGGAAGCCGCATGAACGCCACGGACAACACAGGCTCCCTGCCCCTGCGCGGCATCCGCGTGCTCGACCTGTCGCGCCTGGCTGCAGGCAACATGCTCACGCTGCAGTTGGCCGACTTCGGCGCCGAAGTGATCAAGGTCGAGGCGCCACGCGGCGACACCCTGCGCGACTGGAAGAACGACGGCCAGCCGCTGTGGTGGCAGATCTACGCGCGCAACAAGAAAAGCATCTGCCTGGACCTGCATGACGGGGCCGATGTGCAAAGTCTTCTGCAACTGGCCGAATCGGCACAGGTCCTGGTGGAGAGCTTTCGCCACGGCGCACTGGAAAAGTTCGGACTGGGACCCGATGTCCTGCTGCAGCGCAATCCCCGCCTGGTGATCGTGCGCATCTCAGGCTGGGGCCAGACCGGTCCCTATGCGCAACGGCCCGGCTTTGGCACCCTGGTTGAAGCCTTCTCGGGCTTTGCCCAGAAGAATGGCTTTCCCGACAAGCCGCCCGCCCTGCCCAACCTCGGCCTGGCCGACATGATCGCGGGCCTGGCGGGCGTGGGCGCCACCATGTTCGCACTGCGCGAAGTGGAAACCAATGGTGGCCGCGGCCAGGTGGTGGACCTGTCGCTGCTGGAACCCATGTTGGCCGTGCTCGGCCCCGACCCCGCCATCTTCCAGCGCACCGGCCGGCGGCCACGGCGCATGGGCAACCGTGCCGACATCGCCGCACCGCGCAATGCCTACCAGTGCGCCGACGGGCGCTGGCTGGTGATGTCGGGCTCCACCCAGCGCATGGCCGAACGGATTTTCGAGGCCATGGGCCGCAAGGACCTGTGCAGCGATCCCCGCTTCGCCACCAACGCGGCACGGCTGCGACATGTCGATGCGCTGGACGCGCTGATCGCCGGCTTTGTGGCACAGCGCAGCCTGCAGGACAACCTGTCGCACTTCGGCCAATGGGAGGTGACCGTGGGGCCGGTGCTTGACGTGGAGCAGTTGCTGGCCGACGAGCATGTGCGCGCCAGGGCCTGCATCACCTGCATCCCCGATGCCGACGGCCAGCCCCTGACCATGCACAACGTCTTTCCGCGCCTGTCGCGCACACCCGGATCCATCCGCAGCCTGGGCCCTGCGCTGGGAGAGCACCAGCACCTGGTGCCACCGGGCGCCTGTAGCGATCACCCTGCCCCGACCGAATGAACCCTCAGCCCATACAACGAAGGAGACATACCATGGCCTTTCTCAGGACTTTGCTCACCAGGGTCGCCACGGCGGCAGCCCTGGGCCACGCCGCCCTGCTCTCTTTGCCAGCCCACGCGGCCCCTGCGCAACTGGTCACCCTGGTGGTGCCTGCCGCGCCGGGCGGCTCCAACGACATCGTGGCGCGCGTCATGGAGCCGCTGCTACGCGGCGAACTCGACCGGCCCGTGGTGGTCGAGAACCGGGGCGGCGGCGGGGGCAATGTCGGCGCAGCCTACGTGGCACGCGCCGAAGCCGGCAGCAACATCTGGCTGCTGACATCAGCCAGCATCGTCACCATGAACCCCGGCTTGTTCGCCAACCCGGGCTTCGACACGCTGCGCGACTTCGTGCCCGTGGCCGGCATTACCAGCGTGCCCCATGTGCTGTTGGTCAACAAGGACTTTGCGCCGTCCACCCTGCCCGAGCTGCTGGCCTTGCTGCGCAGGGAGCCGGGCAGGTACTTCTTCGGCTCTGCCGGCAACGGCACCTACTCGCACATCCTCATGGAATTCCTCAAGCGCGCCGAAAAGGTGGATGCCTCCCATGTCCCCTTCCGTGGCGTGGCCCCGGCCATGACCGAACTGATGGCCGGGCGCATACAGATGCTGATCAGCACCCTGCCTTCGGCCATGCCCTACCTGCAAAGCCGCGACGTCAAAGCCCTGGCCGTGTTCTCCGACCAGCGCAGCGAGTTCCTGCCCGACCTGCCCCTGGCCCGCGACACCGTTGCCGGCCTGGTTGGCGACCTGTGGATTGCGCTGTACGCGCCCAAGGACACACCCTCGCAGGAAGTGCAGCGCATGCGCCAGGCCGTGGACAAGGCCCAGGCATCACCCGGACTGCGCGAGAAATTCCGCAAAATGGGCGCCAGCGTCTACGCCCCCACGGCTGCAGAACTGCGGCTGCAGACGGCAGCCGACCTGGCACGCTGGAGCCAGTTGATCCGGCAGGCAGGCATCCAGGTGGACTAAGCAGCCGGCCCATTTCAAGTCATTCCAGAGCATTCCAAGGAGACTCCATGAAACTGCTGAGATTCGGCCCCGAGGGCCAGGAAAAGCCCGGCCTGCTGGATGCCGAAGACCAGATCCGCGACCTTTCCGCCCTGTTGGACGACTACACGCCCCGCCTGCTGGGCCGCGAGGCGCTGCGGGCCCTGGCCGCCATCGACCCTGCCAGGCTGCCCCTGGTGCAAGGCCCGGTGCGCATCGGCATGCCGTGGAGCGGCATGTCCAAGTTCGTCGCCATCGGCCTGAACTACCGCGACCATGCCGAGGAAGCCGGCATGCCCATTCCCAAGGAGCCCATCCTCTTCGCCAAATGGCCCAGTTGCGCCTGCGGCCCCGACGACGACATCCCCCTGCCCGAGGGCAGCACACGCATGGACTGGGAGGTGGAACTGGGCATCGTCATCGGCGAGCGCGCGCGCAATGTGTCCGTGGCCGATGCGCTGGAGCATGTGGCCGGCTACTGCCTTGCCAACGATGTGTCCGAGCGCGAATACCAGATCGACCGCAGCGGTGGCCAGTGGAGCAAGGGCAAGGGCTTCGACCGCTTCGGCCCCATCGGCCCCTGGCTGGTCACGCGCGACGAAGTGCCCGACCCGCAGGCCCTGCAGCTATGGCTGGATGTGAACGGGGAGCGCCGCCAGAGCGGCAGCACGCGCACCATGATCTTTGGCTGCGCCGAACTCATCAGCCACTGCAGCCGCGTGATGACGCTGGAGCCCGGCGACCTCATCATCACCGGCACGCCCCCGGGAGTCGGGATGGGCATGAAGCCGCCGCGCTATCTGAAGGCTGGCGATGTGATGGAGCTGGGGATCGAGGGGCTGGGGGTGCAGAGGCAGCGAGTGGTGTAGATCCACAAAAAAGCGGCTTCAAAAAGCCGCTTTATTTTTGAGCTGAACCAGCGCTCAGCTGCCCGCCACCTTCATCCGGTTGATCAGGATCGAGCCCACGGTCTTGGCGCCGTAGTTGTAGGCATCTGCGCCCACGGCCTCGATGCCCTTGAGCATGTCCTTGAGGTTGCCGGCGATGGTGATCTCATGCACGGGGAAGGCGATTTCGCCGTTTTCCACCCAGAAGCCGCTGACACCGCGCGAATAGTCGCCGGTCACGTAGTTCACGCCCTGGCCCATGAGCTCGATCACGAACAGGCCCGTGCCCAGCTTCTTGAGCATGGCGGGCAGGTCGTCGCCGGCCTTGGTGCGGCGCGAGGTCATGACCAGGTTGTGCGATCCGCCGGCATTGCCAGTGGTCTTCATGCCCAGCTTGCGGGCCGAGTAGCTGGACAGGAAGTAGCCCTCGACGCGGCCGGCATCCACCACCTTGCGGGCCTGCACGCGCACGCCTTCCTCGTCGAAGGGCGAGCTGCCCTTGCCGCCGAGGATGAAGGGGTCTTCCGTGATGTCGATGTGCTTGGGGAAGACGGGCTTGCCCAGCGAGTCGAGCAGGAAGGTGCTGCGGCGGTACAGCGCGCCGCCGCTGACGGCCTGCACGAAGCTGCCCAGCAGGCCTGCGGCCAGCGTGGACTCGAACAGCACCGGGCATTCGGTGGTCGGGATCTTGCGGCTGCCCAGGCGGCTCAGGGCGCGCTGGGCGGCGTAGCGGCCCACGGCTTCGGGCGAGGCCAGGTCGGCCGCGTTGCGCATGGAGCTGTACCAGGCGTCGCGCTGCATCTCGCCATTGCGCCCGGGCAGCGAGGCGATGGGCGCCACCGACAGGCTGTGGCGCGAGCTGGCGTAGCCGCCACGGAAACCATTGGTGTGGGCACTGAAGAAATGGCTTTGCTGGGCCGAAACGCCCGCGCCTTCGCTGTTGGTGATGCGCTTGTGCGTGCGCAGCGCGGCTTCCTCGCATTGCAGCGCCAGTTCGGCCGCAGCCTCGCTGGTGAGGTCCCAGGGGTGGAACAGCTGCAGGTCGCGGTGGGTGCCGGGCTGGGCGATGTCGGCCGCATCGGGCAGACCGGCCATGGGATCTTCGGCCGTGAAGCGTGCGATGTCGTAGGCGGCCTGCACGGTCTGCTGGATGGCGGCATCCGAGAAGTCCGAGGTGCTGGCGTTGCCACGGCGGTTGCCCAGGTAGACGGTCACGCCCAGCGACTTGTCGCGGTTGCGCTCCACGGTCTCCAAAGCCCCCTTGCGCACGCTCACGCTCAGGCCGCAGCCCTCGGAAGCCTCGGCCCCGGCGTTGGTGGCGCCGAGCTTCTTGGCGTGGACCAGGGCACGGTCCACCAAGTCTTCAAAAAACGGTTGGCTGTAGCTGAAGCCGGAATCAGCCTGCGGTTTGGCGGTGCTTGCCGAGCGGGGACGGGGTTTTTTCATAGCGGCGGCTATGATAGCCGCCACTGCAGCGCTCTCCGCGCCGCCACTGCATTTGTCCCCTACCCCATGTCACGCAAACCCAAAAAAGGCTACTACGTCAAAGGTCACTTCGTTGCCGAAGGCAGCGAACTCGACCTGCAGCTCAAGGCCGAACTCAAAGGCACCCCCGACTCCAGCAAGACGGATCTCAAGCGCGAGTCCGACGCCTTGCAGGACCTCGGCAAGGATTTGCTGACGCTGCGCTCCGACCTGTTCAAGCGCCTGCAATTGCCCGACCAGCTGGCCGATGCCCTGGCCGAGGCCAAGCGCATCACCAATTTCGAAGGCAAGCGCCGCCAGATGCAATTCGTCGGCAAGCTCATGCGCAAGCTGGACGAGACCGAGATCGCCGCCGTGCGCGCGGCACTGGACGAGCAGCACAACGGCTCGGCCGCCGAGAAGATGGCCCTGCACGCCGCCGAGCAATGGCGCGACCGCCTGATTGCCGAGGAATCGGCCCTGTCCATCTGGCTGGACCATTTCCCCGACACCGACACCCAGCAGCTGCGCGCCCTGATCCGCCAGGCCCGCAAGGACATGCCGGGCGCCCATGAGGCCAATGTGCAGGAATCCACCGGCCTGGCCCAGCGCAAGGGCCGCGCCTACCGCGACCTGTTCCAGCTGGTTCGCCAGCAGTTGGGCGGCACGGGCCGCGAGGCTGCCGAGGACGGTGACGGCGCTGGCGAGGAAGCTGACGATGAGTGAACCCGTCCATGACGCTGTGCGCATCGGCATCGTCTCGATCAGCGACCGTGCCAGTAGCGGCGTCTATGAGGACAAGGGCCTGCCTGCCCTGCAGGACTGGCTCACCCGCGCGCTCAGGAACCCCATCACGTTCGAGCCGCGCCTGATCCCCGACGAGCAGGCCGGCATCAGCGCCACGCTGATCGAACTGGTCGATGCAGGCTGCTCCCTGGTGCTGACCACCGGCGGCACCGGCCCCGCGCCGCGCGATGTCACACCCGAGGCCACCCTGGCCGTGGCCGACAAGGAAATGCCGGGCTTTGGCGAGCAGATGCGCCAGATCAGCCTGGCCTTTGTGCCCACGGCGATCCTGTCGCGCCAGGTGGCGGTGATTCGTGGCAAGAGCCTGATCATCAACCTGCCGGGCCAGCCCAAGGCGATTGCCGAGACTCTGCAAGGCCTGCAAAACCCTGATGGCACGCAAACGGTCAACGGCATCTTTGCGGCCGTGCCCTATTGCGTGGACCTGATCGGCGGGCCCTATCTGGAAACGGATGACAGCGTCTGCAAGGCGTTCCGGCCCAAGAATGCCGTGCGCGCGCCGCGCACTGCTGACTGAGGTCCAGGCCAGGAGGCCCCTCAGGTGCATCCAACAAGGCAGCCTCAGGGCTGCCTTTTTTGCGGCCGCACGGCCTGACTGTCGCACCGGGGCCACCAAGCCCGTGCTTGCCCCAATGCGGCAGGCCCCTGTCCCTGCCAGCATGGAATCACCCTGGCCCCTGCGCAACAGCAGCGGGCTTTTTCCATCCAAAGCAAGGAGACTTCATGCAGCAACGCCCCAAGACATCGCTGATGACACCGCTGGCCCTGGCACTGTGCGCCGCCGCACTGGCAACGCCGGCCCTGGCGCAGCAGGACAAGGTTCGGATCGGCTTCATCACCGACATGTCCAGTCTCTATGCCGATGTCGAGGGCAAGAACGGCGCCGTGGCGATACAGATGGCCATTGACGACTACGGCGGCAAGCTGCTGGGCAAGCCCATCGAGCTGCTGACGGCCGACCACCAGAACAAGGCCGACATTGCCGCCAGCAAGGCGCGCGAGTGGATCGACACGCAGGGCATCAGCCTGGTGTTTGGCGGCACGAACTCGGCCACGGCCCTGTCCATGGCCAAGGTGGCGCAGGAGAAAAAGCGGGTCTTCATCGACAACGGCGCGGGCAGCTCGGCGCTGACCAACGAGCAGTGCAGCCCCTACACCGTGCACTACGCCTTCGACACCGTGGCCCTGGCCAAGGGCACGGGCGCGGCCGTGGTGGAGGCCGGCGGCAAGAGCTGGTACTTCGTGACCGCCGACTATGCCTTCGGCCATGCGCTGGAGGCGGACACCACCAAGATCATCGAGGCGCGCGGCGGCAAGGTGCTGGGCTCGGTCAAGACGCCGCTGAACGCCAGCGACTTCTCCAGCTTCATGCTGCAGGCGCAGAACTCCAAGGCCCAGATCCTGGGCCTGGCCAATGCGGGTGGCGACACCATCAATTCCATCAAGGCCGCGCGCGAGTTCGGCGTGACCAAGGACATGAAGCTGGCCGGCCTGCTGGTGTTCTTCACCGACGTGCACAGCCTGGGCCTGAAGAACACCCAGGGCATGCAGTTCACCACCAGCTGGTACTGGGACATGAACGATGCCTCGCGCAAGTTCGCCGATGCCTTCATGGCCAAGACCCAGCGCCGCCCCAGCGAGATCCAGGCGGCCGACTACTCCGCCACCATGAACTGGCTCAAGGCGGTGGAGAAGGCCGGCACGCTGGACGCCGACAAGGTCATGGCCACCTGGCGCGGCATGAAGATGGATGACTTCTTCGGCAGCGGCTACCTGCGCGAGGACGGCCGCTACGTGCACGACATGTACCTGATGGAAGTGAAATCCCCCGCCGAATCCAAGGGCACCTGGGACTACTACAAGCTGGTCAAGAAGCTGCCGGCCGAGCAGGTCTGGACGACGAAGGCCGAGAGCAAGTGCCAATATTGGCGCTGAACTTGCGGTGAGCCGGGGGGCAGCCCGGCCGCTCCCTCTCCTCGCTTTTCTCCACTGAATCTCCATGCCTTGGTCAATGCCGGGACATCGAACCGCGCCAGACTGGTAAGTTCGAGCATTGGGCGCGGCGCCGGGCAGGAACTTCTTCCCCTGCGGCCGACCGCGCGGCAGGGGAAGAATGAAGTTCAATCGCAAGTGGACCATTGGCGCCGTGGTGGGCGCCTGCATCATCGCCGGGGGCGCACTGTGGAAGGCCAGCGCCAAGCCCGCCACCCGGTACGCGACGGCCGCCGTCACCGTGGGCAACCTGGAGCAGACCGTGCTGGCCGTAGGCCGGCTGCATGCCAAGGAGCTGGTTGCCGTGGGCGCCCAGGTCTCCGGACAGGTCAAGCGCCTGCATGTGGAACTGGGCCAGCAGGTCAAGGCCGGCGACCTGATCGCCGAAGTCGATGCCCAGCCGCAGCGCATCAAGCTGCGCAATGCCGAGGCCTCGGTCACCGCGCTGCAGGCCCAGCTGGCCGCGCGGCGCGCGGCCCTCGTCCAGGCCCGGCTCACCTTCCAGCGCCAGCAGGAACTGCTGCAGGCCGACGCCACCTCGCGCGCCGACCATGAGGCCGCCAAGGCGGCTCTGGACACGGCCCAGGCCGAGGTCGGCGCCCTGCAGGCCCAGATCGAGCAGGCACGCACCCAGGTGGAGACCGAGCGCATCAACCTGGGCTACACCCGCATCGTGGCGCCCATGGACGGCGTGATCGTGGCCGTGGTCACCAAGCAGGGCCAGACACTGAACTCCTTCCAGACCACGCCCACCATCGTCATGCTGGCCAAGCTCGACGTGATGACCGTGCGTGCCGAGATTGCCGAGGCCGACGTGGACAAGATCCAGCTCGGCCAGACCGCATGGTTCACCACGCTGGGCAGCAACCGCCAAAAACACATGGCGAAGATAGAGCGCATCGAGCCCGCACCGACCTCCATCGTCAATGACGCGGGCGGCGGTGCCTCGCCCGCTGCGGCCACGCCCGCCGCCAAGGCCATCTACTACAACGCCCAGTTCGACGTACCCAACCCGGACGGCAAGCTGCGCCCCTCCATGACCGCACAGGTCACCGTGCGCGTGGCCCAGGCCGACAAGGCCGTGCTGGTGCCGGCCGCCGCACTGGGCAGCCGGGCAGAGGACGACAGCTACACCGTGCGCGTGCGCGACGGCGAAGGCAAGGTCGCCGAGCGCAAGGTGCGCATCGGCCTGCGCACCAATGCCCAGGCCCAGGTGCTGTCGGGCCTGGAGGCGGGCGAGCAGGTGGTGATCGGCGAGGCGGGCCCGAACAACGCCCCCGCCGCCGACCCCATGGGAATGTGAGCATGGACCAGCCATTGCTGCAGATGCGGGGACTGCGCAGGGAGTTCCCCGCCGGTGACACCACGGTCGCCGTGCTCAAGGACATCGACCTGACCATCGAGGCCGGCGAGATGGTGGCCATCGTCGGCGCCTCGGGCTCGGGCAAGTCCACGCTGATGAACATCCTCGGCTGCCTGGACCATCCGACCTCGGGCAGCTACCGCATCGCCGGCCGCGAGACCGGCGAGCTGGGTCCCGATGCGCTGGCCGCGCTGCGGCGCGAGCATTTCGGCTTCATCTTCCAGCGCTACCACCTGCTGGCCGACCTCACGGCCCAGGGCAATGTGGAGCTGCCATCGGTCTACGCCGGCACGGCGCCCACGGACCGCCATGCGCGCTCGGCCGCCCTGCTCGAACGCCTGGGCCTGGCCGACCGCATGCAGCACCGGCCGGGCCAGCTGTCGGGCGGGCAGCAGCAGCGCGTGTCCATCGCCCGCGCGCTGATGAACGGAGGCGCCGTCATCCTGGCCGACGAGCCCACGGGCGCGCTGGACAAGGCCAGCGGCGAGCAGGTCATGCGCATCCTGCAGGAGCTGCATGCCGACGGCCACACCATCATCCTGGTCACGCACGACATGGCCGTGGCGGCCCACGCCTCGCGCGTGATCGAGATCAGCGACGGCGCCATCATCGCGGACCGGCGCAGCGCCCCGCATGAAAGCAAGGCCCCGCTGGAGGCCACAGCCGCACCGCGCGCCGCCTCCTGGCGCATGTTCGGCGACCGCTTCGGCGAAGCGCTGCGCATGGCGCTGCGGGCCATGAATGCGCACCGCCTGCGCACCTTCCTGACCATGCTGGGCATCATCATCGGCATCTCTGCCGTGGTCTCGGTGGTGGCGCTGGGGCGCGGCGCGCAGCAGCAGGTGATGAACCAGATCAGCGAGCTGGGCACGAACACGCTGGACATCTTCCCGGGCAAGGACTTCGGAGACACGCGCGCCGCCGCCATCGAGACCCTGGTCGCCGCCGATGCCCAGGCCCTGGCCGAGCAGCCCTACGTGGACAGCGCCACGCCCAATGTGTCGGTCAGCGTCACGGCGCTGTACCGCGAGAACGCGGCCATGGCCCAGGTGACGGGCGTGGGCTTCGAGCACTTCCGCGTGAAGGGCCTGCGCCTGGCTTCAGGGCGGTTCTTCGACCAGCGCGACGTGGATCTGCACGCCCAGGTCGCGGTCATCGACCAGAAGGCCGCCACCGCGCTCTTCCCCGGCAACCCCAGCCCGCTGGGCGAGGTGGTGATGCTGGGCGAGATGCCCGTGGAGATCGTGGGCGTGCTGCGCCCCGCGCAAAACAGCTTCGGCGGCTCCACGCCCACCTTCTTCGTGCCCTACACGGCAGCCGCCACGCGCATGGTCGGCAAGTACCACCTGGACAGCATCACGCTGCGCATCAAGGACGAGGTGCCGGCCGAGATCGCGCTGAAGGCGGCCACCAGCCTGCTCACGGAACGCCACGGCACCAAGGACTTCTTCGTCTGGAACTCCGACCAGATCCGCCAGGCCATCACGCGCACCAGCACCACGCTGACGCTGCTGGTCTCGGCCATCGCCATGATCGCGCTGCTGGTGGGCGGCATCGGCGTAATGAACATCATGCTGGTGTCGGTGACCGAGCGCACGCGCGAGATCGGCGTGCGCATGGCCATCGGCGCGCGCCAGTCGGACATCCTTCAGCAGTTCCTGATCGAGGCCGTGCTGGTCTGCATCGTGGGCGGCATCCTGGGTGTCTCTCTGGCGCTGAGCCTGGGCCTGGCAGTGAGCCTGTCGGGCTCCAGCTTCCAGCTGTCGTTCTCGGCCGCCTCCATCGTGCTGGCCGTCGCCTGCTCCTCGCTCATAGGCATCACCTTCGGCTTCCTGCCCGCGCGCAGCGCGGCGCGCCTGGACCCCGTCCAGGCCCTCTCCAGAGATTGACATGCATATGCTGAAGACCAGCGCGCTGGCATGCGCCGTGGCCCTTGCGGGCTGCGGCGCCATCACGCGCACCCCCTACGAAGCGCCCCAGGTGGCGCTGCCCGCGCAGTTCGAACATGCGCAGGCATCGTCCCCGGCAGCCACGCCCATGCCCGATGCCTGGTGGCGCGGCTTCGCCGATCCACGGCTCGATGCCTGGATTGACCTGGCGCTGGCGCGCAACCCTGACATGGCCACGGCCGGCATCCGCGTGCGGCGTGCCGCGCTGCAGGCGCAACTGGCAGGCCATGCGCTGCTGCCCCAGCCCAGCGGCAGCGTAGGCACGGGCGCCAGCCGCCCGCTGTCGGGCAGCCAGCGCAGCACCCTGGAGAACGCCAGCGCCACACTGGGCGTGGCCTGGGAGCTGGACCTGTTCGACCGGCTGGGCGCGCAGCGCGATGCCGCTGTCTTCGAAGCACAGGCCAGCGTGCAGGACAGGGATGCCGTGGCGCTGTCGCTGACCACCACCACGGCCAGCCTGTACTGGCAACTGGCGCTGGCCAACGAGCGCCTGGACATGTCACGCCAAAGCCTGGAGTACGTGCGCCGCACCATCGACCTGGTGCAGGCCCAGTACCGCAGCGGCGCAGTGTCCGGCCTGGAGCTTCGCGAGGCCCGGCAGGCCCTGGCCGAGCAGCAGGCCCTGCTGAGCCAATACACCCAGGCCCGCGCCGAACTGCGCCAGGCATTGGCCGAACTGCTGCAGGGCGCCGAGCCGCCCGGTGGCGAGCCCCAGGCGCTGCCCGTGGCCGACCTGCCCGCCGTGCAGGCGGGCCTGCCCGCCGACCTGCTGGGACGCCGCCCCGACCTGCGCGCCGCCGAACTGCGGCTGCGCGGCGCCCTGGCCGGCAGCGATGCCACGGCAGCCAGCTACTACCCGCGGCTGTCGCTCACCGGCAGCCTGGGCACCTCCAGCAGCACCCTGCTCGATGTGCTGGCCAATCCCGTGGCGGCCCTGGGCGCCAACCTGGCCCTGCCGTTTCTCAATGTGCGCGAGATGCGGCTGAACACCGCCATTGCACGCAGCCAGTACGAAGAGGCGGTGGTCAACTTCCGCAAAACGCTGTACGCCGCGTTGGCCGAAACGGAAAAATCCCTGTCCGCCCGCACCGAACTGGCCCGCCAGGAAGAGGCCCAGCAGCGCGCCACGCAGGAATCCGTGGAAATCACGCGGCTGTACGAAGCGCGCTACCGCGCCGGCCAGGTGCCGCTGCGCACCTGGCTGGACGCCCAGGAGCGCCGCCGCGCAGCGCAGCTGGCCCTGTCCGCGCTGCACCTGGCACGCCTGCAGAACCAGCTCACGCTGCACAAGGCGCTAGGCGGAGGGTGGCCGGCTTCCTGAAGCCACCACCCAGGGTCCGCCAGAGTCAGAACGAATGCGCCATGCCCACGTAGAAGCCGGTCTGGCTGCCGCCCGGCGCCGGGTTGTTGTTGGTGGTCTCCACAGAGAAGTTCGCATTGCCCCCATTGCGCACATTGCCCACGCTGGCGTACAGCAGCGTGCGCTTGGACAGCGCGTAGTCGGCGCCCGCCATGAACAGGTTGGCGCTGCCGCCACCGTTGTTGACCGTGGTGCGGTAGCCCGCCCCGATCAGCGTCAGCGGGCCTGACACCTTGTAGCGCGCGCCCATCCAGTACTGCCGCGCCTTGTTGGGCACGCCAGCCGCGCTGTCGGGCGCGGACAGCTGCTCATAGCCCGCGAACAGCTTGAGCGCGGACAGCGTCACCGTGCCGCCCAGCGTCAGGTTGCGGGAGGTTGTGTACAGATCGCTGAAGCGGCCATTGGCATCGCGGGCCACATCGTAGATGGCGCGCAACTCGAACGTGGGCGCGGTATAGGACACGGACAGCGCATCCTTGCGCAGCCGCGATGCGCCCTGCGGCTGCTCGCCCAGGCCGGTCAGCGCCAGCACGCGCAGGCCGCCCCAGCTGGGCGTTTCGTAGGAAATCATGTTGTCATGCCCGCCCCAGTTGCGCCCCCGCACCAGCGTGGCCGAGCCGATGAACTGCTGGCCCGTGGGGTCCAGCGCCCAGTGCGCATCCGAGATCGACAGGTCCTTGCCCAGTTTCAGCGTACCCCAGCCGCTGCGCAGGCCCACGAAGGTGCGGCGGTTGAAGAACCCTGCGCCGTTGAACTTGGCATCGTCGATGCTGAAGCCCGACTCCAGCGTGAACAGCGCATGCAGCCCGCCGCCCAGGTCCTCCTCCCCCTTGAAACCCAGCATGCTCGTGCCCCACTGGTTGCCCACGGCCCGCCACAGATTGCCAGAGCCCCCCGTGGCCGGGTCGTACACATTGCTCTGGTAGTCCACCCCCGCGACCACACGCCCATAGAGCGTGACCGAACTCTGGGCCTGGGCCGCCAGGGCCGTGCCCAGCGCCAGCGCGGCCAAGCCAGCGCTGCGGATCATGCGTTTATTCATCTCCCTCTCCTCCTTGACATTGCCGATTGGCGAAAATCCCCATGGCCGCAGCACGGCTGCCATGGGAGCAGCTTGAAACCGGTCGCCAGCCCTTTTTCTTGTTCTTGTGCTTGTTGTTCTTGCGGGCGCATGCAGTCCCGTGGTTGCGATGCCCTGCAGGCTGCTTTCATGAATTCTCCGCAGGGATGGCGCCGGGCCTGAACGATTCATGCGCAGACCTATGCATTTGCGGCGCGGGCGCCCCGGTGTTTTCCCCAGGAAGGGGGCCGAGCGACATTCGGGGATGGGGCATGGCCGCCGGATGCTCAGTCCGCCGCAGCATCTGCCAGCCGGAAGATGCAGGCCATGGGAGTCCACTTGTCGCCGGGCGGTGTCCAGGGCGTGGGCGCCTGGAAGGTCCACATCAGCGCCTCCCATTTGCGCAGCTTCGGGTCTATGGCAGCGGCCAGGGACATGGCCCGGGGGTCATGCACCGCGTCATCGGTTTCCATCACCATCACCATGCGCGTGCCAAGGCGGTGGATTTCCATGCCGGTGACGCCATGGCTGCGCAGATGCGCCGCCACCTCCGGCCAGATCCTGCGATGCAGGGCTTCATAGCGGGCGATCAGCGCCGGGTCATCCCTGAGGTCGAGTGCAAGGCATTGGCGCATGGTGTCTCCATGGTGGTCAGGTCAGCGCGCGGTCCAGGTGGGTGTAGCCGCCATCGACGAACAGCCATTGCCCCGTGGTGTGCGATGCCCGCTCGGACAGAAGAAAGACGACCGTGTCCGCAATCTCCTCGGCCGCCGTCATGCGCCGGCCCAGCGGAATCCGGGCGCTGATCTGTTCCAGCTGGCGCCCGGGGTCGTCGAAGCGGCCCAGCCAGTGCAGGTACATCGGCGTCATCACCTCGGCGGGCACCACGGCATTGACGCGCACGCCATCGGCTGCCAGCGCGGCAGCCCATTCGCGCGTCAGCGAGAGCTGGGCCCCCTTGGCCGCGCAGTAGCCGCTGGCCTGGCCCTGCCCGGTCAGCGCGGTCTTGGACGAGATGTTGACGATGGCGCCACGGCTGGCCTTGAGGTGCGGCAGGCAATGGTGGGCCATGACGTAGTAGTGCACCAGGTTGGCCTGCAGCGAGCGCACGAAGGCGTCGCGCCCTGCCTCCAGGCCCACGCCGTCATTGATGCCCGCGTTGTTCACCAGGCCGTCGATGCGGCCGCAGTCCGCCGCAGCGCGGGCCACCATCTCCCCGCATGCCTGTTCATCGACCAGGTCGAAGCGGAAGTGGCGGGCCCGGGGCTGCAGCTCCATGAGCTGCGCCTCGAACCGCGCGGACATGGTGTCCTTGCCGCAGATCAGCGGAACCGCACCTTCACCGGCCAGCCGCAGCGAGATGGCCGCCCCGATGCCGCTGGCACCGCCCGTGACGATGAAGGTCTTGTCTTTCAGGTTCAGGTCCATGCTGCCTCCCATGTGGTCAGGTCATGCCTTGCGGCTGCAGGCCGTAGCAGCGCGCGGCGGTGCCGCCCCACAGCGCCTCGCGCTCGGAGGCCGACAGCCGCGACGACGCCCAGCCATCCACCAGCTCAAAGACCGTGGCGTATGGCGCGGCCAGCAGGCAGACCGGCCAGTCGGAGCCAAACATCAGCCGCTGCGGACCGAACACCTGCAAGGCCGTGTCCAGGCATTGGAGCAGGCAGGCCCGGTCCGGCTCGCGCAGGCCGGATCGCCAGTCGGCCTCGGTCACCAGGCCCGAGAGCTTGCACGCGACGTGCGACAGCGGGGCGAAGCGCTGCAGCGATGCCTGCCAGCGGCCGAACGCGGCCTGGGCCTGGCCCTTGTGCTGGTCCCGGGCCAGCCCGGCCAGTGGCGGCTTGCCCAGGTGATCCAGCACCATCCAGTGCGCGTCATGCCGTGCACACAAGGCGGCGGCCGCGTCCATCTGGTGGTCGAACACCAGCACGTCGTACGCCCAGCCCTGGCGCTGCAGCACGGACAGACCGCGTGCGAATGCCGCAGAGCACAGAAAAGCCGAGGCATCAGGCTCATCCTGCACCTGATGGCGCCACCCGCACAGCGCCGGCTCGGCACGCCAGGACTGCAGGCGCTCGCCAATGCCGTCGCAGGCCAGATCCTCCCATCCCACGACGCCGCAAATCCCGCCGTGCCGCCGCGCCAGATCCAGCAGGTATCGCGTTTCATCGACACTGCCCCTGGCCTGCACGGCAATGGCGCCGGTCAGGCCGCAGGCTTCCAACTGCGGCAATACCTGCTCCGGCGTGCAATCCACCGCCAGCGCCTGCATGCCCTCGCCTATCCAGGGATAGTCCCGGGCGCTGTAATGCCAGAAGTGCAGATGCGCGTCTATGCGCTGAAGGGAAGGTGCTTCGTCCATGGCTCAGGCCGGGAAGCGGTATCTGTGGAGAGATTCCGGCTTCATCGTGATGGAAAAGCCGGGCGCACCGGGAGGCATATAGGCCGCATTGCGCACCACGCAGGGATCCACGAAGTGCTCGTGCAGATGGTCCACGTACTCGATCACGCGCCCCTCACGCGTGCCGGACACGCAGACGAAATCGATCATGGACAGATGCTGCACATACTCGCAAAGGCCCACGCCCCCGGCATGCGGACACACGGGCAGACCGTACTTTGCGGCCAGCAGGAGTACCAGCAGCACCTCGTTGACCCCTCCCAGCCGGCAGGCGTCGATCTGCACCACGTCGATGGCGCCACGCATGATGAACTGCTTGAAGAGAATGCGGTTCTGGCACATCTCTCCAGAGGCGACCAGGATCGGAGCAACGGCTTCGCGCACCGCGCGGTGGCCCTCCACATCGTCAGGGCTGGTCGGCTCCTCGATGAACCAGGGCCTGGCAAAGGCCAACTCCCGCACCCAGCCGATGGCCTGCCCCACCTCCCAGGCCTGGTTGGCGTCGATCATCAGCTGGCGGTCCGGCCCCAGCACCTCGCGCGCAATGGACACGCGCCGGATGTCGTCCTGCAGGCTGCGCCCCACCTTGAGCTTGACGTGGTTGAAGCCGCCGGCCACCGCCTCGCGGCACAGGCGGCGCAGCTTGTCGTCGTCATAGCCCAGCCAGCCGGCCGAAGTCGTGTAGCAGGGATAGCCCTCGCGCTCCAGCACGCCGATGCACTCGGCCTTGCGCGGCGCCTGGCGATGCAGCAACTCCAGCGCCTGGGCTTCGGTCAGGGCATCCGTCATGTAGCGGAAGTCCAGCGCGCGGACGAACTCCTCGGGCGTGAAATCGGCCACAAGACGCCACAGCGGCTTGCCCTCGGCCTTGGCCCACAGGTCCCACACGGCATTGACCACGGCGCCGGTGGCCAGGTGCATCGCCCCCTTGTCCGGGCCGATCCAGCGCAACTGGCTGTCGGAAGTGATGTGGCGCCAAAAGCGCCCCATGTCCTGGCGGACCCAGTCGAGCTCCATGCCCTCCACCAGGTGTCGCATGGCCGCGATGGCGGCGCAGCAGACCTCGTTGCCGCGCCCGATGGTGAAGGTCAGCCCGTGCCCCTCAAGGCCGGGCGTGTCCGTCTCCAGGATCACATAGGCGGCGGAGTAGTCCGGGTCCGGGTTCATGGCGTCAGACCCATCCAGGTGACTGGAGGTCGGAAAGCGCACATCGAGCACGCGCAGGGACAGGATTCGCGTCATGGTCTTCTCAGGCCTTGCCGGTTGTCGAGGGACTCGGTTGCTCGCGGGCCGCCACCATGGTCTGGCGCTGCTCGCCCAGGCCGGCGATGCCCAGCCGCATGGCCTGCCCTGCACGCAGGTACATGGGCGGCTTCTGGCCCATGCCCACGCCCGGCGGCGTGCCGGTGGAGATCACATCGCCCGGTTGCAGGCTCATGAAGCGGCTCAGGTAGCTGATGAGAAAGGCCACGCCGAACACCATGGTGGCCGTGCTGCCGTCCTGCATGCGCCGGCCGTCCACATCCAGCCACATGCGCAGCGCCTGCGGATCGGGCACCTCGTCGGCCGTGACCAGCCAGGGCCCCAGCGGGCCGAAGCCGTCGCAGCCCTTGCCCTTGTCCCAGGTGCCGCCGCGCTCGAGCTGGTACTCGCGCTCGGAGATGTCGTTGACCACGCAATAGCCCGCCACGTGCTGCATGGCCCGGGCCTCGTCGATATGGCGCCCGCCCTGGCCAATGACCACGCCAAGCTCCACCTCCCAATCCGTCTTCACGGAGCCGGGCGGAATCTCGATGGCGTCGTCCGGGCCGCAGATGGCACTGGTCCACTTGCCAAACACCACGGGCTCGGGCGGCACCTGCATGCCGGCCTCGGCCGCATGGTCCGAGTAGTTGAGGCCTATGCACACGAACTTGCCCACCCGCCCCACGCAGGGGCCCAGACGCAGCGTGTGCTGCGGCACGCCCTCCACCAGGGGCAGTTGCAAGGGGTCCAGGGCGGCCAGTTGCGCCAGGCTGTCCGGCAGCAGCACAGGGCCAGCAATGTCGTCCACCACGCCCGAGAGGTCGCGCACACGCCCTTGCGCATCGAGCAGGCCCGGTCTTTCATGGCCCCTGGGGCCGTATCGCAGCAATTTCATGGAGCAGTCCTGTGCAGTTCAGTTGGACCAGCCACCGTCGATCACGCTCAGCGTGCCGGTGACGAAGCGGGATTCATCGCTGGCGAGGTAGGTGGCCAGCGCGGCGATCTCCTCGGGCTGGCCTACCCGCCCCATGGGCTGGCGCGCCACGAAGGCCGCGCGCACCTGCTCCAGCGGCACGCCATGCTGCCGGGCCTGGCCGGCGATGCGCGCCTGCAGCGACGGGGACTCCACCGTGCCAGGGCAGATGGCGTTGCAGCGTATGCCCTGCGTGACGAAGTCGGCCGCCACGGCCTTAGTCAGCCCGACCACGGCGGCCTTGGTGGCGCCATAGGCATGGCGAAGGGGCACGCCCTTCACGCTGGAGGCCGCGGACGACATGTTGATGATCGATCCGCCGCCCTGGGCCAGCATGGCAGGCAGCAGGGCGCGGATGATGCGGTGCATGGATGTGACGTTGAGCTGCCACGCAAAGGCCCAGTCCTCGTCGCTGCAGTCCAGGATGCTGCCGTGGTGCACGAAGCCCGCGCAGTTGAGCACAGCATCGAAAGCCCTCTCCTGCCCGGCCAGTGCCAGGATGTCGGCCGCATCCGTCACATCCAGCCGCCGCGTGCGCAGGCCATCCCTGCCCTCCAGCTCGGCCAGCGCCTGGAGGTTGATGTCGGTGGCCAGCACGCTGGCCCCCTCGCGGGCAAACATCAGCGCGCAGGCACGCCCTATGCCCTGCCCGGCTGCGGTGACGAGAATGTGTTTTCCGGCGAGTCTCATGGAGCCATTCCTTCCCTTGCTTGAAAAGGGTTCTGCACGGGCGATTCGCGGACCGCGCCTATTGCTGCTGCTCACCTGCGAGCCGGGCCAGCATCAGGGCGCCGAGGATGATGGCGCCGTAGATGGCCTGTATCCAGAACGACGGCACCTGGGCCAGCGTCAGCAGGTTCTGCACCATGCCCAACAGCAGCACGCCGCACAGCGCACCCGACATGGAGCCCTTGCCGCCGTCGAGCGAAATGCCGCCGATGACGGCCGCCGCGAACACCGTGAAAATCATCGAGCTGCCCTGGTTGGCATTGATGGCGCCCACATAGCCCGTGACCACCAGCCCGCCCACTGCGGCCAGCACACCGGCCAGCACGAACACGCCCCAGGTAATACGGTCCACATTGATGCCCGCCGCGCGCGCCGCATGGGGGTTGCCGCCAATCGCATACAGCGCGCGGCCCAGCCGGTGGTAGCGCAGCATCACAGCGGCCGTGCCGAACGCCAGCGCAGCCAGCCAGACCGACAGCGGCAGCCCCAGCAGCGTGGCCGTGGCCAGGGCGAAGAAAGGCTGCGGCATGTCGAACAGGGTGCCGCCCCTGGTCGCGCCCACCAGCACGCCGCGCAGCACGATCAGCATCGCCAGCGTGACGATGAAGGCATTGAGCCGCAGCCTGACGACCAACAGGCCATTGATGAAACCCGTGCACGCGCCTACGGCCGCGATGGCCAGCAGCCCCGCCGCCGCCGGCCATTCCGTGCCAAAGCCTCCCGAGGCTGCAGGAATCACCAGCATGGCGCCCACCGCCGGCGCAATGCCCACCGTGGACTCCACCGACAGATCGAACTTCCCCGTGATGATGATCAGCGACTCCGCCAGCACCACCAGCGCCAGGGCCGCCGAGGCCCCCAGGATGCTGACCAGGTTGGCCGGTGTCAGAAAGCTGGGGCTGGTCAAGGCTCCCAGCACGAACAGCAGGGCCAGCGCAGGGACCAGTGCATAGTCGCGCAGCCGGTGCAGGGCGGGCCGCCGGGCGGCCGGCACGGGCACAGCAGTGTTCGGCGAGACAAAGGCTTCAGTGCGCATGCAGGCTCACTCCTTCCATGGAGGCAATCAGTTCACCGTCGTCCCAACCTCTGGCGAGTTCGGCCACCACATGGCCATGCGACATCACCAGCACGCGGTCGCAGATGCGCAGGTCGTCCAGCTCGCTGCTCGCCAGCAGCACGGCCCGGCCCTGCCGTCGCTCACCCTCCATCGCGGCCAGCAATGCCTGCCGGGACTTCACATCCACACCCGCAGTGGGATCGATGAGCACCAGCACATCGGGCTCGCTGGCCAGGGCGCGCGCCATCACCACCTTCTGCTGGTTGCCGCCCGACAGGCCGGACACGGCCTGCTGCGGCCCGCTGGCCGCCACATCGAGTGCACGCATGGCCGACAACGCCGCCGCCTGCCGGCGCGCTGGCGCAACGAAGCCGAACCGGCCCAGCCTGTCCATGATGGTCATGGTGGCGTTCTCGGCAATGGACTGCCCCGGCACCAGGCCCTGGCGGTGCCTGTCCTGCGGCACGCAACCCACGCCGTGCGCCAGCGCGGCGCCCACATCGCCGGGCGGCAGCACGCGGCCCGACACCAGGATCCGGCCTGCCGTCGTGCGCCGCAGACCCGCCACCGCCTCACCCACGGCCGTGCGCCCGCTGCTGGTGGAGCCTGTCAGCCCCACGATCTCGCCACGCCGCACCTGCAGGCTGACAGCCCCGAAACCCTTGCCGCACGCCTGCTGCAGCGTCAGCACCACGGGGGCAACGCCCGTGCCCCAGCCTGCCGGGGGTGCGTGGGCGGCGCAAGGCGAGCCGGCCAGGCTGTCCCGCTCGCCGGTCATGGCCTCGATCAGTGCCTGCCGGGGCAACTGCGCCACCGGCGCCGTCACCACATGGCGGGCATCGCGCAGCACGGTGACCGTCTGGCAAATCTCATAGATCTCCTGCAAGTGGTGCGAGATGAAGAGAAACGTGACGCCGCCTTGCTGCAGATCGTGCACGCGCCTGAGCAGCCGCCGCGTCTCGTCGTGGTCCAGCTGCGCCGTGGGTTCGTCCAGGATGATGAAGCGCGCGCCCAGCGACAGCGCCCGCGCGATCTCCACCAGCTGGCGGGATTCCACCGTCAGATCCCGGGCCAGCGCATCCTCGTGCACATCGATCTGCCAGGCATCCAGCAAGGCCCTTGCCTCGCGCCGCAGCACGCGCCAGGAAATCCAGCCATGGCGCAGCGGCTGCCGGTTGATGAACAGGTTCTCGGCCACCGACAGCTCGCCGATGATGGTCGAATGCTGGTAGACACAGGCCACATGCTGGCGCCAGGCCATGCGGTCGGCCACCGCAGGCGCGGGCTGGCCGTTGAAGAGGATGCTTCCCGTGCCGGGCTGGTGCAGGCCGGTCAGCAGGGCGACCAAGGTGGACTTGCCTGCGCCGTTGCGGCCAGCCAGTGCATGCGACTCGCCCGGCATGACCGCCAGGCTCACATCGTGCAAGGCCGTCGTGGAGCCGAAACGCAAGCCGAGCCCACGCGCCTCCATCACCGGCGTGCCTGGTCTGTCAGCCATGAATCGGGGGCGCATCGTCATGGCTGGTTGGCCCACAGCGACTTGTCATCCACGTTGTCGCGCGTCACGACGGGCGCGGGCAACTGGTCCTCCAGAATGCCCGGAGCCACCTCCACGATGCGGCTGCCATGCGGGGTGGGCCCGGGCTTGAACGTCTGCCCGGCCAGCGCTGCCTTGATGTAGTACAGGCCGAACTTTGCGTAAAGATCGGCGGGCTGCGAGATGGTGGCGTCGATCTCGCCCCTTCGGATGGCATCCAGCTCCTGGGCGATGCCGTCGTTGCTGATCACCACGATGTGCCGCGGATCGCCAGCCGGATGCAGCAGCCCCCTGCGCCGCAGCGTCTGCAACGTAGGCGCCAGATAGACACCGCCTGCGTGCATGTAGATGCCCTTCAGGTCCGGATGCGCGGACAGCAGGCCGTCGAGCGCGGCGGCGGCGGCATCGGACTTCCAGGCCGCGGGAATCTCCAGCACCTGCAGCGCCGGGAAATCCTTCATGCAACTGCGAAAAGCCTCGGCCCGATCACGGCCGTTGACCGATGCCAGGTCCCCCATGATCTGCACCACCTTGCCCGCCTTCACCTGCGCGCCCAGGTACTGGCAAGACCGCGTGCCATAGGCGCGGTTGTCGGCACGCACCACCATCGCCACCTTGCCCCGGGTAGGCGCCACGTCCACCGCCACCACAGGAATCTTCCCCTGCTCGGCCAAGGCGAGCGCGCGACCAATGGCCGCCGAATCCAATGGCGCCACCACCAGCCCCTTGGCGCCGAGGTTGATCAGATTGGCCACATCGGTGATCTGCTGGGCCGGGTCCTGGTTGGAGTTCACCGGCGCCAGGATGTCGACCCCGAGGGCCTTCGCCATTTGCGGGAGGTAGCCGTTGTAGGCCTGCCAGAACGGCGAGGTCAGCAGCGGCAGGTTGACCCCGATCCTGCCCTGTGCCGGGCCGGGTTCCGCCGCCAGCGCTACCCCCGCGCATGCCAGCGCCGCAACAGCGGCTGAGAACCGCCAAGCCATGCCGACCCGTTTGGCCGGTGCCTGGGAAACGCCATGCAGTGCTGCCATGGAACTGGCCTCCTCATGTGTGCCGGGACTCCGGCGGTGCGACGGTGTGACGGGATCGCCTCTTGCCTATGACCAAAATGCCTTGGTTCGGCAAAATCATTCATCCATGAATTTATTATTTATGAATAAATTCAAACTCGGCACCTATGGTTTACCCAGAGCATTGCCCCGATGCGCAAGGCATCCTCCAGAACAGGATCAGTCCTATCCCGAACGTAAGATCTGCACGCATGAGCAAAGCACTGGACAACGCAGAAGACAGCGAGCGCTACCGCGCGCCGGCACTGGACAAGGGGCTGGACATCCTGGAGCTGCTGGCCGAGCACCCCGATGGACTGACGCGGGCCGAGATCGTCAAGGAACTGGGCCGGGGGCCCAGCGAGATCTACCGCATGCTCGAGCGACTGGTGGCCCGGCAATATGTGATGCGCTCAGCCGGCGGTGACCGCCATGCGCTCAGCCTCAAGATGTTCGCGCTGGCACACCGCCACCCGCCCGTCAACCGCCTCGTGACCCAGGCGCTGCCCGTCATGGATGCCTATGCGCGGCAGGCCGAGCAGTCCTGCCACCTGGGCCTCTACGACCGTGGCAATGTCCTGATCGTGGCCCAGGTCCCCGGCCCCGGGAACTGGGGCCTGTCAATCAGGCTGGGCGCACGCGTCGGGCTGCTGGACACCGGGTCAGGCCATGTGCTGCTGGCCTGCCAGACACCCGAACGCCGCGCGCAGATGCTGGCCGAGCACACGCCTTTGGAAGGCGAGGTGCCACTGCCCGAGGCGCAGATGCACGACATGCTGGAACAGATACGCAGCAAAGGCCACAAACAGAGCGAAAGCCTGCAGTCCTATGGTGTGGTGGACATCTCCTGTCCCATCCTCGGGCCCGATGGCCATGCCATGGCTGTGCTCACATCTCCCTATATCCGGCGGATCGATGGGCATGCGGGTCCCTCGCTGGACGCTGCGCGTGCACTGCTGCTGCAAGCCACGGGGCAGCTATCACTCAACAGGCAAACGCACGGTGAAGGATGAGGGTTGGCAAGCGAGACTTGCCGGGCGCATGGACAGCCAGGGACGCATGGGCCGCTACCGCCCCAAACAGGTAGACAACCCCATTCCATCTTTCGCACAGCCGTGTTATTGGTTAAAAACCAATAGCTTCATCACACTGTGAAGTCATGCATGACCTAACGCAAGAGTTGCAGTTCGAGCGTTGATTATTTTTATGAAAATCGTATAATTTAATTACCACTCCATAATTCAAAGCGATGCTCGATTTCAATCAAATTTTGAATTGCCAATTGAATGCAACTCCTTTCCGCTGGGCGGAAATATCTGACCTGTATTCCGCACAGGATTGTGCTTCGCTTGCTCAGACTTACCCATCCGATCACTTCCGGACCATAGAAGCCTATGGGGGAGAAAAAGACTATCGATACGATGCCCGCTCCTTGGTTCCCATGGGCGAAAATCGCATATCTCGCCCAGAACACCTAAGTCCTAGCTGGGTAAGGTTCGCTCAAGACTTGATTTCCGATAATTACCGCAATGCCATGTCATCCCTCACAGGCATCGATTTGTCCAATTTCCCCATGGAGGCGAATCTTTACCACTATGGATCCGGGGCACTTCTCGGGCCACACCGTGATCTTCCAGAGAAAAAGGTTACGCATGTGTTCTATTTCAATGAGCACTGGCTTCCGGCAGACGGTGGTTGCCTTGCAATATTGAACTCATCAGATGCAAAGGACGTCGCAGCCCTTGTCAACCCCATTGTCGGGAACTCGGCAGCCTTCGTGCGTTCAGATGATTCCTGGCATGAGGTGACCCAGGTCTCTGCAAGGGTACGTGAATCGCGTCGCAGTGTGACAGTGACTTTCTATCAGCCGGGATCCATCAGCTCAATGTGGCCACCTGGCTCGGAATTGGAATTGCACGACTATGTTGGAGGCTGAAGCAGCTTGCACCAACCAGCACAATCGCCGTTTGCATATTGATGAGCATTTCTTCGGCCTGTCTCGAAACTAGAAGCATATGCCCAAAATAGCATTCGGAGACATCGCCAAGCTAATTACTCCGTGGCAGCACAGGCATTTGATACAGGCCATTGTCATGCGCGAAATATATTCGCGCTATAGAAACTCGGTCATGGGTTGGCTATGGTCAATCATCAGCCCATTTTTTACGCTGATGGTTTACACCCTGGTATTCAAGAATGTATTCTCAGTCAAATGGATCGGAGGTAACGGCTCATCTTTTGAGTTTGCAATTCTCATATTCATTGGAATGACGGTTTTTGGGCTATTTTCAGAATGTGTCACCCGTGCGCCGGCATTGATCACATCCACACCCAACTATGTGAAGAAAATAGTCTTTCCTCTTGAGATCTTGCCATGGACAAGCCTTGGAGTAGCGGTATTTCACATGGGTATCAGCCTGCTGGTCTTGCTTGCTTTCTACAGCCTGGTGATCGGGCTGCCTCATTGGACTGTCATTCTCTACCCCGTGATATTGCTGCCGCTGATACTCATGACGGCGGGACTTTCATGGATCTTCAGTGCCATCGGCGTTTATTTTAGGGATGTGGGGCACATCATTGGTGCGCTACTATTGCCTTTGATGTTTTTGACTCCCATTTTCTATCCGACAAGCACTTTGCCTGCTGAGCTGAAAGGCCTGATCGAACTCAATCCATTGGCTCAAGTCATCGAGAATGCACGGATGGTGCTCTATTGGGGGAAAACACCGGATGCGATGCCTTTGCTTGCATCAACTCTTGCGTCCGGTCTTTTCGCCTTCCTGGGACTCTGCTTCTTCCAGAAAAGCCGTGAGGGGTTTGCCGATGTCCTTTGATTTCTCCATCGAGGTTGAAGCGCTGAGCAAATGCTACCGGGTCTATGACAGCCCGCAGGACCGGTTCATGCAGATGCTTCCCTTTGGGAGACGGCGACGATTTCGCGAGTTTTGGGCACTGAAGGATATCTCTTTTCGCGTCACCAAAGGCGATGCCGTCGGGATCATTGGTCGAAATGGGAGCGGCAAATCCACTTTATTGCAGCTGATTTGTCGCACACTCAATGCCAGTGCTGGAAATATCGTGACCAGAGGGAAGATCGCAGCCTTGCTGGAATTGGGCTCAGGCTTCAACCCCGAGTTCACGGGCAGAGAAAATGTCTACCTCAATGGCGCATTGCTCGGCATGGACAAAGCGGCAATGGATGCCCGCTTTGATGAAATCGCTGATTTTGCAAATATCGGTGATTTCATGGATCAACCCACCAAAACCTATTCAAGTGGAATGCTTGTTCGGCTGGCGTTTTCCGTGTCTGTATGTATCGACCCAGATATTCTGATCATTGATGAAGCATTGGCAGTGGGAGATGCCTCATTCCAGTTCAAATGTCTCGGACGGCTGGAGGCACTGGCACAAAAAGGGACGACACTGCTTTTTGTATCTCACGATATGAGCATGGTTAAGAGATTTTGCAACAAGGCCATTTACCTCAGTGAAGGAAGTTTGAAATCAATAGGCTCCCCTGAAGAGATGGCGGAAATGTACTTACTCGATATGAGGGATGAGCAACGCCAATGGGCCAGCGGCGGCGCCACGCCTGTAGCATTGAAGACCACAGTGAATGATGCGCGTATCGCCTTCGGCACTACAGAGGGTGAAATCATCTCCGCCCACTTCACCAACACAGGCAGTCACTACTCATCATTCGTATTTGGCGAGACCATCGACATCAGAATCAATTGTCGATTTCATCAATCCGTCCTCTTGCCCAATATCAGCCTCACCGTACAAGAGGCAAGACTTCTTGTGGTGGGTGGGAAAAACTTTCAAATCTCTTCCCGCATGCCGTGTGGCGAATGGTTGGAAGCAAGCCTCACCTTCCGCTTTCCAGCCAAGCTGGCACCCGGTCGGTATCACATCACCATCAAATTGATGAATGGACATACTGAAGAGACATCTCTGCTGATCGACAAACAAGTGGGGCTATTGAGCTTTGACACGGTCACCGGGCGCAATACTCCATTTCTAGGAATCGTAGATCTGGGGATTGAGCTGGATACATCGGCGCCCAACAACCAGAAATCAACCTGATGGATCAGGGAGCCCTCATGACACCGACAGCGAAATCCGATTCAAGAAAACTGTTCGAGATCAACGCATCCTCTATCTGAAACAGCATTTCAAGCAATGCCATTGAACGCGGGTTGCTTTCCACAAAATTTCCAGCAATTCCGTGCAAGGCAAATTGCAATATATTCCCACCACAGGGATTGAATGCACATTCAACAAAATTCTCGGACAGTACTTTTCGTATATCCTGTGACCTGATGGCCTCGGACGGGTCAACCCTTGCCACTTCAATCGGATCGGGCAGTTGGACTGCATGCTGCACCTTTCCAAAATGTTCCACTTGAAAAGACCGACGATACGCAGGTGGCAGCAATTGAAACGCGCTGGAGATGACGGTACGCTGGAATTCGTTGAACGCAAACTGATTTGCTCCTACGTATTCATTGAAAAACACCCATCCCCCAGGCTTCAATGCAGCACGAACGGATTGGCAAACCAATTCCAGATGCTTTATGTGGTGCAGAGATCCATTGAACCAGACAGCATCGTAGATTCCGCTTCCCAGCGGGACGCTTTGAACATCCCTGACAAAATAATTGATATTGTCTGCCCCCATTGAACGAGCCTCGGCTCTGGCAATATCGATGGCGCCAGAGGCAATATCAATGGCATCAAACTCTCCAAAAGCGTTCAACCGGAACAGTTCACGTTCCAGAGAGCCACTTCCGCAACCAATGCTCAACATTTTTGCGGAGGACCGCGGGCGATCAAAAAATTCCTCCATGCAATAGGTTCCCCACCATTCATGCCGGGTACCAGCACAGGCCTTTCTCTGAAAACGCCGCTGTACGGCCGGAATGGCAAGCCAGTACAGTTGCGGAGAAAACGCATCGGAGCTCGCCACATTCTTCGACCAGTGCGCCGCGGTAATTTCTTCGTCAGAAATCATGTGAGCCTTTCGGTGTTGCGGTTATTGGTATGGGGCGTCCATGCACCCCACTTTTTCTCGAAATACGCCTGATTGCGGTCCCAGATCGCCTGATACTCACCTGAGTCAATCAGCTTCTTGAACGAAGCTTGTCCATAGTGATGAACAAAGGAGTCTTCCGCACACACAGTCCGATACCCAGCCGACTGTATTCGGCGGCAGTAGTCATCATCTTCAAACATGCCAATGCCGAACTCTTCATCAAGCTCACCGATTTCATCGAACACCTCACGACGCATTGCCACGCAAAACATGGCCAATACGGAAATTTCAAAGTGACGCCCCTCGTTTGCAATCGTATAGCGAGCGGCAAAATCGTGCATTTGTTCTATATTGACGTAATCAACGGCGATCTTCGCCTCATTTCCCACGGAGTTGGTTACCGGCCCCACCAGACCTATGTCACTGTTCTGCAAATGCCGAAGCATGGACTCCAGCCAATCGTTGGTGACCACGGTATCGTTGTTGAGGAGTACGACATACTTCCCCTCGGCCTGCGCAATGCCTTGGTTGTTGGCCGCAGCGAAGCCACGGTTTTGATCGTTGATGATCAACTTCAACTTCAAGCCCGGGAATTGACGCTGCATGCTGCGTAGCATGTCACGAGTGTCATCCTGGGAAGCATTGTCCACGATGATCACTTCGTAGTTGGGATACATCGTACGGGCCACAATGCTCTCAATACACTGTCGCGTCAGATCGGCGTTGTTGTAGCTGACGACGACGATGGAACATTTTTCATACAAGGTCTGCAGCGCCTGTTCCATTGAAAGATAGCGGTGGTGCCAGTCATTATTTTTGGCCAGCTGAATTCGGCGCTGGGTCAGACCTGGATCATTCTCGTTCAACGCAACCTCGACCTTGTTCAGGAAATCCGCATATTCCCGAGCAAAGTAAACGTAGTCTCCATATATTGCCATCTCCTCCAGAGGAACACTGACAACGGGCTTGCCCACGCTTATGTATTCATAGAATTTCACAGGATCCACCGCATGGGTGACCTTGTTCAATTTGAATGGGATCAGGCAGACATCAAAGCCATGCAGATAGCGTGGCATGTATTCGTAGGCCTTCTTGCCCAGCAAGTGCACATTGGGCAGCCGATCTATTCCAGCCAGATCCTTGACGAAGCAATCGCCTACAAGCACAAAGCTCCAGTTCGGGCGGTGTGCCGCCAAGTAATGCACGAGTTGGAAATCAACCCAGGGAGCCAGTGCACCGTAGAATCCGATGACTGGTTTTTCCAAGTGTGCCAGAAGCTCATTCTTCACACAGTTGGACGAGAAAAATTCAAACTCCACCCCGTTTCTGACCAGGATGCACTTCTTGCTGGCGGCCTGCCACTTCTTCTCAAGCAAGGAAGCCGTGACAGTCACCAGGTCAGCTTTGTCGATCAGGATTTCTTCCTCCTGGAGAAGTTGCTGACCTATATCTGGAAAATCTGCCCACTCATCCATGCAATCGTATTGGAGGCGCCAGGCTCGCTTCTGCTGGAGTTCGACCGCCAATGCTGTCCAGTAAGACAGGTGAACAACGATCAGCGCCTCTCTGATCTTGGCGTCCACTATCAACCGTGCCAATGATCTGTTGGCGGCGCCCCTATTTTCCTGAGACATCCTGTGCGCATAGAAGTCTTCGGAATCATGAAACTCAAGCCCTATTTCATAGATATTCGAGGCAACCTGCTTCATGACATACGGTTCGCCTTGTGCCGGCATGATGGAGCGCGCAATATAGAAAATGCGATGTCCCTTGGCCGCGAATTGAGACATGATATGCTGCGGCCGCTGGTAACGGGCAGACCACTCGATGTTGGCAAAACAGACAATATCCATTTTCCCGTTGCTGACCCCAGGAAACAATGCTTGCTCATCTCCTTGCAGAGATTGAAGGGCGTGCAGCTGGCTTGACAGTTGGTTCTTGAGAGACTCCGAGTGCAACAGGGCCTTTAACCGGCTGGGTAGCAGCATGTTCCCCAGGTTTCGAGCCAATCGGGAGCGGTCTGCAATCAGATGCAGGCCATCGACCATCAGGTATCGGAAGCTTTTCCTTCGCCGCTCAAGCGTCAACTTTATTGCAGCAACTTCGCTCCTGAGCCATGCAATCCCCACATCACGCGATGCAATGATATCTTTGCTGTGTTTCAGCTCCCGCTCCAGCTCATCAATGGTCTGTCGCAAGGCGAGGATTTCCCCACGTGAAACTCCAGATTGCCCCCCCATGCCGGACTGATCGACCTCCCCTTCTGGGATACCGACAGTGGAGGAACATGGCGATTGCTCTTCAGTATTATTTTTCATGGAAATTGATAGGATGGATCCGAATCGAATGGCTGGTTGGTATGATCTCGGACGCTCTTTCAATGAATCATCAGCAGGCCTGCATCGACTCAATCAATTTTCCCCTGCAATCCCGTCTCCGCTGTTCCGCTTTTATCACTCTCAAGAAGAAACGGCAGTGACATCAGGAATTTGTTCATTGCGATCCTTGAACTCGAGCCGCTGGACTTGATGGAATCAGCCACTTGGTCCCAATGCTGCCTCACTTCATCCCGCGCATTCGCCATCAAATCCAATGGACTCTTTCGACCAATACGACTGCTCAGCCAGTGTGGATCATCACAATCCATCGTAGACAATGGATACACGGTGCTGAACCTCGAGAGTGCAGTGAATTTCCCTATTGAAATATCACTGGGCGTAAATACAGGAATTCCTGCACAAAGTGCAGTTATCGCAAGATGATAACTATGACCAGCAACACCTTCTGATTCTGCGACCAGTGCCGCGAGAACCATGGGCGATGGCCATTCAGGCAGGCTGTAGGTATTTGGCAATTCTCGATCAATGAACGCCTCATGGTCACACAGCACCGGGCCCAGACGCAAGAGAAGAAATTCGAGGTCTGGCAACTCGGAACGAAACCGTTTGATGTGGTCCGTGAATTTTTCCAGATTCTGGGTCGCCTGAATGACTACATAAGGCTTCCTCAGGCCCAGTTGCTCCCTAAGAATTCTGGCCTCTTCTTGCGCAGGGTGGCCATTCATATGCTGACCCAACGAAAATGCCGTGTCGGGAACCAGCTTCACACGGTCATGATCCACGAATTGTTCCAGTGCCTTCTTGCTGGGCTCATCACGCACCGCAATGTAGGGGCTGCACTGCAACACCAAGGAAAGCAACGGATGGCTCCACTGCGGTATTTCATTGCAATGCATGCCCGGAGCATTCCAGATGACCGGTATTCCAAGCTGGACCCCGATCAAGGCTGGGGTCAACCAATATCCTGTGGGATGATGAATCCACGCTTCGGTCGGCACATATCCAGGCGCGACGAATGAGTCGAAGCGAATGATGAAACCACCACCTATCAAAATGGCATCGAGTTCAATCGCCATGTTGGGCAGATCTGCAAGAGAAACCACCTTGTATGGCCAATCCTCCAGAGATTTGGCATGGTATGAAAACGGAATCAGTTCCACCGAACCCAGCCGTTGCGAAAGCTCCATCTCCGCAAGTATCGGAAAAAGCAAATCCCCATAGTTTTGAACGTCAAAAGTACCAAAGATACCTATGCGCCATGGTCTCTTTTTTTCTTGCGTATCTGACTCAAATTTAGTCATATTTTCGTATCCCAAGTGCGGTGCTACCTAAGCTCAAATAATAATGTCGTTAGCAACTTGATTTTCATTTCTCTTCGCAAAATCAATCAGTTGATGCCACCCGAAATATCGGCGACTCGCCTTATGATTTTTGCATATTGGGCTGCTCTTCGATTCCAGGAATATTCTTCAATGGCATCTTCACGGCGTGCCAGCGCGCCTTTCAAACCATTCTCCAGCCACTTTGCATGGAGATCTCTTATTGCCCCCGCTATATGGCCTGATTCGTTACACACAGCCCATCCGGCGCCAACATTTGAAATCAACAGTCCGGCCTCGTCCGTTTCAGACATGGCAATATGCAGTATGGGAACTCCCGCGCCCAAGTATTCATAAATTTTCCCCGGAACCTGAAATGCCTGTCGGTTACCCAGGCTGAGAAGAACGTCACAGCTCTGTTGAGCCATCAGGCAGATGTGATGATCCACGGCCCCATGGAATATGACATGCCCAATTCCTTCGAACAGCGATTGATAGGCAGTGTGATTTCCGTAGAAATCAATCTGAATAGTCAAGTCTTCCAGCGACTTCAGAGCGATGGCAAGTTGCGCTGGCGATCGGAAATCCTCGTAGAAATTCCCTGTGTAGACTATTTTAAGCAGTTCTGAGCACCGATGACCGATATGAGTGCTTTTCTCACCTCTGCTTGGAAAGCCTTGTGTCACGCATGAGAATCTTTCACGGATATCCTGCAGGCCATGGCGATTCATGAACAGTTCGGAAGCAGCTTCCGTTGTCACAACGGCGGCGTCGGCCCGCTTGAGCACCATGGCTTCAAAGGCAAGGTCAAAGCGGTAGCGCCATTTTGGCGCATGTGGCGCAACAACCGGGTCGGCCAGATCGGCAATGAGGGGTAGCTGGGAGATCCGTTTGCCTAGCAATCCCAGAATCAGGCTCGCACCAGGCTCATGGGAAGACACAATTGCGTTATATGATTTCGATCCAAGCAACTGGATCAATCGCAGCGAGGCAGAAAAAACCCATTCACTCCGGAGATCGGGAAATATTATCCGATCGAGAAACTGCCGACCCCAACGGTATATTTTCAACAAGGTGGTGGTCTGGTGCGATGGATCCACTGGAACGACCTTGCCTGGAGAGTCCTTCTGATTCTTCAATCTGGACATGAGCAGATAGATGCTCTGCGAAAAACCCACATACGGCCCGGCCCATGTTCGATGCACGATCACATCACCATGAAGTTCTTCACTGAATGGAGGTAGCGCCGGCATATTCGGACAGAGCACATGGACTTCAATACCCTGTTTTGCAAATTCGTTTGCCAGATAAAACCATCGCAGCGATTGACCTGAAATTATCGGGGGAAATTCGTAAGCGATCAGGAGAATGCGCATGGTCACTATTCATGGGTCCTGTTTCAGCATTATTCCAGGCGTATTCTTTGTCTCGAGAGGAATTCAATACCCTTTTCGGGAATTCATTTTTCTATGGATATGCCGCATACGTCGCGCCACCTCTTACCGCATTTCATGTTACCTCAATAAAAAGCATGGCACCACATCTATCTTCAATACGAAGCGACAGCACAAGCGGTCGCCTGGCTAGCAGTTTCTAAAAACGTGTCGCCTGTGCGACGCTTCGTGGCATGAGTTCTTCATCAAAATATTGATAATTTAATTTCGATAGTTGATAACTATTTAAATTCTGCAGATATTCAGCCTTGCGAGGGGCTTGGCCGGCAACTCTCGTATCAGGCCCTGTCGATCAGCGGCTACGCCCTTCGCCTTGAACCCCAAAGCAAAAACACCGCAGGCACATCAGCGCCTGCGGTGTCAGGGATGCGATCCAGAACTGGATCGACCGCGGGGAAATATCAGCCTACACGGCGCAATCCCGATCAGGAATCAGCGGATTTCAACGCGCCGTCGTATCGCTGCTGGCCGCCACGATGGGGATATAGAACTCCCCGCCCGCGCGGTTGAATTCCTCGGCCTTGGCCTGCATTCCGGCGGCAATGCCTTCCTGCTCGGCCACGCCCTTGGCAGCGGCGAATTCGCGCACTTCCTGGGTGATCTTCATGGAGCAGAACTTGGGGCCGCACATGGAGCAGAAGTGCGCCACCTTGGCGCTGTCCTTGGGCAGGGTTTCGTCGTGGTAGGCCTGGGCGGTGTCGGGGTCCAGTCCCAGGTTGAACTGGTCCTGCCAGCGGAAGTCGAAGCGGGCCTGGCTCAGCGCGTCGTCGCGGGCGCGGGCGCCGGGGTGGCCCTTGGCGACGTCGGCGGCGTGGGCGGCGATCTTGTACGCGATGATGCCTTGCTTGACGTCGTCGCGGTCGGGCAGGCCCAGGTGTTCCTTGGGCGTGACGTAGCACAGCATGGCGGTGCCGAACCAGCCGATCATGGCCGCGCCGATGGCACTGGCGATGTGGTCGTAGCCGGGCGCGATGTCGATGGTCAGCGGGCCCAGGGTGTAGAACGGCGCCTCGTGGCAGTGCTTGAGCTGCTCGGTCATGTTGGCCTGGATCATGTGCATGGGCACGTGGCCGGGGCCTTCGATCATGGTCTGCACGTCGTGCTTCCAGGCCAGCTGGGTCAGCTCGCCCAGGGTCTTGAGTTCGGCGAACTGGGCTTCGTCATTGGCATCCGAGGCGCTGCCGGGGCGCAGGCCGTCGCCCAGCGAGAAGCTGACGTCGTACTGCTTCATGATGTCGCAGATGTCCTCGAAGTGCTCGTACAGGAAGCTCTCACGGTGGTGGGCCATGCACCACTTGGCCATGATGGAGCCCCCGCGCGAGACGATGCCCGTGCGGCGCTGGGCCGTGAGGTGGATGTAGGCCAGGCGCACGCCGGCGTGGATGGTGAAGTAGTCCACGCCCTGCTCGGCCTGCTCGATCAGGGTGTCGCGGAAGATGGGCCAGGTCAGGTCCTCGGCAATGCCGCCCACTTTCTCCAGCGCCTGGTAGATGGGCACGGTGCCGATGGGCACGGGCGAGTTGCGGATGATCCAGTCGCGCGTGGTGTGGATGTTCTTGCCGGTGGACAGGTCCATCACGTTGTCCGCGCCCCAGCGGATGGCCCAGACCAGCTTCTCGACCTCTTCCTCGATGCTGGAGGTGACGGCCGAGTTGCCGATGTTGGCGTTGATCTTGACCTTGAAGTTGCGCCCGATGGCCATGGGCTCGATCTCGGGGTGGTTGATGTTGGCCGGGATGATGGCGCGGCCGCGCGCCACTTCGTCGCGCACGAATTCGGGCGTGATGATCTTGGGGATGGCTGCGCCCAGGCCGTTGCCGGCCAGGCGCGCCTCGCGCGCGGCGTCCTGCTGGTACTCGGCCATCCATTCGCGGCGGCCGTTCTCGCGCAGGGCCACGTATTCCATCTCGGGCGTGATGATGCCCTTGCGCGCGTAGTGCATCTGGGTGACGTTGCCGCCGCTCTTGGCGCGGCGCGGCTGGCGCTGCAGCGATGCGGCCTCGGCCCGCAGGCGGGCCACGCGCTCGTCTTCCTCGCCGCGCTTGCCGCCGTCGTCCATGGCCTGGCGCAGGCGGCCGGCGTAGTACTCGCTGTCGCCGCGCGACTCGATCCAGGCATTGCGCACGCCCGGCAGGCCGCTGCGCACGTCGATGGCCACGGCCGGATCGGTGTAGGGGCCCGAAGTGTCATAGACACTGACCTGCTCTCCATTGGTCAGCTGGATATCGCGCACGGGCACGCTCAGGCCTGCATGCAGGCTGCCTTGCAGATAGCTCTTGGTGGAGGCCGGGAACGGCTTGCGCGACTGCGCCAGCAGGTCGGAAAAACGCTGTGCGTCTGGAGCTTCGCCGGCTGCGGGGGTGAAGATGGAATCGGGAGCGTTCATGTCGGGTTCCTTGCGTTCAAAGCGTCGATCAACAACGCTCCGGGAACCGGACACTCCTTGGGCTGTGCCAATGACCGCGCACCGGGCTATGCCAGTGTGGGCCTGCCAGGGCCGTATGGCCTTGGCCCCTGGTTGCCACGCACGCCAAGGCGCACGAGCAGCCTTGGTTGGCAAGGGCCGATGTGCGTTGGATGGTGGCCTGCCTGGCCGTTGCGGCCCTGCGTGTATCCGCCGTGGCGGATTTCCATCCTCTGACTTCGGCCCCGCTTCAGGGTCCCGCTCTTCTTCCGCCGGTATCAACCGGATCAAGTTCGTCGGGTTCGCCGCCTGGCCCATGCAGCGCATGGACCGGTTGGCATCTCAGTGCATCAGCACACCCCGGAGCAGAGCGCAGTATAGGGGATGGCAAGGCGCCCTTGCCCTGCGGGTTTGCCCAGGGGCCTGAAAGCCCTGCTCAGTCGAAGCCGCGCATCTGCGCCCATTCGGCCACCGGAGCGCGCGTGGCGCGCCAGCCGTTGATGGGGGCTTCCTTGTCCTCGTAGCCCAGCGCAATGCCAAAGGCCACGTGGTAGCCCTCGGGCAGCGCCAGCGCCTGGGTCACGGCATCGTTGTAGCGGCGCCAGAAGCCCTGGGCGCAGGTGGCCAGGCCATTGGCGCAGGCCAGCAGCATGAAGGACTGCAGGTAGATGCCCAAGTCCACCCATTGCGGCAGGCCCATGCGCTCGTCCACCGCCACGATCAGGCCCACGGGCGCGCCGAAGAACTGGCCGTTGCGCGCCAACTGCTCCAGCCGCGCGGGCTTGTCGTCGCGCGGAATGCCCAGCGACTGGTACAGCTCTTCGCCGTTGGCAAAGCGCCGGCTGCGGTAGGGCTCCCAGAGGTTGGGCGGGTAGGACAGGCCGGGCTGGGCGTCCTGGGGCTCGGCTTCGGCAACGGCGGTCAGCAGTTGCTGCAGCGGCTCGCCCGTCAGCGCCAGCACGCGCCAGGGCTGCAGGTTGCCACCCGAGGCCGCTTGTGCCGACTGTTCCATCAGGGAGCGCACCAGGGCCGCATCGGGCGACTGGGGCAGGAAGGCGCGCACGGAGCGGCGCGCATGCAAGGCCTGTTCAACGTTCATGCTGGTCGGAGTCTCCGGTCTTCTTGGGGGATCTTGGGGATCTTTGGTGATCTTGTGCAGGCCTACTTGCCCATGATCTGGTCGATCTTGTCCTTCTGGAACGCCTGCGGGCGCTCGGACTCGCAGGGCACGCAGTCGCCCACCTTGCTGCCGGCCGAGAGCTTGGCAATGGCCTCCCACAGCAGCGCGATCTGCTGCTCATGCGCGGCCGCGCCATCGCTCAGGCCGCGCATGGCCTGGGCCACGGGGTCCATTTCCTGGGTGATGCCGTAGGCCGTGAACGGCTGGGGCGCGGCAGAGGCCGGGACCTTGATGGACTCGGCCTTGGCCGATGCCAGGTCGTGCTCGGTCACATCGGCGCTGTGGCCGTTCTTGCTGGCGATGATGCGCGCCGGAATGCCCACCGCCGTGGCGCCTGCGGGCACGGGCTTGATGACCACGGCATTGCTGCCGATCTTGGCGCCGTCGCCCACCTCGAAGCCGCCCAGCACCTTGGCGCCCGCGCTGACCACCACATCGCGGCCCAGCGTGGGATGGCGCTTGGCGCCCTTGTACAGCGAGGTGCCGCCCAGGGTCACGCCGTGGTAGATGGTGCAGCCGTCGCCGACCACGGCCGTCTCGCCGATGACGACGCCCATGCCGTGGTCGATGAAGACGCGCTCGCCGATGACGGCGCCGGGGTGGATTTCAATGCCGGTGAGCCAGCGGCCGATGTGCGAGATGAAGCGCCCCAGCCACTTGAGGCCATGGTTCCAGCACCAGTGCGCCGGGCGCTGCAGCCAGATCGCATGCAGACCCGGATAACAGGTGATGACCTCCCAGGTGCTGCGTGCCGCAGGGTCGCGGTCGAGGATGCACTGGATATCGGAGCGCAGGCGGTCAAGCATCTAGGAGCTGGTTATTGTTGACAAGACCGCTCAGTCTAGCGTTTCGGTGGGGTGCTCTGCAGCATGGCCTTCGCAACACCGCGCAGGATGTGGATTTCCTCGGCAGTCAGTTGCGAGCGGTTGAAAAGCTGGTTGAGGCGCGGCATCAGCTTCTTGGGCGCAGCCGGATCGAGAAAGCCGATATGGGCCAGCGCCTGCTCCCAATGGCCCAGCATGCCGGCCACCTGGGCCGCGTCGGCGCGCTGCGGCGCAGGCGTGTGCTCCACCACGGGAAAGCCGCCCAGCGCCTGGCGCCATTCGTAGGCCACCACCTGGATGGCCGCCCCCAGGTTCAGCGAGCCAAACTGCGGATTGGACGGAATCGACAGCGCCACATCGCTGCGGTAGACATCGTCGTTGCTCATGCCGAAGCGCTCGCAGCCGAAGAGGAAGGCCACGCCGGACTGGTTGCAGCGCGGCGCGGGAGCCGGTGCGGACACGGAGGCATCGGTGGTCGGCGCCGCTTCATCGGGCGCATCGGCCTCATCGGGTGCAGCCAGCACATCCAGCGCCCCGCTGAGCAGCAGCTCGAAATGCTGGCGCGGCGTGCGCGTGGGCGGGCCGAAGTCGCGCGGCGTCATGGCCGTGGCGCACAGGTGGCTGATGCCGTCCAGCGCCTCCTCCAGCGTCTCGACCACGCGCGCATTGCCCAGCACGTCCAGCGCGCCGCTGGCCCGCTGGATGGTCTCTTCCTTGCGCAGCACGTTGGGCCAGCGCGGGCGCACCAGCACCAGGTCGTCAAAGCCCATGGTCTTCAGGGCGCGGGCGGCGGCGCCCACATTGCCGGCGTGGCTGGTTTCTATCAGTACGAATCGGGTTTTCATGGCGTCGCTGGCCTGCCGGCGCCGGCAGAGCCCCCAAGACGGGACAGGTTGCGCAGCACAAAACGGACAAGGCGGGTAAAATTGCGCGCTATTGTCGCCGCCCCGCATCGCCGGACGCGGCTTTTTCCGTTCTTACCCGCGTCAAACAGCCTGCTTTTGCCAGAGAGGACCGTCCTCTCCTTGCACAGCCGCTGCTCCGCCAACGCCTCACAATCTATGTCGACCAACCTGCATCCCATGCTCAACGTGGCCATCAAGGCCGCACGCGCCGCCGGCGCCATCATCAACCGCGCGGCTCTTGACGTGGAATCCGTGCGTGTCGCACAAAAGCAGGTCAACGACTTTGTGACCGAGGTGGACAAGGCGGCCGAGCAGGCCATCATCGAAACCTTGCTGGGCGCCTACCCGGGCCACGGCATCCTGGCCGAGGAATCGGGCAACGAGTTCGGCGCCAAGAACTCCGACTACGTCTGGATCATCGATCCGCTGGACGGCACCACCAACTTCATCCACGGCTTCCCCGTGTACTGCGTGAGCATTGCCCTGTCCTTCAAGGGCAAGGTGGAGCATGCCGTGGTGTACGACCCCTCGCGCAACGACCTGTTCACGGCCACGCGCGGCCGCGGCGCCTACCTGAATGACCGCCGCATCCGCGTGTCCAAGCGCATCCAGCTCAAGGACAGCCTGATCTCCACCGGCTTCCCCTTCCGCCGTGGCGACAACTTCAAGCAGTACATGAACATGCTGGGCGACGTGATGCAGGAAACCGCAGGCGTGCGCCGCCCCGGTGCCGCCGCGCTGGACCTGGCCTACGTGGCAGCCGGCTTTGCCGATGGCTTCTTCGAAAGCGGCCTGCAGATCTGGGACGTGGCCGCTGGCAGCCTGCTGGTGACCGAGGCCGGCGGCCTGGTCGGCAACTTCACGGGTGAGGCGGATTTCCTGGAGCAGAAGGAATGCCTGGCGGGCAATCCGCGCATCTATGGCGCGCTGGTCGGCATCGTTGGAAAGTACAGCAAGTTTGCTTCGGCTGGTGAGAAGGCGGGGGTGCGGCAGGCTTTGGCTGATTCGGGTGAGGCGGCTCCGGCTGCTGAGGCTGAGGCTGCTGAATCTGAGCAGCAGCCTGAGGCCTGATTTCGGCTTCTCCTGTCTCTCTTTAAAACAGCTCCTTCTAGGGGCTGTTTTTCATTGGGCCTTTGGATTTGGGTACTTTGTTTTTTGACCCTGCCGGGGGGGTGTTTTTCGAGGCCGGGTCTCGGCCCGGCGGCCGACTGCCCTTTCTTGATTCGCCAAGAAAGGTCAGATCAAAGAAGGCGACCCGAATGTCCACGTCCCTTCGCTTCGCTGCGGGCAACCTGCGCCGGGCCGCCTGCGGGGTGCGCCGTGAAACTCACTTCGCGCTGCGCGCTACGTTCAAACAATCACGGCGAGTCAGATGACGAGGCAGTCCTGTCCTGCGGCAGGACTGCAACCCCGCAGGCGGCCCGACGCAGGCGTGGACATACGGGAGGGTGAGGGCCACGGCCATGGCCTCACGGCCTGGCCTGTGGCGCAGACTCTTTTACTTGACCCGTGCGTTGATCACCGCCTCGGCCACGTTGCGCGGTGCTTCGGCGTAGTGCTTGAACTCCATGGAGTAGGTGGCACGGCCTTGCGTTTGCGAGCGCAGGGAGGTGGCGTAGCCGAACATTTCGGACAGGGGCACTTCGGCCTTGATGGACTTGCCGCCGCCGGCCATGTCGTCCATGCCCTGCACCATGCCGCGCCGCGAGGACAGGTCGCCCATGACGGTGCCGGCGTAGTCTTCGGGCGTCTCGACTTCCACGGCCATCATGGGTTCGAGGATGACGGGGCTGGCCTTTCTCGCCGCTTCCTTGAAGCCGAAGATGGCCGCCATCTTGAACGCCATTTCGTTGGAGTCCACGTCGTGGTACGAGCCGAAGGTCAGCGTGACCTTGACGTCCACCACGGGGTAGCCGGCCAGCACGCCGCTGGTCAATGCCTCTACCACGCCCTTTTCCACCGCAGGGATGTACTCGCGCGGCACCACGCCGCCCTTGATGGCGTCCACAAACTCGAAGCCCTTTCCGGGTTCCTGCGGCTCCACCGTGAAGACCACGTGGCCGTACTGGCCCTTGCCGCCGGACTGGCGCACGAACTTGCCGTCCACATCGATGACTTTCTTGCGGATGGTCTCGCGGTAGGCCACCTGGGGCTTGCCCACGTTGGCTTCCACGTTGAACTCGCGCTTCATGCGGTCCACGATGATTTCCAGGTGCAGCTCGCCCATGCCGGCGATGATGGTCTGGCCCGATTCCTCATCGGTGCGCACGCGGAACGACGGGTCTTCGGCCGCCAGGCGCGACAGGGCAATGCCCATCTTTTCCTGGTCGGCCTTGGACTTGGGCTCCACGGCCTGGGCGATGACGGGCTCGGGGAAGACCATCTTCTCCAGCACGATGGGCGCGGACGGGTCGCACAGGGTCTCGCCCGTGGTCACGTCCTTCAGGCCCACGCAGGCAGCGATGTCGCCGGCGTGGATTTCATCGACCTCCAGGCGTTCATTGGCATGCATCTGCACGATGCGGCCAATGCGCTCCTTCTTGTCCTTGACGGAGTTGAGCACGCTGTCGCCCTTGTTGAGCACGCCCGAGTACACGCGCACAAAGGTGAGCTGGCCCACGAAGGGGTCGGTCATCAGCTTGAAGGCCAGGGCAGAGAACTTCTCGCTGTCATCGGCATGGCGCACGATGATGGAGCCGTCTTCCGCATGGCCTTCCACGGGCGGCACCTCCAGCGGGGAAGGCATGAGCTCGACCACGGCGTCCAGCAGGCGCTGCACACCCTTGTTCTTGAAGGCCGAGCCGCACAGCATGGGCTGGATCTCGCCCGCAATGGTGCGCAGGCGCAGGCCGCGCAGGATGTCGGCCTCGGGCAGGTCGCCCTCTTCCAGGTAGCGGTTCATCAGGTCTTCGCTGGCCTCGGCAGCCGCCTCCACCATGGACTCGCGCCACTTCCTGGCGTCTGCCACCATGGCTGCGGGAATGTCCTGGTACTCGAACTTCATGCCCTGCGTGGCCTCGTCCCAGATGATGGCCTTCATCTTGAGCAGGTCCACCACGCCGGTGAACTGCTGCTCTGCGCCAATGGGCAGCACGATGGGCACGGGGTTGGCCTTGAGGCGGTCGATCATCATCTGCCGCACGCGCAGAAAATCCGCGCCCGTGCGGTCCATCTTGTTGACGAAGGCCAGGCGCGGCACCTTGTACTTGTTGGCCTGGCGCCAGACCGTCTCGGACTGCGGCTGCACGCCGCCCACGGCGTCATAGACCATGACGGCGCCGTCGAGCACGCGCATGGAGCGCTCCACCTCGATGGTGAAGTCCACGTGGCCCGGGGTGTCGATGATGTTGATGCGGTGCTGGTCAAAGCGGCCATCCATGCCCTTCCAGAAGCAGGTGGTCGCCGCCGAGGTGATGGTGATGCCGCGCTCCTGCTCCTGCTCCATCCAGTCCATGATGGCGGCGCCTTCGTGCACCTCGCCCAGCTTGTGGCTCACCCCGGTGTAGAACAGGATGCGCTCGGTCGTGGTGGTCTTGCCGGCATCGATGTGCGCGGAGATACCAATGTTGCGATAGCGTTCTATGGGGGTATGGCGGGCCATGAAAGGACTCCTGGGTGCTGCGAAAGCGTAAGTGCGTGATCTGCCGAAGGGTCGGATTCTCGCGGGGGTTGAATGAGGGTTGATGACAATTGGAATGTACGAAGACAATCGTACTATCTTCCGCAACTTCTTGCAGAACGATCCATGTTTTCACCGCGCCATGCCCCTGTCTGCCAGATAACTGCCCGCGCCACGCCGCATCAGCGACGTGCGGCATTGCTTCCATGGCACAGTGGCGCCCCATCGACTCGACGATTCATGCTTGCCAACCACCCCGACCGCGAACAGATACGCCTGGAAAACCTGCTCAACGCCCTGGGCAACCCCCTGCGCCTGGCCGTGGTGCGCGCGCTGGCCGCAGGCCATGAGCGCGCCTGCGGCTCGCTCTTGCAGGGCCAGTCCAAATCCACCATGACCCACCACTGGCGCGTGCTGCGCGACAGCGGCGTGATCTGGCAGCGCCCCGATGGCCGGGAAAACCTGCTCTCCCTGCGCCGCGAAGACCTGGATGCACGCTTTCCCGGCCTGCTGGACGCGCTGCTGCAGGCCCTGGCCGAAGACCCGCTCACCGAACAGACCACGGCAGCCCACCTCAAACCCTGCCCCTGAAGCCCGGCCCCCGCAACGCAGGCGGCAGCCCTGCGCCCTACCCCTTCACGGCAAGCCCCGCCGCCACGCCCTCATCCGCAAACCGCTTGGCCGCCTTGAGCAGATAGCTCACGGCATAGAGGATGGGGTCGTCGGCCTCGTCGCCGTTCAGATGGTCCACCACCTCGATGGCATAGCCCAGGTCCACCGCCGTGTCGTGCAGCAGGCCCAGAAGTTCCTTGTCCTGCGGCTCCAGCGACTGCGCCTGATCGGCCTTGGCGTAGTAGATGCGCAGCAGGTCGCGGCAGACGCAGTTGATGGCCGTGACCTTGTGGCTGGCGTGCAGCTCCAGCACTTCGAGGGCAGCGCCCAGGTGCAGGACGGCGTCGATGGCCAGGTCGTCGAGGTTGGGTTGGGAAATGGTGCAGATGTCTTGATCCATCGAAGCCTCCTCTGATGATTGAAGCCTGCGTCTCGGCCTCGTACCGAGCTGTGCCGGATGCAAGGCAGCAGCAGCCCAAGATCAACAAAAGAGTTAAATATAACGTGGTTTAAATTGCATCAAAAACTGACGCTCTTGCCCATGCAAAAGCGTCCTGTCAAACGCGGCCGTCCAGCCGGAGCCACTTCGTTCGATGCAGACATTGCCCGGGCTTTCGGCGCGGCGGTGCGAGCCCTTCGCACCGAGCGCGGCTTCTCCCAGGAGTCATTGGCCAACCTCGCCGACATCGAGCGTTCTCACATGGGCAAGGTGGAGCGTGGGGAGCACATGCCCACGCTGGTCATCGTGTTCAAGATTGCGCGGGGGCTGGGGTGTGGCGCGGCGGAGGTGATGGGGAGGGCTGAGAAAGAGTTAGGGACGGAGGCCCCGCCTGTAAAATCAGAAATTCAGTGATTTGCCCGAAGCTCGAAGTCACTTCCGTTCATCAATGCGGCGTTGATGCTGGAGGCCGTTCTCACTGGTCGTCCCCGGGCAACAAGGGCGAGCGCGCAATCCATTTTTTTCTGCGGCGTACTCCACGGCTTCCTTGAGGATTTCGTTTTCCAAGGTTCTCTTGTCGAGCACGCGCTGCAGCTTGGCGATTTCCGCGCGAGCAGCCGCCAGCTCGGATGCCGGCACGACTGCCTCGCCAGCGGAGACGGCGGTCAAAGCACCCTGGCGTTCGAGCTTGCTCCACTGGAACAGCAGTCCAGCCAAGACGCCTCCTGCCGAGCGACCAATGACACGCTCATGCCTAGTTCGTAGGTTTGGCGCACCAGCGCCGCCTTTTCTGCAAGAGACCAACGCCTGCGGCGCTGGTCCTTCACGACTACTTCTACTGACTCCGTATGCCTAGTCATATGCACAGTCCTGTTCCTATCTTCAAAGATAAGCGATAGGACGGGGCCGGGAATCAGGGGGCTATCTCAGCTGGTTCAACTGTCTTGCAATCGCATCCAGTCCTTCCTGCGGGTATCCCGACAGGTCCAAGCCTTTGGGAAGGTACTGCCTCAGCACCATGCTCGCACACGCCTTCGTCAATCGGCCTTTCGGACACGTCGCGCGGATTCCAAGGCGAGCGCGATCTTCACGGCATCCACCCGGTCAGCTCTCCATCCTCGAACCTGATTAGCCGACCATGCCTAGCTGTGATGTCAAAGTAGGCAATGTGCGTCGTCGAGCTTGCGATGATGAAGCCGCTCCCGACTACCTTTCCGTCGCGCGTGAGCTCCGTACAGACGCTGTGCTTGTCGCTGCGCTGGCAACCCTTTTGAATAGCGCTCTCCTTTCTCTCTGCCCATTTCCCGGCGGCGTGCTCACCGATGATGGGAGCCATAGCGAGCGCGATGAAGGCAGCGAAGAATAGGTAGTACAGGAGGACCGCGATCAGCCCTGAGATGCCGAAGGACGCGAAAAGGCTCTTGAGCGACCGAGGCAAGCGATCGGCGTTCCGCTTTAGCCATTTGCCCACCCTGGTGTCTCCAAGCGGATTTTTTCCAATCAGCGAGGTAGCCCAGATCTGGATACCGCCCATGATGAAGATCCCCAACAGGAGCAACGCCCCCAATTTTCCATTCAGCAGCGAGTGGATGTTCTCGAAGACGGCCATGTAGCCGTAATGCACACGGTTGCTGGTGTCCAGCGGTAGCATGCCATCGTCGAATCCCCAGTGACCAAGATAGCGTGCATAGGCTACTTGGCCAATGAAGTTGAAAGCCGTGGCAGTTGCACCGACAGCGGCGGCCCCCACCTTGGCCAGCGAAGACCAAGAGATGGACTTCGTTGTCGGCGCCGATTGATCAGCCGAGGGCTCTATCGACTTTGTTGTCGCCAGCGCTGTGTCTGCTTCGTTCACGTGTGTCTGATCCCTGAGTTGAGCGGTACGGCAGCTACTGGTCGAGCAAGCGCTACAAACCGGCAGTTTGGCCGCTGGTAAGCTCATAAGGCTACTCCCGACGAAATAGCCCCCTGATTCTCCGGCCCCGTCCTATCGCTTATTTTTGAACATAGGAAGAGCTTCCTAGTAGTCCCAATCCTCATGCCTAACCGGCAGCCTGTTTAGCAGCTTCCTCAACTGCTGCCACTGCGGCAGATACAAATCCATCAGCGCCATGAAACGCTGGTTGTGCGTGGGCTCCAGCAGATGCACCAGCTCATGCACCACGATGTATTCCAGGCACTCGGGCGGCTTCTTGGCTAAGTCTGTATTTAGGCGGATGTAGCCGGATTCAGGCGTACAACTGCCCCACTTTGTCTTCATGTGCTGGACGAACACCCGATTGGCATTCACCTTCAACAGTGGCTCCCACTTGGCTTGCAGAGCTTGTGCAGCGTCCCGCACTTGTTGCCGATACCAAGCGTCTAGGACCTCATCGCATCGAGCCCGGTCTGCGTCAGGGCGAACCCGTAGCATGAGCTTGCGAGGCGTCAGACTTACTGCCGGGGCGGCGTCTGCGCGGCAAATTTCCAACAAATACCGCTTGCCCCACAAGTAGTGGCTTTCCTTGTTGAGGAACTCCCGAGGTGTCTCCCGTTCTTGGGTCTGCAACTTGCGTTGCTGTGATCTGATCCAGGCCAACTTAGAAATAACGAACAGCCGAATAGTGTCCAGCGGCATGCTCTGCGGAGCAGATACGCGAACCTTGCCCGCAGGCGGCAGCACGTTCAGATGCACGTGCTTGATCGCCTTGCGTATTACTTCCGCATGAAGATCGCCAAGATCCAACACATCGCGCATCAGTACTCCTGTTGCGCGAAAACAATGGGGAAGAGTCGGTTCACTTCATTGATGTCATTCAGCACTTCAAACATGGCCTGCCTGACCATTTGCTCCTTGGCAACCACTCCACGCCAACCATCGGGCCGCTTGGCCTTGATGGCTGCATCCAGCAATAACGCCATGGACAAAGCCTTGCTGACGCCGCCATACGGCACGTCTGGCTCCTGCAGCGTATCGGCGGCAACATGGTCCTTCAGGTTGTTATAGAGAGCTAGCTGCCCAGCCGTCTTCACCTGCTGCGGGGTGTCATCGGACTTTCCAGCGTTCACCTGTTTAGCTACTTTGGCGATGCGAGCCAAGTACTCTTCATACTCAATCGCCTTCTGCTTGCGCAGTCGGATGATCTCATCCAAAAGCGCTGACATCTTGGCGAAGTAAGCGGGGTCGGTCAGCTCTTCCTTCAGAATTTTGCTGCGAACGTTGTTTTCGATCGTTTCGGCGATGGATTCTCTATTACCGTGCATGTCGCCTAGCCTTTCAGCGATGGCTTCAGCAATGCCGGTTTTGACAATGAGGTCGAGCAGGCCAACGCCATCAAAGGGCGAAATCTTCCGCGGCGCCTGGGCCTCGATATAGGTGTCGATGAGGTGGCGCATGTCCGCCTCGTAGGGCTTCAGATCCAGCGTCTCACCGGCTGCCTTGCGGATAATTTCGCGCAGGTTCAGGTAGTGCTTCTGCAGCGCCTTGAGATTGTCAATTTGCGCGGGCGTATAGCCCGCCGCCTCCAGCTCGTCAGCCAGGTTGGCATAGGCCCTGACCAGGGCCACCACGGCCCTGTAGAGCGCTACACGGTGCGGCTCACGCGCCTTCAGGTCGTCGGCAATCTCTGTGTTGCCGCAGAAGTAGTGGATGTGCTCCAGGTCACCCTTGGGCGGCTCCACCGGCTCACACAGCAGGGCCAGGGCCTCCACAGCATCGTCCAGAAGTTCTCGGCCAGCTTCCAGTCGATCCTTGATCAGGATCTCAGGGTCGGAGCCTCCTGCACTGTGATCCAAATCAGCCGTGTAGACGGCAATGGCCTTCTCCACTTTCTTGAATAGGTCCTTGTAGTCAACGATGTGGCCGAAGTCCTTGTCGTCACCGTCCAGCCTGTTGGTTCGGCAAATGGCCTGGAACAGGCCATGGTCCTGCATCGATTTGTCAATGTAGAGGTAGGTGCAAGGCGGCGCGTCGAAGCCGGTCAACAGCTTGTCCACCACGATCAGCAACTTCATGTGGGCAGGCGCCTTGACGAAGCGTTCCTTCACCTGCTGCTCGTAGGTCTCGGTCTTGGTCTTGCCCGCTTCTGCCGCGATGTCCTTCAGCAGCTCGGTGTAGGTGTTGTAGATGAATTGTTTGTCGCTCTCAGTGTTGGCGCCGGTCTCTTCACTGCTGACGTCTGAAGCCTGCGGGTTGTACGAGGTAACCACCGCACAGCGGCCCTTGAACACTGTCTTGCCGAACAACACGAAGTACTTGCAGGCCTCATAGATGCTGGACGCTACAAGGATCGCATTGCCTCGCTCGGTGGACAGACGTGGCTTCACAGCGAAGTCAAACACGATGTCAGTCACCACTCTGTCCATGCGGGCGCGTGAACTGAGCACGTTCTGCATGGTGCCCCACTGCTTCTTCAGCTCATCCTTCTGCCAGTTGTTCAGCCCCTTGGTTTTGGCCTCGAACCACTGGTCGATCTGGTCGGTGTTGCCCAGCTTCTGATCAATGTCTCGTGCTTCGTAGACTAGGTCCAGCACCACCTTGTCTTCCACGGCTTCGGCGAACTTGTAGGTGTGGATATAGCCACCGAACACTTCCAGGCTGGTCTGCGCATCGCTCTTGAGCAGCGGCGTGCCTGTGAAGCCGATGAACACCGCGTTTGGCATCATGGCCTTCATCAGCCGGTGCAGCTTGCCGCCCTGGGTGCGATGGCACTCGTCCACGAAAACGTAAAGTTCACCCTGCGTCTGACTGGGCTGCGCAGCCAGATCGCGCAGAAAGGCCTCGAAGTCGTCTACATCCCGACGACCAAACTTGTGAACCAGAGCACACAACAAACGGGGGTTGGGCTGCGCCAATTGCGACATCAGGTCACGGCCGCTCTGGCTGCGGTGAATGGTCTCGCCCGCGTCCTTGAACACGCGTTCAATCTGCCGATCCAGCTCATCTCGGTCGGTGATGATGGCAACGCGCGCAGCGGGTTTGTTTTCCAGAATCCAACGTGCCAGCAGCACCATCAAGATGCTCTTGCCCGCACCTTGCGTGTGCCAGATGATGCCGCCGCGACGCTGCTGCACATGCGTCTGGGCCGCCTTGATGCCGAAGTACTGGTGCACTCGGGGTAGCTTCTTTACGCCGCCGTCGAACAGCAAAAAGTCGTGTATCAACTCCAGCAGTCGGTGCTTGCTGCACAGCTTGACCAGGTATTTGTCCAGCTTGTAGCCTGCGTTGTCGGCCTCATCTTCCTTCCACGTCAGGAAGTATTTCTCTTGTGTTTCGATGGTGCCGTAGCGCAGCCCCTCGGAGTCATTGCCGGCTAGTACCAACTGCACCGTACTGAAGAACCAAGCATTGAACTCAGGCTGCTGGTTTGACAGGCACTGGCGGATGCCCTGACCCAGACCTACGCGGCTGTTCTTCAGTTCCAGCATGCCCACGGCGATGCCGTTGAGATACAGCACGATATCGGGCCGTCGCTCGTGTCCACCCTTTAGTGTCACTTCCTCGGCGATAGCGAAGTCATTGCTGGCAGGCTGGTCCCAGTTCACCAGGTGTACCGTTTCGCTCACTTCACCTGCGGCCACCTTCACCGACACGCCGTAGCGCAGCAATTGGTACACCGCCTGGTTGGCGGCGTACAACGTACGCCCATGAAGCAGGGACTCAGCGTGCAGCCTGTGCAGGGCCGCACTGATGTGCGCTGCGCTGTAGCCCTGGCCCGCCAGATGGGCCGTCAGCAGCCCTTCATCAATGCAGTGGTTGCCCTTGCGCTCCGACCAGTCGCCCAGGTAACGGTAGCCCAACTGCTGCGTAAAAAGCTCAGTCACCCGGACCTGGGTGGCGCGTTCGAGCTTGCTAACGTTGCTCATACAGTCTTCCTCCCTGCGCAACTCTCGGCGGCTGGCGTCAGTGTTTAGTTAATTTGAAGTTCACCTGATAGCGGTAGAAGCTAATGTTAGGGGCGGCCGACAGAGCCCAGCGCAGTTTCTGGTCATCGTCCAAAGCAATGATTGCACCCTCCACGGTCTGGTGTGGCTCGGCAATCTGCTCTTTCACATAGCCCATGTAGCGCAGTATCTGACCAACAACGACATCCGAAGCGCGGCCGCGCTTAAGCTCTACCACCAGCAGGCGTTGCCCATCCTTGCTGATTGCCAAGATGTCGATAGGACCCGCGTCGGTGCCGTACTGCTGGCCAACCAGGTCGCCATCTTCTTCGTAGATCTTGAAGTGCTGGGCCAACTCGGTCTGGGCCCAGTTCTTTACCAGGAAGTCTTCCAAATGCTTCTCCATCGCAAAAGCTATCGGGTCTTCCACTACCGGATCGGTTGCAATGATGCTAGGCCCCGTCAAGCCAGGCAGCGCTGCTAGGAACTTCTCAATCTCCTGGTGGTGCTCGGTAATCGTACTCACCGTACCAATGGAGCCCGTGGAATTGCGCAGGGCTTCACTCATCGCAGCTCGAGCAATCGTCATCGGCAACCAGTTCACCCTGCGACGATGCGGAAGCATCTGGCCCGGTGCGTAGCTGTATTCACCATCTACGATGCCAACGTAGTAGCTTCCTGCCCCGTCCGGGCTGAGCACCACATCTCCTGGACGTATGCCTTTGCTCACCATCCACAGCGAACCACAGGCCAGTCCTGCGGAAATTTTGCTTTTATCAGGAAAGCGAGCCATCCACACCGGAATGAACTTGGCATTGAACTGCCGTACTGCATCGGGCAGTTGCTTAGAAAGGTCCTGCTCGATGTCGAAATCGGTGCCAATGAAACTGCCTGCAATACATTCAGCCGCATAGGCACTTTGGCGCCCCAGCATTACGCGGTAGTAGTTCTTCGCTGGCTGGGTCATACGTTAGGTTCCACGAGGCGGATGCGGCCAGTCAGCAGGGCTTGGGCCATGGCTTGTTTGAGGGCAAGGGCTTTGGTGAGGCGGCTCTCCAAAGCGATTATCTCGGTATCCATATCGGATAGAACCTCGGCGATGGCATGCTGCTCCGCTTTCGAAGGTCTGGGAACAATGATAGACCTGATCAATGTGAGATTGAGCCCTCCGCGGCCACCGTCGCCTGCGGATAACTCACGTAGATCGTCATACCTCCAGTCAAGGTTGTGATAAAGAAACTCAGAGTCGTACTCAGAACAGGGGAATATGGCGGCAATCGACTGGTTCGTGCAGAGCGGAATCAAGTTCATGGCAACTGTCCCTCGTGTCTTGCCCTGCCCAGCCAAGCCGATCAACACGCAACTTGCCGGAATCCATTTGGTACTCGAGTTACTCAGTCCCTCTTCAGTGATTCGTCCGTTGACCACTGCGACTCGCTTCAAGTGGAGATCGCCCGAACTCATCCAAGGGATAGATCCGCCCCAATAGCTCTCTTCACGAGTACTCGGCGTTCCCCCTGCCGTACAGTCAGTAAAATCTCCGATGCGAGTCTCTGTCCAAACATCAACGAACCCTGGAATGCGTCGTTTTTGAGAAAAAAACTCATTCATAGCGCCTTGCTTGATCTGACGCTTCTTGCTCAGCAGTTGCTCCAGCGAGTCGATTAGGGCATTAGAAGCATCTAGCGCATCGGAAATCGCAGACTGCTCATCTCGGCAAGGAAGGTCGATTTCGATCGCGCCGATCAGATTTGTATTGAGGTTCGGTTGTCCATTGCCAGTGGCGACTACATTGCGGAGTCGATCGGTTTGGCTGTTGATTTGGTGAACGACATATCGGGGTTCAACATCAGCACGAAGGTCGAGAAGCGCTGCAATCCCGTCGTTCGCGCAGCACGTGACACCAAGGATCTTGGCTACGCCGAGGGTGGCTCCGCTGTTCGCAATGATGACTGTGCCGGCTACCAACGTTCTACTGAACTGAGCCCCGGCTTCGGTTAGCTTGCCGGCTGTCTCGACCACGATGAGCTGTGAGTCGGGAATGTTGGTCAGTGCTGCGACTGTCAGCCACGGCATGAAATCCCCATTGAAGTACCTGGGGTCGCCCGCAGGGCGTGGTGACGCGCCGCGCACGACGTTGCCTATTTGCGAGAGGACGGTACGAAGCCAAGCTGGATTGGGAGATGCGTTGCAGGACTGCTGCGAAATGCTCATGCGAACCCCATCTTTGCCAAATGCCCCGCCACCCTTGCCTCCAGGTCGCCCACCTGTTGCGTGAGTTCCGACATCGTCCGCCCATAGCGCTCGGCCAGCTCCTTCACCCGGCCGGTCAGCGACTGGCTCACCCGGTCCAGCTCACCATGCACCGCCGTATCCAGAGCTGCCATCCACTTGTGGTCCACCACCAGGGCCTTCACCTCCGCGGGTGTCAGCGTGGGGTAGTGAGCCAGGGTTTTGGCATCCAGCTCGGCGTCCAGCGTCTTGATACGTTTCTTCAGCCGGCTGGCTTGTTCTGAAAGGGTCAGCCACTGCTGGAGCGCGGCCAGCTCGTCGGCCGCCTCGGCATCGTGCCCAATCTCCCTGATGCGCGACTTCACTTCCTTGTCGTTGATTTTGTCGAAGCCACTGAACACCGCATCCTCGCCGCTGTGTTCTTCTTCCAGTTCGGTCTGGGCAGCCTGAGCCGCTTCCAGCTGGGCGCCCAGCCGGTCCAGTTCGGCCTGTTCAGCGGCAAAATAGTGCTGCACCAGCAGGGTCTTGGGCACCAGATCGCAGGCCCAGCCCTTGTCCACGGTCTTGCCCAGCGAGCCGTCTTTGTTTTTCTTGGCCTCCAGCACGCGGTAGGTCGTGGCCTTCCAGCCGTCTTCGGCGATCAGGTAGGCGTCATCCTGCTGGGTCCCAGCCCAGTAGTCCATCAGGTGCTGGTAGATGGCATAGGGGTCGATCAGCTTCTCTGCCGTCGGCTGCTGCTCATAGTGGGCCAGCAGCCCCTCGGCCAATTCGTGGATGAGTGCCTTGGGTTGAAAGCCGGGCACCAAGGTCTTGAGCCGTTGGGCCACGGGCGCTCGCCAGGCATCAAAGTGGCCGTTCATCGCCTGGGTGAAGGCCTGGAACTCAGCGTGTGTGTGTATGACCCCCTTGATGCAAGAGGGTATGGGAATCAAGTCCAGGTAGCCCGGCCGGCGTGGCTTGAAGAGAGCGACTTGCAAGGTCGGGCAAACCGTCCAATAGCGGCCAAGCGCCTGAACGTCGGCCTCGGGGATGCCTCCGTTGAGATGGGCATCGATGTCCTGCTGGTCTTCCGGCGTGCTGCTGTCGATGTAGCGCGGCAGGTTGAGGTTGAATTCGTTTTTCTCGATCTCGTTCAGGCCGACCATGCGGGCGTAGCGCGGGTCGCCGTCATCCAGTGTGGTGAAGGTGTCAATGATGCGATGGATGTCGCGCTCGCGCAGCCGGTTCTTGGGGCCATCTTTCATGTAGCCCTGGGCGGCGTCGATCATGAAGATCCCCTTACGGGCTGCCGCGCCGGCCTTGTCTATGACCAGGATACAGGCAGGAATGCCAGTGCCATAAAAGAGATTGGCAGGCAAACCGATGATGGCCTGGATAAGGCCACGCCGCACCAGGCTCTTGCGGATATCGGCCTCGGCATTGCCCCGGAACAGTACCCCGTGCGGAAGAATACACGCGGCACGGCCGGTACTTTTGAGCGAACGGATGATGTGCAGCAGATAGGCGTAGTCGCCCTGCTTGTCGGGCGGCGTGCCGAAACCCTCGAAGCGCTTGAAAGCGTCGCCCACTAGGCCGTTGCTCCATCGCTTGTCAGAGAACGGCGGATTGGCCACCACATAGTCAAAGGTCTTGAGCTGGTCGCCTTCCAAAAACTTGGGGGCTGACAGCGTGTTGCCCTGCTCGATCACGGCACCGGGGTTATGGTGCAGGACCATGTTCATGCGGGCCAGGCCGCTGGTGACTTCTTCCTTTTCCTGACCGTAGACGCTAACCGGAGTGGGTGCCGCCTCCGCTACCTTCAGCAGCAGTGAGCCCGAGCCGCAGGTCGGGTCGTAAACCGTAGTGTTGGGGTTGGTCTTGGCTTGGGCGATGCCCAGCACCTGTGCCATTACTCGGCTCACCTCGGCCGGCGTGTAGAACTGGCCCTTGCTCTTGCCACTCTCGGTGGCAAAGTGGCGCATCAGGTATTCGTAGGCGTCGCCCAGGATATCGTCGCCGTCGGCGCGGTGCTTCGAAAAGTCTAGGTCCTTGGACTCGAAGATACCGATCAGGTTGGTCAGCTTGTCAACCTTCTCCCTGCCTTGCCCCAGCAGCGCGTCGTCGTTGAAGTCGGCCTTGATGCGCAGACGATTGGCATCTTCGAGCGGGCGGATGATCTTCTTGTTGATCTGGTCACCGATATCGCTCTTGCCCTTGAGGGCAACCATGTCTGCGAAGCTGGCGCCCGCAGGGATCTGGATGGGAGCGAAGGGCTGGCCTGCGTATTTGTCGCTGATGTACTTGATGAACAGCAGGACCAGCACGTAGTCCTTGTACTGGCTGGCATCCATGCCGCCACGCAGTTCATCGCAGGAGGCCCAGAGCTTGGAATAGAGGTCGGATTTCTTGATGGGCATCGGTTGTTGTAGTTCTTGGATTCAGTGTTGTGATGGGTGATGCCACTGGAGCTCGGCGGCGAGTTTGCTGTAGCAGGCCCAACCCAGTCAGAGCGGAAGCCGCTGAGGGCAACTACCCTCCAGTGCTCGCTTTATTCTTTGGTTTGTCCAGGGTTCCAACCGATTTGAAGTGTTCGCAGTCAATGCTCACAGGGGAGGAACGCGGTCTGACAGACACCATCTGGTTGATCCGCCTAAAACTGGCAACCTTAAATTATAGGCAGCAGCCAACCACGATGAAGGGGGCTTTTGGATCATTGCAGGAGGAGATCCGAACGCCAGCGGTTGACGCCTGAGACGCACACACTCCCTCCACACCCCCACCCCATAATCCCGCCCGCAACCCCCAGCCCTCCCCCGGCCCTTCTTGCAGGCACAAGACATGACTTCACTGACCGAGCTGTGGCAGGCAGCCATCACCTGGCTCGCCACCCACGCCGTAACCCCCACCGTCCACTGGCTGGACATCGCCCAGGCGGCTAGCGACCCGCGCGAGATTGCCGAGGCGGTGCTGATTGCCGGGCTGCAGCTGTTCCTGATCGCGGGGGTGATGCGGCCGCTGGAGAGCCTGTTTCCAGCCGAGCGCTGGAGCGACCGGCGGCTGACGACGGTGGATCGCAACTACACGCTGCTGATGCTGCTGGGGCTGTTTCCGCTGTTCAGTTTTCTGGTGCTGATGCCGTTTGCCAGCATGCTGGGCGGCGGGCCGGCGGCCGAGGAGGCCACGGGGCTCAAGCACTGGGTGCCATGGTTTGCGGACCATCCGGTGGCGCTGTTCCTGGTGTACTACGTGGTCTACGACCTGGTGTATTACTGGATGCACCGCGCCCAGCACGTGATTCCCTGGTGGTGGGCCATGCACAGCATGCACCACAGCCAGCGCCAGATGAGCTGCTGGAGCAATGACCGCAGCCACTATCTGGACGGCATGCTGCAGTCCTTCATCCTGGCCACGGTGGGGCTGGCGATGGGGGTGGAGCCCTCCGAATTTGCGCTGCTGGGGCTGCTGAGCGAGCTGGTGCAGAACTTCTCGCACGCCAATGTGCGGCTGCGCCTGGGCTGGCTGGGCCGCGTGGGTGAGCGCGTGCTGGTGGGCCCGCTGTTCCACCGCCACCACCACATGCTGCGCGACCCCGAGCGGCCCACGCGCCACAACTGCAATTTTGGGCAGGTGCTGCCCTGGTGGGACATGCTGTTTGGCACGGCGCTGTACACCGACGAGCCCGTGCGCCCCACGGGCGTGAGCGACCCCGAGGTGGATGCCGACAACGAGCGCGGGCTGGTGGCCATGCAGTGGCATACGCTCAAGCGGTTCTGGGGCGCCTTCCGCAGGCGTGAGGGCTGGCGGCTGGGTGATGTGTCCTTCGGGCCCGGCTACCGGCCCATCCATGACGACGACGGGGCCCAGCCCCACCCTGCGGCCGGAGCGGCTGCGGTGACGGGGGCGGCCGGGGTTGCGCCTACGGCTCCAGGTTCGGCCGCATCAGCGCCTCGAACCACTCGATGAAAACCGCCAGCCGGCGCGAGCGCTGGCGGCGGTGCGGATACAGCAGCGCCACGGGCATGGGCGCTGCGCGGTGGGCGGGCAGCACTTCCACCAGCTCGCTCGTGTCCAGCAGGTGCTGCACGTCATAGCGCGGGATCTGGATCAGCCCCAGGCCGGCGCAGCAGCAGGCGATGTAGCTTTCTGCATTGTTGGTGACCACGCGGCTGGGCACGGCCAGGGTCTGCGGCCCGTCCACCCCATCCACATCGCTCGCCCCACTCCATTCCCAGGGCAGTTCCCGCCCCGTGCGCGGCGAGGCATAGCCCACGCTCCAGTGGCCGTGCAGCAGGTCCTGCGGTTGCTCGGGCAGACCGTGCTCGCGCAGGTAGGCGGGGCTGGCGCAGTTGATGAGGGCAATGCAGCCCTGCGGGCGCACGACCAGGCTGCTGTCATGCAGCGTGCCCACGCGCACGGCGCAGTCCACGCCTTCCTGCACCAGGTCGATGGCGCGGTCTGACGAGCCCAGCACCAGTTGCAAGCCTGGGTGGCGGCGCATGAGCCCCGGCAGCGCGGGCGCCAGCAGGCGGCGCGCGATGCGGCTGGGCACGTCCACATGCAGCCGGCCCGTGGCCTGGCGCGTGCGGGCCTGGAACATCTGCTCCACGTCCTCGGCCTCTGACAGCAGCGGGCGCACACGCTCCAGCAACTGGGCACCATCGGCCGTCAGGCTGACCTGGCGCGTGGTGCGGTGCAGGAGCCTTGCGCCCACCTGCTCCTCCAGCTGCTGCACGGCGGCGGAGACCGTGGCGCGCGGCAGGTCCAGCGCATGGGCGGCCTTGATGAAGCTGCCCATCTCCGCCACCTGCATGAAGATCCGGTATCGGTCGAGTCGGTCCATGGGACGCAGCATAGTCCGTGCAGCGGTCCTTCTACTTGGCCTACTTGGTGGTGTAGCCGCCGTTGATGAGGATGGTCTGCCCGGTAATCCACCAGCCGTCGCTGACCAGGTGGCGGATGAAGGGCACCACGTCCTCGATATGCGTCAGCCCCGAAGGCGAGAACGGCGACAGCGCCGCCGCGCTCTTGTGATAGGCCACGGCGTCCGCGCCTTCCTGGCCGTAGAAGAACGGCGTGTCCATGGGCCCCGGCCCCACGGCCGTGACCGAAATGCCCCGCGCCCCAAACTCCTTGGCCGCCGCCCGCGTGAAATGCTCCACCGGCGCCTTGGTGCCCGCGTAGGAGGAATAGAACGGCGTGAACGCGCCCAGCAGCGAAGTCACCAGGGTCACGATCTTCCCGTGGTCGTTGACATGGCGCCCCGCCTCCTTGAGGAAGAAAAACGCCGACTTGCCGTTGACGGCCGCCATCTCGTCGTACTCCGCCTCGCTGATCTCCATCAGCGGCTTCTTGAGCACCTTGCCCACGGTGTTGATGGCAATGTCCGGCCGGCCCACGGCGTCCACGGCCTCTGCAAAAAGCCGCTCGACAGCGCCAGCGCGCGTCAGGTCACCCTGCAGCGCCACGGCCTCGGCCCCCAGCGCACGCACTGCGGCCACCGTGGTCTCTGCCTCAGCCCGTGAAGACTCGCTGTTGTAGTGCACCACCACGGCCCGCGCGCCGTGCCCCGCCAGATCACGGGCAATCAGCCCGCCCAGATTCTTGCCGCCGCCTGCAATCAGCGCCACCTTGCCGCGAATGGAATGGTCTGCCATGGAAACGCTCCTTGTGCTTGGATGAAGCACCCAGCTTAGGCAGCCAGCCCCCCGCGATAAACCCGCGCAGCCGGGATGGATCATCCAGAAAACCAGAACAATCGCCGATAGTTCTCTCCCCGCCCCCGCCCCCGCTCCCCCGCCCCCGCTCCCCCGCCCCCTTCCCGTATGCCCGCGCCTGCGTCGTGGCGCTTGCGGGGTTGCAAGCCTGCCGAAGGACAGGCTTGCTTCGTGATCTGACTTGCCGCAGTTGTCTGAGCGGAGCGCGAAGCGCGCAGAGAGTTCTGCGGCAAACCCCGCAAGCGCCACGACGCAGGTTGCCCGCAGCGAAGCGGAGGGTCGCGGGCATTCGGGTCGCCTTCTTTGGCCCGGTTTCTTGGCGAGACAAGAAAGCGGGTCGGCCGCCGGGCCGAGACCCGGCCTCGAAAAAACACCCCCCGGCAGGGTCAAGAACAAGCTACACACCGCCCGTGTCCCAAGACATCAGGACAGCTCCCGCTCGTACATATACCTCCGCGACCAAGCCAACGAAGCAGCCCCCTGCCCCGCCCTCCGACAAACAACCTGAAAGATAGACACATCATCGTGTTCAAACGCATAAGCACACCCCGCCAGATACACCCTCCAGATCCGAAACCTCTCCTCCTCCACCAACGCCCGAATCTCCGGCACACAAGCCTCAAACCGCTCCAGCCACAACTGCAACGTGCGCACGTAATGCCGCCGCAACCCCTCCACATCCAGCACCTCCAGCCCCCCACGCTGCATGGCCTCCAGCGCCAGACTCAGGTGCGGCAGTTCGCCATCAGGAAACACATAGCGGTCGATGAACGCACCGCCGCCCAACGCCGTGGCGCCCACGTCGGCATCGGTGGAGGTGATGCCGTGGTTCAGCGCCAGCCCGTCATCGGCCAGCAGCTCGCGCATGTGCGCAAAGTACATGGGCAGGTTGCGGCGGCCCACATGCTCGAACATGCCGACGCTGGTGATGCGGTCAAAGCGCCCCTGCACGTCGCGGTAGTCCTGCAGGCGGATCTCGATGCGGTCGGCCAGGCCTGCGGCGCGCACGCGCTCGGTGGCCGCTTCGAACTGGTTGCGCGACAGCGTCACGCCCACGCAGTGCGCGCCAAAGTGCTGGGCCGCGCGCAGCACCAGGGCGCCCCAGCCGCAGCCGATGTCCAGCAGGCGCTGGCCGGGCTGCAGGCGGATCTTGGTGAGGATGTGGTCCAGCTTCTTGCGCTGGGCGGTGGCCAGGTCCTCGTCGCCGTTCTCGAAGTAGGCGCATGAATAGACCATGCCCTCGTCCAGCCAGAGCCGGTAGAAGTCGTCGGAGACGTCGTAGTGGTACTGGATGGATTCGCGGTCCGTGCTGCGGCTGTGCCGAAAGCGCCTGGCCGCGCGTGCCGCAAGCGCCAGCCGCCCCGGCCCCTTGCCCGCGCCCTGGGTCTTGGACATGCGGCGCGCCAGCGCATAGCCGAAGTCGATGATGTCGGGCAGGCGGCCGTCGATGTCGATCTGGCCCTTCACATAGGCCTGGCCCAGGTGGTCCAGGCTGGGGTCCAGCAGCAGCGGCAGGGCCGAGGCGCTGCGCACGGTGAGCGTGACGCGCGGCTGCTCGAAGCGGCCGAAGTCGAACCGCTCGCCATTCCACAGCACCAGCCGCGCCGGCAGATCGGCCCGCGCACGCACGGCCTCGGCCCAGCGCCTGAGCTTCTTGTCCCAGAACATCGTGCATCTCCCCGGGGCTGGCGGCGCCCCCTTTTTGACATGACCCGCATGAACCGCATGAAAAGCAAATGACGAGTCTTGCCGGTTCATGTGACGGCAAGACGTCAGCACGGCTGCGCGCGCCGGTAGCGGATCGATACAGACCCGATGGCGCCCGCACCCCGCCAGCGGCCCGGCTTGGGGCACACTGGCCGGCGTTCCAACTGCCCCGGCGCGAAGGCGCCTGCGACAGACACCATGCAAGCCCATGACCTGAGCATCGAACACTGCATCGAGCACCGCAACGCACAACGCAGCACCGGCGGCTATGGCCTGCCGGATTTCCGGAACCTGCCATCGAACTGGAGCCAGTGACGCCATGGCCATGACCCATACCCAGGCGCTGTCCAAGCTGGCCGCCGACACCCTGGTACAGACCCTGGAGGAAGACGTGGCGCGCGTGATGGCGCGCACGTTTGCGCTGGGCCGGCACGATGCCGCTATCGCGGCCAACTACGGCGGCCATGCCCTGCCGCCCCTGCTGCGGCGCTGGAGCTGCGTGCTCCAGGCCGGTGATGCCAAGGCAACGGCGCTGTACCGGCACAAGACGGCGCTGGCCCTGGCCATCGTGCTGCACCGGAACGGCCTGGCCGACGCGGGCCTGAACGCGGCGGCGCGCACGGCCATCGATGTGCTCAATGCCGAGGTGGCGCTCAGCGATGACTTCTTTCGCAAGTCGGCACAGATCCGCCAGGACTTCCTGGACACGCCGCCCGCGCCGCCCAAACGCTCGCCGGGCCTGCCCGACAGCCTTACCTTCTACCGCGCGGCCGACGTGGTGGCCATGGAGCTGGACGGGCGCTTTTACGCCCTGTACGTGCACGGCTGCGCCAGGACCAACCAGAGCCCCATCGTCGAGTTCTACGACGCGGTGTTCGACCACCTGCCGCAGATGGCGGAGCTGGCCGACGTGCGCGCCCGGGGCCGGCGCTACAACGATGGCGTGGGACGGGTGGCGCGGTTTTCCATATCGGGCCTGAAGTTCCTGCCCGACCCGGCCGGGCAGTTCACCCTGGTCAAGGCCTGCGTGGAGACGCCGCCGGACCCGGGCCATCTGCAAAAGGGCGACTGGCTCTACACCGTGTCCGACATCTTCGAGCTGCAGTCCGAGGTGGACACCATGTTCGGCCCCGGCGGCAAGCCCTGAGCCTTGAGCTTTGAGTCCTGACAGCGGCCTGTTCTTGCCTGTTTTCAAGAGGAAATTCATGACGCATCCCCGGCCTTCCACTCTGCCCTCCCGCATGGCCTTGCCGGCCGTGCTGGCACTGGCTGCCACGCTGGCCCTTGCGGGCTGCAACCAGCGGCATGACACAGCAGCCATGGAATCTGCGCCCGCCCCCGCGCCCATGGCGGGCGGCGCCGGCATGAAGCAAGGCCGCGCCGCCACCGTGCAGGCCGAGGATGCGGCAGCAGCCGCACCAGAGACATCGGCGCAGGACGAGATGGCCCAGCGCTTCCTGGCCGTGCGCCAGGAGCTGAACGTGGAAGTGCCGCAGGCGCAGCTGGCCGATGCCTGGGGCCAGGTGCGCGACCTGTGTGCCACGCTGCGCTGCGAGCTGCTGTCGGCATCCCTTCTGCGCGAGACGCCCCAGCAGCCCGGCAACGCCATGCTGGAGATGCGCGTGGCGCCGGCCGATGTGCAGCGGCTGCTGGGCACGCTGGCCGGCGTGGCCACCATCGTGTCGCAGAACACCATCAGCGAGGACAAGACGGCCGAGGTGATCGACGTGGAGGCGCGCATCAGGAACCGCACCGAGTTCCGCGACAGCCTGCGCCTGATGCTGCGCGACACCACGACCAAGCGCACCATGTCCGACCTGCTGGAGATACAGCGCACGCTGTCGGACACGCAGGCCGAGCTGGACGCCATGGCCGCCCAGCGCAAGGTGCTGGAGCAGCAGACCAGCAAGCAGCACATACAGATCCAGTTCACGCCCACCCGCGCCCTGGTGCAGGGCGGCACCAGCTACAGCCCCATAGGCCGCGCGCTGCGCGACGCCGGCCATGTGCTGGGCGAGAGCATGGGCGCGCTGATCACCTTCGTGGCGGCCGTGCTGCCCTGGCTGGTGCTGGTGGTGCTGCCGCTGGGCTGGGTGCTGCGCGCGCTGTGGCGGCGCAGGCGTGCCAGGAAGGCCTGAGCGGCACGGCAGGATCAGGAAGTACGGCAGCCCTGCCGTGCTCCAATCAAGCCATGCCCCCCGAACCGAGCCTTGACGACCTGCGCCGCCATGCCGTGGCGCGCACCCTGTTCACGCCGACCACCCTGCCTGCGGCCATACAGCGCCTGGGCTTTGTGCAGGCAGACCCGATCCGCGCGCCGGCCCGGGCACAGGACCTGACGCTGCGCCACCGCGTCAAGGACTACCGCGCCGGCGACCTGGAGCGCCGCTACGCGCACCTGGCGATCGACGAGGACTGCCTGGTCAACTACGGCTTTCTGCCCAGTGAGCACCTGGCGCTGATGCACCCGCGCCAGGCCCGCAAGGCCTGGGATGCCGAGACACAGCGCAAGGCCGCCGAGGTGCTGGCCTTTGTGCGCGAGCGCGGCGCCGTGCATCCGCGCGAGGTGGAGCAGCATTTCTCGCACGGAAGCGTGAAGAACTACTGGGGCGGCTCGGGCAGCGCCAGCACGCAGCTGCTCGACGGCATGCACTACCGGGGCCTTCTGCGCGTCAAGCGCCGCGACAGCGGCACGCGCGTCTACGAGGCCATCGCCCACCCGCCTGCCGACGACAGCCCCGCCGCCAGCGCCCGGCGCGCCGCCGCGCTGATCGACCTGGTGGTGCGCAAGTACGCACCGCTGCCGGCTCCCAGCCTGACCTACCTGGTGCGCCTGCTGGGCTACGGCGCCCCCCATCTGGCGCAACAGACCCAGGCAGCGCTGCGGCTGGCGCGCGAGCAGCTGGCCAGCTGCCGCATCGACGGAACCACCTGGTACTGGCCCGCCGACGAGAACCCACGCTCGCGCCGCCATGCCTTCGACGAGCGGCTGCGCCTGCTCGCGCCCTTTGACCCCGTGGTCTGGGACCGGCGCCGCTTCACGCTGCTCTGGGGCTGGGCCTACAAGTTCGAGGCCTACACGCCACCGGCCCGGCGCCAGTTGGGCTACTACGCCCTGCCCATGCTCTGGCAGGGCCATGTGATCGGCTGGGCCAACCTCCAGGCGCGCGACGGCCGGCTGGAGCCGTCATTCGGCTATGTGGCCGGCGCGGCGCCCGGCGATGCCGCCTTTCGCAGCGCGCTGGATGAGGAGCTGCAGCGCATGGAGCAGTTCCTGGCGCCGCGCTGAGGCTCAGGCAATCGCCCCCTGCGCGTGGTTGCCGCCCCACAGGAGCAGCGGCAAGACCGCACAGGGGCAGTCCGCTCAGAAGGTTCCGCGCAGCGTGAGCGTGGCATTGCGCGGCATGCCGTAGTAGGTGCCGTTGCGCGCGCCGCCCACGGCGGCCCAGTAGACCTTGTCGGTCACGTTGCCGATGTTGAGCGCCGCCGTCCAGTTGCGGTTGATGCGGTAGGAGGCACGCAGGTCCAGCACGGCATGGCCGGGGTTCTGCACGGTGTCCACGCGGGCATGGCTTTGCGCGCTGAGGTTGGCGCCCACCTTCCAGGCCGACCATTCGCCGGGCAGCGCGTAGCTGGTGGACACGCGCAGCAGGCTGCGCGGGGTGTCGGTGCTCAGCGAGCTGCCTTCGTCGTCGCGCGTGTTCAGCCAGGTGTAGCCGCCAGAGACCTGCCAGCCGCGCGCGACCTCGCCGCCGATTTCGGCATCGAAGCCCTTGCTGCGCAGCACGCTGGAGTTGCGGTAGCAGTCATTGGTGGTCACGCCGGGGCACAGGCCTTCGTTGCCGGTGTCGAACACGGCCACGTCGCGCTTCTTGATGTTGAACACCGAGAAGGCCACGTTGAGCTTGCGCTCGAACAGTTCGCCCTTGATGCCGGCCTCGTAGTTGGCGCCCACGGCCGGCTTGAGGCGGTTGCCCTGCACGGTGGCGTACTGCGACTGGGGCTGGAAGGTGCTGGTGTAGCTGGCATAGACGGACCAGAGCGGATCGATGTCGTAGACCAGGCCCGCATAGGGCGTGAAGCGGCCGTTTTCGCGGTAGTCGTTGGTCAGCGCGCCGGTGAAGGTGTCGTTGGAGCGGAAATTGAACCAGTTCAGGCGCCCGCCCAGGTGCAGGTGCAGGCGTTCGGCCAGCTGCAGGCGCCCGCTGCCGTAGATGCCCAGCAGTTGCCTGCGCTCCCTGAGACCGAAGTCATAAGGAGGAGCCACGGGATCGGGGATGCGCGAATGGTCGAAACGGAAGACGTCCAGGGGCATGGCCTCGCCAGAGGAGGCCGACTGGGTCAGCACCTTCTGCTGGGACCAGCTGGTGCCGAACATGACCTTGTGCGTGCCGCCCAGCGCCTGAAAGCTGCCGGTGACGTTGGCATCCAGCCCCGTGGCATCAATGTCGCGCGCAATGAAATCGTTGCCCACGTAGCGTAGGCCCTGCAGGGTAACGGGATCGATGGCGCCGCGCGCCGATCCCAGCTTCTGGTCGATGCTGGTCTTGCCGTGGTTGAGCGTGAGCTTGGCCACCCAGTCGCCACCCATGCGGTGCTCGACCTCGCCGAACACATCGTCCACCTGGGCCTCGTGGCGGTTCCAGCGCTGGCCCAGCGAAGTGGAGCGCGGCAGGCCCAGCGAGGCGCCGTTGGAGTAGCTGGGCAGGCCGAAGATGCTGTAGCCGTCGATGTCGGTCTGCTCATGGCGGTAGCCCGCCGTGACCTTGGTGCCGGCGCCCAGGTCGGCGTCGATCACGCCGTAGAGCATGGGCGAGCGCGAATGCACCAGGTCGATGAAGCTGTGGCGGTCGGTATAGGCGGCCACCACGCGGCCGCGCACCGTGCCGGCCTCGTTGAGCGCGCCGCCTCCATCGATCTCGGTGCGGAAGTTGTTCCAGGAGCCGATGCTCTGGGCAAACTCGAAATGCTTTTCCGCACGCGGGCGCTTGCGCACCATGTTGACCACGCCGCTGGGGTCGCCCGCGCCCACCACCAGGGCGCCTGCGCCGCGCAGCACTTCCACGCGGTCGAGGATGGCCGTGTCCATGGGCACCCAGCCCGTGGGGCTGTAGGTGCCGCCGGCCACGCCGTCGAGCAGGTAGTTGGAGTCCGGGATCTCGTAGCCGCGCATCATGTAGACGTGGGCTCCGAAGTTACGCTGCGACTTGGTGGCGCCCGTGGTCTGCAGGATCACGTCTTCGACGGAAGACAGATTCTGGTCATCCATCTGCTGGCGCGTGACCACGGTCACGGACTGCGGTGTCTCGCGAATGGACTGCTCCATCTTGCCGATGCTCAGAGCGCGCGTGGTGTAGGAGCCGGTCTGCTCGGTGGTGGGGCTGGTGATGGCCTGGGCCGTGACGCGCACCTCGGCCATGGCCTGGGCCGTGCCTGCGGTGCGTGCCGCGGCAGCTGCGGAGGCTGGAGCAGGCGCCGCGGTGCGCAGGCCCCAGTTGCCCGAGCCCGTGCGCACCAGCTCCAGCCCGCTGCCCTGCAGCGCCGCGCGCGCGGCCTGCTCGGGCGTGTAGCTGCCGCGCACGGCGGGCGCGGTCAGGCCGCGCACCAGCTCGGCGTCAATGCCGATCTGCTGGCCGCTTTCGGCGCCTATGCGCGCCAGGGCGCTGCCCAGCGGCTGGGCCGGCAGGTCGTAGCTGCGCACGGACGAGGCGGCTGGCGCAGCGGGCGCGGAAGGGGAAGTCTGGGCGTGGGCGCTCAGCGCGCAGGCCAGGGCGGCAGCGGCCAAGGTGCGCAAGGGCAAGGGGCAGGAGAGCAGCATGCGGGTTCTCGACAAGGAGGTTGGAAGGGCCTGAAAAGCAGGTTTCCAAGGCTTGTCGAGCGCGCCGCAAAAAGTGTTCATTTTTTTGCGCGCAGGCACCGACCTCACCCGATAGTCACTCGACATTCACTCGATGGTCACCAGCCAGCCACGCTGGTAGACGTTCACGGCAATGGGCAGGGTCTCGGCCAGCGCCGCCAGGGCGCGGTCGGTGTCGTCCAGCGAAAACGTGCCGTAGACATGCAGGGCCGCCGCACGCGGCGCCACGCGGATGAAGCCCGCGCGGTAGGCGCGCAGGGCCTGCACCACCTCGCCCAGCGGCTGGTCATGCGCCTCCAGCATGCCGAGCTGCCAGGCCGAGGCGGTGCCGGGCTCAGTCGCATCCTCGGCAATGCCCGCCGGCCCGAAGCGTGCACTGCGGCCTTGGGCCAGCACCTGGCTTGCACCCTGGGGCGTGGTGATCTCCACGCTGTGCTCAAGCATGCTCACCAGGCTGCTGCAGGCCTCCTGGCGCACCACGAAGCGCGTGCCCAGCGCGCGCACCTGGCCGTGGGCCGTGCGCACGGTGAAGGCGGCGCCCCCTTGCCCTGCCTCCCAGGCCTGTGGCGCCGCATGCGCCAGCAGCGTGCCCTGGCGCAGGATGACGGTGCGGCGGCCACCACTGAAGTCCAGGTCAGCCGCCGAGCGCGCATCCAGCGTGATGGTGCTGCCATCGGGCAACGCAAAATCACGCCGCTCGCCCGTGCCGGTGCGCAGGTCGGCAGCCCATTGGCTGATGGGTGCGTGGCGGTGGGCCACGAAGGCGGTGCCCACCGCCATGCCGCCCAATCCCAGCGCGCCGCGCAGCAGGCTGCGGCGACGGCGGATGCGCGATTCGGCACGCTGCAGCGCCTGGCCCATCAGGCTGCCCGAGGCCGTAGGCGCGCCGGTGCGCAGCGGCGACAGCATCTGCTGCAGCGGTGCCTGCAGCCGCTCCCAGGCCAGGCGGTGGCCGGCATCGGCCCGCAGCCATTGCTCGAAGCCCTGGCGCTCGCCATCGCTGACGGTGCCCGAGTTCAGCGTGACCAGCCAGCCCACGGCCGCCTCGGTGGCGGCATCCAGACTGCTGCTGTCCTGCGAAAGAGAGGCCGCCATGTCAGCCGCCGCGCGCTACGGCAATGCCGGCCTGCTGGCGGGCCAGCGCGATGGCGATGCGCCGGAAGGCCTCGGCCATGTGGCGGCGCACCGTGCTCAGGGAAATGTCCAGCTGGTCGGCAATGGCCTGGTAGGTCAGGCCGTCGATCTGGCTCAGCAAAAAGGCCTGGCGCGCCTTGAGCGGCAGGCCGTCCAGCGCCTGGGCGATGTGCTCCAGCGTCTCCAGCAGCACGGCGCGCTCTTCGGGAGAAGGCGCCAGCTCCTCGGGCTGCAGGGCCAGGGTCTCCAGATAGGCCCGCTCCAGCTCGCGCCGGCGCCACAGCGTGAACAGCAGGCGCTTGGCAATGGTGGTCAGAAAGGCGCGCGGCTCCTGCACCACGGCAGCGGGGCGCGCGGCCACCACACGCACAAAGGTCTCGGACGCCACATCCTGCGCCTCGGCCGTGTCGCGCAGCCTGGCCTTCAGACGCGACAGCAGCCAGGCATGGTGGCCCACATACAGCTGCTGGACCTGGAGCATGGATTCTGGAGGCGTGTGCGGCACGGACATGGGGCGGTATTTTAGCCGTCCGCAATAAGAATGGTTTGCATTCCACCATTCCCCCAGGGCAGCCGGACCGCCCTCAGTTCATGCGCGGCAGATTCGCCGCCTTGATGGCCGCGCCCATGGACTCATGGCCCTGGACCAGCTTCCTGCGGTATTCGGCGCCGGTGAGCGGCGCCGGGTCCACACCGGCTGACTCGAAGATGCGCGCCACCTGGGGCCCCTCGGCGGCTGCCATGGCGACGCGCTCCAGCCTGTCGCGCAGGGCCGGGGGCACGCCCTTGGGGTAGGCCAGGCCGATCCAGGAGTCGATCTCCACGTCGTAGCCCTGCTCCCTGAGCGTGGGCACCTCGGGCAACTCCTTCCAGCGCATGGGGCTGGCGCTGGCCAGCAGGCGCATTTTTCCGGCCTTGACATGCTGGACGATGTCCGAAGGGTTCTGCACGATGACGTCCACCTGCCCGCCGATCAGGCCGGCCACGGTCTCTGCGCCGGACTTGTAGTTGATCTCTTCGAACCTGCCGCCCGTCTTGCGCCCCAGCTCGTACATGGCCAGGTTGTTGGGCGCGGACGGCGCGCCGAAGAAGATGCCCTTGCCCTGGCGAGACGCGGCCACCAGGTCGGCCATGGTTTTATAGGGCGAGTCCGCGCGCACGGCCACGCCATAGCGGTAGCGGGCCACGCCTGCGATGAAGTCGAAGTCATCGACCTTGTAGTCCACCTTCATGAGGTGGGGCGTGATGGCGATGGTCGAAAACGTCACCACGCCCAGCGTGTAGCCGTCGGGCTTTTGCCGGGCCAGCGACGAGACACCCAGCGTGCCCTGCGCTCCCGCGCGGTTGTTGGGCACCACGGGCTTCTTGAGCAGGCCCTCCATGGCATTGCCGATGGCGCGCGAGGCCACGTCGGTATTGCCGCCCGCGCCGTAGTTGATGATCAGGGTCAGTTCCCGCTCGGGAAACGCGTCCGTGCCCTGGGCCAGCGCCGGGGCGCCGGCTGCGGCCGCCAGCGCTGCCGCGCAGAAGGCCGAAAGCAGGCATCTGCGAGATGCGGGTGATGGATATGCATGCATGGTTGTCTCTCGTTGCGATCTTGGGTTCTGTCGTCTTTGGAAGTCGTGCTTTCACGGTGCAGCGCACTACCCACTGACCGTGAAACAGGCATGCCCTGGAAGTGGGGGCACCGAGGAAGGGCCACCCCGCACCGAGGGTGCCGTCCCCCCGCGAAGCGAGAGGGGGAAGCGGCGCAGCCGCTCAGGGGGTCGTCCTTCCTCAATTCATGAAGAAGCCGCCGTTGACGTCGATCACGGCGCCATTGGTGAAGCCCGCAGACTCGCCGCACAGATAGCGGATGGCGGCACCGACCTCGGCTGCCTCGCCCAGGCGCCGCACCGGGATCTGCTCGGCATAGCGGCGGTTGACCTCGTCGCCGGCCTGCTGCGCCATCGGCGTCAGGATGCGCCCCGGCGCCACGCAGTTGGTGGTGATGCCGTACTGGCCCATCTCCGAGGCGATGGAGCGGCTCAGGCCCAGCACGGCGGACTTGCTCAGCATGTAGGCGGGGCCGGCCACGATGGACTTGCCGCGCCCGGCCAGCGAGGACACGTTGACGATGCGCCCCCAGCCCCGCTGCTTCATGCCCGGCAGCGCCAGCTGGCACAGGCGCAGCATGGACAGCAGGTTGACGTCCAGGATCTGCTGCACCTCGCCCAGCCCCACTTCGAGGATGCCGTTGGACTGGCCGCTGGCGTTCTTGAGGCTGATGCCGGCGTTGTTGACCAGGATGTCCACGCCGCCATGGCGCTGCACCATGTCCGCGACCACGCGCTGGCGGGCTGCCTCGTTGCAGACATCGAGCACCACGGCGCTGGCCCGGGCACGCAGTTCCTGCGGAACCAGATCCAGGTCGGGCGCGGCCAGGTCGGCCAGCACCACGCGGCGGCCGTCGCGCAGCAGTTCGATGGCGGTGGCCAGGCCGATGCCGCGTGCGGCGCCGGTCACCAGGGCCGTGCGGAGGGGGAAGTTCTCAGGCGCGCTCATCAGTGGCTCTCCGGCGTGTAGAAGGTGATGGGGGGAAAGGCGTCTTCGGTGCACATGACCTCGATCAGCGTGGCCTCTTCGGCGGCCATGGCGGCGCGCAGCGCGGGGGCGATGGCATCGGCCGATTCCACGCGCACGCCGTGGATGCCGCAGGCCCGTGCGATGGCCGCGTGGTCCACGCCGCTGAAGTTCACGGCCGAGGTGTGCTCGCCGAACTTCACGTGCTCGGCATGCTTCTGGTAGCCCAGGATGCCGTTGTTGATGAGGACGGTGATGACCTTGATGCCCATGCGCCTGCAGGTCTCCATCTCCGACCACACATGGCCGAAGCCACCGTCGCCCACCAGGCAGAACACCTGGCCGCCGTCCTGCGCCAGGCGCGCGCCCATGGCCATGGGCATGCCCCAGCCCAGGCCCGCCAGGCCGCGCGGCGTGATGAAGCGCTGGCCGGCCCGGCGCGCGGTCAGGTAGTTGGTGACCCACAGCGTGGAGTAGCTGGCATCGGCCACCACGGTGTCCTCGGCGGTCAGCAGGGCGTCGAGCTCATGCATGATGCGTTCGGGCCGTATGGGTGCGGCGCTGGACAGGCGCACTTCGGCCGACTCCTCCCGGTGCCTTTCCCTGCCCTCGGCAATGCGTGCGGCCAAGGCAGCGCGCTGGCCGGTACGGGCCGACAGATCCTGCGACCCGGCGATGTCCAGCATGGCCTGCAGCGCCAGCCGCGCATCGCCCACCAGGCGCATGGCGTCGTAGTTGCGCCCTATCTCCTGGCCGTCGATATCGAGGTGGATGAATTGCGCATCGCGCGGGTACAGCGTCCAGCTGTCCGTGCCGTTCTGGTTGGTGCGGTTGCCGATCAGGAACACCACGTCGGCCCCGGCCACGAAATCCTTCAGGTAGCGGCCCGAGCCGTTGGGGCCCAGGCAGTTGGCGACCACGCCCAGCGACAGCTCATGCGTCTCGGCCACGGCGCCCTTGCCCATGTTGGTGGTGGCCACGGGCAGGCTCAGCGCATCGGCAAAGGCGCTCAGTGCCTCGCTGGCACCCGAGATGTGCACGCCGCCACCGGCAACGATGACCGGCGCGCGGGCCTGGAGCAGCGCGCCCACGGCCTGTTCCAGCAATTGCCGTTCGGGCACGGCGCGGTCCAGCGGAAAGCGGGCCAGTGCAGCGGGCCGGGGCACGCCGGACGGCTGGGCAGGCTCGGTGAGCAGGTCGGCCGGCAGCATCAGCGCCACAGGGCCAGGCCGGCCGCTGCAGGCAGCGATGATGGCCTGCTCCACATAGTCTTCCACGCGCGATGCCTGGTCCACGCGGCGCACCCACTTGGTCACGGGCTTGAACAGGCCCATGTGGTCCAGGTCCTGGAAGGCGTTCCTGTCGGTCTGGTCGCGCGCCACGTCCTGCACAAGGGCGATGATGGGGATGGAGACCTTCAGCGCCTCGGCCAGCGGCGCCACCAGCAGCGCGGCGGCCGGCCCGTTCTGCGCGGTGATCACGGCCGGCCTGCCGCTCATGCGGGCATGGGCATCGGCCATGTAGCCGCCCGCGTTCTCGGTGCGGTAGGCGATCTGGCGCAGGCCCAGTTCCTCGGCAGCCAGCACGAACATGCTGGGCAGGCTCTGCCCGAAGAACTGCGTGATGCCGTGCCGCTTCAGGACCCGGGCCACCAGGTGGCCTACGGTGTCCTGCTTGTTCAATCCAGGGTTGCTCAGGGGTTTCGACATGGGTTGCGGTTTCCGTTCAACAAAAAAAGGCGTAGCGGCTCCCTCGCCATGGCAATCGCCAGCGATATGGAAAGGGAAGCCAGGGGGAACTTATCTATTCAGGAAATTCAAAGGCAATCCAGGACACGGCCAGTCCAGCGCCACCAGCCGTCCCGTGGAAGACAGGGTGACAAAAGCCGTCTTCAGGTCCTTGCCGCCAAAGCAGATGTTGGTGGTCATGGGGTCGGGCAACTCGACCCTGTGCAGCACCTGCCCAGCCGGCGAGACCACGGTGATGCCGCCCTCGCCCAGCGTGGCAAGGCAGATGTTCCCTTCGGCATCCACGGCAAGGGAATCGATGTTCTGCATGCCAAGCAGGCGGCAGACCAGCCGTCCGCCATTGGGCGAATCGGGCCAGGGCCGGGCCAGGATGTGCCCGGGCTCGCCGATATCGAAGGCCCACAGCCGCCCCGTGAAGGTCTCCGCCACATAGAGCGTCTTCTCATCGGGAGAAAGACCGATTCCGTTGGGCGACCACAGCGGGAAGACGGCCTCGCGGATGGCGCTGCCATCGGCCAGCGCGTAGCAGACGCCGCCCCGGTCCACCTCACGCGGCCGCACCTTGCCGTGGTCGGTGAACCAGAACCCGCCATGCCGGTCGAAGACCAGGTCGTTGGGCCCCTTCAAGGGTCCGCTGCCGCTTTGCGTGTACAGGCATTCGACCTGGCCCGAGGCCAGATCCACGGCTTCTATGCGCCCGCCTGAATAGTCGTTGGCCTGGCCTATGGGCCGCAGTCCATGCTCCGCACTGCGGTGCCACTGGAAGCCACCGTTGTTGCAGATGAACAGCTTGCCGCCGGGGCCTATGGCGGCACCGTTCGGGCCTGCGCCCAGGTGGACGAGCTGCCGCCTTGTGCCATCGGCCGTCACCCGGGTCAGCCAGCCATTGGCGATCTCCACCAGCACGACCGATCCATCGGGCATGGCCACCGGGCCTTCGGGAAACTCCAGGCCGTCGGCCAGTGCCCGGAGCGAGGGTTCTGTTTTTTGCAGCGTGTATGTCATGTGCGCCTCACTCCATCAATCGATGCTCAGGTTCAGGCGCCTGATCACGGCACCGTATTTCTCGGAGTCGTCCCTGACCATGGCGCGCAGCTCCTGCGGGGTGGACGGCGAAACCTCCAGCGCCATTTCCGAGAAATTCTTCTGCAACCGGGGATCAGCCAGGGCCTTGTGCAGCACGGCGTTGAGCTGCTCCACCACGGCGGGCGGCGTACCGCCAGCGACGAAGGCGCTGAAATGGTTGGCGATCTCCACGCCGCGCGCGCCCGCCTCGGCGAAGGTCGGCACATCGGGCAGATGCGGCGAGCGCCGGTCTCCCGTGACGGCGATGACCCGGACCTTGCCCGACCGGGCATAGGGCACGACGGTGGGCAGGTCGGACATGAAGACCGGCACCTGCCCCGCCAGCAGGGCCTGCATGGCCGGGGCACTGCCCTTGTAGGGCACGTGCACCATCTGGATGGCGCTGCCGGCCAGGAACATCTCCATGGCGAGGTTGGTGCCGTTGCCATTGCCGGTGGAGGCATAGCTCAGGTCGCCATGCGACCTGGCATGGGCCACCAGCTCCCGGACACTGCCTGCGGGAAACGAAGGCAAGGCCACCAGCGCGATCGGATTGCGCGCCAACACGGTGACCGGCACCAGTGCGCGCTCCGGGTCATAGGCCAGCTTCCTGAAGAGGAACGGGTTCATCGACGCCACCGAGGGATCGAAGACCGCGAAGGTATGGCCATCGGCGGGTGCGGCCTGCAGGGCCTGCACGGCGATCACGCCCGAGCCGCCAGGACGGTTGTCCACCACCACGGCCTGTCCGGTCTGCCCCGTGATGGCCGCCGCAATCTGGCGCGCGATGTTGTCCGAGGCCCCGCCTGCGGCATAGGGCACCAGGATTCGCAGCGGCTTGGATGGATAGGTAGTGGATGCAGCGGACGCCGCGCAAGAAAGGCTGATAAGGGCCGTGCCCATGGCAAGCCATTGGCGGCGGTTAGATGGTGGTACGGGCATGTGTCCTCCCTGGATTTTGATGCATGGTACTTGATGCATCAAACACCAAACATGGGGTTAGCCCGTGGACCAGGCACGCTCGGATGTGACGGTCACCCCACCATCCCCCGGGAGGTACCATTGCGCCCAAGCAGTTGCGGAGGCCCGATGTCCAGCGTTTTTTCACAGATCCGAACCAATCAGACCCTTGCCGAAAAAACCTATCTGCAGATCCGTGACGCCATCGTGAGAGGCCAGCTGCAACCCGCGCAGCGCCTCGTCTACCGCAGCCTGGCCGAAGAGTTCGGCATCAGCCCCACGCCCGTGCGCGATGCCATACAGCGCCTGGCCTCCGAAGGCGCCCTGGACCTGGACGAACGTGGCGTGGCCACCGTGCCCGTGCTCAGCGTGGAGCAGTACGTGGAAATCATCGCCCTGCGCATCGAACTGGAAGGCCGCGCCGCCGCAGCCGCCGCCAGCCGCCATCCGGGCCAGGGCTTCATCGACACCCTCACCCGCCTGCACCAGGACCTGGAAAAATCCATTGCCGTGGACGACGACGCCACGCTGATCGCCAACGAGCGCTTCCACTTCTCCATCATCGAAGCCGCGCAGCAGCCCGTGCTGGCCAGCCTCATCGGCCTGCTGTGGCTCAAGTGCGGCCCCTCCGTGCGCTACCTGTACCGGGGCACCTACGCCCGCGCGGCCGAACATCCGCACATCCGGCTGATCCATGCGCTGGAGCAAAGGGACGGCCCCGCTGCCCGGCAGGCCGTGGTGCAGGACCTGCAAAGCGCCTGCCTGCATATCCTCAGGAAGATTGCCAAGGATGATGGGATGGAGTTTCCGCAGGAGTGGGAAGTGGCGGGGGTGCCGGGTTAGGGCACACGAAGGCTTGCCAGTCAGCCAGGCGGGCCATCATGCAAGACCATGACCAACACAGGACTTAGACCGCGCTCATCAGCCAGCACTTGGTCAAAGTCGCCGCATTCGTGGAGAAATCAGTCACCGCTCAAATCCAAAGTGTTGAGTGGCTTGCACTTTCTGGTCTTTGCCATGCTCACGCTGCCGGCATCGACTCAGATATTGGCCTCGACTGGAAGTTCATAACACGCTCTAGCGCCGACGCCGCGCGGCAGGCCGCGCAATCGGAGATGCAGCGCGTGGACCGTGGCGCCGCCACCCTGAGCTTGGCCCTGGCTCTGGGCCGGCCGCATCTCATGCCGCAGGCGGCCGTGACAGTGGAGGGCTTCAAGCCCGAGATTGACGGCGAGGGCTGGCTGGTCAAGTCCGTGGAGCACGCCCTGGGCGATGGGGGTTTCACGACGCAGATCGAGCTGGAGCGCCAAGGTCAGGGAGATATACCAACCGACGACTTACTTGACTAAAAGCAATCCTACTGTTTAAGAAGCACCGGTCATTGTTACGTCATTAATTATCAACCTATAGAATCTCAAAAGCACTATCATCATAGTAACAATGAGCATAACTCCAAAAAATATTAAAAATAAATGACCCAATGATTTAATCCATACATTTGTAGTAAGGACCATCAAAGCAGATATAACCAACAAAATGCATACAAGAACGCTAAATGCTATGTTCGAAAGCGTCTCTTTACTAACTCCCTTAAAATTCTCAACATTATAAGAAGTACGATTCGGATTATTTACATTCGACGCCTGAGCCTCGCTTTTCGCAATATAAGAACTGAGCAAGCTATATATTAAAACCATTAGATTTAATAAAAGACCCGCAACAATTGAAGCAGCAGAAACAACAATACTTACGGTGTCGGAATCAACGTCAAAATATAAAAAATGAATCACCGACAATGCAGATGCCAATGCCAGCTGGCCAACTATTTCCATTTTACAGAGATTTTTAGTTCTGTAATCATAGAAAGTTTTAAAATGTTCTACGACGATTTCCTTGGGATTTAATCTATACAGCATAACCCCTCCTAAACAGTGGAGTTCCAAGTCGGCAAGTTGACTCCCGTTTCCGAAAAAAGATCATCAGCAAGAGAGTCTGCTTCTTGCAGCCAGAACTGTGGCTCAATATGGCCGTCAGCACCCAGTTTTGGCTTTGTAATTTGAATGACCGGCGATACCTTGTCGAGGTCTCCAACATCAATGGTACGGACCTTCTTCCCTTTCAGCACCTCCACCTTAACTCTATCGATGGCGCTATTCGGAATGGTAAATATTGAACTGGCTGGAGTTTTATTTTTAATCGCGTCCAGAAACCAATTGACATCAGAAAAAGGCGTTCCACGTTGAGGCTTAATAACAGCCTCAAACTCATAAAACCGCTTGACATCATTTGCCCCAAGAACTTGAGAATAATCTTTAGGAAGAGTATGTTGAAACAACCTTATCTTCCGTATCTTACTGGCCTGCAGCAAAGACGAAACAACAGCTGAAGGAACGATTTTCTCAATTCGAAGTTTCAAGCCAGGGAATGCCCTATCAAAAGATTGAATCAAATCAGGCATAACCATCTGACGAATGCCCGACGTATCAATCCTACTCAGCAGAAGCATTCCACGAAGATTATCTGCCACATTTTTCGAACTTGGGAGGTAAAACGAAAAATGAAAAGGCCTCATATCCGATTGATCTTTGCTACGCGTAAATACGGGGACACTCGATACAGACACCGTATCAACAATATTTGTTTCGAAGCCGAACAATCCAGAATCATATACTCCAGCTATTGAAGTTGGCGTTCCCGTGTAGAGCTTCTTAAAAATATAGACCTTACCTGATTCATCACTAGTTGGCTTTTGCACTACTTGCTGACGACCAGCAATACCCGGGAAGTAATGCTGCTTAAGGTAAGCATGCAAACTTGAACCGTTTAGATTCCAAAGATCTTGCATTTTACTTTTGCCATCAACGACAGTAACCATGTAAGGAGAGATAGCGTGCATTTATGTCTAATATCTTAAAATAATAGGCTCTGTTGGCCAAATTTCCAATAGGGCGAAGTCACCAATAAACGTAGCACCTGCTCCTACAGGGAAGTGCACGCGACGATCATTGAGCCAAATTGTCGCATAGTGTTGCAATTTGTACAGCACAGCAACCACTGATAGCTACCGGATATGCGGAATTCGGATTTGCGTTACACAGAGTACAAAGCGAGACACTTCAATTCAGCATTGCGAGAAAGGCATCCTCGCTAACCACGAGCGTGCCGTGCTCCTGCGCCTGTGTCAGCTTGGAAGTGCCCGCACACGGCCCTGTCACCATGTAGTCGAGCGTCGGCCCGACACTGCCGCGCACCAGCCAGCCGGCCGCCTCGGCCATCTCTTCGAGCTTATCGCGCCGATCCTGCGAGAACCCAGTGAAGAGCACAGCATTGCGCCATTCCTTTGATTTGCGTGCAGGCGCAGATGGGGAAGTTGCATCCACGTAGCTTCGCTGCGGAACCATGTCCAGCAACTCCTGCACCTGCAATAGCTCACCTGTATCCATATCCAACAGCGGGCCGCTGATGCGGTCTGTGCGAAACGTGCGCGGCGCCTTGGCCTGCTCGCAGTGACCTTCAAGGTAGGTATTGGCCTCGTTCTCTCCAATGCTCTGCACCAGCACCGTGCGCTGGCCCTCATCGCGCGAGAATCCTTGGTAAGTGAAACGGTAGCGACGGGGCAACGGGTTGGACGTGCTGCGGGCAGCGGCTCCGGGCTGCGTGGCACCTGCAGGCGATGCAACCAGGTGGAATTGCTCGGGCGCTATGGGCGCCAATACCGGCTCAGGACGATCTGCAGGAGCTACGGGAGCTGCAGGCGGTGCGCTTGCTGCAGGAACTGTGCGTTCCTCTGCAGTTCGCTTGCGCCGATGAGCGCGCCAAGCCACAACGGCATAAGGCGAGAGCACCAGCAGGCCCAGCACCACCATCATCGGGCTGCCATGCGGCTGGGGTGCCATTCCGCCCCCCACGCAAAGCCCCCCGAACATGCCGCCCACACTGAGCACCGCCGCCAAAATACGCGCGGGCCAGCGCCGTGACTGCAGAGCCGTGGCTACCACTCGATATGCCCAAGCGCCGCCAAGCACCAAGCCGCCCAGCAGCAAGAGTGCCAATAGTCCATTTCCCATGTGCTACCCCTCTCTGCAAATTCGTCGCGGCCATCAGCCGCTGGCGAAGGCGGCGGGCCGCCTACCCGCGCGCCAGCATGGCCGCCAGCGTGCGCAGCGCAGCCTGCGCCTCTTGGGGCACCTTTTCGTAGTGCTGCAGCAGCTGCTGTAACTCAGAACTGACTGAGCCCGCCGCGCCGGCATTGCCACCGGCCGCGCCTGCGCGCAGCGACAGCAGCACATAGCCCACATCCACGCCCACGGCGTGCAGCTGCTGCAGCGCCTTGGCGTCGGGTGCGAACTCGCCCTCTTCAAATTTCAGCAGTGCCAGGCGATCCACGCCCGACTTGTCTGCCAGCTGGCCCACGGTCAACTCCAGCCGCTTGCGCTCCTGTTGCAGCCGCTCGGCAAAGGTTTGCCCTGGGTTTGGGTGCGGGGCAGCGCAAGGGTCCAACGAACGTAGACCAGTTAGCAGATAGGCGACATCAACCCCGTGTGCGGCCACTGCCTCAAGGTACGACGAATCGGGCTTACGCGAGCCCTTTTCATAGTTGAGCTGCGTCTCAGCAGATACGCCTGCAAGGGCGCCAAAAGCCCCCTGATTCAGCTTGAGATGCTTGCGGACTTCTTTCAGTCTCTCGCAAAAATTCGACATTTGCCGATAACTTTCCATTGACAAATCGACATTTGTCGATAAAAATCAATCAACCATGTAACAACCTAGATTCAAATACTACATGACCACTCCAGCGCAACAGACCAGCCACCGCTCGGCTATGGTCGAGCCCCTTCTGCAGGTCAGGCCCATCCTCCAGCGGCTGACCAAGGCCCGAAACAAGGCTGCCTTCGGCGATGGCGGCTTTGCCTTAGAGCTGGGCGGCCTGCACCTGTCTTACTATGTGGGCCCGCGCGCTGCTGGTGCTGGGGCGCAAGGGGGCGCGGCATGAGGCCGTACGCCGTCACCCACTTGGACGCTCTGCATGTGCGCAGCCGCCTGGTGCTTAGCGCCGCTCGCTGCCCAGGCCACGCTGGAACTCATCTACGGCATGCCCTGGTTCCTGACCGCCGTGCGCGTGAGCGGGGGTGCGCAGTGAACCATGGCAAGGAATGACCCATCAGCCTCTGCAGGCAAGCCCACCCCAGCCAGAAACAACATGGCCCGAGCCTCTCTTGCCGATGCCCACCAAGCAGTCCTGTGCGCTGCCGGAGTGCTCAAGCACACGGTGAAAAGCATCCTGTACGACGGAGCACAGGAGCGCTACTCCTGCCCTCACCTCAGCCGGGCATTTGCAGCGCTCAACCAGCTTCCTGCTCCCGGTTGCTGCCCGGCAACCAGTCCAAATGAGCCAGTGAGGGTGGATCTGCTTTCACTGCTTGCCCTCATCAGCTCGGAGCTGGAGTTCGCTCGCGACACATTCCGAGAGAACCGGCTCAGTGCAGCAGGTGAAGCTGCCTTTGTTCATGGACTGCTGGAACACGCCTTTGAATTTGCAGACAGGCTTTTCGGGGCCTACAACGAGCTTCCCAACTCCTTGGACGACCTGCGCTTTCTGGCCAGCTTTGCTGCAGCCAAGGAGGCTGGCAACGGTGTCAACACATACGGCAGCCAGGCAGATACAGCATCACCAGTCACAGCGGCATCGCCGTTGCTTGGAAGCGGCCACCGGGCCAGTGAGTTGCTCATTCGTTGCTCGTTCGACATCGAGGCAGCAGCCCACGCCGTGACAGCGCTGGGAGATCAGATCACGGAACCGGAGCAGATTCAGATCGCCTCGCTGATTCGCTGCTATGGCGCACGCATCTCGAAACTCAACAGTGTTCTGATGAGCCATCTCACCGGGGACGAAGTGATCACCCTGGCGGATGCGCAGCACGCCCTGTACCAAGGGGCCAAGCATTTGCCAGAAGGAGCCCTGTGACGACGTACGGCGGAAATGGTCCCTTGGATTGAGCGCAGCGCATTTGTGTGCCGCGATCTACGCCCCCTTGGCGCGGCGTCCAACCCCGCGTAGTCAATAATGTGACCTTTGTCCGCCACCACGCCCCACGCGATGGATACGGCTCGAGGCGGGCAGCACGACACAAGAACATTTGCGCCTTCCTGCGGCCCCGCGCCTCCCAGGCAGGCCTTGCCCGGCGCCTTCGCGCCGCCGCAACCTGTTGATTCCCAAGCCAATGAGCGACCTTTCGCAAAGCACACAGCCCTCTCCGGCCCCTGATCTGTCGGCGCACACGCCGATGATGCAGCAGTACCTGGGCATCAAGATCAACTACCCCGACACGCTGGTTTTCTACCGCATGGGGGATTTCTACGAGCTGTTCTTCGGGGATGCGGAGAAGGTGGCGCGGCTGCTGGACATTACGCTGACCACGCGCGGGCAGACGGCGGGGCAGCCGATTCCGATGGCGGGCGTGCCCTTCCATGCGCTGGAGAACTACCTGGGCCGGCTGATCAAGCTGGGCGAGTCGGTGGCGATCTGCGAGCAGGTGGGTGAGGTGGGCGCCGCCAAGGGCCCGGTGGAGCGCAAGGTGGTGCGCGTGGTGACGCCAGGCACGCTGACCGACAGTGAGCTGCTGTCGGACAAGAGCGAGGCGATCTTGCTGTCCCTGCACACGGCCGGGCGCCAGCGCTGCGGCCTGGCCTGGATGGCGGTGACGCAGGGGCGCATCCACCTGGCCGAATGCTCCCACGATGAGCTGGGCGCCTGGATTTCGCGCATCGCGCCCAGCGAGCTGATCTACAGCGCGGGCGTGACCGAGCGTTTCGAGCAGAGCCTGTTCGCGCTGCGTCATGGCGGCTCCATTGCCTGCCCGCTGTCGCCGCGCCCCGACTGGCAGTTCGACGGCGGCCTGGGCGAGCGCAAGCTGCTGGAGCTGCTGGGCGCGGCCAGCCTCAAGGCCTGGGAGGCCGAGGATCTGCCGCTGGCCCATGGCGCCAGCGCCGCCCTGCTGTCGTATGCGGAGCACACGCAGGGCCGCAGCCTGTCGCACATCCACGCTCTGCAGGTGCAGCGCGACGATGAGCTGATTGCGCTGCCGCTGGCCACGCGCCGCAACCTGGAGCTGGTCAAGACGCTGCGCGGCGAGGATTCGCCCACATTGTTCTCCCTGCTGGACACCTGCATGACGGGCATGGGCAGCCGCCTGCTCAAGGCCTGGCTGCTGGAGCCGCGCCGCGACCGCACGCAGGCCATGGCGCGGCTGGAAGCCACGCGGGCGCTGCAGGGCGCCAGCGCAGGCGGCATGGCCGCGCCCTGGCAGCAGTTGCGCGAGCAGCTCAAGGGCGTGAGCGATGTGGAGCGCATCACCGCGCGCACCGCGCTGCGCCAGGTGCGCCCGCGCGAGCTGGTGGGACTGGGCCGCACGCTGCACAAGGCGGCCGTGCTGGCCCAGGCCGGGCAGACACCCTCGGCCCACCTGACCCAGCTGTTTGCCGACCTGCAGCCGCCCGAGGGCTGCGCCGAGCTGCTGGTGCGCGCCATCATGGAAGAGCCGGCCGCCCTGGTGCGCGACGGCGGCGTGTTTGCCACGGGCTACGACGCCGAGCTGGACGAGCTGCGCGCCATCCAGAACAACTGCGACGACTTCCTGCTGGAGCTGGAGGCCAAGGAAAAGCTGCTGACCGGCATTCCCAACCTGCGCGTGCAGTTCAACAAGGTGCACGGCTTCTATATAGAGATCACCAACAGCTACAAGGACGCGGTGCCCGAGCGCTACCGCCGCCGCCAGACGCTGAAGAACGCCGAGCGCTACATCACGCCCGAGCTCAAGGCCTTCGAGGACAAGGCCCTGTCCGCGCAGGAGCGCGCACTGCAGCGCGAGAAATTCCTCTACGAGCAGTTGCTGGACCAGCTGCAGCCCCATGTGCCGGCGCTCACGCGCGTGGCCGGCGCCATTGCCGCCATCGACGTGCTGTGCACGCTGGCCGAGCGCTCGCTGACGCTGAACTGGTGCGCGCCCGAGTTCGTGAATCATCCCTGCATCGAGATCGAGGCCGGCCGCCACCCGGTGGTGGAGGCCCGCATGGCCGAGACCTCCAGCGGCAGCTTCATCGCCAACCACACGCGCATGAACGCCAACACGCGCATGCAGGTCATCACCGGCCCCAACATGGGCGGCAAGTCGACCTATATGCGCCAGGTGGCGCTGATCGTGCTGCTGGCCAGCATGGGCTCGCATGTGCCGGCGTCCAGCTGCCGGCTGGGGCCCATCGATGCCATCCACACGCGCATTGGCGCGGCCGACGACCTGGCCAATGCCCAGTCCACCTTCATGATGGAGATGACCGAGGCCGCGCAGATCCTGCACTCGGCCACGCCCCACAGCCTGGTGCTGATGGACGAGATCGGCCGGGGCACCAGCACCTTCGACGGCCTGGCGCTGGCCAGCGGCATCGCCACCCAGCTGCACGACAGGACGCGCGCCTTCACGCTGTTTGCCACGCACTACTTCGAGCTGACCGAGCTGCCGGCCAAGGCACGCGCGGCCGTGAACATGCATGTGAGCGCCGCCGAATCGGGCCAGGACATCGTCTTCCTGCACGAGATCCAGCCCGGGCCGGCCAGCCGCAGCTACGGTATCCAGGTGGCCAAGCTGGCGGGCATGCCGGCTGGCGTGCTGCACCACGCGCGCCATGCGCTGGAGGCACTGGAGGCCCATGCCGACGAGGGCCGCCTGCAGGTGGACCTGTTTGATGCGCCCGACATGCCCGAGCCCGAAAGCCGCCACGACCCGCTGACCCAGGCGCTGGCCGCCATCAATCCCGACGCACTGAGCCCGCGCGAGGCGCTGGAGGCCCTCTACCAGCTCAAGAAGATCGCCGCCTGAACGCGGTCAATCGCCTCCCACTAAACTTGTCGATCCCGCAGTTTCGGATGTTCCCATGACTTATTGCGTTGCCATCAAGCTCAACGCCGGCCTGGTTTTCCTGGCCGACTCGCGCACCAATGCCGGCCTGGACCAGATCAGCTCGTTCCGCAAGCTCATGGTCTACGAGAACCCCGGCGACCGTTTCATGGTGCTGCTGTCGGCCGGCAACCTGTCCATCACCCAATCGGTGCGCGAGCTGCTGGAGAGCCAGCAACTGCGCGACGAGGCCACGGGCGACATGCTGACCATCTGGAACGTGCGCAGCATGTTCGATGCGGCCCGCGTGCTGGGCGCGGCCGTGCGCCATGTGTTCGAGCGCGACGGCGTGGCACTGTCCCGGTCGGGCGTGGACTTCAATATCTCGCTGGTGCTGGGCGGCCAGATCCAGGGCGAGAACATGCGGCTGTTCCAGGTCTACTCGGCAGGCAACTTCATCGAGGCCACGAGCGAGACGCCCTACTTCCAGATCGGCGAATCCAAGTACGGCAAGCCTGTGCTGGACCGCGTGATCACGCCGCGCACGCCGCTGGACGAGGCCGCCAAGTGCGCCCTGGTGTCCATGGACAGCACGCTCAAGTCCAACCTCTCGGTGGGCCTGCCGCTGGACCTGATCGTGTACGAGAAGGACCGCTTCGCCTCTGACAAGATCGTCAGCATCGACGAGAGCAATCCGTATTTCCGCATGCTGCATGACAGCTGGGGCGAGCGCCTGCGCCATGTCTTCGACAGCATCGAAGACCCGGCCTGGGATGGCGGCGATTCCGCGGTGCCCATCCGCGTGCACAGCCGCCAGGCCCAGCCGCTGACCAAGGTCACCGCGCCGGCCGGCGCCCTGCGCTCCAATGCGCGCACCATGGGCCGGCTGCCGCCTGCGGCGCTGCGCCAGCCCTATCACAGCGGCACAGGCGCAGGCCTGGGCACCTCCACGGCCGACGGTCTGGCCACCTCGCCCATGACGCCCCTGCAGCCGGGCCCGGCATCGCCCATGCGGCCGGACGCCGGGCAACCCTCCGGCCACCAGCAAGGCATGCCGGATGCTCCGGACCGAACCGGCCAGGAGCCCCAGCCGTGAACGCGGCCCGGCCCGCGCTGCGGGCCGACAGCGATGCGGGCACGGAATCGGCACCGCTGCCCGTGGTCTTCTCGCATGCCAACAGCTTTGCGCTGCCCACCTACCGGCTGCTGTTCTCGCTGCTGGCCGAGCGCGGGATCGCGGCGCAGGGCGTGGAGCGCTTCGGGCATGACCCGCGCTTTCCCGTCACCAACAACTGGCCGCACCTGGTCGAGCAACTGGCCGAGTTCACGCGCGCCGAGGTGGAGCGCGTGGGCGGTCCGGTCTTTCTGGTCGGGCATTCGCTGGGTGGTTTCCTGAGCGTGATGACGGCTGCACGCCACCCCGAACTGGCGCGCGGCGTGCTGCTGATCGACTCGCCCCTGCTCAGCGGCTGGCGCGCCAACGCCGTGGGCGTGGCCAAGCGCACGCAGCTGGTGGGCTCGGTCTCGCCGGGCAAGATCAGCGCCCGCCGCCGCAATGCCTGGGACAGCGATGAGGAGGCGCTGGCCTATTTCCGCGCCAAGAAGGTGTTTGCGCAATGGCATCCGCAGGTGCTCCAGGACTATGTGCAGGGCGGCCTGGCCGATGTGGACGGCCGGCGCACGCTGCACTTCACGCGCGAGGTGGAGACCGCCATCTACAACACCTTGCCGCACAACCTGGCCTCGCTGCTGCACCACCATCCGCTGCGCTGCCCGGCGGCCTTCATCGGCGGGCTTGCCTCGGTGGAGATGCGCCAGGTGGGCATGGACCTCACGCGCCGCATCACGCGCGGGCGCGTGATGATGCTGGACGGCAGCCACCTGTTCCCCATGGAGCGGCCCCACGCCACGGCCGCCGCCATCGAGGCCTCGCTGCTGAACCTGCTGGGCTCCGAGGCCTGAACAGGTCCTTCAGGCACAAAAAAGACCCCCACGCTCCCCTTGCTGCGCAAGGTCCGCTGCCCCCCGGGGGGGTCGCTTTTTGTCTTGGGGCGGCCCGGCGACAAAAAAGACCCCCACGCTCCCCTTGCTGCGCAAGGTCCGCTGCCCCCCGCGGGGGCCGCTTTTTGTCTTGGGGCGGCCCGGCGACAAAAAAGCCACCCTGGGGGTGGCTTTTTGCATGGGCGGCGCAGGCTGTCAGGCCTCGCTCCAGGACACGACCCCGGTGAAGGCCGTCACCAGCACGATGATGCCGAAGGCGATGCGGTACCAGGCAAACGGCACGAAGCTGTTGGTGGAGATGTAGCGCAGCAGCCAGCGCACGCACAGCCAGGCGCTGATGAAGGAGAACACCAGGCCCACGGCGAACATGGGGATGTCGGCCGCCGACAGCAGTGCGCGTTCCTTGTAGAGGCTGTAGACGCCGGCGCCGATCAGCGTGGGAATGGCCAGGAAGAACGAAAAGTCGGTGGCCGCCTTGCGCGACAGGCCCATGAGCATGCCGCCGATGATGGTGGCGCCGCTGCGGCTGGTGCCGGGAATCATGGCCAGGCACTGCACCAGGCCGACCTTGAGGGCATCGAGCGGCGTCATCTCGTCCACGGTCTGCACGCGCATGGCCGAGGCGGGCCGGCGCTCGGCCCACAGGATGACGAAGCCGCCCAGGATGAAGGTAGTGGCCACCACGGTGGGCGTGAACAGGTGCGCCTTGATGAACTTGCCGAAGATCAGCGCCAGCACCACGGCCGGCAGGAAGCCGATGATGACGTTCAGCGTGAGCCGCTGCGCCTGGCGGCTGGTGGGCAGGTCAACCACGGTGGAGCGGATCTTTTGCCAGTACACCAGCACCACGGCGAAGATGGCGCCGGTCTGGATGGCGATGTCGAAGACCTTGGCCTTGGCATCGTCGAAGCCCAGCAGCGAGCCTGCAAGGATGAGGTGCCCGGTGGAAGAGATGGGAAGGAACTCCGTCAGCCCTTCCACGATGCCCATGATGGCGGCCTTGACCAGCAAAAGAATGTCCACGGCAAGCGTCCTGTTGCAATGCAAAAGTGGGCCATTATCTGCGCTGGCCATGGCCTGCCGGTGTCCGCCTGCCCGCCTGTCAGCGGCAATCGCAAACTTTTACAACGCCGGGCCCGCGACGTTGCTGCGCGCCCGGCACTGTGCTGCAATGTGGGTGCGCTGGACTTCAGCGCGCCTTCAAAACCATTCCATCATGAAAAAAATCGTTGTTCTGGCAGTTGTCTCCCTGGCCTGCAGCATGGGCATGGCCGCAGGGGACAAGGCTCCCACGGCCCAGCAAAAGCTGATGGGCACCTGCAACACCGAAGCCACCGGCAAGAAAGGCGACGAGCGCAAGGAGTTCATGAAGTCCTGCCTGTCCGACGGCAAGAAGCGCCAGCAGGAACGCATGAAGACCTGCAACGTGGACGCCACGGGCAAGAAGGGTGATGAGCGCAAGGCGTTCATGAGCGAATGCTTGAAGAAGGATTGAAGCTCCCCCTGAGCGGCTGACGCCGCTTCCCCCTCTCTACCCGCTTCGCGGGGGAGGGGGACGACGCCCTCGCCGCGAGGCGGCTCTTGCTCGGCGTCTCTGGTGTCGGGCCGCGCCAGATTTGGAGGCTGCGCCCTATTTCTGCAGCAAGCCTTCATTGAAGCCACCGTTTTCGGTGGCTTTGCTGTTTAGGCGGATAGTTTTCTGATTTGGCTATCAATGGAGCCGTGCACTACCGACAGCCGTTCAAACTCGCAGGGCTCAAGCGCGGGCAGCCGAGCAAGGGCCGCCCCGCAGTGAGGGCTGCGTCCCCCTCCGCGAAGCGAGAAGGGGGAAGCGGCGCAGCCGCTCAGGGGGTCATCTTCCTAGCCCTTCGCTTGCGCCACCAGATGATGACGCCGGTGATCGACAGGACTGCGACGAGCACGCCGACGAAGGACATGAGCACGCGGCCGGGGGTGCCCAGGATGCGGCCGCTGTGCAGGGGCAGCTGCAGCTGGACGAAGACGTCGGCAGCCGTGCCGTGCCAGGGGCGGTAGGTGCCCAGGACTTCGCCGTTGTCCGAGCTGACGTAGATGTTGGACAGGCCCATGCCCATGGCGCCGGTTTCGTCGTGCGGGTCGAAGAAGGAGATGTTGTAGAACGGGAAGTCGCCGCCCCACCAGATGCCGCCTGCGGGCTGGGCGAAGCCCAGGCGCTTGGCCTCGCTCTGGGCGATGGCGATGGCCTGGGCGAACGAGACCTGGGGCACGAGGAGCGTGCCCTGGGGCGCGGGCTTGAGGGTTTCGTAGGGGCCGGGCGTGGTGGTGGAGACGGTGCTCATCACCGGGTAGAAGACTTCGCGGTACAGGTTCAGCGAGAACGAGGTGAAGGCCACGATGACGATGACGGCCCAGACCCACAGGCCGCCCGCGCGGTGCAGGTCGAAGTTGAGCTTGTAGGCGCCGCCGCCCCAGCGCACGCGCCATGAGGGCAGCCAGCGCCGCCACCACGATCCCACGGCCGCCGTCAGGCGCGGGGCGCTTTTCCTGAGCTTGACGGGAAAGGTCAGCAGCAGCGCGACAAAGCTGTCGGCCACCCACAGCAGGGCCAGGCTGCCCATGAACCAGTAGCCCCAACGGTCCGTGCCCCAAAAGCGCGGGGCCAGCAGGCTTTCGTGCAGGTGGCGCAGCCAGGGCATGAGGTTGCGCTGGCTGAGCGCGAAGCTGCGCCCGTTGCGCTGGCCGGTGATGTGGCCGCTGACCGGATCGACGAAGACCGTGTCATAGCCCAGCGCAGGCGCCTGGCCCGTGGCCGGGTCGGGCCGGGGGCGCACCATGAACATGGCGGCTTCGCCCTCGACCAGGCCCAGGGTCATGTAGCTGATCTCGGCGCGCGGCTCGCTGGCCTGCACCACGGCGGCCAGCTCCAGCGGGGTCTTCAGGGGGCCGCGTGCCGGGGTCTCCAGCATGTCGGCGTTGAGCCATTCGTCGATTTCATGGTCCCAGGACAGCACGGCCCCCGTGAGGCCGGCCATGGTGAGGAAACCGGCCAGCACCAGGCCTATCCAGCGGTGCACCACCGTCCACAATGCGCGCATGCTTCAGATCGCTCCGGCTCAGAAGTCCACCGATGCGCTCAGCGAGAAGGTGCGCGGCATGGACTGCACCAGGTAGTTGGCGCCCGGGTAGCCGCCCACCGACGACCAGTAGCCCTTGTCGAACAGGTTGTCGATGCGCGCGCGCAGGGTCAGCAGGCGGTTGTTGCCGATGTCCATGAGATAACGCGCGCCGATGTCGGTGCGCGTCCAGGAGGCCACCTTCAGCGTGTTGGCGCCGTTGGCGTACTGGCTGGAGGTGTGCATCACGCGCGCATTGAGGGCCAGGCCCGAGACGCCGGGCACATCCCAGTCCACGCCCAGGTTGAGCAGGCGCTTGGGCACGCCGATGGCGTAGTTGCCGATGGTGGTGGCATCGGCGGCCTCGCGGATCTTGGCCTCGCTGAAGGTCACGCCGCCCAGCACGCGCAGGCCCTTGACGGGTTCGCCGAAGACCGTGGCCTCCAGGCCGCTGTTGCGCTGCTTGCCGTACTGGCCGAAGACCTGGTTTGCCACATAGGCCGAAGGCATGTCCGTGGTGTACAGCGCCACCGTGGCGCCCAGCTGCTGGCCCTGCCACTTGAAGCCGATTTCCTTCTGGCGCGACTTGTAGGGCGCGAACACCTGGCCTCCGTTGGACACGGGCAGGTCGTTGGCCGTCTGCGGCGCCACGGCGCCCTTGGTCAGGCCTTCGATGTAGTTGGCGTAGACCGAGGTGTTCTCGCTGGTCTTGAACACCAGGCCCAGCATGGGCGTGGTAGCCGACTTCTTGTAGTTGTCGGTCTGCGCGCCCGTGTTGTAGTCGTAGCTGCTTTGCTCGATGCTCTGGCGGCGCACGCCCACGGTCAGGCGCAGGCGCTCGTCCAGCATCGTCAGCGTGTCGCCGATGGCGAAGCTGTTGAGTTGGGTTTCGCCCGCACGCGTGGGATCGGCCAGATTGCCGCCGAACAGCGTCATGGCGGGGCGTGCGCTGCTCCAGGGGTTGTAGATGTTGTTGACCACGCCAAAGCCCATGCCCCAGGCATTGCGCTCGGTGGCCGAGTAGGTGCTGGCCGTGGCCACCAGCTCGTGGCCCACGCTGCCCGTGGCCAGGCGCGTGCGGATGCCGACCTCGCCCGTGCCCACGCTGTCCTTGCGCTTGTTGTCGAAGCGCGTGCCCGTGGTGTCGCCGGCCGCATTGCTCACGGTCACGCCGCTCAGGGAGTTGTCTTCCTTGCCGCGGCGCAGGCCGCCTGCGGCCCAGGCCGTGGTCGTGTCGTTGATGTCCCATTCGGCGCGCAGCGTGGCGAACAGGTCGCGCTCGGTGGAGTACGACCAGTTCTGGCCGTAGTTGGTCTTGTTGTCGGGCACGGCCGGGATGAAGCTGCCCGGCGTCACGCTGGGGCGGCCGCCGTTGTAGCTGTTGCGCTGGTAGCCCACGTCGCCCGACAGGCGCACGTTGCGGCTGCGCCAGTCCAGGCCCACGCCCAGGGCGGTGAGCGAGCGGTCTTCGCCATCCACGCCCGTGCCGCCGTCGCGGCGCACGGCGTTCAGGCGGATGCCGGTGCTCTGGTCAGGGCCGAAGCGGCGCGAGATGTCGGTGGAGACAAAGGCCTGGCCGCCCGTCTGGATGCCGGCGCCCACGCGCGTCAGCGCATCGTTGCCGGCGCGCTTGGGCAGCAGGCTGATGGTGCCGCCAATGCCGCTGCCACCCGGTGCTGCGCCATTGAGGAAGGCGTTGGCGCCGCGCAGCACCTCCACGCGCTCGAAGAACTCCGAGGCGATGTACTGGCGTGGCAGCAGGCCGTACAGGCCGTTGTAGGCGATGTCGTCCGAGTACACCGGGAAGCCGCGCAGCACATACAGCTCCTGGAAGTTGCCGAAGCCGCGCGCCTGGCGCACGCCCGGGTCGTTGAGCAGCACGTCGCCCACGCTCTTGGACTGGGTGTCTTCGATCAGCTGCTGCGTGTAGCTGGTGGTGGAGAAGGAGGAATTCTTCCAGTCCAGCGTGCCCAGCACGCCGTTGCGCGCCCCCGTGGCCACCTGGCCGCCTGCGAAGGGCTTGGACAGGCCCTGGGCCGATGCGTCGGCACTGGCCTCCACCGTCACGGCCTCCAGCACGGGGTCGCCGCCCCGGGTCTGGGCAATCAGGGCCTGCTGGCTGCACAGGCAGAGAACGGCCAGGGAAATCGGGCGGATGGAGGGCATGAGGATGATACTGAGAATGATTTACAGAATCCGTTAGCTTACCAACCACGTTAGGGCGCTGCTATGAATTTTCTCAATCTGTTGCATCGAAGCAATCCTCCAAGTGATTGAATTCAAAGGCCCTTCGCAATAGTTTGTGCGCACTCCCCATAGCCGCAATCTTCCAACGACCACGGAGATCCCTGCAGCTCGCGGCGCCCCGATGCATCTGGCACCCTGCCAGCGCCCGTCCGTCGCATGGCGCTGGCCCGGCCCGCGTCCGGCAGCGACAGTCCTGTCCCATACAGGCCCGCAGAACCGGGCCGCACGCCAGGACACCGCCATGCAAATGACACCGCTGATCGCCATCCACATGAGCGCCGCCCTCGCCGCCACGGCCACGGGTGCCATCGCCCTGCTGGCACGCCGCCAGGCCGCCGCCCATCCCCGCCTGCACCGCGCGGCCGGCTACGCCTTCGTCACGCTCATGGTCTGCGCGGCGGTGTCCGCCTGCTTCATCCGCGACTACCGCCTGCCCAACTGGGCCGGCTACACGCCCGTCCACCTGCTGGTGCCGCTGACCTTTGCCGGCCTGGGCCGCTCGTTCTGGCACCTGTACCACGGCAACATCGCCGGCCACCGCAAGATCATGCGCAGCGTCTACATCGGCGCCTGCGTCGTGGCGGGCCTGTTCACCCTGCTGCCCGGCCGCTATCTGGGCGACCTGCTGTGGCAGCAGCTGGGCCTGGCCTGAAGCCGCTTTCCTTCCCCCTGACGGAGAACTTCCCATGCGCACCCTTGATCCCCTTCATCCCCTCAATCCCTCTGCCCGCCACGACGACGATGCCCTGGAGCGCATGGCGCGCCGCCGCGCAGGCGCCAAGATGGGCTGGATGATCCACGCCAGCGTCTATGTGCTGGTCAACCTCGGGCTGGCGGCGCTGTCGCTGTCCCAGGGCAGGCACTGGGCCATCTTCCCGGCCCTGGGCTGGGGCCTGGGGCTGGCCATCCACGGGGCCGTGGTCTGGCTGGCCCTGCCGGGCAACGGCTGGCACGGGCGCATGGTGGAGCGCGAGCGGCAGGCGCTGCAGTCACGCCAGGGCCGCGCCCGCTGAACGACGCCATGGGACTACCATTGCTCTCCATGCCCGACCTCGCATCCAACGCCCCATCCCAGCGGGCCGCACAGGGCCACATCGTGGAACGGACCACGCTGCTGCGCCACGGCATCGCAACGACCTCGGCCTGCGCCCTGATTGCCGCCGCATTCAGCCTGAGCAACCATGGCCGCTGGGACGTGAACCTCATCTACTCGCTGTCGATAGGCTTGACCAGCTGGCTCACCATCGAACTGGGCCGTTGGCGCCTGACGCGGGGCCAGGACATTCCCTGGCCCGGCGGATGGCGCGGCGCCGCGCTGGTGGTGGCCGGCATCGTGACGGGGTTCGTGATCGGGTCGCTGATCGGCACGGCCTACAGGCAGTGGGCCGATCCCGACGCCAGCACGGCCCTGATGCACCGTCTGTGGATACCGCTGGCCGTCACCATCGTCGCCAGCACGGTGATGTCGCTGGCCTTCTTCCTGCTGGGCTACTCGCGCCACCTGCAGATGCAGGCCGAGCAGGCCCGCCGCCAGGCGGCCGAGGCCAAACTCACCCTGCTGCAGGCCCAGCTGGAGCCGCACATGCTGTTCAATACCCTGGCCAACCTGCGCGTGCTGGTGGCCAGCGACCCGCAGCGCGCCCAGGCCATGCTGGACCATCTGATCGCCTACCTGCGCGCCACGCTGGGCGGCTCGCGCAGCACCGAGCATGCGCTGGGCGAAGAGTTCGCACGCCTGCGCGACTACCTGGCGCTGATGTCCATCCGCATGGGCCCGCGCCTGCAGTACACGCTGGACCTGCCCGAGGACCTGGCCCAGGTACCCGTGCCGCCGCTGCTGCTGCAGCCCCTGGTGGAAAACTGCATACGCCACGGACTGGAGCCCAAGCTGGAAGGCGGGCATATCGCGGTGCGTGCGCGCCGCACCGCCGGCGGCCCGCTGGAGTTGACCGTGGCCGACAACGGCATGGGCCTGGATTCCGGTGCGCCCGCCCTGCCCGGCAGCCGCTTCGGCACGGCCCAGCTGCGCGAACGCCTTGCCAGCCGCTATGGCGACGCCGCGCACTTCGAACTGGCCGCCCTGCCCGAAGGCGGCACGCTAGCCCGCATCACCCTCAAATGCACCCCCTGAGTCGCTTCGCGCCTTCCCCCTCTCGCTTCGCGGGGGGGACGACACCCTCGGTGCGGGGCGGCCCTTCCTCGGTGTCCCTGAGTTGGGCCGCGCCAGTTTCATACGCTGTCGGCAATGCGCAAGTGAAATAGAAGACTGAAATGACCTACTCCGCCCGCGCCCTGATCGCCGAAGACGAACCCCTGCTGGCCGAGGACCTGCGCCAGGCCCTGGCCCGCGCCTGGCCCGAGTTGCAGATTGCCGCCATGGTGGGCGACGGCCTGAGTGCCGCCCGGCAGGCGCTGGCGCTGCAGCCGGACGTACTGTTCTTCGACATCCGCATGCCGGGCCAGAGCGGCCTGGAAGCCGCTGCCGAACTGGCCGACGCCTGGCCCGAGGCGCAGCCGTTTCCCATCCTGGTCTTCGTGACCGCCTATGACCAGTACGCCATGGACGCCTTCGAGGCCCAGGCCGTGGACTATCTGCTCAAGCCCGTGCAGCCCGAGCGGCTGGCGCGCAGCGTGCAGCGCCTGCGCGAGCTGCTGGCCCAGCGCACGGTGGCCCCGGCTGGCGCTGCGCTGGCGCAGGCGCTGGAGCAATTGCGGCACCTGGCCGGTGCCACGGCCCCCGCCGCCACCGCCACCGAGCCGCCGCTGCAGATGATCCAGGCCGGCGTGGGCACGCAGATCCAGATGGTGCCCGTGCACGACGTCGTCTACTTCGAGGCGGCCGACAAGTACGTGCGCGTGCTCACGGCCTCGCATGAGTACCTGGTGCGCACGCCGCTCAAGGAGCTGCTGCCCCGGCTGGACGCCGAGGAATTCTGGCAGGTGCACCGCGGCACAGTGGTGCGCGCAGCCGCCATTGCCAGTGCCCAGCGCGACGAGGCCGGCCGGCTGTGGCTGCAACTGCGCGAGCGAGCGGAAAAACTGGCCGTCAGCCGCCTCTACGCGCAGCGGTTCAAGGCGATGTAGACGCGACTCCGTCAGCGCAGCGGCGGCTGATCGGGCAGGTCCAGCACGTCGTCCCAGGCCACGCCCTGCATCTCGTCCCAGTGGGCGACGATCACGCAGCGCGGCCCGTGCCCGGCCACGGGTGCAGATTGCTGGCCGGCCCGGTTCAGCCCCGCCAGCGTGCGCTGCACATGGTCGATCGACCCCCGGTCCAGCGCGGCCAGTGGCTCGTCGATCAGCAGCAGCGGCACGCCGCTGGCCCAACCCGCCGCCATCCACAGCTTGCGCAGGCTGCCCGTGGACAGGGCCAGCAGGGGCTTGTGCAGGTGGGGCTCCAGGCCCAGGCCATCGGCATGGGCCTGCCAGGCCGCCTCGCTCCACGCCGGATGCAATTGCCGCTGGGCCTGCACCCATTCCTGCGCGGGCCGGGCGCGCTCGGCATTGGACAGTTCGGCGCGCGGATCGCGCCAGAACAGCGCGGGGCGCTGCGACGGGTCCGGCTGCTGCGGATACGCCAGGCGCCCGCCCTGCAAGGGCAACTGGCCGGCCAGCATTTGCAGCAGGCTGGTCTTGCCGCAGCCCTCGCCGCCGCGCACCAGGCACAGGCCCACGGGCCAGTCGTGCGAGGCGGCATCCCACAGCAGCAGGCCCGGCTGCCCGAAGCGCAGGGACTGCGCGCTCACCATCGGCGGCGCCATCGTTTGCTGTGCGGTGTCCATCTGAATGTCTTTCCGGTTCTGCGATGCGGGCGATTGTGCACGCGGCACAATGCCGGGCTTTCTCTTTTCCCATCACGCAGGCGGACCCCAACATGACCCTCGACTACCTGGATTTCGACTACAGCGAAGACGACGAAGGCACGGGCTGCTGGGACGCCATGGCCAGCGTGCCCGCCACGCGCGTACCGGCGCTGGCGGCCGAGGTGGAGCAATTGCTGGCCTGGGCGCACCGCCGCTTCAAGGGCCGGCGCGGCCCCATCGAGGAAGGCGGCGACTGGGACTACGAGCTGCAGGCCCAGGACGACGGCAGCAAGCCGCTGGCCTGGCGCTTTGACGCAGCCACGGCGCGCCTGCAATCCGTGGCGGCGGGGGATGGCCGCACCACGGTGAACCTGTCGATCAGCGGCAGCGCGGCCTTCGGCGAAGCATTGCGCCAGGCCTTCGAGCTGCAGGACTGAACATCAGCGCGCGACAGCCTGCGGCCCCTGCACGGAGGCCGGCCCCAGCGGCTCCCACCGCCCTGCCACGTTCTTGAGCAAGGTGTTGACGGCGGCCAGCCGCCGGTTGCGCACATCGATCAGGCTGCGCCGGGCCGACAGCACCGTGGTCTGGGCGCTGAGCACATTCAGATAGGCCACCGTACCCGCGCGGTACTGGTTGTTGACGACATCCAGCGCCTTCTGCGCGGCGGCCACGGCCTCGATCTGCACCTGCTGCTCGCGCGCCAGGGCGGATGCGGTGACCAGGTTGTCCTCCACCTCCTGCAACGCCGTCAGCACGGTCTGGCGGTAGGTGGCGGCGGCCAGGTCCAGCGAGGCACGCGCCGACTCCACGGCCGCCGTGCGCGCGCCGCCGTCGAACAGCGCCAGCGCCAGCGACGGGCCCAGCGACCAGAACAGGTTGGGCGCACTCACCAGGTTGGACAGCGATGCACCCCGGTAGCCGGCCGTGGCCGAAAGCGTGAGCGCCGGGAAGAAGGCCGCGCGCGCCACGCCCACCTGGGCGTTGGCGGCGGCCACGCGGCGCTCGGCCGCTGCAATGTCGGGGCGCTGCTCCAGCAGTTGGGACGACAGCATGGCCGGCACCTCGGGCGGCGGCGGCAGCTCGGCGCCGGCCTCCAGGCTGAAGGCGGCCGGCGGCAGGCCCAGCAGCGCGGCCAGGGCGTGCTCCAGCTGGGCGCGGCTGGTCTGTGCCTCGATGAGCTGGGCCTGGGTGCTTTTGTACTGCGCCTCGGCCTGGGCCACATCGGCCGACGAGGCCACGCCCGCGCGGTAGCGGTTGTTGGTGAGCTTGAGGCTTTGCTCGTAGCTCTGCAGCGTTTCCTGCAGCAGCCGCACGCTGGCATCAGCCGCGCGCAGCGAGAAATAGGTCTGCGTGATCGATGCCTGGGCCGACAGCCGCGCGGCGGCCAGGTCGTCGCTGCTGGCCTGGGCGCTGGCCTGGCTGGCGCTGACCGTGCCCGACACGCGGCCCCACAGGTCCAGCTCCCAGCTGGCGTTCAGGCCCAGCGAGTAGTTGGTCGAGATGTTGCCGCTACTGCCGGTGTTGCCGCCCGTGCCTGATGCACCCGATGCACCGGAGGCCCCGCCGCTGCGCGAGCGCGTGGCGCCGGCCGTGCTGCCCAGCGTGGGGAACAGCCCGGCCTGGCTGCTGGCCACGGCCGCCTGCGCGGCACGCAGGCGCGCGGCGGCCTGGGCAATGCTCTGGTTGCCGGTGGCGGCCTGCTGCTGCAGGCGGTTGAGCTGCTCGTCGCCGAACAGCTCCCACCAGTTGTCGGGCACTTGCGCGCGCGACGGGTCCGCGGGCCGCCAGATGCCGGCCTCGGCCGCCTCGGGCGTGGCTTCCTTGAACTGGGCCGGCACCTCGAGTGCGGGGCGCTGGTAGGCGCTCTGCGTGGAGCAACCGGCCAGCAGCGCGGCGGCCAGCCAGATCGCCGGGGAGTGAAGTGTCTTGAACTGCATCGCTTGGGCTTTCGGATTCGGTTCACTGGGGTGATGCGGCTGGCACAGGGGTGCCGCGGTCCTTGCCCTGCACGCGGCCACGCAGGCCCATGACACGCTGGCGCAGCCTGTCCAGCAGCACATAGACCACGGGCGTGGTGTAGAGCGTGAGCAGCTGGCTCAGCATCAGGCCGCCCACGATGGCAATGCCCAGCGGCTGGCGCAGCTCGGCGCCATCGCCCCGCCCCAGGGCCAGCGGCAGTGCGCCGCAGATGGCCGCCAGGCTGGTCATGAGGATGGGGCGCAGCCGCAGCTCGCAGGCGCGGTAGATGGCCTGGGCGGCCGTGGCATGGCCGGCGCGCTGCCGCTCCAGCGCGAAGTCGATCATCATGATGGCGTTCTTCTTGACGATGCCGATCAGCAAAATCACCCCGATCAGCGCGATCAGCGAGAACTCCGTCTTGAACAGCATCAGCGCCATCAGCGCCCCCACCCCGGCCGAGGGCAGCGTGGACAGGATGGTCAGCGGATGCACCAGGCTCTCATAGAGCACGCCCAGCACCAGGTAGATGGTGATGATGGCCGCCAGGATCAGCAGCGGCTGCCCCGACAGCGCCTGCTGGAAGGCCCCGGCCGTGCCGCTGAAGCTGCCGCGCACCGACACGGGCACGCCCAGATCGGCCACGGCCGCGCGGATGGCATCACTGGCGTCCGACAGCGCCACGCCCTCGGCCAGGCTGAAGCTGATGGTGCTGGCCGGCGTGCCCCGGTCGTGGTTCACGGCCAGCGGCGTATTGGTGGTGGTGATGCGCGCAAACGAGGTCAGCGGCACCTGCACGCCCTGGTTGTTCACGAAGAAGAAGCCGCGCAGCGTCTCGGGGCTTTGCAGGTAGCGGGGCGCGGCCTCCATCACCACGCGGTATTGGTTGAGCGGGTTGTAGATCACGCCCACCTGGCGCTGGCCGAAGGCGTTGTTGAGCGTGCCGTCGATCTGCGACACCGTCAGCCCCAGGCGCGTGGCCGCGTCGCGGTCGATCACCAGCGAGGTCTGCAGGCCGAAGTCGGACACATCGCTGTTGACGTCCGTGAGCTGGGGCAGTTGCGACAGCACCTGGCGGATGCGCGGCTCCCAGGTGCGCAGGTCCTGGATGTCGTCGGCCTGCAGCGTGTAGTCATACGAGCCCGAGCTTTGCCGCCCGCCGATGCGGATATCGCTTTGCGTGACCATGAACAGCCGCGCGCCGGGCTCGTTCTTGAGCTTGTCGCGCAGGCGGTTGATCACCTCCTCGGAAGACACCTTGCGCTCGGCCAGCGGCTTGAGCGACATGAACATGTTGGCCGCATTGCGCTGCCCGCCGCCCGTGAAGCCCGTCACGTACTCCACGGCCGGGTCTTCCTGCACGATGGACAGGAAGCGCTTGAGCCGCTGCTCCATGGCCTGGTAGGAGGTGGACTGGTCGGCGCGGATGAAGCCCATCACGCGGCCCGTGTCCTGGCTGGGCATGAAGCCCTTATCGATGGCCATGTACAGGTGCACGTTCAGCGCCACCACGCCGGCCAGCACCAGCAGCACCAGCGGCTGGTGGCGCAGGCACCAGGCCAGGCTTGCGCGGTAGCCGGACATGGCACGCCGCTCGGCCCGGCCCACCCAGGCGCCGAAGCGGTCCCAGGCGCGCTGCAGGCCATTGCGCGGCCGGCCCGGCTGAGCGACACGCTGCGGGCGCAGCAGCGCCGCGCACATCATGGGCGTGGTGGTCAGCGACACCACCATCGAGATCAGAATGGCCGCCGACATCACCACCGCGAACTCGCGGAAGAACCGCCCCACGATGCCGCCCATGAACAGGATGGGCACGAACACCGCGATCAGCGACAGGCTCATGGACACCACGGTGAACCCGATCTCGCGCGCCCCGTCCAGCGCCGCGCGCAGCGCGGTCTTGCCGCGCTCCATGTGGCGCATCACGTTCTCCAGCACCACGATGGCATCGTCCACCACAAAGCCCGTGGCCACGGTCAGCGCCATCAGCGACAGGTTGTCCAGCGTGTAGCCGGCCAGGTACATCACGCCGAACGTGCCCGCCAGCGACACCGGCACGGCCACGGCCGGAATCAGCGTGGCCCGGCCATTGCGCAGGAACAGGAACACCACCAGGATCACCAGCGCCACGGCGATCAACAGCGCCCGCTCCACCTCCACCACCGAGGCGCGCAGCGTGGGCGTGCGGTCGGACACGATGGTCAGATCGATGGCCTCCGGAATGGACGCCTTGAGCTGCGGCAGCAAAGAGCGCACGCGCGCCACGGCCTCCAGGATGTTGGCGTCCGGCTGCTTGAAGATCTGCAGCAGGATGGCGGGCTTGCCATTGGCCACGCCGTAGTTGCGCACGTCCTGCACCGAATCCGTGACATCGGCCACGTCCTGCAGCCGGATCGCATTGCCATTGTTCCAGCGCAGCACCAGCGGCGCATAGTCGGCCGCCACGCGCGCCTGGTCATTGGCGGTCACCTGCCAGTAATGGTCCTCGCGCTCCACCGCGCCCAGCGGCCGGTTGGCATTCGTGGCCGAAATGGCGGTACGCACCTGGTCCAGCGACACGCCATTGGCCGCCAGCTTCACCGGGTCCAGCTCCACGCGCACGGCCGGCAGCGCCCCGCCGCTGATGGAGGCCTGGCCCACGCCCTCCACCTGCGAGAGCTTTTGCGCCAGCACGGTGGACGCCGCGTCATACATCTGCCCGCGCGTCAGCGCGCTGGACGTGAGCGCCAGGATCATGATCGGCGCATCGGCCGGATTCACCTTGCGATACGTCGGATTGCCCGGCATGCCCGAAGGCAGCAGCGTGCGCGCCGCATTGATGGCGGCCTGCACATCGCGCGCCGCGCTGTCCACCGTGCGCGACAGATCGAACTGCAGCGTGATGCGCGTACTGCCCAGGCTGGAGCTGGACGTGATCTCATTGACCCCCGCAATCGCCCCCAGCGCCCGCTCCAGCGGCGTCGCCACCGTGGCAGCCATGGTGTCGGGGCTTGCACCGGGCAGGCTGGCCGACACCGAAATCGTCGGATAGTCCACCTGCGGCAGCGGCGCCACCGGCAGCAGGAAATACGACACCGCCCCCGCCAGCGCCAGGCCGATGGTCATCAGCATGGTGGCAATGGGCCGGAAGATGAACGGCGCAGAGAGATTGGACAGCTGGCTCATGATCCAGCCCCAAAAACCCCAGGCCGAGCGAAGCGATGGCCCGTCCCCCGGCCTTCCCCCCTCTGCCCACGCCTGCGTTGGGCGCGATGCGGGGTGGCAAGCCTGCCGAAGGACAGGCTTGCTTCGTCATCTGACTTGCCGCAGTTGTCTGAGCGGCGCGCGAAGCGCAAAGCGAGTTCTGCGGCACACCCCGCATCGTGCCCAACGCAGGTTGCCCGCAGCGAAGCGAAGGGTCGTGGGCAGTGGGGGCGCATTTCTTTGCCTACTTTCTTGCTGCGAGGCAAGAAAGTAGGTCGGCCGCCGGGCCGAGACCCGGCCAGCGGCGCCAGCCAAGACAAGAGCATAAGCTCAGGCATGAACGCTCTCCCGAGAGGAACGATCCCGCCACCTCTGCGCCCACCCTTCAAAAGTCAGATAGATCACCGGAGTAGTGAACAGAGTCAACAACTGACTCACCAGCAAGCCCCCCACCAGCGTCACCCCCAACGGATGCCGCAACTCACTGCCCACCCCCGTCCCCAGCATCAACGGCAAGGCCCCCAGCAAAGCCGCCAAGGTCGTCATCAGGATAGGCCGGAACCGCAGCAGGCAGGCTTGGTAGATGGCCTCGCGCGGCGTGTGCCCCTCCTCGCGCTGCGCCTCCAGCGCGAAGTCGATCATCATGATCGCGTTCTTCTTGACGATGCCGATCAGCAGCACGATGCCGATGATGGCGATGATGTCCAGGTCCAGTCCCGCCAGCAGCAGGGCCAGCAGCGCGCCCACGCCGGCCGAGGGCAGCGTGGACAGGATGGTCACCGGGTGGATGGTGCTCTCATAGAGCACGCCCAGCACGATGTACATGGTGATCACGGCCGCCAGCACCAGCAGCAGCGTGTTGGACAGCGAGGCCTGGAAGGCCAGGGCCGCGCCCTGGAAGGCGGCGTCCACCGACAGCGGCATATGGCCCTCGGTGCGCAGCTGGGCCATCAGATCCTGCACGGCCTGGACCGCATGGCCCAGCGACACGCCGGGCGCGGTGTTGAACGAGATGGTGGCGGCGGGCAGCTGGCCCACATGGTTCACGGCCAGGGCCATGGGCCGCTCGCTGACCGTGGCCACCGAGGACAGCGGCACGGGCGCGCCCGCGCTGGAGGCCACATAGATGGCCTGCAGCGACTCGGGCCCGATCTTGAACTGCGGCGCCACTTCCAGCACCACGCGGTACTGGTTGGACTGCGTGAAGATGGTGGAGATCAGCCGCTGGCCAAAGGCGTTGTACAGCGCCGTGTCGATGGCCGAGACCGTCACGCCCAGCCGGCTGGCCTGGGCCCGGTCGATCTGCACGAAGGCCTGCAGGCCCTGGTTCTGCAGGTCGCTGCCCACGTCCACCAGCTCGGGCAGGTCGTGCATGCGCTCGACCAGGGCCTGGGTGCTGGTGGTCAGCTGCGCCATGTCGGGCGAGGACATCAGCAGCTGGTACTGGGTGCGCGCCACGCGGTCCTCGATGGTCAGGTCCTGCACGGGCTGGGCGTACAGGCGTATGCCCGGGATCTGCAGCGCATCGTCGGACAGGCGGCGCAGCACGGCGGGCACGCCATCGCGCTGGCCGTGGGGCTTGAGGTCGATCAGCAGCCGGCCCGTGTTCAGCGTGGTGTTGCTGCCATCGACGCCGATGAAGGACGAGATGCTCTGCACGGCCGGGTCCTTGAGCAGCAGCTCGGCCAGGGCCTGCTGGCGCTCGGCCATGGCGGCAAACGAGATGGACTGGTCGGCCTCGGTCGTGGCCTGGATGGTGCCCGTGTCCTGGTCCGGGAAGAAGCCCTTGGGCACGGCAAAGTACAGCAGCACGGTCACGGCCAGCGTGGCCAGGAAGACGATCCAGGTCAGGCCCCGGCGGTCCAGCACCCAGGTGAGGATGCGGCCGTAGCCGGCAATGGTGCGGTCGAAGAAACGGCCCGTGGCGTGGTACAGGCGGCCGTGCCGTTCTTCCTCGGCCCCTTCGGGCTGGTGGCGCAGCAGCCGCGCGCACAGCATGGGCGTGAGCGTCAGCGAGACCACGGCCGAGATCAGGATGGCCACCGCCATGGTGATGGCGAACTCGTGGAACAGCCGCCCCACCACGTCGCCCATGAACAGCAGCGGGATCAGCACGGCGATCAGCGAAATCGTCAGCGAGATGATGGTGAAGCCGATCTGCTTGGCGCCCTTGAGCGCGGCCTGCATGGGCGGCTCGCCCTTTTCCACGAAGCGCGCGATGTTCTCGATCATCACGATGGCATCGTCCACCACGAAGCCGGTGGAGATCGTCAGCGCCATCAGCGTGAGGTTGTTGATGGAAAAACCGGCCAGGTACATCACGCCGAAGGTGCCGATCAGCGACAGCGGCACGGCAAAGCTCGGGATCAGCGTGGCCGAGGCGCTGCGCAGGAAGACGAAGATCACCGCCACCACCAGGGCGATGGCCAGCATCAGCTCCAGCTGCATGTCGTTGACCGAGGCGCGGATGGTCACCGTGCGGTCGGTCAGCACCTGCACGTCCAGCGAGGCCGGCAGCGTCTCCTTGAGCTGGGGCAGCAGCGCCTTGATGCGGTCCACCGTCTCGATCACATTGGCGCCGGGCTGGCGCCGGATGTTGAGGATCACGCCCGCGCGCGAACCGCCTTCGGGCGTGCCGGCCCAGGCGGCCAGGCGCGTGTTCTCGGCATCGTCCACGGTCTGGGCGATGTCGGACAGGCGCACGGGCAGGCCGTTCTTGAAGGCGATGATGAGGTTGCGGTACTCGGCCGCCGACTGCAGCTGGTCATTGGCATCGATGGTGGAGGCGCGCGCCGGGCCGTCGAAGCCGCCCTTGGCCTGCTTGACGTTGGCGGCGGCAATGGCGGTGCGCACATCGTCCAGCGTCATGCCCAGGCCGGCCAGCGCGGTCGGGTTGGCCTGGATGCGCACGGCAGGCCGGCGCCCACCGGCAATCGCCACCAGCCCCACGCCGTTGACCTGCGAGAGCTTGGGCGCCAGCCGGTTCTCCACCAGGTCATTGACGCGGATCACCGGCAGCGAGGGCGAGGTGATGGCCAGCGTGAGGATGGGCGCATCCGCCGGGTTGACCTTGCTGTACAGCGGGGGCATGGGCAGGTCGCTGGGCAGCAGGTTGGAGCCCGCGTTGATGGCGGCCTGCACCTGCTGCTCGGCCACGTCCATGGCCATGTCCAGCGCAAAGCGCAGCGTGATCACCGAGGCGCCGCCCGAACTGGTGGACGACATCTGCGACAGCCCCGGCATCTGGCCGAGCTGGCGCTCCAGCGGCGCGGTGACGTTGGAGGTCATCACGTCGGGGCTGGCACCGGGGTACAGCGTGGTGACCTGGATGGTGGGGTAGTCCACCTCGGGCAGGGCCGAAATAGGCAACAGCCGGTAGGCCAGCAGGCCGGCGATCAGCACCGCCACCATCAGCAGCGAGGTGGCGACGGGTCGCAGGATGAAGATGCGGGAAAGATTCATGGGGCCGCCTGGAAGGGCTTGCAGTCTTCAGGTGCCGGGGCGCTGCTCAGCGCCCGGCCGGAGCGGGAGCTGCGGGAGCCGCCGGAGCAACAGGCGCAGAGGGCACGGCAGGTGCCGGGCCGGGCGAAGGCTGGGGCGATCCGGGCGACGGTGCCGGCGTCCGGCCTGCGGGCGCGGAGCCTTCGGCCGCCGGCGCAGTCACGTTGCCGCCGTTGCCGCCGTTACCGCCACTGCCACCGTTACCCCCATTGCGCTGCCCACCGCGCTCGGCACGCAGCTTCTGCAGGTAGGCCTTGCGCTCGTCGGGGTTCATGGTCGCCAGCTTGGCGCGCACATCGGGCGGCAGATTGCGCATGCCGCGCGGCTGGCCGGAGGCATCCTGCACGGCCTGGTCCACCTTCTGCACCTTGTCGGGCTCGATCACCGTGACCTTGGCGCCTTCGCGCAGGCGGTCAATGCCGTCCACCACCACCTGCTCGCCAGGCTTGAGTTCGCCCTTCACGCTCACCCGGTCGCCATCGGTCACGCCCACGGCGATGCGCCGCTGCGTCACCGTGCCATCCTCCTGGACCAGGTAGACGTAGTTGTTCTGCACGGCCGTGGTCGGCACGGTCAGCGCCTGCTCCAGCCGGTCCACTTCCAGCTTGACGTTGACGAACTGGTTGGCGAACAGCCGGCCCTCGGCATTGTCGAAAGCGGCCTTGGCCTTGATGGTGCCGGTTGCGATGTCGATGCTGTTGTCCACCGCATTGAGGCGGCCGCGCCCCAGTTGCTGCTTCAGGTCCCGGTCCCACAGCTCCACGGGCAGCTCGCGCCCCTCGGCCAGGCGCCGTGCCAGCGTGCCCACATGGACCTCGGGCACGGAGAACACCGCGTCGATGGGCTTGACCTGGGTGATGGTGACGATGCCGTTGGTGTCCGAAGGGTTAACCACATTGCCCCGGTCGGCCTGGCGCAGGCCCAGCCGGCCCGCAATGGGCGCCGTGATGCGCGTGTAGCTCAGTTGCAGCTTGGCCGCATCGGCCTGGGCCTGGTCGGCGGCCACCGTGCCCTGGTACTGGCGCACCAGCGCAGCCTGGGTATCGACCTGCTGGCCGGCAATGGAATCCTGTGCCTGCAGCTCCTTGTAGCGCTGCAGGTCCAGCTGGGCGTTCTTGAGCAGCGCCTGGTCGCGCTGCAGCGTGCCCTGGATCTGGTTGAAGCTGGCCTGGAAGCTGCGCGGATCGATCTCGGCCAGCAGCTGGCCGGCCTTGACCTCGTCGCCTTCCTTGAAATGCAGGCGCAGCAACTCGCCTGACACCTTGGCGCGCACCACGGCCGTGGCGCGCGGGTTCATGGTGCCGATGGCGCTGATCAGCACACGCATGTCGCGCCGCTCCACCACGCCCACGGACACCGGCTGCGCCTGGGCACCCATGGCGCCGGGGCCGCCAGGCCCACCCGGCCCGCCGGGGCCGCGCCGGCCGCCTCCCGCACGCCCGCCACCCGGGCCGGGCGCACCGGCCGAGGCCTGCTCGCCCTGCGCCGGCGCCCGCTTGTTCCACCACCACAGCCCGCCCCCCGCCACCAGGGCCAGTGCCACCACGCCCCACATCAGGGCGGGCCGTACCCGGCCACGCTGGCGTACGCCGTGGGCATCTGCAACAAAGGGGCTGCTTGACAGGCGTTTCATGGTCACTGCGGGAAGTCGTGGGAGGAAACCGTGGGTCCGGCCCCAGAACAGGGAACGGCGGCGGATGCGGCTATGGTAGCCAGTCCCATGCTCTCCAAAACGAGGCAGATCGCCGTTTTACGCAGGCATTACCCCCGCTTTACCCCGGCTTTACCCGCTCTGACCAGGGCGTTTTCGGAACAGGTCGAGCACCCGTCGGCAGGGTCTCAGACAGGGCACGGCGCTCAAAACACTGTTGACCCAGGCACGGCCAATGCGGGGCGCATCAGCCCGAAAGTCCATTGAAAACAAGGCATTGCACCGCACCCCGGCGCGGCCCGCGCCTCGCCCCCCGTTGGACTGCCCCCCGCGCTTGTGGCTACGATGCGCGGCCGCAGGCCTGCAAGCGCAGGCCGCCATCCATCCGTCCCAGGAGAACACCATGACGACTGCCAACCCACGCCTGACCGACCACCCCGAAGAAGCCGCCGTGCGCGTGCCGCTGGAGCTGTACATGCGCGGCCATGCCGAGGACAACAGCGCCCACATGCGCGCCGCCTTCATGCCCACCGCCCGCATCGAAAGCGTGCGCGAAGGCCCGCTGACCTCCTGGGACATCGACACCTACTGCGCCCGCTTCAAGGGCCAGCCCGCCGCCGACGAAGCCACGCGCCGCCGCAGCATCGACGCCATCGACATCGGCGGCACGGCGGCCAGCGCCAAGATCACCCTGGTGCACGGCGCCATCACCTTCATCGACTACTTCGTGCTGCTCAAGACCGAGGCCGGCTGGAAGATTGCCAACAAGGCCTTCCATGCCCAGCCGCACTGACATCACCAGGGCTTGAAATGGGCCAGCAGGCCGTAGGTCAGCGCACCAGCCAAGGTCGGCATGGCAATGCCTCCACGCACCAGGCGTGCGAGGCAGATGGCCAGCAAAGCCACGGAGATCACGGCCACCCGCCCCCAGCGGACATCGCTGGCCAACAGCCCCCAGGTTGACACCACGAACAGGGCAGCGATGGCGGCGGGCCCGACACCCGCCAGCCACCTCTGCACCTGCGGGGACGCCCGTGCAAAGTGTCCTCTTCGGCGTGCCTGCCACAACGGCAACCAGCGCAGGCCAAAGGTGCCGGCACCGCACAACAGCAAGATCCAGAATGTGTACGACATGGTGATCAGCCCCTATCGGCCGTGGCCGCATGCGCCAGCGCACCGCACAGGATCGCCAGCGCCAGTGCGTGGTAGCCCGGAATGAAGCAAACCAGCACCGCAGCGACCACGGCGGCCGTGAGCACCGCACGCCACCAGCGCAGCACACCCGCCTCCAGCAGAAGCGCAAAGAACAATGCGGGCAGAACGAAGGCCAGCCCGTCGCGGACGGCTGCAGGCCATCGATCCACCTCGCCCACCAGCGTCACCCCCATCACCGTGCCGCCCACCCAGGCCGCGTAGGCGCCAAGTTGCAAGCCCAGAAACCAGTGCTCGCGCTCGGCCTCTGGCACGCCCTGCATCTTGCTCATGGCGGTGGCAAACACCTCGTCGGTCAGGCCAAAGGCCAACCAGGGCGTGGCCAGGCGCTGCCGCGGCCCCAGCACCACCTGCAGGGCCGGGCCATACAGCACATGCCGCGCATTCATCAACAGCACCGTGGGCAAAGCGGTCCACAGCCCGGCTCCCGAAGCCAGCAACGAAATCAGCAGGAACTGGCTGGCTCCGGCATAGACCAGCACGGAAGCCAGCACCGCAATGGATGGAGCAAGACCCGCCTGAACGGCCGCCACGCCAAAGGAAAAAGCAATCGGCAGATAGCCTGTTGCCACGGAGAGGCTGGCGGTCAGGCCGGCAGCCAGCGGACGAGCGCCGCTCACGCCGCGCCTCCGAACCATTTCGCCACAGGATTGCCGACAATCGTGCCGGGCAAGCCGGCCTCATTCCCAGCCAAACACATGATCGCCTCCCTCTATGAAAGAAGATCGATCAATATAGCGTCTCAACTCCCGTCACTGCAGCCCCATGCCACCCGCCTGCGGCGCCCCGTCTACCCCACCCCGCACACCAGCGGCGTGATGCCCTCGGGCCCGTCATCCTCCAGGGGCTGAGGGGGCTGGGCTGCGGCGAGCTTGCCTTCTTCCACCGTCATGCCGCGCGGCAGGGCAACGCCGTTCTTGGCGGCCAGGACCTCGGCCATGATGCTGACGGCGATTTCGGGAGGCGTCTTGCTGCCTATGTACAGGCCGATGGGGCCGCGCAGGCGCGCCAGTTGCGCGTCGCCCAGGCCGAAGTGCTCGCTCAGGCGCTGCAGGCGCAGCGCGGTGTTGCGGCGCGAGCCGATGGCGCCCACGTAGAAGGCCGGGGATTCCAGGGCTTCCATGAGGGCCAGGTCGTCGAGCTTGGGGTCGTGCGTGAGGCCGATGATGCAGGTGCGCGCATCGGCGCGCATGGTGCGCACGAGGTCGTCGGGCATCTCGCGAGACAGCTGCACGCCGGCCACGCTCCAGTGGCGGCTGTATTCCTCGCGCGGGTCGCAGACGGTGACCGCAAAGCCGTTGAACAGCGCCATGGTGGCCAGGTATTCGGACAGCTGGCCTGCGCCGATGAGCAGCATGCGGTACTCGGGCCCGAAGCTGTTGGCGACCTGCTGCCCGGCATGCACCAGCGGCTCGGGCGCGTCGCTGACCTGCTGGACGACCTGGCCGGTGGCCTTGTCCACGGTGCGCCGCACCATGCGGCCTTCGTCCAGCCATTGGACGAGTTGCTGCAGCGCAGCAGCGTCGGGATTGAATTCGAGCAGCAGCTCCAGCGTGCCGCCGCAGGGCAGGCCGAAGCGGTGGGCCTCGTCGGCGCTGACGCCGTAGCGCAGCAGCCGGGGCGCGCCGTCGCGCAGGGCGTCGGCGTCCGAGGCATGGCTGTAGCGGGCGATCAGGTCGTCCTCGATGCAGCCGCCGGACACGGAGCCGACCACGGCGCCCGAGGCCCCCAGCGCCATGATGGAGCCGATGGGCCGGGGCGACGAGCCCCAGGTACGCACCACCGTGGCCAGCAGCGCGCGCTCGCCCTGAGCGCGCCATTGCGCGAGGTGGCGCAGAACATGAACATCCAGGTTTTCCATTGCAAATCTCCACGCCGGCACCTGGCTTGCCTGTGCAGCTGGGCGCCTGGCGTTTTTCGGCGGCTATTGTCTCTCTGCATCAAGAAGGGCGCAGCAGCATATAAAAAGGGCTTGGTAGCGCAGGGCGAAGCATAGAAGCCACAACAAATCTGAGGCCAGAGACGCCGAGCAAGAGCCGCCTCGCGGCGAGGGCGTCGTCCCCCTCCCGCGAAGCGAGAGAGGGGGAAGCGGCGCAGCCGCTCAGGGGGAGCGCCCTAGTACCGCGAGAGCAGCCAGCCAGCCCCGAGAACGACGACGATGGCCAGCCCCCAGCACCACAGCGGGATGGCGCGGCGCGAGCGTTCCTCGGCCTCGGTGGCCGGTGCGGCATCCAGCGGCGTGGCCACGCCGGCTGCGGCGTCGTGCTCCCAGGCCTGGGCGTCCACGGTGGGCTCGATGTGGCCGGTTTCATCGGCCAGGCCGGCAGGCAGGTGGGACAGGTCGGCGGTGTCGCCTGCATCGGCAGGCGCTGCGGGCGCGCGCGGGTGGCGCTGCTGCATCAGCGTATCGAATCGCGCGAAGAAGTCGTCGGCCATGTTGCGCGCGGCGCCGTCGATCAGCCGCTGGCCCAGCTGGGCGATCTTGCCGCCGACCTGGGCCTGCACGCTGTAGCTGAGCAGGCAGCGCGGCTGGCCTGCGGCGTCGTCGGGCTCGGGGGTGAGGGTGACGTCGGCCTCGCCCTTGCCGAAGCCGGCCACGCCGCCCTGGCCTTCAAAGGCGATGCGGTAGCGCTCGGGCGGCGTGATGTCGGACAGCGTGACCTTGCCGCTGAACTTGGCCGATACCGGCCCCACCTTGACCGCCATGCCCACGGCGTACTGGTCATCGCCCAAGGGTTCGAAGCGGTCGCAGCCGGCCAGGCAGGCCTTGAGCGTTTCGGGATCGTTGAGCGCCTCCCAGGCCTGCTGCTGGCTGACGGCAAGGGAACGGCTGGCTTGCATTTCCATGGCAATTCCTTTCTGCGATGGGTGTGGCCGCAAGCGGCTCAGCGGCCTGGCACCGCCAGCAGCCGCGCCAGGTGACCGGCCAGCTGCTGCAGCGATTCCAGGTTGTGTACCGCAAGCATGGCATGGGCATGACGATGCAGCACGGCCGCCCCCTGGGCCAGTGGGGCATACCCGTCAAAGCGCAGCAGCGGGTTGAGCCACAGCAGCCGCGCGCTGTGGCGGCGCAGCCAGGCCAGTTCGCGGTCCAGCTCGGCGGCATCGCCGGTGTCCAGGCCGTCGCTGATGATGAGCACCAGGGTGCGCCGGCCCACCAGGCCTGAAACCCGGTGGCGCGCATGCAGGCGGCGCAGTTCGCCCAGGCTGCTGCCCAGGCGCGTGCCGCCGCCAAAGTCGGCGATGGCGGCGTTGGCGCGCTCGAGCATGGCGTCGGTATCGGCCTGGGCAAAGGCCGGGCCCAGGTCGCGCAGCTCGGTGCCGAAGCTGAAGACCTGGCGGCGCAGGCCCGCATGGCGCTGCGTGCTGGTGGCCGCGTGCAGAAAGGCCAGCAACAGCCGCGCATAGCGCTCCATGGAGCCCGAGACATCGACCAGGGCCAGCCAGGGCAGCGGCAGGCGCAGGCGTTCGCGCCGCAGCAGCTGCAGCATTTCGCCACCATGGTGCGATGCCGCACGCAGGCTGGCAGCCCAGTCGGGCACCGCGCCGCGCTGGCCGGTGCGCGTGCGGCGACTGCGGTAGCGGGGCAAGGGAAGGGCAATGTCCCGGGCCAGGCGCTGCACCAGCAGGTATTCGCTGGCGCTGAGCTGGTTGAAGTCGGCATGGCGCAGGCGGTGGCGCTCGCTGGCCGTCATGGCGGCGTCCAGCTTCAGCTCTTCATCGACGGCGGCCCTGCCCTCGCCTGCCTGGCGGGGCGACAGGGCTTCCTGCACGCGCGGGCGGTGGCGCGGCGCGGACGGCCGGGGCGCCTGCGGCAGCAACTGGGCCAGCAGTTGCCGGGCCACGTCGGGATTGCGGAAGTAGGCGTCGAACAGTTCGCGGAACACGGCGCGGTCCTGGGCGTTGCTCACCAGGACGGCCTCCAGCGCTGCGGCCATGTCCTCGCGCGCCAGGCCGACAAGGGACAGGGCCTGCTGGGCCAGCGCCATGCGCCCGCCATCCACGGGCACGCCCGCGCGGCGCAGCGCACGCGCAAAGCCGACCAGGTTGCCAGCCAGCTTGCCGCTGCGCGCATCGCCCAGCCAGCTGGTGCGCTCGCCCCCATCGGCGGCACCGGCTGCCCCAGCCGTCACGGCGCGGGCTCCGGCGCCAGCAGTTGCTGCAGCCGCTCGGGCGTGAGCGCGGCCACGTCCTCGCGCTGCTTGAAGAGGATGCCGGCCGTGTCGTGCACGACTTCGGGATCGACCACCAGGGTGTCCAGCGCCACCAGGGCCTTGGCCCATTCCACACTTTCGGCAATGCCGGGCACCCGCTGGAAGGCGTCGGCAAAGGGCTGGCTGCGCAGCCGTCCCACGAAGCTCGCCACCTGGGCGGTCAGGGCCTGCCCGGCCCCGGGCACCAGGGCGCGCACGATGGCCAGCTCGCGCTCGCGCCCGGGATAGTCCAGCCAGTGGTAGAGGCAGCGGCGCTTGACGGCGTCGTGCAGGTCGCGCGTGCGGTTGCTGGTGAGCACGGTCACGGGCGGCACGCGCGCCGCCACCGTGCCCAGCTCGGGAATGCTGACCTGGTACTCGCCCAGGTATTCCAGCAGGAAGGCCTCGAAGGGCTCGTCGGCACGGTCGATCTCGTCGATCAGCAGCACGGCGCCGGGTTCAGGCTGCTGCAGGGCCTGCAGCAGCGGGCGGCTTACCAGATAGCGCTCCTGGTAGACCTCCTGCTCGGCGCGCCGCAGTCGGTCCTGCTGCGGTGCGGCCGCGGGCTGCGCCGAGGCCAACTCGGCCGCGCGCAGGTGCAGCAGCTGGGCCGCGTAGTTCCATTCATACAGCGCCTCGCGCTGCTCCATGCCGTCATAGCACTGCAGCCGGATCAGGCGGCGCTCCAGCACGCGCGCCAGCGCCTGGGCCAGCGCGGTCTTGCCCACGCCGGGCTCGCCCTCCAGCAGCAGCGGCCGCTGCAGCCGCAGGGCCAGGAAGACGGCCGTGGCCAGGCGCCGGTCGGCGAAATAGCCTTCGGCCTGCAGCGCGGCGACCAGGGCGTCTATGGAGGCAATGGCTTGCTCGGAAGGCATCCGCCGTGTCACCCCAGCATCTGCGATACCGCACGCTGCGTCTGCACGCTGATCAATTGCGCCCGGTAGCGCGCGCTGGCATGCAGGTCGCTGTTGAGGTCGGCATGGTCGATCAGCACCTGGGCGGCAGCGTCAGGCGTGAAGCTCTGGTTGAGCGCGGCCTCCAGCCCCGCATGGCGGAACACGCTGAGCCCGGCGCCCGTGATGGCCACGCGCACGCCGCTGTCGGTCTGGGCGACGAAGACGCCCACCAGGGCGAAGCGCGAGGCGGGCTGCTTGAACTTGAGGTAGGCGGCCTTCTTCGGCACGGGAAAGCGCACGGCCGTGATCAGCTCGCCGCTGCCCAGCGCCGTGGTGTACATGCCCTGGAAGAAGTCGTCGGCCGCGATCTCGCGCCGGTCGGTGACGACGGTGGCGCCCAGGCCCAGCACGGCGCTGGGGTAGCAGGCAGCGGGGTCGTTGTTGGCCAGCGAGCCGCCGATGGTGCCGCGCGCACGCACCTGGCGGTCGCCGATGCCGCCGGCCAGCTCGGCCAGGGCCGGGATGGCGGCCTGGACCTGCGGGTTGGCGGCCACATCGGCATGACGCGTCATGGCACGGATTTCCACGGTCTGGCCGTTGACGGCAATGCCGGCCAGGCCCTGGACGCGGTTCAGGTCCACGATCTGTTCGGGCCGCGCCAGACGCAGGCGCATCGATGGCAGCAGGCTCTGGCCTCCGGCCAGGTACTGGCCGCCCTGCGCGGCCAGCGCGGCGGCGTCGGCCGTGGTGCCCGGGGCTTCATAGGTGAATGCGTACATGGCGCTCTCCTCAGGAGGTGGCTGCGGCGTCGATGGCCGACCAGACACGGTGCGGGCTGGCCGGCATGTCCAGGTCCCTGACACCCAGGGGATGCAGTGCGTCGAGCACGGCATTGATGACGGCGGGCGGCGATCCGATGGCCCCCGCCTCGCCGCAGCCCTTGGTGCCCAGCGGGTTGTGCGTGCAGGGCGTGCAGACGGTGCCTAGCTTGAATTCGGGGAAGTCGTCGGCGCGCGGCATGGCGTAGTCCATGAAGCTGCCGGTGAGCAGCTGGCCGGTCTCGCGGTCGTAGACGCAGTTTTCCAGCAGCGCCTGGCCTATGCCCTGGGCCACGCCGCCGTGCACCTGGCCCTCGACGATCATGGGATTGATGATGGTGCCGAAGTCGTCCACGGCGCTGAAGCGGTCCACGCGCACCACGCCCGTGGCCGGGTCCACCTCGACCTCGCAGATGTAGGTGCCTGCGGGAAAGGTGAAGTTGGTGGGGTCGTAGAAGGCGGTTTCGTTGAGGCCGGGCTCCAGCTTGTCCAGCGGGTAGTTGTGCGGCACATAGGCGGTGAGCGCGATCTGGGCGAAGGGGATTTTCTTGTCGGTGCCGCGCACCGTGAACTCGCCGCCCGCGAAGTCGATATCGGCGTCGCTGGCTTCCATCAGGTGGGCCGCGATCTTCTTGGCCTTGGCCTCGATCTTATCCAGCGCCTTCATGATGGCCGCGCCGCCCACGCTGATGGAGCGCGAGCCATAGGTGCCCATGCCGAAGGGCACACGGCCCGTGTCGCCGTGGACGATATCCACGTTCTCCACGGGTATCCCCAGGCGCGCGGCCACCACCTGGGCGAAGGTGGTCTCGTGCCCCTGGCCATGGCTGTGCGAGCCCGTGAACACGGTGACGCTGCCCGTGGGGTGCACGCGCACCTCGCCGCATTCGAACAGGCCGGCCCGCGCGCCCAGGGCGCCCGCGATGTTGCTGGGCGCCAGGCCGCAGGCTTCGATGTAGCTGCTGTAGCCCAGGCCGCGCCTGAGGCCCCGCGCCTCGCTGTCGGCACGGCGCGCGGCAAAGCCGGCCACGTCGGCCAGGGCCTCGGCCTTGTCCATGCAGGCGCCATAGTCGCCCACGTCGTACTGCAGGGCCACGGGCGTCTGGTAGGGGAAGCTGGTGACGAAGTTGCGCCGCCGGATCTCGGCCTGCGACAGGTTCAGCTGCCAGGCGCAGCGGCTGACCAGGCGCTCCAGCAGGTAGGTGGCCTCGGGCCGGCCCGCGCCCCGGTAGGCATCGACGGGCGCGGTGTGGGTGAACCAGGCATCGACTTCCACATAGACCTGGGGCGTGGCGTACTGGCCGGCCAGCAGGGTGGCATAGAGGATGGTGGGCACGGCGCTGGCGAAGGTGCTCAGGTAGGCGCCCAGGTTGGCATCCGTGTGCACGCGCATGGCCAGGAACTTGCCGCTGGCGTCCATGGCCATCTCGGCATGGCTGACATGGTCGCGGCCATGGGCGTCGGTGAGGAAGGACTCGCTGCGGTCGGCCGTCCACTTGATGTTGCGGTTGAGCTTTCGCGCACCCCAGGTCAGGCAGACATCCTCGGCATACAGGAAGATCTTGGAGCCGAAGCCGCCGCCCACGTCGGGCGCGATCACGCGCACCTTGTGCTCGGGCAGGCCCATGACGAAGGCCGTCATCAACAGCCGCTCGACGTGCGGGTTCTGGTTGGCCACGTACAGCGTGTACTCGTCATTGGCGCGGCTGTAGCTGCCGATGGCCGCGCGCGGCTCCATGGCATTGGGGATCAGGCGGTTGTTGACCAGGTCCAGCTGGGCGACGTGGGCGGCGCCCGCAAACACGGCATCCACGGCGGCCTTGTCGCCGATGGCCCATTTGTAGCAGTGGTTGTCGGGGGCGATGTCGTGCACCACCGCGCCGGGCACGCTGCCGGCCGCCGCGTCGGCCACCAGCACCACGGCGGGCAGCGGGTCGTAGTCCACCTCCACCAGCTCGGCCGCGTCGCGCGCCTGCTCCAGCGTCTCGGCCACGACCATGGCGACCTGGTCGCCCACGTAGCGCACGGTGTCCAGCGCCAGGATGGGATGCGGCGGCTCCTTCATGGGCTCGCCGTTGGTGCTGGTGATCAGCCAGCCGCAGGGCAGGCCGTTGATCTTGTCGGCCGCCACGTCGGCGCCCGTGAGCACGCCGATGACGCCGGGCGCGGCCTTGGCCGCATCGGTGGAAACGGAGCGCACACGCGCATGCGCGTGCGGCGAGCGCACGAACACCGCATGGGCCTGGGCGGCCAGCGCGATGTCGTCGGTGTACTGGCCCGCGCCCGTGAGGAAGCGGTAGTCCTCCTTGCGCTTGACAGGCTCGCCGATGTGGGGGAGCTTGGAAAAGTCGGATGCACCCATGGCTGTCTCCTTGTGGTGGCCTGCGGCGCTCAGGCCGCAGGTCCTGCCATGGCCTGGCTGCCCTTTTTCACGGCGGCCACGATGTTCTGGTAGCCCGTGCAGCGGCACAGGTTGCCCTCCAGCGCCTCGCGGATCTCGCGATCGCCCGCGCACGGCTGGCGCTGGCACAGGTCCACGGCGCTCATGACCATGCCCGGCGTGCAAAAGCCGCATTGCAGGCCGTGGCACTCCTTGAAGGCCGCCTGCATGGGGTGCAGGCCGCCGTCGATATCCGCCAGCCCTTCGATGGTGCGCACCTCGCAGCCCTCGGCCTGCACGGCCAGCATGGCGCAGGACTTGACGGCGTGGCCGTCGACGATGACGGTGCAGGCCCCGCACTGGCTGGTGTCGCAGCCCACATGCGTGCCGGTCAGGCGCAGGTGCTCGCGCAGCGCATGCACGAGCAAGGTGTTGGGTGGAACATCAATGCGCTGCGCGCGCCCGTTGACGGTGAGCTGGACATTCATCGTGCTGTCTCCTGCCTGTGATCGGCGGTGATCTGGAACGTGGGGGAACGCCGGGAACCTCGCCTGCCATGGTCGCCCTGCCCGCAGGCGCCCGTTCTAGGGTTGACCCGCAAGCCCGGGCCGGGCGGCGCGGATATTCTCAAAATGACACAGTCGTCACCGCAGCCGCAGCCGCAGCCCGCACCGCCTGCGCGCCCCGGCTTCGACCGTGCCAGCCTGCCAGCCCGTTCGCAATCCCTTGCCAGCCAGCCACAGGAGTTCCCGCCCCATGTTCGCCCTGAGCCCCGACGCCGCGCAGCCCTGCCCCGCCGATCCGCGCCACCAGCAGGTCGCCCGGGCCCGCAGCCTGGTTTTCGGCGATCAGGCGCTGGCCGGTTCACCGCCCGGCATCGCACCCTGGCTGTGGCGCTCCTGGCAGCGATGCCTGGCGGCAGGCCGCCGCCCGGACGAGCGCGTGGTCTACGAAGCATTGGGGCCGCATGCGCTGCGCCAGACCCGTGATGGCCATGAGATGCTGCTGCAGGCCGCGCGCCCCGTGATGGCCCAACTGGTGGGCGCCGTGGGCGCCATGCACTACTTCAGCCTGCTGACCGATGCACGCGGCACGGTGCTGGAGGTGCAGGGGCCGCTGGAGCGCAGCGACATCCGCGTGCAGGCCATCGCCCGCGTGGGCGTGGACCTGTCCGAGCAGGGCGTGGGCACCACGGCCATTGGCGCGGCCCTGGCCGAGCACAGCCCCGTCTGGCTGCACCGGGCAGAGCATTTCTTCGAGGCCAACCGCCACTACAGCTGCGCGGGTGCGCCGCTGTCCGGCCCGGACGGGAGCTGCCTGGGCATGCTGGACATCACGGGCGTGGATGTGCCGGAGCGGCCCGAACTCATGCACCTGGCGCTGCGCTGCGCCCGCGCCATCGAGGACCGCCTGCTGCGCGCCCTGCCCCATGCCCTGCTGCTGCACCTGAACTGGCCCGGCGGGCCGCTGGGCCAGGAGGGCGAAGGCCTGCTGGCCGTGGACGCCGAAGGGCATGTGGCGGGCAGCAATACCCTGGCCCGCCAGCTGGTGCCCCAGCCGCTGTCGCTGCCGGGCCAGCCGCTGCACTGCAGCGAACTGCTGGCCATGCCCTGGACGGCGCTGGTGGACCATGCGCGCCAGCGCCCCAACGAGCCGCTGCGCCTGCCGCTGTGGTCGGGCCTGCGGCTGCAGGCCCTGGTGCAGCCCGGCCCCCAGCTGCGCCAGCTGCTGCCTGCGCTGGGCACGGCAGCACTCGCTGCCGCCGCCCAGCCCAGCCCGCTGCGCGCCAGCGAGGGCGTGCTGATCGAGCAGGCCCTGCAGGACGCCCAGGGCAATGTGACCCGGGCCGCCCGCGCGCTGGGCATCAGCCGCGCCACGCTGTACCGCAAACTGGGGGCCCGCAAGCCTCACACCACCACTTGAACGGGACGTTTCCTCGGGTTCACACGGATTTCTTTTAGGGGGAGCAGGCCGCCTGCGGCGGTCGGGTCTCCGTAGAATCGACGGCTTTGGTCCATGCGCCGACAAGAGCGCTGCGCGCCGGCCTACAGGCTGGCGTACGGCGACGGACCCAATACAGCCTACTTTTTGGAGACACCATGCAGGCTTTGCTCAAATTCTCAAGGGGGGTCGACTGGCTCAACAGCCTGGTCGGGCGATGGCTTATCTGGCTGATCCTGGCCTCCACGGTCATCAGCGGCATCAATGCCATCGTTCGCAAGGTGTTGCACACCAGCTCGAACGCCTACCTCGAAGTGCAGTGGTACCTGTTCGCCGCCTCCTTCCTGCTGGCCGCCGGCTACACGCTGCTGCAGGGCGAGCATGTGAAGGTGGATGTGATCGCCAGCCGCCTGTCCAAGCGCACGCAGATCTGGATCGACATCTTCGGCTTCGTCTTCTTCCTGACCCCCATGGCGCTGGCCATCCTGTGGTTCGGCACGCCGTTCGTGATCCAGGCCATGCAGACCGGCGAGATGTCGGGCAACGCAGGCGGCCTGGTGCGCTGGCCCGTCTACCTGATGATTCCCATCGGCTTCGGGCTGCTGCTGCTGCAGGGCATGTCGGAGCTGATCAAGCGCATCGCCTTCCTGAAGGGCCTGATCGACGATCCCACGGCCAAGAAGGGCGAGAAGACCGCCGAGGAAGACCTGGCCGACGCCCTGCGCGGGCTGGCAGGTGCCAAGGACAAAAGCGGGCAAAGCGCCTGATCGGGGAAACAGACATCATGGAATTCGTGATCCACAACCTGGCCCCGATCATGTTCGCGGGGCTGATACTTTTCCTGCTCGTGGGTTTTCCCGTGGCATTCAGCCTGGGCGCCTGCGGCCTGTTCTTCGCCTTTGTCGGCATCGAACTGGGCGTGCTGCCCGAAGCCCTGCTGCAGGCCCTTCCGCTGCGCATCTTCGGCATCATGCAGAACGAGACGATGCTGGCCATACCGTTCTTCACCCTCATGGGGCTGATACTGGAGCGAAGCGGCATGGCCGAGGACCTGCTGGAGACCGTGGGCCAGCTCTTCGGCCCCGTGCGCGGCGGCGTGGCCTTTGCGGTGATCTTCGTGGGCGCGCTGCTGGCGGCGACCACGGGCGTGGTCGCGGCATCGGTGATCTCCATGGGCCTGATCTCCCTGCCCATCATGATGCGCTACGGCTATGACCGCCGGGTGGCCTCGGGCGTGATCGCGGCCTCCGGCACGCTGGCGCAGATCATTCCGCCGTCCCTGGTGCTGATCGTGCTGGCCGACCAGCTGGGCCGCAGCGTGGGCGACATGTACAAGGGCGCCTTCCTGCCGGGCCTGATGCTGACGGGCTGCTATGCGCTGTTCATCGTCGTGCTGGCCATCTTCAAGCCCGCCATGGTTCCCGCCCTGCCGCCCGAGGCGCGCACGCTGCGCGAGCCCAATGGCAATTCCGGCCTGCCTTCCACCCTGGTGCTGACGCTGCTGTGCGTGGCCGCCTCCATCGTGGTGGGACAGTACATGCCCCAGCTGCACACCTGGTGGTCCGGCGATGTGGTGGAGAAGGTCGCGCTGGACGAGACCATCGTGGTGTCCATGTGCTTCGGCGTGGCCCTGGCCTTCATCGCCGCCATGTTCAACAAGCTCACGGGCCTGCACCTGCTCAGCCGCATGGCCGAGCGCGTGACCTTCGTGCTGATCCCCCCGCTGCTGCTGATCTTCCTGGTGCTGGGCACCATCTTCCTAGGCGTTGCAACCCCCACCGAAGGCGGCGCCATGGGCGCGCTGGGCGCGGCCATCATGGCCTTCGCTCGCGGCCGCCTGAACATGGACCTGCTCAAGCAGGCGCTGATGTCCACCACCAAGCTGTCGTGCTTCGTGATGTTCATCCTGATCGGCGCGACCATGTTCGGCCTGACCTTCCAGGGCGTGGACGGCCCCAAGTGGGTGGAGGAACTGCTGGTGTCCCTGCCCGGCGGCGAGATCGGCTTCCTGATCGTGGTCAACATCATGATCTTCGTGCTGGCCTTCTTCCTGGACTTTTTCGAGCTGTCCTTCATCGTCGTGCCGCTGCTGGCTCCCGTGGCCGACAAGCTGGGCATCGACCTGGTCTGGTTCGGCGTGCTGCTGGCCGTGAACATGCAGACCTCGTTCATGCACCCGCCCTTCGGCTTCGCGCTGTTCTTCCTGCGCAGCGTGGCCCCCGCCAAGGCCTACGTGGACAAGGTCACCAAGAAGATGACCGAGCCCGTGACCACCATGCAGATCTATGCAGGTGCCATTCCCTTCGTGGTGCTGCAGCTGTTCATGGTGGCCCTGATCATCATCTTCCCCGGCATCGTCTCCAGCGGGCTGGACAAGAAGGTGGAGTACGACCTGGACAAGGTGCGCCAGGAGATGGAGGCATCCATGCCCGAGGCCATCGACTTCAACGACCCCATGTTCAACGGCGACGGCGCGAACCAGCCGCCTGCCCCCGGAGCAACGCCTGGCGAGCCTTCGGCCCCGGGCAGCGAGGACGATGCACTCAAGGCGCTGCAGGACCAGTTGCAGCGCGAGCAACCGGCCACGCCGGGCGAGAGCAAGTCCGGCAGCTGATCGCAGGCTCCCTCAAGGACAGCAAAGGCCCCGCAACCGCGGGGCCTTTTTTCGTTCGGGCCCCGGCGTGCGCCGGTCCCCTGCGCCCATGAAAAAAGCCGGGCAGTGCCCGGCTTTCCCGCATGACGCCCGAGGGCGCCGCGACTTCACAGCTTTTGCGCCGACATGAAGGCGTCGTAGCGCGCCTCGGCAAAGCGGAACCACAGCACCTCGTCGCGCTGGAAGTTGCGGTAGTCGCCGTAGATCTTCTTCCATGCAGGATTTTTCTCGGCCAGCTCCGCATAGACCGCCATGGTGGTCTTGTAGGAAGCATCGAGCACGGTCTGCGGGAAGGCCAGCACCTTGGCCTTGCTGGCCACCAGTTGCTTGAGCGCGCCGGGATTGCGCGCGTCGTAGCGGGCCTGGGTGACCACGTGGGCCTCGTGCGATGCGGCCTGCACCATGGCGCGCTGCTCGGGCGTCAGCGCGGCCAGCGCCTTCTGGTTCACGTAGAACTCGAGGTTCAGGCTGCCTTCCCACCAGCCGGGGTAGTAGTAGAACGGAGCGACCTTGTTGAAGCCCAGCTTGAGGTCGTCATAGGGGCCGATCCATTCGGCCGCATCGATGGTGCCCTTTTCCAGCGCCTGGTAGATTTCGCCGCCCGGGATGTTCTGGGGCACGCCGCCCATGCGCTCGATGATCCGGCCCGCGAAGCCGCCGATGCGGAACTTCAGGCCCTTGATGTCCTCGGGTGTCTTGACCTCCTTGCGGAACCAGCCCCCCATCTGTGCGCCCGTGTTGCCGCCCAGGAAGTTGACGATGCCGTATTCGGCATAGAACTCGCGCATCAGCTTGCCGCCGTTGCCGTCCACGATCCACGCCGTGAGCTGGCGCGAGTTCATGCCGAACGGAATGGCGCCGCCAATGGCAAAGGCCTCATTCTTGCCAAAGAAGTAGTAAGGCGCCGTGTGCGCGATCTCCACCGTGCCGTTCTGCACGCCATCGACCACGCCGAAGGCGGGCATCAGCTCGCCGGCCGCATGGACCGAGACCTCGAACTTGCCGCCCGACATCTCCTTGATCGCCTTGGAGAACACCTCGGCCGAGCCGTAGATGGTGTCCAGCGAGCGCGGGAAGCTCGACGCCAGGCGCCAGCGTATTGCCGCCTGCGCGTGAACGGCGGGTGCCGCTGCGGCAGTCAACACACCGGCCAGACCGGCGTGCTTGAGTGCTTTTCTTCTGTCCATCACTGTCTCCTCCTGGTTCGCTCTGCTTGAGAGCATTCAAAAAAGGCCGGACTGCTCTTGGCAGCCCGGCCCACATACATCCTCGGAACAAAAAAGCCCCCACGCTACCCTTGCTGCGCAAGGTCCGCTGCCCCCCAGGGGGGCCGCTTTTTGCCTTGGGGCGGCCCTGCGGCAAAAAAGCCCGCCGTCCCCGCTGCATTTCGCAGAGGGGACGCGGGCTTGGCCTGCAGGCTTGGAAGGCATGGACCGTCCTTGTGCGTACTGCTGGCTGGGGAGACCTGGCCTTACAGCTTGGCCGTGGTCATGTAGCTGTTGTAGCGGAACTCCGAGAAGCGCTCCCACAGCAGCTGGTCGCGCTGGAAGGTGCGCAGGCTCTGGTTGATCTTCTTGAACATGGGCGACTTGGCGTCATGCTCGGCCATGATCTCCATGACGGCCTTGTAGCCGGCATCCATGAAGTCCTTGGGGAAGGCCTTGAGCTGGGTCTTGTCGGCCACCAGCTTCTTGAGCGCCACGGGGTTGTTGGCGTCGTACTTGGCCGTCATGTCGCGTGCCGCCACGTTGCAGGCTGCATCGACCATGGCCTTGTACTCGGGCGACAGGGCCGCATACGCCTTGGTGTTGATGAAGAACTCCAGCTCGGCGCCGCCTTCCCACCAGCCGGGGTAGTAGTAGTAGGGAGCGACCTTGTTGAAGCCCAGCTTCTGGTCGTCGTAGGGGCCCACGAATTCCACGGCATCCAGCGTGCCCTTTTCGAGCGCCTGGTAGACCTCGCCCACGGGCATGTTCTGCGCGACCACGCCAAGCTTGAGCATGGCGTCGCCGAACAGGCCGCCGCCCAGGCGCATCTTCAGGCCCTTGAGATCGGCCACCGACTTGATTTCCTTGCGGAACCAGCCGCCCATCTGGGTGCCCGTGTTGCCTGCGCTCTGGCTCTTGATGTTGTACTGGGCATAGAACTCGTCCATGAGCTTGCGGCCGCCGCCGTGCTCCATCCAGGCATCCATCTGGCGGGCGGTCAGGCCGAAGGGCACGGCGCAGCCGAAGGCGAAGATGTAGTCCTTGCCGGTGAAGTAATAGGGCGCCGTCAGCGCCATCTCGATGGTGCCGTTCTGGATGCCGTCGACCACGCCGAAGGCGGGCATCAGCTCACCGGCCGCATGCACCGAGACTTCGAACTTGCCGCCCGACATCGCCTTCAGCGTCTTGGAGAACATTTCGGCCGAGCCGAAGATGGTGTCCAGCGACTTGGGAAAGCTCGCAGCCAGACGCCAGCGGATCGCCTCCTGGGCATGGACTGCGGGTGCGGCTCCCACAGCCAGCACGCCAGCGATTCCCGCATGTTTGATGATCGAACGACGGTCCATGAATGTCTCTCCGCGATGTGTTGTTTCAGTCAGAAAAAGCCCCCGCGCCCCCTTGCTGCGCAAGGTCCGCGGCCACCCCGAGGGGGCCGCTTTTTGCCTTGGGGCGACCCGGCGGCAAAAAAAACGCACGTTCGCACGTGCATTCACACTGTATCAGGTGGTATCGATTCTAAAAACGCCGCAAAGCAAGCGCGGACGGGGTTTTCCCCCGCGTAGTTCTGCTCGGCTGGCCGGCTGCCCGGCGCCGCTCAGGCCACGGCGCGCTCGGGTGCCAGATGGGCGCGGACCGAGGCCTCGATGCCCGCCGCATCCAGGCCCTGCAGGGCCAGCAGCTTGGCGGGATCGCCATGCTCGATGAACTCGTCGGGCAGGCCCAGCTGCAGCAGCTGGCGCGTGATGCCGGCGGCCTGCAGCGACTCGGCCACGGCGCTGCCTGCGCCGCCCATGATGCAGCCCTCTTCCACGGTGACGATGAGCTCGTGCGTGGAGGCCACCTGGCGCAGTAGTTCCTCGTCCAGCGGCTTGGCCCAGCGCATGTTGACCACGGTGGCGTCCAGCGCCTCGGCCGCGGCCAGGGCCGGGTACAGCAGGGTGCCGAAGGCCAGGATAGCGACCTGCTTCTTGGCAGACTCGCGGCGCACCTCGCCCTTGCCGAAGGGCAGGCCCTCCAGGCTCTCCAGCGGGGCCACACCCACGCCCGCGCCACGCGGGTAGCGCACGGCCACGGGATGGTCCTGCTCGTAGGCGGTGGTGAGCAGTTGGCGGCATTCGCGCTCGTCGGCCGGGCAGGCCATGCTCATGTGCGGAATGCAGCGCACGAAGGCGATGTCATACGCACCTGCGTGCGTGGCGCCATCGGCGCCGACCAGGCCTGCGCGGTCCAGCGCAAAGACCACGGGCAGCTTTTGCAGCGCCACGTCGTGGATCAGCTGGTCGTAGCCGCGCTGCAGGAAGGTCGAATAGATGGCGACCACGGGCTTGAGGCCCTCGCAGGCCATGCCTGCGGCAAAGGTGACCGCATGCTGCTCGGCGATGCCCACGTCGTAGTAGCGGCCCGGAAAGCGCTTGTGGAACTCCACCATGCCCGAGCCCTCGCGCATGGCGGGGGTGATGCCCACCAGGCGCTGGTCCTTGTCCGCCATGTCGCACAGCCAATGGCCGAAGACCTGGGTGAAGGTCTGCTTCGGGGGCGTGGCCGGCTTGACCAGGCCCACGCTGGGATCGAACTTGCCGGGGCCGTGGTAGGCCACGGGATCGGCCTCGGCCAGCTTGTAGCCCTGGCCCTTCTTGGTGACCACGTGCAGGAACTGCGGGCCCTTGAGGCTCTTGATGTTCTCCAGCGTGGGGATCAGCGAATCGAGGTCATGCCCGTCGATGGGGCCGATGTAGTTGAAGCCGAAGTTCTCGAACAGCGTGGCCGGCACGACCATGCCCTTGGCCTGCTGCTCCAGCCGCTTGGCCAGCTCCAGCAGCGGAGGCACCTGCTTGAGCACGCTCTTGCCCATGTCGCGCGCCTTGGCGTAGAACTGCCCGCTCATGAGCTGGGCCAGGTAGCGGTTGAGCGCGCCCACGGGCGGGCTGATGCTCATGTCGTTGTCGTTGAGGATGACCAGCAGGTTGGCATCGGTCACGCCGGCGTTGTTCAGCGCCTCGAAGGCCATCCCGGCCGTCATGGCGCCGTCGCCGATGACGGCGATGGCGCGGCGGTCCTCGCCCTTTTGCTTGGCAGCCAGGGCCATGCCCAGGGCGGCCGAGATGCTGGTGGAGGAGTGCGCCGTGCCGAAGGTGTCGTACGGGCTCTCGGCGCGCTGCGGAAAGCCCGACAGGCCGCCGAACTGGCGCAGCGAGGCCATGCGCTCGCGCCGGCCCGTGAGGATCTTGTGCGGATAGGTCTGGTGGCCCACGTCCCAGACCACGCGGTCGTAGGGCGTGTCGAACACCGCATGCAGCGCCACCGTCAGCTCCACCGTGCCCAGGTTGGAACTCAGATGCCCGCCGGTCTTGGAGACGCTGTCGAGCACATAGGCACGCAGTTGCTGGGCCAGGGTCTTGAGTTCGGCACGCGACAGACGCCTCAGATCCGAGGGATCGTCGATGGTCTGCAGCAGGGAGTAGGTGTTCGTGGTCATGCTAGGTATCTTGGAGCGGCAAGGCCGCGGTCCGTATTGTCAGTGGGTGCGGCTCACCACCATGTCGGCAAGCGCCGCCAACGCGCGGGTATCAGGCAGGCCGCTGCGCGCCAGCGCCGCGTGCGCCAGGGCGCACAGCTCGTCGGCATGGGCGCGGGCCTGGTCCAGGCCGAGCAGCGAGACGTAGGTCGGCTTGTCGTTGGCCGCGTCCTTGCCGGCCGTCTTGCCCAGGGTGGCCGAGTCGGCCACCACGTCGAGGATGTCATCCACCACCTGGAAGGCCACGCCCAGCGCCTGCCCGTAGTCGGACAGCGCCTGCCAGGCCTGGGCATCCACGCCCTCCTTGCAGGCCGCTCCCATGAGCACGCTGGCATGCAGCAGGGCGCCGGTCTTGAGGCGGTGCATCTCGCGCAGTTGGGCCTCGCTCAGTTGCAGGCCCACGCTGGCCAGGTCGATGGCCTGGCCACCGGCCATGCCCTGCGCGCCTGCGGCACGGCCCAGCAGCCGGCACAGCCGCGCCTGCAGGGCGTCCGGCATGCTGCCGGCCTGATCGGGCTCGGGAACGAGCAGCTCGAAGGCCAGCGCCTGCAGCGCATCGCCAGCCAGCAGGGCCGAGGCTTCGCCGAACTGCACATGCACCGTGGGCTTGCCACGGCGCAGCACGTCGTTGTCCATGCAAGGCATGTCGTCGTGCACCAGCGAGTAGGCATGGATCAGCTCCACCGCGCAGCCGGCACGCACGGCGGCGGGCTGCAGGCCATCGACGGCCTCCGCGGCGGCCCAGACCAGCAGCGGGCGCAGGCGCTTGCCGCCATCGAGCACGGCGTAGCGCATGGCCTCGCCCAGGCCCGCAGGCGCATCCACGCCCACCCATTGCGACAGCGCGCTTTCGGTGCGCGCCAGGCGATCGGTCATCCAGCAGGGGAAATCCAGCGCGCCGGGGCCGGCCGGCTGGGAAACATCGGAAGCGCAAGTCATCACGGCACTCATGGCAATCTTCAATCCTGGCTCCACGGGGCCAGCGTCCCCTCGTCAAGCACCTTGACCTGTTCCTGCACCGCGTCGAGCTGGCCGCGGCAATAGCCGAGCAGCTGCGCCGCGCGCTGGTAGCCTGTCAGCATCTGCTCCAGAGGCAGCTGGCCCGACTCGATCTGCGCGATGAGCTGCTCCAGCTCCTGCAGCGCGGATTCGTAACTGGTGGGCTCGGCAAGAGCCTTGGGAGCAGCCTTGGGCATGGTGCGATGGCGGTGCGTTGTGGGGAACCGACGATTCTAGGCGCCCCTCCATGACCGTGCCGCCAATAACCGGACAGCCCTTGACAGGCGGCATCCGGCGCGCGCAATACACGTACCGCGCATCCGGAAATAACCCCACGGGCTATAATCCCATTCCCCGTCAAACCGGCCCCTTGCCTGGGCATACGGTCGGGCTCATCGACAAGAGACAGCGCCTCGGGCGCCGCTTCTTTTCACGTCGTGAAGCCTGCCTCCATGTCCAGGAACGGCCGGTTTTGCTTTTTCCAATCCCGTGCGCACGCGCACCCTCCCTGTGGGGAGTCTTTAGGTCAGGTCACCCATGTCTGATTTAAGTCTTCAACTGCAGCAGGCCGCAAGCCAACTACCAGTTTCCAGTTACTTCGACCCTGCGTTGTTCCAGCGCGAGTTGGAGACAATCTTTCAACGCGGCCCGCGCTACGTGGGCCACCAACTGGCCGTTCCCGAGATAGGCGACTACTACGCCCTGCCCCAGGAAAAGGAAGGCCGCGCTCTGGTGCGCAATGCCAGGGGGCAGGTGGAGTTGATCTCCAACGTCTGCCGCCACCGCCAGGCCGTGATGCTCAAGGGCCGGGGCAATCTGATGACCGAAGGCAAGGGCCATGCGGGGGGCAACATCGTCTGCCCGCTGCACCGCTGGACCTACAGCACCAGCGGCGAGCTGCTGGGCGCACCGCACTTCAGCCACGATCCCTGCCTGAACCTGAACAACTACCGGCTGCGCGAGTGGAACGGCCTGCTGTTCGAGGACAACGGCCGCGACATCGAGTCCGACCTGGCCGGCATGAAGCTGCGCGAGCAGCTGAGCTTCGAGGGCTTCGTGCTCGACCATGTCGAGATGCACGAGTGCAACTACAACTGGAAGACCTTCATCGAGGTCTACCTCGAGGACTACCACGTGGGCCCCTTCCACCCGGGCCTGGGCAACTTCGTGACCTGCGACGACCTGCAGTGGGAGTTTGCCAAGGAGTACTCGGTGCAGACCGTGGGCGTGGCGCCCGGCTTTGCCCAGCCCGGCTCGGACACCTACAGGAAGTGGCACGACGTGCTGCTGGCCTACCGCAACGGCGAGCTGCCCGAACGCGGCGCGATCTGGCTGACCTACTACCCGCACATCATGGTGGAGTGGTATCCGCACGTGCTCACGGTCTCGACCCTGCACCCGCTGGCGGTGGACCGGACGCTGAACGTGGTCGAGTTCTACTACCCCGAAGAGATCGCGGCCTTCGAGCCCGAATTCGTGCAGGCGCAAAAGGCCGCCTACATGGAGACCTGCATCGAGGACGACGAGATCGGCGAGCGCATGGACGCCGGCCGCAGGGCGCTGTACGAGCGTGGCGACAACGAGGTCGGCCCCTACCAGAGCCCCATGGAAGACGGCATGCAGCACTTCCATGAGTGGTATCGCGGTGTGATGGGTGACGCAGTCCCCGCACGCTGATCTGCTCCGGCTCTCCCGACGGCCCGCATTCGTGCGGGCCGTCTGCATTGGGCCGTCTGCATTGGGCCGCTTGCATCGGGCCGTCTGTATTAGGCGGCAGGCCCGCTGCCCAGCTCCTCTGAATGCAAGCGCCCTGATGTGCCCAATGGGCAGGGCTGACGGCGGCAATGCATCCCGAGGCAAGTCCAATGTCTTGGCTTATGCAATACAGTTCCTTGCGCGTGTCCCTGCCACGGCCCTGGGCCGTACGCAGCCAGGCGGCATGCGCCAAAAACAAAACCCAACCCTTTTCTCGTCCAGCGCCGCGACCCTTGTGCGGCTCTATCCGGTCATTTATATGCAAGCCCTGTGGATGGTGGCGGCCGCATTCGTTTTTGCGGTCATGAGTGTGTGTGTGAAGTTCGCCTCCCAGGATTTCAACGCGGCGGAAATCGTCTTCTACCGCGGGCTGGTCAGCATGGTGGCGCTGTGGTGGCTGGCGCGCCACCAGGGAATCTCGCTGGCCACGCGCTATCCGCGCGAGCATGCCTGGCGCAGCTTCGTGGGCGTGACTTCCATGGGCGCCTGGTTCTACTCCATCGGCCATCTGCCGCTGGCCACGGCCGCCACCTTCAACTCCATGAGCAGCATCTGGATGGCGGTCTTTCTGATCGGCCAGGGCCTGCTGCTGCGCCACCAGCTGCGCCGCCAACCCGAATCGCATGCGCTGCGCGCGCTGCCGCCGTTTCCCTGGAGCCTGGTCGCCACCGTGGCCCTGGGCTTCGTGGGCGTGATCCTGGTGCTGCGCCCCAGCGCGGCGCCGCAGGAATTCGTGGCCAGCGCGGGCGGCCTGATCGGCGGGGTGTTCGCCGCCATGGCCTATATGCAGGTGGCCACGCTGTCGCGCATGGGCGAGCCCGAGGCGCGCGTGGTCTTCTATTTCGCACTGGGCTCGGCCGTGGCCGGTGCCCTGGCCATGTGCTTCACGGGCGTGTCCGCCTGGCCGGGCTGGCGCGCGCTGTGGCTGCTGCCCGTGGGCGTGCTGGCCGCCGTGGCCCAGGTCTGCATGACGGCGGCCTACGCCTCGGCCAGCAACAGCCGCAACACCCTGGTCGTGGCCAACCTGCAGTATTCGGGCATCGTCTTCGCGGCCCTGCTGAGCCTGGCGATGTTCGGCGAAAGCGTGCCGCTGATCGGCTGGGCCGGCATTGGCCTGATCGTGGCCAGCGGCGCCCTGGCCACGGCCCTGCGTTCGCGCGGCTGACGCCGCCGGCCCGCCTGGGGCCGTCGCATAATGGATCGGATCTTTTGCCGCAGGCGCACCACCGCCTGCACAGGCCTTCGGAGTTCCGCATCCATGACTTCCAACACCCCCTACCAGACCCACCAGACCCTGATCTCCGTCCAGGAGCTGGCCGCGCTGCAGGCCAGCGGCCGTCCGCTGATGGTCTTCGACTGCAGCTTCGACCTGGCCCAGCCTGCGGCCGGCAAGGCCCAGTACCTGCAGGCCCATGTTCCAGGCGCAGTCTTCGCCGACCTGGACCATGACCTCAGCGCAAAACACGGCGTGCCCGGCGCCCATGGCAGCGTGGCGGCCAGCGAGCAGGCCGCCTCGGGCGGCCGCCACCCGCTGCCCAACCGCGAACGCTTTGCCGTGTGGCTGTCCAGCATCGGTTTTTCCAACGACATGCAGGCCGTGGTCTATGACCGCAACGGCGCCAACTACTGCGGGCGCCTGTGGTGGATGCTGCAATGGGCCGGCCATGGCGATGTGGCCGTGCTCGACGGAGGCCTCCAGGCCTGGCAGGCCGCAGGCCAGCCCGTGGCATCGGGCGAGGAAAGCGCGCGCTTCCAGTCCAACTTCGAGCTGCGCGAGCCGCTGCAGCAACTGGCAACGGCGCAGCAGGTGCTCGATGCACTGGGCAGCGCAGGCCAGACCGTGGTCGATGCCCGCGCCCCGGCCCGCTACCGCGGGGAGGTCGAGCCGCTGGACCCTGTGGCCGGCCACATCCCGGGCGCGCTCAACCGGCCCTTCACCGAGAACATCGCTGCCGACGGCCGCTTCAAGCCTGCCGCCCTGCTGCGCGCGGAGTTCGAACAGCTGCTGGCAGGCCGCGATCCGGCCAGCGTGGTGCACCAGTGCGGCAGCGGCGTGAGCGCGCTGCCCAACCTGCTGGCCATGCGCATTGCGGGACTGCCGCCTGCAAGGCTGTTCGCGGGCAGCTGGAGCGAGTGGTGCAGTGACCCGAAGAGGCCGGTGGAGCGCAGCTAATTCGGCTTATGCCTCCCCTTGGGGAGGCTGCACAATGACAGCACTGTGTCAAAAGGCCGACATGCAACAACACCACTGCAGCGGCCTGCTCCCAAGCCCCCAGACGGCGGGGCCCGAGCGAAATCGAGTCATCCAAACCTTGCTACAGGTGTAAGGTAAATCTTACAAACGCCGTCTCACAACCAGACATCCGGCGCAGACCTGCCCCGACTTCAACGGCGAAGGGCCCTCCTCCACAATCCATCTCAACAGATCGCAACAGGTTGAACATCTTGTTTCTACCCGGGCGTTGCGGCTGCCGAGATGCAAAGGATGGTCCTATGAACAATGAACAGCTGCTTGCCGAAATCCGCGAAGCCAACCTCACTTACCTGATGCTGGCCCAGACCCTGATCCGCCAGGACAAGGCCGAAGCGGTGTTCCGCCTGGGACTGAACGAAGAATCGTGCGACCTGCTGGCCGCACTGTCGGCAGCCCAGGTGCTGAAGCTGGCCTCGCGCAACACCTTGCTCGCCAGCTTCCGGGTGGACGACGAAATGGTCTGGAGCTTGCTGACCAACCACAGCAGCAACAAGATCGGCAACGGTGCGACCAACACGCTGCACGCCAACATCCTGATGGCCAGCCGCGTCTCCGAAGTCCTCTGATCCGCCTGAAGAACTCTGGAGCCCGCCATGTCCACCCCCGCCAAAAGTGTCCTGAACGAGTCCAAGCAGATCGAGCGCGCCGCCATGCTCATCGAGATGGGTGCACGCATGCAGGTGCTCGAATCCGAGACCACGCTGTCCTACGAGCGCCTGATCCGCCTGTACAAGGAGATCGCCGGCAAGTCGCCTTCCAAGGGCCAGCTGCCGTTCTCGACCGACTGGTTCCTGACCTGGCAGGAGAACATCCACAGTTCGCTGTTCCTGAATATCTACGAATACCTGTCCAAGGGCGCCGAGCTGGATGCCGTTGAACAATTGACCAAGGCCTACCGTCTCTATACCGAGCAGATCCAGGCCGCCGAGCTGGAAGCGCTGCTGTCCTTCACCCGCGCATGGCGCCTGGTGAAGTTCGTCGACGCGCAGATGCTGACCCGCACCCAGTGCACGGTGTGCAAGGGCCAGTTCGTGACCGAGCCCTACGAGAACGAGCGCCACTACCAGTGCGGCCTGTGCAATCCGCCCGCACGCGCCGGCAAGAGCAAGAGCGCCGGCTCGCTGATGCTGCACTGATGATCTGCACTGCGCATCGCACCCGCGATGCCGCCACAGGAATCCAGGAATCTAGACCGCCCCGCCGCCTGCCCTGGCGGCGCAGTCCCTGGCGAACTGCGGCAGTTTCTCGCCCGGCAGGGCGCGGCTGAAGTACCAGCCCTGCACCAGCAGATCGCCCTCGAAGCCCAGGGCCTGCAACTGCGCCTCGGTCTCCACGCCCTCGGCCACCACGTTCAGCTGCAGCGCCTCGCAAAAGCGCAGCAGGCCGTCCAGCACCAGCTCGCCCTTGGCATGGCCGCTGGCCACGACGAAGCTGCGGTCGATCTTGATGGCATCCACATCGAACTGGTGCAGGTAGCTCATGGACGAGAAGCCGGTGCCGAAGTCATCGATGGACACCTTGGCGCCCAGCGCATGGATCTGCCCTATGGCGCGGCGGATCGCCTCCACGTCGCCCACCATTTCTTCCTCCGTGATCTCCACGCCGACCTGCCCCCTGGCCTGGGCCAGCAGCAGCATCAGGCGCGAGCAGTGCTCGGGCGAGGTCAACGTGGCACCCGACACATTGATGCTGATCGGCATGGCAAAGCCCTCCTGGCGCCAGTGCCGGCTCTGGCGCACGGCAGCGCCCGCCACCCACAGGTCCACCTCGCGCATAAGCCCCGCATCGGCCAGCCAGCGAAGGAAACTGCCGGGCTGCTGCAAGCGGCCCTGCGCGTCCCGCGCGCGCAGCAGGGCCTCGCAGCCCAGGCACAGGCCGCTGCGGTGCGAGACCTGGGGCTGGAATTCCAGGTGGAACTCGTACTCGCTGATGCGCCGGATATGCGCCAGCATGGTCTCGCGCCGGGCCTGCGCCTGGTGCGCCTGCACCAGCGGATCGCGCACGATCAGGCCGGCCTCTTCGGGCAGGCGCGAGAACGTGGTGTCCAGCGCGTGCAGCACGATGGCACCGTCGTCCTGGCCCAGCCGGTCGATGGCCCGCACGTAGGGCGCATAGATCAGCGCACCCAGGGCCGTCAATGCCAGTTGCAGCACCACGGCCGCCATGTCCCCGCCCGTGCTCACATAGGCATTGAAGACCACGGGCGCAGTCAGCGGCAGCACCATGGAGGCCGGTGCCACCCAGCCGGCCTGCACCACCGTGACGGCCACGACCAGGTTGATGGCGGGTACCGCGAGAAACGGCACGAGCAGGCGCAGGTTCAGGATGATCGGCAGCCCGAACAGCAGGATCTCGTTGACGTTGAGCAAGGAGATGGGCAGCGCCGCCAGCGCCAGCACGCGCAGGCCCCGCCCCCGGCAAAACAGCAGCACGGCCAGCGCCAGCGACAGCGTTGCACCGGAGCCGCCGATGAAAACGAAGGAGCCCATCAGCCCGCCGCTGAGCGCCCAGGGCGCCTGCAGCCCCTGCGCCATCGCGGCGGCATTGGCCACCACCGCCTGGTCCAGCACCTGGAAGAAGGGCTGCATGGCGTAGTACCCCTGGACGCCGAAGAACCAGAGCACGGAATTGAGCAGTGCCAGCGTCAGCCCGCTGCGGTAGGGGTTCTCTGGGCCCGCGATGGCCAGCGGCAGTTCGGCCCGCGTGATATCCGGCAGCACCTGTTGCAGGCCCAGCAGCAGCAGCACGAGCAGCACGGCGACAAGGGCGCCGGGAACGACGAGGTTCATGACCTCGCGCACGTTCTCGCTCACGAAGCCGGTGCGCGCGATGCGCGTCCAGCGCAGCCGGCTCAGGCGCGCCATCAGGGGCACGGTGATCAGGGGGGACGCGATGGAGATGAACAGCACCAGGGTGGCCGCCGCGCGCGGATGCTCGCTCAGCAGATAGATGGCCATCTGCACATGCGCGAAGCACAGAAAGGTCACCGGCAGGCGCGGCAGCCGGTGGCGTATGGAGAGCATGTAGCCGATGGACGCGGCCACCAGCAGCGGCAGGATGCTGCCGATCTCAGCGTGCAGGCCCGCAAGCACCCGCACCACGGGTTCGGGCTGGCCGGACATCTGCGCCAGCGCCGACAGGATGAGGAACAGGGCCGAGACCAGCAGACAGGGAACCAGCCAGAGCAGGCCCTCGCGTATGGCCCGCATGGAGTTGGCGCCGGCCAGCCTGGCCAGGCGCTGTGTCAGGAACAGTTGCACGTCCGGAAAGCCGGCCCGTGACGTCTTGTTGCCCATGGCTCCCACCCTTTTCTTCCCGGCAGAAGTCAGGCGCTCCTGTCCGGAGCACATCGTACAACGCCGGCCGCAAAGGGCTGTTGCGGCCTCCAGAGAGCAGGATCAGCCCGTGTTGCGCACCCCGGCCGCGATGCCGTTGATGGACAGGTGGATGCCGGTCTTGATGCGCTCATCGGTCTGGCCTGCGCGCCAGCGGCGCACCAGCTCCACCTGCAGATGGTGCAGCGGATCGATGTAGGGGAAGCGATGGCGTATGGAACGCGCCAGCGCTTCGTTGTGGGCCAGGCGCTGCTTGTCGCCCGTGATGCGCGCCAGCGCATCGACGGTGCTGTGCCACTCGGCCTCGATGGCGCTGAAGATACGGCGGCGCAGGCGCGCGTCCGGCACCAGGTCGGCATAGCGCGAGGCCAGGTTCAGGTCGCTCTTGGCCAGCACCATGTCCATGTTGGACAGCAGGGTACGGAAGAACGGCCACTGGCGGTACATCTTCTGCAGCAGGGCCAGCTGGGCCTTGCCATCCTTGCCCGGCTGGTCGATGAAGGCCTTGACCGCGGCGCCAAAGCCGTACCAGCCCGGCAGCGTGAGCCGGCACTGGCCCCAGCTGAAGCCCCAGGGAATGGCGCGCAGGTCCTCGATCTTCTGCGAGGGCTTGCGCGAGGCCGGGCGCGAGCCGATGTTCAGCTCGGCAATCTCGCGGATGGGCGTGCTGCTGAAGAAGTAGCTGGTGAAGCCGGGGGTCTCGTACACCAGGGCGCGGTAGGCGCCCATGCTGGCGTCGGACAGGAAGGCCGCCGCATCCAGGAAGGCGCGCGTGGCCGGCTTGGTCGGCTGCAGCAGCGTGGCCTCCAGCGTGGCAGCCACCAGGGTCTCCAGGTTGCGCCGGCCGATCTCGGGGTTGGCGTACTTGGAGGCGATGACCTCGCCCTGCTCGGTCAGGCGGATCTGGCCGCGCACCGTGCCCGGGGGCTGGGCCAGGATGGCCTGGTAGCTGGGGCCGCCGCCCCGGCCTACGGTGCCGCCGCGGCCATGGAACATGCGCAGGCTGATGCCATGGCTGTCGGCCAGCTCATCGAACAGCTCGACCAGCGAGATCTCGGCGCGGTACAGCTCCCAGTTGCTGGTGAAGATGCCGCCGTCCTTGTTGCTGTCGCTGTAGCCCAGCATGATGTCCTGCTCGCCGCCGCTGCGCTGCACCATGGCCGCCACGCCGGGCAGCTGGAAGTAGCGGCGCATGATGGGCGAGGCGCTGCGCAGGTCGCCAATGGTCTCGAACAGCGGCACGACGATCACATCGCAGATGGCGCCGTCGTCCAGCGTGCCGCGCAGCAGCCCGGCCTCCTTTTGCAGCAGCAGCACTTCCAGCAGGTCGCTGACCGATTCGGTGTGGCTGATGATGCAGTGGCGTATGGCCTCGGCGCCCAGTGCCGCGCGCAGGCGGCGCGCGGTCTCGAAGATGGCCAGTTCGCCGCGCGCATGCTCGGAATAGTCGGCGCCCACCACGCGCAGCGGCCGCGCCTCTTCCAGCAGGCGCACCAGCAAGGCGCACTTGGCGTCTTCCTGCAGGCCCGAGTAGTCGGGCTCCAGGCGCGCGGCAGCCAGCAGCTCGGCCACCACTTCCTCATGCTTGTCCGAGCTTTGGCGCAGGTCCACCGTGGCCAGGTGGAAACCGAAGACCTGCACGGCGCGCATCAGCGGACGCAGGCGCTGGGGCGCCAGCACCTCGCCGTGGTTGCGGCTCAGGGAGTCATCGATGACGCGCAGGTCGGCCAGGAACTCCTCGGGCGAGGCATAGGCGTTCTGCGGCGCCACGGCATGGCGCGCAGCCTCGCCGCCCGTCAGCCCCTTGAGCGTGGCCGCCAGGCGCGCGTAGATGCCGGTGAGTGCGCGGCGGTAGGGCTCGTCGGAGCGGTGCTCGTTGGTGTCGGGCGAGCGCTCTGCCAGCGCCTGCATCTCGGTGGACACATCGGTCAGGCGCTGGGACAGCGACAGCTCGCCGCCCAGGTAGTGCACCTCGCGCAGATAGTGGCGCAGCGCCACGTCGGCCTGGCGCGATAGCGCCAGCTCCAGGCTCTGGGCCGTGACATTGGGGTTGCCGTCACGGTCGCCGCCGATCCAGTGGCCCATGCGCAGGAAGCTGTGCACGGGAAGGGTGTTGCCCAGCTCCTGCTCCAGTTGCGCATACAGCTTGGGGATCTCGCGCAGGAAGGTGGCTTCGTAGTAGGACAGCGCGTTTTCGATCTCGTCGGCCACGGTGAGCTTGGAGTAGCGCAGCAGGCGTGTCTGCCACAGCTGGCTGACGCGGGCGCGCAGCTGGGCCTCGTTGCGTTCCAGTTCACGCGGGGTGAGCGCGTCCTTGGCGCTGTTGTACAGCTGGGCCCGGGCCACGATGTCCTCGCGCGCGGCCAGCAGTTGGGAGATGTCGCGCTCGGCCACCAGAATGCTCTGGCGCTGCACTTCCGTGGGGTGGGCCGTGAGCACGGGCGCCACATAGCTCTTGGCCAGCGTCTGCGCCACGGTGCCGGCCGAGATGCCGGCCCAGCGCAGGCGCGCCAGCGCCACTTCGATGCTGCCTTCCTGGGTGTTGCCCGCGCGCTCGTGCACGGCGCGGCGGCGGATGTGGTGGCGATCCTCGGCGAGGTTGGCCAGATGGCTGAAATAGGTGAAGGCGCGGATCACGCTCACCGTCTGGTCCGTCGTCAGGCCCTTGAGCAGGCGCTTGAGCGCGCGGTCGGCGGTCTCGTCGGCATCGCGGCGGAAGGTCACCGACAGCTGGCGCACCTGCTCGATCAGCTCGAAGGCCGCCACGCCTTCCTGCTCGCGGATCACATCGCCCAGAATGCGCCCCAGCAGGCGTATGTCCTCGATCAGCGGCAGGTCCTTGTCCGTCTTGCGGACAGGCTTGTCATCACGCCTGTCATCTCGCGCATTGCTCTTGCGGGGGGCGGTGGCCATCAACGAATCTCCTGGAATCGGTCAGCGTATCGGTTTGCTTGGGCTTCGGTCCTGGTGCCGGGTTTACTGCGGCGCAGCATGCTAGCATCCCGCGCTCCCCCCGAGGCCCCTGATGAACACCAAACCACTTCTCCCCCACTCCATCGTGATCGCCACGCGCGAGAGCCAGCTGGCACTGTGGCAGGCCGAGCATGTCCAGGCGCTGCTGCGCGCCCGGGGGCATGAAGTGGAATTGCTGGGCATGACCACCAAGGGCGACCAGATCCTGGACCGCACGCTGTCCAAAGTGGGCGGCAAGGGCCTTTTCGTCAAGGAGCTGGAAGTGGCGCTGGAAGAAGGACGCGCCCACATCGCCGTGCACTCGCTCAAGGACGTGCCCATGGAGCTGCCCGAAGGCTTTGTGCTGGCCTGCGTGATGGAGCGCGAAGACCCGCGCGACGCTTTTGTCTCCAATCGCTACGCCACGCTGGCCGAGCTGCCGCAGGGCGCCGTCGTCGGCACATCGAGCCTGCGCCGCCAGGCACTGCTGCAGGCCCTGCGCCCGGACCTGAAGATAGAGCCGCTGCGCGGCAACGTGAACACTCGCCTGCGCAAGCTGGACGAAGGCCACTACGACGCCATCGTGCTGGCCGCTGCAGGCCTGATGCGCCTGGGCCTGGCCGACCGCATCCGAGCCAGGTTCGAGCCCACCGGCATGCTGCCGGCCGCAGGCCAGGGCGCGCTGGGCATCGAAGTGCGCGCCGACCGCCAGGACCTGATCGACGCGCTGGCCCCGCTGGCCCACCAGACCACCTGGCTGACCGTGACCGCCGAGCGCGCCGTCAGCCGCTGCATGGGCGGCAGCTGCTCCATGCCGCTGGCGGCGCACGGCACGTTCGACGGCCAGCAACTGCGCCTGGACGCAGCCTGGGGAGACCCGGAAGGCCGGCTGCCGCTGGTGCAGGTGCACGCCGACGCCACCGTCACCGACTTCGCCAGCGCAGACGCGCTGGGCCAGCACGTGGCTGCGCTGCTGCAGGCGGCCGGCGCCCAACCGGCCCCCAAGCTCTAGACGGCACGCCCACATGCCGCCGCGCATACTCGTCACCCGCCCGGCCCATGACGCAGCCGCGTGGGTGGATGCGCTGCAGGCCCGGGGCCTGCCGGCCCAGCCGCTGGCGCTGATGGCCATAGGCCCCTGCCGCGATGCGGCCACGCAACAGGCCTTGCAGGCCGCCCGCAACGCGCTGCGCGAAGGCCCGGGCTACCGCGCCGTGATGTTCGTCAGCGGCAATGCCGTCCAGCATTTCTTCGGCACCGACCCCGCACGGCTTGCGGCCTCCACCCGCGCCTGGACGCCCGGCCCCGGCACGGCCCAGGCGCTGCTGGCCCTGGGCATTGCGCCAGCACAGATCGACGGCCCGCCACCGGACGCCGCCCAGTTCGAATCCGAAACGCTATGGCAGCGCGTGCATGACCAGATCCATGCGGGCGACCGCGTGCTCATCGTGCGCGGCGACAGCCAGGCAGGAGCGCCCAGGACCGTGCCGGCCACGGCAGGCGCCGGCCGCGATTGGCTGGCCGCCCGACTGCGCGAGGCCGGTGCCCAGGTCGAAATGCTGGCCGTCTACCAGCGCGAACTGCCTGCCTGGGATGCAGCCCAGACGGCACTGGCACGCCTGGCGGCCGAAGATGGCTCGCTCTGGCTGCTCAGCAGCGCCGAATCCGTTGCCAACCTGCAACAGCTCCTGCCGGGCCAATCGTGGCAAAAGGCGCGAGCGCTTGCTACGCACGAGCGAATCGCCGCCCAGGCCAAACAACTGGGATTCGGATATGTCAAGCAATGTCGGCCGGCTCTGGAGGACGTGGTTGCGTCGATAGAATCGACGCCATGAGTTCCGACGCAGCGCAAGACCGCCCCACCCCGCAGGACCTGACGCCACCAGCCTCCGCCGCAGCATTCGCTGCCGGCTCCGCCCAAAGCAGCCCCGCTGCAGACCTGCGCAGCGGCTCCTCTGCCCTGGTCCTGGGCGTGGGCGCCGTGGCCGTGGCGGCGCTCATTGCCTGCGGCATGCTCTGGCAGCGCCTGGGCAATATCCAGGAACAATTGGCCCGCCAGTCCGCGCAGTCCGGCTCCCAGTCGGTCGAGGCCCGCACCCTGGCGCGCGACGCCCAGGACCTGGCCCGCGACAGCGCGGCGCGCACCTCGGTCATGGAAGCGCGCATTGCCGAGCTGTCGCTGCAGCGCACGCAGCTCGACGAACTCCTGCAAAGCATGTCGCGCTCGCGCGACGAGAACCTGGTGGTGGACATAGATTCCTCCATCCGCCTGGCCCAGCAGCAGGCCGAGCTGTCCGGCAGCCTGCAGCCGCTGGTGGCCACGCTCAAGAACGCCCGCCAGCGCATAGAGCGCGCCGCACAGCCCCGTCTGGCTCCCGTGATGCGCGCGCTGGACCGCGACCTGGAGCGGCTGGCCCGCATGAGCGTGACCGACACGGCCGGCCTGCTCACCCGCATCGAAGACCTGGTGCGCCTGGTCGACGAGATGCCCCTGCTCAACGCCGTGGCCCAGCCACGCGCCAGCCGCCATCGCGGCGTGGCCGGCCAGGCGGCCCGCCAGCCCGAGCCCGCCCCCATCGAGGGCAGCCCCACCGAGTGGAGCTGGTGGCAGTCCTGGGGTGAGCGCGGCTGGACGGCCGTGCGCGAAGAGGCCCAGGACCTGCTGCGCGTCAGCCGCATCGACCACCCGGATGCCATCTTGCTGGCGCCCGAGCAGGCCTATTTCCTGCGCGAGAACCTCAAGCTCAAGCTGCTGAACTCGCGCCTGGCCCTGCTGTCGCGCCAGTGGGATGCGGCGCGTGCCGACCTGGCCGCCTCGGGCATGGCCGTGAACAAATACTTCGATCCTGCCGCGCGCCGCACCCAGATCGTGCAGGCCCAGCTGCAGCAGATCCAGGCCAATCTGCGCACCACCGAACAGCCGGCGCTGCAGGAAACCCTGGCGGCGCTGGCAACAGCCGCCGCAGGCCGCTGAGCAGCCGGGAGACAGACGAATGCGCGCTGCACTGTGGTTGATCGGTTTGTTCGGCATGGCCGTTGCGGCCGCCTTGTTCGCGGGCTCCAACCAGGGCACGGTGACCCTGTTCTGGGCGCCCTACCGGCTGGACCTGTCCCTGAACCTGGCCATTGCCATCATCGTGCTGGCCTTCGTGCTGCTGTATGCCGCGCTGCGCGCCCTGGCCGCGCTGCTGCAGATGCCGCACCAGGCGCGGCGCTGGCGCAGCCAGCAAAAAGAGCGCGCCATGCACCACAGCCTGCTGGAAGCCCTGTCGCACCAGCAGGCCGGCCGATTCCTGCGCGCACGCAAGTCGGCACTGGCCGCCCTGGCGATGGAGGAATCCCTGGCCGAGGCCCATGCCGCCGTGCCACACGGCACGCGGCTGCGTGCAGCCGCCCACATGGTGGCCGCCGATGCCTCCCACGCCCTGCAGGACAGCCCGCAGCGCGACCACCACTGGCGCGAAGTCCTGGCCAATGCACCGGCCCAGGGCAATGCCCAGGAGCAGGAAATGCGCGAAGGCGCCCAGATGCGCGCCGCGCGCTGGGCCCTGGACGACCGCGACGCAGCTGATGCGCTGCGCCGCCTGGCCGAACTGTCCCAGGGCGCGGCACGCCGCACGATCGCGCTGCGCATCCGCCTGAAGGCCTCGCGCCTGGCCGGCCAGACATCGACGGCGCTGGACACGGCGCGCCTGCTGGCCAAGCACCGCGCCTTCTCGCCAGCGGCCGCCGCCAGCGTGGTGCGCGGCCTGGTGCTGGAGAGCATCAACGAGGCACGCGACACCACGCAGCTGCAGCACTTCTGGCTGTCACTGGACACGGAAGAGCGCGCCATGCCCGAGATTGCGCTGCCGGCCGCATCGCGCCTCATGGCCCTGGGCGGCGAGGCCGCGCAGGCCCGCGCCTGGCTGCTGCCCGTGTGGGAACGCCTGCTGTCCCATGCCGGCCCGCGCAGCGAATCGCATCTGCCGCGCCTGGTCCAGGTGCTGGAGCCCTGCCTGGACGGCCTGGACGGCACCTGGCTGGCACGCATCGAGGCGGCCACCAACAGCCATCCGCGCGAACCCCGCCTGCAGTACCTGGCCGGCATGGCCTGCGTGCAGCGCCAGCTCTGGGGCAAGGCCCAGCAACTGCTGCTGCGCGCTGCGCCCCATCTGCAGGAAAGCGCACTGCGCACCCGTGCCTGGCAGCGCCTGGCCCTGATGGCCGAGCACCGGGGCGATGCCGATGCAGCCGCAGCCGCCTGGAAGCAGGCGGCGCAGGCCGTGGTCATGCTGCCCGCCGATCCCGCCCGGCCCTGAACTCCCGCAGCCCGCGCGTAACGCTGGTACTGCGGGCACGGGTGCTGCGGCCTTCATCTTTTTTGAATTGAGCCGTCAATACCGCTGAACTCTTTTGGATTTGCCGCTTCCTACACTGCACGTTGTCCGCAGTGCACGAAGTTCTCGCAGAGCGCACCGCACCCTTTTTGCCATCCAGGGCCCCTTCACAGGGGCCCTGAACGGTTCCAAAGCCTGCCGCCATCCATGACAGAGTCCTCAGCCCGCGCCAACGCGCCAGCAAAATCCTCCTCCAGAGCCACGCGCTATACCGGCGTGGCCATGGCCGCCCACTGGGTGCTGGCACTGGGCCTGATCGCCGCCCTGGGCCTGGGCTGGTACATGACCGGCCTGCCGTTCTCCCCTTCGCGCCTGAAGCTGTACAACTGGCACAAGTGGCTGGGCGTCACGCTTTTGACGCTGAGCCTGCTGCGCCTGCTCTGGCGCCTCACCCACCGCCCGCCCGAGCTGCCGCCCGCCGTGGCCCGCGCCATGCCGCAATGGCAGCACTGGGCCCACAACGGCACCCACCACGCCATGTACCTGCTGTTCTTCGCCGTGCCCCTGCTGGGCTGGGCCTACAGCTCGGCGGCCGGCTTTCCCATCGTCTTCCTCGGCATGCTGCCCCTGCCTGACTTCGTGAGCGCCAGCCCTGAACTGGCGGAAACCCTCAAGCCCCTGCACGGCTGGGCGGCCTGGGCCCTGGTCGTGCTGATTGCCATGCATGTGGGCGCCGCCCTCAAGCACCAGTTCATCGACCGCGACGGCCTGATCTCCCGCATGCTGCCGGGCCGCGCCTGAACCTTTCGCCAACCTCTCGCCAGCCAGGGCCGGAGTCCATCCGGCCCCAGCCACCCCCTGACCGGATTTTCCCGACCCCTAGGAGTCTCGCCATGCGCTTTTCCTCCACGCTGACCACCATCGCCCTGGCCGCTGCGGCCCTGGCTTCCCAAGCGGCACTGGCCGAGCAAAAGCTCGTGCCCGCCCAAAGCGCCGTGAACTTCACGGCCAAGCAGATGGGCGTGCCCCTGCAGGGCCACTTCAAGAAGTTCGATGCCCAGGTCCAGTTCGACACGGCCAAGCCCGACACCAGCAAGATCCGCTTCACCGTGGACACCGGCAGCGCCACCATGGGCGCCAAGGAAACCGACGCCGAACTGCCCAAGGCGGATTGGTTCAACGTCGCCAAATTCCCGCAGGCGGTGTTCGACTCCACCGCCGTCAAGGCGCTGGGCGGCGGCAAGTACCAGGTGGACGGCAAGCTCAGCATCAAGGGCCAGGTCCAGAACGTGAGCATTCCCGTGCAACTGGCACAGTCCGGCACCACGACCACGGCCACCGGCACGCTGCCGCTCAAGCGCCTGCAATTCAAGATCGGCGAAGGCGAATGGGGCGATACCTCCATGGTGGCCGACGAGGTGCAGGTGCAGTTCAAGCTGGCACTGACCGGCGTGGGCAAGCTGTAAGCCGCGTCCCTGCCCAAGATCGGCCATTTTCTTTCCCGTTTCGTGCAACCCCAACCTAGGAGTTCTTTCATGCGCACTTCCGTGTTTGCCCTGGCCATTGCCGGCCTGTTCGCCACCGCTGTCCAGGCTGCTCCCGCAACCTACGCCATCGACCCGACGCACACCTTCGCCACGTTCGAGATCGACCACAACGGCGCCTCGACCAACCGCGTGCGCTTCGACAAGAAGAGCGGCACCGTGGAATTCGACCGTGACGCCAAGGCCGGCAAGGTCGAAGTCGTGCTGGAAATGGAATCGCTGAGCTCGGGCACCGCCGCCTTCGACAAGCACCTCAAGAGCGCCGACATCTTCAACGTGGCCAAGTTCCCCCAGGCCAAGTTCGTCTCCGACAAGTTCGTCTTCGACGGCGACAAGCTCAAGGAAGTCACCGGCCACCTGACCATCCTGGACAAGACCCAGCCCGTGACCATCAAGGCCAACAAGTTCACCTGCTACCCCAACGCCATGCTGCAAAAGCGTGAGACCTGCGGCGGCGACTTCGAAGCCGTGATCGACCGCACCGCCTTCGGCGTGAACTACGGCGTGGACTATGGCTTCCCCAAGCAAGTGCGCCTGGTGATGTCCATCGAAGCGGTCAAGCAGCAGTAAAACCGCATTCGCCGCAGTGCCTTTCAGGGCGCTGCCGCTCAAAGCCCGTGATCCGCAAGCCGGTCACGGGCTTTTTTTTGCCTTTTCTGAATTCCCGGAAAAGACCTTGCCAATGCCCTCCATTCGCACCCGCTCCACAGAGGTACAGCAAGCACATTGGCGGCCTTTGCAAATGCATCAAATTGATAGCGATTTCACGGTCATTGAGAAGTCGCAGCATAACGATTCCTCGATATCGATAGATACAAATAGACATACTCCAAAAAACTTACTTTAAATTTCATTTTCCGATCACTCCCTGGCATTCACCCATGAAGCAGATCTCCATTGCCCCCGCCGTTGTCGCCGCCATTGCCGCCCATTCATTCCCAATGGCCGCCAATGCCCAAAGCATCACGGTCGCTCCGGCTGCCGCCGTCGCGGCAACCGCGATTCCGGTGGACAACCCTTGGAGTCTGTTGGCCCTTGCCATAGGGCTGGCCATGGCCGCCTGGCTGGTGCTGCGCAACCGGCAGCACCGGGCGCTCTTCATGGCGCTGTGCACCAGCGCCATCGTGTGCGCCACGCTGTGGCACAGCCCCGATCTGCGTGCCCAATTGACGGGCAGCTTTACCAACCCGGCGGGCGAGACACGGCCATTGCTCGTTGCGCAAATTGTCAATGGCGGCAATATCAATGGATTTTCTGCAGAAGATTTCACCAATGATTCCGGTGTGGCACTGAAAATCACCGCCATTCAGCCACCGAATTTGAATCAGTGTTTTCCCTCGGGCTTCACCCATCTCATGCCGCCAGGGGCACCGCCCGCATCGCCCCCGCCTCTTTGCGCCGTGGGCAACACCATTGCGCCCAATGGCACATGCCGGGTGAATGTGGAAACCATTTGCCGCGCCGAGGCAGCCCAGGCCACGGCTGGCGCCAGCCCCACCACGCTCAGCGTTCCCGGCGCGGGCCTGTCATTTGCCGCAGGCAGCACCGGCACGGTGAACGTCAGCAATAGCGGCGGTTCGGCAGCGCTCAATGTGCAGGCCACCATTCCCGCAGGCAGCGGCATCACCATCTCCTCCAACAGCTGCGCGGCAACGCTGCCTGCGGGCTCCAGCTGCGCCATCACCCTGACGGCACCCGCGGCGGAAGGCCCGACCACGGTCAGCATTGCCGGCAGCAACGCCGCAGCCACCACCACCCCGGTCACCGTGACAGGTGGCCCGGCCCCGACCACCACGCTGAGCATTCCCGCCACGCCGCTGTCGTTTGCGGCGGGCAGCACGGGATCGGTGACCATCACCAACAGCGGCGCCGCAAATGCGCTCAATGTGCAGGCCAGCATTCCGGGGGGCAGTGGCATCACGGTGTCCAACACCACCTGCTCCGCCATCCTGGCTCCCTCGGCCAGCTGCACGATCACGCTGACAGCCCCCTCGGCGGAAGGCCCGACCTCCATCGGCTTCGGCGGCAGCAACACGGCTTCCACGTCCGTGCCCGTCACGGTGACGACTGCCGTCCTGCCCGCCACGCTGACCATTCCCTCGGCGTCCCTGTCCTTCGGGGCGAACGGTGCTGGCTCGGTGACCATCACCAACAGCGGCAGCGCACCTGCGTTCAATGTGCAGGCCAGCATTCCGGGGGGCAGCGGCATCACGGTGTCCAACACCACCTGCGCCGCCATCCTGGCTCCCTCGGCCAATTGCACGATCACGCTGACAGCCCCCTCGGCGGAAGGCCCGACCAACATCGGCTTCGGCGGCAGCAATGCGCCCGCCGCTACCGCACAGGTCACGGTCACCGCACCCGTCGCGCCAACCGCGCCTACCGTTCCCCCGGCACCGGTGCTGTTCGGCGCCTACGGCGCAGGCTCGGTGACCATCACCAACAACGGAACGGCGCCTGCGTTCAATCTGCGGGCCATCATTCCGGTCGGCAGCGGCATCACGGTGGCCTCCTCCACCTGCCCGGCGTCACTGCCGGTGGGCGCAAGCTGCACCATCACACTGACGGCGGCAGGACCGGAAGGCCCCACAAACATCGGCGTTGGCGGCAGCAACACGCCGGCCACGACGGTGCCCGTCACGGTGACGACCCCTGTCACGCCGACTACGCTGAACATTCCCACCGCCCCCGTGTCCTTCGGCACTGGCGGCGCAGGCTCGGTGACCATCAACAACGGCGGAAGCGCACCCGCGTTCAACGTACAGGCCACCATTCCGGCCGGCAGCGGCATCACGGTGTCCAACTCCACCTGCGCCGCCATCCTGGCCCCCGCTGCCAGCTGCACGATCACGCTGACGGCCGCTGCGGCCGAAGGCCCGACCGACATCGGCTTCGGCGGCAGCAACACGCCGGCCACGACCGTGCCGATCACGGTGACAGCCCCCGTCGTGCCCACCACGCTGAACATTCCCACGACACCCCTGTCCTTCGGCACCGGCGGTGCAGGTTCGGTGACCATCACCAACAGCGGAAGCGCACCCGCGTTCAACGTACAGGCCACCATCCCGGCCGGCAGCGGCATCACGGTGTCCACCACCACCTGCCCCGCCATCCTGGCCCCCGCTGCCAGTTGCACGATCACGCTGACGGCCGCTGCGGCCGAAGGGCCGACCGCCATCAGCTTCGGCGGCACCAACACACCGGCGACGACGGTGCCGGTCACGGTGACGGTCCCCGTCACGCCGACCACGCTGGACATTCCCGCCGCACCCGTGTCGTTTGGCACCAGCGGAGCGGGCACGGTGACCATCACCAACAACGGGCCCGCACCGGCGTTCAACGTGCAAGCCACCATTCCGGCCGGCAGCGGCATCACGGTGGCGTCCAGCACCTGCCCCATCTCCCTGGCCCCCGGGGCCGGCTGCACGATCACGCTGACGGCTGCGGCCGCAGAAGGCCCGACCGCGGTCAGCTTTGGCGGCAGCAATACGCCCACCACGACCGTGCAGGTCACCGTGACGGTGCCCGTTCCCACGGCCACGCTTTCGATACCCAGCGCTCCGCTGTCGTTCGCTGCGGGCGGCTCGACAACGGTCCTCATCAGCAACACCGGCGCTTCTGCAGCCTTCAACGTGACCGCCACGGCGCCGGCCGGTAGCGGAATCACCGTGCAGTCGAACACGTGCGGCGCCGCACTCGCCTCTTTGGCCAGCTGCGGCATCACCCTGACTGCGGCCGCCGCCGAAGGCCCCACGGCCATCAGCTTCGGCGGCAGCAATACGCTGGCCACGACCGTGCCGGTCACGGTGACGGCGCCCGTCATGCCGACCACGCTGGGCATGTCCACCACGCCCGTGTCGTTCAACACAGGGACAACGGGCTCGGTGACCATCACCAACAATGGTGGGGCCCCTGCGCTCGACGTTCAGGCCACGATTCCAGCAGGCAGCGGCATCACGGTGTCGGCCAACACCTGTGGTTCATCGCTGGCAGCGGGGGCCAATTGCATCATCACGCTGACCGCAAGCGCAGCGGAAGGTCCTACGCCGGTCAGCTTTGCGGGCAGCAACACGTCTGCCACGACCGTGCCATTCACGGTGACGGCGCCCAGCACCACGACCACGCTGGGAATCTCCGCATCGACCCTGACGATTGCTACTGGCGGCACGGGCTTCGTGACCATCACCAACACGGGATCGAATGCCGCCGCCAATATCGGCGCCACCATCCCCGGCGGCAGTGGGCTGTCCGTTTCCGGCAACACCTGCGGGCTGTCGCTGCCGGCCGGGGGGACTTGCACGGTGACCTTCACCGCAGGTTCGGACGAGGGGCCGACCAATGTCACCATCCAGGGCAGCAACACCGACACCGCAGCCGTGTCGATCACGGTCTCGGGTTCCATCGACATTGGCGCCTACCACCTCGATGGCAGCTGTGGTGTGCTTGGCGTCCTTGGCCCCGGCTTCACCCTCACGGCAGGCTCTGCGCCGCTTCCCGTCGGCACCACGGTGACCATCATCGGTTCGGGAGTTGCCAACATCGGTGTGTTCAGTGTGACGGGAGGCACAGCCAACGTGGCGGTACTTTCCGCAACCTCCCGCCAGGTCACCCTGACCTCGGCACTGCCGGCAGGGGCCACGATCGCGTTCAGAACCACGCTGTCCATCAGCGTCGCCTTCACGCTGAATGGCTCGACGACGCTGCCCAACGGCTATGCGGGCACAGGCGGGAAGCCCGCTGGTAGCGTGAGTTCCACGCTCGTTCTCTGCAGCGCCACCTGATTGCAGGCGCTGCGGCAGTACCCGGAAACCTCAGCGTCGGCAAGGCGGGGCCTCGAAGGCCCCGCCTTTTTTCTGTCCATCCCGCACCACGCCCGCCAGCCTGCGCACCCCTTGCTCTATGGCCTCCGGCTGCAGGCTCGCATAACCCAGGACCAGCCCGGCGCAGGACTGGCGGCGATGGGCATCACCGGCCGCATAGAGCGGCGAGATGGGGCGAACGCCCACGCCACGCTCTCGCGCCAGCCGCACCAGGGCAATCTCATCGCGCTGATGCACGGAAGGCACCCAGGCCACCACATGCAGGCCGGAGGCCGAGCCTTCGACCTGCACCGCGCCCGGCAGGTGCCGCTCCAGCGCCTGCAGCAATGCCGCCCGCCGGCCTTCGTTGCGACGGCGGGCAGCGCGCACATGGCGCTCGTAGCTGCCGTCCTCGATCAGCGCGGCCAGCACCAGCTGGTCCAGGCGCGGCGCATGCCGGTCGGCCAGCCGCCGGGCTTCCCGGAACACGGGCACCAGGGACGGCGGCAGCACCAGGTAGCCCATGCGCATCTGCGGCGACAAGGCCTTGGAGAAAGTGCCGACATGGATGACGCAACCCACCTCGTCAATGGACTGCAGGGCGTCGATGGGGCGCAGCCCGTAGCGGAATTCGCCGTCGTAGTCGTCCTCCAGAATCCAGGCACCCGTGGCGCGCGCCCAGGCCAGCAGTTGCTGCCTGCGGCCTATGGGCAGCACGCCGCCCAGCGGAAACTGGTGCGAGGGCGTGACATAGGCCAGCCGCGCCTGGCGCCCGGCCAGCGCCGAGGTATCCAGGCCCTGTTCATCGACGGCCATTTCCTGCAGGCATGCGCCCTGGGCCTCGAACACGCGGCGCGCCATCAGGTAGCAGGGCTCTTCCATCAGCACGGTCTCGCCCGGATCGACCAGCACGCGCGCGCACAGGTCGATGGCCTGCTGCGAGCCCTGCACCACCACGATCTGATCGGCCGAACAGACAAGCCCCCGCGCCCGGCGCAGATAGCCCTGCAGCGCCGTGCGCAGCGCCGGCTCGCCTTCGGGCGCGTCGTAGGACAGGGAAGACTGGCGCTGCACGATGGCGCGGTTGTAGGCGCGCCGCCAGGTCAGCGTTGGAAAGTCGTCAAAGGCCAGGGCGCCGTAGAGAAAGTCGATCGGGGCCGGCCCACCATCGCCTGCTGCCGGTGGCAGGGCTGACGCCAGCGCATCCACCCGTTGCCCATAGGAAGACAGCCGGGGACGGCCATGCTGCTGGGCCGCTGACGGCATGCTGCGCGCACGGCTGCGCTGCGCCGCGCCAGCCGCCACGCGCGCCCTGCTGCCTGGAGCGGTCTCCAGATAGCCTTCGGCCGCAAGCTGCTCGTAGGCCGCTGTGACGGTGGTGCGCGACACGCCCAGGTCCAGCGCCAGGGCGCGGGTGGAGGGCAGGCGTGCGCCCACGGCCAGGCTGCCGTCGGCCACCTGTGATTTCAGCCATTCGTGGAGGGTGCGGGCGCCAGGCGCTGCGCCGGCATGGCGGGTGAAAGCGGATTTCAACTGGTCTGCCAAAAAATCACGAAACTGGATTTTTCATTGTGCCAGGGATGGTGGATAGTCCGGTTTCCCCCGATGCCGGCACACCAGCCCAGGAAGCGCCCATGTACACGCCCGCCCATTTCTCCCTCACCGATTCCGACAGCCTGCACGGTCTGATCCGCAGCCACCCCCTGGGCACGCTCGTCACCCAGGCCAACGGCGTGCTGGACGCCAACCACCTGCCGTTCCTGCTGGATGCGGACCCAGGGGAGATGGGCACGCTGAGCGCCCATGTGGCCCGCGCCAATCCGCTGTGGCAGCAGTGCCGCGACGGCGCCGAGGTGCTGGTCGTCTTCCGTGGTGCCGAAGGCTATATCTCGCCCAGCTGGTATCCAAGCAAGCACGAGACGCACCGCCTGGTGCCCACCTGGAACTACGAGGCCGTGCATGTGCACGGGCAAATCAGCATCCATGACGACGAGAGATTCGTGCGCGGCCTGGTCGGGCGGCTCACGCGGGTCCATGAGGCATCGCAGGCCCAGCCCTGGAAGATGTCCGACTCGCCGCGTGAATTCATCGACGGCATGCTGCAGGCCATCGTCGGCCTGCAGATCCGCATCACCCGCCTGGAGGGCAAGGCCAAGCTCAGCCAGAACCGGCAGGCCCGCGACCTGGAAGGCGCCATCGGCGCGCTGCGCGAGCGCGGACAGGAGCCGCTGGCCGGTGCCATGGATGCGGCGCCGCGCATCTAGCGCCTGCCACCCTCACACAGATTGCCAACCACCGATGTACACATCCACCTTCACCTTCGCGCCGGGCGAATACGACGCGCCATTCCATGCCCTTGACGGCCGGATCGCCGAGATCGCCCGCGCCATCCCCGGCTACCTGGGCGAAGAGGCCTGGGAGAACCCCGCCACAGGCCTGGTCTCCAACGTCTACTACTGGCAGACCTGGGAGGCGCTGCAGCAACTGATGCGCCACCCTGCGCACCTCGAAGCCAAGCAGCAACAGGCACGCTGGCTCAAGGGCTACCAGGTGGTGATCGCCCAGGTGGTGGGCAGCTACGGCGATGGCGGGATAGCGCACCCGCTGGCCACCGCTGCGCAAGGCACTGCGCACTCGGCTCGCTGACCGGACCCGCTTTTGGCCCGATGATGGCGGCCATGCGATGGCGTTTTGATCCTGTTTCCCTGGTGTGGGCGGTGGCCCTGTTTGTCTTGCTCGTGCTGCTGGCCACCGTCGGCGCACGCTGGGGCTGGGTGCGCAGCTTCTTCGGCGACGTGCTGGCCGTGGCCTGGGTCTATGCCGTGTTCAAGACCGTGATCGCCGCGCGCGTGCTGACGCTGGCATCGGCCGCGCTGTGCGTGGGCCTGCTGGTGGAGCTGGGCCAGTTCCTGGCATCGACCTTCCAGTTGCACATTCCCAACCGCGCTTTGCGCATCGTGCTGGGCAGCACGGCCGACTGGTGGGATGTGCTGGCCTATGTGATGGGTTTTGCAGCCGTGCTGGCGGTGGAGGCTGCGTTCCGTGGCCGCAGGCGCCCCGCCTTCACGGCATAAACCCGCAGCGGTCCGCTACGGCTCTGGAACAAGCTCCTCGACAACGGATTCGCAGTGGATTTTCAGCCGCCCATAGTGGGACAGCTGCAAGAACAGATGCTGCGCCCTTGCTGACGAAGGCCTCTTCGTATCCCGCTGCAGCACTTCGCAGCGGTCCAGGCAGTCATCCATCTCTGCGGCTGCGTCGCGCTGGACGTTGGCAAAGTACGCCTGCACGGCAGGAAAGTTGACGATCCGCTCCAAGCGGATGGCTACCCTGGCCTGCGGCCTGTCGAACACGGCATAGAGAAAGAAGCACAGTTCCACGCTCCGGGCCGCCACATCCAGGCGCACCTGCTCCAGCAATCCATCGTGGTACTGGTACTGCAATCGATGGCTCCGCGCCGGATCAGGCCCGTACCGCGCAGCCGCCGGCCTTGAGCACCCGCTTCGTAGAGGCCGGATACCGCTCCAGCTTGTCCGCCGGCCGGCGCGGCCTGGCCACCAGCTCGCCACCGCAGTTGGGGCAGGCGCCGTGCAGCACGTGATCCGCACAGCCGGCACAGAACGTGCACTCGAAGGTGCAGATGCGGGCCTCGGCAGACTCTGGCGGCAGGTCCTTGTCGCAGCATTCGCAGTTGGGTCGAAGCTCAAGCATCGGTGCACTCCGGGTGTGGTCCATGAAGACTGGGCATCCTAGTGGATGTGCTCTGACGGGGAGCGGTCCTCGCGCTCCATCTGCAGCGTCGTATGGTGCAGGTCGAAGCCGGCCTGCAGCCTGTCCTCGATATCGCGGCGCACCTGCTCGCCGTCCGCGCCGGGCAGCAGCACCACATGGCCGGTCAGCATGGGCTTGCTCTGCGTGACCGCCCACAGGTGGACATCGTGGATCGCTGCCACGCCCGCCGTGCCCGAAATCGTCTCGCGCACCGCCTGCAGGCTCATCCCCGAGGGCACGCCTTCCAGCAGGATGTTGATGCACTCGCGCAACAGGGTCCAGGTCCGCGGGAACACCATGAAGCCGATGCCCACGGCCACCGCCGAGTCGATCCACCGCCAGCCCGTCAGCCAGATCAGCGCAGCACCGGCGAGCACGCCGACCGAGCCCAGCATGTCCGCCCATACCTCCAGGTACGCGCCCTTCACGTTCAGGCTCTCGTCCTTGCCGCCCGACAGCAGGCGCATGGAGAGCAGGTTGATCACCAGGCCCGCGGCCGCCACCGCCATCATCCCCAGCGACTGGATTTCCGCAGGCGCCGACAGCCGGCGGTAGGCCTCATACAGGATGTAGAAGGCCACTCCCAGCAGCACCAGTGCGTTGACGGCGGCGGCCAGGATCTCGAAGCGCGCATAGCCGTAGGTGCGCAGCAGGTCGGCTGCCTTGCGGCCGGCGCGTATGGCCACCAGGGCCAGCAGCAGCGCCATCGCGTCGGTCAGCATGTGCATGGCGTCGGAGATCAGGGCCAGGCTGCCCGTGACCATGCCGCCTATGATTTCCACCACCATGAAGGTGCCGGTCAATCCGAAGGCAAACCAGAGGCGGGATTCCGGCAGGGCACGCACGTCGCCGTGCTGATGGCTGTCGCTCATGAGATTCCTTGACTTGAAAACGGTTGTGAACAGAGGGCCGCTGCACCGGTGGCGTCCATGGCAGGCAGGGGCACGGACCTCCATGAGAAAGTGTGAAGTGACTTGAAGGTCAAGTACTGCCGGCAACCTGGCACCGCAGGTGGCCCAAACACCGCAGCACATATCCCTGCATCCATCGCAACATTTCATTTAGGTAAATTGATTACGAATAGTAGAATCAAAACATCCACCAAGGAGACATTCGATGAACACAAGCGCCCGTCCCGACCTGTCCACACTGCCACCGCCCGCCGCCGTGCAGCAGCTGCACCACTACGCCTACAAGGCCCGCGATGCCGAGGAGACCCGCCACTTCTACGAGGACATCCTGGGCCTGCCGCTCTACCACATCATCCAGAGCGACTACGTGCCCAGCACGGGCGAGTACTGCCCCTACACGCACTTCTTCTTCCGCCTGAAGGATGGTTCGTTCATCGCCTTCTTCGACATCGGCGACGACGAAAAGGCCCTGCCCTCGCCCAACACGCCGCTGTGGATCAACCACATCGCCTTCCGCGTGGACACCGTCGAGGAACTGGAGAACACCAAGGCCCGCCTGGTGGCGCATGGCATCGAGGTGCTGGGCGTGACCGACCACCACATCTTCAAGAGCATCTATTTCTTCGATCCCAACGGCATCCGCCTGGAGCTGTCGGCCCAGTTGGCCGACGAAGTGCAGATGGCGCGCGAAAGCACCACCGCCCACGCCCGCCTGAACGAGTGGACGGCACGCAAGGAGCAATGGCGCAAGGAACGCGCCGAAGGCAAGGCCGCCCAGCCGCTCAAGCCCCAGAGCAACGACCGGCCCGAGTTCGTGCCCGATGCAGCCTAGAGCGTGTTGTGCACTTTAAAGTGCCCGCGAAAGCCGGGGAACGGGCCCGGAACGAGGCGTAGCACGCGCCGCGGTTGCCACACCGCAAGCGGGCTGCAACGAAGGACCGGGCCCGTTCCCCGGCTTTCCCGAAGGGTTGGCTCTGTGCGCAGGCGCTCGCGGCGTTGCAGCGCTTGCCAAGGCATGAGCCTTGGCGGCGCACTGCGCCTTGCGATCACCAGCGCGCAGAGCCAACGCGGGCGCTTAAAAGTGCACAACACGCTCTCAATAAAACCCGGCGAACAGGCAGGCGGACGGGGTCGGTAGAATCCCCGTCAAACCGTCATCCATTTCGCATATGCAGACGGCATCCCTTCAACGGATGCCGTTTTCATTTGCCAAACGCCATTCGCACAATTCCCCGCAAGCAAGCCATGAGCGACACCATTGCCCAGCCAGGCCTCGACAGCCTGTCCAAATCGTTTGAACCCGCAGCCATCGAGGCCCAATGGGGCCCTGAATGGGAAAAGCGCGGCTACGGCGCAGCCGGCGTGCGCGGCACGGGCCAGGCAGATGCATCCCAGCCATCGTTCTCCGTCCAGCTGCCGCCGCCCAATGTGACGGGCACGCTGCACATGGGCCATGCGTTCAACCAGACCATCATGGACAGCCTCACGCGCTACCACCGCATGAAGGGCCACAACACGGTCTGGGTGCCCGGCACCGACCACGCGGGCATCGCCACCCAGATCGTGGTGGAGCGCCAGCTGCAGGAGCAGGGCATCGCCAGCCGCCACGACATGGGCGCGACGCCTCCCGAGGCGCGCAAGAACTTCGTGAGCAAGGTCTGGGAGTGGAAGAACCAGAGCGGCAACACCATCACCGGCCAGATGCGCCGCATGGGCGACAGCGTGGACTGGAGCCGCGAGTACTTCACCATGGACGACAAGCTGTCGTCCATCGTCAACGAGACCTTCGTGCGCCTGTACCAGCAGGGCCTGATCTACCGCGGCAAGCGCCTGGTGAACTGGGACCCCAAGCTGATGTCCGCCGTCTCCGACCTCGAGGTCGAGAACGAGGAAAAGGACGGCTCGCTGTGGCACATCGCCTATCCGCTGGCCGATGGCTCGGGCCAGCTCGTGGTGGCCACCACGCGCCCGGAAACCATGCTGGGCGACGCAGCCCTGATGGTCCACCCCGAGGACGAGCGCTACCAGGCGCTGATCGGCAAGACCGTGATCCTGCCCCTGGTGGGCCGCGAGATCCCCATCATTGCCGACGACTACGTGGACCGCGAGTTCGGCACGGGCGTGGTCAAGGTCACGCCTGCGCATGACAACAACGACTACGCCGTGGGCCAGCGCCACGGCCTGCCGATGATCTGCGTGCTGACGCTCACGGCCACCATCAACGACGAGGCGCCCGAGAAGTACCGCGGCATGGACCGCTTCGTGGCGCGCAAGGCCATCGTGGCCGACCTGGACGCGGCCGGCCTGCTGGTCGAGACCAAGAAGCACAAGCTCATGGTGCCCATCTGCACGCGCACGGGCCAGGTGATCGAGCCCATGCTGACCGACCAGTGGTTCGTGGCCATGAACAAGGTGGGCGAAGGCGATGCCACGGGCAAGTCCATCGCGCAGAAGGCCATCGATGCCGTCTCCAGCGGCCAGGTGCAGTTCGTGCCCGAGAACTGGGTCAACACCTACAACCAGTGGATGAACAACATCCAGGACTGGTGCATCTCGCGCCAGCTGTGGTGGGGCCACCAGATTCCCGCCTGGTACGACGAGGACGGCAAGGTCTACGTGGCCCGCACCGAGGAAGAAGCCCGCGCCCAGGCCCCCGGCAAGACGCTCACGCGCGACGAGGACGTGCTGGACACCTGGTACTCCTCGGCCCTGGTGCCGTTCTCCACCATGGGCTGGCCGAACCAGACCGAGGCGGCCGACGATGACTACAACCTCTACCTGCCCAGCTCGGTGCTGGTCACGGGCTACGACATCATCTTCTTCTGGGTCGCGCGGATGATCATGATGACCACGCACTTCACGGGCCGCGTGCCCTTCCGCCATGTCTACATGCATGGCCTGGTGCGTGACGCCCAGGGCAAGAAGATGAGCAAGTCCGAGGGCAACGTGCTCGACCCCGTGGACCTGATCGACGGCATCGACCTGGACACCCTGCTGGACAAGCGCACGCAGGGCCTGCGCCGCCCCGAGACCGCGCCCCAGGTGCGCAAGAACACGCAAAAGGAATTCCCCGAGGGCATTCCCGCCTACGGGGCCGACGCGCTGCGCTTCACCTTCGCGGCCCTGGCCTCGCTGGGCCGCTCCATCAACTTCGACAGCAAGCGCTGCGAGGGCTACCGCAACTTCTGCAACAAGCTGTGGAATGCCAGCCGCTTCGTGCTGATGAACTGCGAAGGCCATGACTGCGGCCTGCTGCCCCACACCAAGGAGCAATGCCAGGCCGGCGGCGAGTTCGCGGGCTACATGCAGTTCAGCCAGCCCGACCGCTGGATCGCCTCGCAGCTGCAGAAGGTCGAGGCCGAAGTGGCTAAGGGCTTTGCCGAATTCCGCCTGGACAACGTGGCCAACGCGCTGTACGACTTCGTCTGGAACGAGTTCTGCGACTGGTACCTGGAAATCGCCAAGGTGCAGATCCAGACCGGCAACGAGGCCCAGCAGCGCGCCACGCGCCGCACGCTGATCCGCACGCTGGAGGCCATCCTGCGCCTGGCCCACCCCATCATCCCGTTCGTGACCGAAGCCCTGTGGCAGAAGGTCGCCCCGGTCGCCGGCCTGCCCGGCGAGTCCGTGGCCGTGGCCCGCTACCCCGAGGCCCAGCCCGAGAAGATCGACGAGGCCGCCATCGCCTACGTGGGCCGCATCAAGCAGATGATCGACGCCTGCCGCACGCTGCGCGGCGAGATGGGCGTGTCGCCCGCACAGCGCCTGCCGCTGCTGGCCGTGGCCAGCTCGGCCGACGAGTCACAGTTCCTGCGCACCAATGCCGCCGTGCTGCAAAACCTGGCCAAGCTCAGCGAGGTCAAGGTGTTCGACGACGAGGCCGCCTGGGCCGAGGCCGCCCAGGCCGCGCCCGTCTGCGTGGTGGGCGAGGCGCGCCTGGCGCTGTTCGTGGAGATCGACGTGACCGCCGAAAAAGCCCGCCTGTCCAAGGAAGCCGCACGCCTGGAAGGCGAGATCACCAAGGCCAATGCCAAGCTGGGCAACGAGGCCTTCGTGGCCAAGGCGCCCCCGGCCGTCATCGACCAGGAAAAGAAGCGCGTGGCCGACTTCGGCGCAACGCTGATCCGCATCCAGGAACAACTCGCCCGCCTGGGTTGACATGGAATCTCCCCCTGAGCGGCTGTGCCGCTTCCCCCTCTCTCGCTTCGCGGGAGGGGGACGACACCCTCGGCGCGGGGCGGCCCTTCCTCGGTGTCCCTGATCTTGGGCTGCGCCAGTTTCATCGTCCGAGGGCATCAAGTCGCACAATGAAAGCTGAGACACTTAGCGAAGAAGACGCAAAGCCGCACGCTTTTTCCATCACCTGAATCCCAAGATTTTCATGAGTAATCAGACCCGTGTCCGCAAAGCCGTGTTTCCCGTTGCCGGGCTCGGCACGCGCTTTCTGCCCGCCACCAAGGCCTCTCCCAAGGAGATGCTGCCCGTGGTGGACAAGCCGCTGATCCAGTACGCCGTGGAAGAGGCCTACGAGGCCGGCATCCGCGACATGATCTTCGTCACCGGCCGCAGCAAGCGCGCCATCGAGGACCATTTCGACACCGCCTACGAGCTGGAGAACGAGCTGGAGAACGCCGGCAAGCAGGCCATGCTGGAGCTGGTGCGCAGCATCAGCCCGGCCGACATGAACTGCCTGTTCGTGCGCCAGCCGCGCTCGCTGGGCCTGGGCCATGCCGTGCTGTGTGCCGAGCCGCTGGTGGGCAACGAGCCCTTTGCCGTGCTACTGGCCGACGACCTGATGGTGGGCGAGCCTGGCGGCCCCGGCGTGATGGCGCAGATGACATCGGCCTTCCACAAGCAGGGCCGCTCCCTGCTGGCCGTGCAGGAAGTGCCGCTGGAGCAGACCAAGCGCTATGGCATCGTGGCTGGCGAGCCGGCCGGCGGTTCGCTGATGCGCATCGAGAAGATCGTCGAAAAGCCCGCGCCCGAGAAGGCCCCCTCGCGCATGGGCGTGGCTGGCCGCTACGTGCTGACACCGGCCATCTTCGAGGAGATCCGCAACCAGCCCAAGGGCGTGGGCGGCGAGATCCAGCTGACGGACGCCATCGAACGCCTGATGGCCCATGAAGCCGTCTACGCCTTCCAGTACCAGGGCAAGCGCTACGACTGCGGCAGCAAGGAAGGCTTTTTGCAGGCCACGGTGGAACTGGCGCTGCAGCATGAGGACGTGGGTGCGAGCTTCCGCGAATACCTGCAGGGCCTGAGCATCTGAGGCCCGGCCTCAGAGCCGCCCTGCCCCATGCAAAAGGCCTGCGAAAGCAGGCCTTTTTCTTTGGAGCGAACCGCGTGCAGCCGCTCAGCGCCGACGCAGGATATGGATGAACTCCGCACCCACGGTCTGCTGCTCCACCAGTTCATTGCCGGTCTGCTTGGCAAAGGCCTGGAAGTCGCGCAGCGAGCCCGTGTCGGTGGCCACCACCTTGAGCAGCTGGCCGCTGTCCAGTTCGGCCAGCGCCTTCTTGGCCTTGAGAATGGGCAGCGGGCAGTTGAGCCCGCGCGTGTCGATTTCCTTGTGAATTTCCATCGGATGCACCTCTTGAGCCTGGGATTCTAGGCGGCATCGCGGCTGAGGCCGGCAGCAGTGTCTTGATCGGCGCGACTCGCTTCAGCCTCCTGGGCCTGCTCGGCACGCTTCCAGAAGTCACGGATCACAGGATCATGCCCCCGGCTGCGCAGCCACTTGGCCAGCGCCATGCCGGTGCCCGAAGGCCAGGCCTGGACTTTCTCGGGCTCCAGCAGGCGGTACTCGAGCAGCTCGGGCGACAGCCGCACCTGGCCGCTGGCGCGCACATGGAAGGCGATGATCACCTGGTTCATGCGAAGGAACTCATGCACGCTGATCAGCTCCAGCGACTCGGCCTGCAGGCCGGTTTCCTCCGCCACCTCGCGTGCCACGCCCTCCTCGGGCGATTCGCCGGCTTCCATGAAGCCCGTGATCAGGCCGAAGACCTTCTCGGGCCAGGCCGCATTGCGCGCCAGCAGCACCTTGCCGTCCAGCTCCACGATGGCGGCCAGCACCGGCGTGGGATTGTTCCAGTGCGTCCAGCCGCACTCGGGGCAGCGCAGGCGCGATACATCGCCGCCGTCCTCGGCCTGGATCACCCACTGCAGGGGCGTTGCGCAGTGCGTGCAATAGCGGGTTTCATAGTGCATGGGGCTGTTCCTGGTTTTTTGCTGTCCTGGCTCAATGCAAACAGGAAGGCCCGCCGGAAGGCGGGCCTGTCGCTGTGTCAGGCGGGGAAGACGCCCGTGGACAGATAGCGGTCGCCGCGGTCGCAGACCACGAAGACGATGGTGGCGTTGTTCTCGCGCTCGGCAATCTGCTGGGCCACCCAGCAGGCGCCCGCCGCAGAGATGCCGGCAAAGATGCCTTCCTCGCGCGCCAGGCGGCGCGCCATGTCCTCGGCATCGTCCTGGCCGACGAGCACGGTCTCGTCGATCAGCGAGGCGTCGTAGATCTTGGGCATGTATTCCTCGGGCCACTTGCGGATGCCGGGGATGCGCGAGCCCTCGGCCGGCTGGGCGCCCACGATGCGGATGGCAGGGTTCTTTTCCTTGAGGAACTTCGCCACGCCGGTGATCGTGCCCGTGGTGCCCATGGCGCTCACGAAATGCGTGATCTCGCCGCCGGTCTGCTCCCACAGCTCGGGGCCCGTGGTCTCGTAGTGGATGCGCGGGTTGTCGGGGTTGCCGAACTGGTCGAGCACCACGCCCTTGCCCTGGGCCACCATCTGGTCGGCCAGATCGCGCGCGTATTCCATGCCGCCGCTCTTGGGCGTGAGGATCAGCTCGGCGCCATAGGCCTTCATCGTCTGGGCACGCTCGATGGACAGGTCCTCGGGCATGATCAGCACCATCCGGTAGCCCTTGATCGTGGCGGCCATGGCCAGCGCAATGCCGGTATTGCCCGAGGTGGCCTCGATCAGCGTGTCGCCGGGCTTGATGTCGCCGCGCTCTTCGGCGCGGCGGATCATCGACAGGGCCGGCCTGTCCTTGACCGAACCAGCCGGGTTGTTGCCTTCCAGCTTGCCCAGCACCACGTTGCCACGTTCCTGGCGAGACTGCGCACCGATGCGCTGCAATGCCACCAGGGGCGTGCGGCCGATGGCGTCTTCGATGGTCGGATAAATTTTCATAGCCTCACACTGTGCCATAATTCGCCCCTGCGCTAAGTAGCCCGGGTGGTGAAATTGGTAGACGCAGGGGACTCAAAATCCCCCGCCGCAAGGCGTGCCGGTTCGATTCCGGCCCCGGGCACCAGAGATTACGTAGCCGAAAAAGCAGTCCCCTGCTTTTTCGGCTATTTCTTTTCCGGCCGCTGTCTTCACAGCGTCCGCACAAACCTCAAGCCCCTTTGCATCCAGCCGTGTTCAACGGCTGCACTGCATTTCAAGGCCTTCCAGCCTGCACCGATCCTGCGTCCTCATGCCTTGGGCGGGATGACGCCTGCGCGCTTTTCGCCGCACAGGGCCCAACCTGTGTACAACTTTGGCATCAACCGCCTCTCAAGGCCTGCCAGGCCTGGACCTTAGCCCATGCTGAAGCCTGCTTGAAGCAGCACCATCCCAGCCCGCAAGCAGGGCTGCAGCCCTGCGTCAAATTCAGCACTTTCCCTCTGAAAACCGCCACTTGCACCACCGTCATGCAGCCCTTGCCCAGCGCGAGCACCAGCCCGGTGCGCCCACGGTTCGGTCCTGTAAAAGCCCATGAAAAAAGCCACCCTGAGGTGGCTTTCTTTCTCCACAGATCCATTGAACAACCCTGTGGATAATCAGTGAACAGCAAGTGAACGAGGCGTCCAAGTGCTTGCATTCACTGGCCGCAGGCTAAGCTGCCTGCAAATCAGGCAACCTCCAGATCCAAGGGAAAACCCTCGATTCGGAAGGCGCCTGACACACCTCGCCTCAGGCATCCGTGCGGCGGATCTGCGCGCGCCCTGCCGCCGTGATGTGCCATTGATGGCTGCTGTCCACTTCGACCAGTCCACGCTCGCGCAGCCTCTTGGACAGATGCTCGCGCGCCGCGCTTTCCAGCGACACGGGCTCGCCCATCTCCAGCTTCTTGAGCACTTCGAGTTCATCCACCGTCGGCTCGTACACGGGTGCGTGATATGTGGTTTCGGCCATCGCTACTCCTTCGCTATTCAAAATCTCATGCCCCAGGACTCTAGGGGGCACGGATGCAAACATAGCCTTGGCCCGGGAGCCGCGCAATCGGTGGCCGCACCTTTTTTCGAGTTGTGGGCGATGATTGCACGCTTTGCGGCGGCGTCCCACAGGCGCCAGGGCCAGGCCCCGGCCTGACAACGGGCGATCCACGCTCTTGCCGCACCCGCCCCATTGGCCGCTCCCTCACCATCTGACCCAGGAATTCAGGTTTTCATGCTGTACGCCATCACCGCCTTGTTCGCCTTCCAGTTGCTGGGGGAGGCCATCGTCCAGCTCACGGGGCTGCCGCTTCCGGGCGCGCTCGTGGGCACGCTGCTGCTGCTGGGGGCGCTGCTGCTGCACGGCCACCTGCCCGAGTCGCTGGAGAAGGCCGCCGGCGTGCTGCTGCAGAACATGATGCTGCTGTTCATTCCCGTCATTGCAGGCGTGATGCTGGAGTTCGACCGGCTGTCGCGCGAATGGCAGCCCTTTGTGATCGCCTGCGTGGCAGGTGCGGCCATTACCTTCCTGGCCACGGCCTTCACCTTCCGCTGGTGCCTGGAGCGCCAGCGCGCCCGCGAAGCGGCTGCCAGCCAGGGAGACAAGGCATGAGCGCGCTCGCCACCCACTGGCACAGCGCCTGGCAGTCGCTGTCCGGCAATGCCTCCACCGCCCATCTGCCCTGGCTGGTGCTGACGATGGCCGTCTACCTGGCGGCCATGGCGCTGTACCGCAGAAGCGGCAACCATCCGCTTCTGATTCCTGTCTTCACGGCCGTGGTCGTCATCGTGGGCGTGCTGCTGGCCACGGGCACCTCCTATGCCAGCTACCGCAGCGGCGTCTCGCTGCTGGGACTGCTGGTCGGCCCGGCCACCGTCGCGCTGGCAATTCCGCTGTACGCCCAGCGCGAGCGCATACGCGCGCTGTGGCTGCCCATCAGCGTGGCACTGGCCGTGGGCTGCGTGGTGGCGTTGCTGTCGGCACTGCTGATCGGCTGGAGCCTGGGAGCAACGGTGCAGACGCTGGTGACGCTGGCGCCCAAGTCGGCCACCATTCCCATCGCCCTGCCCATGGCCGAGCGCTTTGGCGGGCCGGCCTCGCTGGCGGCCGTGGCCGTGGCCATCACCGGCATTGCGGGCACGATGATGGCGCCGCTGCTGATCCGCCTGGTGCGCAGCGATGACCCGGCCGTGCAGGGTTTTGCCCTGGGTCTTACGGCCCACGCCATTGGCACGGCACGCGCGCTGCAGGTGAATCCGACCATGGGCGCCTTCTCGGCCCTGGCCATGGGCCTGAACGGCGTGGCCACGGCCGTGGTCATGCCGCTGTGCCTGGCCGTGCTGCCCTGGTTTTGAGCGAGATTGCGGGTTTTCCCCAGAGACACCCCCACAAGCCTGTGGACAAGCGCCGCCAGCAGCAAGGATAAGTCAGTTAAGTGACTGTCATCGTTGAACAATCCAAAGCCTGCTTAATTTTCAGGCAGGCCGGTGCTCCCTGGCGCGCTGCTGCAGCCATGAAGAGAACACGCGCAGGGCGGGCGCGGGTTGCGCATCGGGCGCCAGGGCCGGCGTGACCAGGTAGTAGGCACGGTTGCCGCGCAGTGGCTGGGGGCAGGCAATGATGAGGTCGCCGCGCGCCAGTTCCTGCTCGATCAGCATGGGTGGCATCAGCGCCACGCCCAGGCCCTGGCTGGCCGCCACGGCCAGCATGGAGAACAGCTCCAGCCGCATGCCGTCCAGCGCGCGCGGCGCGGCCACGCCCATGGCATCGAACCACTGCTGCCAGCCGTAGGGCCGCGTGCTTTGCTGCAACAGCGGCATCCGGGCCACGATGTCCGCCCCCACGGGCAGCCAGGCGCGGCCCGGCTCGCGCGCCTGGGCCGTGGCCAGCAGTTGCGGGCTGCACACGGGAACGACCTCTTCGTCCATCAGCCATTGCGCCTGCACACCGGGCCAGCGCGCCACCTGCTCGGGCGTGCCTGCATAGAGCGCGGCGTCGAACACGGTATCGGCAAACAGGAAGGGCCGCGTCTGCACGTCGATGTGCACCGTGACCTCGGGATGCTCGCGCGCCAGCTGCGGCAGGCGCGGCAGCAGCCAGCGCGTGGCGAAGGTGGGCACGGCCGCCAGGTTGAGCGGCCCGCCTTCGCCCTGGTGGGCCATGATGTCCAGCGTGTCGCGCTCCAGGCCGTGCAGCCAGCGCGAGACCTGCTGTGCGTACTGCGTGCCCGCCTCCGTCAACAGCACGCCGTGGCGCGTGCGCCGGAACAACTGCACGCCCAGGAACTCCTCCAGCGCAATGATCTGGCGCGAGACGGCGCTTTGCGTGAGCGACAGCTCCTGCGCCGCACGCGTGTAGCTGATGTGGCGGGCGGCCGATTCGAAGCAGGCCAGGGCTTGGGTGGATGGCAGGGCTCTACGCATATCTCATGAATTCAATGCACTTCAGAGCCTCACATCATAGGGAATAACCCGCAACAACCCATTCATACATGCGTTTTACGCATTCATGGATGAACAAACATCGTTTGCGCCACGCGCAGGCCCGCTTCTAAGATGCGTCGCAACAACGCTCCATGGCCACAGCCTGCCCGGCTTTGGCATATGGCAGCGACCCGCCCTTGACCTCTTTGTTTTTTGGAGAAACCACGCCATGGCCCGCAACAGCTTCCAATGGGATGACCCCTTCCAGCTCGACCAGCAACTGAGCGAAGACGAGCGCATGATCCGCGACGCGGCACATGCCTACTGCCAGGAGAAGCTGGCCCCCCGCGTGCTGGAAATGTTCCGCCACGAAAAGTCCGACGTGAGCATCTTCCGCGAGATGGGCGAGCTGGGCCTGCTGGGCCCCACCATCCCCACGCAATACGGCGGCGCCGGCCTGAACTACGTCAGCTACGGCCTGGTGGCGCGCGAGATCGAGCGCGTGGACTCGGGCTACCGCTCCATGGCCAGCGTGCAAAGCTCGCTGGTGATGGTGCCCATCAATGAATTCGGCACCGAAGACCAGAAGAACAGGTACCTGCCCAAGCTGGCCAGCGGCGAGTTCATCGGCTGCTTCGGCCTGACCGAACCCGACCACGGCTCCGACCCCGGCAGCATGTCCAGCCGCGCCTACAAGGTGGACGGCGGCTACCGCCTCAAGGGCAACAAGATGTGGATCACCAACAGCCCCGTGGCCGACGTGTTCGTGGTCTGGGCCAAGGAAGTGACCGAGGACGGCCATGTGGGCGAGATCCGCGGCTTCATCCTGGACAAGGGCATGAAGGGCCTGTCGGCCCCGGCCATCCACGGCAAGGTGGGCCTGCGCGCCTCCATCACGGGCGAGATCGTGATGGACGACGTCTTCGTTCCCGAGGAAAACGCCTTCCCCGAGGTGCGCGGCCTCAAGGGCCCCTTCACCTGCCTGAACAGCGCACGCTTCGGCATCGCCTGGGGCGCCCTGGGCGCAGCCGAGTTCTGCTGGCACACGGCGCGCCAGTACACGCTGGACCGCAAGCAGTTCGGCCGCCCCCTGGCTGCCAACCAGCTGATCCAGAAGAAGCTGGCCGACATGCAGACCGAGATCACCCTGGGCCTGCAGGCCGCGCTGCGCGTGGGCCGCATGAAGGACGAGCACCAGAACGTGATCGAGATCACCTCGCTGATCAAGCGCAACAACTGCGGCAAGTCGCTGGACATCGCCCGCATGGCGCGCGACATGATGGGTGGCAACGGCATCAGCGACGAGTTCGGCGTGGCCCGCCATCTGGTCAACCTGGAAGTGGTCAACACCTACGAGGGCACGCACGATGTGCATGCGCTGATCCTGGGCCGGGCCCAGACCGGCATCGCAGCTTTTGCCAACTGACCCCCTGAGGCGCTTCGCGCCTTCCCCCTTCTCGCTTCGCGGAGGGGGACGACGCCCTCGCCGCGAGGCGGCTCTTGCTCGGCGTCTCTCGCTTGGGCAGCGTCCGTCTCGCACGCTATGGGGGATGGAAGCTCAAGCACTCAGCTGAACTACCAGCGGCATCGGGCGCGCTCATATTTCTTCCCTCTCATGTCCTCCACATCCTCCGCGCCGGCCGCATTGGCTGGCATCAAGGTGCTTGATCTTTCCCGCGTGCTGGCTGGGCCCTGGTGCACGCAGACGCTGGCCGACCTGGGTGCCGATGTGATCAAGGTCGAGCGGCCCGTGGCCGGCGATGACACGCGCCACTGGGGGCCTCCGTTCCTGCCGCGCGACGATGGGCAGGCCACGCAGGAGGCCAGTTATTTCACGGCCTGCAACCGCAACAAGCGCTCGGTCACCATCGACATGTCCACCCCCGATGGGCAGCAGCTGATTCGCCAGATGGCGGCCGGGGCCGATGTGCTGGTGGAGAACTTCAAGGTCGGTGGCCTGGCGCAGTACGGGCTGGACTACGAAAGCCTCAAGGCGCTCAACCCTCGCCTGATCTATTGCTCGGTCACGGGTTTCGGCCAGACCGGCCCGTATGCCGAGCGCGCGGGCTACGACCTCATGGTGCAGGCCATGTGCGGGCTGATGAGCATCACCGGCCATGCCGACGAGGCGCCCGGAGGCGGCCCTCTCAAGGTGGGCGTGGCCGTGATCGATGTCTTCACGGGCCTGTATGCCAGCAATGCCATCCTGGCTGCGCTGCATGCGCGCCAGGCCTCGGGCCGGGGCCAGCACATCGACATGGCCCTGCTCGACGTGGGCATGGCCGTGCTGGCCAACCAGGCCGCCGGCTTTCTGGCCACGGGCGAATCGCCAGGCCGCGCCGGCAACATCCACCCCAGCCTGGCGCCCTACCAGGACTTCGCCACGGTCAACGGCAACGTGCTGCTGGCCATTGGCAATGACGGGCAGTTCGCGCGCTTTTGCGCCGCCGTCGGCGAAGCCGGCTGGGCGCAGGACGAGCGCTTTGCCACCAACACCGCGCGCGTGCGCAACCGCCAGGCGCTGCTGGAGCGGATGGTGCCCCTCATGAAGACACGCGGCACGGCCGAATGGATTGCGCTGCTGGAAGACAAGGCCGTGCCCTGCGGCCCCATCAACACCATCGCCCAGGCCTTCGATGACCCGCAGGTGCGTGCACGCGGCATACGCGTCGAGCTGCCGCGCGAGGCCGGCGACGGCATCTCGCGCATCGCCGGCGTGGCCAGCCCCATGCGCCTGAGCGATACCCCGCCCGTGCTGCGCAGCGCACCGCCCTCCCTGGGCCAGCACACCGATGAAGTGCTGGGCGAGCTGGGCATTGCGCCCATGGCCATCCAGGCGCTGCGCTCGCGCGGCGTGGTCTGATCGCCAGCGCCGCGCAACACCTCCTCCACATTTCTCAGCCCAAGCACCGCCATACGAATGTCCTAAAGAATCACGCCCTCCCACCCGTCGGTGCCTCACAACAAACGTCCACAACATCCATTCAAGGAGACAACACCATGACTCACACCTCCCGCATCGCGCTCGCCGGCATCCTCGGCGCCCTCGCGCTTTCGGGCGCAGCCCATGCCCAGGGCTACCCCACCAAGCCCATCAAGCTGCTCGTGCCCTTCGCGGCCGGCGGCACCACCGACCTGATCGCGCGCATCGTGGCCGAGCCGCTGGGCCGTGCCCTGGGCCAGCCCGTGGTGGTCGAGAACAAGGGCGGCGGCGGCGGCAGCATCGGCGCGGCCGAGACGGCGCGCTCCCAGCCCGATGGCTACAGCCTGGGCATCGCCACCGTGTCCACCACGGCCACCAACCCGGCGATCAACCCCAAGATCCCGTACAACGTGCTGACCGACTTCACGCCCATCGTGAACATCGCGGCCACGCCCAACATCATTGCGGCCAACCCCAAGTTCGCGGGCAAGAACTACCAGGAGTTCCTGGCCGAGGTGAAGAAGAACCCCGGCAAGTACTCCTACGCCTCGCCCGGCAACGGCAGCATCACCCATCTGATGATGGAGATGTTCAAGCTGTCCACGGGCACCGACATCACCCACGTGCCCTACCGTGGCAGCGGCCCCGCGCTGAACGACGCCGTGGCCGGCCAGGTTCCGCTGATCTTCGACAACCTGCCCTCCGCCCTGGGCTTCGTCAAGGAAAAGCGCCTGGTGCCCATCGTGGTGGCCGCGCCCCAGCGCCTTGCCGCCCTGCCCGATGTGCCCACCTTCAAGGAAGTGGGCCTGTCCCCCGTCAACCGCATGGCCTACTACGGCATCGTCGGCCCCAAGAACCTGCCGCGCGACATCGTGGACAAGGTCAACGCCGCCACGCGCAAGGTGCTGCAGGACCCGGCCATCAAGAAGCGCATCGAGGAAACCGGCTCGCTGATCGTGGCCGACACGCCCGAGCATTTCTTTGAAGAGATCAAGGCCGAACTGGCGGTCTACAAGGACGTGGTGCAAAAGCAGAACCTGACGATGGATTGAGCCTGCGCGTCACCCACTGACCATCCCCGCCACGGCGGGGATTTTTTCAGGCTTCGCCAGCGGCAGGCGACAGCAACGCCTCGCACACCTCACACAGGCGCTCAGCCAGGCGCCGCCCCGGCGCCGACAACTGGGCCCGCACGTGCAGTGCCACTTCCACATCAGGCACGGGGGCGAAGCCGGCCATGCCGTCGAGCAGGCGGTGGCCGGGCCCGACCAGCCGGCGCGGTAGCAGGCTGATGCCCAGGCCCTGTTCCACGGCGGCTTCCAGGCTCGCCAGGCTAGCGCTCACATAGGCCAGGCGCCAGCGCCGGCCGGCGGCATCCAGCGCATGCGTCATCTCGCTGCGGTACAGGCCGCCCTGCGGAAATACCACCAGAGGCAAGGGATCCATCCCGTGGCAGGGATGCCGCGCACTGTCTATCCAGGCCAGCGGTTCGGGCCAGCGCGCCATGCCGGGCGTGCTGCCGCTGCGCTGCTTGACGATGGCCAGGTCCAGCTCGCCGGCCTGCAGTTGCTGCCATATCGCCTGCGACAGCCCGCTGGTCAGCTCCAGGCGCAACTGCGGCTGGCTGCGCGCCAGCGCGCCCAAGGCGGGCATCAAGGCATGGCCGGCAAAGTCCTCGGGAACACCGATGCGCAGCACGGCTTCGGTGGCGCCAGCCAACTGCTCCACGGCCTCGTCCATGAGGGCCAGGATGCGTTGCGCATAGGCCAGCAAGCGCTCTCCTTCCAGCGTGCATTCCACATGGCGCCCGCTGCGGTCCAGCAGCGTGCAGCCCATTTGCTCCTCCAGCCTGCGGATCTGCTGGCTGACCGTGGACTGGGTCAGGTGCACGCCCTGCGCCGCGCGCGTGAAGCTGCCGGTTTCGGCCACGGCGCAGAAGCTGCGCAGCAGGGTGGGGTCTATGGAAGAGGGTTGCATGGGGCGTGGGCGGATTTCAGTGGCTTTGTCACTGCCCAGCATTTGATCATTTAATTTTCCAATTGATGCCCCCCGTCCTAGACTGCGACCTCAGCTCCCGATTGCCCAGCCATCCCCATGCAAGAACAAGAACACATCCGCCTGCTGCGCCATGCCGTGCAGCTGGCGCACGACAACCGCCTGCGGGGCGGCCGGCCCTTCGGCGCCCTGCTCGCGCGCGACGGGCAGATTCTGTCCACGGGCGTCAACGAGATCGTGCAAAGCCATGATCCCAGCGCCCATGCCGAAATGCAGGCGCTGCGCGCAGGCACGCGCGCTCAGGCCAACCCCAGCCTGGCTGGCTGCACCATCTACGCCAGCGGCCACCCCTGCCCCATGTGCCTGGCGGCGTTGGTGATGGCCGGGGCCGAGCAGGTCTTCTTCGCCTTCGACAACGCGGATGCCCAGCCTTACGGCCTGTCCAGCGAAGGCGCCTACCAGCGGCTGCGCATGCCGCTGCAGCCACCACCGCTGCCCCTGACGCGGCTGGACACGGGCATCACGGCGGCCCAGCTGTATGGCAACGCCCCCTGGGCCTGAAGCCATGTCGTCCATTGCGCCTGCACGCACCGAGGCGCCTGCCGCAGCGCACGCCATTCCAACGGCGCTGTGGCTGGCCACCGTGGTCCTGGTCACGCTGAACCTGCGCCCGTTTCTCACGGCCATCGGCCCGCTGGGCCCGCAGATACAGTCCGCCACGGGCATGGATCTGTCCACGCTGTCCTGGCTGACGCTGCTGCCCATGGCGTTGATGGGCGTGGGCGCCTGGCTGGCCCCGGCCGCGCTGCGGCACCTGGGTCCGCGCCGCGCCGTGGTCGGGTCCTTGGCGGTGATTGCACTGGGCTGCGCGCTGCGCGTGGCGGGCTCCAGTGCTGCCACCCTGCTGGCCACGGCCGCGCTGTGCGGCGCTGGCGTGGCCCTGGTGCAAGGCGTGCTGCCGGGCCTGATCAAGCGCCAGTCGCCCGCACGCATGGCCCAGATGATGGGGCTGTACTCGGCCGCGCTCATGGGCGGCGGCGCCCTGGGCGCCCAGATTTCGCCGCTGGCCGTGCAATGGGGACTGGACTGGCGCTTTGCACTGGCGCTCTGGACTGCGCCCGCCCTGCTGGCCCTGGCGCTGGCGCGGCATGCGCTGAGCACATTGCCGGGTCCGGCACCCATGGCGACCCATGCCTCGCAAGACACCGGCTGGCTGCGCCAGCGCCCGCGCACCTGGCTGCTGATGGCCTGCTTCGGCCTCATCAATGGTGGCTATGCGGCCATGGTGGCCTGGCTTGCGCCCTTCTACCAGACGCACGGCTGGAGCCCCGCGCAAAGCGGCGGCCTGGTCGCCCTGCTGTCGGTGGCCCAGGCCAGCGCCGCGCTGGGACTGCCCGTGCTGGCTGCGCGCCATGCCGACCGGCGGCCATGGCTGGGGTTCACGCTGCTGTGCCAGATCATCGGCCTGGCCGCGCTGGCCTGGTGGCCTGATGCAGCGCCGCTGCTCAACATCGTCATCCTCGGCATCGGCCTGGGTGGCTGCTTCGCGCTGATGATGGTGGTGGCGCTCGACCATCTTCCCCACCCCACGCAGGCCGGTGCGCTCAACGCGCTGATGCAGGGCGGCGGCTTTCTGATTGCGGCGCTGGCGCCCTATGTGATCGCCCGGCTGCACCAGTTCACGGGCGGATTCGGCGCCGGCTGGCTGGCCCAGATGGCCGCCGTGCTCGTGGTCTGCGTGCTGGTGTCACGCCTGGCGCCGCAGCGCTACGCCCAGGCCATGCGGGCACCCGGCGACTGACCCGCCTCAGTGCGCGGCCTGGAAGCCGGCCGACCAGCGCACGAAGGCCCAGATGCACCAGGCCAGGCCCAGCGCCACCAGGCCGCCGCCGATCCAGCCGATGTTCTGCATGCCCGCATGCATGCTGACCTGGCTGCCCAGCAGCGCACCGCCGCCAATGCCGATGTTGAAGATGCCCGAGAACATGGACATGCCCACATCGGTAGCGTCGGCCGCCAGCTTGAGCACCTGGGACTGCATGGCCAGGGCAAAGCAGATCATGGCGACACCCCAGACCGAGCTCATCACGTAGAGCGATGCCTCATGGCCCGAGGCCGGCACCAGCATCAGCAGGCTGGCCGACAGCACGCCAATGGCGGCCAGCAGAAAGCCGCGCGGATGGCGCAGGCCCCACCAGCTGAACATCACGCTGCCCACGATGCCCATGCCGCCGTACAGCAGCAGCACGGCCGTGGTCACCTTGCCCTCGAAGCCCGCGATGTCCTGCACGAAGGGCTCGATATAGCTGTAGGCCGTGAACTGCCCGGTGATCACGACCACCAGCAGGATGTAGATGGACAGCAGCGCCGGGCGGCGCAGCAGCATGGGCACGCTGGCCAGGTTGCCCGCGTTCTCGCTGGGCAGGCGCGGCAGCAGCCGGGCCAGGGCCACCATGACGATGGCGGCCACCCCGCCCACGGCCAGGAACGTCGTGCGCCAGCCCAGCCATTCGCCCACGATGCGGCCCAGCGGAATGCCCAGCACCATGGCCATGGAGGTGCCGGTGGCCAGCAGGCTCAGCGCCACGGCCTTCCTGCCGGGCGGCGCCACGCGCACGGCCAGCGAGGCAGTGATGGACCAGAACACCGCATGCGACAGCGCAATGCCGATGCGGCTGACCATGAGCGAGGCAAAGCTCCAGGCCACGCCCGACAGCACATGGCTGGCCACGAACAGCGCGAACACGCCCATCAGCAGCTTGCGCCGCTCCACATTGCGCGTGAGCAGCATGAAGGGCAGCGAGGCCAGGGCCACGATCCAGGCATAGATGGTCAGCATCAGCCCGACCTGCTCGGTGGGCATGCCAAAGCTCGCGCCAATGCTGCTGAGCAGGCCCACGGGCACGAACTCGGTGGTATTGAAGACGAAGGCACCCAGCGCCAGCGCGATCACGCTGAGCCAGGCCTGGGCGGCCGTGGGTGTGGATGACGCGGAAACGGAGCCGGCCGCAGCGGAGACGGAAGGGGGCATGGGGAACGTGGGGCCTTTTTTGTTGCAGCGCAATATTGTGCTGCGCCATGCGACCGCCTGATGTCAGCCGCCGCGCAGGCCCCAGTGCCGCCAGGGGGACTCAGGCGGGCGGCAGGTGGCAGACGGCCTCGATGTTGTGGCCGTCGGGGTCGAGCACGAAGGCCGCGTAATAGTCGTCGTGGTAGTGCGGTCGCAGGCCGGGCTCGCCGTTGCAGCGCCCGCCTGCCGCCAGGGCCGCCGCATGGAAGTCGTCGACCATGTGGCGGTTGTCCACGCGGAAGGCCACATGGATGGGCGGCTGGTTGGGCGTGCCCCCGCTGATCCAGAAGTCGGGCTTGGGCGGCTCGCCGAAGCCCGCAGTGTCCGTATGGCCCGTGACTTCGGCAGAAAGCTCCATGAGGATTTCATAGCCCAGCGGCGCCAGGGCGCGTGCATAGAAATCCTTGCTGCGCTCGAAGTCCGATACGAGGATTCCCGTGTGGTCGATCATGGCTGTGCTCCTGCCTGTTCATGACGGACACCAGCATGCCATGGAGACCGCTGCGGCACCAGTGGACTGGCGCAGGTGTTCAGTAAGCGACGGTGAAACGCTGGCGCAGGTGCAAGCCCTTGTCCAGCGCGTCGACCAGGGCCACGGCCAGGTCCGCCGCCGAAATCGTGCCCGGCTGGCCATCGGCCTGCATCAGCGGCTCATCCTTGCCCGTGCGGTATTGGCCCGTGCGTTCGCCATGGTCGCCCAGGTGCAGGGCAATGGGCGGGCTCAGCATCGTCCAGTCCAGGCCCTGCTCCTTTTGCAGATCGGTGAGGGCATCGCGGGCAGCCGAGGCGCCGGGCTTGATGGCGGCCGGGAACTCGGGCGTGTCCACCAGTTGCTTGCCGGGTGCGATGTAGAGGCTGCCTGCGCCGCCGACCACCAGGTAGCGCTTGATGCCGGCCGCCTTGGTGCCCGCCACGATGGCGCGCGAGCCGCGCATGAAGTCCTCGTAGATGTCGGGATTGCCCCAGCCCGCGTTGTAGGCGCTGACCACGGCGTCCGCGCCCGCCACGGCGCGCTGCACGGCGGCGGCGTCCAGTACATCGGCCTGCACGGCATGCAGCCGCGGCTGGGCCGCCAGCTTGGCGGGGTCGCGCACCAGGGCCACGACCTCATGGCCGCGCTGCAGCAGCTCCTTCAATACCGCCGAACCCACAAAGCCGGTTGCGCCAATCAATGCCACTTTCATCTTCGGTCCTTTATGGCGCCAGGGCGCCTGTTCACGATGGCATTGAGATTACGCCGTTCACAATGCATGCGGTAGACGGCAATTTTTACCAAGACCTTGAAGTGCAGCTTCACAATACAGCCCATGGATGACTACAAACGCATGGCCGTTTTCGCCGCCGTGGTGCAGCACGGCTCCATGAGCGCCGCCGCGCGTGCCCTGGGCATGAGCCCCTCGGCCGTGAGCCAGCAGGTGCGCCAGCTCGAACGCGATGGCGGCGTCACCCTGCTGCACCGCTCCACCCGGCAGATTGCGCTGACCGACACGGGCGACCGCTACTACCAGCAGTGCGCCGCCATGGCCCAGGCCGCCAGCCAGGCGCGGGCCGAGCTGGCGGCCGCGCGCGACGAGCCAGGCGGCGAGCTGCGCCTGTCAGCCACCGTGGGCTTTGCCCGCCACATCGCGCCGGCCCTGGGCCACTGGCTGGCCCGGCACCCCGCACTGCGCCTGCACCTGGATGTGGACGACGCGCCCATCGACCTCATACAAAGCCGCATCGACCTGGCCTTGCGCTTCGGCCGGCTGGCCGATTCCGGCTGGGCCGCCCGGCGCCTGGGCGCCATGCGCAACTGGCTGTGCGCCTCGCCCGCATGGATACAGGCCCAGGGTGGCGGCGTGGCCTGGCGCCACCCGGCACCGCTGGCCAGCATGCGCTGGCTGGGCCTGGCGCGCGAGGGCCAGGGCCAGGCCCTGCGTGCCGAGGCGCGCCACCCTGACACGGGCGAGACCTACAGCCTGCAGGTGCTGCCGCATGTGGCCAGCAACAACCAGCTGTCCATCCAGCAGATGTGCGAGGCGGGCCTTGGCCTGGCCCTGCTGGGCAGCATGGACGTGGCCGACACGGTGGCCGAAGGCCGCCTGGTGCGCCTGCTGCCCGACTGGGACTTCGGCGGCCTGGACATCTGGGCCGTCACCCCGCAGCGCCAGGCCCAGCCCGCCAAGGTGCGCCAGGCCATCGCTGCCTTGCAGGCCTATCTGGCCCGGTTGCCGGGCGTGGTCGATGCGCCGGCCCCGGCCTGAGGATCATGGACAGCGCACGAAAAAAAGCCCGCACGGGGCGGGCATGAAAACGAAGGAAGGACGCTCGCTCAGTCGAGGGCTGTCTTCTGGCCGTTCTTGAACACGCTCAGCGTGTACGAGGGGTTCTTCATCTCGCCGTTCTTCTCGAAGGCGATCTTCGAGGTCACGCCCGAGTAGTCGGCCTTCTGCAGGAAGGGGATGTAGACCTTGGGGTCCCAGGAGTTGGCGCGCTTCATGGCGTCGGCCAGCATCATGGTGGCGTCGTAGAAGTACGGGCTGTAGACCTGGAACTGGCCGGGGTACTTGGCGTCGTAGCGCTTTTTCCATTCCGTGCCGCCGGGCATCTTGGCCAGCGAAGCGCCGCCATCGGCGCAGATCACGTTGTCCAGCGGCTTGGCACCGGCCGCCACCTTGGCCAGCTCGGGCACGCAAAGGCCGTCGCCGCCGAAGTACTTGGCATCGTTCAGGCCCAGCTGGGCCATCTGGCGCAGCATGGGGCCGGCCTGGCCGTACATGCCGCCGTAGAAGATGCCATCGGGCTTCTTGGCCTTGATCGAGGTCAGGATGGCCATGAAGTCCGTGGCCTTGTCGTTCGTGAACTCCGAGGCCACGACCTTCACGCCCAGCTTTTCCGCATCCTTCTTGAACACATTGGCCAGGCCCTGGCCATAGGCCGTGCGGTCATCGATGATGGCCACGGTCTTGAGCTTGAGCGTCTGCGCCGCGTACTTGGCCAGTGCCGCGCCCAGCGCGTTGTCATTGGCGATCACGCGGTAGGTGGTGTTCCAGCCGGGCTTGGTCAGGTCGGGGTTGGTGGCCGCGCCCGTGATCATGGGAATGCCGCAGTCCTGGAAGACCTTGGACGAGGGAATGGCCACGCCCGAGTTGAGGAAGGCCACGGCGCCGGCGACCTTGTCGTCGCACAGCTTCTGCGAAGCGGCCGTGCCCTGCTTGGGATCGGCCACATCGTCCTCGGCCACCAGCTGGAACTTGACCTTCTTGCCGGCGATCTCCATGCCCTTGGCATTGAGCTCGTCGATGGCCATGCGCACGCCGTTTTCGTTGTCCTTGCCGAAATTGGCCTGGGGACCGGACACCGGGCCGATGTGGCCGATGCGGATCACCTGCTCCTGGGCCATGGCCACGCCACCCATGCCGGCCACGACGGCCGCAATACACAACTTCCGGGACATCTTCATCGCGCACTCCTCAGTTGAAACAGGCCGTCACGTTATTCCCGTCATCGCGGCTTGGCAATGCCGCGTGACGGGGCCGCGACACTCGGCACCAACTCAGTGTTTACGAGCATCCGTCCCCACCCAAAGCTGTGCTGGGTGGCGCGCCGCAACCGGCGACGCAGGCGACGCTTACAACTCAGGCCGCGCGGGCCTGGCCCAGCGCCTGCACCTGGGCCAGCTGGTCCAGGGCCGCCAGGCAGGCATGGGCCACCTCCACGCCCTTCTTCACGAAGTGGGCGCGGAAGAACTCCACATGGTCGCCGTGCTCGTGGAAGTCGCGCGGCGTGAGCACGGCGGAGAACACGGGCACCTCGGTGTCGAGCTGCACGCGCATCAGCCCGTCGATCACGGCCGAGGACACGAACTCATGGCGGTAGATGCCGCCATTGACCACCAGAGCGCAGGCGACGATGGCGTCGAAGCGGCCAGTGTCGGCCAGCTTCTTGGCCAGCAGCGGGATCTCGAAGGCGCCGGGCACATTGAAGTGGCTGATGTTCTGCGCGGCCACACCCTGGGCCTGCAGCTCGGCCGCCATGGAGTCGCGCGCCTGGTGCACGACATCGGTATGCCAGCTCGCGCAGATGACGGCCACGCGGCTGCGGCCCGCGACGGCCCTCCACGGCGTGCCCGAGGCCGTGCCGTGTGCGGAGAAATTCAAGGAGACAGGAGTCTGATTCATGGTGCTCTTTCAAGATGAGACAAATGAATCAGGGCGCGCGCCATGGCGCCGCATGGCGCGGCGCAGCCCATGGGAAAACCATGGGCATGGCGCCTGCCATGCAGGTGCTGCGCGATCTCTTTCATCCGGACTGTGACCGTCGGCTCTGGCATCTCACCAGATCTGCTGACCCCGGCCGGCCTTGCGGCTTGCCGGGCGCTCGCGGGCTCCTGGACACATGCCGAACGACAGATCCAGATACCGCCGGTGGGGAATTTCGCCCCGCCCTGAGAACGCTGCTTTGCGGCGCACGGACTGCGCACCGCCAAAGACAGAGGCCATTCTAGCCGCGCCCGCAAGCCATTGCCGCAATCGGGGCGGCAGGCGCCCTTGCGCACCACGCCTGCGCAATTCATCTGGCAACACCTACAGAATATGGGCGAATTGCTATCAAAATAGAAGCTCCGCTGTCGCCCTTGTTGCCTTGCAAGGACGACCCAGGTCAACCAATACGGCCTGTCAAACGTCATAGGAAGAGATCCAGACAGGAAACACGCCTTTGCCCGGACCCCATACCATGCCCCGTTCCAACGCCCCCACCGCGCAGTCACACCAGCCGCGTGACCTGCGCCCCCTGCGCACGCTGCGCCTGCTGGCCGGCCTTGGCCTCGCCGCCCTGGTCACCGCCTGCGCCGTGCCGCCCGATGGCTACTCGGACATGGGCTCCGGCTACCCCAGCTATCCCAGCTATCCGACCTACCCCAGCTACCCCTCTGGCGGCGGCGTCATCTACCCCTCCTATCCCACGCAGCCCGCCTATCCCGACAACGGCTGGTACGAGCGCCAGCGCCTGCAGCGCGAGCGCGATCGCCTGCAGTACGAGCGCGAGCGCATTCAGCAGGAGCGCAACCGCGACGCCTGGCGCGACCGCCAGGAGCGCGAGCGTGAAATGCGCGAGCGCGACCGGGACCGTGACCGCCAGGCACAGGACCGCGACCGCCAGTTGCGCGAGCGCATGCAGGAGCAGCAGCGCCGCGAAGCCGAGCGCCAGCAGCGGGACCGCGAGCGCGACCAGGGCCAGCAGCAACGCGATCGTGAACGCCAGCAACGCGACCGGGAACAGCAGCAGCGTGACCGCGAGCAGCAGCAACGCGCCATCGAGCGCATGCAGCGCGAAAGCCAGGGCGGCGGCAACCCCTACCCCACGCAGGATCCGCGCCACTGGCGTTGAACGGCTGACCAGCGGCATATCCAGCCCCCTGCGCTGCGCACCATAATCGGCAATGCACCACATCCCTGTGCCGTTTGTGATGGGAAAGGAAACCGCCATGCACCGCACCCAAGACCTTTGCCAGCGCCGGGCGCTGGCGGCGCTTGTACCGATGCTTGCAACGCTGGTGGTGGCGCTCACCGCAGGCGCGGCCTCGGCCCAGGTCATCCGCTGCACGGACGCCAAGACCGGCCGCGTCACCTACACCAACAGCAGTTGCAAGGACGGCGAAAACCGCGTGCAGGTGCAGGAAGCCCCCAGCCCCGAAGAGCTGGAACGCGAGCGCGCGCAGTCCGCCGCCGCCATAGAGCGCAAGAACCAGCAACTGACCCGCGAAGAGGCCGAGCGCCGCGCACGCGCCCAGCAGCAGGAGCGCGAGGCGCGCAGCCGGCGCGAGCGCGAGAACTCGGCGCAGCGCGACAGCGGCGACTCACCTGCCTGCCAGCAGGCGCGCCGCCGTCTGGACACCATCCTGGCCGAGTCCAATCCCGATCCCGCCACCTGGGGCCCGCGCAGCCAGGCCGCCCAGCAGCAAATGGAAATGGCCTGCCTGGGCCCCAAGGCCTATGAGCAGCTGCAGCAATCGCGCGCATTGCAGCCCAATGCCATCAACCGGCCGTGGATCGTCGGGCGCCCCGTGCCGCCGCAGCCGCTGCCGCCTTCGGCACCCATCTCGCACTGCAACGTGTTCCGCTGCTACGACACCAACGGCGGCATCCATCCGCGCTGATTCACGCGCGCAGGCCCTGCTCCACGGTGGGGTAGCGCAGGCGCAGGCCCAGCTCGGCCTTCAGGCGCTGGTTGCGCAGGCGGCGTGACTCCCCCATGAAGCTCAGCAGGCTGGCCGGCAGCTCGCGCTGCGCCTGCTCGCGCGTGATGCGCGCGGGGCGCGGCAGGCCGTAGAGATCGGCCGCAAAGTCGAAATAGTCCCCCATGCGCAACTGCGTATCGTCGCTGGCGTGGTAGATGCGCTGCGGCCGGCCGCGCCACAGCGCCCGCACGCAGGCGCGGGCCAGGTCATCGGCATGGATGTGGTTGGTGTAGACATCCTCTGCGGCGCACAGCAGGGGCGTGCCGCGCAGCAGGCGCCCGCGCGGCGTACCGTTTTCCCGGTCCGGCGCATAGATGCCCGGGATGCGCAAAATGCTGGCGCGCAGGCCGCCGCGCCCGGCAAAGCGCACGGCACGCTCGGCGTTCACGCGGCGCTGGGCACGCGCCGTGGCCGGTGCGGGCGGGCGGCTTTCGTCGATCCAGGCGCCCTCGCAGTTGCCGTAGACACCGGAGGTCGAGCCATAGACCAGGCTAGCCGGCCGGCCGCGACGGCGCAGCACGCGCAGCAAAGCCGTGGTGCGCGGGTCCAGCCACCAGCCCTCTTCGCCGGCGGGCGGATTGGGCGGCGGCGCCAGGTGGACGACCCGCGTGGCCAGGCCGGCCAGACGGCGCAGCGTGGCTGGTGCGTCCAGATCGCCCAGCAGCGGCGTGATGCCGCGCCCGCGCAGATCCTGCAGGCGCTCGGCGCCACGCGTCAGGGCCAGCACGCGCGGGCCCCGTCGTGCGGCACCGGAGCGCGCGCCGGGCGCGCCCGCCAATGCACCAGCCACGCGCAGCCCCACGTCGCCGCAGCCGACGATGAGCACGCGTTCGCGTCGAAAGCGCGCCGGCAGCGCGCCCAATGGGTTTTGGTTTGAGGGCAAAATCCTGGCCTGTTGCGAGGGCGGCCACCCGCGCGCCGCCGGTCGCGGCAGCGGCATGTCCGTCCGGGAAAGAAGATCGCCGGCGCGCTCCACGCGCCCGCCAGCGCCCCCGAGGATACCGAGAACATGACCGAGATAGCCAACGCTTCCCACGAAATCACCGTACAGCCCAGCGGCCGCGCCTTCGCCACGCAGGGCAGCGAGACCATCCTGGCCGCCGCCATCCGCTCCGGCGTGGGCCTGCCCTATGGCTGCAAGGACGGTGCCTGCGGTTCCTGCAAGTGCAAGAAGCTCAGTGGCGATGTCACCCATGGTCCGCATGCCGACAAGGCGCTGACCGCCCAGGAAGAGGCCGACGGCTATGTGCTCACCTGCTGCGCCAGGCCGGCCACCTCGGTGGTGCTGGAGTCGCGCCAGGTCACCGATGCCAGCGCCTTTCCCATCAAGAAAATGCCCGTGCGCGTGGCCACGCTGGAGAAGAAGTCGCACGACGTGATGCAGGTGCGCCTGCAACTGCCCGCCGCAGACAAGTTCCGCTACCACGCAGGCCAGTACGTGGAGTTCATCCTGCGCGACGGCGCCCGCCGCGCCTACTCCATGGCCACGGCCCCCCACGTGCAGGACACGGCACCGGGGCTGGAGCTGCACATCCGCCACATGCCGGGCGGCAAGTTCACCGACCATGTGTTCGGCGCCATGAAGGAAAAGGAAATCCTGCGCGTGGAAGGACCGTTCGGCAGCTTCTTCCTGCGCGAGGACAGCGACAAGCCCGTCATCCTGCTGGCCTCGGGCACGGGCTTCGCCCCCATCAAGGCGCTGCTGGAGCACATCCGCCACAAGGACATCCACCGCTCCGTCACCCTGTATTGGGGCGGCCGCCGCCCCGAAGACCTCTACATGGACGCCTGGGTGCGCGAACAGGCCGAAGCCATGCCGCAGCTGTGCTACGTGCCCGTGGTCTCGGATGCCCTGCCCGAAGACGCCTGGACCGGCCGCACGGGCTTCGTGCACCAGGCCGTACTGGACGACTTTGCCGACCTCTCGGGCCACCAGGTCTATGCCTGCGGCGCGCCCATCGTGGTCGATTCCGCGCACCAGGCCTATGTGCACCAGCGTGGCCTGCCCGACGAAGAGTTCTACGCCGACGCATTCACCACGGAAGCCGACAAGGCAGCCTGAAGCCAGGGCAGATCAATCAATACGCAGAAAAACTGCTCTGCATACCTGCGCGCAGCCAGGTGTCGCAATTTTTTTGCACAATAGCGCCCCTATGAACCGTAGAAACAGCCTTCTCTCGGTCATGGCGGCCGCTGCTGCCCTGGCCTCCCCGCTTGCCCTGGCGCAAGAGCCCATCCGCCTGATCGTGCCCTATGCGCCCGGCGGTCCGCTGGACATCACCTCGCGCGCGCTGGCCGAGCGGGTGCGTGACTCCCTGGGAGTGGTGATCATCGACAACAAGGCCGGCGCCGGCGGCAACATCGGCGCCGACGCCATTGCCCGCGCCACGCCGGACGGCATGACCATCGGCCTGGCCGCCACGGCCACCCATGCCGTCAATCCCTGGCTGTACGCCAAGATGCCCTATGACGCGGGCAAGGACTTCGCCGGCATCACCCAGATGGTGCGCGTGCCCAATGTGCTGGTGATGAACGCGGCCCGTGCCGAGCAGCTCAAGATCCACAGCGTGGCCGACCTGATCGCCTACGCCAAGGCCAACCCCGGCAAGCTCAACTACGGCAGCGGCGGCAACGGCAGCGCGGGCCACCTGGCCGGCGAAATGCTCAAGCAAAAGGCCGGCATCTTCGCCCTTCACGTGCCCTACCGCGGCGCCAACCCGGCCCAGCTGGCCCTGCTGTCGGGCGAGGTGGACTTCAACATCGACAACCTGGCCGCCGCTGCACCCAACATCCGCTCGGGCAAGCTCAAGGCGCTGGCCGTGACCACGCTGAACCCCACCACGCTGCTGCCCGGCGTGCCCGCACTGTCCAAGACCTTCCCCGGCTTTTCCATCGACACCTGGTGGGGCCTGGTGGCCCCGGCCGGCACGCCCAAGCCCGTGCTGGACAAGCTGAGTAAGGCCTTTGGCGATGCACTGGCCGCGCCCGAGACCAAGACCCGCTTCGAGACCCTGATGGCCGAGCCCGTGTCCTCCACGCCTGCCGAATTCGACAGGTTCATGGCCGCCGAGCGCGCCAAGTACCAGCCCATCGTCAAGGCCTCCGGCGCCAAGGTGGACTGAGCCGATCCACCGCGTCCCGCCTGGCAAAAAGCCGCAGCCGCCCTCAGGGCGCTGCGGCTTTTTCATTCAGGCCACTGTCGGGATTCAGGCTTGTCGGAGATGCCAGCCAGGCTTGTGCGCCAGGCGGACGCCCTGCCCCGCCACGGCCTGCAGTTGCTCGGGCGTGACGCGCTCAGCCGCGATCTCGGCCAGCGGCACGAGCACGAAGGCGCGCTCGTGCATGCGCGGGTGCGGCACGCTCAGGCGCGGCAGCGCGATGCGCTCGTCGTCCCACAGTTCGATGTCCAGGTCCAGCGTGCGCGGCGCGTTGCGGTAGGGACGCTCACGGCCGGCCGCCAGTTCGATGGCCTGCAGCGCATCGAGCAGCGCCAGCGGCTGCAGCGTGGTGTGCACGGCGGCCACGGCGTTCAGGTAGTCCGGGCCGCTGGAATCGACGGGCGCCGTGCTGTAGAGGGAGGACACGGCCACAAGGCGCGTGCCCGGCAGGCCGCCAATGGCCTGCAGCGCCTGGGCCAGCGCCTGGCCCCGGTCGCCCAGATTGGCGCCCAGGCCAATGGCGACCCAGTGCCCCGGCTCAGTCATCCCCGCCCACGGCGCCATCACCACCGCCCTGTGGCTTGCGGCGACGGCGGCGGCGCTTCTTGGGCGCGGCCCCTTCCTCACCCTCCACCTGGGGCAAGGCGGCGGCAGGTGCGTCGGCCTGCTGCGCTTCGCCAGTGCCGGCGTCCTCGCGCGCAGGGCGGGCCTTGGCCACGCGGTGCACCTTGGGCTCGGCGCTGCGCTGGCGGGCGCGCTGCTCGTCGCGGGCCTGGGCGATCAGGTCGTCGCGGCGCGCGTCGTCGGCGTTCTGGAATTCCTGCCACCAGCTGGCCAGGCTTTCATCGACCTCGCCGATGTCGGCGCGCAGGCGCATGAAGTCGAAGCCCGCGCGAAAGCGCGGCTGGGCCACCAGGCTGAACGGCGTGGCGCCGGTGCGCTTGTCAAAGCGCGGCTGCATGACCCAGATCTCGCGCATGTCGGCGGCCAGCTTGCCGCGGCCCGAGACATCGCCGATGCGCTGGTCGAACACTTCGTCGATGGATTCCTGCAGCGCGGGGAAGGGGTGCTGGCGCTGGTTCAGGCGGCGTTCCCAGCCGGTCTTGACGTCATGCCACAGCACGCAGGCCAGCAGGAAGCTGGGCGCCACGGGCTTGCCTTCCTCGACACGGCGGTCGGTGTCGGTCAGCGCGGCGCGCACAAAGGGCTGCTCCGCGCGCTCGACCACCACATCCAGCAGCGAGTAGATGCCGCGTGCCAGGCCCAGGCCACGCAACTGCTCCACCGAGGCCAGCGCGTGGCCGGTCTGCAGCAGCTTGAGCATTTCATCGAACAGGCGGCTTTGCGGCACATCGGCCAGCAAGGGCTCGCATTCCACCAGGGGCTTGGCGGTCTTGGGCTCGATCTTGAAGCCCTTGCCCGCCAGCTTGGCCGCGAAGCGCACGGCGCGGATGATGCGCACCGGGTCTTCGCGGTAGCGCGTGGCCGGGTCGCCGATCATGCGCAGCATGCGCTTCTTGGCGTCGTCGATGCCCTTGTGATAGTCCACCACGATCTGCGTGCGCGGGTCGTAGTACATGGCATTGATGGTGAAGTCGCGGCGCGTGGCGTCCTGGTCCTGCGGGCCCCAGACGTTGTCGCGCAGCACGCGGCCGCTGGCGTCCACCGCATGGTGCATGCCGGCGAGCTGGGCCTTGCTGGTGCGCTCGTTGCCGCTCACGGCCTCGGCCGCGCTGTTGTCCAGGAAGGCGCGGAAGGTGGAGACTTCGATGACCTCGTTCTCGCGCCCGCGGCCATAGACCACGTGCACGATGCGAAAGCGCTTGCCGATGATGAAGGCGCGGCGGAACAGGCCCTTGACCTGCTCGGGCGTGGCATTGGTGGCCACGTCGAAGTCCTTGGGGCGCAGGCCCAGCAGCAGGTCGCGCACGGCGCCGCCGACGATGTAGGCCTCGTAGCCGGCGTCCTGCAGCGTCTCGACCACGTCGATGGCACGCCGGTCCACCAGGTTGGGGTCGATGCCGTGCACCTGCACGGGCACTTCCTGGCGCTTGCCGAAGGGGGACTTGCGGGCGCGGGGGGCAGCCGAGGTCTTGCCCAGCAGCTTGTCGATGATGTTCTTGATCATGGTGCTTCGCCAAACAGGTCCAGAATGCGCCAGCCACGTTCCTGGGCCAGGGCGCGCAGCCGTGCGTCGGGGTTGGTGGCCACGGGGTGGTCCACGCGTTCGAGCAGGGGCACGTCGTTCCAGGAGTCGCTGTAGAAGAAGCTCTCCACGCCGCCCCAGTCCAGGCCACGCGCATCCAGCCACTGCTGCATGCGCTGGACCTTGCCGTCGCGCATGCTGGGCGTTCCACGGATCTCGCCCGTGAACCAGCCCTGGGCGTCGCGCTCCAGTTCCACGGCAATCAGCTCCTGCACGCCCAGTGCGGCGGCAATGGGGCGCGTCACGAACTCGTTGGTGGCCGTGACGATGATGATCTGGTCGCCCGCCTGCTGGTGCGTGCGCAGCAGCTCCAGTGCCTGGGGACGGATCGCGGGGGTGATCACCTCGCGCATGAAGCGCTCATGCGCCTCGCCGGCCTGTTGCGCGCCACGGCCGCAGAAGGCCTCGGTGGCAAAGCGCACATAGTCGTGCACGTCGAGCGTGCCGGCCTGGTAGTGCGCGAAGAACTCGGCGTTGCGGCGGCCGAACTCGGCCGGATCGGTCCAGCCGATGCGCGTCGTGAACTCGCCCCACTCGTAGTCCGAATCGAGCGGCAGCAGCGTATGGTCCAGGTCGAACAACGCCAGCCGGGGCCGGAGTTGCTTCTGATCAGAGGTCATGCATATCCTAAAAAAATGGGTCCCGCGCTGCCCTTGCAACGCAGGCTCCGCCGGCTCCCGCAGTCCCTGCCCACACGAGAATGTGGGCTCATTCGGTTTCCAGCATCGTCTTGAGCAACGGAATGGTGATGGCGCGCTTGTTGCGAAGCGCAAAGCCGTCGAGCATGTCGAGCAGCTGCATCAGGCTGCCCAGGTCGCGTGAGAAGCGCTTGAGCATGTAGTCCATCACATCGTCGCCCAGAAAAACGCCACGGGCATCGGCCTCCTGGCGCAGCACCGCGCGGCGCGCGGTTTCATCGAGCAGTTGCAGCTGGAACACATGGCCCCAGCCCAGCCGCGTGCGCAGATCCTCGCGCAGCTTGAGGTCGGCCGGCGGCAGGGGGCCGGCACCCAGCACCCAGCGCGGCGAGCCCGTGGCCGGGCTCGTCGCATTCACGAACCAGTTGAAGGCCCGCGCCTGCTGCAGCGGAGTGTAGATGTCCACGTCGTCCATCAGCACCGCCGCCCAGCGCTCGTCGAACGGCGGCGGGAACAGGGTGGATGCATCCATCCAGCCCACCATGGCGCCTTGCTCGCGCAGCGCCTCGCGCACGGCCTTGAGCAGGTGGGTCTTGCCCGAGCCCGACTCGCCCCAAAGATAGGTGGGCACCGGCGTGCGGGCGGTCTGCATGCGGCCGTCGCCCACCCAGTGGCGCAGATGATCGATCACTGCGGCATTGGGACCGACGAAAAAGCGCGACAGCGTCGGACTCGACGCCATGCTGATATCCAGAGCCAGCTGCTTCATCTGCGACATACGCGCAGCGCCCCCTTTCCTGTGTCCAGGCGGGTCCATGCGGCAAAAGCAGGCAGAGGAATCGGCAACGGCATTGGGTTGAGAGCAAAGACAGGCCCGCCTCGGCGCAGCGCTGCGGCAAGGCGGACAACGCCCGGGAGCTCCCGGGCGGACGAGGGATTTTAGTCTGCGCGGCGCCCGGCACGGCGGCAGCCGGCCCGCATGTGCAACGAAAGCCCCCTCGAAGCCCACTGGCGCGCGCGCCTGCCGGCGGCCGGCGCCGTAGAATCCCGGGGTTCCAGCCCGGCATCGGGCCTACCGCACCGTACCCATCCATGAGCTCTTCTGCCCCCTCCTCTACCCCGATTTCCTACAAAGACGCCGGCGTCGACATCGTCGCTGGCGATGCGCTGGTCGAGCGCATCAAGCCGCTGGCCAAGAAGACCATGCGCGAAGGCGTGATGGCCGGCATCGGAGGCTTCGGCGCGCTGTTCGAGGTGCCCAAGCGCTACAAGGAACCCGTGCTGGTCTCGGGCACCGATGGCGTGGGCACCAAGCTCAAGCTGGCCTTCGAGTGGAACATGCACGACACCGTGGGCATCGACCTGGTGGCCATGAGCGTCAACGACGTGCTGGTCCAGGGCGCCGAGCCCCTGTTCTTCCTTGACTATTTCGCCTGCGGCAAGCTGGACGTGGACACGGCCGCTGCCGTGGTCGGCGGCATTGCACGCGGCTGCGAGCTGTCGGGCTGCGCACTGATCGGCGGCGAAACCGCCGAAATGCCCGGCATGTACCCGGCCGGTGAATACGACCTGGCGGGCTTTGCCGTCGGCGCCGTCGAAAAATCCAAGATCCTGACGGGCCAGAGCGTGGCCGCAGGCGACGTGGTGCTGGGTCTGGCCTCGGCCGGCGTGCACTCGAATGGCTTTTCCCTGGTGCGCAAGTGCATCGAGCGCGCCGAAGCCCAGGGCAGCCTGCCCGAATCGCTGGACGGCAAGCCGTTCAAGCAGGCCATCATGGAACCCACGCGCCTGTACGTGAAGAACGTGCTGGCCGCACTGGAGCAGCACCCCATCAAGGCGCTGGCCCACATCACCGGCGGCGGCCTGCTGGAGAACATCCCCCGCGTGCTGCCCGAGGGCCTGGCCGCCCACCTGGATGCCGGCAGCTGGCCCCAGACCGAGCTGTTCGCCTGGCTGCAGAAGACGGCGGGCATCGACGCCGTGGAAATGAACCGCACCTTCAACAACGGCATCGGCATGGTCGTTGTCGTGCCCGCCGAAGCTGCCCAAGCCACGGCCGCCACGCTCAAGCAGCTGGGCGAGACGGTCTACACCATCGGACGCATCGCCGCACGCGGCGAGGGCGAGCCTGTCGAGGTCCGCTGACCACGGGCCCGCAGCGCATGACCCAGCACCTGCCCTCGCCCATCATCTCCCCGCAGCCCGCGCCCACGCGCGGCGTGACGCTTTCCAGCTATGTGCTGATGGCAGGCGCCCTGCTGCTGATCATGTGGCAGGGCCTTTTGCCGGGCATGCTTTGCGTCTGCGTGGGCTTTCTGGTCACGCGCGCCCTTGCCGGGCTGCTGGCACGGGCCCAGCCCAAGGCCCGGCGCGGCTCGCTGCCGCGCTGGACCCAATTGGTGGCAGCCACCATCGTCATTCTTGCGCCGCTGGCCCTGCTGAGCGGCGCGCTCTCGCATACACGCACCTACATCACCGACGCGCCGCAGCAGTACCGCGAGCTGCTCGACTATCTGGCCCACACGGTGCTGGAGCTGCGTGACAAGCTGCCCGCCGACATGGCCGACCAGTTGCCGGACGGCGCGCAGGAAATCCAGCACCTGCTGGCCAGCTACCTGGCGGCCAAGGCCGGCGCCCTGGCCCATGCGGGCCGCGCCTGGCTTACCGGCCTGCTGTACGCCTATGTGGGCCTGATCATCGGCGCGCTGGCCGCCGTGCGCCCCATCACCACGCGCCGCCCGCCCCTGGTGGCTGCGCTGCGCGAACGCATCCGGCTCATGGGGCTGGCCTTCCGCCAGATCGTGGCGGCGCAGTTCTGGATTGCGGCCTTCAACACATTCCTGACGGCCATCTTCCTGCTGGGCGTGCTGCCGCACTGGAACCTGACCCTGCCCTACACGCCAGCCCTGATCACGCTGACCTTCATCGCGGGCCTGGTGCCCATCGTGGGCAACCTGCTGTGCAATGCGGTGATCACCATCGTGGGGCTGTCGGTCTCCCCGGTGGCCGCCGCGGCCTGCCTGGGCTTTCTGATCCTGATCCACAAGGCCGAGTACGTGATCAACGCCAAGGTGGTGGGCCAGCGCACGCACATGGGCGTGTGGGAGCTGCTGGCCGTGATGTTCGTGGCCGAGTCGGTGTTCGGCCCCGCAGGCCTGGTGGCGGCGCCACTGTTCTACGCCTATCTCAAGAAAGAGCTGGAAGCCGTCCGGCTGGTCTGAGCAGCGCTCCGACCCTGGGGGCTGCCGCCGCTACAGCCCCCTGAGCCGCCGGATCACCTCGCGCACGGCCACGGCCTGCGCGCCCTGCTGGGAATGCAGGAAGCGCTCCAGGTCTTCGAGCGCACGCTCGGTCACTCCCCACTGCGCATAGGCCAGCCCCCGGTCCCGGAAGATCTCCGGCATGTCGGGCCGCAGCACGGCCAGCCGGTTGAGCACGGCCACCAGCAGCGGCCAGTCGCGCCGCGCATGGTGGATCTCCTGCAGATTGCGCAGCATGCGCTCCAGGATGTCACGCGGCGATGCGCCCTGCAGGTACATGCCCAGCGGAGCCGCCTCCTCGGCGGACAGGCCGGCGTTCTGCCAGAAGGGCTCCAGCCGCTCGGCCAGGCTGTTGGCCGAGAAGGATTCACCGCTCAGCGGGTCCATCACCACCTGCCCCTGGGGCAGGCGCAGCTTGACCAGGAAATGCCCGGGAAAGCTCACGCCCTGTGCCGGCAGATCGATGGCCGCAGCCAGCTCCAGCCAGATCAGCGCCACACTGATGGGAATGCCGCGCCGCGTCTGCAGCACATGGTGGATGTAGCTGTTGGACGGGTCGTAGTAATCGTTGAGATTGCCGCCAAAGCCCAGCTCGCCATAGAAGAACTGGTTGAGCACGCGCAGGCGCTGCAGGGAATCGGTTTCGCCGGCCAGGCGCTGGAGCAGGCGCACCTGCAGCCGGTCCAGCTCGGCGCTGGCCGCCTGCAGGTCGAGATCGGGCACGGCATCCTGGGCGATGCTGATTGCCGCCTCCATCAACGGCAGGTGGTCATCGCTTTGCACCAGCGCTGCAAAGTATTGCAGGGCCGTTGGCGTGTCTTCGTAACTCCAGCTCATGATGCTTTGTATATTGCAGCGCCCAAGCCTGCAATTATGCGGGTTTGGGCGATGCCTCTCAGCGCCGCAGCAGTGCGCGCAGCTTGAGCCCCGCCGCCCACAGCGCACCGAAGTACAGCAGCACCGAGGCGGCCATCAGCGCGGCGAGCAGGCCCACACGCTGCCAGCCGTTGGCGCGCAGCGCGATCCAGTCGAAATGCTGGCTGCCCCAGGTCAGCAGCACGGCCAGCAGGCTGCTGGCCGCGACCACCTGCAAGCCCAGCCGGCCCCAGCCCGGCTTGGGACGGTAGACACCCCGGCGCAGCAGACCCCACAGCAGCCAGCCCGCATTGACCAGGGCCGCCAGGCCGATGGACAGTGCCAGGCCGGTATGCGCCATGAAGGGCACCAGGACCAGGTTGAGCAGTTGGGTGATGACCAGCACCACGATGGCGATCTTGACGGGCGTGCGGATGTCCTGGCTGGCGTAGTAGCCCGGCGCCAGCACCTTGATGGCCACCAGGCCCACCAGGCCTGCGCCGTAGCCGACCAGCGCCAGGGCGATCTGGCCCACGTCGCTGTCCTGCAGCGCACCGCGGTGGAACAGCGTGGCCACCAGCGGCTCGGCAAAAGTGAGCAGGCCCACGGCGCACGGCACGGACAGCAGCACCACCAGGCGCAGCCCCCAGTCCAGCATGGCCGAGTAGCGCTCCGAGTCATCGGCCGCCTTGGCAGCAGCCAGCTGGGGGGTGAGCACCACGCCCAGCGCCACGCCCAGCAGCGCCGTCGGAAACTCCATGAGCCGGTCGGCATAGAACAGCCAGGTCACGCTGCCCGGTTGCAGATAGGAGGCGATCTGAGTGTTGATCATCAGCGAGACCTGGGCCACGCCCACGCCCAGCAGGGCCGGCGCCATCAGCTTGAGGATGCGGCGCACGCCGGCCTCGGCCCAGGCTTGGCGCAGCGCAGCTGGCGAAAAGCCGATGCGCGGCAGCAGGCCCAGGCGCGCCAGCGCAGGCAGTTGCACCGCCAGCTGCAGCACGCCGCCCAGCATCACGCCACCGGCCATGGCATAGATGGGCTCGATGCCACGCGCCTGCAGCCAGGGCGCGCCCCAGAAGGCGGCGGCGATCATGGCCAGGTTCAGCAGCACCGGCGTGGCGGCCGAGACGGCAAAGCGCCGCCAGGTATTGAGCACACCGGCCGACAGCGCCACCAGCGACATGAAGCCGATGTAGGGGAACATCCAGCGTGTCATCAGCACGGCGGCATCATAGCCCTCGGGCGACTGGCGCAGGCCGCTGGCCAGCAGCCAGACCAGCAGCGGCGCGCCCACCACGCCCAGCACGCAGGTCACCAGCAGCACCCAGAACAGCAGCGTGGCCACGTGCGAGATCAGCGTGCGCGTGGCCTCTTCTCCCTCCTTGGCCTTGCTGGCGGCCAGCACCGGCACGAAGGCCTGGCTGAAGGCCCCCTCGGCGAACAGCCGCCGAAAGAGATTGGGAATCCTGAAGGCGACATTGAACGCATCGGTCAGCGCATTGGCTCCGAACATGGAGGCCATGAGCAGATCGCGCACCAGCCCGGTGATACGGGAGGCCAGCGTCAGCAGGGAAACGGTGGAGGCGGCTTTGAACAGTGACACCGTGGGGAGTGTATGCGCTGGCATGCCCCGCCGGCCGGCGCGCCAGGCGGGCCTGGCCGCTCTTGCACTCCGTTGCAACAGGCCGGCCCGTGCGGCCTGGGCCCTCAAGGCCCTGTCCGGGCTGCGTGCTATAATCCCGCGCTTCGCCGACAACATCCTCAGACACTAGGAATACATATCATGGCATCCAAGCCCGCAAAGAAGAACCCCCGTCTCGCCTCCGGCCGCAAGCGCGTCCGCCAGGACACCAAGCTCAACGCAGCCAACACCTCGCTGCGTTCCAAGTACCGCACCGCCGTCAAGAAGGTCGAAAAGGCCGTTCTGACTGGCGACAAGGCCAAGGCAACCGAACTGTTTGCCGCAGCCCAATCCGTTCTGGACACGATCGCCGACAAGGGCATCTTCCACAAGAACAAGGCCGCTCGCGACAAGAGCCGCCTGTCCGCCAAGGTCAAGGCCCTGGCCGCCGCCTAATCCAATTAGGCAACCGCACGGATGGCTCCGGCCATCTGCCGTTTGTAACGGGTGCGCTGTCAGCGAACGAGAAAACCGCCTTCGGGCGGTTTTTTTGTGCCTGAACGATGCTTCTGCATCCGCAGGATCCAGCAAAAAAGCTCCACCCTCCGGAGCACAGGCGAAAAAAAACGCACCCCAGGCGCGCTTCACATCGGACGGGAACGACCCGCAAAAAAAGAAACCGGCCTCAGCGGGCCGGCTCGTCCGGTATCAGGCAGGCCTCGGCAACCTGCAGGTTGTTGTCCTTGGCGAAGTTCAGGCAGAAATCCCAGGCCATGGGCTCGTAGTCGCGCAGGTCGCGGTGCACGACCACGCACTTGACGCCATTGAGCGTTGTGGGAACACACCAGGGCGAGTAGCTCAGGTGGCTGCCGCGCTGGGCACCACCGGGGCGAAACTGGCTCATGACGCCTGCCAGCCGCTCAGCCCAGTCGCTGGGCCGGAAAGTCTTGCCTTCGTGGGTGATGCCCTGGATGAACAGTTCTTTGCTGGAGGGAGAAACCATCAGGATGCACGCCAAAATACGACTTGCGCAACAAGGAACAACACAGGCGACCTGCCAAGGGGCACGGCGCCCTGCCACGTCCTGCTTGCGCAAGTCCTTCAAAAAAGTCAGAGCCCACAGGCAGGATCGCTGCCAGCAGGCCAAGCCGGCATTTTATCTCTTATATAAGAGCTGAGGCCTTGTTGCAGCGCACTACCCAAGTGTGGCGTAGGCTCATTGCATGGCTGTGATGCGCAAACCGCAACGGTAGGCCATCGCGCGGCCCCTAGAATCGGGCTTCGCTGTTTTTCAGGCATCTGCGGCGGCAACGCCCGGATGCCGTTTACTTTCCAGCTCAGGAGATTTTTGCAATGACCGCTTTCATTGAGGCTGCCTCGCCCCACGTGATGAACACCTATGGCCGCGTACCGATCGCTCTGGAGCGAGGCCAGGGCTGCCGCGTGTGGGACGTCAACGGCAAGCAGTACCTCGATGCGCTGGGCGGCATTGCAGTGAACACGCTGGGCCACAACCACCCCAAGCTGGTGCCTGCGCTGCAGGACCAGGTGGCCAAGCTCATCCACACCTCCAACTACTACCACGTGCCCGGCCAGGAAACGCTGGCCAAGCTGCTGACCGAGCGCTCGAAGATGACCAATGTCTTCTTCTGCAGCACGGGCCTGGAGGCCAACGAGGCCGCCATCAAGATCGCGCGCAAGTACGGCGTGGACAAGGGCATCGCCAAGCCGGTGATCGTGGTCTACGAGCATGCCTTCCACGGCCGCTCCATCGCCACCATGACGGCCACGGGCAACCCCAAGGTGCGCGACGGCTTCGGCCCCCTGCTCGACGGTTTCCTGCGCGTGCCGGTGAACGACTACGAGGCGCTCCAGAAGGCCACGGCCGGCAACCCCGACGTGGTGGCCGTGATGATGGAGCCCATCCAGGGCGAAGGCGGCCTGCACCCCATGCGCATCGAGTACATGCAGCAGGTGCGCGCACTGTGCGATGCCAACGGCTGGCTGATGATGTTCGACGAAGTCCAGGCCGGCATGGGCCGCACGGGCAAGTGGTTCGCCCACCAGTGGGCCGGCATCATCCCCGACGTGATGACCCTGGCCAAGGGCCTGGGCTCGGGCGTGCCCATCGGCGCCGTCGTGGCCCATGGCAAGGCGGCCACCGTGCTGCAGCCGGGCAACCATGGCTCCACCTTCGGCGGCAATCCGCTGGCCATGCGTGCGGGCATCGAAACCATCCGCATCATGGAAGAGGACGGCCTGCTGGCCCACACCACCAAGGTGGGCGACCACCTGAAGGCCACGCTGCAAAAGGAACTGGCCGACGTCAAGGGCGTGGTCGATGTGCGCGGCCAGGGCCTGATCATCGGCATCGAGCTGAACAAGCCCTGCGGCGCCCTGCTGGGCCGTGGCGCCGAAGCCGGCCTGCTGTTCAGCGTGACCGCCGACACCGTGGTGCGCCTGGTGCCGCCGCTGATCATGACCGAGGCCGAAGCCGACGAAGTGGTCGCCAAGCTCAAGCCCCTGATCGTGCAATTCCTGTCCGAATGAGTACCTGCCTATGACTGCCATCAAGCACTATCTGCAGTTTTCCGACTTCACGGCCGACGAGTACGCCTATGTGCTCGAACGCGCGGCCCTGATCAAGAAGAAGTTCAAGGGCTACGAAAAGCACCACACGCTCAGCGACCGCACTCTGGCCATGATCTTCGAGAAGGCCAGCACGCGCACCCGCGTGAGCTTCGAGGCGGGCATGTACCAGCTCGGCGGCTCGGTGGTCCACCTGACCACGGGCGACAGCCAGCTGGGCCGCGCCGAGCCCATCGAGGACAGCGCACGCGTCATCAGCCGTATGACCGACCTGGTGATGATCCGCACCTATGGCCAGGACAAGATCGCGCGCTTTGCCGAATACTCGCGCGTGCCCGTCATCAACGGCCTGACCAACGAGTTCCACCCCTGCCAGATCCTGGCCGACATCTTCACCTTCATCGAGCACCGCGGCTCGATCCAGGGCAAGACCGTCGCCTGGGTCGGCGACGGCAACAACATGGCCAACACCTGGCTGCAGGCGGCCGACCTGCTGGGCTTCACCGTCCACGTCAGCACACCGGGCGGCTACGAGGTGGACGAGAAGCTGGCCTTTGGCGGCAAGACCCCGCGCGAGGGCTGCTACAAGGTCTTCAAGGACCCGCTGGACGCCTGCAAGGGCGCCGACCTGGTGACCACCGACGTGTGGACCAGCATGGGCTACGAGGCCGAGAACGAAGCCCGCAAGAAGGCCTTTGCCGACTGGTGCGTGGACGCCGAAATGATGGCCGCCGCACGTGGCGATGCCCTGTTCATGCACTGCCTGCCCGCCCACCGCGGCGAGGAAGTGGAGGCCGAGGTCATCGACGGGCCGCAGTCCGTGGTCTGGGATGAGGCCGAGAACCGGATGCACGTGCAAAAGGCACTCATGGAGTACCTGCTGCTGGGCCGCCAGCCGAACTGACAACGCAGTCCGCTCAAAAAAGAATGCCTGCAGGCTTTGCGCCTGCAGGCATTCTTTTTTTCCCGGTGGAAGCTCGGGCCGTGGCCTTACGGCCCCCGCTTGTCCGGTGCGCAACTGTCCCCGCCGCAGGCACTGCAGCCGCCACAGCCGCCCGCATCCTTGGGCGCCAGTGCCGGATGCATCTGCCCGGCCTTCTGGCGCCAGCGCGCGGGCAGATAGCGCCAGACCAGGGACATGCCGGCCAGGGCCACGATCAGCCCGACGATGATGTTCTGCCACATGGTGCTTGTTCCTTTCAGCCCGCGCCCAATGCGATGGCCACGCGGTAGGTGATGAAGCTGGCAAGGTAGGCCAGCGCGAACAGATAGCCGGTCATCAGCAGCGGATAGCGCCAGCCGTTGGTCTCGCGCCGCACGGCGGCCAGCGTGGAGATGCACTGGGGCGCGAACACGAACCAGGCCAGCAGCGACAGCGCCGTGGCCATAGACCAGGTGTGGGCGATCAGCGGGCCCAGTTGCTCGGCCATGGCCTCGTCGCTGGCGGCGGACAGGGCATAGACCGTGCCCATGGCGCTGACGGCCACCTCGCGTGCGGCCATGCCGGGCACCAGGGCGATGGCGATCTGCCAGTTGAAGCCGATCGGCGCCAGCACCACCTCCAGCCAGCCGCCGATGCGGCCTGCAAAGCTGTAGCGGATGGCCGCTTCGGTGACGCCATCGGGCGGCGCCGGGTAGCTGGCCAGGAACCACAGCACGATGCTCACGGTCAGGATGATGCCGCCGACGCGGCGCAGGAAGATCATGGCGCGCTCGTACAGCCCAAGGGCCAGGCTGCGCGGGCTGGGCCAGCGGTAGGAGGGCAGCTCCATCAGCAGCGGCGTGGGTCCGGCGCTGCGGCCGGCCAACTTGGCCACGCCGGCCACGGCCATGGCGCTGACGATGCCGGCCACGTACAGCGCGAACAGCACCAGGCCCTGCAGGTTGAAGATGCCGCCCACCGTGCGCTCGGGAATGAAGGCGCTGATCAGCAGCGCATAGACCGGCAGGCGCGCCGAGCAGGTCATCAGCGGCGCGATCATGATGGTCACCAGGCGGTCGCGCCAGCTGGTGATGGAGCGCGTGGCCATGATGCCGGGCACGGCGCAGGCGAAGCTGGACAGCAGCGGAATGAAGGAGCGGCCCGACAGGCCGACCTTGCCCATGATGCGGTCCAGCATGAAGGCGGCGCGCGGCAGGTAGCCCGAGTCCTCCAGCGCAAGGATGAACAGGAACAGGATCAGGATCTGCGGCAGGAAGACCAGCACGGCGCCGGTGCCCGCGATCACGCCGTCGGCCAGCAGGCTGCGCAGCGCGCCTTCGGGCATGTGCTCGTTGACCAGGGCCGAGATGGCCGAGACGCCGCCCTCGATGCCGTCCATCAGCGGCTGCGCCCAGCTGAACACGGCCTGGAACATCAGGAACAGCGTGGCCGCCAGCAGCAGCATGCCCCACAGCGGGTGCAGCACCACGGCGTCGATGCGGTCATCGCGCCGGGTGTCCACCACGGGCTCCTTGACGCAGTCGGCCATGATGCGGGCCACCTGCTGGTGAAGCGCCAGCACCTGCTCGCGCGCATCGCCCGGGCGGGCCGGGGCCTGCAGCTGCGGCGCTGCCAGGGCGCGGGCTTCGGGGCCGTCCAGCCATTGCAGCAGTTCGCGCGCGCCGTCCTGGCGCACGCCCACCGTGGACAGCACGGGCATGCCCAGGGCGCGTGACAGCGCCTCGCGGTCGATATCGATGCCCTGGCGCCTGGCCATGTCGCTCATGTTGAGCACCAGCAGCATGGGCAGGCCCAGGCGCTGGGCTTCCAGCACCAGGCGCAGGTTCAGGCGCAGATGGGTGGCGTCGGTGACGCAGACCAGCAGTTCGGGAGGCGCCTCGCGCGCGTGGCGGCCCGAGACGATGTCGCGCGTGATGCGTTCGTCCTCGCTGTGGGCGTGCAGGCTGTAGGTGCCCGGCAGGTCCAGCACGCGCACACGCCGGCCGCTGGCCGTGCTCAGCCAGCCTTCCTTGCGCTCCACGGTCACGCCCGCGTAGTTGGCCACCTTCTGGCGTGCGCCGGTCAGCAGGTTGAACAAGGCTGTCTTGCCGCAGTTGGGGTTGCCCAGCAAGGCCAGGCGCAGTGCGGAATCACCGCTGCCGCCGCCACCCTGGGCAGGCTGCAGCGGCTGGATGAGCTTGGGAGAGGACGACGCGCTCATGCCACCGCCTCCGGCGCCACGCGCACCAGGGCCGCCTCATGGCGGCGCAGAGCGAACGTGGCTTGGCCCACGCGCACGGCCAGCGGGTCGTCGCCCGGAAAGCCTGCGGCCAGGATGCGAACGGGCTCGCCCGGCAGGAAACCGATTTCCATGAGGCGCAGCAGCAGTTTCTGCTCGACGGCATCGCGCGCCGCATGGAGTTCGACCACGCGCGCCGGAACCTGGCGCGGCAGCGCATCCAGGGTGATGGCCGCAGCGGTGGCCGGGCTTGGAGAGCTGGGAGGCGCGGACAGCGCGGACGGAGCCGTGGCGTCCGTCCCGGGATTCATCGAATGCATGGCGTGTTGTATCAACTGATTTTTATTCTCATTTTGATTTTGATCGAATCCCCGTGGGAAGCCCGCGCATGGTATCGGAGTAAGAGGCAGGGTCTTGCCAAATGGCCGTCATGGTTTTTGGCCGGTTCCAGGCGCCCCGCACGCGTGCGCGCGACAATCGCGCTCCCACGATCCGCACCTGCACCTGCTTGCCCACGCCATGACCCATCCCTGCCTGAGCTGCGGCGCCTGCTGCGCATCGTTTCGCGTGGACTTTTCCGTGCACGAGTCGCAGGAGCATGGCGGCCGCGTGCCGGCCGGACTGATCGAGGAAGTCACCGACCACACCTGCCGCATGCGCGGCACGGACTGGTCGCGCCCGCGCTGCGCAGCGCTGGTGGGCAAGGTGGGCGAGAAGGCCCATTGCGGCATCTACGAGTGGCGGCCCTCGCCTTGCCGCGAATTTGCGGCCGGCAGCGATGCCTGCAACCGCGTGCGCGTGCGCCATGGCATGCAGGCGCTGGACAGCGGCCTGCTGTAGCAACCAGCCAGGCGCCACCAGCCGTTATTCCACGGGCAGCCCCGCCAACTGCCCCTTGAACTCCTGCAGCGAGAAATGCGTGTGCACCTGGCGCACGCCGGGCAGCCGGTGCAGGCGGGTGAGCAGCAGGTCCGAATAGGCATCGAGATCGCGCGCCACGACGACCAGCAGGAAGTCCTCCGGCCCCGAGATGCCGTGGAACATCACGACCTCGGGGATGGCGCAGACCGCTTCCTGGAAGTGGCGCGATGACTCCTCGTTCTGATGGTCTATGCCCACCATCACGAAGGCCAGCACGCCAAAGCCGATGGCGCGCCGGCTCAGCGCGGCGTGGTAGCCGGTGATCACGCCCTCGTCCTCCAGCCGCTTGATGCGCCGCCACGACGGCGATTGCGACAAGTGCACGCGTTGCGCCAATTCGCCCGAGGTCAGCCGCGCGTTGTCCTGCAAGGCGCGGATCAGCAGCCGGTCCGTTCTGTCGATCTCGATTGACATAAACCACCTATGAATTCATGTTTCACAGAATAACTTATCCAAGATCAAGCGCATTTAGGGATAACTACTAAACGCCCTGCGAAGGCCGTAACTAGCATCCGCCTCCGAAGCCCCCCACAGCAACGGAGACAACAACCCATGCCAGCCTTCGAAGACATCGTCCAGCGCGAAGCCGGACTCCAACAGCAGCTGTCCGCCGGACAGATGACCATGATCGCCATCGGCGGTGCCGTCGGCACCGGCCTGTTCCTGGGCAGCGGCTTTGCCATCGGCTTCGCCGGGCCCAGCGTGCTGATCAGCTATGCCATCGGCGCGGTGATTTCGCTGCTGCTGATGGGTTGCCTGGCCGAGATGACGGTGGCCCACCCGACCTCGGGCTCGTTCGGCGCCTATGCCGAGCACTACATCGCCCCCTGGGCCGGCTTCGTGGTGCGCTATGCCTACTGGGCCTGCGTGGTGCTGGCCGTGGGCACCGAGGTGACGGCCGTGGGCCTGTACATGGGCTACTGGTTCCCCGAGGTGCCGCGCTGGGCCTGGGTGGTGATCTTCTCGGGCGCGCTGATCGGCGTGAACATGATGAGCGTCAAGGCTTTCGGCGCCGTGGAGTACAGCTTCTCCATGATCAAGATCATCGCCATCGTGGCCTTCATCGTGGTCGGCGCCTGGGTGGTGTTCGGCACCCGCCCGGCCGGCGTGGGCTTTGTCAACTACGTCAACAACGGCGGCTTCTTCCCCAACGGCCTGTGGGGCACCTGGGTGGGCGTGATCATCGCCATCTTCAGCTACCTGAGCATCGAGATGATCGCCGTGGCCGCTGGCGAGGCCAAGGACCCGCAGCGCGCCGTCACCAGCGCCTTCCGCTCCACCATGGTGCGCCTGGTGGTGTTCTATCTGGCCACGATCGCGCTGATGCTGGCCATCGTGCCGTGGTCGGCCGCCGGCAAGGACGGCAGCCCCTTCGTCAAGGTGATGGAGATCATCGGCCTGCCCGGCGCGGCCAGCGTGGTCAATTTCGTGGTGCTGGTGGCCGCCCTGTCGGCCATGAACAGCCAGCTGTACATCACCACCCGCATGATGTTCAGCCTCTCGCGCGCCGGCCATGCGCCCGCCGTGCTGGGCCGCGTGAACTCGCGCGGCGTGCCGCTGCCGGCGCTGCTGCTGTCCTGCCTGGGCATTGCCGTGGCCACGCTGTTCAACATCATCAATCCCGAGCAGTCCTTCATGCTGATGATGGCCGTGGCCATGTTCGGCGCCATGTTCACGTGGTTCATGATTTTCGTGACCCACCTGTTCTTCCGCATCCACTGGGTGCGCCAGGGCAACAAGCCGCTGGCCTTTCGCATGTGGGGCTTTCCGGTGCTGACGCTGCTGGGCGCGGCTCTGATGCTGGCCGCCCTGGTGTCCACGCTGTTCACCGACGTGTTCCGCCTGACCGTGCTCACCGGCCTGCCCTTCCTGCTGCTGCTGGGCGCCATCTACGCCATCTGGTACCGCAAGCGGGCCGGCCAGCCCGCCCCTCAGACCCAAACCTCAGCCCAAGCCCAAGCCCAGGTTCCCGCCCGGTGACATCCGGCCTCCCGTTTTTCTCCCTCCCTTAGAAACATGACGACTCTTGCCCCCCTCGATACCGCCCGCGCCTCGATGTTCAGCCACGTCCCGCCCTACCCCGGAGATCCCATCCTGTCGCTGATGGAAGCCTTTCAGCAGGACCCACGCGCCGACAAGGTCAGCCTGAGCATCGGCCTGTATTTCGACGAGGCCGGCCGCCTGCCCGTGCTGGACTCCGTGCGCCAGGCTGGCGATGCCCTGGCCCGCGAGCAAAGCCCCAGCGGCTACCTGCCCATCGAAGGCATAGCCCCCTACCGCCAGCTGGTGCAGAACCTGGTGTTCGGCGCTGAGCACGAGGCCGTGCGCGCGCAGCGCATCGCCACCGTGCAGACCCTGGGCGGCTCGGGCGCGCTCAAGCTGGGCGCGGACTTCATCAAGCACTATTTCCCCGACGCCGAGGTCTGGCTCAGCGATCCCACCTGGGACAACCACCTGGCCATCTTCCAGGGCGCGGGCCTGCGCACCCACAGCTACCCCTACTACGACGCGGCCACGGGCAGCCTGCGCTTCGACGCCATGCTGCAGACGCTGCGCGAACTGCCCTCGGGCAGCGTGGTGCTGCTGCATGCCAGCTGCCACAACCCCACGGGCGTGGACCTGTCGCGCGAGCAGTGGCAGCAACTGATCCCCGTGATCGTGGAGCGCGGCCTGATCCCCTTCGTGGACATGGCCTACCAGGGCTTTGGCGATGGACTCGATGAAGACGCCTGGTCCGTGCGCGCGCTGGCCGATGCGGGCGCCCAGGCCTTCGTGGCCAATTCGTTTTCCAAGAACTTCTCGCTGTATGGCGAACGCGTGGGCGGCCTCAGCGTGGTCTGCAGCGACGCGGCCACGGCCGGCAATGTGCTGGGCCAGCTCAAGGCCACGGTGCGCAGCAACTATTCCTCGCCCCCCACCCGTGGCGCACGCCTGGTGCAGCAGGTGCTGGCGTCGCCCGAACTGAGCGCCCAATGGGCGCAGGAGCTGGCGCAGATGCGCGGCCGCATCAAGGACATGCGCGCCCAGCTGCACGGCGCGCTGCATGAACGCTTTGGCGAGCGGCGCGACTTCGGCTTCCTGCTGACCCAGCGCGGCATGTTCAGCTACACCGGCATCAGCGAGCCCCAGGTCCACCGCCTGCGCGACGAGCACGGCGTGTACCTGATCCGCTCGGGCCGCATGTGCATGTCGGGCCTGTCCGGCGCCAACGTGCAGTACGTGGCCGACGCCATTGCCACGGTGCTGGAGGCACCGCAATGAGCGGCTGCCCCGTCCATGGCGGCCTGACCGAGCGCATCGTCGCCGAGGAAAGGGCACAGCTGGATTTCAGCCAGTCCATGAGCTATGGCGACTACCTGCAGCTGGACGCCATCCTCGGCGCCCAGCAACTGCTGTCGCCCACGCATGACGAGTTGCTGTTCATCATCCAGCACCAGACCAGCGAGCTGTGGATGAAGCTGATGCTGCACGAGCTGGGCGCGGCCACGGCCGCCGTGGCGGCCGACCGCCACGCAGATGCCTTCAAGATGCTGGCCCGCGTGAGCCGCATCATGGAGCAGCTGGTCGGCGCCTGGTCCGTGCTGGCCACCATGACGCCTACCGAGTACACGGCCATGCGCCCGTATCTCGCCAGCTCCAGCGGCTTCCAGAGCTACCAGTACCGCTGCATCGAGTTCGCGCTGGGCAACAAGAACGCCGCCATGCTCCAGCCCCATGCCCACCGGCCCGACCTGCTGGCCCGGGTGGATGCAGCATGGCGCGCACCTTCCCTGTACGACGAGGCCCTGCGCCTGCTGGCACGCCAGGGCCTGGCCATTCCTGCCGGGCACCTGGAACGCGACTGGACCCAGCCCTACACGGCCAGCCCCGAGGTCGAGGCCGCCTGGGCCCAGGTCTACCGCGACCCGCAGTCGCACTGGGACCTGTACCAACTGGGCGAAAAGCTGGCCGACATCGAGGACGCCTTCCGCCTGTGGCGCTTTCGCCATGTGACCACGGTGGAGCGCGTCATCGGCTTCAAGCGCGGCACGGGTGGGACCGGCGGCGTCAGCTATTTGCGCAAGATGCTGGACGTGGTGCTGTTCCCCGAAATCTGGTCCGTGAGAACGAAACTGTGACCCCTGAGCGGCTTTGCCGCTTCCCCCGCTCTCGCTGCGCGGGCGCGGGACGACACCATCGCTGCGGGACGGCCCTTACTCGGCGTCCGCCGATGGGCCGCGCCAAGTTTCCGGCGCAAGAACACCATGCCTTCGCATGTAGTCAAAACACAAGGAAATCCATGAAGCAAATCATCGACGTGGGACTGCCGCCGCTCAAGCAGCCCTTCTCCTGGGCCGTCAAGGCCAGCGGCCAGATGCTGTTCACGGCCCACGGCCCCGTGCGGCCCGACGGCAGCATCGACACCGGCCCCATCGAACAGCAGGCGCGCCTGACCTTCACCAACCTGCGCAACGCGCTGCAGGCCGCAGGCGGCACGCTGGCGCATGTGACCCAGGTGCTGATCTACATGACCGACGTGGCCGACATGCCGGCCATCGACGCCGTGTACCGCGAGTTCTTCGAGGCGCCCTATCCCAACCGCTCCAGCATGGGGATTTCGGCGCTGGTGGTGCCTGGCATGAAGCTGGAGATCGTGGCCTACGCCATGCTCCCCTAGAGGATGTGACGGACATGCCGGCGCCCCGCAATTGCGTTCAATACAGGACCGGCGTGCGGGACGAGACTGCGGGCCTTGTGCAGTCCTGCGTCCGCGCGAAATCCCATGTCCTCCTCGCTGCTCGCCATGGGCGTCTTCACCCTCGTCGGCGCCATCACGCCCGGCCCCGTCAATGTGCTGGCCCTGCGCCACGGCGCAGCGCGCTCGCGCCTGGTCTCGGCCGCCTATGTGCTGGGCGCCAGCGCCAGCTATGCGGCCGTGGTCTGGGTCATGGGCCAGGGCGCACAGTGGCTGCTGCAGACGCTGCCGCAGCTGTCCACGGCCGCACAGTGGCTGTGCGCCGCCTATCTGCTGTGGCTGGCCTGGCGGCTGGCCAACGCGCCTGTGGGCCAGGCCGGGGGGCAGCAAGACGGCGGATCGCAGCGCACGCTGCAGGCCCTGCTGCAAGCGCTGTTGCAGGGCACGGCCGTGCAGACGCTCAACCCCAAGGCCTGGCTGGTGGCGCTGGCCGGCGTGGGCCTGTTCGTGCTGCCCCACGCGAATGCGCCGTGGGCGCTCCTGCAGTTTTGCGCCATTTCGCTGCTGGCCTGCCTGGTGGGGGTCGGCAGCTGGGCGCTGCTGGGCCAGCTGCTTTCGGGCTGGCTGCGCACCGAACGCCGCCAGCGCCTGTTCCACCGCCTGCTGGCCCTGCTGCTGGTCGCCAGCGTGGCGGCCATGCTGGCATGATGGCTGGCCGCCATGACTTCAACCTCTCCCCACCGCTTCCACCGCCATCCGGCCGCCCCCTGGGCCGAGCTGCGCGACAGCGCGCGCTCGCCGCATTGCTTTCGGCTGCACATGCATGCCGAGTACTCGATCGGCATCGTGGACGCGGGCCGCACCGTGTTCCACCATGCCCACGGCCCGCAGCCTGTGGAGGCGGGCGGCGTGGTGCTGATCGAGCCCGGCGCCTGGCATGCCTGCAATCCCGACCCCGGCGCGCCGTGGTCCTACCGCATGCTGTTTGTCGATGCCGACTGGCTGCACGCGCGGCTGGGCGTGGCCGCGCTGCGCTTTCCCCGGCGCACGCTCACGGATGCGGACATCGCCAGCCTGGTGGATGGCCTGTGCCGCCCCGTCGATGGCACGGCGGCCGCCGACCGCCTGGCCCTGGGCCTGGAGCACCTGCTGGACCGCTGTGCCCAGCCCGCAGCCTTGCCCCTGCCCGGCGACGCGGCGGCCCTGGCCCCCGCACTGCAGCGCCTGCATGCGGGACCCGATGCGGGCCTGACCGTGCAGTCTCTGGCCCAGGAATGCGGCATGAGCGCCACGCGCTTCATCCGCCGCTTCAAGGCGGCCACGGGCATGACGCCCGGCAGCTACCGCCTGAACCTGCGCATCAACGGCGCGCGCCGCCTGCTGGCCACGGGCGCGGCGCTGTCCGAGGCCGCCTATGCCATGGGCTTTGCCGACCAGGCGCACCTGCAGCGCGCCTTCAAGGCCCACCATGCGCTGACGCCGGGCTGCTACGCACGCGGCGCCTGAGCCGGACCCTCCCATGGTTTTGCATCGGCCAGCCCGGGGCCGGCGGTGAAAGCGCAGATACTTACGCCTTCCGCTTTCAGCCCCCACCTGCCGCGCACCATGGCCGCCTTCCAAGACATTCAGCAACGAGAAACCGGCCTGCGCCAGCAGCTGTCCGCCGCCCAGATGGTGATGATCGCCATTGGCGGCGCCATCGGCACCGGCCTGTTCATGGGCAGCGCCTTCGCCATCGGCTTCGCCGGCCCCAGCGTGCTGGTCAGCTACGCCATCGGCGCGCTGATCTCGCTGCTGCTGATGGGCTGCCTGGCCGAGATGACGGTGGCCCATCCGACCTCGGGCTCGTTCGGCGCCTATGCCGAGCACTACATCAGCCCGATGGCCGGCTTCATGGTCCGCTATGCCTACTGGGCCGCCGTGGTGCTGGCCGTTGGCATGGAGGTGACGGCCATAGGCATCTACATGGGCTACTGGTTCCCCGACGTGCCGCGCTGGATCTGGGTGCTGGTGTTCTCGGGCGCGCTGGTGGCCGTCAACGCCAGCAGCGTCAAGGCCTTCGGCCAAGTGGAGTACGGCTTTTCCATGGTCAAGATCATCGCCATCGTGGCCTTCATCCTGATCGGCGCCTGGGTGGTGTTCGGCTCGCAGCCCCAGGGCATCGGCTTTTTCAACTACACGGCCGATGGCGGCTTCTTCCCCAAGGGCCTCTGGGGCACCTGGGTGGCCGTGATCATCGCCATCTTCAGCTACCTGAGCCTGGAGGCCGTGGCCGTGGCGGCCGGCGAGGCCGAGGACCCCAAGCGCGCCATCACCCGGGCCTTTCGCACCACCATGGCGCGCCTGGTGATCTTCTACCTGGCCACGATCGCGCTGATGCTGGCCATCGTGCCCTGGCAGCAGGCCGGCACGGACAAGAGCCCCTTCGTGAAGGTGATGGAGATCATCGGCATCCCGGGCGCTGCCAGCATCATCAACTTCGTGGTGCTGGTGGCCGCGCTGTCGGCCATGAACAGCCAGCTGTATGTGACCTCGCGCATGATGTTCAGCCTGTCGCGCGGCGGCTATGCGCCCTCGGTGTTCGGGCGGCTGAACAGCCGCGGCGTGCCCGTGGCGGCGATTGCCATCTCCTGCCTGGGCATTGCCGTGGCCGTGGCCGTGAACCTGTGGAAGCCCGAGGGCTCGCTGCTGTGGATGATGTCCGTGTCCATGTTCGGCGCCATGTTCACCTGGTTCATGATCTTCGTGACCCATCTGTTCTTCCGCGCGCGCTGGTCGCGCGAGCATCCGGGCCAGCGCCTGCAGTTCCGCATGTGGGGCTTTCCGCTGTTCACGCTGGCCGGCGCCGCGCTGATGCTGGGCGTGATCGTCACCACCTATTTCACCGAGGTCTTCCACATGACGCTGCTCACGGGCCTGCCCTTCCTGGGCCTGCTGGCCCTGGTGTACGCGCTGTGGTACCGGCCCCGCGCACAAGCGCGCAAGAAGGACTGAAGCCATGACCCGCAGACTCTGGGACATCTCCCCGGCCGTGCAGGCCGCCAGCCCCGTCTTTCCCGGCGACACGGCCTACAGCCAGCAATGGTGCGCCACCATCGGGCCGGGCTGCCCGGTCAATGTCAGCGCCATCACGCTGTCGCCCCATGTGGGAGCGCATGCCGATGCACCGCTGCACTATGACGCCGACGGGGCATCCATCGGCAACGTGGATCTCGACGCCTTCCTCGGCCCCTGCCGCGTGATCCACGCCATCGGCAAGGGACCGCTGGTCGAATGGGAGCACATCGCCCACGCCGTGGAGCATCTTCCGGCACGCGTGCTGGTGCGCACCTACGAGCGCGCCCCCACCACCTGGGACCAGGAGCTGGCCGCCTATGCACCGGCCACGGTGGAGCGGCTGGCCGATCTGGGCGTGAAGCTCATCGGCATTGACACCGCCAGCATCGACCCGGCCAGCAGCAAGAGCCTGGACAGCCACCAGGTGATCCGCCGGCGCGGCCTGCGCGTGCTGGAGAACCTGGTGCTGGACGAGGTGGCCGAGGGCGACTACGAGCTCATCGCCCTGCCGCTCAAGCTGGTCGAGGCCGATGCCTCGCCCGTGCGCGCCGTGCTGCGCGCCCTGGCCTGATCCCTGCCCGCATTGCGGCGCCGGCCCTGCCCGCGCCTTTCGCCTTTTCGATACCCAAGGAGACCCCGTGACGAGCCTGCAAGACTGCCTCACCCTCGATGCGCAAGACCCGCTGCGCGCCCTGCGCGACCAATTCACGCTGCCCGAAGGCGTGATCTACCTTGACGGCAACTCGCTGGGCGCCAGCCCCCGCGCCGCCGCCGCGCGCGTGGCCGAGGTGGTGCAGCAGGAATGGGCGCAGGGCCTGATCCGCTCGTGGAACGATGCCGGATGGATCAGCCTGCCCCAGCGCCTGGGCGACCAGTTCGCCCCCTGGCTGGGCGTGGGCGCGGGTGAGCTGGTGTTCACCGACACGGCCTCCATCAACCTCTACAAGGTGCTGACAGCGGCGGCCCGCATCGCGCGCGAGGACGCGCCGCAGCGCAAGCGCCTGATCAGCGAGCGCAGCAACTTCCCCACCGACCTCTATATCGCCCAGTCGGTCTGCCAGGAATACGGCCTGGAGCTGGTGCTGCTCGAACCCGAGGAAATTGCCGGCGCGCTGACCGACGAGGTGGCCATCTGCATGCTCACCCATGTCAACTACCGCACGGGCGCCATGCACGACATGGCTGCCGTGACGGCTGCCGCGCAGGGCAAGGGCATTCTCTGCGTCTGGGACCTGTGCCACAGCGCGGGAGCCGTGCCTGTCGATCTCAAGGGCGCGAATGCAGACTTCGCCATCGGCTGCAGCTACAAGTACCTCAACGGCGGCCCCGGCGCGCCGGCCTTTGTCTGGGCCAACCCGCGCCTGATCAACCGCTTCTGGCAGCCGCTGTCGGGCTGGTTCGGCCATGCCGAGCCTTTCAAGTTCGTGCCGGACTACCACCCGGCCCAGGGCATACAGCGCTACCTGTGCGGCACCCAGCCCATGGTCAGCCTGAGCGTGCTGCAGTGCGGCCTGGACGTGTTCACGACCGTGGAGCCGCTGGGCGGCATGGACGCGCTGCGCAACAAGTCGCTGGCGCTGACCGACCTGTTCATCGCCCTGGTCGAGGAACGCTGCCAGGGCCACGGCCTGGGCCTGGCCACGCCGCGCGAGCACGGCCGGCGCGGCTCCCAGGTCTGCCTCACGCGCGAGGAAGGGCTGGGCGTGGACGGCAAGGACAGCGGCGCCTATGCCATCGTGCAGGCGCTGATCGCGCGCGGCGTGATCGGCGACTTCCGCAAGGGCGACGGCACGGGCCTGCACAAGGACATCCTGCGCTTCGGCTTCACGCCGCTGTACGTGGGATTCGAAGACGTCTGGCATGCCGTGGAGCACCTGCGCCAGGTGCTGGAATCGGGCGAATGGCGCAAGCCGGAGTTCAACCGCGTCAATGCGGTGACCTGAAGCCTGAGGCCCGGCGCTCAGAACGCCGTGGACGACAGCGAGGCCCAGAGATGGGCCGCGACCAGGGCGCGCCAGGGTGCGAAGTCCCGCAGCCACAACTCGGTCTGCACCGCGTCCATGGCGTCCGTCTTCAGCAGCAGGGCCAGGGCCCGGCGCACGGCCACATCGCCGTGCAGCGGGCCGTCCAGGTGGCCATAGCCGCGCAGCAGCATGTAGTTCACGGTCCACGGGCCTATGCCCTTGAGGGCCAGCAGCCGCTCGCGGATCTCGGCCACCGGCAGTTCAGGCAGGGCCGCCCAGTCGTCCAGCGGCAATTCACCCGACTGCACGGCCTGCGCCAGCAGGCGCAGCGTGTGCGTCTTGCTCCGCGAAAAGCCGGCTGCGCGCAAATCCTCCTCACCGAGCTGTGCCAGCTGGGCGGCCTCCGGCATGCACCACAGCTGCTGCGGTGCGTCGGCATGGCCATCGTGCAGCGTCACCGGCTGGCCGGCTGCAGCGATCAGGCGGCGGCGCAGCGACACGGCTGCCGCCACGCTGATCTGCTGCCCGGTGACGGCCCAGCTCAGCGCCTCCCAGGGCGTGCAGGCCGCGGGCACATGCAGGCCACGCTGGCGCGCCAGCAGCGGCCCCAGCCGCGCATGGCGGCCAAAACGGCGCTCGAATTCGCCCACATCCTGGGACAGTCCGAACATGCGCCGCAGCATGGCGGCCAGCACATCGTCCATGCCGGCGATGGCGCCTGCACCGGCGGGCAGGCGCCATCGGGCCTGCACCACGGCCGCCTCTTCGCAATGCTGCGTCAGCTCCAGGGTCAGCAGCGTGGGAAGGCCTTTCCACATCAGGCCCTTGTGCATGCGGATGGTGTCGCCGTCCTGCAGATCGCATTCGGACAGGCGCTGGGCATCGCGCCGGTGAAAGCCCCAGAACTCGTTCATGCGGTAGCCGGCCGGCAGCGTCAGTTGCTGCTCTGCGCCATGGCTGTGGCCGCCACGCCGCCCGCTCATGCCTTGCCGGCCTGGCGCAGCGGGGCTCGGCCGCTCTCCCGCCCTGTCTCCCGGCCAGCGGCCTCCTGCGCTTGGCGCGCCTCGCGCAGCAGCAGGGCACGCTTGCGCTCCACGCCCCAGCGGTAGCCGGAGATGCTGCCGTCGTTGCGCACCACGCGGTGGCAGGGCACGGCCACGGCAATCGGGTTGGCAGCGACGGCGCTGGCCACGGCGCGCGCGCCCGTGGGCATGCCCAGGCGCAGGGCCAGTTCCGAGTAGCTCAGGGTCTGGCCAGCCGGAATGGCGCACAGCGCCTGCCACACGCGCTGCTGGAAGACCGTACCCTGCACGTCCAGCGGCAGCGCCAGGCCGCGGCGCGGCTGCTCGACCAGGGCCACGACCTGGGCCACGGTGTGCTCGAAGCCCGCATCGCCGCCCACCAGCTCGGCCAGCGGAAAGCGCTGCTGCAGGTCCTGCACCAGGGCCTCTGCGTCGTCGCCCAGCAGCACGCAGCACACGCCGCGCTCGGTGCTGGCCACGAGGATGCTGCCCAGCGTGCATTCGGCCACGGCAAAGCGGATGGTCTGGCGCATGCCGCCGCGCCGGTAGTCGCCGGGCGCCATGCCCAGCATGGCGCCTGCGTCGCGGTAGAAACTGCTGCTGGCCGCATATCCGCTGGAGTAGGCCGCATCGGTGACCGAGTCGCTCTGGCCCGGCTGCAGCGCCGCGCGCAGGGCATGCGCGCGATGGGCCTTGGCATAGGCCTTGGGCGTGAGGCCCGTGGCCTGCTTGAACAATCGGTGCAGTTGCCAGGGGCTCAGGCCCGAGCGTTCGGCCAGAGCGCCCAGGGCAGGCGGGGGCTCCTCGGTCTCCAGCCAGCGGCAGCATCGGGCCACCAGGGCCGCGGGGTTGGCAGTGGCATCGCTGGCTTGATTCATGGCTTGGTTGGACACGGCATGTCTTTCTGGGTCATCGGATGCCCTACTCTACGCAGCCCGGAGCACCCGCGCATCCCGCTTCTTGCAACCCGCAGGATTTCAGCGCGGGATTCGGTTACGCTGCGCCCTGCATTTTCCGCGTCGAGACTTGCGAGACTCCCACATGACCACCGAACACTCCGGCTGCCCCATGAACAGCCCCGGCCGCACCGAATCCATCGTCAAAGAGGAGCGCGCCCAGCTGGACTTCAGCCAGTCCATGAGCTATGGCGACTACCTGCACCTGGACCAGATCCTCACGGCACAGCATCCGCTGTCGCCCGCGCATGACGAGATGCTGTTCATCATCCAGCACCAGACCAGCGAGCTGTGGATGAAGCTGATGCTGCATGAGGTCCGAGCCGCCACGGCCGCCATCGCAGGCGGCACGCGTGCCGACGCCTTCAAGATGCTGGCCCGCGTGAGCCGCATCATGGAGCAACTGGTCAGCGCCTGGACCGTGCTGTCCACCATGACCCCGCCCGAGTACACGGCCATGCGCCCCTACCTGGCCAACTCCAGCGGCTTCCAGAGCTACCAGTACCGCTGCATCGAGTTCTCCCTGGGCAACAAGAACGCCGCCATGCTCCAGCCCCATGCCCACCGGCCCGACCTGCTGGCCCAGGTGGAGGCGGCATGGCGCTCGCCCTCGCTCTACGACGTGTCCCTGCAGCTGCTGGCGCGCGAGGGCATCGACGTGCCCGCCGACCGGCTGGAGCGCGACTGGACCCAGCCGTACGAGGCCAGCGAGGGCGTCAAGCAGGCCTGGATCACCGTCTACCGCGATCCCCACAAGCACTGGGACCTGTACCAGCTCGGCGAAAAGCTGGCCGACATCGAGGACGCCTTCCGCCTGTGGCGCTTCCGCCACCTGACCACGGTGGAGCGCGTCATCGGCTTCAAGCGCGGCACGGGCGGCACCGGCGGCGTCAGCTATCTGCGCAAGATGCTGGACGTGGTGCTGTTCCCCGAAATCTGGGCGCTGCGCACCGAGCTGTAGGAACTGGCGGGCGCCACCGACGGCAGACCGCTGCGGTGGCGACAGCGCACAGGCGCGCAAACGGGTAAGCTGCGGCGCCAGGAGAAATACCGTGTCCGCAGCGCCACAACAGCCCCCACACAACAACATACACACAGAGGCTTCGCAGACCTCCACCGCAGCACCGCCGCCGCGCAGCCAGCTGCTGTGGGCCATGCTGCTGTCCCTGCTCTCGGCCTTTGCGCTGAGCCAGGCCTTTCGCACCACCACCTCGGTCATGGCCACGGGTCTTCAGCAGGATTTCGGGCTCACGGCCCAGTCGCTGGGCGCCTTCGCCGGCCTGTTCGGCCTGTCCTTCGGCGTGGCCCAGCTGCTGATGGGCATCGGCATGGATCTCTACGGCCTGCGGCGCACGGTGCTGCTGTCGTTTCCGCTGGCGATCGCGGGATCGGCACTGTCCGCCGCCGCACCCAACTACGGCTGGCTGATGGTGGGCCAGTTGCTGATCGGCGTGGGCTGCTCGCCCGCCTTCCTGGCCTGCACCATGTTCATCTCGCGCCACTTTCCCATGGACCGCTTTGCCTTTCTGTCGGGCGTGGGCATGGGTGTCGGTGGACTGGGGCTGCTGTTCACAGGCACGCCACTGGCCTGGCTGGTCCAGCATTTCGGCTGGCGCTCGGGCTTTGCGCTGCTGGCCGTGATGTCGGCCCTGTCGTGGCTGCTGATCTGGTGGCGCGTGCACGAGCCCGCCCGCAGCGGAGCACAGACCGCCGCACGGGAAAGCTGGGGCGTGGCGGCACGCCGCATGGCCGAGCTGTTCACGCTGCCGCATACGCTGGGCATCGTCCTGCTGGCCATGGCCTGCTATGCATCGTTTCTGGCGCTGCGCGGCCTGTGGCTGGGGCCGCTGCTCATCCATCGCTATGGCTTTTCGCTGGTGGAAAGCGGCAATGTGGCGCTGGTCGTATCGATGATCTCGCTGTTCAGCCCCGCGATTTTCGGGCGCATGGATCCCGGCCCAGGACGGCGCCGGCGCTGGCTCACCAATTACTCGCTGCTCATGGGCAGCCTGTTCATGTTCATGGCCTTTTTGCACCATGGCTGGACCAATGTGGCGCTGATCTTCGCCATGGGCCTGCTGTCGGGCTATTCGGTGCTGCAGTACGCCGATGTGCGCGCTTCCTACCCCCCAGAGATGACCGGCCGCGCACTGTCGCTCTTCACCATGGCCATGTTCCTGGGCGTGGCCCTGGTGCAATGGTTCACGGGCTGGGTCGCCGCCTGGGCCGAGGCCTGGGGCGTGGAGCCCTACAAGGCCGTGATGATCTCGATTGCAGCCACGCTGGTGGGCGCGTCAACCGCGTTCCGTTTCCTGCCCTCCTCGCCGCTGCTGCGCCAGGCATCCGCCGCCTAGCGGTCGGAGTCTGTGCCTCTACAAGGCGTTGGCGGCCGAGCCATCGCCACGGTACAGCCAGGGCAGATCCATCAGCTGGGAGCCCAGCAGGCGCAGCGACAGGTCACGCCCCCAGCGCACGGGACCCGTGGCATGGAAGATGCGGCCATTGCGCTGCGAGCGCGCCTGCACGCGCGCATTGCGCTGCCAGCGGTTGAGCGCGTAGCGGCGCAGGCGCATGTTGACGTCGAGATCGTGCATGGACAGGGCGCGCTGCAGCTCGGCTGCATCTTCAATCGCCATGCCGGCGCCCTGGGCCAGATAGGGGCGCATGGGATGGGCCGCATCGCCCAGCAAGGCCACCACGCCGCGCGCCATCTGCGCGGCCGATTGCACGGGCGGACGGTCCCCCACCGGCCACAGCCGCCAGTCTCCACCGGCCGCTGGCACATGCTGGACCAGGTCCAGCAGCTGGGGGCAACTGCCCTGCAGCACCCGCACCAGATCGTCAAGATTGCCCGCATGGTCCCAGTTCGCCAGATCCTCTGGCGCCGGGCCCTGGATGATGATCACCAGGTTCTGCAGCTCGCCCCGGCGCACGGGGTACTGGATGGCATGCATGCGCGAGCCCAGCCAGGCCGTGACATCGGTGGCCCGCAGGCGCTTGGGCAACTGGGCCTGGTGCACCAGGGCGCGGTAGGCCAAGTGCCCGGTGACACGCGGCGGGCCGTCGCCCAGCAACTGCTGGCGCAGAACGCTGCGCACGCCGTCGGCGGCGACCAGGGCATCGCCTTCGATCAGCTTGCCGGCCCGGGTTCGCACGGTGACCACGCCGTCGGTCTCGGAAAAGCTCTCGATGGGCTGGCCCAGGTTCAGGTGCATGCCCGGATAAGTCTGAGCGGCTTCCCGCAGCAATTGCTGCAGATCGGCCCGGTGGATGGTGGCGTAGGCCGCGCCATAGCGTTGCACGGACTCGCTGCCCAAGGGCATGTGCGCCAATTCCTGCCCGGTGACTGCGCTGCGCACACGCAGGCTGCCCGGCAATGCCACCACCTGCTGCAGCGGTTTTTGCAGGCCCCAGGCCTGAAGCCGCCGCACGACATTCGGACCGATCTGGATTCCGGCGCCCACTTCACTGAGCGCGGGCGCCTGCTCGAAAAGACGCACTTCCCAACCCGCCCGCGACGCACCGATGGCGGCGGCCAGGCCACCAATGCCGCCGCCGGCAATCAACACCTGCTTGTTCATGTGCGTATTGTGCCCCTGCCGCCACCCATGGCGGCCGGGGCCTGATTATTCAAGTCGGACACCGCTGAAGAAAATCAAAGAATGCTCGGAATCTTCTGAAACATGCGCGCATCCCCCAGGCATTGAGGCGCATCAAGATCCCAAAAACGGGCAGCCCGCCACGCACCAGACTGCCATAAAGGACATCGCCCGACCATCATCTGTGCGGCGCGGCCAAAAATCCGTCTTTGCATCGCCGCTCTGGAAATGTCCATACACGGATCCACACTTTACGCCGCGGATGATAGAGATTCTCAACTGAGACAATCTTTTGACAAATGGCCGTGACAATGAAAAAAGCCCGCACTGGGCGGGCTCTTTCATGCGCGACGGGAAAATCAGATGACAAACTTCTCACGGTCCTGATTCTGAATCCACTTTGGCGGCTTGCCGCGTCCGGTCCAGGTTTGGCCGGTTGCGGGATCGCGGTACTTGGGAGCCACTTTGGCGCCGGTTGTGCCAGCGGTACGACCACGAGCTGCAGGAAACACGTCATCGGCAGTCAGACCATATTCGGCAATCAAGTTGCGAACCTGTCCCACGGCGTCGGCAAGCTCGCGCTTGCGTGCTTCCTGGATCTGTTGCTCCAGTTCCTGTCGCTGCTTCAGCAGTTCCTTGTAAGAGCTCATGGTATGCGCCTTGAAAGTAGTTTAAGAGCTTTCATTATAAAAACATAATCAGCCCATGGCGCAAGACGCATGTAAGCAAAACCCACAATATCGCTGCTGCCTATTGCGAAGAGTAGTTCTCGGATAAATCCGATATGGCCAGCACCTTGTCAATGCGTTTGCCATCGAGATCGATGACCTCGAAGATCCAGCCCGCACAGCTGACCCGCTCCCCCAGAATGGGCAAATGACCGCTTTCTGCCATGAGAAGGCCCGCCACGGTGTTGTATCGGCCGCGGTGCTCATCGGGAAGATCACGAATATCGAGGCGCGCCTTCAGCTCCGATATGGGCATCAGACCGTCCAATAGCCAGGAGCCATCCTCGCGCTGCATGGCCCAGGCTTCTGCCTCGGTCACAGGCTGTAACTCGCCGGTAATCGCCTCGAGCAAATCCCGGGGCGTCATGATGCCCTGCACCACGCCATATTCATCCACCACAAACACCATGCGCCCGGACCGGGCACGCAATTGCTCCAGCAGCTCCATGGCGCTGAGCGTCTCGGGCAGGAAAGAAGCCGGCAGCACATGTTCGTACAGCGTGGTGCCGGCGGCATCCGAGCCCAATGCCAGCAGGCGCGCCACGCTGATGATGCCGACCACGTCATCCAGCGAATTGCGGCACACCGGGTACCAGGAATGCCCGCCCTTCGAGTGGTCGTCGGCCGAGGCCTGCAATGCCTCGGTGACGGTCATGTCGGCATCCAGCCATTGCACGTCGCCGCGCGGGACCATGATCGACGTCAGTGAGCGGTCATCGAGGTGAAAGACGTTTTGCACCATCTGGTGCTCGTTGGCCTCGATCACTCCGGCATCCCGCCCTTCGGCGAGGCTTGCCACGATTTCCTCTTCGGTCACGGCGCGCGCTGCGGATTCATTGATGCGCAGCAGAGTCAGCATGGCGCGCGTGGAAAAGGCCAGCAGCCGCACAAAGGGCTTTGCAGCCGACGCCACCCAGGTCATGGGCCTGGAAACCACCGTGGCCACGGTTTCGGGATAAAGCTGGCCTATGCGCTTTGGCACCAGCTCGCCGAAGACGATGGTGACGAAGGTGATCACGGTCACGACGAGCGCCGTGGCAGAAATGCTGGCCGCGCGTTCCGGAATTCCCAGGCCCAGCAGCCATGCGGCCAGCCCGTCACTGAAGGCCGCCTCGCCCAAAATGCCGTTGAGCAGGCCGATGGAGGTGATGCCCACCTGCACCGAAGAAAGAAATTGCGTGGGGTTTTCGAGCAAGGCCAGTGCTGCCACCGCACCCTTGTCGCCTGTTTCAGCCAGTGCCACCAACCGAGCCTTGCGGCTGGAGGCCAGTGCCAATTCGGACATTGCAAACACCCCATTGAGCAGCGTAAGCAACGCGATCAGCAGAAAATCCATGGTTCGTATATCAGAAAGAAGACCATGGCACTTTACTGTATCGGCGATATCCAGGGATGCCACGACGCCTTTGAGCGCCTGCTGCACCGCGTGGACTTCTCCGCCAGCCGCGATACCTTGTACATCCTGGGTGACCTTGTGAACCGCGGTCCGGAATCGGACAAGGTGCTGCGCACCTGCATGGCCGCCGGCGATTCCATGCGCGCACTGCTGGGCAACCATGACCTGCACCTGCTGGCCGCCGCCCAGGGCGTGCGCCGCAGCAGCCGGCGCGACACGCTGGCCCGGGTGCTGGATGCGCCCGACCGCGATCAGCTGCTGGACTGGCTGCGCCACCAGCCGCTGGCGCGCAGCCACCGCATGGCGCATGGCGAGGAACTGCTGATGGTCCATGCCGGCGTGCTGCCGCAGTGGAGCAGCCAGGAAGTGATGGCGCTGGCGGGCGAGGTGCATTCGGTACTGCGCAGCAAGCAGTTGCCCGATTTCTTGCAGGCCATGTACGGCAACCAGCCCGATCGCTGGTCACCCGACCTGCAGGGCTGGGAACGCCTGCGGGTCATCGTCAACGCCTTGACCCGGCTACGCTTTTGCACCGCACAGGGTGTCATGGATTTCGACAGCACCGAGTCGGCCGAGCAGGCGGCGCCCGGCCTCATGCCCTGGTTCGATGTGCCGGGCCGCGCCACGGCGAGCGCAACGATTGCGTTTGGCCACTGGTCGACGCTGGGCCACATCAACCGGCCCGACCTGGTGGCGCTGGACACCGGCTGCGTCTGGGGCGGCTGCCTGAGCATGATGCGTTTCGGCGATCACCTGGCGGACCGGGAACTGATCCAGGTGGACTGCCCGCAGGCGCAGGCCCCGGGCTGACCTGGACGACGCCGATGGGCGAGCGCCCATGAAAAAACGCCTGCAAGGCAGGCGTTTATCGTGAGGCAGGCGGCTTGCGCGGCGCTCAGACCTCGGAAGTGGCGACGGGTGCCACAGGCGGGACCGGCGCGACAGGCGCAACAGGCGCCTTGAACAGCGCGGCCAGCTTGCGCTTGGGCTTGATGCCGCTGCCCGCCTTGGGCGCGGCAGCACCCTGGCTGTCCCAGCTCGCATCGACGCTGGCGGTTGCCTCGTAGGGCTTGTCGAAGAACGGGTCCGAGTGCGCCGGGCGCTGGGCCATGCGCGATCCGCGATGGCCAAAACCGGAACTGCCCCGCGACGCATCACCGCCGCGATCGCCACGCTCGGCGCCGCGATCCCGTTCACGACCGTAGCCGCCGCTGCTTTGGCGCGGCAGCTCGTCAAAACGGTGACCACGCGGTGCGCTGCCACGGAAATCTTCCATGGGGCAGGGCTCGACGTTGATCTTCTTCTTGATGAGCTTCTCGATCTCGCCCACCAGGCGCGCATCGTGGTTGGTCACCAGGGTCACGGCAATGCCGGAGGCGCCTGCGCGACCCGTGCGGCCGATGCGGTGCACATAGTCTTCGGCGTTGAAGGGCACGTCGTAGTTGAAGACGGCCGGCACGTCCTTGATGTCCAGGCCACGGGCCGCGACATCGGTACACACCAGCAGATCCACCTCGCCGCGCTTGAAGGCTTCAAGCGCCTTCAGGCGCTCGTCCTGGCTCTTGTCGCCGTGCAGCGCCGTTGCGCGCAGGCCATCACGCTCCAGAGCACGCGTCAGGCGCGCACAGCCCAGCTTGCTGTTGGAGAAGACGAAGGCCTGGCGGATGTCGCGCTGCTTGAGCAGGGAGCGCAGCGCATAGCGCTTGTCGTCGTCGCTGACGCTGTAGAAGCGCTGCTCCACCGTGGACGCCGTCTCGTTGGGGCGGGCCACTTCGATGGTGACGGGGTCCTGCAGGTAGCTGCTGGCCAGGCGCTTGATCTCGGGCGAGAAGGTGGCGCTGAACAGCAAGGTGGTGCGTGTCTTGGGCAGGTGGGACAGGATGCGCTGCAGATCGGGCAAAAAGCCGATATCCAGCATGCGGTCTGCCTCGTCCAGCACCACGTACTCGACCTGGTTGAGCACGGCGTTCTTGGCTTCGATGTGGTCAAGCAGACGGCCCGGCGTGGCCACCAGCACCTCGACGCCCTTCTTGAGCTCCAGCGTCTGCGGCTTCATGTCCATGCCGCCGAACACCACGGTGCTGCGCAGCTTGGTGTACTTCGCATACTGGGCGATCTGCTGGGCCACCTGGTCCGCCAGTTCGCGTGTGGGCAAAAGCACCAACGCCCGCACGGGGTGGCGTGCAGGCGAAGCGGAGGTATTTTCGTGGCGCATCAGCCGCTGCAGCAACGGCAGCGAGAACGCCGCCGTCTTGCCTGTGCCGGTCTGGGCGGCGCCCATGACATCCTTGCCGGTCAGAACGACCGGAATGGCCTGTGCCTGGATGGGCGTCATGGACTCGTAGCCCATGTCGGCCACGGCGCGCGCCAGGGACTCAGCCAGCTGGAGATTGGAGAAAGAGCTTGTCATTGAGAGCGCTATTGTCGCACCTAGCGCGATTTGTGCGTTGCAATAACGCCAATTGGCACCTGGACAAGCATGGCGTTGTGTGAGCGCAACCCGCAAAAACCCGGTATGAGGGCCCGCAATGCGGGCATTTTGTCGTCGCCGGGCAGCCTCCAGATGAAAAAGCGGCCCCTCGCAGGGGCCGTCGAAGCTTGCGCAGCAACGCGAGCGTGGGGGGTACTTCTCAGAGGGAAGCAGCCGAAAAAGTGTCGCAGGACTTGACGCTGCCGGTACGCAGGCCGGTGCTGAACCAGCGCTGGCGCTGGGCGCTGGTGCCATGCGTGAAGCTGTCCGGCACCACGGCGCCGCCGCCTGCGCGCTGCAGGGCGTCGTCGCCGATCTTGGATGCCGCATTCATGGCCGATTCCACATCGCCCTGCTCCAGGATCTGGCGGGCGCTTTGCGCGCGGTTCGCCCAGACGCCTGCCAGGCAATCGGCCTGCAGTTCCAGCTTGACCGACAGGTGGTTGTATTCCACCTTGCTGACGCGGCCACGGGCGCGGTCCACCTGGGCGCTGATGCCCAGCAGGTTCTGCACGTGGTGGCCCACCTCGTGGGCAATCACATAGGCCTGGGCGAAATCGCCGGGCGCGCCCAGCTGGTTCTTGAGCGTTTCGTAGAAGCCCAGATCGATATACACCTTCTGGTCGGCAGGGCAGTAGAAGGGCCCCATGGCCGACTGCCCCGTGCCGCAGGCCGTGGGCGTTGCGCCACGGAACAGCACGAGCTTGGGATCGGTATATTGGGCGCCGCCCTGGCGGAACACATCGCGCCAGACATCTTCGGTATCGGCCAGCACGGTGGAGACAAAGCGGGCGAGCTTGTCATCGGCCGGCGGCTTGTGGGCCGGGCCCTGAGGCTGCTGCACCTGCACCGGCGAGCCGCCGCTGAGCGCACCCAGGATGGTCAGCGGGTTGATGCCCAGCACCCAGCCGCCGACCAGGGCGATGACGATGGTGCCAATGCCTATGCTGCGTCCGCCGAAGACGGGGCCGCCGCCACCGCCACCCTCGTCACGGCGGTCTTCCACATTGTCCGACTCGCGGTTGCCATCCCATCTCATGGTGTTCACTCCTGGATCTGTGCTGCAGCCTGCAGCATCGGGCGGCGATATTACGTCGGAACCTGCGGGACTGCAGCGACCGCAGTTGTGGCAATGATACGGCGTGTATCAGCGCACGGGCTGCACCGCCATGGGGGCGGTGGCCGGTGGCGCCTGGCTGCGCAGGACCTGCTCGCGCGCCACCAGCACCATGGCGGCCAGCAGCGCGGCGACGATGCCCAGGCCGATGACGACCGCCAGGCCCAGCCCCCATCCGCCGCGCCTGCGCCGCTCGCGTGCGGGCTCGCCGGGCCGGCGGGGCGCGGGAGCCTGCTCGCTGGGCGGCTGCTCGCGCTGCCACGGCTCGGGCGCGGGTCCGCGCCGCTGCTGCTCATAGCGCGGGGCCGATTCCTTGCGCGGAGCTTCGGGCCGCGCCGAACCGTCCCAGCGGGGCTCTTCGCGCGGATAAGAAGGCTTTTGTGACATGGGCGACATCGTAGTGCCTGCGCAGGCCCTCACGGGCCTGTGCGCAGCACTGGACACATCGTGAATTGGTCGATCCAAGCCTACTGTGTACAGTCGCGGCCATGAGCCATTCCAGCATGCCCTCCTCCACCGCCCTTGACGCCCAGGCCACGGCCGGGCTGTTGCCCTGGAACGAACTGGCCGAAGAGATCGCCGCCCTGCTGCTGCAGCCCCAGGCAGCGCAGGTGCCGGCGCGCATCGTGATGCCCCTGCCGGCCGGTGGCAGCCTGTTTTGCATGCCCGCCACCGACGGCCAGGTGGCCATGACCAAGCTGATCAGCTTCACGCCCGGCAACGCCGGCACGCCGCGCGCCACCATCCAGGGGGATGTGGTGGTCTTCGACGTGGCCACGGGCGAGCGCCGCCTGATCCTGGACGGCCCCACGGTCACGGCGCGGCGCACGGCCGCCGTATCGCTGCTGGCCGCGCAAAGGCTGGCGCCGAATCCGCAGGGTCCGTTGCTGATCGTGGGCGCCGGCGTGCAGGGCCTGGCCCATTTGCAGGCCTTTGCCGCAGGCCTGGGCGTGCGCGAGGTTCAGGTGGCATCGCGCAGCGCGCAGAGCGCCCAGGCGCTGGTCGACCAGGCCCGGGCCATGGGACTGCAGGCCACCACCGTGGAGGATGTGGAGGCGGCGGCGCGCCACTGCCCGCTGATCGTGACCTGCACGCCCGCCCGGGCCGTGGTGCTGCGCGAGGCGCCGCGCAGCGATGCCTTCATCTCGGCCGTGGGCGCCTTCACGCCGCAGATGGTGGAGCTGGCACCCGGCCTGTGCCAGGGCTTGCTGCAGTCGGGCCGCGTGGTGGTCGATACCGGGGATGCGCTGCATGAGGCCGGTGACCTGCTGCAGGCCGGCATCGATGTCGCCGCCCTGCCCACGCTGGAGCAGGTGGTGCGCGAGCAATGGCCGCGCTCGGATTCGCCCGTGCTGTTCAAATGCTGCGGCTGGGGTGGCTGGGATCTTGCAGCCACCCGCCTGGCCATGCGCCGGGCCGCACTCCAGAACAGTTGAAAGCGGATTTCTGCGTTGAACGAGCTTTTCCCCCCGGATTCCCCCGCCCCGGCTTCCAGCACCGCGCCCAGTCGCTGGCAGCGCCTGGGCCTGCGCACGCAACTGGCCCTGGTCTTCGGCTCGCTGCTGGTGGGCGTGACGGTGCTGATGTCGCTGGCATTCGGCGAGCTGCTGCGCTGGCGCATGGAGCGCGAGGTCAGCGCCTCGCTGCATGCCATGGCCTCCAACGCCGCCCGGCAGCTGTCCGATGGCCTGTTCAGCCGCGCCCATACCGTGGAAGTGCTGGCCGCCTCGCCGGAGCTCTGGATCCAGGGGCTGGAGGCCCCGGGCGTGGGCGCACTGCTCAACCGCGCCCGTTCGCTGACGCCCACCAGCCTCTGGATCGGCGTGGCCGACGCCGAGGGCACGGTGCGCAGCGCGACCGACCAGGTGCTGGTGGGCCTCGATGTCAGCGACCGGCCCTGGTTCGAGCCGGGCCTGCAGCGCGTCCATGTGGGCGATGTGCGCGCCTCCTCGCCTGTGATGTCCGCCTTGCTGCCGCCTGCGGCCGACGGCGCGCCGCGCCGGTTCATGGACTTCGCGGCGCCCATTCGCGTGGGCGATCTCACCCAGGGCGTGCTGTGCATGCACAGCAGCTGGGAATGGGTGCGCGAAACCATGCAGACCCTGCAGCAGGCCGACAGCGCCGACCGGCAGATCGGCCTGTTCATCTTCGACCGGCGTGGACGGCTCATCCACGCGCCGGGCGACAGCCTGGAGCCGTTGCTGGCCCTGGACCAGCGCCTGCCGGTGGCCCATACCGTGTCAGCCGACACGGCCGATGCCACGCTGCAGCCCGTACAGGTGGCGCGCTGGCAGGACAGCCCGCAGAGCTTTCTGACAGCCACCGTGCCGCTGCAGGCCCACAACCGGGCAACCGCCATGGGCTGGCACATCGTGGCCCGGCAGCCGCATGACAGCGCCTATGCGCCCGCGCGCCAGGCCATGCACCAGGTGCTGGCCGGCGGCCTGGCAGCCGCGCTGGTGGCCGCCGTCATCGCCTGGCTGGTGGCGCGCAGGCTGAGCCAGGATCTCAAGCGCCTGGCCCGTGCCGCCAATGGCATCGACGGCAGCGGTGCGGCCTCCGACATCCCGCAGCTGCACAGCAGCCGCGAAGTGCACCGCCTTTCGCAGGCGCTGCGCGGCAGCATTGCCCAGTTGCGCTCGGCCAATGAGGCCATGGAGCGCCAGGTGCGCGAGCGCACGCTGCAGCTGCAGCAGGCCAATGCCGAACTGGAGCACCAGGCGCGCAGCGATCCGCTCACGGGCCTGCTCAACCGCCGGGGCTTCGATTTCCAGCTGGACTTCGCCATGGCGCTGGCGCGCCGCAGCGGCCGCCCCTTGAGCGTGCTCGTCATCGACGTGGACTACTTCAAGCGCATCAACGACCAGCACGGCCACGACATGGGCGACGCCGTGCTGCGCACCCTGGCGCGCGCCTTCCGCATGCGGCTGCGCGAGTCCGACGTGCTGGCCCGCATGGGGGGCGAGGAATTCCTGGCGCTGCTGCCCGACACCACGGCCGATGCCGCCGTGGTCATTGCCGAGCAACTGCGCGAACTGCTGGCCTCCACGCCCATGGCCCACGGCGAGCCCGTCACCGCCAGCGTGGGCGTGGCCACGCTGCGCGGCACCACGGACACGGCCACCGCCATGCTGCGCCGTGGCGACGAAGCGCTGTACGAGGCCAAGGGCGCGGGCCGCAACAACGTGCAGCTGCAGCGCTGAGGCGGCCCCGCGCCGCTTTTCCCGCCCTCGATTTCCTGACTGCCGCAAAACACCTGTGCGGCAAAAAACACCACACTAATACTCAAATTGAGCATATTATTCGCAGCCATCACCAGCCCTTTCCACAGTCCCGGACGGCCACCATGCAGCTCAAATCCGTGCAGTACGACAAGCCCCATTTCTCCCTCGCCGGCCAGTGCGGCATCGGCGAGGCCTGGGCCCGCATTCCTCCCGAACTTGACCGCGCCCAGCGCCTTCGGACCGCCGAGCGCATACGCGCCCTGCTGCACGAGCGCGATGCCGTGCTCGTGGCCCATTACTACGTGGACGGCGAACTGCAGGACCTGGCGCGCGAGACCGGCGGCTGCGTGGGCGATTCGCTGGAGATGGCGCGCTTCGGCGCCCAGCACCAGGCCAGCACCCTGGTCGTGGCCGGCGTGCGCTTCATGGGAGAGACCGCCAAGATCCTCAGCCCGGAAAAGCGCGTGCTCATGCCCGACGACGACGCCAGCTGCTCGCTGGACCTGGGCTGCCCGGCAGACGAGTTCAGCGCCTTTTGCGACGCCCACCCGGACCGCACGGTCGTGGTCTACGCTAACACCAGCGCGGCGGTGAAGGCGCGCGCCGACTGGGTGGTCACATCGTCGGTGGGACAGGACATCGTGGCCCACCTGCACGCCTGCGGCGAGAAAATCCTCTGGGCTCCCGACCGCCACCTGGGCGCCCACATCCAGCGCCAGACCGGCGCGGACATGCTGCTGTGGCATGGCTCCTGCCTGGTCCATGACGAATTCAAGGCCGACGAACTGGCCGCCATGGCACTGGAGCATCCGCAGGCCGCCATCCTCGTTCACCCCGAGTCGCCGGCCGCCGTGGCCGCCCAGGCCGATGTGGTGGGCTCCACCACCCAGCTCATCAACGCGGCAGGCCGGCTGCCCACCGACACCTTCATCGTCGCCACCGACCAGGGCATCCTGCACGACATGCGCATGCGCTACCCGGGCAAGACTTTCCTGCCCGCGCCCACGGCCGGCCAGGGCGCCACCTGCAAGAGCTGCGCCATGTGCCCCTGGATGGCGATGAACAGCCTGCACGGCGTGGAGCTGGCCCTGGAGCAGGGCCTGTGCGCCATCGAGGTGGACCCCGCCATTGCCCAGGCCGCGCGCCGCCCCATCGAACGCATGCTGGCTTTCGCGGCCGGCCATCGCCAGCCCGTGCGCGCCAGCGGCGACCTTGCGCGCGATGCGGCGCTCTTCCAGCATTTCGGTCCCGCCTGAGGAGCACGCCATGACCCAGCCCTCCATGGACGTGCTCATCATCGGCGCCGGCCTGGCCGGCATGGCCGCCGCCCTGTCGCTGCCGCCGCATCTGCGCGTGGCACTGCTCAGCAAGGGCGCGGCCGAGGAATGCGCCAGCGCCTGGGCCCAGGGCGGCATTGCCGCCGTGCTGGATGCACAAGACAGCATCGACGAACACCTGGCAGACACCCTGGTCGCGGGCGCAGGCCAGTGCGATGCACAGGCCGTGCGCGCCATCCTTGAGCAGGCGCCTGCCGCCATCGATTGGCTGGTGGCCCACGGCGTGCCTTTCACGCGCGACGACAGCGGTGGCCTGCACCTCACGCGCGAGGGCGGCCACGGCCGCCGCCGCATCGTGCATGCCGCCGACTGCACCGGCCAGGCCGTGCACACCGCCCTGCTGCACGCCTGCCGGGAGCGCGCGAACATCGATCTGCATGAGCACACCAGCGCGCTGGACCTGCTGACGGAAGGACAGCCTGCGCACTGCACAGGCGCGCTGGTGCGCATGCCCGATGGCCGCCAGCAGCGCTGGCATGCCGCGCATACCGTGCTGGCCACGGGCGGGCTGGGGCAGGTCTATCCCGCCACCACCAACCCGGCCACCGCCACGGGCGACGGCGTGGCCATGGCCTGGCGCGCGGGCTGCCGCGTGGGCGACCTGGAGTTCATGCAGTTCCATCCCACGGCCCTGCAGGTGGGCGGCCGTGCGGCCGGCCTGGTCTCGGAGGCATTGCGCGGAGAAGGCGCCCTGCTGCGCCTGCCGGACGGCACGCGCTTCATGCCTGCCCATGACGAGCGGGCCGAACTGGCGCCGCGCGACATCGTGGCCCGGGCCATCCGGCACGAGATGGACCGCCATGGCCTGGCCTTCGTGCACCTGGACATCACCCACCGGCCACGTGCCTGGCTGCAGTCGCATTTCCCCGGTGTGATGGCCCTGTGCGCCAGCCATGGCATCGACATTGCCACGCAGCCGATTCCCGTCGCCCCCTGCGCCCACTACGCCTGCGGCGGCGTGCTGGCCGGCATCGACGGGCGCACGGATGTCGATGGCCTGCGCGCCATCGGCGAGGTGGCGCGCACCGGCCTGCACGGCGCCAACCGGCTGGCCAGCAATTCGCTGCTCGAATGCGTGGTGATGGGGCGGGCTGCCGCCCAGGCCATCGCGCAGCAGCCGGCTGCCGCCCCTGCGCCGGCCCGGCCGACCGAAACCCTGCAGGCCGGCGCACAGGAGCAGGACACGGCAGCCATCGCGCAGGAGTTGCGCCAGCTCATGCAGGACTGCGTGGGCATACAGCGCAGCGACCAGGGCCTGGCGCAGGCCGTGCAGCGCATTGCGGCATGGCGTGAAAGGCTGGCACCTGCCGCAGGCCATGCGCTGCGCAATCAGCTCGATGTCTGCTGGCTCATGGCCACGGCTGCCGCCGCACGGCGCGAGAGCTGCGGCGCACATTCGCGCATCGACGCCGCCCTGGCGCTGGTGGAATGAAAAATGGCCCCCACGCTCCCCCCGAGGGGGCTGCTTTTCATCTGGGGCGGCCCGGCGATGAAAAAGGCCCGCAGCTTTCGCTGCGGGCCTTGTCTGCCGGGCCAAAGCCGTCAGGCCTTGGGAAGCGTCACGCCCACCTGGCCCTGGTACTTGCCGCCACGGTCGCGGTAGCTGACCTCGCAGACATCGTCGGGATCGCTCTCGAAGAACAGCACCTGGGCGCAGCCCTCGCCGGCGTAGATGCGGGCGGGCAGCGGCGTGGTGTTGGAGAACTCCAGCGTCACATAGCCTTCCCATTCGGGCTCGAAGGGGGTGACGTTGACGATGATGCCGCAGCGCGCGTAGGTGCTCTTGCCCAGGCAGATGGTCAGCACGTTGCGCGGGATGCGGAAGTACTCGACCGTGCGCGCCAGCGCGAAGCTGTTGGGCGGGATGATGCAGCTGTCGCCCTCGAAATCGACGAAGCTTTTCTCATCGAAGTTCTTGGGGTCCACCACGGTGCTGTGGATGTTGGTGAACACCTTGAATTCGGGTGCGCAGCGGATGTCGTAGCCATAGCTGCTGGTGCCGTAGCTGATGATCTTGCGGCCATCGACGTTGCGAACCTGGGCCGGCTCGAAAGGCTCGATCATGCCGTGATCCTCGGCCATGCGACGGATCCACTTGTCGCTCTTGATGCTCATGGCAATTCCTCGTTCCCTAGCTGCACTTGTCAGGCGCCAGCACCCGGCCGGGCACTGGCGCAAAGGCGCTATTTTGCTTGAGAAACGACGGTGCGCTCGATCAGGCGGTCATCGCCCAGGATGATCATGGCGAACAGCAGCTCGTCCAGGCTCTCGGCCTGGCGGGTCTTGCGCTCGAGCAGCGGCGTGCAGGCCGGGTTGATGACCACGAAGTCGGCCTCGCAGCCCGGCTGCAGGTTGCCCACCTGCCCCGCCAAGCCCAGGGCGCGCGCCGCGCCCGCCGTGTGCTGCCACCACAGGTTGCCCGGCGACAGGCTCAGGCCCTGCTTGGTCTGGCCCTCACGGCCCGCCACATAGGCGGCCTGCATGGTGCGGAAGGGGCTGAAGCTCATGCCGCCGCCCACGTCGCTGGCCAGGCCGTAGAGGAACTGCGCGGCATCGGCCCGCGCAAAGTCGAAGAAGCCGCTGCCCAGGAACAGGTTGCTGGTGGGGCTGACGGCGGCAGCGGTGCTGCGTTCACGCATCAGGGCGCGGTCCTCGTCGTCCAGGTGGATGCAGTGCGCGTAGACGGCGCGCTCGCGCATCAGGCCGAAGTCGTCGTAGACCGACAGGTAGCTGCGGGCCTTCGGAAAGAGTTCGGCCACCCAGCGCACTTCGTCCAGGTTCTCGGCCACGTGCGACTGGATCCAGACATCGGCGTAGCGTGCGGCCAGCTCGCCCGCGCCGCGCAGCTGCTCGTGCGTGCTGGTGGGCGCAAAGCGCGGCGTGATCGCGTAGCCCAGGCGGTCCACGCCATGCCAGCGCTGGATCAGGGTTTCGGTGTCGATCAGGCTTTGCTCGGTCTGGTCGCGCACGCCGTCGGGGCTGTGGCGGTCCTGCAGCACCTTGCCCGTGATCATGCGCATGCCGCGCGCCTGCGACGCGCCCATGAGCGCATCGACCGAACCCGGGTGCGAGGTGGCAAAGGCCAGCGCCGTGGTCACGCCGTTGCGCTGCAGCTCGTCCAGGAAGAACTCGGCCACGCTGTCGGCATGGGCGCGTTCGCAAAAGGCCGACTCGTGCGGAAAGGTGTATTTCTCCAGCCAGGGCAGCAGGCCGGCGGCGGGCGCGCCGATCACATCGGTCTGCGGATAGTGGATGTGCAGGTCGATGAAGCCCGGCGCCAAGATGCGGCCCGGCAGATGGGTGACTTCGGCGCCCGGCTGTCCGGTGAACTGCGCCTGCAGCGCCTGCCAGCTGCCGGCGGCGACGACGCGCTGCTGCCCCCAGTCATCCGGGGCGACGGCCAGCAGGCCGTCTTCGTCGTAGAGCGCCTGGCCATCGTCGGCAAAACGCAGCAATGAGGAACGGTAGATTTGCATGCCGCCAAGCTTAGCGGGCGGACAGGCAGATGCCATATCCGCAGCGCTATAGGCGCCATCGGCAGGCGCCATCCTAGGGTTTACGCCAGGACCGGACGCCCCGCGGGCCGCATCACTTGGGTAGGGTGGCCTGCACGCCTTCCACCAGCCAGTTCATCTGCAGGATCTGTGCATCGTCCAGCTGCTTGCCGGCAGGAATGCGCACCTGGCCCTGGTTGTCGCGCACCGGCTGGTCGCCGGCCTTGAAGGGCTGCAGGCGGCCCTGGGACATGTCCTTTTGGCGCTGCAGCACTTCCTCGCGCACGGCGGGCGGCAGCTTGGGGCCGAAGCCCTCCACGCGGATCATGCCCTCGCGCACGCCGCCCCAGGTGTCCTGGCTCTTCCAGCTGCCGTCCAGCACGGCGCGGGCGCGCGCCGTGTAGTAGTCGCCCCACTGGTGGGTGACGGCCAGCAACTGGGCGTCGGGCCCGTCCTTGCGCATGTCGGAGTGGTAGGCAATCGCCATGCGGCCGCGCTCCTGGGCGGCCTGCATCACGGCGGTGGATGCGACCTGGAAGGACACCACGTCCACGCCGCCGTTGAACAGCGCCATGGCCGCATCGCGCTCGCGCGGCGGGTCGAACCAGGTATCCAGCCAGACCACCTTGACCGTGGCCTTGGGATTGACCGAACGCATGCCCAGCGTGAAGGCGTTGATGCCCTGCAGCACCTCGGGAATCGGAAAGCCGACCACGAAGCCGGCCACGCCCGTCTTGCTGGCACGGCCTGCGGCAATGCCCGACAGATAGCGGCCCTCGTAGTAGCGCGCATTCGAGGTGGCCACGTTGTCGCCGCGCTTGAAGCCCGTGACCGACTCGAACTTCACCTGCGGGAAGTCGCGCGCCACGCGCATCACGGACTCGGTATAGCCGAAGCTGGTGGTGAAGATCAGCTGGTTGCCCGAGGCGGCCAGGTCGCGCAGCACGCGCTCGGCGTCGGGGCCCTCGGGCACGCTGTCCACGGCGCGGGTCTGCACGCGCGGACCCAGGGCCGCCTGCAATGCGCGCCGGCCCTCGTCGTGCTGGCGCGTCCAGCCGGCGTCGAGCACGGGCGTCAGATAGACGAAGGCGGCCTTGAGGGGCGCGGAACCTGCGGGGGATGAAGGGGCGGGATGGCCTTGGGACAAGGCCGTGGATACAAGACTTGCGGCCGCGACTGCGGCTGCGAGGTTTTTGTACATGGTGTTCCTCTACATGGCCCGGAAATGAAAACGCACCGGCCATGGGCAGCGGCCGGTGCGGGGCGCGATTATAGGCAGCGGCCCTGAGGGCTGCCCGGGCCTGCGCTTATGGCCTCCATAAGGGACGGCAGATACCGTCCACTAAGATCGTCGGCAAATTCCAACCCCAAGCAACCACCAAGGAGTACAGGACCATGCCGATGTTCGTCGATACCTCGCCCCCGGGGCAGTGCCTTTTTTGCCGCCTCGTGGCGGGCGAGATCCCGTCCGCCAAGGTGTTCGAGGACGAGCAGACCATCGCCTTCATGGACATCGGCCAGGTCAACCCCGGCCATGTGCTGGTGGCCAGCAAGCGCCATGCCGTGACCCTGCTGGACCTCACGCCCGACGAGGCCGGCGCCGTGATGCGCACGGCCCAGCGCGTGGCGCAGGCCGTGCAGGCGGCGTTCGACCCCGATGGCATCAGCCTGTTCCAGGCCAATGGCGCGGCGGGCGGGCAGACCGTCTTCCACTTCCACCTGCATGTGCTGCCGCGCCACGAGGGCGACGGCGTGGGCCTGGGCTGGCCGCGCAAGGAGCCCGGCATGCAAGCACTGCAGGACTATGCCGAGCGCCTCAGGCAGGCGCTGGCCTGAACGGACTCAGGCCAGGGCGGCGTAGCGGGCGAACACGGCCTCCAGCTGGCGCATCCAGTGGGCGCGCTGCTGGGGTGTGACGAAGCTGGCGTCAAAACTGTTGACCGCCAGCTGCCAGGCCTGCTGCGAGTTCATGCCGGTGGCGGCGAACAGCTGCAGGTAGTTCTCGTTCACGTAGCCGCCGAAATAGGCCGGATCATCGGAATTGACCGTGACCTTGAGCCCTGCCTCCAAGAGCTGGGGCAGGTTGTGCTGGGCCAGGTCGGACACCACACACAGCTTGAGGTTGGACAGCGGGCACACGGTCAGCGGCACGCCGTCGCGGACCAGGCGCTGCATCAGGGCCTCGTCGCGCGCGGCCTGCACGCCGTGGTCTATGCGCTCGGAATGCAGCACGTCCAGCGCGCCCCAGATATAGGCGGGAGGCCCCTCCTCGCCCGCATGCGCGACCAGGTGCAGGCCCAGCTCGCGGCAGCGCGCGAACACGCGGGCGAACTTCTCGGGCGGGTTGCCGACCTCGCTGCTGTCCAGCCCTACGCCGATGAAGCGGTCGCGCAGCGGCAGCGCGGCCTCCAGCGTGGCGAAGGCGTCCTCTTCGCTGAGGTGGCGCAGAAAGCTCAGGATCAGCGCCGACGAGATGCCCTGCTCTATCTCCGCATCGCGGCAGGCCCGGTACAGGCCGTTGATCACGGTCTCCATGCCCACGCCGCGCTGGGTGTGTGTCTGGGGGTCGAAGAAGATCTCGGCATGGACCACGTTGTCCTGCGCGGCGCGCGTCAGGTAGGCGCGGCCCATGTCGTAGAAATCCTGCTCGTACAGCAGCACGCTGGCGCCGGCGTAGTAGATGTCCAGAAAGCTCTGCAGATCGGTGAAGGCATAGGCGCGGCGCAGGTCTTCCACGCTGGCGTAGGGCAGCTTCACGCCGTTGCGCTGGGCCAGGGCGAAGATCAGCTCGGGCTCCAGCGAGCCTTCGATGTGCATGTGCAGCTCGGCCTTGGGCATGGCCTTGAGCAATTGGGGCAGATGCGCGGCATCCACGGCGGGTACGGTGTGCATCAGCAGACTCCGAAGGTGATGCCGCTGACCCGGAGGTAGCGGCGGTAGGCGGACGACATGCGGTCGGCCGCAGAGTGCATTTCGGCGCGCGGGTCCAGCGGCAGGCACTTGGGCTGCTGCGACTCCAGCACGGGCTGGTCCTGGCAGAAGATGGTGTGCTGGAATTCCTGCAGCTGGGCGTCGGGCGAATCGAAGTCTGCCACGGCCAGGCGGAACCAGACGCGGCTGGTCTCGGGCGTGACGGGGCAGATGAACAGGGCGATGGACTCGCGCCAGCCGGCCTTGGTGGTGCCGGACTCGGGCAGCTTGGTCAGCACGGCGGCATAGGGCGCCGTCACTTCGTAGGTGTATTCGACTTCGGCCGCGCTGGTGGAGTGCAGGTTGGACTGCGGCTGCACGGCCTTGCAGCCCGTGGCCAGCACGCCCGTGGCCGTGGTCTCCACGGCATAGGCTTCGATGGCCGTGGCATCGCGGCTGCCCAGCCAGCCTTCGTGGACAAAGCCGAAGTGCGACATGTCCAGGAAGTTCTCGATGATGCGCGGCGCGCTGGCGGCCACGTCGTAGGGGCCGCAGTTGAGCTTGCGCAGGTGCGCGTCCGCCTCGGCTTCAAAGGCTGGAAGTGCCGCCAGGGCCGCCAGGGCCGGAACAGCCGAGAGCTCCTCGCCCGTGGCCAGCCGCACCCAGACCAGGCCGTAGGCTTCCTGTGCCTCGAAGGCCTTCACGCATTGCGAGAGCGGGGGCGTGAAGCTGGGCAGGGCCGGCACCTTGACGCACTGGCCGCTGTCGGCGAACTGCCAGCCGTGATAGGGGCATTCAAGGTGGCCGTTCTCGACACGGCCCATGGACAGGCGTGCGCCACGGTGCGGGCAGCGGTCCACGAAGACGCGGACCAGGCCTTGCGGATCGCGCCACAGCACCAGGGGCTGGTCCAGCAGTTGCACGCCCAGCGGCGCATCGACAACTTCGTGGGCCTGGGCCACGGGATGCCAGAGGGAGTTTTCGATCATGGGGGGAATCTCTTGCTGTCTGTCTGTTCCGCGGCGGCGGGCAGGCCGCGGCTGGGAGCGAGCATAAACCCACTCGATGCGCAGCACAGGTACGGCACAGGTACGGTAAAGGTGCGGCACCTGTTCAGCACCTGTGCGGCGCATGAACGCCAAGGCCGCCCGAAGGCGGCCTTGGCGGCAGCGGGCAGCCCGGCCTGCGCCGGGCGGCCTGGCGTCTGTCTTACTTGCTGTCCTGGCCCGGCACCTTGCCTTCCACGCCCTTGACGTAGAAGTTGATGCCCGTGAGGAACTTGTCCTCGGCCACGGCGTCGGCGGCCAGCAGTTCCTTGCCGTCCTGGCCTGCGATCGGGCCCTTCCAGATGTGGAAGGTGCCGTCCTTCAGGCCCTTCTTGACCTCTTCGATCTTCGCCTTGGCTTCGGCGGGCACGTCATCGGCCAGCGAGACGATGTCGATCGCTCCTTCCTTCACGCCCCACCAGGTCTGCTGGCTGCTCCACTTGCCGTCCAGCATCTCGCGCACGGTCTTGGTGTAGTAGGGCGTCCAGTTGATGATGGCCGAGCCCAGGTGGGCCTTGGGGCCGTAGGCCGTCATGTCGGAGTCCCAGCCGAAGGCGCGCTTGCCCTTTTCCTCGGCCGTCTTGAGCACGGCGGCGGAGTCGGTGTTCTGGAACAGGATGTCGGCGCCGCCGTTGATCAGCGAAGTCGCAGCCTCGGTTTCCTTCGGGGGGGCGAACCACTCGTTGACCCAGACCACCTTGGTCTTGATCTTGGGGTTCATGGACTGCGCGCCCAGCGTGAAGCTGTTGATGTTGCGCAGCACTTCGGGAATCGGCACGGAGCCGACCACGCCCAGCACATTGGACTTGGTCATGGAGCCCGCGATGATGCCGGCCAGGTAGGCGCCTTCGTAGGTGCGGCTGTCGTAGGTGCTGACGTTGGCGGCGGTCTTGTAGCCGGTGGCGTGCTCGAACTTCACATCGGGGAAGTCGGGAGCGATCTTCTGGATGGGTTCCATGTAGCCGAAGGTGGTGCCAAAGACCAGCTTGTTGCCGTTGGCGGCCATGTCGCGCAGCACGCGCTCGGCGTCGGCGCCCTCGGGCACGCTCTCCACATAGGAGGTCTTGATTTTGTCGCCGAATTCCTTCTCCAGCGCCAGGCGGCCCTGGTCGTGGGCAAAGGTGTAGCCGCCGTCACCGACGGGGCCCACGTAGGCGAAGGCGATCTTCAAAGGCTCGGTTGCAGCGGCAGCAGGGGCCTCGGCAACGGGAGCGGGCGCAGGCGCGGCCTCCTCCTTCTTGCCACAGCCGGCCAGCGCGGCGGCGGCCACGGCCGACAGCGCTGCCACCTTGATCAGGGAGCGTTTGTGAAGATCAGTCATCGAAGTTTCCTCAAGTGGTCCTGCGGCAGGCAGGAAGAAGGCGGTGTCCGCAGGGGCGCAGACCCGCCGCGATGGGTCCCGAGAATAAAGCAAGAATGGCGCCAGCCGGCTGCGCCAGAGCCACCAGGCATGCGGGAAAACCACATTTTGGGGGCTTTGCACAATCGTGGTGCATAGGGCGGACCCGTCTGGCGGATCGCGGCAGAAAAAAAGGCCCCGAAGGGCCCTTGGTGCATGGACTGCCGCCGGATCACTTGGCGCCCGGCACCTTGCCTTCGACGCCGTTGACGAAGAAGTTGATGCTGGTCATGAAGCCCAGATCGCCGACCTGGCCTGCCGTCAGCACTTCCTTGCCGGTGTTGTCCTTGATGGGGCCGGTCCAGACGGCGAAGCTGCCGTCCTTCAAGCCGTCGCGTGCCTTGGCGACCTTGTCCTTGATGTCCTGGGGCACGTCGTCGGCGATCTTCACGAGGTCGATGGCGCCTTCCTTCACGCCCCACCAGAACGAGCCGCCCTGCCACTTGCCGTCCAGCGTGTCCTGGGTGACCTTGCTGTAGTAGGGCGTCCAGTCGATCACGGCCGAGCCCAGGTGGGCCTTGGGCGCGAAGGCGCTCATGTCGCCGTCCTTGCCGAAGGCGCGCGCACCGCGTTCCTCGGCCGTCTTGAGCACGGCCGGGGAGTTGGTGTTCTGGTAGAGCACGTCCACGCCGCCGTTGATCAGCGAGGTGGCAGCCTCGGACTCCTTGGGCGGGGCGAACCATTCGTTCACCCAGACCACCTTGGCCTTGATCGAGGGATCGACGCTTTGCGCACCCAGCACGAAGCTGTTGATGTTGCGCACCACTTCGGGAATCGGCACCGAGGCCACGACGCCGACGGTCTTGGTCTTGGTCATGCCGCCGGCCACGATGCCGGCCAGGTAGGCGCCCTCGAAGGTCTTGGTGTCGTAGGTGGCCACGTTGTCGGCGTTCTTGTAGCCGGTGGCGTGCTCGAACTTCACGTCCTTGAGGTCGGCCGCGACCTTCTGCACGAACTCCTGGTAGCCGAAGCTGGTCGCGAAGATCAGCTTGTTGCCCTGGCCGGCCATGTCGCGCATCACGCGCTCGGCATCGGCGCTCTCGGGCACGCTTTCGACGAAGGAGGTTTCCACCTTGTCGCCGAACTTCTCCTGGATGGCCTTGCGGCCCAGCTCGTGCTGGAAGGTCCAGCCGCCGTCACCGATGGGGCTGACGTACATGAAGCCGATCTTGAGCTTCTCGGCCGGCGCCTGGGCGGCAGGCGCGGCAGCGGGAGCAGGCGCTGCGGCCTCTTCCTTCTTGCCGCAGGCGGTCAGGGCCGCCACCGAGATGGCCGACAGGCCGATCATCTTCACGAGCGTGCTTTTCAGGCCAGGTTTCAGGGTGCGTTCGCGCAAAGCAGGCATGCGTTTGTCCTTTTGTGGTTCTGGAGGGAGAGAGAAAAATGAAAGCCTCAGGAGCCCGGATAGAAGGGCTTGCCCAGCGAGGCCGGCATGTTGGCACGGATCCAGGCCGGATTGCGCGAGATCAGCACCAGCACGACGATGGTCGCCAGGTAGGGCAGCATGGACAGCAGCTGGCTGGCCACCTGCACGCCCGTGGCCTGCAGGTGGAACTGCAGCATGGTCACGCCGCCGAACAGGTAGGCCCCCAGCAGCACGCGCGCAGGGCGCCAGGTGGCAAAGGTGGTCAGCGCCAGCGCGATCCAGCCCCGGCCCGACACCATGCCCTCCACCCACAGCGGCGTGTAGACGGTGGAGATGTAGGCACCGGCCAGCCCGCACATGGCGCCGCCGAACACTACGGCCGCCAGGCGGATGCGGCGCACCGGGTAGCCCAGCGCGTGGGCCGACTGGGGCGACTCACCCACGGCGCGCAGCACCAGGCCGGCCCGCGTGCGGTAGAGGAACCAGACCAGGGCCGCCGCAATGACCACCGCGCCATAGACCAGCGGATGCAGGCGGAACAGCGCCGTGCCGACCACGGGCAGGTCGGACAGCCAGGGCACGGCGAACTTGGGCAGCTCGGGCAGGCGCGCCTGCACATAGCCCAGGCCCAGGAAGGCCGAGAAGCCCGTGCCGAACAGCGACAGCGCCAGCCCCGTCGCGTACTGGTTGGTGTTCAGCCAGATCACCAGCACGCCGAAGATGGCGGCCAGCAGCGCGCCCGCGCCCATGCCGGCCAGAAAGCCCACGGTGGTGCTGCCCGTGTGGACCACGGCGGCAAAGCCCGCAATGGCGGCGCACAGCATCATGCCCTCGGCACCCAGGTTGACGATGCCGGCCTTTTCATTGATCAGCAGGCCCAGCGCGGCCAGCGCCAGCACGGTGCCGGCGCTGAGCGTGGAGCCCAGCAGCAGTGCATAGGATTCCATCAGCGGGCCTCCTTGACGGCAGGCGCCGCTGCGGGCGGAACCACGGGCGTGCGGGACACCCAGCGCACGCGGTAGGCCACCAGCGTGTCGCAGGCCAGCAGCGTGAACAGCAGCAGGCCCTGGAACACGCCGGTCAGCGCCTTGGGCAGGCCCAGGCGCGACTGGGCGAGTTCGCCCCCGATATAGAACATGCTCATGAGAATCGCGGAAAAGATCATGCCCACGGGATGCAGGCGGCCGACGAAGGCCACGATGATGGCGGCGAAGCCGTAGCCAGCCGGGACATAGGGCGTGAGCTGGCCCAGCGGGCCGGCCACTTCCAGCGCACCGGCCAGGCCGGCGGCGGCGCCCGAGATCAGCAGCGCCGTCCACAGCGCACGGCGCGAGGAAAAGCCCGCGTAGCGCGCAGCAGCCGGGGCCAGCCCTCCGACCTGCAGCGCAAAGCCGGCACGGGTGCGGAACAGGAAGACCCACAGCATGGCCGCCGCAGCCAGCGCCAGCAGCAGCCCGATATTGGTGCGCATGCCCTGCATGAGCTTGGGGATCTGCGTGACGCGCTCGAAGGTCTTGGTCTGCGGGAAGTTGTAGCCCATGGGGTCCTTCCACGGCCCGTAGACCAGAAAGCCCAGCACCAGGGTGGCCACGTAGACCAGCATCAGGCTGACCAGGATTTCATTGGCGTTGAAGCGGTCGCGCAGCAGGGCCACGATGCCGGCCCAGACCATGCCGCCGAGCATGCCGGCCACCAGGATGGCGGGCACGATCCACGGCCCCGTGGTCTTGTCCGCCAGCAGCGCCACGCCGCCTGCGGCCACGGCGCCGATCACGAACTGGCCTTCGGCACCGATGTTCCACACATTGGAGCGAAAGCACACGGCCAGCCCCAGCGCGATCAGCAGCAGCGGCGTGGCCTTGACGGCCAGCTCGCCCAGCGCATAGGTGGACTTGACGGGGTCCCAGAAGAAGGCCTGCAGGCCGCGCACCGGGTCCTTGCCCAGCATCACGAACAGGCACACGCCGATCAGCACGGTGATGGCCAGCGCCAGCACGGGCGAACCGTAGGTCCACAGCTTCGAGGCCTGGGGGCGTTGCTCAAGCTTGAACATGGGCGCCTCCCCTGGCGGCATTCTGGGCGGCGTTAGGGGCGGCAGCACCGTCCCACAGGCCGCTCATCCACTCGCCGATCTGCTGCACGGTGGCATCGGCCCGCGCCACCGAGGGCGACAGCCGGCCCTTGGCCACCACATGCAGGCGGTCACATATTTCGAACAATTCGTCCAACTCCTCGCTGAGCACCAGCACGGCGCAGCCTTCGTCACGCAATTGCAGGATGGCGCCGCGGATCTGCGCGGCCGCCCCCACGTCCACCCCCCAGGTAGGCTGGGAGATGATGAGCAGCTTGGGCCTGGCATCGATCTCGCGGCCCACGATGAATTTCTGCAGGTTGCCGCCCGACAGCGACTGCGCCGCCGCGTTGGGGCCACCGGCCTTGACGTTGAAGCGCGCGATGATGGCGCGCGCCTGCTCCTGCAACTGGCCCATGCGGATCCAGCCGCCCGCGCCCAGCGCGGTCTTGCGCGTCAGCAGCAGGTTGTGCGCCAGGCCCATGCTGGGCACGGCGCCACGGCCAAGACGCTCCTCCGGCACGAAGTGCAGGCCCAGCGCACGGCGCCGGCCGGGGCCCAGGCGCCCCGCCTCCCGGCCGGCAATCTGCACCATTTCGGGCGCTGCGCGCGTGTCCTCGCCGGACAGGGCGTACAGCAACTCCTTCTGGCCATTGCCCGAGACACCGGCGATGCCCACGACTTCGCCCGCGCGCACATCGAGCTGTATGCCATGCAGGTCCACGCCGAAGGGCTCCGAGCGCGGCAGCGCCAGGCCCTGCACGCGCAGCACGCTGGCGCCGACCTGGGATTCGCGGTGCGTGAGCTCGGGCGGCTCCGAGCCGATCATCAGCCGCGACAGCGAGGCATTGCTCTCCACGGCCGGGTTGCACACGCCCGTCACCTGCCCGCCGCGCAGCACGGTACAGGCCGTGCACAGCGAACGGATCTCGTGCAGCTTGTGGCTGATGTAGAGGATGGAGCAGCCCTCGGACGCCAGGCGGCGCAGCACGACGAAGAGCTTCTCCACCGCCTGCGGCGTGAGCACCGAGGTGGGCTCGTCAAGAATGAGTACGCGCGGGTGCGTGAGCAGGGCGCGGATGATTTCCACGCGCTGCATCTCGCCCACGCTCAGCGTGTGCACGGGGCGGTGGGGATCGACCTCCAGCCCGTAGTCATGCGCCGTGGACTCGATGCGCTTCACCACCTCGGCCAGCGGCAGGCTCTTGTCCAGGCCCAGCCAGACGTTCTCAGCCACGGACAGCGTGTCGAACAGGCTGAAATGCTGGAACACCATGGCGATGCCCAGCTGGCGCGCCTCCTGCGGGTTGCGGATGTGGACCGGCTTGCCATCGACCTCGATGCGGCCTTCGTCGGGCTTGACGGCGCCGTAGATGATCTTCATCAGCGTGGACTTGCCGGCACCGTTCTCACCCAGGATGGCATGCACTTCGCCGGCGCCCACGGTCAGCGAAATACCGTTGTTGGCCACCACCGCCGGATAGCGCTTGGTGATGCCTGTCAGCTGCAGCCGGGGCGGTGCGGCGGCTGGCAGGGGGACTGTATCGGGGGGATTCATGGCTGGGATTGTCTTTCAATTTCTGCAACAAACTGGAACACAAGTCCTTGAAACCGCCTCGGCGGCCCTCATATCGACCACCACTTTGTTCACCAAAAAGGCGGTTCCTGCCGCCATCGCCTAGCGGACACGGGACATCAGGGCCACATGCCGCACGGCGTCGCGCAGCCAGCGCGTGGAGGCGCCCATGTGCGTGCGGGCGTGCCACAGCTGGTAGTACACCAGCGGCGCGAACTCCACCGGGCAGGGCAGGATCACCAGGGGCAGGCGCTGGCTGAAGCGCTCGCAGAACAGCCGCCCCGTGGTCAGCACCAGCAGGCTGGTGGCCACGATGTCGGGGATCAGGCTGAAATGCGCGCAGCGCGCCGCCACTTGGCGCTGCAGGCCCATGCGGGACAGCTGGTCGTCGATCACGCCGCGCGCACCCGGATAGGTGGGCGTGGGCGCGATGTGCTCGGCCTCCAGCCACTGGGCAACGTCCCAGCCGCGGCGCACGGCCGGGTGCTGGGGGCTGACCAGGCAGACCACCTCGTCCTCGAACAGGCTGGCCATGTGCAGGCCCTGCGGCGGCTCGGGCCAGTTGCCGATCACCACGTCCACATCGCCCTGGGCCAGCTGCACCTCGTAGTGCGCGTCGCCGTTGAGGGCCAGGATGTCCACGGGGCAGCCGGGCGCCTCGGTCTTGAGATGGGCCACCAGGCGCGGCAGGAACAGCGGGTCCAGGTAGTCGCTGGCAGCGATGCGGAAGGTGCGCGTGGAGGTGCGGGGATCGAAATGGCGCGCATCGCTGAACAGGCCCTCGGCCGCGCGCAGGATATCGGCGGCCGGCTGCACCATGCGCAGCCCGGCCTCGGTGGGCTGCATGTGCGCGCCCGAGCGCACCAGCAGCGAATCGCCGGCCAGGTCGCGCAGGCGCTTGAGCGCAGCGGACACCGCCGGCTGGTGCATGCCCAGGCGCAATGCGGCACGCGAGACGCTGCGCTCGGTCAGCACCGTGTGCAGCACCCGTATCAGGTGCAGATCAATCTTGTCGAACAGGGCCTGGTCGCGCATGTAGCGAAGCAATCAGCGAAAAAAAGAGCGGTCGCGCCGGGGACGCGCCGCAGGTCATGGGGAGCCCGCAGCGTAACCCAGCCATGACCCCCGCCAGCTAGATACAAGCACCAAGAATGCCCTGGGCAGGGGCGGTTAAACACTTGTGCACGCAGCACATGCAATATGCGAGCCAGTCGCCGACAAACCATTGTCCAAACCTATACAGACTTCCAGACTGTTAGCGTGATTCAATGAAATCGCTTCAAAAGGAAGTGGATTGCAGGAGACAAGACGATGAAACAGCCAACCCCTTTTTCGGGCATGGTGGCCGCAGCCACGCTCGCCAGTGTGCTGACCGCCTGCGGCGGCAGCGGTGACTCAGGCCTGGGTGTCATCGAGATACGCAGCCTGTCCAACCGGGCCGACATGATCAGCGACGGCAATGCCTATATTGAAATTGTGCTGCCCAAGGGCAGCCCGCCCGGTGCGCTGAAGGTGGCGCTCAATGGTACGGATGTCACCGCCCGGTTCGCCCAGCGCGCCAACGGCAGGATTCTGGGCCGGGTCGAGGGATTGAAGGTGGGCGCCAACACCCTCACCGCCACGGCGGCCGGCAGCGCGAGGGCACGGCTGGACATCACCAACCATGGCCGGGGCGATCCCATCTTCGCCGGGCCGCAGACCGCGCCGTGGATCTGCGCCACGCGCAATGGCGCGCAAGCCACCGTTTCCGTGCCGGGCACGGCACTTTCGGCGACCGTGACCACGCGCGTCAGCGGTCTCGATACCGATCCGGTGGATGTCCAGTGCAATACCAGGACCCAGTACACCTACTACTACATGCCCAAGGCCAGGCAAGGCAGCGCCTGCACGATGGGTCCGGCAGGCGCCACGCCCTGCCATGTGGCTTACGACCCATCGCAGCGCCCGGCCGACAGCGAGATCGCCGACTTCACCAACGACCGCGGAGATACGGTCAAGCACCTGCTGCGCATGGAAACTGGCGTCATGGGCCGCGGCACCTTCCAGATCCTGGCCTACCATGACCCCGCGCAGGCCTGGACGCCCTGGGAGCCGCAAAAGGGATGGAACGGCAAGGTGCTGTGGCGATTCGGCGCAGCCGCTTCCGGCAATCGCTTCCAGGAGCCGGCGGTCAACCTCCTCGACCAGTTCAGCGGCAGCCTGCCGTTCGACCCCAACGCGCTCGCGGCAGGACACATGGTCGTGAAAGCCATGCTGACCAACCACCTGCACAACAACAACGAGTTGCTGGCCGCCGAGAACATGATGCGCATCAAGGAGCATCTGATCGAGAACTACGGCGAAGTGCGCTACACCATGGGCGACGGCGACTCGGGTGGCTCCATGATGCAGACAGTGATCGCCTCCGCCATGCCGGGTCTGCTGCAGGGCATACAGACGGGGCTGAGCTATCCCGATGCGGTGTCCACCTGGGTGGAAACACGCGACTGCGGCCTGCTGTCCAATTACTACAGGACGGCCGCAGGACAGGCACTGAGCGACACCGCGAAGGCCGCCATCAATGGCCATCCGGCCAGCTACTGCGACAAATGGGTAGGGAGCTTCATCGCCCCCCAGAACCCCCGGCTGCCCGACAACTGCGGCGTGGGCTTTCCCGCCTCCATCGTCTACGACCCGCGCACACGCGGCCAGGGCGTGCGCTGCTCGATCCACGACATGCTGGTCCCGGTGTTCGGGACGTTCAAGGACACCGACGGCCACACCAAGCCGCAGCTGCCGTATGACAACACGGGCCTGCAGTACGGACTCAAGGCACTGCAGTCGGGCGCCATCGACGCGGAGGCTTTCGTGCAGCTCAACGAAGGCATCGGCAGCTACACCAACGACATGGACTGGACCGGCGGCACTGCGTCCCGGCCGGCAGCCCGCGAGCGGGCCGTGGCCAGCCTGCTGCCCAGGCTCTACAGCAGTGGCCTCACCAGCAACGGCAGGAACCTGTCCCAGGTGGCCATCATTGACCTGCGGCCCGAGGGCGGCAGCGACATCCACATGACCTGGCGCAGCCTGCAGCAACGCGCGCGGCTGGATGCCGCCAACGGCCACCATGACAATCATGTGATCCGCGCCAGCAAGGGTATGGTCCCGCTGCTGATCGCCCCGGCCATGCGACGCGAGGCCTTTGTCATGATGGACCGCTGGCTGACCGCCGTGGAGCGCGACACCACCGGCGCTGCGCTGGCACAGAAAGTGGTGCGCAACAGGCCTTCGGATGTCAGGGATGGATGCATCGCCGCAACGGGAGCCGCCCCCTCGGATCTCGACAAAGTCCTGGCCCTGGACGACCCAGCCTGTCCCCTCAAGCCGACCCTGTCGCCACGCCAGGTGGCCGGAGGTCCGCTCGCGGAGGACATCTACCAGTGCCAGCTCAAGCCCCTTTCGTTCTCCAGCCCGGAGTACGCCGGCATCACCTTCAGCCCGGCCCAGCAAACGCGCCTTGCCGCAGTGTTTGCGGCGGGAGTGTGCGACTGGAGCCAGGCCGGAGCGGGCCAGAGCCAGGAGGCGGCTTTCCTGACCGATTTCAGTGCCGGCCCGGCGGGCACCAAGGCCAGGCCTGCTCCGGTCTCGCGCAGCGATTGAGTTGCACCCTGCGCGAAGTCCCGCAGGCGTCCAGGGGCCGGTGATCAGGGTTTGCAGCGTGCCAATTCATGCAATGAAGCAGCAGACTTTCATTGAAGATTTGCATCAAGCACCATGCAGCCGCCCACGATCAACGCCGTCCTCAAGTCCGCGCCCTTTGCGCCCCACCTGAGCAGGGCCCACCTGCTCAGGTTGCGGCGGGAGGTGCTGTTGCGGCACATACCGGCCGGCACCCCGCTTTGCCACAAGACGCACCGGGCCGGCCACTGGGCCGGCGTCGTCCAGGGAGCGGTCAAGATCCATGCGCTGTCGCCTACCGGGCGCAGCACCACGCTGGCCACCTTTACCCCGGGTTGCTGGTTCGGCGAGGGCACACTGCTCAAGCACGAATGCTGGCCGTTCGACGCGACGGCAATCGAGGATACGCTGGTGGCGCTGATGCCGGCCAGCACCTTTCACTGGCTGCTGGAGCGCAGCCTCGGCTTCAACCGCTTCCTGCTGGACCAGCTCAATGCGCGCCTGGGCCAGTTCATCGGCCGCTGCGAGCATGCGCGGCTGCACCATTCCAGCCGCCATGTGGCGCACTGCATCTCGGAGCTGACCGACTCGAGGCTGTATCCGGACAACGGCAACCGGCACCTGGGCATGTCGCAGGAGGAGCTGGCCAGCCTGGCTGGCGTGTCGCGCCAGATCGTCAATCGCACCCTGGGGGAGCTGGAGGACATCGGAGCAGTCCGCGTCTCCTATGGCGCATTGACACTGATCGATCCCGAGGGACTGCGGCGCTTCAGCGAATCCTTCGAGTGAGGCACGGCCGCGGCGCTCAGGCGGCCTCCAGCACCTCGACGCGGTTGCGGCCCTTGCGCTTGGCCGCATAGCAGGCCATGTCGGCCGAGCGCAGCGCGCTGCTGACCGTGTGCTGGCGGGCATCGAGCACCACCATGCCGACGCTGGCGCCCATCAGGTAGCGCTGGCCCTCGTGCGCGCCTTCCCAGTCCTGCACGGCCATGCACAGGCTTTGCGCCAGCAGCATGCCCTGCTCCGCCGAGGTGCCCGCCAGCAGCACGGCGAATTCATCACCGCCCAGGCGCGCCACCCAGCCCAGCGGCCGGACCACGCTGTCGATCAGCCGGGCCATGTGGCACAGCACCTCGTCGCCGGCCGCATGGCCGCCCTGCTGGTTGACGTGGGCGAAGTGGTCCAGGTCCAGGAACAGGATCACGCCATGCTGCGGCAGGCCGACGGTCTCATCCTCGGTCTTTTGAGCCTCCTCTACCGTGGCGACGGCGGTGTTGTCGCTGTGCTGCAGGGCGGATTCACCCTGCTGCAGCGCCTCGGCCGGCAGGCGCTGGGCGGCACTGCATTCCTGCAGCCATTCATGCAGGCGCATGGCAAAGGCCTCGCGATTGGGCAGCAGGGTCAGCGGATCGTGCATGGCCTTCCAGCCCGGCTGCTCGCGCACCAGTCGCTGCATGGTCACGTCCTCGACCACCCAGACCAGGGTGGGGTCTGCCGGCACCACGGCGCGCGGCTCCAGGCCGCGCTGCAGGCGCTGCAGGCTCTGGCCATGCAGGCGCACCCAGATGGGGCGGCCGTCCTTGCGGACAAAGCACTGCTCGCTGTCGAACTGGCCGTACATGTCCAGGTCCTTGCGCACGCGCTCCAGCAATTGGATATGCGCCGCGTCGGAGGCGCACAGCTGGCGTATCGCCTGCCCCTGCAGCTCGCGCGGCGGATAGCCGAGCATGCGCGCGGCCTGCAGGCCCACCAGCTCCAGATGCGCCGACCGCGTGACCACCAGGCCCACGGGAGCGTAGTCCATCAGCGTCTGCAGCTGCAGTTGCAACCGGCCGACCTCGTGCGCCTGCTCCTGCCCCATCTGCCCCAGGCGATGCAGGGCCTGCCACAGCGTGGAGGCTTCGCCCCAGGCATGGGTCCAGGGCATGCGCCAGCCGCCTTCCTCGGCATGGCCCGGCTCGGGTTCGGGCGCGGGATCGGGCTCCTCGGCCATCAGCCTTCCCTGGCTCGCCAGCCATTGGCGTGCAGTGCGGTGCAGGGCCGCCATGGGTTCGGTGACCAGGATCAGCAGCAGAACCAGCAGGCCAGCGACACCGGCCACGGCGGCCAGCAGCCACCACAGCACGCGCGGCGCCAGGCTGGGCGCGATGGCTTCCTGGGGGGTGATCCTGACCACCAGCCACTGCGGCAGCGGCATGCCTGCCGTCGTCACCAGGTAGCCCGCGCGCCGCTGGGTGTCGGGGCCCACCTGCACTGCGCCGGCCGCGGGGTCCTGCAGCCAGTCCGCGCCCAGGCCGGGCTCGGCCTCGGCGCGCGCCGACCAGCGCGAGGGGTCGGAATGGGCCAGGATCTGCCCGTCACGCTGCATGACCAGCAGGCGCCCGCCGGAGCGCGAAGGATCGATGCTGGGCGGCAGCAGGGCCTGGGCGGACATGCGCACGCCGGCCGACAGCACGCCGCTGACCGTGCCGTTGCCGGTGCGCAGCGGCACGGCGTACAGCAACTCCATCATTCCGGGATCAGCCCCCTTGCGCACCATGGTGGAGACCACGGGCCGGCCATCGGCCAGGCTGCGCCGCATCACGTCGCGCACGCCTTCGTCCAGATCGACCAGGGGCTCGGAACGGCCGCCGCGCAGGCTGAGCTGCAACTGGCCACGCGCGTCGGCCAGTTGCAGGGTGTCGAACAGCCGCACGGATGCGTCTCCACGCAGCATCTCGCCCATCAGCCGGCTCGGGTCGCTGCCCTGGTCGGCAATGCCCTGGGCCAGCACCCACAGCAGGCGCTGCTGCTGCTCCAGCCGCGCGGCCAGCATGCGCGCCACGGTATCGACCTCGTCGGCCTGCCGGGCCATGGCGCGCTCCAGTGTCTGCTGGCGCATGTTGTGCGAGACCCACCAGGCACTGCCAAGGCCCGCCAGCAGCACGGCCGCAGCGGCCAGCGCCAGCACCGTGCAGCGCATGGCGCCCCAGCCTGTGGCCGCGCGCGGCCGCGAGGGTGAATCCGGCAACTGCGGAGCATCCTGGGATGCCAGCAGTGCCTGGAAAAAGGGAGATCGGCGGGCGTCCAGTGACATGACGCCATCAATATATGCAGGCCCGAAAGCCGTCCCACTGGGTGGAACCCGCGAACCAGTGGATACCCCGCCCCGCAAGGCCCGGCGCTTGCAGGCCGGCACCCGTCAGCGGCGTGGGAATCAGCCTACTGCGAGCACTTCGAGGGCCGCCGGCTTGGGCAGATCGATGACATTGCCCCGGCCCGCGATGAGTCCGTGCTCACGCAACTGGCGCAGCACGCGCGAGAAGGTCTCGGGCGCAATGCCGAGCTGAGCGGCGATCAGCCGCTTGCGCAGGTGCAGCGTCACGCGCAGGCCGCCAGCTTCGTGCGGCATGGCATGGCGCAGCAGCCACTGGGCGCAGCGCGCCTCGGCGTCCTTGGACAGGCGACTCACCGCCAGCTCGGTCTGCGCGCAGTAGGCCTGGGCCATGTCCTGCAGCAGTTGCTGGGCGGGCGACGGCAGCTGCGAGACGGCCTTCAGGAAGTCGGTCTGGGGAAGTTGCTGCACGCGGACATCGCTGTCGGCCAGCATGTCCAGGCTGCTGCCGCGCCGCTGCAGCACAAAGGCCGCATCCAGCCAGGCCGGCCCTTCCACGACACCCAGCTGGTGGCGCATCTGCCCACCCTGGCCTATGCCCAGGAGCACGCGACCGCGCTCCAGATACATCACCGTATCCGGCGACTGCCGACGCAGCCTGAGCCAGGTACCCGCGGCCAACACCTGGGCGGAACCCGGCGCGAAGGCGAAAGCTTGCAAGGAAGACAGGGCGAACATGCATGCAACTTTGCCGGCTTTGCTCCCGCCGCGTTTTGAGCCATGTCAATCCACCCCCAGCACACCGGTCCGCAGGCGGCATACTTGTCACAAGAATGTCACCAGTGAAACGTAATGTATCCAGCTGAAAAGTTGAGCCCATGATCGATCCCCAGATGCTCGCCAGCCTGCCCGCTGCCGCGGCCGTGCTCTCCGCCGCCGTGCGGTCCGGCGCAGGCCCCGTGGCGCAGCTCATGCGCGCGGGCGGCCTGTACTGCGTCTTCCAGCCGCTGGCCGATCTGCGCAGCGCCAGCATCTACGCGCACGAGGCGCTGATCCGCGGCCCCCATGGAACGCCACTGCACACGCCCGACGCCCTGCTCAAGGGGGCGGCGGCCGAGGGCATTCTTCGGGAATTCGAGCTGCTGGCGGTCTGCGTGGCGCTGCAGGACTGGGGCCGGCAGAGTGCGCCGGGCCGGCTGTTCGTCAACCTCAGCGCCCAGGCGCTGGTGCAGGCCGTGGGGGTCTGCGGCCCCGGCATGGTCGGGGACACGGTGCGCAGCTTCGGCGTGCAGGCCCGCTCCCTGGTGGTGGAGATCACCGAACATGACCATGTGACCGACATGCCCGCCGTCTGCGCCGCCGTGAAGGCCGTGCATGCCACGGGCGCGCGCCTGGCGCTGGATGACTTTGGCGACGGCCGCTCCAGCCTGCGCCTGTGGTCCGAGGCCAAGCCCGACTTCGTCAAGATCGACAAATACTTCATCCACCAGATCGAGCAGCGCCCGGCCACGCTGCAGCTGCTGCAGGCCATCAAGGGCATTGCCGAGGTCTTCGGCACCACGCTGATTGCCGAAGGCATAGAGACCGAGGACGAGCTGCGCACCCTGCGCGACCTGGGCATTCCGTATGGCCAGGGCTGGCTGCTGGGCCGCCCTGCCGAAACCGCCCAGCCCCAGATCAGCACGCAGGCGCGCAGCGTGGCCCAGGACCCGCGCGTGGCCGTGCTGCCCCACCAGGGACACAGCGCACGCCCGGGGGTGCTGCGCAATCTGATGGTGATGCAGGCGCCCTGCGTGGTGCCCACGGCCAGCAACGACGAGGTGGCCGAGCTGTTCCAGGCCGGCCAGCAGCTGCATGCCATTGCCGTCGTGGAGGCCGGCCGGCCGCTGGCACTCATCAACCGCCAGCAGTTCATGAACCACTACGCCACGCTGTACTTCCGCGAAGTGCACGGGCGCAAGCCCTGCCTGGCCTTTGCCAACGTGCAGCCGCGCATCGTGGAGCTCGATTGCGATGTGGACCAGCTCGTGGGCATCCTGACCTCGCAGGACCAGCGCTACCTGAGCGATGGCTTCATCGTCACCGACAACGGCCGCTATGTGGGCCTGGGCACGGGCGAGCAGCTGGTGCGCCGCGTGACCGAGGCCCGCATCGAGGCCGCGCGCCATGCCAATCCGCTGACCTTCCTGCCCGGCAACATCCCCATCAGCCTGCACATGCAGCGACTGCTGGACAGCGGTGCCGGCTTCGTGGCCTGCTACGCCGACCTCAACCACTTCAAGCCCTTCAACGACCACTACGGCTACTGGCGTGGCGACCAGATGATCCGCCTGGTGGCGCGGCTGGCCGTGGCGCACTGCGATGCGCGGCGCGACTTCGTGGGCCATGTGGGCGGGGACGACTTCATGCTGCTGCTGCAAAGCGAGGACTGGCAGCGGCGCTGCGAAGGCATTGTGGGCGCCTTCGCCAGCGAGGCGCGCCAGCTGTTCGACGACCAGGCGCGCGAGGCCGGAGGCATCTGGGCCGAGGACCGCCACGGCATCCGGCGATTCTTTGCCTGCACCACGCTGTCCATCGGCGTGGTGCGCGTCACGCCGGGCAGCGTGCTGGCACCCGAGGACATCGCCAACCTCGCGGCCCTGGCCAAGCAGCAGGCCAAGGCGCAAAGCCTGCCGGGGCGCGGCGCCATCGCGCTGCACACGCCGCGCGATGAAGCGCGGCGCCCGGCACTGCACGGCACCGCAGCAGCCTGGCCTGCCTGAAACAGAAAGCCCGCAGGCTCTTGCGAGGCTGCGGGCTGGTGGCTGGCCGCCGAACGCTGACAGCAAACGCCGACAGCGTCTGGGCGCGGCCCAGCGATCAGTTCACCGATGCACCAGACTCGTACCAGCGCTTGACCATGCTGCGCTCGTCATCGTTCAGGGCACCCGGATTGCCAAAGGGCATCTTGCGCAGTTGCACCACCTGCTGGTAGATCTGCTGGGCGTGGGCCTTGACCTGCTCGGGCGAGTCCAGGCGCACATTCTTTTGCTGCAGGGCGGCACCGTGGCAGACCACGCAATGCTGCTGGAAGAAGGGCGCCATCTGGGCGTAGCCCACGGCGCCGTCGGCGGCGGGAGCAGCGGCCGCAACGGGTGCAGCAGCTTCGGCACCGGGCGCCGCCGTCGCAGCGGGCTCGGCACCAGCAGGCGCCTGCACGGCGGCGGGAGCCGGTGCGGGGGCGGCGGCAGGCGCCGGTGCAGGCTTGAGCCAGACGGCCGTGCCGATCAGCACCAGCACGCCGACCAGGGCGTAGGGCCAGGGATGGGCATTGCGGCCCAGCTTGAAGCCGTGGCGCATCACGAAGAACTGGCGGATGGCAGCGCCCGCGAACATCATCAGGATCAGCACCAGCCAGTTCAGCTCATGGCTGTACAGCCAGCCGTAGTGGTTGGACAGCATGGCGAACAGCACCGGCAGCGTGAAGTACGTGTTGTGCACGCTGCGCTGCTTGCCGCGCTTGCCGTGGATGGGGTCCACGGGCTGGCCTTCCTTCAGGGCCTTCACCACCGTGCGCTGGCCGGGAATGATCCAGAAGAACACGTTGGCGCTCATCGAGGTCGCCAGCATGGCACCCATCAGCAGGAAGGCGGCCTGGCCCGGGAAGATGTGGCAGGCCAGGAAGGCCGCGATGCACACCAGCACCAGCACCATGGCGCCCACCGTGGCGTCGCCGTTCTTCTTCTGGCCGAAGACGCGGCAGATGCCGTCGTACAGCAGCCAGAACACGACCAGGAAGGCCAGGGCCGAGGCAATGGCCGCAGCCGAGCCCATGGCGTTGGGATCGGCCGGATTGACGAGGTAGATCTTGGCGTTCCACAGATACGACACCGTCAGCAGCGCAAAGCCGCTGAGCCAGGTGGTGTAGCTTTCCCAGTAGAACCAGTGCAGGTGGTCCGGCAGCTTGGGCGGGGAGACATTGAACTTGACGGGGTGGTAGAACCCACCGCCGTGCACGGCCCAGAGTTCGCCGCTGACGCCCTGCTTCTTGAGGTCGTCATCGACAGGCGGCGTCAGGCTGCTGTCGAGGAAGACGAAATAGAAGGAGGAACCGACCCAGGCGATGGCCGTAATGACGTGGAGCCACCGCAACAGCAGGTTGGCCCAGTCGAGAATGTAGCTTTCCATAGCTCTCAACCTTGGCAGCGTGGGGGCCGCCGGTGTTCAACCTGCTCACCACTGCGGGCGCTCTGAGCAGAAGAAAAAGGCCGCGCACCCGGTAGATATACCGCCGGTGCACCGCTGCGACCATTTCGTAGACACAAAGTGTATGCAATTTTTCGACAGCCAGCCGGCTTGCGCGACATCAATTCACTAGAGATTTCCCTGATTCTGCGCGGGCACGGCGCTGCGCCGCTGCAGCAGCTGCGCCGCCACGGCCACCGCGATCACCTCAGGCTCCTTGCCCTTGATGCCGGGCACGCCGATGGGGCAGGTCACATGGTCCAGCTCCGCATCGCTGAAGCCGCGCTCGCGCAGCCTGCGCCGGAAGGTGGCCCATTTGGTGGCGCTGCCGATCAGGCCCACATAGGGCAGATCGCCGTGCTGGCGCTGGCGGCTCAGGCATTGGGCGACCACCTCCAGGTCCTCGGCATGGCTGAAGCTCATGATCAGCACCTGGGAGCCGGTGGGCAGGTCGGCCACGGCGGACTGCACGGGATCGGAGTATTCACACTGCACGAGCTCGTGCTCCTCCTCGGGGAAGACCGAATCGCGGCTGTCCACCCACATCACGCGGTAGGGAAGATTGCACAGCAGGCGCACCAGCGCATGGCCGACGTGGCCTGCGCCGAACAGCGCCACGCAGTCGCGCGGCGGCTGCAGCCGCTCGCGCAGCATGTCCATGCGGCCCTGGGGCACCAGCACGAACCTCAGCATCACCACGCCGCCGCAGCACTGGCCCAGGCTGGGGCCCAGCGGATAGCGGTGCTGGTGCTCGGCGAGGGCGGGACCGGCCTGCCCAGGCTGTCCGGGCAATCGGGCCTGAAGCGCCGCGTCGCGCAGCAGGCTGCGCGCGCGGTCGATGGCGTCGAACTCCAGGTGCCCGCCGCCAATGGTGCCGGCCACGCGGTCGGCAAACACGGCCATCCAGGCGCCGCGCTCGCGCGGCACCGAGCCGCGCGACTCCATCACCTCGACCCAGCACAGCGGCCCCTGCGCAAGGCCCTGCTCGACTTTCTTGAACGTGTCACTCCACATGGGCGCACCTGACAGCCCGTCGTGGCGCCTGCGGGCTTCGTTGGAATTTGTTGCGGGATTTTCCGCTGCGGCACTTGAGTTTTGCGCTCCGACTGCCGGTGCCGCAGCGTTTCAGGATACGCTCGCAATCATGCCCGATTCCCCCGATTCCTCTCAGCACAGTTCCGTGCAAAAGCCACGTTCCGGCCGTCCCTGGCTGTGGGCGGGACTGATGGCCGCCATTGCCTCCCTGGTCACGGCCTGCAAGTCGCCACCCGGCCCCGGCCCGCGCCCCGACGAAGCCACCTCCAGCGCACAGCTGCAATACCGCAAGGTGGCGGCCAACCATCTGTATGCGCGCAATGCCGAGCGCATCTACAAGGGCCAGCTGCCGCCCATGCTCTACGCGATCGGCGTGCTGCAGGTGCAGATCGACCGCAACGGCCAGGTCCAGCGCTTGCACTGGATGCGCGCGCCCAGCCATGCCCCCGAAGTGGTGAGCGAGATCGAGCGCCTGGTGCGCGCCGCCGCGCCCTTCCCCGCCCCGGCCGGCGCCGCCCGCATCACCTATACCGATACCTGGCTCTGGGACAAGTCCGGCCGCTTCCAGCTCGACACGCTGACCGAAGGCCAGCTCTGAGCTTCAGCACGGTTCAGGCAGATTCACGCGGCTGGCCGTCGGCAAAGCTCCTGGCGCTTCTGAGCAGGCAGGTCACGGCATAGAGCACCAGGTCGTCCGGTGCGTCATCGTTCACGCGGTCGATGACCTCGATGGCATAGCCCAGGTCCTGCGACAACTGCGGCAGCACGCCTGCCGCGCGGTGGCCGGCCTGCAGGCTGGCCACCGCCTGGTCAGCGCTGGCGTGGTAGCCGCGCAGCAAATCACGCGCGGCACACACCATGGCCGAGCCGGCGCGCTCTGCATGCAGCTCCAGCACGCCCAGGGCCGCGCCCATGTGGCACAGCGCATCGACCGCCAGCACCTCCTGGTGCTGTGGTGAATATCTTCGGTGGCTGCGGCCCGATGGGTTGACTGTCTTCATGGCTCCCCTTGCGCGGGACCGTGCTGGTCCCGAAGCAACAATACCTTTCAGGTCCCTTGCAGTCAATACCTTTCCGGTCCATGATTGCCGGCGATGAAACAGACCGATCCTCAGTACAAGCTGCGCCTGCCGCAGGAACTCAAGGACCTCGTCGAGGAGGCAGCCAAGCGCACCGGCCGTTCCATGAACGCCGAAGTCGTGGCCCGGCTGCAGACCACGTTCGAGGCCCCTCTGCTCGGCCGCCTGTCGGCCGCGACGGACCCTGCGCTGGAATGCGAGGAGCCCGTGAGCATCTACGACATCAAGATGAGCGCCGAAGCCGTGGAGCGCATCGAAAAGCGCCTGGAACGCATAGAGCAGGCCGTGCTCCCGCCCGCTGCGCCGGGCAGCGCCAATGAAGACGGCGCCGCTGGCGCCGACTGAGACGACCGCACAAAGAAAAACCGGCCCGCAGGCCGGTTTCGTTCAAAGGCCCCTCAGGGCCTGGATCACTCGACCACCTTGGTGATCTTCGAGCCCTGCAGCGACACGCCGGCTTCCAGGCCCGCGTTGGTCAGCACATAGCTGGTCACGGGGCCCTGGGCGGTCGTGGTGTCCACGCTGCCATTGGCGCCCACCTTGCCTGCGGCCACCGTGGCATCGGCGCCCACGGACCAGCCCTCGCTGGCCAGGAACTTGTCGAGCGCTTCCTGGGTGTTGAACACATAGATCACAGCCTTGGACTGGCCACCGGCCTGCCAGCCCACCGAGGCGCCTGTCGTGCTGTAGTAGCCCTTGTTCTGGCCGCCGACGCGCAGCACGCCGCGGCCATGCTCGACACCGATGACGAAGCTGCCGCCGATCACCGAGGGGAAGATCAGCACGCCCTTGGAGCGGGCCACCATTTCCTTGGAGCCTGGCGCCGTCTGGTACAGCCGCTCCAGCGCGGCGTTGGCGCGCGCATTGACGGTGGTGGCATCAGCGCGCGGCGCGGACTGGGTTTCCGGCTTGGTGGTCGTGCAGCCGACCATGGCAATGCTGCCGGCCGCCAGTGCAGTGGCCATCACGACGGTACGCAAAGAAAACTGACGCATGGGAAAACCTGCCTTTCTTGATTGGACGTTTTGGGGAGACCCCATCGGTTCATTGGATTGATCACCTTGCCTCCCGGTCCCGGGCACCCCTTCCAGTGCTCGCAAACCGTTTCTGAGACAGGCTGGGGACGATGCTAGGCCGCTTTGCGGTACTTGTGATGAGACATGTCACAAGTTGCGCCATAGGACTACAGGCCCGCAGGAAATGTCTGAAAATCCCGTGCCGGGCCGCCACAGCCGACACCGAAAGCGCGCTGATGCCAGAATGCACGCACAGCAACACCCGGCCCACCGGGCCTATCCACACCGAGGGAGTTCATGAAGTTCTGGAGCCACTTTCACCATCCCCAGGCAGCCATGGTGCTGCTGCGCGTCACGCTCGCGGTCCTGTTGCTTTTTCACGGCTGGGCCAAGCTGCGCTACGGCATAGGCAGCATCGAGCGCATGGTGGAGTCCACGGGCGCACCGGGCTGGCTGGCCTATGCGGTCTATCTGGGTGAGGTGGTGGCGCCGCTGCTGCTGCTGGTCGGCCTGTGGGTGGTGCCTGCGGCGCTGGTGATTGCGATCAACATGGTCGTGGCCTTTGCGCTGGTGCACACGGGCCAGGTGATGCAGCTGCACAGCTCGGGAGGCTGGGCGCTGGAGCTGCAGGCCTTCTTCTTCATCACGGCCCTGGTCGTGGCCATGGGGCACGCCAAAGGCAAGTAGCCCGCCCTCTTGCTCAAGCAGCAAAAGCAACGGCCCGCAATGCGGGCCGTTCGTCATTTCAGGTTTCACTCCAGGCCATCCCCCGACAGCCTGCGCCTGCAGTCCAGGGCTCAGGAGCCCCGGTACGTGGAATAGCTCCAGGGGCTGACCAGCAGGGGCACGTGGTAGTGCTGGTCGGCATGGGCCACGCCGAAGTCCAGGCTCACCTTGTTGAGGAAGTTGGGCTCGGGCAGTTGCACGCCACGGGCCTTGAAGTAGGCCGCCACGTCGAAGGTCAGGCGGTAGGTGCCGGTCCTGAGGCTGTTGTTGTCGAACAGCGGCGCATCGGTGCGGCCGTCGTGGTTGAGCACCAGGCTCTTGATCAGCGTGGCCTGGTCGCCATCGGTGGAATACAGCGCGACAGCCATGCCGGCTGCGGGGCAGCCATTCATGGTGTCGAGGACGTGGGTGCTCAGGCCCATGGAAATCTCCTGTGCGGCGGGAGCTGGCCCGCCCGGTTGTCATTAGTTGGTCAATGCACGGAGCGCGGCGCGCGACAGCACTCGCGGCCCTGCCCTGCATTCGCAAAGTGTATACAGTTTTTGTACGCCCTTGAAGAGCGTTGCACGGCCGACACCTAGGCAGATACCCGCACTTTCGGCGCCCGGGCCGGCGCGCGGGAAGGCTGCCGACGCCATGCTTCTACACTGTGGTCCGCCGCCGCCCTGGCCGCAGGACCCTCCGGCCGGCGCACACAGGGCGGCACAGGACGCGCGCTCTTTTTTCCACTGTTCCACTGTTTCATCTGCCAAGGAGATACCGATGCAACTTCGCTCCCCCTTGCTTGCAACCAGCCTGGCGCTGGCCATTGCCAGCCTGGCCGCCTGCAGCAGCACGCAGCCGCCCGCGGCTTCGGCGGCGCCAGCACCCGTGGCCGCAGCGCCTGCCCCGGCAGCGGCGCCCATCACGCAGAGCAACGCGGCCCAGGCCGCCAGCGCCGCCTATGACTTCGACATGGATGTGTTCCATCCCGTCGTGGGCAGGAGCGGCATGGTGGCCAGCGAGCAGGAGCTGGCCTCGCGCATCGGCCTGCAGATCCTGAAGTCCGGCGGCAATGCGGTGGACGCCGCCGTGGCCATGGGCTTTGCGCTGGCCGTGGCCCTGCCCAACGCAGGCAACATCGGCGGCGGCGGCTTCATGGTGGTGCATGACGCCAAGAGCGGCAGGAACATTGCGCTGGACTTCCGCGAGGTCGCGCCCTCCAAGGCCACGCGCGACATGTACGTGGGTGCGGATGGCAAGGTCATCGACGGCAAATCGCTCTACACCCACTACGCCGTGGGCGTGCCCGGCACCGTGGCCGGCATGGAGCATGCATTGAAGAAATGGGGATCGCTGCCCTTGTCCACGGTGATTGCGCCGGCCGCAAAGCTGGCCGACAAGGGCTTTACGGTCAGCGAGACCCTGGCCAAGATCCTGGAGCAGGAAAAGAAGAACATGGGCCAGTGGCCCGCCACCCAGGCCATCTTCTGGCGCAACGGCGAGCCCCTCAAGCGCGGCGACCGCCTGGTGCAGAAGGACCTGGCGCAGTCGCTGCGCCTGATCGGCCAGCAGGGCTCCAAGGTGTTCTACGAAGGCTCCATCGCCCGCAAGATCGCGGCCGAGATGGCGCCGCATGCAGGCGCCCTCTCGCTGCAGGACCTCAAGAGCTACAAGGTCGCCGAGCGCGAGCCGCTGCGCGGCACCTACCGCGGCTACGAGATCGTGACCATGCCGCCTCCGTCCTCCGGCGGCGCCCACCTGATCCAGATCCTCAACATGATGGAACGCTGGCCCATGAACCAGTGGGGCGTCAACAGCGCGCAGAGCATCCACTACATGGCGGAAAGCATGAAGCTGGCCTATGCCGACCGTGCCGAATACCTGGGTGATCCCGACTTCGTGACCGTGCCGCTCAAGGGCCTGACCTCCAAGCGCTATGCCGAGGCACTGGCCGCCGGCATCGACCCCTACCAGGCGCGCGCAGGCAAGGACATCCGGCCCGGCAAGCCCCAGCCCTACGAGAGCGACCAGACCACGCACTACTCGGTGGTGGACAAGGCGGGCAACGCCGTGGCCGTGACCTATACGCTGAACACCAACTTCGGCAGCGGCATCGTGGCCAAGGGCACGGGCATCCTGCTCAACAACGAGATGGACGATTTCTCGGCCAAGCCCGGAGTGGCCAACGCGTATGGACTGGTCGGCGGCGATGCCAATGCGGTGGCCGCAGGCAAGCGCCCGCTGTCGTCGATGACGCCGACCATCGTGCTCAAGGGCGGCAAGCCCGTGCTGGTCACCGGAAGCCCCGGCGGCGCACGCATCATCACCACCGTGCTGCAGACCGTTGTCAACACCATCGACTTCGGCATGAACCCGGCCGAGGCCGCCGCCACACCGCGCTTTCACCACCAGTGGACGCCCGATGAGCTGCGCGTGGAAAAGGGCATCAGCCCCGACACCGTGGCCCTGCTCAAGTCGCGCGGCCACAACGTTGCCGTGAAGGCGTCGATGGGCCGCACCCAGACCATCGAGCTGCGCGACGGCATGCTCTACGGCGCCTCCGACCCGCGCAACCCCGACGGGCAGACACTGGGATATTGACCCCCTGAGGCGCTGCGCGCCTTCCCCCTTCTCGCTTCGCGGAGGGGGACGACACCCTCGGTGCGGGGCGGCCCTTCCTCGGTGTCCCTGAGTTGGGCCGTGGCGGCTTTACAAAGTGTTCGCCTTGCGCAGGTCTTTAAGCATGCAGCGCATGCGTTTCATTGCAAGAAAAAGCCGCGCCCGTTGCCGAGCGCGGCTTTTCACAACAGGGCGGCGCAAGGCCGCCCTCCCACCAATCGTTGTCTCAAAGGCCGGCCATCAGTCCTGGACCTTCTGGCCCACTTCGAAGTTGGCCTGGATCTCCAGCGCACGCACCATGCCCGAGTGATCCCAGTTCGCGCCGCCGTGGGCCACACAGCTGTTGAACAGCTCCTGGGCCTGGGCGGTGTTGGGCAGGGACACACCGAGCTGGCGCGCGCTGCTCAGGGCCAGGTTCAGGTCCTTCTGGTGCAGCGAGATGCGGAAGCCCGGATCGAACGTGCGCTTGATCATGCGCTCGGCATGCACTTCCAGGATCTTGGACGAGGCAAAGCCGCCCAGCAGCGCCTCGCGCACGCGGGCCGGGTCGGCACCAGCGCGCGACGCGAACAGCAGGGCCTCGGCCACGGCCTCGATGTTCAGCGCCACGATGATCTGGTTGGCCACCTTGGCGGTCTGGCCGTCGCCATTGCCGCCCACCAGGGTGATGTTCTTGCCCATGCGCTCGAACAGCGGCTTGACGCGCGCGAACACGTCCTCGGGGCCGCCGACCATGATGGACAGGGTGGCGTTCTTGGCGCCCACCTCGCCGCCGGAGACCGGCGCATCCAGGTACTGGGCGCCGATGGCCTCGATGCGGCGAGCGAAGTCCTTTGTGGCCACGGGCGAGATGGAGCTCATGTCCACCACCACCTTGCCGCTGCTGCCCTTGAGGCCGGCGGCCACGCCGTCCTCGCCGAACAGCACCTTCTCGACATCGGGCGTGTCGGGCAGCATCAGGAAAATGATGTCGGCCCGCTCGGCCACGCCGCGCGCCGTGGTGCACTGGGTGGCGCTGCTCTCGGCGATCTGCGCGGGGATCTTGCCCAGGGTGTTCACGAACAGCTGGTGGCCGGCCGTGAGCAGGTGGCCCGCCATGGGCGCGCCCATGATGCCCAGGCCCACGAAACCAAGCTTGAGAGAGGATGCATTCATGCTGTGTACTCCTTGTCGTTTTTGAAAAGCTGAAAAAAACTTTGGCGGCGCTCAGGCGGCGACTGCCGCGCGCACGCTGGTGTGGGCGTCCAGCCAGCCCAGGCCCGATTCGGTATCGCGCGCGGGCTTGTACTCGCAGCCCACCCAGCCCTGGTAGCCGATGCGGTCCAGGTGCGCGAACAGGAAGGGGTAGTTGATCTCGCCCGTGCCCGGCTCGTTGCGGCCCGGGTTGTCGGCCAGCTGCACGTGGCCGATGCGCGCCAGGTGCTTTTGCAGCGTGGCGGCCAGCTCGCCCTCGGTGCGCTGGGCGTGGTAGATGTCGTACTGCACGAAGGCGTTGGGCGCGCCCACCTCGTCGAGGATGGACAGGGCCTCGTCCGTGCGGTTCAGGTAGAAGCCGGGAATGTCGAAGGGGTTGATGGGCTCGATCAGCAGGCGCAGATTGGCCGCGCTCAGCGCCGATGCGGCAAAGCGCAGGTTGTCCACGAAGGTGCGGCGCAGCAGCGCGGCATCGGCACCGGCACCGGCAGGCGCCTTGCCGGCCAGGCAGTTGAGCTGGGGCACGCCCAGCGCATGGCCATAGGTCACGGCCTTGGCCACGCCGGCGCGGAACTCGTCCACGCGGTCGGGGTGGCAGGCAATGCCGCGCTCGCCCGCATCCCAGTCGCCGGCCGGCAGGTTGTGCAGCACGATCTGCAGGCCGTGGGCGTCCACGCGCTCCTTGATCTCTTCGACCGTATGGGCGTAGGGAAACAGGAATTCCACGGCCTCGAAGCCAGCGCGCGCCGCGCGCTCGAAGCGGTCGAGGAAGGGCACCTCGGTGAACAGCATGCTGAGGTTGGCAGCAAAACGGGGCATGTCAGAAGTCTCCGGTAGTCGTTTGGTGGGTTGGGAGCGGCAGGGCACGCAGGGTGCCCCGCCGATAGAAAAAGCAGTGCAGTGCAATACCGTGCGATGTGCCGTGGCGGGCCGGTCAATCCAGCAGTGCAAGCGCGCTGGGCACGTCGGCAGGCGCTGCAGCCAGGTCCTCGAACTCGATCACGTTGTCGATCTCGGCGCCCATGGAGATGTTGGTCACGCGCTCCAGGATGACCTCGACGACGACCGGCGTGCGGTGCTCGGCCATCCAGGCCTCGGCCTGTTGCATGGCGGGCGCGAAGTCCTCGGGACGGTGCACGCGGATCGCCTTGCAGCCCAGGCCCTCGACCACCTTGACGTGGTCCACGCCATAGCCCTTGGACTCTTCCTTGTCGTCGACATTGATGTTGTCGAAGGCCAGTTGCACGCAGTAGTCGATGGAGAAGGCGCGCTGCGCCTGGCGGATCAGGCCCAGGTAGCTGTTGTTGACCAGCACATGGATGTAGGGCAGCTTGAACTGCGCGCCCACGGCCAGCTCCTCGATCATGAACTGGAAGTCATAGTCGCCCGACAGCGCCACGATCTTGCGGGCCGGGTCGGCCACGCGCACGCCCAGGGCGGCCGGCACGGTCCAGCCCAGCGGGCCGGCCTGGCCGCAGTTGATCCAGTTGCGCGGCTTGTAGACATGCAGGAACTGCGCGCCGGCAATCTGCGACAGGCCGATGGTGGAGACGTAGCAGGTGTCCTTGTCCAGGCTGCGGTTCATGCACTGGTAGACGCGCTGCGGCTTCATGGGCACGTTGTCGAAATTGGTCTTGCGCAGGTACTCCACATTGTTCTTGCGGGCCTGGCATTCGGCCACCCAGCCGCTGCGGTCCTTCAGGCGGCCAGCCGCCTTCCACTCGCGCGCCACCTCCACGAAGAGCTTCAGCGCAGCGCCCGCGTCCGAGACGATGCCGTAGTCGGGCGCGAACACGCGGCCGATCTGCGTGGGCTCGATGTCCACGTGCACGAACTTGCGGCCCTTGGTGTAGACCTCGACCGAGCCCGTGTGGCGGTTGGCCCAGCGGTTGCCGATGCCCAGCACGAAGTCGGAGGCCAGCATGGTGGCATTGCCGTAGCGGTGGCTGGTCTGCAGGCCGCACATGCCGGCCATCAGGCGGTGGTCGTCAGGGATGGTGCCCCAGCCCATCAGGGTGGGAATCACGGGCACGTCCAGCAGCTCGGCAAACTCCACCAGCAGCTCGGACGCATCGGCATTGATCACGCCGCCGCCCGAGACCAGCAGCGGGCGCTCGGACTCGTTGAGCATGGCGATGGCCTTTTCCACCTGCTTGCGCGTGGCAGCCGGCTTGTAGACCGGCAGGGGCTCGTAGGTATCGATGTCGAACTCGATCTCGGCCAGCTGCACGTCGATGGGCAGGTCGATCAGCACGGGGCCGGGGCGGCCCGAGCGCATCAGGTGGAAGGCCTGCTGGAAGGCGCGCGGCACCTGGGCCGGCTCCAGCACCGTGGTGGCCCACTTGGTCACGGTCTTGGCGATGGAGGCAATGTCCACAGCCTGGAAATCTTCCTTGTGCAGACGCGAGCGCGGCGCCTGGCCCGTGATGCAGAGAATCGGTATCGAATCCGCGCTGGCCGAGTACAGGCCCGTGATCATGTCCGTGCCGGCCGGGCCGCTGGTGCCGATGCACACGCCGATGTTGCCGGCCACGGCGCGGGTGTAGCCCTCGGCCATGTGGCTTGCGCCTTCGACGTGGCGCGCCAGGATATGGCCGATGCCGCCATGGTCCTTGAGCGCTGCGTACAGCGGGTTGATGGCGGCACCGGGAACGCCGAATGCGACGGTCACGCCTTCTTTTTCCAGCACGCGGACTGCGGCTTCGATTGCTTTCATTTTTGCCATGGGAGGTCTCCTTCAAATTGGAGTCAACTCTAGGCAGACAGGCCGATTGGCGGAACGCCTGCACAGACCATAAAATTTATTCCGTGCAGGAATAACTACCAATGAAAAAGGAGACAGCGCCATGGACAGACTCGATGCCATGCACATGTTCGTGCGCGTGGTGGAGACCAGCAGCTTCACCAAGGTCGCGCACGAATTCGCCACCACCCAGCCCACGGTCACCAAGCAGATCGCAGCCATGGAAGCGCGCCTGAAGGTGCGCCTGCTCAACCGCAACACGCGCGGCGTGAGCCTGACCGAAGCGGGCGCGCTGTACTACGAGAAATGCAAGGCCATCGTCAATGACGTGGCCGAGGCCGACAAGGTGGTCCAGGTGCGACAGACGCAGGTGCAGGGCCAGCTGCGCATTGGCAGCTCGGTGGCCTTTGGCCGGCGCGTGCTGATACCGCTGGCGCTGGAGTTCATGGCGCACAACCCCCAGGTGCAGGTCGACCTCAGCTTCGAGGACCGCTACACCGACCTGGTGGCCAACGGCATCGATGTGGCCCTGCGCCTGGGCAAGCTGGCCGACTCCAGCCTGGGCGCACGCACGCTGGGTGTGAACCCCTGGGTGCTGGTGGCCTCGCCCACCTACCTGCGCAAGCGCGGCACGCCGCGCCGCCCCTCCGACCTCAAGGAACATGCCACGCTGATCTACAGCAGCGTGCAGGGCAACGACATCTGGCGTCTGCGCAACGCCAGCGGAGAACCGGTCTCGGTGGCGGTCACGGGCCGGCTGCGCTCCAACAACCTCTCGGCCCTGCTGGCGGCCTCACGCTCGCACATGGGCATCGCCGCCCTGCCCCGCTACGTGGCCCATGACTCCCTGGAAGCCGGCCGCGTGGTCGAAGTCCTCAAGACCTGCCGCCTGCCCGAGCAGGAAATCCACGCCGTCTACCCCTCGCCGCGCCTGGTGCCGCAGAAGGTGCAGTCCTTCATCGCCTTCCTGCAGGGGCGGTTCGATGCCGAATGGTGGGAGACGCTGCCGCGCGGGGCGTGAGGCCAGGCGCTGCGCATTGGCAATGCAATGTATGTACATTGAGAAGAATGCCGCCCGAACGGCATGTCTGATTTCCGTCTTGCGAGGTGCCCGCCATGTCCAAAGAAGTGCAAATGACATTTCGTGTCGAGCCCGAACTGCGCTCGGAGTTTGCCGACGCTGCCTCGCTGGAAAACCGCCCCGCAGCACAGGTGCTGCGCGAGTTGATGCGCGCCTATGTCAACCAGTCGCGTGAGCGCGTCAGCGGCCCTGTGAACGCCGCCATTTCCGCAACGGAGAAACGTCGGCGCGAAGCAGCCGTCAACTTCGCCCGCGCGTCGATCGGACTGGAAGGCTTCACGCCTTCCGAAGCTGCTGAGACCGGCGCACGCCAATTTATCCGGGGTGATATCCAGCTTGCCGATTTCGTCCAGGTGAAGGTCAATGCGCGATGAGTTCCCGCCTGCATCCGCGAGCACGTTGACTGCAGCGCAGCGTCAGCAACTCGAAGCCGATCACACATTCAAACGGCTTGTCGAGCTGGAGCTGGAGCCTGTGCGCGGCAGCTTCGACGCCGCGCACCTGAAGGCAGTCCACCATCGCCTCTTCCAGGACTTGCCGGACGCCGGCTTCCACGAGGTCACGCCTGGCGAATTCAGAACACAGGTGCCCCATGGCCAGGACTGGATGAAGCAGCGCGGCCTATCGACCATGGGAGGCACTTTCCATGTCGTCTATTCACGCATGGACGACGCGGCCATGGCCAGACTCGACAAGGCCCTCGAAGAAGCCAGCCCCGACGAGCTGCGCGGCTTGAAGACCGCTGAATTCACGGCACGGCTTGCCAGGATGTACATCGAGTTGGACTATGCCCATCCATTCAGCGATGGCAACAGCCGAACGCTTCGCACCTTCACCAGGCAGCTCGCCAGGGAAGCTGGATATGAGGTCGATTGGGCACGATTCGGACACAGTGAGACCGGGCGTGATCTTCTCTATATCGCACGCGACCGCAGCGTGAACGAGCTGGCGAAGCCGCACGTGCAGCACGAAAATACCATGCGAAAAATCCTGCGCACGCAGGACCGGCTGAAAGCCCATCCCGCCCTGCCCGACTTGCTGCGCGACGCAGTACGTCCGAGCCGCGCAGTGGCCTTTGAGCAACTGAACGAGCGGGAAGCGTTGAGCGAGCATCCCGAGCTGGAAGCGGCATACAAGACCGTGCATGCAGCAGCGACCCGCCTGGCCTCGCAGATGCCGGGCCATCCCGAGGCGCAGAAAGTCGGCATTCAGTCAGTCATGAACCATGTTCAGAACTGCCTGAACGCCGGGGAGACCGTCGACTTCGGCCATAGCCAGAAAAGGTAAAAGCGAACGCCAACGCCCCTAATGGCTACGGCCCGGACCTTCTCAAAGAACCAGAATCGCCCGGAAGTCATTCACGTTGGTATGCGTGGGCCCGGTCACCACCAGATCCCCCAACGCATCAAAGAACCCATACGCATCATTGCGATCCAGATACTCGGCAATCCGCATGCCCTGGTCCTGGGCCCGCGCCAACGTATCCGGAGACACGCGCGCCCCCGCGTTGTCTTCCACGCCATCGATACCATCGGTATCGGCCGCCAGCGCCCAGACCTTGTCCTGCCCCTGCAGGGCCTGGGCAAGACCCATGCAGAACTCGCCCGCGCGCCCGCCGCGTCCCTTGGGCGTGCCGGCCGGGCGCTGCCGGATGGTGACCGTGGTCTCGCCGCCGGACAGGATCACGCAGGGCTTTGCAAACGGCTGGCCGTGGCGGGCCACGGCGCGCGCCAGGGCGGCGTGGACCTTGGCGACTTCGCGCGATTCGCCCTCGATCTCGTCGGACAGCACATGGGTGCGCAGGCCTGCGGCCTCGGCCACGCGTGCGGCCGCCTCCAGCGAGTGCTGGGGCGTGGCGATCATGTGGACCTCGTGGCCGTCGAAGCGCGCGTCGCCGGGCTTGGGTGTTTCAAGCTCGCCCGCCTCCAGCGCGCGGCGCACGGATTCGGGCACGTCGATACGGTAGCGCGCGAGGATGGCCAGCGCGTCGGCGCAGCTGCTGGCATCGGGCACGGTGGGGCCGCTGGCGATGATGGAGGGATCGTCGCCCGGCACGTCGCTGATGGTCAGCGTGACCACGCGCGCAGGCGCGCAGGCCGCGCCCAGACGCCCGCCCTTGATGCGCGACAGGTGCTTGCGCACGCAGTTCATCTCGCCAATGGCGGCGCCGCTTTCCAGCAGGGCGCGGTTGATGCGCTGCTTTTCCTCCAGGTCGATGCCTTCGGCCGGCAGGGTCAGCAGGGCCGAGCCGCCGCCCGAGATCAGGCACAGCACGAGGTCGTCCTCGGTCAGCCCTTCGGTCAGCGCGAGGATGCGTTCGGCGGCGGCCAGGCCTGCCGCATCGGGCACGGGGTGGGCGGCCTCGACCACTTCGATGCGCTGCGCCAGGCCTTCGGGGCGCGGCGGGATGTGGTGGTAGCGCGTGACCACGAGGCCGGACAGCGGCGCGTCCGCTGGCCACAGCGCCTCCAGCGCCTGGGCCATGGAGCCGCCGGCCTTGCCCGCGCCCAGCACCAGGGTGCGGCCCTTGGGAGGCTTTGGCAGGCATTGGGCCATGCTGTACAGGGGCTGCGCGTCCTTGACCGCAGCGCGGTAGAGGTCGAGCAGAAAGGCTTGGGGATCGGTGAGGTGCAGGTCCGTGGTGCTGGTCATGGTGTGTTGTCTCCGCCGGGCATTATGGAATTTCCTGCACCGGCGGTGGCATGCGGTCAAGTCACAACTGATTCGCCCGGCCTCGTTCCTCGTGCCAACTCAACTCAATCCAGGGCCACCTTGGCGTCCTTGACCAGCCTGGCGAAGCGGTCGGTGTCGTCGCGGATCTGGCGCGCCATCTGCTCGGGCGATCCACCGATGGGCTCGGCTCCTATCTCTTCCATCTTCCTGCGGAACTGCGGGGACTCGATGATGCGGTTCATGTCCGCGCCCAGCCGCGCCAGTACCTCGCGGGGCGTGGCGGCCGGTGCCAGCACGCCGAACCAGGTGCCCATGTCGAAGCCCTTGAGCCCGGCCTCGTCCAGCGTGGGCACATCGGGCAGGGCCACCGAGCGCCGGGCCGTGGTCACGGCCAGCGCGCGCAGCTTGCCGGCCTTGATGTGGGGCAGCACAGGCGTGACGGTATCGAAGGACATGGCAATCTGCCCGCCCAGCAGATCGGTGGTCAGCGGCCCGCTGCCCTTGTAGGGCACGTGCAGCAGCTCCACGCCGCCCATGGACTCGAACTGCGCGCCGATCAGATGCTGGCCCGTGCCCGCGCCGTTGGAGCCATAGGCCAGCTTGCCGGGCTGGGCCCGGGCCTGGGCCAGCAGCTCCTGCACGGTTTTGGCGGGCACCTGCGGATTGACCACCAGCACATTGGGGACCACGGCCACCACGGTGATGGGCGCCAGGTCCTTCTGGAAGTCATAGCCCAGCCTGCGGTAGACGCTGGTGGCAATGGTGTGGTGCACGGCGCCCATGAGCAGGGTGTAGCCGTCAGGTTTCGCCTTGGCCACATGGTCGGCGCCCAGGGTGGCGCCCGCGCCGGGGCGGTTTTCCACGACCACGGGCTGGCCCAGACTCTTGGACAGCTCCTGGCCCAGCGCACGTGCCAGCACGTCGGTGGTACCGCCTGCGGGAAACGGCACGATGAGGTTGACGGGGCGCGCCGGCCAGGCCTGGGCCCAGGCCGAAGACATGGCGGCTGGAATGGTGGCGGCGGCCAGCGCGCACGCTGCGGCAACCCTGGTGATGCGGTTCATGGCTTGTCTCCTGTCTGTTCTTTTGTGGGTTATCGGACCATGCAGCGCACGCTCAGGCAGGCACGGGCTCGGCCTGGACCTCGGCGGTCTGCGCGCGCAGCCGTGCGCAGACCGCGTCGGTGACCTGGCGCGTGGTGGCCTTGCCGCCCAGGTCACGCGTGTGCAGCGCAGCATCGGCCGTCACCTGCTCCACGGCCTGCATCAGCCGCTGCGCGGCGCGGTGCTCGCCCAGGTGCTCCAGCAGCATCACGCAGCTCCAGAACGTGCCCACGGGATTGGCCAGGCCCTGGCCCATGATGTCGAAGGCCGATCCGTGGATGGGCTCGAACATGCTGGGATAGCGGCGCTCCGGATCGATGTTGCCCGTGGGCGCAATGCCCAGGCTGCCGGCCAGCGCGGCCGCCAGGTCGCTGAGGATGTCGGCATGCAGGTTGGTGGCGACCAGGGTGTCCAGCGAGGCCGGGCGGTTGACCATGCGCGCCGTGGCCGCGTCCACCAGCTCCTTGTCCCAGCGCACGTCGGGAAACTCGGCGGCCACCTGCACCGCGATCTCGTCCCACATCACCATGGCGTGGCGCTGGGCGTTGGACTTGGTGATCACCGTCAGCAGCTTGCGCGGCCGCGACTGCGCCAGGCGGAAGGCAAAGCGCATGATGCGCTCCACGCCCGCGCGGGTCATCATGCTCACGTCGGTGGCCACCTCGATGGGATGGCCCTGGTGAGCGCGGCCGCCCACGCCCGCGTATTCGCCTTCGGAGTTCTCGCGCACGATGACCCAGTCCAGGTCCTCGCGTGCGCAGCGCTTGAGCGGCGCATCGATGCCGGGCAGGATGCGCGTGGGCCGCACATTGGCGTACTGATCAAACCCCTGGCAGATCTTCAGGCGCAGGCCCCACAGCGTGACATGGTCGGGAATGTGCGGGTCGCCGGCCGAGCCGAACAGGATGGCGTCCTGGCCGCGCAGCGCGTCCAGCCCGTCGGCCGGCATCATCTCGCCGTGCGCGCGGTACCAGTCGCCGCCCCAGCCGAAACTGGTGAAGGCAAAGCCCAGGCCGGGCTGGGTTTCGGCCAGCGCCTGCAGCACCTCCTGCCCTGCGGGCACCACTTCCTTGCCGATGCCATCGCCGGGAATGCAGGCGATGCGGTATGTCTTTGTCATGAGGGCTCCTTGGATTGCGGTGGATGAAGCGCCATGCGGATCCATGGCCTTGTCCGTGAATCTATCGATGGAACAACGCCGCGCGCGCCTCTAGAGTGATGGCATCGTTCACTTTGATTCAACAATGAGCACACCCGTCTCAGCGCCATCGGAGATGGCCTTCTTCTGCCTGCTGGCCCGCAGCGCCAGCCTGTCGGCCACGGCCCGCGAGCTGGGCATCACCACGCCGGCGGCCAGCAAGCGCCTGTCCCAGATGGAGGCGCGCCTGGGCGTGCAACTGGTCAGCCGCACGACGCGGCGCCTGGGCCTGACCGATGAGGGCCAGACCTACCTGGCCCATGCGCGGCGCATCCTGGACGACATTGCCGCCATGGAGCAGGCCGTGGCCGGCATGCCCGGGCAGCCGCAGGGCCTGCTGCGCATCAATGCCACGCTGGGATTCGGGCGCAGCCATATTGCGCCGCTGATCGCCAGCTTCGTGCGCAGGCACCCGCAGATCCAGGTGCAGCTGCAGCTGTCGGCCTCGCCGCCGCCGTTGGTGGATGACAGCTTCGACCTGTGCATACGCTTTGGCGAGCCGCCGGACGCGCGCGTCATCGCGCGGCGCCTGGCGCCCAACCGGCGGCTGCTTTGCGCGTCTGCCGCCTACCTGGCACGGCGCGGCACGCCGGCCACCCCGCGCGAGCTGATGCAGCACGACTGCATCGACATCCGCCAGGGCGACGACACCCACGGCGTCTGGCGCTTCACCCACAACGGCCCCGGCCGCAAGACCGAGGCCATCCGCCTGCGCGACAGCCTGAGCACCAACGATGGCGAGATCGCCGTGGGCTGGGCCCTGGCCGGCCTGGGCATCGTCATGCGCGCCGAATGGGATGTCGCCCGCTACCTGCGCAGCGGCCGCCTGGTACAGGTGCTGGCCGACCATGCCACGGCGCCGGCCGACATCCATGTGGTCTATCCGCAGCGGCATGCGGCAACCCAGCGCGTGCAGCGCTTTGTGGAGCACCTGGCACGGCACTTCGATACGGCCGCGCCCGGTTTCTGAAAAGGGATGCCGTATGCGGGGAAACGCCAATAAGCAGTAGACAGAAACTGTATACAACTCTTGTGACCAGCCGCTATGATGGCTGAATGGAGACTTCCACCACCAGTTTCATTGTCGAGAGCCTGACCCGGGCCATCGTCGAACACCGTCTTCTGCCCGGCACCAAGCTGGCCGAGCAGAAATTGGCAGACCATTTCGGCGTCTCGCGCACCCTGGTGCGCCAGGCGCTGTTCCAGCTGTCGCAAAACCGCCTGATCCGGCTCGAACCCGCGCGCGGGGCCTTCGTGGCCACGCCCTCGGTGGACGAGGCGCGCCAGGTCTTCGCCGTGCGCCGCATGCTCGAAGCCGAGATGGTGCGCGCCTTCATCGCCCAGAGCACGCCGGCCAAGATCCGCGCGCTGCGGCAGCACGTGGCGGCCGAGAAAAAGGCCATGGACGGCAACGACGTCGGCCAGCGTACCGAGCTGCTGGGCGACTTCCACGTGCGCATGGCCGAACTCATGGGCAACGAGGTGCTGGCCCAGCTGCTGGGCGAGCTGATCTCGCGCTGCGCGCTGATCACGCTGATGTACCAGTCCAGCACGGCCGCCGAGCACTCCCATGACGAGCATGCCGAAATCGTCACGGCCTTGGCCGGCGGCGACGCCGACCACGCCGTGCAGCTCATGCAGCAGCACCTGGACCACGTGGAAGCCGGCCTGACCTTCGACCGCGACATGCCGACCAGCGATCTTTCGATGGCCCTTTCCTCCGTATCCGCATGACCTACGACGCCACTGCCCCCTATCCCCGCGACCTGATCGGCTACGGTCGCACGCCCCCCCACGCCCGCTGGCCAGGCCAGGCCCGCGTGGCCGTGCAGTTCGTCCTCAACTATGAAGAGGGCGGCGAGAACTGCGTGCTGCACGGCGATGCCGCCAGCGAGCAGTTCCTGTCCGAGATGTTCAACCCGGCCGCCTACCCCGAGCGCCACATGAGCATGGAAGGCATCTATGAATACGGCTCGCGCGCAGGCGTCTGGCGCATCCTGCGCGAGTTCGAGAAGCGCGGGCTGCCGCTGACCGTGTTCGGCGTGGCCACGGCCCTGCAAAAGCACCGCGAGCTGGCCCAGGCCTTCGACGAGCTGGGCCATGAAGTGGCCTGCCACGGCCTCAAGTGGATCCACTACCAGGGCGTGCCCGCCGATGTGGAGCGCGCCCACATGCAGCAGTGCATGGAGATCTTCGGCGAGCTGTATGGCCACGATGGCGACCACGGCCTGGGCTGGTACACGGGCCGCGACAGCCCCAACACCCACCGCCTGGTGGCCGACGACGGCCGCTTCGCCTACGACAGCGACTACTACGGCGACGACCTGCCCTTCTGGATGAAGGTCGGCAAGAGCGACGGCAGCACCCGCAGCCAGCTCATCGTGCCCTACACGCTGGACTGCAACGACATGCGCTTCGCCCTGCCCCAGGGCTACTCGCACGCCGACCCGTTCTTCCAATACCTGAAGGACACGTTCGACGCCCTCTACGCCGAGGGCGATCCGGCCGGCGATGATTCCCCCAAGATGATGAGCATTGGCATGCACTGCCGCCTGCTGGGCCGCCCCGGCCGCATCACGGCACTGCAGCGCTTTCTGGACCACATTCAGCGGCACGACAAGGTCTGGGTCTGCCGCCGCATCGACCTCGCGCGCCACTGGGCGCACCACCATCCCGACAAGGAATAACGCAGCATGGCTCTGACGCTGGAACAACTCAACGCCGCCGACCTGGCCACCGCCGCCAGTCTGCTGGACGGCCTCTACGAACACTCGCCCTGGATTGCCGAGGCCGCGCTGGCCCAGCGCCCCTTACGCTCGCTGGCACAGATCAAGTACGCCATGGCCCAGGTGCTGGACAAGGCACCCGTGCAGGCCAAGCTCGACCTGATCCGCGCCCACCCGGAGCTGGCCGGCAAGGCCATGGAGACCAACACGCTCACGGCCGAATCCACCAATGAGCAGAACAAGGCCGGCCTGACCCGCTGCACGCCCGAGGAGCTGGAGCACATCCGCAAGCTCAACGCCGAGTACGGCAAGCGCTTCGGCTTTCCCTTCATCCTGGCCGTGCGCGGTCCGCGCGGCGCGGGCCTGGCCAAGGCCGAGATCATCGAGACCTTCGAGCGCCGCCTGCACAACCACCCCGACTTCGAGCTGGGCGAGGCGCTGCGCAACATCCACCGCATTGCCGAGATCCGCCTGAACGACAAGTTCGGCTACACGCCCGAGCTGGGCAACGATGTCTGGGACTGGCAGGAAAAGCTGGCCCAGCACAGCGACCCCGGCTATGCCGAAAAGGGCCAGCTCACCGTCACCTACCTGACCGATGCCCACCGCGCCTGCGCCCAGCGCATCAGCCACTGGATGCGCGACTGCGGCTTCGACGAGGTCGAGATCGACGCCGTGGGCAACGTCGTGGGCCGCTACAAGGCGGCCACCGAGGACGCCAAGACCCTGCTGACCGGCAGCCACTACGACACCGTGCGCAACGGCGGCAAGTACGACGGCCGCCTGGGCATCTTCGTGCCCATGGCCTGCGTGCGCGAGCTGCACCGCCAGGGCAAGCGCCTGCCGTTTCACATCGAGGTCGTGGGTTTTGCGGAAGAGGAAGGCCAGCGCTACAAGGCCACCTTCCTGGGCTCGGGCGCACTGATCGGAGACTTCAGGCAGGAATGGCTGGAGCAAAAGGACGCCGACGGCATCACCCTGCGCGAGGCCATGCAGCACGCCGGCCTGTGCATTGACGACATTCCGAAGCTGCAGCGCGATCCGGCACGCTACCTGGGCTTCATCGAAGTGCACATCGAACAGGGCCCGGTGCTCAACGAGCTGGACATCCCGCTGGGCATCGTCACCTCCATCAACGGCAGCGCGCGCTACATCTGCGAGATGATCGGCATGGCCAGCCACGCCGGCACCACGCCCATGGACCGCCGCCGCGATGCCGCCTGCGGCGTGGCCGAGCTGGCGCTGTACATCGAAAAGCGCGCCGCGCGCGACGGCACCTCGGTGGCCACCATGGGCCAGCTCAATGTGCCCAGCGGCTCGGTGAACGTGGTCCCCGGCCGCTGCCAGTTCAGCCTGGACCTGCGCGCGCCCACCAACGAACAGCGCGACGCCATGGTGGCCGACATCCTGGCCGAGATCGAGGCCATCGCCCAGCGCCGTGGCCTGCGCTACAGCACCGAGCTGGCCATGAAGGCCGCCGCCGCCCCCAGCGCCCCCGAATGGCAGCAGCGCTGGGAAGCCGCCGTGGACGCCCTGGGCGTGCCCCTGTACCGCATGCCCAGCGGCGCCGGCCACGACGCCATGAAGCTGCACGAAATCATGCCCCAGGCCATGCTGTTCGTGCGCGGCCTGAACGCCGGCATCAGCCACAACCCGCTGGAAAGCTCCACCGCCGACGACATGCAACTGTCCGTCGATGCCTTCTCCCACGTACTGAACCAGCTGGCCCAAGAGCAGCAATGACCGACATGAACCAAGACAAGCAAGCCACCTACGCCGCCCTGGACGCCTGGATCGACCAGCATTTCGATGAAGAGGTGCAATTCCTGCAGGCCCTGGTCCAGGTTCCGACCGACACCCCGCCCGGCAACAACGCCCCCCACGCCGAGCGCACGGCCGAGCTGCTCAAGACCCTGGGCTACGAGGCCGAGAAGCACACCGTGCCCGAGGCCGACGTCAAGGCCTACGGCATGGAGTCCATCACCAACCTGATCGTGCGCCGCCCCTACGGCAGCGCAGGTGACGCCGGCGGCGGCCTGACCATCGCGCTGAACGCCCACGGCGACGTGGTGCCGCCCGGTGAAGGCTGGACCCAGGACCCCTATGGCGCCGCCATCGAAGACGGCAAGCTCTACGGCCGCGCCGCCGCCGTGAGCAAGAGCGACTTCGCCACCTTCACCTACGCCGTGCGTGCGCTCGAAGCCGTGGCCCGGCCCTCCAAGGGCGCGGTGGAACTGCACTTCACCTATGACGAGGAATTCGGCGGCATCCTGGGCCCCGGCTGGCTGCTGGCCAACAACCTCACCAAGCCCGACCTCATGGTCGCGGCCGGCTTCAGCTACGAAGTCGTCACCGCCCACAACGGCTGCCTGCAGATGGAAGTGACCGTGCAGGGCAAGATGGCCCACGCCGCCGTGCCCCACACGGGCGTGGACGCGCTGCAGGCCGCCGTGGTGCTGATGAACGCGCTGTACGCCGAGAACACCAAGTACCAGCAGGTGATCTCCAAGGTGCCGGGCATCAAGCACCCCTACCTGAACATCGGCCGCATCGAAGGCGGCACCAACACCAACGTGGTGCCCGGCAAGGTCGTGCTCAAGATCGACCGCCGCATGATCCCCGAGGAGAACCCGGCCGAGGTCGAGGCCAGCATCCGCGCCGTCATCGCCCAGGCCATTGCCGACTTCAATGCCAAGGGCGGCTACACGGGCGAGGATGCCGTGCGCGTGGACATCAAGCGCCTGCTGCTGGCCAATGCCATGACGCCGCTGGCGGGCAACAAGCCCCTGGTGGACGCCATCCAGGCCCATGGCGAAGCCGTCTTCGGCGAAAAGCCCCCGGCCGTGGGCACGCCGCTGTACACCGACGTGCGCCTGTACGTGGAGCGTGGCATTCCCGGCGTGATCTACGGCGCCGGCCCGCGCACCGTGCTGGAATCCCACGCCAAGCGCGCCGACGAGCGCCTGGTGCTGGAGGACCTGCGCCGTGCCACCAAGGTCATTGCACGCATGCTGTGCGACCTGACGGCCTGACCGCCTGACCGCCTGACCGCCTGACCGCCTGACCGCCTGACGGCCCGCATCAAGGCCTGACACCCAAGCCCGGCGCCGCCGGGCTTTTTTGCGCCCGGGCACCGCATCGGGGCGCATGCACCGCCGCAGCCCATGCCGTGCGCCCGAACCACGCCCAAGCCGCGCGGTAGCTGCCGCCAGGCACCAGCACGGTGCCTGGCGCTTGCCAGGCGGCTGGCATCCATCTTGCAATGCACCATGGCACTCCCGCCCTGGCAGGCGATGCGCACCAAAACGGGTTGGCGCGACTGCCGCAACAGGGTTTACCGGGAGCAGAAATTTCCCATGATCTGTATACACTTTTTGTATGGATGTTGGCGCCGAACCCTGCCACGCCGGCGTCCGTTCCCATAAATCCCGAGGAGACAAATCCCCATGCAATCTTCCGTTCATCCCGTCGATGAGATGCTGCCCGCAGGCAAGCTCACGGCGCTGGGCCTGCAGCACGTTCTCGTGATGTATGCGGGCGCCGTGGCCGTGCCCCTGATCGTCGGCCGCGCACTCAACCTGCCGCCCGAGCAGGTGGCCCACCTGATCTCGGCCGACCTGTTTTGCTGCGGCCTGATCACGCTGATCCAGGCCATGGGCGCCACCCAGTGGTTCGGCATCAAGCTGCCCGTGATGATGGGCGTGACCTTCGCCAGCGTGGCGCCCATGGTGTCCATGGCGCAGAGCACGGGCGGCTCGGCGGGGGCGGGGCTGATCTTCGGCTCGGTGATCGGGGCGGGGATCGTGTCCATCCTCATCGCCCCGCTGATCAGCCGCATGCTGCGCTTTTTCCCGCCCGTGGTGACCGGCACCATCATTGCCGTCATCGGCATCAGCCTGATGCGCGTGGGCGTGAACTGGATCTTCGGCAACCCCGTCGGCCCCACCGCTCCCAGCGTGCCCAACCCCGAGCACCTGAAATGGCTGGCCGACGCCCAGGCCACGGCCGGCGCGCCGGGCTCCTCGCTGCCGCCCGTGCCCAAGGGCTTCGCGGTCGTGCCCACCATTCCCAACCCCAAGTACGGCGACCTGACCGGCGTGGGCATCTCGGCCATCGTGCTGCTGTCCATCCTGCTGATCGCGCGCTTTGCCAAGGGCTTCCTGGCCAACGTCTCGGTGCTCATGGGCATCCTGATCGGCGGCGTGCTGTCCGTGGCCATGGGCCTGATGGACTTCAGCAAGGTCGCCAAGGCCGAATGGTTCACGATGGTGCTGCCCTTCGAGATCGCCACGCCGGTGTTCGACCCCATCCTCATCCTCACCATGAGCCTGGTGATGGTGGTGGTGATGATCGAGTCCACCGGCATGTTCCTGGCCCTGGGCGACATGACCGATCGCAAGATCAGCCAGGACGAGCTGACGCGCGGCCTGCGCACCGACGGCCTGGGCACGCTGATCGGCGGCATCTTCAACACCTTCCCCTACACCAGCTTCTCGCAGAACGTGGGCCTGGTCGCCGTCACCGGCGTCAAGAGCCGCTGGGTCTGCGTGGCCGGCGGCGTGATCCTGATCGTGCTGGGCGTGCTGCCCAAGATGGGCGCCCTGGTCGAGTCCCTGCCCACCGTGGTGCTGGGCGGCGCGGGCCTGGTGATGTTCGGCATGGTGGCCTCCACCGGCATCCGCATCCTGAGCAACGTGGATTTCCAGACCAACCGCAACAACGCCATGATCGTCGCCGTGTCCATCGGCGTGGGCATGATTCCGCTGGTGGCGCCGAATTTCCGCCAATGGATGCCCCACGGCATTCATCCGTTGATCGAATCCGGTATCCTGCTGGCCTCGATTACCGCGGTGGCATTGAACATTTTCTTCAACGGAGCCAGCAGCGATACCTCTGCTGCCGTCCGGGCCGCACGCCAGGCAGACGCCCACTGATGAAACAGTGCCCGCCCTGGCGGGCACGCCCAACAATCGCCCGGCCTACCCGCCGGGCTGTGCGCCCCCTGCCGTCCATAGGCGCCAGGGGGCTTGTTGTCGAAATCCCTGAGGCAAAACTGTCCTGACCCTCATAGGCTGTAGCTATCCGGTAAGCTCCGAGAGCATTTGCAGAGAATTCCTGTATGACCCAAAACCTGTCCAACGCCGAACAAGCCCTGCGCGACGCAGCCCGCGAATACCATCGCAGCCCCAACAAGGGCAAGATCTCCGTCACGCCCACCAAGCCCTTGTCCAACCAGCGCGACCTGTCGCTGGCCTATTCGCCCGGCGTGGCCTACCCCTGCCTGGACATCCAGGCCGACCCCTCGCTGGCCGCCGAATACACGGCGCGCGGCAACCTGGTCGGCGTCATCACCAACGGCACGGCCGTGCTGGGCCTGGGTGACATCGGCCCGCTGGCCGGCAAGCCGGTGATGGAAGGCAAGGGCTGCCTGTTCAAGAAGTTCGCCGGCGTCGACGTGTTCGACATCGAACTGGCCGAGCGCGATCCGGACAAGCTGATCGAGATCATCGCCTCGCTCGAACCCACGCTGGGCGGCATCAACCTCGAGGACATCAAGGCGCCCGAGTGCTTCTACATCGAGCAGGAGCTGTCCAAGCGCATGAACATCCCCGTGTTCCATGACGACCAGCACGGCACGGCCATCATCTCCAGCGCCGCCCTGCTCAACGGCCTGGAGCTGGTGGACAAGCAGATCGGCAACGTCAAGATCGCCGTCTCCGGTGCCGGCGCCGCTGCCATCGCCTGCGTGAACGTGATGGTGGGCCTGGGCGTCAAGCGCGAAAACGTCTTCATGTGCGACTCCAAGGGCGTGATCTACGAAGGCCGCCCCGGTGGCCTGGACGCCTCCAAGGCCCAGTACGCGCAAAAGACGGACGCCCGCACCCTGGCCGACGCCGTCAAGGATGCCGACGTCTTCCTGGGATGCTCGGCTCCCGGCGTGCTCACTGCCGACATGGTCAAGACCATGGCCGACAAGCCCATCATCCTGGCCCTGGCCAACCCCGAACCCGAGATCCGCCCCGAGCTGGCCAAGGCCGTGCGCCCGGACTGCATCATGGCCACGGGCCGCTCGGACTACCCCAACCAGGTCAACAACGTCCTGTGCTTCCCCTACATCTTCCGCGGCGCGCTGGACTGCGGCGCCACCAAGATCACCGAAGCCATGAAGCTGGCCTGCGTGCGCGAAATCGCCGCACTGGCCAAGCAGGACGTCAGCGATGAAGTCGCCGCCGCCTACCAGGGCAAGGAGCTGAAGTTCGGCCCCGACTACCTGATCCCCACGCCCTTCGACACCCGCCTGATCCTGCGCATTGCGCCGGCCGTGGCCAAGGCTGCCGAAGAGTCCGGCGTCGCCACCCGCCCCATCGCCGACTACGACGCCTACCGCGAGAGCCTGACCCGCTTCGTCTACCAGACCAGCATGTTCATGCGTCCGGTGTTCGCCGCTGCCAAGGCCAACCAGCAGCGCGTGGCCTACGCCGAAGGCGAAGACGAGCGCGTGCTGCGCGCCGCCCAGGTCGCCGTCGATGACGGCCTGGCCAAGCCCATCCTGATCGGCCGCCCCGCCGTGATTGAGGCCCGCATCGCCAAGGCCGGCCTGCGCCTGGTGCTGGGCAAGGACGTGGAGATCTGCAACCCCGAGGACGATCCGCGCTTCCGCCAGTACTGGGAAACCTACCACCGCCTGATGGGCCGCAACGGCGTCACGCCCGAGACCGCCAAGGCCGCCGTGCGCCGCTCCAACACGCTGATCGCCGCGCTCATGGTCCACCTGGGCGATGCCGACGCCATGCTCTGCGGCCTGGTCGGCAAGTTCGACAGCCACCTGGCCCATGTGCGCGACGTGCTCGGCCTCAAGCAAGGCGCCGGCGAGTTCGCCACCGTCAACGCCGTGATGCTGGACAGCGGCACGCTGTTCATCGCCGACACCTACATCAACGAGGCGCCCAACGCCACCGAGCTGGCCGACATTGCCCGCCTGGCGGCCGAGGAAGTGGCCCGCTTCGGCCTGCCGCCCAAGGTGGCCTTCCTGTCGCACAGCAACTACGGCTCGTCCAGCCGCCCCTCGGCGCTGAAGATGCGCGCCGCGCGCGACCTGTTCGCCGCCGCCAACCCCGACGTGGAATGCGATGGCGAAATGCACGGCGACTCCGCCCTGTCCGAAGCCATCCGCGACCGCGCCCTGCTCGAGTCCTCGCTGCACGGCGAGGCCAACGTGCTGATCTGCCCCAACCTGGACGCCGCGAACATCCTGTTCAACGTGCTCAAGACCACGGGCGGCCACGGCACGACCATCGGCCCCATCCTGCTGGGCGGCGCCGCGGCAGCCCACGTGCTGACCCCCTCCGCCACCGTGCGCCGCGTGGTCAACATGACGGCCCTGGCCGCAGCCCAGGCCATCGCTGCCCGCGGCTGATCCGCGCCGCACCCAAAAAAGGCGCCCCTTCACAGGGGCGCCTTTTTTACGCCCCCTGCCCCGGCAGGAGCGGCCTAAGCCCGGCTAGAATACGCAGCTTCGGAGGTTTGGGTGAGTGGTTTAAACCAGCAGTCTTGAAAACTGCCGACGGGCAACCGTCCGTGAGTTCGAATCTCACAGCCTCCGCCAGATGACTAGGAAACAAGCGCCTCTCAGGGCGCTTTTTTCTTGTATCCATCAATCTACCCATCAATACTGAAGGTATGCGTTGAAATCGTTCGCACTGTCAGATTGAGATCCACCCTTCCTTCGAAACAGCATCGGTTGGCGGATCTTTCGGGGTTGGCGTAGAGCGGCGGCTCCTGCCCTGGAGCTCCCAATGCATGCGCCGCGAGCCGTAGGCGGCCTTGCCCCCGCATGGATGCTCTCCATCAGGCCCACGGCCTGTGGGTCCGTCAGGTGTGTGCGACCTGGCTTGCCGCTGCGCTTGCAAGCGCGGTACCCAGGCTGCGTGGCACGCCTCAGGCCACGTTGTCAGTACCCATGGCACGTTGACTGCCATAGGGGTGCTGTAGGTTGCTTACCCCTGGTGAATGCCATAATACAAGTCCGTATGGACTCCTTGTAATAGCCTCCCTTTCCTCACCCGCATGACCCACCGGCAACGACTGATCAACGCAGTTTTGTTCTTTGCGAAGAACGCGAACTACTGCGGCAAGATCAAGCTCTTCAAGCTGCTGTACTTGCTCGACTTTGAGCACTTCCGGCAGACGGGCAAGAGCGTGACCGGCTACGACTATCAGGCTTGGAAGTTCGGACCAGTCCCAGTGGACTTGATGGAGGAATGGGAACAGCTGGAGCCGGATCTTGCTCGGGTTGTTCACATCATGCCCGAGCAGGTGGTGGACTTCATACGGTATAGCGTGAAGGCGAACGACGGAGCAGAGTTCGACGACAGCGAATTCACGCCGCGTCAACTGCGCATCATGACCGAACTGGTGGATAAGTACCGCGATACGCTTTCTGCAGCAATGATTGATGTCACCCATGCACAGAACGGTGCTTGGGACAAGGTCTGGCAAGACGGCAAGGGCGCACACCAGCCAATACCCTATGCGTTGGGCATCGCCGACGATGCGCCAGAGAAGCCCATTCTTCTTGAAGTTGCGAAGGAACAGGCGATGCATGAGGCATCTCTAGCTGCAGAGCATTCCCCGGCGAACTGACTGATCCTGAATGGCGTTCTTCAAGGCTAACACCTTGTGGTGTGACTCGCGGTATTACCTCAACAAGGAAACAGGCGAGTACATGCGTAAATATGTGCTGATCTTGGCAACCAGTCCGAGTGGAGACGATGCTCTGTCGGCTGTACTGACTTCCAAAGCTAACGGGTTGCGCGAAGAACCTGCATGTGACCCTGGACCACCTCGGGCTGGTTACTACGTCGGGGTACCTGGCGACGGCTTGCTGAAGCCTACGTGGGTGGACTTCAGCAGCGTGAAGGACGAAGACGACTTCGATTTTAAGAAGCTCGTCGGCAATGGCCGCATAACCTCTCATGCGCTCACCCTACCTGATGCCATTTTCTGCGGCATCCTGCGCTGCTTAAGTAAATCAGAGGACATTAACAACCGGCAGCATAAGTGGCTTGCCGCGACAATTGCGTCCCTGGGTTGCCCCTACTAGTGGTGAGAACCAGAAGTTCGTATACAGAATTGGGCGACAGATTTCAGAATCTGGTCAGCCGACTTTGTCCAGATGAAGAGCTTGGGCGAAGCATTACTGTTGGCCACATAGGCCCTGATATATAGCTCCCATCCCCTTCCGTCCATCGTTCGTCTTCGCATAGACTCTCGCTCATGGTGGAATCAACGGTGATGCCGTCCCCACCTAGGGCCTGAGAAGGCCTGGGGCCGCGACTCAAGCGGCTCAAGGTCATTCCGCCAGAGGAGCCCCGGATAGGGCCAACCAAAAGTGGATAAAGCCGAACGCTGGAAGTCATCCTAGGTAGACGGACAGCTAGTGTCTGGCAAGGCACGATAAATCAAGCCGACCCTCATGAAGTTGGCGGGCCCGCCAGCGAGACTTTGGAGTAATCCATGATCAAGCTGTGTGTGCAGTATGGAAAGCTGAAGTTCAGCCTGTCGGTCCCCGGCGCTCTGATTCTGGTAATCCTGTTCAAGCTGCTTTAGTAGTACGGGGCGGGGCTTGCACCCGCCCCCGAAACCAAATCATGACGACCTTTGTTCTGCATGTTGCTTTCCCTTGCAGTGGTGCGCAGCACAAAGCCTCGCTAGGCGAACCGTGCGGTCCGGTGTTCTCGGGAAAACATTGCGCGCGCTACCTGGACACCCAAAGTGGGGGTCCGGCTCCTGCTGCATGATCAGGCCGAGCAGCCGCCGTGCCCTGAATTTTGGATGTGAAGAATCTGCGGGAGCTATGGGTTCAGCCCGATCATTTCTTGTTTCGTGAGTCCTCGGGTATACAGCCTCCAATCGTAACGAGCTGTTGCACGACTTGCGCCCGTAGGTCATCATCCGGGGCAAGGGAGGTGATGATGGACGCTCAGTCTCTGTACACACGCCAAGCTGCTGCTTTCCGCAGCGAGATGAAACAGACGTGCGCTGCACTGGTCGGCATTGTTCAAGGAGTGCTTGCCGACGGCGAGTTGCACGACCGGGAAATCCAGTTCCTCGATGAATGGCTGACCAAGGCAGAGAGTGTTTCTCTCCTCTGGCCAGGCACCGTCATTCATGCCCAGGTTAAGCACATCCTCGCCGATGGCTTGGTCACGCCTGAGGAACGAGCCCACCTCATTGCCACGCTCAATGCGCTCATCGGCGGCGCTTTGGACCAGTTAGCCGAGACACCCCGCGTCACCACACTAGCCTTTGACGATGATGTGGTGATCGAGCACCACGAACGCCTGTTCTGCTTCACGGGAGATTTCGCATTCGGTCCAAGGAGCATCTGCGAGAAAGCAGTGATTGCCCGCGGAGGGAATGTTGCCAATGTCACCAAAAAGCTTCACTACCTGGTCATCGGTGGCCTTGGCAGTGCCGAATGGAAGCACGGATCTTTCGGGACAAAGATCGAGAAGGCCATGGAGCTAAAACAGAAGGGACTGGATCTCAAGATCGTCCCAGAAGATGCATGGGCCACGGCGCTTGGCGCAACGCCAGAGCACACGATTTAGGAAGCCGTCGCTTGAAGCAACTTGCTTATGTCGGCCGTGAAAACCACTGTGACCCCGGTTCGCGCACAAACCTTCTCAATCTCACTGGATAGGTCAATGTGGAGATCTTCTCCGCGAAGACCCTGCCACATTGCCACGTAGTGCAGTGCGCCGGTTTTGGTGGCGCGTATCTCGCGCTCAACTCCACCTTTGAATGGCAGAGGGGGTAGTTCTCCCCTTGCCGCTGCCAAGGCGATCTCAGACCATGCTGCGCGCTGTGCACTTCCTGCAAGCCACGCGGAAATCAGCCCCTTGTCCGCACCTTCTTGGCGCTCGTCCCATGACGTACCTTGCTCAGGTGGATTGATGGCAGATGCGGTTATCAACACTGGCTCCTCCATTGAGTGCCGGGGATGATAGCTGGCTTCCGCCTTTGAGCTGCATGCAGTACCCGGCTCAAATTTGAGCCGGGCCTTATTCCGCCCATTGGAGCAAGAGCGAGTGCTCAACTGAGCCTTGCATCGGCCGTGTTGGTGCGGCGGCGCGTCTCGTCAGCGATCTGATTCACGGTGCGGCACCCCTGCACCGGCATCGAGATGTTCCGGACGAAGCCGCCGCCACCCCTTCGGACGGAGATCGACACGGCCACTACCGGAACTCATCAGGAGCGTCCTGCCGCCCTGGGTGAGTAGCTCATTGTCATTGTCTTTCTCATTCACCCCGTAGAACTTGCCGGCATGGACAGGACTGCCGTTCGCGCGCTCCTCCGAAGAGCCCACCCAGGAAGTCCAAGATGCCGCCACCAGAGGGCACCGCTTGGCCAAGCCAGTTGCTGCCGACGCCTCCTGACTGACCGAAACGATGCGCTGCCGCAGCTTGACCAGGCTCTGCCGATTCCTGCCAACGTTGGTGGCGCACAGGGGCTGCCAGTTGCTGAGCCGCCAGAACAGCGACTGATCCCCGCGATGCGGGGTGATGTAGCCAACGACCGTGGCAGCCTCGATCCTGCCCTGCACTTGGTACATGACGCACAGCGGGTGCTCCCCGCAAGAACTGGTCGCGGGCCTTCTGCCATTTGTAGCCGTAGCCCCGCTGAGCCTCCGTCTGGTCGCTGATGCGCCAGCTGCCGGCCTGCATCTTCTGCACGCGGTGGGTATCGAGGACAGGAAGCTTGCTCTTCAGGGTCTGGAGCTTGAACATGGCAGGCCCCAAAATGAAAACGCCACCCGAAGGCGGCGATAAACAGCAAAGCCTGACATGGCCGGGCCTTGTGAGTCAAAACGAAGAATCGCTCCTATTCGTCAGACTGTGTCGCGACAATTAAGGATTTTGTACCGTTTCGTCAATACTGGACCAATAGCTCGTCAAATCCTTATAGTGGAAACCTGCGGTAGGCTTGGAGGCATCATGAATGCTGAACAACACCACCTTGCCAGCGTCACGAGAGACATAGTTCTGCGAGTAACTGGACCAGTAGTCCTGGAGCGTATAAACCGTCTGCTGCGTAGTTTTATTGATAACACGAATCGTATGCCCGATGGCACCTGCTTGGCTGACACTTTCGATCACCAATCGATACCACGTGTTTTCTTGCATAAATGGGTTGCCAAGTGCGCCTCTCGGATGCTGCGCTGACATCGGGTGATGGGAATCGCCGTTTTGAGCACCGGGGTAGATTTCGATCTCCTCCAAGGCAATACTTCCGCCGCCATAACCCCAGTTTCCGGCAATCACTGCACCCCCTCGATTATCACCCGGGACATAAGGGACACTGTTGCTACCTTTATGCCTGGAAATAATACCCATGTGACAGAAATTCAAATACCCACCTACAAACATCACATCCATTGCGATAGTATGCCGATTGAGGGCAGGGTTGTAGTAGGAGGTCTTTCCGGTGTCATCAAACACCAAAACATAGGGATTCGTTTGAAGAATGTGCCGCGAACCTGCGGTCACTGGGAAGCCAGATGCATTACTGCAAAATTGTTGCGCACCGACCAAGCCTTTTGATGTCGTCATAAGTTTTTACTTTCGTCTATGAAGGCGCTCGATGGCACTCAGGTTTGGGGTTCTCGACCCTCAAGGAATTCATCGTCCCGCAGCGCGGGCACTTGATGTTCAGGTGCTGGAACACCCCAGCAGCCAGCTTTCGATTGCAACTGGCACATCTCATTTCTTGCATCGTTGAAGTCTGCTTGTTGCATTGACTTTATTGTGCTGTTGGCAACGGCGGCTATCCAGGTCAGCACCGCGTGAGGGCGGCACTCACATCACACCCCAAAGGGATGGCGTCGCCAAAGCATGAACAAAGCAAAAAGCCCGCAGAGCGTGAACTGTGCGGGCCTTGTCCATGCAGCCCAAGCAGCGAGTCACGGTGGCGGCTCTCGCACAGCGCGATGCACACGTACTGCCGGTTCTGCTTGACGTGGTGCGCCTCACTCAGGTCAGGGGTGTCGCACATGCTGCAGGCCAGCTCCTTCACTGCGGCCAGGCGCTCGCGCTCCCGGTCGTTGAGCTTGTTCAGCATGCGGACAGCTGCAGCCACGCAGCCCGCCGTGAGCCTGCAGGCAACGGCCTCCACACATTCTTCACACAGTCTTTACATTGGATTAACCAAGCAGACATAAGCTGCCGGGCTTCTAGCGCTCGCGTAAGCCAAGAGTCCGTAGCCAACGCTGAAGCTCCCGTTCGACCGCCTTCCTGGGAATTTCCCCTGTGCCAGCGCACTTGTCATCGCCGCTGGCATTTCCTATGACCCATCCCGTCCCCTCACAAGCAGCGAGCGCGATCACGCGAAGCGCTCCGCTGGCCATGCCCGCACCGTCGCTTTCCCTGGACATCAAGGTCCTCATCGGCCTCTTTCTCTTTTCGGTGGTCTGGCTGCTGCAGATCGACAGCTCCAGCCTCACGGCACCCAAGGACAACCTCGAACAGCTGACCTGGGTGCACAGCCTGGAGTGGGGCTACTACAAACACCCGCCCCTGCCGACCTGGCTGCTTTCGGTGCCGGTCCATTTGTTCGGCCTGTCTGCGCGCACCAGCTACGCCACCGGCGCGCTTTTCACGCTGGCGGGCCTGTTCCTTTTCTGGAAACTGCTGAATGACTTGCGCGGCAGCCGCTACGCCACGCTGGCCCTGTTGGCGGCCATGTGCATCACCTACTACAACGAGCGGATGCACTTCTTCAACCATGAAGTCGTGCTGATGCCCTTCTTCGCGGCCAGCGCCCTGCTGGTGTGGCGTGCGGTGGGCAGCAGGCAGCTGCGCTGGTGGGCCGCCCTGGGCTGCTGCCTGGGGCTGGGCGCACTGGCCAAGTACCAGATGATCCTGGCCGCCGTGGCGGTATTCCTGTTCTGGCTGGCGTCAGGCGCCTGGCGCGAGCGGGTCCACATGATCGGCCTGGTGCTGGCGGCGGCCATCTCGCTGGCCATCATCTCGCCGCACCTGTACTGGCTTTTCCTGAACGACTTCGGCCCCATCCGCTATGCCACCGAATCCTCGCTGGGCGCCAGCCTGGGCGGCGGCGCCAGGCTGCTCAACACCGTGCACTGGCTGGCAGACCAGTTGCTGAACCGCGCGCTGCTCGCCTGGGTGCTGCTGGGACTGGTGATGGCCCTGCACCGCCGCAGCCGCCGTGCGCCGCAGGACACACCGCAGCGTCCCGGGACAGCCGATGCATCGCGCGCGCTGATCCTGTGCTTTGGCCTCACGCCCATCGTGCTGACCTGCGCCATCGGCATCTTTGCGGGCTCGTCGCTGCAGCTGCACTGGGGCACGCCCTTTCTGCTGCTGGCCGTTCCCGTCGCCATGGAGCTGGCCGGTGCCAGGCTGCACGCGTCGCGCATATCGATCACCACCGCCATCAAGTGCTTCGTGGCGCTTCAACTGGCCTTGCTGCTCGTGGCCCAGATGACCTCGGCGCGCAGTGAACTGCGGCTTAACAGCCGGCACTGGAGAAACTTCGATTCAAAGGCCTTGAGCCAGGCGCTTGCCGAACCCGCGCGCGAGGCGCTGGGCGGCGATATCCGCGTGATCGCAGGCCCCACGGCCGAGGCCAAGGCCCTGGCCCTGAAGCTGCGCGAAAAGCCCCTGGTGCTGATCGACGGGCGCATGGACATCAGCCCCTGGATTTCCCAGCACATGGTGGATGCCTGCGGCGTGCTGCACCTGCAGCTGGCGGCATCGCAGCCGCCCGGCCATCAGCCGGTGGGCGAAGGCTTTCCCTCCCTCTTCTGGCGTGTCACCCCGCCGGAGGAAGATGCGGGCAACTGCGTCCCAAGCTGAACAGGGTGATGGCTGGGCCGGGCCGGGCACTAGCGAACCAGCACGTGCCGCACATCGATGGCAAAGCCGCTCAAACCCTTGCCCGGGGTTTCGCCGTCTTCGACGTCCACATCGAACAACTGCCAGTGCGCTTGCCGGCCTTGCGGCAAAGGCAGACAGGAGATCTGCGGCCCCATGTCGATCATGGCTGCGATGTTGTTGACCGCCTGCACCTGTGCCGCGCGCACCAGGGGCATCAGCAGGTCGTCGGCAATGCCCAACGCGCGCAGGCGGCCCAGCGCCTGCTGCGCATCGCTGAGCAACGGGCCTTCGTTGACGTTCAGATCTCCTTGGTGCAACTGCTCCAGCCAGCGGCTGTCTCCGGCAGCCGCCACCTCGCTGCACAACCCGTGAACCAGTGCCGCCATTGCCACGGTGGGCTCTCCGCGGCTTTCGCTCAGAGCCCATAGCACGGGCTCGGCAAAACCCAGGGATTCGTAGTACGGAAAAAGCGCGTGCAGCTCGGGATGCTGTTCGAGCAGGTATTCGCTGTAGGACTTTTTGGGCTTCTTGGACATGGGCGCGCTATGTGTTTCAAATCAAGGCTTGTCAATTTTCTGCTGTCTTGGCTGAATCACGGTCACATATCCAATGACCATTCCACCGATCAAGGCGATGGGCCAACCAAAAAGAAACACCACCACATAGGCCATGGATGCACCGCCGCCTGCATAGGGCGCGCATTCTTGTGCATTGGCCCACAGACTGAAAATCAGCACCGTTGCCGCAGAAACCAGGCAAGGCCAGGAACTGGGCCAGGCCAGCATGCCAAGCCGTCTGACCGCGTAATGGCGACGCAAAAATCCAGGCCTCATGTCACATTGCCTTGCTCGAGAAATGATGGGCAGAAAGAATACGCTGCTTGCGGGCCGCGCCTGTCGGCATTGCGTGATTGCACCCATTGTTGAGAACCACCACCGTGCCCATGAAATCCCCTTGCGAAGAACTCATCGACATGCTGGGCCAGCCTTATGACGCCGGCAAATTGGCCCGACTGCTTGGCCCATTGGGTGTCAAGCGAATGCCCAGGCCATCGAGCCATTTTGATGACGACATCATCTGGTCCGCCAAGTCCTCGCTGCGCATCGATGTCTATCGTCCCAGGGCACTTTCCAGGCTGACGGGGAGAGACTGGGAGGATGGCGATGTCTGGCTCATTGGCTCCGTGCATTTTCTTGCGCCGGGGGCAGACAGCAGAATCCGGGCCGTATTTGCGGGCAGCCTGCCTTCGGGGCTGAGCATGCAATCCGCACCTGAAGCGCTGGTGGCGGTTTTTGGGCTGCCGCAAATGGATGATGGGATCGAGCGACCGGGACATGGCGGACGTCTGCTGGCCTGGCGCAAGCCGCAGATCAACATCGTGGCCAAGTATGAGGACGCGGGCGAAGCTGGCTCCATCACCAGCTTTGTGGTGTGCCTCATCGGCTGCATAGGTGCCTGGCGCCACGACGATCCGGAGGTCTTCGCGCCCTGAGGACCTGGCGGCCAAGTCGCTCCTTGCATCCTCAACCCAGGGCAGGCGCTCGCAGATACCCCATCAGCACCTGCACGATGCCATCCTCCAGGGCCTGGGGGGTGAACATGACCGGCGGATCGATGACGGCGGCATGCACCAGGGACTCCATGGTCTGCAGCAGCATCCAGGTGGCCAGGTCCAGATCGCGGTGGGCGAGCTGACTGCGGTGCAGCTCCAGGAGCTGGCGCACCTGGCGGAAGATGCCGCCGTCCGCCGCGCTTTGCTCGCGCGGCGCGTCGAAGAAGGGGAACTCCTTTTCCAGCACCCGGTGCAGATCGGGCTCGACCCGGTGCGCCGCCAGCAGCGCGCGGACCATGGCCTGCACATGGCCTTGCAGGCCCTGCGGCCGCTCTGCCGCAAGCACGGCGGCAATGGCCGCGTACATCTGCGCCGCGTGGCGCTCGTGCAAGGCCGTGATCAGCGAGTCCTTGTTGGGAAAGTACTGGTAGAGCGAACCCACGCTCACGCCTGCGCGCTCGGCCACCAGATTGGTGTTGGTGGCGGCGTAGCCGCGTTCTGCAAGAACGCGAGCCGCGGCCTCCAGAATGGCCTCGACCGTGGCAAGGGAACGCGCCTGCCGTGGCTGCTTGCGGGGCTGGGGCGGCTGCCGCTGCGCCGCCTGCGAATGCGAGTTTTCAATGCGAGCCATGGCTCATATTCTCCTGGACATGTGATCTGAGTTTTTACTCGTATTTGAAAGGGAATGCACATGTCTTCCGGAATTTCGCCATCCGCGGCCGCGTCGCCGCCGGTGAATACATTTGCGCGGCTGCTGCCGCTGACGCTGGCGGTCTTCGTCAGCTTTCTCTGCCTGGGCATGCCCATGCCCGTGCTGCCCCTGCACCTGAGCCAGACCCTGGGACTGGGCACGCTGGGCGTGGGCACGGTGATGGGCTGCCAGTTCGCGGCGGCCCTGCTGTCGCGGGCCTGGGCCGGCTCTCTGGCCGACACGCGCGGCGCCAGGCATGCCGTGGTGCTGGGTATGTTGCTGGCCGCCGCTTCGGGCGTGGCCTACCTGATGTCCCGCGCCTTCGAGGGCGGACAGGCCGCAGTCTGGGTGCTGGCCGCCGGCCGCGTGCTGCTGGGCTGCGCCGAGAGCCTGATCATCACCGGCGCCCTGAGCTGGGGCGTGGGCATGATAGGTCCTCAAAACGCCGGCAAGGTCATGGCCTGGGTGGGCATTGCCATGTACGGCGCCTATGCGGCGGGCGCGCCGGCCGGCGTGGCAGTGCAGGCTGCCTGGGGCTTCTCGGGCATTGCCGTGGCCACCATCGTGCTGCCGCTGGCCGCCCTGGCCTTGGTCTGGGGCCTGCGCGCCACGCCGGCTGCGGCCCAGCGCCGCACACCGTTCTACAAGGTGCTGGGCACGGTGTGGCTGCCCGGCCTGGGGCTGGCCCTGTCCAGCGCGGGCTTTGGCGTGATCACCACTTTTGCGGCGCTGCTGTTCGCGTCGCGCGGATGGGGCGCGGCCTCGCTGGCCTTCACGGCCTTCGGCCTGGCCTTCATCGGGGCGCGTTTGTTCTTCGGCCATCTGCCTGACAAGCTGGGTGGCGTGCGGGTGGCGCTGGCCAGCATTCCGCTGGAGGCGGCGGGCCTGCTGCTGATCTGGGGCGGCGGCGATGCGGCCTGGGCCTATGCGGGAGCCGCACTCACCGGCTTCGGCTATTCGCTGGCCTTCCCGGCCTTCGGCGTGGAGGCCGTCCGCCGTGCGCCACCCCAGGCGCGCGGTGCGGCCATGGGCGCCTATGTGGCCTTCTTCGACCTGTCCATGGGATTGACGGCCCCCGCCGCCGGGCTGCTGGCCAGCGTCACGGGCGTCGGAGACGTGTATTTCGCCGCCGCCGTGAGCGTGGCGCTGTCCATTGCCGTGGCCCTGCTGCTGCGCGTGAACGCAGCCCGGGGAGCCTCCCATGGCTGAGCCGCTTCACACCCCCGCCGGCACGCAACGCGCCCTGGGCACCGTGGTGAACGTGCAGTCCATCACCCCGCGCATGCGCCGCATCACGCTGGGCGGCGAGCAGATTGCCGCCTTCTCGCGAGCGCCCGCAGCGGATGCGCCCGCTGCCTGGGTCAAGCTGTTCCTGCCGTCCGGCGAAGGCCGGGCCTATACGCTGCGGAGCGTGGACCGCCAGGCCGGCACGCTGGACATTGACCTGGTGCTGCATGGCGATGCGTTCAATGCCAAGCATGAGAACAGCACCTCCGCTGGCGGCGACGGCCCCGCCTCCCGCTGGGCCGCCCAGGCCCGCGTGGGCGAGCAGGTGGCCATTGCCGGCCCGCGCAGTGGCGGCTTCGCCCCACCGGCCGACACCGATTGGATGATGCTGGCAGGCGATGCCTCGGCCCTGCCGGCCATGCAGTCCATCGCCGCGAGTCTGCCGGGCTCCGCCCGGGTCAAGGCCTATGTGGAAATCGTCGACGACGGCGAATGCCAACCCATGGACAGCGCCGCCAACTGGCGCACCGAGTGGATCACCGCTGCGCCAGGCCAGCCCGGACAGAGGCTGTGCCAGCGGCTCATGTACCGGCCGCTGCCGCTGGGCACCGGCTATCTGTGGATGGCCGGCGAGTCCGGCGCCATGCGCACGTTGAAGATGCATTTCCTGGACCGTGGCATCGCCCGCACGCAGCTGAGCATCAAGGGCTACTGGAAATCCGGCGAGGCGGACCACAAGGATCGCTAGGGCCGCGCAAGCAGCTTTCTCCCCCCATCAACAGCGCCACATCCCCCGGGTAACCACCCGGACACGGGATGCAGGCGCTCACTAGAATCAAAAAATGAACTTTGACATCAACATTCAAATTCAATGAAAACCAATGGCTGCCAGACGGCGCCTCCCTCGGCCTCCGAACTGCATGCGGCGTATGCAGCCGGCACGCTGACGCCCATGCAAGCCACGGAGCACTGCCTGCGCGTTGCCTGCGCAAGTCAGTCCGTGTTCACGCGTATCACGGCGGACCGCGCGCTCGAGGAGGCCCGGCAGTCCACCGAGCGCTGGCGCACAGGCCGGCCGCTGGGGCCGCTGGACGGCGTCCCCATCAGCTGGAAGGACTTGTTCGACGTGCGCGGCACGCCGACCACGGCGGCCTCGGCCCTGCAGCAGTCGGCCGCGCCAGCCCGGGCCGACGCCACCGTGGTGGCGCGTGCCGCAGAGGCCGGCATGGTCTGCCTGGGCAAGACCAATCTCAGTGAGTTCGCCTACTCGGGCCTGGGGCTCAATCCCTGCTTCGGCACGCCAGTGTTTGCACATGAGGGAGGCCACGACCGGGCGCCCGGAGGCTCGTCCAGCGGCGCTGCGCTGGCCGTGGCCCTGGGGTGTGGGCCGCTGGCCATGGGCACGGACACGGCGGGGTCCGTGCGCATTCCCGCCGCCTTCAACGGGCTGGTGGGCTATCGCGCCAGCAGGGGGCGCTATTGCCTGCAGGGCGTGTTTGCGCTGGCGCCGTCCCTGGACACGCTGGGGCCGCTGGCCCTGAGCGTGGGCGACTGCATGGCGCTGGACCGCGTGCTGCGCGGGCTGACCGACGACGGCCATGCGAACGCATCCCCCGCCGCGGACCTGCGCAATCAGGTGTTCTGCACGGACCTCAGCCTGCTGGATGACGACCGCGTGCAAGCTCCCGTGCGCAACAACCTCCTGTCCTCCCTGGCCTTGCTGGAGACCCGGGGTGCCCGCGTGGAGCGCCGCACGCTGCGCAGCCTGCGCGCCGTACGGACGCTGACACGGCGCCATGGCTGGCTGGGCGCCCATGAAGCCTTTGCCACCCACCGCGCACGCCTGGACGATGCCGATCAGGCCGCACGCATGGACCCGCGCGTGCGCCAGCGCCTGGAGGCGGCCAGGCATCTGAGTCCCGACAGCTACCGGACATTGATCGCCCAGCGCGCACCACTGATGGCCTTGTTCGCGCAGGAGCTGGGCGATGCCACCCTGGTGCTGCCCACCACGGGCCACACCGCCCCCCTGCTGCTGCCGCTGCTGGACGACGACAGGCTGTTTGCCGAAACCAACCTCGCCACGCTGCGGCTGACCATGCCCGGCAGCTACCTGGACACGCCGGCCGTGGCGCTGCCCAGCGGCGTGCAGCGCATTCCCGGCCTGGACGGCAGGCCTGCGTTTCTGCCCACGGGCCTGCAGCTCATGCGCCCCCGGGGCGATGACGACCGGCTGCTGCGCATTGCGCTGAGCGTCGAACAGGTTCTTTCCCCCTCCACCGTTCCCATTGATAGGAGTGCATGACATGAGCAAGGAAATCCAGATCACGTTTGGCGTGGACGTCGATGCCGTCGGCGGCTGGCTCGGTTCGTATGGCGGGGAGGACTCGCCCGACGACATCTCGCGCGGCATGTTCGCGGGCGAGGTCGGCTCGCTGCGGCTGCTCAAGCTGTTCCACAAATACGGCCTGAAGACCACCTGGTTCATTCCGGGCCACTCTGCCGAGACCTTTCCCGAGCAGATGAAGGCCGTGGTGGACGCGGGCCACGAAATCGGCATCCACGGCTACAGCCATGAGAACCCGATTGCCATGACGCCCGAGCAGGAAGAGGCCGTGCTGGACCGCAGCATCGAAGTCATCACGCGGCTGGCCGGCCGCGCGCCCACGGGCTACGTCGCTCCGTGGTGGGAATTCAGCCCGGTCACCAACGAGCTGCTGCTCAAGAAAGGCATCAAGTACGACCACAGCCTGATGCACAACGACTTCCACCCGTACTACGTGCGCGTGGGCGACCAGTGGACCCGCATCGACTACAGCAAGCATCCGGACACCTGGATGAAACCCCTGGTGCGCGGCAAGGAGACACGGCTGGTCGAGATCCCCGCCAACTGGTATCTGGACGACCTGCCGCCCATGATGTTCATCAAGAAGTCGCCCAACAGCCACGGCTTCGTCAACCCGCGCGACATAGAGCAGATGTGGCGCGACCAGTTCGACTGGGTCTACCGCGAGCACGACTACGCGGTCTTCCCCATCACCATCCACCCCGATGTCTCCGGCCGCCCCCAGGTGCTGCTGATGCTGGAGCGCCTGATCGAGCATTTCCAGTCGCATGAGGGCGTGCGCTTCATGACGTGCGACCAGATCGCCGACGACTTCCTGCGCCGCCAGCCGCGTTGATGCCGCATCCCATCTCAGCGAGGACACCATGAATACCTCCGCCATTGCCTCCGACGCCCCAGGCGCCGGCCATCCGGCCCCGGCCGGCATCGATGCCCCCTGGACCGCGCCCACCGTGACGCGCAGGCAGGTCAGCTACGCCACCTGGGTCTGCTTTTTCGCCTGGGTCTTTGCCGTCTACGACTTCATCCTCTTCGGCACCCTGCTGCCGCAACTGGGCGAGCACTTCCAGTGGAGCGCCGAGCAGCAGGCGCGGCTGAACACCTGGGTGACGCTGGGCACGGTGATCGTGGCCTTCGGCATCGGCCCCATTGCGGACCGGCTGGGGCGGCGCAAGGGAATCATCATCGCCGTGGCAGGCGCCGCGCTGTGCTCGGGCCTGACGGCGCTGGCCGGCTGGGTGATCGGGCTGTCGGCGGGCCTGGGCTTCGTGCTGCTGATCGTGGTGCGCTCGCTGGCGGGCCTGGGCTACGCCGAGCAAAGCATCAACGCCACCTACCTGAGCGAGCTGTTCTCCCTGGTCTATACCGACCCGGCCTCGCTGCGCCGGCGCGGCTTCATCTACTCGCTGGTGCAGGGCGGCTGGCCCGTGGGCGCCGTGCTCACCGCCGTGCTGGTGGCCCTGCTGTATCCGCTGGGCGAGCGCTGGTTCGGCCAGGGCGGCGGCTGGGCGCTGTCCTTCGTGTTCGCCATGTTCCCGGCCCTGGTGATCGCCGTGCTGGGCAGACGGCTGGTGGAAACACCCCAGTTCCTGACCGCGCGGCGCGTGGCCGACCTGCGCCGCGCCGGGCACGAGGCAGAGGCCATGCGCCTGGCGCAGGAGCATGGCGCCAGCGCACAGCAGGAGCAGCACACCGGCCTGTCGGCCATGTTCCGCGGTGCCTCGCTGCGTCCCACGCTGTCGCTGGCCCTGGGCTTTTTCCTGAACTGGTTCGCCATCGTGATCTTCGCGGTGCTGGGCACCTCGGTGCTGGGCGGCGCCGGTGGCACGCCGGGCAAGGGCGTGGATTTCTCCAGCGCGCTGCAGGTGCTCATCATCTCCAATCTCGCGGGCTTTCTGGGCTATGTCTTCCATGGCTGGCTCGGTGACCGCATAGGCCGGCGCAACGCCGTGGCCATAGGCTGGATGCTGGGTGGCCTGGCCTTCGCGCTCATGCTGAACGCGCCCTCGGGCGACTTCTGGCGCATCGTGCCGCTGTACTCGCTGGGGCTGTTCTTCCTGATCGGCCCCTATGCCGCCGCCCTGTTCCTGATCGGCGAGAGCTTTCCCAGCCACATCCGTGCCACGGCCAGCTCCTTCGTCAACGCCATGGGCCAGGTGGGCGCCATCGCGGCGGGCTTCGGCGTGACCTGGACGCTGTCGCAAGGCTCGGACTGGGTGCAGGCGGCGCTGTACTGGGGCGCCATTCCCTGCGCGGCCTCGGGCCTGCTGATGTTTCTGGCGCCCCATGTCGATCCCGAGACCGTGAAGTGAGGCCGACATGAACCCGGACACCCCCAGCAACAAGGTGGCCCTCGTCACAGGCGCCGCCAGCGGCATCGGCCAGGCGCTGGCCATGGCCTATGCGCAGGCAGGCATTGCCGTGGCCGGCAGCTACTACCCCCGGGATCCGCACGATCCCGGCCAGACACTGGAACTCGTCGAACGCGCAGGCGGGCGGTGCGTCATGGAGGCGGTCGATGTGGGCGATGCCGAACAGGTCGAGCACCTGGCCCGGGTCGCCGTGGACCGCTTCGGCCGGCTGGACTTCGCCGTCGCCAATGCGGGTTTGCTGCGCCAGGCGGCCCTGGTCGAGATGAGCGATGCGCAGTGGCTGGAGGTCATCAACATCGACCTGGGCGGCGTGATGCGCACCTTCCGGGCCAGTGCGCGCCACATGGCTGCAGGCGGGGCCATGGTGGCCGTCTCCTCCATTGCAGGTGGCGTCTACGGCTGGGAGCAGCATGCCCACTATGCGGCCGCCAAGGCAGGCGTGCCCGGGCTGTGCCGCGCCGTGGCCATGGAGCTGGCACCGCGCGGCATACGCTGCAATGCCGTGATTCCCGGCCTGATCGAGACGCCGCAATCGCTGGACCCGGTCAACTCGCTGGGGCCGGAGGGCCTGGCGCTGGCGGCCAGGGGCATCCCGCTGGGACGCGTGGGGCAGGCCCGCGAAATCGCCGCCCTGATCCGCTTCCTGACCAGCGACGAGGCTTCCTACATCACCGGCCAATCCATCATTGCCGACGGCGGCCTGACCGTGCGCTGGCCCAGTTGAGGACATCCGACATGAACACCTCCAAGCCCCTGGACGGCCGCCGCGCCGTCGTGACAGGCGCCGGCAGCGGCATCGGCGAGGCCATCGCCCTGGCCTATGCGCAGGCCGGCGCGCAGCTGTTGCTGGCCGACATCGATGCCGCCCGCGCCGACAGCGTGGCACAGCGCTGCCGCGCGCTGGGCGCGCAGGCCGAAACCGTCATCGGCGACGTGGGCGACGAGTCCACGGCCCACCGCATCGTCGACCGCTGCGTGCAGGCCTTCGGCGGCATCGACATCCTGGTGAACAACGCCGGCATGCTCACCCAGTCGCGCTGCGCCGACATGTCCACCGCGATGTGGGACGAGATGCTGCGCGTGGACCTGCGCAGCGTCTTCCTGTGCGCGCGGCGCGCGGTGCCGCACATGCAGGCGCAGCGCTGGGGCCGCATCATCAACATCGCCTCGCAGCTGGGCATCAAGGGCGGCGTGGAGCTGAGCCACTATGCGGCGGCCAAGGCCGGCGTGATCGGCTTCACCAAGTCGCTGGCGCTGGAAGTGGCACCCGACAACGTCCTGGTCAACGCCATTGCCCCCGGCCCCATCGCCACGCCGCTGGTCGATGGCATCAGCGCGGACTGGAAGCGCGCCAAGGAGGCCAGCCTGCCGCTGGGCCGCTTCGGCCGCGCCGACGAAGTGGCGCCCACGGCGGTGCTGCTGGCCTCCGATCCCGGTGGCAATCTGTATGTGGGGCAGACGCTGGGGCCCAACTCCGGCGATGTCATGCCGTGAAAAGAAGCACCCCCTGAGTCGCTTCGCGCCTTCCCCCTCTCTTCGGAGGGGGCGTATGGGCAGCCGGCGACACCCTCTGTGCGGGGCAGCGCGGCCGGCATAGGCCCTTCCTCGGTGTCTCTGCTCTTTGGCTGCGCCAGTTTCGCAGGCGGCTCCATTCGCAACCGAAAGGGTTTCTGTCATGTGTGGAATGTGCGGTTTGCTGCAGGCCTCCGGCCACTGGAGCCAGGCGCCGGCCGGATCGGCCGGGCGCCGCCAGCGGCTGATTCAGATTGCGCGCGCCAACCGGCTGCTGGCGCTGTGGCGGCTGCGGCTCAGCGACTTCCATGGCCAGTCCTATGTACTGGCCGGCCCCACGGGGGCCAGCGTGCTGATTGCCGATTTCGGCGCGCTGTGGCCCGCCACCGAGCAGATGCTGGGCCGAGCCCTGGATCCGCTGGCCATGCCGTGGCAGCCGGCGCAGGCACAAGGGCAGGCACAAGGGCAGGCACAAGTGCGGTCACAAGGGCGTGCACCAGCGCAGGAACACAGGGAGCAGGCGCCATGAGCGGCCTGACGGACCACCACGGCGAGCGGCTGCCCGTAGGCGTGCTCACGGGCTTTCTGGGCAGCGGCAAGACCACGCTGCTCAGGCAGTGGCTGCAGGACTCGCCCGCGGGCGAGACTGCGGTGCTCATCAACGAATTCGGGGCCGTGGGGCTGGACCATCTGCTGGTGGGCCGCATAGACGCCGACACGGTGCTGCTGGACAACGGCTGCGTCTGCTGCGCCATACGCGGCGAACTCAAGGACGCTTTGTGGCGCCTGCACCAGCGCCGCCTGCGCGGCGAGCTGCCGCCTTTTCAAAGGGTGCTGGTGGAGACCACGGGGCTGGCCGCGCCCGGCCCTGTGATCGCCACCTTGATCGGCGATGCGCAGCTGCGCCAGATCTTCAGGCCGGCCTTCATCTCCACCGTGGTCGATGCGCTGCATGCCCCGTGGCAACAGTCCCGGCGCCCCGAATGGCTGGCCCAGGTCGCGGCGGCCGACCGGCTGTACCTGAGCAAGACCGACCTGGCCACGCCACAGCAGGCCGAGGCACAGCGTGCGCAACTGGCGCAGATCAATCCCCTGGCCAGCATCGTCACCTGCGGCCCTGGCGCAGCGGTACCACCTGCCTGGCAGATGCAGGAATCCCATGCTCTGCAAACCGATTGGCTGGCACGCGCCATTGCCGGCACGCCGCGCGGCCGCGCGGGCCAGCGCCAGGGCCAGGGCCAGGACCAGGGTCTGCACGCAGGCGCCCAGGCGTTCTGCCTGGAACTCGACAGCCCGGTGGACTGGTGCGTGCTCACCCTGTGGCTGACCATGCTGCTGCACCGCCATGGCGACCGGCTGCTGCGCCTGAAGGGACTGGTGGCCGTGGCCGCGGATGGCTGGCCGCAGGGGCAGCCCACGGCGCTGCACGGCATGGGCCATCTCATGCACGCCCCCGAGCATTTGCCCGAGTGGCCGGGCGAGGACAGGCGCTCCCGCCTGGTCTTCATCACGGCCGGGCTCGATGAGCAGCAGGTCAGGGCCTCCTGGCAATCGTTCCAATCGTTCTACAGCCTCCACTCGCAGGACAATGGCAGCCAGACCCCGGCAAGCCCCTCACCCCACACTGCGTGAACCTCCACGGCAAGGACCGCAACATGCGCAAGAACGATCCCGAACTGCGTGTCCTCGGCACCTCGGTGACGCTGACCGAAGCCCTGCGCCAGCGTGCGCAGCAGGACCTGGGCATACGCATCCATTTCGAGGTGCTGGACGGCTTCGACGCCCAGCGCCAGGCCGTGATGCGCCAGGACAGCTTCGACCTGTACGACCAGTGGTTCCACAGCGTGGATTTCCTGTGGCCCACCGGCACCCTGCAGCCCATCGACACGGCGCGCCTGACCTGTTGGGACGAGGTCAACGCCCTGCCCCGCACCGGCCGCATCACGCCGCAGGCGGCCTTTGGCGCGGGCTGCAATCCTGTCACGCGCCTGTATGTGCAGGCCGATGGCAGCGTCAGCGATGTGCCCAGCGCGCATATCTCCATGCTGCCGCTCACGCACAACGTCGACAGCTTTGTCTACCTGCCAGCCGCCCTGCCCGCGCTGTTCGACCAGGCCGAGGAAAGCTGGTCCTGGCTGGTCTCCCCCGCCTGCCGAGGGCGCGCTGCGCTGCAGGCCGATGCCGCCATCGGCGCGCTGGACGCTGCCCTTGCCCTGCAGGCCAGCGGTGACATGCGTTTCGGCGACATCAGCAACCTGGGGCTGGAGGAAATCGACCGGATGATGGCCGTGCTGCTGCAGCGGCAGGAGTCCGAGCAGTTCCGGGGCTTCTGGGGCAACTACGCCGATGCGGCACGGCTGATGATCGATGCAGGCGTTGCCATCCAGAGCCACTGGTCGCCGGCCATGGGCCACTACCGCGCGGCGGGGCTGGACTACCGGCTGGCCTGTCCGCGCGAAGGCTACCGCGCCTGGTACGGCGGCCTGGGCATCTCCAGCCAGGCCAGGGGCGACACGCTGGATGCCGCCTACCGCTACCTGAACTGGTGGCAATCCGGCTGGCCCGGTGCCGCGATGGCGCGGCAGGGCTACTACATCTCCAACCCGCTGCGCACGCGCGAGCACCTGAGCGCCAGCGAATGGGACTACTGGTACGCCGGCCTGCCCGCCGCCGAAGACCTGCAGGGCACCGACGGCCAGCTCGTGATCCCGCGCGGCAGCGTGCGCGACGGCGGCTCCTACGAGCAGCGCCTGGGCCGCATCGCCGTCTGGAACACCGTCATGGACGAGCACAACTACCTGGTGCGCCAGTGGGCCACGCTGCTGCGCCGTGCGCGCGCCTTATAGTCCTGCCCGATGACGCCCCCCGCTGGCGGCGGCACACGCACACGCACACGCAGATGAAGCAGGAATGAGAAGAGCCATACAAGCATCCACGCAGACCGCGCGGGACGAAGAGACCGGCGAGACCGGCGAATCTGGCGATTCAGAGCGCCGGCTGCGCTATGAACTGATACGCCAGCGCCTGCGCCAGGCCATCGTCGAGCAGCGGGTGGCGCCCGGCCTGGTGCTGCTGGAGGGGCCGGTGGCCAAGGTCTTCGGCACCAGCCGCATTCCCGTGCGCAAGGCCTTCGAGCTGCTGCATGCCGAAGGGCTGCTGAGCACCTTCGACGGACGCGGCTACCTGGTCGCCCGGCCAGGGCAGGCCGTGCAGCCCCAGCGCCTGACGCTGGACGCGCAGGCCCTGGGCCTGGAGGCGGGCCAGGCCACGATCCACATTCCATCGGAAAGCGAGCGCATCCACGACGAGCTGGAGCAGTCCATCTCCATCGCCATGATCTTCGGGCGCTTTCAGATCGATGAGAGCGCCGCCATGGACCACTTCAACGTCAACCGCGTGGCCCTGCGCGAGGTGCTGAGCCGGCTGGTAGATAGAGGGCTGGTGGAGAAAAGCACCTATGCCGCCTGGCGTGTGGCCGCGCTGACGGCGCGCGCGGTGAATCAGGACTTCGAGCTGCTCGCCTTGCTGGCGCCCGCAGCGCTGCGCGAAAGCGGGCCGCGCCTGGACAGGGACATGCTCGCCAGCCTGCGCGAAGGTCTGCAAGGCGCGACGGCGCCAGGTGTTCCGGACACGCAGGAACCATTGCGCCTGGAGCAGCGCCTGGAGCAGCGCCTGGAACAACGAGTCGAGCAGCACCTGCACGGCGACTTCCTGGCCCGGCACCCCAACGACAAGCTGGTGGGCATGCTGCAGCAGTGCCAGATGCCCTGGCTGATCCACAGCACCTTCTGCCGCATGTTTCCGCAATCGCCCAACCCGCCGCTGACCGAGAACTGCCGGCAGATCGTCGATGCCTTGTGGGAGGGGGAGTACGAGCGGGCCGCACAGGCGCTGCAGGACTATCTGGCCCAGGCGCGCAAGCGCGCCCAGCTGCAGTTGAAGGTGCTGGCCGTGCTGCCTGAGACGCAGCTGCCCGCCTACCTGGTGCGGCAGACCTGATCTTGTGATTCCTGCAGTCGGCTCCCGCAGGCCGGCGCGGCTGGTTGCATGTGGAACCGCTGGTTTGCCTGCCGTTCACCGGGCGTTTACGCAAGCACGGCATATTGGGCGCCCAAAGGACCGCACCGATGAACGCCCTGCGCATCAGCACCACCGTCTTCACCGAAGCCAGATTCTGGAGCCTGGTGGTTTTCTCGGTCGTTCTTCCCTGCGCCATCTACGCGGCCCTGCTGGCCAAGCGCAGCATCTCGCGCACCACGGTGCTGCTGTTCGGGCTGGCCCTGGTGGCCATGGCGGGGGTGGATGTCTACCTGCTGCAAAGCCTGGCATCGGCGGCCCGGCAGACGCCGTCGCTGTCGGACAACGCCATCTTCGTCTCGGAGCTGTCCACGGCGCTGTACCTGCTGCCGGCCATGATTGGCGGGATCGGCGTGAACATGACCTCGCATGTGCTGATACAGCATCTGTTCGATGCGGAGCGCCGGTTCGACAGCAACCGCAAGAACGAGACCACCTGAGCCGGCCGGGCCCCGCCTGGCGCTATCGGACGCTATCGGGAGCAACCGGACTCGGCCCGGTTCAGCCCATCACGTCTTCGGAAAAGAGCTGCCAGCGCCCGCCCGTCTTGCGCCAGTACTGGCGCAGCGGCAGGCCTTCGGCGAAGGCCTTGCTGCTGGCGCGCAGGTTGACCACGCGGATCTCTCCCTTGGCATCTTTCCAGGAATAGATGGACAGGTCCTGCAGCGTCACGCCGGGGCGGTTCAGGTAGGCGGCCAGCCGTTCCTGCGATGCGCGCGAGGCGGGCGACTGCAGCAGGTCCGGCGCGTAGAGCGCGGCCAGCTTGCGCGGGTCGGCCCCGTCCCAGGCGCTCTTCCATTCCTCGACGACACGCACAAAGGCATCTGCCGCCTTCTGCTGGGCCTGGGCCTTGGGGGCCACCCACTGCAGCTTCTCGCGGATCAGCACCGGCGTCTGCCGGTCCACGGTCTGCATGAGCAAGGTGAGGTCGGGGTTGGCCAGCACCAGGCAGCCATCGCTGGCCTCGGGCGCGCGCGAGAACTGGTCGGGCGGCGAGCCATGCAGCCAGATGCCGCTGCCCGAGCGGCCCACGGCCTTGTCCCAGTCGTTGGGAAAGTTGACCGTGAGCGCACCCTTGCCATAGAACTCCGGCAGCCGGGGTCCGGGGATGTGGCGGCCCACGAAGTAGATGCCCAGCGGCGTGCGCTGGTCGCCTTCCTGCCATTTGTCCGTGCCCAGCTTGCCCACGGAGACATAGAAATCCCCCACCAGCCGCAGCCCGCCCGCCTCATGGGCGAACAGGTACAGCCGTGACTTGCTGGCGTCGATGGCAATCGCATGCCGCACCGACGCGCCCAGCATCAGGAACTCGCCCGGAACGGAGCCCGCGGGCGGCGCGCCGCTGTCGGCCTGCAGGCGGCGCTTGAGTTCGTTTTGCAGATCCTGCAGCTGGGCCTGCGTGGGACTGGCCGGGCCTTCCAGCCGCGCGACACTGCCCACGGACAGGTTGTGCCGCACCAGCACGCCCTGGCCCGGATGGCCGGGAGCGGAGGAGGCGGCGACGGGCGTGCCCGCCAGCACCTCGCCGGCACGGCCGGTCTTGAAGCGCAGCAGGTCGGCATACACCAGCTGGGCTGCGCGGAAATTGGGAACCTCGGCGGTGAGATCACCGGCGGCCTTCAGCGCGCCGTCCAGATCCCGCTGCTCCACCTGGCGGATGATGGCCAGCAGGCGGGCCTCCGCCTGGCTTTGCTGTGCGGGGGCGGCGGCCTTGGCATGGATGGCTGCTGCGGCAGCGGCACCGCCCGCCGTAGCCACCGCAGCGGCGGCCAGGGCAGGCTTGCCCGATGCCGCGCGCAGCCTGGCTGCGCCCGCCTTGCCGGAGGCAGGCTTGGAGGAGACAGGCTTGGCAGCTGCCGTTTTGGAGGCCTTGGCCTTGGCCTGCCTGGCATGGGCTGCCGGGCTGAACGACACCGCGGACAGCGCGACCAGCAGCACGGCCACCCCGGCGGCCCGCGCATGCAGGCGCAGCAGGCCGGTGGGTGGCAGTGCCAGGGGACGCGCTTTTTCAGGCATCAGGAGCCGGTTCCTTCATGGGTGATGCGCCATTGTCCCTTTTCGCGCTGCATGCGCAGGGTCTTGCGGGTAGTGGTCTTGAGCGCGCCCGATGCGTAGTACTGGCGGAACTGGGCCGTGGCCTTGTCGCCATCCACGGTCACCTTCAGGTCGCGCACATTGACGACGATGGCGGTGCGGCCAACGATGCGCTGGCGGCGCTGTTCCTTCCACTTGGCCAGGCTGCTGCCATCGGCCGGGGAGAAGTGGTCGCTGTAGGCGTCCAGGTAGCGGTCCATGTCCTGGCCGGCCCATGCGGTGGACCAGGCCTTGACGGCGGCTTCCACTTCCTGCGCGGCAGCCGATTGTGCGGCCTTCTTCTCATCGACGGCAGGCGCTGCCTTGGCAGGCTCGGCGGCGGCCACGGCTGTGGCCGCGGTGGCTGTGGCTGCGGTGGCCGGAGCAGCGGCCTTGGCCGCTGCCTGCCTGGCTTCCTCGGCCGCGCGGGCCTTGTCCTGTGCTGCCTGAGCTGCCTGAGCGGCCTTTTCCTGGGCCAGCTTGGTCTCTGCCGCCTTGGCTTCCGCCGCCTTGGCCTGGGCCAGCTTGGCTTCTGCAGCCTTGGCCTCGGCGGCCTTGGCTTCTGCAGCCTTGGCCTCCGCCGCCTTGGCCTGGGCGGCCTTGGCATCGGCGGCCTTCACTTCAGCGGCCTTGAATTCGGCAGCCTTGGCCTCTGCGGCCTTGGCTTCGGCGGCGCGGGTCTCGGCCAGCTTGGCGTCGGCTTCGCGGGCCTGGGCTGCCTTGGCATCGGCCACCTTGGTCGAAGCGGCCGTTGCCGTTGTCGTGGCCTGGGCCGTCTTGACCTGGGCGCCGCCCTGCTTGGGGAAGATCTGCGTGATCAGGGCCAGCTTGGGCTGGATGGCCTGGCGCGATCCGTCCAGCTGCAAGGCCTTGGCATAGGCATCGCTGGCCATGCGCGCATACAGGTCGCCCAGGTTCTCATGCGCCGTGGCGTAGCTGGGGTTGGTGCGAATAGCCTGCTCCAGCACTTCCGAGGCCTTGCGCTCCTGGCCCTCGGCTGCGTAGAGCACGGCCAGGTTGTTGTAGGGCTCGGGCAGGCTGGGGTAATCACGGGTCAGCGCCGTGAAGATCTTGATGGCCTGGGCGTTCTGGCGCTGCTCCGCCGCGATCACGCCCTGCAGAAAGCGCATCTGCACATCGGCCGGGTTCTGCTTGAGGTAGGCCTCGGCCTGCTTGGCGGCCTGGGGCGCCTTGCCCTGCTCCAGCAGCCGGGAGACCTCGTCCACCGCCTCCTGCGACGCATGGGCAAACGCCCCGCACAAAGCGGCCCCCAGGCTGAAGGCGGCAATGGCCACAGGTCGGGCTATCCGCAAATAGGTACGACCCGGCACTCGCGACGGAACTCTGGACGAAATCAGCATATGGGCGCTCTCTACGCAATGAAAGTTGGAAGACGGGCCTGTTCGCTTTTGGGCTTCTTGCACACGCCGATATGCGCCTGCAGCCAAAAGCCAGCGATTTTATAGGCGAAAGCCACCTTGCCCCGCTGCATGGGTCCTTGAGACAAGGGCCATGAAACACGGCGCAAAGCCTGCTCCGAGGTAACGGAGCGGACCGGGCGGCGTTACGTAACGTGTGCCGTAACAGACCGTTGCTGAGACATTGTGATCAATAACAAAAACCATACAAATCAATATCTTAGGAAGATTCCTAGGCCATCCAGACCTGCCACCGGCACATGGCATGCATGTTGCACAAAAGGGCTCGACAGATTTCACGGCTTCCAAGCCACCGTCTGACCTTGTCGTTTCAACCCTTGTCTGGAGAGAGCAAATGACCGCCCAATCGATGCAGCCCACTGGCAACACCACCGTCAGCCCCGTGCAGTTTGCTGACCAGCAGCCCTCCACCGTTGTGCTTGCACAGCTGGGCACATCGAACACGCAGCCCGGCGCGGCTGCGGTGCTCATGCCCCGGGGCGCCGGTCCCGCCACGATGTCCCAGGTCAGCCCGGGCGTGCAGATCGTGCGCAACGGAGAAACCCTGATGGCCCAGCCCGGCAGCGCGCTGCAGGTGGGCGACAAGATCATCGTGCCCGCCGACGGCAGCGCCAAGGCGCTGTTCCAGGGCAAGGACGGCCAGACCCTGGTCGGCACCTTCGAGGGCGGCACGCAGGCCACGCTGACCCAGCGCGACGGCGACGGCGCAGGGGCCATGGTGCTGGACCTGGCCTCTGGCAACGTCCAGGTGGCCCCCGCCAATGACGGCGACGCCCTGGGCCTGATCGTCACCAAGGAAAGCGCCGCGGCCGCAGCCGGTGGCTCCGTGCTCAGCGACTTCCTGCTGGCCGGCCTGATCGGCGCGGGCGGCGTGGGCCTGATCGCAGCAGCCAACAGCAGCGACGACGATCCGGCGCCCCCGCGCCCGACCGACCCCACCAACCCGACGAATCCGACGGATCCCACGAATCCGACCAACCCCACGAACCCGACAAACCCCACCAATCCGACCAATCCGACGGACCCCACGAATCCGACCAATCCCACGAACCCGACAAATCCGACCAATCCTACGAATCCGACCAATCCCACGGATCCTACGAACCCGACCAACCCCACCAATCCAACAAACCCAACGAACCCGACCAATCCGACCAACCCCACGGATCCCACGAATCCGACCAACCCGACAAACCCGACCAATCCGACCAATCCCACGGAGCCCACCAACCCGACCAACCCGACGAATCCGACCAACCCCACGGATCCCACGAACCCAACCAGCCCTACGAACCCGACAAATCCGACCAACCCCACGGATCCCACGAACCCGACCAACCCCACGAACCCGACCAATCCGACCAACCCCACGGATCCCACGAACCCCACCAATCCTACGAACCCCACCAATCCGACCAACCCCACGGATCCCACGAACCCGACCAATCCCACGAACCCGACCAATCCGACCAACCCCACGGATCCCACGAACCCGACCAATCCCACGAACCCCACCAATCCGACCAACCCCACGGATCCTACGAACCCGACCAACCCCACCAATCCCACGGATCCTACGAACCCGACCAACCCGACCAATCCCACGGACCCCACCAATCCGACGGATCCCACGGACGGCCACGGCCTGATCACCTCCGTGCAGGACGTGGTGGGTGCGCTGTCCGGTGGCACGGTCGCCGGCCCGGTGGGCAACCTGATCGATACGCTGGTCAATCCCGGCAGCGGCACTCTGTCCGGGGTGACAGGCCTGCTGGAGAGCCTGACCAGCACCAATGGCGGGCCGCTGGGCGTGCTGACCGAGCTGGTGGACGGCCTGGTCAATATCCAGAATCAGGGCCTGGAGCCGCTCATCAGCACGCTCAATGAGCTGCTCAAGGGCCTGGACGAAGCGGGCTCCGGCGGCTCCATCGGCACGGTAGTGGACAACGTGCTCGGCGGCCTGCTCGACGAAGACGGTGCGCTGGGCGGCCTGCTGGCCGGCGTGGGCGGACTGCTGGGCGGCCTGGTGGGCGGCGGAACGGGCAACCCGCCCGGCACGCCTGACAGCGGCGTGGTCACCTCCGTGCAGGACGTCGTGGACGGCCTGCTGGGCGGCACCGTGGCGGCCCCCGTGGGCCAGTTGCTCGATGCGCTGACCAACCCCACGGACGGACTGCTGTCCACCGTGACCGGCGCGCTGGAAGACCTGACCAATGTGGAGGGCGGCCCCCTGGGTGTGCTCACCGAGCTGGTCAATGGCCTCACCCAGGTGGACGGCGAAGGCCTGGCCCCGGTGATCGGCACGCTCAACGAGCTGATTGCCGGTCTGGGCAACGGCCTGGGCGAAGATGGGCTGGGCGGACTGGTCGGCAGCCTGCTGGGCGGCCTGGTGCCCGGTGGCGGCACGGGCGGCGGCACGGGTGAAGGCCTGGTCACCACGGTGCAGGATGTGGTGGACGGCCTGCTCGGCGGCACCGTCGCAGCCCCTGTGGGCCAACTGCTGGACGCGCTGGCCAATCCCACCGATGGCACGGCCTCGGTCGTCACCGGCCTGCTGGAAGGCCTGACCAGCGTGGACGGCGGCCCCCTGGGCGTGCTGACCGAACTGGTCAATGGCCTGACCCAGGTCGATGGCCAGGCACTGCAGCCGGTGATCGGCACCCTCAACGGCCTGATTGCCGGCCTGGGCAACGGCCTGGGCGAGGGCGGCATCGGCGAGCTGGTGGACGGCCTGCTGGGCGGCCTGATCCCGGGCGGCACGGGCGGCGGCAGCGGCGACGGCCTGGTCACCACGGTGCAGGACGTGGTGGACGGCCTGCTCGGCGGCACCGTCGCAGCCCCTGTGGGCCAACTGCTGGACGCGCTGGCCAATCCCACCGATGGCACGGCCTCGGTCGTGACCGGCCTGCTGGAAGGCCTGACCAGCGTGGACGGCGGCCCCCTGGGCGTGCTGACCGAACTGGTCAACGGCCTGACCCAGGTGGACGGCCAGGCCCTGCAGCCGGTGATCGGCACCCTCAACGGCCTGATTGCCGGCCTGGGCAGCGGCCTGGGTGAAGGCGGCATTGGCGAGCTGGTCAGCGGTCTGCTGGGTGGCGATGGCGGCCTGCTGGGCGGCGTGATCGGCGGCGACGGTGGCTTGCTGGGCGGCGTGCTTGGCGATGACGGCCTGGTCGGCGGCCTGCTGGGTGGCGACGGTGGCCTGCTGGGTGGCGTGCTTGGCGGTGACGGCGGCCTGCTGGGTGGCGTACTTGGCGATGACGGCCTGGTTGGCGGTCTGCTGGGCGGCGATGGCGGCCTGCTGGGCGGCGTGCTCGGCGACGACGGCCTCGTCGGCGGCCTGCTGGGCGGCGATGGTGGCCTGCTGGGCGGCGTGCTTGGCGAAGACGGCCTGGTCGGCGGTCTGCTGGGCGGCCTGGTTCCGGGCGGCGGCACAGGCAGCGGCGACGGCCTTGTCACCACGGTGCAGGACACCGTTGGCGACCTGCTCGGCGGCACGGCCGGCGCCCCTGTGGGCCAGGTACTGGACGCGCTGATCGACCCCGGCACCGGCGCCCTGTCCGTGGTCACAGGCCTGGTGGAAGGCGTGACCCAGGTCAACGGTGGTCCGCTGGGTGTGGTGACGGACCTGGCCAACGGTCTGACGCAGATCCCGGGCCAGGCACTGCAGCCGGTGATCGGCACCGTCAACGGCGTGCTGGCCGGCCTGACGGGCGGCGATGGCCTTCTGGGTGGCGTGGTCGGCGGCGACGGCGGCTTGCTGGGTGGCGTGCTCGGCGATGACGGCCTGGTCGGCGGTCTGCTGGGTGGCGAGGGTGGCCTGCTGGGCGGCGTCCTTGGCGGCGATGGCGGCCTGCTGGGCGGCGTACTTGGCGATGACGGCCTGGTCGGCGGTCTGCTGGGCGGCGATGGTGGACTGCTGGGCGGTGTCCTTGGCGGCGATGGAGGCTTGCTGGGTGGCGTGCTTGGCGATGATGGCCTGGTTGGCGGCCTGCTGGGCGGCGACGGCGGCCTGCTGGGTGGCGTGCTTGGCGGCGATGGCGGCCTGCTGGGCGGCGTGCTCGGCGATGACGGCCTGGTCGGCGGTCTGCTGGGTGGCCTGGTTCCGGGCGGCGGCACAGGCAGCGGCGACGGCCTTGTCACCACGGTGCAAAACACCGTTGGCGACCTGCTCGGCGGCACGGCCGGCGCCCCTGTGGGCCAGGTACTGGATGCGCTGATCGACCCCGGCACCGGCGCCCTGTCCGTGGTCACGGGCCTGGTGGAAGGCGTGACCCAGGTCAACGGTGGTCCGCTGGGTGTGGTGACGGACCTGGCCAACGGTCTGACGCAGGTCCCGGGCCAGGCACTGCAGCCGGTGATCGGCACCGTCAACGGCGTGCTGGCCGGCCTGACCGGCGGCGATGGCCTGCTGGGTGGTGTGGTCGGCGGCGACGGCGGCTTGCTGGGTGGCGTGCTCGGCGATGACGGCCTGGTCGGCGGTCTGCTGGGTGGCGACGGCGGCCTGCTGGGCGGCGTCCTTGGCGGCGATGGCGGCCTGCTGGGTGGCCTCACGGGCGGACTGACGGGCGGCTCCGGCCTGGTCGGCGGCCTGCTCGATACGGTAGTGGGCGACAACGGCATCGTTGGCGGACTGCTGGGCGGCGACGGCGGCCTGCTGGGCGGCCTCACGGGCGGTCTGACGGGCGGTCTGACGGGTGGCTCCGGCCTGGTCGGCGGCCTGCTCGACACGGTGGTGGGAGACAACGGCATCGTTGGCGGACTGCTGGGCGGTGACGGCGGCCTGCTGGGTGGCCTCACGGGCGGATCGGGCCTGGTCGGTGGCCTGCTGAACACCGTGACGGGTGACAACGGAGTCGTCAGCGGCGTGCTGGACACGGTGGCAGGCAACAACGGCATCGTCAGCGGCGTGCTCGACACCGTGGCCGGTGGCAGCGGCATCGTCAGCGGCGTGGTCAACACCGTGGCGGGTGACAACGGTGTCGTCAGCGGGCTGGTGAACACCGTGGCCGGCGACAACGGAATCGTCAGCGGCGTGGTCAATACCGTGGCGGGCGACAACGGTGTCGTCAGCGGGCTGGTGAACACCGTGGCTGGCGACAACGGAATCATCAGCGGTGTGGTCAACACCGTGGCAGGCGACAACGGAATCGTCAGCGGCGTGGTCAACACCGTGGCCGGCGACAACGGAATCGTCAGCGGCGTGGTCAACACGGTGGCCGGCAACAACGGCATCGTCAGCGGCCTGCTGGGTGGCGGCAGCAGCGGCGGCGGCCTGCTGGGCGGGCTGCTGGGGGGATCGTCCGGCGGCGGGCTGCTCGGTGGCCTGCTGGGTGGCACATCGCACGCGGCAGCGGCCTCGGTCGCCGAGCTGGATCCGATTGCCACCTCCATCAGCAGCCATGCCAGCAGCACGGCCGATGCAGCAGCCAGCGTGCTGACGCAGCAACTGCACCACAACACCCTGCTCTGAGCGGCCGCGGCGCCTGCGGGCGCCGCATCCATCCCCTGCGCCGCCGCCCCACGGTGGCGGCGCACGTCCCAGGAGATCCTCCATGTCACACACTTTCAGGCTGTGCACCATCGTGCTGCTGGCCGCAGGGCTGGCCGCCTGCGGATCCACCGCCACCACCAGCACGCAGCGTTCCGAGCACCACTACGCCTTCGGCAAGGCCCCGGCCCCGGCGCCGGCAAGCTCCGGCGTCGCGCCCGTGGTGGCCACCACCCAGGCCGACCAGCGCGGGCCCGCCAACGTCGCCCACATCGTCTACTTCGACTTCGACGCATACACCATCCGCAACAGCGACCGGGCCATCGTGGAAAGCCATGCGCAGTGGCTGCGCAGCAATCCCGGGCGCTCGGTGATGCTGCGCGGCCATACCGACAGGCGCGGCGGCATCGAATACAACCTGGCGCTCGGCCAAAAGCGTGCCGACGCGGTGCGCAACAGCCTGCAACTGCTGGGCGTGAACCCGGCCCGCGTGGAGTCCGTCAGCTACGGCAAGGAGCGGCTGGCCGACGAAGGCACGAGCGAAGAAGCCCACCAGCGCAACCGGCGCGTGGAATTCGACTACCGCTGAGCAGCCGCGCTCCGCATCCGCCTGCCGCCGGGCCGCCATGAAGGAACAGATCCGCACGCGGTCGGTGCACCGCAGCCCGGCGTCCCGTCCCCACGGGAAGAGCAGCCTCCCAATGACCCTGACCGAGGCCGAGAGCATGTTGTCGCAGCAATTGGCAAATGGCCTGGAGTACCTGGTACGGCACATGGTGCTGCTGCCCGAACCCTACCCCGGCTGCATTCTTTTCTTCACGGTGTCGGCCGAGAACAAGGTTGCCTCCGTCTTCCACGTGCGCGCCACCACGCTGGAGGCTGCCTGGCGCGAGGGTGCGACACGCGTGCGCCAATGGGCCTGGGCCCGCAAGCGTGACGAGGTCGATCTGCGCATCGACTGGGCGCAGGACATCACGCCCCTGAAGGCGGACAGTCCGCTGCCGGACTGCAGCGCCTGGACCCAGGCGCCCATGCGCTCCCTGGCCCTGGCAGATGCCAGCCTGGAGCGTGCGCAACTGCTGCAGCCCCTGCTGCCAGATCCGCACCCGCTGGGCAGTGAAACAGGCAGCGCCCAACCGCCCCTGCACCCGCCCTGCCTGCTGCTGCACCTGCGCGGCATCTATATCAGCGGGGAGCAGCCCGCCCTGGCCGTGCCGCGCACCGACCCGCCGGAGCAGCGCCTTTGGCCCCACCTCGTGCCCGTGCACGCTGCGCTGCAGCAACTGCTGGCGCAGCAGGGCAAGGACGGAAGCTGGCCCGGTTGCGAGGATGTCTGCGACCACCTGGGCGTGACCTACGCCCTGCTGCAGGCCCAGCGCCATGCGGGCAGCGCCGCGCTGGCGCAGGCCATTGCGCTGGCCGTGGACCATGTGGAGCAACGGCTGCAGCCATTGCCCGGCGACTGCCTGCCCAGCGCGCTGGCCATGCTGGTGCTGGCCCGCCACCTGCGCAACAGCTTTGTCCTGGGGCCGGGAGCCGACAGCCAGGCCCGCGCCCGCATTCCGGCGCTGATGGACCCGCTGGCGGAAAGCCTGCTGTCCATGGCTGCCGCTTCGGCCAGCACCACCAAGGCTGCCGCCGCTGCCGCCAATGCCGCTGAAGCCGGCACACCCCGCTCCGGCCAGCCCATGCTGACCTGGGCCGAGCTGGCCATGCATGTCTATGCAAGCTCGCGCCCCCCCACCAGCGACAGCCCCACGCTGCGCGCGGCGCGCAGCGCCCTGCCCGACACGGCGGCCCTGCCTGCCGCCTTCCTGCAGGCCGCGCTGCCGCAGCTGCTGGGCATGGAGGGCGGCAATGACGGCAATGACGGCAATGACGGCAATGGCGACGATGGCGACGATGGCGACGATGGCGACGATGGCGAAAGTGTCGACAAGGCAGGCGCCCTTTGTGCACGCTGGATAGGCATTGCCCTGGTCGAGAGCCTGCAGCTCGACGCAGGCCTGGAGCCGCAGCCCACCGACCTGCTGCGCCAATGGCAGATCAGCCTGCAGCGCCATCTGCAAGGCATGGCCCAGCGCGCCATCTGGCCTGAGCAGGCGCTGTACCTGCCGCCCGCCCGGCGCCGCCATGCAGCCTTTGCCGATGCAAGCCTGCGCCAGGTGCTGCAGTCCCCGCGCGAAATCGCCTGGCTGCTGGCATCCAGCCTGGCGGGCCTGGAACTGCTGGACGCTCTGACCCAGGCACTGCGCGCGGCCACCAGCCATGCCGCGGCCGAATCCGGGGAAGACGCACTGCCTGCGCGGGCAGGCCATGCCCTGAGCGCGGGCGACAGCCCCGCCAAAGCTTCCCCGCCCTCGCCATCACTCTCCCTCGCGTCGCGGGCCGATGAGACTGCGGGCCAGCCGGCTTTTCGGCCCACAGCGGGCTCCATGTACCCGCCCATGTCCTGGGACAGAGCTTCCCTGGCCGAACTGATGAACGGGTGCTGGCTGGATGCAACGACGGAGCCCGGCACAGATCCCAGCACAGATAGCGGCACCGGCTGCGCGGGATTGGACGCCAGCCGCCTGCACCACCAGCCCGGCGCCGCCGTGCTGGTGCGGCGTGCGGGCATGGCCCTGGGCGTGCAGGCTGCGGCCCTGCCCACGCTGCGCGCCTCGGCGCTGATCAGCAGCAGCCCGCAGGGCCTGCTGGACCACGGCGTGCCGGTGCTGCATGTGCGTGATATGGAAGAGGGCCTGCGCAATCTGGCGCAGGCGGCCCGCCGCCGCATCCAGTCGCCCGTGGTCGCCGTCAGCGGCTGCGTGGGCAAGACCTCCACCCTGGGCATGATGCGCCAGTGCCTGCAGGACGGGGGAGACGCGCGTGGCGATGCCCTGCTGTCCCAGGGCACGGCGCTGCAGATGATCAATTGGAGCGAGGCCTCGCCCTGCGCCCTGCTGGAGCTGCCATTGCAGGCACTGCGTGGCGACCTGCCGCTGATTGACCCAGATATTCTGGTTATTACTAATCTTTCAATAAATAACACCCCCCATTCAGGGGAGTCCGAGCCCTCCGGACAGGCCGGTCTGTCCGGTGAAAGAAAATACGAAGCATTGCAGGAAGTGCTTGAAGCCATGCAGCTCATGCACAAAGGCAGTGCGCTGGTCACCGATCAGGACATAGGTGAAAACCCCAGTGTTATTGAGCATGCCAAACGCATGGGACTGCGCCTGATCACGTTTGGCCCCCATTGCAATGCACAGGTCCGTGAAATGGGGTTTCACAATGGAAATCTGCAAATAGGCATGGGCAGCCTGCGCCTGGGCATTTCCCTGCAATCCGACGGCCACCACATGGCACTCAATGCGCAGGCGGCCCTGGCGGCCCTGCATGCATTGGGCTATGCGCCCGCACAGGTGCAGGCCTCCCTGGCCCATTGGCAGCCCATGATCGGAGCCGGGCAGCCGCAGCTCCTGCCCAGTGGAATCTGCCTGCTGGACCACAGCCTGAGCAACCACTTACTGTCCATGACGGCTGCATTTTCCCAGCTGCAATCGGTCGCTCCCCATGTGAGCAGAAGGCTGATCGTGCTGGCGGGCATACAGCCCGGCCAGGCCAGCATCGACGCAGCGCAGCTGGCCCTGGAGCCGCTGGTGCGGGATGCCCAGGCCCGGCGCGTGCTGCTGTACGGGGAGCCGCTCAGGCCGCTGGCGGCAGCCTTGGGCGATCTTTTGCACGTCAATTGGTATGACGATCTGAATCAGCTGATTTGCTCGCTGCTGAGAACTACCCATAAAGGCGATACGGTTTTGTTGGCCGGCCGCGCCACGACCAATCTTGCCCTGGCGGCCGATGCCATACGAGATAGTTTCAGTGGGCACGGGGGCCATTTAATAGCGTCTATTCAGGCTCCCTGCTTTGATCCACATCAAAAACAAATGAACATGCATTCTTGATTGAATAAAACTTATAGAGGGCTGTATATAACTCGCTACAGTGTTTGTGAAACGAGTACCTTTACATTTTGTAAAGATGCTTACTAAGCCCATCAGAACATGATCCGATACCTTCTTCCCCGTCAGTTGGCCAAGGCCACGGCGATGCCGTCGGGAACGGAGACGGTGGGGGCTTTTGCATCTGCCATCGCCGAGTCCTTCGACCGGGCTGCGCACCAGCTGCGCCGGGCTGGCTGGCTGTCGCTGCCCATCAGTCTGCTGGGCCTGCTGCCGTCCATCTTCCTGCTGCAGGTCTACAACCGCGTCATTGCGCGTGGAGGCACCGCCACCCTCACGGCCATGGTGGCGGGCGTGCTGTTCTTCCTGGGCGTGGAATGGTGGCTGCGGCGCAGGCGCGCCCGCGCCCTGCGCGAAGCCGGCGCCATGATCGACCGCGACGTGTCCCAGGCGCTGATGCACTCCATGCTGCGCCACCCGCTGGCCGCGCTGGAGCAGCGCTCCTCCAGCCAGTGGCTGCAGCTGTTCCGCGACGTGAGCGCCATGCGCTCGGGCATGTCCGGGGGCCTGGCGACCTCGCTGCTGGACCTGCCCATGGCCCTGCTGGCCCTGGTCGTCATCGGCATCATTGCCTGGCCCGTGCTGCCGGTGATTCTGGTGGCCATGCTCATCATGGGCGTGCTGGCCTGGTGGTGGGCCGACGAGGTGCGCAGCGGCCGCGTGGAGGAAATCGCCCAGGCCCGCATGCTGGACCGGGGCACGGCCGAGATCTGCAATGCCCGCGCCACGCTCAAGGTGCTGGGCTACGACGCCGCCGCACGCCAGAACTGGCAAAGCGGCTATGACCGCTGGCTGGCCGAGAGCTTTGGCAAGAACGGCGAGATGGAGAACGCACGCGAGGCCAGCACCGTGCTGCTGACGCTGTTCTCCATTGCCGTGATCACCGTGGGCGCCATTGCCATCAACGCGCAGTGGATGAGCATCGGCAGCCTGATGGCCGTGAACCTGCTGTCGGGCAAGGCGCTGGGCCCCATCTCGCAGCTGGCCAGCAACTGGCGCTCGCTGGCCCATGCCAACGAGGCCGCACGCCGCCTGCAGGCCGTGCTGGAGGAACCCGTCGAGGCCATGACCGACACCGTGGACCTGCCCCGGCCCCAGGGCCGGCTGCGCCTGGACCAGGCAAGCTTCCACTACCCGGGCGGCCATGTGGCGCTGGAGCAGGCATCGCTGGAGATCGGACCCGGCGGGCTGCACGCCATCGTGGGGCGCAACGGCGCCGGCAAGTCCACCCTGGCCAAGCTGCTGGCCGGCCTCTACCAGCCCACGCAGGGGCGCATCTTCATCGATGAATACGACATGGCCCAGTTCCCGCGCGCCGAGCTGGGCCGCTGGATAGGCTGCCTGGCCCAGCAGGTGTACTGGTTCAGCGGCCCCATCGTGGACGGGCTGCGCATGGTCAACCCCGATGCCGACGACCACAAGATCGTCACCGCCTGCCAGATCTCGGGCGCGCACGGCTTCATCAGCCGCCTGCCCCAGGGCTACCAGACCGTGCTGGGCGAAGGCGGCGCGGGCCTGTCGGCCGGCGAGCTGCGCAAGCTGGCCCTGGCCCAGCTGTTCCTGCGCAACCCCTCGGTGCTGATCCTGGACGAGCCCAGCAACGACCTGGACTTCGAGAGCGAAACCGCGCTGCTGCAGACGCTGCGGCAGATTGCGCTCAAGCACACGGTCATCGTCGTCACGCACTCGCTGCGCGTGGCCTCCATGGCCCAGCATCTCTACCATGTGCGCGGCGACGGCGGCATCGAGCATGGCTCGCCCCAGCTGCTGCTGCCCCAGCTGTTCGGCACGGCGCGCGAGCCTGCAGCATCCGCAGCATCCGCAGCATCCGCAGCATCCGCAGCGTCCGCAGCCCCCGCAACGCCGGCCGACCCGGCCCCGCATGCCGATCACCCCGCCGTGGCGCAGGAGCTTGCCTCATGAGGGCCGGGCGCTACGACGACCTCCCCCTGGTGCTTCGCCAGTCGAGCGAAGCGCAGGCGGCCGTGCATGGCCAGCCGCCTGCGGACGCGTCCGGCGCAACGCCCCCCACCCCTGGCCGAGCCGCCCTGGCGCGGGGCAAGTGGCTGCTCGTCATTCCCGTCGCCGCCCTGGTGGTCACCGGCCTGTTCTATCCGGTGGAGAACGTGGTGGTCGCCAGCGGCCAGGTCATCCCTTCCGACCGCGTGCAGACCGTGCAGCATCTGGAAGGCGGCATCGTCACCGCCGTCCATGTGCGCGAAGGCCAGGCCGTGACCCAGGGCCAGCCGCTGCTGGAAATCGACCTGGGCAGCAACAGCCTCAACCTCGAACAGCTCACCGCCCGCATGGCCACGGCCCAGGCCGTCAAGGCGCGTCTGGGCGCGGAAAGCCAGGGCCGGCCGCTGCAGCGCACCGCCTTCCCCGCCGACCTGGACGCGCAGGTGGTCCAGGCCGAACTGGGCGCCTTCTCGGCGCGCGCGCTGGAGCACCAGGGCAGCCTTGCCGCAGCCCAGGCCCAGCTGCAGCAGGCGCGCGGCGACGTGGCCCAGGTGCAGGCGCGCATCGAGGGGCTGGAGACCAATCTGCGCCTGCACCAGCAGGAAGCCTCCATTGCCGGCCAGCTTGCTTCCGAGCAGCTGATAGGCCAGCTGGAAGTGCTGGACAAGCAGCGGGCGCTGGAGCAGGTCCGCGCCGAGCTGGCTGCCTCGCGCCAGACGCTTTTCAGCAACCGCGCCAAGATCGAGCAGGCCCAGGCCAAGCTGCAGGAGACCCAGGGCGCCTTCCGCCGCCGCGCCTCCGACGAGCTGGCCCAGACCGAACGCGAGCTGGCCAGCCTCAACGAAGACCTGGTCCGCGCCCGCACCCAGCGCACGCGCACGGCCGTGCTGGCTCCCACCAGCGGCTTCGTCAAGGGCCTGCGCAGCTCGGGCGCCGGTTGGGTGGTCAAGCCCGGCGAGCCCATCCTCGAAATCGTTCCGGACAAGGACGAAGTCATCGTCGAGGCGCGCCTGAGCCCCGCCGACCGTGGCTATGTGCACCCCGGCCAGGCCACCCGGGTGAAGATCTCGGCCTACGACTTCCTGCGCTACGGCTCGGTGCCCGGCCAGGTCACCCTGGTGGCGGCCGATGCCGACCGCGATCCCAACCTGGCCGACTCGCCCTCGTACTTCCGCATCCAGGCCAGCCTGGAGCAGCCCTGGGTGGGCCGCACCGACAACCGCATCACCACCGGCATGCAGGCCGAACTCGACCTGCTGCTGGGCCACGAACCCTTTATCTGGTATTTGCTGCGGCCCGTGCTGCGCATCCAGAGCGAAGCCTTCCGGGAGCCCTGATGCCAGGCCGCCCGACCTCCCCTTCCATGGGCTGGCACGCCCGCTGCCACGCCCGGCTGCGCCAGCTGCTGGCCGCTGCCTGCTGCCTGTCCGCACTGCAGGCGCTGCAGGCCGCTGCCGCGCCCGTGGCTGCGGCGGACAGGGACCTTGATACGGACATCGGCATGGTTGCAGCAGCCGCGCCCGCATCCGCAACACCGGACCCCGTGGTCCTGCGCCTGGCCCAGCACCTCACGCCCGGCACCCTGGCCAGCGACGGCGGGCAGCGCCGCCTGCTCGATGCGCTCTACGCCCTGATCGACGAATACCCCGACGTGCGCAAGGCGCGCGCCGCGCTGGAATCGGCCGGGCATGACGTGAACACCGCGCGCGGCGCGCGCTGGCCCACCTTCAAGGTCGGCACCAACACGGGCGATGCCAAGCTGCGCCGGGGCCGCGAGTCCTACACCGCCGTCAACGCCGAAGTGCGCATGGCCCTGCTGGACGGCGGCGCCATCGGCGCGGGCATACGCTCGGCCGAATCGCAGGAGGCGGCCCAGGGCAGCGTGCTCTACGGCACGCGCCAGAACGTGCTGCTGGAGGCGCTGACCGCCCTGCTGGAGTTGCACCGCTTCGAGGACAAGGCGCGCGTGGCGGCCGAGTCGGCGCGCATCATCGGCCAGCTCGCGCGCATCGAGGAGCGCCGCGCCGAACTGGGCGCCGTGGGCCGCAACGACCTGCGCCAGGCCGCCTCGCGCCAGGCCGGCGCCCTGGCCCAGCAGCACGCGCTGGAGTCGCAGCGCATGGATGCGCAGGCCCGCTTCACGCGCTACTTCGGCTTCACGCCCCAGCCCGGCTGGCTGCCCCAGCTCAACGTGCCCGTGCAATGGATGCCGGCCAACGAGGACTCGGCCCTGCAGGCCTCCGAAACCGTCAGCCCCGAGCTGCAGGAGATGGAGCAGCAGATCGAGAAGGCCCGCGCCGAAGTGGACCGCAGCAAGTCCCAGCGCTTTCCCACGCTGGCCGCCGTGGTGGCCCACACGCGCGACCCCAGCGGCGTGCTCTATGCCGAGGGCACGCGCTACGGCGTGGAGCTGAGCTGGAACTTCGGCAACGGCTTCGAGCTGCGCGACCGCATCCTCAAGGCCATCAACGAACTGCAGGCCCAGGAAGCGCAGCAGGAAACCGTGCGCCGCCAGGTGCGCGAAACCGCCTCCGCCGCCTGGGGACGCACCCAGTCCGGCCGCCAGCGCGAAAGCCAGCTGGCCGACGCTGTGCGCGAGGCGCGCGCCGCCTTCGAGGGGCGCCGCCGCCTGCTCGAAGTCGGGCGCGGCAGCCTGGCCCAGGTGCTGGACGCCCAGCTGGACATGCAGCGCCTGCTGCTGGACGAGGCCGACGCCATCTACGACCAGCGCATCAACGAACTGCGCCTGGCACGCACCACCGGCCGCCTCCTGCCCCAGGACCCGCCCGACCATTGGCTGAACGCGCTGTTCACCCCGCAAAAACCGATTCCGGCAGGTGGTGGTGCGCCAGGCACTGCCCCCATGGACGAGCCCGGGAACGCGCCCGGCCCTGCGCCCGACATCCAACCCGGCCCTGCGCCCTCGCGCATCCGCCCCGAACCCCAGGACGCTGCCGTGGCCACCCTGTCCGCCAGCGCCATGCCCCAACGAATACAGCTGCGCCTTGAGCAGCAGTTGCGCCCCGTTTCAGACGCTTTTCCAACCACCGCCTCGCGACAGCAGTGGTGAAGTGAGAAGCGGCAAGTGAGGTTTCCCGTGCAGCGGCCGGCTTCTGCCCATCGCCAGCCGCCGCCATCGACAACGATGGGCTTTTGCAACCGAAAGGACGATGCCATGACCGACATCATCAAGAACTTCTGGAAAGACGAAGAAGGCGCCACCGCCATCGAGTACGGCTTGATCGCCGGCCTCATCGCCGTGGGGATCGTGGTGGGCGCCACCGCGCTCGGCACCAACCTGAATGGGCTGTTCACCCGGATCGCCACCAAGCTCACCGGCTTCGTTCCCTGAGCGCCGGCTCCGGCGCGATCTGGCCGGGCTCGGGCGGGGCTTGCCTCCGCCCCCGGCGCCAAGGCATTTTGCAAACCGAAAGGACCATGCCATGACCGAAATGATCAAGAACTTCTGGAAAGACGAGGAAGGCGCCACCGCCATCGAATACGGGCTGATTGCCGGCCTGATTGCCGTGGGCATCGTCGTGGGCGCCACCGCGCTGGGTACCGATCTGAACGGACTGTTCAGCCGGCTTGCCACCAAGCTCAACGGACTTGCCCCCTGAAGATGGAGTGGGCCTCGCTATGGCTGTGCGTCTGCATCACATGGCTCGCAACGATTGCGGTCATGGATCTGCGCATCCGGCGCGTGCGCAACTGGATGGTGCTGCTCGGCCTGGCCACAGGCGCGGCGGCGCTGGCCAGTGGGGCGCAGCCGTTCCAGGTCTCGGCCTGGAACGCGCTGGCCGGACTGTTGGCGGGGTTTGTCGTGCTGCTTCCTTTCTATGCACTGCGCTGGATGGGAGCGGGCGACGTCAAGTTCGGCGCGGTCGCAGGGCTGTGGTTCGGGCTGAGCTTCGACCTGCTGCTGATCTGGACTGGCGGCAGCCTGCTGGCCGGCCTGCACGGCCTGCTGGTGCTGTCATTGCGCCACCTGAGCCACAGCCCCACCGGCCTGTGGCTGCAGGCCCGGCTGCCCCTGGCCTGGGCGGCCCGCCTGGCACCGCTGGGCGCTGCGTCTCAGCCCGCAGGCGCCACCGATGGACCGCGCCAGCCCCAGCGCTCCATCCCCTATGCCGGCTACATGGCCATTGCGGCCATCGCCCTGGCCTGGCGCCACAGCCAGCCGCTTGCCTGAACGGGAGATGCCCATGCAGATCGCTTTCCCCTCGCCACGCACCACACGGCCCGGCCCCGCCGCAAGCCGCCGCCGTGCGCTATCCGGACGCTTTCCTGCCCTGGCGGACCCTCTGCGCCATGGCAGGAAAGCGCCAGGGCAGCCCCCATGCCTGAACACCGTCGCCACCCACTTGCACCAGGAGCCCCAGCCATGAACCTCACCAAGATTCTTGCCGGACTGCTGGTGGGGCTGGCCATCGTGCTTGCAGGCCTTGCCTGGCTGCTGGGCAGCCAGCCCGCACGCCCCGTGGCCCAGCCCTCGCCGGCCGCCTCGGCGCAGCCGGCCCCCGAGCCCGCCCCGCAGCATGCCGTCGTGGTCGTGGCCCAGGCCATTGCCGCAGGCCAGCGCATCGGCAGCGAGGATGTGAAGCTGGCCCAGTTGCCCGCCCCCGTACCCGGCAGCTTTGCCGCGACCGACGACGTGCTGGGCCGCACCACGCTGATGGCGCTCACCCCGGGCACTCCGCTTTTCGAGCAGCAACTGCTCAGCGGCCTGGCGCTGCAGCTGGAGCCGGGACAGCGCGCCCTGGCGATCGCCATCCGGGAGCAGATGGCCGCGGGCCACCATGTGCGCCCCGGCGACTTCGTGGATGTCTACTTCACGCTGGATGGAAAGTCCGACCAGGCACCCGTGGACGCGCAGACCCGGCTGCTGCTGGCGCGCAGCCGCGTGCTGGCCTATGGCTCCGGCAGCGTGGAACGCCCGCCCATGTCGGCCGTCCAGCGCCAGGCGCAGCAGGACAAGGAATCGGCAGGCTCGTCGCTGCGCCGCGCCAGCGCTGCGGATCAGACCGGCCAGCGCCCTGAGAACGTGCAATCGGCCGTGCTGGCCGTGCCGCTGGACGATGTGGAGCGCCTCACGCTGGCCGAGAAATTCGGCCAGCTCACCCTGGCGCTGCGCAACCCGGACGACCTGTCCGTGCCCGATCCCAAGCTCTTCGCCGCCCTGCCCGGCGCACTGCAGCCGGTGGCGGGCCGCCTCCGGAAAGACCAGGCACTGGAGGGTGCGGACCGCGCCTTCGCCGGCCTGCGCATGCAGGACCTGGCCACCGGCGCCGACGCCAGGAACATCCGCAAGCCTGCCGCCCAGCCCATGACGGCCTTCGCACCCGCCGTGCGGCCGCCGCCGCAGCGGGCCCCGCGCGAACGCACCGTGGAGCTGCACAACGGAGCCGCGGTGCAGATGGTGAACTACTGAAAACACACAACAAGAGGGAGATGCCATGAAGTGCAAGAACATCTCGACGGCCGGAGCAACCCCGCTGCAGCGCGCGGTCTGGACACTGTGCGGCAGCATGGCCTTGCTGGCATTGCCGCCAGCGGTGTCGGCGCCTGCGGACACCGCTGCCGTCCAGGGCATGCACGCCCCCGGTGCCGGGGACATGCCCTCTGGCGACTCCCTGCAGCTGGTGGCCGGACGCCAGCACCTGATGCCGCTGGCCAGTATTCCGGGCCGCATCGCCGTGGGCGACCCCAATGTGCTGGACGTGAAACTGCTGCGCGCCACGCCGGGCTCCGGCGCCAGTGCCGGCTCCGGCTCCGGCGGCACCGAGCTGCTGCTCACGCCCAAGGCCCAGGGCAGCACCACGTTGGTGGTGTGGCCCCAGAAAGGTGGCGCACCCCAGCGCTGGGAGGTCCAGGTCCGCGGCCAGCACCTGCTGCTGGAAAAGCGCCTGACCTCGGTTCCAGAACATGCCCAGGCCGTGGCCGAACTGCGCCAGTACGCGCCCGCCCAGACGCTGCTGGTGGACAACTCGCAGATCGACGTCAAGAGCAACACCGTCCAGGTGGACGTGCAGGTGGTGGAGTTCAAGAAATCCGCGATGAAGCGCATCGGCGTCAACATCTACAGCGGCGGGCGCAACAACCAGGGCTTCAGCTTCGGCAGCTTCAGCCCCGGCGTGGTGGGCAGCATCAGCACCAATACCAACGGCACGGGGACAGGAACGGGAACGGGCAATACCGGCTCGGGCGGCACGGGAGGCACGGGCTCGGGCGGCGTGTCCAACAACACCTCGTCGGCCATTGCCAGCGCCATGAGCCTGGTGATGACCTTCGGCAAGGCCTTCAGCGGCGCCGGCATCGTCACGCAGCTGAGCATCCTCGAAGGCAACGGCATGGCGCGCGTGCTGGCCCGGCCTACCCTGCTGGCCCAGACCGGCCAGAACGCCAGCTTCCTGGCCGGCGGCGAGCTGCCGATCCCGGTGCCCGCGCGCGACGGCAACATCGCCATCCAGTACAAGGAATTCGGCATCAAGCTGCAGCTGACGCCCACCATCCTGTCGGACGATCGCATCGCCCTGAAGGTCTCGCCCGAGGCCAGCGACCTGGACTTCAACAGCGGCGTGACCATCAGCGGCGTCACCGTGCCCGCCATCCGCACGCGCCGCGCCGACACCTCGGTGGAGCTGGCCGATGGCGAGAGCTTCGTCATCGGCGGGCTGGTCAGCCGTGCCACCACCTCCAACGTCAGCAAGGTGCCGGTGCTGGGCGATCTGCCCATCCTGGGCACCTTCTTCAAGAACCTCAACTACACGCAGGAAGAGTCCGAGCTGGTGATCATCGTCACCCCGCGCCTGGTCCACCCGCTTCCCGCCAGCACCAATCTCGAAGCCCTGCTGCCCGGTGCGCAATCCGAGCAGCGCAACGCCGGCAAGGTCTGGCTGCCCTACCTCGCCGGCGGAATGAGCACCCAGACCGCCGTACCCGGCTTCTCGTACTGACGACATGACAAGCAAGCCCACCGCAACCGATTCGCCTGTGGACGCCACAGGCTCGCCGGCCATCGGCTCACCCACCTCGCTGGAGACCCTGCTGGGGCTGCGTTCCTCGGCCTCGCTGGCCGGCAAGCCGCAGCCCGGCACCGATGCGCTTGCGCAGGACAGATCACCGCTCGCGCAGGACAAGTCACCACTGGACAGGATGCCCGCGCCCGCCGCGCCCCGCCCGACGCCGCAGCCGCTCGACAACGACCTGCAGGTGGAGCTGCTCTTCATCCACGCAGGCACCCCCGAAAGCTCGCTGGCCCAGGCCTGGCTGCAGCACATGCTGGACGGCGCACGGCTGCATGTGGCGCGGTTCCAGGACAACGTCACCGAGCAGGTGCAGCGCTACATGCCGCATGCCGTGCTCGTGCATTTCGACCCGCTGTCCACCGACGAGGCGGCCCACCTGGCCTCCCAGCTGCACATCTCCCACCCCCACCTGCCCTGCCTGGCCGTGGGCCGCACCAAGTACCCGCAGTGCATGCTGGCCGCGCTGCGCGCCGGGGTACAGGACTTCCTCGACGTGGACGGCCCCGTGCAGGCCGCGCACCAGACGGTGATCGATCTGATCAAGCGCGTGCCCCCCTCGGCCTCGGGCATGCCCAACGCGCCGCTGACCGCCATCATGTCGGCCCGCGCCGGCCTGGGCAGCAGCCTCATGGCATCGCACCTGGCCTGGTACCTGCAAAAGCGCCTGCATGGCACGACGGCCGTGCCGGGCAAGGACGCCACGCCCCGCGAGATCAGCAACGAGACGCTGGACGGCCTGCTCATCGACCTGGGCTTTCCCAGCGGCGACTGCGGGCTGTACCTGGGCACGCTGGGCGACTTCGACTTCATCGAGGCCGTCAACAACCTGCGCCGCTTCGACAGGCGCCTGGCATCGACGGGACTGGCCCGCCATGAAAGCGGCCTGCGCCTGCTCACGCTGCCGCGCCAGCCCGCCCGCCTGCGCGACGTCTCCTATGCCGATGCCGACGCGCTGCTGCTGCGCCTGCGCCAGTACTTCCGCCACATCGTGGCCGACCTGGGGGCCGTCGTGCCCACGCAGCTGGCCATGCGCGTGGCGCTGCGCGCCAGCCAGATCTGGGTGGTCTGCGACCAGAGCGTGGCCAGCGTGGTCTCCACCACCGAGCTGCTGCGCCAGCTCGACGAGCAAAAGGTCGATCGCGAGCGCCTGCAGCTCATCGTCAGCCGGCACGACAGCCAGCTGGAGCTGGAGGCCCCGCAGATCGCCAGGCAACTGCAGCTGCCGCTGCTGGCCACCATTCCCGAGCGCCGGCGCGAACTGGTCCAGGCCGTCAACCAGGGCCAGCTGCTGCCCAGCCGGCTGCAGCGCGAGCCCTATGTGCAGGCCGTGGACAAGCTCGCCACCTTGCTGATCACCACCCACCACCAGGCCCATGCGGGCGATCAGGCCGCGCCCGCCCGGGGCCTGAACCGTTTCTTCCACCGAACAAGAAGCTGAACGCACCATGACGACCACGGCTTATTCCCATCTGGCCGACGCCCAGGCCAGCGAGTTCGAGCGAAGCGCGCTGTTCCTCGACCTGAAGAACCGCACGCACGAGCACCTGCTCAGCCGCATCGAGGAGCTGGGTGCCGAGTTCGGCCGTTGGTCGCAGGCCGCCATCGCGCAGTTCGTGCTGATGGAGCTGGACAGCTTCATCCGCCTGCACTCCGTGCCCGTCAACGAGCAGGAGGCGCTGCAGGTGGCGCGCGCCCTCACGCGCGAGCTCACGGGACTGGGGCCGCTGCAGCCGCTGCTGGAAGACCCGCTGGTCGAGGACATCCTCATCAACGGCCACGGCAACATCTACGTCTCGCGCGGCGGCGTGCTGCAGCGCGAGACGCTGCACTTCAAGGACGACGAGCATGTGCTGCGCATCGTGCGCCGCATCCTGGCGCCGCTGGGCCGGCGCCTGGACGAGTCCAGCCCCATGGTCGATGCCCGCCTGCCCGATGGCGGGCGCATCAACGTCATCATCGAGCCGCTGTCCATCGACGGCCCCTCGGTCTCCATCCGCAAGTTCCGCAAGGACCCGCTGACACCGCCCGAACTGGTACAGCTGGGCACCTTCAACCAGGACATCTGCCGCATCCTGGAGATGGCCGTGCAGGCGCGCTGCAACATCCTGGTCAGCGGCGGCACCAGCTCGGGCAAGACATCCCTGCTCAATGCGCTGGCCAGCTTCATCCCGGGCAGCGAGCGCATCGTCTCCATCGAGGACACGGCCGAGCTGGCCCTCAACCACAACCACGTGGTGCGGCTGGAAAGCCGCCCCGGCGGCTTCGACGGCTCGGGCCACGTCAGCATCCGCGACCTGCTGCGCAACAGCCTGCGCATGCGGCCCGACCGCATCATCGTCGGCGAGGTGCGCGGCGGCGAGGTGCTGGAGCTGCTGCAGGCCATGAACACCGGCCACGACGGCTCCATGGGCACCATCCACGCCAGCTCGCCGCGCGAATGCCTGTACCGCGCCGAAATGCTGGCCGGCTTCGCGGGCTTTCAGGGCAGCGAGGTCAGCCTGCGCCGCCAGATCGCCAATGCCGTGGACTTCATCGTGCAGATCGGCCGCCTGTCCAACGGCCGCCGCCGCCTGCTGTCGCTGACCGAGGTCACGGGCATGACGGACAACATGATCTCCATGCAGGAGCTGTACCGCTACGAGCCCCAGGTGGGCCCTGACGGGCAGGAGATCGACCAGTGGGTGTCGCTGGGCATCTCGCCGCACTCGCCCAAGCTGCTGAGCTGGTGGCGCATGCAGCAGCAGACCGGCCACGGAGGCGTGCGATGACAGGCCTGGCACCCGCCGTCCTCATCCTCGGCGCGCTGGCCTGCCTGCTGCTGGCACTGGCGCTGTGGGTGATCATGCGCGGGCGCCGCAAGGAGCATGAGCAGTCGATCAACCTGCACATGAAGCGCAGCGTGGACGGCCACCGGGAGGTGATCTCGCCCTCCCCGCCCATGGCCGAGCCCGCCTTCCGCGCCCCCGCGGCGCAGCCCGCGCCCTCACCCGCTGCCGTGCAGTGGCTGGCCCAGCGGCTGGGCGTCCAGTCCTGGGGAATCTCGTCCAACACCCTGGCCCTGTTCGCCATCACCGGCCTGGTGCTGGCCTTGCTGGCGACCAGCCAGGCAGGTGCTGCCGCGGGGCTGGTGGTGGCCGTGTTGTATGCCGTGGTGCTGGCCTTCGGCATCTGGCGGCGGCAGGCCAAGCGCCGCGAAAGACTGCTGCAGCAACTGCCCGGCTTCCTGGACAACATGGTCCGCCTGATCTCCATCGGCAACTCGCCGCACGCCGCCTTCCAGATGGCGCTGAACAATGTCCCCGATCCGCTGGGCGACGCGCTGCAGCAGGCGGCGGCCATGCTCAGCGCATCGCCCGACCTGGGGCAGGCCATGGGCCAGCTGGAGCGCAACTGGCGCCTGCCCGAATTCGGCCTGCTGGCCGCCGTGTTCCGCATGAGCGTGCGCTATGGCGGCCGCGCCGACCTGGTGCTGGAGCGTGTCTCGGCCTACATCCGCGACCGCCAGTCCGCCGAGCGCGAGCTGCATGCGCTGTCCTCCGAGATCCGCATGTCGGCCTGGGTGCTGGCCCTGCTGCCCCTGGTGGTGGGGACGCTGATCATGGTGATCAACCGCGGCTACTTCATGCGCATGTGGAACGACGACAGCGGCCAGACCATGGTCCTGGTCGCCGCCGCCCTGGAGGCCCTGGGCGCCTTTCTTCTCTACCGGCTGGCCAAGCTGAGGTGAACCCATGACAGCACAGTCACAGGCCCACCCATCCGTCTGCGCAAGGAGCCACGCATGACCACGCAGCAACTGTGGATCGCCAGCATCAGCCTGGGCGCGCTGGGACTGGTGCTGTGGGCCTGCGCCCTGGTGTGGAAGCTGTGGCGCTCGGCCCGTGCCTCCAGCCAGGTCGCCAGGATATTACAGGCGCGCGATACCGCATCGACCCCGAAGGCCGCCACGAAGAGCGCCCTGCAGGCCAACGACGCGCAGCTGCTCAACCCGCTGTCCATCAACGTGCGCTCCTCCGATTCGCCACAGGCGGTGGCCGCCAACCTCCCGCCCCCGGCCTGGCTGCAATGGGGCGTGGCCAAGGCCTTGCTGGCCGATGAGGACCGCAAGCTGCTGGACCAGGCCGGCGTGGGCACGCGCAACGGCAGCATGGCCTATGTGGCCAGCCGCATGGTGCTGTGCGTGGTCCTGCCCCTGCTGGCGCTGGGTGTGCTGCGCCCCGGCGAAAACGCGGCGCTGATCTACGGCTTTCTCGGGGTGAGCCTGGGGCTCATGCTTCCCAAATGGTTTCTGCGCTCGCGGGCCAAGGGCCGGCGCGAGCAGGTGGTCGAGGAGCTGCCGCTGTTCGTGGACCTGCTGCGGCTGCTGCAGGGCGTGGGCCTGAGCGTGGACCAGAGCCTGCAGATCCTTGCCTCGGAATTCAAGAGCGTGCTGCGCGTCATCAGCGGCGAGCTGGCCCTGGCCAACCAGCTCTACAACACCGGGCGCACGCGCGAGCAATCCTTCCAGCGCATGGTCAACATGAGCGCCGACGACGACATGAGCGCCATCGTCAACCTGCTGGTGCAAGTGGACAAGCATGGCGGCGCCGTGCAGGAGCCGCTGCGGGAATTCAGCATCCGGCTGCGCGAAAAGCGCCAGGCCAGCTTCAAGGAAAAGATAGGTTCCATCACCGTCAAGATGACGGGCGTCATGGTCCTCACGCTGCTGCCCGCCCTGCTCGTCATCACGGCGGGCCCCGGCTTCCTGGCCGTGATCAGGGCATTGACCACCATGGGAGGACGCTAGGCATGCGACACCAGGAAAACACCCGCGCAGGGCAGACGCCAGCGCCGGCACCCCTTGCAACCCTGGCAGCCCTGGCGACCCTGGCCTTGGCCCTGGCCGGCTGCGCCAGCAAGGGACCGCAGGGCTACGGCGCCCCTTCCGCGCAGCAGGAAACCGCCGCCCAGGCCCAGCAGCAATTGCAGAACGCCCAGCAGGCCACCCAGGTGGACAACGCCCAGACCTATCTGGACCTGATCACGCAGATGCAGCAGGCGGGCCAGTGGTATGCCTCGCTGGCGCACACCGAAGCCTTCGAGCAGCAGTACGGCGTGAACCCGGAGTCGCGCCTGATGCGGGCCGACGCGCTGCGCAACACCGGCCAGGTCGAGCAGGCCCGGCAGGCCTACCTGGCGCTGCTGCAGGGCGCCACCACGGCGCGGGCGCGGCGCGGCCTGGGCCTGCTGTACGCAAGCCAGGGCCAGTATGGCCAGGCCGTGGAGCAGCTGGACAAGGCGCGCCAGCTCAACCCCATCGACGCCAACGTGCTCAGTGACCTGGCCTACGCCCACATGCTCGACGGCCGGCTGGCCGCCGCGCAGATGCCCATCATGCAGGCCTCGCAACTCGCCCCGGCCAACGCACGGGTGCAGCTGAACATGGCGCTGTTCTGGCTGGCCAGCGGCAACCAGGCCCAGGCGTCGCAGCTGCTGCGCCAGCTGGCCCAGCCCCAGTCCAAGGGCGCCCTGCCCATGATCGACCAGACCTCGCTGCAGACCCTGCAGGCACAACTGACCAGCGTGCGCGATGCCGTGCGCCTGCGCGGCGACAGCCTGCCCGCAGAGGTCGGTGCCGGTACCGGTGCCGCTGTGTCCAGCGCCCCTGTGCTGCCTTCTGCGCTGCCCCCTGCACTCCCCCCTGTGCCGACCCTGGGCACCCGCCCCGAAGCACGCGCCAGCGAGGCCCTGCCCGAGGCCCTGCCGGCCGGCATCACCCGGCGCATTCTTCTTTCCGAGCCGCCCGGCGCCGCAGGCGCAGCACCGGCCTCGCCACTTTGAGGAGCACGACATGCCAGACACACACCGCATGGACCCACCGCGCCGCACTGCAGTCGCCAACGCTCTGGCCCCCTGGCTGCTGGCCGCCGGCCTGGCCCTGCTTCCCGCGGCCGCGCTGCATGCCCAGGCCTTTGGCGAAGTGCAGAGCCCGCCCGAGCAGGTGGATGCACGGCCCCATGTGTTCGCCGAGCCCTCAACCGACTCCATCCTGGTCGGCTACACGCTCTACACCAACCCCGATGGAACCGTGATGTACCTGCCCCGGCGCGAGATCGACATCGGCGGGGGCACCCTGCGGCTGCTGGAAATGCAGCACAGCCAGCCGGGCCAGCGTGCGCGCCCCATCGCGGGCGAGCAGGCGCGGCGCAGCTATGCGCGCTACCTCAAGAGCTTCGAGACGGAAATCCCCGCCCTGTACAAGACCGGCGTCGAAGCCGGCGGCAAGAACTGAGGCCGGCCCCGGCCACGGCTTGCAGGAACGACCATGACCCGGCGCCAACCCCGCGCTTACCGCCCTCACCGATCTGCCAGCCTGCGGCAGCGGGGGGTGTACGCGCTGGAGTGGGCCATCATCTTCCCGGTGTTCTTTGCCCTGCTGTATGCCTGCATCAGCTACGGGCTGGCGTTCCTCGTGCGCGAATCCATGCAGGCCGCCGCCGAAGACGCCGCGCGGGCCACGCTGCGCTACCAGACCAGCCGCAGCGCCCGCCTGGACGCGGCCCGCAGCCTGGTGCAGCAGCGGCTCGACTGGCTGCCCGCCGACCTGAGGCCCACGGCAGGCAGCATCGACGTGCGCATCTGCAGGCTGCAGAACAGCGAACTGTGCTCGGCCACGCTGACCTGCGGCGTGCTGGTTGCCGAACGCTGCATGGTGCGCGTGGGCTTCACCATCCCTTATGGAACCAGCCCGATAGCGCCCGCCCTGCCGGGCTTCGGCCTGGTCATGCCCACCACGTTGACGGCCAGCGCCAACATCATGGTGGACAGGGGGGGGCTATGAAGCTCCCCCTGAGTCGCTTCGCGCCTTCCCCCTCTCTCGCTTCGCGGGAGGGGGGCATACGGGCCACCGGCGACACCCTCGGGGCAGGGCTGCACAGGCGGCAGCGCGGCGTGGCGGCGGTGGAGTTCGCGTTGATCGCCGGGGTGATGGTGATGCTGCTGATGGGCATGTTCGTGTACTGGCGCGTGCTGCAGGCACAGCAGTCGCTGGCACGTGCCACGGGCGATGGCGCGCGCATGGTCCAGCATCTGGCCTTTGGCGGGATGGCGGGCTACAACCCGGCCAAGCCGGCCGAACGCGCCAACATCCTGCAGGCCACCAGCGATGTGGTGAACCAGAGCCTGGCGGCCAGCGGCATTCCAGCGGGCACGGCGCCCACCCAGATACAGATCAACTGGGGCACTTCCCAGGCCACGCTGAGCGTGGTGTACATGCTTCCCCCCGTGCTGGGCCAGGGCCTGCAGGTGGGCAGCCAGACCCTGGGCGAACCCACGCGCCTGGAGTCCCGCAGCCTGATCAGGCTTGCGCCCGGCAGCTAGACAGGAGGACCAGAGCATGCTCACCCACCTCCCCGCATCCGCACACCGCCCCCGAACGCGCCGGCAAGAGCGCGGGCAAGGGCGCCGGCAAGGCGGCAGCCTGCTCGTGCAGTTCGCCCTGCTGGGCTCGGTGCTGTTCCTGTTGCTCGGCGTCGTGGACCTGGGCTACATGTACTACGCCAAGCGCGACCTGCAGCGCATTGCCGATCTGGCGGCCACCCAGGCGGCCCAGGCCATCAATGCCGAGCGCAGCAACCGCGCCGCATGCGTGACGGCGGGCGAGGACAGCATCACGGCCAACTGGCCGGTTCCACTGACCCGCAACAGCAGCCAGACCGTGGTCAGCTGCGGCAACTGGAACCCGGCGGACCCGGCGCGCCAATCGAGCGGCGGCCGCTTCTTCGACGCCAGCTCCGGGCCGCTCAACGCGGCGCGCGTGACGGTGGGCGGCACCTCGCCCACCATCTTCCCCGGCCCCTGGAGCCGTGCCGTGGTGGCCGAGGCCATTGCCATGCGCAACGACTCGGTGGCGTCCTTCCAGGTAGGCTCGCAGCTGCTGCGCTTCAACAAGGACACGCCGCTGGGCGGGCTGCTGGGCCTGGTGGGGCTGGACGTGGGCATGCTGACCCTGCTGGACTCCAAGGGCCTGGCCGATGCCAAGATCAGCCCGGCCGGCCTGCTCAAGGCCCTGGGCGTGAACCTGGGCATAGAGCAGCTGCGCGCGCTGTCGCCCGAGGGCCTGGCCAACATCGCCAGCGTCACCCTGCTGAACGTGATCGACGCCTCCATCAGCGCCATCACCGACAACGCGCTGGCCGTGCAGCTCAACGCGCTCAAGACCCAGATCATCAACGCGGGCCTGAGCACCATCAAGATCCCGCTGGGCAGCCTGGATGACCAGAAGGGCCTGTTCGCCTTCCTGGGCGCCGGCCGCACCGATCCGCTGAACGCGGCCATGGACGTGCAGCTGGGCATTGGCGACCTGTTGAAGACGGCCATTGCCATCGGCGCCAACGGCCACGCGCTGCAGGCCAACCAGCTGGATGTGGCCGGGCTCATCAAGGGCCAGCTGACCATCGTGCAGCCGCCCACCATTGCCGTGGGCCCCGTCGGCACGCAGGGCTACAGCGCGCAGATCCGCCTGAACCTGAACGTGGACACCGACCAGCTGCTGGGCGGCGCACTCAAATGGCTGGTCAAGGACATCCTTGGCACCCAGGTCAAGCTGCCCATTGCCGTGGACATCACCAACGCCACGGGCACGCTGACCGCACTGCAGTGCAGCGCCAGCCCGCAGACCATGGACCTGTCGGTCAAGTCCTCCATCCTCAACGCCTGCGTGGGCAAGATGGACCCGGCCAACAAGCAAAGCTGCGAGAAGGGCCTGCAAAATGAGCAGCTCATCACCCTGCTGCACCTGCCCGTGCTGAACGGCAAGCTGTGGGTGCCGGCGCTGGAGTACACGGACTCCACCACGGGCCTGGGCATGGAGCCGGGCTACGAAGATCCGGCCGACCCCAACTGGTCCAAGACCAACCGTTCCACGCAGGTGAACCAGCTGGCGCTGGGCGACACGGTCAACAACATCGTCACGGGACTGCTCAACCTGCTCAGCGGCCTGCTGCAGCCACCGAACAGCACGCCCACCGACATCACCACGCGCCTGCTGGGCTCCTACCTGGACGCCTCCATGGTGAACGGGCTCTACAACGTGACCAGCCTCACCAACCTGCTGCTCAGCGGGCGCGGCGTGGCCGGCGACAAGGACTACATGCCGCCGCTGCTCACGTCCAACTTCACGTTCAACAACGCCATCGCCAAGTCCTGCCTGCTGGTGGCCTGCCCGTCTTCCACCTGGAACAGCGGCACGTTCTCGGCCGCCCTCAACTCCTACACCAGCGTGCCCGGCGGCCTGCTGGATGTGCTGGGCATCTCCACCTACGACAACGGCTACCAGAGCTGTGCGGGCCTGCTCAGCTCGCTGCTCAACTGGAATGGCTGCGTCAAGAACAACGTGACCAAGCTGCTGACCTCGCACCCGCAGTACCTGTACGCGATCAACCCGAACAGCCCCGAGATCCAGTCCCTGCTCAACCGCGACAACAACCTCACCTGCACCGGCGCCCTGTGCACCCTGCTCAAGCCGCTGGTCACCACCGTGCTCAAGCCCATCCTCAACGGCGTGGGCACGCTGCTGACCAGCGTGCTCAAGGACACGCTGGGGCTGGAGGTGGGCCGCACCGACATCAAGGCCCTGTCCATCGGCTGCGACACGGCGCAACTGGTTTTCTGAACGGCAGGCAAGGCCATCCAATCCATGAATCGACAACGAGGGAATGCAACGTGAATCTGGACGAGCTCGTCATCTATGTCTGGGAAGGCCAGGCCGACATCGCCGAGCGGGTGGAGCGCTGCGTGCTCAACCTGGGCGTGGACGTGGTGCGCGCCGACGGGCTGACCCTGCCCGCCGACACCAGCGAGCTGGGCAATGCGATAGCCGTGGTCAGCGTCTCGGTGCTGGAGGGCGCGCGCTTCACGCGCCAGGGCGTGGAGGGCACCTTCGGCATGCCCGTGCTGTGGGTCAGCGCCAAGCAGCGCGACGCCAACGCCGGCACCTATGCCATGGAGTACTCGCATGTGCTGCCCTTCGACTTCACGGGGGCCGAGCTGCGCGCCATGCTGGTGCGCATCCTGCGGCGCATGCAGAGCAACCAGCGCCAGGTGCAGCGCTCGGAGGACATCATCGCCGTGGCCGACTGCATGCAGCGCCTGCTGCGCGACGTGGACACCTTTGCCGACTGCGAGCACAGCGTGCTCATCATCGGCGAGACCGGCGTGGGCAAGGAGCGCATTGCCGAGCGGCTGCACGAGCGCAACAACCGCTACGGCCAGGGCCCCTTCGTGGTGGTCAACTGCGGCGCCATCCCGGACGGGCTGTTCGAGTCCCTGTTCTTCGGCCATGCCAAGGGCTCGTTCACGGGCGCGGTGAATGCCCACAAGGGCTATCTGGAGCAGGCCAACGGCGGCACGCTGTTCCTGGACGAGATCGCGGACCTGCCGCTGTACCAGCAGGTCAAGCTGCTGCGCGTGCTGGAAGAGCGCGCCATCACGCGGCTGGGCTCGGCCGCCGCCGTGCGGCTGGACTTCCGGCTGGTGGCGGCCACCAACAAGCCGCTGCGCGGGCTGGTGCGCGAGGGGCGCTTCCGGGCCGACCTGTTCTTCCGCCTGGCCGTGATCGAGCTGCAGATCCCCAGCCTGGAGGAGCGCGGCGAGGCCGACAAGCTGGCCATCTTCCACGCCATCCTGCGCAAGGTGGTGGGCGAGGCCACGATGAAGGAGCTGGGCGAGGCGCCCTTCTTCATCCTCGACGCCGTGGCCCAGATGTACTTCCCCGGCAATGTGCGCGAGCTGCGCAACCTGGCCGAGCGCATCGGCGTGGCCGCCCGCCAGACGCGCGACTGGAACGCCGACGGCGCCACGCAGCGCATCCTGCAGCACGCCCAGGCCCTGTCGGCCACCACCTTCCCGCCGGACGCGGGCGCCGCCGAGCCCCTGCTGGCCGACCGCAGCAACTGGGACATGGACGAGCGCAACCGCATCATCGCGGCGCTCAACACCAACGACTGGAAGCGCCAGAACACGGCCCAGCACCTGGGCATCAGCCGCAAGGTGCTCTGGGAAAAGATGCGCAAGTACCAGATCAGCGACGGCGAGCCCGAAGTGCCCGTGCCGGGCTGAGCACGCCCTCCGACACATCCCCATCCCCCCACGCCATGGAGACTTCCACGAACATGCAGGACAAGCCGGTCATCATCTTCGTCAGCGCCGTCTACCCCAGCCAGTACAGCCTGCTGTGCAGCCACCTTCGCGCCAGCGGCGCGGCCGACAGCTGGTTCATGACCATGCCCGGCCATGCCGAGAACTACGCCAGCCAGTGCGACCACCTGCTGTCGTTCCGGCCCGATGGCGACATCGTCGGCCCGCAAAGCTACTACTACTCCAGCAAGGTGGAGCGCTCGGCACGCATAGGCCGCGGCCTGCTGCAGGGCCTGCAGGCCTTCGAGAAGGAAAAGGGCAAACGCATCGACGTGGTGGTCGCCCACTCGCTGTGGGCCGCGCCCAACCTGCTGTACGGCGAGATCGATGCCGCCATCGTCAGCTACATCGAGTTCCCCAGCTACCGCGTGCACGGCAACGAGCCCGACTACCCGCCCGACCTGTCCCAGCGCCTGGCCGACCGCAACATGGAAATGCTGCACTACCACCAGGTGCTGTGCAGCGACCTGACCATCACGCCCAGCGCCCATGCGCGCTCGCTGTTCCCGCCGCTGCTGCAGGAGCGCGTGGCCGTGCAGTTCGAGGGCTTCGACATCCAGGCGCCCGACGAGCAGGCCGAGCCGCCGCCGCGCCAGGACACGCGCTTCACCGTGGCCTTCTCATCGCGCGACCTGTCCAGCTCCAAGGGCTTCGAGACCTTCATGCGCCTGGTCGACCGACTGATGCGCGAGGGCGATGGCCAGCAGATGCGCTTCATCGCCCTGGGCGACCCCACGGCCGTGACCTACGGTTACGAACAGCAGTGGGTGGAGCGCCGCTACCAGGGCAAGGTGGCCAGTTTCCGCGACCATCTTCTGCAGATCCACCCGGCCGCCCAGGTGGTGGAGTTCCCGGGCAAGCTGCCGTATGACGAGTTCGCGCGCACGCTGGCCTCGGTGGACCTGTTCCTCTATCCGCTGCGCTACGGCGTGGCCAACTGGGGCCTGATGGAGATCCTGGCGCGCGGCGGCTGCGTGATCGGATCGAACTGGGGCTTTGTGCCGGAGCTGGTGCAAAACGATGTCAACGGCCTGCTGCTGCCCGACAGCGACGACGCCTGGATCGGCGCCATCCGCCAGCTGCGCGACGACCCGGCCCGGCGCCAGCGCTACGGCCGGGCCGCGCGCGAGACGGGCAAGCGCTTTCACATCTCCAACGTGGCCCCGCGCTTCATGGACCTGTTCCGCCTGGCCATGGCGCGGCGCAAGGCCGCCCCGCTGATGCTGGAGTGAGGTGCCGCACCGGCCCGGGCCAGGCGCGGCCCAGGGCCGGGATCGGTCCAGGACTCAGGCCCGCGCCTGCAGGAAAAATCCCGTGCCCATGCCGGTTTCGGCGGCCGACACCTCGGCTCCACCAGACACGGTGGAGGCCGCCACAAGAGCAGACATGCGCTCCATGCCGCTCCAGCTCAGGGCCATGTCCAGCTCGTCGCCGTCCTGCACCTCGGTCGCCTCCAGCACCTCCAGCACGTCTTCCACGCGCACCACCTGGTCCAGCAGGCCATGCAGCGAGGGCCGGGCGATGAAGAAGCCCTGCGCGCCATGGGCTCCCGCCAGCGCCACGGCCTCCAGGCCCTGGGCGGACTCGATGCCTTCCACGATCACGCAGGCGCCCCGGTCGGCGCACAGGCTGACCAGGCCCTGCATCATCCGGGCCGAAGGCCGCGCCTGCAGGCTCTGGTCCAGCACGGACTTGTCGATCTTGACGATGTTGGCGCGCAGCTTGCCCAGAATGTCCAGGCCGCCGCGCCGGGGCACGATGTCGTCCAGCGCCACGCGCACGCCCAGGATCTGCAGGTGCCGCACCAGGCCCAGCGCGGCCTTCTCGCAGGGGAAGGCGCCGGTCTCGGTGATCTCCAGCACCAGGCGCTGGGCGATCTCGGGCCGGTCCTCCAGGTAGTCGAACACGCCATCCCACCAGGCGTCGTCGCAGAACGAGGCGGCCGACAGATTGCAGCCCAGGCTGTGGCCGGTCTTCATCTCCAGCGCGCCTATCACCGACCACAGCACGCTGCGGTCCAGCCGCGCGGCCAGGCCCAGGCGCTCCAGCGCCTCGATGGCATGGGGCACGGCATAGTTGTCGTAGGCAGAGAACACGCTGCGGCGCAGCAGGCATTCGTGGTAGAGCGTGCGGCCCGCGCCGGCCCCACTGCCCCCGCCTGCCATGCCTGCGGGCTCCAGCAGCGTCACAGGCTGGAATGCCAGCGCCAGGTGGCCCAGCCGCAGATCGTCCAGCAGGCGGCCCGCCAACTGCATGTCGGCCTGGTAGGCCTTGATCAGCCTGGGGTGCATCCTGCGCACCGCCATGTCCTGGACGCCCGCCGTGGCGTGGCCCTTGCCGCGTATCTCGTGCAGGCCCGTCAGGGAGACGCAGCCCAGCGCCTGCACCTCGGCGCGCAGATAGGCCTGGCGCGCGCCGTCCACCACCGGGTCGCGCACCAGGGCGGACTCCAGCGCATGCATCCAGCCATGCCGGGCCTGATTGCCGGGCAGCACCGTGTCAGCCATCGTGCGGGGATCGAACCCCCGAACCAGCACCGTGTCGCCCGCACGCTCCAACGATTCGGCATCGATGCCCAGGCCCGTGAGCCGCTCCACGCAGACCCGCATGGCCTCGTCGCAGAAGCCGTTGCCGTAGACGCTGCGCCAGGTCTGCAGGGGCGACAGCCAGATGGCCAGGTCCACGGGGGTATCGCCGGGCGGAGCTTCGATGATGTCGTCGTGCATGGTGTGCTCCTTCATTCAACGGCCTGCAATGGGTTGTGAATAGCAGTGAAATCCGATCGCCCTGCGCCCCCGGCCCGTGGGCCCGCCGCCGAGCACGCCGGCATCCACGGCCGACAGCGCCAGGTCCACATGGCCGGCCACCAGGTCAAAGACCACCGAGCAGGCATCCGCCTTGCGGCTGAAATACGCCAGCGTGGCGTCCGTGCCACCAGCGAAGCTGCCCAGCAGCGCCTGCCCGTCCTGTTCCTGGAACACGGCCTGCGCGCCGCCCTGCTGGGGCACGATGACGCGGTCGCCCTGCTGCAGCACGGCGCCGGCCTGGGCCGCGATCACATCGTTGCGCCGCACGATGCGCACGCCCTCGCTCACGCGCGTGAGCAGCGCCACCGGCGCCGCCTGCGCCGTCTGCGCATGAAGGCTTCCGTCGCCCGCCTCCCGCGCAGGGGTGCGCGGCACGGCGGCAGACGCAAACGAGGCGGGCACGTTCAACGGCTTGCTGCGCGCCCTGTCCGGGTGGGCGCGCAGTCGCGGCAGGGGCACGCCTGCAAACGACAACGAGACAGCGGCCATGGTTTCTCCTCCGAAAGACAGCGATCGATGGGGTGCGTGGCGCAGCACCCGGTTTTCCAGACACTGCGACAAGCTTTTTGCATCCTGTTGCAACAAGCGTGCCATGGGCCTGGACGTCTTCACCCAACGCAAAGCCATCTGTAACCTATTGATTTATTTGAACAGCCAAGCACAGCCGCCGCCATGTCACCCCGCGGCGTTACGGGCGATGTCACGTAACGCCGGCGCGCCACGGCGTTACTTTCGCAGCGGCCGCGCAGGGCGGCGCGGCCCTGGCTGCCAGGCGCGGACCCCCTTTCGGTGTATGTTCCAGCGCATCACTTCAGGAGCCGGCCCTGTCCCCGCAAAAGTCCATCCAACGGGATCTGGTGATCCTCTGGCTCACCATCTCGGCCGTCGCCCTGGTGCTGGCGTGGCTGCTGCTGCTGCTGACACGGCAGGGCACCGAACCGCAGATTGCCCGCGCCCGCCACGCCGCAGGCGTCAGCTGCAGCGCGCTGCAGGCCGGGGCCGCGCGCATGGGGCTGGCGGGGCTGATGGCGGACACGCCCAGCGCACAGGCCCGGTCCGCCGCGCAGGCCGTGCTGGACCTGGCGCTGCGCGAGCGCCCCGGCATGGAAGGCGGCTTCTGGCGCGAGGGCCCCGGCGTGGTGGCCTATGCCTTTCCCACCTATGACGGCTCCGGCATCAAGCGTGATGCGCCCAGTGCGGAGATGGAGCGCATCGCCTCCACCGCCCAGCGCGCACGGGACAGCGCGGGGCTGGTGACCGACCTGCGCCCCGGCCTGCGCGAGGCGGTGGTCTTTGCGGCCTGCCCGGCCCAGGCGGACGCACCCGGGCTGGTGGCCTGGACACTGATGCGCGTTCCCCTGATCAGCGCCGACGTGGTCAACCCCCTCATCCTTGCCGTCAGCCTGCTGCTGGGCATGGTCCTGGTCTCGGGCCTGTGGCTGGGCAGAATGCTCCGGCGCTGGCAGCGGCAGTCGGCACAGATGGAGCAGCAACTGCTCAGCGCCGAACGGCTGGCCACCCTGGGCCGGCTGTCCGCAGGCCTGGCGCACGAGATCCGCAACCCGCTGGGCACCATGCGCATGAAGGCCGAGACCGCGCTGGCAGCGCCCGCGCCACTGCGCGAAGCGCGCAGCCAGGGCGCCCTGGAGGCCGTGCTGGCCCAGACCGCGCGCCTGGAAGACCTGGTATCGAGCCTGCTGGCCTTGACCCAGCCCTTCCGGGTGCAACCGGAGCCGGTGGACCTGCAGCAGCTGCTGGACGAAAGGCTGCAGGCACATGCCGAGCTGGCCCAGGCCAGGGGCGTGCAACTGGCAACGGCAGTGTCCGCCGGCCTTGCCCGGGACCTGCAGGATGGGCGCCGCCCGCTGCTGGACCCCGTGCAGATGGCCAGGGCGCTGGACAATCTGCTGCTCAACGCCCTGGCGCACACGGCGGCCGGCGGCCGGGTGGAACTGGGCGCGGACCGCGGCGGCACCACCGTTTCCCACCGCAACAGCCCGCTGCAACTGTGGGTGGCCGATGACGGCACGGGCATTGCGCCCGAGCTGCGCGACACGCTGTTCGAGCCCTTCACCACCGCGCGCCCGGGCGGCACCGGGCTGGGATTGGCGCTGGTGCGCGAAATCGTGCTGGCCCATGGCGGCCGCATCGCGCTGGGCAAGACAACACAAGGCACACGCATAGAAATGGAATTTCCATGGCCCGCATCCTGATCGTTGACGATGACACGGCCTTCCGCGAAAGCCTGGCCGAGATGCTGGGCGACCTGGGCCACGCGGTCAGCGCGGCGCCCACGGTGGCGACGGGGCTGCAGGTGCTGCAGGCCGGTTCGGTGGATGTGGCCATCGTCGATCTGCGCATGCCCGGCGAGGACGGGCTGGCCTTCCTGCGCAAAGCCCGCGGCCTCTCGCGGGCGCCCTGCATCATGCTGACGGCCTATGCCAGCGGCAGCAACACCATCGAGGCCATGCGCCTGGGCGCCTTCGACCACCTGACCAAGCCCATTGCCAGAACCTCGCTGGTCGAGGTGCTGGAGCGCGCCTTGCTCAGTGCCGGCCAGGCCGGCAGCCCCGAGAACGTGGCGCAGAGCCCGGCGCAGAACCCGGAGCAGGAAGGCGATGAAGCCGAACTGGTCAGCGGCAGCGAGGCCATGCGGCAGGTCTTCAAGCGCATCGGACTGGCGGCGGACAGCGACGCCACCGTGCTGGTGCTGGGCGAGACCGGCACGGGCAAGGAACTGGTGGCCCGAGCCCTGCACCGCAACAGCGCCCGGGCGGAGCGCCCCTTCGTGGCCGTCAACTGCGCGGCCATTCCGGCAGACCTGATGGAAAGCGAACTCTTCGGCCATGTGAAGGGCGCCTTCACGGGCGCCGTCAGCGACCGCGCCGGGCGCTTTCGCGAGGCGCAGGGCGGCACGCTGTTCCTCGATGAAGTGGGCGACATGCCGCTGCCCACGCAGGCCAAGATCCTCAGGGCGCTGCAGGAGCGCGAGATCACGCCCGTGGGCGCCAGCCGGGCGCTGCCCGTGAACGTGCGCATCATCGCGGCCACGCACCGCGACCTGCCCGCCGCCGTCAAGGAGGGGCGCTTTCGCGAGGATCTCTGGTACCGGCTCCAGGTCGTGCCCGTGCACCTGCCGCCGCTGCGCGAGCGCCTGGGCGACGTGCTGCTGCTGGCCGAGCATTTCCTGCGCCAAGGCGGCGGCGCCTCGCCCAAGCGCCTGGGTGCCGACGCCGCGCGCCTGCTGCTGGCGCACGACTGGCCCGGCAATGTGCGCGAGCTGCGCAACGCCATGGAGCGCGCGGCCCTGCTGTGCCCCGGGCCGGTCATCGGGGCCGAGCACATCGGCCTGCAGCCTGCCGCGGCGCACGGGCCCGCCATCGACTGGAACGGCCCTCTGGCCGCCGCCGTCGCCCAGCTGGAGCGCGAAATGGTCACGCGTGCCCTGGCCGCCGCCACGGGCAACCGTGCCGAGGCCGCACGCCGCCTGGGACTGTCGCGCCAGCAGCTGTACCGCAAGCTGGCGGAGTTCGGGCTGGGCTGAGGCCGCAATGGGCGCATGGGCGCATGGGCGCATGGACGCACGGACGCGCGGACGCGCGGACGCGCGGACGCGCGGACGGCACCGCATGTGTCCGATACGGTGACACCGGCTGTCTCCACATCGGACACCGGGCTCGCAGCGCCCGCTGCAAGCCCTTGATTTCATGAAGATTCCTGATGGCATGGCACTTGCATTGACGGATGCGTGTCCATTGCCAACCAAGGAGCCCTCATGTCCCGATTTGTTCTTACCTCCGCCGTTCTGTGGCTGGGTTCCAGCGCATTGAATGCGCATGCCGTGCCGCCCGGCGGCTTCGCCTCTTCGGCCCCTTCAGCCCCTGCAGGGCCTGGCGCGCCGCACGCACAGGCCGTGCTCGAAAGCGCCGTCGCCCGGCTGCTGACCAATCCGTATGGAGAGGTGGACGGCCTGCGCCTGACCGACGGCACGGTGGTCCGGTTCCCGCCGCATATGTCCGACGCGCTCACGGCAGCCGTGAAGGTGGGCGACACGGTGCGCATCATCGGCCGCAGCGAAGCCGGTGGTGCGGTCAAGGCAGATGCCATCGTGAACTCGGCCAGCGGCCAGACCGTGTACGACCAGCCGCCCGCCCGCGACGGCGCGCGCCCCATGCCGCCGCACCTGCGCATGGCCGGACTGCAGACGCAGCAGGCCCAGGGCCGCATCGAGGCTGTTCTCACCGGCCCGCGCGGCGATGCCAACGGCGTCATCCTGTCCGACGGCGCCATCGTGCGCTTTGCCCCCCATGCGCTGCAGCAGCCGCTGCAGCCGGGGCAGCTGTTTGCCGCCTCGGGCCTGGGCACGCGCAACGCGCACGGCACCTCGCTGGAGGCCACCAGCATGGGTGCCAGCCTGTCGGACCTGCAGCCGCTGTACGACGGCGCGCGCTGACACCACCGCCCGGTCCCCGGGGCCGGGCGGGCTCCTGTCCCTTCCTGCTGTTCTGCTTTCCCGCCTTCACCGAACCCCACCATGTCCCCCAAGATCGCCCCCGTCCTGCTGCTGCTGATCTCCAACGTCTTCATGACCTTCGCCTGGTACGGGCACCTGAAGTTCGAGAACCGGCCGCTGTACCTCGTCATCCTGGTGAGCTGGCTGATCGCGCTGGCCGAGTACTGCTTTGCCGTGCCCGCGAACCGGCTCGGCCATGAGGTCTACAGCGCGGCCGAGCTCAAGACCATCCAGGAGGTGATCACGCTGGTGGTGTTCGCCGTCTTCTCCGTGCTCTACCTGGGCGAGAAGCTCACCCTCAACCACCTGGTGGGCTTCGGCTTCATCTGCCTGGGCGCCTTCTTCGTGTTCAAGGGCCCCCTGCGCTGAAGGAAGCCTCCATGCACCGCACACACCACCATGCGCGGCGCTGGCTGCCGGGGCTCAACTTCTTCCTGGCCGATGTGCGCGACGGCCTGGGACCGTTCCTGGGCGTGTTCCTGCTCGCCCAGGGCTGGCGGCTGGACGACATCGGCTACGTCATGGCCCTGGGCGGCATCGCGGGCATGCTGGCCACCACGCCGCTGGGCGCGCTGGTCGATGCCTCGCGCCGCAAGCGCAGGCTGCTGGCAGCGGCCATCGCCCTGCTGCTGGCGGGCAACCTGGCCATCTGGATCGCACCATCGCTGGCCGTGACGGCGGCATCGCAGGTCATCACCGGCGTGGTCGCGGCCCTGATCGCACCCTGCCTGCTGGGCATCACGCTGCAGATCACCGGCCATGCGGACCTGCCCCGGCAGTTGGGCATCAACGAAGCCTGGAACCACGCCGGCAACGTGGCCACGGCCGCGCTGGCGGGGGCCATGGGCCTGCGCTGGGGACTGCCCTCCGTCTTCGTGCTCATGGCCCTGATGGGCTGCGCCTCGCTGGCCTGCCTGGCGCTGATGCGGCTGGATGAAACCCCGCAAGACACGCCGCCCCCAGAGCAGACCGGGCCTTGCGCACCCGGCCTGCTGCACGTGCTCACGGGCACGCCGGCGCTGCGGGTGCTGGCCGTGGCCATGCTGCTGTTTCACCTGGGCAATGCCGCCATGCTGCCCCTGCTGGGCCAGGCCGCCGTGGCGCGCGGCCATGCCAACCCCAGCGGCTTCACGGCGCTGACCATCATCGTGGCGCAACTGGTCATGATCCCCATGGCCTTGCTCGCCGGGCGCCACGCCCAGCGCAGCGGCTACTGGCTGCTGGTCAAGGCGGCCCTGCTGTCGCTGCCGCTGCGCGGCCTGGTCGCCGCTACCTGGGATTCGGACTGGGCACTGATTCCCGTGCAGGTGCTCGACGGCGTGGGCGCCGGGCTGCTGGGCGTTGCCCTGCCAGGCCTGGTCGCGCAGACGCTGCGCGGCACCGGCCACGTCAACGCGGGCCTGGGCGCCGTGATGACGCTGCAGGGCCTGGGCGCGGCCGCCAGCCCGGCACTGGCGGGCTGGATTGCACAGCGCTTCGGCTTTGATGCGGCCTTTCTTTCGCTGGGCGGAATCGCGGTGCTGGCCCTGGCGCTGTGCTGGTTCGGCGCGCCTGCCGAACCAAGGGCTGCACACCTTCAGCCCAAGACCTGAAATCAGGCCGTGCGCGGCCCGCTTTCAGGGCATCTGGAAACATTTGGGGGCCTGGAAACATAGGAGAATTCCTAGGACCCGAATCAGAACCCGCGCCATCGCGGACTTGCCTCCCAGCGGCCAGCGCCTGCCGCCCCCGAATGACTGTCAAGAACAAGAAGCCTTCCGCGCGCAAGCGCAGTTCCTCCCCCGCCTCCAAGAAGAAAGCCTCCGGCCGCAGCGGACTGTGGCGCTCCATGCTCGCCGCCCTTGTGGCGGCAGCGGGCACCTTCCAGATCGCCAGTTGCAGCCTGGACCCGAACTGGCACCCCAAGCTTCCCGAGCCGCCCTTCCTGTCCACCCTGCCCATCCCTGGGCTGGAGCACCTGCGCAAGCAGCCGGAGACAGGTTCGGGCACGGCCTCCGGTGGCGGCAGCCCGCCAACCGGCAGCATGGCCACGGGCTTTTCGCACTGCCGCGACTTCTTCCCCGGTGGCGAGCCCCCTGCCCTGCAGATCCAGCCCCAGCAGCGCGAGCTGTGCTTCAGCGCCTTTGCAGTGCTGCACAGCGGCCAGACCAAGACGCCCGTCTTCGTGGTGGAGCGCCTGAACCGCAAACTGCTGGACCAGGGCCAGGGCCTCAAGCGCAGCGACAAGTTCTATGCCGATGCCCGCCTGCCCCGCGCCGAGCGTGCCGAGCTGGACGACTACCGCCGCTCCGGCTACTCGCGCGGCCACATGGCGCCGGCCGGCGACATGTACTCGCCCGAAGCCATGGCCCAGAGCTTCAGCCTGGCCAACATGGTTCCGCAGGACCAGACCCACAACGGCGGCGTCTGGAGCAAGGTCGAGCAGGACACGCGCCGCTACGCCCAGCGCGCCCAGGGCGATGTCTATGTGTTCACCGGGCCGGTGTTCGACGGCCAGCCCCTGACCATCGGGCCGGGCAAGGTCCATGTGCCCAGCCATATCTTCAAGCTGGTCTACGACGCGAGCACGGGGCGTGCCTGGGCGCACTGGCAGGCCAACAGCCCGGATACGCGGATGAGTGCGCCGATCAGTTATGAGGAGTTCACTCGGAGGACGGGGATGCCGTTGTTGGCGGGGGTGATGAGGGGGCGGGGTTAGCGTTTCGCGCTGGTTGCTGGCGTGGGGTGGGGGTCCTGTTTTTGACCCTGCCGGGGGGTTGTTTTTCGAGGCCGGGTCTCGGCCCGGCGGCCGACTGCCCTTTCTTGATTCGCCAAGAAAGGTCAGATCAAAGAAGGCGACCCGGATGTCCGCGACCCCTTCGCTTCGCTACGGGGCAACCTGCGTCGTGGCGGCTGCGGGGTTCGCCGTGAAACTCACTTCGCGCTGCGCGCTACGTTCAGACATCACGGCGAGTCAGATCACGAAGCAAGCCTGTCCTTCGGCAGGCTTGCAACCCCGCAACCGCCACGCCGCAGGCGCGGACATACGGGATTGGGGAGAAGGGGGCGCGCGGTGCGCTGCGCCCTGCTGGCGCTGGCGCTGCGGCTCAGGGAGTTACTGTGCGCCGGTCCAGAACCTTGTCTATCAGGCCCCATTCGCGGGCTTCTTCTGCGGTCATGAAGCGGTCGCGGTCCAGGTCGCGTTCCACCTCTTCGTAGCTGCGGCCGCAGTGCTGGGCGTACAGGCGTGTCACGCGGTCCTTGGTGCGCAGCATTTCCTCGGCATGGATGCGGATGTCAGAGGCCTGGCCCTGCACGCCGCCCAGCGGCTGGTGCACGTGCAGGCTGGCATTGGGCAGGGCCATGCGGTGGCCGGGCTCGCCGGCCATGAGCAGGAAGGAGCCCATGGAGCGCGCCGTGCCCATGCACAGCGTGTGCACGGGTGACTTGATGAACTGCATGGTGTCGTACATGGCCAGCCCGCTGGTGATCACCCCGCCCGGCGAGTTGATGTAGAGGTGAATGGGCTTGTCCGGGTTCTCCGCCTCCAGGAACAGCAGCTGCGCGCAGACCAGGGCAGAGACCGCATCGTTGACCTCGCCGTTGAGAAAGATCACGCGGTCGCGCAGCAGGCGCGAGTAGATGTCGAAGGACCGCTCTCCGCGCGCCGACTGTTCGACAACCATGGGGACGAGCATCATCGATTCGCGCATGGGCGAACTCCTGTGTGTGGTGGTGAAAAAAGAAAGGGCTGCGGCCCTGCGCCGCATGCCCCGTTGCCGGGGCCCTCAGGTCACGTGCATCAGGCCGCGTACATCAGGAAGCCGCCGTCGTTGGCCGCTTCCCTGGCGGGCTGCACCCGCGCATCGGTCAGCACATGGACGATGCGCAGCAGCGTGCCGCCATCGGCGCCGGGGCTGATCTGCAGGTCCATCGTGCTTTCCAGAAAGGGCGGCTCCCCCTCGCGCAGCCGCAGGCGCAGTTCCTGCTGCGGCACCTGCCGCAAAGGCTCGGCATGCTCGGTGCCCGGCAGCCACTGCGCGCGCAGCTCGGGAATGCTCAGCGCGCGCCAGACCTTCTCGGGCGGGGCGTCCAGCGCGTACTCCTGCACCAGCTCGCGGGCCGCATCGTCGGTGTCCATATTGCTCATCTTGTTCATTGGTCCATGTCCTTGAGCAGGCCCTTGAGTGCATCCACGCGTTGCGGCCAGTAGGCGCGGTACTTCGCCAGCCAGCCCGCAATCTGCGCCAGCCCTTCGGGATCGACCTCGTAATGCATGAAGCGCCCCTGCCGCTGCTCGCTCACCAGCCCCGCATTGCGCAGCACGGCCAGATGCTGGGACATGGCCGACTGGCTGATATCCATCCCCTCGCGCAGCGCGCTGGCATGCATGCTGCCAGCGGCCAGCTTCTCGAAGATGGAGCGGCGCGTAGGGTCGGCCAGGGCCTTGAAGATGTCGTTCTCGGGCATGGCGACACTTTAGCAACCACTTATTTCAAATGCAAGCAGTCCATGGCAAACGCCACCACAAGGCCTGCTCAAGGAAGTCTGACTCGGCGGGTGAATTGGTGGGTTGAAGTGGCTGACGTATAACCGCTGCACGGGGCCGCAAAAGAGTCAGGAAACCCGTCATTTCCAGTCCCGCAGCGCATTGGCAAAGCCGAGGGCAAAGGCTCGCAGCAGCCAGTTCACTTCATTGGAGACTCAATGGCCCATTCATCCACTGGCGGCAGCAGACCTGCAAAGCGCACTTCCCTCAAGCCACCCCGAAACAAGACCGCTCTGCTGAAAAGCCTGCTGTGGATAGCGGCCGCAGTCGGCCTGGCCCCCGATGCCCAGGCCGTCATGAAATGCCTTGCCGACGGAAAAACCTGGTACCAGGATGCCCCCTGCCCGCAAGGCACCACCGCCAGGCCCATGCAACTGGACCCGCCCCCTGCGTCCCCCGGGCCTTTGCGGGCCGCAATGCCGACCGAGCCCGCCACCAAGCCCGCGTCTGCCCCCGCGCCACAGGCTCTATCGCCCTCCTCCATGCTGGAGGAAGAAGCGCGCATGTGTCTTGACTGGTACCAGAAAAATGCCGGCCTGCCCCCCGACGCCACGTACCTGAGTGCCACCAAGGATCGCCGGGTGGTGACCCTCGTGATTGCCGCCCCCGTTTCCATGACAAACCACACGGGCGCCAGAGTGCAGGGCACGACGCAGACGCCAGCTTCCTGCGAGATCAACGGCGGCAAGCTCGATGACGGATGGACGCGCACCCATGCCCGGCGTGGCAACTGGATTCAGTGAATGCAGCCCCGCAGCAAAACTTTGAAATTCAACCCAATGGACACGCGCATCCTGCTTTTGCATCTGGAGCACCCGCTGCAAGCCTATTCAGGCAGTGCATCGCCCGTTGAAATCGTCCTGGCCGGCCTGGGCTACGAAGCCTCCGACTACTGGCCGGGCTTGGCCATCGAATGGCTGGAGCAAGGTGCACCAGTGAACGCTGAGGTGCTTCAAGCGCTGGCTCGGGTATCTGAGAACAAGCACATTTCCCAACGGATTCGGCATCGCAGCTTCGCCGTTCTGCGCCGACATAAGGCGTAGCCGCATAGGGAACGGTTGCCACCGCTAGGCCTCTACCGTCGCCAAAAAAAGAGCCAATCAGTACGAGTCTGCAGCGACGAGCATGGCTCTGTTCAAAACTCTGTCGCCACAGTGCACGAATTCATGGCTCCGGCGAACTGCAGCCTCCCAACGCACGCAGATTCCCTGCATGTGAAGCGCAGGCAATATGTTCGCGCACTCACCCATCACGACACCCCAGCAGACAAGCCCTCATCCGCAAACCGCTTGGCCGCCTTGAGCAGATAGCTCACGGCATAGAGGATGGGGTCGTCAGCCTCGTCGCCATTCAGATGGTCCACCACCTCGATGGCATAGCCCAGGTCCACCGCCGTGTCGTGCAGCAGGCCCAGCAATTCCGCGTCCTGCGGCTCCAGCGACTGCGCCTGATCGGCCTTCACGTAGTAGATGCGCAGCAGGTCCCGGCAGACGCAATTGATGGCCGTGATGTTGTGGCGAGCGTGCAGGTCCAGCACATCCAGCGCGGCGCCCATGTGCAGGACGGCGTCAATGGCGAGGTCGTCGAGCCGAGGCGCGGCAGAAGCAGCCGTTGAAGGATCGGGATGATGAGGCATCCTGCGATGCTCGTTGAATCGGCGAGGGGCGTCTCTACGGAATTCGTAGAACGGAAGGCAAGCCAGGATGGTTGTCTTCGGCTTGGATACGACGATGGAGGCCACCCGTGGAAATGCCTCACCGGATTGCGCAAATCTTCGGAGTGCCGACTGCCTACCTTTACTGCGAGGACGATGATCTTGCGGAAGTGATCCTGGCGTGGAGCAAGCTGGCTCGCGGTGGTCGGGCGCAGGCGAAAAAAGCTGTGTTGGGGTTGGTGGCTGAGCGCTAGGGCAAACAAACGGCAGCCCCTATTACGGCATGTTTGCAGGATTTAGCGGCAAGAGATCGCTGATCTGCGTATCGATATCGTCAAAGGGGTTGCTCTTCTCAGACGACGGCAAACGGCCAGGAGCCGCCGGTGACTGCGAGTAAAAGCGGACGCTCAACGTTGGAGTTCAGCGGCTGCCGAAGGCAGTCCGCTGCAATGACAGGTAAGGCGGATCAGTCGGCATACCCCGCTGAAACCGCCATCTCATGCAACTCTACCTTTGCAGTTTCGAGGCGCTCAATTGCCTCAGTTTCGTTTGAATGAGTTTTCACGTACTCCCCCAAGAACCTGACCTCCGCTTGCTTGAGAACAACAACTAAGTCAGTGAGTGTGTTGTTTGCTGTCAGGGCGTGCATATCCCAGTTCCGGTTGAAGAATGGGTTCCTGTAGTACGGCACTTTGTCGTATTCGGTGAGGTCATAGCCAAGAGCTAAGAGGTGCGATCTGATCTCTTCATTTAGCAGCGAATCTGCCTCAGCGAAGTCACTCAGTATTTCCGAGAGTTGATTGATCGCCTTCTTGGCCTCCGCGAACTGGTCCACAGCGGTTGTTCCGAGATTCATATTTACAGCCATCTCCTGGGCGATATGAAGTCTCTCGTTGGCATCTTTCAGGCCGCTCCAATAGGCCCGCATCTCGGCTTCCACTCTATGGAGGAAGGCTTCATTTACTTTGAATGGCTTCTGTCCATGCGTGCTCTCGTGCTGATGCTTCATCGAGAGAAGCGCATTTGCGTCGAATGCTGCAACATCGTCTGTTTCCTTGTGGTGCCGATAGCACAACAAGATTAAGTTTTCTGAGGATCTGCGTTCTTCGTCTGTGGAGTAGGGGTTGTATCTTTGACCGCCCGGGTTCGCTGCCTCAATGTGGCAAACCTGACCCACAAAGATATTCCTCGCTGTCACGAGTTCGTGGGTGCATCCCGGAAATGCGCAGACGTTTCCAGATTTGGCAAAGAGCGGAATCAGTGCTTCTCGTTTGATAGCTAGTCGTGGCATTCTTGGAGCCGCCTAAAGTTCAAATTCAGCGGGCTGCGAAGCCGTCTGCTGCGATGCAGGGTTAGGCCCGCGCTGCGGCATGTTGTGAGCCCGCATGCAACTACATGCCGTAGTACTTACCGCTGAAGCCAACTGACAGAGGTGCACCGTCATAAAGGCAGGAGACGCTGACCTTCAATCGCTTCTTGTGGTCGTAGTACGTGTGGAAGTGAGTCTTCCTGCGGACCAGTTCCAGCTCCGAAGGATTGATGCTGAGGGCCCCCAGCACCATCTCAGAGTCAAACTCCTGATCTTGCCGATGTGGCGCAGTTCTCTTTAGTTCTACGTCCACATAGCTGATGAAGTTGCCTTCAGCTTCAAGGAGCATGCGACATTCCTCTGTATCCAGGATGATGTTCCCAACATCATTAGGTGCTCCACCAGTGAGGCGTGCTGCATCTTGAATTGCCATACCCATGTACTGAAACGGCCGATGAAACGGTCGAGTCAGCATTGGTAGTGCCTTGTTCCACGCCTTGTCGAGTGCTTGCCCGAGATTTTTTGCGTTTGTTGGCGGGGCGTACGCGTTCTTGTTGAAGACCACGCCAATGCTATTTACAAGGTCTTCAAGGGCATTGGCATATCGAGTGTCTTCGGTGAAATCTGCGTAGCGCTTGCCCAGGAGAAAACCTGGCAGGTCACACGCCATGTACATCAGCGGCAGAACCTTTACACGGCGACCCATGATCTCCTGATTTATCGCGACGTCGACTTCACGCTGAACCCACGGCGACGCCACAGAGTTGGGTGAGAGTACGACGGCAACGAAATCAACCTTGTCGATCCCATCGCGTATTTTCTCGATCAGTGACTCGCCGACCTTGATCTCGGCTTCATCAAGCCAGTAGGGAATGCCTTGATTGTCTAAGTCAGCCGCGAGGCGGCGTACGAACGGCTTGTCTGCGTGGTTGTGGCTAAGGAAGACGCTTGGAAGCATGATGATGTGATGGTGTTTCGCCGGCCTAACGCCAGAATTAAGCCGCGCCGCGAAGCGTCGTCGGCTTGAATGAATTGTTATGCCTCCCGACGATACAAGGCATGGAAGCTTCTCTTGCCTGTGCCGTCATAGGCATAGATGGTCTGAAACACTTTGACGGGCTTGTTTGAGATCAAACTGGCAACTGCAGCAGCCTCGTCGTGAGCCACGGCCTCGGCAGTTGTAAAAGGCGTGAAGACTCCGACCAAAAGGATGCCGGGGCCTAGATCCGCGGCAACCGAGCGCATCGAGGCCTTGTCGTACTTTGCCGCAATCACAGAGTGGAGAACGCTTGAGAAAGTTGCGTCCGGCTCGACGATGAGCCTCCCGTCGTCAGGAATGTGCTCCATGTCATCTGAGGCGCCAGACGTCAGGCCGATCGCGTGATCCTGATCTAGGAATGCGTCCGTAATCTCAATCCAAGTCCTTTCGCCGTTCAGCTTAACGATTGCTTCTGGTGGTTCTGGCCTGCCTAGAACCTCCAGACAGCCACCTTCATCCTCAAGATGAGTCGCGAACTGGCGAAGGACCGCCTCCTCATGCACGCTCTTCAGTTCTCTTCGGCTAACCATAATGTCCCCTGGAGGTACAACGCAATGTAGACCGCGCCAAACCGCAGTCCATATCTGGCGATTGCGGTCTGAATTGGCACGCAAAAAATGCCGATACGGGCTTGTAACCTGGCCCTACAGCAGGTGTACTAAATACTAAATCTATCCACGGAACCCGCCGCCTCTCCTGGGTTACGCGACACCCAGTTGTTGAATGAGATCCGCGAACGAATTCGTAACAAGCACTATAGCCTACGTACGGAGCAGGCCTATGTGCAATGGGTGCGCCTGTTTTTTAAATGGTACGGTTTGCGGCATCGCGAGACATCGAGGTGCAGGAAATCGAGGTTTTTCAGGCCATCCAGGCCAATAAGTGACGGATTTCGAGCTGCTAACTGGATGGAGGCTCAGGGTCGCCAGTCCACTGCTGGTCGGCAGCTTCAGGCTGGTTTCGATCTCTTCGCAGATGCCCAACGAGCTACATCGACCAAGCCTGAGCCTGCCATAGCCTGCAAGCGCTATTCTTGCCGTAAGAGCAACCCGCTGTCGAGCAAGGCCGGATTGCGTCGAGAGATCCGAAGGCGGAATTGGCACGTGCCCTCAGGAATCCATCGGGCCACCAAATCCAGGCGCGGCACCACCTATCGCCGGACAGCAGTTCAAAGGCCTTGAAGACCGCGGGCTCGACGCGCTTGGTCAGGCCTTCGTCGCTGAAAGCTCCGGGTACGTCTTGCGCAGCCTGCTGTTAACCGTCATGGGGGTCACGAGGGACGTAAGAGCCACACCGGCCCCACGTCGTACTCCTACGACAGCCAGTTATATCTGGCATATCCATCTACATGTTGCATACGGCGCTCCTAAAACAGTTATCTGCGCCGTTCTCTATAACAAAACGCTTACTGTCAACGGCGCACGTCGAGGCCCATACCAGATCGACGAACCTGGCCGTCGGCACCGGATTCGCTCCGCTCTCGGGGAGCCTTCTTCTAACCTTTACTGCTAGCACGATGACCAGCAGCTCGACGCTCCCTTCAAGCGCCGCTTCCGTCCTGCGAGGCCTCGCCCACGCGGTGGTTGGACTAGCCAAAATAGCCAATCACCGGAGGACTTCCACCATGCACGTAACCGCCACCGAAGCCAGGAATCGTTTTGGCAGCCTCTGCGCGCAAGCCAAGCGCGGGCCTGTGTTCATCGAGAAGGCGGGTCAGGCCGACACGGTCATCCTCTCGGTCGAGCAGTACATGGCCTTGCAAGCCGGGCACGACGAGGCGGGTAGCGCCGCCTGCAGCAAGGCATTCGAAGCCGAATATGGCCAGTGGATCGCGGCGCAGAACGCCCGCGTTGAAGCCCACGGCATCCCCGGTGCCGACCTGCGTCCGTGGTGAGTCTTGACGACTCCGACGCCATCGCCAGCAGCCCCCATGTCAGACCTCGTGCCATCCATGGCGTCAACACCCCGCGGGCCGTCTTCTCGCACATGCCGGCAATGGCCCAGCAAGCCCCTGTTCTTTCTCAGTGACCAACGTGCCGCACCTCGGTCTTGAGAGCGCCAAAACCAAAATGCCGCCATGACTGCACCCTCGGCCCCCCCCCATTCCTTCGACAAACTTGCGCTTTCGCCTGTGACGCTCGTCAATCTTGAGCGGCTCGGCTACACCCGCGAGCAAGTGGGCAAGATCGACATCAACAAGTTCGCAACCTATGTGGCCGTGGATCGCAAGAGTGCGCATGAGGTGGTTGCTAGGCTCAATAGCGGGAAGATCAAGGGGCGAACGGTGAAGGCGCGCTTGCTCAGGGATTGAGGGGTTGCAGGCACCGAGGCACGAACGACGACAACGGGTCGTTCCGCGCCAGCCACGGCCCATTCATGTTTCGTTGAGATCAACGACCAACGATGCTCCTGGCCGCTCACCGGGTCCGTCGGCCGCGCCCCCACCTTGAAAGATCTGGAAAGACCGTGCCTGTCATGGCTTCGCGGCGGGGCTGGCCGCCTTCGCCTTTTCTGCTGGCAGTTGCAGCCCGTCTGCCAGCGCCACACCCAGCGCGTCAATGACCGCCCGCACGCCTGGCACGTTGCGGCGGTCGCGGTGATAGGCCAGGTACACCGGGCAGGAAGGCAGTGGCGCGTCCACCTCCAGCCGCGCCAGGCCGGGCACGGCATGGGCCATGGCGTCGGGCAGCAGGCAGATGCCCTGCCCTTGCTCCGTGGCCTCCTGGCGGGCCAGGTCGGAGCTGGATCGAAAGACGAACCGGGTGGCGCCCCGGCTGGCCAGCCACTGGTTGGATGCGTCCTGCCTGCCGGCGGCGAGGTCCTGCCCCACGAAGTCGTGGCTGGCGAAGTCCTGCACGCGCAGGTGGCGACCCGGCAGGCGCTGCTCGACATAGCCGTGCGAGGCGTACAGGCCAAACGTCAGTTGCCCTGCCCATTTCTCCACCACCACGGCCGAACTGGAGCGCCCGACCCTGAGCGCCACATCCACTTCGCGCCGCCCGACATCCGTGAAGCGCGACTCCACGGCCACTTCGATATGCAGTCCGGGATGCGCGCTTCTCAACTGCGAGAGCACGGCGGTCACGGGCTTCACGAAGCCCTCTCCCATGCTGACGCGGATGGTGCCGGTCAGCGCATGGGCCTTCTCATCGGGCCGGTCGTCGCGCTTGATGCCGCCCAGTCCCAGCTCGAACTGCTCGGCCAGTTCCACCAGTTCCATTGCATCGGGCTCGACCGTCGTCCCTGCGCTGCTGCGGTGTACCAGGGCGCGGCCCAGGGATTGCTCCAGCGCCTCGATGCGCCGCGCGACGGTCGAGGTGGACAGGCCCAGGGCAGCGCCTGCGGCAAGCAGGCTTTGGTGGCGGTGAAGCGCCAGGAGCACGCGCAGGTCATCCCAGGTGGTGGGCGGTTGGTTTTTCATGAATGCAAATCAGCTTACCAGCGCTGCCCATTCCCAGCCGGGCACCCCGTCGCAATACTCGAGTGCATGAAAACCCCTTTTGATTTCTCCCAGAAAACCGTCCTGGTGACCGGCGCCTCCATGGGCATCGGCGAAGTATTCGCCAGGGAACTTGCCCGCCGTGGCGCCAAAGTCGTGCTGATCGCGCGCAGCCGCGACAGGCTCGAGAAGCTCGCCAGCGAATTGCCCGGCGCCGAATTCCTGGTGGAGGACCTGGCCACACCCGGGGCGGCCCGGCGGGTCTTCGATGCCGTCAGCGCCAGGGGCCCGCTGCCGGATCTGCTGGTGAACAACGCGGGCTTCGGCACCCACGGCAGGTTTGATGAACTGGCGCTGGCCATGCAGCGGGAGGCCATCGACCTGAATGTGGGTGCCCTGGTGGAGCTGACGCACCTGTTGCTCCCCGCACTGGAGCAGCGCCAGGGCGGCGTCATCAACATCGCCTCCACGGCAGCGTTTCAGCCGGTCCCGTACATGGCGGTCTACGCCGCGACCAAGGCCTTTGTCCTTTCGTTCAGCGAAGCGCTCTGGGCCGAATATCGGCCGCGCGGCGTGCGCGTGCTGGCGTTGTGCCCGGGCGCTACCGACACGGCGTTCTTCGCCCGCGCCGGCGAGGCCGCATCCTTCGGGAAAAAAGCGTCCAGCGAAGACGTGGTTCGCCTGGGGTTGAAAGCCTTCGACCAAAACCGCGCCTCGGTGGTGCACGGTTGCGCCAACTACCTGACGGCCCTGGGCGCCCGCGTTGCCACGCGCGAGTTCATGGCCCGGTTCACGGCGCGCGTGATGAGGCCTGCAGCGCACCAAGCTTGAATGTTCTTGGGTCTTGTGGATGCACGGCGGAATCAGGCCTCTTGACCGTTCACGATTGCGTTGAGCGGTCGGAAAAACCTGTCACTCCCCAACCCTGGTCCAGCACAAGCCTTGGCAGCCTTGCCACATGCCGATCTCCGAACTCGCACAGCTCACGGGGCGTCTGCCCAGAGGAAGCTGCTCAAGCACAGACGCGGAGCAGCTGCAGCGAGTCCACTCGATGGCGGACAACGGACCCCGCTCAACTACGGGCGAATGCCAGCAACAGTTGATAGTTGCCTTGGTCTGCAGCTCGCAGGGCCGCAAGGTAGCGAGCCCGTACGTCATTGGCTGCCACCAGATTGCTGCCACTTCCCCAAGAGAAGGCCGGCTGTCCCAGACTGCGCAACAGCGCGTCGGCCATCATGCGCGAGTGACGTCCGTTGCCGTTGGGAAACGGGTGAATCCATACCAGATCGCGGTGAAAGCGCGCAGCGATTTCGTCAGGAGGGAAGGTGGCGTTTTCCACCCACCACTGCGTGTTCCCGAAAAGCTGTGCCAATTGGACGCCCACCTGCGTCCAATCGCAACCGATGTTCTTATCCGACTTGCGAAACGTGCCTGCCCACGACCACGTCAGGCTGAACATCTTGGAGTGCAAGGTTCGACAGAATCCTTCGCTGAGCACGTTTGGCCGCACCCGCTTCAGCCAGCGCACAGCAATCAGGAGGTTTTCCTGCTCCCATTCATTCAGGTCACCCTTGGTTGCCAGGTGCTGGGGGATGAGCCCGGCCTTCTCGTCCGGGTCTAGCGGGCTCTGGCCGTCCTGCTCGTCGAGGTCTATCGCCATAGCTCCGACCATCGGCCGCGCAGCAACTCTTCGGTCCTGCGTTCCACCTGTTTGCGAAGCCGATCGGCGCCCGGGCGCTGGTCTTCGAGTTCCATGGTGTGGGCCACGCCCGCGACCTCCTCCATGGCAATGACGCGGGCGCGTTCCTCAACCACTTTGGTGAGCGGTTGCCGGGGAACCAGGGCGTAGACCAGTTCGCAGTCCAACCCGTCGGCCAGCTTTCTCAGTTGCCCAAGCGTGATGCGGTCCTCCGCTTCGGACTGTTCGGACTTGTGCAGCGTGGCACCGGAGACGCCCAGACGCTGGGCCTGCTGGCGTTGCGTGCGTCCCAACGCCTCCCGGATGAGCTTCAGCCATCCCCGTGCGGGCGTCTGCTGCTTCACCAAGTCTGCGTAATTTGACAGGTTTGCGTCCAACTGTTCGAGTCGAAGCTGATTCAGTTCGGGAGACATTGCTAGCCTATAGGCTCGTTTATCAGGCAACTATGTTAGCTTATAGTGCATCAAATTTTGATTTTTTGCTTCCAATTAATGAATCATTCAGCTAATGGGTGCTTCCACTCAAGAAAGCAAGAAAACCGTCCCCTCAACGCAGATGGAAGCCCTCTACAGCAAGCCATTGCATGGACGGTACGGCTCCATCAGCCATGACCCACCTCGGTCCAAGACCGTATCGGCCATGTTCGAGGGGCGGATTGTCACGGGGCTCGGCGTCCGGTGCTTTTCCATGCTCGCCAAGGCCTGGTCACTCCTGTCCCAGGCCTGCGTTCACCAGTCAGCCGCCACTGCCGTCAGCCCTTCGTGCGAGGGAAAGTGCGGCAGCACCTCCTGGGCCAGTTCCTCCAGCACCTCGGCGGGCGGGCGCTGTGACCACTGGATGCCCAGCGCCGCGTGGTTCACCCCCGCCGCCTGCCACTGTTCGAGCAATGCCACCAGTCCCTTGCGCCCGGTGCGCAGGACATAGCCCCCATGCAACGGGGTTGGGGGATGGCCGGGGTCATCGACCAGGTCGATCCACTCATTCGTCATGTGCGGGCGGAACGCGCCTCCAGGGATCAGGTCACGCCAGGCGCGGATTTTTTCCGCCAGGTGCTGGGGCCCCCGGGGGGTATGGGTGGCACCGGGGTAGGTCAGCCAGCCATCTGCATGCTCTGCAATCCATGGCAGCGATTGGCCTGACGATCCCGTCACCATCAGCGGAATGCTCCCTGCAACGGGCTGGGGGAGAAACTCGGCACCTTCCAGGCGCCCCAGCGGGGAGTCGATGTCCAGGTGCCCGGGCTGCATGAGCTGGCGCATATAGGCAACCGCGTGGGAAAAGCGCTGTGCCCGGGCCGCGTGTTCCAGTCCGTAGGCGGGAAACTCCATCGGCCTGTCGCCAGAGGCCAAGCCCATCACCAGCCGGCCGCCGGAGAGCTGGTCAATGCTTGTGGCGGCCTTGGCTAGGTCGATCGGATGGCGCAGGGAGACGATGGCGCTGCCCGTGGCCAAGGCGATCTTGCGGGTACGGGCAGCCAGGAAGGACAGGTAGGTGAAGGGGTCGAACACCTGCCCAGCGTCCCCGAACGAGGGATCGAACAAGGGGACATCGCGCACCCACACGGCGGCAAAGCCATGCTGGTCGATGCGGGTGACCAGATCGGCCTGCCCGCGCAGCACCGACATGTCGCCCTTGTAGCTGCGCAGCGGCATGAAGATGCCCACGGTCAGCCGGTCTGGTGCAAACATGCGCCGGTAGCCAGGGTGTGCGTAGAACGAGGCATAGGAAGCCCCACCCGTGCGCGGGGAGAGAGGAGTTGCGTTCATTGTCTGGACCTGACTCGTGCTCATGCGCCGGTTGCCGGTGCCGGCAGCGTGATGCCCTTGCGCACCGCAGGCCGCGCCGCGACCCGCTCATGCCATGCGCTCAGATGGCGGTGCCGGCTGAAGTCGAAGTGGATGATTCGCGCGATGTGCATCCAGCCGAAATGGGCAATGTCTGCAATGGAGTAGCAGTCGCCGGCCAAGTAGGAACGGCCCTCCAGCGCGTGGTCCAGCACCGTGAACGCCTCCTCCGTCAGGCGCCGGTAGCGTTCGATGGCCGCAGGGACAGGGCTGTCCGCGAACAGCTCGAAGTGCACGCGCTGGCCCAGCAGCGGCCCGACACTGGACGCATGGAATTGCAGCCATTTGATCGCCTCCCAGCGGGCCTGCAGGCCCTCTGGCAGTAGTTGTCCGGTCCTGTCGGCCAGGTACAGAAGAATGGCCGCTGACTCAAACAACACCACACCCGTCTCGCTGTCCGTGAGCACGGGAATGCGGCCATGGGGATTCAACGCCAGAAAGGCCGGCTGCCGGTGCTCGCCTTCATCGATGCGCACATGGTGCAGCTGGTAAGGCAGCGAAAGCTCTTCAAGCGCAATGGTCACCTTGAAGCCATTGGGGGAGCTGTCTGAATAGAGATGGAGCATTTGAATTTTAGATAAACTGAATTCATAGAATCACTGGAAAGACTTATTCTCAACAGATATACGTCTAATCTAAAGCGATGATTTCTGCTCCAAGAATTTAGTAAATCTAAAAACAAAATGACCTACCCATTGCAGGCGCTGCGCACTTTCGTGGAAGTGGGGCAGCGCAAAAGCGTCAAGGCCGCGGCGCAGGCCCTGCACGTCACGCCCGGCGCCGTCAGCCAGCAGATCCGCGTGCTGGAAGACCGCCTGGGAGTGGTGTTGCTGGAGCGTGAGCGCCTTGGCATGCGACTGACCGAGGCAGGCGCCAGCGTGTTCCCCAGGCTGCGCGAAGCGTTTCTTCAAATCGACCAGGCCATGCACGACCTGGAAAGCACCAAGGCAAGACGGAGCCTGACCGTCAGCACGGTCGCCACGTTTGCAGCCTCCTGGCTGGTGCCCCGGCTGGGGCGTTTCAAGCAATTGCACCCGGACATCGAAATCCGCGTGGAGGCCACGTCGGAACTGGTGGACCTGCGGCGCGACCGGGTGGACGTGGCCTTGCGCCATGGGCTGGGAGACTATCCGGGGCTGGAGGTTATCCCCCTCATGGCGCCGGTTCTGACGCCCGTCGCCTCGCCGGGATTCCTGAAGGCGCACGGGGCAGTGATCCATGAGGCCGGCGATTGCCTCAGCTACCCCCTCCTGCATGACGGCGACCGCGCAGACTGGCCGCTCTGGCTGAAAGCGCATGGCGTGGCGGACGACATGCGCGCGGAGCGCGGCAGTGCCTTTGACGATGACTTCCTGCTGATCCGTGCGGCAGAGGCTGGCCAGGGCCTGGCGCTGGTGCCGCAGGCCTATGCCCAGGAAGAAATCGCGGCGGGCCGGCTCATCCAGGTGCTGGACAAGCCATGGCCCGCAAGATTTGCCTACTACGCGGTGACGCGGACCGGAGCGGCCGACCGCCCCGAAGTGCGCGCGTTCCTGGACTGGATTCGCGACGAGGCGGGAAAAAACCTGTCACCTTCCCAACCCTAGCCCAGCACGAGCCTTGCTAGCCTTGGCACATGCTGATCTCCGAACTCGCCCAGCTCACGGGCGTCTCCATCCACGCGCTGCGGCACTACGAGCGCGCGGGCCTGCTCAAGCCCCGGCGCCTGCCCAATGGCTACCGCGACTATCCGCGCTCGGCCCGGCGCGAGGTGGTGTTCATCGCCATGTCCCGAGCGCTGGGGTTCGGGCTGCCGCGCATTGCGGAGAACCTGCGCGCCTGGCGTGCGGGGCGCATAGGCCCCGGTGACCTGGCCGATGCCGTGCAGCAGCGCGTGCAGGAGATAGACGAACAGATCGCCGCGCTGCAGGCCCAGCGCGCCCAGGCCCTGGACCATGTGCAGTGGCTGCGCGCCCGCCAGGCCGAGCGGGATCTGGCGCAAACGGCATCGACCCCAGCCAGGACCCCCGACAAACCCGCCGCGCCCTGGCCGCGCGTGCGCCGTGCCGCTTCACCCACCACGAAGGAGACAAGCCATGACTGAGCCGACCACCCACCCCACCCCATCCACCCAGGCGCTGCAGAACGCTGTGCTGGCCATGCCCATGGCGCGCACCCTGGGCCTTCGCTTCGTGCGGGCCGAACCCGGCGCCACCGAGCTGGAGATGCCGATTGCCGATGCCCTGTGCTTTCAGCCGGGCCAGTTGCAGGCCACGGCAATCTTTGCGCTGGGCGACTTTGCGGCGGTGTCGGCCGCAGGTTCACTGCTGCCTGCCGGCTGGGCCAATGCCACGGTGGACGGCAGCGTCAAGCTCTTCGCCCCCGCACGCGGCACCCACCTGCGGGCGCGCGGCCGTGTGGTGGATGCCGGCCGCGTGCTCAGCATCTGCGCAGCCGACCTGTACGCGGTGGCCGAGGATGGACATGAAACGCATTGCGCGACCTGGCTGGGCACGGCGCGCAATCTGGAGCCCAGGCCAGCGCGGGCCTGAGGGCGCTCCCGCCGCCTCCCCACCCCGTATGTCAGCGCCTGCGTCGTGGCGGTTGCGGAGCTGCGAGGTTGTCGAAGGGCAGACGACCTCGCCAAGGCCACCACGGCTACAAGCTTTCCTTCAAGCCAATCTTCTCTTCAGATAGAGACTCTCGCCTATTGTGAATAAGCAATACCAACATCACACAGGACACGAGAGAAGAAAACGAGAAAATATAGTTGATCATGGAATAACTGGAGCCATGAAATCCCAACGACATCGGGGCAAAAAATATCACTGCATAAATAGTCCAAAAAATCATTCTTGATGACCAATAAAGACCTAGCCCGCCAGAAATTGCTGCCGCATAGAAGAACACCACATCCGTAGTTCCTTTGCACACCAAGGAAAGGAATCCCTCACCGACAATTTGAGAACCATTCGCTTCTGATATTTCATAGAACAGCATGAATACAGACAATGCAACAACTGGAACAATGGCACAAAAAATCATCAATGACGATGAATCTTTGATGAACTGAAATTGCACTGCCCATTCTCCACGATTTTTGGATATCTCCATTGCCAGAAGAGCACAGACTCCCATGGCAGGCAGTTCTGCCAACAGCAATATGGCAGAAGCTTGAGACTGAACTGCAGAATACATTGCACCCAGCCCTGCAACAGACATTGACAATATATAAAGCATATATTTCCCAAAGAACGCATTGGCATAGCCAGGGATCAAGACGGAAAATATTCTTCTACCATGCAATCCACGAAAATTGAATGAAAATCTGAATTGACAGTATTTCCGCATCAAGGCATATGCGGCAACGGAAAAAATGATGTCACTGAACAGATAGGCAAGAGCGACCGAATCATCGCTCATCCACTCATTCTTCCCAAGCAGCACCAGCACAACAATCACACAGGCTGCGTGGAAAAAAACCTGCCACATTCTGAATTTTGCAACAATGGCAGTATGTGATCTTGACTCAAGAACGCAGCCGCATACATTGATGACTCCGAAGAAGGGAATACACAGAATTATCAATCTTGCCTGGGATATGGCTCCATCCAACAGCTCCTCTGGCAAACCGGATATCAAGGTTTTCGAGATAACAGGAAGCCAATACACCAAAATAAAACAAAACCCGGTGTACAGGAATACCAACCAAAACAGCAAACTGATGAGCGAGTCCGATTGCTCCTTATCTTTGCTGGCAGACATTTCCGAAAAAAAGATCGCACCAATACTCGCTGGCAACACAAAGAAAAGTGATGCAAAGGAAAGAGCTATGCTGAATTGGGCAACGAGAGTCGAGCTATAGAAACTAATGGCAAAAATGGTGACCATGGAGGCAAGCGGTGGCGCAGATCGCCCAACTGCAAGATCAAATACCCGCTTTGCATCACCAGGCCTCATACCTACCCCTCCTCCGCAGAATCAAAACCCATGATATAAGACCCGAATTCTTTGAAATGAAGATCCTGGTCTTCTTTGATAGAGTCATTCATTTTCCTTGTCCTCCGCCCCTCTCATTCCGGAATATGGACAAACATAACAATGACGGCCAAATATATTGGTGCAATCCTCGAAATACATCTGGATGCAGCAATAGAAGAATCTTTTAATTCGATATGAATAAATCAATCATTCATTGCAAAAATGCATAATGCAATCGGACTGATCTGAAAGTCTTGATACACAGCCTGGGCTGCACCAGCGCCTGAATGGAATTCGCAGTCTGCCGACCCTGCTTTTACATCGGCGACTCATATGCACGCCACTGCGCTGTGGCGATTGCATTGCAGTCCTGCCGAAGGACAGGACTGCCCCATTGCCTGACGCAGGTCCAAAACAGACCCGGCCAGTCAACTCACCCCCGCAGCTTCGCCCGCCGCGCCTTCACCGCCGCAGCCAGCTGCTCCAGCACAGGCACGGTCTGCTCCAGGCTGATGCAGGCATCGGTCACGGACACGCCATGCGCCAGCGGCTGGCCGTCCACGATGTCCTGCCGCCCTTCCTGCAGGTGGCTTTCGATCATCAGCCCCGTGATGCGGGCATCGCCACCGGCGATCTGCTGGGCCACGTCGGCCGCCACGTCGATCTGGCGACGGTGCTGCTTGCTGCTGTTGGCGTGGGAGACATCGATCATGACCTGCGGGCGCAGGCCTGCGCCTTCCAGCAGGGCGCAGGCGGCCTGCACATGCTCGGCGCCATAGTTGGGCTGCTTGCCGCCGCGCAGGATGACGTGGCAGTCGCCATTGCCGCGGGTCTCGAAGATGGCGGACTGGCCCATCTTGGTCATGCCCATGAAGGCGTGGGGCGCGCTGGCGGCCTGGATGGCGTCGCTGGCCACCTTGACGCCGCCGTCCGTGCCGTTCTTGAAGCCCACGGGGCAGGACAGGCCGCTGGCCAGCTGGCGGTGGCTCTGGCTTTCCGTGGTGCGCGCGCCGATGGCGCCCCAACTGACCAGGTCGCTGATGAATTGCGGCGACAGCAGGTCCAGGAATTCCGTGCCCACGGGCAGGCCCAGGGCCAGCACGTCCAGCAGCAAGGCGCGGGCCATTTCCAGGCCTTCGTTGATGGCGAAGCTGCCGTCCAGGTGCGGGTCGTTGATGTAGCCCTTCCAGCCCACGGTGGTGCGGGGCTTCTCGAAGTAGACGCGCATGACCACGAGCAGCTCGCCGGCCAGGGCGTCGGCCTGGGCCTTGAGCTGGCGCGCATAGTCCATGGCCTGGTCGTGGTCGTGAATGGAGCAGGGTCCGACGACGACGATGAGCCGGTCGTCCCGGCCCTGCAGCACGTCCGAGATGGCGGCGCGGCTGGTTTCCACCAGTTGCTGCGCGGCTTCGGGCGCGGGCAGCCATTCCTGCAGCAGGGCCGGGGTGATCAGGGGGCGCACGGCCTTGATGCGCAGGTCGTCGATGCGGGTGGTGTCGTGCGTGCTCAGGGGCACGGCACTGCGTTGTACGTGGGTGGGGGTGGTCATGGCGCTATTGTCGCGCCTTGAGGCTTCCCGACCGGGGCGGGGCAAGGGGCTTGCCCGCCCCCTGGCCTCGACTTACTGAGCCGCCGCTGCCGGTGCCGGTGCCGCTGCTGGCGCAGGCGCAGGTGCGGACTCTGGCGCAGCCGGCACAGCGGCCGGTGCCGCGCCGTACTGCCAGCCGGCGGGCAGCAGGGCATCGACCCAGTGCAGGCGCCAGGCCATCAGCGCCAGCAAGGCCACCACGGCCAGCGCCACCAGGGTGTTGCGCAGGCCGTTGCCTTCCGCATAGGGGTCACCCGCCGTGCGCCGCGCGCCCACCGGCACCTTGGCGGTCTGCGAGAGGCTGCGGCCCAGCGGCAGGTTGATGCGCATGCGGCCGTTGATGGCCCAGCCGCTGGCGTCCAGGATGGGCCCCAGGCTGCGCTGGCGCAGCTTGAGCCAGGCAATCATCATGCTGGGCCCGGAGATGGCGGCGATGAGGCCGACCAGGGCCACGGGAATCCAGGGCCCCAGGTCGATGAACTTGCCGAAGATGCCCACCAGCACGGCGCTGATGGAGCCCAGGGCCACGCCCAGGGCGGCCACGGTGCCCACATCGGTCTTGCGCGATGCGGCCGCAGCCGTGGCGGCTGTGGCGTTGGCCGCAGCGGTGCCGGGCGCCGTGACCAGCTGGCCGGCCTGTGTGCCCAGGCTGGCGGTCACGCCCTCTTCCTTGGCCGAGGCGCGCTTGGCCACCTGTTCCTCCACCATGCGCAGGAATTTCTTGTAGGGCAGGAAGAAGGCCTGGCCGATGCTGGTGGGGTTCTCGATGAGCTTGACGATGGTGGCGTCCCAGTCGTTGCCCGCGCGGTCATAGAACACGCCGTTGCGGCCCACGAAGAGAAAATCCACATCGCCCGCCGTGAAGGCCGCGACGATGGCTTTCTTCTTGCCCTCGCGCCGCAGCTCGCAGTAGGCCAGGCAGGTCTTGGCACGGCCGGCCAGCGCGGCGTGGGCGGCGGTGTCGCTCACTTCCACGGTCAGGTCGCAGCTGCGCGCATCCAGGTAGAGCGTGCCGGCCTGGAAGGCCGCGCCCTCGCGCCGGTAAAAGAGGCTGAACGAGACGAAGTTGTTGAGCAGCACCAGCAGGTCGCGCTGCAGGCGGATGAGCTTTTCCAGCGCCACGGCCTGCAGGCTGTGTTCCTTCTCGGACTCGTCCTGGGCGATGAGGTCCAGCAGCGCAGCTTCCTGCCCGCCGTCCAGCAGCGCCTGCACCTCCTGTTGAGGCAGGGCATCGAGCGGCGCGGCGGGCCGGGCCGCCAGCCATTGGCGACAGGGCTGCAGGGCGGCCTTGACCTGCTCCCACTGCGCGGCGGTGATCTCCTGCAGGTCTTCGCCCAGCACGGGCTGCACGGCCTGCTCGCGCAGCGCCTGCAGCGCGCCGGCCCAGGCGGGGTTCACGCCCTGGGCCAGCGGCAGCGCGCGGTCGGCCGCCACGGCGGCCAGCGGCAGCGCGGCAATGGCCTGGGCGCCGCTGTCCAGCACCTCACGGCCCAGGGCGGCATAGCCTTCGATGGAGGGGTTGAGCGGGTCCTGCGCGCGCGTGTCGAAGGCGGCCAGCCGCGTGCGTGCGAAGAAGTCGTCCACCTTGGCCTGCACCGCGTCCACGGCGCGGGCCGCGGCCAGGGCCTGGTCGCGCTCGGCAATGCCGCAGCCCAGGGCCTCGGCGCCTGCATGCCAGTCGCGCAGGGAACGCAGGTCGGCATAGAAGGACTCGGCCTGCTTGCGTGCGATGCCGGCCACGCCATCGGCGCCCGCCGCCGTGCCATAGGCGTTGCCGATGCGCTCGACCAGCGCGGCCAGCGCCTTGTCGTCCCCGGCGGTGGCGGGGCTGACGATGCCGTCGCCATTGAAGCGCATGGCCGCCAGGGAGGCCAGGCGCTCGCGCACCTGGGCCAGGCTCAGCGCGGCGCCGCCGGCCTGGCCGGACAGGGCCAGCATGCGCTCGGCCTCGGCATGCAGCAGGGCGCCCTGCTCGCTGTCGCGCTCCAGGCTGGACAGTTGCAGCACGTCGCCGCCATCGGCCAGCACCTGGGGATCACGCACGCGCGCCACGGCCCATTGGCAGGCGGCGATCAGCTCGGGCGGGCGGATGCGGCCGTCCTTGTCCTCGTCGATCAGGTCCAGCGTGTCGCTGTCGAACTCGATGCCGCGCGTGGGGCAGGCCAGGGCCACCCACAGCTTCTGGTCCAGCTCGCCGATGTGCGCAATGTCCTGCCCGGTGCGGATGACCACCTGGTCCACTCCACCGGCGCGAAAAAACTCCCAAGCATGTTGCTGCTGCATGAAATACCCAACGGCCGCTCTGGCCAACATTCAAAAAACGAAAACGAAAAACCGAAAAAGGGCCGCAGTTTAAAAGTCATTCGGCCTGCTCAATTGAAGACATTTGTCAACGATGGGCGTCAGCACAGGCTGTCAGGGCTGGCGCTTTGTGTGAAAATAAAAGCACTGAATAGATACTTTATTGTCTCCATGCCCTCCAACTCCACCGCATCGGCCCCTCAACAAGGCCGGGACAAGCTGCACCTGCAGCTGGCGCGGCTGTTCCGCAGCAAGGTGTCCACGGGCGCCTGGCCCGTAGGCAGCGCCATTCCCACGGTGCAGGAGCTGGAGGCCCTGCATGGCGTGTCGCGCACCACGGTGCGCATGGCGCTGGGCGCCCTGGTGGCAGAGGGCCTGCTGCTCACGCGCAAGCGCGGCGGCACGCGGGTGATTGCGGCGCCCTACAAGCCGCCGTCCTTCCTGCTGCCCACCAGCTGGAAGGAGCTGGTGGCCTTTGGCGCCCACATCGGCCAGATCACCCTGCACACCGGGCGCGACTGCCTGCCGCCGATTCCCGAAGGCTTCCCCGACGTGGGCCGCATGGCCCCCGCCTACGTGCACCTGCTGCGCGTGTACGACCATGACGCGGCGCGGTTCTGCCTGTCGCAGCTGTACCTGGAGCAGGAACTGTTCCCCGAGATCGAGGCCCAGCTGGAGCGCAGCTCCCTGGCCGTGGCCCTGAGCAGCGACCCCTCGCGCATTGCCGTGGCGCGCCAGCACCTGAGCGTGGCACCGGCCGACGAACTGGCCGCCGAGCACCTGGGCGTGGCCCTGGGCACGCCGCTGATGCAGGCGCTGCGCTGGGCCTGCAACGCCGATGGGCTGCTGATCTACTGGGCGCGGGTGCGCTTTCTCAGCGAGTACGTGCATATGGAAATGGATCTTCTGAAATGAACCCCACCCCCTCCTCCCCGGCTTGTCGCCCGCATGCGGGCCGCGTGGCCTGGATCACCGGCTCGACCAGCGGCATCGGCCTGGCCGTGGCGCGCCATCTGGCCAGCGAGGGCGCAGCCATCGCGCTGCATGGCCAGGCCGCCGCTTCTGCCGAGACCAATGCGCTGGTGCGCGAGATCGCCCAAACGCATGGCGTGCCGGTTCGCCACTACGGCCTGGACCTGCGCGACGGCAGCGCCATCGCACCTCTTGCGCAGCGCATTGCGGCCGAGATGGGCGCCATCGACATCCTGGTCAACAACGCAGGCATGCAGCATGTGAGCCCGCTGCTCGAATTCCCGGCCGGCAAGTGGGATGAGCTGCTGGCCGTCAATCTCTCGGCGCCCTTCCACGCCATCCAGGCCTGCGCGCCGCAGATGCTGGAGCGCGGCTGGGGCCGCATCATCAATATCGCCTCGGTCAGCGGGCTGGTGGGCGTGGCGCGCAAGCCGGCCTATGTGGCCAGCAAGCACGGGCTGATCGGCCTGACCAAGTCGGTGGCGCTGGAGTTCGCCACCACGCCCGTGACCTGCAACGCCATCTGCCCCGGCTGGGTGCTGACGCCACTGGTGCAACGACAGATCGATGCGCTGGCAGCGCGCGAAGGGCTGGATGCCGAAGCGGCGGCGCGCCAGCTGCTGGGCGCCAAGCAGCCCTCCCAGGCCTTCGTGACCGTGGAGCAGGTGGCGGCGCTGGCCGGTTTCCTGGCCAGCGAGCAGGCCGCCCAGGTGCGCGGCGCACACTGGAACATGGACGGCGGCTTTGCCGCTGCCTGACCCCGCCACGCCTCGCCCTGCCCCGCCAAACCCCTTTTCATACCAACGACAGACAAACCCAACCAGGAGAGACAGATGTCCTTGAACGAAACCCATGACGCAGGCCTGCGCAGCTGGGTGGCCTCGGCCAATACCGGCGCCAGCGACTTCCCCATCCAGAACCTGCCGTTTGCGGTGTTCCGCCGCGCAGGCAGCCAGGAGGCCTGGCGCGGCGGCGTGGCCATTGGCGACCAGGTGCTGGACCTGGCGCGCGCCAGCGCCCTCAAGGCCCTGGGCGATGCCGTGCAGCCGCAGCTGGAAGCCGCTTCGCAACAGCACCTGAACGGCTTCATGGCCATGGGACCGGCCGCCTGGTCGGCCCTGCGCCTGGCGCTGTCGCGCGCGCTGCGCGAAGGCGCTGCCGCACAGGCGGCACTGCAGGATTGCCTGGTGGCCCAGTCCGACGTGGAATACACGGTGCCGGCCCAGGTCGGCGACTACACGGACTTCTACACCTCGGTGCACCACGCCACCAACGTCGGCAAGCTGTTCCGCCCGGACAACCCGCTGATGGAAAACTACAAGTGGGTGCCGATTGGCTACCACGGCCGTGCGTCCAGCCTGCGCGTGTCGGGCGTGGACTTCCGCCGCCCCATGGGCCAGCTGAAGGCGCCCGACGCCGCCGCGCCCGCACTCAAGCCCTGCGCACGCCTGGACTATGAGCTGGAGATGGGCATCTACACCGGCGCCGGCAACGCCTGGGGCGAGGCGATTTCCATGGACGAGGCAGAGAACCACATCTTCGGCCTGTGCCTGCTCAACGACTGGTCGGCGCGCGACATCCAGGCCTGGGAATACCAGCCGCTGGGCCCCTTCCTGTCGAAGAACTTCGCCACCACGGTCTCGCCCTGGGTCGTGACGCTGGAGGCGCTGGAGCCCTACCGCACGGCCTTCACGCGGCCCGCCGCCGATCCCCAGCCCCTGCCCTACCTGAGCTCGGCCGCCAACTCCGAGCACGGCGCGTTCGACGTGCAGTTGAGCGTGGCGCTGGAGACCGGCCGCATGCGCGCCGAAGGCCAGGCCGCCCAGCAGATCACCCACACCAGCTACCGCCACGCCTACTGGACCATGGCCCAGCTGGTGGCCCACCACAGCGTCAACGGCTGCGACCTGCAGCCCGGCGACCTGCTGGGCACGGGCACGCTGTCCGGCCCCACCTCCAGCGAGGCCGGTGCGCTGCTGGAGCTGACCGAAGGCGGCAAGAAGCCCGTGGCGCTGGCCAATGGCGAGAGCCGCACCTTCCTGCAGGATGGCGATGCCGTGATCCTGCGCGGCTGGTGCGAGAAGCCGGGCGCCGCGCGCATCGGCTTCGGCGAGTGCCGCGCCACCGTGCTGCCCGCGCGCCAGGCCTGATGGCAAAGGCAGATCGATCGGGGCCGATGGAGCGGCCCGATTGATCTGCGCGATTGATCTGCGCGATGGATCTGACCGATTGATTCACCCGATCGATCCGCCCGAATGTCGTGATTCCGACAGCCATGAGTGCATGACACAATTGCTGACATGCCCGCCCCATCGGAAGACGCCATCTCAGCACCTCCCGCCACCATCGACTTCGGAAGGCAGGCGGCCCCTGCCCGGCAGGAGCCCGCCTTTGCCGAGCCCGGCAGTGCCAGCAGGCCCGACACGGCCGACTCTCCCAAGAGCCCCAGCAAACTGCCGCCCTCTATAGCCAGCGCCTTCGCCGCCGCAGCCTATGCGCTGCAGCACGGCGATGACGCCGCTGCCCCCAACGAGCGGGCAGGCGCCGGCGCACATTCCGGCGTCACCAGCTTCACGGGCGGACAGGGCACCGGCCTGATGCCGGGCCTGTACGCCAGCCTGATTGGCGAGCCCTCTCGCGACTACTACCTGCGCCTGTTCGAGCGCTTCGACGCGCTGGGCAAGCCCTTGCCTACCTGGAACCTGGCCGCAGGCCTGTTCACCCTGCCCTGGTGCGGGCTGCGCGGGCTGTGGCAAGAGGGCGGCCTCTATGCGCTGGCCGCCGGCGGCACGGGCCTGGTCTGGGGCCTGCTGCTGCGCCCCGCGCTGGGCCTGCCCCCGGCCATTGCCCACGGCATCGATGCCACGCTGATCCTGCTGGCCGTTGCCATTCCCGGCCTGGGTGCCAATGCCCTGTACTGGCACCATGTGCGCCGCCACACGCTGCAAGCCATTGGCGAGGCCCCCAACATGGCCGCAGCGCACGAACGCCTGGCCCGCCGGGCGGCCACGCCCCTGCGCAAGCGCCTGGCCGTGGCGGCCGGTGCGGTGCTTGCCGCCGCTGCCGGTGCAGGCATCTGGGCGCTGTCGGGCATGCCACATTTCATGGCGGCACAGACCGAGGTGATCCCGTCCGAGGTGATCCCGTCCGAGGTGATTCCGTCCGAAGCCATACCGGCCGCTGCACCAGTTTCGCCAGCTGCACCAGCCGTGGCGCCAACGCCCGCCGCAGCCGTACCTGCCGTCGAAACGCCAAGGACGGAACCGGCGCCCACACCCGCCCCCACTCCCGCCCCCATACCCCAGCCCCAAGAGCCGGTTGCCCAGACCGAGGCGCGCCCTGATCCGCAAGCGCCCTTGCCCGCTGCCGGCAGCACCGTCTCCGGCACGGTCGAACCCATGCCCGTCGTGGCCGCGGCCGGCGCTGCGGGTGCCGTCGCGGCCACTGCAGCGGCAGCCATTCCCGTCAAGGCCGCGTTGGTGCCAGCCAAAGCACCTGCACCTGCGCCTGCGCCTGCGCCTGCACCTGCACCTGCGCCTGCGCCTGCGTCCGTGCACGCAGCCACGCCAGCGCCCGCCAAGCCCTCCAAGGCGGCGGCTGAAACCAAACCAGCCAAGCCAGCCAAGCCCGCCGAACCCGTCGCAAAGGCCGCGGCACCTGCCAAGGCCGCCTCGGCGGCTCTGGAGCCGGGCAACTACTACATCAACATCGGCGTGTTCTCTGAAGCAGGCAATGCCGGGCGCGTGGTGGAGCGGCTGGAGAAAGCCAAGCTGCCCACGCTCAGCCAGACCCTGCACAGCAACAAGGGCGAGATCGTGCGCGTGCGCTCGGGCCCCTTTGCCAAGCAGCGCAGCGCCGATCAGGCGGCCGCCAAGATACGCGCCATGGGCATGGAGGCCACGGTCTTCCACCACGCCCCCGCGGAAGGCCGCAGCGCGCGGCGCTGAAGCCTTTGCTGCCACCTGTTACTTCCGCATGCCTTCGGCTTCGCCTTGGCCCGGCTCAGCCCGGCTAAGGTATGCGGCATTGTCCGAGGCAGCGCGCCCGCGCCTGCCCTGATACTGCGCAGCAACACCCCATGAATCGAGGAGACAGACCATGCCGATGACCGCCCCAGCCCTCCAACGCCGCCTTGCCGCCCTGGCCCTGCTGGGCGCCACCACCCTGGTGGCAGGCTGCGCCGGCATGAGCAATCCTTTTGGTGGCAGCAGCGGCGGCGCGGCGCAACCGGCACCGCGCCCCGTGCAGGTATGCAATGCGGCATCGGCCCAGTCGTTCGTGGGCAAGAGCAATACCTCGGCCACGCTGGAGGCCGCCCGCAAGCAGTCGGGCGCCTACATGGCCCGCGTGCTGCGCGAAGGCCAGCCAACGACGATGGAGTTCAACCAGGAACGCCTGAACCTGGTGGTCGATGGAACCGGCCGCATCGTGGCCGTGCGCTGCGGCTGATCGCCGACCGATTGCGCTGTGGCGCTGGATGAAAAAAGGACGCCTAGGCGTCCTTTTTCAATGGTCGTTGGCCCGCTCACTCCGCCAGGAACAGCTCCTGCAGATCGCTGAGGAAGTCAAAACCCCGCTCCGTGGGCACCACCCGCCCCAGGTCGCGCGTGATCAGGCCCTTGGCCTGTGCGGCGTCCAGCCCCTTGGCGATGGACGACAGCGGCAGGCCCGTGCGCTCCATGAAGTCCTGCAGCGCAAAGCCTTCGCGCAGGCGCAGCGCGTTGAGCATGTACTCGAAGGGCAGGTCGGCACGGCGCACCTCGCCGTCCTGCGCCAGCGGCGCGCCGGCCAGTGCCTGGTCCATGTAGCGCGCGGGATCACGAAAGCGCACCTGGCGCACGACGCGGTGCGCAAAGCTGAGCTTGCTGTGCGCACCCGCGCCTATGCCCAGGTAGTCGCCGAACTGCCAGTAGTTGCGGTTGTGCCAACACTGGTGGCCCTCACGCGCATAGGCCGAGATCTCGTAGCGCTGCATGCCCGCGGCAGCGGTGCGCGCGGTGATGCGGTCCAGCATGTCGTAGGCCAGGTCGTCCTCGGGGATGGCAGGCGGAAACTTGGCGAAATACGTATTGGGCTCGATGGTCAGGTGATAGACCGACAGGTGCGGCGGGGCGAAGGACATGGCCACGTCCAGGTCCCGCGCCAGGTCCAGTTCGGTCTGGCCGGGCAGCGCGTACATCAGGTCGATGTTGAAGGTCTCGAAGCTGTCGGCCGCCTCGCGCACGGCCGCACGCGCCTGGGCGCCGTCGTGCACGCGGCCCACGGCCTGCAGCAGGCGGTCGTCAAAGCTCTGCACGCCAATGGACAGCCGCGTGACACCGGCCGCGCGGAAGGCGCGGAAGCGGTCGGTCTCGAAGGTGCCGGGGTTGGCCTCCATGGTGATCTCGCAGTCGGCCTCCATGCGCAGGCGCGCGCGGATGGCGGCCAGCAGCCGGTCGATGGACTCGGGCGCGAACAGGCTGGGCGTGCCGCCGCCGATGAAGATGCTGTGCACGGTGCGGCCCCAGATCAGCGGCAGCGCGCTCTCCAGGTCGGCGACCAGGGCGTCGATGTAGCGGTCTTCGGGCAGCTCGGGGCCGTCGCGGCCGTGCTCGTGCGAGTTGAAGTCGCAGTACGGGCACTTGCGAATGCACCAGGGCAGGTGCACATACAGCGACAGCGGCGGCAGGCTGCCCAGCTGCAGCGTGCCGGGGCGCATGTAGTGCTGGATGTCGCGCTGCACGGCGGCCTGGGCGCCGGAGGCCGAATCCTGGGGCTGGATGGGAATCATCGCACCCAGCGCTCGCGCACGAGTTCGATCATCTGCAGCGTGGCGCGGCCGCGGTGGCTGTGCGCGTGCTTCACGGCCGGGTCCATCTCGGCAAAGGTCTGGCCCAGCTCGGGGATGTACATCACGGGGTCGAAGCCGAAGCCCTGCGTGCCACGGCGCTCGGTGGTGATCTCGCCGAGCACACGGCCCATGGCGATCAGCGGCTCGGGGTCCCTGGCGCTGCGCACGCCCACCAGGGTGCTGACCATGGCGGCGCGGCGGTCGGCCACGCCCTGCATCTGCTCCAGCAGGGCGCGCACGTTGTTGTCGTCGCTTTTCTCGTAGCCGAACTGCGTGCAGTAGTAGGCCGTGTCCACGCCCGGCAGGCCGCCGAAGTGCGAGACGCACATGCCGGCGTCGTCGGCAATGGCGGGCAGGCCCGTGCGCTCGGCCGCGAAGCGGGCCTTGGACAGCGCGTTCTCCACGAAGGTGCAATGCGGCTCGGGCGCCTCGCCCTCGAACAGGTCGCCCTGGCGAATCAGTTCAACGCCCAGCGGGGCGAACATGGCTTGCAGCTCGGCGAGCTTGCCGCGGTTGTTGGAGGCCAACACAATCTTCATCGTAGAAATCCAGTCGGGCGCCCGTGCGCCCTTTGTCGTCAATAGGTTCGGTAGTCCATGCGCGCCACCGGCACCGCTGCTGCGGGCCGGCAGCGGCGTTCAGCGCTTGAACTGGCGCTCGGCCGAGCGGCGTATCGCCTCGTTGATCTCGGCGATGGAGCGCTCGATGGCGGCGTCATCCAGCTCATCTTCCAGGTCTTCGATTGGCCCCCCCTGGATCGTGGATTCAAACGCGTCGTTCTCGATGTCCTGGGTGGAGATGCCCATGGTGGACTCGAAGGCGTCGGGCGTCTCCCACTCCATGGCGATGGCCGTGACGTTGTCGCTGGCATCGCCCGCGTTGCGCAGCGCCGTTTCCACCAGCTGGGGGATGGCCTGGGACACGGTGCGGCCGTGCAGGGTGCGCATCAGGTGCCCTTCGTCCACGCTGCCCCACAGGCCGTCGGAGCACAGCAGCAGCTTGTCGCCCTGCTCCAGCCGGCGCGGCTCGGTCACGTCGTAGATGGGCTTGGACGGCGAGCCCAGGCAGGTGAACAGCACATTGCGGCTGGATGTCTTGAGCTGCGCGGCGATCTCGCCCATCTCCAGATAGGAGTGGTCGCGCGTGCGCACCAGCAGCTCGCCACCGCGCACCAGGTACAGGCGCGAGTCGCCGCAGTGGATCCAGGTGATCTTGCCCTTCTGGATGACGGCCGCCACCAGCGTGGTGCGCGGCGTATCGATCATGCCCTTGGCGCTGGCGTAGCGCAGGATCTGCCGGTGCGCATGCAGCAGCGCATCGACCAGAAAGCCCTGCGGATCGTCCAGCAGCGGCTTGGCCTGGCGCTGGAAATGCACGGACATCACCTGCAGCGCCAGCTGCGCGGCGACCTCGCCTTCGGGATGGCCGCCCATGCCGTCGGCCAGCACGAAGAGCACGGCCTCCCGCGTGTAGCAGTAGCCCATGCGGTCTTCATTGAGCGCCCGGCCGCCGCGGCGGCTCAGCTGAAATACCGAAAACCTCATGGCTTGCGCTCCTGGCCGACGGCCGGCAGGCCTGCCGCGCCGCTGATCTTCTGCATGTTCTTCTTGGCGTCGGTCACCAGCGTGTCCAGTTGCAGGCGCATGCGTTCGGAGACACTGAGCTTGGTGTAGCGGCGCTCACCCTCGCGGCTCAATTCCTTTTGCAGCGCAAACACCGACTGCGGGCGCGAGCCCGGGTCCATGGCCATGCACCACTCGACGACTTCGATGAGGTTGTCCGAGTACACGCCGCGCAGCTTGGTCAGCGCCAGCGTGAGCCGGTCCTTGTCCTGGCGCTGCGGCGCCTCGTTGGGCGGAAAGCCCTGCATGCAGGCATATATGCAGGCGCCAATCGCGTAGATGTCGGTCCAGGGGCCGAGCGACGCATCGCGGCGGTACATCTCGGGCGCGGCAAAGCCCGGGGTGTACATGGGGCGGATGAAGTTGCCTTCCTTGGACAGCACCTCGCGCGCCGCGCCGAAGTCGATCATCACGGCGCGGTCATCATTGGTGATGAAGATGTTGGCCGGCTTGATGTCCAGGTGCAGCATCTTGTGCTGGTGCACGATGCGCAGGCCGCGCAGCACCTCGTCGAACAGCGAGCGGATGGTCGATTCGCGGAACACCTTCTCGGCCTTGAGCTCGCGCGCGGTGACAACGAAGTCCTGCAGGGTGGCACCCTCCAGGTAGTTCATCACCATGTAGACAGTTTCGTTCTCGCGAAAGAAATTGAGCACGCTGACCACGGAAGCGTGCGAGATCTGTGCAAGGGAACGCCCTTCCTCGAAGAAGCTCTTGAGGCCCAGGCGGTACAGTGAAAGCTTTTCGGGAGCCACGGCGGGCTGCAACTCTCCGGGGGCGCGGGTGGCCAGCGATGCGGGCAGGTATTCCTTGATCGCAACCTGCTTGCCCTCTGCATCCAAGGCCAGGTAAACGACGCCGAAACCGCCGGAAGCAAGCCTGCGCACCACCCGATAGCCGCCGATCGTGCTGCCTGGCGGCAATGGCGCCGGCTTGATCTTGGAAGACATTTTTCTCCGGTGAGTCTCAGGGATGAGGCGAAACCCGGATAATCGGGCAATTGCAAGCATCCATCAAAAGTCCAATGCCAGTTTACAGCATGACCGGATACGCCAGTGCCCAGCACGGCGCGTCCGCAGAAGATGGTGGAGCGTCGGGCCGCAACAGCCGGCTCGGTCTGGAGATCCGCTCGGTCAACAGCCGCTTCCTGGATCTTTCGTTCCGCCTGCCCGACGAGTTGCGCGCCCATGAGCCGGCCCTGCGGGCCCTTCTGACCGCCCGCCTCAAGCGCGGCAAGGTCGAAGTGCGCGCCGCCATCGACAACGACGACGGCAACTCCCTGCCCGACCCCTCCACCGCCATGCTGCAGCGCCTGGCCATGCTCCAGGACACCGTCCAGTCATGGCTGCCCGACGCTCGCAGCCTGTCCGTCTCCGACGCACTGCGCCTTGCCAGCGGCGGCGCCAACTCGGCCATCGACTGGAGCAGCATGCTGCCCACGCTGGCAGAACAGGCCCTGACCGAACTGCTGGAGGCCCGCGCCCGCGAAGGCAAGCGCCTGGCCACCATGCTGCTGGACCGCATCGCCCAGCTGCGCAAGCTCGCGGCAGACGCCACGCCCCTGGTGCCCCAGCTCGTGGAGCAGCAGCGCCTGCGCTTCATGGAGCGCTGGAAGGAAGCGATGGCCCTGGCCGAAGGCGCCGTGGCGCCCGAAGCCGCACAGGACCGCGCCTTGACCGAGGCCACGGCCTTTGCCATCCGCATCGACGTGGCGGAAGAAGTCACCCGCCTGGACTCGCACCTGGACGAGATCCAGAGCCTGCTCAAGAAGGGCGGCGAGATCGGCAAGCGCCTGGATTTCCTGATCCAGGAACTGCACCGCGAAGCCAACACGCTGGGCTCCAAGTCCGCCACGCTGGAGCTGACCCGCATCAGCGTGGACATGAAGGTGCTGATCGAGCAGATGCGCGAGCAGGTGCAGAACATCGAATAAGCCCATCACAGATGCCCATGCGTAACCAAACTGCGCACAAATCCATGGATTACCCCGGAAACCTCTTTGTCGTCTCGGCCCCCAGCGGGGCCGGCAAGTCCAGCCTGGTGCGAGCCTTGCGCGAGTTCGATGCGCGCGTCTCGCCCTCCGTCTCCCACACCACCCGCGCGCCGCGTGGCCAGGAAAAGCACGGCCGCGAGTACTACTTCGTCTCCGACCAGGAATTCGACACCATGGTGTCGAACAACGCCTTCGTCGAATGGGCGAATGTGCACAGCCGCCGCTACGGCACGGCCAAGAAGGCGCTGGAAGAGCGCATCCAGGTCGGCACCGACGTGCTGCTGGAGATCGACTACCAGGGCGCGCTGCAGGTCAAGGAAGCGTTTCCGAACGCCGTTCTGATCTTCATCCTGCCGCCCAGCTGGGACGAGCTTCGCGCACGCCTGGAAAACCGGGGCGAGGATGCGCCCGAGGTGATCGAGCTGCGCCTGACGAACGCGGCCGAGGAGATGGCCCAGGTGGCGAAATTCGACTTCGTTATAATCAACGAATTGTTCGAGAGCGCACTGTTTGATCTCAAGACGATCATCCACGCCCAGCGCCTCAAGTATGCGGCTCAGCGCAGCCGCCGCGCAGAGACCTTCGAGTCTCTCAATATTTCTGTACCCAACTGACGTTTCCCGGAGATCCTGATGGCACGCATCACTGTTGAAGACTGCCTGGAGCAGATCCCTAACCGCTTCCAGCTCGTGTTGGCCGCCACTTACCGCGCCCGCATGCTGAGCCAGGGCCACACGCCCAGGATCGAAACCAAGAACAAGCCCGGTGTCACCGCCCTGCGCGAGATCGCCGAAGGCAAGGTCGGCCTGGAGATGCTGAAGAAGGTTCCGGGCTGATTTGCTGCAAAGCAACACAATGGCCCCACAAAGAGCACCGCACAGCGGTGCTTTTTTTACATGAAGCCTGCACAAACCCGCATGCACGCTACATTTAAGTCATGAAAGCGGCCTTGACTTCGTTCACAGCCCCCTCTGATCCCGTACCGACACCCCGGCCCGAGCGCATGTCTGCAGAGCAGGCAGCGAGCGTGTCGGCCAATGCCTTTGCCGGACTGATGGAGCACCTGGGTTACCTGGATGCCACCAGCATCGAGCAGGTGCGCGAAGCCTATGCCTTTGCCGACCTGGCCCACAGCGACCAGTGGCGCAGCAGCGGCGAACCCTACATCACCCATCCCATTGCCGTCACCGCGCTGTGCGCGAGCTGGAAGCTCGACGCCCCGGCCCTGATGGCCGCGCTGCTGCACGATGCGATGGAAGACTGCGGCGTCACCAAGGCGGACCTCGCCCAGCGCTTCGGCCAGGACGTGGCCGAGCTGGTCGACGGCCTCACCAAGCTGGACAAGCTGCAGTTCAACACGCGTGAGGAAAACCAGGCCGAGTCCTTCCGCAAGATGCTGCTGGCCATGGCGCGCGATGTGCGCGTCATCCTGATCAAGCTGGCCGACCGCACCCACAACATGCGCACCATGGGCGACATGCCGCGCAACAAGTGGGGCCGCATCTCGTCGGAGACGCTGGAGATCTACGCACCCATCGCCCACCGCCTGGGCCTGAACCAGACCTACCGCGAGCTGCAGGACCTGGCCTTCCGCCACCTGCATCCCTGGCGCTATGCCACGCTGGAAAAGGCCATCGCCCGCTCGCGCAAGCGCCGCCGCGACCTGGTCCAGCGCGTGCAGGACGAGGTCAATGCGGAGTTCGCCGGCGCAGGCCTGCAGGCACGCCTGGCCGGGCGCGAAAGCACGCTGTATTCGCTCTATCTGCGCATGGAGAAGAACCAGCTGAGCTTTGCCAAGGTGACGGACGTCTACGGGTTTCGCGTCATCCTGCCGCGCGTGATCGACTGCTACACCGCGCTGGGCGTGCTGCACCAGATGTACAAGCCCATGCCGGGCCGCTTCAAGGACTACATCGCCATTGCCAAGAACAATGGCTACCAGTCGCTGCACACCACGCTGGTGGGCCCCTCGGGCGTGAACATCGAGTTCCAGATCCGCACCGAGGAAATGCACATCGTCGCCGAAGCCGGCGTCGCCGCGCACTGGCTGTACAAGGCCCAGCCCGGCCACGATTCCGAGCAGCTGGGCACGCAGTGGCTGCAGTCGCTGCTGGACATCCAGAACGAGACGCGCGATGCGGCCGAGTTCTGGGACCACGTCAAGGTGGACCTGTTCCCCGACGCCGTCTACGTGTTCACGCCCAAGAGCGAGATCATGGCCATGCCGCGCGGCGCTACCGTGGTGGACTTCGCCTATGCCATCCACAGCAAGGTCGGCAACCACATGACGGCCGCGCGCATCAACAACGAGGAAGTGCCGCTGCGCACCGAACTCAAGAGCGGCGACGTGGTGCAGATCGTCACCTCCGAGGATGCCACGCCCAACCCGGCCTGGCTGGGCTTCGTGAAGACGGGCCGCGCGCGCTCCAAGATCCGCCACTACCTGAAGTCGGCCGCGCAAAGCGAATCGGCCCGCCTGGGCGAGAACCTGCTGGCCCAGGCCATGCGTGCCGAAGGCATGGATGCCGTGCCGCCGGCCGACGAGGCCAACCAGGCACTGTGGGACGAGGTGCTGCGCATGGCCGGCAGCCGCAGCCGCGCCGACCTGATGGTGGACATCGGCATGGGCCGGCGCATTGCGTCGCTGGTGGCCTCGCGCCTGACGGCGCTGATGGCGCGCCACGGCCACCGGCCCGACGCCCTGCTGCTCACACGCGAACGCTTCAACTCCAGCAACCGACCCTTCCAGGGCGCCGTGCTGCTGGACGGCTCCAACCAGGGCTCCATCCACTACGCGCAATGCTGCCGCCCCGTGCCGGGCGACCCCATCGTGGGCTACCTGGGCAGCGGCGAAGGCCTGATCGTCCACCATGCGCAGTGCAAGATCGCGCAGCGCCTGCAGGAAAAGGACAGGGACCGCTTCATCGTGGTCGAGTGGGCCGATGACATGGATGCCGCACGCCTGTTCGAGGCACGCATCGTGGTCACCGTCAACAACGGCAAGGGCGTGCTCGCGCGCGTGGCGGCCGAGCTGGCGGGCGCCGAGGTGGACATCCTGCGCGTGGACATGGCCGACGAGGCCGCCATGAGCACCACGGACCTGTGCTTCGTGATCTCGGTGCACGACAACCAGCAGGTGGAGTCCGCGCTGCGCAACCTGCGCCGCGTGCACTCGGTGGTGCGCGCATCGCGCGTCATCCCCTGATGAACACTGCCCCGCTCCCGCGGGGCTTTTTCATTGCTCCAGGTCCTGAGCCAGCTGCTGCAGCAACGGGCCGCAGTCCTGCTCGATCTTGAGGGCCAGCAAATCCTCGGAGCGCATGCGGCCCTGGTTGATGGCGGCCACCGGCTTGCCCTGGGCCACGGCCTCATGCACGAAGCGCAGGCCTGAATACACCATCAGCGAAGAACCGGCGACCAGCAGCCCGCCGGCCTGCTGCAGCATGGCGCGCACGGCCTGCACCCGCTGGCTGGGCACGCCTTCCCCGTAGAACACCACATCGGGCTTGAGCACGCCGCCGCAGTGCGGGCAGGCCGGCACGTCGAAGCGGCTGAAGTCGCGCCCCTCCAGATCGGCATCGCCGTCGGGCGCGGCCTGGGCGCTCAGGCCGGCCCAGCCGGGGTTGCGCTCCAGCAGCATGGCCTGCAGCACGGCGCGCTCCATGCCGGTGCCGCAGCCCATGCAGCGCACGGCGGCGATGCGGCCGTGCAGGTCGATGACGCCATCGCTGCCCGCGGCCGTATGCAGGCCGTCCACATTCTGGGTGACCAGGCCTTCGATCCATCCGCGCTGCTGCAACTGCGCCAGTGCCGCGTGGGCCTGGCCGGGCCTGGCCTGCGCCATCACGGGCCAGCCCAGCAGGCTGCGCGCCCAATAGCGCTGGCGCGTGGCATGGCTGCCCATGAAGGCCTGCAGCGTCACCGGCTGGGGGCGCTTCCACTGGCCTTCCAGATCCCGGTAGTCCGGAATGCCGGAGCCCGTGCTGCAACCCGCGCCCGTCAGCACCAGCCAGCGCCGGCCGGGCGGCAGCAAGGCCCGCAGGGCCAGCGCGGCATCGTGCAGAACCGGGGATGGTGATGGCGGCGGAGCGATGGCGGTCATGGCCGCACAGCATAGCGGCCCCGCACGCCCAATGCAGAAACACCGTGTTGCACTCCGAGCCGGGGCGCAGCGGAGACAATGGCCGGATGCACCACGCACACGCCACCGCCCAAGCCACCGCCCACGCCTTTCCCACCGCCCGCCATCCCGCCGCGCTCAACCGTGCCGCCCTGGCCACCGCCCTGGCCGCCGTGCTGCTGGCCGGTTGCGCGTCCCGGCCGGCGCCTGCGCCGGTCACGGTGCCGCCCTCCATGCCGGCCCCCACGGCGCCTGCCGCGCCCGTGCAGCCCGAACCGGCCACCGCGCCGGATGCCGCCCAGCAGGCCGAGGCCACCAGCTTCGAAGCGTGGAAGCGTGATTTCGCGCGCAAGGCGCTGGACGCCGGCATCTCGGAGAAAACCGTGCGCAGCGCGCTGGAGCCTGCCCGGCTGCAGCGCCGCGCGGTGCAGCTGGACCGCTCGCAGCCTGAATTCACGCGCACGCCCTGGCAGTACCTGGACAGCGCCGTATCCGCCCAGCGCATTGCCCAGGGCCGCGCCAAGCTGCGCGAAGCGGCTGCACCGCTGCAGTCGGCCAGCCAGCGCTATGGCGTGCCGGCCGAGGTGATCGCCGCCATCTGGGGCATGGAAAGCAATTTCGGCGGCAACTTCGGCAACTTCCCCACGGTCGATGCGCTGGCCACGCTGGCCTTTGACGGCCGGCGCGCCGCCTGGGCGCAAAAGGAGCTGCTCGCAGCCCTGCGCATCATCGACAACGGCGATATCGATGCGGCCCACATGATCGGCTCCTGGGCGGGTGCCATGGGCCACACGCAATTCCTGCCCTCCGTGTTCCTGGCCTATGCGGTGGATGCCGATGGCGACGGCCGCCGCGACATCTGGGGCAGCCTGCCCGATGTGACGGCCTCCACGGCGAACTACCTGGCCCATTCGGGCTGGAAGACGGGCGAGCCCTGGGGCGTGGAAGTGCGCCTGCCGGCAGGCTTTGACCATGCACGCGCCGAGACCAGCGTGCGCCAGGACAGCGCGCAATGGGCGGCCGAGGGCGTGCAGGCCGTGGACGGCCCCGCCCTGCCCGCCATGGCCGACGCCAGCGTGATCGCACCGGCCGGCGCGCGCGGGCCGGCCTTCATGGTGGGAGCCAACTTCCGCACCATCCTGCGCTACAACAACTCCGTGAATTACGCGTTGGGCGTGGGCCTGCTGTCGCAGCAACTGGCCGGCGGCCCGGGCGTGCAGGCGGCCTGGCCGCGCGATCTGGCACCGCTGTCGCGCGAGCAGTTGCGCGCCTTGCAGGCTGCGCTCAACGAACGGGGATTTTCGGCCGGCACGGCCGATGGCGTGATGGGCCCGGCCACGCGCGCGGGCCTGCGCCAGTTCCAGCAAAGCCAGGGCCTGGTGACCGATGGCTATCCCACGCTGGAGCTGCTGCAGAAACTGCAGCCCTGAACGCTCACCCGGCGGCGCTGCCCGGCTCCGGGTAGGTGACTTCCAGCACTTCCAGCGTGCGCACACCTGCGGGTGTGGGCAGGGCCACCTCGTCGCCCACACGGGCCTTGAGCAGGGCGCGCGAGACGGGTGCGATCCAGCTGACCTGCTGGCGTGCGCTGTCGGCCTCGTCGATGCCCATGATGGTGATGGTGCGCTCCTCGCCTTCGTCATCGACATAGGTGACGGTGGCGCCGAAGTAGATCTGCTCGCTGCCGGCATGCACGGAGGGATCGACCACCTCGGCGATCTCCAGCCGCTTGGTCAGAAAGCGGATGCGCCGGTCGATCTCGCGCAGGCGCTTCTTGCCGTAGAGATAGTCGCCGTTCTCGGAGCGGTCGCCATTGCTGGCCGCCCAGTGCACGATCTCCACGATGCGCGGGCGCTCGTTGTCGATCAGGTCCAGCAGCTCCGTCTTCAGCCGCGCGAAGCCCTGGGGCGTGATGTAGTTCTTGCCGCCCGGCGGCAAGGGCGGCAGGCCGACTTCATCATCGTCGTCGCCGTCGGATTCCTTGGTGAAAGCCTTGCTCATAGGGAGCCGATCTTCACACAGATCACCGCAGCAGGCGAAGACGCTGCACAAACCACGACACCAACCGAGCACAAACGAAAAAGCCTCAGAACTATGCAGTTCTGAGGCTTGTCGTTTTGGTGCGGCTGGCAGGAATCGAACCCACGACCCCTTGGTTCGTAGCCAAGTACTCTATCCAGCTGAGCTACAGCCGCCAAGCTTCGAATTATAGCGTGCTTTTTGAACGCTTACGGAAAACCATGAAAATATCGAAAAATAACCGTTGCCCAGCGCCTGAACCATTGCCACGGCCTCCGTGCGGGCCTGTGCGGGCGCCTGAAACGAAAAAGCCTCAGAACTTTGCAGTTCTGAGGCTTGTCGTTTTGGTGCGGCTGGCAGGAATCGAACCCACGACCCCTTGGTTCGTAGCCAAGTACTCTATCCAGCTGAGCTACAGCCGCCAAGACAACGATTGTATATCAATTTCAGGCCTCTCCGCAAAAATTGCAACCATCGCAAACTCCGGGCCCCGTGGCGCGCGGGCTGGCCTATATTGGCCGGTCGCGGATGCAGGCCCTGCCCTGCACCTGCGCGGGAGACAAACACAGCGAGCGGCCCGCCGCAGCGGCGGGAACGACAAGACATGACAGACAAGCGCGCGGCCACGCAGCCGCAACCGCCCGAGGGCGCCATGTGGGGGCAGCTGTTTCGCCGCAGCGCCCGCCCCTCCCTGAGCCTGCAGGGCCAGATCCGCGAGATGCTGGTCGATGCCATCCTCTCGGGCATCCTCGCACCCGGCGAATCCATTCCCTCCAGCCGCGAGCTGGCGCGCCACCTGGGCGTGGCACGCATCACCGTCGTGCTGGCCTACCAGCAGCTGGCCGAGGAAGCCTTTTTGCTGAGCCGCCAGCGCAAGGGCCACTTCATCCATCCCGACGTACTCAAGGGACGCACGCCGGGCGGCGCTGCGGCCAGCAGCACGCCTGGCGAAGGCCGCCGCACCGACTGGTCGCGGCGCCTGTGGCTGCTGCCCAGCCAGCAACGCAGCATCGTCAAGGAAGAGGACTGGCAGCGCTACCCCTATCCCTTCCTGTACGGCCAGTTCGACAAGGAGCTGTTTCCCACGGCCGCCTGGCGCGAATGCTGCCTCAAGGCCCTGGGCGTGCTGGACATACGCCAGTGGGCGCCCGACCAGATCGCGCGCGACGACGAGATGCTGATCCAGCAGGTGCAGACCAAGATCCTGCCCAGGCGCGGCGTCTGGGCCTCGGCCGACGAGCTGATCATCACCGTGGGTGCGCAGCACGCCCTCTACATGGTGGCAGACCTGCTGATGCGCGAGGGCACGGCCGTGGGCATCGAGGAGCCCGGCTACCCCGACGCGCGCAACATCTTCAGCAGCCGCACCTCCCAGGTCATCCCGCTGCCGGTGGATGGCCAGGGCCTGCCGGTCACGCCGCTGCTGCGCCAGCTCGACTACCTCTACGTGACCCCCAGCCACCAATGCCCCACGGGCGTGACCATGCCGCTGGCGCGGCGCGAGGCGCTGCTGGAGATGGCCGAGGCGCACGACATCATCCTCATCGAGGACGACTACGAGAGCGAGAGCAGCTTCGACGGCCAGCCCATTCCGGCGCTCAAGAGCCTGGACCGCAGCAACCGCGTGATCTACGTGGGCAGCTTGTCCAAGAGCCTGGCGCCGGGCCTGCGCGTGGGCTACATCGTGGCTGCGCCCGAGCTGATACGCGAGCTGCGCGCGCTGCGCCGGCTCATGATCCGCCACCCTGCCACCTTCGTGCAGCGCACGCTGGCCATGTTCATCTCCCTGGGCCACTACGAGGCCCAGCAGCGGCGCCTGGCACAGGCGCAGAAGGAGCGGCACGCGGCGCTGACGGCCGCCATGGCCGAGCATGCGCCCGGCTGCCGCATCACGCCCGTGCGCGGCGGCGGCTCGTGCTGGGTGCAGTTGCCCGACCACATGCCTGTCGAAGCCCTGGCGCAGCGCGCCGCAGCGCACGGCGTGCTCATCGAGCCCGGCGATGTGTTCTTCGCCCGCCCGGGCACGCCCGGCAGCTTCATGCGCATGGGCTACCAGTCCATACCCGCCAACGACATCGGCCAGGGCGTGAAGGCCCTGGCCGATGCGATCCGTGAGGAGCAGCCCGAGAAGTAACGCAAGGAGTGGCCGGGACCGGCACTGCCGGTCCCGTCGCCCCTGGGTCAGTACTTCTGCGGTTCGGGCTGCGCGGCCTCGGACAGCGAGGACACCACCGGCGCCACGCCACGCTGCAGGAACTGCCGCACGCCATAGGCCAGCAACAGGATGCACAGGCTGGCCACGCCCAGCGCCAGCGGTGTGCGCTGCTCGGGGATGAAGGCCATGGCGATGACGATGGACAGCATGCCGAAGATGGCGAACCAGGTCAGGTACGGATAGCACCACATGCGCACCTTGAGCAGGTGCGGCGCCTCGCGCTCCAGGCGGGAGCGCAGGCGCAGCTGCGAGATGGCGATCAGGATGTAGACGAAGATCGCCACCGTGCCGTAGGAATTGACCAGGAAGGCGAACACCTTGTCGGGCGACACATAGGACATCACCACGGCGCCGTAGCCGAACACCGTGGCCACCAGGATGGCGCGCGTGGGCACGCCGTTGCGGCTGACCTTGGCCAGCGCCTGGGGCGCATCGCCGCGCCGCGTCAGCGCGAACAGCATGCGCGAGGATGCATACAGCCCCGAGTTCAGCGCCGACAGCACGGCCGTCAGCACGATGGCGTTCATGATCTGCGCGGCAGCGGGCACGCCCATGGTGTTCAGTGCGCTCACATACGGCGTGGCGATGCCAACCGCATTCCAGGGCACCAGGCAGGCCACCAGGAAGATGGAGCCCACATAGAACACCAGCACGCGCGTGATCACCGAGCTGGTGGCCTTGGCCACGGCCTTCTGCGGCTCGGCAGTTTCAGCCGCCGCGATGGTCACGATTTCGGCGCCGAAGTAAAAGCCCGTGGCCGCCACGGCCCCGGTCAGCACCGGCACGATGCCGTTGGGCATGAAGCCGCCATTGCCGGTGAGGTTGCCGAAGTGCATGCCCTGCGACGCAGGCGTCAGGCCCAGCACGTAGACGCCGGCCACGAACAGGAAGACCACGATGGCCGCCACCTTGATGGAGGCGAACCAGAACTCGAACTCGCCAAAGGACTTCACCGAGACCAGGTTGGTCAGCGTCAGCATCACCAGCAGCACCAGGCTGATGCTCCAGTTGGGGACATCGGGCAGCCAGTAGCGCACCAGGTCGGCACCGGCCACGGCCTCCAGCGCCACGACGATGACCCAGAAGTACCAGTACATCCAGCCCGTCAGAAAGCCTGCCAGCCGGCCCACGCCGGGGCGGTCGCGCCAGGCCTCTCGCGCATATTCGTAGAAGGACCCTCCGCCGGGCATGGAGCAGGCCAGCTCGCCCAGCATGCGCATGACAAGCACCACGAGCAGGCCCGTGATGAGGAAGGAAAGAATCGCGGCCGGCCCGGCCGACTTGATGACCACGCCGCTGCCCACGAACAGCCCGGCGCCGATGACGCCGCCCAGGGCGATCATGGTCATGTGCCGCTGTTTGAGCCCGTGTGAAAGCCCCGGCGAAGAGGCTTGCTGATGTCCGATCATGTCTTGTCTCCTGTTGCGTTCAGGCGCCACGGCTGATGCTCTGTTGTGGTGGCTGCGCAGGTGCGCGCCTTGCCGTGGCGTATCCGGTGTTCCCGGTGGCAGGGGGCCGCAAGGCCCCGTGCCGTCAGGCGGCCGCCACCGGCGGGCGGTCCTTGCGGAAGGCGTTCTTCACGGCGATCTTTCCATCCTTGAAGGTGAAGACATCCACCATGCGCGCTTCCACGCGCAGGCCGTCGGCCTTGGTGCCCTTGAAGGTGCTCTCGGACACGCCACGATCGCCCTGCACGAAATGGTCTCCATCGAGCCAGGCCGCATCGGGGAAGGCCTGCCAGGCCATCTGGAAGCCCTCGCGCACCGCCTGGCGGCCGACGAAGCTGCGGCCCATGAGATCGGGCCCGGCCACGGCGTGGAACTCGCACTCATCGGCCATGAAGCCCATCAGGGCCTCGATGTCGTGGCGGTTCCAGGCCTCGGCGAAGCGGGCCAGGAACTGGGCATCCGGAGGGTTGGTGTCTGCGCTCATGCTGTCTCCTTGTCTGTGGTGGGTACCACGGCGCCGGGCCCCGGGCAGGGCCGCCGCGCCGCGTCATCGAAATGTCGATGGGCCATGGTAGGTAGCAGGCACACGGACCCGTTAGAACCAGATGCCATCAATCGTTAGGTCCAGGCGCGCGCACCGGCCGCCACTGGCTCTATCGAAAGCTGGGCTGTGGCGCTAACTGGCTCCATGGCCTGCTGGCTATGCTGATTCCATCGTCGGCGCACCGCCTTGCAGGGCTTGCCGGCATTGGCCCCATTCCACCGAATCCATAGCAAAAAGCGGCAGATCCCAAGCCGCCGCACCAGGAGACATCCGCCATGAAAGCCGAGGACATCCGCCCCAGCCACCTGCGTCCCTACGACCCCCAGTACGACCCGCTGGTGGCCGCCAACCCGGGCCACGGCACGGGCTATGCGCCCACCTACTGGGTCGGCACGGCGGGACGCCCGCCAGACGATGACGGCCCGGTCACCGGCGACATGGACGTGGACGTGGCCATCGTCGGCTCGGGCTTCACGGGCCTGGCCACGGCCCTGTTCCTGGCGCGCGAACACGGCATACGCGCCGTGGTGCTGGACGCCAACCAGACCGCCTGGGGCTGCACCAGCCGCAACGGCGGCCAGGGGCAGAACGCCAGCGGGCGCCTGTACCGCTCACAATGGATCGCACGCTGGGGCAAGGACGTGGCGCTCAAGCTCGACGCCGAGATCCGCGAGGGCTTCCAGACCTTCAAGGACCTGGTGGCCGAATTCCCCGAGTGCGAGCCCCAGCCCGGCGGCCACCTCTACATCGCCCACCGCGAAAAGAAACTCGACTTCCTGCGCAACGAGACCCAGATCATGCGCGAGGTCTTCGGCTACGACGCCCGCATGCTCAGCCCCGAGGAGCTGCGCCGCGACTATGTGAACGATGCCGACAGCCATGGCGCCATGCACGAGCCCGACGGCATCGGCGTGCACCCGCTCAAGCTGGCCTTCGGCTACCTGCGCAAGGCGCGGGAGCTGGGCGTCAAGGTGCACCCGGCCAGCCCGGTGCTGGGCGTCGAGACGCGCAACGGCGTGCACCACCTGCGCACGCCCGGCGGCACCGTGCGGGCGCGCGCCGTGGGCTTTGCCACGGGCGGCTACACCAGCAACGCCCTGCATGGCAGCCTGCGCTCCAAGATCATGCCCATCCTCTCGAACTCGCTGGTCACGCGGCCGCTGACCGAGCAGGAGCTGGAGGCCACGGGCTTCAAGACCACCCAAGTCATCACCGACACGCGCACGCTGCGCTTTTACTACCGCCGCCTGCCCGACAACCGCGTGCAGATCGGCAGCCGCAGCGCCGTCACGGGTGCCGATGCGCCCAACCCCATCCACATGGCCAAGCTGGTGGACGGCCTGCACCGCAAGTTCCCGGCGCTCAAGGGCATCACCATCGACTACTCCTGGTGGGGCTGGGTCGATGTGAGCCACGACATGATGCCGCGCGTCTTCCAGCCCGATCCGGCCCAGAGCATCTTCTACGCCGTGGGCTATGGCGGCAACGGCGTCTCCTTCTCGGCCCACGCGGGCCGTCGCATGGCCGAGCGCATCGCGGGGCGCCAGAGCAAGACCTTCGAGCTGCCCATCTACAACTCGGAGCTGGAGTATCCGAACGTCTTCAACATGGTGCGCTCGCCCGCGTTTGCGCCGTTTCGCCGGCTGGGGCAGCGGTTCCTGTACCACTGGTACTACATGCGCGACGAAAAGCTCTGAACCCCAACCGATTGCTGCTTGGGCCGGCCTCCTGCAGGGGGCCGGCCCTTTTTTTCAGCAGCGCCGGGGGCAGCCACCTGCTACCGGTTCCGCATCCAGTCGGCCGTGTTCATGAAGCTGGCCTTGAGGCGCACGCGCAAATCCTCGGGCACGCCGGTCTCGCCCATGGCCTGGTCCATGCAGGCCACCCACTGGTCGCGTTCCAGGATGCCGATGGAAAACGGCATGTGGCGCATGCGCAGGCGCGGGTGGCCGAAGCGGTCCTGGTAATGGTCGGGGCCGCCCAGCCAGCCGCACAGGAACCAGAACAGCTTCTGGCGCGCATCGGCCAGCGTGCTGCCATGGGCGGCACGCAGTTCGGCATAGCCGGGCTCCAGGTCCATCAGATCGTAGAAACGGTCCACCAGGGCCTGCACCCTGGGCTCGCCGCCGATCCATTCATAGGGGGTCTGGGGGGCGTTGTTCTGGGATTCCTCTGACATGGCGAAAAGCGGCTGGCGGCTGAGTGAAACCCGCGATTGTCAGGCATGTGCCATGTCCGTGCCCGTACCGGTATCCGTGGGGGCCCCGGCACGCAGGAACCCGTACACCGCCAGCGCCGTGAGCACCGTGATGCCCGCCAGCACATCCAGCAAGATGCCAAAGGCCTGGCCATAGGCCGCCAGCACGGCGGGTGCAGACAGGCCGGGCAGCAGGGCCATGGCCTCGGCGATGTTCCCCGTCACCAGCAACTGCGCCGCGCGGCCGGTGGCATGCACCGCCTGGGGCGCCTGAGCTGCCAGGGCCGATAGACGCCATGCCAGCAATGCGGCCAGCCCCGCGCCCACCAGCGCCAGCGCCATGCCCTCGCCCGCCACGCGCACCGTGCTGAAAATGCCCGTGGCCATGCCGGCGCGCTCGCTGGGCACCACGCTCACGGCCAGGCCATCCATCAAGCCCCAGGGCAGCCCGATGCCCAGGCCTATCAGCAGCAGCGGGGGCGCCATCTGCGCAAAGGCCGTGCCCGGCGCGCCCCCGCCCAGCCACAGCAGGCCCGCCGCGCAAACCAGCAACCCCGCCAGGCACAGCAGCGCGGCCGAAACCCAGCGCGTGAGCCAGCCCGCCAGCAACGGCACGAACAGCATGGGCAGGGACAGCACAAACATCAGCTGCCCCGCCTGCAGCGGCGCCATGCCCTCCACGCCGATGAAGCGCACCGGCAGCAGCACCAGCAGCACCACGAAGGCATAGGCCGGCGCACCCGCCAGCAACTGCACGCCCACGAAACGCGGATAGCGAAACAGCGACAGGTCCAGCATGGGCTGCCCCGTGCGCTGCTGCACGCGCCGCTCCACGGACACAAAGGCCGCCAGCGCCAGCGCGGCACCGGCCAGCGGCAGCAGCGCCGCCCCGCTGGACCAGCCCGCCTCCGGCCCCTGCAGCACGCCCCAGGTCAGCAGCGCCAGGGCTGCGGTGAACAGCAGCGCACCGGCCCGATCCAGCCGCTGCGCCTTCGGGTTGCGCGACTCCGGCATGCAGCGCAGCCCCAGCACCAGCGCGGCCAGCGCCACGGCGGCCACGCAAAGCACCACGCCGCGCCAGCCCGCCACGCCCAGCAACCAGCCCGACAGCAACGGCCCGAAGGCCAGTCCCACGCCGAACGACGTGCCCACGCCACTGAAGGCACGCATGCGCGCCGTCCCGTCGAACACCTGGGCCAGCGCCGCCGTGCCGCCCGCCAGCGCGGCCGCCGCGCCCAGGCCCTGCAGCGCACGCAGCAGGTTGAACACGACAATGGCTCCCTGCCCGCCCAGGCAGGCCTGGGCCAGCGCACTGGCCAGCACCACGCCCAGCCCCATCAGGAAAACGCGCCGCCGCCCGTGCAGATCGGCCAGCGCGCCGGCCGCCATCAGCGTGGCGCCAAAGCTCAGCATGAAGGCATTCGTCACCCAGTTGAGCGCCAGCGGCCCGCCGCCCAGCGCCTCGCGCAGCGCAGACAGGGCCACGGCCGGCCCGGTAAAGCTCAGCGGCATCGCCAGCGCCGCAAGGCACACCGACAACAGCACCCAGACCGGGGACACATGCGGACGCGCTGTACCGTGGAGCGCACCCGGTGCGCGGGAAGAAGTCAGGCAGGAGGACATGGTTGGCAAGGCTTTCGCAATTTCCCGGCCGCACATGGCCAAGCATGCATGAACGATAAAAGCGCTGCAATGCCGTGAAAATAGGCGCCAGACTCCCCACACTCCCAACCCTAGGTTGGCAATCGACATGGACAGCTTCAGCGGACTCGAATCCTTTGTGCGTGCAGCCGACCTGCTGAGCTTTGCCGAGGCCGGGCGCGCCCTGGGCATCTCGGCCTCGGCCGTAGGCAAGAACGTGGCGCGGCTGGAACAGCAACTGGGCCTGCGGCTGTTCCAGCGCACCACGCGCCAGGTACGCCTCACGCAGGAAGGCGCACTGTTCCATGAGCGCTGCCGCCGCATCCTGGATGAACTGCACGATGCGCGCGCCACCATGCAGGCCGCCGCCGAGGCGCCGCGCGGACGGCTGCGCGTGAGCCTGCCCACCATCGGCTACCGCTTCCTGCTGCCCGTGCTGCCCGAGTTCCAGGCCCTGTACCCGGAGGTTGACCTGGACCTGGACTTCAACGACCACCTGGTGGACGTGGTCGAGGCCGGCCTGGACGTGGTCATCCGCAGCGGCGAACTGGCCGACTCACGCCTGGTGGCGCGCCGGCTGGGGCCGTTCCGCTTCATCCTGGCCGGCTCGCCCGACTACCTGGCGGCACGGGGCGTTCCGCAATCCCCCGCCGAACTGGCACAGCACAGTTGCCTGCGCTATCGCTTCCTGAGCAGCGGCAAGCTGGAGGAATGGGTGCTGCCCGGCATGCCGCCCCACCTGCCCGCCGCCCTGGTCTGCAACAACATGGAAGCCATGCTGGGCGCGGCCGTGGCGGGCATGGGACTGGCCTATATGCCCGACTTCCTGGCGCGGGATGCACTGGGGCGTGGCGAACTGCAGCGGGTGCTGGCGGAGGACCTGACGCACACGGGGCAGTTTTCGGCGCTGTGGGCGTCGAGTCGGCAGTTGTCGCCTAAGGTGAGGGCGTTTGTGGATTTTGTGGGGGGGAGGTTGTTCAAGGAGGGCTGAGTTGTTTCTCTGCCCGCCGGAGTCGCCTTTTCTGCCCCTGCCGGGTGGTTGTTTTTCGAGGCCGGGTCTCGGCCCGGCGGCCGACTGCCCTTTCTTGATTCGCCAAGAAAGGTCAGATCAAAGAAGGCGACCCGAATGTCCGCGACCCTCCGCTTCGCTGCGGGCAACCTGCGTCGTGGCGGTTGCGGGGTTCGCTGCGGAACTCGCTTTGCGCTTCGCGCGCCGCTCAGACAACCGCAGCGAGTCAGATCACGAAGCAGTCCTGTCCTTCGGCAGGACTGCAACCCCGCAACCACCACGCCGCAGGCGCTGACATACGGGAAGTTGGTGCGGGCCGTTGCTTCGCTCGGCCATTTTTTGGGCGCGCTCGTCGTCCAAAGCATCTATCATTTCGACCGGCCCCCTGTTCAGGGGCTGGTGCTTCAAAACACCTTTATAGAGCGGTGCAGCCTCCCCGTCAGCGAGGCCTTGTCACGTCTGGATCATCGGACCGTGGGTGCCTGCCCACGTCCCTGCGGTTACGGACGGGATGGGGCTACCCGCAAGGGCGTCCGCACGGCTCTGTACGTGTTTTGAACATCCCGTCCACCTTCTTCGCGCTTCAAAACGTGGAGCGGGTGGCTTCTATCTCACAGAGGAGAGCGAAACCATGCACGCCATATGTCCCATCCTGGTTACCGTCACCTGCAGGGCCAGGCCATGAAGCAGGAAACACGATCCACCAGCGCCAGAACCACGCAGCTGAACTTCTCCATCACCGAGGTGAACCGAATGGTCCAGATGGGCTGCAACGAGGTCTCCTCCATCTCCCAGCTCGCCCAGGCATGGCTGCTATCGCCCGAAGGCCTGCGCGACACGGACGTGGTGACCAACGCCTTGCGCACCATTCAGCACAGCGCCGAGCGGCTGGCGACCTACGTGGAAGACGAGATCTATCTCCTGCGCAACACCGCCAAACCCGAGGTCTGAAGCAGCATGCAAAACAGCCGAGCGCAACAATGGCGCATCGGCTGTTTTGCATTTCCGGCTGTTGGCTATTGGCTGTTCCCCAGCCTCCCCCCTTCTGCCCACGCCTGCGTTGGGCGGGATGCGGGGTGGCAGCCCTGCCGAAGGACAGGGCTGCTTCGTCATCTGACTTGCCGCAGTTGTTTGAGCGGCGCGCGAAGCGCAAAGCGAGTTCTGCGGCACACCCCGCATCCCGCCCAACGCAGGTCGCCCGCAGCGAAGCGAAGGGTCGTGGGCAGTGCGGGGCGCGCTTCTTTGCCTACTTTCTTATCGCGCGATAAGAAAGTAGGTCGGCCGCCGGGCCGAGACCCGGCCTCGAAAAGAAACCGCCCGGCAGGGTCAAAAAATGGTGACCCAGGCAAACAACGGAAACCAAAGACCTACTCAGCCACCTGCCTCAACGTATCCATCACAGGCCTCCTCAACACCTCCCGCAACGCCCACCACCCCGCCATCCAGGCCAGCAAGGCCCCGGCAACAGCCCCCGCCAGCGGAGCCCACCAGGGCACGGTCCAGTTGAACTCGAACACCCAGCGCGCCAGGGCCCAGCCCACGGCCCCCGCCGCGCAGCTGGCCAGGAAACCCGCCAGCAGGCCCACGCCAGCCAGCTCGGCGCGCTGCACCTGCGCCAGCAGCCGGGCCTGGGCACCGACGGCGCGCATGATGGCGTACTCGCGGGCGCGCTCCTCGCGCGTGGCGGTGACGGCAGCGAAGAGCACGACCAAGCCGGCGGCCAGGGTGAAGCCGAAGAGGAATTCCACCGCGCGTATCACCTGGTCCAGCACGCGCTGCACCTGGGCCAGCGTGGTGCTCAGGTCCACGTTGGTGATGTTGGGAAACTCGCGCACCAGGGCGTTGTCGAAGCCCGCCACGTCGGGCGCGCGGTAGGCGGCCAGGTAGCTGACGGCCACGTCGTCCAGGTGGTCCACGGGATAGATCACGAAGAAGTTGGCACGCATCGATCCCCAGTCCACCTTGCGCAGGCTGGTGATGCGCGCCTCGCTGGGCACGCCGCCCACGTCGAAGCCCAGCGTGTCGCCGAGCTTGAGGCCCAGGGTCTCGGCAATGCCGTCCTCCACGCTGATCTCGCCCTTGGCGCCAGGCGTCCAGGTGCCCGCCGTGATCAGGTTGTGTGCGGGCGCCTGCGCCGTGGTGGAGAGGTTGAACTCCCGGTCCACCAGGCGCTTGGCGCGGTCTTCGCTGAAGTCGTCGGGGCTGACCGGCTTGCCGTTGACGGTGACCAGACGCCCCCGGATCATGGGGAACCAGTCATAGGAGGTGACGCCAGCCTTGTCCAGCGCCGCGCGGAAACCGTCGGCCTGCTCGGGCTGCACGTTGATGACGAAGCGGTTGGGCGCATTGGCCGGCGTGGCCTGGCGCCAGCTGCCGATGAGGTCGGTGCGCAGCAGCACCAGCAGCATGAGCGCCAGCAGCCCCACGGCCAGGCTGCTGATCTGCACCACGGCATAGGCGGGGCGCGCGGCGATCTGGCGCGTGGCCAGCACCAACCAGCGCGGCGCCGTGCTCTCGTGCACCAGGCGGCGCAGCACCTGCACGGCCAGCCAGCCCAGGGCCGCGAACAGCAGCACGGCCACGGCAAAGCCGCCCACGGCGATCAGGCCCAGCTTGATGTCGCGGCTGGCCGCCAGCAGCAAGGCCGCAAAGCCGGCCACGCCCACGGCCAGCACCACCACCGAGGCAGGCTTGAGCGCGCCCAGGTCGCGGCGCATGACGCGCAGCGGCGGCACGCGCGCCAGCTGCAGCACGGGCGGCAGGCCAAAGGCCAGCAGCAGGGTCAGCCCCATGCCCACGCCGAAGGCCGCAGGCCACAGGCCCGGTGCGGGCAAGGCGGTTTCCACCAGCCCGGCCAGCAGCAGCACGAAGACATGGTGGATGGCCCAGCCCAGCAGCACGCCAGCGGCACTGGAGGCCAGGCCGACCAGTACGAACTCCACCGTATAGGCCCCTGCAATGCGCCGCTGGCTCTGGCCCAGCACGCGCAGCATGGCCGAGGCGTCTAGGTGGCTGTTGGCAAAGCCGCGCGCAGCCAGGGCCACGGCCACGGCCGACAGCAGGGCCGCCAGCAGGGCGACCAGGCTCAGGAATTTCTCGGCGCGGTCCAGCGTCTGGCGCATCTCGGGGCGGCCGCTGTCCAGCGACTCCACGCGCACGCCATGCACGCCGGGCGCCTTGGCCTGCTGCTCGGCCCAGACGCGGTAGCGCTGCACGGCCGGCTCGGAGCCATCACCCGCGCCGGCCACGGCCAGGCGGTAGGTGATGCGGCTGGCCGGCTGCACCAGGCCCGTGGCGGCCAGGTCGGCGGAGGTGATCATCACGCGCGGCGCAAAGTTCATGAAGCCCGCGCCCCGGTCGGGCTCGATGGAGATGATGCGCGCCACGCGCAGTTGGGCGTCGCCCAGCAGCAGCATGTCCCCCACGCCTATGCCCAGCGACTCCAGCAGCGGCGCATCGACCCAGGCCTCGCCCCGCGCCGGTATCTCGCGCGTGGCCCGGTCGGCTGCGCCGGGGGCATCGGCCACGCGCAGGCTGCCGCGCAGCGGATAGCCTTCGGGCACGCTCTTGAGCGCCACCAGGCGGCTCATGCCGCCTTGCGCGTCGCTGGCGCGCGCCATGGTCGGGAAGCTGGATGTCTCCAGGGCCTGCAGCCCTTCGGCGCGTGCGCGCTCGGCAAAGGCCGGCGCCGTGGGGTTGTCGCCGACCACGACCACGTCGCCGCCCAGCAGCTGGCGCGCATCGCGCTGCAGCCCCGCCTGCAGCCGGTCGGCAAAAAAGCCCACCGAACTGAGCGCGGCCACGGCCAGCATCACGGCGACGATCAACAGGCGCAACTCGCCCGCGCGCAGGTCGCGCCACAGGGTGCGCCAACCCAGGGTCCATGCAGAAGATCCATTCATGCCGCGCAGATTAGCGCAGGCGAAGATGGGCACCCGGGCGCCACGGCTATTGGCACGGCCGTTCAGAACGATTGGCACGGCCGTTCAGAACATCAGCCGCAGGCCCAGGTCCAGCCCGAGCGCGCCGGCCGGCTGCATGCCGCCCGTGGTCAGGTAGCCGGGCTGGGGCAGGATGGCCGGGTTGCTGACCACCAGCGGCGTCACGCCCATCACACCCGGGTTGTTGCGCCCGTTGCTCACGCTGATGCGCGACACCGTGGCGTACAGCGCCGTGCGTTTGGACAGCGGGTGCACATAGCCCAGGGCGAGCTTGTTCACCGAGGAATCGCCGTCGGCCAGGCCCTGGCCATTCCTGAACTGCACACGTGCATAGGAGGCGCGCAGCGCCCCCTGGCCCACGGGGATATTCACGCCGGCCAGCACGCCCAGGTAGCGGTCGTTGATCGCGGCCAGCGTGCCGGCGTCGCGCCGCTCGTTGCGCACGCCGGACCATTCGCCAAACAGCTTGACCGGGCCGAAGTCATAGGAGCCGCCCAGGTTCAGCGAGCGGATCTTTTCCGCGCCGGCGCCCGAGGTGCCCAGGGTGTTCTCGCCATAGCCCAGCGCCACATCGGCCGCCCCCATGGCCCAGCCAATGCGGGCACCCGCGTAGCGCCCCCGCTTCGAGCTGTTCTCGGCAAAGGCGTACATGGCCTGCCCGTAGACGCCGCCCAGGCCCGGCGGCAGGAAATAGCCGATGGAATTGCCTGCGCGCAGATAGGTGTCCGTGCCCGCCGACAGCCCGCCGCCCAGCAGGCCGCCCGTGGCCAGCGCGCGGGCGATGGCCAGGTTGCTGTTGACCACGGCGATCAGGTTGGTACCCACGCCGTTGACGGTGAAGGGGTCGAAGGCCCAGTCGTTCAGAAACGAAGGCGTGTGGTCGCGACCCATGCGCAGCTCGCCCAGGCGCCCGGACAGGCTGATGGTGGCGCGCCGCCCGAAGTTGAGCGCGCCGCCGCCCGTGTCATTGGCCACCGGCGCCTCCAGCCACAGGCCGGCCATGAGGCCGCCGCCCAGGTCCTCGCTGGCGCGTATGCCGATGCGGCTGGCCAGGTTGCCCGAGGGCGATAGCGCCCAGGTGCTTTGCCGCGCCGAGCGCGCGGGGCCCGCGTCCCAGGATTCGCTGCGCACGCTGTAGCGGCTGATGCCGGCGTCCATCACGCCGAACAGCGTGACCGAGGTGGGCGACTGGGCGGCGGCCGCGCCTGTCAGACACAGCAGGCCCAGCGCGTGCAGGCCGCAGGGATGGGGGTGAAGTCGGGGCATGGAGGTCTCCTGTTCGTCGTGGGGCTGGCGCGGTCCTGCGCCACGAATCGACTCTAGGAACGCCATCGCGCCGCTTCTTGGCAGTTCATGCCAACGGCTTTGCAATTCACGACATGCGCGGGTTGCCATGGTCAGGGTTGCCATGGATTTGTCCCAACAAGGCAAATGCCTGTCCCCCAATGGCAAGTCCCGGGAAAGCGGGATTTCGATACTGGATGCCAGAACACGGAACAAGGAGACACGGATATGAGACTGCCCCACGCCATCGCCACGCTGCTCGCGGGCTGCGCCATCGCCATCGCCATCGGCGGCACGGCCTGGAGCCGCCAGCCGCTCAGGCTCATCGTGCCCGCACCGCCGGGCGGCACCATGGACATCGTGGCGCGCGTCGTGGGCCAGCAGCTCGCGTCTGAAACAGGCCAGGCCGTGGTGATAGACAACCGCCCGGGCGCAGGCGGCCTGCTGGGCATGCAGACCCTGCTGCAGGCGCCCGCCGATGGGCAGACGCTGCTGGTGGGCGCAAGCAATCTGCTGGCCGAGATCCCCCATGTGATCAAGATGCCCTTCGATCCGCTCAAGGACCTGGTGCCCCTGGCCTCGCTGGCCCGCTCGGGCGTGGTGCTGGTGGCCGCGGCCAGCCAGCCCGCCCAGGACTTGCAGGAGCTGCTCGCGCAGCTCAAGGCACGCAAAGGCCAGACCAGCTTTGCCAGCTACAGCCCCGGCACCGTGTCGCACTACGCCGGCCTGATCCTCAGCGACAAGGCGGGCCTGGACCTGCAGCACGTGGGCTACGCGGGCTCGCCGCCGGCCGTGCAGGCCCTGCTGGGCGGCCAGGTGGACGTCATGTTCGACGGCATGCTGACCTCGGTGCCCCTGATCAGGGCCGGCAAGCTGCGTGCCTACGCGTTCTCCGGCCCCCGGCGTTCGCGCCACCTGCCCCAGGTGCCGACCACCGCCGAACTCGGCTACCCCGAGCTGCAGTTTCGCGGCTGGGTGGGCCTGATCGCGCCGGCCCGCCTGCCGCCCGAAACCATGGAACGCCTGCGCGCCGCCATCGGGAAAGCCGCCAGCGCGCCGGCCGTGCAGCAAAAACTCTCCGACGTGGGGCTGGAGCCCGAGGTGCTCACCGACACCGCCGCGCTGCAGCGCGAGACACGCCAGATGTCCGAGCGCAACGCCGGCATCGTGAAGAAATACCAGATCACCGCGAACTGACTTCCAGGGAAACACCGACCATGCAGATCCGACAGATCACCCCCGCCATCGGCGCCGAAATCTCCGGCGTCCATCTGGGCGATGCCGCACGCGACGCCGCACTGTTCGCGGACATCCGCGCCGCGCTGCTGACCCATCGCGTGCTGTTCTTCCGGGACCAGGACATCACGCGCGCCGAACATGTGGCCTTTGCCAGCCGCTTCGGCCCACTGGAGGACCATCCCGTGGCAGGCAGCGATCCCGAGCACCCTGGCCTGGTGCGCATCTACCGCAGCGACGATCCGCACAGCTACGAAAACACCTGGCACTGCGATGGCCTGTGGCGCCCCAACCCGGCCATGGGCGCGGTGCTGCGCTGCATAGAGTGCCCGCCGATCGGCGGCGACACCATCTGGGTCAACATGGTCAAGGCCTACGAGGAGCTGCCCGAGAGCATCAAGCGCAGCATCGACGGCCTGCGCGCCAAGGCCGGCATAGAGCACACCTTCGGCGCCGTGATGGCGCCCGAGGCGCGCGCGCGGCTGGCCGGCGAGCACCCGCCCGTGGAGCATCCCGTGGTGCGCACCCACCCCGAGACCGGCGAGAAGCTGCTGTTCGTGGGCGCGGGCTTCAGCACCCACTTCGTCAACTACAGCACGCCCGAGAACGTGCGCCACGGCATAGACAAGGCGCCCGGCGCCGCGCTGCTGATGAACTACCTGATCAGCCGCGCCACGATTCCCGAATACCAGGTGCGCTGGTCCTGGAAGCCCGGCGACGTGGCCGTCTGGGACAACCGCAGCACCCAGCACTACGCGCTCAACGACTACTACCCGGCGCCCCGCCGCATGGAGCGCGCGGGCATCGTCGGCGACATCCCGCGTTGAGGCCCTGCACAGACTCTTTCCACACCCACCCCTCACCCCCACCCACCGGAGCGTCCCATGAATTTTCTCGATGGCCACCTGTTCCCCGAAAACCAGCAGCCCCTGATCATCACGGCGGCCCCCTATGCGCCGGGCTGGCTGCCCGGCGATTTCCCCGAAGACATTCCCGTGACCATGGACGAGCAGATCCAGAAGGCCGTGGACTGCTACAACGCCGGCGCCACCGTGCTGCACCTGCATGTGCGCGAGCTGGATGGCAAAGGCAGCAAGCGCCTGTCCCAATTCAACACGCTGATTGCCGGCGTGCGTGCGCGCGTGCCCGAGATGATCATCCAGGTGGGCGGCTCCATCAGCTTCGCGCCGGAGACCGAAGGCGCGGCCGCCAAGTGGCTGTCCGACGACACGCGCCACATGCTGGCCGAGCTGGAGCCCGTGCCCGACCAGGTCACGGTGACCGTCAATACCTCGCAGATGAACGTGACGGAGCAGGCCGAGGACGCGGACTTCAGGGGCACCTCGCGCGAGAAGCCCGCCATCTTCGACGCCTACAAGGAGATGACCGTGCCCGCCCAGCCCGGCTGGGCCGAGGAGCACATCCGGCGCCTGTCGGCCGCCGGCATCCAGAGCGCCTTCCAGTGCTACAACATCAACAGCTTCGAGTCGGTGGAGCGGCTCATGCGCCGGGGCATCTACAAGGGCCCGCTGGTGATGAACTGGGTGGCGATTGGCGGCGGCATGGATGCGCCCAGCATCTACAGCCTGGCCAACTTCGTGCGCGCCGTGCCCGACGGCGCCGTGCTCACCGTGGAAAGCAATGTGCGCAACGTGCTTCCCGTGAACATGATGGGCATCGCCATGGGCCTGCACGCGCGCTGCGGCACCGAGGACTGCCTGTGGAACCAGTCGCGCAGCGCCAAGGCCAGCACGGTCTCCCAGATCGAACAACTGGTGCGCATCGCGCGCGAGTTCGGCCGCCCCATCGCCACGGCGCAACAGGCGCGCGCCATCAGCAAGATTGGCGTGTTCTACGACACCGCCGAAGAGACATTGGCGGCCAACGGCTTCGCGCCCAACCGCAACGGCGGCAACCAGGGATTTCTGCGCAAGACTGCCTGACGCACTAGGCCTCGCCAACCCTTCCCTGCCCCCGCCTGCGCCAGTCCGAGACGCTGGCGCCGAAAGCGGCCCGGAACCAGTGGCAAAAGCCGCTGGGCGCGGCAAACCCCAGCAGGCCCGCCACCTCGCCCAGGGGCTGGCCACCGTCTTGCAGATGGCGCAGCACCAGTTCCCTGCGGAGGGTGTCGAGCAGTGACGAGAAAGTCTGCCCCTCCGCAAGCAGGCGGCGGTGCAGCGTGCGGCGGTCCATTCCCAGCTGGCGTGCCACCTGCTGGGCCGTACAGCGGCCGCCCGGCAGCAGTGCAATGATCAGTTCCCTGCAGGCCGCCTGCATGCCTTCGCCCCGGCTGCGCAGCGCCTGCTCCAGATGGCTTCGCGCAAAGCGCGCAACGCCCGAGCCCTGCCCCTGACCGCATTCGCGCAGCAGTTGCAGATCCGCCAGGCGGCAGACCATGCCGTTGAAAGGCTGGTCAAACAAAGGGGTTACGCCGAAGAAGGCACGGTGGGCCGATGCATCGGCCGGTGCGCGGTGTACGAAGCTGACCTGCTGCGGGCGCCACTGGGCGCCGATCAGCTCGCGCAGCACGCGAAACATCACGCCCACCGCCAGCTCCATGGACTGGCGCATGGCCATGCCCGCGATGGGTACCAGGTCCTGGCGCACCAGCACCCCGGAGCCCGCGTCCTCGATGCGTACGAACATGCCCGCACTCAGCAGCTTGAGGTAGCGGCACAGCGTGTCCAGCGCCTGGCGCGGCGTGGGCTCTTGCTGCAGCACAAGGCTGATGGGGCCCAGGTGGGACAGGCTGCGCCGCGCCGCCAGGCGCAGCGCGAAATCCTGCGTTCCAGTGGTGCGCGCGGCTACCTCCAGCAGCTCGCGCACGGCATGGATGGGAATCAGCGTCTCCGGGTCGTCGAGCAGGCGCGCCGACAGTCCCGCCGCGCGCACAAGGACGGCGGGATCATGGCCCAGGCTTTTCACCAGGTCGGCATAGCCATGCAGGCTGGCACTGCGGATAAGGCCGCAAGTGACGGGCCTGCGGCCTGTGGCCACGGTGCCGAAGGCATGGAGCGCAGGGGTCTGCATGGCAGGTCCATTTCAGGGAATCAGCACCGTCGCGCCCGTGGTGCGGCGCGACTCCAGCGCCCGGTGCGCCTGGGCCGCATCGGCGAGCGCAAAGCTTTGCTGGGGCTCGCTGGCGATGCGCCCGGCCAGCACATGGTCGAACAGCTCGCGCGCCATCTCCAGCATGTGGGCGCGCGGCTGGATGTAGTGCACCATCGCGGGCCGCGTCATCCAGATCGATCCCTTGGAGGCCAGCAGCTGGGAGTCCACCACCACCGAGCCCGACGAGGTGCCGTTGCTGACCAGCCGGCCGCGCGGCTGCAGGCAGTCCAGCGAATCCATGAGCGTGTCCTTGCCCACCGAGTCATAGACCACGGGCACGCCCTTTCCGCCCGTGATCTCCATCACGCGAGCGACGGTGTTCTCGCGCGAGGTCACGATGACGTGGGCGCAGCCGTTGGCGCGCGCGGCGGCGGCCTTCTCGTCGGTGCTCACCGTGCCGATCATGGTCACGCCCAGGGCACGCGCCCACTGGCAGGCGATCAGCCCCACGCCGCCGGCCGCCGCGTGGTAGAGGATGGTTTCGCCCCCCTGCAGCGGATGGACCTGGCGGAACAGGTACTGCGCCGTCATGCCCTTCATCATCAGCGTGGCCGCCGTGCGGTCGCTGATGCCGTCGGGCAGCGGGATCAGCACCTCGGCCGGCATCACGCGCACATCGCTGTAGGCGCCCTGCGGGCCCATCAGGTAGCCCACGCGGTCGCCGGGCCGCACTTCGGTCACGCCCTCCCCCACGGCCTCGACCACGCCCACGGCGTCCGAGCCCAGGCCGTTGGGCAGGGCCAGCGGATAGCGGCCCGTGCGGAAATAGATGTCGATGAAGTTGACGGCGATGAAGCTGTGGCGCACGCGCGCCTGGCCGGGTCCGGGCGCGCCGGCCTCGGCATGCTCCAGCCTGAGCACCTCGGGGCCGCCGGTGGTATGAAAGCGTATGGCCTTTGCCATGGATTCTCCTTGTGTAGCGCCTGCGTGAGGCGCCCTGCATCAGTTGAGCCGGATGTCGAAGTTCCGGACGATCTCGGCATTGCGGTCGAACTCGGTGCGCAGGTCGGTGGACATCTGCTCCAGCGAGCGATCGCCTTCGACGGGCTCGAAGCCCGTGCCCGCATAGCGTTCGCGCACGGCCTTGCGTGCGTTGACCCGGGCCAGCGCGCCGTGGATCTTCTCCAGCAGCGGGCGTGGCGTCTGCGCCGAGGCGAACACGCCGCTCCAGTTGCTGAAATCCACCTCGGGATAGCCCAGCTCGGCCAGCGTGGGCACCTGCGGGTAGTCGGGCAGCCGGCTCTTGTAGGCCACGGCCAGCAGCCTGACCTTGCCGCCCGCGATCAGCGGCTTGGAGGTGACCGATCCGTCGAACATCAGCGGGATCTGGTTGCCCATGACCTGGGCCAGCGCGGGCGCCGAGCCCGGGAAGGCCACATGCTCCATGTCCAGGTGGGCCCTTCTGTTGAGGATGGCGCCCGCGTACTGCGAGGCCGTGCCCTGGCTGTACGAGGCGAACGACAGCGTGCCCGGGTGGGCCTTCACGTAGGCGATGGCCTCGGCCCCGTCGCGCGCGGGAAACTGCGGCGAGGCGATGAACAGCATCACCGAGCGCGCCATCTGCGCCACGGGCCGCACGTCCTTCATGGGGTCGAAGCCGACCTTGAGCACATGGGGCACCTCGGTGAGGATGTTGGTCACCGTCACCAGCAGCGTGCTGCCGTCGGCTGGCTGGGACAGCATGTGCTTGACGGCGATGGCGCCACCGGCGCCGGGCCGGTTCTCGACGATGACGGGCTGGCGTATCTCCTGCGCCAGCTGGTCGCTGATGATGCGCGCGAACACATCGATGGTGCCGCCGGGCGGCGCCGGCACGATGAGCCGGACCGGCTTGTCGCCGAAGGCGTGGGCGCCACCGGCCAGCAGCGAGGCGGCCAGGGCGATGGCAGTCCAGGGGGGCATGCGTTGCATCATGGGCTCCCGGTTCAGGCGGCCTTGCGCAGAAATCCCTGCTGGGCGCCGTTGCGGTTGGGCGCGAAGCCGTTGGCCGCCAGCGTCTCGTCCACGGTGCCGTAGAACTGGCCGATCCGGCAGATTTCCCGCGCCTGTTGCGCCGTGGCGATGGGGCGGCCGAACTCGCCTGCGATGCGCACCAGCTGCTCGATCTGCGCCACCGTGCCCATCTTGGCCGTGCGGCGCTGGTTCCAGAGGTTGTCCTCGGTGCCGCAGCGCACATGCAGGCCCATGGCGATGCCCATCATGTTCACGGGCAGCACGTTGAGCACCGAGCTTTCCACGGTGAGCACGGCGCCGTCGGGCACGGCGCGCACGAAGTTGGCCAGGCTGTAGATGCTGGGCGCATCCATGCCGCCGCCAATCGCCACCCAGTTCATCACCAGCGGGCCCTTGTAGATGCCCCGGCGCATGAGCCGCTCCACGGACTCGAAGCTGTTGATGTTGTAGCACTGGAAGGCGCTCTGGATGCCGGCGGCCGACAGGCGCCGGATGTGCTCCTCGGCCCAGCCGGGCTGGGCGGGCACGGTCATCTCCCTGTAGGCATTGAAGACGGCCGGGTCCTCCATGGAGGTGCCCCGTATGTCGCGCGCATCGAACTGCTCCAGGAAATTCATCTGCGAGGTATTGATGGTCACCGTGACCTGGTCGGGCACGGGCTCCAGCTCGGCCAGCATGTGGCGCGTGTCGTCGGACAGCCACTTGGCGGCCGCGCCGTCCGTCTCGGGAGCAAAGCTGATCGATCCGCCCACCTGGATGATCATCTCGGGCACGCGCGCACGCACGCCGGCGATCAGCTCGTTGAACTTGGACAAACGCTTGCTGCCTTTGCCATCCAGCTCGCGCACATGCAGGTGCAGCACGGTGGCGCCGGCGTTGTAGCAGTCCACGGCCTTCTGGATCTGCTCGTCCATGGTCACGGCGATCTCGCCGGGAAAGTCCGAGGGCAGCCACGAGGGCGCATAGGGCGCCGCCGTGATGATCAGGGGCTGCTGGTTTTCGGGGAACAGGTGGCCGTCGAGAAAGTTCATGGCATGTCTCCTTGTGTCGTGATCGTGGTTCAGAAGGTCGGCGTGCCGACGATGCCGGCGCGCTCCATCTTCCGGTGGCTGGGCGGGTAGTCCATGGCCGCGTAGTGCTGGGTGGCGCGGTTGTCCCAGATCGCCACGCTGCCCGCCCGCCAGCGCCAGCGCACCTGGTACTCGGGGATGGCAGCCTGGCCGATCAGGTACTGCAGCAGGCCGGAGGCGCCCTGCGTGAAGTCCTGGCCCACGCGCACATTGGCGGGCGTATGGAAATTGGTGAAATGCGTGGTGAAGCCGTTCACGAACAGCACCTTCTCGCCGGTCTCGGGATGGGTGCGGACCACGGGATGCTCGGCATCGGGGTACTGGGCCTTGAGCGCCAGCCGCCTTTCGATGGGCATGGCCGCACCGAACGTGCATTCGATGCTGTGGCGCGCGCGCAGCGGCGCGATCAGCGCCTTGACGGCGTCCGGCAGGCGTTCGTAGGCCAGCGCCATGTTGGCCCACAGGGTGTCGCCGCCCACGGGCGGGCATTCCACGCAGTGCAGCACGCAGCCCATGGGCGGCGCCTCGCGCCAGGTGGCGTCGCAGTGCCAGGAATTCTCGTAGCGGTCGTTGGGCTGCTCGGGCGTCCTGTAGATACGCACCAGGCCCGGATGCTCGGGATCGCTGCCGGCCACAGGATGGTCCTCCAGCTCGCCGAAGCGCCGCGCAAAGGCCACGTGCTCGGCGCGCGCCAGGCCCTGGTCGCGCAGGAACAGCACCTTGTGGCGCAGCAGCGCCGCCCGGATCTCCGAGAAAAGCGCGTCGTCGCGCACCGCGTCGGCCAGCCGAACGCCGAGCAATTCGGCGCCGATGGCGCATGTCATGGGCTCTATGCGCATGCCTGTCTCCTGTCATTGTTGTGAAGGCCCGTGGCGGCACGGTCCGCCCGGCGTGGGGCCGGTCTCTGCAATGTAGGAAAACCCGGTTCCGCGGACTATGCAAGCCATGCCATCCTCTTTGCATTTCGTGCCACCAGGCCACGGACTGACAGGAGGGCAAGCATGGTCACCATGGTGCGCGCGGCGGCCTTGACCCATTTTTCGGACGTCATGCGCGAACTGGGCGGCGACCCCGACAAGGCACTGCGCCAGGCCGGCCTGCGGCCCGCACTGCTGCGCGAGCAGGACCAGCTGATCGACGTGGCCATCGTCGCGCGCCTGCTGGAAGACGCGGCCCAGTCCACGGGCTGCGAGTCCCTGGGCCTGCGCATGGCCCGGCACCGCCAGCTGTCGAGCTTCGGCGCCGTGAGCCTGCTGCTGCTGCACCAGCCCACGCTGCGCCATGCGCTGGACACGCTGGTCGCGCACATGCACCTGGTCAACGAATCGCTGCTGATCCACCTGGAGGATGCAGGGGACATCGTCATCCTGCGCGAGGACTTCGTCCTGCACGGCGCCATGCGCCAGTCCGTGGAACTGGCCATGGGCGTGCTGTGGCGCATGTGCGAGGCATTGCTGCGCGAGCGCTGGCGGCCGCAGGGCGTCAGCTTCAGCCACGCGCCACCGGCCGACCTGTCCGAGCACCGCCGCATGTTCCGCTGCCGCATCACGTTCGGCGCCGAGTTCAACGGCATCGCCTGCCGCGCCGCCGACCTGGACGAGCCCAACCCGCTGGCCGATCCCGCGCTGGCGCGCTATGCGCTGCGGCTGGTGGAGGCCATGCCGGCCCACCGTGCCGCCTCCGTGGGGCACCAGGCGCGCAGGGTCATCTACCTGCTGCTGCCCTCGGGCAACGCTACCTGCGCAGGCGTGGCGCAGGGCATGGGGCGCAGCCTGCGCACGCTGCAGCGCGAACTGGACCGCGAAGGCCTGAGCTTCAGCGAGCTGCTGACCGAAGTGCGCCACGAACTGGCCCTGCGCTACCTGGACCATCCCCACTACAGCGTGGGCCAGATCGCTTCCATGCTCGGCTATGCCAGCCACAGCGCCTTCACGCGCTGGTTCGCCGCGCAATTCGGCTGCGCGCCCGAGGCCTGGCGCAGCCGCGCGCAGGGACTGCCTCGCGCCTGACGCACCGGGCGTTCCTGGCGGACCTGGCGCACTTGATCGCACTTGACGCACCACCACGGCGCACCCCGCCCCTGCACGGTGCGGCGGGCGCATTGCGGTGCACGCTGTCTGCGCACCAGACAGCGTGCACCACGGGCAGGCACCGCGCCGCGGTGCTGGCACGGCACTTGCATTGGCTGCCCTGACCCGCTGGCCCTGGCCTGCGGCCCGCAAAACACTGGATGCGCAACGCAGGACGCCAGATGAACATCGTTGTGATCGGCCACGGCATGGTGGGCCACAAATTTCTCGAGCAGCTGCATGCCCTGGGCGTGGCAGACGCGAACGTCACCGTGCTGTGCGAGGAGCCGCGCGCCGCCTACGACCGTGTTCACCTGTCGGAATTCTTCTCCGGCAAAAGCGCCGAGGACCTGAGCCTGGTGGCGCCCGGCTTCTTCGAGGCCAGCGGCTTCACGCTGCGCCTGGCGGCCAGGGCGGCAGCCGTGGAGCGGCGCGAGCGCACCGTGACCACGGCCGATGGCGAAGTCATCCCCTACGACCGGCTGGTGCTGGCCACAGGCTCGGCGCCCTTCGTGCCGCCCGTGCCGGGGCGCGACCGGCCGCACTGCTTTGTCTACCGCACCATCGAGGACCTGGAGGCCATGCAGGCATCGGCCGCGCGCTCCAGAACCGGCGTGGTGGTGGGCGGAGGCCTGCTGGGCCTGGAATGCGCCAAGGCCCTGCGCGACCTGGGCCTGGAGACCCATGTGGTCGAGTTCGCCCCGCGCCTGATGGCCGTGCAGGTGGACGACGGCGGCGGCCGCGTGCTGCGCAGCAAGATCGAGGACCTGGGCGTGCAGGTGCACACGGGCCGCAATACGCTGGAGATCACCGACGGCGCCACGGCACGCCACCGCATGGTGTTTGCCGACGGCACGCACCTGGAAACCGACATGATCGTCTTCTCCGCCGGCATCCGCCCGCGCGACGAGATCGCTCGCCAATGCGCCCTGGCCATAGGCCCGCGCGGCGGCGTGGCCGTGGACGACCATTGCCGCACCAGCGACCGCAGCGTCTACGCCATTGGCGAATGCGCCTCCTGGCGCGAGCAGACCTTCGGCCTGGTGGCACCCGGCTACGACATGGCACGCGTGGCGGCCCGCCACATTGCGGGCGAGGCCGAGGCCGCCTTCGGCGGGGCCGATCTCAGCACCAAGCTCAAGCTCATGGGCGTGGATGTGGCCAGCATCGGCGACGCCCAGGGCAAGACGCCGCGCAGCCGCAACTACCAGTTCATCGACGAGCGCAAGCAGGTCTACAAGAAGATCGTGGTCAGCGAGGACGGCCGCCAGCTGCTGGGCGCCGTGCTGGTGGGCAATGCCGATGAGTACGGCACGCTGCTGCAGATGACGCTCAACAGCATCGCCCTGCCCGAGGAGCCCGAGTTCCTCATCCTGCCCTCCAGCGACGGCAAGGCCAAGCCCGGCCTGGGCGTGGACGCCCTGCCCGACACGGCGCAGATCTGCTCGTGCAACAACGTCACCAAGGCGCAGATCTGCGCAGCCGTGGGCGAAGGCGCCTGCACCATGGCCGAGCTCAAGTCCTGCACCCAGGCCGGCGCCACCTGCGGCGGCTGCGTGCCCCTGGCCACCCAGGTCATGAAGGCCGAGATGGCCAGGCGCGGCATGGCCGTCAACAACCATGTCTGCGAGCATTTCCCGCACTCGCGCCAGGAGCTGTACCACCTGGTGCGCGTGGGCGGCATCAAGACCTTCGACGAGCTGCTGCACCGCCACGGCAAGGGCCTGGGCTGCGATGTCTGCAAGCCGCTGGCGGCCAGCATCCTGGCCTCGTGCTGGAACGAATTCGTGCTGCAGCCCCAGCTGGCCAGCCTGCAGGACAGCAACGACTACTACCTGGGCAACATCCAGAAGGACGGCAGCTACTCCGTGGTGCCGCGCATGCCCGGCGGCGAGGTCACGCCGGACGGCCTGATCGCCGTCGGCCAGGTGGCCAAGAAATACGGCCTGTACACCAAGCTCACGGGCGGTGCCCGCGTGGACCTGTTCGGCGCCCGCGTGGAGCAGCTGCCGCTGATCTGGGAGGAGCTGATCGCGGCCGGCTTTGAGTCCGGCCATGCCTACGGCAAGTCGCTGCGCACCGTCAAAAGCTGCGTGGGCTCCACCTGGTGCCGCTACGGCGTGGACGACAGCGTGGGCCTGGCCGTGCAGCTGGAAAACCGCTACAAGGGCCTGCGCGCGCCGCACAAGATCAAGTTCGGCGTCTCGGGCTGCACGCGCGAATGCGCCGAGGCCCAGGGCAAGGACGTGGGTGTGATCGCCACCGACAAGGGCTGGAACCTCTACGTCTGCGGCAACGGCGGCATGAAGCCGCGCCATGCCGAGCTGATCGCCTCCGACCTGTCCAAGGACAGGCTGCTGCAGCTCATCGACCGCTTCCTGATGTTCTACGTGCGCACGGCCGACCGCCTCCAGCGCACCAGCACCTGGCGCGAAAACCTGGAAGGCGGCCTGGACTACCTCAAGGACGTGGTGGTCAACGACAGCCTGGGCCTGGGCGCCGAACTGGAGGCCCAGATGCAGCATGTGGTGGACACCTACCAGTGCGAGTGGAAGACCGCCATCACCACGCCCGAAGTGCGCCAGCGCTTTCGCAGCTTCATCAACAGCGACCAGCCCGACGAGCACATCGTCTTCGTGCAGGAGCGCGGCCAGATCCGCCCGGCGCGCAGCGAAGAGCGCAGCGAGGCCCTGGTCTGATCCAGGCCTGATCCAGGCCCGCACCCACACCACCGACAAGGCACCGCCATGACACACCCCGCCCAAGAACAGTGGATGCCCGTCTGCGCCACCCGCGACATCGTCCCCGACACGGGGGTCTGCGCCCTGGTCGAAGGCCGGCATGTGGCGATCTTTCGCCTTGGCGAAGACCGCTTCTACGCCATAGACAACGTGGACCCGCGCTGCGGCGCCAGCGTGCTCGCGCGCGGCCTGGTCGGCAGCCTGGGCGAGCGCGTCGTCGTCGCCTCGCCCATCTACAAGCACCACTTCGACCTGGCCACCGGCGAATGCCTGGAGGCGCCCGAGCACTCCGTGCGCGTGCATGCGGTGCGCAATGAGAACGGGCAGTTGATGGTGGCGCTGCACTGAGGTCTCGGTCAGATCAGCATGGGTAGGGGTTCCCCGCGTCCCGTGATGGCGCGGTAGAACCATCGGCCTTGCATTCCACCTTTGCCGGTCGGGCATCATTGCCGCCTCGACAGATGCATGAGGGTGGATATGAACGCAGGGAATCCGGACGCCGCAGCCCACAACGCGGGCGACGAACACAGCTACGCAGATTTTCTCCACGGCCTGCAGGCCCGCTTCGAGGCCAGACTCAAGGAGGGCGGCGACCAGGTCTTCGACACCACGGCCACCGGCCTGTTCGACGACTATCTGGCCGCCCTGCCTGCCGAACTGCGCCAGCGCCATACCTGCAGCTGCTGCCAGAATTTCGTGCGCCGCTTTGGCGGCCTGGTCACCCTTGCGGCCGACGGCCGCCAGACGCCGCTGCTGTGGGGCGATGATGCGCCCGGCATCCACCGTGCCGGTGTGGCGGCCATGGCCGCCGCCGTGCGCCGCGCCACCGTGCGTGGCGTCTTCCTCGCCACCCCTGCCGTGTGGGGCCGGCCCCAGGCGGGCGGGCATCCGCACATGCACGTCACGGTGCCGCAGGCGCTGCAATTCAAGCGCACGCTGCTGACCGCAGGCCAGAAGATGGCGGAAAGGCGCGAAGACTTCAGCACCATGGAGCGCGCCCTTGGCGACTTCCACAGCGACCATGTGGCCACCGCCTTGCAGCTGCTGCGCTCCGACCAGCTCTACAGCGCCGAACGGGTGCTGGGCCAGGCCGAGTTCCTGCACCAGTTGCACACGGACCGCGCCCAGGCCAGGAGCCCGCAGGCAGCCGACAACATTCTTTGGCGCGCCATTGCCTCGGCGCCGGCCGGCTTCTGCCATCCGCGCAGCTCCATGATCGGCACGCTGCTGGAGGACATCGCGGCGGGCAAGAGCTACGCCGACGTCTCGCGCGCGTTCGCCGCAAAAATGCACCCGCTGCGCTACCAGCGCCCGCAGGCGGCACCCACCGCCGGCGGCATTGCGCAGGCAGAGAAAGTGTTCGAGCAGCTGGGCCTGGCACCTGCCCTGCCGCGCCGGATGGCCCGATTCGAGGAAGTGCCCAAGACCTGGACGCCGCGCAGGCGCGAGCCCGCCCCACGCACGGGCAGCGGTCTTTTTGCGCATGTTCTGCCCAAGGGCGCCGCACAGCCCAAGTCAGGCATGGCCACGCCCGCCATCACCATGACGCTGCAGAAATTCGTGCGCACCATCATCCCCACGGCCGAGCAGATCGAGGTACAGATCCGCGCCACGGCCAACCCCTTCATCGGCATCACCACGGCGGTGAACGAAGACGCGCCGCGCCTGTTCCAGTGGGACCATCCGTTCTCCTGGTATGTGTGGAGCGGCGGCTCCCCCGCGGCCCAGTTCGGCCTGAGTGAAGGCTGGGTCAGCGTGGCGGGTATCACCCGGCTGCCGGCCCGCTGGGACGATGATGGCGAACGCTTCAAGCACCAGGGCGACGGCATCATCTTGCTGCTGGACGGCGCGCGCGAAACCCGCAACGTGGGTGCCGCGCTGTTCCCCAGCCTGCTGCGCGCCGAGCTGCACGGCGTGCGCGCCACGGTGGAGGCGCACTCCAACGCAGTCACCATGGCCGGCCTGGCCGAAGGCTCTGCCGTGGGCATTGACCTGCGCGACCAGGGCAATGCCTATCCCGCATCGCTGCGAGTCGTCTCGAATGGATGGACCCAGGCCTACACGATCGATCGCTGGGACTGAGCGCGGCGACCTGCCCTCCCTCTCGGCAGACGCCTGCCTATGATGGCGCTCTGCCGATCCTCCGATATGCCCCTGGCGCCCTCACCATCCATGAACTACCGCATTGAAGACCACGTCCCCGCCGTCCAGGACTACATCCAGATCCGGCTGGCTGCCGGCCTGAGCCGCAAGTCGCCCGAGGCGGCCGCCATCGGCCTGAAAAACGGCCTGTTCAGCGTGGTCGTCTATGCCGATGCAACGCCGGTTGGCATAGGCCGCGTGATCGGAGACGGCGGGTGCTTCTTCGAAATCGTGGACATCGCCGTCATCCCCGAGCACCAGAAAAAGGGCCTGGGCCACCTCATCATGCAGCGCCTGATGCAGTACATCCACGGCAATGCCCTGCCCACGGCCTATGTCAGCCTCATGGCCGACCACGGCACGCCAGAGTTCTATCGCCGCTATGGGTTCGAACCCTCCCTGCTGCCCAGGAAGGCGGGCATGTCCTTGCGCATTGTTTGACTGCAGAGGCCCGATCTAGACAGAGATGAACAACAAACTGAGAGCAGCGGCAGTGATCGCCGCAGCGTTTTTGGCCGTGGCCTTCCTTGTGCCTGCGCCGAAAAGTGTGCCGCTCACCGAGCGCTATCCCGGTCCGTGGAGAACTGATTTCAGCCGAGACATCGCCATCGCGCTGGGCAAGAACCAAGCTATCGGCTGCGTGCAATTCCAATACCGGGAGAGCCGCCTGGACCCAGGCGAGTACCTTGTGTACTGCAATGATCGGGGCATGTGGAGGTCCTACCTGGTCTGGATCCCGTCGCAGAAGATCACCGGGCCGCACATGATTGATGCATCGATTCCGCCGTGATCGAAGAATCCGCACTGGCGTGCAAGATGGCGCTGCATTGAGTTCAGCCACGTCCCATGTCGGCGGCGCGGCACCATGAAATCCGCCCGACAGGGCGCCTGCCCGTGCCCGACCTGCGGGCTCAGGCGTAAAGGGACAGCAACGCCAGGCACACGATGACCACGATGGCCGCCGTGATGACCATCACCCTGAAGCCGCCGTCGCTGCTGCGCAGCAACCGCAACTCCAGCAGGGCCGCGCCCACCCGGGCCATCCAGAAACAAAGCAGTTCCACCATGGGCGCAGCATAAGCGGCCCGGCAGATCAGGTGCGGGGCGTGGAAAATGCCGGCGAGCGCCTGGGCATCGCAGGCCATCGAGATGTCGTGAAGCCCGTTACCCACAGGGAGGTTTATGGAACAGATTCGGGAACAGTCAGCTGGCAGCAGGCCAGCCACAAAGAGGAAAAGAATCCTCATGGTCTGCACAGGGAACATCTGCCGCAGCCCCACGGCCCATGGCGTGCTCGAGAAAATGGTGGCCGACGCGGGCCTGGCTGACCGCATCGAAGTGGACTCCGCAGGCACGCACGACTACCACGTGGGCGAGGCCCCCGACCGCCGCTCCCAGGCCCATGCCGCGCGGCGCGGCTATGACCTTTCGCAGCAGCGCGCGCGGCAGCTGCGGGCCGAGGACTTCACGGCATTCGACCAGGTGCTGGTGATGGATGGCGCCAACGAATCTGCAGCGCGCAGGATCTGCCCCGAGTTCGAATGGCACCGCGTACAGCGGCTGACGGACTTCTGCACCGAGCACTCCGCGCGCGAAGTGCCCGACCCCTACTACGGCGGCGACCGGGGTTTCGAGGACGTGCTGGACCTGGTGGAGGACGCCTGCGCAGGGCTGCTGGCCACGCTGGGCATGGCGCCGCGCAAGGGTTGACAAGTCACGGCACCGCTTGCGCATGCGAACCACGGCCAGCCTAGTGCGGGAGTCAGGATCTTCACTGCGTCCAATGCGCTGGTGTTTCTGGCCCTGGCCGGCGTTTGGCAGTTACATCGGCCTGGCCTACATGGCCTACATGGCCTACATGGCCTATCTGGCCTTTGCCATCGCGCTGCTGTGCGACATCGCATTCAACCGGGCACGCGTGTGCACACGGGCCATCAACGGCCTTGCATCGTCTTTTGGTTCGGCATTCGAAGTCTTGCCTTGTTGAGCCCAAGGCCCTACCTGCCCCGGCAACTGCCCCGATCACAGCAGCGGCACGGCCTCCATAGCCCTGCCCACCCGCCACCACAATCCACCCCTGCCCGCACGCTTGGCCGCGTGGGCACCGAAGGTGCGCGCATGCTGCTGCAATGGATGCGCGCAGAGGCCGGGGAATCGCCAAGCCTGGATCTGGGTTATGAGCTGGTGGTGCGACAAAGCAATTGACTGGCAGATGCCTGGCTATCCATTCGGATATTGAGATAGAGTTCGGCGGCTTGGCCATTCCCGCCCAAGCCACTCTTCTCCACTGCGCCTGCGCAATGGAGATTTTTCATTTCAATCCATCTTCAAAGAACATGAACACCATTGCATTGGGAGGACGCCTGCGGCCGCAAGGCGCAATCCGGACTCGCCGGATCATGGCCGCCTTGCTGGCTGCGAGCGCTGTACTGTGTGTGCCGAACGGAGTATCGGCGGCCGAGAACGATGCACTATCTGCCTCTCTGGCTGCATTCGGTGATGCCGCTGCGGCAAGACGCCTGGAGGACCAGATCGCGGATCTTGTGAAAAAGCGCAATCAGGCGGGCCTGACCAAGCTGGTGGGGCAGATCGCGCAGAACGACGGGGCTTTCATGGAAAAGATGGACAGCCTGACGCAGGCCAAAAATCGGGTTCCTGATCCTGAAATGACCAGGATTGCCATGGCCCTGGGCCCTTGCCACCATGCCGGTTTTCTTCTCAGGAAAATGGCCTTCACCCTTGCCGATGGTCAGGCAAAGCCCATCATTCGCAATGGGGTGATCATGATTGACGGCACGCACATGGACGATATGTATGCCGAGCAAATGTCGCGCTGTGAAAGGCTGGCCAAGCAGCCCATGCGGAAAATCAAGATAGGTTCCATGTGCTCCGTCAATGGCTCGGGCTGCGACGAGGATCCGGATATGGATTGAAGAGGCCGAGCGCTGAAAAACAAAAGCAAGAAGAGAAAAGGCCGGGTCTGCCGCCCGGCCTTTGGTGACCGCCCCGGCGGTGACTTTTGGCTCGGCATTCGAGGTCTTGCCTTGTTGAGCCCACGGCCCCACCTGCCCCGGCAACTGCCCCGATCACAACGGCGGCATAGCCCCCAAGTCCCTACCCGCCCGCCAGCACAATCCGCCCCTTGCCCGCGCGCTTGGCCGCGTACATGGCCTCGTCGGCGCGCTGCAGGAGCTGGGTGGCATCTTCCCGGGAGGCATTGAGGGCGATGCCCATGCTGGCGCCGACCTGCACGGTGGCGCCGCTGTGCAGGCGGATGGGCTGGCGTATGGAGGCCAGGCAGCGCTGCATGATCTGCCGGGCGTCGTCGGCCGAGGCCAGTTCGTCCAGCAGCAGCACGAATTCGTCTCCGCCCAGGCGGGCGACGCAGTCGGTTTCGCGGGCCTGGGTGGTGAGGCGGCGGGCGATGATGCGCAGCACTTCATCGCCGGCGTCGTGGCCTTCGGTGTCGTTGACTTGCTTGAAGCCGTCCAGGTCCATGAAGCAGACGGCCAGCTGGCCGGGGCCGCTGGCCTGGGCCAGCGCGCGCTGCAGCCGCGCCTGCAGCGCGCGGCGGTTGGCCAGGCCGGTCAGCACGTCGTGCAATGCCTGGTGCTGGGCCGCCTGCTCGCCGCGCTTGAGGGCGTCGATGTCCACGAAGACCCATATCGATTCGCCATCGGCCAGGCCTGCGCCGCTGACATCGACCCAGAGCAGGCTGCCATCGCTGGTCTGCAGCTGCATCTGGGCGTGGCATTTGCCGCTGGAGCGCAGTGCGCCATAGGCCAGTTCGCCGGAGCGTTCGTAGGTTTCCTCGTCCGGGTAGAGGATGCGCGCCGAGTGGTCCAGCAGCTCGCCGGCCGGGCGCTTGAGCATGCGCTGCAGGGCCTGGTTGGTCCACAGCAGCCGGCGCTCGCGCAGGCGGGCGATGCCGATGAGGTCGTTGTCCATGAACAGTTCCTGCTGGCGCAGCAGCTCGGCGAGCCGGATGCGCGCCACGCGTTCGCGCTGCTGCAGCAGATAGAGGCTGACCGAGCCCAGCGCGATCAGCGCGATGCTCAGGCCCGTGAGCGCCCAGGCACGCCAGGCCGATGCACGCCACCCCGCCAGGTAGCTTTCCGTGCCCAGGCCGGTGAAGACGGTCAGCGGATAGCCGGCCAGGCGCTGGTAGGCCGTGATGCGCTCCACCCCATCAAGCAGCGTGGGCGTGATGTACCAGCCAAGCTCCCGGTCATCGGCCAGGGCCCGGTGGTACTCGTCCGAGACTTCCGAGCCGCCGATGCCGGCCATGGGCTGGGGGTCGCCTGCCGCGTAGCGGGCCACCAGCAGATCCTTGTCCGAACGCAGCGCAATGGCGCTGTCGGGGCCGAAGGCCTGGCGGCGGAACAGCGACTGGAAATGCTCGGCCGCGACGACCGCGTAGACGATGCCCTGGAAATCCCCGTCGCCGGATTGCAGCCGCCGCGCCAGCACGATGGCCCATTTCTTGAAGGAGTGGCTGACCAGCGGGTCGGAGACCACCATGCGGTCGGTGTTGCGCGCCCGGTCGAAGTAGCCTCGCTCGGCCACGGAGAATGCCGGCTCCTCCTCGTTCGCACTCTGCAGGACCTGGCCATTGGCGTCGGTGACGCGCAGCGCCGTGACGAAGGGAACGAGGGCGCGCTGCTCCTGCAGGATTTCATAGAGGGCCAGCGCCGCCACGTCCGCGCCTTCCAGACTCCGGCTGCGGTAGCGGCCCGCGACGGTGGCCAGGGCGTTGTCCACCAGCCGCATCTCGGCGTTCAGCTCCAGGCTCAGGCTGCGGGCCTGGTTCCGGGTGACGGCCACGCCCAGGTCCAGGTCGGCCTGGTGGTTGGCACGCAGGCTCAACCAGGTGGCCAGGCCCAGCAGGCCGGCCACCAGCAGGTTGCCGAGCACCAGGCGCAGGAGCACCTTGTCGGAAAGAAGCCTCTTCATGGCGCCGGGTGTCCCTTTCCTACTTGCTGGATGGGCATCGGGGTGGATGGACCGGCCCATTTTTAGCACAAGGCAGGAGCACTCCATGCCAGGTCGCACGCCATGGCAGCGGCGCCTTTCGGCGCTGCGCCCGGCCCCTCTCAGGGCATGCGCCAGCTCAGGCCCGCGTACACGGCCCGGCCATCTCCGGGAAAGTAGTAGGCACCGTCCACGCCGCGCACATTGGCCTGTACGGCCGTGGTCGCGGCATAGCGCCGGTCGGTCAGGTTGCGGCCTTCGACGAACCAGCTCCAGCCATCGCCCAGCGTCCCGCTCAAGCGCAGGTTGAGCAGGGCATAGCCATCGGAGGCCACGGTGTTGGCATGGTCCACCCAGGTGCGCGAGGGCAGCCACTCCAGGCCGGGCGCGACCGTGACCTGCTGCGTGGCCTTCCACTGCAGCTCGGCCCGCAACAGGTGCGGTGGAATGCCGGCCAGGCGGCGGCGGCCGTAGACGGCGTCGTTGTCAAAGCGCAGGTCGCTGTAGAGGTACTGGGTGCGCAGCGACCAGCGCGGCGCAAGCCGTGCCTGCATGGACAGCTCCAGCCCCTGGTGGATGGTGCGGTCGGCATTGGTGGTGCCCAGGGCCGCGCCGCTGGCGTCGGTCAGCGCCAGCAGTTCGCGGCGCACGCGCGAGTGGTAGATGGCGGCGTCCCAGGCCAGGGCCTCGCCGTGGCCGCGCCAGCCGGCCTCCACCGTGGTTGCGCTTTGCGCGCGCCCCAGCGGCAGCGAAGGCTGGTAGACCAGCTCGCCAATGGGCGGTGCCTCGAAGCTGCCGCTGATGTTGGCGTACCACTGCGACGTGGGCGTGGCCGCGAACAGCAGGCCCAGCTTGGGCGAGGTGTGGCTGAAATCCACGTCGTAGCTGGAGGCGGGCGCCAGCAGATTGTCCTGGCGGCGCTGGGCGCGCACGAACTGCAGGCCGGCCTGCAGCGTCCAGCGGGTGCTCAGGCCATGGCTGTATTCGCCATAGACCACGTCCTGCTGCGCCTTCACGCGCGTGCGCCCCGTGGACGTGCCGGCCGCGCCGCCCGCATTGGTGTAGCGCCATTCATCGCCATCGAGCTGCGCGCTGGAAAAGCCCAGCACCAGCCTGCGCGTGAGGCCACCGCCCTGCCCCAACTCGGCCACCAGGCGCGAGTCCAGGCCCGTGTCGCGCATGTCCTGCTGGACGATGCCCATGGTCATGGGGTGGAAGCGGTCGCGCTGCGCCGCGAACAGCGAAGTGGTCCAGCGCAGGCCTTCGCGCGGCTGCCAGTCCATGCGCAGGGCGCCGCGCGTCTGGCGATAGTTGTTGCCGGCGTCCTGCGCCACATAGCCGGGCGCGGCCTGGCGCGGATTGGCCAGCATGGCCGCGCGCGTGAGGCTTCCGGGCATTTGCATGTCGGCATCCACATGGGACAGGAAGGCGCGCAGCTCCAGCGTATCGGTGAGCTGCAGGCCCACATTGCCGGACAGGCGCTGCGTGCGCCAGGCCGACTGTTCGCGCCAGCCGTCCTGCTCGCTGCGGCCGATGTTCAGAAGGCCATCCACCCGCTCGCCACGGCCCGCCAGCTGGGCCTGTGCCTGCCGCTGGCCGAACGATCCGGCCTGCAGCCGCAGCGATGCGGCAGGCGCCGTCAACCCGGTCGGCGAGACAAAGTTGATCGCGCCGCCCAGGCTGCTGGCGCCGTATTCCAGCGCATTGGCGCCACGCCAGACCTCGACATGCTGGGCCGCCATGGGGTCGATGGACTGGAAGTCCGCCGCGCCATCGGCCTGGTTCAGCGGTATGCCGTCCTGGTACAGCTGTATGCCGCGCATCAGATAGCCGCGCTGCACGCCCGAGCCCCGGATGGACAGCCGCGTCTCGGGGCCGTGGCGCGTCTGTGCGAGCACGCCCGGCGCGTAGGCCAGTGCATCGGCGGCGGTGCTGGCACGCCCGGCCGCGTAGCTGGCTGCATCGATGACGGCCGTGCCGCCTGCGCGCTGCGACAGCTCATCGCGCGCAGCCTGCACGGCCTGGGCGGCGCGGGCCTCGGGCGTGGCGGCGGCGCCGCGGGCGCGCACCTCCACATCCGCAAGAACAGGTTCTGCCTGGGCCAGGGCGGAGGATGCGGCGCAAAGGCCTGCGGCGCCGGCCAGAGAAAGTGCAAAGCTCTTCATGCCGCCCCCAGGATCTGGCGCAGATCGGCCGCGCAGTCCTGCGCGTCCTGCTCATGGCGGAATGCCACGCGCAGCCGGCCCTCGGGATCGAAGACATAGGTGATGGCCGAGTGGTCCATGGTGTAGGACGCCCCCGTGGGCACCTTCTTGTAGAAGACCTTGAACTCCCTGGCGACCTCGGCCGTCTGCGCCTCGTCACCGCGCAGCGCGACAAAGCCGGGGTCAAAGGCACTCACATAGGCCTTGAGCACCTGGGCCGTATCGCGCTCGGGATCGATGGTGATGAAGGCCACGGCCAGGCGGGCACCGTCGGCACCCAGAAGCTCGCGTATTTCCAGCGCGCGCGTCAGCGCCGTGGGGCAGACATCGGGGCATTGGGTGAAGCCGAAAAAGACCATCAGGGCCTGGCCCTTGAAGTCGGCCAGCGTGCGCTCGCGCCCATCGGCATCGCGCAGGCGGAAGTCCCGGCCGTACTGCGCGCCGGTCAGGTCGATGCCCTTGAACGGCACGGTGGCGGGCTTGCAGCCGGCCAGCAGCGCCAGTGCGGCCAGGCCGCCGCCAAGACAGGCACGGCGAGACAGGGCAACGCAAGCAACGGATGGGAGGGTCGAAGAAAAATCGGCGGCGCGCTGCGGCGCCGCATGGCAATCGGAACGGAACATGGCATCCCTGCATGGAATCTTGGCGAAGCCGCACCGCCAAGACTGCGCCCGGCCGGTGCGGCAATGTTCTGAGACAGGCCAGCGGCCAGACAGCGCGGGACAGCGCTGCACAGCAGCCGAGGGCTCAGGCGATCAGCAGCAGCAAGGGAGGCCCACGCGGCGGCAGCGGCGCGCCGACCAGGGAGGCAATGCGGGCAGAGACGATGGCCTGCAGCGCGCGGCCCAGCGGCTGCGGTTGCGCCCAGGAGGGGGAGACATGCGCGGGCGGCGGCGTCACCGCCAGGCACAGCGGGCAGTCCAGCGAATGCTGGGCAGACACCGCCTGCCCTTCTTCACCGTTGACCACGACCAGCTTGACGCTGCCGCCAGCCGTGCAGACCAGCTCCATGGCCTGCGGGTGCACCAGGGGCGATGCAGTGGCCAAGCCCAGCGTCAACGCGAACCACGCCATGACCAGGCGGGCCAGTGAGACGGAGTTGCGCAGGGCGTGCATGGCTGGGGATTATGGGGCTGAGATGCCGGATATGCGTGGTATCCGTAGCCGCCTGCCCGCATGCGCCATCCCATAATCGCCTTTTCCCCAAGCAGTGACCGCCATGTCGAAACTCCATGTTGTGCAGCAGGGCCAAGGCCCGGCCCTCGTTCTGAGCCACGCGCTCGGTTGTGACCTCCAGATGTGGGACGGCGTTGCCCAGGCGCTGGAAGACCGCTTCACCGTGGTGCGCTACGACCACCGGGGCCACGGCCGCTCGCCCGCCATCGGCGAGGCCTTCGACATGAACGACCTGGCAGACGACGCAGCCGGCGTGATCGAGGCGCTGGGCCAGGGGCCGGTGCACTTCGTGGGCCTGTCCATGGGCGGCATGACGGCCCAGGCCCTGGCCGTGCGCCATCCGGCGCTGGTGCGCAGCATCACCATCGCCAATTCGGCCAGCTACTACGACGAGGCCGCGCGCGCAGGCTGGCAGGCGCGCATTGCCACCGTGCACGACCAGGGCGTGGCGGTGATTGCCGACGGCGCCATGCAGCGCTGGTTCACCCCCGAGTTCCGCACCGGGCAGGCGGCCCGCGTGGCCTCCTTGCGCGCAGGGCTGGAGGCTTTGGCGGCCAAGCCCTATGCGGCCGCCTGTGCGGCCGTGGGCGGCATCGATTTTCGCGAGAGCAATCGGCGCATCGCCTGCCCCGCGCTGCTCATTGCGGGCAGTCGCGATGAGGCCACGCCGCCTGCCCTGTCCGAGGACATGCAGGCGCAGATTCCGGGCGCGCAGCTGGTGTCGCTGCCCGCCGCGCATTTGAGTGCCGTGGAAATGCCCGTGGAGTTTGCGCAGTTGGTGAGCGACTTTGTCGCGCAGGTCCGCTAGATCTGCAGTCCCACCCGGGCGGGATGGGGGCTGAGCGAAGTCGCTATCGTGGAGGAGATCACGGAGGGCACCACGGCCGGCACCAGGGCCGGCATTACGGCCGGCAGATCAACTCCGCCACGTCCATCAGCAGGGCTTCATCGATCTGCTCGCGCAGGTCCACCGCCAGCCTGCGCCGGTAGAACACGCCCAGGTCCAGCCCCACGCCCAGCGCGCGGATCTGCACGTCGCCCGCGCGCTCGTGCCGGGCGATGACCTGGCGCAGGTGCTGGTCCAGGTAGTGCTCGTCGTTGGCCTGGTGCGTGGCCGTGTCCATGGGGCAGCCGTCCGAGATGACGAGCAGGATGCGGCGCTGCGCGGGCCGCGCCAGCAGCCGCTCGCAGGCCCATTCCACGGCCTCGCCGTCCACGCCCTCGCGAAAGAGGTCGGGCCTGCGCAGCGCGGCAATGCCGTGGCGGGCGTGGCGCCAGGGTTTGGCGGCGTCCTTGAAGACGATGTGCAGCCGCTCGTTGAGCCGGCCCGGGATGTGGGGCTGGCCAGCGCGCTGCCAGTCGCGGCGGGCGCGGCCGCCGTTCCAGGCCTGGGTGGAAAAGCCCAGCACGTCCACCGGCACGCCGGCCATGGACAGCGCGCGGCCCAGCAGGTCCACCAGCAGGGACAGCGGGCGCGCATGCGCCTTCATCGAGCCCGAGCAGTCCAGCAGGAGGGCCACGGCCGCATCGCTGACGGGGCGCGGCAGCTCGTTCCTGAAGATGACGCGCTGCTGCGGATCGCTGACCAGTTGCGCCAGCCGGCTTGCATCCAGGTGCCCATCCTCCAGGCCGAACTGCCAGCCGTCGTGGCGCGGCACGGCCAGGCGCTGCTGCAGGTGGCGGGCCAGCCGGCCCGCGTGCAAGCCGCTGCGCGCCAGTTCCTCATCCATCTGCCCGCGGAACTCGGCCAGTTGCGCGGCGCGGATCAGCTCGGCCGCCTGCGCCTCGCGGTCGTAGGCGCGCGTGAACACGCGGTAGCTGTGGGCCGAGCCGGCCCAGGCGCGGCTGTCGCCGCTGAGCGCCACGGGCGGCGCATCCAGGCTTTGCGATTCAAAGTGCAGCGGCAGCGCGAAGCTGCCGCGCCGGCGCGGCCCGCCAGCGCCGCGCGGCGCCTCTTCCTGGGCTGACCGCACGGCCTGGCCCACCCAGCGGCTGATGGCCAGGGCCGGCGCAATGAAGGCCTGCTGGTCCTGCCGGCGGCGGCGCAGCAGGGCCCACTGCGCGCCCAGTTGGGCCGACAGGCCGGCGCGCGTGGCCTCGGCCAGGTCGGCCAGGGCATCGGGCGGCTCATGGCCGCTCAGGCGGCTCCAGGCGGTCAGCGCCACGGTGAACAGCAGGATGCCCAGGCTGCTTTCGGTCAGGCCCGAATCGGCAAAGGCCTGGCTCCAGTGCACAAAGCGCGCATGCAGGTTGGCACGTGCGCCCGGCCATTCCTCGGGCGCCAGGCTTTCCACGCGCAACTGCTCCAGCAGCTCGAACACCAGCCGCTCGACCGGGTCGCCGGGCAGGTGGCGCGCGTGCAGCGCGGCATCGCTCAGGCGCAGGCGCAGGCTGGCACCGTCGAGCAGGCCGCGCTGGTCGGCCAATCGGGCCGGCACATCGGATTGGTGGGCCGCTGCCAGCACCACGGGCGCCGTGCCCCGGTACAGCGTCTGCCCGCTCCATTGCAGCGAGGCATCGCCCGCCATGGCGCGCAGCAGCGCGCCGCCCCAGGCCTCCATGCGCGCCAGCGAGGGGGATGCCTCAGCAGGCATGGGCGGGCTCGTCGCGCAGCGCCAGTTCCTGGCCGAAGCAGCGCTGGAAATACTCGGCCACGATGGCCCGCTCGGCCGGCTCGCACTTGTTGAGGAAGGACAGCTCGAAGGCCAGCCGCAGGTCATGGAAGATCTGCGCGTTCTCGGCCCAGGTGATGACGGTGCGCGGCGACATCAACAGCGACAGGTCGCCCACCGCAAAGCCCTTGCGCGTGAGCGCGGCCAGCGCCACCATGGCGGCCACCTGCTCGCGCCCCTGCGGCGTGGCCAACTGCGGCACGCGCGCCAGCACGATGGCGGCTTCCTCGGCCGGTGCCAGGTAGTCCAGGCTGGTGACCAGGTTCCAGCGGTCGAGCTGGGCGTGGTTGAGCATCTGCGTGCCGTGGTACAGGCCGCTGAGGTTGCCCTGGCCCAGTGTGTTCATGGTGGCGAAGAGGCGGAACTGCGCATGCGGCTGGAGCACGCGCTTTTGGTCCAGCAGGGTGAAGCTGCCCTCGCGTTCGAGCACGCGCTGGATGACGAACATCACGTCGGGCCGGCCCGCGTCGTATTCATCGAAGACCAGGGCCACGGGCCGCTGCAGCGCCCAGGGCAGGATGCCTTCCTGGAACTGCGTGACCTGGCGGCCCTCCTGCAGCACGATGGCGTCCTTGCCCACCAGGTCCAGCCGGCTGATGTGGCCGTCGAGGTTGACGCGCACGCAGGGCCAGTTCAGCCGCGCCGCCACCTGCTCGATATGGGTGGACTTGCCCGTGCCGTGCAGCCCCTGGATGACCACGCGCCGGTTGTGCGCAAAGCCGGCCAGGATGGCCAGCGTGGCCTGCGGGTTGAAGCGGTAGGCCGGGTCCACGGCCGGCACATGCTCGCTGCGTTCGGCAAAGGCCGGCACCTGCATGTCGGTGTCCAGGCCGAAGGTCTCGCGCACGCCAAGCGTGCGCGTGGGATGCATCAGGGTCAGCTCAGTCATCGTCAGGGGCTCCCGGGGGGACTTCGTCGTTGATGCGCGCAATCGCCTCGGCCGCCGCGCGCAGTTGGGGAAGAAAGGACAGCGCCCGTTCGCGCGTGAAACGCATGATGGGCGCCTGCACGGCCAGCCCCATGTTCGAGGGGCCGCCCTGGATGGAGGGCACGAGCACGCCCAGGCACAGCAGGCCGGGCAGGAATTCCTCGTTGTCGAAGGCATGGCCCTGGGCGCGCACCTGGTCCAGTTCGGCGTCCAGCGCGTCAAAGGCCGTCAGCGTGTTGGCCGTGAAGCCTTCCAGCGGCACGGCCGACAGCAGCCGCCTGCGCTGCGCGGGCGCCATCTGGCTCAGGAACAGCTTGCCCGTGGCCGAGCAATGGGCTGGCACGCGCGAGCCCGGGTGCAGATAAAAGCGCAGCGGCGCGGGCGTCTCCACCCGGTCCAGGTAGAGCACCTCGCTGCCCGAGAAGGCGGTGATGTTGCAGCTCTCGCCGATGTCGCGCACCAGCTGGGCCAGCACCGCGTGGCGTGCGCCGTGCGTGGTGTTGTTGAGCAGCACGCTCTCGGCCAGCCGCATCAGGCGCCGGCCCGTGCCGTAGTGCCGGCCATTGCCCTCGCGCTGCAGGATGCCCGCGCCCTCGAGCTGCTGGAGCATGCGGTGCATGGTGGGCTTGGGCAGGCCTGTCTCCTCGACCATGGTCTGCAGCGTGAAGGGCTCGTTCTTCTGGGCAATGGCCTCCAGCAGGGCGAACAGCCGCAGGTTGGGCGTGTCGCCATCGATACGGGCAGGGATGGGGTCACGGGTGTTCATGGTGTTGGTCATCATATGTTTTTCAATTTTTCGAGTCAATTTGTTCCGAAAAAAGAAATTTGTTTGACATCCAGGCGAAGTCAGTCCTAGACTTGCGCCGTAATTTCTTTTTTCGGAACATTAAGTTCCATTTTCAAGGAGACAACATGACTGCAGCCAACAATCGTACGGTGGTCGAAGGCGTCCAGAAGATGACCCCTTCCGAAGCCTTTGTGGAGACCTGCGTTGCCAACGGCGTCACGGAGATGTTCGGCATCATGGGCTCGGCCTTCATGGATGCCATGGACATCTTTGCGCCCGCCGGCATCCGCCTGATCCCCGTGGTGCACGAGCAGGGCGCCGCCCACATGGCCGACGGCTATGCGCGCGTCTCGGGCCGCCACGGCGTGGTGATCGGCCAGAACGGCCCCGGCATCAGCAACTGCGTGACCGCCATCGCGGCCGCCTACTGGGCCCACAGCCCCGTGGTCATGATCACGCCCGAGACCGGCACCATGGGCATGGGCCTGGGGGGCTTCCAGGAAGCCAACCAGCTGCCCATGTTCCAGGAGTTCACCAAGTACCAGGGCCATGTCTGCAACCCCAAGCGCATGGCCGAGTTCACGGCCCGCTGCTTTGACCGCGCCATCTCCGAGATGGGCCCCACCCAGCTGAACATTCCGCGCGACTATTTCTACGGCGAAGTGCAGTGCGAAATCCCCAAGCCCATGCGCGTGGAGCGCGGCTCGGGCGGCGAAAACAGCCTGCAGGCCGCCACGGAACTGCTGGCCACGGCCAAGTTCCCCGTGATCCTGGCCGGCGGCGGCGTGGTCATGGGCGATGCGGTCGAGGAGTGCAGGCAACTGGCCGAGCGCCTGGGCGCACCCGTGGTCACGGGCTACCTGCGCAATGACGCCTTCCCCGCCAAGCACCCGCTGTGGGCCGGCCCGCTCGGCTACCAGGGCTCCAAGGCCGCGATGAAGCTCATCGCCCAGGCCGACGTGGTGATCGCGCTGGGCTCGCGCATGGGCCCCTTCGGCACCCTGCCCCAGCACGGCATGGACTACTGGCCCAAGAACGCCAAGATCATCCAGGTCGAGGCCGACCACACCAACCTGGGCCTGGTCAAGAAGATCTCGGTGGGCATCCACGGCGACGCCAAGGCCGTGGCACGCGAGCTGGGCCGCCGCCTGCAGGGCCAGACCCTGGCCTGCGACGCCACCAAGGCCGCGCGCGCCGACACCATCGCCACCGAAAAGGCGGCCTGGGAGAAGGAGCTGGACGAGTGGACGCATGAGCGCGACCCCTACAGCCTGGACATGATCGAAGAGGCCAAGGGCGAGCGCACGCCCACGGGCGGCAAGTACCTGCACCCGCGCCAGGTGCTGCGCGAGCTGGAGAAGGCCATGCCGCCGCGCGTGATGGTCTCCACCGACATCGGCAACATCAACTCCGTGGCCAACAGCTACCTGCGCTTCGACGAGCCGCGCAGCTTCTTCGCGCCCATGAGCTTCGGCAACTGCGGCTATGCCCTGCCCACCATCATCGGCGCCAAGTGCGCGGCGCCCGACCGCCCGGCCATCGCCTACGCCGGCGACGGCGCCTGGGGCATGAGCATGGTGGAGATCATGACCGCCGTGCGCCATGACATTCCCGTCACGGCCGTGGTCTTCCACAACCGCCAGTGGGGCGCCGAGAAGAAGAACCAGGTGGACTTCTACAACCGCCGCTTCGTGGCCGGCGAGCTGGAAAGCGAAAGCTTCGCGGCCATTGCCAGCGCCATGGGCGCCGAGAGCATCGTGGTCGACCAGATCGAGGACGTGGGCCCGGCGCTGCAAAAGGCCATCGACCTGCAGATGAACCACGGCAAGACCTGCGTGATCGAGGTGATGTGCACGCGCGAACTGGGCGACCCGTTCCGCCGCGATGCGCTGGCCAAGCCCGTGCGCTTCCTCGAAAAGTACAAAGATTTTGTCTGAAGCTGTCTGACACCCCCTGAGGCGCTGCGCGCCTTCCCCCTCTCTACCCGCTGCGCGGGGGAGGGGGACGACACCCTCGGTGCGGGGCGGCCCTTCCTCGGTGTCCCTGGGATGGGCCGCGCCGGTTTCATGCGCCTGGGTGAAGCGCAAGGCCCTCGAAAGCCGATTCCCAGATTCCCTGCGTTGCTCGCGCCGGGCCCTGTACTTTCCCGCAGGAGCTTTCATGGTCCCCCCACTTTCACTCGCCGTGGCCGCCGACGATGCGCCCGCCACGCACCGCCCCCATCTCCAGCACTTGCTCGACCAAGCCAAGGCGCAAGGCCCCATTCCGGTGGCCGTGGCCTATCCCTGTGATGCAGGTTCTCTGCAAGCCGCCATGCAGGCCGCGCAGGCGGGCCTGATCACGCCGCTGCTGGTGGGCCCCGAGGCACGCATCCGGGCTTCGGCCCAGGCAGCCGGGCTGGATCTGGCGGGCGCGTCCATCCATTCCACCGCCGACGATCCGCGCGCGGCGGCGGCCCAGGCGGCGGCGCTGTGCGGCAGCGGCCAAGCCCGCGCGCTGATGAAGGGCAGCCTGCACAGCGACGAGTTGCTGGGCGCTGCCGTGGCGCGCGAGGCCGGCCTGCGCGGCAGCCGCCGCGCCAGCCATGTGTTCGTGATGGACCTGCCGGGCTTCGAGCGCCCGCTGCTGATGACCGATTGCGTGGTCAACATCTTCCCCACGCTGATGGACAAGCGCGACATTGCGCAGAACGCCATCGACCTGGCCCGTGCCATCGGCATTGCCCGGCCGCGCGTGGCCGTGCTCTCGGCGGTGGAGACCGTCAACCCCGCCATTCCCGGCACCATCGACGCGGCCGCGCTGTGCAAGATGGCCGACCGGGGGCAGATCAGCGGCGCCATCCTCGACGGGCCGCTGGCCTACGACAACGCCATCTCGCTGCGCTCGGCGCATCACAAGGGCATCGTCTCCGATGTGGCCGGCCAGCCCGACGTGCTGCTGGTGCCCAGCCTGGAGGCCGGCAACATGATCTACAAGCAGCTGGTCTACATGGCCGATGCCGAGTGCGCGGGCCTGGTGCTGGGCATTCGCGTGCCCATCGTGCTGACCAGCCGTTCGGACTCGGTGGCCAGCCGCATCGCGTCCTGCGCGCTGGCGGTTCTGGCCGATGCGGCGGGCGGCAAGGAGCAGCCATGAGCCAGGTTCAAGCCCCGTTGGCAGCACAGCCGCCCGTGCCGCGCATGCTGCAATGGCTGAAGCTCCTGCCCGGCACAGGCCTGTCGGGCGTGATTGCGCTGGCAGCCACCTTCGTCTCCACGCTGCATGGCGGGCCGCAACTGCTGTTCGCGCTGTTCTTCGGTGTGGCCTTCCACTTCCTGAGCCAGGACGCGCGCGCCAAGCCGGGCATCGAGTTCTGTGCACGCGGCGTGCTGCGGCTGGGCGTGGGCCTGCTGGGCGCGCGCATCACGGCCACGCAGATCGCGGGCCTGGGCTGGACCACGGCGCTGATCGTCATCGCCGCCGTGGTCACCACGCTGCTGTGCGGCACGCTGCTGGGCCGGCGCCTGGGCCTGACGCGGCCGCAGGGCGTGCTGTCGGGCGGCGCGGTGGCCATCTGTGGCGCCTCGGCGGCGCTGGCCATCTCCTCGGTGCTGCCGCGCGACAAGGACAGCGACCGCTTCACGCTCACCGTGGTGGTCACGGTCACCGTGCTGTCCACGGCCGCCATGGTGCTGTACCCGCTGGTGGCGCGCGCCCTGCACCTGCCGCCCGAGCTGGCGGGCCTGTTCATCGGCGGCACCATCCACGATGTGGCCCAGGTGGTGGGCGCGGGCTACACCATCGACCAGGCCACGGGGGACTACGCCACCATCGTCAAGCTGTTCCGCGTGTCCATGCTGGCCGTGGTGGTGGTCATGGTCTCAGCCCTGTTCAAGCGCCAGCGCGAGGCTGCGGCCGAGCAGCACCACGGCAAGAAGCCGGGCCTGGTGCCCTGGTTCCTGTGGGTGTTCGTCGCGCTGGTGGCCATCAACTCGCTGGGCTGGGTGCCGCCGGGGCTGCAGCACCAGTTGAGCGACCTGTCGCGCAACTGCCTGGTGCTGGCCATTGCGGCCCTGGGCCTGAAGACCTCGTTCCAGCAACTGGCCCAGGCCGGCTGGCGGCCTTTTGCACTGCTGGTGGTGGAGACGCTGTGGATGGCAGCCTTCGTGCTGATCGCCATCGAGTTCGAGATGCGGTGAACCCAGGCGCAACACGGCAGTTTTCCAGGGCCCGCCATGCGCGGGCCCTTCTCATTTCTCATGGAACCGGCGCATTTGATGTTCGCGCATTGAGGTGATACATTTGCACACAATTTTTTGACCCACATCAACGCCCGACACGAGCCGTGAACGTTCTTCGCAAGCAAACCGGCAGATTCCGCAGAAGGACTGCCATCCAGGTCCTCGCCCTCCTGCGCAGGCAACAACCCCTGCAAGCTGCCTTGCTGCGGCTGCTTCCGTGCCTGCTGCTGCTGGCCGGCTGCGCCGTGCTGCTGGACTCCCTGGTGCCCATCCCGCTGTGGGCCGTCGCCGGCCTGACGGGGGTCATGGCGGGCTACATCGCCCACAACTGCCAGGCGTTTGTTGCATCCCAGCGCAGGAAGTCCATGCTGCGCCATCTCGCGCGCTGCTGCCTGCTGCACGCCCAATGAAACACGGGCGCCCGGGTCGTCAGGCACCGCTGCTGGCATAGGCCGTCAGCGCCTGCGCGACCGCCTTGAACACCACGGCGCAGCGCTCGCTCTTGCGCAGGTCCTCATGCATGGCCACCCAGGTATCGAGCTTCCATGAGAATGCCTGCGGCAGCACCCGCACCAGGCCAGGGTCCCTGGCCGCCAGCGCCGACTGGCAGATGCCGATGCCAAAGCCAGCGCGGATGGCGCCCAGCTGTGCCAGGTCGCTGTCCGAGCTCAGCGCCATGGCCTCGCGCGTGAACATCGGAAACTGCTGCTGAAACCTGCGGATGAAGGCGTTCTCATGGTCGAAGCCGATCAGCGAGTGCCCGGCCAGCTCCTGCAGCGAAGCCGGCACGCCATGCCTGGCCAGATAGCTCTCATGGGCATGCAGCCCCAGTTCGATGGCGCCGATATGGCGGGCCACCAGCGCCTCCTGCTGCGGCCGGAACATGCGCACGGCCACATCGGCCTCGCGGCGCAGCAGGTCATCGACTGCGTTGGACAGCACCAGTTCGATGCGCAGTTCAGGATGGGCCGCGCGCAATTGCGCCAGCACGGGCGGCAGCAGCTCCACGCCCACGACCTCGCTGGCCGTCAGGCGCACCGTGCCGCGCACGCCCGCGCCATGGCTGGCCGCCACGCGGCGCAGCGCGGCAGCCGTCGCGGCCATGCTGGCCGCATAGGGCTGCAATTCATAGGCCGCTTCGGTGGGCGCGAAGCCATCGGACGAACGGGTGAACAGTTGCAGGCCCAGCGCCGACTCCAGCCCGTCGATGTGCCGGCCCACGGTTGGCTGAGCCAGGCCCATGGCCCGGCCCGCCGCTGACAGCGACCCGGACTCCAGCACCTGCAAAAAGCTGCGATACCACTCCCAATGGGGTTCCGACATCACTGATCCATTCATTTATGCATGGACACCAGAAGATTCTAGGCAATTTTCCTTTTGCAGCGTGTTGCGGACACTGGCGTGGTCACCACAGGACCCGCACCATGCCATCCATTGCACTTTTCGGCGCCGCAGGCGCCATCGGCCAGAGCCTGGCCGCCGCGCTCAGACAACAGGGCCGCGCCTATCGCGTGGTCGGCCGCAACGCAGCCAGCCTGCGCCAGACCTTCGGCGCCGATCCCCTGGCCGAGATCGCCACCTGGAACCCGGATGTCGCCGGCTCCATCGAGGCTGCCGCCCACGGCGTGGACACGCTGGTCTACCTGGTGGGCGTGAACTACTGGCAGTTTCAATTGCATCCCGAACTGATGCGCAAGACGCTGGAAGGCGCCATTGCCGCGGGCGTGCGCCGCATCGTGCTGATCGGCACCGTCTATCCCTACGGAAAGGCCCGCACCCTGCCCGTGGCGGAAGATCATCCGCGCGAGCCCCATACCTTCAAGGGCCGCATGCGCAAAGCCCAGGAGGACCTGCTGCTGCAAGCCCATGCACAGGGCCGCATCGAGGCCACCGTGCTGCGCCTGCCCGACTTCTACGGCCCCGGAGTGCACAACAGCCTGCTGCACGGCGCCTTCGAGGCGGCGGCCCACGGCGGCCGGGCCGACATGATCGGCCCGCTGGACCGGCCGCACGAGTTTGTCTATGTGCCTGATGCGGGCCCCGTCGTGGCGCGCCTCATCGACACGCCGCAGGCATTCGGCAGGGTCTGGCACCTGGCTGGCGCGGGGGCGACCACGCAGCGCGACATCGTCTCGGAGATCGAACGCCTGAGCGGCAGGCCTTTGAAACTGCGCATCGCGGGCAAGACCGCGCTGCGCCTGGCCGGCCTGTTCAGCCCCTTGATGCGCGAACTGGCCGAGATGCACTACCTGCTGACCGATCCGCTGATCATGGACGACTCGGCCCTGCACGCCCTGCTGGGCCCCATTGCCAAGACCCCCTACGCCCAGGGCATACGCGCCACGCTGGATGCCGCCAGGGCGGGCGCGGGCTCAGCTGTGAACTCCAGCCCGCAGCAGGCCACGGCCTGAAAACAAAAAAGCCCTGACAGCAGGACTGTCAGGGCTTTTGTCTATCTGGCAGGGGAGGAAGGACTCGAACCCTCGCATGCCGGAATCAAAATCCGGTGCCTTTACCAACTTGGCGACTCCCCTAGAAGACGTAAATTCTAATACGTTTTTTTGGGCCGAAATCCAAAATTCAGAAAATTTGGTCCAAAACGTTCTTCAATCATTCCGGCGCCAACGCGGCATCCAGCTGGCCACGAATCGCCTGCTGCCCCGCCGCCGTGAAGCAGCCAATGAAGACAAAGGCGGACCCGGCCACCTGCGCCGCGCCCAGATCCGCCACGCGCAGCCGGCCTCCCACCACATGGATTTCCTGCAAAGGCTGCTGCCCCCGCAGCCGCACGATGCCCTTGGCCCGCAGCAGCGGCACCGGCAGGGTGCGCAGTGCCTGCCTGAGGCGCTGCTTGTCGAATTGCCGGTGCGTGGTGTACGAGAAACTGGTGATTCCTGCCATCCCGGCGAGACCTGCCGAGCCATCCACGGCCCTCTTCCAGGCGCCACCTTCACCCGCAAGCGCACCCAGCAGGCGCTGCGGGTGCTGCGGTTGGCGTGGCAGGGGCACAGCGTCCAGGAAGACGGCCAGGGGAATCTCGCCGCACTGTGCGGTCAGCACCATGGTGTGCGGGGCGATCTCGGCCAGGCGCTGCCTTGCCTTGCCAATCATCGGCGCGCTGGCCAGATCCGCCTTGGTCAGCACCAGCGCCGTCGCGCCGGCGATCTGGCGGCGGACCATGTCGCCGACCAGCGGGTCGCACAGTTGCTCATCGACGTCCTGGACATCCACCGCCACCAGGATGGCGTTGAGCTGCAGCGCGGGGTCGAGCATGCCGACCTGGGCGATGCGCACGGGGTCGGAGACGCCGCTGGCCTCGATGACCAGCAGGTCCGGGCGGTCGGGCCGCGCGCCCACGGCGGCCAGGGCCTCGGCCAGCCGCCCGCCGATGGAGCAGCAGATGCAGCCGTTTTCCAGCTGCAGCACGTCGCTGCTGCGTGTGCGGATCAGGGCGGCGTCGATGTTGATCTCGCCGAAGTCGTTGACCAGCACGGCCACGCGCAGGCCATCGGCGCGCTCCAGCAGCCGGTTGAGCAAGGTGGTCTTGCCCGCGCCCAGATAGCCGCCCACGACGACCATGGGAATGGGCGCCCGCTGCGCCGCGGCGGCCGGCGTGCTCATGGCTGGGACCCGGGCGCGGGGAAGATGCGCCCGCCCAGCACGGTGCCCCAGACCTTCACGTCCTTGAGGGCGGCGGGCGCCACCGCGCGGGGATCGTCTTCCAGCACGGCGAAGTCCGCCAGCTTGCCGGGCTCGATGCTGCCCACGCGCTGCTCCAGCTTGAGGGTACGGGCCGCGCCCATGGTGATGGCGTGCAAGGCATCGTCCACCGACAGGCGCTCGGCCTCGCCCAGCACGCGGCCTGAAGCGGTTTCGCGCTGCACGGCGCACCAGGCGGTGAACAAGGGGTTGATGGGGGTGATGGGCGCATCGGAGTGCATGGAAAAGTCCATGCCCAGGCGCCGTGCCGTGCCCGCCGCATTCATGCGCGACGCCCACTCGATGCCCACGGTCTGCCCGGCGTGCGCATCGCCCCAGTAATAGAGGTGGTTGGAGAAGAAGTTGACGCACATTCCCAGGCGTGCGGCGCGCTGCAGCTGGGCGCTGCTGGCCAGCTGGCAGTGCTGCAGGGTGTGGCGATGGTCGGCGCGCGGGTGCCTGGCCAGCAGGTCCTCGATCACATCCAGCACCACCTCGGTGGCCTCGTCTCCGTTGGTGTGGATGTGCAGTTGCAGCCCGGCCAGGTGGAAGGGCTCGAACAGCGCGGGCAGCTGCGATGGCGGAATCAGCCACAGGCCGTTGGGCTGCCCGCCCGCGTAGCCGGGAGCGCGCAGCCGCGCGGTGAAGCCCTGGATGGAGCCGTCCACGATGAACTTGATGGGGCCGAACTGCAGCTTGTCGCTGGCCGACGATGCGGCAGCGGCGTGCACGCGCGCGGCGCCGCCTTCCGGGTTTCGCTGCGGCGCAAAGGCCGGGACGATGCGCAGCGGATAGGCTGCGTCGCCCGTCACCTCGCGCAGCGCGGCCAGGCCCTGGGGCGAGAGATCGCTGACCAGGTCAGTGGCCGTGGTCACGCCCGCGAGCTGGGCCACGCGGCCGAACTTCCAGATGGCCTCGCGCTGCTCGGCAGCGGCCAGCGACAGCGCGCTGCCGATCACCTTCTGCACCGGATACATGGCGGCGAATTCCTGGAGTTCGCCCGTGGGCTGGCCCTCGGCGTCCTTGTGGATGCCGTCGATATCGGTGTCCTCGTCGATGCCGGCCAGCACCAGCATGGCCGAGTTCACATTCATCAGGTGCACGCTGGCGTGCAGGATGACGATGGGCCGCGTGGCGGAGACACGGTCCAGCTCGCGCACCGACAGCCGGCTGCTGCCAAAGAGGATGGGATCGAACCCCCAGGCCAGCAGCGTGGCCTGCGCATCGGGCAGGGCACGCTCGGCCTCGGCCAGGCGCGCCAGCACGGCGTCCAGCGTGCGCAGGCCGGGCCACAGCCGCCCGTCGGGATCGCGGCGGTCAAAGTAGCCCAGGTAGACCGCATCCCACATGGCGCCTTCCATCAGGTGGCTGTGGGCCTCGATCAGGCCGGGCATGAGCACCTTGCCGCGCAGGTGGTCGATGCGTTCGGCATCGGGCCAGGCGGCCATGTCGGTCTCGCCGCCCACCGCCAGCACCGTGCTGCCCCGCACGGCCACATGGGTGGCCTGTGGCTGGGCCGGGTTCATGGTGAGGATGGTGCGCGCCGCGAAGATGCGCACGCGCTCGCTGGTTTCGTGGTTCATGGGGATGTTTCCCTCAGGCGGTCTTGACGTGTGCCGCACGCGGCAGGCAGTGGACGATGGCCGTGACCAGCAGGTTCAGCGCCAGGCTGATGAAGCCCAGGTTGATGCCGCCGAAGTCCGGTTGCTGCAGGTACAGCACGATGGCCAGCGCCTGCCCGCAGACGATGCCCAGGGCAATGGCCAGGGGCCGGATGCGCCAGCCAAACAGGATGGCCATCATTCCCGGGAAGAACTGCGTCACGCCGTAGTAGGTGGTGTTGATCAGGGTCAGCATCAGGTTGGGGGTGAGCAGCGTCATCACGATGGACAGCAGCAGGTAGATGACGATCACCACCTTGGCGCCCTGCTTTTGCTTGGCCTCGGGCAGGCCGGGCAGCAGGTTGCGCGCCACGATGGGGCCGATGGCCAGGCAGATGCCCGCCAGCACCAGCAGGCCCGACAGCGCGGCGCCTGCGGCCACCAGCCCCAGCAGCCAGTCGGGCAGCAGGCGGACGGCAGCGGCGAAGAAAGCCTCGTTGGGCGATGCCAGTTCCAGGTTCTGGCTGATGGCGTAGTACGAGGCCAGCACCAGGAACGGGTACATCAGCATGTACAGCGGCATGGCGATCTGGGTGCGGCGGATGGTGTGCGAACTCTTGGCCGTGAAGAAGTTCTGCACGGCGAACGGCATCATGTAAAAGCCCAGCGCCTGGAACAGCATGGTGCTCATGGAAAAGCGCAGCTGCGTATCGGTCATGTGGTTGCTGACCTTGGCACTGGCGGCGGCGAACACATCGCCCACCCCGGCATGCCAGCCCACGGCCACGCCCGTGGCGATGATGGCCACCACCATGAGGATGTCCTTGAGGATGGCAATGTAGGCCGAGGCACGCACGCCCGAGATGGCGATATAGGTGAAGGCCAGGCCCGCCGAGATCAGCAGCAGGTGCAGCGGCTGGAAGTTCCAGCCCAGCCCCTTGAGCGCCGCCACCAGCCCCGTGAACTGCAGCTGGCCCCAGGGCAGCAGGAACAGGATGGCCGAGCCGGCCACGATCAGCTCCAGCGCGCGGCTGCCGAAGTGGCCCTTGAACAGGTCCGGCAGCGTGATGGCGTTGTGGCGCAGGCCGGCCTTCCAGATCATGGGGCCGAGGAAGTAGCCCAGCGGATAGGCCAGCAGGATGTAGCCCAGGAACCAGACGCCATAGGTCGGCCCCTTGGCGTAGATGCCGCCCGGAAAGCCGACCATGGTGCCGATGCTGTAGATCTCGCCGGCGGCGAGGAAGAACACCAGGTAGGCGCCGAACTGGCGCGAGGCGACGAAGAAGTCATGCACGCTTTGCGCACCCTTGCCCGTGCGTGAGCGGATGGCCAGGTACAGGGACAGTGCGATGAAGCCCAGGAAGACTGCGGTGGTCATGGCGGTGCTCCCTTCAGGCCGACTGCACGTCGTCGGCTTCGTGGCGGTCGAACATCAGCCAGCACACGAGCATGCACAGCGACGTCAGCACGAACCACATGAAGATCCACAGGTAGATGAAGGGCACGCCGAGCAGATGGCGATCGACGGACGCGACCCAGGGAAGCAGGCCGATCACCGCGATGTACGGGATGCCTATGCCGATGAACAGCTTGAGCATGGTTTGTCTCCTTTTGCTCCGATGAAAGAGTTGGCGGTTGTGGCCGCTCTATAGGACGTTTCAATGTCCATGGATGCGATCTTAGGAAGTGCCTACCTATAATTCAAATGAGAAATTTGCCAACAAACCATGAGGACTCCGCATGGATACCCAGAAGCTGCGGCACTTGCTGGCCATCGTCGAGCACGGCACTTTTTCGGACGCGGCGCGCGCCGTGCACCTGACCCAGCCGGCGCTGAGCCGCAGCATCCGCGCGCTGGAAGACGAGCTCCGGGCGCAGCTGTTCGACCGGGGCGCGCGGCGCGCCCGGCTGACGGTCTTCGGCGAACTGGTGGCCGAGCGCGCACGCCGCATGCGGCTGGAGGAAACCCAGCTGCGGCGCGACCTGGAGCTGCTGCGCGGCGGCCAGGAGGGTGCACTGGCCATTGGCGTGGCGCCGGCCCCGGCGGCACTGCTGCTCAAGCCCTTTCTGATCCACATGGCGCAGGCGCATCCGCGCATCAAGGTGCGCACCGAGATGGGCGCCACCAGCGCCCTGCTGGAGCTGCTGCGCAATGAATCGATAGACGCCATCGTCGGCGACGCCTATGTGCTGCGCGCCGCCGATGACGTGGACATGGAGCTGCTGGGCGAGCTGCCCGCCGGCCTGGTCTGCCGCGCGGGCCACCCCGTGCTGCAAAACCCCGGCATGGACGAGATCCGCCGCTACCCCCTGGCCACCACCACGTTGAGCACGGCCATGGCGCGGCAGCTGGCCGAGCTGTGGGGCGAGGGCGCCGAGCCCGACAAGCTGTTCACCCTGCACTGCAACAACCTGGAATTGCTGCGCAGCGTGACCCTGGCCACGGACACCTTGCTGTTCGGCGTGCTGTCCATCACGCGCCAGGAGCGCGCCAGCGGCACCATGGCCGAAGTGCCCCTGCCCGCCGATCCCCGGCGCTGCGGCCGCTACGGCATGGCGCGCATGGGCGCGCGCAGCCTGTCACCGGCGCTGGAAACCGTCTATGCATTCACCCGCACGCATTGGCGGGAGCTGTCCGAGCACGACCAGTGAAGCCGGGCAGGCGCAAGTCATGCGTCGGCCCGCGCCAGCGGCAATGTCTGCGTGCGCAGCCACTCCAGCACCAGGGCGAAGCGGGCCTCGTCATGCACCGGCCTGGGTGACATGAGCACGTAGTGCGAGCCGTCGGCCACAAAGCCGCGCGGCGCGCACAGGGTGCCGCTGGCCAGATCGTCGGCCACCAGCGCCAGCGGCCCGATGGCAATGCCCGCCCCGGCAACGGCGGCCTGCAGGCTCAGGTAGAAATGCTCGAAGCGGGCCTCGCGCCCGGGCTGCAGCGGCACGCCGGTCAGCTCGCTCCAATGCCGCCATGCGTCCGGGCGCGATGCCGTGTGCAGCAGCACGCCACCCAGCGGCCCGGAGCGTGCCAGCGTCTTCGCAAGTGCAGGCCGGCAGACGGGACCCACGTGCTCCTGCAAAAAGGGCTCGGCAACCACATCGGCGCCCATGTCGAAATCCGCGCGGCGTATGGCCAGATCGATGCCCTCGCGCGCAAAGGGCACCGAGCCGCCGGCCGACACCAGGCGCAGCTCGCGCTGCGTGCCGATCGCTTCCTGCAAGCCGCCAAGGCGGGGAATCAGCCAGCGCATCAGAAAGGTAGGCTCGCAGGACAGCACCAGCGGCCGGTCCGGCCCGGCGGCCTGCCGCGCTCGGCCCAGCGCGCCGCGCAGGCGCTCCAGCGCCAGGGCCACCTCCTCGGCCAACACACGCGCCGTGGGGGTGGCAATGATGCTGCGGTTGCTGCGCTGGAACAGCGCAAAGCCCAGCGCCTCTTCCATGTCGCGCACGGCGCGGCTCACGGCGCCATCGGTCAGGTGCAGCTCGCGCGCGGCCTTGGAAACGCTGCCGTGGCGCACCGTGGCCTCGAAGGCACGCAGGGCGGACAGCGGCGGCATATGGGTGGGTGGGGCCATGGGACTGGAGGGCGGCATCGGGCACATCGGACACATCGAAGAAAGGGAGTGGGGAGAGATTTCAATTGACTTTTGATCAACTGAATACTGAATCCATATCGATTTTCTGCAGTGCGATTTTCATGCAAAGTACCTCCATCGATTGAGCTTTCAGCAATGACCATGAACGAAGCCCCCACCATCGCCCCCGCACCCCTGGCCATCACCATGGGCGATCCCGTGGGCATAGGCCCCGAGATCATCGTCAAACTGGCCATGGACCCTGCCCGGCCCCATGCGCCTTTTTTGGTCATCGGCGACACGGGGCGGCTGCAGCGGGCAGCCGACATGCTGGGCGTGCACCCGCGCATCCACGCCATCGATGCGCCGGCCCAGGTTCCCGCCACCGTGCCACCCGCCACCCTCTTCGTGCTCCAGACCGGAGGCCCGCTGCCCGAGGACCTGGCCTGGGGACGCATCGATGCGCGCGCCGGGGCCGCCTGCCATGCCTACATACAGCGCGGCATCGACCTGGCCCTGGCCGGCGAAGTCGCAGGCCTGGTGACCGCCCCCATCCACAAGGAGGCGCTGCGCGCCGCGGGCTGCCCCCACCCCGGCCATACCGAGATGCTGGCCGAGCGCTCGGGCACGCGCGACTTCGCCATGATGCTCGCCAATGACGAGCTGCGGGTGCTGCTGGTCTCCATCCACGTGCCGCTGCAGCAGGCCATTGCCGCAGTCACGCCAGACAACGAACTGCGTGCCATCCGCCTTGCGCACCGGGCCTGCCGGGCGTTCGGCATCGCCCGGCCCCGTGTGGCCGTGGCGGGCCTCAATCCGCATGCCGGCGAGAACGGGCTGTTCGGGGACGAGGACCGCTCGGTGATCATCCCCGCCATTGCGGCCGCACGGGCCGAAGGCATAGACGCCAACGGCCCCTGGCCGGGCGACACGGTCTTCATGCGGGCACGCCGGGGCGAGTTCGACGTGGTGGTCGCCCAATACCATGACCAGGGGCTGATTCCCGTGAAGTACCTGGGCGTCGAGCAGGGCGTGAACATTACCGTGGGCCTGCCCTTCGTGCGCACCTCGGTGGACCACGGCACGGCCTTCGACATCGCCGGCACGGGCCGTGCGGACCATGCCAGCCTGGCCTGCGCGCTGCGCCAGGCGGCGGCCATGGTGCAGGCGGGCCGCTCCGGCGCCAGCGGGCAGGCGCAGCGCCCGGACTTCATCTTCATGCTCACGCAGCAGGACAAGACCATTGCCGATGCGCGCGAGCGGCTGCGCGAAGTGCTGGCCCAGGGCGTGCGCCATGTGGGCTTCAAGGACATAGGCCTGCCCCTGCCCCAGCTGCGCGAGCTGGCCCGGGACATCCGCGCAGGCGGTGCCAGGGTCTATCTGGAAGTCGTCAGCCTGGACGAGGCCAGCGAGGTGGCTTCGGCCCGCGCGGCGGTGGAGCTCGGTGTGGACGTTCTCATGGGCGGCACGCGCCCCGAGGCAGTGCTGCCCGTGCTGCGCGGCAGCGGCATTGCCTACTATCCGTTTCCCGGCAGGATCAGCGGGCATCCGAGCGTGCTTTCAGGGCCGGCCGAGGACATCGTGGCCAGCGCGCGCCGCATCGCGGGGCTGGAGGGCGTTCATGGCCTGGACCTGCTGGCCTACCGTTTCCGGGGCGACGTGCCGGCCCTGATCAAGGCGGTCTGCGATGCGGTGGACAAACCCGTGGTCGTGGCCGGCTCCATTGATCGCAGCGAACGCATCGCGGCCGTGCTTGCCAGCGGTGCCGCGGGTTTCACGGTAGGCACCGCCGCCTTCGAGGAGACTTTTCCAGCCGCGCGGCCCGGGCTGGCGGCGCAGTTGCAGGCCATACAGGCGCTGGTGGACTGAGAGCGGGCCGGCCACCGCGCGCACCTCCCGCAACTCTCGCAACTCAGACAACGCACGCAACTCTCGCACCTCCCGTGCCGGCCACGCCTCCCGCACATTCCGCGCGCCGGTGTCACGGGCCAGCAACTGGCGCCGCTCGGCTTCGGCCAGGCGGTGGGTCTTCAGCCGCTGGACCACATGGAACTGGCGCTTCTTGGCCATGAGGGACGCGCCGCCTGCAAAGCCTTCCATGCGGCTTGCCGCCTTGCCATGCTGCGGGGCATTCCAGGGGTACAGGCCTGCCACCAGGGTCACAACGACAGCCAACACCATGACCACGAGCGCCCTCCAGGGTACCCGGGGTCCGCGTTGGCCTTGCCTGTGATGCGCCTGAGAGTTCATGAAGACAGGGCAAATGATTGCGGCAGCTTGCATTGGTGCAGACGCTTTAGCCTGCATCAATGAACCTGGCCGGATACCAGTCCAAAAACCAATCAGAACCTGGCGCACTTCAGTTGCGCCATTCCTTGATTCTCCAGCAGCCGGAATCTGATGAGAACCCTCGTTTTCCAACAGATGCATTGCCTGAATACGGAGATAACGCCCAGCAGCCTCTATTGCCGCATGAAAAACAAATGATTCATTGCTATCAATAGAAAACCTGAAACCCATCCATGGCAAAAAAGCAAAGCCCGCCAACTGCCCTCTGGGCACTGCCAGCCAGGCACCGCAGCGCCACAGATGAACATCGAATGGGCATCACCATTTACCCTACCATCCGGCAGCGTGCCGTCCTACTGGATAAACCATGCCATTTAGGGAACGATGATATTCACCCTGAATACCTCTCATTCGGCACACCATTGACAACGGCCGGTCTTTGAAGTGCAGCGCCGGTATTTGCAGGGCCCAATCGATGGCTGCACGCATTCAGCCATTTTCCGCAGTTTTGTGATCAGTTGTTTTGGCCAGATGGCTTGGCATCCGATGAATAAAGCAGGGATCTTGGTTGATGATTCGAACGCTGCCGCGGACCGTTGCCGGCCCCGCTGGAGTCTGGTCGCGCCTGCCGCTCGCGTGCCTTGGGTGGAGCCTGGCAGCCGCTCCCGTCTTCCTGTGCAGCGCACAGGCGCAAACACCTTCTTCGGCGGCCGTTGCCGATACCTCCATGGCTGAGGCACGCATCGAATCCCTGGACCGCGACCAGGCCGAGCAGGCCCGGCTCAAGGCACTCTCCGAAGGGGCCGCCCCCGCCTACCAGGACCGTTTCATGGATCCGGACGAGATCGCACAGTCCGCTGCCGCCGAGCCCGAAGCCGAGCAGCCCGAGGGCTTTCGCGCCTGGGTGGTGGAAAGCCGCCTGGGCCTGGGCGAATCCCGCACCACCGGCCATGGCCGCCAGCGCGCCACCGAAATCGGCCAGCGCCTCGAATACCGCCGCGAGACACTGAACTACGGCGAGTTCACCCTGCAGGCCGAAGGCCGGCACCTGAGCGGCGACAACTTTGGCAATGGCCTGGGTATGGGCGGCTTGAGTATTGGCGGCCTGGGCTATGCCCGGCAAGCCACGAGCGAGCGCTTCACGCTGCGCAACCTTGGCTTTCCGCTGACCACGCAGACCTTCGCCGACACGGCCGTGGGCGACCTCTACAGCGAGCTGACCGATGGCCTGGCGCGCAACTACCGGCTGTCGCTGGGCTCGACCACGGTGCGCGGCGCCTCGGCGCGCATCTTCCGCCCGGACCTGGACCTGCGCGCGGGCTACGGCCAGCGCGGCCTTCTCACGGGAGGGCCCTACCCCGGGTTCGAGAAAAACCAGGGCACGCTGGGCTGGCTGGGCGCCACCGTGCGGCTGGATGGCCCCTGGTTTGCCGCCTTCCAGCTGGACCAGGCCGACGATATTCCCGCCTACTACAGTCCCAGGCACTACCCCGGCGATGACACGCAATACGACCCCGGCTCCGCCCTGGGCCTGGGCAGCAAGCGCGTGACCAGCTGGGCCGCCTCGCTGGGCTACGGGCGCGGCGTGCTGCGCGATGGCGACTTCAGGCTCCGCACCACGCTGCTGGGCGGCCGTACCAGCGCGCCCCTGTTTTCTCCAGCGGCAGGCACCGCCGGCACGGAGGGCCGCAGCGCCCAGGGCCTGTTCATCGAGGCCAGCGCGCGCGCTGGCGCCTACCGCCATGAATTCGGCCTGCATGCAGCCCAGCCCCAGCTGCACTTTGGCGACTACGCGCTGTCCAGCGCGGCGCGCGGCGCCTATTGGCGCGTGGACCGCCATGTCACCCGCCTGAGCTGGGGCATGGGGCTGGACTACGAACGCACGCCGCAAACCACGGCGCAGGATGCAGGCTTTCAACTGTCGGGCTACCGCCGCCTGGGGGCGAATGGCAATGCCCAATACCAGTTCGACCGGCACACGGCCGTGGGCGGCAGCTTCAGCGCCTACCAGACGTGCAACGATGCGGGCACCGCAGGCGGCGGCCAATCGCGCAGCCTTTATGGCAGCGCGTTCTACCAGACCCGCTTTTTCGACTGGCCGCGCAGCCGCTTCATGCTGACCGTTCGGCGCAACGAGCTCATCGTGCTGGGCGACTCCTCCGCGACGGGCCAGGAGATGCAGTGGGAGCAGGACTGGGCCGGTGCACGCCAGGCAACGCTGCGGTCCGAGCTCACCACCACGCTGGGCTATGCGCGCGACCGCAGCGGCGGCATGTCGCGCAACTATCCCACGGCCGGGCTGCAATGGCGCTACTGGCTGGAAAGCGGGCTGCAGCTGGCCGGCAACCTGCGCTACACCTCGCAAAGCGGCAGCCTCTACACCAGCCGGGGCCTGTCGGGCTCGCTGTCGGCCGAGAAGGAACTGGGCCGGGGCTGGCGCATGGGCGTCATGGCGCACTTCAACCAGGCCCGGTCCTCGCTGCTGCCCACGCCCTCTTCCCTGCCCAACCTCTACCGCAGCGACGAGAAGACCGCCTATGTCTACCTGCGCTGGGAAGGCAGCGCGGGCACGGCCTATGCGGCCGCAGGCGCACCCGGTGAAGGCGTGGGCGGCGGCAGCCTGTCCGGCCGCGTGTTCTACGACGCCAACCGCGACGGCGAACAGCAGGCGGGCGAGGTGGGCGTGGCCGGCGTCGAGGTGGTGCTTGACGGCCGCTACCGCACGGTGACCGACCGCGATGGCCAGTTCGAATTCCCGGTGGTGCCCACGGGCCACCACCGGCTGTCGCTCACCCAGGAAAGCGTGCCGCTGCCCTGGGGCGCCTCCGGCGACAACACCAGCAGCGTGCACGTACCCCTGCGCGGCCAAGCCTCGGCGTCGATTGCCGTGGTCAAGGTGGGTGAGTGAGTGAGTGAGTGAGTGAGTGAGTGAGTGAGTGAGTGAGTGAGTGAGTGAGTGAGTGAGTGAGTGAGTGAGTGAGTGAATGAATGACTGATTAAGGCGCACAGGCTTCCCAGGCAACCCGTTCCATCCAAGGAGATTCCATGAACCGAACACCCATCGCCCAACGCCTGCTGGCCGCATCGCTCGGCGGCCTCGGCCTGGCCCTGACCGCGTTGCCTGCCATGGCCGAGAGCCAGTACGGATCGGGCACCGGAACCATCACGGCCCAGGCCAAGGTCAACCTCAGCGTGACCGTGCCCAAGCTCATCTTGCTGCGCGTGGGCTCGACCAATACCACGGTGGACACGGTGACCTGGACCTCGACGCTGAGCATCCCCGGCGTGCCCACCACGCCGCTGGCCTCGGTCAATAACACCAATGTGGACTGGAACGGCGCCGCGCCCACGGTGGCCACCGCCTCGGCTGCCGCCACGCTCACGGTCTATGCCTGGACCAATGCCGGCGCCGGCACCATCAACTGCGCGGTCGGCGCCTGGAATGCCACGGGCGGCCCCGCCAATGCGGACTTCACCGTCACGACCACCGGCAACCTGCCCCACCCCGGGCCCAATCTGGGTGCCTGCGCATCCACCTCGTTCCCCTCCAACGTGGTTGCGACGGGAACCTGGGCATATGCACTGGGAGGTACGCCGGCCAGCTGGGCTGCCAATACCTATACCAACGTCATCACGTATACGGCCCAGGGCATCTGATGGACAAGGCATTGCCTCGCCTGCTGGCCGCAGCGGCCCTCTGCGTTGTGCAGCCGCCCGCGCAGGCCGTGTTCACCATCGTGACCGACACAGACCTGCTCAACTACAGCCTGACACTGCGCGTGGGCACGACCGGGGCAACCGTGGACACCGTGGCCTTCAGCGTGACGGGAGCCAACGCCGGCCTCACGCCCGTGGCCGTGACGGGCACGCCCAGCATCAGTGTCTCGGTGTCTCCCACACGTCCCGCACTGGGCACCGCCGTGGCCCGGCCAGTCACCCTGGTCGTCGATTCATCCACCGCACTTTCCTGCCAGTCGGGTGGCTGCGGCAGCGCGACCATTCCGTTCAGCAAGATCAGTTGGGTGGCATCGAACAACGGCAATGCTGCGTCCGGCGACATACAGAGCGGGCGCTTCACCGCCAGCGCCGGCCAGTCCATCGCCAGCTACAACGCGAACGCATCCGTCTGTTCTGGCGCGCTGTGCCCGGTCGCTGGCTGGACCGTCCAGTCACGGCAACTGACCGGCACCGTGCTGCAGTTCACCTACGACAACGACGTGGTCTACCCGGGCGGCAACTACAAGGGCACCGTGCGCTTCACGGCATCGATGGTATGAGGCGGTTGGCGTGGCCGCTCCTGTGCATGGCACTGGCCTGGGCCACGGCCCTCGCGGCGCATGCCGAAGTGGCGCGGCTGGACGACTCGGCTTCGCCCCGGTCCCAGGTGCGCAGCGACTTCGCCCGGGCCAGGGTCGTCGGCGAGCGGCTGCTGGAGCTGCCCATGGGACGCATCGAATACCGGCTGGCCACGGCGCCCCATGTCGGCCGCACGGCGCGCATCTTCTATGTGATTCCCGCCCTGGTCACGGGCCTGCGCTCGCCTGCGGGCATGCAGGTGCAGTGGCGCGGAAACGGCGTCTTTGCGGGCGGCACGGGCCGGCCCGGCGACCGGGTCCAGGTCTGGAACGGCGTGGTGCGCACGCCCTGGATGGCCGAGGTTTTCGACCTCACGCTGCACATCGACCCTGCCGAGCTGCGCCTGCCCCGGGGCTCGGCGCTGAGCTTCGAGTCCTACTTCGAGATCGAGACCCTGCCATGAAAGCTCCTCCCATCGCCGTTTCACTGGCCCTGCTGATCGCCTGCAGCGGCGCCGCCGCCGCACCGTTCGAGCTGGCCGTGGCGCCCTCGCGTTTCGAGCTGTCGGCCAAGCCGGGTGCGCGCACGGGCCAATCGCTGGACATCCACAACCTGGCCTCGGCACCCACCGAGGTGGCCATGCGCACCATCGACTGGACCTATTCCGACACGGGCGACATCACCTACCACGACGAACTGCTGCCCGGCAGTTGCCGGCCCTGGGTGCTGCTGGAGCGGCGCAGCGTCACGATTGCAGGCCGCAGCAAGAAGGCCTTCCGTTTCCAGGTGGAGCCGCCTGCCGATGCGCCGCGCGGCGAATGCCGCTTCATGATCGCCATCGAAGGCGTGGAGCCCGCGCAGCAGACCGTCATACGCAGCGGCGGCGCCAGCCTGAGCCTGCCTGTCACGGGCCGCATCGCGGTGGCCGTCTACGTGACGCTGGGAGGTGCTGCGCCCCAGCTGGACATTCGCCAGCTTTCCATGGCCGAAGACGGCAAGACGCGCCGCGCCCTGGTCACCGTCAGCAACACCGGCGATGCCCATGGCCGGCTGGAAGGCAGCCTGGACGCCGTGGACAACAAGGGCCGCCGCTTCGAACTGGTGCCGGAAGGCACGCCCATACTGCCCGGCCAGACACGCACGCTGGCCCTCATGCCCAAGGGTGAAGACGGCCAGCCCGCCCCGCCGCCCGCGTACCCGGTCAAGGCCAAGGGCAGCCTGGACTGGGAAAAAGGCAGCTTCAAGATCGATGTGGAACTGAAGTGATGGCAACCAGACCGCTCGCGTGGTTGGCCCTGTCCATGGCGCTGGGCGGCCTGGGCCACACCGTGCATGCGGCGTCCAGCACCACAGGCCCCAGCCTGCTGGTGCCGCTGAGCACCTCGGTGAACCTGGACTTCACCATCGCCATCGACAAGTTCATCTTCTTTCGCATAGGCGACGGCACCTGGCCCACACCCGGCGGCACGACCAGCAGCGTGGCCTTTGTGCTCGCCCCGTCCATCCCTGGCGTGCCCACCACGCCCGTGGCGGGCAGCAACACCTCGGTGAACTGGAGCGGCGCGGCCCCCAGCTTCAGCATCACGCCCAGCGGCAATGTGCTGCCGGTGGAGGTGCGCAGCAACGCAGGCCAGGTCACGCTGCGCGCCACCGCCACCACGGCGCTGGCCAGCGGGGCCAATACCATCCCGCTGTCGGAGATCACCATCGCCACCAGCGACAGCAACCTGCCCGCACCGCTGATACCCAATACGGGAACGGGCGCAGCGGTCAACGTGGTGGCCACCGCCTTTGCGGGGCTGGTCACCCAGCGCACGGCGAACTGGACCCTGTCCTATGCCAACCTGGCCTCCCGCAGGGCAGGCACCTACACGGGGCAGGTCACCTTCACGGCCAGCTCGCCCTGAGCGCTTTGGGAGCTTTGGGCGATTTGGGCGCTTCGGGCGCGCTCAAAGGCCCAGGTACAGCGCAATCAGCGACACAGCAGCCGGCACGGCCTGCACCCAGAGGATCTTGCGGCTGGCCGTGGCGGCGCCATACACGCCGGCCACCAGCACGCAGACCAGGAAGAAGTACTTGAAGCCCAGGCCATCGGCCCCCTGCGCCAGCCCCCAGATCAGCCCGGCGGCGAGAAAGCCGTTGTACAGGCCCTGGTTGGCGGCCAGTGTCCTGGTCTGCTGGGCAAATTCGGGCGTCAGGCCAAACGCGCGGCGTCCGGCCGGCTTGTCCCAGAGAAACATCTCCAGCACGAGGATGTAGACATGGATTGCGGCGACGATGCCGATGAGTACGTTGGCCATCTGGGGTGGGAAGAAAGTGGACAGGCCTCTGTATACGGGATGCACCCACACGCGTCCATGGCCGCTGCGCTACACAGGGCCTGCCACCACCCCTTCCCTGTCACCCGGAAGACTTGCTGCCGGGGTGAGACGGTTTTTCCGCGCCCTGCGCAGGTGCCACGGCGCCAGCGGCCGCACCGCCCAGCGCACCGGCCACGCTGCCTACCGTGCCGCCGACCACCACGCCCACCGGGCCGGCAATCGCAGCACCCGCCGCAGCGCCTGCAGCGGCTCCGGCCAGCACGCCGCCGCCTATGAAGACCGAGCGCGACTCGCGCTCTGCATCCTCGGGCGACAGTTCGAACTGCGCGGACGCATCGGGGTCCTGCGAAGGAACACCGTGGCCGGGGCGTGCCTGCTCGGCAAGGTCTTCATCCTCGGGGGCATCCGTGGACACCGGCTGGATGGGCTGGATGGAAGGCTTGTTGCTTGCATTCATGGGGCTCTCCTTCGGGGCATGCCACACGCATGCGGGACTGCCTGCGCATCATTGCCCTGTGGTTTTTGTTGTACGCCTCGCCCTGCCGCGCCGCAGCCGGCCCAGGCTGCTGCCCCGCGTCAGCCAAGGCCCGCAGCCCCGCCGACCTTGACTACAGGGGCTCGTAGGACCTGGCCTCCGCCGCCCAAGGCACCTCCTACGCCCGTCGCGGCGGCCCGACTACCCGGTGCCCGCAGATGCCGTCCTAAGCTAGAACCCAGAAGCACACAGGCTTCGACTTCGCCAGGCGATGCACAGGTTTTCTTGACGGGCCGGCTACCGCGCCCCATTCAAAGCCGCATCGCTCAGCCGCCAGACGCACCGCGCTGGCGGGTCAGCACAAACCCACTCACTGGAGAACGTCATGGTCACACCCAACACCGCATCGAGCGTCATTTCTTCCGAAACCGTCAGCGGCACCAATGTCTACAACCCGGCAGGCGACAAGCTGGGGACCATAGACACGCTGATGATCGACAAGCTGTCCGGCAAGGTGCGCTACGCCGTCATGGAGTTCGGCGGCTTCCTGGGCATCGGCACGGATCGCTATCCGCTGCCCTGGGAATCCCTCAAGTACGAGCCCAACATGAATGGCTACGTGGTGTCGCTGACGCGCGAGCAACTGGACAACGCTCCACGCTACGAACGCGATACGGCTCCGGCATACACCGATGAATATGGCCGCCGCGTGAACGATTACTACGGCGTGCCCTACCTGTAAATCCCGACCCTCGCGGTCTTTGACACAGCCCCGTTCGCGGGGCGTTTTCTTTGGTGCGGATAGCTGCCAGCGAATGGCCAAGGAAGAACGCCCTGCGCAACTTCACTCCCTCATTCCTGGAGAACTGCCATGAATACCACCCCACCTGCCATCGACTACAAGGCCTGCATGGACGCCTGCCAGGCCTGCGTCATTGCCTGCAATACCTGCGCCGCCGCCTGCCTGAAGGAGTCAGACGTCCAGATGATGGCCGCCTGCATTGCCCAGGACCTGGAATGCGCGCAGATCTGCGAACTGGCCGTGGCCGCAATGGCGCGCCAGAGCCCGCATGCGCCGGACATCTGCCGCCTGTGCGCCCAGATCTGCCAGGCCTGCGCCGACGAATGCAGCAAGCATTCCCACGACCATTGCCAGACCTGCGCGGCAGCCTGCCAGCAATGCGCCATGTCGTGCAATCTCATGGGCATGCAGTCTCACTGACACGGCTGGCATGGGCCATGACAGCCGCCCTGGCAGAAATCCTGCAAACACGCAGGAAAAAACGCCACCGGCGCTGTCGCCAAACGCCGCGCCTTCGCGGAACCGGGCCTGCCTACACTTTGATGCATATCCAGGCACATAGGAGGCAGACATGGCACTCGAAATCAGCGCAGAGGAACGGTTCTTCACCCTGCTGAACCAGTTGAAGCACATGCCTCCCTGCTCATCCCGCCAGGAGGCACACGACATGCTGTTGCTGCTCTGGATGCGCATCTGCGAAGGCGCTGGCGCTCGCCGTGAATTGCTCAACCGCATGCGGCAACGCACGCTGTGCGCAGAACATGGCTGGAAAAACCTCGACAAAAGCCCTTGCCATCTGGATTCGGACACCCTGCCGGGCATCCGCATCTATCTGCATTCCAACGGCACCATCGTCATTCAAAGACAGGGGGGAGCGCAGGATTCCGAAATCCTGCACTTCAGCGCCAGGCGCGAATTTGCCGAGGCCTAGGCCCGGTCCGCGCACAGCGCATGGGGGCAGTCGGAGCAGAGGCTAGGTGCAAACACCAACGATGTCCCACATGCGACATGGGCCCTGTCTCCATAGAATGCGTCATTGTGTAGCACACTATCCATGAGGAATACATGACAGCAGATTACAAAACCCTCCTCCAGCAGAAGGCCGAGCTTGAGGCAAAGATCGCCGCCACCCTGAAGGCGGAAAAAGGCGGAGTCATCGCCAAGGTCCGCGAACTCGTCGAGCAGTTCGGTCTGACCCAGGATGACATCTTCAGCACCGGCAAGGCCAAGTCCGCCAGCATTGGCGTGGCCAAATACCGCGACCCCGCCAGCGGAGCCACCTGGACCGGCCGGGGCAAACCGCCGCGCTGGATTGAAGGCAAGGACCGCAAGGCCCTCGAGATCTGAGCACGGCCCGCCAACGCGGGCCTTTTTTATGGCCGCAACTGCCTGCTGCGCGAGAACGTGAGCATCCAACTACTGCGCGAGGTCTTCGCATCCACCGGCGAAATCGGCTTTGCCTGCCACGTCTGCGCTGATGTGGTGATCCCTTACCCGCAGACCTTCGCCGTGATCAAGGGTGTGCGTAAGCCTCACCCCCGAAGACAACAAAGCCCCGCATGGTTCGCCCAGCGGGGCTTTCATTTTCCGTGAACGCGGTGCCGACAAGACTGCGCGAGAAGCGCGGGTGCGATCTCAGTCGGCGTGAGAGTTGCAGAACGCGACGAATTGGTCCCACTCGGTTGAGGAGTGAAATATCCGTATGCCGAGCAACTCATATAGGGCTACTCTGTGGTTCCACATGTCGTCCTTGTCACCTGTGATAATGGCGTGGCAGCCTGCAGCATGTGCTGATGCGAGATGTTGAACGTCCTTCTTTTTCCCTGCGCCGATGATCTTGCCAATGGCGTCGTGCATGGGCTTCTTCTTAGAGTCTGCCCAACTCAATCCACTGAGGTCAGGCCATGTTGCATGGCTGCCGTCCCATTGGAGGTTCGAAGGCGGCGCAACTTCATCGACCCTGTTTAGTCGTTTGTCGTAGTGGAAGTGCACGGAAGTTGCGAGTCCCTCCTGCCGCAGGCGGCGCAAGTCCTTCATCTCGCCTGACGTATCAACATAAACCTTGATCATGAGCGCCTCCTTTGGATTGGACGATCTTAGGGCGGGGGCATGCGAAGTCCAGAGGCCTTTCCGGTCTAGACCGCCCTGTTCCGCACGCGCAAAAAAATTTCCCCCCGTTTGAATTTTGTTAATCAAACAGAAACGCCCCGAAACCCAGCATCCATTCGGGTTTTCGGGGCGTTCCGATTCTTTGATTCTTTGATTTTTCGTTAAAGCTTTAACATCCAGCCATCGCACCTGGCGATGCCCAGCAAGGCGTCAAACTGGCGTCTCATCCAAGATCCACTTGGCAAGACGGTCCCGGAAACCAATCGAGGCAGCAACCGCATCAAACAGCTTGATAGCGAAGTTCTGCAGCAGTGGGTAGTGAGGGATAGTCTTCGCTCCTGTCACGATGTACTCCAGCTCCTTCGTGCTGTACATCAGATTGAGCAAAGTCAGCACAGACTCGTCCAGGGCGTGCGATTGAAGCAATGAGTCGAGCCCGTTTTCCTTGCTGGCTGTGAAGGCCTTCTCCAAGTCATGGCCCAGCTTACGGCGAAGGTGCTCAAGCGTGACGCCCTTGCTCAGCAGAAAAGCCTTGAAGGTGAGTTCCAAGCCATGACCCAAGAGATATAGGGCAGGGACAGGAGGCATGACCATGCGGGAATCTAGCTGGGCCGCACGTTCGTACACAACGAAGGCAGCCTCCAGGAACTCATGTCCGTAGCGGACCATCCCCATGGGCGTCGTTCGCTCTGGATCGTCATGCGGATGGGATTGGTTCGCTTGACTGGCCATCGCTTCATCCATTGATGGGTAGATTGATGGGCACAACAAAAAAGCGCCTCGAAAGGCGCTTGTTTGCTGACACATTGGCGGAGAGGGAGGGATTCGAACCCTCGGTACGTTCGCACGTACGCCTGATTTCGAGTCAGGTACAATCGACCACTCTGCCACCTCTCCGCAGCGTCGAAGCTGAAATTATAGCCTAAAAATTCAGGCCTTCAGCAAAGTCTGTCCACCCATGTACGGGCGCAGCGCCTCGGGGATGGTCACCGAGCCGTCGGCGTTCTGGTAGTTCTCCAGCACAGCCACCAGCGTGCGGCCCACGGCCAGGCCGGAACCGTTGAGCGTGTGCACCAGCTCGTTCTTGCCCTGGGCATTCTTGAAGCGTGCCTGCAGGCGGCGCGCCTGGAAGGCCTCGCAGTTGGAGACCGAGCTGATCTCGCGGTAGGTGTTCTGCGCAGGCAGCCAGACTTCCAGGTCATAGGTCTTGGCTGCGCCAAAGCCCATGTCACCCGTGCACAGGCTCATCACGCGGTAGGGCAGGCCCAGCTTCTGCAGCACGGCCTCGGCGTGGCCGGTCATTTCTTCCAGCGCCTCGTAGCTCTTTTCCGGGTGCACGATCTGCACCATCTCGACCTTGTCGAACTGGTGCTGGCGGATCATGCCGCGCGTGTCGCGGCCGTAGCTGCCGGCCTCGGAACGGAAGCAGGGGCTGTGGGCCGTGAGCTTGATGGGCAGTTGGTCCTCGGCCACGACCACGTCGCGCACGAAGTTGGTCAGCGGCACCTCGGCCGTGGGAATCAGGTAGAGCGCCGCGTTGTCGGGCACGGGTTCGCCATCCTGGCCGCCCTTCTTGGCGGCGAACAGGTCGCCCTCGAACTTGGGCAACTGGCCCGTGCCCTTGAGCGAGTCGGCATTGACGGCGTAGGGCACGTAGCACTCGGTGTAGCCATGCGAGTCGGTCTGCAGGTCGATCATGAACTGCGCCAGGGCGCGGTGCAGGCGGGCGATGGGGCCCTTCATCACGGTGAAGCGCGAGCCCGACAGCTTGACGCCCATGTCGAAATCCAGGCCCAGCGGCTGGCCCACGTCCACATGGTCCTTGACCTCGAAATCAAAGGTCTTGGGCGTGCCCCAGCGGCGCGCCTCCACATTGCCGCTTTCGTCCGCACCGACGGGCACGCTGTCGTGCGGCAGGTTGGGCACGGCCAGCAGCATGGTCTGCAGCTCGCCCTGGATCTGCTCCAGGCGCGTGGCCGACTGGTCCAGCTCGGTCTTGAGGCTGCCGACTTCGGCCTTGGCGGCCTCGGCAGCGTCCTTCTCGCCCTTGCCCATCAGCATGCCGATCTGCTTGGACAGCTGGTTGCGCTTGGACTGCAGCTCCTCGGTCCGTGTCTGCAGGGACTTGCGCTCTGCTTCCAGGGACTGAAAGGCCTCCACATTCAGGAAGGCCTGGGGCTTTTTGCGGGTCTCCAGCCGTGCGACGGCCGAGTCAAGGTCTTTGCGAAGAAGAAGGATATCGAGCATAGCCGGCAATTTTAGGCGGTATCGCCATGGCAGCGCCCGCCCCTGGGCGTTGGGGGTCTTGCCGCTACAGAAATCCCGCGCCAGCGCCGATACTTCCAATATGCCGCCCACAGCGGTTTGCGCACCCGGGAGCACCCATGTTTTTTGTCTTCGGTCCCAACGGACAGATGTTTCGCGGTCCCGCCGAGCGGCTGGGCCAGGTGGCGCCCGTGCGCCGCGTACAACGCCCGCAGGCCCTGCGCACGCGCTCGGCCGATGTGATGGCGGGCGACGCCGCCGCCTCGTTCCCCGCCATCCTGGCCGACCTCGCGGGCCAGCCTGCCGCCGCGCCGGAGCCCGCGCCGCGGCTGCGCGGAGCGGTCGATGCCTACCTTTCCACGGAAAAAGGCCCCAGCCAGCCACGCCAGCCCCTGCAGACCGTGGCCGATGTGATGAGCCACGAGGCCGTGACGGTATCGCCCGAGGCCGGTGTCAACGACGCCTGGCGCGTGCTGGCCGAGCACGGCGTGGCCCAGGCGCCCGTGCTGGATGCCAGTGGCCGCGTGGTCGGGCTGCTGCTGCGTGCCGACATGGCGCCGCTGGACCTGCTGCCCGAGCCCGGTGCGATCAAGGACGCCATTGCCCTGGCGCGCCGGCCCGTGAACGAGGTCATGATCTCCCCCATTCCCACGGTGGCCACCACCACCGACCTGCGCCGCGTGGCCGGCGTGCTGCTGGAGACCGGCCTGCCGGGCCTGCCCGTGACCGATGAGCAGGGCCTGCTGGCCGGCTTCATCAGCCGCACCGACATCCTGCGCGCCGTGGCCTCCGATCCGCCGCTGGATCTGTGGAGCTGAGGCTTTCGGCCCCACCATGCAAAACGGGCGCCAGGCGCCCGTTTGCTTTTTGGCCAATGTCCGCTGCGCCTGCGGTTCAGCCGCCCGTCTCGGGCTGCTTGCCCACGGAGATCTCCAGCCCCGTGGCCGCGTCGATCTTCAGGCCCTTGGGCAGCGGGAACTTCACGGTCTCCTCGATGCCATCCATCTTGCGCACCGACAGCGCGCCCAGCTGGCGCAGGCGCTGGATGACCTCGTCCACCAGCACCTCGGGTGCGGAGGCCCCGGCCGTCAGGCCCACGCGCCCGGCATTGGCAAACCATTCCTCGCACAGCTCGCCCGCGTTGTCCACCATGTAGGCGGGCGTTCCCAGGCGCGCGGCCAGCTCGCGCAGCCGGTTGCTGTTGGAACTGGTGGGGCTGCCCACGACGATGAGCACATCCACCTGCGGCGCCAGCACCTTCACGGCGTCCTGGCGGTTTTGCGTGGCATAGCAGATGTCCTGCTGCTTGGGCTCGCGCACCTGCGGAAAACGGGCGCGGATGGCCGCCGTGATGCCGGCGGCATCGTCCACCGACAGCGTGGTCTGCGTGACCACGGCCAGCTTCTCGGTCTGGCGGGGGGTGACACGGGCCACATCGGCCTCGTCCTCGACCAGGTGAATGCCCTCGGACAGCTGGCCCATGGTGCCCTCGACCTCGGGATGCCCCTTGTGGCCGATCATCAGGAACTCGTAGCCTTCCTTGGCGAGCTTGGCCACTTCCACATGCACCTTGGTCACCAGCGGGCAGGTGGCGTCGAAGATGGAGAAACCGCGCCGCCGCGCCTCTTCCTGCACCGCCCGGCTCACGCCGTGGGCGCTGAACACCAGGGTGGAGCCGGGCGGCACGTCGTCCAGCTCCTCGATGAAGATCGCTCCCTTGGCCTTGAGATCGTTGACCACGAAGGTGTTGTGCACGATCTCGTGGCGCACGTAGATGGGCGCGCCGAACTTGGCCAGCGCACGCTCCACGATCTCGATGGCGCGGTCCACGCCGGCACAGAAGCCCCGGGGCTCGGCCAGCAGGATTTCCTGGGGCGAGGTCGAATCCAGCACCTCAGAGCACCCCGATGATCTGCACTTCGAACGTCACCGGCTGGCCCGCCAGCGGGTGGTTGAAGTCGAACAGCACGGCGCCGTCCTCGCGCACCTGCACCACGGCGCCCGCGTAGCTGCCCAGGCCGTCGGGCGTGGGGAACTGCACCACGTCGCCGGGCGCGTACTGCTCGTGCGGGTCGCCCAGCTCGTTCATCAGCTTGCGCGCCACCCACTGCATCATGTCGCCGTTGCGCTCGCCAAAGGCTTCGCCGGCCGGCATCTCGAACGTGGTGCGCGTGCCTTCGGCCAGGCCCAGCAGGCGCTGCTCGACGGCGGGCGACAGCTCGCCCGCGCCCAGGGACAGCGTGGCGGGCTTGTCGTTGAAGGTGTTGATCACATCACCTGCAGGCCCGGACAGGCGGTAGTGCAGCGTGAGGAACGAGCCGGTCTGGACCGTGGGGAGGGCCGAGGAAGAAGCGCTAGAGGTCATGGAAGTCCCGATAAACTGGCCCGTATTGTAGAAAAACATCCATGCCCCCACGCCCCGTGCAACGGTGTCCCTGCGGCGCCCCCACCTGGCTGAACCATGGCTCTCAAAGACCTGCCTGCCCAGGCCCAGCCGCGCGAAAAGCTCGCGGCACACGGCCCCACGGCGCTTTCCGATATCGAACTGCTGGCCATCGTGCTGCGCACCGGCATGGCCGGCAAGGGCGTGCTGCAGCTGGCCCAGGAACTGCTGCAGCTGCCCGGCCGGGCCGGCCTGTCCGGGCTGCTGCAGGCCGGGCACGCCGACCTGAAGGCCATCAAGGGGCTGGGGCCTTCCAAGTGCGCGCAACTCCTGGCCGTGCTCGAACTGGCGCGCCGCGCCATGGCCGAGCAACTGCGCGAGCGCCCGGCCCTGGCCTCGCCCGAGGCCGTGGCGCGCTACCTGCAGCTGCACCTGGCGGCGCGCCAGCATGAGGTCTTCGCCGTGCTGTTCCTGGACGGCCAGAACCGGCTGATCGCGCTGGAAGAAATGTTCCGGGGCACGCTCACGCGCACCAGCGTCTACCCCCGGGAGGTGGTTCTGCGCGCCCTGCACCACCATGCGGGCGCCGTCATCCTGGCCCACAACCATCCCAGCGGACAGGTCCAGGCCAGCGCCGCCGACAAGGCCGTCACGCAGAGCCTGCAGGCCGCCCTGGGCCTGGTGGACATCCAGGTGCTGGACCATGTGATCGTGGCGCCCGGTGCCTCGCTGTCCATGGCCAGCGAGGGGCTGATGTAGGTAGACTCTGTAAAATGAGAAAAATTCTCATTTACAAAACCGCTGCACCATGCCCTCCCCGTCCACCGCCGACCCGGTGCACACGCTCTACGTCGCCCACCATGACTGGCTGCACGGCTGGCTGCGGCGCAAGCTGGGCAATTCCTACCAGGCCGAGGACCTGGCGCATGACACCTTCGAGCGCGTGGTGGCGTCCCGGCAGGCCCATGCCATCCAGGAGCCGCGCGCCTACCTGACCACGCTGGCCCAGCGGGTGCTCTACAACTTCTGGCGCAGGCGCGAACTGGAGCAGGCCTGGCTCGATGCGCTGGCCACGCTGCCCGAGGAAGTGGCGCCCTCCCCCGAGGATTACGCCCTGGTGCGCGAAGCCATCGAGGCCCTGGACCAATGGCTGGACGGCCTGCCCCCGAAGGTGCGGCAGGCCTTCTTGCTGCGCCGGCTCGACGGCCTCAGGCATGCCGAGATCGCCGAAGCCATGGGCGTGTCCATTGCCACGGTGGAGCGCTACATGAAGCAGGCCCTGGTGCACCTGTACCTCTCGCCGCAGCCCTTCCCCGGCTGATCACCTGCATGGATGCCGCCACCGATCAGGCCATCGACTGGCTGGTGCGCCTGGACTCGGGCCACGCCAGCGATGACGACCGCCGCGCCTTCGCCCACTGGCTGCGCCAGTCGCCCGGCCATGCCCAGGCCTGGGCCATGGTGCAGCAACGCCTGTCCGCCGGGGTGGAGCCCGCCCTCGTGCAGTTGCGCCGGCAGGGCGGGGGCACGGCGTCCCTGGGCCTGCAGGCGCTGGTGGCGCCCATCCCGAAGGCCGCGCGCAGGCGCGGCCTGTTGCGCGGTGGGCTGGCCGCCCTGCTGGCCAGCACCGCCACGGCATGGCTGGTGCACCGGCAAACACCGCTGACCACGCTGGCCGCCGACCTGCGCACGGGCACCGGCCAGCGCAGCCACCACCGGCTGCCGGACGGCAGCGAGATCGAACTGGACGCGCGCTCGGCCGCCGACATTGCCTACAGCGACACCCGCCGCCTGGTGCGCCTGCGCGAAGGCGCGCTGCTGGCGCAGGTGGCGGCCAGCGCGCCGGGCCAGCCCCTGCGCCCGTTTGTCGTACAAAGCGCCCAGGGCACGGCCCAGGCGCTGGGCACGCGCTTCATGGTGCGCCAGGCAGAAGGCAGCACCCTGGTGCATGTGCTGGAGCACAGCGTGCTGCTCACCAGCCTGAACGGCCGGCAGCACCGGCTGCAGGAGGGCCGCAGCGCCTGGATCGACGCCGACGGCATCCGCACGCAGGACACCGCCCACCTGGCGCCGGCCGCCTGGGCCGACGGCGTCATCGATGTGCGCGACCAGCCGCTGGGCGAGGTGATCGACGCGCTGCGGCCCTACCAGGCCGGCATCATCCGCATCAGCCCCGAGGCCGCGCGCCTGCGGATCTTCGGCGTGTTCCAGCTGGCCCGGCCCGACCAGGTGCTGCAGGACCTGGTGGACACCCATCCCGTCAGCGTGCGCCGCTGGGGGGACTGGCTCACGGTGATCGACGTGCGAGACCGGCCCGCTTGAATCTTTTTTGCGCCGCGTGAGGGGTTTTGCCACCCTTGTCGCACATACGGAATGAAAGCCCTTCATTTCCACCGCAACGACAAGGACCTCCGACTCCATGGCCTCCGCACGCCGCCCTCTCCGTATCCCGCAGCCTGGCAGCACGCCCGCACACCGCAGGCCGAGCCCGCCCTCGCTGCTGCTGCCCGTGGCCGCCGCGCTGGCCTGGTCGCTGTCCGCACCGCCGCAGGCCTGGGCACAGCCGGCGGCGGCCAGCACATCGCAGGCAGCCGCCACGCTGGAATGGGACCTGCCCGCCGGCGCGCTGGACGACTCGCTGGCGCGCATCGCCCGCCAGGCCCAGCGCAGCATCAGCGCCGACCCGGCCCTGCTGGCCGGCAAGCGCGCGCCCGCCATCCGGGGCAGCTACAGCGTGGAGCAGGCCGCCCAGCTGGCGCTGGGCGACAGCGGGCTGCGGCTGGCACGCACGCCCCAGGGCACGCTCACGGTGCTGGCCTCCGCCGCCGCGCCCGCGGCGCCACCGGCCACGGCAGCGCCGGGCCGCGCCCAGGACCATGCGCTGGCCGAGGTCAAGGTGGTCGCCCAGGCCGACCGGGCGGGCACGACCGAAGGCACGGGCAGCTACACCGCGCGCGGCCCCAGCGGCGTGGCCACGGGCCTGGCGCTGAGCGTGCGCGACACGCCGCAGTCGGTCAGCGTGATGACCCAGCAGCGCATGGAGGACGAAAACCTCACCAGCATCAGCGACGTGCTGGCGCGCGTGCCGGGCATCTCCACCTCGGCGCTGGGCACCGAGCGCAGCAACGCCAATGCGCGCGGCTACCCCATCACCAACTACCAGCTCGACGGCGTCAGCACGCACACCGAATTCCTGGGCCTGGACGCCCTGCCCACCCAAAGCATTGCCGACATGGCGCTGTACGACCGCATCGAGGTGCTGCGCGGCGCCTCGGGCCTGACCACGGGCGCGGGCGATCCGTCCGGCATCGTCAACATGGTGCGCAAGAAGCCCACGGCGCAGTTCCAGGGCTCGGCCGAGGCCAGCGTGGGCTCCTGGGGCAACCGGCGCGGCGTGCTGGACCTGTCCTCGCCGCTCAACGCCTCGGGCAGCGTGCGCGGCCGCCTGGTCGCCGTGCACCAGGAGGGCGACAGCCACATCGACTTCTACAGCAAGAAAAAGGACGTGCTCTATGGCGTGATCGAGGCCGACCTCACCTCCACGCTCAAGCTCACCGCCGGGCTGGACCACCAGCGCGGCCGCTCGCGCGGCTCCATGGCCTACCTGGGCTTTCCGCTGTTCAGCAGTGATGGGCGGCAGACCGACTTCCCCGTCTCCTTCAACCCGGCCAGCCGCGACAACCGCTTCAACACCGACTCCACCAGCGCCTTCGTCACGCTGGAGCAGGCGCTGGCCAACCGGTGGCAGCTCAAGCTCTCGGCCAACTACCTGCGCTCCAACCAGCGCGAAGACGCGGTCTACCTGGCCGTCAACAACAGCCTGTTCGACCGGGAGACCGGCGATGGCCTGTCGCTCAACGCCGAGCGGCGCGACTACCGGCTGCGCAACAAATCCGTGGACATCAACCTGCGCGGCCCCTTCAACCTGGGCGGGCGCGAGCACGAGGCGGTGCTGGGCTTCGACTACACCGACTTCCAGAGCCTGACCGACGGCAGCTTCGACATCACGGGCCTGCGCAACAAGCCCGTCAACATCTACCAGTGGGACAGCAGCGGCAGCCCGGTGTTCGGCGACCGCTTCGTGGTCTTCGACAGCACGCGCCGCCAGACCAGCCTGTACGGCGCCGGCCGCTTTGCGCTGGCCGACGACCTCAAGCTCATCGTGGGCGGCAAGCTGTTCAACTACGACAGCGACTACCGCACCGACACCACGGACGGATACCACCAGACCTCGCCCTCGTCCGAACGCCGCGTGTTCACGCCCTACGCAGGCCTGGTCTACACGCTGAACCCGCAGCACACGCTGTACGCCAGCTTTGCCACCATCTACAGCCCGCAGACCTCGCGCGACCGCAACGGCTCCTTCCTGGACCCGCAGGAAGGCAACACCTACGAGGCCGGCATCAAGAGCGAATTCCTGGACGGGCGCCTGGCCACCAGCGCCGCCGTCTACCTCATCCGCCAGGACAACCTGGCCGAGTCCGATCCCGGCCAGTTCATCCCGGGCACCACCACCACCGCCTCGCGCGCCATCAAGGGCGCCAAGACGCGGGGCCTGGACCTGGAAGTCAACGGCGCCATCAACCGCCAATGGTCGATTGCCGCCTCCTACAACTTCAGCGCCTCCGAAGACGCCACGGGCCAGCGCATCAACACCACCTTCCCGCGCCAGATGGCCCGCCTGTGGACCACCTACCGCATGCCCGGCGAATGGCGCCGCCTCACCCTGGGCGGTGGCGTCAACTGGAGCAGCGGCATCGAGTACAGCGGCGAAGCCTGGCAGGTCGGCAAGCAGGTCAGCGCGCGCCAGGCCTCCTACGCCGTGGCCGGGCTCATGGCGCGCTATGACGTGAGCGACCAGCTGTCGCTGACGCTGAACGTCAACAACCTGTTCGACCGCAAGTACATCGCGGCCATGTCCGGCTGGTGGTACTCGGGCATGTACGGCGCGCCGCGCAATGTCCAGGTCAGCGCCCGCTATCGCTTCTAGGCTCGCCGGCCATTGAGAGGGCGCCATGGCCGCCGGGGTGCCGAAATTGCGGTACAACCGGCGTCACCATGACTTTGAAAGCCACCAGCCTGCAGGACCTCGCGCCAGTGCGCCGCGCACTGGCCGAAGCCGCCGCCCAAGAGGCCCTGCTCCAGCAGCAGCGCGCCGAGGCGGCGCGCCGCCTCCTGGCCGAGCAAAAGCTGTTCGAAAACACCGTGGGCCCGGTGCATGCGCTCAAGTCCGCGCACGCCCGTCACCTCCACGCCCCCGAGCCCCCCGAGCCGCTGCCCCTGCAGTTGGAGCTGGACGAGCAGCGCGTGCTGCAGGAGGCCATGAGCGACGAGTTCGACGTCAGCACCCTGCTGGACACCGACGACCAGCTCAGCTTCCGGCGCCCCGGCATCGGCCTGGACGTGACCCACAAGCTGCGCGCCGGGCAGTGGAGCATCCAGCGCCAGTTGGACCTGCACGGCCTGCGCGTGGACGAGGCGCGCGAGGCGCTGGGCCAGTTCATCCGCCTGTCCCACCGCACCGGCATACGCTGCGTGCGCGTGGTGCACGGCAAGGGCCTGGGCTCGCCGGGCAAGACCCCCGTGCTCAAGGGCCGCGTGCTGCGCTGGCTGGTGCAGAAAAAGGAAGTGTTGGCCTTTGTGCAGGCCCGCCCGGCCGAAGGTGGCGCGGGCGCCCTGGTCGTCCTGCTGCAGCCGGGCAAGCGCCAGCTGTACTGAGGGCGTGGATGGCGTGAACGGTGATGGCCTTCAGGCCGCGGCCACCGCCGCCGCCTTGCGCGCACGCCCTATCACCAGCGCCATCACCGCCGCCACCAGGCAGGCCAGGCCGGCCGCATACAGCGCGGGCGTATAGGTCAGCAGCAGGGTGCGTGTCAGGCCTGCGCCCCAGGCAGCGGTGGCCGCGCCCAGCTGGTGGGCCGCGAAGATCCAGCCGAACACCAGCCCCACCTTCTGCGGCCCGAAATGCTGGGCCGTGAGCTTGACCGTGGGCGGCACCGTGGCGATCCAGTCCAGCCCGTAGAACATGGCGAACAGGCCCAGGCCGTAGAAGGTGAACTCCGAATGCGGCAGCCAGAACAGCGACAGGCCGCGCAGCCCGTAGTACCAGAACAGCAGCTTGCGGTTGTCGTAGCGGTCCGACAGCCAGCCCGACAGCACGGTGCCCACGAAGTCGAAGGCCCCCATCATGGCCAGCACCGACGCGGCGGGCACCGCGCCCATGCCGTTGTCGCCGCACAGCGAGATGAAGTGCGTCTGCACCAGGCCGTTGGTGGACAGGCCGCAGATGAAGAAGGTGCCCGCCAGCAGCCAGAAGGTGCGGTTGCGCGCGGCCTCGGCCAGCACCTTGAAGGGCGTGCCGAAGTTCATGGCCATGGCCGGCGGCGGCGGGGCCGAGGCATCGCCGCCAAAGGGCGCCAGGCCCAGGTCCGAAGGCCGGTCCCGCACGAACAGCAGGGCCAGCACCGCGATCAGGGCGCTGGCCACGAACACCGGCACCGTGGCCGAGCGCCAGCCCCAGTGCTCGATCATCCAGGCGGCCAGCGGCAGGAAGGCCAGCTGCCCCGTGGCCGCACTGGCCGTGAGCACGCCGATGACCAGGCCCCGCCGCGCCGCAAACCAGCGGTTGGCCACCACGGCGCCCAGCACCAGCGCCGTCAGGCCCGTGCCCATGCCCAGCAGCAGGCTCCACAGCAAAAACAGATGCCACAGCTGCGTGGCCTGCGTCACCATTGCCATGGCGACACCCACCAGGGCCAGGCCCATGCACATCACGGCACGCAGGCCGAAGCGCTCCATCATCACGGCCGCAAACGGCCCCAGCAGGCCGAACAGCGCAAAGCGCAGCGCCAGGCTGCTCGATATCTGCTCCGTACTCCAGCCGAACTCGCGCGACAGCGGCTGCAGCATGGCGCCCGGCAGGCCCAGCGCCGCCGACATGGTCAGCATGGTGAGGAAAGTGATGGCCGCGACCAGCCAGCCGTAGTGGATGCCGCGCCGCTGCAGCCAGCGCGCCGTGGAGTTGGAGAGCATGGGAGTCTCTTCGGGGGGTTGGGAATTCGGTAGGGCCTACGCCTGCGGGCCGTCTGCAGCGTTGCCATCGCCAGCGCCATCGCCATCGCCATTGCCGCCATCGAGCAGCACCAGGCATTCGTCGATCAGCGCATGCAGGGTCGCCACGCGCTCCAGGCCCACGCGGGCGTTGAGCTCGTTCTGTGCTGTCTTCCAGCTTTGCTTGGCCTCTTCGCGCTTGGCCTGGCCCGCGTCGGTGATGTGCACCAGGCGGCTGCGCTGGTCCTCGCCCTGGCCCATGCGCACCCAGCCGGCGTCGATCAGCGGCTTGAGGTTGCGCGTCAGCGTCGAGGCGTCCATGCGCATGCGCCGCGCCAGGTCCGAGGGCCGCACCGGACCGGCGGCCAGCACATGGCTGAGCAGCGAGTACTGCGTGATGCGCAGCCCCGTCTCGTTCAGATGGGCGTCATACACCTGGCCCACGCTGCGCATGAGCTGGCGCACGCGGTGGTTGGTGCAGCCCTGGGGCACGGCGAGGATGTCTGGATTCACTGGCATGGCGCAGATTATTGCATATACAACTGTTGTAGATACAATAATATCCACACCGCCATCCCAGACAGCCTGGCGCCCGCATTTTTCCCAATGAAAGAGAGACATTCCATGGACACCCGCACCCACTCCCCGGAGCAGGCCGCCCACAGCCTCACCTCCAGCGCCACCACCGGTGCCATCTCCCCTGCCCTGCAAGCCTGGCTGGACGAGGAACAGGCGGTCACCCTCCGGCTGGACGCCGGCCCTGGCGCAGGCGTATCGCGCCCCGACCAGGTCGCAGGCCGCAGCGGGCTGGAGCTGATGCAGGCCATGCTGCGCGGCGAACTGCCCTACCCGCCCATTGCACGCACGCTGGACTTCATGCTGATTTCCGTGGGCGAAGGCAGCGCCGTCTTCCAGGGCCGCCCCGGCGCCAACCACCTCAACCCCATGGGCACGGTGCACGGCGGCTGGTTCGCCACCCTGCTGGACTCGGCGCTGGGCTGCGCCGTCCACACCTGCATGCCGCCGGGCCGGGGCTACACCACGGCCGAGCTGGGGGTGAACCTGGTCAAGGCCCTGACCCCGCGCGTGCCGCGCGTGCGCGCCGAAGGCCGCGTGCTGCACTGCGGCCGCCAGCTGGCCACGGCCGAGGCGCGCCTGGTCGGCCCCGATGGCACGCTCTACGCCCACGCCACGACCACCTGCCTGGTGTTCGAGATGCCTCCTGCGCGCTGAAGCCCGTTCGGCACAAGCAAAAAAGCCCCGTGCCAGATGCACGGGGCTTTTTTGTTGCGTGCCTGCCGGAACTTACTTCGACAGATCCAGGCGGTACTTGGACGTGCCCTTGCCCGAGCCGTCATCGGCCGCCACCAGCGAGATGTTGGCCAGGCCCGCCGCCTGCGCCACCGGCAGCGCGTTGGCGCCGGAGCTGAACACCACGTTGGCAGAGGTGGCCACCTTGGTGAAGCGCCAGCTCTTGGCCGCGCCATTGGCGGCGCGCGTGATGCTGCCCTTCTTGCGCACGTAGCCGATCACCACGTCGCGGTTGGCGTCCGGCGAGGCCCAGATGGCGCTGGAGCCGTCGAGCTTGGCGATGAAGCTCTTGCCGCTGGTGGCGCGGTAGTTGTTCGTGGCGATCACGAACTCCTGCGCCGGGTCGATGGCCTTGCCCAGGTACTGCAGGTTCCTGATGCGGCTGCCCACGGGCTGGGTCACGTCGATCTCGTACTGCACATCGGCCGTGGTGAACATGTCGAAGTTGTAGCCCGGGAAGGTGCTGATCAGCTGCTGCTCACCCGTCTTGGCCGGATCGATCTGGTTGAAGCGCTTGGCAGCGGCCTCCAGCCAGTCCTTGATGTCGGCGCCATTCACCTTCACCGCATACACGGTGTTGGGGTACAGGTACAGGTCGGCCGCGTTGTAGATGGCCAGCGGGCCCACGGCCACGTCGGTGTAGTCGGCGCCGCCCTGGAAGCCCGACTTGAACGGCGCGCTCACCGACAGCACGGGCAGCTGCGCGTACTGCGGCAGGCTGGCCTTCACATAGTCGGCCACATAGTCGCGCTGCGCCTGGTTGACGATCTGGATGGCGCCCGGGTCGCCCACATCGGCGAACAGCGTGCTCATGCGGAAGTCCGTGCTGCCGATGGGCGTCTTCACATACTGGATGGCGGCCTGGTGCTGGCTCTCGATCAGCGGCGCCACCGTCGGGTCCACGGCCACGTAGGTGGCCTTGCCTGCGGCGTCCTTGCCGGTCTGGATATTGCGCAGCTCGCTCTTGCCCGCGCTCTTGTCCACGCTCCACTGCTTGCCGTCCCACTTCAGCGCCAGCTGGATCACGCCCAGCGCCTTGCCCCAGGAACTGGCCATCACCGACTGCACGCCGTTGATGGTGCCCGCCTTGTTGTCCACGCCCGCCTGCGTGAAGGCCGGCGTGGCCGCCGCATCGGGGAACACGCTGTGCTGGTGGCCCATGACCATGGCGTCGATGCCGGCCACCTTGCTCAGGTGCAGGCCGGGGTTCTCCATCGTCGGCGAGTAGGCCGCGCCGTCCAGGCCGCCGTGCAGCATGGCCACCACCACATCGGCGCCCTTGGCGCGCATCTCGGGCAGGTACTTCTGGGCGGACTCCACGGCGCCTTCCGTGTAGAGCTTGCCCTCCAGATAGCGCTTGTCCCAGTTCATGATGCCCGGCGTGGTGAAGCCGATCACGCCGATCTTGATGGGCAGCTCCACCGCCTTGCCATCCTTGTCCTTGGCCGCGATCTTGCGCTCCAGAATCACGTAGGGCTGCACCAGCGGCTGCTTGGTCTTGCTGCTGTAGACATTCGACAGCGCCATGGGAAAGCCATTGCCCGCGCACTTGAGCGCCTTGTCCACGCCGTCCACGTCCAGGCCGCCGCCCAGCACCTGGTTCAGGAAGGGCAGGCCGTAGTTGAACTCATGGTTGCCCAGCGTGCCCGCATCGAAGCCCAGCGCGCCCATGGCCTTGTACATGGACAGCTGCTGCGTGCAGGGGATCTTGGCCACCTCGGCCTCGTAATCGGCCAGGGCCGTGCCCTGGATGGTGTCGCCGTTGTCCACCAGCAGCGTATTGGCAAACTCCTTGCGCGCCGCACGCACCAGCGTGGCCGTGCGCTCGAAGCCGTAGGAGGCATCCTCGGCCAGCTTGAAATAGTCATAGCTGCGCACATTGAAGTGCAGATCCGTGGTCTCCAGCACGGCCAGCGTGGCCGTCGCGGGCTGGCTGGCCACCGGGGGCGTCGTGCTGTCGTTGCTGTCGCTGCCACCGCAGGCGGCCACCAGCGCGGCGCTGGCCAGGACGCTCAGCGCCAGGCGGCGGGACAGGAGCAGGGATTGCAATGTGGGGAGGTTGCTCAGCGGCATGTGGTTTTTGTGGGGGTGGTGAAGGGGGGGAGTTTGTTGGTGGGGGTTTACAGGGGTGTGACAGCTGGTCTGTTCTGGTCTGGTCTTGGTCAGGTGCTGTTTTTTGTCCCTGCCGGGGGGTTGTTTTTCGAGGCCGGGTTTCGGCCCGGCGGCCGACCTCCTTTTCTTTGATTCGTCAAAGAAAAGGAGGCAAAAGAAAGACGACCCGAATGTCCGCGACCCCTTCGCTTCGCTGCGGGGCAACCTGCGTCGTGGCGGTTGCGGGGTTCGCCGTGAAACTCACTTCGCGCTGCGCGCTACGTTCAAACATCACGGCGAGTCAGATCACGAAGCAAGCCTGTCCTTCGGCAGGCTTGCAACCCCACAACCGCCACGACGCAGGCGCTGACATACGGGGAGTTTGCTCGGGCCTTCGCTGCGCTCGGCCCGGTTTTTTGATACGCAGCCGTTAAACTTGCGGCAGGCCGAAAGGCTTGGTGTGTCGTAACACCAATACAGAGGTGCGGCCCCCACCTTGAAGGGGGCTTTGTCATGTCCAGATTCCTGGGGCAGATGCGTCATCGCGCGTCCGTCTCCAACGGTTTTGGACGGGATGGGCTTACCCGCAAGGATGGCCGCACGTCTGTATACGTGTTACGAACATCCCGTCCACCCGTTGCCCGTCGTACGGTGGCGTGTGGTTCTCTTGATTCATACAGGAATCAAGACATGCACCCTCTCACCGCCGCACAGGCGTCTTCTCCCCAACCACCTTTTCTTCCCACCTGGCGACAGGCCATGCATGCCTCGCTGGGCCTGGTGCAGAGCACGCTGCAGCAGTTGATCGAACTGATGGTCGACGATCCCGACAGGGACGACAGCGAAGTCGATGTGGACTGCGCCGTGGAGCTGGCGCTGGAGCACATCAAGCGCATGAGTGACCAGCAGCACGCGGACCGCTATGCCTTCGAGGTGGAATGGATCAAGGCAACGGCGGCGCTGCGGCTGGCGCAGGGCGCCTTCGGGCGGCCGGAATCACGCTTTGGCCTGCGGCTCAAGGATGCCATCCAGCAGCTGGAGATGCTGCCGGAGCTGGTGGAGTTCGTGGACCAGGACGACGGCGAGTGAACTGTGCGGCGTGCCCGTATCTCTGTGAGAAACTGGTCCGCCGAACACCCCCTTGCCTTCACCCATGGAACTGCGCCAGCTGCGCTACTTTGTCGATATCGCCAAGACCGAGCACCTGACGACATCGGCCAGAAACCTCTATGTCACGCAGTCCACGCTCTCGCATGGGCTGCGCCAGCTGGAGGAGGAGTTGGGCATGGCGCTGTTCGAGCGCATTGGCCGGGGGCTGAAGCTGTCGCAGGCCGGCGTGGTGTTCCGCAACTATGCGGAGCGTGCGCTGCATGAGGTGGAGGCCGGGCGCATGGCGCTGGCCGACCTCAGCGAGCTGCAGACCGGCACGCTGACCATCGGCGTGATTCCCACCTTTCTCAACACCCTGGTCGCCCCGGCCGTGGCGGCTTTCATGCGTGCCTATCCCAAGGTCAACGTGGTGGTGATCGAGCTGCTGGCCCCGCCCGTGGAGCAGGGATTGCTGGATGGCAGCCTGGACCTGGGCGTGAGCTTTCACCCGCCCCAGCGCGCCGAGCTGGACGCGCTGCCGCTGTTCGACGAACGCATGATGCTGCTGGTCAACCCCTCGCATCCGCTGGCCGGGCGCCGCACGCTGTCCGTCAAGTCGCTGGCCGGCGTGCCCCTGGCCCTGCTGCCGCGCACGTTCTACACGCGCAGCCTGATCGAGGACGGGCTGCGCACCGCAGGCGTCACGCCCTTGCTGCGCGCGGAAATGGGCTCGGTGGAATCGCTGATCGCGCTGTGCCGCTGGGGCGACATGGCCACCATCGTCCCCGAGCGCGCCGCCCAGCAGGCGACGGACATGGTGGCCATCCACCTGGTCGCCCCCCAGCTCATCCGCACCGCCGGCCTGCTGTGGCGCCGAGGCGCCAGCTACAGCGCGGCCGCGCGCGAGTTCGCGGCGCAACTGGCCCCCGCCACCAGAACCAACATGCCCCGCTAAAAAACCCCAGGCCGAGCGAAGCAAAGGCCCGAGCAAACTCCCCGTATGTCAGCGCCTGCGTCGGGCCGCCTGCGGGGTTGCAGTCCTGCCGAAGGACAGGACTGCTTCGTCAACTGACTCGCCGCAGTTGTCTGAACGGAGCGCGCAGCGCGCAGTGAGTTCTGCGGCGAACCCCGCAGGCGGCCCGACGCAGGTTGCCGCGCAGCGCAGCGAAGGGGTCGCGGACATCCGGGTCGTCTTTCTTTTGCCTCCTTTTCTTTGACGAATCAAAGAAAAGGAGGTCGGCTGCCGGGCCGAGACCCGGCCTCGAAAAAACACCACCCGGCAGGGTCAAAAACCCGCTCACTGCAAAGAAGGCCGCTGCCTCTCAGGCACCCGAGTACTCAAAGAAGCCGGCACATAAGCCGCATCAAAACTGCACCCCACCCCAAACTTGGCCTCATTCCCCACACAAGCAGCAGCAATCCCGGCAGCAGTCGGCTTCACCCCCGCCTCCACCCACTGCATCAACGCAGTCATCAACGTGGGATAGGTCGCATCGCTGATATAGCTGTGCGTCCCCTGCCGCGTAAAGGTCTGCACCAGCCGGTCCCCGCTGCCGCCCTGCTGCATCACCGCACGAAACCGCGCATCCAGCTCCACGAAGGCCGTGGGGTCGCTGATCCACTTGGCCGAGAGGACCGGCACGCCAATCTTGCCCACGGGGTCGGTGTCATCGGCGAACTTGCGGTAGGCCGCAGGGTCGGCGCGGTAGCGCAGCACGCCGGCATTGAGCGCGGCATCGTCGGCCGAGCCGGCATAGACCGCACCCTCGTTGCTGAAGGGGCTGGCGCCGCCCGTGCGCTTGGCCGAGATGTCCTGGAAGTGCATGGTGCCCCAGTTCATGTGCGACTGGATGGCGCTTTCGGGGATCTTGATGACCTTGGTGATGGTGTCGATCTTCGCCTGCTGCGCGGCCGTGCGCTGGGCGGCGGGCTTGTCCAGCGCCAGGCATTCGTTCACGCGCAGGGCCACGTCGGCCTGGCGCATCTTGGCGTCTGCGGGCAGGCCCAGGTTGAGCGCGTACTGCGGCTCATTGGGGCGCGGGTGGTTGCCGCACAGGTACTGGTAGACCACGCGCAGGTCGGTGCGGAAGTCATAGGCATGGGTGCCGCCGCCCAGCACGCCGCTGGTCAGCAACACGCCGTCATAGGGGCGCTCGCCCACGGTCTGCTCGTTGAACATTTCCGCGCCCTTGGCCGCCACGCCCGCACCCCAGGACTGGCCGTGCAGGATGGTGCGCTGCGGCTTGGCCACATGCTGGCGGAAGATGCCGCGCAGGCGCTCGGTGTCCTCGGCGGCGGCGCGCACTTCCACGCCGCCCTGGCGGTAGGTGGAGCCGGCCCAGGCGTAGCCTGCGCGCACCATGATGGACCAGCGCACCAGGTCTTCGGCCGCACGGTCGGCGGTGGGCGCGGCCAGGTCCGGGCCGCCGTGGGCGTGCAGCACCAGGGTGCCGTTCCACTGCGCGGGCTTGGCGATCAGGTAGTAGGCGCCCTTGGAGTCCTGCCCGGCCCAGCAGCTGATGCCCGCAGGAATCTCGGCAGGGCAGGCCGTGCTCTTGGGAGCGGTCTCGATGGAGGTGACCGGCCCGTGCAGCACGGCCGAGCCGCCGCCGCAGCCGGCCAGGGCGAGCGCGGCCAGCAGCGAGGCGCTGGCGGGACGCAGGGGGAAATACGCGGATGCTTGCATGTCTTGTCTCCTGTCTTGGCTTCTTGTTGGAAGTCACCTGCCGCGCCGCGGCAAGCGGTCGCATCGGTGACTGGATCGGATTCTGTAGAGGCTTGTCCAATATTTCAAAGATTTTTAGGATATCGGCTGGATACTTTTCACATATATGGAACTGCGCCATCTCCGTTACTTCCTGGCCGTGGCCGATACCGGCCACATCACGCGCGCGGCCGAGCTGCTGGGCATGCAGCAGCCGCCGCTGTCGCAGCAGATCCGCGCGCTGGAGGAGGAGCTGGGCATTGCCCTGTTCCGGCGCCACCCCAAGGGCGTGGACCTGACCGACGCGGGCCTGGAGCTGCAGGGCGAGGCCACGCGGCTGCTGGCCGACTTCACCGCCATGCGCGACCGCATGCAGGCCTTTGCGCGCGGCGAGCGCGGGCGCATCCATGTGGGCTTCACCAGCTCGGCGGCGGCCCACGCCTTCACGCCCGAGGTGCTGCGCCTGTGCCGTGGCCGCCATCCCGACATTGCGCTGGATGTGAGCGAGAACAATGCCGCCGAGATCACCGAAGCCGTGCAGGCCGGGCGCATGCACTGCGGCTTTCTGCGCGTGCCGGTGGCCCGGCCCGAAGGCCTGGTGTTCGAGACGCTGCTGCAGGAGCCCGCTCTGCTGGCCATTCCCGTGGACCATAGGCTGGCGCGCGATGCATCGCGGCCCGTGGCGCTCAGGCAGCTCGATGGCGAGCGCCTGATCCTTGTGCGGCGCACGGGCGCGCCGGGGCTGTACGCGAACCTGCTGGCGCTGTGCGCCCGGCACAAGGTACAGGTGGAGGTGGCCGCCGAGGTGGAACGCATGATGACCAATGTGAACCTGGTGGCGGCGGGCGTGGGCCTGTCCATCGTGCCGGCCTCGGTGCGCGGCGCCCATCCCGAGGCCGTGGTCTACCGCGCCTTCGAGCCCGCCGTGCGGCTGAGCGCCCCGCTCACCCTGGTGCACCGCGAGGCCGGCACGGAAACCGGCGGTGCAGGACCCGCGGCCACCTTCATCGCCCTGGCGCGCGAGCTGGCGCAGCGCCACCAGGCGCCGGGCGGCTGAGGCATGCAGGCACCGCAAGGCACCGATACCGGCCGGCGCGCCCTGCTGGCGGCGGGCGCCTGCGCGCTGGCCTGGCCCGCCCAGGCATTGCCGGCCCGGGCCGCCTGGCCGGGCGCCAGCGTGCGGATTGTGGTGGCCTACCCCGCAGGCGGTGTCAGCGACATGGTGGCCCGCGCCCTGGCCGAGCAACTGGCGCAGCAATGGGGCACGGCCGTGATCGTGGACAACCGCCCCGGCGCCAGCGGCACCGTGGCGCTGGAGCTGCTGGCGCGCAGCGCGCCCGACGGCCGCACCCTGGTCTTTGCAGCCGCCACCGCCGTGGGCCTGGCCGCAGCCTCCGTGACGCCCGTGGCCGGCGTGATGCGCACGCCCATGCTGCTGGTGGGAACACCGGCGCTGAAGGCCGCAGATTTCGAAGGCATGCTGGCCGAGGCGCGCGGCATGCCCGGCGGCATACGCTGGGGCACCACGGGCGAGGGCACGACGGGCCACGCCGTGCTGCAGCGCATAGAGCAGGCCACGCGCATTCCCATCGTGCATGTGCCCTACAAGGGCGGGGGCCAGCAGCTCAACGATGCGCTGGCCGGGCATTTCGAGCTGCTGTCCACCAATGTGGCGCCGCTGCAGCTGCAGGCGCTGCGCGCGGGCCGCCTCAAGGCCCTGGCCGTGGGCGCGCCGCAGCGGCTGGCAGCCCTGCCCGATGTGCCCACGCTGGCGCAGCTGGGCCATGCGCAGGCCAATCTGGATTCGCTGTTCGGCCTGTTCGCGCCGCCGCAGATGGCGCCAGCGCTGGCCCAGCGCATCAATGCCGCGGTGGCCCAGGCGCTGCGCGCGCCGGCCATCCGCAGCCGGCTGGAGGCGGCCAGCAACCAGCCGTTCGAGGGTTCGGCCGCAGAGTTCGCGCAGCAGGTGATGCGCGAGGCCGGGCGCTGACCGCCCTGCATCGCTCCCCCGCACCACGCCCCGCACCGGACGGGCTCAGCGCGCGTACTTCTTCGCCCCGGCCACGCAGACCACGGCCGCCATGGTGACCAGCACCATGCCCCAGCTCACCTGCTCGTGCAGCAGCAGGGCCGCCAGGCCCAGGCCCATGAAGGGCTGCAGCAGCTGGATCTGGCCCACGGCCGCAATGCCGCCCTGGGCCAGGCCCCGGTACCAGAACACAAAGCCGATGAGCATGCTGAACAGCGAGACATAGGCCAGGCCCAGCCATGCGGGCCGGCCCACATCGGCCAGCGATGCCGGCATGCTGATCAGGGCGGCGGGCAGCATGACGGGCAGGGCCAGCACCAGCGACCAGCTGATGACCTGCCAGCCGCCCAGCGTGCGCGACAGGCGCGCGCCCTCGGCATAGCCCAGGCCGCAGACGATGATGGCGGCCAGCATCAGCAGATCGCCGCGCAGCGAGCCCCCGGCCCCGCCCACGGCCGCATAGCCGGCCACGAAGGCCGCGCCCGCCAGCGAGAACAGCCAGAAGGCCGGGCGCGGCCGCTCGCCGCCGCGCAGCACGGCAAACACGGCCGTGGACAGGGGCAGCAGGCCCACGAAGACGATGGAATGCGCCGAGGTGACGTACTGCAGCGCCAGCGCGGTCAGCAGCGGAAAGCCCACCACGCCGCCCAGCGCGCTCAGCGCCAGCGAAGGCATGTCGGCACGCGCGGGCCGGGGCTGGCGCAGCGCCAGCAGCATGGCCAGGGCCAGCAATGCCGCGATGCTGGCGCGCGCACAGGTCAGGAAGGTGGGGTCCAGGTCGGCGACCGCCACGCGGGTGGCCGGCAGCGATCCCGCAAAGATCGCCACGCCGATGAATCCGTTGATCCACCCGCTGCTTGTCTTGTCCATCAAAAAGCTCCTTGGTTTGCAGCAGGCAGTGGGCCATTGCACGGCCGGATCTTCCATAGACAGTCCAATACAATTCAAAAGAACTGTTATGCACACAAATCCACTACAGAAGAGAGAGCAGCCATGCGCAGCGGCACACGCATCCAGGCGGTGATGGAAGAGATCCAGTCGCGCATCGCCGCGCGCACCTACCTGCCCGGCACGCGCCTGCCCTCGGTGCGCGCGCAGGCGCAGGCCATGCAGGTGTCGGTGTCCACGGTGGTGGAGGCCTATGAGCGGCTGGCGGCCGAGGGGGTGATCGCCTCGCGCCCGGGCTCGGGCTTTTATGTGGCGGGGCCGGTGGCGCCGCTGGCGCTGGGCGGTATCGGGCCGCGCGTGGACAGGGAGGTCGACCCCCTGTGGCTGGCCCGCCAGTCGCTGCAGGCAGATGCCCACGCGCTCAAGCCGGGCTGCGGCTGGCTGCCGCCTTCATGGCTGTACGAGGAAGGCGTGCGCCGCGCGCTGCGTTCCCTGGCGCGCTCGGGCACGCTGGAGCTGACGGAGTACGCAACGCCGCTGGGCCACCCGGCACTGCGCCGCCTGCTGGCGCGGCGCATGGCCGCCATGGGGCTGGAGACCTCGCCCGAGCAGATCCTGCTGACGGAGTCAGGCACGCACTCCATCGACCTGGTCTGCCGTTTCCTGCTGGAGCCCGGCGATACGGTGCTGATCGACGACCCCTGCTATTTCAATTTCCATGCGCTGCTCAAGGCGCACCGCGTGCAGGCCGTGAGCGTGCCCTACACGCCGCAGGGGCCCGACGTGGCCCGGTTCGCCGACGCGCTGCAGACACATTCGCCACGCCTGTACATCACCAACTCGGCCATCCACAACCCGACGGGCGCCACGCTGTCGCCACTGGTGGCGCACCGCATCCTGAAGCTGGCCGACAGTTCGGACCTGGTGATCGTGGAGGACGACATCTTCTGCGACCTGGAGACCCATGCGGCACCCCGGCTGGCGGCCTTCGACGGCCTGTCGCGCGTGATCCAGATCGGCAGCTTCTCCAAGACGGTGTCGGCCTCGCTGCGCTGCGGCTTCATAGCGGCACGGCCCGACTGGACGCAGGACCTGGCGGACCTGAAGATCGCCACCAACTTCGGCGGCGGGCGCATGGCCGCCGACATCGTGCTGCGCACGCTGACCGACAGCGGCTACCGCAGGCACATGGAGTCCGTGCGGCTGCGGCTGGCGCAGGAGATGGAACGCACGGCCGCGCGGCTGCAGGCCCTGGGCATGAAGCCCTGGCTGGTGCCGCAGGCCGGCATGTTCCTGTGGTGCCAGTTGCCCGGGGGCATGGATGCCACGGCGCTTGCGCGCACCTGCCTGGAGGATGGCGTGGTGCTGGCGCCCGGCAATGCCTTCAGCCAGTCGCAGAGCGCAGGCGATTTCCTGCGCTTCAATGTGGCGCAGTGCTCGGATGCGCGGATCTTCGAGGTGCTGGCGCGGGCGCTGAAGGGCTAGGCCGTTTCAGCCTGCAGCAGGCCGCGCACCCGTGCCTGCACGTGTTCCAGGGACGGCGGCAGGTCGAACAGCACGCGGTAGACGATGGGCGCGGCCAGCGCGTCGATCAGGGTGTCCGCAGCGGGCATCGCCTCGCCACGCCGCGCTGCGCGCTCGCCGATCTGCGCCAGTTGCCCGCGCAGGATTTCCACGCAGGCGCAGGGCGTGTGCTCGTTGCCCGCTGCGGCGGCCATGTCGCGCAGCATGGTGCGGCCCAGCGGCGAGGCCGATTCCTCCAGGAACTGCTCGGCCCAGGCCAGCAGGTCGCCCTCCAGCGTGCCCGTGTCCAGCGGCGGCGCCGTGGGCCGGATGATTTCCACGGCCACATCGGCCAGCAGCTGCTGTATGTCGCCCCAGCGCCGGTAGAGGGTGGACGGCGTCACGCCCGCCTGGGCGGCGATGAGCGGAAAGCTCAATTCCTCGCGCGGCATGGTTTCCAGCAGGCCCTTGACGGTCTGGTAGACCGTGGCCTGGATGCGCGCGCTGCGTCCGCCGGGACGGGCGGGACCGCCTGTTTTGGAAAGGGATGGGACTTGCGTGCTCATGGTTATTAAAGCTAAAAATTTGCGTTAGCAGCGCACAAGCGCAGAATTCGCTAACGCAAAAACTTTGCATTAATTGTGCAGCAGGGCTCTTAACCATGTCGGTACTGCAACCATCCAACTCCACTCCCGCTGCCCGGCCTGGCCGCAGCCTGGCCGTCCTGGCCTTCGGCCTGGGCAGCTTCTTCGCGGCCTCCAGCGCGCCCACGCCGCTGTACCGCCTCTACCAGCAGGACTGGGGCTTTTCCTCCGGCATGCTGACCCTGGTCTTCGCGGTCTATGCGCTGAGCCTGCTGCTGGCCCTGCTCACCACGGGCGCGCTGTCGGACCACCTGGGCCGCAAGCCCGTGATCCTGGCGGCGCTGGTGCTGGAGATCGTCTCGCTGGCGGTGTTCGCCCGCGCGGGCGACGTGCAGGCCCTGGTGCTGGCGCGCGTGCTGCAGGGCTTTGCGACCGGCATGGCCAGTGCGGCCATGGGCGCGGCGCTGCTGGACCTGCACCGCGAACGCGGCACGCTGGTGAGCACCATGGCGCCCATGGTCGGCATGGCGGCGGGCATTGTCGTGGCGGGCGAGTTCGCGCAGCTGTGGCGCCAGCAGCTGGGCCTGGTGTTCTGGCTCATGGCGCTGATCTTCGTGGCCGTGGCCGCCGCCATGGCCGTGCTGCCCGAGACGGGCGCGCGCCGCCCCGGCGCATTGGCCGCCATGCGCCCGCGCGTGCGGATTCCGGGCCAGGCCCGGGCCGACTTCATGCGCGTGCTGCCCATGAGCATCACGGTGTGGGCGCTGGGGGGCTTTTACCTGTCGCTGGGCCCGTCGATGATCCGCTCGGTCACGGGCTCGGAGATCGCCGCCAGCTTTGCCGTGTGCATCAACACGCTGAGCGCCGCCGCCGCCATCTGGACGCTGCGCAGCCGCGCGCCGCGCGCCATGCTGCAGTTCGGCGGCAGCGGCCTGCTGGCCGGGGTGGCCCTGCTGCTGGTCGGCGCCCGTCTGCAAAGCCTGCCCCTGGTGCTGGGCGCCTCGGTGGTGGCGGGCGCGGGCTTCGGCGTGGGCTTCCAGGGCGCGCTGCGCAGCGTGATCCCGCTGGCCGAGCCGCACGAGCGCGGCGCCCTGATCTCGGCCATCTACATCGCCAGCTACCTGGCGTTCAGCGTGCCGGCCATCGCGGCGGGCATGGCCTCCGCGCGCTTTGGCCTGTTGCCGGTCACCTATGCCTACGGCCTGATGCTGATGCTGTTCGCGGGCCTGGCGCTGGCGGGGACGCGCCAGCCCAGGCCGGTGGCCTGTGCAAGGCCTAGATCTGCTCCTTGAGCCAGTCGCTGAACAGTTGCACCTTCCTCGACTGGCGCTGCAGCCTGGGCGTGACCAGGTAGTAGGAGGCGCCGGTGCGCACGGGCAGTCCGAAGGGCGCGACCAAGCGGCCGCCGTTGATGTCGTCGGCCAGCAGCGCGGTCTGGCCAATGGCGATGCCCAGGCCATCGGCGGCGGCCTGCCAGGTCAGCACCGAGCTGCTGAAACGCATGGTCTCCACGCCGTCGATCTCGTCCTCGTAACGGCACAGCCGGGCCCAGGTCTGCCAGTCGGCCTTGCGGTAGTGCGAGACCAGCAGCCGCTTGCGCAGCAGGGCCTGGGGATAGGCGATCTCGGGGGCATTGGCATGCAGGAAGGCGGGGCTGCACACGGGCTCGATCACGTCCTCGAACAGGAATTCAGTGTCCACGCCCTGCCAGGCGCCATGGCCCATCTGTATGGCCAGGTCCACATGGTCGCGATCGAAGTCCACGTCCTTGACCGAGTTGGTGATGACCACGGCGATGTCGCCATGGCGGGCGTTGAAGTCCTGCAGCCGCGGAATCAGCCACTTGGCGGCGAAGGTGGTGTAGGTCTGCAGGCGCAGCGTGTTGTCGGAGCCGCTGCGCATGATCTCCTCCGTGGCGCGGCCAATGCCCTCGAAGGCAGGGGCCACGGCCTCGCCATAGCGCTGGCCGGCCAGGGTCAGGCTGATGCCGTGGCGCTCGCGCCGGAACAGTTCCACGCCCAGATAGGTCTGCAGCACGTTCAGCTGCTTGCTCACGGCGGACTGGCTGATGTGCAGCTCCCGCGCCGCCTGGGTGAGATTGCGGGTGCGCGCCACCACTTCGAAGACCTTCAGGGGGTTGAGCGGCGGGATTCTTCCATGCATGCGCGGATTCTAGGATTGCGCCTGCAGCCAGCGGGCCATGAGCAGGTTCACCTCCGGTGCGCATTCGTACTGCACCCAGTGGCCGGCACGCGGCACGATGGTCCAGTCGCGCTCGGCGCGTCCCTGCGCCAGGGATTCGGCGGCCTCCATGGGCTCGGCCGTGACGTCGGCCTCGCCCCAGACCAGCAGCACGGGGCGCCGGTAGTCCTGCAGCAATGCCTGCAGCGCGCTGCCGCGCGAAATGGATTTGCTGCGAAAGCGCGTGGCTTCGCAGGACAGGCCATGCACGCACAGGGCCAGCGCATCCACGGCCTCCGGTCCCGACAGCATGAAGGCCGCCAGGTTCTGCCGCCACGCGGCCTCGCGCGCGGCGAGGTCGTCCACGCGCCAGTCCAGCAGCGGGGCCATCTCGCGGCGCCTGCCGCCATGGCCGGCCGTGCCCAGCAGCACCAGGCGCTCCACCCGCTGCACGCGCGCTGCCAGCTGGGCTGCCATCGCTGCGCCGAAGGAAAAGCCCGCCAGGAGAACGCCCTGCTCGGGCACCAGCAGGTCCAGACATTGCTCCAGCGACTGCACCAGGGCCGGCAGGCGTGCGGGGTCATGGGCAGGCAGAGCGAAGTCCTGCGAATCACCGAAGCCCGGCAGATCAGGCACCAGCACGCGGAACTGGCGCGACAGCGCTTCGATGTTGCGCACCCAGTGCATCCACGAACCGTGGCCGCCGTGCAGCAGCACCAGGGGGCGGCCCTGCCCCCATTCACGCCAGTGCAGGTCCACCCCCTCGTCCCCCCAGGTGGCGGCAAGCACATGGTGACGCGCCGTGGAGTCCAACGCCTGCAGGAGGCTGTGGAGCGGGTTCAGCACGCCTGCAGCACCAGTGCATCGACGGCCACCACGCCCTGCCCTTCGGGCAGGACCATGAGCGGGTTGGCCTCGGCCTCCAGCACGCCCAGCTCGGGACGCAGGGCGAGGCGGGACAGGGCGGCGATGGCATGTGCCAGCGCCTCCAGGTCACCCCGGGGCCTGCCGCGCAGGCCGGAGACGGTCTGCAGCAGCCGGACCTCGGCGACCATTTCCCGGGCGGTTTCCACGGATACGGGGGCCATGCGGATGCTGCGGTCGCGCAGCACCTCGGCCCAGATGCCGCCAGCGGCCAGCATGATGACGGGGCCTGCATCGGGGTCGATGCGGTAGCCCACCAGCACCTCGGCCAAGCCCTTGCACAGGGGCTGCACCAGCGCCTGGTCGCAGGCCGTGCCCGGCGCATTGCGCGCCAGGTTGGAGCGCAGGGTGGCAAGGGCACCGTCCAGCTCCTGCGCCGTGCCGACGCCCAGCACCACGCCGCCGACCTCGGTCTTGTGCGCGATGGCCGGCGAGCACAGCTTGGCCACCACGGGGTAGTCAAACGGCAGGTCCCCGACCGACCCCTGCAAAGGCAGGCAGGCAAAGGGCGCATGCGGCATCTGCAGCGCGTCGAACAAAGCATACGCCTGGGCCTCGCTGAGCGCACGGCCCTCGCCCCGCAGCGCAGGGACAGCGGCCACCGGACCCGGAACGCGCCGTGCCAGCACGCTGGCAATGGCGTCGGCGCAGCTCTCCGGCGTGCGAAAGCAGGGAATCTGTGCCTCGGTCAGCGCGGCCAGGGCCTGCGGCGCGTCGGGCACGAGCATGGCCACCAGGGGCTTGGCATGGCTGGCGCTGTCCATGATGGGACGCACCGCCAGGTCCGGCTGATAGCGGGCGGACGAGCCGACGACGGCCACCACCATGTCGATCTCGGGGGCCTGCAGCAGGATGTCCAGCGCCTTCTTCATCACTTCGTAGCGCGTGCCGGCCAGGGTCAGGTCCAGCACGCGGCCTGCGCTGCCGGGGATGCCGGCCTCCTTGAGGCGGGCCAGCGTCTCGCCGGCCACGGGCTGCACGGTGATGCCGCGCAGGCCCAGCTGGTCCACCACCATGGCCGCACCGCCGCCCGTGGTGGTGACCACGGCCACGCGCTGGCCGCAGGCAGGGCTGGCGCCGGCCAGGGGCAGCTTGCGCGCCAGCGGGAACACCTCGAACAGCGTCTCCAGCATGTCCACGCGCGCCACGCCCAGGCCCTTGAGGAAGGCATCGGCGATATCGTCCTCGCCCGCCAGCGCGCCCGTGTGCGTGGCCGCCATCTCGGCAGCGGCGCTGGAGCGGCCCAGCTTGTAGGCGATGACGGGCTTGCCGCGCAACGCGGCCTCGCGCGCGAAGGCCTGCAGCGCATCGCCATGGCGCAGGCTCTCCAGGAACAGCACATAGCCTTCTATGCCTGGATCGTCCAGCGTGGCCGCGCAGATCTCGCCCACGCTCAGGTCCACCTCGCTGCCCACAGAGACCAGGCCCGCGAACCCCACGCCGCGCGCCTTGCCGCGCGAGACCAGGGCGCCGATCATGCTGCCGCTGTGCGATGCCACGAAGACCTTGCCGCTGGGCACATCGGGCTCGGCAAAGGCTGCGTTGGCCGTGAGCACCAGGCCGTTGCGCGGATGGACCACGCCCAGGCTGCTGGGCCCCAGGATGCGCAGGCCCGTGGAACGCGCGATCTGCCGCAGCTGCTGCTCGCGTTGCGCGCCTTCGGGGCCCGACTCGGAAAAGCCGCTGGCCAAAATGGTGACCACGCCCACTCCCAGCCGCGCGCATTCGCGCACGGTCTCCAGTACGGTCCCTGTGGGCGAGAGCACGAAGACATGGTCTGGCACCTCGGGCAAGGCGGCCAGGCTGGGCCAGGCGGGCTCGCCCTGGACCTGGCTGCGGTGCGGATTGATGGGGTAGATGGTGCCGGCAAAGCCCGCGCGCCGCAGGAACTGCAGCGGCCGCCCGCCGGTCTTGCCGACGTCGTCGGAGGCACCCACCAGGGCGATGCTTGCAGGCTCCAGCAAGAGCTGGCACAAGGACCGGCGGGAGGACTGCGTGGCGCCGGAGACAGCGGCGGCGGCAATGGAAGTGGAGGCGTTCATGGTTCGGCTTACTTCTCTATCTTGACTTTCTTGAACTGCTCGGACCAGTGGACCACCTCGGCCTGCAACTGCGCCTTGAATTCGGCGGGCGAATTGCCAATCAGCACCGCGCCCTGCGGGACCAGGGCCTCCTTGAACTCGCGGGACTTCACGGCCCTGGCCACGGCGGCGGCCAGCCGGTCGACGATGGGTTTGGGCGTGCCCGCAGGCGCCAGCAGCCCGTTCCAGGAATCGGAGACCATGCCCGGCAGGCCCAGCTCGGCAAACGTGGGCACGGCGGGCAGGCCCGGCAGGCGCACGGGGCCGGCCACGGCCAGCGGACGCACTTTGCCTGCTTCCAGGTTGGGCATGGCGCCAGTGGATGTCATGAACGCGACATCGACCACGCCCGCTATCAGGTCGGTGAGCACGCTGGAGCCGCCCGAGTAGGGCACATGCAGCATCTGCAGGCCGGCCAGCTGCTCCAGCCGCAGCGTGGCCATGTGCTGGGAGCCGCCCGCGCCCGTGGTGCCATAGCTGAGCGCACCGGGCCGGGCCCGCGCCAGCGCCTCGAATTCCTTGTAGCTGCGCACGGGCAGTTGGGGGCTGGCCGCCAGCACGCCGGGTGCCGAGGAGATCTTGGAGATGGGCTCGAAGCTCCTGAGCGGGTCGAACTTCTGCCTGGGAAACACAAAGCTGTTCATGGTCAGCGGCGCCGCAGCCACCAGCAGCGTATAGCCGTCGGGCGCAGCCACGGCCACGGTCTCCGAGGCGATGTTGCTGGTGGCACCGGGCTTGTTCTCCACGATGAAGGCGCCCTTGAGTTCGTCCTGCAGTGCCTTGGCCACCAGGCGCGCCACCACGTCCGTGGGTCCGCCGGCCTGAAAGCCCACGATGATCTTCACGGGCCGCGACGGATATTTGTCCGAGGCCGCTGCCATGCCTGCGCAGCCCATTGCCGCTGCCGCCGCGAGCGCGGCCATCCATGTACGACGATGCATTCCTTGTCTCCTTTTGTAGTGGTGCCGGGTGGTGCCGGTCTTACTGCCGGGGTGCGGGCTGGGAGGCTTTCTGGGAGAAGGTCCGCCCGAAAACGCCCTCGGCGATGCGGTTCCTGAGCACTTCGATGGAGCCGCCGGCGATCATCCAGCCGCGCGTGCGGCGCACGCAGTACTCCACCAGGGCCTCCTGGCTGAAGCCCAGGCCCCCCATGACCTGCATGGCCTCGTTGGACACCTCCCAGCCCGCCAGATTGCAGGCCAGCTTGGCCATGGCCGTGCTTTGCGCGCTGGGCAGGCCATGCTCACCCTCGAGCGCGGCCTTGTAGAGCAGCAGCTGGGCCTGCTCCAGCTTCATCCACATGTCGGCGAACTTCCACTGCAGGCCCTGGAACTCGCACAGCTCGCGTCCGAACTGGCGGCGCACCCGTGCGTGCTCGCGCGCCAGGTTGAAGGCATGCCGGCCCAGCGCCAGCGCGCGCGAGGCATTGCCCAGGCGCTCCACGTTGAAGCCCGAGATCTGCTTCTTGAATCCACCCGCGCCCAGCAGCACGTTCTCGCGCGGAATGCGGCAGTTCTCGAAATACAGCTGCGCCCATTGCTCGCCATTCATGAAGGCCGAAGGCTGGCCGACCTCGAAGCCGGGCGTGCCGCGCTCCACCAGCACCGAGCCTATGCCGTCCACGCCCGGCCCGAAGCGCACGTAGACCAGGAACAGGCCGGCTTCGGGGCTGTGCGTGGAAAACACCTTGCTGCCGTTGATCACATAGTGATCGCCCTCCAGCGTGGCCGTGGTCCTCAGCTCGGTCACGGCCGAGCCTGCATCGGGCTCGGTCATGCCCAGAGAAATGAGCTTTTTTCCAGCCAGCAGATCCGGCAGGAAGCGCGCCTTCTGCGCGGCGTCCGCGTACTCCACGAAGGTGCGTATGGGGCCGAAGTTGCCGGCCTGCACGATGTCGGCGCTCTTGGGGCAGACCAGGGCCACCTGCTCGATGGCAAGCACGGCATGCATGAGCGAGCCGCCCTGCCCGCCGTCGGCCTCGGGAAAGGCAATGCCCAGCAAGCCCTGCTCGGCCAGCAGGCTGGCAGTCTCCCAGGGGTAATGCGGGGAATGCGCACGCTCCAGTGCGCCGGCCGCCAGCTTGTCCTGGGCGAACCGGGCCACGCTGTCGGCGAAAGCCTGGTGTTCTTCGGAAAGGGTGAAATCCATGGTGATCGGAAAGCGGGTTGACGATGGCCTGGATCATTGGCTCCAGCCCGCCGCTCAAGTTCTTCCAATCACGCCTCAAGACATGACAAAAGGATATGTCTATCGCGCCGGTGCACTGCTATCGTGAAAGCCTGCATCCTTGCACCACCCAGCCCCACCCAGCCCCGCCCGCCACCCTCACTCCCAACAAGTCCACGCCATGTATGTCAGCGAAACCCTGGGCCAGTTCGGCGCCCGATTCCAGCAAGCGCCCGTCGAGGCCAGCGTTCTCCACCATGCCCGACGCGCCGTGGTGGACTGGTATGCCGCGCTGATCGCCGGCTACGGCATGGACCCCACGCCCCGGCTGGAACGCGCCATGGCCGAAGACCTGGACCGGGGCGGCGCACGGCTGGCCCTGGGCCGGCGCGCCACCGCCCGGGCGGCGGCGCTGATCAACGGTACGGCCTCGCATGCAGCCGAGGTGGACGACATCTTCAAGCACGCCATCTACCACCCGGGCGCACCCACCATCTCGGCGGCCCTGGCGGTGGCGCAGCAGCAAAGGGCCAGCGGCCTGCAATTGCTGCAGGCCGTGATTGCGGGCTACGAGATCTCCACCCGCATAGGCCAGGTACTGGGACGTGCGCACTACCGCTACTGGCACAACACGGGCACGGTGGGCAGCTTTGGCGCTGCTGCGGCGGCGGCCTGTCTGCTGGGGCTGGATGCGCAGCGCTTCACGCATGCGCTGTGCACGGCGGCCACCTTTGCGGCGGGACTGCAGCAGGCCTTCCAGATGGACTCCATGTCCAAGCCGCTGCACGCCGGTCGCGCGGCCGAGGCCGGCGTCGCCGCAGCACTGATGGCCGGCCAGGGCGTGACGGGATCACTCGATGTCTTCGAAGGCGCCATGGGCCTGGGCACGGCCATGAGCGATGCGCCTGATTGGCAGCCCGTGCTGGCGGACCTGGGCCAGGTCTTCAACATCGCTGCCATGACGTTCAAGAACCACGCCTGCTGCGGCCACACCTTCGCGCCCATCGACGGCGCCCTGCATCTGCAGCAGGTGCATGGCTTCGCTGCCGACGACATCGCACAACTGCAGGTTGCCACCTATGGCCCGGCCCTCACCGTGGCTGGCAACCGCGCACCACGCACGGCCGCCGAGGCACGCTTCAGCATTCCCTACGTGGTGGCCCATGCGCTGCGCAGGGGCAGCGTGCGGCTGGCGGCCTTCGACGATGCCCAACTGGGCGATGCACAGACCCGCGCGCTGATGCAGCGCATCACGCTGGAACGGCACCCCGAGCTGGACCGCCAGTTCCCGGCGCAACGCGCCGCGCAGGTCCGCATCACCCTGCGCGACGGCAGTGTGCATGCCTGGCTGCAGCCCACGCGCAAGGGCGATCCCGACATGCCGCTCAGCGACGCCGATCTGCAGGCCAAGCTGGCCGAGCTGGCCGGACCCGTGCTGGGCGCGGACCGGCTGCGGCAGGTGACCGAGCGGCTGTGGACGCTGGACCAGGCCGCAGACCTCGATGGCTTGTGAGGCGGGGCCTGCGCCTGCTCAGCCGGGCCAGGCCGAATGGCGGATCACGCTGCAGAAGTTCATCGGCCTGAAAGCCGGCTCCTTGTCCGCCAGCACATCGGCCTTCACGTTGCCGAAGGTGGTCTGGGGCTTGTGCCGGATGCCGTCGTAGAAGGCCTGGATGATCTCCTCCTTGAAGCGCGGACCGCGCGGATGGGCCTGCACGATGGCCTCGCGCTGGGCATCGGCGTAGTCGCCGTAGGTCAGCCCCAGCACATCCATCTCCACCCCGGCCGTCACCAGGGCGATGACGGGATGCATGAACTCGGGAATGCCGGGCGTCGTGTGCAGGGCAATGGCCGTCCAGACCAGATCGATGTCCTGCGCGGCGATTCCGTGGCCCCGCAGAAATTCGCGGGCTGCGTTGGCACCATCCACCTCGAAGCGGCAGCAATCGCTGCTGTGCCGGTGCGTGAGGCCCATGTCGTGGAACATGCAGCCGCAGTACAGCAGCTCGGGGTCGAACGCCAGGCCACGCCTGGCGCCCGCGAGGGCGCCGAAGTAGTAGACGCGGCTGGAATGGTGGAACAGCAGCGGCGATGCCGTGTCACGGACCAGTTCCGTGACCTCGCGCGCAAGCCGGCTGTCAGGGATGCGGATTCCGTCGATATCGAGACGCATGGGTAGCTCCTTTCAAAGTGCTCGATTCGATTCTGGGGATACACTGCCACGTCATCAATCGACGCATACCGTCGATTTCTGCCATTTCACGCGCGATGCGGACACCGGGGCTTTTCCATGACAAGAACGATTGCGATCCTTGCGCTGCAAGGCGTCCAGCTGCTGGATGTCTCGGGGCCGCTGGACGTGTTCGCGCAGACCAACGCAGAACTGGGCCGCCCCTTCTATGCGCTGAAGGTGGTGGGCCGCGACCATGCGCCCATCCACAGCTCGTCGGGCGTGCGTCTGGTGCCCGACTGGGCCATGGGAGATGCGCTACCCCGGCTGGACACGCTGCTGGTCGCAGGCGCCCCCCATGCCATGGACATGCTGCTGGGCGAGCCCACGCTGCAATGGCTGCGCACCATGGCCAGGCAGTCCAGGCGCTTCGGATCGGTGTGCTCGGGCGCGCTGTTCCTGGCGGCCGCCGGCCTGCTCGACGGCCGGCGGGTGACCACGCACTGGGCCGTGGCCGACACGCTCAGGCACGCCCATCCACGTACCACCGTGCTGGACGACGCGCTGCATGTGCGCGATGGCAAGCTGCGCACCTCGGCCGGGGTCACGGCAGGCCTGGACCTGGCCCTTTCGCTGGTGGAGGAGGACTGCGGGCGCGAAGTGGCGGCCCGCGTGGCTTCGCAGCTGGTGATGTTCTTCAAGCGTCCCGGCGGCCAGCTGCAGTTCAGCCGCAAGGGCCATGCGGGACCGGCTGGCCGCTCTGCGCTGCAGGAAATACAGCGCTGGGCCGTGGCGCATCCCGCGCAGGACCTCTCGGTGCGTGCGCTGGCTGAGCGCGCCGGTCTCAGCGCGCGGCATTTCGCGCGGCTGTTCCAGGCGGAAGTCGGCGTGACGCCAGCCGCCTGGGTGGAAACCATGCGCGTGTCCGCAGCCCGTGAACTGCTGGAGGCCGGCCATGACGCGCCCAAGCAGATCGCCGCGCAGTGCGGCTTTGCCAACGCGGACACCCTGCGCCGCAGTTTTTCCAAGCACCTGGGCATTTCTCCAGCCATGTACCGGCGTCACCAGGGCGCGGCCCCCGAAATCCCGGGCAGAGAAAAATAAAAACATAGCAGCCAGTCTTTGCCTTATCTAACGATGAAGGCAAAAACAAGGTCCAAATCCAGGCCAAGGCGCAAAAAAAGTTCAGCCGAACTTGCAGGATCGGCAGGGCTTGTTCGGCATACGGGGAGTCACACCACTTTTCCCAGCCCCATGCCCCGCACCCACCTCCACCAGCCCCAGGACGGCCTTGCAGCCGCACGGGGCTGGCCTGCGTCCATGGGGATGGCTGGGGTGGCAGCGGCGCTGGGGGTGGCGATGCTGGTTGCCACGGCAGCGGACTGCGCCCATGCGGCGCCGTCCGCCCAGGCCGCCCAAGCCGGCCAGCGCAGCTTTTCGATTGCGGCCGGCCCTCTCACGCATGTGATTGCGCAGTACGCCAACCAGGCTGGCGTTGCGCTGTCGTTTGATGCCGCGCAGCTGGGCCGGTTGCAGTCCCCGGGACTGCAGGGCAGCTATGCGGTGGAAGACGGTTTTGCGAGGCTGCTGCAGGGCACGGCGCTGCAGGCCGTGCGCGAGTCCAGCGGCGTTTATACGCTGCGGCCGCTGCCAGCGGCGGCCTCGGGCACGGGCGGGCAGACGCTGGGCACGGTCACGGTCCGTGCCACGGCGCCAGTCAGTGCCACGACCGAGGCATCGGACAGCTACGCGGCCAGCCTGGTCACGGGCTACAAGGGGCTTCAGTCGGTGCGCGATATTCCGCAGCCCGTGACCGTGCTCACGCGCCAGTGGCTGGACGAGCAGGCCCTGCCCGACCTGCATGCCGTGCTGCAGCACACGCCGGGCGTGACGGTGGAGTACATCGACAGCGAGCGCATCGCCTATTACTCGCGCGGCTACCAGATCGATTCGCTGCAGGTGGACGGGCTCAATGTGAACCAGGTGGCCTCGGCCTCCACCTTCATCCAGCCCGATACGGCCATGCTGGACCGCGTGGAGGTGCTGCGCGGCGCCACGGGCCTGCTGCGTGGCGCGGGCTCGCCCTCGGCCATGGTGAACATGGTGCGCAAGCGGCCCACGGCGCAATGGCAGGGCTCGGCCGCGCTGACGCTGGGCTCCTGGGAACGCCAGCGCATGGAGGCCGACCTGTCCGGCCCTCTGAACGCAGCCGGCACGCTGCGCGGCCGGCTGGTGGCGCTGGCGGACGACAAGGCATCGTTCCAGACCGCGCGCAAGGAAAAGCGCCTGGGCCTGTACGGCGTGCTGGAGGCGGACCTGGGGCCGCACACCACGCTCACGGCCGGCCTGCAGCACACGGACCTGCAAGCCACGGGCTCCTGGGGCGGCCTGCCTGCCGCCGCCGACGGCAGCCAGCTCGGCCTGCCGCGCAGCACCTACCTGGGCACGCCCTGGAATACCTGGAACCGCCACAACCAGCAGGCCTTTGCCGAGCTGGAGCACCGGCTGGACAGCGGCTGGCAACTGAAGGCCCAGGCGGCGCACACGCGCTTTCGGTCGGACGGGTTCAAGCAGACTTCGTTTTCCAGGGCCAGCGACAGCAATCCCTATCTGTTCGACGTGAGCACCTCCATCTATGGCGGCGACGGCAGCACGCAGAACGCGCTGAGCCTGCTGGCCAGCGGCCCCTTCGAGGCCCTGGGCCGCAGGCACGAGCTTTCGCTGGGCGCCGACCTGCAGCGCATCCGCAGCACGGGCGCCACGGGCTACTGGGGCGTGAGCCCGCTGCGCAATGTGGACATCCGCGGCTGGAATCCGTACACCAGCTACCCCGAGCCGTTCTACAGCGAGGGCAACGGCAACGCCTATTCATCGCCCGTGTCCCACATCCACCAGTACGGCGGATTCGCGCGGGCCCGGCTGTCGCTGACCGACTCGCTCACCGCCATTGCCGGCGCGCGCCTGAGCTGGTGGAGCTATCTCGAACCCGGCAATGCCCAAAGCGGCTACAGCGTGCGCCGCGAGCTGACGCCCTATGCGGGCCTGGTGCATGCGCTGTCGGACACGCTGGACGCCTATGCCAGCTACAGCGAGATCTTCAGCCCCCAGGACAAGAAGGCCGCCGACGGCAGCATCCTGGCGCCCGCCCGGGGCGAGGACCTGGAGGCCGGGCTCAAGGGCAGTTTCATGGACGGCCGGCTGCAGGCCAGCGTGTCGGTGTTCCGCATCCAGCGCGTGGGCAGCGCCATGCAGGACACGGCATCGGCCATGCCCTGCCTGCCGTACTACCCGACCAGCCACTGCTTCATGGCCGGCGGCAAGAGCCGCAGCCAGGGCTGGGAGCTGGAGCTGTCCGGCGAGCCCGCGCCAGGCTGGCAGGTGCTGGCCGGCTACACCTACACCCAGGCCAGGTACCTGCGCGACACCTCCGAGGCCAACGTGGGCCAGCCGCTGCGGCCCGTGGACCCGCGCCATGCGCTGCGCCTGTTTGCCAGCCACCGCTTCAAGGGGCCCTTGCAGGGATGGACCGCAGGCGCCGGCGTGCGGCTGCAAAGCGATGCCTACGCCAGCGTGGGCGATGTCACCACCCGCCAGGGTGGCTATGCGCTTTTTGACGCGCTGCTGGCCTACCGCCTGGACGACACCTACTCGCTGCAGCTGAACGTGAGCAACCTGCTGGACAAGCGCTACTACGCCAAGTTCTCGCCCAACAGCACCTACTTCAACAACTACTACGGCGATCCGCGCAACGTCACGGTGTCGCTGCGCGCGCGCTTCTAGGGCCACGGCCGGCCTGCCCTCCTTTCCCGGCTTTTTCTTCCCGGTTTTTCTTCACGGTTTTTCCTCCCGCTTTTTCCAACCTTTGCACATGACTGCCATGACGCACCACAGCACTCCTGCGGACTTCCGCTTCGCTCCCCATCCCCTCACGCGCCTGATCCGCCAATGCCTGGGCGCCGGCCTGGCCCTGGCCGCCGTGGGCGTGGCGGCCCAGACGGCCGAGGGCCCGGCCCTCAAGGAGGTGACGGTGAGCGACCAGGCCGAGGCCATCGGCGGACTGCAAAAGACTTATGCCGGCGGCCAGATCGCGCGCGGCGGCGACCTGGGCATCCTGGGCAAGACCGACCAGATGAACGTGCCCTTCAGCACGACCAACTACACCTCGGAGCTGATCGAGAACCAGCAGGCACTGACCATCGCCGACGTGGTGATGAACGACGCCTCGGTGCGCACGCTGCAGGCGCGCGGCGGCTATGGCGATGACTTCCAGGTGCGGGGCTTTTCCCTGTCCATGCGCGATGTGTCGGTGAACGGCCTGTACGGCCTGTCGCCCTCCACGCGCCTGCCGCTGGAGGTGATCGAGCGCGTGGAAGTGCTCAAGGGCCCCGGCTCGCTGACCAATGGCGTGGGTCCCAGCGGCAGCATCGGCGGCAGCATCAACGTGGTGACCAAGCGCGCGGGCGACGTGCCGCTGAACCGCCTGACCGCCACCTACATGGGCAAGGCCCAGTTCGGCACCCACCTGGACGTGGGCCGCCGCTTTGGCGAAGACAACCAGTGGGGCGTGCGCGTGAATGGCGTGTGGCGCAACGGCGAAGGCAATATCGACGGCGGCCGCCAGCGCCTGGGCCTGGCATCGGTCGGCCTGGACTACGAAGGCCAGGGCCTGCGCTGGTCGCTGGACGCGCTGACCACCAGCGGCAAGACCACGGAATTCCGCCCGCAAAGCGCCTTCCTGGCCGGCATCACCCAGGTGCCCGCCGTGCCCGACAGCCGCACCAACTTCAACCCGGGCACGGAGCTGCTGGACAAGGCCAAGACCGTGATCTCGCGCGTGGAATACGACATCAACGCCAACACCTCCGTCTACGGCGGCGTGGGCTACAGCGATGTGTCCAGCGACCAGAGCTTCCCCACGGCCGTGCAGCGCATCGACTCGCTGGGCAACTTCACGGTGCGCAACGGCTTCTACGACGAGTTCAACAAGACCACCTCGGCCGACGTGGGCCTGCGCACGCGCTTCAAGACCGGCGCCATCGGCCACACCGTGGTGGCCGCGGCCAACTACATGGACCGCGAGAGCGGCTACTTCTACCAGCTGACCACCAAAGCCGTCCCCTCCAACATCTACAACCCCTCGCCCCTGCCGGCCATCGACTTCGTGCGCGGCGCGCCCACCAAGAATGCCGAGCTGACGCAGCACAGCCTGGCGCTGGCCGACACCATGGCGCTGTTCAGCGACCGCGTGCTGGTGACCGTGGGCCTGCGCGACCAGACCATCGACCAGAAGAACGCCAGCGGCACCACGCTGTACAAGGCCAGCGCCGTGACGCCGCTGGCCGGCGTGGTGTTCAAGCCGCAGAACAATGTCTCGGTCTACGCCAACTACACGGCGGGCCTGTCGGCAGGCGGCACGGCCGGGCCCAACACGGCCAATGCCGGCCAGGTGTTCGCGCCGCAGAAGTCCAAGCAGTACGAAGTGGGCGTGAAGGTGGACTGGGGCCGCATGACCACGCAGGCCGCGCTCTACCAGATCCAGCGCCCGGGCTCCATGACCGACCCGGTGACCAATGTCTACAGCTTCGGCGGCGAGACGCGCAACCGCGGCCTGGAGCTGACCGCCTACGGCGAGATCCACAAGGGCCTGCGCCTGCTGGCCAGCGCGGCCTTCAACAACGCCAAGCTCTCGCGCACGGCAGGCGGCGTGAACCAGGGCAACGATGCCAACGGCGTGCCCGAGCGCACCTTCAACCTGGGCCTGGACTGGGATACGCCCTGGGTGGAGGGTCTGAGCCTGAACGGTCGCGTGATCCACACCTCGTCCATGTACTACGACGCGGCCAACATCCTGCGCATGCCCGGCTGGACACGCCTGGACCTGGGTGCACGCCTGCGCACCCACGTGGCCGGCAAGCCGGTGGTGCTGCGCGCCAGCCTGGAGAACGTCAGCAACAAGAGCTACTGGGTGACTGCCGCCGGCTACACCACCACGGGCGCGCCGCGCACGCTGATGCTGTCGGCACAAGTGGACTTCTAAGCCCCCGGCCACCGGCAACCGCCCCGCCCCCGGCATGGCGCCGGGGGCGCGGTGATGGCGGGGGCCGCAGGCCCCCTTCTGTCAGAGAAAAAAACACCCCATGCAAAGCCACACGATCAAGACCTGGGCCTGGTTGCACAAATGGAGCAGCCTGGTCTGCACCGTCTTCATGCTGCTGCTGTGCCTGACCGGCCTTCCGCTGATCTTCCACCACGAAATCGGCCACCTGCTGGGCACCGAGGTGGAGGCCCCGCCCATGCCCCAGGGCACGCCCCATGCCAGCCTGGACAAGGTGCTGGAGGTGGCCCGTGCCCAGCACCCGGACCGCGTGGTGCAGTTCGTCTCCAAGTCCGACGACACCGACGACCTCTGGTTCGTCACCATGACGCCCACGCCGGCGCCCACGGACGACTTCCGCTCCGTGGTCATCGATGCGCGCACGGCCGAGCTGCTGGCCCAGCCGCGCTTCGACCAGGGCTTCATGTGGGTCATGTTCAAGCTGCACGTGGACCTGTTCGCGGGGCTGCCGGGCAAGCTGTTCCTGGGCTTCATGGGGCTGCTGCTGCTGATCGCCATCGTCAGCGGCGTGGTGCTGTACGCGCCCTTCATGCGCAAGCTCGATTTCGGCACCGTGCGCCGCACGCGCCAGCCGCGCCTGAAGTGGCTGGACCTGCACAACCTGCTGGGCATCGTCACCCTGGTGTGGCTGTTCGTGGTGGGCGCCACCGGCATGATCAATACCTGGGCCGACCTGCTGATCAAGTACTGGCAGCATGACCAGCTCAGCAGCGTGCTGGCGCCCTACCAGGGCCAGGACACGGTGCCGGTGGCGGAGCGCGCCTCGCTGCAGCAATCGCTGCAGGCCGCCCAGCAGCAGGTGCCAGGCACCAAGCTGTACTTCATCGCCTTCCCCGGCACCACGTTCTCCAGCCCGCACCACCACACCTTCTTCCTGCGCGGCAACGAGCCCCTGACCTCGCGCCTGTTCCTGCCCGTGCTGGTGGACGCCAAGACCGCCCAGGTCACGGCCGCGCCCGCCCTGCCCTGGTATCTGACGGCGCTGCTGGTGTCCCAGCCGCTGCACTTCGGCGACTACGGCGGGCGGGCCATGCAGATCCTCTGGGCGCTGCTGGACATCGCCAGCATCATCGTGCTGGGCACCGGCCTGTACCTGTGGGTCAAAAAGGGCAAGAGCCTGCCGGCCCCGCAGCCCGCGCCGCGCGGCAAGGAGATCACGGCATGAGCGGCGCGCAACACCGGGGCTTTCTCGCCCTCTGGGGCTGGCCCATCGCGCTGGGCGTGCTGACGGCCATCGGCCTGGTCTCGGCCCTGTTCAGCGACGGCGGACTTGGCGACATGCTGGCCGGCGTCTGCCTGGCCATTCCCACGGCGGCGGGAATCTGGCACGGCTGGGTGCGGCGCAGCCCGCCGCAATGACGAAGGGATGGCGGGATGGCGGGCGCGGTGTCAGCCGCGCCGGGGCCGCTGGCCCGCGCCGTCCAGCATTCCCAGCAGGGCCGCGCCCAGTTGCCGCCAGGCATCGGTGGCGCCGGCCCAGTCGCTGGCCAGGCAGGCCTGCTCCAGCGTCTGCGCCAAGCCACTGGCCTGCTCGTGCCCCAGCAGGCGCAGCACGCTTTTGAGGTTGTGCGCCAGCCGGCGCAGCGCCGCGGCGTCGCGCGCGGCCAGCAGGTTTTCGCCCAGCGCCACATCGTCGGGCAACTGCGCAAGACAGCTGGCGCGGTAGCTGTGGAACAGGGCGGCATCGCCGCCGAAGTAGCTGGAGACGGCGGCCGGGCCGCCATCCGCCGGCACATCCACCGGCATATCCGCCGGCATATCCACCGGCACATCCGCACCGGCAGCCTGCACGCTGGCCGGCGCGGGCGACCCGGCCGGTTGCGCCGCCAGCACCGATTCCACGCAGTCCACCAGTTGCGCCACCGACACGGGCTTGCGCAGCACGCCCCAGACCTGCAGTTGCTCCAGCCGCAGCGCCACGTCGGCCCGCACGCCGGCGCTGAAGACCACGGCGCTGCAGCCTGCCTGCGGAGAGCTGCGCAGCCATTCGATGAGCTCGAGCCCGGAGGCGCCGGGCAGCATCAGGTCGGTGATCAGCAGGGCAAAGGGCTGGCTCTGCAGCAGGCTCTGCGCCTGCTCCGCACTCGCGCAGGACACCAGGGTGAGGGGCATGCCCTCCAGCGCCAGCGTGACGAATCGCGCAATCGAGGCATCGTCCTCCACCAGCAGGACCGCAGGATGGGCCGGATTCACGCTGCCTGCCTGCCCAGCAGCTCGCCCAGCGCCTCGGGCAGCTCCTGCACGAGCTGGGGTTTGTGGATCACGCGCGCGCCGCCCAGCGCAAAGGCGTAGGCCTCGCGCTCTGCCGCATCCAGCGAGGTGACCACCAGCAGCTTGCAGCGCGCGAACTGCTCATGCGTGCGCAAGGTGGTGATGAGGGCGGCGCCGTCGATGTCGGGCAGCAGGATGTCCACCAGCAGCACGTCGGGCTGGATCTGCCCGTACAGCGCCATGCCGGTGATCCCGTCGTGCGCCACGTGCAGCTGCACGTCGGGAAAGTGGCGCTGCACCAGCAGGCGCACCAGGTTCTGGAAGTGCACGGAGTCCTCGATCAGCAGCACGCGCGGGCCCGTGCCGGCCTGCGCGGGAGCGGGCGCCGGGGCCGCCGCTGGCGCCCCGGACGTGGCGGCCGCATCGCCCTGCCTGCCGCGCCAGCGCTCCACGGAGGCGCGCGTGATGCGCCGGTGCCCCCCGGGGGTCTTCCAGGCCTCCAGATCGCCGCGATCGACCATGAGCTGAACCGACCGCACCGCCATGCCCAGCAGCTTGGCCACCTCAGCGGTCGTGTAGTGCGGAATTTGGCCTGATGGGGTGCTGTTCTCGGACATGGCAGCAATTTTGCATCAAATACGATTAAAAAATTCAATACAAATTTGATGAATTTGATATTTATGATTGAATCCAACGCAGAACCCTTCAACTGCGTTGCGAAAGGCCCGCCATGAAGAAGATACTGATCGCCGAAGACCAAGCCGACATCCGCAAGCTGTTGCGCATGACGCTGGAGTCCAGCGCATACGAAGTCATGGAGGCGCCGACCGGTGACGAAGCCTGGGCCCTGGCCCAGCGCAGCCAGCCCGACGTGGTGCTGCTGGACATGATGATGCCGGGCACGCTGGACGGCCTGGAGGTGTGCTGCCGCATCAAGACCTCCTACGACCTGCGGCACACGCGGGTGATCCTGCTGACGGCCCGGGGCAGTGCGCAGGACCGCGAGGCGGGCTTCAATGCCGGTGCCGACGAATACCTGCTCAAGCCCTTCAGCCCGAACCGGCTGCTGGAGACCCTGGCCAGTCTTTACAGGAGCGACTGATGACGATGCACACGCAGGCCGCCGCGGGCCGATGGCAGATACCGTCCGGGAACGCCGCGCGCCTGTCCGCGCTGGTGCGGGCCGCCGTGCAGGCCGTTGTGCTGCCCGCTGTGCTGCCCGTTGTACAGGCGCTGCTGCTGGCACTGGTGCCGGTCTGGGTGGCGGTGCTGGCCATGGGGCCTGGCGCAGCACGGGCCGGCGAGGTGCTGGACCGCGTGGCCAGCAGCCACACGCTGAAGGTCTGCATCTGGCCCGACTACTACGGCATCACCTACCGTGACGCACGCACGGGCAGGCTCACGGGCATCGACGCGGAGCTCTCGGCAGAGCTGGCCAAGGACCTGGGCGCGCGGCTGCAGCATGTGGACTCGTCCTTCTCGCGGCTGGTGCCCGACCTGCTGGAGTCGCGCTGCGACGTGGCCATGTTCGCCGTCGGCATCCTGCCGCAGCGCCAGCAGCAGCTGCGCTTCACCCAGCCCTACCTGAGCAGCGATATCTACGGCATCACCACCAAGAGCAACCCCGCCGTGCGCAGCTGGGCCGACATCGACCAGCCCGGCGTGCAGGTGGCCGTGCAGCGCGGCACCTTCATGGAGCCGGTCATGCGCGAGTCGCTCAGGCATGCGCACCTGGTGCTGGTGGAGCCGCCGCAAACCCGCGAAAAGGAACTCATGGCCGGGCGCGTGGACGTGTTCATGACCGACTACCCGTACAGCCGCAAGCTGCTGGACAGCTCGGACTGGGTGCAGCTGATCGCGCCGCCCCAGCCCTTCCATGTGCTGCCCTACGGCTATGCGGCCAGCCCTGCCGACGCCCAGTGGCTGGCGCGCCTGAACCAGTTCGTCTCGGACATCAAGCGCGACGGCCGCCTGGCCAGGGCCGCGCGCCACAACGGCCTGACCGCCATCGTCGCGCCCTGAAACTTCCGATGGAGCACCTTCATCATGTCTGAACGAGCTGCCGCGCATCATTTTCTCGGAGCCCGGCGCAGTGCCCACATCAAGGCGCTGGTGCTGACCTTTGCACTGTGCGTGCTCGCCGGACTGGTGCTCTTCGTCTGGAGCCAGCTGCATGCCGATGCGGACCAGAGCAAGTCCCAGGCCTCGCTGCTGGCCCGCGTGCTGGAGGACCAGACGGCCAAGACCTTCGAGAACACCGAAATGGCCCTGGCCAGCCTGGCGCACAACCCGGCCATCGTGGCCGCAGGCAGTGGGCGCGGCACGCGCGAGGCCGCCATGGCCCTGCTGATCGCCCAGTTGCCCTACCTGCGCAGCATGGCGCTGATCGACGACAAGGGCCTCATCCTGGCCAGCACCCAGGCCGGGGAGGCCGGCCAGCAGATCAACACGCAGGATCTGCTGCACGACAAGGCGGCCGTCCTCATCCCCGGCAAGCCCCAGCTGGGCCGGCTGGTGCCCGGCCGCAGCCTGTCGTCGCTGGCGCCACGGGCGCATCCGACGCCGCGCGGCGTGTCCTTTCTGCCGCAGTTGCTGGCCTTCCACCAGGACAACGGCATGCCCGCCGTGCTGGTGGCCCTGATCAATCCCGACGCCGTGGCCAACTTCTACCAGTCCACGCTGGAGACCCTCAGCTACGAGGCCGTGCTGCTGACCTATGACGGCCGTCCCCTGGCCAGCACCAATGAGGGCACGGGCGTGCAGGCGGCCGCCGCGCTGCAGACGCCGCTGTTCCAGGAATGGCTGCCGCACAGCGAATTCGGCTCCTACATCGGCGCGGGCATGCTGGGGCGCCACCAGATCGTGTCGTTCCGCACCGTGCGCAACTGGCCGCTGCTGCTGGTGGTGGAGGAGCCCTACGCGGCCATGGTGGCGCGCTGGCGGGACAACGCCTTTGCCTTCTTCGTGGCCGGCGTGGCCCTGCTGGCCCTGGTGCTGGGACTGAGCTGGTCGGTGCTCAAGACCCGCAGGGTCCAGAAGTCGGCACTGCAGGCCATGGAGCAGGCACAGGCGCGCCTGGCGCGCAGCGAGCATGAGATGGCCGTGCTCATGCGCAGCGTGCAGGAGCTGATCTTTCGCACCGACAGCCAGGGACTGCTGACCTTCGTGAACGCGCGCTGGGAGCAGCTGACCGGCCAGCCCAGCGCCGAGGCCGTGGGCCAGCCGCTGGAGAACATCGTGGACGGCTCGTACCTGGCGCAGATCCAGGCCCTGCTCGATCCACTGGCCCGGCTGGCACCGCGCAACTGCCAGGCCATGTTCCGCCTGCCGGGCAACCGGGAGATGCTCTGCGACATCGCCGTGGTTCCCCTGCTGCGCGACGGCCGGCTGGTGGGCTTTGCCGGCAGCGCCGTGGACGTGACCGCCCGCTGGAAGGCCCAGCAGGAGCTGCAGACCCAGCTGGCCTTCCAGCATCTGCTGTTCGAGACCACGCCCCTGCCCATGCTGGTCACCGACGCGGACCAGCGCGTGGCCCTGGTCAACAAGGCCTGGGAGGACTTCTTCGGCCGGGGCCGCTACGCCGTGCTCGGCCACGAGATCAAGGGCCTGCACGCGCGCGACGATGCCCTGCTGCAGATGCGCAGCAACCAGGTCGTGATGCGCTCGGGCCAGCGCATGATGGTGGAGGCCCGGCTGCCCCATGTGGACGGCAGCTACCGCGATGTGCAGATCTCCAAGGCCGCGGTGAAGAATGCCCAGGGCCAGATCACCGGCGTGCTCAGCATTTTTGTGGACGTGAGCGAATTCCGCGCAGCCGAGCATGCCACCCGCGAAGCCCGCGACGCGGCCGAAGAGGCCTTCCGCGTGAAATCGGAATTCGTGGCCAACATGAGCCACGAGCTGCGCACCCCGCTGCAGTCCATCATGGGCTTTGCCGAGCTCGGCGGCCTGCGCTCGCGCGGCAATCCCGCCATGGCCGACATGTTCAACGACATCCACGAGGCCGGGATACGCATGCTGGCCCTGGTCAACGACCTGCTGGACGTGGCCAAGCTGGAAAGCGCCGTGGGCACCATCCACGTGGAGCGCACCGACCTCAGGAGCCTGATCCGGCCCGTGGTGCGCGAGCTGGAGCCGCAGCAGCAGCAAAAGCTGATCGACCTGCGGCTGGAGCTCGACGACACGCCGCTGATCGCCAAGGCCGACCCCGTGCGCTTCCAGCAGGTGGTGCGCAACGTGCTGGCCAATGCCATCAAGTTCTCGCCCATCGGCGGGCGCATCGATGTGCAGGGCCGCATCGATGAACAGGGCGATATCTGCATCGCCGTCTCCGACCAGGGGCCGGGCATTCCGCCGCAGGAACTGGACAAGATCTTCCAGCCCTTCGTGCAGTCCAGCAAAACCCGCAACGGCTCGGGCGGCACCGGCCTGGGCCTGGCCATCTGCCGCAAGATCATCGACGCCATGGACGGCACCATCGCCGCCAGCAACCGCTCCGAAGGCGGGTCGCTGTTTCGCATCACCCTGCCCTGCCGCACCGGCGCATCGGAGACGCGGCCGGCGGAGTTGCTGTAGCGGAGCCAGACAGGGCAGAGCGCGCGTGGGCATTCGACAACAAATGAGAAAAAGTCTCATTTAGAATGCCGCAACCCTGCTCCCTGAACCTGCCGGTCGGCACGCCCGGCCTCCATTCCCGTTCGTATGACACGCCATCCGACTCCCGCAGCCTGGCTGGGCCTGGACCTGCGCTGGGCCTACGGCAGCCTGCTGCCCGCCATCTGGCGCAGTACGCGCTGCATCCACCGTGCGCAGGATGTGCTGCATGACGCCTTCGTGCGCTACGCCCTCAGCGGCAGGCATGAAGGCATCGCCCAGCCGCACGCCTATCTGCGCGTGGTGGCGCGTACCGTGCTCGCGGACCAGATGGCGCATGAACGCCGCTTCGTGCCCCTGCCCGACCTGGCAGGCGAGCCGGACTCCACGGCCCCCGGCAGGCGCGCGGACGCCATCGCCGTGCAGGAAGCATTCACCGCGCCTTCCGCCGAGGTGCTGGCCGATCTGCAGCAGCGCCTGGCCGCTGCGCAGCGGGTCATCGAAGGGCTTCCCCCGCGCTGCCGCGAGGTGTTCTGGCTGTGCAAGGTGGAAGGCCATTCCCAGCCCAGGATTGCCGCCACGCTGGGCATCAGCCTGAACATGGTGGAGCGCCACCTGATGCGCGCCCTGCTGGACCTGCGCGCCGCGCGCGAGCTGCTCGCGCCATGACCACGCCGCGCGAAGAGGCCGCGCGCTGGTTCATACGCATGCACCGGGATGCGGGAGCGCAGCCAGGCGCCGCCGACGCCGCCGCCTGGCGCACCTGGATGGACGCCGACCCGCGCCACGCCGCCGAATACGCCGCCTTCGAGGCGCTGTGGCAGGACTTCGACTCCACGCCCCGCACCGAGGCCCTGGCCACGGCCGTGAACACCGCCGCACGCCAGCGCCGCAACACGCGCCGCGCAGCCATCACCCGCGGCGTGCTGGGCGTTGCCGGCCTGGGCACGGCGGGCCTGCTGGCATGGCGCGGCTGGCTTGAATGGCAGGACACCACCGTGTTCGCCCTGGCCCGCGACAGTGCGATTGGCGAACGCATCGTGCTGAACCTGCCCGACGCCAGCGTGCTGACCCTGGGACCGGCCAGCCGCATCGCCACGCGATACACGCGCCGCCAGCGCGCCGTGGTGCTGGAGCAGGGCGAGGCCCTGTTCGACGTGGCCAGGGATGCAGACCGCCACTTCACCATCGACGCAGGCCAGGCGCGCATCACCGTGCTGGGCACGCGCTTCACCGTCAACCGCCTGCCGGGCCTGGTGCGGGTGAGCGTGGAGCATGGCACGGTGCGTTTGGCGGTGAAAGGTGCTGAAGGGGAACCGTTCTTGCTGCTGCAGGCGGGCGAAGTGGGGGAACTGCCGGACGAAAGCGCCGGTGCCGCCCCCGGTGCCGCACCCGGTGCCGATGGCGCCCACGCCAGCCCCCGCCCCCGTCGCGTGCAGCGCGATGCGCGCGACAGCTTCTCGTCCATCGAACGCGGCCTCATCGTCTTCGACAGCGCCGGGCTGGGCGAGATCGCGGCCACGCTGTCGCGCTGGCGCCGCCAGCCCGTGCGTGCGGCCGTAGCCGACGGCACGGGCGGGCCGCGCATCACGGCCGCCGTGCAGCGCGCCGATGTGGAGAGTTTCCTGGACGCGCTGCCGCGCATCGCCGCCGTGCGCGTGCACGAGCGCGACGGCGCCACCTGGCTGGCCCCGCGCAGCACGGCGCCGGAAAAAATCCGGAAAAACTGAAAAAAAGCGGCCAACACACATCAGGGATCCGGCGGGCTGCCCCGTCATACAGGCGAGCACAACCGATTTCCAGGAGAACGTTCCCGCCATGCCCGCCCGCCCTCTTTCCTCCCGCCCGGCACGCGCCTGCCTGTCCCTGCTCGCCTGCGCGGCGGCACTGGCCTGCACGCCAGCCCTGGCCGCCCCTGCCGACATCGACCTGCCGGCCCAGCCGCTGTCCGACGCCATCAAGGCCCTGGCGCGCGCCACCGGCACCAGCATCGCAGCCGACAGCGCCCTGCTGGCAGGCAAGACCGCGCCCGCCGTCCAGGGCCGCCTGGAGCCGGCCGAGGCACTGCAGCGCCTGCTGGCCGGCAGCGGGCTGCAGGCCTCTGCCCAGCCCCAGGGCGGCTGGCTGCTGCGCCCCGCCCCGGCGCGCCCGCAGACCGCGCTGGACGAAGTGCGGGTGACGGCCACGGCCCTGCGCGACGGCCGCACGGAAGGCACGGGCAGCTACCGGGCGCCCTATGCCAGCGCGGCCACCAAGATCGAGCTGACGGCCCGGGAGACGCCGCAGTCCGTGTCCGTGATCTCGCGCGCGCAGCTCGATGACCAGAACTTCGTGGAGCTCACCGAAGCCGCCAAGGTGGTGCCCGGCATCGTCGTGCGCCGGCAAAGCAGCACGGGCGGGCGCAGCGACATCCTCTCGCGCGGCTACCAGTCCTCCACCTACCAGTTGGACGGTCTTACCGTCAGCGGCAACCCGGCCACCCAGGAAACGCTGGACCTGGCCCTGTTCGACCGGGTCGAGGCCCTGCGCGGGCCGGCCGGGCTGTTCTCGGGCGCGGGCGAGCCCAGCGTCATGCTCAACCTGGTGCGCAAGCGCGCCCTGCCGGACTACCAGGGCCAGGGCGCCATCGGCCTGGGCTCGCGGGGCCGCAAGCGGGCCGAGGTGGATGTCACCGGCCCGCTGTCCGAAGATGGCCGCCTGCGTGGCCGGGTGGTGGCGCTGCACGAGAACTTCGGCAGCCCCGTGATGGCCATGGACGGCCACAAGCAGGCCCTGTATGGCACGGTGGAGCTGGACATCACTTCCCAGAGCACGGTCTCGGTGGGCGCCACCTGGCAGCGCGGCCGGGGCAACTACGACACCGGCCTGCCCGCCCACGCCGACGGCAGGCTGGCCCCCATTCCGCGCGACGTGGCCATTGCCGCCGACTGGGGCCGCGCCGCGCCCGAATCGCTGGCCGGCTTCATCGAGTCGGAGACGCGGCTCGACGGCGGCGGCCTGTTCAAGGTGGCCGCCCGCCGCGTGCTGCGCCAGCAGCGCGACAAGTACATCAACGGCTACTCGGCCGTATCGGACACCGGCATCAGCCGCTTCACCCAGGCCCAGACCGTGGACCGCGACTACGCCGACACCACGGCCGACATCTACTACAGCACGCCCTGGCAATGGGCCGGGCAGACGCACCATTTCATCGCGGGCGCGGACTACCGCAGCTCCAACATGCACCTGCGCATGCTGCGCGGCGCCATGAACACGCCGGCCGACCTGTTCCACTACGACCCCTCCTCCATTCCCGAGCCCAGCTTCAAGCCCTTTGCCGACGACATCACGCGCACCAGCCTGCGCGGCGTCTACGGCCAGTTGCGCATCAAGCCCACGCAGGCCCTCACCCTGGTGGCGGGCGCGCGCAAGAGCTGGTGGAAGACAGAAACCTCGGACCGGCTGCAGAACACGCGCTCGGGCTACGAGGTCGATGGCCAGTTCACGCCCTTCGGCGCCGTGCTCCTCGATCTGAACGACAGCTGGACGCTCTACGCCAGCCAGTCGCGCATCTTCCAGCCGCAAAGCGGGCGCCTGGCCGGCGGCGGCCAGATCGCCCCGCGCGAGGGCCGGCAGGTGGAGGCCGGCATCAAGGGCAGCCTGCTGGACGGACGCCTGAACGCCACCGCCGCCGTCTACCGCATGCAGGACACCAACCGCGCGCTGGCCGATCCTGGCGATGCCGCCTTCGTCATCCCCGCAGGCAAGGTGCGCTCCGAAGGCTTCGAGGCCGAAGTGGTCGGCTCGCTGTCGCCGCGCTGGGACGTGGCGGCCAGCTACGCCTACATGCGCTCCAAATACCTGCAGGGCACCGTCACGCAGACGGGCACCGACTTCAGCACCATGTCGCCGCGCCACAGCGTGAACCTGTGGGCGCGCTACCGCGTGGCCGGCCCCGTGGCCCAGGGGCTGGAGCTGGGCGCGGGCGTGCGCGCCGTCAGCGAGTTCTACGACACCCTGGGCACCGTGCGCTGGCGCGCGGGCGGCTACGGCGTCTGGTCCGTCTATGCCGCCTACCCGCTCACGCCCAAGGTCAAGCTGGCCGTGAACATCGACAACCTCTTCGACCGCGTCTACTGGGAGCGCGTGGGCACAGCCACGCGCAGCAACTACTACGGCCTGCCGCGCAGCATCATGGTCACGCTGCGCAGCAGTTTCTGATCCAGTCGCCAGAGGGCGTGCGCCGCAGAAGGCTGCCGCGCCCCCTGCCTGCCGCGCAGGCATTCAACACATCGACACCATCGAATGATTTCTCACAAATAATTCAATAGATCCACACAATGCATGGATTTACGCTTGTGTCCATCGCCGGCAGCCGCCGCCAGCCAAGACACACGCCATTGCCATGCAAGACCGTTTCCTGATCGAGCGCATCGAGGCGCGGATCCTCGACATTCCCACCATCCGTCCGCACAAGCTGTCGTTCGGCTCCATCAGCCGGCAAAGCCCGGTGATCGTGCAGCTGTGGCTGCGCAATGGCGCCACGGGCTTTGGCGAGGCCGCCACCATCGGCGGCCCGTCGTGGAACGAGGAATCGCCCGAGAGCATCCACCACGCCATCACCAACCACCTGGCGCCCAGCCTGATCGGCCAGGACGGTGCGCGCTTCGAGGCCTGCCTCTCGCGCATGGACCTGGCCTGCAAGGGCAATGCCTTTGCCAAGAGCGCCGTCGAGATCGCGCTGATGGACGCCGTGGCCCGCAGCCTGCAGTTGCCGCTGTGGCAGTTGCTGGGCGGCAAGCAGCGCGACAGCCTGCCCCTGGCCTGGACGCTGGCCAGCGGCGACATCGAGCGCGACTTGGCCGAGGCCCATCTGCGCCTGGAACAAAAACGCCACCGCATCTTCAAGATGAAGATAGGCGCGCGCACGCCCGAGGCCGACGTGGCCCATGTGAGCGAGATCGCACGCGGCCTCCAGGGCCGCGCCACGCTGACCGTGGACGTCAACCAGGCCTGGGACGGCGCCACGGCGCGGCGCTTTCTGCCGCAGCTGATCGATGCCGGCGTGACCCTGATCGAGCAGCCCGTGGCCGGCTGGAACGTACCCGCGCTGCGCGAGCTGACCGCCACGCTGCAGGGCGCGCTGGTCATGGCCGACGAGAGCGTGTGCACGTCCTACGACGCCATGCGCCTGGCGCGCGAGCAGGCCAGCCATGTGTTCTCGCTCAAGGTGGCCAAGCACGGCGGCCTGCTGCGCACGCGCAAGGTGGCGGCCATTGCCCAGGCGGCCGACATCGGCTGGTACGGCGGCACCATGCTGGAGACCTCGATCGGCTCGGCCGCCTCGGCCCATGTCTTTGCCACGCTGGGCGGGCAGCACTACAACTGCGAGCTGTTCGGCCCCCAGCTGCTGGTGGACGACATCGTCACCGAGCGCATGGCCATCCGCGACTTCGAGCTGCAACTGCCCGACGGGCCCGGCCTGGGCGTGGAGATCGACCTGCAGCAACTCGCGCGTTTCGACCGTGCGCTGGCCGGCAGCCAGCCGCAGCACTTCGACATGGGGCAGGCCCGGACCGGGGCTGCGACCTGAATTCCTTTCATTCCTCCTGGAGACAAACATGCTTTATCTGGTCCGCATGGACGTGAAGATTCCCCACGACCTCCCCGCCGACGTGGCAGCCGAGATCAAGGCCCGCGAGAAGGCCTATTCCCAGCAGCTGCAGCACGACGGACGCTGGCCCCACATCTGGCGCGTGGTGGGCGAGTACGCCAACTACAGCGTGTTCGACGTGGCCTCCAACGACGAGCTGCACGAGCTGCTGCAGGGCCTGCCGCTGTTCCCCTACATGGACATCCAGGTCACGCCGCTGGCAAGGCATCCCTCGGCCATCGCCTGAGCACAGCCCAAACCAAGACCAAATTTTTCGGAGACAACTGAAGTGAATGTGAAACGCCGTTTTCTGACCGCCGCAGCCGCAGGCCTGTGCCTGTCCGCCGTGATGCCCGCCGCCCATGCGCAGGCCCCCGAGGCCAACTGGCCCAGCAAGCCCATCCGCTGGATCGTGCCCTTCCCGCCGGGCGGCGCCATGGACGCCATCGCGCGCACCCTGGGCGAGAAGGCCGGCCGCACGCTGGGCCAGCCCTTCGTGATCGAGAACCGTCCCGGCGCCGGCGGCAACATCGGCGCCGACTTCGTGGCCAAGCAGCCCGGCGACGGCTACACGCTGATGATCACCTCCATCGGCATGGCCACCAACAAGCCGCTGTACCGCAAGCTCAGCTACGACCCGATCAAGGACTTCGCCCCCGTGGGCGTGCTGGCCGTGGTGCCCAACATCCTGGTCACCAACTCCACCCAGCCCAACGTCAAGAGCGTGGCCGACGTGGTGGCCGCCGCCAAGGCCTCGCCCGGCAAGCTGACCTATGCCTCGGCCGGCAACGGCACCTCCATCCACCTGGCGGGCGAAGTGTTCAACTCGCTGGCCGGCGTGGACATCCTGCACATCCCCTACAAGGGATCGGGCCCGGCCGTCTCCGACCTGCTGGGCGGACAGGTCAACTACATGTTCGACTCCATCACCTCGGCGCGCCCGCACATCCAGTCGGGCAAGCTGCGCGCCCTGGCCGTGACCACGGCCAAGCGTTCGTCCAGCATGCCCGAGGTGCCCACCATGGAAGAAGCCGGCATCAAGGGTTACGAGGTCTCGCCCTGGTTCGCCGTCTTCATGCCCGCCAGCACGCCGCCGGCCATCGTCAAGAAGCTCAACCAGGTCTTTGTGGCCGAGATGAAGCAGCCCGACGTGCTCGAACGCTTCAAGGCCATCGGCGCCGAAGTCGTGGGCTCCACGCCCGAGGAAGCGGCCAAGCACCTGCAGGCCGAGTCCGTGCGCTGGACCAAGGTGATCACGGAGCGCAACATCAGCATGGATTGAGCCTGGGCCGCCTCCGGTCGCCCGACAGGTTTTGATACGCTCGCCGGATCACACAACCAGGGGGACGGGATGGGCAAGCTCAGGAAATCACCATGCTGCGGCACACAGCCTTCTGAAGCGCACGGACGCTGAAGGAAGGCTGCCATGTTGTTGCGCATCCGCAAGGCCCTTGCGGCACGGTTCGAAGCCGTGGCCGAGATCGTGGGCCTGATCCTGTCCCTGGGCGGCGCGGCCGCAGCCAGCTTGCTGGGCAAGCTGGTGCTGGCCTTGATTCTGGGCACCATCGCCCTGGGCATTTTCTTCAGGCTGGCAGGACGCCGAAAGCGGTCCCAAGCCGGCCCATCGCAGCGCGAACCCGGCTGGCTTGCCGCCATGGCAGGCCTGCTGGCGTTCATCGAGATCGGCGTGCTGGTGGAGGCAGTCGATCTGCCCGTGCGCTTTCACCAGCCAGGGTTTGCCTTGCATCACTGGCTCATCGTTGCGGCAGGCCTGCTGGCCGCATGCTGGCTCCAGCTGAAGCTGCTGCGCGCCGCGCGCAACGCCATCCGCGCCAGGCGCAGCACCTGACACGTCAACTGCGGACTACCGCCTGCGCACCCTGCATGCGCGGGGCGGGCACCGGCCTGCGCCCCCAGTTCATCAGCGCCGTGCCGGCCACGGCCATGCCTCCGCCCAGCACGATGCTGGCATCGATGCTCTCGCCCAGCCACAGCGCCGACAGCGCCACGCCGATCACGGGCACCAGGGTGATGTAGCCCGAGGCCGCGCCCGCGCCCAGCGCCTTGACGCCGTCGAAGTACCAGGCATAGGCCAGGGCCGTGGCGCCGAAGGCCAGGAAGGCCAGCGCCCCCCAGGCGGTTGCGTTGCCAAGCAAGGCGGACTGCAGGCCCGCCGGCCCCTCGACCACCAGGCTGGCCACCAGCAGCATGGCCGCGCCCATGGTCGAGGTCACGGCCGTGGCCGACAGCGCATCGACACCCGTGAGCAGCCAGCGGCCGATCAGGGTGTAGCTCACCCAGCAGACCACGCAGCCCAGGATCAGCAGCTCGCCGGCGCCCACCGATCCCTGCAGCAGCGCCAGCGGCTGGCCATGCGAGATCACCACCACGGCGCCGCAGGCCGCCAGCGCCATGCCCAGGGCAATGGTGCGGTTGAGCCGCTCGCCGAACAGCCAGACCGCCAGCGCCAGCGTGAGCACGGGGTTGAGCGTGATCACCAGGGCCGCCTTGCCGGCCGGCACATGCTGCAGCCCCATCAGGAAAAAGGCCGCATAGCCGAACACGCCCGTGGCGCCAGCGGCCGCCATGCCCAGCCAGCGTTTGGCGCTCCAGTGCCTGAGACCGGCCATGCCGCCGGCCCAGTACAGCCAGGGCAGCAGCACGGCGGCGGCCAGCAGGAAGCGCAGGCTGGCGGCTGCCAGCGGCGGCATGTTCTGTGCCACCACGCGGCCCGCAGGCCAGGAAGCGCCCCACAGCAGGGCCATGCCGACAAGCCGCAGGTGGGGACCGAAGAAGCGTTGAAAATTCATGGCGCGTACTATGTGCTCATATCGATTCATAGACAAATGAGCGAATGCTCATGACCTGGACACCGTGATCCCATGACCTTCACCCAGCTCGAAGTGTTCGCGGCGCTGGCCCGCGCCGGCAGTTTCTCGCGCGCAGCCGCGCTGCTGGGCATTACCCAGAGCGCCGTCAGCCATGCCCTGCGCGCGCTGGAAGGCGAGCTGCAGGTGCAGTTGGTGCGGCGCGAAGGCCCCCACTCCCCACTGACCGACGCAGGCACGCGGCTGCTGCAGCGCGCCAACGACATCCTCCAGCAAAAGGAGGCCTTGCGGCAGGAGGCCGATGCCGAGCGCGGCATGGCGCGCGGCACGCTGCGCGTGGCCTCGTTCGGCGCCACCTCTTCGCTGCGGCTGCTGCCCCCGCTGATCACCGAATACCGCCGCCGCCAGCCCGCCGTGCTGGTGCAGATCGACGAGCAAAACGACGACACCGTGGTCAAGTGGCTGCTGGAGCGGCGCGTGGAGATCGGCTTCGTCGTGCTGCCCGACGAGCGCTTCGAGACCGTGCCCCTGGTGGAAGACGAACTGGTGGCGCTGCTGCCCGCATCGCACCGGCTGGCGGCCCAGCGCAGCATCCGCGCCGCCGACCTGCAGGGCGAGGCCTTTGTGCGCACCTCGGCCGGGTCGGGCGCGCACATCGACCGCTTCCTGGCCGAGGCCGGCGCCCAGCCTGCGGCCATCTACCACTTCGAGCAGATGTCCTCCATGCAGGGCTTCGTGGCCCAGGGTCACGCCATTGCCATTGCCGCACGCCTGGCCGTGCCCGAGCAGGCGCCCGAAGGCATGGTCTACCGCAGCCTCTCGCCCCGCCAGCGCCGCGTCACCGGCCTGGCCGTGCGCAGCATGGAACGGCTGTCGCCGGCCGCTGCCGGCTTTGTGGAGCTGGCGCGGGAGATGGCGAAGAAGAAGTGCTTTGGCTGACGCAGTGCCGCCCTCCTGGCATGGCAGAAACCATGGCATTGGTGACAGATCAGCGCACATGCAGGCTGCTTCTGTCACCAAACTGCTAGACTGCGCCGATGGCAGTTCACAGCAACTTTCTCGGCCCGGTCACGGTTTCCGGTGATGAAGCGAAAGCTCTCACACGGAGGCTTGCGCATGGCCGGGGCACACAGGCTGCTGTGTCATCCGCACGCAATGGCCGCAAGCTCGCCACCACCTTCACAAGGGATGGCACGGTCCGGATCAAGCTCAAGCCGACCGGCGAACCCCTCAAGGGCAAAGACTGAGCCGTGGGTTTCGAGCTGCGCGAACTGGCCTCGGGTGACGGCTGCAACGCGCTGAGCCTGGGCAGCGAGGCATTCGCCCCTCTCAAATCCTTTCTGCGCAAAGAGGCCAAGAAGCTCCATCAGGAGCATCTTGCGCGCACCTTCGTCCTGGTGCCGGAAGGCGAGACCAAGGTTCTGGCCTACATCACGACCTTGTGCACCCATGTGGCCGTCGAACAGTTCGACGAACCGGCCGTGCTGGACGGCTTTCGCTACAAGGACTATCCGGCCATCAAGCTGGCCCGGCTGGCCGTGGATACCAGCCTGCAGGGCCAAGGGGTTGGGAGCCAGTTGGTGGACTTTGTCATTGCCCTGATCACGGACCATGTCATGCCATACACGGGCTGCCGTTTTCTGGTGGTGGATGCCAAGCCAGAGTCCGTGCGCTTCTATGCGGCAAAGGGCTTTCTGCCCATAGGCACCAGCACCGATGGGCCAACGGCCACCACCACGATGTTCATCGATCTGCGACGGGTGTTGGCGGCCATCGGCCGGACGTAGCCATCCTCCGGACCGGCCTGCTAGGCAGGATGGCCCAGCGGATGCAGCACCAGCGCCTCGCGCACGATGGGCTTGAGCGCCTGGGCCTCGTCGGGGCTGGCCAGAACGCGGGCCAGTTCGGCGCGCATGCGGGGCTCCCAGAATTTGCGGATGTGTTCGGCGATGCCCTGCAGGGCCTCGTCACGCTCGGGCATGGCCTCGAAGAACTCTCCGATGCGGTTGGCCATGCGGACCAGGTTCGCGCTGTCCATCACTTGCCTCCCGCCACGGCCATGCTGCCTGCCTGCGCGGCTTGCAACAGGCCGATCTGCTCCTCATGCATGCGCGCAAAGCCGCGCTGCCAGTCGGACGGCTGGGCGTGCTGGGGGACGGGCAGCACCTGCACGGCCGTGACCTTGTATTCGGGGCAGTTGGTGGCCCAGTCGGAGCTGTCGGTGGTAATGACGTTGGCGCCCGATTCGGGGAAGTGGAAGGTGGTGTAGACCACGCCGGGCTGTATGCGCTCGGTGACGGTGGCGCGCAGCACGGTCTCGCCCGCGCGGCTGGCGATGCCGACCCAGTCGCCGTCGCGTATGCCGCGGTCCTCGGCGTCATGCGGATGGATTTCCAGCCGGTCCTCGCTGTGCCAGTGGCTGTTGTGCGTGCGCCGGGTCTGGGCGCCCACGTTGTACTGCGACAGGATGCGCCCCGTGGTCAGCAGCAGCGGAAAGCGCTGGGTGACCTTCTCGTCGGTGGCCACGTACTGGGTGATGATGAAGCGGCCCTTGCCGCGCACGAAGCGGTCCCTGTGCATGATGGAAGTGCCGGCCTCTTCGGTGCTGTCATTGCAGGGCCATTGCACGCTGCCCAGCCGGTCGATCTTGTCGTAGTTCACGCCTGCAAAGCTGGGCGTGAGCGCGGCGATCTCGGCCATGATCTCGCTCGGGTGCGTGTAGTGCATGGCGTAGCCCAGCGCATTGGCCAGCAGCTGGGTGACCTCCCAATCGGCATGGCCGGCCAGCGGCGCCATGACCTTGCGCACGCGCGAAATGCGGCGCTCGGCATTGGTGAAGGTGCCGTCCTTTTCGAGGAAGGATGCACCCGGCAGGAAGACATGGGCGTACTTGGCGGTTTCGTTGAGGAAGATGTCCTGCACCACCACGCATTCCATGGCCGAGAGCGCGGCCGTCACATGCTGGGTGTTGGGGTCGGACTGCACGATGTCCTCGCCCTCGCAGTACAGGCCCATGAAGCTGCCGGCCAGGGCCGCCTCGAACATGTTGGGAATGCGCAGGCCGGGCTCGGGGCTGAGCGCCACGCCCCAGGCCCCCTCGAACTCGGCGCGCACCGTGCTGTCCGAGATGTGGCGGTAGCCGGGCAGCTCATGCGGGAAGGAACCCATGTCGCAGGAGCCCTGCACATTGTTCTGGCCACGCAGCGGGTTCACGCCCACGCCTTCGCGGCCCACGTTGCCCGTGGCCATGGCCAGGTTGGCAATGCCCATGACCATGGTCGAGCCCTGCGCATGCTCGGTCACGCCCAGGCCGTAGTAGATGGCCGCGTTGACGGGGCGGCCCGCCGCGTGGTCCTCGGCACCCAGCGCATACAGGCGCGCGGCGCCGCGCACGAGTTCGGGAGCGACCCCGGTGACCTCGGCCATGGCCTCGGGCGAGTTCTCGGGCCGAGCCACGAATTCCTTCCACTGGGCAAAGGACTTGGCATCGCAGCGCTCGGCGATGTAGTCCTCGGCCAGCCAGCCTTCGGTGACGATGACATGGGCCAGCGAGGTGATCATGGCCACGTTGGTGCCGGGCCGCAGTTGCAGGTGGTAGTCGGCGCGGATGTGGGGCGACTTGACGAGCTCGATCTCGCGCGGGTCGATGACGATGAGCTTGGCGCCCGCACGCCGGCCGTCGCCGCGCAGGCGCTTTTTCATGCGCGAGCCGAACACCGGGTGCGCGGCCGTGGGATTGGCGCCGATGACCATGACCACGTCCGTGTGCTCGATGGACTTGAAGGTCTGCGTGCCGGCCGAGGTGCCATAGGTCTGGCCCAGGCCATAGCCCGTGGGCGAGTGGCACACGCGCGCGCAGGTATCGACGTTGTTGTTGCCGAAGGCCGTGCGCACCAGCTTTTGCACCAGGTAGGCCTCTTCGTTGGTGCAGCGCGAGGAGGTGATGCCGCCAATGGAATCCTTGCCGTGCTTCGCCTGGATGCGGCGGAACTCGCTGGCCGTGTGGGCAATGGCCTCTTCCCAGCTGACCTCGCGCCAGGGGTCGGTGATCTTCGCGCGGACCATGGGCCGGGTGATGCGGTCCTTGTGCGTGGCATAGCCCCAGGCAAAGCGGCCCTTGACGCAGGCATGGCCCTCGTTGGCCTGGCCGTCCTTCCAGGGCACCATGCGCACGACCTGCTCGCCCTTCATCTCGGCCTTGAAGCCGCAGCCCACGCCGCAGTAGGCGCAGGTGGTGATGGCGCTGTGCCCGGCCTGGCCCAGCTCGGTCACGGTCTTTTCCTGCAGCGTGGCCGTGGGGCAGGCCTGCACGCAGGCGCCGCAGCTGACGCAGTCGCTGTCCATGAAGCTGCCGCCCTGCCCCGCCGTGACGCGCGACTCGAACCCCCGGCCCGAGATGGTCAGCGCAAACGTGCCCTGCGTCTCCTCGCAGGCGCGCACGCAGCGGTTGCAGACGATGCACTTGCTGGGGTCGTAGCTGAAGTACGGGTTGGAGTCATCGACCTCGGCGCGCGCCTGGCCCTTGAAATGGTTGGCGCCGTCGAAGCCGTAGCGCACCTCGCGCAGGCCCACGGTGCCGGCCATGTCCTGCAGTTCGCAGTCGCCGTTGGCGCTGCAGGTCAGGCAGTCCAGCGGATGGTCGGAGATGTACAGCTCCATCACGCCGCGGCGCAGCTCCTGCAGTTGCGGGCTTTGCGTGCGCACCTTCATGCCCGGCTCGGCCGGCGTGGTGCACGAGGCCGGAAAGCCCTTGCGTCCCTCGATCTGCACCAGGCACAGGCGGCAGGAGCCGAAGGGCTCCAGGCTGTCGGTGGCGCATAGCTTGGGCACGCTGACGCCGCCTTCCATGGCAGCGCGCATCAGCGAGGTGCCCTCGGGAACGCAGACCTCGCGGCCGTCGATCTCCAGGGTGATCAGGCGTTCGGACGGGCTGGCGGGCGTGCCCCAGTCGGCTTGCTTCAAATGGTCGAGCATGGTGTTCTCCGTTCAGGCAGCCGCTGCGGCCGTGGTGGACTCGATGCCGAAGTCCTGGGGGTAGTGGTTCAGCGCCGAGCGCACGGGATACGGCGTCATCCCGCCCATGGCGCACATGGAGCCGTGCTGCATGGTGTCGCACAGGCTTTCCAGCAGGGCCACCTGGCCGGCGTGGCCGGCGTGGGCGGCAGGATCGGTGCCGGCGCGCACGATGCGGTCGATGACCTCCACGCCGCGCGTGGAGCCGATGCGGCAGGGCGTGCACTTGCCGCAGGACTCGATGGCGCAGAACTCCATGGCGTAGCGCGCCAGCTGCGCCATGTCGGCCGTGTCGTCATGCACGACGATGCCGCCGTGCCCCACCACGTTGCCCTTGGCGGCATAGGCCTCGTAGTCCAGCGGCGCATCCCAGTCGGCCGGCGCCACATAGCTGCCCAGCGGGCCGCCCACCTGCACGGCCTTGACGGTGCGGCCGGTGGCCGTGCCGCCGCCGAAGTCTTCCACCAGCTCGCGCAGGCTCAGGCCGAAGGCCTTTTCCACCAGGCCGCCGCGCGCGATGTTGCCGGCCAGCTGGAACGGCAGCGTGCCGCGCGAGCGGCCCATGCCGAAGCCCTGGTAGAAGGCCGCGCCGCGCGCCAGGATCAGCGGCATCGTGGCCAGCGTGATCACGTTGTTGATCACCGTGGGCCGGCTCCACAGCCCCTCGATGGCCGGCAGCGGCGGCTTGGCGCGCACGATGCCGCGCCGGCCCTCGATGCTCTCCAGCATGGCCGTTTCCTCGCCGCAGACATAGCTGCCCGCGCCCTTGCGCACCTCCATGTGGAAGGCCCGCCCGCTGCCGGCCACGTCGCGGCCCAGCCAGCCTGCGGCCTCGGCGCGCGCAATGGCTTCGCGCAGGGTGGCGATGGCATGCGGATACTCGCTGCGCACATAGACCAGGCCCTGCGTGGCGCCCACGGCCAGGCCCGCGATGGCCATGCCTTCGATCAGCGTGTAGGGATCGCCCTCCATCAGCAGCCGGTCGGCAAAGGTGCCCGAGTCGCCCTCGTCGGCGTTGCAGGCAATGTACTTTTGCGGCCCCGCTGCGGCGGCCACGGTCTTCCACTTGATGCCGGCCGGAAACGCCGCACCGCCACGGCCGCGCAGGCCCGAATCCAGCACCTCCTGCACGATGGCCGCGGGCTCCATGCGCGCCGCGCGCTCCAGCCCCTGCCAGCCGCCATGGGCCGCATAGTCGGACAGGTTCAGCGGGTCGATGACGCCCACGCGCGCAAAGGTCAGGCGCTCCTGGCGCGCCAGGTAGGCAATGGCCTCGGTCAGTCCATGGCACAGCGCATGGCTGCCACCCTGCAGCATTCCGGCATCGATCAGGCCCGGCACCGCATCGGCCGTGACCGGGCCGTAGGCCACGCGGCCTTCGGGCGTCTCGACTTCCACCAGGGTCTCCAGCCACAGCAGGCCGCGCGAGCCGTTGCGCACGATCTGCACCTGAAGGCCGCGCGCCTCGCACTCGCGCTGCAGGGCGCCGGCCACGGCGTCAGCGCCCACGGCCAGCGCGGCGGCATCGCGGGGCACATAGACGCGCACGCCGGGGCCTGCCCCTGCCCCTGCCCCTGCCTCTGCCCCTGCCCCTGCCCCTGCATGCGCAGGCTGGGCCACCGGCTCGCCGGCCTGCTTCGGCTGTCGGCATTGCGCGATGAGTGCATCCAGTCCGTTGGCCGAGACATGCGCATGGGGCTGGCCATCGAGCATCACGGCAGGCGATGACGCGCACAGGCCCAGGCAGTAGACCGGCTCCAGCGTGACAGCGCCATCGGCACTGGTTGCATGCCCATGCCCGTGCCCACTCGATCCGCAGCCCAGCGCCTGGCCTGCGTGGGCCAGCAGCGCGTCCGCACCGCGCGACTGGCAGGCCTCGGCGCGGCAGACCTGCAGCACATGGCGGCCCGCTGGCGTGCTGCGGAAATGGGGGTAGTAGGAGATGACGCCATGCACCTCGGCACGCGAGAGGTTCAGCGCATCGGCAATGCGCGGCACGGCGGCTTCGGGGATATGGCCCAGCATGTCCTGCACGGCGTGCAGCAACTCGATCAGGGGGCCGGGGCGCCGGGCATGGACGGCAATGGCGTGCTCGACGGCCTCGCGCTCATGGGCGCCGAGTGCGCTGCCGGCAGCAGCGGCATTGAGGACGGCAATGGGAATGATCTTCCCTTGTGTGGCTGGCATGGGTATCCCTGCTGGCTTTCGTTGTGGGGAGCGGCGCGGTCCGGTCCGCTGGCGCTTTGTCTCTCATGCCATTTCAAGGCCTGCCGGGCAAGCCGTCAAATTCAAACGGATGATTGCGCCATTCAATCGGCAAATGAGCCGCCGGGCAGTGCTGCGCCTGCTGCCTCTGGTCTTGCGGATGCCGCAGCCAGCACGGGTTTGCGCCACTTGGCAAATGCGCCCGGCTTGTCGCAAATCACACGGTATTTGGTGTGAATTTTGATAAGCTCACGCGCACCATGAACCACCCGCCATCAGCCATGACGCCACAGGATGGCTATCATTTTTCAGACCAGATCGGCCACCTGCTGCGGCGTGTCTATCAGCGCCACACTGCACTCTTCCAGCAATACATTCCCGACTCGCAGCTCACGGCCGCGCAATTCGTGGTGCTGTGCTCCGTGCGCGACAACAGCGGCAGCTCGCTGGCCGACATCGTCAAGGCCACCGTGATCGACCAGGCCACCATCCGCGGCGTGGTGGACCGGCTCAAGCAGCGCGAACTGGTGCAGGTGGACCATGACCGCATCGACCGCCGCAAGGTCGTCATCAACCTCACCGAGGCCGGCCAGGACCTGGTGCGCGACATGGAGCCCTTCGCCAAGCAGATCACCGAAAGCACCTACGGCAGGCTCAATCCGGCCGAGCGCCTGGCGCTGGATTTTTTGCTCAAGAAGATGCTGGAAGGTGGCGAGGCCGACTGAGCCGTTGCAGCCTCCCCAAAAACAAAGGCCAGAAGGAAAAATCCTTCTGGCCTTTTTGCTGAGCCGACCTTTCAGTCAGCTCAGGCCGTCATCAATCCAGCGCCCGGTTGCGCGATTCCACATCCACGGCCCAGATCGACAGGGCACCGCCCACCAACATGGCAGACAGCACGGCCAGGGCCAGGGTGAAGTGGGTGGCCATGATGGGCGCAATGATGGCCGGGGCAAACAGGCCGCCGAAGCGCGCCACGGCGCCGGCCATGCCCATGCCGCTGGCGCGCAGGTCGGTGGGGTAGACCTCGGGGGTGAAGGCATACAGCGCGCCCCAGGTGCCCAGCAGCGAGAAGCTCATCAGCAGGGTGGAGCCGATGACCACGAAGGGCGACGAGCCCAGGCTGTAGAACATGCAGCCGACGGCGCTGAGCAGCAAAAAGCCGATCAGCGTGGGCTTGCGGCCCCAGCGCTCCACGCCATAGGCCGACAGTGCAAAGCCGGGCAGTTGCACCAGGGCCAGCACCACCAGGAAGACCTGGCCGCGCATGAAGGCGAAGCCCTCGCTGCTGAGCTTGACGGGCAGGTAGACGAAGACACCGTAGTAGGCGATGGAGATCAGCGCCCAGGCCAGGAACAGCGAGAGGCTGCGGCGGCGCAGGTCGCCGTTGAACAGCGCGAGGATGGATTTGCGCTCCTGCTTTTCAGGCTGCAGGGCGGGGATTTCCGCGGCGGTGCCGTTGACCTTGGCCACCCGCTGCAGCACCTTGCGCGCCTCTTCGGACTTGCCGTTGCGGTTGAGGAACATGGGCGACTCGGGGATGTAGAAGCGCAGCACCACGCCGATCAGCGCCGGCAGTCCGGTCACGAAGAAGATCACGCGCCAGGCATCGTCACCCCAGGATACGGCCACCAGCGCCAGGATGGCCAGGAAGATGGTGCCCACGGCCCAGAACGATTCCAGCAGCACCAGCCAGCGGCCGCGGCGGTCGCTGGGCAGGAACTCGGCCATCATGGTGTAGTCCACGGGCAGCGTGCCGCCCACGCCGATGCCGGTGATGAAGCGCAGCACCAGCAGCCAGGCGAACTCGGGCGCAAAGGCCGAGGCCACGCCCGCAAAGGCATCGATCACCACGGCCATCATCAGCACCGGGCGGCGCCCGATGCGGTCGGCCAGGCGGCCGAAGACGAAGGCGCCGATCAGCATGCCGATGAAGAAGAAGGTGCCGGTCTGCAGCGCCTCGGGCACGGTCTTGCCGAAGGTCTTGGCAATGGACGGAGCGCTGAAGCCGATGGACAGCACCTGCATGGCATCGGCCAGCCAGACCAGCCCGAAGATGACGAACAGCCGATATTGGAACTTGCCGACACCCGCTGTCTGGATGCCTTTTTCCACCGAAATGTATGTAGATGACATGCAGGGACTCCTTTTCTAGCCATCGCAATTGTTGAATCTGTCTTTTCCCAGGCAAGGCCGTTCAGCTTGTGTTGCCGTCTCCTGCCGTGCCTTCCACCCTTCACACATCCGGAGCGAACCGCTCCCTCGGCGCCATCTCCATGGCCCGATGGAAAATTTCCGGATGTCGGTCTCTGCATCCGGGCGATGGGCGCATTGCGGACAGGCTGCACATCGACAGCGCCGCCCGTTGTTGCCCATCACCCGTCCCCAGCATCAGATGTCAGGACCCAGGCCCTGGAGAGATTCCAGGGCAAGGTGTCCATATCCGCGGCATCGCCCATGCCGCCGCCCATTGCTGCCCATTGCCGCCCTCAGTGCGCATGCGCCTGTGCCTGCATGCGCAGCCGGTTAATCGTCTTCGTGTCGTCTGGCCAAGCTTTTTCCTCCGGTGCAAATCGTTCGCGCAAATATCCGAGCAGGTCCGCGATCTGCCTGTCGTCCAGGCTGTCCCCGAAGCCGGGCATGTAGCCCAGCGCATCGTCGGCCGGCGCCTGTATGCCGTTCAGGATCACCTGGACCAGGTTGTCGGGGCTGGACGCGTGCAGGTTGGTGTTCAGGGCCAGCTGCGGCTTGACGCCGAACAATGTGGGTCCGCTGCCCGCCTCATGGCAGACCGCGCAGGCGTTCTGGTAGATGCGCTCGCCATTGGCGTGGCGGTCCAGGGCCCTGGCAGGTGGAGCCGCAGGCGCCGCCGCCTGCACGGCGGCCGGTGCCGGCATGGCCGGGGCGGCGGCCTGGGCGGCCTGAGGGGCCTGGCCCGGCAGTTCCATCAGATAGGTGGCCATGGCGCGCACATCGGCTTCGGGCAACTGGGCCAGGCCGTGGATGACGGGCGCCATGGGGCCTGCCGCCACGCCGTGGCGGGCCGAGAAGCCGGTGCGCAGGTACTGGTACAGCTCTTCGCGGCTCCAGGGCAGCTTGCCGCCGGCCAGTTGATTGAGCGCGGGCGCCGTCCAGCCTTCGGCCTCGCCGCCGCCCAGGTAGTGGATGCCGGTCTTTTCCGCACCCAGCGCATTGCGCGGCGAGTGGCAGGCCGCGCAGTGGCCCGCGCCTTCGACCAGGTAGGCGCCCCGGTTCCATTCGGCGCTGCGCGCGGGGTCGGCCTTGAAGGGCGTGGCGTCGTGGAACAGCAGGTTCCAGCCCGCCATGGCCGGGCGCAGGTTGTAGGGGAAGGCCAGCTGCGTCTCGGGCGCCTTGGCCTTCACGGCGGGCTGGGACATCAGGTAGCCGTAGAGGGCCTGCAGGTCGCCATCGCTGAGCTTGGCGAAGGCCGTGTACGGGAAGGCCGGATACAGCTGGCGACCATCCTGGTGGATGCCGTGGCGCATGGCGCGCTCGAAGGCCGCGTAGGACCAGCGGCCGATGCCGGTTTCGTTGTCGGGCGTGATGTTGGTGGAGTAGATGGTGCCGAACGGCGTCTCCAGCCCGAAGCCGCCGGCATTGGCCGCACCGCCCGGGGCCGTGTGGCAGACCACGCAGTCGCCCGCAGCGGCCACCAGGCGGCCGCGCTCCAGGGCCTGCGGCGAGTACAGGGAAACGTCGGGCCCGTCGGTCAGCGGCAGGGCCGGCTTCAGCGGCCAGGCCATGGCGGCCATGCCGGCAAGGCCTGCGGCGCCAGCGGCCAGCCAGCCCCAGCCACGGCCGGGCCGCGCCGCACCGGGCCTGCCCGCCCCATCGCCCGCCAGGGCAAGGCGCAGTTGCTCTGGCTGAAAGGGCACTTCGCGCAGGCGCACGCCTGTCGCATGGTGAATGGCGTTGGCAATGGCGGCGGCGGCGGGCAGCGTGGCCACTCCATCCAGCGCCAGATCGCCCTGGCGGATGACTGCGACATCGCCGGGCGCATGCTGCGCCAGGTCGGAGCCGGGCTTGGCGATCACATCGAAAGAAGCAGCGGAAGCTGTGGACCCTGCCCAGTCGTCAAAAGCGGGGGCCGCGCCCAGCAGCCGGCGCGCATCGGCCAGCAATTGCGGGTCCTGCTGGACGATCTCGGGCCGCGTGCTGGCGGCCTGCGCCGCTTGCAGGCTGCGGCTGTCATGGCCGGCCACGACGCGGGTCACTTCGATCTGCCCCGTTTGCGGGTGCACGGCCACCTCGGCCACCCAGGCGCTCCAGGCATGGAGATCGGCGCCCTGCGCATCCAGGGTCTGCAGCTGGGCGGTGGCAAAGCCCCGGCCCAGCAGGCGGCCGTCGGCACCCTCGTGGGACGGTGCCTGCTGCGATGCCTGCGCACGCTCGGCCACCTGCCGGGCCAGATCGCGCACCGGGCCTTCGGGCAGGTGCTGCAGCCGCCATTGCAGCGGGTCACGGCCCTGATCCAGCGCCTGCTCATGCCAGTGGCTTTCGCGGGCAAAGACCTGGGCGGCATTCAGATCATCGACGCCGGCATGCCGCAGGCTGGCGGCCAGCCTGCGTTCATGCACTTCGCCGGCATCGAGCACGGTGGCCAGGGCCGCGGCGCGCGCCAGCTCGGGCTGGCTCAACAGGCGCGCCATGCTGGGGCGCACGGCCCAGGGCGTGTCGGACAGCAGCAGGTCTGGCTGCGGCGATGCATTGCCCGGCTGAGGCTGCACCACCGTGTAGGCTTCAAGCCCTTGCGAAGGCTGCGCATCCACGCGCAGCACCAGCTCCCGGCTGTGTGCGCTGCCCGCAGCAGTCCAGGCCTCGCAGGCCACGCTGACAGGCCGGCCCACGGCCTGGGACAGCAGGGCCGCATCGGCCGCAGCGTCCATGAGATCCAGCACATGCGGGGTGCCGGCCGCCGTGGCCGGCAGGCTGAACAGCCGCAGCGCGGAATCGGGGCATTGCAGCAATGCGGCCAGTTCACGGCCGATCATCTGCCGCACATCCGCGTCACAGGGCGGCAGCCAGACGCTGGCATGGCCGTCCAGGCACCACACGGCTGCGCGTGCGGCACCCTCGCAAGACACGGGCGCCGCCATGCGCCAGACATAGCGGCCGGCATCGGGCAGGTCGGCCTTGTCAGCCTTGTCGGCTCTGTCGGCAGCACGGGGTGCGCTGGCGGCCCTGGCTTCCTGCCGGTCGTCCCAGGCAGGGGCCAGGCTGGCAGCGGCCTGCCGGGCATGGACAGGCGCCACGGCCACCACGCCCAGAAAATGCCCGCGCTGCACGGCGGCCACCACGCCGGCCATGGCCTGGGCGTCCTGCAGCCGTGCATGCAGGGGCACGCTGCCCCGGTAGCGCAGACCGTCCCAGGCCGCGACGGGCGGGCGCAGCGCCAGGCCGTGCAGCAGGTCGGAAGGCAGGGCGGGAGTGTTGCCGGCCGGGCTCATGGCTGGACCTCGCCCGCGCTGGACGATGGAAAACCGGAGGGTGCCTGCAGCGCGGCGCGTTGCGCACGCAGCTGCACGGCGCGCAGGGCGGCCTGCATGATTTCCACATGCGTGCCGCAGCGGCACAGGTTGTGGTGCAGCTCGTTGCGCAGCTCCTGCTCGGTGGGATTGGGGTTGCGGCGCAGCAGGGCCTCCACGGTCATGATCATGCCGTTGAGGCAGTAGCCGCACTGGGCCGCCTGGCAGTCGATGAAGGCCTGCTGCGTGGGGCCGGGGCACTGGCGCGAGCCCAGGCCTTCCAGCGTGGTGACCTCGCGGCCCACGGCCGCCCGCACGGGGATCACGCAGGAACGCGCGGCCACGCCATCGATCAGCACCGTGCAGGCGCCGCATTCGCCCAGGCCGCAGCCGTACTTGGGCCCGTTCAGCTCCAGGTCATTGCGCAGCACATGCAGCAGCGCCGTCCCGGGCGCTGCCGGCACCTCGCATGCGCGTGCATTGACCTGCAGGCGGATGGGGCTGGGTGTACTGCTTGGATGGACTGGGGTTCCCATGGGACGAGGCTCTTGCAACTTGGCTGCGGTTCAGGATGTCGGCGTTCTGCGGCCGGACAGGAGGGGGGGATTCCCTCCCCTCCCCTCGTCCGGCAAGGCAGCGAGTATCAGGCCGCTGCCTTGACCTTGGGCTCGACCAGGGGCACGTTGAACACGTCGTAGCCGAAGCACCAGGACGGATCTTCGTTGGTGCGCAGCCAGGTGTTGTCGTGCGAGATGCGCTGCACCTTGCTGGCGCGCTCGGCACGGTTGGCTTCGTACAGGGCGAAGGCCAGCTCATGGTTGTGCGCGCCGACTTCCTTGAGGCAGCGCGCCAGCATGGCGCCGTCCTCGATGGCCATGGCCGCACCCTGGGCCATGTGGGGCTTCATGGGGTGGCAGGCATCGCCCAGCAGCACCAGGCGGCCACGGCTCCACAGCGGCAGCGGATCGCGTTCGAGCAGCGACCACTTGGTCACTTCCACGGTGGCATCGATCAGTGCCTGCACGGTGGGATGCCAGCCCGAGAAGGCCTCGCGCATCTCTTCCTTGCTGCTTTCCAGCCAGCGGTCGTTGAGATCCCACTTCTCGACGGGCACGCCGGTCACGTAGTACAGCTCGTCGGCCTTGCCCGTGACGAAGTAGGTCATCATGTGGCGGTCATCGCTCCACCATTTCACGCAGGCATCGAAGGGCAGCATGCCGGCCTTGACCTCGGGCGTGGGGAACACGGCGCGGTGGGCCAGGTAGCCCGCGTACTTGGGCAGCTCCGGGCCCAGCAGTTCCTCGCGGATGCGGGAGTTCACGCCATCGGCGCCGATGACGATGTCCGCCTCCTCGGTCGTGCCGTCGGCAAAGTGCATGACGACCACGTTGCCGCGGTCCTCCACCTTGGTCAGGAACTTGCCGTAGGCCATCACGCTGTCGGGCAGGGCCTCGACCAGCAGCGCATGGAAGTCGCCACGGTGCACGGTCAGGTAGCTGGCGCCGTATTCCTTGACGGCGTAGTCGCCCAGCGGAATCTGGGCCAGCACGTCGCCCGTCTGCCAGTGGCGGCTGTACCAGTAGTCGGGATGCGAGCCCTGCTCGTTGAGCGCGTCCTCGATGCCGATGCGGCGCAGGATCTTCATCACATTGGGCCCGACGTGGATGCCGGCTCCCAGGCGCGAGAAGCTGGGCGCCTGCTCATAGACGCGGACATTGAAGCCTTCCTGGAGCAGCAGCTTGGCAGCTGCAGCCCCGCCGAGACCGGCGCCGACAACGGCGATTCGAGGGGATTGAGACACAGTTTTCTCCTTGCAGGAATGTTGAAAGCCAGACGGGGCAACCGTTGCTTCGGCGCGTCCTTGCAGGGTGTAGAGCAGGAAGCATGCCAGGCAACAAAACACTTAATTCAGGTGTATGCGCTTGAATTTTTCAAATCGACGCATGCACCATAGGGCGGCAGAATAAATTGAAGTTCGCCATTTTTGGTGCAATTTCTGCACCAAATAAGTACAAACCCCGAGAAAATTCTCATTTGCAAGGCGGCACGTCTTTTGCAAGAATAAAGCGTACACACTCAGTTGATTCTGATCAGAAACCCTCGAAACTTCGCAAAGGCAAGTCCATGACCAAAACGTTCCGCATCGGCCAGATCGTCCCCAGCTCCAACACCACCATGGAGACCGAGGTGCCGGCCATGCTGCAGGCCCACTCCACGCTGCGCCCGCAGGACCGCTTCACCTTCCACTCCAGCCGCATGCGCATGAAGAAGGTGCAAAAGGAGGAGCTGGCCGCCATGGACGCCGAAAGCGACCGCTGCGCGCTGGAGCTGAGCGACGCGCGCGTGGACGTGCTGGGCTATGCCTGCCTGGTGGCCATCATGGCCATGGGCAAGGGCTACCACCGCGTCTCGCAGCAGCGCCTGACCGAGCGCACGGCCAGCAATGGCGCCACCGCCCCGGTGATTACCAGCGCCGGCGCGCTGGTGGAGGCGCTCAAGGTCATGGGCGCCAAGAAGATCGCCCTGGTGGCGCCCTACATGATTCCGCTGACCCAGCTGGTCATGGACTACGTGGCCGCTGAAGGCTTCGAGATCGTGGACTGGCGCGCGCTGGAGATCCCCGACAACCTGGACGTGGGCCGCCACGACCCCGCCAAACTGCCCGGCATCGTGGCCGGCATGAACTACGCCGACGCCGATGTGATCGTGCTGTCGGCCTGCGTGCAGATGCCCTCGCTGCCGGCCGTGGCCCAGGTCGAGGCCCAGACCGGCAAGCCCGTGCTGACCGCCTCCATCGCCACCACCTATGCCATCCTCAAGGAACTGGGGCTGGACCCCGTGGTGCCGGGCGCGGGCGCGCTGCTGTCGGGCGCCTATCCCTACGACACCGGCACCAGCGCAGCCAAGGCCTGAGGAACACACGCATGACCAGCCACTCCAGCTCCCCCACCCCCAGCACATTCCGCTACGGCGGCAACGTCCAAGCCAACGGCATCCGCCAGCACTACCTGCGCTACGGCGGCGCCGAGGGCGAACGCGCGCAGCGCGACGCCGTCATCCTGATCCCCGGCATCACCAGCCCGGCCGTGACCTGGGGCTTCGTGGCCGAGCACCTGGGCCGCCAGTTCGACACCTATGTGCTCGATGTGCGCGGGCGCGGCCTGTCGTCCTCCGGCCCGGGCCTGGACTACAGCCTCGATGCCCAGGCCGCCGACGTGGCCGCCTTCGCCCAGGCCCTGGGCCTGCAGCGCTGGGCGCTGGTCGGCCACTCCATGGGCGGGCGCATCGCCGTGCGCGCCGCGCGCAGCCAGCCGGTGGGGCTCACGCGCCTGGTCATCGTCGATCCGCCGGTCTCCGGCCCCGGCCGCCGCGCCTACCCGGCCGCCCTGCCCTGGTATGTGGACTCCATCCGCCAGGCCACGCTGGGCATGGATGCCGAGGCCATGCGCGCCTTCTGCCCCACCTGGACCGAAGAGCAGCGCCAGTTGCGCGCCCAGTGGCTGCACACCTGCCACGAGCCGGCCATCGTGCAGAGCTTCGAGGACTTCGGCCGTGACGACATCCATGCCGACCTGCCCCGCATCCAGCACCCGCTGTTGCTGGTCACGGCCGAGCGCGGCGACGTGGTGCGCAGCGAGGACGTGGCCGAGTGGCGAGGCCTGGCACCCCAGACCGAGCATGTGCGCGTGCCCAACGCCGGCCACATGATCCCCTGGGACAACGAGGCCGGCTTCTATTCGGCCCTGGGCGAATTCCTCGGCGCGCGGGTGGACTGAATGTCCAACCGCAGCCCACTCCCATCCATCGCGACACCAAGGAGCCGACCATGTCCGTCAGCGATATCGATCTGATCCACGCCTGGAAGCAGGTGCTCACGCTGTCCCGGCTCGAAGCCGGCCAGACCGTCACCGTGCTCACGGGCGCCGACACGCACCCGCAGACGCTGCGCTGCGCCATTGCCGCCTCCAGCGAAATGGGTGCACGCGTCAACCGCCTGGACCTGCCGCCCGTCAATGCCGAAAAATCACTGAGCCGCGACTCGCTGGCCTACCTGGGCACGACGCCGCTGACCGGCAACCCCGCCGCCATCGCCGCGCTCAAGGCCAGCGACCTGGTGCTGGACCTGATGACCCTGCTGTTCTCGCCCGAGCAGCACGAGATCCTGCAGACCGGCACCAAGATCCTGCTGGCCGTGGAGCCGCCCGAGGTGCTGTGCCGCCTGGTGCCCACCGAGGGCGACCGCGCGCGCGTGCAGGCCGCATCCAAGCTGATCGAGGCGGCCGGGCAGATGCACATCACCTCGGCCGCGGGCACCGACCTGCGCTGCCGCCTGGGCAGCTTCCCGGCCATCTGCGAATACGGCTTCGTGGACCAGCCCGGCCGCTGGGACCACTGGCCCAGTGGCTTCGTGCTGACCTGGCCCGACGAGGGCGAGAGCAACGGCCGCGTGGTCCTGGACCGGGGCGACATCCTGCTGCCCATGAAGGACTACGTGACCGAGCCCATCGAACTCGTCATCGAAAAGGGCTACGTCACTCGCATCAGCGGCGGCCTGCAGGCCGACATCCTCAAGGAGTACATGGCCTCCTACGAGGACCCCGAGGCCTACGCCGTCTCCCACATCGGCTGGGGGCTGCAGCCGCGCGCCCACTGGTCCATGCTGGCCCACTACAACAAGGAAACCCACATCGGCATGGACGCCCGCGCCTTCGAGGGCAACTTCCTTTGGTCCATGGGCCCCAACAACGAGGCCGGGGGCAGCCGCACCACGGCCTGCCACATCGACATCCCCATGCGCCACTGCTCGGTGGCGCTGGATGGCAAGCCCACGGTCATCGACGGCGTGGTGCAGGACGAGGAAGGACTGGCGCGCGCCGCCAAAAGGTCCAAGCAAGGAAAGGACATCGCATGACCACGACAACCACCGGCCAGGCCCCCGGCGCGCAGAGCGTTCCCACCGAGGGCGTGCAGGGCGACATCTCTGCCTACGCGCGCCAGGGCTTCGGCACGCCGCTGCCGCTCAAGGCCCCGTTCGGCCTGCTCATCATCGACTTCGTCAACGGCTTTGCCGACCCGGCCGTCTTCGGCGGCGGCAACATCCCCGAAGCCATCGCGCAGACGCAGCACCTGCTGGCCCATGCACGCGAGCGCGGCTGGCCCGTGGCGCACAGCCGCATCGTGTTCTCGGACGACGATGCCGACCACAACATCTTCTGCCTGAAGGTGCCCGGCATGCTGACCCTGAAGGAAGATAGCCCCAACAGCGCCATCGTGCCCCAGCTGGCCCCGGCCGCTGGCGAATACGTGGTGCGCAAGAGCACGCCCTCGGCCTTCTTCGGCACCATGCTCGCACCCTGGCTGGCACAGCGCGGCGTGCAGACCCTGCTGGTGGCCGGCTGCGTGACCAGCGGCTGCGTGCGCGCCAGCGTGGTCGATGCCATGCAGTCGGGCTTTCGCCCGCTGGTGGTGGCCGACTGCTGCGGCGACCGCGCCCTGGGCCCGCACGAGGCCAACCTGTTCGACATGGCCCAGAAGTACGCGGCCGTGATGCCGCTGAGCCAGGCCATCGCCGACACCGACGCCCTCGCCGCAGGCTGATCCCACCGCGCCAACGCGCCTATGGGGCCGGCCCTGCGCAGCCGGCCCCGGAGTGCATAACATGCACAGGGCACGCCTGAAAGCGTGCCCGCGAAGAACACCGCCCCATGAACCTGCCCCAGCCCCAAGCCCTGCACGCACAGCTGCTCACGCGAGCCGACACCCTGCTCGTGGTGCGCCAGCCCGTGGCGCCGCCGCGCCCTGCACCCGGCCAGCCCGGCACGGCCACCGACTATGTGCAGTCCACGCCCGAGGTCTTCGTGGCCGTGCTGGCCGACGAAGCCGCGCCCCAGGGCTGGCGCGCCCTGGCCTTCAACGGCCATGTGGACCTGGGCACGGGCATACGCACGGCCCTGGCGCAGATCGTGGCGGAAGAGCTCGAAGTGCCTTTGGCGCGCCTGGACATGGTGCTGGGCCACACGGCCGCCGCGCCCAACCAGGGCCCGACCATTGCCAGCGCCAGCATCCAGATCTCGGCCGTGCCGCTGCGCCGCGCCGCCGCCCAGGCGCGCGAGCAGTTGCTGGCGCTGGCTGCGCAGCAATGGAGCGTGGCGGCGGACCGGCTCCAGGCGCGCGAAGGTGCGGTGCGCTTTGCCGATGGCAGCGATGCCCGCGAACTCGGCTATGGCGATCTGCTGCGCGGCCAGCAATTGCAGCTGACGCTGGCCCCGCCCGATCAGGAAGTGAAGCTCAAGCCCGCCAGCGAATACCGGCTCGTAGGCCACGGCGCTGCGCGCGTGGACATCCCTGCCAAGGCCACGGGCGAGCTGAGCTTTGTGCACGATGTGCGCGTGCCCGGCATGCGCCATGGTCGCGTCATCCGCCCTCCGCACCCGGGCCGCGACGGCGGCAGCTTCATCGGCCGCTGCCTGGTGGCCGTGGAGCGCGACTCCGTGGCCCACCTGCCCGGCAACGTGCAGGTGGTCACCGAGGGCGACTTCGTCGGCGTGGTCGCCGACCGCGAGGAACAGGCCATTGCCGCCATGCGCGCGCTGCGCGTGCAATGGCAGGCCGTGCCGCCAGCGCCTGACTTATCCGATCTGGCTGCGGCGATACGCGCCAATCCCGCCCAGCACCGCTCGCTGGTGGACCAGGGCACTGTGGACGATGCCTTCGCGGGCGTCGGCACGGGTGCGGCCACCGAACTGCGCCGCAGCTACGTCTGGCCCTACCAGATGCATGCCTCCATCGGCCCGTCCTGCGCCGTGGCCGATTTCAGCGGGGGCCGTCTCAAGCTCTGGGCCGGCACGCAGAACCCCCACATGCTGCGCACCGACCTGGACCGCCTGCTGCAACTGGGCGAGGACCGCATCGAGATCGTGCGCCTGGAGGCGGCCGGCTGCTACGGCCGCAACTGCGCCGACGATGTCTGCGCCGACGCCGCCCTGCTGTCCATGGCCGTGGGTGCGCCCGTGCGCGTACAGCTCACGCGCGAGCAGGAACACCAGTGGGAGCCCAAGGGCACGGCCCAGCTCATGGACGTGAGCGCGGCCATCGATGCCCGGGGCGAACTGCTGGCCTACGACTTTGCCGTGCGCTACCCCTCCAACGACGCGCCGCTGCTGGCCCTGCTGCTCACCGGCCGCATCCCGGGCGAGCCGCGCACGCTGGAGATGGGCGACCGCACGGCCGTGCCGCCCTACCGCTATGCCAGCCAGCGCATCACCTGCCATGACATGGCGCCCATCGTGCGCTCGTCCTGGCTGCGCGGCGTCTCGGCCCTGCCCAATTCCTTTGCCCACGATTGCATGATCGACGAGCTGGCCCATGCGGCCGGCGCCGACCCAGTGGACTACCGTGTTCGCCACCTCGATGACCCGCGCGCCGTCGAGCTGATCGAGGCCACGGCCCGCCACGCAGGCTGGCAGCAAAACCAGCCGGGAAGCCGGGGCCGCCCCGGCGCCGACGGCCTGCTGCACGGGCGCGGCGTGGCCTATGCGCGCTACATCCACAGCCGCTTTCCCGGCTTCGGCGCGGCCTGGGCCGCCTGGGTCATCGACATCGACGTGGACCCCGCCAGCGGCCGCATCACCGTGCGGCGCCTGGTCGTGGGCCAGGACACGGGAATGATGATCAACCCCGACGGCGTGCGCCACCAGATACACGGCAACGTCATCCAGACCCTGAGCCGCAGCCTGATGGAGAAGGTCGCCTTCAATGCGCAAGGCGTGGCCAGCCGCGAGTGGGGCAGCTACCCCATCATCGGCTTCCGCGACCTTCCCCCCATCGAAGTGGTGCTGATGCCGCGCCAGGACGAGCCCCCCATGGGCGCAGGCGAATCGGCCTCGGTCCCCGGCCCGGCCGCGCTGGCCAATGCGCTGTTCGACGCCACCGGCCGTCGTTTCTATGCCGCGCCGTTCACGCCCGACGTGGTGCGCGCCGCACTGAATGCCGCGCCGAACGCCACGCCAGAGACTGCACAGCCCGCCTAGTCTTTCAGCGCCCCCGCATGCCGCAGGCACTGCGCACGCCAACCGGCGTCGTCCTGCAGTTGCAGCGCCGCCTGCAGAGCGCGCGTGGGCGCCACGCCCTGCTGGGCCATGAAGCCTATGGGGGTGACCAGTTCGGGCGAGCGCAGTGGCCGGGCCACCAGGCCCGGCATGTGGCGCACCGTGGCCACCATGGCGCCGGGCAGCACGGTGGTCATGCCATCCGTTCCTTGCGCCACGGCCATCACCAGGGTCAGCACGGAGTTGGTTTCCATGGCGGGCTGCACGGCCATGTCCACGGTGGCGAAGGCCTCGTCGATCACCGTGCGGTTGTGCATGTCGGGGGTGAGCAGGCACAGCGGCATGCCGGCCACTTCGCGCCAGGCGATGTCGGCGCCAAAGGCAAAGGGCCGGCCCTCGCCCTGCCCATCGCGGCACTCGCGGCATAGCAGGTAGTAATGCTCCTCGTACTGGGGCCAAGACTGCAGGCGCGGGCCGCGCGGCGGCATGCGCGCGCTGTAGCCCAGGGCCAGGTCCAGGGACAGGTCTTCGAGCCCGCTCTCGATCTCGGCCGAGCTCATGGACAGCACCACAGGCGTGATGCCCGGATGGTGCTCGCGCAGCAGGGCCGCAAAGCGCGTGAGCATGGGCATGGCCGTGGGCACGGCCGCCATGCGCAGCTGCCCGCGCAGCGCGCCAGCGGCGGCGCTCAATTCCTGGCGCAGGCCTTCCTCGGCCCGCAGCATGGCCAGGGCCGTGGCCAGCACCTGATCGCCCTCGGGCGTGAAGCCCGCGAACGAGCGGCCCCGGCGCACGATGACCGTGCCGAACTCCTCCTCCAGCGCGCGCAGCGCATTGGACAGCGCCGGCTGGGTGATGTGGCATGCCAGCGCCGCGCGGCCGAAATGGCGGTGCTCGTTGAGCGCCGCCAGATACCGCATCGAGGTCAGCAGGTTCATGCCGGCAGCGCCAGAAGGGTCAGGTTCCCTGGCTCACCGTGATGGTGGGGAACTTGCTCGTGAAATCGCGTGCCTTGAGCGCCACCTTCACGGCCAGGTCGCGCGCCACCTTCTTGTAGATCTGCGCGGCCTCGCTGTCGGGCTCGGCCACCACGGTGGGCTTGCCGCTGTCGGCCTGCAGGCGGATCTGCAGCGACAGGGGCAGGGCGCCCAGGTAGTCGATGCCGTACTCGGCCGCCATCTGCTTGCCGCCCTCGGCGCCGAAGATGTGCTCCACATGGCCGCAGTTGGTGCAGACGTGGGCCGCCATGTTCTCGACCAGGCCCAGGATGGGCACGCCCACCTTCTCGAACATCTTCACGCCCTTCTTGGCGTCGATCAGCGCGATGTCCTGGGGCGTGGTGACGACCACGGCTCCCGTCATGGGCACGCGCTGGGCCAGCGTCAGCTGGATGTCGCCGGTGCCGGGCGGCATGTCCACCAGCAGGTAGTCCAGATCCTTCCAGTTGGTCTGGCGCAGCATCTGCTCCAGCGCCTGCGTGGCCATGGGGCCGCGCCAGATCATGGCCTGGTCGTTGTTGACCAGGAAGCCGATGGACATGACCTGCACGCCATGGCTTTCCATGGGCTCCATGGTCTTGCCGTCGGGGCTTTCGGGGCGGCCCGAGATGCCCATCATCATGGGCTGGCTGGGGCCGTAGATGTCGGCGTCCAGGATGCCCACGCGCGCGCCCTCGGCGGCCAGCGCCAGCGCCAGGTTGGCCGTGGTCGTGCTCTTGCCCACGCCGCCCTTGCCGGACGAGATGGCGATGATGTTCTTGACGCCCGGCAGCAGCTGCACGCCGCGCTGCACCGCATGCGCGGCGACCTTGGACGTGATGTTGACCGAGACATTGCCCACGCCCTCGACGGTCTTGGCCGCCGCGACGAACTGGCCGCGCAGCGCCGGCACCAGGCTTTGCGCCGGATAGCCCATCTCCACGTCGAAGGCCACGTCGGCCCCCGTGACCTGCAGGTTGCGCAGGGCGCGGGTGCTCACATAGTCCTTGCCGGTGTGGGGGTCGAGCACGCTGGAGAGCGCGGCCAAGAGCGCTTGTTCTGTGACTGCCATTGCTTTGATTACTCCTAGAGCCGGATAGTCTATCCAAGGCACCATCCCCTCGCTCACGCGAGACAATGCGGGCCTTGCTGCCTTTGCGGCCCCTGTTCCCGCCTTTTTCCGCGAAAGATCCGCCCCGTGAAATTCAAGATGGCCCACAACTCCCTGTTCGCGATCCTGCTGCGCTCGCGCTGGTGGATCAGCATCGCGCTGGCCGCGCTGGTGACCCTGGTGTCCACGGCGCTGCTGCCCAAGGACATCGCGCCGTTCGCCGCCATCACCGCCCTGCCCTTCTTCGGCATAGGCTGCGTTGCCGCCTGGCGCCAGCTGCGCGCGCCCAGCCCCGCCAAGGTGGAGCAGGCCCTGGAGATCGCCGCCCAGCAAAGCTGGCGCGAGTTCGCCGAACGGCTCGATCGCGCCTGGCAGGCCGAGGGCTACACCGTGACCCGCCTGTCCGACAAGGATGGCGCCGACTTCGTGCTGGAACGCGAAGGCCGCACCACCGTGGCCAGCGCCAAGCGCTGGAAGGCCGGCGTGCACGGCATGGAGCCGCTGCGCGCCCTGCTGGCCGCAGGCCAGGCGCGCGATGCGGCCACGGTCTGCTACCTGTCGCTGCAGCCGCCGGCCGAGAATGCGGCCGCCTGGGCCAAGCAGCAGGGCATCGCCCTGATCTCCGGCAAGGACCTGGGCTCCCTGCTGGCCAAGGCCTGATCCCTTCGGGGTCATCCCCTGATCTGATGACGGCCGGCGCGCGGCACACTCCAGGCATGCCCGATGCCGCGCCCTCACCCGACTCCAGCCTCCCTCCCCCCAGCACCGGACTGCTGCTCAGCGGCGGCGGCGCCCGCGCCGCCTACCAGGCCGGCGTGCTGGAGGCCATTGCCGAAATACGCCGCGCCTGCGGCCAGCAGCATGGCCCCAATCCCTTCCCCATCCTGGTCGGCACCTCGGCCGGCGCCATCAACGCGGCCGCCCTGGCCTGTGGCAGCGACCATTTCGACCGGGCCGTGCGCCGCATGTCGCGCATCTGGCGCAACCTGCGGCCCGAGGACATCTACCTGTCCGACTCGCTGAGCGTGCTGCGCAGCGGCGCACGCTGGCTGACCCTGCTGTCCCTGGGCTGGGCCCTGGCGCGCTGGGGCCGCATGCGCCCGCGTTCGCTGCTGGACAACCAGCCGCTGGGCCGGCTGCTGTCGCGCGGCCTGGTTCCGCTGGAACGCCTGCCGCAATTGATCGCGGACGGCCACCTGCGCGCGCTGGCGGTGTCCGCCTCCAGCTACACCACCAGCGAGCACGTGACCTTCTGCCAGGCGCAGGACCAGCTCCAGCCCTGGGTGCGCAACCAGCGCAAGGCCGCAGCCGCCCAGATCACGCACGCGCACCTGCTGGCCTCCTCGGCCATCCCCTTCATCTTTCCGGCCACGCCGCTGCCGCTGGACGGCGCCACCGAATACTTCGGCGACGGCTCCATGCGCCAGACCGCGCCGCTGGCGCCCGCCATCCACCTGGGCGCAGAGCGCATCCTCGTCGTGGGCGCGGGCCGGCGCACCGAGCCGCCGGCCAGGCCGCCGCCAGAAGGCGCAAGCTACCCGTCGCTGGCCCACATCGCGGGCCACACGCTGTCCAGCATCTTCCTGGACGCCCTGTCACTGGACGTGGAGCGCGCCGAGCGCATCAACCAGACGCTGGCCCTGATCCCCCCCGCCGACCGCGAACGCAGCCGGCTGCGCCCGCTGCAGTTGCTGGTCATCTCGCCCTCCGAGCGCATAGACGCCATCGCCGCGCGCCACGTGGGCCAGTTGCCCCTGCCCATGCGCACCCTGCTGGGCGCCCTGGGCGTGCGCCAGGACGCCAGCGACCCGCGCGGCGCCGCCCTGGCCAGCTACCTGCTGTTCGAGCGCAGCTTCACCCGCGAACTCATGGCCCTGGGCCGGCGCGACGCGCTGGCGCGGCGCAGCGACATAGAGCAGTTCCTGGGCTGGCAACGGCCGCTGGTCGCCAACTGACGGCCTGCAGCCAACAGGCCTAGCGCAGCGAAGGCCCGCAACAACTCCCTGGTATGTCGGCCTGCACGGAAAAGCCATCGCCGCCCCACAATCGCCCAGCCCTTCTAGAATGTCAGGTTCCCCCGAGAAAGCCGCCATCCATGACCGCACGCAAACTCTTCGTCACCACCGCCCTGCCGTACGCCAACGGCAACTTCCACATCGGCCACATCATGGAATACATCCAGGCCGACACCTGGGTGCGTGCGCAGCGAATGCAGGGCAACGCGGTCAACTTCGTGGGTGCCGATGACGCCCACGGCGCGCCCATCATGATTGCGGCCGAGAAGGCCGGCAAGACGCCCCAGCAGTTCGTGGCCGACATCGCCGCAGGCCGCAAGCAGTACCTGGACGGCTTCCACATCGCCTTCGACAACTGGCACAACACCGACGCGCCCGAGAACCACGTGCTGGCCCAGCAGATCTACAGGGACCTGAAGGCTGCCGGCTTCATCGAGACGCGCACCATCGAGCAGTTCTTCGACACCGAGAAGAACATGTTCCTGCCCGACCGCTTCATCAAGGGCGAGTGCCCGCGCTGCCACGCCAAGGACCAGTACGGCGACAACTGCGAGGTCTGCAGCGCCGTCTACGCGCCCACCGACCTGATCAATCCCTACTCGGCGCTGTCCGGCGCCAAGCCCGTGCTCAAGAGCTCGGAGCATTTCTTCTTCAAGCTGTCGGACCCGCGCTGCGTGGAGTTCCTGACCGAGTGGACCCAGGACGGCCAGCATGTGCAGCCCGAGGTGGCCAACAAGATCAAGGAATGGTTCGGCGTGCGCACCAACCCGGACGGCACGACCAGCGAAGGCCTGGGCGACTGGGACATCTCGCGCGACGCGCCCTACTTCGGCATCGAGATCCCCGATGCGCCGGGCAAGTACTTCTACGTCTGGCTGGACGCGCCCGTGGGCTACCTGGCCTCGCTCAAGAACCTGCTGGACCGCCGTGGCGAGGACTACGAGGCCTACATGGCCGACCCCACGCTGGAGCAGTACCACTTCATCGGCAAGGACATCATCACCTTCCACACGCTGTTCTGGCCCGCCATGCTGAAGTTCAGCGGCCGCAAGACGCCCACCAAAATCTGCGTGCATGGCTTCATGACCGTGAACAACGGCGAGAAGATGAGCAAGAGCCGCGGCACCGGCCTGGACCCGCTCAAGTACCTGGGTCTGCAGATGAACCCCGAGTGGCTGCGCTACTACCTGGGCGCCAAGCTCAACGGCAAGAATGAAGACATCGACTTCAACCCCGATGACTTCATGGCCCGCGTCAACTCCGACCTGATCGGCAAGTACGTGAACATTGCCTCGCGCGCGGCCGGCTTCATCGCCAAGCGCTTCGACGGCAAGCTGGGCACGGTCAGCGAAGACGGCCAGGCCCTGCTGGCCCAGCTGCGCGGCCAGAGCGAGGCCGTTGTCCAGGCCTTCGAGAACCGCGACACGGCCCGCGCCGTGCGCGAGATCATGCAGCTGTGCGACCGCGTCAACGAATACGTGGATGCCAACAAGCCCTGGGAGCTGGCCAAGCAGGAAGGCATGGACGCCCGCCTGCAGGACGTATGCACCACCTGCATCGAGGCCTTCCGCCTGCTGACCATCTACCTGAAGCCCATCCTGCCGGCCGTGGCCGAACAGGTGGAAGGCTTCCTGAACGTGGCGCCGCTGCAGTTCGCCGACGCACAGAACCTGCTGGGCGCCGGCCATGCCATCGGCCTGTACAAGCACCTGATGCAGCGCGTGGACGTCAAGCAGCTGGAGGCCCTGTTCGAGGCCCCCGAGCCCGTGGTCGAGAAGGTCCTGCCCGGCGGCGAGGAGATTGCCGAAACCATCAGCATCGACGACTTCGCCAAGGTGGACCTGCGCATTGCCAAGATCGTGGAATGCAAGCCCGTGGAAGGCTCGACCAAGCTGCTGCAGCTCACGCTGGACGTGGGCGAAGGCAAGACACGCAACGTGTTCTCCGGCATCTCCAGCATGTACCAGCCCGAGCAACTGCAGGGCAAGCTCACCGTGATGGTGGCCAACCTGGCGCCGCGCAAGATGAAGTTCGGCATCTCCGAAGGCATGGTGCTGGCCGCCAGCCACGCCGATGAAAAGGCCAACCCCGGCATCTACGTGCTGGAGCCCTTCCCCGGTGCCACACCTGGCATGCGCATCCACTGAAGCAAGGCATCCATGTCCCGCAAGCCCTCACGGTCCCCGGCCCTGGGGGCTTTTCTTTGCCTGTGCGCCGCGGCCCTGCTGTCCGGCTGCACCGTGGTGGCCGTGACGGCCACGGCGGTCAGCGTCACGGCCTCGGCCGTGGGGCTGGCCGCAGATGCGGCCGTGGGCACGGTCAAGATCGTCGGCAAGGGAGTGGGCAAGGCCGTCGATGCGATGAGCGATGACGGGGCAGCCGCAGACAACAGCGGCATCACGGTCCGCTACCGCACGCCCGATGGGCAGCCTCTGACGCCCTGAGGCTACTGCCCGGCGTAGCGCCCGGGCCGGTGGCTCACGGCCAGGAACACGCCCATGACCACGGCCGCCAGCACCGACCAGGCCACGCGCTCGAAGGGCACGACCCACAGCGCCAGCAGCACCACGCAGCAGTCGATGGCCATCTGCACCTTGCCGGCGCGGATGCCGTAGCGGTCCTGCAGGTAGAGCGAGGCAATGGTGGCGCCGCCCAGGCTGGAACGGTGGCGCGCCAGGAACAGCAGGCCCGAGCCCATGAGCAGGCCGCCCGCGATGGCGGCAAAGGCCGGGTGCAGGTAGTCGATGTGGATGAGGCGCGGCCCCATTTCGGTGATCAGCGACAGCGCGCCCACGCAGATGAAGGTCTTGACCGTGAAGGTGCGGCCCACGCGCGTCCAGGCAAACCAGTAGAACGGGATGTTGATCGCGAAGAAGACCAGGCCGAACGGCCAGCCCGTGGCGTAGTGCAGCACGAAGGCCAGGCCCGCCGTGCTTCCCGTCAAAAGCCCCGCCTGGGCGAACATCATCATGGCGATGCCCACGAACAGGGTTCCGGTGAAGAGGGCCTGGACATCCTCGAAGAGGCCATGGCGCAGCGAAGCGGTGGCCGGGACAGGCGCAGCAGGCGCGGCAGCGGGTAGGGAAGGCGTGGACATTGTCGGGGTGATGACAGATCTATCGTCGCAAAGGCCCCGGTTCGGGGCCTTCACCGTACCCATGGGGTGTCATAGGTACAAACCCGGATTCTAGAGACAGTTGCCCCGGCGCGCTGTGGCGTGCAGGGTACAGCGCATCGCAGGATGCTTGCAGGGGCCTGCTGTCAGGCGCCGCCGTGCAGTTTCTCGCGGCCCGCGCTGCGCAGCACGCGGCCGTCGGGCCCGAAGGTCACGGTGAACTCCATGTCGCGCGTGGGGGGATCGATGTAGTTCCAGTCCCAGTCGGTTTCCTGCTTGAGCTGGTAGGGCGTGATCTTGGCGGGCTTGCCCAGCATGCGGCGCACCTGCTCCTCGTCCATGCCGGGGCGGATCTTCTCGAAGTTGTGCGGCGCCAGCACCTGGCGCAGCGCGCTCATGCGGCCATCGGTGCCGATGGTGATCATGTAGTTGCGGCTGCCGGCGGGCTGGCGGTTGTACTCGAAGGTGCGCGAGCCGTCCGGCTCGGTCCAGATGCGTTCGGGCTCGCCAAAGCGGGCGCGGACGTCGGCCTCGGTGGACAGGCCTTCTTCGAGTTCCTTGATGTTTTGGGGATCGCAGCCGGGCAGCGAGAGCATGCCCATCACGGCGACGGCAACCCCCAGAAGACGGGAGACTAGGTTCATCGGCGGTGTCCCGGTAAAATCACGCGATTCAAGAGGTTATCAGACTATGTCATTCTTTCGCCGCCCCGACTATCGCTCCGACGCCACCAACTTCATCAACGACCTGAAGAAGCAAAAGCCCGAGCTGCCCAGCCAACAGCTGGCCGGCCGCTCGCTGCTGTGGGACAAGGACGTGAACCACGAAGTCTGGGAAGACCTGCGCGCCGGCCGCGTGGACCAGAAGCCCTACGTCTACCAGACGAACTCCTGATTGCCCATGCGATGAAAAATCAGCCTGTTCCCACCGTGCACCCTGCGCATGCGGCATTCGCCCAGGCAGCAAGGCATGGCCGAGGCTGAATCCGCGCTGGCGCCTGCGGGCGCCTCCGCCACATCCCCCCCTCCTGGCGACGGCACCCCGGTCGTGATCGACCAGGTGGCTTTGGCGCGCCTGTACGGCGAGCCGCTGTTCGCCCTGCCGCAGGATCTGTACATCCCTCCCGATGCGCTGGAGGTCTTCCTCGAAGCCTTCGAAGGGCCGCTGGACCTGTTGCTGTACCTGATCCGCAAGCAGAACTTCAACATCCTCGACATTCCCATGCTGGACGTGACGCGCCAGTACATGCGCTATGTCGACGAGATCCGCAGCCGCAACCTCGAACTGGCGGCCGAGTACCTGCTGATGGCGGCCATGCTCATCGAGATCAAGTCGCGCATGCTGCTGCCGCCCAAGAAGCAGGAAGGCGGCGAAGAGGCCGAGGACCCGCGCGCCGAGCTGGTGCGTCGGCTGCTCGAGTACGAGCAGATCAAGCTCGCTGCCCACCAGCTCGGCCAGGTGCCGCACTACGGGCGTGACTTCCTCCGGGCCCAGATCCACATCGAGCAGAACCTGCAGCCGCGCTTTCCCGATGTGGACGTGGCCGAGCTGCAATCGGCCTGGCGCGACATTCTCAAGCGCGCCAAGCTCGTGCAAAGCCACAAGATCACGCGCGAGGAACTCTCGGTGCGCGAGTACATGAGCCAGGTGCTCAAGGCCCTGCAGGGCCGGCGCTTCGTCGAGTTCGAGACCCTGTTCCAGCCCGAGAAAGGCTCGACCGTGCTGGTCGTGACCTTCATCGCCCTGCTGGAGCTGGCCAAGGAAACGCTGATCGAGATCACCCAGGCCGAAGCCTTTGCGCCCATCTACGTGCGCCTGGCCTATACGCCCGTCTAGCGGGCACGGACACAGGCACGCGCACACCGACAGGCCGGCTCCACCGGCCTCCATGCACCATGACTTACAGCGTCAAAGAAATCTTCTACACCCTGCAGGGCGAGGGCGGCCAGGCCGGCACGCCGGCCATCTTCTGCCGCTTTGCAGGCTGCAACCTCTGGACCGGCCGCGAGCAGGACCGCGCCAGCGCCATCTGCCAGTTCTGCGACACCGACTTCGTGGGCACCGACGGCACGCTGGGCGGCAAGTTCGCCACGGCCGACGCCCTGGCCGAACGCATCCTGTCCCAATGGCCAGCCGGCGACAGCCAGCACCGCATGGTGGTGCTGACCGGGGGAGAGCCCCTGCTGCAGGTGGACGAGCCCCTGATCGCCGCCCTGCATGCGCGCGGCTTTCGCATTTCCGTGGAAAGCAACGGCACCGTGGCCGCGCCCGAGGGCATCGACTGGCTGTGCATCAGTCCCAAGGCCGGCGCCGACTGGGTGCAGCGCAGCGGCCAGGAGCTCAAGCTGGTCTGGCCGCAGCCCGGCTTCGATCTGCAGGCCATCGAGGCCGGCACCCGTTTCGACCGCTATTTCCTGCAGCCCATGGACAACGTCCTGCAGGCCGACAACACGGCCGCCTGCATAGCGCAATGCCTGCAGCGCCCGGCCTGGCGCCTGAGCCTGCAGACCCACAAGCTCACCGGCATCCGCTGATTTTTGCCATGCAGTTCACCGTACACCAGCGCTTTTTCTTCGATGCCGCCCACACGCTGGAGCGCGCCATCGAGACCGAGAGCAGCCGCCGCATCCACGGCCACACCTACTACGCCGAGGTCAGCGTCACCGGCCCGCGCAATCCGGACAACGGCATGGTGATCGACCTGGGCTACCTGCGCTCGCGCCTGAAGACCCTGGGCGACGCGCTGGACCATCGCTTTCTCGACGAAATCCCCGGCCTGGGCAAGCCCACGCTGGAAAACCTGTGCCTGTTCATTGCCGATTCCCTGGCCGACCTGCAGCCCGCTCCCAGCCGCATCCGCGTATGGCGCGACAGCATCGGCGATGGCTGCGTGCTGGACCTGAACTGAAGCCAGGCCCCGCAGCGGCGCCACTGCCGTTGAACAACTTCACGGCCTTCATGGGATTTCTCCTTCGCATATAGACTTGGTGGCTTTTTTTGCCAGCCCAGGCCCCATCAAGACCGCGCAAAGCGCCCCTCGAGAGACAAAACATGTTCCGCACCCTGCTCAAATCCAAGATCCACCGCGTCAAGACCACGCAATGCGAGCTGCACTATGAAGGCTCCTGCGCCATCGACGAGGACCTCCTGGACGCCGCCAACATCGTCGAGAACGAGCAGGTGCACATCTGGAACATCGACAACGGAGAGCGCTTCGTCACCTATGCCATCAAGGGCCAGCGCGGCAGCGGCATGATCTCGGTCAACGGCTCGGCCGCGCGCCGCGCTGCCGTGGGCGACCTGCTGATCATTGCCTCCTTCGCCCAGGTGCATGAGACCGACGTGGCCACGCACCAGCCGCAGCTGGTCTTCGTGGACGATGCCAACCGCCAGGTCGAACTGCGCCATCACGTTCCCACGCAGCAGCTGTGAGCTGCGCTGCGGTGTGACAATCGCGCGATGACTCAATCGCTTGCCGCCCGCAGCCTTGCGGCTGTGTGGCACCCCTGCACCCAGATGAAGCGGCACGAGGCCGCGCCCCCCATCGCCATCGCGCGCGCCCAGGGGCCCTGGCTCCACGACACCGAAGGACGCCGCTACCTGGATGGCGTCAGCTCCTGGTGGGTCAACCTCTTCGGCCACAGCCATCCGCACATCCAGGCCGCGCTCACCGACCAGCTCGCCCGGCTTGACCATGTGATGCTGGCCGGCTTCACGCACGCGCCCGTGGTCGAGCTGTCCGAACGGCTGGCCACGCTCACCGGCCTGGGCCATGCCTTCTACGGCAGCGACGGCGCATCGGCCACCGAGATCGCCCTCAAGATGAGCGCCCATTACTGGCGCAACCTGGGCCGCCCCGCCAAGAGCCGCTTTGCCGGCCTGGCCGGCGGCTACCACGGCGAAACCGTGGGCGCGCTGGCCGTGACCGATATTCCCATCTTCCGCGAAGCCTATGCGCCCCTGGTGCGCCTGGCCGACACCGTGCCCAGCCCCGATGCACGCGGCGCGCAAGGCGGCGAAAGCCCGGCCGATGTGGCACGGCGCGCCGCCGAAGGCCTGCGCCAGTGGCTGGAGCAGCACCACGAGACCACGGCCGCCCTCATCGTCGAGCCGCTGGTGCAGTGCGCGGCCGGCATGGCCATGCACGACCCCGAATACCTGCGCCTGGCGCGCGCCCTGTGCGACCGCTACGAGGTGCACCTGGTGGTGGACGAGATCGCCGTGGGCTTCGGCCGCACGGGCAGCATGTTCGCCCACCAGCAGGCCGGCATACGGCCGGACTTCATCTGCCTGTCCAAGGGCCTGACGGGCGGCACGCTGGCCCTGTCGGCCGTGCTGACCACCGAGACCGTCTACGCCGCCTTCTACGACGATTCCGTGGCGCGCGGCTTCCTGCACTCGCACTCGTACACCGGCAACCCGCTGGCCTGCCGTGCGGCCCTGGCCACGCTGGAGCTGTTCGAGCAGACCGATGCCATCAACGCCAACCTCGCGCTGGCGCAAAGGCTTGACGGCGCCTTCGCCCCTTTGAACCAGCACGCCCGCGTGCGCCACGCACGGCGCCAGGGAATGATCTGGGCCTGGGATGTGCAGACCTCGCTGCCCGACTTCTCGCGCCGCTACAGCGCAGCCGCACTGGAGCGCGGGCTGCTGCTGCGCCCTATCAGCAACACCCTCTACGCCATGCCGCCCTATTTGCTGGACGAAGAAGCCGTGCAGCACCTGGCGGCCAGCGCGCTGGCCGCCCTTGAAGACACCCTGGCCCAGGAGAACCATTCGTGAACGCCCACCGCACCATTGGCTGCTTTGTCACCGGCACAGACACGGGCGTGGGCAAGACCCTGGCCTCCTGCGGGCTGCTGCATGCGCTGGCCCGCCACCATGCCCGCGTGGTGGGCATGAAGGCCGTGGCCGCAGGCGCCGAGCCCGACGGCCACGGCGGCTGGGCCAACGAGGACACGCTGGCGTTGCGCGCCGCCTCCACCCTGGCTGTGCCTCCCGAACTGGACAACCCCGTGCTGCTGCCCGATCCCATGTCGCCGCACATCGCCGCGCAGCGCGCGGGCCGCTCCATAGAGATCGCACACATCGTGGACAGCTACCGGCGCCTGGCCCAACAGGCCGACGCCGTGGTGGTGGAAGGCGCGGGCGGCTTTCTCGTGCCGCTGTCCGACCAGCTCTCGGGCGCCGACCTGGCCTGCGCGCTGGACCTGCCCGTGGTCATGGTCGTGGGCCTGCGGCTGGGCTGCCTGAACCACGCCGCCCTCACGGCCGAGGCCATCCGCGCGCGCGGACTGCGCCTGGCCGGCTGGATTGCCAGCCGCGTGGACCCCGCCATGCTGGTGCCCGAGGAAAACATGGCCTGGCTGCGCCAGCACCTGGACCGGCAACTGCAGGCGCCGCTGCTGGCCGACATCCCCTTCCAGCAGCACCCCGACCCGCGCGCCACCACCTACACCCTGCCGGAGCAATGGCAATGAGCGGCTCCTGGCTGGACGACATCCCCGCGCGCATCGCCGAGCTCGACGCGGCCCACCTGCGCCGCCGCCGCCGCGCCACGGCGCCGCTGCAGGGCGCCGCCAGCGGCGCCCACATGGAGGTGGACGGCCACCCCATGCTGGCCTTTTGCAGCAACGACTACCTGGGCCTGGCCGGCCACCCCACCCTGGTGCGCGCCGCCTGCGCGGGCGCCCAGGCCTTTGGCGTGGGCTCGGGCGGCTCGCCCCTGGTCAGCGGCCACAGCACGGCCAACGCCGCGCTGGAGGAACAGCTGGCGCACTTCGTGCAACTGCCGCGCGCGCTCTACTTCTATGCGGGCTACGCCACCAATGCCGGCATCGTGCCGGCCCTGGTGGGCGCGGGCGATGCCCTGTTCTCCGATGCGCTCAACCACGCCTGCCTGATCGACGGCGCCCGCCTGTCGCGCGCCCAGGTCCACCGCTATGCCCATGCCGACCTGACCGATCTGGCCGCGCAACTGGCCGCCAGCACGGCACGCCGCAAGCTGGTCATCAGCGATGCCGTGTTCAGCATGGACGGCAACGTGGCCGACATCCGCGGACTGCTGGCGCTGTGCGAGCAGTACGACGCACTGCTGCTGCTCGACGACGCGCATGGCTTCGGCGTGCTGGGCCCCCAGGGCCGGGGCAGCCTGGCCGAGGCGGGACTGACGGGCGCAAACGCCTCGCCCCGCGTGCTCTACATGGCCACCCTGGGCAAGGCCGCTGGCGTGGCCGGTGCCTTTGTCGCGGGCAGCGACATGCTGGTCGAATGGCTGCTGCAAAAGACGCGCAGCTACATCTTCGCAACCGCCGCGCCGCCCATGCTGGCCAGCGCGCTGCAGGCCAGCGTGGCCCTGATCGAGGCCGAGGACGAGCGCCGCGAGTCCCTGGCCGAACGCATTGCAGAGCTGCGCGCCGGCCTCACGCCGCTGCTGGCGCGCACGGGCTGGCAGCTGCTGCCCTCGCGCACCGCCGTGCAGGCCCTGGTCATAGGCTCCAACGCCACGGCCCTGGCCGTGATGGAGGGCCTGCGCGAGCGCGGCCTGTGGGTGCCCGCCATCCGCCCGCCCACCGTGCCCGAAGGCACGGCGCGACTGCGCATTGCACTGTCGGCCTCCCACACGCGTATCGACGTGCAGCTGCTGCTGACGGCGCTGGACGAGGTCTCGCGCCTGGCCCCACCCCTACCCTGAATCCCTCTTCACCATCGGAACGGAGACATCCATGCCCCATCTCTACGTCGAATACACCGACAACCTCGCCGGCCTGCCCGGCCAGCAACTGCTGACCGAACTCAACGCCTTCGTCTGCGGCCACCCCAGCATCCTGGACGAGGCCGACGTCAAGGCCCGCCTGCTGCCGGTCAGCCAGTTCGAGATCGGCTCGGCACCCGCCAACCGCGGCTTCGTCCACGTGCAGCTGCGCCTGCTGGCGGGCCGTACCGACACGGCCAAGAAGGAACTGTCCGAAGGCATTGCCGCGGTGCTGCGCCGCCTCACGCCCCAGCCGGCCGGCATGATGGTCCAGCTCAGCGTGGAAATCGCCGACATGGACAAGCCCAGCTACTACAAGGGTCGCCTGTAAGGCAGGCGCCGGGCCTTGTCCGCCGTGAGCACCCGCGCACGCTGCGCGCAATGCCTGCGCCCTGAGCGCACCTGCCTGTGCCCCCTGGTGCAGCCGGTGCCGCATGCGGTGCAGTTGCTGGTGCTCCAGCATCCCGAGGAAGAACTGCAGGCCAAGGGCACGGGCCGGCTGCTGCACCTGTGCCTGCCCGCCAGCCGCCTGGCGGTAGGCGAGGCCTTCGAGCCAGCGCAGTTGCAGTCACTGCTGCACGCGCCCTGGCAGGCCGGCGACGCCCCGCGGCAGGCCGTACTGCTCTATCCGGAAACGCCGCACGGCGATCAGCTGGGCCTGGCCAGGCAAGCGCCCTGGCCGCAGCCCGCGCCATGCCCCGAGGACCTGCGCCTGGTGGTGCTGGACGCCACCTGGCGCAAGAGCCGCAAGATGCTCTACCTCAACCCCGGCCTGCAGGCCCTGCCGCGCCTGGCACTGCAGGGCGACCTTCCCGCCTCGCGCTACGGCGCCCTGCGCAAGGCCCATGCGCCGGGCCAGCTGTCCACGCTGGAGGCAGCGGCCTGCGCGCTGCAACGGCTGGCGCCTGCCGGCCCCTCGCTGCAGCCGCTGCGCGATGCGTTCGAGGGGCTGCTGTCCCTGCATGCCCTGCACAGGCCCGAATGAAAAAACGCCTCGGGGAGCGAGGCGTTTTTCATGGCAGCAGGCCCTGCTTCAGTTTTCCGGCGTGATCTTGGCGAACTTGACCAGTTCGGCGTACTTGCCCATGTCGGTACGGATGATCTGGGCCAGGTTTTCGTCGCCCGTGGGGGCAATGATGCCCGCGCCTTCCAGGCGCGCGCGCATCGCCGGATCGGCCAGGCCCGCCTTCAAGGCCTTCTGCAGGCTGGCCACCACATCGGCAGGCAGGTCCTTGGGTCCCGCCAGTCCGAACCAGCCGCTCAGCGCGTAGCCCTTGAGCGCCGCGTTCTCGCCCAGTGCGGGCACGTCCTTCATCATGGCGATGCGGTGGGCCGTGGTCACGCCCAGGGCCTTGATCTTGCCGCTCTGGATGAACGGAGCCGCCACCGAGGGAGAGACGATGGCGAAATCCAGGTTGCCGCCGGCCAGGTCGCTGGTCATCGCGGCCGATCCCTTGTAGGGCACATGGACGATGTCCACCCCGGCAATCTTCTTGATCAGCTCGCCCGAGAAATGCGGCGTGGACCCGATGCCCGGGCTGCCGTAGCTGTACTTGCCGGGATGGGCCTTGGCCAGGGCGATGAACTCGTCGATGGTCTTGGCCGGCATCTTGGTGCCGGCCACCCACAGGTTGGGCAGCACGCCGGTCAGCGCGATGCCGGTCAGGTCCGTGGCCGGGTCGTACTTCTGCGCGGCGTTGACGAACTTCGTGCCCGCCAATTCGTTGCTGGAGCCTGCGAGCAGGGTATAGCCATCGGCCTTGGCACCGACCACGCGCTGCGCGGCCACCACGCCGGCGGCACCGGGCACGTTGTCGACCACGACGGTCGCATTGAGGTGCTTGGCCAGGATGTCACCCACCACGCGCCCCACCAGGTCGACCGAGCCGCCTGCCGCGTAGCCGACGACGATGCGAATGGGCTTGTTGGGATAGGTGGTCTGGGCCCACAGCGGGCCCGCCGCCAGGACAGCCGCGGCGCTGATCAGCGCGCGGCGGGAAATACGGAATTCATGCATGGATCGATCTCAGGGGAGACAGGCATCAGCCAACAATCAAAATGATATTGCTCAACAATATTCACCGATTGTCTGACACTGCCTTGTGAAATCCATCCCTGAAAACCATGAGTTCCGCCCTGGCCGGCAGCCAGCCGCGCAGGCTGTTGACGAAGGCCCAGCCCTGCACGCGCGGCAGATCGTCCAGCCGCACCGGGTGCTCCACCACGCGGCCCTCGTCCAGCGCCACCGCGCGGCCCACGCCGGGCAGCAGGCCGCTGGACAGCGGCGGGGTCACCCAGCGGCCCGCCAGCAGCACGGCGATGTTGCCGCGCGTGCCCTCGGTGATCTCGCCGTCCTCGTTGTGGAGCACGGTGTCAAACACCGAGGCATCGGTGGGCTGCAGGCTGTCGTAGTGCGCGCGGCGCGAGGTCTTGAAACGCACCCAGTCGCCATGCGCCACCGCATTGGCGATGGGCCGGTCGGCCAGCGCCAGCCGAACAGGCGTGGAGGAAGGCGGCAGCGGCGCCGCCTGGGTCTGTATCCGCCCCGTGGCATCCAGCGCCAGGCGCACGCGCCAGTGGCCGCTGGCGTGCGCCTGGCGCAGCTGCTGCAGTGCCTGCTCCAGCACGGCATCCGTGCAGGTCCGGCCGAAATGCCGCGCCGCGTCCTGCATGCGCGCCACATGGCGCTGCAGGTGGATGAAACCGCCATCCCGCAGGGCCAGGGTTTCCAGAATGTCGAAATCGAAGTCCGTATCCGCCATGGCTGCACGCCCTTTCACACCTTGTCCAGAAAAGCCCTCTTGTGGCGCCATTCCTGCCATTCGGCAGGCGCCTCGGCGCCCGAGGTGATGCCGCTGCCGATGCCGCAGCGCAGTTCCGCGCCACGCGCCACTACCGTGCGTATGGGCACATTGAAGGTGGCGTGCACGCGCCCCGCGGCGATGCCGGGCCGCACCACGCCCACGGCGCCGCAGTAGACGCCGCGCGGACCCGATTCCAGCTCGTGGATGAGCCGCATGGCCTGGCGCTTGGGCGCGCCCGTGATGGAGCCGCAGGGAAACAGCGCCGCAAACACGTCCGCCAGGCCGGTGCCGGGCCGCGTGCGCGCCTGCACGTCGGACGTCATCTGCCACACGGTGGGCAGGGGTTCGGCATGGAACAGGCGCGGCACCTGGACGCTGAAAGGCTCGGCAATGCGCGAGACATCGTTGCGCAGCAGGTCCACGATCATCACGTTCTCGGCCCGCTCCTTGGGCGAGGACCGCATGGCCTGGACATTCGCCTCGTCCTGTGCAGGCGTGGCACCACGGGGCGCCGTGCCCTTCATGGGGCGCGTGAGGATGCGCTCGCCATCCCAGTCGAAGAACAGCTCGGGCGAGACGGACAGCACCTGCTCGTCGCCGCTGTCCATGCAGGCCACGTAGCCGCCGGGCTGGGCGCGTCGCAGCGCGGCGAACAGCGATGGGATGTCGCCCAGCAGCCGGCCCATGAACTGGGCCGTGTAATTGATCTGATAGCAGTCACCGGCCGCAATCGCCTCGTGGATGCGCGCAATGGCGGCATCGAAATCGGCGCGCTCCAGGCCGGGCTGCCATTGCACCCGAGATTGCACCTGAGATTGCACCTGAGGGCCGGTATCGACTGCGTCCGCGTCTTCAGGCCAGGGCCGGGGGCCGTCGAAGACGGCAAACCAGGCCAGCGGCTCGCCTGGCGGCGTGGCATGCAAGGCGCCTGCGTAGGCCGCGTCAAACGCCGCCGCCGCCTCGTAGCGTACCCAGCCCAGGCACCACAGGCCGGCCTGGGCGGCCTGCTGCACGGCGTCAAGCACACCGCGCACCTGCTCGGGCGCATGGGCTGCCAGGCTGCGCAGCGGCGGCCCGAAGCCATGGCGCAGCCGGGCGGCCGAACCGTCATGGGGGTTGGGAAAATCGATCAGAAACTTCACAAAACGGCCGTCAACGCATGCTGTACTTGCATCAGCAGCTTCGCTATCGATAGCAGCCACTGACACGGGGCCGCCCAGTGTAGAGCGAGGGAAACAAAAAAGCGCCCCGAAGGGCGCCAAACCAAGCGTCCCGAAAGGACGCTTTCCACCAACAGGCCCGGCACCATGCCGGACCCATATCCATTCACATCACTTCTGCGTGACGGTGTGCTGGCCTTCCAGGCGGGCCACGGCCTCACGGTAGGCGGGGCCGCTGCGCAGTTGCTGGTAGCGGGCCAGGCCGCGCTGGTATTCGGCCGAGTTGTAGCTGATGTCGCGGTCTGCCGAAGGCGAGGGCAGGTAGGTCATGCCCGCCTGGTGCCACATTTCGAGGTCGGCCAGCACTTCGGCGCGGCTCAGGCCTGCGGTGGCGGAGGACGAGGGGGAAACGGCTTCTTGGGCCATTGCAGTGCCGGCGAGGCCCAGGGTCAGGGCGGCCAGTGCAGCGGAGAGGGTACGCATGTCAGATCCTTTCAAAAGGCCGCTCGGCATTCATTTCCTCACGGCATGGACGTACTATGCGGCGCTGCAGCATTCTTCGTCTGTGCGTTTTCTCACGTGTTTTCGCATCCGGCCCGGGCGGCCCGCTGCCTTTTCACCCGTGCTCCCCTCGACAGAAGGCGAATTCACGCGTTCCTGAAACAGTGTTTTTCGCGGCTTGAAACAGCCGCGGCAGACAAGGCTCAGCGCGCTTCCTCGAGCAGCACGCGCAGGCCTTCGACATGGCAGATGCGCAGGTTGCGGCCTTCACGCCGCAGCAGGCCCAGGCGCACCAGGCGCGACATCTCGCGCGCCACTTCCTCGCGGCTGGAGCCCAGCATCAGGGCCAGGTCGGTCTGCCGGGGTGCGGGCGCCAGCAGGGCCTGCCCCTGGTCGATGCCCGCGCGCTCGGCACGTTCCAGCAACTGGGTATGCAGGCGGCTGCGCACCGACAGCGTTCCCAGATCCACCATGCGGCGCGCCAGCGCCACAGCCAGATCGCTGAGCCGGCCGATGAAGGCGCGCAGGACCTGGGGCTCGTTCATGAGCAGGGCTTCCACATCCTCATGGGCCAGCGAGGCAATCAGGCTGGGCACTCCCGCCTCCACCACCAGGGGCATGGCCGTGCAGCCCACCTGCTGCTGCGGCAGACCGCCGAAGAACACGCCCTGGGCAATCTCGCCCAGCGTGAGCCCGCGCCCGTTGGGGGCATAGCTGCTGACGCGCAAGCCGCCCTGCACGAGCATGTAGAGACGCTGATCGGTGTACGCGCCCTCCAGCGTCTGGTGCAGCGCCAGATGCTGCCAGCGGCACTGCGCCGCCAGTTCGGCCAGTCGCTCGTCGGTCAGGCTTTGCAGCACATGGACCTGGCGCAGGCCCTGCCAGGCCACGGCGGGAAGAAGCGGAGATGTCTGTAAGGAACCGGACATGGTGCAACACCGTTGAAGCGCATCCGCAGGGCCTGTGCGGGCCCTGTCGTCCGTCGCGGGAAGTACAGCATAGCGGGATCGCATAGACTCGTCGCGCGCCGGGAATCGCACTGTCCGGCTCCCCGGATGGCCGCACCGCGCAGCACAGAAAAAAGGGAGGGCTTCATGGAATCGAGCATCGAATCGGCACGACCACCCGCGCGCCCGCAGGCCACCGTGGCGGCCTGGGCGCAATCCGTGGAACAGGCGATCGCCAGCCAGCAATGGCATGGCGCGTGGCGTGCACTCATAGACGCCGCCCTGCCGGCCGAAACCGCCGTGCAGCAGAGCCTGCTGACTGCGCTGGACGCCTGGGATGGCCTTGCGGCCGATTCCGGCGCAGAGCCACGCCGCGCGCTGGTGCAGCAGGCCTTCGATGCCCTGCATGCCGCCCATGCCCCAGGCCAGGCGCTGCAGGCCGATTCCGCACCTTCCCGCGCGCACCGTGCGCACCGCGTGTACCGTGTACAGGGACGGCAACTGGTAAAGCGTTACCGGCGCGGCGGCTTTGCGCTGGGGCCGGTGGATGTGGCCGTGGAGCCCGGCACCATCCTGGGACTGGTGGGCGAGAACGGCAACGGCAAGACCACCTTGCTGCGCCTGCTGGCCGCCGATCTGGCGCCCGACGCGGGGCAGCTGGACTGGGGCGTTCCCGCCGCCGATGCCTACCTGCTGCGCACCCAGCTCGCCTATATCCCCCAGCGCCCGGCCGTCTGGGGCGGGCGCCTGATGGACCATCTGCAATTCGCCGCGCGCAGCCATGGCGCCGTGGGCCAACGCAACATCTGCCTGGTACAGCTGGTCATCGCGCAGCTGGGGCTGCGCGCCTTCCGGGGCCACCAGTGGAAACAGTTGTCCTCGGGCTACAAGATGCGCTTCGAGCTGGCGCGCGCCCTGCTGTGCCGGCCGCGCGTGCTGCTGCTGGACGAGCCGCTGGCCAATCTGGACATCAACGCCCAGCAGACCCTGCTGACCGATCTGCAGTCGCTGGCGCGCTCGCCCTGGCAACCCATGGCCCTGGTGCTGAGTTCACAGCAGCTGTACGAGGTGGAAAAGGTGGCCGACCAGGTGCTGTTCCTGGAGCAAGGCCAGCCGCGCAGCGTCCAGCAGAGCTTTGCCGCCATGCAAGGCTGCGCCATCGAGTTCGAGACCGGCTGGGCCATGGCGCAACTGAAACCCTGGCTGGACCGGCTGCCATCCCATACGCACCAGCTCAGCGGCCAGACCCACATCGTGAGCTTTCACGTGCCGTTCACGGCAGCGCAGTTCCTGGCGCAGGCCGTGCAGGCACAGATGCCCGTGCGCTATTTCCGCGACATCACCGCATCCACCCGCCGCCTGTTCGTGAGGGACTGAGCCATGCCACGTTTTTCCGATATGACGAACCGCTGGGACCAATGGGTGCTGATGCGCTGCCCCCTGCTGTGGCAGCTGCGCCTGCACTGGTATCTGCCGCTGGCGCTGCTGTGGTGCGTGCTGGTGCTGGGCATCTGGATGCAATGGATGGCCGAACCCGCGCGCTGGATGGGCTCCCTGCCCGGCGTTGCGTCCACGGCACAGCAAACGCCCGAGCAATTGGCACTGGACATCGGCTCCGTCGTGGCCTGGATCGTGGCGATCGGCCTGGCGCTGTGGTGGTTGCTGCGCGTGCGCATCCACAACCGCTGGCGCGAACACGCCCCCGTGGGCCGCTGGGGCCTGTGGTGGGAGTACCTGTGGGGAGCCTTGTTCCTATCGCTATTGTTCGCGCCTGCGATCGCCTTTTCGCCCATCTATGAAATGCGGATTCAGCGCCAATGGGCGGACACGGATGTCAGTGCACAGATCCAGACTGTCGAGCAAGTCGCAGCCCTGGAGGCGCTTGTCGCGCCACGCCAGGCGGCCATGCTCGTGGAATGGATACGTGTGCTGCGCGAGGAAGAGGTCGATCCGGCGAAGTACCCGAGCATCCAGGCCCTGGTCTGGTTGATGCGCGGAGACCAGGCCGCGATTGCCGCGACGCTGGAGCGCTACGGCCAGCCATTGCAGGCCAGAGGCTATGTGCGCCAGTCTGCCAGCTCCGCCCAGGACGAGGCGGAGCACCTGCTGGCCAGCTACCACAGCGCGCTGCAATCCCCCCTGGCCCAGGAATGGCGCGCCTACCTGGCCGCGAACCCGCAGCCAGGGAATGGCGAGAAGACATCCAGGGCACAGGATTCCGACTGCCAACCGATCCTGGGGCGAAACAGTCCTTCGGATCTGGAGCCGGATCCGCGCAAATGCTTTGACGTCTATCTGTCCCAGAGCAACCGCAAGTGGCTCATCCCGCTGGAGAGGTTCGACATCCGGTGGAGCCCGCTGCAGCATGTGCAATGGAAGCACACGCGCTACGGCCTCGCCCTGCCTACCTACCAGGAAAGCCATCTGCGGCGCGCTGACAGGTCCCGCGACGACGAATGGCCAAGGATGTCCCAGTTGCTTGCGGCCGCCAGCGCTGGCTTTTTCCTCGCCTTGGCCCTGGTGCTGGTGCGCCTGATGCCTGCCATGCAGCTGGTGGCCTGGGGCGCATGCCTGGTCCTGACCTTGCTTGGCAGCGTGCTGGCCGGGATGCTGGGAATCACCAGCCTCTATGTGCTGGGGCTGTTTCCGGCCGCGCTGATATCGGTCGCCTGGCTGCGCATCCGTGTGCTCAAGCGCCCCTGGGCCGGCGCGGTGCTGCTGGCCCTGGGCATGTCGCTGGCCCTGATATGGCTCGCCGCCGCCTGGTCTGAGTGGTCCAGACTGCTGTTGCCACACCCCACCGGCAGCGCAGGCCCTTGGACGGATACCCAGCACTGGCTGGATCTGCTGATGGGCGCGCCTGCCGTGGCAGCCAGCACGGCCATGCTCGTGGCCCTGCTGTCTCCGCTGTGGCGCCGATGGCGTGGCCTGCCCGAAAGGTGACGGAACAGCAAAGGACAGCTCAGGGACAGGTGCCCCCCGCGCGCATCGCATAGACTCGCGGCAATTCCATCCCCCTCCGAGCGCCCCATGACCCAAGCACCCGTCACCGCCGGCACGCCCTACGGCACCATCCCTCCCGCCTCGCCGCTGCCCCAGCGCCGCCCCGTGAGCCTTCCGCGCCTGGCGCAGATGCGCGAGGCCGGCGAGAAGATCACCATGGTCACCGCCTATGACGCCACCTTCGCGGCCGTGGCCGATGCGGCCGGCGTGGAGTGCATTTTGGTGGGCGATTCGCTGGGCATGGTCTGCCAGGGCCTGCACAGCACCGTGGGCGTGTCGCTGCAGGACATGTGCTACCACACGGCCAGCGTGGCGCGCGGCCTGCACCGCGTGCAGGGCACGGCCTGGCTGATCGCCGACATGCCCTATGGCAGCTACGCCGAAAGCCGCGAGCAGGCCATGCGCAGCGCCTGCGAGCTGATGCAGGCCGGCGCCCATATGGTCAAGCTCGAAGGCGGCGGCTGGACCGCGCCCACCGTGCAGTTCCTGGTCGAGCGCGGCGTGCCCGTCTGCGCCCACCTGGGCCTGACGCCACAGACCGTGCATGCGCTGGGCGGCTACCGCGTCCAGGGCAAGAGTGACGAGGGCGCGGCCACGCTGCGCCGCCATGCGCTGGAGCTGCAGGATGCAGGCGCCTCCATGCTGGTGCTGGAGATGGTGCCGGCACAGCTGTCGCGAGAACTCACGGCCGAGCTGCCGCACTGCCACACCATTGGCATCGGCGCGGGCAGCGGCACGGCCGGCCAGGTCCTCGTGCTGCACGACATGCTGGGCGTGAACCTGGGCAAGATGGCCCGCTTCGTGCACAACTTCATGGCGGATGCGGGCAGCGTCAAGGGCGCCTTCGAGGCCTATGTGCATGCCGTGAAGAACGGCAGCTTCCCCGACGACAGCAAGCACGCCTGGTAGTCCGGCAGGCTGCACGATCCGTTTTTCCGCTTTCCGCTTCCCGCTTCCCGTTCCCCCGTTTTCCCATGCAAATCGTCCACTCCATCGCCGACCTGCGCGCCATCCTGTCGAGCAAGGGCCGCCCCGCCTTCGTGCCCACCATGGGCAATCTGCACGACGGCCACCTGTCCCTGGTGCGCGCCGCGCGCCAGCACGGCGACATTGCCGTGGCCAGCATCTTCGTGAACCGCCTGCAGTTCCTGCCGCACGAGGATTTCGACAGCTATCCGCGCACCTGGGAGGCCGACTGCGCCAAGCTGGAGGCCGAAGGCTGCGACCTGCTGTTCGCCCCGCGCGAAGCCGATCTCTACCCCGAGCCGCAGACCTTCAAGATCCAGCCCGACGCGCAGTTGGCCGACATCCTCGAAGGCCATTTCCGCCCCGGCTTCTTCACGGGCGTGTGCACCGTGGTGATGAAGCTGTTCTCGGCCGTATTCTTCGCCAGCGGCGGCGGAACGGCCGTGTTCGGCAAAAAGGACTACCAGCAGTTGATGGTGATCCGCCGCATGGTCGAGCAGTTCGCCCTGCCCGTGAACATCGTGGCCGGCGACACGGCGCGCGCCGACGACGGCCTGGCGCTGAGTTCGCGCAACGGCTACCTGAGCGACGACGAGCGGCAGCAGGCCATGGCGCTGTCGCTGGCGCTCAAGCAACTGGCCGATGCCGCGCGTGCGGGCCAGGCGCCGCTGGCCGAACTGGAAGCCTGGGCCATGCAATCCCTGGCCGCCCAGGGTTGGGAGCCCGACTACCTGACCGTGCGCCTGCGCCGTGACCTGCAGCCCCCCGCCGAGGGCGCGCAACTGGCCGGTGCACCACTGGTGGCCCTGGGCGCTGCGCGCCTGGGCAAGACGCGCCTGATCGACAACCTGGAGTTCTGATCCAGCGCAAAACCCTGGCGGCCATGGCGGTCCAAGCTGGATGCCATGGCCAAGAAATTCCCCATCCACCCCGCCCATCCCGAGCGCACCTGCTGGGGTTGTGACCGCTACTGCGCCCGCGACGAGCTGGCCTGCGGCAACGGATCGGACCGCACACAGCACCCGGTGGAGATCTTTGGCGACGACTGGATGGAGTGGGGCCTGCCACCCGAGCCCGCTGCAGACAAGGCTCCCGGCCTGGACAGCGCGGCGCGCTGATACCGCACCCCGCCCTCTGCCTTCAGCCGACCGCGGCCACCTCGGCGGCGAGCGCGTCCACCAGCCACTGCACCTCGGCCACGGCCGGCCGGTGCAGCGGCAGCAGCGCATGGACCTGGAAGGGAATGGAAAACGCCAGCGGCCGCACCACCAGCTGCGGCCCGGCGCAGGCACGCGCCGTCAGCGGATTGACGATGGCCACGCCCAGGCCATGCTGGACCATGGCGCAGACCGCCACGGCGCTGTGGGTCTCCAGGTGCAGCTGGCGCTGCACGCCGGCCTGCTCGAACACGGCATCGATCTGCTGGCGATAGGGATCGTCGCGCGCCAGGCTGACAAAGCTTTCCCCGGCAAAGTCAGCCACCTCCAGCACCGGCCTTGCGGCCAGCGCATGGCCTGCGGGCAGCACGGCCACCTCGTCCATGGCGGGCAGCGCAAGGGCACGCGTGCCCGGAGGCGCCTCGGCCAGCTCGGCCAGGCCCAGGTCGTAGCGCTGGGCGGCCATCCACTCCTGCAGCAGCGGCGCCTCCTGCGTGGCCACGCTGACGGCCACGGGGCCGTGCTCCGCATGCAGGCGCGCAAGCGCTGCGGGCAGCAGCGCATGGCTGAGGGCGGGCAGGCACAGCACGTTGATGCGCGCCTGGTGCGGCCGGCCCAGGGCCAGCGCATGCTCCACCACGCGGTCCAGACCCTGCCAGCTGCGCTGCACCTCGGCCCACAGCGAGAGGGCGCGTGCCGTGGGCCGCAGCCGGCCCTGGGCGCGCTCGAACAGCGCATAGCCCAGCAGGCTCTCCATCCGCGCCAATTCGCGGCTGACGGTGGGCTGGGAGCTGTACAGCATCTGCGCCGCGCCCGTGGCGCTGCCGCTGAGCATGAGCGCGCGAAACACCTCCAGGTGGCGGTGGGAGATGCGGGGCTCGGGGGACGTGTGCGGCAGCGCGGGGTCTTGCATGGCCAAAGCATATCCAAATCAAATAGACACCATAAGAACAAGCATTGGACTGAATGACCCCCATCCGCCATCATGCGCAGCAGTTCCCCTGAAAGAGACACCATGTCCAATCCCTTCTCGCCCGCCCAGCTCTGGGCCCTGGCCGACCAGCACGGCACGCCGCTGTGGGTCTATGACGCCGCCACCATCCGCTCGCGCATCGCCCAGCTCAAGGCCTTCGACACCATCCGCTTTGCACAGAAGGCCTGCTCCAACATCCACATCCTGCGGCTGATGCGCGAGCAGGGCGTGAAGGTGGACGCCGTCTCGCGCGGCGAAATCCTGCGCGCGCTGGCCGCCGGCTACGCGGCCGGCCATGGCGACGACCTGCACAGCGACATCGTGTTCACCGCCGACGTGATGGACGAGGCCACGCTGGCCTGCGTGGCCGAGCACAAGGTGCCCGTGAACGCCGGCTCCATCGACATGCTTCACCAGCTGGCCCAGGCCTCGCCCGGCCATCCCGTGTGGCTGCGCATCAACCCCGGCTTCGGCCACGGCCACAGCAACAAGACCAACACGGGTGGCGAGCACAGCAAGCACGGCATCTGGCACAGCGACCTGCTGGCGGCGCTGCAGGCCATCCGCGACGGCGGCCTGAAGCTGGCCGGCCTGCACATGCACATCGGCTCGGGCGTGGACTACGGCCACCTGCAGCAGGTCTGCGGCGCCATGGTCGAGCTGGTGCGCGCCACCCGCCAGGCAGGCCATGACCTGCAGGCCATCTCGGCCGGCGGCGGCCTGTCCATCCCCTACCGCGATGGCGACGCCACCATCGACACCGCCCACTACCACGGCCTGTGGGATGCGGCACGCAAGGACGCCGAGGCCATCGTGGGCCATGCGCTGGGCCTGGAAATCGAGCCGGGCCGCTTCCTGGTGGCCGAGTCGGGCGTGCTGCTGGGCCAAGTGCGCGCCACCAAGAACGCGGGCAGCAACCATTTCGTGCTGGTCGACACGGGCTTCAACGAGCTGATGCGCCCCTCCATGTACGGCAGCTGGCACGGCATGGAAGTGCTGCGCCGCGACGGCCAGGCCATGCCCCTGCGCGATGCCGTGGTCGCCGGCCCGCTGTGCGAATCGGGCGACGTTTTCACCCAGGGCGACGGCGGCGTGGTGCTGCCGCGCGCGCTGGCAGGCGCCTCGGTGGGCGACCTGCTGGTCATCCATGACACGGGGGCCTATGGCAGCTCCATGTCCAGCAACTACAACACGCGCCCGCTGGCCGCCGAGGTGCTGGTCGATGGCGACAGCACCCGCCTGATCCGCCGCCGCCAGACGGTGGAGGAACTGCTGGGCCTGGAGCTGGGCCTATAACTGGGCCTGTAACTGGTCCTGTAGCGCGCCAGGCGCCAGGATTTCTGACGCAAAAAAGCCCCGGGGCCTTCCAGCTCCGGGGCTTTTTCATTGCCGGGCCGCCCCAAGATGAAAAGCGGCCCCCTCGGGGGGCAGTGGACCTTGCGCAGCAAGGGAAGCGTGTGGGCCATTTTTCATGGACACCGAAGAATCACTCGCCGCGCGGATCGCGCGCCATCAGGTGCTGCACGGCCTCGGCCGCCTGCAGCCGGCCGTCCAGCAGCTCGACCACGGTTTCGGTGATGGGCATCTCCACATTCAGCAGCCGCGCGCGCGCCAGCACGGTGCGTGCGCTGTACACGCCCTCGGCCACATGGCCCAGCGAGGCCACGGCCTGCTCCAGCGTGCGGCCCTGGGCCAGCAGCAGGCCCACCTTGCGGTTGCGCGACAGGTCGCCCGTGGCCGTCAGCACCAGATCGCCCAGGCCGGACAGGCCCATGAAGGTCTCGGTGCGCGCGCCCAGGGCCAGGCCCAAACGCGTCATCTCGGCCAGGCCGCGCGTGATCAGTGCGGCGCGGGCGTTCAGGCCCAACTGCAGGCCGTCGCACAGGCCGGTGGCAATGGCCAGCACGTTCTTCACGGCGCCGCCCACCTCCACGCCCACGATGTCGGCATTGGCATAGACGCGCATGGCGCCGCCGTGGAAGGCGGCCACCAGGGCGTCATTGACCTGGGCATGGCGGCTGGCCGCCACCAGGGCCGTGGGCTGGTGGCGTGCCACCTCGGCCGCAAAGCTGGGGCCGCTGAGCACGCCGCACAGCAGATCGGGCGCCACCTCGGCGCAGACCTCGTGCGCCATCAGTCCATGGGCGGCGGCCGAAGCGCCTGCGGGCACGGCCTCGAAGCCCTTGCACAGCCAGGCCACGGGTGCGGGCACATGCTGCAGCCGGCCCAGCCATTCGCGCAGGGCAGCCATGGGCGTGCCGATCACGATCAGGTCGGCGGCCGCCAGATGGCCGTCGATCTCGCCATGCACCACCTGCAGCGCGGCAGGCAGTGCCACGCCAGGCAGGTAGCGTGCGTTCTCGCCGCTGCCGTGCATGGCCTGCGCCTGGGCGGCGTCGCGCGCCCAAAGGGTCACGACACGCCCGTCACCGCGCGAGGCCGCGCTCATCGCCAGCGCCGTGCCCCAGGCGCCTGCGCCAATCACCACTATGTTCATATCTGCTCGACGTTGAAGAAGCGACGTTGATGAAAAAAAGAGGCCCTCGGGCCTCTTTTCTTGTACCACAGCGATGAGACGCGCCTGGGCGCAAATCACATCGTCCGGGAATGGACCGGCTTACTGCGGCAGCGAGTTGCCGTCCGCCTGGGCGGCTGCCTGCTGCTGCTCGTACATGGCCTGGAAGTTGATCTCGGCCAGGTGCACGGGCGGGAAGCCGGCGCGGGTGACCACGTCAGCCACGTTGCCGCGCAGGTAGGGATAGATGATCTGGGGGCAGGCAATGCCGATCACGCCACCCATCTGGTCTTCGGGCACGTTGCGGATCTCGAAGATGCCGGCCTGCTTGGCCTCGACCAGGAACACGGTCTTGTCCTGGATCTTGGTCTGCACGGTGGCGGTCACGGCCACTTCGTAGATGCCTTCGGCCACGGGAGTCGCCTCGACGCCAAGCTGGATGTCCACGCTGGGCTGCTCCTGCTCCAGCAGGATGGCGGGCGAATTGGGCTGCTCCAGCGACAGGTCCTTGAGGTAGACGCGCTGGATCTGGAAGACGGGAGTGTCCTGTTCGGCCATGGAATCAGTCTTTCTGGGCAAAAAACCCTGGTGCGGTGACCAGGGCATCAAAAAAATCACCAACAAAATGCCCGCTGCCAAGAGCTTGCGCAGCGGGCACCTGGGCCAGCATTATGCAGTGCCCGTGTTTCAGCTTTGCAGCAGAGGCACCAGACCGCCGTCGGCATCCAGCGCCATCAGGTCGTCGCAGCCGCCCACATGGTGGTCGCCGATGAAGATCTGGGGCACCGTGCGGCGGCCCGTGCTCTGCATCATCACGTCGCGCGCGGCCGGATCGGTGTCGATGCGGATCTCTTCGATCTGCTCCACGCCCTTGGACTTGAGGATCTGCTTGGCCCGGATGCAATAGGGGCAGACAGCGGTGGTGTACATCTTCACGGCTTGCATGTGCGTCTTTCTTCGAGTTTGCGGCGTGCCGCCGGCTGGCGCCCGGGGCGCGGAGCAGCGGCTTCCATCGCCGTCAGATGGGGGCGCCTCAGGCCTTTTCAACCGGCATGCCGGCATCGCGCCAGGCCTTCAGGCCACCGGCCAGGGCCTGGGCCTTTTCGTAGCCCAGCTTCTTCGCAATGCCTTCGGCACGGGAGGCGCGGTTGCCCTTGGTGCAGATCAGCACCAGCGGCAGCGCCTTGTTCTTCACGGTGGTGGGCAGCTTTTCCTCGAACTGGCTCAGCGGCACATTCTTGGCGCCGTTGGCATGGGCGGCCGCGTACTCTTCGGGCTCGCAGACATCGATGACCACGGCCTTTTGGCGGTTGATCAGTTGCACGGCCTGCGCCGCCGTCAGCGAGCCGCCGCCTGCGCCGCGCACCAGGGGCAGCAGCAGCATCACGCCGGAAGCCAGCGCGATCAGGATCAAATACCAGTTATCGATGATGAATTTCACGTCATTCCTTGGGTTGGCAAACCTGTCAATTCTAGAATGCTGGCTTTTGCCCCCGCGACAGCCCAGCTTTGTCGCATCGAGAGACTTAGAAAGCCGCCATGTACAAGCTCGTGCTGATCCGCCACGGTGAATCCACCTGGAACCTCGAAAACCGCTTCACCGGCTGGACCGATGTGGACCTGACCGCCACCGGCGTCGAGCAGGCCAAGAACGCCGGCCGCCTGCTCAAGGCCGAAGGCTATGACTTCGACCTGGCCTACACCAGCGTGCTCAAGCGCGCCACGCGCACGCTGTGGCACACGCTGGACGAAATGGACCGCACCTGGCTGCCCGTGCAGCACAGCTGGCGCCTGAACGAGCGCCACTACGGCGGCCTGCAGGGCCTGAACAAGGCGGACATGGCCAAGCAATACGGCGACGCCCAGGTGCTGGTGTGGCGCCGCAGCTACGACACGCCCCCGCCGGCCCTGGAGCCGCAAGACCCGCGCAGCGAGCGCAGCGACGTGCGCTACGCACAGCTGGACCCCAGCCAGGTGCCGCTGACCGAATGCCTGAAGGACACGGTGGCCCGCGTGCTGCCGTTCTGGAACGAGTCCATCGCGCCCGCCATCCTGTCCGGCAAGCGCGTCGTGGTCGCGGCCCACGGCAACTCCATCCGCGCGCTGATCAAGTACCTGGACGGCATCTCGGATGACGCCATCGTCGGCGTCAACGTGCCCAATGGCATTCCGCTGGTCTATGAGCTGGATGCCGATCTCAAGCCCATTCGCCACTATTACCTGGGCGATGCAGAAGCTGCCGCCAAGGCTGCAGCCGCCGTGGCCGCACAGGGCAAGGCCTGAGCCGGGCCCGCTTGAGGTGAGCGCCTGCTGCGGAAATTGCGCTTGCTGCGCCGTTTTTAGGGAACCACGCGGGCGCTTGCCTTTCCAAGCGGGTGTATATTGACGCGGTTAAAGGGGTGATATGGGCCAGAAAATCAAAATTGCCGGCTGGGTTTCCGTAGGCGTAATCGCCGGAGCACTGACCACGGTTTCCTTGCAGACCGTGGCCCGCGGTGCCATGACCCCGCTGCCGCTGGAGGAAATCCAGCAGCTGTCCGCCGTCTTCGGCCTGATCAAGACCGACTATGTCGAGTCGGTCGATGACAAGAAGCTGATCACCGATGCCATCTCCGGCATGGTGTCCAGCCTCGATCCGCATTCGCAGTACTTCGACAAGAAGTCCTACAAGGAATTCCGCGAGGGCACCTCGGGCCGCTTCGTCGGCGTGGGCATCGAGATCACGCAGGAAGACGGCCTGATCAAGGTCGTCTCGCCCATCGAAGGCTCCCCTGCCTTCCGCGCCGGCCTCAAGACAGGCGACCTGATCACCAAGATCGACGACACGGCCGTCAAGGGCCTGTCGCTCAACGACGCCGTCAAGCGCATGCGCGGCGAGCCCAACACCAAGGTGCAGCTGACCATCCTGCGCAAGGATGAAAGCCGCAGCTTTCCTGTGACCATCACGCGCGAGGAAATCAAGACGCAGTCCGTCAAGGGCAAGGTGATCGAGCCCGGCTACGGCTGGATCCGCCTGAGCCAGTTCCAGGAACGCACGGTGGACGACTTCGTGCGCAAGGTCGAGGAACTGTACAAGCAGGACCCCAACATGAAGGGCCTGGTGCTGGACCTGCGCAACGACCCGGGCGGCCTGCTGGACGCTGCCGTCGCCATCTCGGCAGCCTTCCTGCCGCCGGATGTGACCGTGGTCTCCACCAACGGCCAACTGGCCGAGAGCAAGGAAACCTACAAGGCATCGCCCAGCTTCTATGCCCGCCGCGGCATGGGCGACCCGCTGCAGCGCCTGCCGGCCTCGCTCAAGAAACTGCCGCTGGTGGTGCTGGTCAACGAAGGCTCGGCCTCGGCCAGCGAGATCGTGGCCGGCGCACTGCAGGACCACAAGCGCGCCATCATCATGGGCAGCCAGACCTTCGGCAAGGGCTCCGTGCAGACCGTGCGCCCCCTGGGCCCCGATACGGGCCTGAAGCTGACCACGGCGCGCTACTACACGCCCAGCGGCAAGTCCATCCAGGCCAAGGGCATCGTGCCCGACGTGATGGTGGATGAGACGCCCGAAGGCGACCTGTTCGCCGCCCTGCGCATGCGCGAGGCCGACCTGGAAAAGCACCTGTCCAGCGGACAGGGTGCCGAGGTCAAGGACGAGGTGCGCGAGAAGGCCCGCGAGGAAGCCCGCAAGCGCCTGGAAGAGGAAGCCAAGAAGCCGCCGGCCGAGCGCCGCCTGCCCGAGTTCGGAACCGAAAAGGACTTCCAGCTGCAGCAGGCGCTCAACCGCCTCAAGGGCCAGCCCGTCATGGTCAGCAAGACCCTGACCGAGCGCGAGCCCGAGAAGAAGGAAAACTGACAGCGCGGCGCGGACCGGGTCCGCGCCTGCACCAAGCCGGGCCTTGCGCCCGGCTTTTTCACGTCTGGAGACGCGAATGAACGACGATCAACTGCTGCGCTACTCGCGCCACATCCTTCTCAACGAAATCGGCATCGAAGGGCAGGAGCGCATCCTGGCGGCGCATGTGCTCATCATCGGCGCAGGCGGCCTGGGCGCGCCCGCCGCACTGTACCTGGGCTCGGCCGGTATAGGCCGCATCACCCTGGTGGACGACGATGCGGTGGACATGACCAACCTGCAGCGCCAGATCGCGCACACTACGGATCGCGTGGGCCAGCCCAAGGTGGAATCCATACGCACGGCCGTGCACGCCATCAACCCCGGCATCCGCATCGACTGCCGCCAGCAGCGCGCCGACGACGCGCTGCTCGACGAGCTCGTGCCCCAGGCCAGCCTGGTGCTGGACTGCACGGACAACTACCGCACGCGCCACATGATCAACGCGGCCTGCGTGCGACACAAGGTGCCCCTGGTGGCGGGGGCGGCCATCCGGCTGGACGGCCAGCTCATGGTCATGGACCCGCGCGACGAGAACTGCGCCTGCTATGCCTGCGTGTTCCCGCCCGATGCGCAGTTCGAGGAAGTGCAGTGCTCGACCATGGGCGTCTTCGCGCCGGTGGTGGGCGTCATGGGCACGCTGCAGGCGGCGGAAGCCCTCAAGCTGATCGCGGGATTTGGCACGCCTGCAACAAACCGCCTGACCATGTTCGACAGCCGCAGCCTGGATTGGAGTAGCATGCAAACCACGCGTGTACCGGAATGTCCCGTTTGCGGTAACAAGGCGTAGGAATCGGCTGACCCCGACGCCGATCCCTCACTGGCACAATCGCCCGCTGTCGCGCAGGACAATGGAGGCCGGGCTCCACCGGACTCCGATTGCCATCCGCGTCCCTATTGGATACAGCCGTGAAATTGCGCACCTATCTTGTTGAAGACAACCCTACGATCCGCGAGAACCTGATCGCCACGCTCGAAGAACTGGCCGATGTCGAGGCCGTGGGCATCGCGGAGACGGAGAGCGCGGGGACGGACTGGCTTCAGCAGAACCCCGACGCATGGGATCTCGCCATCGTCGACCTGTTCCTGCGCCAGGGCAGCGGCCTGGGTGTGCTTACTGCCTGCCGCGAGCGCCAGCCGCACCAGAAGATCGTGGTGCTCAGCAACTACGCCACACCAGACATCCGCAGCCGCTGTGCCCAGCTCGGCGTGGATGCCGTCTTCGACAAGTCCAATGAAATCGACGCACTCATGGACTATTGCATGAATATCGATGCGGCGTCACTCAACCAACTCAAAACAGCCTGAACCCAAAGCACTGCATTTGATTTTTCACCAAAGAAAAAGGCTGCACGACTTGATAATCGTGCAGCCCGTATTTTCTATTGACTGAAAATCAATCGATCAGCCTGTTCTTCAGTGCGTAATACGTCAGATCGCTGTTGGACGACAATCCCATTTTCTCCATGAGTCGCGTGCGATAGGTGCTGACCGTCTTTACGCTCAGTGAAAGCGACTTTGCAATATCACCTGCGGTTTCGCCACGCGCGAGCTTGAGGAAGACCTGGAACTCACGCTCGGACAGCTGCTCATGCGCTGGCGCGTCATCCTTGCGGTTGAGCTGCTGGGCCAGCAGGTCGGCCACGGCAGGCGTCAGGTAGCGGCGGCCCAGGGCCACGGTGCGGATCGCTTCGGCAATCTCCTGGGGATCGCATTCCTTGTTCAGGTAGCCGCTGGCGCCCTGGCGGATCAGGTTGATCGCGTAGTGCTCCTCGGGATAGCCGCTCAGGATCAGGATGCCCATGTCCGGCGCCTTGGCGCGCAGCATGGCCAGCGCGTCGATACCGCTTTGGCCCGGCATGGACAGGTCCATCAACAGCACGTCGATCTCGTGGGCACGCACCAGATCGATGGCCTCGCGGCCATTGGCGGCCTCACCGACTACACGCAGGTCCACGTGTTCCGAGAGAAACTGACGCAGGCCCGAGCGCACAATTGCATGGTCGTCCACAATGCCAATTCTGATCATGAATACCTCTTTTTCGGGGGACCAGCGGGATCGCTGGTCGTGCAAACAATATATGGTAACGGCCGGCGCAGGAACTGCCCCGGCAGCCGATAACACGAATTATGCAGAATATCGGCGAAGATCTTGTAGGTGAGAGGATGCTTATGCGTTGGATAAATTTCCGAAGAATTGCGATCAGCCTGGCATTCGCCATCGTCGCGGCCGTGCTGCTGGTGAGCATTAACGAGGCCAGCTACAAGCGCTCCACCAAGGCGCTGGAGGCCATGACCCAGACCCAGAACACCCGCTCGGAGATCAGCCAGCTGCTGCGGCTGATGCTGGATGCGGAGACCGGCCTGCGCGGCTACCTGCTCACGGGCGAGGAGCGCTACCTGGAGCCCTACAGCAAGGCGATCACGGCCATCAACTACAACATGGACGAGCTGCGCCAGATCTTCATCTACGACCCGCAGGAGCTGGCGATCTTCACGCCGCTGGCGCGCCAGGTCGAACGCAAGATGAGCGAGATGGAACTCAGCCTGCGCCTGTACCGCCAGGGCAACGAGGAGGCCTGGCGCTTCGTCATGTTCACCGACGTGGGCATGGAGAACATGGACGCCATCCGCGACTACACGGGCAAGCTGCTGTCAGGCATAGACCAGCGCTCGGCCAAGAACCTGCAGGACATCGAGCACACGCTGTCGCTGTCACGCATAGGCATCGCCACGGTCACGGCCCTGGGCGTGCTGGGCTTTTTCATGTACCTGCGCCAGGCCCACGCGCTGCAGCAGGCCCACCAGCGCGAGCAGGAGATCCAGCGCGACGAGCGCAACCGCCTCGAAGCCCTGGTGCGCGAGCGCACGGCCACGCTGACGGAGCTGGCCAACCACTTGCAGCAGGTGCGCGAGGACGAGCGCGGACACCTGGCGCGCGAACTGCACGACGAGCTGGGCTCGCTGCTGACGGCGGCCAAGCTCGACGTGGCGCGCCTCAAATCCAAGATCGACCTCAGCGCGCCGGACGTGGGCGAACGCGTCAGCCATCTGGTGGAGACGCTCAACAGCGGCATCGCCCTCAAGCGCCGCATCATCGAGGACCTGCGCCCCTCCTCCCTGTCCAACCTGGGCCTGACGACGGCGCTGGAAATCCTGGCGCGCGAGTTCGGCGAGCGTAGCGGCATCGAAGTCACGGCCAACCTGGAGCAGGTGGAGCTGCCGGAATCCACCCAACTCACGGTCTACCGCATCGTCCAGGAGTCGCTGACCAACATCGGAAAATATGCCAAGGCCAGCCATGTCCTGGTCTCCGTGCACAACTATCCGACCTATGTGACGGTGCAGATCCAGGACGACGGCGAAGGCTTCGAGACCTCGGCCATGCGCCCCAACTCCCACGGGCTGGCCGGCATGCGCCACCGCGTGGAGGCAGCAGGCGGCCGCCTGACCGTCTCGTCCGAACTGGGCAAGGGCACGGCGATCTCCGCCGTCATCCCGCTGGCGCCGATCTCCACGGACAAAAGCGCCGGTACGGTCGCCACCGCCTGAAGCGGCAGCACCCGCCATGCAAAAGCCCCTGCGCGCCAACGCGCCAGGGGCTTTTTTTCATGTGCACTCCTGGATGGTTGCAGCCAGCGGCGGCTGCAAGCCCTGTGCAGCCGGAGCATTCCTACACCACCCCCCCGCCTAACCCTGACGCCATGCCACGCCGGCCACCGTCAGATACACCTTTGGCGGCTCAGTACAGTCGAACCCATGCAAACAGCACTTGGCCCCTCCGCCCCGTGCCGTTTCTTGGAAACGAACAACCCAAGGAGTTTTACATGCTGCACTACGCCATCGTGTTCTTCGTCATCGCCCTGGTAGCCGCCATATTCGGTTTTGGTGGTATTGCGGCAGGTGCTGTAGGCATCGCCAAGATCCTGTTCTATATTTTCGTGATCATGGCTGTCGTCACCTTTGTGATGAGCCTGATCAAGAAGTAGCGGCGGCGCCGCCTTCAGCCCCCTGCCAGCCCAAGCCCGCTTCCTGCGGGCAGCCAGCCCGGCAGCCCGACCGCCTTTCGCATTCATGCCAGTTTTGAGGAGATAGAACCAATGAGCCAAGCCGAGAAAGCCGTGAACAAAGCCGCCGATACCGCCAAGGACGTTGCCCAGGATGTCGCGGATGCCGCCAAGGAAGCCGTCAACACGACACGCCGCACTGCAGCGAATGCGCTGGACAAGGCCGAGGAAGGTGTCCAGTCCATCGAGCGTGAACTGAACCCCGTCATCGATGACCTCGCAGCACGTGCCCAGGAACTGGCCACACGCGGCATCAACTTCTGCGCCGACAGCTCCGACCGCGCCCGCCGCCAGCTGCAATCGGCCACGGAAGCCACCACGCGCTACGTCATCGAACAGCCTGGCCGCTCCATCCTGCTGGCTGCAGCCACGGGCGCTGCCCTGGCCACCGCGTTCTTCATGAGTTCCCGCTCGCGCAAGTGAGCTGCCGCCGAGTCCCCTGAGTTCCCTCGAGTACCGTTACTCTCAATCTTCTTGTCCAGGAAAGAACTGATCATGCAAAAGTACACCCGTGCCATCGCTTTCGCTCTCGTCGCCGGTGCCACCGTGCTCGGTACCACCGCCTGCTCCGTGGCCCGCGACCAGCAGTCCGTGGGTTCGTATGTGGATGACGCCGGCATCACCACGGCCGTGAAGGCCAAGATGGCAGAAGACAAGAGTGTCTCGGCCACTTCCATCAGCGTCGAGACCCTGAACGGCACGGTGCAGCTGTCGGGCTTTGCCAAGTCCGAATCGGAAAAGGCCCGCGCCGCCGAGATCGCCCGCACCACCAAGAACGTGCGTGAAGTGCGCAACAGCATCGTGGTTCGTCCCTGATGCAGGCCCCTGCGGGGGCTGATCCAAGTACAAGGCCGGAGACTTCCGGCCTTTTTTCATCCAGGGCTCCAACTGCCGCACGGTCCGCCGCGAGGATTGCCGACCATTGCAGCCGACGGCAGGTACGACCCCTTTCCACCGTGCGCCGGACATACGGCGTAAAGTGACCGACATGCGAGTCTTCAACTGCGATGCCTGTGGCCACCCGGTCTTCTTCGACAGCGTTCAATGCGTGCACTGCGGCGCCACCCTGGCCTTCCTGCCCGAGCGACTGCATGTGGCATGCCTGCGCCCGGTTTCCGGCACGCGGGACAGCGTGCTGTGGGAGAGCCTGTCCTCGCTGACGAGCGGCAAGCCGCCAGGCCGGCTCTACAAGATGTGCAGCCACCGGGGTCCCGTGGGACAGTGCAACTTCGCCCTGCCCGCAGACGATCCCCATGCGCTGTGCGAGTCCTGCCGCCAGACACGCTGGCTGCCCGATCTGTCAGACCCGTCCAATGCGCTGCGCTGGACCCGGATCGAGGCCGCCAAGCGCCAGCTGTTCTACACGCTGGCCCGCCTGGGCCTGGGTCCCCGGCCTGGAGAGGACGGGCCGCGCTTCGAGCTGCTGGCCGACCTGCCGGGGCAGGCGCCCGTGATGACCGGCCATGCCAACGGCACCATCACGCTGAACGTGGTGGAGGCCGACGATGCCGAGCGTGCCCGGCGCCGCCAGGCCCTGCACGAGCCCTACCGGACGCTGGTAGGCCATCTGCGCCATGAATCCGGCCACTTCTTCTGGGACAGGCTGGTGGTGGGCGCGGGCCGTATCGAGGAATTCCGCCGCCTGTTCGGCGACGAGCGCCAGGACTATGGCCAGGCCCTGCAGAACTACTATGCGCGCGACCCGATGGATGAGCAGTGGCGCGACAACTTCGTCAGCGCCTATGCCACCTCCCACCCGTGGGAAGACTGGGCCGAAAGCTGGGCCCATTACCTGCACATGGTGGATCTGCTGGAGACTGCGGCCAGCTATGGCACCTGCATCACCATGCCTGGAGGCTCAGGGACAAGTACAGGCTCGGTCACGCAGCCCGCGCTGTGCGTGCAGGACCCTTTCGCGGTCCATGCACGGCCGGACTTCGGCACCATGCTGGACCAGTGGGTGCCGCTGACGCTGCTGACCAACAGCCTCAACCGCAGCCTGGGCCATGGCGATGCCTATCCGTTCGCCCTTTCGGCCGGGGCCAGGCGCAAGCTGGAATTCGTGCACGCCGCCGTGAATGCGAGCGCCACGCGGCAGGCTGCCTTCTAAGAAGGAACTGCAAGAGGGTCCTGGCCGCCCTTGCCGGGCCTCAGGACAGCCAGGCGGTCAGGGCATCAGGGCGCGGGATCAAGGCGTGCTATCAGGTGGTGCGATCACGCCCCACGATTGGCCTGCACCTTCTGCAGAAGGCGGGTACGCACGCTGGGAGAGACGAACTTGTCGATCTCGCCATCCAGCGTGGCGATCTCGCGCACGAAGGTGCTGCTGATGAACTGGTAGCGGTCGCTGGGCGTGAGGAAGACGGTCTCCACCTCGGGCATCAGCGTGCGGTTCATGCCGGCGAGCTGGAACTCGTAGTCGAAGTCGGTGACCGCACGCAGGCCGCGCACCATGGCCTTGCCGCCGCGCTCGACCACGAAGTCGCGCAGCAGGCCATGAAAGCTCTCGACCTGGACATGGGGATAGATGGACACGGCCTCGCGCACCATCTGCATGCGCTCCTCAAGATTGAACATGGTCTTCTTGTGGTGGCCCGCCGCCACGGCGACGATGACGTGGCTGAACAGCTGGGTCGCGCGGCGCACCACGTCTTCATGACCCAGCGTGATCGGATCGAAAGTTCCGGGATAGACGGCAATCACGTCGTGGCTCATGGCGGTCGCTTTCATTGGCTGCGCGTGCCCTGTCCGGCACGGATGGCGCATTATGCATTGCGCTGCAGCATGGCCGGTCGGCTGTGCGACAGCAGCGCTCCTGCCAGGGAACGCGGCCGCCACAGCGCCCTTTACTCGTCCTGCGGTGCCTTGCGCAGCAGATGGGCGTGGACGGCGCCCGCCTTCAGATGGCGGAACAGCTGCAGGCCACCGGCCTCGGCCAGTTGCTCCTCGGTCCAGGCCTGGGGCGCCTCCAGATAGACATAGCCCGTGGCGGACACCGCCTGCGCGGCGGCCTTCAGCGCAGGCTCGAACAGATCGGCATGGTCGAAGGGCGGATCGATCAGCACCAGGTCCAGCGTGCCCGGCGCCACCTGGCGCAGGCAGCCGATGCCATCGCCGCGCAGCACGCGCACGGACTGGGCGTCCAGGCGCTCGCGCAGGCGCTGCAACTGCTGGACCAGAGTGGCGTCCTGCTCGTTCATCAGCACATTGGTCGCGCCGCGCGATGCGGCCTCGAAGCCCAGCGCACCCGTGCCCGCGAAGGCATCCAGGCAATGCCAGCCCGTCAGGTCCTGGCCCAGCCAGTTGAACAGGGTCTCGCGCACGCGATCCGGCGTGGGCCGCAGGCCCGGGTGCTGCGCCACGGGCAGCCGCGTGCGGCGCCATTGGCCGCCGATGATGCGGACCTCGCCCGCGCCCACCGGCGCCGGCCGTCCGGCTTTCGCCTTGGCGGCAGCAGGCGCTGCGGCAGCTGCCTTGGGTGCTGCGGCCTCGGCCGTGGCCTTTTCCAGCCAGCGCTTGCCGGCAGGGGTATGAATTTTGATGCTGTTGCGGCTCATTGTTTGCCTCCCACGACGACGGTCACCATGCGCTCGGGCTGCAGCATGCGCTGCATGGCCTCGCGCACATCACGCACGGTGAGCGCCTGCACGCGCTCGGTCCAGTGCTCCAGGTAGTCCAGCGGCAAGCCGTTCCAGGCGATGTTGGACACATTGCCCAGCAGCTTGCGGTTGCTGTCGATGCGCAGCGCAAAGCCGCCGATCAGATTGTCCTTTGCGGCCTTGAGCTCCTTCTCGGTCGGGCCTTCGGCCACGAAGCGGCGCAGCGTGTCCTGCGACACCTTCAGGGCCTCGGCTGCCTGGTCGGGGCGCGTCTGCAGGGCGATCGTGAAGGCGCCTGCGTCCAGACCCGGCGAGAAATCGCTGTAGACGCTGTAGCTCAGGCCGCGCTTTTCGCGCACTTCCTCGGTCAGCCGCGAGGTGAATCCGCCGCCACCCAGGATGTGATTGCCCACCAGCACGGCCATGAAGTCCGGGCTGTTGCGTGCAATGCCCGGCTGGGCGATCAGCACCTGCGCCTGGGCCGAGGAGAAGGGGATGTTCTCGTTGACCGGCGCCTTGAGCGCCTGCACCTTGGGCACGTCGGGCAGGGGCGCGCAGGCACTGGCGTCCTGGCCCTGCGCCGCCTGCAGCGGAGCCAGCAGTTGCTGCACCAGCTGGTCGGCCTGCTCGCGGCTGACCGCACCGACGATGCTGACCTTGGCGCGGCAGGCAGCGATCAGGCGGCGGTGGAAGGACTGCATGTCGGACAGGTCGATGTGCGCGAGGCTCTCGCCCGTGGCGCGCGCGCCGTAGGGATGGGTGCCGAACACGCCCTGGCTCAGGGCCTTGCCGGCCACCGTGCCGGGGCGCGTGTCCGATTCCTTGATGGCCGCGGTCCAGCGCTCGCGCTCGCGCAGCCACACGTCCTGCGGCCAGCTGGGGCTGGCGATCTGGCGCGCCGCCAGCGCCACGGCGCGCTGCAGCAGCGCAGGCTCGGTCAGGGAGCGCAGCCCGTAGCTGAAGCTGTCGCGGCCCGCCTGGGCGCCAAAGCTGGCACCCAGATCGGCCCAGGCCTGGCCCAGACCGTTCTCGTCCAGCGCAGGCGCATCGCCCTGTGCGGTCACGCCCTTGGAGGCCATCAGCGCCACGGCGCTGGCCAGGCCGACCTGGTTGGCGGGATCGCGCCGACTGCCGGCATCGAAGTCCATCTGCACATCGACCATGGGAATGCCCGGGCTGTCCACCAGCCAGACCTGCGCCCCGCTGGGCTGGGTCCAGTGCTGGATGGGCAGCAGCGCCCATGCGGACGTGGCACCAAAGCCCAGGCCCACGCCTGCCAGCACCGTGCTGGCCACCATTTTTTTCATGTTCTTCATCTTCACTCCAGCGTGCTTCGGGGGCATCAATGCAGGGGTCCGCCGATGCCGGCACCCGCATCGAGGCGACGGGGCTTGCCGCCTTCGGGCAGCGGTTGCGGCACCAGGGTGCCCACCGTGAGCTGGTCATCGCCAAAGTACTTGGCAGCCACACGCTTGACGTCATCGGGCGTGATGGTGCGCAGCTGGGTCAGCAGCTGGTCTTCCGCATCCAGCGGCATGCCCTGTATCCAGTAATTGCCCAGGCTCTGGGCCTGGCCCATGACCGAATCGCGCTCGTAGACATTGGAGGCCATCCACTGCGTCTTCACGCGCTCCAGCTCGGCGGGCTCCACACCATCCTTGGCGACCTTGGCCACTTCGGCGCGCAATGCCGCCTCGACCTCGGCGGCAGTCTTGCCTGTGGCGGGCACGCCCGTCAGCATGAACAGGCCGGGGCCACGGCCCATGAGGGACATGGAGCTGCCCGCGCCGTCGGCCACGCGGCCTTCGCCCTGCACCAGGGCGCGCTCCAGGCGGGCGCCGTCATAGCCGTCCAGCACGGCCGACAGAACCAGCAGCGCCAGCGCATCGCGGTCGTCGGCCTGCAGGTCGCTGACGCGCGTCAGCGAGGGCGCGCGGAAGGCCAGGGCCACCAGGGCCTGCTCGGCCGGCTGCTTGACCTCGATGCGGCGGATGCCGATCTGCGCGGGCTCGGTGCGCGGCTTGCGCACCGGCACGGCGCGTGCGGGAATGCTGCCGTAGTACTTCTCGGCCCAGGCGCGGACCTTGGCCACGTCCACATCGCCGGCAATGACGATGGTGGCATTGCCGGGCACATACCAGCGGCCGTGGAAGTCGCGCACGTCGCCGGGCGTCAGCGCGTCCAGGTCGCTCATCCAGCCGATCACGGGGCGGTGGTAGGGCGAGGCCACGAAGGTCGCCGCCATCAACTGCTCCATGAGCACGGCGCGCGGCTGGTCCTCGGTGCGCATGCGGCGCTCTTCCTTGATGACCTCGATCTCTTTCTTGAACTCGCTGTCGGGCCAGTGGTTGTTGGCGAAGCGGTCGGATTCGAGCTTCATCACGTCTTCCAGGCGACTGGACGGAATCTGCTGGTAGTAGCCCGTGTAGTCGCGGCTGGTGAAGGCGTTTTCCTGCCCGCCCAGCGCGGCCACGCGGCGCGAGAACTCGCCGGGAGCCACCTTGCGCGATCCCTTGAACATCATGTGCTCGAGCGCGTGGGCCACGCCCGAGGTGCCATCGACCTCGTCCACGGAGCCCACGCGCACCCAGACCATGTGCACGGCCGTGGGCGCGCGCCGGTCGGGCTGCACGATGAGCTGCATGCCGTTCTTCAAGGTGAATTGCTGTGCCGAAGTGGCGGTGCGCGTGCCGCCGGCGGCCTGGCTGGCCACCGTCTGCAGCAGCGATGAAGGGATGGAAGAGGATGCATCCGGGGCTGCCAAAGCAGCCCCGGTGCCCATGCAGGCCATTAAGCCCAGGAGGGTGAGTGCATGTTTCATAGAATGCTGTGATTCTAAGAACCTGCCGATGTTCAGTTTTTTCAAGAAAAAGCCCACCCCCTCCGCCGCCGAGATTTCCCCGACGGACAGCAGCGCCGCGCCTGAAAAGGCCGGCATTCCCGCAACCCCACCGCAGGACAGCCCCCCTGCCCTGCCACCGGCCGCACCAGCAGCCCCGGCCGCCGACACCGGCAGTGCCTGGTGGCGCAAGCCCTTTGGCGGCGGCAAGGGCGATGCCGCGCCGCCCGAGACCCCGCCTGCCCCAGCTGCTGCACCCGCGTCCACCATCGCGCCTGCGGACTTCATTGCCGCGCCCGAGCCCACGGCCAAGCCCGAGGCAGAAGGTGCCAGCCGCCAGAACTGGATGCAGCGCCTCAAGACCGGCCTGCGCAAGACCGGCAGCAGCATTGCCACGGTCTTCACGGGCACGCAGATCAACGATGCGCTGTACGAGGAACTGGAAGATGCCCTGCTGATGGCCGACACCGGCGTCAAGGCCACCGAGCACCTGCTCGCCGACCTGCGCCGCCGCGTCAAGGAGGCCAAGGCCACCGACCCCGCCGCCGTCAAGGCGCTGCTGGCCGATGCCCTGGCCGACCTGCTGCGCCCGCTGGAGAAGCCGCTGGTCATCGGCGAGCACCAGCCCACCGTGATCATGGTGGCGGGCGTCAACGGCGCGGGCAAGACCACCTCCATCGGCAAGCTGACCCGTCACCTGGCCGATGAAGGCCAGAGCGTGCTGCTGGCCGCCGCCGACACCTTCCGCGCCGCCGCGCGCGAGCAGCTTGGCGTCTGGGCCAACCGCAACACGGTGGAGATCGTCAGCCAGGAAGGAGGCGATCCTGCGGCCGTGAGCTTTGACGCCGTCACCGCCGGCCGCGCGCGCAAGAAGGATGTGGTGCTGGTGGACACGGCAGGCCGCCTGCCCACCCAGCTGCACCTGATGGAAGAGCTGCGCAAGATCCGCCGCGTGGTCAGCAAGGCCGACGCCACGGCGCCGCACGAGGTGCTGCTGGTCATCGACGGCAACACCGGCCAGAACGCGCTGGCCCAGGTGCGCGCCTTCGACGATGCGCTGCAGCTCACGGGCCTGATCGTCACCAAGCTCGACGGCACGGCCAAGGGCGGCGTGCTGGCTGCCATTGCCCAGGAACGGCCGATCCCCGTGTACTTCATCGGCGTGGGCGAAAAGGTCGAGGACCTGGAGACCTTCAACGCCCGGGAATTCGCGCAGGCGCTGCTGTCCTGAGGCCACCCGGCACACCACCACCCGAAGGAGCGCGCTGCGCTCCTTTTTTCATGGGCATGCGAGCGCAGCGAAGGCCCAGGCATGCAGGCAAGGGTTTTCCCTTGATTCGAATCAAGCCGCAGGTTTTATGCTTGCATTGATTTATAAGAAGAACGTTGTTTTATACAAGAAACAATCGATAGCCCTCAGGCATTTCTTTTGCTTGTACCTGCCTTGCCTTGTTCCCCGGAGTTCCCCATGAAAGCCCCCACCTTGCTCGGCACTGCCGCCCTGCTGGCCGCAGCCGCATGCCAGAGCGCCCTGGCCCAGGATGCCGCCGCGCAGCAGCAACTGGCCGCCAAGCCTTTCACCATCGTCGCGCCCTTTCCGCCCGGCGGCCCGGTCGATGCGCTGGCCCGCCTGCTGTCCACGGGATTGGCCGAGCGCTACAAGCAGACCTCGGTGGTGGAGAACAAGCCCGGGGCCAACGGCAATATCGGCATCGACATGGTCAAGCGTGCCGCGCCGGACGGCCATACGCTGCTGGTCGTGCCCCAGGGCAACCTGACCATCAATCCCACGCTGCTGGCCAGGCCCGGCTACAGCGTGGAGGCGGACTTCGCGCCCGTGGCCTCGCTGGCCAAGGCGGCCAATGTGATCGCCGTGCACCCTGGCGCGCCCGCCAAAACGGTGCAGGAGCTGGTGGCCCTGTCCAAGGCCAGGCCGGCCACCATCAGCTATGCCTCGCCCGGCGTGGGCTCCAGCCTGCATCTGGCCGGTGAGCTGTTCAAGCAGCAGACCGGCGCCGACATCCTGCACGTGGCCTACAAGGGCACGGCGCCCGGCCTCAACGATGTGCTGGGCGGCACGGTGCCAATGATCGTGGGCAATGTGCCCGCGCTGCTGCCGCATGTGCAGTCGGGCAAGCTGCGCGCGCTGGCCGTGACCGACCCGGCGCGCAGCAAGTACCTGCCCGAGGTGCCCACGCTGGCCCAGGCGGGCGTGCCGGGCATTGCCATCTCGTCCTGGTACGGCGTGATGGCGCCAAAGAAGACGCCACCGGCCGTGCTCAAGCAGCTGGAAAAGGATATTCAGGAGATCTTCAACACGCCGGCCGTGGTCAGGCAGCTGGACCTGCAGGGGATCGAGCCCTGGGTGGTCACGGGCAGCGCCTTCGGCGAGCTGATCCGCAAGGAGACAGCGACCTGGGTGCCCGTGATCAAGGCCGCCAACGTCACGCCGCAGTGATGCGGGGCGCGGCGGCCATGTCTGCAGCGTCCGCCACGTCCCGGGTCGAGACCTGGGAGCGCAGCCACTGCGCATAGTCGGCCATGCAGCGCTCGGTGCGCATGGTGATCTGCGGCACGCTGTAGCTGTGGCCGGCGCGCAGCAGCCGGGCCAGGCGCTCCAGCACGTCAGGCAGGGTCTTGCAGACCAGCCGCCACTCGGGCGTGGCGTGCATCTCGCCCTCCCACACGTAGTGCGAGGTGATGGCCTCCACCTGCACGCAGGCCGCGGCCTGCTGCTGCACCAGGCTGCGCGCCAGATGGGCAGCCTCCTCGGCGCTGGGGACGGTGGTGGCCACCACGCACAGCGTGGACCAGGTCGAGGCGGGGTTCTTGGCGGAAGTCATGGGGGCGTAGTCTACGGTTGCGCGCTGCAGGCCGGTACTGGCCCTTGCGGCGTCAGGCCATCAGCCCCTTTTGCCGTGCCTGCAGCCGCGCCAGGCCCAGCAGCGCATCCGTGAAGGGCGTATCCACGCCGCACAGCTGGCCCATTTCGCGCACCGCGCCCACCAGGGCGTCGAGTTCCACGGGCTTGCCGGCTTCCACGTCCTGCAGCATGGAGGTCTTGAAGGCGCCCAGCTTGAGCGTGACCGCATGGCGGTCTTCGGGCGATTCGTTGATGGGCAGGCCGATGCGCGCGCCGATCTCCTTGGCCTCCAGCATCACGCGCGTGATCAGGCCGCGCACCAGGTCGTCGCCCAGGATGCGGTCCGAGGTGGCGCCCGTCAGCGCGCTGACGGGGTTGACGGTCATGTTGCCCCAGAGCTTGTACCAGGCGTCGCGCTGGATATTGTCGGAGACCTTGGCCTCGATGCCGCCACGCTGCAGCAGTTGGGCCAGTGCCGCCAGGCGCGGCGTGGGCGGCTGGCCGGGCCCTGTGGCCAGGGGCTCGCCCAGGATGAGGCTGTTGCCGAAGTGGCGGCGCACCACGCCGGGCGCATCGTTGGAGCAGCTGGCATGGACCACCGAGCCCAGCACCTGACCCAGCGGGATGGCTTGCGCAATGCGGCCGTCGGGGTCCACGGCTTTCAGCTGCTTGCCGCGCACGCTGGCATCGACACCGCCTTGCAGAAACCACCAGGGCACGCCGTTCATGGCCGTGAGCACCACGGTCTGCGGGCCGATCAGCGGGGCGATGCGCTCGGCCACATCGGGCATGCCCGGCGCCTTGACGGAGATGATGACCAGGTCCTGCACGCCCAGGGCGGCCGGGTCCTGTTCGGCGCGCAGCGCGAAGTGCTCGCGCTGCTCGCCGTGCACCAGGGTCAGGCCCTGGGTGCGCAGGGCCTGCAGTGCAGCGCCGCGCGCCACGGCGCTGAGCTGGCAGCCGGCGCGGGCCAGGGCCGCGCCCATCCAGCCGCCGATGGCACCGGCGCCGAAGATGCAGGCCTTGTCGAATGAAATGCTTGTCTGTTCCATGGTCATGCGCGGGAAGCTCCGGGTTCAAAGATCGAGATAGCTGCTGTCGCGCCGGTTCACGCGGCGCACCAGGTGGTCGAACACATCGCGGGCACCGCCGTGGCTGTCGTTGAAGGTCAGCGAGTCCTCGTTGCAGCGCTGGGCCATGGCGTCGGAGACCATGCGCGGCGCGCCCATGGACAGGGTGGCCATCTGCACGTCGCAGGCGCGCTGCAGCGTCCACAGCACCACGAAGGCCTGGGGCAGGTCGCTGCCCCAGCTGAGCAGGCCATGGTTGCGCAGGATCACGGCCTTGCGGTGGCCGATGCTGGCCAGCAGGCGCGGCCCTTCGTCGGCATGGATGGTGATGCCCTCGAAGTCATGGTAGGCCACCATGCCGTGCAGTTGGGCGCTGTAGAAGTTGCTTTGCGACAGACCCTGCTCTAGGCAGGCCACGCCCATGCCCGATGTGGTGTGCGTGTGCATCACGCAGTGCGCGCCTGGCAGTCCGTCGTGGATGGCCGCATGCACCACGAAGCCGGCCGGATTCACCGGATGCCGCGAGCCGTCCAGCACCTCGCCGCGCACATTGATGCGCACCAGGTTGCTGGCCGTGACCTCTTCGTAGTGCAGGCCGAAGGGGTTGATCAGGAACTGCTTTTCACCGCCCGTCACGCTGTCGGGCAGGCGCACCGTGATGTGGTTGTAGATCAGTTCGTCCCAGCCCAGCATGGCGAAGACGCGGTAGCAGGCGGCCAGTTCGATGCGGGCGGCCCGCTCATCAGGGTGCATGGAGCAATTCATGGTGTGGGTTCTGAGGTGGGTCGTGGGGAAATCAGGCATCCAGCCCCCGGTCCAGCGCTTGGGAGGCACGGCCCAGCTTGTCCAGGATGCGGTCCAGCATGGCGCGCTCATCGGCCGTCAGGGCATTGAGCAGGGCCGCCTGGTAGGGACGTGCGCGGGACAGCACCTCGTCGAAGAGCGCCTGCCCTGCGTCGCTCAGCTGCAGCAGGTGGCGCCGCGCGTGCTGCGGATCGGCGCGGCGAAGCACCCAGCCCCGGTCGATCAGCGGCTGCAGCGCGCGGCTGATCTGGGCCTTGTCCATCAGGCTCAGGCGCGACAGCGCGCTGGCGTGCAGCTCGCCGTGGCGCTGGATCTGGCCCATGAGCCGCCACTCGGTCAGCCCCACGGGCGATGCCGGCGCGATGTAGTGCCGCGTCACCTGGGTCTGCAGCGCATTGGACAGCGCGCCCAGGCGGAAGGTGATGAAGTCCTCCAGCGCCAGCGTCTGGCTGCAGACCTGCGTGTCCGGTGCAGGGCCGGTGGCGGCATCGGCGGCAGGGATCGTGGATGTGCGTGGGCGGGGCATTGGGCGGAGGGAGCCGGGCGGCGACGGCGATTGCGATGGACGCATGATCCACCAATGTTGACATATCAACATTGGTGGCAACCCTGAGAGCCCTGGCGGCCTGCAGGCCGCCAGCGGGCGCAGGGTGAAACCCGTGCGCCCGCGCCGCGCTCAACGCTTGAGCAGTTCGTTGGAAGGCAGGGTCTCGTCCAGCAGCTTGCGGGCCGTCTCCACGCCCGCCACGGGCAGCAGCGCCGGGTCCAGCAGGCCCACCTGCACCAGCACGCTGGCCTGATCCCAGTAGATGTGCTCGTGGTAGAGCTTGTCGCCCCGGAACTTGACCACGGCCAGCAGCGGGATCTCCACGCGCCGCCCCGTGGGCCGCACGCCGGGCAGCATCCACGGGATCTCGGTGGTGTGCGTGAAGCAGAACAGCATCTCGTCCACCACCTGCGAGGCCCCCACCGTGCGCGAAATCGGCGTCAGCGACGTATCGGGCGGATTGCTGTTGACGAAGTGGTTCGTATAGAACGCGTGCAGGTTGCTGAAGCCCACGCCGCCGGTCATGGTCGGGATGTGGTTCACATAGGGCTCGGCCACCATGGTGGCCATGGTGTCGTCCACGTTGCGCGTGGCGAACTCGTACTCGCAGTGCTTGTCCCACAGCGCGGCCAGGTCGAAATGCGGGCCGATGGCGGACTTGAGCGTGGCAATGCTGCGTTCGTGCGCCATCAGGGCCGAGGCGCGGTGGAAATGGTCGCCGCCCTTGCGCGCGAAGGCATGGTCCACGCCCGGATAGACATGCACGGCCACGCCGGGACGCCCGCCCAGCGCCTGGACGATGCGCTGGCGCGCCTCGGGCGGGCAGAAGGCGTCGAGCTCGGCCACATGCAGGGTGAGCGGGCAGCGGATGCGCTCGGCCTCGTCCAGCGCCGCCTCGATGCCCACGCCGTAGTAGCCGACCACCGCATCGGCATCGGTGCGGCAGGCGGCCAGGTAGGCCAGCTTGCCGCCCAGGCAAAAGCCCAGCACGCCGGCCTTGCCGTCCGTGACCTCGAGGCGCTGGCGCAAGGCGTTCAAGCAGGCCTGGATGTCCTGCACGCCCAGGGCCTCGTCGAATCCCTTGTAGAAGCCGAAGGCGCGCTCCCAGTCCGCCGGCGTGTAGCCCAGCTCCACATCGGGCTGCTGGCGCCAGAACAGGTCGGGCACCAGCACCACGTAGCCTTCTTCGGCGTAGTAGTCGGCCACCTCGCGCATGGTGGCGTTGACGCCGAAGATCTCCTGCGCCAGCACCAGGCCGGGGCCGCTGCCCGAGGCCGGCACGGCCAGGTAGGCGTTGAAGCTGCCGCTGCCGTCCAGCGCGTTGATGCGCACATGGCGGCTGGCCGGGGGTTCTTTCTGCTGCATGGGGTTGTCTCCGTTTCAAAGGGTGGGGAAGGCTGCGGTGCCGCTTTTTTCATGACCCGTCATACGCATTCGGGGTGCCGCACCGTCACCTGATAGTAGCCCGCGTGAAAGGCCAGGGGCTCGCCGTCGAAGCGTTCGCAGCGCTCGACCTGGCCGATGAAGATGAGGTGGTCGCCGCCATCGTATTGCCGGACGTTGCGGCAGACGAAGCGGGCCAGCACGCCATCGATCAGGGGCACGCCGGCCGGGCCTTCCGCGCAGTCCAGGCCGACGAACTTGTCTTGCTGCGGCGTGGAAAAGCGCCGCGACAGAAGGTGCTGGCCCGCAGCCAGCACGTGGATGGCGAAGTGGCTGGCGCCCTGGAAATCGCAGACGCTGGGCGCCTGGCGCGCCAGGCTCCACAGCACCAGCGGCGGGTCCAGCGAGACCGAGGAGAACGAGTTGGCCGTCATGCCCACGCGCCGCCCGTCCGGCGCGCGCGTGGTGATGACGGTCACGCCCGTGGTGAACTGGCCGAAGGCCTTGCGCAGCTCGCGCGGATCGAAGGAGCAGGCCGTGGCGGCGGCCGGGGTGTCGCATGTGCTCATGGCGGCCTCTGCGGCTAGGCGGGGACGGCTGCCATGGCGGCGATGGCCGCGCAGCTGTCGATGTAGTGGTCCGCCTCGCCCGCGTCCGCGAACCAGGGGAAGAAGGTGCGCGGGTCGTCGAAGCCGTTGGCAAGGGCGCTGGCCAGCGGTGCCAGCGTGCCCGCGCTGGCCAGCAGCTTGAGCACATGGGGTGGCGGTGGCGCCAGCAGCATGTTGGTCCACTGCGTGACCCATTGCGCATAGCCGAACCAGTAGCGGTCGAAGGTCTGCTGCATCCAGGCGGCGTCGAATGCGCCATTGCCGTCACGATTTCCGTCACCATTGCCGCGCGCCAGGATGCTGCGCAGATAGGTGTCGGCGCACTTGGCCGCGTTGTTGGAGCCCTGGCCCGTGATGGGGTCGTTGAGCACCACCACGTCGCCCATGCCCAGCACCTTGCGCCCCGACGGCAGCGTGGCCACGGGCTTGCGCACCGTGGGGGCGAAGCGGCCCGCGAGGATGCCGTTGTCATCGGTCAGCGCAATGTCGCGGCAGCGCTCGGCCTCCCAGGGCACGAAGGTGTCGAGGATCCAGCGGCTGCGCTCCAGGTGCTGCTCCGGTGTCTTCACATCGCCCCAGCAGTCCATGGGGCCGCCGGGCACGCCCTCGAACACCATGATCTCGCAGGGCCCCGTGGTCGTCAGCGCCGGGAACACGAAATACTCGCCCACGCCCGGCAGCAGGTTGAAGGACACGGCGGAGAACGGCTCGCGCGGCTTCATGCCCGTCACATAGGTCAGTGCCAGCGCGCGCTGGGGCTGGTCGAAGCGCGAGCGGTGGGCATCGCGGTCGAACAGCCTCGATATCTCGCCCTTGCCGCTGGCGACCAGGGTCAGGTCATGGCTGCGCGTGCATTCCTCCAGCTCGGCGATGCCCGCGTCCTTGAGCACCAGCTCGCCGCCCTGGCGGCGGAAGTCGTCCATCCATGCGGGGATCTTCAGGCGCTGGTCCACGGACTGCGCGCCCGCGTTCAGACGCGCCGCCCAGTCGATGGCCTTGTCGGCCGCTTTCCCGCCGTGCTGCGCCGGATGCGGCACGCACAGGCCGATGCCCTCGACCAGCGGGCATTCGCGCGACCAGTGGTCCAGGCCCAGGCCGCGCTCTATCTGCAGCGCGCTGTCGAACATGCACTGGCTGGACATGACCCGGCCCTGGGCGATGTCCTGCGCCGTGCGGTTGCTCAGTATCGTGACCTGATGGCCCGCGGCCAGCAGGCCCAGGCCCAGTTGCAGGCCCGACTGGCCGGCTCCGACGATGGCGATTTTCTTCATGGCTGTCTCCTTGCGGCTCCGTGTCCGTACTGCGTGCTAGTCCATCAATTGGGGAATGGCGGCCACGGCGCGCTCGGGCCCCATGGCGCCGTAGCCGCCGTCCACCGCGTAGTCGGCCCCCGTCACGAAGCTGGCATGGTCCGAGCACAGGAACAGCACCACCTGCGCCACCTCGTGCGGATCGCCCACGCGGCCCAGCAGGTGAAAGGGCGCGGCCACGCGGTCGGTCTTGGCGCGGTCGCCGCCACTGAGCCGGTCCATCACCGCCGACCAGGTCCAGCCCGGGCAGACGCTGTTGACGCGGATGCCATCGGCCGCCAGGTCCATGGCCATGCTGCGCGTGAGCTGCTTCATGGCCGCCTTGCTGGCCGGGTAGAGCCAGCGCCCCGTCTGCGCCGCTTCCGAAGAGATGCTGGTGAAATTCACCACGGCCCCGCCACCGGCGGCCACCATGTGCGGGTGCACGGCCTGCAGCATGGCCACGGCGCTGGCCACGTTCACGTTGAACGAGGCCAGCCAGTCGGCACGCGGCGACTGCAGGCCTTCGTCTACATACGAGCAGGCCAGGTTGACCAGGATGTGCACGCCGCCGTGCCGGCTGCATGCCTGCTGAACGCAGGCGGCGACCTGCGCGTCGTCGGTGATGTCGGTGCGCACGAAAAGCGCGTCCTCGCCCAGCGCATCGGCCAGCACCTGGCCGTTGTCGGCATCGATGTCGGCAATGACCACCTTCACGCCGGCCGCGTGCAGCGCACGCACCACGCCGGCGCCTATCAGGGTGGAGCCGCCGGTGACGATGGCGCTTTTGCCTTCGAGTCCCTTGAACATGACGCTTGTTCTCCCGTGTGGATGCCAGGCCGGGCTGGCCTGTGCAGCACACGTTACGGGGGGCCGGGCCGCACAGGCATCCGGCAAGCGCAGGCACTGTCCCTGGCGCGCAGAAATTGGCTCCCGGGGAATGGTCCGAATTGTGGGAGCGGGTGGTTTTTGCTACGTTCTGCCCAGCCTATGGAACACGCCATGCACACACCGCTGCCGCTGCAGCGCTACCGGCTTTTCGAGAGCCACGACATGGACGAGGCCCGCGAAAGCGTGGCGCGCGTCTTCTGTCCGCATGGCCTGGGCATGCTGCGCCCGCGCGCCGAGCTGGACGCCTGCCACCACAGCGCGCCGCTTTCCCGCAACGTCAGCCTGAACTATGTGCAGTACGGCCCCGGCGTGCACATCGAGCCCGGCTACCTGCGGGACTTCTTCCTGCTGCAGATTCCCCTGCGCGGCAGTGCCGAGATCCGCTGCGGCGCGCAGCAGGTGGATGCCACGCCGCGCCTGGCCTCCCTGCCCTCGCCGACCGAGCCGCTGTCCATGCGCTGGGCCGACGACAGCCCGCACCTGATCGTGCGCATGGCCCGCCCGGCCCTGGTGGCGCGGCTGGAGGCGCTGCTGCAGGCGCCCGCAGGCCGGCCCCTGGTGTTCGATCTGGGCGTGCCGCTGGACCAGCCGGCGCTGGCACCGCTGGTGCATTTCATCGACTGCCTGCGGCACACGCTGGATGCGGGCAACGCCCTGCAGGCCACGCAGGCACTCGCCCAGCATGCGGAGGAATACCTGCTGACCAGCCTGCTGATGTCGGCCACGCACAGCCACAGCCGCGCACTGGCCGGGGACAGCCGGCGCAGCCTGCTGCCGCGCGGCGTGCGCAAGGCCCAGGAGTACATGCAGGCCCATGCCGACCAGCCCCTGTCGCTGGCCGATGTCTGTCGCGAGGCCGGCTGCAGCGCGCGCACGCTGCAGGCCGCCTTCCGCCAGCACGCGGGCATGGGGCCCATGGATTTCCTGCGCCAGCTGCGGCTGGACCGGGTGCGCGCCGAACTCCAGGCTGCCAAGGGCCCGGGCGCCGCAGCCGGCTCCGGCGTGCGCGACGTGGCGCAGAAATACGGCTTCCTGCACCTGGGCCACTTCGCGGCCCAGTACCGCAGCCGCTTCGGCGAGCTCCCGTCCGAGACGGCGAGCCGCCGCGTGCAGGCCTGAGGGCCTGCCTTTGCCGTTTCAGCCCCGGCCCACGAAGGGCATCTTGGTGGCCATCACCGTGTGGAACAGCACATTGGCCTCCAGCGGCAGGCTGGCCATGTAGAGCACGGACTGGCCCACCACATCCGCGTCGATCAGCGGCTCCACCGCGATCTCGCCATTGGCCTGGGGCACGCCCTTGGCCATGCGCGATGCCAGCTCGGTCATGGCATTGCCGATGTCGATCTGGCCCACGGCGATGTCGTAGGCACGGCCGTCCAGCGCAGCGGTCTTGGTCAGGCCCATGACGGCATGCTTGGTGGCCGTGTAGGCGCTGGAATTGGGGCGCGGCGCATGCGCGGAGATGGAGCCGTTGTTGATGATGCGGCCGCCGCGCGGCGACTGGTCGCGCATGGTGCGAAACGCCTGCTGCAGGCAATAGAACATGCCGTTGAGGTTGACATCGACCACCTCGCGCCACTGCTCGGGCGTCCAGTCCAGGAAGGAGCCGGGCGGATTGCCCCGGCCCGCGTTGTTGAACAGCAGGTCCACGCGACCGAAGCGCTGCACCGTGCGCGCGAACAGCTGCTCCACGGCAGCCGGATCGCTGACATCGGTGGCAATGCCCAGCATGCGCTCGCCTGCGCCGTACTTTGCCTGGGCCTCGGCGCAGGTCTCATCCAGCGGCGCCTGGCGGCGGCCCGCCACCACCACCTGGTAGCCGGCGCCCGCCAGGGCCAGCGCCACGGCCTTGCCCACGCCGGTTCCTCCGCCCGTGACCACGGCCGTCTTTGCGTTCTTCATCTCCATTGCTTGTCCATCCTGTAGTGCATGTGTTGCAGCCGCCGCCCGCGCACCGGTGGCGGGCGGCGCCGCTGCATTGTCGGCGACGCGCCGGGCCTGCGGACTGTGCCGCAGGCGACACCATCGCCGCACTGCGGACGAAGCTCAGGCAAAGCGCCAGGCAATGGAGCCCAGCGGCCCGTAGTCCACATGGAAGCTGTCGCCGGCCTGGGCCGTGACGGGCCGCGTGAACGAGCCTGCCAGCACCACCTGGCCTGCGTCCAGCTGCTCATCCCATTGCGCGAGCCGGTTGGCCAGCCAGGCCACGCCCGTGGCCGGATGGTTGAGCACGGCGGCCGCCACGCCGGACTCCTCGATCACGCCGTTGCGCTGCAGCAGAGCCGACACCCAGCGCAGGTCCACCGCGTCGGGGCGCACGGGCCGCCCGCCCATGACGATGCCGGCATTGGCCGCGTTGTCGGCGATGGTGTCGCGCACCGTGCGCATGGCCTGGGTATCGCGGTCCTTTTGCTCGATGCGGGCGTCGATGATTTCCACGGCGGGCACCACCCAGTCGGTGGCGGCCAGCACATCGCACAGGGTGACGCCCGGCCCCTTGAGCGTGCGGCCCAGCACGAAGGCCAGCTCCACCTCCACGCGCGGAGCGATGAAGCGCGCAAAGGGAATGTCGCCGCCGGGCTCGAAGAACATGTCGTCCAGCAGGGTGCCGTAGTCGGGCTCGGTGATCTGCACGGCCTGCTGCATGGCACGCGAGGTCAGGCCGATCTTGTGGCCCCTGACCGTGCGGCCCTCGGCACGCTTGAGCCGCATCCAGGCGCGCGAGATGGCGTAGCCGTCCTGCACCGTCATGTCCGGATGGCGGCGGGAAAAGTGCCGGACCTGCACGCGGCTTTTTTCGCTGGCGTGCAGCTCGGCCGCCAGGCTGTCTATGGTGTGTTGCGCAAGCATGGACGGCCCTTCAGCGCGCGGCGGCGCCATCGTCGGCCCAGGCCAGGTAGCTATCGGACACGCCCTGGCGCTGCATGGCATCCCACTGCGCCACCGAGGGCGTGGGCATCTGGAAGGCATCGCCCACGCGGCCATACCAGCCGGGGTTCTGCAACCGCGCGATCAGCTCCATGGGCGCGGGGTCGAAGTACATGAGCTCGCCATCGACCACGGCCGCATCCATGACATGGGCGGCCAGCACGTCGGCCAGCACCAGGCTGCGCACGCCGTCGATATCGATGATCTGGCGCACGCGGCACTCGAAGGACGCAGGGCTGTCCACGATGCGCGGCGCCTTCACCCGCCGTGCATCGCCCAGGACCAGGCCGGCCTGGGCCGACTCGTCCACCTGCGCGCCGAACTCTATGGCCGTCACCGCCATGCGGCGCGCCAGCGGCTCGGACACCAGGTTCACCACGAACTCGCCCGTGGCCGCGATGTTGCGCGCCGTGTCCTTGAGCACGCCCTGGCGCGAGCCAATGCACACGCACAGCAGCGGCGGATCGCCCGACATGGCGTTGAAGAAGGAAAACGGCGCGACGTTGACCGTGCCGTCCCCGTCCACCGAGCTGATCCAGGCGATGGGACGGGGCAGAACCAGGGAGTGCAGGATGTTGCTGCGCTGCTCGCTGTTGAGCGATTGCATTTCAAAGTACATGGGAATCCGGAGGGGAAGGGAAAAAGGGAGGGCGTCGCGTCACTCGTTGCCGGCGCGCGCCGCGTCCTGCTCGGCCTGGGCGATGCCCGGGGCGCGCGCATTGGACTGGTGCAGTTCCACCAGGTTGCCGGCCGGGTCGCGCAGGAACAGCTGCTTGAGGCTGGGCGATGCCACGTTGTCCAGCGTGAAGTAATCGACGCCGCGCGCCAGCAGCTCCTGCTCGGCGCCGAGGATGTCGTCCACGGCCAGCGCGATGTGGTTGGACACGGGGTCCTTGCCCGGGCCCTGCGCATAGCGCGACGGCCCCTCGCTGCCGAGGATGTGCAACTGGCTGCCGTTGGGCAGGTTGATCCAGGAGCCGTAGATGCCGGGAATCTTCCAGCGCGCGGCGTCCTGGGGCAGGTTCAGCACTTCGCGGTAGAAGTCGAGCATGGCGTCGGCCTGGGCGTGGTTGACGCCGAATCCGACATGGTGGAGTTCCAGAACTTTGATGGGCATGGGATGTCCTTGCAGATTTGTGTGCCGCCAAATAATACGCTTAACGTACTATACACAAAGCGTAATATATGAAAGCCGTAAAATCAACCGCCCTTTCTTCTCCCGGCTTCAACCCGGCTTCACACGCCTTCACCCGCTTCCATCCACTCCCATGAGTCCGCGCAAGACCGCTGCCGCACCGGCCCCCGATTCCACCCCCCTCGCCAACGCCCCCGAAGCGCTGCGCCCGCACCTGGCCCTGATGGCCCAGACCGCGCAGCCCGGCACCGACACGCCGGCCGCCGGCCTGGGCCTGCTGCTGCTGTGGCTGGCCGACGATGTGGAGCAGCGCGCCAACGCATCGCTGCAGGCGTTCGGCCTGTCCGAGAGCAAGCTCGACGTGCTCATGATCTTCGGCCTGGCCGAGCGCGGGCTGCTGGGCGACACGGTGGTCACGCCCTCCTATATCGCCAGCTTCGTCGGCGTGACGCGCTCGTCGGTGACGGGCCTGCTGGATTGGCTGGAAAAGCGCTCGCTGCTGGCGCGCAGCCTCAGCCAGGAAGACCGCCGCAGCTTCGACCTGGCGCTCACCGACCAGGGCCGCGAGGTGCTGGCCCGCGCGCTGCCGGCCTTCTGGCGCATGTGCGAGTCCCTGGTCGACTACCTGGACGAGGGCGAGCGCGCCAGCCTGCAGTCCATCCTCTTCAAGGCCTGGACGAGGATGAAGGCGCAGCAGGGCGCTTGAGCCTGGGAGCGCGACAGGCCGCCCTGGCTGCCGCAAGCCTGCGCAGTCGGCACGGTGCCATATTTCGCGCAGGCATAAGCTCAATCTTGCCTGTGCAAAATTTCCTTTGCGATCAATGCCTTGCGCCGCGCATGGCTCGCTATAAGGAAATGTGAATTCCGTCGTGGTGCGCGCCAGAGCCGGGTGTTGCAATGCCTTCAGAGGCCATGCCGGCAGGCGCCATGTGGGCGCCGGCGCCGGGCCTGGCCGAGCTGGAGGAACCACGCCTTGCCCACGCGCAGAAACACATTGCTCTGGTCGCTCGCCGCCACGCTGGCGCTGCCCGGCCTTGCGGCGGCCGCCGCGCTGAAGATAGGCGTCACGCCCGGCTCGCTGGCCGACTCCGTGGAGGTCGCCGCCAAGGAGGCGCGCGCCCAGGGGCTGGACGTGCAGGTCATCGAGTTCACCGACTGGACCACGCCCAACACGGCGCTGGCGGCCGGCGACATCGACCTCAACTACTTCCAGCACCAGGCCTTCCTGGACAACGCCATCCGCGAGCGCGGCTATGCCTTCACCAGCGTGGCCACGGGCCTGCTGCCCAACATCGGCCTGTACTCGCTCAAGACCCAGCGCTTTGCCGACCTGAAGGAGGGAGCGCGCGTCGGCGTGGCCAATGACCCCGTCAACCAGGGGCGCGGCCTGCTGCTGCTGGAGAAGGCCGGCCTGATCCAGCTGCGCGAAGGCAAGGGCCCGCGCGCGGGGCTGGACGACATCGTGTCCAACCCACGCAGGCTGCGCTTTGTCGAGATCGAGGGACCGCAGCTGGTGCGCGCGCTGGACGATGTGGACCTGGCCCAGGGCTACCCGGCCCACTTCGTCAACGCCGGGCGGCCGCAGGTGGCCGGCAATGCGCTGCTGTATTCGGGCATTGACGACCTGTACTACGCCATCCGCTTCGTCTCGCGCCAGGACAACGCCCGGGACCCGCGCATTGCGCAGTTCGTGCGCATCTACCAGACCTCGGGCGCCGTGCAGGCGCGGATCCACAAGTCATTCGCCGCCAACGACAGGCTGTACAGCCTGCCGTGGCGCAAGCCGTGACGCGGCCCCTTCCTGCCTTTTCGAACCTTTTTTTCCGGAGATCCCGATGAAGCTTTCCCGTGCCCTGATCGCCCCGCTGGCCGCCCTGGCCCTGTTCTCCGCCCACGCTGCCGACAAGCTGCGCATCGGCGTGGTGCCCGGCGCCTACGCCGACTCGGTGGCCGTGGCCGCCAGGGAGGCCAAGGCCCAGGGCATCGATGTGCAGGTGGTGGAGTTCACCGACTGGACCACGCCCAACGTGGCCGTGGACTCGGGCGACCTGGACATCAACTACTTCCAGCACCAGCCCTTCCTGGACAACGCCATCCAGAAGAACGGCTACAAGCTGGCCAGCGCGGGCACGGGCATCCTGGCCAACGTGGGCCTGTATTCGCTCAAGCACAAGGCCATCGCCCAGGTGCCGCAGGGCGGCAAGGTGGGCATTGCCAACGACCCCGTGAACCAGGGGCGCGGCCTGCTCTTGCTGCAGAAGGTGGGGCTGATCAAGCTCAAGCCCGGCGTGGGCTACCTGGGCAGCCTGGACGACATCGTCGAGAACCCCAAGAAGCTCAGCTTCGTCGAGGTCGAGGGGCCGCAGCTGGTGCGCATCACGGGCGACGTGGACCTCGCCCAGGGCTACCCGCACTTCATCGTGGCGGCCAAGGCCTTCGATCCGTCCAGCGGGCTCGCATATTCGGGCATCGAGGACGCGCGCTTTTCCATCCAGTTCGTGGTCAAGGCCAACCGCACGCAGGACCCCGTGGTGCAGAAGTTCATCCGCATCTACCAGAACTCCGATGCGGTGAAGGCCGAGGCCCAGCGCGCCTTCTCCAACGACAAGCGCCTGTACAACCTGGCCTGGGTCAAGCCCTGAGCGGCGCGGGGAGGACTTCAGCCATGTCAACCAGCATTGCAGCCAGGCAGCCCCTGGCGGACAGGCCGGCCCACGAGGCGGACAGGCCGGCCCATGACGCGGGCAGGCGCTCATCGGCAGCGGCCACCACGCGGGAATCCCTGCGTGGACCCGGCGCCGTGGCCTTCAGCGGCGTGGCCAAGACCTACCAGTCTTCGGCCGGGCCCGTACAGGCGCTGGACGCCATCAGCCTGGAGATCGCGCCGGGCAGCATCTTCGGCATCATCGGGCGCAGCGGCGCGGGCAAGTCCAGCCTGCTGCGCACCATCAACCGGCTGGAGCAGCCCAGCAGCGGCCAGGTGCGGGTCGACGGCGTGGACATCGGCACGCTGGACGAGTCGCAACTGGTGCAGCTGCGCCGGCGCATCGGCATGATCTTCCAGCACTTCAACCTGCTGTCGGCCAAGACGGTGCATGACAACGTGGCCCTGCCCCTGCAGGTGGCGGGCCTGCCGCGCGCACGCATCAATGCACGGGTGAATGAGCTGCTGGCCCTGGTGGGCCTGCAGGAGAAGGCGGACACCTATCCGAGCCGGCTGTCTGGCGGGCAAAAGCAGCGCGTGGGCATTGCCCGCGCCCTGGCCACCGACCCCGAGATCCTGCTGTGCGACGAGGCCACCTCGGCCCTGGACCCCGAGACCACGCAGTCCATCCTGGAGCTGCTGCGCACCATCAACCGCAAGCTGGGCATCACCATCGTCCTGATCACGCACGAGATGAGCGTGATCCGCGAGATCGCCGACCGCGTGCTGGTGCTGGAGCAGGGCCGCATCGCCGAGCTGGGCGAGGTCTGGAAGGTCTTCGGCAACCCGCAGCACCCGGCCACGCGCGCCCTGCTGGCACCGCTGCAGCATGGCCTGCCCGACGACCTGCGCCAGCGCCTGCTGAGCACCGCGCCCGCAGGCCGCCACGAACGCATCCTGCAGCTGACCTACCGTGGCGAGGACGGGCTGGAGCCCGACTTCCCGCGCATCGCCCAGGCCCTGGGCGGCCGGGTGCGCCTGCTGCATGGCGGCGTGGACCGCATCCAGGGCCATGCCCAGGGGCAGCTGCTGATCGCGCTGGGCGGCGGCACGGCCGCGCATGACTGGCACACATTGACGCAGGGCCCGGCGGCCATTGCGCATGACATCAAGGATCTCGGATATGTCGCTGAATCTGTCCATTCCCATTGAGCGCTACGGCAACGCGCTGGCCGACACGCTGATGATGGTCGGCGTCTCGGGCGGCATCGCGCTGGCGGCGGGCATTCCGCTGGCGGTGCTGCTCATCGTCACCGCGCCCGGCGGCTTCCTGGCCTCGCCGCGCACGCACCGCGCGCTGGGCAGCGTGATCAACGGCTTCCGTGCCACGCCCTTCATCGTGCTGCTGGTGGCGCTGATCCCGTTCACGCGGCTGGTGACGGGCACCACCATCGGCGTGTGGGCGGCCATCGTGCCGCTGGCCATCAGCGCCACGCCGTTCTTTGCGCGCATCGTCGAGGTCAGCCTGCGCGAGGTCGATCCCGGCCTCATCGAAGCCGCCCAGGCCATGGGCTGCCGCAAGTGGGACATCGTGCGCCACGTCTACCTGCCCGAGGCCCTGCCCGGCATCGTGGGTGGCTTCACCATCACCCTGGTGGCACTGATCAGCTCCTCGGCCATGGCCGGCGCCGTGGGCGCGGGCGGCCTGGGCGACCTGGCCATCCGCTACGGCTACCAGCGCTTCGACACCCAGGTGATGCTGCTGGTGATTGCCGTGCTGATCGCGCTGGTCACCGTGGTCCAGGTGCTGGGCGACCGCTACGTGCGCCGGCTGCGCAGCCGCTGACGCTGAAAACAGGCACCACGCCTTTCCCTCCGGGGCCGCCGCCTGGCGGCCCTCTCCCCACCGACTCAGCAACGAGGCACGGAATGACCACACCGGATGCCCTGGGCGCAGCCTTGCCCGGCAACACACACCACACCCCGGGCGGGGCGCTGCGGCGCCTGCCCCTGCCGCCCTCCACCCCGCACCGCATCACCAGCGAGGCCGAGGCCCTGCAGGCCGCCCAGGCGCTGGCCGATGAATGGCGCGTGGACGCAGCGGCCCGCGACCATGAGCGGCGCCTGCCCTGGCAGGAAATCGAGCGCCACACGGCCAGCGGGCTGGGCGCCATCACCGTGCCCCGCGCCTACGGCGGCCTGGGCGCCTCGTACGAGACGCTGGCCCAGGTCTTCGCCACGCTGTGCGCGGCCGATCCTTCGCTGGGCCAGATTCCGCAGAACCATTTCGCAGTGCTGCAGAACCTGCGGGACATGGGCAGCGAGCCCCAGAAGCGCCGCTGGTTCGCCGACGTGCTGGCCGGCCACCGCCTGGGCAATGCCGGGCCGGAGCGCAAGGGCCGCGCCGCCCATGTGCTGGAGGCCACGGCGCGCCTGTCGCGCGATGCGGCAGGCGGCCTGCGCGTCAGCGGCACGCGCTTTTACTCCACGGGCTCGGCCTTCGCGCACTGGGTGCCCTTCCGTGCCCAGGACGAGGAGGGCCGCATCGTGCAGGTCTGGGTGCGGCGCGATGCGCCAGGCGTGACCGTGTTCGACGACTGGGACTCCTTCGGCCAGCGCACCACGGCCAGCGGCAGCGTACAGCTGGACCAGGTGCAGGTACAGCCCGAGGACGTGGTGCCTGCCTGGCAGTTCGAGGCCACGCCCTCGCTGTCCGGCCCGGTGTCGCAGCTGATCCAGGCCTCCATCGACGCGGGCATCGCCCAGGGCGCGCTGCGCGACGCGGTGGACTTCGTGCGCGACAAGAGCCGGCCCTGGATGGACTCGGGCGTGGCGCGAGCCAGCGACGATCCCCACCTCATCCACGAGGTCGGCCAGCTGCAGATCGAGGTGGACGCGGCCCATGCCGTGCTGCTGGAGGCCGCGCGCGCGCTGGATGCGCTGGCTGCAGCGGCTGGTGGCGCGGTGGACGAGCAGGCCAGCGCCCAGGCCTCGGTGGCCGTGGCCGAGGCCAAGATCCTCACCACCGAGGCCGCGCTGCAGGCCGGCGAGCACCTGTTCGCGCTGGCCGGCTCCTCGGCCAGCCGCGCCGCCCACCGCCTGGACCGCCACTGGCGCAACGCCCGCGTGCACACGCTGCACGACCCCGTGCGCTGGAAATACCACCTGCTGGGCAACTACCTGCTCAACGGCGCCCTGCCGCGCCGCCACCAGTGGAACTGACCGCCATGACACAGACATCGACCCAAGAGCTGCAGGCCCTGGCCTCCACACCGGGCAGCCAGCCCGCTCCCGCAGCGCCTCCCGCCCGGCCCGCCCACATCATCGGCAGCGAGGCCGAGGCGCTGGAAGCGGCCCGCAGTTTTGCCGCCCTCATCGCCCCCGGCGCGCTGGCGCGCGACCGCGACCGCCTGCTGCCCTGGCAGGAGGTGGAGCAGTTCAGCCAGAGCGGCCTGTGGGGCATCACCATTCCCCGGGAGTACGGCGGCGCGGGCGTGTCCACGGCCACGCTGACGCGGGCCATTGCCCTGATTGCGGCGGCCGATGGCAACTTCGGCCACATTCCGCAGAACCACTATTACTCGCTGGAAGTGCTGCGCGTGGGCGGATCGCCCGCGCAAAAGGCCTTCTTCTATGACCGTGTGCTGCGCGGCGAACGCCTGGGCAATGCGCTGGCCGAGATCGGCCACCGCGATTTCCAGCGCCGCACCCGGCTGCTGCGCGAGAGCGGCGGCTGGTTCGTGCAGGGGCGCAAGTTCTATTGCACGGGCGCCCTGTTCGCGCACTGGATTCCCACCCTGGTCAGCGCGCAGGAAGAGGCGCCGGGGCAGGGCGAACGCATGTTCCTGGTCTTTATCCCGCGCGATGCGGCCGGCGTCACCGTCACCGACGACTGGGATGGCTTCGGCCAGCGCGTGACGGGCAGCGGCTCCGTGCAGTTCGACCGCGTGCGCGTGGAGCCCGAATGGGTGGTGCCCTTCACCAGTTCCTTCGAGCGGCCCACCACCATCGGCCCCTTCGCCCAGATCATCCATGCCGCCCTGGACGCGGGCATTGGCCACGGCGCGCTGCAGGCCGCCCTGCCCTTCATCCGCGAGCATGCACGGCCCTGGGTGGACGCGGGCGTGGCCAGCGCCACGCAGGACCCGCTGCTGCTGCAGCAACTGGGCAATGTCCACGTGCGCCTGCGCGCCGCCGATGCCCTGGTGGCCCGCGCGGCCCTGGCCGTGGACGCCGCCCAGCGCGCGCCCACGGACGACAGCGTGGCCGCCGCCTCGGTGGCCGTGGCCCAGGCCAAGGCGCTGAGCACCAGCGCCAGCCTGCTGGCGGGCAGCAAGCTGTTCGAGCTGGCGGGCACGGCCTCCACCCTGGCGGGACAGGGCCTGGACCGCTTCTGGCGCAACGCGCGCACCCACACCCTGCACGACCCCGTGCGCTGGAAATACCACGCCGTGGGCAACTACGTGCTCAACGGCATACGCCCGCCGCGCCATGGCGCGCTCTGACCTTTATCAACGACACAGGAATGCAATGATGACAACGACCTCCCCCACACTCTGGCCCCGGCTGGCCGCCTTCCTGGGCGCTGCCCTGCTCGCGGGCAGCGCCCTGGCCGCGCCCCTGAAGATCGGCGTGGTGCCGGGCATCTTCGCGGAGTCGGTGGAAGCCGCCGCCAAGGAGGCCAAGAAGCAGGGCCTGGACGTGCAGGTGGTGGAATTCACCGACTGGGCCACGCCCAACGTGGCGCTGGACGCGGGCGACATCGACCTCAACTACTACCAGAACAGCAACTACCTGGCCAATGCAGCGCGCAGCAAGGGCTTCAAGTTCACCAGCGTGCAGGCGGGCATCCTGTCCTATCTGGGCCTGTACTCCACGCGCCACAAATCCCTGGCCGACCTGCCCACGGGCGCCAAGGTGGCCATTGCCAGCGACCCCGTCAACGTGGGCCGCGGCCTGCGCCTGCTGCAGCACGCGGGCCTGATCACGCTGCGCCCCGACACCGGGCTGCTGGGCACCCAGGCGGACATCGTCTCCAACCCCAGGAAGCTGCAGTTCGTGGAGATCGAGGGCCCGCAGCTGGCGCGCACCACGCCCGACGTGGACCTGGCCCAGGGCTTTCCGTATTTCATCATCGCCTCCAAGGCCTTCGATGCCAGCAAGGGCCTGGCCTACACCAGCTACGAGGACGACTCCTGGGCCATCCAGTTCGTGGCCCGCAGCGACCGCGCGGCCGACCCGCGCATCGCCCGCTTCCTGGACATCTACAAAAACTCCGACGTGGTGCGCAAGACCATCCACGCCTTCTACCTGAACGACCAGAAGCTCTACCGCCTGGCCTGGTTGAAGAACTGACGCAACGGACTGCAGGACCCGCCCCATGACGCAAGCCAAGCGCCACATCCACGTCAACGCCTTCAACATGAACTGCGTGGGCCACATACACCACGGCCTGTGGACCCATCCGCGCGACCGCTCCACCGAGTACGGCACGCTGGCCTACTGGACCCACATCGCCAGGGTGCTGGAGGAAGGCCTGTTCGACGGCATCTTCATCGCCGACGTGGTCGGCTACTACGACGTCTACCAGGGCGGCGTGGACCTGACCCTGCGCGAAGGCATACAGCTGCCCGTCAACAACCCCTGGCTGCTGGTCTCGGCCATGGCGGCGGTGACGCGGCACATCGGCTTCGGCCTCACGGCCACCGTGGGCGCGCACCAGCCCTATACCTTCGCGCGCGACGTGACCACGCTGGACCAGCTGACCAACGGCCGCATCGGCTGGAACATCGTCACCGGCTATGTGGACAGCGGCGCGCGCGGCCTGGGCCAGGACGGCCTGGCCGAGCACGACAGCCGCTACGACCGGGCCGACGACTTCCTGGAGCTTTCCTACAAGCTCTGGGAAGGCAGCTGGGAAGAGGGCGCCGTGATCGCCGACAAGGCGCGGCGCATCCACGCCCTGCCCGGCAAGGTGCACCCGGTGGTGCACGAGGGGCCGTTCTACCGCGCCAACGCCATCCACATGAGCGCGCCTTCGCCCCAGCGCACGCCCGTGCTGTTCCAGGCCGGCACCTCGCCGCGCGGGCTGCGCTTTGCGGGCCGGCATGCCGAGGGCATCTTCATCGGCGCGCGCACGCCCGAGGCCGCGCGCGAGGCCTCGCGCCAGCTGCGCCAGGCCGCCGTGGACGCGGGCCGGCGTCCCGAGGACATCAAGATCTACGCCGGCGTGGCCGTGGTGCCCGGCCGCACCGAGGCCGAGGCCCGCGAGAAATACGCCGACTACCTGGCCCACGCCAGCGCGGAAAGCGGGCTGGCCCACTTTGCCGCCAGCACCGGCGTGGACTTTGCGCAGTACGGGCTGGACGACCCCATCTCCTTCGGCAACACCAACGCCATCCAGTCGGCGGCCCAGGCCGCCCAGAAGCAGGGCTGGACCACGCGGCGCAAGCTGCTGGAGCAGTTCACGCTGGGCAGCCGCTACGCCACCATCGTGGGCGACCCGTCCCAGGTGGCCGACGAGCTGGAGCGCTGGATCGACGTGGGCGAGATCGACGGCTTCAACCTGACACGCATCGTCGCGCCCGAGACCTGGGAAGACTTCGCCCGTCTGGTCGTGCCCGAGCTGCAGAACCGGGGCCGCTACCGCACCAGCTACGGCGAGGACGCCACGCTGCGCCAGCGCCTGTTCGGCCAGGGCGACCGCCTGCCCGCCAGCCACGCCGCCGCGCGCTGGCGGCGTTGAAGTCCTTCGCCACCCTCCCCCACCGGCCCGTGGCCCGGCCCTGCCTTGCAGGCAGGCCGGGTTGGCGGGCCTTTGAATTTGCAAAGCCATGACCACCACACTCCCCTGCGCCACCGAGCCTGCGGCCTACGCGGCGCCCGGCCCAACCACAGACGGCCCCGCCGATCCCGACGCGCCCTCGCTGCCATCCCTGCAGGCGCGTTTTCGCCCCGTGTTCGACCGCATCGCCCAGGGTGCGGCCGAGCGCGAACGCACGCGCAGCCTGGCCCATGAACCCATCGCCTGGCTGCGTGACAGCGGCTTCACCGCGCTGCGCGTGCCGCGCCGCCTTGGCGGAGCCGGCGCCAGCGTGGAGCAGCTGTTCGCGCTGTGGACCGAGCTGGCCGAGGCCGACTCCAACGTCGCCCAGATCCTGCGCCCGCACTTCGGCTTTCTGGACCGCGTGCTCATCGACCGCGATGCCGCCACCCAGGCCCGCTGGCTGCCGCTGGCCGCGCGCGGCGCCGTGTTCGGCAATGCCACCACCGAGGTGGGCACGGGCACCCTGGGCACGCTGCAGACCACCCTGGTGCCCGATGCGCAGCCCGGCTGGTGGCGGCTGGACGGGCGCAAGTTCTACAGCACGGGCACGCTGTATGCCGACTGGGTGACCGTGGTGGCGCGCGCGGTGGAGCCGGGCAAGGAAGACCAGACCGTGCACGCCGTCGTGCCCACCTCGGAGGCCGGCGTGCAGCGCTTCGATGACTGGCGCGGCTTTGGCCAGCGCCTGACCGGCTCGGGCACCACCGTGCTCAGCCAGGTGCGCGTGCCCGACGACGCCGTGATCCGCTTCCCGCGCGCCCAGCCCACGCCCCTGGTGGCCTATTTCCAGCTGGCCCACCTGGCCACCCTGGCCGGCATTGCCCGGGCCTTGCAGCGCGATGCCATCGCCTATGTGCAGGCGCGCCGCCGCGTGTTCAGCCACGGCAGCGCCACCCTGCCCAAGGACGATCCGCTGGTGCAGCACATCGTCGGCCAGCTGGCCGGCACGGCCTACATCGCAGGCCTGGCCGTGGCCGACGTGGCCGCCGAACTGGGCCGCATCGCGCGCGAGCGCGAGGCCGGGCGCGAGGTGCCGCTGCAGCAGCTGCATGCCCTGGAGCTGCGCACGGCCCAGGCCCAGGTGGCCGTGGTCGATCCCGTGCTGCAGGCGGCCGCGCGGCTGTTCGAGGTGGGCGGCTCCAGCGCCCTGTCCGAAGACCTGGCACTGGACCGCCACTGGCGCAATGCGCGCACCCTGGCCTCGCACAACCCCGTGCTGTACAAGGCCCGCTCGGCGGGCGACATCCTGCTCAACGGCGCCGACCCCATCTACTACTGGCACGTGGGCGTGGCGGGAGTGGCGGGCGTGGCGGGCTGAAGGCCCTTGCGCGGCCGCGCTGCGCAGGGACGGGCGCAGCGGCCGTGCGCATATCGCCAGAACGCATTAGCACATGCCATGCGCCGCAAAATTCCCTTCAGAAACAAGCACTTGCCAAGGCACCCAAACCGATAAGCAAATGCGTTAAGTTTCTTTCGCCATACCGGCGTTCGGCCCTGTAATGAAGGCATCCATCCCACCTCATCCGGGCTGGCAGTCTTCGCAAACCGCATGCCGCGCTGCCTCCTGGAACCCACGCCAAGGAGTTTCCATGAGCCGATCGCTGAAGACTGTCATCGTCAATGGCAGCCTGAGCCGCCCCTCCCGCACCCGTGTCCTGCTGGACGCCCTGCATGTCCGCCTGGGCCAGGAGCTGCCGCTGCAGGCACAGGTCATCGACCTGCTGGACCTGCAGCCCCATCTGGGCGCGGCCCTGTCCAAGAACGACCTGCCGCCGGCCACGCTGCAGGCCATCGAAGCCATCGAGCAGGCCGACTTCCTCATCGTCGGCGCGCCGGTCTTCCGCGCCAGCCTGCCGGGCCTGCTCAAGCACCTGTTCGACCTCATCGACCTGGACGCGCTGCAGGGCACGCCCGTGCTGCTGGCCGCCACCGGCGGCAGCCCGCGCCACGCCCTCATCCTGGACCACCAGCTGCGCCCGCTGTTCGGCTTTTTCTCGGCCCTCACCCTGCCCATTGGCGTGTACTCCACGCCCGAGGACATCCAGGACGGCCAGGTCCACAGCGAATCGCTGCGCCAGCGCATCGAGCTGACCGTGCAGCTGTCGGCCCCGGTGCTGCGCGGTGCGCTGCAGCAGCTGGTGCAGGCCCAGGCACAGGCCGAGGCACAGCGGCCCGTTCCCGAAGCCGCCGACCTGGCCCTGGCCGGGCAGCCCGCGTGAGCCAGGCAGAGGCTGTCCCTGCGGACCCGATAGCCACTGCGCAGGATCTGGCGCAACGCCTTGCCGCCACGGCGGCCCGGCGCGATGCCGCAGGCGGCACGCCCAAGGCCGAGCGCGATGCGCTGCGCGCCAGCGGCCTGCTGGCACTGAGCATTCCGCGCGAGCTGGGCGGCCTGGGCGCGGACTGGGTGCAGACGCTGGAGACGGTGCGCATCCTGGCCACGGCAGACGGCTCGCTGGCCCATGTCTACGGCTTCCAGCACCTGCACCTGGCCACCGTGCAGCTGTTCGGCCAGCCCGCCCAGTGGCGGCCCTGGCTGCTGCAGACGGCACGCCACCGCTGGTTCTGGGGCAATACGCTGAACCCTCTGGACCGCCGCACCACGGCCACGCGCCAGCCCGGCCACTGGGAGTTCTCCGGCAAGAAGAGCTTTACCTCGGGCGCGTTGGACTCGCAGATGCTGGTGGCCTCGGCCATCGATGCCGACAGCGGCCAGCTGCTGATCGGCGTAGTGCCCACGGAGCGCACGGGCATCACCTTGCTGCGCGACTGGGACAACATGGGCCAGCGCCAGACCGACAGCGGCTCGGCCCTATTCGAGCGCGTGCGCGTGGAGGCGGCCGAGCTGCTGCTGGACCCCGGCCCGCTGTCCACGCCGCATGCCGCGCTGCGCCCGCTGCTGGCCCAGCTCATCCTGGCCCATCTGTTCCTGGGCATTGCCCAGGGCGCGCTGGAGCAGGCGCGCGGCTACACGCTGAACGAGGCGCGGCCCTGGTTCAAGTCCCCTGCCGATGCGGCCAGCGCAGACCCCCACATCCAGGCGCTGTATGGCGAACTGTGGGCCGCGCTGGAAGGCGCGCGCCTGCTGACCCTGCAGGCCGCGCAGCGCTTTGACGCCGCCTGGTGCCGGGGCCCGGCGCTGACCGCCCACGAGCGCGGCGAAGTCGCCGTGGCCGTGACGGCCGCCAAGATTGCCACCACGCGCTCGGGGCTGGACCTGTCCAGCCGCATCTTCGAGGCCACGGGCGCGCGCGCCACGCACGCGGCGCTGCGCTTTGACCGCTTCTGGCGCAACCTGCGCACGCAGACGCTGCACGACCCGCTGCACTACAAGCTGCAGGAGCTGGGCGACTGGGTGCTCAACGGAACCTATCCGCAGCCCAGCTTCTACTCGTGACGCCGCGCCATGAACACCCGTCTGCCCACCTGGCCGCCCGGCAAGTCCTCGGCAACACCTGTGCCCGCAGCCTCTGCCGCGCACGATGACGGCGCCGCGCCCGCGCCGTGGATACTGCAAGACCCGGCCTCGCAGGCCCTGCTCAAGACCATGGGACAGGTGGCCGCCAGCGAGGCCGGCGTCCTCATCCTGGGCGACAGCGGCGCCGACAAGGAAATGGTGGCCCGCCACATCCACCGCCTGAGCCCGCGCCGCCACGGTCCCTTTGTCGCCGTCAACTGCGGCGCGCTGTCCGAGGCCCTGATCAACGCCGAGCTCTTCGGCCACGAAAGCGGTGCGCTGACGGGGGCCTTCGGCAACCTGCCCGGCCGCTTCGAGGACGCCCACGGCGGCACCCTGCTGCTGGACGAGATCGACGACCTGCCCCTGCACATCCAGAGCAAGCTGGTGCGCGTGCTGCAGGACAGGGCGGTCACCCGCATCGGCGCCAGCCAGCGCACGCCGGCCGATGTGCGCGTGCTCGCGGCCAGCAGCGCGCCGCTGCACACCAAGGTGGCGGCGCGGCGCTTTCGCGAAGACCTGTACTACCTGCTCGATGTCGTCACCCTCACCGTGCTGCCGCTGCGCCAGCGCCCGGCCGACATCCTGCCGCTGGCGCGCCACTTCATCGCGAGCTACTGCCAGCGCATGCGCTACGCGCCCATGGCACTCAGCCAGGACGCGCAGCGCAAGCTGCTGGAGCACGACTGGCCCGGCAACAGCCGCGAGCTGGAGAACGTCATCCACCGCAGCCTGCTGCTGACCCAGGGCATGCACATCGGCGCGGGCGACCTGCACATCGCCAGCAGCCAGGGCGAGCCCGATCCCGTCCCCACACGCGAGGCCGAACACGGCGCCCAGGCCGCCGCCGCCGAACTGGCCCTGGGCGAAGCGCTGGACAGCCTGTGCGACGTGCATGCCGAAGGCCTGGAGCAGCACGTGCTGGGCGCCCTGCTGCTCAAGGCCTGGCAGCGCAACCGCGGCAACCAGGTGCAGACCGCGCGCCAGCTGGGCATCAGCCGCAGCGTGGTGCGCGCGCGGCTGCAGCGCCTGGGCCAGGTGCCGGGCGAGGCCGCGCCACCGTCTTTTCCATCGTCCCCGGAGATCCCATGAGCCAAGACCCCCACGCATCGCCAGACATCTTCTGGTTCCTGCCCACCTCGGGCGACACGCGCTACCTCGGCACCTCCGACTTCGGCCGCGCACCCACCAACGCCTACATGCGCCAGATCGCCGTCACGGCCGAGGAGCTGGGCTACGACGGCCTGCTGATCCCCACCGGCAGCTCCTGCCTGGACCCCTGGGTGGTCGCCTCCAGCCTGGTGCCCGTCACGCAGCGCATCAAGCTGCTGGTGGCCCTGCGCACCTCGCTGGGCGCGCCCGTCTCCAGCGCACGCCAGGCCGCCACGCTGGACCAGGCCCTGGGCGGGCGCCTGCTGCTCAACGTGGTACCCGGGGGCGATGCCACCGAGCTGGAGGCCGACGGCATCTTCCTGGCCCACGACGAACGCTATGCCTACGCCGATGAATTCCTGACCATCTGGCGCCGCCTGCTGGCCGGCGAGGCCGTGGACTTCGACGGCAAATACTTCAAGGTCAAGCAGGGCCGCAACTTCTTTCCCCCGGTGCAAAAGCCGCATCCGCCGCTGTACTTCGGCGGCTCCTCGGACGCCGCCCACGACCTGGCCGCGCGCCAGGTGGACGCCTACCTCACCTGGGGCGAGCCCCCCGCCGCCGTGGCCGAAAAGTTCGCCGACATCCGCCGCCGCGCCGCGCAGCAGGGCCGCCAGGTGCGCCTGGGCGTGCGGCTGCACGTCATCGTGCGCGAGACCAACGAGGAGGCCTGGGCCGATGCCGAGCGCCTGATCAGCAAGCTCACCGACGAGGACATCGCCCGCGCCCAGGCCGGCTATGCGCGCATGGACTCCGTGGGCCAGTCGCGCATGGCCGCGCTGCACGGCGGGCGGCGCGACCGGCTGGAGGTGGCGCCCAACCTCTGGGCCGGCGTGGGCCTGGTGCGCGGCGGCGCGGGCACGGCCCTGGTCGGCGACGCGGCCACCGTGGCCGAGCGCCTGCGCGAATACGCCGCGCTGGGTGCGGACAGCTTCGTGCTCTCGGGCTACCCGCACCTGGAGGAGTCCATCCGCTTTGCCGAGCTGGTCTTCCCCCTGCTCGGCAAGCAGGCCGTCACCACCAGCGACCAGGCCCAGACCGGCGGCGCCTTCGACATCCGCAGCATCCAGCGCAGCCAATCCGCATCGTGAGCCACCCGGGGCCCCGGCCCCCGCACAGACCGGAGTCTGTGCACGCAACGCGATCAACGCCACAATCCGCCCGTCCCCCACGATGAGAGCGTGACGTTGCCATGAGCCTGAGAATCGATGACGAAATAACCTTCCGCAGACTGGAGGTGCTGCTCGCCTTCCTGGAGACAGGCAATCTCGCCAAGACGGCGGAACGGCTGGAGACCAGTTCGGTCAGCGTGCACCGCGCACTGCACGCGCTGGAGGCCGGCATGCGCTGCGCCCTGTTCCGGCACGAGGGGCGCAACCTCAAGCCCACCGAGGCAGCGCAGACCCTGGCCGATGTCGCCAGGGAGGTGCTGGCCACCATGTCCGAGGGCATACGCGCCACGCGCGAGGTGGCAGGCTACTCGGCGGACCGCATCCGCATCGGCTCGCTGTACTCCCTGACCAACCGCACCGTGCCGGCGCTGGTGATGGCGCTGAAGCTGCGCCGCCCCGATCTGCAGACGGAACTGGTGCTGGGCTCGAACGCCGGCCTGCTGGAGCGGCTGCGCAACGGAACGCTGGACGCGGCGCTGATGGCCATGCCGGACAACGCCGCCGACATGCAGACGCAGCTGCTGTTCGAGGACGACATTTTCTTTGCCGCGCCCGTGGGCTCGCCCTATGCGCATCTGGCCGAGGTCGATCTGGGCGCCATGGCGCGCGAGAACTTCGTGAGCCTGGGCGAAGGCTTTGCGACCTATGGCGGCTTCATCGAGTCCTTCCGGGTGGCCGGCTTCACGCCCAACGTGGTGATGAAGACGGATGACATCTTCTCGCTGATGAACCTGGTCAGCGGCGGCGTCGGCTACACGCTGCTGCCCGGGCGGGTGCGCGGCGTGATGCCGCAGAAGGTGCAGCTGATACCGCTGCAGGCCAGGTATCTGATGCGCCAGACCATCGTGCTGACCTTTTTGCGCTCCCGCGAACGCGACCCCAACCTGCTGGCCCTGCTCAGCGTGTGCCGCCTCGCGGACGGACAGCTCGGCTGACCCGGCATGCCGGGGGCGACAGCCCCGCTTCGCCGGGTTAACCCTTCATTGTTTCTCTCTGCGTAATTGTTGGCGCTCGCGCTTTATTGATGCGCTCCGGGCCGCCGCGTACCGTGCATACCAGCATGCACACGTATTGCAGGCGCATAAAAAACCGGAGACATCGCATGAATTCCCATTGGATATCGATTGGCGCGTTGATAGGCATGTTCGTCCTGGCGACGGCACTGCCCATCAACATGGGCCTGCTGGCCTTTGTCGGGGCCTTCCTGGTCGGCACCCTGGTGGCCGGCATGGGGACCAAGGCCATCATTGGCGGCTTTCCCGCCGACCTGTTTCTGACGCTGGCGGGCATCACCTACCTGTTCGCGCTGGCGCAGAACAACGGAACCATCGACTGGCTGGTCCGCATGGCGGTGCGCGCCGTGCGCGGGCGCATTGCCGCCATACCGTGGATCATGTTCTTCATTGCGGCCCTGCTGACGGCGGTGGGCGCCGTCAGCCCTGCGGCCGTGGCCATCATCGCGCCCATTGCCCTGGGCTTTGCCGCCAAGTACGGCATCAATCCGCTGATGATGGGTCTGCTGGTGATCCATGGCGCGCAGGGCGGCGGCTTCTCGCCCATCAGCATCTACGGCGGCATCACCAACAAGATCGTGGCCAAGGCGGGCCTGCCGCTCAACGAGATGGCCACCATGCTGGCCAGCATGGGGGTCAACCTGGCCGTGGCCGTGCTGCTGTTCTTCCTGATGGGCGGCGCCCGGCTGATGCGCATGAAGGCCGATGCCGATGGCAGCGTGCCCGCCACGCCGCGCGTCTCGCATGCCCAGGGCGGCGCCCAGGTGTATGGCGACGCCGAAGGCGAGGCCCTGTCCGAGGAGCGCAACACGGCTGCACGCTCCAGCGACTCGCTGATGCGCGCCGCCCCTGAACAGGACGCCGCCCCGCAATCGCGCAGCTACCAGGTGGCCACCGTGGTCGGCCTGCTGGCGCTCGCGGTCCTCACCCTGTTCTTCAAGCAGGACATCGGCTTTGTCTCCATCACCATCGGCCTGGTGCTGACGCTGATGGCGCCCAACCTGCAAAAACGCGCGCTGGGCCAGGTGTCCTGGCCCGAGATCATGCTCATCGTGGGTGTCAGCACCTATGTGGGCGTGATGGACAAGATGGGCACCATCGACTTCGTAGGCCACAGCGTGGCGCAGCTGACCTCGCCCCTGGTGGCGGCCTTGCTGCTGTGCTTCGTGGGCGCCGTGGTGTCGGCCTTCGCCTCCTCGACGGCGGTGCTGGGCTCGCTGATTCCGCTGGCTGTGCCCTTCCTGCAGGGTGGCTCCGATGTGAGCGCCGTCGGCTTCATCGCGGCCATGGCCGTGTCCTCGACCATCGTGGATGTCAGCCCCTTCTCGACCAACGGCGCCCTCGTCCTGGCCAATGCCAAGGGCGTGGACCGCGACCGCTTCTTCCGCCAGCTGATGGTCTACGGCGGCCTTGTCACCCTGGTGGCGCCGCTGCTCGTGTGGCTGCTGTTCGTGGTCCTCTAGCCAGGCACTTCGACGGAACGCCCGCCCCCTGCCCCCTCCATGTCACGCCAACCCCTGATATCCCATGACTGACCCCTCCTGGAACCTCAAAGCCGGGGAGCGCGCCGCCAGGCTGGCGCGCGCCCGGGCCGCCCTCGGGCCGCGCCTGGCCGGCAAGCGCGTCGATGCCGGCGCCATCACCGAGCTGCTGCACGCCGTGCTGGCGCCCGGCGACCGCGTCTGCCTCGAAGGCAACAACCAGAAGCAGGCCGACTTCCTGGCCCGCGCCCTGGTCCAGCTCGATCCGCAACAGGTGCACGACCTGCACATGGTGCAGTCGGTGCTGGCGCTGCCGGAGCACCTGGATGTGTTTGAAAACGGCATCGCGCGGCGGCTGGACTTCAGCTTCTCCGGCCCGCAAGGGGCGCGGCTGGCCAAACTGGTCTCGGCCCGGCAGCTGGAGATCGGGGCCATCCACACCTACCTGGAGCTGTTCGCGCGCTACTTCGTGGACCTGACGCCCAAGGTGGCCCTGGTGGCGGCCCACGCGGCCGATGCCCAGGGCAACCTGTACACCGGCCCCAACACCGAGGACACGCCGGCCATCGTCGAGGCCACGGCCTTTTCGGGCGGCATCGTCATCGCCCAGGTCAACGAGATGGTGGATGGCACCACCACGGCGCTGCCGCGCGTGGACATTCCCTCGGACTGGGTGCATTTCGTCGTGCAGGCGCCCCGGCCCAACGTCATCGAGCCGCTGTTCACGCGCGACCCGGCCCAGATCAGCGAAATCCAGGTGCTGATGGCCATGATGGCCATCAAGGGCATCTACGCCGAGTACGAGGTCCAGCGCCTGAACCATGGCATCGGCTTCGACACGGCGGCCATCGAGCTGCTGCTGCCGACCTATGGCGAATCGCTGGGGCTGAAGGGCCGCATTGCGCGGCACTGGGCGCTGAACCCGCATCCGGCGCTGATACCGGCCATCGAGGCCGGCTGGGTGGAGTCCATCCATTCATTCGGCTCCGAGCTGGGCATGGAGGACTACATCCGGGCGCGCTCGGACGTGTTCTTCACCGGCGCCGACGGCAGCCTGCGCAGCAACCGCGCCTTCTGCCAGGCGGCGGGCCACTATGCCTGCGACCTGTTCATCGGCTCGACGCTGCAGATCGACCTGGACGGCAACAGCTCCACCGCGACGCTGGGGCGCATTGCCGGCTTCGGCGGCGCCCCCAACATGGGCGCGGACGCGCGCGGCCGGCGCCATGCCAGCGCCGCCTGGCTCAAGGCCGGGCGCGAGGCGCGGGCGGGCCGCAGCGGCGCGGCAGGCACGCCGCGCGGGCAAAAGCTGGTGGTGCAGATGGTGGAGACCTTCCGCGAGCACATGCAGCCCGCCTTCGTGGAGCGGCTCGATGCCTGGACGCTGCAGGAGCAGGCCGGCATGGACCTGCCGCCCATCATGATCTACGGCGAGGACGTGACCCACATCCTGACGGAGGAAGGCATTGCCAACCTGCTGCTGTGCCGCAGCGACGAAGAGCGCGAGCAGGCCATCCGCGGCGTGGCCGGCTACACGGCCGTGGGCCTGGCGCGCGACCGTCGCATGGTGGAGAACCTGCGTGACCGCGGGGTGATCCGCCGTCCGCAGGACCTGGGCATCGACCCGCGCCAGGCCACGCGCAATCTGCTGGCCGCGCGCAGCATGCGCGATCTGGCCCAGGCCTCGGGCGGGCTGTACCAGCCTCCCCGCCGATTCAGGAACTGGTAGGAGAGACGATATGAGCGAGATACCCGCAGGGCTGGAGTCCCTGAGCTATTGCTTCGCAGGCGGCCGGCCGGCCGGCGCCTTTGCCCCCGTCCTGGTCGGCGTGGTCGGCTCGGGCAACCTGGAGGTGATGCTGGAGAGCACGGGCGGCGATGGCTGCGAAGTGCAGGTGCAGACCTCGGCACACGGCTTCGGCGCCATCTGGCAGGCCGTGGTGGAGGATTTCCGCGAGCGCCACCCCGTGGGCGGCGTGCGCGTGTCCATCAACGACATGGGGGCCACGCCGGCCGTGGTCAGCCTGCGGCTGGACCAGGCCCTGGCCGAACTGCAGGGAGGCCAGCCATGATCAGCTACGCGGAATGCACGGCGCGCGAGCGCCTGGCGAAGCTGCTGGATGCCGGCAGCTTCCATGAATGGCTGCCGCCCTCCGAGCGGCTGACCAGCCCGCATCTGGCACAGCTGGGCGTGCCCAGCGCCTTTGACGACGGCGTGGCCATCGGCCGGGGCCTGCTGGGCGGGCGCACGGTGTTCGTGGCCGCGCAGGAGGGCGAATTCATGGGCGGCGGCGTGGGCGAGGTGCACGGCGCCAAGCTCGTGGGCCTGCTGCGCCGCGCCCTGCTGGAGCGGCCCGCGGCCGTACTGTTGCTGGCCGAATCGGGCGGCGTTCGGCTGCATGAGGCCAATGCCGGGCTGATCGCGGTGTCGGAGGTCATGCGCGCCCTGCTGGACGTGCGCGCCTCGGGCATCCCTGTGGTGGTCCTCATCGGCGGGGCCAACGGCTGCTTCGGCGGCATGGGCATCGTGGCGCGCTGCGCCGACCAGGTGGTGATGAGCGACATCGGCCGCCTGGCCATGTCGGGACCGGAGGTGATCGAGGCCTCGCACGGCGTCGATGAATTCGATGCGCGCGACCGCGCCCTGGTCTGGCGCACCACGGGCGGCAAGCACCGCTGGCTGTGCGGCGACTGCGATGCGCTGGTGGCCGACGATGTCGAGGCCTTCCGCGCCGCCGCCATCGCCGCGCTGGACCACTCCCGCCCGGTCACCCTTGAAGGAATGCTGCAGGAGCATGCGCTGCTGCGCGCGCGGCTGGACACCCTGGACGCCCTCAAGGCGGGCAGCGCCATCGGCCCGCAGGACGAGGCCATGCGCCTGTGGCAGGCCCTGGGCGTGCCCGACGCCTGGCGCGTGCCCGACCTGGACGCCGCCGCCGTGCGTGCCTTGCGCACGACGCCCGCCACGGGCATTTCACAGGAGTAGCCGCCATGCAATGGAACACACTTGCCGAGCACCTGTTCGGCCCGGGCCACCAGATTCACGCCAACGGCGATTTCCTCGAAGGCCACGCCGTGTTCGATGGCCAGCCCCTCACCATCGTCGGCACCACGGGCCACGCGCCCATCGGCGTGCGACTGGCCCTGGCCCAGGCCCGGGTGGTGCTGGAGACGGTCGGCGCGCACCCTGGCCGCCCCATCGTGCTGCTGATCGACACGCAGGGCCAGCAACTGCGCCGCCATGACGAGCTGCTGGGCATCAACCGTGCCATGGCCCACCTGGGCACCTGCATCGATCTGGCACGGCGCCGGGGCCACCGCGTCATCGGCCTGGTCTATGACCAGGCGCTGTCGGGCGGCTTCATCACCTCGGGCCTGATCGCCGATGCCTGCTACGCCCTGCCCGAGGCCGAGATCCGTGTGATGCGCATCCCCGCCATGTCGCGCATCACCAAGCTGCCCGAGTCCCTGCTCAATGCCCTGTCCGAGTCCAACCCGGTGTTCGCCCCCGGCGTGGGCAACTACGTGGCCATGGGCGGCGTGCGCGGCCTGTGGCAAGGCGATCTGCAGGCGGCGCTGCGCGACGCCCTGGCCCACAGCCCGCGAGAGGACATGCGCGCACTGGACGGCGCCGAGCGCGGCGGCCGCAAGCTGGCCGCCGAGGTGGTGCAGCGCGTCCTGGCCGCTGGATGAAGGCAGGCCGCAGCATGCTGGACACCCTGCACCGCCACCAGCTGGTGGACCTGGGCCCGCAGGCCTGGGCGGACCTGCTGGAGCGCCCCTGGGATGCGCAGGCGCGCGAGATCCTCACGCACTGGCGCGACCATGCACTGCCGCTGGTGGTCGCGCGGCAGTCGGCCGACCATGCCGCCGCCGGCCTGATGGCGCTGGGCCTGCCAGCACCCGGGTGCTGGCAGCGGCGGCGCATGGGCTTCGATGTGGCGCGCGGCGCGGCCATCGGCACCCGCGAATTTCCCTCGCTGGATGGGCTGATGGCCTCGCACACGATCTCGTACTCGGCCTCGCACTCGGCCTCGCCCCTCGCCACATACGGCGCCTTGCAGCAGTGCCTTCGCGCTGCAGGTGCGACGGGCTTTGTCTTCGGCAGCCACGGGTGGCAGTGCATCACGGGCCTGCCCTATCTGCGGCCCGGCTCGGACATCGACCTCTGGGTGCCGGTCGATGGCGCCGAACAGGGCGATCGGCTGGCCAGCCTGCTGCAGGCCATGCCGCAGGAAGGCCCGCGCGTGGATGCCGAGCTGGTGTTTCCCGGCGGCTGGGCCGTGGTCTGGCGCGAATGGGCCGCCTGGCGTGCAGGCAAGGTGCGATCGGTCCTGGTCAAGGGCCTGCACGGGGTGGCACTGCGTGAAGACCATGACTGGTGTGCGTCGGCTGCGGCGCCTGGAGTTCCTGCATGAAACCTGCCCTTCTCCGCCCGGCCCGGGCGTTGCCATCGACCGGGCATATCGGCCGCGCGGCCACGCTGGCCCTCTACGACGAGCTGTCGCTGACACCCAAGCCCGGCCTGGTGACCCTGGTGGACCGCGGCAGCCATGACGACATGGATGCCCACAGCTTCATGCGCAGCCTGTTCGCGCTGCGCAGCTACTTCCCCAAAATGGCCCAGGCAGGCAGCCAGGGCGCATCGTTTCCCGTGCTGGAGCGCCTGGGCATCGAGGCGGAGCAGCGCATGCTGGCCGCCACCGGCGGCATCAACACCCACCGTGGCGCCGTCTTCATGCTGGGTCTGCTGTGCGCGGCCGGCGGCGCGGTGCTGGCCGAGCAGGCCTGCATTCCCGGCGCCGCATGGCTGCGCGAGGCCCTGTGCCGCCACTGGGGCGATGCGCTGCACCAGCGCAGCCTGCGGGCCTCCGCCCTGCCCGGCGGCATCGCCGCGCGCCGCCACGGCCTGCGGGGCGCCTCGCAGGAGGCGGCCCTGGGCTTCCCCGTCCTGTTCGAGACCGCCGTGCCGGCGCTGGCCAGAGCGCATGCCAGCGGGCTGCCCGCTCCCTTGGCGCGGCTGGAGGCCCTGTTCCACATCATGGCGGTGCTGGACGACTGCAACATGGCCCACCGCGCGGGCATGCAAGGGCTGCGCCATGGCCAGGATGCCGCGCGGCGCTTTCTCCAGGCGGGCGGCTGCGCGCATCCCGAAGGCCTGTCCAGGGCGCAGGCCATTTGCGACGATTTCGTGGCGCGCCGCCTTTCACCGGGCGGCGCGGCCGATACCCTGGCGGCGGCCTGCTGGGTGCTGCGTGTCTGCGAGCGGCCATGAGCTTTGCACTGCTGTTTTCAGGCCAGGGTACGCAGCATCCCGCCATGCTCCCCTGGCTGGCGGACGATGCATGGACACAGGCAGTCTGCGAACAGCTGCAGGTTGCGCACTGGCGCGACAGGTTGGCCGATGCGCCGTGGGCCGAGTCCAACGCCGTGGCCCAGCCCCTGCTGGCGGGCCTGGCCATGGCCGCGTGGATGCAGCTGTCCCCGCAACTGCCCGCGCCTTCGGCCGTGGCGGGCTACAGCGTGGGGGAACTGCCCGCATTCGGTGCCGCGGGCGCGCTGGATGCCTGTGACATCGTCGCCCTGGCCGCGCGCCGCGCGGCGGCCATGGACCGCTGCGCCCAGCAGATGCCCGGCGGCGGGCTGCTGGCCGTCAGCGGCCTGCCGCCCGCACGCATGGCCGCCCTGCTGGAGACGACCGGGCTGGCCGTGGCCATACGCAACGGCCCAGAGAACCTCATCCTGGGCGGCTCCCATGCGGCGCTGGAGCAGGCGCAGGCGCTGGCAGTGCGCCAGGGCGCGCATGCCACCCGGCTGCGCGTGCAGGTGGCGTCCCACACCCCGTGGATGCGCCAGGCCGCCCAGGCCTTCGCACAGGACCTGGGCCAGGTGGCCGTGCACGCGCCCGCCGTGGCGCTGTTCAGCAACACGGCCCGGCGGGTGCGTGACGCCGCAGGCGCCCGGACGGCGCTGTCCGAGCAGATAGCGGGCACGGTGCACTGGGACGACTGCATGGACAGCATTGCCGCACGCCAGGTGCGGTGCGTTCTGGAAATCGGCCCCGGCCAGGCGCTGGCACGCCTGTGGAACCAGCGCCATCCGGACATTCCGGCCCGCTCCTGCGACGACTTCCGCAGCGCGGCGGCCATTGCAGGCTGGATAGGCCGGCACTGCGGGGACTGACGCCCCGGAGCCTTGCGCCTGAGCCTTTGCGCCTGAGCCTTTGCGCCGGAGTTTTTGCGCCTGAGCTTTTTGCACCGGCTTCGTGACCCCCTTGATTTCTAGACCCAGGAGACAACCACCATGAGCCAAGACCTTGCACCGTCCCTTGCACCGTCCTATCCCCCATCTGCAGAGCTGGCCCGCAATGCGCGCGTGAGCGGGCGCGCCGCCTATGACCGGCTCGTCGCGGAGGCGGACGCCGATCCCCAGGCGTTCTGGGGCCGGCTCGCACGCGAGTTCGTCGCGTGGAAGCGCCCGTTCACGCGCGTGCTCGATGAAAGCCGCGCCCCGTTCTACGAATGGTTCAATGACGGCACGCTCAACGCCAGCTGGAACTGCCTGGAGCGCAACATCCAGCGGGGGCTGGGCGAGCGCACGGCCCTCATCTTCGAAGCCGATGACGGCGCGGTGACGCAGGTGACCTATGCGCAGCTTCTTGCCCGGGTCAATCGCCTGGCCAACGCCCTGCGCAGCCTGGGCGTCGGCAAGGGCGACCGCGTCGTCATCTACATGGCCATGTCGATTGACGGCGTGGCCGCCATGCAGGCCTGTGCACGCATAGGCGCCATTCACTGCGTGGTGTTCGGCGGCTTCTCCGCCACGGCGCTGCGCGACCGCATTGCGGACACGGGGGCCTGCGCCGTCATCACGGCAGACCAGCAAGTGCGGGGAGGTCGGCAACTGCCCCTCAAGAGCATCGTGGACGAGGCCCTGGCCCAGCCCGGCTGCGAGCAGGTCCGCCACGTGCTGGTGGCACGGCGCACGGGCGCCGCCATCGCCATGCACCAGGCCCGGGACCTGTGGCTTGAAGAAATCACCGCAGCCCAGAGCGATGTCTGCGAACCGGAATGGGTGCAGGCCGAGCATCCGCTGTTCCTGCTCTACACCTCGGGCTCCACCGGAACCCCCAAGGGCGTCCAGCACGCCACGGGAGGCTATCTGCTGCATGCCGCCGTGACCTGCGCCTGGACCTTCGACCTGCAGCCCTCCGATGTCTTCTGGTGTACGGCGGACATCGGATGGGTGACCGGCCATACCTATATCGCCTACGGCCCGCTGGCGCTGGGCACCACGCAGGTGGTGTTCGAGGGCGTGCCCACCTACCCGGACGCGGGACGCTTCTGGAAAATGATCGAGGCCCATGGGGTGACGGTCTTCTACACGGCGCCCACGGCCATTCGCTCGCTGATCAAGGCCGCCGACGCCGATGCGCAGGTGCATCCCGCGCGCTACGACCTGGGCAGCCTGCGCATCCTGGGGTCCGTGGGCGAGCCGATCAATCCCGCCGCCTGGCACTGGTACCACGAGCAGGTGGGCGGGGGCCGCTGCCCCATCGTCGATACGTTCTGGCAGACGGAGACGGGCGGGCACATGATCACGCCGCTGCCCGGAGCCACGGACCTCGTGCCCGGCTCCTGCACGCTGGCCTTCCCGGGCATTGCCGCCGCCGTGGTAGACGAGGCCGGCAACGAGCTGCCCTGGGGCGACAGCGGCATCCTGGTGATCAAGCGCCCCTGGCCCTCCATGATCAGGAACATCTGGGGCCATCCCGAGCGGTTTGTCGCCAGCTACTTTCCCGAAGAATTCAAGGGCCGCTACTACCTGGCGGGAGACGGCGCGGTCCGCGATGCGCGCACCGGCTACTTCACCATCACCGGCCGCATCGACGATGTGCTCAACGTCAGCGGCCACCGCATGGGCACGATGGAGATCGAGTCCGCCCTGGTGGCCATGACCGACCTGGTGGCGGAGGCCGCCGTCGTGGGGCGGCCCGATGACACGACGGGAGAGGCCATATGCGCCTTCGTCGTCCTCAAGCGTTCACGGCCCAGCGGCGCCGAGGCCGCCGACATCGCAAGGCTGCTGCGGGAGTGGGTGGCCAAGGAGATCGGGCCGATCGCCAAGCCCAGGGACATCCGGTTCGGGGACAACCTGCCCAAGACCCGCAGCGGCAAGATCATGCGGCGATTGCTGCGCAGCATTGCACGCGGCGAGCCCATCGTGCAGGACACCTCCACGCTGGAGAACCCGGCGATCCTGGAGCAGCTGTCACAGGCCTGCTGAAGGCCAGGCTGCAATCCACAAGCGATGCAGCCCTGTCAGGCCGCGAGGCCTGCAAGGCAGCCCGCCCGTTCAAGCTCCCAGATGTTGGAAAGCAGCTGCCGGGCACGTCCCTCGCCGGCGACGGGCGCGGCAAGCTCGATGAACTTGTCCTCCAGCTCTCCATCCGACAACGGCAGTTCGGGATCGCCCTTGCGGTCCGGCTGGAACCAGACATGGCGGCGGCCATCCCTGGTGACGATTTCCACGCGTGCCGATCTCTTGCCAGGGAAGGCCCGGTCGATTTGCGGGTCCACCGCAACCTGGACGCGCCCAAGCAATGCGCGAACGGCGGGATCGGCCAGGCGCTCCGGGCTGTACGCCGAAAGCCGCACGCTGCCATGGACCAGGGCCGTGGCCACCACGAAACGAAGACTGAAGCGGGCTTCGTTTTCCGTCGCAGGATCGGTGTAGCAGGCGATATCCAGGGCCGGGCCATAGGTGGCCACGGCCACGCTGCAGATGTCGTCCGCCCGCAGGGCATGCTGGCCGCGCAAGGCCAGCGCGGCGTCGATGGCGGCGAACGTATGGCCGCAGCCGACGTGGTTCTTGAAGGTGAGCCGGGTGATGTGGAAGTCGCTGCCCAGCGTCGCACCGATGTCTGACCAGTCGGGTCCGTCGCTGACTGCGCGGCCCAGGCCCAGCTCTCCATCCAGCACGTCCAGCGATCCCGTCACCCCCTGGTGCGCAAGCTGCGCGGCCAGCAGGCCAGCCTCCGCTGCGCGCCCGGCATGCAAGGGCTTGGACATCGAATCCATGCGAAATGCCTGCTGCAACCCGGCAGAGAAGGTGGCCGCCGTGGCCAGTGCATGGGCGAATTGCCCTGCATCCAGCCGCAGCGCATACCCTGCGGCAGCCGCTGCCCCGAAGACGCCCACGGTGCCGGTGTTGTGCCAGAAGCGGTAGTGGGCCCGGCCCAGGGTCACGCCGATGCGGGTGGAGACCTCATAGCCCAGCACCACGGCACGCAGGAAGTCCAGGCCACTGGCCCCTGCCTGCTGGCTTGCCGCCAACGCCGCCGCAATGGTTGCGGCCCCGGGGTGGTACATGGCATCGCGGAAGCTGTCGTCCACCTCGGCGGCATGGGCCGCCGAACCGTTGAACAGTGCCGCCGCCCGCGCCGTGGCCATGCGGCCGTTTCCAAGCCGGCAGGAGCCGCGGTCCAGGTCCTCGGCAAGCACCTGCTCCAACTGTGCAAGAGGGGCCGCGCCCAGCCCCGGGAACAAAGCGGCATACCAGTCGATCACGGCACGCTTGGCATGGTGGATGACGGCTTCGGGAAGCTCGGTACGGTGGTATCGAGCGGCAAACTGCCCGAACACTTCGGTCGCATGCATGCGTGGTCTCCTTGGATTGGCCCTCAATGAGGCCGTCTTTTTTTTGGAAGAAATGTGCAGTACCTGGCACCCTCAGGCCAGAACCAGCACACCATCGGCCGCGCACACGCCCTGGCCCTGCGGCAGCACGAACACCGGGTTGATCTCCGCTTCGATCACGCGGTCGCCAAGCCGGGCGGCCATTGCAGAGAACGCGACGATGGCATGGGCCAGCGCATCGACATCGGCCCTGGGCCGGCCGCGAAAGCCGTCCAGCAGCGGCCAGGTCTTGAGCTCCCTGGCCATCTCCAGGGCGTCAGACAGGCTCAGCACCCCCAGCTGAGAGCCGTCGTCCGGCAGCAACCGCAGCGTGGTGTCCTGGAACAGCTCGGCCGTCACGCCTCCCATGCCCAGCATCACGGCGGTGCCCAGCGCATCCTTGTGCAGGCCCAGGATCAGCTCGGTGCCGCCGGCCACCATCTGCTGCACCAGGAATCGGTCCGGGCGCACGCCCGCCCTGGCCTGCACGTCGTCCACCATCGCGCCCCACCGGGCACCTATGGTTTGCGCCGTCAGGCCGACGGCGACACCGCCCACATCGCTCTTGTGCGTGATCCGGGACGAAAGGATCTTGAGCACCACCCGGCCGCCCAGTTCGCGCGCGGCGGCTTCGGCCTCTTCGGCGGTGCGCACCACACGCTCGGCCGCGCACGGCACGCCGAAACGGCGGAAAACGGCCTTCGCCTGCGCTTCATCGAGGCAGCCAACGGGCAGATCAGGTTCCTGCAGGGTGTCCTTGCCGACGACCGGCTCGGAAGGCGCACCCTGGAAGCCGTTGACGTGCAGCATGCCCGCCAGCGCGGCCGTGCAGCTTTCCGCCGCAGCGAAGGCCGGCACGCCGCGTTGCGTGAGCAGCGCGCCGATCTCCGGCGCATGCGGGCTGACGTAGGCCAGCACCGGCTTGTCGGAGTGGGGCAGGCAGTCCTGGATGGCACCGGCCAGCAGCTCGGGCATGGCCAGGCTGGAGGAGCCGACGATGATCACCAGCGCGTCGTAGCTCGGGCTTGCCAGCAAGGCATGGATGGCGCCGCGCAGCAGGTCGGGACGCAGGCCCGCCAGGGTCACGTCGATGGGGTTGCGGTCCAGCACGGCCTCGCTGCCGGTCTGCAGCGCGCGCAGTGCGTCGGCCGTCGCCTGGTCAGGGGCCGGCGTGTCGAATCCGGCCACGCCCAGATCGTCCGACACCAGGGTGCCCGCACCGCCGGTGGAAGTCAGGATGGCGATGCGCCTGCCGCGCAGCCTGCGGCCCGTGGCCAGCGCAGCGGGCACGTCCAGCAGGTCGGCAAAGCTTTGCGCACGGATCACGCCGACCTGCCGGAACAGCGCGTCGTACATGCGATCCGCACCGGCCATGGCGCCCGTGTGCGATACGGCGGCCTTGGCGCCGGCCTCGGAGCGGCCGATCTTGAAGGCCACCACGGGCTTGCCGGCACGCGCGGCCTTCAGGCAGGCGGCACGGAACCTGGCGGGATGGCGCACCGTCTCCACATACAGCGCGATCACCTTGGTGGCCGGGTCATCGGCCAGGTGGTCGATGAAGTCGGCCAGTTCCAGATCCACTTCGTTGCTGGTGGATATGAGCTTGGACAGGCCGATGCCACGCGCGGCGGCGCGCGACAGCAGCGAACCCAGGATGCCGCCGCTTTGCGAAACGACACCGATGCCTCCGACGGGGAACTCGTCCATCTCCAGCGCGCCCGAGGGCGACAGCACGATCCGGTCGGTCAGGTTGACCAGCCCGATGGTGTTGGGCCCCAGCAGGCGCATGCTGCCCGCCGCCTCGATCAGCTGCCGCTGGCGGTGCGCCCCGTCCTCGCCCGTTTCCGTATAGCCGCTGGCCAGCACGATGGCTGCCGCGCAGCCCAGCGCCGACAGCTCCCTGACGGCCTGGTGCGCACGCTCGGCGCCCAGCAGCACCACGGCCACATCAGGCACTTCAGGCAACGAGGCCACATCGGGATAGCAGGCCAGATCGCCAATGCGCTCCACGCGCGGATTGACGGGAAGAATGCGGCCGGCAAACCCGTGCTTTTGCAGGTAGGCCACCGGGCGGCCCGTGGTTTTCTTCAGGTCGGCAGAGGCGCCTATGACGGCGACGCTGCGCGGCGACAGCAGCTTGGCAATGGCTTCGCTCATGGCATCACTCCTTGCCGGCCGTCTTGGCCAGGAAGGCCTCCACCGATGCGCGGTGTTCACTGCTGGTGTAGCAGATGCCCTGGGCCTGGCTGCCCTGGGCGAAGACATCGTGCGAAGACAGCTCGAAGCTCTGGTTCAGGATGGTCTTGGTCAATGCCAGCGCGGTGGAAGAAGCCGAGGACAGCTCGCGCGCCCAGGCCTGGGCGTCTGCCACCAAGGTCTCGGCACTGGCCTGGCGGTCCACGATGCCCAGGGCCAGGGCTTCCGGCAGCTTGACCTGGCGGCCGGTGAAGATCAGCTCCTTGGCCTTAGCCAGGCCCACACGGCGCGGCAGGAAGTACATACCGCCGCCGTCCGGGATGATGCCGCGCAGCACATAGCTCCACGCGAAGCTGGCCCATTCGCTGGCGATCACGAAGTCGCAGGCCAGCGCCGTGTCTGCCCCCAGGCCCGAAGCCGCGCCGTTGACGGCGGCGATCACGGGCTTGGGCATGGTGTGCAGCAGGGCCTGGACATGGTGCACGCGCTGCTGGCGCTGCCAGCCGTTGAAGCCCACCTCGCCCGCGGGAGCATTCATGCGCCTTTGCATTCCGGCAATGTCACCGCCTGCGCAAAATCCCTTGCCCGCGCCTGTCAGCACCAGGGCCTTGATGGCCTTGTCTGCCGCCACGCGCTCCAGGGCATCGATGAACTCGGTGCGCATGTCGTCACTCATGGCGTTGCGCTTGTCGGGGCGGTTCAGGGTCACGGTCGCCACCGCATCGGCGACATTCAGTTGGATCAGTTCGTAGTTCATGGCGTGCTTTGAAAGCGATCGCAGCCAGTGCGATCAATCGGGATGGATGTTGTTTTGCCTGACGATCTGCGCCCAGCGCCTTTCCTCGGCCTGCACATAGGTGTCCAGTTCCGCCGCAGGTCCGGCATTGACCATCAGGCCCTCGTGCTCCAGCTTGCGAACGAACTCCGGCGATCGGGCCGCCTTGCGGGCCGCGGCGTTCAGGCGGTCGATCACGGCGGCAGGCGTGGCTGCCGGCGCGTACAGGCCGTACCAGCTCTCGACGCGGTAGCCCGGCACGGTGACGGCGATGGGTGGCACGTTCTTGAAGGCCGCAGACGGCTCGGCCGTGGTGACCCCCAGCACGCGCAGCTTGCCGTTGTCGATGAAGGTGGATACCGCCGCCGCCGTGGCAAACATCATGTCCACCTGCCCGCCCATGAGATCGGTGAGCGCCGGGCCTGCGCCGCGGTAGGGCACATGGGTGAGCCTGACCTTGGCAAGGTTGGCAAACAGCTCGCCCGCCAGATGCGCCGAAGTCCCGGCGCCCTGCGAGGCATAGGTCAGCTTGTCGGGACTGGCCTTGGCGGCAGCCATCACGTCCGCCACCGTCTTGTACGGGCTGGCGGCGGGCACCACCAGCACGTTGGGGCCGCGGCCGATCAGGATCACCGGAGCAAAGGCCTTGTTGCTCCCGTATGGCAGCTTGGCCTGCAACGCCGGATTGACGGCGTGCGCGAACGAAGCCACGACCACGGAATATCCGTCCGGCGCACTCTTGGCAACGTTGTCGGTGCCGATGATCGTGCCGGCACCGGGCTTGTTGTCCACGATGACGGGCTGGCCCAGGTCCTTGGCCATCTCGGCCCCCAGCGTGCGGGCGATCAGGTCCGTTCCACCGCCTGGCGCAAAGGGCACGACGAGGCGCACGGGCTTTTCCGGGAAGGCTGCAGATGCTGCGCTGCAGACAGTCGCGAGCACGGCAATGAACGCAATGGCCCTTGCACAACGGCGGGCGGCGAAACTGGGCATGGTGTGTCTCCTGGTTCTATGGACAGAGGTCCGGTCACTGCGCCAGCGTTGCGATGACGCTGGCGACTGGCTTGTGAAAGCTTAGGGAAACGCACCGCGCTTGTGACCCCCCATGTTCCAACCAGTGAAATTCCAAAGCGGGCGCGCCAGAGCCTGCGGCTGCATTTCCCTTGCATTCGGTGGAATACTTGGCTTCCATCAGGCGCCCGTACCCGGGCAGGAAGAACACAGCTTTCGACACCGGGGCAAGCGCGCCCTCCCACCAGCGGCAGCAGCATGACGAACAGGCGATCCCCCATCCTCCATGACAAGCCGGGACAGTCCCCGAGCAACCGCTCCCTGGAAAGAGGCGTCGAAATACTCCGTGCGTTCAGGCCCGGCTCGGAACTGCTGGGCAACAGCGACCTGGCGGAACGCACCGGCCTGTCCAAGGCCACGGTCACCCGGCTGACGCAGACCCTGGTGGGCTGCGGCATGCTGCAGGCCGACCAACCAAGCCGGGCCTTTCGCCTGGCCCCGGCGGTCCTGAGCCTGGCGCACGCCATGCGCACGGGCTCGACGGTGCTGTCGATCGCGGCGCCCCTGATGCGCACCCTCGCCGAGACACGCCGGATCAACGTGGGCCTGGCATGTCCCGACCGGGACGAGATGGTCTACCTGGAATCCATCCGCTACAACCGCCGGATCGTGCTCAGGCATGTGGTCTCGGGCCAGCGCGTTCCCATGGAACTGACGTCGCTGGGGCGCGCCTACCTGGCAGCGGCGCCATCGGCCAGGCGCAAGGCCTTGCTCGACAGCTTCAGGCTCAAGAGGGGCGCCCAATGGCCTGCGCTGGAGCAGCAGATCCAGGCGGCGATCAAGTCCGTGAAAAGCCAAGGCTTCTGCGCCGCATCGTGGCAGCCGGAAGTGGTTGCACTGGCCACGCCGCTGGTGACACCCGATGCCATCTATGTCCTGAACTGCAGCGTCTCCACCACGGAGCCTTTGCCGGCCATCGTGCAGGAGCTGCACCCGGCCTTGCTGCAACTGGGCCGGCAGATTGAAAGCCTGCTGGAAAAACTGTAATGCTCTCCCAGCAATATGCGCCCACCGCTGGCAAGCAGGGTTTCCAAAAATCGCTCAGACTAGGCACAAACGACTTTTGGCACTCCAAAAATGAGTGCAACCGTCTGAAAAACCCACGGAACTTTGGCTTTAGCACTCGGTCATAACGAGTGCTAATATGAAGGAATGGAAGAAAGGAACTCTGCAATGACAAACGCCTCCGGCTCCATTGCGACCACCTTGGCACCCGCTAACCCCTGGGCCCTGGTGCCGCCTCTGGGCAATTTGGATGCCTACATTTCCGCGGTCAACCGCCTGCCCATGCTCACCCTTGAGGAAGAGCAGGACTACGCCCGCAAGCTCAAAGAACACAGCGATCTGGACGCCGCAGGGCGTCTGGTGATGTCCCACCTGCGCCTGGTGGTGTCCATCTCGCGCCAGTACCTGGGCTACGGCCTGCCGCACGGCGACCTGATCCAGGAAGGCAACGTGGGCCTGATGAAGGCCGTCAAGCGCTTCGACCCCGATCAGAACGTGCGCCTGGTGAGCTACGCCATGCACTGGATCAAGGCCGAGATCCACGAGTACATCCTCAAGAACTGGCGCATGGTCAAGGTCGCCACGACCAAGGCCCAGCGCAAGCTGTTCTTCAACCTGCGCTCCATGAAGCAGGGCCTGAAGTCCGACGCCGCCATGGCCGAGGACGGCGCCATGCTGCGTGACACGCTGACCTCGGGCGAGATCGACGCCGTGGCCGAGAAGCTCAACGTCAAGCGCGAAGAAGTCATGGAGATGGAAACGCGCCTGGCCGGTGGCGACGTGCTGCTGGACCCCTCGCCCAGCGACGATGGCGAGCAGGCCTTCGGCCCCATCGCCTACCTGGCCGATGGCGCACACGAACCCACGGCCATGATCGAGTCGCGCCAGCGCGACCACCTGGCCACCGACGGCATTGCCATGGCGCTGGATTCGCTGGACGACCGCAGCCGCCGCATCGTCGAGGAGCGCTGGCTCAAGGTCAACGACGACGGCTCGGGCGGCATGACGCTGCATGAGTTGGCCGCCGTCTACGGTGTCAGCGCCGAGCGCATCCGCCAGATCGAGGTGGCTGCCATGAAGAAGATGAAGAAGGCCTTGGCCGAGTTCGCCTGATGGCCTGACGGCCTGGGCTGACAGGCCGCTTCACGACAAACCCGGATAATCTCCGGGTTTTTTATTGCCCGCAGCCTTTGCGGCCCCTACGCACCCCATGCCCGCCAGCGCCATCTCGCCACTACGCCGCCTCTTCGCCAATGCCTTGGCCACCGCCCTGGCCTCGGCCCTGCTGCCTTGCGCTGCCGTGGCGGGCGACAGCTGGCCCAGCAAGCCGCTGCACCTGATCGTCGGCTTTCCCGCAGGATCTTCCCCGGACCTCACGGCGCGCGCACTGGCCGAGCCGCTGGAAAAGCGCCTGGGCCAGCCCGTCATCGTCGAGAACAAGGTGGGCGCAGGCGGCAACATCGCAGGCGAGCAGGTGGCCCGTGCGCGCGACGGCCATACCTTCAGCGTGATGATCAACGGCAACCTGACGATTGCCCGCCTGCTCAACCCCGCCGTGCGCTACGACCCCGTCAAGGACCTGCAGCCCGTCAGCCTGATCGGCGTGGCGCCCCTGGTGCTGGTGGCTCCGGCCGGCGCGCCCGAGGGCCGGGCCTTCCTGGAGGCCGCTGCCCAGGCCGGCAGCCGCTGGAGCTACGGCTCCCCTGGCGTGGGCACGGTGGGCCACTTGGGCATGGAGCTGCTCAAGAGCCGATCCGCGCTCAGGCCCGAACACATTCCCTACCCCGGCTATCCTCAGGTGTTCAACGCCATCCAGGGGGGCGACCTGCAGCTGTCCATGCTGCCGCCCGCACTGGCCATGGCCCAGGTGCAGGCCGGCAAGCTGCGCGGCGTGGCCGTGACCTCGGCCGCGCGCAGCCCGCTGGCGCCGGGACTGCCCAGCCTCAAGGAGCTGGGCGTGGGGGATTTCGATCTGGAGATCTGGAACGCCGTGGCCGCGCCCAAGGCCATGCCCGCCGCCCATGTGCAGAAGCTGGCCGAAGCGGTCAGCGAGATCGTGCGCTCGCCCGAGATGCGTGCACGCCTGGCCGCCCAGGGCTGGCAGGCTGTCGGCAGCTCGCCCGAGGGCCTGGCCCTGCGCATACGCCAGGACGTGACGGCACTGGGCCGCATCATCCGCGAACAGGGAATCCACGCGCAATGACGTGCTCGATCACACTGCCATGACCGCTGCCCAAGCCTTCACCGAACTCAACGCCTGGCAGGTCATGGCCTGGGGCCTGCTCTTCTTCGGCGTGCTGTACACGGCCGGCGGCTGGGGCATGACGGCGCTCACGCGCTGGCTGCAGCGGCGCGGCGTGGGCCGCGTGCTGGACACGCGCCCGCTCAAGCCCGACCAGTTGCGCCGCGAATGGCGCCAGTCGCTGCATTCGGTGCTGATCTTCGGCATCGGCATGATCGTGCCCTGGGGCCTTCTGCAACTGGGCTGGGCGCGGCTGGAGCCCGATGCAGGCCCCTGGCGCATTGCCATCGAAATCGTGGTGCTGCTGATCTGGAACGATGTGCATTTCTGGATCAACCACCGCCTGCTGCATACGCGGCTGCTGGGGCGCTTTCATGGAGACCATCACCGCTCCATCGTCACCACGCCGTGGTCCACCTACAGCTTCCATCCCATCGAGGCGCTGATGCTGGGCAACGTCATCCTGCTGCCCATGGTGGTGCATGACTTCAGTTTCTGGTCGCTGGCCTCGGTGCCGGTACTCAGCCTGCTGCTGAACGTCATAGGCCACTCCAACTACGACTTCTTTCCCGGGGTGTCCGACACACATGCGCTGGCCGCCAGCCGGCGCCACCATCTGCACCATGCCCGGCCCAATGGCAACTACGGCTTTGCGCTGGCCTTCATGGACCGGCTGATGCGCACGCGCGTGGCACTGCCCGCCACGGCCCGGCCCAGGACGGAATGAGCCGACCGCCTGCTCGCCACGTCCAACCACGGCTGCCCCGGCTGCGCCACTGGCGCGACCTGCAGTCGCTGGCCTATCTGGTGGCGCTGCCGCTGATCGTGTGGTGGCAGTGGCAGCATGGCTGGAACCTGTGGCTCTACGGGATCGAGCTGTTCCTCACGCTGGGCGTGGGCGTCATCCATCACAACCACACGCATTTGCGCATGTGGCGCGGGCGCTGGGCCAACCGCTTCACCGACTACTGGCTGACCCTGCTGCAGGGCCACCCGACATTTGTGTTCTGGCCCGCCCATGTGGCCAACCACCACCGCTTCCGCCACGGCCCGCGCGACATGGCACGCACCTACCGCTTCGGCGGCGACCACAACCATCTGCTGGGCTACCTGCTCCACCCGCTGCAGGCCGGCTGGGTGCTGTACCCGCTGTTCCTGCGCTGGCTGGGCCAGCTGCGGCGGCATTGGCCCGGCGCCTTTCGCTACTGCATGGGCCAGTACCTGCTGTGGCTGGGCAGCTGGGCACTGCTGCTGTCGCTGGATTGGCAAAAGGCCTTGCTGCTGGTGATCGTTCCCCAGCTGCATGGCCTGCACTGGCTGCTGGCCACCAACTACCTGCAGCACGCCCATGCCGATGGCCGGCCACTGACGCGCAGCCAGCGGCTGGACAGCGCCACGCCACTGAACTACGCGCGCAATTTCGAGGGCTGGGTCAATCCGCTGCTGTTCAACATCGGCCTGCACACGGCCCACCACGAGCGGCCCCAGGCCCACTGGTCCGAGCTCACGCGCCTGCACAGCGAACACTACCGCCAGCGCGTGGCACCTGCGCTCAACGAAGGCGGACTGCTACCCTACATGGCCCGCGTCTTCGTGCTCGGCACGGTCTGGCCGCCGGCGCGCACGCGTGCGCAAATGCCTCCCGGAACATACGACTGATACGACCCTGAACCCATGCCCGTCGCCTATTCCAACGTCTATCTGCATGCCGCAGGCATGTTCCTGCCCGGTGAACCCGTGGACAACGCAGGCATGGATGCCTACGTGGCGCCGCTCAACCGCCTGTCCGAGCGCCTCAAGCGCCGCATCCTGGCCGAGAACGGCATTGTCCAGCGCCACTACGCCATAGACGCCGAAGGCCGCACCGTCCACAGCAACACGGCCATGGCCGCCCAGGCCATCCATGACTGCCTGGCACAGGCCGGGCGCGCGCTGGGCGATGTCGGCTTCCTGGCCAGCGGCTCGTCGGGAGGCGATGCGCTCATGCCCGGCTTTGCCAACATGATCCAGGGCGAGATGGCCGCGCCGCCCATGGAGACCCTGTCCGTGCACGGCGTCTGCGCCGCCAGCGTGGGCGCGCTGCAGGCGGCGGCCCAGGCCGTGGACCGCGCGCCCGACTCGCTGGCCCTGGCCGTGGCCAGTGAAATGCCCTCGCGCCTGTTCAAGCGCTCGCGCTTCGCGGCCCAGGGATACAACACGGACTTCGATGCCCACTTCCTGCGCTGGATGCTGTCCGATGGCGCAGGCGCCGTGCTGCTGGGCGGCCCGCAGGCCCTGCCCCAGGCGCCCGGCCTGCGGCTGAAGCTGCGCTGGACGCACCTGCGCAGCTTTGCCGGCGACTACCCGGTCTGCATGCAGCTGGGCCTGACGCCCGACCGCGCCACCAGCCACCTGGACTTTGCCGCCTGGGGCGATGCCGAGGCCGCAGGCGCGCTGTCGCTGCGCCAGGACATCCGCCTGCTGCCGCACCTGTTCGATGTCTGCATCCACGAATACGCCCACCTGGCCCACACGGGCTGGGTGCCCGGGCGCGGCATCGACCATTTCCTGTGCCACTACTCGTCCGAGCGCTTCATCCCCGTGGTCGATGAGCTGCTGGGCAAGGCCCAGCTCGGCATCCCGCGCGAGCGCTGGTGGAGCAACCTGGCCTGGCGCGGCAACACGGGCGCGGCCTCCATCTTCGTGATGCTGTCCGAGTTCCTGCGCACGCAATCGGCACGCCTGAAGCACGGCGATACCGTGCTGTGCTTCATTCCCGAATCGGGCCGCTTCACGGCCGGCTACATGCTGCTGGAAGTGGAGGATGCGGCCCAGGCACCCACCGCCACCCCGGCCAAGGCCGCAGCACGCAGTGCCACCGCCGAAGCTCCCGCTGCCCCGGACCTGCTGCCCGATGTCTCCACCATCGCCCCGCCCCACGACCCGAACCAGGCCCCGGCCACGCTGGCGCCGCTGCTGACCGAACTGGCCAGCCTCTGGCAGGACTACCGCTCGCGCGTGTGGCGCACGCCGCTGCTGCAGCGCATACGCACAGGCAGGCTGCAGACGGCGGACTACGTGCGCTGGATGAGCCACTGGGTTCCCCAGGTGCGCGAGGGCAGCCTGTGGATGCGCGAGGGCGCGGCCTCGCTGACCGGCGAGCACGCGGCGCTGGCTGCGCTGATCGACGTGCATGCGGGCGAGGAGCAGAACGACTTCCGCATCCTGCACGAGGACTACCTCAAGGCCGGCGGCACCGAGACCGACCTCACCCGCCTGCGCCGCAACCCCGGCGGCGAGGCGCTCAACGCCTACCTGCACAGCCTGGCCGCCACGCCCAATCCGGTCGGCCTGCTGGGCGCCATCTACACCATCGAAGGCACGGGCCAGCGCATCGTGCCCAGCCTGCTGCCGCTGCTGCGCGCCAGCCTGCCGCTGCCGCCCGATGCCTTCCGCTTCCTGGAATACCACGGCGCCAACGACGAACACCACCTGGAGCGCTGGCTCATGGCCGTGCAGATGGTGATGGCGCTGGACGGCACAGACGGCAGCGGGGGCACGGCGGCGCAGGCCATCGTGCGCACCGCGCGCCACACGGCGGCGCTGTACCTGATGCAGTTCGAGCATGTCCTGCCCGAGGAGCACTGATGCAACCACCAGACTTCATCGAACCGCCCCACGACGAGCGCGACCCCAGCCCCTGGCGCGCGCTGTACCTGGACCAGAGCACGCCGCTGCCCGACGACGTCAAGGCCGCCTGGCTGCGTGACTGCAGCAGCGGCTCGCGCCAGTACCTGCTGCCCTTCCTGCGGCCGCTGGCACGCACCAGCATCGTGCTCATCCAGATCCTCAAGGTGCTGCTGCCGCGCAACTGGGCGCACTCCAGGCTGCTGCACCGGTTGCTGGCCTTCAGCATGAACCGCTTCGTCTCGCCCGAGGCCAACTGGCTCATCCTGCGCCATTTCCACCTGGGCTCGCAGATCCTGGCCTTTGTCGCGGCCAACGCGCCCACGCCCGTGTCCACCACACCGCTGGAGCCGGACAGCATCGACGACATCAAGGACGACCTGTTCCTCAGGCACGACCTGAACCTGTTCAACTTCGTCATCCGCCTGAACAACGCGCTGCGCGCCGCAGGCCAGGAACTGCAGCCCGTGGCCGAGCCCGACTTCGCCATGCTGCGCAACCCGCCCCTGCGCCTTGAGGACATGCCGCGCGGGCGCCTGAACCTGCTGGACCTGCAAAGCGCCATCGAGGTCTACACGCCCGTCTACCAGCTGCTGCTGACCGACAACGACTTCTGGCGCGCCAGCAACTCGCTGCAGCTGGACGAGACCGTGGCCATCTATGCGGCCAAGATCCTCGCCTCGCCCGAGCACCTGGTCATGCTCAACAACAAGCACCCGCTGGTGCCCCTGTCCACCCTGCGTGCCGGCCACCGCCTGGTGCTGCACGGCCTGTCCACCGAAATGCTGCACTGCCTGCTAATGAAGGTTGCCAGCGGCGACATCCCGCTGCCCGCCCGCGAGCTGGCACGCATGCGCGAGGCGGCCCGCGCCCACGGCAGTGGCAGCAGTGGCAGCAGTGGCAGCAGTGGCAGCAGTGGCAGCAGTGACAGCAGCGGCAGCGCCAACAACGCCGACAGCACCGCAGCCGTCTGACCCAGGTCAAGAAACAGCGGCAGATGGCCGCCATCCCGCGCGAAACGCGTTACATCGCGTTGCATTCAACGGCATAGCCCGCTAGCCTGCACGGCTTCTCCCGGGGCGCGCCGCCCGGGCCCACTGCCGGTGCCCTGGGTGGCTGTCTGCCCGCCCAGGCTGCGGCGCATCCTAGCCTGCGTGCCCCATGCCATCGTCGTCCTCCACGCCTTCAGCGGTTCGCTGCAGCGAATGCATGCGTTCGTCCCATTGCCTGCTGGGCCAATTGCCCGCGCCCGCATTCCAGCAATGGCTGCCGCACATCCGCGAACGCGGCCTGGCCAAGGGCCAGAAGCTCCAGGCGCAGGGCAGCGTCGCCCATGAATTCCAGGTGATCAAGATCGGCTTCGTCCTGGCCATCCGCCGTGGCGGCGACGGCGTGCAGCGGCCCGTGGCGCTGTTCGGCAACGGCCACGCGCTGGGCAGCCCGGGTTGGCTGCAGCAGCCCTCGGCCATGCACTTCGAGGCACTGGGCCCGGGGCGCATCTGCTGCGTGGACATCGCCACCATCACGCGCCGCGGCCTGGTCGATGCCGCCTTCGTGCGCGCGCTGGCCGCCAGCTACACCCGCAACAACGCCCTGCTGGCGGAATGGGCCCACATCGTCCGCATCCCCGGCGTGCTGCGCCAGCTGGCCGCAACCCTGATGCAACTGGCAGCTCTGCAGTCAAGCCTGCTCGTGCGCCTGCCCAGCCAGGGCGCATTGGCCGCCCTGCTGGCCACCACGCGCGAAACCATCGCGCGCAGCCTTGTGCGCCTGGTGCAACTGGGCGCGCTGGAGCGGCCCGACCGATGGCACTGCGTGCTGCAGCCTGCGGTGTTGTCGAGGATCAGTGGGGGTGGGGTGAGGGATTTGGAGTACCAGAGCATGGGAGGCTGAACACCCATACCAGGCTTCTTTTGTAGCCAACTGGCTACAATCCAACCATGTACAGCGTCATCGAAACCGAGGCGTTTGCTGATTGGGTAGACAGCATTCGTGACATGCCAACTCGTATCCGCCTGCGTCGTCGCCTGGGCAAAGCCATGCGCGGAAACCTGGGAGACGTGAAATCCGTTGGCGAGGGCCTATGGGAGATGCGCGAGTTTTTCGGGCCAGGTTGGCGCATGTACTACATCCAACGCGATCATGTTCTGATCGTGATGCTTGGCGGCGGAGACAAGTCCAGCCAGGCGCAGGACATTGCTGCGGCCAGGGCGATGGCCAGGGAGATCAAGCTATGAGCAACATCAAGATGCGGCCATTCGACATGGCCAACTACCTCGGCACCGAAGAGGAAATCGTGGAGTACCTGCGCCAGGCGCTGGAAGACAACGATCCGGCCGAACTGGCTGCGGCGCTGGGCGACATAGCACGCGCGCGCGGCATGACTCAGCTCGCTCGCGACACCGGACTTTCTCGGGAAAGCCTCTACAAAAGCCTGTCTGGCGAACGGGCGCCCAGTTCCGAGACGCTGTTCAAGGTGATTCAGGCCATGGGCTTCAGGCTCACCATCGCTCCTGCCGCATCGCAGCAGCCAGCAGCCTGACACTCGGACCACCCGCTTACTGCACCAACACCGCCTCTGCAGGCCTTTGCAACAGAGGCGGAATCTGCTCTGCCGGCATGGCGCGGGCGAAGAGCCAGCCCTGGTAGGCGTCGCAGTCCAGGATGCGCAGCAGGCGCAGTTGCTCGACGGTTTCCACGCCTTCGGCGACCACCTGCAGGCCCAGGGTGCGGGCCAGCGCAATCACGGCCTTGACGATCTTGGCGTCGGCCGGGCTGTCGAGCATGGGGCCGATGAAGGTGCGGTCTATCTTCACGCGCGAGACGGGCAGATCGCGCAGGTGGGCCAGCGAGGAGTAGCCGGTGCCGAAGTCGTCCAGCACCACGCAGACGCCGGCCGCCAGCAGGCTGCCCAGCAGCTCGCGCGCCTGCAGCGGGTCAGTCATGGCGGCGGACTCGGTGACTTCCAGTTCCAGCAGGTGCGGCGGCACGCCATGCCGGGCCAGGCTGGCCATGAGGCGCTGCTGCAGGTCGGCCTGGCGCAGTTGCTGGGCCGAGAGGTTGACCGCCACGCGCAGCGGCATGCCTGCGCGCAGCCAGTCGCCGGCCTGGCGGCAGGCAGCATCGATCACCCACTCCCCCAGGGCCAGGATCAGGCCCGTGGATTCGGCCACGGGCACGAAGCGTTCGGGCGAGACCCAGCCCATCTGCTCGTCGTTCCAGCGCAGCAGGGCTTCCACGCCCTGGACCTGGCCGCCCAGCACCTGCACCTGGGGCTGGAAGTGCAGGCTCAGCAGACCCCGGTCCAGGGCACGCTTGAGGCGTTCGTGCAGCAGCACTTTCTCGGCCATGGCCTCTCCCATGGCGCTGGCATAGCGCGCATAGGAGGAGCGGCTGCGCTGCTTGGCGTCGTACATGGCCATGTCGGCATAGCGCATGAGGGTGGCCGCATCGCCCGCGTCCTGCGGATAGAAGGCTGCGCCCACGCTGGCACCGAAGTTCAGCGCGTAGTGGCCTATGGTGCAGGGCCGGCACAGCTCGTGCAGCAGCGCGTCGATGCGCTGGCGCAGATCGGGCTCGTTGCAGGGCTGCAGCAGGGCGGTGAACTCGTCACCGCCCATGCGCGCCAGCGTGGCCGAGCCGCCCAGCGCGACCTGCAGGCGGCGCGCCACCTCTTTGAGGACCTGGTCGCCCACGTCGTGGCCGTAACCGTCGTTGATGGCCTTGAAGTTGTCGAGGTCGAGCAGCAGCAGCGCAAAGGACGCGGGGCCGGCGCCCGATTCAGACTGCGCCCGCGCCTGCGAGATCGCCTGTTCCACCTGCAGCCCGAACTGCCAGCGGTTGAGCAGGCCCGTCAGCGTGTCGTGGGTGGCGTGGTAGTGCATGCAGGCTTCCATCTGGCGCAGCTGCGACAGGTCGCGCACAAAGGCCACGGCGACGCCGCTGCCGTGCGGCGAGTGGCCCAGGGCGATGTCCACCGACAGGCGCTTGCCGTCCTTGCGCAGCAGCCACAGGTCCCGTCCCTGGCCCATGGGCCGGCGCGCGGGCTGGGCGAAGTAAGACTGCAGTTGCGGCCCGTGGGCCGCCTGCGCCTCGGCCGGCAGCAGCATGTGCAGCGAGTGGCCCAGCAATTCGGCGGCGCCATAGCCGCTCATGGCCTGCATGGCGGGATTGGCCAGCAGGATGCGGCCGCTGCGGTCCACAAGCAAGATACCGTCGGGCGCGGCCTCCATGGCCACGCGCTTGAGGTCTTCGTCCAGCGCCTCGCCCGGTGCGGCGGGATCGCAGGCAACCATGCTCCAGCCCGCCGCCATCATGCGGACGCCCCGTTGCCGTGAAAGACCGATGCCGCAGCCTCCAGCGCCTGCGCCTGTCCGGCCAGCAGCTGTGCGTGCCCGATGGTGTTTCGCGCCAGGGCGGCATTGTGCTGGGTCATCTGTTCGAGTTGCTGCACGGCAGCCTGCACCTGCTGCACGCCACCGGCCTGGGCCTGGCTGGCGGCCTGCATGCCTTCGGCCAGCACCAGTTGCTCGCGCATATCGGCCTGCACGGCCAGCATGGCCTCGCCCACTTCGCGCGCCATGGCGCAGCTTTGCGCCACCTGCTGCTGCGATGCCTCGATCAACGCCTTGATCTGGCGCGCGGCGTGGGCGCTGCGCTGGGACAGGCCGCGCACCTCGTCGGCCACCACGGCAAAGCCCTTGCCGTGTTCTCCCGCGCGTGCCGCCTCCACGGCGGCGTTGAGCGCCAGCAGGTTGGTCTGGAAGGCGATACCGTCGATGAGCGAGCTGATCTGCCCCACCTGGTCGCTGGTCTGGGCCACGCCGCGCATGCCCTGATCCAGTTGCACGACCATGCGGCTGCTCTGCCCCGCCATGTCCACGCCGTGCCGCGCGCGGGCGGCGGCCTCGCCGGCCTGGGCGCTGCTGCGCTCGATGGCGCTGGCCAGGGCCTGCATGGCCTGGGCCGATTGCTCCAGGCTTGCGGCCGCGGCTTCGGTGCGGTCGCTCAGTTCGGTGCTGCCCTGCTGCACGGCCAGCGCGCAGCGGCGCACCTGGTCGCTCTTGCCCTGGATGTCGCCGACCAGGGAGACCAGGTTGAGCCCGGTCTGCCGCACGGCGCTGCCGATGGCACCGATCTCGTCCGTGCGCTGCAGGAACCGTGCATCGGTCTGCTGCCCGCTGGCCACGGCCTGTGCCTGGCCGCGCAGCGCCGCCAGGGGCATGAGCAGCCGGCGGCGCAGCCACTGCCCGGACGCCGCGCAGGCCAGGCTCCAGATCAGCCAGGCCGGCCAGACCTGGGCCAGCGGCACGGCCGATGCCTGCAGCGCGGGTGACCACAGTCCGGCCGACCCCAGCAGCCACAGGCCGGCCACCACGGCCTGCACGCGCCAGGCCAGTGGCCGAAAGCGCCACCACCGCTGCAGCGCGCCCACGGCGCCGCGCCCCACGGGAAAGCCCCGGTGCAGGCCAAGCGAGCGCACGCCGGCATTGATCTGTTCATAGAGCGCCGCATGCTGCTGCACCTCGCGCGGCTCGGGCCGGGTGCGCACGGACAGGTAGCCGACCACGGCGCCCGCATGGCGTATGGGACTGGCGTTGGCGCGCACCCAGTAGTGGTCGCCGTTCTTGCGCCGGTTCTTGACCAGGGCGCTCCAGGGCAGCCCGCGCTGGATGGTGGACCACATGTCGGCAAAGGCGGCGGCCGGCATGTCGGGATGGCGCACGATGCTGTGGGCCTTGCCGTAGAGCTCGGCGGCCTCGAAGCCGCTGACGCGGATGAAGGCATCGTTGGCATAGACGATGCGCCCCTTCAGGTCGGTGACGGAAAGAAGCGTCTCTCCTTCGCTCAGAGGGTACTCACGCTGGGTGACGTACACGTTTCGCCGCATGGATCAGGTCTCTCGGAGATGGGCGGGGCGTCGGCATGACACCCCCAGGCGGGGCCCACTCTAAGCAGTCCTGAGGCGATGCACATCAGGGATGGTGTGCTGCAGCGCACCTAAACGCAGTCAATGTGACGGGGGTCACATTGGCTGCGGCGCGCGCAGGATCAGGAACGCTTTTCCTGCAGCAGGGCCTTGACGTCGGCGCCCAGCACCTGCGGGCCGCCGCCGTATCGCTCATACACGCGCAGGCGGCCGGCCGTGTCATAGACATAGCTGCCGGCCGAATGGTCCAGCGTGTAGGTGCCTTCAGTCTTGCCGGGCACTTTCTTGTAGAAGAGCTTGAAGTCCTTGGCCACGGCCGCCGTCTCGTCCGGCGTGCCGTGCAGGCCGACGAAGCCGGGGTCGAAATTGCCCAGGTAGGCCTTGAGCACCTCGGGCGTGTCGCGCTCGGGGTCCAGGGTGACGAAGACGCCCTGCAGCCTGTCGCCATCGGCGCCCAGTTGCTGCTTGACCTCGACCAGCTCCTGCAGGGTGGTGGGGCAGACATCGGGGCATTGCGTGTAGCCGAAGAAGACCACGACGACCTTGCCCGCAAAGTCCTTGATGCTGCGCTGCTTGCCGTCCACATCGCGCAGGGAAATGTCCTTGGCGTACTCGGCGCCCGTGACATCGACACCCTGGAAACTGGTCTTTGCCTCGCGCGAGCATCCGCTCAGCGCCAGGGCGCCCCATGCCATGGCGGTCAAGCCCAGAACGCGCAGCGCTGTCCGTTTGTTCATGCTTCCTCAACAAGGTAGTTGCCGCAGGCTGCGTGGCCGCAAAGGCTGCGCGCCGGCCCGGGCTGGAAAGGGAAAAGGCGAAAGCGTCCGCTGAAGGCGCTTTCGCACAGCCGCAAACCATAACCCATAACCGCAAGACCCCGGCGCCGCGGGGCCTGCCTGCCGGCCTACCGGGGCCTACCGGGGCCTGCCAGGACCTACCAAGACCTACTGGCCAGCCTTACTCGCCGTCGCCCGGACGCCCTGCCGTGTCCCAGGAAGCCGATGCACGCAGCAGCCGGTCCAGGTCGCGCTTGGCCTTGCCGGCATCGGCCATGCCCAGGCCTGCGGGCATGCGCATCATCCAGTGGCCCTGCGGGTCCACCACGTACAGGTGGTCCTGCAGCGCATGGCCGGGCGCGGGCTGCAGCCAGCCGCGCAGCACGGCCTCAGGCACGCGCAGCACCGTGGCCTGGGCCAGCGCGGGGCGCAGGTGCGCGGGCACGGGTGCGTCGTCGGAGATGAGCCAGACCCGGTCCAGCCGGTCCTTTTCGCGGCCCAGTGTCTCGCGCAGCTGGCGCTGCAGATAGAGATGGCTTTCGCAGGCGCTGCCGCAGGCACCGCCCGCCACGCTGAGAAGCAGCCACTGGCCCTTGAGCGACTGCAGCGGCAGCGGCGCGCCGTCCAGCGTGGTGGCCATGGCCGAAGGCAGGGCCGGCTGGGCCGCGATCAGCTCGCCAAAGCTGCGCTGCTGGCCAGGCCGCAGCACGTAGTAGGTGAAATAGGAGGCCACCACGGGCGCGGCGCAGACCGCGAACACGGCCAGCATCTTCCAGCGGCCGCTGCGCGTGCGTTGCGCGCCGGCAGGGCCCGGCTGCAAGGGTGGCAGGCCATGGACGGTCATCTCCAGGGGAGTCTCAGGAGCGGGCATGGCGCGGGCGGACAAAGCGTCGGACGATTTGGAACCAGACATACAAAAGCGTGATCAGGGCCGCAAGTCCAAACCATTGGAACGCATAGCCATGGTGTTTCTCGACACCGGCCGTCACAACGGGCCAGTCGCGCCGCAGGCCTTCGCTGGCTTCGCCGGTCTGCAGCAGGCTCCATTCGCGCAGCGGCAGCCCGGAGGCCACGGCCCATTCGGCAATGTCCACATTCTGTCGGATGCGCGACTTTTGCCCATCAGGGTCTGCCCCTGCACGGCCGAATTCGTAGAGCCGGGACGGCGCGGCCTCCATGCGCCCCTCAACGGTCACCAGGCCTTCGGGCGTCTGCACCTCGGGCAAGGCCGTGCGGTCCAGGAAGTTGCGCGGCACCCAGCCGCGCTGCACGGCAATCACCACATCCTCATGCGGCGCGGCCAGCCGCAGCGGCGTGAGCACAAAGAAGCCCGGCTGGCCCTGCATCTGGCGGTTGTCCAGGTACAGCGATTGCCCGGCAATCCAGTGGCCCTGCAGTCGCACGGGCCGGTGCAGCCAGGGCGCCGCCTCGGTGTTCAGGGCAGCACCGGGCTGCATGGGCGCCAGTTGCGCGTTGTCCAACGGCGGCAGGCCCTGCTGGCGCTGCACGGCATCGAACAATTGCTGCTTGTAGGCCGCGCGCTGCAGTTGCCAGCGGCCCAGGGACAGTGTGATGGCCACGCCGATCAGCGCGGCCAAGGTGATCAGTACAAACCGCCAGCGGTCTGGCATTCTGGAAACACGCACCGGATAATCCACCCATGAAATTCGTCATCGTTCTCGCCCTGCTGGCCATTGTCGCCAGTCTGGGCAGCGCCTTGTTCTTCATGATGCGCCGCAATCCCGAAGACCAGGAGGGTGCGGGCGACGACAGGCGCCGCAGCCGCGCCATGTTCCGCGCACTGGCGCTGCGCGTGGGCCTGTCCATCACGCTGTTCCTGTGCGTGCTGCTGGCGGCCAAGCTGGGCTACATCCATCCCACCGGCTGGACCGCCGGGCAATAGACAAGCCCCCTGCCTCCGCAAACAAAAAGAAGCGCCTTGGCGCTTCTTTTTGCATGGGGCGGGCAGGCACTCACATCCAGTACACGAGGACGTAGAGGAACAGCCAGACCACGTCCACGAAGTGCCAGTACCAGGCCGCGCCCTCGAAGCCGAAATGCCGCTCGGACGTGAAGTGCCCCGCGTGCAGGCGCATGGTGATGAAGAACAGCATCAGCATGCCCACGAAGACGTGGAAGCCGTGGAATCCCGTGAGAAGGAAGAAGGTCGAGCCGAACACGCCCGAGGACAGCTTGAGGTTCAGCTCGGTGTACAGGTGGTAGTACTCGTAGCCCTGCACGCACAGGAAGACGAACCCCAGGACCACCGTCATCCACATGAAGGCGATGGTGCGGGCGCGGTGGCCGGCCTGCAGCGCATGGTGGGCGATGGTCAGCGTCACGCCCGAGGTCAGCAGCAGCGCCGTGTTGATGGTGGGCAGCCAGAACGGGCCCACGGTCTGGAAGGGCTCGACGCTGTTGGCCGGCGAGGCCGTGGCGCCGGCCGCCATGCTGGGCCAGACAGCCTTGAAGTCGGGCCACAGCAAGGCGTTGTCCAGGCTGCCCAGCGCGGGCACCGAATGCGAGCGCGCCCACCACAGGGCGGTGAAGAAGGCGCCGAAGAACATCACCTCGGAGAAGATGAACCAGCTCATGCTCCAGCGGAAGGACAGGTCGATCTTGCGCCCGTACTTGCCCGACTCGCTTTCATGCGCGGCTTCCCGGAACCAGAAAAAGAGCACGGCCAGCCACCAGACCAGGCCAAGGCCCAGGCTGTACATGCCCCATTCATGCCCATTGATCCAGTTGCCCGCGCCCAGGATCACGAAGAACAGCCCCGCCGCCGCCATGACGGGGTGGCTGGACTCGGCCGGCACGTAGTAGTAAGGCGTTTTGCCGTGGGTGGTTGCACTCATTGCTCAGCTCCTGAAATTCTTGGTTCTCGGTTTCCCGTCTATCACTCTCTGTCCCCGATGGCCGCGCCGCTCAGACCACGAGCTTGACCAGCGCGATCAATCCCAGCACCAGCACAAAGATGGCCGCCAGCCCCACCGCAATCACATGCAGCGGCGTGATGCGCTCCCCGTCCTGCTGGTACTCGCTTCCCCTGCGCACGCCGAAGAGCGACCAGGCCACGGCGCGCACCGTGCGCCACACGCTGGGCGGGCGGCGTGGCTCCCCTGGCTGCGGCGCATTCATGAGGCGGGCTCCTGCTTCGGCCCTGCCGCCACCGGCGCCTCGCCCGTGGGTGCGGCCGGCGTCCTGCCGCCCACCTCGAAGAAGGTATAGGACAGCGTGATCGTGGTCACATCCTTGGAGATGCGCGGATCGATCACGAAAGCCACCGGCCATTCGCGCTTTTCCCCGGGCTCCAGCGTGTACTGCGAAAAGCAAAAGCACTCCAGCTTGTTGAAATGCGCGGCCGCCTGGCGTGGCGCATAGCTCGGTATCGCCTGGGCCGCCATGCGGCGGTTCTGCACATTCTGGAATTCGTACATGACCGTGGCCAGCTCGCCCGGATGGACCTGGATGGAGCGCTGCGCCGGCTTGAAGTCCCAGGGCCCGCGCGCATTGGCGTCGAACTCCACGGTGATGGTGCGGCTCTTGTCCACCTGCGAGTTGGCGGGCAGCTTCACATCGCGCCCGGCCGTGCCGTTGCCCGGCACCTGGCGCTCGGACAGCGACAGGATGTTGATGCCCGTGAGCTCGCAGATGTGCTTGTAGATGGGAATCAGCACGTAGCCGAAGGCAAACATGCCCAGCGCCACCACGGCCAGCTTGCCCACCATCTTCGCGTTTTCACTGCGCACGCTCACGGACGTCCCTCCTGTTGCCGGCCCTCAATGGAGCACGGTGATCTTGATCACGAAGCCGGCCAGAAAGACCAGCGCCACCGATACCAGGATCAGCGCCAGCCGCAGGTTGGCTTTTCGTTGCTGTGCGTCCATGTGCATCTCCCTTGGGGCTTGCATCAACCGATGATGCGGGTGGCGGTGGCATCGAGCTTGGGCGGCGTCTCGAAGGTATGGAACGGCGCCGGCGAAGGCACTTCCCACTCCAGGCCTTCGGCGGCCTCCCAGGGCTTTTGCGGCGCCTTCTCGCCCTTGCCGCGCATGGCGGGCACGACGACGAAGAGGAAGAAATACACCTGCATCAGGCCAAAGCCCAGCGCGCCCAGCGAGGCCACCATGTTGAAGTCGGCGAACTGCATGGGGTAGTCGGCATAGCGGCGCGGCATGCCGGCCAGGCCCAGGAAGTGCATGGGGAAGAAGGTGACGTTGAAGAAGATCAGCGAGCCCCAGAAGTGGATCTGGCCGCGCGTCTCCGAATACATCACGCCGGTCCACTTGGGGGCCCAGTAGTAGTAGGCCGCGAACATGGAGAACAGCGATCCGGCCACCAGCACGTAGTGGAAGTGGGCCACCACGTAGTAGGTGTCCTGCAGCTGGATGTCGATGGGCGCCATCGACAGGATCAGGCCCGTGAAGCCGCCCATGGTGAACACGAAGATGAAGCCCACCGAGAACAGCATGGGCGTCTCGAAGGTCATGGAGCCGCGCCACATGGTGGCCACCCAGTTGAAGATCTTCACGGCCGTGGGCACCGAGATCAGCATGGTGGCGTACATGAAGAACAGCTGGCCCGTGACGGGCATGCCGGTCGTGAACATGTGGTGCGCCCACACGATGAAGGACAGGATGGCGATGGACGAGGTCGCATACACCATGGACGCATAGCCGAACAGCTTCTTGCGGCTGAAGGCCGGCACGATCTGGCTGATGATGCCGAAGGCCGGCAAGATCATGATGTAGACCTCGGGGTGGCCGAAGAACCAGAAGATGTGCTGGTACATCACCGGGTCGCCGCCGCCTGCGGGGTTGAAGAAGCTGGTGCCGAAATGGCGGTCCGTCAGCGTCATGGTGATGGCGCCGGCCAGCACGGGCATGACGGCGATCAGCAGGTAGGCCGTGATCAGCCAGGTCCAGGCGAACATGGGCATCTTCATCAGCGTCATGCCGGGCGCGCGCATGTTGAGCACGGTGACGATAATGTTGATGGCGCCCATGATGGAGCTGGCGCCCATGATGTGCATGGCCAGGATGGAGGTGTCCATGGACGGGCCCATCTGCAGCGTCAGCGGCGCATACAGCGTCCAGCCTGCGGCCGGGGCGCCGCCGGGCATGAAGAACGAGCCCACCAGCATCAGGCCGGCCGGGATCAGCAGCCAGAAGCTGAAGTTGTTCATGCGCGCGAAGGCCATGTCGGAGGCACCGATCTGCAGCGGCAGCATCCAGTTCGCAAAGCCCACGAAGGCCGGCATGATGGCGCCGAACACCATGATCAGGCCGTGCATGGTGGTCAGCTGGTTGAACAGCTCGGGGTTGACGATCTGCAGCCCGGGCTGGAACAGCTCGGCGCGGATCAGCAGCGCCAGCACCCCGCCCACCATCAGCATGGTGAACGAGAACAGCAGGTACAGCGTGCCGATGTCCTTGTGGTTGGTGGCGAACATCCAGCGGCGCCAGCCCGTGGGCGTGGCGTGGTGGTGATGGTCGTCATGCCCGTGTCCATGCTCGTGCTCATGCGCATGTTCGTGGCCCTCGCCCGCAGGGCTGTGGATGGGGGGAAGTACGGCGCTCATGCTGTTATCTCCAATCGCTCATCTGTCTTGCGGGCTCACTGGCCGGGGAACTTGCCGGTGCGGGCGGCCACGAACTCGGCCGGCTGCACCAGCTGGCCGGTCTTGTTGGACCAGTGGTTCTTGGCAAAGGTGACCACGGCGGCCAGCTCGGTATCGCTCAGCTGTTTCCAGGCGGGCATGGCGCCGTTGGCACGGCCTTCCAGCACCACATGCATCATCTCGGCCGTGGGACCCAGGACGATGGGACTGCCGTCCAGCGGCTTGATGGGACCGGCGCCCTTGCCGTTGGCCTGGTGGCAGGCCGCGCAGTTGGCGGCATAGACCTTCTCGCCGCGTGCCATCAGGTCGGGCAGGCTCCAGACCTTGCTGGGGTCGTCCTTCTTGGCGGCTGCGATCTTCTTTTGCTCGTCCACCCAGGCCTTGTAGCCGTCGCTCGACAGCACCTTCACGTGGATGGGCATGTAGGCATGCTCCTTGCCGCACAGCTCGGCACACTGGCCGTAGTAGTCGCCGGTCTTTTCGGCACGGAACCAGGTGTCGCGCACAAAGCCCGGGATCGCATCCTGCTTGATGCCGAAGGAAGGCACCATGAAGGAGTGGATCACGTCATTGGCCGTGGTGATGATGCGCACCTTGCGGTCCACGGGCACGACCAGCGGGTTGTCCACCTTGAGCAGGTAGTCGTTGGGTGCCTTGGAGACATCGCCGCTGTCGGACAGCGCGCGGTGGCTGCTGTCCAGCGTGGAGATGAAGCTCAGGCCCTCGCCCTCGCCGTTGATGTAGTCGTAGCCCCATTTCCACTGGTAGCCCGTGGCCTTGATGGTGACATCGGCGTTGGTGGTGTCCTTCTGCGCCACCAGCACCTTGGTGGCCGGCAGCGCCATGAGCACGACGATGATGAAAGGCACGATGGTCCAGACCACCTCGACCGTGGCCGATTCGTGGAAGTTCGCCGCCTTGGCACCGCGCGATTTGCGGTGCTTCCAGATCGAATAGAACATCACGGCGAACACGCCGATGAAGATCACCGTGCAGATGATCAGCATCATCCAGTGCAGGTAATGCTGCTCATGCGCGATGCGCGTGACCGCCGGATGAAGGTTGAGCTGATTGACGGCCGGGCCGCCTGGCAGATCTGTCGTCGCATGCGCAAGGGAGCCTCCCCCTGCCACACTCATCAAGCCCCAGAGAACCAGCTTGGTGGAAATGCTTTTCATAGTTTTCACTTACATCTAAGCCTCGGGTTATCCACTCGCTCCGCTGCGCCGGCGTGGGGGCCGCGCAGCCAGACCGTTCAACGCCTGCCCAAAGGGCAACTCCCGGCCTCAACTGTCCGAGCATGCATGAAAGCGCCGCAGATGTGCCTGCGCGCAATCACCAATAGCGTGCCAGCCGGCATCAACGGCAGCTCGGACGTGGGACCAGGATTCGGGCGTACAGCCATCCCCGCCTGCGCCTGCAGGCGCATGAATTCGGAGGACAGCAGCAAGGTGGACGGAAGAATGCGCGCACGCCGGCCATTCAGGGCATGTGTGCCATGGGGGCCGGGAGCGGATTGGAAAAGGGGGCGCATGCGGCCCGGCATGCGGCACAGAAGAGGGGACAGCAGGGACAGAAAGACCAGTGCCCGCTCCCAGAGGAACAGGCACTGCTGCAGCCGGTGATGATCAAACTCGTGGGCGGGCCGCTCCTGGATGGGTCGGCCCGTTCTCGTTCCCGTGGCAAAACGAAACACCAAATCGTCTCCCCTTTCGGCCTGCGGACCGCTGGTCTTTTCCCGGCCCGGGAAAGCGAGCCCAGGGAAAAGCTGTTGTCTCTGTCAGCTCGGGAAAAGTGTAGACGTTTTTGTTTTCGATCAATGACCGGAAAGCGACATTGGGGCTATCGCAAACCCGTGTTGCGCGGCTGGCGCAGCATGCTGCGCATGTCCTCCAGCGATACGGCGCTGCTGGACTCCAGGCGCACGCGCGGCTGCGGCTTGTAGGCGTGGCCGTAGACGATCTCGAAGGTCAGCGCCAGCTGCCCGTCGGGGCCGGCCAGGCGCTCGCGCAAGGCATCGTGCAGGCGCTGCTGCCAGCGGCGGCCGCGCAGCGCGGCAAAGCGCTGCGGATGGAAGTTGCGGCCCAGCTCGCGCAGCTCCTGCAGCAGCCGCTCGGGCGTGGCAAAGGTCAGCGTGATGTGCTCCATGTCCATCACCGGCTCGCTGAAGCCTGCGTGCACCAGCATGTCGCCCCAGTCATGCATGTCGGTGAAGGCCTGGCCGGCGGGCGGCCAGCCCAGCTGGGCGTAGATGGCGTGCAGCTCGCGCAGCGTATCGGGCCCCAGGCAGGAGAACATCACATAGCCGTCCACGGACAGCGCCTGGTGCCAGCGCGTGATCAGCGCCTGCGGGTCGGCCTGCTGGTGCAGGGCCATGTTGGCCCACAGCATGTCCACGCCGGCAGGCTCGGGCTCGCCGAAGCGCGTGGCGCCCCCGGTCCAGCGCGCGGGCTGCCACCAGCGCGCGCCCAGCTGCTCACGGGCGGCGGCCTCATGCAGCGGCGAGGCTTCATAGACCAGGCATTCGGACTGCGCATAGCGCTGGCGCAGCAGCGCATGGGCCTGCAGGCCGCCGCGCACGGGCTGCCAGTGGCACCAGCGCTGGGGCGGCTTGACGATCCAGTCCAGCCGCTCCTGCATGCGGCGCGCCACCTCCTCATGCAGCCACGGCGAGGCCGCAGGCGCGGCCTGCTGCCAGCGCAATGCGGCGGCCGGATCGATGGTGGGGGGCAATTCGTGGGACATGGCTGGGGCGGGGAATCCGGGCTCCTCGAAAGACAGGCGCCCGGCCCCGGAGCAAAGGGGTGGCGGACGCGGCGCGAGTATATTGACTCCATGCCCAACCTGCCTGCGTCATGGCTTTCGCACTGGCATGCCGGCCTGCCCAGCCAGTGCGCCGTCTGCCGCCGCTGGCCGGCGCAGCGCCTGTGCCAGGACTGCCGCTTGCGTTGGGCCAGGCCGCTGGCGCGCTGCGGGCTTTGTGCCATGCCGCTGCCAGCGGGGCACGGCGCCAGCGGCGGCCAGCAGGTCTGCGGCGCCTGCCTGGTCAAGCCCCCGCCACTGACGCACTGCCTTGCCGCGCTGGACTACGCCTATCCCTGGCACACGGTGATCGGCGACTTCAAATTCCGGGGAGACACCGGCCTGGCACGCAGCCTGGCCGCCCTGCTGCTGGAGCAGCACGGGGCCCGCGAGCAGCTGGAGCAATGCGATCTGCTGCTGCCCATGCCCCTGTCTGCCCAGCGCCTGCGCGAACGCGGCTTTCACCAGGCCCTGGTGCTGGCCCGTGCGCTGTCAGGCCCATCCACCCGCGGCAAGCTGCGGCACCAGGCCGTGCAGCGCGCCCACACGGCACAGGCCCAGCACGACCTGCCGCGCGCCCTGCGCCTGCGCCAGCTGCGCGGGGTCTTTGCGGTGCCGCCGGCGCAACTGCCCCATGTGCGCGGCCGCAAGGTCCTGCTGATCGACGATGTGATGACCACGGGCGCCAGCCTGCATGCGCTGGCCACCTGCCTGCGCCGCGCAGGCGCGGCCGAGGTCAGCGCCCTGGTGCTGGCGCGCACGCCCTGATCGTGGGGGTTCGGGGCCCGGGGGCATAGGCCGCCGCGAGACAATACGGGCCATGTTCCATATCGTTCTCGTCGCGCCGGAGATCCCGCCCAATACCGGCAATGTGATCCGTCTGGCCGCCAACACCGGCTGCAGCCTGCACCTGATCGAACCGCTGGGCTTTTCCATGGAAGACCGCCTGATGCGCCGCGCCGGCCTCGACTACCACGAGTACGCGCCCGTGCGCCGCCATGCCGACTGGCAGGCCTTCCTGCAGGACTGCCAGCCGGACCGCCAGCGCATGTTCGCCATGACCACGCACAGCAGCAGTCCCGCCCACGCCATCGGTTTCCAGCCTGGCGACTGGCTGGTGTTCGGCTCCGAAAGCAAGGGCCTGCCCGCCGAGGTGCGCGAGCAGTTCCCGCCTCAGCAGCGCCTGCGCCTGCCCATGCTGCCGCAGCAGCGCAGCCTGAACCTGTCCAATGCCGTGGCCGTGACCGTGTTCGAAGCCTGGCGCCAGCAGCACTTCGTGGGCGCTGCCCTGGCCGAGGGAGCAGCCGGCGCGGCCTGAGCGATCGGCCGGACCGGGCGGAAAGTTCCCGGCCGATTGTTTCAACAGCTGAAAAAGCGCATTGCCAATCCAAGGGTTTTTCCCGATTCCAAGCCGTCCTACATTTGAGTCATGGGCTCTACGTTACCAAGCGATTTCCGCAAAGAACGCCCTGTCCCAGAAACAAAACAAAGGACTTGAATCATGAAGAACACCCGCCGTTTTGCCGTCCTGGCCGCCCTCTCCATCTCCGCCATCGCCGCCCAGGCTGCCGGCTTCGACTATGCCGACAACAGCAGCTACCCGCCCGAAGTGAAGACCCAAAGCACGCTGACACGCGCCCAGGTCATGGCCGACCTCAAGGCCGCCCAGGCCAATGGCACCATGCCCTCCGTCGCCGAAGGCTACCTGCCCATCCAGAACACTGCCACCGCCACAGTGAGCCGCGATGAAGTGCGCCGCGAAGCCGCCGCCGCCGAGCGTTCGGGCCAGCTGAACTTCGGCGCCTGAGCCTCAGCCCCCCCGCAACCGCTGCCACCACGCAGCCAGCCCGCAGGTGCCCCCTGCGGGCTTTTTTCATCGCCGGGCCGCCCCAAGATGAAAATCGCCCCTTCGGGGGCAGCGGACCTTGCGTAGCAAGGGTAGCGTGGGGTCAGTTTTCATTCAGGCCTTGGCGCCGTAGTTGCGGGCCACGGACTCGGCCACGCAGGCGGGCTTGTCGGCGCCTTCGCGCTCCACGGTCACCAGCCAGGTCATCTGCAGCCCACCGGGCTCGATGGGCTCGGCGGCCTGCAGCGTCAGGCGCGCACGCAGGCGGCTGCCCACGGGCACGGGAGAGGTGAAGCGCACGCGGTTGAGGCCGTAGTTCACGCCCATTTGCGCGCCTTCGATGTGAAAGCAGTTCTGGAAAAACTGGGGGATCAGCGACAGCGTCAGAAAGCCGTGCGCAATCGGCGCGCCGAAGGGGCCCTTGGACGCGCGCTCGGGGTCCACATGGATCCATTGCTGGTCGCCCGTGGCATCGGCGAACAGCTGCACCTGCTGCTGGGTGATGGTGATCCAGTCGCTGACGGCGACTTCCTGCCCCACGCAGGCACGCACTTCGGAATAGGAATGGAAGGTTTTCATGCCCCAAATGGTAGGGGCCGGTGCCGCGCGCTCCATGTCGGGCGCGCGACAGGCTAGGGTTAGTCCAGGGTGGATGTCACCTGGACGCGCGCTGAACAAAGAACAGGCCTGTGCCCACGGCCATCAGCAGTGCGCCGAAAACCCGGTTCTGGCTGCGCACCGCACGTGCACTGCGCATGAAGCCGCGCAGCGCACTGGCGCTGGCCGCATAGCCGTGCATGACCATGGTGTCCACGGCCAGCATGGTGGCGGCCAGGATCAGCAACTGCAGCCACAGCGGGCGGCTGGTGGTCATGAACTGGGGCAGCACGGCCACCATGAAGATGATGCCCTTGGGATTGGTGGCGTTGGTCAGGAAGCCCGTGAGCACGCGGCGGCGCACGCTGAGCTCGGGCATGGATTCCTGGGTTGCCAGGGGTGCGGCACCCGAGCGCCATTGGCTGATGCCCAGGTAGATCAGATAGCAGGCGCCGACGATCTTGACGGCGTTGAACGCCCATTCGGAGGCCAGCAGCAGCGAGCCCACGCCCGCACCGGCGATCAGCAAGATGGTCAGCAGCCCCAGCTGCAGCCCGAAGATGGTGGCGCTGCTCTTGCGCACGCCATACGACAGGCCATGGCTCATGGACAGCACGGCGCCCGAGCCCGGGGAGACCGCAATGATCCAGCAGGCCACAAAGTAGGCGATCCAAGTATGCCAATCCATGCCAAACACCTTAAAAATACGGAGCAGGCCGGCATCTTAAAACCGTGCAGCCGATGTGGCGCACTGCCGCAGCAAAGCCGGATGGGGCGGTGAAGCATTCGGTGGCATTTTTCATCGCCGGGCCGCCCCAAGATGAAAACGGCCCCCTCGGGGGGCGCCCGGCCAGGGGCAGCGGACCTTGCGCAGCAAGGGGAGCGTGGGGGCATTTTTAACCCTGTCAGGAAGCTGACCCGGCTGTGAGAGTGACACAATCAATTGCCCCAGGGTAAACACCAACTCCAAGATCCCGAGCTCCCATGGAACACAGCGCCCCCATCTGGCTGACCTACGGCTTTCTCTATCTCACCGCCGCCGTGCTGGCCGTGCCCATTGCGCGTGCCCTGGGCCTGGGCGCCATCATTGGCTACCTGGGTGCCGGGATTGCCATGGGCCCCTGGGGACTGTCGCTTGTCAGCAATGTGGATGACATTCTTCATTTCGCCGAGTTCGGCGTGGTGCTGATGCTCTTCGTGATCGGGCTGGAGCTGCAGCCCAGCCGCCTGTGGGAGCTGCGCCGGCCCATCCTGGGATGGGGGCTGGCGCAGATGCTGGCCTGCACGGGCGTGCTGTTCCTGGCGGCCTGGGCCTTCGGCTTTTCCTGGCGCGTGAGCCTGATCGCGGGCATGGGCCTGGCCCTGTCGTCCACGGCCATCTGCCTGCAGGTCATGGCCGAGCGCAACCTCATGCGCACGCCCAGCGGCCAGGCCAGCTTCTCCATCCTGCTGTTCCAGGACGTGGCCGCCATTCCCATCCTGGCGCTGATCCCCATCCTGGGCGCGGTCAAGGCCGCCAATGCCACGCACACCGACAGCCACCTGTGGCTGCAGGTGCTCAAGACCGTGGGCACCATCGCCGCCGTGGTGGTGGGCGGCCGCCTGCTGCTGCGCCCCCTGCTGCGCTGGATCGCGCGCAGCCGCACGCCCGAGATCTTCACGGCCACCTCGCTGCTGCTGGTGGTGGGCATTGCCATGCTGATGGTGCAGGTGGGCCTGTCCATGGCGCTGGGCGCCTTCCTGGCCGGCGTGCTGCTGGCCGACAGTGAGTACCGCAGCGAGCTGGAGACCAACATCGAGCCCTTCAAGGGCCTGCTGCTGGGCCTGTTCTTCATGGCCGTGGGCATGAGCATCGACTTCGGCGTGCTGCTGCGCGCGCCCTGGGCCATGGCGGCCATGGTGCTGGGCTTTCTGGCGCTCAAGGGCGCCGTGCTCTACACCCTGGCCCGCGTGCTGAAGCTGCCCTGGCGCGAGCGCCCGGTGTTCGCCCTGCTGCTGGCCCAGGGCGGGGAGTTCGCCTTCGTGGTGTTCCAGACGGCGGCGCAGTACAAGGTGTTCCACCACAGCATCTCGTCCATGCTGGTGGCCGCCGTGGCCCTGTCCATGCTGATCGGCCCGCTGGTGCTGGTGCTGATGGACAAGCTGCTGCTCAAGCGCTTTGCCGACATGAAGGATTGCCAGGTCGACGGCGCGGGCCAGTCTGCCAGGCCCCATGAAATATCGGAGCCGCAGGACGCGCAAATCATCATTGCGGGCTTTGGCCGCTACGGCCAGATCGTGGCACGCGTGCTGCTGACCCAGGGCGTGCCGGCCACCATCCTCGACCACAGCGTGGAGATGCTGGAAGTGGCCCACACCTTTGGCTACCGCGTGTTCTTCGGCGATGCCACGCGCATGGACCTGCTGCGCATTGCCGGCGCGGACAAGGCGCGGGTGCTGGTCATTGCCGTGGACTCTTCCGAGCAATCGCTGAAGATCGCTGCCCGCGTGCGCAAGCGCTTTCCGCACCTGGAGATCGTGGCCCGCGCGCGCGACATGGCCCACTGGTACCAGTTGCGCGACCTGGGCGTGCACCATGTCGAGCGCGAAGTCTTCGAGTCCAGCCTGGTCTCGGCCCGCACCGTGCTGGAACTCGCCGGCCACAGCCCTGCCGAGGCCCAGCGCACCACCACGCGCTTTCGGGAGCACAACCTGGAGCTGATCGAGCGCATGTACCCCCACCACAAGGACCAGGCCCAGCTCATTGCCGTGGCCAAGCAGGGCCGCCAGCAACTGGTCGAGCAGATGGCCAAGGAGCGGCAGGAGGCCCAGGCGCAGCAGGAGAAGGACCAGGCGCCGCAGGAAGCCCCGCCGCCGCCCGGCCCCTGAAAACCGGGCCTCAGGCCGCGCCCAGCGCCCGCACCATGTGGTCCACGAACTGCGCCAGCTTGGGCAGCTGGCGGCGGTCCGGCAGATAGACCAGGTGCACCGGGCGCGGCAGTGGCACGCAGTCCTGCAGCACGGGCACCAGCCAGCCCGCGGCCATGTCGGCGGCCAGCAGCACCTCGGGCTGCAGGATCAGGCCCAGGCCGCGCAGCGCCGCATGGCGCAATCCGTCGCCGCTGTTGCAGCGCAGGCGGGCGTCTTCGGGCCACTGCACCGAACCCGAGCCGTCGCCGCGCAGAATCCATTCCGAGCGGCGCTGCCAGACCGCGTAGCTCAGGCAGTCATGGCGCGCCAGATCGTCCACGCCACGCGGATGCCCGCGCCGCCGCAGATACGAGGGCGCCGCCGCGATCACCATGCGATAGGGCTGCAGCGGCCGCGCCACCAGGCCTTCGCCGCCCACGGGGCCGATGCGCACGGCCACGTCGATGTTCTCGCCCACCAGGTCGGCCATGCTGTCGCTCAGTTGCAGGTCCACGCGCACCAGCGGATTGGCCAGCTGGTAGTCGGCCACCAGCGGCGCGATCACATGGTTGCCCAGCGTGGTCGGCGCGCTGATGCGCAGCAGGCCCTGCGGGGCACTGCGGCTGCGCTCCACGGCAGACTCGGCCCAGCGCAACTGCTCGAAGACCTGGCGGCTGTCCTCGTAGAAGCTGCGCCCCACCTCGGTCAGGCTGTGGCGCCGCGTGGTGCGCTGCAGCAAGCGCGCGCCCAGGTGGGCTTCCAGTTGCTGCACATGCTTGCCCACCATCACGGCCGAGATGTCCAGGCGCCGCGCGGCCTGGGCAAAGCTGCCGTCCTCGACCACGGCCATGAAGACCTCCATATTGCGCAGCTTGTCCATGGATTGCTAACCAATGCTTAGTAGTACGAAAAGATTTCGCTACTTTATGGCATAGAAAATTTGCAAAACACTGGAGGCCTGTTCACTCCTTCCGAAAGAAAACCGCATGAAGATCCTGCTCATCGGTGCCACCGGCACCATCGGCCGCGCTGTCCACGCCCTGCTGGCCCCGCGCCATGAGATCGTCACCGTGGGCCGCAACAGCGGCGACCTACGCGCCGACTTCACGCAGCCCGAGACGCTGCAGAAAATGTTCGAAGCCGCCGGCCAGGTGGACGCCATCGTCAGCACGGCCGGCAAACTGCACTTCGGCCCGCTGTCCGAGATGACGGCCGAGCAGTTCAACTCCGGCCTGCAGGACAAGCTGCTGGGCCAGGTGCGGCTCGCCCTGCTGGGACAGCGCTGGCTGCGCGACGGCGGCTCCATCACGCTGACCAGCGGCGTCGCCGCCACCGAGCCCATCCGCCACGGCGCCAATGCATCGACGGTGAATGCCGCCCTCCACGGCTTCGTCACCGGCGCCGCGGTCGAACTGCAGCGCGGCCTGCGCATCAATGCCGTGAGCCCCACCCTGCTGACAGAATCGGCCCAGGCCTATGGATCTGTTTTCCCCGGCTTCGAGACCGTGCCCGCCGCGCGCGTGGCCCTGGCCTACCAGCGCAGCGTGGAAGGCGCCCAGACCGGCAGGGTCTTCGAGGTGCTCTGATCCCTGTCTTGCGGCGGGCCCTCGGCAAAGTCCTTGCGTGCCCGCCCAAAAGGGCTGCGTGCTACGCTGCGCGCCACCATGTTCAACCCCACCCAAGCCGATGTGCGGCGCTTTTTCTGCGGCGTGCGCACCAAGATGCTGAACGGCGCGCCGATGGAGGCCATAGAGACGCTGGCCAGCCTCTGGATTGCCGAGCATCCCGAGTATTTCGATGACCTCGCCGACGTGGACGCCGCCCTGCTGCGCGACTACGACGCCACGCCCGGCGTGACCAATCCTTTCCTGCACCTGTCCATGCACCTGTCCATCAGCGAGCAGTGCAGCATCGACCAGCCGCGCGGCATACGCCAGGCCGTGGAGCTGCTCAGCCGCCGCCTGGACTCGCTGCATGACGCCCACCACGCCACCATGGAATGCCTGGGGCAGATGCTCTGGGAAAGCCAGCGCTCGGGCCGCCCCCCGGATGGCGAGGCCTACATTGCCGCCGTGCAGCGCCGCGCCACCAGCGACGGCGCCAAGGCCACGGGCGGCGCATAGTTCCGGCCGTTCAGCGCCTCAAGACAAAGCCCGAAACAAAGCCCGAAAAAAGCCCGCAATTGCGGGCTTTTGCTTTGGAGGAAAGGCGCGACCTACTGCGATTTCTGGCCGAGGCGGAAATGGGGCTGGGGCAGGGTCTGCAGCTCGCCATCGAGGCTGCCGATGTAGTTGGCCAGCGCCTTGAGTTCGCTGTTGGTGAACTGCTTGGCAATGCCGGCCATCACGCCGTTGCTGCGGCCGATGTGGGGGTTGCCTTCGGTCTTGTAGGACTTGAGGGCAGAGTACAGATAGTCCGCATACTGGCCCGCCACCTTCGGATAGCTGGGGTCGATGGGTTTGGAAAAACCCTGGCCGTGGCAGGAGACGCAGGCCCCTTTTTGCAGCAGCGCGGCAACCTGGGTGCTGGGCTCGCGGACCTTGGCGTCGGCGGCCTTGGCCACGCCATGCTCGGCGTAGTAGGCGGCCACGTCGGCCATGTCCTGCTCGGTCAGCGGATCGGCGATGCCGCGCATGGTGGGGTGCTTGCGCTCGCCCTTCTGGTAGGCCTGCAGCGCGGCCACGATGTAGGGTGCGCCCTGTCCTGAAATCTTGGGGACCTTGTACACCTCGGGGAAGCTGGCCTGGTAGCCCTGGATGCCATGGCAGCCAATGCACATGGCGATCTTCCCCTCCCCTGCCTTTGCGTCACCTTTGCTTTGCTGGGCCTGTGCCACAGGGGTCACAGATGCGACAGTCAGCGCCAATACCGTGGTCAAAGTTTTTATCATTTTGCGCGCACAATCCTTCAAGAGTTCTGACGGATGCCTACTGCTGAGCGGGTAGCGCGAACGATTATGGCAGTCACCGTCAAGCGTCCCCATCAATACTTACGCTGATACCGCCCATGAAATTTCAAGGTTCCGAGAACTACGTCGCCACCCAGGATTTGATGCTCGCGGTGAATGCCGCAGCCACCTTGCAGCGCCCGCTGCTGGTCAAGGGAGAGCCCGGCACGGGCAAGACCATGCTGGCCGAGGAAGTGGCCGCAGCGCTGGACATGCCGCTGCTGCAGTGGCACATCAAGTCCACCACCAAGGCCCAGCAGGGGCTGTACGAATACGACGCCGTCAGCCGCCTGCGCGACTCGCAACTGTCCGACATCGACGGCGGCGAGCGCGTCAAGGACATCCACAACTACATCATCAAGGGCGTGCTGTGGCAGGCCTTCACGGCAGACCGGCCCGTGGCCCTGCTGATCGACGAGATCGACAAGGCCGATATCGAATTCCCGAACGACCTGCTGCGCGAGATCGACCGCATGGAGTTCTACTGCTACGAGACGCGCGAGATGATCCGCGCCAAGCACCGGCCGCTGGTGTTCATCACCTCCAACAACGAAAAGGAGCTGCCCGACGCCTTCCTGCGCCGCTGCTTCTTCCACTACATCAAGTTCCCCGACGCCGACACCATGCGTCAGATCGTGGCCGTGCACTTCCCCAAGCTGCAGGGCGAGCTGCTGACCGCCGCGATGAAGGTGTTCTACGACGTGCGCAACCTGCCCGGCCTCAAGAAGAAGCCCTCCACCAGCGAGCTGATCGACTGGCTCAAGCTGCTGGTGGCCGAGGACATTCCCGTGGAGTCGCTGCAGACCGCCGAGGGCAAGGTCGCCGTGCCGCCGCTGGTGGGCGCACTGCTCAAGAACGAGCAGGATGTGAGCCTGTTCGAGAAGCTGGTCTTCATGAACCAGCGCAATCGCTGAGGCCTGCGCCCATGCCCCATCCCGAACACACCAACGACACGGGCGTGCCGGCCCTTACCGGCCAGGTGACGACCATTCCCGTGGCCGGCGCGGTGGCGCACCAGGGCTTTGTGCGACCCGTGGTCATGCGCTTCAACGGCGTGCGGCTGGAGCCCCTGGCCCTCGCCCATGAAGCCGGGCTGCGCGAGGCCGTGCAGGACGGCCAGCTGTGGCGCATCCGCGTGACCTCGGCGCCCGAGCCCGGTGATGTGCGCGCCTATATCGAGGCCGCCCTGGAGCAGCGCAGCCTGGGCAAGCGCTTCGCCTTTGCCGTGCTGGACGACGACAGCGGCAAGGTGCTGGGCACCAGCAGCTACCACGACATCCTGCCCGAGGTGCGCCGCGTGGAGATCGGCTACACCTGGTACGCGCGCAGCGTGCAGCGCACCCATGTCAACACCTCGGCCAAGCTCATGCTCATGGGCCACGCGTTCGACACACTGTCCTGCCATGTGGTGGGCTGGCGCACGGACTGCTTCAACTTCGCCAGCCAGCGCGCCATCGAGCGCCTGGGCGCCAGGAAGGACGGCGTGATCCGCGGCCACGCGCTGCGCCGCGACGGCACCATCCGCGACACCGTGATGTACAGCCTGCGCAGCGGCGAATGGCCCGAGTCGCGCGCCCAGCTGCTGGACCAGTTGCAGCGCCATTCGGACGGCAGCACCGCCGTGGCGCGCACATGAGAGCGCGTACGCCGGGTCCTCGGGAGATGCCATGCTGATCGACTTCTTCTACACCATGCGCGCGGCCAAGCTGCCCGTCTCGGTCAAGGAGTTCCTGACCCTGCTGGAGGCACTGCAGGCCGGCGTGGTCGGCCCCAAGAGCGACGACGCCTGGAGCCTGGACGACTTCTACCACCTGGGCCGCACCGTGCTGGTCAAGGACGAGAAGCACTACGACAAGTACGACCGCGCCTTTGCCGCCTACTTCAAGGGCGTGGAGATGGTGGCCGACCTCACGCGCGAAATTCCCCAGGACTGGCTGAAGAAGCTGCTGGAGCGCGAGCTCTCGCCCGAGGAAAAGGCCGCCATCGAGGCCATGGGCTGGGACGAGCTGATGGAGACGCTCAAGAAGCGGCTCGAAGAGCAAAAGGAGCGACACGAAGGCGGCAACAAGTGGATAGGCACGGGCGGCACCAGCCCCTTCGGCCACGGCGGCTACAACCCGGCCGGCGTGCGCATCGGCGGGCCGGGCCGCAACAAGAGCGCCGTCAAGGTCTGGGAGCAGCGCGCCTACCGCGACTACGACGACACGCAGGAGCTGGGCACGCGCAACATCAAGGTCGCGCTGCGCCGGCTGCGCAAGTTCGCCCGCGAAGGCGGCGAGCTGGAGTTGGACCTGCCCGACACCATCCGCAGCACGGCCGCCAACGCGGGCTACCTGGACATCAAGATGATCCCGGAGCGCCACAACAACGTGAAGGTGCTGCTGCTCATGGACGTGGGCGGCACCATGGACGAGCATGTGCAGCGCGTGGAAGAGCTGTTCTCCGCCGTCAAGAGCGAGTTCAAGCACCTGGAGTTCTACTACTTCCACAACTGCGTCTACGACTTCATGTGGAAGAACAACCGCCGCCGCTTCGCCGAGAAGTTTCCGACCTGGGACATCATCCGCAAGTACAACAAGGACTACAAGCTCATCTTCGTTGGCGACGCCACCATGAGCCCCTACGAGATCCTGCAGCCCGGCGGCAGCGTGGAGTACATGAACGAAGAGCCCGGCGCCGAATGGCTGCAGCGCCTGACGCATGCCTTCCCGCGCTTTGCCTGGATCAACCCCGAGCCGCCCGGCGTCTGGCAGTACCGCCAGAGCATCAGCATCATCCAGCAGCTCACGGGCAACCGCATGTACCCTTTGACACTCAAAGGTCTGGAAGACGCCATGCGCCTGCTGTCAAAATAGGCCGATGCCCAAGCTCCCCCCCGCGACAGCGCCGGCCCGAGGGCCGGCGTTTTTGTTTCTGTTGAGTGCAGCCCTGATGCTCGGTGGCTGCAGCCTCCTGCCGTCCAAGAATGATGACAAGGACACGGACCCGTCGCTGATTGCAGCGACCGGCGACCCGGCCTTCTCGCTCGTCGTCGATGCGCCCAAGGAAGTGCGCGAGCTGCTGGAAAAGCACCTCGAACTGCGCCGCTACCGCTACCAGAGCGATCTGCAGCGGCGCGAGCTCACGCGGCTGCTGGGCGCCACCGACGCCAATGTGCGCGACCTGATCGGCACGCTGGGCTACTTCAGCCCCACGGTCACGGTGGAGATCAAGGAAACGCCCGAATCCGAAGAGGCCCCGCTGCAGGTCACCGTCAAGGTGGACCCGGGCGAGCCCGCCACCATTGCGCGCAGCCAGGTGCGCTTTGCGGGCGTCAATGCCGATGATCCCGACGGCGCCTCCCAGCGCGCCACCATCGAAGAGGACTGGCCGCTGCAGCCCGGCCAGCGCTTCAGCCAGGCCAACTGGAGCCAGGCCAAGAGCCAGGGACTGCGCACGCTGCAGTCGCGCCGCTACCCGCTGGCGCGCATCGACTCCAGCCTGGCCGACATCGACGCCGACACGCATGAGGCCGATGTCAGCGTGGCCTATGCGCCCGGCCCGGCCTACACCTTCGGCCCGCTGCGCATCGAAGGCGCCCAGCGCTACGACCCCGTGGGAACGGCCCGCATCGCACGCCTGCCCGAGGGCGAGGAATACGACCAGACCGCCCTGGTCGATGCCCAGCTGCGCCTGGCCAGCAGCGGCTACTACGACTCCGTCTTCCTCACGCTGGCCAACGTGCCCCAGCAGGGAGAAAGCGCCGCCGAGGATGAAGAGGCCCTCAAGCGCAAGGGCGCCCAGGTCACCACGCCCGTCATCGCCCAGGTGCGCGAGGCCCAGATGCAGAAATGGGTCTTCGGCGTGGGCATGAGCACCGACACCGGCCCGCGCCTGAGCGTGGACCACATCCACAACCGCCTGCCCTGGCTGGGCTGGCGCGCCGTCACGCGCATGCGTTTCGACCGCAAGAACCCGCTGATCTCCACGCAGTGGACCGCCCTGCCCGATGAAACCCTGTGGCGCTGGTTCACCACGGCCAAGGCCGAGCGCGCGCCCTCGGGCGACTTCGATGTCAACAGCCTGCAGCTGCGCGCCGGCCGCACCAAGTCCGAAGACCACATCGACCGCAACTACTACCTGCAGTACGACTACGCCAAGACCCAGGGCGAGGGCGCGCCCCCGTCCAGCTCGTCGGTCACGGCCAACTACGGCTGGACGGGCCGCTACTTCGACAGCACGCTGGCGCCCTCCTCGGGCTTCGGCTTCGCCTGGGAAGTCGGCGCGGGCACCACGCTCACGCCCCAGCGCACGCCGTTCGGCCGTGTCTCGGGCCGCTGGCTCAGCCTGATTCCCATCGGCGAGGTCGATCCCGAGACCAAGCGCCGCAGCCGCCTGGCGCTGCGCGCCTCCGGCGGCGCCTTGCTGGCCCGCAAGGATGCCGACCTGCCCGTCACCCAGCTGTTCATCACCGGCGGCGACAACACCGTGCGCGGCTACGGCTACCAGAGCATCGGTGCGCGCACCGACAGCGGCAAGGTCATCGGCGGGCGCTACATGGCCGTGGGCAGCATCGAATGGCAGCGGCCCATCGTCATCAAGGGCAACACGCAGGACTGGGAGCACGCCGTCTTCCTGGACGCCGGCACCGTGGGCGATGCGCCCGACTCCATGTACATGCGCGTGGGCGTGGGCACCGGCCTGCGCTGGCGCAGCCCCGTGGGCCCCGTGCAGGCCGACATCGCCTGGGGCGCCCAGGAAAAACAGCTGCGCCTGCACCTGCGCCTGGGCTTCAACTTCTGACCATGGTGGATTCCCGCTTGAATACCCCTGCCTCCTCCGCCGCGCCAGATCAAAGCCCCCAGGCGTCCCCTCCCCCGCCGGCGCCCCCACCCGCGCCCCGCCGCCGCCGCTGGCTGCGCGCCCTGCTCTGGTTCTTCCTGGTGCTGGTCCTGCTGCTGGCCGCCCTGCTGGGTTCCGCATGGTGGTGGGCCGGCCGTGCCGATTCGCTGGCCTACACCCTGCAGCGCGTGGCCGGCTGGCTGCCCGCAGGCCAGAGCCTGCAGGCCAAGGAAGTCACCGGCACCGTGCGCCAGGGCGGGCGCATCGGCTGGCTGCAATGGCAAAGCCCCACCATGAAGGTGGAGCTGCGCGACGCCACCATCGGCTGGCAATTGCGCCCCCTGCTGTCGCGCACCGTGCGCCTGGGCGAAGTGCGCATCGCCGAGCTGAGCATTGCCAGCACCCCCGACCCAGAGGACAAGAAACCCGTCGAACCGCTGCAGCAGCTCGTGCTGCCCGTGAAGATCGACGTGCCCTTCCATGTGGAGCGCATCGTCTGGCAAGGCCCGCCCCAGGCGGAGGTGCTGGGCCTGCAAGGCCACTACGTCTACGACGGCAGCGAGCACCAGCTGGACGTGCGCGACCTGCAATGGGCCGATGGCAACTACCAGGCCAGGCTGCGCCTGCAGGCCCGTGCGCCCATGGCCATCCAGGCCGAGCTGCAGGGCGACCTGCAGGCGCCGGCCCTGGCTTCGGACGACGAGGCCTCCACGGCCAAGGCCCCCAAACCTGCACCGCTGGCCGTGCAGGCCAAGGCACAGATCGACGGCACCCTGGCCACCGCCGCTGCGCAACTGGGCATCAAGCTCCAGGTTGATGCCAAGCCCGGGACGGTGTCCGAGGAAACGCCTGCCCCTCCCGCCGTACAGAAATCCGCCAAGGCCGATGGCAAGAACGGCAAGGCCAGGGAGCGCAAGGAAGCCGCCCCCGTGTCCGAACCCATGCATGCGGACATCGAGGCCAGCATCCAGCCCTGGCAGCCCCAGCCGCTGCAGACCGCGCGCGCCCAGCTCAGCCAGATCGACATCGCCGCCTTCTGGCCCCAGGGACCGCGCACCCGCATCAGCGGCGAATTGCAGGCCGGGCCGGATGGCAAGGCAGCTGATACAGCCCAGGCACCCGCCACGGAACAGGCATCGGACCAGGCACCAGGCTCGGCCATCGCCACCACCGCCTGGCAGCTGACGACACGCCTGAACAACGCCATGCCTGGCCCCTGGGACCGCCAGCGCCTGCCGCTGGACCAGATCGAGGCCGCGGTGCGCTATGACGGCCAGCAGTGGCTGCTGGAGCAGGCGCAGATCGCCATAGGCTCGGGCAGCATCGACGCCCAGGGCCGCTTCGAGCCCGCCACCAAGGTCTTCGAAGGCCAGGCCAAGGTCCAGCGCCTGGACCCCGCCGCTCTCTACAGCATCCTGGAAGCCGCACCGCTGCAGGGCGAGCTGCGCGCCAGCACCACGGCCGAGCAGCAGGTGGACTTCAGCGTGGACATCCAGGCCGCAGCCGCGCCCGCAGGCGGCAAGCGCCAGCCCCTGCGCATAGAGAAACTCGCCACCAAGGGCCGCTGGGCCCAGCCCGTGCTGTCGCTGGAGAACCTGCAGCTTGATGCGCTGCAGGCCTCGGTGCGCAGCCGCAGCCTGCAGTTCGACACCGAACAGCAAAAACTGCAGACCGTGCTGAAGGCCGAGCTGCCCGGCGCCGAGCTCTCGCTGGACGGCCACATCAGCCCCGCCGCAGGCCAGGGCAGCAGCCAGCTCAAGCTGTCGTCACTCACCGCCCTCACGCAGTGGCTGCGCAAGCTGCCCGGCATGAAGGACTCGCTGGCCGGCGCCCTGGTCGAAGGCCAGGCCCAGTTGGACGCCAGCTGGCGCGGCGGATGGGGCGCACTGCAAAAGCGCATGAAGGCCGCCGTGGGCGACCCGCTGCCCGCCAGCGGCCTGCAACTGCAGGCCGACCTGCAGGCCGCCAAGCTGCGCTACCTGCCCGCCAACACGCCGCCCGAGCAGGCGCTGGAGCTGCCCGAGCTGCGCCTGGCACTCAAGGGCTCGCCCGAGCAGGCCAGCCTGAGCCTCACCGGCCAGGCGAAGCGCGGCACGCAGACCGCCCAGATCGACACGGCCCTGCAGGCAGGCCTTGCCACGGCGCGCGGTGCCGCGCCCCTGGACTGGCAGGCCAGCATCGACAGACTGCAGGCCCGGTTGAATCCAGGCCAGGACCTGCCCGGCCCATGGCAGGTGCAACTGGCAGGCAAGCAGCCCGTGCAGATCGCCCAGCGCACCACGGGCCGTACCGTCCTGTCCACCACCTTCACGGCGTCGGCCGGCAGCCTGCAGGTCACGCCGCCCACGCTGGCCCAGCGCCGCGCCAATGCCGAGGCGCCGCAGCCCGTGCTGCTGGCCTGGGACGACACCCGCGCCACCCAGGGCGGCGACGGCCGCTGGGCCCTGCGCAGCACCGGCCGCGCGCAGGCCCTGCCGCTGGCCTGGGTCGATGCCCTTTCCATGGCCGAGGAGCCCCCGCTGGCCGCCATGGGCCTGAGCGGCGACCTGAGCTTCAACGCCCGCTGGGACCTGGACACCACCGGCCCCGCGCTCAAGGCCGAACTGCTGGTCGAGCGTGCAGCCGGCGACCTGCGCCTGGCCGTGGAAGACGGCTCGGGCACCACCGTCATCCACACCACCGGCCCGCGCTCCAGCAAGCCCGGCGAAGTGCGCACGCATACCGTGCGCGGCGCCGGCATGCGCGCCCACATCAAGCAGGCACGCCTGAGCGTGCGCGCCCAGGGCGACGACGTGCAGGCCAAGCTCGACTGGGACAGCGAACGCGCCGGCACCCTGACCGCCCAGCTCGGCACGCGCCTGGCCCAGCAGGACGGCTCCTGGACCTGGCCCGAGAAGGCCCCGCTGTCCGGCCAGATCGACGCCCGCATGCCCGACATCGGTATCTGGGCGCTGTTCGCCCCGCCCGGCTGGCGCGTCACCGGCTCGCTGCAGGCCAAGGCCGAGATCAGCGGCGACCGCCAGAACCCGCAGTGGCAGGGCAATCTCTCGGCCGACGGCCTGAGCATCCTGTCCGCGCTGGACGGCATCGACCTGCAAAACGGCGTGCTGCGCGCCCGCCTGCAAGGCAACCGGCTGGACCTGACCGAACTGCGCATGCAGGGCGGGCGCGGCAGCAATGCGCGCATCCTGGGCTACAGCGGCAACCTCACCACGGCCCCGCGCGAAGGCGGCGAACTCACAGGCTCGGGCTTCGTGCGCTGGGATCCGCCCAATGCCGATGGCAGCAACTCCGGCCTGAGCATGGACCTGCGCGCCCAGGCCACCAGGCTGCAGGTGCTGGTGCGCGCGGACCGCCAGGTCAGCATCTCCGGCGGCCTGCAGGCCAAGCTGGAGCAAGGCCAGTTCACGCTGCGCGGCGACCTCACCACCGACCGCGCCACCATCATCCTGCCCGAGGAATCCGCCCCCTCGCTGGACTCCGACGTGGTCGTGCACTCGGCCGCCTCGCGCAAGGCCGAGCAGGAAGCGGCGCGCAAGCAGCAGCAGGCCGACCGCAAGGCCCAGGCCCGCGCGGAAACCATCAAGCTGCCCGACATCCTCGTCAAGCTCGACCTGGGCCGCGACTTCGCGCTGCAGGGCTACGGCATCACCACCCGCCTGGAAGGCGCGCTGGAAGTGCAAGGCCCCACCGTGGCGGGCGGCCCGCCGCGCATCACGGGCGAGATCCGCACCGTGCAGGGCCGCTACCGCGCCTGGGGCCAGTCGCTGGACGTGGAGACCGGCCTCATCCGCTTCAACGGCCCCTACGCCAACCCTTCGCTGGACATCCTGGCGCTGCGCCCCAACATCGCCGTGCGCGCAGGCGTGCAGGTGCAGGGCACGGCCAACGCCCCGCGCGTGCGCCTGTACTCCGACCCCGAAATGCCCGATGCCGAAAAGCTCTCCTGGGTGGTCATGGGCCGCGACCCCGCCACGGGCGGCGCCGAAAGCGCCCTGCTCCAGCAGGCCGCGCTGTCCCTGCTCAGCGGCGGGCGCAACAACAGCGGCAAGATCGCCAGCAACCTGGGCCTGGACGAAATCGGCTTCAAGGGCCCGGGCGGCGAAGGCTCCACCGGCGCCGCCCTCACCCTGGGCAAGCGCCTGTCCAGCGACCTCTACGTCACCTACGAGCAAAGCCTCTCGGGGGCCATGGGCACGCTGTACATCTTCTACGACCTCTCGCGCCGCCTCACCCTGCGCGGCCAGACCGGGGAAACCAGCGCGCTGGACCTGATCTACACCGTGCGCAAGGACTGACGCCCCAGCGCCCCGCATGCCGCCCTCCCGGCGGTGCGCGGGGCGGGTCCGGCGTGGGTTTACAATCGCCGTTTGATCCTCTCCGTAGTTCAATGGATAGAACGGGCGCCTCCTAAGCGCCAGATACAGGTTCGATTCCTGTCGGAGGGACCATTGAATTGCTTCTGTATCAATGGCTTGCGAATTGCACTTGGCCCCCGGGGACATGCCTGGGCACAGGTGGCGTAGAAACAAGAAAAGCCCCTCGGCATCAGAAAGGTGCCGAGGGGCTTTTTGCGTTCGGTCCAGGGTCAGTGCGAGCCGGCCAGCCAGCATGGATGCTGGCTCTGTCCAGAGGCGCGAACTGGGTAGCCGGGTTTCGATGAAAAGATATCGATTACTTCACATTTGATATCCGCTTGCGCTCATACAGCAAGCACTAGGATCGGATTTACCCAGGGAATCAGGTAGCGACAGCCCAGTTGTCCAACTGCAGGCCGGGCACCTTGGCGAATTCGCGGGTGTTGTTGGTGACCAGCAGGGCCCGCTGACTGAGGGCGTGGGCAGCGATCATGGTGTCAAGCGCGCCTATGGGACTGCCTCGACGCTCCAGATCGGCACGCAGGTCGCCATAGGCCCACACGGCCGCCTCGTCAAACGGGAGGATGGTGAGCGGGGCAAGAAACATCTCCAGGGCCTGGCGGTTACGGACCGAGCCGCTTTTGGCCACGCCAAAGGCCAGTTCGGCAGCCACCACGCTGCACAATCCCACCTCGCCCATGCGGTACTGCTGAAAGCGCGCCAGCACCTCCGGGGGCTTGGCATTGATGATGTAGATGCAGATGTTGGTGTCGAGCAGGATCATGGGCTGATCTCGTCCCGCTGCTGGGCGTCAGGCTGCTCGCGCTCGAGCACAAAGCCCGGTTCAAACTCAGCCAGCCCCGCTTGCAGTGTTTGCCAAGGGTCGTCTGCGGGCAGCAGCAACACGCCGTTGCCGAAGTGCTTCACCACGACTTCAGTGCCCGTGAAACGGTATTCCTTGGGCAGCCGCACGGCTTGACTGCGGCCGGATTGGAAAAGGCGTGCGGTGTCCATGGCGGGCCCCTTGATTGGTAGCCACCAATGGTAGCTACCGCTTTTCACTCTGTCCAGCACGGCTTGTGTGCGCTGCAATTTTGCTATTCATTCAGTAGCTATTGACGCTTTTCAGATATGTGCCGCGCAGGCCGGGAGCTTTGAAGGCCTCCAGCCTCACCCCCGCCCAGCCAGTTCCGCCACCCCTCTCACCAGCGCACGCCCAGCGTCCGTCGCCTTGCCGTAATGCTCCAGCAATGCCTGCACATCGGCGTCGGGCGGGGTGGAGCGCAGAGAGAGCAGCACGTAGCCGATATCGACGCCAGCGAGGTGCAGTTGCTTCAGCGCTGTGGCGTCGGGGACAAGGTCGCCGGACTCGAAGTGCTTCAGGGTCTGTTTGTCCAGCCCGGCCTTGTGGGCGAGTTCGGCTTCGCTGAGGTTCAGGCGCTGGCGTTCCTGCTGCAGGCGGGCCGCGAGGGTCGGTTCGGAGCGCTCATGCTGGATGGCGTTCGGGTCAAACAAACGTTGACCTGTTAGCAGGTAAGCAACGTCAACCCCTTGCTCCGCCACAGCCATGAGGTAACCCACATCAGGCTTTCTGACGCCCTTCTCATAGTTGAGTTGGGACATCTTTGACACTCCCGCGATAGCGCCAAACGCCTCTTGGCTAAGGCCCAGCCTATTTCTTTCCTCCGTCAGGCGCGCAGAGAAGTCAAACATTTTTTATATAAACTATTGACGATCAAATTTTTGTTTGATAGCCTATGGAGCGTTGTCACTACAAGCGCCAAATACTACCTGACCCCTCAGGCGACTCCTTTGCTGCGCCTGTACGTTGCTCGAAGGAGGTCCATGAAGCACGCTGCCGCAAAACCATCGCGCAAGAAGCTCGCCAAAGCGGACCGCGCGCTGTTCCTGCAGGCCGCTGAAGCACTCAAGCAGGCCGCGATGACCGATGAGACGCACCGGCACAGCGGGGAATCCGACCGCCTGCTGCGCATCGCCAGCGATGTGGCACGCCACGCGGCGCAGCCCGGCTCGACGTGCGATCTGCAGAACACGGCGTTTGATGTGGCCGCCTGCATCAATTCGGCGCGGCTGGTGCCCGGCGATGCGGAGTCCGGCCCACGCACTCGCCTGCTGGCAGAAGCGGCCCAGGCGCTGGCGCAGATATCAGAGACGCCGGTGGACGGGATCGTGTTTCCGCGCACCACGCTGCACGAATTGCAAGCCAGGCTGGACACCGGCGCAACGCCATCGCAATGGCGCGAACTGGCCCGCGAGGCCAACTACGAGGTCCAGCAATTGGCGCAGGTGCTGATGCAAATGGGCCACCACCAGAACACGGAGAGCCATATCGTGGCGCACGGCATGGCGGCACGCATCTCGCAGTTGTCGGAGATCGTTTACGTGGCAGCCGCCCTGCATGGCGAGCACCGTGATGAATGGGGCTCGCAGACCCTTCGTGACGTGCGCGATGTCTTTGAAGGCGGCATGGGCCGCCTGGGATGAGCGGGGCGCAGCTCAGCTCTGGACGACGACGTTCTCCAGCCTCAGCACCGCTTCGCGCACCTCGCCCAGGCGCGTGTCCTGCGCCTGCGAGGCCTGGATGATGGTGTCCATGATGTCGCTGGCATTCACGGCAGCCGCGCGCATCTGCTTCATCATGTCGCCCGATTCATTCACACGCTCGAAGCCCAGTTGCACGCTGGCCGCAGACGCGCCGATGACGGATTTGACCTCCCTGGCGGCCTCTGCGCAGCGCTGGGCCAGGCTGCGCACTTCGCCGGCCACGACACCGAACCCGCGCCCCTGCTCGCCCGCACGCGCGGCTTCGACGGCGGCGTTGAGCGCCAGCAGATTGGTCTGGAAGGCAATGCCATCGATCAGGCCCACCATCTCGCCAATGCGCCGGGAGTTGCTGGAGATGCTGGACATGGCGTCGACCGCGCTGTCCAGGGCCACGTCGCCGCGCTGGGCAATGCGCGTCACGTCCCGCGCCTGTGCATGCGCGTCATGCGCCTGGGCAGCGCTGTCGCGCACCAATTGCTGCAGCTGCTCGAAAGCCGATTGCACGAGGCGCGTGGCCTCGTAGCGCTGCGTGATGTCGGTGGCGTACTTCACCACCTTGAAGGGCTGGCCGGACTGGTTGAGCACGGGGCTGTAGTTGGCCTCGATCCAGACATCGTTGCCCAGGCGCCCTATGCGCCGGAACTGTCCCCGGTAGTGCTTGCCCTGCGACAGGTGCGCCCAGAAGGCCGCGTACTCGGCCGAGCTGCGCTCCTGCGGGGCCACGAACATGCTGTGGTGCCGGCCGACCAGCTCGTCTTCGGACGCGTAGCCCATGGCCTCCAGAAAATTGCGGTTGCAGCGCAGGATGCTGCCGTCCAGGCCGAACTCGATCACGGCCTGGGCCCTGCCTACCGCCGCCAGCTGGCTGCTGGCTTCGGCGTCGCGCAGCACTTCGGCCGAGATATCCATGGCGTACTTGACGACCCGCAGCACCTGTCCACGGCTGTCGAGCACGGGGCTGTAGTTGGCCTGCAGCCAGACCTCCCGCCCCTGGCGGTCGATGCGCCGGCACCGGCCCACAAAGGCTTGCCCTCGCGCAAGCCGTGCCCAGAAGTCCCGATAGTCCCGAGCCTGCGCATCCGCCGGGTCCAGGAAGATACGGTGGTGCTGCCCGCGCAGCTCGTCCAGCTCATAGCCCATGAGGTCCAGAAACTGCGCGTTCGCGAAGAGGATGTGGCCCTGGGGATCGAGCTCGAGGACGGCCTGGGTGCTGTACAAGGCCTTCAGTTGAGAGCTTGGGGAATCGGAACGCAGGCCGAGCCTGGACAGGATGGAGCGGATGCCGCGCATGGGAGCCCTTGTTATTCAGCGCTGAATGGGTGATTGGCGCCCGACAATGGGCTGGTCTGGCAACGATTGTATCTGTTTGCTATTTTCTGCGTCCTTCGCATTGACGTGCACTTCCTGTCAGAAGACGCCTACAGAAATAAAAAAACTCCTCTTCAATTCACAATTGCTTGCATTTTCTCAAGGCATCCAATTCCCTTTTCCGACCCAAGTCTTTCAAGCAGCAAGAAACAAATGTAACTAATTGATATAGAGTTCGCAGCATTCCGTCGCCTAGCGGCGTCCTCTATCTTGTGTGCTTGAAAAATGTCTTGTGGCGTTCGGGTGATCGATTTGACTTCCAGCCTGGGCGGCCGCGCCCTGGCCAAGCTGGGCGTGGCCTACGCCCCCGGCAAGCCGCGGGTTGCCGTGAGGCTGGCGGACTCGGAAAGCGCCCCTGTCATCGACTGGGGCGGACCGCCGGGGCGGGATGAGCCGCTGTGCGAGCCCTCGGCGCCGAGCGCCCTGGTGCTGCTGATCGGCCCCGGCGCCGTGCATCAGGCCAGGGAGTTGTTTCAAAGAGCATTGAATGAGGCCGTGCGTTGCGTACGCATTTTTCTGATGCCAAGCGCCATCATGGAAGAAATAGCGCTCAAGCAAATGCTGATGCCGCACCATGAATCCATTCAGCTTTACCGATTACCGGACAGCAGTTCAGAAACACTTTGGTTTGTTTTGATCGAAGAGCTGCAGAAGCTCTCAGCCCGATTTTCATCCGGTGGCAACACCGATTTCAGAAAAAGAGAAGTTTCAATGTCAAGCAATCTATCCCAATCCATGCAATCCATTATTTCCATCGAAGGCGCCATGGCGGCGGCCCTGGTGGACCATCAAAGCGGGATGTGCCTGGCCCAGGCGGGCAGCGGCGTGGATCTGGAGCTTGCTGCGGCAGGCAATACCCAGGTGGTGCGGGCCAAGCTCAAGACCATGGAGTCGCTGGGACTGCGCAAGGGCATCGAAGATATTCTGATCACCCTGGGCGACCAATACCATTTGATCCGCCTCATCCCCAACAGCCCCGGGCTGTTTCTCTACCTGGTGCTGGACAAGGCCCGTGGCAACCTCGCCCTGGCCCGCTACAAGCTGACGGATATCGAGCGGTCGCTGAAGGTGTGATCCTGGGACTGCGGGGCTTGAGCCGAGGCATGGCCGGCCCGGTCATCCGGTTGCCCACTCGGCTACCATCAGTGCCCCAATCCCCATGCAGTTTCCCCGAAAGGCCCTCATGCTGCTGTACGCCGATTCGCAATTCGCCTCTCCCTATGTCATGTCCGTGTTCGTTGCGCTGAAGGTCAAGGGGATTGACTTCGAGCTGCGCACGCTGGACCTCTCGGCGGGACAGAACACCGGGGCGGACTATGTGGCCGCGTCGCTGACGGCACGGGTTCCCACACTGGTGGATGGCGATTTCAGCCTGTCGGAGTCTTCGGCGATTTCCGAGTATCTGCAAGAGCGCTTTGGCGGCGCCCCGCTCTACCCCCAGGATGCGCAGGCACGTGCCCGCGTTCGCCAGGTCCAGGCCTGGCTGCGCAGCGATCTGATGGCGCTGCGCTCCGAACGCAGCACCGAGGTGGTGTTCTACCGCCCCACGCCCACGCCGCTGTCGGAGGCGGGCCAGGCTGCGGCGCGCAAGCTGTTCTCGGTGGCCGGTGCCTTCATCCGCTCGGAAGACGATCACATCGCAGACGCATGGTCGATTGCCGATGTGGATCTGGCCCTGATGCTCAACCGTCTGGTGCTCAACGGCGATGCCGTGCCCGCGCCGCTGGCCGCCTATGCGCGCCGGCAGTGGCAGCACCCCGCCGTCCAGCAGTGGCTGGCCCTGCCGCGCCCGCCCCTGGCAGGCTGATCCGAACGGATACGGCAGGCCATGGACAGCCTTCTCTACATGGGCGTGCGGATCACGCCCGCATCACTGCCCAGCGATGCCTCGCCAGGCGCCTGGCTGCCGCGCGCCACCTTGCTGGAGGTGGCCAGCGGCAAGGCCCTGGAGGCCGTCACCGATGACCAGCCCTGCGATACGCAGCCAGAGGCCGATGCCCGCGCGCTGCGGCTGGGCAAGCGCCATGTGATGAAGGTGCTGCATCAAGGCTGAGGCGCCAGGGTGCTGGCGGCCTGCCCGCGCCCCTCAATCCATCTTCACGGCCACCAGCTTCCACCCCATCAGGCCTTCGCGCCTGAAGATAAAGCCGCCCGGCTCGCCGCGCGGGTGCACGAAGACCTTGGACCAGCCCTGGTACTCCACGGAGTAGTCCTTGCGCGGCGGCCCGCCCTGGGTGTCCACGCCCACGCCTGCGGCGGCCACGTCGGTAGGTTTGCCGGGCTTGCCTTTTTCCAGCATGAGCATGACGCCGTCGGGCGAGACCAGCGCCTCGGTGAACTGGCTGACCAGGCCCTGGGCCAGTTGCTGGCCAAAGCCGGCCAGGGGGTTGGAGGCGCTGTCGCCCGAGCCGCCCATCTGGGACTGCAGCCTGGCCATCATCTGGCCCTTGATGCTTTCGCGCAGCGCGGGAAAGTCCACGTAGCCGGACAGGGCCTGGGCGTCGCGGCGCTCCACGGCCTTGCCGATCTGGTGCAGGGCGATGTAGGGCGATGCGTAGAGCAGTCCGGCCGCAGCCACGCAGAGGGCGGCCAGCGCGCGGGCAAGGGTTTTGGGTTTCATGGATCTCTTTCGTGAAGGCAGGCCAGGGGCCTCGCGCAAGCGCGGATGAACGCGCATGAACCGCGCATGCACAGCGCATAAAGGCGAATTCTAGGCGGGCCGTTCGGCGCCGCAGCCACTGCCAGGGCCGTTGCCGCCTGTATTTTTCATAGCGAAACAATAGCGAAGCAATACGCAGAGAGCCCCTATCAGGCCAAGGCCAATACCTGAAAAACTGGTATTGCCTGGAGCATTCGATTCATACTATAGTTTGTAACAAATAGTTTACAAACCAATACAACATGGATCGCCATTGGCCACGCAGGCCATCGGCAAGCCAGCATTGCCGTTTCCGGATGCCTGTGAGCATTTGTGCAGACCGGGCATTTTCCGTTAATGAAATCTCATTTTCATTACCGATTCCGTTATGAGAGATGCCAGTCATCACGGGGCGGCCTGACAACGCAAGTACCCACCAACCATCCGCAATGCATGCAAAGGACGCAGTATGAATAATTTCAAGTTATCGACTCGCCTGACCGCCTTGATTGGTTTTCTCTCACTGCTCATGATCGTGATCGGCGCTTTTGGGCTATATGGAATCAGCGAGTCCAACCGCCGATTCAAGGTGGTCTATGAAGAGCGCCTGGTCGCACTGGGCGATCTGCTGGAAGTGCAGCGCCTTCTGCTGCGCAACCGCCATGCGGTCTCGGGCGCCATTGCCGTGCACCTGCCCGAGTACACGCAGCAAAAGCAGCAGGAGATACAGATCAACATCAACGACGTGAACAAGGCCTGGGCCTCGTTCCGCCAGACCCGGATGACCGAGGAAGAGGCGCAGCTGGCCGACCGCTTCGAGGCCGTGCGCGCGCTGTTCCTGCAGGGCTTTCTGAAGCCGGCCCAGCAGGCGCTGCAGTCCGGTGACCTGGAGCTGGCCCGGCAGCTGCTGATCGACAAGGACGAGGCGCTGTACGCGCCGCTGCGTGATGTGATCGTGCAGCTGACCGCGCTGCAGACCCGCGTCGCCAAGGAGGAATACGACGCCGCGCAGTCGCTCTACCAGGTGATCTTTGCGGTGGCCGTGGGCTCCATCATCGCGGGCGTGCTGCTGGGGGTGCTGCTGGGCTGGTCCATCATCCGCAACATGGCGCGGTCGCTGCGCCTGGCCATCCATACGGCCGATGCCGTGGCGGCGGGCGATTTGACACGGCACATCGATGTGCGCGGCAAGGACGAGGTGTCCATGCTGCTGCGCGCCCTGCAGACCATGCAGGAGGGGCTGCGCGGCGTGGTGCGCCAGGTGCACCAGGGATCGGTCAGCGTGGCAGCGGCCAGCGGGCAGATCGCGCAGGCCAACCAGGACCTGTCATCACGCACGGAAAGCCAGGCCAGCGCGCTGCAGCAGACGGCCGCCTCCATGGAGCAGCTCAGCTCCACCGTGCGCCAGAACGCCGACAACGCGCAGATGGCCAACCAGTTGGCGCTGGGTGCCTCCACCGTGGCCGAGCAGGGCGGCGAGGTCGTGCGGCAGGTGGTGGACACCATGCGCGGCATCAGTGATTCCAGCCGGCAGATCGCCGACATCATCAATGTGATCGACGGCATTGCCTTCCAGACCAATATCCTGGCGCTGAACGCGGCCGTGGAAGCCGCGCGTGCGGGCGAGCAGGGCCGGGGCTTTGCGGTGGTGGCCACCGAGGTGCGCGGCCTGGCCAGCCGCAGTGCCGAGGCCGCCAAGCAGATCAAGCAACTGATCACCGACAGCGCCAGCCGCGTGCACAACGGCAGCGCGCTGGCCGACCAGGCCGGCACGACGATGGCCGAGGTGGTGGACGCCATACGCCGCGTAACGGATCTGATGGGCGAGATCAGCGCCGCCAGTTCCGAGCAAAGCTCGGGCGTGGCGCAGATCGGCCAGGCGGTCACGCAGATGGACCAGGCCACCCAGCAGAACTCGGCACTGGTGGAGGAGATGGCCGCCGCCGCCTCCAGCCTGCGCGGCCAGGCCGGCGACCTGGTGCGCACGGTGGGCGCCTTCAAGCTGGAGGCGGCAAGCGGCCATCAGCATGCCGCCGTGGAGCTGCAGCGCAGGCAGCCCATGCTGGCAGCAGGCTGAGACGGAAAGAAAAAAGAGCGCGCGCGAGAAGCAGCGAGACAGGCCAGGGCAAGGCAGCAACAGGCCTTGGCCGCCGGGCCAGGGCCTGCGGCTGGCTCAATGCAGCGCGTTGCCCCTGGCTTCGCGGCTGCGCGCCATCTTGACGCGGTACATGGCCGCATCGGCCTTTTGCAGCGCGTCGTCGGCGTCAATGGAGTCCGGCCGCAGGCAGACCACGCCCACGCTGGCGCCGCCGTAGTCCAGCGTCTTGCCATCGGGCAGATCGACCTGGAAGGCCGAGGCATCCGACAGGCGCTGCTGCAGTTCACGCGCCACGGCATCGGCCTCGCTGCCGAACAAGGGTCCCACGCCGATGAAGACGAACTCGTCCCCGCCAAAGCGCGCCAGCATGTCGGCGCTGCGCAGGTGGGCGGACAGGCGTTCGCCCATGGCACGCAGCAGCGCGTCGCCGGCCTCGTGGCCGTGCTCGTCGTTGACGTTCTTGAAGCGGTCCAGGTCGATGAAGCCCACCACCACGCATTCCTGGCTGCGGGCGCACCGGGCGATGAGCCGGCCCAGCTCGTCGGTGAGACAGCGCCGGTTGGGCAGGCCGGTCAGCGGGTCCAGCAAGGCCAGCGCCGCCAGCTCCCGGTTGGTCCGGTTCAGGCTGGCGATGAGCTGCTCGCGCTCCACGCGCTCGGCAATCAGGTTGGCGAACAGGCGCAGCATGCCTTCGGCCTCGCTGCTCAGGGCCTGCGAGGACTTGCTGGCCGCGCACAGCGTGCCGTAGAGCTGGCCATCCGAAAAACGCACGGGCGCGCTGGCGTAGGTGCGTATGCCCAGTTCACGCGCGGCCTCGGAGTCTCCCCAGCAGTCGCCCACATCGGGCGTGTACATGCGGCCTTCGTCCAGGGCGCGCTTGCACAGCGTGTCGCCCCAGGGAACGACCAGGCCCTCGGGAATCTGCATCTCGCTGGCGTTGCGCGCGTACAGCACGCGCTGCTGGCCCTGTTCTTCGTTGATGGTGGTGAGATAGGTGGACTCCAGCTGCGTGCTCTCTTCGAGCATTTGCAGCAGGGGCCGCGTCAACTCTTCCAACGAATGCGCCTGGGTCACGGACTGGGACAGGCGCTGGACAAGGGACTCCATGAAATACCTCTCGAAATAACTACGGAAGCAGACTGCCCGCGCGGCTGATGAGGAAATGGCAAAGCAGGCGGGCGGGCACCAATTTGGGGATTGTGACCCGGCCGGACGCAGGCGGGAAGCATTCCCGCCGCGCGCTACACGCCGATAGGCCTGCGCGCCACGCGCCGCTGTCAGCGGCCCGACACAGGCGGCCATATCACCTGCACGCGCAGGCCGCCCAGCGTGGGCGAGCGGTCCAGCAGCAGGCGTGCGCCATGCCGCTCGGCAATGGTCTGCACGATGGCCAGGCCCAGGCCGCTGCCCTGCGCCTGCTGGCCCGCAGAAGCTGCTGAAGCCGCAGAGGGTCCACGCACAAAGCGCCGCAGCACCAGTTCGCGCTCGCTTTCGGCAATGCCGGGGCCCGAGTCCTCGACCACCAGCGCGCGGCCCTGTGCATCGCTGCGCCAGCCCACATCGACGCGGCCGCCTTGCGGAACGTACTTGACGGCGTTGTCCAGCAGGTTGCGCACCAGCATCTGCAAGGACTGTGCGTCGCCCGCCACGGCAAAGGACTGCCGCAGTTGAGGGGACTCGCTCAGCCCCATGTCCAGGCCATGCTGCTGGGCGGCCACGGCCTGGTCTGCCAGGGCCTGCTCCACCACCTCGCGCAGGTCCACGTCGGCAGGTGCGGCCGTGGCAGCGCCGTGCTGTCCCTGCATGCCTTGCACACCTTGTGCCGTGCCTTGTACCGTGCCTTGGGCTTCCTGCCGCGCCAATGTCAACAATTGTTCGACGAGCCGTGTGGCCCGGTCTATGCCGGCCGAAAGACGCTGCACGGCCTCGTCATGCGCGGCCACATCGGGCGCGCGCTGCAAGGCCACCAGTTGCAGCTTGAGCGCGGCCAGCGGAGAGCGCAGCTCGTGCGCGGCATCGGCCACGAAGTGCTGCTGCGCCTCGAAGGCCTGGCCCACGCGCTGCAGCAGCGCGTTGAGCTCGGCCACCAGGGGCCGCACCTCGTCGGGCAGGCCCTCGGCAGGCACGGGCGCAAGGTCCTGCGGGCGGCGCGTGGCCAGTTCGCGGCGCACGCGCTGCACGGGCGCCAGCGAACTGCGCACCACCCACCACACGGCCAGCGCCAGCACGGGAGCCAGCAAGGCAATGGGCAGCAGGCTTTGCCAGGCGGCGTCGCGCGCCAGGGTGCGGCGCACGCGCATGTCCTGCGCCACCTGGATCACCTGCGAGCGCGTCTGCAGCGAGAACACGCGGTAGACGGTGCCGCGCGCAGGCACGTCGGCAAAGCCCAGCACGGCCATCTGCGGCAGCGCGGCGCCCAGGGCGGATTCAAAAATGCGCAGGCCTTCGTTGGTCCAGACCTGGACGATGAATTCGTGGTTCTCATCCTCGGGCGGCGTGCCCTGGGGCCTGCCGCGCGCATCCACCGGCAGGCCGGCGCGCAGCGCAAAGGCGGTCTGCTGCATCTGGTAGTCGAACAGGGTGTCGGTCTGCAGCAGCGCGTTGCGGTAGGCCAGCAGGCCCTGCAGCAGCGCCGTGAGCACGATGGCCGCGCCCAGGAACATGAGCAGCCGCGTGCCCAGTGCGCCGGGCAGGCGGCTGCGCGCCCGGACGACAAGGGAGGAAACAAGGGAGGAAGCCGGCGCCTTCATGGCTTGGGCACCATGTAGCCCACGCCGCGCACATTGAGGATCAGCCCCGCGCCCAGCTTCTTGCGCAGGCCGTGGATGTAGACCTCGATGGCGTTGCTGCTGACCTCGTCGCCCCAGCCGTAGAGCTTGTCCTCGATCTGCTGGCGCGACAGCGTGCTGCCCGGGCGCGCCAGCAGCGTCTCCAGCACTGCCCATTCGCGGCCGGAGAGCACCACGTCGCGGCCATCGACACTGGCCTCGCGCGTGGCGGGGTTCAGCCGCACGCCCTCGCGCTCGTACAGCGGGTCGGACCCGCCAGAGGCACGCCGCGCCAGCGCGCGCAGGCGCGCGAGCAGCTCGTCCAGGTCATAGGGCTTGACCACGTAGTCATCGGCCCCCGCATCCAGCCCGGCAATGCGGTCGCGCACGGCATCGCGCGCCGTGGCCACCAGCACCGGCGTGCGGTCGCGGCGCCCGCGCAGATGGCGCAGCACCTGCAGGCCATCCTGCCCCGGCAGGCCCAGGTCCAGCAGCACCATGTCATAGCCATGGCCGCCACCCGGGCCGGGGCACAGGGCCGCATCGGCCTGCAGGCCGTCACGGACCCAGTCCACCGCATGGCCCTCGCCGCGCAGCAGGGTCTGCACGGCCTCGCCGATCATGGCGTCATCTTCGACAAGCAGTAAGCGCATGGTTGAAGAATAGCTCCCTGGAAGGCTGGCTCAGTTGGCGACTCAGGGGGTGAGCGGCGGCTACACCGCCGCTTCAATCTTCGGCATGGCCATGCGGGCCTTGGTCAAGGCCATGCCCAGGTTGGCGGTACGCCGGCAGACGAAGACGGCCACGTAGTCGGGCATGAGCTTGCCGCGCAGGAAGACGTGGATGAGGTTGTCGCTGTTGACGATGAGCTCCTGGAAGTAGTGGTGGCCGTCGTCCTTGAGGCCGCGCGACTTCTTGAACAGGCTCTCGATCATCGAGACATTGGGGCCGTTGAACAGGTCGGCCGTGGCCGCGGCCACCAGGTCGATGACTTCGCGCGGATGCGAGTCCACCGTGCGGATGGCCAGCAGCATGCCGGAGGCGGCATCCACGTAGCCGATGGCCAGGCACTCGGGCACGGACCCGGCCACCTCGCTCAAAACGTTATCCAGGCTCATTGCAGCTTTCCTTTTTTTGTGAATGGATGTGATCGGTCAGCCCATCTTCAGCAGCAGTGCCACTTCGTACGCGTAGAGCAGGTCCTCCTGGGCCTGGGACTGCACGTACTGGGCGTCGATGAGGCGCACGCGGCGCAGCGCCTCGTCGGCGGTGAGGCCCTCGCGCACCAGCCATGCGGCCAGCACCGTGCCCGTGCGGCCCAGGCCGGCCAGGCAGTGCACGGCCAGCACCTCGCCCGCGCGCAGCATGGCCGACATGCGCGCCAGCAGCATCTGGATCTGGGCCACCGTGGGTGATTCGTGGTCGCGCACCGGCAGGTGCAGGTTGCGCAGGCCGTGCTGCTGCAGCGGCTCTTGCGGCAGGTCGTTTTCGGTCAGCGTGATCAGCACGGTGACGCCGCAGCCGCGCAGGGCCTTCAGGTCAAAGTCCATGGACTGCACCACGCCAGGCTGCGGCGCACCGGCCAGCCGGCCCGGCACCAGCCAGGCAAAACCGTTGGGGCCACGGCTGGCGGGCACGGCCTGCGGGTCGGCGGCCAGCGGCTGCCAGTCCACCAGCACGGCGGGATTGACGGCGCGTGGGCGGGGAGCGGGTGTCGGTGCGGGTGCAGGCATGGATGCAGGCACGGGTGCAGGCGCAGGCTCAGGTGCAGGCATGGGCTCGGATGCAGGCTCGGCGGCCACTGCATCCGACAGAAATTCGGAGATCGCGGCCATGGCCGCTGCAGGCAGCGGAGGAGGCAGGGGCACGCCCTCCTCCAGGTCTTCGGCCCGCGCATCGGGAGAGGCCACGGCACAGCTGCCGGTGCGCAGGAACTGCTGGCCCGCCAGCGACAGCGGTGCACGCTGAAAGGCTTCCATGGATTGCGCCTCGGCGATGCGGCCGCCGGCCAGCAGCAGCATGTCCTGCGCCACGGCCTGTGCGTGCTGCTGCTGGTGCGTGCTCATCAGCACGGCAGTGCGCTGACCCACCTGGCGCAGCAGCTCCAGCAGCACGAAGGCCTCGTAGCCCTCCAGCTCGGCCGTGGGCTCGTCCACCATCAGCAGCGCCGGCTCGGCCAGCGCCTCGCGCAGGATGGCCACGGCCCGCTGCTGCACGGGGGACAGCTGCAGCGCCGGCTGGTCGAACATCAGCGCAAGCTCGGGGAAGCCGAAGGCCTGCACCTGGGCGCGGCACCAGTCGCGCAGCTCATGCGGCACCAGCTTGAGACGGGGGCGCGCCAGCTCCACGATGGCATCGAAGGTGCTGGCCATCATCAGCCTGGCCTGCTGCTGCACCAGGCGCGGCGCCTGCAGGCCGCTGCGCCATGGCTGGCCCGCGTAGCGCGTGCTGCCCCAGCGGCGAAAACGCGGATTGGCGGCATTGAGATCGGCCAGCGTGCGCAGCAGGGTGGATTTGCCCGATCCCGAAGGCCCCAGCAAAACGGTGACGCCCCGGGTGGGCAGTGCGAAGTCCACCTCAGCCAGGATGACGCGCGCACCGAACGATGCGCCCAAACCCGCCACCTGCAAGCTGTAGTCCTGATTCAAAGCTGTGCCTTTCCTGTGATGCGTTGCGCCCCCAGGGGCCGTATTCCGTGAATCAAGACGGTCAGCGCACGCCTCGATGGGCCGGCAGTCTAAGCGGTTTCCCTTACATCAATCCGTCACAAAAAGAAACATTACTAACGCAAACGGGCGTCATTTCACACGATACAACCATCACATTGGCGTACCGCTCCTTGGACTGCTGGCATTTTTCTCTGGGTTTTCCCAAAGCGATAGCCCCGGCGCATTCACGCCGGGGCCGTGCGATCAATCAAGTGTGTGGATGCTTCTGGTCCCTTACCTCCTTTCACTTACCCGAGACGTACGGGGACAAAGATCCTGTTGCCATCGCGCCAGATCAGCACGGCCACGGTCTTGCCGGCCTTGGCCATGGCGGCGCGCACGGCCTCGATATCACCGGCAGGCGTGCCGTTGATGGACAGCAGCACATCGCCCTGGGTGATGCCGGCCTCGGCCGCCGGGCCTGCGGCGTCGGCCACAACCAGGCCGTCCTTCACGCCGATCTGCTGCTTTTCCTCGGGCTGCAGCGGGCGCAGGGCCAGGCCCAGCTTGCCCTTGCCGGCGTCGGGCTTGTCCTTGGCCACCTTGGCGGCCTTGTCGCTGGCATCGCCCAGCACGGCATTCAGGGTACGGGCCTCGCCGTTGCGCCATATCTCCAGCGTGACCTTCTGGCCCGGCAGCGCCTGGCCCACAAAGGCCGGCAGATCGCCCGATCCCACGATGGACTGGCCATCGATCTTGCGCACCACGTCGCCGGGCTCCAGGCCCGCCTTGGCGGCGGGGCCGCTCTTGTCCACGCTGGACACCAGGGCGCCTTCGGGACGGTCGAGCTTGAAGGAGTCGGCAAAGGCCTGGTTCACCTCCTGCACGGCCACGCCCAGCCGCGCATGCTGCACCTTGCCCGTGGCCACGATCTGCTGCTGCACGCGCGTGGCCACCTCGATGGGAATGGCGAAGGACACGCCCTGGTAGCCGCCCGAGCGCGAGTAGATCTGGCTGTTGATGCCCACCACCTCGCCGCGCGCATTGAACAGCGGGCCGCCCGAGTTGCCGGGGTTGATGGCCACGTCGGTCTGCAGGAAGGGCACGAAGGAGTCGTCAGGCAGGGTACGGCCCTTGGCGCTGACCACGCCGGCCGTCACGCTGCTCTCGAAGCCGAAGGGCGAGCCGATGGCCAGCACCCAGTCGCCCACGCGCAGATCGGCCGTTTTGCCCAGCGATACGGTGGGCAGGTTCTTCGCCTCGATGCGCAGCACGGCCACGTCGGTCTTGGGATCGGCGCCCAGCACCTTGGCGCTGAACTCGCGCCGGTCGGTCAGCTTGACGGTGACTTCCTTGGCGCCGCGCACCACGTGGGCGTTGGTCAGGATCAGGCCGTCGCTGGAGACGATGAAGCCCGAGCCTTCGCCGCGCGTGGGCACATCGCGCTGGGGCTGGCCCTGGCCCATGCCCGGCATGCCGGGCACGCCGAAGCGGCGGAAGAATTCAAAGAACGGATCGTTGGGGTCCATGCCCTGCAGGCCCTGACCTTGGCCTTGGCCCTGCCGTGCAGCGGCCTCGTCGCCATCCTCGCCCATGGCACGCGAGCTGCCGACCACGCTGATGTTGACCACGGCCGCGCCGTTGCGCGCCGTGATGTCGGCAAAGTTGGGCGCCGCCACGGCGGCGGCGGGGGAAGCTGGAGAAGCAGGCTGTGCTGCAGGCGCAAACAGCGACGTGGCGGCACGCGCATCGCCATGCACCACACCAACCAGACCGGCGCCCGTGGCGCCCAGGGCGCCGATGGCACCTGCGGCCACCAGGGCCAGCACCAGACGGCGGGGAGTGGACAGAATCTTGTTCATCGCAGACCTTTCCTCAAAAGCAGCGTTCCTTGCTGCGTTGAGGAGAAGTCTGAAGGGGCAGACTTAGGCGAGGCTTAGAGGGCGCTGGCCCTCACCCATCCACTCTGCGCAAAACCCAGCAAAGCGCTGCACGACCTGCCTGGGCTTGAGGCTGCGGGACTGAGCAATGCCCAGGGTGACAACCGCCACCTCGTCCTTGAAGGGTCGGATGATGAAGTCCACTCCATCCACCGTGCGCGTGGACTGCAGGGGAAAGTTCAGGATGCTGAATCCCAGTCCATTGGCCACCATGCCGCGCACGACCTCGGGCTGGGCGGAGCGAAAGGCAGGCACGGGCCGCTCGCCCACGGCGTCGAACAGCCGCGCGAAATACTCCCGGCTGTGGGGCAGGTCGAGCATGACATAGGGCTCTGCAAGCAGGCTCTTGAGCGTGACGGCGCGCTGGCGGGCCAGTCGGTGCCGCGCCGGCAGGATGGCGTAGGGAGGCAGCGTGCGCAGCGGCTGGAAGGCGATGTCGTCGGTGAGGTCTATGTCATAGGTGAGGGCCAGGTCCAGCGTGCCGTCGCGCAGGCTGGTGAACAAGTCCTCCTGATGGGCTTCGGCCGTGCGGAAGGTGATGCCCGCATGCTCCGCCACGAAACGGCTGATGAGCCCGGCCAGCAGCGGCGGGGCCAGCGAAGTGAGGCAGCCCAGCGCAATGCTGCCCGACATACCCGAATCCAGGCTGCGCGCAACGCCTTGCAATTCTTCCGCGTTCTTGAGCAGGCTTCGGGCCATGCCCAGTATTTCGCGCCCGGCCTGGGTCAGGGACAGCCCGGCCGCATGGTGGCGAATGAACAGTTGCACGCCAAAGGATTCCTCCAGCTCGGCGATCGCCGTGGAGATCGACGGCTGCGAGACATGCAGCAGCCGCGATGCGGCAGTGAAAGACAGCGCCTGGGCCGTGGCGACGAAGTAGCGCAGCTGGCGAAGCGAGTACCGCAGCGATAGGTTTTCCACGGGCTTGGCTCCAGCGGCAACGAAGGCTCTACATAAAACAAAACTATGCAATGCATCTTATTAATATTCTTTATAAATAGCCACTTTCTCCCTAAATTTCCTCCCCAGACAGACCCATCTGACCCACGGAGGACGACATGCAGACAGCAGACCAGGGGCACTTTGCCCAGGCCCCGAACAGGGCGCGGGGAGACAGCGCGCCATGACAGCCAATCCCATTTCCATCGACACGCTGGTGGTCGGCGCGGGCCAAGCCGGCGTGGCAATGAGCGAGCATCTGGGCCGCATCGGCGTGCCCCACCTGGTCCTGGAGCGCGAGCGCATTGCCGAACGCTGGCGCACGGGCCGCTGGGATTCGCTGGTGGCCAACGGCCCCGCCTGGCATGACCGCTTTCCCGGCTTGGAGTTCGACGATCTGGACGCGGATGCCTTCGCACCCAAGGACCGGGTGGCCGAGTATTTCGAGGCCTATGCCAGAAAGTTCGGCGCCCCCATACGCACCGGCGTGGAAGTGACCCGGGTGGTACGCAATACGGGCGTCGAAGGTTTTACCGCAGAGACCTCCGAGGGCCTGGTCCACGCTCGCCGCGTGGTAGTGGCAACCGGGCCGTTCCAGCGCCCGGTGATCCCCGCGATAGCCCCTGGAGACAAGCGGTTCACACAAATCCATTCCGCGCACTATCGCCACCCCGGGCAATTGCCCGAAGGCGCCGTGCTGGTGGTGGGAGCTGGTTCATCGGGCGTGCAGATCGCCGATGAATTGCGGCGCGCCGGCCGAAAGGTCTATCTGTCGGTGGGCCCGCATGACCGGCCACCGCGCTCTTACCGCAACCGCGATTTCTGCTGGTGGCTGGGCGTGCTCGGCGAATGGGACAAGGAGACGGCCGCACCGGGCAAGGAGCATGTGACCATTGCCGTCAGCGGGGCGCGCGGCGGCCAGACCATCGATTTTCGCCGTCTCGCCCATGAAGGGATCACGCTGGTGGGCGTGACCCGGGTCTTCGATGATGGTGTCGTGTCCTTCGCGCCAGACCTGATCACCCATCTGACGCGCGGCGACGAGAACTACCTGTCGCTGCTGGACGCAGCGGACGCCTATGTGGCACGCAACGGCCTGGACCTTCCCGAGGAGCCCGAGGCGCGGCGCATGCTGCCCGATCCGCCTTGCGTCACGCAGCCGCTGGCGTCGCTGGACCTGGTGCAGGCCGGCGTGTCCTCCATCGTCTGGGCGACCGGCTACGCGGTGGACTACCGCTGGCTGCAGGTCGATGCCTTCGATGCCAGTGGCAAGCCGCGACACCAGCGCGGGGTTTCGTCCGAGCCCGGCATCTATTTCCTGGGCCTGCCCTGGCTGTCGCGGCGCGGCTCCAGCTTCATCTGGGGCGTCTGGCACGACGCCCGGCATATCGCAGACCACATCGCCATACAGCGCCAGTACCTCGCCTACCGCGATGCAGCCCACCGCACGCCCTCGCACGGGGCGCCCACCCAGGCCGCCCATCCCACAGGAGCGCAATGATGCCCGCCCACACACAGCCCCCTACCCACACGCGCATCCGGATGTTCAACACCAAGGACACCTATCCCAACCAGTCGCTGGACAACGACCTGTGCCAGGCCGTGCGCGCCGGCAACACCGTCTATTTGCGCGGCCAGATCGGCACCGATTTCGAGGGCAATCTGGTCGGCCTGGGCGATCCGAAAAAGCAGGCCGAGCAGGCGATGAAGAACGTCAAGCAACTGCTGGAGGAAGCGGGCAGCGACCTGTCGCACATCGTCAAGACCACCACCTACATCGTCGACCCGCGCTACCGCGAGCCCGTCTACCGGGAAGTGGGCAAGTGGCTCAAGGGCGTGTTTCCCATCTCCACGGGGCTTTGCATATCGGCTCTGGGGCAGCCGCAGTGGCTGATGGAGATCGACGTGATCGCGGTCATCCCCGAGGGCTGGCAGCCCGGCGCGCAGTGAGGAGCAGGACATGACCTTCTCCATCCTCTGGCAGGCGTATCGGCCGCAGATGCAGGACTACCTGACGCGCGCCCCTGGACCCCACGGCCGCACCCAGCTATGGAGTGCCTGGCAATGAATAAGCCGACAAGTCGCGATCTGCTCAGGTCGCTGGTGGGATTTCCGACCGTCAGCCGGGACTCCAATCTGGCACTGATCGGCTTCATCCAGCGCTACCTGGCCGACCTGGGGGTGCAAAGCGAACTGCTGCACAACGCCGAGGGCACCAAGGCCAATCTGTTCGCCACCATCGGCCCACGCGACCGTGGCGGCATCGTCCTGTCCGGGCATACGGACGTGGTTCCCGTGGACGGGCAGGCTTGGACCATGGAGCCTTTCCGCCTCACCGAGGCCCATGGCCGCCTGTATGGCCGGGGCACGGCCGACATGAAGGGATTCATCGCATCAGTGCTGGCCGCAGTGCCGCTTTTCCTGCGCCAGCCCCTTTCCATGCCCGTGCACCTGGCTTTTTCCTACGACGAGGAGGTGGGCTGCCTGGGCGTGCGGTCCCTGCTGTCGGAACTGCAAAACCGCCCCCACAGGCCACGCCTGTGCCTGATCGGCGAGCCTACGGAACTGCAGCCGGTACTGGGACACAAGGGCAAGCTGGCGATGCGCTGCCGCATCCAGGGCGCGGCCTGCCATTCGGCCCATGCGCCGCGCGGCGTCAATGCCATCGGATACGCGGCGCGCGTGATCCGCAAGCTGGACGAGATCGCCGCAAGGCTGTCGCGGCCCGAGCACCACGACCCGCGCTTCGATCCGCCGTTCTCGACGGTGCAGGTCGGCGTCATCCAGGGCGGCCGCGCGCTGAACATCGTGCCTGCCGAGTGCGAGTTCGATTTCGAGGTTCGTGCCCTGCCGGGCTTCGATGCGCATGAAGTGGCGTACGAACTGCAGGACTATGCCGAGACCGATCTGCAACCACTCATGCAAGCGGTGCAGCCCGGCACCGGCATCCGCTTGCAGCCGCTGAGCGCCTACCCGGGACTGGCCACACCGCCCGAGAGCGAGGCTGCGCAACTGCTGACCCTGCTGAGCGGGCGCAGGGATTTCGGCACGGTGGCCTTCGGTACGGAAGGCGGACTGTTCGACCAGGCGGGCATCCCCACGGTGGTGTGCGGGCCGGCCAGCATGGACCAGGGGCACAAGCCCGATGAGTTCATCACCGTGGAACAACTGCAGGCCTGTGACGCCATGCTGGCCCGCCTGGCGGCCCACCTGACGCAAGTTGACGGTGCCACCCAGGACCCGGCCCGGCCACAAGCGGAGGACAGCCGCCACCCACAGTGACCGCAGCGGCGGATGCCGCGATTTTCCACCGACATAAAACATCGGACGCACCCAACGTGCCAATGCACAGGCACACGGACGTCACGCAACCGCAACTCCACTATCTGGAGGAGACACCATGGAACACAACGACAACACCCTGCGGCTGGAAGACAGCACCATCCAACCCATTCCCGCCCATGAACGGCATGGCAAGGCCAGCGACCTGTTCACCATCTGGTTCGGCACCAACGTCATGCTGCTGACCGTGGTCACCGGGGCGCTGGTCGTCACGGTGTTCAAGCAGCCGTTCTGGTGGGGCACGCTGGCCATCGTCGTCGGCAATCTGGTCGGCGCGGTATTCATGGCGCTGCATGCGGCGCAGGGCCCTCAGTTGGGGGTGCCCCAGATGGTGCAGACGCGCGGGCAGTTCGGCTCGCTGGGCTCTTTGCTGGTGGTGGGCCTGGTGGTGGTCATGTATGTGGGCTTCTTCGCCTCCAACCTCGTGCTGGGCGGGCAGTCGCTGCACAGTCTGAGCAGTGCCGTGACGGTCAACCAGGGCGTGGTCGCGGTGGGCCTGCTGAGCCTGGTGGCCACCATCTTTGGCTACCGGCTGATCCACATCTACACGCGGCTGCTGACCTGGTGCGCAGGCGCGGTGCTGGTGCTGGCCTTCGCATGGATCATCTTCGTGCACGGGCTGCCGGCCGATCTGCTGTCGAAGAACGCACCCAGCCTGACGGGATTTCTGGGCAGCATGTCCATCGCCGCGCTCTGGCAGATCGCCTATGCGCCCTATGTGTCCGACTACTCGCGCTACCTGCCGGCGGACACCGGCCCGCGCGTGGCCTTCTGGGCCAGCTATGGCGGCTGCACCCTCGGCTCCATCTTTCCGATGGTGCTGGGCGCGCTCGTGGGCCTGACGGTGGAGGGCGATGACATCGTAAAAAGCCTGAGCACGCTGACGCAGGGCATCAGTCCGCTGGTGATCATCGTGCTGACGCTGGGCATCGCGGCCACCAACGCCATGAACCTGTACTGCGGCGCGCTGTCCACGATCACCATCGTGCAGACGCTGCGGCCTTCCTGGTCGGCCAAGGCGGCGGCGCGCGCGGCCTGTGCCTGCCTGCTGTTCGGCATCGCCTTGACGATTGCGCTGGCCGGCCAGGACAACTTCCTGGCCACCTACACCCACTTCATTTTGTTGCTGTTGTGCGTAATGGTGCCCTGGACTGCGGTGAATCTGGTGGACTACTACCTCGTCCGCCACGGCCAGTACGACGTGGATTCCTTCTTCCGCCAGGACGGCGGCATCTATGGGCGCTTCAACGGCGTGGCCATCTTTTCGTACGCCTTTGGCATTGCCGTGCAACTGCCTTTCGTCGCCACCGATCTGTACACCGGCCCCGTTGCGAAGATGCTGGACGGCGCAGACATTTCCTGGATCGTCGGGCTGATACTGACATCGGTGGTGTACTACGTGTGCCAGAAGCGCTTTGCGCCGATCCCCGCCCCCATGGCCCTGCCATGACATCCGCCATGACCAGGACAATCCTGCAGCAGCCGTACCTGCCCCCGAGCGCCCAGACACAGCGGGCCCTCACGTCCATCGAAGCCATTGCGGCCATACAGCAGGGCCGGCTTGCGGCGAGCGACTATTTGGCCACCCTGCTCGCGCATGCGCAGGCCATGTCGGGGCTCAATGCGCTGACGGCGCTGGACGTGCAGGGCGCGCTGGCGGCTGCGCGACGCATCGACGCACTGCCCGCCGACGCCCGGGCGCAATTGCCGCTGGCCGGCCTTCCCATCGTTGTGAAGGACAACATCAACACGCGAGGCCTGCCGAACACGGCAGGAACACCGGCGCTGGAACACTTCATCCCCCGGGACAACGCGCCCTCTGTGCAGCGCCTGCTGGATGCGGGGGCCATTGTCCTGGGCAAGGCCAACATGCATGAGCTGGCCTTCGGCATCACCAGCACGAATCTCGCGCCGCATGCGGGGCCTGTGCGCAACCCCTACGACCCCAGCCGCATCCCGGGCGGCTCGTCGGGCGGCACGGCCGCCGCCATTGCCGCGCGCATCGTGCCTGCAGGGCTGGGCACGGATACCGGAGGCTCTACGCGCATTCCTGCGGCGCTGACCGGCATTGCGGGCTTTCGCCCCTCGGTGGGCAACGGCGGCGCCAGCCGGCGCTACCACGACCCGAATGCGGTCGTCCCCATCAGCCACACGCGCGATACCGTGGGTCCCATGGCGCGCAGCGTGGCCGACATCGCCCTGCTGGACCAGGTGATCACGGACAGCGCCCCCCTGGTGACCCTGGACCTGCGGGGCCTGCGCGTTGGCCTGCCCTCCCCCCTGTGGGAAGGCCTGGAGCCGGAGGTCGAGGCCGTGGCGCGCGCAGCGCTGCTGCGGCTCCAGGCCGCTGGCGTGGACTGGGTGGATATGGCCATGCCCGACCTTCTGGACATCAACAGCCATATCGGCGCACCGCTGGCCCTGCATGAATCGGTGGACGACCTGCCCGCGTGGCTGGACGCCAACGAAGCGCCGGTCCGTACCGTGGCCGACATCGCCGCGCGCATTGCCAGTCCCGATGTGCGTGACATGTACCAGGCCGTGCTCGCGGACGAGGCCGCAGACCAGTACGAAGAGGCCATGACGGTCTGGCGGCCCCGGCTGCAACAGTACTACGCCACGGCCTTTGCCACGCACCGGGTCGATGCGTTGCTGTTCCCCACCACCCGGCTCGCGGCCGTGCCGCTGGATGAGGTGAATGGCTCCTCGACAGTGTCGATACAAGGAGCGGAGGCGGTCAGCACCTTCGAGGCCTTTCTGCGCAATACCGATCCGGCCAGCAATGCCGGTCTGCCTGGCCTTTCGCTGCCGGCCGGCCTGACGCCACAGGGGCTGCCGGTGGGCATCGAGCTGGACGGCCCCGAAGGCAGCGACCGCCGCCTGCTGGCGATTGGGCTGGCCTTCGAGCAGGTGCTGGGCCTGCTGGCCGCGCCGCGGCCCTGAGTCACAGGCACAGCCTGCGGCGCCGCCGCTCAGATCAGCGCCAGCACCTTCTCCGGCGGACGGCACAGCGCTGCGCCCTTGGGTGTGACGACGATGGGGCGGTTGAGCAGCACGGGGTGCTCGGCCACGGCGGCGATGAGCTGCTCATCGCTGACGGATGCATCGCCCAGGCCCAGCTCGGTGTAGACGGCTTCCTTGCTGCGCAGCAGCTCGCGCACGGGCACGCCAAGCCGCCGGACCAGGGCCTGCAGTTGCGCAGCGTCCAGGGGCTGGGCGATGTAGTCGACGATGGTCGGCTCCACGCCGTTGTCGCGCAGCAGGGCCAGCGCGCCGCGCGAGTTGCTGCAGCGGTTGTTGTGGTAGATGGTGATGTCGGTGCGGGGTGCGGTGGTGTTCATGGGCCGCAGTGTAGGCCCATGAAAATGCGCATCAGGCCACGGCTTCCTCGGGATGGGCATCGACCTCGCGGCCGGGCAGCAGCAGGTTCAGCCCCACCGCGACCAGGGCGCCGACGGTTATGCCCGAGCCGAAGACTTCGCGCACGAAGGCAGGCATGCGGGACAGCAGGTCCGGGCGCACCGTGACCGCCAGGCCGCAGCCCAGCGAGACCGCGATGATCAGGCTGGCGCGCCGCGAGTGCTCGGCGCCGCTGAGCATGCGGATGCCGGCAGAAATGATCATGGCAAACATCATCAGCCCCGCGCCGCCGAGCACTGGCTGCGGAATCGTCACCACCAGTGCGCCCAGCACAGGAAAGAGGCCGGCCAGCAGCAGCATGACGCCCGTCAGCATGACCACGTGGCGGCTGGCCACGCCGGTCAGCGAGACCACGCCCACGTTCTGGGCGAAGGTGGACAGCGGAGGGCTGGACATCACGGCGGCAAAGGCCGAGCCCACGCCATCGCACAGCATGCCGCTGGACAGGCGCTTGCCGTCGATGCGCGTCTGCGTGGCCGCGCCCAGGGCCATGAAGGTGCCCGTGGTCTCGACGATGGTCACCAGAAAGGCGATGGACATGGCGACGATGCCGGCCACCGGGAACGTCATGCCGAAAGTCAGCGGCTGCGGGATGGCGAAGACCGCGGCCTCGCTCACCTGGGTGAAGTCGATCAGGCCCAGCGCCAGGCACAACACATAGCCGCAGGCGATGCCCAGCACCACGGCCGAGGCAGAGACGATGCCCCTGCCCCACTGCACGAAGCCGATCACCAGCACCAGCACGAAGCCGGCGATGGCCAGGTGGCCGATCGCGCCGTAGTCGCTGCGGCCCACGCCGCCCGCAGCCCAGTCCACGGCGACGGGGGTCAGCGACAGGCCGATCATGGTCACGACCACGCTGGTCACGGTGTGCGGAAAGAAGCGGCGGATCACGGGCATGAAGTAGCTGCCCACGATCATCACCAGCGACCCTACCAGCGAGGAGCCCAGGATGCCGGCCACGCCATGCTCCAGCCCCACGCTGATGCCCGCGCCCACGAAGGCGAAGCTTGTGCCCATGACGCAGGGCAGCCGTATGCCCACGGGCCCCACCCCCCTGCACTGGACGATGGTGACCACGCCCGAGCCCAGCAGCGCTGCATTCACCAGCGCCACGATCTGGTCGGCCGGCAGCTTGAGCGCCCCGCCGAAGACCAGGGGCACGGCGATGATGCCGCCCAGCGCCGCCAGCAGGTGCTGCAGCGACAGAAGGACCGTGGTGATGAGCATTGGCGGACGGTCTTCCACCTTGTAAAGCAGTTGTTCCATTGTCTTGTCTCCTTGTGTCCTGGCCGTCGGCCTCTTCAGAGGCGCTTGTATGTATGTCGGGGCAGTGGTGCCGGAAAAGGGTGGGGGTCCTGAAAGTGCTGTCCGGGTCTTCGAGCCTCCTGGAGATGCTTCGGGGAAATGGCGCAGCGCGGCAGGCCGGCACCCGCGATGGCCTGGGTGCCGGCCTGCCGCGCTGCAGGGTGATGTCAGTGGCCCGCTGCGCGCTCGAACAGCGTGCGGGCCAGTTCGCGGTGGCGTGTCAGCACGCGCGGCAGGTCGGCCGTGAGCAGGTGGCCATCACGGACCACGACACGGCCGTTGATGACGCTGGTGGACACGTCGGTGGGCGTGCAGAACACCAGCGCGGCCACGGGGTCATGGCCTGCGCCCGCGTAGCCCACGCCCGACATGTCGAAGGCCACGAAGTCGGCCGACATGCCCGGCGCCAGCGCGCCGATGTCGTCGCGCCCCAGCACGCGCGCGCCGCCCAGGGTGGCGATCTCCAGCGCCTCGCGCGCGCCCATGGCGGCAGGGCCGTGGCCCACGCGCTGCAGCAGCAGGGCCTGGCGCGCCTCGCCCAGCATGTGGGCGCCGTCGTTGGAGGCGCTGCCGTCCACGCCCAGGCCCACGGGCACGCCCGCATCACGCATGGTGCGCACGGGCGCAATGCCCGAGGCCAGGCGCATGTTGGAGCACGGGCAATGCGCCACGCCCGTGCCCGTGCGCGCGAACAGCGCAATGCCCTCGGCATCGAGCTTGACGCAGTGGGCATGCCAGACATCGGGGCCGACCCAGCCCAGGCTTTCGGCGTACTGCGCGGGGGTGAGGCCGAATTTCTCGCGAGAGAAGGCGACGTCGTTGTCGTTCTCGGCCAGGTGGGTGTGCAGCGACACGCCGTGCGCACGCGCCAGCACGGCGGACTCGCGCATCAGCTCGCGCGTCACCGAGAACGGCGAGCACGGCGCCAGCACCACGCGCAGCATGGAGTGGCGTGCGCTGTCGTGGTACTGCTGGATCAGGCGCAGGCTGTCGCGCAGGATGGCTTCCTCTTCCTCCACCACCGCGTCAGGCGGCAGGCCGCCCTTGCTGCGGCCCAGGCTCATGGAGCCGCGCGCCGCATGAAAGCGCATGCCCATCTGCTGCGCCGCGGCGATGGAGTCATCCAGCCGAGCGCCATTCGGATACAGGTACAGGTGGTCGCTGGTGGTGGTGCAGCCCGACAGCATCAGCTCGGCCATGGCGGTCTGGGTGGAGACGTGGATCATCTCCGGCGTGAGGTGCGACCACAGCATGTACAGGTTGGTGAGCCACGAGAACAGCTCCGCATCCTGCGCGGCCGGCACGGCGCGCGTGAGGCTCTGGTACATGTGGTGGTGCGTGTTGACCAGGCCCGGCATGACCACGCGGCCGCGCATGTCCAGCACCTGGGCCGTGCCGTCGTCCACCATGCGGCGGTACTGCGGCGGCAGATCGGCCGTGGCGCCCACCCATTGCACGGCCGGGCCGTCGGCCACCAGGGCGCCGTCACGGATCTCGCGGCGCTGCGCATCCATGGTGACGAGTACATCGGCGTTCAGTGCGATCAAGGTCATGGCGTTCTCTTCTTCGAAATGGAAAAGCCGCCAGTCTAGGAAGGACAAGCCATTGCCGATAGCGCTGAATTCCGCCCGATGTGTCCACAAAAAGTGGACAAGTGACTAAGACTCACCGCCCCCCGGCGAACAGCCTTGCCAGCGCCTGGCCGATGGACTGGGCCATCAGCTCCCCCGCCGCGCTCAACTGCCCCCTGGCCCGGCCGGTCAGCACCAGCGTCTGCCGCCGCAGATGCGCATCGCGCAAAGGCACGAAGACCAGGGCATTGCGGCTGCGCTCCTCCATCACGTCCAGCGGATTGAGCAGGGCAATGCCCTCGCCCAGCATGACCAGGCGCTGGATCAGCGCCATGGAGGTGGACTCGGCCACGGGCGTGACCTCGATGGCGTTGCGCGCAAAGGCTTCGTCCAGCAGGCTGCGGATGGACAGCGGCGGCGCGGGCAGGATGAGCGGATGGCCTATGCACTCGCTGAGCAGCACGGACGATTGGCGCGCCAGCGCATGCCGGGGCGGCACGATGGCGCCGATCTGCCATTCGCTGGTGGCCAGCGCGCGCAGCGCGGGGCGTTCGGACAGGTCGTAGGCCAGGCCCAGGTCGGCGTCGCCGCCTTCCACGGCGGCCGCGATGTCGCTCAGGGGCAGGTCGATGATGCGCACCACGATGCCCGGGTGGCGCTGGCGGAATTCATGCACCAGCGAGGGCAGCAGCGAACCGGCCAGCCCCGTGGTCGCGGCCACGGTGATCTCGCCGCTGCGCGCGCCCTGCAGTTCGGCAATGCGCTCGCGCAGCGCCGCATGCTCGCGCAGCGTGGCGCGCACATGGGCCAGCACCATCTCGCCCGTCGGGGTGAGGCGCAGGCGCTTGTGGATGCGCTCGAACAGGGGCGTGCCCAGCTCGGCCTCCAGGTCGAGAATCTGGCGGTTGACGGCCGTGGGAGCCACGTGCAGATGTTCGGCCGCCTTGCGGATGGAACCGCGGCGGACCACTTCGTCGAGATAGCGCAGGACTCTGGCGTGCATGGCGCGAGCGTAGCGGGGTTTGCCGGGCCGCGCTTTGCAGCACTCGGCAGCGCAGGCTCAGCGGGCCGTGCCCGGGCGCTCGGCGCGCAGCGTGCGGCTGAGCATGATCACGGGGATCAGGCCCACCAGCACCAGGGCCAGCGACGGCAGGGCGGCCTCGCCCAGGCGTTCGTCGCGCGCGAGCTGGTAGGCCACGACGGCCAGGGTGTCGCTGTTGAAGGGGCGCAGCACCATGGTGGCGGGCAGCTCCTTCATCACATCGACGAAGACCAGCAGCGCCGCCGCCGCCGTGGAGCGCCTGAGCAGCGGCCAGTGCACGCGCGACAGCATGCCCCAGGCGCCCGTGCCCAGCATGCGGGCCGAGTCGTCCAGGCTGGGAGCGATGCGCGCATAGCCGCTTTGCATGGACTGCAGGGCCACGGCGCAAAAGCGCACCAGGTAGGCCCAGACAATGCCCACGGCGGTGGCCGTGACCAGGCCGGCAAAGCCCCATTCGGGCCGCACCTGCTGCACCCAGCCCACGGGCAGCAGCAGGCCGACGACGACGACGGCGCCCGGCACCGCATAGCCCAGGCTGGCCAGTTGCACCACGCCGCGCGTGACGGCCGACTCCTTGTGGCGGCGCACGGCAAACGCCAGGGCCACGGCGATGATGACGGCCAGCACCGAGGTGATGGTGCCCAGGCGCACGCTGTTGAGCGCCCAGTCGAGGAAGCGGTCCCAGGGCAGCACCGACCAGTCGGCCGCCAGCGGGCGCAGCATGAAGAACACGGGCGCCACAAAGCCCATGAGCACGGGCAGCAGGCACGCCAGCCAGGCCAGCGCGCAGCGCCAGCCGCGCAGGCGCAGCGGCTGCGCCTCGGCCGAGCTGGCGCGGCCCGCGCCGCCGGTGACGAAGCGCATGCGCCGCTGGGCGCGCAGCTCCAGCTGCAGCAGCAGCACCACCAGCACCAGCAGGAAGGTCGCCAGCTGCGCGGCAGCAATGCGGTTGTCCATGGACAGCCAGGCCTTGTAGATGCCCGTGGTGAAGGTCTGTATGCCGAAGTAGCTGACCACGCCGAAGTCGGCCAGCGTCTCCATCACCACCAGGGCCACGCCAGCGGCCACGGCCGGGCGCGCCAGCGGCAGCGCCACCGACCAGATGCGCCGCGACAGCGGCGCGCCCATGAGGCGCGCGGCCTCCATCAGGTGCGCGGCGCGCTCGCCCAGCGCGGTGCGCGCCAGCAGGTAGACATACGGGTAGAGCGAGAAGATGAAGACCCAGACCGCGCCGCCCAGGCTGCGCACCTCGGGCAGGAGCCGGCCTTCCAGGCCATAGGTGTCGCGCAGCCAGGTCTGCAGCGGGCCGCTGAACTGCAGGAAGTCGGTATAGGCATAGGCCGTGACGTAGGCCGGCATGGCCAGCGGCAACAGCAGCAGCCATTCGAGCTGGCGCCGGCCCCGGAAGTCGAACAGCGTCACGGCCGCCGCCGTGCCCGTGCCCACGATGGCCGCGCCCAGCGCCACCAGCAGACCCAGCCAGACCGTGGTCCACAGATAGCCGGGCAGCACGGTGGCCGCCATCTCGCGCAGGATGGAGCCGGCCAGGGCATCGCCCTGCCCCACGGGCAGCCAGGAGCCGAGCACGGCCAGCACGGGCAGCATCAGCACCAGGGCCAGAAGAAGCAGGGGAAGGGAGCGGAGTACGGACGACAGACGGCGCAAAGCGGAGGTCTCGGCTAGAGGATGAGGGGGAGGATCTGGCTGCCGGGCTATGGAACGGGCCGGGATCCGCGGCTGCCGCCGGCCTGTGGGCCGATGTGCCGCCGAGACCGGACGTGCCTGCAGGCTGCTGGAGTCGGCGGGCTCCGGGCATGCCCCTGGCCCGCCAATGCAAATGCGAATTCTATTCATTTGCGCGGTTCTACAATCGCCGCATGTTTTTGACCGTCTCCCAACTCGAGGTGCGCTACCCGGGCCGCGACAGGCCTGCCGTGCAGGGCGTCACGCTGAATCTGGCCGCTGGCGACATCGGCGTGCTCATCGGCCCCTCGGGCTGCGGCAAGACCACGCTGCTGCGGGCCGTGGCGGGCCTGGAGCCCGTGAGCGGCGGCGAGATCCGCATCGACGGCCAGCTCGTGGGCAGCGCGGATTTCTCGCTCCCTCCCGAGCAGCGGCGCATCGGCATGGTGTTCCAGGACTATGCGCTGTTCCCCCACCTGAACGTGGGCCGCAACGTGGCCTTCGGCATCCACCATCTGCCCAAGGCACGCCAGGCCGAGCGCGTGGCCGAGGTGCTGGAGCTGGTGGGCCTGGCCGGCAGTGCAGGGAGGTTTCCGCACGAGCTGTCAGGGGGCCAGCAGCAGCGCGTGGCACTGGCCCGCGCACTGGCGCCCAGCCCGCAGCTGATGCTGCTGGACGAGCCGTTCTCCAACCTCGACGTGGACCTGCGCGAGCGCCTGGCGCATGAGGTGCGCGGCATCCTCAAGGCTGCAGGCGCCACGGCCCTGTTCGTCACGCACGACCAGCTGGAGGCCTTTGCCATCGGCGACATGATCGGCGTGGTCCACCAGGGGCAGCTGCAGCAGTGGGACGACGCCTATTCGCTCTACCACCGCCCGGCCACGCGCTTCGTGGCGGACTTCATCGGCCACGGCGTCTTCGTGCCGGCCACGCTGGCGCCTTCGGGGGCCGGCGGCGTGGTGGCGCGCACGGCGCTGGGCGATCTGGTCGATCCGGCCACCTGCCCGCTGCCCGCGCAGTTTCCGGGCGGCGAATGCGATGTGCTGCTGCGCGCAGACGATGTGGTGCACGACGATGCCTCGCCCGTGCAGGCACGCATCCTGCGCAAGGCGTTTCGCGGCTCGGAGTTCCTCTACACGCTGGAGCTGGCCAGCGGCCACAGCGTGATGGCCCATGTGCCCAGCCACCACGACCATGCGGTGGGCGAGTGGGTGGGAATCCGGCTCGACATGAATCACGTGGTCGCCTTCCCGCGAGAAACACAGGGCGCCCCGCAGTCCGCTGCAGCCTGAACCAGCGGCGTCCGCCGCGCCGTCCGGGCTTTGTCATTCGACGGTCACGGGTGGAACCCAGAATCAGTCACATCTTGTGACAATTCAAGGCCACCCATGTTTGCTCTGGACCCCTCCTCCACGCAGCACCCTGCAGCGGATCAGCTACCTGACCCTGCACCCATTCCCGCGCTGGCCCCGGCGCCCGCCGCGCCGCGCCTTGTGGCCCGTGCAGGCCAGCTCAGCCAGCCCACGGCACCGATTCCCCCCGAGACCAGCAACGAGGATGTGCACCGGCTGTTCAGCGAGCAGCCCCTGCTCGAAACCCTGGCCGTGGTGGCCGACGACCGGCCGCTGGGCCTGATCAACCGCCAGCGCTTCATGGAGCAGTACGCGCGGCCCTTTGCGCGCGACGTGTTCGGCCGCCGCAGTTGCCTGGTATTCACCGACACCGCGCCCATGGTGGTGGCGGCCGGCCTGCCCATCGACCAGCTGGTGCAGCAGGCGCTGGCCAGCGGCAGCCGCGTGCTCAAGGACGGCTTCATCACCGTGGAGGAAGGCCGCTACGCAGGCATAGGCACGGGCCACGCGCTGATGGCCGCCATGTCCGACATCGAGGCCGACAAGACGCGCCAGCTCATGGCCAGCATCGATTACGCCAGCCTGATCCAGCGCTCGCACCTGGTCGAATCCGACCGCGTGCTCGCCAGCCAGCTGGCCGACCACGGCCTGCTGTGGGAGCCGCGCGATGTGGTGGGCGGCGATGCGTATTTCTTCCGCGCCACACCGCAGGGCCTGCTGGGCTGCATGTTCGACTGCACGGGCCACGGCGTGCCGGGCGCCTTCATGACGCTGATTGCGCTGTCCTTTCTCGAACAGGCCGTGGCGCCTGCAGGTATCGGCACTGGCACCGGCGCCGCCATCGACCCCGGCGCCCTGCTGGGCCAGATGAACCGCTACATCAAGCGCGTGCTGCAGCAGCGCAGCCGCGACGTCCAGCCCGCCTGGGGCGCACCGGCAGCGCCCGCCGATGGCCTGCCCGCCGAAAAATCCTCCAGCGACGGCCTGGACGCCGCGCTGTTCCTGCAGTCGCCCTGCGGCACGCAACTGCGCTTTGCCTCGGCCCGGCTGGACCTGCTGGTGGCGCCGCCCGGCGTGCAGGAGGCGGCACAGGTGCAGATCCATGCCGGCGACAAGCTGGGCATAGGCTATGCGACCACGCCCGACGACGCGGCCTGGAGCACGCAGGAGCTGGAGGTCGCGCCCGGCTCGCTGCTGATGGTGGCCACCGATGGCGTCATCGACCAATTGGGCGGCCCGCGCCAGATCGCCCACGGCAGAAAGCGCCTGGCGCGCTTCCTGCACGAGCAGCACGACCGCCCCGCCGCCCAGGCCTGCGCCGAATTCCGGCAGGCCTTTGCCCAGTGGCAGGGCACGCAGCGCCGCCGCGACGATGTCTCGCTGCTGGTGTGGCGCAACCAGGCCCTGCAGCCATGAGCCCGTCCGAATTCGCGCACCTGCGCGCCCAGGCCGAGCACAACGGCCTGCTGCTGTACTACGCGGGCACCTTCAACCCCAATGTGATCCAGGCGGCAGCCGACACGCTCAAGTGCCGGCTGGCCAGCGAGGACGGATCCAGCAGCGCCAAGCGCAAGCTGTTTTCCACCTTCATCGAGATGGCGCAGAACGTGCTGCACTACGCGGCGCCGCTGCCTGCCTCTGACGCCGGAACCAGCCAGGCACTCGGCGAACCCGTGGCACAGGGCGCCATCGGCGTGGGCCGCGTCGATGCACCGGCCGGTGCCCCGGACGCGGGGGCCGATCAGGCACAGGCGCGCTTCTGGATTGCCTGCAGCAACGCCGTGCGCCGCGAACATGTGCCGCGCCTGGCCGCCAAGCTGGATGCCGTGCGCGCCATGAGCCACCCCGAAATCAAGGCCGCCTACAAGGCCCAGCTGCACAACACCGACCACAGCGCCAGCGATGACATCAGCCGCGGCGCGGGCCTGGGCTGGCTGACCATTGCGCGCGACGCCTCGGCACCGCTGCAGTACCACATCGCCACGGGAGAGGACGCCGCAGATACCGCGCCCCATGCCGTGTTCCACGTCAAGGCGCTGATCTGAGCGCCGGGCCCCCTTCCCGAATCCGAATGACGCCGCCATGCAAGCACTGAAATCCGAACGCACTTCCGTCACACCCGAAGTGGTCTTCTCGCCGGCCGAGCAGCTTTTGCGCATCGAAGGCGAGTGCTATCCCGAAAACCCGCTGCCCTTCTTCAACCCCCTGCTGGCCATGCTGGGCCAGTACTTCGAGGCCAGCCAGCCCGCACGCTTCGTGGCCGAGGTGAAGCTGCAGTACATCAACAGCGCATCGACCATGGGGCTGCGCTCGCTGTTCGAGCTGCTGGACCATGCAGGCAGCAAGGGCACGGACATCCGCGTGCTCTGGGCCTTCGACGAGGAAGACGACGCCATCGAGGAACTGGGCGCCGACCTGGTGGAGGACTTCGCCAACCTGGTGCTGGAGCGACAGCCGTACAGCAACTGAGTGCAGGCCTGCTCCGCCCTGGCCTTCAGGCCAGCGGCTTGCCCATGAGCACCGTGGTCAGACCGCAGTCCCATTCCTCGTCGGGATAGGTGTCCAGCGTGGCGTAGCCCTGCGCCGTGTAAAAGCCCAGGGCCTGGGTGTTGAAGCTGTCGGTCTCCAGGCGCACCTGGGCGTGGCCGGCGGCGCGCAGAGCCTGCTCGGCATGGGCCAGCAGGGCACGGCCCACGCCGCGCCCCTGCCAGGCCGGCAGCACATGCAGGGCGCCGATGAAGTCATCCACCCAGTCCACGAAGCCGGCGACCACGCCGCCGCACTCGGCCACCCAGAACAGGTGGCCGCGCGACTGCACGTACTGCCCGGTCTTGCCGGAGGCGCAGAACTGCGCATGCTTGTCCGCCGTCAGCTGGGGCTTCCAGGTGCTCTCGTAGGTGGCCCAGAGAACGGCGTTCAGGGCGGGAAGGTCATCAGGCCGCGAGGGCCGGAGCGTGAGAGTGTCAGTCATGTCGCTGGCAGCGTTCAGGCCTGGCGCAGCCGGTCCACCTCGGCATGCAGGTCCTGCGACCAGACGCGGCGGTCGCGGCCTTCGGCCGTCTGCGGCTGCCCATAGTGGACGACGGCCACCAGGTCGTCGGCGCACAGCGTGCGCCAGATGGAGCCCAGCAGGGTTTCATCGCCCTCGTAGCTGGGTGCGTGGCTGATCTGGCCGGTGGCGCCGTCGATGAAGCGCAGGCCCACGGGCAGCACGGGCGCATCGATCTGCACGGCCGCCTGCAGCAGGTTGGCATGAAAGGGCAGCAGCTTGCGGCCGTCGCCCGTCGTGCCTTCGGGGAAGATGGCCAGGATCTCGCGGCGCTGCAGGGATTCCTCCATGCTCTGCACCATGCGCCGGGCATCGCGGCGCGAGGTGCGCTCGATGTACAGCGTGCCCGCCGCCGTGGCCAGCGTGCCGATCAGCGGCCAGCCCTTGACGTCGGACTTGGAGATGAAGCGGCAGTGCCGCGCCGCATGCAGCACGGGAATGTCGAGCCAGGAAATATGGTTGCTGACCATGAGCATGGGGCCCTGGCGCGGCGGCTCGCCCTGGATCTCCAGGCGCACGCCCGCATGGGCCAGCAACTGCAGGGCCCAGGCCTGCACATGGGCGTGCTGGCGCGCCTCGGGCAGCTGCGGAAAGCGCAGGGCCACGATCCACAGCCCCTTGCACACATGGCCGAACAGGCGCGCTGCGCGCAGCGTGGCGCGCCCTCCCCTGCGCAGACGGCTCATGTTCAGCGGCGTTCGTAAGCGATACGGCCATCGACCAGCGTGCAGCGCACACGGGCCGGCAGCTCGTAGCCGCCGAAGGGCGTGCTCTTGCCCTGGCTGGCCAGTTCCTGGGGCTTCACGGTCCAGGCCGCCTGCGGATCGACGATGCACAGGTCGGCCACGCCGCCCTCGGCCAGACGGCCCAGTTGCTCCTGCAGCTCGCCCAGCGCCGATCCCAGCACCTGCACGGGCGATGCCGTGATGGCGGCCAGTGCGCGGTTCAGGGGCACACCGCTTTCCTGCGACCACTTGACGGCCAGCGACAGCAGCAGCTCCACGCCCGTGGCGCCGGGCTCGGCCTCGGCAAAGGGCAGGACCTTGGCGTCCTCATCGACGGGCGTGTGGTCGGAGACCAGGGCGTCGATGGTGCCATCGGCCAGCGCGGCAGACAGCGCATCGCGGTCGCGCTGCTGGCGCAGCGGGGGCGTGACGCGTGCGCTGCTGTCGAAGTAGCCGATATCGGTATCGGTCAGGTGCAGCGAGTTGATGGACACGTCGGCCGTGACCTGCAGGCCTTCGGCCTTGGCACGGCGCACCAGTTCCACGCCTGCGGCGCTGGACAGGCGGCACAGGTGCACGCGCGCCTGGGTGCCGCGCATCAGCTCGAAGATGGTGTGCAGGGCAATCGTCTCGGCCGCCACGGGCACGCCGGACAGGCCCATGCGCGTGGCCAGCGGGCCGCTGGCGGCCACGCCCTTGCCCAGGTACAGCTCCTGCGGGCGCAGCCACACGGTGTAGCCGTAGGTGGCCGCATACGCCAGCGCGCGCTGCAGGGTCTGGGTGCTGGTCATGGGCACTTCGGCCTGGCTGAAGCCGATGCAGCCGGACTCGGTCAGCTCGGCCATCTCGGTCAGCACCTCGCCCTTGAGGCCCAGCGTCAGCGCGCCCAGCGGGAACAGGCGCGACTGGTGCAGCTTCTCGGCGCGGAACTTGAGCATCTCCACCAGGCCCTGCTCGTCGAGCACGGGGTCGGTGTCGGGCGGGCAGACCAGGCTGGTCACGCCCCCGGCCACCGATGCAGCCATCTCGGACTGCAGCATGCCTTCGTGCTCGTGGCCGGGCTCGCGCAGGCGCACGGCCAGATCGACCAGGCCCGGCAGCACCCAGCAGCCGGCGGCATCGATCTCGCGTTCTGCGGCAAATCCCTCGGGCGCCTTGCCGATGGCCAGCACCTTGCCGCCGTCGATGGCCACGTCGGCCTGCTGGTCCAGGCCCCGTGCCGGGTCCATCACTCGGCCGTTGCGGATGAGTATCTTCATGGTTTGCTACCCCGTAGACCGCAGGCGGCGCATGGGCTGCGGCCTGCGGCGATCAAAAACATTTGCGTGTGTGGAGGCTCAAGCCTCGTTGCCGGCGACGATGGACATGACGGCCATGCGGACCGCGATGCCGAAGGACACCTGCGACAGGATCACGGCCTGCGGGCCATCGACCACTTCGGAGTCGATCTCCACGCCGCGGTTGATGGGGCCCGGGTGCATGACGATGGCGTCCGGCTTGGCCAGGCGCAGCTTCTCGGCCGTGAGGCCGAAGCTCTTGAAGTATTCCTGGCTGGACGGCAGCAGGGCGCCGCTCATGCGCTCGTTCTGCAGGCGCAGCATGATGATCACGTCGCAGTCCCGGATGCCCTCTTCCAGCGTGTGGAAGACGCGCACGCCCATCTGCGCCAGGTCCGGCGGCACCAGGGTGCGCGGGCCGACGACGCGCACTTCGGCCGCGCCCAGCGTGGTCAGCGCATGGATGTCGGAGCGCGCCACGCGCGAGTGCAGCACATCGCCCACGATGGCCACGCGCAGGTTGGCGAAGTCCTTCTTGTAGTGGCGGATGGTGTACATGTCCAGCAGCCCCTGCGTGGGGTGGGCGTGGCGGCCGTCGCCGGCATTGACCACGTGGACATGGGGCGCCACATGCTGGGCGATGAGGTAGGGCGCACCCGACTCGCTGTGGCGCACGACGAAGATGTCGGCGGCCATGGCCGAGAGGTTGGCGATGGTGTCCAGCAGCGACTCGCCCTTGCTGGCCGAGCTGCGCGCGATGTCCAGGTTGAACACGTCGGCCGACAGGCGCTTGGCCGCGATCTCGAACGTGGTGCGCGTGCGCGTGCTGTTCTCGAAGAACAGGTTGAACACGCTCTTGCCGCGCAGCAGCGGCACCTTCTTGACCTCGCGGTCATTGACGCTGACGAAGTTGGCCGCCGTGTCCAGGATGTGGGTGAGGATGTCCTTGGACAGTCCTTCGGTGGACAGCAGGTGGATCAGTTCGCCGTTCTTGTTGAGCTGGGGATTGCGCTTGTACAGCACGGTCAGGCCTCTTGGATGCGGAATTGGAAGACGCCGGCGTCATCGCGCGCCAGCGACAGCAGGCGGTCGGCCGGCAGCGCGATGCGCGCCGCGGCAAAGTCGGCCTGGAAGGGCAACTCGCGCCCGCCCCGGTCCACCAGCACCGCCAGGCGCACGCAGGCCGGGCGGCCGTAGTCATAGAGTTCGTTGAGCACGGCGCGCACGGTGCGGCCGGTGTAGAGCACGTCGTCCAGCACCAGGATGTCGGCGCCGTTCACGTCAAAGTCGATCTGCGTCTGGGCGCTGGTGGCCATGCCGCGCTGCGCGAAGTCGTCGCGGTGCAGGGCCGAGGACAACACGCTGGGGTTGCCGGGCAGGTTCAGGTCCTTGTGCAGGCGCTCCACCAGCCAGGCGCCGCCCGAAGTGATGCCGGCCAGGCGGGTTTCAGGCCCCATGAGGCTGCGCACGCCGCGCAGCAGTTCGCGGTACAGGGCCTCGGCGTCCAGCACCAGGCTGCCGGCTCCCGCAATGGTTTCACTCATGGAAGACTCCTCAAAAACTGTTCAAGAATGATGCAGGCCGAGGCCGCATCGGCATCCCTTGCGCCACCGGCCAGGGCCTCGGTGGTGCTGTAGCGCTCGTCCACCTCGTAGACAGGCAGGCCGAAGCGGCTCTTGAGCTGGCGGCCGAATTTCTTCGCCCGCGCCGTGTTCTCGTGCGCATTGCCGTCGGGGTGGTAGGGCACGCCGATGACCAGCGCGTCGGGCTGCCACTCCTTGATGCGCTCGCCGGCCTGGGCCAGGCGGGCCTCGCCGGCCTCGGCGCGGATGGTGGGCAGCGGGTTGGCCGAGCGCAGCATGCGCGTGCCCACGGCGCAGCCCGTGCGCTTGGCCCCGAAGTCGAAGGCCACGAAACTCTGGAAATGGGAGGGAACGGTGGGCGGCACGGCCGTGCCGGCTGCCGCTGCTGCCTGGGACTCGGGAGCGGGCAGGCTCATGCGCGCCCCGCTTCGGGCGAGATCATCCAGCGCTGCAGGCCCAGCAGGCCCAGGGCGCGGTCATAGCGGTCGTCGACCGGGGTATCGAAGATGACGTTGGCGTCGGCGCCCACCGTGAGCCAGGCGTTTTCGGCCAGCTCCGACTCCAGCTGTCCCTCGCCCCAGGACGCATAGCCCAGGGTGACCAGCAGGCGCTTGGGGCCTGCGCCGTCGGACAGGGCTTCGAGCACGTCCTTGGAGGTGGTCATCTCCAGGCCGCCGGGGATGGTCATGGTCGAGGCGTAGGCGGACTCGTCGTCGGGCGCGCCTTCGATGACCATGGGGTCGTGCAGCACGAAGCCGCGATCGGTCTGCACGGGTCCGCCGTTGAAGACACGGTTGCCGCGAAGGTCCTCGCGGCCCAGGGCCAGATCCACCTTTTCCAGCAAGCCTTCCAGCGTAAGCTGCGAGGGCTTGTTGATAATCAGACCGAGCGCACCGCGCTCGCTGTGTTCGCACAGGTAGATCACACTGCGCGAGAACGCTTCGTCTTCCAGGCCAGGCATGGCAATCAGGAAGTGGTGCGTCAGATTGATAGGCGCAGTTTCAGCAGACATAACCACGGATTTTACCGGCGATCCATGCCACCTTCTTACCCTGTGGGCTTGGTCTGGCTGCGGCGCGACCTGCGCCTGGCCGACCATGCTGCCCTCTACCACGCGCTGCGCCAATGTCGGCAGGTGCATTGCGTGTTCGTGTTCGACGACGACATCCTCGCCCCCCTGCCCCGTGCAGACCGGCGCGTGGAGTTCATCTGCCAGAGCCTGAGCGGGCTGGACGATGCGCTGCGCCAGGCCTCGGGCCGCGCCGACACCGGCCTCATCGTGCGCCGTGGCCGGCCCGCAGAGCAGATCCCGGACCTGGCCCGGCAGCTCGGCGCCCAGGCTGTGTTCTGCAACTGGGACGACGAGCCCGACGCCCTGGCCCGCGACGCCCGCGTGCGCCAGGCCCTGGCCGCCGAGGGCGTGGCCCTGCACAGCTTCAAGGACCACATGGTCTTTGCGCGCGACGAGGTGCTGACCCAGGCCGGCGCGCCGTTCTCGGTGTTCACCCCGTACAAGAACGCCTGGCTGCGCCAGATCACGCCCTTCTTCCTGTCCGCCTATCCCAGCGAGCGCGACCTGCCCGAGCGCCTGGCCCCGCGCCCCGAAGGCGAGCGCCGCCCCGTGCCCACCGCAGCCGACCTGGGCTTTGAGGCCGGCACGCTGGACGGCCTGCGCCTGCCCACGGGCTGCGCTGGCGCCGAGGAGCTGCTGGCCGACTTCCTGCCGCGCCTTCCGCGCTACAAGCAGGCGCGCGACTTTCCCGCCGTCAAGGGCCCCAGCTACCTGAGCGTGCACCTGCGCTTTGGCACGGTCTCCATCCGCCGCCTGGCAAGGCTGGCCTGGGAGCAGACGCAGAGCCAGCCCCATGATGCCGAGGGCGCCGCCACCTGGCTGTCCGAGCTGATCTGGCGCGACTTCTATTTCCAGATCCTGGCCCACCATCCGCACGTGGTGCACGCCAGCTTCAAGCCCGCCTACGACGCCATCGTGTGGGATACCGGCCCCGAGGCCGATGCGCTGTATGCCGCCTGGTGCGAGGGCCGCACCGGCTATCCGCTGGTCGATGCCGCCATGCGCCAGCTCAACACCACGGGCTACATGCACAACCGGCTGCGCATGGTGGCGGCCAGCTTCCTGGTCAAGGATCTGGGCATAGACTGGCGCCGGGGCGAGGCCTGGTTTGCGCGCCAGCTCAACGACTTCGACCTGGCGGCCAACAACGGCGGCTGGCAGTGGGCGGCCTCCACGGGCTGCGACGCCCAGCCCTGGTTCCGCATCTTCAACCCCATCACGCAAAGCCAGAAGTTCGATGCCGATGCGCGCTTCATCGAGCGCTACGTGCCCGAGCTGGCCCGCCTGCCCGCTGCGCTGCGCCACGCGCCCTGGCAGGCCCGGCCGCTGGAGCTGGCCGAGGCCGGCGTGGTGCTGGGCACGGACTACCCCCATCCCGTGGTGGACCACGCAGCCGCGCGCGAGCGCACGCTGGCCCGCTACGGCGTGGTCAAGCAGGCCGGCTGAAAAACCTGCTGGAATAAAAAAAGAGCAGCGGATGCTGCTCTTTTTTTGTTCAGGCCACCAGCCTTCAGGCCTCTTCGCCCAGGGGCTCGCTGTCCACCTGCTGCGCCTGCAGCGACTGCGGCGCCAGCGGGCCGCCGCTGATGCTGCCGCCCTGCAGGGAGTAGTGCTGGATCAGGCCCAGCAGTTCCTCGTCCGAGTAGGGCTTGCCCAGGTAGTGGTTGGCGCCCAGCTGGCGCGCCATCTCGCGGTGCTTCTGGGCGATGCGCGAGGTGATCATGACCACGGGCAGGTCGCGCAGGGCCTCGTCGGCGCGGATGTTGCGCAGCAGGTCGAAGCCGTCCATGCGCGGCATCTCGATGTCGGACAGCACCAGGGTGGGACGTTCCTCGGCCAGGCGCTCCATGGCCTGCAGGCCGTCGGCCGCCAGGGCCACGCGGTAGCCTTCGCGCTGCAGCAGGCGCTGGGTGACGCGGCGCACGGTGATGGAGTCGTCCACCACCAGCACCAGCGGCACCGAGGCCGGCCCTGCGCTGGCCAGCACGGCTTCGCCGTCGCCCTGGCCTGCGGCGCGCTCGGCCTCTTCGGTCCGGGCGCGCACCTCGTCGCCATAGACGTTGGCCAGCGCCACGGGGTTGTAGATCTGCACCACGGCGCCCGAGGCCAGCACCGACATGCCGGTCAGGCCGGGCAGGCGGGCCAGCTGGGGGCCGAGGTTCTTGATCACCACTTCCTGGTTGCCCAGCACTTCGTCCACGTGCAGCGCAATGCGCTGCGCCGCGCTGCGCAGGATGACCACGGGCCGGGTACGGCCCACGGTTTCCTCGCTGCGCAGCGAGGACTGCCACAGCGCGCCGGCCCAGTAGAAAGGCAGGGTCTCGCTGCCGTCTTCGAAGCTGTGGCTGGCATAGGCCTGCTGCAGCAGCTCCAGCGGCGCGCGGCGCACGATTTCCACCAGGCTGGCGGGCACGCCGACCAGCAACTGGCCCGCGCGCAGCATGACCACCTGGGTGACGGCGGTCGTCAGCGGCAGCACGAGGCGGAAGGCACTGCCCCGGCCCGCCTCGCTGTGGGTTTCGATGCGGCCGCCCAGCGCGTTGACTTCGGAGCGCACCACGTCCATGCCGATGCCGCGCCCGGCCACGCCGGTCACCTCGGTGGCCGTGGTGAAGCCGGGCTCGAAGATCAGGCGGCCGGCGTCCTGCTCCGTCAGCGTCTGGTCCTCGGGCCACAGGCCCTGGGCCACGGCCTTGTCGCGGATGCGCTGCAGGTTCAGGCCGGCGCCATCGTCCTCCACCGACAGCGCCACGTCGTTGCGCTCCTGGCTCAGGATGATTTCAATGGTGCCCATGGCGGGCTTGCCTGCGGCGGCACGCTGCTCGGGCGACTCGATGCCGTGGGCCACGCAGTTGCGCAGCAAGTGCTCGAAGGCCGGCATCATGCGGTCCAGCATGCCCCGGTCCATTTCAATGGTGCCGCCCAGGATGTTCAGCCGCACCTGCTTGCCCATCTCCTTGGAGGTCTGGCGGACCACGGCGTACAGGCGCTCGGCCAGGGAGTCGAACTCCACCATGCGCGTGCGCAGCAGGTCGCGCTGCAATTCGCGGGCCTGGCGGCCCTGGGCGACCAGGTCGTCCTCGGCGCCGGCCATGTCGCGCTGCAGGTTGCGCTGCACGGTGGCCACGTCGTTGACCGACTCGGCCATCATGCGGGTGAGTTCCTGCACGCGCGTGAAGCGGTCGAACTCCAGCGGGTCGAAGCCCACGGCCGAGTCCTTGGACAGGGCCAGGCGCGACTGCATCTGGCTCTCGGCCTGGACCTCGATGTCGCGCAGCTGCATGCGCAGGCGCTCCAGGTTGCCGGCCAGCTCGTCCAGCGAGCCACGGGCCTGGGCCAGGCGCGCATCGACACGCGAGCGCGCAATCAGCACCTCGCCAGCCTGGCTGATCAGGCGGTCCAGCAATTGGGCGCGCACGCGCACCGTCTGCTGGGCACCGGCGCGCAGCGGCGCAGTGACAGGCGCTGGCACAGGGGCCGCGGCCGCCGGTGATCCAGCCGCTGCCGATGTGTCGGAGGCCGCAGCCGCTGCGGGCTCGTCGAGGGAGATTTCATCGCCCAGGTCCAGCGGCGCTTCCTGCGCCTGCTCACCAGCCACGCGCAGCACGTCGAAGCCGGCCTGCAGCGCGTCGAAGCTGCCCAGCAAGGGCTCGATCTGCTCGGCGGTCGGAGATTCGCCATCGACCCGCTCCACGGCAGATTCAAGGCGGTGGGCCATCTCGCCCAGGCGCATGGCGCCCGCCAGCCGGGCACTGCCCTTGAGCGTGTGCAGGGCGCGCAGGGTTTCGTGGCGCGCCTCGTCCAGCGAGGGCCGGCCATGCCAGCGGCGCAGCGCGGCGCCCAGGCGGGGCAGCAGCTCGATGGCCTCTTCCTCGAAGATGGGGAACAGGTCGGGATCGACCTCGTCCAGCGCATCGATGTCATCGTCCAGGTCGCTGCCCACGGCCACGGCATGGGCGATGGCCTCGTCGATGCGGCGCTGCAGCTCGGCTTCGTGGCGCGCATCGTTGACCAGGGGGCGCATGGAATAGGCCAGGGGCGCCACCGACGGTGTCTGCGCCTGGGCACCGGCGTCGAGCACGGCGTCCGTGCCATCGCTGGCGTCCTGAGGCTCCAGTTGGTCCAGTTGGTCCAGCTGCTCCAGCGCGTCCAGGCGGCTGTCCGGCGCGTCTGCGGCCTCGATGTCCAGCGCCAGCAGCGCCTGCAGGGCCTCTTCCACGCCCGGCTGGGGCGTCTTGAGGAAACCGGCGGCGAACTGGTGCAGCAGGCGCTGCACTTCGTCGGAGGCCGCCACGCAGGCGGCAACCTGGTCGGGTGTGCCACAGCGCTGCGGCTGCAGATGGGTCAGCGTATGTTCCAGCAGGCGCGCCAGGTCCGACAAGGCCTTGAAGCCCACGGTGGCCGAGCTTCCGGCCAGCGAATGCGCAAAGGCGACGGCGTCGTCGGGCACGGGCTCGCCGGGCTCGGTCGCCCATTGCTGCAGCGTCAGGTCCAGGCGGCGCGACCATTCGTCGGCCTCGTTGAGGTAGACGTTGTACAGCGGCGCGCTGATGCGCAGGCCATCCACGACCTTGAAGCCATCGGCGTCGATGCCGGACAGATCCTCGTCGCCGGACTCTTCGGCCTGCGGGGTTTCTGCCTCGGGCACCTCGGGCGCCGTGACCGGCTCGACTGCGTCGGATGCTTCAACCGCTTCAACCGCTTCTGGCGCTTCGACCGCTTCAACCGCCTCAACCGTTTCAGGCACCGCGATCATCTCGGTCGCTTCGGCGGGTGCTGCTGCCGGGGTCAGGCCCAGATCCAGGTCCAGCCCCTCGAAAGGCGCCAGGGGCACGGCGGCTTGCAGTGCTTCAGTTTCAGTTTCGGTTCCAGCTTCGGCCTCGATGGCTTCGGCTTCGATGGCGGCGGCCTCGGGCAGCGCGGGCGGGTCGCCCGCGACGACGGCCAGGGCCTCCTGCTCGCTGTCGCGCATGGCGGCTTCGAAGGCCGCAAAGTCCAGTTCCTCGACGGCGTCGGTGGCCAGTTCGGCAGGCGCCTCGGCGGCTTGCGGCGTCAGTGTCTCCAGCGACTCCTGAGGCGCGGCGGCCGAAGGCTGGGGGTCCGGCTCCAGCAGGTCGAAGTCCAGCGCAAAGTCCAGCTCGCCAGAGGTCTGGACGGGCTGGACGGGCTGGACGGGCGTGGCCTGCTCGGGCGCATCCAGGTGTTCTGCCTGCGGCTCCTGGGCCACGGGCGCGAATTCCTCGATTGCGGCGGTAGCGGGTGCGGGCTCGAGTTCGGGTTCGGGCTGTGCGAGGGGCTCGGCACGCGGTGTGCGCGGCACCAGGGCCACGTCGGCGCGCAGGCCTTCCAGGCGCATGGCATCGGCCGCAGCGCGGAAAGGCGTGGCCTGCCAGGCGTCGGCCTGGTGGCGCTCTATGGCCGAGGCCCAGGCGCCAAAGGCGCGCAGCGCATCACTGGACAGCTCCTGCATGGGCTGGGGCATGGCCTTTTGCTCGGCCAGCCAGGCGTTGAGCATCTGCTCCATGGCCCAGCCGGCTTCGCCGAATTCATCCAGGCCCACCATGCGCGAACTGCCCTTGAGCGTATGGAAGGCGCGGCGCAGCGTGGTCTGCTCGCTGAGGTTGCCCGGCTCGTCGGCCAGGGCGCGCAGGGCCTGCAGGCCGTTGTCCACCACCTCGCGGGCCTCTTCCAGGAAGATGCCCAGCAGTTCGTCGTCCGAGTCTTCTTCCGAGACCGACAGGCCGGCCGGCGGGGGCACGGGCTCGGGCACGGATGCAGAGACGGATTCAGAGACGGTTTCAGGCGCGGATTCGGCTGCGGGCTCTGGCTCGGCCAGGGACTGGTCCAGCTGGAAGACCGGCTCGGCCGGCACTTCAAGGGCCTTGGCGAATTGCGCCAGTTCCGCGGCATCGGCCAGCGCGTCCTGCTCGGCGGCCGCGGGCTGCGCCAGCGGCTCGGTCGCGATGTCCACGGGAGCCGGGGGCGGCGGGGGCGGCGTGGAGGGCGCGGCAGATTCCGGCTCGGCGATGGCGTCCTGCGGCACGGGCAGCGGCTGGGCCACGGCAACGGCTTCGCGCTGCGGCGGCACGGCGGCGGTGTCCAGGGCGGGCAGTTGCTCGGGCGCCTTGCCCGCATCATCGGCCCGGTGGCCGCGACGGCCCATGAGGATGCGCAGGCCGCCTTCGGCCTCGTCATAGACGAAGAGCTTGCGCGCCATGCTGCGCTGGTAGCTCAGCATGTCGATCAGAAAGCCCATGGCGCCCAGGCTGTTGCCCAGTTTCTCGAACACCTGGGGACGTTCTGCGTCGTCGATCTCACCCAGCACCAGCCGTTCCACGGTCTCGCGCATGCGCTGCATGGCCTGCGTGGCCTGGTCCAGGCCCAGCACGGACAGCACGCCGCGCATCTGGGCCATCTGGCCCGAGACGGGTGCCAGCACGGTGGCATCGGCAGGATTGCGGAAATATTGGTCCAGGTGCCGCTCGGCCTCGGCCAGCGTGGCACGCAGCTCGCCCACGACCGAGCCCATGGTCTGGTGGTCGCTGGCCTGGCGGTACAGCTCCTCCATCCAGGGCTCCAGCGGACGCGCGGGCGCGCCCTGCAGGGATTCCTCCAGGCGCTGGACCAGGTTGGCGGACTGCTCGGCCAGTTCCTCGTCGCCCATGTCCATGGTGGCAAAGGCCGCCTGCAGGTAGAGCACGGAGGTGGCCACTTCCATGGCCAGTTCGGCCGGTGGCGGCTCGCCGATGCGGGCCACGGTTTCGGCCACCTTGATCAGCATGCGCGCCAGGCCATGGCTGGCCGGGTGCAGCTTGACCAGGGATTCGGCCACCTGGGCGAACTGGTCCACCACGGTCTTGGTGCGGGCACGGTCGCCGCCGGCCAGGGCGGACCAGGTATCGGCTGCCGTGGTGATGCGCTTGCGCGCCTGCACCAGCACCGCCGGGTCGTAGCGGCCAAAGCGTGTCTGCTGGTAGTCCACCTGGGGCTGGGCCTGCATGCCATAGGCCTGGCGCACCGCCTGCAGGGCGGCGCCGGCCTGCTCTGCAGGGCGGGCCTGGGCGCAGAAGAACAGCAGGTCCTGCAGCAGCCGCGCAGGCGGCGTGCGGTCGCCCTTGGCCATGGCCGCGTACTGCATGAGCACGCGCGAGGCCATGCGCTTGACGTACAGGTCTACCACGATCATCCCGCGCGACTGCGCGTCGAAGAAGCCGGCCGCCACCTTCCAGAAGCTGCGCGCGGTGACATCCTCGGTCTGGCCCACGGCAAAGCGCAGGCACAGGTCGCGCATCTGGGCGGCGGCCTCGCGGTCGTCGCTCTTGACCATGCGCAGCACCACGCCGTCGAGCAGGGCCCGGGCATCGGGGCCGTAGGCCAGCGGCTCGGGCTGGCGCGCCCACTCGGGCTCGCGCGCGCGGCGCTCGGCAGGCCACAGGTCGGCAGGGTGCACCTTGTCGTTGCCGGCCAGCGCCTGGGTGTCGCGGTATTGGGGAAACAGGGCCACGGCCGAGACGGTCTTGCCGGCCAGCACGGTTTCCAGGTATTCGATGAGCGCGAAGCTGGCGCGCTCCAGCGTGGCGGCGGCCTGGTCGGTGCACAGCTCGGGGCGCTGCACGAAGCGCTGCACGGCGCTTTCCATGCCGCGCAGCACCAGGGCCGGAGAGCCCAGGCCCACCATTTCGAGGGCGCCGCAGGCCTGGTGCAGTTGCTGGCGGGCGATGCGCAGGGCCGAGGTGTCAAGCTCCTCAAGGTCCGAGGCGCGTGCCGCATCGGCATCGCGCACGAAACGGGCCACCGCCTTGCTCGCCCCTTCCAGCGACTTGCGCAGCTCATCGAGCACCCAGGCCAGCGGGCCCAGGTCCTGTTCGGTGTGCGCGGCCTGCGCCGCGCCCGTTTGCGATTCGTCAACCACTGACATGGACAGTTCCCCAAGCCCCTAGGGCCTGTGCATAGCTATGTTGGACCGGGTCAGGCAATCTTGAAACGCGCCACCGACTGGCGCAGTTCCTCGGCCATGTGCGAGAGTTCGCGCACCTGCTGTGCCGTGGTGCGCGTACCTTCGCCCGTCTGCTCGGTCACCGCGAAAATGTGCTGGATGTTCTCGGCCACGTCGTTGGCCAGAACGGCTTCGCGCGAGGTGGACGAGGAGATCAGCTCGATCAGCTCGGCCAGATGGCGCGACACGGAGTCGATCTCGGTCAGCGCGGTGCCGGCGGAGTCGGACAGGCGGGCCCCCTCGACCACACCCTGGGTGGAGCGCTCCATGGCGGCCACGGCATCCTGGGTGTCGGTCTGAATCGCCTTCACCAGTGCCGCGATCTGGCGCGTCGCGTCGGCCGAGCGTTCGGCCAGGCGCTGCACTTCTTCGGCCACCACCGAGAAGCCGCGACCGGCTTCACCGGCCGATGCGGCCTGGATGGCGGCGTTCAGCGCCAGCACGTTGGTCTGCTCGGTAATGTCGGAAATCAGCTCGGTGATTTCGCCGATCTCCTGCGAGGATTCGCCCAGCCGCTTGATGCGCTTGGAGGTTTCCTGGATCTGGTCGCGGATGGAGTTCATGCCGCCGATGGCGTTCTGCACGGCCTTCAGGCCCAGGTCGGCAGCTTCCAGCGACTGGCGCGCCACCTGGGCAGATTCCTGCGCCTGGGTGGAGACCTCGTTGATGCGGCCGGCCATGTCCAGCACGGAGCGGCCGGTTTCGCGGATCTCGCGCAGCTGTTCGGTCGATGCGGCCAGCAGCTCGGTGGAGTTGGCATCCACCTCGGCCGTGGTCTGCGCCACGCGCGTTGCCGTGTTCTGCACGCTGCCCACCAGGGCGCGCAACTCTTCCACCGTGTAGTTCACCGAGTCGGCAATGGCGCCGGTGATGTCCTCGGTCACGGTGGCTTCCTGCGTCAGATCGCCCTCGGCCACCGACTGCAGCTCGTTCATCAAACGCAAAATGGCGGCCTGGTTGGCGTCGTTGATGCGCTTGGCTTCATGCTCCTGCACGCGCGACTCTTCCTGGCGGCGTTCAGCAGCTTCCTGGCGCAGGCGGCTGTCGAGCAGCTGCACGCGGGACAGGCCCACACCGCACAGCAGCACCAGCACGGTGGCCAGGGCCAGCAGGCCCATGGGCAGCGAGCCGATGCCGGCGCCGCTTTGCAGCTTGGTCTGCAGGTCTTCCAGCTGGCGGCGCAGCGGTTCGCTGTCGGCGTTGATGGCGGTCTGTGCCTCGCGGGCGGAGACCAGGCCCTGCAGGTTGCCCAGAATGGCGCTGGCCTCGGTGCGGGTCTCTTCGTAGAGCTTGATCAGTGCCTCGATCTGCTCGCGGGTCTGGGCGTCGCGCGTGGGGGGCAGGCGCAGTTCGCTGCTGCCGCCCAGCAGGCTTTCGGAGATTTCCTTGAACGAGTTCAAGTCCTTGCCCAGCAGGAACACGGCCTCGGGGCTCACGCCTTCGGCGGTCTGGAATTCGTTGGCCGACTTGCCGATACGCTGGGTCAACATCACCAGCTGGCCTGCGGCCGAGATCTCGGCGGGGCTGGCGCCCTGCTGCAGCTTGAGCGAGGAGATGGTTTCTGCGATCTCCAGCAGGTCCGAGGACTGGCGGTTGATGGTGCGCAGCGCGTCGCCGACCTGGGTCAGGATCTGCTTTTGCTCCATCACCACCTTGGCGCTTTGCTCGGCGCGCTCCATCAGCGGCATGATCTGGCCCAGCTCGTCGGCGTAGGCGCCGCCCAGCGGGCGCACGCCCATGGAGTCATCGCCCGAGGTGAGGGCGCGCACGTTGCGCGCCAGCACGCCCGCACTGTCTTGCACGTCCGCAAACGAAGGTGCCGCGCCGGTCAGCGCCTGCGACACCGACTTGGCAAGGCGCTGCGACTGCATCAGGGCCTGGCCGGTGGCGGCCAGCTGCTGTGCCGAGCCGTCCGCCTGGCGCAGCGCCCATGCCGCCGCCAGCACCAGGGCCAGCACGGAAACGCCCAGCAGCGTGGACAGCGTGCGCTGGTGGCGCGCGGCAGGCGCGCGGCCCAGCAGCGGCAAGACCACCGTTTCCTGGTCCAGGACTGCGCCGGCGTCGCCCGGCATGGCGTCGGGCGCGCCCTGCACGGTCATGGACGCATCGAGTGCGTACATATCCTGGGAGACGGTGTCTCCGAGCATGCTGTTGTCCGCGCCCGAGCCGGAGTCGGCCGGCTTGCGTTGGAAGCGATTTGCAAGACGTTGCAAGAATGACATGGGACGACCTTCAGAAACTCAGGCGCGAATGCTCAGAAACTCGGAGGTTTGGGACAGGCGCTGCAATTGCAGCTCCTGCCAGCGGTGGCCCGCTTCATCGATATGCACGGGGCCGAAAAAGGCGGGGGATTGCTCGGGCGCGGGCTCGGTGCGCACAAAGGCGTCGGCGCTGCGCAGGCCCTGCAGGCGGTCCACCAGCAGGGAGGCGTTCACTTCCAGCGCGGCATTGAAGGCCAGCAGGCTGGACTCGGCCAGCGCCGGTTCGCTGCGCGCCACGCCATGGCCCAGCAGGCTGGCCAGGTCGATCACCCCGGCCAGGGTGCCGCGCAGGTTGGCAATGCCCAGGAACCAGGGCTTTGTATAGGGCACGGGCTGTACGCCGGCCCAGGGAAAGATCTCGCCGGACTGGCCCAGCGGCATCAGGTAGTTGCGCCCGCCGGCCTGGACGGCCAGCCAGGCCGCCACCTTGACGCCTTCGCTGCGTGCGGCCTGGAGACGGCCGGCCAGACGGGATTGCAGATCGCGCAGTGCTTCACGGTTCGCCATGGCCAGCGCACCGCGTCAGTTCAGCGCCGCGATCTTGGCCTGCAGCTCGCCTGCATCCACCGGCTTGGTGATGTAGTCACGCGCGCCCTGGCGCATGCCCCAGACCCGGTCGGTTTCCTGGTTCTTGCTGGTGCACATGATGATGGGCAGGTCCGCGTACAGCGGGTCGCGCGTGATGGCGCGCGTGAGCTGAAAGCCGTTCTGGCCGGGCATGACCACGTCCATCAGGATCAGGTCGGGCCGGTCTTCGGCCAGGCTGCGCAGGGCTTCTTCGCCGTTCTCGGCCGTACGTACCTGCAGTCCCTGCTTTTGCAGCATGTCGGACAGAAACATCAGTTCGGTCTTGGAATCGTCCACGACCAGGACTTTGCGGATGGGCATCAAAGTGCTCCTATGGTTTGCTTGCCGAACTGCTCCACGGCCTGCAGCAGCTGGTCTTTGGTGAAGGGTTTCGTGAGGTAGTCCTGGCAGCCCACCATGCGCCCGCGCGCCTTGTCGAATACGCCGTCCTTGGACGAGAGCATGACCACGGGCGTATCGGAGAAGCGCGCGTTGCGCTTGATGATGGCGCAGGTCTGGTAGCCGTCCAGCTTGGGCATGAGGATGTCGCAGAAGATCAGCTGGGGCTGATAGTCGTTGACTTTGGACAGTGCGTCGAAGCCGTCATCGGCCAGGAGCACTTCGTGCCCGCCCTGTTTGAGGAAGATTTCTGCGCTGCGGCGGATGGTATTGCTGTCATCCACCACGAGTACGCGCAAGGGTGCGCCCGATGTCGTCACTGAGAAACCTCCCGGAAATGTATGAGTCGGCGCGGGTGGTCCCGCGCTCAGATTTCGACCATCTCAAAGTCTTCTTTACGTGCACCGCATTCGGGACAGGTCCAATTCATGGGCACGTCATCCCAACGCGTCTGGGGTGCGATGCCATGCTCGGGGCAGCCTTGCGCCTCGTCATAGATCCACCCGCAGATCAAGCACATCCAAGTTTTAGGGTCGGTCACAGCTTAAAGGGCCTTCACATAGAATGCAACGATTGTATCTAGTCATAACCACCCGCCACGGCCTTCGCTGGCGGGGCGCAAACTGGGCTGAGCCATGGCATTGAACCCCTCCAACTCCCCCAGTCCCGACACCGAATTGGTGGACGAAACCGCTCCCGTATGCGTGCTGGTCTTCAACGCCAGCGACCCCAGCGGAGCAGGTGGCCTGTCGGCCGACATCGCCACCATCGCCTCGGTCGGCGGTCATCCGCTGCCCGTGGTCACGGGTGCCTACGCACGCGATTCGGCCAAGATCTTCGAGCATTTTCCCTTTGACGACGAGGCCGTGGCCGAGCAGGCGCGCGCCGTGCTGGAGGACATACCCGTGTCCGCCATCAAGGTCGGCTTCGTGGGCAGCCCGGGCAACCTGGCGGCGATCGCCGAGATAGCTTCCGACTATCCCGACATCCCCATCGTCTGCTACATGCCGGACCTGTCGTGGTGGGAGGAAGACCCGCTCGACCAGTACATGGACGCGCTCAAGGAGCTTGTGCTGCCGCAAACCTCGGTGTTGGTTGGAAGCCACAGTACGCTGTGCCGCTGGCTGCTGCCCGACTGGAGCAACAGCCGCAGCCCCACGGCGCGCGACATCGCCATGGCGGCCGAGGCCCTGGAAGTGCCCTACGTGCTGGTCACCGGCATCCCCCTGCCCGACCAGTTCGTGGACAACGTGCTGGCCACGGCGCAGTCCGTGCTGGGCAACAGCAAGTACGAGATGTTCGACGCCACGTTCACCGGCTCGGGCGACACCCTGTCGGCCGCGCTGGCGGCCCTGGTGGCCAGCGGCAACGACCTGGGGCTGGCCACGCAGGAGGCGCTGGAGTACCTGGACCGCAGCCTGGACAGCGGCTTTCGCCCCGGCATGGGCCACTTCATCCCGGACCGCATGTTCTGGGCCCAGCCTGAGCCCGAGGACGAAGACGCCGAGGCCGCCGAGCCGCTCACCGAGCTCGACGCCGACACCCAGGCCATCGAAGGCTTCGTGATGCCTCCCCATGACACCAAGCATTGAGGCAGGCCACCCCCTGGGCGGCTGCGCCCTTGGCTTGGCGCCTCTGGCTTGTACCCCGCACATGGCAGACTCCTGCACTATGACCACTGACCTGAATATTCCCCTGTTCGAACGCGCCAAGGCCGTGATCCCCGGCGGCGTGAATTCACCCGTGCGCGCCTTCAACGCCGTGGGCGGCACGCCGCGCTTCGTGCGCCGTGCGCAGGGCGCGCATTTCTGGGACGAGAACGCCCAGCAGTTCACCGACTACATCGGCTCCTGGGGTCCGATGATCCTGGGCCACGGCCACCCCGAGGTGATGGCCGCCGTGCAGGCCGCCGCGCTGGAAGGCTTCTCCTTCGGCGCCCCCACGGAGCGCGAGGTCGTGCTGGCAGAGAAGATCCTCTCGCTCATGCCCTCCATGGACATGGTGCGCATGGTCAGCTCGGGCACCGAGGCCGGCATGAGCGCGCTGCGCCTGGCGCGCGGCTTCACGGGCCGCAACAAGATCATCAAGTTCAACGGCTGCTACCACGGCCATGCCGACGCGCTGCTGGTCAAGGCCGGCTCGGGCCTGGCGACGTTCGGCGCCTCCTCCTCGGCCGGCGTGCCGCAGGACGTGGTCAAGGACACCGTGGTGCTGGAATACAACGACGTGGGCCAGCTCGAAGAGGCCTTCGCCCAGTTCGGCGACCAGATCGCCTGCGTGATCATGGAGCCCATTGCCGGCAACATGAACTTCGTGCGCGCCAGCGTGCCCTTCACGCGCCGCATCCGCGAACTCACGCGCGAGCATGGCGCGCTGATGGTCTACGACGAGGTGATGACCGGCTTTCGCGTGGCCCTGGGCAGCGCCCAGAGCCTGTACGCCCAGCAGATCGAAGGCTTTGCGCCCGACATCACCGTGCTGGGCAAGGTCATCGGCGGCGGCATGCCCATGGCGGCCTTCGGCGCACGCCGCGAGATCATGGAAAAGCTCTCGCCCCTGGGCCCGGTCTACCAGGCCGGCACGCTGTCGGGCAACCCCATTGCCACGGCCTGCGGCCTCAAGACGCTGGAGCTGATCAGCGAGCCGGGCTTCCACGACGCCCTGCACGCGAAGACCGGCCGCCTGATGGCCGGCTTCAAGGCCGAGGCCGACGCCGCCGGCGTGCCCTTCAGCGTGGACCACCAGGGCGGCCTGTTCGGCTTCTACCTGCTGCCCGAGCTGCCCAGCACCTGGACCGAAGTCATGAAGACCGATGGCGCACGCTTCAACCGCTTCTTCCACGGCATGCTGGAGCGCGGCCACTACTTTGCGCCCGCCCTGTACGAGGCCGGCTTCGTGAGCGCCGCGCACACGGACGCGGACATCGACAAAACCATCGAAGCCGCGCGCGAAGTGTTCAAGACGCTCTGATATCCGCAGATATCTTCCCTTGCACGCCAACGCCACCAACGCCGTGATCCGGCGCTGGCGTGCAGGTCACATCACTCGTCGTCGCCCTGGTCCACGAACTCCACCAGCTCTGGCAGCATCTCCAGCTGCTGGATGGCATCCTTGAGCCGCAGGCCAAAGCGTGACTGCGGCCGCCCGAAAGCGCCCTGCGCCAACCGCAGCGCCGCCGTTGCCTTGACCCATTCCACCTCGAAGGCATAGCGGTCCGCGTGCTGCTGGACACCCATGCGCTTGATGTGTTCCAGCGCCAGCTCCACGACGCAGTCCACATCGATTTCACTGTCGTCCCTGTCGGGATCGTCGGTCATCAGCTCGATCAACTGCTGCAGCGTGCTGTGCACAAGGCCCAGCGAAGCATGCATGGCCTGCTGCCAGGTGGGAAGAAGGGGTGGTTGGGGAGAGTTCGCCTGTACGGCGGTGAGAGGGTGCATGTCTTGGCTCCTGTTGGAATCAAGGAACCACCCGCGCCGCTTCGACACGGAAACAGGTGGACGGGATGTTCGAAGCACGTCAACAGCCGTGCGGACGCCCTTACGGGTAGCCCCATCCCGCCCGTAACCGACAGGACTCGCGCGCACGAACGCGCCAGTCCCAAAGATCTGGACATGACAGAACCCCGCTTTTCGCTGGGGGTCACAAACGCTGTTGAAAAGATGCTTCGACACACCGGGCCTTTCGGCCTGCCGCAAGTGTAATAGCTGAGTACTTCAAAACCAGGCCGAGCGCAGCGACGGCCCGCCTCCACCCCCCGTATGTCAGCGCCTGCGTCGGGCCGCCTGCGGGGTTGCAGTCCTGCCGAAGGACAGGACTGCCTCGTCATCTGACTCGCCGTGATTGTTTGAACGTAGCGCGCAGCGCGAAGTGAGTTTCACGGCGAACCCCGCAGGCGGCCTGACGCAGGTTGCCCCGCAGCGCAGCGAAGGGGTCGCGGACATCCGGGTCGTCTTTCTTTTGCCTCCTTTTCTTTGACGAATCAAAGAAAAGGAGGTCGGCCGCCGGGCCGAAACCCGGCCTCGAAAAACAACCACCCGGCAGGGTCAAAAACCAGACCTCAGCTCAAGCACCAAGCAGAAACGCACCCCGCGCCCGCTCCACCTCACCCCTCACCACACACCCCAAAGCATGGTCATTGACCAACCCCATGGCCTGCATGAACGAGTAGACAGTCGTAGGCCCCACGAACTTCCAACCGAGCTTCTTCAGCTCCTTGGACAGCGCCCGAGACTCGGCCGTCTCGGACACGGGCGCGCCACCACCGGTCACGGGTGCAGGCGCATGGCGCCAGAAGAAGGCCGACAGCGAACCTTCCGCCTCCACCATCTCCAGCGCCCGCTGCGCGTTGTTGATCACGGCCTCGATCTTGCCGCGATGCCGCACGATGCCTGCATCGCCCAGCAGCCGCAGCACGTCGTCTTCGGTGAAGCGCGCAACCTGGTGGAAGTCGAAGCCCGCAAAGGCCGCGCGGAAGTTCTCGCGCTTGTTGAGGATGGTCAGCCAGCTCAGGCCGGACTGGAAGCCTTCAAGGCTGAGCTTCTCGAACAGGCGCCGGTCGTCGGTGACGGGAAAGCCCCATTCACGGTCGTGGTAGGCCAGGTAGCCGTCCGTGGCGGCGCACCAGTGGCAGCGCGGCCGGCCGTCGGGGGCGGTGAACAGGCGGGACATGGTCAGGACTTCCCGGGCTCGGGAGAGGGGAGGGACAGCAGCCAGGCCGCCATCTGCAGGGATTGCGCCGTATCGAGGTGCGGGTGGCGCGGCATGATGGCGCGGCCCCATTCGCCGGCCCCGCCCTCGCGGATCTTGCGCGCCAGGTAGTCGGCGGCATCTTCGCGGGCCCGGTAGCGCTCGGCGATCTGCTGGAAGGACGGGCCCACGTAGTGGCGCACCATGCCGTGGCAGCGCAGGCAGTCATTGCCCTCGACCAGGACCTTGCCGGCAAGCAGCCGGGGGCCTGCATCTGTACCTGCACCTGCATTTGGATCTGCAGCTGCCGCCACGGCAGCCGCCGGCAGGCCAGCAGCAGGTGCAACGGGCGCAACAGCCGGCCCGCGCATGATGCGCCAGCCGATGTTGAAGACACCCAGCGCCACCAGCAGCATGAAGACCACGAGCGCCCAGCCCAGCCAGCGGGGCCGGTGGGGGGCGTCGTCGCCCTCGTCGTCTGCGTCAGGAGGCAGTTGGCCGGCCATCAGTGGCGGAAGTGGCGCACGCCGGTGAAGACCATGGCGACGCCGCGCTCGTTGGCGGCGTCAATGACTTCCTGGTCGCGCATGGAGCCACCGGGCTGGGCCACGCAGGTGGCGCCTGCGTCAACGACCACGTCCAGGCCGTCGCGGAAGGGGAAGAAGGCATCGCTGGCCACGACCGTGCCCTGCAGGCTCAGCTTGGCGGCCTCGGCCTTGATGGAGGCGATGCGTGCCGAGTCCAGGCGGCTCATCTGGCCTGCGCCCACGCCCATGGTCATGCCGTTCTTGCAGAACACGATGGCATTGCTCTTGACGTACTTGGCGACCTTCCAGGCGAACAGCAGGTCCTGCAGTTCTTCAGGAGTGGGTTGCTTGACGGTGACGACCTTGAGGTCGGCCAGGGCCAGCTCATGGTTGTCGGCGGTCTGCAGCAGCAGGCCCGAGCCGACGCGCTTGGCGTCCATGGCGTTGCGGCCCTGGTCCCAGGCGCGCTCGCCGCCGGCCGGCAGGGCGATCTTCATCAGGCGCACATTGACCTTGGGCTTGAAGATTTCCAGCGCCTCGGCCGTGAAGTCGGGGGCCATCAGCACCTCGACAAACTGCTTGACCACGGCCTCGGCCGCTGCCTTGTCCACCGTGCGGTTGAAGGCGATGATGCCGCCGAAGGCGCTGGTGGGGTCGGTCTGGAAGGCCTTGGCATAGGCTTCGTGCGCGTCCTTGCCCACGGCCACGCCGCAGGGGTTGGCGTGCTTGACGATCACGCAGGCCGGCTGCTCGAAGCTCTTGACGCATTCCCAGGCGGCGTCGGCATCGGCGATGTTGTTGTACGACAGCTCCTTGCCCTGCAGCTGCTCGCCCGTGACCAGGGAGCCGGGAGCCGGATACAGGTCGCGGTACAGGGCGGCCTGCTGGTGGCTGTTTTCACCGTAGCGCAGGTCCTGCACCTTGGTGAAGTGGCCGTTGCTCTGGCCGGGGAAGGGGCTGCGCTCGGGCACGTAGGCTTCGGACAGCTTCTCGTCCTCGAACTTCACGCTGGACAGGTAGTCGCTGATGGCGCCGTCGTACTGGGCGATGCGGTTGAAGGCGGCCACGGACAGCGCAAAGCGCAGCTTGTCGGACAGCTTTCCGTTGGCCTTGAGTTCACCCAGCACGGCCTCGTACTGGCCGGCGTCGGTGATCACGCCCACGTCGGCCCAGTTCTTGGCGGCAGAGCGCACCATGGCCGGGCCGCCGATGTCGATGTTCTCGATGGCGTCGGCCAGCGTGCAGCCGGCCTTGGCCACGGTGGCCTCGAAGGGGTAGAGGTTCACCACCAGCAGGTCGATGGTGTCGATGCCGTGCTCCTTGAGGGCCGCCATGTGGGCGGGCAGCTCGCGGCGCGCCAGCAGGCCGCCGTGGACCTTGGGGTGCAGGGTCTTGACGCGGCCGTCCAGCATTTCGGGGAACTGGGTGACTTCGGCCACCTCGGTCACGGGCAGGCCGGCCTCGGCCAGCAGCTTGGCGGTGCCGCCGGTGGACAGCAGCTTGATGCCCAGGGCGTGCAGGCCTTGGGCGAATTCGACGATACCGGTCTTGTCAGAGACGGAAAGCAGGGCGTTCATGGGCGTCAGTGCAGGGAGTTTGAAGAAATGGAGATTCGTGCCGCTCAGAGCATGTCGTGCTCGAGCAGCTTCTTGCGCAGCGTGTTGCGGTTCAGGCCCAGCCAGTCGGCAGCGCGGGACTGGTTGTTGTCGGCCTGGGTCATCACCACTTCCAGCAGCGGCTTTTCGACCAGGTGGATCAGCATGTCGTACATGCCGTTGGGCTTTTCGCCGTCGAGATCGCGGAAATACCCCTCCAGGCTTTCACGCACGCATTGTTCGATGTTCTGGTTGCTCATACTGTCATTCCTGCGGGCTCTCCGAATTCGGCGCTTGTGGCGCCGGCATCGATGGCGGCCGGTATCCGGTCCATCTGTGCGCCCAGGGCGTCCAGATAGTCGGCCACGGCCTGCCATTGCACCGCGCAGTCCTCGATGGTGTTGATGTGTTGTCTGAATGCTTCACCGCCCGGCAGGCTGCGCAGGTACCAGGCGATGTGCTTGCGCGCGCTGCGCACGCCGGTGCCCTCGCCGTACAGGCTGTAGTGGTCCTGCAGGTGGTCCAGCAGCAGCCGGCGCAGCTCGGCCACCAGCGGCGGGGCCATGTGCTCGCCCGTGGCCATGAAGTGCGCGATCTCGCGGAAGATCCACGGTCGGCCCTGGGCCGCGCGGCCGATCATCACGGCATCGGCGCCCGTGTAGTCGAGCACGTCGCGCGCCTTCTCGGGGCTGGTGATGTCGCCATTGGCCACCACGGGCACGCGCACCGCCGCCTTGACGGCAGCGATGGTGTCGTACTCGGCAAAGCCCTTGTAACCCTGCTCGCGCGTGCGGCCGTGCACGGTGAGCATCTGTATGCCCACCTCCTCGAAGCGGCGGGCCAGCACCACGGCGTTCCTGTGCGCGTCGCACCAGCCGGTGCGCATCTTCAGCGTGACGGGCACGCCGTGCGGGGCGCAGGCCTCTACCACAGCCTGGGCAATCTCCACGGCCAGGGCCTCGTTCTGCATCAGGGCCGAGCCGGCCCATTTGTTGCAGACCTTCTTGGCCGGGCAGCCCATGTTGATGTCGATGATCTGGGCGCCGCGGTCCAGGTTGTAGCGCGCGGCCTCGGCCATCATCTCGGCGTCCGTGCCCGCGATCTGCACCGCGATGGGGCCGGGCTCGCCTTCATGGTTGGCGCGGCGCGAGGTCTTGAGGCTGTTCCACAGGTCCTTGCGCGATGTCACCATCTCGCTGACCGCGTAGCCCGCGCCCAGGGCCTTGCACAGCTGGCGGAACGGCCGATCCGTCACCCCGGCCATGGGGGCGACGAACAGGCGATTGGCCAGGGCATGGGGGCCTATGGACAGGGGTGGGGAGGACATCGGAAAAGCCGGAGAAAACGCGCGCGCCGAGCACAAAACGGGCGGCAACAAAGGACCAAGATTGTACCTGCCCAAATTTTCAGCAGGGCTAAAACCGGGCCGTCAAGACGGCCAAGCAGCGAAAACAAGACAGTGCGCAGTTTTCATGGTGTGGGCACGAAGGTGCGCACCTGGCCCGGAACGGCCTGCAGCCCGTAGGCACCGAGCCGGCCCTGCCACCAGCGGCGGTTGAATTGCACGTCGGGAGAGACCTGGTCGTCGGGCATGGGTCGCAGGCCGACCTTCTGCAGCCCGGCTTTCTGCTGCCCAGTTGCCTGCAGCCCAGCCTCCAGTCCCAGGTCCAGCGCCTCGCCATCGGCCAGCGGGCCGCGCACCACGGCCATGGCCTTGCGCCCGTCGGTCACCCAGGCGTCCAGCACCAGTGCCGGGCCGGGCTCGGACCCGGCCAGGCTCACGCAGCCTTGCAGACGCGGCTCCAGGCCCAGCGGCTCCAGCTCGCGCTGCAGCTGCTCCAGCCTGTCGCCCACGGCCGGGTCCGGCAGGGTGCAGCCCTTGGCCTGCAGCGCCTTGCTCCAGGCGGAGGGCGGTGCAGCCTGGGTGGGCGGCGCCTGGGCAGCGGCCTGAGCCACCACGGTGGTGTCCTTGCCTGGCGATGGCTGCAACGCAGCGCAGCCGGCCAGGCCGGCTGCTGCCATTCCCAATGCCGCCCATCCTGCAATCCGCCCTGTCTGCATGACGCCCCCTGTGCTTGTGGTTCTGGAACGGGTTCCACGATAGCTTCAGGCCGACAAGGCGTCAGCCAGCGCAGACCTACACTTGGCAGCAGAGCGTGTTGTGCACTTTTAAGTGCCCGCGAAAGCCGGGAAAGGGGCCCGGAACGAGGCGTAGCACGCGCCGCGGTTGCCACACCGCAAGCGGGCTGCAACGAAGGGCCGGGCCCCTTTCCCGGCTTTCCCTTCGGGTTGGCTCTGCGCGCAGGCGCTCGCGGCGTTGCAGCGCTTGCCAAGGCATGAGCCTTGGCGGCGCACTGCGCCTTGCGATCACCAGCGCGCAGAGCCAACGCGAGTACTTAAAAGTGCACAACACGCTCTATGGAATTCTGGATGCATCAACTGCTGGGCTGGCTGGCGCTGCCGCAGTTCGGCCTCAGCACCGTGTTCATCGTGGCCCTGATTTCGGCCACGCTGCTGCCGCTGGGCTCCGAGCCTGCGGTGGTGGGCCTGCTGCAGCTCAACCCCGATCTGTTCTGGCAAACGGTCTTCGTGGCCACGGCCGGCAATACGCTGGGCGGCGCCATCAGCTGGTGGATGGGCCTGGGTGCGCACAAGGCCTGGCGTGCGGCACGCGAGCGGCGGCGCGCCGGACTGCCCGAGGATCTGCGGGCCAAGCCGCCCCGCGCCCTGTCACGCCACGAGCGCCGCGCCCGCGTGTGGCTGCGCCGCCTGGGCGCCAAGGCCTGCCTGCTGAGCTGGCTGCCCGTGGTGGGCGATCCGCTGTGCGCCGTGGCCGGCTGGCTGCGGCTGCCGTTCTGGCCCTGCGTGTTCTACATGGCCATCGGCAAGTTCCTGCGCTATGTGGTGATGACGGTGGTGCTGCTGCAGTTGCTGCCGGCCTCCTGGGCCAGCTGAGGCCGAAGCCCTCCCACCGAAGCCCTCCCCTTTTTGCGATCTACGCCTGCGGCTCACGCGCCCAGGGCGCCAGCGCGAAGTGCGCAGCCAGGAAATCGATCAGCGCCTGCACGCGCGCCGGCCGGGCGCGCCCCGGTGGCGTGACGATGTGCAGGGCGATGGAGGGCACCTGCCAGTCGTCCATGCAGGTCTGCAGCACGCCGGACTGCAGGTCTTCCCAGGCCAGGAATTCAGGCTGCAGGGCCAGGCCCAGCCCGGCGCGCAGGGCCGGCGCCAGGCCCTCGGCATTGTTCACGCGCATGGCCGTGGGCACGACCTGGGCGAACTCGCCGCGGCGCGCATGCACGAAGCGCCAGGCCTCGCCCAGGCGGCTGTGCACATAGCGCAGCGCCCGGTGCTGCGCCAGCTCGCGCGGATGGGTGGGACGGCCGTGGCGCTCGAAGTATTCGGGTGATCCCACCAGCAGCAGGCGCACCGTGCACAGGCGCCGCGCCAGCAGGCTGGAGTCGGGCAGCGAGGAGATGCGCAGCGCGATGTCGAAGCCCTGGGCCACGACGTCGATCAGCTCGTCGCTGAAGTGCAGGTCCAGCGTGACTTCCGGGTGCTCGGCCATGAAGGCGGGCACGGCCGGCGCCAGGTGCGAGATACCGAACGACATGGGCGCCGCAATGCGAATGGGGCCGCGCAGGCTTTTGGACTGCTCGCTGATCTCGGCCTCCACGGCCTCGCCCTCGGCCAGGATGCGCGCGGCGCGCTCCAGCGAAGCCTGGCCGCTGGCCGTCAGCGACATGCGCCGCGAGGTGCGGTGGAACAGGCTGGTCTTGAGCCGCGTCTCCAGCCGCGTGATGGCCTTGGAGATGGTGGGCTGGGAGACGCCCAGGTCGGCGGCGGCCTTGGCGAAGGAGCCCGTCTCGGCCACCTTGGCGAAGACGGCCCAGGCTTCGAGGTCAGGAAGTCTTGGCATGAAAGTTTTGGAATAGATGTCTTTGCATATTTTCTATTCTCTTCTTGATCTGCAAAACATAAAGTTCATCCATCGCAACACACAACGCAGCAGGAGAACACCATGATCGAACGCCGTCCCTTCCAAGCCCTTGGCGGTGCCAACCACGGCTGGCTCGATGCCAAGCATCACTTTTCCTTCGCCGGCTACCACGATCCGGCCCGCATGGGCTGGGGCGCGCTGCGGGTGTGGAACGACGACACCATCGCCGCCGGCACAGGCTTCCCGCCCCATGCCCACGCCAACATGGAAATCATTACCTACGTCCGTGAAGGCGCCATCACCCACCAGGACAGCCTGGGCAACAAGGGCCGCACCGAAGCGGGCGATGTGCAGGTGATGAGCGCGGGCACCGGCATCCGCCACTCGGAATACAACCAGGAAAAGGACACGACGCGGATATTCCAGATCTGGATCATGCCCGACGAGCGCGGCCAGCAGCCCCCGTCCTGGGGTGCCAAGCCCTTCCCCAAGGGCGAGCGCTCGGGCAGCTTCGTGGCCCTGGCCAGCGGCCTGCCCGGTGACGAGGACGCTCTGCCCATCCGCACCGCCGCCCGGGTGCTGGGCGCCACGCTGAAGGCCGGCGAGAGCACGGAGTACCGCATCGGCCGCGACCGCCTGGGCTACCTGGTGCCGGCCAGCGGCTCGGTGCAGATCGACGGCGTGACGCTGCAGGAGCGCGACGGCGCCGCCATCAGCGATGTGGACAGCTTCCGTGTGACGGCCCTGGCCGACACCGAGCTGGTGCTCGTCGACACGGCGCGCTGAAGCGCCCTGCCCGCCTCTTCCCAAGAAAACATTTCCCGTACCCCGTCCAACCCCTCACAGGAGATCACCATGACCGACCGCAAGTACCTCGAAGTCCTGACGCCCGCCAACAGCCAGATCATCTTCATCGACCAGCAGCCCCAGATGGCCTTCGGCGTGCAGTCCATCGACCGCCAGGTGCTCAAGAACAACGTGGTGGGCCTGGCCAAGGCGGCCAAGGCCTTCGGCATTCCCGCCACCATCACCACGGTGGAGACGGGCAGCTTCTCCGGCCACACCTATCCCGAACTGCTGGCCGTGTTCCCCGAGCACCAACTGCTGGAGCGCAGCTCCATGAATTCCTGGGACGACCAGAACGTGCGGGACGCACTGGCCAGGAACGCCGCCCAGGGCCGCAAGAAGATCGTGGTCTCCGGCCTGTGGACCGAGGTGTGCAACACCACCTTCGCCCTGTCGGCCCTGCATGACACGGACTACGAGATCTACATGGTGGCCGACGCCTCGGGCGGCACGTCGCTGGACGCGCACAACTACGCCATGGACCGCATGGTGCAGGCCGGCGTGGTGCCCGTGACCTGGCAGCAGGTGCTGCTGGAATGGCAGCGCGACTGGGCCCGCCGCGAGACCTACGACGCGGTGATGGACATCGTGCGCGAGCATTCCGGCGCCTACGGCATGGGCGTGGACTATGCCTACACCATGGTACACAAGGCCGCCGAGCGCGTGCAGCACGGCGAGACCGTGGGCCCGAACCCCGCCAAGGCCTGAGCACCAGCGCCGCCGCCGGCCCGCCAAAGGAGTTCGCCATGAAGCTCTATGCACTTTCCCTGGGGGCCGGCCTGCTGGTCGGCGTGGTCTACAGCCTGCTGCAGGTGCGCTCGCCCGCACCGCCGCTGGTGGCCCTGGTCGGCCTGCTGGGCATCCTGGCCGGCGAGCAGATCGTGCCCGTGGGCCGGCACCTGCTGCAGGGCATGGACCTGCGCAGCGCCTGCAGCAAGACGCAGGCCACCGAGCATGTGCTGGGCCAGTTGCCGGGCCGCAAGAACGCCGATGCCAATGCCGATCGGCACCACGGCTGACCCCTCCCCCTCTCTCCAAGAAAACTGCACCATGACCACGCGCAGAAAAGTCCTGGGCTCCGCTGCCACCCTTGCCATGGGTGGACTGCTGGGTTGCACCACCAACGCTCGCCAAGGAGCCTCCATGTCCGATTCCACGCCCGAAGTCATCTTCCACAACGGCCGCTTCACCACGCTGAACAAGGCCCAGCCCACCGCCACCGCCGTGGCCGTGAAGGACGGCCGGTTCATCGCCGTGGGCTCGGACGCCGAGGTGCTGGCCCTGGCCGGCAGCGGCACGCGCCGCATCGATCTGCAGCGCCGCAGCGTGCTGCCCGGCCTGTTCGACAACCACACGCACGTGATCCGTGGCGGCCTGAACTTCAACCTGGAGCTGCGCTGGGACGGCGTGCGCTCGCTGGCCGACGCGCTGGACATGCTCAAGCGCCAGGTGGCCATCACGCCTGCGCCGCAGTGGGTGCGCGTGGTCGGCGGTTTCACCGAGCACCAGTTCGTGGAAAAGCGCCTGCCCACCATCGACGAGATCAACGCCATCGCGCCCGATACGCCGGTGTTCCTGCTGCACCTGTATGACCGCGCCCTGCTCAACGCGGCCGCCCTGCGCGCCGTGGGCTACACCCGCGACACGCCCCAGCCCGCAGGCGGCGAGATCACGCGCGATGCCAACGGCAACCCCACGGGCCTGCTGCTGGCCAAGCCCAACGCCACCATCCTCTACAGCACGCTGGCCAAGGGTCCCAAGCTGCCGCTGGACTACCAAGTCAACTCCACGCGCCACTTCATGCGCGAACTCAACCGCCTGGGCGTGACCGGCGTGATCGATGCGGGCGGGGGCTTTCAGAACTACCCCGACGACTACGACGTGATCCAGAAGCTCAGCGACGCCAACCAGATCACCGTGCGCCTGGCCTACAACCTGTTCACGCAAAAGCCCAAGGAGGAGAAGGCCGACTTCCTCAACTGGACGCAAAGCGTGAAGTACAAGCAGGGCAACGACTATTTCCGCCACAACGGCGCGGGCGAGATGCTGGTGTACTCGGCCGCCGACTTCGAGGACTTCCGCCAGCCGCGCCCCGACATGCCGCCCAGCATGGAGGGCGACCTGGAGGAAGTGGTGCGCGTGCTGGTGCAGAACCAATGGCCGTGGCGCCTGCACGCCACCTATGACGAGACCATCTCGCGCGCGCTCGATGTGTTCGAGAAGGTGCACCGCGACACGCCCATCGACGGCCTGAACTGGTTCTTCGACCATGCCGAGACCATTTCGGACAAGTCCATCGACCGCATTGCGGCGCTGGGCGGCGGCGTGGCCGTGCAGCACCGCATGGCCTACCAGGGCGAATATTTCACCGAACGCTACGGCGCACGCGCCACCGAGGCCACGCCGCCCGTCAAGAAGATCCTGGAGCGCGGCGTGAAGACCTCGGCCGGCACGGACGCCACGCGCGTGGCCTCCTACAACCCCTGGGTGTCGCTGTCGTGGATGGTGACGGGCAAGACCGTGGGCGGCCTGCAGATGTACCCCCAGCGCAACCTGCTGGACCGCGAGACCGCGCTGCGCATGTGGACCGAGAACGTGGCCTGGTTCTCCAACGAGGAAGGCCTGCGCGGCCGCATCCAGGTGGGCCAGCTGGCCGACATGATCGTGCCCAGCAAGGACTATTTCGCCGTGCCCGAGGACGAGATCTCCTTTCTCACCTCCGACCTCACCGTGGTGGGCGGCCGCGTGGTCTATGGCGCTGGTCCCTTCCAGCAGCATGACGACAACCCGCTGCCGCCGGCCATGCCCGACTGGTCGCCCGTGCGGCGCTTTGGCGGCTACGGCGCCTGGGGTGAGCCCGAGGGCGCGGGCAGGAACTCGCTCAACCCCGCGCGCTACCGCAGCCTGGCGGCAGCCTGCGGCTGCGGCACCAGCTGCGGCATGCACGGCCACAGCCATGCCGACGCATGGGCATCGAACGTGCCGACCTCGGACCCCAAGAGCTTCTTCGGCGCGCTGGGCTGCTCCTGCTGGATGGCCTGAGGAGCAAGGCCATGTCCATCGATTCCAAGCCGTCTGCCCCAGCTGTTTCCGGCAGTTCCTCCGGCAGCTTCGCGCCGCTGCGCCAGCCCGTGTTCGCGGTGCTGTGGGCCGCCACGGTGCTGGGCAACATCGGCAGCTTCATGCGCGATGTGGCCAGCTCCTGGATGGTGACCGAGCTGTCGGCCAGTCCGGCCGCCGTGGCCCTGATCCAGACGGCGGCCACGCTGCCCATCTTCCTGCTGGCGATTCCGGCCGGTGTGCTGTCCGACATCCTGGACCGCCGACGCTTCCTGATCGGCATCCAGATCCTGCTGGCCGCCGTCAGCGCCAGCCTGCTGCTGCTGGCACGCACCAACACGCTGACCGTGGAGTACCTGGTGGCGCTGACCTTCGTGGGCGGCATAGGCGCGGCGCTGATGGGGCCGACCTGGCAGTCCATCGTGCCCGAGCTGGTGCCGCGCAGCGACCTCAAGAACGCGGTGGCGCTGAACTCGCTGGGCATCAACATCGCACGCGCCCTGGGCCCTGCGGCCGGCGGCCTGCTGCTGGCAAGCTTCGGCGCGGCGGCGGCCTATGGCGCGGACGTGGCCAGCTATGTGTTCGTGATCGCCGCGCTGGTCTGGTGGAAGCGCCCCAAGGCCGAGGCCTCGGCCCTGAACGAGCAGTTCTTCGGCGCCTTCCGCGCAGGCCTGCGCTATGCCCGCTCCAGCCGCGAGCTGCATGTGGTGCTGCTGCGCGCCGCCGTGTTCTTCCTGTTCGCCAGCTCGGTCTGGGCCCTGCTGCCGCTGGTGGCGCGGCGCATGCTGGGCGGCTCGGCAGGCTTTTACGGCGTGATGCTGGGCGCCGTGGGCGCAGGCGCCATCCTGGGTGCGCTGGTGCTGCCGCGCCTGCGCAAAAGGCTGGATGCCGATGGCCTGGTGCTGCTGTCCTCCGTGCTCAGCGCCGCCGTGATGGCCGCGCTGTCCACGGCGCCGCCGCAATGGGCTGCCGTGCTGCTGATGCTGGTGCTGGGCCTGGGCTGGATCATTGCGCTGACCACGCTCAACGGCGTGGCCCAGGCGGTGCTGCCCAACTGGGTGCGCGGCCGCGGGCTGGCCATCTACCTGATGGTGTTCAACGGCGCCATGGCGGGTGGCAGCCTGGCCTGGGGGCTGTTCGCGCAGGGTGTGGGCATTCCCACGGCGCTGCTGATCGGCGCGGCGGGCCTGGTGGCCATCTCGCTGGTGTTCCACCGCATCAAGCTGCCCACGGGCGAGGCGGACCTGCAGGCCTCCAACCACTGGCCCGAGCCGCTGCTGGCCGAACCCGTGGCCCATGACCGTGGCCCGGTGATGATCCAGGTGGAGTACCAGGTGCGCCGCGACGACCTGCCAGCCTTCATCGAGGCCATGCAGCATGTGGCGCGCGAACGCCGCCGCGACGGCGCCTATGCCTGGGGCATTGCCGAGCACACGGGCGAGCCGGGCCGGGTGATCGAGTGGTTCCTGGTGGAGTCCTGGGCCGAGCATCTGCGCCAGCACCAGCGCGTGTCCAGGGCCGATGCCGATCTGCAGGCCCAGGCGCTGCGCTTTCACATAGGCCCCGAGCGGCCCGTGGTCCACCACTTCCTGGCGCTGGATGCCGCCAGTGCAACCAGTGCCGCAAGCGGGCCTGCGCAGGCACCGGCGCACGGCCACGCCCACTGAAGCGTTGCGGCAGGCCAGCCCCTGGCCTGCGCCCGGCCTGCCCGGACACCTCAGCGGATATCCAGCCGCTCCAGCGCACGCACCAGGTCGGCCAGCGTGCGCACCTGCATCTTGCGCATGGCCTGGCCGCGCCGCACCTTCACCGTGATCTCGCTCACGCCCAGGTCTGCCGCGATCTGCTTGTTCAGCAGGCCGCGCACCACGCCCACGACCACTTCCTGCTCGCCGGGCGACAGCGATTGCCAGCAGGCGCGCAGCGCCTGTTCGCCGGCCTCCAGCGCGCGGCGCTGGCGGTCCAGGGCAATGCCCTGCTGTATGGCGTCCAACAGGTCCTGGTCGCGGAAGGGCTTGGTCAGGAACTCGATGGCGCCGGTCTTCATGGCCTCCACGCTCATGGGAATGTCGCCATGGCCGGTGATGAAGATGGTGGGCAGCTTCAGGCCCATCTCCAGCATCTGGCGCCGGAAGTCCATGCCGCTTTGGCCCGGCATGCGGATGTCCAGCACCAGGCAGGCAGGCCCCGCGGGCGGCTGCCGCTGCCAGTGGTCCAGAAACTCGCGCGTGGCGCCGAAGGCGCGCACGCACAGGCCGACCGAGGCCAGCAGATCCTCGATGGCGGCACGCACCGAGGCGTCGTCATCGACGATGTAGACAAGTGCCTCGGCTTCGGCCGTGGAGGGTTCAGCCATGGCGCAATCCCGTGGAAGACCTGTCGCCCGTGGCCGGGGCGCAGGCAATGGTGATGTGAAAGACCGTGCCGCCGCGCGTGTCCTCGCGGTCCGTGGCCCAGATGCGGCCGCCGTTGGCCTCGGCCATATGGCGGCAGATGTTCAGGCCCAGGCCCATGCCGTCGGGCTTGGTGGTCCAGAAGGCATCGAACAGGTGGGTGCGGGCCAGCGGCGACAGGCCTTCGCCCGCATCGGCCACGGTCAGCACCAGTTGCTGGCCCAGAGCCTGGGTGGTGACGGTGATGCGCCGCTGCGCGGCCGGCGTGCCCTGCATGGCATCCATGGCATTGATCAGCAGGTTGGCCAGCACCTGCTGGATGTGCACGCGGTCGGCCCAGGCCGGCTGCAGCGCGGGCGCCAGTTGCAGGTCCAGGGCCACGCCGCGCCGGTCCAGCTCGGCGTCCGACAGGCGCGCCATCTCGCGCACGGCGTCGTTGAGGTCGAAGGACTGGCGGCTGGGCGCCTCGCCGCGCGCCATGCTGCGGATGCGGGCAATGACATCGCTGGCGCGCTGCGCATCGCCCAGGATGCGCTCCAGCGCCTGGCCGGCCTTGGCCAGATTGGGCGGCTCCTGGGCCAGCCAGCGCTGGCAGGCATTGCCGCTGGTGACGATGGCCGCCAGCGGCTGGTTGACCTCATGGGCGATGGAGGCCGTCAACTGCCCCAGGCTGGTGGTCTGGGTGATGCGCATCAGCTGGGTGCGCGCCTCATGGGCCGCGTTCTGGGCCGCCACCATCTTCAGGCCCAGATAGGCCGTGATGGCAATGGCCAGGATGCTGATCACCATGTTGATCAGTCCGGTGCGATAGGCACCGGCAGGCGTGAGCGCAAAGCTGGCCAGGGTCAGCACGATGCACAGCGCCGTGAGGCCGATGACCACGCGCGGGCTGAACCAGCGCACCGCCACCAGGATGATGGCCGTATGGAACACGGCGGCCGCCACGGCGTAGTCGGTCAGCGTGTCCAGCGCGAAGATCGCGGCCATGGCGACGCCCATGGCCGCCAGGATCAGGGCCCGGGGCCAATGAGGAAAGCGGCGCAGAGCGGTGGTCATGGCGTGCAGGAAAAAGGAATGGACTGTCAGCTGCCAATTCTCATTCAAGAAGGCGCTGCACCTGAATGCAAGCTATACCCGAACCGTACGATACTGGCGCGACCCAAAACAAGGGACACCGAGGAAGGGACGCCCCGCACCGAAGGTGTCGTCCCCCTCCCGCGTAGCGAGAGAGGGGGAAGCCGCGCAGCGGCTCAGGGGGTTCACAACACTGGCCGGCGTCCCACGCTCAGCTGCAGCTCCACGGTGGCCTTGGCCAGCTCGGTCTCGGCCTCCAGCGATCCCAGGTAGGCCTCGTCGGCCGAGCGCTGGGCGGACAGCAGTTCCAGCAGCGAAGCCTCGCCATGCCGGTAGGACAGGCGTATGCCTTCGAGCACGCGCTGCGCATCGCGCAGCACGCCGTCGCGGTAGCGCTGCACGTTCTCGCGCGCGGCGGTCAGGCGAAAGCGCGCGCCGCGCACATCGGCCTCGGCCCGGTTCTGGGCCTGCTGCAGGGCCAGCATGGCCTGGGTCACGGCCGCCTCGGCCTGCACCAGATCGCCCCGGTCCAGGCGCGACAGCGGCAGCGGCACGCTGACCGAGACCGACAGCGTGCGCGAGCGCCCGCCACCATCGAAGGGATTGCCCTGGGCATCGGTGCCGGCCGCCGTGGACGGCACGGCGGCCATGCCCACGGCCAGCGTGGGATTGACCCAGCGGTTGGCCCGGGCCAGGCCCGCGTTGTCGCGCGCATGCTCCAGCGCCGCCTGGGCGATGCGCACCTCGGCGCGCGACTGCAGCGCCTGGGCGACCAGGGCATCGGCATCCTCCAGCCCCGATTCTTCGGCCAATTCCATGAAGCCGCATTGCAGCGTGTCGCTGGCAAAGACTTCGGACAGGCGGCGCCCCAGCGGGACGGACAGCGCCAGCCGCGCGGTCTGCGCCTCGGCGCGCGCCTGCACCACCTCGGCCTGGAAGCGGTCGCGCTCCACGCGCGACTGCAGCCATTCCACGCCGCCGATGTCGCCGGCCTTGCGCCGCAGTTCGTTGGCCTGCACCACATCGCCCAGCGCCTTCAGCGTCTGCTGCTTGCGCTCCAGCGCCAGCGAGTCGCGGCAGGCCTGGGTGTAGTCCTGGGCAGCATCGGAGAACAGCTGGCTGCGCACGCCTTCAAGGCCGGCCTCGGACAGGCGCACCTGGCTGCGTGCGGACTGGATGCGCGCGGCGCGCTTGCCGCCCGTCTCCAGCTCCATGCTGATCTCGTAGTTGCGCGTGGTGGGCCTGGGCTGGCCGGTGCGCACCTGCTCGCGCGAGGCGCCCAGCGTGAGGCTGGGGTCGGGGCGTATGCCGGCGATGCCGATGCCGGCACGCGCGGATTCCACGCCCTGCTCCTCCGAGCGCAGCAGGGGGCTGTGCTGCTCCACGGCGTTGAGGTAGTCGGAGAAGCGCAGGCCGGCGGACGGCGCCGTCTGCGCCTGGGCTGCGGCGCCAAGGCTCAGCAGCAGGGCCAGGGCCTGCCTGGGGAAGAAAAGGGTCGTTTGCATGGCGACTCGCATCAATGGGGTTGGCTCGTTGCGGTGCGATGTCCGCCCTCTTCCTCGGCGGCATCCAGATCGCCGCTCTCACCGCGTTCAGCGGCGCGGCGCTGGCGGCGTTCGGCCGCGCGGGCGGCACGGGCCTCGATCACATAGTAGAGGTTGGGCAGCAGCAGCAGCGTCAGCAAGGTGGCGCTGAACAGGCCGCAGACGACGACGGTGGCCAGGGGCCGCTGCACGTCGCTGCCCAGGCCCGTGGCCAGCATGGCCGGCGTGAGGCCGAAGGCGGCGACGGTGGCCGTCATCAGCACGGGGCGCATGCGGCTGGAGGCGCCTTCGAGCACGGCTTCGCGCAGGCCCAGGCCGTCCTCGCGGCGCAGGCGGTTGATCTGCGAGACCATGAGCACGCCCGAGAGCACGGCCACGCCGAACAGCGCGATGAAGCCCACGGCGCTGGAGACGTTGAGCGTCATGCCGCGCAGGTGCAGGCCCGCAAAGCCGCCGATCATGGCCAGCGGCACCACGCCCAGCACCAGCAGCGGCTGGCGCAGGTTGCCGAACTCGCCGAACAGCAGCACCAGCATGATGCCCAGCGTCAGCGGCAGGATCATGAGCAGCCGCGCCTCGGCACGCTGCAGGTTCTCGAACTGGCCGCCCCACTCGATGTGCAGCTTTTGGCGGTCGTAGTCCAGGTGCTGGTCGATGGCGGTGTGCGCATCCTTGAGGAAGCCCGCCAGGTCGCGGCCGCGCACATTGAGCTTGACGAGGATGTGGCGCTCCCCGCCCTCGCGCACGATGACGCTCTGGCCCACGGTGGTAGTGATGCGCGCCACGTCGGCCAGCGGCACCTGGGCGCCATTGGCCGCCGACAGGCGCAGCGCGCCGATGGCCTCGGGGCTGCTGCGCGTGTCGGGCGTGAAGCGCACGGCCATGTCGTAGCTGCGCTCGCCCACGTAGAGCTGGCCGATGGAGGCCCCGCCCACGCCGGTGGAGATGAGCTGCGCCACCTCGGAGGCATTGATGCCGTAGCGCGCGGCAGCCGCGCGGTCCAGCGCAATGCGCAGGTTGGGCAGCGGCGGCTCCACGTCCACGGCCACGTCGGCCGCGCCGGGCACTTTCTCCAGCACGGCCACCAGGGCATCGGCCACGCGCCGGTCTTCGGCCAGGTCCTGGCCGAAGACCTTCACCGTGAGGTCGCTGTGCGCGCCCGACAGCTTGTCCTGCACGCCGTCGATCATGGGCTGCATGAAGCCCACGGAATAACCGGGCAGCTGGTCGAAGCGCGCGGCCATCTTCGCGATCAGCTGCTGCTTGGTCAGGCCCGACTTCCATTCGCCATAGGGATGCAGGCCCACGCTGGCCTCGATGTGCGAGGGCGTCCAGTAGTCCGTGCCGTCATCGTTGCGCCCGGTCTGGGTGACGATGTAGGAGACCTCGGGGAACTCCAGCGCGGCGTTGCGCAGCGCGTCGGCCATGTCGCGCGCCTTGTCCAGCGTGATGCCGGGCGGCATCTGCACCTGCAGCCAGATGGAGCCTTCGTCCAGGTACGGCAGGAAGTCGCGGCCCATGGTGCCGGCCAGCACGCCCAGTGCCAGCAGCGAGGCCGCCACCGCCCCCGCCAGCCAGCGCACGCGGCCCACGGCCACGCCCAGGAAGCGGTCATAGCCCACGCCCAGCCGGTGCAGCACGGGGTTGTGGAAGATCCTGCGCGGCCTGCGGAAGGCCAGCCAGGCCAGGGCCGGCGTGAGCAGCAGGGCCACGGCCAGCGCCCCGACCAGGGCCGCGCCCACGGCGCTGGCCATGGGCGAGAACAGCTTGTACTCGATGCGCTCGAAGGCGAACAGCGGCAGGTAGGCGGCCGCGATCACGCACATGCCGAAGAAGATGGGCCGCGCCACCTGCAGCGTGGCCGTGATGGCGTCCCTGGGCGTGAGCGGCCGGTTCTGGTCGGCCTCGCGGCGCCGCAGGATGTTCTCGACCACGACCACGGCGCCATCCACCAGGATGCCGAAGTCGATGGCGCCCAGCGACAGCAGGTTGGCCGGAATCTTCGCGTGGTGCATGAAGATGAAGGCCAGCAGCAGCGCCATGGGAATGGTCAGCGCCACGATCAGCGCCGCGCGCGGACTGCCCAGGAAGACCAGCAGCACCAGGGTCACGACGATCAGGCCTTCGGCCAGGGTCTTGCCCACGGTGTGGGTGGTGCGTTCGATCAGCGTGGTGCGGTCCAGGTAGGGCACGACCTTCACGTCGGGCGGCAGCAGCTTGCCGTTGAGCTCCTCCACGGCGGCGTGGATGCCCTCCAGCGCCTGCGAGGGGTTGGAGCCCTTGAGCAGCAGCACGATGCCCTGCAGGGTGTCGGAGTTGCCGTCCTTGCCCAGGATGCCGCGCCGCTCCACGTTGCCGTAGGTCAGCCGCCCCAGGTCCTTGACCAGCACGGGCGTGCCGCTGTCCGTGGTCTTGACGACCACGTTGCCCATGTCGTCCAGCGAGCCCAGCAGGCCCACGCCGCGCACCACATAGGAGACATCGCCCCGGTCGATGACGCTGCCGCCGCCGCTGGCGTTGTTGGCATTGATGGCCTCGATCACCTGGGACAGCGCCAGCCCGTACTGCAGCAGCCGCGCCGGGTCCAGCTCCAGCATGAACTGCGTGGTCAGGCCGCCGAAGTTGGTCACGTCCACCACGGACTGGGCCTTCTTCAGGCGCGGGATCACCACCCATTGCTGCAGCTCGGACAGCTCGCGCAGGCTGCGCACGGGGCTTTCCAGCGTGTAGCGGTAGACCTCGCCCGTGGGCGAGCTGTAGGGGTCCAGCCCGGCGCGGGCACCATAGGGCAGCGTGACCTCGTCGATGCGCTCCTTCAGGCGCTGGCGCGCCCAGTAGCCGTCCACGCCGTCCTCGAAGACCACGGTGATCAGCGACAGCGCGAACAGGCTGCGCGAGCGCAGCACGTGCATGCCGGGCGTGGCCAGCAGGGCGCGCTCCAGCGGAATGGTGATCTGCTGCTCTATCTCCTCGGCCGCCAGGCCTGGCACCTGGGTGACGATCTGCGAGGTCACGTCGGCAATGTCGGGATAGGCCTCCAGCGGCAGCTGCTTCCAGCTGAACACGCCATACAGGGCCGCGAAGCAAAAGACCAGCCAGACCACGCCGCGGCGCGAAAAGCCGATGTTGACGATGCGCTCGATCATTGCAGCAGCACTCCCCCGTTGACCACCACGCGCTCGCCGGCCGCCAGGCCCGAGAGGATCTCGGCCTGGCCGTCCTGCTGCGCGCCGACCTGCACGTCGCGCGGCTCGAAGCGCCAGCCGCCCTTGTCCACGAAGACGCGCGTGCTGACCTGGCCCTGCAGCAGGGCCGCGGCCGGCACCATCACGGCTTGGCGCGCCGGGGCGTCGAAGCCCACGCGCGCAAACATGCCGGGGCGCAGCCGCCCTTCGGGGTTGTCCACGGCCACGCGCACCTTGACGCTGCGCGTGGCGGTGTCCACCAGCTCGCCCACGTACTGCACGCGGCCCTGCAGCTGCAGGTCGGGATAGGCGGCCAGCGCGATGTGGGCCTGCTGGCCCACGTCCACATGGGCCAGGTCGCGCTCGCTGACGCTGGCGCTGAGCCAGACCTTGCGCAGGTCGGCCACGGTCATGACGGAGGCATTCACATCGTTCCAGTAGCCGCCCTGCGAGCCCGCCATCTCCACCACGCGGCCGCTGATGGGCGACTTGACCACGTAGCTGCCGCGCGAGCCTTCCTGCACGGCTGCGCCCAGCTGGGACAGGTGGTCGGAGGCGGCGCGCGCGTCGGCACCTGCTGCGGCCAGCGACTGCTGCGCGGCCTCGTAGTCCTTGCGCGCGGCGATCTCGGCATCGAACAGCAGCTTCTGGCGGTCGAATTCCTGGCGCGCGTGCAGCAGCGCGGCCTGGGACTTGGCGTGCTCGGCACGCACGCTGGAGATCTCGGAGGAGTCCATGGTGATCAGCGCATCGCCGGCCTTCACCGCATCGCCCAGCTGGTGGTGCAGGCGCACCAGGCGGCCCGCCACGGGCGGCGTGATGCGGACCAGCTTTTCAGGCTCGGCCTCGATGGTGGCGGGGGCCGACAGGCGGGTCTGCAGCGGCTGCAGGGCGATCTCGGCCACCTGCAGGCGCTCGCGCAGCGGCGAGCCTTCGGGCACCACGATGAGGTTGCCTTCGCGGCGCACGGGAGCCGGCTGCGGGACAGCGGTGGCGGGGGTTGCTGCTGCAGCCTGGGTTTCGGCCGGGCCGTTGCAGGCGGCCATGGCCACGCTGATCAGCAGCCCGCCCACAGGCCAGGCGGCCGCCAGCAAGGGATGGCGCCGGTGCAGGCCATGGGGTCGGCCTGGTCGTTCAGAAGCGAGAAAGCGGGTCATCCTGAGGTCTCCGGGCGCCACGGACCCGCGCAGACCTCTCGCCCCTTCAGGCGATCACAGGCCTCCGCCCGGGTCCGGGCAGATCAAGAAATGGAAGAAGGAAAAGACGGAAAGGGGCGGCGCGGCAGCGCCTGGCAGGATCGGAATCAGGATCGGGGTCCATGGGGTACTCCTTTGCGTGTGGGTGGCGCAGTCCCCGTGCAGGCCGGGAGCCCTGTTTGCTGCAGTGCAATATGTGCCCGGAATTATCAAAGGCGAAAGTGCCTGCGGCCAGCCTTTGTTGGGAAGGCTGGCCTGTTCATTGGTGGATGCGGGATATACCTTCGTATAGAAGATGGCTGGCACAAGGCCCCCTCGGCCCGGCCCGGCCCGGACCGGAAAGCAAAAAGCCGCCAGCGCGGAGCGGGCGGCTTGCGGGCGATGGCCTGCGGGAAAGCTCAGTCCACTTTCAGGCCGATGGCTTTCACCAGTTCGCCGAAGCGCTCGCGCTCGGTGGCGTGGTGGTCGATGAAGGCCTTGCGGCTCAGCGGCGCGGGCGTGGCGCCCAGGGTGAGGATGACGTCGTTGACGTTCTTTTGCTCCAGCGCCTTGGCCACGGCAGTGCGAACGGCCTCGATCACCGATTCGGGCGTGCCCGTGGGCGCGTAGATGCCGAACAGCGTGTCGGCATCAAAGCCCGGCAGGCCGCTTTCGGCCAGCGTGGGCACGTTGGGGTACTGCGGCGAGCGGTGCGGGCTGCCGATGGCCAGCAGGCGCAGCTTGCCGGCCTCGACCTGCTTGAGGCCCGGACCCGGATCGAACCAGAACTGCAGCTGCCCGCTGAGCACGTCGCTGAGCGCCGGGCCCGCGCCCTTGTAGGGGGCGTGCACGGCATCGACGCCGGCCATGCGCTTGAACATCTCGCCGGCCAAATGGGGCGAGCTGCCCTGGCCCGGCGAGCCGTAGGACAGCTTGCCGGGGTTAGCCTTCAGGTGCTTGATGAACTCGGCCACGTTGGTGGCGGGCACGGCGGGATTGGTCTCCAGGAACACATGCACGCGCGCCACGGCAGCCACGGGCGTCAAGTCCTTTTCGGGATTGAAGGCCAGCTTGCTGTAGATCATCGGGTTGATGGTGATGGCCCCGCCCGAGCTGAGCAGCAGCGTGTAGCCATCCTTGGGCGCGCGCACGGTTTCGCTGATGCCGATGTTGCCGCCCGCGCCGGGCTTGTTGTCCACCACCACCGACTGGCCCAGCACCTGGGACATGGTGGGCGTGATGGCCCGCGCCAGCACATCGGCCGCGCCGCCGGGCGCGAAGTTCACCACCAGGCGCACGGGGCGCTCGGGCCATTTGTCGCCGGCCTTCTGCGCCAGCGCAGGGACCGAGGCCGTCGCGCCCAGCAGGGCCAGCAGGGCCAGCAGGCCCAGGCGGCGCCAGCGGCTGAAGGGATTTGTCTTGTGCATGAGCTATGTCTCCTTGGGTTATGAGTTCTTGAAAACGTTGAGGGCGCCTGAAGCAGCAGCGGCGCAGCGGCGCAGCGGCGCAGCGGCGCAAAGATCAATCCAGCCGTATGCCCGCCGACTCGATGACCTGGCCCCAGCGCCGGCTTTCGCTGCGCCAGTAGTCACGCATCTCGGCGGGCGTGCCGGGCAGCGGCTCCAGTGACAGCGCCTCGAAGCGCGCCAGCACGGCAGGCGAGCGCAGCGCCTGCTGCAGCGCCACGGACCAGGCCTGTACGGTGGCGTCGTCCGTGCCTGCGGGTGCGACCAGGCCCTGCCAGGCATGGGCCTCGAAGTCCTTCACGCCCTGCTCGGCCAGCGTGGGCACGCCCGGGTGGCTCTTGAGCCGCTCGGCGCTGGCCACGCCGATGACGCGCAGCTTGCCGGCCGCAATGTGCTGGGCCGCCGCCGCGCTGTCGGCCAGCATGAAGGGGATCTGGCCGCCGATCACGTCGATCAGGGCCGGCCCCGCGCCGCGATAGGGCACATGGGACATCTTCACGCCCAGGCGCTGCGACAGCAGTTCGGTGGCCAGGTGATGCGGCGTGCCCAGCCCCGGGCTGCCGTAGCTGACGGGGCCTGGCTGGGCCTTCACCCACTGCGTGAACTCCTGCAGGTTGTGCACCGGCAGCTGGTTGCCGACCACGAGGAACAGCGGAAAGCGCGCCAGCAGGCCGATGGGCACGAAGTCCTTCTCGGCGTTGTAGGCCAGCTTGCGAAACAGGTGGGGGTTGGCCGCCAGCGTGGCGAAGTCGGCCGTGAAGACCAGGCTGCCCAGCTCGCGCGTGCGCGCCGCGTATTCGGCGGCGATGTTGGTGCCGGCCCCGGGCTTGTTCATGACGACCACGGTGCGGCCCAGGGCCTTGCCAAAGAACTCGCCCACGGTGCGCGCCACGGCGTCCGAGCCGCCGCCTGCGGCAAAGCCCACCACCCATTCGACGGGCTTGCCGGTCTGGGCGTGTGCCGTGCCCATGCCCAGCAGGGGCGGGGCGCCTATGGCCAGTGCGGCCTTGAGTGCTTGTCTGCGCAGCATCTTGTCTCCTTGTTGTAGTGGCTCGTTTTGCCTTGAGCGCGTTCAGCGCGGTGCGACGGCGCCCGCGTTCTCGGACAGGCTGACCAGTGCATGCAGCGTGCGCGTCACGGGAACGGCAATGCCCAGGCGGTCGGCCACCTGCAGCACGGCACCGTGGATGGCGCCCGTCTCGGTGGCACGGCCAGCCAGCAGGTCCTGCAGCATCGAGGGCTGGTGGCCCCGGTGGTGGTCCAGCGCATCGCGCACGGCCGCGCCCACGCGCTCGGCACTGGCGGCGACGCCATGGGCATGGGCGACGGACAGCACCTCGTCCAGCACGCGCTGCAGCAGGGCCTCGCCCTGCGGATTGGCCAGTCCGTCCACGGTCTGGCGCGTCACGGCGCACACGCCGTTGAAGGCGGCATTGAAGGCCAGCTTCTCCCAGATGGCTTCCTGCACCTGCGGGTCGATGCTGCAATGCATGCCTGCGCGGTTGAGGTCTTCCGCCAGCAGGTCGAAGACCGCGCTGTGCTGGCCATCGCAAGGCATGAAGCGAATGCCGCCCTGCCCCATGGAGCTCACCTCGCCCGGCGACATCACGCGCGCAGGCCAGGTGGTCACGCCCACGGCGATGCGCTCGGCCGGCACCCGCTCGCGCAGCACGTCGGCATGGCCTATGCCGTTTTGCAGGCTCAGGAAGTGCGTGTCCGGCCCGATGAGATGGGCAATGCCCTGCAGCGCGGCCCGCGTATGGGCCGACTTGGTGAAGACCAGCCACAGCGCGGGCCCTGCCGTGAGCCGCTCGGCCCGCGCGGCATGCACGCGGGCCTGCAGCAGCCCCTCATCGGTGTGGCAGCGCGCGCCATCACGGTTCAGGGCCTGCAGCAGCTCGTCGTTCACGTCGACCAGGGTCACGTCCAGGCCGATGCGGGCCAGCCGCGCGCCGAACAGGGTGCCCATGGCGCCCGCGCCGAGGATGCCTATGCTTCTTGTGTTTTCCATGGCTTTGTCTCCTGCCCCGGGGCCTGCGCTCAGGCGACCTCGACCTCGACCACGATGGGCTTGGGATGGGCCAGCGCGCGGGCCAGCACATCGGCCAGCTCGGCCGCGTTCTCCACATGCACGCCGTCGCAGCCCTGGCCACGGGCCAGCGCCACGAAGTCGATGTCGGGCAGTTCCGTGCCCTCGACCTTCTCGCCCTCGCGGTAGCCGAAGACATGGGCGAAGTCCTGCAGCGCCGCATAGCGGCGGTTCTTGAGGATCACGAAGCTGATGGGCAGGCGCAGTTGGGCTGCACTCCAGAGGGCCTGGATGGCGTACATGGCCGAGCCGTCGCCGATGACGGCGACCACCTTGGCCTCGGGCTTTGCCAGCGCCACGCCCACGGCGGCCGGCATGCTGTGGCCCAGGCCGCCGCTGCACATGGTGTAGAAGGTGCCCGAGTGGAAGATGGGCAGGTAGGTCTGGATGGTGGAGCGCGAGCTGGGTGCCTCTTCCACGACGATGCTGCGCCGGTCACGCACCTGGGCCAGCGTGTGCATGGCAAAGGCCACCGACATGCGCTCGCCTGCGGCGGGCGCGGCCGGCACGGGCGCTGCGGGCCGGGGTGCGGGAGCCTGGCGCGGTGCGGGCGCGGGGCGCTGCAGCAGCTCCTCCACGCCCATGCGCACATTGCCCACGGCAGCCGTGCCCACGGGGGCCCAGGCGGCAATGGCCGGGTCCTCGATCAGTTGGTAGAGCGCCGTGCCTTCGGGGATGTGCGGGCCCTCGCCTTCCACGTGGTAGGTGAAGGCGGCCGCGCCCACGGCGAAGACCACGTCATGGCCGGACAGCAGCTGCACGATGCGCTCACGCATGGCGGGCAGGAAGCCGGCGAACAGGGGATGGTCCTCGGGGAAGCTGCAGCGCCCGCTCATGGGGGCCACGAAGACGCGGGCCTGGTGGCGCTCGGCCAGCGCAACCACGGCATCCCAGCCCTGGGCCCGGTCCACGGCCGCGCCCACGACCAGGGCCGGGGCGCGCGCGGCGTCCAGCGCATCGCCGATGAGCTCCAGCGTGCGCGGATCGGGCCGCGTCTCGAAGCCCACGTGGCGCAGCGTGACGGGCTCGGCCGGCTTGTCCCAGTCATCGGCGGGAATGGAGACCAGCACGGGGCCGCGCGGCTCCTGCATGGCGATGTAGTAGGCGCGCGCCAGCGCCTGGGGCACGTCTTCGGCGCGCGCGGGCTCGCAGCTCCACTTCACATAGGGCTTGGGCAGCTCGGCGGCCTGGTTGGAGTGCAGGAAGGGGTCGAACTGCAGCAGCGAGCGCGCCTGCTGACCCGCCGTGATCACCAGGGGCGTGCGGTTCTTGAAGGCCGTGAAGATGTTGGCCATGGCGTGGCCCACGCCCGCAGCCGAATGCAGGTTCACGAAGCTGGCATTGCGCGTGGCCTGGGCGTGGCCGTCGGCCATGCCCACGACGACGGTTTCCTGCAGGCCCAGCACATAGGAGAAGTCTTCGGGGTAGTCGCGGAACAGCGGCAGTTCGGTCGAGCCCGGGTTGCCGAAGATGCGCGTCATGCCCAGCTCGCGCAGCATGGCGATCACGGCATGGCGCACGGTGTAGGTCGCGGTGGAGGAGGAAGTCTGGGCGGGCTGGCTGCGGGGGGTGGTGGGTGCTTGCAAGATGGGGGCTCCTGGGGAATGGGCCGGCCGCCCGGTGCGTGCCGCGCGGTGGCCATGGAAGTCGGTGCCCATGGTGCAGGCGCTTATGATTTCCAGCAATTGAATAAACTATCTAAGAGATATTCACCAAATGGATATCAAGAACCTGGACCTCAACCTGCTGCGCGTCTTTGACGCCGTGTACCGCCACTGCAGCGTCAGCCGCGCGGCCGAGGAGCTGGGCATGTCCCAGCCCGCCGCCAGCCAGGCCGTAACGCGGCTGCGCCTGCTGCTGGGCAACCCGCTGTTCGAGCGCGCGCACGCAGGAGTGCGCCCCACGCCGCGTGCCGAGCGCCTGGCGCTGGCCGTGCGCCAGGCGCTGGAGGTGCTGGAAGTCGCCATGTCCGAGGCCCAGAGCTTCGAGCCGCTGCAGGCGCGCCAGCGCTTTCGCATCCACCTGAGCGACATCGGCGAGGCGCGCTTTCTGCCGCCGCTGATGCAGGCGCTGCACCAGCGCGCCCCGCATGTGCAGTTGGAGACCCTGCCCATGCCGCTGGACGGCATTGCCGATGCGCTGGACCGGGGCACGCTGGACATCGCCATCGGCTTTCTGCCGGGTGGCACGCGGACCCGGCAGACCGTGCTGCTGTCCGACCACTACGGCGTGCTGCTGCGCAGCGGCCACCCCGCGCTGGCGCACGTGCCCGAAGACGCGCCACTGGCGCTGGCCACGCTGCGCCAGCTGGATTTCGCGGCCGTGCGCTCGCATTCGGAGACGCTGCGCATCCTGCAGGCGCTGCGGCTCGATGAGCGCATCCGCCTGTCGGCCGCGCATTTCATGGCCGTGCCCTCCATCGTGGGCAAGACCGACCTGGCGGTGATCATGCCGGCCGAGATCGCGGCCGGCTTTGTCGAGCGCGGCGGCTATGCGGTGCGCGATGCCGACCTGCCCGATCACCGCTTCGACGTGTCGCTGCACTGGAGTTGGCGCTTCGAGCAGGAACCGGCCAAGCGCTGGCTGCGCGAGCTAGTCTGCGAGCTGTTCCAGCAGCCCCGGCACCGCGAGGCCGCCGCGCCCTGAAGGGCCGGCCGTCACGGGCATGACTTGCGGGCCTGCCGACTCAGTTTCGTCTAAGAAACCGGCGCCAGACTGGTCCCTGCGCCGACAAGGGCACGCGGCCGGCCCCGCCGAAGATGGACACCGGCCTGTTTCATCCACTCTCCAGGAAAGACTCACCATGCAACTCAAGGACAAGGTCGCCTTCATCACCGGCTCGGCCAGCGGCATCGGCAAGGATATCGCCACGCTGTTCGCCAGCGAGGGCGCGCGCATCGTCATTGCCGACCTCAACAAGGAGGCAGCCGATGCCACGGCGGCCGAGCTGCGCGCCACGGGAGCCCAGGCCATGGGCGTGGCCGTGGACGTGACCGACGAGGCCCAGGTCAACGCCTCGGTCGAGGAGGCCGCCCGGGCCTTCGGCGGCATCGACATCCTGGTCAGCAATGCCGGGATACAGATCGTGCATCCGGTGGAGGAATTCAGCTTTGCCGACTGGAAGAAGATGCTGGCCATCCACCTGGACGGCGCCTTCCTCACCACGCGCGCCTGCCTCAAGCACATGTATGCGCAGGGCCGCGGCGGCAGCGTGATCTACATGGGGTCGGTGCACTCCAAGGAGGCCTCGCTGCTCAAGGCGCCCTATGTCACGGCCAAGCACGGCCTGATCGGGCTGGCCAAGACCGTGGCCAAGGAAGGCGCCAAGCACGGCGTGCGCGCCAATGTGATCTGCCCGGGCTTCGTGCGCACGCCGCTGGTGGACAAGCAGATTCCCGAGCAGGCCCGCACGCTGGGCATCAGCGAGGACGAGGTCATCAAGAACGTGATGCTCAAGGAAACCGTGGACGGCGAGTTCACCACCACCGAGGACGTGGCCCGCGTGGCCCTGCTGTTCGCGGGCTTCCCCAGCAATGCGCTGACCGGCCAGTCGCTGGTGGTCAGCCACGGCTGGTTCATGCAGTAAGTCGCCAGTCGGCCACTCAATCGGCCTTCAGGCCCAGCGCACGCGTCACGGCGGCATAGCGGTCGATGTCGGCCGCGATCAGCGCCTGGAATTGGCCCGGTGTCTGCCGCGCCAGGGTGTAGCCCTGGTCGCGCAAGCCAGCGCTGACGGCGGGATCGGCCAGCGCCTGCTCCAGCGTGTCATGCAATGCCTGCACCGTGGCCCGGGGCGTGGCGGCAGGTGCCAGCAGGCCGTGCCACTGCTCCACTGCAAAGCCCGGCAGGCCGCGCTCGGCCACTGTGGGAACGCCGGCCAGCTGCGGCAGTCGCTGCGGCGCCGTGACGGCCAGGGCGCGCACGCGGCCTGCAGCGATCATGGCGGCAGCACTGCTGGCCGTGACCATGCCCGCCGCCACCTGGCCTGCCGCCACGGCCGTGATGGCCGGGCCGCAGCCCTTGTAGGGCACATGCTGCACAAAGCGCTTCGCCTCCCGGGCCAGCATCTCGCCGGCCAGGTGCTGGGGCGTGCCGTTGCCGCAGGAGGCGAACAGCAGCGGCCGTTCCTGGCGCGCCTGAGCCAGCGCATCCTCCAGCGTCTGCAGCGCGCTGTCCGCAGGCACGACCAGCACCGAGGCGATGGAGCCCGCGTTGAACACCGCCGTGAAGTCCTTGCGCGGATCGAAGTCCAGGCGCTCGTACACACCGGGGTTGATGGCGAACGAGCTGTTGGCCATCAGCAAGGTGCTGCCGTCCGCCGCGGCCTGGGCCACGGCATGGGCGCCGATGTTGCCGCTGGCGCCGGGACGGTTCTCCACCACCACGGGCCGGCCCAGGCGCTGCTGCAGCTGCTCGCCCAGGCGCCGCGCCAGCAGGTCCGTGCCGCCGCCCGGCGGAAACGTCACGACGATGGTGATGGGCCGCTCCAGGCGTGTGCCGGCCTTGCCCGGCGCCGCCAGCCAAAGCCCCGATGCGCCCGCCAGCAGCGCGCAGGCCGCCAGCGTCCAGAGTCTCCGTCGCTTCAAGGTACGCCCTTCAAAAAACATGGCAACTGCTCCACTGGGCTAGGTGCAAAAAACCCGCGCAGCCCAACTCAGGGACACCGAGCAAGGGCCTAAGCCGGCCGCGCCGCCCCGCATCCAGGGTGTCGCCGGTTGCCCGGACGCCCCCCTCCCGCGCAGCGAGAGAGGGCGCCGTGCACACGGGGGAAGCCGCGCAGCGGCTCAGGGGGTGCCTCATTTCAGGTGTCGAGGCCGATGTCGAGAACCCGGGCGCTGTGCGTGATCCAGCCCACGGCGATCTGGTCCACGCCGGTCTCGGCCACGGCGCGCGCCGTCTCGGGCGTGATGCGGCCCGAGGCTTCGGTCACCGCGCGCCCGCGCGCCATGGAGACGGCCGTGCGCAGCGTGTCCAGGTCCATGTTGTCCAGCAGCACCACTTCCACGCCCAGGGACAGCGCCACCTCCAGCTGCTCCAGCGTGTCCACCTCCAGCTGGATCTGCACCATGTGGCCCACGCCTGCGCGCGCCCGGGCCAGGGCCTCGGCCACGCCGCCGGCCAGCGCGATGTGGTTGTCCTTGATCAGCACGGCATCGTCCAGGCCGAAGCGGTGGTTGCTGCCGCCGCCCACGCGCACGGCGTATTTCTGCAGCGCACGCAGGCCCGGCATGGTCTTGCGCGTGCAGGTCACGCGTGCGCCCGTGTCGGCGATGGCCCGCGCGATCGATGCCGTGGCCGTGGCCACGCCGCTCAGGTGGCACAGGTAGTTGAGCGCCACGCGCTCGGCCGTGAGGATGGCGCGCGCGCTGCCGTGGATGCGCGCGATCTCCTGGCCGGGCGCCAGTTCGCTGCCATCGCGCAGCACCGGCTCGAAACGCGACTGCGCATCCAGCGCACGGAACGCCAGCCGCGCCATGTCCAGCCCGGCCAGCACCCCCTCCTGGCGCGCCACAAGGCGAAGTTCGGCCTGTGCGTCCGCAGGGACGATGGCATCCGTGGTCAGGTCGCCCGCGCGGCCCAGGTCTTCCAGCAGGGCCGAGCGCACCAGCGGCTCCAGCATCAGGTCGGGCAGCGGCGGTACCGGCAGGCGGGCACTGAGGGCATTGGCAATATTAATGCTCATTTTGAGTATATATAGGTCAAAAAAATGTGGCGCGCGGCCTTGCGGGCTTGAGCGAGGAACTTATGCTAGATACGAGCATAAGTGCTGTCAAGCCATTGTCACAATCGGGCAAGTGCCGTGCGGCTCAGGGAGAACCGTCGATGCCCTTGGCCAGGGGCAGCTTGCTGCCGGAGATGGCGCGCTCCAGCAGCACATCGCTGCGAAAGCGGAACAGCTTGGCCGGCCGGCCCGCCGAACCCACCGTGAGCTGGCCGGTCTCCTCGACCAGATCCTGCTGCTCGATCAGGCGGCGGAAGTTCTGCTTGTGCAGCCCGCGCCCGGCCAGGGCCTCCACCGTCTGCTGCAGCTGCAGCAGCGTGAACTCGGGTGGCATCAGCTCGAACACCACGGGCCGGTACTTGATCTTGGCGCGCAGCCGCGCCATGCCCGTGGCCAGGATGCGGCGGTGGTCGTGGTGCATGGCCTCGCCGGGCAGCATGGCGGCCGCGCCATGGACGCGGTGGGCCGCCTCCTGCACCAGTCCGGCCTCATACAGCAGTTCGTAGCGCTGCAGCACCATGTCCTCGTTCCAGGGCCCGCCGTCCAGGCCGAAGGCGATGTCCGCGCGCTGGCGCCGCAGCGCACGCTGGGCGCCGCGCGCCTCGGCCATCCAGGCATGCAGGCGCGGAGCGATGTGCGAGCGCAGCAGGGCCGGCTCGCCGCTGCGCCAGTCTTCCCAGGGAAAGTAGCGGTACCAGTCCTGCCAGACGGCCTGCCCCGCGCTGCGGTCGGCAGATTCGCGCGTCAATCCCAGGTAGCTGACCGAGATCACGCGCGCGCCGCTGGCATCGGTGCGGTCGCCATCGGCAAAGGTGTAGAGCTGCTCCATGTAGCTCAGCGGGTGATGGGTCTGCTCCTCCACCCAGGCGCGCAGGCCGGCCTGCAGCGAACGGTGCCCCACCTCGAACGGCCCCGCTGGCAGCAACTGCCCGTCCGCCGTGGTCAGCACGCGCGGTGTGCCCTGGGTCACGGCCGCCAGCACGGCAACGAGTTCGGCATGGATGGGAGAGGCTGCGGGACTGGTGGGGTGGGGCACGAAGGTAAGGGAGGTCGGTTGGCGGGATGGGTGATTATGGTGGGTTGCAGGGGCAGCTTCGAGCCCGGCAAAGCAGACCGCCACAGGCCATCAGACGGTCAAATTCAACCTGTTGCGCACTGGCGTGTTTTTCTATCGCATGACTCCCCGCGGCGTTCGAGCTGTCGCAGGTACTTTTCCAGCAGCCCGGCCGTGTGCTCATTCATGCCCGCCTCCCAGCTCGCGCTCGATCTGTTCGATGCTGGGCAGGCTGCTTTGCAGGGTTTTTGGCAAGGCACGGGTGAGCTCGAAACCGGAAACGCCGATGGGCTTGTCCACGCCGCGCAGCGCATACTCGGCCAGCACATGATTGGGTTTCTGGCACAGGATCAAACCGATGGTGGGTTGGTCGGTTGCGTGTCGCAACCTGTCGTCCACAACGTTGCAGTAGAAGTTCATCTTGCCCGCGTATTCAGGCTTGAAATCGCCCCGCTTGAGGTCGATGACCACGTAGCAACGCAGCTTGAGATGGTAGAACAGCAGGTCAATGTAGAAATCGTCTCCGGCAAGGTCCAGGTGATATTGGCGCCCCACAAAGGCGAAGCCCTGGCCCAGCTCCAGGAGAAATTTTTCCAGATGGGTGATCAGACCGGTTTCCAACTCACGCTCATGAAAACCTGATTCCAGCGTCAGGAAGTCGAACAGGTAAGGGTCCTTGAGCGTTTGCTGTACCAGGTCGGAATCCGGCGGAGGCAGGCGCAAGGCGAAGTTGCTGGCAGCTCTGCCTTGTCGCAGGTGAGCGGCTGTTTCGATCTGCATCAGCAGGACACTTCGGCTCCAACCGTTTTCGATGGCTGCGCACATGTACCAATGGCGTGCGCCCGGCTCCTTGACCTTGGCGATCAGCTCGGCATGGTGGCCCCACGGCAGGGACAGCAGAACATCAGGAGCAAACACCTGTGCGCGATCTGCCGCCACCCCCGGTGTCTGGCGGCTTTGTGCCACAGCCTGTGGCACTTTTTCGCTGGGGGCAAGTTGTGCCACGGCCTGTGGCACTTTCTCTGTGCTCCCGGCTGTGGCAGCCAGAGAGGGATACTCGCGATAAAAAGCCAGCATGCGCTTGATGTTGCGCTCGGAAAAACCTTTTTCCTCCGGCAGTTCGTTGTGCAGATCCTTGGCCAGCCGAGGGATGACTGCGGCACCCCAGCCTTCCCGTTTCTGGCGCTGGTCGATCAGTGCCCCGATATCCCAATACAGACGGATCAATTCGGCATTGACCGCCAGCATGGCCCGCGTCTGGGCATGGCGGACACGCTGCTTGATATCGGCCAGCAGTGCCGGGTAGTCGGCGGGCAGGTGGGTGCTCATACTGCGCCCCCGCTGGTGGCCCTGAGTGCGTCCGGAGGGAATTCTTCGCGCACCTCGGTCCGGGCGTCCCATCCAGCCTTTTCCATAGCCTGCGTGATGAACTTGGTACAGATATCGCGTTCGCCAAGCGCCTGCTTATCCATAGGACGTGATTCCTTTCTTGCTGGCGTTACCTTGCTCGGGCCTGTCTTTTCACCCTGTCGGGTGACGACGGGTCATCTTACGGCGCTCGCTCCGAAACAGCCTGGGCCTCTGCAGAGCGATCCGGCACGATCGGAAGCTCAATGTCCAGGCACCCCGCGGGACATCTGCCTTGCATTCCCGCAGAAGAGTTCGGCACGGATGGGAGGGGCTGCGGAACTGGAGGGTGGAGGCGGTCGGTTGGCGGGATGGATGACTATGGTGGGTTGAAGGCGCCGGTCTGCCCCCGGTCAGGCGTGCGCGTTCACACTGCCGCCGATGTACTGGTCCACCATGGCCTTGGCCTGTCCCAGGCTGCAGCCATGCTCGCTCTGACAGGCCCTGATGGCCGCCATCTTCTGCAGGGGATCGGCGGCAAGGGTGCGCCAGTCGATCTTTGCGGGCTCTGGCGCAGGGCCCTGCCGCGCGTCTCCCTCCTCCACCGAACGCACCTCCCAGCGCGCCACGACGGGAAAGGAAAGGTCCACGGCGGGCAGCCGGTCCAGTTCGGCCGCCAGTTCATCTTGTGAAATCAATGAAGCCACCTGGCGAACACGCGCCCGGGGCCCGTCGCGCCAAGGCCTGATCTCCAAGGGACGCCGGCAGAAATCCTGCAGATAGTCGCCCAACTCCTGCGTCATGAAGCGCGCGGCCTGCGCGACATCGGCCTGCAACAGTTGCAAAGCCTCCGGCTGCGAGAAGTCATCCAGCTGATCGCTCAGGTCCGCAAAGGCCTGCAGAAATCCCGCACAGACAAAGTCATCGAAGCAAGCGTGCGAAACACTGCTGGCCTCGTCATCGTGCAACACCAGCGCCACGCCCACGCCATGCGTGTCCAGCGGCGTCAGGCACCAGGCATCGCCGGCGCCCGACTGGGCGAATGGCAGAAAGCTCCGGCCGTTCTGTGCGCCAGGATGAAGCCAGCCCTCGATGATTTCCCGGCTGGCTTCGGCGTCTATCCATTCGAAGTCCTGCCAACTCATGAACAAGGGCGGGTCCTGCAGGCAGCGCTGGCGCCAGGTGGCGGCCCAATCCGGACCGTAGACGGTCTTTCCCGATGCCAGGAGGTCGCTCAATAGCGGCGGCAGCGCAATGCCGGTTTGGGTGGAGAGGTCGGCGTAGGTGGTCATTGGATTCATCCCACGTCCATATGCAGCCGATGCCTGCCGCAATGCACGCACCGGAAAAGGCAGCCGGAAATCATGCCGTCCGTGGACATGCGCTCCAGCATCCACTGCGCATCGTTCCTGTAGCTGCCTTCGATGTCGGGCAGGACTTCAGCGAGGAAAGGCTCGACGGCCTGCCTGTCGGCGTGACCCAGGAAGACACAGGGTGCGTTGCAGTGCGTGAGCCACACGGGCTGCTGCCAGGCCCTGTAGCCGGGCGTGCGCTGCGCGATCTCCAACAGCAGTTCCCTGGCGATGGTGGGCTCGGGATCTGACGGATCAGGCGACACGCCTTCGATATCGGTGTATCCCACAAGTTCGCCGTCGTATGTCTCGCAAGCCTGCCCGCTGGCAATGCACCAGGGACACAGGTAGTCGGGGCTTTGCTGGCTGTAGAACGGGCCTTCGTACTTGAGGCTGCGGTTTTGTCCGCAGCAGGAACACACACCCTCTTCCTGCTCGAAGACGGTTTCATAGGCACCGGGATGGAATCTGAAATGCGGGCGGTCCATTTCAAGGTCTCTCTTTCCCCAATGGAAAGGCGCCATTGTCCATGGACGTTCGGTGCGCGGGACCGAATCGATCCAGGCATGAAAAAACCGCGCACAAGCGCGGTTTCCTGAGGTGGGCGAGAACTGCTTTTCAGCAGTTCTGCCGCGGCATCCGTTGCCTCAGACGTTGAACAGGAAGTTCATCACGTCGCCATCCTTGACGACATATTCCTTGCCTTCGGCGCGCATCTTGCCCGCGTCCTTGGCGCCTTGCTCGCCCTTGAAGGCGATGAAGTCGTCAAAGGCGATGGTCTGGGCACGGATGAAGCCGCGCTCGAAGTCGCCGTGGATGACGCCTGCGGCCTGGGGGGCGGTGTCGCCGACCTTGATGGTCCAGGCGCGCACTTCCTTGACGCCGGCCGTGAAGTAGGTCTGCAGGCCCAGCAGGCCGAAGCCAGCGCGGATCAGGCGGTTCAGGCCAGGTTCCTCCAGGCCCAGTTCCTGCAGGAACATGTCGCGGTCTTCGTCGCTCATCTCGGCCATTTCAGCCTCGATCTTGGCGCAGATGGCCACGACGGGAGCGCCTTGTGCCTCGGCATAGGCCTTGAGGCTGTCGAGCAGCGGGTTGTTCTCGAAGCCGTCTTCGCTGACGTTGCCCACGAACATGGCGGGCTTGGCGGTGATCAGGCAGAACTGCTTGAGCAGGGGCGCGTCTTCCTTGGAGACGGGCACCGTGCGTGCGGGCTTGCCCTGGTCCAGGGCAGCCTGGATGGGGGTCAGCAGCGCCACCACCTTGGCGGCTTCCTTGTCGTTGCCCGACTTGGCGGCCTTGCTGTAGCGGTTCAGCGCCTTCTCGACGGTGGCCAGGTCGGCCAGGCACAGCTCGGTCTGGATGACCTCGATGTCGGCGATGGGGTCCACCTTGTTGGCCACGTGGATGACGTTCGGGTCTTCGAAGCAGCGCACCACGTTGACGATGGCGTCAGTCTCGCGGATGTGGGCCAGGAACTGGTTGCCCAGGCCTTCACCCTTGGAGGCGCCGGCCACCAGGCCCGCGATGTCCACGAATTCGACGATGGCCGGGACGATGCGCTCGGGCGTGATGATGTCGGCCAGCTTCTGCAGGCGCGGATCGGGCACTTCCACCACGCCGGTGTTCGGCTCGATGGTGCAGAAGGGATAGTTCTCGGCGGCGATGCCGGCCTTCGTCAGCGCGTTGAAGAGAGTGGACTTGCCCACATTGGGCAGGCCCACGATGCCGCATTTGAGGCTCATGGCAGGGCTTTCTACAGGGATTCTGGGGACAAACCCCGTATTTTAGTCAACCGGGCATTTCCTGTCGTTTCAGGCGAACTGCCAGTCGCCGGCCACGGACTGGCCAACGACCAGTTCGGCCCCGTCGTGCAGGCCTTCCAGCACGGCATTCATGCCGAAGGTGATGGCGCCATCGACACGGTCGTCCTGGCGGTAGGTACGGATGGCGTCACCCACGGCGGTGCCCTGCACGGCCGTGACGGGGTCGATGTCGGGAATGGGGCAGCGTGTGCAGGGCTTGGCCATGCGCAGCCGCAGGCCCTGGGCATCGAGCACGTCGAACCCGTCGACCCGGTCCTCGTCGTGGGCTTCGAGGCCCTCGATCACGATGTTGGGTCGGAAGCGGCGGGCATCGACGGCGGGCTGGCCGGCGGCCTGCAGGCGCTGGTTGAGTTCATCCACGGCCGCCTGGCTCAGCACCAGCAGTGGATAGCCGTCCGCGAAGTGCACAGGTGCGGCCTCACCCCCGGTCCAGCGCTCGCTGGTGCGGCGCGGCGCCGCCGGGTCGAAGCGCACCAGGGCGCAATCCGCGCCCAGGGCCTGCGTCAGCCAGTGGGCGGCCTCGGGACCCATGTCCCAGGCCTGCACCCAGTCCGACCAGACGCGTGCCCGGCGCTCCGGCCCCGTGGCCTGCAGCGCGATGCGCAGCGGCGGCTGCTGGGGAAAGTGCAGCACCAGGTGCCCGGCCTCCAGCTCGGGGCGTATCCAGGCCATGCGCGGATGGTCGCGCTGGGTCAGGAATTCGCCCTGCGCATCGACCACCATCCAGTGGCGGTCCCAGGCCAGGCCGGTGGCGCCGACGCCGCTGCTTTGCAGCGCGATGCCCGCGCAGGATTTGACGGGATATACCCACAACTGGGCAATGCGGCCCTGCACGTCTCTTTCTTGGTCAAACATCGGATAGCTCTTTGTGGGAAATCTGGAGTGTGTATGCCATCCATGGTGCGAATGGCGCCATGCGATGGGCGGCAATATGCCAGATGGCGACGCAGGCTGCGGCAGGTCATGCCAAAGCCGGAGTTTGCGCCAGTTGGAATCCCCGGCATGGCCCGGACTCCTACAATGCCGGCCATGGCGCAAACCTTTGATGTATGTATACGCGGGGCCGGCATTGCAGGCCGGACCCTGGCTCTCCTGCTGGCCCGGGAACGGCTGCGCGTGGCCCTGGTGGTGGCCGCGCCGACCGGCAACGCGCCCGATGTGCGCGCCTACGCGCTCAATGCCAGCGCACGCGGCCTGCTGGACAGCCTGCGTTGCTGGCCCGATGACCAGCACGCCACGCCCGTGACGCAAATGGAAGTCTTTGGCGACCTGGACGGCCATGTGCTGTTCGACGCAGCCAGCCAGGATGTCGAGGCCCTGACCTGGATCGTCGATGTGCCCGCGCTGGAGCAGCGCCTGGCCGAGGCCGTGCGCTACCAGCCCATGGTCGAGGTGGTGGACCAGCCCGTGGCGGCACCGCTGACGGCCATCTGCGAGGGCCGCGCCAGCCGCACGCGCAGCGAGTTCGGCGTGGAATTCGCCGTCACGCCCTATGCACAGCACGCCATCGCCACCCGGCTGCACTGCGAGCTGCCGCACGGACAGGTGGCGCGACAGTGGTTCACGCCCGAAGGCATCCTGGCCCTGCTGCCACTGGACGGCCCGCAAGGCCACAGCGTGGCCGTGGTCTGGTCCATCGCCCGCGAGCTGGCCGACGGCTGGCTGGCCGCCGACACACAGGATTTCACCGCGCGGCTGGAAGCCATCAGCCAGGGCGCGCTGGGGCGGCTGGAGCTGAGCGCACCGCGCATGGCCTGGCCGCTGCAGCAGGCCGTGGCCGACCACTGGTGCGGCTCCATGCCCGACGGCGATGCACGCTCGGCCCGCAGCTGGGTGCTGGTGGGCGACGCCGCCCACAACGTGCATCCGCTGGCAGGCCAGGGCCTGAACCTGGGCCTGGGCGATGTGCAGGCGCTGGCACGCGTGCTGCAGGAGCGCGGCTACTGGCGCAGCACCGGCGATCTGCGCCTGCTGCGCCGCTATGAACGCGAGCGCAAGGCCGCGCTGGCACCCATGGGCCTGGCCATGGACGGGCTGCAGCAGCTGTTCAGCCGCTCCGAGGTGCCGGTGCAGATGCTGCGCAACTGGGGCATGAAGGGCTTCGAGCGCTTCGGCCCGCTCAAGGACTGGATGGCGCGCCAGGCCATGGGCCTGGACCCGCGCAGCGGCGCCTGAGCCTGGAGCCAAGCCGATCCCGTGCCGTTGAACCCTTTGCCGTTTTGCGACTCGTACCCCTGCTCCGTGGCGCCCCGCGCCGCGCAATCCCCCTCAACCACGGCGCGGCCGGCCTGAACGCGGCCCCGCCCACCCACCGCATTGCCATGAAACTCTTCGCCTGCCTGCTGACGGCCGCCAGCCTGACCTGGAGCCTCGGTGTCCATGCCCAGGACGCCAACCTGCGCAAGACGCTGACCGAGCGCATTCCCCAGCTGGAAAAGATCGACGAAATCCGCCCCACGCCCATGTCCGGCCTCTTCGAGGTGCGCATCGGCACGGACCTGTTCTATACGGACGCCAAGGGCAACTACCTGATCCAGGGCGAGCTGATCGACACCAAGGCGCGCCGCAATCTCACCGAAGACCGCATGAACCAGCTGACGGCGGTGGACTTCAAGCAGTTGCCGCTCAAGGACGCCGTGACCATCGTCCACGGCAAGGGCGAGCGCAAGATGGCCGTGTTCGAAGATCCCAACTGCGGCTACTGCAAGCGTTTCGAGCGCGACCTGCAGACCGTGGACAACGTCACCATCTACCTGTTCCTGTACCCCATCCTGAGCCCCGACTCGGCCGAGAAGTCGCGCAACATCTGGTGCGCCAAGGACCAGGCCGGTGCATGGGCCGACCACATGCTGCGCGACAAGGTGCCGGCCGCCGCCCAGTGCGACACCTCGGCCGTGCAGCGCAACCTGGCCTTTGGGCGCAAGTACAAGATCACGGGAACGCCCACCGTCATCTTCACCAACAACACCCGCGTGCCTGGCGCCATCAGCGCCCAGGAAGTCGAGAAGAACCTGGCCGCAGCCGCAGCCGCGCGCTGACCGCCACCGGGCGGGCCCGGCGCCATGGACGCCGGGCCCGCCCATCTGATCCCCCCCTCGGCCGGAGCTTCCCGGCTCCAGCCCGCCGCAGCGGGCCCGGGCAGCCTCCAGGCCACACCTGCAGGAGCCCGAATGACCTCTCACCTCGCCGCCACCGCCACTGCCACTGCCACTGCCGCAGCGGACATCCACTACCGCGTGCAGGCGCTTGATGTGGACGCGCACCTGTTCAGCGTGCAACTGCACATCGCCCGCCCGGCCGCTGGCCAGACCCTGTCGCTGCCGGTCTGGATTCCCGGCAGCTATCTGGTGCGGGAATTCTCCAAGAACCTCCAGGGCCTGTCTGCCGAGCAGGACGGCCGCCCCGTCGCGCTGGCCCAGCAGGGCAAGAACCTCTGGCAGGCCGACTGCGCAGCCGGCGTGCCGCTGGTGCTCCACTACCAGTTCTGCGCCTATGACAGCTCGGTGCGCACGGCCTGGCTGGACCGCCGCCGCGGCTTCTTCAACGGCACCAGCCTGTGCCTGCGCGTGCACGGCCAGGAAGACACGCCGCACACGCTGCAGCTGCTTGCGTCGGACGCCACGGCATCGTGGCAGGTGGCGACCGGCCTGGACGCCGTGGACACCGATGCGCGCGGCTGGGGCCTGTACCGCGCCGCCCACTACGACGAATTGGTGGACTGCCCCGTGGAGATGGGCAGCTTCTGGCGTGGCGACTTCGTGGCCGCAGGCGTGCCGCACAGCTTCATCGTCGCGGGCGCCGCGCCCAGCCTCGACGGCGCGCGCCTGATTGCCGATGCACGCAAGATCTGCGAGACCGTGCTGGCCTTCTGGCACGGTACGGGCGAGCAGGCCACGCCCGCGCCCATGCAGCGCTACGTGTTCATGCTCAACGTGGTCGATGACGGCTATGGGGGCCTGGAGCACCGCAATTCCACGGCCCTGATCTGCGGCCGGCGCGACCTGCCGCGCGTGGGCGAGCGCAAGGCCGCCGAGGGCTACACCACCTTGCTGGGCCTGATCAGCCACGAGTACTTCCACACCTGGAACGTCAAGCGCCTGCGCCCGGCCGAATTCGCGCGCTACGACTACGGGCAGGAGAACTACACCGAGCTGCTGTGGTTCTTCGAAGGCTTCACCAGCTACTACGACGACCTGCTGCTGCGCCGCGCCGGCCTGATCGACAACGCCCAGTACCTCAAGCTCATCACGCGCACCATCAACCAGGTGCTGCAGACGCCGGGCCGACACCTGCAGTCCGTGGCCCAGGCCAGCTATGACGCCTGGGTCAAGTACTACCGCCAGGACGAGAACACGCCCAACCAGACCGTCAGCTACTACACCAAGGGCTGCCTGGTCGCACTGGCCCTGGACCTGCAACTGCGCCGCGAAGGCCGCAGCACGCTGGACGACGTGATGCGCGCGCTGTGGCAGCGCTGCCAGGGTGGCCCCATGCGCGAGGCCGACGTGCTGGCCGTGCTGCAGGACCTGGGCGGGCGCAGCTTCGCGCCCGAGATCACGCAATGGGTGCACGGCACCGACGACCTGCCGCTGGCCGAGCTGCTGGCTGCGCACGGCGTGCAGGCCAAGGCCGAACCGGCGCAGACTGCCCAGCGCCTGGGCCTGCGCGTGCAGGAAAGCCAGGGCATCACCATCAAGACCGTGCTGCGCGGCAGCCTCGCCGAGCGCGCCGGCTTCATGGCGGGCGACGAATGGCTGGCCATCGAGCTGCCCACCGGCGCCGAGGATGCACAGCCCGCGCGCTGGCGCATCACCCGGCTGGACGACGTGGCGCTTTATGCAGGCACGGCCCTGGACATCGTCGCCTGGGTGGCCCGCGACCGGCAGATCCTGGCCTTGACCCTGCCCTGGGGCTCGGGCCTGCTGTCCGAGGCCGCCGCCATGGTGGAGAAAGCGGACAACGGCGATGCAAAAGCTGCCACATCCGGCACCCTGGCGGCGCCCGCCCCCAGCAATCTCGGACTGGAAATCACGGACGAGGAGACCGCTGGACGCTGGCTGGCCGGGCACACGGGCAGCGCGCAGGCGCCTGCCACACCCTGAACGGCGCATGCCGTCCCGCGCCGCCGGCCGGTTATTCTTGAGGATCACGACGACAACCCCAGCAGGAGACTCCCTTGGCCTACGAAATGATTGAAGTTCGCGTCGAAGCCGACAAGGTCGGCATCATCACGCTCAACCGCCCCAAGCAGCTCAACGCGCTCAATGACCAGCTCATGGACGAGCTGGGCCAGGCCCTGCAGGCCTTCGATGCCGATGAGGCCATCGGCTGCATGATCATCACCGGCAGCGAGAAAGCCTTCGCGGCTGGCGCCGACATCGGCGCCATGGCCAAGTACAGCTTTGCCGACGCCTACAAGGGCGACTACATCACGCGCAACTGGGAAGCCATCCGCTCCATCCGCAAGCCCGTGATCGCCGCCGTCAGCGGCTTTGCCCTCGGCGGCGGCTGCGAGCTGGCCATGATGTGCGACTTCATCATCGCCGCCGACAACGCGAAGTTCGGCCAGCCGGAAATCAAGCTGGGCGTGATCCCCGGCGCCGGCGGCACGCAGCGCCTGCCGCGCGCCGTGGGCAAGTCCAAGGCCATGGACATGGCCCTCACGGCCCGCATGATGGACGCCACCGAAGCCGAGCGTGCCGGCCTGGTCAGCCGTGTCGTGCCCTTCGACAAGCTCATGGACGAGGCGCTGGGCGCCGCCATCATCATCAGCGGCTTCTCGCAGATCGCCGTCATGGCGGCCAAGGAATCGGTGAACCGCGCCTTCGAGGGCTCGCTGGCCGACGGCGTCATGTTCGAGCGCCGCCTGTTCCACGCGCTGTTCGCCACGCAGGACCAGAAGGAAGGCATGGACGCCTTCGTCAACAAGCGTCCGGCCAGCTTCAAGCATCTCTGAACGGGCTGAAAGTCGCGCTACAATGCGCGTCTTCCGGCAAGGCGAGCAAGCCTCTCGCAAAGAAATTTCGAGAAAATTGCACAACTTGCCGGATGGACCGAAAATTCTGCATATAATTTAGGTCTTACGGCGCTTTAGCTCAGTCGGTTAGAGCGATGGAATCATAATCCACAGGTCCGCGGTTCGAATCCGTGAAGCGCCACCAAACAAAGAAAAGGGTCTACGTGCAAACGTAGACCCTTTTTCCGTTGGTGCTGCACTCCGCCAGAGCGCGCCGTTTGCGGCGCCGCCTCCGGCTGCTAGCTGCCGCGCTCCAACGCAATCCAGTGGTTGTCCAGCGCCATGCCGGGAACCGGCACCGTGCGCAGCACCTGGCCGCGCTGGCGCAATTGGGCCTGGCGTGCGCCGCCCATCCACAGCGCGGGCTCGGCAGGCAGGGGCAGGCCCTTGGCATCCAGCGAGACACTTGCGTTGGCCACGCAGTACACGCCCGGCATGGCATCGCCACGCAGCCAGCGTCCGCTGGCCTGGCCGCTGTCGGGCACCTGCCACCAGGTGACGGTGTTCACGCGCGGGCAGCTGACGGCGAAGAGCTGGCCGTCGCAGCCTATGTCGCCGCCATAGCCGGCCAGGGGCTCGCGCCCTTCGGGCAGGGGCACGGCATGCAAACGGTGGCCATCGAACAGGGCCAGCACGGGCGCAGCGGCGCGCGCTTCGGTGTCGCGGTGCTCGGCCTGCAGCGCAATGCCCAGCCAGCGGCGCGCGGGCGCGTGGGCGACCTGCGGGCCCCAGGCCAGGTGGCGCAGGCTCAGGCGGTTGTCGTCCAGCTTCCACAGGCCGGCACGGGCGCCGCCTTCGGCCGGCAGCAGCCGTGCGATGGACGAATCCATGTGGTCCAGCTGCAGCTTGCGCCGGCCGGTTTCGGACTGCGTGGGAATGCCGCCGTTGGCGACCATCAGCGTGCCGTCGGCGTCCAGCAGCAACTGGTGCGGGTCCATGCCGCCCGTGCGCCATTCGGCGATCTTCTCCAAGGTGATGGCATCGCGCACGCCGATCAGGCCCTGGGCATCTTCCAGGTCGGTCTCGGTGGTGTAGAGATGGCGGCCATCGGCGCTTTCGATGACATGGCCGTTGAAGAAGCGGTCGGGCTCGATCCACTGCCACTGCGCATCCTCGGCGGCCTGTCCGGGCTTCAGGCGCACCAGCCAGTCACCGGGGCGGCGGCTGGCGAAGACCACGGAGCCGTCGCGCAGCGCAGCCATGCCATGGGCGCGCGTGGGCACATCCAGGGCCTGCAGCACCTGCAGCGGCCTGTCCACCTGCGCACTGGCCTGCACGATGCCGACACGCATCTGCTCGCCCTGCATCCAGGCCGCAGCCAGCGACCGTGACGGCGCGGACGGCCTGGCCGCATGGGAGGTTGCCAGCGGCATGGCAGCCAACAGCCCCATGCCCTGCAGCCAGCGGCGGCGATTCAGCGCCTGCTCAATCCCCGTCGGCATCCGAGAACCCGATGTTGACTTCCAGCGCAGGCGCCACCTCGCCTTCCATGAGGCGCTTGAGGCGCGACAGCGGCTTGGTCGCGGCATCGACGGCCTTGGCGGTCGGCTCGGTCAGGGCGCGCATGCCGGCATCGGCCTCGTTGACGGCCTTGAGCCAGCGGTCGGCCAGCGGGTTGAGGCCACGGCCGCGCAGGTAGGACTCGATGGGCACGATGTCCACGCCGGGCTGGGGCACCTTGCGGTCCACGCTCACGGCCAGCGTGCGCAGGCCCTGCCAGTGCGCGCGCCAGATCTCAACGGTGCTGCCGCTGGCCAGGTGCTCCCAGGCGGGGGGCTTGCTGCCTGCACTGCCCGCACTGCGCAAGGGCTTTTCCATGTCCGCCCAGCGCAGGCGCTCCAGGCCGCCCACCCACTGGTTGATGAACTCGGCCATGGCTTCGGTGGTGGCATCGCCGTCCTCGGACCAATCCTGGGCCGCGAGCTTGGCAAAGCCGTTGCTGAGGATGCCCATCTCGGCGCCGATTTCCTCGGCCACCAGGGTGGCATAGGCGCAGGCCGGCGTCTGCGGCTCCACGGGCTGGGTCCACAGCAGGTTCTCGAGCGCCGGGTATCCCTTGGCGGGTGCGCCGATGCGCTCCATGGCAGCCATATCAGCGGGGGCCGACTGTATGGCCTTCTTGAGCAGGGCCGGGCGCATGGGGCGGAAGTCCACCAGACGTGCCGAGCGGCGCTCCACCAGCGGCCCCAGGGCCACGGCCGAGAGGCTGCTCCACTGCCGCGACGATTGCACATAGGCCTGGCGCGCCGTCTGCAGCGTGGCGGCAGCCGATCCCGCAGGTGCCGCAGGTGCCGTGCAGTGCGCGCGCAGCGCCTGGCTCAGCGCCTGGGCGGATGCCTGCGCGGCCTTGGCCTGGGGTGCGAACCATTGGCCGTACAGCCCCTGCACGGCGTGGGCCGTGTTGTAGAAGGGAATGGCCATGTTGGCATCCACTTCCTGGGCATGGACCGGGGCGGCGGCCAGCAGCGCCAGCGCGGCGGCGCAAAGGATTTGGCGAGGGGTCATGCGCATGTCTTGCATCAGAGGGACTCCACAAATTTGACCAGGGCTTCACGGTCTTCGGCGCTGAACTGGCGCACCTGTTCGCGCGCGGCTTCGGCCTCGCCGCCGTGCCAGAGGATGGCTTCGAGCACGCCGCGCGCACGGCCGTCGTGCAGCAGGCGCTGGTGGTTGTTGACATCGGGCAGCAGGCCTATGCCCCACAGCGGCGGCGTGCGCCACTGGCGGCCTGAGGCCTTGAAGTCGGGCCGGCCATCGGCCAGCGCCTCGCCCATGTCGTGCAGCAGCAGGTCGGTGTAGGGCGCAATGGTCTGGCCCGACAACCCCTTGCTGCTGAGTGCCGGCGACAGCGCGGGAAACAGCTCCCCGCCGGTCTTGTACGAGGGCCGGTGGCACTGCGCGCACTGGGCCTGGTGGAACAGTGCCTCGCCACGGCGCACGGCCGGGTCGCTGGCGTTGCGCCGTGCAGGCGGCGCCAGCGTGGCCTGGTAGAAGATCACGTCGTCCAGCACGCGGTCGTCGATCTCCACGCCCTCGGCGCCGTTGCCGTTGGGCGCGGCCAGGCAGTCCTTTTGTGCGGGCGTGCAGGTCTGGTGTGGGAAACGCTTCGATGTGATGCCGATATCGCCCAGGAAGGCCGAGGCCGTCTGGTGGGCAATGGAGGCCACGTTGGCCTTCCAGCCGAAGCGGCCCAGCATCATGCGTTCGCCGTAGGCATCCCAGACATAGTTGGGCTGGCCCTTGATGGGGCCGCCCAGGGCCGCCTGGGCGGCAGCGTTGGCCAGGATCTCGGACTCCGGGATGTGCTCCAGCAGGCCCAGGCCGATGACCTGGGGCGCAATGCGCGGGCTGGTCATCAGGTTGGAAGCCAGGGGGCCGTAGTTGAGCGCAGCCAGCTCGTAGACCGGCTTTTCCAGCGTGTAGGCCGTGCCGTCGGCAAAGCGGCCATGCACCTGTTCATAGCGGATGCGCAGCTGGCCCTCGCCCTTGACGCCCAGCACGCCCTCGGTGTTGAACTGGTCGCCATAGACCGGGTCCGGCACCGGGCTGCCGTGCGGGCCTTCGCCCGGAATGGACAGCCGCATGAGCAGGCCCGCGAAGGGCTGGGGCTTGAGCGGGTTGTGGAAGTCGGGCGGCTGGGCACGGCCGTCCTGCACATGGCAGCCGCCGCAGGAGCGCGCCAGGAAGTGCGGGCCCAGGCCATCGCGCGCCGTGGTGGAGGCCGGCGCCTGCACCCAGTTGCGCTTGAAGAAGGAGTTGCCGATGACGAAGCGCGTGCGCTCTGCATCCTCCAGGTTGGCGGCGGGCAGCGAGAAGGCGTTGCGGCCCGTGGCGTGGACCGTGGTCTGGCCGCCCGGGGGCAGGGGCTCGCCGGGTGCCGCGAACAAAAGAGCTGGATCGGGAGCTGGATCGGGAGCAGGCTGCGGTGCTGGCGCGCGCGCTGGAGCGGCAGCCACCGTGTCCTGCTGTTGGGCCGAGCAGCCCATCAGGACCAGGGAGGCAGCGACCAGCAGCGAGGGGGAGAGATTCATGGGTGGGGACGTCCCTGGAAAAGCCAGGGCCGCCGAACCCTTTCGGGGGCGGCGGCCTTGGCACATGGGCGCAGGAATGGATGGACGCTGGCGTGGATGTTCTTTTAGTTGGCCTTGGGGTCCACCAGGTTGAGCTGGGTGATGCCGACGGCATTGGCCGCCTCCACCAGGTCCTTGCTCTGCTGGACCAGGCTGTCGATGGTGGCCTGGATCTTGGCGCGCGAGGCCGAGTCGCGTGCGCCCTGTATGGCCTGGTCGAACGGCGCGGGAATGGCCTGGGCCGCCTGCACCGACTGCGTGATCTGGCGCGTGGTCCTGTCGGCCAGCGCGCTGTCCTTGGAGGCCACCCAGTCCTTGATGCCCGGGCCTTGCAGCTCGCTGCCATCCAGGCGCTTGTAGCTGCCCTGCCAGACGTTGAGGATGCCCTGGGCATTGGTCACCGCATCGCGGTGCGTGTTGTCCGAGAAGCAGGAGTGCTCGTCTTCCTGGTCGCGGCTGGCCAGGGCCACCTCCAGGCGCTCGCCGGCCAGCTCGCCGCGCGACAGCGAACCCAGGCCCACGAAGATGCGGCGCAGCGCATCGTCGGGCTTTTTCTCGAACTGGGCGCGGAAGTTCTTGGGCGAGCCGGGCTTCCACTGGTCGGCCACGGACTGCAGGTCCTCGATCAGCAGCGCGGTCACCACTTTCAGGTACTCGCGGCGGCGGTCGGCATTGGACTTCTTGCCGTCGACAAAGTCGGTGTACGGACGCGCGCCGGGCCCCTTGTCGTTCAGGTCCTGGCCCCAGAGCATGAACTCGATGGCGTGCCAGCCGGTGGAAACGTTCTCCTCGCCGTCATGCTCGTTGAGCTCGGCCAGGCGCTTCTTGGTGATGGCTTCCTTGCGGTTGTTGATGATGCCGGCGTTGGGATTGCCTTCCACATAGTCCACATAGGACTCGTCCATGGGCCAGGCGTTGATCTGGCCTTCGGGTCCTTCATCGTTGTCGATGGGACCGGCGTAGAAGCGGAAGGCCTCGGTCTGGCCGTAGTACTCCCGGGCATCCAGCCAGGCCTTGCGTGCCTGGTTCAGGCCCTGCTCGCTGGGCGCCGCCAGAAAGGCCGCAATGGCTTTCTGCATGGTCTTGGCGGAGCTGATGGAGTCCGAGTAATTGGCGTGCACCAGGGTGCCGTAATGCTTGACCACCTCCGCAACGGAGAGGCTCTTCTTCACGGGCTGTTGAACGGTGCCGGCGGCTGCGGCCTGGCTCATCGGGGCGGCCGCGCCCAGGGCCAGGGCGGCTGCAATCAGGATGGGATGCATGGCAGAAAGGATCGGAGGTTGGAGAACTCGGAATGCCAAACTGTAATGAGAATTGTTTTTATTGGCAAAACCTGCGAGATATCGCCGCACTGCACCGCAAGGTCATAGACGGACCCGGGCGGCCAACGGGCAGTGAACGGACGGCAATGGGAGCGCTTGCGGCGCACGGGCCGCAGCGGGCGCCAGCCTAGCACGGCGCCCTTGGCGCCAGGGCCAAAGACCCCGCGCTGGCGCAGCGCGGGCCCGGCCTCAGAACTTGTAGTTCAGGCTGACATTCACCGAGCGCGGCTCGCCCCAGGTGTAGGTGCTGTAGTAGCTGAAGATGGTGTAGTACTTCTTGTCCAGCAGGTTGCGCACGTTGACGGTGGCCGACAGCTGTTTGCTGAACTCGTAGCGCGCCATCATGTCCAGCAGCCAGTAGCCCTTGACGGTGTGAACGGCCGTGCCGCCCGATGGCGTGGAGATGTCGCCCCAGGTCTTGTCCTGCCAGCGCGCGCCGCCGCCCACCGTCAGGCCGGAAAGCGGGCCGTCCAGCCTGTAGCTGGTGTGCAGGCTGAACTGGTTGGAGGGCGTGAGCGTGGCCACGCGCTTGCCTTGGTCGCGCGAAATGGCATGCGAGAAACCGGCCTGCAGTTGCCAGGCGGGCGTGATCTGGCCGGATATCTCCGCCTCGAAGCCGCGCGTCCTGACGCCATCGACGGCCCGGTAGGCCGTGGCGCCGCCGGGCGTCAGGCCGCCGGTCTCGATACCGAAGTTGTCTTGCTGAAGCTGGAACAGCGCCGCCGATGCATTGAGGCGGCCGTCCATGAAGGCTGCCTTGACGCCGACCTCGGCGTTGTTGCCGCGCAGCGGGTCCAGCGCCTTGCCGCTCTCGTTTTGCTTGGACTGCGGGCTGAAGATGCTGGTGTAGCTGGCGTAGACCGAATAGTTGCCATTCAGGTCGTAGATCGCGCCCACATAGGGCACGAAAACGCCGGTCTCGCGCTGACCCTGCACCTGGTTGCGATAGTTGGACCAGCGCCCGCCCGTGATCAGCTTGAGGTCGGCCGCCAGGTTCCAGCGCGCCGCCGTGTAGAAGCCCTGCTCCTTGGTCACTTCGCTGTTCACGTAGTCGGGTGAGGCGCCCCACACCGGCAGGCGCGAATCGCCATTCCAGTGGTAGTAGTCATTGACCGTGGACACATAGTCGGCGGGCAGTTGCCAGTAGCCATCGTTCTTCCAGTGGCGCCTTGCTACGCTGGCGCCCAGCACCAGTTCGTGCTCGCGCCCGCCCAGCGAGAAGGGCCCGCTGGCATAGGCATCGAGCGCGTTGCTGGTGGTGCGGCCTATGTACTGGCCGCGCCACAGCGACACGCCGGAGCCGTCGGCCGGGTTGGGGAAGCCCGCAGCCGCCGCGCCCAGGTTGGCGTTGTAGCCGTTGATCTGGTGGTTGAACTGCGCCTTGGCCACCCAGCCGTTGCTGAAGCTGTGCTCCAGCGTGGCAAAGGCCGTGCGCGTGTACTGGTCCCAGCGGCTCCAGCGCGTGCCGTTGTTGTGCGAGCGCGGCATGTCATTGAATTGGCCATCGGCATTGAGCAGGGGAATGCCGCCCCAGGTGGAGTTGACCGGACGGTTGTTCTGCGCATCGCCGCCCAGCGTCAGCAAAGTGCGTGGCGTCAGGTCCATTTCCACAATGCCGTAGAGCGTCGCGGTCTTGCGCGAATAGCGGTCCATGAACGAGTCTTTGTCCTGGTAGGCCGCCACGCCACGCGCGCGCACGCTGCCGCTTTCATTGAGTGCGCCGCCCACATCCACCTCGGTGCGGTAGTTGCTCCAGCTGCCCGCAGAGATGGACGCATGCCCGCGGAAATCGCGCGTGGGCTTCTTGCGGATCAGGTTGATGGTCGCGCCCGGAGTACCGCTGCCCGTGAGCAGGCCGGTTGCGCCCTTGAGCACCTCGACGCGGTCATAGATCGCCATGTCGCTGAGGGTGTTGCCGGCCGAGTACGCGGAGTCGCGCATCATCGGAATGCCGTCGTACTGGAAGTTCTGGATGGCGAAGCCGCGGGCGTAGTACTCGGTGCGCTCGCTGTCATAGGTGACGATGCTGATGCCGGGCGTGTGCTCCATCACCTGGTCGATGGAGGTGAGGTTGAAGTCATCCATCTTCTGGCGTGTGACCACGCTGATGGACTGCGGCGTCTCGCGCGGCGTCAGCACCATGCGCGTGGCTGTGGCAATGGTGCCCGGCGTATAGGAGCCCGAGCCTTCGGTCACCTCGCCCAACTGGTTGGAGATCACGGTGACCGTGGGCAGCGTGGCCGGGTTCTGCGCGTCCGGCAATGCCTGAGCCTGGGCGGACAGAGTGCCGATGGCAAGGGAGATGGCCAGCGCAAGAGGCGCAGGGCGATGGCGGGGTCGAAGGCGATGCAGTGGCATGAAAAGCTCCGGGAGAACAGCAATACGGCAATAAAAAAACTTCCTCGCCATGCCCTCCGATGGGTCGAAGGGCATGAAGAGAAAGCGAATGCGATTTGTTCTCATTATCGTTTCTTCAATGACCTGGACCATCTGCAGCACAGGGGCTGCTGCATCCGCACAACACCCGAATCCGTCCCGCGCCCGCCGGGCAGTACCAGCCGTCCATGCCGTAGAAGCTGTCTGGCAAGCCAGCCCTACTTGCCTTGTCCGGCCACTTCCCTTACCATTGCGCCCGCTCGCATGGGCCGCCCTCTCCTCTCAGGGCCTGCCCACCGCCTCCAAGCCCTGATCGCCCGGCCGATTTCAGGGCTTTCGCTTTTTGCAGAAGCGGTCTTTTGGCGCTGCACCTTGCGCTCTGTCTTTTGCGCGCAGCCCCTGCCATGCTCCGGCATGCCGGCCGCCCAGCTTGTTTTCCCACCAGGATTTCCCGTGCCCATCGCCACTCCAGGATGCCGCACACGCGCAGCGTGCCCGCACGCCGGCCCAGCCGGCGGCGCAGGCGTTTTGCGTGGTGCCGCACCCCAGCGAGAGCGCGCGCCGTCCTGGCTTTCAAGGATTTTCACGTGACCACCACTTCCTCCGGGGCGCTCGCAGCCAATGCTGCCGGCGCCAGCACAGACACGCATGTCGGCACACATGCCACCCAGGTCAACGGCTACAGCTGGAAGGCCCTGGCCGGCTCGGCCGTGGGCTATGCCATGGACGGCTTCGACCTGCTGATCCTGGGCTTCATGCTGTCAGCCATCTCGGCCGACCTGCACCTCACGCCGGGCCAGGCCGGTTCGCTGGTGACCTGGACGCTGATCGGTGCCGTGTTCGGCGGCATCTTCTTCGGCCTGCTCAGCGACCGCTACGGGCGCATCCGCGTGCTGACCTGGACCATCATGCTGTTCGCAGTCTTCACGGGCCTGTGCGCCTTCGCGCAGGGCTACTGGGACCTGCTGGCCTACCGCACGATTGCGGGCATCGGCCTGGGCGGCGAGTTCGGCATCGGCATGGCACTGGCCGCCGAGGCCTGGCCCGCACGCCACCGCGCCCGCGTCTCGTCCTACGTGGCCCTGGGCTGGCAAATGGGCGTGCTGGGTGCGGCGCTGCTGACGCCGCTGCTGCTGCCCCTCATCGGCTGGCGCGGCATGTTCCTGGTGGGCGTGATACCGGCAGTGGTGGCCTGGGTGATCCGCAACAAGCTGCACGAGCCCGAAGTCTTCGTGAAGCGCCAGCAGTCCGCCACGCCCTCGGCCCGCGTGCCGGTGCTGCAAAGCCTGAAGCTGCTGGTGAAGGACCGCGCCACGACCAAGGTCAGCCTGGGCGTGATCGTGCTGACCTCGGTCCAGAACTTCGGCTACTACGGCATCATGATCTGGATGCCCAGCTTCCTGTCCAAGCAACTGGGCTTCAGCCTGACCAAGTCCTCGATATGGACTGCCGTGACCGTGGTGGGAATGATGGTTGGCATCTGGGTCTTCGGCCAGCTGGCCGACCGCATCGGCCGCAAGCCCAGCTTCCTGATCTTCCAGCTGGGCTCGGTCATCATGGTCGTGCTCTATTCGCAGCTGTCCGACCCCACGGCCATGCTCTGGGCAGGCGCCCTCATGGGCCTGTTCGTCAACGGCATGATGGGCGGCTACGGCGCCGTGATGAGCGAGGCCTACCCCACCGAGGCGCGCGCCACCGCGCAGAACGTGCTGTTCAACATCGGCCGCGCCGTGGGCGGACTGGGCCCCGTGGTGATCGGTGCGCTGGCCATGAGCTATTCGTTCCAGGTGGCCATCGCCCTGCTGGCGGCCATCTATGTGCTGGACATGCTGGCCACGGCCTTCCTGATCCCCGAACTCAAGGGGCGCGAGCTGTCCTGAGCGGCTCAGATCCTCCGGCTCAGAACGATGCCCCACAATGCAAAGAGCTGCCGATGGCAGCTCTTTTTTTATCCGGCAACCGGCGTGCCCAGGCTCAGCCGCCTTCGCTGCACTCCAGGTTTTCGATGCGGTCTGCCGCCTCGCGGATGTCTTCCTGGAACATCTGGTCTCCCAGCATCACGGAGACCTGGCCCTCAAAGCCGCGCAGCTTGACCAGCGCTGCCTCGTAGCCGCCGCTGCCCATGCGCTTGAGGCCGCACAGCGCATAGAGCTTGGCCACGGGAGATCGGCGCGGATCGTCGATCACCGACAGCAGGACGGCATTGGCCTCGGGCCGCCTGAGCATGGCCTCCAGGTGCCGCTCCGCAGGCGAGATCTCGCCCGCGAACCCGACCAGCCCCAGGTTGAACTGCGAGGCATCCAGAGGAGCCGGGTCCAGCGGACGGGACATGGCCGGGGTGGACAGGAGCAGGCAGATCAGGGCGGCGGACAGGGTGGTCTTCATGGCAGGGGCAAGGCCGTGGATGGCCTGGTGAGGCAGTCGAAAAGGATCTTCGATGCAAAGCGTGGCAGCAGGTTCCCACACCACCGCTTTCACCGCCTTCATCCGCCAAACAGCCACCCTGCGGCCAGCGTGCCGGCATAAAACAGCAGCAGGGTCACAGGCACCAGATGCCAGCCCCAGACCCGGAACCACCAGTGATTGAACCAGGTCACCAGCGCACCGATGACGGCGCAGATGGCCAGCGCATCCAGCCGCTGCCGAAAACTTTCAGCAACACCTTCGGACGCGAAGAAGATGAACGCCGCGATGAAGGAACACAGCAGGGCGGTGTAGACCGCCACTTTCTCTTGCCTGCGCAATTTCAGGATGCTCATGGAGGGCCAGGGAGGTTTCGATGATTCGGTCGCCAGAAAAGCCCGCGCCGCCAGAGCGCGCAGGTTTCACAGCGGCGTAATTCTTCGTATACCGCCCTGAATGCGCCATCAGACCCGTCCGAATCTGCAGCCACTGCTGCGCATGCGCAACGCGCTGCTGCTCCTTCAACACTCCATCCGCCCCACCCGCTCAATCAGCCACGGCCAGCACCACGGCGGACTCCGGCACCGTCAGCCAGACCTTGCGCCCTGCGCGCAAGGTCCAGGACTCGCCCTCTGCCGGCTCGGCCGCGTAACCCACGCCGCTACCGCCCCAGGGCAGTTGTGCCACCACTTCACGCGGCCCCGCCCTGTCGGCCCGGGCCACGCGCTGCACCTGGGCGGGCCAGGCATTGGCCTGGGCATGCACATCGGAGCGTGGCGCCGAAGGCAGCACCTGCACGGCTGCGGCCTTGCACAGCGCCATCACGGGCAGGCCCGGCGCCAGGCCCAGCAACTGGGCGCTTTCTTCGGTGATGCGTGCGGCAATGCCTGATGCATCCCCGCCGCCGTCGGGCAGCAGCCAGACGCGGACCTGGGCGCCCTGCGCCTGCAGGGCACCAACCCGGCAAGGCCACAGATTGCGCATGCTGGTGCGCAGGCCCAGCCCCAGCCCGGGAGCCGCCGAAGAAACGCCGGCGGGCCCGCCAAAGCGCTGCAGCACCTGCGCGCGCGCCTGCTCCAGCGCATCGGCCATGGCCAGCAGGGACTGCCCGGCCTCGGTGATGCGCGCGCCACCACCGCCGGCGCCGCCCACCGAGCGCTCCACCAGGGCACGGCCCGCCAGATTGGTCAGCACATCCAGCGCCTGCCAGGCCGCCTTGTAGCTGACACCCGCCTCGCGCGCGGCCTGGGAAATCGAATGCCCTGCCGCGATATGCCGCAGGATGGCGATGCGCCGGTCGGCCAGGTCATGGCCCAGCGCGGGCACCAGGTCTGAGGGAGAAGCGGGGGTTGCGGCAGTCATGCGCAGCATCATGCCCGCCAAGCGTTATTTCCCGCCAAGCAAAACGCCTGCACCCTGCATGCGCATTTTCAGGTCGTTACACTTCGCTATTCACCAACGGAATAGCGAGAGACCCATGAACGTGAACCAGCCCCTGCGTGCCACCGCCTTCGCCGCCCTTGCCCTGTTCGGCTGGGCCGCTGCGCAGGCCGCCGAAGTGTCGGTGGCCGTCGCCGCCAACTTCACGGCGCCCATGCAGAAGATCGCCGCCGAGTTCGAGAAGGACACCGGCCACAAGGCCCTGCTGTCCTTCGGCGCCACGGGCAAGTTCTATGCGCAGATCGTCAACGGCGCGCCCTTCCAGATCCTGCTGGCCGCCGACGACACCACGCCCGAGAAGATCGCCAAGGAAGGCCGCGGCCTGCCCGATTCGCGCTTCACCTACGCCATCGGCCAGCTGGTGCTGTGGAGCCCCAAGGCCGGCTATGTGGACGACAAGGGCGAGGTCCTCAAGACCGGCGACTACAAGCACATCGCCGTGGCCAATCCCAAGCTGGCGCCCTACGGCACGGCCGCCATGGAAGTGCTGAACAAGCTGGGCATCACGGCCCAGGTGCAGCCGCGCATCGTCATGGGCGAGAACATTGCCCAGACCTACCAGTTCGCGGCCACGGGCAATGCCCAGCTGGGCTTCGTGGCCCTGTCGCAGGTGATGGAAAACGGCAAGCTGCGCGAAGGCTCGGCCTGGCAGGTGCCCGGCTCCATGCACGAGCCCATCCGCCAGGACGCCATCGTGCTCAACAACGGCAAGGACAACGAAGCCGCCACCGAGCTGATGAAGTACCTGCGCGCCGACAAGGCCCGTGCCATCATCCGCTCCTACGGCTATAGCTTCTGACACTTGTTGAGGCGCGCTTGCGCGCCTTCCCTCTTTCCTGGGGAGGGGCCGGCCGGCACGGGCCCGTGCTCAGCGTCGCTGAGCCGGGCCGCGCCGGTTTCGTGCGTTGAGTGAGATCCACCAGCGCTGCGAACCACTGAATTCTTCCCGCATGATTCTTACCGCCGACGACTACGCCGCCATACGGCTGACGCTGAAACTTGCCAGCGTGACCACGGTGCTGCTGCTGACGCTGTGCACGCCGCTGGCCTGGTGGCTGGCGCATACGCGCTCGCGCTGGCGCGGCCCGATTGGCGCCGTGGTGGCGCTGCCCCTGGTGCTTCCGCCCACGGTGATCGGTTTTTACCTGCTGGTGACCATGGGTCCCAACGGCCCCGTGGGGCAGCTGACGCAGGCGCTGGGGCTGAGCACCCTGCCCTTCACTTTTCCGGGCCTGGTCATCGGTTCGCTGGTCTATTCCATGCCGTTCACGGTGCAGCCGCTGCAGCGCGCCTTCGAATCCCTGGGCACGCGGCCCATGGAGGCTGCGGCCAGCCTGGGCGCGGGGCCGCTGGACCGCTTCTTCACCGTGGCGCTGCCGCTGGCGCGGCCGGGCTTCATCACGGCGGCCGTGCTGACCTTTGCGCACACCGTGGGCGAGTTCGGCGTGGTGCTGATGCTGGGCGGCAATATTCCCGGCGTGACGCGCGTGGTCTCGGTACAGATCTACGACCATGTGGAGGCCATGGAGTACGCCCACGCCCACTGGCTGGCGGGCGGCATGGTGGTGTTCTCCTTCCTGGTTCTTCTGGCCCTGCACCTGTTGCAGCCGCGTGAGGAGCGCCGCGCATGATGACCGCCTTCTCTCCCTCCCTGATGTCCGACGCCGCGCACTCCCATCCCTCCTCGGAAATCATCGCAACCCTGGCACTGGAGCGTGCCGACTTCCGCCTTGACGTGCAGCTGCAGTTGCCCGGGCGCGGCGTCACCGCCCTGTTCGGCCCCTCGGGCTGCGGCAAGACCACCTGCCTGCGCGCCCTGGCAGGACTGGAGCGCGCGCGCGGCCGCGTCGCCGTCAACGGCGAGGTCTGGCAGGACGATGCGGCCAGCCAATGGCTGCCCACGCACCGCCGTGCGCTGGGCTATGTGTTCCAGGAGGCCAGCCTGTTCCCGCACCTGACCGTGCGGCGCAACATCGACTACGGCATGCGGCGCACGCCGGCCGCACGGCGCAAGGTATCCCAGGACCAGGCCGTGTCCCTGCTGGGCATAGGCCACCTGATGGACCGCATGCCCTCCACCCTGTCGGGCGGCGAGCGCCAGCGCGTGGCCATTGCGCGGGCGCTGGCCACCAGCCCGCGGGTGCTGCTGATGGACGAGCCGCTGGCCGCGCTGGACGCCCAGCGCAAGGCCGAGGTCCTGCCCTACCTGGACCAGCTGCGCCGCGAACTCGACATTCCCGTCCTCTACGTCAGCCACTCCATCGACGAGGTCGCTCGCCTGGCCCAGCACCTGGTGCTGCTCAAGGCCGGTGGCCTGGTCGCCGCCGGCGCCACCAGCGAGCTGCTGGCACGGCTGGACCTGCCCCTGAGCATGGGCGACACGGCAGCGGCCATGGTCAGCGCACAGGTCCAGCAGCACGATCCCGATGCACACCTGAGCACGCTGTGCTTCGATGGCGGGCGCCTGCGCCTTGTCATAGCCTCCCCGCGCCCCGTCGGCGAAACCGTGCAGTTGCGCGTGCAGGCACGCGATGTGAGCCTGAGCCTGCAGCACCCGCAAGACAGCAGCATCCTCAACATCCTCCCGGCCACCGTGCAGGAGCTGCGTGAGGACGGCCCGGGCCAGGTCATGGTCTCGCTGCAGCTGGGCCCGTCCCGCCTGCTGGCACGCATCACCCTGCATTCCGCCCGGCAGCTGGGCATTGCGCCGGGCATGCATGTCTTCGCCCAGATCAAGGGCATGGCATTGCTGGACTGAGCACGCGCGGCGGCGCCGATATCATGCGGAAGCCGCCTGCGCGGCCCACGCCATGAACGCCACCACCGAACACGCCCCCGTCCCCACCCCAGACGCAGGCCCCGGCGCAGCAGATGCTGCATGCGCCGCCCCGCCCGCCATTGCCGCGCTGCGCACGCATGCGGTGGCGCGCCACCGGCTCGGTGAAGGCGGCGCCGTCAGCATCCAGGCCGAACCGCAGGTGCTGGCCAGCGAAGTCCCCATCGCCCTGGTGTTCAATGGCATCTCCCATGCCGTGATGATGGGCACGCCCTCGGACCTGGAAGACTTTGCGCTGGGGTTTGCGCTCACCGAAGGCATTCTGGACAGCGCTGCCGACTGCTACGGCATCGAGGTGCGCACCGTGGCTGCACAGGCCGCAGGCCTGCCGTCCGGCATGGACGGCATCGAGGTGCAGCTGGACGTGGCCTCGCGCTGCTTCGCCCGCCTCAAGGACCGGCGCCGCAGCATGAGCGGGCGCACGGGCTGCGGTGTCTGCGGCGTGGACAGCTTCGCGGCGCTGGACCTGTCCTTCGACCCCCTGCCCGCGCACGACTGGATCGCCCGTGTCGATGCCGACACCGTCTGCGCAGCCATCGCGGCACTGCCGCCGCTACAGTTGCTCAACGCCGAAGCCGGCGCCGTGCATGCCGCAGGCTGGGCAGGGCTGGACGGGCAACTGACGGATGTGCTCGAAGACGTGGGCCGCCACAACGCGCTGGACAAGCTGGTCGGCCGCCTCTCCCGCACGGGCCGCCTGGGCGAGGCCGGCTTTGTCGTGCTCTCCAGCCGCGGCAGCCATGAGCTGGTGCGCAAATGCGCCAAGGTCGGCATCGCCGCCCTGGCCACCATCTCCGCACCCACGGCCATGGGCGTGCAGATGGCCGAACTGATCGGCCTGCGCTTTTGGGGCCTGTGCCGCCCGCCCAAGGCGGTGCTGTATGCGCCGGGCCGCACCTGAACCAATGCCCGAGTGCCGCGCCTGCGTGGCGGCAAGTTCGTAGAATCGCGGGTTCAGCCCCTGGATGTACACCATGAACCGCTGCAAGCCCCATTTCTCTACCGCCCGCCGCCTGTGTGCCGGCGCCCTGCTCGCCGGCCTGGCCTGCGCCAGCCTGGGCGTGGCCGCGCAAGGGCTGCCGTCCAACGAGACGCGCAATTTCCCGCCGCAGGCCCAGTTCGGCGAGCTGGTCGTGACCCAGTTCCCCGAGGTGGAGATCGACGGCAAGACCATTCGCACCAGTCCGGGCTTTCGCCTGTTCAGCCCTGAACGCACGCTGGTGCAGGCCATCAATTACCAGGGCAGCAAGCTCGTGGTGGGCTATGTGATCGAGCCGCAGACGCAGTGGCTGCACCAGGCCTGGATCCTGACCAAGGCCGAGGCCGACAAGCACTACAAGCCCAAGTCGATGCTGCAGCGCATCTTCAACTGAGCACCGCGCACACCACAGCAAGCGCACAGCACGTACACGGCTGACGCGGCCCGCGCCTTGCGGGGCGCAGCGGCCCGGCCATGGGGCATGCCGCCCCCTGGCCGAGCCACCTTCATTTTTTGCAGACCGCCGCTTGCAGTGCGGCGGCTGCCTGACGGAACCCCACCATGTCCAAGAAAGTCTTTATCAAAACCTTCGGCTGCCAGATGAACGAGTACGACTCGGACAAGATGGCCGATGTGCTGGGCGCAGCCCAGGGCTACGAATCCACCGACGATCCCGAGCAGGCCGATCTGATCCTGTTCAACACCTGCTCGGTGCGCGAGAAGGCGCAGGAGAAGGTGTTCAGCGACCTGGGCCGCTACAAGCACCTGAAGGAACGCGGCGTGCTGATCGGCGTGGGCGGCTGCGTGGCCAGCCAGGAGGGCGAGGAAATCATCAAGCGCGCGCCCTATGTGGACGTGGTCTTCGGCCCGCAGACCCTGCACCGCCTGCCCGAGCTGCTCAATGCACGCGCCGCCAAGCACAAGCCCCAGGTCGATATCAGCTTTCCCGAGATCGAGAAATTCGACCACCTGCCGCCCGCGCGCGTGGAAGGCTCCTCGGCCTTCGTCTCCATCATGGAAGGCTGCTCCAAGTACTGCAGCTACTGCGTCGTGCCCTATACGCGCGGCGAGGAAGTCAGCCGCCCGTTCGAGGACGTGCTGATCGAGGTCGCCGGCCTGGCCGACCAGGGCGTGAAGGAAGTCACGCTGCTGGGCCAGAACGTCAACGCCTACCTGGGCAAGATGGGTGACACGGCCGAGATCGCCGACTTTGCCCTGCTGCTGGAGTACGTGTCCGAGATCCCCGGCATCGAGCGCATCCGCTACACCACCAGCCACCCCAACGAGTTCACGCCGCGCCTGATCGAGGCCTACGCTCGGCTGCCCAAGCTGGTCAGCCACCTGCACCTGCCCGTGCAGCACGGCAGCGACAAGATACTCATGGCCATGAAGCGCGGCTACACGGCCATGGAGTACAAGAGCACCATCCGCAAGCTGCGCGCCATCCGGCCCGAAATGGCCATGAGCAGCGACTTCATCGTGGGCTTCCCCGGCGAGACGGAGGAAGACTTCCAGAAGATGATGAAGCTCATCCACGACGTGCGCTTCGACAACAGCTTCAGCTTCATCTTCAGCCCCCGCCCCGGCACGCCGGCCGCCAACCTGCACGACGACACGCCGCACGAAGTCAAGCTGCGCCGCCTGCAGGAGCTGCAGGCCGTGATCAACAACAACATCAAGGACATCAGCGACGAGCGCGTGGGCACGGTGCAGCGCCTGCTGGTGGAAGGACTGTCCAAGCGCGATGGCAGCGAACTCATGGGCCGCACCGAGTGCAACCGCGTGGTGAACTTCCCGGGCAACGAACGCCTGATCGGCCAGATGATCGATGTGAAGATCACCGAGGCCCGCACCTTCACACTGCGCGGCGAAGTCGTGGTGCGCCACTGATCCCAACCCGATCCCGGCGGCCCCGGCGGCCCCGGCGGCCCAGCGTCTCCTGCGTAACCAAAGCCCGGCAATGCCGGGCTTTTTTGCATGTAACAGGACGTGAAAACAGCCCGGCCACTCTGGCATGGTGCCGGCTGGCCCGCTAGCATCGCGGGGTCGCCGCCCTGAGGTCCGTCGGCCTGCATGGCTTTTCCAGCTTCGCTTGCTTGCTATCGATTCCATGAAAAACTCCCAGCCCGCCACCGCCCAGGCCGTCCTTGAGGGCGAAGCCCTGCATGCCTTCATGGACCAGGCGCACGACCTGCTGCAGCAGGAGGCTGATGCCAGCCCCATCGCCCCGGCCGAACGCCAGGCGGCCGTCATGGAGCTGCTCTCGCAGCAGCGCTTCGCCCCGGCCACGGTGGGCGAGCTGGAGCGTCTGCACGATCTCTGGCTGGACCTGGAACGACCCGAAACCGCCAACGCACTGCTGCGCGAACACCGCGCTGCCACGCTGCAACCCTTGCAGGGCGACAACCACCTGCTGGCCACGGCCAGCCTGGCGCTCAGCGACATCCAGAGCCGGCTGCGCTTTGACCGTGAAGGCGGCGTGGCCCTGCTCGCGCCCGCTGCCGATCTCATGGGCCGGCTGCCGCATACCGGCGAGCCCTACCGCTACTGGAACGGCTGGCACTACCTGGCCCGCGAAGCCCAGGCCTGGGAGCTGGCCGAGCAAGGCGTGGACCTGCAGCGCAGCCACGAACGCAGCGACCCGGATGGCGAGGCCTCCCCCGCGCGCCGCGACGCGCGTGCCTGCCTGCGCAAGGCCGAGCTGGCCCGTCTGCGCGGCGATGTGCCCGCCACCGTGCGCCAGGTGCAGGCTGCCACGGCGCTGCTGACCCAGGCCGATGCAGAGCAGAACGTGGACTTCGACGACTGGCTGCACCTTGCACGCGAGGTCCTGCCGCTGGCCCCGCAAAGCGTTCCGGCCGTGCTCATGGCGGCAGAGCAGCACCTGGCCCGCACCGAAAGCCCCGCCGCATCGCAGGCGGTACGCACGCACCGCAAGGTCCATGCGGCCCGGCTGCAGGCCATGGCCTGCCATGCCATGGGCCAGCCCGAGGCCGCGCTGCAGCTGGCCGCGCTGGGCCGCTTCGGCCTGGTGGATGACTCCGACGATGCCTTCAGCGGCCTGGTGCTGCGGTGGCTGGAAGAGGCGGGGCGCCTGGCCGATGCGGCGGACCTGGCGCTGGAAAGCGTGCTGCACAGCCGCCCCGGATCGGCCCGTCAGGGCTATGAACTGGCCTTGCGCAGAGTGGACAGCGACACCGCCCATGCACCGGCCTGGGCGCTGATCCTGGCCTGGGCGGGACTGGATTCCGACATGCAGGAGATCCTGGAAGACAGCCCGGCTGCTCCGCGCAGCGCCGACGACTACCTGGCCCTGGCGCGCACCCAGGCGCCCGGCCACCCTCTGCTGGACCTGATCGACGGCTGGCGCCTGGCCAAGGAACGCCAATGGGAGCAGGCCCTGCCTCTGCTGGAGCGCGGCGTGACCGACCAGCCCCGGCACGCCAACTCCGAGCTGCTGCCCATGCTCTGGGCCGCGCGCTTCGCCGTGCTGCCCGCCGCGCAGGTGCTGCAGCGCCCCTTTGCGCAGGGCCATGGCGCCCACTGGTGCTATGCAGCGGGCGTGACCCTGGACGACGAGGACGACCTGGCCGCCATCATGGGCGAAGGCCGGCAGGTGCCGGGCGACGAGGTGCGTGAGCCGCTGGTGCAGCGTTACTACGAAGAGGGCCTGGCCCGCTTCGAAGCCTTCTGGGCCAGCGGCCAGGGCCGGTACAAGGACGCGCACCTGCACGTCTACTCCATGCTCTGCAACAACCTGGCCATCAAGTACCGATCGCAGCAGCGCTATGACGAGGCGGCGGCCCTGCACCACAAGGGCCTGTCCAGCAGCCCCTTTGCCGAACACCACGACGGCCTGCTGTGGTGCGCCATCCGCCGTGACGACCGCCCCGGCATCGTCACGGCGGCCGAGCAGCTGTGGCACTTCACCCAGGACTACGGCTACAGCCGCCACTGCCCCACGGACTACTTCCCCAGCGCGGCGCTGGCGCTCTACCAGCTGGGCCGCGCAGGCGAAATCGGCATCTGGCTGGAGCGCCTGGACCAGTGGTTCGAGGAACTGGACGAGGACGACCAGCGCGAACAGCGGCGCGACTATCTGGCCTCGCTGATGTCCCTGCTCGACTTCTTCTCCGAAAACCATGGCGAACTGGTGCGCCCGCGCCTGGACGCCCTGCTGCCCGAAGTGCGCGCCCTGGGCGAGTGCTACACGCTGCGCCGCCTGGCCTGCGCCATGGAAAGCTGCGGCCCCATCGACCAGGCCGTGGCCCTGCACCGCGAGGCCATCGCCAAGCTCACGCCCGACGACGGCGAGGCCGAGCACAGGATGGCAAAGGACGGCCTCAAGCGCTGCCTCAAGCTGCGCTCGGACAGCAAGCCCTGGTGGAAGCTGTGGTGAACCCGGGCGCCGGTGCCAACGCCGCCAGTGCCTATCGGCCGCGCGACGTGGTCAATGCGCCGGCCATCAAGCAGCGCATCCGCGAGCGCAGCGCTGCACGCGGCGACAGCGAGGAGATCGCCGCCTGGCTGGCCAACCACTTCTACCGCCATGTGATCGGCAACCTCGACGCCGATCCCCCCGCCGTGCAGCCCGTGTCCACGCAGGCCGAGCTGCTGCGCCTGCACCGGCGCGCCGAGCCTGCCGCCTGGGCACTGGAGCGCCTGCGCGAACATGCGGCCCGCCAGCCGCTGTCACCGGACAGGCCTGCGGCCGACGGCAGCGCGCCGCTGTGGTGGGTGGAGCCCGACAGCGCACCCCTGCTGGCGCTGGAGAGCCGGCTGCTGGAGTTCCTGTCCACCCGGCGCGGCACCGCGCTGGAGGGCAAGCTGCAGCGCATCAACTGCCCGCAGGCGCTGGCGCGCTGGACGCTGGAGCACCTGGCCTTCGCCCGGAGAAGCGACAGCGGCTGGGCCGAGCACCGGCCCGGCGCCGTGCGCCCGCTGCTGCGTGGCCAGCTGGGTGTCTTCGTCGAATTCGATGCCCAAAGCCCGGACCTGCGCGCCGAAATGGCCTATGAAAGCCAGATGATGCGCCACTGCCTGGGCCAGTTCAGCGAGCGCGGCGCACTGCGCGGCGGCTATGGCGAGCACTACGCCGAAGCCTGCGAGCAGGGCCGGCTGCGGCTGTTCAGCTACCGCACGGGCACGGCCCAGCCGCGCATCACCGTCAGCGCCCAGGTGCGGGACGACGGGCGGCTGCGCATCGACCAGATCAAGGGCAAGCAGAACCGCCCGCCGATTGCGCGCTACCTGGCCGATGTGCTGGCCCTGCTCAATCACCTCGATACCGATGGCGAGGCGCCGGCGGACGCCCTGGCCATGGGCATCGTGCGCCGACCGGCACAGCTGCTGGCCACGGGCAGCGCGGCTGCCTGGTGCGCGGCCAGCGAGCTGCACACCGAGGCCGAGCAGCTGTGGCTGCTGCAGTCCCACCCGGCGCTGCTGGAGCAGCTGGACATCCGGTCGCCCCTGATGCAATGGCTGGTCGCGGCACGCCGCGACACCGTGCCCGTGCCCGCCTTCGAGCGCATGCCGCGCAGCGCGGCCCTGCAGCAGTCGCTGGAGCTGGCGCGCCGCCGGGCGGGATCGCCGGCAACACCGGGAACGCCGGGCAGGACAGGAAATCCGCGATGAACGCCTTCACCCTTGTTGTGCTGTCTGCATTGGTCTGGTGGGCAGTGCGCGCCGGCCTGCGGCGCATGCGTGCGTCGCGCCAACGCAGCGACTTCAGCAGCTACCGCAGCGGTGACGCCGCACTGGACTGGGCCCTGGCCCTGGCCCACCCCATGGCCTTTCACGCCATTCAGGGCGGCTTTGCGGACCGGCAGCTCAACGGCGCCGACTCCGCACTGACCACCCAGCTGCGCCCCATGGTGCTGCACCACCTGGGCCTGCGCACCGACCTGGACGATGCCCAGATCGCACGCCAGTTGCCCGACGGCCTGCGCCAGCGCTGGTTCACGCTGGACCTGCAGCGCCTGCAGGCCGGTGACGATCCCCATGCCGCCATGGCCTTTGCCTGCGCGCGCGTGGCCTTCCATGTGCGCTGCGCCTGGCTGCTGGGCTGGGTGGACGAGGCCCTGCACCAGCAGATCCTGCACCTGAACGCATGCCGCGCGCGGGACTGCTTTGACAGCTGGCAGGCCTTCGGCCTGGCCTACGCACGCGGCCGCAGCCAGTGGCTGGCCCGTGGCCGCGCCGACGTGCTGGGGCGCAGCGTGACGCCCGAGCAAGTGCAGCAGTGGGTGGCCGATCCGCGCCACCCCTGGCATGCGATGCCCTGGCAGCAGCAGGCCGTCCGGTGACTGCCGCCAGGTGGGTACGCCGCCTGTGCTGCCTGCCCTGCCCGGTGCTCAGCCTTCGCCATGCACCTTGGCGAAGGTGAGGATCACCTCCCGCACCACCTGGCGCTGAGGCGCGGGCAGCTTCAGAAAGGCATCGAAGGTTTCGCGTTCGAGATAGCCCACGCCCGGCTCCTGGCATTCGAGCGGCGACGGCAGCGACGGCGGGGACCGGTGGGCCGACTCGCCATAGCGCAACACATCGGGCTCGACCTCAAGCAAACCCGCCAGCAGCACCAGCTTGTCCTGCTCGGGAACGGCCTCGCCGTTCAGCCAGCGCGAGACCGCCTGGAAGGAGATCGGCCGACCCCAGTAACTGGAATTGAACAGCTTCAGAAGCACGCTGGGCCGGGGCTCCAGTCCCGCAGCCTCGATGGCCTGGCGCAGGCGCAGTGCGAATTCGAGCTTGTTACGCATTCCGACGCCCTGGATTTCCCTGGAATCTTGATTGAATCATCAGCCCGTCGCCCGGCCAGCGTTCAGGCGAAGATGCTGCGCGCCTCGGTGAAGCGCTTGGCGAAATAGGTGTTGTCCATGCGCACGCGCTGCACCGTGCCGCCGCTGGACGGTGCATGCACGAACTGGCCATTGCCCACGAAGATGCCCATGTGCGAATAGCGCGCGCCCAGGGTGTTGAAGAACACGAAGTCGCCGCGCTGCAGGCTGCGGCTACCCACGGGATTGCTGAACTGCGCCCACTGCGCCGTGGTGCGCGGCAGGCGGTTTTCGGTGATGCCGCCCACGGCCCACTGGATCAGGCCGCTGCAGTCGAAACCGCCTTCGGGCGAATTGCCGCCATAGGTATAGGGCGTGTTGACCACAAGCATGGTGCGCGCCAGCAGCGCCTCGCGCAATTCGCCGTCCAGATTGAGCGCCTGCGGCGAAGGCACCGGCGCCGGGCCCGAGCCTTTGCGTGGTGCGGAAGAGCAGCCAGCCAGCAGCACGGCGGCCGCCAGCAAACCCCAGTCACGGCGCGAGAGCCGCGCCCCGGTCACCGGAGACACCGCAAGGGAAGTCGAAACACCAGCCTTCATGGCGCTGCATGTTCTCACAAAGCCCTCGCGGCCAAAAGAAAAGCCGCAGGCTGCGCTGCGGCTTGGCGGGAAAGAGCACGCGGCCCGGCGGCTCAGGCGGTGCCCGTCAGAACGGGAGCTTGGGCATGCCGCCGCCACCGCCCATCATTCCCTTCATGGCCTTCATGCCGCCCATGCGCTTCATCATCTTCATGAGGCCGCCGCCCTTCATCTTCTTCATCATCTCCTGCATCTGCTCGAACTCCTTGAGCAGGCGGTTGACTTCCTGGACCTGCACGCCCGCGCCATCGGCAATGCGCTTCTTGCGCGTGGCCTTGATGATCTCGGGCTTCTTGCGCTCCTTGGCGGTCATGGAGCAGATGATGCCTTCCTTGCGGCGGATCTCGCGCTCTGCCTTGTCCATGTCCACCTGACCGGCCTTGGCCGTGAGCTGGGCCGGCAGCTTGTCCATGAGGTTGGACAGGCCGCCCATCTGCTTCATCTGCTGGATCTGGGCCAGGAAGTCGTTGAGGTCGAAGCCGTCACCGCTCTTGACCTTCTCGGCCAGCTTCTGCGCGGCCTCCATGTCCACGCCCTTGGTGACCTGCTCGACCAGGGCCACGATGTCGCCCATGCCCAGCACGCGCTGCGCGTGGCGGTCGGCGTCGAACACCTCCAGGCCGTCGATCTTTTCGGACACGCCGGCGAACTTGATGGGGGCGCCCGTGATCTGCCGCACCGACAGCGCCGCGCCACCGCGCGAGTCGCCGTCGAGCTTGGTCAGCACGATGCCGGTCAGGGGCAGCGCTTCCTTGAAGGCCTTGGCCGTGTTGATCGCATCCTGGCCCTGCATGGCATCGACGACGAACAGGGTCTCGACCGGCTTGAGCGTGGCGTGCAGATCCTTGATCTCGGCCATCAGCAGCTCGTCGATGGCCAGGCGGCCGGCCGTATCGACCAGCAGCACGTCAAAGAAGTGGCGCTTGGCGTAGTCCAGCGCGGCCACGGCGATGTCGTGGGGTTTCTGGTCGGGCGTGGAGGGGAACCACTCGGCCCCGGCCTGGGCGGTCACGGTCTTGAGCTGCTCGATGGCGGCGGGGCGGTACACGTCGCCCGACACGGTGAGCACCTTCTTCTTGCGCCGCTCGATCAGGTGCTTGGCCAGCTTGGCCGTGGTCGTGGTCTTGCCGGCGCCCTGCAGGCCGGCCATCAGGATGACGGCCGGCGGCTGGGCGTTGAGGTTGATGTCGGCCACGCCCTCGCCCATGGTGGCGGCGAGTTCCTTGTTGACGATGGACACCAGCAGCTGGCCCGGCTGCAGCGAGCCCAGCACCTCCTGGCCCAGCGCCTTTTCCTTGACGCGCGCAACGAAGTCGCGCACCACGGGCAGAGCCACGTCGGCCTCGAGCAGGGCCATGCGCACTTCGCGCAGCATGTCCTGCACGTTGGATTCGGTGATGCGGGCCTGGCCGCGCATCTCCTTGACGAGTCGCGAAAGTTTGTCGGTCAGAGCGGAGGCCATAAGCGGGGAGGAACTGGAGTCGTCGGAAAGGAAAAGGTGTGCTGCAGCGAGCCAGCCGGGGCCAGGTGGCCAAGTGGGGCCGGGTCGCGGCACGGACCCTGCAGATCCCGATGATTCTACCCGCTGCCCCTGCCGGGGTAAGTACCGGCCTTCCGTGCCCCACGGCACGCACTGGCCAGCAGTAACATGCGCAATGTTTCCATAGTTTATGGCTATCACATTCCGCAATGCTGGCTTGCTACCGCCTGGGAGTCTTCATGCCTGATACGCCGTATCGCCAGTTCCTGGACCGTGTGCCCGACGGTTTTCTTCTGTTTGACGAGCAGGGCGGCCTGCTCGATGCCAATGCCCAGGCCTGCGCCAGCCTGGGCCATCACAAGGCCGCCATGCTGGGGCTGGGCATCATGGACCTATGGCTGGACCTGGATGGACGGCCGCGTGACTTCTGGCGGGACATGGTCGTGGACAGCCAGGCCCGTCTGCGAGGCTGGCTGACCCGCCGCGATGGCAGCAGCTTGCCCGCCGAGATCCATGTCCATTGCCTGTCACTGTCGGGCAGGCGGCTTTTCTTCACTACCTGGCACGACCTCAGCGAACGCACCGGCCAGGACGAGCCGATCGGCCAGCCCAATGCGCAGCTTGAGCCGCACCTGCAAAACCGCACCTGGCCGTGGCAGGACTCGACGCGCCTGCTGGAGACCGTGATGCGCGAGACGCCCGACCTGGTCTTCGCCAAGGACTGGCAGGGCCGCTACACCTTCGCCAACCCCGCCACAGCGCGCTTTGCCGGGCGCGCGCCCGAAGACGTCGTGGGCAAGACCGACCAGGAGCTTTTCTCCGACAGCAGCTTCACCGACAGCGACCGCCGGGTGCTGGACAGCGATGCACCCGTGGTGATGGACGATCATCTGCTGGTCGACGGGCAGCGCCGCATCTTCCAGTCCACCAAGATTCCCTATCGCGATGCCGAGGGCCGGACCGTGGGCGTGCTGGGCATTGCGCGCGACATCACCCTCATGCGCCAGACCGAGTCCCAGCTGCAAAAAAGCTACGACGTGCTGCGCCAGGCCGAACAGCTGGCGCGCCTGGGCAGCTGGACATGGGAACTGGACACCGGGCACTTTCAGGCCTCGGAGATGATGTATGTGATGAACGGCCTGGACCCCCAGGGTCCGCCACTGACGCGCCATGCCCTGCGCGCCATGCTCGGGCCGCAGGATCTTGCCCGGCTCACCGCTGCCGTGGATCTGTGCATCAGCACCGGCCAGTCCTACAGCATCGATGTGGTCCAGCGCTGCCCGGACGGCCGGCAGTTCGCCGCCCGCCTCATGGGTCGGGCCCTGCGCGACGAGCAAGGCCGCATCGTCGCGCTCAGCGGCACGCTGCAGGACCTGTCCGAACGCGAGGACGCACGAATGCGCCTCGAAGCCCTGGCCGACAACCTGCCCAGCGGCGCCATCTACCGCCTGGAAGGCGGCCTGACGCAACTGCGGCTCAGCTACATCAGCGCCGGCATAGAGAACCTGATCGGCGTGCCGGCCCACGCCATCATGGCCGATCGGCAGGTCTACCTGAATGCCATCCATCCCGAGGACCTGCCGCTCTACCAGGGGATGATGCAACGCTCGATCGATACGCTGCGGGTCTTCGATTGCCGCTTTCGCGTGATCAGGCCCGACGGAGAGATCCGCTGGCTGCGCTGCCGCTCGGCCCCCCGGCGCTGTCAGGAGGGCATGGTCTGGGACGGCATCATGCTGGACATCACCCGCGAGCGCGAGGCCGAGCAGGCGCTGCATCAGGCAAAGGAAGCCGCCGAAGCGGCCGAACGCGCCAAATCGGATTTCCTGGCCATCATGAGCCACGAAATCCGCACACCCATGAATACCGTCATCGGCATGACGCGCCTGGTGCAGCAGACCGCGCTGACATCGCGCCAGCGCGGCTACCTGGAGAAGGTGGAGCGCTCGGCCAGCGCCCTGCTGGCCGTGATCAACGACATCCTCGATTTCTCCAAGATAGAGGCGGGCATGCTGGCGCTGGAGGAAGTGGACTTCGCCCTTGACGATGTGCTGGAGACCGTGACGGCCTCCACGGCGCTGCGCGCAGAGGAAAAGGGGTTGGAAGTGGTCTATGCGCTGGACCCGCAGCTGCCGCCCCGTTTGCGCGGCGACCCAATGCGCCTGGGCCAGGTGCTGACCAACCTGGTCGGCAACGCCATCAAGTTCACCGAGCATGGCGAGGTGGTGATCTCCCTGCATCTGGCGCCGCCGCCGGTGGACGCGCCTGCGGATGCCGATGCGGACACCACGGCAGCGCCCCTGCACCACCTGTGCGTGAGCGTGCGCGACACCGGCATAGGCCTGGATGCATCGCGGGCCGAGCGGCTGTTCCAGCCCTTCACCCAGGCCGACATCCAGACCACGCGCCGCCACGGCGGCACCGGCCTGGGCCTGGCCATCTGCCACAGGCTGGTGCAGCTCATGGGCGGCGAGATCGGCGTGCGCAGCCAGCCCGGCCAGGGCAGCGACTTCCGCTTCAAGGCCAAGGTCCGGCTTGCCACGGATGCGCTGCCGGACGGCCACGACAACCTGAGCAGCACCGGCGTTCTCATCGTCGATGACAACGCCAGCGCGCGCGAGGCGCTGGCTGCCATGGTGCGCAGACTGGGCATGCGCTGCGATACGGCGGCGGACGGCATGCAGGCGCTGCGCATGCTTCAAGAGGCCGCACGCCAGGAATCCCCCTATGGCCTGGCCCTGCTGGACTGGCGCATGCCCGGCATGGACGGACTGGAGCTGGCACGCCGCATGCGCGAGCGACAGGACCTGGTCAAGACCCCGGCTGCGCTCATGGTCACGGCCTTCGGGCGCGACGAAGTGCAGCTGCGTGCCGCGCAGCTGGGCCTGCGGGGCCTGCGAGGCCTGCTGATCAAGCCCCTGACCGCATCGGCACTGAGGTCCTCCATCCGGGAGGCGCTGCGGGACCCCGAATCGACCCAGCCTGAAGACCCGGCGGCCGGCCCGTCGCCACAGCAGCGCTACCCGGGCCTGCCTGGGCGCAGGGTGCTGGTGGTGGATGACAACGTGCTCAACCGCGAGGTGGCCACCGAGCTGCTGGAGCAGGCCGGCATATCGGTACAGACTGCGCAAGACGGTCTGCAGGCGCTGCAGCTGCTCGACAGCCAGCCTTTCGATGCCGTGCTCATGGACGTGCACATGCCCGGCATGGACGGCCTCAGTGCCACGCGCGCCCTGCGCACGCGCAGCGCGCTGCGGCATCTTCCGGTGATCGCGCTGACTGCACAGGCCTATGTCGAGGAGCGCGCCCGGATCGAGGCCGCAGGCATGAATGCCCATCTGACCAAACCCGTTGACGATGTGCTGCTGTACGAGACGCTGCAGCGCTGCCTGCGCGCAGCCCCCCCGACAACGGCAGCGCCTGCGCCGGCCCCGCCCTCCCGGCCCACGCCGCCAACCCCTGCCCCGGCCTGGGATCCTGTGCAGCTGCGGCAACGCCTTGCCAGCCAATCGCCGCGCATGCTGCATGCGATCGAAGGCTTTGCCCAGGACTTTGCCGATGCGCCGCAACAGCTGCGCCGCGCCGCGCGCAGCGGCAACTGGGCAACCGTGGCGTCGTTGGCGCATACCTTCAAGGGCAGCCTGGGCTACCTGGGCGCGAATCTGCTGGAGCAATGGTCGGCCATGGCCGAGACCGGCGCGCATGCCTGCCTGTCAGGCGACGGCAATGGCGGGAATGCCCGGCCCAGCGGTGATCTGCCATCCCTGGTCCAGGCGCTGGCCGATGGGCTGCAGGGCCTGCTGGCGGAAATCGCCGTGCGGTCCGGGCAGGCGGCCTTGCCAGCCCTGGCCACGGTGTCCAGCGCTGCGTCCCCGCAGCAGCAGCAGCGGCAGCGGCAGCGGCAGCGGCAGCCGATGACCGCAGAGGAAGTCTCATCCACGCTGGCTCGGCTGCGGCTGCAGATTGCCGACAGCGACTATGCCGCCGTGGCTGAACTGGAACGGCTGCGGCCCCTGGTCAGCGGGCGCCATGCATCCGTGCTGCAGCGCATCCAGCGCTGCGCCGAGTCCCTGGAAACCGAGGCGGCGCTGCAGGCGCTCGATCAGCTGGCGCGGAGCATGGCCGCGAACCGGATGGCCCTACAGGGAGCCGCAGATGCTTGACGCCCTGACCGGGTCGGAGCTGCCCACGGTCCTCATCGTGGACGACGAGCGGCTGAACCGCAGCATGCTGGCCGAGCTGCTGAGCCCCCACTACCGCGTGCTGCTGGCCAAGGACGGCCCTGGCGCCCTGGTGGTCGCCCACCGCGAAGCCCACCGCCTCCAGCTGATCCTTCTGGACCTGGCCATGCCCGGCATGAACGGCTACGAGGTGCTGGGTGCGCTGCGCGCGCAGGAGCGCACCGCCCATATCGCCGTCATCTTCATCACCGGACAGAGCAATGCCGAGGCCGAGGAATACGGCCTGCGCCTGGGCGCGGCCGACTATGTCTCCAAGCCCATACGCCCCGCGGTGGTCGAGGTGCGCGTGCGCAACCAGATACGGCTGGCCCTGCAGCGCCAGGCCCTGGAGCGCCTGGCCATGGTGGACGGGCTGACCGGCCTGGCCAACCGGCGCCACTTCGACGACGTGCTGGAGCGCGCCTACCGCCGCAGCCTGCGCACGGGCGAGCCCGTGGGCCTGGCTCTCATTGATATAGACCACTTCAAGCAATACAACGACTGCTATGGCCATGTGCAGGGGGACGAGGCGCTCAAGGCCGTGGCTGCCACGCTGCAGCGCCATGCGCGCCGGCCCTACGACCTGGCAGCGCGCTTTGGCGGCGAGGAATTCGCGCTCATCCTCCCCGGCGAAAGCGACGCCCCGGCCATGGCCGAGCATTTCCGCCAGGAAGTGCTGCGCCTGTCCATCGCCCACGCCGCCTCTCCCACGGCGCCGCAGCTCACCGTCAGCTGCGGCGTACTCACCGTGCGGCAGCCGTCTGCCGCGCCTTTGGAAACCTGGCTGCAGAAGGCGGACGGCCTGCTCTACCAGGCCAAGGCCCAGGGGCGCAATCGCATCGAGGCAGCCGTGGAGCCCTGAAAATGCGCGCCGAACCACGGCATGGCACCCGGATTCTGAGCCTGCACAACCGGCGGCGGGAAAGCCACAGCTATCATTGAAAGATGCTCTCCGTCCCCCTGATTTCCGCCAACGTATCGCCCCTGGGCTGGATGCTGGCGCTTGCCGCAGCCGTGGCCTATGCCGTGCCAGCCGCCGGCGCCCGACGCATCAGCCAGGCCGGCGCCCGCGTTGCCCTGCGCCTGGCCTGGGTGCTCCACGCCCTGGCCCTGGCCTGGGGCCTGCTCGGGGAGCAGCCTCATTTCGGCTTCGCACCGGCCCTGTCCATGACGGCCTGGCTGGTGCTCACCGTCTATGGCGTCGAGCAGCAGCTGTTCCCAAAGATGCGCGCGCAGCTGGCGCTGTCCGCGCTGGGCACGGCCGCCGTGCTCATGGCCGCGCTGTTTCCGGGAACGCCCCTGCATGTCAACGCCTCGCCCTGGCTGCCGCTGCACCTGGCACTGGGCATTGCCTCCTACGGACTGTTCGCGGCCGCCGTGGTCCACGCCTCGCTGATGACACGCGCCGAGCAGCACATGCGGCTGGGCGGCGGCGGCCATGACAGCGGCCTGCCGCTTCTCACGCTGGAGCGCCTGACCTTCCGATTCGTGTCCGCAGGCTTTGTGCTGCTCACGGCCACGCTGGCCGCAGGCTGGCTGTTCGGCGAACAGCTCTATGGCAAAGCCTGGGTCTGGAACCACAAGTCTGTGTTCTCGCTGCTGTCCTGGCTGACCTTTGCCGTGCTGCTGATCGGCCGTGCGCGCTTTGGCTGGCGTGGCCGCAGCGCCGTGCGCATGCTCTATGCAGGCGCCCTGCTGCTGCTGCTGGCCTATGCGGGATCGCGCTTCGTCATGGAAGTGCTGCTGGAGCGCACCACATGAAGTACCTGCTGGTCCTGATCGTCATCATCATTGCCGTCGGCGTCTGGCGCAGCCAGCGCCGTGCCGAGGCCCGCGAGCGGCGCCAGGCCGCTGCGCCGCGCAACCCGGCCAACCCTGCCAATGCGCCGCTGGCGGCACCGCAGGACATGGTCGAGTGCGCGCACTGCGGCCTGCACCTGCCGCGCAGCGAGGCCATCGAGGCGGCCGGCCGCAGCTACTGCAGCGCAGAGCACCGCACCCTGGCGCAACGGCGCTGAGCATGCAGGACGCGGCCCCCTCCCAGCCACCCACCATCGACGAGGCCGCGGCGCAGTCGCCGCACGACGCCAACGCCCCCTTTGTCCGGCTATGGCAGGGCTTCCTGACCGGCCGCGTGCTCATCGCCACTGCGCTTTTGCTGCTGCAGCTGGCGCTGCTCAGCGTGCAACCTGGCGGCAATTCCCTGGTCTGGCTGGTCTGCCTGGGCTACCTGGGGCTGACGCTGCTGCTGCGGCTGACGGCACGCGCCCAGCCGCCCTCGCCCCGCGCCGGCGTGCACTGGCTGCCCGTGATCGGCGTGGACATCGCGGTCATCTGCCTGCTGCAGATGCTACAGACCGGGCCGCTGAACTACTCGGCCCTGCTGGCCATTCCCATCCTGATCTCGGCCGTGCTGGGCAATCTGACGCTGGCTCTGGCCACCACGGCCAGCGTCACGCTGCTGACCCTGGGCTGGGTGGCATGGCAGGACGTGGCAGGCCGCATAGAAAGCACCCAGGCCTACTACCAGGCCAGCTTTGCCTGCGCAGGCTATTTCGCGGTGGCCTATCTGACGCACGAACTGGCACGCCGCGTGCGGCGCGAGCGCCACCTGGCCCAGCACAGCAGCCGCAAGGCCCAGACGCAGGAACAGGTCAATGCCCTGGTGATCCGCCACCTGGGCGAAGGCGTGCTGGTGGTCGATCCCCAGTTCCGCGTGCAGCAGGCCAACCCGGCCGCGCTGCACCTGCTGGGGCTGGCCGACGCGCATGCCCTGCCCTTCGCTCTCAAGGAGCATTCCGGCTGGCAGCGGCTGCAGGACGCCGTGGCCCAGAGCTTTGCCCAGAACCTGCCCATCTCGGCCGCCATCCATCTGCAGTCCATCGGCCAGGAAGGCATGACGGGCCTGCACCTGCGTACCTGGCTGACCGAGGTCGCCACCCCATCCGACGCCGCCGACGCGGCCGAGCCCGCGCTGCTGCAGCAGCTGTGCGTGGTCTTTCTGCATGATCTGCGCGAGATGGAGGCGCGGCTACGCACGGAAAAGCTGGCGTCCATGGGCCGCATGTCGGCCGCCGTGGCCCACGAGATCCGCAATCCGCTGGCCGCCATCACCCAGGCCAATGCCCTGCTGGCCGAGGATCTGGCGCAGGACCCGGCCCAGCAGCAGCTGTGCCGCATCGTGGGCCAGAATGCCGAGCGCCTGGCACGCATCGTCGAGGACGTACTCAACATCGCCCGGGCCCAGCAGCACATTGGCGAGGCGCATGCCGGTCTGCTGGCCCTGGACCAGCATGTGGCCCAGGTTTGCCAGGAATGGCAGGCCCAGGGCCAGCCCGCGCACAGCATCCAGCTCCTGCTCGACGCCAGGGACAAGACCGTGGTGTTCGATGGCGAGCATCTGCGCCGCATCCTGGTGAACCTGCTGGACAACGCCCGGCGCTACCGCAGCAACGCCCACCAGCCACACACGCTGCAGGTGCTGACCGGCGCGCCGGCCGGCGGCCAGATCTGGCTACAGGTCTGGAGCGACGGCGCCGCGCTGGAGCCCACGGTGCAGCGCCATCTGTTCGAGCCCTTCTTCTCTTCGGAAAGCCGTTCCAGCGGCCTGGGCCTGTATATCTGCCGCGAGCTGTGCCAGCGCTACGATGCCAGCATCAGCTACCAGCGGCTGTCGCGGCCCACGCCGCACGGCCCTGTCGAGGGCAATGCCTTCAGCATCGTGTTCCGTGCCGGCCCGGCCTCGGCCCTGCCGGCCTCCCTGTTTGATCAGATTGTGGTGTGATGCCTTTGAACTCCCTGCCCGCTGCCGCATCGATCCTTGTCGTGGACGACGAGCCGGATCTGCGCACCCTCTATGAACTGACCCTTCTGCGCGAAGGCTACCGCGTGGAAACCGCCGCCAGCGTGGGCGAGGCGCGCGAGCAGCTGCAGACCCAGCGCTTCGACGTGGTCATCACCGACATGCGCCTGCCCGACGGCATGGGCATGGAGCTGCTGCAGGACCTGCGCAGCCAGCAGCGACGCGAGCGCTGCGTGGTCATGACGGCCTACGGCTCCGCCGAGAACGCCGTCGAGGCCCTGCGCTCAGGCGCCTTCGACTACCTGACCAAGCCCGTGGACCTCAAGCAGTTCCGCCTGGTCGTGGCCTCGGCCGCCCAGGGCGTGGGCGGTGTGCCGGCCCCGGGCGTGATGCCGGCGCGCAGCCCTTCGGCCGCTCCCGCCGCCAGCCCGGTGCTCAACGGCAGCGGCGCACTGGACGCCATGGTCGGCGAGTCGCCCGCCATGCAGGCCGTCAAGCAGCGCATTGCCAAGGTGGCGCGCGGCATGGCGCCGGTGCTGGTGCATGGTGAGTCGGGCACAGGCAAGGAGCTGGTGGCCCGCGCGCTGCATGCCTGCAGCCAGCGCGCCCATGGCCCCATGGTGGCCGTGAACTGCGGCGCAATTCCCGAAAACCTGCTGGAAGCCGAGTTCTTCGGCGCGCGCAAGGGCTCCTATACCGGCGCCACCCAGGACCGCGACGGCTACTTCCAGGCTGCGCGCGGCGGCACCTTGTTTCTGGACGAGATCGGCGACCTGCCCCTGGCCATGCAGGCCAAGCTGCTGCGCGCCATCCAGGAGCGCCGCGTGCGCCCCCTGGGCTCCGCACAGGAGGAAGCGGCCGATGTCCGCATCGTCAGCGCCACCCACCGCGACCTGGCTGCCGATGTGCAGCAGGGGCGCTTCCGGCAGGACCTGTACTACCGCCTCAATGTCATCGAGGTACTGCTGCCCCCGCTGCGCGAGCGCCGCGAAGACCTGCCTGCCCTGTGCCGCGCCCTGCTGGCACGGCTGTCGCAGGAATCCGGCCTGCCCATGCCCGAGATCGACGAGCGCTCTGTGCAGCAGATCGCCCGCCTGCCCCTGCCCGGCAATGTGCGTGAACTGGAGAACCTGCTGCACCGCGCCATCACGCTGGGCGAGGACGGGCCGCTGCGCATAGATCCCGAGATGCAGCTGCCCTGCGGCACGCCGCCCGCACCGCCTGCCCCGCCCGCATCCGCCTCGCCCTCTCCTTCGCTCTCGCCTTCGCGCCCCCTGCCGCCAGGCGGCCCGCTATCGCCAGAGCCAGCCGATGCCGAGCTGCCCCGTGACCTGCAGGCCTGGCTGGACGAGCGCGAGCGCGGCATTCTGGTGCAGGCGCTTCAGGAAAACGGCTTCAACCGCACGGCCACCGCCGCGCGCCTGGGCCTGAGCCTGCGCCAGATCCGCTACCGCATCGACCGGCTGAACATCGCCCTGCCCGGCGATGCCAGCGCCGAGGCGGACGGAGGCGGCCATGGCGAGTCCTGATCCGCAGGCGCAAGCCACCCAGGCCCCGGCCTGGACCTGGCAAGGCGGCTGGCTGCAGCAGGCCCGCCACCTGCCCTCGCCCAACTTTGGCGAGCGCCCGGCCCAGGCGCTGGTCGATCTGGTCGTCGTGCACTCCATCAGCCTGCCCCCCGGCGAGTACGGCACGGGTGCGGTCCAGCAACTGTTCACCAACCAGCTCGACTGGGACGCCCATCCTTACTACCAGGGGATACGCGGCCTGGAGGTGTCGGCGCATTTCTTCATCACGCGCCAGGGCGAGGTCTGGCAGTTTGTGGACTGCGATGCGCGCGCCTGGCATGCAGGCGCTTCCCGCTGGCGGGGCCGCGACCGCTGCAACGACGACTCCATCGGCATAGAACTCGAAGGCCTGGAGGGCCTGCGCTTCGAGCAGGCCCAGTACGCGGCGCTCGATGCCCTGTGCAACGCCATCGCGGCGCGCTACCCCGTGGCCCATCTCGCAGGCCATGAGCACATCGCGCCGGGCCGCAAATGCGATCCGGGCGCTGGCTTCGACTGGCACCGGCTGCGCGGGCTGCTGGCCCATCACCCTGCCACGGCGAACTGGCAGCTGCCGCCGGGCGCGGGCCAGCCCTCCACGTAAGCGCACACCCTCATCGCAGGCACCACCAGGTCTTGCGCAAAATCCCGCTTGTCCACAGGCAGAGGACAAAGGCTGTGTCAATCCAGAAAGCAACCGATGTGGCGCGCCAGGCGCACGCACCGGCTGCCTGATCATTTTTTACAAATTCACGCATGTGTCGCAGCCCCACTGTCCATGGGGCTTTCAGCGGTCCGACCGGCGCAAGGCCAAGGCTGCAGCGGCTTGCGGCGGACCATCGCCCGCAAGCCACGGCGCAGCGGGCCTTTGCTGCTATTGGCTTGTATGTTGCGCACCCGTTTGGCGCAGCGCAAACAGCGGTTTTCCGGCCGTGAGTACCCCGTGTACATGAGACGGCGATACACTACAGGTAGTGCCCAGAAGCACGCTGGACACCATATCTAGTGTTCACAAGCTGTGCACACCCTGTGAAAACGGTGTGTACATCCGACCCCGATTCCATCTCCCAGCAAGCCTGACCCAAGTGCAGGTCCGCGTCCGTTCTATCCACAAACACCCGTTGAGGAAACTCATGCAAGAAGCACTGAATTCTTTGGCTCCCGCTGCGCACGGTGATGCTGCCAATCCTTCCTCCGCCCATCACCTGTCCGTGCAGGACGGCTACCAGATCATCCGCCGCAGCGGCGATGTGGTGCCCTTCACGCCGCAAAAGATCGCCGTCGCGCTGACCAAGGCCTTCCTGGCCGTGCGCGGTGCCCAGGGCGCGGCCTCCGCCAGCGTGCGCGAGACCGTGGACGAGCTGACCCAGGCCGTGGTTCGCGCACTGCTGCGCTCGCGTCCGGGCGGCGGCACCTTCCATATTGAAGATGTGCAGGACCAGGTCGAACTGGGCCTGATGCGCGGCGGCCACCACGACGTGGCACGCGCCTACGTGCTGTACCGCGACCGCCGCAACCAGGAACGTGCCGAGCAAAAGAAGGCCGCCGAGGCCGCAGCGGTTGCCGCCGCCGCACCGGCGCCCGTGCTGCATGTGACCGACAACGGCCAGCGCGTGCCGCTGGACCAGGCCCGCCTGCTGGCGCTGATCGAGGCGTCGTGCCGCAACCTCAACGCCGATATCCAGGCCGCCCCCATCGTCGCCGAGACGCTGCGCAACCTGTACGACGGCGTGCCGATCGAAGAAGTCTTCAAGGCCTCCATCCTGGCCGCCCGCACGCTGATCGAGAAAGACCCCGACTACACCTATGTCACCGCCCGCCTGCTGCTGCACACGATCGTGCGCGAAGTCATGGGCCGTGACGTGCACCCGGCCGATATCCAGGCGGCCTACGCAGAGTACTTCCCCGGCTTCATCCGCAAGGGCGTGGACAACGAGCTGCTCAACCCCGAGCTGCTGAACTACGACCTGCCCCGCCTGGCTGCCGCCATCAAGGCCGAGCGCGACGAGCAGTTCGACTACCTGGGCCTGCAGACCCTGTACGACCGCTACTTCCTGCACGTGCGCAAGACGCGCATCGAGCTGCCCCAGTCCTTCTTCATGCGCGTGGCCATGGGCCTGGCGCTGCAGGAAGAGGACCGCAATGCACGCGCCATCGAGTTCTACGAGCTGCTGTCGTCCTTCGACTTCATGAGCAGCACGCCCACGCTGTTCAACAGCGGCACGCTGCGCTCGCAGCTGTCTTCCTGCTACCTGACCACGGTGCCCGACGATCTGGACGGCATCTATGAGTCCATCAAGGAAAACGCCCTGCTGTCCAAGTTCGCCGGCGGCCTGGGCAACGACTGGACGCGCGTGCGCGCCCTGGGTTCGCGCATCAAGGGCACGAACGGCGAGTCGCAGGGCGTGGTGCCCTTCCTCAAGGTGGTCAACGACACGGCCGTGGCCGTGAACCAGGGCGGCAAGCGCAAGGGCGCCGTCTGCACCTACCTGGAGACCTGGCACCTGGACATCGAGGAATTCCTCGAACTGCGCAAGAACACCGGCGACGACCGCCGCCGCACGCACGACATGAACACGGCGAACTGGATTCCCGACCTGTTCATGAAGCGCGTCATGGAAAAGGGCCACTGGACCTTGTTCTCGCCCTCCGATGTCGGCGACCTGCACGATCTCTTCGGCGCCGCCTTCGAGCACGCCTACAAGGCCTACGAAACCAAGGCCGACAACGGCGAACTCAAGCTGTTCAAGCGCATCCCGGCCATGGACCTGTGGCGCAAGATGCTGTCCATGCTGTTCGAGACCGGCCACCCCTGGGTCACCTTCAAGGACCCCTGCAACGTGCGCTCGCCCCAGCAGCACGCCGGCGTGGTGCACTCGTCCAACCTGTGCACCGAGATCACGCTGAACACCAGCGACACCGAGACCGCCGTCTGCAACCTGGGCTCGGTCAACCTGGCGCGCCACATCGTCGATGGCGCCATCGACCACGGCAAGCTGCGCAAGACCATCACCACGGCCATGCGCATGCTGGACAACGTGATCGACATCAACTACTACGCCGTGCAGAAGGCCAAGGACTCCAACCTGCGCCACCGCCCCGTGGGCCTGGGCCTGATGGGCTTCCAGGATGCGCTCTATGAAATGCGCATCGCCTACGCCAGCGACGCGGCCGTCGAGTTCGCCGACCAGTCGATGGAAGCCATCTGCTACTACGCCTACTGGGCCTCCACCGAGCTGGCCAAGGAACGCGGCCAGTACTCCAGCTACAAGGGCTCGCTGTGGGACCAGGGCATCCTGCCGCTGGACACGCTGAACCTGCTGGAGAAGGCACGCGGCGGCTATGTGGAAGTGGACCGCTCCTCGCGCCTGGACTGGGATGCCCTGCGCGCCAAGATCGGCCAGCACGGCATGCGCAACTCCAACTGCGTGGCCATCGCGCCCACGGCGACCATCTCCAACATCGTCGGCGTCGATGCCTCCATCGAGCCCTCGTTCGGCAACCTGTCGGTCAAGTCCAACCTGTCCGGCGAGTTCACCGTCATCAACCAGTACCTGGTGCGTGACCTGAAGCGCCTGGGCCTGTGGGACGACGTGATGGTCATGGACCTCAAGCACTTCGACGGCTCGCTGCGCCCCATCGACCGCGTGCCCCAGGACGTCAAGAGCCTGTACGCCACCGCCTTCGAGGTCGAGCCCACCTGGCTGGTCGAGGCCGCTGCGCGCCGCCAGAAGTGGATCGACCAGGCCCAGAGCCTGAACATCTACATGGCCGGTGCATCGGGCAAGAAGCTGGACGACACCTACAAGCTGGCCTGGCTGCGCGGTCTGAAGACCACCTACTACCTGCGCACCACCAGCGCCACCAACATCGAGAAGTCCACGGTGCAAAGCCGCGTGCTCAACGCCGTGCCCTCGGCCGCCGCCGCACAGCCTGCCGCCGTGAACACCTCCAGCGCCCTGGAAGCCGCGGCAGCCGCCGCACGCGCCCAGGCACCGGCGACGGACATCAAGTTCTGCGCCATCGACGATCCCGGCTGCGAAGCCTGCCAGTAAGCCGCGCAGCGCGGGGCCTCGCCACGGCGCAGGCCCCGCGCCCTGCCCGCCAGCCAGCGCCATGCGCAGGATCTTCGCCATGGACCTTGGGCCTGCTCAACACGCCAGGCCACCCATGGTCCTACATTGACCGGAGCAGAAAGAGAGGACTCTTTCGCACCGAATGAACTGAACATATGCCCCAGGGCATGCCGGAGAAATTTGCAATGCTGACCTTTGACGACGACGCCACCCTCTCGAACACGCCCAGCGGCGCGGAGGCTGCGCCGAGCACCACACACAAGCGCGTGAATGCCGCCGACAAGCGCATCATCAATGCCAAGACCGACGTCAATCAGCTGGTGCCGTTCAAGTACAAGTGGGCCTGGGAAAAGTACCTGGCCACCTGCGCCAACCACTGGATGCCGCAGGAAGTGAACATGAACCGCGACATCGCCCTGTGGAAGGACCCCAACGGCCTGACCGAGGACGAGCGCCGCATCATCAAGCGCAACCTGGGCTTCTTCGTGACGGCCGATTCGCTGGCCGCCAACAACATCGTGCTGGGCACCTACCGCCACATCACGGCGCCCGAGTGCCGCCAGTTCCTGCTGCGCCAGGCCTTCGAGGAAGCCATCCACACCCACGCCTACCAGTACATCGTGGAGTCGCTGGGCCTGGATGAGGGCGAGATCTTCAACGCCTATCTCGAAGTCCCCTCCATCCGCGACAAGGACGAATTCCTGATCCCCTTCATCGAAGCGATCATGGACCCCGCCTTCAAGACCGGCACCTTCGAGACCGACCAGACCCTGCTCAAGTCGCTGATCGTTTTCGCCTGCCTGATGGAGGGCCTGTTCTTCTACGTGGGCTTCACGCAGATCCTTGCGCTGGGCCGCCAAAACAAGATGACCGGCGCCGCCGAGCAGTACCAATACATCCTGCGCGACGAGTCCATGCACTGCAACTTCGGCATCGACCTGATCAACCAGCTCAAGCTCGAAAATCCACAGCTGTGGACACCCGAATTCAAGGAAGAAATCACGGCGCTTTTCGTCAAGGCCGTCGAGCTGGAATACCGCTACGCAGAGGACACCATGCCGCGCGGCGTGCTCGGAATGAACGCATCGATGTTCAAGGGCTACCTGCGCTACATCGCCAACCGCCGCGCCACGCAGATCGGCCTTGAGGCCCTGTTCCCCAACGAGGAAAACCCGTTCCCCTGGATGAGCGAGATGATCGATTTGAAGAAGGAACGTAACTTCTTTGAGACACGCGTCATCGAGTATCAAACCGGCGGCGCACTTTCCTGGGATTAATCGCTTCTCTGCAGGCACAATGCGAACCATGACGCGCTTCACGCTTTTGCAATACCGATGGTGTTGCGGCGTGGGGCGTCTCCGTGTTCATTGCGATGCGTCACTCCACATCGCTTTGGATCGCTTCGGAGCCCCGTACCCCGAAGTGTTTTGTGCAAATCAACGAAGGAGAAGATGATGGCAACTGCGAAGAAGACGGCCTCCACCAAGGCCCCCACCGACAAGAAGACCACTGCCAAAAAGGCGGCTGCTCCCAAGGCTGAAACCGTGAAGAAAACCACGGCCACTGCCAAGGCAGCACCCGTCAAGAAGGCTGCTGCACCTGCTGTGAAGAAGGCTGCAGCTCCTGCTGCCAAGAAGGCCGCTGCACCTGCTGCAAAGAAGGCTGCCGCTCCTGCCAAGAAGGCTGCTGCTCCTGCTGCGAAGAAGGCTGCCGCTCCTGCCAAGAAGGCTGCTGCTCCTGCTGCGAAGAAGGCTGCCGCTCCCGCCAAGAAGGCTGCTGCTCCTGCTGCGAAGAAGGCTGCCGCTCCCGCCAAGAAGGCTGCCGCTCCCGCCAAGAAGGCTGCCGCTCCCGCCAAGAAGGCTGCTGCTCCTGCTGCGAAGAAGGCTGCCGCTCCCGCCAAGAAGGCTGCTGCTCCTGCTGCAAAGAAGGCCGCCGCTCCTACCAAGAAGGCTGCTGCTCCTGCTGCAAAGAAGGCTGCCGCTCCCGCCAAGAAGGCTGCTGCACCTGCCGCAAAGAAGGCCGCTGCTCCCGCCAAGAAGGCTGCTGCACCTGCCGCAAAGAAGGCCGCTGCTCCTGCCAAGAAGGCTGCTGCTCCTGCTGCCAAGAAGGCCGCTGCTCCCGCTTCCACAAAGGCTGCTGCACCTGCCGCGAAGAAGGCCGCTGCTCCCGCCAAGAAGGCTGCCGCTCCTGCTGCTGCCAAGAAGCCCGCGGCAGCTGCCAAGCCTGCCGCAGCGCCCGCCAAGGCCGCAGCAGCTCCTGCCGCTCCCGCCAAGAAGGCTGCAGCCCCGAAGAAGGCCGCTGCCCCCAAGAAGGCCACAGCAGCTCCCGCCGCTGCCGCGCCTGCAGCTCCCGCTGCCGCACCCGCGCCCATCGCGCAAACCCGCCTGGCTCCCCAAGCCGCATGGCCCTTCCCCACAGGCAACAAGCCCTGAGACTTTTCCGGTCTCAAAGCAAAAAGCCCGGCTCTTTGGAGTCGGGCTTTTTTCATTGTGAAGCCGGCGGCTGCGCCGCCGGCCGGTGATCCCGGCTTCAGGGCTGGGCGAAGTCCAGCTCGTAGTTCTGCGGGCCACGGCTGGCAATCTTGAGCGCGCCCAGGCGGTTGCCCAGTTCGGCGCAACGCACCAGGTCCCAGCCACGCTCCAGGCCGAACAGCATGGCGCCACGCCATGCGTCGCCACATCCCGTGGGATCGACCACGGCGGCGGGCTGCACCGGCGCCACCAGGGTCTTGGCGCCTTGCACCCAGACCTCGCAGCCCTCTGCCCCCAGCGTCACCACCAGGCCTTGCACCTGCCCGGAAATCTGCTCCAGGCTCCAGCCCGTGCGCTCGCTGAGCATGCGGGCTTCGTAGTCGTTCACGGCCACCCAGTCAGCCTGCTCGATGAAGCTGCGCAGCTCCTGTCCATCGAACATGGGCAGGCCCTGGCCTGGATCGAACACAAAGGGAATGCCGGCCGCCTTGAACTGCTGGGCATGCTCGAGCATGGCCTGGCGGCCATCGGGTGCAATGATGCCCACGCGCACCTGCTTCTTGAGCTCTGGCGTGATGCGGTTGCCGTGGGCCTGCATCATGGCGCCCGGGTGGAAGGCCGTGATCTGGTTGTTGTCACGGTCCGTCATGATCATGCACTGGGCCGTGTGCGTGTCCTGCAGCTGGCCGATGTGCGCGGTCTGCACGCCCAGTTCGTCGAGACGCTGCACATAGTCGGTGCCGTCGCTGCCCACCATGGCCATGGGCCAGGCATCGCCGCCCAGCAAGCGCAGGGCGTAGGCGATGTTGCCGGCGCAGCCGCCGAAATCGCGGCGCAGCGTGGGCACCAGGAAGGACACATTGAGGATGTGCAACTGGTCAGGCAGGATCTGGTCGGCAAACCTTCCCTCGAAGGTCATGATGTTGTCGAACGCAAGCGATCCGCAGATGAGAGCGGCCATGGTGTGTCTCGGCTTTCTTGAAAAGTCAGGGGGATTCAGGGATAAAAAACCAGGGCGCGATAGCCGGCCACGGCGGCCTCCAGGCCTTGCACTTCGACCGGGGCCGTCACGCTCCACTCGCCATGGCCCTCGATCTGCGCGGGCGCGCCGAACTGGTCAAGCCGGATCACGCGCCGCAGCAGCAGCTTGTCCTGGGCATCGGTGAGCGTGAGTTCGACAGCGGGCATGGCCACGGGGAAGTCGGAACGGTTCTCCAGGCTCAGGCTCCACTGGTACTGGCCGCTGCGCGGCAACTGCCGAAAGCCCGAACTGCCGATCACCACGTCGCCGATCTGGCGGCGTGGCTGCAGCTCGCAGCCCGCCATGGCGCACAGGGCCTGCAGCGCGGGCGCCAGCGAAGGATGCTGCACGGCCAGCGCATCGCGCTGGCCCCACATGACCTGGCCTGCCAAGGCGCCCACGCCCAGCAGGCTGCCCAGCACAAGCGCCACGCGCACGGCAGGCCGGCGCCAGAAGGCCTTGCGCCGCGCCTGGCGCACAAAGCCGGGCTCGGCCTCGGGCAGCGCGGCAGCAGCCTCACCGCTGCCCTCGCCATCGCTGTCCGGCCAGCGGGAGAACTCCGGCGAAGGCACGGAGGCCTGCGCCTGCGGCTCCGATTCCCGCAGCAGGCCGGTTGGCACGGACGGCGCAGGCGCATCGGACGACTTGTCGGATGGCTTGTCAGATGACTTGTCGGATGGCTTATGGGGCCGTGTGAACGGCACGCCTTCCTCATCCTTTGCCGGTGCGGGCACAGGAGCCGCAGTGTCAGGCTCGGGTCCGAGCAGGCCGTCAACGGCTTGCCCGGCCTGGGCGGCGGGCGGGGACTTCAGCGCTGCCCGGGACGCAGCCAGGATCTCGTCCACCAGCGACGCTCCAGGCAGCACGCTGCCCGACTCTTCGGCGGCGCTGGCGGAGGAGTCCTTCGCGGTCACAGGGTGCGAAGGCGGGGCCTCTGGAGCCGGCACCTCGGCCGGCGGCATGGACGGCGAAGGCTCGGCACTGGCAGCGGCAGCCGTGGTTGCGGTGGATACCGCAGGTGCGGCAGGTGTGGCAGGTGTGGCAGGTACAGAGGGCGCAACAGGTGCAACAGGTGCAGCAGGCCCCGATGCGCCCCGCCCCGGCAATCCGCTCGGCGCCGTCGGCAGCCACATGGATTCCCTGAATTCGCGGATGTCATCGTCCTCGAATTCGGCCGGGTTGTGCGATGCCCCGCCAGCCACCGGAGTGCCGGCCACCGAGGTGCCGGCCGCGTTCACAGGTGCCGTGGGCAGGGGCTGCAGATCCTCGGAGGCATCGAACACTTCATGGCAGACGCCGCAGCGCACCCACCCCTGCGAAATTCGCAGCTGGTCGGCCACCACTTTGAAGCGGGTTCCACAGGCAGGACAGCGGGTGACTTGGCTCATCAGCGATCGATTGTAGGCAGCTGCTCGCGGCCCGCGCCACGAAGGCGGCGGCCGCGCGGGGACTCGGGCCGGAAATCAGGCCGCGCGGCGCGCGGTCATCAGGATCCAGCCATCTTCGCTGTCGGCCACTTCCAGCGCCAGGTACGGCGCATAGGCCTCCTTGAGCTCGTCGGCCTGGCGCTCCAGGATACCGGCCAGCACCAGGCTTCCACCCGCTGCCACGCGGCCGCACAGCAGCGGCGCCAGCACCTTGAGCGGCGTGGCCAGGATGTTGGCCAGCACGGTGCGGTACTCGCCATTGCCGGCATCGGGCAGGCCCGCCTTCAGTTGCACGGCGTTGGCATCGGCGTTGTAGCGCGTGGACTCCACGGCTGCCGGGTCGATGTCCACCGCGTCGATGTCGGTGGCACCGAACTTGGCCGCGCCAATGGCCAGGATGCCCGAGCCGCAGCCGTAGTCCAGCGTGCGGCCAAGACTGCCTTGGGGCTGGCGGGCGATCCAGCGCAGGCACATGCGCGTGGTCGGGTGCGTGCCCGTGCCAAAGGCCAGGCCCGGGTCCAGGCGGATGCTTACGCGCGCCTCGGGCGGCAGCTCGTGCCAGGTGGGAACAATCCAGAATTCGGGCGTGATGTCCACCGGGGCGAACTGCGACTGCGTCAGGCGCACCCAGTCCTGCTCCGGCACCTGCTTGACGGCGATGATGCTGCAGCCCTCGAAGAAGTCCTGGGGCAGCAGCAGATCACGCGCCTCTTCGGCCGCTTGCTGCGAGGGGAACAGCGCCACCAGGCGGCTGCGCTGCCAGCCGTCCTTGGGCGGCGGCATGCCGGGCTCGCCAAACAGGGCTTGCTCGGCCTCGGTCTGCGCGTCGGCATCCTCCACCGATACGCTCAGGGCGTCCAGCGCATCCAGTGCATCGCTGACGGTCTCAACCCGGTCTTCCGGGCACAGCAGGCTCAACTCGAACATGGGCCCATCCTTTTCTATGCAATAAATGAAAATGCTGGCCGCCGTCGCCGGGGGCCAGCATGCAGGGTCAATCGGGCGACCTGCTCAACGCTTGTTGGCGTTGCGGTGCGCCAGCCACTCTTCCAGGTAATGGATGTTGGTGCCGCCTTCCATGAACTTGGCGTCCACCATCAGATCCTGATGCAGCGGGATATTGGTCTTGATGCCTTCGACCACGGTCTCCAGCAGCGCCGTGCGCATGCGCGCCAGCGCCTGCTCGCGCGTGTCGCCGTGGACGATGATCTTGCCGATCATGGAGTCGTAGTTCGGCGGCACGAAGTAGTTGTTGTAGACGTGCGAGTCCACGCGCACGCCGGGGCCGCCGGGGGCATGCCACATGGTGATGCGGCCCGGCGACGGCATGAAGTTGTAGGGATCCTCGGCATTCACGCGGCACTCGATCGCATGGCCCTTGAGCTGGGCATTGATCTGGCGCTGGGTAAAGGGCAGCTTCTCGCCTGCGGCCACCATGATCTGGGTGCGCACGATGTCCACGCCCGTGATCAGTTCGGTCACCGGATGCTCCACCTGCACGCGGGTGTTCATCTCGATGAAGTAGAACTCGCCGTTCTCAAAGAGGAACTCGAAGGTGCCGGCGCCACGGTAGCCCAGCTTCTTGCAGGCAGCGGCGCAGCGCTCGCCGATCTTCTCGACCAGGCGGCGCGGAATGCCCGGAGCCGGTGCTTCCTCGATGACCTTCTGGTGGCGGCGCTGCATGGAGCAGTCGCGCTCGCCCAGGTAGACCGCGTTGCGGTGGTTGTCCGCCAGGATCTGGATTTCCACATGGCGCGGGTTCTGCAGGAACTTTTCCATGTAGACGGCCGGATTGCCGAAGGCCGCACCGGCCTCGGCCTTGGTCATCTGCACGGCATTGATCAGCGCCGCCTCGGTATGCACCACGCGCATGCCACGGCCACCGCCGCCGCCTGCGGCCTTGATGATCACCGGATAGCCCACGGCCTTGGCGATGCGGCGGATCTGCACGGGATCGTCAGGCAGTTCGCCATCCGAGCCGGGCACGCAGGGGACGCCCGCCTTGATCATGGCCTGCTTGGCCGAGACCTTGTCACCCATGGTGCGGATGTTCTCAGGCGTGGGGCCGATGAAGGTGAAACCGCTCTTTTCCACGCGCTCGGCAAAGTCGGCGTTCTCGCTGAGAAAGCCGTAGCCGGGGTGGATGGCCTCGGCGTCGGTCACCTCGGCGGCCGAGATGATGGCCGGCATGTTGAGGTAGCTCAGCGGCGAAGGCGCGGGGCCGATGCACACGGCCTCATCGGCCAGCTTGACGTACTTTGCGTCACGGTCGGCCTCGGAATACACCATCACCGCCTTGATGCCCAGTTCACGGCAGGCGCGCTGGATGCGCAGGGCAATCTCGCCCCGGTTGGCAACCAAAATTTTCTTAAACATGAAGGTCCTCGCGACTTGGTGCCTGCGCCGGTACGCAGGCCGAAGCCGTCAGTTGAGCCAATTGCTCTGTCGCGCCGCGGCATGCGTTCGCGCCAGGGCGTCGTGCCGCTTGCGGCATCGCTCGCCTGCAGGTTACTCGATCACGAACAGGGGCTGGCCGTACTCTACCGCCTGGCCGTTTTCGCCCAGGATGCGCGTGATCGTGCCGCTCTTGTCGGCTTCGATCTCGTTGAGAATCTTCATCGCCTCGATGATGCAGATGGTCTCGCCTTCCTTGACCTGGTTGCCCACTTCCACGAAGGGCTTGCCGCCAGGGCTGGAGGCGCGGTAGAAGGTGCCGACCATGGGCGACTTCACCACGTGGCCGGAGACGGCTGCCTCGGCCGGTGCCGCCACGGGCGCTGCGGGGGCAGCGGCGACGGGTGCTGCCATCGGCGCGGCCATGGGAGCCTGCATGGGCGCTGCCACATAGTGCTGCACCACGGCGCCTTCGCTCTTGACGATCCGGACCTTGCCCTCTGCTTCGGTGATCTCCAGTTCCGACACGTTCGATTCGGACACCAGATCAATGAGGGTCTTGAGTTTTCGCAAATCCATGGGAGCTCCAGCGGCTAACAACTAAATAGGGCGCGAATTTACTCCAATTTCGCCCTTCTGCGTGCTTTGAGGCATATTTTTCATCAACGTCGCCATGGAATTCAGGGCATTTCCTGAGCTTTCACAGCTTCGATGATGCGAAAAATCAGCCTTTTGCGCTCCAGGAAGCCAGATCTTCGGTAGTAAGCTCACCTATTTTACGTTGCTGCACCATGCCATCTTCGCCGAGCAGCACGGTGAAGGGCAGTCCGCCCTGCAGATTGCCCAGCGAGCGGGTCAGGCCCAGACCGCCTTCCACCGCCAGCGCCACAGGGAAACGCAGGGGTGTGCGACCCAGGAAGCGCTGCACGGCCTCCGGCTTGTCCACGGCCAGGCCAATGACCTGAATACCATGCTGGTCTTGGCGCGCCGAGAAGGCATCGAGCATGGGCAGTTCGCGCACGCAGGGCGGGCACCAGGTGGCCCAGAAATTGACCAGCACCGGCTTGCCGCGCCAGCGCGACAGCGTCATGGCCGAGCCATCGGGTGTGATGAAGCGCTGTTGCCACAGCTGCTCTTCGGCACTGGCATCCATGGCGTGCGGCTGAAAACGCCACCACGCAAACCCTGCCCCACCCAGGCCCGCGGCGGCGGCAACGCCGCCCATCAGCCAACGGCGGCGGGAAGATGTGTTTTGCCTTGCATCCACTGAATCAGCCACGGCCGGCCTCCTCTTCATCCTGATCCAACAGCCTGCGCAGCGCCTCGGCGCTGCCGCGCGGGCTGCGCCCCTGGCCGTCGGGCTTGAGTGCGCCACGCAGATCATCATGGTCGTACACCAGCAGATGCACGCCCACGGACTCGTTCAAAGGGCGGCAGAAGGCGTGGATGCTCAAGGCCTCCACGGCCTGCCCCGTAAAGCCGGTGACGGTGCTGGGTTCGTACTCCACATGCTGGTTGATCAGCGCGATCTCGGCCGACTTGGGGTCGTCGCAGAACAGCTGCAGGTAAATATCGGACAGGCGGGTGGCTGTGCCGCGCCAGACGGCGCCGGCCAGATGGGGCCGGAACTCGGCCAGGCGGTCCATCCATTGCAGGGCCAGTTCGCGCAGGGCCTGCAGTTCCTGGGGCTGGGTGTCGGCGCAGAACAGGGCGATGTATTCGCGCACGGCCTCTTCCACCAGGTCGTTACCCGGCAGCGCGGTGCGCGCGGGCAGCCCCAGCTGGCGAAGTGCGCGGTGCTTGGCAGCCCCCCATTCCAGCCCTTCCTCGACCACGAGGCGGGCCGCGGTCTGGGCAATTTCGGCAGTGGCTTGGTCCATGGCTTTCGATCCGCTGTATCCCTACATATATATAAGAGGCCTTCCCTGCGGATGGCCCCGGGCCATTGTGACCCAAGCCGCGGCACCGCCGGCCGCAGACGGGCTTTGCACGTTCCCGCCAGCGCCTTGCACCGGCGATTTCGCAACCTTGTGTTTCCGGGACCCGGTGCCCGCTGGGCCGCAAGCTCCTGTTTTTGCAGGACAGCCCTCCCGGACATGACGGCAACCGTAGAATGCCCGGCCATGCACATACATATTCTGGGCATCTGCGGCACCTTCATGGGCGGACTGGCCGCACTGGCGCGCGAGGCAGGGCACCGCGTCACAGGCTGCGACGCCGGCGTCTATCCGCCGATGAGCGATCAGTTGCGTGCACTGGGCATCGACCTGATCGAGGGCTACGGCGCCGACCAGATGGCCCTGCAACCCGACATGTATGTCGTGGGCAACGTGGTCAGCCGCGCGCGGCTGCCCGACGGCAGCCCCAAGTTCCCGCTGATGGAGGCGATTCTTGAAAGCGGCGCCCCCTACACCAGCGGTCCGCAATGGCTTTGCGAACACGTGCTGCACCACCCGTCCTGCCCGCGCCATGTGCTGGCCGTGGCCGGCACCCACGGCAAGACGACCACGACGTCGATGCTGGCCTGGATTCTCGAATGCGCAGGCCTGGCTCCGGGCTTTCTGGTCGGCGGCGTGCCGCTGGACTTCGGCGTCTCGGCCCGCCTGGGTGCATCCAGCCGCCCGACGCCAGGCCAGGGGCCGGCCGGCGCGGAGCCCGTCTTCGTCATCGAGGCCGATGAATACGACACGGCCTTCTTCGACAAACGCAGCAAGTTCGTGCACTATCGCCCGCGCACGGCCGTGCTCAACAACCTGGAGTTCGACCACGCCGACATCTTCGAGGACCTCGGCGCCATCGAACGCCAGTTCCACCATCTCGTGCGCACCGTTCCCGCCTCCGGGCGGCTGGTGGTCAACGGCATAGAGGAAAGCATCACCCGCGTGCTGCACCAGGGCTGCTGGAGCGAGGTCTCCAGCTTCGGTGCGGTGGTCAGCGATTTCAGTGCCCAGGGCGATCCCGGCGCCTTCGACGTGCTGCACCGTGGCCACAAGGTCGCGCGCCTGGAATGGGCACTGACCGGGGAGCACAACCAGCTCAATGCGCTGGCCGCCATTGCAGCGGCCGAGCATGTGGGCGTGACGCCGGCGCAGGCCTGCGAAGCGCTGGCGCGCTTTCAGAACGTCAAGCGACGCATGGAGCTGCGCGGCATGGCGGGTGGCGTGTCCGTCTACGACGACTTCGCCCACCATCCCACGGCCATCCGCACCACGCTGGACGGCCTGCGCCGCAAGCTCGGCAGCCAGGCACGCATCCTGGCGGTGTTCGAGCCGCGCAGCAACACCATGAAGCTGGGTACCATGAAGTCGCAACTGCCCTGGGCCCTGGAAAGCGCAGATCTGGTGTTCTGCCACACGGCCGGCCTGGACTGGGATGCTGCCGAGGCGCTGCGCCCCCTGGGCGTGGGAGCCGGCCACAAGGCGCAGGTGGCTGCAGACATCGATACGCTGATCGGGCAGATCCGCGCAGCCGCCCGCCCCGGTGACCACGTGGTGTGCATGAGCAATGGCGGCTTCGGTGGCATTCACCCCAAGCTGCTGGCGGCGCTGCAAGCCGCAGGCTGAACCGGGCACAGCCCCCAATGAAAGAAGCCCGGGTCATGCCCAGGCTTCTTTGCTGTATCGCTATCTGTCCGTCGTCAGTAACTGATGGACATGGCCGGCACATCGACACGGATCAGCGGCTTGGACAGCACGGCCTGGGCGGCGACGGCATAGCTGTTGCGCCATTGCTCGTCGTCGAACAGCCCGGAGCGCGAACGCGCCGCACGCGCCACCACCACCAGCTTGTCGGCCAGCAGAACCTTGCCGCTGGCGCGCAGGGGTTCGCAGTCCATGGAGATGAACTGCTGATCCAGCCAATGCCGTCCTTCATCGGAACTCATGGGGGTGAGCCCGCTGGTGTCCGTGCGGTACTCTTGTCCGGCATCCAACACCACAATCACTTCGCTGCGCATGGAACTCCTCTCTTCATTACGGGATACGGCCCTGTGCCTGCTCATGCAGACAGGGCTGTCACTCATGCCCTGAGCTTAACCGCAAGCGCCTTTTCCACACCCCGGGCAAGCTGACATGCCTCAAGTGCCAGAGACTGGCACGGGCGCTGGAGTCGGCACTGCCGCCAGCAGGTGTTTCAAGGCCTGCCAGCGCCTGCCCAAAGGTGCAAACGTACAATGGCCGACAGATTTGGCCCCGTTTTTTCATGGACCTCACCGCATGACAACCGACACCACGTACCAGAAACTGCTCGACCAGTTGCAGCAACTCGAAGACGAGTTGCGCAGCCAGAGCCTCTGGTCGGCCGTGGCGCCCAGCCCTGAGGCCATGGCATCGACCATGCCGTTCATGTACGACACGCTCAAGCTGCAGGAATGGCTGCAGTGGGTTTTCCTGCCCCGGCTGCGTGCCGTGGTCGATGCCCGCGGCCAATTGCCCTGCCAAAGCCATGTGCATCCACTGGCCGAGCATGAATGGAGCCAGCCCGTGGCATTCGACAAGCGTCAGTTGCTGGTCCTGCTGCTGGGCATAGACGACACGCTGAACCAGGGCGGGCTGACCCCGCCGGACGCCACGCCGCCACACTGAACAAGAAAAACGGGACATGGAAAAAACGGGGCATGCATGCCCCGTTTTCTTTTCCGGCTCAGGCGGCAACCAGGGCCGCAGCCGGCTCGGGATGCTTGACGCGGCGCTGCTGCACGGCGTCGGACAGCTCGGCCAGCGTTGCCAGGGAATCATCCCAGCCCAGGCAGGCATCGGTGATGCTCTGGCCATAGGTCAGCGCAGCCACCTCATCCTTGCCGGGCGTGAACTTCTGGGCGCCGCCCACGAGATGGCCTTCGATCATCACGCCGAAGACGCTGCGCGAGCCACCGCTGATCTGTCCGGCGATGTCGCGTGCCACATCCTTTTGGCGCTCATGCTGCTTGGAGCTGTTGGCGTGGCTGCAGTCCACCATCAGCGTGGGAGGCAGGCCGGCCTTTTCCAGATCCTCGCAGGCAGCGGCCACGTTGGCCGCGTCGTAGTTGGGGGTCTTGCCGCCGCGCAGGATGACGTGGCAATCCTGGTTGCCCGCCGTGTTCACGATGGCAACCTGGCCATTCTTGTGCACGGACAGGAAGTGGTGGCCGCGGCTGGCCGACTGGATGGCGTCGGTGGCGATGCGGATGTTGCCGTCCGTGCCGTTCTTGAAGCCGATGGGCGCCGAGATGCCCGAGGCCAGTTCACGGTGGACCTGGCTTTCCGTGGTGCGCGCACCGATGGCGCCCCAGCTGATCAGATCGGCGATGTACTGGGGCGAGATCACGTCCAGGAACTCGCTGGCGGCCGGCACGCCCAGGCGGTTGATGTCGATCAGCAGTTGCCGCGCAATGCGCAGGCCTTCGTCGATGCGGTAGCTCTGGTCCAGGTAGGGATCGTTGATCAAACCCTTCCAGCCCACGGTGGTGCGCGGCTTTTCGAAGTACACGCGCATCACGATCTCCAGCGTGTCCTTGTACTGCTCGCGTATGGGCGCCAGGCGGCGTGCGTACTCGATGGCGGCCGCCGGATCGTGGATGGAGCAGGGGCCGACGATGACCAGCAGGCGGTCATCCTCGCCAGCCATGATGTTGTGGATGGTGCGGCGGGTGTCGCCGATCAGGGTTTCGACGGCCGTACCGCGGATGGGGAAGAAGCGAATGAGGTGCTCGGGAGGGGGCAACACGGTGATGTCCTTGATACGTGCGTCGTCGGTTTGGCCAGTCTTTTGGGAACCGCCGCGATACCAGGAATCGGCGAGGGAAGCTTGATGAGCAGTCATTGCTTGCTTTCGTGAGGAAAGATGGATCGTGGAAAACGGAGCGAAGAATCGGGAGGGAAAAACAAAAAACCGCCGGGCTTTACAGCTTCGGCGGTTTTGAGGGAGGTTTGTTCGGGTGCGCGCGCTTACCTCTCTTCCGCCGGGGAGGAGAACCAAAAGTAAAAGTAGAAGGAGGCACGGGCTTGCATGGGGATCGAATGTAGCACAGTCATTTTTCGCAGTGCAACATGGACATGAAGGCGGGGAAGCTGCCCTTCACCGTGCCACAGAGAGAAAGCCCAAAATCATTGACGCAAAAAAACTGCTTTTTTCTCAGTTTCACGCAAAAATTCTTCAGGCATATGTAGAAAATCACGATGCCATGCAGTTTTATTGCCATCAGCCATGAAAACGTGCAAACCGCGGGAAATGATGCATCTGCGCGTCACGCAAGGGCGCGATCAACGCCGCAGCAATGCGTCACGCAGCCTGCGCAGGGCCCGGCGCACGGCACTCAAGGGTTGCCATCGGCGCGCCTTGTAACCAGACAGGATGGAAGTCACATCGGCTTCGCCGGCCACGGCAGCGGATTCGGCAAACATGTCCGTCAGCAGGCATGCATCGCCCAGCAGACGCCAGCCCAGGCGCTCGCACCGGCGGAAGTGCTCGGGCTCCTGGGCATCGCCCACCAGCACGGACTGCTGCCAGGCGTGGACGGCCTCCCTGAAGCCTTTGAGCAAACGCTGGTAGGCAGGAAATTCGTAGAGGGCATGCCAGCCCGTGGCCAGCGTGGTGAGAAAGTGCTGGTGGTCCAGCACCGCCAGGTCAAGCTGCTGTATGGCGTCTTCCACCGCGGGGCGCGGGCTGCCCGCATAGCGCACGCGCACGGACTCGTCCAGCGCGACGGCCAGCAAGGCCAGTTGCTGGTGCATGGGCTGCAGGTCGCCCACGATCAGCTCATGCTGCCAGAAGCGGCTCAGCCGCGACTCGCCGGCCCAGGCACGCCATTGCTTCGGCAGGCTGCGCAGGGGATGGACGGAGGTCCGCGGGCCTGGCCGGGAGGAAAAGGAAAGCTGGGTCATGGAATCGGCGCCGGGCGGCGCCCACCGAACGCGGCGGGCCGCGTCAGGCAGGACAGGGCCCGGCCTGCCATGCAGGGCGCGGGCATGGGACCGTCAGGCCGTGCCGCCCACCGTCAGGCCGTCGATGCGCAGCGTGGGCTGGCCCACGCCCACGGGCACGCTCTGGCCTTCCTTGCCGCAGGTGCCCACGCCGCTGTCCAGGCGCATGTCGTTGCCGATCATGGTGATGTGCTTGAGCGATTCCGGGCCGCTGCCCACGATGGTCGCGCCCTTGACGGGGTACTGGATCTTGCCGTTCTCGACCCAATAGGCCTCGCTGGCGGAGAACACGAACTTGCCGCTGGTGATATCGACCTGGCCGCCGCCGAAGTTGGTGGCGTACAGGCCCTTCTTGATCGAGGCCACGATTTCCTGCGGCTCCCGGTCGCCACCGAGCATGTAGGTGTTGGTCATGCGCGGCATGGGAATGTGGGCATAGCTTTCGCGGCGGCCGTTGCCCGTGGGCTTGACACCCATCAGGCGGGCATTCATCGCGTCCTGGATGTAGCCCTTGAGGATGCCGTCCTCGATCAGCACATTGCTCTGGCTGGTGCAGCCTTCGTCATCGACGTTGAGCGAGCCGCGGCGATCGGCCAGCGTGCCGTCATCCAGCACGGTGACGCCCTTGGCAGCCACGCGCTGGCCGATGCGGCCGCTGAAGGCGCTGGCGCCCTTGCGGTTGAAGTCGCCTTCCAGACCATGGCCCACGGCTTCGTGCAGCAGCACGCCGGGCCAGCCTGGGCCAAGCACCACGGTCATCTCGCCAGCCGGCGCGGGACGGGATTCCAGGTTGGTGAGGGCCGCGCTCACGGCCTCGTCCACGTACTGGGTGATCTGCTCGTCGCTGAAATAGGCCAGGCCGAAACGGCCACCGCCGCCGGCAGAGCCCACCTCACGCCGGCCCTTTTGCTCGGCGATCACGGTAACCGACAGGCGCACCAGCGGCCGCACGTCGGCCGCCAGCGTGCCATCGGCACGGGCCACCAGCACCACGTCGTACTCGCTGGCCAGGCCGGCCATGACCTGGACCACGCGCGGGTCCTTGGCGCGGGCCAGTTTCTCGACCTTGCCCAGCAGCTCGACCTTGGCCGTGCTGTCCAGCGTGGCGATGGGGTCCAGACCGGGATACAGCGAGCGGCTTTGCGCAATCTTGGGAGCATTGGCGCGCACGCGCTTGCTCTGGGCCGCGCCCGAGATGGAGCGCACGGTGCGCGCGGCATCCAGCAGCGAGGCTTCGGAAATATCGTCGGAATAGGCAAATGCCGTCTTCTCGCCACTGACCGCACGCACGCCCACGCCCTGGTCGATGCTGAAGCTGCCGGTCTTGACGATGCCCTCTTCCAGGCTCCAGCCTTCGGCGCGGGTGTACTGGAAGTAGAGGTCGGCGTCGTCGACCTGGTGGCTGCGGATCTCGGCCAGTGCGCGCGCGAGATGGGTTTCATCGAGCCCGAAGGGCTCAAGCAGCAACTGGCGCGCTGTGGCCAGGCGTTCAATGGTGGGTTCGCGGGAGATCATTCACGCATTGTAGAGAGCCGGCCATGCCCTCGCCGTGCAACGGCTGCGGCCAGCGGCTTGCCAACCCACAAAAAAGAACGGAATGCCGCTCCACCAGGCTGAGCGGCATTCCGTAGGCATGCATCCGCGTGGATGGCGAACATGCTGGCCCATGTCCGCACTTGCTTTGTAGCCTGCCCTGGCGGCGGTGGCAAGTGAGCAGACTCCCGCAGAAACTATCAAAAAAGGAGCAATCAGCGCTTTGGGAGTCTCATTTTCCAAGCCAAATCGCAGGAAGAAATGCGACGCCCGATACCGCAGGCATCCAGACTCTTTGACATTTGCGGGCGCCTTTGGCGCCGCAAAGTGCGATTCAGAGCGGCCCGCCGCCCTCGCCCGGTAGCTGCCGCTGCGAGCGCGCCACCGACATCAGCACGCCCAGCGCCAGCCCCAGCGTGACCATGGCCGTGCCGCCATAGCTGATGAAGGGCAGCGGCACGCCGACCACGGGCAGGATGCCGCTGACCATGCCCATGTTCACGAAGGCATAGGTGAAGAAGATCATGGCCACGGCTGCCGCCATGAGCCGCGCGAACAGCGAGTTGGCCTGGATGGCGATGGCCAGCCCGCGCCAGACCAGCAGCAGGAAGGAGACGATGATGAACAGGTTGCCGACCAGTCCGAACTCCTCGGAATAGGCCGCGAAGATGAAGTCGGTCGTGCGCTCGGGGATGAACTCCAGGTGGGTCTGGGTGCCCGCCATGAAACCCTTGCCCCAGACACCGCCCGAACCGATGGCGATCATCCCCTGGATGATGTGGAATCCCTTGCCCAGCGGATCGCGCGTGGGGTCCAGCAGGGTGCAGACACGGGTTTGCTGGTATTCATGCAGCACGGGCCAGCGCACGCCGTCGGCGCATAGCTGGGGCTCGTACAGCACGATGAGCGTGATGCCGATGGCGCCGGCCAGCACGGGCGGCACGATGAGTTTCCAGGGCAGGCCCGCGAAAAAGATCACGGACAGGCCTGCGGCCATCACCAGCAGCGAGGTGCCCAGGTCGGGCTGCTTCATGATCAGCCCCACGGGCACCAGGAGCAGGACCATGGCGATCACGAAGTCCGTGCCGCGCAGCTGGCCCTCGCGGCGCTGGAACCACCAGGCCAGCATCAGCGGCGTGGCGATCTTCAGCAGTTCGCTGGGCTGGATCACCACGCCCACGTTGACCCAGCGCTGCGCCCCCTTCTTGGTGATGCCGAACAGCGCCACCGCCACCAGCAATGCCACGCCCAGCATGTACAGCGGCACGGCCACCTTCATGAGCTGCTGCGGGGGAATCTGGGCCACGACAAAGAGGATGGCCGCCGCGATCAGCATGTTGCGCCCATGGTCGGTGAAGCGCGTGCCGTGGTCGAAGCCCGAGGAGTACATGGCGATCAGCCCCGCCGACGCCAGCATGCCCACGAACAGCAGCAACCAGAAGTCAAAGCCCCGCAGCAGCGGGGCAACACGTTGCCAGAGGGAGGGCTTGTCGAATTCGGTCACGGGGATGGTCGGTCGCGGGCACGGGCCGCCATTATCCCGTGGCGCATGCGGCCCAGCCCGGCGCAGGGTTGCCCACGGAGGCGGTTGTCATCCAGCTGTCGGCCCGGGCCTTCCCTGCTGGGCGCCGCCTGCCGCAGCGGCCACAATGGGCCATGAGCCGTCCGGGCCGCATCCCGCGCCCGGCCCCAGCAACGCAAAGGAGAGCGCCCGCCATGACCACAACCCATTTGCTGTACCTGCACGGCTTTCGCTCCTCTCCCCAATCCAACAAGGCCCGGCGCCTGGCCGAGCATGTGGCCACGCGCCATCCCCATGTGCGCTGGTGGAGCCCGCAACTGCCCCCTTCCCCGCGCGAAGCGGCTGCCCTGATCGCCGATGGCATCGGCAGCTGGCCGCGCGAGACCATGGCCGTGATCGGCTCCTCGCTGGGCGGCTACTACGCCAGCTGGGTGGCCCAGCTGGCACGCTGCCGCAGCGTGATGATCAACCCGGCCGTCAACCCGGCGCGCGATCTTGAAAAGTACATCGGCGAGCAGACTTCCTGGCACAACCCGGAGGAGCGTTTCTTCTTCCGCCGCGAATACATCGAGGAGCTGCGCGCGCTGGACACGCGCCACATGACACCGGCCGCCCCCGAAATGCTGCTGGCGGCCGAGGGCGACGAGGTGCTGGACTGGCGCGAGATGAGCGCACGCTATCCGCATGCGCTGCAGATCATCCAGGAGGGCGGCGATCACGCGCTGAGCAACTTCGAGGAGTACTTGCCTCAGCTGGACGAGTTCCTGAATCTGGCCTGATGCCGCGCAAGACTGCGCGGCAGCTGCCAGCCGCAGCATGGGAGAATGTCGGGCTATGCACGCATTGTTTGAAGAATCCGGCAAGTTCCTGGCCGGCCGCATCCTCTCCGAAGCCGACACCTCCGCCCAGGTGGAGCTGGACTCGGGCAAACGGGTCAAGGTCAAGTCGGCCAACATCCTGCTCAAGTTCGACAAGCCGGCGCCTGCCGAACTGATCGCCCAGGCGCAGGCGCAGGCCGCCCAGATCGATCTGGACCTGGCCTGGGAATTCGCCCCCGAGGAAGAATTCGGCTTCGCCGACCTTGCACGCGACTATTTCTCGGACAAGGCCACGCTGGCCGAGCAGGCCGGCGCGCTGTTCCGCCTCTACGACGCACCGCACTACTTCCGCCGCTCCGGCAAGGGCCGCTTCAAGAAGGCGCCGGCCGAGATCCTGCAGCAGGCGCTGGCCGGCATAGAGAAGAAAAAGCAGATCCAGGCCCAGATCACGGCCTGGGCCGAGCAACTGGGCGCCGGCGAATGCCCCGGCCCCATCCGCGAGCAGCTCTACAAGATCCTGTTCCGCCCCGACAAGAACGCCGCCGAGTACAAGGCCGTGGTCGAGGCCAGCCGCGCCACGCGCCTGGCCCCGCTGGACCTGCTGCACAGGGCCGGCGCCATTGAATCGGCCTACGAGTTCCACTGGAAGCGCTTCCTGTTCGACCACTTCCCCAAGGGCACGCAGTTCCCGGCCCTGCAGGCACCCCAGCCACCGGCCGACCTGCCGCTGGCCGAGGTCCAGGCGTTTTCCATCGACGACTCGGCCACCACCGAAATCGACGATGCGCTGTCGGTGCGCGGCCTGGGCACGGGCACGGTCACGGTGGGTATCCACATTGCCGCGCCCGGTCTGGCCATCGTGCCGGGCACGCCGCTGGACCAGCTCGGCCGCTCGCGCCTGTCCACCGTCTACATGCCCGGCTACAAGATCACCATGCTGCCCGACGAGGTGGTGCAGATCTACACGCTGGACGAAGGGCGCGCCAACCCCGCCGTGTCGCTGTACGTCACCGTGGACGAGGCCACGCTGGAGACCACGGCCAGCGAGACGCGGCTGGAGCGCGTGCCCGTGCAGGTCAACTTCCGCCATGACAAGCTGGACCACATCGTCACCGAACAGTGGCTGGCCGACCCCTCCTTCGAGGTCGAGGGCACGCCCGAAGTCCTGCAAGGCAAGCGCGCCGAACTGACGTTCCTGCAGCGCTGGGCCAAGCACCTGAAGGCCGGGCGCGAACTGGTGCGCGGCAAGCCCGAGAACTTCAACCGCCCCGACTACAACTTCCGCCTCGTGGGCAACGGCGGCGCCGAGCCCCGCGGCAACGAGCAGGTGGAGATCAGCGTGCGCAAGCGCGGCGCGCCGCTGGACCTGATCGTGGCCGAGGCCGCCATCGTGGCCAACAGCACCTGGGGCGGCTGGATGGCCGAGCTCGGCGTGCCCGGCATCTACCGCAGCCAGGCCAGCCTGGCGCCCGGCATCAAGGTGCGCATGTCCACCAAGGCGCAGCCCCATGCAGGCATCGGCGTCAAGAGCTATGCCTGGGCCACCTCTCCGCTGCGCCGCTACGTGGACCTGGTCAACCAGTGGCAGATCATTGCCTGCGCGCGCCACGGCAAGACCGCCGCCCTGGCCGCGCCGTTCAAGCCCAAGGATGCCGAGCTGTTCGGCATCATCAGCAGCTTCGACGGTGCCTACAGCGCCTACAACGGCTACCAGGCCGGCATGGAACGGTTCTGGACGCTCAAGTACCTGCAGCAGCACGCCATCACCGAGCTGACGGCCACCGTCATCAAGGAAGGCATGGGCGGCGGCCTGCTGGTGCGCGCCGATGACCTGCCCCTGGTCTTCCCCGTGCTGGGCGTCACCGGCCTGCCGCGCGGCGCCCATGTGCGCGTGCGCCTGGGCGAGATCGACGAGATCGCGCTCGATGTCTCGGGCACGCTGATCGAGCGCCTGGATGGCGATGCGGCGGCCGCTGCCGATGGCGCCGAAGACAGCGCCGAGGATGACGAGGAAGCCGTGGCCGGCCCCATCGCCATCGCCGTGGACATGAACGAGACCGATGGCACACCGGCGGCCGACCCCGCCCAGCCCTGACCTGCCTCACATCCGAGCAACTGCCCCAGATCTGACGTGAAACTGCCTACCGCCCTCCGTTCCCTGAGCACGCTGCAGTTGGCACTGGGCGTTTCCATCGCCCTGCATGCCGGGTTGTTCTCGTTCCGGTTCATCGACCCGGAGCGCTTCGACCGCGTGTTCCAGGACACGCCGCTGGAAGTCATCCTGGTCAATGCCCGCGCCAACGAGCAGCCCGACAAGGCGCAGGCCATCGCGCAGACCTCGCTGGCCGGCGGCGGCGAGGCCGACAAGGGCCGGGCCTCCAGCCCCATGCCCTACTCGGCACTCACGGCCGTGGGCGACGACTTCGAGGAGCGCCAGCGCCAGATCGACTCCATGCAGGAGCAGCAGACCGTCTTGCTGACGCAGTTGCGCAAGCAGGTCGCGGCCTTGCCGCCGCTGGACCCGCGCGAGGCGGCCAAGCAGACCAAGGAGCAGCAGGCCCAGCAGGAAAAGCGCCAGCAACTGGTCAAGCTGCTGGCCGAGATCGAAAAGCGCATCAACGAGGAAAACGCCCGCCCCAAGAAGCGCTATATCAGCCCGTCCACGCGCGAGGCCGTCTACGCCATCTACTACGACGGCCTGCGCCGCAAGGTCGAGGACAAGGGCACGGAAAACTTCCCCGAGCAGGCCGGCAAGAAGCTCTACGGCGAGCTGGTCATGATCCTCACCGTCAACCACGACGGGCGGGTGCTGTCCACCGAGATCGTGCAGGGCTCGGGCAACCGCCTGCTGGACACCCGGGCCGAGGCCATCGCGCGTGCGGCCGGCCCCTTCGGCCATTTCGGCCCCGCCATGCGCGCCAAGGCCGACCAGATCGCCGTGGTCTCGCGCTTCAAGTTCACCCGCGAGCAGACGCTGCAGACGACCGTGCAGTAGCGCCCTCCTCTTGTCTTCGCGCACTCTCCTTTTCTGACATGACTTCCGCCGCCACCTCCTCCTCCGACCGCTACTGCGTCATGGGCAACCCCGTCGCGCACAGCCGCTCGCCCTGGATCCATGCCCGCTTTGCGGAACTGTGCGGGCAGGACCTGCACTACGAGCGCCAGCATGTGGAGCTGCAAGGCTTTGCCGAGGCCGTGCGCGGCTTTGTCGCGGCAGGCGGGCGCGGCTGCAATGTCACCGTGCCCTTCAAGCTGGAAGCCGCACAGCTGGCCACCACCTCCAGCGAGCGCGTGCAACTGGCCGGCGCCGCCAACACCCTGGTGCTGGCGGCGGACGGCATCCATGCCGACAACACCGACGGCCTGGGCCTGGTGGCCGACATCGTGCGCAATGCGGGCGTGCCGCTGGCCGGGCGCGACCTGCTGCTGCTGGGCGCGGGTGGCGCCGCAGCCGGCGCACTGGGCTCGCTGCTTGCCGAGCGCCCTCGCCGCATCGCCGTGGTCAACCGCACCTTCGAGCGCGCCCAGGCCCTGGTGCAGCGCCATGCCGCCATCGCCGCGCACCATGGCGTGGAACTGGTGGCGCTGGAGCAGCAGGCCGTGGATGAGGATTTCGACGTGGTCATCAACGCCACCGCCAGCAGCCTGGCCGGTGCCGAGGTGCCCGTGCCGGCCCGCGTGCTGCGGCCTGGCAGCCTGGCCTACGACATGATGTACGGCGCCGCAGCCCAGGGCTTCCTGCAATGGGCCGAGCAGCATGGCGCCCAGGCCCGCGACGGGCTGGGCATGCTTGTGGAGCAGGCGGCCGAATCGTTCGCGCTGTGGCGCGGCATGCGCCCGCCCTCGGCCCAGGTGCTGAACGAGCTGCGCGCCCATATTGCTCAAGGCGGCTGAGCGCTCTATGAAATCCCTGGCACGCGCCCTGCTGCTGGTGCTGTGCGCCGGCCTGCTGCTGCAGCTGTTCTTTGTGCTGCGCATTGCGCTGATGGTGGTGGTCGATCCTGAATCCACGGCCTTTCAGCGCTCCGAGGCCTGGCAGATGCTGCGCAGCTCCGAAGGCCTGCACTGGAGCCAGCAATGGCTGCCCTACGACCGCATCGCGTCCACGCTCAAGCGCGCCGTCATCGCCTCCGAAGATGACAGTTTCACCGAACACCACGGGGTGCAATGGGAGGCCATCGAGAAGGCCTGGCAGCGCAACCAGCGCGCCGAAGCCCGTGCCCAGAAGGCAGACAACGGCAAGGCGCCCAAGATCTACGGCGGCTCCACCATCACCCAGCAGCTGGCCAAGAACCTGCTGCTGTCGGGCGAACGCAGCCTGCTGCGCAAGGGCCAGGAACTGGTGCTGACCCAGCTGCTGGAACTGATGCTGAGCAAGCAGCGCATCCTGGAGATCTACCTCAACAGCGTGGAATGGGGCCAGGGAGTGTTTGGCGCGGAGGCTGCAGCCCGCCACTACTTTCGCAAGAGCGCCTCACAGCTCAGCGCGGCCGAGGCCGCACGCCTGGCCGTGATGCTGCCCCAGCCCAAACGCTTCGAGAAGCTGCCCAACTCCGGCTATCTGCTGCAGCGCACGCGCACGGTCATGCAAAGAATGCCCAGCGCCGTCATCCCCTGAACGGCTACAGTCACGCCATGCGCATTCTTGGAATAGACCCCGGGCTGCAGACCACGGGATTCGGCGTGATCGACGTCGACGGCCACCGCCTGGCCTATGTGGCCAGCGGCACCATCCGCACCACCGGCATCGCGCTCGGCGACCTGCCGGGCCGGCTCAAGCTGCTGTTCGACGGCATCTCGGAAGTCGCCAGCCGCTACCAGCCCGACACCTCGGCCGTGGAAATCGTCTTCGTCAACGTCAACCCCCAGTCCACGCTGCTGCTGGGCCAGGCGCGCGGCGCCGCGCTCACGGCCCTGGTCAATGCGGGCCTGCCGGTCGCCGAATACACGGCACTGCAGATGAAAAAGGCCATGACCGGCCACGGCCGCGCGGCCAAGAGCCAGATCCAGGAAATGGTGCGCCGCCTGCTGCAACTGCCCGGCCTGCCCGGCACCGACGCAGCCGACGCCCTGGGCCTGGCCATCACCCACGCCCATGCGGGCGCCGCCATGTCGAAGATGGCCGAGGTCACGCAGCTGCAGCGCCGCCAGCATGCCGTCTACAAGGGCGGGCGCGTCTACTAGGACACCAGTGCTTGGCCACCCTGCTCGGCCCTGAGCCTGATCCATTGCGCGATCCGGGGGAACACATCGGATTGCGCATTGCCGGCCATCAGCAACCTGCTGTGGCTGTAGTCTTCGACAAAACCGGTGGCCTTGCCACACAGCACGAACTCCACATCCGCCCCACCGAAGGCGCTTGCCAGCGCTTCGCACCCCTGCCAGGGTGCAATCAGACGGTCTCCAGCACCCGCCAGCGCCAGAACGGGAATACGCACCTGGGAGAGTGCGTGCAGGTAGTTCATGCCGTCATGTCCCACAAATTGGCGCTGGAGATTCCACTGACACCACTGGCGCATCAGTTGGCCACTTTCCGCCTCGGGCCCCACCATGCGGTTGGCTGCCAGCCAGTTCCGGCGGCCTATCCACGCCAGGTAACCCCGGATCCTGGCCCAGGCCAGCGGTGTGGCGGCAGCATGGGTGGCCTGGGCGGCCAACAGCACGACACCCGCCAGATGGTCCCGGGCCACATCGGGATTGCGAGCGGCCCAGATGGCTGCCGCAATGCCGCCCCCGCTGTGGCCTATCAGGGTCAAAGGCCGGCCCCGCTCCTCGCTGCGGATGGCCTCGACGGCACTGGCGATGTCATGCTTGGCCACGGCTTCCAGATCATGGCCATGGCCGCAGGCCGGGTTCCGTCCATGGCCGCGCCAGCCGAAGAGCCAAGTGCCGAATCCCTGCGCCGCCAGATACGCACCGAGCCGGTCGCAGGATGCGGGGCCGGAGAAGGTGCCGTGCGTGATGGCCACGACAGGCCCCTGGGCGCAGCCGCTGCGCACCAGCACAAGGGTGTGGCCGTCGCCGGCCCGGATCCGAATTTCCTTCATGGCGGCCCGGCAGTCTCCGCAATGGCGGCAGCGCAGCCCATTCAGGACCTCAGACGATGCGTCCAAAGAACAGAACGGCGAAGAAGGTCACGCCGGCAATCACGGTCCACTTGAGGATGATGAAGCCCCAGCGCTTGTAGTGCGGTCGGCCCGTGCCCAGGTAGAACACGAAGGAGACGGCCGAGGCCAGCAGCAGCAGGGTGGCCAGCCAGCGGAAGATCAGCATGGCGGCGCTCGCCTCACCAGGCCCGCGCGGGCTGGGCGAAGCCCTTGGGTGCCTGGCGCTCGCTGTCGAAGCTGACCAGTTCCCAGGCGTCGGGCTGGGCCAGCAGGGCACGCAGCAACTGATTGTTCATGCCGTGGCCCGAGCGAAAGGCGCTGTAGGCGGCCAGCAGCGGCCTGCCGATCAGGTACAGGTCGCCGATGGCGTCGAGGATCTTGTGCTTGGCGAACTCGTCGTCGTAGCGCAGGCCGTCGCTGTTGAGCACCTTGTAGTCGTCCATGACGATGGCGTTGTCCATGCCGCCGCCCAGCGCCAGGCCATGGCTGCGCAGCATTTCCACGTCCTTGGTGAAGCCGAAGGTGCGCGCGCGTGCGATGTCGCGCGTGTAGTTGTCCTCGCCCATGTCGAACTCCACGCACTGGCCCGTGGAGTCCACGGCCGGATGGGCGAAGTCGATCTCGAAGCGCAGCTTGAAGCCGTGGTAGGGGTCGAAGCGCGCCCACTTGAGGTTCTGGCCCTCGCCCTCGCGCACCTCGACGGGGCGGATGACGCGGATGAAGCGCTTGGGAGCCTTCTGCAGCTCGATGCCCGCGCTTTGCAGCAGGAACACGAAGGAGGCGGAGGAGCCGTCGAGGATGGGCACTTCCTCGGCGGTGATGTCTATATAGATGTTGTCGAGCCCGAGGCCGGCAATGGCCGACATCAGGTGCTCCACGGTATGCACCTTGGCGCCGCCGGTGCCGATGGTGGAGGCCATGCGCGTGTCGGTGACGGCTTCGGCCGAGATCGGGATGTCCACAGGCTCCGGCAGGTCCACGCGACGGAACACGATGCCGGTGTCGGGCTGCGCGGGTCGCAGCGTCAACTCGACGCGCTGGCCGCTGTGCAGGCCCACGCCAACGGCACGGGTGATCGTCTTGATGGTGCGTTGTTGGAGCATCCGGCTATTTTAGAACGCGGCAGCCGTGCGCAGGGCATGGCCCTGGCACGGCTTTCGCTATCACGGCTATGCAGCGACCGTATGGGCCGCTGCTCAGTCAGCCTGCTTGCGCAGGAAGGCCGGGATTTCCAGATCGTCCATGCCGCCGGAGGCCAGGGCATCGACGCGGGCAGCGGCCTGCGTGCGGTTGGTACGCCAGACGCTGGGGACCGACATGTTGTTGGCATAGTCGGCACCGCCAGCGGCACCGCCGACCAGGCCGCCGGCTGCCGTGGCGGCACCCATGGAGGCCGAGGGCAGCTGGTAGCTCATGTTGTCGGTACCGGTGCGCAGACCGCCCTGCACCACCTGCATGTTCTGGCGGCGTGCGCTGGGGCGCGACAGGCCGGTGGCGACCACGGTGACGCGGATCTCGTCGCCCAGGGTGTCGTCGTAGGCGGCGCCGTAGATCACGTGCGCATCGGGCGAGGCATAGGCATTGATGGTGCTCATGGCCAGGCGCGACTCGGACAGCTTGAGGCTGCCCTTGGCGGCCGTGACCAGCACCAGCACGCCCTTGGCGCCCGACAGGTCGATGCCCTCCAGCAGCGGGCAGGCCACGGCCTGCTCGGCGGCGATGCGCGCGCGGTCGGGGCCGGCGGCCTTGGCCGTGCCCATCATGGCCTTGCCGGGCTCGCCCATGACGGTGCGCACGTCTTCGAAGTCGACGTTCACATGGCCGTACTCGTTGATGATTTCGGCAATGCCGCCCACGGCGTTCTTGAGAACGTCGTTGGCATGGGCAAAGGCCTCGTCCTGCGAGATGTCGTCACCCAGCACGTCCAGCAGCTTCTCGTTGAGCACGACGATCAGCGAATCGACATTGGCTTCGAGCTCGTTGAGGCCGCTGTCGGCATTGGCCATGCGTCGGCCGCCTTCCCACTCGAAGGGCTTGGTGACCACGCCCACGGTGAGAATGCCCATTTCCTTGGCCACGCGCGCGATCACGGGCGCAGCGCCCGTGCCCGTGCCGCCGCCCATGCCGGCCGTGATGAACAGCATGTGCGCGCCTTCGATGGCGGTGCGAATGTCGTCCTCGGCCATTTCGGCAGCCTCGCGGCCCTTGTCGGGCTTGCTGCCCGCGCCCAGGCCGCTGCCACCGAGCTGGATGGTGCGGTGGGCGCTGCTGCGCAGCAGCGCCTGCGCGTCGGTGTTGGCGCAGACGAATTCCACACCCTGCACGTTGCGCGCAATCATGTGCTCGACGGCATTGCCGCCGCCGCCGCCAACGCCGATCACCTTGATCTGCGTACCCTGGTTGAATTCTTCAACTTCAATCATGTCGATGGGCATGTTGGTTCTCCTGTAGCTCTCTGTAAGTGGTCACCACCGTCTGGGGAAAATTCTGTCTTCTGTCCGGTATTCGGAAGCCGGTGGGCGGGCCGGTAATGCGCAGTCGATGAAAGCACATATCAAAAGTTCCCCACGATGAAGTCTTTGAAACGGCCAAAAGCGGTCTTCATCGACCCACTCTTTTGTGCCACCTTGAAACCGCGCAGGCGAGCCAGGCGGGCCTCTTCGAGCAATCCCATCACGGTGGCGGCGCGGGGTTGGGCCACCATGTCTGCCAGAGCGCTCGAATACTTGGGGATGCCGCGGCGCACGGGCTTGAGGAAGATGTCCTCGCCCAGTTCCACCATGCCCGGCATGACGGCGCTGCCGCCGGTCAGCACGATGCCCGAGGACAGAACTTCCTCGTAGCCGGAATCGCGCACCACCTGCTGCACCAAAGAAAAGATCTCTTCCACGCGCGGCTCGATCACGCCGGCCAGCGCCTGCTTGCTGATCATGCGCGGGCTGCGGTCGCCCAGGCCCGGCACTTCGACCTGGGCATCGGGGTCGGCCAGCAGCTGCTTGGCATAGCCGCTTTCGACCTTGATGTCCTCGGCGTCCTTGGTCGGCGTGCGCAGCGCCATGGCGATGTCGCTGGTGATCAGGTCGCCCGCGATCGGGATGACGGCCGTGTGCCGGATGGCGCCGCCCGTGAAGATGGCCACGTCGGTGGCGCCCGCGCCGATATCGACCACGGCCACGCCCAGCTCGCGCTCGTCGTCGGTGAGCACGGCCTGGCTCGATGCCAGCGGGTTGAGCAGCAGCTGCTCGACCTCCAGGCCGCAGCGGCGCACGCACTTGATGATGTTCTCGGCCGCGCTCTGCGCGCCCGTGACGATGTGGATCTTGGCCTCCAGGCGGATGCCGCTCATGCCGATGGGCTCGCGCACTTCCTGGCCGTCGATCACGAATTCCTGCGGCTCGACCAGCAGCAGCCGCTGGTCCGAGGAGATGTTGATGGCCTTGGCCGTCTCCATCACCCGCGCCACGTCGGTGGCCGTGACTTCCTTGTCCTTGATGGCCACCATGCCGCTGGAGTTCAGGCCGCGGATGTGGCTGCCGGTGATGCCGGTGCACACGCGCTGGATCTTGCAGTCGGCCATCAGCTCGGCCTCTTTCAAGGCCTGCTGGATGCTCTGCACGGTGGCGTCGATGTTCACCACCACGCCCCGCTTGAGTCCGTTGCTCGGGGCCACGCCGAGGCCGGCGAGCTTGAGTTCGCCGTTGTACAGGACCTCGGCGACCACGACCATGACCTTGGCCGTGCCGATGTCCAGTCCGACGATCACATCTTTGTATTCTCTTGCCATATCAGCATCCGCCCCCGGTTGGTTCTGTCCTGTCGCTGTGTCGCTGCATGGTGTGCGTGTACATAGGTCTTTCCTCCCTCGTCTTCAGCGTCGGGGACGCACTGCAGCCGGCGCCTTGGCCGTGCCGGTGGTCACACCGCGCAGCCTCAGCGCATATCCGTCTTCGTAGCGCAGGTCGGCCGACTCGATGGCGTCGGCCTTGCGCTTGTATTGGGTCGTGATCTGGGGCAGCGTGCGCACGAAGCGCTGCACGCGCTGCAGCACGGCTTCCACGCTGCCGCCACCCAGTTCGATCTGTGCATCATTGGCCAGCCTGAGCTGCCAGCTTCCGCGCGCATTGAGCGTGAGCCCGTCGATCTCCACATCCAGCGGCCCCAGCGCCGGCACCAGCAGCCGGTACATCTGCAGCATCTGCGGGGCGCTGTCCTCGGGGCCCTGCAGGCGCGGCAGGCCGTCGCGGTCGAGCTCGCCCAGGTTGGCCTCGAAGACCTCGCCAAAGCTGTTGATCAGGCCGGTGCCCGAATCGGGGCCCCAGAAGGCCTCGGCCACATGCTCGTGCAGGATGACGCGCAGGCTGTTGGGATAGTCGCGGCGCACCTGCGCCTCGCGCACCCAGGGCACCTGCTCGAATGCCGCCTTGGCCCCCTTGAGGTCCACGGTGAAGAAGTTGCCCGTGAGCACGGGCGCCACGTTGGCGCGCAGCGTCACCGTGTTGTTGTGGACCAGCTCGCCCTCGACCACGATGCGGCCGATGTTGAAGGCCGGGTGGCGCAGCGCCCACCAGCTCACCGCTGCCAGCCCCAGCGCAGCCACGCCCACGAACAGGACCGTGGCGGTCACGTTCATGAGCTTGACGTCGAAGGGGGCCGGCAGGGAGTAGCTCATGCGTGCTCCTGCTCCGGTTGCGCGGCGTCCAGCGCGGCGCTGGCCAGGATGCCCAGGCAGAGGTTCTCGTAGCTGACACCGATGGCGCGGGCCGACATGGGCACCAGCGAGTGGCCCGTCATGCCTGGCGAGGTGTTGATCTCCAGCAGGAAGGGCTTGCGATCGCTGGCGCGGATCATGATGTCGGCGCGCGACCAGCCGCGGCAGCCCAGCGTGCGGAAGGCGCGCACGACGATGCGCCGGATCTCGGCCTCTTCCTCGGCAGGCAGTCCGCTGGGGCAGTGGTACTTGGTGTCGTCGGTGAAGTACTTGTTCTGGTAGTCGTAGTTGCCTTCGGGGGCGACGATGCGGATCACGGGCAGCGCATGGGCGCCCTCGCCCGTGCCGAGCACGGGGCAGGTGGTCTCGTCGCCCTCGATGAACTCTTCGCAGAGCACTTCGGGGTCGTAGCGGGAGGCCAGCACATAGGCCTGCTCGCATTCCTCGGCCGTCCAGACCTTGGTCAGGCCGATGGTCGAGCCCTCGCGCGAGGGCTTGACGATCATGGGCGCGCCCAGCGCCTGCAGCGCGGCGCGCGTCTCGCCTGCGCTGGCGACCAGACGCCAGTCCGGCGTGGGCAGGCCCTCGAAGCGCCAGATGCGCTTGGTCATGATCTTGTCCATGGCGATGCTCGAGGCCATCACGCCGGGGCCCGTGTACGGGATGCCCAGCAGCTCCAGCGCACCCTGCACCGTGCCGTCTTCGCCGTAGCGGCCGTGCAGCGCGATGAAGCAGCGGTCGAACCCATCCTTCTTCAACTCGCCCAGGTCACGCTCGGCGGGGTCGAAGGCATGGGCGTCCACGCCATGCGACAGCAGGGCCTTGAGCACGCCCGTGCCCGACATCAGCGAGACTTCGCGCTCGGCCGAGCGGCCGCCCAACAGCACGGCCACCTTGCCCAGGGCCTTGACATCGATCTGGGTGCCGAAGCTGCTCATTGCACAGCTCCCTGCTGCGCCTGCAGCTCTTGTTTCTGAAGCATTTCAACCAACTTTCCGGGCACGGCGCCAATCGAGCCTGCCCCCATGCACAACAACACGTCGCCATCGCGGGCATTGACGGCAATGGCCGCCGGCAGCTCGGCAACGTTTTCCACAAACACCGGCTCGACACGGCCGGCCACGCGCAGGGCGCGTGTCAGCGAGCGGCCGTCGGCCGCCACCACGGGCGCTTCGCCGGCCGCATAGACCTCGGTCAGCAGCACGGCGTCGGCCAGGCCGATGATCTTGACGAAATCCTCGAAGCAGTCGCGCGTGCGGCTGTAGCGGTGCGGCTGGAATGCCAGCACCAGGCGACGGCCCGGGAAGGCGCCACGAGCGGCGGCCAGCGTGGCCGCCATCTCGACGGGGTGGTGGCCATAGTCGTCGATGACGGTGAAGCTGCCGCCGTCGGCAGTCGCCAGTTCGCCATAGCGCTGAAAGCGCCGGCCCACGCCCTTGAAGCTTTCGAAGGCACGTAGCAGCGCGTCGTCGGAGATCTCCAGCTCCATGGCCACGGCCACGGCCGACAGCGCGTTGAGCACGTTGTGCTCGCCCGGCAGGCTCAGCACCACGTCCAGGTCGGGATAGCTCTGGCCGTTGCTGCGGCGCACTGTGAAATGCATGCTGCCAGCTTCGGCGCGCACGTTGAGGGCGCGCACCTGGGCATCCTCGGCAAAGCCGTAGGTGGTCACGGGGCGAGCCACCTGGGGCAGGATCTCGCGCACGGCCGGACTGTCCACGCAGACGATGGCGCGGCCGTAGAACGGCATGCGGTGCAGGAAATCGACGAAGGCGCCCTTGAGCCGGCCAAAGTCATGGCCGTAGGTTTCCATGTGGTCGGCGTCGATGTTGGTGACGACGGCCATCACGGGCAGCAGGTTCAGGAAGGAGGCATCGGACTCGTCGGCCTCGACCACGATGTAGTCGCCCTGGCCCAGCTTGGCGTTGGCGCCCGCGCTGTTGAGCTTGCCGCCGATGACGAAGGTCGGGTCCAGCCCGGCCTCGGCCAGCACGCTGGTCACCAGGCTGGTGGTCGTGGTCTTGCCATGGGCGCCCGCGATGGCGATGCCCTGCTTGAAGCGCATGAGCTCGGCCAGCATGAGCGCACGCGGCACGACGGGAATCTTGCGCTCGCGCGCGGCCAGCACCTCGGGATTGTCGGACTGCACAGCGGTGGAGGTGACGACGGCATCAGCCCCTTCGATGTGCGCGGCCGCATGGCCGACGTGGATGGCGATGCCCAGGCCGGCGAGCCGGCGCAGCGTGGCGCTGTCGGACAGGTCCGAACCCGAGATGGCGTAACCCAGGTTGTGCAGCACCTCGGCGATGCCGCTCATTCCGGCGCCGCCGATGCCGACGAAATGGATGTGATGAATGGCGTGCTTCATGCGGCCAGTTCCTCACAGGCGGCGACCACCTCGGCGGTGGCATCGGTCTTTTGCATTTTCTTGGCTTTTCCAGCGCGCTCCAGCAGCGTCGCACGCTGCATATTTTGTAGCATTTCGGCCAGGCTTTGGGCAGTCAGTGCGCTTTGTTGCATCAACCATCCACCACCGGCATCGACCAGGAAACGCGCGTTCGTGGTCTGGTGGTCGTCCACGGCGGACGGGAAGGGCACATAGATGGCTGCGGCGCCCACGGCCGCGATCTCGGTGACCGTGCTGGCACCGGCGCGGCAGACGATGACATCGGCCTCGGCAAAGGCGCGCGCCGTGTCGTCGATGAAGGGCGTCAGCTCGGCCTGCACGCCTGCGGCGGCATAGTTGGCGCGCAGGGCATCGATCTGCGCGGCGCCGCTTTGGTGCAGCACGACGGGCCGCACATCGGCAGGAATCAGGGCCAGCGCCTGGGGCACGATCTCGTTGAGCGCCTTGGCGCCCAGGCTTCCGCCCACCACCAGCAGGCGCAGCGGACCGCTGCGGCCCGCAAAGCGCTGCTCGGGCGCAGGCTGCTCGGTGAAGGCCCGGCGCAAGGGGTTGCCGACCCAGCGACCCTTGGGGAACACGTTGGGGAAGGCGGTGAAGATGCGGTGGGAGACACTGGCCAGCACCTTGTTGGCCATGCCGGCCACGGAGTTCTGCTCATGCAGCACCAGGGGCTTGCCGGCCAGCACGGCCATCATTCCACCGGGGAAACTGATGTAGCCACCCAGACCGACCACCACGTCGGGCTTGACGCGGCGCACCACGGCCAGCGCCTGCCAGAAGGCACGCAGCAGGCGCATGGGCAAAAAGGCCAGGGTCATGATGCCCTTGCCGCGCACGCCCGAGAACTCGATGGTCTCCAGCGGGAAGCCCTGGGCGGGCACGATGCGCGACTCCATGGAGCCGGGCGCGCCCAGCCAGCGCACGTTCCAGCCGCGCTCGCGCAGGGCCTGGGCCACGGCCAGGCCCGGGAAGATATGTCCGCCCGTGCCGCCGGCCATGATCAGGGCCGTGCGCTGGCGTTGCGTGCCTTGGGAGATGGGCTGCTGTGTCATGCATGCCCTCCCTTCATCAGCAACTTGTTCTCGTAGTCCACCCTTAACACCACCGCTATCGCTATCAGATTCATCAAAATGGCCGAGCCGCCGAAACTCATCAGGGGCAGCGTCAGCCCCTTGGTAGGCAGCGCCCCCAGGTTCACGCCCATGTTGATGAAGGCCTGGAAACCCATCCAGATCGCAATGCCCTCGGCCACCAGGCCGGAGAACACCCGGTCCAGCGCAATGGCCTGCCGCCCTATGAGCATGATGCGGCGCGTCAGCCACAGGAAGGTGACGGCGATCAAGAGCACGCCGACCAGGCCGAATTCCTCGCCGATCACGGCCAGCAGGAAGTCGGTGTGCGCCTCGGGCAGCCAGTGCAGCTTCTCGACGCTGCGGCCCAGGCCCACGCCGAAGATCTCGCCGCGCCCGATGGCGATCAGCGCATGCGACAGCTGGTAGCCCTTGCCCAGGGCGTGCTTTTCATCCCAGGGATTGAGGTAGGCAAAGATGCGCTCGCGCCGCCATTCGGAGGTGGCGATGATCAGCACGAAGGCCAGCACCACCAGGGCCGCGATCAGGAAGAACATGCGTGCGTTGACACCGCCCAGGAACAGGATGCCCATGGCGATCACCACGATCACCATGAAGGCGCCCATGTCGGGCTCGGCCAGCAGCAGCACGCCGACCAGCACCACGGCCAGCCCCATGGGCAGCACGGCGCGGAAGAAGCGCTCCTTGACCTCCATCTTGCGCACCATGTAGTCGGCCGCATAGATGAGCACGGCGAACTTGGCCAGTTCGGACGGCTGGAAATTCATGATGCCCAGCGACAGCCAGCGCCGCGCGCCGTTGACCACGGTGCCCACGTGCGGGATCAGCACGGCCACCAGCAGGACCAGGGACACCAGGAAGAGCTTTCGCGCCATGCGCTCCCAGGTGGCCATGGACACCTGGAAGGCCAGCAGCGCGCCGACGAAGGCCATGCCGATGGACATGGCATGGCGCATCAGGAAATGGGTGGGCGCGATCTTGCCGAAGCGCGGATTGTCCGGCATGGCGATCGATGCCGAATACACCATGATCAGGCTCCAGGCCAGCAGGCCGATGACCACCCAGATCAGGGCCTGGTCCAGGCCGAGCACGCTGGCCGGCGTCTGCGTGGGCCGGTGGTACTGGGGACCGCCCAGGCGCACGGGCAGCACGTCGATGGCCTTCTCCTGCGCGCCTCCGAACCAGGAGCGCATGCGGCCCAGGACCTGCGATACGGCGGTCATGCAGCACCTCCGAGTTCATGCCCGGCATCCAGCGCCAGCGCGCGCACGGCATCGACGAACTGGTGGGCCCGGTCCTCGTAGTTGCGGAACATGTCCAGGCTGGCGCAGGCGGGCGACAGCAGCACGGCATCGCCCTCATGGGCGCGCGAGGCGGCCAGCTCCACGGCGTCGGCCATGGTGGTGGCATCGACCAGGGGCACGCCGCAGTCCTGCAGGGCGGCGCGGATGCGGCCGGCGTCGCGGCCGATCAGCACGGCCGTGCGCACATGGCGCGACACGGGCGCGACCAGCGGAGAGAAATCCTGGCCCTTGCCGTCGCCACCCAGGATGACCACGATGCGGTGGTCAGGTCCCAGGCCGGACAGCGCGGCCACGGTGGCGCCCACGTTCGTGCCCTTGCTGTCGTCGTAGTACTCCACGCCGTTGACGCGGCCAATGGGCTGGACGCGGTGCGGCTCGCCCCGGTACTCACGCAGTCCATAGAGCAGCGGCGCCAGCGTGCAGCCACCCGCGCTGGCCAGGGCCAGGGCGGACAGGGCGTTGATGGCGTTGTGCCGGCCGCGGATGCGCAGTGCGTCGGCAGGCATGAGGCGCTGGATGTACAGGTCTTCGGCGTTCTTGCCCTTGGCGGTTTCGTCGGCCTCATGGGCGCGCACCAGCCATGTCATGCCGCTGACCACTTCCAGGCCGAAGTCGCCAGGGCGGCGCGGCATGTCGCCGCCGAAGGTGATGTGGGCGCGCTGCTGGGGCTTTTGGCGCTTGCCCGGCGGCACCACGGGCGCCGGCAGCATGCGCATGACCTCGGGGTCTTCGCGGTTGAGCACCATGGTGCCGCTGCTGCCGAAGATGCAGGCCTTGGCATCGGCATAGGCGCGCAGGCTGCCGTGCCAGTCCAGATGGTCCTGGGTGATGTTGAGCACGGCGGCGGCCGTGGGCTCGAACATCTGCACGCCATCGAGCTGGAAGCTGGACAGCTCCAGCACCCAGGCCTGGGGCAGCGTTTCGGCATCGATGGCCTGCGTCAGCGTGTCCAGCAGCGTGGGGCCGATATTGCCGGCCACGGCCACGCGCAGGCCCGCATGCTCCAGCAGTTGGCCGGTCAGCGAGGTGACCGTGGTCTTGCCATTGGTCCCGGTGATGCCCAGCACCGTGGGACGGTAGCCATGGGCTGCGGCCAGGGCCTTGAGCGCCATGGCGAAGAGATCGAGTTCGCCACCCACGGGCAGGCCCTGGGCGCGCGCGGTATCGACCACGGGCGCCACGGCGGCCGGGCTCAGGCCGGGCGAGCGGTAGACCAGGCCCAGGCTCTGGCCGTCCACCAGCTGCGCCGTGAACTCGCCGGGCACGAAGCGCACCTGGGGCAATTCGGTGGACAGCTGCTGCAGCTGGGGCGGTGCCTGGCGCGTATCGGCCACGATGACTTCGGCGCCGCAGCGCACGCACCAGCGTGCCATGGCCAGGCCCGAGGCGCCCAGACCCAGCACGAGCACGCGCTGGCCCTGCAGGTGCTGGACCTGCTCGCCGGGCCAGCCGGCAGCCACGGGCGGCAGCACCTGTTCGGATTCAACCGCCTCCTCGGCGGCAAGGGGCGTGACCTCGGCATCGGACGAGTCGGAGATGCTGGGGTCCGCAAAGATCTGGGCCACGAAGGCCGCAGCATCCTTGGCTGCCGTCAGCGTGGCGATGTCGGGCACGGGCTCGGTCAGGGCCACAGGCACCTGCGGCACCTCGGCGGCCGGAAGCTCCGCCTCGCCGTCGCCGGCTGGCACGGGAGCCGGTGAATCGTCCAGGACCGGGTCCGCAACCACCTGCCCCTCGGGAGCGAGGCCCGGCATTCCGGCCGGGTCCGCCAGCTCGACAAGCTCGGCAGGGGACGCCGGCACGACGGGCTCGGTGGCCGGCAGTGCGTTGAGGTCGGTCTTGAAGTCTTCGGTGTTCATGCACTCACCTCAGCTTCAGCGTGGACAGGCCCAGCAGGCACAGCAGCATGGTGATGATCCAGAAGCGGATCACGACCTGGGTCTCCTTCCAGCCACTCTTTTCGAAGTGGTGGTGCAGCGGCGCCATCTTGAGCAGGCGGCGTCCCTGGCCATAGCGCTTCTTGGTGAACTTGAACCAGGTGACCTGCAGCATCACCGACAGCGCCTCCACCACGAAGATGCCGCCCATGATGGCCAGCACGATTTCCTGGCGCACGATGACGGCAATGGTGCCCAGCGAGGCGCCCAGCGCCAGCGCACCCACGTCGCCCATGAACACCTGGGCCGGGTGGGCGTTGAACCAGAGGAAGGCCAGGCCCGCGCCGGCCATGGCCGCGCAGTACACCAGCAGCTCGCCCGAACCCGGGATGTGCGGGAACAGCAGGTACTTGGCGTAGCCGGCATTGCCGGTGACGTAGGCGAAGATGCCCAGGGCCGAGCCCACCATGATCACGGGCATGATGGCCAGGCCGTCCAGCCCGTCGGTCAGGTTCACGGCATTGCTGGCGCCCACGATGACCAGGTAGGTCATGATCACGAAGCCCAGCACGCCCAGCGGGTAGCTGACTTCCTTGAAGAAAGGCACGAGCAGGCCCGCCTTGGGCGGCAGGTCCAGCGCAAAGCCGGACTGCACCCAGGTGACGAACAGCTCGAAGACCTGGGCATTGGAGTTCTCGGAAATGCAGAACACCAGGTACAGCGCGGCCAGCAGGCCGATGACGGACTGCCAGAAATACTTCTCGCCCGAGCGCATGCCTTCGGGGTCCTTGTTGACCACCTTGCGCCAGTCGTCCACCCAGCCGATGGTGCCAAAGCCCAGCGTGACCAGCAGCACGATCCAGACGAAGCGGTTGGACAGGTCGAACCACAGCAGCGTGGAAACGGCAATGGACAGCAGGATCAGCGCCCCGCCCATGGTGGGCGTGCCGCTCTTGGCCAGATGGGTCTCCATGCCGTAGCCGCGCACGGGCTGGCCGATCTTGAGCGAGGTCAGCATGCGGATCAGGCGCGGCCCGGCCAGCAGTCCGATGACCAGGGCCGTGAGCGCGGCCATCACGGCGCGCATCGTGAGGTACTGGAAGACGCGCAGAAAGCCGAACTCGGGGGACAGGCCCTGCAGCCATTGGGACAGCATCAGCAGCATGCGGCCTCCTGCTTGCAACCGTCATCCTTGCCGGCCGCCTCGACCGCCTGAACCACCTGCTCCATCTTCATGAACCTCGAACCCTTGACCAGAATGCTGCCCACCTCGGGCAGCGCGGCACAGGCTGCCTGCTGCAGCGAGGCCATGTCTTCGAAATGCCGCGCACCTGCACCGAATGCGGTGGCAGCGGATGTGCTTTGCGTGCCCAGCGTGAACAGCCGGGCAATGCCCAGGCTGCGCGCCAGCGCGCCCGCCTCGGCATGGAATTGCGGCCCCTGGTCGCCGACCTCACCCATGTCGCCCAGCACCAGCAGCTGGGGCGCGGGCAATTCGCGCAGCACCTCGAGGGCCGCGGCCACCGAGTCGGGATTGGCGTTGTAGCTGTCGTCGATCACGGTGACCGTGCGGCCCTGCAACGAAACGCCCAGTGCGCGCGAGCGGCCCTGCACGGGCTCGAACACGCTCAGGCCGCGTGCAATGTCGGCCAGCGGCACACCGGCTGCCTGGGCGCAGGCCGCAGCGGCCAGCGCATTGCGCACGTTGTGGCGGCCGGCAATGTGCAGGCGCACCGGGGCCTCGCCCTCGGGCGTGACCAGGGTGAACTGCCAGGCATCGCCCAGCCACAGCGCATCGCGCGCATGGACCTGGGCGCCATCGGCAGACTCGCCGAACAGCAGGCACTGGCGCGCAGCGGCCAGCTCGCGCCACAGCGGCGTGTAGGTGTCGCCGGCCGGGAACACGGCCACGCCGTCGGCGGGCAGGGACAGCAGCACGCTGCCGTTCTCGCGCGCCACGGCCTCGACCGTGTGCATGAATTCCTGGTGCTCGCGCTGCGCGTTGTTGACCAGGGCCACCGTGGGCTGGCCGATGGCGGCCAGCTCGGCAATCTCGCCGGGATGGTTCATGCCCATCTCCAGCACGGCCACGCGGTGCTGGGCGGTCATGCGCATCAGGCTCAGCGGCAGGCCGATGGAGTTGTTGAAGTTGCCGCGCGTGGCCAGGGCCGCCTCGCCCGCGTGGGCACGCAGGATGGAGGCCACCATCTGCGTGACCGTGGTCTTGCCGTTGCTGCCGGTGACGGCAATCAGCGGCAGCGCAAAGCGCGCGCGCCAGGCCGTGGCCAGCGCACCCAGGGCGGCCAGCGAGTCGGGCACCTCGATGCCGGACAGGCCTGCGGCCTCCAGGCCGCCATGGGCCAGGGCTGCGGCAGCGCCGGCCTCGCGGGCCTGGGCCAGGAACTGGTTGGCATCGAAACGCTCGCCCTTCAAGGCGACGAACAGATCCCCCGCCTGCAGCGTGCGGGTGTCGGTGTGCACGCGCGTGAGCACGGCCTGGCCGTTGCCGACCAGCCGTGCCTGGGGGATATGCGACTGGATCAGCTCCAGCGCTTGTTGCAAGGTCATCATGACCGCTTCTTTCCTTCGCGGGCCGCCAGCGCCTTGTGCGCCTCGGCCATGTCGGAGAACGGATGGCGCTGGCCCGCCGTCTCCTGGTAGTCCTCATGTCCCTTGCCGGCGATCAGCACCACGTCGCGTTCGCTGGCGTGCGCAATCGCCTGGGCGATGGCCGCTGCGCGATCGGCCTGGGATTGCAGGTTCTCGCCCGGCTGCATGCCGGCCAGGATCTGGTCGATGATGCGGTCGGGCACTTCGCTGCGCGGGTTGTCGCTGGTGACCAGCACACAGTCGGCATTCTTCTGGGCGGCCTGCCCCATGAGCGGCCGCTTGGTGGCATCGCGGTCGCCGCCGCAGCCGAACACGCACCACAGCCGGCCACGGCGCTGCTCGGCGGCCGGGCGCAGGGCACGCAGGGCCTTTTCCAGCGCATCGGGCGTGTGGGCGTAGTCCACGGCCACCAGCGGCTGGCCGGGCTGGACGATCTGCTGCATGCGGCCGGGCACGGGCTCCAGGTGGGCGCAGGCCGCAACGGCCTGGTCCAGGGTCAGACCCAGGCAGCGCAGCGCGGCCAGCACGCCCAGCAGGTTGGATACGTTGTACTGGCCCACCATGCGCGTGTGCATGCGCAGGCTGTGGCCGGCCTCGATCACGGTGAAGCTCAGGCCCTCGGCACCCAGCGCAATGTCCTTGGCCTGCAGGCGCGCCGCGCCTTCGATGGAAATGCTCCAGACATCGAGCGCGGCAGGCTGCTTGCGCGACTGCAGCGTGGCCCACAGGCGTGCGCCATGCGCGTCGTCCACATTGACGACGGCGGCCTGCAGGCCGGGCCAGTCGAACAGCGCGGCCTTGGCATCCCAGTAGGCCTGCATGCTGCCGTGGTAGTCGAGGTGGTCCTGCGTGAAATTGGTGAACAGCGCCACGCGGATGCGCGTGCCGTCCAGCCGGTGCTCGACGATGCCGATGGACGAGGCCTCGATGGCGCAGGCCGCCAAGCCCGCATCGGCGTACTCGCGGAACGCGCGCTGCAGCCGCACCGGATCGGGCGTGGTCATGCCCGTGGATTCCATGGCGGGCGGAATGCCCACGCCCAGCGTGCCCACCAGGGCGCAGCCGCTGCGTTCCTGCAGCTTCACCTGGGCCAGCGCGTGCGCCAGCCACCAGGCGGTGGTGGTCTTGCCATTGGTGCCGGTCACGGCCAGCACGTCGATCTGGGCGCTGGGATGCTGGAACCACTGGTCGGCGATCAGGCCCGTGGCGGCCTTGAGGCCGGGCAGCGCCGCGATGTGCTCGCCGGAAAAACCGAAGGCTTCGACACCCTGCGCTTCGACCAGGCAGGCCATGGCACCGCGCTCCAGGGCCGAGGCCACATGGGCGCGGCCATCGGTGGCCGCACCGGGCCAGGCGATGAAGGCGTCGCCGGGCCGGACCTTGCGGCTGTCGGTCTGCAGCGTGCCGCTGCCTTGCAGGCGGGCAGCCAGCCATTGGACAGCCTCGGTGGCCGTGGACAGCACCCGCAGGGCTTGGGAGGAACTCATAGCGAGGGCTCCTCCACGGGGTTGGCGACGATCAAGGGCTTGACTTCCATATCGGGCTGCACGCCCATCAGGCGCAGCGTCTGCTGCACCACTTCGCTGAACACGGGTGCCGCCACGGTGCCGCCGTAGATGGTGCCGGCACTGGGCTCGTCCACCATCACGGCGACGATGATGCGCGGGTTCTCGATGGGCGCCATGCCCGTGAACCAGGCGCGGTACTTGCCGGCGGCATAGCCCTTGCCCTGCTGCTTGCGGGCCGTGCCCGACTTGCCGCCCACCGAGTAGCCGATGGTCTGGGCGCGCTGGCCCGTGCCGCCGGGGCCGGCCGCCAGGGCCAGCATCTTGCGCACCTCGTTGGCCGTGCGCGGCGAGAACACGGGCACGCCCACGGGCGGCTCGTCGGTCTTGACCATGGTGGCCGGGATCACGCGCCCGCCGTTGGCGAAGACGGTGTAGCTGCGCGTCATCTGCAGCAGGCTGGCGGACAGGCCGTAGCCATAGCCCATGGTGGCCTGCTCCACCGGCCTCCAGGTCTTGTAGGGACGCAGGCGACCGCTGGCGGCGCCGGGGAAGGATATCTGCGGCTTCTGGCCGAAGCCCACGGCCGAGAAGGTTTCCCACATTTCCTTGGCCGGCATCTGCAGCGCGATCTTGGTCGTGCCCACGTTGCTGGACTTCTGGATCACGCCGGCCACGGTGAGCAGGCCGTAGTTGTGGGTGTCGGAAATCGTCGAGCCCGTGACGTTGACGCGGCCCGGCGTGGTGTCGATGGGCGTTTCCGGCTTGAACCGGCCCGACTCCAGCGCCAGGCCGATGGTGATGGGCTTCATGGTCGAGCCGGGCTCGAAGGTGTCGGTGATGGCGCGGTTGCGCAGCTGCTCGCCCGTCAGGTTCTTGCGCTTGTCGGGCACGTAGCTGGGGTAGTTGGCCAGGGCCAGCAATTCGCCGGTGTGCGCATCCATGACCACCACGCTGCCCGCCTTGGCCTTGTGCGCGATGACCTGCTCCTTGAGCTTCTGGTAGGCGAAGTACTGGACCTTGCTGTCCACGGACAGCTGGATGTCGCGGCCGTCCTGAGGCGGCACTTCCTCGCCCACGCCCTCGACCACGCGGCCCAGGCGGTCCTTGATCACGCGGCGCGAGCCGGGCTTGCCGCCGAGCTCCTTGTCGAAGGCCAGCTCCATGCCTTCCTGGCCATGGTCTTCCACATTGGTGAAGCCCACGATGTGGGCGGCCGATTCGCCTTCCGGGTACTGGCGCTTGTATTCCTTGCGCTGGTAGATGCCCTTGATGTTGAGGGCATGGATCTGCTGGCCAACGTCCCAGTCGAGCTGGCGCTTGATCCAGACGAAGGTCTTGTCCTCGTCGGCCAGCTTTTCCATCAGCGCGGGCAGCGGCATCTCCATGAGCGCGGCCAGCTGCTTGAGCTTGGCCTTGACCTCGGGGTCATCCTGCTCGACATCTTCGGGAATGGCCCAGATGCTGGCGGCCGGCACGCTGGAGGCCAGGATCAGTCCATTGCGGTCCAGCAGGCGGCCGCGGTTGGCCGGCAGCTCCAGCGTGCGCGCGAAGCGCACCTGGCCCTGGCGCTGGAAGAAGTCGTTGCCGAACACCTGCACGTAGGCTGCGCGCGCGCCCAGGCCGACAAAGCCCAGGCCCAGCATGGCCACGATCATCTTGCTGCGCCACAGGGGTGTCTTGGACGCCAGCAAGGGGCTGGAGGTGTAGAGCACGCTGCGCGTCATGGAGCCACTCCGGTGCGCGCATCGTCATTGACGTACTGGGCGATGGCCGGCGTGGCCGGCTTCATCTGCAGGCGCTCGCGCGCCATGACCTCGATGCGCTGCGGCGTGGCCTGGGCGCGCTTTTCCACCTGCAGGCGCTGCTGCTCGGTGGCCAGGCGGCGCGATTCGGCCACGGCGCGGTCCAGTTCGGTGAACAGGCGGCGCGATTCGTACTGGTTGTGCACCAGGAAGATGGCGCTGGCCATCACCGCCAGCAGCAGCACGAGGTTCAGGCGCAGCATGCCACGCCCTCCTCTTGCGCCAGACGGTGCATGCGCTTCATGCAGGCACCCCGGTGCGGCGGGCCACGCGCATCACGGCAGAGCGCGAGCGCGCATTGGCGGCGACCTCGGCCTCGCTGGGCTTGATGCGGCCCAGCGCTTCAAGGCGCATGGGCGTGGGCACGGCAAAGGGTGCGCGCCGGTCATAGACTTCCTTGGAGTGCTTGGCGATGAACTGCTTGACGATGCGGTCCTCCAGCGAGTGGAAGCTGATCACCACCAGGCGTCCGCCCGGCGCCAGCACGCGCAGGCTGGCCTCTAGCGCCTGTTCGAGCTCTTCAAGCTCGGCATTGATGAAAATCCGAAGAGCCTGGAATGTGCGTGTCGCTGGGTTCTGCCCAGCCTCGCGGGTCCGGACCGCGCCAGCCACGAGCTCGGCAAGCTCCGCGGTGTTGCGAAGGGGCCCCTGGCTTTCGCGCCGAGCAACAATCGCCTTTGCAATGGGGCCAGCAAACCGTTCTTCGCCGTAGTCACGTATCACCTCCGCAATCTGCTGGGCATCGGCTTCCGCCAGCCAGTCCGCCACGCTCTGGCCGCGCGTGGTGTCCATGCGCATGTCCAGCGGACCCTCGAAGCGGAAGCTGAAGCCACGCTCGGGGTTGTCGATCTGGGGAGAGCTCACGCCCAGGTCCATCAGCACGCCCTGCACGCTGCCGGCCGGCAGCTCGCTGAGGTGGCGAAACCCTTCGTGCCGAATCGAAAAACGCGCATCGGTGATGCGCGCTGCCTCTTCGATCGCGTCCGGGTCCTTGTCGAACGCCAGCAAGGCCCCATCCGGCCCCAGCCGCTGCAGGATGCGCCGGGAATGCCCGCCTCGCCCGAAGGTCGCGTCCACCCATTGCCCGGCAACGGGCTGTGCGGCGCCGTCCAGCAGCGCATCGACGGCCTCGTCGAGCAAAACGGTGATGTGTTGCAACGGCTGATTCAAGAAAACGCCTCTTTCCTAGAAAGCAAAATCCTGGAAGGCCGCAGGCATTTCTTCCTGCATGGCCTTCGCTTCATGTGCCTCATAAGTGGCCTTGTCCCACAGCTCGAAATGGTTACCCATGCCCAGCAGCACGACCTCCTTGGTCAGACCCACGGCTTCACGCAGCTCGGGCGACACCAGCACGCGGCCGGTGGCATCCATGTCCACGTCCATGGCGTTACCCAGGAAGATGCGCTTCCACCACTGCGCCGACATGGGCAGCTGCGCGATCCGCTCGCGAAACTGCAGCCACTCCGTGCGCGGGAACAGCATCAGGCAACCGTGGGGATGTTTGGTGAGGGTGACCTGGCCCTGGGCCATGGCCACAAGGGCGTCACGATGCCGGGTCGGCACAGACAGCCGCCCCTTTCCATCGAGATTCAGCGAGGACGCCCCTTGAAACACGGTCAGTCACCCCGGTCGGTTGGAGCCATCGCGTCCCGGAAATCGGGGCACAAAGGCAACTTTCACCACTTAATTGCACTTTTTTGCACTGTAGCAGCAATTTGGTGTTTCACAACCCGGGAATGGACAATTATTTGCAATGAAATCAACAACTTAGAAGCCGAATGCAATGTGAGTGGTGACAAAAATCCCTGGCTTTACAAGTACTTAGAGGACTGACTGCAAGTGATCTCTCAAAGCCTGCACGCAATTGCAACGATTCAATTCGCCGGCGACCGGTTGCAACTCGGGCAACCCTCCTACAAAAAGTGACTGCCCGGCAATGCGGGCAGTCACTTCGGTGGCGGCTGCGCGGCAGCCGGCCTGTTTCAGAGGATGAAGCGCGAGAGGTCTTCGTCCTGGCTCAGGGACTGCAGACGCTGGTCCACGTAGGCCGCGTCGATGGAGATGGTCTGGCCCGACATATTGGCCGCGTCGAAGCTGACCTCGTCCAGCAGGCGCTCGAGCACGGTGGACAGGCGGCGCGCGCCGATGTTCTCGGTGCGCTCGTTGACATCGAAGGCGATGCCGGCGAGCCGGGTGATGCCTTCGGGCGTGAATTCCAGCGTGACGCCTTCGGTGGCCAGCAGCGCCTGGTACTGCTTGACCAGGGAGGCATGGGTCTGGGTGAGGATGGCCTCGAAGTCCTGGACCGACAGCGAGTCCAGCTCCACGCGGATCGGGAAGCGCCCCTGCAGCTCGGGGATGAGGTCGCTGGGCTTGGACAGGTGGAAGGCGCCCGAGGCGATGAACAGGATGTGGTCGGTCTTGACCACGCCGTACTTGGTGGAGACGCTGGTGCCTTCGACCAGGGGCAGCAGGTCGCGCTGCACGCCCTGGCGCGAGATGTCGGAGCCGCTGGTTTCCTGGCGCGTGGCCACCTTGTCGATCTCGTCGATGAAGACGATGCCGTTTTGCTCGGCGTTGGCGATGGCGCGGGTGCGCACGTCTTCCTCGTTGACCAGTTTTGCCGCTTCCTCGTCGGTCAGCAGCTTCATGGCCTCGGCAATGCGCAGCTTGCGCGTCTTGCGCTTTTCCTGGCCCATGTGGCTGAACATGCCGCGCAGCTGCTCGGCCATCTCTTCCATGCCCTGGGGACCCATGATCTGCACCTGGGGCGGCGCGTCGGCGACATCGATCTCGATTTCCTTGTCGTCGAGCTGGCCCTCGCGCAGCTTCTTGCGGAAAACCTGGCGTGCCGTGTTGTCGGCGGCCACCTCGCCGCTGCGGGCCTGGGGCACGAGCACGTCAAGGATGCGGTCCTCGGCCGCGTCTTCGGCGCGCAGGCGCAGCTTCTTCATGTCGGCCTCGCGCGTCTGCTTGACGGCCACCTCGGCCAGGTCGCGGATGATGGCATCCACGTCCTTGCCCACGTAGCCCACTTCGGTGAACTTGGTGGCCTCGACCTTGATGAAGGGCGCATCGGCCAGCCGCGCCAGGCGGCGCGCGATCTCGGTCTTGCCCACGCCTGTGGGGCCGATCATGAGGATGTTCTTGGGCGTGATCTCCTGCCGCAGGCCGTCGGCCACGTTCTGGCGGCGCCAGCGGTTGCGCAGCGCGATGGCCACGGCGCGCTTGGCGCCAGCCTGGCCGACGATGTGACGGTCCAGTTCGGAGACGATCTCCTGGGGGGTCATGGCAGAGGACATGGTGTGTATTCGATGCATTGCGCCGCCAGCCCCGTTGCCTGGCCGCTGGCGACTGTGAGTTTCAATGCCGTGCGTTTCGATCGCCGGCCTGCTGGGCGAGCCGGCGCCGCGCGGGTGTCAGAGCGTCTCGACCGTGTGGTGCATGTTGGTGTAGATGCACAGCTCGCCGGCAATGGCCAGCGACTTGCGCACGATCTCCTCGGCCGACAGCTCGGTATTGGTCAGCAGCGCCTTGGCCGCAGAGTGCGCGTAGGCGCCGCCCGAGCCGATGGACACGATGCCCTGCTCGGGCTCCAGCACGTCGCCGTTGCCGGTGATGATCAGCGAGGCGGATGCGTCGGCCACGGCCAGCATGGCCTCCAGACGGCGCAGCACGCGGTCGGTGCGCCAGTCCTTGGTCAGCTCGATGGCTGCGCGCGTCAGGTGGCCCTGGTGCTTTTCCAGCTTGGCCTCGAAGCGCTCGAACAGCGTGAAGGCGTCTGCCGTGGCGCCGGCAAAGCCGGCAAGCACCTTGCCGTGGTAGAGCTTGCGCACCTTGCGCGCGGTGCCCTTGACGACGATGTTGCCCAATGTGACCTGGCCATCGCCGCCGATGGCGACCTGCACGCCTTCGGGGGTCTGCCGGCGCACGCTGATGATGGTGGTGCCGTGATACTGTTCCATAGCGGTGCCAGATGAGGGCGAAGGCGGCCTTCTCAAGGGTCTGCTCAAAGAATGCCCACGCGCTCTTCGCGGCGAGCGCGCCGTCCTGCCGGAAGGGGTGTGGCGCAGCCGCCGCGCGGCAGGATCAGTCCCGCCGTGGAGTGACCTGCGCGTGCTCCTGGATGCCGATCACATTGAAGAACACCGCCACCAGCTGGTGCAGTTGGCCGAACTGCAGCACATGGCCCAGCGACTGCATGTGGGCAGCCCAGTTGAGCACGGAGCCGGCCGCCGCAAAGTCCATGCGCACCAGTTGGGTGCAGTCGATGAACACGGGCTCGCCCAGGCTGGCCCCCTCCTGCACCGGGTCCAGCCAGGTGGAGGCATCGCCTTCAATGGTGCCGGCCAGCGCAAATCGCACGGCGTCCGCCGTGGCAGCAACGCCTGCCTGCAGGGGTGCATCCGCGGCCTCGGTTTCGATGGCTTGCGTCAGGCACTGGCAGACCGGGTCCACCCACGAGGGAGGCGAGACCTCATAGGTGACGCAGTAGTCCAGCGCCACCAGTTCGAAATCATCCTGCCGGTTCATCAAACGCAGCACCGCCATGCGCAACCGCCACCACAGCGTATCCACGCTGGAATCGCCCGAGGGAGCCAGCGTGCCCAGCAGCGCCAGCAGCCGGTCCGCATTGAGCAGCACGAACACGCCCTGCGAGCCCGCCCATTGCTGCAGCAGCGCCTCCAGAGGCGTGGCCGCTGCATCGTCGATGCCGGCCACGACAGCCCAGTCCAGGCTCCAGGGGCTGGAAGCCTTGGCCTGGGAGGCCTTCAGCGCCGTCACGGCACTCGGCGTGATCTGTGCAGGTGCGCTCCAGCGCCAGCCACGCCCTGCCGCTGCGCCCGGCATGGACACCACGGGGGCGGTGCGCTGTTGCGGCATCGCAAACCATTGGGGAGCGGAGCGGCCGAAGCGCGCCGCGAATTCGATGCCCGCCTTGTCGAACTGCAGCGGGCGGTCGGCCGCACGGTACAGGTCCAGCAAGGCCAGCCAGACCGGCAACTGCGCGGGAACATCGCGCCGGTCGATCAGCTCCAGCATGCCCTGCTCGGCACCATCCACCTCGCCATTGGCAAAGAGGATGGCCGGCTCTTCCAGGTCGGGATCGTGCTCGAACACCACGAAGCAGGGCGGCACCATGTCCCTGGGCTGCGGCGGAGAGACCTCGGTGGCCGCGAAGGCGGGCAGGAAATCGGTCGCCCCCTCCAATGGCCGCAGGGGGCGGGCCATGGGCATGGGGTCAATGATGGGAGCCGTCGAGACGGAGGGCACCTGCGGCGCAGGTGCCAGGCTCATGGGCAAGGTGGTGGCAAAGGCCGCCACGTCGCCGGCCGAGGCAATGGCCGGCGGCACCACGTCGCTGAGCATGGGAATCTGCCCAGACGGCGGCGGCTGCTTGCGAAACGAGGCCGGGGCGGGATTGCCGCCCGCAGGCAGCGCCATGGGAATGGTGGTTGCATCGGCCGCCTGCTTGCCCCGCCACCATTGCTGGGACATCTGGGCCTCGATCTCGTCGATCTTCTTGAGCGTGACGGCACGTTCACCAGAGGATTTGGAACTCAGCAGGCTGCTGAGAAATTGCGAGCCCTGCGCGGCGGGGCCGGGCACACCGACCGGTGCGCTGCCCGGCCTGGAGGCCTGTTGCAGCTCGGCCTGGCGCAGGCGGCGCAGCTGGTCGAACTCGCGCTTGCGCACGAAATCGTTGCGGCGCTTGCGCTCGATCATTTCCTTGAGCGCCTGCTTGCTGTACTGGCTTTCCTGCTCCCCGTCCAGGCCGTCGAGGTCGGACCAATTGACCGTAGGGTGGCGCACAAAGCGCACCACCTTGGACAACAACCCCCCCGATTTGCTGCTCTCTTCTTTTGCCATGGCGAGTCAGATTAGCACCAACGGCCTGCTGGCCGTTGCTGCAACTCAATCCCCATACATCTTCTGCTTGAGCTCACGGCGCTGCTGGGCTTCCAGCGACAGCGTGGCCGTGGGGCGGGCCAGCAGACGGCCCACGCCGATGGGCTCGCCGGTCTCGTCGCAGTAGCCGTAGTCCCCTGCGTCGATGCGTGCAATGGATTGCTCGATCTTCTTGAGCAGCTTGCGTTCGCGGTCGCGCGTGCGCAGTTCCAGTGCATGCTCTTCCTCGATGGTGGCGCGGTCGGCCGGATCGGGAACCACCACGGTGTCCTCGCGCAGGTTTTCTGCCGTCTCACCCGCGTTGGTGTGCATGTCGTGCTTGAGAGTGAGCAGCTTGAGGCGGAAGAACGCCATCTGCTTCTCATTCATGTATTCGTCATCCGACATGGCCAGCACTTCGGCATCCGTCAGTTCTTCCACCGACTTGGTCTTCCAGGCATTGGCCAGCTTGGGGTCTCGTTTCGTCGATCCCGACGAAGGCGTTTGCGTAGTGGTAGGCATAGTGTTGGTTTCGCTAACTTAGTCCGCGCCGAGGGCTTCGGACGGGGCCATGGATGGTACTGTCAATCGGGGCGCCCGGGTCGAATGCCGTGTAGGACAGCCGATCGCCGCAGTTGCGGAACCTGCCGGCTTCCCCGTGCGGCGGGGTGCGGCAATCCAGGCCGTGCGGCGGCCGTGCGTGCAAAGAGCCCTTTTGCGGTCAGCAAGGGACACCAGGTCGGCAACGCCGACCGCAGTGCGGACCGCGGCCTTCTGGCTTGCAGCCGGGGCCGGTGCGGCCACTGACGGCTTCTTGCTGGATTCGGCGCTCACTTGCTGTCTCCTCACGGTATGGGCGACCCCTGCGGGGCAGTCCATTGGGCTTGGGGGCTCTCTTCAGGGGCGCGATTGTATCGATGCTCTACAGGAGCGCAAGCCGTTGCACATACCCCACAGGAATGCAAAGGGGCCGCCCACGCATGCGGGCGGCCCCTGTGTCATTCAGATGTCAGCAAAAAGCCATCCGATTGCCCACAAAGGTTCACAAAAAACTCAGACCAGGCACTGCTCCAGGCCCTGCAGGAAGATGTCCTGGGGCAGGTCGATGCCAATGAAGACCATCTTGCTCTGGCGCTTTTCGCCCTCGGCCCACTGCGGTCCCAGGTCGCTGCCCATGAGCTGGTGCACGCCCTGGAAAATGACCTTGCGCTCCGTGCCCTGCATGTTCAGCACGCCCTTGTAGCGCAGCATGCGCGGGCCGTAGATGTTGACGATGGCGCCCAGGAAGTCCTCCAGGCGGGCAGGGTCAAAGGCACGGTCGGCACGGTAGACGAAGCTCTTGACGTCGTCATCGTGGTGATGGTGGTGCGGATGCTTGCAGTGCTCGCCGTGCTCGTGGGCGTGGTCGTGCCCGCAGTTCTCGTCGTGCTCATGGCCATGGTCGTGGCCGCAGTGCTCGTCATGCTCATGCTTGTGGCCATGGTCATGTCCGTGGTCGTGGTCGTCTTCCTTGAGGAAGTCGGGATCGATGTCCAGCTTGGCATTGAGGTTGAAGCCGCGCAGGTCGAAGACTTCGTTCAGGGGCACTTCGCCGAAATGCACGGCGCGGATGGGCGCGCGCGGGTTCATGTGCTTGAGGCGGTGGATGAGCGCGTTCTTCTCATCCTCGCTGACCAGGTCGGTCTTGGACAGGAACAGCTGGTCGGCAAAGCCGACCTGGCGGCGCGCCTCCTGGCGGTCGTCCAGCTGCTGGTTGGCGTGCTTGGCATCGACCAGGGTGAGGATGGAGTCGATCAGATAGGTCTCGGCGATCTCGTCGTCCATGAAGAAGGTCTGGGCGACGGGGCCGGGATCGGCCAGGCCCGTGGTCTCGATCACGATGCGGTCGAACTCCACCAGGCCCTTGCGGCGCTTGGCGGCCAGCAGCTGCAGGGTTTCGCGCAGGTCTTCGCGGATGGTGCAGCAGATGCAGCCGTTGCTCATCTGCAGGATCTGCTCCTTGGACTCCGTCCTGAGGATGTCGGTGTCGATGTTCTCTTCGCCGAACTCGTTCTCGATCACGGCGATCTTCATGCCGTGGGACTCGCTGAGCACGCGCTTGAGCAGCGTGGTCTTGCCCGAGCCCAGGAAGCCGGTGAGGATGGTGACGGGAATCAGTGCCATGGGATTGCTTTCAGAAAATTCAGCAAGGGGAAGCGGCAAGGCCCGTCCACCACGGGCGGGCCTTGTCGAAAAGACGTTCCGAATAAGTTTAGCGAGCCTGTCAAGTGCCGTTTTGCCAGAGGGCTTGGCCTTTTTTATCGGAGGCCGCCCTTTTCATCGCTATCGCCATTGCCATCGCCACTGTCGCTGCCGTCCCCACTCTGGCGCCGCGCGCGCGGATGGGCGCTCTCGTAGGCCTGGGCCAGATGCTGGAAATCCAGGCGCGTGTAGATCTGCGTGGTCGAGATGCTGGCGTGGCCCAGCAATTCCTGCACGGCGCGCAGGTCGCCGCTGGACTGCAGCATGTGGCTGGCAAAAGAATGCCGCAGCACATGGGGATGGACGCCGGCCGACAGCCCGGCCTGCTGGCCGCGCTGGCGCAGCCGCGCCCAGACCGACTGCGCGCCCAGGCGTTCGCCGCGCCGGCCGATGAAAAGTGCGGGTTCGTGATGCGCAGCCTGCGCGGCCGCGCCAGCCAGGCCCGTCTCCCGCAAGGCCAGCCAGCGCTGCAGCGCCTGCAGCGCGGCCGCGCCCACGGGCACGGTGCGTCGCTTGCCGCCCTTGCCCTGCACGTGGGCGTCGGCGGCCTGCAAATCTATCCAGCCACGGCCCTGGCGCTGCGTGTCCTGGCCGGGCGCCACGTCCAGGCCCACCAGCTCGCCCACGCGCAGGCCGCAGCTGTAGAGCAGTTCGGTGATGGCGGCGTCACGTGCCTCGATCCAGGGGTCGGCGTCGGCGTTGCTGAAGGCGGCCAGCTGCACGGCGTCATCCACGCCCAATGCCTTGGGCAGGGGTTTGGGGGCCTTGGGACCGCGCACGCCCTCGACGGGATTGAAGGGCACCAGCGATTGCTGGGCTGCCCAGCGGAAGAAGCTGCGCCAGCCAGACAGGATGAGCGCAATGCCGCGCGGGCTGCGGCCCCGGGAATGCATCTGGGCCACGAAGCGGCGGATGTGGGCGGGCTGCAGCGCCAGCAGCTCCTGGCCGGCGTCGCGGGCCATGGTGCAAAGCCGGGCCATGTCCAGCGCATAGAGTGCGCAGGTGCGGTCGGCCAGGCGCTTTTGCACGCGCACATGCTCGAGATAGGCATGGACGGCGGCGGGGAGCATCGCCAGGTTCTCTGCCGCCAGATCCTCTGCCGGAAGATCGCCTTCCGGGAGCCCGTCCCTGTCCGATGCTCCCGGCATGGGCTTTCAGCCGGTCAGACGCGGGCCAGGGTCAGCGGCACGGGCCGCATGCGCGACAGGGCAGCGCTGGCCAGCGCCGAGATGCGCGAGAGGAATTCCGTGCCCATGGTGGCCTCGAAGCGCAGCGGATCGGGAGACCCCAGCACCAGCATGCCGAAGGCATTGGCCGGGTTGATGCTGTCGCCGTCATGCAGCGTGAGCAGGGCCAGGGACTGGGCCGCATCGGGATCGACCAGCCAGCCGCCGGGCTCGAAGCCCATGTTGGGGCCGCAAAACGGCATGGTCAGCGACGCCGCAAAGGACTTGGCGTCCTCGCTGACGCCCATGGTGTAGATGCTGCTGGTCTGGGCGCCGGAGACGTTCCACAGGCGCAGGGCCACCTGGGGCACCTCGAAGACATGCTGCAGACTGGCCGTGAGCGCGTGGGGCAGCTCGCGCAGGTCCTGGACCTTGGCCAGGGCGCAGCTCCAGGCATGCAGCTTGTCGCCGATGGAGGCGTTCTCGCTGCTGTGGCGCATCATGTCCATGATGCGGTGCTCCAGGCCCTTGATCTTCTCGCGCAGCATCTCGGCCTGGCGTTCCTGCAGGCTGACGGTGCGCGGACTGTGGCTGCTGACCAGCTGCACACGCGCGAGCATCTCGGCGTGGCGCTCGAAGAATTCCGGATGGTTCAGCAGGTAGTCGGCAATCGTCTCTTCGGTGACGGCGATATCGGTAGTGCTGTTCATGGCTGGTCGGGAACCTCGATCTGTCCTTCAAAAACAAACTCTGCGGGGCCGGTCATGCGCACTGCGCCGCCGTCCCACTCGATGGTCAGCCGGCCGCCGCGGGTGTGCACATCGACGCGCGCGTCGAGCAGCCCCCAGCGAATGCCGGCCACCACGGCCGCGCAGGCGCCCGTGCCGCAGGCCAGCGTCTCGCCGGCACCGCGCTCGTAAACACGCAGCCGGATCTGGCCGCGATCGACGATCTGCATGAATCCCGCATTGACGCGCTGGGGAAAGCGCACATGGCGCTCGATCAGCGGGCCCCAGGTGGCCACGGGGGCGTGGTCCACATCGTCCACCAGTTGCACCGCATGCGGGTTGCCCATGGAAACGGGGGCGATCCAGACCGTGGCCTCGTCGCCCAGCTGCAGGGGCCATTGCTGCGCCGCACCCAGCGGGCGGGGCACAAGGTCTGCACTATTGAAGGGCACCAGGGAGGGCTCCAGCACGGGCTGGCCCATGTCCACGGTGACGCGGCCATCGGCATGCAGCTCGGGAGCGATGAGGCCGGCCAGCGTCTGCACGCGGATGACGGACTTGCCGGTCAGGCCCTTGTCGTGCACATAGCGCGCAAAGCAGCGCGCGCCGTTGCCGCACTGCTCGACCTCGCCGCCGTCGGCGTTGTGGATCACATATTCGAAATCGATGCCTTCGGCGGGCGAGGGCCGCACCGTGAGGATCTGGTCGGCGCCCACGCCGAATTGGCGATGGGCGAGGAAGCGGTACTGGGCTGCGCTCAGGCCCAGCGGGCCGGCGGTTTCGTCGAGAACCACGAAATCGTTGCCAGCGCCCTGCATCTTGGTAAAGCGGATCTGCATCCGGCGATTATCCCCTGCACGGCAGCCTCATGGCGCAATCCGGGGCCATGCCCCGCAGCAGTACTTGCGTCTCTTGCGCAACAGCGGCGGGCGGGCCAATCCGCATAATGCCCCCATGACCCGCCCCAGCCAGCTCCTGCACCCCCAGCGCCAGCCTGTAGACACGCTCAAGGCCTCCACCGTCCTGCTGCTGCGCGACCGCGCCGATGGCCAGGGGCTGGAGGTGCTGATGACTCGGCGCTCGCCCAAGGCCAGCTTCGTGCCCAGCGCCTATGTCTTCCCGGGCGGCGGCATCGAGGCCCAGGACGCGGCCGAGGCCGCCCATGCCCGCGCCAGCACCCGCCCGGCCCAGGCCGGCGAGGGGCTGCGCATCACCCAGGCCATCGCCGGGCTGCGCGAGACCTTCGAGGAACTGGGCATTTTGCTGGCCCATGACGCCCAGGGCCGGCCGGTATCTGCCGCCGAGCTGGCCACGCTGGACCGCAAGGCGCCGCTGGTGCCCCAGTGCGAGGCACGCGGCCTGCGCCTGGCCGTGGATGCGCTGTGGTACCTGGCCCACTGGACGGCCGACCGCGACCAGCCCCGGCGCTTCGATGTGCCCTTCTTCGTGGCGCGCATGCCCGAAGGCCAGGAACCCGACGCCGACGGGTCGGAACAGTTCGAGCCCATCTGGGTGCGCCCGCAGGAAGCGCTGGAGCGCCACCGCGCGGGCAGCTTTCCCATGATCTTTCCCACCATCCGCACGCTGGACCGTCTCAGCCGCTTCGCGGGCACCGAAGCCGTATTCGCCGCCCTGCAAGGAGAGCAGCCGCTGTGGCAGTGCTGCCCGCGCACCGGCTTTCTCAATGGCAAGGAAGCCCGCCACATGGAGGACGAGGCCCCCTTCGGCGAGCTGGAAATGGTCTGCCCGGACGGCCAGATCCTGCACACGCTGGACTGGCAGAGCGAGCGCGCCGTGCCACTGCGCAAGAACCTGCTGCGCCTGACGGCACCCAACCCCGGCGTGATGACCGGCCCCGGCACCAACAGCTATCTGGTGGGCGATGCCGCCACGGGCTACGCCGCCATCGACCCCGGCCCGGCCGACGCCGCCCATGTGCAGCGCCTGTTCGATGCGGCGGGCGGCGACATACGCCACATCCTGTGCACGCATTCCCATGCCGACCACTCGCCGGGCGCCGCGCTGCTGCAGGCGCTGGCGGTGCAGGCCGGCAAGCCCAGGCCCGCCATTGGCGGCCTGCCCTCGGCGCCCACGGCCCGGCCGGCCAGCCGCTTCACCCCCGACTACGCACTGACCGACGGCCAGCGCATCGTGCTGCAGGATGCGCAAGGCGGCACCACCCACACCCTGCAGGCCGTGTTCACGCCCGGCCATGCGGCCAACCATGTGTGCTTTGTGCTGGAGGAAGACGCCCTGCTGTTCAGCGGCGACCACATCCTCAATGGCAGCACCACCATCATCGATCCGCCTGACGGCAACATGCGCGACTACATCGATTCGCTGGACAGGCTCGACGCGCTGTGCGCCGCGCACGATGCGCGCTTCATCCTGCCGGCCCATGGCTATGTGCTGGGCTTTGCGCGCCAGGCGATCGCCAAGCTCAAGGCCCACCGGCTGGCGCGCGAGGCCAAGGTGCTGGCCGCCATGCAAAAACAGCCTGACGGCAGCGTGCAGGACTGGGTGCGGCTGGCCTATGACGACGCCCCGCCCCAGCTGTGGCCGATTGCCGAGCGCTCGCTGCTGGCGCATGTGGAGCGCATCCGTGCGCTGTGCGGGCGGCAATGACCGGCAATGACCGACGACGCGCGCGGGGCCTGGTATCTGGTTAAGCTGCGCGCATGTCTGAATCTGAAAGCGTTCGCCTGGCCAAGCGCCTGGCCGAACAGGAACAATGCTCGCGCCGCGAGGCCGAACTGCATATCACCGCCGGCAACGTCCAGGTGGACGGCAAGGTCGTGCAACTGCCCGAGACGCGCGTGCGCCCCGAGCAGCAGGTCACGCTGCGCAGCGGCGCCCAGCCCGAGGCCGTGCCGCCCGTCACCCTGCTGATGAACAAGCCTGCGGGCTATACCCAGGGTCGGCCTTATGGCCGGGTGCGCAGCGCCCACTCCCTGCTGGGCGAAGCCAGCATGGCCCAGGTGGACACGCCCATGCCGCTGCTGGTGCTGGCCCAGCACTTCAAGAACCTGGAATCCTTCCTGCCCCTGCCGCTGCCGGCCAGCGGCCTCATCGTCTACACCCAGGACAAGCGCGTGGCGCGCAAGCTGGGCGAGGAAGGCATGTGGCTGGAGCAGGAATGCATCGTCGGCGTCGAGGGCCAGATCCACGAGGACGGCCTGGAGCTGATGAAGGCCGGCCTGCCGATCGGCAAGCGCCAGCTGCCGCCCTGCCGCGTGAGCTGGCAGAACGAGAACCACCTGCGCTTTGCGCTCAAGGGCATCGCGCCCGACGAGATCGACGCCATGTGCACCGAAGTGGGCCTGCGCGTGGTCAGCCTGCGCCGCCTGCGCATTGGCCGCCTCTCTCTGGCCAAGGTGCCCGAAGGCCAGTGGCGCTACCTGATGCCCTGGGAGCGGTTCTAGGCAGGCATTGCCGGGTGCGCGGCGGGCAGCACATTCGGCAAATGAGAATCATTTCATAGAATGCGGGATTCCCATGCTGCCTTCGGGCCTCCCGCATGCCTGCGCCCGCCTCTTCCTCTTCTTCCCTGCTGAGCACCTTCCAGGACAGCTACCACGAGCTGGTGCGCTTCGTGGCGCGCCGCGCCGGCCCGCAGGCCGCGCGTGACCTGGTGCATGACGCCTGGATACGCTTGGCCGAACGCCAGCGCGGCGAAAGCGATGCGCCCGCCGCGCCGGACAGTCCACCAGGCGCCAGCCGCGCCTATCTCTACGCGGTGATGGAGAACATCGCCATCGACCACCTGCGCCATGGCCAGCGCACGGCCGAGCGCTTTGACACCAGCGCCAGGGAAGGCGAGCCGCCCTCCCCCCTCAGCCCCGATGTGGCCGACACCCATTCCTACCGCCAGGCCCTGGCCGGGGTCGAAGGCGCCCTGGCGCAGCTGCCCGCGCGCTGCCGCGACATCTTCCTGGCCGACCGCATCGAGGGCGCCTCGCATGCCGAGCTGGCCGAGCGCCACGGCGTCTCGGTCAAAACCGTGGAACGCGAGGTCATGCGCGCCATGGACAGCGTGGAAGCCTCGCTGCGCCGCTGGCGCGGAGACACCGCCGCACCCGCACCACGCACGGGCCGCCGCCGCGCCCTTTCCACCCTGCTGGGGATGGCGGGCCTGGGTGTCGGCAGCCCGGCGATGTGGCTGGCCTGGCGCCAGTGGATGCCGCAGTACCAGGTGCGGCTGGCCACGGCCACCGGCCGCCTGCTGAACCAGCCCCTGCCCGACGGCAGCAGCTTGACGCTGGACGCCGCCAGCCGCGCCGAGGTGGACTTCTACGCCACGCGCCGCCAGGTGCGGCTGCTGGCCGGCAGCGCCTTCTTCGCCGTGGCGCGCGACACGGAACGGCCCTTCGTGGTCCAGGCGGCGGACGTACAGGTCACCGTGCTGGGCACGCGCTTCGAGGTGGCGCTGGAGGACGATGCGGTGCTGGTCGCCGTCGATGCGGGCCGCGTGCAGGTGCGCGACGGCAGCGGCGCCCGGCATGCACTGGGCGCAGGCCAGATGCTGCGCCTGGCGCCAGGCCAGACGGCCGCCGTGCAAACGGTTGCGGCTGTGGCCGCCTGGCGCGAGGGCTGGCTGGACTTCCAGAACACGCCGCTGGCCGAGGTCGCCCGCCGCCTGGAGCGCTACAGCCTGCAGCCACTGCGCGTGGAGCCCGACGCCGCCGCCCTGCCCGTGCTGGGGCGCGTGCGCATTGCGGCGGCCCAGGGCTGGCTGCGCATGCTGCCGCGCACCCTGCCGGTCAGCGTGCAGGAAGAGGTGCAGGAAAAGGAGCAGGGCCCGGGAACCGGGCGCACCCTGGTCATCCGCCGCCGCAGCTGATGCGCCGATGCGCCCATGGCCCCGGAATGCACGGCGCATGCGCACCAGGCGTGAGGGAATGTCTGCGCCCGTTCGTATAGGCATGAGGACCCGGGAACGCGACGCATTCGCAGCCCGGGAATCGCCATTGCCCAGATCCGCCACGGGACCTTCCATGTCTTCATTCCCCTCCAAGCCTTCCCGCCTTGCCTGCCACCATGCCGTTGCCGCGGCCATCGCGCTGCTGGCCGTGCAGCTTTCTCCAGCCGCTCTGGCACAGGCGGCACCGGCCCCGGCCACGGCCGCCAGCACCGACTTCCACATTCCCGCCCAGCCGCTGGACCAGGCGCTGGCCCAACTGGCCCGCCAGGCCGGCCTGCAACTGCTGGCTGCGCCCGAGCTGGTGCAGGGCCGCCGTGCGCCCGCCGTGGAAGGGCGCCTGAGCACCGCCGCCGCCGTGGCCCGGCTGCTGCGCGGCAGCGGGCTGGAGGGGCATGTGAGCCAGGGCACGCTGGTGGTGGAAAAGCCCGCCGGCACCGTGGCCCTGCCCGAAGTCACGGTCTCCGCCGTGGGCGAGACCACGACCACCGAGGGCTCGGGCTCCTACACCACGGGGCTGATGAGCACCTCGACCAAGCTGCCGCTGTCCATCCGCGAGACGCCCCAGTCCCTCACCGTGGTCACACGCCAGAAGATGGACGACCAGGGCATGCTGTCCATCGACGACGTGGCCAACAGCGCCACCGGCATCACCATCAACCGCTGGAGCGACGACCGGGCGCGCTATTTCTCGCGCGGGTTCGTGATCGGCTCCTTCCTGCAGGACGGCGTGCCCGTCTCGTATGAAACCGACACCTCCACCTACGACACCATGGCCATGTACGACCACGTGGAAGTGGTGCGCGGCCCCACGGGGCTGATGACGGGCGTGGGCGACCCTTCGGGCACGATCAACTTCGTGCGCAAGCGCGCGCCGCGCACCACCCAGCGCTCGGTCACCCTGCGCGGCGGCAGCTGGAACCAGGCCGTGGGCGAGGTCGATGTGGGCGGCGCCCTCAACGAGGACGGCTCGGCGCGCGGGCGTGTGGTGGCCTCGGCCCAGTCGCGTGACCACTTCATCGATGGCTACAGCAGCCGCCGCCAGCTGCTGTACGGCACCGCCGAGTTCGACCTGGGGCGCGACACCACGCTGAGCGTGGGCGGCTCCTATGTGAACGAAGACAACCCCGGCTCGCAATGGATGGGCGTGCCCATGGGCTTCGATGGCTCCTTCCTCGACATTGCGCGATCTAGGCGTTTCTCGCCCTCCTGGAGCAAATGGGACAAGAAGGAGGTCAGCCTGTTCGCCGACCTGGAGCACCGCTTCGACAACGGCTGGAAGGCCAGGCTGGCCGCGCGCGCCCTGCAGGCCAAGTCCGCGCTGGACGGCGCCTACCTGGTCTCGGGCGGCCTGGACGACCAGGGCCGCACGCGCTACGACGTGGCCGGAGGCCTCTACGACTACGACAAGCGCCAGCTCAGCCTCGATGCCTCGGCCCAGGGCCCCGTGCGCCTGTTCGGCCGCGAGCATGACCTGGCCTTCGGCCTCAGCCGCCGCACCATCCGCTGGAGCGACCAGGGCTACAGCTACCTGTCGCCCACGGGGGAATGGCTGATCGCCAATGGCGTCGATCCCTATACCTGGAACCCCGACTCGCTGGACCGTTCCGGCCTGCTGGCCGAAGACCTGTGGACGCGCCGCCAGAAGACCACGCTGACCTCGGCCTACGCCACGGGCCGCTTCCTGCTGGCCGAGCCACTGAACCTGATCGCCGGCGCGCGCCTGGACTGGTACGACTTCACCAACGTCCAGCGCCAGGGCAGCTGGAGCCGGGAGCGCGAATTCAGCGAGAAAGCCCATGCCACGCCCTATGCGGCGCTGACCTATGACATCAGCAAGACCTACTCGGCCTATGCCAGCTACACCAGCATCTTCCGGCCGCAGGATTTTCTGGATGTCTCGGGCAGCATGCTGGCGCCGGTGGAGGGCCGCAACTTCGAGCTGGGCCTCAAGGGCAGCTACCTGGACGAGCGCGTGAACCTGGCCGTTGCCGTGTTCAACACCACGCAGGACAACCTGCCCCAGGCCATCGCTGACATCAACTCCTGCACGGTGAAGACCAATTGCTACCGCTCCGTCGGCAAGGTCAAGAGCAAGGGGCTGGACGTGGACATCAGCGGCGAGATCCTGCCGCGCCTGAACGCCGGCCTTGGCTATACCTTCACCCAGGCCAAGATCGCCAGCGACAGCACCGACGGCGCCAAGGGCGCGCCCTATGCCAGCTACACGCCGCGCCACCAGCTCAAGCTGTCGGCCATGTACCACCTGGGCGGCGAGCTGGGCGCATGGCGCGTGGGCGGCGGCCTGCGCTACCAGAGCCGCACCACGTCCGAGTCGCTGACCAGCGCCGAAGGCTATGCAATCCGCCAGTCCGCCTATGCCGTGGCCGACCTGGTCATCGGCTATCGGGTGAACCGGCAGCTGGACCTGCAGATGAACGTCAGCAACCTGTTCGACCGCCGCTACTTCGAGACCCTGGGCACGAACAACGGCGGCAACTATTTCGGCGTGCCGCGCAGGCTGCTGCTGACGGCCAAATACCAGTTCTGAACCGCCCATGAAAATGCCCCGCCGGTGGCGGGGCATGGAAGAAAGTGTGAAGCGCGCCGATAAGCCGGATTCTGTGCACGCGGTTGCCCGCATGTGACCGCCATTAATCTGGGCCGGGCGTCGCCGCCCGGCTCGGTGCTACCTACCCGCACACTCCGGGGGCCCCGTCAACGTGTGCCTACTTGGTATTGCTGCGCGTAGAGATTGCCCGTTTCACCCGGGGACGCGTTCCGCGTCCCCGGGTGGCTATGGGGCCCAGGCTTTCGCCTGGGCGTCTGGCTTGCGCCATCCGTCGCCAGCTTGCGCTGGCACCCCATAGAACACCAAGTTGGCGGCACATGTCCCCGACTCGTCTCTGTTGCTCTGATCCTCACCTCACGGTGGACAGCCGTTAGCTGCTACGCTGCCCTGTGCAGTCCGGACGTTCCTCCAGTGCCGTGTTTCCACGATTGCACCAGCGGCGGTCTGGCGTGCTTCACGGGCGGCATTATCTCGCGGCTTGGGCCGGGCTGCAGGCAGATGGCGCAACAGCCTCACGGCGGCATGCAGAACTCGCGGCGGAATTGTTCGGGTGAGGTGCCGGCCTCGCGCTGGAACATGGCGATGAAGGCCGAGGGCGTGCTGTAGCCCAGGTCATAGGCGATCTGCTGCACGCTCAGGCCGGCCTCCAGCGCGTCGATGGCCAGCAGGTAGCGCATGCGCTGGCGCCATTCGCCCAGGCCCATGCCCAGCTCGCGCTGGCAGTGGCGTGCCAGGGTGCGCTCGGTCATGTGCACGCTGGCGGCCCATTGGGCCAGGCTGCGGTGGTCCTCGGGCGCAGCGCGCATGCGGGTCAGCACTTCGACCAGGGCCGGGTGTTCGGCGGCCGGCAGATAGCCGGGCTCCACGGGAACGGCCCGCAACTGGTCGTAGAGCACACGGGCCAGGCGCAGGTCGGCATCCGTGGCGGGAATGTGCACGTCGCGCACGGCAAAGTCGGCCAGGATGGCCTTGACGATGGCACCGATGCGCATGGAGCACGGCTGCGCCGGCAGCTCCCTGCACAGCGCAGGCGCCAGGTAGACCGAGCGGTAGACCACGGCGTGTGCCACATGGCAGCTGTGCACCACGCCGGGCGGCACCCAGACGCCGTACTGCGGCGGCGAGACCCAGTGCTGGCCTGCCGTGTCCATGCACATGCTGCCGTGGGGCGTGTAGTTGAGGTGTCCCCAGCTGTGGCTGTGCGGCGGCACCTCGGTGTCGGCGCCGAATTCGTCGTAGCGGAAGTAGTACTCGCCCGGCACATCCTCGACGTTCTGGATGTGCATGGGCTTGCTGGGACGGGGCATGGCGGATGGTCCGGGTTGCGCTATCGATTGTCCGAAACCAGGGATGCACTCCAAGTCGGACAGAACGATCATAGGATCAGTCTTAGGAGTCTTCCAATGGGGTCTTACCTTTTCCCTTTGATCGCCGTGCTCATCTGGTCGGTCAATACCGTGGTCAGCAAGATGGCGGCCGACAGCATCGGCGCGGCCGAGATCGGTTTCTACCGCTGGCTGGTGGCGGCCGTGCTGTTCACGCCTTTCCTTTTGCCCTCCATCTGGCGCCAGCGCGCCGACATCCGGCCGCTGCTGCCGCGCCTCATCGTGCTGGGGATGCTGGGCATGGTGATCTACCAGAGCCTGGCCTACTACGCGGCCCATATGACATCGGCCACGCACATGGGCCTGATCGGCTCGCTCACGCCCATGATGGTGCTGGGCCTGTCCACCGCCATGCTGGGCCAGGCGTTGAGCCGGGGCGCCGTGCTGGGCTGCGTGCTGGCCATTGCGGGCGTGGCCCTGGTGGTGTCTTCGGGGCAGCCTGCCACCTTGCTCACCCAGGGCCTCAATGGCGGCGATGCGCTGATGTTCGTGGCCATGCTGGCCTATGCGGTCTACAACATCCTGCTCAAGCGCTGGCCCATGCCGCGCCTGGCCACGGTGCAACTGCTGTACCTGCAGATCCTGGTGGCCGTGATCGCGCAGCTGCCGCTGTTCCTGATGGCGCCGCGCACGGGGCTGAACGCGACCAACCTGCCGCTGGTGGGCTTTGCGGGCATCATGGCCTCCATCGCCGCGCCGCTGCTGTGGATGATGTCGGTGGCGCGCATCGGCCCGGGCCGCTCCAGCATGTTCTTCAACCTGGTACCCATCTTCACAGCCGTGATCGCCTTCATGGCATTGGGTGAGCCCCTGGCGGCCTACCACGCCGTGGGCGGCGTGCTGACCATTGGCGGCCTGCTGCTGGCCGAGCTGTGGAAGCAGCCTTTGCGCGCACCGCGTGCCGCCGCCACCGCCTGAAAAATCAGGGTTTTCCCGAGCGCAAATGGTGCACGCATGCTGCATGCCGGTGCGGCGCCCGCACCAGCTCTGCCCATAAGAATTTGCATTCAGGCCTGCTCATAATTTCTTGTTGGACAGCCCTGTCCCGCCTTTCGATACTGCCGCCACAGGAACAGCTCCAGACGCCCGGCCGGTCTCACTGCAGACCCGCCAGCGCCTGAAGCCCCTGAGACACACAGGCCCCGCCCCGGTCCGTGTGCCCGCTGCACCGTCGAAGACAGGAGACACACCATGAGCAGTCCGGCATCCGCCGCACATTCCCCCGCCCACGGCGCCGGCCAGGCATCGCCGCCCGACATGGACGCCACCTACCGCAAGATCGCCTGGCGCCTGATTCCCTTTCTGGTGCTGCTCTTCATCCTGGCGTGGATAGACCGCGTCAACGTCGGCTTCGCCAAGCTGCAGATGCTGGACGACCTGCAGTTCAGCGAGGCCATCTACGGCCTGGGTGCCGGCATCTTCTTCATCGGCTACTTTCTGTTCGAAGTGCCCAGCAACCTGCTGCTGGAGAAGATCGGCGCACGCAAGACGCTGGCGCGCATCACCATCCTGTGGGGTGCGGCCTCCATGGCCATGGCCTATGTGACCACGCCCACCATGTTCTACGTGCTGCGCTTCATCTTGGGCGTGGTGGAGGCCGGCTTCTTCCCCGGCGTGGTGCTGTACCTGACCTACTGGTTCCCGGCCCGCCACCGGGCGCGCGTCAACGGCCTGTTCATGACCTCGTTCGCCATTGCGGGCGCCGTGGGCGGCCCGATTGCGGGCGCCATCATGAATGGCATGCAGGGCGTGGGCCATCTGTCCAACTGGCAGTGGCTGTTCATCCTGGAAGGCATTCCCTCGGTGATCGCCGGCTTCTTCGTGCTGCTGTACCTGCCCGAAAAGCCCGCCAACGCCAAGTGGCTGAGCGCGGCCGAGCAGCGCGCCGTGACCGCCGCCGTGGAGGCAGAGAACCAGGGGGGCCACAAGCATGTGTCCTTCCTGGACGCCTGCCGCAACTACCGCGTGTGGCTGTGCGCTGCCGTGTATTTCTGCATCGTCAGCGGCAACGCCACCATTGCCTTCTGGTCGCCGTCCATCATCAAGGAGATCGGCATCCAGAACACGCTGCAGATCGGCCTGATCTCGGCCATTCCCTTCCTGGCCGGCACGCTGGCCATGGTCTGGAACGGCATGCATTCGGACAAGACCGGCGAGCGCCGCATGCACTGCGCCCTGTCCGCGCTGATCGCGGCGGCGGGCCTGATCCTGACGGGCCTGTTCCTGCACAACGCCGTGCTCGCCCTGTGCGCGCTGACGCTGGCCTCCATCGGCATCCTCGCGGCATTCCCCGTGTTCTGGTCGATTCCTGCCGCCTTCCTGGCCGGCACGGCGGCGGCCGGCGGCATTGCGCTGATCAACTCCATCGGCAACCTGGCCGGCTTCGTGGCGCCCTACATGATCGGCGCGCTCAAGACCAGCACGGGGTCGCTGTCCTCGGGCCTGTACTTCGTGGCCGCGCTGGAATTCATGGCCGCCTTCCTGGTCGTGCTCTTCGTCAAGAAGCAGTGATGCCTGCGCGCCGCACCGCGCGCGCCACTGCCCCCTCCTCTTTCCCACCGGGGCCTGCGGCCCCGCCTTTTCCCTGGATCGCCTGCCATGCAACTGCAGTTCACCACCCCCGAGGGCCAGACCTTCGCCCCTGAATTCGACACCCTGATCGTCGCCGGCTGGGCCGGCCGCGACCGCGAGGCCATCGAGCACCACATCGAGGAGCTCGCCGCCATCGGCATCCCGCGCCCCAGCGCCGTGCCGCTGTACTACCGCATCTCCAGCAACCAGCTGAGCCAGCGCAGCGCGCTGCAGGTGCTGGGCGCGGACTCCTCGGGCGAGGTCGAGGTCTTCGTGTTCACGCACGAAGGCGAGATGTTCGTGAGCCTGGCCTCCGACCACACGGACCGCAAGCTGGAAGCCTACAGCGTGGCCTTTTCCAAGCAGGCCTGCGTCAAGCCCGTGGCCACCCAGGCCTGGCGCTTTGCCGACGTGGCCGGCCACTGGGATGAGCTGGTCGTGCGCTCGTGGATCGTGGAAGACGGCCGCGAGGTGCTCTACCAGGAAGGCACGCTGGCCAGCCTGCGCACGCCCCAGGACCTGATCGCAGGCTTCACGGGCGGCAAGGATCTGCTGCCCGCAGGCTGCGGCATGACCTGCGGCACGGTGGGCGCCATCGGCGGCATCCGCCCCTCGACGCAGTTCTCCATGGAGCTGTACGATCCCCGCAGCCAGCGTTCCATCCGCCACAGCTACCGCAGCGAACTGCTGGACGTCGTGGCCTGAGCCGCGACTCCGATCCGCCCACGCCCGCCTTCACCCACAGGACTTCCCACATGACCCAAGCCCTCCCCCTGCCCAGCCTGGAACTGGCATCACAGCGCCTGCATGGCGGCGAAACCACCTCGGTGCAGCTGACCGAGCAGGCCCTGGCCCGCACCATGTCGGGGGAAGGCCCCAAGGTGTTCACGCGCGTGTTCCAGGGCGCGGCTCTGGCCGAGGCCCGCGCCAGCGACGTGCTGCGTGCGGCCGGCCTGGCGCGCTCGCCCATCGAGGGCCTGCCGGTCTCGGTCAAGGACCTGTTCGACATCGCCGGCTTTCCCACGCTGGGCGGCTCGCGCCTGCTGGCCGACGCACCGCCCGCGCAGCGCACGGCCGAAGTGGTGCAGCGCCTGCGCCAGGCCGGCGCCGTCATCGTGGGCACGACCAACATGACCGAGTTCGCCTACTCGGGACTGGGCATCAACCCGCACTACGGCACGCCGCGCAATCCCTGGCAGCGTGACGAGGACGGCGGCCGCATCCCGGGTGGCTCGTCCTCGGGCGCGGCCATCTCGGTCACCGATGGCATGGCCATGGCGGCCATCGGCTCGGACACGGGCGGCTCGGTGCGCATTCCTTCGGCGCTGTGCGGGCTCACGGGCTTCAAGCCCACGGCGCGCCGCGTGAGCATGGAGGGCGTGCTGCCGCTGTCGGCCAACCTGGACTCCATCGGCCCGCTGGCCCCCAGCGTGCGCTGCTGCGCCACGCTGGACGCCATCCTCAGCGGCGAGCCGCTGGGCGAGCTGCATGCCGCGCCGCTGCAGGGCCTGCGCCTGCTGGCACCCACCAACGTGGTACTGGACGGCATGGACGCCACCGTGGCCGCCGCCTGGGAGCGCGCCCTAGCCCTGCTGTCGCAGGCGGGCGCCCATATCACCCATGCCGTGGTCGCGCCCTTCGGCGAGCTGGCCGACATCAATTCCAAGGGCGGCTTCACGGCCGCCGAGGCCTGGGCCTGGCACCGCCACCACATCGCCACGCGCCTGTCCGAGTACGACCCGCGCGTGGGCACGCGCATCCTGCGCGGCAAGGACATCAGCGCGGCCGACTACATCGACCTGCTGGCACGCCGCAGGCAGTGGATTGCCGCCGTCAGCGCCCAGATGGCCGACCATGACCTGATCGTCATGCCCACCGTGCCCGTGGTCGCCCCGAAGATCGCCGACCTCACGCAGAGCGACGAGGCCTACTTCGGCGCCAACGGCCTGATCCTGCGCAACCCCACGCTGATCAACTTCCTCGACGGCTGCGCCATCTCCCTGCCCTGCCAGCGCGCAGGCGAGGCGCCCGTGGGCCTGAGCCTGGCCGGCCTCGGCGGGCAGGACCGGCGACTGCTGTCCGTGGCCCTGGCCGTGGAGCAGCTGCTGGCTTCGGCGCAGGGCTGATCGATCAGGCGGCCTCGGGCCTAGCCGCCCAGGCCGCTGCCCGGCAGCCGCGCCACGGCCTGGCCGTGGTTCAGCGCAAAGGCGGCGGCGGTCTCCTCGGCCGCGCGCGCCACCACTCCGGTCAGCGGGTTCTGGTGATCGTTGCGAAAGCAGGCCACCAGCGGCAGCGAGGGGAACTCACGGTCCACGCGCAGCAGGCGCAGGCGCTGCTCGGCCAGCTCGCGCTGGATGATGGCCGGCGGCACGGCGGCCACGCCCAGGCCGTCGCAGACCACGCGGATCATGGTCGCCACCGAGGCGATGCAGTTCAGGTGCACCGAGGCGCTGCTTTCGGTGGAGAACAGCTGCTCGATCACCGCATACGGCTCGGAGCCGCGCGCAAAGCCCATGATGGGAAAGGCCGCCAGCTCGGCCAGGCTCAGGGTCTCGTCGCCGATGCCCAGCTTGGGGCTGCCCACCCAGGCCATGGGAAATTCACCCAGCGACAGATGGCCCACGCCGGCCGCCGTCACGGGCTTGGCCTGCAGCGACAGGTCCAGCTGGCCCTTCACCAATTGATCGGACATGTGCAGCGTGGTGTCGCAGGCGATCTCCACCTGCAGGCGCGGATAGCGCTGCTGCAGCAGCGCCAGGAAATCGGGAAACCAGCTGTGCACGATGGACTCGATGGCGCCGATGCGGATCACGCCGGCATAGGCCTGCTTGTCCAGCATGTCCTCGCGCATCTCGCGCATGAGGCGCAGCATGCGCTCGGCATGGACCAGGGCCTTGGCGCCGTCGGCCGTCAGCGTGACCTCGCGCACGCCACGGTCGAACAGGCGCACGCCGAACTCCTGCTCCAGCGTGGCGATGCGGCTGGAGACGGCGGCCTGCGTGGTGTACAGCCGCTCGGCCGTCATGCGGAAATTGCGCAGCTCGGCCAGCAAGACAAAGGTTTCCAGGAACCGTAGATTCATGCGGCGATGTTAGCCGTCCAGGCCATATCGATATAGCCCATGCATAGAACAGCTGCGTGCACAATGAATGCCTGGTTTTCGCGCAGCGTCTGCGCGCCACCCCCGACTGTCCAACCACCACCCCAAAATCGCGGAGGTCCGATGAGAGCTGACAACATCCTGCAAACGATTGGCAACACGCCCCATGTGCGCATCAACCGCCTGTTCGGCGCCGGTGCCAATGTGTGGATCAAGTCCGAGCGCGGCAACCCCGGCGGCTCCATCAAGGACCGCATCGCCCTGGCCATGGTCGAGGACGCCGAGAAGTCCGGCGCCCTGCAGCCCGGCGGCACCATCATCGAGCCCACCAGCGGCAACACCGGCGTGGGCCTGGCCCTGGTGGCCGCCGTCAAGGGCTACAAGCTGGTGCTGGTCATGCCCGAGAGCATGAGCATCGAGCGCCGCCGCCTGATGCTGGCCTACGGCGCCAGCTTCGACCTCACGCCCAAGGAAAAGGGCATGAAGGGCGCCATCGCCCGCGCCCAGGAACTGGCCAGCCAGACGCCCGGCGCCTGGATTCCCCAGCAGTTCGAGAACCCCGCCAACATCGACGTGCATGTGCGCACCACGGCCCAGGAAATCCTGGCCGACTTCCCCGAAGGCCTGGATGTGCTGATCACCGGCGTGGGCACGGGCGGCCACCTGACCGGCGTGGCCAAGGTGCTCAAGGCCAGGTTCCCCCAGCTCAAGGTCTTTGCCGTGGAGCCTGCCGCCTCGCCCGTGATCTCGGGCGGCCAGCCCTCGCCCCACCCCATCCAGGGCATTGGCGCAGGCTTCGTGCCCAAGAACCTGGACACCAGCCTGCTGGACGGCGTGATCCAGGTCGAGGCCGAACCCGCGCGCGAGTACGCACGCCGCTCGGCCCGCGAGGAAGGCATCCTGGTCGGCATCTCCTCAGGCGCGACCCTGGCCGCCATTGCGCAAAAGCTGCCCGAGCTGCCCGCAGGCGCCAAGGTGCTGGGCTTTAACTACGACACGGGCGAGCGCTACCTGTCGGTGGAAGGCTTTCTGCCGGCCTGACCGGCGGCAAGCCCCGTCCGCTGCAGTTCACTGCACTGCGGCATGAAACACAAGGCCTCGCAAGAGGCCTTTTTTGTTGCCGCCAGCGGCATGCTGCATTCCCCATTCGCGCACAACGAAGTGGCCCCGGACGCGGACAATCTTCCCCACGGCGCGGTGTTCCCCCTGCACTGAAATCCGGGCGCGAACCCACGCGTAGGACAGTTGTGTGGAGATTTCTTACAAAACATGTTGCGCCCAAAGGTCATGCTGAACGCGCATCGGGCAAACCCGACTCTGGCCTACGATGGTCTGACCAAGGAGTAAAAAAATCTTGTTCGGTTTCTTTGAAAAACGCGTTCCGCCCTATCCCAGCGTCGAGCCCACGGTCCCTCCCAAGGGATTTTTTGCCTTCATCTGGGCCTGCACGCAAGGCATGCGCGGCTGGATCGCGCTGCTGACCTGCACCTCGGCGCTGCTGGCCGTCTACGAGGCGGCGCTGTTCGCCCTCATGGGCCATGTGGTGGACTGGTTGTCCACGGTGTCGCCGGCCGGTTTCTGGGCAGAGCAGCGCGGCACGGTGTGGGGCATTGCCGCCGTCCTGCTGTCCAGCGTGCTGTTGCTGGCCTTTCACACGGCGGTGATGCACCAGGTGCTGGCCATCAACTTCCCGATGCGGCTGCGCTGGGTGTTCCACCGGCTGATGTTGGGCCAGAGCATGTCGTTCTATGCCGACGAGTTCGCGGGCCGCATCACCACCAAGATCATGCAGACCGCGCTTTCCGTGCGCGAAGTGGTGTTCATGGTGGTCGATGTTCTGGTGGGCGTGAGCGTCTACATGATCGGCATCCTGATCCTGGCGGCCAGCTTCGAGTGGCGGCTGATGATTCCGTTTGCGCTGTGGCTGGCCGCCTATATCGGCGCCTGCTGCTACTTCGTTCCGCGCCTGGGCAAGATCGGCAAGGAGCAGGCCGATGCACGCTCCATGATGACGGGCCGCGTGACCGATGCCTATACCAACATCGCCACCGTTAAGCTGTTCGCCCACACGCGCCGCGAGGCCGAGTACGCGCGCAACGCCATGGAGGCCTTCAAGTCCACGGGCTATGCGCAGATGCGGCTGGTCAGCCAGTTCGAGATCGTCAACCACCTGATGATCACGATGCTGCTGGTGGGCTCGGCGGGCACGGCGCTGTACCTGTGGTCGGCCGGACAGGCCAGCGCAGGCGTGGTGGCGGCCATCATCGCCATGGCGCTGCGCCTGATGGGCTATTCGCACTGGGTGATGTGGCAGATGACGGGCCTGTTCGAGAACGTAGGCACCATCCAGGACGGCATCCTCACGCTGACCAAGCCGCGCACCATCGTGGATGCGCCCGACGCCAGGCCGCTGCAGGTCACGCACGGCGCCATCGCCTTCGAGGACCTGAGCTTTGCCTACAAGGACGGCGGCAAGCAGGTGATCGACCACCTGAACCTGCACATCCGCGCCGGCGAGCGCATCGGCCTGATCGGCCGCTCGGGCGCTGGCAAGTCCACGCTGGTGAACCTGCTGCTGCGCTTCCATGAAGCCCAGGGCGGGCGCATCACCATCGACGGCCAGGACATCCGCACCGTCACGCAGGACAGCCTGCGCGGCGCGGTGGGCATGGTCACGCAGGACACCTCGCTGCTGCACCGCTCCATGCGCGACAACATCCTCTACGGCCGCCCCGACGCGACCGAGCAGGAGATGCTGGCCGCCGCGCAGAAGGCCGAGGCCTCGGACTTCATCGCCACGCTGACCGACCTCAAGGGCCGTGGCGGCTATGACGCCCAGGTGGGCGAGCGCGGCGTCAAGCTGTCGGGCGGCCAGCGCCAGCGCGTGGCGATTGCGCGCGTCATGCTCAAGGACGCGCCCATCCTGCTGCTGGACGAGGCCACCAGCGCGCTGGACAGCGAGGTCGAGGCGGCCATCCAGCAAAGCCTGGACAGCCTCATGCACGGCAAGACCGTGATCGCCATCGCCCACCGGCTCTCGACCATCGCGGCCATGGACCGGCTCATCGTCATGGACCAGGGCCACATCGTCGAGCAGGGCACGCACCAGCAACTGCTGGAGCTGGGCGGCATCTACGCCAAGCTGTGGTCGCACCAGAGCGGCGGCTTCCTCGCAGAGCAGGGCTCGGAAGCTGCCAACGCCAACGGCTAGACGCTCGCCAGATCCCGGTCCAGCTGCGTATGCAAGGTGTAGCGGCTGGCCGGGTGCAAGGTCACGCTGAGGTCCATCAACTCCCCATCGGTATCCAGGTAGCGGCGCACGATCTTCAGCGCCGCTGACCCGGCCGGGGCCTGCAATTCCTCCGACAGCGCATCCGGAATGAGCGCCCCCACCACGGCCTGCCGCACCCGCGCGATGCGCAGGCCGTATTGCTGCTCCAGCAGGCTGCTGACCAGCAACTCGGGCGCGGCGCGCACGCGCTGGGCCAGTTCCTGCGTGTCAAAGCGCTGCGCATCCACATAGACCACGGTCCAGGCAATGGGCAGGTGCGGCGCGGCGCCGTCGCGGCGCAGGCTGCAGATGGCCAGCCAGCGGCTGCCGGCCGGGCAGTCCAGTTCGGCGGCCAGGTCCTGGTCCAGCACCACCTCCTCGATGCGCCGCACTTCGCGCACATGGGTGGCGCCGAACTGCACCAGGTCCTCCAGCGAGGTCAGCGCCTGGCGGTAGTGCGCATGGGGCTGCGCCGCCTCCACGCGCGTGCCCACCTTCTTGCGCCGCGATACCAGCCCCGACTGCTGCAACTCGGAAATCGCCGCGCGCACGGTGTGGCGGCTCACGCCATAGCGGTCGCACAGCTCCAGCTCGGTGGGCAGCAGGGCGCCCACGGCGTATTCGCCCGAGGCAATGCGCTCTGACAGGTCGCGCGCCACCTGGGCATAGCGTGTCTCAGCCATGGGCGCAGGCCCTCACCCCAGACAAACCCGGATGTTCGTAATGTACGTACATAAATAAAAATATCGATATGTCCGAACTTAATTGCAATTGCGCACCATGATCCTTCCGTCCTTCACCTCCAGCACCGCCATCGATTCGCTGCTGTTCCGCGACGCCTTCGGCACCCCGGCCATGCGCGCCATCTTCGCCGACAGCGCGCTGGTGTCGCGCTACATAGCGGTCGAGGTCGCGCTGGCGCGCGCCCAGGGCCGCTGCGGCGTGATTCCGGCCGAGGCCGCACACGAGATCGCGCAGCGCTGCAGCCTCGAAGCGCTGGACTTCGAGCTGCTGCGCAAGGAAACCGACATTGTCGGCTACCCCATCCTGCCGCTGGTGCACCAGCTGGTGAAACAGTGCGGCGACGCAGGCCGCTACATCCACTGGGGCGCCACCACCCAGGACATCATGGACACGGCCACCGTGCTGCAGGTGCGCGATGCGCTGGACCTGGTCGATGCCGACATCGCCGCGCTGCGCACCATCCTGGCCGACCTGGCAGAACGCCACCGCGACACGCCCATGGCCGGCCGCACGCACCTGCAGCACGCTTTGCCCATCACCTTCGGCTACAAGGCCGCCATCTGGCTGGCCATGTTCGACCGCCATGCCCAGCGCCTGCTGGAACTGCGCCCGCGCGTGCTGGTGGGCCAGTTCGCGGGGGCGGCAGGCACGCTGGCCTCGCTGAGCGGCCGGGGCCTGGAAGTGCAGCAATTGCTGATGGAAGAACTGGGCCTGGGCGTGCCCGCCACCACCTGGCATGTGGCGCGCGACGGCTTGGCCGAAGCGGTGAATTTCCTGGCCCTGGTCACCGGCTCGCTGGGCAAGATCGCCTACGACGTGATGCTGCTTTCCTCCACCGAGTTCGGCGAGGTGTTCGAGCCCTTCGTCACGGGGCGCGGCGCCAGCAGCACCATGCCGCAAAAGCGCAACGCCATCTCCAGCGAGCTGATGCTGGCCGCCTCCAAGGCCGTGCGCCAGCATGCGGGCCTGATGCTGGACGCCATGGTCCAGGACCTGGAGCGCGCCACCGGCCCCTGGCACGCCGAATGGGTGGCCCTGCCCGAGAGCTTCGTGCTCTCGGCCGGCGCCCTGCACCAGGCGCGCTTCATGCTGGGCGGCCTCATCGTCGATCCCGAACGCATGGCCCGCAACCTGGACATGACCGACGGCCTGATCGTGGCCGAGGCCGTGATGATGGGCCTGGCCCCGCACACGGGCCGCCAGCAGGCGCACGACATCGTCTATGCCGCCTGCCGCAGCGTCAACGCCGAGGGAGGCACGCTGGCCGATGCGCTGGCCCGCCTGCCCGAAGTCACAGCCCATTTCGACCGCGCGGCGCTGCAGCGCCTCACCGACCCGCGCAACTACCTGGGCGAGGCCCCGCAGATGGTGGACCGCGCCCTTGCGCTGTCACGCGCCCATACAGCCAGCGGCCACTGACACCCCGGCCCAGGACAGAACACAGCACTACAGGAGACAACACCATGCCTTTCCATCTTCCCCGCCTGCCACGCCTGGCCCTTGCCCTGGCCGCCACCACCTTCGCCCTGGCCGCGCACGCCCAGGGCGGCTACCCCGCCAAGCCGCTGACCTGGATCGTGCCCTTCGCGGCCGGCGGCCCCACGGACGCCATGGCGCGCGACATCGCCCAGCGCACCAGCACGCAACTTGGCCAGCAGATCATCATCGAGAACGTTCCGGGTGCGGGCGGCACCATCGGCGCGGCCAAGGCGGCGCGCTCGGCGCCCGACGGCTACAGCTTCCTGGTCGGCCACATGGGCTACATGGGCGCGGCGCCGTCGCTGTACAAGAAGCTGGCCTATGACCCGGTCAAGGACTTCGAGGCGGTGTTCCGCTTCCCCGACACGCCGCTGGTGCTTCTGGTGGGCAAGAACTCCCCCTACAAGACGGCCGAGGAGCTGGTGGCCTTCGGCAAGCAGAACCCGGGCCGGCTGAACTTCGGCAACGCGGGCGTGGGATCGACCTCGCACCTGGTGGCGGCGCTGTTCGCCAGCCGCGCGCAGATGGAGATCACCCAGGTGGCCTACAAGGGCGCGGCACCGGCCATGACCGATGTGATCTCGGGCCAGGTCGATGCCATGTTCGACCAGACCAACACCGCCCTGCCCCAGCTGGCGGGCGAGCGCATCCGCGCCATCGCCCTCACCTCGGACAAGCCCATGCCCCAGTTCCCGGGCGCGGCAGCGCTGGGCCAGAAGCTGCTGCCCGGCTTCGAGACCGCCACCTGGTACGGCATCTACGCGCCCAAGGGCACGCCGCGCGACGTGGTGCAAAAGGTCTACCAGGCCTACACCAAGGCGCTGGCCGACAAGGCCTGGACCGACAGGATGGCCGCCCAGGGCATACGCCTGCTGCCCGCAGATCAATACGCGCCCGAAGCCCTGGCACGCCACACGGCAGCCGAGGTGGAGCGCTGGCGCAAGGTGGCGGCCGACGCGAAGATCTCGCTGGACTGAGCCCATGGACCAGACACGCACCCAGGCCCAGGCACCGACCCAAGCTCATACCCGCATCGAGCACGATGCCTTCGGCCCCGTCCACATCCCTGCCGACCGCCTCTGGGGCGCGCAGACCCAGCGCGCGCTGGAGCTGTTCACCATTGGCGAGGAGCGCTTTCCGCAGGGCCTGTACCGCGCATTCGGGCTGCAGAAGCTGGCGGCAGCGCGCGCCAACCGGCGCCTGGGCGTGCTGGACGACGAGCGCGGCGCGGTCATCGAGGCCGCGGCCACCGAACTGCGCGACGGCCTGCTGGACGCGCATTTCCCGCTGACCATCTGGCAGACGGGCTCGGGCACGCAGACCAACATGAATGCCAACGAGGTCATCGCCAACCGCGCCAACCAGATGCTGGGCCAGCCCCCGGGCACGCGCAGCCCGGTCCACCCCAACGACCATGCCAATGCCTCGCAGTCGTCCAACGACAGTTTTCCCACGGTGATGCACCTGGCCACAGCGCTGGAGCTGCGCGACCACCTGCTGCCCGCCCTGGAACAGCTGCAGCAGCGCCTGCAGGAACGCGCCCAGGCCTTTGCCGGCGTGCTCAAGGTGGCGCGCACGCACCTGATGGACGCCGTGCCCATGACGCTGGGCCAGAGCTTCGAGACCTTTGCCCACCAGGTGGGCCACGGCATCCACCGGCTGCAGGCCACCCAGCCCCGGCTGTGGAGCCTGGCCCAGGGCGGCACGGCGGCCGGCACGGGGCTCAACGCGCCGGCCGGATTCGACCGGGTCTTCTGCGAGGAGATACAGGCGCTCACGGGCCTGGCGGTCACGCCCAACCCCTGCAAGTTCGAAGGCATGGCCGCGCACGATGCGCTCATCGAGGTCTCGGGCGCGCTCAACGTGGTGGCCGGTTCGCTGGCGAAGATGGCCAATGACATCCGCCTGCTGGGCTCAGGCCCGCGCTGCGGCCTGGGGGAGCTGGTGTTTCCCGACGATGGGCTGAGCTCCTCCATCATGCCGGGCAAGCGCAACCCGACCGTGGCCGAGGTCGTGGTGCAGGCCGCCTACCAGGCCATGGGCCACCACCTCACCGTCACGCTGGCGGGCTCGGCCGGGCACTTCGAGCTCAATGTGGCCAAGCCCGTGCTGATCCACCACCTGCTGCGTGCCATGCGCGTGCTGGGCGACGCCAGCCGCGTGTTTGCCGAGAAGCTGGTGGCCGGCCTGCAGGCACACACCGAGCGGCTGGAGCAGCAGGTCAGCCACTCGCTGCTGCAGGTCACCGCGCTCAACCCGGTGCTGGGCTATGACGCCGTGGCACGCATCACGCGCGAGGCCATGGCACGCGGCATTGCGCCGCGCGAGGCGGCCGTGGAGCTGGGGCTGATCACGGCGGCCGAGTACGAACGGCTGGTGGACCTGCGGGCCATGGCCGGGCTGCCGCCCGCGTAGCGGCCTCAATCCTCCAGGCCTATGTTCTGCACGATCTTCTTCTCGTCCTCGAACGCCTTCCTGGCGAACGCCGTGTACTCCTGGCTGCCGCGGAACTGCGTGCGCACGCCGTAGTTGCCGACGACCTGGCGGAAGGCCGGGTCGTCCATGGCGGCCTTGATGGCGGCTTCGAGCTTGCGCACGATCTCGGGCGGCAGGCCGCGCGGCCCGGCAATGCCCAGGGGCGAGGGCACATCGAAGGCATAACCGGCCTCGCGGAACGTGGGCACGTTGGCAAAGGCCTCGGGCCGCACCTCGGAGGCCGAGGCCAGGGCGCGCAGCTTGCCCGAGCTCAGGTACGGCAGCACCGTGTTGGCGTATACGCCTGACTTGATGTGGCCTGCCATCAGCGAGTTCAGCGCCTCGGCATCACCCTTGAAGGGCGCATGCGTGAAGCGTGCGCCCGTGGCCTGCTCCAGCAGCGCCATCACCACGTGGTTGGCCGTGAACTTGCCCGGCGTGCCGTAATCCACGGCGCCCGGATTCTTCTTGGCGAACTCGACCAGATCCTGCACCGTCTTGAACGGCGAGTCCTGGGGCACGGCCAGCACGAAGTCATAGGTCATGTAGGTGGCGATGTAGCTGAGATCGCGCACCGGGTCGTACTGCACCTTCTGGATGTGGGGCTGGCGGAAGATGCTCACGGGCGCCAGCGTCAGGCGGTAGCCATCGGGCTTGGCCGTGCGCATCTCCATCACGCCCATGGACGCGCCTGCGCCGGGCTTGTTCTCGATCACCACGGTCTGCCCCAGCTGCTTGCCCATGCCCTGGGCCAGCGCACGCGCCACCACGTCGGTCACGCCGCCCGCGCCGTAGGGCACGACCAGGCTGATGGGACGGCTGGGATAGCTGTCCTGCGCCCATGCTGCGCCCGTCATCAGGACCGATGCGCACATCCATGCGCCAAACACTCGTCTTTGCATTTCCATCTTCCTCAGAGGCTCACGACCATCGAACTTGCTGCTGTTCAATTTAGATGGAGGCATGCCAACCATGGATTCGGGCAAGCCCGTAGCGTTGGGGCGTCTGGGGAAAACGCGCAGCGTGGGTGCGGGACTGATGGCTCTATAGCAGGGGGTGGCGTGGTTGCTTGGTTTGCGGGGGGTGGTGGGTGTTTTTTTGCGCATTGGGGTGGGTGGGGCATGTCTTTGAGGCGACAGTCACGGGGCGGGATCTGTCTTCAAAGCTGCTGCCATTGATAGCTGTTTTTTGCCCCTGCCGGGTGGTCTCTTTTCGAGGCCGGGTCTCGGCCCGGCGGCCGACCTACCTTCTTTTGCTTCGCCAAAAGAACGTAGGCCAAGAAAAGGCGACCCGGATGTCCGCGACCCTTCGCTTCGCTGCGGGCAACCTGCGTCGTGGCGGTTGCGGGGTTCGCCGTGAAACTCTCTTCGCGCTGCGCGCTACGTTCAAACATCACGGCGAGTCAGATCACGAAGCAGTCCTGTCCTTCGGCAGGACTGCAACCCCGCAACCACCACGCCGCAGGCGCTGACATACGGGGGAGTTTTTCGGGCCGTCGCTGCGCTCGGCCCCGTTTGAAGCCGAGCGGAGCGATGGCGCCGGCTGTTGGCTGTTGGCTGTTGGCTATCCCCAGCCTCCCCCCTTCTGCCCACGCCTGCGTTGGGCGGGATGCGGGGTGGCAGCCCTGCCGAAGGACAGGGCTGCTTCGTCATCTGACTTGCCGCAGTTGTTTGAGCGAAGCGCGCCAGCGCGCAGCGAGTTCTGCGGCACACCCCGCATCCCGCCCAACGCAGGTCGCCCGCAGCGAAGCGAAGGGTCGTGGGCAGTTTGGGGCGCGCTTCTTTGCCCCGCTTTCTTGTCGCGCGACAAGAAAGCGGGTCGGCCGCCGGGCCGAGACCCGGCCTCGAAAAACAACCACCCGGCAGGGTCAAAAAAAGACCCACCAGCAAACCAGCAAAAAAGGCGCCACCAGCATCCCTGCCAGCAGCGCCTTCCTCAGTCAATCATCAGACCGAAATCAGCGAACGGTATCGCCCAGAACAAGCCCTTCACGGCGCGGATCAGCCCCACCTTCCAGCTGCGCCTGCCCATTGCGCTGCACCCGCAAGATGGTGCCAATACCGCTGGACTGCGCACTGATGGACACCACATGGCCCAGGGCACGCAGGCCGCTGACCAGCGGATCGTCGTTGCCGCCATTGGCCGTGTTGATGTTGGGGTGCTCACCACCCACGTTGGTGGTCGGGCTGTTGGCCGCGCCGAAGTCCACCATCGATGTGGCCTGCTGCGCATCCAGACCCCAGTCCAGCGCGCCGACCAGGGTCTTGGTCACGTACTGGATGATGGTGCTGCCGCCTGGCGAGCCGGTGGCCATCTTGAAGTCGCCGGCGGTGCCGTCGGTCTTCAGGTCGAACACCAGCGTGGGCGCCATGGAGCTGCGCGGGCGCTTGCCCGGCTGCACGCGGTTGGCGACCGGGCCTTCGGTGGTGCTGGGGATGGCAGCGAAGTCGGTCAGCTGGTTGTTGAGCACGAAGCCGCGCGTGACGTGGAAGGAGCCCATGCTGGACTCCACCGTGGTCGTCATGCTCAGTGCGTTGCCCTTGGCATCGACGATGCTCATGTGCGTGGTGCCGGCCTCCTTGACATCGACCACGCCCTGCGAAGGCGTGCCGAAGTTGCCTGCCTGGGCAGTGCCCATGCTCTTGGTGGTGGAGATCAGGGCGGCGCGCTGGCGCAGGTAGCTCTTGTCCAGCATCAGGGCCGGCGAGCCGCCGGGCAGGGGCACGAAGTCGGTGTCGGCCACGTATTTGTCACGGTCGGCATAGGCCAGGCGCAGGGCTTCGCTGACCAGGTGCACGCCCATCACCGAAGGCTTGCCGCCCTCGCCATCGATGGCCGTGGGCGCATAGGCCTTGAGGTCGAAGTTTTCCAGAATGCCCATGGCCTGTGCCACGGCGATGCCGCCGGACGACGGCGGCGGCATGCTGCAGACCATGTAGCGCGCGCGGTAGGTGGTGCAGACGGCCTCGCGGCGCTTGGCCTCGTAGCTGGCCAGGTCCTGCAGCGTGGTCTTGCCGGGGGTGATGGGCGCACCGTCCGAGACGGTCTGCGTCACGCCCACCTTGCTGACGATGGCCTGGGCCAGGTCGCCACGGTAGAAGGCGTCGGCGCCGCCATTGGCGATGCTGCGCAGCGTGTCGGCATAGGGCTGGTTGACGAACTTGGCGCCCAGCGCCAGCGGCTTACCCTGGGCATCGAAGTAGAGCTTGGCGGCATCGGCGTCGCGCGCCAGTTCCACCTTGGAGCCGTCCAGCGCCGCAGCCATGCGGCCGCTGATGGGAAAGCCCTTGCTGGCCAGGTCGATGCCCGAATTGAACAGTTGGGGCCACGCGGTCTTGCCGTAGTCCTTGTGCGCGAGTTCCAGCATGCGCACCACGCCCGGCGTGCCGATGGAGCGGCCGCTGGCGCGCGCCGAGGGCTTGGGCGCGGTCTGGTCGGCGGTATCGTCCACGTAGCGCAGGTAGTTTTCCGTGGCGGCGGCCGGCGCGGTCTCGCGGCCGTCATAGGCCACGACCTTGCCCGTGGCCGCATCGCGGTAGAGCATGAAGGCGCCACCGCCGATGCCGCTGGACTGCGGCTCCACCAGGCCCAGCACCATCTGCACGGCCACGGCCGCATCCACGGCCGAGCCGCCGGACTTGAGCACCTCGCAACCGGCCTTGGACGCCAGCGGGTTGGCCGTGACCACCATGTACTTGGAGGTGTGCAGGGCCTTCTTGCCAAGGCGGTAGCCCGACGAGGGTTCGGGTGCGGCCGGATCACCGGGCAGGCCCGAGCCCACGACCACGCTGCCATCGCCCGAGGTGATGGCACAGGCGGCCAGGTCGTCCTGGCCCGATCCGCCATTGCCACCGCCTCCGCACGATGCGAGGAACAGCGGCGTGGCGGCCGCAAGGCCGATCCACTGCCATGCGGGCAGGCGTTGCCTGGAAGGGGGTTGCTTCATGAAATGTCTCCTTGTGGTGCGTGGAATGCGTTGATCTTGTTCACCTGGGGCAGCACCCGCCCGCAGGCTTGCCGCGAGCTTACATCCGTTCCACCACCACTTCGCGCAGATGCAGCCACCCCATCAGAGCGGGACTGAAGGACCCCGCTCGCGGATGGCCGGCCCTGCATGCAAGGTCCGTGCCCGGACCGGGACGGCACCAGGACCAGGAATATCTGGCGGAAAATCCGAACCCGAGCACACCCCAAGGCTGTGCGGCCCGCAGCCTGTGCGGTCGCCCACTTTGGCTTACCATCGCCGGCCCTCTGCTTGATAGGTACAAGCCATGATCCGCGTCTCTGAACTGAAACTGCCCCTGTCGGCGGTGCAATACCACCCCGACAGCCACACCGAATACCTGCCCCTGGAGCCGCTGCGCGCCCTGGCCGCGCGCCAGCTTGGCATTGCCGAGGAGGCCATTGCCTCCGTGCACGTGCACAAGCGCAGCTTCGATGCGCGCAAGGCCGAGCTGCTGGCCGTCTACATCGTCGACCTGACGCTGGCCGACGAGAGCCAGGAAGCCGCACTGCTGGAGCAGTTCTCCAGCCATGCCCATGTGAACCCCACGCCCGACATGCGCTGGCATGCCGTGGGCCAGGCGCCTGCCGACCTGCAGCGCCGGCCCGTGGTGGTGGGCTTCGGGCCCTGCGGCATCTTTGCGGCCCTGGTGCTGGCGCAGATGGGCTTCAGGCCCATCGTGATCGAGCGCGGCCGCTCGGTGCGCGAGCGCACCCAGGACACCTGGGGCCTGTGGCGCAAGCGCGAGCTGGCGCCCGAGTCCAATGTGCAGTTTGGCGAAGGCGGCGCAGGCACCTTCTCCGACGGCAAGCTCTACAGCCAGATCAAGGACCCGCGCCACCTGGGCCGCAAGGTGATGCAGGAGTTCGTCACCCACGGCGCACCGCCCGAGATCCTCTATGCCGCACACCCGCACATCGGCACCTTCAAGCTGGTGAAGGTGGTCGAGGGCATCCGCGAGGAAATCATCCGCCTGGGCGGCGAGATCCGCTTCGGCCAGCGCGTGTGTGACATGCGCATCGAAGGCGAGGGCGAGGACAGACATCTCACCGCCCTGGAGGTGCTGGACCAGGACAGCGGCGAGCGCCAGTGGCTGGAGACCGACCATGCCGTGATGGCCCTGGGCCACAGCTCGCGCGACACCTTCGCCATGTTCTACGAACGCGGCGTGCACATGGAGGCCAAGCCGTTCTCGGTGGGCTTTCGCATCGAGCATCCGCAGGGCCTGATCGACCGGGCGCGCTGGGGCAGGCATGCCGGCCACCCGCTGCTGGGCGCGGCCGACTACAAGCTGGTGCACCACGCCAGCAACGGGCGCGCGGTCTACAGCTTTTGCATGTGCCCGGGCGGCACCGTGGTGGCGGCCACCAGCGAGCCCGAGCGCGTGGTCACCAACGGCATGAGCCAGTACTCGCGTGCCGAGCGCAATGCCAACGCCGGCATGGTCTGCGCCATCGACCCCTCCGACTATCCGCGCGATGCCAAGAGCTTTGCCTGGGCCTTCGACGGCAAGACCCATGGCGTGGAAGACCTCAAGGACGGCGAACTGCACCCGCTGTCGGGCATCGTGCTGCAGCGCCAGCTGGAGACCAAGGCCTACCTGCTGGGCGGGCGCAACTACAACGCGCCGGGCCAGCTGGTGGGCGACTTCATCGCGGGCAAGGAATCGGCCGCGCTGGGCGAGGTCGAGCCCTCCTACCAGCCCGGCATCACGCTGACCAACCTGCACCATGTGCTGCCGGCCTACGCCATCGAGGCCATGCGCGAGGCCCTGCCCGCCTTCGGCAAGAAGATCCGCGGCTACGACATGCACGACGCCGTGCTCACCGGCGTGGAAACGCGCACCTCCTCGCCCGTGAAGATCGAGCGCGGCGCGGACTTCCACAGCCTGAACACGCGCGGCCTGTACCCGGCCGGCGAAGGCGCCAGCTACGCGGGCGGCATCCTGTCGGCCGGCGTGGATGGCGTCAAGGTGGGCGAGGCCGTGGCCTGCGCCATCCTCGGGCTGCCCCTGCCCTCGTCGGGCGCACGCGGCTCCGGTGGCGCAGCATGACACCGCGCCCGCCCCGTTTCGCCGCCCCCTCGCGCACCCAGCTGCTGGCCGCCATCGCGGCCATGGGCGTGGTGGTGCTGTCGTCCAACATCCTGGTGCAGTACGCCATCAACGACTGGCTGACCTGGGGCGCCATCACCTATCCGTTCGCCTTCCTGGTGAGCGAGCTGGTCAACCGCAGCTTCGGCCCGCAGCAGGCCCGGCGCGTGGCCTGGGTGGGCTTTGCCGTGGCCGTTGCCGCCTCGCTGGTGCTGGCGCCGCCGCGCATCGCGCTGGCCTCGGGCGCGGCCTTCATTGCCTCGCAATGGCTGGACATCGGCGTGTTCCACCGCCTGCGTGCGGGCCGCTGGTGGCGTGCCCCCCTGGTGGCCACGCTGCTGGCCGCCTGCCTGGACACCTTCCTGTTCTGGAGCATCGCCTTCGCAGGCGCCGCCGAGCCCTGGGTGACCTGGGCCCTGGGCGACCTGGGCGTGAAGCTGGTGCTGGGCGTGGCGCTGCTGCTGCCCTTCCGGCTCGCCATCGCCCGGTGGTGGAAAGGCCCATCGGCAATCGCCAGCGCCAAATAAAGCCGACGCGGTTCGCACGGACTCGATCTCAAGCCAGGGGCACCGAGCAAGGGCCTACGCCGGCCGCGCCGCCCCGCAGCGAGGGTGCCGTCCCCCTCCCGCGTAGCGAGAGAGGGGGCGCCGTGCAACGGGAAGCGGCGTCCGCCGCTCAGGGGGAGTCCAACAACTATGGGTTGCGCTGCAGATAGTCCACGGCCAGCGCGGCCAGTGAGCGCGCGCCCGTGGGCAGTTGCTTCTCGTCGATGTCGAACAGCGGCGAGTGGTTGGAGGGTGCCTTGGCAAAGTCCTGGCCGGCCGGCGGCGCGCCCAGGAAGTAGAAGAAGCCCGGAACCACCTTCTGGAATTCCGAGAAATCCTCGGAGCCGCTGACCTTGGGAATCACCATGGCCTTGCCGCCCATGGCCAGCTTGAGCGCGGGCAGCGAGGCCTCGGTCAGTGCGGCAGGGTTGGTGGTCACCGGATAGGCCACGGGGCCGAAGCGCACCTTGGCCTTGGCGCCGCTGGAGGCCGCGATCTGCTCGGCCGTGGCGGTGATGCGCTTGTGTGCCTCCTGGCGCATGTCCTCGTCGAAGGTGCGCAGCGTGCCCTGCATCTCCACGTTGTCCGGGATGATGTTGTAGCGCGTGCCGCCCTGGATGGAGCCGATCGTCAGCACGGCCGGCTCCAGGCTGATGTTGAGCTGGCGGCTGACCACGGTCTGCAGGCCCAGCACCACCTGGCTGGCCGCGACGATGGGATCGACCGCATTCCACGGCGACGAGCCATGGCCGCCCCGGCCCTCGACCTGGATGCTCAGGCTGTCCGAACCCGCCATCAGCGGCCCGCTGCGATAGCCCACCATGCCCGAGGGCAGGTTGGCCGTGATGTGCAGGCCGTAGATGGCCTGCACGTCCTTGAGCACGCCGGCCTCCACCATGGCCTTGGCACCAAAGCTGGGCACATGGCCGTGGGCATCGGCCTCCACCGGGGCGCCTTCCTCGGCGGGCTGGAAGATGAACTTCACCGTGCCGGGCAACTTGGCGCGCATGCCGGCCAGCGCCTCGGCCGCGCCCATGAGCATGGCCACGTGGGCATCGTGCCCGCAGGCATGCATGACCGAAACCTCCTTGCCCATGTACTGGGCCTTGGCCTTGGAGGCAAAGGGCAGGCCGGTCTTCTCGGCCACGGGCAGCGCATCCATGTCGGCACGCAGCGCCACGGTCTTGCCGGGCTGGCCGCCACGCAGCACGCCCACCACGCCCGTGCCGCCCACGCCGGTCTGCACCTCCATGCCCAGGCGGCGCAGGTGATCGGCCACCAGTTTGGCCGTGCGTTCTTCCTGGCCCGACAGTTCGGGGTGCTGGTGGATGTCGCGGCGCCACTCCACCATCTTGGGCGCCAGCGGCTGGATGGCGGTATCCAGGGCCGCCAGGCCCTGTGCATCGAGCCCCTGGGCGCTGGCCGCCAGTGGCAGGCCGCAGGCCAGCAGCCCGGCCAGGGCGATGGAGCGCAGGCCTGTGCGCGGGAAGGAGGAAGGCTTTGTCTCGGCGCTGGTGTGGAGCATCTTCGTGGTCCTGGAAAGTGGCACAAGCAGCCATGCTAAAAGTGAAGCACGTATGACGGGCACGTCAAAATCGCCATTCGAGGAGCCAGAACCGCCATGCCCCGAGCCTTCATCATCGAGCTGCCCTGCCTGGAGCACAGCGCCATCGGCCATGCCGCGCACCTGGTGGAGATGCTGCGCAGCGCCAACCTGGTCGCCAGCCTGCGCCTGGGCCGGCGCGCACCGCGCTTTGGCTGGCGCTGGGTCGACGACCAGGGCCGGCCCCTGCCCGCCATGCCGCACGCGGACGAAGGCGCGGCAGCCGAAGGGCCCGCGCAAGCCGTCTTCGTGAGCGCGCTGCACTGCCCCGACATCCCGTCCATCCGCGACATCGTCGCCGCGCATCCGGCCCTCGTGCGCCGCATCACCACGGCCTTCGACCAGGGCCTGGCCGTCTGCACGCTGGGCAGCGCCGCCTGGTTTGCGGCAGCGGGCGGCCGCTGCCAGGGCCGGCTTGTGGCCCTGCCCTGGTATTTCATGGGCGGCTTCGGCCTGGACTTCCCGGGCATCGAACTGGCCGAGGGCCAACCCTTCGTGGACGACAGGCCCTGGCTCAGCGCCTCCCACCCCGAGGCCCTGGCACCCATGGCCGTCGCGCTCACCCGCCATGCCTTCGGCGACGACCTGGCCGCAGCGCTGGCCGCCGTGCTGCAGCCCGATGCCCAGCGCGAACGCGCCACCCGGGCCGCCCTGCAGGACCGCCGCATTCCCGCCACGCGCAACAGCGTGCTGGCCCATGCCATCGCCTGGCTGGAGGCGCGCGTGGAGCAGCCCTATGACCTGCAGGCCCTCGCGGACGCGGCATCCACCAGCCCGCGCACCCTGCTGCGCCACTTCCAGCAGGAACTGGGCCACAGCCCGCTGGACCACCTGCACCGCCTGCGCTGCGCGCGGGCCCGGGTGCTGCTGGAGATCACGCTGGAGAGCGTGCCGTCCGTGGCGCTGGCCTGCGGGTATGGGGATGCCTCGGCGTTTCGGCGGGTGTTCTTGCGGTATGTGGGGATGGCGCCTGCTGCCTATCGGGAAAGGCATGCGTTGAGGGCGCCCAGGAGGCGGTGGAGGGTGGGGGCTGCTTGATTGTTTTTGCCCCTGCCGGGGGGTCTTTTCGAGGCCGGGTCTCGGCCCGGCAGCCGACTGCCCTTTCTTGATTAGCCAAGAGAGGTCAGATCAAAGAAGGCGACCCGAATGTCCGCGACCCTCCGCTTCGCTGCGGGCAACCTGCGTCGTGGCCGTCGCTGCGCTCGGCCTGGGACTTTGGCCTCGCTTTCATTCAAAGCCTCTATCATTCCGAGTGGCCCCCAGTACAGGGGCTGGTGCGTAAGAACACCTTTTCTCAAAGCGGTGCGGCCTCCCCGTTAACGAGGCCTTGTCACGTCTGCATTGCCGGATCGTGGGTGTACGCCCACGTCCCTACGGTTATGGACGGGATGGGGCTACCCGCAAGGGCGTCCGCACGGCTTTGAGCGTGTTCTTAACATCCCGTCCACCTGTCTGCGCGTAAGAACGCGGATTGGTGGTTTCAAGTCTCTCAAAGGAGCACGGAACCATGCATACAGCGCCGATGATTCAGAGCGCCCTCACATTCACATGGAGGGCCATGCCATGAAGCAGGAAGTCCGACCCAGCAGCGCCAAAACCACGCAACTGACCATGGCCGTCGCCGAGATGAACGCCATGGTTCAATCAGGCTGCAACGAGGTCTCTGCACTATCCCAGCTCGCGCAGTCATGGCTGCAGGCGCCAGAAGGCCTGCGCGATCCGGATGTGGTGATCAGCGCCTTGCGCACCATCCAGCACAGCGCCGAACGGCTGGCCACCTCCATGGACGACGAAATCCACGTCCTGCGCAACACTGCTAGGCCCGAACCCTGACGCCGCACCAAACTCCATGAAAACAGCCGAGCGCACCAATGCGCATCGGCTGTTTGTATTTCTGGCTGTTTGTATTTTTGGCTGTTCCCCAGCCTCCCCCCCCTTCTGCCCACGCCTGCGTTGGGCGGGAGGCGGGGTGGCAAGCCTGCCGAAGGACAGGCTTGCTTCGTTGTCTAGCTCGCCGTGATGTTTGAGTGAAGCGCGCAGCGCGCAACGAGTTTCACGGCGCACCCCGCATCCCGCCCAACGCAGGTCGCCCGCAGCGAAGCGAAGGGTCGTGGGCAGTTCGGGGCGCGCTTCTTTGCCCCGCTTTCTTGTCGCGCGACAAGAAAGCGGGTCGGCCGCCGGGCCGAAACCCGGCCTCGAAAAACAACCACCCGGCAGGGTCAAAAAACAGACCCGAGAACAAGAAAGACTCAGTCCACCGTCACCTTCGCCTCCCGAATCACCCTCCCCCACTTCTCCGTCTCGGCAGCAATGAACCGATCGCACTCCTCAGGCGTGGACCCCTCCGCAAACGTCCCCATCACCTGCTCCAGCCGCTGCGACACCTCGGCACTGCGGATGATGCGCGACACCTCGGCGGACATGCGCTGCACGATCTCGCGCGGCACGCCGGCCGGCGCGATCATGGCCGCCCAGGTGCTGCCCAGCAAGCCGTCGTAGCCCTGCTCCACGAAGGTGGGCACGTCGGGCAGCGCGGCCAGGCGCTTGTCGCTGGCCACGCCGATGAGGCGGATGCGGCCGGCCTTGGCGGGCTGGATGAGGTTGGGCGGCGGGTCCAGGAACAGCGGGATCTGGCCGCCCATGAGGTCGGCCAGCGCGGGCGCGGCGCCCTTGTAGGGCACGTGGACCATGTCCGTCTTGGTGAGCAGCTTCATCAGCTCGGTGGTCAGGTGGGCGCTGGAGCCGCTGCCCGAGGAGCCGAAGCCCACCTTGCCGGGATTGGCCTTGGCATAGGCGATCAGCTCGGGCGTGGTCTTGAAGGGCGCATTCATGGCCACGGCAGCGACCAGGGGCGAGACGCCCATCAGCGAGACGCCGACCAGGTCCTTCTTCGGGTTGTAGGGCAGCTTGGGATAGAGCGTGGTGTTGGCCGCATAGGCCGCGATGACCACGCCGAAGGTGTGCCCGTCCGGCGCGGCCTTGGCGATCTGGTCCACGCCGATGATGCTGTTGGCGCCCGGCTTGTTCTCCACGATGACGGGCTGGCCCAGGGCCTTTTGCAGGCCGACCTGCAGCAGGCGCGCCATCTGGTCGGTGAAGCCGCCTGCCGTGTAGGGAACGATGATGCGGATGGGCTTGGAGGGCCAGGGGCTCTGGGCCCAGGCCGAGGGGGCCAGCACGGTGGTGGCTGCTGCAGCGGCGGCAGCGGTCGATTGCAAAAAGCCGCGGCGGGAAGTCGAAGGCATGGTGTCTCTGGGTTCTTCTCAGTTGAAAAATGGCCCCCACGCTACCCTTGCTGCGCAAGGTCCGCTGCCCCCCAAGGGGGCCGCTTTTCATCTTGGGGCGGCCCGGCGATGAAAAAACGCCACGCAACAGCGCAGCGTCGGATGGAAAACAAGGCTCAGTACCCCCGCGCCACATCCACAAGGTTGAGCAGCGGCTCGCCCGCGCGCAGGCGGCGCAGGTTCTCCAGGCACTGGCGCGCCACGGTGTCGGCCGAGGCCTGGGCCGCGATGTGCGGCGTAACAAAGGCCTTGGGATGGCCCCAGACCTTGTTGCCGGGCTGGGGCGGCTCGTCGCGCAGCACGTCCAGCGCGGCGCCGGCCAGGTGGCCTTCGTCGAGCAGGGCCAGCAGGTCATCTTCCACCACCTGTTCGCCGCGCCCCACGTTGATGAAGTAGGCGCCGCGCGGCAGCAGGGACAGGGTGCGGCGGTCCAGCAGGTCGCGCGTCTCGGGCGTGAGCGGCAAGGCGCAGACCAGGATATCGCTGGTGGACAGCAGTTGCTTCAGACCTTCGGCACCGCTGTGCGTGGCCAGGCCTGCAATGCTCTTGGCGCTGCGGCTCCAGCCGGCGACGGGGTAGCCGATGGCCTGCATGGCGCCGGCCACGAAGCGGCCGACCTCGCCCAGGCCCAGGATGCCCACGCGGCAGTCTGCGCTGGCGCGCACGGGGCGGCGCAGCCAGTCGCCGGCCTGCTGCTGGCGCGCGAACAGGTCCAGCTCCCGCGTGTGGCGCAGCGCGGTGCCGACCACGTACTGGGCGATCTCCACATGCTGCTGCGGATCGACCGTGCGCGCCACGGGCAGGCCGGCCGGCAGGTCGGGCACGGCCAGCAGCTTGTCCACGCCCGCGCTGGGCGCGCACAGCAGCTTCAGGCCCGGATAGGCCGGCAGCACGCCCGGCTTGAGGCTCCAGGCGAGCATGGCCTCGACCGCGTCGGCCGGCGCCTCCTCGCGGTGGCCCCAGACCTGCACGCCGGGCGCCAGCGCGCGCAGCGAGTCGACGATGGGCGCGCCCATGCTCGGATGGATGTTGACCAGAATTCCCATGGTTTCCTTCAGTCCTTGTAAGAAGGGTCTATGCGGTCCAGGCGGCGCAGCAGGCCGGGCCAGGCCAGGCCTGCACCCTTGCCCTTGGTGACCTGGCGCGACTGGTTGACCGCATCGGCAATGATGTCCTGCGGGATGCGCGTGAGCTCGCCGCCGCCCGACTGCGCCAGGATCTGGATACGGCAGGCCGACTCCAGCGTGTACATGGCCAGCACGGCCTCGGCCACGTTGCGGCCGCAGGTCAGCAGGCCGTGGTTGCGCAGGATGAGGAAGTTGCTGGCGCCCAGGTCATCGACCAGGCGCGGCTTCTCGTCGTCGCGCAAGGCCACGCCTTCGTAGTCGTGGTAGGCCAGGCGCGCCAGCGGGAAGATGGACTGCTGCGAGATGGGCAGCAGCCCTTCCTTCTGCGCCGAGACGGCCACGCCGTAGCGCGTGTGCGTGTGCAGCACGCACTGCACCTCGGGGCGGCCGTCATGGATGGCGCTGTGGATGACGAAGCCGGCCGGGTTGACGTCGTACTCGGTCTCCATCAGCGGCCGGCCTTCGTGATCGACCTTGACCAGGCTGGACGCGGTGATCTCGTCGAACAGCATGCCGTAGGGGTTGATCAGGAACTGGTCGGGCTGGCCCGGCACGCGCGCCGAGATGTGGGTGAAGATCAGGTCGTCCCAGCCGAAGTGGGCGACCAGCCGGTAGGCGGCGGCCAGCTCGATGCGGGTCTGCCATTCCTCGGCCGTCACCTGGCGGCGGACCTCGGACATCGTGGTGTCGTTGCTCATGGGGTGTACCTCTTGGTGGACATCGTTTGGAGAAAGCATCCGCCGGTTCAGCGCCCCGTCGCGTACTGGTCGCGCAGCTCGCGCTTGAGCACCTTGCCGATGGCGCTGCGCGGCAGCTCGGCAATGAAGCGCAGGTCCGCCAGGCGCTGGGTCTTGCCGGCCCGCTGGTTGTACCAGCCCATGATGTCCTCGGGCAGGGCCGGCTGCCCCGCGCGCGACACCACGTAGGCCACGGGCGTCTCGCCCCATTGCTCGGAGGGCACGCCGACCACGGCCACGTCGTCCACGGCCGGGTGGGCGCGCAGCTGGGTCTCCAGGTCGCTGGGGTAGATGTTGAAACCGCCGCTGATGATCATGTCCTTGCGGCGGTCGAACAGGGTGAGGAATCCATCGGCATCGAAGCGGCCCACGTCGCCCGTGCGGATGAAGCGCTTGCCCGTGGGGTCGAACCATTCGGCCTCGCGCGTCTTGGCGGGCTGGCCGTGGTAGCCGGTCATCATGCTGGCAGAGTGACCCACAACCTCGCCGTCCGCGCCGGGGGCGACCTCGTGGCCGTCCTCGTCGATGAGGCGGATGTCATGGCCCTCGGCGGGCTTGCCCACGGTGTGCAGCTTGTCCTGGTGCAGATGGGCTTCGAGGATGCAGGTGCCGCCGCCTTCGGTCATGCCGTAGAACTCGGTCAGGCTGCCGGGCCAGCGCGCCACCACGTCGGCCTTGAGCTCGGCCCGGAACGGCGCGCTGGTGCAGAACTTGGCGCGGAAGCTGGACAGGTCATGCTCGCCGAACTGCGGCAGCGCCATGATGCGCTGGTACTGCACGGGCACCAGCATGGTGTGGGTGACGCGGTGCTGCTGGGCCAGCTGCAGGTAGCGGGCCGCGTCGAATTTAGGCATCAGTACCACGCAGCCGCCGCTGCCCAGCGTGGGGAAGAACACCACCAGCGTGGTGTTGGAGTACAGCGGCGTGGCCAGCAGCGTCGTGCCATCGGGGCCATAGCCGTAGACGCTGCCCCGGTTGATGTGGGCCCAGCGCATGCCGTGCGACTGCACGATGCCCTTGGGAGTGCCCGTGGTGCCCGAGGAATAGATGATGTTGAACGGCGCGGCCGGCTCCACGCTCACGGGCGCGGGCTGCGCGCCTTCGGGCGCCAGCCAGTCGTCAAAGGCCCGGCCGGGCGCGGCGCCGTCCAGCGAGATGCATTGCAGGGCGCCGTCGGCAGGCACCAGGTCCTGGGCCGCCTTGTCGAGGAACAGGTGGCGCGCCTGGGCATCGCGCAGCATGGAGGCCAGGCTGTCGGCCGTGGAGGACGGCGCCAGCGGCGCAACCACCACGCCCGCGCGCAGGGCGCCCAGGAACAGCGCGGCATAGCGCACCGAGTTCAACGCGCAGATGGCAATCGCCTGGCCAGGCTGCACGCCGTCGCGCTGCAGCGCGGCGGCCACGCGGTCCATGAGGGCGTCGAGCTGCGCGTAGCTCAGCGTCTGCTGGTCGTCGCGCAGCGCGGCATGGGCCGGCTGCTGGCGCGCGTGGCCGCGGATCAGCTCGGCCAGCGTGGTGAAGGGCGCATCGGGCGAAGGCAGGGAGACAGTCATGTGGGACTCCGTTTCAAGAATTCACGAATCTCAAGCGGACTGCGCCCGCCAGCCCCCTGGCCCTGCGGGCGCATTGGAGGACAGGCCTACTTGGCGGCCAGGCCCAGGCGGTCGATCAGGACCTTGTCCTTGGCATAGGCCTCGCGCACCCACTGCGCATAGTCGGCGCCGGAGCGGTACCAGGCGTCCTGGTTCAGCTGCTTGAGCACCTCGATGTGGCGCGGGTCATCCATGGCTTTCTTGAAGGCGTCGTGCAGCTTGCGCACCACGGCCGGGTCCATGCCCTTGGGACCGGCCAGTCCGTAGGGCGAGGTGGAGACCACGCCATAGCCCAGCTCCTTGGCCGTGGGCACCTCGGGCCAGCGCTGGGTGCGCTTTTCGCCGAAGGTCATGAGCAGGCGCATCTGGCCGCCATCCACATAGGTGTCCCAGCCCGAGGCATCGCTTTGCGCGGCCACGTGCCCGCCCAGCAGGGCCTGCTGCAGGTCGGCGTTGCCCTTGAAGGGCACGTGGTTGAGCGTGACCTTGGCGTTCTCGGCCAGCTCCTCCATCAGCAGGTGGGGCGAGGAGCCTATGCCGGTGGAGCCGTACTCGATCTTGCCGGGGCTCTTGCGCGCGGCGGCAATGTATTCGTTGAAGCTCTTGTAGGGCGAGTCCGAGCGCACCGTGAAGCCGAAGGTGTAGCCCGAGACGCCGATGATGTAGGTGAAGTCCGTGACCGGGTTCCAGGCCGTCTTCTGCATGTGCGCCATGCGCAGCATGGACATGGGGAACTGGGTGATGGTGTAGCCATCGGGCTTGGCCGTGCGGGACATGTTGCCCGGGCCCAGCGTGCCGCCCGCGCCGGGCTTGTTCTCCACGATGATGGTCTGGCCCAGCTGCTTGCCCGCGATGTCGGCCAGGGTGCGCATGTGGCGGTCGGTGGAGCCGCCTGCGGGGAAGGGCACGATCAGCGTGATCGGGCGCGTGGGAAAGTCGCTGGCCTGGGCCCATGCCGGTGCGCTGGCGCCCGTGGTGGCCACAAAGACAACAGCCGCAAGCGCAAGGCTGCGGCGGCCAATGGAAATCTGCATATCTGTCTCCTGCATCTCTGAACCAGGTGGGGCCGGGGCACATGCCTTGTGTGCCGCTCTGGCCAGGGCCCGGATACTTCACCCGGGCCCGTTGGCACCGCCTCCCGGTGCGGTGCCTTGCGTTCTTACAGCGACTGCACCAGCTCGGGCACGGCCTGGAACAGGTCGGCCTCCAGGCCGTAGTCGGCCACCGAGAAGATCGGTGCCTCGGGGTCCTTGTTGATCGCCACGATCACCTTGGAGTCCTTCATGCCGGCCAAGTGCTGGATGGCGCCGGAAATACCGGCCGCAATGTACAGCTGGGGCGCCACGATCTTGCCGGTCTGGCCGACCTGCAGGTCATTGGGCGCATAGCCTGCGTCCACCGCGGCGCGCGAAGCGCCGATGGCGGCACCCAGCTTGTCGGCCAGCGGGGTCATGACTTCGTTGAACTTCTCGCTGCTGCCCAGCGCGCGACCGCCGGAGACGATGATCTTGGCGGCCGTCAGTTCCGGGCGGTCGTTCTTGGTGACCTCGCGGCCCACGAAGCTGCTCTTGCCGTTGTCGCCAGCGGCGGCCAGCTGCTCCACCTGGGCGCTGCCGCCCGTGGTGGCCGCTGCGTCAAAGCCCGTGCCGCGCACGGTGATGACCTTGATCTTGTCGCTGCTTTGCACCGTGGCAATGGCGTTGCCGGCGTAGATGGGGCGCTCGAAGGTGTCGGCGCTGTCCACCTTGGTGATGTCGCTGATCTGGGCCACGTCCAGCTTGGCGGCCACGCGCGGCGCGGCGTTCTTGCCGCTGGCGGTGGCGGGGAACAGGATGTGGCTGTAGTTCGAAGCAATTGCCAGCACTTGCGCTGCAATGTTCTCGGCCAGGCCGTCCTTCAGGCTGGCGCCGTCGGCGTGGATGACCTTGGCAACGCCGGCGATCTGGGCCGCAGCCTGCGCAGCGGCGCCGGCATTCTCGCCCGCCACCAGCACATGCACGTCGCCGCCGCAGGCCAGGGCCGCAGTGACGGTGTTGAGCGTGGCGCTCTTGATGGAAGCGTTGTCGTGTTCTGCAATAACGAGGGATGTCATGTCTGCGAATTCCTTTAGATGACCTTGGCTTCGTTCTTGAGCTTGCTGACCAGGGTCGCCACATCGGGCACCTTCACGCCAGCGCCGCGCTTGGCGGGCTCGGCCACCTTGAGCGTCTTCAGGCGCGGGGCGACATCCACGCCCAGCTCTTCAGGCTTGACGGTGTCCAGCTGCTTTTTCTTGGCCTTCATGATGTTGGGCAGCGTGACGTAGCGCGGCTCGTTCAGGCGCAGATCGGTGGTGATGACGGCCGGCAGGCTCAGGGCCAGGGTTTCCAGGCCGCCGTCCACTTCACGCGTGACATTCACCTTGTCGCCAGCGACTTCGACCTTGGAGGCGAAGGTGGCCTGGGGCAGGTCGGCCAGGGCCGCCAGCATCTGGCCGGTCTGGTTGGCGTCGTCGTCGATGGCCTGCTTGCCCAGGATGATGAGGCCGGGTTGTTCCTTGTCCACCAGGGCCTTGAGCAGCTTGGCAACGGCCAGGGGCTGCAGCTCCTCGGTGGTCTCCACCAGGATGCCGCGGTCGGCACCGATGGCCATGGCCGTGCGCAGGGTTTCCTGGCACTGGGCCACGCCGCAGGAGACGGCGATGACTTCGGTGGCCACGCCCTTTTCCTTGAGGCGAACGGCTTCTTCGACGGCGATTTCGTCAAAGGGGTTCATGCTCATCTTGACGTTGGCGATGTCCACGCCCGTGCCGTCCGACTTCACGCGGACCTTCACGTTGTAGTCCACGACACGTTTGACGGGTACAAGGATTTTCATGAGAAAGCTCTTTCCTGGTTTTTGAAGTACGACTTACGCAAGAAGGAACAAGGCAAGCGGCTTGCCATGGGGCGCAGCACGTTGTCGCATCCTGTTTGCGTAAGCCCTGTGAAGATGGGCGGTCAGCGGGCCAGGCCTGCCAACCGCTCGTTGATCAGTGCATGGGCCTGGTCCATGATGCCGGAGATCAGCTGCTGGACCGTGGGCACGTCGTGGATCAGGCCGGCCACCATGCCACAGGACCAGACGCCTGCGTCCATGTCGCCGTCATGCATGATGCGCGGATAGACGCCGGCCACCTCGGGCGCGATGTCGGCGAAGGTGATGGCCGCGCCCAGCTCGCGCTCCTTTTGCAGCAGGCGCTCGGTGGCCGGGTTGGTCAGCACGCGCTCGGTGTTGCGCAGCGGGCGCATGACCAGGCGCGTGTCCAGCTCGCTGGCCGCGACGATGGCCTGCTTGACGTTGTCGTGCACGGGCGCTTCCTGCGTGGCGATGAAGCGCGTGCCCATGTTGATGCCCTCGGCGCCCAGCGCCAGCGCAGCCACCAGCGAGCGGCCGTCGGCCATGCCGCCCGAGGCGACAAAGGGAATCTTCAGTTCTTCGGCCGCGCGCGGCAGCAGGATGAAATTGGGAATGTCGTCCTCGCCCGGATGGCCGCCGCATTCGAAGCCGTCCACGCTGATGGCGTCGCAGCCGATGGCCTCGGCCTTGAGCGCATGGCGCACCGAGGTGCACTTGTGGATGACCTTGATGCCGGCTTCCTTGAGCGCGGGCAGCCATTTCTGCGGGTTGTTGCCCGCCGTCTCCACGACCTTGACGCCGCCTTCGATGATGGCCTTGACGTAGCCCGGGTAGTCGGGCGGGTTGACCGAGGGCAGGAAGGTCAGGTTGACGCCGAAGGGCTTGTCCGTCATATCGCGGCAGCGCGCGATCTCGCGCGCCAGCAGCTCGGGCGTGCGCTGGGTCAGGCCCGTGATCAGCCCCAGGCCGCCCGCGTTGGAGACGGCGGCGGCCAGCTCGGCCAGGCCCACATGGTGCATGCCACCCTGGATGATGGGATGCTCGATGCCAAAGAGTTCGGTGATGCGTGTCTTCATGTCGATGTCACTCCACTGCAATGCCCTTGTCGCGGATCAGTTGGCCCCAGCGCGTGTAGTCCTGCTGGATGCGCTGGCCCAGCTGGGCGGGATTCTGGTAGGCGGCGATGGCGCCTGCGTTGAGCAGCTTTTCCTGGATGTCCTTGTCGGCCAGGATCTGCTGAACTTCGCTGGCGATGCGGTCGACCACGGCCTTGGGGCTACCCTTGGGCGCCAACAGGCCGCCCCAGGAGACGGCGTCGTAGCCCTTGATGCCCTGCTCGGCAATGGTCTTGGTGTCGGGCAGCATGGCCACGCGCTGGGGCGATCCCACGGCGATGGCGCGCAGCTTGCCGGCCTGGATGTGGGGCAGCGCGGCCACGAGGTCGGCATACATGATGGGCACCTGGCCGCCGATGGTGTCGGTGATGGCGGGCACGCCGCCCTTGTAGGGCACGTGCTGCATGTCGAAGCCGGCCATCTGCTTGAGCAGCTCCATGCTCAGGTGGCCGAAGCTGCCGGCGCCCGAGCTGGTGTAGTTGAGCGCGACCTTCTGCGCCTTGGCGTGGGCGATCAGGCTCTTGAGGTCGGTGACATCGGGCAGCAGCGTGGGGTTTACCACGATGACGATGGGCAGGTCATAGACCGTGGCCACGGGCGTGAAGTCCTTGACGGTGTCGTAGCCGGCCTTCTTGTACAGGTGCGGCGCCAGCAGCGTGGGCGTGGCCAGCATCATCAGCGTGTAGCCGTCGGCCGGGCTCTTGGCGACCTGCACGGCCGCGATGGAGCCGGAGGCGCCGGGACGGTTTTCCACCACCACGGTCTGCTTGAGACGCTCGCCCAGCTTCTGGCCCACGATGCGCGATGCCGTGTCGGTGGGGCCGCCCGCCGGGAAGGGAACGACCAGCCGCAGCATCTTGCTGGGCCAGCCGGTCTCGGCCAGGGCACCGCCGGCCATGCCGGCCAGCAGCGGGGCTGCGGCCAGGGCCAGAACGCTGCGCCGCGTGGGGCGTGCCGGGGATGCGGGATTGCGCGTGTACATGAAGTCTCCTCTCAAAGCTGTCTCAGCAGTCGTCGGTGGCGGCCCGCTGCCGCGGGCCGGAAAAATCAATCAAGCTTCGCGCCGGCTTCTTCCACCAGCGCCTTCCAGATCGGCATGTCGCGCTGGTAGTTCTCGCGGAAGGCCTGCGGGCTGTTCATCAGCGGCATGAAGCCTGCTCCCACGGTGCGCTCCAGCACCTTGGGGTCCTTGGCGATTTCGCGAAGGTGGCCGTAGAGCTGGTCCACGATCTCCTTGGGCACGCCGGCCGGTGCGCCCATGGCCACCCAGCCGTAGATGGCGTAGGCGTCGTCGGTCACGCCCTGTTCATGGATGGTGGGCAGCTTGGGCAGGATTTCCATGCGCTCCTTGCCGGTGACGCCGATGGCCTTGAGCTTGCCCGAGTCGATGAAGGGCTTGGTGTTGAGCGCGCTGGAAAAGCACATCTGCAGCTGGCCGCCGATCAGCTCCTGGATCATGGGCGCCTCGCCCTTGTAGGCGGCGTGGGTCATGTCGGCGTCCATGGTCTTGCTCATGTAGGCACCGGCCAGGTGGGCATACGAGCCCACGCCCCAGGAGCCGTACGAGAGCTTGCCCTTGTTGGCCTTCACGTAGGCCAGCAGCTCCTTCATGTTGTTGGCCGGCACCGAGGGATGGACCACCAGGGTGACGGGCGCCGCCGCGATCTGGGTGACCAGGGCGATGTCCTTTTGCGGGTTGTAGGGCAGCTTGGTGTAGAGGAACTGGTTGATCAGCATGGAGGTGCTGAGCGAGACCAGCAGGGTGTGGCCGTCGGCGGGCGCCTTGACCACGGCGTCCGTGCCCAGGATGCCGGCCGCGCCCGCGCGGTTGTCGATGACCACGGGCTGGCCCACGCGCTTGGCCAGGGCCTCGCCGATGGTGCGCGCAATGATGTCGGTGGCGCCGCCCGCGTTGAAGGGCACGACCACGCGGATGGGCTTGGTGGGCCACGCTGCCGGCTTGCCGGCCTGTGCGAGGGCGCTGGTGGCGCCCGTGGCCAGCAGGCTGGTGCCGCCGATGGCGGCCAGCCCTTGAAGAATGTCGCGGCGTGTGACTTGGTTGCTCATGGTTTTGTCTCCTGGGTATTGCTGTCTATGGGTGCCGTCTTGGTGCGGCATGCAAACCTGGCGGGTCGGGAGCCGGGCATCAATGGCCCCCGTGGAATCAGTCGCGTGATCGGTCCTCTTATCCCTGTTGCGCGGGGGTCTCGGGCAGGGTCAGCACGCCCTTGGACTGCAGCTGCTGCAGCTGCTCGTCGCTCATGCTCAGCAGCCGGTGCAGCACCTCGCGCGTGCCCTCGCCCAGCGTGGGCGGTGCATGGCGGATGGGCAGGCGCTGGCCGTCCAGGCGGTAGGGCGGCGCGAACACGGGCGTGGTGCCGACCACGGGGTGGGGCATGTCACGCAGCAGGCCGCCACGGCGCGTGCGCTCGCTGGTCAGGGCCTCGTGCAGGCCGGCCACGCGGCCGCAGGGGATGCCGGCGGCCGTCAGGCGCTCCAGCAGCAGATCGCGCGGGAAGGAGCGGATCAGTTCCTTGAGCATGGGACCCAGCTCCAGGCGGTTCTTGGCTCGGTTGACGTTGGTGGAGAAACGCTCGTCCTCGACGATGTCGGGGCGCATCACCACCTGGCGGCAGAACTTGTCGAACTGGGCGTTGTTGCCCACGGCGATGATCAGCGGGCCGTCGGCCGCCTCGTACATGCCGTAGGGAACGATGGAGGGGTGGGCATTGCCGTAGCGCTCGGGGTCGTGGCCGAGCTGCATGGCGTCCAGGCCGTAGTAGCCGGTGATCATGATGCCGCTGTCGTACAGCGCCATCTCGATGAGGCGGCCCTTGCCCGTGCGCTCGCGGCGGAACAGCGCGGCCAGGATGGCCTGGGCCGCGTACATGCCGGTCATGAGATCGACCACGGCCACGCCGAACTTGAGCGGCGGCGTGCCGGCCTCGCCGTTGAGCGCCATGAGGCCCGCCTCGCCCTGGATGACCAGGTCGTAGCCGGGGCGCTTGGCCTCGGGGCCGCTGCTGTCATAGCCGGCCACGGCGCAGTAGATGATGCCGGGCTTGATGGCCTTGAGCTGTTCGTAGCCCAGGCCCAGCTTCTCGGCGCCGCCGGTCTTGAAGTTGTGGATGACCACGTCGAACTGGGGCAGCAGGTCGTGGACGATCTTCACGCCCTCGGGGGTCTGCAGGTCCAGCGTGATGGACCGCTTGTTGCGGTTCATGCTGTTGTAGTAGGTGGTCTCGGTCTTGCCGATGCGCAGGCCCCAGTCGCGCGTGTCGTCGCCGCGGCCCGGGTGCTCGACCTTGACCACTTCGGCGCCGAAGTCGGCCAGCACCATGCCGCACAGCGGCCCCGCGAACACGCGCGAGAGGTCGAGCACGCGCACACCCTCCAGCGGGAAGTCGATGTCCTGGTTCTGATCGTTGTGGCTGTCGGCCATGTGCGTTGTCTCCTTGGAAAGTCTTTTAGGTCTTGAGCGGTTTCAGCCGCGCAGCTTGGTGAAGTCGGCAGCGCGCTTTTCGAGGAAGGCGCCAATGCCTTCGCGCGATTCCTCGCTCTCCTGCGAGCGCACCATGTACTGCGCCTCCAGCTCCAGCTGCTCTTCCAGCGTGTTGCGCGGCGCCTGGCGGCACAGGTCCTTGATCAGGGCCATGGCCTGGTCGGGGCCGGTGGCCACCTGGGCGGCCAGCGCCACGGCGTCGGCCTGGGCCTGGCCCGGTTCGGACAGGCGGTTGACGGGGCCCAGGGCATGCAGGCGCTCGCCGCTGATGCGCTCGCCGGTCAGGCACAGCTCGGTCAGCACCTGGCGCGAGACGAACTCGGCCAGGAAGGCGGTGGCGCCGCCATCGGGCGTGAGGCCGACCTTGACGTAGGCGACCGAGAACACGGCGTTCTTCGCCGCCACCAGCATGTCGCAGGCCAGGGCCAGCGACAGGCCCGCGCCGGCCGCCGCGCCTTCGACGGCGGCGATCACGGGCTTGGGAAAGTCGCGCACGCTGCGGATCAGGTCATGCAGGCCTTCGAGCTTGGCGCGTCGCTCCTGCACCGGCAGCTCGCGGCGCTTGGCCAGCTGGCGCAGGTCGCCGCCCGCGCAGAAGTGGCCGCCCTCGCCCGTGAGCACCACGGCGCCCACGGTGGGGTCGGTCGCCGCGCTCTTGAGCGCCGCCGAGACGGCCGCGTAGAACTCGGGCGACAGCGCATTGCGCGCGGCCACGTTGTTGTTGGACAGCACCAGCACGGCGCCTTCGCGGCGGGTCAGCAGGACTTGGTTCGCTTCGGTCATGGCGGCTTTCCTTGGCTCAGTGTTGCGAGCCGAGTGCGATGTAACGCGACAGATGGTGGTCCTCGTCGCCGAACTGGTGGTCGATCATGACCAGGCGCTTGGCGTAGTGGGCCAGGGGCAGCTCCCAGGTCATGCCGATGCCGCCATGCATCTGGATGCTTTCCTCGGCCACCAGGGTGCCGATGCGGCCGATGCTGTACTTGGCGGCCGACAGGGCCTTCTCGCGCGCCACGCGGTCTTCGTCCGCAATGGCGGCGGCCGCGTTGATCACGGCCGAGCGCGCCTGCTCCACTTCCAGCAGCAGGTCGGCCATGCGGTGCTGCAGGGCCTGGAAGCTGCCGATGGGCACGCCGAACTGCTTGCGCGTGCGCAGGTACTCCAGCGTCTGGTCCTTGGCCACGTCCATGGCGCCCACGGCCTCGGCGGTCAGCGCCAGCACGGCGTAGCCGCTGACACGTTCCAGCAGGGACAGGCCCCGGCCTTCTTCGCCCAGCAGGGCGTCTGCCCCGACCTGCACCCTGTCCAGCACCAGCTCGGCCGCGCGGCCGCCCTCGATGCGGTTGTAGCCACGCTTTTGGATGCCTGCGGCATTGCCGGGGACCAGGAACAGGCTGATGCCGGCCTCGTCGTACTGGCTGCCCGAGGTGCGGGCCGAGACCAGCAGCAGGTCGGCCTTCTCGCCGAAGGCGACCACGCCCTTGGTGCCGTTCAGCACCCAGCCGTCGCCGCTGCGCACGGCCGTGGTGGCGACGTTGTTGAGCTCGTAGTGGCTGCCGGGCTCGTCATGGGCCAGGGCCGCGATGGACGTGCCGCCGATGATGGCTGCCAGCTGTTCCTTTTGCGCATCGCTGCCAGCCGCGATCAGGGCCTGGCCCACGACCAGGGCGCCCAGCAGCGGCTCGGCCACCAGGCCGCGGCCCAGGCATTCGAAGACCACGCTGATGTCGAAGCCCTGGCCGCCGAAGCCGCCAGCGTCCTCGGGGAACAGCGCGCCGATGGCGCCGATGTCCGCGAACTGTCCGTACAGCAGCGGGCTGTGGCCTTCCTCGCCATAGGCGACGTGGTTGCGCGCCTCGATGGCGTACTGCTCGGAGACGAAGCGGTTGAGGCTGTCCGCCAGCATGCGGCGGTCTTCGGTGTGTTCGAAGTTCATGTTCCGTTTTCCTTGCTGCCGATCACAGGCCGAGGATCATCTTGGAGATGATGTTCTTCTGGATTTCGTTGGAGCCGCCGAAGATCGACAGCTTGCGGTAGTTGAAGTACGCGGCGGCGGCCGTGGCGGCAGCCGCGTCGCCGATGGCGGGCTGGTCGTAGCCGGCCTGCAGGGCCTCTTCGATGAAGGGCGCGGCGTAGGGGCCCATGGCGCGGCGCACCAGGGACAGGATTTCCTGGCGGATCTCGGTGCCGCGGATCTTGAGCATGGAGCTTTCGGCGCCCGGCACGCCGCCGCCAGCCACGGCGGCGATCACGCGCAGGTTGGTGGTCTTCATGTTCTCCAGGTCGATCTCGACCTTGGCCAGGCGGGCCGCGAACAGCGGGTCCTGCGTCAGCGGCTTGCCGTTGCGCAGCATGCGGCCGGCGACGGCCTTGAGCTTTTCCAGGCCGGCCACCGAGAAGCCCACGCCCGCGATGTTGGTGCGCTCGTAGGTCAGCAGGTACTTGGCGTAGGTCCAGCCCTTGTTCTCCTCGCCGACCAGGTTTTCCACGGGCACCCTGACGTCGGTGAAGAAGACTTCGTTGACCTCGTGCTCGCCGTCCAGCGTGATGATGGGGCGCACTTCCACGCCGGGCGAGTTCATGTCCACCAGCAGGAAGCTGATGCCCTGCTGCGCCTTGGCTTCGCGGTTGGTGCGCACCAGGCAGAAGATCATGTTGGCGTGCTGGCCCAGCGTGGTCCAGGTCTTCTGGCCGTTGACGATGTAGTGATCTCCATCGCGCACGGCAGACGTCTTGACCGAGGCCAGGTCCGAGCCCGAACCCGGCTCCGAATAGCCCTGGCACCACCAGTCGGCGCCATTGAGGATGCGCGGCAGCCAGTGGGCCTTCTGCGCCTCGTTGCCGTACTTGATCAGGACGGGGCCCAGCATGCTCAGCCCGAAGGGCACGATGCGCGGCGTGCCCGCCAGTGCGCATTCATGCTCGAAGATGAATTTCTGCACCGCGCTCCAGCCCGGGCCGCCGTGCTGCTCGGGCCAGTGGTTGGCCAGCCAGCCGCGCTCGTTGAGGATGGCGTGCCAGCGCTCCATGTCCTGCTTGGTCAGCTGCAGGCCGTTCTTGACCTTGTGCGACAGGTCCTCGGGCAGCTTGTCCTTGAGGAAGCCGCGAACCTCGTCGCGGAAGGCCAGTTCTTCAGTCGTAAATTGCAAATCCATTGCTATTCCCCAGTAATCCGTGGCGTTGTAAGCCGTTTGCAGCCCTGAAATTGGCGTGCCCTAAGCGAGGGACGCCGAGCAAGGGCCGCCCCGCAGCAAGGGCGTCGTTCCCCTCCCGCGAAGCGAGAGAGGGGGAAGCGGCGCCAGCCGCTCAGGGGGTGCTTATTCAATAAATTTCGAACAGGCCTGCGGCGCCCATGCCACCTGCGATGCACATGGTGACCACGCCCCACTTGGCCTTGCGGCGCCGGCCTTCCAGCAGGATGTGGCCCGCCAGGCGCGCACCCGTCATGCCGAAGGGGTGGCCGATGGAGATGGCGCCGCCGTTGACGTTCAGGCGCTCGTTGGGAATGCCCAGCTTGCGCTGGCAGTACAGGGCCTGGGAGGCAAAGGCCTCGTTGAGTTCCCACAGGTCGATGTCCTCGACCTTGAGACCGTGGCGGGCCAGCAGCTTGGGGACCGCGAAGACGGGGCCGATGCCCATTTCGTCAGGCTCGCAGCCGGCCACGGCAAAGCCGCGGAAGGCGCCCAGCGGGGACAGGCCCAGGCGCTCGGCCTGCCTGGCTTCCATCAGCACGCAGGCCGACGATCCATCGGACAGCTGCGAGGCATTGCCGGCCGTGATGAACTGGTCCGGGCCCTTGACGGGTTCCAGCTTGGCCAGGCCTTCCAACGTGGTGGAGGCGCGGTTGCAGTTGTCCTTGGTGGCGACCACGTCGCGGTAGGTGATCTCGCCCGTGTCCTTGTTCTTCTCGGCCATGCGCGTGGCGCAGGCAATGATTTCGTCCTTGAACAGGTCGGCGGCCTGGGCGGCGGCCGTGCGCTGCTGGCTTTGCAGCGAGAAGGCGTCCTGGTCCTCGCGGCTGATGCCGTAGCGGCGCGCCACGATGTCGGCCGTGTCGATCATGGCCATGTACAGCGCGGGCTTGTGCTCGACCAGCCAGGGGTCCATGTCAGTGGGCAGGTTGTTGCCGGGGCGGATGCCCGAGATGGTCTCGATGCCGCCGGCCAGCATGGCGTCCACGCCCTCGGCCACGATGCGGCCCGCCGCGATGGCGATGGACTGCAGGCCCGAGGCGCAAAAGCGCGTGATGGTCGTGCCCGCGATGGACAGGGGCAGCTCGGCGCGCAGCACGGTCTGGCGGCCCAGGTTGCGGCCCTGGAAGCCGTCGGGGTTGCCGCAGCCCAGGATCAGGTCCTCGATCATGGCCGGGTCGATGCCCGAGCGCTCGACCGCGGCCTTGACCGAGAAGGCCGCCAGCTGGGCGGCGGGCGTGACGTTGAACTCGCCGCGGTGCGACTTGGTCAGGGGCGTGCGGGCAGTGGAAACGATGACGGCTTCGCGCATGGTCGGTCCTTGCTTGTCTCTGGAAAATTGTTGTGGTTGTGCACGGCCCTGCCCGCTCTGCGTTGGACGGAGCGGGTCAAGGGCATGGCGGGGAAACGCGGGGGCGGCTTACGCTGCCTTGTTCAAGCTTTCGAAATCGCGGCCTTCGGCGACCAGCTTTTCGAGCAGGGGAGCAGGCTTCCAGAACAGCGCGTCTTCCTTGGCGAATTCGCGGATGTCGGCCAGCACCTTGTCCAGACCTTGCATGTCGGCCCACTTCATGGGGCCGCCACGAAAGCGCGGGAAGCCGTAGCCGGACAGGAAGGTCACGTCCACATCCAGCGGGCGCAGGGCAATGCCCTCCTCCACCACCTTGGCACCTTCGTTGACCATGGCGGCCATGTAGCGGCGCATGATTTCCTCAGGGGTGAACTTGCGCGGCGTCACGCCCTTCTTGACGCGCTCGGCATCGACGATGGCCAGCACTTCGGGGTCGGGCTGGCCGACGCGCGCGCCCTGCGGGTAGAGGTAGAAGCCACGGCCCGTCTTCTGGCCGAACCAGCCGCGCTCGCAGACGCGGTCGGCCACTTCGACGTAGCGGGCCTTGGGATCGCGCGTGGCAGCGCGCCGCTTGCGCGTGGCCCAGCCGATGTCGCCGCCGGCCAGGTCGGTGACCTGGAACGGGCCCATCGGGTAGCCGAAGCCGCGCACGGCCTCGTCGATCTCGTAGGGGCTGGCGCCGTCTTCCATGATGTAGTCGGCAGCCTGCTTGTAGACGGCCAGGATGCGGTTGCCGATGAAGCCGTCGCAGACGCCGGCACGCACGGGCACCTTCTTCATGCGCTTGGCCAGCTCGAAGGCCGTGGTCACCACATCGGGCGCCACCTTGGCGGGCACCACGATCTCCAGCAGCTTCATGATGTTGGCGGGGCTGAAGAAGTGCAGGCCGATCACGTCCTGCGGGCGCGAGGTGGCGGCGGCAATGGCGTCGATGTCCAGGTAGGAGGTGTTGGTGGCCAGCACGGCGCCGGGCTTGCAGACGCGGTCCAGTTCCTTGAACACGGCCTTCTTGACTTCGAGGTCCTCGAACACGGCCTCGATCACCAGGTCCACATCCTTGATGTCGTCATAGGAGGTGCTGGGCGTGTAGCGCGCCATGACGGCGGCCTTGGCCTCCTCGGTCATGCGGCCCTTGGCGATCAGGCCGTTGTAGACCTTCTCCACATTGGCTTGGCCGCGCGCGATGGACTCGGCGTCGCGCTCGATCATGGTCACCACAAGGCCCGCGTCCAGCGCGGACACCGTGATGCCGGCGCCCATGGTGCCGCCGCCGATGACGGCGATCTTGGCAAAGTGGCGCGGCGCAGCGGCCTTGGCTTCGGGAATCTTGGCGGTTTCGCGCTCGGCGAAGAAGGCGTGGATCAGGCCGGCGCGCTGCGGGCTGTTCAGACATTCCACGAACAGGGCACGCTCCTTGGCGATGCCTTCGTCGAAGGGCAGCTCCACGGCGGCGCGCACGCATTCCACGATCTTCAGCGGCGAGAACAGGCCGCGGCTCTTCTTGGCGGTCTCGGCGGCCAGCGCGTCGAGTTCGGCCAGGGCGGCGGCCTTGTCGGCAATCTCGATGTCACGCGTGCGGCGCGGCGCGGTATTGGATGCCAGCAGCTCGTTGGCGTAGACCAGGCCTGCGGCCGTGGCGTCGGTGCCGTCCACCAGCTTGTCCACCAGGCCGGCGGCCAGCGCGGCCTTGGCCGACAGGTGCTTGCCGCTGAGCATGAGGTCGGCGGCCGCCTTCACGCCCATCAGGCGCGGTGCGCGCTGCGTGCCGCCAGCGCCGGGCAGCAGGCCCAGGTTGACTTCGGGCAGGCCGAGCTTGGCAGCCGGCAAAGCCAGGCGGTAGTGGGCCGACATGGCCACTTCCAGGCCGCCGCCCAGGGCCGGGCCATGGATGGCGGCGACCACGATCTTGTCGGAGGCTTCGAGGCGATTGAGCACCTCGGGCAGCGAGGGCGGCATGGCGGGCTTGCCGAATTCGCGGATGTCTGCTCCGGCGATGAAGGCCTTGCCCTCACCCACGATGAGCACGGCCTTCACGGCGGCATCCGATTCGGCCTGCTCCACGGCAGCCAGCAGGCCGGCGCGCACGGCCTGGCCCAGGGCATTCACGGGGGGGTTGTTGATGCTGACCACCAGCACGGCACCATCAAGGCGGGTCTGGACCACGGAAGCCTGGGCTTGTTCGCTCATCTGTATGTCTCCGAACTTGGGTTTTCCACTCAAAACATCCATTCTTGCCACGACAATGGTTCTTTACAATCCCATGAATGATTGACAGACTGTAAAAAAATCTTTGACATTGAGGCGCTTGCGCGCCTTCCCCCTTCTATTCGCTGCGCGAGGGAGGGGGACGACACCATCGCTGCAGGGCGGCACGGCCGACGTAGGCCCTTGCTCGGTGTCCCTGGTTTTGGAGCCCCGCCCATTTCATAGGCTGTGGGCGAAGCAAAGTATCTGGACATATCCATGGATCTGAACTCGCTGACCCTGCTGGTGGAAATCATCGATAGCGGCAATCTGAGCCAGGCGGCGCGCAAGCTGAAGATGACGCGGGCCAATGTGAGCTATCACCTGACGCAGCTGGAAAAATCGGTGGGGGTGCAGCTGGTGCGGCGCACCACGCGGCGCGTGGAGCCGACCGAGGTGGGGATGCGGATGTACGAGCATGGCCGCGCGATCCAGAACGAGATGATGTCGGCGCGCGAGACGATCACGTCGCTGGGCCAGGGGATGGCGGGGCGCGTGGGGCTGAGCGTGCCCAGCGGCTATGGGCAGATCGTGATGAGCGACTGGCTGATCGAGTTCAAGCGGCTGTATCCGGGCATCGTGCTGGATGTGCTGTTCGAGAACCGCGCCGACCATTTGCGCGACGAGGTGGACATCGCCATCCGCGTGATCCAGGAGCCGCCACTGTCGGTGATTGCGCGCAGCCTGGGCAATGTGCACTACGTGGCCTGCGCCTCACGCGAGTATGCGCAGCAGCACGGCCTGCCCACCACGCTGTACGAGCTGCGCAACAGCCCGCTGATCACGGCCGGCGTGATGGGCCGCCAGCTGCGCCTGTCGGCCTACCAGGGAACGGACCGCCAGGAGGTGCTGCTGGCGCCGACCATGATCTCCGAGCACTTCCCGTTCCTGCGCCAGGGCATTCTGGCGGGCCTGGGCGTGGGCCTGGTGCCCGACTACGTGGTGCAGGACAAGGTGGCCAGCGGCGAGGTGGTACTGACCCTACAGGAGTACCGCCTGAGCATCTTCGGCACCCACATGTACCTGCTGTACCTGCCCGACCGTCATCAGACGCGGGCCGTGCGCACCTGCATCGACTTCCTGCTGGCCAAGGCCGGCCAGGGTGGCAGCGGCAGCGGCGACGCTGCCGCCACCTGAATCAGCGGCGATACCAGCCGCCCGGGCGCTGGTACCAGCCACGCGGGCCATGGTCCCAGCCGTGCGGACGCCAGCCATAGCCGGGGTGCGGCGGCGCGGCCCAGTAACCGGGGCGCCAGGCATAGCGGCCACCACCCCAGCCCCAGGAGCCGCCGATCCAGACATGAACCGGCGAGGGAGCGACCGGAATGACCTCGGTCTGCAGCGGCGGCGGCGCCATGGGCGCGTAGACCACCTCGCCCGAAGGACCTACGGGATAGGCAGGCGCCACCACGCAGCCGGTCAATGCCAGGGTGGCGGCAGCCAGGACCAGGGCCGGAACCAGGCGACGGCCCGGCGTTTGAATCGATACAGACTTCACGATGCACTCCTGGCCGCACTTTGGGCGGCCATGCAGATACAACGAAAAAGCCCCTGCCGGTTGTTGACAGGGGCTTGTGAAGCCTGGGTAAAGATCCGCCGCCAAAGGTAGCGGTGGGATCGGTCGCTCAGAGGTTCTGCGCGTTCTGCAGCGCGGCAATGCGCTCTTCGATCGGCGGGTGGGTCGAGAACAGCTTGCCGATGCCGCCGGCAATGCCCATGGCGGCCACGCTCTTGGGCAGCTCGCCGGGGTGCATGCCGCCCAGGCGGGCCAGGGCATTCATCATGGGCTGCTTGCGGCCCATGAGCTGGGCGGCACCCGCGTCGGCGCGGAATTCGCGCTGGCGCGAGAACCAGGCCACGATGATGGCGGCCAGGAAGCCCAGCACGATGTCCAGCACGATGGTGGTCACGTAGTAGCCGATGCCGGGGCCCGAGCTGCTTTCGTCGTTCTTGCGCAGGAAGCTGTCCACGGCATAGCCGATGACGCGCGACAGGAAGACCACGAAGGTGTTCATCACGCCCTGGATCAGGGTCATGGTCACCATGTCGCCGTTGGCGATGTGGGCGACCTCGTGGCCGATCACGGCCTCCACCTCTTCGCGCGTCATGCCTTCCAGCAGGCCCGTGGACACGGCCACCAGGGCCGAGTTCTTGAAGGCGCCAGTGGCGAAGGCATTGGGCTCGCCCTCGTAGATGCCGACTTCGGGCATGCCGATGCCGGCACGGTCGGCGAAGCCGCGCACGGTGTTGACGATCCAGGCCTCATCGGCGTTGCGCGGCTCGTTGATCACGTGCACGCCCGAGCTCCACTTGGCCAGCGGCTTGGAGATCAGCAGCGAGATGATGGCGCCGCCAAAGCCCATGATGAAGGCGAAGCCCAGCAGGGCCCCGAGGTTCAGGCCATTGGAAGTCAGGAAGCGGTTGACGCCCAGCAGGCTGGCGACGATGCCCAGCACCACCACGACGGCGACGTTGGTCAAAAGAAAAAGTGCGATGCGTTTCATCAGTGGGTTCTCCACAAAGTGGGGAAAGGGGGAAGGATCTGGGCCCTGCAGCGTTGAAAAGTGAGGGCCCCACCGGCTGTTTTCAAGCCGGGTCCTGCGCCGTTGCCATTCCTTGTTGTGATGCTTGTGCGGAACGGGGCGCCCGGAACACGAGAGAGTCATCATAGAAGGAAAAGTTCTCGTTCTCGTGGCACCAGCCGGGCACGCCCAGCACGGGCAAGGGTGCAAAAGGCTTGCACGCCAGCGTGTCGGCCTCCAGCCAGATGCTGCCGGCCAGCCAGGCGTCGATGTCCGCCGTGGCGGGGCCTGCCGTGGCGCCTGCACCATCCGTGTGCACGCACAGCACATGGGCCGTGATGGGCTTGCGCGGCTGCACCAGCTTTTCCAGCAGCGCATGGCCTATGGGCAGCAGCCTTGCCTGGCTCCATAGTGCGCGCTGCTCCACAAAGAGCTGGTGCCAGCGCCGGTGCCTCAGCGCCTCGCACAGCGCGGCCGGCGCCAGCAGCAGGGCACCGTTCTCGTCCAGCACGGTGACGGCATCGCGCAGCGGCCCGCGCTGCGCGCCCACGCCCGCCTGGGCAATGGCACGGGCCTGCAGGGCATTGCAGCGCTGCTTGAGCGCGGGCCAGCGCAACCAGATCAGGCCGTTGAAGAAGTCATGCAGGTTGTCGCGCGTGGGGATGCAGCGCGTCTCGAAGATGAACTGCTCGTAGGCCTTGCCTTCGGGCAGGTCGTGCTGGGGCACAAAGCGCCAGGGCAGCGCCTGTGCGTAGGCCAGTGACTGCAAGGCCTGCCAGACCGGCCGGCCCTGCGCCACCTGCAGGCAGGCCGCCCTGCCCTGCGTTTGCAGCCCCTGCAGCCAGGGCGCATTCCAGTCGATGGGAAACGTCAATTGCCGGACGGCCTGGACTGCGCCTTGGCCAGGCGCTTGTCGCGCACGGCCACGCGCGAAGTGCCCTCGTCGCGCATCTCGAAGGCCTGCGTGGCCGCCAGCAGCTTGGTGAGCGTGGCGTAGCCGTAGTTGCGCGCATCGAACGAGGCCTTGTTGCCGATCTGCGCGCCCACGGCGCCCACATGGGCCCAGCCGCTTTCGTCCTGCGTGGCGTTGACGGCGCTGCGCAGCATGGCCAGCAGCCGCTTGTCCTGGCGCAGTTCCTGGCTGGGAACGCGCAAACAGGGACGCTGGGGCTGGGCTTGGGGTTCTGCCGAGGGTTCGTTCTCGGCCTGGGCCGGCGCACGCTCCTTTCCAGCGCCGTTCGGCGGCTGGGGAGCGGTAGCCACTGCGGCGGCAGCCACGGGCGGCACCGCCGCCTGGCCCGCCTCATGCGCGGCGTCCTGGCCATTGCCGTTGGCGGGCGCCGCCTCGCCCAGCGCCTCCAGGTACAGGAAGCGCGAGCAGGCATTGACGAAGGGCTGGGGCGTCTGCGCCATGCCGAAGCCGTAGACGGCCGCGCCCTTGGAGCGCAGGTGCATGACCAGCGGGGTGAAGTCGGCGTCGGAGGAGACGATGCCGAAGGCGTCGGGCCGCTCGGTGTAGAGCAGCTCCATAGCGTCCACGGTCATCGCCATGTCGGTGGCGTTCTTGTGCTTGGAGTAGTCGAACTGCTGCATGGGCCGCAGTGCGAAATCGAGCAGCTTGCGCTGCCAGCCGCTGAGCGAATGCTTGGTCCAGTTGCCGTAGGCGCGGCGGATGTCGATGACGCCGAAGGTCGACAGCTCGGTCAGGATCTCGTCGATCATCTCGGCCGGCGCGTTGTCGGCGTCGATCAGCAGGGCGATGCGCGGTTGCGGCTCAGGCATGGCAATCCTCTGGCGGGTGGCAGTCCCGCCAGCTTAAACCAGCTTCCAGGGCAGGGCTTCGCCGGAGCGCAGCGGCTTCAGTTGTGCCTCGCCGAAGGCGAAGCTGTCCGGCGGCGTCCAGCTTTCGCGCACCAGGGTGATCTTGCCGGTGTTGCGCGGCAGGCTGTAGAAGTCCGGGCCGTTGAAGCTGGCGAAGGCTTCGAGCTTGTCCAGCGCGCCGGCATTGTCGAAGGCCTCGGCATACATCTCGATGGCGGCATGGGCGCTGTAGCAGCCCGCGCAGCCCGTGGCGTGTTCCTTGAGATGGGCCGCGTGCGGCGCGCTGTCCGTGCCCAGGAAGAACTTGGGCAGGCCGCTGGTGGCTGCCTCGACCAGGGCCAGGCGGTGCGTCTCGCGCTTGAGCACGGGCAGGCAGTAGTAGTGCGGACGGATGCCGCCCGTGAAGATGGCGTTGCGGTTGAACAGCAGATGCTGGGGCGTGATGGTGGCGCCCACGAAGCGGTCGGCCTCGGTCACGTACTGGGCGGCTTCGCGCGTGGTGATGTGCTCGAAGACGATCTTGAGTTCGGGGAAGTCGCGGCGCAGCGGGATCAGGTGCTGGTCGATGAAGGCGGCCTCGCGGTCGAATAGGTCGATGTCGCTGCTGGTGACTTCGCCGTGCACCAGCAGCAGCAGGCCTTCGCGCTGCATGGCTTCCAAAGTGGGGTAGATCTTGCGCAGGTCGGTGACGCCGTGGTCGCTGTTGGTGGTGGCGCCTGCCGGGTAGAGCTTGCAGGCCACGACGCCGGCCGCCTTGGCGCGCACGATTTCCTCGGGCGGCAGGTTGTCGGTGAGGTACAGCGTCATCAGCGGCTCGAAGGCCATGCCTTCGGGCACGGCCGAGAGGATGCGCTGCTTGTACTCCAGCGCCTGCTCGGCGGTGGTCACCGGCGGCTTGAGGTTGGGCATGATGATGGCGCGCGCAAACTGCGCGGCCGTATGCGGCACCACGCTGCGCATGGCTTCGCCATCGCGCACGTGCAGGTGCCAGTCATCGGGACGGGTGATCGTGAGGGTGTTGGTGGAGGCGGTCATTCCGCCATTTTCCCATCGCTGCGAAACCGCGCGCCAATTGCGGGGCACGCCACCCTCGGGACTGGCGCGTGGCTAACGCGGTCGCAGGTGCGGCGGCCCCAGCTGCTGCAGGTTTTGCACGCCGATCAGGGCCATGTTGCGCCGCATCTCGGCCGCCAGGATGGCGATGGCGTGCAGCACGCCGGCCTCGCCGCCCACGGCGCCCGCATAGTTGAAGGGCCGGCCCACGAAGACGAAGTGCGCGCCCAGGGCCAGCGCCACCAGCACGTCGTTGCCCCTGCGAAAGCCGCTGTCGATCATCACCGGGTAGTCCGGCCCCAGCGCACCCACCACCAGGGGCAGCATGTGCAGGGGCGAGACCGCGCCATCGAGCTGGCGGCCGCCGTGGTTGGACAGGATGATGGCGTCGGCCCCGGCATCGCGCGCGGCCAGCGCGTCCTGCGGGCTGAGGATGCCCTTGACCACGAGGCGGCCCTTCCAGCGCCGGCGTATCAGGGCCAGGTGTTCCCAGCTCAGGTGGTCGCGTGCGCCGAAGTCGCGCGTGACGGTGGACGAGAGAATGGGCGCGCCGCGCGTGGCCTGCGAGTTCTCGAAGTGCGGCATGCCGTGCCGCACCAGGGTGCGCAGCGCCGTGCCCAACAGCCAGCGCGGATGGGTGATGCCCTCCCACGCCAGGCGCAGGCCGGGCCGCAGCGGCGTCGAGAAGCCCGCGCGGATGTTGTTCTCGCGGTTGCCCGACACGGGCGTGTCCACGGTGACGACCAGGGTGGCGAAGCCTGCGGCCTCCACGCGCCCCAGCAACTGCACGATGCGTTCGGTCTCGCCGGGCACATAGGCCTGGAACCAGGCCTGGGGATTGGCCTGGACCACCTCCTCCATGCGGATCAGCGAGGTGCCGCTCAGGATGGCCGGGATGCGGGCGGCCGCCGCCGCGCGCGTCTGCACCAGGTCGCCCCGGTAGGCCGACAGCGCACTGATGCCCATGGGCGCGATGCCGAAGGGCGCAGCCCAGGTCTGGCCCAGCAGCGGCGTGGCCAGCGTGCGCCGCGAAGTGTCGGTGAGCACGCGCGTCACCCAGCGGTGGGCATCGAAGGCCTCGCGGTTGGCGCGCAGGGATTTGTCGGTCTCGCAGCCGCCGCTGACGTAGGCGAAGATCGGCGCAGGCAGGTGGTGGCGCGCCGCCCGCTCGAAATCATCGAGCGACAGGATGCACCTGAGCCTGCGCGGCGTGGAGGAGGCCTGGCCCGCGCCCAAGAGTGCGGGTGGAGGTGCGGAGGAACTGGGGGTGTCGAGCCGGTCGACCTCGATTGGGGCTGCCATGGTCAGTTGATCTGGAACTTGCCCTCGCGGATCAGCTTGCCCCATTTGGCGTGCTCGCTGCGAATCCACTCGCCGAACTGCGCGCCATTGGCAGGCGTGGCCATGCTGCCTTCCTGGGCCAGCTTCTCTTTGACCTCCTTGGTGGCCAGCAGCTTCATGGTCGCGTCGGCAATGCGCTCGGCGATGGGGGCAGGCAGGTTGGCCGGCCCCACCAGGCCCAGCCAGGTGGAGGCCTCGAAGCCCGGATAGCCCTGCTCGGCCACCGTGGGCACATCGGGCAGGGACGGCACGCGCTGGGCCGAGGTGACGGCCAGCGCACGGATCTTGCCCGTGGCCAGTTGCGACATCACCGACACCGTGTTGCCGAAGTACAGGTCCACCTGCCCGCCCATCAGGTCGGTGAGGGCGGTATTGGCGCCCTTGTAGGGCACCTGCAGCACCTCGATGCCCGCGCGGCGGGCCAGCATTTCCCCGGCCAGGTGGCCTACCGTGCCATTGCCGGCCTGGGCGATGCCGTAGGTGCCGGGCCTGGCCTTGGCCGCCTTGATGAAGTCCTGCAGGTTCTTGAAGGGCGAGTCGCGCCGCACGGTCAGCACCACGGGCTGCAGGGCCACGCTGGCGATGGGCGTGAAGTCCTTGAGCGCATCGAAGGGCATCTTGGCGTAGAGGCTGGGATTGATGGCCAGGTTGGCGGCCTGCCCCATGCCGATGGTGTAGCCGTCCGGCGCGGCCTTGGCCACGGCATCCAGGCCGATGTTGCCGCCCGCGCCGGGCTTGTTGTCTATGACCATGGTCCAGCCCATGGCGATGTTGAGCCGGTCGGCCACCAGGCGCGAGGTGGCATCCGTGCCGCCGCCGGGCGGAAACGGTACGACCAGGCGCACGGGCCGCTGCGGCCATTCGCCCTGGGCCAGCGCCAGTGCAGGGAAGGCCGTGGCCAGGGCGGCGGCAGCGCCGCCCAGAAGATGCCGTCTGCGCATAGTCATTGTTTGTCTCCTTGGAATCGTTATGGCGGGAAAAAGTCGGGCGCAGCCTGCGCAGGGGACGCTAGACCGGCAGGCCCTTGGCGCGCAGCACGGCGTCGAAGCGCTCGGGGTCGGCCGTGCCGCTGCGGTTGGTCTCGCGGATGACGGCCTCGCGGGCCAGGTGGGCCTGGCTGCGGCGCAGCACCTCGGCGGCCTCGGCCGCGGGCACGGCGATCACGCCATCGGCATCGCCCACGATCAGGTCGCCGGGCAGCACGGCCAGGCCGGCGCAGGCCACGGGCACATTGATCTCGCCAGGGCCGTCCTTGCTGGGCCCGCGGTGCGTGTGGCCGCGCGCAAAGATGGGCATGCCGTCCTGCGCCCATTCGCACAGGTCGCGGATGGCGCCGTCGATGACCAGGCCGCCCAGGCCGCGCGCCAGGCAGGTGGTGCGCATCAGGCCGCCGACCAGGGCCTGCGAGACATCGCCCCCGCCGTCGATGACCAGCACATCGCCGGGCTGCACCATCATCAGCGCCTTGTGGATCATGAGGTTGTCGCCGGGCCGCACGCGCACCGTGACGGCTGGGCCGCAGAGAACGGCCTCCAGCCGCGCGTGGTACTGGCGCAGGCCGATGGCGCCGACATTGCGGCTCATGGCGTCGCCGATGGCGGCCACGGGAATGGCCTTGAAGGCCTGGACGACGTCGGCCTCGGGACCTGCGGCGCGCGGATGGATGCGGTAGCCCGCAGGCCATTGGCTGGATGGGGTGGTCATGGCAAATCTCCGGGAAAAAACAGCTCAGCGCAGAACCTCGGGGTTCACGCAGTGGGAAGGGTCGGCCGGGCTGCCCTGCAGCCAGCCCAGCACATTGGCGGCGGCCATGTCGGCCATGGCCGCCAGCGCGGCGGGCGTGGAGCCGCCCACATGGGGCGTCAGCACCACGTTGTCCAGCGCGGCGAGGGCGTGGCCCGCAGGCAGGGGCTCCTCGGCCATGGTGTCCAGGCCGGCGGCAGCCAGGCGGCCGCTGCGCAGGGCGTCGATCAGCGCCGCCTCGTCCACCACCTCGCCCCGCGCGGTGTTGACCAGCAGGGCGCCGCGCGGCAGCTGGGCGATGCGGCCGGCATCGAGCAGATGGCGCGTGCGGGCATTCAGGGGCACGTGCAGGCTGAGCACATCGGACAGGGGCAGCAGCTCGTCCACCGAGCCCAGCATGCGCACGCCGGCCACGGTGCCGGGCCCTGGGGCGCAGGCCGGATCGAAGGCCACCACCTGCATGCCCAGCGCCAGCGCCACGCGCGCCACGCGCTGGCCCACCTGGCCAAAGCCCAGCAGGCCCAGGGTGCGGCCGCTCAGCTCCAGGCCGTCCTGGGCGCGGGACCAGCGGCCGGCGCGCAGCTCGGCATCCATCCAGGCGATGCGGCGGGCGGCCGCGAACATCAGGCCCAGCGTCATCTCGGCCACGGACTGGGCATTGGCGCCCGGCGTCACATAGACCGGAATGCCCCGCTGGCTGGCCGCGGCCACATCGATATTGCTCACGCCCACGCCGTGCTTGGAGATGACCTTGAGCGTGGGACAGGCCGCGATGGCAGCGGCCGACAGCGTGGCCGTGCGCGAGATCACGGCATCGACGCTCTCGCGTGCCAGCACGGCGGCAACCTCGGCCTCGCCGCCGCCGTCTTGCAGGTACAGCACGCGGCAGTGCGCCGCCTGCAGGCGCTGCAGCCCGGCGGGCGCCAGGCGTGGCGCGGTCACGAAAACGGTGAGCGGGTGGGTAGTGGCGGTCATGGGAACGGGCAATTCGCTTTGTCGATGCACCGCATTCTTGTGAGCGCCACCCATTCCGTCCATTCGATAATGTTCATTCAAACATCACTTTTATTCATCGATGGACCTGCACCTGCGCGACCTGCGCTTCTTCGAGATCGTGGCCGACCTCGGGCACCTGGGCCGGGCCGCAGAACAGCTGGGGCGCACCCAGCCCGCGCTGAGCAAATGCATACAGCGCCTGGAACTGACCGTGGGCGGCGCGCTGTTCGAGCGTGCCGGGCGCGGCATACGCCTCACGCCGCTGGGCGATGTGCTGCTGGCCCGCGCGCGCATGCTGCGCAATGCCAGCCAGGAGGCGCTGCGCGAGGTGCGCGACTTCAACGAAGGCCATGCCGGCCATGTGCGCATCGGCAGCGGGCCGGTGGCCGCCGACCACCTGCTGCCCGAGCTGTGCAGCAAGGCCCTGGCCGACGGGCGGCGCATCACCATCAGCATCGTGATCGGCCCCAGCTGGGAACTGCGCGACCGCCTGCGCGAGGGCCAGCTGGACCTGCTGATCGGCCTCACGGCCGAGGGCGATCCGGAGCTGGTCTCCCACCCGATCGCCGAGGACGTGGTGGTGGTCGCGGCGCGCCAGGACCACCCCGTCTTCGAGCGCCAGCGCATCACCATGGCCGCGCTGCTGCGCCATCCCTGGGCCCTGCCCAGCGCCAACATTCCCAGCCGGCAATGGCTGGACCAGGCCTTCACCTCGCGCGGCATGCCGGCGCCCACGGTGCAGGTGGAGGCGGGCTCCATACCGCTGCTGCCGCGCATGGTGGCCAAGACCGATCTGCTGACCTTCGTCTCGCGCCACACGCTGCGGCTGGAGCGCAGCCGCACGCTCAGGGAAGTGCGCCTGCCGGCCACCACGCTGCGCCGCCACCTGGGCGTGACCTGCCGGCGCGACGGCTATCTGTCGCCCGCCGCCCGGCACATGCTGGAGCTGCTGCGCGCCGACGGCCAGGCCCTGTTCGGCGAGGATGCCTCGCCTCTGGACGAGGACTGATTCCAGCGGACCGGGGCTAGGGCCCCGGCCGCGCGCCCGCATCGGCCAGGCGCAGCAGGCCGGCCAGGTCGACGATGGTCAGCCGGCCATAGGCGGCCTGCAGCAGGCCGCGCTGCTCCAGCAGGCGCAGCTCCTTGTTGGTGGTCTGGCGCGAGACCGACAGCATGGCGGCCAGGTCGCTCTGCGAGATGCGCAGCACCACGCCCTGCCCGTCGGGCGCGGGCTGGCCATGCGTGGGGGCCAGCCGCGCCAGCAGCTCGGCCACGCGGTTGTCGATGTTGCTGAAGGCGTGGCGCTGCTGGACGACGATCAGCTCGTGCATGCGCGCCAGCACCAGCAGGCAGATGTCCTTCCACAGCAGCGGATGGGCATCGAGCAGGGCCAGGAAGGACTCGCCGGGAATCTCCACCAGCACGGTGGGCTGGTGCGCGTGGTAGTCGTAGACGAATTGCGTGTGCTCCAGCAGCCGCGCCAGGCCGACGATGTCGCCCGCGCTGTGCATGGACAGCACGAAGCGCGAGCCCGTGGCGTCCACACCGCCCACTTCCACGCAGCCCGAAGCCACCACCAGCACCTCGCGCCGCTTGGGGTCGGCGGCGCGCACCTGCTGGTGGCGCTCGTAGCGGCCCAGGCGGGACAGCGCCGTCAGCTCATCCAGCACCTCGGGCGGCCAGTTGCGCAGCATGCGGCACAGGCCCAGGGCGCGGCGGATCAGCGCCGAAGGGTCGGCCACGGGAGCAGGCTTGGAGCGCATGGTTCTCTCACGATGTCGAAGGCCCCGGGTTAGTCCGGTGCCCATGTACCGCCATTTGTCAATGGCTTGACAGAGTGCATCCCCTGTCGCTCGGGATAGTAGCAAGCAAGCCACCGGACAAAGCATCCGGGGCGCTACCAAGGAGACAAGTTCGTGAAGCACAAGCATTGGCTGGCCGTCGGCGGCATGGCGGCCCTGGGCACGTCCGCGTGGGCCCAGAGCAGCGTGGAGATGTTCGGCATCGTCGACGTCCACATCAACAGCGCAAGGTCGGGCGCCACGCGCCTGAGCCGGCTGGAGGACGGGGGCAGCGCGGCATCGCGCATCGGCTTTCGCGGCAGCGAGGACCTGGGCGGCGGCCTGCGCGCCCAGTTCATGCTGGAGGCCGGCGTGGCGCCCGACACGGGCCTGGGCACCATTCCCGGCCCAGGCCTGGCCTTCACGCGGCAGGCCTGGGTAGGACTGAACAGCGACTGGGGCGCCGTGGAGATGGGCCGCATGTACACGCCCATGTTCGGCGCGCTGTTCCGCGCCGATCCGCTGGGCATGAACGCGCTGTTTTCCTCGCTGAACCTGGTGTCGGCCACCGATGCCCAGGCCGGCCTGCGGCCGTTTGCGGCGCGGGCCAACAACCTGGTGCGCTACCGCACGCCGGCAGGCCAGCCCTGGCTGGCGGACCTGGCCTATTCCTTTGGCGAAGTGGCTTCGCCGAACAGCAGCAACGGCCGCCTCTACGGCGCCACGCTGGGCTGGAACCAGAAGCCCTGGTTCCTGGCCTACAGCTTCCAGAAATCCGTGGAAGGCAGCGCCGCCGCGCCCGTGGCCGCACCCGCCACCAGCCAGTACCAGGCACTGTCGGCCAGCTGGGAAGCCCTGGACGGGCTGCGCCTGACGGGCAACTACGTCATCAACCGCGTGGACCGTGCCGGCACACCCAAGGCGAAGCTGGCCCAGCTGGGCGCCGATTGGAGCGTGGATGCGCGCTCCAAGCTGCTGGTCTCGGTGGCGCGGCGCGAGGTGGGCGGCACGGACCGCGCCCAGAACACCTGGACGCTGGGCTACGACTACGCGCTGAGCAAGCGCACCGTGCTCTACGCGCGCTGGCTGCAGCTGGGCAACGCGGCCAATGCCTCGGCCGCCATTGCCAACGTGCCGGTGGCCGCCAACAGCGGCGACGGCGTGCGGTCCCTGGCGCTGGGCGTGCGCCACAACTTCTGAGGGACACACATGACCGACAGCCATTGCTTCGACACTTCCCGGCTCGACGCGCTGTTCGCGCCGCGCTCCATCGCCGTGGTCGGCGCCTCGGACCAGGCCAGCAAGATCGGCGGCATTCCGCTGGACTACCTGCTGCGCTTCGGCTACGGCGGCGCGCTGTATGCGGTGAACCCGCGCGCCAGCCGCGTGCAGGGCCTGCCCGCGCACGAGCGGCTGGCCGCCATCGGCGCGCCGGTGGACCTGGCCATCGTCGCCGTGCCGCAGTCGCAGGTGGCCGGCGTGCTGGAGGATGCGGCCGCCGCGCGCGTGCAGTCCATGGTGCTGTTTTCCTCGGGCTATGCCGAGACCGGCTCCGACGGCACGGCCGCCCAGCAGGCGCTGGCGCGGCGCGCGCAGGAGGCGGGCATACGCCTCATCGGCCCGAACTGCCTGGGCTTCATGCGCCCCGGCCACCAGGTCTACGCCACGTTCTCGCCCGCGCCGGGCGGCGGCCTCGTGCGGCCCGGGCGCATCGGAATGGTCAGCCAGTCGGGCGCCTTCGGTGCCTATGCCTACAGCCTGGCGCGCGAGCGCGGGCTGGGCCTGTCGCTGTGGGCCACCACGGGCAACGAGGCCGATGTGCAGCTGGCCGATGGCCTGGCCTGGCTGGCCCAGGACCCCGAGACCGACGTGATCATGGCCTACATGGAAGGCTGCCGCGACGGCCCCCGGCTGCGCGCGGCCCTGGCCCTGGCGCAGGAGCGCGGCAAGCCCGTGGTCATGTGCAAGGTGGGCACCAGCGCCCTGGGCGCGGCCGCCGCCGCATCGCACACGGCCTCGCTGGCGGGCAACGATGCCGTCTATGACGCGGTGTTCCGCCGCTACGGCGTGCTGCGCGCGCATTCCATCACCGACTTCTTCGCGCTGGCGGCCAGCGCCTCCATCGCGCGGGCCCCCAAGGGGCGGTCCATCGGACTGTTCACGGTCTCGGGCGGCGTGGGCGCCATGATGGCCGACGACGCCAGCGCAGCCGGCCTGGACGTGGCACCGCTGTCCGATGCGGCCCAGCGCCAGTTGCGCGAATGGGTGCCGTTTGCCGCGCCGCGCAACCCCGTGGACATCACGGGCCAGGTCACCAACGACATGACGCTGCTGGAGCGCAGCGCCCGCCTGATGCTGGCCGACCGGCAGTTCGACAGCTGGCTGGGCTTCTTCGCAGCAGGCGGCCTGTCCGACGCCTTCTGGCCCGTGCTGCAAAGCCTGGTGCAGACGCTGCGCACCCACCATCCCGACACCCTGTTGGCCGTCAGCACGCTGTGCCCGCCCGAGCGCCGCGATGCGCTGGAGGCGCTGGGCTGCCTGGTGTTCGCCGACCCGGGTGCGGCCATACGCTGCATTGGCGCGCTGGCCCGCCTGCATGAAACACCGCAGGCTCTGCCCGCGATGGCCGATGCAGGCAGCGCACTGCACCTGGCGGCGGGCCCGCTGTCGGAGCAGCGCAGCATGGCCCTGCTGGCCGAGGCCGGCGTGCCCGTGGTGCCGCACCGGCTGGTGCGCACGGCGGCCGAGGCAGCGCAGGCCGTGCAGGAGATGGGAGGACGCATTGCGCTCAAGGTCTGCAGCGATGCCATCGCCCACAAGTCCGACGTGGGCGGCGTGGCACTGAACCTGGCGGATGCGGCCGGCGCCCAGGCCGCCTTCGACCGCATCCTGGCCAATGCGCGCCAGGCCCGGCCCGATGCCCTGATCGACGGTGCGCTGGCTGCGCCCATGGTGCAGGACGGCGTGGAGTGCATCGCTGGCGTGCACCGCGACCCGGTGTTCGGCCCGGTGCTGATGTTCGGGCTGGGCGGCATCCATGCCGAGATCCTGCGCGATGTCTCGCTGCGCCTGCTGCCCATCACGCGCGACGACGCGCTGGCCATGGTGCGCGAGCTGCGGGCCTTTGCCGTGCTGGACGGCGCGCGCGGCCGCCCCCGCGTGGACCTGGACAGCATTGCCGACACGCTGTGCGCCCTGGCCGGCTTTGCGCAGCGCGCAGGCGCCACGCTGGAGAGCGCCGAGATCAACCCCCTGATCGCCCGCCCGCGCGAGGACGGCGGCTGCGTGGCCGTCGATGCGCTGGTCATCGGCAGGGAGGCTGCATGAAAGCCAATGCCCATTCCATCGCCCGCCCGGAGGCCAACATGAACATACCCCTGCTGCGCACCGCCGCGCTGACCTGCCTTGCCCTGGCCTGCAGCGCCGCGCTGGCCCAGGACGGCTATCCCGCCCGGCCCGTGCGCATCGTCGTGCAATACCAGGCCGGCGGCTCCACCGACACCGTGGCGCGCATCCTGGCCGAGGGCCTGGCCAAGCGCCTGGGCCAGCCCGTGGTGGTGGACAACCGCAGCGGCGCGGGCGGCATCATCGGCACCGAGCATGTGGCCAAGAGCGTGCCCGACGGCCACACCCTGCTGCTGACCGTGCCCGGGCCCATCACGGCCAACCTGGTGCTCTACAAGAAGCTGCCCTACGACCCGCGCACCGAGCTGCGCATGGTCTCGGACGTGGTCTCGCCCTCCATGGTGATGGCCGTCAACCCGGCCGTGCCGGCCAAGGACTTCAAGGGCCTGGTCGAGGCCGTGCGCCAGTCGCCGGGCAAGTACGCCATGGGTTCCTGGGGCGCGGGCACGCAGCCGCACCAGGTCCAGGTCTTCATGGACAAGGCCTACGGCCTGCAGTCGCTGCACGTGGCCTACAAGGGCGAAGGGCCCATGTCCATCGACCTGATCAGCGGCGTGATCCAGATGACGCTGGGCTCGGCCGCCACGCTCAAGCCCTTCATCGACGCCGGCAAGCTGCGCGCCCTGGCCGTGGCCGGACCGCGCCGCAGCAAGGCCCTGCCCGATGTGCCCACCTTTGCCGAGCAGGGCTACCGCGAGCCCGTGTATGCCATCACGGGATCGATCTCGCTGATGGCGCCCGCGCGCACGCCCGACGCCATCGTCGAACGCCTGGGCCGCGAGGTCGCCGCCGTGATGCGCGAGCCCCAGGTGCGCCAGCGTGTCGAGGCGCTGGGCCTGGAGGCCCAGGGCAACAGCCCGGCCGAGGCCAGCGCCGCCTACGCCGCCTTCTTGCCCGTGGCGCTGGACCTGGCGCGCTCCACGGGCGTGACCCTCGACTGACCCCCCTCCTCCCCTGAAGAAAACAATGGACATGAACCCGACCCCTCCCTCCCTGCCCGAAGTCCGCCGCGCCCTGGCGCGCTCCATCGGCCTGGCCGCCTTTGTCTACGGCTATCCGCTGATAGAGACCTACCGCACCTGCCGCCTGCAGACCGATGCCGGCGCCGCACGTGCCACCGGTTTGGGCCTGGACATGCGCGGCGACTTCGACACGCTGCACCACAGCCAGCGCCCCTCCACCCATGAGGACCGCGACGTGGTCACGCCCGCCAACGACCTGCTGTACTCGCTGGCCTGGATCCACCTGGCCGACGGCCCGCGCCTGCTGACCGTGCCCTCCAGCGCCGCGCATCCGGGCCGCTACTTCGTACTGGCCCTGTACGACGCCTATACCGAGAATTTCGAGAACCTGGGCCCGCGCAACTGCGCGCCCGAAGGCGAGACCGTGGTCCTGGTCGGGCCGGGCGGCCAGGTGCCGGAACACCTGGCCGGCCACCGCCTGGTGCACTGCCCCAGCAACCTGGTCTGGCTGATCGGCCGCACCGTGGTAGGCGATGCGCCCGACTGGCCTGCAGCCCGCGCACTGCAGGCCGACATCCGGCTGGAGCCCGCGCCAGGCACGCCGAAAGGAGGCCGCCCGGCCGCCGTCACGAACTGGGTCGGCCCGCCCCTGGACGCCATGGCGGCCGCCTTCGAGAACCAGGAGCCTGCGGCCGAGGTTGCGCCGCGATTTTTTGCCAACCTCTGCCATGCGCTGGCCGAGGCGCCTGGCCGCAAGGAGGACCAGGGGCTGCTGGCCTGGTTCGGCCAGGCCGGCCTGGCGGCCAGCGCCCACATGGCGTGGGAGCAGCTGGAGGAGCCCGTGCGCGAAGGCCTGACCGAGGGCTTTGCCGACGGCGTGCGCACCGTGGCCGCCATGGGGCGCAACCGCCGCCCCCGGCCCTGGACCATGACGCCGTCCACCGGCCGCTACGGCAGCGAGTACCTGGGCCGCGCACGCACCGCCTACCTGGGCCTGGGCGCGCTGGCCACCAGCGAGGCCATCTACGCCGCCGCCCACCACGACGCAGGCCTGCAGCCGCTGGACGGCAGCCAGCGCTATGTGCTGCGCTTCAATGCCGCCGACATGCCGCCGGCCGACGCCTTCTGGTCCGTCACCCTGTATGACGCCGACCGCTTTCTCTACGGCAACGAGATCGGCCGCCACTCCATCGGCGACCGCACGCCGGGCTTGCTGCGCGAGGCCGACGGCAGCCTGCAGATCGACCTGGGCCATGCCCGGCCGGCACAGGGCGCCGCCAACTGGCTGCCCACGCCGCACGGGCGCTTCTACCTCATCCTGCGCATGTACCACCCGCAGGCAGGCGCGCACCAATGGCCTGTTCCGCCCCTGCAGCCCGTGGCCGCATGAGACACGCCATGGACCTGAGCACCCTGGCCGAGGAGGCCGTCATCCACACCTGCCCGCTGTACGAGATGCGCCGCATGCGCGCGGCCACCTCGCCCCGGCGCAATGCGGCGGGCGAGGCCGCGCCCGCACCGCTGCGCTGGTGCAACCAGTTCGTGCATGCGCGCCAGCTGCTGCGCGCCGGCACCAGCCGCGTGGTCACGCCCAACAACGACACGCTCTACACCAACGCCTGGCTGGACCTGGGCGCCGGGCCGCTGGTGATCGACGTGCCCGACACGGCGGGCCGCTACTACGTCCTGGGCCTGCTGGACTTCTTCACCAACCCCTTCGCCCACCTGGGCCAGCGCCTGACGGGCACGGCTGCGCGCTCCTTCCTTGTCACGCCGCCCGGCTGGCAGGGGGCGCTGCCGCCACCGTTCGATGCGCCCGGCGCGCACATTGCCGCGCCCACGCCCTGGCTGTGGGTGATAGGCCGCATCCTGGTCGATGGCGAGCACGACCTGCCCGCCGTGCACGCGCTGCAGGACGGCTTTGCGGTGCGCCCGCTGGCCGACTGGCAGGCGGGCACTCCCTCGCAGGCCCGCGCCTTCGACCCGGACTGCGATCCCCAGGCCGCACCCAACGCCGTGCCCAACGCTGCGTACTACGCCGCCCAGGTCAATGCCGCGCTGCGCGACAACCCGCCACCAGAGGAACACACCGCACGGGTCGCGCGCTTTGCTGCCGTGGGCCTGGGCGCCGGGCTGGGCGCACCCGATGCGCAACAGCACGCCGCACTGCAGCGCGCCCTGGACAGCGTGCTGCCCCGGCTGCGCGCGGCCAGCACGGGCCGGCGCCTGGACTCGGGCTGGGAACTCCCCGCCCTGGTCGAAGGCAGTTTTGGCGACGACTTCCAGGCCCGCGCCGAAATTGCGCTCAAGTACATCGGCATGCTGGAAAGCCGCGAGGCCATCTACCCGCTGGCCTGGCATGACGCCCAGGGCCGGCCCCTGCATGGCAGCCGCCGCTACCGGCTGCGCTTTGCCCCAGGCGCGCTGCCGCCCGTGCAGGCCTTCTGGTCCCTGACCCTCTACGGCGCCCACGACTGCATGCTGGTGGACAACCCCATCGACCGCCATGCCATCGGCGACCGCACGCCGGGCCTGCGCCCCGACGCTGATGGCGGGTTGACTATCCACATCAGCCACGCGCCACCGGCCAGCGAAGACCACCGCGCCAACTGGCTGCCCGCGCCGCGCGAAGGCTTCTACCTGTGCCTGCGCGCCTACATGCCCCAGCCCGAACTGCTGGACGGCCGCTACGCCCTGCCCCCCATCGAACCAGACCCGGAGACCCCATGAACGCCAGAGACGACGACAAGCCCTTTTTGCTGGTGGGCACCGGCAGCGAAACCGTGGCGCCGGGCCTGCACATATTGCGCGGCCAGGGCCAGTCCTTCGTGGCCGAGACCGACGCGGGCCTGGTGGTGATCGACGCCGGCCCCGGCGGCAAGGTCAGCCAGGACATGATCGCCAGCCTGCGCCAGCTCAGCGACGCGCCCGTGCATGCGCTGTGCTACAGCCACGGCCACATCGGCTACAACGCGGGCGTGCCCGCCTGGCTGGAGCATGCGGCCGCGCGCGGAGAACCCGTGCCGCGCCTCATCGCCCACCGCAACCTGCCGCGCCGCCAGGCACGCTACCGCGAGACCCGGGCGCTGCAGCACCGCATGGCCGAGATCCAGTTCAACCGCAGCGCGGGCTTTTTCGAGCACCGGCTGGACATGCACGAGCCCACCGAAACCTTCGACACGCGGCTGGAGATAGGCAGCGGGGACAGCCGCATCGAGCTGTTCTGGGCGCCGTCCGAGACCGACGACGCCATCGCGCTGTGGAGCCCCGGCCAGCGCGTGCTGTACGGCGGCGCGGCGCTGCTGGACTCCATCCCCAACATCGGCACGCCCTTTCGCACGCTGCGCGACACCGTGCGCTGGGCCGACACGCTGCAGGCCATGGCCGCGCTGCGCCCGCTCAAGGCCGTGCGCGAGTTCGGTCCCGTGATCGAGGGCGAGCAGGCCGTGCAGCAGGTGCTGCTGCACACCGCACAGGCGCTGCGCTGGCTGCGCGCCGAAGTCGTGCGCCTGATGAACGAGGGCCTGAACGAGCAGCAGGTGCTGGCGGCCATGGACTATCCGCAGGCACTGTTCGGCGTGGAGTGGATGAAGCCCACCTATGGCGACCCCAGCTACATCGTGCGCGACATCTACCGCTCGGAAAACGGCTGGTGGGACCGCAACCCGACCACGCTGCACCCGGCCCCGCCCGAGGCCGCAGGCGCCGCCATTGCCGATGCCATCACCGACAAGCCCGGCCTGGTGGCCAGCGCCCAGGCGCTGGCCGACGCGGGCCAGTGGCAGCTGGCCCTGCATGTGATCGACGTGCTGGCCACCGCGGCCGGCGACGCGCCCGAGATCGGCCAGGCCCGCAGCCTCAAGGCCGCCTGGCTGCGCGAGCGTGCGCGCGAGGTGGACAGCTATGTCTCGCGCAACCTCTACCGCGTGGGGGCCGACATGATCGAGCTGGGCACGCAGGCGCGCCTGGGGCTGCGCTGACGGGGCCGTGCACAGGCAAGGCGACACAAGGAGACAAGTGCATGAAGACGATGAAGAAGCACGGCATGGCCCTGGCACTGCTGCTGGCCATGGCCTGCACAGGCCACGCCCAGCCGGCACAGGATGCCGGCAACTACCCCGCCCGCCCCGTCACGCTGATCGTGCCCACGGCCGCCGCCGGCGGCACGGACACCATCGCGCGGGTGTTTGCCGAAGGCCTGACCCGGCTGCTCAGGCAGCCCTTCGTGGTGGACAACCGGCCCGGCGCCAACGGCCTGGTCGGCGTGGAGCAGGCCGCGCGCAGTGCGCCGGACGGCTACCGGCTGCTGTTCACCTACACGGCGTCCATGGCCGTGAACCCCAGCCTCTACCGCAAGGTGCCCTATGACCCGGTAAAGGACTTCACGCCCATTGCGCAGATAGGGCGCGCCGGCAATCTGCTGCTGGTCTCGCGCGATCTGCCCGTGCATTCGCTCAAGGAGTTCGTGGCCTATGCAAGCGCACGGCCCGGCCAGCTCAGCTACTGCTCCTGGGGCCAGGGCTCGGGCGGGCACCTGACCATGGAATTCCTGCTCAAGCAGGCCGGCCTGCAGATGCAGCATGTGCCCTACAAGGGCAGCAGCCCCTGCGTGCAGGGCCTGCTGGGCGGGCAGGTGCAGGCGGCGTTTGCAGACACCTCTTCCACCGTGGAGCTGGTGCGTGCGGGCCGCGTGCGCGCCATCGCCCACAGCGGCGACAAGCGCATTCCCAGCCAGCCGGACCTGCCCAGCCTGACCGAGGCGGGCTACCCGTTCCACAACTATTCCTGGTACGGCGTCTTCGCGCCCGCCAAAACGCCGCAGCCCATCGTGGACAAGCTCAACGCCGCCATCAACCAGTTGCTGCAGGACCCGGCCACGGCCAAAAAGCTGGGCGAGCTCAACCTGACCGATCTGCCCCGGACCACGCCCGCGCAATTCGCCGACACGCTGCGTCAGGACCTGGCGGACTGGGGGCGGCTGGTGCGCGAGGTGGGCGTGCAGCTGGACTGAGGGCAGGCCCTTGGCGGGCCAGGCTCACTCGGCCACGATGCCCGTCCTGCGCACCACCTCGCCAAAGCGCTTGAGGCGGTCGGACATCATGGCCCCGAAAGCCGCGGGGCTCATTTCCTCGGGCGGGGTCACGCCCCGGTCCTGCAGGCTGGACACCATGGCCGGCGCCGTGGCGGCCTGGCGCACGGCCTTGAAGAGGGCCTGCACCACGGGTGCAGGCGTGCCGGCCGGCGCGGCCAGGCCGGTCCAGGAGCTCATGTTCAGCTGCGGATAGCCGACCTCGGCCAGCGTGGGCACATCGGGAATTTGCGCCACGCGCTGCTCGGAGGCCACGGCCAGGGCGCGCACCTTGCCTGCCTGGATGTGGGGCAGCATGGAGATGAGGTTGTCGAAGAACACCTGCACCTCGCCCGCCAGCACCGAGGTGACCAGCAGCGTGCCGCCCCGGTAGGGAACATGGGTGATGTCCAGGCCCGCATCGGCCTTGAACATCTCCATGTTGAGCTGGCCCATGCTGCCCGTGCCGCCGCTGCCGTAGTTGAGCTGGCCAGGGTGCTTTTTGGCATAGGCGATGAACTCCGCGAAGCTGCGGATGGGCAGGCTCGCGGGCACGACCAGCACATTGGGCAGGCGGCCCAGGATGGCGATGTTCTCGAAGTCCTTGATGGGGTCGTAGCCCACCTTGGGCTGGGTCAGAGGATTGGCCAGGTGGCTGCTCTGCGAGGACACGACCAGGGTGTAGCCATCCGGCTTGGCGCGCGCCACGGCCAGCGCAGCCACCGAGCCGCCCGCGCCGGGCCGGTTCTCCACCACGATGGGCACGCCCAGGATGCGTGCCATGGGCTCGGCGTACTGGCGCGCCATGGCGTCCACCGAGCCACCGGCCGGAAACGGCACGATGAAGCTGATCTGGCGCGTGGGGTAGCCGGCGGCCTTGCCTTCGGCGGCCAGCGCCGCAAGCGGGGCCAGCACACCCAGGCCCAGCCCCGCGCCGAGCACGCGGCGGCGGGAAGGGTGGCTGGCAGCCTGGCGGGCGATAGGGGTCATGCTCATGTCTCCTCCTTATGGAAATACGTCGGCTGCGCCCGGCCATCCGAGGCGCCCTGGGGGCGCCCTGGGCGTGCCCTGCTTACTCGGCCACGATATGGGCCTTGCGCACCACCTCGCCGAAGAGCTTCAGGCGCTCGGCCATCATCTTCTCGAAGGCGGCGGGGCTCATCTCCTCGGGGGCGACCACGCCGCGCTCCTTGAGGCTGGCCACCATGGCCGGCGCCGTGGCCGCCTGGCGGATGGCCTTGTACAGCGTCTGGACGATGGCGTCGGGCGTGCCCGCAGGCGCCGCAATGCCGGTCCAGGAACTCATGTTGAGCTGGGGATAGCCGACCTCGGCCATGGTGGGCACGTCGGGCAGCATGGGCAGGCGCTGCTCCGAGGCCACGACCAGGGCGCGCACCTTGCCCGACTGCACGTGGGGCAGCATGAAGACCAGGTTGTCGAGGATGAACTGCACCTCGTTGCCGATAGCGGCCGTGACCAGCGGCGAGCCGCCACGGTAGGGGATGTGCGTGGCGAAGATGCCCGTGGCGGCCTTGAGCATTTCCACATTGAGCTGGCCCATGCTGCCGATGCCGGCGCTGCCGTAGTTGACCTGGCCGGGGCGCTTTTTCACGTACTCGATGAACTCCTGGAAGTTCTTCACGGGCAGGCTGGAATGCACCATCAACGCATTGGGCTGGCGGCCCAGGATGGCAATGTTCTCGAAGTCCTTGATGGGGTCGTAGCCCACCTTGGGCTGGGTCAGAGGATTGGCCAAGTGGCTGCTCTGCGAGGACACGACCAGGGTGTAGCCGTCCGGCTTGGCGCGCGACACGTACTGCGTGGCCACCGAGCCGCCCGCGCCGGGCCGGTTCTCCACCACGATGGGCACGCCCAGGATGCGCGACAGGGGCTCGGCGTACTGGCGGCCCATGATGTCCACCGAACCGCCGGGCGGAAACGGCACGACCAGCGTGATCGGGCGCGAGGGGTACTTGTCATCGGCGCGTGCGGCCAGCGGCGCCAGCGCGGACAGGCCCGCCAGGCCAAGGCCTGCGCCCAGCAGCTTGCGGCGGGTGTTCAGGGAGGGGTTCACGGACAGGTTTTTCATGGGTATCAGCGCAATCAGGGGTGATCAAAGATGGCGAGGGCCACGGCCTGCGCGCGCGGCACGAAGGTGGCCAGCTCGCAGTACTCGCGCTCGGTATGGGGATGGCCGCCCACGGGGCCGGTGGCGCACAGCGTTGGCACGCCCACCGATGCGGTCAGGCCGCTGTCGGCCGCGCCGCCCGTGAACTCGCCCTGCACATCAAAGCCCAGCGACTGCGCGCCGCGCCGGTACAGCTGCAGCAACGCATCAGGCGTGGGCGCCATGGGCAGGGTGCGGCGCACGGCGGTGACGCGGCCCTGGGTGCGGGGCACGGATTCTTCCTCCACGATGGCGCGGATGCGCTCCATCAGCGCATCGGGATCGGTCTGGGCCGTGTAGCGCACATCGAGCTCGGCCTTGGCGTGGGGCGCCACCATGTTCGGCACGATGCCGCCCTGCAGCACGCCCACATTGGTGGTCGTGCCCGTGGCGGGATCGGTCAGCGCATGCAGGGCCAGCAGCTTGCGCGCCATGGCCTCCAGCGCGCTGGCGCCGGCCGCGTGGTTGATGCCCGCATGGGCGGCCACGCCCTGCACCTCGAACTCCACGGCCATCGATCCCTTGCGGCTGGTCACCAGGTTGCCGCTGACGCGGCCGGGCTCGGCATTGAAGACGGCGCGCGCACCGCGCACCGTATCCATGATGGTCTGGCGCGTGGCGGGCGAGCCGATTTCCTCATCGCACGAGAAGAACAGCTTGAGCGGCGCGCCCAGGCCGCCGCAGCGCGCAAAGGCCTCGGCCACGAAGACGTTGAGCACCAGGCCCGACTTCATGTCGGCCACGCCGGGACCGTAGGCCCTGCCCTCTTCCACGCGGAAGGGGCGGCGCGCCACGGTGCCGGCCGGGAAGACCGTGTCCATATGGCCCATCAGATAGATGGGCGCGCCCTCGGCCGGGCCGTCCCCGTCGGGACCGGCGACATCGGCATGCAGCAGCACGCCGTAGCCGGGCACGTCCTCGAAGCGCACGGCCACGCCGGCCGCCTCCAGCCGCTCGCGCAGTGCCTGGGCCACGGCCAGGATGCCGGCTTCATCGCGGCTGCCGCTGTCGATATCGACAATCCTGTGCAACAGATCTTGCATGGCCTGCTGCTGGCCGCCCAGCCAGTCCAGCAGTCTCGCGCGCTGCTGCACGCGGCTTTGTTCGAGGGTATCGTGCATGGTGGAATCTCCAGAGTGCATGCAGTGTTGCACGCGACCCCCTATTTTGCAACACACGTTGCATATACAAGAAAAATATGAAATCACCATTGCAAAAAGCCGCACTGCTGCTGCCGCAGCGCCTGGCGCAGCAGGGCGCGGAGCTGACGGCCAGCGAGCTGACGCTGGCCCAGACCCTGGGCAGCAACTACCCGCATGCGCTGCTGGAGTCGGCCACGGCGCTGGCCGCGCACACGGGCACCAGCGCATCGACCGTGGTGCGCCTGTTCGCCAAGCTCGGCTATGCCAGCTATGCCGAAGCCCAGCGCGAGGCGCGCGGCGAGGTGACGGCGCTGCTGCAGACGGCCGCCCAGCGCGCGCCCGTGCTGCTGGGCGCGCAGCGCAGCCTGAGCGAATGCGTGGACGATGCGCTGCTGCACGACCAGCACAACATCCAGGCCACGCGCGAGGGGCTGGACATGGCGGCCTTCGAGGCCATGGCCCGCAAGCTGGCCCAGGGCGAGGGCCGCGTGTTCGTGCTGGCCCAGCTCAACAGCTCGCCGGTATCCGCCTGGCTGGCCCTGCACCTGAACATGTGCCGCCCCGGCGTGCAGGAGCTGGATGCCGGAGCCATCGCGCCGGCAGACCAGCTGCTGTGGATCGGCCCCTCGGACACGCTGCTGGCCTTCAGCGTCAGCCAGTATTCGCGCGGCACCTTCGAGATAGCGCAGCGCTTTGCCGACGCCGGCGCCCAGGTGCTGGCCCTCACCGACAGCCCCGCCGCGCCGCTGGCCACCGTGGCCCACCACTGGCTGCAGGTGCGCACGGCCAATGCCTCGCCCTTTCACTCCTACACGGCGGCCTTCTACCTGTGCAACGCCCTGGTCTCGGCCGTGGCCCAGCTGCGCCACAAGGATGTGTCCGAGGCCCTGGCCCGGCGCGACGCGCTGTGGAAGGAGTTCAACCACCAGTTGATCAGGACGCCCGAGCCGCGCGGGCCGGCTCGCGCCGCGCGCAAGCCATCCGCGCGCAGGTCTTCTACATAGACCAGTAGTACTTGAAGCTCAGCGTGGCCTCGCGATCCACGCCGCGGAAGATGCCTGCGAAGTACTTGCGGTTGAACAGGTTGTTGATGTTCAGCGCGATGCGGTACTGCGGCGTCTCGTAGGCCAGCGCCAGGTCGGCCAGCGTGGCGGAGTCGTTGATGTTCAGCGTGCCGTCCGCTGCCACGTTGTAGGGAGAGCGACCCTTGTAGCGCAGGCCGCCGGCCACCATCAGGCCCGGCACCGCGCGCGGTCGGTAGTCCAGCCACAGGCTGGCCATGTGGCGTGTGGTCTGTATGGTCTGGCGGCCGATTTCGGCGGGCCGGTTGCTCTGCGTGGTGCGCGGGTCCAGGTAGGTGTAGCTGGCCAGCGCGTTCAGCTCGCGCGTGAGCGCGAAGCGGCCTTCCAGCTCCAGCCCCGTGGAGCGCACCTCGCCCGTCTGGATGCTGAAGCGCGGGTGGTCAGGGTCCAGCGTGGTGACGTTGGTCTGGCGCAGGTCGAAGACCGAGGCCGTGATCAGCGAGGTGCTTCCCGGAGGCTGGTACTTCACGCCCGCCTCGTACTGCTTGCCGCGCCGGGGCTCGAACGGATTGCCGTCGTACTGCAGGCCCGTGACCGGATCGAAGGAGGTCGCATAGCTCGCATAGGGCGCCCAGCCGCTGTCGAACAGGTAGAGCAGGCCCGCGCTGCCGGTGGTGGCGCTGTCGCTCATGCGCGGCTGGGTGCTGCTGTTCTGCGTGGTGCGCGCCTGGTCATGGCGCAGGCTGAGATTGGCCACCCAGCGGTCCCACTTGAACTGGTTGAGCGTGTAGATGCCGGTCTGGCGCAGGTCCGTGCGGCTGTCCTCCAGCTCTGGATAGGCGATGGACTGGCCATAGGCGGGGTCGAGCATGTCCAGGTCGGGCACATCCCAGCCAAAGCCCAGGCCGCCGCGCTCCTTGTACTTCACATGGTCCATGCCGAAGGCCAGCCGGTGCTGCAGCCCGCCCCAGCGCAGGTCCTTCTGCAGGCGGGTGTCCAGCGCCAGCGTGCGGCCCTTGGTGCGCTGGGCCAGGCTGGCGCGCGAGACGCTTCGGCCGTCGGCCAGCACGTCCATGGCGTAGATGTGGCGGTAGTCGATGTCGATGGTGGAGTAGCGCAGGTTCTGCGTGAGCTGCCAGCCGCTGTCGGTCTGGTGCGAGAACTCGTAGCCCAGCGATCGCGTGTCGCGGTCGAAGCGGTCGAAGGACGGGTCGCCGGCCGTCAGGTGCGCGGGCAGGTCCTTGATCTGCGGGTAGGTGAACAGGCTGGGCCACCAGGACTTGGGCGTGCCGCGCTCGCGCGAGTAGCTGCCCAGCACGGTCAGGTGGGTGCGGCCGGAGAGGTTCCAGCGCAGCGAGGGCGCAATGGAGATGCGGTCATCGCGCGAGCCCACGGTGCGTCCGTCGCTGTCACGCGCCTTGAGGTTGAGCCGGTACAGCAGGTCGCCCGAGGCATCCAGCGCGCCGCCCAGATCGGCCGTGGCCTGGGCGCGCTGGTAGCGGCCATAGGACAGGCCCACGCTGTTCACATGGTCGGCCTCGGGTTTCTTGGAGACCACGTTGATCACGCCGCCCGGCCGCCCTTGGCCAAAGAGCACGGAGGCCGGGCCCTTGATGACCTCGATGCTGTCCAGCTCGTCGATCTCGTCGTTCCACGAACCATAGGTGCCGGCCGAAAACTGCCGCAGGCCGTCCTTGTAGTAGGAGCTGCCATCGCTGAAACCCCGGATGATGGCGCCCGTCATGCGCAGGTCCGCACCCGTGACTTCGGTGGACACGCCGGCCGTGTACGACAGGGCCTGCTCGATGCTCTTGGGCGCCTGGTTCTGCAGCTGCTCCTGGGTGACGATGGAGATGGAGCGCGGCGTCTCGATCAGCGGCGTGTCCAGCTTGGTGCTGGCGCTCCTGCCGCTGCCCACGTAGCTGCCCGGCGCGGCCATGCGCTGCGAGGTCACGTTGACCGTGGACAGCGTGGTGCCCGCCGACGCCTGCGGCGCAGGCTCAGGCGCAAGCGCCTTGCGCAGCGTGAACGTGCCCTGCTCGGTGCTGTGCGCGGTCACACCGGTGCCAGCCAACAGTCGGTCCATGGCCTCCTGCGGCGTGAAGCTGCCTTGGAGGGCCGGCGCCTGGCGGCCGCCCAGCACGGCTTCGTCGTACAGCACCTGGAACTGGGTCTGGCGGCCAAAGGCGCGCAGCGCGTTGATCAGCGGCTGGGCCGGCTGGTCAAAGGCCAGGCGCTGTCCGGATGACGGCATCGGTGAAGAGGCGGCCGGCTGCTGAAGCTGTTGCGCACGGGCGGACGGCGCGGCCCCCATGCCGGCCACGGCACCGGCCACCAGCCACGCCAGCAGGCGCGGACTGGCCTGCGGGCCGGCGCCCTGCTCCTTCATGTTCCTGCGTCGGGCATGTGTGCCCCTGCCTGCGAATTCCCTGCCTGCTGCTTCTTGCGCTCTCATTGCCACTCCGTTGCTGTGCCGTTGCACGGGCACGCGACGGGCAGGCCGCAGGCAGCCGTCGCGGGCGATCAGGAACCGCGCCGGACAAGCCATGCCAGCCCACCCGCGCATGCGCGTCAGGTGTTGCGGCCGTTGGCTGGGGCGTGAGGGACGAGCGCCCTCGGTGGTCCTTGGCTGGCAGCCGTGCGGGCCTGGAAAATCCACGCCCCTGCCCCTATAGAAGCCAAGACAGGTGCAAAGCTGGAACCTGGGGTTGGCCATCAGTTTGAAACAAATTGTTTCTCAACCTTCGATTCATCCCCGCACGATCAGCCAACCTCCGCCGCTGCGCGGCTGCACGCGTACCGCAATCAAGGCCGGCAGCGCGCGCACAAAGCGCTCGGGCGCGGCCGTGGCCAGCAGGCCCGAGACACGCAGGCGGCCCAGCGACTCGTCGCCCAGCTCCACGGGCGCACCCAGATAGCGCGACAGCTCCTGCGCCACCTCCGCCAGCGGCGTGCCGCTGAAGCGCACCTGGCCCGTGCGCCAGTCGCCCACGCTGTCCGCATCGGCCACCACGGTGCTGTGCCGGCCGGCGCCGTCCACAGCCACGCCCGCGCCTGCCGCCAGCAGCAGGACATCGCCCCCGACCCGCTCCCGCTCGGGCCGCAGCTGCACCTTGCCCTCCAGCACCTTCACCACCAGCCGCGGCGGCCCGGCGCGCACATTGAACGCGGTGCCCACCACCCGGACGCGGCTGGCGCCGGAGTCCACGGTGAAGGGCCTGTCCGGGCCGGGCGTGACCTCGAAGAAGGCCTCGCCCCGATCCAGCACCACCTCGCGGCGGCGCGGGTAGTAGCGCACCTGGAGTTCGCTGTCCACGTTGAGGGCCACGCGCGAGCCATCGGGCAGCTCGATGCTCTGCGTCTGCCCGGGCGCCGTGCGGGCCTGCAGCGTATAGCCTGGCGTGTGGTCCCAGCGGTACCAGCCACCCCAGGCCAGCAGCGAGACCACCGCCAGCACGGACAGGGCCGCCGCAGGGCGGCCGGGCCAGCGGGCAAGAACGCGCTGGCGCGGCGGCGCGGCCGCTGGTGCAGCGCAGACGGCAGGCGCGGCGGGCGGCACCGCTGCGCCAAACTCATCGGGAAACAGTTCCCTGAGCTGTGGCGCGCCATGCCAGTGGCGCGACATGCCTTCGAAGATGCTGCGGTGCAGCGGGTTGGCGCCCAGCCATGCGTCCAGCGCGCGCTCGTCGGCGCCCGTCCAGTCCGGCTGCTGGCGGCGCACGAACCAGTCGGCCGCCCTGTCATGCAGCCCCACCAGCTCCTGCGGCGAAACGCCCGGGGGAAGTTCGTTGCTCATCGTGTGTTCTCTGCGGCGCCCGGCCGCTGCTCGTCTGCGCGCAGCAGGGCACGCATTTGCTCGGCGCTGGCGTAGCGTACGCGGATCTCGCAATAGGACAGTGCCCGGCTCAGGTGGCGCGAGACCATGCGCACGGTGATGTCCATGCGCTCGGCCGTCTGCTCCAGCGTCAGTTCCTGCACGCGGTGAAGCACGAAGGCCTGGCGCTGGCGCTCGGGCAGCTCGTTCAGGGCATCGCGCAGCCGGGCCAGGCGCTGGCGGCGCTCATCGTCCAGCGCATGATCGGCTCTGTCGCGGGCCGGCAGGGACTCGACCTCGTCGCGGCAATCCTCCACGGACACCAGCCGCACACCGGCCTGCTGCGGCGCCGTGCGGTGCGCGAAGGCCGCCACGCTGCGCACGACCTGATGCAGATAGGGCCGCTCTTCGTCCACGGGCAGGCGCTTGTCGGCCGACAGCATGCGCACGAAGACCTCCTGGGAGGCATCCTCGATATCGGCCGGGCTCTTGAAGTACCGCGCCAGCATGCGCTGCAGCGGCTTGCGCCAGCGGGTGTAGAGACTGCGGGAATGGCCACCGGGCTCTCCCGGGGCGTCGTCGCGCTTCATGGCAGGCATGGCACGGCGGACGTGGAAGTTGTCCGGCGGCGGGGTAATGGGGGCGGAATCTGGAGCACGATGCAAACAGCTGAGCCGGCGATTGTATCGAGAACGATTCTCATCATCAGCTCGCCTTGGCCACAAAAAAAGGGCGCCGAAGCGCCCCTTGATTGCCGTGCCCGCAAGGGCCGCACCGGTTCAGTGCTGCAGGATCTTGTTGAGGAATTCCTTGGTCCGGGGCTGGCGCGCTTCCGGGTTGCCGAAGAATTCGTCCTTGGAGCAGTCCTCCAGGATCTTGCCGCCCACGTCCATGAAGATCACGCGGCTGGCCACCTTGCGTGCGAAGCCCATTTCGTGGGTCACGCACATCATGGTCATGCCTTCGTTGGCCAGGCCGATCATCACGTCCAGCACTTCGCCGACCATTTCGGGGTCCAGCGCGGAGGTGGGTTCGTCGAACAGCATCACGATGGGGTCCATGGACAGCGCGCGCGCAATGGCCACGCGCTGCTGCTGGCCACCCGACAGCTGGCCCGGGAACTTGTCCTTGTGCGCCGTCAGGCCCACGCGGTCCAGCATCTTGAGGCCGCGCTTCTTGGCATCGTCCGGGCTGCGACCGAGCACCTTGATCTGGGCGATGGTCAGGTTCTCGGTCACCGACAGGTGCGGGAACAGCTCGAAGTGCTGGAACACCATGCCCACGCGGCTGCGCAGCTGGGGCAGGTTGGTCTTGGGATCGTGCACGGCCACGCCGTCCACGAAGATCTCGCCCTTCTGGAAGGGCTCCAGCGCGTTGATGGTCTTGATCAGCGTGGACTTGCCCGAGCCCGAAGGGCCGCAGACCACCACGACCTCACCCTTCTGGATGTTGGTGGAGCAGTCGGTCAGCACCTGGAAGCTGCCGTACCACTTGGAAACGTTCTTGAGTTCAATCATTGCAATTCCTCAATGGGGTGCTGGCTCATCGAATGATGGCAATCTTTTTGTGCAGGCGCTTGACTGCCCACGAGAGCGAGTAGCACAGCACGAAGTAGGTCACGCCAGCGGCCAGATAGGATTCGATGGGACGGCCATAGTTCTTGCCCGCCACTTCGAAGCCCTTGAGCATGTCGTAGGCACCGATGGCATAGACCAGCGAGGTGTCCTGGAACAGGATGATGGTCTGCGTGAGCAGCACCGGCAGCATGTTGCGGAAGGCCTGGGGCAGGACCACGAGGCGCATGTTCTGGCCGTAGGTCATGCCCATGGCCTGGCCCGCGGAGACCTGGCCGCGCGGGATGGACTGGATGCCCGCGCGCATGATCTCGCTGAAGTAGGCCGCCTCGAAGGCGATGAAGGTGATGATGGCCGAGACCTCGGCGCCGATGGGCCGACCGATGATCAGCGGCATCAGCAGGAAGAACCACAGGATCACCATCACCAGCGGCACGGAGCGCATGCCGTTGACGTAGAGCGTGGCGGGCACATCAAGCCACTTCTTGCCGGACAGGCGCATCAGCGCCAGCACGGTGCCGAAGAGCACACCGCCGATGGTGGCGATGACGGTCAGCGTCAGGCTGAAGTACAGGCCCTTCAGCACGAAGTTGCTGAACAGGTCCCAGGTGAAGAACGACCAGTCGATTTGCAGGTTCATGTCAGTGTCCTCCGCCGCTGGCAGCGATCAGGCCCGGGACGCGCGAACGCTTCTCGATGAAGGCCATGATGCGGTTGATGGCAAAGGCGGAAATCACATACAGGCCGGTGACGGCCAGATAGATCTCGATGCCGCGCGAAGTCTCTTCCTGCGCCTGCATGGCGAACATGGTCAGCTCGGCCACGGACACGGCGAAGGCCACGGACGAGTTCTTGAACACGTTCATGGTCTCGCTGGTCAGCGGCGGGATGATGATGCGGAACGCCATGGGCAGCAGCACGTAGCGGTAGTACTGGAACGTGGTGAAACCCATCGCCATGCCCGCATAGCGCTGGCCGCGCGGCAGTGCCTGGATGCCCGAACGCACCTGCTCGGCGATACGCGCCGAGGTGAAGAAACCCAGCGCCAGCACCACGAGCACGAAGCCCGGCAGCGACTTCAGCGCAGGAACAAAGGACGGAACCACGTGGTACCACATGAAGATGTGGACCAGCAGCGGAATATTGCGAAACAGCTCCACCCAGGCATTGCCCAGCCGCACGATCCACGGCCGGCCCTCCAAAGTGCGCAGCGTGCCGATCAGCGATCCGACGACCAGTGCGATCACCAGCGACAGCAGCGACACGGAAATGGTCCAGCCCCAGGCCGACAGCATCCAGTCCAGGTAGGTGATATCGCCGTTCTTGCCGAAGCAGCTTTGACCGACCTCTTGGGTAATGGTGTCCTGGCAGAACACCTGCCAATCCCAACTCATAGGAGCACCCCTTCATTCAAAACACGAAATGCGTGCCGGCAGAAAAACCGGCGACGCAACAAAAAACGCCCCTTCCAACCGCATGGCAGAAGGGGCGGCATTCAGCTGGTGCTTACTTGACTTCGTACGACTCCATGGGCTTGTCGTTGGGGTGGGCCCATGCGTCCTTGGTGGCGTCGGACAGTGGCAGGCCGACCTTCACGTTGGCCGGGGGAATCGGCTGCATGAACCACTTGTCATAGAGCTTGGCCAGCGAGCCGTCGGCGATCTGGCGCTTGATGGAGTCGTCCACGGCCTTCTTGAAGGCGGGGTCGTCCTTGCGCAGCATGCAGGCGATGGGCTCGACCGACAGGGTTTCGCCGACGATCTTGTACTCGGCAGGTGCCTTGGACTTGGAGATGTTGGCGGCCAGGATGGAGCCGTCCATGATGAAGGCGTCGGCGCGGCCGGTTTCCAGCATCAGGAAGCTGTCGGCGTGGTCCTTGCCCATGACTTCCTTGAAGGTCAGGCCGTCGGCGCGCTTGTTCTTGCGCAGGGTCTGCACCGAGGTGGTGCCCGTCGTCGTGACGATGGTCTTGCCGTTCAGGTCCTTGATGCCGGTGATGCCGGAGTTGCCCTTGACGGCGATGCGCACTTCTTCCACGTAGGTGGTCACGGCGAAGGCCACATCCTTTTGGCGGGCCTGGCTGTTGGTGGTGGAGCCGCACTCGATGTCCACGGTGCCATTGGTCACCAGGGGGATGCGGTTCTGCGAGGTGACGGGCTGGTACTTGATGTCCAGCTTGGCCAGGCCCAGCTCCTTCTGGATGTCGGCCAGCACGCGCTCGCCCATCTCGGTGTGGAAGCCCACGTACTTGCCATTGCCCAGCGTGTAGCCCAGGCCGGAGGATTCACGCACGCCCAGCGTCACGGCGCCGGAGGACTTGATCTTGGCCAGGGTGTCACCAGCCTGCGCGAAAGCGCTGCCTGCAGCCAGGGCGGTCACGGCGATGGCCAACAAATGCTTCTTCATACGGGTCTCCTGAGATGAGAACGAAAACGGTCTTGATGAGAACGGTCGAGTCGCCTTGTGGGCTTGCTCGAACTATCAACGATGTGACACATATTGTGCAATCACGCACGGTGCTGGAGCACCGACACGTGCTAGGGCTTTCCAGCACGTCAGCCGGATTCAGGTAAGCAACTGCCGTGCCATGGCACGCGTTTTTTGCCCGATCCAGCGCACCGGCGGTCCTGCACACGGCGTGGTTGCTGTGCGCGCACTCTAATGCCAGGGCCGGTGGCACAGCCAATGCCGTTTGCAAAAGCCCTTATGCATGCTATGCATAATAGGTGTTTACCCTAGGCATAACCCGTGCACCAAGTCGGGCTCTTACCGGGCACCCGCATGCACCAACGTGCAGCAAAAAGGGGCTGCGAGAGCCCCTTTTTTCCTGATGCGTGCCGTTTGGCGTGTCAGCCGATGGTCTCGCCCTGCTCCAGCAGGAAGTTCCACAGCGCGCCGGCCACGCCCTGGGGCGCGTCCTTGCTGGCGGGTTTTTCACGGTAGGCGCGCACTTCCATGTCCATGCGAAAACCGTTGTCGCCCGCAGGCGCGGCGCTGACCAGGCGCCCGGCCTCCAGCTCGTTGCGCACGGCGCTGAACGGCAAGAAGGCGACGCCATGGCCTTCCAGCGCCATGGCCTTGAGGCCTTCGGCCATGTCGGTCTCGTAGACGCGTTCCAGGTGCACGGCCTCGGCCGCTTCCTTGAGGATGAGCTCTGTCACCCGGCCCAGGTAGGCGCCGGGCGCATAGCCCAGATAAGGCAGCGGCTGGCCCTGGCGGCCCGGCAGCTGGTGCAGCGGCAGGCCGTCGGCGTCGGGCTTGGCGTAGGGGGCGAGCACCTCATGGCCCAGGCTGACCATCTCGTAGCGCGCCGGGTCAAGCTGGAAGGGCTGGGACGGATGGAAATAGGCGATCAGCAGGTCGCAGCCGCCTTCGACCAGGCGCATCACGGCGTCATGCACGTTGAGCGCGAACAGCCGGCTGCGGAACGGCCCGAACTTGGCCTGCACGCTGGAGACCCAGTTCGGGAAGAAGGTGAAGGCCAGCGTGTGCGGCACCGCAAACCCCACCATGCCCTTGCCCGCGCTGACGTGGGCACGCAGCATGGTGCGCGTGCTCTGCAGCGACTGCAGCATCTCCAGCGCCTGGTCATACATGGTCTTGCCGGCCGGCGTGAGCCGGGTCGGGTAGGAGCTGCGGTCCACAAGGTCGGTGCCGGCCCAGGCCTCCAGTGCCTGGATGCGGCGCGAGAACGCAGGTTGCGTCACGTGCCGCAGTTGGGCGGAGCGGCTGAAACTGCGTGTTTCAGCCAGGCTGACGAAATCTTCTAGCCATTTGGTTTCCATGCCCGCCATTATCCGCCGGGCCGTGACGGGTGCCTGACAGGGCAGGGATGGTCCCTCTGGCACACCGCATGGATGCGCACATAATGGCGCTGCGCCGCATTTACCCAATGTGACATTTTTTCCTCACGGCCCCCGGCACACGACGCCGAGGAAGCTCAGTGACTGCATCTGCCCCGCCATGTGTAATTTTCTGACTCCCCGCGTCCATGTCATCCCCTCCCACCGAAAACGGCGCCGCTGAGACGCCTTCGCAGCCGGACGAGCCGCGTTCGCTGCGCATCGAGGACTGGCTCACCGTGGTGATCATGGCCCTGCTGGCCCTGATCACCTTCGCCAATGTGCTGGTGCGCTACTTCACCTCCTCCTCCTTCGCCTGGACCGAGGAAATCTCGGTCTTCCTGATGATCCTGCTGGCCATGGTCGCGGGCTCGGCGGCCGTGGCGCGCAACGCCCATATCCGCATCGAGTACTTCGCCGAAGGCGGCAGCGCCCTGCGCAGGAAGCGCCTGGCGCGCTTCGGCACGCTGATGGTGGCCCTGCTGTTCGCCGTGATCGCCGCACTGAGCGTGCGCGTGGTCTGGGACGACTACCGGTTCGAGGAAACCTCGCCCGGCATCGGCGTGCCGCAGTGGTGGTATTCGATGTGGCTGCCGATTTGCTCGGCCCTGATCACGGTGCGCGCGCTGCAGCTGTTCCAGCGCCAGGGCCGCCCTGGGGCCTTCGATGACAGCACCGGGGAGAAGGCGCAATGATCGCAACCCTGCTCTTCATCGCCTTCCTGGGCCTGATGTTCCTGGGCGTGCCGATCGGCGCGGCCCTGGGCCTGGCGGGCGCCGCCGCCATCGCGCTGGCCAGCCCCGACACGCAGTGGTTCGGCCTGCTGGCCGTGCCGCAGAACTTCTATGCGGGCCTGGGCAAGTACCCGCTGCTGGCGATTCCGATGTTCGTGCTCGTGGGCTCGATCTTCGACCGCTCTGGCGTGGCGCTGCGCCTGGTGAACTTCGCCGTGGCCATCGTGGGCCGCGGCCCCGGCATGCTGCCCCTGGTGGCGATTGCCGTGGCCATGTTCCTGGGCGGCATCTCGGGCTCGGGCCCGGCCAATGCCGCCGCCGTGGGCGGCGTGATGATCGCGGCCATGAGCCGCGCCGGCTATCCGGGCAGCTTCTCGGCCAGCGTGGTGGGCGCGGCTGCGGCCACCGACATCCTGATCCCGCCGTCCGTGGCCTTCATCATCTACTCGGTGCTGGTGCCCGGCGCCTCGGTGCCGGCGCTGTTTGCGGCCGGCATGATCCCCGGCATCCTGGCCGGCGTAGCGCTGATCATTCCCGCCGTGTGGATGTCGCGCAAGCACAAGATGGGTGCGCTGGAATCGTCCATGCCGCGCCCGCCGTTCTGGCGCAGCCTGCGCGAGGCCTCCTGGGGCCTGGCCGCTCCGGTGCTGATCCTGGGCGGCATGCGCGCCGGCTGGTTCACCCCTACCGAGGCCGCCGTGGTGGCCGTGTTCTACGGCCTGTTCGTGGGCATGGTGATCCACCGCACCATCACGCTGCGCGACCTCTACCCCATCCTGCGCGAGGCCGGCGAGCTGTCGGCCGTGATCCTGCTGGTGGTGTCGCTGGCCGGCATCTTCGCGTTCTCGCTGTCCACGCTGGGCGTGATCGATCCGGTGGCCAAGGCCATCGTGGACTCGGGCCTGGGCGAGTACGGCGTGATGGCGCTGCTGATCCTGCTGCTGATCACCGTGGGCATGTTCCTGGACGGCATCTCCATCTTCCTGATCTTCGTGCCGCTGCTGCTGCCGATCATGCAGCACTACAACTGGGACCCGGTGTGGTTCGGCGTCATCCTCACGCTCAAGGTGGCGCTGGGCCAGTTCACGCCGCCGCTGGCCGTGAACCTGATGGTGTCCTGCCGCATCGCGGGCGTGCGCATGGAGTCCACCGTGCGCTGGGTCGGCCCCATGCTGCTGGCCATGTTCCTGGTGATGATCGCCGTGATCGCCTTCCCGCAGCTGGCTCTCTGGCTCCCAGCACGCCTGGGCTACTGATTCCCCAAAAATTCAACAAGGAGACCTTCGCAATGAAACTTCGCACTTTCCTCGCCAGCGGCCTGGCCGCGGCTGCGGCCCTGGCCCTTTCGTCCGCTCCCGCAGTGGCGCAGACTCCGGCCAAGTACAAGAGCGAGTACCGCATGTCGCTGGTGCTGGGCACGGCCTTTCCCTGGGGCAAGGGCGGCGAGATCTGGGCCAACAAGGTGCGCGAGCGCACCAACGGCCGCATCAACATCAAGCTCTACCCGGGCGTGTCCCTGATCCAGGGCGACCAGACGCGCGAATTCAGCGCGCTGCGCCAGGGCGTGATCGACATGGCCGTGGGCTCCACGCTGAACTGGTCGCCCCAGATCAAGGAGCTGAACCTGTTCGCCCTGCCCTTCCTCATGCCCGACTACGCCGCTGCCGACGCGCTCACGCATGGCGAGCCCGGCAAGCGCCTGTTCCAGCGCCTGGAAAAGGCCGGCGTGGTGCCGCTGGCCTGGGGCGAGAACGGCTACCGCGAGATCAGCAACTCCAAGCACGCCATCAAGACCCCTGCCGACCTCAAGGGCCTGAAGATCCGCGTCGTGGGCTCGCCGCTGTTCCTGGACACCTTCACCGCACTGGGCGCCAACCCCACGCAGATGAGCTGGGCCGATGCCCAGCCCGCCATGGCCAGCGGCGCCGTGGACGGCCAGGAAAACCCCGTCTCGGTCTACATGGCCGCCAAGCTGCAGTCCGTGGGCCAGAAGCACCTGACGCTGTGGGGCTACATCAACGATCCGCTGATCTTCGTGGTCAACAAGGACATCTGGGCCACCTGGACCAAGGAAGACCAGGACATCGTGCGCCAGGCCGCCGTGGACGCCGCCAAGGAGCAGATCGTGATCGCGCGCAAGGGCATGATCGAGGCCGACAAGCCGCTGCTCAAGGACCTGGCCGCCAACGGCGTGACCGTGACCCAGCTCACGCCGGCCGAGCGCGAAGCCTTCGTCAAGGCCACGCGCCCCGTCTACGACAAGTGGAAGCAGCAGGTCGGCGCCGACCTGGTGGATGTGGCGGAGAAAGCCATTGCCGCGCGAACTCGTTAGAATGCTATCGGTTGATCGCACACTCCGGTAGAAGCAAAAGGCCCCGCTCTGCGGGGCCTTTTTTTCGCCATCCTCCTGCGCAGGAACGGCCTGGGCCTCCGGCACGCCATCAACGAACGCAATGCCCCCATGATGGCCTCGGCGAATGGGACAGCCTCTATGAGGCAGCAGCGCCGGCGCCCTGCACGCCACCCAGCAACATGTCTGTCCCCATCTCGCACAGCAGCTCCTCCAGTGCGCCCGAGGCAATCAGCGGCGAGGCCTCCAGCGAGGCGAAGCGCACCGTGCCCAGCACGGCCCGCGTGGCCACGTAAAGGCGCGCATAGGACAGCGAGGGGCCACCCCAGCGCTGCAGGTGGGCGGCCATGCGCTCGGCGGTCTCGCGCATGGACAGGGCAATGCGCTCGTCACCATCCTGGCGCCAGGCAAAGCGCGCCAGCTTGCGCCGCGCAGGCGTGCGGCCCGCAAAGCCCTCGACGATGCAGGCGACCACGCCGCGCGCCACGGCCTCGCGCGGCAGGCCCTGCTCCGACGCCTGCTCCAGCCAGGCCTCGATGGCCGCGACGGCCGCACGGCGCTGGCCATCGACCATGGCGCGGAAGACGGCCTGCTTGTCGGGGAAGTACTGGTAGAGCGTGCCGATGGAGACGCCTGCGCGCTCAGCAATGCGGTTGGTGGTGAGCGCGGCTTCGCCCTCCTTGACCAGAATCTGAGCTGCTGCCTGAAGAATGGCCTCCAGCGTACGCTGCGCACGGGCCTGCACGGGCTGTCTTCTTCTCTGGGATTCAGTGGTAGCGGAGGTATGGGAGGGCATGCGGCAAAACCTGAGCACAAGGCGAGTTTCCTGCCCGGAGTTTAAGCACTACAGTGGCCGGCCATTGCAGCAAATCCCAAGGAATACACCATGAAGAAGCATCAGCACACCGGCGCGTGGGAAGCCCTGCCGTGAAGGGAGTGCAACTGCTGGCCCTGGCCGCCGCCCTGTTCGACACGGCGGCCGCGCTGGCCCACTTCGCCTGCATCGTCTGGGGGGGACGCGGGCTGCGGCTCATGGGGGCCGGCGAGCGCATGGCGCGCATGGCCGAGGCCGGGCACTGGTATCCGCCACTGGTGTCGGCGGCCATCGGCGTGGTTCTGTCGCTGCTGGCGGGGTATGCGCTGGCAGGCGCGGGCCTGCTGGGACCCCTGCCCTTCATGCGCCCGGTGCTGGCCGGGGCCGGCCTGGTGCTGGTGGCGCGGGCCGTGGCCTATCCGTGGCTGAAGCCGCGGTTCCCGGACAACAGCGACCGCTTCTGGCATGTGTCCTCGGCCATCTGCCTGGTCATGGGACTGCTGCACCTGGCAGCAGTTGCCGGGATGGCACAGGGCTGAATCCAGCCTCAGGCCGTGACCGGCGAGACCAGCGGGCGGCCTTCCAGGTGGCAGCGCATGTTGGCGATGAAGCGGTCCACCGAGGCCTGCACGGCTTCGGGCGACCAGCCGCCCACATGGGGCGTGAGCACCACGGCGTCCAGGTCTAGCAGTTCGGCCGGGGGCGCGGGTTCGCTTTCGTAGACATCCAGGCCCGCTCCGGCAAGGCGGCCTTCGCGCACGGCGGCGGCCAGGGCGGCGGTATCGACCACGCTGCCGCGCGCGATATTGACCAGATGGCCCTGCGGGCCCAGCGCATCCAGCACCTGCGTGTTGATGAGGTGGCGCGTGCCCGGGCCGCCCGGCGTGGCGACCAGCAGCACATCGGCCCATTGCGCCAGGGACAGCAGGTCGCCGAAGTAGCGGTGGGGCAGCTCGCTGCGCTGGCTGCGGTTGTGGTAGCCGATCTCCATCTCGAAGCCCAGCGCGCGCTGGGCGATCTTGGCGCCGATGGCGCCCATGCCCAGGATGCCCAGACGCTTGTGCGAGACATTGGGCGGCAGCGGCATGGCGGTGCGCCAGACGCCGTCGCGCGTGGCGCGGTCCAGGCGCACCAGGCCGCGCACGGAGGCGATCAGCAGGCCCATGGCGTGGTCGGCCACGCAGTCGTCATTGGTGCCTGCGCCATTGCCCACGGCAATGCCATGGGCCTGCGCATGGGCGACATCGATGTTCTCGTAGCCCGCGCCCAGCGCGCAGACCAGCCTGAGGGCCGGCATGCGCTGCATCTGCGCGGCCGACAGGCCGATGGAGCCGATGGTCAGCACGGCCTGGATGCGTGCGCCGTGCTCGGCGAGAGCCGCCTCGCATTGGCTGGCGTCGGGCGCGTAGAGCAGGTCGAAGGAGGGAAAGGCCTGGGCCATCTGGCGCAGATGGCCTTCGGCGTTGAAGTTCAGGACAAGCAGGGCAGGTTGCATGGCGAAAGAGCGGCGCCCGCTGCCGCAGGGAATCAGCGGCTTCAACGGGCTGTGGGCAAGGGAAAACCCATTGTCCACCCGCCAGGGGCCCTGCGCGGTGCCGCCCTACAGGTCCAGCACCAGCCGGGCGGATTTGGCGCGCGAGCAGCAGGGCAGGAACTGGTCGCAGGCGGCCTGTTCGTTCTCGGTCAGGTACATGTCGCGGTGCTCGGGCTCGCCCGAGAGCACACGCGTGAGGCAGGTGCCGCACACGCCCTGCTCGCACGAGGTCTGCACCTCCACGCCGATACCGGCCAGCGCCTGGACCACGGTCTGCTCGGGCGCCACGTGCACCACCTGGCCGGTGCTTGCGATCTCGATCTCGAACCCGGCATCGCCCTCGCGCTGCACGGCCTCGCCCGCGAAGAACTCGTAGTGCAGGCTGTCCTCGCCCCAGCCCGACGCGCGGGCATGGCCCAGGGCCGCGTCCATGAAGCCGCGCGGGCCGCAGACATACAGGTGCAGGCCCGCCTGTGGGGCGCCGAGCAGTTGCGCCATGTCGAGCGCGCCCTCGCCATCCACATGCAGGTGCACGCGGTCGGCCCAGGGCATGGACTGCAGCAAGGCCGTGAAGGCCATGCGCTCGCGCGAACGCGCGCAGTAGTGCAATTCGAAATCGGCACCCTCGCGCGCCAGTTGGCGCGCCATGGCCAGCACGGGCGTGATGCCGATGCCGCCGGCCAGCAGCAGATGCCGTGCAGGCCCGCCCGCATGCAGCGCGAAGTGGTTGCGCGGCGCGCCGATGGCGATCTGCTGGCCTTCCTGCACCTGTTCGTGCACGGCGGCCGAGCCGCCGCGCGAGGCGGCCTCGCGCAGCACGCCGACCACGTAGCGGCCGGTGTCCTGCGGGTCGTTGCACAGCGAGTACTGGCGCACCAGGCCGCCGGGCAGGTGCAGGTCGATGTGCGAGCCGGCCGTGAAGGCGGGCAGGCTCTGGCCGTCCAGCGGCACGAGTTCAAGGCTGCAGATGTCCTGCGCCTCGGCGCATTTGCGCGCGACGCGCACCTGGAGGATGGAGTTGGCTTGCATGGGGAAACGTGGGAATGGAGGGGTTCGGAAAAATCAGGCCGCCGCCAGCGCCTGGGCGCTGGCCTCGCGCAGCCGGTGGATGACGCGGCGCGCGCGGTTGGGGCCTGCGTCCACGTGGATGTCGATGACGGGGCGCGCGCCAAAGCGCTGCTGGTTGCGGAACTGGGCCTCGATGACGACCTTGTCCTCCTCGAAGGTGGCGGCCGTCTGGTCGATCACCAGGCGCGTGGTGTCCTGCATGTCCGGATGCGGGTTGGTGGCGATGGTCCAGAAGTAGTGGGCCGAATGCTCGGTCTCCGGCGTCACGCCGTGAAAGCCCCGCATGTGAAAGCCTTCGCGCTGCGGATCGTCCAACTGCCCGCTGCCTGCGTCCATGGCACCGGTCCAGATGCGCACATGCGAGGGGTGGAACTCCACCTCCTGCCAGCGGTCGATGCGGCCCGCGAACGGCCAGGCCGCCGCATAGGTGGGCGGCGGGTCGGAGTCGGGCATCCAGCGCAGCACGGTGACGCTGTCGCCCTCCTGGCGCACCTTGAGCTCGGCATTCATGTGGACGCCGGCATTGCCGCCAATGGTCTTGAGGTGCACATAGCCCAGGTGGCTGAGGTCCAGCAGGTTGTCGTGGATGAGCTGGTAGGGCGCGTCGTAGTGGTAGACATCGCCGCCGAAGCGGTAGCGCGCATCGCTGTGCACGGGATAGGCGGGCGGCTCCTGCGCGGGCACGGAATCGGGCGTGGCGCCCATCCAGATCCAGAGGATCTGGTCACGCTCGCGCAGGTCGAAGGACTTGACGCAGGCCTTGGGCGGTATGCGCTGCTGGCCCGGAATCTCCAGGCACTGCCCGGCGCGGTCGAACAGCAGGCCGTGGTAGCCGCAGCGCAGGCCGCGCGCCTCCACCGTGCCGCAGGACAGCGGCAGCTCGCGGTGGCAGCAGCGGTCTTCCAGCGCGGCGACGCTGCCATCGGGCGTGCGAAACAGCACGACGGGCCGGCCCAGCAGGGTGCGCGCCAGTGGCGCGTCCTGCAGCTCCCAGGCAAAGCCGGCGACATACCACTGGTCCAGCGGGAAGGCAGGTGTGGAGGCGGGTGCAATGGTGGTGCATTCGGTCATGGGGTTCTCCTTCTTGTCTGCAGGTCGCGCTCAATGCGCCGACAGCGTGCGGCCCGTGGCTGCGGGCCTGCCGGCTTCGGGCCCTTGCAACCGGTGCAGCGATACGATGCAGGCCGCGAACACGAAGGCCGCGCCATAACCCACGTACAGCTGGCTGGCCGACCAGGAGGCGTCGAGCAGCGAGCCCGCGACCATGGGCGAGACGATGGCGCCGATGCGCCCTATGCCTATGCCCCAGCCCACGCCGGTCACACGCACCTCGCCGCCATAGACCATGGGCGCGATGGCATAGAGCCCCGCCACGCAGCCGTTGACGAAGACGCCGATCAGAAAAGCCAGCGCGTACGACAGCAGCAGCGAGCCCGGATTGCTCACGATGAAGCACAGCAGCACGGCCGTGGCCAGCATGAAGCCGGCCAGTGCGCGGTGCACGGGATAGCGCGCCGCCAGCAGGCCCAGCAAGGTGGCGCCCAGGATGCCGCCCAGGCTCAGCAGCACGCCGCCGGTCACGCCCTGCTCGGGCGTGAGGCCCGAGGCGGCCAGCAGCTTGGGCGTCCAGCTCATGACGAAGTAAAAGCCGAACATCACAGCGAAGAAGGACAGCCAGACCAGCAGCGTGGGCCGGCGCAGGCCCGGCGCGAACAGCTGCAGCGGGCCACGCCGCGCCGATCCCGCCGATGCGGGCGCGGCAGGCGGCAGCGCAGCCAATGCGGGCAGGCCCAGCCGGCCGACCAGGGCATTGAGCCGCTGCAGCGCGCCGGCCGGGCGCCGCGCCAGCAGGAAATCCATGGATTCGGGCAGTCGCCACCAGGCCAGGACCAGCACGCCCAGCGTCACGCAGCCGCCGAAAAGGAAGACGGCGCGCCAGTCATGCCGGCCCAGCAGCCACACCGCGATGGAGCCGCCGATGCTGGCGCCTAGCGCATAGCCCGTGGACTGCAGGGTGACGGCCAGGCTGCGCCAGCGCTGCGAGGCGTATTCGCTGGCAATCACGTTGCTGCAGGCCAGGATGCCGCCCACGCCCAGGCCCGTGAGCACGCGCAGCGCCGCAAGCTGGATGGCGCTGTGGCTGAAGGCCGAGCCCAGCATGCCCACGCCCGAGAGGGCCAGGCAGGCCAGGATCAGCGGCCGGCGGCCCAGCCGGTCGGCCCAGGGCGCGATCAGCAGCGATCCGCCCGCCATGCCGAACAGGCCCGCACTGAGCAGAAAGCCCAGCTGGGCGCCGCTGAGCTGCCAGTGCGCCGACACGGCCGAGGCCGTGAAGGCCATGACCAGCACGTCGAAGCCGTCGATCATGTTGAGCACCATGCACAGGGCTATGACCGACCACTGGAAGCGCGTCATCGGCCGCTGGTCGACGCTTGCACGCAGGTCGGCGTTCATGGCCGCAGCTCCCGCAACGGGCAGTTGGACGATGCAACGGCGCAAGGCCGCTGCATCCATGGGACAGGGGTAGAGGCAGTCATCGTGGGTCTCCTTGGGTTGAAGCTCTGTGGGAGCTTTCTTGTGTTCTCAGCACATCATTACGTATGCTGAATGTGATTCAGTTTACTGAATGAAAATCTGCGCCAGATACCGGGATTTCCCCGATCAGGCGGGGCCGCGCAGACGCGGACGCGGACGCGGAGGCGGCCGGGCCGCCGTCAGTCGGATGAGGAAGCGTCGAGGGTGTCGCGTGCGTCGTGCAGCTGCACGAACTTGCGCAGCAGGCGCTTGAACTCGGCCTGCTCTTGGGGTTCGAGCGCGGCCAGCATGCGCTCGTGCAGTTCGTGGACATTGGGCACGAAGCCGGCCAGCATGGTCTCGCCCTCGGCCGTGAGCGTCAGGCGCCGCTGGCGCCGGGGCAGGATCTCGCGCAGCACCCAGCCCTTGGCCTCCAGGCGCGCCGCGATGTCGGCCGTGGTGGAGTTGTCCAGCGCCACCAGCCGCGCCAGCGTCACCTGGTCGATGCCCGGCTTTTCCTGCAGCATGCGCAGGATGGCGTACTGCACGGGCGTCACGTCTGGCCCCAGCACGTCGCGGAACAGCTGCGCCGCGATCTGCTGCGCGCGCCGGATCAGGTGGCCCGGCTGGTCGTAGAGGTCGATGGAAAGCGGATCGGAGGCGGAGTGGACCATCGGTGGCGGCAGGCCTTGCGGCCCTGGGGTTGAAGCCCGCCGAGGTTACCCCATCCCCGGCACCGCCCGCGCCTGCTGGCCTGGCCATGCCGGCAGCCTCAGGCCACGGCGGCGGCAGGCTGGGCCGCTGCTGCGGCCACCGCCGCCGCCTGCTGCTCCTGCGCAATCCATTTGTCGATGACCTTGCGCGACTGCACGCCGCCCGCATCGATGTTGAGCTTGAGCAGCTTGCGGTCGGGGTGGGCACTGAGGTTGCGCTGCTGCAGCTCCAGCATCTGCAGGTCTTCGCTGAAGATCTTGTGCTGGCCCTCGCGGATGCGGTCGGTGACTTCGGCATCGCCCGGATTGAAGCGGCGCGCCATGCCCCAGAAGTACCACATGGACTCCTCGGTCTCCGGCGTGATGAAGTCCACCACCATGCTGTAGACCTTGTGTTCGTCGGGCGCGTCGTAGCCGCCGTGGCCTGCATGGGCCACGCCGACCTCGATCAGCACATGGCTGGGCGGGGTGAAGCGGCAGACCTGCCAGCGGTCCACGGGCACCTCGTCGGCCAGGCCGTTGCTGCGCAGCGCCATCTTCCAGAACGGGGGGGCGGGGATGTCGTTCATGAAGCGGCTGGTGACGACCTCGACATCGGCGCCCTCGCCACGCGTCTCGGTCTTGCAGGGCGTCTCGTCGATCTCGGCCTGGCCGATGGAGCTGGCGTGCACATAGGTCTCGTGCGTCAGGTCCATGAGGTTGTCGATCATCAGCCGGTAGTCGGCCTGGATGTGGAACATGCCGCCGCCGTAGGCCCATTCGGGGTTGTCGTGCCAGGGCAGCTTCGGAATCAGGGCGGCATCGGCCAGCGCCTTGTCGCCAGGCCAGACCCAGATGAAGCCGTGGCGCTCCTCGACGGGATAGCTGCGGATCTCCGGGAAGCCGCGCACGCGCTGGCCCGGCATCGCAATGGTCTTGCCGTCGCAGCCCATCTCCAGCCCGTGGTAGCCGCAGACCAGCTTGCCATCGCAGACAAAGCCCAGCGACAGGGGCGCGCCGCGGTGCGGGCAGAAATCCTCCACGGCGGCAATGCCGTGCTGCGCGCGGTAGAACGCAATGCGCTCGCCGCAGATGCGACGGCCCAGCGGCTTGTCCTGGATCTCGTCGGACGTGGCGGCCACGTACCAGGTGTTCTTGGGGAATGTGCTCATGGGGGTCTCCTTTATGGGTGGGGTCCGCAGTCCTTGGCGCTGCGGTGGCTGGGGCACGGGCGGCCGAGGCCGCCGGCGCGTATCAAGCGCGTATCAGACTCGAATCAGGCTCGGATCAACTGCACGCCAGGAACCGCATGGCTGCCGGGCTCGCTCACGGCCTCGCGCAGGTTGCGGCGCGCAATGCGCGAGTGCTCTTTCATCAGCGCCTCGGCCCGGGCGCCCTCGCGCGCGGCAATGGCGTCCAGCACCTGGCGGTGCTGGTCCTGGGCCACCATCAGACTGTGGCGCGCACGCGGCGATTCGGCCCGCGCCAGCACAAAGCCCGAAGGCGAGGCGAAGGGCATGCGCACCACGCGCTCCAGCTCGCGCTGCATGACGCTGCTGCCGGCCATGGAGTGCAGCAGGTCGTGGAATTCGGAGTTCAGCGCCACATAGCGCGAGAAGGCCTCATCGCCCCAGTCGGCCGTCTCCAGCACACGGTCGATGGCATCGAGGCAGCGGCCGGCCTGCGCCAGCAGCGGCTCGGCCACGCCGCGCTCGGCCGCCCAGCGCGCGGCCAGGCCTTCCAGCGTGCCGCGCAGTTCGATGGCATCGGCCACATCGGCCTCGGAGAACAGCCGCACGCGGTAGCCGCGCCCGCCGGCCATGGCTTCGAGCAGGCCTTCCTGCTCCAGCCGCATCAGCGCGGCGCGCACCGGCGTGCGGGAGATGCCCAGGCGCTGCACCACGGTCAGCTCGGCGATGCGCTCGCCTGCGGGCAGTTCGCCCGCAAGAATCATCTCGCGCAGTTGCAGCTGGGCCTTGATGACCTGGGAGTGGCTTTCCGCTTCGGAGGCGGCGGGGGCAAGCTGGGGGCTCATGGGGCTTTGTCTGGATGGAATGGCGTGAATGTATACATCCAAGGCGATTCATGGTGCATTTTTCCGCAAAAACACGGGAAAACACCAATCAAATGTATACAACCAATCCCAGCAAAGACAGTGACCCGCCTGTTTGTATACATCGCCATGGCATCATGGCCGGCTCCCTTTTTCCCCTGCCGCTGCAACCCAGGAGGTCACCCTTGCCGACGTTTTCCCGACACCCCGCCATGGCCGCCCACATCCTCAACCTGGCACGGGATGCCAGCGCCGATGCGCAGGCTCCGCAGGCCTATCCGATCAAGGACTTCTTCCGCAATCCGGAGCGCGGCTTCTTCCGCCTGGCCGATGACGGAAGCATGCTGGGCTTCATGCAGCCCGTCAGCGTGGATGGCCATCCGGCGCGCATGAACATTCATGTGCAGGCACTGGAGGGCAGCACCCCTGTGGGCGAGCCGCGCCGCATCACGGCCGAGACCGAGCGCGACATCAGCAACTTCTTCTGGAAGGGCTCGGACGTGGTGCTCTACCAGAAGGACTTCGGCGGCGACGAGAACTTCCACGTGCTGGCGGTCAACGCGCGCAGCGGCGAAGCCACCGACCTGACGCCCTGGGACGGCGTGCGCGCCAGCATCGAGGACGACCTGGAAGACGACCCCGACCATGTGCTGATCAGCCACAACCAGCGCGATGCCGAGGTCTTCGACGTGTACCGCGTGAACGTGCACACGGGCGCGGCGCAACTGGTGGCGCAGAACCCCGGCAACATCGTCGGCTGGCAGACCGACCATGCGGGCCGCGTGCGGGCCGCCGTGGCCAGCGACGGCCTGAACAGCGCCCTGCTCTACCGCGACGACGAGGCCGGCGAGTTCCAGCCCCTGATCACCACCGACTACCGCACCAGCGTCAGCCCGGCCTTCTTCACCTTCGATGACCGCAGGCTCTACGCCCTGTCCAACCGGGGCCGCGACAAGCTGGCCCTGGTGGTCATCGACCCGGCCCGGCCCGACGAGGAAGAGGAAATCTTCGTGCCCGAAGAAGTCGATCTGGGCGCGGCGGCCTATTCGCGCAAGCGCCGCGTGCTGACCCTGGCCGCCTACCAGACCGACAAGCCGCAGTACCGCTTCTTCGATGCCGAGACCGAAGCCCTGTACGGCCGGCTGGCCGCGCAGCTGCCGGGCTACGACTTCGCCATCCAGGGCGCCAACCGCGCCGAGGACAAGTTCATCGTCGCCGCCTTCAACGACCGCACGCCGGGCGCGCGCTATATCTACGACGCGGCCGCCGATGCGCTGACCAAGCTGGCCGACATCAACCCGGCCATTCCCGAGTCCGCCATGTCGCGCGTGCAGCCCGTCAGCTACACCAGCCGCGACGGCCTGACCATCCACGGCTACCTGACCCTGCCGGCCGGCCGCGAGCCCAGGAACCTGGCCTGCATCATCAACCCGCACGGCGGCCCCTGGGCCCGCGACGGCTGGGGCTACAACCCCGAGGTGCAGTTCCTCGCCAACCGGGGCTTTTGCGTGCTGCAGGTGAACTTCCGGGGCTCCACGGGCTATGGCCGCGCGTTCTGGGAAGCGGGATTCGGCCAGTGGGGCCTGAAGATGCAGGACGACATCACGGACGGCGTGCACTGGCTGATCGACCAGGGCATTGCCGACCCTGCGCGCATCGGCATCTACGGCGGCAGCTATGGCGGCTATGCCACGTTGGCCGGCGTGGCCTTCACGCCCGACCTGTATGCGGCGGCCGTGGACTATGTGGGCGTGTCCAACCTGTTCACCTTCATGAAGACCATTCCGCCCTACTGGAAACCGCTGCTGGACCAGATGCACGCCATGGTGGGCGATCCCGAGCGCGACAGGGAGCGCCTGGCCGCCACCTCGCCAGCCCTGCATGTGGACCGCATCAAGGCGCCGCTGTTCATCGCCCAGGGCGCGCGCGATCCGCGCGTGAACAAGGACGAGAGCGACCAGGTGGTGAAGGCGCTGCGCGAGCGCGGCGTCGAGGTGCAGTACATGGTCAAGGACAACGAGGGCCACGGCTTTCACAACGACGAGAACAAGTTCGAGTTCTACGAGGCCATGGAGCAGTTCCTGGTCACGCACCTCAAGCCCTGAAGCCGTCCAGGCGCCCGGCCACCCGGTCGCCCGGTCGCACCGCGCTACAGCACGGCGGGCTCCCCGCTTTGCTGCAGCGCCCACATGTCCGCATAGCGCCCGCCCGCCGCGACCAGCTGGGCGTGGGTGCCGCGCTCGACGATGCGGCCGGCATCCATGACCAGGATCTCGTGCGCATCGACCACGGTGGACAGGCGGTGGGCAATCACCAGAGCCGTCTTGTTGCGCGCGGCGCTTTGCAGCTCGGCCTGGATGGCGCGCTCGTTGGCCGAGTCCAGCGCCGAGGTCGCCTCGTCAAAGATCAGGATGGGCGGGTCCTTGAGCAGGGTGCGCGCAATCGCCACGCGCTGCTTTTCGCCACCCGACAGCTTGAGGCCGCGCTCGCCCACGCGCGTGGCATAGCCCTGGGGCGTGGCCTCGATGAAGTCGTGGATGCGCGCTGCGCGCGCGGCCGCCACCACCTGGTCGCGGCTGGCGCCGGGGCGGCCGTAGGCGATGTTGTATTCCACCGTGTCGTTGAAGAGCACCGTGTCCTGCGGCACGATGCCCACGGCGCCGCGCACGCTGTCCTGGGTCAGCTCGCGCAGGTCGTGCCCGGCGATGCGCACATGGCCGGACTGCACGTCGTAGAAGCGGAAGATCAGCCGCGCCAGCGTGCTCTTGCCCGAGCCCGATGGGCCGACCACGGCCACGGTCTTGCCGGCCGGAATGGTGAAGCTCACGTCCTTGAGGATGGGCCGCTCGGGGTCATAGGCAAAGTCCACATGCTCGAAGCGCAGCTCGGGCGGTGCGCCGTCGGCCGGCAGGGGCCGGGCGCCGGGCGCGTCGGCCACCTCGCGCTCCTTGTCCATGAGGGTGAACATGCGCTCCAGGTCGGTCAGGCTCTGCTTGATCTCGCGGTAGATCACGCCCAGAAAGCCCAGCGGGATGTAGAGCTGGATCATGAAGGCATTGACCATGACCAGGTCGCCCAGCGACAGCCGCCCGTCCACCACGCCCTGCGTGGCGCGCCAGAGGATGGCGACCAGGGCCGTGGCGATGATCAGCTGCTGCCCGCAGTTGAGCATGCTCAGTGTGGTCTGGCTCTTGAGGCGCACGCGGCGCAGCGCCTCCAGGTTCTCGTCATAGCGCCGCGCCTCGAAGCCCTCGTTGCCGAAGTACTTGACGGTCTCGTAGTTCAGCAGCGAGTCGATGGCCTTGGTGTGCGCCGCCGACTCCTGGGCATTGGCCTCGCGCCGAAAGCGCGTGCGCCACTCGGTCACCGTGACCGTGAACGTGATGTAGAACACCAGCGCCGCCAGCGTGATGACCGCGAACCAGATGTCGAAGCGCAGCGCCAGGATGCCCAGCACCAGCGCCATCTCGATGAAGGTGGGCAGGATGCTGTAGAGCGAATACGAGATCAGCGACTCGGTGCTGCGCACGCCGCGCTCGATGTCGCGCGTCATGCCGCCGGTCTGGCGCTCCAGGTGAAAGCGCAGGCTCAGCGCATGCAGGTGCTCGAAGGTGGACAGCGCAATCGCCCGCGAGGCGCCCTGCGTGGCCTTGGCAAAGACCAGGTCGCGCAGCTCGGTGAACAGCGAGCTGGAAAAGCGCAGCAGCCCGTAGGCCAGCAGCAGGGCCACGGGCACGACGAGCACCGCGCGGGCGTCGCCGGCCTTCAGATCCAGCGCATCGACCAGGTGCTTGAGCAGCACCGGCACGCCCACGTTGGCGAGCTTGGCCCCGATCATGAAGCCCAGCGCCGCCAGCACGCGCCACTTGTATTGCCACAGGTAGGGCAGCAGGCGCCGCAGCGCGTTCCAGTCCCGCGACGGTGCCGGGGTTGGGACTAAGGGTAAATCCGTAGGGGAAGCGCTCTCGCGTCGCATGAAAGACAATTCTCGGTTGTTATATTGACCCGATTGTGCCCATGCCACCCCGCCCCGACCTCCCGCCCCATCCCTTGCCCGCAGACAAGGAGCTGGTTCTCAAGGTCATTCCCATGCCCGCCGATGTCAACGCCAATGGCGACATCTTTGGCGGCTGGGTCATGGCGCAGGTTGACCTGGCAGGTTCCGTGCTGCCCTCGCGCCTGGGCCAGAGCCGCATGGTCACCGTGGCCGTGAACGAGTTCATCTTCAAGCAGCCCGTGCGCGTGGGCGACATCCTGTCGTTCTACTCCAGCGTGCAGCGCGTGGGCCGCACCTCGGTCACGGTCGATGTCGAGGTCTATGCCGAGCGCTTTGCCGACCAGGGCCGCTTCGTCAAGGTGACCGAAGCCCTGCTGACCTACGTGGCCATCGACGGCCAGGGCAAGCCCCAGTCGCTGCCGGACAACGACCAAGTGCGCTCCTGGCGCGCAGCGGCCGAGCGCAATGCAGAACGCAAGCAGCAGCAGGCCGGCTGAACCAGCCCCACCTCTGCAGCCATGAAAAAAGCGACCTTCGCAGGTCGCTTTTTCATTTCCGGCAGCAGAGATGGCTCATGCCAGCGACGGCGTGACGCGCGGCTGCAGCGAGGCCGCTGCGGTGGCCGCAGCCAGGGCAGCGGAACTGCTGGCGGCGCTGTCGCTGGAGACGGCGGACGAGGAAGAGGACAGGCTGGAGGCGCTGGACGCCACGGCCGAACCCGAAGATGAACGCGGCGAGGAACCGGCCTCGATCTGGCCCGTGAGCTCGCCGCCCTCTTCGATCACCACCTTGCCGTAGCGGATCTTGCCGCTGACCTTGCCCGTGCCGTAGATGACCAGCTTCTCGCGCACGGTCAGCGTGCCGTCGAACACGCCATGGATCTCGGCGATATCGATCTCGGCCGTGCCATGGAAGGCGCCCTGCTCGGCGATCTGGATCACGCGCGAGTCCATGGTGGCCTCCACCGTGCCTTCGACCACCAGCGTGTCGCAGTCGGTGATCTCCACGCCCTTGAGCTTGATGTTGGGGCCCACGGTGAGCTTGCTGCCCGGAGAGTCCTGCGACACAGGCGAGGCCTGGCGCTGGGTGGATGCCGGGCTGCTCACGCTGGAGCTGGGCATGACGGCTCCCGAAGGGCTGCCGCCCGTGCTGGCGGCGCCTGTGCCGCTGCCCAGGGTGTTGCGGGAGGTGAAAGCATCGTTGTCGCGCTTGCCAAAGAACGGGTTCTGAACAGCCATGGGTGGGTCTCCTTCGGAAAAATCCGATGCTACGCACACGAACTGGCAACAAATGCCGGCATCTCGCAAGAACGGTAACGAGATGGTTCTCCCGTTTCATGTGCTTGCAAGCCTTTCTCGATCACACACCGCGCATGCGCAGGTCGCGCAGCGGACATGCGCAAATCAATAGGTGCATCTACACTCATTTCCATTCCATGCCACCTGCCCCACGCCCCATGACCTCCTCCACCTCAAGCGCCGCCAGTCCGGTCTGCACCTGCTTCATGGTGCGCAGCCTGTCGCGCAAGATTTCGCAGCTCTATGACGACACGCTGGCGCCCAGCGGCCTGCGCGGCACGCAGTTCAGCCTGCTGGTGCAGGCACGCAATGCGCCCGACGGCCCGCCCACGGTCTCGGCCCTGGCCGAGCAGTTGCACACCGACCGCACGACGATGACGCGCAACCTGCGCACGCTGCAGCAGGCCGGCTTCATCGACCTGGTTCCCGGCGCGGATGCGCGCAGCCGCTGCGTGGTGGTCACGCCCGACGGCCGCGCCCGCATCCGCGAGGCTGCCGCCCTGTGGCGCCAGGCCCAGCAGCGCGTGCGCGAGCTGTGCGGCAGCGAGCAGATCGGCGCGCTGGAAAGCTTGGTGCTGGGCATGCTGCCCGTGCTGGAAACGGCCACGCAGGAGAGCGCGGAATGAGCGCCGCCCTGCCCTCCGCAGCCCCTGGCGCTGCGGCCAGCGGGTCCGCGCATCCGTTGGTCAGCGGCCCCATCGCCTCCACCCTGATGCGCCTGGCCGTGCCCAACATGGTGGCGCTGAGCATGTCGGTGCTGGTCGCCGTGGCCGAGACCTACTACGTGGGGCAGCTGGGAACCGTATCGCTGGCGGCCATGGCCCTGGTGTTTCCGCTGGCCATGCTCACGCAGATGATGAGCAACGGTGCCATGGGCAGCGGCGTGTCCTCGGCCATCAGCCGCGCGCTGGGTGCGGGCGACGGCGCGCGTGCCTCGGCACTGGCCCTGCACGCCATCGTGATCGGCGCCATCGCAGGCCTGCTGTATTCGCTCATCTTCGTGCTCTGCGGCGCCACCTTCTACGGCTGGCTGGGCGGGCGCGGCGAGGTGCTGGCGGCGGCCACGGGCTTTGGCGCCGTGCTGTTCAGCGGCGCCATCCTGGTGTGGCTGTGCAATACGCTGGCCTCGGTGGTGCGGGGCACGGGCAATATGCGCATGCCGTCGGCCGTGATCTTTGCGGCCTCGCTGGTGCAGATCGTGGTGGGCGGCACGCTGGGGCTGGGCCTGGGGCCCATGCCGCGCTGGGGCATGCCGGGCGTGGCCGTGGGCAACATTGTGGCCATGGTGCTGGCCGTGGCGGTCTTTCTGGCCTACCTGCAATGGGGCCAGCAGCGCCTGCAGCTGGACTGGCGCACGCCGCGCCTGGCCTGGCCCATGTTCCGCGACATCCTGCGCGTGGGCGCCCTGGCCTGCCTGTCCCCCGTGCAAACCGCGCTGGCCGCGCTGCTGCTGACAGGCATGGTCGCCCGCCTGGGCCCGCTGGCCCTGGCCGGCTACGGCATAGGCCAGCGGCTGGAGTTCCTGCTGATCCCCATGGCCTTCGGCGTGGGGATGGCCGCCGTGCCCATGGTGGGCATGGCCATGGGCGCAGGCCAGGTGGCACGCGCGCGCCGCGTGGCCTGGTCGGGCGGCGCCATGGCCGCGGCCCTGCTGGGCGTGCTGGGGCTGGTGGTCATGGTCTGGCCGCAGCTGTGGTCAGGCATCTTCACCGGCGACCCGGCCGTGCGCGCCTATGCCGACCTCTACCTGCGCACCGTGGGCCCGGCCTTCGGGCTGTTCGGCCTGGGACTGGTGCTGTACTTCGCCTCCCTGGGCGCAGGCCGCGTCTGGGCACCCGTGCTGGCCGGCACGGTGCGTCTGCTGATCGTGGTGGTGGGCGGCGGCTGGCTCATGTCCAGCGGCCTGGGCAGCGCCCAGTCGCTGTTCATCCTGGTCGCCGTGGCCATGGCCGCCTATGGCGCAGGCACGGCCTGGGCCGTATGGCGCGCGCGCTGGGGGTGAAGAAACGCAAAAAGAAGGCCCGCAGTCAGCGGGCCATGCTTCAAGAAACGATGTACGCCGCCGTCCCCGTGGACAGCAAGCTGCCATCGGCCCCCAGGAATTCCATGCGCGTGTTGGCCACGCGCGAACCCAGCCGCAGCACCTCGGCGCGCAGGATGAATTCGCTGCCTATGCCGGGACGCAGGTAGTCCACGCGCAGGTCGATGGTGCCCAGGCGCGAGAAGCGGTGCAGGCGCTGCAGCGGCGCATCGTCCATGTGCTTGGCACCGATGGCCGCCATGACGGCCAGGCCGCCCATGGAGTCCAGGCCGGCGCTGATCACGCCGCCGTGGATGCGCTGGTAGGCCGCGTGGCCGATGAGCTCCGGCCGCATGGTGATGCGGCCTTCAACCCGCTCGGGCAGCACTTCGGTGATGCGCAGGCCCAGCACCTGGTTGAAGGCGATCTGGCGCTCGAACACTTCGCGCAGCCCGGCGATGAACTCGGGCTCGAACTGCACGGGCGCCTCGGAGGCCTCGGAGGCCTTCGTGGATTTCAGCACTGGCTGAAGTCCGGCTTGCGCTTCTCCATGAACGCGGTGAACGCCTCCTTGGCAGCAGGCCCGCCCATCAGCTTGCCGAAGCTCGCGCCCTCCTCGGCCATGCGCTCTCGCACCAGGCCGGACTGGCCGGCCTTCATGAGGCGCTTGGTCTCGATCAGGGCCGACAGCGGCTTGGCCGCCAGCTTCCTGGCCTGGGCCTGGGCCAGCGCATTGCATTCGCTGGGCGGCACGACGCGGTTGACCAGGCCCACTTCCAGGGCGGCTTCGGCCAGGAAGGGCTCGCCCAGCAGCAGGGCCTCGGCCGCGCGGTGGTAGCCGAGCATCTGGGGCAGCAGCAGGCTGGAGGCCGCTTCGGGGCACAGGCCCAGGTTCACGAAGGGCAGCGAGAAGGCCGCGTTGTCGCCCGCATAGACCAGGTCGCAGTGCAGCAGCAAGGTGGTGCCGATACCCACGGCCGGGCCGCAGACGGCGGCGATCACGGGCTTGGGAAAGGCGGCGATGTTGTGCAGGAAGCGCCAGACGGGGCGCTGCTCGCCCTCCGGCCTGGCGGCGCCGCCGGCCGACTGCTTGAGGAAGTCGGCAATGTCGTTGCCCGCGCTGAAGATGGCCATGTCGCCCTGGAAGACCACGCAGCGCACGGCGGCGTCTTCGCCGGCCTGGGCCAGCGCATGGGCCATGCTGGCGTACATGGCCTCGGTGATGGAGTTCTTCTTGTCTGCGCGGTTGAAGGTGATGGTGCAGACACCGGCTTCGGTGTGCACGAGGATGTCCTGGGTGGTTTCGCTCATGATGGTCTTGCCTTGCTTATTCCTTGAAATACACGATCTGGTGGCTGCTCGCCAGCATCACGCCGGCCTCGCTCCACAACTGGGCGCTCTGGTCGAAGAAGCCGTTGCGAAATTCCTGGCCGCGCGCCTGGGCCAGCAGGTGGCCCGTGCCTGCGGCGGCCAGTTCCTCGCGCCCCGCATGGAAGTAGACGGTGATGGACACCGTGCCCGCCGGGGTGCGCTGTGCGCGGCGCAGCCACACGCGCGGGAAGAATACGTCAGCCAGGCCGGCCAGCGCGCAAAAATCCAGTGCGCGCGGCGGCTCGTCGCGCACCCACAGGCGCGTGAGGCTGTCGGTCTCGCGGCCATCCCAGGTCTGGGGAATGATGCCGTCGAGAAAGCGCATGTCGTAGCGGTTGAGCCACTCCACGCCCCCCAGAGGCGGCACGCGCGGCACGGTGGCGGGCGCAGGCACCTCGGGCATGGCCAGGTCGGTGCCGCCCCAGGTGCTGCGCCGCACGGCTGTGACGGCCGTGGCCGTGGTGACGACCTGGGCATCGCCGTCCTGGTCGGGCTGGGTGATGGTCAGCAGCCAGTGCTGTGTGGAGCGGTTGGTGCGCACGGGGCGGGCTTCGATATCGAAGCGCCCCGCGCCCAGCGCAGCTGCGTAGTTGACGGTGATGGACAGCGGATCGCCCAGGCACAGCGGATGCTGCTGGATGGCCTGCACCAGCGCGGCGGCGGTGATGCCGCCGTACGGGCCCACCATGTTCCAGTAGTCCTGCGTGGTCTGGCCCTGGTAGTGGCCAACGGCGCCGGTGGGCGTGAGCGCCACGGCCTGGTCGAGAGGATGGATGTCTGTGCTCATGGCAAACGAGTGTGATGGCAAGCGGGGCCCGCGTCCGTCAAGCCGGCGACTCTGCGGGTGAGGGAAAGCGCGGGTGGGCCGCGGCGGCCGGCGCCTTGGTCCAGCCCGAGAACACGTCCACGGCCCGGCCCCAGAGCGCGTCGCGCATATCGGCGCGGAAGAAGCCGAAATGCCCTATGCGCCGCAACTGCAGCGCCTTGGGTTCGATACGCTCGATGCGGCTGGGCGCATTGGCGTAGAGCGCGAACAGGTGCTCGGTGCCGCGCCAGGTCATGAGTTCGTCGTCGCTCATGGACAGCGCCATCACCGGAAAGCGCACGGCGGCGTAGCTGCGCGCGGCGGCCTCGCCCTCGGCACCCACGCTGTAGCGCGGATTCAGGCACCAGCGGCGCCACTGCAGCATGACGCCGGCCGGCAGGTCGCCCACCTTGCGCAGGCGCCGGCCCGGAAAGTAGCCGCACAGGCGCGTGGCCACGGGCACCAGCACATGCCAGAAATAGGGAACCATGCGCTTGAGGCGGGGCGCATTGTCGCGCCAGTAGCCGCTGCCGGCCGCAATGCTCAAAAGGCCGTCCACCAGCTGCGGGGAGCGCAGCAGGCCCGGCAGCTGGGCGCCCAGGCTGTGGCCGATCAGGAACAGCGGCTGGTCCGGCAACTGCGCCTTGGCATGGGCGATGACTGCCTCGTAGTCGCGCGCCCAGTCGCACAGGTCGGCACGCACCTGGCGCAAAGAGCCTTGCAGGGAATCGCCATGGCCCCGGTAGTCAAAGCTGGTCACCCGATAGCCCTGGCCCGCAAGCCAGGTGGCAAAGGCCTCGTAGAAGGCCTGGCGCACCCCCATGGCCCCGCCGATGACCACGCTGGCGCGCGGCGGGCCAGCGGGCGTGTAGACGCGCAGCGCCAGCGTGGCGCCGTCGCTGCTGAGTTGGTGTTGTTCCATGGCTGTCTCCTGGTCGGTGCCGTTTCTGTGCCGGCTCGCATGGATGGGAAAGGATGGGATGAGCGGAAAAAACAAAGCCCCGCGAACGGGGCTTTGAGCAACGGTCAGACCCGCTCGAAGATGCCGGCGGCGCCCTGGCCCATTCCGACGCACATGGTCACCATGCCGTAGCGCAATTGCTTGCGGCGCAGCGCATGCACCACGGTGGCCGAGCGGATGGCGCCCGTGGCGCCCAGCGGGTGGCCCAGGGCAATCGCGCCGCCCATGGGGTTGACCTTGGCGGGGTCCAGGCCCAGTGTGTTGACCACAGCCAGCGACTGGGCGGCAAAGGCTTCGTTGAGTTCGAACCAGTCGATGTCGTCCTGCTTGAGGCCCGCATAGCGCAGCGCTGCCGGGATGGCCTCGATGGGGCCGATGCCCATGATGGCCGGCGGCACGCCCTTGCTGGCATAGCTCACGAAGCGTGCCAGCGGCGTGAGACCGAAGCGCTGCACGGCGGCGCCGCTGGCCAGGATCAGCGCGCCTGCGCCATCGCTGGTCTGCGAGCTGTTGCCGGCCGTCACCGAGCCGCGCGCCGCGAACACGGTGCGCAGCTTGCCCAGGCCTTCCAGGCTGGTGTCGGGGCGTGCGCCCTCGTCCAGCTCCACGGTGCGCGTGCGCACCACGGGTTCGCCCTTGGCCAGGTCCAGGCTCCGGTCGGTGACCTCGATGGGCGTGATCTCGTCCTTGAACTCGCCGGCCTGCTGCGCGGCCAGGGCACGGCGGTGCGACTCCAGCGCAAAGGCGTCCTGCGCATCGCGCGAGACCTTCCACTGCTGGGCCACCTTCTCGGCCGTCAGGCCCATGCCATAGGCAATGCCCACGTCGCCATCGCGCTCGAAGATGGACGGCGACAGCGAGGGCGCGTTGCCCATCATGGGCACCATGCTCATGCTCTCGACGCCGGCCGCGATCATCACATCGGCCTCGCCCACGCGGATGCGGTCCGCCGCCATGGCCACGGCCGACAGGCCCGAGGCGCAGAAGCGGTTCACGGTGATGCCGCCCACGCTGGTGGGCAGGCCCGCCAGCACGGCGCTGATGCGCGCCACGTTCAGGCCCTGCTGGGCCTCGGGGATGGCGCAGCCGCAGATGATGTCCTCGATGGCAGCCGGGTCCAGCCCCGGCACCTGGGCCAGCGCGGCCTTCAGCGTGGTCGCCAGCAGGTCGTCGGGACGGTAGTTGCGGAAAAAGCCCTTGTGCGACTTGCCGATGGGCGTGCGCGTGGCGGCGACGATGTAGGCGTCTTGGATTTGTTTCATGGAGATTGCTCCTAGATCTCAGTTATTCGCGGCCCGCAACGCACGCATGTCCCAAGTCAGGGACAGCAAGCAAGGGCCGCCCCGCCGCGAGGCTGTCGTCCCCCTGGGGGGAAGGCGCGAAGCGACTCAGGGGGGGCATATCAATTCCGGACGGGCTTGCCGGTGTTCAGCATTCCGAGAATGCGTTCATGGGTCTTCGGATGGCCGATCAGGTGGCAGAACGCCTTGCGTTCGAGCTTCATCAGATAGGCCTCGTCCACCAGGGTGCCCGCATCCACGTCGCCGCCGCAGACCACGTTGGCGATCAGGCTGGCCACATGCTGGTCGAACTCGCTGATGAAGCCGCCGTCACGCATGTTGACCAGCGAGCCCTTGATGGTGGCCACGCCGCTGCGTCCCGCCACGGGGAAGCTGCGCGGCAGCGGCGCGCGCCAGCCGCCTGCGGCCATGGACTTGGCCTCGTTGATGGCGACGAAGAGCAGCTCGTCCTTGTGCGGCACGATGAGGTCGCTGTCCAGCAGGTAGCCCAGCTTGCGCGACTCGATGGCACTGGTGCCCACCTTGGCCATGGCCGCGGCCGTGAAGCCTTCGGTCAGGAAGGGCAGCAGGTCCTTGCCCGTGCTGGTGGCGGCGTTCTCTGCCGCGCGGCGCGCGATATAGGTCAGGCCGCCCGCGCCGGGCACCAGGCCCACGCCGACTTCCACCAGGCCGATGTAGCTTTCCATGTGCGCCACGCGGCGCGCGCTGTAGACGGCCAGTTCGCAGCCACCGCCCAGCGCCATGCCATGGATGGCCGCAACCACGGGCACCTGGGCGTAGCGGATGCGCAGCATCAGGTTTTGCAGCTCCTGCTCCACGCTTTCGATGGCGTCGGCGCCGCCGATCACGAAGGCCGGCATGGTGGCCTCCAGGTCGGCGCCCACGCTGAACGGCGCATCGCCCGACCAGATGACCATGCCCTGGAAGTCGGCCTCGGCCACGTCCACGGCTTCCATCAGCGCTTCCATGACTTCGGGGCTGATGGCGTGCATCTTGTTCTTGATGCTGGCGATCAGGATCTGGCCGTCCAGCGTCCATGTGCGCAGCGCCTTGGATTCGGCGATCGTGGTGCCGGCCGTCTTCCAGTCGGGCAGGCTGTCTTCGCCCAGCAGCTTCTCGGGGAAGATCTGGCGTTCGTAGACGGGCAGCACGCGGCGGGGCACGAATTGGCCCTTGGCGGGGCTCCACGAGCCCTGCGCCGTGTGCACGCCACCAGCCTCGGCCACCGGGCCTTCGAAGACCCACTTGGGCAGGGGCGCCTTGCTCAATGCCTTGCCGGCATCGATGTCCTCCTGGACCATCTTCGCCACTTCCAGCCAGCCGGCTTCCTGCCACAGCTCGAACGGGCCCTGCTTCATGCCGAAGCCCCAGCGCATGGCCTGGTCCACGTCGCGTGCGGACTCGGCAATGCTCTCCAGGTGGATGGCCGCGTAGTGGAAGCTGTTGCGCAGGATGGCCCACAAAAAGCGGCCCTGCGCGCCCTCGGCATTGCGCAGCAGCTTCAGGCGCTCGGCCGCGGGCTTCTTGAGCATGCGGCCATAGACCTCGTCGGCCTTGCCGCCAGCGGGCACGTAGTCCTCGCTGTCCAGCTCGAACTGCAGGATGTCGCGGCCGACCTTCTTGTAGAAGCCCTTCTTCGCCTTCTGGCCCAGGTTGCCCAGCTCGATCAGCTTGGCCAGCACGGGCGGCGTGCCGAAGCTGCCGTAGAAGGGATCGGTCTCGGCACTGAGGTTGTCCTGCAGCGTCTTGATCACATGGGCCATGGTGTCCAGGCCCACCACGTCGGCCGTGCGGAAGGTGCCGCTGGATGCGCGGCCCAGCTTCTTGCCGGTGAGGTCATCGACCACGTCGAAGGTCAGTCCGAAGTTCTCGACCTCTTTCATCGTGGCCAGCATGCCGGCGATGCCGATGCGGTTGGCGATGAAGTTGGGCGTGTCCTTGGCGCGCACCACGCCCTTGCCCAGGCCGCTGGTGACGAAGGCTTCGAGCTGGTCCAGCACCACGGGCTGCGTGGTCGGCGTGGCGATCAGCTCCACCAGCGGCATGTAGCGCGGCGGGTTGAAGAAGTGGATGCCGCAAAAGCGCGGCTTGATCGCGTCGGGCAGCGCCTCGGACAGCTTGGTAATGGACAGGCCCGAGGTGTTGGACGCCACGATGGCGTGCTTGGCCACATGGGGCGCGATCTTGGTGTACAGATCGAGCTTCCAGTCCATGCGCTCGGCAATGGCCTCGATGATCAGGTCGCAGCCCTTGAGCAGCTTGAGGTGCTCCTCGTAGTTGGCGGGCTGGATCAGGTCCGCGTCCTCGGCCACGCCGATGGGCGAAGGCTTGAGCTTCTTGAGGTTGGCGATGGCGCGCTCGGCGATGCCGCTTTTCGGGCCTTCCTTGGCAGGCAGGTCGAACAGCACCACGGGCACCTTGACATTGACCAGATGGGCGGCGATCTGCGCACCCATCACGCCAGCGCCGAGCACGGCGACTTTCTTCACATTGAATCGGGACATGGATGTTCCACAAGTGGGAGGAAGGCGGCCGCTGCGGCCGCCCTCCGGAATGGTTACTGCACACGCACCCAGGTCTGGGTGCGGCCGAAGGGGCCGATGGAGCCGCGCACCTCGAGCTTGGCGCCGCCTTCGATGGGCGTCAGGCGCAGCGTGTAGGTCTTGCCGTTTTCAGGGTCGAGGATCTTGCCGCCTTCCCAGACGTCCTTGCCCTCGGCCTTCTTGGCGCCGCGGATGATCTCCAGCCCCTTGAGCGGCTGGCCCTTGCGGTCGTCAGAGCATTCGGTGCAGGTGGCGGCCGGATCGGCGCCCTTGCGCAGGATCTGCTCGATGCGGCCCGTGACCACGCCGTCGTTCTCGGCCACGCGGATCTCGGACTTGGCCTCGCCGCTCTTGTCGTCCACGCTCTTCCACAGGCCCACGGGCGTCATCTGCGCCTGCGCTGCGGCAGCCGTGAGGCCCAGGACCATTGCTGCCAGTGCTTGATATGCCTTCATTTCAAACCCCCTTCGCCTAGAAAGGTGCGCAGGCCATGCTGATGCGCACAGCCCGCGCTCCCATGTTGGAGTGAAGCCGTTCAGGCCAGCGCCGCGTCCGTGTCCATCAGGGACTTGCTGCCCGCGCGGGCCGTGCGCATCAGCGTGGCGGTCTCGGGCAGCAGCTTGGCGAAGTAGAAACGCGCGGTCTGCAGCTTGCCCTGGTAGAACGGGTCGGTGTTGCCCTTGGCGATTTCGCGCAGCGCCACCTGGGCCATGCGGGCGAAGAAGTAGCCGAACACCAGGTGGCCTGCCACACGCAGGTAGTCCACGGAAGCGGCACCCACCTCATCGGGGTTTTGCATGCCCTTGAAGCCGATCTCGGTGGTGAACTTGGTCATCTGGTCGCCCAGGTAGGCGATGGGGTTGATGAACTCGGCCATCTTCTCGTTGACGCCCTCTTCCTCCACCAGCTGCGCCACCAGCTTGCCGAACTTCTTGAGCGATGCGCCCTGGTTGCCCAGCACCTTGCGGCCCAGCAGGTCCAGCGCCTGGATGCCGTTCGTGCCTTCATAGATCATGTTGATGCGCGCATCGCGCACGAACTGCTCCATGCCCCATTCGGTGATGAAGCCATGGCCGCCATAGACCTGCTGGCTCATGGTGGTGGCCGTCCAGCCGTTGTCGGTGATGAAGGCCTTGACGATGGGCGTCAGCAGCGCCACCAGCTCGGCGCTGTCCTTGCGCACCTTCTCGTCGGGGTGGTTGAACTCCTTGTCGATCAGGAAGGCGCAGTAGGTGACCAGTGCACGGCCACCCTCGGCATAGGCCTTGGCCGTCAGCAGCATGCGGCGCACATCGGGGTGGACAATGATGGGGTCGGCCGGCTTGTCCTTGGCCTTGGTGCCCGACAGGCTGCGCATCTGCAGGCGGTCCTTGGCATAGGCCAGGGCGTTCTGGTAGGCCACCTCGGTCAGGCCCAGCGACTGGTTGCCCACGCCCAGGCGGGCGGCATTCATCATCACGAACATGGCCTGCAGGCCCTTGTTCGGCTGGCCCACCAGGGTGCCGATGGCGCCGTCGATATTGATCTGTGCCGTGGCATTGCCGTGGATGCCCATCTTGTGCTCCAGCGCGCCGCAGAAGATGGGGTTGCGCTCGCCCAGCGAACCATCGGCCTTGACCACGAACTTGGGCACCACGAACAGGCTGATGCCCTTGGAGCCGACCGGCGCATCGGGCAGGCGGGCCAGCACCAGGTGGACGATGTTGTCGGTAAAGTCGTGCTCGCCCGCGCTGATGAAGATCTTGTTGCCGGTGATCTTGTAAGTGCCCTCGGGCGCGCCGGCCACGGGCTCGGCCTTGGTGCGCAGCAGGCCCAGGTCGGTGCCGCAATGGGGCTCGGTCAGGCACATGGTGCCGGTCCACTCGCCGCTGGTCAGCTTGGGCAGGTACAGCTTCTTTTGCTCTTCCGTGCCGTGCACATGCAGGGCTTCATAGGCGCCGTGCGACAGGCCCGGGTACATGGTCCAGGCCTGGTTGGCGCTGTTGAGCATCTCATACACCGCCGAGTTCACCGCAAAGGGCAGGCCCTGGCCGCCGTAGGCCGTGTCGCAGGACAGCGAAGGCCAGCCGCCTTCCACATACTTCTGGTAGGCCTCCTTGAAGCCCTTGGGCGTGGTGACCTCGTGGGTTTCCTTGTTCAGCACGCAGCCCTCTGCATCGCCGCTGATGTTCAGCGGAAACGTCACATTGGCCGCGAACTTGCCCGCCTCTTCGAGCACGGCATTGATGGTGTCGGCATCGACCTCGGCATGCGCCGTCATCTGCTGGTAGTCGTCCGTGACCTTGAACACCTCGTGCATGAGGAATTGCATGTCGCGCAGGGGCGGGTTGTAGCTGGGCATTTGTCTTCTCCTGTGATGGCGGGGTTTGCGGTGGATGCGGTGAAAACGGTGGAAGCAAAAAAATCAGGCCGGGCTGGCGTAGCGCGCCAGAATGCTCTCGAAGCCGTCGATGGCGCGCTGCATGGAGCCTTCGTTGCGCAGAAAGCGCGCCTCGTAATGCAGGGCCAGGATCAGGCCGTGGATCTCGAACAGCAACTGGTTCTCGTCCAGGTCGGCACGCAGGTCGCCGCTTTCGCGGCACTGCACGATGGTGCGGCGCATGGCTGCATGCCAGGTCTGGACCGAGGCCGTCAGCGCGTCGCGCACCGGCCCCGTGCGGTCATCGAACTCCACGGCGCCGCTGATATAGATGCAGCCCGAGTCCAGCTCGATCGAAGTGCGCTTCATCCAGTTGTCGAACAGCGCCCGCAGACGCGCCACGCCGCGTGGCGCCTCCAGCGCGGGAAAGAACACTTCCTGCTCGAAACGGTCGTGGTACTCATGCACCACGGAAATCTGCAGCTCCTCGCGCGAGCCAAAATGCGCGAACACGCCCGACTTGCTCATGCCCGTCAGCTCGGCCAGAGCGCCGATGGACAGGCCCTCAAGACCGATGTGCGTGGCCAGGTTGAGGGCAGCCTCCACAATGGTGGCCTTGGTCTGCTGCCCCTTGTGCAGCGCGCGGCGCGGCGCGGGCGCAGCGGCTTCGTGCACGGAAGAGCCCGCCTTGGGATCGGCCGTGGCGTCAGCGGTCAAACGGGTGGTGCGGCGTGGGGCGGAAACGCTGGACATGCGAAATTCTTGTTAAAACGAACGTTCGTGCTATTTTGCATGGAAAGCTTGTCGCGGCGAAGACATGCGGGGGAAAACACCTAGCTTGTGGGCTGGCGCAAAAAGCCGGCGGGTGCCGGCTTGGTTTCATTGCTTGGGGCGGGTCAAGCCTCCACGACAAACATCTTGATACCCTTGAACCGCATGCGGCGTTCGGGTGGGAGGTCGGCGTTAATCATTGCTTCGGTCAGCTCCCATATGCGGCTGTCTTCAAACCGAATGGAGAACGTCATAGCCCCTTGAGCCAGCGTCATTCTCAAAACCCGCTCGCGGCCATCACGGCTGCGGATAAGCGATCTAAAAGATTCATCACGCTTTAGCAACGAATCTTGACGATATAGCTCAGTATGGAACGTCACGGTTGCGCCGACGGGCACAGTGATATCTGTAAGATCCGACGATGCCACAAATCCATTTTGCACATCTGATGCAATGCCTGTGACAACAAGTCGAGGCCACTCCATTGCACCGGCCAATGCAGAAAAATCATTTCCGTCCCAGTATTTTCCAAGTTCATGCTCGTCGTATGTTGGTCGGGCAATCATGTATGGCAAATCAACAATTTCTGAAGATTGCAACAGTGATTTACCGATATTATCTGCATCAATCTGCATGTAATAAAACATCTTTGCATGCCCTTTCAATTGAATTCCACGACTTCCCAGGCGATAGCTGGCGCAAAGGTTGTTGTATTGGTAATAACATACGATTCGACCACAAGTGTTGTGGAGTTTAATATCCTTACACTGACCCTGGATTCATATTGAGGAAAGAAATGTGAAGTCAATATATTTACAAATGCCTTTGCAGGATTAACAGCAGAAATGGTGACATTAACTTGTGTGGAGCCAGGAGATGTAGCACCACGCTGAACATTTTTAATCCCGCCACTACCCCCAAAAAGCTGAGAAAAATTCGGCATTTCTTACACCCATCCTTTCGTTGAGCCGGAATACACAAGCGAGCCGGCTGCCCGCAGAACATCGAGAGTCATCACGCCGCTCGCTCCGCGAATGAGAGCGCCGTTGGGATGGATGGCCACGGCCATCGAATCGGACAGATCCGTGATCTGGACCACATCGCTCAGTGCGGGCGCTGCCGGCAAAGTGAGCGTGAGTGCTGCTTCGATCACGTAATGCATGCGTGTCTGTGCCAGCGTGTCGGAGCTGATGCGCTGGATGGGGGCCGACATGGGCGCCCCCATCACCCACCAGTTGGCGGCGTCGGAGCTGGGGTCATTGCCACCGCTGCCGGCAAGCTTGCGGCGGTAGTTGAGGCCATTGGCCGGACTCCAGACCACGGCGCCCTCCGCATAGGCTGTGCCCGCAGTCCATTTCACGGCACCAGCGGCTGCCGCAGCAGCTATGGCGCTTTGCGCGGCGGCGGCCTCGGACTGCGAGGCACCGCGCGCAGCGCCCTCGGCTGATCCGGCTCGCTCCTCCACATGCAAGGCGTTGGTGTAGGTCGCATCGTTCGTGGCGTTGATTTGCTGGCGATGCGATTCGAGCTGCCCCAGCAGGGCATCGGCATGCGCGTCGAAATCGGGATCTCCGACATAGGGAGCGACGGGAAGTTGTGCAATCAGAGGTGGTTTGACAATAGGCATTACATGGACTCCAAATCGATCTGGCTGTACGAGTCTTTCGCGTTGTTGAGGTCGATGGGAAAACGCCGGTAAGGGCCGAAGATCGACGCGGCTTCGGCATATCCATCGGTGGTGTCGTCATCCAGTGCAGCCCACAGTGCCGGGGCCGCATCCAGTTCCCTGCGCAGGCGCAGTGCGGTATCGACGTTGTCCTTGGGGATGCGGACCTTGACCGAGAGCGTGGGAACGCTACGCACAGGCTGCAACTTGATGCCGCCGTACTTGTCGCGATCGACCACCGAGAAATTCAGCGCGTCATTGCGCGGCGCCCATTCCGCATCGCCAATCCAGCTCTTCATGCCTAGTGCCGCATGCTCCACACGTACCGGGCGGCCACCTGCACGCACCAGCGTGACCACGATTTCCGCTCCGGTGAATGGAGGCAGGTCCGATATCAGAACCGTGGGAATCAGCGGAAATTCGCCAAAGAAATAGCCTGACCAAGTGCGCGTGGCGCGCGCGTTCAGCTTGCGCTCGCGTTGGGCGACGACGACGCCCGCGGACTTGACCTGCATCACCACCTTGTCGGCCTGTACCCCCCGCATGAACAGGGTGTCGAAGCGCTTGCCTGGGCGCAGGGTGAAGCTCAACGTCGCAGCGGCTTCGGTGGCATCGTTCGTGAGATGGCGGAACATGGCCCAGCGATTGCTGGGACGCAGGGGCATCCAGCGCCTGGAGTCCTGTTCGGGAGGCGTCGCATCGACTCCCGCAATGCTGTTCTCATAGCGCATCTGCGTCTCCAGCCGCAGAACCTGCGCGCCACGTTCATAGTGGGTTGTTGGCGACCACAGTTTCTCGCCTGCAGAGGCATCCACCTCCGGAACACTGCAGTCGATCAGGCCAGTCGCCGTGATGGGCATGGGGGGGACAACTATCATGGTTTCCTCAAACGATGTTCCACCAGATGTTGGTGCCGTCCTTCCAGACGCACACCAGCCGAAAGCCACCCACGGCCACGTCGCAGACGAGATGGCTGTCGTGGCCATGGATGTAGGTGCCCGACTCCTGCCGGGCAACAGTGAACTGCGCGGACGCAGGCCAGGTGAGGTGAAGATTCGTGAACTCGACGAAATCGCCGAGCGCAACTTCGCTCTTCTTGGGCAGATGCATGGTGATTGCGCCGCCACCCGTCCAGATGGCATAGCGCCCCCCGAGCTGAAGCACGCCACCATTGGCCTCGCGCAGATAGCCGGCTCTTGCCAATTCGCGACCCCACGCCAGGGTTGGAATGGCCACCGGGCCCTGGGGTCCGGGAACGCCGGCATCCCCCTTGGCACCTGCCGTGCCCGGTAGACCCTGGGGTCCTGCTGCTCCCTGCGGCCCCTGAAGTCCCTGAGCCCCCACATCCCCCTTGGGCCCGGCAGGCCCCTGAAGTCCTTGCTGCCCCTGCAGGCCTTGCACGCCGGCCTCGCCTTGAGGACCTGTCGCCCCACGCGGACCTGTTGCTCCCGCAGCGCCCGGATCACCCTTCGGTCCCTGCGGGCCGGCGATGACCGCCGCAGCGATGGCATACGTGCGGCCCGTCCGGCGCAGCAGTGTCAGGTCGCCCGGCATCAACGATGCCGCCTGCTCGAGTTGATCGATCGTTGGCATCAGAGCTCCAATACGGCGCTGCCGCCAGCCGATTGCATGGCCACGCCGCCACGCGTTACACGCAACAGCACCTCGGCCGTATCGCGCACATGCTGTTTGATGTCCTGCAAGGCAGGATCTTGCTGTTCGATAGCGCGAATCAGGCGCTCGATGGCCAAAAGCAAGGGAGTGCCAGCAGCATCCGCACTACCGATCAGCGCCTGTCCCAGTTGGCTCTGGTTCCAAAGGCGCGCCGGTCCGGTGGCTTCGATCTCCCAACCGCTTTCACCCACCATGCGCAAGCCACCACCGTGCAGGCCACCTTTCGCGAAGGCCGGAATACCAGCGCCTTCGAACCACCTGCGCCAATCGGATTCATAAAGACCGGAAAGCTCCGCCAGATCTGCGGCGGTCAGCTTGTTGTCCTTGATCCATTGGTTCAGTCCGCTGGCGTCCCCGGTTCCGTCGAAGGCGTGATAGCCATCGTTGTACTTGTCCAGATGCGCTACACGATCCTTGTCAGTGACTGGCTCATACCAGGTACCACCCGAACCATCCGTGCGTGCTCGGCGGTAACGCGCATCCTGGCCCGCTCCAGGCGAAGGCGCCCCCCCAGGCCCCAGTACGGCCACATCGCCTCCCCCAGGGCCGGACTTTCCGCCGCTCTTCTCCTCCAGCAGCTTTGCCTGGAAATCACGCACCGCTTCATCGACGCTGCGCACGCTGGTGTCTATGCCACGAGCAGCGTCCAGTTGCTGCTTGGCGGAGAGGATCAGTTCATCCAACCGCGCCAAGGAAGTCTCTTCGGCCGCCAATTGCTGTTCGGCCACGGACAACTGCTCCTGCCCCTTCTCACCGAGTTGTTCCAGATCTGCGGCCAGCGCTCGCCTTGCCCGCTCCTCATCGATACGACTGGCGTAGGCGGTACGTGAAAGGCCATCGCGCGCCGCAGTGATGGCTTCGTCGAGTGCTTTTTGCTCTGGCAGGTAGCCGGTATTGCGGACAGCCGAGACTGCATCCTGGATGAACCGTCCGGCCAACGATGCATCCATTGCGGCAACCGTATCGACCTCACCCCAGAGATCACGTGCGGCACCGCGCGCCAGGTCCACCACACCACGTGCAAGCTCGACCTGCTCGCGGGCGGCATCCAGACGCGCCTGAGCCAGGGTGCGCTCCGCATCGACGGAACGCTGCAGCAGGCTCCACGCCGCATCCGTATCGGCCTCGTTCTTTTTCTTCGCCTCCTGCGCCTGCTCCTCCTGCTTGCGCTTGGCTTCCTCGGCCTGTTTGGCAGAAGCCGCCGCCGCATCCTCGGACGTCTTGGTAACGGCCTTGAACGTGTCGTTGAGCTTGAGCAGCTCGGCAGCGGTCTCGGCCGAAGACTTGCCGGTGCCGCCGATATTGCCGATCAGCTTGTCCATACCGGCAGTGAAGTCGGCCAGCGACGTGCTGGTGTTCGCCAGGTTCTCGAGATCGGCCGCGAGTTTTCCGATATCGCCCGAACCTTCTCCCAGGGTGGTGCTGGCCCAGTCCTTGAAGGCGCCGCTCTTGGCCATGTCCTTGAGGCCTTGCGTGCCCTGGACCTTGGAGATGGCGTCCTTCAATACCTTGGCATTCGCCTCCTCGGAGTTGGCTGCCTTGAGCTTGTCCTCCACCAGCTTGCGGAACCGGGCCTGGGCGTCGTCGGCATCCAGGTCGATGTCCACGCCCAAGTCCTTGAGCTTGCTGCCCATCTCGCGCTTGGCGATGGTCTTGCGCTCGTCCTCGCTGTAGAAATTCTGGTAGAAGCTGCCGGCATTGGCGTTCAGCGCCTCGATGCCGCCCGAAGCCTTGATCAGGGACTCGAAGGCCAGGTCGGTCAGGTCGGCAAAGCCCGTGATCTTCTTGCCCAGTTCCTCGAAGGAGCGCCCGATCAGGTCGATGGTCTGGAAGGCAGCCTGCAACGCCTCGACATTGGGCGCTTCGCCCAGCGAGTCCAGCGTGGTGCGCATCCAGCTGGGCAGATCCGCCTTCTTGAGTTCGGACACCAGCAGGGAGCCGGTCTGGCCCAGGAAGGCCTTGTAGGCCTCTTCCGGGTTGTTGCCCAGCGAGCGGTTCTCGAAGCCGGCCAGGATCATGCCGGTCGTCTTGTCGATGATCTTGGCGTAGCCGTAGGCGTCCTCGTCGGTGTACTTTCCGTTGGCGGCAAAGCCGCCCACCAAGTCGATATCGCGCACTCCGCCCGTGGCGTACTTGCCCAGGGATCCGTAGACCAGGGCCAGTCCGTCCAGACTGGTCTTGAGCTGCTTTTCGATGCCATCGCTGTGGCGGCGTGTCAGATCGTCGTACCAGTCGCCTGCCGCGCGGCCGAACAGCTGCTCGGCCGCCTTGTCATTGCCAATGCCGGCCGTGCTGTAGGCCGCGCCGCCATGGTTGGCGCCGCGGGAGCCGAAGGCCTTGTCGAGCGCTCCACCGAGGAAGCTGCCGATCATCGAGCCGATGCCCGGAAGAATCCAGGTTCCCACCGCCTGACCCACAGCGGCTCCGTACTGTCCTTGGGACAGGCTGTACAGGCTTCCCAGGTAACCAGCAGCAGAGCCAATCCCGCCCTGGAAACCGGGAATGTCTTTCAGCCAGGTGTCGAACCGGCCCACGGTCTTGCCCAGGTCCTGCAGTGCTTCACCAGCCATGTTCCAGCCATTGGACATGAGCTTGAGTGCGGATTCATTCAGGTACTTCTGCGCCGAGGTGCCCCAGGTGGACCAGTCCGTCAATCCACCGCCCAGGCCCGTGCCCTGCGCATCACCAGCGCCCGCTGTTCCCGGAGCACCGCCTTGACCGAGGAAGTTGCCGACGACCCCCCTGAGCTGAGCGAAGACAGGCACGAGAAACGGCCGCGCAAACGCCTTGTACATCTCATCGGCCACAGAGGCCTTGAACGTCGCACTCAGGCTCTTGGTGAAGGTACGCCAGCCTTCGGTGCCGTTGGCCAGCATGTCCGTGAAGCCCTTGCGGAACATCTCGTCCATCTGGTCGACCGATTTCTGGGTCTCCTGCATGCGGACACGTTCGGCAACATTGGCCTTGGCCTGGTTGGCTGCGGCCGTGGCGTCGTCCTTGAGTTTCTGGGCGCCAGCCGCATCATCCGGATTCTTGGCCGAGATGTCTTCGAGCTTTTTCTTGAGCTCGATCGCGACCTGGTACTGCTCCAGCGCGATCTTGCGGTCGCGTTCCGACATGGCTGCCAGAGACTGCTCGAACTGCACCGCCTCACTGGCCGCCTTCACGCTTTTGGTGTACTCGTCCACCTTGCTGGCAGACTCGTTGTAGCCCTTGACCCGGGCGAGTTCGCGCGTGGCCTCGGCCTCTTTGCCAACGGCCTCGGCAACCTCCCTGGAGCAGCGGACACTCTCTTGCCCGGCCGCGTTGTCTTCCAGCTCCGCGATGGTCTTCTCGACCTGCTCCTGGCGCAGTTGTCCCAACGCCTCACCGGTCAGGCCAATCGCGCGCGTTTCCTGCCAGGCGAGTTCCAGGTTCTTTTCGGCCAGTACGGCCTTGGTCTGGTGCTCCTTGACGAGTTGCGCCACCTCCTGCTGCCTTTTCTGCAGTTCCTGATCGCGCTTGAGCTCCTCATTGTCCTGCTGCGTTCTGGCTGGCACGGCCGGTGGCGCGTAGCTGACGGTGCGGGGTACCGCAGGGGGCTCTTTCTTCTGCGCAGGCGCGTCGGTTTTCTTGCTTTGCTCCTGCGGCTGTGGCTGTCCCACCAGCGGCGGATTGATGAACCCGCGGCCGCCGCCTGCATTGCGCTGACCCTGTGCCGCCATCAATTCGCGCTGCACCTGCTGCAATTTTTCGACCAGGCGCTGGGCATCGTCATGGGCCGTGCGCACCCCCACATTGCGCGATATCGCTGCCCCCTTGGCCTGCAGCATCTCCAATTCAGCCCTGGCGCGCGGAAGCTCCTTGGCCAGATAGGCTGCCTTTTCCGCATTCGACTGGAAGGCCGTGCTGACATATTGCAAGCCCACCGCGCGCCCGGCGATGTTTCCCAGCCCGCTGCTGATCTGGCCCAGGAAGCCCGACCCGTTGTCACGCGCGCGCGACATGGACTCCGAAAAGGCGTTCATGTCGTTGGCCGCTGCATTCATGCCAAAGGAGATCATCTGGCTGATGCCGGAATCTCCCACGGCGGACTTGAGCTTGTCCCAGGCGTTGGCCATGCGTTGGGTGCCGGCATCCAGTCTGTCCGCCGCCTTGTCCGTCCCCTCTCCCAGGGAGCTTTGCAGCGCCTGCGAGAAACGGGGCAGAAAGTCCTGCGTCACGACCTCGCCGGTCTGCAGCATCTCGGAGAACCGCTCCTGTGTCACACCCAGGGCCTGAGCGCCGACCAGCGCCGCCTCCGGGATATGTCCCAGTTTCTCGCTGAAGTCCGACGCGCCTATCGTCCCCTTGCCCATCAGGTCGAGTACGGCTGCCAACGAGGTATTGCCCTGCTCCACGGAAAGGCCCATGGCCGCGTTGGCCGAGGCAATCCCCGTGAAGATGGTCTGCACCTGCGCGCCTTCCAGCGCCGTACCACGCGCCTTAGTGGCGAAGTCGGCGTAGGCCTGGCCGGTGGCATTGAGCTGCAGGCCCAGCCGATCGGCCAGGGTCGTGACATAGGCCAGTTCCTGCGCGCCCTTGCCGCCGGTGGCAAGGTCCAGCCGCGTACGCAGATTCTCTGTCTGGGCACTGGCCGTGTAGAGCGCCTCTCCCACCTTGGCCGCCGAACCCGCCACCTCCAGCAGTGCATTGGCGCGGCCTGCAATCTTGCCCATGGAAGTAGACAGGCTCTCGATATCGACGCTGGCACGCGCCGACACAAGTGCCGTGTCCGTTGAGGCACCTGCGAACTGCGACATGCCGGCATACGCCTGCTGCAGCTTGCCGTGGAGTTTGTCGAGCTCCTGGGAGAACTGGGCATTCTGCGCACGCAGCTCGCTCAGGCTGGGCATCTCGGCGATGCCTATGCTTTTGACCGCTGTACTCATGCTGATCTCTGTTCGGTATGCTTGACCGCTTGTGTTTGTCTTGAAAGGCCGGAGCCGAGGCCCCTATGCCTCAGCCCCGGTTGAGCTGGCGCAACGCCTGCGCCTCCAGTACCTGCAACTGCGCGAAGACCTCGCCGCGCTGCGCGGCGGGCACCGCGTAGCGGCGCATCACGATCTCGGCCCCGGCGTAGTCCAGCCCGTCCCAGTGCCACTGGCCCCAGGGCGTGGCCGTCCTGCGCCACTGGGTGGAGCAGCCGAGGTACACGCTCCAGGCCATCGCATGCTCCGGCCACAGTTCGTAGTCCTCGGGGTGCTGGCGTTGCAGATCGCCAGGCACCATCCGGTCGGGGTCGATCCCCATCTGCGCGCACTGGGCGCGCAGCTCGTCGTCTACGAGATAGCGGTCTGCGCCGTCGAGGCCGAGGTGATGCCGGACAGCGCCACGGAGTTTTTTGTGGCGGCATCCCGCTGGTGCACGTTGAGTCCGTCGAACCAGGCAACGGCCATGGCCTGCTCCAGTCCCGGGTAGGACTCCTCGGCCGCCAGGCGCTCGTCGCGGCTGTAGGGCACGGGTGTTCCTTCGTCGCCCAGCATCCCCTCCCAGCCCACAACCACTTCGTCGAGCAGTTCAGGGATGGTCATGCGCCGTACCTCCTGCGAGCCATCGGGCTGCGTGGCGGGCTTGCCGACGACGATGAGTTCATTGATCTCATCTCGCCGCGCCTTGCCCAGGCGCTTGAACACGACGGCAAAGTGATGGGCTCCGAACCTGCCCTCATCGACGGGCAGGTACAGCGTTGCGGGAACGGAGATGGTGGGCTTGAGCCCGGAAATCTTGACGGCCATGGTGATCCTTGGATGTGTAGTTGTCAGGCAGGGAGGTGAGGCGTCAGATCTCGATGGACCACTCGTCGTTGCCCGCGTCGGAGGGAATGAACGACAGGGGGATGGTGATCATCTGCACGCCATCGCTGTCGCTGTAGGTCGGCTTGCCGATCTGGGCGCGCGCGCTCTTGAAACTGACGGTGTTGGTGGCGCCGGGGCCGTGCTTGAGCGTGACGGGCACGATGGCGCTGGCGCGCGCCAGGCCGATCCAGTCCTTGGTGGCCACGCTGGTGTTCTCGAAGGTGACGCTGCCCGTGGACTTGCGGTCCGTGATTTCCACGGTGTCCACGTTCATCAGGTCGCGCTTGACCACCTGGTTGCCGCACTTGAAGCTGAAGGCGCTGCAGGCCACCGCCAGGCCGTCGAGGGTCAGTTGGGTGTTGGTCTTGTTGACGCCCAGGGGAGCGACGAAGTCGCTGTAGTCCACTGTCGGCAGGGCCTCATCCACGGCGGGGACGAAGGAGCCCGTGAACTCGAACTTCCACTTGGGAATGGCCTTGGCATCGGTGCTGAACTCCACCTCGCCGCGTGCGCCATGCATCTTGTAGAGGGTGCCGTCCACGTTGCCGTAGATGGTCACGCTCTGGATGCCGTCGGTCACGGGAGCGAAGACCGTCTTCACGCCAGTCTCGGTGCTGGCGCCGGCGGCACACGCACGCAACAGGTCGGTCACGCCGGGACGCTCGCCCGCTGCGGCCACACCCGCGAATTCCACGGAGAACGCCACCTTCTGGTATTCGGTGACCAGGGTGCTGCCGCTGGAGCCGAAGAAGGGACGGATGTTGTTGCGCTCGACCACGTCGCCCTCGATGGGGGTCAGGGTCACGTCGCTGACCAGCATGGCATTGGCCGCCAGCGGTACGACGGCCGTGCCGACAACGGTTTCAACCAGGGCCAGGAGGGCCATCTTGCGCATGATCTTTGCTGCCATTTGGAAAATCCTTTGAAGAGATGAAGAGATGTTTCGCGACCTTGGGCGCCGTTCTCCAGCGCCGCGGGCCACAGGGGTTGCGGGAAAGGTGCGGGTTATCCGGTCTAGGCCCGGTTCGGGGGTGTGCAGGTCACAGGTAGCTCCAGGTTCTGAGTTGCAGGACAACGGAGTGGCAACGCACTCCCGCGAAATCCACAGGCTCGGCACGCATGAGCTGCACGCCATCGGTGCTGTCGTCGCTGCCTGCCAGGGGACCGGGCTGGCACGCGCCGCCCAGGGTCGGATCGGCTCGCACCAGGGCGCGGAACTGCTCGACCAGGTCGTCCAGCAACAACTCGCTGGCCTGGGCGTCGGCAATGGCCAGGTAGCCATGCAGCGTCCACTGGTGCACGCTTACCGTGCGGGCCGTGCTGCTGCCGTGCTCGGCCGTGCTGCTTCTGCGCAGCCACCAGCCGCGGACATGGGCCGTGCCTGCTGCAGGCGGCGTGTACGTGAACAGGGCTGCCAGTTCGGCATCGCTGGCGGCATGGCGTTCGCGGTCCTGCACAACGCCGATCTGCGGCACCGAGGCCAGGATGGCCACGATGGCGTTGCGATGCTGGGCCAGTGCATTCATGAGCGCAGCACCGGAAAGGCCGCCGCCACGCTCGCCGCAGCCTCGGCCACGATGGGCCGCAGATGAGCGGCAAAGAGCAGGAACAGTTGTGCGATGGCGTACATGGGTCACTCCGTGGGGGACGCAGAAAAAGATGCGTCGTTGCGATGGAGTGACTGTGCCGAGGCAGGCAAAAATGAATAAGGCCTGCATATGCAGGCCCGATTTCAGCGTCCACAGGAGCGCGCCTTCTCAGGCGCAGCGGATCTGGATGCCAGGCACATGTGCCTTGGCCCGACACATCCCAACGGCCAGGCAAGCGCAAACGTCCTGCCGCTCGGGCAGGCACAGACGCACGAAAGAGGAGGACAGGAAAGGCTGGGAGAAGACGGAAACGCCCAGGCTGGCCTCAGGCCTGCGGCAAGTCTCTGGAGCGATGCCGAGAGGCGCGGCCTGGGGGCTAGAGTTCTCCGCCGTGCCAGAGGACCCGGCCGCAGATGCGCAGCCGGTTGGCGGCTTCGCCTTCCAGAACCTGGGGCGGATAGGCAGGGTTGTAGCTGACGATGCGCACACCGCCCGTGCTGAAGTCGCGCTCCAGCAGCTTGACGTAGTTCTCACCCTCCAGCTCGATCACATAGACGCCATCCTGGGTCAGCGTATCGACCGAGGTGTTGACCAGCAGGATGTCGCCGTCGTTGATGCGGTCCGCCATGGATCTTCCACGGGCACGCACGATCTTGGCGTTGTGCCTGCCCAGTCCCTTGGACTGCAGCCAGGACGAACGGAAGGCGAAGCGGCCTATCACCTCGTCGGGGCCGTTGACGGCCCCATGCCCTGCGCTGACATGCGCATCGAGCATCTCGATCTGCGTGAACTCGTCTTCGGCCGCCCCACCATGCCGAGCGACAGGCTTCGCCGCGCCCGTGCCGTTGAAATACTCCAGCGGCCGGCCCGCTCGCTGCGAGGCCCGCAGCAGTTGCCGTGCTGGCACTTCGCCGCGCTTGCGCCAGGTCCGCACCGTTTCAGGCTGAACCTCCATGCCCGCCATCCAGTCGGGTCCCAAGGCTTCAGCCATGCGCGCCAGTACCTCATCAACGTTGGATGTAAGCGCATCAGTCACAGGTTTTGCAGGCATGGCGAATCTTGACAGTGGTTCGTTATGGACCAAGAATATGGTTCAAATTGAACCGTTTCCTTTTGAACCAAGAGCGTACAGCCAAAATGCATTCCGAACACCATCCGGCACCTGTCTTCCAGGGCTTTCGGCCTGCTGCCCTGCCCCCCACCATCGGCATGCACACGCCCGGGTCAGCCGCCTCGCACCCGCACCATGGCACTTGCAGCGATCTGCTTCCGCCCCTGCTGCAGGACTTCGAGCGCCTGATCGGGCTGCAGCCCACGATGGCCCTGGTGCAGCGCTGGGGTGGACTGCGCATCTACGTTCCCACGCCGGACAAGGTCACACCCGAGCATCCCTATGCAGCCACCATCGGCGTGCCAGCCTTGCTCCAGCTCGCCCGTGAGTATGGAGGCCTGCCCCACTTCCAGCTGCCCAGGGCAGCCCGTGCACTGCAGGCACTGCGCAACCAGCGCATCGCCGCAGACTACGCCACGGACAAGACGGCCCGGCAACTGGCTGCCGAGCATGGGATTACGGAAGGCCAGGTGGGGCGCATCGTTGCGGCGCTGGGCGTGACAGCACCGGCCAGGCGACGGCGCAATCTCGTGGGCTGAGCACAGCCACCGCGACGAAGCAAGGCCCTGGTCGCAAAAAAAGCCACCGGCACAAGCGGGTGGCTTTGCTGCAAAGCGGACCCTGGGGTCCGCTGGGCCATGTTCAGACCATCAAGGCCAGGCTGGCTTCCAGATGCTCGGTAGGCAGGCGGCGGAAACCCGAGCGTGCGTAGCGCTGCAGGCGGCCCAGCGCGAACGATGTCAGCACGCTGGCGGCCACCTGTGCATCGACCGTCGGGGCGGAAGAGCCCAGCGCACCGGCGGCGGGGCGCAGGCACTGGCGCAGCGTGGATTCGATGCGGTCGAAGAACTGGTTCATGCGGGCCTGCAGGCGCTCGTGCTCGAAGACGATGGCATCGCCCACCATGACGCGCACCATGCCGGGGTTGCGCTCGCCAAACTGCAGCACCAGGGAGATCACGCGGCTGGCCTGGCGCATTCCGTCCACTGCGGGCCGCTCTTCCTCAGGCACATCCCGACCGACGATCTGCTGCACCAGCGTGAAGACGGATTGCTCGATGAACTCGATCAGTCCTTCGAACATCTGGGCCTTGCTGGCGAAGTGGCGGTACAGGGCTGCCTCGCTGACGCCCAGATGGGCTGCCAGCGCTGCCGTGGTGATGCGTTCTGCGCCGGGCTTTTCCAGCATGGCCGCAAGCGCCTGCAGGATCTGCTCGCGCCGCTCCCCGGGTTTGGGGCGTTTGCGCGCAGGCGTAGGGGCGGAAGCGGAGGCGGCTTCGTCGGAAACGACATCAGCGCCAGGAGCGGATAAAGGCGACAGAACTTCAGACTCGGACATAAGCAGATCAACTATTTGTAAGTAATTCTCTCACAGCCCTCGGCGGCAACTCCGCACAAAGCTGTCCCCATGAGCGCAACCGTCAGGATCGCTTGCCTGTTGCTTGCGCTGCTATTGTTTCCGAGAGCATGGCCGGCATTTGCAATGGAAGCTCCAAGCGTACCAGCAGGCCCTTGCCCTGCGCTGCGGCGCCAAAGGCCAGAGTGCCCTGGTGCAGCAGGGCGATTTCTTCGGCAATGGCCAATCCCAGCCCGGTGCCGTCGCCGGCCGCGCCCTGGGCGCGGTAAAAGCGCTGCGTGATCTGCGAGCGCTCGGCCTCGGGCACGCCGGGGCCGTCGTCCTCGATCTCCAGGAAGGCCCAGCCTTGCGGTTCATCCGCAGACTGCCCCGCGCCATGGTACATGCCGCAGCGCAGCGTGACGCTGCCGCCGGGCGGCGTGTACTTGATGGCGTTGTCCACGAGGTTGGAAACCAGTTCGCGCAGCAGCCAGCTGTGACCCCAGACACTGGCCGGAGCAACGTCAAGGCCGAAGTCCAGCCCCTTGGCGCTGGCCTGGTCGAAGAACATTTCCAGCATGCTTTCGCACAGGTCCTTGAGGTCCACCTTCTGCAGCGGCTGGACTTCGGCATTGCGGGCATCGGCACGTGACAGCGCCAACAACTGGCGTGCCAGCTGCGAGGTTCGCCGCGTGGCATCGCGCAACTGCTCGATCTGCGTCACGCTGAGCACCACCTGGGCCTCGGTGCCCTTGCGCCGCGCCTCGGCCTGGGCAGCCTGCGCGCTCAGCGCCCAGGCCTCGACCTGGGCCTGCAAGGCCGCCAGCGGCGTGCGCAATTGATGGGCCGCATCGGCCACAAAGCGCCGCTGGCCTTCGGCCTGTGCGTTGACCAGTGCAAACAGGCGATTGAGCGAGCGCACCAGCGGACGGACTTCGGCCGGCGAGCTGTGCTCCGAGATGGGACTGAGGTCGCGCGGCGAGCGCCGCTCCACTGCCTGGGTCAGGGTCAGAAGCGGCCGGAAAGCCCGGCTGACCGACCAGTAGATGGCAATGCCGGCGCCGGCGATCAGCAACACGCTGGGCAGCAGCACATGCAGCAGCAACTGGCGCACCCATTGCTGGCGCACATCGCCGCCATCGGCCAGCACGAGCACCATTTCACCGGCGCCATAGGTTTCGGCGCGCATGACGGCCACGCGGTAGGTCAGGCCGTCATGCTCCTGGCTGTGGAACTCGGCCAGCGGCGTGGAAGGCACGTCGAAGCGGATCCAGGTGTCGCCGGCAACGACATGGCCCTGCAGGTCACCTATGGCATATCCGACGTCGTCGCCGCGCTGGCGCAAGACGTCCTCGATGGCGGGCGTCAGCGCCACCAGGGGCGGCGTTCCCTCGGCGATCGACGGCGCCAGCACCGAATCGGCCAGCGCAGGCAGCAGGCGCAAAAGGCGCTGGTCATGCTGGGTGGAGGCTTCGTCTGCCGAGCGATAGCCGAACCAGCCGCCCATCAGCGCCAGCAGCGTCAGCGGCACCACCAGCAATACCAGCAGGCGAAGGCGCAGATTGGCTGTCATGGGCGGTCAGCGCCTGGGGCCATGCGCCATGTCCGCATCAGGCGGCGGTATGCGAGAGTTCCAGCCGATAGCCGAAGCCCCGGATGGAACGAAGCGCCACGCCATGCGGCTCCAGCTTGCTGCGCAGGCGAGAGACATAGACCTCAACCGCATTGGGCGTGATCTCGCGGTCCCAGCCCGTGAGCGCCTGCAGCAGCTTGTCCTTGCTGGCGGGCTTGGGCGCGTGGATCAGCAGGTACTCCAGCACGGTCCACTCGCGCGGGCCCAGGTCGATGGGCAGCAGCTTTCCCTCGCTCTCATCGTCTTGCGCAGGCTGGCGCGCGCCGGCGCGGCGGCCTGCCGTGTCCAGCTCGATGGGACCGAAGCTCAGGACGGCCGATGTGGCTGCCTGCGAGCGGCGCAGCAGCGCGCGCAGCCGGGCCAGCAGTTCGGGAAGCTCGAAGGGCTTGACCATGTAGTCGTCGGCGCCCTGATCCAGGCCCTGCACGCGGTCCTGCAGCGCATCGCGCGCCGTCAGGATCAGCACGGGCATGGCCGAGCTCTCCACCGCGCTGCTGCGCAGGCGGCGTGTGAGTTCCAGCCCGTCGATGCCCGGCAGGCCGATGTCGATCACGGCCAGGTCGAAGGCTTCCTGGGCCAGCACCTCCAGGGCGCGCTCGGCACTGCCGACCCAGTCCACGGCATAGCCCGCATCGGACAGCCCCAGCTTGATGCCGCTGGCCACCATCACATCGTCTTCCACAAGAAGCAAACGCATATCAAACCTAAAAAACAAAAGCCGCCCAAAGGCGGCTTGCAGCAAACCGGCCCAGGCCGTCAGACCACGCCCGGGCCATGCGCGATGGTAACGCGAACCGCAAAGTCCGCGCCATCGGGCCTCAATGGCTGCGGATCATGGTGCCGTAGGCCTGGTCGGTCAGGATTTCCAGCAGCATGGCATGCGGCACGCGACCATCGATGATGTGAACGGCGTTGACTCCCGCCTTGGCGGCATCCAGGGCGCCGCTGATCTTGGGCAGCATGCCGCCCGAGATGGTGCCGTCGGCGAACAGGGCGTCGATCTCGCGCGCCGTGAGGTCGGTCAGCAGGCTGCCGGCCTTGTCCAGCACGCCGGGGGTGTTGGTCAGCAGCACGAGCTTTTCGGCCTGCAGCACGGTGGCCAGCTTGCTGGCGACCACGTCGGCGTTGATGTTGTAGCTCTCGTTTTCCTCGCCAAAGCCGATGGGGCTGATCACGGGGATGAAGGCGTCATCCTGCAGCGCGCGCACCACGCTGGGGTCGATGGAGACGATGTCGCCCACCTGACCCACGTCGTACTCGATGTTCGGATCCTTGTTGTCGACCATCTTGAGCTTGCGTGCGCGGATCAGGCCACCATCGCGCCCTGTCAGGCCCACGGCCTTGCCACCGGCCTGGTGGATCAGGCCCACGATGTCCTGCTGCACCTCGCCGGCCAGCACCCATTCCACGACTTCCATGGTTTCCGCGTCGGTCACGCGCATGCCCTGGATGAACTCGCCCTTCTTGCCCAGGCGGTTGAGGGCCGTCTCGATTTGCGGCCCGCCGCCATGCACCACCACCGGATTCATGCCCACCAACTTCAGCAGCACCACGTCTTCCGCGAAGTCGGCCTGCAGGGCCGGATCGGTCATGGCGTTGCCGCCATACTTGATGACCATGGTCTTGCCATGGAACTTGCGGATGTAGGGCAGGGCCTGGGCGAGGATTTCGGCTTTGTCGCGGGGGGCAATCGAGAGGATATCGTTCATGGTACTAGCCCTGGGGCGTGGAAGTAGTCAACAACAAGGCGGGCATTGTGCCGCAACTGCGCGGCAGTGTTGCATGCCCTGATGACGGAACGCCCACTGGCGCCCGGCCATCATCCATTGTTCTGCATCCAGCCCGGCAGCTTGAAGCGCACGATGGCCAGATAGGCGATCACATAGCTGACCACGAACAGCAGGCAAAAACCCACCAGAACGGGCGTGTTGCTCCAGAACAGCAATGCCGGCACCACGGTCAGCAGCGTGAACGCCCACAGGTAGGGCGAAGTCCGGTTATTGCGACGCAGCATGCGCCGTGCAAGATCGTCGTCGAACACGCCGCGCACGATGCGCCGGTAGATCAACTGGTGGAAATGCAGGGCATCCGCCATGCCCGGCGACATGCCGCGCATCAGCTTGCGGTAAATGGAAAACACCGTCTCCCAGACCGGATAGATCAGCAGCAGCATGGGAAACCATGGCGAGACTGCGGAATTGCGCTGCACCAGGGCAATGCTGGCCAGGGCAATCGCCAGTCCCCAGACATAGGCCCCGCCATCGCCTGCAAACATCATGCCGCGCGGGTAGTTCCAGACCAAGAAGCCGCAGGTGGCGGCGGCCAGCGTCACCAGCATGGCGGCCAGGGTTCGGTCCCCCACCTGCAGGGCCACGTGGGCCAGCGCCAGGCAGATGATGGTGGCCACCATGCCGGCCAGCCCGTTGTAGCCGTCGATGATGTTGAAGGCATGGGGCAGGCCCGTCAGGGCCAGGACGGCCAGGCCCATGCCCAGCCAGGGCATGGCCGGACCCAGTGCCTGTTCCAGCCAGGGCCAGCCGAGCCGGGGCACGGTGAGGCCGCACAGCAAAACCGCCAGCACGGCGCTCAGCAGGGTGAGCACCAGCCGGTAACGCACGCTCAGGCGCTGCGATACATCCTCGATGACGCCGCCGACCACGGCCGGCAGCATGGCGGCCAGGCACACGACAACCCACAGCTGCATGCGCAGCGAGGAAGGATCTCCGCGCATGCTCAGCCAGGTGCCCACGCCCCAGGAGACAGCCAGCCCGAGGTACATCGGCACGCCCCCAAGCCGGGGTACCTCGCCGATGTGAAAGCGCTGCGGCTTGTCGTATCCGTAAGAGGACGTCGAGGACCGCCCGGCCCAGCGCACCAGCAGTGCACAGCCGGTGCAAGACACCATGAAGGCCAATACCGCCATCCAGATCACGATGGCTCCCCATGCAGGCTGCGCAGCGAGGGCGCTGCCTGCGGCAAGGCTCGGGCCTTGCGGTAGGCCGGACGGCTCCACAGCCGCAGCAGGCTGGCCACGTGCCATGCGCCATGGCGCAGGCTGCGCCGGCTCGCCCTCTGGCCCGCATGGACGACAGGCAACTCACCGCGCCGAAGCTCTCCGCCCAGCACCCGCAGGCGAAGGCACAGATCCACATCCTCACAATACATATAGAAACCTTCGTCAAACCCACGCAGCCGCATCCAGCTATCCCGGCCCAGCACCAGGCAGGCCGCATTGACCCATTCCACACGCTGCTCCACACGCCCGTGCAGCTTGCGTCGCAGCAAATTCCAGAAAGATGGCAGCTCCCGCTCGAAATCCTGCAGCGTGCCGTCTTCGCCGATCTGCGGGGGATAGGCCAGGGCCAACCCCGGCCGGGCCGCCAGCGCCAGAAGCTCTTGCAGCGGCTCTTCCTGCGCTCCCCAGTACACGTCAGGATTGATCACGCAGACAAACGCCTCCCGGGCATTTGCCAGCGCCCGGTTGTGATTGCAGCCAAAACCCAGGGGTTGCGCATTGCGCCGGATCTCCAGGACAAAAGGCCAGCCGGTCGCTGGAGCCAGGGGCTCCGGTTCGGGAATATTGAGCGTCAGCACCACGCGGGACATCGGCGCAAGGCGCGCCGAACCCAGGCATTCAAGCAGCCTCTGTATATGAGCGCCATGTCCGTGGCTCACCACCGACACGACCAACGATGAACCCATCAATGCCGCCCTTCAGATCTTCAAATTCCAACCCGCATACCTGCGCCGAAAAAACGGCGGCTCCGAGTATTCAGCGGAAGGCGCCCGGAAGGCGTCAGCGGGTATGCCGTGATGCAAGGAAATGCAACAGCCGCACAAAATGTCATTAACCCGCCATGCCATGCAATCACTGCAGTGGCCGGGATTATGATGCGCGACAATCTGCCGCCCGGACTTCCGGGATTTTTTGCGCCTGGCGTGGACGTGCTCCGCCGCTCTCTGCGGACCGGCCACGGTCGACTGGCGCAGATGAATATGACGGGCGATCGATCCCTGCCCGGACCGCGCCTGGCACCTCATTTCCTATGACCACACCCATTCCCGATCCCCACGTCTACCTGCGCACCGTCGATCTGAACGAGCGCACGTCGCTGTCCGTGCTGGCCGGCCATGTCCGGGCCCAGGCGCACATACTGGATCTGGGCTGCGGCAGCGGCGCGCTGGGCGCCTTCCTCGCCGAGCACAAGCAATGCGTCTGCGACGGCGTCACCCTGAGCCAGGAAGAGGCTCGCCATGCCGCGCCCTTCTACCGCCATGTCCATGTGGCCGACCTGGAGGACTGCGACCTGGACCAGCTCTTCGGCGACGCGCGCTATGACTACATCGTCTGCGCCGACGTGCTCGAGCACCTGCGCCAGCCCGAGCGCATCCTGGCTGCCTGCCGCAAGCGGCTGACACCCGAAGGCCGTCTGCTGATCTCCGTGCCCAATGCAGGCTACAGCGGCCTGGTGGCAGAACTGCTGCACGGCGAATTCCGCTACCGCGAAGAAGGCCTGCTGGACCGCACCCACCTGCGCTTTTTCACGCGGCGCTCGCTGTCGCGCTTTCTGGCCGAGCAAGGCTGGCAGGTGGACGACATCGACACCATCGAGCGGGCGCTACCCGAATCCGAATTCCGCGTCGCCTACGACAGCCTGCCCCCTGCCGTTGCCCGCCACCTGCTGGCCACGCCCGATGCACTGGCCTACCAGTTCATCGCCAGTGCAGCGCCCGCCGCCCAGGCGCTGCCCATCGAGCCGCCGCTGAACTACCCCCAGGGGCATGCGCTGTTCACGGCCCAGCTCTACATGGCGCGCGCTGGCCGCTATGAGGAAGAGAGCAAGCTCTCCACCACCGGCATCATTGGCCAGGCACGTCAGACATTGCGCTTTGCACTGCCCGACCACAACACTTCGCTGAGCCATCTGCGCCTGGACTTGGCCGACCGGCCGGGCTTCGTCCACCTGTACCGGCTGGCCTTGCTGGATGGGCAAGGCGCCGTCGTCTGGCAATGGCGCCCCGAGGATTCGGATGCCGCCTTGCTGGGGCAACGCCCCCACCATCAGTTGGTGTGGAACGGGCCCCATCCGGCAGGCGCATTCGCGCTGATGCTGCTGCTGACCGGCGATGACCCCTGGTTCGAACTTCCCATTCCAGCAGAAACCCTGGCACCCCTGCGTGGCGCCTCGCTGGAGATCGAGATGGGATGGCCCATGTCGGCCGACTATCTGGCGCTGGCCGGGGCCGTGCAGCCGCTTGAGCGGCAGATCGCGCAGGAACGCAGCAGGGCCAATGATCTGCAGGATCAACTGCACACCCAGAACTTGGTGCATGAACAGCAACATGCGGAAACCATTAGCCGGCTGACCGATGAGCTTCAGGGGCTGAATGTTGAGATTCAGCACAAGAGTGACTCCATCAAGGGCCTTTCGCATCGCAATGCTCTGCTAGAAGAGAGCCACGCGACGCAAAGCAAGGAGCGCGCCATCTGGCAAGAGGAGGCCACCCGCGTACAGCGGGATTTCGCGCGCCTGGAGCAGCACCTGCGCGACATAGAGAACTCCACCGTCTTCCGGGCCACGCGCCCCCTCGTCCACGCCAAGATGCGCATTGACCGCCTGCTGGGCCGCACGCCCGTGCCTGCCCCTGTCCTCCATACACCCGTACCCCAGCCGATGCCCCAGCAGCCCGTCGATGTGATCGTGCCCGTGTACCGCGGCCTGGATGACACGCGCAACTGCATCGAATCCGTTCTGGCCAGCCCCTGCCGCACGCACTGGCAACTCGTGGTCATCAACGATGCCAGCCCGGAGCCCGAAGTCACGGCCTGGCTGCGCGAGAAGGCGGCACAGGAGCCTCGCATCACCCTGCTGGAAAACGAGGAGAACCTCGGCTTCGTCGGAACCGTCAACCGGGGCATGGCGCTGAACACCGCCCATGACGTGCTGCTGCTCAACAGCGACACCGTAGTCGCCAATGACTGGCTGGACCGCATCCGCCAGGCCGCCTACGGCGATGTACGCATCGCCTCCGTCACGCCGTTTTCCAATAACGCCACCATCTGCAGCTACCCGCGCTTTTGCGAAGGCAACGACCTGCCGCCCAGCATGGACACGGCCGCCATCGACGCACTGTGCGCGCGCACCAATCCCGGCCAGGTGGTGGACGTGCCGACCGGCGTGGGCTTTTGCATGTACATCCGCCGCGACAGCCTGAACGCCGTCGGCCTGTTCGACACCGAGCATTTCGGCAAGGGCTATGGCGAAGAAAACGACTTCTGCCAGCGTGCCGCAGCCGCTGGCTGGCGCAACCTGCATCTGCTGGACACCTTTGTGCTGCACACAGGCGGCGTGAGCTTCGGAGAAAGCAAGAGCCCGCGTGAACGTGCCGCCATGGAAACCCTGCGCAGGCTGCATCCGCGCTACGAAGCCGATGTCATGGCCTTCGTCCAGGCCGACCCTGCGCGCACGGCACGCCTGGCGCTGGATGTGGCACGCCTGCAGGCCGAGGCAGCGCAGCAGCCCGTGGTGCTGGCCGTGCTCCACGATCGGGCGGGCGGCACCGTGCGCCATGTCCGCGAACTGGCGCAGTTCCTGCAAGGCAAGGCACTGTTCCTCATGCTGTCCCCGGCCGCAGGTGGAGTCGTGGTCCTGCGCCGTGCCGAAGAGAAGGAAGCCTTCGAGCTCGCCTTCCGCATCAACGACCAGATGGAGGAGCTGGTGCAGGCCCTGCGCCAACTGGGCGTGGTGCACGTGCACTACCAGCATCTGCTGGGCCACAGCGAAGCCATCCTGGACCTTCCCGCCCGTCTGGGAGCTGCCCACGACTTCACGGCCCATGATTTCTATACCTACTGCAAGAACATCTCGCTGACCGGCATAGACAACCGCTACGTCGAGCCGCCCCGTGCGGGCGAGTGCGGCTGCTGCGAACCCACGGACACAGCCCCCTACGCCGGCACCGTGGCCCAGTGGCGCCACCGCAATGCGCTGCTGCTGAACAACGCTCGCCATGTGCTGGCCCCCAGCCAGGACACGGCCAACCGGATTGCCGGTTTCGTGCCCGGTGCACGCGTCCAGGCGGTTGCCCACACCGACCTGCCGGCACAGCTGCCGGCCCCGGTGGCACACCCGCTGGCCGCCACGGCCCCGCTCAAGATCGTCGTACTGGGAGCCATGAGCGCCATCAAGGGCGCCGACGTACTGGAAGCCGTGGCGATCGAAGCCGCCAAGCGGGGAGCTCCTGTGGAATTCCATCTGCTCGGCTATGGCTACCGCAGCCTGCAGACCCAGCCGCGCGCACGCCTGACCGTGCACGGCGGCTACAAGGAAGAAGAACTGCCTGCTCTGCTGCAGTGGTTGCAGCCCGACCTGGCCTGGTTCCCCGCCCAATGGCCGGAGACCTACAGCTACACGCTCAGCGCCTGCCTGGCCGCCGGACTGCCCATCGTCGCGCCCGACATAGGGGCCTTCCCCGAAAGGCTGGCAGGCCGCGACTGGTCCTGGGTCATGCCCTGGGACGCCAGCGCCGCCCAATGGCTGGACTTCTTCGCCAAGGTGCGTCTGGAGCAATTCATCCCCCAGCAGGCCCCGGATATTCGGCCCGCGGGCGGCACTGCCCAGGCGCTGCCTGGGCAGGACTTCTATTCGCACAGCTACCTGCAAGGCCTGCAGCCCTCGGAACAAGCCCTGCTCCAGCCTCTTCCCCCTGCCTTCCTGTCCACCCACCGGGTGCAGCACAAGGCACATGTGGCAAGCTCCCTGGCGCTTTCGACCCTCGTGAGGCTGCGTTCAATGCCCCTCTTGCGCGGCTTGGCAAGGCACATCCCCGCGCATTGGCAACGGCGCGTTAAAAACTGGCTGCAGGCCTGAGCCTGACCGGGACAAGCGACACCTAGGTGGAGCTTTGCCCTGGGCTACGACCCAATCCACCGATCCAGCCTTGGACTTTGCCAGTTGCCGTGAGGCAAGGTCCAGATCGCTCACAGATTGACAACGCTGCTCCGGCCATGTATCCCATACGCCAGTCACTCTACAGGACCGTTCATCAGATAGCAGCATTGCTGAGTGCCATGGTGCTCTGCTGCTTTTCGTGGCCGGCGGCCGCGGCCGATGCTTTGCTCCACGATCAGGGGGTACTGGAAGAGATCCATTTCGACGCAGCCAAACAGCAATTGGTCGCCAAGGGCTGGAGTGGGTCAGCGCGCAGCCAGGCCTTTCCCACCCAGGCCTCGATCTTCCTGGACGAGCGTCTGGTCTACCAAGGCCGGCTCAACGCATTGTCCTATCCCAGACCGGACGTCGTGGCGGCCACAGGCAACCCGGGCTGGGCCAACTCAGGATTCCACATCCGCGCCCCACTCGACCTGGACATGGCATCCGGCACCTACGCCGTCCGCATGAAAATCATGACCACGGATGGGCAGCACTTTGATCTGTCGGTTCTGGACAAGGCCCGGCAGATCACGCTGCACCAGCCCGCCCGGGCAAGCTCGCCATCCAGAGCAGGCGCATTTGCGGCCTTCGCGCTGCCCGCGCTGGTCTTGCTGCTGTCCATGTCTGCCTGGCAATCCAGGCTACGCATTGATGCAAGGGTCTTTGGCTCAGCGACCGCAGCGGCCTTCATCATTCTGGTGGCAGGCGGATGGACCGGCTCCTCCGTCTCCCTGCTATTTCAGAATGACGAACTTGTCATACATGATGAGAAATCCTGGATTGGCTCCCCCCAGATCATTCGCAGCGACGAATGGCAGGTCATCACCGCCATGGCCATCAGCCAATACCAGGCCGCCGCTCCCGGGTTCCTGCTGAAGCGCTTCGAGAACACCAGCACGATTTTCTCCAGCGCCGGCCACAACATGAACACCGTGGGCATGAGCGGTGTACCTGTCTCCAATCTTTCTGCGCTCGCCAGACCAGCCACCTGGGGCTTTTTTGCCCTCGACTTGCGAAGGGCGCTGGCGTGGTACTGGTGGTTCCCTTGCTTTGCCGGATTCGCGGCCTGCCTGTGGGTCCTGGTACGCATCGCACAGCTGCGCTGGCAGCCTGCAGCCGTTCTGGCACTCAGCCTGAGTGCGTCACCCATGTCCTTGGGATGGTCGGGTTGGCCTGTTTACATCCTGTTTTTCGCACTGCTCGCCTTCGGCATGTTCCTGACCGCCTGGACGAAGCAGTCCATCCGGCAGGTACTGCCCCGAGCCCTGGTGGCAGGCTGGGCGCTGGCCGGCTTTGCACTCACCCTGTATCCGGCCTGGCTTGTGGTAGTGGCCAGCTTGCTGGGGCCGCTGGCCATTGCCTGGCTGTACATGCGCCGCAAGGACTGGCGCTGGAACAGGCATCAGGCATTCCTCGCGGCGGTCATGGCGCTTGTGACGGCCATCCTGCTCTACGCATGGTGGCTTCATGCTGCAGACGCCGTATCGTCGATTGCCGCCACCGTCTACCCGGGCAAGCGCATGGAGGCAGGGGGATATATGGACCCCTGGTACCTGGCTCGGGGACTTTTCGGCCCGGACCAGATGTTCCACATCACCGACATGCTGGTCCCCAGCGATGCCGCCTCCTACATCTTCCTGGCCATTCCGCTAGCATTGCTGTTTGCCTGGCAGCAAGCGCAAGGCATGCGGCAGCGCACGCCACTGCCATTGGATCTCATGGGAGTCATCTGCCTGGCCTTCATCTGCTGGACGCTGTACTTTTCATACCATGGCGTGCCTCTCTGGCTGGCTAGGGCGACACAATGGGCCAAGGTCCCGGTCTACCGCACGGATATCGGCCTGCTGCTGGCACAGACCTGGCTGCTGGCCACCGTGCTCGGCAAGCAATGGCCTGCCCAGCCCGGGATCCCGGAGTCCAGCCAGCCGCTGACGGCAAGGCCGTGGCAGTTGCCGACACTGGCGGCACTGGGTGCCGCAGCCTGCGCCTGGTTGGCAGCCTTCACCTATTCCACGCTGCCTGTGGCAATCTCTGAGACTATCAGTCCCGGCGTAGCCGTCATCACGGCCGCTGCCTTCGCCATCCTGGCCCTGCTGCTGGCAAACCGGCAATTCGTTGCAGCGATGGCCATCTACATGGTCTGGATGCTGGGCACGGCTCTGTCCTTCAACCCGCTGCTCCAGGCGCCTGCGCATGTGGAGCCTGGACAGATCTTGAGACAGCTGGACATCGATGCCACCTCAGGCCATACCCGCTGGGTCGTGCTGGACGATCATCGCCAGGCCATGGCGCTGGCGGCATCCGGTCTCAGGATCAGCTCCGGCATCTTCTACCACCCGCCTCTGGCTTTCTGGGAGAAGCTGGACCCCGGAAAGAAATACTTCGGCACCTACAACCGCTATCAACACCTGACCATAGAAGGCGCCGAACTGCAAGGCATGGATTTCGAGCCCGTCCTCCATAGCCTGGACCATGTGCTGCTGCGTGTGGACACACGCAGCTTCGACTTCTCGAAGATTGCTGCCACCCACATCGCAGCACCGCAACGACATGAGCAGGGCCTGAATCAGAATCCGCACCTGCGGCACCTGAAGTCCGAGGGCAGCTGGAGCTTCTATCGCACGATAGATTGATGGACGGGCCTGAGGCCCGATCCCGGCTATGGTTTGCCCAGCAGCAGCAGGATCTCGTTGTTGCGCAACCAATCTTCGGGATAGCGTCCCTGCAATGCCTCGGGAATGGGCATGTCCACATGGCGCCGCTCCTCACGCAACACCTCGAAACCGGCCTGCCGGGCGATATCGATCAGTTCATCAGCAGTGAGCCGGTTCAGCGCCTGGTATTCCTTGAACACGAAGCGCTTGTAGCCATCCGCACCGAAGTCCGCAAAGCCAAAATCCACCTCGGCGGCATCAAGAGGGCCCTCATGCTTTTCGATGGTGTTCCACAACTCCTCTTCCGAGGCCATCAAATGGTGCCAGGGCACATCATCATAGCGACGCAGATGCGAGCCCCAGGGAGAGTGGAACAGGGGCTCTATCTGCAGGAAGAAGACGCCACCCGGCCGCAGACAGGCATGCAGGTCCGCCAGGATGGGAGGCACCTTGTCTCGCTGCACATGCTCGAAGGTGGACCAGCTCAGCAAGCCATCGTAGCCTGCATGCCTGCCCGCCAACGGCGAGTTTGGCACTATGGTCTCGAAGCTCAGCGCGGCGGGAATGCGCGACATGCCCAATTGCTCTCGTGCAATCCGGGGCAGCTTGGCATACTCCTGTCGAATATCTATGCCGTGGATGGATGTCGCGCCGTGGCGCAATACCAAAGCCAGGTCGGTGATGCCGTCGCCACAGCCGAAATTCAGCAATCTGGCCTGGGACAGATTCAGCGACCGCCCCAGCCAGTCATGGGCCAGATCAGCCGCATAGTTGAAATGCGCACGAAACCATTCATCCGTGATCTTGTCGGCATTCCACGGGGAAATGCCTAACAGTCGCTCCTGCAAACGCAGCATCCAACTCATGCGATCGTCCTCTTTGTTCTTTCTTTAGCCCAGATAACGTTTACAACCGCTGCAGTACATAGGCATCCTGGTGATTCCAGAAATGCACAAGCGAGCGATGGCGCAGCGCATCACTGCCCCAGGTCTCGGCAATGCGGTCAAGCACAAAGCGCTCAGAGGTAAAAGCTGTTCCGTATTCATTGGCGTCGATGGCGCTCGACTCGCTGGATGGCGCGAAGAAAAAACCATCATCATCGAGCTTCACGCTATCGAAGTCCGCCGCCTTCACACCATGCGTGCTGAACACCAGCAAACCGCCTGGTGCCACCGCATCGCGCAATACCTTCAGCCAGCGTGTCCAGGTCGAGCGCGGCAGATGGCTGAACAGCGACAGCACGAACACCAGCTCGTACTGCTGGGGCCAGCGTACCTGCTCCGGCACGCTGGCCGACGCAAAGCCCTTCACGCCGAATGTCTGCTGCGAGAAATCCACGGCATCGGCCACGATGTCCGAGACCGTGACGCGTTCAGCCCCCAAGGCCTTGACCAAGTGCCGCGTGAAGCGGCCATGGCCGCTGGCGAACTCCAGCACGCTGGCTGTGCGCAACAGCGGCTTGTCCACGGCCTCCAGCAGCAGCATGAGTTCCGACAGCGTGCGCCAGCCGTCGGCGAAGTAGTCGCGCAGCGGATTCACACTGGACGGATGACCTCGAAAGAAGCCAAAAATATCGTCCTTCGGGGAAATTCTGCAGTCCAGTCCCATGATGTTGGAGAACGAACCCACAAGCCCATGGGCTTCTATCAGCGCATGCGCCTGCAGCAGGCTGTCGTCGTTTTCGCGTGCACGGACCAGCACCTGCGCAGCACCTGCGCGATCGCCACGCTCCAGGAGATGCAAAGCCTCCTGCAGCAATCGCTGCCCTTCACCGAGGGGATTCGAAGAATTGTCGGATGTCATGGGGTGTGGATTATGGAGCCAACGACAGGCAGCCGTGTATCCCGCCGTACGGGCTCAGCTCCAGTGGTGGGGCAACCGCACCAAGCCCGGCAAGGGCTTGGGAAAGATGAAGCGCAGGTGCAGGAACTGGAACCACTCGTCATAGACGGCCAGCCCTGTCTCATCGAACAGGAAAGCGCTGATCACATAGTCGCCGCTGTGGAGCGGCAGCTCCGGGAACGTCAGCACGGTCTGCCAGGTTCCATCGGGCAACTGGCGAGGGACCGCTCCATCCTCATGCGTGGCGAGGGAGGTGATGCCCACGCCCTTGGACTGCTCGATCATGAAGCCGATATGGGGCCGCTCGCTCCCCCGTCCGCGCGCGGTGATCGTCACGACCAAATCCTGGCTTTGCAAAAGGCCCGGTTGGTCACCCACAGGCTCGGCCAGATCCTTCACATCCACGGAAATAATGCAGGCCGAGCCGCTGTCCACAGCCGCCACAGGCCCTGCCGGCACATCGGTGGCAGGCGCAGCCTGAGCCGACTGCGCTGTCTCGCCCTCGGCTGCGCAGTCCCCGCCGCCGGCCAGGGCCTGCTGCTCGCGCTCCTGGCGCTCTCGCGTATGCAGGTCATAGGCCGCCAACACCTGCTCGGTATCGCCGAACTGCGCCACCTGCCCCCCACGCAGCCACAGCGCGGCATCACATAGATGGCGGATGTGGTAGGGACTGTGCGAGCAGAACAAAATCGTGCAGCCGCTGTTGCGGAACGCCATGATGCGCTCTATGCACTTCTTCTGGAAATGCTGGTCGCCCACAGCCAGTGCCTCATCGATGATCAGTACATCAGGCTGCACGGCTGTCACCAGCGCAAACGCCAGGCGCACGGTCATCCCTGAGGAATAGGTTTTGACCGGGCGCTCCATTGCTTCGCCCAGTTCGGCAAAGGCCGCGATCTCGGGCTCGAGTTCACGCATGCGCTCAGGGCTGATGCCGATCAGGCTGCCGCCGAAATACAGGTTGTCCCGTCCACTGAAATCGGGATGGAATCCCGCACCCAGCTCCAGAATGGCCGTCACCCGGCCCACGCGTTCTATCTGTCCGCAACTGGGTTGCAAGGTCCCCGCCAACAGCTTGAGCAGCGAACTCTTGCCAGCACCGTTGTCGCCGATCACGCCAATGCACTGGCCTCGGTGCAGTTCGAAAGAGACATCGCGCAGCGCCCAGTGGCTGCGGTGCGTGGCCGCACCCGTCAGCAGCGCCTTGAAGCGCGCGCGTGGCGACGGATACAGCTTGTACTCCTTACCCAGGCCCTGCACACGCAGGACCAGGTCGCCGGGCAGCTCCACATGCTTGGCATTCATAGCCAGTCCACCAGTTGATCGCGGCTGCGCCGCACCAGACCATTGAGCAGCACGGCCAGCACCAGCACCCAGGCCCCGATCGCTACCCATACTGCGGCTTGGGGCCACAGCCCCTGCAGCAGCACATTCTGGTAGCCCAGCACCAGCGCGGTCATGGGATTGGCCCAGAGCACCCAACGCCAGCGCTCGGGAAACAAGGCCAGCGGAAACAGAATGGGCGACAGATAAATGCCCACCGACAGCAGAAAGGTCACCAACTGGCCCACATCGCGCAGCGCCGCCGTCAGGATGGCCAGCACGTAGGCCAGCAGGGCGCACAGCAGCAACTGGCCCAACAGCAGCGGCGCCAAGGCGAGCAGCGACGTGCTCAATCCATGCTGCGGCAGATAGGCCAAGGCCACCAGCAGCAGCAGCGGGCCAAAGATCACGCTGCTGGCCAGCACGGCCCGCAGGGGAAAGAGCACCGGTGGCAGCGGATTCTTCTGCAGGATGCCGCCGGCCTCCACCAGGCTGTTCATGCCTCGTGCTGTGGCATCGCAGAATGCCATCCAGGGCAAGGCTCCCACCACGAGGAAGGCACCCACGGCATGCGTGGGCGCGTTGTCGCCCAGGCGCATCGAAAACACCACATCGAACACGAGGTAGTAGGCCGCCACCGTGAGCAGCGGCTGCAGATAGGGCCAGAGCACGCCCGCGGCCGTACCGGCATGGCGTGCGGCCACCTCGCGCCGGGTCATGACCCACAGCAGGCTGCGGGCACGCCACAGCGCCGCAAATTCATCGGCTAAAAAGCGCATCGGTCCCTGCGATTCTTGAAGATAGGAAGAAAGACTCGGGCAGTACAAAGGCCCCGTCCGCAAGCATATGCGGCACGGGGCCCGTCAATTCAGCAAGCAACAGACAGGCCAAGCCGGCACATGAAGCCGGTCAAAGCAGACTGTCAAGTGTACCCAACTCAGGGCTTGGCTGTTGCTGCTGCGGCGCCGGCAGCGGCCTTGGCAGCATCAAGCTGCTTCTGGAAACCGGCCGCATAGGCATCGACTGCGGCCTGATCCAGCTTGGCATCCTTCTGAATGCGCTGCACCATATCCTGGCGTGCATCACGCAGGGCGGAACTACGGACCTCGCGCACCAGGGCAGCGCGCACTTCCTCAAAAGGCTTGGTGCCGGCAGCACGCCGCTCTTCCAGCTGGATGATGTGAAAGCCGAACTGGGTGGCCACCACATCGCTGATGTCACCCTTGTTCTTGAGGTCGAAAGCGGCATTCTCGAACGCAGGCACCATCTTGCCCTTGCCGAAGAAGCCCAGATCACCCCCCTTGCTGGCGTTGCTCTTGTCTGCGGACTCCTGCTCTGCCAGCTTGGCGAAATCGGCGCCATCGCGCAGTTGCTTGAGCAGTTGCTCGGCCTTGGCCTTGGCTGCGTCATCCTGGCCGGACACCAGGATATGGCGTGCGCGAACTTCCTCTTGCGTCTTGAAACGCTCGGGATGGGCGGCATAAAGATTGCGGGCAAGGCGCTCGGCATCCTGCTCCGAAGGCGCATGCTTGAGGTCGAAGTCCGCCAGCATTGCATCGGACAGCACCTTGTCGCGCATGATCTGGATTGCGGCCTTCACTTCCGGCCGGTCGCCCAGGCCTGACTTGAGGGCCTGCTCCGCCATGACGCGCCGCACATGCAGATTGCCGGCAATCTGCCCCACGGACTGGGGCTTGGAATAGACCTCGGCACGCATGTGCTCGGGCACGCGCAGTACGGCATCGGCCTTGAGGTCATCGGTCGTAACGGCAACACCCTCTCCTTGGATCAAGGGGGTAGCATGAGCCGGCAGAAGCAACTGGCTTGTCAGCACAACCAGGGACGCAAGGGTCAGATGGCGAAATCGGCGAATGGAGTTACTCATGGTCACACAACATCAACAATAAAAAAAGGCGGGAGTTACCTCCCGCCTTTTTGAGATCACTTAGGCGTGATTAAGTTTCCCGCGAATTAAGGAACGTTGCGCGTGAAACGGTGGGGCCAAGTGATACCGTAGGTACCAACGGTGCCAGTAGCAGCTTGGGGGTTCGTCAGCTTGATGAACGAGCTACCCAGGATAGGCAGGCCAGCCGTGCCGTTGGCCGTGGAGACCACAGCCCAGCCGTTCTCGTACGGGCCTTCGTCCACGTTCTGACGGGCAACCGCAGCGCCCAGCACCGAGGTGTTGGCGTCCTTGAAGGTCAGCACGCTGACTTCGCCGCAGAAACGGACGACAGCAGCTTCACCGGGGGTGCTAGGCGAGAACACGGGCTCTTCGGCGCCGGGTTCCGGAGTGTTTTCCTCACGGTCCCAGAACTGCTGGCCGTCAGCCTTCACGCAGATGTTGCCGGCGGTGTCCACCGAAGTGTTGCCAGCGTGGAACCAGTCGGTAGCACCAAGCGCCGTCGGGTTCTTGGTGAACACGCGGTAGGCGTTGTCATTGTTTGCAGCGTCGTAGTTGGCAGCAACTTGGTAACGACGGGTGGGCATGGAGAACACCCAGTCAGTCTTGGCCGACACCACGGTGTCCATGGCGTACTGGTTGGTCACCGAAGTCACAGCGATAGCCGTGGTCAGGTTGTCAGCCTGGATCGAAGGAACCACGGGAACCAGAGGCGATGCAGCAGCATCCACCACCGTGTAGGGGGTGGACATGTCGGGCAGGTCATAGTTACGTGCGACAACCGTAGCCGTGGGAGGCTTGGCAACATAGGCCGTGCCATTCCACACAAAGCCAGCAGACAGCAGCGGATCAGACGTGTAGTTAGCGATGGTGCCGGCAGTGATCACCGAATTGGCTTGCGGGAAGTGCACGAAGTTACCACGGCCATTCACGCCACCAGCGGTCTTGGCAGCAACAGCAGTTGCAGCACCAGCGAACGTGGTGGTTTGGGCCACGTTCATGATGTACCAGTCACCCATCAGGCCACCGGTAGGCGTGTCGAAGCCAGCGGCACGAGCTTCTTGCTCCACCGTGTTGGTGCTGCCTGCGGGCACAACCGAGAAGTCACGCACAGCGATGCCGTTCAGCAGCTTGCGTGCATCCGAGCCGTCCACGGCGCAAGGAGCATTGCCCTTGACGTGCTTGATGGCGTTGTACAGGTCCTTGGTCCCGCTGGCGGTAGCAGGGATGTCAGCCATGTTGAAGATTTCCAGATAGCCTTCGCGAGTCTGGTTGGCCTTCTCGCCAGTGCTGAGCTTGCTGTTCAGGCGCTGGGTGTTGAAAGGCGTAGCTACGCCCTTGGCGATGGCGGGAGCCGTGCAGGTGCCGTCGTTGGTCACCAGTTGGGCCACGCCGCTGGCGCTTTCGGACACAACACCGGTCCACACGTCGCCAGGCGAAAGGAACAGCTGGAAGTCCAGAATATCGTCGGAGTTGCTAGCGCCACGGAAACGCACCTTCACGGCCTTGCCGTTCTTGGTGTCGGTGTTGACCACGTGGAACACGGTGGTGTTGCCAGCCTGGGCATTGAAGTAAGGCACCAGCAGCATGTGACCCATGTTGGAGGGGTCGACTTGCAGTTCGGTGGCCGTCGTTGCCGACATCAGCGTTGCCGAAGCAGTGGCCGAGGTACCGGGGATCACGGCAGCCGAAGCGGCGCCAGCGAAGCCCAGGCCACCAACCATGGCGGCAATGCTCAGGGCCAGAACATTTTTCTTCATAAAACTATCTCCAGTAAAGAAAAGAAAGGGGCGTTGTTCATCTAAAGCCGCCACCACGAAAGATCGCCGAGGAATCGTAGCACAGCTTATTCATCCACCTGCATCGCTTTCCAAGGGACTGCCAAGCATTTTTGAAAAAAAACAACACCCTGCCTGATTCTGATGCAGGGTGCCGAGTGTACACCTGGACACAGCAGAGGGGAACTTGGCCTGGCGCAAGGAATCGCGGCCTCACTGCGGCATCAGCCACCACTGACCTTCGTCCTTGATCCAGATCTCCTTGATGATCAGGGGAACAGGGGTGTCCTTCATCAGCGGGACATAGGTCACAAAGTTCTTGCGAACGTCACAACGGTCTGGCTGACATTCGAGCGTCACCACCTCGCCACCCTTGAGCACAGGCACGGCCCCATAGGACAGGCGATACTTCTCGCGGTCGTTGATGGCACGGTAGCCCGGCGAGGTCAGGGCATAGGCCTTGTCCACATCGCCTGACAGGCGTGCCTTCCAGTAGTCGGCAGAACGCTGGGTCACAGCCGCCTCGGGAGCCTGCGCATCCCCCATGCTGGCGCAACCTGCAAGCACCCCAGCAGCGAACAAAACCGCACAAACGCCATGCAATCTTACATTTATTGGTTGTTTCATCTTACTTTTTTCCGTTGGTTGCATCTCAAGGCCTTGAAGCGTCCAGGCCTCAGGGCTGGGTTGACTGACGCGCGGGAACGTCTGCAAGTTCCCCCGAAGGTGCAGGCGCTGACGACGAAGGAGACTTCAACAATGGAGTGAGCGCCTGCATGTAGTCGCGCAATCCTTCCGTGACCTCGCGCACGTCCACATCGGTGCGCACCACGCGGGGCGTGATGATGACGATCAGTTCGGTACGTGCGCCAGAGTTGTTAGTGGAACCAAATAGATTTCCGATCACTGGCATGTCGTACAGGTAAGGAATACCGGCTCGTCCAGAACTGGAGTTCTCCTGGATCAACCCCCCCATGACAATGGACTCACCCGACCGCACAGCCAAGCGACTTGCTATTTGACGTTGCAAGAATGAGCGCTGGCCAGTGACCTTGTCCTCTGCTCCCACGTCTGTCACCGACTGATTGACCGTCATGGTGACAAGATTTCCAGCATTGACCGATGGTGTGACCTGAAGGTTGACACCCGTATCTTTGAAAGCATAGTTGCTGATGGGAGTACCCGATGTTCCTACGACCGTAGTACCTGACTGGTAGGGCTGCTGTGTACCCACGGAAATCGCGGCTTGGTGATTGTCAAGCACCATCAGAGTGGGGCTGGCAACCACTTTGACCTGGGTCTTACCTGCCAAGGCTGTGAGAACAGCCTTAATATTTCCCAGGGAATTCTTGAGGGTGTAATTGAAACCCTGCCCCAGGAGAACGCTGCCAAGCCCACTATCCGTCATTGACGAAGCGCCAGGCCCAGCATTAGTTCCCCCTGCTTCAAGCACCCCCCCGTTGCCCGAGTATCCCTTGTTGCCCACATCGCCACTAAAAGCCCATTGAAGGCCATACCGCAGCGTATCGTTGAGTGTGACCTCTACTATGCTCGCTTCGATCAACACCTGTGTGGGCGGCAAATCCAGCTTCTTCAGCGCAGCTTCAATGCGCTCGAACTCGGCAGGCGTACCCCAGACCAAGACCGAATTGTTGAGTTCATCGGCCATGACGCGGATACCGCCCACATTGGCCACCGTGGAACCCGTGCCCTGCGCCTGCCCCGTGGTTCCGGTCTGGCCAAAGCCCGTGCCGCCCACTCGAAGGCCGGTGCCCGCATTACTGCCGAAGCCGCTGTTACCGAAGCCACTATTGCCGAACCCGCTGTTACCGAACCCGCTGTTACCGAACCCGCTGTTACCGAACCCGCTGTTACCGAAGCCACTGTTGCCGAAGCCGCTCGCGCCACTGGTCGAGGTGCCCAGGCCCGGCGCCACACCGCTGTTGGTTGAACCCGTACTCGCTCCTCCACCAAAGATGCCAGCAAGCACCCCGGCCAGGTGTTTGGCATTGCCGTTGCGCACATGGTAGATGTTGAGCTGGGGAAGCGCGCCGCCGGTTCCCGGCTGGTCCAGTTTGGCGATCCAGCGCCGCGCCTCCTCCAGGTACGCGGCGCGCGGCGTGATGACCAGAATGCTGTTAAGCCGCTCTATGGGCATGATGCGCAGCGCGCCAAACATCGGGTTGCCTTCGCCCAGCCCCGCCGCCGCGGCCGCGTTGGCAGCCGCGCCCTGTGCAGGCCGGCCCGCCACCGAGCCAATGGCTGGGCCTCCTGCACCGGCAACTGCGGCCGCCGCCCCACCGCTCATAACCTGCAGTGCCGTGTTCACCTCCTGTATGGACACATACTTGAGCGGGAACACGCCCACCGACATGCCCTCGAGCAGGTTCACGTCAAACGTGCGCACCATTTCCAGCCAGCCCTCGGCCTGGGCACGCGAGCCGTTCATGACCAGCATGTTGCGTACCGTGTCCACCCGCACGATGGCATCCCCCGGCACCATGGGCCGCAGGATGGCTGCCATCTCGTTGGCCCCTATGTAGTCCAGTGGAATGATGATGGCGCCATAGCCCGGAGCCAGCGGCGCCGAAGCCGAGGCCTGGCGCACCGGAGCACCCAGGCTCTTGAGCGCGTCGACTCGCCCCACATGGTAGGTGCCGCGCGCATCACGGGCCATGGCCAGCCCATTGGCCTGCAGGGCTGCTTCCAGCAGGTACAGCGCCTGGTCCCCGGAGATGTTCTTTTGCGTCTGCAGCGTCACGTTTCCGGCAATGGGGGGATGCAGCACATAGTCCAGCCCCAGGATGTCGCCCATCACGGTACGTACCACCTGGGCCAGGGGCGCATCCTCGAAGCTGAGCTTGACCTGGGCCGTCTTGAGTGCTGGCGCCGGCTTGGCATCTCCCAGCAGCTTGCCCGTGCCTTTCAGGATGCGGGGCTCGCTACCGGCGTCCTTGCCCTCGTCGTCCTTCTTGCTGCCATCGTCGCCATTGAAGATATAGCTTTCCTGCGGCCCAGTGGAACTGAAGTGGCTGACGAAGTTGCTCCTTGGTTGCTGGGCGCACGCAAGCAGCAGTTGGCACACGGCCAGTGCCAAGGCGGTTTGAAGGGGTCTGTTATGCAATTTCATGGTGTTCGTGACCAGTCTTTCATTTCTCGGCGGGTGATGGCTCAGCGTCCGCCAAAGGAAGGCTCGGGATCGGCCTGAGCAGGTGCTCCTGCACCGCCAGGCGATGGCGCCTGCGAAGGCGGGGCGGGTGGTGCCGAAGCCTGCGCCTGGGCCGCTGCCTCACGCAGGGATGCAGGCACTCGCATGCCGGGCGGGATGGTAGGGCCTTTGTCCATGGAAGCCTTCACCAATTGCAACGTACGTGTCTGCCCGCCGCGTGCCAGTACAGCGCTGCGACCCTGCACGCTTTGCAGCTTCCATCCGGACAGGACCTGGTTGAGCAGCAGGCGCTGCTCCTTGCCGTCGAGGGAGAAAATGATCCCCGCCACATCCCCCTCGAAGGTACCCGTCAGGCGCGCCTGTTTCCAGACATCCGGGGGCTCTGGAGGCTTTTTCTCTGGTGGCGGAGGAGGTGGAGGAGGAGGTGGTGGTGGCCTGCGGCTGATGGCGAAAAGGGGCCGCTCCTGCATTTCCAGCAGCAATTGCTCATCACGACGAGCGTGGTCAACCACCAGCAACGGTGCGGGTACCAGTGCCTGGATGTCGGCCTTTATGGGCTCGGGAGGTATCCAGACGGTATCTTTAAGTTGCATTTGGGGCGTCAGCCAGGTCCACGCGAGCCCCCCCCCTAACAACACCATGGGCACGGCAAGTCCTGCGGTCCAAAGAATGCGCTGGTTCACGGCTTGCTCCGAAGAATGCTGAAGGTAAATTGCGCACTGATCTTGGGCAGGACCTTGGGATTGTTGTTGACCAGATTGCCCACCAGGTTCAGTTGCAACTCGTCAAGCCACACCGTGGGAGATACTTCAGACAGTGACAATATGGCCAGTTGAATGGCTGGCCAATTGCCTTCGGCTGTCATGGCGACGGTGATTCGCTCATAGGGGCCCAGGCTCTGCCCCTGTTCCTCAGACTCCGACGCAGGGCGCATCTGGCTGCTGACTACTGCCAGGCCCGACTTGTCCAGTACCGCACGCAGCCTCTGCTGCAGTGCATTGCCGGTCTGCGTGCTGTCCTGTTCGGCAGGGTAGATATAGGCGGCTTTTGCTTCGGCGATCTGCTCCAGGCCCTGCTGGATTTCATCGACCTGTTCCTGCAAGCCAACCAGGCGTGCATATCGTGGCTCCATGGTGTCCAGTTGTTCCTGCGCCCAGGTGTGCTTGGCATGGACCCAGGACCCCAACATCACAGGAGGCACAACCAGCAAGGCAGCAATCCCCGCGAGCAGCAGCCATTGGCGAGGCGTCAGTTTGCGTGAGCCCGTCATTGCGGCTCCTTCGTCTTGGCATTGGTACCAGCGACAGTGCCGGCTTCAGTTTTCGATCCGTTCACAGGCTTTGCACCAACGGCGGCATCTGTCCTGCCCCCACTCAAAGATTCAGGCTTGGCCGCCGGCTTTGCATCTGCAGCGGTGACAGCTTCAGTTTTCGGTCCGCTCACGGGCTTTGTACCAACAGCGGCATCCGTCTTACTCCCACTGGAAGATTCAGGCTTGGTTGCCGGCTTTGGCTTTGCATCTACTGCCTCGGCTTGCACACCTGTGCCGCCTTCTTCCTCCGAAGCGTCCGCCGGCTTGTCTTCTTCACGCACGTATTGACCCAAAACCTTGGGGTCGATATTGGCCTCCAGCGCGAAGCTTTCCTTGCTGGATCCGGGAACGCGCGTGACGGCCGTTGGCAGGCGCACCTCCAGGAATCCCGGAACCTTGGCCAGCATGGCGGCGGTATTGGAGGCGTTGCCGGTGAGGCCCTGGATGGTGAGCTTGCTCCCTCGAAGGACGATGCGCTGCGTGGCGGCATCATCGGGCAAGGCCTCCGTCAAGGCGGCCAGTACGCGCAGATGATCCGGCTGCTGCTGCAGGCGCTCCTGCAGCTTGCCCAGTTCCTGCCCTTCCTCCACCAGAAGCTGACGTTTGGCCACGGTGTCCTTGGACGCCTCGGCCAGCTTGGAAAACTGCTGGCGGGCGTCCAGCGCACGTTGCTGCAGTTGCAGCGTTGGCGTGACAGCCAAAGCCACCGCCAGAAGCAGCACACATCCCAGCCCCACCAGAATCCAGTTACGCCGCCGCACCTCGGCGTGACGCCGTCGCGACTCCCCAAAGTTGGGCAATATGACCGTGGTGGTGCTGGCGGGAGCCCAGACCTCCGGAGTGCTGCCGGCAGGCAGCAGCATGGACTGCTGGCGCAGGACCTGCTCGACCTGGCTGCGCGACGCAATGACTATTTCGATTCGCAGGCGCCCCGGCGGCTGTGGGCCAGTGCTTTCCGCGTAGGCCCACAAGGTGTCCTGTGGCGCAAAAGGCGTCATGGTATGCACATCCAGCTCAATGGCACCGCGCAACGACGCCGGAGCCATGACAGGCAATACAACCACGCGTTGCAGCACTTGTTCGGGGTCCAGCAATACGGCCTTGTAAGCTGTTTTTTCCAGCGCCTCCCGGGCCGAAACGTTCCACTCAATATGAGTCCCGAGCACCTTGGCCCCCACAGGCCCCGAGGCATTTGCCCACACGCCCACCAACGATGTGGGAGCCAGCCTGCGCAACCAGGCCGATTGGGAGAGCTTGCGCAAGGCATCTCCCAGCTCAGCCGAAAGTCCGCGCAAATCCAGCCCGAACAGCTTCGCATCGGATGTCATCAACGCCATAGATCCCCATCCCTGATGAACAAATTCGTTTTCACTTTTGCTGAATCCTTCTTGATCCACATCCGCCAAGGACGGCGCCGCAACGCGCGCGCATTCCAGGGTTTCGATGCACCTATATCCGTCCGGCCCACGCCTGGGCCGCTGAAAGCACTGTCCATGGCAGCGCTGTCTTGCCAACGCCGCCGGCGATCTCCACATCGCGCATCACCATGGCGGCACCCCGGCCTTCAAAAACGACCCGGGCAGTCAATCGATAGCGTGTGCTGGAAATGCCCTCTTGACCCGCGCCAACTCCCTCAAGAAGCTGTCTCAGCGCGGGCGGCGCAGCCTTGGCGTTGACTCCCACCCGGCCGTCAACATCGGCCACCACAAAAGGCTTGATCTGCGCATAGATGCCGTAGCTCACGCCGGGCACCTGCAAAAGATCTTCAGGGGCTTCCCAGGCGACCCCTCCTCCAAAGGCTGCGCTGCGCGCTGCCTGCCGCGCCTCCATCAAGGCCTGCGCGAGCGCCTCACCCGAGCCTATACCCAGACGGGAGAAGACTGCGGCCATCAGCACGGGAGATGCTGCGTTGATGTCCACCAATCCGCTCCATGGCACGATTTCGACCTCTATTATCTGATGCGCCCCAGGCAAGCTCACGACCTGGTATTGCGCAAAATCGGCGGGGTTGATCGCCATTCTCTGTAAAACTTGGTAGATAGCAGCTTCGCCCATGGCTCGCCCCAGGGCCATGTCGCGTGTCACTCCCCCCACCTTTGCCTCCTCGCGCACCACCCCGCCCAAGCTGGATGCAAAAATGGCGAGCGCCGCCACGATCCAGAGGACCAAGACCAACGCCATCCCCCGGGCTTGCGAATGCTTGCGCATCTGAGGATCCTGCACCACTAACGCCCCCCGCCAAATGCCGGTCCACCACCGCCCACACTCGGGTTCGTTGCAGAAGGCGTCAGAAAGGAAACCACCATCAGAGGCCAAGCGCCAGTGGAGGTCTGCAACTGAATCTGCACTGCCGAGGGCAGCTCCTTTTCATCCTCCCACAGGGGAGTCCACCTGGACGCGCCCAATTTGGCGTTTTGGTAGCTCAATGAAAAGGCCGAGACGGCACGTTCGACGACGTAGGACTGGCTCTGGCCCCAATCAGGCTCCATGTTCGCACCCCTCCAGGCCGTGAATCGCAGCACCAACGCATCCCCCTCAAGTGCCAACTGGAAATGTGTTCGTCCCCCCAGCCCGAACCGGGCCGGCATGATCCCCAGCCATTGCATGCCCTTGGGTCCCGCCTGAAAGAAGAATGGGCTCTGTCCCTGCATGCGCTGCCCACCCCGGCGCCGCTCCGCAGAGACCTGGCCTAGCACCGTACGCAAAAAACTGATGGACACACGCTGGTGGTCCATGCGGTCCAGTCGCGCATCGACACGCTCTTGCGTCTGCGAGACTGTGGACATGGCCGACGCCAGCCCCAGCATGAGCAGGGACAGGAGCGTCATAACCACCAGCAACTCCACCAGGGTGAAGCCACGTTGCCCGGAGGACGACATGCCACGCAGCTTCATCGGGTCACCTCACCTGGCTGCAAGGGCCGCTGCGGGCGCAGGGTCTCGAAGACCCAACTGCGGTTTTCAACGGAGATCGTGATGCGCAAGGCATGCAGGGGAACCGCGGTTTCGGGCAGGCCGCCCACGGAGAAAGGCGCGGAAGCCACCTGCCAAGCGTAGACACCATCCTGCCCTGAGGCCTGGGTGCCACCAGGATCGACCATGGGAAAGGCGTCCATCAGCGAATCGGCCAGCAGGGCCACGCCCTGGTTCTGCTCCAGTTTGGAAACACCGCGCGCGGAACCACCAACGGCCCGATAAATGAGCGCCAGCGAGATAGCCATGATGGACAGCGCCACCAACAGCTCCAGCAAGGTCATGCCCCGCACCCTGGGGCGGGAAGCGGCGCGCCGACGCATTACAGGGCCTCTTTGGTGACTTGGCCGGACAGCCAGTCCACACGCAGACGCACGCCACCGCCGCTTTGCGCGCGGGCGAGCGAAATGCTGCCCCCCGTGGCGCCGCCTTCGGGCAGAAAGACGATGGTCTGGCTGCCATCAGCCAGCGCCATGCCGGCTGCCGTGGTCAGTTGCACCGTCAGGCTGTCAGGCAGCTTGGCCGTGGCTTGGCCGGCGATGCCGTACTGGCGGCTATTCGTATTGACCGCGAATGCCACAGGCATGCCCTGCAGCGTGGCCTGCTGGCGCGCCTTGCGCAGCAGGGCCGTCACGTCCTGCACCGTCTGCCGATAGTCCACGGCATCGCGCAGCTTGCCCATGGCAGGCGGCACGATGCCGATGATGGCGCCAAGAATGGCGAACACCACCAGCAGCTCGATCAGCGTGAAACCCTGGGCGTGCTTCAAGACTCATCCTTGGCAAAACGGTGCGGCAACGGTGGCTACAGCAGTGTTCAAGAGCACCTTACTTGGTGTTGCGCACGTCGGCTGCTTCACCTTCGCCGCCCGGGGCACCGTCAGCACCCAGCGAGAGGATCTCGAGGTCGCCATTGGCAGCAGGATACGTGTAGCGGTAGGCGTTGTTCCAGGGATCATTCGGCACGCCGCCCTTGAGGTAGGGGCCCGCCCAGCCGGCAACGCCGGCAGGCTGCTTGACCAGCGCGTCCAGGCCCTGCTGCGAGGTGGGATAGCGGCCCACGTCGAGCTTGTACAGCTCCAGCGCCTTTTCGATGTCGGCGATCTGCACGCCGGCCGTCTTGGTCTTTGCTCCACCCAACTGGTTCAGCACCTTGGGGCCGACCAGGCCGGCCAGCAGGGTCAGGATGGCCAGCACGACCAGCAGTTCGATCAGCGTGAAGCCACGCTTGCGGGCGCGGGAGGACAGTTGCTTTTGCATGCGCATCATCTTCTACATACCTTTCAGTCAATTCAGATTCATCAGACGGCCAGATCGTTGACGGACAGGATTCCGAGCAGGATCGACACGATGATGGAGGCGATAAGGATACCGAGGACCAGGATCAGCGCCGGCTCCAGCATGGTCAGGAGGCGTTTGATCGCGTTTTCGACCTCGCGGTTCAATATGTTGGACAGCTCCAGCATCATGTCGCCCAGGCGGCCGGTTTCCTCGCCGACCCGCACCAGATTCAGGGCCAGGGGCTCGAATTCTCCGGTTTTCTGGGCGGCATGGGCCATGCGATGACCTTCCTTGACCATGGGACCCATTTTTTCCAGGCGCTCGCGGATGGCAACGTTGGAGACCGTGTCGCTGGCAATGCGCAGTGCGGTCAGCAGCGTGACGCCGTTGCCCAGCAGCGTGCCCAGCGAGCGGCTGAACAGGGTCAGCTGGTACTTGCGCACCACGCCACCCAGGCCCGGCAGGCCCAGCAGCCACGATTGCCAGGTCTGGCGGCCCTTGGGACTCTTGGCCCAGCGGGCGAAGACCCAGCCCAGCGCGCCCAGCACGATGAACACCGCCCAGCCGTAGCTGCGAAACGCATGGCCCAGCCCCATCACGAATTGCGTGGGAAGGGGCAGCGCGTCACCCATGTCGTTGAAAAGCTGTTCGAACTGCGGCACCACGAAGCCCAGCATGGCCACCAGGGACAGCACAGCCACGCCCAGCAGGATGGCCGGATAGATGGTGGCCGAGACCACGCTATCGCGCAGGGCCCGCTGGCGCGCCATGTGTTCCACCAGCCGGTTGAGCACGCCCGACATCTGGCCGCTGGCCTCGCCCGAGCGCACCATGTTGATATAGAAGTCGCCGAACAGGTCGTGGTGCTTGCCCAGTGCCTGGCTCAGCGGCATGCCGGCCTTGACGCTGTCGAGCACGGACTGGAGCATGGCCTGCATCTGCACCTTGTGGCTCATCTCGACCAGGACCTTGAGCGCGTTGTCCAGCGACAGGCCGGCACGCATCATGATGGCCAGTTCGGTGGTCATGCCCTGGATGTCGTCGGCCTTGATGCGGCCCTTCTTGAGCGCACGCGCCGCCAGCGGCACATTGCCCAGGCTTGCGGCTTCCTCGACCTTGATGGGCGACAGCCGGCTCTTGCGCAGGTGCACCACCACCTCGGCCACGGCCGCAGCGGAAAAAGTGCCCTTGACCATCTGACCGCGGCTGTCCACGGCCTCCCAGCTGTAATCAGGCATCGCTTTGGTCCTGGGTCACGCGCAGCACTTCGTCGAGCGTGGTGGCGCCCGAGGCCACCTTGCGCAGGCCGTCGTCGTAGAGGCTCAGCATGCCGCTCTTGGCCGCCATGGCATGCAGGGCGTTGGCGTCCTGCCCTTCGATGATGGCGCGGCGCAGCGGCTCGTCGATGACCATGAGTTCATGGATGCCGGTACGGCCCTTGTAGCCCGTGCCCCGGCAATGCTCGCAGCCGACGGCGCGGTAGATGGGCGAGCCCTCGCGCAGAAAACGCTTGAGGCCGCTGCCCTCGACGGCGGCGGCCGGCAGCGTGTCAGGCTGCTTGCAGTGCGAGCACAGCGTGCGCACCAGGCGCTGGGCCAGCACGCCGTTGACCGAGGACGTGATCAGGTAGCTCTCCACCCCCATGTCGCGCATGCGGGTGACGGCGCCTGCGGCCGTGTTGGTGTGCAGCGTGGACAGCACCAGGTGGCCTGTCAGCGCGGACTGCACGGCGATCTGCGCGGTTTCTCCGTCACGCATTTCGCCGATCATGATGATGTCCGGGTCCTGGCGCAGGATGGAGCGCAGGGCGTTGGCAAAGGTGAGGTCGATCTGCGGATGGACCTGGATCTGGTTGATGCCATCGAGCTGGTACTCGACCGGGTCCTCGACGGTGATGATCTTGTTGGAAACCGCGTCGATCTTGGACAGGGCCGCGTACAGCGTGGTGGTCTTGCCCGAGCCCGTGGGCCCAGTGACCAGCACGATGCCGTGCGGCTTGGCCAGCAAGGTGTTGAAGCGCTCCAGCGTATCGACCTCGAAGCCCATGCTTTCCAGGCGCAGGCGCACGTTGGCGCGGTCCAGCACCCGCATGACGATGCTCTCGCCATGCACCGTGGGTGCGGTGGAGACACGCAGGTCCAGTTCGCGGCCCTTGGCGCGGGTCTTGATGCGGCCGTCCTGCGGCAGGCGCCGCTCGGCAATGTCCAGATGGGCCAGCAACTTGACGCGCGAGCCCACGGCGGCGCTCAGCCGGGGCGGCACGAGTTCGGCCGCATGGATCACGCCGTCCATGCGGTAGCGCACCTGCAGGCCGGCCTCGAAGGGCTCCAGGTGGATGTCGGAGGCGTGCAGCTCGATGGCGCGGGAAATGATGCCCGTGACCAGGCGGATGACCGGCGCCTCGCTGGCCAGGTCCTTCAGATGCTCGACGAAGTCGCCACCCGTGGCGTCCGACTCCCAGTCCTGGCCTTCTTCGCCTTCGGGTTCCTGGCCGGCTTCGGACAGGGCCTTGCGGATATCGGCTTCCAGCGCCAGCACGGGCTTGATCTGCAACCCGGTGGCCAGGCGCAGTGCCTTGGTGATGAAGGGGTCCTGCGGCACGGACATGGCCACTTCGAGCACGCCGTCCTGCAGCGAAATGGGGCAGACGCACTGCGCATCCAGAAAGCTTGCCAGCAGGCCCGGCACATCGGGCAGCAGGTCGGGAAACTCTTCCGCGCGCAGCCAGCGCATGTGCAGCTGCTCGGACAGCGCCTGGGCCACGTCGGCTTCCGCCACCACGCCCAGCTGGACCAGCACCTGGCCCAGGTAGCCGCCCAGCTCCTGCTGCGCCTGCAGGGCGTTTTGCAGATCGCGCTCGTTCAGCTTGCCGGCGGAAAGCAGGCGTTCGCCCAGCCGCCCCTTGATCGGGGCTTCGACACCGGCAATCGGTTCCATGACGTGATTGGTGGAAGACATTGCCGCGGATTATCCACTGTCGCCGCATCCCCCGCGAAAGGCTCCGGATGCGGGGTCCAAGGCCGCCCCTGCACCCGGCACCAGCGCTGTCATCAACTGTTACGCAACGGATATAACGGCGCGATGCTGCGCCGCACGATCGAAGTGGCTTCAGGCCGCTTTGACCGCGTCGGCCGGCAAGCCGCTGGCATCGCCCCAGCGGCGCTGCGCCATGACCAGCAGGCCTTCGAAGATGAGGTTGTCCACCAGCTCGAAGGGCCGCGTCATGCTGGGCACCATCTTCCAGCCTGCACCGCCGGCCATGACGCAGGCGGGCTCCATGCTGCAATGCATGTACAGATGCTGGTACATGCGCTCCACGGCCCCGGCGATGGCGTAGGTGCCGCCACTGGTCAGCGCGTCGCTGGTGTTGGTGGGGAATGGCGTGACTGCACCCGTGGGCACGTGCAGGCCGGCCGTGCCGCTTTCCAGGGCGCGCAGCATGATGCCGTGCCCCGGCAGGATCAGACCGCCCATGAAGTGGCCGTGCTGGTCCAGCGCATCCACGGTGACGGCGGTGCCGATCATGACCACGATCAGGGGCCGCTCTGGCCCGCGCTGCAGGATGTGCTGGCGCGCGCCGATCATGGCCACCCAGCGGTCCGCCCCCAGGCGCGAGGGGAAGTCGTAGCCGTTGGTGACTCCGGCCTCGGCCGCGCCGGGCACGGCCCACTGCGGCTCGAAATCCCATCCCAGCATCATGTCGATCTGGTCGTGCACGCGCCGGCGCGCCGTGTCGCCGGCCACCACGCAGCCCAGCATGCGCGTAGGCGTGGGCAGGTCGCTCCACGGCCCTTCGGCCAGGTGCTCGATGTGCTCCAGGAACTCCGCGCCGTGCGCCAGCAAAGCGGCACCAGGCCGATGCGCGTCGTACATCGCCCATTTCAAGCGGGTGTTGCCGATGTCTATGGCCAAAAAAGTCATGGGCGCGATTATCGGAGTTTTCCGGAGGATAGCGTCAGCCATGGACGACAACTGAGTGAGGACGTGAACGCAAGAATGGCCCAAATGTCAAAAATCCGGGAGCGCTCCTGCCCGGCAGCGCGCGCCGCCACTGTTAGGCGTTACATTGGCCTTTCCGTTTTTCCACCCACCAACAGGAGTCACCCATGGGACTTTTCAGTTTCATCAAGGAAGCCGGCGAAAAGCTGTTCGGCGGCAGCGCCGCACAGGCAGCCGAGCCTGCGCAAGACCTGAATGCCAAGGCCGCCAAGGCCATCGAGACCTATATCGGCACGCAGAACCTGGGCGTCAGCGACGTGAAGGTGCAGTTCGATGGCTCGCAGGGCAAGGTCACGGTGCTGGGCACGGCCCCCACCCAGGCGGTCAAGGAAAAGGTGACGCTGTGCTGCGGCAACGTCTCCAGCGTGCAGTCGGTGGACAACCAGATGACGGTGACCAACCCCGAGCCCGAAGCCCAGTACCACGACGTGGTGCGCGGCGACACGCTGTCGGCCATTGCCAAGAAGTTCTATGGCGATGCCAACAAGTACCCGGTGATCTTCGAGGCCAACAAGCCCATGCTGAGCCACCCAGACAAGATCTACCCCGGCCAGAAGCTGCGCATCCCGGCAATCTAAGCCCCCCTGAGCGGCGTCGCCGCTTCCCCCTGAGGGGGACGACACCCTCGCGGCGGGGCGGCCCTTGCTCGGTGTCTCTGACCTGGCTCATGCCAGTTCTGGATGCCGCGAATTAGACCTACCCCGCTCCGAGAAAGGCCGCAATAGCGGCCTTTCTCAAGGAAAGATTCAGTATTTACCGCTCAACAGCGCACCGAATCCCGGAACAGCTGTCGGCAAGCCCAGGCGCTTGAGCATCATGAACGTCGTGGCCACCGAGGAAGACAGTACCGGCAGGCCCACGCGGTCCTCGATGGGCTGCACCGAGGCCAGCGAGGGCATCTGCACGCAGGCCGAGGCGATGACCGCGTCGGCGTTGGCCGTGTTCAGGCGCCGCGTGATCTCGATGGGTGCGCGCGCATCCTGGGCGCCCACCTGCAGGTTGTCGGCAATCTCCAGCGAGATGCTGTCCACCACTTCGATGCCTTCGTTCTCTATGTAGTCGATGACCAGCTGCGTCAGCGGCTTCATGTAGGGCGCCAGCAGCGCCACCTTCTTCGCGCCGATGGCGTGCAGGCCATCGACCAGGGCGCCGGCGCTGGTGACCACGGGCGCGGGACCGCCGTTGTCCACGGTGCGCTGGTGCAGGCGCGCTTCCGAGACACGGTGGTAGCCGCGCCCCATGCTCATGATGGCCACCAGGCAGGCATAGCCGAGCACATCGACCCGCGCATCCGACAGTTCCAGCGCGCAGCGGTCGCTGTCGCCGTCCATGGCGGCCAGTTCCTCCTTGGTCACATGCTTCATGCGCATGCGGCTGGAGTGGAAGGTGAAACGCTCGGGCGCCAGGGCCTCGCGGGCGCGCAGGATGGCGGGGATCTCGGTCTCCATCGTGGTGTTGGAGCTGGGCACGATCTGCCCGATGCGGAAATGGGTTTTGCTAGTCATATCAGTTCTTCATAGCGCTGGACATAAAACTGGCGCGCCCCCACTCAGAGACACCGAGGAAGGGCCGCCCCGCCCCGAGGGTGTCGTCCCCCTCCCCCGCGAAGCGGGTAGAGAGGGGGAAGCGGCGTAAGCCGCTCAGGGGGTGCCACCCATCAATCCATCGTGATGTGGTTGGCCTTAATGACCTTGCCCCAGTGGTCCGTCTCCCGCTGGACCAGGGCGCCCAGCGCCTGCGGGCCGAGGAATCGCGGCTCCACGCCCTGCAGGGCCGCGCGCTTTTGCACATCGGGCGACTCCAGGGAGGTCTTGAGCGCGTCCGACAGCCTGGCGATGGCGTCGGGCGGCGTGCCCGCAGGTGCGAACAGGCCGACCCAGGCTTCCAGCTCGAAACCCGGCAGGCCCGCTTCTGCCGTCGTGGGCACATCGGGCAGCATGGGATGGCGCGTCTTGCTGGTCACGGCCAGGGCCCTGAGCTTGCCCGTCTGCACGTGGCCCAGCACCGAAGGCGGCGTGGTGATGAACATCTGCACCTGGCCGCCCAGCACGTCCTGGATGGCCGGGCCGGACCCCTTGTAGGGCACATGCGTGATCTGGGTCTGGGTCACCTGGGCGAACACGGCCGTGCCCACATGGGACAGTGAGCCATTGCCCTGCGACGCGTAATTGACCTTTCCAGGGTTCTTGCGCAGATAGGCAATGAACTCCTGCAGATTGTTCGCCGGCACCGAAGGATGGACGGCGATCACATTGGTGGCGGCCACGATCAGCCCCACGGGTGCCAGCTCGGACTGCGCCCAGGGCAGCTTGGGGAACAGTGCCGGATTGCCCACGTGGTAGGCCGAATACGAGGCCAGCAGCGTGTATCCGTCCTTGGGCGACCGGGCCACCATCTGGTAGGCAATGTTGCCGCTGGCGCCGCCCCGGTTGTCCACCACCACCGACTGCCCCAGCAGGCGCGACAGCGGGTCGGACGCCAGACGTGCCGCCGTGTCCACCACGCCGCCGGGCGGATTGGGGACCACGAGGGTGATGGACTTGGTTGGAAAGGCCTGGGCCTGGACGGTTCCTGCGCCCAGCAGGGCGGCCGCTGCCAGGCCGGCGGCCTGCAGCACAATGCGTCGATTCATGCTTGTCTCCATGTTCTCTTTGTACCGGCGCATTCTTGCGGGCCTGCACGCGGCCGAACAGCCGTATCTCGTTGATCCATCCTTCGTCTGCGGTGGAGGATGGGAATGATCAACCTGCACCGCTTCGATCTGCTGACGCTGCGCCTGTATGTAGCCGTGGTCGATGCCGGCAGCCTGACGGCCGGCTCGCGCACGCTGGGGCTGTCGCTGGCGGCCGCCAGCAAGCGCGTGGCCGAGCTGGAGCAGCACTGCGGCGTGACCCTGCTGGTGCGCAGCAAGCGCGGCGTCACGCCCACGCCCGCCGGCCAGAGCATGTACCACCATGCCGTGGACGTGGTGGCCCGGCTGGAGCACCTGGCCCTGGCCATGGACGACTTTCGCAGCGGCGCCACGGGCCAGTTGCGCCTGTGGGCCAACAACTCCGCATTTGCGGGATTTCTGCCCCGGCTGCTGGCCGACTTCATGGCCGCCCACCCGGGTGTCTCGGTGGACCTGGAAGACGCGCTCAGCGAGGAGTCCGTGCGCGCCGTGCTCAGCGGCGTGGCCGAGCTGGCCATCATCGGGGAGAACACGCCCCTGGAAGGGCTGAGCACTCAGGTCTGCGATGTGGACGAGCTCGTGCTGGTCATGCCGAGCGGCCATGCGCTGGACACGGACGACGACTCCCCCGTGCCCCTGGCCACCGTGCTGGACCACGACTTCGTGAGCCTGGCCCGCTCCACCTCGCTGATGCGGCGCATTGCGGCCGAGGCCGAATCCATCAACCGCCCCGTGCGGATCCGCATCCAGGTGCGCAGCTTCGACGCCATGTGCCACATGGTCTCGGTGGGTCTGGGCCTGGCCATCCTGCCGCGCGCGGCCACCGCGCCGCACCTGGCCGCGCGGGCACTGCGGCTGCGCCCGCTGGGGGCGCTCAACACCCGGCGCCGGCTGCTGCTGGCCATGCGCTCGCAGGCCACGCTGTCAGGACCGGCCCAGGCCCTGGTGGACATGGTGGCCGCCCGGGCGGTGGCGCTGGGATTCGCGGAGCCGCAGCTCTGAACAACGCCAGGTCGGCCCCGGCTTACTGGCGCCAGGGCAGGCCGCGCAGGCGCCAGCCGCCGACATGGCCGCGCTGGCCGTTGGCGTCCACATCGCCCTCGAAGCCTTCGAGGATGTTGTAGGCCTCGATGCCCAGTTGCGCCGCGCGCTGGGCAGCGGCCACCGAGCGCACGCCGCTGCGGCACAGCAGGACCACCTTGCCGCCTTCAGGCACGGCGGCGCGCAGCTGGCTGTCGAAATCGGGGTTCATCGCCATGGACGGCCACTGCTTCCAGGCCACGGCCACGGCACCCGGCACACGGCCCACCCAGTCGCGCTCTGCATCGGTGCGCACATCGACGAGCACGGCTTCGCCGGATTGCTGCCATTGCCAGGCAAGTTCGGCAGGAATGTCGCCGGCATAGCCCTGTGCGGGCTGGACGGTCAGGGGAATGGCTGCGGGAACGGGAGCGCTTGCGGACATGGATTGGCTTTCTTGATAGGACGCGGTTGTGTGCCCGGCAAGAATAACCGTCCAGCCCGACTGGCGCCGGCTCGCCGGTGCCCGGATCGCCTATTCCCAGGGCGGCAGCAGCCTGTCACGCAGCACCTGGCGCTGCGCCTCCCAGCCCGGCATCACGCTGGCCACCGTGGCCCAGAAGCGCGGGCTGTGGTCCATGTACCGCAGGTGGGACAGCTCGTGCACGACCACGTAGTCGATGACCTCGGGCGAGTGCTGCATGAGCCGCCAGTTCAGCCGTATGGCGCCAGCCGAGTTGGCACTGCCCCAGCGCGTGCTTGCACTGGTCAGTCTCAGGCTGGTCCACTGCACGCCCAGGAGCGGCGCGTGGCGCTGCAGGCTGGCCGTGAACCAGGAGCGCGCCTCGCGCAGCATCCAGGCCTGCACGCAGGCGCGCACCTCGGCGGCCGATGCCCCAGGCGCCAGCGGCAAGTGCAGGGACTGGCTGCCGTCGGCCGCCTGTTCACGGTGTACCTGGCGCGTGCGCAGCGGCTGGGTTTCGCCGCCGGTCAGGCACAGCTGCAAGGGGCGGCCCAGATAGCCGATCTCTGCGCCGTGCTCCCAGCGGATGCGTGCCGCATGCTGGGCTTGCTGGCGCTGGCCGGCCTCGTGCAGCTTGCGCAGTATCCAGCCCGATTTCGCCTCCAGCGCCTGCGCGATGGCAGCCATGTTGACCCAGGAAGGTGCGCTGACCACCAGCCCCTGCGCGCCGATGGTGAAGCCTATGGTGCGCCGGCGCGAGCGCTGCAGCCGGTAATGCAGCACCTGCCCCTGGAGGACCGCCTGCTGGTTGGCGTCCGGGTGGATTCGGGGACTGGGCTCGGGGATGGTGGATGGAGATGGGAGAGATGGAGGAGAAGGAGGAGAAGGAGGAAGAGGCGCAGACGAAGGCTGGTCGGGGGAAGCGGCCCTGTCACGGCGCGGCTTCAGCCCGCCGTCCTGCGTTTGCACGGCAGGTGGCAGCAGCCAATCCCAACTGCGCTGTGCCGGGTCCGCCATGCCGCTCTCCGGCGCCTCAGGCGCGGTAGGCCTCGGGGTCGAGGCGCTGCATTTCGGCCTCGATCCAGTTTTCGACTTCCACCATCAGCTCCTCGTGCTTGCGGCCCACGGAAGGAATGGGCTTGCCGATGGAGACATCGACCACGCCCGGCGTCTTGATGAAGGCCTTGCGCGGCCAGCACTTGGCCGAGGTGACGGCCACGGGCACGACGGGCACGCCGGTCATGATGGCCAGGCGCGTGGCGCCGGTCTTGTACTCGCCCCTTTGGCCGCGCGGGATGCGCGTGCCTTCGGGAAACATGATCACCCAGGTGCCCTGGCCCAGCAGGCGCTTGCCCTGCTCGACCACCTTGTGGAAGGCGCGCGAGCCGTGCTTGCGGTCGATGTGGATCATGTCCATGCTGCCGATGGACCAGCCGAAGAAGGGCACCATGAGCAGCTCCTTCTTGAACACATAGGCCAGCGGGCGCGGCATGATCGCCGGCATGAGGAAGGTCTCGTAGGTGGACTGGTGCTTGACCAGCAGCACCACGCCCTGCTTGGGGTCGGTGGGCAGGTTCTCCATGCCCTGCACGCGGTGGCGCACGCCCATGATGACGCGGGCGCTGTCCACCGACAGCTTGAGCCAGGCGCGCGCCACCGCATAGACGCGGCGCGGCCCGCCGCCCAGCCAGCGCGTGAGCAGCACGGCCAGGGTGTAGGGGATCACGGTGATGCCCATCCAGAGCATGTGGAGGGTGGAGCGGATCAGGGACATGGCGGCAGTGTGGTGCAGAAAGCGGCGCAGCGGCCGGGCGGCAGGCCCGGGCCTTGCGCCCTCAGGAATCGGAATTCACAAAGATAGCATTGTGCGCAGGACGGCAGGCCGGCGGCGCATGGGCAAAGCGCCGTTCGGGCGTTCAGGGAGCGGGTGCGGCATCTGCCGGAACCAGCGCATCGGCCAGCGCGGCCAGGCTGGCATGGCGCTGGGTGCCGGGCGGCAGTCCGGGCGGCAGCGCCCCGTCCAGAGACACTCCGGCGCTGGCGCCCGTGCAGACCAGGTGCAGGCGCGCGCCCATGGCGGCGCCGGCCTGCAGGTGGGCCACGCAGGAGCCAACCACCCACAGCTGGTGCCCCTCGACGCCGAAGCGCTCGGCAATTTGCTCGAACAGCGCCGTGCCGGGCTTGCGGCAATGGCATTCCTCGTCCGGGGCATGGGGGCAGTAGAAAACCGCATCGACGCGCGCGCCTGCCGCCGCCATTTCGCGGTGCATGCGCGCGTGCACGGCATTGAGCTCGGTCACGTCGAACAGGCCCCGGCCCAGGCCCGGCTGGTTGGTGGCGACCACCACATGCCAGCCCGCCCGGTTCAGGCGCGCCACGGCTTCCAGCGCCCCGCGCTGGGCCTTCCAGGCCTCGGCAGAGCCGATGAAGCCCTCCTCACCGATCTGGTTGAGGGTTCCGTCACGGTCCAGGATCGCAATTTTCATGGTCGGGTCCCAAGAATGTCAGAACTCAATTGCGCGCGTCCCAAGACGAGGGACACCGAGGAAGGGCCGCCCCGCACCGAAGGTGTCGTCCCCCTCCCTTGCGAAGCAAGTAGAGAGGCGCCGTGCCACGGGGGGAAGGCGCGAAGCGCCTCAGGGGGTGCTCCATTTACGCCAGTCGCGAAAGGTCCGCCACGCGGTTCATGGCTTCGTGCAACGTGGCCAGCAGGCCCAGGCGGTTGGCCTTGAGCGCCGGGTCTTCGGCGTTGACCATCACATGCTCGAAGAAGGCATCGACCGGGGCGCGCAGCGCGGCCAGGGTCTGCAGGCTGGCCGTGTAGTCGCCGGCAGCAAACTGCTGCTGCGCCTTGGGCGCCACCGATTGCAGGGCCGCGTACAGGTCCTTCTCTGCCACCTCGGCCAGCACGGCCGCGTCGACCTGGGCCAGCACGGCCTGGTCGGCCTTCTTGAGGATGTTGCCCACGCGCTTGTTGGCGGCGGCCAGGGCCGGTGCCTCGGGCAGCTCGCCGAAGGCTCGCACGGCCTCCAGGCGCTTTTGCACGTCGGACAGGCGCTGCGGGCGCAGGGCCAGCACGGAGTCCACTTCCTGGGCCGAGAAGCCCTGCTCGCGCAGGTTGCCGGCCAGACGGTCGTAGATGAAGTCGGCCAGCTGGGGCGTGGCGTCCTCGATCTTGTCGCCGAAGGCAGGCAGCACGCTGACCAGCAGGGTTTCCAGATCCAGCGCCAGGTCCTTCTCGACCAGCATGCGGATCACGCCCAGCGCATGGCGGCGCAGCGCGAACGGGTCGCGGTCGCCCGTGGGCAGGTTGCCGATGCCGAACATGCCGACCAGGGTTTCCAGCTTGTCGGCCAGGGCCACGACCACGCCGGCGTTGCCGCGCGGCAGTTCGTCGCCCGCAAAGCGGGGCTTGTAGTGGTCCTCGATGGCATCGGCCACGGCCACGTCCAGGCCGTCGTTGAGCGCGTAGTAACGGCCCATGGTGCCCTGCAGCTCGGGGAACTCGCCCACCATGTCGGTCACGAGGTCGGTCTTGGCCAGTTGCGCGGCCAGGTCGGCCTGCTGGGCCAGGCCCGTGTCGCCCAGCTGGCGGGCAATGCTCTTGGCGATGGAGCGCACGCGCTCCACGCGCTCGCCCTGGGTGCCGAGCTTGTTGTGGTAGACCACCTTGCCCAGCCCGTCCACGCGCGAGGCCAGGGTCTTCTTGCGGTCCTGGTCGAAGAAGAACTTGGCGTCGGCCAGGCGCGGGCGCACCACGCGTTCGTTGCCGCCGATGACGGCGCTGGCATCCTGGGGGCTGATGTTGCTGACCACCAGGAACTGGTGGGTCAGCTTGCCGGCGGCGTCCAGCAGTGGGAAGTACTTCTGGTTGGCCTTCATGGTGAGGATCAGGCATTCCTGCGGCACGTCGAGGAATTCCTTCTCGAACTCGCAGACCAGCACATTGGGACGCTCGACCAGGGCCGTGACTTCGTCCAGCAGGGCCTCGTCCTCGATGGGACGGACACCGCCGCCCACGCGCTCGGCAGCGGCCTGCAGCTGGCGCGCGATCTCGGCACGGCGCTCGGCGAAGCTGGCGATGACGGCGCCTTCCTCGCGCAGCTGCGCGGCGTAGTCATCGGCGGAGCGGATGACCACGGGATCGACCGCCGCCTCGAAGCGGTGGCCATGCGTGGCCGTGCCGGCCGTCAGGCCCAGGGCCTTGACGCCGATCAGCACCTCGGTGCCGTGCAGCACCACCAGGCCGTGGGCCGGGCGCACGAAATGGACGCTGCTCCAGCCGTCGGCCAGCTGGTAGCGCATGACCTTGGGGATGGGCAGCTTGGCAATGGCTTCGTCCAGCGCCTTTTGCACGCCGTCGGCCAACATCACGCCGCGCACGGTGGAAGCGTGGAACAGGGCTTCGGCCTTGCCTTCGCCCTGGCGGGTCAGGCCGGCAACGGCTTCTTCGCCGGCGCCCAGGGCGGCCAGCTTCTTGATCAGGGCGGGCGTGGGCTTGCCGTCGGCGTCCAGGCCCACGGAGACGGGCATGAGCTTTTGCGCCACGGCCTTGTCCTCGGCCTGGGGCAGGACTTCGGTGATGTGGGCGGCCAGGCGGCGCGGCGAGGCATAGGCCGTCAGGCGCGCTTCGCTGGAGGCCAGCAGGCCCTGGGCCTTGAGCTGCTCGAACAGCACGCCGGCAAAGGCGTCGCCCAGCTTTTGCAGCGCCTTCGGGGGCAGCTCTTCGACAAACAGTTCAACAAGAAGATTCGATGCGTTCATGGTCTGGTGTTCTCTCGGTGCAGCGGTGTCCGCCTCAGGCGGCCTTCTTGCCCTGTTGTTCGGCGGCCTTGGCCAGCTCGGCCAGCACTTCGTCGGCATGGGCCTTGGGCGCCATGGGGAAGCCCAGGCGCGCACGGCTGTCCATATAGGCCTTGGCCACGGCGCGGGCCAGGTTGCGGATGCGGCCGATGTAGGCGGCACGCTCCGTCACGCTGATGGCGCCGCGCGCATCGAGCAGGTTGAAGGTGTGGGCGGCCTTGAGCACCTGCTCGTAGGCCGGCAGCGCCAGCTGTTCGCCGATCAGGTGGTTGGCCTGCTTTTCGTAGGCGCCGAAGGCGGTGAACAGGAAGTCGGCGTCCGAATGCTCGAAGTTGTAGGTGGACTGCTCCACCTCGTTTTGGTGGTAGACGTCGCCGTAGCTCAGGCCGTCGGTCCAGGTCAGGTTGTAGACGTTGTCCACGCCCTGCAGGTACATGGCCAGGCGCTCCAGGCCGTAGGTGATCTCGCCCGTGGCGGGCTTGCAGTCGATGCCGCCGACCTGCTGGAAGTAGGTGAACTGCGTCACCTCCATGCCGTTGAGCCAGACTTCCCAGCCCAGGCCCCAGGCGCCCAGCGTGGGGTTCTCCCAGTCGTCCTCGACGAAGCGGATGTCGTTCTTCTTCAGGTCGAACCCCAGGGCTTCGAGCGAGCCCAGGTACAGCTCCAGGATGTTGTCGGGCGCTGGCTTGAGCACCACCTGGAACTGGTAGTAGTGCTGCAGGCGGTTGGGGTTGTCGCCATAGCGGCCGTCCTTGGGGCGGCGGCTGGGCTGCACGTAGGCGGCCTTCCAGGGCTCGGGGCCCAGGGCGCGCAGGAAGGTGGCGGTGTGCGAGGTGCCCGCGCCCACTTCCATGTCATAGGGCTGGAGCAGCGCGCAGCCCTGGTCGGCCCAGTAGGACTGCAGCTTGAGGATGATTTGTTGGAAAGTGAGCATGACTTGTTTCAGGCGTCGCACGCAGGCCGGGGCCGCGCCGGTGAATGAGAGGCGGCTCGCGCCGCGCAAACGACGATTTTAAGGCGCCGCCCGGCCCTGCGCCGTGGCGCGGGCCTGCGGCCCCACGGCAGACGCTCCACAGGGCGATCTGCATCAAAAAACGGAGCAGGCGACACATGCCGGCAAAGGCCGTGGCGCGCGAAGCCCCGAAAGCCCGCCTTGCACGACGCATCCGGATCATTTTTTGACAATTCACCGGGGCAGCGGCCGGTGGCCGTTCTCCCCGCCGCCATGCACGCCGCCTAGAATGGCCCATTGACCTTTTTTGTCGTGGACCAACACCGTTTCGGAGCCTGCCATGAACCTGATGAACATCATCACCAAGCAACTGATAGAGATCATCGAGTGGACCGATGACTCGCGCGACACGCTCTCCTACCGCTGGCCCGACGACGACAAGGAAATCAAGAACGGCGCCCAGCTCATCGTGCGCGAGTCGCAGCAGGTGCAGTTCGTCTCGGCCGGCCAGTACGCCGACCTGTTCAGCCCCGGCAAGCACACGCTGACCACGCAGAACATTCCCATCCTGTCCACCATCCAGGGCTGGAAGTACGGCTTCAACTCGCCGTTCAAGTGCGATGTCTACTTCATCAACACGCGCCTGTTCACGGGCAACAAGTGGGGCACCTCCAACCCCGTGATGGTGCGCGACAAGGACTTCGGCGCCGTGCGCCTGCGCGCCTTCGGCACCTACGACTTCCGCATCGTCGAGCCGGCCAAGTTCCTCAAGGAAGTGGCGGGCACGGACCAGAACTTCCGCATCGACGAGTTCGCCGACACCATGCGCTCGCGCATCATCAGCGTGTTCACCGAGTCGCTGGCCAAGGCCCAGGTGCCCGTGCTGGACGTGGCCCAGCGCTATGGCGAGCTGGGCGATGCGCTGCTGCCGCTGATCAACCCGGCCATGACGGACAAGTACGGCCTGGAGATCACCAGCTTCGTGCTGGAGAACGTGTCCGTGCCGCCCGAGGTGGAGCAGGCCATCGACAAGCGCTCCAGCATGACGGCCATCGGCAACCTCAACGACTACGTCAAATACCAGATGGGCCAGGCCATGACCACGGGCGGCGAAGGTGCTGCCGCAGCCACCCTGCCCGCCACCATGGCCATGGGTTTCGGCATGGCGCAGGAGATGATGAAGAGCATGCAAAGCGGCGGCGGTGCCGGTGGCGCACCGGCCGGCCAGGGCCAGGCGTCCGATCCGTTCTCGCCCGCTGCCGCACAGGCGGCCCAGGCCCCCGCAGCGCCCGCCGCCGGTGGACTGCAGGTGCTGACCCCGGCGCAGGCGGCCCAGGTGCTGGGTGTGAGCGAGGCCGATGTGCTGGCCGAGATCCAGGCCGGCAACCTCAAGGCGCGCCAGATCGGCAGCCAGTGGCGCATTGCGCAAGCCGCACTCGATGACTTCCTGCGCGGCTGACATTTCCGTGGTTTGACCCTTTGCGGCGCCAGGCCCTGCCTGGCGCCGCGTCCCGTTTTCCAGGACCGATGCCGTGAGCGCGCCCTCCTCCAGTTCCTCCAGCACCTCGACTTCCCCCGCCTCCGGTTCCTGGGAGGCCGCAGCCGCCGCGCCGGCCATGGTGCGCAAGCACCCCTGCCCCGAATGCGGCGCCAACCTCGAATGGAATGCCCAGGCCCAGGCGCTCAAGTGCCCGTACTGCGGCACCACGGTGCCCTGGAGCGAGGAAACGCGCGAGGAACTGGGCCGCGATGTGGTCGAGCAGGACCTGGCCGAGGCGCTGCGCAACCCCAAGTCCGGCCGGGGCTGGGGCACGGAGGACCGCTACGAGGTCCAGTGCCAGAACTGCCGTGCCATCTCGGTCTTCGTGAACCGCACCGTGGCCCAGCGCTGCGACTTCTGTGGTTCACCCTCCATCGTCGCCCATGAGGAGCAGGGCGATGCCATCACGCCGCAGAGCATCCTGCCCTTCAAGATCAGCGACGGCCAGATCCGCGACCGCATCCGCCAGTGGTATGGCAGCCGCTGGTTCGCGCCCAACCGCCTGAAGTCCGCCGCACTGACCGACACGCTGCACGGCGTCTACCTGCCCTACTGGACCTTCGACGCCCACGCCAGCGCCGACTGGCAGGCCGAGGCGGGCTTCTACTACTACACCACCGAGTCCTACCGCGACAGCAACGGCAACGTGCAGACGCGCCAGGTGCGCCATGTGCGCTGGGAGCCGGCCTCGGGCAGCCTCGCCCATTTCTTCGACGACGAGCTGGTGCCCGGCACCGTGGGCGTACACGCCAACCTGCTGCGCCAGGTGGAGCCCTTTCCCACGACCACCGACCTCAAGCCCTACACGCCCGAGTTCGTGCGCGGCTGGACCGTGGAGCGCTACCAGATCGACCTGGGCAAGGCCGCCCAGGTCAACGTGCAGGACATGGACGAGCAGCTGCGCGCCCTGTGCGCGCGCCAGGTGCCCGGCGACACCTACCGCAACCTGCAGATGCAGCGCGAGTACCAGGGCCGCACCTTCAAGCACATCCTCGTGCCGGTCTGGCTGGTGGGCTACACCTACGGCAGCAAGACCTTCCAGATCATCGCCAACGGCTACACGGGCCAGATTGCGGGCGAGCGCCCCTACAGCGCCCTCAAGATCACGCTGGCCGTGCTGGCCACGATCATGGTGCTGGCGCTGCTGTGGGTGATGTTCGGCAAGTAGGCCGGCTGCCGCTCACCACGCGCTCCAGACCTCTTCGGCAAGCCCGAAGGCAGTGCTCGCGCCGGAACCTCCGGTGACCGCCACCACCCGCGTGGCCTCGTCGGGCGCATGCACCACGCAGGGCGCGTCCTGCGCACTCGGGTAGACGCCCACCCAGCGCTCCACCACCTGCGCATCGCGCAGGTGCAGGGCCTCGTTCATGTGGCGCAGCATCAGCCGGTCCACGGCTTCGCTGGCAAAAGGCGGGGGCGCTGCGCCGTAGTGGTGGGAGTCGCCCACCACCAGGCTGCCGTCGGCGCTTTGCACGGCGATCAGGTGGATGCCGTGGGCCAGGCTTTCGCCCTCCTCCCGCTCCAGTTCGGCGCGCAGCGCGGCGGCTTCGGGCAGGGCGCTGTAGCCCTCGTATCTGACCATGCTCAGGTCACCCATGACCGAGCCCTTGAGCCGAAAGCCCGGCTGCGGCCGCACGCGCAGCATCTGCAGCTGGCACAGCTGGATGCGGTGCGGCGCCCATAGGCCGGCGAACAGGCCGCCCGGGTCGGCGTTGTTGCAGACCACCACGCGTTCGCCGTGGTAGCTGGCGCGCGTGCTGCGCACCCGGGGCGCGGCCACGTCAAGCACGGCCTCGCCAAAGCGGAAATCCACGCCCATGGCCTGCTCCAGCCACTGCGCCAACCTGGGAATGGCCGTGCGCGACTCCACGCGCAGTTCATGCGGGCTGTAGAGCACGGCGGACAAATCCCCGGTACGCAGTGCAGGATGGCGCTCGGCGGCCTGGGCCGGCGTGAGCAGCTCGCAGCGCTCGCCCATCGCCGTGCTCAGGAAGGCATGGAGCACGGCCTCGGCGCTGGCCCGGCGCGCCGTCAGCCACAGGCCGCGGTGCACGACCTCGATGCCGGCCTGCGGCGCGATCTCGGCCCAGGTGTCGCGCGAGCGCATGGCACGCCGCCAGTGGGCACCGGCCTGCTGGCCCGTGACGGTCACAAAGCCGAAGTTGCGGATGGAGGCGGAGATGCAGGCCGCGTCGCGCTCGATGACAAGCACGCTGCGGCCACGGCGCGCAGCCGCATAGGCGTGTGCCAGGCCGACAATGCCGGCCCCCACCACGATCAGGTCGTAGTTCTTCATAGGAAAAAAACGGAGGGAGGAAGAGAGAAGGAATCAGCGCTGGCGCCAGCGCTGCGTGCGCCGCTGCACCCAGGCATCCAGTGCCGCGATCAGCAGCCGGCCCGTGGCGGCGGTGGCAAAGATCAGCGTGGCCATGGCGGCGGCGGGCGCAGTGTCGCCCGCGTCGTCCATGGCCAGCACGGCCACCGAGGCCAGCGTGGTCTCGGGCGAGTAGAGGAACACCACGGCCGATACCGTGGTCATGGCGTTGACGAAGAAGTAACCGGCCACCTGCATCACTACGGGCATGCACACCGGCAGGTGCACGCGCCACAGCAGCGTCCAGAAGGCCACGCCCAGGGAATCGGCCACGCGCTCGTATTCGGCATCGAGCTGCTGCAGCGCGGCCAGTTGCGTGATGTGCGCCACCGAGAAGAAATGCGCCACCGAACACAGCACCAGGATGGCCATGCTGCCGTACAGAAAATGCAGCGGATTGCCCTGGGCATTGAAGAACAGGATGTAGCCCAGGCCCAGCGCCAGCCCCGGCACGGCCATGGGCAGCGTGGCCACGGCATGCAGCCACTGGCGCGTGCGTGCCCAGCGCTGGGGCTTGGCCACCAGGTAGGCGGTCACAAAACTCAGCACCGACCCCACCACCGCCGTGGCCAGCGCCATGGACAGCGAGTTGCCATAGCTGGCCCAGCCGCCGCCGTCCATCATGTCGAAGCGGTAGTTCTTGAACGTCAGCGTGAGGTTGTAGGGCCAGTAGCTGACCAGGGAGGCCAGCACGGCCGTGCCCATGACGGCCAGCAGCGCCAGCGCCACCAGCGCGCAGTACGCAAGCAGCGCGCGGTCCAGCGGCGCATGGGGCTGGGGCACCAGCGGCACGGAGCGCACGCCCATGGTCGCCGCCTGCCGCGCACGCAAATGGCGCTCTGCCGCAAAGGCCAGGCCGGCCGGCACCAGCAGCAGCATGGCCACCACGGCACCCATGGACAGCTTTTGCTGGCCGATGACCTGCTTGTATATATCGGTGGCCAGCATGGCCGTGTTGCCGCCAATGACCTTGGGCACGCCGAAGTCGGTCACCACGAGCACGAAGACCACGATCCAGGAAATCATCAGCCCGTAGCGGCTGGCTGGCAGCGTGACCTGGCGGAAGCTGCGCCAGCGGCTGGCGCCCAGCGTGGCGGCCGCCTCGTACAGGCGCGCATCGCCCGAGGCCAGCGTGGTGCAAAGGATCATCAGCGCATGCGGAAAGGTCCAGAGCACCGAGCCCACGATGATGCCGAAGGGCCCGTAGGCCAAGCCCCCCTGCAGCCAGCCCTTGAGCAGGCCCTGGCTGCCGAACAGGTAGATCAGGCTGATGGCCATGAGCAACGAAGGCGCCAGCAGCGGCACCAGGGCCAGGCCCCGGAACCAGCGCGCCAGCGGCATGCGGCTGCGCACCACGCCATAGGCGTAGACATAGGCCAGCAGCACGCAGACCGTGCTGCTCACGGCCGACAGCCACAGGCTGTTGAACAGCGATTGCGCCACGCCCGGCATGCGCGCATAGGTGATGAACTGGGCCAGGCCCGTGAAGCGGCCCGTGTCGTCCCAGAAACTCCTGCCCAGCAGGCTGGCGACCGGCAGGGCGATGGTGGCCAGCAGCCAGGCCAGTGCCCCCAGCACCAGGGCGCCCAGCCACCAGCGCTCCCAGCCTGCGCTGCGCCCCCGCGGACGCACGGGCCCTGCCGGCGCGCTGCGGCGGGCGGAAACGGAGCGGTCCACCGGCACGGGCACGGGGACGGGCACAGGCACGGAAATGGTCGTGTCCATGGGATGCGCGCTCATGCGGCCTTCCTCGCATCGGGCGCCGCCAACGGCTGCAGCGCAGCGGCGGGCAGCTCCATCAGCACCTCGCCCTGCAGCCAGTCGGGCAGGCCCACGTCGTGGCGCAGGGGCCACTGGGCGTCAACCTGGCATTGCAGCGTGGGGCTGAACAGGCGCACCAGGGCCATCGATCCGAGGAAGGAGGTCTCCACCACGCGGGCGCGGAACAGGTTGGCCAATGCCGTGGGCTGGGCCGGGTGCAGCACCACGCTCTCGGGCCGCACGCCCACCAGCAGGGCAGCGCCAGGCTCGAAACCGGCCAGCGCGCATCGCAGGCTGGCCTCGCCGATGCGCACCTGGTCCGCCGATTCGGCCGTGGCCGGCAGCAGGTTCATGCGGCCCACGAAGCCGGCCGCGAACTGGCTCACGGGCCGGGCATAGAGCTGCTCGGGCGAGCCCTGCTGCTCGATTCGGCCCTGGTGCATGAGCACCACGCGGTCGGCCATGGACAAGGCCTCTTCCTGGTCGTGCGTGACCATGATGGAGGCAATGCCCAGCTGGCGCTGCAGCTGGCGGATCTCGCTGCGCAGCTCGGTGCGCACCTGGGCATCGAGCGCGGACAACGGCTCGTCGAGCAGCAGCAGGCGCGGCCGGGGCGCCAGCGCACGGGCCAGGGCCACGCGCTGCTGCTGGCCGCCCGACAGCTGGGCCGGGTAGCGCTGGGCCTGCGCGCCCAGGCCCACCAGGGACAGCATCTCGGCCACACGCTCGCGCGCCTGCGCCGCAGGCTGCCCGTTGAGCCCGAAGGCCACGTTCTGCGCGGCCGTGAGATTGGGAAACAGCGCATAGCTCTGGAACACCACGCCAAAGCCACGGCGTGCGGCCGGCCAGCGCGTGATGTCATCGCCCTGGAACAGCACCCTGCCCTCGTCAGGCATGTCGATACCGCAGACGATGCGCAGCAGCGTGGTCTTGCCGCAGCCCGAAGGGCCGAGCAGGCTGACGAACTCGCCCGCCTCCACGTTCAGGTCAATGCCGCGCAGCACCTGCTGCTCGCGGTAGCGCTTGGCGATATGGTCTATGCGCAGCATGGCGTGGCTCCGGCTTACTTTTTCTCTGCCTTGGCTTCGTAGCGGCGGCTCCACTCGGCCAGGATGCGGTCACGGTTATCGGCGGCCCAGTTGAAATCGTTCTTCGCCAACCGCTTTTCCAGATCGGCAGGAATGAACTCCAGCTTCTCCTGCGCCTCGGGCAAGGCCAGCACAGCGAAGTTGGCGGCGTACAGCTTGTTGGCCTCTGGCGTGACGGCCCAGTCGGCCAGTGCCTTGGCGGCTTCCTGCTTCTTGCTGGTCTTGAGGATGGCCGTGGCCTCCACGTCCCAGCCCAGACCTTCCTGCGGGAAGACGATGTCGATGGGCGCGCCGTCCTTCCTGGTCTTGCTGGCGCGGTACTCGAAGCTCAGGCCCACGGGAAACTCGCCGGCCCCCGCCTGGCGGCAGGGCTTGGAGCCGCTGTGCGTGTACACGCCCATGTTCTGGTGCAGGCCGTCCATGTAGGCCCAGCCCTTTTCCTCGCCCATGATCTGCAGCCAGGCCGCGACCATCAGATAGCCCGTGCCGCTGGAGGCCGGGTGGGGCATGGTGATCGTGCCCTTGAACTCGGGCCTGACCAGGTCGGCCCAGCTGGCGGGCACGGGCAGCTTGCGCTTGCCGGCCTCCACGGTGTTGAAGCAGATGGCCGAGGACCACAGGTCCATGCCCACCCAGGTCGGCTGGGCGCGCGGATCGCGCATGTTGGCGCGCACCTTGTCCAGGCCCTTGGGCGCATAGGGCTGCAGCATGCCCTGCTTGTCCAGCAGCATCAGCGAGGTGGCGGCCACGCCCCAGATCACGTCGGCCTGGGGGTTGGCCTTCTCGGCCAGCAGGCGGGCCGTGATGATGCCTGTGCTGTCACGCACGAACTTGAGTTCGATCTCGGGATGGGCCTTCTCGAAGCCGCTCTTGTAGGCCTTGATCTGGTCGGCCTCCAGCGCGCTGTAGACCAGCAGCTCGGTCTTGGCCGCGTGGGCCAGGGAGGCGAAGGAGGCGACGGTCAGCGCCGCAGAGGCAATGGCGAGGCGGCGGCCCAGGGAGGCAAGGGTGTGGCGCATGGCGTGGCAGTTCCGTTGTGGGTTCGTGGACAGGTGGCAGGTTCACCACCTCTGACACCCACTTTAGGAAGCGCAGGTGAAACGCCCGTGTCACACAACGGAAATTTGGCGAAGCGGGTATTGGCGGATTTGGGTGCCCCCCATCGCCCACCCGTCACCCGACCATCACCCTGCCATCCGCCACGCTCCCCGCTTCTTCAGCCGCGCGGCTTGCCCCTGCCTGTGCGCGTTGCCTGGTCGGCCTGGGCCGCCTGGGGCTGCAGTGCATCCAGCAGCCGGTCCTGCAGGCGCGCGCGGTGGGCAAGGTTCTGATCCAGCCGCGCGGCCAGCGCGTCGATGTGCTCGCGCATCAGCTGCTCGGCGCGCGCCATGTCGCCGGCCGCCAGCGCATCGACGATGGCCTCGTGGTCGGCATTGGAGTGCTGTGCCTCGGTCTGCGACTGGTACAGCGCAGACACCAGGGTGGTGCGCGCCGACAGGTCGGCCATCATGGCCGTGAGAAAGCGGTTGCCCATCTGCTCGGCCAGGCAGACGTGGAAGTCGGCCAGCAGCACGCTGCGCTGCCCGGCGTTGTCGGCCTCGGCGATGGCGCCGCGCTCCTGGGCCACATGCTCGCGCAGCGTGCGTATGGCCGCCTGCAGCGGCCGGCCCGCGTCGCGCAGCATGCCGGACTCCAGCACGCGGCGCGCGGCATAGGTTTCCTGGGCTTCCTCGAACGAGGGCTCGACCACGTACCAGCCCTGGCGCGAGCGCACCTCGACGAAGCCGCGCGCCTGCAGCTGCATCAGCGCCTCGCGCACCATGGTGCGGCTCACGCCGAAGACCTCGGCCAGTTCCTTTTCGCCCAGGCGTTCGCCAGGGCGCAGCTTGCGCTCGACGATGGAGCGCATCACGCGCTCGGCAATCAAGGCCGGCCCGGTGGCCGGCGCATCCTGCGGCTCGGACATGGCAGCCTCCTCAGGCCGCGGCCGGAATGCGGCGCGGGCGCAGCGTGGCCATCACCCAGTACACGCTGCCACCGATCAGCACGCCGAAGAACCAGCCGTAGGTGCCCCACCAGACCGGCAGCAGGCTGGTGAAGTTGGGCAGGATGGTGGAGAACACGCTGCCGATGCCCGTGGCGATCAGCGCGTTGACGTTCCAGCCGCCCTCGTAGCGGTACTCGCCATGTTCGTCATACAGCGCGGCCACGTTGATGTTGCCCTTGGCCACCAGGTAGTAGTCCACCAGGATGATGCCCAGCAGCGGCCCCATGGTGGCGCCGATGGCGTTCACGAAGTGGGCAGCGCCGCCCTCCCATGGTGCAAAGGGGTAGAGAGCCAGGGCGATCAGTGCGGCGATGTATCCGCCGCGCTTGAAGTCGATGCGCTTGGGAAACACGTTGGAAATATCGAAGGCCGCCGAGACGAAGTTGGCCACCACGTTGATGCCCAGCGTGGCCACGGCAAAGGTGACGGCGGCCAGCAGGGCCAGCACCCAGCTGTCGAACTTGGCCGAGATCTGCTCGGGGTGCAGCAGCACCTCGCCATAGACCTTGAAGGCCGCAATCGTGGTGATGCCGGCGACCAGCGAGAACGCGATCAGGTTCACGGGCAGGCCCCAGAGGTTGCCCTTGGCGACCGCTTCCTTGTTCTTCGCATAGCGCGAGAAGTCGCAGAAGTTCAGGTACAGCGCCGCAAAGTAGGTGATCCAGGTCGCGCCGACGGCCATCAGCGCCCAGAAGCTGCCCGGCGCGCCGCTCACCCCCGCATCCTTGGTCTTGTCCAGCAGCACGTCCATGGGAATGCCGTGGTCGAAGCTGAAGCCGCCGGCCTTCACGCACAGGCCGATGGCCAGCACCAGCATGGCGATCCACACGGCAGGCCCGGCCCAGTCCTGGAATCGCCGCACGGTCTCCATGCCCCTTTGGATGATCAGCAGCTGCAAGGCCCAGATGACCACGTAGCAGATCACCTCCAGCCCCGAATGGCCCAGCCAGTGCGTGGTCTGGTGGAAGGACAGCAGGGCGTCATTGCGCACCAGCAGCGCCACCATGGCGCCCGAGGCGGCCGCCGTCTGCGCGCCATACCAGAAGCAGGCCACGACGGCGCGCACAAGCGCCGCCAGATTCGCGCCCCAGACCCCGAACGAGGCACGCGCCAGCACCGGATAGGGCACGCCGGTCTTCTCGCCCGCATAGCCCACCAGGTTCATCAGAAAAAAGATGACCAGGGAACTGATGCCGATGGCGATCAGAAAATTGACGAAGCTGCCGCACAGCAGAAACAGGCTGGCCGCCAGGTAGTAGCCCCAGAGGCTGTGCACGTCCGAAGTCCAGACGTTGAAGATGCTGAAGGCGCCCCAACGGCGGTCCCTGGTGGGCGCCAGATCTTCGTTGTAGAGACCTGGCGAGGGGTTGCGGATGTCCATTGATGCGCTCCTTGACCACGAGTAATCACTGACACAAGACCAGCCGAAACCCATGATCAGCTGGCACACAAACTGGCACGCAAACTGGCATGCAAGAAGTGTGCCTTCGGGCGTAGAAGTTTTTTCCCGGGACATACCCGGCCACCGCAGGCCTTCAGGCTGCGGCGACATGGTGAAATATGGAGCCGCCCCCTCCCTCCCGCCCCGCCATGTTCGTCACGCAGCTCAAGTCCTTTTTCTGGGTCGCCCGTCTTGGCAGCATCACGCAAGCCGCGCGCCAGCTCGCACTGAGCCAGCCCACCGTGACCACCCAGATCCGCGCGCTGGAAGAGCACTACGGCGTGGAGCTGTTCCATCGCCAGGGCGGACGGCTGTCCATCACCGATGCCGGCTTGCGCCTGCTGCCCCAGGTCGAGCAATTGCTGCTGCAGACCATCCAGCTGGAGTCGGCGCTGCGCCATTCGGGCGATGCCAGCCAGGGCCAGCTGCGCATAGGCGCGACGGCGCCCTACTACGTGCTGGACATCGTCAAGCGCTACCAGCGGCGCTTCGAGCAGGTGGAAGTGGCCATCGTGGGCGGCAACTCGCGCCAGATGGTGCAGGCGCTGGTGGACTACCAGGTGGACCTGGCAACCTCATCGCACCTGGAGAGCGATCCGCGCCTGCTGCGCGTGGAGCTGGGCCAGGACCCGCTGGCCCTGCTGGTGCACCGCAGCCACCGGCTGGCGCAGCGCACCATGGTGCAGGCGTCCGATCTGGTGCACGACACGCTGATCCTGCGCGAGCGCGGCTCCATGACGCGCCAGCTCACCGAACAGATGCTGGCCGCCGCCGGCCTGGCACCGCGCCACGTCATGGAAATCGCCAGCCGCGAAGCCATCCGCGAGGCCTTGATCCGCGACATGGGCATCAGCGTCTTCGCCCGGCATGAAGCCTCGGCCCACCCCGACATCGTCGTCCTGCCCTTCGCAGGCCCCGTGCCGCGCCTGCCCGAATACCTGTACTGCCTGCGCGAACGCCGCCAGGCCCGGCTGATCGCCGGCTTTCTGGAGGAAGCCGTGCCGGGCGGGGTGCTGCCGGACCAGATGTGAACCGGCTCAGGCCAGCTCGGCATCCGCCAGCAGCGGCTGCTTGAGATCCTTGTCCGACAGCGACAGCTCCACATCGAGCTGCGGCCACTGCACACCGATGGCCGGGTCGTCCCAGGCAATGCCGCGATCGGCCTGGGGCGCGTAGAAGGCCGTGGCCTTGTAGAGGAAGTCGGCGCTGTCGCTGAGCACCATGAAGCCGTGGGCAAAGCCTGGGGGCACCCACAGCTGGCGGTGGTTGTCTTCCGTCAGTTCGGTTCCCACCCATTGGCCGAAGGTCGGCGAGCCCTTGCGGATGTCCACGGCCACGTCGAACACGGCGCCGCGCACCACGCGCACGAGCTTGCCCTGGGCATGGGGCGGCAGCTGGTAGTGCAGGCCGCGCAGCACGCCTTTCTTGCTGCGGCTGTGGTTGTCCTGCACGAACTGGTGGTCCGTGCCCGTGGCCTGGTTGAAGGCCTGCTGGTTGAAGCTTTCCAGGAAGAAGCCGCGATCGTCGCCAAAGACCTTGGGCTCGATCAGCATCACCTCGGGAATAGCCAGGGGTGTTGCCTTCATGCGTGCACCTTTTCCTTGAGGATCTGCAGCAGGTACTGGCCGTAGCCATTCTTGGCCAAGGCTTGGCCCAGTGTCTCCAGCTGTGCCTGATCTATCCAGCCCTGGCGAAAGGCGATCTCCTCGGGGCAGGAAACCTTCAGGCCCTGGCGCTGCTGCAAGGTGGCGATGAACTGGCCGGCTTCCAGCAGGCTGTCGTGCGTGCCCGTGTCCAGCCAGGCATAGCCACGGCCCATGAGCTCCACATTGAGCTGGCCCTTGTCCAGGTACAGGCGGTTGAGGTCGGTGATTTCCAGCTCGCCACGCGCCGAGGGCTTGATGGACTTGGCCAGCTCAACGACCTGGCTGTCGTAGAAATACAGGCCCGTGACCGCGTAGTTGCTCCTGGGCTGCTTGGGTTTTTCCTCCAGGGAAAGAACCCGGCCCTGGGCATCGAACTCGGCCACGCCATAGCGTTCCGGATCCTGCACATGGTAGGCAAACACCGTGGCGCCTTCGCTGCGCTGGTCGGCACGCTCGAGCAGCTTGGCAAAGTCGTGACCGTAGTAGATGTTGTCGCCCAGCACCAGGGCGCTGGGCGCGCCGGCCAGGAAATCCTCGGCAATCAGAAAGGCCTGTGCCAGGCCGTCCGGGCTGGGCTGGACTGCATATTCGAGCTTCAGGCCCCACTGCGAACCATCGCCCAGCAACTGCTCGAAGCGCGGCGTGTCCTGCGGCGTGCTGATCACGAGGATCTCGCGGATGCCCGCGAGCATGAGGGCGCTCAGCGGGTAGTAGATCATCGGCTTGTCGTAGACCGGCAGCAGTTGCTTGCTGATGGCCAGCGTGGCCGGGTGCAGGCGGGTGCCGGAGCCGCCCGCGAGGATGATGCCTTTGCGTGTCTGGTTCATGTCCTGGATCCTGGGGTTCTTACTGGAGCGCGCAGCCGCGCTCAGATGATTTCCTGCAGCATGCGGTCCACGCCGGCTTGCCAGTGCGGCAGGCGCAGGCCGAAGGTCTGCTGCAGCCGGTCGGTGTTCAGCCGGGAATTGTGCGGACGCTGCGCCGGGGTGGGAAAGGCGCTGGTGGGCACGGCAGCTATGCGCTGCACCTTCCAGGGGCGTTCGGGCGCGAGTTCGCGCGCCTTGGCGATCACATGGCTGGCGTAGGCGTGCCAGGTGGTCTCTCCACCGGCCACCAGGTGGTACAGGCCCTGGTCGCCGGGTTGGCGCTGCAGCTGGCGAATGGCATGGGCCGTGACGTCGGCGATGAGGTCCGCGCCCGTCGGTGCGCCCCATTGGTCGTCGATCACGCTCAGTGCCTCACGCTCCTGGGCCAGGCGCAGCATGGTCTTGGCAAAGTTGCCGCCGCGCGCCGCGTAGACCCAGCTGGTGCGAAAGATCAGGTGGCGGCAGCCCGAAGCCTGGATCAGCTGCTCGCCTTCGAGCTTGCTGCTGCCATAGACGGACAACGGCGCCGTGGCCTCGGTCTCCGTGCGTGCGGCGCTGCCGCTGCCGTCGAAGACGTAGTCCGTGCTGTAGTGCACCAGCAGCGCACCGGTCTGCACCGCCTCGCGGGCCAGCACCTGGGGTGCCAGCGCGTTGAGCAGCCGCGCCTGGTCAGGCTCGCTTTCGGCCTTGTCCACGGCCGTGTGGGCCGCGGCATTGACGATGACATCGGGGCGCAGAGCGCGCACGGTGCGTGCAAGCTCATCGAGGCGCGAGAGATCGCCGCACAGGCCCTGGCCACCGGCGTCGCCCTGGCGGTCCAGCGCAATCAGTTCGCCCAGTGGCGCCAGGCTGCGCTGCAGCTCCCAGCCCACCTGGCCATTGCGGCCCAGCAGCAGCAGCTTCATGCACCGGCTCCCTCCGTGTACTGGCGGCTGACCCATTCGCGGTAGGCGCCGGACTGCACATCGGCCACCCATTCGGGGTTGTCCAGGTACCACTGCACGGTCTTGCGGATGCCGGTCTCGAAGGTCTCGGCGGGCTTCCAGCCCAGTTCGCGCTCGAGCTTGCGCGCGTCGATGGCATAGCGCCGGTCATGGCCGGGGCGGTCCTTCACATAGGTGATCTGTGCGCTGTAGCTGGTGCCATCGGCCTTGGGGCGCAGCTCGTCGAGCAGCGCGCAGACGGTGTTCACGATCTCGACGTTGGGCTTCTCGTTCCAGCCGCCCACGTTGTAGGTGTCGCCCAGCCTGCCGGCCTCCAGCACGCGGCGGATGGCGCTGCAGTGGTCGCGCACATAGAGCCAGTCGCGTACCTGCATGCCGTCGCCATAGATGGGCAGCGGCTTGCCGGCCAGGGCGTTGACGATCATCAGCGGGATCAGCTTCTCGGGGAAGTGCAGCGGGCCGTAGTTGTTGCTGCAGTTGGTCGTCAGCACGGGCAGGCCGTAGGTGTGATGCCAGGCGCGCACCAGGTGGTCGCTGGCGGCCTTGCTGGCCGAGTACGGGCTGTTGGGCTCGTAGAGGTGGTCTTCTGTGAAGGCCGGTGCCGTAGGCGCCAGGCTGCCGTAGACCTCGTCAGTGGAGACATGCAGGAAGCGGAAGGCCGCCTTGGCCTCGGCATCCAGCGCGCTCCAGTAGCCACGCACGGCTTCGAGCAGGCGGAAGGTGCCGACCACGTTTGTCTGGATGAAGTCCTCGGGGCCATGGATGGAGCGGTCCACATGGCTCTCGGCCGCGAAGTTGACCACGGCGCGCGGCCTGTGCTCGGCCAGCAGACGGGCCAGGGTCTGGCCGTCGCCGATGTCGGCCTGCACGAAGACATGGCGCGCATCGCCTTGCAGGCTCTCCAGGCTTTTGAGGTTGCCGGCGTAGGTGAGCTTGTCCACGTTGAGCACCGGCTCATCGCCGGCAGCCAGCCAGTCCAGCACGAAATTGGCACCGATGAAGCCGGCGCCGCCTGTGACAAGAATCATGGTTCAACCTTGCAAAAAATTCATTGTTCTTGGGGCGAGGATCCTGCAGCAGCATGGGGTGCAGCCTCCCGCCCGGCCTGGGCATTGTCGGCGCTCGCCAGTAAAAAAGCCCGCAGGAGGCGGGCTTTTTCCTTCAGGACACGCCTTTTACACACCAGGGCGTGTTCACTGGCCCTGCCAGCGACGCAGCACCAGCGAGGCGTTCGTGCCGCCAAAGCCGAAGCTGTTGGACAGCACGGTGTTCAGTCGGGCATCGCGCGTGCGGGTGACCAGGGGCATGTCGCCCAGTGCCGGATCGGGCGTGTCCACGTTGACCGAGCCTGCGATGAAGCCCTTGTTCATCATGATCATGCAGTAGATGGCTTCCTGCACGCCGGTCGCGCCCAGCGAGTGGCCGGTCAGCGACTTGGTGGAGGAGAACGGCGGCACCTGGTCGCCGAACAGCGCGCGCATGGCGCGCACTTCCTGCATGTCGCCCACAGGCGTGGAGGTGCCGTGGGTGTTGATGTAGTCCACGCCGCCTTCGATGCCTTCAAGGGCCTGCTGCATGCAGGCGATGGCGCCGTCGCCCGAGGGCGCGACCATGTCCTCGCCATCGCTGGTGGCGCCAAAGCCCACGACTTCGGCCAGGATGTTCGCACCCCGGGCCTGGGCGTGCTCCAGGCTTTCCAGCACCACGGCACCGCCGCCGCCTGCGATCACGAAACCGTCGCGGTTGGCGTCATAGGCGCGCGAAGCCTTTTCGGGCTGGTCGTTGTGCTTGCTGGACATGGCACCCATGCCGTCGAACAGCAGGGCCATGCCCCAGGACAGCTCTTCGCCACCACCGGCAAACATCACGTCCTGCATGCCCCAGGCAATCTGCTGTGCCGCAGCACCGATGCAGTGCGCCGAGGTGGAGCAGGCCGAGGTGATGGAGTAGTTGATGCCCTTGACCTTGAAATTGGTCGCCAGGCAGGCCGACACCGTGGAGCTCATGCAGCGCGTGACCTGGTAGGGACCGACGCGGCGAATGCCCTTCTCGCGCAATGTGTCGGCCGCCTCGATCTGGTTGGCCGGCGAGCCGCCGCCCGAGCCCATGATCAGGCCCGTGCGCGGATGGCTGACTTGCTCGGGAGCCAGGCCGGCCTGGGCGATGGCATCTTCCAGCGCGATCTGCGCATAGGCTGCCGCATCGCCCATGAAGCGCAGCTGCTTGCGATCGATCCGTGCCTCGACGTCGATCTCCGGCACACCGGCCACCTGGCTGCGCATGCCCAGTTCGGTGAACTTCGGCATGGCCTTGATGCCCGTGCGGCCCTCGCGCAGCGAGGTCTCCACGGTATCGAGGTCGTTGCCGATGCACGAGACAATGCCCGCGCCGGTGATGACTACGCGACGTTTGGTCATGCTGCCGTTCCCTGGCCTTCACCCTCGCGCAGGAACAGACCCACGCGCAGGTCATTGGCCACGTAGATTTCCTTGCCATCGGCCAGCAGGCGTGCATCGCCGATGGCCATGTTGAGCTTGCGCTTGATCACGCGCTTGATGTTGATTTCGTAGGTCACCAGCTTGACGTCAGGACCCACTTCGCCCGTGAACTTGACCTCGCCGGCGCCCAGGGCGCGGCCGCGGCCGGGAAGGCGCAGCCAGGTCAGGTAAAAGCCGATCAACTGCCACATGGCGTCCAGGCCCAGGCAGCCGGGCATGACGGGATCGCCCCGGAAATGGCAGTCGAAGAACCAGAGATCAGGCTTGATGTCGAGTTCGGCGACGATCTTGCCCAGGCCGTGGGCGCCACCATCGGTGTCGATGTGCGTGATGCGGTCGAACATCAACATGGGAGGCAGGGGAAGACGTCCGCTGTCTGCGGAAAACAGCTTGCCTTCGCCCGAAGCGATCAGTTGCTCATACGAAAAAGAATCGGCCATTGTCTAACTTGCTCCACGGCGGCACTGACGCCACCTCTATCTCTGAATGGGTGCGGCCCGCAGCGGACCATGCAGCCGCGCATTATCGGGGTTGAACGTTGCCAGACTGCAACAAAACCCCGAGGCCGCATCAAAACTCTGCCACAAAAGCCACGCCGACCCAGGTCGCGGGCCTTGGCTACAGCCCTTGCACCGGCCGCTTGCGGCGCCTGATCCACGCCACCGCCAGCACCGCCAAGGCAGCCAGGCACAGCGGCACCAGACCTGCCGCGTGCACCCAGCGCGCGAATGGCGTCAAGGCCTCGCGCCCCTGCACGCTGGCCTGCAGCACGGCGCGCTCGTAAGGCACCAGCGCCTGCGTGACCACACCCCGGTGGTCGATGGCAACCGTGGCGCCGGTGTTGGTGGCGCGCAGCATGGGGCGCTCGAATTCCAGCGCGCGCATGCGGCTGATGGCCAGATGCTGGTCGATGGCCACGCTGTCGCCAAACCATCCGATGTTGCTGAAATTCACCAGCACCGTCGGCGCCGTCGCCGCGTTGCCGAAATGCGCCCCCAGCTCCTCGCCAAACAAATCCTCGTAGCAGATATTGGGCGACAGACGCTCGCCGGCCCAGGCCATGGAGGGCTGGCCCAGCGCGCCGCGGTTGAAGTCGCCCAGCGGTATGTTCATCATCTGCGTGAACCAGCGGAACAGCGGCGGGATGAACTCCCCGAAGGGCACCAGATGGTGCTTGTCGTATTGGTAGTCCTGGATCTGGCCGGGCTGCCAGCCCACGACCGAGTTCGTGTAGCCGGCCTCTTCCGACCCCAGGGGAATGCCCAGCAGCGCTGCCTGCCGGCCGTCCTTCTTCAGATACGGTTCGCGCAGCAGGTCCAGGTATTCCTCGGGCAGCTGCTGGGGTAGCAGGGGAACGGCCGTCTCAGGCGCCACGACCAGTTGCGCGGTGGCCGCGCGCAGCTCGCGCCCGTACCAGCCCAGCGCCAGCGGAATGCCGCTGCCGGCCTCGAATTTCTCATCCTGCGGGATATTGCCCTGCAGCAAGGCCACGCTCAGCGCCGGCCGTTCGGCCGACGGTGCATTGATGGCGGCATCGCGTAGCCACCACAGCCCGCCCCAGGCCAGGACCAGCGCCGCTGCAGCGGCCACCAGGCGGAAGGGCCGGAGACCCTGTCTGTCCAGCAAGGCAGCCAGCCCATACGCCAGCCCATATGCCAGCCAGGCCGCCACGGCGCCCGTGCCATAGACGCCAATCCAGCGCGGCAGCACGGACAAGGGACCTTCCACATGAGCATAACCGCCCGCGCCCCAGGGAAAGCCGGTCCACAGCCAGCCACGCGCCAGCTCGGCCAGCAGCCAGACGGCGGAAAACAGCAGCGCGCCACCCGCCGCACCAGCAGGGCGCAGCCTTTGCCAACCCCAGGCGGCCACCGCGTAGTAGCTGCCCAGAAACGCCGCAAGCGCCAGCACGGCGGCAACGGCCAGCGGCGCAGGCAGGCCGCCATAGACATGCATGGAGATGAACAGCCACCAGAAGGTGGCCACCAGCCAGGCCGTGGCGAAGAGCATGGCACGCCCTGCCGCCTGGGCCGGACGCTGCGCCGTCTGCAGGGCGCGCGCCAGCACGGCCAGCGACAGAATCTGCAGCCACCACAGCGGGCGGCCATAGCCGCCGATGAGGCTCAGCGGCCCGTCGCCTTGCCCGCGCGCCCAGGGCCAGGCCAGCGACAGGGCCTGCGCTGCACCGGCCACAAGCAGCAGCACGCCATGGGCGAACCGGCCCATGCGCCGGCCGTCTTGCGAGAAAGCGGAAGAACTGGACAGGGGCATCGGCCGGTTGTGCGCAAAAAGAGGTAGGTCTCGGGTGAGAGAGGTCCAGCCAAGGGCAGGTTCAGGCGCAGCCTCAGCTGCGCAGAAGGCTGTCGGCGGCGGGATCGCGCACCACCTTGAACCAGCGCACGGCGCCGCCCTTGGTGTGCAGCACGGTGAATTCCAGGCCCGCCAGATGGATCTGCTCGCCGCGCTTGGGCACATGGCCCATTTCGTGGGCGATCAGGCCGCCGATGGTGTCGAACTCATCGTCGGGATCGCGGGCATGCAGGGCGACCTCGAAGGTCTCGTTCACATGCTCGATGGTGGTGTCGCCCGCCACGCGGTAACTGTTGTCGGCCAGGGCGAAGATGTCGCCCTCGTCCTCGGGGATGTCGAACTCGTCCTCGATCTCGCCGACGATTTCCTCCAGCACATCCTCGATGGTCACCAGGCCCGCCACGCGGCCGAACTCGTCGATGACCACGGCGAGGTGGTTGCGGTTGCCCCGGAATTCGCGCAGCAGATCGTTCAGGCCCTTGCTCTCCGGTACGAAGGCGGCGGGGCGCAGCAGGGCGCGGATGTTCAGGTCCGGCGAACGCTGCAGCTTGAGCAGGTCCTTGGCCAGCAGGATGCCGATGATGTTCTCGCGCTCGCCCTGGTAGACCGGGAAGCGCGAATGGGCCGTGGTGATGACCTGGTGCAGCAATTCATCGAACGGCGCGTCGATGTTGACCAGGTCCATGCGAGGGGCTGCAACCATGACGTCGCCGGCCGTCATGTCGGCCATGCGGATCACGCGTTCGAGCATGACGCGCGACTCGGGGCCGATGACCTGATTGTCCTCGGCGTCGGCCAGGGTCTCGATCAGCTCGTCGGGAGAGTCGGGGGCCGGGTGAATGAACTCGGCCACCTTTTGCAGGAAGCTTCGCTTGCTTTCCTTCTCGGAAGAGCGCGCAGGATGGGGGTCGGACACTGTCTTGGAGTGCAGGACGTGCGGTAGTGAAACAAGCTGCAAGGATAGCGGATTGCTCCGTCACCCCTGCATGCGCTGCGCCAATTCCCTTGCGGCGTTTTGCGCTTATTCGCCGGCCTGGTGGCGGCCATCCTGCACGCCACGGCGGATTTCCTGCACGTCGGCCAGGAAATCCCAGAACTGCTTGGCCTGCTTCTTGAACTGGTAGTCCACCTCGCCGATGTGCTCGGTCATCAGAGACGCCATGTGCGTGTCGATGCCGGCGGGCGGCAGTTGCAGGTAGGCCTCGGATTCGGAGCCATCGCGCTTGATGGTGGCGCCGGCCTTGCGCGCAATCCTGAGCATGGCCGTGTTCTCCGACAGCGCGTGGATGAACATCATGGACACGCCCTTGGTGCGTGCATGGATCACGGCGCGGTTGAACAGGCGCCCGCCATAGCCACGGCCACGTGCCTGCTTGAGCACGGAGACGCCGAATTCGGCGCAGCTCTTGTGCTCGGGATGCGAGGCAAAGGCCAGGTGCGCCATGGCGATCAGCTCGAGCCGGCGGTTGTAGATGCCGAAGATGTCATCGCGCTCGAAGTCGAGCTGCATGGCATAGCGGCGGACCTGCTCGTCGCTGGCGGCATAGCCGAAGCGCAGGTAGCGGTCGCCTTCATCGAGCTTGAGCAAATGCGCCACCACACGCTCGCGGTGGGACGGGCCCAGCGAGCGAATGGGCACCATGGACGCGGAGCGCCCATCGGGACGGTGCGGCTGGCCTGCGCTCGCACGCAACATGTCCCGGCCGGCCTGCCAGGACGCCTTCAACCAGTCTTTGGATGCATTCATGGCTCAAATATAGGTAAAAACCCGATGTCGAGCAACGGAGATATTGCAATGCAACAAAACCGTAAGGTTTTGGCATGCAAACCAATTTTTCCTCCCTGCACCTCTCGACGGCCAGGCCCCTGTCCGAGCCTTCGTGGCTACAGAGGCACCGCCGTGGTCACCTTCACCCGGTCCATCACGAAGCTGGTCTTGCAGTCCTGCACGCTGGGGTGCTTGAGCAAGGTGTCCATGACGAAGCGCGTGTAGTGCTGCATATCGGCCACGACCACGCGCATCAGGTAGTCCATTTCGCCGGTCAGTGACACGCATTCCACCACCTCGGGCCAAGTCTGCACGCTGGCGCGGAACACGTCCATGGGGTTGCGCTTGCTGGTCTCGGTGTACTTTTCCAGGCGCACGTTGAGATAGGCGGTCAGCCCCAGGCCCACCGTCTCGGGCTGGACCAGGGCCACGTAGCGATCGATCACACCGCCGTCTTCCAGGCGCTTGACCCGGCGCAGCACGGCGCTGGGAGACAAGCCGACCTGCTCCCCGATGACGTCATAGGTTTCCCGGCCGTTGGCCTGCAGGCGGCGCAAAATGGCCCGATCCAGTTTGTCGATGTTGTGCGTGGCGCTCATGGCGGTGGACTCGTAAATAAGTACGGATTTCTTCAGGGTTAACCCGAATTAACCAGTTAAATTGCGATAAACGAAAGAATTCCGCAATTTTCATGCATTTCGCATTTTCCCTCCACGGGCAAACGGCAAAAAGCTGAAGCCCCTCCCGCCTACAGTGACAGCACCGATCGAGAAGACGCAGGCGCCGGCCATGGCGCCCGTCCGACTGTCCTGCACTGAACTGGCCGGAGATCCCCATGAATGCCCCGCTGAACCAGGCTGCCGCCCAGGCCTGCGCGCAAACAGTCAAGCGCCAACGGGACATGCATCGTCCACGCCTTCCGGCCTGCCCACGCTGCCTATACTGCGGGGATCGCCTCCATTTCGCTTCACGCCATGACGCCCCGCCACGACGCCAACCGCGCCATGTCACGCCATGCCCGAGCGCCTGCGCCAGCCGGCCCGCAGCCGTCGGCCCGGTTGGCGCGGCGCAGCCTGCTGGCAGCACTGGCCGCCCTGCCCTGGCTGCCTGCGGCGGCGCAGGCCCAGCCGCTCTCCGCCGCCCAGACGCGCGATGCGAAGTCCGACTCCCTGACCCTGATCGTTCCCTATGCGGCCGGCGGCCCGCTGGACCGCACGGCACGGCCGCTGGTCGAGGCCAGCACCGCGAAGCTGGGAGCCATCCAAATCCTCTATGTGCCGGGCGACGGCGGCGCCAAGGGCTCCAACATGGTGGCCCAGGCCACCGCCCAGGACCGCTTGCTGCTGATGGGCGCGGCCGCCACCCATGCCGTGCTGCCCTGGCTGCAGCCCCAGCTGGGCTACGACCCGCTGCGCGACTTCCAGCCGCTGGTGCTGGTGGCGCGCATGCCCAATGTGCTGGTCATGCGCAGCGATCTGGCACGCCAGTGGCGCATACGCACGCCGCTGGACCTGCAGCGCTTTCTTGCCAAGCACCGCCAGCCGCTGCGCTATGCCTCGGGCGGGCCGGGCAGCAGCGGCCACCTGTCGGGCGAGATGTACCAGATGCTCACGCGGCTGCCGCTGCTGCACCTGCCCTTCGGCGGCACGCAGCCGGCACTGTCGGCCCTGCTCGACGGCTCGGCCGACCTGCTGTTCGACAGCCTGGCGTCTTCGCTGCCGCACATCCGCGCAGGGCGGCTGCAGGCCCTGGCCGTGACCACGCTGGAGCGCGCGTCCCTGCTGCCCGAGGTGCCCAGCCTCAACGACACGGTGCAGGGCTTCAACATGGCCAACTGGTTCGGCCTGTTTGCGCCGGCCAGCTGGCCCGCGGAACAGGCGCAGCGCCATGCCGCCGCGTTCTCGCAGGCCATGCGCAGCCGCCCGGTGCAGGACACCCTGTCCGCCATGGGCGCGCTGCCCGAAGAACTGCAACTGCAGGAGTTCGCGCGCTTTGTGCGTTCCGAGCACAGCAAATACGGCCTGCTGGTACAGGCCGCCCGAATCCGCCAGCTCTGAGCCGCGCAGGTGCCTTGCCTGCCCCCGGCCCGGGGCGGCAATGACAAGATCCTTGGAGAGCACCATGATGAGCACCGCAGCGACCCCCACCTCGTCCCACGCCCCCGCCCACGCCCCCGGTGTGGCACCCGTGGTCTACGGCCAGGCCGACCGCCCCCCGCGCGGCGACTACAGCCGCGCCAGCGACGACTACACCTGCGCGCAGGACTACGACGCCTACACCGAGGCCGACCACGACACCTACCGGCGCCTGTACGAGCGCCAGTCCGCCCTGCTGCCGGGCCTGGCAAGCCAGCACTTCATCGACGCCCTGCCATCGCTGGGCGCCAAGGACCGCATTCCGCGCTTCGAGGAAGTCAACGAGCGCCTGCGCCGTGCCACGGGCTGGGAGATCGTCGGCGTGCCCGGGCTGATTCCCGAGGTGCCCTTCTTCTCGCTGCTGGCCAACCGCAAATTCCCGGTCACGGACTGGATCCGCAAGCCAGAGGAGTTCGAGTACATCGTCGAGCCCGATGTCTTCCACGACCTCTTCGGCCATGTGCCGCTGCTGTTCAACCCCGTCATCGCCGACTACATCCAGGCCTACGGCCAGGGCGGGCTCAAGGCGGCCGAACTGGGCGCCTGCGAGATGCTGTCGCGCCTGTACTGGTACACCATCGAATTCGGCCTGATCCGCGAGCAGGGCGGCCTGCGCGCCTATGGCGCGGGCATTCTCAGTTCATCGGGAGAACTCAACTACTCGGTGCGCAGCCCCGAGCCGCAGCGCCTGCCGCTGTCGCTGGAGCGCGCCATGCGCACGCTCTACAAGATCGACAGCTACCAGCACACCTACTTCGTGATCGACGACCTGCAGCAGCTGTTCGACCTCACGGCCGCCGATTTCGGGCCGCTGTACCGCCAGCTGCGCGATCAGCCCACCATCGCGGCAGATGCGCTGCTGCCGGGCGAGGTCGCTCTGTAGGAATCGGCGCTGCAGGAATCTGCAGCCTGAAGCCGCTCGCGCAGCGCCAGGCAAAAGCGCCAGACGCGCTCGTCGAACACCAGCTGCACGTGGGCCACATCGTCCAGGCGGTGCGCATCCTGCCCTGGCAGCGTGGCCACGGGGAATGGAAAGACGATGTTGTCGCAGCAGCTCCACCAGCAGCTGAAGGGCACGTCCGAGGGCGGCGGTCCCAGGCGCTGCAACCAGGCGCTGTCCGTGCGCATCTGCAGCGCCGGCAGGCCATGGGCGAAGCGCGCCATCCAGGTGCCACGGTGCGGCGTGGCCAGCGTCACCACATGGGCCGCCAGTTGCGGGCGCTCCTGCGTCGACAGTTGCCCCAGCCAGGCCCGCACCACCAGGCCACCCATGCTGTGCGCCACGATCAGCGGAGCGCGCCCCGTGGCCTGGGCCATGCGGCGCGCGCAGGCGTCAAGGTCGGCCACCATGGCGTCGATGGATGCGCCATGCGCCGGCTCCAGCGTCATGGCAGCGCAGGCAATGCCGCCTCTCTTGAGCCGCCGCAGCCAGGGCGCCCAGACCGCGCGGTTGCAGAAGAACCCGTGGACCAGCACCACGCCCACCTGGCCCATCGCACCCACTTGGCCGGTGGTGCCGCCGTCAGGCCAGCCATCGGCCTGGGCACGGGCGCGAAACGGCAGCCGCCAGCCAAACACCTGCACGGCCAACCGCCACTCGGCCAGCCAGGCTGCCGCCACCGTGCGCCATGACGGCACAGGTGCGCCCGCCTTGCGCACCACGCGGCGCATCAGCAGCATCTGCAGGCCCAGGTGCAGGCCCGGCCAGCACAGGCCCAGCAGCGCCCCCGCCAGCGCCAGTCCGGGTGAACGCGGCCACCACCATGCCATCCACGCTGCGGCACCCGCCAGCGTGCCCAGCGCCACCATTTGCAGAATGCGTGCGTTCACGGCAGCCCGTCCCCAATGAAAAAAGAAGCCAACGTAGCACAGGCCCTAGGACAACCCCGTGTAGACCGCAAAGCACCCGCCTGACCAGAATCGGCCGCAGCGGTGGCCGGCCGACCGGCGCCTGCAACTTCGCTGTCCCCCTGTCTTCCCAGCAACCCAAGGTACCCTGCATGGACGCTGCGCCCTGGCTCAAGAACTATCCCGCCGATGTGCCTCACGAGGTGCATCCCGAGCAATACCGCTCGCTCACACACCTGCTGGAGGAGGCCTTCACCCAGCATGCGGACCTGCCCTTTTCGGTCTGCATGGACCGCTGGATGAGCTACCGCGAGCTGGACCAGCTGTCCACCCGCCTGGGCGCCTGGCTGCAGGGACTGGGTCTGGAACCCGATGCGCGCGTGGCCATCATGCTGCCCAATGTGCCGCAGTTCGCCGTGAGCATGGCGGCCGTGCTGCGCGCCGGCTACACCTGCGTCAACGTCAATCCGCTGTACACCCCGCGCGAGCTGGAGCACCAGCTCAAGGACTCGGGCGCCACGGCCATCATCATCCTGGAGAACTTCGCCCACACCCTGGCCGACGTGATCGAGCGCAGCGCCATACGCCATGTCTGCGTCACGGCCATGGGCGATCTGCTGGGCGGCATGTACGGCAGCTGGATCACCTTCGCCGTGCGCCACCTGGCCAAGATGGTGCCGGCCTACAGCCTGCCGCTGGACGGCGCGGGCGGCACGGTGCGCGAGGTCACGACCTTTTCCCAGGCGCTGGCGCGCGGCGCCCAGAAAGAGCTGCGGCCCAGCCAGGCGGGGCTGGATTCGGTGGCCTTTCTCCAGTACACGGGCGGCACCACGGGCCTGTCCAAGGGCGCCGTGCTCACCCACCGCTGCATCGTGGCCGCCACGCTGCAGGCCCATGCCTGGTTCACGCCCGCGCTGCATGGCCGCGTGAAGGCCCAGGACACTCACATCATCGCGGCGCTGCCGCTGTACCACATCTTCGCGCTCACGGTGAGCCTGTTTGCCATGCGCATGGGCGCCAGCCTGAGCCTGATCCCCAATCCGCGCGACATCCCCAAGTTCGTCAAGGTGCTGCAAAAACGGCCCTTCCACATCCTGCCGGCCGTCAACACCCTGTTCAACGCCCTGCTCAACAACGCCCAGTTCCGCGAACTGGACTTCTCGCAACTGCGCGTGTCGCAGGCCGGGGGCATGGCCGCCAGCGAGGGCACGGCGCGCCAGTGGCAGCAGGTCACGGGCAGCGTGATGATCGAAGGCTGGGGCATGAGCGAGACCTGCGCCATCGGCACCAACAACCCCGTCATCACCACCTCCTTCAGCGGCACCATCGGCCTGCCGCTGCCGGGCATCTCCATCGCCATCAAGGACGACGAAGGCCGCGACCTGCCCATGGGAGAGGCCGGCGAGCTGTGCATCAAGGGGCCCAACGTCATGCGCGGCTACTACAACCAGCCGGACGAAACCGCCAAGGCCTTCACGGCCGACGGCTACATGCGCACCGGCGACATCGGAGTGATGGACCAGGAGGGCTTCACCCGCATCATCGACCGCAAGAAGGACATGATGGTGGTCAGCGGCTTCAACGTCTATCCGAACGAGCTGGAGAACGTGATCTCCATGTGCCCCGGCGTGCTCGAATGCGCAGCCGTGGGCGTGGCCGACGAGCGCCAGGGCGAGGCCATCAAGGTCTACGTGGTGCGCAGCGACCCGGCACTGACCGAGGACCAGGTGATGCGCTTTTGCCATGACCAGCTCACCGGCTACAAGCGCCCGCGCACGGTGGAGTTCCGCGACGAACTGCCCAAGACCAACGTAGGCAAGATCCTCAGGCGCGCCCTGCGCGATCCCGCCTGAAACCCGCACGGCCGCAGCTGTAGCCCACGCGTCAGCCGTGGCTGCCTGCGGCTGTTAGCCTCGGGCAAAAAGCCGCCCACCTCCTCATGACAACTTCCGCCCCAACCAGCGACAGCGCCGCGCTGCCCCCCGGCATGACCGTGCTGGAGCGCGGCTGGCTGTCGGCCAACAACATCGTCTTCGCCGCCGATACCGATGTCCCTGTGGACGACCCGCAGGACGACGGCGCTGCCGTGGTCGATACCGGCTACGTCAGCCATGCCGGGCAGACCGTGCTGCTGGTCGAGCAGACGCTGGCCGGCCAACCGCTGGCACGCATCCTCAACACCCATCTGCACAGCGATCACTGCGGCGGCAATGCTGCCTTGCAGGCGCACTGGCCGCAGGCCAGAACCTACGCCGCACCGGGCCAGGCCGCCTTCGTGCGCGACTGGAACCCCGCTGCACTGAGCTACACGCCCACCGGCCAGGAATGCCCGCAATTTGCGCTGACCGGTGTGCTGCAGCCCGGCACCAGCGTGCGGCTGTCGGGACGCGACTGGCAGATCCATGCCGCGCCCGGGCACGATCCGCACTCCATCATCCTGTTCGAGCCCGCCAGCCGCACCCTGATCTCGGCCGACGCGCTCTGGGAAAACGGCTTCGGCGTGGTCTTCCCCGAGATCGAGGGCCTGAGCGCCTTCGACGAGGTGGCCGCCACGCTCGACGTGATCGAAGGCCTGGCACCGCTGACCATCGTCCCCGGCCACGGCGGCGTTTTCACGGGCGTGGCCGCCGCGCTGGACACGGCGCGCCGCCGCCTGGACGGCTTTGTGCGCGCCCCCGAGCGCCACGCGCTCTACGCGGCCAAGGTGCTGCTCAAGTACCGGCTGCTGGACTGGCAGCGCATACACACCACCGATCTGCTGGCCTGGCTGGCCGCCACGCCCTACTTCGGCATGCTGCATGCAGGCTATTTCAGCCACGAGACCGCCGAGCACTGGAGCCGCACGCTGGTGGATGCGCTGGTGCAATCGGGCGCGGCGCAGCGCGAGGGCGAATGGGTTCACAACGCCTGAACGAAACAGATCTGCGATAGACGTAAAAGAAATTAAGAATGCTCTGATAGATTTCACAAATGGCAATGACTAGCATTCGCTGATCAGCAAAAAGGCGCTCCTGACGTCCACGGGAATCGCACTGCAGGCCAAGTGCCTGCGCTGATCAGAGCGAGCCTCAGGCCTGCCACATGACGCGCTCCGCGTCCAGCCGCCCCGCCAGCCAGCATCCAATCATGCACAGCGAGGGAGGCGGGCATGGCTCACCACACCAATCACATCACCGGCCGCAAGCACTGCGCGGCTGCGACACGGCCGCATGCCGTGGGCATCGCCGCCACGCTGATGGCACTGAGCCTGCCGATGCAGATCCAGGCGCAGCCCGCCGCGCCAGCTCCGCTGGACCAGACACTCGGTGAAGTCCAGGTCCGCGACCGCCATGACGGCGGCTACAAGGCGCAAAAGGCAGCATCCCCCAAGTTCACCCGCCCGCTGGTGGACACGCCCCAGACCCTGTCGGTGATACGCCGGGAAGTCATGGAGGAACAGGAAGCGACCACCTTGCAGGAAGCCTTGCGCAACACGCCCGGCGTGACCCTGTTGCTGGGAGAAGGCGGCAACTCCAACAGCAAGGACAACATCTTCATGCGCGGCTTCGACACCACGGGCAGCATCTTCATCGACGGCGTGCGCAACCTGGGCAGTTCGGTGCGCGACACTTTCAACATCGAGGACATCGAGATCGTCAAGGGCGCCTCGGGTTCCGAGTACGGGCGCGGCGCGCCTTCCGGCAGCATCAACATGCGCACCAAGCTGCCGATGCTGGGCGATCTGTCGCAGATACGCCTTGGCACCGGCACCGCCGACACCAACCGCGCCACCGCAGACCTGAACCGGCAGCTCGGCGACACCGCCGCCCTGCGTCTGAGCGCCATGGTCCAGAGCAGTGGTGTCGCAGGCCGCGACTTCGTGCGCGACCAGGGCATGGGCATGGCGCCATCGCTGGCCCTGGGGCTGGGCACGCCCACGCGCCTCATCGCCGACATGCAACTGCTGCAATACGACAACCGTCCCGATGGCGGCGTGCCCACCGTGGGACTTCCAGGCTTCTACAACGGCGCATTGTCCATACTGGGCATCAAAGACATACGGCCCGTGGACCCGTCCAACTTCTACGGCAGCCTGGACGACTTCAGCAAGACCGAGCTGAACCAGGCCACCGTGCGCTTCGAGCACGACCTGTCACCCGGCACCACGGTGCGCAACATCACGCGCGTGGGACGCAGCAAGATCGACCAGTTGCTCACGGGCACCTCGGGCATCGTCAGCGACGGAAGCGGCGCAAGCGCCGTGGGTCGCCCGGACCCCGCCACCTGGACTGCCTCGCGCTCGCGCCAGTTGCGCTGGCAATCCAACCAACTGCTCACCAACCAGAGCAATCTTTCATCGAGTTTCAAGACCGGCGGACTGCAGCACGCGCTGAGCGCGGGCCTGGAACTGATCTACGAGAAGCAGACCTCCAGGGGACGCACGGGCGCCGGCACTATGGCGCCCGCCAACCTCTATGCCCCCAACGTCAACGATCCAATCACGGGCCAGGACATCCGCTACACAGGCCAGATCAGCGAAGGCAACACCAGAACCGTCGCGCTGTATGCCTTCGACAGCATCGAGTTCAGTCCGCAGTGGCAGCTCAACGGCGGCCTGCGCTGGGACCGCTACCGCAGCGCCAACGACAACACCACCGCACCCAATGCCGCCACGGGTGCGCAGACCACCAGCCAACTAAGCAGCAGCGGCAGCCTGCTAAGCACAAAACTGGGGCTGGTCTTCAAGCCGGTGGACTACGGCAGCATCTACGCCGGCATCTCGACGTCGCAGCAGCCGCCGGGTGGCAGCAACTTCTCGCTCAGTGCTACGGAGGGCAACATCAACCACTCCAGCATGGACCCCTCCAAGGCCGCCAACCTGGAAGTGGGCACCAAGTGGGACATCCTGGATCGCCGCCTGCTGCTGACGGCCGCCCTGTTCCAAACCACGGTGCGCAACGACTTGGGCACCATCGACAACGTCACGGGTGCCGTGACCCAGTATGGCAAGAAGCAGGTCAAGGGGATCGAGCTGGGCGCCGTCGGCCAGATTACGCCGGCCTGGAACGTCACGGCCGGCCTGGCACGCATGAACACCAAGATTGAGCAGGGCACGTCTTCACAGACCGGCGCACACCTGAACTGGTCACCCAAGCTCAGTTTCACCAGCTGGACCACGTACCGCTTCGGCAACGGACTGACGCTGGGTGGTGGCGCACGCTACATGGCCAGGATGGCGCGCCTGGTCAGCAATTCCGCCGTGCCGGACACCACCAACATGCCCAGCACACGCGACTACTGGGTCTACGACGCCTTCATGGCCTATGAGGTCAGCAAGCACCTGCGCCTTCAACTGAACGTCTACAACCTGGCCGACAAGAAATATGTGGCCAGCCTCAACAACAACGGCGCACGCTACATGCCGGGCCCAGCACGCTCGGCCCGGCTCGTGGCCACGCTGAAGTTCTGATGCCAGCGAGGTGTTGCCGAGCGGCAACGAACAGACAAGGCGATATCAGATAGTTCTTATATTTTTATTAAGAATCACTATCATTTTCACTACAGACATAGACCTCTGTTACAGCCAGCACCGGAGCCGTCCTGCACGCCATCCGACCAGCAAGCCAGCACATTCACCGCCCACGGCGCCCTCCCGTGCGCCGGGCATTGCGCCCTCCTCCAACATGGCGAACTCCAACACGTACATCAAAAGCCGCAAACACCATGGTGCCGGCCGCCCGTCGTCGGCCGGTCTCATCGCTGCTGCCGCAGCCCTGGCCACCCTGGGCCTGCCCGCAATGGCCCAGACTTCTTCCCCTGGCACCAATGCCGCGCCCAGCCTCAAGGAAGTGACGGTCGAAGGCGCACGCAGCACCGGCTACGAGCCCACGCAGGTCTCCTCTCCCAAGTTCACCCAGCCGCTGGTGGACACCACGCAGACCATCTCCGTCATCAAGGAGCAGGTGCTGCAGGAACAAGGCGCCACCACGCTGACCGAGGCGCTGCGCAACGTGCCCGGCGCAGGCACCTTCTACGCGGGCGAGAACGGCAACACCAGCACGGGTGATGCCATCTACATGCGCGGCTTCGACACCTCCAACAGCATCTATGTGGATGGCGTGCGCGACGTGGGCTCCATCTCGCGCGACGTGTTCAACACCGAGCAGGTGGAAGTCACCAAGGGCCCGGCCAGCACCGACTATGGCCGCAGCGCACCCACCGGTGCCATCAACATGGTCACCAAGCAGCCCAGCCTGACCGACAGCTTCGGCGCCTCGCTGGGTGCGGGCTCGGGCAGCTACAAGCGCTCCACCGTGGACTGGAACAAGAGCCTGACCGGCATGGGCGGCGCGGCCTTCCGGCTCAACGCCATGGTGCAGGACGCCGGCGTCGCCGGCCGCGACCGCGTGGCCAACGACCGCTGGGGCATCGCACCGTCGTTCGCCTTCGGACTGAACACCGACACGCGCACCTACCTGAACGTGCTGCACGTCAAGCAAAGCAATGTGCCGGACGGCGGCGTGCCCACCATCGGCCTGCCCGGCTACAGCAACACCGACGCACGCCTGAACGCAGGCCGCCCCGTGGACCCCAGCCGCTTCTACGGCACCAGCGCCGACCACGACGATGTGACGGCCGACATGGTCACGCTGCGCGTGGAGCACGACTTCACGCCCGACACCACGCTGCGCAACACCACGCGCTGGGGTCGCACCAAGCAGGACTACCTGCTCACGGCCTTCATGACGCTGTCCGCCAACAACAGCAGCAACCCCGCCAACTGGACCGTGGCGCGCAGCCTGCCGACCTTCAAGAACCAGGTCAACGACATCGTCACCAACCAGACCAACCTGACGACCAAGCTGGCGACAGGCAGCGTGCGCCACGAGCTGAGCACCGGGGTGGAGATCACGCGCGAGAAGCAGAGCAACTACGGCACGGGCACCACAGGCGCCTGGCCCGATGCCAATCTCTATGACCCGCAGGTGCCCAGCTCCGGCCTGAACTGGTCGCGCAACGGCGCCGACAGCAAGGGCTCGACCGACACCTTCGCGCTGTACGCCTTCGACACGCTCAAGTTCAATGAGCAATGGCAGGCCAACGCAGGCCTGCGCCTGGACCGCTACAAGACGCAGTACGACGCACGCGCCGTCTGCGGAGGCCGCAGCGGCCCGGCCTGCGGCAGCAATCCTGCAGGCACCGTGCTGCCCAGCGCCGTGGGCCTGGAGGCCTCCGACACCCTGCTGAGCTGGAAGATCGGCGGCCTCTACAAGCCCGCGCCCAATGGCAGCGTGTACGTGAACTACGCCCTGTCGCAGCAGCCACCGGGCGGTGCCAACTTCACGCTGTCCACGGCCGCCAACAACGCCAACAATCCCAACATGGACCCGCAAAAGGCCAAGACCGCCGAGCTGGGAACCAAGTGGGAGCTGATGGACAAGCGCCTGCTGCTGACAGGCGCGCTGTTCCGCACCGAGATCACCAACGAGATCGTCACCAACCCTGACGGCACCGTGGGACAGACCGGCAAGAAGATCGTGCAGGGTCTGGAGCTGGGCGCCACGGGCCAGATCAGCCCGGCCTGGGGCGTGACGGCGGGCTACACCATCCAGAACACCAAGGTGGACACAGGTGCCACCGTGGCGCAGGACGGCTCCAGCGGCCTGACCTACACGCCCAAGAACGCCTTCTCGCTGTGGACCAGCTACCAGTTCCCGTTCGGCCTGACGCTGGCTGGCGGGGCGCGCTACTCGGGCGGACTCAAGCGTGGCACCGACGGCGCCGTGGGCACGCCCAACTTCACCGATGCCTACTGGGTCTTCGATGCCATGGCCAGCTACCGCATCAACAAGAACGCCGACATCCAGCTGAACTTCTACAACCTGTTCGACAAGGAATACGTGGGCGCCATCAACAAGAGCGGCTACCGCTATTTCCCGGGCACGCCGCGCTCCGTGCGCGTGTCCGCGAACTTCCGCTTCTGAGTGGATGCAAGACGGGCCGCTGCGCCGGCCTTGCCGCGCGCAGAGCGCCGACAATCCCAGTACCGCCCCGGCCCCGCCGGGGCTTTTTCCATGCGAGGAGGACCCGCACCATGATGCTGCACATTCCCGACGTGCTCACGCGCCAGCAGGTCACTGCCATCCGCACAGCCATCGACGCCGGCGACTGGGTGGATGGCCGTGCCACGGCAGGCAGCCAGGGCGCCCGGGTCAAGCGCAACCGCCAGTTGCCCGAAGACTCGCCCGTGGCACTGGAGCAGGGCCGCATCATCGAGCAGGCGCTGGCGGCCAATGCGCTGTACTTCAGTGCCGCCCTGCCCGCGCGCACCATGTCGCCGCTGTTCAACCGCTATGCGGACAGTGAAACCTATGGCCTGCACGTGGACGGTGCGGCGCGGCGCCTGTCAGGCGCGCAGCAGTGGATGCGCACCGATGTGTCCTGCACCCTCTTCCTCTGCGATCCCGAGGACTACGACGGCGGCGAGCTGGTCGTGGTGGACACCTACGGCACGCACGAGGTCAAGCTGCCGGCCGGCGACCTGATCCTCTATCCCTCCACCAGCCTGCACCGCGTGGAACCGGTCACCCGGGGTGAGCGCGTGTGCTCCTTCTTCTGGGCGCAGAGCATGGTGCGCGACGACACACGCCGGGCCATGCTGTTCGAGATGGACCAGACCATCCAGCGCCTGCGCGAAAAACTGGGCGAGACCGACGAAACCCTCAGCCTCGCGGGCCAATATCACAACCTGCTGCGCATGTGGGCGGAGACCTGAGGAATCGGATCGCTTCAGGGCTTGTGCTTTTCCGCACAGCCGATCAGGTGGTTGTAGCTGTTGGACATGCACTGGTACATGGCCTTGGAGCGGCCCGTGGAGGCCTGGCAGTCGGCCACGGTGGCGTGCGTGCGCGCCTCGCGGAACTTGCCGGCGGTTGCATCGAACTGCGCCTGCGTGATGTAGCCGCCCTTGACGTTCTTCTGCCCGTTCTCGACCATGGTGTCCACCTGGCTGCGGATGTTGTCCACGGCGGCGGCGCAGTTCAGCGGCACCTCCTTGGAATCGACCTTGCTCAGGCCCTTGGCCACGCCGTCCGCCATCTCGCGCACCTGCTTGGGCAGCTTCTTCGTGCCGTCGGGGTTGCGCTCCTCGCCAAACCGGCCCGAGCCTGCGCCCGAGCTGCCATTGGGCGATACCTTGATCTGGCCGGCATCGGCCTGGTCGGTGGGCAGCTGCGATCCGTAATGCGTGCGCCCTTCCGCGTCCACCCATTTGTAGACCGGCTGCGCTGCCGCCGTGCACGCCCATGCAAGACCCAGCGCGGCCCAGGCCGCGCGGCTCCATGTTGTTGTCATTGTTGAAACCCCTGCGGTATCCGGGCCACGGCATGCGGCCCGCCTGTCGGTAACCAAGTGTAGCAACGCCAGGCGACGCTGCACCCCGCAGGAATGTCAAGTGTGGCTCAGGGCAGGTCCTTGCTGGGGTCGGGCGTGGCTGCATCGCGGGGGCCAATGGTGCCCAGGCGGCTCTTGAGCGACTGGGGCTGGCCCGTGATGAGCGCCGCGTAGTTGGTGGTGTTGGACAGCACCTTCTTCACGTAGTCGCGCGTCTCTGTGAAGGGCACGTTCTCGGCCCAGATGGCGGCGTCGAGCACCGGGCCGTTGCGCCAGTTGCGCGGGCGGCCGGGACCGGCGTTGTAGCCGGCCGCAGCCAGCGCCATGGAACCGTCGAAATCGTCCAGCGCCAGCTTCAGATAGGCGGTGCCGATGGTGATGTTCACCTCGCGGTCATTGATCATGGACGGAGAAAAGTCCGTCATGCCGATCTTGCGCGCCGTCCAGCGGGCCGTGGCCGGCATGACCTGCATCAGACCCGAGGCGCCCACGCCCGAGCGGGCATCCATGATGAAGCGGCTTTCCTGACGGATCAGGCCATAGACGTAGGCCGGGTCCAGGCCGATGGAGCGCGAGCGCGCCAGCACCGTGTCGTGGAAGGGCATGGGAAAGCGCTGGCTCCAGTCGGCAAAGCTGCGGGTGCGCTCGCTGGTGTTGATGCAGCGGTCCCAGACCTGCTGCTGGCAGGCCAGATCGGCGGCGGCCAGCAGTTCTCGGTCGCTCATGCCGCCGGCCTGGTGCAGGTTGGTGGCGTAGTTCCATTCGCGCACGCCTTCGCTGCGCAGGCCGTTCTGGATGGCGTAGAGGCCGCGCACCAGGCTGGGGTTGGCGCGGGCGGCGGCCTTTTCGGGCGCCGTGGGCGGCGCCGGCTGGGGGGGCGCCGTCACGCGCTGGCCGATGTCCTCCAGCGCCAATTGCTCGTAGAAGCTGCCGGGGCCGGCCATGTCCTCCAGCAACTGGCGCGCCTCGGAGCGTTCCTGCTCGCTCGGGCGGCCGGACAGCAGGGCGCGCGCCTTCCAGTAGGTCCATGTGTGTTCGGTGCGCTCGGGACCCATGGCGTCGATGGCGCGGCGCACCGTGCGCCAGTCGCCGGCGCGCAGCGCGGCGCGCACCTTCCAGCCCAGCAGTTCATCGCTGAGGTCGCCGTCCTTGCGCACCTTGCCGAAATAGGTCGCCGCCTCGGGCTGCAGCTTGAGCGCGGCCTGCTTGCCGATCACGCCCCAGGCCCAGTTGTTCTCCTCGGCCGTCAGCCGGGCACCCCAGCCGCCTTCGAGCTGGGTGGCCGCCGCCGCCGGGTCGCTGGAGGCCATGCGGATCAGCGCCAGCAGCGCCAGTTCCTTGGGCACGGCACCGCGCACGCGCGTCTGCCCGGCCAGGTACTTGGCGGGCGAGGCAAAGACCTGTGCCACCTGGGGCAAGGCCTCGGGCGCGACGATGGCCACGGCATCGCGCGTGGCCTTCTGGCGATTGGCCTCGGCCGCCTGGCGCGCCTTGCGCCAGACTTCGGGCTCGCTGATCTGCTTGGCCGCGTACAGCTCGCCGGCGGCGTAGGTGCAGCCGTCGTCGGCGTCGCGCTGGGCCCACCACAGGTCGCGCACCTGCTGGCCCAGGTTGGCAGCAGGCTGGCCCTTGATGCTGTCGATCAGCAGGGCGTAGCAGCTGACGGAGCGGTCATCGCGCATGCGAAACGCACCATGCACCTGGTCGAACATGCCCCAGTCGCGGCGCTGCCCCAGCAGCAGCAGCCAGTCGTTGCGCAGCCGGTCTTCCTGGTAGGTGCCGGGCCAGCGCTTGAAAAACCCCAGAATCTCATCGGCACTGGCTTCATCCAGCCGGGCCTTGAGTTCCCAGTACGCGGCCCAAGGTTCGAGCACATGGCCACGCGCAGAAGGCAGCAGCTGCGTGAGCTTGGCCTTGTCGCCTTTGCGGAAGGCCTGCTGCATTTCCAGCAAGACATCGTCGCCACGGTTTTGCGCCAGCGCAGGCGTGGCTGCGGTGGTCCAGAGGGAAGCCGCCAAAAGCGGTGTCAAAATCTTCAGCCAGTGCATGGAGGAAATTATCTGATGGACAAAGCAGCCCTGCGCCGCAGCTTGATAGACCAGCGCCTCAATCTTCCTGACCGACTGCAGCGCGCCGACGCGCTGCAACAGGTCATGCGCTTTTGGCTGATCCAACGGCCCGACACCGTGATCGGCGCCTATTGGCCGATCAAGGGAGAGTTCGATCCGCTGCCCGCGCTTCACCGCTGGAAGGAAGATGGCGAGCTACAGGGTACCCCACAAAGGCGCCGAATCGGACTGCCGGTGATTGACAAGCAGCGTAAGACACTCAGCTTTCACGCCTGGTACCCGGGCTGTCCCATGGAAGAGGATGCCTACGGCATTCCCAAGCCCAAGGACACTGAAACCCTGACCCCCACCCTGCTGTTCGTGCCCTGCGTGGGCTACGCGGCCGGCGGCTACCGCCTGGGCTATGGCGGGGGGTTCTACGACCGCACCCTGGCCGAACTGCAGCCCAAGCCCTTCACCGTGGGCCTGGGCTACGGCTGCGGCTATGTGGACGAGTTCGAGCCCGAGCCGCACGACCTGCCCCTGGACGCCATCTTGAACGACCACGGAGTCGTCTGGCCGATTTAACTGCGGCGGATAAAACTGGCGCGACCCGAACCAGAGACACCGAGGAAGGGCCGCCCCGCACCGAGGGTGTCGTCCCCCTCCCGCGTGCGAGAGAGGGGGAAGCGGCGTAAGCCGCTCAGGGGGAGCAGGCAGCCTGCCATTGATGCCAGCCGCGGGCGCGCAGGTCGCAGGCGGGGCAGGTTCCGCAGCCGTAGCCCCAGTCGTGCAGCGTCTCGCGCGTGCCCTGGTAGCAGGTGTGGGTGTCGCGCTGGATGAGGTCCACCAGGGTGTCGCCACCCAGGTCGTGGGCCATTTGCCAGGTTTGGGCCTTGTCTATCCACATCAGGGGCGTTTCGATGCGCAGGCGCCGCTCCAGGCCCAGGTTCAGGGCGAGCTGCATGGCCTTCATGGTGTCGTCTCGGCAGTCGGGGTAGCCGGAGTAGTCGGTCTCGCAGACGCCGGTGACGATCACCGACAGGCCGCGCCGGTAGGCCAGCGCGCCGGCCAGGGTCAGGAACAGCAGGTTGCGGCCGGGCACGAAGGTGTTGGGCAGGCCGTCGGCCTGCATGGTGAAGGCCACGTCCTCGGTCAGGGAGGAGCCGCCGATCTGTTGCAGCACGTCCAGCGAGAGGACATGGTCATCGCCCAGGCGCGGTGCCCATTGGGGAAAGTCCCTGGCCAGCCGCTCGCGCACCTGCTGGCGCACCTGCATTTCCACACTGTGGCGCTGGCCGTAGTCAAAACCCAGGGTCTCGACGCGCTCGTACAGCGACAGTGCCTGCGCCAGGCAGGTGGTCGAATCCTGGCCGCCGGAAAACAGAACCAGCGCAGCCGTGTGGCGCGCCGCTGGCGCCTGGGGAGAAGAGCTATCGTTTTGCATGGCACGCATTAGAGCGCGCCCAGGCAGCGCCCGGCTCCTACATGGGTTTTCCTGCCATGCTTGCTAAGCTGTAGGGCCTATCGCGGAGGTTGCGGCCATGCTCACGCTCTATATCGGCAACAAGAATTATTCGTCCTGGTCCATGCGCCCCTGGGTGCTGATGCGCCAGGCCGGCATTGCTTTCGAAGAGGTCATGCTGCGCTTTGACAGCTTCGACGAGCAGTCCGCCTTCAAGCAGCGCGCCCGCGCGCTCTCGCCCTCGGGCCGCGTGCCTGTGCTCATGGATGAAGGCATGGCCATCTGGGACAGCCTGGCCATCTGCGAGTACCTGGCCGAGAAATTCCCTGAAAAGCACCTTTGGCCCACGCTGGCGCTGAACCGCGCCCGCGCGCGCAGCCTCTGCGCCGAGATGCACAGCGGCTTCGGCGCCCTGCGCTCGCTGTGCCCGATGAACATCGAGGCCCAGCTGCCCGAGGTCGGCGCGCGGCTATGGGCAGAGAACGTCGCACTGCGCGACGATGTGCAGCACCTGTCAGAGCTGTGGCAACCGCTGCTGTCCACGGCCAGCGGCCCCATGCTGTACGACCAGTTCAGCATCGTCGATGCCTTCTTCGCCCCCGTGTGCATGCGCCTGGCGACCTATGAGCTGCCCGTGGCACCGGCCATCGACGCCTATGTGCGCCGCGTGCGCGCCCTGCCCGGCGTGCAGGACTGGGTGCAGGGCGCACTGGCCGAGCATGATTTCCGGCCGTTCGAGGAACCGTACCGCACGGCTGCGGCGGGCTGAGTGCCTCCTGTCTGCTGCCAGTCTGCCGCCTGTCTGCCGCCTGTCAGAACGGCTCGGCCAGCAGATGCACCAGGCTGTGCACGCCATCGAAGTAGTTGCCCAGGCGCATGTTCTCGTCAAAGCTGTGCTGGTTGTTGTCGGCATTGACCAGGGGCACGATGACGAAGGGAATCTTCAGCGCCTGCACGGCCGCGCCCGTGGGCACGGTGCCGCCCATCATGCGGATCTGCACCGGGTCGCTGTCCCAGGCCTTGTTCATGCCCTTGCGCAGCCACTGGCCGACAGGGGCGTCCAACGGTGTGCGAACGGCAGAGCCGGAGGCTGATACACCGCCCAGCTTGAGGGTGGCGAGCCTGGGGTGGCTGGCACGCTGCTCGGCCGTGGGCGGGCCATCGACCAGATGGAAGCCCTGGGCCTCGATATGGGTGCGCAACAGTTTCTCCAGCCGCTCGGGAGGCGTCTCGGGCACGGTGCGCATGTCGATCTCGGCCACGGCCACGGAGGGCACGACGGTACGCGCCTTGCTGCCCACCTCGGCGCTTTGCAGGCCGCGCACGTTCAGCGAGGGGTACTGCATGGACTCCTGGTAGTTGCGTCCCACGGTCTCGGCCTTCGCAATGCCCAGGCGCTTGCGCAGGGCGGCCTCGTCGTCGGGCACGGCCTGCATCACCTCGCGTGCCTGCGCATCGAACTCGATGCCGTCGTAGTAGCCCTGGATCAGCACCTTGCCGTCATCGCCCTTCATGCTGGCCAGCAGGCGCGCCAGGGTCTGGGCCGGATTGGCCGCGTAGTTGCCGTAGTGGCCGCTGTGCAGTTCCTGGCTGGCGCCATAGACAGTGAGCGTGGCCTGGGCAATGCCCCGGTTGCCGAACACCAGGGTGGGCCGGTTGCTGGCGTGCATGGGACCGTCGAGCACCACCATGGCGTCGGACTTCAGCGCAGCCAGGTTCTCGCCGATCACGCGGCCCAGCGTGGGAGAGCCCTTTTCCTCTTCGGAATCCAGCAGCACCTTGATGTCCACGCCCGGCTGCTTGCCCTGGGCCTTGAGCGCATCCAATGCCGCCAGCAGCATGACGATGGGCGCCTTGTCGTCCGAGGACGAGCGCGCAAACACGCGCCACTGCGGATCGGGCTGCTCGCCGTACAACTGCTCCAGCGGCAGCGTGGCCCAGCGGCCATCCGGCTGGCGCTGCTTGAGCGTGGCCTGCCAGGGGCTGGCCTGCTGCCACTCCTCGGGCTTGACGGCCTGGCCATCAAGGTGGGCGTAGAACAGCACGGTCTTGCGCCCGGGCCCAGCCGACGGCAGCGTGGCCATGAGCATGGGCTTGTCGCCATTGGCCAGTTGCCGTACCTCGAAGCCCCGCCGCTCGAAGGCCTTGGCAAACCAGGCCACGTTCTTCTGGATGTCGGCCGGCACATTGGCGTCGTTGGGCAGGGCCAGCACCTCGACCCATTCATGCAGGCTGGCACGGGCCGCCTGCCGGGTGGTGTCGGCCAGCGGTGCGGCGCTGGCTGCGGACAGCAGGCCGGCAGCCGCCAGGCCCAGGATCAGGGCGGGAACACGCGGTCGAAAGGACCAAGCCATGGTTTTGTCTCCAAATGGAAAATGGGCATGCGGCGCCCCTGGGCGCCCGGTGCAGCCCGCCATCATGTCACCGCCCAGGCCGTACCATTGCGGGATGAGCGAATTTCAGGTGTACATGGTGGGCGGCGCGGTGCGCGACCGCCTTCTGGGGCGGGCCGTGCATGACCGCGACTGGGTCGTGGTCGGCGCCACGCCCGAGCAGATGGCCGAGCGCGGCTTCATGCCCGTGGGGCGGGACTTCCCCGTCTTCCTGCATCCCGAAACCCACGAGGAGTACGCCCTGGCGCGCACCGAGCGCAAGAGCGGGCCGGGCTACCGCGGCTTCGTCGTCCAGGCGGCGCCCGACGTCACGCTGGAGCAGGACCTGGCCCGGCGCGACTTGACCATCAACGCCATGGCCGCCCCCCCGGATTGGGATGGCAAAGGCGCCATCGACGACCCCTACGGCGGCCAAGCCGACCTGCAGGCCCGGGTGCTGCGCCATGTGACCGATGCCTTTCGCGAAGACCCGGTGCGCATCCTGCGCGTGGCGCGCTTTGCGGCACGGTTCCACGAATTCACGGTGGCGCCGGAAACCATGGCCCTGATGCAAGAGATGGTGGCCGCCGGCGAGGTGGATGCCCTGGTGCCCGAACGCGTCTGGCAGGAGATCAGCCGGGGCCTGATGGAGCGCCAGCCCTCGCGCATGTTCGAGCTGCTGCGCGAATGCGGTGCGCTGGCCGTGCTGCTGCCCGAGCTGGAGCGCCTGTGGGGCGTGCCCCAGCGCGCCGAGTACCACCCCGAGGTCGATACCGGCGTGCACGCCATGATGGTGCTGGACATGGCCGCGCAGCTGGACACCCCGCTGCCCGTGCGCTACGCCTGCCTGGTGCACGACCTGGGCAAGGGCACGACCCCGGCCGATGTGCTGCCGCGCCACATAGGCCATGAGCACCGCAGCGCCCGCCTGGCCGAAAAGGTGGGCGAGCGGCTGCGCGTGCCCACCGACTGCCGCGAACTGGGCGACGTGGTGGCGCGCGAGCACGGCAACATCCACCGCAGCGGCGAGCTCAACGGCGCCGCCATCGTGCGCCTGCTGGAGCGCTGCGACGCCATCCGCAAGCCCGCGCGCTTCGAACAGGCCCTTGCGGCCTGTGAATGCGATGCGCGGGGGCGCCTGGGTTTCGAGGACCGGCCCTACCCCCAGCGCGCCCGCCTGCGCGATGCGCTGGCTGCCGCGCTGTCCATCTCCACCTCGGACATCGCGGCCCAGGCCGCCGCGCGCGGCAAACAGGGCAAGGCCATAGGCGAGGCCGTGCAGGCAGCCCGCGCGCAGGCCGTGGCCGATTGGCTGGCGCAGGCGGCCTGAGCGCAAAGGCCGCCACACACGGCAATCAGGCTCGCGCCACGGGCAGGACCAGTCGCAGGCACACGGGCTGCTCGCCTCCTGCCGTCAACAAGGCCACGTTGCCACCCAGTCGCTCGGCGATGCGCCGCACCAGGTACAGCCCCAGCCCGGCGCCGGGCCGGTGCTGGGCGTTGCGGCCACGGTAATACCTTTCGAACAACTGGTCCTGGTCCGCCTGGGCAATGGGCTCGGAGGGGTTCGAGACCTGGATCTCCAGACCCTCGCCCTGCCTGGTCACGTCCAGGCGGACCGATTCGCCCTCGGGCGTGTGGCGGTCTGCATTGGCCAGCAGATTGCGCAGCGCGATGCGCAGCAGGCCGGCATCGGTGATCAGTTGCTGCGTGCCACCGCCCAGGTGGCAGACGACGCGGCCGGGCGCAAAGTCCAGGCACAAGCCATCCACCAGCGCGTGCAGGTCGCACGGCTGCAGGCGTGGCTCGGCATGGGGCTGGGGGTCGGCCATGCGGTCGTCGGCCAGGCAGTCGTCCACCAGGGCCAGCAGGCGCTGGGCGGCTTCGCGGATGTTGCGGCTGCGTGCCAGCGTCTTGTCGGGCGGTGCCGCCAGATTGCGCGCCAGTTGCTGCGCACTGGTCAGGATGATGGCCAGCGGTGTGCGCAGTTCGTGCGAGACCATGGCGACAAAGTCGCGCTGCTCCTGGCGGACCCTGCGCTCCAGCACCAGCGCCTCGCTGAGTTCACTCTCGCGCAACTGGCGCTGTACAAGCTCGGCCTCCAGCAGCACCTGCTCCCGCTCTCGAACGCGGCGCCTGTGCTCGTATCCGCCGATGATCCAGCCGCTGAGCAGCAGCATGTGCGCCATGGTGCCCAGCGCGGACGCATGCGTGGACACCAGCGCGGTCAGCGCGTTCATGGGCAGCCAGCCCAGGTTGCGCAGGAAAGAGATCAGCACGCCGGCATAGAAGATGCCGAACGCCAGCATGAAGAACCGCGCCGGGGCATGGCCGCGCCGCCACAGCCAAAGGGCGAACGCGAGAAAGCCCAGGGTCAGCGGCAGGGTCATGGCCTGCACCGGGACCATGCCCGCCGAGTAGTGCCCCGACACCACCAGCAGCATGCAGCACAGGCTGAACAGCCACAGCAGCGGCACGATCTGGCGCACCAGCCGCGGATACAGCGACGCCAGGTCCAGCTGCCTGCAGGCCAGTTGTATGGAGATCGCCAGGGCGGCGGCAATGCCGCATCCCAGCAGGCGGTCGCTCCAGAACCCCGGCAGGCCCGTCAGCTGCTGCACCAGCCCCAGCGATACCACCTCATTGAGCACGCAGACGCTGAGATAGGCCAGGAACAGGCCGCTCAAGGGGGCCCGAGTGCCCAGCCAGAACACCAGCTGCACGCCGATCAACAGCAGGTACAGCCCGAAATACAGGCCGAACGACAGGGCCTCGCGCCGCGTGTGGTTGTCGAACGCCAGTCGCTGCCACAGATCGATGCGGGTGACGAGCGCGTTGCGCGCGCGCAGGCGCACCAGCAACTCGTAAGACCCGGCGGCAGGGGGCTCGAACTGGAATGCCGGACTGCGGTAGTCCACCGGCCAGGCGTGGCGCGGCACTTCTTCGCCGCTGCGCCCCAGCAACTGCCAGGGGCCACCGGATCTGCGCACGTGGACCTCCACCTCGTCCAGCAGGGCATTGCCCAGCAGCAGCATCCAGCTGCCGGGCTGCTCCACCTGCAGCGGCATGCGCAGCCAGACCGCCGCCTGCGTGAAACTGGCGTTCAGGTGACCGGGCAGCGGCTGCCATCCAGGGGCGGCGTCGGCCTGCCCGGCGTCGAGCAGGCCAGCGGCGTCATCGAGCCGTTGCCACTGACCGGCGGTCTCCAGCATGGGCACATCGGGGTTCAGCAGGAGCGCCTGGGCCTGGGTCAGCAGCGGACACAGCAGCCAGGCCAGCAGCAGGAGGGTTGCACGGTAATATCGCATCGGAAGTCCACCACAGGGCCGCCAGCGTACACCAGCCTCCCGGCCTCGCCGCTCCGCCCCCTTCCTCCCCATGCTTGATGTGATCCTGCTCGAAGACGAGCCCGTGCTGCGCCATGAACTGGGTGAATTCCTGGAGGGCCTGGGCTACGCGCCGCAATGCGTTGCCAGCCTGCAGGAGTTCGACCGCCACTTCGACGCCCGGCGCCACCGCCTGGCCATCATCGACATCGGCCTGCCCGATGGCAGCGGCCTGGCCCTGATCCAGCGCCTGCGCCAGCAGGGCCAGCAACTGGGCATCATCGTGTTCAGCGCGCACAACACCAGCGCCAACCGCATCGACGGCCTGGAAAACGGAGCCGACCACTACCTGGGCAAAGGCTGTGATCTGGACGAGCTGGAGGCCACGCTGGCCGCGCTGGTGCGCCGCCTGGGCCTGCAGCAGCGCCAGGCGCGCTGGCTGTTGCAGCTGGGTCCGAGCCGCCTGCTGCCCCCCTCGGCCCCGCCGGTCCCGCTCTCCCAGCAGGACCTGCTGGTGCTGCAGTGCCTCATGGGCCAGGCAGGCACCGAGGTGAGCCGCCGAAAGATCGTGCAGGCCCTGGGCGGCGACTACCTGGTCTACGACCAGCGCCGCCTGGACACCCAGATGCGCCGGCTGCGCCGCAAGGTGGAGGAGGCCAGCGGCCAGCAACTACCCGTCAAGACGCTGCGCAACAGCGGCTATTGCTTCTACCAAGCGGGCGAAGTGCAGGCCTGAGGACGGGCCTGAAGGCGCCCGGCCTTGGGGACCCGCAGAGAAATCAGACGACCGAACGCACCCAGCGCACGATCTCGCCGGCCGGCAAAGCGCCGGAGACACGGGCGATCTCGCGCCCTTCCTTGAACACCACCATGGTCGGGATGCTGCGGATGTTGTAGGGCGCGGCAGCCTGGGGATGGGCTTCGGTATCGAGCTTGGCCAGCTGCACGCCAGGCGCCAGCGCCTGCGCCGCCTGCTCGAAAGCCGGCGCCATCATGCGGCAGGGGCCGCACCAGGGCGCCCAGAAGTCCACCACCACCGGCGCCTGGCTGCGCCCCACATGCCTGGCAAAGCTTTGCGCATCCAGCGCCACGGGCTGGCCGGTGACCAGCGGCTGGTGGCAGTTGCCGCAGTCAGGCGCGCTGCCGAGCTGGTCGGCCGCAATGCGGTTGGTGGTGTGGCAATGGGGGCAGACGAAATGCAGCTTGTCGGACATGGGCGGCCTCTTGTTCGGAAGTCATGGGGCAATGCCTGCATATACGGGCGGCGCGCCCGTGCTTCAAGCCATGCTCAGACCAGCTTGGCGATCAGGGCGGCAATCACGCTGAGCAACACGGTGCTGGCAATGGGCAGAAAAATCACGCGGCCGAACAGGCGAAAGCGGAAGTCGCCCGGCAGGCGGCCCAGGCCTATGCGCTCCAGCCAGGCGTGCAGGCCATTGAACAGCAGCAGGGCCAGGAAGATGACGAGGAGCCAGCGGATCATGGCGCCGAGTGTACGGCGGCGGCGCGTCATGGGCAGGACACATGGGCGTCCTACATTGGGAAAGTCCCGTGGCGGGAGGCTTCGGGACCATTCGCGACAAGCCCCCTTCTTCCATGGCTCCATGCCGCAACAAGACAACCCCACCATGCAACACACATCCAGGCGCCTTCTTCTCGCCATCCTGCCTGCCGCCCTGCTGGCGGCCTGCGCCAGCGCTCCGGCCCCCACCACGGCAGCCGCAGCGTCGGGCGCCATCGACAACAGCGCCCTGCAGCGCAGCGATTTCCGCGCCCACCAGGCCACCTATGGCCTGGTCTACCGACTGCCGGCCGATGCCACGGCCATCATGGACAGCCAGGTCACGCCCGTGGTGCACGAGCAGTTGCTGCGCCTGAAGCTGGTGGCCGAGGCCAACACCTTCAACCTGCCCCATGTCACCGTGGTGCATATCCACAGCGCCGACCCGACCACGCCGCGCAAGATGCTGGCCGCCCTGCCGGCATTGCCGCCCGTGCTGCAGGACGTGCACCTGAAGAATTTCTACACCACCGAGGCCGCCAAGGGCGCCGGCAAGCCGTGGTGGCTGGACCTGGGCATCGTCAAGTCCGGCCCGGCCTACGAGGCCATGATGGACTTCAACACCCGCGCCACCGCCGCCATGGCACCGCTGCGCGACGGCCCGCTGCCGCGCGTGACGGGGCCCGTCTATGCCCGCATGAACGATTCGGCCAAGGCCATGGTGCAAAGCGTGGGCGTCAGCGGCATCAACCAGGTGCAGGCCGGCAAGGAGGTGCGCAGCCACAACCCGCACAACACCCTGGTCTACAGCGAAGCCACCTTCACGCCCGAGATCGAGCGCGCCATGGGCGAGACCGCCGCGCGCCTGAACCGCATCCTGCCCGGCGGCTTCACGACCACGTTCGAGAACCTGTCCATCGTGGAGCTGGGTTTTTCCGGCAACGTCACGCGCGAGATCTACCGCATCAACCTCAAGGACCAGACGGCCTACGAGGTGAGCAACGGCCGCCGCGTCCAGCGCTGAGGCCGGGGCGGAGCTCTGGCCGGCGGCTACAGGCGGTGCGTGCGGTCGCCGCGCACAAAGCCCATGGCGTCCCAGGGCTCCACGCCCTTGGCCAGGCCGATGACCTTGAACAGCTCGCCCATCTCGTGCTCCATCATCAGCTTGGTGGCCATGGCGCGCGGGCCCTGGGCCAGGGCGTCGAGCTTGGGTCCCAGGCCGCAGTTGATGAGGAAGTGGGCCTGCGAGGTATAGCCCAGCACCTCGAAGCCCGCCTCCTGCGCGGCCACGGCCGTGCCCGTGAAGTTCACGTGGGCCGTGATGTCCTTGAGGCCGACCTCGGCCAGCGGGTCGTCGTCCACCTTGTGCAGGCGGTGGCAGACCAGGGTGCCCATGTGGCGCTGGGGGTGGAAGTACTCGGACTCGCCGAAGCCGTAATCGATGAAGAAGGCAGCGCCGCGCGCCATGCGCTCGCCCAGCGTGCGGATGAAGGCCTCGCCCTGCAGATGGATCTCGGTCAGGTAGTCGTGCTCGCCCTCGATCTCCATGGGCGGGCGCAGCTGCGTGGGCCGGTCTTCCCAGCCCAGGCTGCCGTCCGGCTGCAGCACCACGCCGCGCTCGTGCCAGACACCTGCCTTGCGCACCAGCAGTTGCACGGGCATGGCATCCAGCACCTCGTTGCCGATGACCACGCCTTCGAGCAGATCGGGCAGGGCATCGGCCCAGTGCACCAGTCCTTCGTACTTCACCAGCCTGAGCTGCTGGCGCGCGCGCAGCGTGCCCGACAGATCGACGATGGTGTAGCGGTCCGGCCGCACGCCCAGGGCGGCCAGCTCGTCCAGCACCTGCAGTGCGAGCGCGCCCGTGCCGGCACCAAATTCCCAGACTTCGCGGGTGTGCGTGCGCTGCAGCGCCTCGGCCACCTGGGCGGCCAGCAACTGGCCGAAGACCGGAGACATCTCGGGCGCGGTCACGAAATCGCTGCCCGACGATGGCATCAGCCCGAACTTGGCGGTGTCATTGGCGTAGTAGCCCAGGCCCGGCTCGTACAGTGCCAGGGCCATGAAACGGTCGAAAGCCAGCCAGCCTCCAGAGGACGCAATCTCTTGCGCAACACGGGATTGCAGGGCGGCCGTTAAAATTGAGGGTTCTGTCGTCACGATCCGTACATTGTCCTCGAATGTCCACACCTGCCCGAACACGCACCGTTTTGGTGACCGGCGCGGCCCGCCGCCTGGGGCGCGACATCGCGCTCGCGCTTGCCAGCGCCGGCTGGCAAGTGGCCGTGCACTACCGCGACTCGCACGACGAGGCGCTGGAGACGGCCGCCGCCTGCGCTGAACTGGCCGGCGACAGCGCCGCCCTGGATGCCGATTTCTTCAACGAGGATTCGGTGCGCTCCCTGGTGCCGCGCGCCGTGGCGCACTTCGGCCACCTGGATGCCGTGGTCAACAACGCCTCGCTGTTCGAGCATGACGATGCAGGCAGCTTCAGCTACGTGGCCCTGGAAGCCCACCTGCGCAGCAACACCGGCGCGCCCATCCTGCTGGCCCAGGCGCTGCATGCCCATATCGAGGACCGCGTGGCGTCCGGCGAGGAGCATGCCAGCGGTGCCGTGATCAACATGCTGGACCAGAAGCTCTGGAACCAGAACCCCGATTTCCTCAGCTACACGCTGTCCAAGGCGGCTCTCGAGGCCGCCGGCACCATGCTGGCGCTGGCACTGGCCCCGCGCGTGCGCGTCGTCGGCGTGGCCCCGGGCCTGACGCTGACCAGCCACATGCTGAGCCAGGAGCGCTTCGAGTCGCTGCACCGCCTCAGCCCGCTGGGCCGCTCGTCCAGCGCGGCCGACGTGGCCGCCACCGTGTGCTTTGCGCTGGACAACCAGTCCATCACCGGCACCACCTTGCTGGTCGATGGCGGCCAACACCTGCAGCGCTTCGAGCGCGACTTTTCCATGATGTAGGCGCCTGCGCGCGCCACCCAAACACTCCACGGCTTTTCCCCATGCACTCCGCCACCGGACAACAGATCCTGACGCTCACGGGTTTGCGCTTCGACGCCAACCTGGGCATCCTCGCCCACGAAAAACAGATGCCCCAGCCCATCCAGGTCGATGCCGAGCTGAGCCTGGGCACCCAACCGCTGGCGCCGCGCGACGACGACATCCTGCATGTGCTGGACTACCGCAAGGTGCGCCAGATCATCATCGATGAGTGCACGGCCGAGCACGTAAACCTGCTGGAGAGCCTGATCGGCAAGCTGGCCCAGCGCCTGATGCAGCTGCCCGGCGTGCTGGGCGTGCGCGTGAAAATCGCCAAGCTGGAAATCTTTGAAGATTGCGAAGTGGCCATTCGCATAGAAACCGGACAATGGTGAACCCCATGAATGCAGTGACCGACAACCCCTGGCTGGCCGAAGAAGCCGCCCCCGAAACCGCCGCCGCCGATGCGGATGCCCAAGCCAATACCGCGAACGGCAACCGCATCAAGATCGAGCGCGAACAGGTCAAGCTGGAAAAGCGCCTGTGCCGCGAGGTGGGCCGCGCCATCACCGACTTCAAGATGATCGAGGAAGGCGACAAGATCATGGTCTGCATGTCGGGCGGCAAGGACAGCTACACGATGCTGGACGTGCTGCGCAAGCTGCAAAAGCGCGCGCCCGTCAAATTCGAGCTGGTGGCGGTGAACCTCGACCAGAAGCAGCCCGGTTTTCCCGACCATGTGCTGCCCGAGTACTTCAAGAGCATCGGCGTGGACTACCACATCGAAACGCAGGACACCTACAGCGTGGTCAAGCGCGTGGTGCCCGAGGGCAAGACCACCTGCGGCCTGTGCTCGCGCCTGCGCCGCGCCATCCTGTACAAGGTGGCCGACGAGCTGGGCTGCACCAAGGTGGCCCTGGGCCACCACCGCGACGACATCGTGCAGACGCTGATGCTCAACATGTTCTACGGCGGCCGCATGAAGGGCATGCCCCCGAAGCTGGTCTCGGACGACGGCAAGCATGTGGTGATCCGCCCGCTGTGCTACGTGCCCGAGAAGGACACCGTCCGCTGGGCCCAGTACCAAAACTTCCCCATCATCCCCTGCAACCTCTGCGGCAGCCAGGACGGCCTGCAGCGCGTGGCCGTGGGTGAGCTGCTGCGCGAGTGGGACAAGAAATTCCCGGGCCGCGTGGAAAGCATGTTCCGCGCCATGGGCCACATCGTGACCACGCACATGATGGACCCCGAGCTGCACGACTTCAAGAACGCCAAGGCCACCGGCATTGCCGACCCCAACGGCGACATGGCCTTCGACCATGAAGAGATGCCCGTCTCCGCATCACTGCCCGGCCTGCAGGTGGTACAACTGTCGTCCTGACGGCTGAACCTATAACAATCGCCCCACTCCAACCAAGGCCCGTGCAAACGGGCCTTTTTTCGACCAAGGAGTACACCATGAAGCTGCGCTGCATCCATGTCCTGGCCATCGTGGCCACGGCCTTGCTCACGGGCTGCGCCAGCGTGCGCGAAGTCCAGAGCACCGTCCAGAGCTATTCCACGCTGGGCGCCCTGCCCGCGCCGCCCACCTACCGTCTGGAAGTGCTGCCCTCGCAACGCGAGGCGCAGACGCACTTCGCGGCCATCGAGTCCCAGGCCCAGCAGGCCCTGGGCCGCGTGGGCCTGCAGCGCGACGACTCCCGGGCCAGCCTGATCGTGCAGATCGGTGCCGACGCACGCTATGCGCGCGACTACGCCGCCTGGCCCTACTACGACCGCTGGGGCGGCCCGCGCTGGGGTTGGGGCGTGGGCTACGGGCGCGGCTGGGGCATGGGCTTTGGCGGCAGCTTCATGTTCGACGGCCCGCCGCTGGAGTACTACCGCGCCGTCAGCATCGTGATGCGCAACGCCACCACGCAGCAGATCGTCTACGAGACCTCGGCCCAGCGCCAGGATGTCTGGACCGACGACCCGGCTATCTTCGGCATCCTGTTCGACGCCGCCCTGACCGGCTTCCCCAACCCGCCCAAGGGCTCGCGCGTGGTGCGCACCACCATCGGACCGGTGCAGCAGGATGGCGCGCCGGCGCAGCCGCCGGCCCAGGGGGCGCCTGCAGCGCAGGCAGCACCGGCCACGCCAGCACCCGCCCGGTAAGCCATCGTGTCTCAGAAGCAAAGGCCTGCATCCGCAGGCCTTTTTTGGGTCCATCGCTGTCATTCGTTCCTGGGAACATGAGAACGCTGTAGGTCATGTGGACAGCGCCTTGCAGCGTTGGTAACTCATAAGTTACCATCCAATCCATGCGAATCCAGCTCCAGGAGTACATCCGCGAAGACGGCAGCAGCGCGTACCAGACATGGTTCAACGGGCTGGATGGCCAGGCGGCCGCCAAGGTGGCCGTCGCCATGGCCCGCATGGAGTTGGGCAACACCTCCAATATCGAATGGTTCCGGGGTATTGGCGAATACAAGATCGACTGGGGCCCGGGCTACCGCATCTATCTCGCCAAGGATGGGGAAAGATTGATCATCCTGTTCGGGGGCAGCACGAAAAAGGGCCAGCAGAAGGCCATCGACGAAGCCGTGGCCCTGCACAGCGAATACAAGGCTCGCAAGAGGCAACGCCCCTCGGACAATGCCAAAAAAGGAACGAAGGCATGACGCTCACCCGCGATTTCAAACAAACGGTCATTCAGCGCATTGAGCGCGACCCTGCTTTCGCACAGGCGCTGCTTGATGAGGCGGCCACTCTTTTTCTGAGCGGTGAGCCAGAAACGGCACGCCTCGTCCTGCGCGATCTCGTCAACGCAACGGTGGGATTCGAGACGCTGGCCGACCTCACGCACAAGCCGAGCAAGAGCCTGCACCGCATGCTTTCGCCGAAAGGCAACCCCAGCATGGACAATCTTGCCGCGATCTTTGCCGCCATCAAGAACTGGCTTCAGGTCCGGTTCGACGTGCGGGTCGTTGCCGCGACCTGAACGCCAGGCCATGACAGTGCACTTGCCTCAGTGCACATGCTCCATATCCGGCACGGCCGCCATCAGCGCGCGCGTGTATGCATGCTGCGGCGCATCGAGCACGGCGCCGGCCTCGCCGGTCTCGACCAGGCGGCCGCGCTGCATGACGCCGATGTCGTCGCACATGTGGCGGATCACGGCCAGGTTGTGGCTGATCAGCAGATAGGTCAGGCCGAACTCCTCCTGCAGGTCGCGCATGAGGTTGAGCACCTGGGCCTGGACCGAGACGTCCAGCGCCGAGGTGGGTTCATCGCAGATGATGAATTCGGGCCGGCTGGCCAGGGCGCGCGCGATGGCGATGCGCTGGCGCTGCCCGCCCGAGAACTGGTGCGGGTACTTGCGCGCATCGTCGGGCTTCATGCGCACGCGGCGCAGCGCCTCCTGCACGCGCTCGGCCGTCTCGTCCTTGCCGGCCGTGAGGGCCAGCACCTGCAGGGGCTCGGCAATCAGTTCCTGCACGGTCCAGCGCGGGTTCAGGCTGGCATACGGGTCCTGGAAGATCATCTGGAAGCGCCGGCGCATGGCCACGGTCTGGGCGGCCGGGCTCCACTTGTCCACGCCGTCGAACAGCACGGTGCCGCTGGTGGGCGGCGTCAGCCCGGCCACCATGCGCGCCACCGTGGATTTTCCCGAGCCGGACTCGCCGACCAGGCCGAAGGTGGAGCCCCTGCGGATGGAGAAGCCGACGCCGTCCACGGCCTTGAGGATCTTTTTGTCCTCGCGCGCCAGCAGCCGGGCCAGCCAGCCGCTGGACAGGTCGAACTCCTTGCACAGATCCCTGACCTCCAGCAGGGCAGCCGCGGGCTCCTGCGCTCCGGCCCTGGGCTGCCAGGGCACGGCGGGCGCGGCCGGGCCGCCGCCCACCTCGGGCACGGGCAGGCGCTGCACGCGGTGGTGCACGCTGGGAATGGCGCCCATCAGCACCTGGGTGTAGGGCTGCTGCGGCGCGTCCAGCACCTGGCGCACGGGGCCGGTTTCCAGCACGCGGCCCTGGTACATGACCATGACGCGGTCGGCCGTCTCGGCAATGACGCCCATGTCGTGCGTGATCAGCATGGCGGCCGCGCCGCGCTCCTTGCACACGCGGCGCAGCAGGGCAATGATCTGCGCCTGCACGGACACGTCCAGCGCCGTGGTGGGCTCGTCGGCAATGATGAGCTCGGGCTCGGCGCACAGCGCCAGGGCGATGGCCACGCGCTGGCGCATGCCGCCCGAGAACTGGTGCGGATACTGGGCCATGCGCTCGCGCGCCTGCGGGATCTCCACCTCTTCGAGCAGGGCCAGCGCGCGGGCTTCGGCCTCCTTCTCGGAGACGGGCAGGTGCGTGCGGATGGTCTCCACCAGGTGCCGGCCCACGGTATAGACCGGGTTCAGGCTGGTCAGCGGGTCCTGGAAGATGGAGCCTATGCGCCGGCCGCGTATGCGCCGCAGGTCCTCGCCGCGCAGCGTGTCGATGCGCTCGCCGCGCAACTGCACCGTGCCGGCCGAGATGCGGCCCGGCGGCTCGATCAGGCCGATCACGGCGGCGCCCGTCATGGACTTGCCCGCGCCCGACTCGCCCACCACGCCCAGGATCTCGCCGGGCGCGATGTCGAAGGACACATCGTCCAGCACCTGCACGGGGCCCTTGTAGGTGTCGAAGGTGACGGACAGGCCGCGAACGCTCAGCACCGGAGGCTGTGCAGGGGGCTGCCCGGATTCTTGTGTCGTGCTCATTGCAGCTTGGGGTTCAGTGCGTCGCGCAGCCAGTCGCCGACGAGGTTGACGGACAGCGCCAGCGCCAGCAGCACCAGCGAGGGGAACAGCAATATCCACCACTCGCCCGAGAACAGGAAGCCCTGGCCGATGCGGATCAGCGTGCCCAGCGAAGGCTGGGTGGGCGGCAGGCCCACGCCCAGGTAGGACAGCGTGGACTCGGCCACGATGGCATGCGCGAAGCTGATGGTGGCGATGACCAGGATGGGCGCCAGCAGGTTGGGCAGGATGTGGCGCACCAGGATGGCCACGCGGCTGCGGCCAATGAGCTGGGCGGCCAGCACGTAGTCCTTGTGCTTTTCCACCATCACCGCGCCGCGCACGGTGCGCGCGTACTGCACCCAGTCGGACAGGCCGATGGCCACGATGATCACGAAGACCGCCATGTCGTCGCGGTAGCCCTCGGGCAGCAGGCCGCGTGCGATGCCGAAGACCAGCAGCGCCACCAGGATCACGGGAAAGGTCAGCTGCACATCGGCGATGCGCATCATCAGCGTGTCGAACCAGCCGCCCGCATAGCCGCAGACCAGGCCCAGCGGCACGCCGATCAGCAGGGACAGCCCCACGGCCGACACGCCCACCAGCACCGACATGCGCAGCCCGTAGAGGATGGCGCTCCACACATCGCGGCCCTGGTCGTCCGAGCCCAGCGCGTACAGCGTGCCGCTGGTGCCCGCCTGGCCCGGGGGCGTGAAGGCATCCATCAGGTCCAGATTGGCGGGATCGAAGGGGTTCTGCCAGGCCAGCCAGGGCGACAGCAGCGTGGCCGCCACGATCAGCGCCAGCACCAGCGCCGCCGCCTGCACCAGGCGCGAGCGTGCAAAGGCGCGCTTGACCGGCGAGTCGCTGGCGCGCCAGCCCGTGGGAGGGATTGCTTGTTTGGCGGAATCGGTCATCGGTTTCTCAAGCGGGGGTCCACGATCACGTACAGGAAATCGACGAGCAGGTTGATACCCACGTACAGCAGCGCGATGAACATCAGGTAGGCGGCGATCAGCGGCACGTCCACGCCCTGGATGGAGGAGATGAACAGCAGGCCCACGCCGGGCCACTGGAACACGGTCTCGGTGACGATGGCAAAGGCGATCAGCGAGCCGATCTGCAGGCCCGCGATGGTGATCACGGGAATCAGGGTGTTGCGCAGCGCATGGCCGAAGTACAGGTCGCGCTCGCGCAGCCCGCGCGCACGGCCGAAGCGCATGTAGTCGGCGCGCAGCACCTCCAGCATCTCGGCGCGCACCAGGCGCATGATCAGCGTCATGTTGTAGAAGCCCAGCGTGATGGCCGGCAGGATCAGCGCCGACCAGCCCGAGGCCGTCAGCAGCCCGGTCTCCCAGCCGCCCAGCTTCACCGTCTCGCCGCGCCCGAAGGACGGCAGCCAGCGCAGCTCCACGGCAAACAGGTAGATCAGGGCGATGCCGATCAGGAAGGTGGGCAGGGACACGCCCACCAGCGACACCGTCATGATCGAGCGGCTCAGCCAGCCCTCTCGCCGTATGGCCGTGTACACGCCCAGCGCCACGCCGATGACCAGGGCGAACAGCGCCGCCGTCATCGCCAGCTCCAGCGTGGCGGGCAGGCGCTCGGCAATGATCTCGGTCACGGGGCGCTTGAGCCGGTAGGAGATGCCCAGGTCGCCCTGCAGCACCTTGCCCACGTAGCCCAGGTACTGCAGGGGCACGGGCTTGTTGAAGCCCAGGCTTTCCGTCAGCGCCTCGCGCTCGGCAACCGTCGCGTCCTCGCCCAGCAGGCTGATCGTGGGATCGCCGATATGGCGGAACACCATGAACGAGACAAAGGAAACGGCCAGCAGGACCAGGGCGGACTGGCCCAGCCGGCGCAGCAGATGGACCAGCATCGGTGCTTACTTCTTCTCGAACTTGACGAACTTGAAGTGCAGCGCGTTGTCCGGGTGCACGGGCACATTGATCCGGGGCACGGACGCGAAGTGGATCACCTGGTCATGCAGCGCAATGTAGAAGCGCTCCTTTTGCACGGTCTCCCAGATGCTCTTGATGGTTGCATCGCGCTTTGCCTTGTCGCTCTCCGAGGACAGGGACAGGATCTTGGCATCCACATCGGCATTGCTGTAGTGCGTCGCGTTCTGCGCGCCACGGCTGTCCTTGCCGCGCGTGTGCACCAGGAAGTCGAAGATGTAGGCCGAGTCATAGGTGGGCACGCCCCAGCCGTACAGGTAGAAGTCGCTGTCCGCCTTGGTCAGCGACACGCTGTGCATGGCGATCGGCCGGGCCGAGACTTCGGTCTTGATGCCGATGCGGCCCAGGAAGCCCGCCACCGCCGTGGCAATGGCCTCGTCGTTCACATAGCGGTCATTGGGTGTGTTCAGCGTGATGGTGAAGCCGTTGGGGTAGCCCGCCTCGGCCAGCAGCTGCTTGGCCTTGGCGGCATCCACCTTGGGATAGGCCGCGAAGGCCTTGTCATAGCCATTGACGAACGACGGCGCAATCACGCCTGTGGGAATCGACAGGCCGCGCATCACCGAGCGCTTGATCGCGTCGCGGTCGATGGCCAGCTCGATGGCCTGGCGCACCTTGGGATCGGCCAGCGGATTCTTGCCCTTGACGTTGCTGCTCTTGAGCTCGGCCGCACCCACGTTCAGGCCCAGGAAGATGGAGCGGTTCTCGGGGCCTTCATTGATGCGCAGGCGCTTGTCCTGCTTCAGGCGCGCCACGTCCTGCGCGGGAATGTCCTGGGCGAAGTCCACCTCGCCCGACAGCAGGGCCGCCACGCGCGTGGCCGGGGACTTGATGGGCAGGTAGATCAGCTCGGTCACCTGCAGCGGGAACTGGCCCTTGCCCCAGTAGTCGGGGTTGAGCTTCATCACCGTCCTCGAATCGACCTCGCGGCTGGCCAGAACATAGGCGCCCGTGCCGTTGGCCGCGCGCGTGGCGCCGTTCTCGGTCTTGCTGGCCGTGTCCTGCGTGGTCTCGGCGCCGTTGGCCTTGGACCACTTCTCGCTCATGATGAAGAGGTTGGTCAGGTTGTCGGGGAAGATCAGGTTCGGGCCCTTGGTCTTCACCTGCACCGTGAGATCGTCCACGGCCTTGGCCTCCTCCATCGAGGACAGCAGGGACTTGACCTGGGCGTTCTCGCCCTTGGCGCGGTTCAGCGAGAAGACCACGTCGCGCGCCGTGAACGGCGTGCCGTCATGGAACTTGACGTTGGGACGCAGCTTGAACTCCCAGACCGACGGGTCGGAGGTCATCTTCCACGAGGTGGCCAGCGTGGGCACCAGCTTGCCGTCGGCCGAGCGGATGACCAGGGTTTCGTAGATCTGGTGCAGCAGCACGAAATTGGTGCCCACGTTGAAGGCATGCGGGTCCAGCGAAGTCGGATCGGAGCCGCGCGCCCAGCGCACGGTCTCGGCCTGGGCCAGCGCGGCCGAGGTCAACAGGCCTGCGGCCAGCAAAGAACTGCCCAGAATCTTCATGATCATTTGTCTGCTCCCCTGTGGATTGATTGGAAGGGCGGCGGTCATGCGACGCAGCAGCCCGGGCGCCGCAAGAAGCGGGCCATATAGGTGCGCCCCACTGTAAATAACTTTTACAGCTTGTTGAATTGATTTTTATACTTAAAAGCCATTTCCAAATAACAAGACCGCCGCCTGCGGCCCGCCATTGGCGTGCGGCCATCATGGACAGGCCAACGGCTTTGACAGCTAGTGAAAACGCGAAAGACCGCCACGACCCGCTCTGGCAAAGGTTTGCAATCGGGCACAGGTCTGCGCCGCACGGCGTGCTAATTTCAGGCCCTGTATCGAGCCTGCGGGTTGCCGCGGAAAGGAAGCATCCATGAAGACATCCATTGCCAGCGCACTGCTGTGCGCCATGCTGGGCCTGGGCGCCCTGCCTGCCCAGGCGTCGGGCCTGGGCGACTCGCTGCGCCAGGCCTCGGGCCTTGGCGGTGACAAGGCCGCCGCCAGCAGCGAAGGCGCCGGCTCCGGCCTCGGCGGCATGCTGGGTGCGGGGGCGGGCGGTGCGGGTGCGCTGTCCGCCCTGGGCCTGAGCCCCTCGGCCACGGCCGGCAATGCGGCAGGCGTCATCTCCTATTGCATGAAGAACAACTACCTCAATGCCGACAAGGCGGCCCAGGTCAAGGACCAGTTGCTGGGCAAGCTGGGCATGCAAAAGCAGGAAGAGCCCAAGGACACGGGATTCCAGAACGGCCTGGGCGGCCTGGTCACCGGCTCCAACGGCAAGAGCTTCAGCATCGACAAGCTCAAGGGCGACCTCAAGGAAAAGGCCTGCGATTTCGTGCTGAACAACGCTAAATCGCTGATCTGACCCCCTGAGCGGCTGCGCCGCTTCCCCCTTCTCGCTTCGCGGAGGGGGACGACGCCTTCGGCTGGGCGCCCCCGCCGCGAGGCGGCTCTTGCTCGGCGTCCCTGAGTTGGGCCGCGCCAGTTTCAACGGTGGCGCGCGATGCAGGCTTGCCTGGCTTGCGGGACAATGCCTGCTCCTTTTTGCAGCACCCCACGCCAGCCCCTCATGCAAGCCACGCGCATCATTGCCATCCGCCACGGAGAAACCGCCTGGAATGTGGACGCCCGCATCCAGGGCCATCTGGACATTCCTCTGAACGACATGGGACTTTGGCAGGCCGCCCAGGCCGGCAAGGCCCTGGCGGGCGAGCCGGTAGCCGCCATCTACAGCAGCGACCTTCTGCGTGCCTATGTCACGGCCGAGGCCGTGGCCGCAAGCACGGGGGCGACGCTGACGGCCGACAAGGGCCTGCGCGAGCGCTGCTTCGGCAGCTTCGAGGGCCAGACCTTCAACGATATCGAGGCATCCCACCCGGAAGATGCGCTGCGCTGGCGCAAGCGCGATCCCGAGTTCGTGCCCGCAGGCGGCGGCGAGTCGCTGCTGATGCTGCGCGACCGCATCTCGGCCACGGTGAACCGGCTGGCCAGTGGCCATCCCGGCGAGCAGATCGTGATCGTGGCGCATGGCGGCGTGATGGATGTGCTCTACCGCCTGGCCACGCACCAGGAAGTGCAGGCGCCCCGCACCTGGGCGCTGGGCAATGCGGCCATCAACCGCCTGCTGTGGACGCCCCAGGGCCTGGGCCTGGTCGGCTGGGGCGATGTGCAGCACCTGGAAGGCGGTGCGCGCGACGAGGTTTTCAGCTAAGCACCCGCACGGGGCAGGGCGCCGCAGCGCACCTCCCCGCCGCTTGTCGCTTACCAGTTGTCGTCGTCCTTCTTGCCGACCGGGGCATCGGCCTCCTTGGCGGGCGAGGCCGCACGGCGTGCTGCAGGCGGTTGTGCAGCACGGGCCGGTGCGGCCTGGGGCTCACCGGCCGCGGCCGTATCACCTGATGCAGCCTGTGCGGCCAGCACCGGCGCGACGGATGCCTTCAGCACCTCACGCACCTGCAGCCCGCCCGGTGGCAGGTCTTCCATGCCGCCGCGCATGTTCTCCAGGTGGCCGTAGGAGAGGTTGGGGGTCACGCGATCGACCACCAGTTCGCAGCACGGTGACTCCAGGCGCCCCAGGCTTTGCCCGGTCTGCGGGTCCTTCATCTCCTTGCCCATGGCCACCACCTGGTAGCGCGCGCCCTCCTTCACGGCCTGGCCGCCCTGGCTCAGCACCACGCTTTCGCCATCGCGGGCGACCACGGTCAGCGGAAAGGTGCGCTGCAGGATGGAGCTGACCACGCCGGCGACCAGCGCATCGCTCATGTCGGTCATGACCTTGTTGCCATCCACGCCCGCGCCCAGCGTGGTCGGTGCCGTGGAAGGGACGGAGCCGCGCAGCGAATCCGAGGCCGTGACCTGGCGCGTGGCCACGTTCACCAGCTTCTGCGACAGGGCCCAGCCGCCCGAGTAGCTCACCAGCTGGCGGTCACTGGTCTTGAGCTGGCGGGCATGGCGGTTGTAGGCAAAGCTGCTGACGCGGGCGCTCCACACCAGATCGGCGCTGGCGGCCTGGGACAGCTTGGCCAACTCGGCGCTGGGCGCCTGGCCCGTGGCGATGATGGCCAGTTCCTGCTCGATCTCGGGGCTGAATTCGCGGTCCAGCACGGCAAAGCGGCCCGTCTGCACCAGGGCGTCGCTGATGCGCTGGCGCAATGTGGCGGACAACTCGGCGGCCGCAACGCTGCGGTCGCCCATGGGCAGCGAGGCCTGCTCGAAGCGCACCGGCCCCACAACGACCTTGATCTTCTGCATCTCGGCCGAAGGCTTGAACTTGGAAATGTTGGCCTTGATGGTGTACTTGTAGCGCTTGGCCCAGGGCTTGGGCTCTTCCAGATCCACCACCTGGACCGACTGGATGACGCCACCGGACTTTTGCTTGACCACCTCGGCGAAGGCGCTGGCGCGCAGCGAGGCGGCGTCCTGCCCCAGCGCCACGTCGAGACCGTACTTGGCCGTGACGGAGGCAGACTGGATCACCGCGCCATTGACCTGCAGCAGCGCCATCTGCAGCGCCTGCGCCATGGCTTCGCCAGGGGACTGGCCCAGGCCGATGACCTGGACCTCGACGGTCTCCAGCCTGCCCACGTCGGGCACGGGCGGGGCGACGCTTTGGGGTTGTTCAGGCGCGTCGGTCCTGGGCTGCTCGGACGGCTTGTCGCCACAGCCGGACATGGCGGCGCAGGCAGCCACGACGGCCGCAATGATGCGGGTACGCATAGAAAGTGCTCCTTGCCTGTACCGGATCACAGCTTGAGCGTGCCCAGCGCGGCCGTGGCGTCGGCCGCATTGGCCGGCACCTCGATGTCGTTGGCCCGCGCGAAGGCAATGGCCGTCTGCACGGTGCTGAACAGGTCGGAGGCCGAGCCGGGGAACTTGGACACCACCCAGGCCGCGGAAGTGAGCTTGGTCAGTTGCATGGGGTTGGCGCTTTGCAGGCTCTTGCCCATGACCGATACATCCTTGCCCATGCCGGCGTACTTCACGCTGCCGTTGACCAGGTGCACCAGCCCCTCGGCGAAGGTGGCCTTGGACGCGGCATCGAGCACGGGCTTCTTCGCCATGGACTCGGCAATCGCGCCGCTGGTGTCGGAGACCACCTTGTTGCCATCGCCCAGCGCGCCGATGGTGGCGCCATCACCCAGGCTGTCCGCCGTGCTGGCGGCGCTGGCGGCCTGCTCCTTCAGGCCCAGGGCCGTGGCCATCTTGGCATTGGCGCTGAGCACCTCCTTGCTGGCGCCCACATAGCTGCGCACCAGGGCGTCGCCCTGGCCGGCCACGTCGGCAGAGCCACTGCCGCCCATGAGCTTGCCGACACCCGGGATGGAGGGCATGGAGAACTGGGCCTGTGTCAGGGCGGGGCTGGCCATGGCGGCGGCAACGGCGACGGTGGTGAAGAGCTTTTTCATGGAGATGGACTCGGGTTGCAGCAGTCCGTGAACGCGGACGGCGAAGATAAAAACGAGGTAAGCGTGGAAAACGTGGAAAGCGAAAGAACGGAAAAAAGGTCCGGCTGCATGGCAGCCGGACCTTGGAAGCCGCAGCGCTCAGCGCAGGCCCAGATTGGTGACCTGGCTGGTGAGATCGCGGGCCGCGTTGTTGGCGGCCAGCTTCAGCGCGTTGTTGCGCGCCTCATCCTCGGACGGACCCATGCCCGCGTACAGCACGGGGCCGACGGCGGCAATCGTGTCGGGAATGGTCTGGGCAATGTCCAGGATCTTGGCGTTGACCGTCACGCTCACGCGCATCAGGCCGGTCTGGGGATCGGGCTCGCCCATGCCCACATCCAGCGTGCCCAGGGCGATGTAGGGAATCTGCGCCGTGCGCATGCCGGCCACCATGGCCGCCAGGGTCGAGGGCTGCAGGTCCATGCCGCTCTTGTAGTCGTTCTCCACGGCCGCGACCTTGAAGTAGCCGCCCGTGTAGGGCTCCACCATGGCTGCCTCTGACACCTTGAAGCCGGCCTTGGCGAAGTTGGAGGAAAAGACCTGGGACAGGTTGGCGCTGGGGATCACGCGCCAGGTGGACTCGGCCGAGCGTCGCGTCGTGCTGCCGCCGGTCTCGGAAGTGCGGCTGCTCTTGACCGAGGCGGTGCCCGAGGTCGCCGTGGAGGCATTCGTGCTGATGCGTCCGCCACGGATGGATTCACCCTCGCTGCCCTTTTCGGAAGCGCTGACCTGGGCCTTGACGTCCTCGGTCTCGTCCACGCGCTTGTAGACGCGGTCATCGAAGGACTTGGTCGTGGCCACCTGGCGCGAGACGAACATGAAGGCCAGCGGCGACCGGCCTGCAGGCCCGCCCCTGGCCACGGCCGAGTTGGCCTTGACGGCATTGCGCAGATTGGCCACGTTCAGCGCCACGCGCACGGAGACCGTGTACTGCTTTCTGTCGGCGTTGTCCTCTTCGCTGAGCACGGTGTGCTCAAGGATGTAGCGATCGGGGTTGGCCAGGATCTTGTCGCGCACGGCGTCGAAATTCTCGGCCTCCGACTGGCCCGCTTCGGCGTAGTAGAACTCCACGGCCTTGAGCTGGGCCGCCATCAGCGCACGCTCCTTGTCCTGCGGGCTGACCTTTGAATCCTGGTAGCTGACCGAGGCCTTGCCGCGTGCCTGCTGCACCTGCGCGCCCGCACCGGCCGCGAACAGCGCCATGGAAAGGCACAGGAGGATTTTCTGGATTACTTGCATAGATTCATCAGGTCTTTTGTTTTGACAATTTGCGCTTCGATGTCGCTCTCGGCAGCAGCCGACTTGAGCCAGTCATTGCCCCGTCCAGCCGCCACCGTCTCGGCCAGCTTCACGAAAAGGCCGTTGAGCGAGTCATAGAACGCCGGAAAATCATCGACATGGGTCTGCGTGGAAGGCACCACCTTCACTTCCGCGTTCTTCAGCGAGGCGCCGAGAAACACCGGCCCATTGGGTTCCTGGATGCGCATATCGGCAAAGGTGCCGTAGACATAGCTGGTGCCGGCGCTGGATTCCTTGAACTTGAGCTTCTTGAATCCCTTGAAATCGACGCTGATGGCGTAGTCGGCACTGGGCAGCTGCAGCGTGTAGACCTCTCCGTCAAGCACCTGCATGCGCATCACATTGCCCACGGCATAGCCCATGGCAAAAGGAATGATGGGCACACCAATGCGGCTGGAAATGGCCTCGCCCACGATATCGGCAGCCCAGGTCTTGTGCACCTGCGGGTCCTGCAGATAGCCGGGCAGCATCTCGGCCATGGCGGCGGGAATCTGGATATCGGTGACCTGCAGGAAACGCGGAGTCTGCGAGGGCACGGTGGCCGTGGCCAGCACCTGGGCAAAACGGCCGAAGATGCCGGGCTTGCCTCCTGCGCCTTCGTATACCTTGGTCACGCGCTCCATGATTTCCTCTTGCGACGGCTCGTGGCGCAGGTTGTCGATGAAGGCAAAGCTGAGCGGATACGAACGCACCGCCGTCATGGACTTGAAGTCGAAAAACAGGGCCTGTCCACGAATCAGGATGAACAGCTTGCGCACGCCGCCAAAGCTTTCCACGGAGACCGTCTCGGAATTGAGCACCAGAGAAACCACCAGGGCCTGGTCGCGCCCCTTGAGCTCATCGATGGGATTGGTGGATATCTGCAGATGCTGTGCAGGCGCCTGCTGCACGAATGCCAGTGCCCGCGCATAGGCACTGTGCCCGGCGGCCTTCAGATGGCTCTCATACTGCTTTGAATAAGGGAATCGCTGCTGCTGCGAACTGGCGTCGCCCGAATAGGCGACTCCCGCAAAAGTGACATTGGGCCGGTCCTCGGCCATTGCAGCGCCCGACGCTGCAAGCGCAAAAAGCCAGAGCCATGCCATGGCCCGGCGCATGATTTTCTCCACCCCCACACCGCCCCCTTAAAAATGTAAGCGGAGGGTAACAGATTTCACACACCAATACGTGGCACTCGGCGCACAAAGGCGACTGCAGACAATGCCGCCGATTTCGCCGGCCCTGTCTTCATTCAATGGAAAAAAGCGGTCACCCGCTGACCGTCAGCGCGGCCTATTCCACCTGGATATTGGCGGACTTGACGATCTGCGTGTAGCTCGCCTTTTCCTTTTTCAGGAACTGGGCGAACGTGGCCGGCGTGCCCGAGCCGGGCGTGGCGCCACTGTCCTGCAGGCGCTTGCGGACCTCGGGCAGCTTCAGCACCTCGGCCAGTTCGGCGGCCAGGCGGCTGACCACGGGTTCGGGCGTGCGGGCGGGGGCGAACAGGCCGGTCCAGGCTTCCAGCTCGAAGCCCTTGAGATCGGGCGCCTCCGCAAAGCTCATCACCTCGGGAATCACGTCGATGCGCTGTGCCGAGGTCACGCCCACGCCTTCCAGCTTTTTCTGCTGCACCAGCGGCGTGGCGCCGGTGGTCATCAGAATGCCCAGATCGACCTGGCCGCCCATGACCTCGCTGGTCACCTGGGCCACGCCGCGATAGGGCACATGGACCAGGCGGATGCGGGCGCGCTCCTGCAGCCGCTCCATGGCAAGGTGCAGCACCGTGCCCACGCCCGGCGTGGCATAGGTCAGCGCGCCGGGCCGGGCGCGGGCCATGCTGATCAGCTCGTTGAGGTTGTGCACCGGCAGGCCCGGGCGGGCCACGATCACCATGGGCGCCACCGTAGTCAGGCCCACGGGAGCCAGATCACGCTCGGCGTCATAGCGCACGGAGGAGTTCACCAGTTGCGCAATGCTCACCGGCCCGTCAAAGCCCAGCAGCAGCGTATAGCCATCGGCGTGCGAGCGCGCCACCTTGCTCACGCCCAGCACGCCACCCGAGGCCGGCACGTTGTCCACCACCACCGACTGGTGCAGCCGCGCACCCAGCTTTTCGGCGATCAGCCGCGCCGTGGCGTCCACATCGCTGCCCGCGCCAAAGGGCACGATCAGGGTGATGGGCCCGGCTGCCGGCCAGGGCTTGCCCGCGCCCGGCGCGGCATGGGCGGCGGGTGCAGCGGCAAGGGCTGCAGCCAGTGAGGCGGCAGCCGATAGCAGGGAGCGGCGGGACAAGGGCATGGGGCTTGGGCATGCAAGGCGCATGCCGGCAAAGGCGGTGCGGGCTGGCGATGGCCTGCAGGGCAAGCACGTCCAGCGCGTGGAAAGCGGGCGATTCTGCCATAGGGCGCAATTTTCCTGCCATGCGCTTGCCATGAAGCCCCATTTATTGCAATCCGTTTCAACCCTTGTGATTCCGTGTCCTAGGGTTCACGCCTAAGGCGCCGCACAACGGCCCTGTCCAGAATTGACGGGCCATGATGCCCTCACCCAGCCAAATCATCGTCTTCGCCACGCCGGCCTTTTTGCTGCTGATCGCGCTGGAATGGGGCGTGAGCCTGTGGCGCGGGCGCAATGCCTACCGGCTGGCCGATGCCGTCAGCTCCATCAGCCTGGGCATGCTCAGCCAGACCAGCGCCGTCTTCACCCAGCTGCTGCGCATAGGTCTGTACACACTGGCCTTCGATCATGTGGCGCTGTGGCGCAACGACGCCTTCTGGACCAGCATTCCCGGCTGGCTGCTGGCCCTGCTGCTCTACGACTTTTGCTACTACTGGCTGCACCGCATGGGCCATGAGGTGGCCGTGCTGTGGGCAGCCCACGCCGTGCACCACCAGAGCCAGGACTACAACCTGTCGACGGCGCTGCGCCAGACCAGCTCGGGCGCGCTGCTGGGCTGGCTGTTCTACCTGCCCATGGCGCTGGCCGGCGTGCCGCCGCTGGTGTTTGCCATCGTGGGCCTGATCGATCTGCTCTACCAGTTCTGGGTCCATACCGAGCAGGTGCGGCGCCTGGGCTGGTTCGACCGCTGGTTCTGCGCGCCCAGCAACCACCGCGTGCACCACGCCGTCAACGACTGCTACCTGGACAGGAACTACGGCGGCATCCTCATCGTCTGGGACCGCATGTTCGGCACCTTCAAGCCCGAGGACGACAGCGAGCCCTGTGTCTACGGCACGCGCGGCCTGCTGCAAAGCTGGGATCCGCTGTGGGCCAACGCCGTGGTGTACCGGCAACTCATCCATGACAGCTGGCATGCGCGGCGCTGGAGCGACAAGCTGCGCGTCTGGCTCAAGCCGCCCGGATGGCGCCCCGCCGATGTGGCGCAGCGCTTTCCCAGGCCGGCCTTCGACCTGGACGCGCACCGCGTGCTCTACGCACCCGACATGCAGCGCAGCCTGCGCTGGTTTGCGGGCCTGCAGTTCGTGGCGCTGATCGCCGGGGTGTCGCTGTTTCTCTGGCATGCCGACCAGTCCTCGACGGCGCGCAATGCGCTGTGGTTTGGCGTGCTGCTGGCCTGCCAGTGGGCACTGGGCGCAGCCATGCAGGGGCGCATCAGCCTGTGGCTGGCACTGGCCATCGAGGCCGGCGCACTGGCCACCGCCACCGCCGCGCTGGACATGCTGCATTGGCACTGGCTGTTCAAGCCGCTGACCATGGTCTTTGCGCTGATCGCCGTCATGCAGCTGTGGCGCGGCAGCACGGCCTTCTCGGCACTGGCGAAACCCGCGCGCGGCGCCTGCTGGCTGGCCGCGGCACTGGCGGCATCCCTGGCGGGCGACGTGTTCCTGATGCTGCCCGATCTGTTCATCCCGGGCCTTGCCAGCTTTCTGCTGGCCCACCTGGCCTATATCGTGCTGCTGCGCCAGGACGCCCCCTGGTTTGCACACCGGTCCTCGCTGGCCGCCACGCTGGCCCTGGGCGCGGGCATGTATGCCGTGCTCTGGCAGGGCGGCCTGCCCGCCGCGCTGCGCCTGCCCGTGGCCGCCTATGTGCTGGTCATTGCGCTGATGGCGGCGCAGGCCCTGGGCCGCGCGCGGCACCTGGGCGGCCAGCCCGCCTGGACCGTGGCCATCGGCGCCTGCTTCTTCATGGCCAGCGACTCGCTGCTGGCCATCAACCGATTTGTGCAGCCCTTCGACGGCGCGCAAGCCGGCGTGCTGTCCACTTACTACGCGGCGCAACTGCTGATCGTGCAGGGCTGGCTGGCCCGTGGCGCATCCACATCAGGGTTGACCCGAAGCAGCTCGCAAGGCACAATCGAGGGATCGCATTTTCAGGAGTCCTCCGTGGACAGTGCCAGTTCAACCAGTGACAAACAGCGCGCCGCAATGGCTTCGCTGCTGGCTGACTGACCGACTCCTGTGATGGGAGCGGCCATGTCGGTCAGCTTCCATCCATTGCTGCGTTTCCCCTTGGATCTTCGCGCCGCCCGGCGCTGCAGTGGCGCCTGGCATGCATCAGGCACGCCGCTCCTGCACCGAAGATTCCAATGGCTGTTGATCACTGACCGCGTGCCCGTGTGTCTGCCATCGAGCAGCGCCCGGCCCACGCTGCTTGACGGCCCTGCCTACGGCGGTCTTCCTGGTTCGCCAAGGAGAAAGCCATGTCCACACCGTTCGTCCGCCCCGCAATGCAACGCCTGCAGCCTGCCACTGCCGCGCCCTGCCCCGGCGCCACCGGCACGCGCGTGGCTGCCTCCCAGGCAGCAATGCAGGCCAAGGCACAGGCACAGATGCAAGCCCAGGCCCCTTCGGCCATGGAGCACGCCATGCACCTGGACCTGCAGACCCACTGGCCCACGCACCGCATCCGCAGCTTTCTGAGCCTGCAGCCGCGCTGAGCGCGCGCCGCGCCTTTGTCCGTCCCCTCGTCAGAAAGGAGCGCCCCCATGGACCCCGATCCGAGTCGATCTTGCCCTGACCCCTCCGATACGGTCCGGCCGCACATGCCTGCGGCCCTTCCGCCTCATCCCAAGGCCCCGGCCGGGAGACCCGCGCACGTCCATTGATGGACAGATGCCGGGCTTCTTCCGCCGCAACGAAAGAAGCCCGCCATGCAACACGCCATCACCGCGCTGCGCACCCTGCCCGCAGCCACGCCGGCCGCCACACGCGCCAGCCACACCTCCCGCGCCAGCACCCTGCAGCGGGCCCTGCAAGCCGCCATTGCGGCACGCCATACCGGACAACTGCACGCCCTGCTGCAGCAACACGGCCCCGATCTCTTCGCCCACGCACTCGTGGCGCTCACGCAGCGCCAGCAGGCCGACGTTCTGTCCCTGCTGGCGGCGCAGGAGCGCGCCGAGGTCTACCGCCACCTGCCTGCCCATGCGCGGCGCCAATGGCTGCAGTCGGCCACCGCGGCCCGCCCGCCGCTGCGCCGCCGCCTGCTGTGCGCCTGCCAGCGCAACTGGCACTGGCTGCGCGCCACCCTTCGTTCGAGCCAGGCCTGAGCCGCCAGGGAGGTCACCATGAAAAGCCTCAAGCACCTGTTCCAGGCGTTTCTGCGCAGCCGCCATGCCCTGGGGCTGTTCCGGCGCAATGCCCTGCCCTCGGGCACGGCCGTGCACCACTCGCGCTCGGTATCGCCGACCCTCACGCGCGAGCTGCTGCGCGCCTCGCGCGATGACATCGCCGCCGTGCTGGCGCGCACCGGCTCCAGCGAGGACGGCCTGACCCGCGAGCAGGCCCGCGCCGCGCTCACGCGTTTCGGCCCCAACGAGGTCGAGCACGAAAAGCCGCTGCCCGGCTGGCTGCACCTGTGGTACTGCTACCGCAATCCCTTCAACCTGCTGCTGACGCTGCTGGCCGTGGTCTCCTACGCCACGGAGGACATGAAGGCCACGGTCGTCATCGCCTCCATGGTGCTGCTGTCCACGCTGCTGCGCTTTGTGCAGGAAGGCCGCTCCAACCGCGCCGCCGCGCGGCTCAAGGCCATGGTCAGCAGCACGGTCACGGTGCTGCGCCGCAATGGCGGCCCCACGGCGCCGGCAGATGCCGACTCCGCAGACGCCCCGCACAGCGGCTTCGGCCAGCAGGCGCGCCGCTACGAGGTGCCACTGCGCGAGGTCGTGCCCGGCGATTTCGTGGTGCTGTCGGCCGGGGACATGATTCCTGCCGACTGCCGCGTGCTCAGCGCCAAGGACCTGTTCGTGAGCCAGTCCGCCATGACCGGCGAATCCCTGCCCGTGGAAAAGCGCGCCGACGCCAGTGCATCGAATGGCACCGGCGTGCTGGATGCCAGCAACCTGCTGTTCATGGGCACCAACGTGGTCTCGGGCACGGCGCTGGCCGTGGTGCTGGCCACGGGCAACCGCAGCTACTTCGGCACCATTGCCACGCGGGTGACCTCCAACGACCGCGCGCCCACGGCCTTCGAGACCGGCGTCAACAGCGTCAGCTGGCTGCTGATCCGCTTTGCGGCCGTGATGGTGCCCGTGGTGCTGTTCATCAACGGCTACACCAAGGGCGACTGGGCCGAGGCCTTCCTGTTCGCGCTGTCCGTGGCCGTGGGCCTGACGCCCGAGATGCTGCCCATGATCGTGACCTCCACCCTGGCCAAGGGCGCCGTGGTGCTGTCGCGCCGCAAGGTCGTGGTCAAGCGGCTGGACGCCATCCAGAACTTCGGTGCCATGGACGTGCTGTGCACCGACAAGACCGGCACGCTGACCCAGGACCGCATCGTGCTGGAGCGGCACACCGACGCCTTCGGCCAGCCCTGCGATGAGACGCTGCGCTTCGCCTACCTCAACAGCCACTACCAGACGGGCCTGAAGAACCTGCTCGACCATGCCGTGCTCGAGCATGTGGAGCTGCACACCCAGATGCGCGTGGCCGAGGACTACCGCAAGGTCGATGAGATCCCCTTCGACTTCGAGCGCCGCCGCATGTCCGTGGTGGTGGCCGAGCGCAACCACCACCACGAGCTGATCTGCAAGGGCGCGGTCGAGGAAATCCTGGGCGCCTGCACCCGCCTGCGCGAAGGCGACGGCACGCGCCCGCTGGACGAGGAGCAACTGGCCCGCGTGCGCCGCGTGACGCGCGAACTCAACCGCGAGGGCCTGCGCGTGGTCGCCGTGGCCATGAAGGAAGTGCCGCCGCACAAGAGCGACTACGGCGTGGCCGACGAGTCGGAGCTGACCCTGATCGGCTACATCGCCTTCCTGGACCCACCAAAGGAAACCACGGCCGAGGCGTTGGCCGCCCTGGCCGCGCACGGCGTGGCCGTCAAGCTGCTGACCGGCGACAACGAACTGGTGGCCGCCAAGGTCTGCCGTGACGTGGGGCTGCCCGCAGACCACATCATCCTGGGCACGCAGATCGAGCACATGAACGACGAGATGCTGCGCCAGACCGTGGAACGGCACCAACTGTTCGCCCGGCTCACGCCGCTGCACAAGGAGCGCATCGTGCATGCGCTGCGGGCCAACGGCCACGTCACCGGCTTCATGGGCGACGGCATCAACGACGCCCCGGCCCTGCGCGCGGCCGACATCGGCATCAGCGTGGACAGCGCCGTGGACATCGCCAAGGAGGCGGCCGACATCATCCTGCTGGAAAAAAGCCTGATGGTGCTGGAGCAGGGCGTGATCGAGGGCCGGCGCACCTTCAGCAACATGCTGAAGTACATCCGCATGACGGCCAGCTCCAACTTCGGCAACGTGTTCTCGGTGATGGTGGCCTCGGCCTTCATCCCCTTCCTGCCCATGCTGCCGCTGCACCTGCTGGTGCAGAACCTGCTGTACGACCTCTCGCAGATCGCCATCCCCTTCGACAACGTGGACGACGAACTGGTGCGCCAGCCGCTGCGCTGGAACCCGGCCGACCTGGGCCGCTTCATGGTGTTCTTCGGGCCCATCAGCTCGCTGTTCGACATCCTGACCTTCGCGCTGATGTGGTTCGTCTTCGCCGCCAACACGCCCGAGCAGCAGACGCTCTTCCAGTCGGGCTGGTTCGTCATCGGGCTACTCACGCAGACGCTGATCGTGCACATGATCCGCACACCCAAGATCCCCTTCCTGCAAAGCCGCCCGTCCTGGCCGCTGCTGCTGGCCACGGCGGCCGTGATGGCGGCCGGCATCTTCCTGCCGATGGGGCCGCTGGCCGGCTACTTCAAGCTGCAGGCGCTGCCTGCGGCCTACTTCCCGTGGATGATTGCCATATTGCTGGGCTACGCTTGCCTGGCCACGCTGCTCAAGCGCGTCTACATCCGCCGCTACGGCTGGCAGTGACGCACCCTTCAACCCATTCACCAGGAAAGCCCGGAACCCCATGCAGGCCCTGCAGAACCTCAACCCCGGCGCCATGCTGGACACCTTCGTCAGCCTGACCACGGCCTTCGTGTTCGGCGCCCTCATCGGCCTGGAGCGCCAGGTGCGCCAGCGCACGGCGGGGCTGCGCACCAACACCCTGGTCGCCGTGGGCGCGGCCGTCTTCGTGGACCTGGCGGTGCGCCTGGGCGGGGCCGAGGGCGCCACGCGCGTGGTGGCCTACGTGGTCTCGGGCGTGGGCTTCCTGGGTGCGGGCGCCATCATGAAGGAAGGGGCCAACATCACCGGGCTGAACACTGCGGCCACGCTGTGGGGCTCGGCCGCCGTGGGGGCCTGCGCGGGCGCCAGCCTGGTGGCCGAGGCGGGCCTGGCCACGCTCTTCGTGCTGGCCAGCAACACCTTGCTGCGCCCCGTGGTCAACCGCATCAACCGCCGCCCGGTGGATGACGAATCCACGGAATCGACCTACTACGTCTACGCCATCTGCCACCGCGGCGCCCAGGGCGATGTGCGCGAGCAGATGCTGGAGCTGCTGGAGAACGCCAGCTACCCCGTGCGCGGCGTGGAAACCCATGCCTTCGGCCCGCAGGACACGGAGATCGAGGCCATGCTCTACGCCACCTCGGTGGACTCCGACGAGCTGGACCGCGTGATCGCCGCCATCGAGGCCCTGCCCGGCGTGCTGCAGGCCTTCTGGAACGCCGGCACGGAGGAGTGAGCCTGCGTCAGTTGGCGTCGTCGCCCGGCACGGGAAGGCCCAGGTGGCGGTACGCCGCCTGGGTCGCCATGCGCCCGCGCGGCGTGCGCTGCAAAAAGCCCTGCTGGATCAGGTAGGGCTCGATCACATCCTCGATGGTGCCCGCCTCCTCGCCAATGCTGGCCGCGATGTTGTCCAGGCCCACGGGGCCGCCGTCGAAGCGGTGCACCACGGCCTCCAGCAGCTTGCGGTCCATGATGTCGAAGCCCTGGGGATCGACATCGAGCATGGCCAGCGCACGGTCGGCCAGCTCGCGCGTGATGCTGCCGTCGCCGCGCACATCGGCATAGTCGCGCACGCGGCGCAGCAGGCGGTTGGCAATGCGTGGCGTGCCGCGCGAGCGGCGTGCGATCTCGAAGGCGCCCTCGTCATCGATGGGCGCGTTCAACAGGCCTGCACTGCGCCGCACGATGCGCGCCAGCTCCTCGGCCGTATAGAACTCCAGCCGCGCCACGATGCCGAAGCGGTCGCGCAGCGGATTGGTCAGCATGCCCGCGCGCGTGGTGGCGCCCACCAGCGTGAACGGCTGCAGGTCCAGCTTGATGGAGCGTGCGGCCGGGCCCTCGCCGATCATGATGTCGATCTGGTAGTCCTCCAGCGCCGGGTAGAGGATTTCCTCGACCACGGGCGACAGGCGGTGGATCTCGTCGATGAACAGCACATCGTTGGCTTCGAGATTGGTCAGCAGCGCCGCCAGGTCCTTGGGCTTTTCCAGCACGGGGCCGCTGGTCTGGCGCAGGTTCACGCCCAGCTCGGCCGCGATGATGTGCGACAGCGTGGTCTTGCCCAGGCCCGGCGGGCCGAACAGCAGCACATGGTCCAGCGCCTCGTTGCGCTTTCGGGCCGCGCCGATGAAGATCTCCAGCTGCTCGCGCGCCTTGGCCTGGCCCACGTACTCCTGCAGCAGCTTGGGGCGCAGCGCGCGCTCCATGGCCTCTTCCCCGCGCGAGACCGGCGCTGCCGAAATCATGCGCGGCTTTTCCGGGGCCTTGTCGGGCGCAAAGCCCCCCTGCGCAAAGCCGCCCTGCCCGAAATCGTCGGTATGGATGCTCATGCGCCGCTCACTTGGCCAGCGCCTTCAGCGCCAGCTTGATGCCTTCGGTCACGCCCACGTCGGGCGGCAGCTTCTTGAGCGCGGCGGCCGCATCCTTGTCGGAATAGCCCAGTGCCATCAGCGCCTGCACGATGTCGTTCTGGTCGTTGTTCACGAACAGCGACTGCGCGCCCGTATCGGCGCCGATCTTGCCCTTGAGCTCCAGCAGCAGGCGCTCGGCCGTCTTCTTGCCGATGCCCGGCACCTTGACCAGGCGGCCCACCTCCTGCAGCGTCACGGCCTGGGCCAGGTCCTCCACGCTCATGCCGCTGAGCACCGACAGCGCCATGCGCGGGCCGATGCCGGTGATCTTGATCAGCTCGCGGAACGCCTGGCGCTCGCTGTGCGTGCCAAAGCCGTACAGAAGCTGCGCATCCTCGCGCACCACGAAGTGCGTCAGCAGGCTGACCTTGGCCCCACTGGCGGGCAGGTTGTAGAAGGTGCTCATGGGCACCTGCACCTCGTAGCCCACGCCGCCGCAGTCCACCAGCACCTCGGGCGGGTTTTTTTCCAGCAGCGTTCCTGTCAATTTGCCTATCATTGGTGTCCTTTGCCGCCCTGGGGGCGGCTTTTCATGCCCGTCCGCAACCGAACGCCGGCCCATTCACAGGGTATGGCACCACGCCCTCGCGCTGGCCGCCGCCCGGAATCTCTGGAATTATCCGCGTGATCCTGCGCCACACCTTCACACCCCACGACAACAACCGGTTGAGCCACGTCTGCGGCCCGGCCGACGCGCACCTGCGCACCATCGAGATCGCAATGGGCGTCAAGATCGCCCACCGCCACGAGCAATTCAAGATCGACGGCCCCAAGGCCAAGGCCAACGACGCCCTGGAGCTGCTGCAGGCCCTCTACGAGATGGCCGACGACCCCATCCTGGACGACTCCCTGCAACTGATGCTGGCCGGTGACACCGAACTCATCGAGCAGCCCCAGGACGCCATCCAGCTGTCCACGCGCCGCCCCGACCTGCGCGCGCGCACGGCCAACCAGTCGGCCTACCTGGAGAACATCGCCCGCCACGACATCACCTTCGGCATCGGCCCGGCCGGCACCGGCAAGACCTACCTGGCCGTGGCCTGCGCCGTGGACGCGCTGGAGCGCAGCGCCGTGCAGCGCATCGTGCTCACGCGCCCCGCAGTGGAGGCAGGCGAGCGCCTGGGCTTCCTGCCCGGCGACCTCACGCAGAAGGTCGACCCCTACCTGCGCCCGCTGTACGACGCGCTCTACGACCTCATGGGCTACGAGAAGGTGCAAAAGGCCTTCGAGCGCAATGTGCTGGAGATCGCGCCGCTGGCCTTCATGCGCGGGCGCACGCTGAACAACGCCTTCGTCATCCTGGACGAGGCGCAGAACACCACGCCCGAGCAGATGAAGATGTTCCTCACGCGCATCGGCTTCGGCGCCCGCGCCGTGGTCACGGGCGACGTCAGCCAGATCGACCTGCCCAAGGGCGCCCTGAGCGGCCTGATCGATGCCGAGCGCGTCTTGAAGCGCGTCAAGGGCATCGCCATCAACCACTTCACCAGCGCCGACGTGGTGCGCCACCCGCTGGTGGCCCGCATCGTGGACGCCTACGACGCACGCGGCCAGGCCCCTGCGCGCCGTGCCGCACCGCGCCTTGCCGCGCATTGATCCCGACAGCCACAGCAGACGCCCGCCCACGGGCGCCCCAAAGCACAAGCCCAAGCTCACGCCCACGCCTCCTCCCATGTCCCTGAACCAACTGCAACTGTCCCTGCAATTCGCGCGCTTTGCCGAGGCGCCCGTCCACCGCGCCGTGCTGTCCCGCAGCAAGGTCACGCGCTGGATACGCCACGCCCTGGCCGTCGATGCCGAAATCACCGTGCGCATCGTCGACGCCGAGGAAGGCCAGCAGCTCAACCGCGAGTACCGGCAAAAGGACTACGCCACCAACGTCCTGACCTTCGACTACCAGCAGGAGCCCACGGCCATGGCCGACCTGGTGCTGTGCGCCCCCGTGGTCGAGCGCGAGGCGCGCGAGCAGAACAAGACGCTGGAGGAGCACTACGCCCACCTGCTGGTGCACGGCACGCTGCATGCCCAGGGCTGGGACCATGAGACCAGCGAGCAGGACGCCGAGGAAATGGAAGCCTACGAGACCGAGATCATGGTCGAGCTGGGCTTTGCCGACCCCTACGCCAAGTAGGCGGCACCAGGGCCCGCGCGGGCCTCAGCGCGCCGTATCGATGACGATCCGGCCGCGCACCTGGCCGGCAAGCAGCCTGGGCGCCAGCGCAACCGCATCGGCCAGGCCCGCCTCTTCGGTATTGCGCTCCAGCACCTCGCGCGGCAGTTCGGCAGCCAGCCGCGCCCAGGCCTGCTCGCGCCGCGCCTGCGGCGCATAGACGCTGTCGATGCCCAGCAGCGACACGCCGCGCAGGATGAACGGTGCCACGGAAGCCGGCAGGTCCAGCCCCTGGGCCAGTCCGCAGGCCGCCACGCATCCGCCGTAGCGCAGGCTGGCGCACACATTGGCCAGCGTATGGCTGCCCACGCTGTCCACGGCCGCCGCCCAGACCTCCTTTTGCAGCGGCTTGCCGGGCGCATCCAGGCTGCTGCGCTCCACGATCCGCGCCGCGCCCAGCGCCTTCAGGTGCTCGGCCTGTTCGGGCCGCCCGGTGCCGGCGTGCACCTCGAAACCCAGGCGCGACAGCAGGGCCACGGCAATGCTGCCCACGCCGCCGTTGGCCCCCGTCACCAGCACCGGGCCGCTGGAGGGCGTGATGCCATGCGCCTGCAGCGCCATCACGCACAGCATGGCCGTATAGCCGGCCGTGCCTATGGCCATGGCATCCCGTGCGCTGAAGGCCTCGGGCCGGCGGATCAGCCAGTCGCCGTTCACGCGCGCCTGCTGGGCGAGCCCGCCCCAGTGGGTCTCGCCCACGCCCCATCCGTTGAGCAGCACGGCATCGCCGGGCTGGAAACGCGCGTCCTCGCTGTCCAGCACCGTGCCAGCCAGGTCGATGCCCGGCACCATGGGGAACTGGCGCACCACGGGCGAGCGCCCCGTGATGGCCAGTGCATCCTTGTAGTTGAGCGTGGAATGCGAGACGGCCACGCGCACCGTGCCGGCGGGCAGGCTGGCTTCGTCCAGCTCCACACACTCGGCACGGGTTTCACGCGGTACGGGTTGGGTCAGCAGCAAGGCTTTGAACATGGGATCTCCAGCAAGGCAGTGGCAAAGGAATCCAAAGGCAATCAGGACGGCGGCGCGCCCAGCACGCCGCTGCGGCACAGGCGGGCGATGGCCTCATCCGCCATCCCCAGTTCCCGCAGCAGCGCGAGATTGCCATCGCCCAGGGCGGGGGCCGGCGCACCCGGCAGGGGCTCGGCATCCATCCACCGGAACCCCAGCCCCGGAGTGTCCACCGCAGCGCCGCCGGCGCCATAGCTCACAGGTGACACGGTGCCGGCGGCGCGGGCCTCGCCCAGGAATTCACCCAGGCGCCGCACCCTGGCGGCAGGCACGCCCACGGCGTTGAGCCGGGCTTCCATGTCCCGTGTGCTGCGTGCAGCGAAGGCCTCGGCCAGACATGCCTGCAACCGCTGCAGCGCGGACGCATCGCGCGCGGCGACAAAGCCGCCCTCGGGCGCGTTGAAGGCATCGAGGTCGAGCAGCGTGGCGTCCTCGCACAGGGCATCGAGCCCCAGCACGCTGGCGAGCCTGCGAAACTGCTGCGGCGTGTTGGCGGCCGTGGACAGCCAGCCGTCGGCGCACCGGTAGGTGTCGGCCGCCGGGCTCCCCGTATAGCCCCGGTTGCCCACGCGCCGTGGCTCCACGCCATGGGTGAGATAGGTACAGGCATGCGGGTACATCAACATCAGCGAGGCCTGCAGCATGGAGGCATCGATGCGCTGGCTGCGCCGCTCGCCAGGCGCCCAGGCGTTGCGCTGGTGCAGGGCCGCCGTGACCGACAGCGCCCCCAGCATGCCCACCGCCACGTCGATCACGGGAAAGCCCACCTTCACGGGCGGCGCTTCCTCGTCGCCCCCCGCCATCATCATCATGCCCGTGAGCGCCTGCACCACATGGTCATAGGCGCCCCGCCCGGCCCACTCGCCCTGCTGGCCAAAGCCCGAGATGGAGCAGTACACCACGTCGGGACGCACCGCCCGGATGTCCTCGTAGCCCAGGCCGTGGCGAGCCACCACGCCGGGGCGGAAGTTCTCGATGAACACATCGGCCGTGCGCGCCAGGGCACGCACGATGTCCGCGCCCTCGGGCTGGCGGATGTCCACCGACAGCGAACGCTTTCCCGCATTGAGCGCCACGAAGCCCGAAGGCATGCCGCCCCCGGGCTCGCCGGGCGCCCGGCTGTTGCGCATGACCTCGCCACGCGTGGGCTCGACCTTGATGACCTCGGCCCCGAGCTGGGCCAGGTAGTGCGAGGCCAGCGGCCCCGCGATCACATGCGACATATCGATGACGCGCACTCCTTGCAGCGGCTTGTCCATACCCGTCTTGCCTTTCCCTGGTTCAACTGTTGGCGGTGATGCCGGCCAGCTCGATGATGGCGGCCCACTTGCGGTTCTCGCTGCGCACGAAATCGGCGAAGGCCTGCGGCGAAGCGCTGGCCGTGGCCTCGTTGCCGACAGCCTCGAACGAGGCGCGCAGCGCTGGCTGGGCGGCGGCCTGGCGCACGGCGGCGTGCAGGCGCTCGACCACGGCAGGGGGCGTCCTGGCCGGAGCCCACAGCCCGAACCAGGACTCCTGCACTGCCAGCTCGCTGCCCAGCACCTCCTGCAGCGTGGGCACCTCGGGCAGCTGCGCCAGGCGCTTGCGGCTGGTCACCGCCAGGGCCCGCAGCTTGCCGCCCTGCACCTGAGGGATGCCGGTGCCCGCCACCGGAAACGCATACTGCGTATCCCCGCGGATCAGCGATGCCGCAATCTCCACCGATCCCTTGAGCGGTATGTGCGTGACCTGCAGGCCCGCCAGCGAGGCCAGCGTGGCGCCCGCCAGATGGGCCGAAGTGCCTATGCCGCCCGAGCCGTAGTTGGCCTGCGCCGGCTGGGCCTTCAGCCCCGCGATCAGCTCCCGGGCCGTGCGCCAGGGCGCATCGGCACGCACCACCAGCACCGTGGGCGACGAGGCCAGGTTGCTGACGGGCGTGAAGTCGCCGATGGGGTCGAAGCGCAGGCCCGGCTGCAGCAGCTTCTGGATCAGGTGGGTGTTGGAGCCCATCAGGCAGGTGTAGCCATCGGCGGGCTGCTGCGCCACATACTGCGCGGCCAGCACGCCGGCCGCGCCCACCTTGTTCTCGATCACGATGGACTGCCCCAGGATCTCCCCCAGCACCGGGCCGGCCTGGCGCAATTGCACATCAGGCCCCCCGCCCGCCGCATACGGGGAAATCACCCGCACCGGCCGGCTCGGAAAATCACTGGCCCGCACCAGCGGAAGCGCGGCAGCCGCCAGGCTGCCTGCCAGAAAGACGCGTCTGTCCATGGTCCTGTCTCCTTGTCGCTTGTCGTCGTGGGGTCACGATAGAACGGCAGGCCCATTTCCAATAGTGATATGTTTGGATGGATGGCAAACCTCCGGTAATCACTCAACTCCCGGGAACATGCACGACTTCGACCCGCAACGCCTGCTGTCGCGGCTGCGCTTCAAGCACCTGCAACTCCTGCTGACCCTGCACCAGGGAGGCAGCCTGCGCGCCGCCGCCGGCCTCATGCATTTGACCCAGCCCGCGCTGAGCAAGGCCCTGGGCGAGATCGAGGCGGCCTTCGGCGTGACGCTGTTCCTGCGCAATGCGCGCGGGCTCGAACCCACGGCCCAGGGCGAGATCGCCATCCGCGGCGCGGCCATGCTGCTGGCCGAGCTGCGCCATCTGGGCAGCGAGACCGCCCAGCAGCCCGCCATCACCTTGCTGCGCATAGGCACCCCGCCCTTCGTGGCACAGGGCTACCTGCCCGGCGTACTGGCGGACCTGGCCGCACAGCAGCCCCATGTGCGGGTACAGCTCAAGGAAGAACGCGTGCCTCTGCTTGTGCAATGCCTGCTGGACGGCCAGCTCGACGCCCTCATCACCAGCTACCCCACCGAGCTGCCCGAGGCTGCAGGCCAGCCGCTGCGCTACGAAAAACTGTTCGACACCGGCTTTACCGTCATCGCCCCGCCGGACCACCCTGCAGGCCACGCGCGCAGCAACCGCTGGGAGGAGCTGGCGCGCCAGCGATGGATCCTGCCCACGCGCAGCTCCATGCTGCGCCGCATGATGGAAGAGGTGTTCCGCCGCGAAGGCGTGATCGCGCCCACGCCCGTCATCGAATCCACCAGCCCCTTCACCAACCTGCAACTGGTCCGGGCCGGCCTGGGGCTCAGCGCCGTACCCGACTCCACGCTGCAGGCCTCGCCCCGGTCGCTGGGGGTGCGCAGGGTGCATGTCACACCCGCCATCTCCATGGGCCCCGTGGCGTTGATCTACCGCAGCGCCGTCGCCAACCCACGCGTCGCCCTTCTGCGCGCCACGCTGGGCCTGCCCGGCCCGGTGGTGGAGCCGCCCTAGTCGCCAGGCGGCCACCACGCCGGCGCGATCCTGTCCTTTTGCGCAAAGCAGCCCTGACCCCGCCGACATCCCGGTGCGACAGCCCGCCCGATGGTCCGGCACTAAGATCGGCCTCGACCTATAACACCGGCCTGGCCGCGCAAGGCCACGGCGGCCTGCCGATGCCCGGCCCCAGGAGGAGACAACACCCATGTGGGACATCGCACTGCTCATGGCCGCCGCCTTCGTGGCCGGCGCGCTCAATGCCGTTGCCGGAGGCGGCAGCTTCCTCACCCTGCCCGCCCTGGTCTTCACCGGCGTGCCGCCCGTGGCCGCCAACGCCACCGGCACCGTCGCCCTGCTGCCCGGCTACATGGCCGGTGCCTGGGGCTTTCGCCAGGACATGGAGCCGCCGCCCGGCCTGGGCATGCGCGGCGTCATCGTGCTGTCGCTCATCGGCGGCTCGCTGGGCGCGGCCCTGCTGCTGGTCACGCCCGACCACCTGTTCCGCAAGGTCGTCCCCTGGCTGCTGCTGGCAGCCACCGCCATGTTCGCCTTCGCGCCCCAGCTCAGGCGCATGGCATCACGCGGCAGCGCCGAGCATGCCGCCCATGCATCGCCCCTGAAGGCCGGCGCCGGCATGCTGGCCGTGGCCATCTACGGCGGCTACTTCAACGGCGGCCTGGGCATCCTGCTGCTGGCCCTGTTCGGCCTGCTGGGCCAGACCAGGCTGCATGCCATGAACGGCATGAAGAACCTGGTCTCCGCCCTGCTCACGGCCATTGCCGTCGCCATCTATGCGGCCGGCGGCGTCGTGCAGTGGGAGCAGGCCCTGGTCATGATGATTGCCGCCACCGCAGGCGGCTACGGCGGCGCCCGCCTGGCGCGCCGCATCCCGCCCGAATGGCTGCGCGCAGGCATCGTGCTGACGGGGCTGGTGATGGCGGGAGTGTTTTTCTGGAGGCAGTGAGGCGGGGCTTTTGAAGAAGGGCCGCGGCTCAGGCCTTTCTTGGCCGCTGCCTGGGCCTTGCCGGCTGTGCATCCGTCTCAGCAGACACCAATGGCATTGCACGCAGGCTTTCAGCAACCCTGCGTGCGACGTCCTCTTTCCATGACTCGTCCTGGGTCAGCGTCAAAACGGCCACATCCGCAAGCGACGCCGCCATCGCGGACCGAACGGCCACATTCTGTCCAAAGTCTGCTTTGGCGCCGGTTGCGTCAAGGCTGCTCTCCAGCCTCGCAATGATTTCTGCGTTCACGCTGCGATTGTTGTTCTTGGCAACGAGGGTGAGCTTTTCACGCAGCTCCACAGGCATACGCAACGGGTAGGACGGCACTTGCTTGTCAGTCATCCGCCAGATTCTGGACATCAGAAAGATTCATGACAAAGAATCTATTTGACATCAAACAATCACGGATATCTAATAGATTCAGAGTGGCTCGCCACGCACCAATACCGAATCGGGAGGAGTTACCGACATGGATGCCGCGTCCAAGCAGTCGCACCCAATAGACACCGCTGCCTGGCCCACCATGCAGCAAATGATCGCCCTGTCCATTGCCCGCGCAGAGATGGGGCTGGTTGCCCTGATCGAAACACGCTGTGCCGACATGGACTGGCATGACGCGGATGTAGAGGTGGACCTGGCCGCAGACCTGGCGCTGAACCACATCCGGCAAATTCGGCACAAGGTATTCGAGGACGCCAGCGAATTCGACAACGAGTGGTACCTCGCCCGCGCAGCCATCGCCCTGGCCGCCCAGGCCTTCAACCGGCCACAGAGCCTCTACGCCCGGCGCCTGAAACTGCTCTTGCAACTGTTTGATGAAGCACCGTCCTTTGTGGAATACGCGGAGCATGGTCCGGAAGGTTGAGGGCAGGCAGGCCTGTGCCGCATCCAGGGCGGTCGGCTTTCATGTGTCGAATGACTGGGCGGAAGTGGATGAAAAAAAGCGCCTTGCTTTCACAAGGCGCTTTCGCATTTCAATAGCCGGAGAGTGTCACTGCATCTGCTTCAGATTCCCGATGCGCACCAGCATTTCCGTGAACATCTGCATGTCGGCGCGCAGGTCCGGCAGTTCCTTGTATTCGAGCGCGTTGTGCGCCGTGTACTTCTTTCCGGGCATGGCGGGGCCGAAGTTGATGGCGTTGGGCATGAGCTTGGCCGTGGTGCTGCCGGCCGTGGGCACGGGCTTGGCGTCCAGGCCCGTGGTGTCGCCGAAGATGTTGAGCAGGGTGGACAGCCAGGCGCCCTTGGGGTCGCGCGCCATCCAGTTGCCCTGGGTGTATTGCAGGGTCAGGGGGACCTTGGCGGCCGCGCTCCAGCGGGTGATGCGTTGCTCGACTTCGGCGCGCAGTTGCTCGGGCGTCTTGCCGCGCGGCATGCGCACGTTGGTGGTGACTTCCAGCTTGCCGTCTGCCGCCTTGATGAGGTTGGGCGACAGGGTCAGCGGGCCCATGAAGTCGTCGGCATAGGCAACGCCCAGCTGCTTGCCGAAGTAGTCGAGGCCGAAGGCGCCGTTGATGTAGCGCAGGGCGTTGCTGTAGGCATTGGGCTGGACCAGGGCCACGCCATCGGTGGGCATGAGCACCTGCTGCAGGAACAGCGTCAGGCGCGGCACGGGGTTGACGCCTTCCTCAGGGCGCGAGCCGTGGGCCGAGGTGCCCGTGACCTTGACGGTGGCTGCGGTGCCGCTGCGCTGGATGTCGATGGTGAACGGCCCGCCCTGCCCTGCATAGCTGGTGGTGAAGTCACCCTTGGCCGCCTGCAGGCGCGCGGCGATGGCTTCGATGGCGGCTTCGTCGCCGGCCGTGATGGTGGCGGTGGCGGTCTGCGCAATGGCGTTGGCCGAGGCGGCGCCGGCCATGGCGGTGATGGCGGGCTGGGCGGGGTCGGCCTTCACTTCGTCGAATACGGCCTTGAGCGCGCCCGAGCCTTTTTCCGCGACGACGGCTGGGTACTTGCTGTCCAGCACGATGTTGTAGGCGGGCAGCGTGGTCTTGCCCTGGTAGTACTTCATGGCGTCGCCGCCGGTTTCCTCGGTGGTCTCGATCATGAGGCGTATGCCGCGCGACAGGGGCAGGCCGCTGTCCTTGACGGCCTTCATGGCGAACAGCACGGTGGCGATGGAGCCCTTGTCGTCGATGGTGCCGCGCCCGTAGAGCTTGTCGCCCACGCGCGTGACCTTGAAGGGGTCGATGGCCTGTCCATCCAGCACCCATTCGGCGGGGACGACGGGCACGACGTCTGCATGGGTGAGGATGCCGAATTCATCGGCGCCCGCGTTCGCGGCGCTCGCGGTGTTCGCAGGCAGGGTGACCTCGAAGATGCGGTTGTCCACGTTGCGGTACTGCAGGCCGAAGTCCCTGGCCATCTGCTGCACCAGTTCGCCGAAGGCCAGGATGGCCGGGCTTTCGTGCGGCGGCACCTTGGCATCGCGCACCGTGGGCAGGGCGACCATGCGCTCGATGCTGGCCAGCACCGCCTGCTCCTGCGTGAGCCGCGTGTACAGGCCCAGCAGGCGGGCGATGTGGTTGAGTTCATCCCCCGTGAGCGCCTGGCCTGCCGCATGTCGCTGCACGGCCTGGGCGATGGCAGGCTGCGCGGCTGCGGCCTGCTTCAGGAAGCTGGCGAAGTCGGTGGGTGCCGGCTGCGCCTGGGCCAGCGCGTCCAGCGCGGGTTTCCTGAGGGTGTCGGCGCCGGCCGCGCCGCTCCACGCCAGGGCCATGCTCATGGCAAGGGCCAGGGTGGAGGCTTTGAACGGATGGTTCTTCATGGTCGTCGGTCTGTCGATGAATGCTGAGGCCGCAAGAATACGGGCTTTGCAGCCCTTTTCCGGCCAGGACGTGCTCGCAGATCGCGCCAGAATCCGCCCCAGAACAGCAGGTCTGCAGCGCGCTATGCCGCGGTGGCCGGAGCTATCGACAGCGGAATGGTCACGGGCCCGTCGTTGAGCAGGTGCACCTGCATGTCGGCGCCGAAGCGGCCCGTGGCCACGTCGGGATGCATGGCGCGCGCCCGCTGGACGATGTAGTCGTACAGGCGCTCGCCCTCGGCCGGTGGCGCGGCACGCGTGAAGCTGGGGCGGTTGCCGCCGCCGGTGTCGGCCGCCAGCGTGAACTGGCTGACGATGAGCAGGCCGCCGCAGGCGCCCTGCCCGTCCAGGTCCTGCACGCTGCGGTTCATCTTGCCCGCGTCGTCGGCAAAGATGCGCAGCTTGAGCATCTTGGCCAGCAGCCTGTCGGCCTCGGCCTCGGTGTCGCCGCGCTCTGCGCAGACCAGGGCCAGCAGGCCGGGGCCTATGCTGCCGGCGACCTGGCCATCGATTTCCACGCGCGCCTGTTTCACGCGCTGCAGGATGCTGATCATTGTTCGGGGTTCTTGTCGGTGGATGGGGAAGGAGTGTCCGCCTGGCCTGCCGCCTCGATGGCGGCTTCCATGGCGGTCTGCATGCCCAGGGGCAGCAGCTCGATGCGCGCATACAGGCCGGGCACGGCCTGCAGCAGTTCGGCCTCGATCTCGGTGCGCAGCCGCGCGGCGCGGGCCACGCTCCAGTCGCCGGGCACATGCATGTGCAGGTCGGCAAAGCTGCGCTCGCCGGCGCGCCGGCTGGAGATGTTGTCGAAGACCACGCCCTGCTCGCGGTGCGCATGGCGGTCCAGAACGGCGTCGATGCGCAGGCGCTCGGGCGCGTCCAGCGCCTGGTCCATCAGGCCCTGGGAAGATTGCCAGACCAGTTGCGCGCCCTGCACGCAGATGTTGAGCGCCACGCCGATGGCCACGGCCGCATCCAGCCACAGCCAGCCCGTGAGCGATGCGCCGATCAGGCCGATGACGACGCCGGCCGAGGTCCAGACATCGGTGAGCAGGTGGCGGGCATCCCCCTCCAGCGCCATGGAGCGGTGCTGGCGCGCCGAGCGCAGCATGGCCACGGCCAGCAGCCCATTGAGGGCGGAACTGACCACGGACAGCGCCAGGCCCCAGCCCAGTTGCTCCAGCGGCTGCGGGTTCCACAGCCGCGCCAGCGCCGCCCAGGCGATGGCCAGGCTGGCTCCGATGACCAGGATGCCCTCGAAGCCCGCAGAGAAGTACTCGGCCTTGTGGTGGCCATAGGGATGATCGGTATCGGCCGGCCGCTTGGCGATGGTGACCATGGTCAGCGCGAACACGGCGCCGGCCAGGTTGACGAAGGATTCGAGCGCGTCCGACAGCAGGCCCACCGAGCCCGTGAGCCACCAGGCCAGGGTCTTGAGCACGATGGTCAGCAGCGCCACGACCACCGAGATGCGCAGCAGGCTGTGCGGCGCCATCCAGTCGGGTGCGTTGGCGGTAGATGGAGTGGACTCGGCCATGCTGCGCTGCGATAGGTGGGGGTGCTGCGGATTAGACCACTGCCTGCGCGGGCCGCATGCCAGAATCCGCGCCATGAATGGATGGCAGCGATCAGCGGGGTGGGTGCTGGCCTGGGCCGTGGCCGCAGGCTGCGGCGCGGCCTGGCTGGCGCATGGGCGCCTGCAGTCGCTGCGCGAGGTCTTCGATACCGATGCCCGCATTGCCCACCGGCTGCTGAGCCAGCGCATGGTGCAGCACGATGCCATCCTGGGCACGCTGGCGCTGCTGCAGCCGCGCCAGCCCGCGCCCGACCAGGCCTCATGGAAGCAGTTGCCGCGCCTGTATCCGCAGGTGCTGGATGTGGCGCGCCGCTCGGCCGCCGCAGGCGAGTCCTGGCCCGCGCCCTGGCCGCACGGCATGGCCGAAGCCGAGCGCCGCTCCCAGGCCAGCGGCCATGCCGAACTGGCCCTGGCCGATCTCGCCCGGGGCCGCCTGTACCTGGTGCAGGCCGGGCTGCCGGCCAGCTATGCACTGCTGCTGGACCTGCGCTCCACCATTCCCGCCGACGAATGGCCCATGCCACCGGCCACCAGCCCGGTGCGCGCCTGGCTGGCGCTGGGCGGGCAGGAATTCCTGATCCAGCCAGGCAGCACCGGCTCGCCAGGCTGGAACACATGGTCCTGGGAGGTGAGCAAGACCCTGGCCTCGCCCAGCCAGCCGCTGGTGCTGTACCTGCGCCAGCCGCTGGACGCCTCGGTGCTGCCCTGGACGGCCATGCTGGGCTGGGCACTGAGCTGTGCGCTGGCCATGGCAGCGCTGCGCGCCCTGCTGCGCCAGCGCGTGGCCCGCCGCCGCGCCGAGCAGTTGCTGCAGCTGGGCCAGGTGGCGCGGCTCAATACGCTGGGCGAACTGGCCGCCGGCATGGCGCATGAGCTGAACCAGCCGCTGACGGCCGTGCTGTCCAACAGCCAGGCCGCGCGCCGCCTGCTGGCCGAGGACCCGCCAGAGATGGACGCCGCCCGCCAGGCCATGACGCAGGCGGCCGAGCAGGCCAAGCGCGCGTCCGCCGTGGTAGGCCGGCTGCGCCGCCTGGTGGAGCGACCGGGGCTTGCGCCCCAGGCCGAGCCGCTGGATCTGAACCAGGCCGTTGCCGAAGCGCTTTATCTGCTGGAGCCCGAGCTGCGGCGCCGCCAGGTCCAGGTCAAGGTGCAGATGAAAGTGCAGGCCGCCGATCTGCCCGCCGCCCAGGCCGACCCCGTGGCCGTGCAGCAGATACTGCACAACCTGCTGGTCAATGCATTGCAGGCCATGGACGAGCAGCCGCCCGCAACACGCCATCTGCGGGTGGAGCTGGAACGACGCGACACCCGCCTGCTGGTGGCGGTGCAGGACAGCGGACCCGGCGTGGCGCCCGAGATGCGCCAGCGCCTGTTCACCCCGTTTGCCACGGGCCGCGCCCAGGGGCTGGGCCTGGGCCTGACGTTGAGCCAGAGCCTGGCCGAATCCATGGGCGGCAGCCTGGAGCTGGCCGCCTCGGGACTGGGCAGCGGAGCCCGCTTCGAGCTGCTGCTGCCTGCGGCGTGCGCCAGTGCATGCGCCAATGCATCCACGGCACGCGCCGCCCCCACCGCATCCACACCACCACCACCGAACCCATGACTGCCGCGCCTGCCCAAGACCTGTCCCCGCTGATCCATCTGGTCGATGACGACGAGGCCGTGCGCGACAGCCTGGCCCTGCTGATCGGCACCGTGGGCCTGCGCGTGCAGTGCTGGGCCGATCCGCTGGCCTTTCTCGAAGGGCTGGACCGCCAGGGCATAGGCGCCATCGTGATGGACGTGCGCATGCCCGGCATCGGCGGGCTGGCCCTGCTGGGCCGGCTGGTGGAGCAGGGCGTGGACCAGCCCGTGATCATGCTCACCGGCCATGGCACGGTGGACATGTGCCGGCGCGCCTTCAAGGCCGGCGCGGCCGAGTTCCTGGAAAAGCCCGTGGACGACGAAGTGCTGATCGACGCGCTGCAAGGCGCCGTGCGCCAGCATGTGCAGTCGCGCGAACGCCAGCAGGCCGACCGCGATGCGCAGCAGCGCTTCGCCCAGCTCTCTGCGCGCGAGCGCGAGGTGCTGGCGCTGATCGTGCAGGGCCTGACCAACAAGGAGATAGGCCGCAGCCTGGAGCTGTCGCCGCGCACGGTGGAAACGCACCGGGCCAACCTCTTCGCCAAGCTGGAGGCGCCCAGCCTGGCCCAGCTCATACGCCGCTACGCCAGCCTGGCGGACACGGCGGCAGGCGCCTGAAGCGCCACCTCCTCGCCCAGCAGCGCGCCTGGCTTCTCCGTATTTCTACGCAGCGCCGCGCGTAACCGTCCGAATGGTGCGCGGCGGCGGCATTTTCTACAGTGCATGCATGCCGTCCGGGCTTGTGGCCCGGGCCGTACTGACCCCCAAGGAGAAGACCATGCAACGCCACGCCACCAAGCTCGCCACCCTCGCTGCCCTGACCCTGGGCCTGATCACCACCGCCGCCCAGGCCGAGGCCGTGCGCACGGAAAAGAACATGTCGCTGGAGCTGGCCAACCAGATCGCCGCACGCAGCGTGGCCGCCTGCGCCGCCGACGGCTATGCCGTCACCGCCACCGTGGTGGACCGTGCCGGCACCGTGCGCGCCGTGCAGCGCGCCGACAACGCGGGCCCCCACACGCTGGAGGCCAGCCGCCTGAAGGCCTATACGGCCGCATCGGCCAAGAACAGCACGCTGGCCATCATGGAAGGCGCGCAGAAGAACCCCGGCGCCGCCAACCTGGTGAACATTCCCGGCTACCTGCTGCTGGGCGGCGGCCTGCCGGTGAAGGTGGGCAACGAGGTGATCGGCGCCGTGGGCATCGGCGGCGCGCCCGGCGGCCACCTGGACGACAAGTGCGCCCAGGCTGCACTGGGCCAAGTGCAGGACCTGCTCAAGTAAAGAAGCCGCGCCGCACGCGATGCGGCGCTGCAAAAAAAAGACAGGCCGCCACGGCCGCCACGGAGGCTCGACAGCCGCACGCGCTCCCTCGCGTCAGCGGCCGCTCACCCTCGCACAAGAGCGCTATCAAAATCTCGGCGATTCCGCTATAAATCCCCAGCGAGGGGGACGAATGCCAGAGAACGTCGATGCGCAAATCACGGGGCCCAACGATACGCTGCTGCGGCTGATAGCAGATACGGCTCCGGCCATGCTGGCCTACTTCGATGCGCGCACGCTGCGCTGCCGCTTCGCCAACATCAACTACGCACGCAATTTCGGATTGACGCCCGCCGAGGCGGTCGGCAAGACCGTGCGCGAGATCGTGGGCGAAGCCGTGTGGCAGCTCATCGCCGAGCATGTGGAGCGCGGCCTGCGCGGCGAACATGTGCGCTACGAGCGCGAGGTGCCACAGCCGGATGGACCGCCTCGCCATATCGAATCGCTGCTGATGCCGCACTTCGAGCACGGGCAGTTGCAGGGCGCCGTGGTGCAGATCACCGACGTGAGCCACCACCACCATGTGGCGCAGAAGGTGCGCGACAGCGAAGAGCGCATGCGCAAGTTCACCGAGGTCACGACCGAGGCCATCGTCATGCACCGCGACGGCCTGATCATCGACGGCAACGAGGCCCTGTCCCGCCTGGCCGGCTACACGCTGGACGAGCTGACCGGCCGCCCCATCCTCGACTACATCTGCCCCGAGTTCCGCCTCTACGCACTGCAGTACATGCGCAGCGGCCGCGAGGACCGCTTCGACGGCGCCATCCAGCACAAGGACGGCCACCGCATCCCCGTGGAGATCGAGGCCAAGACCATGCCGGCCGAGGGCGGGCCCTACCGCATCGTGCTGGTGCGCGACATCACGCTGCGCCAGCTGGCGCAGGAGCGCATGGACTTCCTGGCCCAGCACGACCAGCTCACCCAGCTGCCCAACCGCGTGCGCCTGATCCAGATGCTGCGCCAGGCGCTGTCGCTGGCCTCGGTCAAGCGGCGCGCCCTGGCCGTGCTCATCATCGACCTGGACCACTTCAAGACCATCAACGACTCGCTGGGCCACCAGGCCGGCGACCTGCTGCTGTGCGAGGTCGCCCAGCGCCTGCGCGGCAGCGTGCGCGCCCACGACCTGGTGGCGCGCGTGGGCGGCGACGAGTTCGTGGTCGTGCTCACCGACGACCCCGATCCGCAGGAAACCGAGACACAGGCCAGCCACCTGCAGCGCATCATCGAGGCGCCCTGTGCCATCGATGGCACGCCGCTGGTGATCTCGCCGTGCATGGGCATCGCCATGTACCCCGGCGACGGGAAAAACGCCGAAGAGCTGCTCAACCGCGCCGAAAGCGCCATGCACATGGCCAAGGACAGCGGCCGCCGCAACCTGCAGTTCTATGCACCCGCCCAGGACGGCCAGGCCACCCAGGCCCAGATGCTGATGCAGGAGCAGCAGCTGCGCGGCGCGCTGGAGCGCGGCGAGTTCGAGCTGTACTACCAGCCCCAGACCTTCACGGCCGATGGCCGGCTGGCGGGCTTCGAGGCCCTGGTGCGCTGGCGCCATCCGCAGCGCGGCTTGGTGCTGCCCGGCGAGTTCATCGGCTTTGCCGAGGCGCGCGGCCTGATCTCGGCCATAGACCACTGGGTGCTGCGCGAGGCCTGCCGCCAGGCGCGCCAGTGGCAGGACGAGGGCCTGGCGCCGGTGCCGCTGTCCGTGAACCTATCGGCGTTGGAATTCCGCCAGCGCGACATGGCGCGCGAGGTGGCACAGGTGCTGGAGGAAACGGGGCTGGAGGCGCGCTGGCTGCACATCGAGCTGACCGAGTCCACGCTGATGCACACCAGCGGGCAGGTGCAGGACACCTTGCAGGCGCTGCAGGCCCTGGGCGTGGGCCTGGCCATCGACGACTTCGGCACCGGCTACTCCTCGCTGGCCTACCTGCGCCGCCACCCGATCAACCAGCTCAAGATAGACCGCTCCTTCATCGCCGACGTCCCCGATAGCGAGGACGACACGGCCATCGTCACCGCCATCGTGCAGATGGGCCACAGCCTGCACCTGGACATCGTGGCGGAAGGCGTGGAAACACCTGCCCAATTGGCGCTTTTGCGCGAGCTGGGCTGCGGCATGATGCAGGGATACCTTGTGGCGCCGCCCCTGCCGGCCGAGAGGGCGCGCGCCTGGCAATTGCACAACAGTCATCCAGTCCAACGACAATAGCCCATGGTTTTGCTTCACAACCCCTCGCAGGCCTCCAGGGCCGCAGCCACCTTGCACACCGACCCCCAGCGGGCCCTGGAGCACGTACAGCAGATCTACCGGGAGCAGATAGAGCACCTTCGCTCGAACATGCAGCGCTTCGTCTCCGGCGAAACCCCGGCCGCTCCCGTCCACGCCTACTACCCCTTCGTTCGCATGCACACGAGCACCGTGGCGCGCGCCGACACGCAGCTGGCCTACGGCTTCGTCGAGGGCCCGGGCACGCACGAAGCCACGCTCACGCGGCCCGACCTGTTCTCGCGCTACTACGCCGAGCAGTTCCGCCTGCTGATCAAGAGCCACGGCGTGCCGCTGGAGGTGGGCCTGAGCGACAAGCCTATTCCCATCCACTTCTCGTTCGCCGAGAACGACCACATCGAGGGAACGCTCACGCGCGAGCGGCGCCAGCTGATGCGCGACGTGTTCGACCTGCCCGACCTCGAAGCCATGGACGACGGCATTGCCAACGGCACCTGGCGCCCGCATCCCGGCGAGGCCCTGCCGCTGTCCCTGTTCACCGCCCCGCGCGTGGACTACTCGCTGCACCGCCTGCGCCACTACACGGGCACCCAGCCCGAGTGGTTCCAGAACTTCGTGCTGTTCACCAACTACCAGTTCTACATCGACGAATTCATCCGCCTGGGCCACGCCGAGATGGCCCGGGAGGACAGCGAGTACGTGGCCTTCATCGAGCCCGGCAACGTGGTCACGCGCCGCACCGGCCTGCCGGCCCAGCCCAATGACGAGCTGGGCACGCCGCCGCCGCGCCTGCCGCAGATGCCGGCCTACCACCTGGTGCGCGCCGACCACAGCGGCATCACCATGGTCAACATCGGCGTGGGCCCGGCCAATGCCAAGACCATCACCGACCACATTGCCGTGCTGCGCCCGCACGCCTGGATGATGCTGGGCCACTGCGCGGGCCTGCGCAACAGCCAGCAGCTGGGCGACTACGTGCTGGCCCACGCCTATGTGCGCGAGGACCATGTGCTGGACGAAGAGCTGCCGCTGTGGGTGCCCATTCCCGCGCTGGCCGAAATCCAGCTGGCACTGCAGCAGGCCGTGGCCGACGTCACGCAGATGGACGGCCCCGACCTCAAGCGCATCATGCGCACCGGCACCGTGGCCAGCACCGACAACCGCAATTGGGAGCTGCTGCCCAACAACCTGCCCCAGCTGCGCTTCAGCCAGAGCCGCGCCGTGGCGCTGGACATGGAAAGCGCCACCATCGCGGCCAATGGCTTCCGCTTCCGCGTGCCCTATGGAACGCTACTGTGCGTGTCCGACAAGCCGCTGCACGGCGAGATCAAGCTGCCCGGCATGGCCAACCACTTCTACCGCGAGCGCGTGGACCAGCATCTGCGCATCGGCATGCGCGCCATCGACATCCTGCGCGAAGGCGGCACCCAGCGCCTGCACAGCCGCAAGCTGCGCAGCTTCGCGGAGGTGGCGTTCCAGTAGCGCCCCGCCACCGGCCACCGCTTCTCACGGGCCACGCTTCGCACCGCCATCCAGGGACGCACATGCCATCCACGCTGCCTACCCTGGACTTTTTCTCCATGACCGCCGTCGTGGCCATCAACATGATGGCCATGTCGGCCGCCCTGCCGCTGGCCATGGGGCGGCGCGTCAGCGGTGCGGCGCGCCATGCGCAGCACTTCTTCCTGATGCAGGCCCTGGCCTGGACCCTCATCCTGATCGCCAGCCGCCTGCCCCACGGCCTGATGGGACGTGACCTGCTGTCGCTGGGCGCGGCGGCGTTGGCCGCCACCGCCCAGTGGCAGATGGCGCGCGCCCTGCGTGAATGGCTGGGGCCGCGCCCGATGCTGCTGGAGCGCGGCCTGATCGCGCTGTGCGTGCTGGGGCCGCTGGGCTTTGCGCTGCTGCTGCCCCAGGCGGCCCTGCGCACCGGCTGGTTCAGCGCCGTCCATGGCCTGTGCCTGATGGCGCTGGCCGGCCTGTGCCTGGACCCACAGCGGCCCGTGGCGCGCAGCTGGCGCTACCTGATGTGCGGCGTGGCCGCCTTCATGGGGCTGATGCTGTTCGTGCGCAGCTACCTGGCCCTGGCCACGCCCTTCCTGCCCAGCTTCACCGCAGACAGCGGCGCCAACCAGATCTTCGCCCTGCTGACCACGCTGAGCAGTACGCTGCTCATGGTGGCCGTGCTCGTGGCCTGGCGCGACGAGACCAGCCAGCAACTGCGCGACCTGGCCTTGCAGGACATGCTCACCGGGCTGCCCAACCGCCGCGCCCTGCTGGAGCGCGCACCCGCCATGCTGGCCCATGCCCAGCGCCACCGCCAGGCCCTGGCCCTGGTGATGCTGGACCTGGACCACTTCAAGCATGTCAACGACGAGCACGGCCACGCCGTGGGCGACCAGACGCTGTGCCTGTTCGCCCGCCTGCTGCTGCAGCAGCTGCGCAGCGACGAAATCGCCGCGCGCTGGGGCGGCGAGGAGTTCTGCCTGCTGCTCTACACCACGGACGACGGCGTGGACACCCTGTGCACCCGCCTGCAGTCCGCGCTGCTGCAGGCTTCGCGCAAGGTGCTGGGCTTCGAAGTGCGCTTCAGCGCCGGCTGCGCCCACGCACCCCAGGCCTGGAACGGCCTGTGCCTGGAATTGATGCTGGCCCCCGCAGACGCCGCCCTCTACGCCGCCAAGCGCCGCGGGCGCGACTGCTGGACGCAGGTGCGGCTGAGTCCGGTGGCCGCGTCCGAGGAGCAGGGGCCGCAGCCGTCGGCCTCCATCCCGGAGCAGGCCATGGCGCACGGGCGCACGCCAGGCACCTAGCGCGCGCCGTGGCGGATCATGTCCACCGCCTTCTCCGCGATCATCACCGTGGGCGCATTGGTGTTGCCGCTGACGATGCGCGGCATGACTGAGGCATCGACCACGCGCAGGCCCTTGATGCCGTAGACACGCAGCTGCGCATCGACCACGTCCATGGGCCCCGGCCCCATGCGGCAGCTGCCCACGGGGTGGTAGATGGTGTCGGCATGGCTGCGAATGAAGGCCTCTATGCCTGCATCGTCCTGCGCGCCGGCCGAGGCCGGCATCTCGCGCCCGCCCAGGGCCGCCAGCGCCGGCTGGGCCAGGATCTCGTGGGCACGGCGCACGCCGTTCACCATGCGCCGCAGGTCCTGCGCGTCGGAGAAAAAGGCCGGATCCACCAGCGGCAGGGCCAGCGGGTCGGCACTGGCCAGGCGCAGGCTGCCCCGGCTGGCCGGCTGCAGCACGCAGACATGCAGCGAATAGCCATGGCCCCAGACCGTCTTGCGCCCGTGGTCCACCAGCTTGGCGACGACGAAGTGCAGTTGCAGATCGGGCGCAGGCTCTCCAGGGATGCTGCGGATGAAGCCGCCCGCCTCGGCAAAGTTGGTGGTCAGCATGCCGCGCCGCTGGCTGCGCCATTGGCCCACGGCGGCCAGCAATCTGCGTGCGCCCCCCAGGGACAGGCCGAAGCTGTCGGTCAGCTGCGCGCCATCGACCACCAGCACCACATCCGGGTGGTCATGCAGATGGGCGCCCACGCCGGGCAGATGGTGGACCACATCGATGCCCAGCGAACGCAGGTGATCGCCCGGCCCCACGCCAGACAGCATCAGCAGCTGCGGCGACAGCAGTGCGCCGCCGCAAAGCAGCACCTCGCGCCGGCAGTGCAGTTGCTGCACCGTACCGCCCTGCAGGTACTCCACGCCCACGGCGCGCCGGCCCTCGAACAGAATGCGCAGCACCTGGGCACCCGTTTCCACGCGCAGATTGGGCCTGGCACGGTGCGGCGCCAGATAGGCCTTGGCGACGTGGTGGCGCTCGCCGTTGCGCTGGGTGACCTGGTACAGGCCCACGCCCTCCTGCGCCTGGCCGTTGAAATCCGCGTTGTGCGCATGGCCGGCCTGCACGCCCGCCTGCACGAAGGCCCGGGACAGCGGGTTGGGATCGCGCAGGTCGGCGACGTTCAGCGGCCCGTCCGCGCCATGCCAGGCATCGGCGCCGCGCTCGTTGTGCTCGGCGCGCAGGAAATAGGGCAGCACCTCGCTCCAGCTCCAGCCCGGGTTGCCCTGGGCTGCCCAGTGGTCGTAGTCGGCCGGCTGGCCGCGCACATAGACCATGGCGTTGACCGCGCTGGAGCCGCCCAGCACCTTGCCGCGCGGCTGGTGGCCGCGCCGCCCGCCCAGGCCGGGCTGGGGCACGGTGGACAGGCCCCAGCTGTGCCGCCCGCCCTTGGCCATGGCGGCCATGCCCGCCGGACAGTGGATGAGCACGCTGGAGTCGGGGGGCCCGGCCTCCAGCAGCGCCACCTGCGTCTCGGCATCCTCGCTGAGCCGCCCGGCCAGCACCGAGCCCGCCGATCCCCCTCCGATCACGATGAAATCCAGCATGTCTCCCCTCCCCTGCGGTTTAGCCATCCACTGTTGCAGTCGCCTGCGCGGCGCCGCAAGCCGGGGCAAACCCGGTGGATGCTCCGAATCCCGCTACGATCGCCGGATCGCATTCACGTTCGCATTCACTTTGTTCGTTTGAGGAGACTGACAGTCATGGCAATTCAAACCGTAGGCATCATCGGCGCAGGCACCATGGGCAACGGCATCGCGCAGGCCTGCGCGGTATCGGGCATCGACGTGGTCATGGTGGACATCTCTGAGGCCGCCGTCCAAAAGGGCGTGGCCACCGTCTCGGGCAGCCTGGACCGCCTGATCAAGAAGGAAAAGCTGACCGAGGCAGAGAAGACCGCCGCCCTGGCCCGCATCAAGACATCGACCGACTACGCGGCCCTGAAGGGCGCGCAACTTGTCATCGAGGCCGCCACCGAGAACTACGAGCTCAAGGTCAAGATCCTCAAGCAGCTGGACGCCCTGCTGGATGCCGACGTCATCGTCGCCACCAACACCTCGTCCATCTCCATCACCCAGCTGGCCGCCGTGACGGGCCGTGCCGACAAGTTCATCGGCATGCACTTCTTCAACCCCGTGCCCATGATGGCGCTGGTGGAGATCATCGTCGGCCTGCAGACCAGCGACGAGACGCACGCCACGGTCAAGGAACTGTCCGAGCGCCTGGGCAAGAGCCCCATCACCGTCAAGAACGCCCCCGGCTTCGTGGTCAACCGCATCCTGGTGCCCATGATCAACGAGGCCTTCTTCGTGCTGGCCGAAGGCCTGGCATCGGCCGAGGACATCGACGCCGGCATGAAGCTGGGCTGCAACCAGCCCATCGGCCCGCTGGCCCTGGCCGACATGATCGGCCTGGACGTGTGCCTGGCCGTGATGGAGGTCTACCTCAAGGAATTCGGCGACAGCAAGTACCGCGCCTGCCCCCTGCTCAAGGAAATGGTGGCCGCCGGCCGCCTGGGCCGCAAGACGGGCCGCGGCGTGTACAGCTACTGATACACGGCCTTTGCCTGCCTGCCGGCCCGCACGGGCCGGCCGTCTTCTGCGCGACTGCGCCCTCCAGCGGCCTGCTCTAAGGTCCATGCGCAGGAGACAACCATGGACATCAACACACCCACCCCGCCGCCTGAAGGCTGCATCAGCTGCGAAGTGCGCGGCCATGTGCTGCTGATCGGGATCAACCGCCCCGCCAAGCGCAACGGCTGGACGCCGCCCATGTTCCAGCAGCTGGCCGAGGCCTATACGCGCCTGGACGACGATCCCGAGTTGCGCGTGGGCGTGCTGCATGCGTTTGGCAGCCATTTCACGGCGGGGCTGGACCTGCCGGTGATGGCGGAGTACCTGCGCTCGGGCAGGAAGGCCATCCCGCAAGGCCTGGTGGAGCCGCACGACTACGGCCTGGTCGGCTACCGGCGCCGCGCCAAGCCCATGGTGGTGGCGGTCAAGGGCATTTGCTTCACGGTGGGCATCGAGCTGATGCTGGGCGCCGACATCGTGGTCGCGGCCGATGACTGCCGCTTTTCCCAGCTGGAAGTGCAGCGCTGCATCATGCCCACGGGCGGCGCCACGCTGCGCATGGCCGAGCGTGCGGGCGTGGGCAATGCCATGCTGCACCTGCTCACGGCCGATGAGTTCGACAGCGCCGAGGCCTATCGCCTGAACTTCGTGCAGAAGGTGGTGCCGGCCGGCCAGGAACTGGCCGAGGCCCTGCGCATTGCCGAGCGCATTGCCGCCCAGGCCCCGCAGGCCGTGGTGGCCACGCGGCTCAATGTGCTCAAGGCCATCGAGCTGGGCCAGGCCGCCGCCGTGGCCGACTTCATTCCCGTGCAGCAGCGCCTGGCCAGCAGCGAGGATGCCGCCGAAGGCGTGCGCTCTTTCATCGAGAAACGCCCCGCGCGCTTCACGGGCCGATAGGCCTTTCTCGCTCTCCCGATCTTCCCCCTCCGATCTGGAGGGATTTCATCAATTAAGTTGTGCACAATTTAATTGACAGCAATAATTCAGCCCATGCCACGCAACGCCCTGCCCACCGACACCCCCGAGCTTCTGCGCCTGGACAACCAGGTCTGCTTTGCGCTGTACTCGGCGTCGCTGGCCATGACCAAGCTCTACAAGCCCCTGCTCGACGGCATCGGCCTGACCTATCCGCAGTACCTGGTGATGCTGGTGCTGTGGGAGCGCGACGGCCTGACCGTGTCGGAGATCGGCGAGCAGCTGACCCTGGATTCGGGCACGCTGACGCCGCTGCTCAAGCGGCTCGAAGGCGCGAACCTGCTGGAGCGGGTGCGCGATGCGCAGGACGAGCGCCGCGTGCGCATCACGCTCACCCCGCAAGGCCGGGCACTGCGCGATGCGGCTGAAAAGATTCCCGCCTGCGTGCTGCAAAGCACACAGTGCACGCTGCCCGAGTTGCAGGCGCTGACGCAGCAACTCGGCGCACTGCGCGAGCGGCTGGCGCCGCGCCGCAGCGACTGACAACGGATTGCCGATTTCCTCCACCCGTCCGCACAGCCGGACAACTTTGCAAAAGGAAGACACCATGGCCCAGCTCGAAAAAGTCCTGTACACCGCACGTGCCCACACCACCGGCGGCCGCGACGGCGCCTCGCGCACCGATGACGGACGCCTGGACGTGACCCTTTCCTCGCCGGGCACCAGCGGCACGGGCACCAATCCCGAGCAACTGTTCGCCGCAGGCTACTCGGCCTGCTTCATCGGCGCCATCAAGGCCGTGGCCGGCAAGCAGAAGATCAGCCTGCCGCAGGACCTGTCCATCGACGCCGAAGTGGACCTGGGCACCATCCCCAACGCCTACGGCATCGCTGCCCGCCTGAAGGTCAGCCTGCCCGGCATGGACAAGGCCGCCGCCCAGGCCCTGGTGGACGCAGCCCACCAGGTCTGCCCCTACTCCAACGCCACGCGCGGCAACATCGACGTGCAGATCACCCTGGTCTGATCAGGCCCAGCCCGGCCGCTCCCGCCATTGCAGCCTGCGACCCCGGAGGTCGTAGCGTGCATGGCAGGTCAGCGGGCCGTGCAAGGCGTCGGCCGCGTAGCTGACCAGCGCGATCTCGCCCACGGCGGCCTGCCAGTGCTCCAGCACCGGCAGGCCGCTTATCCATTGCAGCACCTGGGCGCGTGGCCAGGCGGCGTTCCAGGCGCCCAGCGTCACATGGGGCACGTAGGGGCGCAGTGCCTCGGTCAGCGCCAGTTCGGGTCTTGCCGGCCTGAGTGCGCCATGCAGCATGCCCAGCGTGGGCCCGCCCTGGCTGCGGTCGCGCACCTGCAGATACGGCGCCATCTCGAAACTGCCCCAGCCGCCGAATTCCAGTTGCAGCGGTGCGGCCGGCAGGTCCTGCAGCGCGCGCAAGTCGCGCGATAGTTCCGCCGCGCCGTAGGCGTCCGGCAGGGCCGCATCGCCATCCAGAAAGCCGGCCGTGGTCAGGGTCACATGCAGTTGCCGCTCGTACCGAGGAACCAGCGCAGCGGCCAGGGCCTGGCACGCCTGCGCACAGGCGCGGCGCACGGCTTCGCCCTCGGCAGGGCCCAGCGCATGGAGCTCCAGCACCCAGACCGCATAGCGGCGCCGGCCCAGGTGCCAGCCGCTCCAGTCGTCGGATGCGCCTGCCGCACTGGAGCTGGCGCTGGCGCTCGCTATGGCATGGGATTGCAGGAAATGGGGCAGCAGCGGCACGGCGGGCGAATCGGCGAAGGCTAGGCAGCCGCACAGCTTAAGCCAGCCCGGCGACAATCGCCCCATGTCCGCCACACCGCACGATCCTGATCTGAATGTCGTCCCCGACGACGACTCGCACGCCTATGCCCGCCTCACGCCCGACGTGGTGCTCGACGCCCTGGCCTCGGTCGGCCTGTGGGGCGACGGCCGGCTCACGGCCCTGGCCTCCTACGAAAACCGCGTCTACCAGGCCGTACTGGAAGACGGCGATCGCGTCGTGCTCAAGTTCTACCGCCCGGGCCGCTGGAGCCGCGATCAGATCCTGGAGGAGCACGCCTTCAGCGCCGAGCTGACGGCCGCCGAAGTGCCCGCCGTGCCCCCGCTGGTGCTGGAAGGCGCCACGCTGCACAGCCACGCGGGCTTTGATTTCTCGGTCAGCCCCTGGCGCGGAGGCCGTCCGCCCGAGCTGGACGACTTCGAGGTGCTGGAGTGGACCGGGCGCTTCCTGGCACGCATCCACACCGTGGGCGCGGCCCGGCCCTTTGCGCACCGGCCGGCGCTGGACCTGGCCAGCTTCGGCCACGACTCCATGCAATGGCTGCTGGACCGGCAAATGATTCCGCTGGAAGTGGAATCCACCTGGAAGGCCGCCTGCCAGCGCGCCCTGGACCTGATGGCACCCGCCGCCGACGGCATGAGCGCGGCCGGCCACTTCGGCCTGCACAGCGCGCGCACGCTGCGCCTGCATGGCGACTGCCATCCCGGCAACGTGCTGTGGACGCCGCTGGACGACGAAGGCCGCGGCGGCCCGCATTTCGTGGACCTGGACGATGCGCGCACCGGCCCGGCCGTGCAGGACCTGTGGATGCTGCTGTCGGGCGACCGGGGCCAGCGCACGCGCCAGCTGGGTGCCCTGCTGGATGGCTATGAACAGTTCCGCCCCTTCGACCGCCGCGAGCTGGCCCTGATCGAGCCGCTGCGCACGCTGCGCCTGATCCACTACAGCGCCTGGCTGGCGCGGCGCCAGGACGACCCGATCTTTGCCATCAACTTCCCCTGGTTCGGCACGCCCGACTACTGGCGCGGGCAGGTGGACATGCTCAACGAGCAGATCGAGGCCATGCAGGAAGAGCCTCTATACGCCTGAGGCCACCGGGCTGCCTGCCTCCCGAAGACAGATATCTTTACAAATTGTCCAGGCCCGCGGCGCCCTATCCAGGGCTGCGGGTTCCGGGGTATTCTCGGCCCGAAATCCCATCGGCCATGCCCTACTCCGCCTTCCCACCATCGCTGCCCAACCCGCTACAGCCCTTGCCTGCCGCGCAAAAGGTGCTGGTGGTGGACGACGTTCCGGACAACGCCACCATCATCTGCCAGGTGATCAAGGATCTGTGCGGCCCGCTTGTGGCCTACACCGGCGAGGAGGCGCTGGCCCTGGCCCGCCAGTACCTGCCCGACCTCATCCTGCTGGACATCCGCATGCCGGAGATGGACGGCTTCGAGGTCTGCCGCCGCCTCAAGGCCGACCTGCAGACCGCGCATATCCCCATCATCTTCCTCACCGCGCTGACCGAGCCCCATTGCGAGGAACTGGGCCTGAACCTGGGCGCCGTGGATTTCGTGACCAAACCCTTTCGCCCGGCCGTGCTCAAGGCACGCGTGCGCACGCATCTGGAGATTGCGCAGCAGCGCCAGATGCTGCAACTGCTGTCGCACAGCGACGGGCTGACGGGCGTGGCCAACCGGCGTTTCTTCAGTGCCCAGCTGGAGCGCGAGTTCATGCGCCTGCAGCGCCTGGGCGAGCCGCTGTCGCTGGTGATGATGGACGTGGACCACTTCAAGGCCTACAACGACCACTACGGCCATCTGGTCGGCGATGAATGCCTGAGCCAGATCTCCCAGGCCATTCAGGGCGCACTGCACCGGCCGGGCGACCTGCTGGCGCGCTATGGGGGCGAGGAATTCGTCTGCCTGCTGCCCCATACGGCGCTGGATGGCGCGGTGCTGGTGGCGCAGGGCATCGTCGATGCGCTCAGGCTGCTGGACCTGCCCCATGCCGCCTCGCCCCTGGGCCAGGCGCTGACCGTGAGCCTGGGCGTGGCCTGCATTGCGCCTTCGCCCACCAACAGTGCCCAGCAACTGCTGGCGGATGCCGATCGGCGCCTTTATCTCGCAAAAAACGCTGGTCGCGACCGCATCGTCTGGGCGGGGTGATCAGAAGCACCCCCTGAGGCACTACGCGCCTTTCCCCTCTCTCGCACCGGTTCAGCAACGGCCATCGACGCGGCAGGTCGGCACGACCTGACCGCTGGCATCACGCCATTGCACCTGGCCGGCTGGGGTCTGAGGCGGGGCGGCAGGCGCTGGCTCCGGGGCCGGGGCCGGGGCCGGGGCCGGTTGAACGTTGGAGCGCTGCGGATCGTGCAGCACGGTGGATGAGCCCACGCCGACCCGCGCGCCACCCACGCCCGTGGAGGCGCCCACGCCTGCGCTGCCCAGCACCTGGCCGCTCTGGTTGACGCCGACGCCAACGCCGACCGGGCCCACGCCCGTGCCGACTCCGGCACTCAGCCCGCCGCTGCCCAGCCCCACGCCCACCGACACGGGGCCGACCGGAATTCCGATGCCCACGCCGCCGCCCACCGAACCGCAGCCGGCCAGCAGCAGCGCGCAGGCGCCAAGCGCGGTCCACGCTGCCTTGCGGGATGGCTGGGAGGTCATGAAAGCGGAGGATGGAACTGGCATGCCGGACTCTCTGGACAAGGGAAAACACAGGGACGGCCACAGGGTACACCCGCCCGCCCGGCGCACGTTGCCAGCGGTATGCCCGGGTCCATGCCAGGGGCTCGGAGGCAGCGAAACACCCAGGACACGCGGGTTTCTTAGAATTCACCCATTGGCCTGCGGGTCATTCCAGATTCCATGCGCTCCCGGACAGTGCCGTGGCGCCCCGGTGGCGCCAGGCCTGCGCAGCGCCGCTTTCCCCTTCGCTTTCTTCGCGCTCCCTTTTCGCTCCCTTTTCTATGCAAACCCGTTGGCCACCCTATGCGTGGGTGTGTTTTTCCATGTGCGTGGGTGTCATGGGCACGGCCCTGGCCAGCCCGCTGTACCCGCTGTACCAGCAGGCCTGGGGGCTGCAGCCCAGCCACATCACGCAGATCTTCGTGGCCTATATGTTCGGCGCGCTGGCCAGCCTGCTGTTCCTGGGCCGGCTGACCGACCGTTTCGGCTTTGTCACCGTGCTGCGCGCCGGGCTGATCCTGATGACGCTGGGCGTGCTGGCCTCCGCCGTGGCCTGGAACGTGCCCAGCTTTGCGCTGGGGCGCGTGGTGATCGGCGTGGCTTCGGGGCTGATCACCACCTCGGCCTCGGTGGGCATGACCCGGCTCAACAACCGGGGCGACCTGCAGCGCGCCGCGGCCACGACCAGCCTGACCATTGCCTTCGGCTTCGGGCTGGGCCCCGTGGTGGGCGGGCTGATCGCGCAGTGGCTGCCCTGGCCGCTGGTCACGGCTTACATCCCCTCGCTGGGGCTGGGGCTGCTGGCCATCTATGCGCTGTACCAGGTGCGCATCGCCGAGCCGGCCGAGCTGGCATCCACCCAGGCACGCGCGCTGCACTGGCGCGATTTCATGCCCACCATCACGCTGCCGGAGCGCCGCTTTGCGCGCCACTACGCACTGGGCGGCATGTGCGCGTTCTGCGCCTTCGGCATGTTCAGCCTGTTCGCATCGCTGGCGCCCAGCTTCATGCAGCGCATGGTGCCCTGGCACGGGCCGGCTGTCTCGGGCCTGTCCATCGGCGTGATCCTGTTCCTCTCGGCGGGTTTCCAGTACCTGGCGCGCCCGCGCCCGACCAAGGGCTCGGCCATTGTGGGCTTTGCCTGCCTGGTGGCCTGCAACCTCCTGCTGCTGATCAACAGCTTCGCGGGCTCGGCCCTGCTGTTCGCGCTCAGCGTGATCACCACGGCAGCGGGCCACGGCCTGTGCAACCTGGCGGGCATGTCCATCGTCAACAAGGTCTCCACGCCGGCCACGCGCACGGGCCTGCTGTCCACGTACCTGGTGGTCGGCTACCTGGGCACCATCGTGCCCATCCTGGGCCTGGGCTGGCTCTCGGACCATATCGGCATCACCGAGGCCCTGGTCGCCTACTGCATCGTCATGGGCGCGCTGGCCGGCTGGCTGTGCTGGATGTGCACGCGCACGCCCACGCTGCCCATGCCCAAGCACTAGGTCCGTCCAGGGCGCATGCCCGTTCAGCGAAAGTGCGGCCCCGGCCCGTCTTCGGCCAGGCAGTCGCCGTCATTGCGCAGCGGGCAGACCTTGAGGGACAGGCAGCCGCAGCCGATGCAGCCGTCGATCTGGTCGCGCAGCTGGGTCAGGCCCTGGATGCGCGCATCCAGCGCGTGGCGCCAGCGTGCGGACAGCGCGGCCCAGTCGGCCTGCGTGGGCGTGCGGCCGCTGGGCAGGTCCTGCAGCGCCTCGGCAATCTCGGCCAGCGGCACGCCCATGCGCTGGGCCACCCTGATGACCGCCACGCGCCGCAGCACGGCACGCGCATAGCGGCGCTGGTTGCCGGGCGTGCGCAGGCTCTCGATCAGTCCCTGGCGCTCGTAGAAATGCAGGGCCGAGACGGTGATGCCGCTGCGCCGGGCGACTTCGCCCACGGAAAGGATGGCCGGCCCGTCATGGTCGGACGCGGTGACACCGGCAGAAGACAGATTCATGGCAGCAGGAAAATAGGCGCAGGAAAAATAGGTCCAAGCAGGCCTGCATTTGACCTCAACTTTGGTTGAGGTTTCACACTGGCAAGCCTCGCCGCCCGGTCCGGCCCACTCTCAGACTCCAAGCCATACATGCCACACGACGCACTTGCCACCTCCTCGGCACAGCCCGCAGCTTCCACGGTCCCGCAACTGCAGCATCTGCAGCCCGCCGGCCTCTACGACGCCACGCCCAACGGCTACACCCATGTGGTCACCGTGCACGGGCCGGCGCAATGGGCCTTCGTCTCGGGCCAGGGGGGCGAGAACCAGGCGGGCGACCTGCCCGACAGCTTCGCGGCCCAGGCGCAGCAGGCGCTATCCAACCTCAAGCTGGCGCTGCAGGCGGCGGGCGCGGACATGGGCCAGGTGGTCAAGCTGACCCTGCTCATCGTCGACCACTCGGAGGCCCGCTTCAACGACTGGCAGGCCGCCGTGCGCCTGCATTGGAGCGACGGCGCCCCCGGCGATGGCGCCCCCAGCAATACCCTGCCGCGCTTTCCGGCCTGCACCCTGATCCCCGTGCCCCGGCTGGCCCTGCCCGGCATGCTGATCGAGGTCGATGCCGTGGCAGCACTGCCCGCCCACGCCCAGCCCGCACGGCCGCCGCTGTGGGTCTGAGCCATCCGTTTGCCACCCATAAGCAGATAACACAGGCATTCGTCCGATGAACAGATCCTCCCCGGCCCCCGCCCTACCCTCACCGCCCATGCAGGCCACCGCCACGCCCGTGCTGCCCCAGAGCACCCTGCTGCTCATGGCCACGGCCTGCGGCCTGTGCGCGGGCGCCAACTACTTCAACCAGCCGCTGCTGCACTCCATCGCCATCGACCTGGGCATCAGCGAGGCGCGTGCCTCGCTGACGGTAACCATGGCCCAGGTCTCCTATGCGCTGGGGCTGCTGCTGCTCGTGCCGCTGGGCGACATGCTGGAACGCCGCCGCCTGGTGCTGGGCCTGATGCTGCTGGCCGCGCTGGGCATGCTGGCCAGCGGCATGGCGCACAGCTTTGCGCTGCTGGCGGCGGGCACGCTGATGACGGGGCTGTTCTCGGTCGCGGCCCAGGTGCTGGTGCCCATGGCGGCCAGCTTTGCGGCGCCCGGCGCCAGCGGGCGCGCCGTGGGGCTGGTCATGAGCGGGCTGCTGATCGGCATCCTGGCGGCGCGCAGCGTGGCGGGCCTGCTGTCGGAGCTGGGCGGCTGGAATGCCGTCTACTGGGTGGGCGCCCTGGCCACGGCCGGCGTTGCCCTGCTGCTGCGGCGCGCGCTGCCCCTGGCGCAGCCGGCCCAGCCCATAGGCTATGGCGCGGTGATGCGCTCCCTGCTCACGCTGGCGAGCGAGCAGCCGCGCCTGCGCAGCCGGGCGCTGATCGGCGGCATGGGCTTTGCCACGGTGAGCGTGCTGTTCTCGACCATGGCACTGCTGCTGGCCGGGCCAGGCTACGGGTTTGGCGACGCGCAGATCGGCCTCATCGGCCTGGTCGGCGTGGCCGGCGCCCTCATGGCCAACATGGCCGGCCGGCTGGCCGACCGGGGGCTGGAGCAGCGCACCACGCTGGCAGGCGGCCTGCTGATGCTGGCGGGCTGGGGGGCGCTGTGGCTGGGCGGCACCAGCCTGTGGTGGTTCCTGGCGGGTCTGCTCATCGTCGATGCCGCGCTGCAGGCTCTGCACATCAGCAACCAGAACGTGATCTATGCGCTGGCACCCTTGGCGCGCTCGCGCATCAATGCGGTCTATATGACGGGCTATTTCATCGGCGCCTCGGCAGGCTCGGCCGTGGGCTCGGCGGCCTGGCTGCACTGGGGATGGACAGGTGCCAGCATGGCGGGCCTGATTCTGAGCCTGGCCACGCTGGCCGTCGTGGCCTGGGACAGAAGCCTGGCGCGTCAGACCCGGGCAAACGCGTAAGAAAGAGCACCAGCCTGCGGCACGCTGCGCAAGAATGCACTGCAAACGTGCCGTCTTGCGCGCCTTGCCATGCAGGAAACGCACCAATCCGATGCGCCAGCGCACCAGCATGGCGCAACCGCCACTGCACCGGATTGGCACGCTAAATGCATGACAAAGGCCGTTACAACCACCACGCCCTGTACCGCCCGTCACGCCCATGTCCGCAGCGCTACCGATCACCGCCGTGCCCGCTTGCGCCTCGGGCTGGCAGGCCATGCTGGACCTGCGCTTCGGGCACCGCGCCGGCCAAGGCAGCGTGCTTTCCCACGCACGCCACAGCGGCCCGCTGCGCGTGCAAAAACCGCTGCACCCCGAAGGCCCCGGCATCTGCCATGCCGTGCTGCTGCACCCGCCCGGCGGCGTGGCCGGCGGCGACCAGTTGCAGATCAATGTGACCGTGGAGCCCGGCGCCCACGCCCTGCTGACCACACCGGGCGCCACGCGCTGGTACAAGTCCCAGGGCCGCCCGGCCGCGCAGCGCGTGCGGCTGCGCGTGGAAGAAGGCGCCATCCTGGAATGGCTGCCACAGGAAAACATGCTGTTCGCCGGTGCCGACGCCACCATGGCGCTGGACCTGGATCTGGCGCCGGGCGCGCGCGCCATCGGCTGGGATGCCGTGGTGCTGGGCCGCTATGGCGCGGGCGAGCACTGGAACCACACCGGCGCCGCGCCCACCGCTGCCGCGCGCCTGCAGCTTCACAACCGGCTCGCATGCGGCGGACGGCCGCTGTGGCTGGAGCAAGGCGAACTGCACGCCGGCCATGCCCTGCTGTCCAGCCCCGTTGCCTGGGCAGGCTTGCCCATACAGGCCAGCCTCTGGGCCGTGGCCCCCGAGCCCTTGGCGGCCATGGAGCCATTGAGCGAGCAACTGGCCGCCAGCCTGCCCTGGAGCGATGAAGTGCGCGCCGGCGCCAGCCTGCTGGCCGGCCAGGGCGGCGCGCCCTCGGTGCTGCTGCTGCGCGTGCTGGCACGGCGCATGGAGGCGGCACGGGCCGTGCTGCATGAAGGCTGGCGCCTGCTGCGCCCGGCCCTGCTCAATCAACAAGCCCGCCCCCCGCGCCTGTGGGCCACCTGATCAACGGAGACTCATCCATGGAACTCACGCCCCGTGAAAAAGACAAGCTGCTGCTGTTCACCGCAGCCCTGGTGGCCGAGCGCCGCAAGGCGCGCGGCCTGAAGCTCAACTACCCCGAGGCCGTGGCGCTGATCAGCGCCGCCGTGCTGGAGTGGGCGCGCGACGGCAGGACCGTGGCCGAGCTCATGCACCTGGGCACCACGGTGCTGACGCGCGCCGATGTGATGGAGGGCATCCCAGAAATGATCCCCGACATCCAGGTCGAAGCCACTTTCCCGGACGGCACCAAGCTGGTCACCGTTCATCACCCGATCGTTTGAGGAGATCCGCCATGTTCCATCCCCGCTTTCTGCTCGCCCCGGCCCTGCTGGCCACCGCCACGGCCGCCAGCGCCCATACGGGTGCAGGCGCGCACCTGCACGCCGGCGACGGCGCCATGCAGGCCCTGATGGCCGGGCTGTCCCACCCCATCGCGGGCCTGGACCATCTGCTGGCCATGCTGGCGCTGGGCCTGTGGTGCGGGCTGATGCTGCAGCGCCAGTGGCTGCCGCCCGTGGCCTTTGCCGCCTGCATGGCGCTGGGCCTGGCGCTGACGCAGACCCCGCTGGAGCTGCCGGCCGTGGAGCCCATGGTGGCCGCCTCGCTGCTGGCCTTCGGCCTGCTGCTGGTGGCCCAGCGCCGCCTGCCCGTGGCACTGGCCATGGTGCTGGCCGGCGCCTTCGCGCTGTTCCACGGATACGCGCATGGCGAGGTCTTCCCCCACGCGCTGCCCGCAGCCGTGTTCTGGGCCTACATGACGGGCATGGTCGCCACCACGCTGGTGCTGCATGCGCTGGGCGTGGCCTTTGGCCGGGCCATGCGCGGCGGCACGGCCTCGGCCTGGGCCGCACGCTTGGCCGGCGTGGCCGCCATGGGCTACGGTGCCGTGGCGCTGGCAGGCTGAGCGCGGGAGCCGCACATGACCGAGCGCATCATCCCCGGCGAACTGCTGGCCGAGCCCGGCGAGATCCTGCTGAACGCAGGCCGGCCCGTGCAGACCCTCACGGTCACCAACACCGGCGACCGGCCCGTGCAGGTGGGCTCGCACTTTCATTTCTTCGAGGTCAACGAGGCCCTGCACTTCGACCGCGCCGCCGCACGCGGCTGGCGGCTGAACATCGCGGCCGGCACGGCCGTGCGCTTCGAGCCGGGCCAGGAGCGCACGGTGGAACTGGTGGAAATCTCCGGCGACCGCATCATCTATGGCTTCAACGCCAAGGTGATGGGGCCTCTCTGAAAGGGAACATTCATGGCAAGCATCACGCGCCAGGCCTATGCCGAGATGTTCGGCCCCACCGTGGGCGACCGCCTGCGGCTGGCCGACACGGCCCTGGTCATCGAGATCGAGAAGGACCACACGATCTACGGCGAAGAGGTCAAGTTCGGCGGCGGCAAGGTCATCCGCGACGGCATGGGCCAGAGCCAGCGCATGGCCGCCGACTGCGCCGACACCGTCATCACCAATGCCGTGATCATTGACCACTGGGGCATCGTCAAGGCCGACATCGCCATCAAGAACGGGCTGATCGCAGGCATAGGCAAGGCCGGCAACCCGGACATGCAGCCGGGCGTGACCATCGTCATCGGCCCCGGCACGGAAATCATTGCGGGCGAGGGCATGATCGTCACGGCCGGCGGCATCGACACGCACATCCACTTCATCTGCCCGCAGCAGATCGACGAGGCGCTGACCAGCGGCGTGACCACCATGATCGGCGGCGGCACGGGCCCGGCCACGGGCACCTTCGCCACCACGGTCACGCCCGGCCCCTGGCACATGGAGCGCATGCTGCAGGCCGTGGATGGCTACCCCATGAACATCGGCCTGCTGGGCAAGGGCAACGCCAGCCAGGCCGCGCCGCTGCGCGAGCAGATCGCGGCAGGCGCCATCGGCCTGAAGCTGCATGAGGACTGGGGATCGACGCCCGCCGCCATCGACTGCTGCCTGGGCGTGGCCGACGAGACCGACACCCAGGTCGCCATCCACACCGACACGCTCAACGAGGGCGGCTTCGTCGAGGCCACGGTGGCCGCCTTCAAGGGCCGCACCATCCACACCTACCACACCGAAGGCGCGGGCGGCGGCCACGCGCCCGACATCATCAAGGTCTGCGGCGAGGCCAACGTGCTGCCCTCGTCCACCAACCCCACGCGGCCCTACACGGTGAACACGCTGGACGAGCACCTGGACATGCTCATGGTCTGCCACCACCTGGACGCCTCCATTGCCGAGGACATCGCCTTCGCCGAAAGCCGCATCCGCCGCGAGACCATCGCCGCCGAGGACGTGCTGCACGACCTGGGCGCCTTCTCCATGATCTCCAGCGACAGCCAGGCCATGGGCCGCGTGGGCGAGGTCGTGCTGCGCACCTGGCAGACCGCGCACAAGATGAAGGTCCAGCGCGGCAGCCTGCCGGGCGACAACGCGCGCCACGACAACTTCCGCGTCAAGCGCTACGTGGCCAAGTACACCATCAACCCCGCACGCACGCATGGCATCGCCCATGTCGTGGGCTCGGTCGAGGTCGGCAAGCTGGCAGACCTGGTGCTGTGGCGGCCGGCGTTCTTCGGCGTCAAGCCCAGCCTCATCCTCAAGGGTGGCAGCATCGCCAGCGCCGCCATGGGCGACCCCAACGCCAGCATCCCCACGCCCCAGCCCGTGCACTACCGCCCCATGTTCGCGGGCCAGGGCAGCGGCGTGGCGGCGGCCAGCCTCACCTTCATCTCGCAGGCCGCCCAGCAGGCCGGCGTGGCAGACCGCTACGGCCTGCGCAAGCGCACCGTGGCCGTGGAAAACTGCCGCAGCGTCAGCAAGCGCGACATGGTGCACAACGACTGGCAGCCCGACATCAGCGTCGATCCCGAGACCTACCAGGTCGTCGCCGACGGCCAGCTGCTGACCTGCGAGCCCGCCACCGAGCTGCCGATGGCGCAGCGGTATTTTCTGTTCTGACTATCTGGTCATCCCTATGCAGAGCAGATTCACGCGTTTGCATCGCCTGAAGAAGATGTACTCGTACCACCCGGAAGATGATCATCCGGGTCATAGGCAAATAAGGTGACACTGCCGTTCGCAGACTCCCTCATGTACAAACGGTCAACTTCGCCGAGCTTCAAACGCCTCAGCAACTCCTCGGGAAAGATCAATCCCAAGGCATCTCCTACCTCGATCAGTTTGACGGCGAACATGATGACCCCTCCTTTGCTGTCTTCGGTTGCGTCACGCGGTACCCACTCTTAGTAAAAAGCAAATCCATGCTCACCGTCAACAAACACATGCCCCAGGGAGGCGGCCTTGCCGCCGTGCTGGTCAGGCGCGCCGCCACGCTGGAACTGGACTGGGACATGCGCCAGAAGAGCCGTTTTGCGGCAACAGACTCCACGGGGCGCGAGCTGGCCGTGGTGCTGGCGCGCGGCAGCGTGCTGCGCGGCGGCGATGTGCTGGTGGCCGAGGATGGCAGCCTGGTCGCCGTGCGCGCCGCGTCCCAGGCGGTGTTGCGCGTGACGGCGGCCACGCCGCTGGGCCTGCTGCGTGCGGCCTACCACCTGGGCAACCGGCATATCCCGGTGGAGGTCACCCCCACCCACCTGCACCTGGAAAACGACCCCGTGCTGCACGACATGCTGCTGCGCCTGGGCGCGCAGGTGGCCCTGGTGGATGCGCCCTTCGAGCCCGAGGCCGGTGCCTATGGCGGCGGCCACCGCCACGGCCATGACGCCAGCTTTGCCGAGGACCAGGCGCTGGCGCAGAGCGTGTATGCGCTGCATGACCATGGGCACGCACACGGCCATTCTCACGACCATTCCCACGATCATTCCCACGGGCATGAACATGGCCACGATCACAGCCATGACCATGATCACAAAGGCTGCTGCGGACACGGGCACGGCCACGACCATCCGCATGGCTGACCTGTCGATACAGGGGCTGTGCGCCCTGCTGCACCTGGCATCGCCCCAGCTGCCCGTGGGCGGCTTCAGCTATTCGCAGGGGCTGGAGGCCGCCATCGAGCACGGCCTGGTCACGGATGCCGGCACGGCGCGCACCTGGATTGCCGATGCGCTGGCCCACGGCTTTGCACGCTGCGAGGCGCCGCTGTGGCTGCTGCTGCGCCGGGCCTGGAGCGCAGGCGACGAAGGGGCAGTGCACGAATGGAACCAATGGTTCATTGCCAGCCGCGACAGCCGCGAGGCCCGTGCCGAGACGCTGCAGATGGGCTGGTCGCTGCACAGCCTGCTGCGCTCCGTGCCCTGGGGCGGCGAGGCCTTTGCGCCCCGCATCGCACAACTGGGCGCCCTTGTGGACAACCCTGGCCTGGCCTATCCCACGGCCTTTGCCTGCGCCTGCGCCGCCGTGGATGCCGACGAGGACCATGCCCTGCTGGCCTATGGCTTTGCCTGGCTGGAGAACCAGGTGGCCGCCGCCATCAAGGCCGTGCCGCTGGGCCAGGTGGCGGGCCAGAGCCTGCTGCTGGCCCTGCATCCGCTGCTGGAGCAGGCCGTGGGCGAGGCACGCCGCCGCGCCAGCGAGGCGCCGCCCCGGCTGGACACCATGCTGCCCCAATGGAGCGTGCTGCAGGCGCGGCACGAACACCAGTACTCCCGGCTCTTCCGGTCCTGATCACTCACCCCAAGTCCACCATGAACACCCGCACCAAGAAACTCCCCCCGCTGCGCGTCGGCATCGGCGGCCCTGTCGGCTCCGGCAAGACCACGCTGCTGGAGATGCTGTGCAAGGCCATGCGCGCCCACTACGACCTGGTGGTCATCACCAACGACATCTACACCAAGGAAGACCAGCGCCTGCTGACGGTGGCCGAGGCCCTGCCGCCGGAACGCATCATGGGCGTGGAGACCGGCGGCTGCCCGCACACGGCCATCCGCGAGGACGCCTCCATCAACCTTGAAGCCGTGGACCGCATGCTGCGCCAGTTCCCCGAGGCGGACATCGTCTTCATCGAAAGCGGCGGCGACAACCTGGCCGCCACCTTCAGCCCCGAACTGTCGGACCTGACCATCTACGTGATCGACGTGGCCGGCGGCGAGAAGATTCCGCGCAAGGGCGGCCCCGGCATCACCAAGAGCGATCTGCTGGTGGTCAACAAGACCGACCTGGCGCCCTACGTGGGCGCCAACCTGTCCATCATGGAAGCCGACACGCAGCGCATGCGCGCCCACAAGCCCTATGTGATGGGCAGCGTGAAAAGCGGCAAGGGCCTGCGCGAGGTGATCGACTTCATCACCGAGCGCGGCCTGCTGCCGCCCATGCCCGCGCAGGGCTGAGAAAACAGGGCCTGCCCGCCAGCCGGGAAGTGCAGGCCTACTGCGTCCGCCCCGTGGTCTTGGCCTTGGCCCGTGGCAGGGTGGCTGCGCTGCTGGAGGACACCAGCGGGTTGCCGGTGGAGGTGGCCGCGCCATCGGTCTGGCGCCATGCCGAGGGCTTGGGCGCCACCACGGGCTGCGGTGCGGCGGCAGCACGGCTGCGGTTCCAGGCCGGCAGCAGCACGCGGCGCACAAAGCCCATGTCCAGCACCAGCCACAGCAGAACAGGCGCCAGCGTGGGCACCATCAGGCCCCCCATCTGGTAGCCGTAGACAATGGCATTGAGCTGCCATCCCTGGAGACCCAGCACATTGAGGTCCAGCTTGGCGGCCAGGCACAACTGCATCAACACCTGCGTTACCACGCTGAAGGTCTGCAGCGGCAGCAGCGCCACATACCCCACCAGGATGCGCCACCACCGGCCCGGACCCCAGGCCGCCAGCAGCATGGCCACCAGCACGGGCAGGCCGTAGCCGTAGCGGGCGGGATCGACCTCGACGATGGCCTCGGCGCGACGCCAGCCGGTCTGCTCGTTGGAGACCTGGACCGAGGAATTGACGACCAGGCTGCGGGGCGTTTCCAGGTCCACGCGCTGCACCCAGCCGTTGGCGGCGTTCTCCAGCACCCACTTGCTCATGCCGGACACCGGCACGGCCAGCCAGCCGGCCGCCAGCGTCCAGGCCAGGGTCAGCACCACGATGCCGCCCATGGCCAGGGCCGCGAAGCGCGAGATGGGATTGCGTCCGATCATGGCCTGCTCCTCAGGCGGCCACGGCGGCGGAAGCTGCAGCGGCGGGCGGCAGCGGCGGCTGGCCGCCGTCATCCTGCGACGGCGCCTTGCGGCCGCTCCAGCGCACCCACAGCAGCCAGAACACCAGCACGTCCAGCATGATCAGCGCCTGCCAGAGGTACTCGTGCGCGAAGTTGAAGGCCGTGGTGCTCCACTGGCCCAGGTAGAACAGGCTGATGACGCGCAGCACGTTGATGGCCTGCACGGCCACGAAGCCGGCCAGCAGGCCCACCAGCTTCTGGCGCCATGACGAGGGGAAGGCCATCACGGCGGCAAACAGCACGATGTAGGCCTCCAGGCCGTTGCAGCCGGCCTCGATGGAGACGCCGAAGCCCGTGGCCGTGTTCCACAGCACCTTGCCCGTGGCCGAGGCCGTGCTGTCGAACCAGGTCACCAGCGAGGCGCAGATGTGCGCCAGGAATGACGTCCAGGGCAGCACGATGTGCTGCTGCACCCAACTGAGCAGGTTCAGCCCGAACATCGTCAGCTGGATGGCCAGAAAGATCAGAAAGAAGCGCAGCATGGCAGGTCTTGGAGTGTTGGTTGCCGGGCTTGCGACCTGGCGGTTGCGAAACAGTGTCCCTCTATAGGCTCGCATTATCTTCGGACCGCTCAAAGACGACAAAGGCCGGTGCGTGAATCACGCCACCGGCCCTTGCCGTCACGGGCGCATCACCGACGCTCGCGCCTGCGCATGGTCCCCAGCGCCATCAGTGCCAGCAGGGACGACATCAGCATCAGGCCCCACTGCGACAGCGTGGGAATGCTGGCCGTGGTGTCCGGGCCCGGCTTGAGCGGCGTGGTGGTCGTGCCCTTGTCGTTGTCGGGATTGCCGTCGCCGGGCACCGTGACCGTTGCCGAGTTGACCAGCGGACGGGCGCCCTTGTAGGGCTTGTCCAGCTTTGTCTCCAGCGTGAAGACCGCCGTGCCGCCCTGGGCCAGCTGCGGCACGCTGCAGGTCACGGTGCGCGTGCCGCTGGCGTAGCTGCAGCCTGCCGAGGCCGAGACGAACTCCAGCCCGGCGGGCAGCACGTCGGTCACCGAGCCGCCCGCGGGCGACTGCGGATCGCGGCCGTAGTTGGTGACGGTCAGCGTGTAGCTGGCCGTGTCGCCATCGTCCAACGGGCCGGCGGGGCCCTGCTTGCCGATCCCCAGGTCCACGGCATTGCCCTGGCGGCTGGTGGAGGTCCGGTCGGTGGTGGTGTTGTTGACGATCACATCGCCGCCATTGCTCAGCCATTCCGTCTCGAAGGGCTTGACCGAGGCCTCATGGTAGATGGTGCCGCCCGATGCCTTGTCGGGCAGGGTCTGTGCGCGCATCTTGAACTTGATGGTCATGCTCTGGCCCGGAGCCAGCGCCGGGATGGTGCACTGCAGCGGCCCGCTGGTCGCGTTCAGCGCCGGCTGCACGCCGCACCAGGATGCGGAGGCGCCGGGAATGCCGGCCAGCGCCAGGCCGTTCTGGTAGCTGAAGGTGGCCGTGGAGCCCGATGCGGGGAACTTGTCGGTCACGACCACCTGGGTGGCGTAGGAGGGGCCGGAGTTGGTCACCGTGATGGTGTATTCGGTGTCCTCACCCAGCACCAGGCCGTCCGCCGTGTGGCGCATGCTGATGTTCACATCCAGCTCGGCACGCTTGAGCCGGGCCTTGGCCTCGGCCTGGTTGTTGGCCTTGGTCAGTTCCTCGGTGGTGGTGTCGACGGCGACCGTGTTGAGGACCTCCGTATCGGCCGCCAGATCGCCGCGCGAGCGCATCTTGTAGCTCACGGTGTACTGCGCGCCTGCAGCCAGCGGATTGGTCCAGGCGCATTCCAGCGTACCGCCCTGCACGCCATCGGTGGCAGCCGGAGTGCAGGTGCCGCCGCCGGTGACCGTGGGCGTGCCGATGAAGATGGCGTCTGCAGGCAGCACGTCCTTGAGCGTGACATTGGCGGCCGACGAGGGGCCGTAGTTGGGCACCGTGACCGTATAGGTCAGCGGCTCGCCCGCAGCGGCCACCTTGGGCGAGACCTGCTTTTGCGCCGCGATTTCCGCGATGGCCTGCACGGTGATGCTGGCCGTAGAGGAATCGTTGCCGGGATCGGCATCATGGATGTCCAGGGACTGGGCCGAGGCCGCGTTGGCATAGGTGCCGGTGGTGGCGCGCTTGGGGCGGATCTTGACCTCGATCACCACCTCGGCCTCCGGGGCCATGGAGGAGATGTCGCAGGTCAGATCGCGCGTCTCGCTGTTGACGCCACCCGTGGGCGTGCCGCAACTGGCGTTTGCGCCGGAGACGATGCGGCTGGAGACAAAGCCGCCGCCCGGGTAGGTGTACGGCACGGGATTGCCGGCCTCGTCCAACGGGTTGACGCCCACGATGCGCACACCATCGGTCTGCTTGACCAGGGACTGCAGAGAGTCGCGCACGCGGACATTCGTCACCGTCGTGCTGGCCGAATGGTTCTTCACCACCAGCTGGTAGGTGACCTCCTCACCGCTCTTGATGGAGGCCGGCGGCACAGGGCTGACCACGCTCTTGACGATGCCCACATCCACCTTGTCGGCAGACACGGTGACGGTCGCGGAGGTGGTGGCCGACGCATTGTCCCGGCCGATCACGCCAGCGGAGGCGTTGTTGGTGAAGTCCAGATGGCCCGAAGCCAGCGTGACCTTGGCCCTGACCTTGATCTGGCGGCTGGCGCCCACGGCCAGGCCCGCTGTCGAGGTGCAGCTCAGGGTGGAGCAGGTCCAGTCCCCCGCGCCGGTGCCCGCACCGGACATGCTGACGATGGCCATGCGGCCGTCTGCGGGGTTGTCGGTCACGGTGATCTGCTGATTCGGCAGCACGGGCATGGGGCCGGTGTTGGTCACGGTGATCGTGTACTCGAACTCCTGGCCCGCCAGCACCGGGCGGCCAGGGCCTGCCTTGGCCAGCCTCAGCCGTGCATCGTTGCTGAAGCTCACCGCCGCGCTATCGGTGTTGTTGGTCTTGTTGGGCTCGTTGAGTTCGGGTGGAACCCCGATCACGCCCTGATTGACCAGTTGCGCACCCGGCGTTCCACCCGCAGCCACGCTGGCCTTGAAGCGGATGGCCTGCATGTTGGCGTAGCCGGCCACCGGGTACTCGCCCGCGTGGGTGCAGGTGATGGTGCCGCTGTTGTGGCCGCAGTTCCAGGGCGCCGTGCTGCCGTCGAAGCCCGTGAAGGTCACGCCGGCCGGCAACGTGTCGGTGATGGTGAGATCGCGCGGCACGAGCGAGCCGCCTTCGCGGCGCGGCTGCAGCGTGTAGGTGACCTCGGTCGCCTGCAGCGCATCCAGCACCGTGGGCGCCACCTGCTTGCGCAGCGAGACATCCACGAACTCGCTGCCGCTGGAGACCACGGCGGCGCTGGCGGTGTTGTTGCCGGACTGGCCGTCCGGCATCTCCGTGCTGGCGTCCTTGTAGCCCTTGACGCTGGCAGCGCCGGCAATGGTGCCGCTCATGTTGGCGATGGCCGGCACGGAGATGGAAGGCAGCACGGCGCCCGGCAGCACCGGGCCGCCGCGCGTGCAGCTGAGCTCGCCCGAGATCAGCGGATAGCCCGAGGCGGGCGTGCAGCTCCAGCCGCTGCCTGTAGGCACGCCCGTGACCACGGCGCCGTTGGGCACGGGGAAACGCACCACGGTACGGCCACCGGCGGGCACCTCGGACGGGCCCTTGTTCTGCACGTCGATGGTGTACTGGAAGGCGCCGCCGTTGGCGACGCTGGCGGGAGCGGCTATCGCGATGGCCAGATCGGCGGCCTCGGTGGTGGTGAAGTTGCGATCGAGCTGCGTGTTGTTCTGGTCGTTGTCGTAGTCGGGCGAGGCCATGCGCGCGCTGGCCACGGCGCGCCAGTTGGTGCCGACGGTCGGCAGGATGACCTCGAAGCCCACGGACTTGAAGCCGTCGGCGGGCGCCAGGTTGCCGATGTTGCAGACCAGCGTGTTGTTGCCTGCGGTGAGCACCGTGCCGGCAGCCGGTGCCGTGCAGGTGATGCCGCCCGGGCTGCTGCTGTAGCCCTGGAACACGGCGCCCACGGGCAGCACCTCGGTCAGGGTGACGCCTACGGCGTCGGGACCGATGTTGTTGTGCCTTACCTTGGCCACATAGGTGAAGGTGCCGCCGGCAGGGCCTGCCGATGCGTCCTGTCCGTCATAGAGACCGTCCTGGTTGACCAGGATGTCGGTGTCGGCCGGCGCCGCCACGGCAGCCGCTGTTGCCAGCAAGCCGCCGGACAGCAGCGCACGCGCCAGCCAGCCCTTTCTCGTGAAAGCCATACAAACCTCTCTTTTGCTTCGTTGACAGCGCCGAATGCCGCAGGCACGGACGCACGAGGTGCCCGGCTGGAACAGCTCTGTCAGAAAGCCGACTACCGGACGCACCAAAAGGAGGCATGATGGTTCTTTATTACCAAAAGTAAATATGATCTGGAATTTTTAACAAAAGTGAGTATTTAGAGGTATTTGTGAGTTTTTCGTGAGTCGACCTTTTCCGGTCGGTTTTCTTCACGGAACGCAGACGTGAAAAAGCCGGTGGCAGCTTGGCTGGCACCGGCTTGCAATGCTGATCTGCCGCGCGCTGGCGCGGCAGTGAGCAGGCACTAAGGCCTAGGGAATGCGTCGGGGCAATCCTTGTGAGGAACTCACGCCAGCAGCGCGTTCACGCGCCTGACGTAGGCAGCCGGGTCTTCGGGCATGCCGCCTTCGGCCAGCACGGCCTGGTCGAACAGGATGTTGGCCAGGTCATGGAAATGCACCGATCCGTCCAGCTTCTTGACCAGCGGATGCTCGGGGTTGACCTCCAGCACGGGGCGGGCGTCCGGCGCCTGCTGGCCGGCCTGCTTGAGCAGGCGCGCCAGCTGCAGGCTCATGCCGCCGTCCTGCACAACCAGGCAGGCGGGCGAGTCCACCAGGCGCGTGGTCACGCGCACGTCCTCGGCCTTGTCCTTGAGCGCTTCCTTGAGCTTGGCCAGCAGGGGCTTGAAGGTCTCGGCAGCTTCCTCGGCGGCCTTCTTTTCCTCTTCGTCCTGCAGCTTGCCCAGGTCCACGGCGCCCTTGGCCACGGACTGCAGCGGCGTGCCGTCGAATTCGGTCAGGTAGCCCATGGCCCATTCGTCCACGCGGTCGGCCATCAGCAGCACTTCGATGCCCTTCTTGCGGAAGACTTCGAGCTGCGGGCTGTTGCGGGCTGCGGTCAGGGAGTCGGCCGTGATGTAGTAGATCGCGTCCTGGCCTTCCTTCATGCGGGCCTTGTAGTCGGCCAGCGAGACGATGGCCTCGTCCTGGCTGGTGGAGGAAAAGCGCAGCAGCTTGGCGATGCGTTCCTTGTTGGCAAAGTCCTCGCCCAGGCCTTCCTTGAGCACGGGGCCGAACTCGGCGTAGAACTGGCTGTACTTGCCTTCCTTGGCCTTGTCCTCTTCGCTGACCACGTCGGTGACGCCGTCGGCCGCCGCGTCAGCGGCCGCATCGTGGCGATCGTGCTTGGCCAGGTCTTCCAGCATGGACAGCACGCGCTTGGTCGAGCCGTCGCGGATCAGGCGCACGTCGCGGCTTTCCTGCAGCAGCTCGCGGCTGACGTTCAGCGGCAGGTCGGCCGAGTCGATCACGCCCTTGACGAAGCGCAGGTAGCCGGGCATCAGCGCCTCGGCGTCATCCATGATGAAGACGCGCTTGACGTAGAGCTTGACGCCGGCCTTCTTGTCGCGGTTGTAGAGGTCGAACGGCGCCTTGGCCGGGATGAACAGCAGCTGCGTGTACTCGGTGTTGCCCTCGACGCGGTTGTGGCTCCAGGTCAGCGGGTTCTCGAAGTCGTGGCTGATGGCCTTGTAGAAGTCCTGGTACTGCTCGGCCGTGATGTCCTTCTTGGGACGCGTCCACAGCGCGCTGGCCTTGTTGATGGTCTCCCACTCGCCCGTCTTCTCCATGGTGCCGGGCTGGTCGTTCTCGCCGTCCTTCCACTCCTCTTTTTCCATGAGGATGGGCAGGCTGATGTGGTCGGAGTACTTGCCGATGACCTGCTTGATCTTCCAGGCGTTGAGGAACTCCTCGGCCTCGGGGCGCAGGTGCAGCGTGATGCTGGTGCCGCGCTGGGGGCGCTCGATCTGCTCGACCTCGAACTCGCCCGTGCCGCCGCTGGTCCAGCGCACGCCTTCGGAGGCCGGCAGGCCCGCGCGGCGTGTTTCCACGGTGATCTTGTCGGCCACGATGTAGCCCGAGTAAAAGCCCACGCCGAACTGGCCGATCAGCTGCGAGTCCGACTTCTGGTCGCCCGACAGCTTGTCCATGAAGGCCTTGGTGCCGCTCTTGGCGATGGTGCCCAGGTTGTCGATGGCTTCCTGCTCGCTCATGCCGATGCCGGTGTCGGCAATGGTCAGCGTCTTGGCAGCGGCGTCGAAGGACACGCGCACTTCCAGGTTGGGCTGGTCCTCATAGAGGGAGGCATCGTTCAGCGCCTCGAAGCGCAGCTTGTCGCAGGCGTCGGAGGCGTTGGAAACCAGCTCGCGCAGGAAGATCTCGGGGTTGGAGTACAGCGAATGCGTGACCAGGTGCAGCAGTTGTGCAACTTCGGCCTGAAAAGAATGGGTTTGCTTGCTCATGCAGACAGTGTCCTATGTCCTATGGGTTCACAACAGGGAAAAAATCAGCCCTCATCTCGGGCCGGCGAGCGCATTATCAAGACCCCGCCGCCCCTGTGGCGGCGCAGGCTCTGGACGATTGTTCACTTTTTCGCCCTCACGGCGGGGCTGGCGCAGGGCTATAACTGCGCCACTTTCCGCTGTGCGGCGGACGGTGCGCGCAGGGCCCGGGCGCAACGGCGGGCCTGCTTCAGGAGATTTTCCATGCACAGCTCTGTTCAAAAATGGTCCGCAGAATTCCTCGGGACCCTGTGGCTGACCCTGGGCGGCTGCGGTGCGGCCGTGCTGGCCGCCGCCTTCCCGCAGGTGGGCATCGGCCTGGTCGGCGTCTCGCTGGCCTTCGGCCTGACGGTGCTCACGGGCGCCTATGCCTTCGGGCCCATCTCGGGCGGGCACTTCAACCCGGCCGTCTCCGTGGGCCTGGCCATGGGCGGGCGCTTTGCCTGGAGCGAACTGCCGGGCTACATCGTCTCTCAGGTGCTGGGCGCCATCACGGGCGCGGCCATCCTCTATGTGATCGCCACGGGCAAGGCCGGTGCCGACATCGGCGGCTTTGCCACCAACGGCTACGGCGCGCATTCGCCGGGCGGCTACGGCATGACGGCAGCCCTGGTCACCGAGGTGGTGATGACGGCCTTCTTCATCCTGGTCATCCTGGGCGCCACGGCCAAGCGCGCGGCAGCCGGCTTCGGCGGGCTGGCCATCGGCCTGTGCCTGACGCTGATCCACCTGATCTCGATTCCCGTGACCAACACCTCGGTCAACCCCGCGCGCAGCACGGGCCCGGCCCTGTTCGGTCCCGAGATCGCCATCTCGCAACTGTGGCTGTTCTGGGTGGCCCCCATCGTGGGTGCGCTGATCGGCGCCGTGATCTACAAGGCCCTGCTGGCCAACCCGGCCAACGAATAAGGCCAGGGACGGGCGCTGCAGGCGCCCCGCAGCAGACTCAAGCGGCTGGCGACAGCCGCTTTTTTCATTGAGTCTTTGGTGAAACACGGTTTTCGTTTGTTGCATGGCGGCAACGCGAAGGACTTTCACCCGGCACAAACCGGCCAACTTTACGAAGCAGAAACCGAACACTAGTGATTCGCAATAACAATCCGCGGGCTTTCATCGGAGTGAACATGAGCAAAATCCAACAAATCCTCCCCCCCGCGAACCTCACCCAGCTGGCCCTTGCCGCAGCCCTGTGCCTTGCTGGCACCCCGGCCTTTGCGCAGGCCAGCACCACGCTGGGCACCGTGAACGTGACGTCTTCGACCGAAGCGCCCGTCAAGACCGACAACGCCTCCTCGGCCAAGTTCACGGCCCCGCTGGTGGACACGCCCAAGACGGTGCAGGTCATCAACGAGGAAATCATCAAGCAGACCGGCGCGACCAGCCTGCAGGAAGCCCTGCGGTCCACGCCCGGCATCACCTTCGGCAACGGCGAAGGCGGCAACCCATCGGGTGACCAGCCCTTCATCCGCGGCATGGACGCCCAGGCCAGCACCTTCGTGGACGGCATGCGCGACATTGCGGCCGGCACGCGCGAGGTGTTCAACCTGGAAGCGGTGGAAGTCATCAAGGGCGCCGATTCGGCCTATGCAGGCCGTGGCGGCGCGGGCGGCTCCATCAACCTGGTGACCAAGAAGGCCAGGAACGAGAACTTCATCAGCGGCGACGTGGGCCTGGGCACGGACAGCTACCGGCGCGCCACCATCGACGCCAACCGCGTGCTGGGCGAAGGCGTGGGCCTGCGCCTGAACGCCATGGTGCACGACGCCGACGTTCCCGGCCGCAGCGGCCCCGAGAACAAGCGCTGGGGCATTGCACCCACGGTGACCTTCGGCATGGGCACTCCCACCGAGGTCTCGCTGTCCTGGCAGCACCTGCAGACCGACAACATTCCCGATGGCGGCGTGCCCTACCTGTACAGCAGCACGGCTGCGGCCGGCCTGCGCGGCGGCAGCGTGGTGCGTCCCACCTACGGCAACAACCGCGACAACTGGTACGGCCTGACCAGCCGCGACTACGAAAAGGAAAAGAGCGACCTGTTCACGGCCACCGTGGAGCACAAGTTCACCGACACCCAGAAGTTCCGCAACAGCCTGCGCTACAGCAAGACCGAACAGGACTACCTGTGGACCCAGCCCGACGACAGCAAGGGCAATGTCGTCAACGGCTATGTGTTCCGCCGCGGCAATGCACGCGTGGCCGACATCAAGACGCTGCAGAACCTCTCGGAATTCACGGGCAAGGCCCAGACCGGCAGCGTGGGCCACAGCTACTCGTTCGGCCTGGAACTGTCCAAGGAAAAGGCCGAGTCCCGCATCGCCGCGCTGCAGACCACCAACACCACCTGCACGGCCGCCAGCCTGTGGTGCGCCTCGCTGAACAACCCCGACAGCAGCCCGCTGTGGAACCTGCCCGTGACGCTGGGCGACCCCAGCCACAACCAGATCGACACCGTGGCGCTGTACGGCTTCGACACGCTGAAGTTCAACGACCAGTGGTTGCTCAATGCCGGCCTGCGCATGGACCACTACAAGATCAGCTCCTCCGGCCCCGCTGGCCGCAACACGCCGGCCTATGACCTGAGCCGTTCGGACACATTGTTCAACTACCAGCTGGGCCTGGTCTACAAGCCGGCCACCAACGGCAGCATCTACGCCAGCATCGGCACCTCCTCGCGCCCCGGCGGCTCCATGCTGGGCAACGGCAACGAGGACCTGGGCATCTCCACCGACCAGCTGGCCAACCTCGCTCCCGAGAAGACCCGCTCGCTCGAGCTGGGCACCAAGTGGGACCTGATGGAAAAGCGCCTGGCGCTGACGGCCGCGCTGTTCCGCAACGACGTGACCAATGCGCGCATCACCGAAAACGGCGTCACCTACATGGGCGGCAACAAGGTGGTCAACGGTGTGGAGCTGGGCTTCACGGGCAGCGTGCTGCCGGGCCTGAGCGTCTTCGGCGGCTACACCTACATGGACAGCGAGCAGAAGAACGCCGGCGCGGGCAGCGTGGCCAATGGCCAGCCCTTCCCCAACACGCCCAAGCACAGCTTCAGCCTGTGGACCAGCTACAAGCCCATGGCGAAGCTGACCGTGGGCCTGGGCATCTACGCCCAGAGCAGCGTGAACCAGAGCTACATCCTGTCCACCGTGGATGGCGGCATCGTCACCAAGGGCGCCAGCGGCTATGCGCGCTACGACGCCATGGTGGCCTACCAGATCGACCGCAACCTGACCGTGCAGCTGAACCTGTACAACCTGGGCGACAAGGTCTACTACAGCGGCATCCGCTCGCCCCACTACGCGACCATGGCCGCAGGCCGCTCGGCCGTGGCCTCGCTCAAGTGGACGTACTGATCTGCTGATCGCCCCGGGCGACCGCGCAGCGGCTTGACGCTGCGCAGATCACCGCAAAGCCCCGCAGGCCATCGCCGCCTGCGGGGCTTTTTTGCGGGACACTCGCTGATTCCCCCTGAGGACCGCCTGCCATGATGCTCCGCATACCCGCCCTGCTCAGCCCCGACGAAGTGCGCCAGTGCCGCCAGGCGCTGGAGCAGGCCCCGTGGCAGGACGGCCGCGCCACGGCCGGCCCTCTGGCAGCCCAGGTCAAGGCCAACTTGCAGCTGCCGCTGGACAGCCAGGCAGGCCAGGCGATAGGCAACCTCATCCTCGACAAGCTGGGGGCCAGCGCGCTGTTCATGTCGGCCACCCTGCCGCTGAAGGTGCTGCCGCCGCGCTTCAACCGCTACGAGGGCGGCGGCACCTATGGCAACCATACAGACAACGCCATCTTCACCATCCCCGGCACGGCCATCAAGGTGCGCAGCGATGTCTCCACCACCGTGTTCTTCAGCGAGCCCGACGAGTACGAAGGCGGCGAGCTGATCGTGGAGGACACCTTCGGCCACCAGAGCGTGAAGCTGGCCGCAGGCGACGCCATCGTCTACCCCGGCACCAGCCTGCACCGCGTCAACCCCGTCACTCGCGGCACGCGCTACGCCAGCTTCTTCTGGACGCACAGCCTCGTGGCCTCGGACGAGAAGCGCCGCATCCTGTTCGACCTGGACCAGCAGATCCAGCAACTGACGGTGCGCCACCCGGGCGACCCCGCGCTTTCCGCGCTGTCCGGCACGTACCACAACCTGTTGCGGATGTGGTCGCAGGCCTAGTGGCACAGCCGCCAGGCAGCCGCATCAGAACCTGTAGCGGGCCGTGACCAGCACATTGCGCGGATCGCCATACACGCCCGTGCCATAGGAGCCCAGGCCCGGCATATAGGTCTTGTCGAACAGGTTGTTGACGTTCAGCGTCACCGACCACTGGCGGTCCACGTCGTAGCGCGCCATCAGGCCCACCAGCGCATAGGCGCGCTGGTCGGCGCGTGCATAGGGGGCGGAGGACTGCTGGTAGTAGGTCAGGCTCTGCCAGGCCAGCGAGCCGCCCACGGTCCATTGCGAGCCCAGCCGGTAGCTGGTGCTGAGCTTTAACAGGTGGCGCGGCTGGTTGGTGTTGACGGCGCTGAGGATCACATCGGGCTGGGCCGGCGCGCGCGAGGTACGGTAGGTGTAGCCGCCGTAGATGTTCCAGGCCGGCGTGATGCTGCCCGACACCTCCATCTCCACGCCTTTGCTGGTCACGCCGTCGATGGCCGCATAGACCTCTTCCCCGGTTTCCGGATTGGCGCTGACGTACTGCGCGGCATTGCGTTGCTGGATGTGGAACAGCGCCAGCGAGGCGTTGAGCCGGCCGTCCAGGAACTCGCCCTTCACGCCCACTTCGCGGCTGCGGCCCGTAAGCGGTGGCAGCGGGCTGCCGGCTGCGTCCTTGTAGTAGGTCTGCGGATTGAAGATATCGGTCTGGCTGGCGTACAGCGACAGCTGGCGGCTCAGGTCATAGACCACGCCTGCATAGGGCACGGTCTTGTGCGCCACGCGCAGCGCGTTGTTCACGCCGTAGCTGCCGTCCAGGCCCGTGGTGTCGTCCAGCATGTCGTACCAGCTCACGCGCGCGCCCAGGATCACGGACAGCTCGTCCGTGGGCCGCAGGCGTGCTGCACCGAAGGCGCCCTTCTCCACGATGCGCGTCATGCGGTGGTCGCGCAGCTGGAAATCGGGCCGCGGCACCTGGCCGTCCCATTCGAAGTAGTTGCCCACGGGGCCGTAGGCGTTGCTGTAGCCGGGCGCATGGCGGCGCTGGCGCGACCAGCTGGCGCCGAACGACAGCTCGTGCTCGCGCCCGAACAGCTGCAACGGCCCGGACAGCGCCGCATTCACGGCCTGCGTGGTGGCATCGGTGGGAATCTTGTTGGACAGCATGTTGATGCCCAGGCCGCTGACCGGGTCCACCATGCCGTGGGCGGCCACGCCGACCTCCACGTCGCGCGACTGGCGCAGCCGGCTGGCCGACAGGTCCGCCTTCCAGCCATTGCCGAAGCTGTGCTTGAGTTCGGCAAACAGGTTGGTGCTGTCGTTGTCCCAGTACGACCAGCGCGCGGCCGGGTTCAGCGAGGTGGGGAAATGCGTGCGGCTGCCATCCTTGAAGAACAGCGGGATGTGGCCGAAGCTGGCCCCGTTGGCGCGCGTCTGCATGTGGTCAATGCCCAGGCTGGCCACCGTGCCCGGCCCCAGGTCGGCCTCGATGATGCCGTACAGGCTGCGCACGTTGCGGCTGTAGTCGTCCACATGGGACCTGGCGTTCTGCGCCACCGCCACCACGCGGGCGCGCACGCGGCCGTCCTCGGTCAGCGGCGCGGAGATGTCGCCCACGCCGCGCAACCGGTCATGGCTGCCGATGGCCGCCTCGGCCGAGGCCTGGAAGGTCTTGGTGGGCCGCTTGCGCACCAGGTTGACCACGGCCGACGGATAGCCCGCGCCCGTGAGCAGGCCTGTGGCGCCCTTGACCACTTCCACGCGGTCATAGATGGCGCTGTCGGCCAGCGAGGTGGTGTACTGGTTGGCCGAGTCCATGGTGTTGGGCACGCCGTCGAACTGGAAATTCTCGATGGCATAGCCGCGCGAGTAGAAGGTGGTGCGCTCGCTGTCGTTGCGGCCCACGGTGATGCCGGGCGTCTTCTCCAGCACCTCCGGCAGGCTGGTCAGGCCCTGGTCATCCATGAGCTGGCGCGTGACCACGCTGACGGACTGCGGCGTCTCGCGCTGCGACAGGCCCAGCCGTGTGGCCGTGCTGGACTGGCGCGTGGCGTAGGAGCCCGTGCCTTCGGAGACCGCGCTGCGCTCGGCAGCGGCCGTCACGTTGACCGTGGCCAGCGTGGCGCCTGCAGCGGCAGCGGGCACCACCTGCTCCACCCGCCGCAGCGCATAGGCGCCGCTGGCCTGGCGCACGGCCTGCCAGGCGGTGCCGGCCAGCAGGGCCTCGAAGGCGCCCTCCACCGTATAGCTGCCGCGCAGGCCCGCGCTGCGCTGTCCGGCCGTCTGATCGGCCGTGAAGATCAGGGCCACGCCGGCCTGGGCGGCCGTGCTGCGCAAGGCGGCATCCAGCGGGCCGGCAGCGACGTCATAGCTGCGCTGGGCCTGGGCCAGCACGGCGGCAGGCATGAGCGCGATGGCCAGCGCCAGCGCGGGGCGGGGCATGAAAAGGGGTTGCATGGTCCTGGGTTCTCCCTGTGTTCCGATGTCGAAAATCAAAGCTCTCGGAAGCAAGGAAGCGCGGCGCGGGAAATCGGGTCACCCCCGGCGCAAAAAATGCGAAAAAGAAGAAAGAGCCTCAGCCGCGCGCCTGCGCAGGCTCCACCACCACCCACCAGCGCGTGCGCCAGCGCAGCTGCACGGGCAGCGCTCCGGGCAGCATGGCCAGCACGGCGTCCGTGCCATCGATGCCGCCTTCGTCCAGCGGGAACACGCCCGAGAACCGCAGCCCGGCCACGGCCGGATCGGCATGCAGCCAGCCGGGGCGGTAGCGGTTGAGTTCGGCCAGGAAGTCGTCCAGGCGCTGGTTGTCCACCCACAATTGGCCCCGGCTCCAGGCGTCGTCCGCAGGGCCGGCCGGCTGCACCGTGCTCCAGCCCGTGCGCGTGAAGTCCATGGCCTCGCCCGCCTGCAGACGCAGTGCGGATGCGCCTGTACCGGCCGTGCGCAGTTCCACGGCGCGCTCGAACACCGCCACGTGCGCACCTGCATGGCTGCTGCGCACCATGAAGCGCGTGCCCAGGGCGCGCACGCGGCCGTGGGCGGTCTCCACCACAAAGGGCAGATCGCCCAACGTTCCTGCGGGATGGCCGGTGGTGAACAGCGCCTCGCCGGCCAGCAGGCGCAGCCGGCGTTCGCTGCCGTCGAACTGCAAGGCCACGGCGCTGCCGGGGCCCAGCAGCATGTCCGTGCCGTCGGGCAGGGTCCAGCGGCGGCGCTGCGTGCCCGAGGCGTAGTCGGCCGCCATCTGCTGCCACTGCGGCGTGCGGCTGGCCAGCCAGCCCGCGCCCGCCGCCGTGCCCAGGCCCGCAAACAGGCCCAGCAGGCGCCGCCGCGCAGCCCGGGGAGCGGCGGACAGGCTGCGATAGCCCGCGCCACCGGCGTTGAGCCCCGTCAGCGCGCCCGTGACGGCCTGCAGATGGGCCCAGGCGCGGCCATGGTCGGCGTCTTCATCGAGCCAGCGCTGCCAGCGCGCCCGGTCGGCGGCCGAGGCCTGGCCCGATTGCAGCAGCGCAAACCAGCCGGCAGCCGCCCGCGCCACGCCGGCCGGCAAGGGCCGGCCCAGCGCCTGGGGCGCCTGGATACTGCTGTCGGGTAGCGGCGCGGCGCTGGACAGGCGCCGAGGATCGGAAGGAGGCACCGGCGCCATCAGGACAGCGCCAGCACGAAGCAGCGCTCATAGCCCTGGGCCAGATAGCGCTTGACGCTGGTCATGGACACGCCCAGGCGCGTGGCGATGTCCGCATAGCTCAGGCCTTCGAGGTGGGCCAGCAGGAAGGCCTCGCGCACCTTGGGCGCCAGCGCGTCCAGCGCCTGGTCCACGGCCTGCAGCGATTCGAGGGCGATCAGCCGCTCTTCGGGCGAAGGGGCAAGTTCAGCGGGCAACAGGGCCAGGGTGTCGAGATAGGCGCGCTCCAGCAGCCGGCGCCGGTGCTGGCGGATCACAAGATGGCGGGCCACGGTGGCCAGAAAGGGGCGCGGCTGCTCGATGCGGCCGGCCATGCCCGAGGTGATCACGTTGACGAAAGTGTCGTGCGCGATATCGGAAGCCTCGAACACATTGCCCAGCTTGCGGCGCAGCCAGCCTTGCAGCCAGCCGTGGTGTTCGACATAGAGGGTGTGTACGGGATCGGCCGGTGCGCGCATGAAAAGACGGACGCGCCCCGGACTGGCGTGCCGCAGCGCTGAAGCTCGTTTGAGAATGGTTCGCATTCTAAACACGAGCTGTGCGCTCACTGAAACCGGCGCGGCCCAAGACCAGAGACACCAAGCAAGGGCCGCCCCGCCGCGAGGGTGTCGTCCCCCTCCCCCGCGAAGCGGGTAGAGAGGGGGAAGCGGCGCAGCCGCTCAGGGGGTGCTAAAAATTCTCATGTGCACCCAGGTAGCGCCACTGGCCCACAGGCAGATTGCCCAGCGTCACACGGCCGATGCGGATGCGCTTGAGGCCCACCACGCGCAGGCCCACCAGTTCGCACATGCGGCGGATCTGGCGCTTCTTGCCTTCGGTCAGCACAAAGCGCAGCTGCTCGGGGTTCTGCCAGTCCACCTTGGCGGGCTTGAGTGCCTCGCCGTCCAGCGACAGGCCATGGCACAGGCGTGCCAGCTGTTCGGCCGGGAACACGGATTGCACGTCGATGTCGCGGTCGCCGTAGGTCACGCGCACCAGGTACTCCTTGTCCATCTCCGAGTCTTCGCCAATGATCTGGCGCGCCACGCGGCCATCCTGGGTCATGACGAGCAGGCCCACGGAGTCGATGTCCAGCCGGCCGCAGGGCGCCAGGCCCTTGAGCTGCGCGAAGTTGAAGCGCGTGCGGCTGGTGTCCTGGTTCCAGTGGTTCTGGGGCGTGACCAGGACCACGGCGGGCTCGTGCCCGTCCTCGGCCTGGCCGCTGACATAGCCCATGGGCTTGTGGATCAGGATGGTGACCTGCTGGTCCTGGCGCTCGCGCGCCTCGCGCTCGACGGTGATGCGGTCGGCCGCCACCACGTTCTGGCCCATCACCGCGAGTTCGCCGTTGACGCGGACCCAGCCCTTGTCCACCCACTCGTCGGCCTCGCGGCGCGAGCACAGGCCCATGTCGGCCAGGCGCTTGTTGATGCGCACGCCACCGGGAACCTGCTCCTGCAGCGGCTCGGGAGCACGCTTGACGGGGATTTCGCGGCTGGCGCCACCGTCGGCGGGACGGTAGGTGCGGATGCCGCTGAGCGGACGGTAGGCGGGCTCGGCCTGGGGCGCCTCGTCGCGGCGCGGGCCACGGGCGTCATCACGGCGGGGACCACGGGCGTCGTCGCGGCGCGGTCCGCGCGCATCGTCACGGCGGGGCCCGCGGGCGTCGTCGCGGGGACGGTCGCGGAAACCACCTTCACGCGGGCCGTCACGGGGACCGTCGCGCTGGCCGTCACGCTGGCCATCGCGCTGACCATCACGCGGACGCTCATCGCGCTGGCCATAGGGCCGGTCGCGGCGATCGTCCGGGCGGGGCGGGCGCGGGGGGCGGGCATCGCGCGTATCACGGGCATCGCGCATGTCGCGCTGCTCGCGCGGGGCACGGTTTTCGCCGCCGCCCTGTTCGCGCCAGTCGCCACGCGGCTGGGAACGGTCCAGGTCCTCGGCACGGCCGAAACCGCTGCTGCGCGGGCGCTGGTCACGGGCGTCGTCGCGGGGTGCTGCACCGCGGGCATCGCCTCGGGGTGCCCCACCGCGGGCATCGCCGCGAGGGGGGCCATCACGGCGGTCGGAGCGCTCGTAACGATCATTGCGGCCGCCACGGTCGCCGCCACGTTCATTGCGGTCGTTGCGGTCACTGCGCGGGCCGCCGCGTGCGCCCGCAGATTTGCCCGCGCCACCCGAAGGGCGGCGGGCATCGCCAGCCGGCTCGGCCTGTGGCTTTTCGGGGCGGCGCAGCACAGGGCGCGCGGAGGGCGCTGCCGCCTCGTCGGCGCCGGGCCGGGACGGTTTGGAAGAAGTAGGGGATGACATTAGACCGCCATTGTCGCGCGGCAAGGCCCGCAGCGGCTGCGCCCTGCGGCCAATACGGGCATTGCGCTCGGCTATCGGGCGGCTATCGGGCGGCCTGCGGGCAGGCCGCCAGGGCCCCCTTGCCAGCCCCGCCGCCCGGCCCTGCGCCCCGGCGGGCTCGCCATGTTCCGCACCACACATTCATGCCCCATGCAATGCGCCTGGCGGCCGCACCATCCCGATCGCTGTATCCAGCGCGATATGCACAACCGGATGAATCCTCAATGAAAAATCGACAAGAAGCGAATCACATCGGCAAAACATCTTCAATCCGGCCGATTGGGATCTTCCAATGCACGGCATGCAATATGTAAAAAACTGTATTTTATTTGGGCGATTTCATTCATTGGCGATTGCAAATCAACCCATTGGGCTTGCCATTGCCCATACATCTCCCCATAGAATGGCGCCCGTCCAGAAACGGGGGGCTCTTTCGAGACAACAGCCCTTCGCGCAGCGCCTGCTGCGGTATCCAGACCATCCCGCCCGGACTCCCGCCTCATTCAACAAGGAAAACCATGAGCGATACACCCAACCTATCGAATTCCACTCCATTGAAAGAACAATTCAAGGCGCTGCTTATCACCAAGCCGGACTTGACTGGAATCGAGTGGTCCGATATGGAGACCGCCATCGGCCCGAATGCTGAAAAATACCGACCACTGTGGGAGCGCATGGTCAGCGGGAAAAAGGGCTTTTTCGCATCCATGAGTCCCTGCTGGACCGCCATTCCCTTCATGGGCGTTTCCTGGGCCATTGCGCGCCGCGTCTACGCCTATGCCGTGGTGGCCTTCATCACCCTGTTGATCATCAATCTGCTGATGCCCGGCACGGGCGGCGCCGGGCGCGTGCTCGGCATCGCGGTGGCCATCTCGTTCACGGTCAAGCGCACCTACCTGCAATGGCTGGTCACGCGCATACAGCAGATCAACCAGAGGGGCCTGGTGGGCGCTGCGCGCGAAGAGGCGCTGCGCCAGATCGGCGGCCTGGACCAGAAGAACGGCTGGATCTCCTTCGGCGTGCTGCTGGCCATCGGCATCGTGCTGGCCGCCTTCTGAAGCGCCAGGCCCGCAAATCAGCGGTCCACGGGCAGCCGGTCGCACAGGGCCACCAACTGCGCCAACTGGGGACCCACATCCCGGATCAGCGTGCGGGCCGGCATGCGCAAGCCCGGCACGGCGCAGTTGAACAGCAGCCGGCGCGACCCGTAGCGGATGCGCGAGGCCGCACCCACGGCGCACACGCCCAGGCCGGAGTCGCCCATGTTGACCGCGAAGCCCCGGGCGGCATAGTGCGCCAGGCTTTCGCTGGCGTTGTCCATGCAGCGCGCATATTCCTCGGGCCGCTGGCTGCGCACGCGGTCCAGGAAGCGCTGCAGTTCCCCGGCATCGAGCTGGGCCAGCCCTGCCCGGCCCATGGCCGTTTCCAGCACGCCGCGCACGGCGCCCACGCCGGGTCGCTTGAGCGTGCCGCCCTCCCAGGCGCAGGTATCCAGGTAGACCACATCCAGGTCCATGACCACGCCCACCGACACCGCCCCCTTCACACGGTCGGCCAGCGCCTGCATGGGCAGGCGCAGCGGGCCGAGCAAGGGCGTGTTGATCACATAGGGGTAGCCCAGGGCGACGGCGGCCGGGCCGACGAAGTAGCGGTCCAGCCGCTCGTCATGGTCCAGGTAGCCCATGGTCTGCAGGCTGCGGCACAGCCTGGACACGGTGGGGCGCGGCAGGCCCAGGCGGCGGGCCAGCTCGCTGTTGGCATGCGGGCGCGGGTCGCTGACGAAGCACTGGAGAATCATCAGCCCCTTGGCCAGCGTGCCCGCGAAATACGGGTCCTGCTCGCGGATGCGGCAGACATCCTGCGAGTCCCTGGGTTGGTGGGCAATGGGGGTGTGGGGCACGTGGCGATTGTGCGGACCACGGCCGCAAAGCCGCAACTGCATTTCAATATTTGAAACTGCATTGCAGCCCTGGTGCCCGCGCTTCCTACAGTGCGGCCCATGAGCCAAGCCCCCACCCCCCATCCCGCCGACGCCCGCCTGCAGGCGTTGATTGCAGACATCCGCCATTTCGTGCGCCACCGCTGGCATCCGCTCGAAGAGCAGATCGAGCGCGACGACAGCATTCCGCCCGCCGTGGTCCAGGAGCTGCGCGACAAGGGCTATTTCGGCTGGAGCATTCCCCAGGCCTATGGCGGCCTGGGCCTGGGCACCGAGGAGCTGGTGCGCTGCGCCTTCGAGCTGTCCCAGGCCTCGGTGGCGCTGCGGGCCCGCGTGGGCACCAACACCGGCATTGGCTCGGAAGCCCTGGTGGCCGACGGCACCGAGGCGCAAAAGCAGCGCTGGCTGCCGCGCATGGCGCGCGGCGAGCTCACGGGTTGCCTGGCGCTGACCGAGCCGGACGCGGGCTCGGAGGCGAGCAACATCCAGACCACGGCGCGCCGCGAGGGCGACCACTACGTGCTCAACGGCAGCAAGCGCTTCATCACCAATGCGCCGCTGGCCGATGTGTTCACCGTCATCGCCCGCACCGGCGAAGGCAGCACGGGCAGCGAGGGGCTGACGGCCTTCTTCGTGGAGCGCTCGCCGGGCCTGGTGACAGGCCAGCCCTATCGCAAAATGGGCCAGGCGGGCTCGCCCGTGTCCGACGTGCATTTCCAGGACTGCCGCGTGCCGGCCGACCAGATCATCGGCGGGCGCGAGGGCCAGGGCTTCAAGACCGTGATGAAGGTGCTCAACAAGCAGCGCCTGCACCTGGCAGCGCTGTGCACGGGGCCGGCGATCCGCATGCTGGACCTGGCGCTGGCCCATGTGCGCCAGCGCGAGCAGTTCGGCCAGCCGGTGGCGAACTTCCAGCTGGTGCAGGCCATGCTGGCCGACAGCCGCACCGAGATCTTCGCGGCGCAATCCATGATCCTGGAGGCCGCCCGCGCCCGCGACCGGGGCGAGGACGTGGCGCTGTCCGCCTCCATGTGCAAGTACTTCGCCTCCGAGATGTGCGGCCGCGTGGCCGACCGCGCGGTGCAGATGTTCGGCGGCGCAGGCTATGTGGCCGACTTCAGCCCCATCGAGCGCTACTTCCGCGACGTGCGCCTGTTCCGCCTCTACGAAGGCACCAGCCAGATCCACCAGCTCAACATCGCCAAGCTCATGCTGCGCGAGAGCGCCTGACACCGGAGGCCCCCATGACACACCCCCTCACCTCGAAGCACCTGGCCACCCTGGGCCTGCTGGCTGCGCTGTGTGCCTGCGCGCAGGCTGCCCAAGCGGCACAGACGGCCCAGGCGGCTTTTCCCGATCGGCCCGTGCGCGTGATCGTTCCCTTTCCCGCAGGCGGCAGCACCGACCTCGTGGCCCGAGCGCTGTCAGTGGAACTTGGTCAGGCCCTGGGCCAGCCGGTGGTGGTGGAGAACAAGCCGGGCGCAGGCAGCCTGGTCGGCTCGGAACTCGTTGCGCGCGCCGCGCCCGATGGCTACACCCTGCTCATGGCAGGCCTGAGCAATGTCTTCCTGCCCCATGTGCACGCCAACCTCAAGTGGAACCCGCTGACCGACTACGAGTACATCGGCCTGGTGGCGGACCTGCCCAACGTCATCGCCGTCAACGCCAAGACCCCCTACCGCACGCTGGCCGAATTGGTGGCGGCCGACAAGGCCAGGCCCGGCACGCTGTCCTTCGGCTCGGCCGGCACGGCCACACCCTCGCACCTGGTCTGCGAGATGGTCAACCACCGGCTCGGCACGAAGATGCAGCACCTGCCCTACAAGGGCAACGCCCCGGCCGTCAACGACCTCATGGCCGGCCACATCCCGGTGATGTGCAACAACCTGGGCGGCACCCTGCCCTACATGCAGGGCGGGCAGATCCGCATCCTGGCGCAGACCGGCAAGAGCCGCTCGCCCGCAGCGCCCGACATTCCCACCTTTGCCGAGCTGGGCGTGGCCGGGCTGGACACCGGCCTGTGGGTGGGCCTGGCCGCGCCCAAGGGCACGCCGCAGCAGATCGTGGCCACGCTCAACCAGGCGCTGGCCAAGGCCATGGCCTTGCCCGAGACGCGCGACAAGCTGGCGCGCCTGGGTGCCACGCCGCTGCCCCCGCAGACGGCGGACTTCCACAAGCGCGTGGCCGAAGACCGCCGCGCCTGGGAGCCCGTGCTGAAGAACGTGGACCTGAAAGGCAACTGATGCAGCGCAAAGGCTATCCGCTGGAGGGTGTGCGCATCCTCGACATGGCCACGGTGCTGGCCGCCCCCTTCTCGGCCACGCTGTGCGGCGACCTGGGTGCCGATGTCGTCAAGCTGGAGCTGCCCGGCGGCGGCGACACGCTGCGCAGCCTGGCCCCCGTGCACGACGGCCACGCCGTGTTCTGGAAAACCGCCAACCGGGGCAAGCAGGGCATCTCGCTGGATGTGCGCAAAGCCGAAGGCCGCACGCTGTTCCTGCGGCTGATCGAGGATTTCGACGTGCTCGTGGAGAACTTCCGCACCGGCACGCTGGACCGCTGGGGGCTGGACCTGGCCACCTTGCATGCCCGCAACCCGCGCCTCATCGTGCTGCGCCTGACAGGCTTCGGCCAGACAGGTCCCTATGCGCGCCGGCCGGGCTTTGCGCGCATCTTCGAGGCCATGAGCGGCTTCGCCCACCTGACGGGCGAGGCGGGCGGCCCGCCCCAGCACATGAACTACCCGCTGGGCGATGCCGTGGCCGGCCTGTTCGGCGCCTTCTCCATCGCGGCCGCACTGGCCGAGCGCAACGCGCAGCCGCCCGGCGAACGGCGCGGCGTGGAGATCGACCTGTCGGCCACCGAAGCCATGCTGCGCCTGCTGGACCCGCTGGCGGCCGAGTACCAGCTGGGCGGACAGGCGCGCAGCCGCACGGGATCGTGCGCGGGCTACACGGCGCCCTCCAACGTCTACCGCACGCGCGACGGCGCCTGGCTCACCGTGGTCGCCACGGGCGACGCCATCTTCGCGCGCCTGTGCCAGGCCATGGACCGCGCCGACCTGGCCACCGACCCGCGCTTTGCGGACAACGCCGCGCGCATACGCCACCTGCAGGCGCTGGATGCGCAGATCGTGCAATGGTGCGCAGCCCTGGACTGCGCCCAGGCCATGGCCGCGCTGGCCGCGCACGACATTCCGTTCAGCAAGGTCTGCTCGGCCGAGGACGCGCTGCAGGACCCGCATTTCGTGGAGCGCGGCAGCTTCATCACCGTGCCCGACCCCGACCTGGGCCCCCTCACCGCCCCCGCGCCCGTGCCACGCTTCACCGGCCGCCAGGCCCCTTCGCCACGCAGCGGCCCGGCCACCGGCCAGGACAATGCATGCATCTATGCGGAGTTGGGGCTGGATGCGCAGCAGCAGGAGAGGCTGCGGCGCGAAGGCGTGATCTGAGGCCGCAAGTGGGTGGCAGTGGGCGGCGTCAGGCCGCCCGCCGCGCCGCCGCAAACAGACCGCTGCGCAGCGCTTCCAGGTCGAGCACGCGCAGGCCGCCGTACTCCACGACGATGGCGTTTTCGCGCTGCAGCACGGACAGCGCCTCGTTGACGCGCTGGCGCGACAGGCCCACCAGGTAGGCCAGTTCCTGCTGGGTGATGCGCAGCACCTCGCCCACGCCCGGGTACAGCAGTGGGTGAAAGAGCGCGGCCAGGCTGCGGGCCACGCGCAGGTCGGGGTTGGTGAGGCGGTCGATTTCGCGGGCCGAGATGAACTGGCCCAGGCGCTCGTTGAGCTGGCTCATGACGAAGCGGTTGAAGCCGATGGAGTGGTCCAGCAGCCAGTGGAAGGTCTCGATCGGCAGGCCACCGACCACGCTGCGGCGTATGGCCTGCACGTTGTAGCGGTAGGGCTCGCGCTTGACGGCCGTGCCTTCGCCGAACCAGCCGCCCGGGGGCAGGCCGGCCAGGGTCATGCTGGCGCCATCGGCGCCGTCGGTGTTCATCTTGAGCAGGCCTTCGACCACGCCGAACCAGTAGGTGGGCGCGCGGCCGGTGCGGCAGACATAGTCGCCGGGCTGGGCGTCGCCGACGACCAGCGCCTTCTGGGCCCGTTCGCGCTCGGCGGGCTGGAGTACGGCCAGCCAGGGAATGCCTTCGAGTTCCTCGGGCCGGGGCGCGCGGCGGCGCTGGTGCAGTGACAGTTCTTGGCTCATGGAGTCGCGGCGAGGGTGCGCGGATCAATCATCAAAACCACCCAAGCATTGCCCGAGCCCGGTGGCTGGCGTGAGCGGGATTTCCAGAAGGACCGCGGCGCGCGCACATTCCCGGATGCGCAAGCCCCCAAGCGGGACATGAGACCGTTTTGGCACCTTTTGTTACGGCGCGTTTTCCCGATGATGAGTTTCCCGCGGATTGTCGTCAAACAGACACCACGGCGTCAAAGCCAGTCCTAGGATGCAGTCCAAGCCGGTAGGTCACAGCCTGGGCATCTGCACCATGCGACCACCATTCACGAACATCCAAGGACATGGAATGACGACCACGTTCCCGCACCTGCTGCTCCAGCATGCCGCCCAGCGCCCCCAGGCGCCGGCGCTGCGCGAGAAGGAATACGGCATCTGGCAGACCTGGAGCTGGAGCGAGGCCGCCGAGACCGTGCGCCACATGGCCTGCGGCCTGGCGGCGCTGGGCCTGGCACGCGGCCAGAATCTGGCCTTCATCAGCGACAACCGGCCCCATGTCTACATGGGCTTCATTGCCGTGCAGGCGCTGGGCGGCGTACCGATCCCGCTGTACCAGGATGCCGTTGCCGCCGAGATGCGCTTCGTCATCGAGGATGCCGAGATCGACTTCGCCTTTGCCGAGAACCAGGAGCAGGTCGACAAGCTGCTGGAGGTGCGCGAGAGCGTCTCCGGCCTCGGCCACATCATCTATGACGACCCGCGCGGCCTGCGCCACTACGACCAGCCCGGGCTGATCAGCACCGAGGCGCTGCTGCAAAAGGGCCAGGAGTGGGATGCCGCACACCCGGGCGCCTGGGACGCGATGCTGGCCGCGCTGTCGCCCGACGATGTCTCGGTCATTCTCTACACCTCGGGCACGACCGGCAAGCCCAAGGGCGTTTGCCAGACGCACCGCAGCTTTGGCGAGTCGGCACGCGGCGGCGTGCAGGTGGACCGCCTGGGACCCGGCGACAACGTGATCTCCTACCTGCCTCCGGCCTGGGTGGGCGACCATCTGTTTTCCTTCGCGCAGTGGCTGGTGGCGGGCTTCACCATCAACTGCCCGGAGTCGGCCTCGACCGTGTCCATCGACCTGCGCGAGATCGGCCCCAGCTACTACTTCGCGCCACCGCGCATCTTCGAGGGCATGCTGACCTCGGTGTCCATCCGCATGGAGGATGCCGCGCCCTTCAAGCAATGGATGTACGGCCGCGCCATGGCCGTGGCGCGCCGCGTGGGCTCGGACATCCTTGACGGCAAGAAGGTGGGCACGCTGGACCGCCTGAAGTACGCGCTGGGCGACCTGTGCATCTACGGCCCGCTGCGCAACGCCATGGGCCTGTCGCGCATCCGCGTGGCCTATACGGCGGGTGCGGCCATCGGGCCCGAGCTGTTCCGCTTCTTCCGCTCCATCGGCATCAACCTCAAGCAGCTCTACGGCCAGACCGAGACCTGCGCCTATGTGTGCATACAGCGCGACGGGCAGGTGGAGCTGAGCAGCGTGGGCCAGGCCGCACCGGGCATCGAGCTGAAGATCGCCGACAACGGCGAGGTGCTGCTCAAGGGCGTGTCCGTGCTCAAGGAGTACTACAAGCGCCCCGACGCCACGGCCGAGGTGGTGGATGCCGATGGCTGGTTCCACACGGGCGATGCCGGCGTGATCGACGCCAGCGGCCAGCTGCGCATCATCGACCGCGCCAAGGACGTGGGCAAGACCAGCCGGGGCGCCATGTTCGCGCCCAACTACATCGAGAACAAGCTCAAGTTCTTCCCCCAGATCAAGGAGGCGGTGTGCTTCGGCCACGGCCGCGACCAGGTCTGCGCCTTCATCAACATCGACTACGAGGCCGTGGGCAACTGGGCCGAGCGCCAGGGCCTGCCCTATGGCGGCTATGTGGACCTGGCATCGAAGGCCAAGGTACTGGAGATGGTGGCCGACTGCGTGGCCCAGGTGAACGCCGACCTGGCCGCCGAAGCCGGCATGGCCGACACGCAGGTGGCGCGCTTCCTGGTGCTGCACAAGGAGCTGGACCCCGACGACGACGAGCTGACCCGCACGCGCAAGGTGCGCCGCGGCTTCATTGCCGACAAGTACGGCGTGCTGGTCGATGCGCTGTACACGGGCAAGCGTGAGCAGTTCATCGAGACCCAGGTCAAGTTCGAGGACGGCCGCACCGGCAGCGTCAGCGCCACGCTGTCCATCATCGATGCCAAAACCCATTCGGTGGCTGCCACCGCCAGGGCCTGACCGGAGCCGCTGACATGACCCACAAGAAGATCGGCGATGTCATCCTCGACATCAAGAACATCAGCCTGCGCTTCGGCGGGGTGAAGGCGCTGACGGACATCTCGTTCGATGTGCGCGAGCACGAGATCCGCTCCATCATCGGCCCCAACGGCGCGGGCAAGAGCTCCATGCTCAACTGCATCAACGGCGTGTACACGCCGTCCGAGGGATCGATCACCTTCCGGGGCAAGACCTTCAGCCACATGAACAGCCGCCAGGTGGCCGAGATGGGCGTGGCGCGCACCTTCCAGAACCTGGCGCTGTTCAAGGGCATGAGCGTGATCGACAACATCATGACCGGCCGCAACCTGCAGATCAAAAGCGGCATCCTGATGCAGGCCCTGCGCCTGGGCCCGGCCCAGCGCGAGGAGATCCGCCACCGCGAGTTCGTCGAGCACATCATCGACTTCCTGGAGATCCAGGCCTACCGCAAGACCCCCGTGGGCCAGCTGCCCTACGGCCTGCAAAAGCGCGTGGACCTGGGCCGCGCCCTGGCCATGCAGCCGCAGGTGCTGCTGCTAGACGAGCCCATGGCCGGCATGAACGTGGAGGAAAAGCAGGACATGTGCCGCTTCATCCTCGATGTCAACGACGAGTTCGGCTCCACCATCGTGCTGATCGAGCACGACATGGGCGTGGTCATGGACATCAGCGACCGCGTCGTGGTGCTGGACTACGGCAAGAAGATCGGCGACGGCGCACCCGACGAGGTGCGCCAGAACGAAGACGTGATCCGCGCTTACCTTGGCACAGGCCATTGAGGGGACTGACATGGGATTTTTTCTGGAAACCTTGTTCGGCGGCCTCATGGTGGGCACGCTGTACGCGCTGATCGCCATCGGCTTCGTGCTGATCTTCAAGGCCTCGGGCGTGTTCAACTTCGCCCAGGGCGCGATGGTGCTGTTCTCGGCCCTGGCCATGGCGCGCTTTTCCGAGTGGATTCCGAAGTGGATCGGCATGGAGCCGGGCTGGTTCACCAACCTGCTGGCCATCTGCGTGTCGCTGGCCATCATGGTGGTCGTGGCCTGGGTGATCGAGCGGCTGGCGCTGCGCCATCTGGTCAACCAGGAGCCCATCACGCTCTTGATGGCCACGCTGGGCATCGCCTACCTGCTCGACGGCCTGGGCCCGATGATCTTCGGCAGCGCCGTCTACAGCATCAACGTGGGCATGCCCAAGGACCCCATGTTCATCCTCGAGGGCCTGTTCCAGGGCGGCGTGCTGCTCAGCCAGGAAGACCTGTACGCGGCCTGCATCGCCGCGCTGCTGGTGGCCGCGCTCAGCGTGTTCTTCCAGAAGACCAAGACCGGCCGCGCGCTGCGCGCCGTGGCCGACGACCACCAGGCGGCCCAGTCCATCGGCATCCCGCTGTCGCGCATCTGGGTCATCGTCTGGTCGGTGGCCGGCGGCGTGGCCCTGGTGGTGGGCATCATCTGGGGCTCCAAGCTGGGCGTGCAGTACTCGCTGTCGCTGGTGGCCCTGAAGGCCCTGCCCGTGGTGATCCTGGGCGGCCTGACCTCGCTGCCCGGCGCCATCATCGGCGGCCTGATCATCGGCGTGGGCGAGAAGCTCTCCGAGGTCTACCTGGGCCCCATGGTCGGCGGCGGCATCGAGACCTGGTTCGCCTACGGTCTGGCCCTGTGCTTCCTGCTCGTGCGGCCCCAGGGGCTGTTCGGCGACAAAATCATTGATCGCGTTTGACCGTTACGGAGAACTTGCACCATGTTTTATCGTGAGAACGGTCAATTCAAGACGACCTACGCATCCGACCAGCAGATCTTCGGCGTCGCCCAGGACCGCTGGGCCATCGTGGCGCTGCTGGCCGTCGCCTTCCTGGTGATTCCCTTCAGCGTCAGCGACTACACCTTCCAGGCCGTGCTGATCCCCTTCCTGATCATGTCGCTGGCGGCGCTGGGGCTGAACATCCTGGTCGGCTACTGCGGCCAGATCTCTCTGGGCACCGGCGCCTTCATGGCCGTGGGCGCCTACGCGGCCTACAACCTGCAGGTGCGCTTCGAGGGCATGCCGCTGCTGGTGGCCCTGATCGGCGGCGGCGTGCTGGCCATGGTCTTCGGCGTGATCTTCGGCCTGCCCAGCCTGCGCATCCGCGGCCTGTATCTGGCCGTGGCCACGCTGGCCGCCCAGTTCTTCGTGGACTGGCTGGCCAGCCGCGCGGCCTGGGTGACGAACAACTCTTCCTCGGGCTCGGTGAGCGCAGGCCCGCTGTCCATCATGGGCTGGAAGATCGACACGCCCATGGAGAAGTACCTGCTGTGCCTGGGCATCCTGTGCGTGCTGGGCCTGGCCGCCAAGAACCTGGTGCGCGGCGCCATCGGCCGCGAGTGGATGGCCATGCGCGACATGGACGTGGCCGCCAGCGTGATCGGCATCCGCCCGACCTACGCCAAGCTCAGCGCCTTTGCCGTGAGCAGCTTCATCGTCGGCGTGGCCGGCGCGCTGTGGGGCTTCGTTCACCTGGGCGCCTGGGAGCCCGCGGCCTTCAGCCTGGACCGCTCGCTGCAGCTGCTGTTCATGATCATCATCGGCGGCCTGGGTTCGGTGGTGGGAAGCATCTTCGGCGCGGCCTTCTTCGTGCTGCTACCGCTGCTGCTCACCCAGGTGCCGCACTGGATGGGCCTGCCGCTGTCCACGGCCACGGCGACCTACCTGGAGCACATGATCTTCGGTGCGCTGATCGTGTTCTTCCTGATCGTGGAGCCGCATGGCCTGGCAAAACTGTGGGCGACCGCAAGACAAAAACTGCGTGTCTGGCCCTTCCCGCATTGAGTTGATCTGTATCGAGACAGGGCGCCACAGAGTGCCGGATAACCGGGGAATCTTCCCCAGCCAACTAGGAGACAACGTCATGATGTTCAAGAAAGTCGCCATCGCCGCCGCCACGGTCGCTACTGGAATCGGCGCTCTCGTGGCCGCCCCTGCCGCACAGGCCCAGGACCAGTTCGTGCCGCTGCTGGTCTACCGCACGGGCCAGTTCGCGCCGCTGGGCATTCCATGGGCCGATGGCAAGCAGGACTACATCAAGCTGGTCAACGCCAAGGGCGGCATCAATGGCGTGAAGATCGCCTACGAGGAATGCGAGACGGCCTACGACACGGCCAAGGGCGTGGAGTGCTATGAGCGCCTGAAGGGCAAGGGCGGCGGCGCTGCCGGTTTCGATCCGCAGTCCACCGGCATCACGTTCGCCGTGACGGACAAGGCGCCCGGCGACAAGATGCCCATCATCACCACGGGCTACGGTCTGTCGCAGTCGGCCGACGGCAAGGTCTTCGAGTGGAACTTCCCGCTGCTGGGCAACTACTGGACGGCGGCCGATTCCATCATCCAGGACATCCTGAAGAAGGAAAAGGGCAGCCTCAAGGGCAAGAAGATCGCCCTGGTCTACCACGACTCGCCCTACGGCAAGGAACCCATTCCGCTGCTGCAAAAGCGCGCCGCCAAGGAAGGCTTCGACCTGACCCTGCTGCCCGTGACGGCGCCCGGCGTGGAGCAGAAATCGACCTGGCTGCAGATCCGCCAGCAGCGCCCCGACTACGTGCTGCTGTGGTCGGCCGGCGTGATGACGCCCACGGCCGTGCGCGAGGCGCAGGCCACCGGCTACCCGCGCGAGAAGATGTACGCCATCTGGTGGGCCGGCTCGGACCATGACGTGAAGGACATCGGCGCCGGAGCCAAGGGCTACAACACCGTGACCATCCACAACACGGCCGAGCACGACAAGGTGCACGACGAGGTCAAGGCCATGGTCTACGACAAGGGCCAGGGCACGGCCACCGACGCCAAGGAACTGGGCGCCATGGCCCACACGCGCGGCATGGTGATCTCCATGCTGCAGGTGGAGGCCATCCGCACGGCACAGGAAAAATACGGCAAGGGCAAGGTCATGACCTCCGAGCAGGTGCGCTGGGGCCTGGAGAACCTGAACCTCACGCAGGAGCGCCTCAACGAGCTGGGCTTCGGCAAGATCATCCGCCCCGTCAAGACCAGCTGCGACAACCACCTGGGCACCGACTGGTCGCGCATCGCCCAGTGGGATGGCGCCAAGTGGAAGGTGGTCTCCGACTGGTACCAGGCCGACAAGTCCATGGTCGAACCGCTGGTCAAGGAGTACGCGGACAAGTACGCCAAGGAAAAGAACGTAAAAGCTAGAACTTGCACCCCCTGAGGCGCTTGCGCGCCTTCCCCCTCTCTACCCGCTTCGCGGGGGAGGGGGACGACACCCTCGGTGCGGGGCGGCCCTTCCTCGGTGTCCCTGAGTTGGGGCATGCCCCGCGCAGAGATGCTTCGAGAGTTGCGGCCCCGCACTCCGCTTTCGTATCAACGCCCATGGACGACGCCATGACCACCGCACCCACCTCCGCCCCGGCCGCCAGCGATCCGCTGCTCGTGGTCAATGGCATCGAAGTCATCTACAACCATGTGATCCTGGTGCTCAAGGGCGTTTCGCTCCAGGTGCCGCGCGAGAGCATCGTGGCCATTCTGGGCGGCAACGGCGCGGGCAAGACCACGACGCTGCGCGCCATCTCCAACCTGCTCAAGGGCGAGCGCGGCGAGGTGACCAAGGGCACGATCGAGCTGGAGGGCGAGCGCATCGAAAGCCTCACGCCGTCCGAGCTGGTGCAGCGCGGCGTGGTCCAGGTCATGGAGGGGCGGCACTGCTTCGCCCACCTGACCATCGAGGAAAACCTCATGACCGGCAGCTACACGCGCACTGACAAGGGCGAGATAGCAGCCAACCTCGAGAAGGTCTACAACTACTTTCCGCGCCTGAAGACGCGCCGCACCTCGCAGGCCGCCTACACCTCGGGCGGCGAGCAGCAGATGTGCGCCATCGGCCGCGCGCTGATGGCCAATCCGCGCATGGTGCTCCTGGACGAACCCTCGATGGGCCTGGCCCCGCAGATCGTCGAGGAGGTGTTCAACATCGTCCGCGACCTCAACAGCAAGGAGAAGGTCACCTTCCTGCTGGCCGAACAGAACACCAACATGGCCCTCAAATATTCGGACTACGGCTACATCATGGAAAGCGGCCGCATCGTCATGGACGGCGCGGCCTCGGACCTGGCCAGCAATGAGGACGTCAAGGAGTTCTACCTGGGCGTGGGCGGCGGCGAGCGGAAAAGCTTCAAGGACGTCAAGAGCTACAAGCGCAGAAAACGTTGGCTAGCCTGACCGGCGGACATTTCCCAGCCCCTGCCCCAGACCCTTCTTCCACAGGACTAGCCATGAGTGCCTTCTACGACGCGCTGGAGACGCGCACCCCTGACGAACGCGAAGCGGCGCTGCTGGCCGCCCTGCCCCGGCAGATCGCCCATGCGCAGCAACACTCTGCCGCCTTCGCCCAGATCCTGGCCGGCGTCGATGCCACGCAGATCACCAGCCGCGAGGCCCTGGCCCGCCTGCCGGTGACGCGCAAGTACGAGCTGCTGCAGCGCCAGGCCGAGCAGCGGCCCGCGCAGATCTTCGGCGGCTTCAACGCCATTGGCCTGGGCCAGCCCATGCCGCGCCTGTTCTGCAGCCCCGGCCCCATCTACGAGCCCGAAAGCCGCCGCCCCGACTACTGGCGCATGGCGCGCGCGCTGCATGCCTCGGGCTTTCGGCCTGGCGAGCTGGTGCACAACTGCTTCAGCTACCACTTCGTGCCCGCGGGCTCGATGATGGAAAGCGGCGCCCATGCGCTGGGCTGCACGGTGTTCGCAGGCGGCACGGGCCAGACCGAGCAGCAGGTGCAGGCCATGGCCGACCTGCGGCCCGCCGGCTACGTGGGCACGCCCAGCTTCCTCAAGATCATTGTGGAAAAGTCCCTGGAGATGGGCCTGCCCATCCCCTCCGTGACCAAGGCCATGGTCTCGGGCGAGGCCTTCCCGCCCTCGCTGCGCGACTGGCTGGCCGAGCGCGGCATCGCGGGCTACCAGTGCTACGCCACGGCCGACCTGGGCCTGATCGCCTACGAGACCGGGGCCCGCGAAGGCCTGGTGCTGGACGAGCAGGTCATCGTCGAGATCGTGCGCCCCGGCACGGGCGACCCGGTGGCCCCCGGCGAGGTGGGCGAGCTGGTGATCACCACATTCAACCCCGACTACCCGCTGATCCGCTTCGGCACGGGCGACCTCTCTGCCGTGCTGCCCGGCCAGTGCCCCACGGGCCGCACCAACGCGCGCATCAAGGGCTGGATGGGACGCGCCGACCAGACCACCAAGGTGCGCGGCATGTTCGTGCACCCGGGCCAGATTGCCGACGTCGTGCGCCGCTTCCCCCAGGTGGGGCGCGCGCGGCTGGTGGTCACGGGCGAGATGGCCAACGACCAGATGCAGCTGCTGGTCGAAACCCGCGAAACCTCACCGGGCCTGGCCCAGCAACTGTCCGATGCCGTGCGCGAAGTCACCAAGCTGCGCGGCGATGTGCAGATGGTGCTGCCGGGCACCCTGCCCAATGACGGGAAGGTCATTGAAGACGCGAGGTCGTACAAGTAGCCACCGAGGCGCGGGTACGGCGGCCTCGCCGCCGAGCAGCCTTCGCAGACCCTGAAAACATGACGCCTGTCAAGACTCCCAGGGTTTGCACTAGATCAATGGCAAGGGAATCTGCTGCGGCGCAATAGAAACAATTCTTAAAATCCGTCTCCTCGTGCATTCGGTTTCTCTTGCGTGTTTGCCCTCGAAGGCAAATACGCATCGCCCCCTATCATTTGCACGCTATTTACTTGGAGACACTATGAAAGCATTGTTCAAGATCGCAGCCATTGCGCTGGCAGCCGGTGCAGCCCTTGGCGCCCACGCGCAGGACTATCCTGCCGCAGGCAAGACGATCACCCTCATCGTGCCGTTCACCGCAGGCGGCCCGACCGACAAGGTGGCCCGCGATCTGGCCGAGTCCATGCGCAAGCAGTTGAACAATGCCACCATCGTGGTGGACAACGCCGACGGCGCCGGCAGCACCATCGGCACGGCCAAGGCCGCACGTGCCCGTCCTGACGGCTACACGCTGCTGATCAACCACATCGGCATGTCCACGATCCCGTCGCTGTACCGCAAGCTGTCGTTCAATGTGCTCAACGACTTCGAGTACGCCGGCATCATCAACGACGTGCCCATGACCCTGATCGGCCGCCCCAGCCTGCCGGCCAAGAACTTCGCCGAGGTCAAGGACTGGATCGGCAAGAACCAGGGCAAGGTCAACCTGGCCAATGCCGGCATCGGTTCCGCCTCCCACCTGTGCGGCCTGATGCTGCAGGCGTCCATGAAGACGGAAATGACGCCCGTGCCCTACAAGGGCGCCGCCCCCGCGATTGCCGACCTGATCGGCAACCAGGTGGACCTGCTGTGCGACCAGACCACCAACACCACGGGCCAGATCACGGCCAAGAAGGTGCAGGCCTATGCCGTCACCACGCCCAAGCGCCTGACCATGCCCGCGCTCAAGGACCTGCCGACGCTGGCCGAAGTGGGCGTGCCCGACTTCCAGGTCACCATCTGGCACGGCCTGTACGCCCCCAAGGGCACGCCGGCCGACATCGTCAAGAAGGTCAACGAGGCCATGAAGGCCGCCCTGAAGGACCCCGAGTTCATCAAGCGCCAGGAAGCCCTGGGCGCCGTGATCGCCAGCGACGGCCGCATCGAGCCCGAAGGCCACAAGAAGTTCGTCCAGGCCGAGATCGAGAAGTGGGGCAAGGTCATCAAGGCAGCCGGCACCTACGCCGACTGATCCCGAGGACCACCACCGCGACGGATCGCCCGGTTGCAACCACGATCAAGCCCGGCTTCGGCCGGGCTTTTTCGTTGGCGGGAGCCGCGCGACAGCAGCGGTGCAGGCTCAGGGCGCCGGCCCGCGCAGCGCCATCACGGCCTGCCAGCTGCCGCCGCGCTGGCTTGCGTTGTAGAGGTTGCTCTGCGTGTTGCCGGGACCTTCGTAGTAGCTGCCGCGCATCAGGCATTGCGATCCCGAGGCCGTGCAGTGCACGAGTTCGACGCCGAACATCAGCGCCGGCCGGCCGCTGGCCCGGTCCAGCACCTGCTCGCCGCCCTTGCCCACATCGCAGGCCGAAGCCGGCCGCACCTGGCTCTGGCCGCTGAGCAGGGCCAGCGTGCCGGCATCGGGGTCCAGCAGCGCCCAGCCCCGGCCGTTGCCTATGCAGTAGGCCGCCGCCTTGGGGCCGAGGTTGGAGGCGTTGTCCAGAAACAGCAGCGAATACACGGCAGCCGCCGCTCCCGGGGGCGCCTGCGGGCCGGTGGGCGCCTTGGGCCTGTCGGCACAGGCGGCCAGTGCCAGTGTGGCGGCCAGCGCGCCCAGCCAGGGCAGGAATCGGGAGGAATGACGGAGGCGGTGCATGGAAGTCCTTTCTTTCTCGCAATCTGCGTGCGTGTTTAACACGGCGCGCGGCCCCTGCTGCGGCTCAGGCCGGGCCTTCGAGTTCGGCATGCCGCCGCTCGAACAGTTCAATGAGGTGGTCGGCCACGGCCCGTACGCGCCGCGAATGTGCAAGGTCGGCATGCATGGCAAGCCAGATCGGCTGGTCGGCGCCCAGCTGCGGCTCCACGCAGACCAGCCCCGCCTGCCGCGCCAGGAAATGCGGCAGCACGGCCAGGCCCAGGCCGGCCTGGGCCGCGGCCAGCTGCGCGGACAGGGTATTGGTCTCCAGCCGGCAGGGCCGCCCGTGCAGGGCGCGCGCCATCCAGCGTGCGGCGGGCAGGTGGGCATGGCTGTCGTCCCAGCCGATGAAGGCATCGCCCTCGAACGGGTCCGAGCCGTGGGTGCCCGCGCTTCCGTTTCCGCCTGCGCGGCCTTGCACATAGCCGGCCGATCCGTACAAGCCGAAACCCAGCGTTCCCAGGCGCCGTATCGTGAGGTGGCCGGCCTCGGGCTGGGTCATGCGCACGGCCAGGTCGGCGTCGCGCCGGTGCAGGTTCAGTGTCTGCACGCCGCTGACCAGCTGCACGCGCAGACCCGGGTGGCGGGCGAACAGAGGGACCAGCGAGGGCGCGATCAGCGGGTTGGCCAGGTTCTCGGCCGTGGCCAGCCGCACCACGCCCGCGACCTGCGCCTGGCTTTGCGCGGCATCGCCCAGGGCCTGGGCCGCCTGCTCCAGCGCCTCGGCCGGGGCCAGCAGCGCCTGGCCGTCGGCCGTGAGCCGATAGCCGCTCTGGTGGCGGCTGAACAGCGGCATGGCCAGCGCGGACTCCAGCCGATCCAGCCGGCGCGAGACCGTGGCCACGCCCAGCCCCAGCGCGGCCGAGGCACCGCTCAGGCTGCCTGCGCGGGCAATGGCCAGGAAGATGCGGGCGTCGTCCCACTGCAATGGAATGCTCCTTTGTTTTTGGGAATGTTTTTCGGGAATTTTTTCGGGAATGCTTTCCGAAAATGGAAGATCAAAGCGCGATTTTGTCAGTAGGCAAGGCCGCTTCGGAAAACCATACTGGCCCCTTGTTTCAGCAAGAGGATATGCAATGCAACAACGCAAACTTGGCCACGATCTGCAGGTATCCGCCCTGGGCCTGGGCTGCATGGGCATGAGCGAGTTCTATGGTCCGCGCGACGACGCCCTGGCGCTGCAGGCGCTGGACCATGCCGTGGAGTCCGGCATCGACTTCCTGGACACGGCCGATGTCTACGGGCCGCACCACAACGAGGAGCTGATCGGCCGCTTCCTGGCATCGCGCCGCCCGCGCGTGAAGATCGCCACCAAGTTCGGCATCGTGCGCAGGGCCGGCGAGTACCGGCGCAGCATCGACAACAGTGCGCAGTACGCACGGCAAAGCTGCGAGGACTCGCTGCGGCGCCTGGGCGTGGAGCGCATCGACCTGTACTACGTACACCGCGTCGATGCCACGCGCCCCATCGAAGAGACCATGCAAGGCCTGGCGCAGCTGGTGCAGGAGGGCAAGATCGCCCGCATCGGCCTGTGCGAGGTCAGCGCGGCCACGCTGCGCCGAGCCCATGCCGTGCACCCGGTGGCGGCGGTGCAGACCGAGTATTCGCTGTGGACGCGCGAGGTGGAGGACGAGGTGCTGCCCGCCTGCCGCGAGCTGGGCGTGGGGCTGGTGGCCTATTCGCCGCTGGGGCGCGGCTTTCTCACGGGGCGCTTCCATGCAGGCACGGCCTTCGAGCAGGGCGATTTCCGCGCCAGCCTGCCGCGCTTTCAGCCTGGCAACATCGACACCAACCAGGCCCTGGTGGGCGCCGTATCGGCCCTGGCGCAGCGCAAGGGCAGCACGCCCGCGCAGATCGCCCTGGCCTGGCTGCTGGCCCAGGGGCCTGACGTGGTGCCCATTCCGGGCACCCGGCGCATCGCCCATCTGCAGGACAACCTGGGCGCGCTGTCCGTGGCACTGACCCCCGCCGAGCTGGACGAGCTGCGGCGCGCCAGCGACGAGCTGCCCGTGGCCGGGCAGCGCTATACGGAGGAAGGCATGAAGGGCATCAACGCCTGAAGGGGCCGGTGGGGCCGGTGGGGCCGCCGGCTTACCAGGTGACGTCGCTGTTCTCGGCGGCGCTGCGTCGCAGCATGTCGATCATGGGTGCGGCGCGCTGGCGCAGGCTGACGGCGTCGCGCGCGCCCGCTGCGGCGCTGTCCTGCTCGCCGTCCTGGGACTCGTCTTCATGGCTGGCCTTGCGGCGGGCGTCGTCGTCGGCGACGGCGGCCTCCAGCGCCTCTATGGCGGCGGGAATCTGCTGCACCGTGATGATGCCGCTGGCGCCGGGCGTCTTGCCGACGATCTCCAGGACCTGGCGGCCGTTGGATTCGAGCATGATGACGTCGGCCGTGGCACGGGACTTGAACTTGTAGAGCATGGCTATCCTTTTTCTGTGTGGCGTGTCATGCACTCAGCGGTACATGTACTCGCGGTTGAAAGCATAGTCCGATTGAGCCCCCACCATGGGTCCCGACTGGAGCCGTCCATCGGGATGCGTGCACAGCATCTGGTGCAGGGCGATCCAGCCGCGCTCGAATCCCATGGCGCAACCCGCCAGATAGAGCCGGTAGGCGCGCAGCACCTTGGCGGCACCTTCGGCATCGGCATGCTGCTCAAGGATACGCTGTGCCTGCGGCAGCCGGGCTTCCAGTGCGTCGGACCAGTTCCACAGCGTGCGTGCGTAGTGGGGCCGCAGGTTCTCCGTGTCCACCATTTCCAGCCCGCTGTGGCCCATGTCGTGCAGCACGCGGCTCACATGCATCAGCTCGCCGCCGGGGAAGATGTAGCGGTCGATGAACTCGCCCATGCCCGCGCCCAGCTCGGTGTTGTCCACGCCGCCCGCCGTGATGCCGTGGATCAGCGCCATGCCGCCCGGGCGTAGCAGCCGGTGCACGGTCTGGAAGTACTCGGGCAGCTGGGCCTGGCCCACATGCTCGAACATGCCCACCGAGCCTATCTTGTCGAAGGGCTGGCCGGGCGCCAGCGCGCGGTAGTCCAGCAGCTGCATGTCCACCTTGCCCTGCAGGCCGCGCTCGGCAATCAGCTGCTGCACGTAGCGGTGCTGGTTGTGCGAGAGCGTGATGCCCGTGGCCGTGACGCCGTAGTGCTCGGCCGCCCACACCAGCAGCGCGCCCCAGCCCGCGCCGATGTCCAGGAAGCGCTCGCCGGGCCGCAGGTCCAGCTTGCGGCAGATGTGGTCCAGCTTGGCCTCCTGGGCCTGGGCCAGCGTCATCTGCGGGTCGCGGAAATAGGCGCAGGAATAGACGCGGCGCGGGTCCAGCCACAGGCCGTAGAAGTCGTCGGAGATGTCGTAGTGGAACTGGATCTGCTGGGCATCGCGCGCCAGCGTGTGCGCGGCCATGGAGCGCATGCGGGCCATGGCATGCCCCCACCAGTGCGATGTGCCGCGCACCGGATCGGACTGCAGCAGGCTGGCGGCCACCGCCATCACGTCGCGCATGCGGCCGTCGATGCGCACCAGCCCTTCCACGATGGCACCGCCCAGTGTCCCTATCTGCCCGGCCGCCAGGCTGGCCATGGCCGACATGGTCTGGAAATGCAGCACCACCTGCGCATCCGCAGGACCAGCGCGCTGGCCGGACGGCAGGATCACGGCCACGGGGACAGGGAGAGACGCCAGCCGCGCCTCGATGGAGCTCAGCACTTGTGTCATGGCGTTCATTTTTGACAGCAAGGCGCACTGCGTCAATCGCAGCCTGGGCTGTGCATGGCGGGGCATGGCGCCCCGCCCGTGGTGCATTGATCAGGCGATCAGCTGCCTGTAGTCGCGCCGTGTCTGATCCGTCACCGAAGCAAGCACTTGCTCGAAGGGCGTCTTGTGCCGTGCGACCAGGCGCAGGGATGCCACGGCGCGCGATTTGCAAAACCAATGACAGGTGTACTGCATGAGCAACAGCTCGGCCGTCATCGTGAAGGCGCGCGCACGGCGTTCGTCCTCGTTGCGGCTGTCGGCCACGCGCACGGAGGCAATGCCGCGCGCATGCAACTGCATGGCGTCGCGCAGATCGAAGGACGACGAGGGAAAGAGCCGGTCCAGATAGGGCAGCGCCACGGGCAGCGTGCTCACGCGCGTGAGCTGCGGATCGGCCTTGGCCATCTCCTTGGCAAAGCGCTGGAACTGCTCGGCCAGGTTGGCCTCGGTGTTGTCCAGCACGGTCCAGATCTGGGCACGGCGCTGCTCGTCGCTCTCACCCAGGGCGCGCAGATAGCCTTCGATCAGGCCGCCCATCAGCTTCTCGATCTGGAATCGTCCCAGATACTGGGCCAGCAGCAGGGTATGCCGGCGCTGTTGCTGCGTCTTGAGCAGGTAGATTGCGATGAAGACAATGATCGCCAGCGTGAAGAAGTCCATGAAAGCAGCAAGGGGGCCAAGGGTGCGAGAAGGCTTGAGTGTAGTCAGGCGCGGCCTGCCCGCGATTTTGGTGGGCATAGGCCTGCTGCTGGGCGGCTGTGCCAGCCGGGGGGCCGGTGGCGACGGACTGGGCTATTACTGGCAAAGCCTGCGCGGGCAAATGCACCTGCTGCAGGCCAGCCGCCCGATTGACGACTGGCTGCAGGACGAGAGCCTTGCGCCCGCACTGCGCGAGCGCCTGCTGTCGGCCCGGCGCATGCGCGCCTTTGCCGTGGAGCGCCTGGGCCTGCCCGACAACGCCAGCTACCGCCGCTATGCCGATCTGCAGCGGCCGTTTGCCGTATGGAACGTGGTGGCCGCGCCGCCCGACAGCCTGGAGCTGCACCGCTGGTGCTTTCCGGTGGCCGGCTGCGTGGGCTACCGGGGCTACTTTGCCGAGGCCGACGCCATGGCCCAGGCACGGCAACTAGCCGACCAGGGCCTGGAGTCCGGCAGCTACGGCGTGCCCGCCTATTCCACGCTGGGCTACCTGAACTGGCTGGGCGGCGATCCGCTGCTCAACACCTTCATCGGCTGGGGCGAGGGCGAGTTCGCCGGTCTGCTGTTCCACGAACTGGCCCACCAGGTGGTCTATGTGGCGGGCGACACGGCCTTCAACGAATCCTTTGCCACCACCGTGGAGCGCCTGGGCACGCCGCTGTGGCTGGCCACCGAGGCCGGCCCCGCCGCCCGCGCACGCTGGGATGCAGGCCAGCTGCGGCGCGCGCAGTGGCGGGCGCTGACCGGCCACACGCGCCAGGCGCTGCAGCAGCTCTACCAGGACCCGCAGCAGCGCGGCCCCGCCATGGCGCAGGCCAAGGCGCAGATCTACCAGCAGTTCCGCAGCGACTACGCTGCGCTGCGCGCGCAATGGCGCAGCGCCGATGCGGCCCTGCTGACCACCGATGCACAGCGCCAGCTCTACGACCGCAACCAGGCGCGGCTGGACCAGTGGGTGGCCGATGCCAACAACGCCAGCTTTGGCGCGCTGGCCGCCTACGACGACTGGGTGCCTGCCTTCACCGCGCTGTGGAAAAAGGCGCAGACCCAGGCGCAGACCCAGGCGCCGGCCCAGGCCGGCGGCGAGGCCGCCCAGGGCTGGCAGCGTTTCTATGCCGAGGTAGAGAAACTGGCCGCCCTGCCTGCCTTGCAGCGCAACACAAGGCTGTGCGGGCTCATGCCCGCCGATGCGCCCCTGCCGCCTGCCTGCGCCCCGGATCAGGCCGGGGCGTCGGAATCCGCGGACGGATCGCGCCCCGGCAACTGAATGCGTGCCAGCAGGCCGCTGGAGCTGCCGGGCAGCGGCGACTGCAGCTCCAGGCTGCCGCCATGCTGGGCCACGATCATGGACACGATGGACAGGCCCAGGCCGTAGCCCGGCGACGCCAGCTCCCGCACGGTGCCCTGGGGCAGGCGCAGGTCGTCCACATGGCGCACATGGCGCTCGCGCGCGGTGCTCAGCGCCGCCGCATCCATGCCCGGCCCCTCGTCGCGCACCTGGACGGTGTGGCTGTCGCAGACTTCGAGCAGCACCTCCGAGCCATCGCTGTAGCGCAGCGCGTTCTCCACCAGGTTGCGCAAGGCGATGGCCAGCGTGTCCACATCGCCCGCCACCGGCCCGCAGGGCTGCTCGGGCAGCACCACGTCCAGCCGCAGCTGGGTGGATTCGTCCTGCTGCCAGAACTCGGAGGCCACCATGCTGGCCAGCGCGTCCAGCCGCACCTCGTCCTGCGCCAGCGCCGAGCCCGAGGCCGCGCGCGACAGCTGCAGCAGCTTTTCCGTGCGCTGGCGCAGCCGCTCCAGCGCCTCATAGGCCGCGCGCACATCGGTGTTGTCCACGCCCCTGTCCAGGGCCGTCTGCAGGCGCAGCGTGGCCACGGCCAGCGGCGTGCGCAATTCGTGGGCCGCATTGGCAGCCATGGAGCGCTCCACCTGCAGCGCATGCGACAGGCGCTGCATCAGGTGGTTGATGCCCCGGCCCAGCCGCCACAGCTCGCGCGGCATGGCGTCCAGGTCCAGCGGCTCCAGGTTGGAGCCGCCGCGCTCACTCAGCTGCAGCTGCATGTCGCGCAGCACGCGCAGGCGCCGCCGCGCGGTCACGCGCAGCGCCCAGCCCATGAGGGCGAGCATGACCAGCATCACCGCGCCCAGCGCCAGCAGCGCCCGCTGCAGCGCCTCGCTGCGCTCGACCATGGGATCGGCCAGCATCAGGAACAGCGGCTGCCGGGGATGGGCCACCACATAGATGCGCCAGCCCTCGCGCTCGTAGAAGCCCTCGCGCATGGGCACGGCAAAGGCTGCCACGGGGGCGGCCTGTGTGCGCAGCAGCACGTTGCCGCGGCCGTCCTGCAGCTGGTAGACCAGATCCTCGGCCTCGTCGCCCGGCTGCGAGGCCACATGCGGGCGCTGCACGCCCTCTCGCGAGTGGTCCTCCTGTTCCAGCTGGTGCACGGCCACCTCCAGCAGGCGGTGGCCGCTGTCGATCATTTCCTGGTCGAAGTTGTGGTGCACGATATGGCTGACATACCAGGCCAGCGCCAACACGCAGGCCAGCCAGACGGCGGCCAGGGCCAGTGTCAGCTCGCGGGCCAGCTGGTCGGCCAGACGGGGCGGCAGCGCCAGGCTGTAGCGCTGCGGCTCATCCATGCTCGAGGGCCAGGCGGTAGCCGGTACCGCGCACGGTCAGGATGCGGTCGCGCCCGAGCTTGCGGCGCAGCCGGCTGATGAACACTTCCAGCGTGTTGCTGTCGGCCTCGGCATCGAAGCCGTAGAGCGCATCGAGCAGATGCTCGCGCGCGTGCACACGCTGCGGCTGGGCCGTGAGCACGCGCAGCAGCGCCCATTCCTTGGGCGTGAGCAGCAGGGTGCGGCCGGCATCGCGCACCATTTCGCGGGCCAGGTCGATCTCCAGCGTGCCCATGCGCAGCACGGCGTCCTGCCCGGCCTGCATGCCGCCGCCGCGCCGGCTCACGGCGCGCAGGCGGGCCAGCAGTTCCTCGGGGTCGTAGGGCTTGACCAGATAGTCGTCGGCCCCCGCGTCCAGCCCGCGGATGCGGTCGCTGACCTGGTCGCGTGCCGTCAGCACGATGGTGACGGGAGGCTGCTCCAGCCGGCGCAGCGTGGGCATGAGCGCCAGGCCGTCGCCGTCGGACAGGTGCAGGTCCAGCAGCACGGCCGCGTAGCTGGCACCGGCCAGGCAGGCGCGCGCCTGCGCCAGAGAAGGCACGCTGTCGATCAGAAAGGCCTTGGAGCGCAGATAGCTGCCCACCGCCTGGGCCAGTGCCTCATCGTCTTCGACCAGCAGGATTCGCATGGGAGGCTGGGCCTTCGCACATCAGGGTGTGCACCGGGTACGGGCGCAACAGAGGGGACGGGAGGGGTTCAAGCTGAACGGAGTCTGAACGCGGGGTTCAGATGTTCTTAAGCTGCGAATTCTACGCTCGCGGCCATGTCAGAACGCCTGCTCGCCCGCCCCCCCTTTGCCGGCTCCTCCGGCACCGGCCAAGCCCCGGCCCCATCTTCTGCCCAGCCTGCCCCCGCCAGCCTCCCGGCACGGCTGCGCACGGCCTGGAGCGCCCCGCGCTCGCCCCAGGCCGTGGCCCTGGTGCTGGCGCTGTGGCTGCTGGCCACCGCGAACTGGGCGCTGTGGCTGCGCCTGCCCCACCTCGAAGGCTATGACGGCAGCCTGGCCACCCTGGTGCTGCGCCTGCTGCCGCTGGGCCTGGGCGGCATCCTGCTGCTGCTGTCGCTGACGGCCTGGCCGCGCGGCATGAAGCCGCTGTGGATCGCCCTGCCCTGGATTGCCGGCTCGGCCCAGTACTTCATGACCGCCTACGGCACGGTGATGGACGGCGGCATGATCAACAACATCCTGCAGACCGACCTGCGCGAAAGCAGCGACCTGTTCAACCCCCAGCTGCTGCTGCAGCTGCTGCTGGTGGCCGGCCTGCCCACGGCCTGGCTGCTGCGGCTGCGCATCATCCGCCCGCGCCGCAGCACGCAGACGGTGCTGCGCACGCTGGGGCTGCTGGCCGCCTCGGTGGTGCTGCTGGCGGCATCGGTCTTTGTCTCGTACCGCGAGCTGGCCCCCGTGATCCGCAACAACCTGTGGATGCGCCACATGCTCAACCCCGTGAGCCCCGTGCTGGCCTCGCTGGACGCGGTGCTCAAGCCCATCCTGCGGCCCAAGCGCCCGTTTGCCAGCATTGCGGCCGGCGCCACGCTGGGCGCCACCTACGCGGCCGAGCGCAAGCCGCCGCTGTTCGTCATCGTGGTGGGCGAGACGGCGCGCGCCGCCAACTGGGGCCTGAACGGCTATGCCCGCGACACCACGCCCGAGCTGGCCAGGCGCAAGGTGCTCAACTGGAGCAACGTGACCTCCTGCGGCACCAGCACGCGCGAATCCGTGCCCTGCATGTTCTCGCACCTGGGCCGCACGGGCTTCTACAAGAGCAAGGTGGACTACGACAACCTGGTGGACGTGCTGTACAACGCCGGCCTGGCCGTGCTGTGGGTGGACAACCAGGCTGGCTGCAAGGGCGTGTGCGAACGCATTCCCAACGCCAGCACGGCCGACCGCCTGAACACGCCCGACGGCAAGGCCCTGTGCTCCAGCGACGGCGAATGCCTGGACGGCATCCTGCTCAGCGGCATCGACGAACGCATCGCCGCCCTGCCGCGCGAGCGCCGCGAGCGCGGCGTGGTGCTGGTCATGCACGAGATGGGCAGCCACGGCCCGGCCTACTACAAGCGCTCCACGCCCGAGACCAAGGTCTTCCAGCCCGAATGCCTGACCAACGCGCTGTCCAGCTGCACGCGCGAGCAGGTGGTCAACGTCTACGACAACTCCATCCGCTACAACGACCACTTCCTGTCGCAGACCATCGATTGGCTGGCAAGCCAGCAGTCGCGCTACCAGACCGGCATGGTCTACATGTCGGACCATGGCGAGTCGCTGGGCGAGATGGGCATCTACCTGCACGGCATGCCCTACGCCATGGCGCCCGACGAGCAAAAGCACATTCCCATGATTGCCTGGCTGGGCAACCTGGGCGAGCGCACCGGCGTGTCCGAGCGATGCGTGCGCGGCCAGCTGGACGCGCCGCTGTCGCACGACAACCTCTACCACACCACCCTGGGCCTGCTGGACGTGACCAGCCCCACCTACCAGAAGCCCCTGGACGCGCTGGCCGGCTGCCGCAGTTGAGCGGGCGCGGGGCGCAGCCGCCGTTCAGCGCTGCTGCCAGAAGCCCCGGTGCGGCTCCAGCATCTCCTCGTGCAGCGCAGGCACCGGACCGATGACCTGCACGGCGCGCTGCCCGCGCGCGAAGACCTCGCGGCAAGGCAGGGACAGCGTGGGATTTTCGGGATGGTCGCCCGTCAGCGCCAGCAGCGCCGTTTCCTCGGCGCCGTAGAGCACGCGGCCTATGCCGGCCCAGTAGATGGTTCCGGCGCACATGGCGCAGGGCTCGAAGGTGGTGACCAGGGTGCACTGCGCCAGGTAGGCGCCCGGATAGTTGGCGGCGGCCGTGCGCGCCAGCGTGGACTCCGCATGGTTCACCGTGTCGATATTGACCTGCTCGGCCAGCACGGTCTCGCCGTCGGGCGCCAGCAGCAGCGCGCCAAAGGGGTGGCGGCCCATGGCCATGGCCCGCCCGGCCACGGCGCCTGCGCGGCGCAGCTGGCGGGCCGCCTGTTCGTCGGTCAGGGGCGTCATGGGCGTCATGGAAGGCGGCGTCGTGGGTGCGGGCATCATGGCCGGATTCTCCTTCACTCGCCCTGCGAGCCGCGCCGTGCCCAGCCGGTGGTGCGCTTTTCGATGGCGCTGAACAGCTCGTACATCACCATGGCCATGGCGCCCACCACGATCAGGCCGGCAAAGGCCAGGCCCATCTGCATGGACGAGCCGGCCGACACAAGCAGGTAGCCGATGCCTTCGTTGGCCGCCGTCATCTCGCTGACCGTGGTGCCCACGAAGGCCAGGGTGATCGCCACCTTCAGCGAGCCGTAGAAGTAGGGCATGGAGCGCGGCAGGCCGACCTTGATCAGCACGTCCCAGCGCCGGGCGCCCAGCACGCGCAGCACATCCTCCAGCTCGGGCTCCAGCGTGGCCAGGCCCGTGGCGATGTTGACCATGATGGGAAAGAAGCTGATCAGGAAGGCCGTGAGGATGGCCGGTCCCGCGCCGATGCCGAACCAGACCACCAGGATGGGCACGAAGGCCGCCTTGGGCAGCGCGTTGAAGGCCGTCATCAGCGGATAGAACGCCGCATAGGCCAGGCGCGAGGAGCCGATCAGAAAGCCCAGCAGCACGCCCACCACGATGGCGATGCCAAAGCCCGCCATGGTCACCCAGTAGGTGCGCCAGGCGTGGGCGGCGATGATGCCGCTGAACTCGGCCAGCTGCCGGCCGATGGCCCAGGGGCTGGGGAAGATGAATTCCGAGACCTCGAAGGCCGAGCAGATGACCTGCCACAGCAGGATGACCGCCAGCAGCAGCACCCAGGGCGCCCAGCGTTCCGCGTATTTCTTGTGCATGTGAATCTCCCCCGTTCTATTGTTGGATGGCCGCGCCGGTCTTGCGCATGGCGCCGATGTGGCCGCGCAGCTCGTGCACGATGTCGGTGAATTCGCGCGTGTAGGTCAGCTCCAGCTCGCGCGGGCGCGGCAGCTCGATGTCGCGGCGCACCACGAAGCGGCCCGGGCTCTTGCTCATCACGTACACGGTGTCGGCCAGGAAGACGCTCTCGCGCAGGTCGTGCGTGACCAGGATGACGTTGAAGCGCTGCTCGGCCTGCAGGTCGCGCAGCACGCACCACAGCTCCTCGCGCGTGAAGGCGTCCAGCGCGCCGAAGGGCTCGTCCAGCAGCAGCATCTGGGGCTCGTGGATCAGCGCGCGGCAGATGCTGGCGCGCTGCTGCATGCCGCCCGACAGCTGCCAGGGGTACTTGTCCTCGTAGCCGCCCAGGCCCACCTTCTGCAGCAGGGCGCGCGCACGCGCCTCGTACTCCTTGCGCTTTTGGCGGAACAGCGAGCGGTGCGGCTCCACGATCTCCAGCGGCAGCAGCACGTTGTCCACCGTGGTGCGCCAGGGCAGCAGCGACGGCGCCTGGAAGGCCATGCCCGAGATCTTCAGCGGCCCGGTCACGCGCTCGCCGTTGACCATGACGCGGCCCATGGAGGGCATCTTCAGCCCCGTGGTCAACTTCATGAAGGTGGACTTGCCGCAGCCCGAGGGGCCGACGATGGCGATGAACTCGCCGCGCCGCACCTGCAGGTCGATGGCCTCGACCGCGAAGTGGTTGGCGCGCAGCAGCTCCTCGTTGTAGGCAAGCCAGACGTCGCGGAACTCGACGAAGAAGGCGTCGTCATCGCCGTGGGATGTGGAGGAATTCATGGCAGGCAGCAGGCAAGGGCCGTGCGCGCCACCCGCTGGCGCACGCGCACGGTGTCAATCACTTTGTCGTCACTTCTTGGGCAGGATGTTCAGCTCGGCCGCAGACGGCAGGAAGCTGCCGTTCCAGACCTCGGCCGGGTTCACGCGCGTCTTGGTGGCATAGACATCGGAGACCTGCGACGCCATCAGCGACAGGCGTGTGGGCACGACCTGGCCAAAGCCCTCGGCACGCGCATCGGCGCTGTTGACCACGGTGTCGATGGCCAGTTGCAGGCGGCGTGTCTCCAGCTGGGTGTTGACGATGCCGTCGCGCTCCTTCACGTAGGCAATGGCCGCGCCCGGGTTGGCGATGACTTCCTTGGCCCCCTTGGCGAAGGCCTGCAGGAAGGCCTTGATGGCGGCCGGGTTCTCCTTAATCAGCTTCGGGCTGGCGATGATGGCGTTGCCGTACAGCTTCACGCCGAAGTCCGCATAGGGCATGACCACCACGTCGGCGGCCTTGATGCCGCGCGCCTCCAGGTTCAGCAGCGAGGTGAAGGTGAAGCCCGTGATGGCATCCACATCGCCGCGCACCAGCATGGTCTCGCGCAGCGGCGGGTCCATGGCCGTCCACTGCACGGTGCCGACCTGGTTGGCCTTGGCGAACAGCGGGAAGGCGCGGCGGCCCGCATCGAACACGGGCGCGCCCAGCTTCTTGCCGGTGAGGTCGGCCGTCTTGGCGATGCCGCTTTTCTTGAGCGCCATCACCGAGGCCGGCGTGTTGTTGTAGACCATCATCACGGCCACGGGCTTGTTGGGCATGTCCGGGTTGTTGGCCTGGAACTCCATCAGCGCCGCGATGTCGGCAAAGCCCAGGTCATAGGCGCCCGAGGCCACGCGCTGCACCACGCCGCCCGAGCCGCTGCCGGCATCGACCGTGACATCCAGGCCCGCGTCCTTGAAGTAGCCCTTGGCCACCGGCTGCAGGAAGAAGGCGGCCGGCCCCTCGAAGCGCCAGTCCAGCTGGAACTTCAGCGGCGTGGCCGCGTGGGCCTGTGTCTGGGCCGTTGCCAGGCCGGCGCTGGCGGACAGGGCCAGGACGGTGTGCAGGAACAGTCGTTTTTGCATGGTGGGCTTCCTCTCTGATGGTCAAAAGAAACGGTGGGGACGGAACGGGGCCGGATCAGCTTTTCCAGGCGCCCTGGTGCGAAGCGGCGGCCTCGCCGATCAGCGCCGGGCCTATGCATTCGATGGCGTGGGACGAGGCGGCGAACACATCGCGGCAGGACAGCTCGGCATCCTTCTGGTCCAGGCGCTCGCCGCGGAATTCGCGCAGGCGCACGGCGTCTATGCCGTAGACCACGCGGCCGATGGCCGACCAGAAGATGGCGCCCGCGCACATCACGCAGGGCTCGGCCGATGAATACAAGGTGGCTGCGGACAGCGCCTCGCGGTCATGCAGCGGGCTGGCCAGGCGGATGGCCGACAGCTCGGCATGGGCCGTGCAGTCGCCGCTCTCGCCATTGGCGTTGGAGGCCTCTGCGAGCACGCGGCCATCGGCGGCCACGATGAGCGCGCCAAACGGGCGGTTGCCGCGCTGGCGCGCGCGGTCGGCCATGGCGATGGCGCGGCGCAGGTACAGGCCGTCGCGCTCGTCGAGCGAGGCCTCAAGGGGCAGTGAAACGGTGGCGTGGTCCATGTGCACTCCCTCAGGCCTTGGCCATGCGCGCGGCCAGCGGCGGCAGCAGGCTGCGGTTGAACAGCGCATCGGCCGACACAGGTGCCTTGAGGCCGAAGGCCTGGCTGACCTGCTCGGCCTGGCGGGCCAGCAGCTGCGGGTCGATGTCGCCCAGGCCGTGGCGCTGCGTATCGGGCGCGGCCAGGTATTGCGAGGTGATGGCCCAGCGCGCCAGTTCCAGCTTTTCGTCCAGGATGGGCTCGCGCTGGCGCACGGCGGCCACGGCCAGTGCGGGCTGGGCCAGGCATTCGATGAGGGCGCGGTTGCTGGCGCGCAGGAATCCCGCCACCAGCGCCGGCTGCTCGGCCACCAGCGCGCTGGAAGCCAGGATGGCGTTGCCGTACAGCTGCACGCCCGCATCGGTGTAGCGCAGCACCGACAGCTCCTCGGGCTTGATGCGCGCGAACAGCGACACTGCCGAGTCATGGAAATAGGTGGCCGCATCCACATCGCCGCGCACCACCACGTTGTCGCGCGCCGAGAACTCCGTCGTGGTCCAGGCGAACAGGTCGGCCGGCAGGTTCTGGCGCTGCGCGACCAGTGGCCAGACGCGGCGCGTGGACTCCACGGCGGCGGCGGCCACCTTCTTGCCCTTGAGGCTGGCGAACTCGCCCGTGATGCCCCGGTCCTTGCGGCCGATGATGGCGAACGGCGCGCGGTTGTAGTACTGGTAGACGGCCTGCACGCGCGCCGCGCCCGCGTTCTGCGCCTGGAACTCGATCAGCGAGCTGATGTCGCCCAGGCCCAGCTGGTAGGCGCCGCTGGCCACCCGCGTGATGGATGCCACCGAGCCCGAGCCCACGTCGATGCTCACGTCCAGCCCCTCATCGCGGTAGTAGCCCTTTTGCAGCGCCACGAAAAAGGGCGCGGTCTGCGAGGTCACGCGAAAGTCCAGCGTGAACTTCAGCGGTGTCAGCGCCTTGCCCTGGGCGAAGGCACCGGGCATCACGGCACTGGCAGCGGGAAGGGCGGCGGCGGCAAGGAAATGGCGGCGTTGCATGGTGGAACTCTCAGTCGCTATCAACATGGGGACCGGCCGCTGGCATGGGGCCGGGCGGCTGGCGTGACATGAGCAATTTCCGGGCAACGCGCACTGGGCGCGTGCTGAACGCTTCTACTCAACGATGCTTGTATGCAAAGTGCGTACCACCCCCTGAGTCGCTTCGCGCCTTCCCCCTCTCTCGCTGCGCGGGAGGGGGACGACACCCTCGGTGCGGGGCGGCCCTTCCTTGGTGTCACTGGGCTGGGCCGCGCCGGTTTTCGACGCGGCGGGCATGCATCAGATTGGTGCCAGACGGTTCCGATGCGGCGCGTGCACCAAGCTGCCCGGCCCTCTTGCACCACGATGGAACGCAGGTGGCCTTGAACCGGCCTGCGCGGGCTGGCGCGCTGTTTGCTTGGGTGGTTGGCAAGAGTAGAAGCGTTCAGCTTTCCGGCCTGTGCCGGCGCGGGTCATTGCTCTTGAAGCGGGTGCGGGAGCGGCGTGGCTGCGACCTGTGCCCTGTCAGCCACTTCAAGAGCGACGGGCGGGATCGGTGTCTTTTTGCGCCGGCCGCTGCGTGCCTTGCCACTGCCTTTGCGGCAAAGGAAACAGACCATGAACATGCTTGCCAACTCCACCCTGCCTTCGGCACCAGCCTCAGATTACGCGCTGGGTGAACTCGCCAAGGAGGCCCGCATGGGCGGCCAGGGGCAGGAGACGCGCGCACGGGAGGTGCGGGTGATCGACATATCCGACTTCGACCGCCGCAAGGCCGAGATTGCCGATGCGATCTGGCAGGCCTCGGTGGAGATCGGCTTCTTCCAGGTGTCGGGCCATGGCATTCCCCAGCCCGATATCGATGCGGCCTTCGGGCGTGCCGAGCAGCTGTTCGCCCTGCCGCGCGAGGTGAAGGCGCAGTGGCCGCTGTCGCGCAATGCGGGCTGGGAGCACAAGGCGCAGATCCGGCCTTCCACGCGCACGCCCGACCAGAAGGAGTCCTACCAGATGACGCGCCCGCGCATGGCCGGCCTGTGGCCCACGGAGCAGGAGCTGCCGGGCTTTCAGCAGGCCACGCTGGGCTTTGAGCGCCAGTGCTGGCAGGTGGGCATGCAGCTGCTGTCGTGCTTTGCGCACAAGCTGGGCTTTGATGCGGACTTCTTCACGCGCGCCCACGACCCTTCGGTGCCCGCCTACCAGAGCACGCTGCGCATGCTGCATTACTTCGCGGTCGATCCCGCGCTCAAGGACGAGCTGGGCCTGTGGCGCGCAGGCGCCCACACCGACTTCGACTGCCTGACCCTGCTGTTCCAGCGCGCAGGCCAGGGCGGCCTGCAGGTGCTGCCGGGCAAGGAGATGGAAGGCCAGCAATGGACGCCCGTGGACCCGGTGGAAGGCGTGATCACCTGCAACATCGGCGACATGCTCACGCGCTGGAGCGACGACCAGCTGCCCAGCAACTTCCACCGCGTGCGCAATCCCCTGCCCCATGAATACCAGGGCGCGCGCTACAGCCTGGCCTTCTTCTGCCAGGCCAACGAGGACGCGGTGATCGAAGGGCCGCAAAAGAAGTACCCGCCCATCACGGGCGCGGAGTACCTGCGCCAGCGCATCAGCGCGAACTTCTCGAACAAATATTGATCCCCCTGAGCGGCTGCGCCGCTTCCCCCTTCTCGCTTCGCGGAGGGGGACGACGGCTTCGGCTGGGCGCCCCCGCCGCGAGGCGGCTCTTGCTCGGCGTCCCTGAGTTGGGCCGCGCCAGTTTCCAGCGCTCCACTCTTTGACATAGTGTGGTGTGGCCTGGCCGGAAACGACAAGGCCCCGGAGTCCGGGGCCTTGCCTGTGTCTGCGATCGGTGGTGGTGTTGATCAGCGCAGCGATTCGATCAGGTCGATGTACTGCTGCTTGGCGTCATCGGCCGAGGTGTCCTTGAGCTTTTCCCAGGCGTCCCACTTGGCGCGGCCGACCATGTCGGTGAAGCTGGGCTTCTTGGCCTCGTTGTCGCCTTCGGTGGCCTGCTTGTACAGCGCGTAGAGCTTGAGCAGCGTGGCGTTGTCGGGGCGCTCGCTGATCGAGGTGGAGTTCTTGACGGCGGCCTCGAAGGCGGCGTTCAGATCGGACATGGCGGGTCTCCTGGTGGGCGGTTCGTGTAGCGGCACAGTGTAGCCAAAAAAGCAGGAATTTAGAACGACCGTGCTTTTTTCACCGTCATCCGAACCGAGACCGGCCATGCCGCTCCTACGCTGCGCTGCACAGGTGCCTGGCCACGGGCCATCGGTCTGCCTCGCAAGGCGTGGGGGCCGGCGCCTGGCCCCGGGCGCTGCCCGGTTGCAGGATGCGGCCGTGCTCCATCACGACCACGCGGTCGGCGACGGCGAAGGCCTGCTGGCGGTCCTGGGTCGCATAGACGGCCGTACAACCCAGGCTGCGCAGCAGCCGGGGAATTTCCTCGCACAGGCGCTCGCGCAGGTTGCAGTCGAGGCCGGACAGGGGTTCGTCCAGCAGCACCAGGCGCGGGCGCTCCACCACGGCGCAGGCCAGCGCCGCACGCTGCTGCTGGCCGCCCGACAGGCTGCCGGGAAGACGCTCGCCCATGCCCTGCAGCCCGACCAGGCCCAGGGTCTGCTGCACCCGCTCGTGGATCTGCGCGCGAGGCAGGCCGCGCATTTCCAGCGCGAAGGCCACGTTGGCCTGCAGGCTCATATGGGGCCAGAGCGCATGGTCCTGGAGCACCAGGCCCAGGTCGCGCCGCTCGGGCGGCAGGGGCTGCGAGGCGCTGGCCGCGCACTGCCCGTCCATCCAGACTTCGCCGCGGCTGGGCTGCTCCAGCCCGGCCAGGATCTTGAGCAGGGTGGTCTTGCCGCAGCCCGAAGGACCCAGCAGGGCCAGCACCTCGCCGGGGGCGATCTGCAGGCTGATGTCCTGGAGCACGGCACGCTCGCCGTGGATGCGCTTGAGCTGCCGGGCTTGGACGGCCACGCCCTGCGCGGCGGCCGAGGAGGATTCGATGGAGGTCACAGGGACCGCATGCTAGGTGCGGTGTGTGACATGCCGGTGTCGGCCGGACCCTGCGAGGGCCTCAGCGCGTGGGCTCGCTCAGCCAGCGCTGGGCCAGCTTCACCCAGAACGTGGCGCCCTGCGGGATCAGCTGGTCGTTGAAGTCGTAGCTGGGGTTGTGCAGCGTGCAGGGACCGCCGCCATGGCCGATGGCGCGGTGGTCGCCGTCGCCATTGGCGATGAAGCAGTAGGCGCCGGGCTTTTCCAGCAGCATGAAGGCGAAGTCCTCGGCGCCCATCGAGGGCTCCTGGGGCAGCACATTGGCCTCGCCCACGACCTCGGCCATGACGCGGCGCGCGAACTCGGCCTCGGGCGCGGAGTTGATGGTGGGCGGGTAGTTGCGCACGAACTCGAACTCGCAGCGCGTGTCATGCGCGGCGCAGATGCTCTCGGCCAGGGTCTTCATGCGCCGCTCGATCAGGTCCAGCACCTCCAGCGTGAAGGTACGCACCGTGCCCTGCAGCTCCACGCTGTCGGGCACCACGTTCGTGGCCTCGCCCGCATGGACCATGGTCACCGAGACCACGCCCGCCTCGATGGGCTTGACGTTGCGGCTGACGATGGTCTGCAGGCCCAGGATCAGCTGGGCCGCCACGGGCAGCGGGTCGATCACCATGTGCGGCATGGCCGCGTGGCCGCCCTTGCCGCGCACGACGATGCGGAATTCGTTGCTGGACGCCATGGCCGGGCCCGGGCCCACGGCCATGGTGCCGGCCTTCATGCCCGGCCAGTTGTGCATGCCGAACACGGCCTGCATGGGAAACTGGGTGAACAGGCCGCCCTCGACCATCTCGCGCGCGCCACCGCCGCCCTCTTCGGCCGGCTGGAAGATCAGGTGCACCGTGCCCTCGAAGCTGTCGCGGTGCGCGGCCAGGTACTGCGCGGCGGCCAGCAGCATGGCGACATGGCCGTCATGCCCGCAGGCATGCATTTTCCCGGCATGGCGGCTGGCGTGCTCGAAGGTGTTGAACTCCTGCATGGGCAGGGCGTCCATGTCGGCGCGCAGGCCGACGGCGCGGCCGCTGGCGCCGCCGTCACGGCCGTGGATGGTGCCCACCACGCCTGTGCGGCCCAGGCCGCGGTGCACGGCAATGCCCCATCCCTCCAATTGCCGGGCTACGAGGTCGGCGGTGCGGATCTCCTCGAAGCACAGTTCGGGATGGGCATGTATGTCGCGGCGCAGCGCGGTGATCTCGGGTGCGCGGTCCAGCAGTTCCTGCAGCAAGGCCATGGGGTTCTCCTTCTAGAGCTGCAAGCCTACACCCGGACCTTGCCGTCGCCGGTCAGCATGGACAACTCCACGAAGCGCGGCTTGCCGGACTGCGGCTTGAAGACCAGCGGGAAGCCGGCCACCTGCTGGCCATGCATGGCGTCGAGCGCGGCCACCAGGCCGTCGCGCGTGGGCTTGCCCGAGGCCGATGCCTGGCGCAGCGCATCGGCGAACACGCGCGCCGCCAAGTAGCCTTCCATGCTGGAATAGCTGGGCGTCAGCTTGCCGCCGCCCTTCTGGATGGCCGCCAGGAAATCGCGCGTGATCTGGCGCGAGGTCTGGAAGGGCGAGGGCACGACCTGGGTGACCACCACGCCTTCGGCATCCTTGCCCAGCGTCTCCGACAAAGCCTGGGCACCCACGAAGGACACGTTGTAGAACTGCCCGCCAAAGCCCGCCTGGCGCGCCGCGCGCACAAAGGCCGCGCTGGCCGAGTAGGTGACGATCTGCACAATGACATCGGCGCCCAGCGGCACCAGCGTCTTGACGGCAGCGGCTACATTGTTCGAGTTGCGCTCCACCGTGGCCGCGCCCACGGGCTCCAGCCCCTTGGCGGCCAGCGCCGCCTTGACGCCAGCCAGGCCCGATTCGCCATAGGCATCGTTCTGGTGCAGCACGGCCACCTTCTTCAGGCCCAGGCCCGTGAGGTGGCGCACCATCAGCGCCGTCTCGTCGGCATAGGAGGCGCGCACATTGAAGACCAGGTGGGCCAGCTGGGGCTGGCGCAGCGCGTCGGCGCCCGTCAGCGGTGCGAACAGGGGCACGCGCGCCTTTTGCAGCAGCGGCAGCGCGGCCATGCTGGTGGAGGTGCCCACGTAGCCGAACAGAGCGAACACGTCGTCGGACAGGAAGCGCTGGGTATTGGCCGCGCAGCGCTCGGGCTCGTAGCCGTCGTCCATCACGCGCAGTTCGATGTTGCGCCGGGCAATGCCCCCCTGCGCGTTGAGCTGTTCGAAGTACAGCTTGGCGCCTTCATGGAAGGGCTGGCCGATCTGTGCCGCGGGGCCCGTCATCGGGCAGGACTGGCCCAGCACGATGGTGCCTCCCGCGTCCTGGGCGCGCACTGCGCCGGTCCAGGTGGCGGCAGCAGCCGTGCTGGCTGCGATGAACTGTCTGCGGCTGAACGCCGTCTTGGGTCGGAGCATGAACTTGCCTGTTTTTGTCGCTGGAATCGGCGCCGTTGCTGCGTGCAGCCGGCTGCAAGGGTCCGCATAATAAAGACAAGCGGCGATTGCGGCATGCAAGACCGGCACCGCCCCTTGCCCGTGACGGCCTTTTCCCGTTTTCCCGGCTTTCACGGTTTTTTCGCAAAGTACCCACCCTGTCCGAGACCGCTGCCACCATGTCCTCCGCCTCGTCCCCACTCCAGGCCACCTCACAGGTGCTGGGCGCCTGCCCCCATGACTGCCCCGATACCTGCTCGCTGGTGACCACGGTCGAAGAGGGCATCGCCAAAAGAGTCCAGGGCAACCCCGCCCATCCGCACACGGGCGGCGTGCTCTGCGCCAAGGTCAGCAAATACACCGAGCGCAGCTACCACCCCGAGCGCGTGCTCACCCCGCTGCGCCGCGTGGGGCCCAAGGGTTCCGGGCGGTTCGAGCCCGTGGGCTGGGACGAGGCGCTGGCCGACATCGCCGCCCGGCTGCACGCGCTGGCGGCGCGCGATCCCGAAACCATCCTGCCCTACAGCTACGCAGGCACCATGGGCCTGGTGCAGGGCGAGAGCATGGACCGGCGCTTCTTCCACCAGCTCGGCGCCTCGCTGCTGGACCGCACCATCTGCTCCAGCGCCGGGGGCGAGGCCCTGAACCTGACCTATGGCGGCAAGCTGGGCATGCGCGTGGAGCATTTCACCGAAAGCCGGCTCATCCTCATCTGGGGCAGCAACAGCATCGGCAGCAGCCTGCATTTCTGGCGCTATGCGCTGGAGGCCAAGCGCAACGGCGCACGCCTGGTGTGCATCGACCCGCGCAAGACCGAGACCGCCGACAAATGCCACGAGCACCTGCAGCTGCTGCCCGGCACCGATGCCGCCCTGGCACTGGCCCTGATGCACGAGCTGATCACGCACGGCTGGCTGGACCATGACTACATTGCGCGCCACACGCTGGGCTGGGAGGAACTCAAGGCCCGCGCCCTGCAGTGGCCGCCCGAGCGCGCGGCCCAGGTCTGCGGCCTGCCCGTGGAGCAGATCCGCCAGCTGGCGCGCGACTACGGCACCACCACGCCCGCCGCCATCCGCCTGAACTACGGCGTGCAGCGCGCGCGCGGCGGCGGCAATGCCGTGCGCGCCATCGCCTGCCTGCCGGCCCTGGTGGGTGCCTGGCGCCACCGTGCGGGCGGCCTGCTGCTGTCCGCCTCGGGCGCCCTGCCCGCGCAGCGCGCCCGACTGCAGATGCCGCACCTGCTGGGCGAGCGCCGCCCGCGCACCATCAACATGAGCACCATCGGCGACGCCTTGCTGCACGAAGGCGGCAATGGCTTCGGGCCGCGCGTGGATGCCATCGTGGTCTACAACAGCAATCCCGTGGCCGTGGCGCCCGAGTCGGCCAAGGTCGTGGCCGGCTTTGCGCGCGAGAACCTGTTCACCCTGGTGCTGGAGCAGTTCATGACCGACACGGCCGACCTGGCCGACTACGTGCTGCCGGCCACCACGCAGATCGAGCACTGGGACATCCACGGCAGCTACGGCCATACCGACGTGCTGCTCAACCGCCCCGCCATCGCGCCGCTGGGCCAGGCGCGCAGCAACGGCCAGATCTTCCGCGACCTGGCCGCGCACATGGCGCGGCATGACGCCGCCTTTGCCGCCGCCCATTTCCAGACGGGAGACGAGCAACTGTGCCGCGAAGCCTTCGAGGGGCGCGGCGTGGACTTCAAAGAGCTGCTGGACAAGGGCTTTGCCACCCTGGCCCTGCCCGAGGCCCCCTTTGCCGAGGGCGGCTTCGCCACGCCCTCGGGCCGCTGCGAATTCACCAGCGCCGAGCTGGCGCGGCGCGGCATGGACCCGCTGCCCGACTACCTGCCCAACTACGAAACCGCCGAAACGGATGCGCGCTACCCGCTGGCCATGATCTCGCCGCCGGCACGCAACTTTCTCAACAGCAGCTTCGTCAACGTCAAGAGCCTGCGCACCATGGAAGGCCGCCCGCTGGTGGAGCTGCACCCCGACGACGCCGCCCCGCGCGGCGTGGCCGAGGGCGACCGGGTGCGCGTCTTCAACGACCGGGGCAGCTACGAATGCCACGCCACCCTCAACGGCCGCGCGCGCCGTGGCGTGGTCAACGGCCTGGGCATCTGGTGGCGCAAGCACGGGGACAACGGCACCAACGTCAACGAGCTCACCCACCAGCGCCTGACCGACCTGGGCCGCGCGCCCAGCTTCTACGACTGCGCGGTGCAGGTGCAGCGGCTGGCCTGAGCCCCGCCCCGGAGACGGGCGATTCCTGCGCAATGGCGTCTGGCGCATCGGCACAATGGACCGCATTGCCACCACCGACAGGAGATGCCCATGCTGCAAACCGCCGTGGTCGCCGTGCGCGACCGTGCACGGCTGCAGGAAATCGTCGGCGTGCTGCTGCGCTTCGGGCTGGCCGACCTGGTCGACACGCTGGGCCTGGCCCGCTTCGCGCCACGCGGCAGCCAGCCCCATCCCGAGCATCCGCTGGATGCCAGCCGCCCCGAGCGCCTGCGCATGGCCCTCGAACACCTGGGTCCCAGCTTCGTCAAGCTGGGCCAGATCATGGCCACGCGCTCGGACCTGCTCGCGCCCGAATGGACGGCCGCACTGCAGCAACTGCACAGCCACGCCGCCCCGCTGCCCTGGGAGACGGCCCAGCCGTTGATCGAGCAGTCGCTGGGCCTGCCGGTGGAGCAGGTGTTCACGCATTTCGATCCCGTGCCGCTGGCCTCGGCCTCCATGGCCCAGGTGTACCGCGCGCGGCTGCCTGCGGCTGAAGTCCGGGATGACCGGGATGACCGGGAAGACCAGGAGGACGGCAGCGGCAGCGACAGCGACAGCGACAGCACCCCTGCGGCCAGCGCTGCCGACATCGAAGTCGTGGTCAAGGTCCAGCGCCCCGGGCTGCGCCCCCAGATCGAGGCCGACCTGCGCCTGCTCGAGCACCTGGCGCTGCTGGCCCAGGAACAATGGCCGCAGCTGGCGCGCTACCGCCCGCGCGAGGTCACGCGCCAGCTGGGCCAGGCGCTGCGCGAGGAACTGGATTTCACCGTCGAAGCCCACAACGGCGACGCCGTGGCGCGGCACTTCGCGGCCCAGCCCGAGATCGTCGTGCCGGCCATCCACTGGGCATTGAGCGGGCCGCGCCTGCTGGTGCAGGACTTCGTGCCGGGCGTGCCGGCCTCGGCCGTGGGTGCGGACCCCGCGCTGGACGGCCCGCTGCTGGCGCGCCGTGGCGCCTGCGCGTTTTTGCAGATGGTGCTGCGCGACGGCCTGTTCCACGCCGACCCGCACCCCGGCAACCTGCTGGCCCTGCGCGGCAACCGCGTCGGCTTCATCGACTTCGGCATGGTCGGGCGGCTGTCTCCCCAGCGCCGCCGCCAGGTGCTGGGCCTGATGCGCGCCCTGGTCGAGGGCCAGGGCCGCAGCCTCTCGGGCGTGCTGCTGGAATGGGCGGCCGAAAGCGAAATGCCCGGCCGCGCCCCGCCCTCGGCCGCACGCATCGAGGCTGCCGTGGACCGCTTCGTGACCCGCCATGGCCCCGGCGCCAGCAACGGCCGCCTGGTCATGTCCCGCGCCCTGCAGGACTTCATGGCCCTGGCCCGCGAAACCGGCGTGGCCCTGCCCGCCGACATGGCCCTGCTGCTCAAGGCCCTCATCACGGCCGACCAGGTGCTGCTGCAGCTGGACCCGCAATTCGACGTGGTGCAGACGGCCACGCCCCTGGTCAAGGCCCAGCTGCTGCAGCGCTACTCCCTGCGCAGCCTGGCGCGCCAGCGCCGCGCCGCCATGGCGCAGTGGCTGGAACTGGCCGACGACGCGCCGCACACCCTGCGGCTGGTGATGCAAAGACTGCGCTCGGGCCGGCTGCAGGCCGATCTGGACATACGCCACATCGACCGGCTTTCACTGGCACTGGAACGCGCCGCCACCCGCCTGGCCCTGGCCGTGGTCTCCGGCGCCTTCATCCTGGGCCTGGCCCCCGGCCTGCTGACCATGGGCCCGCGCCTGTGGGGCATCCCCCTCTTCGCCGCCCTGGGCGTGGCCGGCGCCGCCGCCAGCCTGGCCGTCCTGTTCATCACCATGCGCAGGCAGAAGGCGCTGGATTGATGGCTGGATTGGCGATCAGGAACGCCAAAAAAAAGCAGCACCAGCGCATCAGATCAAAGCCGGGCGCCGCCCCCAAAACCGCCACGGCCCAACCCAGAGACACCGAGGAAGGGCCTACGCCGGCCGCGCCGCCCCGCACCGAGGGTGTCGCCGGCTGCCCGTACGCCCCCTCCGCGAAGCGAGAAGGGGCGCCGTGCAACGGGCGACGTGCAACGGGAAGCGGCGCAGCCGCTCAGGGGGTCAGTCCAATTTGACGCCAGCGCTCTTGATGATGGCCCCCCAGCGCTTGGATTCCGCGCGCGACATGGCCAGGAACTGCTCGGGCGTGCCGGGCAGCGCCTCCATGCCGAAGTCCTGCATGCGCTTGACCACGGCGGGGTTGGCCAGCGCCTTGTTGAGTTCGGCGTTCAGGCGCTGCACCACGGCGGGGGGCATCTTGGCCGGGCCCAGGATGCCCTGGAAGGCATAGACCTCGGTATCGGGCACGCCGACCTCGGCCAGCGTGGGCAGCTCGGGCAGGCTGGGCACGCGCTTGCCCGTGCCGATGGCCAGGGCGCGCACCTTGCCCGACTGGATCACGGGCAGGCCCGAGGCCAGGTCCAGGAACATGCAGGGCACCTGGCCGCCCATCACGTCGGCCAGCGCGGGCGCCGCGCCGCGATAGGGGATGTGCGTCAGGAAGGTGCCCGTGCGGTTCTTGAACATCTCCATGGCCAGGTGGTGGGGCGAGCCGTTGCCGGGAGAGGCGTAGTTGACCTGGCCCGGATGCGCCTTCACGTAGGCCAGGAATTCCTTGAAGGTCTTGGCCTCGAAGTTCGGGTTCACCACCAGCGCCATCGGGAAGCGGCTGATGCCGCCGATGTAGGTGAAGTCCTTTTCGGGGTTGAAGGACAGCTTGCTGAACAGGTGCTCGTTGTAGGCCAGCACGGCGTTGTCGGCCGACATGATGGTGTAGCCGTCGGGCTTGGCCGTGGCCACGATCTGGGCGCCGATGTTGGTGGAGGCGCCGGGGCGGTTGTCCACCACGATGGTCTGGTTCAGCGTCTGGCGCATGGCCTCGGCCACGGTGCGCGCCAGCACGTCGGTGCCGCCGCCGGGCGGATAGGGCACGACCCAGCGGATGTTGCTGGCGGGCCAGTCCTGCGCCTGCGCAAAGGGCGCGGCCATGCCGGCGGATGAGGCCGCCACGGCGGCCAGGAATTGTCTACGGTCCATTGTTGTCTCCTGTGGGATGGGTGTGGATGGGTCCTGGCCGCGCCCTGTTGCTCTTGTTCATGGAGGCGGCGGCCGTGTGTTTCAGGGCGGGCTGGCTGCGGGGAACTCCACGCGCTGCACCTTGAAGCCCTGGGCCGCCAGCAGCGCCGGCAGGCCGCGCGTGCCCACCATGTGCAGGGCGCCCACGGCGGCGAACACGCTGCGGCCGGAACGGATCTGCCGCGCCACTTCGCGCGCCAGGCCGGGGTTGCGGCCATAGACCATGCGGTCGTAGTCGGCGCGCTCGGCGGCATTGGCCATGCAGTCGCACCAGTCGGGCAGGCTCTCCAGCAGGTGGATGCGGCCATCGGCCCAGACGCGTGCGATCAGGCCCAGCTTCTGGGAGGCGATGCCGCTTTCCAGCTGGCGCAGGCCGGACTCCACCGTCTCGGCCACGCGCGCGGGGTCGTCCGAGACCAGTTCGCGCAGTTGCAGCTCGGGCGTCTCCAGCGACAGCACGGGCTTGCCCAGGGCCAGCGCCACGCCGGCCAGCGAGAAATCGATGCCATAGGACGCGTCCAGCCCCTCGCTGCGGCCGGCCAGCGACAACAGGGAGATCACCTGGGCGTCGGGGCGCAGCAGGGCCAGCTCGGGGCCGGCGCAAGCCAGGCGCCTTTGCTCCTCAAGCCGGCGCTGGAGATCGCCGCGCAGCGGCGGCGCATCGGGCCGCGCCTGCATGCCTGCGAACAAGACCTTCATGACCTCGGGATCGAGGATGTTCAGCTCCAGCGCCAGGCTGTCGGAGGCGCGCAGCGCGTCCGCCACCGTGGGGCCGGGCACGCTCCAGTCGAGCTTGGCCGCGTGCATGGTCCCGTAGAGCCAGCTGGTGCGGCCCCGGTGCTCGATGCGCCACAGCAGTCCACGGTCCTGCGCCTTGCGCTGCATGGCGCGGATCTCGTCCGGGCCGGGCATGCGCGCCTCGGGCGGGCAGGTGACGGGGTCCGCGGCCGGGGGCGCCGCGAATGCCCCCGCCAGCGGCGACAGCGCCAGCGCGGCCAGGCCGGCGCGCAGCGACCTGCCCGCCAGGCGCCACCAGGGTGCGCAGACGCGGCTCATTCGGCAGGCTCGACGATGTTCTGGTCGATGGCGCCGAAGATGCTCTGGCCGTCCTTGCCCTTCATCTCGATGCGGATGGTGTCGCCGAAGCGCATGAACTCGGTCTTGGGCGCGCCGTCCTGGATGGTCTCTATGCAGCGCTTCTCCGCAATGCAGCTGTAGCCCTTGGGCCACTCCATGCGCCGGTTCTTGCCCTTGCCGCTTTCCACGCCCTTGTTGCTCACGGTGCCGCTGCCCACGATGGAGCCGGCGCGCACATTGCGCGTCTTGCAGATATGGGCGATGAGCTGGCCGAAGTGAAAGCTCATGTCCTCGCCCGCATCGCACATGCCGACCTTGCGGCCGTTCCAGGTGGACTGCAGCGTCAGGTGCAGGCGCCCGCCCTTCCAGGCGTCGCCCAGCTCGTCCAGCGTCACGGCCACGGGGCTGAAGGAGGTGGCGGGCTTGGACTGGAAGAAGCCGAAGCCCTTGGACAGCTCATTGGGGATCAGGTTGCGCAGGCTCACGTCGTTGGCCAGCATGACCAGGCGCACGCCGCCCAGCGCACGCTCGGGCGTGGCGCCCATGGGCACGTCGGCGGTGATGACGGCGATCTCGGCCTCGAAGTCGATGCCCATGGACTCGCTGGGCACCACCACATCGTCGCAGGGGCCCAGGAAATCGTCGCTGCCGCCCTGGTACATCAGCGGGTCGGTGTAGAAATTGGCGGGCACCTCGGCGCCGCGCGCCTGGCGCACCAGCTCCACATGGTTGATGTAGGCCGAGCCGTCGGCCCATTGGTAGGCGCGCGGCAGCGGCGCCATGCACTGGCGCGGATCGAAGGCAAAGGCATGGACCGCCTTGCCGCTGTTGAGCAGGTGGTACAGGTCCTGCAGCTGGGGCGCCATGTAGCTCCAGTCGTCGAGCACCTGCTGCAGGCGGCTCGCTATGCCGGTCGCATAATGGGCCTGGCTCAGGTCGCGTGACACCACGACCAGTTGCCCGTCCCGCGATCCGTCCTTGTATGTGGCAAGTTTCATGCTGCTCCCCCGTGCCGCCGCCGCGCGCCACGGCATCCGGGCAGCGGCCTGGATACCCATGGCGACGCAGCCACGAATTACGATAAGTTAAATTGATTTAACTAAACAAAACCAAATTCTATTGCAATGGACAAGGAACGCGCAGGGATTCAATCGGTCGAGGTCGGTTTTACGTTGCTGGAGGCGCTGACGCGCGCCCGGGGTCCGCAGATGCTCAAGGACCTGGCGTCCGACGCCGGCATGAGCGCCGCCAAGGCCCACCGCTACCTCGTGAGCTTCCAGCGCATCGGCCTGGTCACCCAGGACGCGCGCACCTCCCGCTACGACCTGGGCCCGGCCTCGCTCAAGCTGGGCCTGGCCTCGCTGGCCCGGCTGGACCCCGTGCGGCTGGCGCGCGAACGCATGCCCGCACTCATGGAGCGCATCCACCACACGGCGGCCATCGCCGTCTGGGGCAACCACGGGCCGACCATCGTGCACTGGGAGGAAAGCGCGCAGTCGGTCACCGCCAACCTGCGCCTGGGTGACGTCATGCCCATGCTGGCCTCGGCCACCGGGCGCTGCTTCGCGGCCTGGCTGCCGCGCGAGGTCACGGCCCCGCTGCTGGAGCCCGAGGTGGACAAGGCCCGCCGCATCCAGCGCAAGGACCTGCCGCTCACCCCCGAGGCCATAGACGCCATGCTGGCCGAGGTGCGCGAGCGCGGCACCGCCCGCGTGGTCGATACCGTGCTGCCCGGCATCGTGGCCTTTTGCACGCCGGTCTTCGACTCCTCGGGCCATATCGTGCTGGGCCTGACCACGCTGGGCTCGATTGCCACTTTCGACCCCGAATACGGCGGCGCCATCGATGCGCCGCTGCGCGAGGCCTGCGTCCAGCTGTCCCAGGACCTGGGCTGGAATGCCTGAGATGAAGCTACACCCCCTGAGTCGCTTCGCGCCTTCCCCCTGGAAGGGGGACGACAGCCTCGCTGCGGGGCGGCGCGGCCGGCGTAGGCCCTTGCTCGCTGTCCCTGGCCTTGGGCCGCGCCGGTTTCATGGGCTGTGGGTGGCGCGCAGCACTATGGATAACTGACATGAGCCTACGCCAGCGCGCCCTGCCTGCCCTCACCGCCGTGGTGCTGGGCGTGCACGCCCTGGCCCTGCTGGGCCTGCCGCTGTGGAGCCAGGTGTCAGCGCCGCACACCGAGGTGGCAGCCATGCAGACGCGGGCGCTGTCCCTGCCCGAGCCACCCGCCCCCCCGCCTGCAGCGCCCGTACCCGCACCGAAGGCGCCTGCGCCCAAGCCGCAACAGCCTCGCCCCAAGGTCCAGCGCCCGGCACCCTCGGCGCCCACCGCACCCGCGCCCGAGCCGCTGGACACGCCCATCCGCGAAACCGTCGAGCCCTTGCCGATGGCCGCAGCGCCGGAGCCTGCCGCATCGGACGCATCGGAAGCCGCCGTTGCCGCTGCCGATGCAGGTGCCGGCAGCGGGCCAACCCCGGCCACGCCGCCGGCGCCGCCCGCTCCCAAGCCCGAACCCGAAACACCGTCCACACCCTCGGCCGGCCCGGCCCAGGGCATGGCCATCACCTCGCCCGATGGCACGCCGCTGGCCTCCGACGCCCCCGTTCCCGTGCAAATGCCCGATCCCGCGCGGCTGTCGTTCGCCGTCACCGGCCAGGCCAAGCGCTTCAACTACTCGGCCAGTGCCGAGCTGGTCTGGCGCCATGCCAACGGCCAGTACCAGGCCAGCCAGGAAGTCAGCCTGTTCCTGCTGGGCTCGCGCTCGCAAACCAGTGAAGGCCGCATCACTGACAGGGGCCTGGAGCCCAGCCGCTTCAACGACAAGGCACGCAAGGAGCAATCGGCGCAGCTGGCGTTCGACCAGAACCTGGCGCACTTCAGCACGGGCGCTCCCGATGCCGCCATCGCGCCCGGCGCGCAGGACCGGCTCAGCGTGTTCCTGCAACTGTCGGCCCTGCTGGCGGCGGCGCCGCAGCGCTACCCGGCGGGCACGCAGATCAGCTTCATCACCGTCAGCGCGCGGCGCGCCGACCGCTGGACCTTCCGCGTGGGTGAGACCGAGACGCTGGACCTGCCCTCGGGCAGCACGCAGGCGCTGCGGCTGGACAAGATCGCGGCGGCCGGCGATGACCAGCAGGCCTCGCTGTGGCTGGCGCCGTCCATGCAATACCTGCCCGTGCGCATCCGGCTGGCGCAGGACAACGGCGACTTCGCCGACCTGCAGCTCAAGGGCCGCCAGGCACCCTGATCGCGGGTAGGCCGGCACTTGCAGGCACCGCTGCCGCCCGCCTACCACAGCGCGGCCTGCGGCGCACGCCGCCGCGCATGCCAATCCGTGGAATACTGCATGCAAGTGCCTGTGATAGATCGGGACCCCCACGGTTCTTGAAATCCGGCGCTTCGCAGCCATGTAGGCTGTGCGACGCCCGGCAACGGGCCAGAAAGGGAACACCATGCAAATGCTTTACGACTCCGAATCTTTTGTGGTGCTCCATCTGCGTCCCGACATGGATCCGGATGCAACGGCTGGCAATGAGGCAGTCGACACCGCCCGCCAACTGCCACGCCACGGCTTCGAGATCGTGGACAAGCGCTCGGGCAAGGAGGTCTACCTGGACGGCTCCTGGGCCGAGATGTTCCAAAAGCAGATCATTGCCTGGCAGCTCGACGCCCCCACCGAGGAAGAGGTGGAAGACGCGCTGGATCGCTACGCAGGCCTGGCCCAGCAGCCCGTCGTGGTCCACTGACAGCACACAGCGCACGGCCCCCTGAAGGGGCCGCGTGCCAAGCCCGCCGCAGATTCTCTGCGGCGGGCTTTTTCTTTGGGCGCGGCCATTGCGCGGACCCTGGTGCTTTCACCGATCCGCAGCGAGCGCCTCCTGCCTAGAATCCTGAGCGCAGGTTCAAGATTTGAAGACCATCTGTGAGATGGTCTTGTCACGCCTGTGTGGTGTGCGCCGGCCTCTTGCAGACAACCAGGAGGCAGCGATGCAAACCACAGGCCACAGCATTCGTGGCGTTCAGGATGTCATCTCGTACATCGACGCACGCCAGGGCATTTCAGGCCGCGCCGGCACCATCTGGTGGCTGGCACTCGGCGGCCTTTTCCTCGACGCCTTTTCCAACTCCGCGCTCAGCGTGGGCCTGGGGCCCATGACGCGCGACCAGCAGCTCACGCCGGCCGAGGTGGCCTGGATGACGTCGCTGGCCTCCTGGGTGTCCATCGCCTTCAACCCCATCGGCGGCTGGATGGCCGACCGCTGGGGCCGCATGCGCCCCCTGGTCATCGCCAAGGTGCTGGCCGTGGCCGGCGCGCTGCTGGTCAGCATGGCGCCCGACTACGCCACCATCCTCTTCGGCCGCTTCTTCGTGGGCGCGGCCTATGGCATCGACTTCGCCATCGCCATGGCGGTGCTGGCCGAATTCACGCCCGCACGCCTCAAGAGCCGGCTCAATGTCTGGCAGGGCATGTGGTACATGGCCGTGTGCAGCAACCTGGTGCTGGCGCTGTGGTTCCACTCCTGGGACGTGGGCGATTCGCTGTGGCGCTACTCGGTTGCGGCCACCGCCGTGTTCGGCGTGTTCATCCTGGGCATGCAGGCCGCGCTGCTGGTGGAAAGCCCGACCTGGCTGGCACGCAAGGAGCGGCTTGATGACGCGGCCCGCGCCATGACGCGCATCTATGGCCAGACCTTCAGGGCAGCGCCCCTTGCCGAGCGCCTGCCCGTGCTCAACCCGGCCCGGCGCGGCCTGGCCAATGTGCTGCTGATCTTTCGCGGCATCTACCTGCCGCGCACGCTGCTGGCGGCCACGGTGCAGATAGGCCAGTCCATCCAGTACTTCGCCGTGGGCTGGTACCTGCCGCTGATCAGCGCCTCGCTGTTCGGCAAGGACTTCCGCGAGGCCACGCTGGGCGCGCTGGTGTTCAACGTGTTCGGCATCGTCGGCGGCTTCCTGTCGCCCATCATCGGGCGCCGGCTGGGCCTGCGGCGGGCCTCGGCCTTCGGCTTTGCGCTGGTGTTCCTGATGCTGCTGGTGCTGGGCCTGTTCAACGGCCGCATGCCCATCTGGCTGGCCGTGGCCGTGCCCTCGCTGTTCATCCTCTTTCACTCGGGCGGGCCCGGCGCCAACGGCAAGAGCCTGTCCACGCTGTCGTTCCGCAGCGAGCTGCGCGCGGGCGCCAATGGCGTGATCGGTGCGCTGGGCGCCATGGGCGCGGCGCTGGGGCTGCTGGTGTTCCCGCTGTTCCGCCAGCAGTACGGGCTGGAGAACACCTTCCTCATCCTGTCCGTGGTGCCGCTGCTGGCCAGCATCGTCTGTTTTTCCATCCGCTGGGACCCCACGCGCACCACGGTGAACCCCGACGACGAGCCCGGCGCGCCCCAGTTCGCGGACGACGCAGCCCCGCCCGCCAAGGTCGCTCAAACCACCGCCTGAAAGAGACCACCCCATGCACCATGAAGCCGTGATCCTTTGCATAGACGAAGGCACCTCGGGCACGCGCGCCGCCGTCGTGGGACGCGACGGGCAAGTGTCCGCCCAGGACTATCTGCCGCTGGAAATCCACTGCCCGCGCCCCGGCGTGGTCGAGCAGGACGCCGACCTGCTGCTGGAGCGCACGCTGGACGTGTGCCGCCGCGCCATCGCCCGCGCCCAGGGCTGCGGCCAGCAGATCGTGGCCCTGGCCATTGCCAACCAGCGCTGCTCGGCCGTGCTCTGGGACACGGCCACGGGCCGGTCGCTGGCCCCCATCATGGTCTGGCAGGACTCGCGCCACCGCGACGAACTGGCCCTGCTGGCCGGCGACTGGGATGCCCGGCTGATCCGCCACGCGGGCCGACCCGTGGGCGTGCGTTCGCCCTACCTGTGGGCCGCGCGCAAGCTGCGTGAGGATGCGGCCGTGGCCCGTGCCTGGCAGCAGCGCCGCCTGGCCTTCGGCACCATCGACTCCTGGCTGCTGTGGCATCTGTCGGATGCGCGCGCCGTGGTCACCACGCCCACCAATGTGACCTCGGGCAACGCCTATGCGCTGGGCGATCACCGCTACCTGCAGGACTGGCTGGACGCGCTGGAGTTTCCCGCCGAACTGCTGCCCCGCCTGTGCGAGGACGTGCAGGACTTCGGCCGCACGCGCACCGAGCTGCTGGGCCTGGCCGTGCCCATCCTGGCCTGCGCGGGCGACCAGCATGCGGCCGCCGTGGGCCTGGGCTGCCTGGAGCGGGGCCAGGCGCTGTGCGTGCATGGCACGGGCAGCTTCGTCGATGTGCTCACGGGAACAAAGCTGCCCGCGCATGACGCGGCCCATGAAAGCTCGCTGACCATGACCGCGCGGCGCATGGGCGGTGTCTCGCGCTATGCCATCGAGACCTATGTGCCCACCACGGGCTCGGCGCTCAACTGGATCTGCGAGAAGCTGCAGTGGTTCGACAACCCGCAGCAGATCAGCACCCTGGCCCGCGAGGCCGAGACGCCGGCCGACCTGGTCTTCATTCCCGCGCTCACCGGCCTGCGCCTGCCCGCCATGGAGCCGGGCGCGCGGGCCTCGATCTCGGGCGTGTCCATGGCCACCTCGCGGCCGCAGCTGGCGCGCTCCATCCTCGAAGGCATTGCGCATTCCGTGGCCTCCTGCGTGCAGGCGGACGAGGCGGCCTCGGGCACCGAGGTGGGCGAGCTGCTGGTGGGCGGCGGCCTGTCGGGCAGCGATGCGCTGCTGCAGATCCAGGCCGACCTGGGCGGCCTGCCCGTGCGACGCCTGGCCGATACCGACAAGGCCAGCCTGCGCGGCATCGCCTTCATGGCCGGCAGCGCGGGCCTGCTGTGGGACGGGCTGGAGCAGGCCTGCGCCACGCTGCGCACCGAAGCGGTCTTCACCCCGCGCATGGCGGCCGACGAGCGCGGCGAGCGCCGCCGCATCTGGCGCGCCCGCGTGGGCGACGAACTGGCCCGCGCCCGGGCCCCCGGCCGCAGCGCCGCCCTGGAGGGCTGCGCATGATGCAATGGCCCTTCGGCAAGGAGCGCAGGGACAGCGCCGCACTGACCCAGACCGCGCCGCTGCAGCTGCAGCGCACGGACCAGCTCGCGCGGCTGGGTGACGAGGCCTTCGACCTGCTGGTCATCGGCGGCGGCATCACGGGCGCCTATGCGGCGCTGGACGCCAGCCTGCGCGGCCTGCGCGTGGCGCTGGTGGAGAAGGACGACTTCGCCTCGGGCACCTCGTCCAAGTCCTCCAAGATGGTGCATGGCGGCCTGCGCTACATCGAGCAGGGCAACCTGGGGCTGGTGCGGCACTCGCTGCTGGAGCGCCAGCGCCTGCGCCGCAATGCGCGGCACCTGGTGCAGCGCCTGCCCTTCCTGTTTCCCGTGATGGAGCGCGACGGCGTCTTCGACGCCCGCCTGGCCAAGGCCTTCGGCAGCCTGCTGTGGACCTACGACCTGGCCGGCGGCTGGCGCGAAGGCATCCTGCACCGCAAGCTCGGCAAGGCCGAGGTGCTGTCGCACTGCCCGAGCTTTCGCGAAGAGCAGCTCCTGGGCGGCTACATGTACTTCGACGCGCGCGTGGACGATGCGCGGCTCACGCTGGCCGTGGCGCGCACGGCGGCATTCCATGGCGCGGCCGTGCTCAACCACTGCCAGGCCACCGCCGTCACGCGCAACGCCCACGGCCGCGTGGATGGCGCCATCGTCCAGGCCGATGGCCGCGAGATCACGGTGCGCGCGCGCAGCGTGGTCATGGCCACGGGCGTGTGGCTGCGCGACTGGGATGGCCGCAAGCCCGGCCAGGAGCCCCGGCTGCACGTGCGCCCCGCCAAGGGCGTGCACGTGGCCATTCCCTGGCTGCGCATACGCAACGACTGCACCGTCACCATTCCCGTGCCGGGCCGCAGCCGGCGCGCCACCATCACGCGCTGGGGCGATGTCTCCTACCTGGGCACCACCGACGAGGACTACGCAGGCGGCCTGGACGATGTGCACTGCACGCGCACCGAGCTGGACTTCCTGCTGGAAGGCGCCCGATCGGCGCTCAAGGTGGACCTCTCGCCCGAGGACGTGGTCGGCTCCATCGCCGGCTGCCGCCCCCTGGTCGGCCCGCCCGGCGGCAAGACCGTGGAGATGAAGCGCAACCACGAAATCCATGTGGCGGCCGACGGCCTGGTCACCATCGTCGGCGGCAAGCTCACCACCTCGCGCCACATGGCCGAGCAGACCGTGGACGCCGTCGAGAAACTGCTGGGCCGGCGCACGCGCTGCACCACCACCTCGGCCTTTGTGCTGGGCGCGGCCGGCTACGACGCCCAGGCCATCACGGCCACGGGCGGCCTGTCGGCCCACCTGGGCGAGCGCTACGGCACGGAGGCGCGCTTCGTCAGCGACCTGCTGGCCGCACGGCCCGAACTGGCCCGGCCCATCGTGCAGGGCCTGCCCCATACCGAGGCTGAGGTCCTCTACGCCGTGCGCCACGAAATGGCGGCCAGCGTGGACGACGTGCTCTCGCGCCGCCTGCGCGCCCGCCTCATGGCGCGCGATGCCTCGGCCCACGCCGCGCAGCGCGTGGGCGACATCCTGGCCGATGAACTGGGACTGACACCCGCGCAGGTCGCGCAACAGGTCCACGACTACCGCCGCGCCGTGGAGCGCGAAAAACAGATTTTGATGGGAGACATCCAATGCTGAGCAAAGACGCAATCGCCCGCGGCTACAACCGCCGCAACTACGTGGTGGGCGCCCCCACGACCCCAGGCTGGGCGGCGCAGGCCGCACCCGCAGCCGCCCGCCCTGCCTCCGAAGGTCCTGCCTGCGGCCTGCAGCACGAACCCGTGGCCGTGCCCGAGGCCGCGCTCGCCGCGCTGCGCGCCGCCTGCGACCGCGTGCAGATCGAGCGCGCCGACATCGTTGCCGGCACGCGCGACTGGTGGGCCCGCACCATGGTGGCCGAGACCTCGGGCCACCCGGCCACGCCGCAGGCCGTCATCGCCCATGCATCCACCGTGGAGCAGGTGCAGGCCGTGATGCGCATTGCCGACGCGCACGCCATTCCCGTCACCGTCTCGGCCGGGCGCAGCAACGTCACGGGCGCGGCCCTGCCCCTGCGCGGCGGCATCGTGCTGGACCTGTGCGAACTCAATCGCTTCATCGCCATGGACGAGCACAGTCAGATCGTCGAGGTCGAGGCCGGCATGTTCGGCGACGTGTTCGAGGAAACCATCCAGCGCCGCCACTGCATGACCATGGGCCACTGGCCCTCGTCCTTCGGCATCAGCACCGTGGGCGGCTGGGTGGCCTGCCGGGGCGCGGGCCAGCTGTCCACGCGCTACGGAAAGATCGAGGACATGGTCCACGGCATGGACGTGGTGCTGGCCGATGGCCGCCTCGTCACCGTGGGCGGCTACGCGCGCGCGGCCATCGGGCCGGACCTGCAGCAGCTGTTCATCGGCTCGGAAGGCACGCTGGGCGTGATCGTGCGCATCCGCTTCAAGCTGCACCGCCTGCCCGACCACGGCCGCGCCATCGCCTATGGTTTCGCCAGCTTTGCCCAGGGCCTGGAGGCCTGCCGCCAGATCCTGCAGCAAGGCGCCAACCCCGCCGCGCTGCGGCTGTATGACGCGCTGGAAAGCGGCGTGCAATTCGGCCGCAGCGACCTCAACGTGCTGCTGATCGCCGATGAAGGCGCGCCCGAGATCGTCGATGCCGTCATGGCCATCTGCGAGCGTGTGTGTGCACCCTTGGGTGAACGGCTGGACGGCGCCGCCACCCTGGAGCGCTGGCTGGACACGCGCTACCTGACCGGCAAAAGCGCCGAGGGCTTCAAGAAAGGCCCGGGCTTCGTCGCCGACACGCTGGAGATGTGCGGCCCCTGGAAAGACCTGCCGGCCATCTACGAGGAAGTGGTCGCCGCCCTGCAGGCCATCCCCGGCACCCTGGCCGGCTCGGCCCACCAGTCGCATGCCTATGTGGATGGCGCCTGCCTGTACTTTTCGCTGCGCGGCGAGGTGGCCGTGGACCAGCGCGCCCAGTGGTACCGCGCGGCCTGGGACGCGGCCAACGCCGTGCTGCTGCGCCACGGCGCCACGCTCAGCCACCACCACGGCGTGGGCCTGCTGCGCGCGCCCTACATGCGGCAATCGCTGGGCCCGGCCTTTGCCCTGCTGGAGGCCACCAAGCGCATGCTGGACCCCAAGAACCTGCTCAACCCCGGCAAGCTGGGGCTGGACCTCTGACATGGGCCGCCCGGACAACTCCCTGGGCGCGCGGCTGGCGCGCCGCCCCGTCATCGCAACCCTGTACGGAGCCGAGCAGATGGACGCGCTGCTGGCCAGCCAGGCCGAAGTCGCCATCGTCGCCAACATCGAACTGCGCCGCCTGCGCTCGGTGATCTCCACCATCACCGGGGCGGGCAAGATCGCCATCGTCAACATCGACAGCTGCGACGGCATCTCGCCCGACAAGGGCGGCGTGGACTACCTTGTGGACCTGGGCGCCAGCAGCCTGCTGTCCACGCGCGTGGCCACCATCCAGCGCGCCAACAAGGCCGGGCTGCTGACCATGCAAAAGGTCTTCGTCACCGACCGCTCCACCTGGCCGCGCAGCATCAAGGCCGTGGAGCAGAGCGACCCCAACCTCGTGCAGATCATGCCCGCCCCCATGCTGGCCCACATCACCGAGGCCGAGCGCCGCATCCTGCCGCCGCTAGTGGCCTCGGGCTTCGTCTGCAGCCAGGAGCAGGTCCAGCAGGCGCTGGCCGGTGGGGCGATTGCGGTGTCTACCAGCGACAGTGGGCTGTGGTGAGGTGGGCCCTAGGCCGTGCGCGACGCGGCCGGCCCGCGCGCCTCCACCCAGCGGAACAGCGGCGCCACCAGCAGCAGCACGGCGATCAGCCGGCAGACCTGGAAGGCCGTGACCACGGGCACGCCCAGCTGCAGCACCTTGGCGGTGATGGCCATCTCGGTGATGCCGCCCGGCGAGGTGCCCAGCAGCAGCGTGACCCAGGGCAGGTCCACGGCCAGGTGCAGCAGCCAGGCAAATCCCGCGCAGATCGCCATGAGCCCCACGGTGCCCACGGCCACGGAACCCAGCCAGCGCGGCGCGGTGTGCAGGAATTCGCGCTTGAAGCGCACGCCCAGGCTGATGCCGATCACCAGCTGCGCCGCATTGACCAGGGCCTGGGGCACGGCCGACAGTTCCTGGCCGCACATGGTCAGCAGCATGGACACCAGCAGCGCGCCCAGGAACCAGGGGTTGGCCCGCTTGAGCCGGTCCATGGCCCAGGCGCCCAGGCCCGTGAGCACGGCCAGCAGCGCCAGCCCCGGCCATTCGACGATGCGGATGCTGGGCGGCGTCAGCCCCTCCAGCCCGTGCAGGCCGCTCCACTGCAGCGCAAACGGAATGCTCACGGTGACGATGACCAGGCGCAGGCTGTGGCTGGCCGCCACCAGGTCGGTGCGTGCGTTCTCGCGCTCGGCCAGCAGCGTCATTTCAGAGGCCGCGCCAATGGCGCCCGCGAAGTAGGTGGTGGCGCGCATCTCGCCAGCCGGTATCTGCGGCATGCGCGGCGCATGCACGCGGTACAGCCAGGCGCCGAAGCCCCAGCCCAGCAGCAGCGCCCAGACGATGGCCACGGCAATCGCCCACCACAGCCCCGCGATCAACTGCACCACGGCCGGCGTGAAATACAGGCCCAGCGAGGCGCCGATGATCCACTGCCCGCCGTTGCGCAGCCGGCCCGCGCTGGCCGTGGGCGCGCCCAGGATGGAGGCCAGCGAGGTGGCGATCAGCGGCCCCAGCATCCAGGGCAGCGGCGTGCGCAGCCACAGGCACAGCTGGGCGGCGGCAAAGGCGCCCAGCAGGGTCAGTGCGATGCGAAGCAGGAAAATGTGGCGGCGCTCGGGCATGGCAGGCGAGGCAGGGGCAGGTCCAAAGCCTGCGAGTATCGCCGCGCCGGCTCCCGCGCGCTGCCGGCGGCGCTATCTCCGTGACAGGTCAGCGCCGCGCCGCACGGCCATCTCACGGCCCATGGCCGCCTGCGTTGCCTCTGGCAGCAGGCCGCGCGCCTGCGGGTAGGCCAGCCGCTCTTCATTCTCGACATGGCTGGCATAGCAGGCCGCGAAGCGTTCGAACACCGCCTCGTCAGCCGCGCCAAAGCCCTGGGACCGCCCCTCGGCCATGTCCAGCAGCGGCTGGCGCGCCAGCGCCCAGTCGGCGCTCATCAGGCCGTGCTCACGCTGCAGGCGCTGCACCAGGGCCACGGTCTGCGCATCGCCCTGCTCCAGCAGCGGCGGGAAGACATGCAACTCTTCGTCCTCATGGTGCAGCGGCGCCGCCTGGTCGAAGTAGCGCAGGATGTCGCGCGCCGCCTGGCGTGCGCTGTCGTCGCAACCTTTGGTCTGGAGATGCACACGCAGCCGGTCCAGCAGCGCCAGCATGCGCAGCACGCGCTCGTGGCAGGCTTCGAGCATCTCGAAGGGCTGGTCGAAGCCCGTGCCGGGCGCGCGCCAGCCGGGCACGGCATCGCCCTGCGGGCGCGGGGCCACGGTAACTTTCACCCACAGCTCCCCAGGTGGCCGCAGGCCGTGCAGTACTCGCAACCGTCCTTGCGGATCACGGCATAGGCGCCGCATTCCTCGCATTTGCGGCCGGCCATGACCATGGGGTCGGTGGCCAGAGCTTCGGGCTCGGGCAGCGGCGATGGCGCGGGCGGCGCGCCGCTGCCGCGCCGGGCCAGGATGTTCTGCACCGCATAGGCGATGGCGGCCACCTCGGAGTCGTGCCACATGGGCACGCGCGTGCCGTCGTCGCGCTGGTGGGTGCCCAGGCGCACGGGGCCCCGGTCCCAGGCCACCTTGCGCATGTCGCTGAGGGCGCGCTCCAGGAAGCCGCCGCGCGCGGCCAGTGACAGCAGGCGCATGCTGGAGGTCACCCATTGCTGGGATTCGCCGCTCTGGCCCACGGGCATGAAGAATTCGATGGCGCGGTCCACCGTGCGGCCATCGGGCAGGACCACGGGCAGGAAGGAGACGACCAGGTACAGGCGCTTGGGGCCTTGCTGGGTCCAGTACTCGATCTTCTCGGCCACGGCGTCCAGCGCGCCCTGCGGGCGGCTTTCTATCACGGTGCGCAACGGGTCGGTTGCGGAAGCCGCTGCTCCTGCCGGCGCGGGGGAGGCCGGCTTTTCAGCAGATTCGGGCGCATGGGTCTCGAGCACGGCGCCCAGGATGGTGTTGGGCCGGTAGGTGGCCAGGCCCTTGAGGCCTGCCTTCCAGGCCTGGCGGTACAGGTCCTTGAAGTCCTCGTAGGGATAGTCGGCGGCCACGTTGACGGTCTTGGAGATCGCCGTGTCCACGAAGGGCTGCACGGCCTGCATCATGGCGATGTGGCCGGCCGCAGGCATCTGCAGCGCGCTGACGAAGTAGCCGGGCAGCTGCTGCACGTCGCCGCCCAGCGAGCGGTACAGGCGCCAGGCATGGTCTTCGACCGCGTATTCGGCGCTGCCGCCATCGGCCGTGCGTTTCTTGCGCTTGTAGGTCCAGGAGAACGGCGGCTCTATGCCATTGGAGGCGTTGTCGGCAAAGGCCAGGCTGACCGTGCCCGTGGGCGCGATGGACAGCAGGTGGCTGTTGCGTATGCCGTGCGTGCGTATGCGCTGGCGCAGCGCCTCGGGCAGGCGGCTGGCGAAGGTGCCTTCGGCCAGGTAGCCATCGGCGTCGAACTTGGGGAAGGCCCCCTTCTCGCGCGCCAGCTCCACCGAGGCGCCGTAGGCCGCATCGCGCATGCGCTCGGCAATGCGCGCGGCCATGGCCCGGCCCTCGGGCGCGTCGTAGCGCAGGCGCAGCATGGCCAGCGCATTGCCCATGCCCGTGAAGCCCACGCCGATGCGCCGCTTGGCCTCGCTTTCCTCGCGCTGCTGCGGCAGCGGCCACCAGGTCAGCTCCAGCACGTTGTCCAGCGCACGCACCTGCACGGCCACGGCGCGCTCGAAGGCCTCGAAGTCGAACACAGGCTCGCCCGCGAAGCCGAATGGATGGCGCACGAAGCGCGTGAGGATGACGGGGCCGAGGTCGCAGCAGCCGTAGGGCGGCAAGGGTTCTTCACCGCAAGGATTCGTCGCCGCGATCTCCTCGCAGTAGCGCAGGTTGTTGTCGTCGTTGATGTGGTCCAGGAAGAGGATGCCGGGCTCGGCGAAGTCGTAGGCCGAGCGCATGATGGTGTCCCACAGCGTGCGGGCGGGCAGGGTCTGGTAGACCCACTGGCCGTCAGCGCGCTGGTGGGCACCCTGCTCCAGCAGGGCGGTGCCAGGGCGGGCTCTGTGCACCAGGTGCCAGGGCTGGTCTTCGGCCACGGCCTGCATGAAGGCGTCGCTGACGCCGACCGAGACGTTGAAGTTGTTCCAGCGGCCCGGTGTGCGCTTGGCGGTGATGAATTCGAGCACGTCGGGATGGTCGATGCGCAGCACGCCCATCTGGGCGCCGCGCCGCGCGCCCGCGCTTTCCACGGTGGCGCAGGACTGGTCGAAGACGTTGATGTAGCTGCACGGGCCCGAGGCCAGCGAGGCGGTGGCGCGCACCTCGGCGCCACGGGGGCGGATGCGCGAGAAGTCGTAGCCCACGCCGCCGCCACGGCGCATGGTTTCGGCGGCTTCGCGCAGGGCTTCGTAGATGCCGGGGTAGCCGCCGTCGTCCACGCCCTGGATGCAGTCGCCCACGGGCTGCACGAAGCAGTTGATCAGCGTGGCCTGCAGGTCGGTGCCGGCCGCGCTCATGATGCGCCCTGCGCCTATGGCGCCGGCCTGCAGGTTGGCCAGGAACAGGGCCTCGCATTCGGCGCGGCGCGCCTCGGGCTCGACCGAGGCCAGGGCGCGGGCCACGCGGGCGTAGAGCTCGCCCACGCCGGTCTCGCCGTTCTTGAGGTATTTTTCGCGCAGCACATCGAGGCTGATGGGCTGCAGATCCGCCGCGTCCTGCGCGCGGCCCAGGTTTTCGCGATGCATTGGCATGGCTCCCGTGTTGACTTGCCTGCCGCCGTCCCTGGCACTTGCTCGGGCCTCAGTCGACAAGCACTTGTCCATCATGCTCCACGTAGGGCGGGTACGGCCCGGTGCCGCTGTGCGGAGCTTGAGATGCCGCAACAAAGCGGCCGGTCTGGACATCGAAGACATGGACTTCGCCGTCTTCGATGACATAGTGCCATCCGTGCAGGCTGAGCTGCCCGGCCTCTACCCGCGATCGCACCATGGGATAGTCCATCAACCGTTCGAGCTGCAGCACGACGGCGCGCTGCTCGGTGCGGCGCAGCGCCTCGGGGCCGGCCTGCACGGGCAGCACGGCCTCGCGGCCCAGGTCCAGCCAGCGCTGCAGGTTGCGCGCCTCGGGCGAGACTTCTCCATACAGGGCCTTGATGGCCCCGCAGTGGCTGTGGCCGCAGACCACGATGCGGCTGACCTGCAGGTTGAGCACGGCGAATTCGATGGCCGCCGCCGTGCCGTGGTGGCCGTGCGATCCGTCGTACGGCGGCACGAAGGCGCCCACGTTGCGCACCAGGAACAGCTCGCCCGGCGGCGCCCCCGTGAGCAGGTAGGGCACGAGGCGCGAGTCCGAGCAGCCGATGAACAGCGTAGTGGGATGCTGGCCCTCTTCGACCAGGGTGCGGAACTGCGCGCGGTACTGCGGGAAGGCGTGCTCGTGGAAGCGCCGCAGGCGCTGCAGCAGTTCATCGTCGGGCATGGGCACTTCCCCGGCTATTGCACCAGCGGCGAGTCGGCCGCAGCGATGCGCACGCCCACCACCTCGGACTGGCCGGCCAGCAGTTGCAGGTACTGGTGGAGCGCGCTCACCCAGGTCTGCTGGTGCAGGGCCTGGGCGACGGCCGGGCGCGCCTGCTGCCAGTCGGGCAGAACGCCCGCCTCGCGCGCGCAGACCTCAACCACGTGCAGGCCGAAGCGGCTGTGCACCAGGCGCGGCAGTACGCCGATTTCCTGGGAGGCAAAGACATCGCGCGCGAATTCGGGCGCGCAGTCGCTGCGGCCCAGCCAGCCCAGTTCGCCGCCATGCTGGCCGCTGGGGCAGTTGGACCATTGGCGCGCGGCCTCGGCAAAGCGCAGGCCGGCGTCGTCGGCGCAGCGCAGCTCGATCAGCAGGGCCTCGGCCCGCTGGGTGAGGGCGCGCACGTCCACGCCGGGCGTGACGGCAAACAGCACGTGGCGCAGGCGCACGCGCTCGCCCTGGGCGAAGCGCGCGGGGTTGGCATCGAAGTGGCGGCGGCAGGCGTCCTCGCCAGGCTCGGGCAGGTGCAGCGATTGCTCCAGCAGCTGCTCTATGGCCTGAGAGGCGCGCTCGCTGATGACGCCGTCGTCGCCGGCCGCATCATCGGCGCCCAGCAGGCCTTCGCGCTGGGCCGCCTGGCGCAGCAGCTCGGTGCAGGCGCGCTGGCGCAGTTCGCGCTCGGGCGGGCGCTGTCCGGGTGCGTGCAGCGGCGTTGCGTTGATGCGGGCCACCTCGGCACCGGCCTCGCCCACGGGCTGGAAGGCCGGCACTTCGGGAATCGCCGGGAGATCCCCCATCGGGGCAGAAGAAGAAGAAGAAGGGGTTGGAGACGCGCAGCCGCAGTGGCCGCCGCCCGATCCGTTGCATCCATGTTCCATGTCGATCTCCTCAATGGCCGGGCTTGGCGTCACGGCGTGCCGACGATGCGGGCAGGCCCAGGCGGCGCGAGCGCACCAGCTGGTAGGGGCGCAGCAGGTAGACCAGGGTGCCGAAGCCGCTCCAGACGTGGACCAGGCGCGTGAAGGGGAAGACCAGGAAGATGCTCATGCCCAGGAACATGTGGGCCTTGAACACCCAGCCGGCCTCGGCCAGCAGCTCGGCCGCGCCGCCACGGAAGGTGACGATGCGCTGCGCCCATTCGGCCAGGGCCATCATCATGGAGCCGTCCATGTGCTTTGCAGACAGCGGGATGGTGGCCAGGCCCAGCAGCAGCTGCAGCCACAACAGCCAGAGGATGGCGATGTCGCTGAACCTGGAGTGGGCGCGGATGCGCACGTCCGACAGCCGGCGGTGCAGCAAGATGGTGAGGCCGATGAAGCCCAGCGTGCCCGCGATGCCGCCGCTGACCATGGCCAGCAGCTGCTTGGCGCCTGCGGCCATGAAGGGCTCGTAGACGAAGTGCGGCGTGAGCATGCCCACGGTGTGGCCGAAGAACAGGAACAGCACGCCGATGTGGAACAGGTTGCTGCCCCAGCGCAGGCTGCCGCTGCGCAGCAGCTGCGATGAATCGCTCTTCCAGGTGTACTGGTCGCGGTCGAAGCGCAGCCAGCTGCCGATGAAGAACACGGCCAGGCAGATGTAGGGGTAGAGGCCGAAGAGCAGGTGGTCTATCCAGGAGGGGGTCATGTCAGGCTCCTTTGGCGGGTTCCTTGGGCTTGGGGCGCCGCCGTGCGGCGCACGAAATGCACGGGCTGCTCGGCGCCGGGGCGCGATTGGCCCTGGCTGCTGCAGCCGTCGAAGGCGGCGGGTTCGGCCCAGGCCTCGTCCATGGCGGGCTCGGGGCGGATTTCCACGCGCTCGGCCCTGTGGCCGGTGATCTCCAGCACGGCCGCGATCACGCTGGCATAGGGGCTGTCGCGCCGCGCCAGCGCCGTGAACAGGGCGTTGAGGATGTGGGCCATCTCGCCCAGGAATTCACGTGCGATGGCCGGCGGCTGGGTGGAGGCGAACTCCAGCACCACGGCCAGGTGGTCGGGCAGTTCGTCGGCCTCGAAGGCCAGGCCCGCGCGCTCGTAGGTCTGCTGCAGGTCGATCAGCGCCGGCCCCCGATCGGCCGAGTCGCCGTGCACATGCTCGAACAGGTGCAGCGAGGTCTGGTGGCCCCGGTCGAAGGTGTCCACGTAGCGGGCCTCGGCCTCGAAGGGGTCCATGGCCTGCAGCTGCTCGGCCAGCTGCTGCAACTCGCGCAGCCGCGCGGGCGCCACGGCTTGCTCCAGGCGCAGGGCGTCGATCAGGCCCGGCAGCAGGGCGCGCAGCTCGGCGCCGGGGTAGCCGATGAGGCAGGCCAGCGCGCGCAGCGTCAGGCGCACGGGGGAGGAGGTGTTGTGATTGAACATGGCGGCAGTCCTCACATTTGCGCGCGGATGGGGATGGTGCGCGGCTTCTTGCCGCCGAACAGGCTGGCGTCGGTGCTGCCGTCGGAGCAGCCGTTGCCGAACGAGAAGCCGCAGCCGCCGCGCAAATCGAACGCGCTTTCGGCGTATTCGCGGTGGGCCGAGGGGATGACGAAGCGGTCCTCGTAGTTGGCGATCGCCATGGTCTGGTACATGTCCTCGACCTCGTCCACCGTCAGTCCCGCGTACTGGAGCACGGCCAGGTTCTGTTCCCGGTCCACGTGCTTGCTGCGCTGGTACGCGCGCATGGCCAGCATGCGCTCCAGCGCGCGCACCACGGGCGTGGTGTCGCCGGCGGTGAGCAGGTTGGCCAGGTACTGCACGGGGATTCGCAGCTGCGAGACATCGGGCAGGTCGCCATTGATGGGGCTGCGGCCGACACTGTCGAGATGCCCGGCGTTCGCCGCCGAGGTGATGGGCGACAGCGGCGGCACATACCAGACCATGGGCAGGGTGCGGTACTCGGGGTGCAGCGGCAGGGCCACCTTCCAGTCCACGGCCATCTTGTAGACGGGGCTGGACTGGGCGGCCTCGATCCAGGCGTCGGGGATGCCGTCGATGCGGGCCTGGCGGATGACCTCGGGGTCATTGGGGTCCAGGAAGATGTCCAGCTGCGCCTGGTAGAGGTCGCGGTCGCGCTCCACGCTGGCCGCCTCCTCGATGCGGTCGGCGTCGTACAGCAGCACGCCCAGGTAGCGGATGCGGCCCACGCAGGTTTCGGAGCAGACGGTGGGCTGGCCGGCCTCGATGCGCGGGTAGCAGAAGATGCATTTTTCGGCCTTGCCGCTTTGCCAGTTGTAGTAGATCTTCTTGTAGGGGCAGCCGGAGACGCACATGCGCCAGCCGCGGCACTTGTCCTGGTCGATGAGGACGATGCCGTCCTCCTCGCGCTTGTAGATCGAGCCCGAGGGGCAGGACGCCACGCAGGCCGGGTTCAGGCAGTGCTCGCACAGGCGCGGCAGGTACATCATGAAGGTGTTCTCGAACTGGCCGTAGATGTCCTTCTGGATCTGCTCGAAGTTCACGTCATGGCTGCGCTTGCTGAATTCGCCGCCCAGGATTTCCTCCCAGTTCGGACCCCATTCGATCTTCTCCATGCGCTGGCCCGAGATCAGGCTGCGTGCGCGCGCCGTGGGCGCGGCCTTGCTTTCCCTGGCCGACTGCAGGTGCTCGTAGTCGTAGGTGAAGGGTTCGTAGTAGTCGTCGATCTGGGGCAGGTTGGGGTTGGCGAAGATGCGCATCAACAGGCCCCACTTGCCGCCCTGGCGGGGCGCGATGGAGCCGTCCGTGCGGCGCATCCAGCCGCCGTTCCACTTGGCCTGGTTTTCCCACTCGCGCGGGTAGCCGATGCCGGGCTTGGTCTCGACGTTGTTGAACCAGGCGTATTCGACGCCCGGGCGGCTGGTCCAGACGTTCTTGCAGGTGACGGAGCAGGTGTGGCAGCCGATGCACTTGTCCAGGTTCAGCACCATGCCGATCTGTGCGCGGATTTTCATCGTGTTTCTCCTTGTTGTTCAGGCATGGGCGGCTGCGCCGGCCTCGGCTTCGTCGTCAAGCCAATCTATGCGGCGCATCTTTCGGACCAGCACGAACTCGTCGCGGTTGGTGCCGATGGTTCCGTAGTAGTTGAAGCCGTAGCTGTACTGCGCGTAGCCGCCGATCATGTGGGTGGGCTTGAGCACGATGCGCGTGACCGAGTTGTGGATGCCGCCGCGCGTGCCGGTGATCTCCGAGCCCGGCGTGTTGATGGTCTTCTCCTGCGCGTGGTACATCATCACCATGCCCGGCTTGACGCGCTGGCTGACCACGGCCCGCGCCGCGATGGCGCCGTTGGCGTTGTACAGCTCCACCCAGTCGTTGTCGGCGATGCCGGCGCTCTTGGCGTCGTCCTCGCTGAGCCAGACGATGGGGCCGCCACGCGCCAGCGTGAGCATCATCAGGTTGTCGCCATAGGTGGAGTGGATGCCCCACTTCTGGTGCGGCGTGATGAAGTTCAGCGCTATCTCGGGGTGGCCATTGGGCTTTTGGCCCTGCACTTCCTGCAGCGCCTTCATGTGCACGGGCGGGCGGTAGCTGACGAAGCCTTCGCCGAAGTCGCGCATCCACGGATGGTCCTGGTAGAACTGCTGGCGGCCGGTGAGGGTGCGCCATGGGATCAGCTCATGCACGTTGGTGTAGCAGGCGTTGTAGCTGACCTTCTCGCTTTCCAGGCCCGACCAGGTGGGCGAGCTGATGATCTTGCGCGGCTGGGCCTGGATGTCGCGAAAGCGGATCTTCTCGTCCTCGCGGTGCAGGGCCAGGTGGGCGTGCTCGCGCCCCGTCTGCTTCGACAGCGCCTCCCAGGCCTTGACGGCCACGTGGCCGTTGGTCTCGGGCGCCAGCATCATCACCACCTCGGTGGCGTCGATGTCGGTGACGATGCGCGGGCGGCCCTGGCTCACGCCTTCCTCGCGCACCAGGCCGTTGAGCTCGCCCAGCTGCTCCACCTCGGTCTCGGTGTTCCAGCCGATGCCCTTGCCGCCGTTGCCCAGCCTGTCCATCAGCGGGCCCAGGGCCGTGAAGCGCTTGTAGAGGCTGGGATAGTCGCGCTCGACCACGGCAATCTGCGGCGCGGTCTTGCCGGGGATCAGGGCGCACTCGCCCTTCTTCCAGTCGCGCACGCCATCGGGCTGGGCCAGCTCGGCGGGGGTGTCGTGCATCAGCGGCGTGAGCACCACGTCCTTTTCCACGCCCAGGTGGCCCACGCAGACCTCGCTGAAGGACTTGGCGAAGCCCTTGTAGATCTCCCAGTCGCTCCTGGCCTGCCAGGCCGGGTCCACGGCCGCCGACAGCGGGTGGATGAAGGGGTGCATGTCGCTGGTGTTGAGGTCGTTCTTCTCATACCAGGTGGCCGTGGGCAGGACGATGTCCGAGTACAGGCAGGTGGTGCTCATGCGGAAGTCCAGCGTGACCAGCAGGTCCAGCTTGCCTTCGGGCGCCTTGTCGTGCCAGCGCACTTCCTGCGGCTTGGCCGAATGGCCGGCGCCGGGCCGCCCCAAGCCGGCCGCCCCCTGGGGGGAGGCGCGCAGCGCATCGGGGGGGTCTTGTTCTCCAAGGTCTTTTCCTTGCACGCCATGGGTGGTGCCCAGCAGGTGCTTGAGGAAGTACTCATGGCCCTTGCCCGAGCTGCCCAGGATGTTGGAGCGCCACACGAACATGTTGCGCGGCCAGTTGGCCGGGTGGTCGGGGTCCTCGCAGCTCATGGACAGCGAGCCGTCCTGCAGGGACTGCACCACGTGGTCCTTCACGTCCAGGCCCTGGGCCTGGGCGTCGCGCACCAGCTGCAGCGGGTTGGCCTGCAGCTGCGGGGCGCTGGGCAGCCAGCCCATGCGCTCGGCGCGCACGTTGTAGTCGATCATGGCGCCGCCGTACTGGCTGCGGTCGGCCAGCGGGGACAGCACCTCTTCCACGCCCAGCTTCTCGTAGCGCCACTGATCGGTGTGGGCGTAGAAGAAGCTGGTGGAGTTCATCTGGCGAGGCGGGCGCAGCCAGTCCAGCGCAAAGGCCAGCGCGGTCCAGCCGGTCTGCGGGCGCAGCTTTTCCTGGCCCACGTAGTGCGCCCAGCCGCCGCCGCTCTGGCCTATGCAGCCGCACAGCATCAGCATGTTGATGATGCCGCGGTAGTTCATGTCGCAGTGGTACCAGTGGTTCATGGCCGCGCCGATGATGACCATGGACTTGCCGCGCGTCTTCTCGGCGTTGTCGGCGAACTGGCGCGCAATGGCGATCACCTGGTCACGCGGCACGCCGGTGATCTTTTCCTGCCAGGCCGGGGTGTAGGGCGCATCGGCGTCATAGCCGCCATCAGCGCCCTCGCCGTCCAGGCCGCGGTGGATGCCGTAGTTGCCCGCCAGCAGGTCGAACACGGTGGCCACGATGGCCTCCTCGCCGTCCAGCACCATGCGCGAGACGGGCACGCGGCGCAGCAGCACATCCGTGCCCTGCTCGTTGGCGTCGAAGCCCGGCGACTGCAGGCCGCCGAAGTAGGGGAAGGCCACGTCGGCCACTTCACTGTCCACGCCCTGGCCGTCCAGCACCGAGAGCTTGAGCTGCACGTCGTTGCCCGTGCGCGCCTCCTTGGATTCGAGGTTCCACAGGCCCTCGTCGGCGCGGCCGGCCTCGCCCCAGCGAAAGCCGATGGAGCCGTTGGGCAGGGCCACGCCGCCGTCCTCGCCGTAGGCCACGGTCTTCCATTCGGGGTTGCTGTCCTGGCCCAGGTGGCCGTCGAAGTCGCTGGCGCGCACATAGCGCTCGGGCACCAGGGCCGTGCGGCCGTCGGGCAGTTGCTGGCGCTTGAGGCGGATCAGCAGCGGCAGGTCGGTGTAGCGGCGCGCATAGTCCTCGAAATAGGCCGGGCGGCCGCGCTCGCCGAAGTAGAACTCCTTGAGGATGACGTGGCCCATGGCCATGGCCACGGCGGCATCCGTACCCTGCTTGGGGTGCATCCACAGGTCGGCCAGCTTGGCGACCTCGGAGTAGTCGGGCGTGACGGCCACGACCTTGGCGCCCTTGTAGCGGACCTCGGTGAAGAAGTGGGCGTCGGGGGTGCGCGTCTGGGGCACGTTGGAGCCCCAGGCGATGATGAAGTTGGAGTTGTACCAGTCGGCGCTCTCCGGCACGTCGGTCTGCTCGCCCCAGGTCTGGGGGCTGGCCGGCGGCAGGTCGCAGTACCAGTCGTAGAAGCTCATGCACACGCCGCCGATCAGGCTCAGGTAGCGGCTGCCTGCGGCATACGAGATCATGGACATGGCCGGAATCGGCGAGAAGCCGATGATGCGGTCCGGCCCGTGCTTCTTGATGGTGTAGACGTTGGCCGCCGCGATCATGCGGTTGACCTCGTCCCAGCTGCTGCGCACGAAGCCGCCCAGGCCGCGCTGCTTTTGCCACTCGCTGCGCGCATCCGCGTTCTCGACGATGGCGGCCCAGGCATCGACCGGGCTCCTGGCCACGGCCAGGGCGGCACGCCAGTGCTTGAGCAGCCGGCCGCGCACCATGGGGTATTTGACGCGGTTGGCGCTGTACAGGTACCAGCTGTAGCTGGCGCCGCGCGCGCAGCCGCGCGGCTCGTGGTTGGGCAGGTCGGCGCGCGTGCGCGGGTAGTCGGTCTGCTGGGTCTCCCAGGTCACGATGCCGCCCTTGACGTAGATCTTCCACGAGCACGAGCCCGTGCAGTTCACGCCGTGCGTGGAGCGCACCACCTTGTCATGCGCCCAGCGGTCGCGGTAGGCGTCTTCCCAGGTGCGGTCCTCGCCCGTCACCTGGCCATGGCCGTTGGAGAATTCCTGCCGGGGCAGGGAGAAGTAGGAAAGCTTGTCCAGAAAATGGCTCATCGCGGGACTCCTTGTTGTTCGTTGCGGTGCGGTCTGCGGCCCCGGGGCTCAGCAGGGCATCTCGGCGTTCCTGCGCGCGTAGTACCACCAGGTCACGCCCACGCACAGCACATAGAAGGCGGCAAACACCCACAGCGCCAGCTCGGGCCCGCCCGTGGCGGCGATGGAGCTGCCGTAGCTCTTGGGGATGAAGAAGCCGCCGTAGGCTCCCAGCGCGCCCGCAAAGCCCAGGGCGGCCGCGCCTTCGGTATTGCCCTCCTTGAGAGCATGGGCCTGGGCTTCCTCGCTGGGATGGGCGCCGAGCTCGCGCTGCTTGAGCGCCAGGAAAATCGCCGGGATCATGCTGAAGGTCGATCCGTTGCCGATGCCCGTGGTCAGGAACAGCACGAGGAACATCAGGAAGAAGCCCATGAAGCTGCCCTCGGCAGGGCCCAAGCCCAGCGCGTAGCCGCCGCTGCCCTTGGGCAGGAAATACAGCACGCCCACCACGGCCACGGCCATGACGAGGAAGTTCCAGAACGTCACGCGCGCGCCGCCCGCCTTGTCGGCCAGCCAGCCGCCAAAGGGCCGCGACAGCGCGCCCAGCAGCGGGCCCAGCCAGGCATAGGCCAGCGGATTGACGGCCGGGAACTGGCTCTTGATCAGCAGCGGAAAGCCGGCGGCAAAGCCGATGAACGAGCCGAAGGTGCCCAGGTACAGCAGGCACATCACCCAGTTGTGCTTGCGCCGGAAGATGGCGGCCTGGGCCGCGAAGCTGGCCTTGGCGTCGGCGATGTCGTTCATGCCGAACCAGGCGGCCAGCGAGGCGATGGCGATCCACGGCACCCAGATGAAGGCCGCGTTCTGCGCCCAGACCCGGGTGGTCTCGCCGGCCTTGGTGATGGTCTGCGCATCGCCGCCGAAGACGCCGAAGATGCCGGCCGTGATCACCAGCGGGCTCAGGAACTGCACCACCGACACGCCCAGGTTGCCCAGGCCCGCGTTCACGCCCAGGGCCGAGCCCTTGCGCTCCTTGGGAAAGAAGAAGCTGATGTTGGCCATGCTGGAGCTGAAGTTGCCCCCGCCCAGGCCGCACAGCAGGGCCAGGATCAGCATGGTCGGATAGCCGGTGCTGGCGTCCTGCACGGCGTAGCCGATGCCGATGGCCGGGATCAGCAGCGAGGCCGTGGACAGCGCCGTCCACCGGCGCCCGCCCATCAGCGGCACCATGAAGGAATAGAAGATGCGCAGCGTGGCGCCCGACAGCGCGGGCGCGGCCGCCAGCCAGAACAGCTGGTTGGTGGAGTAGGTGAAGCCCAGCGCGGGCAGGTTCACGGCCACCACGCTCCAGACCTGCCAGATGGCAAAGGCCAGGAACAGGGCGGGCACCGAGATCCAGAGGTTGATCCTGGCGATGGCCTCGCCCTCGCGCTCCCAGAACTGTTTGTCCTCGGGGCGCCAGAGGGTCAGCACGCTGCCGGGGCGGCTGCGCGCGGATGCCTTTGCGGCGGTCTTGGTGTTCGCATGCATGTGCAACTCCTGCGGTTCAGCGCGCGGCCGGCTGCACATCGCTGTGGCCGCCGTGGCTGTTGAGCACGTCGGTGCGGCGCACCTCGGTGAAATACATCCAGATCAGCGACACCCAGACCACGCCGTACAGCAGCATGAAGGCGCTGGAGCGGATGCCCGTCCAGTCCAGCAGCACGCCGAACAGGATGGGCAGGATGAAGCCGCCCATGCCGCCGGCCAGGCCCACGATGCCGCTGATGGCGCCGATGTTTCCGGGGTAGTCGTCGCTGATGTACTTGAAGACGCTGGCCTTGCCGAAGGCCATGGCAATGCCCAGCACGAACATCAGCGCGGTGAAGGCATAGACGTTCAGGCCCAGGTGAAAGCGGGTGCTGCCTTCGGTGGTGAGCACCGTGAAATCGGTCTGCGGATAGGACAGCAGGAACAGGCAGATCCAGCACACCCACAGCACCCACCAGGTCACGCTGTGCGCGCCGTACTTGTCCGACAGCCAGCCGCCGATGGCGCGCAGCACGCCGCCCGGCAGAGAAAAGCAGGCCGCCAGCAGGGCCGCCACGCGGATGTCCAGGCCGTACTCGCCCACGTAGTACTGCACCATCCACAGGCTCAGCGCCACATAGCCGCCGAAGACGATGCTGTAGTACTGGCAGTACTTGAGCACGCGCGGGTCCTTGAGCGCCTTCAACTGGTCGCTGAAGCGCACGTTGCTGGGCACCAGGTGGGCCGGGTCGCTGTGGCTGAACAGCCAGAACAGCACCAGCGCGCCCAGCATGATGGCCGCATAGGCATGCGGCACGGCGGCCCAGCCGAAGGCCACCAGGATCACCGGCGCCACGAACTTGTTGACCGCCGCGCCCGAGTTGCCCGCGCCATAGATGCCCATGGCCATGCCCTGGCGCTCCTTGGGAAACCAGCGCGCCACATAGGGCGTGCCCACCGAGAACGAGCCGCCCGCCAGGCCCACGAACAGGCCGATGGTCAGGAAGTGCCAGTACTCGGTGGCATAGCCCATCACCCAGATCGCGGGCACGGTGACGGCCATCAGCACCGCCATCACGATGCGCCCGCCGAAGCGGTCGGTCCAGATGCCCAGCGGCACGCGCACCAGCGAGCCCGTGAGCACGGGCATGGCCGTGAGCAGGCCGAACTGCGTGGCGTTCAGATCCAGCATCTTCTTGATGGGGATGCCGATGATGCCGAACATCATCCAGACCATGAAGCAGACCGTGAAGGCCAGGGTGCTGACGGCCAGGACCGACCAGGCCTGGCGGTCGTGGCGTGTGCCTGTGCTGGTGCTCTTGCGGGGGTCGCCCTGTGCAGTGGGCGCTGTGTTTGCCATTTTGTTTTCCTCTTGGGGGCTATGGCTTGCATGGTCCCGCGCGAGGGCCGCGCCGCACATCCGCCAGCCGTACGCTCGGACAAGGCGGAAGAACTAGGAGCGCGCAGGCGGGCCTAGTTCCAAAGAACTATCGAGGACAAAAAGGCTTGACGCAGATCAGGAGCGGCGGCCAAAAACGGACTTCGGGCTGCGCCCGTAGAACCGCGCAAATGCCGCACTGAAGTTCGACGGATGGGCATAGCCCACCTGCCAGCCGGCCTGGGCGACCTGGCAGCCGGTCTCCAGCAGCGCCCAGGCGCGGCGCATGCGCAGCTCCAGCAGCAGGGCCTGGGGCGTGGTGCCGAAGACGGCCCTAAATCCCTGCTTGAGCCGGTGCTCGCCCAGGCCCACGGCGGCGCTCAGGTAGGCCAGGGTCAGCGCGCGGTCCATCTGGGTGGACAGCAGTTCGCGCGCCTGCTCCAACCGGGCCAGTTCGTCGGCCGACCAGCGCGGTGCCGCCTTGGCCGGCTGCGGCGCAGGCGCGAGGTGCCGCAGCTCCAGCGCGGCCAGGCTCAGCATGGCGATGTGGCGGTCCAGCGCATCGGTGGGCTGGTGCCCGGGCGGCTGGGCCAGGCGCCGCGCCAGCGCCAGGCTGGCCGGCAGGCTGGCACGGTGGTCCAGCGCCCGCACGCCGGCCGCGCCGTCCACCTGCGTCAGGCGCTGCGAGAGTTCAGGCCCCAGATAGCGGTCGAGCGCTGCGCCCGACAACAGCAGGCGCAGTTGGCGCACGGTCTGGCCTGCCGCATAGCGGCGCTCGCCCTGGCTGCCGCGAAAGGCTGCCAGCGTGGTTTGCCCCGCGCCGAAGCGCAGCGCCGCACCCGTACGCGCCACAAAGCCCGATTCCCCGGCCAGCCCCAGCGTGATGACCAGGGTGCGGCCCTGGTCCGAGGCATCGGCCTGCACGCTGTCCTCCGCCAGGTCGCGCAGCGGGCAGTAGTGCGAGCGCGCCAGCACGATGCCGTCGCCCAGCGTGAAGCGCTCCGCATGGCAGTCGCCCAGCTCGGCGGGCAGGGCATGCCGCGTCCAGCCCGGCGCACAGGGCTGGGGCAAGGCAAGCGAGGAAGGGATGCGGGAGGTCATGGGAGAGGAATGGGTGCGCGCTTCGCATAGGAAATGCTCCGGCGCGCATACGTTTTCAAATGATAGCGATTCTCATCTTCCCTAGCATCGGTCTCCAACGAGATTCCCTTTTGGAGAGGACGAGAAAACCATGGCATTCCCCCTTCGCTGGCCGGCCGCGCTGGCCCTGGCCCCCTTCACGGTGGCGGCCCAGGGCCAGGCGCCCGAAGCCGCCCTGCCCGAGATCACGGTCACGGTGAACAAGCAGGCCGAGAGCCTGGACGCCGTGCCCGCCAGCGTCTCCGTCTTCGACGGCGCGGCGCTGGAGGCGGCTGGCGTGCGCGGGCTGGACGCGCTGTCCGCCCAGGTGCCGGGCTTTGTGTTCCAGGCCTTCGGCCAGTCGGGCGTGCAGCCGCCCGTGATGCGCGGGCTGACGGCCAACTTCGTGTCGTTCTCCTCGTCCACGCTGCTGCTGGTCGATGGCGTGCCCACGCTGATGGCCCAGGGCTTCGAGCACAACCTGCAGGGCGTGGACCGCGTGGAGGTGCTGCGCGGCCCGCAATCGACCTTGTACGGCCGCAATGCCGAAGCGGGCGTGGTCAGCATCGTCACGCGCCAGCCCGGCGACACGCCCTATGCATCGATCAGCGCCGAGGCCGGCAACCACGGCCAGCGCGCGGGCAGCTTCGAGCTGGGCCGCGCACTGGTGCCGGGCCAGCTCTATATCGGCCTGTCGGGCGAGTGGCGCGCGCAGGACGGTTTCATACGCCAGCAGGCGACGGGAGCTCGCGTGGACGACCGCGAGCGCGCCAGCGGCCGCCTGGCCCTGCGCTGGACGCCCACGGCCGAGACCGAGGCCACGCTGCGCTACGCCCAGCAGCGCTGGGACGACGGCGCCGCGCAATGGGGCAGCATTGCCGCGCCGCGCGCCACGGTGAACTCGGGCACGGACAGCTGGAACCGCTCGCGCGGGCAGACGCTGTCGCTCGATGTCTCGCACCGCTTTGCCTCAGGCCTGCGGCTGCGCTCCATCACCGCGCGCAATGTCTTCGACGACCGCGTGCTGCAGGACACGGACTTCCAGCGCGCCGACCTGCTCCACGTGCGGCGCGACTACCGCCTGGCCACGACCTCGCAGGAACTGCGCCTGGAGGGCGAGGCCGCAGGCCTGCGGAACGCGCGCTGGCTGGCCGGCCTGTACCTGGACCGCGACGACCATGACCTGCGCTACGAGCAAAAGCTGCCCGCCGCGCTGATGCGGCCCACGGCCGGGCTCAAGGGCAGCACGGCGGCGCTGTTCACGCACTGGACCGTCCCGCTGTCCGAGCGCTGGACGCTGGCGGCCGGCGCGCGCGTGGAGCGCAACCGCGTGGAACTGGCCCCCGTGGGCGCGGCGGCGCGCAGCGACGACTGGTCGCGCTTGAGCCCCAAGCTCTCGCTGCAATACCAGTGGTCGCCCCAGGGCCAGATCTACACCAGCCTCAGCGAGGGCTACCGCGCGGGCGGCTTCAACGTGTTCTCTCCGGCCATGGGCTATGCGGCCTACGAGCCAGAGACCGTGCGCGCCTGGGAGATCGGCGCCAAGGGCCGGCTGCTGGGGCAGCGCCTGCGCTATGCGGCCTCGGTCTACACCCAGCAGGTGCGCGACATGCAGGTGCAGCAGATGGGCCTGCCGGGCGTGGTCTACATCACCAATGCGGCGCGGGCGCGCTCCACGGGTGCGGACTTCGAGCTGGACTATGTGTTCGGCGGCGGCTGGCAGTTGCAGACGGCCCTGGGCCTGAACCGCACGCGCTTCGGCAGCTTCCGCGACGGCGCCGCCGTCTACGACGGCCACCGCAACCCGTTTGCGCCCGACATGACGGCCCATGTGGCCCTGCGCTACGACGCGCCCGGCCGCTGGTGGGCGCAGGCCGCCGTGCAGGGCACGGGCAAGGTCTACCTGGACGCCGCCAACGCCTACCGCCGCCCCGGCTACGGGCTGCTCAACCTGTCGGCCGGCTATGCCCAGGGGTCCTGGGAAATCGCCGCCTACCTGCGCAATGCCGCCAACCGCCGCTACGACGCCGTGGGCTACCTCAACGGCCAGGTCGTGGTCTACAGCCCGCCGCGCGAGTTCGGCGTGCGGCTGACCTGGCGCATGTGACTCCCTTTCGTGAAAAGGACCTTCCGATGAATACACCCCGCTGTGAATCCCCTAACCACACCCCCTCTCACGCCCTGCAACCGCTGTGGGATCTGGCCGCCGCCCCGATCCAGGCCGAGGCCCTGGTGCTGGCCCTCGAATCGGGGGCGCTGGACCGGCTGGCCACGCCCCAGACGCCGGCCGAGCTGGCCCAGGCCCAGGGCTGGAATGAGGCCAATACCTCCCATTGGCTGGAATTGCTGTGGAGCATGGGCCTCCTGCGGCGCGGCCAGCACGAGCCCGTGAGCTACCTGTTGGCCACCGACGCGCTGCGCTACCTGCACAGCGCATCGCCCGAGTCCTGCGGCGCGGCCTGGCTGTTCCGCCTGCGCTCGCTGCGCCACTCGGCCACGCTGCTGCGCGGCCTGGTCGAGCACGGCCCTGCCGGGGACGGCTCGGCCTGCAGCGCCCCCTTGGCCACGGGCAATGCCGAAGGCTGGGCCGCCGCCGCGCGCGCCCAGATCGGCCAGGAGCAGCGCGCCGTCAGCGTGCCTGCCGCGCTGCAGGTGCTGGACCAGGTGCCCGAGGTCGCTGCCGGTGCGGGTACCGCGCGCCGCATGCTGGACCTGGGCGGCGGCCCCGGCTGGATCGCGCTGGCCCTGCTGCGCCAGCAGCCCGCGCTGCAGGCCAGCGTTTTCGACTGGCCCGAGGCCGTGGCCGTGGCGGCGGACAACGCTCGCCAGTCCCGCCTGTCCGACCGCTTCACCGCGCTGGGCGGCAACCTGGCCATGGACGGCATAGGCAGCGGCTACGACCTGGTCTGGTGCTCGTCCGTGCTGCACTTCGTGCCCGATGCGGCAGCCGTGGTGGCCAAGGTGTTCGACGCGCTGGCGCCCGGTGGCGTCTTCGTCTGCGCCCATGCCGAGGTGGATGAGACGCCCGAAGCCGCCCTGCGCACCCTGCCCTACTACCTGCCCATGCGCCTGCTGGGCCGCAGCGTGACGCGGCGCGGCGAGCTGCAGGCGCTGCTGGCGCAGGCGGGTTTCGAGCGCATCGAACGCATCGAGTCGCGCGAGTTTCCGATGGCGCCGCTGGCCGTGCTCATTGCCCGCAAGGCCGCGCCATGAAGGCCGCAGCTCCCCGCCCTGTCTGGCTGCTCCAGGCCCTGTTCGGCTGGCTGCACCTGGCGCTCACCGCCCCCAGCGTCTACCTCTGGCTGGGCCTGCCCCTGGTCATGCGCCAGCATGGCTGGTCGGGCACGGCCATCGGCCTGTTCCAGCTGGCGGGGCTGCCCGCGCTCATCAAGTTCGCGCTGGCCGCGCCCGTGGAAGCGCGCAGCGCGAACGGCCAGCCGCGCTACCGCGCCTGGGCGCTGGCCCTGTGCCTGGCTTATGCGGCCGTGCTGCTGGCCCTGGGCTGGCAGCAGTTGCTGGCCGAGCGCCTGTGGCTGTTCGGCCTGGCCTTCGCGGCCGCGCTGGCCGCCACCTGGGCCGACATTCCCGTCAGCGCCCTGGCCATCCGCCTGCTGCCCGCGTCCGAGCGCATGCGCGCCGGGGGCGTGCGCGCATCGGCGCTGTCGCTGGGCGCCATCGTGGGCGGCGGGATGATGCTGCTCATGCAGGCGAAATGGGGCTGGCGCGCGCCCTTCCTCTGCCTGGCCGGCACGCTGGCCCTGGGCGCCCTGCTGCTGGCCTGGGTGGTGCGTCATGAGCCCGGGGATGCGCCCTCGCCTGTGCTGCTGCCTGCGCCCAAAGCTGGACTGGCCGCCATGGTCCGCGGCTATGGCGCCCAGCCCGGCGCCTGGCGCTGGACCCTGGTGCTGGTCAGCTACTTCCCCTTCATCGGCGCGGCCTGGTTCTACCTGAAGCCGCTGATGCTGGACCACGGCTTCGCGCCCGCCCAGGCCGCCCTGCTGGCCGGCATGGGCGGCGGCGTGGTGGCCGCGCTGGCGGGCGCGGCCTCGCCCCTGCTCACGCGCCGCCTGGGCACCCGGCGCGCCCTGCCCCTGTATGCGGGCTGCAACGTGGCCGCGCTGGCCCTGCTGGCCGCCGTCATCGCAGCCGGCGCCCCGCCCCCGGGCCTGGTCGCGGCCGTGGCCTGCGTGGCAGCAGCCATGGGCGCCTCCTCGGCCTGCGTCTTCGGACTGATGATGCAATTCGCCCGCCCGCGCTGGCAGGCCTTCGACTACGGCCTGCAGGCCAGCCTCTTCGCCGCCAGCCGCATGCTGGTGCCGCTGGCCGCCGGCGTGGCGCTGGACGCCATGGGCGCGGCGGCCATGCTCACCGGGCTGACCGTGGCGGCCGCGCTGGCGTGGGTGTGGGCGCTGCGGTGTGCTGGGGATGGTTGGGCTTCGGCCACAGCGTAGGCCGCTAATCCCGCTGCCGCTCCGACGCATACACCGCCGCCTGCACGCGCGAGCTCAGGCCCAGCTTGCGCAGGATGTGCTGGACATGGATCTTGACCGTGGTCTCGGCAATGTCCAGCGTGCGGGCGATTTCCTTGTTGCTGGCGCCTCGGGCGATCTGGACCAGCACCTCTTCCTCGCGCGGGGACAGCGGCGAGGCCGGGGCCTCGTCCGGCTCGGGCGCCTGGGGCTCGGGCGCGCCCTGGGACTGGAAGGCCGCCACCAGCTTGCCCATCATCTCGGGGCTGACCACGGGCTCGCCGCGCGCGGCGCGGCGCAGGGCCTCGGACAGCAGGTCGCCGTCGATGGTCTTGAGCAGATAGCCCTGGGCGCCGTTGCGCAGCGCGGCCGCCAGGTCCTGGCCGTCCTCGCTCACGGTGAGCATGACGACGCGGCTGCCGGGCGATGCGGCCCGCAGGCCCGCGATGGCATCGACACCCAGCACGCCGGGCAGGTGGTTGTCCAGCAGGATGACCTGGGGCGCCAGCGCGGGCACCAGGCGCAGGGCCTCGCCCGCGTCGCCGGCCTCGCCGACCACGCGCAGGCCTGCGTCCTGGGCGATGAGGGCGATCAGGCCGCGGCGGAACAGCGTGTGGTCGTCGATGACGAAGACGGAGATGGGGCTGGAGAAGGACATGGGGCGGTCTTTTTCTTGCGGGAGCGTGTCACGCGTTCGAGGGGAGGGCCTGCGCTGGCGCGCCGGCCGAGGCCGACGGCGGCAGCTCGATGAGCACGCGCGTGCCCTCGCCTGGGCGGGAGTGGACATGGACCAGCGCCTGGGCCAGCAGGGCGCGCTCGCGCATGATGCCCAGGCCCACATGCAGCGAGTCCGGCGCAACGGCGGCGGGGACGAAGCCGCAGCCGTCGTCGCAGACCTCGAAGCGCCAGGGGTGGCGTCCCACGCGCAGCTCCACATGCCTGGCACCCGCGTGCTTGCGCACGTTGGACAGCGCCTCCTGCACCATGTGCAGCACCTGGATCTGCACGTCGGGCGCCAGTGGCAGGCCCTGGCCCGACATGCTCAGCGAGGTGGCAATGCCCGTCTGGTGCTCGAACTTGGACAGCGTGGCGCGCAGCGCGGCCTCGATGTCCTCGGCGCTGGTGCGCGTGCGGAAATGCACCAGCAGCTCGCGCACGTCGGCATAGCATTCGCGCACGCCCACTTCCAGCTCGCCCAGGCTGCGGTCGCGCGCCTCGTCGCGGCCCTTGGCCACGGCGTCGCGCAGCAGCTGGGTCTGTATCTTGAGAAAGGCCAGCGACTGGGCAATGGAGTCATGCAGCTCGCGCGCGATCAGACCGCGCTCCTCGGCCACGGCGGCTTCGCGCTCCAGCGCCGTGGCGCGCAGGCTTTCCATGGCACTGGCCAGGTGGCGCGCCATGGCGGACAGCAGGTCGCGCATGTCGTCCGTGAGCACCACGGTGGAGCGAAAGAACAGGTTGACCTCGCCCAGCAGGCGCTGCTGCAGTTGCACGGGGATGCTGACCACGGTCTCGAAGCCGGCCTCGCGGCAGTGCGGCAGCTGCAGGTCGCTGGACGGCGTGATGGGGATCACGCGCAGCCGCGCCTGCTCGCGCGGCTGGCCGCACAGGCAGGCGCCCGTGTGCAGACAGTGCTCCTGCACCGACATGGACTGGGGCAGGCCGTCGCCGGCCAGCAGCACGTAGCGCTCGTTGGCCTCGTCGGACCAGCGCACCGTGGCCGCATCGGCCTGGGCCGCCAGGCGGACCTGGCGCACAAAGCCTTCGGCCAGGGACTGCAGGCTGGCGGCCTCCGACGCCTGCACGCTGACCGCGTACAGCGCCTGCAGCTGCTGGTGCTGCACATTGAGGCTGGCGGTCTTCTCGCGCACCTTGTCTTCCAGCTCGGCGTGCGAGCTTTGCAGCGACTGGGCCATGAGGTTGAAGCCTGCGGCCAGCTGGCCGAACTCGTCGTCCACCTCCACGCTCATGCGCGTGTCCAGGTGTCCGCGGCGCATGCGCTCCAGCGCCGAGCGCAGCTGGCCCACGGGATGCAGCACCAGCCAGTAGCTGGTGGCCATGAAACTCACGGCCGCGATGATGGCCAGCGCCATCAGACACATCTGAAACAGGTGCAGGATGGCCGTCCAGCGCGAGAGCCGGTCCTCGATGGCTTCGACGAATCCGTCCACCTCGCGCACGAAGGCATCGGCGCTGCCCATGATGGCCTGCGCATCGACATGGTCCTCGGCCTGCCACTGGGTGCGCAGCGCACTCCAGTCGCCGCGTATGCGCTCGTAGCGCGCGCTGACCGCATCGCTCCAGGGCACGAACAGCGGGCGCGACATGTCGCCGCTGCGCAGCAGGTCCAGGCTGGCGTCGAACTGCCGTGCGCGCTCCTGCCACTGCGCTGGCGCCTCGTTCTGGCGCGCCATGGCCATGCGCACCATGCTCATGCGCAGCCGCCCGGCCTCGTTCACCGCCGCCGCGCCGCCCTCCAGCTGCCAGGCCACCCACAGCGTGAAACCGATGGAGGCCACGGCCGCGAGCAGGCAGGCTGCGCCCATGAGCAGCAGCTTGGTCGAAAGCGAGGGCTTGCCATGCATGGTTGCACTGTAGCCACGGCACATTTGCGTGTCTTGACCTGAATCAAGCGCCGCCCGTTTGCGCCGTGCCCCCGCCCCGATTCCTAGGATCCTTTCAACTGCCCCCAATGCCCACAGGGCCTATGGGGGCCCCGGGCGAGGCCAGTGTTTAGCATGGGGCCATGCAAGTCCGCTCCCACCTCCGCCCCTTCATCCGCACCCCGCGCCTTGCCGGCCTGGCTGCGGCCGCATTGCTGGCGGCAGCCCTTGCCGGCTGCGCCAGCTCCTCCGCCCCGGCGCGGGACTGGACGCAGCAGTTGCAGCGCTGGTCCGATGCGCCCATCGTGCTGCTGGGCGAGCAGCACGATGCGGTCGCCCACCAGGCCTGGCAGCAGGCCACGGTGGAGCAGTTGGCAAAACAGGAGCGCCTGGCCGCGCTGGTGATCGAGATGGCGCCGCGCACGGGCTCCACGGCCAGCCTGGCGCGCGATGCCTCCGAGGACGCGGTGCAGCAGGCCCTGCAATGGCAGGACGCGGCCTGGCCCTGGCCGCGCTACCGCGGCGTGGTCATGGCCGCCGTGCGCGCTGGCGTGCCCGTGCTGGGCGGCAACCTGCCGCGCGCCGACATGAAGCAGGCCATGCGCAACGAGAACCTGGACACCCACCTGCCGCCCGAGGGCTGGCAGCGCCAGCTCGACGCCATCCGCGAAGGCCACTGCGGCCTGCTGCCCGACACCCAGCTGGCGCCCATGGCCCGCATCCAGCTGGCCCGCGATGCCAGCATGGCCGAGGTGGCCAGGGCCGCAGTCAGGCCCGGCAAGACCGTGCTGCTGGTGGCCGGGCGCGGCCACGTGCTGCGCGGCGTGGGCATTCCCACCTGGCTGCCCGAGGCCGCAGGCGCCAAGGTGGCCGTGGCGCAGGCGGGGGAGACATCGGTGGCGCAGGCCTCGGATGTGGATTGGCTGCAGAAGACGGATGCCCTGCCCGCCAAGGACCACTGCGCCGAGCTGCGGGAGAAGTTCAGGAACCCGCCGGCGCCGCGGGCCGATGCGGGCTGAAGCGCGCTGATTCCTGAAGAGGTTGCGGCCGGCCTTGCGACCGGCCGGAAATCAGCGGTAGAAAGCTTCCACGGCGCCCTTGAGCTTGATCAGCAGGGGCTTTCCCTTGCGATCCACCGTCTTGCCGGCCGGCACCTTGATCCATCCCTCGCTCACGCAGTATTCCTCCACATCGAAGCGCTCGTTGCCGTTGAAGCGGATGCCGATGTCGTGCTCGAACACGGCGGCCACATGGTGCGGGCTGCGCGGGTCGATGGACAGGTGGTCGGGCAGTGCGGGGCGATCGGCGGGTGCGTTGGCGTCGGTCATGGTCTTGTTCTCGCAAGAGGGTTCTGAAGAAAGCCGGTATTGTCCGCGCAATTCGCAGGCAGGCGCTGGCTGACAGGCTTTGGCGGCAGGCATCGTCATGCGGATGGCGGACGGGCGTCGTATGCTGCGCTCCATGCTGTCGCCAGAGCAACGTCAAACACTGAAGTCGGCCAAGCGCCTGCCGCTGGCGCTGCTGCTGTTCGTGGCGCTGGGCTTCGTGGCCTCGTCCGTGGCGGCGGGGCACTGGCAGCAGGTGCCGCTGTGGCTGGCCTGCATCAAGGCCGTGACCGAGGCCTCGCTGGTCGGCGCGCTGGCCGACTGGTTTGCGGTGTCGGCGCTGTTCCGGCGCATTCCGCTGCCCCTGGTCGGGCGCCATACGGCCATCATCCCGCGCAACAAGGACCGCATCGGCGAGAACCTGGCGAATTTCGTGCGCGACAAGTTCCTGGACGGCCCTTCGCTGGTGGCGCTGATCGAGCGACATGATCCCGCGCGCGTGCTGGCCGGCTGGCTGACCACGCCGGCCAACAGCACCCTGCTGGGGCGGCAGGTGGCGCGGCTGGCGCTGGCGGCGCTGGAGATGGTGCAGGACCGGCAGGTGGAGCGCTTTCTGACACAGGCGTTCAAGGCCTTGCTGGCCCAGGTGGACCTGCCCCGCGCGGCGGCGGATCTGTTGTCGGGCCTGACCAAGGACGGCCGCCACCAGGCCGTGCTGGACGATGTGCTGGCCCGCGTCAGCGGCGTGCTGCGCGAGGCCGAGACCCATGTGCTGATCGCCCAGACCATCGTGCTGTGGCTCAAGCGCGAGCATCCGCTCAAGGAAAAGATGCTGCCCACGGACTGGCTCGGCGACAAGGGCGCCAGCGCCATTGCGGGCGCGCTCGACAGCCTGCTGCAGGACATTGCCAGCAACCCCGAGCACCACATGCGCAAGGCCTTCGACGCCTCCGTGGACCGGCTGGTCACGCGGCTGCAGTCCGACCCCGCCATGTCCGAGCGCGCCGAGCGGCTGCGCCACTACCTGCTGCACGACGAAAAGCTGGCCGGCTACCTGCGGGCGCTGTGGCTGGGCCTGCGCGCCAAGCTGCAGGCGGACCTGGCCAACGAGCATTCGCAGGTGGCGCGCAAGACCGCCGCCATGGGCCGCTGGCTGGGCCAGTCGCTGGCGCACGACGAGGCGCTGCGCAGCTCCATGAACGAGCGCCTCAAGCGCTGGGCCCAGGCGCTGGCGCCTGATGTCTCGCAGTTCCTGGCCCAGCACATCGCCGATACCGTGCGGCGCTGGGATGCGCGCGAGCTGTCCGAGCTGATCGAGCTGCACATCGGCAAGGACCTGCAGTACATCCGCATCAACGGCACCGTGGTCGGCGGTGCCGTGGGGCTGGTGCTGTTCCTGGTCTCCAATGCGGGGCGGCTGTGGTCCTGATCTTCGTATCAGGATGTTGCCTGCGGGCCACATCGGGCCAACTTTACAAAGCTGCCGTGTTCGCCGGAACGCCGTGAATCGGGCCGGGCGCTGAACGCGCCCGGGCACTGGCGGCCCTGCATGTCATTGATGAACAAGGCAACATTCAGCATCCTGAATGAATTGCTCACAGATCGGCCCGCTTGTAAAGAAAAACAGCAGCTGCGCTGCCGTCGGCCAGGCCGTTGTCGACGGGAAAATAAAATAAGAACGATTCGCACTCATCAAAAACAACAGAGCGGATGCGCACCCCGGTCGTTCGACCGTCCGTGATTCTTCTTGCGAGCTTTCCCATGCACAACTGCACAGCCCCCGCGGCGGGCCGTGGCTTTGCCCTGTCCGCCCTTTGCACCTCCCTGCGTGCTTCGTTTCCCTCCACCGTCGTTCCCCTGCGCCGCACCGCGCTGGGCGTCTGCCTGGGCCTGCTGGCCTCGGGCAGCGCGCTGGCCCAGGCAGCAGGCGGGGCGACGCTGGAAACCCTGGTCGTGACGGCCAGCGGCTTCGAGCAGGAGATAAGCCAGGCGCCGGCCTCTATCTCGGTGATCACGCGCCAGGAACTGGAGCAGGGCGCCTACCGCAACCTGCACGATGCCCTGCGCGATGTGCCCGGCGTGATCCTCACGCCCTCGGACAACAACTCCAACGACATCTCGTTGCGCGGCATGGGCGCCAACTACACCCTGATCCTGGTGGACGGCAAGCGCATGAGCACGCGCGAGACCCAGACCAACGGCAGCACCGGCACGGACCAGAGCTGGATTCCGCCGCTGGAGGCCATCGAGCGCATCGAGGTGGTGCGCGGCCCCATGTCCTCGCTGTACGGCTCGGACGCCATGGGCGGCGTGATCAACGTCATCACGCGCAAGGTGGCGAAGAACTGGCATGGCTCGGTGCGTGCCGACGCCACGCTGCAGGAGCGCTCCACCTCGGGCGATGCCTACCAGACCAACTTCTACCTGTCAGGCCCGATCAAGACCGACCTGCTGGGCCTGAGCCTGTACGGCAACTACGGCAAGCGCGACCAGGACCGCATCTACCAGGGCTACAACAAGAGCGACAACCGTTCGCTGAACCTGCGCCTGGCGCTGACCCCCAGCAAGGACCACGACCTGATCGCCGAGATCGGCACTTCGCGCCAGCACTTCGTTTCGTCGCCTGGCATGACCCTGCTGCCCACCGATGCGCCCAGCGACCGCAAGTTCGAGCGCGAGAACTACTCGCTGCAGCACAAGGGCCGCTGGGGCTGGGCTTCCTCCGACACCTATCTGCAGCGCGAGGAAACGCGCAACCTGTCGCGCGACATGACCATCAGGAACACGGTGTTCAACAGCAGCTGGGTGGCGCCGCTGGGCCGGCAGCACCTGCTGACCACGGGCGTGTACTACAACCAGCAGGACCTGCGCGACACGACGACCAATACGCTGCCGGGCTCGGCGCGCACCACGGCCGATCGCACGCAGTACGCCTGGTTCGCCGAGGACGAGTGGCGCCTGCGCGAGAACTTCGCCCTGACCGGCGGCCTGCGCTACGACCACGACAGCAAGGGCGGATCGCAATGGAGCCCGCGCCTGTATGGCGTGTGGAACCTCGACGCGCAATGGACCGTCAAGGGCGGCGTGTCCACCGGCTTTCGCGCGCCCTCGTTGCGCCAGACCCTGGGCGACTGGGGCCAGTCCAGCCGCGGCGGCAACATCTACGGCAACCCCGACCTGAAGCCCGAAACCTCGCTGAGCAAGGAACTGGGCGTGCTCTACAACAACGGCGCCGGCCTGTCGGCAGGCCTGACGGTGTTCGACAACGAGTTCAACGACAAGATCACGCGCATCGCCTGCCCCGAGTGCGGGCCTGCCAATTCCTCGGGCAACACGCCCACCACCAACGTCAATATCGACAAGGCCATCACGCGCGGCATCGAAGCCACGTTCAAGGCCCCGCTGGCGCGCACGCTGGACCTGAGCAGCAGCTACACCTTCACCAAGTCCGAGCAAAAGAGCGGCGAGTTCGCGGGGCAGCCGCTGAGCCAGCTGCCGCGCCACATGCTCAACCTGGCGCTGAACTGGAAGCCTTCGCAGCAATGGGCGGGCTGGGCCAAGCTGTCCTACCGGGGCAAGGAAAGCCAGCCCACGGGCGGCCGTTCGGCGCGCACCTGGGTGGCCGGCAGCTATGCCATGTTCGACATGGGCGGCTCCTACAACTACAGCAAGGACGTGACCTTCTACGCAGGCATCTACAACCTGTTCGACAAGGACGTGTACTACGAGGACTACGCCACGGTGCAGGACGGCCGGCGCTACTGGATCGGCATGAACGTGAAGTTCTAGGCATCCCGGCCGCAAGGGCGGCCGCTGCCCGTGGCCTGCGGATCAGGCCGCGCCGCTTCCCGGCGCGGCACCCGTCTCCGGAGGCCGGAACTCCATTCATTTTTTCCTGGGATTCTTTGCCATGACCTTCGATATCACGCGCCGCGCGGCGGCGCTGGCCTTGCCGGCCTTGTTCCTGGGGACTGCGGTGGCGGCCCCGCTGTCCGTGCGGCATGCCGGGGGAGCGGCCAGCCTGCCCGGCGCACCCCGGCGCGCGGTGGTTTATGACCTGGGGGCGCTGGATGCACTGCATACGCTGGGCGTGCCCGCGTCGGCGGTCGCAGGCGTGCCCCGGGCGCAGCTGCCCCGGTATCTGGAAAGCTTCGCGCAGCGGCCTGCGGCGGGCGGGCTGTTCGAGCCCGACTACGAGGCGCTGAGCCGGCTGGCGCCCGACCTGATCATCGTGGGCGGGCGCTCGGCCGGCAAGGCCGAGGTGCTGGGACGCATCGCGCCCACGCTGGACCTGAGCGTCAGCGGCAAGCACATGCTGGCCGATATCGAACGCAACATCGCCACGCTGGCGCTGCTGTTCGGCCGCCAGGCGCAGGGCCGTGCGCTGGTGCAGCGCATCCAGGCCGAGCTGCAGGGCCTGCGTGCCCAGGCCTCGCAGGCCGCGCCGGGCCTGCTGCTGATGGCCGTGAATGACAAGCTCCTGCCGCAGGCGCCGGGATCGCGCTTCGGCTTTCTGTTCGATGTGTTCGGCGCGCGCTCGGCGCTATCGGCTGCGCAACTGCCAGCCCGCGGCACCGCCTACGGCTTCGATGATGTGGCGCGGCTGGACCCCGAGTGGATCTACGTCATCGACCGCAACACGGCCACGGGCCAGGCGGCAGGCGGCGGCGAGATCATGGCTTCGCGCAAGGTGTTCGACAACGCGCGGATCCACGCCACGGCGGCCGGCCGCAAGGGGCAGGTCGTCTTCCTCGATCCCAAGGGCTGGTACCTGATGGGCAGCGCCGGGCCGACAGCGCTGCTGGACAACATGGCGCAGCTGCGCCAGGCCTATGGCGCGGCGTCATCGCGTTGACCGCGGGCCAGGGCCGGCGCCCGGTCCCGGCCCCACAGCGCAATCACGCGCACATAGGCCAGCTCGGCCAGCAGCTCCACCAGCGTCTGCGTGACGATGACGGCCGGCAGCACGGGAATGGCGCCAGGCACGGCCAGGGCCAGCGGCAGCACGACCAGCGAATTGCGCGTGCCCGCGCTGAACGCGACGGCGCGGCCTGCGGGCGCTGGAAGCCGGAAGGCACGCGCCACCAGCCAGCCCAGCGCGGGCGCCGCCACCGCGAAGGCCGCGTAGACGGGCACCATGCTCCAGGCAGCCTGCGTGGCAGGGCCCAGTTGGGGCAGCACGGAGGCGATCACCACGAACAGCACCAGCGCGGTGGCCGGCACGGGCAGCAGGCACAGCCATGCCGAGACGCTGGTGCCGCGCCGGCTGCGGGCCGCCCACAGCTGGGTGGCAGCGGCCAGGGCCAGCGGCACGGCGATCAGCCACACGAACGCATGCAGGAAAGGCCCCGCCTGGACCAGCCGCGCCGCATCGTCTCCCAGGAACAGGCCCAGGTAGCCGGGCAGGGCCAGCATCTGCGCGATCAGCAGGGCCGGCGTGGCCGCCAGCAGCAGGCGCGCGTCGGCACGTCCCAGGTGGGAGAAGGTGACCACGTAGTCGATGCAGGGCGCCAGCAGCACCAGCAGCGCGCCCAGGCGCAGCAGGGGGTCGGCGGGCAGGAACTGCAGCAGGGCCCAGACCAGCAGCGGCACCACGATGAAGTTGGCCACCATCAGCGCGGCCAGGAAGCGCACCTGGCCAAAGGCGCGCCGCAGCTCGGCCACGGGCACCTGCAAGAAGGTCACGTACAGCATCAGCGCCAGCGCGGGGTTGATGGCACGCTCCAGCACGCCCGTGCCGGGCAGCGCCCAGGCGGCGGCCGCGGCCAGGGCCACGGCGGCGAAGTAGATGGGGATCTGGCGCTGTTCGAGCGCGTCTCGGGTGTCTTGCATTCGGGGCGCCGGGTGCGGCAGAGGCGGCAGGGACGGCAGGGGGTACGGGGTGCCTAGTATGGCAACGGTGCGGCCAGCCGCTGTCTCGAATTCCCTGCCCTTGGCCCGACAGGCTCAGCCGGGCGATGCCGCGGCCAGCACCTTGTAGAGGTAGGAGCGCGAGATGCCCAGCTCCTGCGCGGCCAGCTTCTTGTTGCCGCCGCAGCGTGCGATGGCGTCGAGGATGGCGTTGCGCTCCTGGTCCTTGAGCGGGGCCACGGCGCCGGTGGAGGGCATGTCGGCCTCGGCAACGGGCGAAGGTCGTGCGCCGGCCAGCGGGTCCTCGTGGCGCGCGAAGTTGTCCACGCCCAGCAGGTGGCCGTCGCAGAACACCAGGGCCTCTTCCACGCGCTGTCGCAGCTGGCGCACATTGCCGGGCCAGGCCTGGCGGGCCAGGTAGGGCATGACACCGGGCGCGATGCGGGGCAGCGCAATGCCGTTGCGCTCGCAGAACGACTGAGCAAAGCGCTGAACCAGGGCCGGGATGTCCTCCAGCCGCTGGCGCAGGGCGGGCACATGCAGCACCACGCCGCTGAGGCGGTAGAACAGGTCCAGCCGGAAGCGCCCGCTGTCGATGAGGCCGCGCAGGTCGCGGTGCGTGGCGGCCACGATGCGGAAGTTCACCTGCCGGCCGCTGTGCGCGCCCAGGCGCTGCACCTGGCGGTCCTCCAGCACGCGCAGCAGCTTGACCTGGATTTCCATGGGAATGTCGGCCACTTCGTCGAGGAAGAGCGTGCCGCCCTCGGCCTGCTCCAGCTTGCCGGGCTGGCCCTGCCGGCGCCCGCCCGTGAAAGCGCCGGCCTCGTAGCCGAACAGCTCGGACTCGATCAGCGTGGCCGGCAGGGCCGCGAGGTTGAGGCTGACCAGGGGCGCTTCGGCATCGCGCCCGCGCGCATGCAGGGCCTGGGCCACCAGCTCCTTGCCGCTGCCGCTCTCGCCCAGGATGAGCACGGGCACATCGAGCCGCGCCACTGCGTCGATCTCGCGTGCCAGCCTTTGCATGGGGGCGCTGGCGCCCACCATCTGCGCCGTGGGCGTGCCGCCGCGCAGCTGGCTCAGTTCGCGCTTGTAGTGCTGCACCTCGTCATGCAGCTGGTTCAGCCGCTGCTGCATGCGGTTGAGCGCCTCCACGCCGCTGAAGCTGACCTGGCCTACGGCGCCCACCACGGCGCCGCCCTCGTAGACCGGCATGCGGTTGACGATGCGGCTCACGCCCGGCCCCAGCTGCTGCAGGTCGCCGATCTCGGCCCGGCCGCTGCGCACCACGTGGGGCAGGCGCGAGTTGGGGATCACGTCCTCGGCGCGCCGGCCTGTGGCCGTGCCGGGCGCCAGGCCGAAGAACTTCTCGTGCACGGGGCTGATGTAGCGCATCAGCCCTTCATGGTCGGCCACCGTGATCGCCTGGTACGGGTTGGTCAGGAACATGTTGAGGATGGCGAAGGCGAAGGGCACGCTGGCCACCATGTCGAACAGTGCCGCCGCCTCGTCGGCCGGGCGCAGCAGGGCGACCTCGCCCTCGGCATCGGCCAGCACCACGGCCACATGGCGGGCCACCGTGCCGCGCGGGCCCGGTGTTTCCACGTGCAGCAGCTGGCCATGGCCGATGGGGTTGTTCCCGTCGCCGTGCGCGCGGGCCAGGGCCTCGGTGACGGCTGCATGCAGCAGCGGCTCCTGCGCCAGGCCCAGCCGCGCCACGGGCTCGGGCGAGTCGCGCCGCCAGACGAGAACGCCGAATCGGTGGTCGGGGGAGCTGGACATGGGCATGGCGGGCAGTGGCTGGGGTGAACGCACTCTAGCGGCGCGCAGGCCACGGGTCTGTCCCCGTGGCGTCTCCATTGAAGACAGTGCCCAACCCGTGTCTTCGAGGTTGTCCTTGATGTGGACACGTGAAGGTCGACTGTGGAAAAAATCCTTTGAATTCAACGCACTGCGTTCTGGCACGCCTTGTGCATCTTCACAGGCACAAGGAGACACGACGACATGAGCTGGCAACCCGAAGTGGACGAGATCGCATACCGCCGCGCACTGGCGGCCAAACTGGGCGGAGAGGACAAGGTGGCGCGGCACAAGGCCGCGGGCAAGCTCACGGTGCGCGAGCGCATCGATGCCTGCACGGACGCGCAGTCCTTCGTGGAGGTGGGCTCGCTCACCGGCTCGGGCCAGTACGACGGCTTGGGCAGGCTGACGGACTTCACGCCCTCCAACCTCATCATGGGGCGGGCACGCGTGGGCGGGCGGCCCGTGGTCGTGGTGGGCGACGATTTCACGGTGCGCGGCGGCGCCAACGACGGCGCCGTGGGCGACAAGCTGATCTTTGCCGAGAAGATGGCGCACGACCTGCGCCTGCCCATGGTGCGCCTGGTGGACGGCACGGGCGGCGGCGGCTCGGTGCGCAACATCGAGACCAAGGGCTACACCAGCGTGCCCACCATGAAGGTCTGGAGCCAGGTGGTGCAGAACCTGTCCACCGTGCCCGTGGTCTCGCTGGCCCTGGGCTCGGTGGCCGGCATGGGCGCGGCGCGCGTGGCCTCCAGCCATTACTCAGTGATGGTCAAGGAGACCGCCCAGCTGTTCAATGCCGGCCCGCCCGTGGTGGCGCGCATCGGCCAGAACGTGACCAAGAACGAGCTGGGCGGCAGCCAGGTGCACACGCGCAACGGCGTGGTCGATGACGAGGTGGCCACCGAGCAGGAGGCCTTCGAGCGCGTGCGCCGCTTCCTGTCCTACCTGCCATCGTCGGTGTACGAGCTGCCTGCGCGCACCGCGCCGCAGGACGATCCGCGGCGGCGCGACGAATGGCTGCTGTCGGCCATTCCGCGCGATGGCCGCAAGGTCTACAAGATCCGGCCCATCGTCGAATGCCTGGTCGATGAGGGCTCCTTCCTGGAGACGGGCCGCCACTGGGGCCGGGCCATCGTCACGGGGCTGGCGCGCATCGACGGCTGGCCCGTGGCCGTGGTGGCCAGCGACCCGTACTTCTACGGCGGCGGCTGGGACGGCCCCTCGGCCGAGAAGTTCACGCGCTTCGTGGACATGGCCCAGACCTTCCACCTGCCCGTGGTCAACCTGGTGGACATCGCGGGCTTCCAGATCGGCGTGGAGGCCGAGAAGGCCGGCGTCATGCGCTACGGCGTGCGCGCCCTGGCCGCCGTCTACCAGGCCACCGTGCCCTGGTGCAGCATCCTCATCCGCCGCGCCTACGGCGTGGCGGCGGCCGGCCACCAGCACATGGGCCGCTTCAACTTCCGCTATGCCTGGCCCTCGGCCAACTGGGGCTCGCTGCCCATCGAGGGCGGGCTGGAGGTGGCCTACAAGGCCGAGATCGAAGGCGCCGACGACCCCGTGCAAAAGCGCGCCGAGATCGAGCAGCGCGTGCGCAGCCTGACCTCGCCCTTCCGCACGGCCGAGGCCTTCGGCATCGACGAGGTGATCGATCCGCGCGACACGCGCGCCCTGCTCAGCGAATTCGTGGAACTGGCCGCGCCGCTGCGCGAGGCCGGAGCGCCGCAGTTCGGCCTGCGGCCCTGAACGCATAAAAAACCCAAGGAGACAAAGCAATGGCAACCAGACAACCGCGCGCGCCCTCGCGCCGCACCGCCCTGGCCCTGTGCCTGGCGCCGTGCCTGACCATCTGCGCCGCGACGGCGGCCCAGGCCCAGGCCCCCCAGGAGGACAAATGGCCCACGCGCCCCGTGCGCATCGTGGTCGGCTTTCCTGCAGGCTCGTTCACCGACACCATTGCACGTGCGCTGTCCGAGCCGCTGAGCAAGTCGCTGGGCCAGCCCGTGGTGGTGGAGAACAAGCCCGGCGCCAACGGAGCCATCGGCGTGGGCGAGGTGGCGCGCGCCGCGCCCGACGGCTACACCCTGCTGGTCACCAACTCCAGCAGCATCACCATCAACCCCCAGATCTACAAGAAGATCACCTACCGCGCCAAGGACTTCGCGCCCATCACCATGGTGCTGGATGCGCCCTTCATCCTCACCGTCAACCCCGAGTGGGCGCAGAAGCACCAGATCCGCTCGGCCAAGGATGTGATCGCCTTCGCCAAGGGCCATCCCGACAAGCTCAGCTACGGCTCGGCCGGCCCCGGCAACATCGCCCACCTGGCCTATGCGGCCTGGAGCAACCGCACGGGCGTGAAGACCACGCATGTGCCCTACAAGAGCGCATCGCAGGCCCAGATGGCCGTGCTCAGCGGCGAGCTGGACACGCAGTTCGACACCTGGAGCGCGCTGCCCCACATCGCCAGCGGCAAGCTCGTGGCGCTGGCCGTCACCGCGTCCCGGCGCATGCAGCAGCTGCCCGAGGTGCCCACCATGGCCGAGGCCGGCTATGCCGATTTCGACGTCACCTTCTGGGCCGGCCTGCTGGCGCCTGCGGGCACGCCGCCGGCCATCGTCAACCGGCTCTACGAGGCCTCCAAGGGCGTGCTGCAGGACGCACGCATCCGCGCCGTGCTCAGCAGCCAGGGCGAGCCCGTGATGATGCCGCCCGCGCCGTTCGGCCAGCGCATCGCCAAGGAAGTGGCCGATTGGGGCCAAGTCATCCAGCGCGAAGCCTTGTCTTTGGATTGATGAGGTACGCATGTCTCTGTTGCAAGCACTGAACCCCCGCTCGGTCGCCATCCTTGGCGCCTCCGACAATCCCATCAAGGCCGGTGGCCGGCCCATCGATTACCTGCGGCGCCACGGTTTCGCGGGCCGCATCCTGCCCGTCAATCCCAAGCGCTCCGAGGTCCAGGGCCTGGCTGCCTACCCCTCGCTGCGCGCGCTGCCCGAGGCGCCCGATGCCGTGGTCATCAGCCTGCCCGGCGAGGACGTGGCCGCCGCCATCGACGACTGCGTGTCCGTGGGCGCGCGCCTGGCCGTGATCTATTCGTCCGGCTTTGCGGAGCTGGGCGAGGAGGGTCGCCGGCAGCAGGCCGACCTGGTGGCGCGGGCGCGCCGGGCGCCAGGCGGCGGGCTGCGCCTGTTCGGCCCCAATTGCCAGGGCGTGGCCAACTTCGCCACGGGCGCCATCCTCAACTTCTCGACCATGATCAACGAGAACGCGCCGGCCGACGGCCCCGTGGCCATCGTCAGCCAGAGCGGTGCGGGCGCGGCCATTCTCTACGGCGGCCTGCGCCGCGCGGGCATCGGCGTGCGCTACATGCTGTCCACGGGCAACGAGGCCGATGTCTGCGCAGCCGAGGCCGTGCGCGCCGTGGTCGAGGACGAAGGCATCCGCCTGGTCGTGCTCTACATCGAGACGCTGCGGCAAAGCGCCTGGCTGGCCGAGGCCGCGCGCCTGGCGCATGCGCGCGGCGTCACCATCCTGGCCGTGAAGGCCGGCCGCACGCGCGCAGGCCAGGCCACGGCCAGCTCGCACACGGGCGCGCTGGCGGCCGAGGACGCGCTGGCCGATGCCTTCCTGCGCCAGCACGGCATACCGCGCCTGGCCGACTTCCGCGAGCTGATCGACTACGCGCCGCTGTTCCTGTCCCAGCCCGCGCCGCGCGGTCGCCGCGTGGTCAGCATCAGCAATTCGGGCGCCACCTGCGTGCTGTCGGCCGACGCGGCCGAGGAATACGGCCTGGCCCTGGAGCCGTTCGATGCCGCCACGCTGGACGGCCTGTCCCAGGCCCTGCCGTCCTATGTCACGGCGCGCAATCCCATCGACATGACCACGGCCCTGCTGGGCAGGCCGCAGACCTTTGGCGACACGCTGCGGGCCTTGTCAGGCAGCGGTGCGGCGGACCTCGTTCACGTGGGCTTCCCGATCGGCGGCGAGGGCTATGACTTCGCCGACTTCGCGGGCCAGGCCAGCCGCTTTGCGCGCGACACCGGCGTGCCCATTGCGGTCAGCGTCAACCAGGACTGGGTGGCCCAGGCCTTCCAGGACCAGGGCGTGCCCACCTTCTGGAGCGAACGCGCCGCCATGCGCGGCCTGGCGCTGCTGGCCGAGCAGGCCGTTGGCAGGCAGGCACAGGCGCCGTCTGCCGAGGCATCGGTGCCGGCGGCGGCCTCCCGCTCCCTCACGCTTGACGAGCCCTCCAGCCTGTCCGAGCTGGCCCGCGCCGGCCTGCCGGTAATGCGCCATCTGGTCTGCAGGAGCGGGGACGAGGTGCGTGCCGCCATCGAGTCCCTGCCACGGCCCCTGGTGGCCAAGGGCGTGTCCGCCGATCTCTCGCACAAGTCCGAGCATGGCCTGGTGCGGCTCAACATCCGCGAGGCGGAGCAGGCGCTGCAGGCCTTTGGCGACTTCGCCGCCACGCTGGCCCGCCTGGGCGCGGCCGATGGCGGCCTGCTGCTGGGCGCCCAGCACAGGGCCGACTTCGAGCTGGCGCTGGGTGCCCATGTGGATGCCGAGTTCGGCGTGGTGGTCATGGTCGGCCAGGGCGGCGTGCTGGTGGAGGCGCTCAGGGACGTGCAGTTCCTCGTGGCTCCCTTCAGTGCGCAGCAGGCGCTGGATGCCCTTGCGCGCCTGTCCATCGCCCCGGCCTTTGCGGCCGTGCGCGGCATGCCGGCCGTGGAGCTGGATGCCGTGGCCGCCATGATGGTGCGGCTGGGCGACTGGATGCTGGCCCAGGGCGGGCGCGTGCAGTCGGTCGATGCCAATCCCGTGCTCGTGGCGCGCGGCGCGCAGGCGCCGGTCATCGTCGATGCGGTGGTGGCCGTGGCCGCCGCGCCAGCGGTCTCCTCGGAGGCGGCATGAGCGGCGCCCCGCACCCCATCCGCCGCGTGCTGGTCGCCAACCGGGGCGCCGTGGCCGCGCGCGTGATCCGCACGCTGCGGCGCATGGGCCTCGAATCCGTGGCCGTGTACTCCGAGGCCGATGCCGGCCTGCCCTATGTGCGCGCTGCCGACCAGGCCGTGTGCATAGGCCCTGCGCCCGCCGCGCAAAGCTATCTGGACCAGGCGCGGCTGCTGCAGGTGGCGCGCGAGACCGGTGCCGATGCCGTGCACCCGGGCTACGGCTTTCTCTCCGAGAACGCGGACTTCGCCGAGGCCGTGCAGCGCCAGGGCCTGTGCTTCATCGGTCCCTCGCCGCACTGGATACGCACGCTGGGCCACAAGACCCAGGCGCGGGCCTTCATGGCCGCCCAGGGCATGCCGCAGGCGGCCAGCTCGGCCGTGCTGCACAGCGTGCAGGAGGCGCAGGCGGAGGCGGCGCGCATCGGCTTTCCCGTGCTGGTCAAGCCCGCAGGCGGGGGCGGCGGCATCGGCATGCTGCCCGCGCACGATGCACCGCAGCTGGAGGCCGCCTGGTCCAAGGCCAGCGGCATTGCCGCCAAGTACTTCGGCACGGCCGAGCTGTACCTGGAAAAGCTGATCGAGGCGCCGCGCCACATCGAGTTCCAGGTGCTGGCCGACCGCCATGGCGAGGTGCGCGTGCTGTTCGAGCGCGACTGTTCGGTGCAGCGCCGCCACCAGAAGGTGGTGGAAGAGGCCCGCCCCGCAGGCATTCCCGCGCAGGCCCTGGCCGACATGCGGCAACTGCTGGCCGGCCTGCTGGCGCGCACGGGCTATGACGTGATCGGCACCGTGGAGATGCTCTACACGCCGCAGCACGGCTTTGTCTTCCTGGAGATGAACACGCGGCTGCAGGTCGAGCATGCGGTGACCGAGGAGATCACGGGCATCGACATCGTCGAGGCCCAGATCCGCCTGGCCGCCGGCGAGCGCATGCGGGATGTGCTGCCCGCCGAACCCGTGGCCAGCGGCCATGCCATCGAGGCGCGCATCTATGCCGAAGACCCCGTGCGCTTCCTGCCCTCGCCAGGGCGCCTGGACCGCTTCGAGATGCCCCAGGGCGAAGGCCTGCGCGTGGAGACCGGCTATGCCCAGGGCTGCAGCGTCACGCCCTTCTACGACCCCATGGTCGCCAAGCTCGTGGCCCATGGCAGCGACCGCACCCAGGCCATCGCACGGCTGCGCCAGGCACTGGCACAGACCCGCATCGAGGGCGTGAAGACCAACATCCCCTTCATCGAACGCATCCTGGGCCACGCCGATTTCCTGGACCTGCGCATCGACACCGGCATCGCCCAGCGCGTGCTGGCCCACCTTTGAAAGCCCTACCCATGACCACCACCCCGAACATGATCCCAAGCCCCATCGCCGGCCTCGTGGCCGCTGTGGAAGCCGCCGAAGGCGGCACCGTCGCCCTGGGCGACACCCTCATCATCGTGGAGTCCATGAAGATGGAGATTCCCGTGGAAAGCGAGGTGGCAGGCGTCGTGCGCCGCATGCTCGTGGCCGTGGGCGAGCCGGTGGCCGAAGGCCAGGCGATTGCGGAGATCGGATGAACGCCGTTGGAATCTCCACCGCCCCGGACCTGGAGGCCGCCGCGCTGGCGCGCGGCTATTTCGGCATCGACGTGCCTTTCATGTCCCATATCGGCCTGGAGCCCGTGAGCCTGGCGCCCGGCGTGGCCCGCACGCGGCTGCCCATGCGCCCGCACCTGGCCAACAGCCGGGGGCATGGCCATGGCGGCGCGCTGATGAGCGCGCTGGACTTCACGCTGAGCGCGGCCGCGCGCTCGTCCAACCCCCTGGGGCTGGGCGTGGTGACCATCGAGATGAGCACGCACTTCCTCGCCTCGGCCACCACCGACCTGCTGATCGAGGCGCGCGTGCTGCGCGCAGGCGCGCGCACCGTGTTCTGCGAGGGCAATGTGCTGGACAGCGCGGGCCAGGCCGTGTGCACGGCGCGGGCCGTGTTCAAGCTGATCGCGCTGTAGCCTGGCTTCAGGCGCCGTCGCCTTCGGGCGCCGGCGGCAGCAGGTGCTGGCCGATCTGCTGCCAGGCCTTGGCCGCGTCATGCTGGCCGCCGAACATGTGGCAGCTGGCCGCCGTCATGGCCAGGCGGCCGTTTTCGGGTTCCAGGTCGAACGCCAGCTCGCATTGCGCGGCGGCGTTGCGCCACATCACCACGGCGTCTGGCGATTCTTCCTTTTGCAGCGCATGGGCTTCGGCCATCCAGGCCTGGGCCAGGCGAAACGCGCCCTCGGCCTGGTCGGGGTCGGCCTTGTGGGCCAGGTAGAACTGCTTGCCGGCCTGCTGCCACAGCGCCCTGGCCTGGGCGAAATCCTGGGTGGCGGCCCGCTGTGCCTGGGCCACCAGGGCATTGCCTTCGGCCAGCAGCGTTGCGTAGGAGGAGGGGGCGTCTTGCGTCATGGGGCGCCATTGTGCCGCCGCTCCGGTGCCTGTGTTCAGGCCGGGGAATCGCGCGGCGGGCTCGGGCTGTCGGGCAGTTCCAGGCCGATGCGCGTGAAGCCGCCTTCGGACTCGGCAAAGCAGCGCCCACCGTGCATGCGCGCGATGGCGGCCACGATGGCCAGGCCCAGGCCATGGTTGCGGTCGGCCTGGCTGCGCGCGGCGTCGGCCCGGTAGAAGCGGTCGAACAGGCGCGGCAGGTCGGCGGGAGCTATGGTCGGGCCCCGGTTGAGCACCGCCAGCGCCACGTCACCAGCGCCGCCGTGGTGGGCACAGGGCCGAGCGCCTATCTGCACGGTGATGGTGGAGCCGCGCTGTGCATAGCGTGTGGCATTGCCCAGCAGGTTGGACAGCGCCCGGCGCAGCAGCCGCGCATCGACCTCGGCGGCCGCGTCGCCCTGGACGACGACCTGCAGGTCGGCCTCCTGCAGCGCGGCCTCGTGGAAATCGATGACCTCATGGGCCAGCGCGGCCAGGCTGGCCCAGGGCGCCAGGCGCGCGCCCTGGCCCCGGTCGGCCTGCGAGAGAAACAGCATGTCGGCCACGATGCCGGCCATGCGCCGCAGGTCCTCCAGGTTGGAAGCCAGCACCTCGCGCAGCTCGGCCTCGCTGCGCGGCTTGCGCAGGGCCAGCTCGCAGCTGCTGATCAGCGTGGTCAGCGGCGTGTTCAGCTCATGGGCCACGTCGGCGTTGAAGGCCTCCATCTGCCGGTAGGCCACGGCCAGCCGTTCCAGCAAGGCGTTGAATTGCGCGATCAGCGGGCGCAACTCCTGCGGCTGTCCGCTGTCGTCCAGGCGCCGCTGCAGGTCCTGGGCCGACAGCTTGCGCGTCTGCTCGGTCAGTTCGCGCAGCGGTGCCAGGCCCAGGCGCACCAGCCAGATGCCGGTCAGCGACACCAGCAGCGCACCGCCCACGGCGGCCAGGGCCAGCGTCCAGGCCAGCAGGGACAGTTGCCGGTCATCGTCGGCGCGGTCCAGGGTGAGCTGGGCCTGTGCATGCTGGCCACTGTCGGCCAGCACCACCTCGAAGCTGCGCTGCAGCGTGCGGCCCGGCGTCTTGGGAATGCGCAGGCGCTCGTAGATCACGCGGCCCTGCAGGTCGGTGATGCGCAGCGACATCTCGTCCAGGCCCGTGAGAAAGTCGTCCAGCATGTGGGCCAGACCGGCCTCGTTGTGGGCGCTGCGGCTTTCCGTCATCAGGTGCAGCACGGCCTGCTGCTTGAGGTCCAGCGTCTCGTGCTGGTGCTGCTCCAGCGTCATCGAGGCCACCCCGTAGACGGCCGCGCACACCAGGCCCAGGCCCAGCATGGTCTGCAGCGCCAGCCAGCGCGACAGGCGCCGGCCCAGGTGGGGAATGTCGGCGGGGGCCTTGGCGTTCACGGTGCGCGCGACTCCAGCACATATCCCATGCCGCGCACCGTGTGCAGCAGCGGCTGCTCGAAGGGCTGGTCCAGCTTCAGGCGCAGGCGGCGCACGGCCACCTCGACCACATTGGTCTCGCTGTCGAAGTTCATGTCCCAGACCTGGGAGGCCAGCTCGGTGCGCGACAGCACCTCGCCCTGGCGGCGCAGCAGCAGGCTCAGCAGGTTGAATTCCTTGGCCGTGAGGTCCAGGCGCTGGCCGGCGCGCATGGCGCGTCGGCGGATCAGGTCCAGCTCCAGGTCGGCCATGCGCAGCATGGTGGCCTCGGCCGCCGGATGCGCCGTGCCGACACTGCGGCGCAGCAGCACATGCATGCGCGCCACCAGCTCGGAGAAGGCAAAGGGCTTGACCAGGTAGTCGTCGGCGCCGCCCTGCAGGCCGCGCACGCGGTCCTCCACCTGGCCGCGCGCCGTCAGCATCAGCACCGGCGTCTGGCGCGACTGGCGCAGCGCCGCCAGCACGGCCAGGCCGTCGATGCCGGGCAGCATGCCGTCGAGCACGATGAGGTCGTAGGCCAGCTCGGTGGCCAGGTGCAGGCCGTCGATGCCGTCGTGCGCGACATCGACCACGAACCCCTCCTCGGTCAGGCCCTTGCGGAGGTAGTCGGCCAGCTTGATTTCGTCTTCGATGACCAGGACTTTCATGCCGAGCATTGTCGGGGAAGGGCATGGTTTGCCAAGATGACAAATTTGTCATGTGCCCGACAGCCACAGGTCGCCGCACGGCCCTAGACTCGCCGGCTTGGGGGAGTCGTGGTTGTGGGCAAACGCCATGCACGACAATCCCCACCTGCCCCATGCCCTCCTCCATGACCCGGCCCCGTCTCGCCGCCCTCGCCGTCCTCGTGATCGCGCTGCTGTTCCAGTGGAGCTGGATGGCGGCCGCTGCACTGTGCCGACACGACGGGCATGAGACCCGGCACTTCGGCCACCATGTCCACGGCGTGAGCCTGCATGGCATGGGCGCCGAGCGCCATGCCAACGCAGATCCGGGCGCTGGCGCCGAACCGGGGCAACCGGCAAAGAAGGCGGACCAGGGCCAGCCGTCGTCGCTCAGCGTCGATTGCTCCATGTGCCATGCCTGGGTGGCCGTCGCCACCCACTACGCCAAGGCCGCGCCGGTGGCGCCTCCCCCCATGCCATTCGCCGAGCCGCTGCGCCGCCATGCCTCGGCCGTGCTGCTGCGCCCCGATCGGCCCCGCTGGCAGGGCTGACGCCCCCTGCAGCCGCCGGCCGGGCATGGCCCTGTTTCTGCCCCGGACCGGCATTCCCCTGAAATCCCCTCGCGCTCAGCGGCCATGGGCCGTGCGCGCCCGCCGCAGTGGCCTGACCGGCTGATGAACGGTCAGGCCTGACCTGCGCGCGGGCAAGGAGTCCGTGTATGTCTTTCCCTTCGTCCTTTCCGTCGAGGACGGCTTCCCACGCACCATGGAGCGCCTGGCCCGGGCCGCGCGCCCTGCTGGTGATGGCCGTGCTGACCGCTTGCGGCGCCGTGCAGGCGGGCGAGCCTGCCGATGCGGCTGCGCCATCTGCAGCCGCTGTTTCCGAGTCCACACCGGCCGGCCCGCCGCTGGACCTGCAGCAGGCCCTGGCCCTGGCGCTGGACGGCAACCCCGGCCTGCGTGCGGCCCGCCGTGCGCTGGAGGCCAGCGATGGCGCCGTGCTGCAAAGCCGTGCCCGGCCCAACCCCGAGCTGGCCTGGTCGCAGGAGGACACGCGCCGCAGCACCCGCACACTGACCGTGCAGCTGAACCAGACCCTGGAAGTGGGCGGCAAGCGCGAGGCCCGCATGCGCGTGGCCGAGCGCGGGCGCGACCTGGCGCAGGCCGAGCTGGCGGGGGCCGAGGCTGCGCTGCGCGCCGACGTGGGCACGGCCTTCTTCGGCGTGCTGGCTGCGCAGCAGCGCGTGGTCCTGGCCGGGCAGACGCTGGAGATCGCCAGCAGCGCGCGCGAGGCCGCAGCCCGCCGCGTGGCGGCCGGCAAGGTGGCGCCGCTGGAGGAAACCCGGGCCCGCGTGGCCGAATCCGGTGCCCGCCTGGAGCAGGCCCAGGCCCGCTCGGGCCTGCGCGTGGCGCGCGGCCAGCTGCAGGCGCTGTGGGGCGAGCGAGTGCGCCCCTTCGGCCAGGCCGAGGGCGCGGTGGACGCCCTGCCCCAGCTGCCTGAGCTGGCAGCCCTGCAGCAGCGCATCGAACAGGCGCCCGCCGTGCTGCGTGCGCGCCAGGCGCTGGAGCAAAGCCGCGCCACGGCCGACCTGGAGCGTGCGCGGCGCCTGCCCGATCCCACCGTCAGCCTGGGCGTCAAGCGCGCCACCGAAGTCGGGCGCAACCAGCTCGTGGTCGGCGTCTCCGTGCCCCTGCCCGTGCTCGACAGCAACCGGGGCAACCAGCTGCAGGCCCTGCGCCTGGCCGACCAGGCCGAGGAGCAGTTGCTGGCCACGCGCGTGCAACTGCAGGCCCAGCTGTTCGAGGCGCGCGAGCTGCTGCAGGCCAGCCGCGAGCAGGCGCGCCAGCTGGCCGAGGAGGTGCTGCCCACGGCGCGCACGGCCTACGAGCTGGCCTCGCGCGGCTTTGCGCTGGGCAAGTTCGGCTACCTCGACGTGCTGGACGCACAACGCACCTGGTCCGAGGCGCGCAGCCAGTACCTGGACCAGCTGCTGGCCACCCACCGCGCCGCCGCCGACATCGACCGCCTGCTGGGCACCGAATCCGGCCTCTGATTCCGATAGCAACCTGATTGCATCCAGACCATGAACACCAAGCCCTCCTCCTCCCCCCTCGGACCGCGCCGCACCCTCGTGGCCATTGCCATCATCCTGGCCCTGGGCGCACTGGCCGCCACGCTGATCCTGCGCAGCGGCACGCCGGGCGCTGCCAAGGCCGACAGCCATGGCCATGGCCACAGCGAGGCCGCAGGCCATGCCGATGGCGAGCACCACGGTGCCGCCGCAGCCGCAGCCGATGGCCACAAGCACGATGAAGGCCATGCCGACGATGAACACCATGAAGACTCCAAGGCGGAAAAAGCCGAGGCCAAGCCTGCCGCCCAACCTGCCGCCAAACCTGCCGCCAAACCGGCCGCAGAAGCCGGTCATGGCGACGAAGAAGGCCTGATCGCCATGGACGCCCAGCGCATGCAGGCGGCCGGCGTGCGCCTGGCCGAGGCCGGTCCGGCCACCGTGCGCTCCGTGCTGCAGCTGCCCGGGGAGATCCGCTTCAACGAAGACCGCACGGCCCACGTCGTGCCGCGCGTGGCCGGCATTGCCGAGAGCGTTCCCGCCAACCTGGGCCAGAACGTGAAGAAGGGCCAGCTGCTGGCCGTGCTCAGCAGCGCCGCCGTGTCCGAGCAGCGCAGCGAACTGCTGGCCGCCAGCAAGCGCCTGGAGCTGGCCCGCACCACCTACGCACGTGAAAAGCAGCTGTGGGAGGAAAAGGTCTCGGCCGAGCAGGACTACCTGCAGGCGCGCCAGGCACTGCGCGAGGCCGAGATCGCCGTCTCCAACGCCCAGCAGAAGCTGGCCGCCACGGGCGCCGGTGCCGGCGGTGGTGCGGGCGGGCTCAACCGCTTCGAGCTGCGCGCGCCGTTTGACGGCGTGATCGTGGAAAAGCACCTGTCCGTGGGCGAGGCCGTGCAGGACACCACCCAGGTCTTCACCATCTCCGACCTGCGCAGCGTCTGGGCCGAGATGCGTGTGGCCGCGCCCGACCTGCCCGCCGTGCGCGTGGGCGAGAAGGCCACGGTGCGCGCCACGGCCTTCGACTCCTCGGCCACGGGCGAGGTGGCCTATGTGGGCGCACTGATCGGCCAGGACACGCGCACGGCCCCCGCGCGCATCACCCTGCCCAACCCCGACGGCGTGTGGCGCCCGGGCCTGTTCGTGAATGTGGAGCTGACGGCATCGTCCCGGCAGGCGCCGCTGGCCGTGGCAGCGCAGGCACTGCAGAAGATGGAACAGCAGACCGTGGTCTTCGTGCCCGTGCAGGGCGGTTTCCGCGCCCAGCCCGTGCGCGTGGGCCGCAGCGACGGCAAGGCCACAGAGGTGCTCGAAGGCCTGAAGCCCGGCCAATCCTACGTGGCCGAGGGCAGCTTCATGCTCAAAGCCGAGCTGGGCAAGGCCACGGCCGAGCACTCCCATTGATGCGGGCATGAACGGAGAACTCCATGTTTGAACGCATCATCCGATTTGCCATAGAGCAGCGCTGGCTGGTCCTGCTGGCCGTGCTGGCCATGGCAGGGCTGGGCATCTACAACTACCAGCGCCTGCCCATCGACGCCGTGCCCGACATCACCAATGTCCAGGTGCAGATCAACACCCAGGCCAGCGGCTACTCGCCGCTGGAGACCGAGCAGCGCGTCACCTATCCCATAGAGACGGTGATGGCCGGCCTGCCCCATCTGGAGCAGACGCGCTCGCTGTCGCGCTACGGCCTGTCCCAGGTCACCGTGGTGTTCAAGGACGGCACGGACATCTACTTCGCACGGCAACTGGTGGGCGAGCGCATACAGCAGGCGCGCGACAGCCTGCCTGCCGGCATCACGCCCACGCTGGGCCCCATCTCCACGGGCCTGGGCGAGATCTACCTGTGGACCGTGGAGGCCGAGGACGATGCGAAAAAGCCCGACGGCACGCCCTACACGCCCATGGACCTGCGCGAGATCCAGGACTGGGTCATCAAGCCGCAGCTGCGCAACGTGCCCGGCGTCACCGAGATCAACTCCATCGGCGGCTACGCCAAGGAGTACCTGGTGGCGCCCGCGCCCGAGAAGCTGGCAGCCTACGGCTTCACGCTGGCCGACATCGTCACCGCCCTGCAGCGCAACAACAGCAACGTGGGTGCGGGCTATATCGAGCGCCAGGGCGAGCAGTACCTGATCCGCGCGCCGGGCCAGGTCGGCGGCATCGCCGACATCCGCGAGGTCATCGTGGGCTCGGCCCAGGGCCAGCCCATCCGCATCCGCGATCTGGCCGAGGTCGGCCTGGGCCAGGAGCTGCGCACGGGCGCGGCCACCGACAACGGCCGCGAGGTGGTGCTGGGCACGGTGTTCATGCTGATCGGCGAGAACAGCCGCACCGTCTCGCGCGCCGTGGACCAGCGCATGGCCGAGATCAACCGGGGCCTGCCCCCGGGCGTCAAGGCCATCACCGTCTACGACCGCACCAACCTGGTGGACAAGGCCATCGCCACGGTCAAGAAGAACCTGGTGGAGGGCGCGGCCCTGGTGGTGGTCATCCTCTTCCTGTTCCTGGGCAACCTGCGCGCGGCGCTGATCACGGCGCTGATCATCCCGCTGTCCATGCTGTTCACCTTCACGGGCATGGTGCACTACAAGGTCAGCGCCAACCTCATGAGCCTGGGGGCGCTGGACTTCGGCATCATCATCGACGGCGCCGTGGTCATCGTGGAGAACTGCGTGCGCCGCCTGGCCCATGCGCAGGAGGCGCGAGGACGGTCGCTGACGCGCAGCGAACGCTTCCATGAAGTCTTCGCCGCCGCGAAGGAAGCGCGCCGCCCGCTGCTGTTCGGCCAGCTCATCATCATGGTGGTCTACCTGCCCATCTTCGCGCTCACGGGCGTGGAGGGGAAGATGTTCCATCCCATGGCGCTGACGGTGGTCATCGCGCTGGCCGGCGCCATGCTGCTGTCCATCACCTTCATCCCGGCGGCGATTGCGCTGTTCATGGGCGACAAGGTGGCCGAGAAGGAAAACCGCCTCATGGGCTGGGCGCGCCGCGGCTATGCGCCCGTGCTGGCGCGCGTCATGGCCGCGCCCGCCGTGGTGCTCACGGCCGCCGCCGTGGCCGTGGCGCTGAGCCTGCTGCTGGCCACGCGTCTGGGCAGCGAGTTCGCGCCCAACCTCAACGAGGGGGACTTCGCCATCCAGGCGCTGCGCATCCCCGGCACCAGCCTTACGCAGTCGCTGGAAATGCAGATGCAGATCGAGAAGGCACTCAAGAAGGAGTTCCCCGAGATCGACCGCGTGTTCGCGCGCACCGGCACGGCCGAGATCGCCTCCGACCCCATGCCGCCCAACATCTCGGACGGCTACATCATGCTGAAAGCCCGCAGCGAGTGGCCCGACCCGGCGCGCCCGCGCGATGAGCTGCTGGCCGCCGTGCAGGCGTCGGTGGACCGCATCCCGGGCAACAACTACGAGTTCTCCCAGCCGATCCAGCTGCGCTTCAACGAGCTGATCTCGGGCGTGCGCAGCGACGTGGCCGTGAAGATCTTCGGCGACGACATGGCCGTGCTGGAGAAAAGCGCCCAGACCGTGGCCGGCATGCTGCAGCAGATTGCGGGCGCCTCCGAGGTCAAGGTCGAGCAGACCACGGGCCTGCCCATGCTCACCGTGCAGATCGACCGCGAAAAGGCCTCGCGCTATGGCCTGAACATGGGCGATGTGCAGGACGCCATCAGCACCGCCATGGGCGGCACCGAGGCCGGCACGGTATTCCAGGGCGACCGGCGCTTCGACATCCAGGTGCGCCTGCCGGACGCCGTGCGCAACGACCTGCAGGCCCTGAGCCGCCTGCCCATCGCCCTGCCGCGCGGGGCGGACGGGCGCATCGGCTTCGTGCCGCTGTCGGCCGTGGCCACGTTCGAGACCGCGCCCGGCCCCAACCAGGTCAGCCGCGAAGACGGCAAGCGCCGCATCGTGGTCAGCGCCAATGTGCGCGGGCGCGACATGGGCTCCTTCGTGGGCGAGGCACAGCAAAAGCTGCAGGGCCTGTCGCTGCCGCCCGGCTACTGGACGCGCTGGGGCGGCACCTTCGAGAACCTGGAGTCGGCCACGCGCCGCCTGCAGATCGTCGTGCCCGTGGCCTTGCTCATGGTCTTCGTGCTGCTGTTCGCCATGTTCGGCAATGTGCGCGACGGGCTGGTGGTCTTCACGGGCATTCCGTTCGCGCTCACGGGCGGCATCCTGGCGCTGTGGCTGCGCGACATACCGCTGTCCATCTCGGCGGCGGTGGGCTTCATCGCGCTGTCGGGCGTGGCCGTGCTCAACGGCCTGGTCATGATCTCCTGGATCAGAACCTTGCGCGAACAGGGCGCCAGCGTGCCCGACGCCGTGACCGAGGGCGCGCTCACCCGACTGCGCCCCGTGCTGATGACGGCCCTGGTCGCCTCGCTGGGCTTCGTTCCCATGGCCATTGCCACGGGCACGGGCGCCGAGGTGCAGCGGCCGCTGGCCACGGTGGTGATCGGCGGCATCCTGTCGTCCACGCTGCTGACCTTGCTGGTACTGCCGCTGCTGTACCGTCTGGTGCACCGCAACGACCCGTCGGAAGCGGACGCGGCCGGCGCAGTGCCCTCGGCATCGGCACCAGCCGCGTAGCACGCCACCCACGCCCCCGTGCCGCCTGGCAGGCCCTGTGGCCGCCAGGCGGCGCGGGGCTTTTTTCCATGCCCGACCGCCTCGGCACCCGGGGCTGTCCGGCTGGCCAAACATCTTTTCCAGTCGATGTGAACGTCGCGCATCAGGCATGGAGCGGCGGCAGGCTCCTGCCTAGAATTTGTCCCACAACAGCAAGGACAACGGGAGGGAGACAAGGCCATGAACAGCCCCGCCAGCGGACAGCACGGCCGTGCCCGCATCGCCGTGGAGAGCCGGTCCATCGACTGCATTCCCGACAGCGAGCGCCACGCGCGGCTCGCCGACCAGGGGCCGTTCTGGTTCCTGGGCAACTTCCACTTCTTCACGCTTTCCATCGGCTTCGTCGGCCCGTCGCTGGGGCTCTCGGCGCCCTGGAGCGCCCTGGCCGGGACGCTGGGCATCATGTTCGGCACGCTGTTCATGGCGCTGCACGGCGCGCAGGGGCCGCAGCTGGGGCTGCCGCAGATGATCCAGTCGCGCGCGCAGTTCGGCTTTCGCGGCGTCACCCTGCCGCTGTGCGCCACGCTGCTGGTGTTCACGGGGTTCAACGTCGTCAACGTCTCGCTCATCATGCAGGGCATGCAGGCCGTGTTCGGCCTGCCGCCAGCACCCACGGCCTGCGTGGCCGTGGCGGTGGGCGCCTTGCTGGCGGTCTGCGGCCACGATGTGATGCACAGGGCCTTCCGCTGCGCGCTGATGCTGGCACTGCCGCTGTATGCGCTGGCCACGCTGGCGTTGCTGGCAGGCGTGGGCGAGCCCGCCTTGCACATTCGGCCGGAGCCATTGCCAGGATTCGCATGGAGCGCCTTTGCCGCGCAGTTCACCATCGCGGCCAGCTACAACATCTCCTATGCGCCCTATGTGTCCGACTATTCGCGGTACCTGCCGCGCCATACCGCGCCCCGGCGCCTGATCGCAGCCATCTTCCTGGGCGCCTCGCTGTCCGGGGCCTGGATGATCGGGCTGGGCGCGTGGATGGCGCAGCGGCTGCAGGCCGGCGACGCGCTGGCGGCGCTGGGACGGATCGGCACCGGCCTGTTCCCGGGCGCGGGCCGGCTGCTGCCTGCCCTGGCCGTCGTGGCCTTCGTGCCCATCATCGCCCTCAACACCTACAGCGCGGCGCTGACCGTGCTCACGGCGGCGGATTCGCTGGGCGGCCTGCGCCCCACACGCAGCGCACGCGGTGCACGCGAAGCACTCGGCACACTCGGTGCACGCATCGGCGCCATCGCCGCCATCAGCGCCACCATCCTCGCGTGCGTGCTGTCCATCCAGGGCAGCGGCGTGGCATTGCTGCATTCCTTCCTGGCGCTGCTGCTGTACTTCCTGGTGCCGTGGACGGCGGTCAACCTCGTGGACTATTTCCTGGTGCGCAAGGGCCGCTACGCCATCGCCGATTTCTTCACGCCACAAGGCATCTACGGCGCCTGGGGCTGGCGCGGCATCTGCGCCTATCTGGGCGGCTTTGCGGCCATGGTGCCCTTCTTCCACATCCACGACGCCACGGACGGCCATGCGGTCTTCATCGGCTGGGCTGCGCAGCGGCTGGGCGGCGTGGACTTCGCCTGGCTGCCGGGCATTCTCGTGGCCGGCAGCCTTTACTGGGTGCTGGCCCGCAACCTGGATCTGCAGGCCGAGGAGGCCGCCAGTTGCCAGTCTCGGCAGGACAGCCACCCTTTGCATCTCAAGGAGCGCACACCATGACGGAGCACCGCATCCGCATCATCCAGCCCCGTCTGCGCGACGGCGACATTGCCGGCAACCTGGCGATGACGCTGAAGACGATCAGGGCCAGCGCGGGGCAGGCCGACCTGCTGGTCTTTCCCGAAACCTGCATCAGCGGATTTCCCCGGCCGGACAACGTGGCGCAGCTGGCAGAGCCGCTGGACGGTCCCTCGGCCACTGCGCTGCGCGAAGCCGCGCGGCAAGCCGGCGTGGCCGTCGCCATCGGCCTGGCCGAAGCAGACCGGGGCCGCCACTTCAATGCCGGCCTGCTGATCGATGCCGATGGCCAGGTGCTGCTGCACTACCGCAAGACCATGCTCTACGACTCGGACCACGGGGTCTTCGAGGCCGGGGATCGCCAGCCCGTCTGCACATGGCGCGGCCTGCGAGTGGGAATGCTGATCTGCTTCGACATCGAGTTTCCGGTACCGGCCCGCGCCCTGGGCGTGCAGGGCGTGGACCTGATCGTGCTGATGGACGGGATGATGCACCCCTACGGCCACATCCATCGCCACGCCGTGCCCGTGCGCGCCATGGACAACCAGTGCTACATCGCCATGGCCAACCGCGCCGGTCCCGGCGACAGCTATGCCTTCTGCGGCGAAAGCCAGTTCGCCGATCCCTTCGGCCAGACGCTAGCGCGCATCGCGGGCGATGCCGAGGGCCTGCTGGACGTGCGCCTGGACCCTCTGGCGCCCGGCCGAGCGCGTGCGCAGTACCGGGGCTGACGAGCGCCGAGGCGCCGCAGTGTCTCGGTCATCGCGGTCATCTGTGCCGGTTGTATGACAGCAATGTCACCATCCTGTGGGGCTGGCGTGGGCACGTGATTTCTACATTGGAGTCCTCTCCTCGGCGTTCCGCATCGCGGGGCGTGGGGAGAACGAATTACCAACGTGCCTGAAAGGAATCACATCATGTCGCAACGCCGCTTCACCCCCGCCACCCTCATCGCCGGCCTGGCCGCATCGGCAGCGCTGCTGCTGCCCGGCATGGCATCGGCGGCCGGCTACATCCACCCGGCCAACAACGAGGCGGGCGCCGTCGTCCACCCCGAGCATTTCAAGAGCAGCAAGACACGCGCCCAGGTGACGGCCGACGCCGAGGCAGCCGTGCGCCAGGGCGGTACCTCGCGCTTCAATGCCAGCGTCTACCCGGCGCCTGCACCGCAGACCGGCGCGGGCAAGACACGCCAGGAAGTGATCAATGAACTGATCAACGAAACGCCCGCCCAGCGCGATGCACGCCAGCGTGCCATGGGTGGCTGATGCGCAGGCGGGGCCCGTGCCCCGCAGGTGCCGGATCAATGCAAACCCGACGCGCCGCCTGGCTACGAGCCTGCGGCGCGTTCCGCTTCCTCGGCATCATGGGCGCGCGCAATGGCCAGGATCACGTCGCGCGCCAGCCGGCGCTTGGGCACGGGAAGGCGCAGGTAGATCTTGAACAGCTCGTTGTCCTCGTAGCCCAGGCCTGCGGACCAGGCGCTCTTGGGCTCGCGCACCTCGCGAACCTGCTGCGGCGAGCGCAGGAACTCCTCCAGCGGCACCTGCAGCCAGTCGGCCAGCGCAGCGAGTTTCTTGGCGTTGGGCATGGTCTTGCCGACCAGCCAAAGGCGCACGCCGTGCTGGGACATGGGCTTGCCCCAGAAACGGGAATTGAACTCGTGCTCCAGCACGGCAGGCCTGGCTTCATAGCCCTGGGCCTGCATTGAATCACGTAATTTTTGAGCAAACCGCTGCTTTGCATCCTGCATGCGCGAACGCTATGGGATTGGTCTGATTGAGATGTGAGTATTGATAAAAATCACATCTCTTTTTGATTGATAGTTAATATCAACCATCGATCTGGAAATCACATGCACGGGGGAGCAAATGCGTTGGCAACGAGTGTGGCTGCTGCCCTCGAGCCTTGTACTGGTGCTGGGCGGTTGCGGCGGTGACGACGGTGATGTCCTGGCGGTCCAGGCCGCGTCCTGGGGCGGTGCATCGGGGGTCTCGATAGGCCAGATGCTCCAGGAGAGGAACGCATGCGCGCGCAGTGCATGGCGCAGCGTGGGCGATGGAAGCGGCGGGCGCATCGTCGAGTACACCTGCGAGAGATCAGGCACGCATGGATACCTGCAGCTGCGTCTGCGCCAGGATGCCGAGCAGCTGCAGCAAGCGGCCGATGGCGAGCAGGCGCGGTTCGAGGCCCGGCTGCGTGGCGGCTGGCGCGAATTGCTGATGCTGGAGCGCCAGCGCCAGGAGATGCTGGGCCGCCATCGGCTTGAGGCGCAGCAGGACGCGGAACGCATGCGCCTGCACCTGGAAGACCTGCGCATGCTGGAGGAAATGACAGACTGCCGCAGCTTCCGTCCGCAAGGGCTGGGCGCCGAAGCAGCTCCGCAGCGGCTGGTGCTGGCCGCCGACGCGTGCGTGCGTTCCGGGCGCCCCGCCGAGCCGGTCTACGCACGCGAACGCAAGCAGACGCTGGAGCGCATGCGCGCAGCCCTGCCACGCTACGACGAGGCACGGCTGGGGCGCGAGGCGGCTCTGCGGGCACTGGAGCGCACGCTAGAGCAGCAGGAGGCGGCACTGCGCAGACTGGAGGAGGACCGACCCGAGACAGGGGAGCGCATCCGCAGATCCCTGGCCGAGCGGCTGGAGGCGATGCGCCTGCGGCTGAACCAGGTCGGCCGTGTGCGCGAACTCACGCGCTGGGGCGTGGCCGGTGCGCGCGTGGTCTACCTGGACACCGCCTTGGCGATGGAATGCGGCTTGCGCACCCTGTCCCATGCCGTACCACTGGAGGCCATGATCGAAGACCTCGCGGAGGACCTGGCCGTGCCCCGGCAGGAAGCTGCGCTGGCCCGCGCGCTCGACGGGCTGTGGCTGCGCTGCCTGCAGCAGCCGTGACCAGCGGGTTGCATGGAGCTCGTTGCACAGTGCTCGTTGCAGGGCGCCGGTTGCACCACGCCTCAGAATCTCGGCAGGTCCGGGTGGGAGATCTGGCCGCCGCGCACCAGCATCTTTCCGTACTCGGCGCAGCGGTTGAGCGTGGGAATCACCTTGCCGGGGTTGAGCAGGGCCTGCGGGTCGAATGCGGCCTTGAGCGCGAACATCTGGTCGTTCTCGGCCGTGGTGAACTGGGTGCACATGGAGTTGAGCTTTTCCACGCCCACGCCATGCTCGCCCGTGACCGTGCCGCCCATGGCCACGCTGGTCTCCAGGATGTCGGCGCCGAACAGCTCGCAGCGGTGCAGCTCGTCGGGGTCGTTGGCATCGAACAGGATCAGCGGGTGCAGGTTGCCGTCGCCCGCGTGGAAGACGTTGGCGCAGCGCAGGCCGTATTTCTTTTCCATCTCCTGGATGGCCAGCAGGATGTCGGCCAGGCGCTTGCGCGGGATGGTGGAGTCCATGCACATGTAGTCGGGGCTGATGCGCCCGCTGGCGGGAAAGGCGTTCTTGCGCCCGCTCCAGAAGCGCAGGCGCTCGGCCTCGCTCTCACTGACGGTGATGGCCGTGGCCCCGGCGCCGCGCAGCACTTCGCTCATGTGGGCGATCTCTTCCTCGACTTCCTCGGGTGTGCCGTCGCTCTCGCACAGCAGGATGGCCTCGGCCGTGAGGTCGTAGCCGGCCTTGACGAAGTCCTCGACGGCGGCCGTCATGGGCTTGTCCATCATCTCCAGCCCGGCCGGGATGATGCCGGCCGCGATCACGGCGGCCACGGCGTCGCCGGCCTTGCGCACGTCGTCGAAGCTGGCCATGATGCAGCGCGCCAGCTGGGGCTTGGGGATCAGGCGCACGGTGACTTCGGTGGTCACGGCCAGCATGCCCTCGCTGCCGACCAGGATGGCCAGCAGGTCGAAGCCCGGCGTGTCCAGCGCCGTGGAGCCGAACTCCACCGGCTCGCCCTCCACGGTGAAGCCACGCACCTTGAGCACGTTGTGCACGGTCAGCCCGTACTTGAGGCAGTGCACGCCGCCCGAGTTCTCGGCCACGTTGCCGCCGATGGTGCAGGCGATCTGGCTGCTGGGATCGGGCGCGTAGTACAGGCCGAAGGGCGCGGCGGCCTCGCTGATGGCCAGGTTGCGCACGCCGCACTGCACCACGGCCGTGCGGCTGGCCGTATCGACCTGGAGGATCTTGTTGAACTTGGCCAGCGACAGCGTCACGCCCATGGGATGGGGCAAGGCACCGCCCGACAGCCCGGTGCCCGCGCCGCGTGCGATCACGGGCACCTGGATGGCGTGGCAGGCTCGCAGCACGGCCTGGACCTGGGCCTCGGTCTCGGGCAGGCAGACCACCAGCGGGCGCTGGCGGTAGGCCGTGAGGCCGTCGCATTCATAGGGCGTGGTGTCCTCGGCATTCCACAGCAGGGCGTGGGCGGGCACATGGCGGGCCAGCGCGGCCACGACCTCGGCCTGGCGCCGTGCGCGCTCGGAGGTTGCAGGCTGTCGATGGGCCGCATCGGCGGCGGCCGACGCCATGGCGCCGGGAGCGGGGCTGGCTGGGGAGCTGGCGGAAGTCATGGAGCCTGACTTTAGGCGATGCCGCCGTCTTTGTGCAGCGGGGCTGCGCTGATGTTTATTGCAACGGCGCGTGAAATCCGCGAAATCCGCGAAATCCGCGAAATCCGTGAAATCCGATATGGGCGCCTCAGCAGGCCATCGCCCTCTTCAACCATTCAGCAAAGGCCGCGCATTCCCAGCGGTCCATGGTGCCGGTGCGCCAGCACAGGTAGTGGGCATGGGGGCTGGCCGTGTCGATGTCGAACAGGCGCACCAGGGTGCCGTTGTCCATCCAGGGTGCGCCCAGCTTGTGGCGCACCAGGGCAATGCCCATGCCGGCCGAGGCCGCATCGCACATCAGGCCGATGTCGTTGAACTGCGAGCCCTCGTGCGGCTCGGGCCAGTCCAGGCCGGTGGCGCCGAACCAGGTGCGCCAGGGCTCCAGCGGGCTGCGCAGCAGGGGCATGCCTTCCAGGTCCTGGGGCTGCTCGAAGGGGCCGTGCTCGCGGATGAAGGCCGGCGAGGCCAGCGGCGTGACCACGTCGCGCGCCAGCTCGATGTGCTCCACATCGGCATAGTGGCCGGGGCCGAAGCGCACCATCAGGTCGGCATCCTCGGCCACCACGTCCAGCAGCGGGATGGAGACCTGCAGGGCGATGTCGATCTCGGGATAGGTTTCCGTGAACTGGCGCAGGCGCGGGATCAGGATCACGCGCGCAAAGGTGGGCGTGACGGCGAGCTTGAGCCTGCGGCGGCCCGGCGCCGTCACCTCGCCCGGAAAGCGCTGCAGCGCGCCCAGGCCCTCGCGCACGTGGGACAGGTAGGCGCTGCCCTCGGTGGTGAGCGAAAAGTCCGAGCGGCCGAACAGCCGCGTGCCCAGGATCTGCTCGAGCTGGCGCACGCGGTGGCTGACGGCGCTGGGCGTGACGCACAGCTCCTCGGCCGTCTGCGTCACGCTGCGCAGCCGCGCCAGCGCCTCGAAAGTGAGCAGGCACTGTATGGGCGGAATGCGGCGGGCGCCGCTGCCGGGCGGGGCAAAGCCGCTGCCGGCGGCAAGGGTCACGTTCGCCATGGGCGGCCGGGAGCCGGCTTCAGCGGAAGACCACGGTCTTGTGGCCGTTGAGGATGACGCGGTGCTCGCTGTGCCACTTGACGGCGCGGGCCAGCACCTGGCTCTCGGTGTCGCGGCCGCGGGCCGTGAGGTCCTCCACGGTGTCGGTGTGGTCGGCGCGGGCCACGTCCTGCTCGATGATCGGGCCTTCGTCCAGGTCGGCCGTCACATAGTGGGCCGTGGCGCCGATCAGCTTCACGCCGCGGTCATGGGCCTGGTAGTAGGGCTTGGCGCCCTTGAAGCTGGGCAGGAAGCTGTGGTGGATATTGATCGCGCGGCCCGCCAGCTTGGTGCACAGGTCGTTGGACAGCACCTGCATGTAGCGCGCCAGCACCACGAGCTCGGCGCCTTCGGCCTCGATGATCTCGAACTGCTTTGCCTCGGCCTGGGCCTTGGTGGCAGCCGTGACGGGGATGTGGTGGAAGGGGATGTTGTAGCTGGCCGCCAGCTGGTAGAACTCGCGGTGGTTGCTGATGATGGCGCGGATGTCCACCGGCAGCAGGCCGCTCTTCCAGCGAAACAGCAGGTCGTTGAGGCAGTGGCCTTCCTTGCTGACCATGAGCACGGTCTTCATGGCTTCGGCCTTGGTGTGCAGGCGCCACTTCATCTGGTACTGGCCGCCCAGGTCGGCCAGGGCCGCCCTCAGAGCCGCGGGATCGCAGCCGTTGCAGGCAAATTGCACGCGCATGAAGAACAGTCCGGTGGCCGGGTCGTTATACTGCGCGGCCTCTTCGATGTTGCCGCCTTGCTCGAGCAGAAAGCCCGAGACGGCATGTACCAGACCGAGCCGGTCGGGGCACGAAAGGGTAAGAATATAGGCTTGGGTCATAGCGGCGCAATTGTCGCAGCATGGACACGACCCTGCGCAAGTCACACGTTCTGGGAACGTTCTGAGGAACCACATGCAAGATCAGGGAGAGCAGCCCCGAATACCGCTCTGGGGCGCAATGACCCTGTACGTGTGCGCAGGTCTGCTGTGGCTCTGGGGCGTGGAATGGCTGCTGGCGCACCTGCAGATTCCGCCCGAGGCGGCGGCGCAGCGGCGCATGCTGTCCTCGGTGACCCTGGTGCTGGTCACGGCCGTGGGCGGCGGCTGGCTGCTGTGGCGCATGCGCCGTGGAGAGCGCACTGCCCATGCCGCGATGGCCGCCGGGCGGGAGGCCGACGAACGCCAGCGCCTGGCCGCCGCCGTGGTGGACAACACCATGGAGGGCGTGGTCGTCACCGACGCGCGCAGCCGCATCCTCTCGGTCAACAGCGCCTTCACGCGGCTGCTGGGCTATACCGAGCAGGAAATGCTGGGCAAGACCCCGCGCATGTTCAAGTCCGGCCGCCATGACAAGGCCTTCTACGAGGCCATGTGGGACAGCATGCAGGCCACGGGCCACTGGCAGGGCGAGATCTGGAACCGCCGCAAGAACGGCGAGGTCTTCCCCGAGCGCATGTCACTCAGCGCCGTCAAGGACGCACAGGGCAAGGTCACGCACTACGTGTGCATGTTCACCGACATCTCGGCCGAGAAGGCGCGCGAGGCCCAGCTCGAATTCCTGGCCCACCGCGACATGCTCACCGGCCTGCCCAACAGCGTGCGCTTCACAGCGCTGCTGGAAGACGCCGTGGCCGAGGCGGCCGCCGAGCAGGGCACGCTGGCCGTGATGCTGCTGAACATCGATCGCTTCAAGGACGTCAACGACAGCTACGGCCACGCCATTGGCGACCAGGTGCTGCGCCACATCGCCGCCCGCGTGCACGACTCCCTGGGTCCCCAGGACCTCATAGGTCGCATGGCCGGTGACGAACTGGCCGTGCTGTGCAAGGGCATGAGCGAGCGCGGCGACGCCATCGCCCGCGCACGGCAACTGATCGCGGCGGCCGGCCAGCCCTGGAGCTCGCCGGACGGCCTGTCCGTCATGGCCGGCGTCAGCGTGGGCATCTGCATGTATCCCTCCCACGCCGGCAATGCCCAGGACCTGCTGCAGGGCGCGCACGCCGCCGTCTACGGCGCCAAGTCGCGCAGCGGCCGTGCCTGGTGCTTCTTCGAGGAAGACATGACCTCGGCCGCACGCGAGCGGCTGGCCATGGAGGCACGGCTGCGGCAGGCCATAGACCTGGGCCACCTGCGCCTGTACTTCCAGCCCCAGATCGACCTGGCCACGGGCCGCCTGGTGGGCGCCGAGGCCCTGGTGCGCTGGCTGGACCCGGACGAGGGCCTCATCTCCCCGGCACGCTTCATTCCCGTGGCCGAAAGCTCGGGCGTCATCGGCGCGCTGGGCCTGTGGGTGCTGCGCGAGGCCTGCGCCCAGGGCCAGCGCTGGCGCGATCAGGGCCTGCCCGAGATGACCATCGCGGTCAATGTCTCGCTGCACCAGTTCCTGCTGACCGACATCGCCGGCGCCACCGCCGACGCGCTGGCCGCCACGGGCTTCGCCCCGCACTGCCTGGAGCTGGAAATCACCGAAAGCGCCCTGGCCGAGCGCCCCGAGGAGGCCCTGGCCGTCATGCGCCGCCTGCGCGCCCAGGGCCTGCGGCTGGCCATCGACGACTTCGGCACCGGCTATTCCTCGCTGGCCCACCTCAAGCGCTTTCCGCTGGACCTGCTCAAGATCGACCAGGGCTTCATCCGCGATATCCCGCACAGCGCGGACGACATGGCCATCAGCGGATCGGTGATCGCGCTGGGGCATGCCATGGGGCTCAAGGTTCTGGCCGAGGGCGTGGAGACGGCCGAGCAACTGGCATTCCTGCGCGGCAAGGGGTGCGACTTCTTCCAGGGCTATCTGTGCAGCAAGCCCTTGCCCGCACAGGCGTTTGGGGAGTGGGTGTCGGACAACCAGGGCATGTGGGCCGTGCAGGGCTGATCGCCCGATGCACGGCGGGCCGAGGCCCGGCCCCTGCTCCACCACTCAGGCCAGGGGACCCGAGCGGATCGACGGCAAATCAGGCCAACGCCTCCGCCGGCCCAAAGAATTCATAGCGGACCTGCCCTTCCGGCACCCCCAACACCCGCAACGACTCCTTCACCGACCGCATGAACGGCCGCGGGCCCAGGAAATACACATCGGCATCCACTGAAGGCAGCCACTCCCCCAACTGCCGGGCGGTCAGCAGCCCCTGCGCATCGACCTCATCGCCCTCCTCCACCCGGTCATAGCAGTAGTACCGGCTGAGCTGCGGATGCACTGCGGCCAGCGCATCCACACGTTCACGGAAGGCGTGAACACCGCGCTCACGCGCGCAGTGGATGAAGACCACGGGACGCTTGCTGGGCAAGGCCGCATCCAGCATGGGCAGGGTCGGCGTGATGCCCACGCCGCCGCTGATCAGCACCAGCGGACGCTCGCCGGGCTGCAGCGTGAAGTGGCCTGCGGGCGGGAACAGCTGCAGCGTGTCGCCGACGCGGACCCGGTCGTGCAGAAAGTTGGAGACCTTGCCACCTGCCTCGCGCTTGACGCTGATGCGCAGGCTGCGGCCATCGGCGGGCGCGGACAGCGAGTAGTTGCGCCGCTGCTCCTGGCCATCCACAACCAGGCGCAGGCCGATGTACTGGCCGGGCTGGTGGGCGATGACGGGGCCGCCATCGGCCGGCACCAGGTAGAACGAGGTGATCTCGGCGCTTTCCGCCACCTTGTCCTCGACCACGAAGGCACGCTCGCCGCGCCAGCCGCCCTCGGCCGCCGCCATGCGGTCATAGGCCTGGCGTTCGGCGCCGATCAGGATGTCGGCCAGCTGCTGGTAGGCGGCGCCCCAGGCATCGATGACCTCGTCGGTGGCGATCTCGGCGCCCAGCACTTCGCGGATGGCGCGCAGCAGGCAGGTGCCGACGATGGGGTAGTGCTCGGGCTGCACCTGCAGCGCAACGTGCTTGTTGATGATCTGCGCGGGCAGATCGCCCAGGGCTTCGAGCCGGTCGATGTGCTTGGCGTACATGAGCACGCTATGGGCCAGGGCACGCGGCTGGGCACCGCTTTGCTGGTGGGCCATGTTGAACAGGGCGCGCACCTCGGGGTACTCGCCCAGCATGGTCTGGTAGAAGTGGGTGATCAAAGCCTCGCCGCCGGTTTCAAGCAGCGGGACGGTGGATTGGACGATGGCACGTTGGCGGTCGGTCAGCACGGGAAACTCCTTGGGTACGGGGACGGGCATGCCCGGTGCGATGCTGGGCATGCCTTGACAAAGGCAAGTGCCGTGCCAGGGCTGCAGCCCTTTCAGAACAAGGGTTTGGCGTTTCATGCGTCAATATGACCTTCGTCAAAACGAGTCTTTTTGACAGCGATCGCAGTCTTTATGACCACATCCACCGCCCTGCATGCCCTGACCCCTCTGGTGGCCGACCTGGCCCAGGACCTGCCCGAGCGCGAGCGCTTTCGCCGCCTGCTGGCAGCCCTGCGCGCCGTGCTGCCGGCCGATGCCGCCGCCCTGCTGCGGCTGGAGGGCGAGTGGCTGCGGCCCGTGGCCATCGATGGCCTGGTGCCCGATGCGCTGGGCCGGCGCTTTCGCATTGCCGAGCACCCGCGCTTTGCCCAGCTGCTGGCGGCGGGCCAGGCCATGCGCTTTGCGCCCGACAGCCCGCTGCCCGACCCCTATGACGGCCTGGTGGCCCAGGGCCACGGGCCGCTGGAGGTGCACGACTGCATGGGCTGCGTGCTGCAGACGGGCGGCCTGCCCTGGGGCCTTCTCACGCTGGACGCGCTGGACCCGGGGCGCTTTGCCGACCCGGCCGCGCTGGCGGCGCTGCAGGCCTTCAGCAACCTGGCGGCGGCCACCGTGACCACGGCCGAGCGGCTGCGCCGGTTGGCACGCAGTGCGCGCGCCCTGCCCGCGCCCGGCGCCGCCCCGGGGGGCGATTCATCGCGTCCGCTGATCGGCCAGAGCCCGGCCATGCGCGCGCTGCAAAAGGACATCGCCCTGGTCGCGGCCAGCGACCTCAACGTGCTGATCACGGGCGAGACCGGCACGGGCAAGGAACTGGTGGCCCAGGCCGTGCATGCGCAGTCGGCGCGTGCAGGCCGGGCGCTGGTCAGCATCAACTGCGCGGCCCTGCCCGACAACCTGGTCGAAAGCGAGCTGTTCGGCCATGTGCGCGGCGCCTTCACGGGCGCGCTGTCCGAGCGCAGCGGCAAGTTTGAGCAGGCCGACCAGGGCACGCTGTTCCTGGACGAGGTGGGCGAGCTGTCCCTGCCCGTGCAGGCCAAGCTGCTGCGCGTGCTGCAAAGCGGCCAGCTGCAGCGCCTGGGCTCGGACCGCGAACACCATGTGGACGTGCGCGTGTTCGCCGCCACCAACCGCGACCTGGCCGCCGAGGTGGCGGCAGGCCGCATGCGCGCCGATTTCTTCCACCGCCTGAGCGTCTACCCGCTGCGCGTGCCCGCGCTGCGCGAGCGCGACAGCGACGTGCTGATGCTGGCCGGCTTCTTCCTCGAGGAAAACCGCTCGCGCCTGGGCCTGGGCGGACTGCGCCTGCACCCCGCTGCGCAATCGGCCTTGCTGGCCCAGGACTGGCCCGGCAATGTGCGGGAGCTGGAGCACCTCATCAGCCGCGGCGTGCTGCGGGCGCTGAGCCGTGCGCCCTCCACCGCTCCAGCCGGTGGCCGGGCTCGCATGGTCACGCTGGGCCAGGCCGATCTCCGGGATGACGCTCAGCCCCCGGCGACGGCCACCCCGTCCCTGCCCGTCACACAGGTCGCATCGCCCGGCGCCAGCCCCCAAGGCCTGCGCGAAGCCGTGGAGAGCTACGAGCGCCATCTGATCGACGCCAGCCTGCAGCGCCACCAAGGCAGCTGGGCCGCCGCCGCACGCGAACTGCAGATGGACCGCGCCAACCTGCAGCGGCTGGCGCGGCGGCTGGGACTGGTCAGGCAGGACGCCTGAGCGACTTCAGCCATCCATACCCGCTCACCAGCAGCACCCCCGCCAGCACCATCAGTGCCCCGGCCAGGAAGTTGGGCTCGATGGGCTCGCTGAGCAGCCAGGCACCGAAGACCACGCCGAAGATGGGCGTCATGAAAGAGAACACGCCCAGGCGCGAGGCCAGGTATTGCGTGAGCAGCCAGAACCAGACCAGGAAGCTCACGAAGCAGACCAGCACGGACTGGAAGGCCAGGCCGGCCCAGGCCAGCGGCGTGGGCTCGAAGCGGGTCTGGCCCAGCAGGAAGGCGGCGGGCAGGAGCAGCGCAAAGCCCGTGGCCAGCTGGTAGAGCAGGGTCTGCGCGGCGGGCAGCGATGCCAGCCGCGTGGTGCGGATGGCCACCGTGGTGGCGCCCCAGGCCACGCCGGCGGCCAGCGCCAGCAGGTCGCCCAGCAGCATGGCGGCGCCTGCTGCCTTCGAAGGCTTGCCGCCGCCCAGGAAGGCCAGCGCTATGCCGGCAAAGGCCAGTGCGATGCCCAGCCATTGCAGCGGCGCCAGGCGCTCCGAGGGCAGCTTCCAGTGCAGGCCCAGCGCCGCGAACACGGGGGCGGAATACAGGAAGACCACCACATGGGCGGCCGAGGTGTGGTTGATGCTCTCGCCCACCAGCAGGAATTCCAGAGCAAACAGCGTGCCCACGGCCAGGCCCGGGCGCCAGCTGCCGTCGCCCCACTGCACGCGCATGCCGCGCCAGCCCATGAACAGCCACACCAGCACGGCGCCCACGCCCGAGCGCAGCGCGATCTGCAGCGTGGGCGCAATGGCATCGGCCGTGGCCTTGAGCAGGATCTGCTGCAGGCTCCAGATCAGGCACAGCATGAGCATCAGCGCGGCGGCGCGCGCGTCCAGCGGTTTGCGTGAATCCACGGCATATCCCTTTCAACGACCGTAAAAAAGCCGGCCCGCAGGCCGGCTTTGCATCAAGCGGGGGCTGGCCCGGCCAGCGGGCCGGCCATCACTTGATGCCCAGCAGTTCCACCTCGAAGTTCAGCGTGGCGTTGGGCGGGATCACGCTGCCCGCGCCACGGCTGCCGTAGGCGATGGAGGGCGGGCAGGTCAGCTTGGCCTTGCCGCCGACCTTCATCTTCTGCACGCCTTCGGTCCAGCAGGGAATCACGCCGGTCAAGGGGAACTCGATGGGCTGGCCACGCGTGATGGAGCTGTCGAAGTCCTTGCCCGTGTCGGGGAAGTAGCCGCGGTAGTGCACGCGCACCGTGTCGCTGGCCTTGGGGCTGGCGCCCGTGCCTTCCTTGAGGCTTTCGTAGACCAGGCCGCTGGCCGTGGTGACGGGTTCGGCCGCATGGGCTGCCACGCCGGTCAGTGCGGCGAGCATCAGGCCGCAGGAGGCGGCCAGGGTGGTGAGGGTCTTGTTCATGAGGGTTCTTTCAATGCAATGTTTGCAGCGGGTTCACGCCTTGGCGGTGACACCAATGTCGTCAAGGGCCTTGGCGATGTGGCCGACGGTGCGGTCCACGTTGTGCCATTTTTCCAGGCCGAACAGGCCGATGCGGAAGGTCTTGAAGTCCGGGCCTTCGTCGCACTGCAGGGGCACGCCCGAGGCGGTCTGCAGGCCGGCTTCCATGAACTTCTTGCCGCTCTGGATGCCGGGGTCGATGGTGTAGCTGACCACGACGCCGGGGGCCTTCCAGCCTTCGGCCGCCACGCTGGGAAAGCCGCGCGATTCCAGCAGGGCACGCACCTTGGCGCCCAGGGCGATCTGCTCGTCGCGCACCTTGGCGAAGCCGTAGGCACGCGTCTCCAGCATCACGTCGCGCAGGCGGACCAGGGCGTCGGTGGGCATGGTGGTGTGGTAGGCGTGCTGGCCCTTCTCGTAGCCCTCGGCGATCTGCATCCACTTCTTGAGGTCGCAGGAGAAGCTGGAGCTTTGCGTGTGCTCGATGGCTTCGCGCGCGCGCTGCGAGAGCATGACCATGGCGCAGCACGGCGAGCTGCTCCAGCCCTTTTGCGGCGCGCTGATCAGCACGTCCACGCCGGTCTTTTCCATGTCCACCCACATGGCGCCCGAGGCCACGCAGTCCAGCACGAAGAGCGCGCCCACCTCGTGCGCGGCATCGGCCACGGTGCGCAGGTAGCTGTCGCTGAGGATGATGCCGCTGGCCGTCTCCACATGGGGGGCGAACACGACCTTGGGTTTTTCAGTGCGGATGGCGGCGGCCACGTCCTCGGCCGCGCAGGGCGCCCAGGGGTCCTGGCTGCCCGGTCCCTGGCGACGCGCCTTGCAGACCACGGCGCCACCGCCCAGGCCGCCTTCCTCGAAGATCTGGGTCCAGCGGTAGCTGAACCAGCCGTTGCGCACGATGAGCACCTTTTCGCGGTTGGCGAACTGGCGCGCCACGGCCTCCATGCCGAAGGTGCCGCTGCCCGGCACCAGCACGGCCGTGTGGGCGTGGTAGACCTCCTGCAGCGTGGTGAGGATGTCCTGCATCACGCCCGCGAAGCGCTTGGACATGTGGTTGAGCGCGCGGTCGGTGTAGACCACCGAGAATTCGAGCAGGCCGTCGGGATCGATATCGGGCAGAAGTCCGGGCATGGGGAGTCTCCAGAGGCAGCGGGGCCTGCACCGCAGGCCCGCCATCATGTTCGTCGGAAAGGCGGCCAGCTTAGCATGCCGTCCGTGGCGTTTTCAGGGCCTACCAGGTGTCCACGAAGCCGGCTTGGGCAGGCGCAACGCGCGCCCCTGCCAGGCCGCGCGACAGCCAAGCGCGCGTGTCGGCGGGGTCGATGACGGCGTCGATCTCCAGCGTGCCGGCCATGTGCATGGCCTCGCCGTGGGCGTACTGCTGGGCCAGCAGCCGATCGAACAGGGCGTTGCGTTCGGCGCCCTCGGGCAGGGCCTCCAGTTCCTTGCGAAAGCCCAGGCGCACGGCGCCTTCCAGACCCATGGCACCGAACTCGCCCGTGGGCCAGGCCACGTTGAACACCGGCGCATGGAAGCTGCCGGCCGTCATGCCCATGGCCCCCAGGCCGTAGCCCTTGCGCAGCACCACGCTGAAATACGGCACGCGCAGCTTGGCCGCCGTGACGAACAGGCGGCTGACATGGCGCACCTGGGCCGTCTTCTCGATCTCGGGGCCGACCATGAAGCCGGGCGTGTCCACCAGGCTCACGATGGGCAGGCCATGGGCATTGCACAGCTGCATGAAGCGCGCGGCCTTGTCGGCCGCATCGGCGTCGATGGCGCCGCCCAGGTGGGAGGGGTTGTTGGCCATCAGCCCCACGGGCCGGCCTTCGATGCGCGCCAGCGCCGTGTGGATGCCTGCGCCAAAGCCCGTGCGCAGCATCAGCAGGCTGCCTTCGTCCACCAGATGCGCCATGGCCGCACGCGTGTCGTAGGCACGCAGCCGGTTCTCGGGCACCACATGGCGCAGGGCGCGCGTGTCGGGCGCGGTCCACTCCGTGGTGCGGCCCTGGAAGAAGGACAGGTAGTGGCGCGCGGCGGCCACGGCTTCGGCCTCGTCCTCGACCAGCACGTCGATCACGCCATTGGCATGCTGCACGCTGCTGGGACCGATCTGCTCGGGCCGGAAGACGCCCAGCCCGCCGCCCTCGATCATGGCCGGCCCGCCCATGCCGATGCAGCTGGCGCGCGTGGCGATGATCACGTCGCTGCAGCCCAGCAAGGCCGCGTTGCCCGCGAAGCAGCGGCCATGGGTGATGCCGATCACGGGCACCTGGCCCGACAGCGCCGCATAGGCCGCAAAGGTGTGCACATGCAGGCCCGCGACCACGGGCGTGTCGGTGTCGCCGGGCCGCCCGCCGCCGCCTTCGGCGAACAGCACCACGGGCAGCTTCTGGGCCAGCGCAATGCCCAGCATGCGGTCGGTCTTGGCATGGTTGCGCGCGCCCTGGGTGCCCGCCAGCACGGTGGCGTCATAGGACATGACGACGGCGCGCGAGCGCTCCTGGCCGAACTGCGCGCCGTTGATGGAGCCCATGCCCGTGACCATGCCGTCGGCCGGCGTGTTGGCGATCAGGTCGTCCATGCTGCGCCGGCGCGTCTGCGCGGCAATGGCCAGCGCACCGTATTCGATGAAGCTGCCCTCATCGCAAAGATCGGCGATGTTCTCGCGCGCGCTGCGGCTGCCCTGGGCATGGCGTTTGGCCATGGCCTCGGGCCGGGCGTCATCGCGCGTGAAGGCATGGCGGTCGATGACGCGCTGCAGGTCGGCGCGGATGTGGTCCGGGTCCTGTGCGGACTGCTGCGCGCGTGCATCGGCCTGCACGCCTTCGGCGGCGGCCAGCACCAGCAGGGGCTGGTCCTGGGCCACATAGGCACCGGCCTCGGCCAGCAGTCGGGTGATGGTGCCGGCCTGCGGCGCCAGCAGCACATGCTCCATCTTCATGGCTTCGAGCACGCCCAGCTCGGCGCCTGCGGCTACGGCATCGCCCACGGCCACGCTCCACTGCACGATGCGCGCGGGCATGGGGGCCGTGATGGCGCCCTCCGGGACGGGCGCGCCAGCAGCCTCGGCCGCCGCCGGAACCTCGGCGGCCACAGCCGTGCGGCGCGCGCCTTCGGCCAGCGCCTGGGCGTCCGCCACCAATTCGGGAAGGGCCTCTTCGAGCCAGCGTGTGTGCACGGCCTGCGACGCCATCTCGGGCCGCCGGGCCAGCGCCTGCAGCAGCGGCAGGTTGGTGGCCAGCCCGTCGATGCGGCATTCGTCCAGCGCGCGATGTGCGCGGCGAAGCACGTCTTCAAAGCGCGGCCCGCTGCTGTGCACGATGAGCTTGGCCAGCAGCGTGTCGTAGTGCGGTGAGGGGCTGGCACCCGCCACCGCATGCGTGTCGATGCGGATGCCGGGCCCGGCCGGCCACTGCAGCGCGCCTATGCGCCCGCTGCCCGGGCGCGACTGGCCTGCGGCATCCAGCGTCTCGGCATTGATGCGCCACTGCATGGCATAGCCGCGCGGCGCGGGCGGTGTCCTGGCATCCAGGCCCAGCTCGCCCAGGTGATCGCCGGCCGCCACGCGGATCTGGGCCTGCACGAGGTCGATGCCGAAGACCTCCTCGGTGATGGTGTGCTCGACCTGCAGGCGCGGGTTGGCCTCGATGAAGACATAGGGCAGGGAGTCGGAGGCGGCATCGACCAGGAATTCGAAGGTGCCCAGGCTCTCGTAGCCGATCTCGGCGGCCATGCGCAGCGCGTCGCGCGTGATGCGCTCGCGCAGCGGCTGCGCCAGGCTGGGGCTGGGCGCGATCTCCACCAGCTTCTGGAAGCGCCGCTGCAGCGTGCATTCGCGCTCGCCCAGCGCGATGGGGCCTGCCCCGCCGTCGCCCAGGATCTGCACCTCGATATGGCGTGCGCCCGTCATCAGCCGTTCCACATAGACGCCGTCCACGCCGAAGGCGGCGCGCGCCTCGCTGCGGCAGCGCTCGTAGGCGGCAGGCAGGTCCTCGGCGCGCGCCACGGCACGCATGCCGCGCCCGCCGCCGCCGCCGATGGCCTTGACCATGATGCCGCTGGCACCCCCGGCCTGCTGCGCCTCGAAGAAGGCCTGGGCCTGTTCCAGCGTGACAGCCTCGCTGCTGCCCGGCATCAGCGGCACGCCGCAGCGGCGCGCCAGATCGCGTGCGCGGGCCTTGTCGCCCAGCAGCGCCAGATGAGCGGGCGTGGGGCCTATGAAGCGCAGGCCCGCATCGGCACAGGCCTGGGCAAAGCCCGCGTTCTCGCTGAGAAAGCCGTAGCCGGGATGAATGCCGTCGCAGCCGTGCTCGCGCGCAATGCGCAGCAGGTGGGCGCCGTCCAGGTAGGCCGAGGGGCCGCTGGCGCCCAGGGGCACGGCTGCATCGGCAGCGGATACATGGGGCGCCTGCGCATCGTCTGCGGCAAAGACCGCCAGGCTCGGCACACCCAGCTCGCGCAGCGCGCGCACGATGCGCAGCGCGATCTCGCCGCGGTTGGCAATCAGGATCTTCTGGAACATGGGTAAAAGGTCCGGTATCAATGGTCAACAGCGTTTGCAACTGGCGCCCTCAAATGCAAGGGGCACCGAGGAAGGGCCGCCCCGCACCGAAGGTGTCGTCCCCCTCCCCCGCGAAGCGGGTAGAGAGGGGGAAGGCGCGAAGCGACTCAGGGGGTGTCTTTCAACATCCTGCGCAGCACCTTGCCTGCGCCGGTGGCGGGCAGCGCCTCGATGAAACGCACCTCGCGCGGCGCCTTGTAGCTGGCCATGTTCTCGCGCGACCACTGCACCAGGTCCTCGGCCGCGATCTGCTGGCCCGGCCGCGTGACGATGAAGGCGCGCACGACCTCGCCCTTTTGCGGGTCGGGCACACCGATCACGGCGGCCTGGGCCACGGCCGGGTGCTTGATGAGGATGGCCTCCACCTCCTCGGGGAAGACGCTGTAGCCCGAGACCTTGATCATTTCCTTGAAGCGGCCGATGAAGGTCAGGTAGCCATCGGCGTCGATGCGGCCCATGTCTCCCGTGTGCACCCAGCCGTTCTTCAGGGTCCTGGCCGTGGCCTCGGGCTTGTTCCAGTAGCCCTTGAAGTTGCCGGGGCCGCGGATGGTGATCTCGCCCACTTCGCCGGCCGGCAGCGGCTCGCCGGTCTCGGGGTCGATGATGCGCACCTCGTTGCCGGGCAGCGGCTTGCCGTGCGTGCCCCAGCGGATGGCGTCGCCGGGCATGGAGGTGTCCATGGTGTGGGTCTCGCTCAGGCCATAAGCCGCCTCGCTGGAGATGCAGTTCGGGGTGAAGCGCTTCCACTGCCGCGCCAGCTCCTCGGTGTAGGCAATGCCGAAGCTGGTCACCGTGTTGCGGCGCAGTGCGGAAAAGTCCATGGCCTCCACGCCCGGCAGCTGCATCACGGCCACGTTCATGGGCGCGATGCTGTACCACCAGGTCACGCGGTAGCGCTCCAGGGCCTGGGCCACGGCCTGCGGGTCGAAGCGGTGCAGCAGCACGCAGGTGGCGCCGCTGTGCACGGGCATGTTCACGCCCATGGACATGCCGGCAATGTGATAGAGCGGCGCCACGGCCAGCAGCATGTCCCCGGTGTTCACGCCCGTGGCGCTGGAGGCGCCGGCCGTCTTGCTGGCCGCGTTGCCGTAGCTGAGCATGGCGCCCTTGGGCAGGCCCGTGGTGCCCGAGGTATAGGTCATCAGCGAGACATCGTCCATGGCGACATCGACGGGCACGGGCTTGGCGCCGCTGTGCATGACATCCCAGAACGATTCCACGCCCTCGGGCAGCGGCTGCACGGGGGCCTGCAGTTCGGGCGGCAGCGCCAGCGTGGCCGATTCAGGAAGCCAGTCGCCATAGCGCACGGCCAGCACATGCCTGAGCGCCGTACTGGCGCGCACCTTGTCCACCACGGGCAGCAGCACATCGGCCGCGACGATGACGCGGGCCTTGAGGTCATCGAGCTGGTACTGCAGCTCATGCTCCTTGTTCAGCGGCCCGCAGGGGCAGACGATGGCGCCGATCTTCTGGATGCCGTAGTGCGCCACGATGTACTGCGGGCAGTTGTTCATGAACAGCGCCACGGGCTCGCCCCGGCCCACGCCCAGCGCCTGCAGCCGCGCGGCAAAGGCGTCGCTGGCCGCATCCACCTCGGCCCAGCTGATGTGGCGGCCATACCAGATGTAGGCGTCGCGGCCGGGGTGGTTGCGCGCATTGCGGCGCAGGGCCTCATGCAGGGGAATGAGGGTCTCGGAATCCGCCATGCTTGTCTCCTGGGTGTCTGGCCATCCCGGAACCAGTCCTAAGGGATAGCCTTGATTTGTTTTGGGGTCCAGCGGCTTGCCAATATATACCCGCTGGTAGAACATTGCTACCCATCGGTATAACCATCGCAGCCACCGACGCGACACGAGATTTCCCGCATGCCCAAGCCCCCTGTCACCCCGCGCGGCCGCCAGCGCCTTCCCACGGCCGGCTCCGATGAAAAGCGCGAACGCATCCTCAAGGCGGCCGAGGCCCTGTTCGACCGCAACGGCTACGCCAACACCACGATGGAGCAGATCGTCCAGGCCCTGGGCGTGACCAAGCCCTTCGTCTACTACTACTTCCGCAACAAGCAGGAGATCTTCGAGACCCTGTGCTGGGCGCCCACCGAGGCCTGCTTCACGGTGCTGGACTTCGCGGCCGACGATCCGCGCGCCGCGCACGAGAAGGCCGTGGACGGCCTGCAGCGGCTGATCGCGGCCACCATTGCCCACTATCCGGCGGCCTTCTTTCCGTACCGCGAGCCCCAGGCCTTCAGCCCTGCGTACATGAAGGCTTCGCGCACGCTGGCGCGCCAGTTCTATCGCCAGTTCTGCGCGCTGCTCGAAGAAGGCCGCGCCAGCGGCCACCTGGACTTTCGCGAGACACGCATCACCGCCCAGGCCGCCTGCAGCCTGCCGGGCTTTCTCTACAACTGGTACCGCCCCGGCGGCCGCCTGGGCACGGCCGAGATGGTGGCCGAGCTGACCGAGCTGGCCAGCCGCGTGCTGGGCCTGCGCACGGCGCCAGCCACCGCGCCCGAAGCCATTGCCGCATCCCCCGCGAAAAAGACGCCTGCACGGCGCAGCCGGCCCCGCGCCGAGCCGCCCGGCAAGGACTGACGACCATTCCTTCGAGGAGACAAGACATGCCCGTACGCCGCTTTTCCCGGCCATCCATCGTTCTCGCCGCCGCCCTGCTGTGCAGCACGGCCGCCCACGCCCAGGGCGGCGAGACCTTCAAGATCGCCTTCATCGACCCGCTGTCCGGCCCCTTCGTCAGCACGGGCGAGCTGATGCGCGACCACGTGCAATACGCGGTCGAGGATGTGAACGCCAAGGGCGGGCTGTTCAACGGCGCGAAGCTGCAGCTGCTGCAGTTCGACAGCAAGCTCTCGGCCCAGGAAAGCCAGGCCGCGCTGCAGGCGGCCATCGACCAGGGCGCGCGCGTGGTGGTGACGGGAGGTTCGGGCTCTTCGGTGGTGGCGGCGCTGGTGCAGGCGGCATCGCGCCACAACCAGCGCAATCCGGGCAAGGAGGTGCTGGTGCTCAACCACTCCTCCATCGACCCCGAGCTGACGGGCAAGGCCTGCAGCTTCTGGCACTTCATGTTCGATGCCAACACCGCCATGCGCATGCAGGCGATTGCCAGCTACATCAAGACCCAGCCCGACATCCGCAAGGTCTACCTGCTCAACCAGGACTACGCCCACGGCAAGCAGTGGGCGGCCTACGGGCGCCAGATGGTGAGCGCGGCCCGGCCCGACATCCAGTTCACGGGCGAGATGCTCCACCCCATAGGCCGGGTCAAGGACTTCGCGCCCTATGTGGCCAAGATCAAGGAAACGGGTGCGGACTCGGTGATCACGGGCAACTGGGGCCAGGACCTGACCCTGCTGCTCAAGTCAGCCGCCGACTCGGGCTATGACCTGCGCTACTTCAACCACAGCGCAGGCGGCATGCCGGGCACGGTGACATCCTTCGCCCAGACCCGCATCGGCCAGCTGACCTGGGTGGCCGAATGGCACCCGGGCCAGGCCGGCCGCCCGCTGGCCGACGCCCGCGCCCAGGAATACAAGGCCCGCATGGGCAAGGACTTCCTGGCACCGCGCATGGACCTGGTGCCGCGCATGCTGGCTGCCGCCATGGCCAAGGCACAGTCCACCGAACCCGTGAAGATCGCGCTGGCCATGGAGGATTTGCAGATGGACACCGTGGTCGGCCCCGTGCGCATGCGCGGCAAGGACCACCAGCTGCTGCTGCCCCAGGTGGTCAACACCATCGCGCCCGTGGACGGCAAGCTGGTCAAGACCGGCTGGGAAGGCACGAACTACGGCTTTCGCACCGATGCCGTCTACACGCCCGAGCAGGTGGAATTGCCCACGGACTGCCAGATGAAGCGGCCTGGCGGGCGCTGAGGCGGCCTGCCCCGCCAGCCAAGCCAGCTACGCCCTGGTCAGCGCGGGGCGTAGTTTCGTTGGCCAAAGATGCCGCTGCCCACGCGCACCATCGTGCTGCCTGCGGCCACGGCCGCTTCCAGGTCGCCGGTCATTCCCATGGATACCGTGTCGAAGCGCTCCAGCCCCGGCAGGCCGCTGGCGCGTATCTGTTCGAAGACGGCCGTGGCGCGCGCATGCACCTCGCGCTGGGCCTCGAAGCCCGCCACATCGTCGGGAATGCTCATCACGCCGCGCAGCGCCAGGCGCGGCAGCTGCACGATGGCGGCGGCCAGCTCCAGCGCCTGCTGCGGCGCCACGCCGGCCTTGGTCTCGCCGCCATCCACGTTCAGCTGGATGCAGACCTGCAGCGGCGCCAGGCCCTCGGGGCGCTGGGCCGACAGGCGCTCGGCGATCTTCAGGCGGTCCACGGTCTGGGCCCAGTCGAAATGCTCGGCCACCAGGCGCGTCTTGTTGCTCTGGATGGGGCCTATGCAATGCCATTGCAGGGCCTCGCCGCCCGGCAGGCCCATGGCGCGCACGGCGGCGATCTTGTCCACGCCCTCCTGGATGTAGTTCTCGCCGAAGCTGCGCTCGCCGGCCAGCACGGCCTCGCGCACGGCGTCGGCGCCGAAGGTCTTGGAGACGGACAGCAATTGCACCGAGCCGGACGCCCTGCCCGCCTGCGCGCAGGCCGAGGCAATCCGTTCGTGAATCTGTTGAAGCTTGTTTTCAATCGTCGTCATAATTGCCGCCAGCGTACCAAACGAGGGAGCGAACTCCGTGGACATCACCCAATTGCTGGCTTTCAGCGTCAAGAACAAGGCCTCCGACCTGCACCTGTCCGCGGGGCTGCCGCCGATGATCCGTGTGCACGGCGATGTGCGCCGCATCAATGTCGATCCGCTGGACCACAAGACGGTCCACGCCATGGTCTACGACATCATGAGCGACTCCCAGCGCAAGGCCTACGAGGAGTTCCTGGAGGTGGACTTCTCGTTCGAGATCGAGGGGCTGGCGCGCTTTCGTGTCAACGCCTTCAACCAGTACCGGGGCGCGGCCGCCGTCTTCCGGACCATTCCCAGCAAGATCCTGACGCTGGAGCAGCTCAACGCACCGCGCATCTTCGGCGACCTGGCCCTGAAGCCGCGCGGCCTGGTGCTGGTGACCGGCCCCACGGGCTCGGGCAAGTCCACCACGCTGGCCGGCATGGTCAACCACCTCAACGAGACCGAGTACGGCCACATCCTGACGGTGGAGGACCCCATCGAATTCGTGCACGACTCCAAGAAGTGCCTGATCAACCAGCGCGAAGTCGGGCCGATGACGCAGTCGTTCTCGGCCGCACTGCGCTCGGCGCTGCGCGAGGACCCGGACGCCATCCTGGTGGGCGAAATGCGTGACCTGGAAACCATCCGCCTGGCCATGACCGCGGCCGAGACAGGCCACCTGGTCTTCGGCACCCTGCACACCTCCAGCGCCGCCAAGACCATCGACCGCATCATCGACGTCTTCCCCGCCGAGGAAAAGGAGATGGTGCGCGCCATGCTCTCCGAATCGCTGCAGGCCGTGATCTCGCAGACGCTGTGCAAGACCAAGGACGGCCAGGGCCGCATCGCGGCCCACGAAATCATGCTGGGCACCAGCGCCATCCGCAACCTGATCCGCGAGGCCAAGGTGGCCCAGATGTACTCCACCATCCAGACGAGTCAGAATGTGGGCATGCAGACGCTGGACCAGAACCTGACCGATCTGGTGCGGCGCAACCTGATCAGCCCCGCGGAAGCCCGCGCCAAGGCCAAGATACCGGACAACTTCCCGGGCTGACCGCCACCCGCCCAGCCTCTCGCCACGCGCCATGAAAAGCATTTTCCGCAAGCTGCGAAGCGGCCAGGAGCCTTCGGCCCCGGCCTCCGAGTCGGCCTTCTTCACGACCACGCTGGCGGCGCATGGCTTCATGGACCCGCACACTCCTCCCGTTCCCTGGGAGGCGCGCGCCATCGAGGTCGGGGCCACGCGGCTGCCGCGCGGCGGCGGGGGCCAGCTGGAGCAGCTGTGGTCGCGCGACCGCTACCTGGGCCAGCTGGATGCGGCCAGCCTGCAGCGGCTCAGTGAATACTTCATCTACGCGGCCGTGGCACCGCAACGCGACGTGATCCGCCAGGAGGAGAACGGCAGCTTCATGGCCGTGGTGCTGTCTGGCCAGATCGCCGTGGAGCGCCAGCAGCCCTGGGGCGAGCGCATGCGCCTGGCGCAGACGCGGCCCGGCGACATCCTGGGCGAGATGTCGCTGCTGGACGGCGGGCCGCGCTTTTCCAGCTGCACCACGCTGACCGACTGCGAGATCGGCGTGCTCAGCGCCGAGGCGCTGGACGAGATGATGGCCAAGGACGCCGCGCTGGCCGCCAAGCTGATGGCGCTGCTGGCGCGCAAGCTCTCGTTCCGGCTGCGCGCCATCAGCGTGCGCCTGGGCGAAGAGCAGCACACATAGACAGTGAGTGAGTTGAATATGAGGACGCCTGGCCCCTGCGGGCCGGACCGGCCTACCTGCAAATAACAAAACAACCTGCGCGCCACAACGGCGCGCAATGCCCGGGGGAATACGGCAATGGAAAGAGATCAGGCCACCAAGTTCATCAACGACCTGCTCAAGCTCATGGTCAGCCGCAACGGCAGCGACTTGTTCATCACGGCGGAATTCCCGCCGGCGATCAAGATCGACGGGCGCATCACCAAGGTGTCGCCGCAGCCGCTGTCGCCCGTGCACACGCTGACGCTGGCGCGCTCGGTCATGAGCGACAAGCAGATCGCCGATTTCGAGCGCACCAAGGAGTGCAACTTCGCCATCTCGCCGCCGGGCATAGGGCGCTTTCGCGTCAACGCCTTCATCCAGCAGGGCCGCGTGGGCATGGTGATGCGGACGATTCCGCTGGCCCTGCCCACCATCGACAGCCTGGGCGTGCCCCAGGTGCTCAAGGAGGTGGCCATGACCAAGCGCGGCCTGTGCATCCTGGTCGGCGCCACGGGCTCGGGCAAGTCCACCACGCTGGCCGCCATGGTGGACTGGCGCAACGAGAGCTCCTACGGCCACATCGTGACCATCGAGGACCCCATCGAATTCGTGCACCCGCACAAGAACTGCGTGGTCACGCAGCGCGAAGTGGGCCTGGACACGGACAGCTGGGACGCGGCGCTCAAGAACTCCCTGCGCCAGGCGCCGGACGTGATCCTCATGGGCGAAATCCGCGACCGCGAGACCATGGAGCACGCCATCGCCTTCTCGGAAACCGGCCACCTGTGCCTGGCCACGCTGCACGCCAACAGCGCCAACCAGGCGCTGGACCGCATCGTCAACTTCTTCCCCGAGGACCGCCGCCCGCAGCTGTTGATGGACCTGTCGCTGAACCTGCGCGCCATGGTCTCCCAGCGCCTGCTGCCCAAGCAGGACAGCAAGGGCCGCGTGGCCGCCATCGAGGTGATGCTCAACTCGCCGCTGATCTCCGACCTGATCTTCAAGGGCGAGGTCACCGAGATCAAGGAGATCATGAAAAAGAGCCGCAACCTGGGCATGCAGACCTTCGACCAGGCGCTGTTCGACCTGTTCGAGTCCAACCTGGTCACCTACGAGGATGCACTGCGCAATGCCGACTCGGTCAACGACCTGCGGCTGCAGATCAAGCTGGGCAGCCAGCGCGCCAAGTCGCTGGACCTGGCGGCGGGCACCGAGCATTTCGCCATCGTCTGAGGGGCGTGCCATGCACGCCCTGACCGCGCCTTCAGTGCGCTGAGCCGGCATGCCGGCTCCTTCCAGGGCCGCGCCGGACGCGGCCCTGCGCCACCCGCCTCCCACCACCTCTCAGGATTGCTTCCATGTCCGACTCCTCCATCGCCGCCCGCAGCTATGCGGACACCGCCCCTCTTTCCGTGGCCTTCCTCGGGCTGGGCGTCATGGGCTACCCCATGGCCGGCCACCTGGCCACGGCGGGCCACCGCGTCACGGTCTACAACCGCACGCCGGCCAAGGCCCGCGCCTGGTGCGAGGAGTTCAACGGCGGCCATGCGGCCACGCCGCGCGAGGCCGTGGCCGGCGCCGACATCGTGTTCAGCTGCGTGGGCAATGACGATGACCTGCGCTCGGTCGTGCTGGGGCCGGACGGCGCCTTCGCGGGCATGCGCCGCGGCGCCATCTTCGCCGACCACACGACGGCATCGGCCGAAGTCGCGCGCGAGCTGCATGCGGCCGGGCTGGAGCTGGGCCTGCAGTTCATCGACGCACCCGTCTCGGGCGGCCAGGCCGGCGCCCAGAACGGCCAGCTCACCGTGATGTGCGGCGGCGACCAGGCCGCCTTCGCCACCATGCAGCCCGTGGCCATGGCCTTCTCGCGCGCCTGCACGCTGATGGGCGACAGCGGCGCCGGCCAGCTCACCAAGATGGTCAACCAAATCTGCATCGCGGGCCTGGTCCAGGGCCTGTCCGAGGCCATCGCCTTCGGCCAGCGCGCGGGACTGGACATTCCCAGCGTGCTCGATGTCATCGGCAAGGGCGCCGCCCAGAGCTGGCAGATGGACAACCGTGGCCGCACCATGGCCGAAGGCAAGTTCGACTTCGGCTTTGCCGTGGACTGGATGCGCAAGGACCTGGGCCTGGTGCTGGCCGAAGCCCAGCGCAACGGCGCGCGCCTGCCCGTCACGGCCCTGGTGGACCAGTTCTATGCCGATGTGCAGCAGATGGGCGGCAGGCGCTGGGATACCTCCAGCCTCATCAAGAGGCTCACCCCCTGAGCGGCTTACGCCGCTTCCCCCTCTCTACTTGCTTCGCAAGGGAGGGGGACGACACCATCGCTGCGGGGCGGCCCTTGCTTGGTGTCCCTGGCTTTAGGCCCTGCCAGATTCAAGTGCTATGCCCTGAGGAACGAGATCTTCCTATGTCCAAAACAAAAAGCCGGAACATGTTCCGGCTTTTGCTTTCAGGCGGCGGTGATCACTTCACCGGGGTGGCGGTGGCGCCTGCGGGGGTGGACAGGCTGCTTTCCGAGAGGCTGGTGGGAGCGCTGGCTGCGGCGGCCTTGCCGGAGTCGTCGGTGACCACGGGGGCGGACTGGGGCTGCATGCGGGCCAGTTCGTCCTCGGAGATGACTTCCACCACGCGCACGACCTTGGTCACGTCGTTGATGCCGCGTGCAATCTCGGCGCCGCGCTTGGCTTCGCGCGGGGTGACGATGCCCATCAGGAAGACGACCTTGTTCTCGGTCACGACCTTGAAGGCCGAGGCCTGGATGTCCTTGGCGTCCAGCAGGCTGGCCTTGACCTGGGTGGTGATCAGCGTGTCCTTGGAGCGCTGGCTCAGCGTGGAGGTGAAGGGAGCCACCACCACTTCGTTGAAGACATTGCGCACCGTGGGCTGCTCGCGCACGAGCTTCTCGATGGTCTGGCGGTCGGCCTCGTTGCCGGCCTCGCCGGTCAGCAGCACCTGGCGGTTGTAGCTGGTGACGTTGACATGGGCCTTGTCGCCCAGCACTTCGGCGATGCGGTTGTTGGCGCGCAGCTCGATGCCCTGGTCTTCCACCTGGGTGCCGGTGGTGCGGCGGTCCGCCACCGACATGCCGGCCATCACGGCGCTGCCGCCCACCAGGGCGACGCAGCCCGACAGGGCGGCGCCCAGGGACGCGACGGCGAGCACACCGCAGGCGGCGCGGGACCAACGGAACTTCATAGAGGCATCTCCTGTTCACCAAGTAACTGGGCATCCACGCCGTCGCACAGGCAGTGCAGCACCAGCGTATGGGTTTCGCGCACGCGCGCCGCACGGTCGTGCGGCACGCAGATCAGAACATCGGTCTCGCGCACGCGGCCGGCCAGGGAGCCTCCCGTGCGGCCGGTCAGCACCACGGCCATCATGTCGCGCTCATGGGCGGCATCCAGGGCCTCGAGCACGGCCACGTCGTTGCCCGTGGCGGACAGCACCAGCAGCAGGTCGCCGGGCTGGCCCAGGGCGCGTATCTGGCGCGCAAGGTACTGGGTGGCGTTGCCGCCCGAGCCCGTGGCGCCCACGGTGCCCAGCAGGCCGCCGTCGGAGACCAGGGCCACGGCAGCCAGCTCGGGCCGGTCGCGTTCGAAGCCGGCCACGCACAGGGCGGCGAAGAGTTGGGCATCGCTGGCAGAGGCGCCCGCGCCGCAGGCCAGAACCTTGCCGCCACTGGTCACGCAGGCCAGCATGGCCTGCACTGCCGCCGCAATGGGCTGGCTCAGCGCCTGGGCGGCCTGGTATTTCAGGTCGGCGCTGTCGATGAAATGCTGTTGGATACGTTGCTCAAGCATGGAGGCCCGATGATAACTGCCGCCCTTGAAGTCTTTCGTAGCCAGGCGTTATTTGTGCTGCAGCGGTAACGGATCAGGCGCCTTCGGTGTCAAAGGCGGCCTGAAGCCACTGCACGGAGGGCCCGGCGCCGGGCTCGACCAGCACCACGTCGAAGCGGCAAGGCGGCGGCGCGGACCAGCGCATCAGGTAGTGGCGCGCCGCAAATACGATGCGCCGCTGCTTGGTGGCGCCGATGCTGGCGCCGGCACCGCCGAAGGCGCGCGTGCCGCGGCTGCGCACCTCGACGAAGACCACGGTGCCGTCGCGCGCCTGCACGATGAGGTCGATCTCGCCGCCGCCGCGGCCCGGCGTCCGATAATTGCGCTCGACCAGACGCAGGCCGGCCGCCTGCAGATGAGCCAGCGCCGCATCCTCGGCCTGCTGGCCCCGGTGCCGGGTCGTGAGGGCAGACGGCCCCGCGCCTGCCGGCTTTTTCGCAAGGAAACCCATTGACTACCTCTTTCGCCACCGCGCTGGGCGCAGCCAAGGATGCTGCGGCATCCCAGCATTATCCGCAGGGCGCCCTCTACGTGGTGGCCACTCCCATCGGCAACCTGGCCGACATCAGCCTGCGCGCCCTGCATGTGCTGCAGCTGGTGGACTGCGTGGCCTGCGAGGACACGCGCCACACGCAGGGCCTGCTGCGCTCCTATGGACTGGACCGGCCCGGCAGCCAGCTGCTGGCCGTGCACCAGCACAACGAGGCCGAGGCGGCCCAACAGATCGTGGCGCGGCTGCAGCAGGGCCAGCGCATCGCCTATGTCAGCGATGCGGGCACGCCCGGCGTCAGCGACCCCGGCGCACGCCTGTGCGCAGCCGTGCAGGCCGCGGGCCTGCGCTGCATTCCGCTGCCCGGCGCCAGCAGCATCACGGCCGCCATCAGCGTGGCCGGTGCGGTCACGCCTTCGCAGGGCGAGGGAGGTTTCGTCTTCGCAGGCTTTCTGCCCACCAAGTCGGCCGAGCGCCTGGCCGCCGTGCAGCAATTGGCCATGCAGCCGCGCTGCACCGTGCTGCTGGAGGCGCCCCACCGCATTGCCGACCTGGCCGCCGCCCTGGCCACGCTGGGCGAGCGCCCGGTGACGCTGGCACGCGAGATCACCAAGCAGTTCGAGGACATTGCCACCATGCCCGCCAGCGCGCTGCCGGACTGGCTGCAGGCCGTGCCCCAGCGCAGCAAGGGCGAATTCGCCGTGGTGCTGCACCCGGTGGCCCTGGGTGACGATGAGGCCGACGCCGACGCCCTGCGCGTGCTGCGCCTGCTGCTGGCCGAGCTGCCCACCAAGACGGCCGTGCGCCTGGCCGCCGAGATCACTGGCGCACCGCGCAACCGCCTCTATGACGCCGCGCTGGCGATCAAGCAGGCCGCCGAGGAGGACGGCGACGCGGATTGATCAGGCATACGCCAGACCTGTGGCCACGCCACCGAACAGATCGCCCTCGACCTGCGGCACGCCCGGGAAGGCCTCGCGCAGCGCATCACGCAGCGTGCGCAGGGCCGATGAGCCGCCCGTGAGGTAGATGGCGTCCAGCGCCTGGGGCGCCACGCCGGCCAGGCGCAGGCAGTCCTGGGCGCAGGCAACGACCTGTTGCAGGGGGCCTTGCAGCTGCTCGTGCAGCACCTCGGGCGAGATGGCGGCGGACAGGCCCGATTCCAGCCAGCCCAGCTCGATGGCCGCTTCGGCATGGCGCGTGGAGGCCTCGATCTTGGCCTGCTCCACCACGGCGGCCAGGCGGTGGCCTTCGCGCAGCTCCAGCACTTCCATCAGGCGCTTGTGCAGGCGCTGGTCGCTGTAGTCGGTGCGCAGGTTGCGCGCCTCGGCCAGGGCCTTGGGCGAGTACAGCCACTGGATCAGGTGCCAGGTCGAGAGGTCGAAGAACACGCGGCTGGGCACTTCGCGGCCGCTGGGGCCGATGTGCCGGTAGCCCAGCAGCGGCATGAGCTGGGCCAGGTTGAGCCGGTGGTCGAAGTCCGTGCCGCCGATGTGCACGCCGCTGGTGGCCAGGATGTCGTCGCGGCGGTCGCTGCGGCCGGCCTGCTCGGGACCCAGGCGCACGACGGTGAAGTCGGAGGTACCGCCGCCGATGTCCACCACCAGCACCACGGATTCCTGCGTGAGGCGCTGCTCGTAGTCCAGCGCGGCGGCAATGGGCTCCATCTGGAAATCCACTTCGCCCAGGCCTGCGGCGCGCGCGGCATCGGCCAGGGCCTGCTGCGCCTGGCGGTCGCGCTCGGGATGGTCGTCCACGAAATGCACGGGCCGGCCCAGCACCACGCGCTCAGGCAGGCGGCCGTCCAGCGAGGCACGCGCCCGGTCGGCCACGCGGCGCAGGAACAGGCCGATGATGTCCTGGTAGCTCACGAACTGGTCGTGCACCGCCGTCTTTTCCTGCAGCAGCGCACTGCCCAGCAGGCTTTTGAGGGAGCGCATGAGCCGGCCCGGCTCGCCGTCCAGGTACTGGGCCATGGCGTCGCGCCCGAAATGGGTGCTGTGCTCGTCCGTATGGAAGAACAGCGCCGTGGGCATGCCGCAGGCATCGCCCTCCAGCGGCAGCAGGCGTGCGGTCTGGCCGGGGGCGCGCCAGGCCATGGCGGAGTTGGAGGTACCGAAATCTATGCCCAGCGTGGCAGGAGTGGAAGCAGTCGTCATGGCAAGCAGCGCCGCGCCACGGCGCCCCTCAAGGGAGGCCGCGGCTGCAACGAAAACGCCCACCGGGGTGGGCATGGGTGTCAGCGGGGCGCCATTCTAGCGCCCACGCATTTCGCCTAGGCGGCGGCGGTTTCCCTGGCCGGGGAAACCTGGGCCAGCACGATGCGCGCGCCATGCGTGGCGGTCTCGTCCAGCGCCAGCGCAGACGCGGGCTGGCGTACCTGCAGCTCGATGGCATAAGGGCCTTCTCCGCGCGTGGCCAGACGGTGGCCCAGGGTGCCCGTGGCAACGCCCTGGGCAGGCGCAGCCAGCACCAGCGCAGTGGCGCCCAGCCTCAGCGATGCGCGGTAGGCGCTGCCGTCGTCCGACAGCCGGGCCTCGCCAATGTCGGCGCCCTCACCCAGCAGCGCGCGCCAGCGTGCCAGGCTGGCGCGCAGGTCATGCACGGCCACGTGCAGCCGGGCCACGCCGGTGGCGCCGTTGGGGTGCACGCGCGCCTCCCCTTCGGGCACGCGCAGGGCGCGCGGCGTGAGGTCGCCGCAGAGAAAGGGCAGGTCCTGGCTGCGGGCGCGTGCATTGCGCCAGCGCAGCTGCGCGCCGTCGGGGCGCAGGCGGCCGCCTTCGTAGGGCGCCTCGTAGTCCAGACCGCGCGCCTGGGCGGCGGCAACCACGGCGCCGGTCTCGGTGGGCAGCAGCGCGAAATCGACAATGCCCTCGCCATGGCGCTGCAGCTGCTGCCACCAGCGCTCCTCGGGCGCGGGCGCTCGCCAGGCGATGAGTTCGAAATAGGCGCCGTCGGCAAACACCACCAGGGCGTTGTGCGTGGAGCGGCCCGGATGCTCGCCGCCGCGCAGCACGTTGAAGCCCAGCGCGGTGTAGTCGGCAATGGTGCGTTCCAGGTCCTGGACCGCGATGACGATGTGGTCGAGTGGCAGGGTCATGGCAGGGGTGCTTTCCGCACGGTGTTCAGGCTGCCAGGCGCGCGGCGGCGCTGGAGTCGGTGTGGCGCACTTCGGCGCGGATGTTCTGCGGATTGCGCAGCAGGTTGAGGATGGGGCAGGTGCGCTCCACGGCCTCGAACAGCGCATCGATGTCGGCGCGGCTGGCGGGCGAGTCGATGTGCACGGTGTAGCCGATCTCATGCGGCCAGATGGGCGTGGCCTCGTGGCCGGGCTTGCCGCCGCGCGGGTCGATGATGCCCGTGACCTCGACCTCCAGGCTCTCCACGGGCACCTGGCGCTCGGCCGCCTGGATCAGAAAGATGTGGGTCACGCAGGTACCCAGCACGCCCAGCTGAAGCTCGGGCGAGCTGGGGCCGAGGTTGTAGCCCGCGAAGTCGGGCGGGCTGTCGCTGATGACCTGGTGCTCGCGGATGCGCAGGCGGCGCACGCCGCTGCGGCCCTCGGCGCGCACATGGGCCTTGAGGTGGGCGGGCTGGGCCGTGCCGGCCGCGACGGCGGCGCTGCGGGCGAGCACGGCGGCGCGCTTTTCGGCGAGGTATTCGTTGAGATGGCTCATGGACGGGCTTTCGGTGAAGGAAGTACCAGCCCATTGTTGGGACCGCCGCATGCGCGGCAAACAAACGAATCCGTCTGCGCTTATGCACTGGGCAGATATGCGGGGGCTCCCATCCCTTAGTCGTTTTCCAAATAACGATGCAACTCGATATATGAGCGCAAATATTTGGCATCGATAGCATGAAAAACATGGAGCCGGTCCTGTGGCCGGCAGTCTTGTTTTTCAGCGCCCCAGCGGCGGCGAGGTACGAACGTGTTTTCCCAATCGAAGGCGGCTCAGGTGGCATGGAAGGCCGCGATAGCGGTATTGGCGGGCAGCAGCCTGCTGCTGGCGGCGTGCTCCAGGCAGGCCGATACGGCCCAGGCGGGCGCGGCTGCCGGCCCCGTGGAAGGCGGCACCCTGGTCTACCTGGAGCAGCAGGCCCATACCAACCTCTATCCGCCGGCCGGAGGCTTCTATCCCAACGGCGGCGTGCTCAACCAGATCACCGACAAGCTGACCTACCAGGACCCGAAGACGCTGGAGATCCAGCCCTGGATCGCCGAGTCCTGGACCGTGAATGCCGACGCCACCGAGTACCGCTTCAAGCTGCGGCCCGGCGTCACCTTCTCCGATGGCACACCGCTGGACGCGGCGGCCGTGGCGCGCAACTTCGACACCTATGGCCTGGGCAACAAGGCGCTCAAGCAGCCCGTGTCCGAGGTGATCAACAACTACGAGCGCAGCGAGGTGGTCGACCCGCTGACGGTGAAGTTCTTCTTCAGAAAGCCTTCGCCGGGCTTTCTGCAGGGCACTTCGGTGATCGGCTCGGGCCTGGTCTCGCCGGCCACGCTGGACCGCCCCTTCGAGGAGCTGGGCGACGCCACGCGCATCATCGGCTCCGGCCCCTTCGTGGTGGCCAGCGAGACGCTGGGCAAGGAGCTGGTGCTCAAGGTGCGCAAGGACTATGCCTGGGGCCCCGCCAAGCTGGCCCACCAGGGCCGCGCGCGGCTGGACGAGGTGAAGTTCATCGTCACGCCCGAGGACAGCGTGCGCATCGGCGCGCTGCTGGCCGGGCAGGCCGGGCTGATCCGCCAGATCCAGGCCTACGACGAAAAGCGCGTCGAGGACCAGAAGTTCAGCATCTACGCCCCGCCCACGCGCGGCGTGAACAACAGCGTGGCCATCCGCCCCGACAACGCCCTGGTGGCCGATCTCAAGGTACGCCAGGCCCTGCTGCACGGCACCAATGCCAAGGAGATCGTGGAGACGCTGTTCTCGCCGCGCTATCCGCAGGCGCGCTCGGTGATTGCCTCCACGGCGGCCGGCTTCGTGGACCTGTCGGCCAAGCTGGCCTATGACGAGGCCAAGGCGAAACAGCTGCTGGACGAGGCCGGCTGGACGCTGGGCGCCAACGGCCTGCGCCAGAAGGACGGCCGCGATTTCGTGCTGTCCACCTACGAGTCCCTGCCCCAGCCGCAGAACAAGGAGACGCTGCAGCTCGTGGCCCAGCAGTGGGCGCGCATCGGGGTCAAGCTCAACGTGCTGTCGGGCGACGCGGGCAGCCGCGCCGTGGACACGCTGGACCCCGACAAGACCGGCGTGCTGCCCGGCATGGTGGGCCGCGCCGATCCCGACGTGATCAAGAGCAACTACTACCCGACCAACCGCAACGTGCTGCTGCAAAAGGGCGGCGTGAGCCAGAAGGTCAAGTCCTTCGAGGACACCAGGCTCAACGGCCTGTTCGACGCCATCGCGGCCGAGACCGATGCCGCCAGGCGCCTGGCGCTGGCCGGCGAGGTGCAGAACTACCTGATCGACCAGGCCTATGTGATCCCCATCTTCGAGGAACCCCAGGCCTTTGCGGGCGCGGGCTGGGTGCGCGACGTGGGCTTCGAGGCCGTGGGCCGGCCCAGCTTCTACAGCACCTGGCTGGCCAGGCGCTGACCGGAACGCTCCCTGAGGAACCGCTCCCATGCCGCGCCGCTATCTGCTCAGCCGCATCGCCCAGGCCGCCCTGGTGCTGTGGGCGGCCTTCACGGTCTCGTTCATCCTGCTGCAGCTGCTGCCGGGCGATGCCGTGCTGATCAAGTTCCTGAACCCCGAGCTGGGCCTGGGCCCGCAGGAGATTGCCGACATCCGCGCCGCCTACGGCTCGGACCAGCCCGTGTGGCAGCAGTACCTGCACACACTGGGCCAGTTCCTCACGGGCCATTTCGGCTATTCGCTGCAGGCCGGCGTGCCGGTGAGCCAGGGGCTGGCCACCAGCCTGCCGCCCACGCTCAAGCTCGCGGCCCTGGGCTTTGCCGCAGCCGCGCTGCTGGCCGTGGCGCTGGCGGCGGCTGCCAGCCTGGCGCCCCTGTCCTGGCTGCGCAACGCGCTGTATTCGCTGCCTTCGGTCTTTGTCTCGGTGCCCGTGTTCTGGCTGGGGATCATGCTGATCCAGGTGGTGTCATTCCGCCTGGGCTGGATCGCCGTGATCAATCCCGGCCCCTGGGAAGGACTGGTGCTGCCCACGCTGACCCTGGCCGTGCCGATCTCGGCGCCGCTGGCCCAGGTGCTGCTGCGCAATATCGACGCCGTGCTGGCCCAGCCCTTCGTGGCCGTGGCGCGGGCCAAGGGCGCCTCGCGCCGCTGGGTGCTGCTGCGCCATGTGGCACGCAATGCCCTGCTGCCCACGCTGACCATTGCCGGCGTGCTGTTCGGCGAGCTGCTGGCCGGGGCCGTGGTGACGGAGGCCGTGTTCGGCCTCAACGGCCTGGGCACGCTGACCCAGCAGGCCGTGGGCAACCAGGACACGGCCGTGCTCCAGGCCGTGGTGGTCGTCTCGGCCGCCGCCTTCGTACTCATCAACCTCGCCGTGGATCTGCTGTACCCGCTGCTTGATCCGCGCCTGCGCCATTCCGTGGAGAACCGGCCATGAACACTGCCGTCTCAAGCGCTCTTTCCCCGGCCCTGGATGCCCAGGCCGCGCCCGCCACACCTACTCCCATTCCCATGGCGCTGCCAGCGTCGTCCCTGGCCCCTGCGCCAGCCGCCCCGCGCCGCAGCTTCGCCTTGCCGGCCCGCCTGCAATCCCTGAAACGCCTGCCGCCCACGCTGGCCCTGGCCTGGCTGGTGATTGCCGTGGCCGCGCTGTGGGCGCTGGCGCCCGGCTGGTTCGCCCACCAGAACCCGATCGCGGGCCAGGCCGGCCAGCAGTTGCTGGCGCCCGGCGCCGCGCACTGGCTGGGCACGGACGCGCTGGGGCGCGACCTGTGGGCGCGCGTGGTGCATGGCGCCGTGCATTCGCTGTCGGGCGCCTTCGTGGCCGTGGGCGTGGGCCTGGCCGTGGGCACGCTGATCGGCCTGCTGGCCGGGGCCACGGGCGGGCGCACGGAAGATGCGCTGATGCGCCTGGTCGATGTGCTGCTGGCCGTGCCTTCGCTGCTGCTGTCGCTGACCATCATCATCGTGCTGGGCTTTGGCACCATCAACGCGGCCATTGCCGTAGGCGTGGTCTCGGTGGCCAGCTTCGCGCGCCTGGTTCGCTCGGAGGTGGTGCGCGTGCGCCGCTCCGACTACGTGGAGGCCGCCTTTGGCAGCGGCGGGCGCTTTGCCGCCGTGCTGTGGCGCCATGTGCTGCCCAACTCGCTGACGTCGGTCATCGCCATGGCGGCGCTGCAGTTCGGCTCGGCGATCCTTGCGATTTCCACCCTGGGTTTTCTGGGCTACGGCGCGCCGCCGCCCACGCCCGAATGGGGGCTGCTGATCGCCGAAGGCCGCAACTACATCGCCACCGCCTGGTGGCTGACCACGGCGCCGGGCCTGATCGTGGTGGCCGTGGTGCTGGCGGCCAACCGCATCGCCACGGCCTTCGCACGGAGGCCTGCATGAGCGCCGCCATCGAGGAACGCATCCACGCCGCACCAGCGGTGGCAACGACCGCCCCCGTGCTCGAAGTGCAGGACCTGGCCGTGGCCTACCGCGATGCCGCAGGCCAGGCACAGCGCGTGGTGCACGGCGTGTCGTTTTCCGTGGCGCCGGGCGAGGTGGTGGCCCTGGTCGGCGAATCGGGCTCGGGCAAGACCACCACGGCCCAGGCCGTGATCGGCCTTTTGGCCGACAACGGCCACCGCGAGCACGGCAGCATCCGCCTGCAGGGCACCGAGGTCTCGGGCTGGCCGGCCGCACGCTGGAACGCCATCCGCGGCCGCGTGGTCAGCCTGGTGCCGCAGGACCCCACCATGTCGCTGAACCCCGTGCGCACGGTGGGCGACCAGGTGGGCGAGATCCTGCGCATCCACGGCCTGCGCGACCGCACGGCCGTGGAGGCGCGCGTGCTGGAGCTGCTGGCCCGCGTAGGCCTGTCCCAGCCCGCGCTGCGCGCACGCCAGTATCCGCACGAGCTGTCGGGCGGCATGCGCCAGCGCGTGCTGATCGCCATCGCCATCGCGCTGCGGCCCGCACTCATCATTGCCGACGAGCCCACCAGCGCGCTGGACGTGACCGTGCAGCGGCGCATCCTGGACCTGATCGACGCGCTGCGCCGCGAGACCGGCACGGCCGTGTTGCTGGTCACGCATGACCTGGGCGTGGCGGCCGACCGCTCGCACCGCCTGGTCGTCATGCAGGGCGGCCGCATCCAGGAGCAGGGCCCCACGCTGGAGCTGCTGCGCAATCCGCAAAGCGCCTATACGCGGCGGCTGCTGGCCGATGCGCCTTCGCTGGCGCCCGCGCCGCGCCGCACGCCCAGGCCCGCCACGGCCGATGACTGGGCCATCGAGGTCGAGGACCTGGTGCACGAGTTCGCGGCGCCCGGCCATGCATCGGCCCACGGGCGCGGCATCTTCCGTGCCGTGGACGGCGTGTCGCTGCGCGTGCGCCGGGGCAGCACGCATGCCATCGTGGGCGAGTCGGGCTCGGGCAAGACCACCACCATCCGCGCCATCGTGGGCCTGGGCCGGCCCACGGCGGGCCGCATCCGCATCGAAGGCACCGAGGTCACGGGCCTGCGCGGCGAGGCCCTGCGCCAGCTGCGCCGCCGCGTGCAGCTGGTCTACCAGAACCCGTTCAGCTCTCTGGACCCGCGCCAGAGCGTGTTCGACATCATCGAGGAGCCCCTGCTGAACTTCGACCCGCTGCCGGCCAGTGAGCGCCGCCGGCGCGTGCACGACATGCTGGAGCGCGTGGGCCTGCCGCCCGCCGTGCTGCAGCGGCGCCCGCATGCGCTGTCGGGCGGCCAGCGCCAGCGCGTGGCGATTGCGCGCGCCCTGGTACTGCAGCCGCAGGTGCTGGTGCTGGACGAGGCCGTATCGGCCCTGGACGTGACGGTGCAGGCGCAGATCCTGGCCCTGCTCGCCCAGCTGCAGCAGGACCTGGGGCTGACCTATCTCTTCATCTCGCACGACCTTGCCGTGGTGCGCCAGATCGCTGACACGGTGTCGGTGCTGCGCGCGGGCCGGGTGGTGGACGCAGGCAGCGTGGAGGAGGTGTTCCAGCGCCCCACCAGCGACTACACGCGCGAACTCATGGACGCCATTCCCGGCAAAAGGAGCATTGATTTTGTCCCTCATACCGCCTGACACACACGCTGGCGCCGCCCCCCGCAGCGGCCCGCGCCTGGGCTTCTTCAGCCGCCTGCTCGACGATGTGCCGGCCGGCGAACGCTACCGTCTGGTGGCCGAGCAGATCGCCCATGCCGAGGCCCAGGGCTTCGACTCGGCCTGGGTAGCCCAGCACCATTTCCATGAAAGCGAGGGCGGCCTGCCCTCGCCCTTCGTCTTTCTGGCCCATGTGGCGGCGCGCACGCGGCGCATCCGCATCGGAACGGGCGTGATCACGCTGCCGCTGGAAAACGCGCTGCGCGTGGCCGAGGACGCGGCCGTGCTGGACCTGCTGACCGGCGGCCGCCTGGAGGTGGGCCTGGGCACGGGCGGCACGGCCGAATCCTTCGAGGCCTTTGGCGTGCAGGGCGCCGAGCGCGGCGCCGTCTTCGCACGCAACTTCGGCGTGCTGCAGGACGCCTGGGCCGGGCGCGCGCTGGCCGGCGGCGTGCGCCTGTACCCGGCCGCGCCGCAGCTGCTGGAGCGCGTCTGGCAGGCCACGTTCTCGGCCGAGGGCGGCGCGCGGGCCGGGGCCAATGGCGACGGCCTGATGCTGTCGCGCACCCAGCCACGGCCCGAAGGCGCGCCGCAGGCCACGCTGTCCGAGATCCAGAACCCCATCATCGACGCCTACCTCGCCCGCCTGCCCGCAGGGCGGGCGCCGCGCATCCTGGGCTCGCGCACGCTGTTCGTGGCCGACCGCCGCGACGAGGCGCTGCGCTGGGCCGAGGCCGGCCTGCGCCGCGTAGCCCTGCGCCATGCGGCCCAGCCCTCGCAATGGGCGGCCCACGTCGATCCGCAGGCGCCGCTGGCCGATCTCATCGCCGCCTACGACGTGCATGTGGGCACGCCCGACGAGGTCATCGCCTCGCTGCGCGCCGACACGGCGCTGGCGCGCGTGAGCGACCTCGTCTTCCAGGTGCATTCCATCGACCCGCCGCACGACGCCATCCTGCGCTCCATCGAACTGACGGCCGCCCATGTGGCACCGGCCCTGGGCTGGCGCCGTGCCGATGAGTCCACATCCACGTCCACCCCAGCGCCCTCTTCCCTCCCCGCAGTCCGGGCCGGACTGCTGCAAGCCGCATGACCATGAACACCACCGCAACGCCCCGCTTTCCCGGCGACGTGATCGACCACCTCGCCGACATCACCCCCGGCAGCGCCCTGGACCGCGTGCGCCGCCACCGCACCGAGGCACGCACGCAGGCCCAGCAAAGCTTTGCCGCCCTGTTCACGCCCGCCGAGCCCGTGCCCGGCACGGTCTCGCTGCGCGAGCGGCTGGCCCTGGCCGCCTTCACGGCCGGGCTGCATGGCGAGCCGCGCAGCGCCGTCTTCTATACACGCGCGCTGGCCACCGAGGATGCGGAACTGGCCGCCGTGGTGGCGTCCGAAGTGGTGCGTGGCCGCGCCCAGAGCCTGCAGGCCGGCAGCGGCCCGCACGGCCCCTACGGCAGCTACCCGGCAGGCCCGCTGAGCCGCGAGGACCAGCCGGGCCCCGCCTATGCCGTGGACCCGGCCCACGCCGCACTGCTGGGCCCGCGCCTGGCCGCGGCGCTGGCCCATGCCCACCTGCTGGCCTACCACCCGCGCGACGCCAGCGCCGGGGCCCTGCAGGCGCTGCAACAGGCGGGCTGGAGCGAGACGGACATCGTCATCCTGTCCCAGCTGGCGTCCTTCCTGTCCTTCCAGATCCGCGTGGTGGCGGGGTTGCGCGTGCTGGCTGCACGCCCCGCGCCCCAGGCAGCCCATCAACCCACCACCCTGCAAGCCCAGCCATGACCTCAACGAACTCCGCCGCTCCCCAGGTCTTCACCCAGGAACAGCTCGACTGGCTGCCCTGGATTGAGCCACTGGAAGAAAGCGAACTGACCGAGCGCCACCATGCAGGCCTGGTCGATGCCTCACGCGCGCAATCGCCCTACTTCCGCCTGCTGGCGCGCGACCCCGACACGCTGGGCGCACGCACGCGCACCGACAAGGACATCTTCTACAACCCCGACGCCGGTCTGCCGCGCGCCGAGCGCGAGCTGGCCGCTGCGGCCACCTCGCGCGCCAATGGCTGCATCTACTGCGCCTCGGTGCACGCACGCTTTGCCACGCACTTCTCGCGCCGGGGCGGCGACGTGCAGCGCCTGCTCGACGAAGGCCCGGGCACGGACCTGGGGCCGCGCTGGAACGCCATCGTCACGGCGGCCGTGGCGCTGACCCAGACGCCGCCTGCGCTGGAGCCCGCCCACATCGATGCGCTGCGCACCGCAGGCCTGGACGATGCCGCCATCTCCGATGTGCTGCACGGCACGGCCTTCTTCAACTGGGCCAACCGGCTCATGCTGTCGCTGGGCGAGCCACGGACCACGGCTTGAGGGCGGCCGCCCTCACCACAGGCCCAGCAGCTTCCACCAGACACTGCCGACCACGGCAAAGATCAGCAGCTCGATCACGCACATGGCCGCGCCCACGCGCCACCAGTTGCCCAGCGTGACGTAGCCGCTGCCGAAGATGATGGGCGAGGTGCCGGTGGCGTAGTGGGTCAGCGTCATCATGATGGCCGAGCCGGCCGTCATCATCAGCATGAAGGGCACGACATAGTCGGCCGGAATCAGCTGCGCACCCACGGTCAGGAAGGCCAGCATCATCGCGCTGATGTGGGCCGTGGTGCTGGCGAACAGGTAGTGCGAGAACACGAACACGCCCACCAGGATGGCCGCCACCGGCAGCCAGTCCAGGCCGCTGGCGACGATGGCGTTCTTCATGCCCACGGCAAACCAGGACACCACGCCGAGCTTGTTGAGCTGCTCGGCCAGCATGACCAGGGCGCCGAACCAGACCAGCGTATCCCAGGCGCTTTTCTCGGACAGCACGTCATCCCAGTCGATGGTGCCCGTGATGATCAGCACGAACAGGCCCAGGAAGGCGACCACGGTGGGGTCCAGCACGAAGGCCGGGCCGAACAGCATCTGCGGCACGTTGGCCCACAGCAGCAGCATCAGGCCGAAGGTGCCCAGCATCACGCGCTCCTTGCCCGACAGCGGCCCCATGCGTGCCATCTCGCTGCGTGCGTACTCCACGGCATTGGGCGTGGCCTTGAGCTCGGGCGGCGACAGCAGGTAGATCACCAGCGGCATCAGCAGCAGGCACAGCAGGCCCGGCAGCAGCATGTACAGCGCCCAGGTGGTCCAGCTCAGGTGCAGGGCCTGGCCCGTGGCCTTGGCCACGAAATCCACCACCAGCGGGTTGGGCGCGGTGGCGGTCAGGAACATGGCCGAGGTGATGGGATTGGCGTGGTAGTTGACCAGGGCCAGGTAGGTGCCCACTTTGCCCTGCGTGCCCTTGGCCGGGTCCGACTCGAAGGCATTGGCGATGGACTTCATGATCGGGTGCACGATGCCGCCGCCGCGCGCCGTGTTGCTGGGCGTGAACGGTGCCAGCACCAGCTCGCAGATCGCCAGGCCGTAGCCGATGCCGATGGTGCGCTTGCCCAGCAGGGCGATGAACATCAGGCCGATGCGGCTGCCCAGCCCCGTCTTCTTGAGGCCGCGCGAGATCAGGATGGCCACCACGATCAGCCAGATCAGCGGGCTGGAAAAGCTGCTCAGCGCATCGGTGATGGCACCCTTGGACGAGCCGGAGGTGACCTGGGACAGCGAGACGATGACGATGGCCATCAAGGCCATCACGCCGATGGGCATGACCTTGAGGATGATGGCCACGATGGTGGTCAGGAAAATGGCGACCAGCTGCCAGCCCTTGGGCGTCAGCCCCTCGGGCACGGGCATCAGCAGCAGGCCGAACAGCACGGCGGTGGCGATCAGTGCCGGCACCAGCCGGAACGGCACGGCCGCCTTGAAATAGCGGAACAGCGAGGCGATCTTCTCGAGCATGTGGATCCTTTGCGTTGCCGGAGCGGCGCCGAGAGCGCATGGCCTGCCGGGAGCAAAAGCCCACCAGCCTGCACGGGCACTGGCGGCCGCGCCGCATGACTGACATCATGATGCAGTGCAGCATGAGCCCGGCTTCCAGCGGGCGCCTGCGCCACCGAAGTTTGACAGGCATCAAGGCCGGGCCAGTAAACCTGGCGACCCAGGCCACCGAGCCCCGCTCACATGACAGCATCCCCAGACCGGGTGCCTTTCGCCCCGGTGTACCCATGCAGTGAAAAAAGGAGAAAAGCCGACATGCCAGCCAACCGATTCTTGCCCGAGGAATGGGAATGCCGGCTCCAGGAAATCGACCTGGAGATCGCCCGCCACGCCGTCATCTGCAAGATCCCGCTGCTGCAGGCCGGTGTGGTGGAGCGCGTGCTGGCCAATGACGCCAGCGTCTGCGGCGCCGAGCACGAGGCCGCATTCAAGACCCTGCGCGGCCTTCTGTACATGCACTACACCGAGCTGCTGCACATCAGCGAAGTGCTCAGCCCCGAGGTCGCCCAGGAAATCGCCCACCGCGTGCGCCTGCGGCTGGGCCAGCGCATCGGCAACCAGCTGGGCGGCTGATGCCGGGCTGTCCGCCTGGCCTTTGCCCTGGCGCGAGGGCATGAAAAAAGGGCTACGACAGTGTCGTAGCCCTTTTCAATTTGGTTGCGCGAGAAGGATTTGAACCTCCGACCTTTGGGTTATGAGCCCAACGAGCTACCAGACTGCTCCATCGCGCGGTATTCCAAAATTATAGCAGATTATTCAGCTGCCTTGGCTTCGGCGGCGCCTTCTTCAGCGCGCTCGACCAGTTCCACGAAGGCCATGGGGGCGTTGTCGCCCACGCGGAAGCCCATCTTCAGGATACGGGTGTAGCCACCAGGACGCTTTGCGAAGCGGGGGCCCAGCTCGTTGAAGAGCTTGGTCACGCTGTCGCGGTCGCGCAGGCGGTCGAATGCCAGACGGCGGTTGGCAACGGTGTCGACCTTGGCCAGGGTGATCATGGGCTCGATCACGCGGCGCAGTTCCTTGGCCTTGGGAACGGTGGTCTTGATGGCTTCGTGCTCGATGAGCGAATTCATCATGTTCTTCAGCATCGCCAGGCGGTGCGAAGAGGTGCGATTGAGTTTGCGGAGGCCGTGACCGTGACGCATGGTGCTTTATTCCTAAAATATGTAATTAGGGCTTGCGCAAACAAGGATGCAAGCCTGGACCCGTTACCGGATCTGCAGCTTGCCTCAACCGAATTTGCGCAAGTTGTTGATTAATTCGTGCAGCCGTATCAGGTACTGCCCGAGGCACTGAGGCTCTCCAAAAAGGAGAGCCTGCAATTATAGTGCTTAGCGCTTTTCCAGGCCAGCAGGCGGCCAGTTCTCGAGCTTCATGCCCAGCGTCAGACCGCGGGAAGCCAGGACTTCCTTGATCTCGTTGAGCGACTTGCGACCCAGGTTGGGGGTCTTGAGCAGCTCGTTTTCGGTACGCTGGATCAGGTCGCCGATGTAGTAGATGTTCTCTGCCTTGAGGCAGTTGGCCGAACGCACGGTGAGTTCCAACTCGTCCACGGGACGCAGCAAGATGGGATCAAAGGCGGTTGCGGCACCACGGCCACCGGCCGGAGCATCGAAGACGCTGGCGATATCGCCGCCGTCCAGCTGAGCGAACACGGCGAGCTGTTCCACCAGGATCTTGGCGGAGGCGCGCACGGCGTCCTCGGCAGTGATCGCACCATTGGTTTCGATCTCCACCACCAGCTTGTCGAGGTCGGTGCGTTGTTCAACGCGGGCCGATTCGACGGCGTAGCTCACGCGCTTGACGGGCGAGAACGAAGCGTCCAGCACAATGCGGCCGATCGACTTCGTGGACTCGTCGCCATAGCGGCGCACGTTGCCGGGCACATAGCCGCGGCCCTTCTCCACCTTGATCTGCATGTCCAGCTTGCCGCCTTGCGACAGGTTGGCGATGACATGATCAGGGTTGATGATTTCCACGTCGTGGGGCGTCTGGATGTCGCGCGCCGTCACGACGCCTTCGCCATCCTTGCGCAGCGAGAGCGTGACCTCATCGCGGTTGTGCAGCTTGAACACCACACCCTTGAGGTTCAGCAGGATGTTGACCACATCTTCCTGGACACCGTCGATGGACGAGTACTCGTGCAACACACCAGCAATCGTCACTTCCGTCGCTGCGTAACCCACCATGGACGAGAGCAGGACACGGCGCAGGGCGTTGCCCAGCGTATGGCCGTAGCCACGCTCAAACGGCTCCAGAACAACTTTGGCGCGATTGTGGCCAAGCTGCTCGACATTGATCGTCTTGGGCTTCAGCAAATTGGTTTGCATGCAGACTTCCTCTCAATACCCCCGGCTCGTTACACCGGTAAGGCTGGTGAAGCACCCCAGCGCGATGCCTCGCGGCTGGGGGACGGTTTTACAGAAATGTCGCTGCGCGGAATTAACGCGAGTACAACTCAACGATCAGGGATTCGTTGATGTCTGCACCGAACTCGTCGCGGTCAGGCGACTTCTTGAACGTGCCTTCAGCCTTGTCGGCAGACACTTCCACCCATGCGGGGAAACCGACTTGACCAGCCAGTTGCAGGGCTTCGACGATGCGGGCCTGCTTCTTGGACTTTTCACGCACGGCGACCACGTCACCCACCTTCACCATGTAGGAAGGGATGTTGACGGATTGGCCGTTGACCGTGATGGCCTTGTGCGACACCAGCTGACGCGCTTCCGAGCGGGTCGAGCCGAAGCCCATGCGGTACACCACGTTGTCCAGACGCGACTCCAGCAGCGACAGCAGATTGGCACCGGTGTTGCCCTTCTTCTTGTCGGCGGCTTCGAAGTAGCGGCGGAATTGCTTTTCCAGCACGCCGTACATGCGCTTGACCTTCTGCTTTTCACGCAGCTGCAGGCCGAAGTCGGAAGTACGCTGACCGGAAGTGCGGCCGTGCTGGCCGGGCTTGGTGTCGAACTTGGACTTGTCGGCGATCGAGCGACGTGCGCTCTTCAGGAACAGGTCAGTGCCTTCACGGCGGGAGAGTTTGGCCTTGGGGCCGATATAGCGTGCCACTTGATTTCCTTTGTGTCATCTGCCGTGCACAAGCACGGGAGCCGCCCGCGATGTTACACATCTGGGCGGCGGTGGGCTTGGTGAAAAAGCTTAGATACGACGGCGCTTTTGAGGGCGGCAGCCGTTGTGGGGAACCGGCGTCACGTCCGCGATGGAAGTGATGCGGATGCCCAGGGCGCCCAGGGCGCGAACCGAGGATTCACGGCCAGGACCGGGACCCTTGATTTCGACGTCCAGGTTCTTGATGCCCTGTTCGATGGCAGCACGACCAGCCACTTCCGAAGCCACCTGGGCAGCGAAGGGAGTCGACTTGCGCGAACCCTTGAAGCCCTGGCCACCCGACGAGGCCCACGACAGAGCGTTGCCTTGGCGGTCGGTGATGGTGATGATCGTGTTGTTGAACGAAGCGTGCACGTGGGCAATGCCGTCCGAAATGTTCTTACGGACTTTCTTGCGAACGCGCTGTGCAGCGTTGTTTGCGGGAGACTTAGCCATAGTGATCTTTCAATCTCTTTATTTCTTCAAAGCCGCGGCACCCTTGCGCGGACCCTTGCGGGTACGTGCATTCGTGCGGGTACGTTGACCACGCATGGGCAGGCCACGACGATGACGGAAACCGCGATAGCAACCGATGTCCATCAAACGCTTGATGTTCATCGTTGTTTCGCGACGCAGATCACCTTCCAGAGTCAGGGAAGTCAGCTGATCACGGATCTTTTCCAGATCACCGTCAGTCAGTTCCTTGATTTTCTTGGAATATGCGATGCCAGCGGCTTCGCAGATCTTGCGTGCAGTGGTGCGACCGATCCCATAGATAGCGGTCAGGCCGATTTCAGCGTGCTGATGCGGCGGGATGTTAATGCCAGCGATACGTGCCATTATTCGTCCTCAAACTTTCCTATCAACCCTGGCGCTGCTTGTGGCGCTGGTCCGTGCAGATCACTCGCACCACACCTTTGCGGCGGATGATCTTGCAGTTACGGCAGATTTTTTTGACCGAAGCCGAAACTCTCATTTCATTCTCCTAAAACTCTACATCCGTTACGGCCTATCGACCGGGAAACATGCCCGCGATGGATAGATCGAGTGGGCGTCTACTAACTCTTACTGGACCCGCCGGCACCGCCGGCCAGGCCCATCACTTAGTTCAATTGCCAAGTGTCGCTTTGAAGTTCGCCTTTTTGAGGAGCGATTCGTACTGTTGCGACATCATGTAGTTCTGCACCTGGGCCATGAAGTCCATGGTCACCACCACAATAATCAGCAGTGATGTGCCACCGAAGTAGAACGGAACGTTGTACTTCAGGATCAGGAACTCGGGCAACAAGCACACGAATGTGATGTACACCGCGCCAGCCAGGGTCAGGCGAACCAGGATCTTGTCAATGTAGCGGGCCGTCTGGTCACCGGGACGGATCCCGGGGATGAAGGCACCACTCTTCTTCAGGTTGTCGGCGGTTTCCCGGCTGTTGAACACCAGGGCCGTGTAGAAGAAGCAGAAGAAGATGATGGCAGTGGCGTAGAGCATCACATAGATCGGCTGACCGGGGGTCAGCGTGCTAGCAATGTCCTTCAGCCAGCGCATGGATTCCCCTGCACTGAACCAGTTCACAACGGTCGCCGGCAGCAAGATGATCGAGGAAGCGAAGATGGGAGGAATGACCCCCGCCATGTTCAGCTTCAGCGGCAAGTGCGAAGACTGGCCACCATACACCTTGTTACCCACCTGACGACGCGCATAGTTCACCAGGATCTTGCGTTGTCCCCGCTCGACAAACACGACGAAGTACGTCACGGCTGCCACCACGAGAACGATGAAGATCGCGGCCAGGATGCTCATGGCACCGGTGCGCACCAGCTCCAGCAGACCACCGATGGAGCTCGGCAGACCTGCGGCGATACCTCCAAAGATGAGGATCGAGATGCCGTTGCCCAGACCACGTTCCGTGATCTGTTCACCGAGCCACATCAGGAACATGGTGCCGGCCGTCAGGCTGACCACCGCCGTGAGGCGGAAGCCGAAGCCAGGGCTCAGAACCAGACCTGCGGAGCTTTCCAGAGCCACGGCAATTCCCAGGGACTGAAAAATCGCCAGGCCCAATGTGCCGTAGCGGGTGTACTGGGTGATCTTGCGACGACCCGATTCACCTTCCTTTTTCAGCTGCTCGAATGTAGGGACCACGTAGGTCATGAGCTGCATGATGATCGATGCCGAGATGTACGGCATGATCCCCAGTGCGAACACCGTGAAGCGCGAGAGCGCCCCACCCGAGAACATGTTGAACAGATTGAGAATGCCGCCCTGCTGGCCATTGAACAGCTGCTGCAGCTGCGCTGGATCGATGCCCGGCACGGGGATATGAGCCCCGATCCGGTAAACGACCAGCGCGAGCAACAGAAAAACCAGACGGCGGCGAAGATCGCCGAATTTTCCGGTTTTTGCAATTTGAGCTGCGCTAGTAGCCACGGATGTCTTCTTTCAGATCATTAATCAGGCGATGCTGCCACCGGCAGCTTCGATGGCAGCCTTGGCGCCGGCGGTAGCGCCGATGCCGTTGAGCTTGACAGCCTTGCTGATTTCACCGCTCTTGATGATCTTGACCACCTTTGCGATTTCACCAACCAGACCGGCTTGCTTCAGAGCTGCCAGATCGACTTCGGCCAGGCCCAGCTGTTCCAGAGCGGACAGGGTCACTTCTGCATTGAACTTCAGCAGATGCGACTTGAAGCCACGCTTGGGCAGACGGCGCTGCAGAGGCATTTGACCGCCTTCGAAGCCCACCTTGTGGTAGCCACCCGAACGCGACTTCTGACCCTTGTGACCACGGCCGGCAGTCTTGCCCAGGCCGGAGCCGATGCCGCGACCGACACGGCGCTTGGCGTGCTTGGAGCCCTCTGCAGGCTTGATGCTATTGAGTTCCATCATCAATCCTTTCAGAGAACTTTGACCAGGTAGCTGATCTTGTTGATCATGCCGCGCACGGCAGGCGTGTCCTGCAGTTCGCTGATGCTGTTCAGCTTGCGCAGGCCCAGGCCACGGACGGTGGCGCGGTGCGATTCCTTGGTGCCAATGGGGCTGCGCACCAGTTGCACCTTCACGGTTTGTTGCGTTGTCATGTGATTGACTCCGATCAGGCGGTGAAGATGTCTTCAACCGACTTGCCGCGCTTGGCTGCCACTTCCGAAGGGGTCGTGGAGTGCTTCAGAGCGTCAAAAGTCGCGCGGACCATGTTGTAGGGATTCGACGAACCATGGCTCTTGGCCACGATGTCGGTGATGCCCAGCACTTCGAAAACGGCGCGCATCGGGCCGCCGGCGATGATGCCGGTACCCTTGGGAGCGGGGTTCAGCATCACGGATGCTGCGCCATGCTGACCCATCACGGTGTGATGGATCGTGCCGTGCTTCAAAGACACCTTGATCATGTTGCGACGGGATTCTTCCATCGCCTTTTGCACGGCTGCAGGCACTTCCTTCGACTTGCCCTTGCCCATGCCAACGCGGCCATCACCATCGCCAACCACGGTCAGTGCAGCGAAGCCGAGGATACGACCGCCCTTCACAACCTTGGTGACGCGGTTCACCGCGATCATTTTTTCGCGCAGACCGTCGTCACGACCTTCGTCTTGCACCTTGGGAGAAAACTTTGCCATTTCTATCCGCTCCGCTTAGAACTGCAGGCCGGCTTCACGAGCGGCTTCTGCCAAAGCCTTCACGCGGCCGTGGTATGCGAAACCAGCGCGATCGAAAGCCACTTTCTCCACGCCGGCAGCCTTCGCCTTCTCGGCAATGCGCTTGCCAATCAGCGTAGCGGCAGCCACGTTGCCACCCTTGCCGATGGCGCCCAGTTGGGTGCGCACTTCGGCTTCGGCGGTGGAGGCCGAAGCCAGCACCTTGGTGCCGTCTTCCGACACCACGCTTGCGTAGATGTGGAGGTTCGTACGGTTCACGCTCAGACGTGCCACGCCTTGCTGTGCAATGCGGATGCGGGTCTGGCGGGCACGACGGAGACGCTGCTCTTTCTTGGTCAACATAATGCAGCTCCTTACTTCTTCTTGGTCTCTTTGATCACGACCTTCTCATCCGAGTAACGGATGCCCTTGCCCTTGTAGGGCTCGGGAGGACGAACGGCACGGATCTCAGCAGCCATTTGGCCAACGGCCTGGCGGTCAGCACCCTTGACCAAGATTTCGGTCGGTGTGGGGGTGGTGACAGTGATGCCGGCCGGCATTTCGAAGTTCACCGGGTGCGAAAAGCCGATCGCCAGGTTCAGCTTGGAGCCCGAGGCCGAAGCCTTGAAACCCACGCCAACCAGCGACAGCTTCTTCTCGAAGCCCTTGCTCACGCCCACCACCATGTTGTTCACCAGCTGACGCATGGTGCCGCTCATGGCGTTGGCTTCGCGCGAGTCATTGACGGGCTCGAAAGACAGCTTGCCTTCGTTGTTGGAGATCTTCACCAGAACGTTCTGGGCTTGCGACAGCGTGCCGCCGGTGCCCTTCACATTGATCTGGTCGTCTTTGATGGACACATCCACGCCTGCGGGGATGGCCACGGGAGTCTTTGCTACGCGAGACATTTCAGTATTTCTCCTTAATGTCCGTTAGGCCACGTAGCACAGCACTTCGCCGCCCACGCCAGTGGCGCGTGCCTTGCGATCCGTCATCACGCCCTTGGGAGTGGTGACGATGGCAACGCCCATACCGTTCATGACCTGGGGGATTGCGTCACGGCCCTTGTACACGCGCAGGCCGGGACGGCTCACGCGCTCGATGCGCTCGATCACCGGACGGCCGGCGTAGTACTTCAGGGTAATTTCGAGTTCGGACTTGCCAGCGTCGGTCTTCACTTGGAAGCCGTCGATGTAGCCTTCATCCTTCAGCACCTGGGCGATGGCAACCTTGACCTTGGAGGAAGGAGCCGTCACGGTGGTCTTGGAGACCATTTGTGCATTGCGGATGCGGGTCAGCAAGTCAGCGATGGGATCACTCATGCTCATGTTTAATCTCTCCTGCTTGCTTACCAGCTGGCCTTGGTGACACCGGGGATGTCGCCAGCGAAGGCCAGTTCACGGATCTTGGCGCGGCCCAGACCGAATTGACGGAAGGTGCCACGGGGACGACCCGTGATCTCGCAGCGGTTGCGCTGGCGAGTGGGGTTCGCGTTACGGGGCAGCTTCTGCAGGCCCAGGCGAGCGGCGTCGCGCTCTTCGTCGCTGCGCTTTGCGTCAGCGGCGATTGCCTTCAGTTCTGCGTATTTGGCAGCGTACTTGGCTGCCAGCTTTTCGCGCTTGAGTTCGCGCTGGATCAATGCAACTTTAGCCATGCGCCACCTCAGTTCTTGAAGGGGAAACGGAAAGCGGCGAGCAGTGCCTTGCACTCATCGTCGGTCCGAGCTGTCGTCGTGATGCTGATGTTCAGACCACGCAGAGCGTCCACCTTGTCGTACTCGATTTCGGGGAAGATGATCTGTTCCTTGACGCCGACGTTGTAGTTGCCGCGACCGTCGAAAGAACGGCCGGAGATACCACGGAAGTCACGCACGCGGGGCAGAGCCACGGTGACGAAACGGTCCAGGAATTCATACATCTGAACGCCACGCAGGGTCACCATGCAGCCAATGGCCTGGCCTTCACGGATCTTGAAGCCGGCGATAGCCTTCTTGGCCTTGGTCACCACGGGCTTCTGACCAGCAATCTTGGTCAGGTCAGCCACGGCGTTGTCCATCACCTTCTTGTCGGCCACGGCTTCGCTCACACCCATGTTCAGGGTGATCTTGGTCAGACGGGGCACTTCCATGGAGGAGGTGTAGCCGAACTTTTCCTTGAGTTCAGCCGCGATCTTTTCGCGATACAGTTTTTGCAGTCGTGCCATGTGTTACCCCTTAGGCCGCCTTGATTTCGGCGCCGCTGGACTTGAACACGCGAACGCGTGTGCCGTCGGCCTGCACCTTGATGCCCACGCGATCAGCCTTGCCGGTCGCTGCATTGAAGATGGCCACGTTGGATTGGTGGATAGGCATGGCCTTTTCCACGATACCGCCGGTGGTGCCCTTCATGGGGTTCGGCTTGACGTGCTTCTTCACCATGTTGATGCCATCGATCAACAGGTGGGAGTCGTCCTTGCGAGCCGAGACCACGCCTTGCTTGCCCTTGTCACGGCCGGTCAGCACGATGATTTGGTCGCCCTTGCGAATCTTGTTCATGGTGCTTCCTTTAGAGAACTTCAGGTGCCAGGGACACGATCTTCATGAACTTTTCGTTGCGCAGTTCACGAGTCACGGGGCCAAAGATGCGGGTGCCGATAGGCTCCAGCTTGGCGTTCAGCAGAACGGCGGCGTTGCCGTCGAACTTGACGAGCGAGCCATCAGCACGGCGAATACCCTTCGCCGTACGCACCACGACCGCGCTGTAGACCTCGCCTTTTTTGACGCGTCCACGCGGTGCAGCTTCCTTGATGGTCACCTTGATGATGTCACCAACACTCGCATAGCGACGATGAGAACCGCCCAGCACTTTGATGCACTGAACAGACTTCGCGCCGGTGTTGTCGGCAACCTCTAACCGAGATTCTGTTTGGATCATTTCAATATTCCCAACTTGCTCCAGCAAACACTCGACAGCCCCAGAGTCTTCTCAAGGGCCGCGAGCAGCCAGTCAGTCTTGGGCCCGTCGTCCACGCCGAAAACCATTTCTCGGCGCTTCCACTGGGCAGATAACTTCACGATTTTCACGTGAAGCATGGGATTGTCCCAGAAATTCCTTTGCGCGTCAAACCCTTAGCTGCCTTTTCCACCCCTGGCCGGCAGCGTTGCGCAACCCCCACAAGAGCGCTATCAACCCAGGAGCAAGCTGGGCCTGCCGATGGCCGCAAACCATCGGAAACGCCCATAAAAAAGCCGAGCCTGGCGGGCTCGGCAAAGGGTGGCAGACTCAACGCAATCGTCTGCTGCGGGCTGGCCGCGCGTACTACGGCGGCGCAGACATCGCAGCGGCTTGGGGCCACCGCGTTGGGCTCGGGCACGGCCCTGGCCCTGCGGAAAACGGACTTTCAAGCGCTTTCTTCATCATTCCCCCTCCCTCGTCAGCCTTGTGCTGGCTGCTGTTCGCTGGCACCGTTACGAGATGCCATGGGCAGCATTCTGATTCATAAAAACAATCAAAGATAGATATCCATCAATTTTGACAATCTTTCCTTGGCTTGCATACGCCTCCAAAAGCAAAACGCCCTGCAGTGCAGGGCGTTTTGCTTGAGAGGGACTTCAGCCGCAATCAGGCCGGCAGGTACTGGGCCGCCAGCGGCATGAAGTCCGCCAGGCCGGCGTCCTGCCCCAGCTCCTCCTGGAGGATGGCTGCCACGCGCGGCGCCACCTCGGCGGCCTTGCGCGCATCGAGGAACAGCAGGCGGCTGCGGCGCGCCAGCACGTCTTCCACGGTGCGCGCGTACTCGAAGCGCGCGGCAAAGCGCACCATGGCTTCGTTCAGGCCGTCTGCCAGCCATTCGTCGTTGCCCGGCAACGCCTCCACCGCCGAGGCTTCCGTGCCATAGGAGTGCAGGCCCTGGACCTGGTTCATGCGGTGGTGCACGGCGGACTCGGCCGGGGCGCCGGCCAGCGGCAGGCGGGCCGTGACGCCGCCGGGGCGGTGCGGCAGGCGGCCGATGGCAAAGCATTCGGAGAGCACGTCTTCGGCCATGGCACGGTAGGTGGTCCATTTGCCGCCCGTGACGGTGACCAGGCCGGTGCGGCTGGACATGACCGTGTGCTCGCGGCTGATCTTCTTGGTGTTCTCGCCGTCATCGTCCTGGGGCTTGACCAGCGGGCGCAGGCCGACCCACATGCTGCGCACGTCGGCCAGCGTGGGCTGGCGCGTGAGGTAGCGTCCGGCCTCGGTGAGGATGAAGTCCAGCTCCTCGGGGAACGGCAGGGGCTCGCGTGCCAGGTCGTTGCGCGGGGTGTCGGTGGTGCCCAGGATGACCTTGCCCAGCCAGGGCACGGCAAAGAGCACGCGGCCATCGGCCGTCTTGGGCACGAGCAGGGCGTGGTCGCTGGGCAGGAAGTCGCGGTCCACCACCACGTGCACGCCCTGGCTGGGCGCGACCATGGGCTTGACGGGACGGCCCTGGGCCTCGGCGTCCTGCTGGCGGAACAGGTCCACCCAGGGGCCGGTGGCGTTGACCACGCACTTGGCGCGCAGCGTGAAGCGCCGGCCCGATTCCGTGTCTTCGCAGACCAGGCCGGCGACCTTGCCGCCTTCATGCAGCAGTTCAAGCGCGGGGCAGTAGTTGACCAGCAGCGCGCCCTTGGCGGCGGCCGTGCGTGCCAGCGCCAGCGCCAGGCGGGCATCGTCGAACTGGCCGTCCCAGTATTTGACGCCGCCCTTGAGGCCTTGCTGGCGCACGGTGGGCAAACACTTGACGGTGCTGGAGCGCGAGAGGAATTCGGTGGCGCCCAGGCCTGCCTTGCCGGCCAGCGCGTCATACATCTTGAGGCCGATGCCGTAGAACGGCGTGTCCAGCAGCTTGTAGGACGGCATGACAAAGGCCAGCGGCTGCGCCAGGTGGGGTGCGTTGTGCAGCAGCGTGGTGCGCTCATGCAGCGCTTCGCGCACCAGGGCGATGTTGCCCTGGGCCAGGTAACGCACGCCACCATGGACCAGCTTGGTTGCACGCGAGGACGTGCCCTTGGCAAAGTCATGCGACTCCACCAGCACGACCTTGAACCCGCGCGCCGCCGCGTCCAGGGCCACGCCCAGGCCGGTGGCACCGCCGCCGATGATGGCCAGATCGTAGGTTTCAGGCTGGGCCAGGCGTTCCAGCAGGGCGGCGCGGCCGGTGGGCAGAGGGGAAGCAGCGAGGGACATGGATCTTCGACGAAGGAATGTGGGGCAAGTTAACAGGGCGCCATGTAGCCGCCATGTCAGCACCCGGGACGCCACGCCTGCGCCCAATGCGAAGGGGGGGAATCGGGTTTTCCGCTATTTTCGCTCGTTTTTGTATTTTTTTCTTCGCTATCTTTCGTTTCGTGTTTTGGCGACCCAGGACGCCCAACGATGGACTTTGGTGCCAGCGCAGGGTATTGCGCCCAAAGCCGACGCGGCCCAACTCAGGGACGCCGAGCAAGAGCCGCCTCGCGGCGAGGGCGTCGTCCCCCTCCCTTGCGAAGCAAGTAGATAGGGGGAAGGCGCGCAAGCGCCTCAGGGGGTGCTAACGCACCTTGCCGTTTTTCCAGGCATTGAGCAGCGTGTCATACGCAATCGTCTCGCCCTTGGGCTTTTCATTGGCCAGCTTCTTCCACGGCGCCTGCTTGTCGCTGAGCCACTTGGCCGGGTCGCCCTTGGGGTTGAGCTTGGGCGCGCAGTGCGCCATGCCGGCACGCTGCAGGCGGGACATGACCTGGTCCATTTCCTCGGCCAGGTTGTCCATGGCGCCCTGGGGCGTCTTCTCGCCGGTGACGGCCTGGGCCACGTTCTTCCACCACAGCTGGGCCAGCTTGGGGTAGTCGGGCACGTTGTTGCCGGTGGGCGTCCAGGCCACGCGGGCGGGGCTGCGGTAGAACTCGACCAGGCCGCCGAGCTTGGGCGCCATGTCCGTCATGGCCTTGGAGCGGATGTCGCTTTCGCGGATGGGCGTCAGGCCGACGATGGTCTTCTTGAGGCTGGTGGTCTTGGCGGTGACGAACTGCGCGTAGAGCCAGGCGGCGGCCGTGCGGTTGGCGTCATGGTCCTTGAAGAAGGTCCAGCTGCCCACGTCCTGGTAGCCGTTTTGCATGCCGTCCTTCCAGTACGGGCCGTTGGGGCCGGGCGCCATGCGCCATTTGGGCGTGCCGTCGGCATTGACCACGGGCAGGCCGGGCTTGGTCATGTCGGCCGTGAAGGCGGTGTACCAGAAGATCTGCTGCGCGATATGGCCCTGGGCCGGCACGGGGCCGGACTCGCCGAAGGTCATGCCCATGGCTTCCTTGGGCGCGTATTTCTTCATCCAGTCCACGTACTTGGTGAGCGCGAACACGGCGGCCGGCGAGTTGGTGGCGCCCCCGCGCGAGACCGAGGCGCCCACGGGCGTGCACTTGTCGTCGGCCACGCGGATGCCCCATTCATCGACGGGCATGCCGTTGGGAATGCCCTTGTCGGCCGCGCCGGCCATGGACAGCCAGGCATCGGTGAAGCGCCAGCCCAGCGACGGGTCCTTCTTGCCGTAGTCCATGTGGCCGTAGATGGGCTTGCCGTCGATCTGCTTGACGTCGTTGGTGAAGAACTCGGCGATGTCCTCGTAGGCGCTCCAGTTCAGCGGCACGCCCAGCTCGTAGCCGTACTTGGCCTTGAACTTGTCCTTGAGGTCCTTGCGTTCGAAGAGGTCGGCGCGGAACCAGTAGAGGTTGGCGAACTGCTGGTCGGGCAGCTGGTAGAGCTTGCCGTCGGGCGCGGTGGTGAAGCTGGTGCCGATGAAGTCCTTGATGTCCAGGCCCGGATTGGTGAAGTCCTTGCCCGCGCCGGCCATGTAGTCGGTCAGGCTCATGATGCGGCCGTAGCGGTAGTGCGTGCCGATCAGGTCGGAGTCGGAGATCCAGCCGTCATAGATGGACTTGCCCGACTGCATCGAGGTCTGCAGCTTCTCGACCACGTCGCCTTCCTGGATCAGGTCGTGCTTGACGGTGATGCCCGTGATCTCGGTGAAGGCCTTGGCCAGCGTCTTGCTCTCGTACTCGTGCGTGGTGATGGTCTCGGACACCACGGCGATCTCCTTGACGCCTTTGGCCTGCAGCTTCTTGGCCGCCTCGATGAACCACTTCATCTCGGCCATCTGCTGGTCCTTGGACAGCGTGCTGGGCTGGAACTCCGCGTCGATCCACTTCTTGGCTTCCGCCTCTCCGGCCCAGGACGCCTGCCCCGCCGCCAGCAGGGCCGCCGCGAGGGCGATGGTATGAAGTCGTTGTTTCATCTGCCGTCTCCTAGATTCTTGCTGTCTCCCCGACATGCACATGCACCAGCGGGCCCCGGGGGAGCTTCGGACCCGGCTGTCGATAAATGGAATGAAGTGATCAGCCTTTGCGCATGACCACGGCCAGCACGAGCATGGACAGCACCAGGCTGATCCACACCGAAGGCTCGGCCTCCAGCGAGAACCACTGCACCATCCTCTCGCCCAGGCCCACCCAGGCCAGATTGACATAGGCCGCCAGCAGCAGCCCGATGAACAGCCGGTCCCCGCGCGTCGTCGCCATCGGCAGCCAGCCCTTGCGCATCACGGTCGGGCTGCGCAACTCCCACAGCGTCATGCCCACCAGCATCAGCACGATGCAACTGAAGAACACCGCCACCGGCAGCGTCCAGGCCATCCAGGAAAACATTGACGAGTCCTTTCAGAAATCCAGCATCAATCCCGCACCTTCTCGAAACCGGCAGAGCCCAGCCCAGGGACACCGAGGAAGGGCCGCCCCGCCCCGAGGGTGTCGTCCCCCTCCCCCGCGCAAGCGGGTAGAGAGGGGGAAGCGGCGTAAGCCGCTCAGGGGGTGCCTCAAACCCTTCCCATGGCGAACCCCTTGGCGATGTAATGCCGCACGAACCAGATCACGATGGCGCCCGGCACGATGGTCAGCACGCCGGCCGCCGCCAGCGTCGCCCAGTCCATGCCCGAGGCCGAGACGGTGCGCGTCATGGTCGCCACGATGGGCTTGGCATTCACGCTGGTCAGCGTGCGCGCCAGCAGCAGCTCCACCCAGCTGAACATGAAGCAGAAGAAGGCCGCCACGCCCACGCCGGCCTTGATCAGCGGCAGGAAGATGGTGAGGAAAAAGCGCGGGAAGGAGTAGCCGTCGATATAGGCCGTCTCGTCGATCTCGCGCGGGATGCCGCTCATGAAGCCCTCCAGGATCCAGACGGCCAGCGGCACGTTGAACAGCAGGTGGGCCAGGGCCACGGCGATGTGCGTGTCCATCAGGCCCACCGTGGTGTAGAGCTGGAAGAAGGGCAGCAGGAAGACGGCCGGCGGCGTCATGCGGTTGGTCAGCAGCCAGAAGAACACATGCTTGTCGCCCAGGAACTGGTAGCGCGAGAACGCATAGGCCGCCGGCAGCGCCACCGTGAGCGAGATCACGGTATTGATGGCCACGTAGATCAGGCTGTTGATGTAGCCCGAATACCAGGAGGCGTCGGTGAAGATGGTTTGGTAGTTGGCCCAGGTGAAATGCTGGGGCCACAGCGAGAAGCTCGACAGGATCTCCTCGTTGGTCTTGAAGCTCATGTTGACCATCCAGTAGATGGGCAGCACGGCGAACAGCAGGTAGGCGACGAGGAACAGCGTGCGCTTGTGGAAACGGCGGTCTTCAGTCATGTCCGGCCTCCCGCAGGGCCGCCCCAAGGGAGGCCGAGCCCCCTCGGGGGGGCAGTGAACGAAGGGAGCGTGGTGATCATTCTTTTGCCCCTTCCTTGTCTGCCGTGCCCACGCGCTGCATCCAGTTGTAGAGGATGAAGCACAGCAGCAGGATGATGAGGAAATAGATCAGCGAGAAGGCAGCCGCCGGCCCCAGGTCGAACTGGCCCACGGCCTTTTGCGTCAGGTACTGCGACAGGAAGGTGGTCGCATTGCCGGGCCCGCCGCCCGTGAGCACGAAGGGCTCGGTGTAGATCATGAAGCTATCCATGAAGCGCAGCAGCACGGCAATCATCAGCACGCCGCGCATCTTGGGCAGCTGGATGTAGCGGAACACCGCGAACTTGCTAGCGCCGTCGATGCGCGCGGCCTGGTAGTAGGCGTCGGGAATGGAGCGCAGGCCCGCGTAGCACAGCAGGGCCACCAGCGGCGTCCAGTGCCAGACATCCATGACCAGCACGGTGAGCCAGGCATGGGTGGCATTGCCCGTGTAGTTGTAGTCCACGCCCAGCGCGTTGAGCGCCGCGCCCAGCAGTCCGATATCGGCGCGGCCGTAGATCTGCCAGATGGTGCCGACCACGTTCCACGGAATCAGCAGCGACAGCGAGACCACGACCAGCACGGCCGAGGCCTTCCAGCCCTGGGCCGGCATGGAGAGGGCCAGGGCGATGCCCAGCGGGATCTCCACCAGCAGCACGGCCAGCGAAAAGCCGATCTGGCGCAGCAGGGCCGAGTGCAGTTCCTCGTCGCGCATGACCTGGGCAAACCACTCCGTGCCCACGAACACGCGCCGGTCCGGACTGATGATGTCCTGCACCGAGTAGTTCACCACCGTCATCAGCGGGATGATGGCCGAGAAGGCCACGCAGATGATGACCGGCAGGATCAGCAGCCAGGCCTTCTGGTTGACGGGCTTGACGGTCTGGCTCATGCCTGCAGCTCCTCGTTGACGTAGTAGCAGGTGTGGGGGCCCTGCAGCTGTACCCATACCGTTTCACCCACGGCGGGCAGGAAGGCATCGGCGCCGCAGCGCAGCTTGAGCAGCCGCTCGCCCAGGCGCGCCACCAGCAACTGGTGCGTGCCCACGTCCTGCACGCGCTCCACCGTGCAGGCCACGGCGCCGGGCGCGTCGGCCGAGGCCAGTGCCAGGTACTCGGGGCGTATGCCCAGGCTCAGGGGCAGGCCGGGCGCCACGCCGGCCAGTGCGGCGGGCAGGGGCAGGTACTGGCCCTCGGCCAGCAGCCGGCCGCCGTCCTGCTGCAGCGGCACGAAGTTCATGCCCGGCGAGCCGATGAAGTGGCCGACAAAGGCGTGGCTGGGCCGCTCGAAAAGCTGGGCGGGCGTGCCCACCTGCACGGCGCGCCCACGCGTCATGACCACGACCTGATCGGCAAAGGTCAGGGCCTCCACCTGGTCGTGCGTCACATAGATCAGCGTGAGCCGCAGCTCATGGTGGATCTGCTTGAGCTTGCGGCGCAGCTGCCACTTGAGCTGGGGGTCGATCACCGTGAGTGGCTCGTCGAACAGCACGGCCGACACATCGGGCCGCACCAGGCCCCGGCCCAGCGAGATCTTCTGCTTGGCATCGGCCGACAGGCCGGCCGCGCGCTGGTCAAGCTGGCCGCTCATCTCCAGCATCTCGGCGATCTGGCCGACCCGCGCGCGGATGCGCTCCTCGGGCATGCGGCGGTTCCTCAGCGGAAAGGCCAGGTTCTCGGCCACGGTCATGGTGTCGTAGATCACCGGGAACTGGAACACCTGGGCGATGTTGCGTTCCTGGGGCGTGGCGCGCGTCATGTCGCGGCCGTCGAACAGCACCTTGCCCTGCGAGGGCACCAGCAGGCCCGACATGATGTTGAGCATGGTGGTCTTGCCGCAGCCCGAGGGGCCGAGCAGCGCATAGGCGCCGCCGTCCTCGAAGACCATGTCCAGCGGCAGCAGCGCATAGTCGCTGTCCTGCTGCGGGTTCGGCTTGTAGGAGTGGGCCAGATCGAGTTCTATGCGGGCCATCTCATCGTCCTCCGGGCCGCGCCGGCGCCAGCAGCAGCGCGCCGTCCGTGCCGAACACGTAGGCATGGGCCGGATCGAGGTGCAGCGTGACCGCGCTGCCCAGGTCCAGATGGTGCACGCCCGTGACCTGGGCCACCAGCTCGCCCCAGGGCGTGGTGGCATGCACGAAGGTGTCGGAGCCCGAAATCTCGGCCAGTTCCACCACGCCCTGCAGCGCCAGATCGCCGGGCCGGGACTGCAGGCGCAGGGCGCTGGCGCGCAGGCCCAGGGTCAGTGGGCCGGACACGGCCAGGTCCGCAGGCAGCGCCACGGGCAGCCGCGCGCCGCCCGGCAGTTGCAGCCCGCCTTCCACGGCACTGGCCGCGATCAGGTTCATGGGCGGATCGCTGAAGGCGCGCGCCACGCGCAGCGAATTCGGCTGATGGAAGACCTCGGCCGTGGGGCCGTACTGCAGCAGTTCGCCCTCATGCAGCACAGCCGTGTAGCCACCCAGCAGCAGGGCCTCGCCGGGCTCGGTGGTGGCATAGACCACGGTGGAGTCGCCCGTGGCGAACAGCTGGGTCAGCTCCTCGCGCAGTTCCTCGCGCAGCTTGTAGTCGAGGTTGACCAGGGGCTCGTCCAGCAGCATCAGCGGAGCGCCCTTGGCCAGGGCGCGCGCCAGCGCCACGCGCTGCTGCTGGCCGCCCGACAGCTCGGCCGGGTAGCGGTCCAGGAACATCTCTATGTGCAGCCGCTCGGCCAGGGCGCGCACGCGCTGCGCCACGTCGCGGTCGCCGCGCAGCTTGAGCGGAGAGGCGATGTTGTCCGCCACCGTGAGCGAGGGATAGTTGATGAACTGCTGGTAGACCATGGCCACGTTGCGCTCGCGCACGGGCATGCCGGTCACATCGACGCCATCGGCGCGCACACGGCCTTCGGTAGGCACGTCCAGGCCGGCCATGATGCGCATCAGGCTGGTCTTGCCGGCCTGCGTGGCACCCAGCAGCACGGTCACCGCGCCGCTTTCCAGTTCCAGGTGCATGGGGTGCAGCCAGGTCTGGCCGCCCACGCGTTTGCTGATTCTCTCCAACACCAGTTCCACGACCGCCCTCACTGACGAGGCCGCCTCGGGGGCAGCGATTGAACAAGGAGAAACATCTCGCTCAAGGCGGCGATTGCGCGCCATCCGAAAGCAAGAACGTGATCATTTTTGTTCTTTCCAGATCGCAGCCCATCAACACATACCCTAGGTGCTGTTCTTTTTTCTTCGTTTTAAAGTTCCCCAACCCACGGCCGGCCAGGGGCAAATGCGCTATAACCCGGTCGCCCCGCCTTGTTTGCCTGAGAACGCACCAGATCTGGAATCGCCGCCGTGAACACCAATCCCCGACAACTACAGCTGCTCGACGAAGTGCGCAGCCGCCAGTCCACTTCGGTGGAGCAGCTGGCCGAGATCCTGGGCGTGACCCTGCAGACGGTGCGCCGCGACATACAGAAGCTGGCCGATGCCGGCCTGATGGTGCGCTTTCACGGCGGCGTGCGCGTACCCAGCGCCACGGTGGAGAACCTGGGCCACACCCAGCGCCAGGTGCTGCATGCCGAAGGCAAGTCGCGCATTGCGCGCGCCGTGGCCGAGGCCATTCCCAACGGCTGCTCGCTGATCCTGAACATCGGCACCACCACCGAGGCCGTGGCCCAGGCCCTGCTCAAGCACCGGGGCCTGCGCGTGATCACCAACAACCTCAACGTGGCGGCCATCCTCAGCTCCAACGCCGACTGCGAAGTCATCGTGGCCGGCGGCGTGGTGCGCACGCGCGACCGGGGCATCGTGGGCGAGGCGGCCGTGGACTTCATACGCCAGTTCAAGGTGGATATCGCCCTGATCGGCATCTCGGCCATCGAGCCCGATGGCAGCCTGCGCGACTTCGACATGCGCGAAGTCAAGGTGGCCCAGACCATCATTGCCCAGTCGCGCGAGGTCTGGCTGGCCGCCGACCACAGCAAGTTCCACCGCCAGGCCATGGTGGAGCTGGCACGCCTGGACCAGATCGACCGCCTGTTCACCGATACCGCGCCCCCCGCCCCGTTCGATGCCCTTCTGCGCGAAGCCGAAGTGCAATGCGTGGTGGCGCAATAAGTTTTCCGCAGCCGCTGCGCCACCGCCCGCACAGGACACGCGCACCGGCCCTGCTTTTCCTGGATACCGCACCATGACCTATCTGCTTGCCCTGGACCAGGGCACCTCCAGCTCGCGCAGCATCGTCTTCGACACCCAGGGCCGCATCGTGGCCTCGGCCCAGCTGGAGCTGCCGCAGATCTATCCCCGCCCCGGCTGGGTCGAGCACGATCCGCGCGAGATCTGGCGCACCCAGCTGGCCACGGCGCGCGAGGCCCTGGCCAAGGCCGGGCTGGCGGCGGCCGACATCCGCGCCCTGGGCATCACCAATCAGCGCGAGACCACCGTGGTCTGGAACCGCGCCACGGGCCAGCCCATACACCACGCCATCGTCTGGCAGGACCGCCGCGCCGAGCCGCTGTGCGCCCAGCTGCGCGAGGCCGGCCATGCCGACACCATCCAGCGCAAGACGGGCCTGTTGATCGACGCCTATTTCTCGGGCACCAAGCTGCGCTGGATCCTGGACAACGTCAACGGCGCGCGCGCCGCCGCCGAGCGCGGCGAGCTGGCCTTCGGCACCGTGGACAGCTGGCTGATCTGGCAGCTCACGGGCGGACGCCGCCATGTGACCGATGTCTCCAACGCCAGCCGCACCATGCTGTTCAACGTCCACACCAACCAGTGGGACGACGATCTGCTGGCGCTGCTGGAGATTCCGCGCGCGCTGATGCCCGAGGTGCTGCCTTCCGCCGCCGATTTCGGCCGCACGGCAGCCGAGGTGCTGGGCGGCGAGATCGCCATCGGCGGTGTGGCCGGCGACCAGCAAAGCGCCCTCTTCGGCCAGGCCTGCTTTTCCGCCGGCATGGCCAAGAACACCTATGGCACGGGCTGCTTCATGCTCATGCACACGGGCGGCGTGTTCCAGACCTCTGCCAACGGCCTGCTGACCACCGCTGCGGCACAGCCCACCGCTGCGCCGGCCTATGCGCTGGAAGGCAGCGTCTTCGTGGGCGGCGCTGTGGTCCAGTGGCTGCGCGACGGGCTGCGCGCCATCGAGCACAGCGGCCAGGTGCAGCAACTGGCCGAGAGCGTGCCCGATTCGGGCGGCGTGATGATGGTGCCGGCCTTCACGGGCCTGGGCGCACCGTACTGGAAGCCCGATGCGCGCGGCACCATCACGGGCCTGACGCGCGGCACCACCATCGCCCACATCGCGCGGGCCGCGCTTGAATCCATCGCCTTCCAGAGCGCCGCCCTGCTGCTGGCCATGAGCCGCGACGCGGTGGCCAGCGGCGGCGCGCCGGTCAGCGAACTGCGCGTGGATGGCGGCGCCTGCGTCAACAACCTGCTCATGCAGTTCCAGGCCGACCTGCTGGGCATTCCCGTCGTGCGCCCGGCCTGCGTGGAGACCACGGCCCTGGGCGCTGCCTACCTGGCGGGCCTGTCCTCGGGCGTATACCAGAGCACCGAGGAACTGTCGGCGCTGTGGAAGGCCGAGCGCCGCTTCGTGCCCACGCTGGACAAGCACCGCGCCGACGAGCTGATGGCACGCTGGGAGCATGCGGTGGCCCAGACCGCGCTGGCGGCCTGACAACGGGCTCACGGCCTTGTTCAGGGCGGCCAGCCTGGTGCTTTCCGGCCTGCTGCTGGCCGGCTGCGCCGCGCCGCCCCAGGCCCTGCCGGCCCCGCAGCCCACGGCATGCGCGCGCCTGCAATGGCTGGGCAGCACCACGATTGCGCGCGAGGAGCCCATCCATGGCGCCACCACCGGCGGCATCTCGGGTCTGGACTATGACGCCCGGCGCGGCGACTTCGTGGCCATCAGCGATGACCGCTCGGCGCGCGGCCCCGCGCGCTGGATGCGCCTGCGCATAGAGCCGCTGGACGCCGGCCAGCGCGCCGGCCCCACCTCCTGGCAGGCGCAAGTCACCGAAGTGCACCCGCTGCTGGATGCCGAGGGCCGCTGGCTGCGCCCGCGCCATGCCGCGCCCGCCACCCAGCCCGTGCCCGACCCCGAAGCCATCCGCCTGCTGCCGGACGGCGGCCTGCTGTGGACCGATGAAGGCGACCCGGGCCGGGGCTTTGGCACCTCGCTGGTGAGGACCGACGCCACGGGCCGCCAGATTGCGCGGTGGTTCTACGCATTCAAGGACGAGGACGGCGTGCCGGGCCTGCGCCCGAATTTCGGCTTCGAAGGGCTGGCCGTGACGCCGGACGGCCAACAGGCCTGGCTGGCCCTGGAAGCGCCGCTGCGCCAAGACGGTCCGCGCGCCAGCGCCGCCACGGCAGGCGCGCCCGTGCGCATCAGCCTGGTCAGCCTGGACGACGGCCGGCTGCTGCGCCAGATCGCCTACCAGCCCGATGCCGTGCCGGCCGCCAGCTGGGCCCTGCCCCAGCGCGAGGTCAACGGCATCAGCGAAATCCTGCCGGACGGCCCCGGCCATCTGCTGGTGCTGGAGCGCTCCTACAGCCCGGGCCACGGCTTTGGCGCGCGGCTGTACCGTATCGGCCTGGATGCGCCTGACACGCTGGCCCTGGCCAGCTTCGCGCAAACGCCGCCACAAGTGGCCGTCAAGCATCTGGTGGCCGATCTGTCCACCGTGCAGCCCGGCAGGCTGGACAACATGGAAGCCATGTCCTGGGGCCCGCCGCTGCCCGATGGCACCCGAGTGCTGGTGTTCGCCAGCGACGACAACTTCAACCCGGCGCAGGCCAACCAGATCCTGATCACCGCCTACCGGCCCTCGCCGCCCTGCGCACCCTGAAGGCGCTTCAGGGCGTGGCCTGCACCTGCTCCTGCGGCAGGTAGATGCGCGTCAGCCCGCGCGCAATGGCCTCCACGATCTGTTCGCGCCGCAGGCCGATGTGCTCGGCCATCAGGCGTTCGCTGGCCTGGGCGTCGCGCGCGCGCAGGGCCTGCAGGATTTCCAGGTGCTCGCGCTGGGTAGAGTCCCTGCCCACGCTCTCCATGTCGATCCACCGGATGAAGCGGATGCGCTCGTTCAGGCTAGCCAGCATGCGCCGCAGCTCGGCGTTGCCGGCCATGTCGGCAATGCGCAGATGGAATCCCTCGTCCAGGTCCACCAGTTGCCGGATCGGCGTATCGGAGGCCACGCGCTGGCTCTGCTCCAAGTAGGCCAGGGCCTCGTCGAGCTGGGCATCGGTGGCGCGCTCCACGGCCAAGCGCACGCATTCGCGCTCCACGGCCACGCGGGCCTCGTAGAGGTCCAGCGACTCCTTCACGTCCAGTTCGCGCCGCATGTAGCCGCGGCTGGCCGGCAGCAAAAAGCCATCGGCCACCAGCCGCGTCAGCGCCTCGCGCACGGGCGTGCGGCTCACGCCCAGGCGCAGCGCCAGTTCGCTCTCGCTCAGGCGCTCGCCCGGCTTGAATTCGTAGGAGATGGCCATGTCACGCAGCGTGCTGTAGACGCTGGAGCCTCGTTCATGGCGGATGTTGGAGATTTTCATGGCGCCATTGTGCCCTTTGGCGCTGCGCATTCTTTTAAGTATACTGAAATGGATTCTTAAAATCACGTCACCCAACCTGCCTGGAGACTCCCGACATGACCACCGCTTTCAATGGCGCCGACGCCATGGTCCGCATGCTGCAGCTCAACGGCGTCAAGCACATCTTCGGCCTGTGCGGCGACACCAGCCTGCCCTTCTACGACGCCATGGCGCGGCTGGACCACGGCATGGACCACATCCTCACGCGGGACGAGCGCAGCGCCGGCTACATGGCCGACGCCTATGCGCGCGTCACCGGCAAGGTGGGCGTGTGCGAAGGCCCCAGCGGCGGCGGCGCCACCTACCTGCTGCCCGGCCTGGCCGAGGCCAACGAGTCCTCGGTGCCCGTGCTGGGCATCACCTCGGACGTTTCCGTGGGCGCGCGTGGCAAGTTCCCGCTGACCGAACTGGACCAGCAGGCGCTGTACAGGCCGCTGACCAAGTGGAATACCACCATCGACCGCGTGGACCAGATTCCGCACGCCGTGCGCAGCGCCTTTCGCGCCATGACCACGGGCCGGCCCGGCGCCACCCATATCTGCCTGCCCTATGACGTGCAAAAGCACACGCTGGATCCGGCCGATGTCTGGGCCCAGCCAGGGCATGACCACTATCCGGCCTACCGGTCCGCGCCCGATCCGGCGGCCGTGGCCGAGGCGGCCGACCGCCTGGTGGCGGCCCGCTGCCCCGTCCTGATCTGCGGCGGCGGCGTGCTAATCGCGGGCGCCAGCGCCGCACTGGATGCGCTGGCCACCCTGCTCAACGCGCCCGTGTGCTCCAGCGTCAGCGGCCAGGGCAGCCTGGCGGGCAGCCATCCGCTCAATGCCGGCGTGGTGGGCACCAATGGCGGCGTGGAGGCCACGCGCGCCGTGGTGGCGCAGGCCGATCTGGTGATGTTCATCGGCGCCCGGGCCGGCTCCACTACCACCGAGCACTGGCAGATGCCCTCGCGCAAGGTCACCATCGTCCATCTGGACGTGGACGCCATGACCATAGGCACCAACTACCGCACCGACGTGGCCCTGGTGGGCGACGCCCTGCTGGGCCTGCAGGCGCTGCACGCGGCCGTGCAGCAGCGCATCGCCCGCCGCCCCGCCGATGCCGCGGACGGCGCCGCGCTGGCGGCCACCGCGCGCGCCGCCAAGCAGGCCTTCTTCGCGCCGCTGGCCGCCTCGCTGGAGCGCCCCATCAAGCCCGAGCGCGTGGTGGACACGCTCAACCGCCTGCTGCCCGCGCGCGCCATCGTGGTGGCCGACCCCGGCACGCCCTGCCCCTATTTCACGGCCTATTTCGACGCGCCCCAGGCCGGCCGGCACTTCATCACCAACCGCGCGCACGGGGCGCTGGGCTTTGCCATGTCCGCCGGCTTTGGCGCCGCCATCGGCCAGCCCGATTCCGTGGTGGTCGCGGTCATGGGCGACGGCAGCTTCGGCTTCACCTGCGGCGAGCTGGAAACCATCGTGCGCCGCAACGTGCCGCTGAAGATGATCGTGTTCTCCAACAGCGTGTTCGGCTGGATCAAGGCCAGCCAGAAGTCCGGCTACGATGAACGCTACTTCTCCGTCGACTTCAACCGCACCCACCATGCCCGCGTGGCCGAGGCCTTCGGCGTCAAGGCCTGGCGCGTGGAGGACCCGGCAGACCTCGAAGCCGCGCTCAAGGCCGCGCTGATGCACGACGGCCCGGCGCTGGTGGATGTGATCTCGCAAGAGCTCCAGGACACGGCCGTGCCGGTGAGCCAATGGATGGGTTGACGCCAGGCCCCACGCACAGACCCCCTCTCCCCTCTGCCCGTCAATGCGCTTGAAAAGGAGTTTCCATGCCCTGCCCCCCTTCACGCAGCCCTTCACGCCACCTTTCCCGCCGCCAGCTGCTGCTGGCCATGGCCGCCGCATCCCTGCTGGGGCCGGCGGGCACGGCGTTCGCGCAGGGTGCCGCCCCGCTCAAGCTGGTCATCACCTTCCCGCCAGGGGGCAGCACCGACATCGCCGCGCGCATACTGCAGCCGCGCCTGGGTGAGGTGGCCGGGCGGTCGGTGATCGTGGAGAACCGCCCCGGCGCCGCCAGCCAGATCGCCACCCAGTACGTGGCCAAGTCGGCCCCGGACGGCAACACCCTGCTGTTCAGCTTCGACACCCATGCCATCAATCCCATCGCCAAGTCCCGGCTGCCCTACGACACCTTCAAGGACTTCACGGGCGTGTCGCTGGCGCTGCGCTTTCCGCTGGTGATCGGCGCCTCGGCCTCGGTGCCCGCCAGGGACCTGGCCGGCTTCCTGGAGCTGGCGCGCCGCAACCCGGGCAAATACAGCTACGCATCGACCGGCCTGGGGTCCATGAACCACCTGGTGATGGAGGACATCAAGCGCCGCTCGGGCACCTACGTGCTGCACGTGCCCTACGGCGGCGGCGGCCCGGCCGTGCAGGCCGTGCTCGGCAATGTGTCCGACCTCACCCTGCTCAGCTATGCGGCGCTGCGCGGCCAGATTTCGGCGGGCAAGATCAAGCCGCTGGCCGTGACCGGCCTCAAGCGCCTGCCCGAGCTGCCCGACGTGCCCACCGTGGCCGAGTCAGGCTTCCCGGGCTTCGAGGCCTACTCGTGGATCGGCGTTTTCGCACCTTCCGCCACGCCGGCAGCCACGGTGCACAAGCTCACCGAAGACTTCCAGGCCACGCTGAACACGCCCGACATCCGCAGCAAGCTCATGCAGTCGGGCTTTGAAGTCATGGCCACGGACGGACCCGCCCTCGACCGCTGGGTGCGCCAGGAATATGAGCGCTGGGGCCGCTTCGTGCGCGACAACAAGGTCCAGCTCGAAGACTGAGAATCCGGACGGCACCCCTTACACCACACAGGAGCATTCATGGCACTTCCGCTGGACCACATCGTCATCGCCGTGCAGGACCTCGATGCCGCCGTGGCGGACTACCGCGCGCTGGGCTTCCAGGTCGCCATCGGCGGCCGCCATCCGGGCCGCACCTCGCACAACGCACTGGTCGTGTTTGCCGACGGCGCCTACCTGGAGATCATTGCCTGGACCGCCCCGGCGCCCGAAGAGCGCTGGTACCGCACACTGCGCGACCATGGCGAAGGGCTGGTGGACTTCGCCCTGCTGCCCCAAAGCACCGCCCAGGCCCTGGCCGAGGCGCGCGGGCGGGGGCTGGATACCCTGGTCGGCCCCGTGGACGGAGGCCGCGTGCGCCCCGATGGCGCGCAACTGCTGTGGCAGACAGCGCGCCACGCCACGCCCGACCTGCCCTTCCTGTGCGGCGACGTCACGCCGCGCGCGCTGCGCGTGCCCGAAGGCAGCGTGCGCGAGCATCCCAACGGCGCGCTGGGCGTGGCCTCGCTGACCGTCGCCGTGCACGATCTGGACGCCAGCCTGGACCGCTACCGGGCGCTGCTGGGCCCGGGCCTGCCGCTGCAGAGGCTGGACGACCAGGGCGCGCGGCTGGCATTGCCGGGCTTCGATCTGCTGCTGCAAGGCGCGCAGGCACTGGCGGCCTCCGACGCACTGCGCCAGCGCCTTGCCACGCGCGGAGAGGGCCCTTGCGCGCTCACCCTGCGCCAGCGGCCCGGCGCCCCGGCACAGCCCCTGGACCTGGCCGCCAGCCATGGCGTGGACATGCGCTGGCACGGTGGGAACACGCTCTAAACTCTTCGTTTTCCTTCTCCACCGCCACCAGCATGAACACCGTTTCCACAGCCTCCCCTGTCATCGCCTTCATCGGTGGCGGCAACATGGCCAGCGCCATCATCGGCGGACTGATCGGCCAGGGCCAATCCGCAGACCGCATCGTCGTTGTCGAACCCTTCGAGGCTGCGCGCGACGCGCTGCGCACGAACTTCGGCATCACGGCCCATGCCGATGCCGCGGCCGCCGCCAGCGCGCTGGACGGTGCCAGCATCGTGGTCTGGGCCGTCAAGCCCCAGACCTTCAAGGAAGCCGCCCAGGCCGTGGCACCGCACACCGCCCAGGCCCTGCACCTGAGCGTTGCCGCCGGCATTCCCACGGACTCCATCGCCCAGTGGCTGGGCACGGGCCGCATCGTGCGCGCCATGCCCAATACGCCGGCCCTGGTGGGCAAGGGCATGACGGGCCTGTTCGCCCGCGCCGAGGTCGATGCCGCAGGCAAGAGCGCTATCGAGCAGGTCGTTGCCACCACGGGCCAGTTCGTCTGGGTCGACCAGGAAGCGCACCTGGACGCCGTGACCGCCCTGTCGGGCTCGGGCCCGGCCTATGTCTTCCTGTTCCTCGAAGCCATGACACAGGCCGGCGTGGACATGGGCCTCACGGCCGAGCAGTCCTACCGCCTGGGCGTGGCCACCTTCCAGGGCGCATCGGAACTGGCCGCCCGCTCCACCGAAAGCGCCGACGTGCTGCGCCAGCGCGTGACCAGCAAGGGCGGCACCACCCACGCCGCCATCACCCACATGCAGGCGCAACAGGTGCCCGAGCATTTCGTGGCCGCCATGCGGGCAGCGGAAACACGGGCCAAGGAGCTGGCCGCCGAGTTCGGCCGCTGAGCCCGGCGCAGCGCGCCCCAGGCTCCATGCAAAAGGGAGGCACCGGCCTCCCTTGTTTTTCCAGCGCGGATCCCTCAGCGCAGCGCAAACCCCAGCGCCACGCCCGCGAACAGGCTGGCACCGATCCAGTGGCTCTTGCTGAAGGCGACGAAGCAGCCCTCGCGCGTGCGGTGGCGGATCAGGGTGAAGTGCCAGATCACCTGGGCCGCGGCCACGGCCAGGCCCAGCCAGAAAGGCCAGGCCAGGCCATAGGGCGCCAGCGCCCAGATAGTGAGCAGGCCGCAGAGCACGAAAAAGCCCATGACGGCCACCACGTCGAAGCGGCCCAGGGTGATGGCCGAGGTCTTCATGCCGATCCTGAGGTCGTCGTCGCGGTCCACCATGGCGTATTCGGTGTCATAGGCCAGCACCAGGAACATGTTGGCGAGCCACAGAATCCAGGCCGTGGCCGGCACCTGGCCCTGCACGGCGGCGAAGGCGATGACGATGCCGAAGTTGAAGGCAATGCCCAGGAAGGCCTGGGGCATGGCGAAGAAGCGCTTGGTGAACGGGTAGAGGATGGTGAACAGCACGGCGGGCACGGACCAGGCCACGGCCTCCCAGCGCGTGGTCAGCACCAGGCCCAGCGAGACCAGGGCCAGGGCTGCGCCCAGCAGCGCGGCCTCCTTGACCGAGACCTGCCCCGAGGTGATGGGCCGCTGCGTGGTGCGCTTGACGTGGCGGTCGAAGTCGCGGTCGGCGATGTCGTTGATGCAGCACCCCGCGCTGCGCATCAGCACCGTTCCCAGCACGAAGACCACCAGCAGATGCCAGCCCGGAAACCCGCCCGCTGCCACCCACAGTGCAGCCAGCGTGGGCCAGACCAGGACCAGCCAGCCGGCCGGCCGATTGAAGCGGACCAGGTCCAGATAGAGCGACAGTTTGCTGCGCCGGGGCGCAGGCATGGGCGTAGAGGAGGTGGTGGGCATGGCGTCTGGGCGCCGATGGCGGCCGTGGGCCGACCATCGCACGCATCACATTCGAAAATGCCCGCATTGTCGCCGCTGGGCGGGTGGGCTCGGCGGCGCGCCTCAGCAGCGCCTGCCGGCAACGCGGGTTTGCGCCCACTCCACGGCACAGATCACCAGCGCCATCCAGGCCAGGCCCAGCAGCCAGCCGGCCAGCACATCGCTGGCATAGTGCACGCGCAGCACCACGCGGCTGGCGCCCACGCCCAGGGCGACAGCCAGGGCCGCCAGGCCCACGGGCCAGCGCCAGGCCGGGCGCAGGTACGGCAGCAGCAGCCAGGCCAGCATCAGATAGAGCACGAAGGTGCCCGCGCTGTGGCCGCTGGGGAAACTGAAGCCGCCTTCAGGCACCCAGCCACCCACGGGGCGCGGACGGCCCACGCTGGTCTTGATGGCGCGTATCCACAGGCCCACGCCAGCCGTGGCCACCACCCAGGCGGCCGCATGCAGCCAGTCGCGCCGCCACAGCAGCAGCGCCAGCACGGCGGCCGACAGCGACACCATCCAGGCCACATTGCCCAGCTGGGTGAAGGCGACCACGGGGCGCACCCAGGCATCGGTGGCATGGCCGGCCAGCCACAGGTGCAGGGCCTCGTCGAGCACCGGCCAGTCGGTGCAGGTGGCGCAGCCTGCGGGCTGGGCCAGGCCCAGCATGTCGCGCACCATCACGGCCAGTGCCAGCAAGGCCAGCACGCCGGCGGCAGCCAGGCCCAGCCATGCGGCCCGCGGCATGGGCAGGCCTGCGTGGCGCAGCCGGGCCGTGGCAGGCAGGCGCAGATAGAAAAAAAGGCCGCCCAGGGCGGCCAGTACCAGGCACAGGCCGCCCGTGGCGGCGTGTGCGTCAATCCAGGTCCAGAGCATGCGTTGGCATCACTCCTGGGCCAGGGTGGGTACGCGGGAAGACTGGGGTTTGCGCAGCATCAGTCTTCGAGCAGGGCGCGCAGCATCCAGGCGGTCTGCTCGTGCACGGTCAGGCGCTGGGTCAGCAGGTCGGCCGTGGGTTCGTCGCTGGCCTTGTCGGCCAGGGGGAACAGGCTGCGCGCCGTGCGGGCCACGGCCTCGTGGCCGGCGACCAGGATGCGCACCATCTCCAGGGCCTTGGGCGGATCGTGGGGCACGTCGGCCAGGCTGGTGAGCTTGCCGAAGTCGGCATAGGAGCCCGGCGCGAAATGGCCCAGCGCACGGATGCGCTCGGCGATGGGGTCGACGGCGTTCCACAGCTCCGTGTACTGCCCCATGAACATGGTGTGCAGCGTGTTGAACATCGGGCCGGTGACGTTCCAGTGGAAATTGTGCGTGGTCAGATACAGCGTGTAGGTGTCGGCCAGCAGGGCCGACAGGCCCTTGGCGATGGCCGCGCGGTCCTTGTCGCTGATGCCGATATGGATGGCGGAGGAGCGCACGGACGCCGGTGCCACGTCGGCCAGTGCGGCCTTTGCAGGCTGCACTGCCTTGTCCGCCTTGTCGGCCTGCACGGCCTCTGGCTTCTTTGCACCGGACTTGTCTTTGCTGGCATTTTTGGCCATGGGATCCCTTTCAGCTTCGTACAAACGGAAGATGCTCCCGGCAGGTCGCCCGGGAGCCAGTTGCAACGATAACGCAAGCGCAGCGGCCCCACAGGCCCGGCGCAGGCGCCGGTGCGGTCATCAGGACAGGCGTTTGACGCCGGGCAAGGCGCAGGCGTAGACGGCGTTGCGCAGGGCGGCGATGGCCTCGTAACGCGTGAAGCTGCGGCGCCAGGCCAGGACTACGCGGCGTGTCGGCGGGGCCGAGCCGTCGTCCTCGAGGATGGGCAGGTAGCGGATGTGCGGCTCGTCGGTCTTGCGGCGGCGCGCCGTGGTCTCCAGCGCATCGGCGGGCACGGACAGGCGCGGCACCAGGGTCACGCCCATGCCGGCGGCCACCATGTGCTTGATGGTCTCCAGCGACGAGCCTTCGAAGGTGCGGCGAATGCCTTCGGCATTGCTGGCATAGCGTGCGAACTCGGGGCAGACCTGGAGCACATGGTCGCGGAAGCAGTGGCCCGAGCCCAGCAGCAGCATGGTCTCGTTCTTGAGATCGCTGGTGGAGACATGGTCCTTCTGGGCCAGCGCATGGGTGCTGGGAACGGCGGCCATGAAGGGCTCGTCGTACAGCGGAGCCAGCGCCAGGCCGGTGTCGGGGAAGGGCTCGGCGACGATGGCGCAGTCGATCTCGCCGGTGCGCAGCATCTCCAGCAGCTTGATGGTGTAGTTCTCCTGCAGCATCAGCGGCATCTGCGGCGTGCGCATGATGGAGTTGCGCACCAGGTCCGGCAGCAGGTAGGGGCCGATTGTGTAGATCACACCCAGGGTGAGCACGCCGGACAGCGGGTCCTTGCCGCGCTTGGCGATTTCCTTGATCTCGGCGGCCTGCTCCAGCACGCTTTGCGCCTGACGGATGATCTCCTCGCCCAGCGACGTGACCGACACTTCGCCGGCACTGCGCTCGAAGAGCTTGACATCGAGCTCCTCCTCCAGCTTCTTGATCGCCACGGACAACGTGGGCTGGGACACATAACAGGCTTCGGCGGCGCGGCCAAAATGCTTTTCACGTGCCACGGCCACGATGTATTTGAGTTCGGTAAGTGTCATTGGCGAGCTGTGTCTGGGAGGGAGCCTCGGAAAATACGATGGTCTTACACCAAGAACCTGTGCCGGAACCTTTGTGCAATCAGGCCTTGCGGCCCGCTTGCCGGGGTGCTCCCCTCAAAAGTTCCTGCACAGGTTCTAGGATTTGTCCTAATTCGATTGTGCCAGTCCTCGTCCGCGCATGACCACTGCGCGCTCCCCGACCCGCCGGCTTTTTGTATTTATCCACCTAGTGCAACGGCCGGCGCATCCGGTCGCGTTGCTGCATGAGCTGGTCCATGCCTATCAATGCAGCCAGGCCTATGGCCACGATCACGGTAAAGACCGGAAGGTCCAGGGCGCTGATCACGGCAAAGCCTTGCGGCCTAGCATAACGCTGTGTCTCTGAAATGCATACGAAGTCCGCTGCGGCCATGCCGGTGTAGTGCATGGAGCAGACCGCCGCGCCCATGACGGCGGCGGCCAGCGCACGCATGCCCGGCGAGCTGGTGCGAAACGACAGCCACAGCGCGGCGCTGGCCGCGGCCACGGCGATGCCCACGGACAGCAGCACGGTGGGAACGGACCAGACGATGAAGCCCGGAAAGCGCATGCCATACATGCCCAGGTAATGCATGAAGGCCACGCCCAGGCCCAGCAGGGTGCCCGCGCCCAGCACGCGCGCCCCGCTTTCGGGCCGCCGCGCGACAAAGGCCAGCGCCACCGAGGTGGCGGCAACGGCGGCGCACAGGGACAGCAGGGTTTCGACCATGGAGTAGCCCGAACCCATGCCCAGGTTCAGCGCCAGCATGCCCGTGAAATGCATGGACCACACGCCGATGCCACCCAGCGCCGTGCCCGCAGCCAGCAGGTTCAGCCAGCTGATGCCCTCGCGTCCCCGGATGCGCTGCGCCGCAGTCAGGGCCACGAAGGAGCCCAATACGGCAATGCCATAGGACAGAACCACCAGGCCCATGCGCCAGGAGGTCTCGACGATCTCATTCGCTTGAACGGCTTCATTCATGTTGGCAGCTCCTCATTCGCAGAAAAATGGGACAACACAAGAGTGATCGCGGCCGTCCTCCCCGTAGGGGAGGCTTGGCAGGCCATCCCCTCCCGGATGGAGCTACCCTGTTTTTTGTGACTCAATGTACCAAAAGGTCACAAATATTCAATGCCGTAACGGGACGGCGCTGTCACCGCCAGGACGGCATGAAGCGCTCCATTTCGATGGCTACAACGCGCGTGGAAACCATGTCTGGCGCGGGCTCCAGGCCTGCGGAAGATGCCGCTGCCAGGCAGCGCCTGGACACGTAAAAATACGTAACACAGCCACCCAGCAAAAATGGGACGAACCGATCAGGCCTTGAGGAATTCGGCCTTGCCGCCCAGCCAGCGGCCCACATGGCGCTGGGCCAGTTGCGGGTGCTGCTCCAGCATGCGCGGCGCCAGCTCGCGGGCCCAGTCGAGCAGCATCAGGTCCTGCTCCAGGTCGGCGAAGCGCAGCATGGGAGCGCCGGACTGGCGCGCGCCCAGGAATTCGCCGGGGCCGCGAATTTCCAGATCGCGCCGCGCGATCTCGAAGCCGTCATTGGTCTCGGCCATGGCACGCAGCCGGTCCTTGGCCGTCTCGCCCAGGCGCCCACTGTCTCCCACCGAATACAGCAGCACGCAGGCCGAGGCCGCTGCCCCCCGCCCCACGCGCCCGCGCAGCTGGTGCAGCTGCGACAGGCCGAAGCGCTCCGCATGCTCGATGACCATGAGCGAGGCGTTGGGCACGTCCACGCCCACTTCGATCACCGTGGTGGAGACCAGCACGCCCATGACCCCGGCGGAGAACAGCTCCATCACGGCCTTCTTCTCGGCCGTGGGCATGCGCGAGTGCAGCAGGCCGACCATGACGTCGGGCAGCATCTCGCTCAGATAGGCATGGGTGGCCGTGGCGTTGGACAGGTCCAGCGCCTCGCTTTCCTCGATCAGCGGGCAGACCCAGTAGACCTGGCGCCCTTCCGCGACCTGGGCGCCTATGCGCTCGATGACCTCGTCCTTGCGGCTGTCGGCAATGAGCTTGGTGACGATGGGCGTGCGGCCCGGCGGCAGCTCGTCGATGGTGGATACATCCAGGTCGGCGTAGTAGCTCATGGCCAGGGTGCGCGGGATGGGCGTGGCGCTCATCATCAGCAGATGGGGCTCCATGCCCGAGGCCGCGAGCTTCTGGCGCAGCGCCAGCCGCTGGGCCACGCCGAAGCGGTGCTGCTCGTCAATGACGGCCAGCGCCAGGTTCTTGAACTGCACCTGGTCCTGGATGACGGCGTGCGTGCCCACGACCAGGGCCGCCTCGCCGCTGTGGACCAGCTCCAGCATGGCGGTGCGTTCCTTCTTCTTCTGCGCGCCGGCCAGCCAGGCCACGCGCTTGCCCAGCGGGGCCAGCAGCGGCTCCAGCCAGCCGACCAGCTTGCCGAAATGCTGCTCGGCCAGGATTTCGGTGGGCGCCATCAGCGCGCACTGCCAGCCGGCCTCGATGCAGGCCACGGCCGACAGCGCCGCCACCACGGTCTTGCCCGATCCCACATCGCCCTGCAGCAGCCGGTGCATGGGCATGCGGCGCTCCATGTCGGCAAGGATCTCGGCCACCACGCGCTGCTGGGCGCCGGTCAGGCCAAAGGGCAATTGGTCCAGGAACTGGCGCGCCAGGCCCTGGGCGCTGTCCATGGGCTGGGCGCGCAGCACGGGCGCCCTGAGCCGCGCGCGTTCGCGCTTGGCCTCGTATTGGGACAGTTGCTGGGCCAGCAGCTCCTCGGCCTTCAGGCGCTGCCAGGCCGGGTGCGAATGGTCTTCCAGCGTGGCCAGGGCCACATCGGGCGTGGGGTGGTGCAGGAACTGCAGCGCATCGCGCAGGCTGAACAGCGGCGGCAGCCCGCCGTTGCCATGGAACTGCGCCACGGGCGGATGCTCGCCCTGGGGCAGCGTATCGGAGAGATCGGCGCGCAGCATGGCCGTGACCGCCGCGCGGCGGATGTAGGCCTGGGGCAGGCCCGCCACCGTGGGATAGACGGGCGTGAGCGCCGTGGGCAGGTCGCCGCCCGCCGTGCGAAACGCCGGGTGCAGCATCTGCCGGCCCCAGAAGCCGCCCTTGACCTCGCCGCGGATGCGCAGCCGCGCGCCCACGGACAGGGTTTTCTGGTGCGAGGGGTAGAAGCTGAAGAAGGTCAGCACGCATTCGGCCGTGCCATCGTCCACCGTGACCTTGAGCATGCGGCGCGGGCGCAGTTGCACCTCGCTGTGGGTCACCGTGGCCTCGATCTGCACCGTGTCGCCCTCGCGGGCATTGCGCAGCGCAGTGATGCGCGTCTCGTCCTCATAGCGCAGCGGCAGGTGCAGGGCCAGATCGATGTCGCGCACCAGGCCCATCTTCTGCAGCGCCTTCTGCGCGGCGCTGGCTGCGGGCTTGGCGGGCGCTGCGGGCTTGTCTCCTGCCTTGCCCGCTGCCTTGCCGCCCTTGCCTGCGGCCTTTCCCTTGCCGGCACGCGCGGCCTTGCCGCCGGGGGCGTCGCGCCCCAGATCTGGGAAGGCAGAGGAGACGTTCAAGGGCATGGGCTATCCTGTTTCAGAGCATGCGCATGGACATGGGCGGGCATGCAGCATAGTGTATGAATATACAGGTGTAGGCAACACGCCACGTTCATGCCGGATGCCCTTGCCCAAAGCACCCTTGAGGCCCCGGGTCTCTGGGGAAGCCGCTACCATGCACGCTGACGTTACGTAGTGTTACCCCGCCACCGAATGCCATGTTGAAGCGTATCAATGTCCAGCATGTCACTCTGGGCATGTTCCTGCACGAGTTCTGCGGCTCCTGGATGGAGCATCCTTTTTGGCGAACCCGTTTCCTGCTCCGCTCCGAGGCCGACCTCCAGCGCCTGCGCTCCACCTCCATCCAGGAGGTCTGGATCGACGTGCGCAAGGGCCTGGACGTGGGTGTCCAGGTGCCTTGCCTGCGCTTTGACCCGCAGGACGAGCTTCGCCACCAGATCCCGGACAGCGCCCGCCCTGTCTCCGAGCAGAGCACGGCCCCCATTTCCACCGCCACCGAATTGCGCCGCGCCGCCCAGACCTGCGTGCAGGCCAAGCAATTGCTCAGCCGCCTGTTCAGCGACGCGCGGCTGGGCCGGCCCGTGGACGCCACCGCCGCCGGGCAGCTGGTGGACGATGTGACGGCCTCCGTGGCGCGCAATCCCCACGCCCTGATCGGCCTGGCACGGCTGAAGACGGCCGACGACTACACCTACATGCACAGCCTGGCCGTGTGCGCGCTGATGGTGGCACTGGCCAAGCGCATGGGCCTGGACGACCACAGCCTGCGCAAGGCCGGCATGGCCGGTCTCATGCACGACCTTGGCAAGACCGCGATCCCGGTCGCCGTGCTCAACAAGCCCGGGCCGCTGGACGAGGCGGAATGGGCGCTGATGCGTGCCCACCCACGCCATGGCGAGCAGCTGCTGCGCCCGCTGGGCCTGGACGACGAGGTCATCGATGCCTGCCTGCACCACCACGAAAAGGTGGACGGCAGCGGCTATCCCGACGGACTGCAGCAGGGCGACATCGGCCTGCTGGCGCGCATGACGGCGATCTGCGATGTCTACGACGCCATCACCTCGGACCGGCCCTACAAGAAGGGCTGGCCGCCCTCGGAGGCGCTGCGGCGCATGGCCGAGTGGAGCCCCCGCCATTTCGACAAGCGGCTGTTCGAGCAGTTCGTGCAGACCGTGGGCATCTATCCGCTGGGCTCGCTGGTGCGCCTGCATTCGCAGCGCCTGGCCGTCGTGGTCGATGCCTCGCCGGGCAGCCTGCTGGCGCCGCGCGTCAAGGTGTTCTATTCGCTGCGCCAGGCCTGCCGCATCACGCCCGAGATCGAGGACCTGTCCGAGAGCCAGGGCAACGACCGCATCATCGCGCGCGAGGACCCGGTGAACTGGGACTTCCCGGATCTGGAGACGCTGTGGCTGGAGTTCGAGCGGCAGCCCCAGACACAGGCCCAGATGGCCAAGTGACCGCCGCGAAATTCCGGGGATGACCCCAGGGTTTGCGACAATGGCGGACTTCCGTTCAACGAACTTGGAACGGGCCATGTCCGGCCCTCAAGCACTGCATGTCCTCCCTGTCCCGTGTGTTTTCGCTCAGCGATTTCGACTTCGAGCTTCCTGAGAACCTGATCGCCCAGCATCCTGCCGCCCAGCGCAGCGCCTCGCGCCTGCTCGACGGCCGCGACGATGCCACCCCGCCCACCGACCGCATCTTCCACGAGCTGCCCGACCTGCTGCAGCCCGGCGACCTGCTGGTGTTCAACGACACGCGCGTGCTCAAGGCGCGCATCTTCGGCGAGAAGGCCAGCGGCGGCCGGCTGGAGCTGCTGGTCGAGCGCGTGCTCGAAGGCAACGATGTCGTGGCCCACATGCGCGTCAGCAAGAAGCCCCTGCCCGGCTCACGCATCCACCTGTGCGGCGGCAAGAACCGCGGCGGCTTCGACGCCGTGCTGCGCGGCCGCTGGCCCGACGAGAACGGCCCGCTGTTCCACCTGAGCTTCGAAGGCCCGCGCGGCGAGACGCCGCACGAGCTGATGGAGCGCTTCGGCCACCTGCCGCTGCCGCCCTATATCGAGCGCCACCAGGACACCGGCAACGACCCCGATGCCGCCGAAGACAGCGAGCGCTACCAGACCGTCTTCGCGGCCCGCCCCGGCGCCGTGGCCGCGCCCACGGCCGCCCTGCACTTTGACGACGCCGTGCTGGCCCGCCTGGCCGAGCGCGGCATCGAGCGCGCCAGCGTCACGCTGCACGTGGGCGCCGGCACCTTCCAGCCCGTGAAGACCGAGAACCTGGCCGACCACCAGATGCACAGCGAGTGGTACGAGATCCCGCTGGCCACGCTGGCTGCGCTGGAACGCTGCCGCCAGCGCGGCGGCCGCGTCGTCGCCGTGGGCACGACCACGGTGCGCACGCTGGAGTCCTGGGCCCAGACAGGCCAGTTCTCCGGCGACACGCGCATCTTCATCACGCCCGGCTTCGAGTACCAGGTGGTCGATCTGCTGATCACCAACTTCCACCTGCCCAAGAGCACGCTGATGATGCTGGTCAGCGCCTTCGCGGGCTACGAGCAGGTGATGGCGCTGTACCGCCATGCGATTGCGCAGGAGTACCGTTTCTTCAGCTATGGCGATTCCATGCTGCTGAAGAAGAAAAGCACCCCCTGAGTCGCTTCGCGCCTTCCCCCCGTTGCACGGCGCCTCTCTACCCGCTTCGCGAGGGAGGGGGGGCGTACGGGCAGCCAGCGACACCCTCGCGGCGGGGCGGCGCGGCCGGCTTAGGCCCTTGCTTGGTGTCCCTCGCCTCAGGCCGCGCCAGGTTCAAGCGCCAAGCCCGAAACGCCGCATGTTCAACCAAAGTAATGGCAGAGCCTGCGGCCCTTGACCTCGTGCACGCTGACGGGGATGCCGTAGAGGCTGCTGAGGACCTCGTCCTGCACAACCTCGGCCGGCGTGCCCGCCACGGCCAGGCGTCCGTCCTTGAGCGCGATGATGTGGTCGGCGTAGCAGGAGGCGAAGTTGATGTCGTGCAGCACCATGACCACGGTCTTTCCGCGCTCGGTGACGGCGCGGCGCAGCAGGCCCATCATGCTGACAGCGTGGGCCATGTCCAGGTTGTTCAGCGGCTCGTCCAGCAGGATGAAGGGCGTGTCCTGGCACAGCACCATGGCGATGTAGGCGCGCTGGCGCTGGCCGCCTGAGAGTTCGTCGAGAAAGCGCTCGGCCAGCGGCGTGAGCTGCAGGTACTCCAGCGCCTCGTCCACATGGCGCAGGTCTTCGGGGCCCAGCCGGCCCTTGCTGTGCGGAAAGCGGCCAAAGCCCACCAGGTCGCGCACCGTCAGGCGCAGCGTGCTCTGGTTGTCCTGGCGCAGGATGGCCATGATGCGCGCCAGCGCCTCGGTGGGCGTGGTGGCCACGTCGAGGCCGGCCACCCGCACCTTGCCCGCCGTGATGGGCATGAGGCGGCTGACCAGGGACAGCAGCGTGGACTTGCCCGCCCCGTTGGGCCCGATGATGGCCGTCAGCGCCCGCTCGGGCACATCGAAATTGAGCTCCTGCAGCACTGCCGTGCCGCCATGGCGCTTGAGCAGATCACGCACCTCGATCATTGGGTCCCCTTGCGCATGAGCAGCACGATGAAGACGATTCCACCCAGGAACTCCACCACGATGCTCAGCACGGTATTGAATTGAAAAAGCTGCTCCAGCAGCACCTGCCCGCCCATGAGCAGCACGCAGCCCCAGAGCACGGACGCAGGCAGCACCCAGGCATGGCGGCGCGTGCCCATGGCGTGATAGGCCATGTTGCTGACCAGCAGGCCGAAGAAGATCACCGGGCCGACCAGGGCCGTGGACACGGCCACCATGCAGGCCACCACGGCGAGCAGCCGCAGCACGCGGCCCTCGTAGTTCAGGCCCAGGCTGACGGCGGCATCGCGCCCCAGCGAGATCACGTCCAGCACGCGGCGCTGGCGCCAGATCCAGGCGCTGCCCAGGGCGATCAGCAGCAGCGACGGCAGCAGCAGCTGCAGGTTCACCGCGTTGAAGTTGGCGAACATGCGGTCCTGCAGCGCCGTGAACTCATTGGGATCGAGCACGCGCATGGCCAGCCCGGCCAGGCTGCGAAAGAAGATGCCGCCCACCATGCCCACCAGCAGCATCAGGTGCAGGCTGCTGGCATGGCCCACGAACAGCCAGCGCATCAGCAGCACGCTAAAGCCCATCATCAGCACGATGTTGAGCGCATAGCGCCCGACCTCGCCCATGGCGGACACGCCCGCCGCGCCCAGCATCAGCACCATGGACGCCTGCACGAACAGGTACAGCGCATCCAGCCCCATGACGGAAGGCGTGAGGATGGTGTTGTGCGACACGGTCTGGAACACCACGGTGGACAGGCCGATGGCACAGGCCACCAGCGCCATGGTCAGCACCTTGGCGCCCCGGTGCTCCAGCACGAAGGCCCAGTCGGTCTTGACGCCCACGGTCATGAAGGCCAGCAGGCACAGCAGGGCCAGCGCGCCCAGCAGCGCCAGGCGCGCGCCATGGCCCCAGCTGCGCGCTGCAGGCTCATCGGAAGCAACGGATTGCGGCAGGCTGCTCCTCATGCACGGTCCTTGCGGCGGCGCAGGATCAGCGCCAGGAACAGGGCACTGCCCAGCACGCCCAGCACGGTGCCCACGGGGATTTCATAGGGAGCGATCAGCAGCCGCCCGACCAGGTCGCACAGCACGGTCAGGCCCGCGCCGATCAGCGCCACCCACAGCACGCTGCGGCGCACGTTGTCGCCCAGGACCAGGCGCACCACGTTGGGCACGATCAAGCCCACAAAGGGCAGGCTGCCGGCCGTGACCACCACGGCCGAAGTAGCCACGGCCACCACCACCAGCCCCTGCCAGACCAGGCGCCGGTAGTTCAGGCCCAGGTTGGTGGCAAAGCTCTCGCCCAGGCCCGCCACGGTGAAGCGGTCGGCCGCCAGGCAGGCCAGGGCCGTGACGCCCAGCGACAGCCACAGCAACTCGTAGCGGCCTTGGACCACCAGCGAGAAATCGCCGTTGGACCAGGACTTGAGCGCCTGCATCATGTCAAATTGCAGCGCCAGAAAGCTGGCGGCTGCCTCCAGCACGCCGGCCAGCACCAGGCCGACCAGGGGCACCATCCACGACGAACGCAGCCGGATGCGCGAGAGCACGGCCAGGAACAGCGCCGTGCCCAGCAGCGCCGCCACGGCCGAAATCCCCATCTTGGCCATCACCGGCCAATGCGGTACCCAGACAAACGCCGCCAGCATGCCCAGGCTGGCCGACTCCACCGTGCCCACGGTGGAAGGCTCCACGAAATGGTTGCGCGCCAGCATCTGCATGAGCAGTCCGCAGACCGCCATCGATGCGCCGGCCAGCACCAGGGCCAGCGTGCGCGGCACGCGGCTGTAGACCAGCACCTGGCTGGCCAGGTCGTCCTCGCTGCGCGACCACAGCACGCTCAAGTGCATGTCGCCCGCGCCCACCATCAGGCTGGCCAGCGACAGCGCCAGCAACAGGCCCAGCGCGAAAAGCCAGGCAAGGGCCTGGCGAGAGGGGCGTGACATGGGCGCGGCGTGCGCGGTGGCGACAGGCGGGCTCAACGCTTTGAGGTCATGTGCGGGCAAAGGCATCCGACAGTTGCTGGATATTGGCCTTCAGCGCGCCCGGCCCGGCGTTGGACAGGGTGTACCAGTTGGCTGCGTTCAGATAAACCACCTGCTTGCCGCGCCAGGCCTTGGTGGCGCGCACCAGCGGGTTGTCCAGCAGTTGCTGGGCGGTCTTGCCATCCTGGCCGATGGCCACGTCGCGGTCGATGACGAACAGCCAGTCGGGATTGGTCTTGAGCAGGAACTCGAAGGAGACCACCTGCCCATGGCGCGCCACCGTCAGGTTGTCGATGGCCGGCTTCACGCCGAACACATCGTGCAGCATGCCGAAGCGCGAACCCGGCCCATAGGCACTGAGCTTGCCGCCCGAGGTCAGCAGCACCAGCCCCTTGCCCGCGTTCTGCGCCTTGCCATGCAGCGCGGCGATGGCCTGCTCCACCGACCGGACCTCGGCCTCGGCCTTGTCCTGCAGGCCGTAGACGGCGCCCAGCGTGCGGATGTTGCGGTAGATGTCGGCCATCTGGTGCTGGTCGCTGACACTCAGATCCAGCACGGGGGCGAAGCGCGACAGCTCCTTGTACTTGGCCTCGGAGCGGCCGCCCACGATGATGAGGTCGGGCGACAGCGCCTTGATGGATTCGTAGTCAGGCTCGAACAGGCTGCCGATGCGTGCGTATTTCGCATCGGCATAGCGGGCCAGCAGCGGCGGCATCTTGAACTCGGGCACACCCCGCACCTCGCCGCCCAGCGCCTGCAGCGTGTCCAGCGCCGCCAGCTCGAACACCAGCACGCGCACGGGCTTGAAGGGCACCTGGATCTCGCCCTTGGCATGCGGCACGGTCACGGTCTTGCCAGCCGCTGCCGGCTGGGCATGGGACATCTGCGCCGCCAGCGGCAGCGTGACCAGCACGCCCAGGCCCTGGCCCATCTTCGCCAGGATTCGGCGACGGGAATGATTTGCATTCATGGTGTTCATCCTTACAGTGATTGCTGTATTGCCAGGAAGTTCAAACATTGGCCTTTGCGGCATCAGGGAAGTGCCGGCGTGCCGTCCGGCATGCGCTCGCAGGCCGGCAGGCCCTGGGCGAAGCGCCCGGGGTTGAGCAGGGCCACCAGGCCGCAGGCCAGCGAGCCCTGCCACTGCAGGTAGTCATGGCTGGTCTCGTGCTCGGCCTGGGTGACTTCGTAGCCCTTGGCGCGCAGCACATCGGCCAGGTGGCGGTTGGTTTCCAGGATGCCGTCCTGCCCGCCGCGTGCGCGCTCGTAGCGGCCTGCATCCAGATAAAAGCGCACGGGCTGGCGCGGCTCCTGGGCATAGCGGCGCTGCACCCAGCCCGGCACCTCGCCGGACGGCGACCACCAGAACGATCCTGACATGCTCAGCACGTTGCCGAACCAGCGCGCATTGACCAGACCCGCATAGGCCGAGGCCAGGCCGCCAAAGCTGGAGCCACCGATCACCGTGCGCGCCGCCGGCTGGCCCAGGCCCTGTTCACCCACCCAGGGCATCAGTTCCTCATCCAGAAAGCGTGCGAAGGCGGTGTTGGGCGGCAACTCCCTGCCGCGCGCCTGCGGGCTGGCGTTGTCCACCAGCACCACGGCCGTGGGCGGGATCAGGCCGTCGGCCATGAGGTTGTCGATGAGGGTGGGCGTGGACACCTGCTTCGCATAGGCGTTGCCGTCGAACAGCACCAGCAGCGCCTCGGGCGCCTGGCCGCCCGCCGGGCGGTAGGTCCAGACATCACGGCTGTTGCCCAGAACGCGGCTGGACAGGCGGTGCTGCACCAGCGCCCCCTGGGCCACGCCCGCGCGCGGCGCCACCCAGGGCTGGGGCGGTGCCTTGGGCAGCTCCAGCACGGAGGCGCCCTGGAAGGCGTCGATGAAGCCCCCCTCGGGGGGCTGCGGAAACACCTTGGGATTGAGCGGATCGCGCTGCGCCGTGGCCAGCAGGGCGCGGCGCTGCTCCATGGCCGAGCCTGCGATCAGCGGCACATCGGGCGCCAGGCGGTAACTGAGCCGCGCGTTGTCGGCCATGCGGAAGCTGGCCCACCAGACATCGCTGCCGTCGAGGTGCTGCAAGGGATCGTGATTGCCGGCCGGGCTGCCGAACAGGCGAACCCCCTGCATGCCGGCGCGCGGCTGGCCACGCCACAGAAAGGTGACCAGGGACTGGCCGCCGGGCAGCGGCTCCACCATCGGCGCGCCCTCCTCCTGCACGCGCCGCCAGAAGGCGTCTGCCGCCACGCCCGAACCCGCGCCGCGCTGGATGGCCTGGGCCAGGGCCTGCAGGCGTGGGCTTTCCAGCGCAGGCCGCTCCGGGGCCTGCACAGCCTTGGCGCCCAACGGCGCAAGACTGGAGGTCAACCGCAGCGCAAAGTGGCCGGTTGCGGATTTCACCTCGCCGGCCATCAGCGCGTCCGTTGCGATGTGGCGCGCCACCAGCCTTTGCCTGCCAGCCCCCTCCGTGACCCACATCAGCGACTGCGCACCGCCATCGGGCCGCGCCAGGCGGCGCAGGTGCCGGCCCTGGGCATCCTCCAGGTCCAGGGCCACGCCCTGCCCTTCGAATTCACCCTGGACCACGTGACCGGCAGGCAGATCGACGCGCCAGGACTCGCGCCCACCGGCAGCCAGGACCCCTGTGGCCGCCTGGCCCGGCGCCAGCGTGCCCGGCCGTGTGGCCAGGGCCTGCCGCGATGCGGCTGCCGTCATGTCTTCACCGGCATGGACGGCTGCGCCCAGCAGGCACAGCAGCGAGGCGGCCACGCACAGGCCTTGTCGTGCAGCTTGCGCCATGGCGTCAGAAGTCCACCGTGGCCGAGACACGCACCGTGCGCGGGCCGCCCGTGGTGGCGAAGTTGTCGTTGAAGCTGCCGGCCCAGTAGGACTTGTCGAACAGGTTCTCCACCGTGGCGCGGAAGGTGACGGGTTTGGCCGCGATGCGGGTGGCATAGCGCGCGCCCACGTCCACGCGGGTCCAGCTGGGCATCTTCAGCGTGTTGGCCGAATTCACCCACTGGGCGCCCGTGTAGATCAGGCGACCGGTGAGCGTGGCGCCCGGCAGCGCGGGCACATCCCATTCGCCGCCCAGGTTGGCCGTCCAGCGCGGCACGCCGTAGACGCCGAAGCCATCGCGCGCGCCGCCCTGGGTCTTGCTCTGGATGGCCTGGGTGTAGGCCAGGCCGCCCAGCACGCGCGTGCCGCGCAGCGGCTCGCCGAAGACATTCCACTCCAGGCCCCGGTTGCGCTGCTCGCCATCCATCAGCAGGCGGTTGGTCGCGGTCTCCACCACGGACGAGGGCCGCTCGATCTGGAACAGCGAGACCGTCTGCGTGAAATCACCCGTGCGCCACTTGGCGCCGATCTCGAACTGCTTGGTCTTGTAGGGCGAGAACACTTCGCCGGCATTGGCATAGGTGGCGCCGACGATGGAGCCCGCGCTCAGGCCCTGCACATGGTTGGCGTACAGAGAGACCGCATCGCCCCAGGGCTTGACCACCAGGCCCAGCGCGGGCGAGACGGCCTGCTCGTTGTAGCCCGCCATCTTCTGGTTTACGCGCTGCAGGCGTGCGCCCACGGTCAGTTGCACGGCATCGCCGCCCCAGCTCAGCGTGTCGGCCAGGGCCAGGCTGCTGAGCACATCGTCGCGCTCCTGCTTGATGGCGCCGTAGGGGCCGGCCAGCGTGATGGGCGCGGGGTTGTAGATGTTGGTGATGTAGCTGGCGCTGGTGGCCACGGCCGCGCGCCCGCCCTTCTGGTTCATCCAGTTCAGGGAGGCCACCAGCAGGTGGTTCACGCCGCCCGTGCGCAGGCGCCCGCGCACGCCGAATTCGGCCGCGGTGCTGTCGGTATAGCCGTACTGGTTGTAGGTCTGGCCCACGGCCGAGCCGTCGCCCTGGGCGCGCAGCACCACGCGCGTGCCGTTGAGCATGCCGTCGTAGGCATGCTGCGCCGTGCCTGCGGAGCCGAACAGCGTCCAGTCCGCGCCCAGGTCCACCGAGCCGCGCAGCATCAGCGCATCGCTTTGCTGCTTGGCGTGTATGCCGGGGAACAGGTTGGTCGTGGCGTCGGGCGCCGCGATGACCTGCTTGAGGTTCTGCATGCTGACCATCATCGGGCTGCCATCGCGGATGGTGGAGCGGTAGCTGTAGGCATCCAGCCCCAGCGTGAATCCGTCGCCCTCGTAGTCCAGCGCCAGCGCGCCCAGGCCATGGCGGCGGTTCTGGCCGTCGATCTCGGTGTCGCCGCTCGAGGTGCTGCCGTTGACGCGTATGCCCAGGCGGCGCTCGGGGCCGAAGCGGCGCGAGACATCGGCCTGCAGGCCCAGCTGCGAGCCGCTGCTGAACATGGTGGTCACGCGCGTGAGATCCTGGGCCAGCGGGCGCTTGGTCACCAGGTTGATGGTGCCGCCCACGGCGCCGCCGGGCGTCATGCCGCTCATCAGCGCACCGGGGCCCTTGAGCACCTCCACGCGCTCGATCATCTCGACGGGCACGTGGCCGTCGGGCGCCAGTCCATACAGGCCGTTGAAGCCCAGTTCCGAGGCATTCACCCCCAGGCCGCGGATGGTGAAGTTCTCGTAGGCATGGCCGGTGTTGGTGGTGAAGCGCACCGAAGGATCGTTTTCCAGCACCGACATCAGCGTGGCCGCGTTTTGGTTGGCAATGCCTTCGGCCGTGTAGGAGGTGATGTTGAACGGCGTGTCCATCACATCGCGCTGGCCCAGCACGCCCAGGCCCGCACCCTTGGCCACCTGGCCGCCCGGGGCCACCGTGGGAAGGGTCTGGGGATCGGTGGTGCCGCGCACCGTGACCTCGCCCAGCTCGGCGTCAGCGGCCCAGGCGCCCGCGGGCAGCGCCGCGGCAGCCACCATGGCGCAGACACGGGCGATGGTGCCCAGGCGGTGGAGCGTGCAAACAGGGGTGCAAACAGGGGTGAAGGGGCTGACGGCGCCTGCGCGCGGCAGGCCGATGCGGGTACGGGAAGACATCCGGGAGGGCTTTCGAGACGGAAGGAAATGCGCCGCATCCAGCCCGGAGCCACTCGGACACAGGCCGGATACGGCATCTGCCCGAATTATAGAAAATGAGAATTATTCTTATTAAGAAAGCGGCAACAACGCACCGCGCGCAAACATGGGCGCACGGCCAGCAAACAATCGCGTTGAAAACAGTGGGGGCCAGGCAACAGGCGGCCAGGCAACAGGCGGCCCGGCCTCGGCGACGCCAGCGGCCGCTAGAAGGTGTCGCCGCGCTCCATGGCGCGGCGGTGGCGCTGCACGAATTCCTGGTAGGTGTCGATGCCGCGCAGCTGCAAGATGGCATTGCGCACGGCGGCCTCGACCAGCACGGCGATGTTGCGGCCCGCCACCACCTGGATCACCACCTTGCGCACGGGCACGCCGAGCACATCCTGCGTCAGCGGCTCGGCCGGCAGGCGCTCGTACTCGCGCTCCATGGTTTCCTTGCGCACCAGGTGCACGATGAGCTTGAGGCGCATCTTGCGGCGCACGGCCGTCTCGCCAAAGATGGCGCGGATGTCCAGCAGCCCGATGCCACGCACCTCCAGCAGGTTCTGCAGCAGCTCGGGGCACTTGCCCTCGATCGTGGTCTGGTTGATGCGGTACAGGTCCACGGCATCGTCGGCCACCAGGCCGTTGCCGCGCGTCACCAGTTCCAGCCCCAGCTCGCTCTTGCCCAGGCCCGACTCGCCAGTGATCAGCACACCCATGCCCAGGATGTCCATGAACACGCCGTGCATGGTGGTGCGGTCGGCGAAATGCTTGGCCAGGTAGGCGCGCAGCACATCGATCACGAAGGCCGACTGCTCGCGCGTGGAGAACATGGGAATGTGGGCGCGCTCGCACATGGACAGCAGCGCCTCGGGCGCCGTCTGCCCGTCGGCCAGCACCAGTACGGGCGGCTCCAGCGTGACGATACGTGCCACGCGGCGCTGGCAGTCCTGCGGCGTGGCATTGCTCAGATAGGCGATCTCGCGCTCGCCCAGCACCTGCAGCCGATAGGGATGGATGTAGTTCAGGTAGCCGACGAGGTCCGCGCCGGAGCGCGCCGAGCGCACGGCCATCTCGTCGAAACGGCGCTCCGAGGCTCCCAGGCCCGCCACCCACTCCCAGCGCAGGCTGGAGCGGAACTCCTCGAACAGGACATCGGCGCTGATGGCACTGGGTCTCATGGCAAGGCCCGTGAAAAAGGGAAGGAAAAAGTCTGGAAGACTAGACCAAGGGCGCAGCGGAGGACTGCCAGCCGGCAATCATTCCATGCAGCCGGGCCGCATCGGCGCAGGACTTCAGGCGCTCGCGCAGCTGGCTGTCGCTGAGAAGCTCGGCGATTTCGGACAGGATTTCCAGATGCTTCTGGGTGGCCGCCTCGGGCACCAGCAGAAAGATCAGCAGGCCCACGGGCTGCTCATCGGGGGCATCGAAACCAATGGGATTGTCCAGTTGGAACACGGCCGCCATGGGAGCGGTCAGGCCCTTGATGCGCCCATGGGGAATGGCCACGCCGTGGCCGAGCCCCGTCGAGCCCAGGCGTTCGCGTGCAAACAGGCTGTCGGTGATGAGTGCGCGGGACAGGCCATGCAGGCTCTCGAAGAGCAGACCTGCTTCTTCGAAAGCGCGCTTTTTGCTGGTGACGTCGACGCTCACGAGCACTTGAGCGGCGGGCAGGATGGAGGCAAGACGGTTCATGGTTCGGGAAACAATTATGCACCGCAGTGCCGGAAACCGTGGGGAAACCCTGACCCCCATCAAAAACCGCCCCGAAGGGCGGTGGTCGTGCGTGGCTCATCAGCCACATAAGCGCAGGTATTGTAAGCGCCCGCACAGGGCTGGCGCCTTACCTGTCACCCGACTGACGCCAAGGTCAGCCCAGCATCATCGAGTCGCTTGGCCGAACCATAGCGGCTGCCCTGCTGGCGGGTCTTGTAGCGCACCACCACGCGGTCCAGCTTGTCAGCCAGCGCATCGACGGCGGCGTAGAGATCGAAGTGAGAGGTCTCGACAAAAAGATCCTGGCCCTTGACGCGCAGCGTGCAACCGGCACGTTGGCGCTTTTCCTTCTCCTTTTGGTTATGAACGGTCAGCAAGACCTTTACATCCACCACCTGGTCAAAGTGTCGAAGAATGCGTTCGAGCTTGGCCATGACGTAACTGCGCAGCGAGGGAGTGACCTCCAGGTGATGCCCACTAATCGTCAGATTCATATCTAAACACTCCTTGCTCTGGATGAAAACAGCCCGGTCCACCGGGAGACGATCCGCAGGGACAGGTGCTTGCAGGCCGGAATGCGCATTCGTTTGCTTGCGAATCCACTATGCGCCGGGGTCTGCCCAAAAGCAACGCCGCAAGCCGATAGCGCAGGACGGTGCAGGGCCTTGGAGGCGGGTTTTGCGCGCCATGCAATTGGGCGCACAATCGGCGGGTTTGCCAGGCTGCGCCCCTGGGGTGGGGCTTGCCAAGGGCCGCCCGTCACCGTGAGGCGCCGTTGGTTAGAATCGCGCTCCTGCGCGTGCCGCTTGCAGCCATCCGGCCGCTGCAGCCTCTTTGCCAGATTGCCCCTTGCCTCACATGACCACCCAGTCCCGCCCCTCCGCCCTGCACACTTCCAACATTGCCTCGCTGCCGCTGCTCGCGCGCGGCAAGGTGCGCGACAACTATGCCGTGGGCGATGACCGCATCCTGATGGTGGCCTCGGACCGCCTGTCGGCCTTCGACGTGATCATGGGCGAGCCCATCCCCGGCAAGGGCGAGCTGCTGACGCAAATGGCGCTGTTCTGGTTCGACAAGCTCGGCCACATCTGCCCCAACCACCTGACCGGCGAAGCGCCCGAGTCCGTGGTCACGCCCGCCGAAGTGCCCCAGGTCACGGGCCGCTCCATGCTGGTCAAGCGCCTCAAGCCCGTGCTGATCGAGGCCGTGGTGCGCGGCTACCTGGCCGGCAGCGGCTGGAAGGAATACCAGGAATCGCGCTCGGTCTGCGGCGTGCCCCTGCCCGAAGGCCTGACCAACGCCGCCAAGCTGCCAGAGCCCATCTACACGCCGGCCGCCAAGGCCGAGATGGGCGACCATGACGAGAACATCACCTACGAGCGCACGGTGGAGATGGTCGGCGAGAAGCTGGCCTCCCAGATCCGCGATACGGCCATCCGCATCTACAAGGAAGCCGCCGCCATCGCCCTCGAAAAGGGCATGATCATTGCCGACACCAAGTTCGAATTCGGCCTGGACGAGAACGGCGAACTGGTGCTGATGGACGAAGTCCTCACGCCCGACAGCTCGCGCTACTGGCCCGTGGAGGGCTATGCCCAGGCCCTGGCCAATGGCGAGAACCCGCCCAGCTACGACAAGCAGTTCGTGCGCGACTGGCTGGAGCAGGCCCAGGTCAACGGCAAGCCCTGGGACAAGAAGGCCCCGGCCCCGCGCCTGCCCCAGGAAGTGACCGAGAAGACGGCCGCCAAGTACCGCGAAGCCCTGCAGCGCCTGACGGCCTGACGGCCTGACGGCCCGCCATAGCCTGGCCCCGCAAAAGAGAGCTTCGGCTCTCTTTTTTGTTGCGGGCCTGCGTTTTTGCAGCCGGTCATGCCTGCGTCACGGACGCTGCCACAATGTTCGCTTCCTCTGACTTTTTCTGAAGGAGCAAGCACATGGCTGGCAAGAAGATTCTGATGATCTGTGGCGACTACTGCGAGGACTACGAAACCATGGTCCCCTTCCAGGCCCTGCAGGCCGTGGGACACACGGTGCATGCGGTCTGCCCCGACAAGAAGGCCGGGGAACACATCAAGACGGCCATCCATGATTTCGAGGGCGCGCAGACCTACAGCGAAAAGCCCGGCCACAACTTCACGCTCAACGCCAGCTTCGCCGACATCAAGCCCGAGCAGTACGACGCCCTGGTGATCCCCGGTGGACGCGGCCCCGAGTACCTGCGCAACTACGACGCCGTGCGCGCCGCCGTGCGCCACTTCTTCGACAACAACAAGCCCGTGGCCGCCGTCTGCCATGGTGCCCAGCTGCTGGCCGGAGCCGGCGTGCTCAAGGGCCGCACCTGCTCGGCCTACCCGGCCTGCCGTGCCGAGGTCGAATTGGCCGGCGGCACCTATGCCGACATCGGCGTGGACCAGGCGCATACCGAAGGCAACCTGGTCAGCGCCCCCGCCTGGCCCGCACACCCGGCCTGGATCGCCCAGTTCCTGACGCTTCTGGGCACGCGCATCAGCCACGGCTGAGCACGCAGCGGACGTTGGCGCCGGGCGACTCAACCGCCCCAGCGCACCAGCACGATGCCGCCGAAGACCAGGGCCGAGGCCAGCATGCGCACGCGGCCCAGGCGCTCGCGCATCAGCCAGGCGGCAATCCAGCCCGCAAACAGCACGCTGCTTTCACGCAGCGCAGACACCAGCCCCATGGGCGCCTGCGACAGCGCCCAGGTCGCCATCCAGCTGGCACTCAGCTGCATGGCGGCGGCCAGGGCGCACAGGCGCCAGGTGCGTGCATCTGCACGCAGCACGGCGGGGCCGCGCCGCCAGGCGACGATCAGCACCGTGGCCAGGCCATCGCCCAGCGTGAGCAGAGCCGCATAGAGCAGCGCGGAACCGGATGCGCGCGCCCCCAGCCCGTCGATGACCGTATAGCAGGCAATCATGGCGCCCGTGGCCAGCGCATAGCCGCTGCCGCCATAACCGCTGGCCGCGCCGCTGCGCACCGACAGCGCCAGCACGCCCAGCGACAGGCACAGCACGCCGGCCAGCCCGGTCGCGCCCGGCCACTCACCGGCCAGCAGCGCCGCGCCCAGCGTCACGAACAGCGGCGCACTGCCGCGTGCCACGGGGTAGACCACGCCGAACTCGCCATGCTGGTAGGCGCGCGGCAGCACGAAGTGATAGACGGTGTGCACGGCCACCGAAGCCGCCAGCCACCACCACACCGATGCGTCCCACAACCCCGCCGCGCGCCAGTCCAGCCAGGGCAGCACCAGCAGCGACCACAGGCTGGCCAGCCCCGTGGTCAGCGCCATGGCGACCAACTTGTCGCCGCCCAGCTTGATGACGCTGTTCCATCCCGCATTCATCAGCGCGGCCCCCAGGGCCGCGGCCAGCACCGCATTGCTCAATTCCATTCCATGGCCTCGTTCTTGATACGGGACGGGATGATGGATTCGCACCCAGATTAGATAAAGTCGAATCTTCGGAACATCATCTTCAGGAAACCTGATGCGACGCCTGAATCTTGACCAGCTCCAGACCCTGGTGGCCGTGGCCGACCTGGGCACGCTGGCTGCCGCCGCCCAGGCCCTTCACCTGTCGCCGCCCGCCGTCAGCCTGCATATCCAGGAGCTGGAAGCGCGCCTGGACACCCCCCTGCTGGTGCGCGGCAAGCGCCAGGCGCAGCTGACGCCCGCAGGCGCTCTGCTGGCCGAAGGCGGACGCCGCCTGCTGGCCGACAGCGAGGCCCTCCTGCGCCAGGTGCGCAAGCGTGCCGAGGGCTTTGGCGCCAGCGTGCGCATAGGCGCCTCGGCCGGCGTCAGCCCCTTGCTTTTGCCCGAACTGCTGCAATGGCTGGCCGAGCACGCGCCCGGCGTGGAACTGCGCCTGGAAGTCGTGAGTTCCGCCCAGGCCATGCAGCGCCTGGCGACTGGCCACCTGGACCTGGCCCTGGTCGGGCTGCCCCAGCCCGTGCCTTCCGGCCTGGAAATGCGCGCCTGGCGCAACGACCCCATGGAGCTGTTTGCCCCGCCGCAGATGCCGCTGCCCGACCAGATCACGCCCGAATGGCTCAACGCCCAGCCCTGGATAGGCTTTGCCGCCGGCACCCAGATGCACCGCCTGCTGTCCCAATGGTTCGCCCAGGCGGGCCTGCTGCCGCAGCCGCGCATGGAAATGAGCTTTCCCGAAGGCATACGCGCCCTGGTCGCCGCAGGCCACGGCCCCACCGTCCTGCCGCGCGAGGAGCCCATGGACGCCGTCAGCCGCACCCTGCAGCAGCGCGGACTCAGCCCCGCCCTGACACGCCCGCTGGGACTGGCCTGCCGCAGCGCCGCGCAACAAGACCCGGCCGTGCAGGCCGTGGTGCGCGGGTTGATGCGATTTGCCGATCCCGTACGGCAGTAGGCGCTACAGCCCGGCCTCCTGCAGCACCCACGCACGCAGCGCCTCGATGGCCGGCTGGCCCTGGCTGCGCCGGGGGTAAAGCAGGTGGTAGGCGTAGGCCGGGCCCAGGCCCACGGCGATGTCGAACAGGCGCACCAGGCGGCCACGGGCCAGGTCTTCGGCCACCAGGTCCTGCTCGACCAGGCCCACGGCGCCGCCGTCCAGCACAGCCTGCACGACGTGGCTGGAGTCGGTGAATGCGATGCAGCGGCCTGCGTCCAGGCCCTCCACGCCGGCCGCCGCCATCCACATCGGCCAGTTCGGCCAGACCTGGCCGTCCACCCTGCAATCGACATGGCACAGCGTGTGCGCCAGCAGGTCAACGGGCCGGGCCAGCGGCGGGCCGGACTGCAGCAGGGACGGGCTGCAGACGGGGATCACCCTGGCATCGAACAGGCGCACCGCCAGGGTGTGCGGATCACGGCCGGTGCCGAAGCGGATGGCGGCGTCGATGTCATCGGCGTCGAAGTCGCGCACCTCGTCGCAGATGTCGAAGCTCAGCTCGATCTGCGGATGCGCGGCGCGAAAGCGCGGCAGCCGGGGCAGCAGCCACTGCGTGGCAAAGCGCGCGCCCAGCGACAGGCGCAGCCGCGTCTCGCCCCGGGCCAGCTGGCGCGCCCGGCCCGTGGCGCGCCGCAGCAGGCCCAGCGCCTCGGCCGTGGCCTCCAGCAGCACGCTGCCTGCGGGCGTGAGCTGCATGCTGCGGCTGTTGCGCGTGAAGAGGACGAGGCCCAGCTGTTCCTCCATCTCCTTGATCTGGTGGCTGACCGCCGCCGGGGTCAGCCCCAGTTCGTCGGCCGCGCGCGTGAAGTTCAGGTGGCGCCCTGCAGCCTCGAAGCTGCGCAGGGCGCGCGTGCCGGGTGGAAGCTGGCGCATGGATCTTCAAATTTTTCTTGATGAAGTGCCGAATACTACTTGCTTCCTCTTTTGGGACTGCCATCGAACAATCAAGAAAACTTGATGGATGAACCCATGGAAACCGCCTCCTTCTTCACCAGCCTTATCGATGGGCAGCCCGCTACGGCGGCCGAACTCGCCGCCCTGGCCTTTGCCGGCCATGCCCATTTCACGGCCATGCAGGTGCGCGGCGGCAGGCTGCGCGGGCTGGACCTGCATCTGCAGCGTCTGCGCCAGGCCTCGCTGGAGCTGTACGGCCAGGCCTTGTCCGATGACCATGTCCAGGCGCAGCTGCGGGCGGCGCTTGCCAACGGCCCGCAGGATGTGTCGCTGACCGCCACGGTGTACTCGCCTGCCGGGGAATTCACGGCCGCCGATGCGCGGCCGCGCATGCTGGTGCGCACCTCGGCACCCGCCTCGGGCCCCGCCGGGCCCTTGAGCCTGGCGCTGTTCGAGCATGAGCGCATGCTGCCCCACCTCAAGCATGTGGGCGAGGTGGCCAAGACGCATCTGCTGCGCCGCGCCGTGGCCCAGGGCTTTGACGACGCCGCCTTTGCCGACCGCCACGGCCGCATTGGCGAGGCCACCATCTGGAACCTGGCCTTCTGGGATGGAGACGCCGTGCTCTGGCCGCGCGCCCAAGTGCTGCCGGGCACGACCGAGTCCATGCTGCGGCGCCAGTTGCAGCGCCTGGGCGTGGCGCAGCGCCAGACCGTGCTGACCCGGGCCGACCTGCCATCCCTGGCCGGCGCCGTGGTGATGAATTCGTGGTCCCCGGGCATTCCAGTCAGGCGCCTGGCCGATGTGCATCTGCCCGATGCGCCCGGCTTCGTGCAGTTGCTGCACCGCGCGCATGCGGCCGAGGAACCGGTTGCGCCCTGAGCCCTCGCCATGAAAAAGGGGAGCCGCAAGGCTCCCCCGTCTCTTCACCCGTGCAGCGCCGGTCTCAGTTCAGCGCCATGCTGAGCTTGCGGCGGTAGCTGTTGACCAGTTGCGTGGCTTCGTCCTGCTCGGCGCCAGCCTTGCCCAGCAGCTCGATGCCGCCGCTGCTCTTGCCGGGGATGGCGTCCTGCTTCTTGGGCTTCGGGGGCGTGAGCAGCTCCAGGATGCCCACGTAGAGCTTGCGCGCGGCCTGGCCGTTCCAATCCTTGTCGCGCATGATGATTTCCAGCAGTTCGTCCATGCTGGCTGCCCATTGGCCTTCGGCGGCCAGGGCCCGGGCCTTGCCGAAGCGGGTGTCGAAGTCGCGCTTGTTCTGCGCGATGACGGCGTCGAACTGCGCAAACTCCCAGTTGCCACGCTCGTCGTTGTGCACGAACAGCATGCACTGCAGCCACTGGTTGAGCGCCTCGAAGCGCGTGGCCTGGGGAATGCGCTTGAGCGGCTCGGCCAGCAGGGCGCCGGCCTCTTCGTAGCCGCCCGTGGCGATCAGCAGGCGCACGTAGTCGAAGCGCGCATCGTCGTTGGCGGGGTCGGCGGCCAGGGCGTCGGCCAGCTTTTGCAGGGCGGCCTGGGTGTCGCCGGCTTCCAGCAACTGGTGGGCCTCGTCGGCTTCGGCCTCGGCGGCCAGCTCGCCTTCGGAGGGCAGGTGCTTGTCGAGGAACTCGCGCAGCTTGCCTTCGGGCTGGGCGCCCATGAAGCCGTCCACGGGGCGGCCGCCCATCATCAGAATGCAGGTCGGGATGGAGCGGATGCCGAACATGCCGGCCAGTTGCTGCTCCTGGTCGGAGTCGATCTTGACCAGCTTGAAGCGGCCTTCGTAGGCCACTTCGAGCTTTTCCAGGATGGGGCCCAGCGTCTTGCACGGGCCGCACCAGGGCGCCCAGAAGTCGACGAGCACCGGCACCTGCATGGAGGCGGCGACGACTTCGGCTTCGAAATTCTCAATGGTGACATCAATCATGTGATCAGACCCTGTGGCAAGGCGCGCGGCCAGGGCGCGCGGACTGTGGCGGTTCGGAGTTCGGCGGCCGAATGCCTCCGATGCGGACCGTGTGATTCTCCAGCAATTCCAAGGCCCAGGGCGTGAACGCCATGGGCGGCAGCCACCCCAGATGGGAGCAGGCTGCGCGCATTTCAAGCCGCCCGGCCGAGGGCGCGGCGTGGCAGCGCTGGGCTATATTGGCGCGCTGTGCCGCCATTGCGGCCTGCCATCAACGCAATGAGGGAGGGCTCGCCTTGATCAAGGTTTCGCAGCTGGTGTTCGAGTACCCAGGCCACCGCGCGCTCGATGGCGTCAGCGTCCATATCGCCGCAGGCACCGTCACGGCCCTGGTGGGGCCCAACGGCGCCGGCAAATCCACGCTGATGCGCTGCATCGCCGGGCTGGACCAGCCGCTGTCGGGCCAGGTCGAGGTGCATGGCATTGCGGTGCAGGAGCAGCCCCGCGAAGTGCACCGGCACCTGGGCTATCTGTCGGATTTCTTCGGCCTCTATGACCGCCTGAGCGTGCGGCGCTGCCTGCAGTACGCGGCCCTGTCCATGGGCGTGCCCCCGTCCGAGGCGCCGCAGCGCGTGGCGCACGTGGCCGGGCAGCTGGGCCTGGCCGATCTGCTGGAGCGCCTGCCCACCGAGTTGTCTCGCGGCCAGCGCCAGCGCGTGGCCATCGGCCAGGCCATCGTCCACCAGCCGCGCGTGCTGCTGCTGGACGAGCCGGCCAGCGGCCTGGACCCCGAGGCCCGCGCCAGCCTGTCCCAGCTGATGCGGGCGCTGCAGGCCCAGGGCATGACCCTGATCGTCTCCAGCCACATCCTCAGCGAACTGGACGAGTACTGCACCCACATCCTGAGCCTGCGCGGCGGCCGCGTGGAAAGCCACGAGGCCCTGCACGGCGGCATCAAGGCACCTGCCGCCGGCGGCGATGTGCCGCTGGCGCTGTACGCGCTGGAGCTGGCACCGCCCCCGGGTGCCTCGGCCGAGTCGCTGGCGCGGCAGCTGCACCAGGTCCTTCCCGACACCCCTGTGCCGCCGCCCGATGACCAGGGCCTGGTGCATCTGCAGCTGTGGCTGCCCACGCCGCCACGCGAACGCGCCGACCTGCTGGCACGCCTGGTTGGCGCCGGCCTGCCCGTGGCCAGCCTGGCGCCTGTGCGCGAGCGCCTGCAGGACCGCTACGCACGCGGCCTGCAGGCCGCAGCCCCCCTCACCCCTGCGGAGCAGCCATGACGCACAACCCCGAATTCCAGCGCCAGCTCTGGCTCAACTGGCGGCCCGCCCAACTGGGCTGGAGCCTGCTGCTCACCGCCTTGCTGCTGGCCACGCCAATGGTCCTGGTCCAGCCCGGAGACCGCCTGCATGCCCTGCTGGTCGCCGCCCTGATCGGCATGTGGATCGCCGCAGCCGGCCTGGGCAGCGTACTGGCCGGGCGCGGCCTCAACGAAGAGGCGCACCAGCACACCTGGGACTGGCAGCGCCTGTCGGCCCTCACGCCCTGGCAGATGGCCTGGGGCAAGCTGCTGGGCGCCCCGCTGGCGGCCTGGCTGTACATGCTGTGGTGCGCGCTGGCCGTGCTGGCCACCTCGGCGGGCCAGCCGGGCGGGCTGGCCTGGGGCGTGCACGCCGTGCTGCAGGCCGTGCTGTGGGGCCTGGCCCTGCAGGCCTGGAGCATGCACTCCGTGCTCATGGGCTGGGGACCGAAGGAGCAGCCCGCGCGCCGCATCCGCTTCGTGCTGGTGCCGCTGCTGTTCGTGATGGTGCTGCCCGGCCCCATCCTGGGCCGGTTGACCGAGCAGCTGGGCCGCGAAGAAGGCCGCCCTGTGCTGTGGTGGTCCGTGCCGCTGCACGGGCGCGGCGCCATCTACCTGTTCGGCGCCATCGCGCTGGGGCTGGGCCTGCTGGCCCTGTGGCGGCTGCTGTGCACGCGGCTGGATGTGCGCACCCTGCCCTGGGCCTGGCCGCTGGGCCTGTGCGTGGCGGGTCTGGCCTTTGGAGGCATGCACCTCGATGCAATGCAGTTGCAGGGCCCCGGTCCGGCCTCTTTCTTCGCTTGGACCACCGGGCTGGCGCTGGCGGGCACGGCCTATGTCTGCCTGCACGGCATGGACGAGGGCCTGCGCAGCTGGCGCCAGGTGCAGTGGTGCGTGCTGCAGGGGCGCTGGCGTGGCGCGCTCGAAGCGCTGCCGCTGTGGCCCGTGAGCTGGCTGCTGGCCGTGCTGGCCTGCGCGCTGTGGCTGCTGTGGCCCGCGGGCGGCCAGCCCCTCGTGCCGGGCGCGGCCCAACTGGCGGCGCTGGCCACGGCGCAGTTGCTGCGCGATGCCGCGCTGGCCACGGGCTTTTCCCTGCTGGCCGGGCGCATCAAGTCGCCGCTGGCCGCGTTTGCCGTCACCTGGCTGCTGGTCAACATCGTGCTGCCGCTGCTGGCCTTTGGCCTGGCCGGGGCCGATGCCGCCGTGCTGGCCCAGCCGCTGGCAGCCGGCCTGACAAAGCCCGTCACCAGCGGAATGTGGCTGTCGCTGGCCGTGCAGGTGGGGCTGGCCCTGGCCTGGCTGGCCCATGTGTTTCGCCAGCGCGTGCTGGGTTTTGCGCGCGAGCAGCACACGGCTGTGCGGTGATTTGCAGGGGGATGCGGGCCGATCCGGACTAAAAAAGTAAAATCGCGGGTTCCACTAGGCCGGGCCGCAGGCGCCCTCACGACATGAACTCCATCCAGATCGGTGTGGTCATGGGCTCCAGCAGCGACTGGGAGACCATGCAGCACGCAGTTGCCATTCTTCAGCAATTTGGCATCGCCCATGAAGCCCAGGTCGTCTCGGCCCACCGCATGCCCGACGACATGTTCGCCTACGCCGAGGCCGCTGCCGGCCGTGGCCTGAAGGCCATCATCGCGGGTGCGGGAGGCGCTGCCCACCTGCCCGGCATGATTGCCGCCAAGACCGTGGTGCCCGTGCTCGGCGTGCCCGTGGCCAGCCGCCACCTGCAGGGAGTGGACTCGCTGCACTCCATCGTGCAGATGCCCAAGGGCGTGCCCGTGGCCACCTTCGCCATTGGCGCGGCCGGTGCGGCCAATGCGGCCCTGTTCGCCGTGGCCCTGCTGGCCAATGAGGACCCGGCCCTGCGCACCAGGCTCGAAGCCTTCCGCGCCGAGCAGACCGCCGCAGCGCGCGCGATGACGCTTCCCCCGGTGGCCGTATGAGCGCAGATGTGATCCTGCCGGGCGCCACGCTGGGCGTGCTGGGTGGCGGCCAATTGGGCCGCATGTTCGTGCAATCGGCCCAGGCCATGGGCTATTTCACGGCCGTGCTCGACGCCGACCCGACCAGCCCTGCCGGCCTGGTCAGCCACCACCACATCCGTACCGGCTACGAAGACCCGCAGGGCCTGGCCGAACTGGCGCGCCTGTCGGCCGCCGTCACCACCGAATTCGAGAACGTGCCCGCCGCGGCGCTGAACCTGCTGGCCGCCCAGCGGCCGGTCTCGCCGGCCGGCTCCTCCGTGGCCATTGCCCAGGACCGCGCCCAGGAGAAGGCCCACTTCGTGCGCTGCGGCGTGCCCTGCGCGCCCTATGCGGTGATCGAGACGCCCGCCCAGCTGGCGGCCGTGCACGCCAGCCTGCTGCCCGGCATTCTCAAGACCGCCCGCATGGGCTACGACGGCAAGGGCCAGGTGCGCGTGAAGAACGCCGCCGAGCTGGCCACCGCCTGGGAGCAACTGGGCCGCGTGGCCTGCGTGCTGGAAAAAATGCTGCCGCTGGCCCATGAATGCTCGGTCATCGTGGCGCGCGGCCGTGACGGCTCCATGGTCAACCTGCCCGTGCAGCGCAACCTGCATCGCGAAGGCATCCTCTCCGTCACCGAAGTCTACGAAGGCAACCTGCCGCAGGCCCAGGTCGAGCAGGCGCTGGCCGCCGCGCGTTCCGTGGCCGACGGCCTGGACTACGTGGGCGTGCTCTGCGTCGAATTCTTCGTGCTGCAGGACGGCATGCTCGTGGTCAACGAGATCGCGCCGCGCCCGCACAACAGCGGCCACTACAGCCAGAACGCCTGCGATGTCTCGCAGTTCGAGCTGCAGGTGCGCTGCATGACCGGCCTGCCGCTGACGCAGCCGCGCCAGCACAGCCCGTCCATCATGCTGAACCTGCTGGGCGACCTGTGGTTCAAGGACGGCGAACAGGCCAAGGCGCCGGCCTGGGACCAGGTCCTGGCCCTGCCCGGCTGCCACCTGCACCTGTACGGCAAGCACGACGCCAAGCGCGGCCGCAAGATGGGCCACCTGAACGTCACCGGCCCCTCGCCCGAGGCCGTGCGCTCCACCGCCCTGCAGGCCGCTGCCATCCTGGGTATAGAGCCGTTCTGAAGGCCCGCGCGATGATTCTTGATGGAACGCTGGCGGCCTCTGTCCAGGCCGCCGCACAGGCGCTGCAGCGCGGCGAACTGCTGGGCCTGCCCACGGAAACCGTCTACGGCCTCGCGGCCGACGCCGACAACGACGCGGCCGTCGCGCAGATCTTCACCGCCAAGGGCAGGCCGCCCAACCATCCGCTCATCGTGCATGTGGCCGACAGCGGCGCCATCACGCGCTATGCGCGTGAAGTGCCGCTGTTCGCGCAGCAACTGATCGACGCCTTCTGGCCCGGCCCGCTGACCCTCATCCTGCCGCGCATGCCCCAGGCCGCCCGGGCCTCGACCGGCGGCCAGGACAGCGTGGGCCTGCGCTGCCCCTCCCACCCCGTCGCCCATGCCGTGCTGGCCGCCTGCCAGCGACTGCAGCCGCCCGTCTGGGGCGTGTCGGCGCCCAGCGCCAACAAGTTTGGCCGCGTCAGCCCCACCACGGCGGCCCATGTGGCCGGCGAGTTCGGCGACGCGCTGCTGGTGCTGGACGGCGGCGCCTGCGAAGTGGGGATTGAATCGACCATCGTGGACTGCACGCGCGGCGTGCCCGTGCTGCTGCGCCCCGGCGCCATCACGCGCGACGACATCGAGCGCGCCTGCGGCCAGCGCCCCCTGTCCAAGGAAGAGCTGCAGGAGAACACGCCACGCGCCTCCGGCACCCTGCTGGCCCACTACGCGCCCAACGCCCAGGTGCGCCTCATGGACGCAAAGCAGCTGCAGGCCGGGCTGGACGTGCTGGGCGCCGACGCCAGGAACCTGGCCGTCTACCACCGCACACCGCTGCGCACCGCATCGCGCGCCGTCACGCTGCGCGCCATGCCCGCCGACGCCGCCGCCACCGCGCGCGAGCTGTTCGGCGCCCTGCGCGACTTCGATGAAGTCGGCGCCAGGCTGATCTGGATCGAGACCCCGCCCGACACGCCGGACTGGGAAGGCGTGCGCGACCGGCTGCTGCGCGCGGCGGCGGCCGGATAACACAAACACCCTCTTCTAAGGCTTGCGGGACGGCTCGTACGCCAGCTCCATCCGGTAGGCCAGCGCCAGGAACAGCGACTGCGCCAGGGTCAGCGTGCTGGTCAGGGAGCGAAAGCCGAAGGTGGCTGCGTCCTGGGCCAGCAGGGTGACGGTGGCGCGGGATGCCAGGGGGCTGAGCTGGCTGTCGGTCAGCGCCAGCAGGCGCGCGCCGCGTGCCAGGGCTGCGTCCACCATTTCCAGCGTTTCAGGCGCATAGGGCTCGAAGGAGACGGCCAGCATCACGTCGCCGGGCGCCAGCGCGCGCAGCTCGCCCTTTTGCATGGCGCCCAGGCCGTGCAGCCAGTGCACGGGCTTTTCGGTGTGCTGCAGCGCATAGGCCAGGTAGGCGCCCACGGGGAAGGCCCGGCGCGAGGCGGCCAGCCACAGCGAGGGGGCATCCAGCATGAGGTCCACCGCCGCCTCGAACTGCTCGGGCGGCAGACCGCGCTGCAGGGCCTGCAGGCTTTCGATGCTGCCTTCGATGACCTCGTGCGCCAGGCGCGCGCTGCTGCGTGGCTCGTTGCCCGAGGCGATCAGGCCCCGGATGCGGTCCTGGTAGTCATGCTGGGCCGAGAGCTGGCGCGCCGCATCGGCGCGGAACAGCGCCTGCAGTTCCGAGTACCCCGAGAACCCGAAATGCTTGGCAAAGCGCACCACGGCCGAAGGCTGCACGCCACATTGCTCGGCCGTGGCCTGGATGCCGTCGAAGGCCAGGCGATCGCCCTGCATTTCCACATGACGGCCGATGGCCTTGAGCTGGCGGCTCAGGGCCTCGAAGCCTTCGCGCAGCACGGTGAGGAAGGCGGCGCGGTCGGCGTAGGGGCCGGCCAGCGAGGGGGCGCCTGCATCGCCAAGGGTTTTTCTATTTTTCATATATATGGAAAACTTTTTCTATTTCGATCTATGATCGCATGCACGCAACGATTATGGACAGGCCCGCACGCGGGTGTCCGCAACGCACAGGCCTATGACGATGAGCATGCTGAACTTTCCCTCCGACCGGCCGCTGGACGTGGCCTGCCTGGGCCGACTGGCCGTGGACCTTTACGCGCAGCAGATCGGCTGCAGCCTGGAGGAGGCCGGCAGCTTTGCCAAGTACCTGGGCGGCTCCTCGGGCAACATGGCTTTCGGCACGGCGCGCCTGGGGCTGCGCTCGGCCATGATTTCGCGCGTGGGCGATGAACAAAATGGCCGCTTCCTGGTCGAGACGCTGCGCCGCGAGGGCTGCGACACCAGCCAGGTGCAGGTCGATGCCCAGAGCCTGACCGGCATGGTGCTGCTGGGCATCAAGGACCAGGAGACCTTCCCCCTGCTCTTCGCCCGCGAGAACTGCGCCGACATGGCCCTGGACGCCGAGGCCATCAGCGAGGCGTTCCTGGCCCGCTGCCGCTGCCTGGCCATCACGGGCACCCACCTGAGCGCACCCGGCGTGCTGGCCGCCAGCCGCAAGGCACTGGAGATGGCGGGCCGCCACGGCCTGGTGCGCGTGCTGGACATCGACTACCGGCCCGTGCTGTGGGGCCTGGCCTCGCGCGGCGACGGCGAGACGCGCTATGTGGCCAGCGCCGAGGTCAGCCGCAGGCTGCAGGCCGAGCTGGGCCAGTTCGAACTCATCATCGGCACCGAGGAGGAATGGCTGATCGCCGGCGGCGTGGAGGGCGACCTGATCGCCAGCCTGCGCCGCGTGCGCGAATGCAGCCGCGCCGTCTTCGTGGTCAAGCGCGGGCCGCTGGGCTGCTCGCTGATCGAGGGCGAGGTGCCCGATGCGATCGCCGATGCGCCCACGGTGCTGGGCGAGCGCGTGGAAGTGCTCAATGTGCTGGGCGCGGGCGATGCCTTTGCCTCGGGCCTGCTGTCGGGTCTGCTGCGCGGCAAGAGCCTGGAGGAATCTGCGGCGATTGCCAACGCCTGCGGCGCCATCGTGGTCTCGCGCCATGGCTGCGCGCCGGCCATGCCCACGCAGGCCGAGCTGGCGCACTGGTTCTCGGGCCACCGCCATCCGCGTCCCGACCAGGACCCCGAGCTGTCCCACCTGCACCGCGTCAGCCGGGCGCGGCCGCAGTGGCCCGCGCTGTGCGTGCTGGCCTATGACCACCGCAGCCAGTTCGACGATCTGGCGCGCGAGGCCGGCGCAGCGCCCGCGCGGCTGCGCCCGCTCAAGCGGCTGATCAACGAGGTGGTCGCCCAGGTCGAGCGCGACCCGGGCAATGCGGGCCGCATGGGCGTGCTGATCGACGGCCGCCATCACCTGGGCGAGGCCGCGCTGCACGACGCCACGGGACGCGGCTGGTGGATAGGCCGGCCCATCGAGCTGCCGGGCTCGCGCCCGCTGCGCTTTGACGGCACGGACTCGCTGGCTTCCGAGCTGCTGCACTGGCCGCAAAGCCATACCGTCAAATGCCTGGTCTTCTACCACCCCGACGACACGCCCGCACTGCGCGCCGAGCAGGATGCCTGGCTGCAGCAGGTCTGGACCGCCACGCGCGCCAGCGGCCATGAGCTGCTGCTGGAAGTGATCCCGCCAAAGGACACGCTGGCGCCCGACGACCGGGGCGAGGCCGTGCTGCGCGCCATACGCCATTTCTACGACCTGGGCCTCAAGCCCGAATGGTGGAAGGTCGGCACCATGGCGCGCGAGAACTGGGAGGCGCTGGACACCCTGGTGAACGAACGCGACCCCTGGTGCCGGGGCGCCGTGATCCTGGGGCTGTCCCAGCCCGTGGAGCAACTGGTGCAGGGCTTTGCCCAGGCGCGGGCGCCCGTGGTCAAGGGTTTCATGATCGGCCGCAGCGTCTGGGCCGGACCCGCGCTGCAGTGGCTGCGCAACGAGCTGGACGACGCCGCGCTGCGCGATGCCGTCGCCGCCAACTTCCGCGCGCTGATCGCGGGCTGGGATGCCAGCCGCGTGGACGCGCGCCAGGACATCACCGAAGGAGCTGCGGCATGAGCCCCCGCCCGGCCGCTCCGAAGGGGGCTCGCACCGCAGCCCGTGAGGGCGAAGGTCTCCCAATGAGCCTTCTCGTCAAGGCCGCGCCCGGCCGCGTCGTCACCGACATCACGCCCGCCAGCGCGGGTTGGAAGCACATCCACTTCAAGGCCCTGAGGCTGCAGGCGGGCGAGGTGGAGGTGCTGTCCACCGGCCCGCTTGAATACTGCATCACCGTGCTCACCGGCCAGGTGGATGTGCAGGTCGGCAGCCAGGCGTTCAGCGCCCTGGGCAGCCGCGCCAGCGTGTTCGAGGAGAGTGCGCCCACGGCCGTCTACGTGCCGCCCGGCCAAAGCCTGCGCATCACGGCGCGTGGACCCGCCGACATTGCCTTGAGCGCCGCACCCGCCACGGGCCGCCATGCCACGCGCGTGATCGCGCCCGAAAGCATGCGCCGCAGCGTGCGCGGCCAGGGCAGCAACACGCGCCATGTCTGCGACATCCTGCCCGAGACCGAGGCGGCCGAGTCCCTGCTGGTGGTCGAGGTCATCACGCCCGCAGGCAACTCGTCCAGCTATCCGCCGCACAAGCACGACAGCGCCGACCCCGCCGCGCCGGACGCCGAGACCGTGCTGGAGGAGACCTACTTCCATCTGCTCAACCCCAGCCAGGGCTTTGCCTTCCAGCGCGTCTACACCGATGACCGCAGCATCGACGAAGCCATGGCGGTGGAGCACCGCGACACCGTGATGGTGCCGCGCGGCTACCACCCCTGCGTGGCCCCGCACGGCTACGACCTCTACTACCTCAACACCATGGCCGGGCCCGAGCGGCGCTGGGCCTTCCGCAACGACCCCGCGCACGAATGGATGCTGCGGCCGCGCTGACGCACGGCGCAACAGACACCCATAAAAACCACCGGAGACAAAAAATGCTGTTCAACCCAATGGCCCTGCACCGCCAGGCCTGGCTTTCCTGCGCCCTGCTGACGCTGGGCATGGGCACCGCCCAGGCGCAATCCGCCCCAGCCCCGTCCTCCCAGAGTGCGCCAGCCTGGCCCACCCAGCCCGTCAAATGGGTGGTGCCCTACGCACCGGGCGGCACCACCGACGTGATCGCGCGCCAGCTGGCCGTGCAGATGGGCAAGGACCTGGGCCAGCCCGTGGTGGTGGACAACCGTCCCGGCGCGGCCAGCATCATCGGCGCCACGCTGATCGCACGCGCCCCGGCCGATGGCTACACGCTGGGCACGGCCGACTCGGGCACGCTGGCCTTCAACCCCGCCATGTATGCGCGCCTGAGCTATGACGCGGGCAAGGACTTCAGCTACATCGGCGGCCTGGGCCGCATGCCGCTGGTGCTGGCCGTCCATCCGTCCTTCCCGGCGAAGAATGTGCAGGAATTCCTGGCGATGGCGCGCAAGGAGCCGGGCGGCATCTCCTCGGCCTCGTCGGGGCCGGGCTCGCCGCTGCACGTGGCGCTGGAGCTGTTCAAGCAGCGCACGGGCACCCAGATCCTGCACGTGGCCTACAAGGGCTCCGCCCCGGCGCTGCAGGACCTCATGGCGGGCCAGATCCAGTCCATGTTCGTGGACCTGCCGCCCAGCATCTCGGCCATCCGCGCGGGCAAGCTGCGCGTGCTGGCCGTGGCCACGCCCCAGCGCCTGCCCATCCTGCCCGACGTGCCCACCATGGCCGAGGCCGGCGTGCCCGGCTTCGAAGCCTATGCCTGGCAGGGCTTCGTCGGCCCTGCCCACCTGAGCCCTGCGCTCACCGAGCGCCTGAACAAAAGCCTGGCCACCGCCCTGCGCCACCCCGAAACGCGTGCCAAGCTCGAAGAGATCGGCATACAGGCCATGGAGATGACGCCGCAGCAGTTCGCAGGCTTCGTGCGCTCGGAACAGGCGCTGTGGAGCGGCGTTATCAAGGCCGCCAACATCAAAATGGATTGAGAAGAAGCACGTCCTGAGCGGCCGCGCGTACCGGGGGAGCGAGGCGGTCGGCACCGCGCAACCGGCCAGGAGCCTGGACGGCAGAGGCCGCCCAGGCTCCTGTTCGTTGGTGAACCGTCAGGGGCTGGAAATCAGACCTTCGGCGGCCGATGCAACAGGCACAGCTTGTTGCCATCCAGATCCCGCACATAGGCCAGGTACAGCCGGCCGCCGGGCGAAGCCTCGCGCCAGCCGGGCGGATCCTCGCAGGTCACGCCCCCGGCTGCCACGGCGGCGGCATGGGCCGCGTCGGCCTGCTCGGGCGACTGCGTCGCAAAGCCGATGGTCGCGCCATTGCCGTGGCAGGCAGACTCGCCGTTGATCGGCGTGGAAATGGCAAACGTGCCGCCCGCGCTGCGGTAGAAATAGCGGTTCTTGTTGGCCATGCCCGGGGCAACGCCGAGCGCGCCCAGGAATGCGTCGTAGAACTGCTTGGATTTTTCGAGGTCGTTGACCCCGACCATGACGTGGCTGAACATGCCTGTGTCTCCTTGGTTGATGCGAACCGGGATGTTAGCTGCGGCACGCCGTCCTGCTGTCACCCATGCGCGCCAGCGACCATACTGTCGCCCCGCCAGAGCCGGCGGACATTGGACCGATACCGCGATACCGAAACCATGCGCCTTCTTCACACTTCCGACTGGCACCTGGGCCAGCACTTCATGGGCAAGAGCCGCCAGGCCGAGCACGCTGCGCTCATCGACTGGCTGCTGGAGCAGGTCGATGCCCAGGCGGTGGATGCCGTGCTCATCGCGGGCGATATCTTCGACACCGGCGCGCCGCCCAGCTATGCGCGCGAGCTGTACAGCCAGCTGGTGGTGCGCCTGCATGCGGCGGGCGTGGCCCTGTTGCTGCTGGGCGGCAACCACGACTCCGTGGCCACGCTGGCAGAGAACCGCGAGCTGCTGGCCTGCCTGGACACCACCGTGGTTGCCGCCGTGGGCGAGACGGCCAGCCACGTGGTCGAGCTGCCGCTGCGGCGCCGGCCGGGGCAGCCGGCCGCGCCCGGCTGCATCGTCTGTGCCCTGCCCTTCATGCGCCCGCGCGACCTGGTGCTGAGCCAGCCCGGCCAGAGCGCCGAGCAAAAGCAGCAGGCGCTGCAGGCCGCCATCGAGTCCTGCTACCGCAGCGTGCACGACGCCGCCATGGCACGCCGTGACGCGCTGGCCGCCGCATCCGGCCAGCGCCTGCCCATCATCGCCACGGGCCATCTCACCACCGTGGGCGCCAGCAGCAGCGAGTCCGTGCGCGAGATCTACGTGGGATCGCTGGACGCCTTCCCCACCTCCGCCTTTCCGCCCGCCGACTACGTGGCCCTGGGCCACATCCACCAGCCGCAGAAAGTGGGCGGCCTGGAGCACATCCGCTACAGCGGCTCGCCCATTGCGCTGAGCTTTGACGAGGCCCGCCAGTCCAAGCAGATGCTGCTGGTGGACCTGGGCCCCGAAGGGCTGCAGGCCGTCACGCCGCTGCCCGTTCCCTGCTTTCAGCCCATGGCCTCGGTGGCAGGCAGCCTGACCGCCTTGCCGGATCTGATGCGCGCCACCGCCCAGGCCGGTAGCCCTGCACGGCCCGTGTGGTTGGAGGTGGTGGTGGAGCAGGACGACTACCTGCCCCAGCTCACCGACCGCGTGCAGGCCCTGGCCGACGCGCTGCCCGTGGAGCTGCTGCGCGTGCGGCGCCAGCGCGGCCGGGCGGTGGCCGGCATGGCCGCCGCCGCTGGCGAGTCGCTGCACGAGATCAGCCCCGCCGACGTCTTCGAGCGCCGCCTGGCGCTGGAAACACTGGAGCCCGGCCTGGCCCAGGCCCTCACCCGGCGCTACCAGGAAGTGGTGGCCGGGCTCGATGCGCCCCAGCCAGGCGCCGGCGAACACGGCGAGGAGGCCCGCGCATGAAGATCCTTACGCTGCGGCTCAAGAACCTCAACTCGCTCAAGGGCGAATGGCGCATCGACTTCACGCAGGCACCGTTCGCGGGCAACGGCCTGTTCGCCATCACCGGGGCCACGGGCGCGGGCAAGTCCACCCTGCTCGATGCCATCTGCCTGGCGCTGTACCACCAGACACCCAGGCTGAACAACATCTCGGCATCGGCCAACGACCTCATGACGCGCCACACGGCCGACTGTCTGGCCGAGGTCGAATTCGAGGTCAAGGGGCAGGTCTACCGCGCCTTCTGGAGCCAGCGCCGCGCACGCGACAGGCTCGATGGCGCACTGCAGGCGCCCAAGGTGGAACTGGCCCGGGGCGATGGCAGCATCCTCAGCAGCCAGACGCGTGACAAGCTGGAGCAGACCGCTGCCATCACGGGGCTGGACTTCGAGCGCTTCACCAAGTCCATGCTGCTGGCCCAGGGCGGCTTTGCGGCGTTCCTTGAAGCCAATGCCAACGTCCGCGCCGGCCTGCTGGAAGAGCTGACAGGCACCGAGATCTACGGCCTCATCTCGCAGAAAGTCTTCGAACGCGCCCGCGATGCGCGCCAGCGCCTGGACCAGCTCAAGGCCCAGGCCGATGGCGTGGAGTTGCTGACACCCGAGGCGCGCGATGCCCTGCAGGCCCAGGCCGACAGCCTGGTGACGGAGCAGGCCACGCTGCAGGCAGACTACCTGCGCGCCCAGGCCCAGCACCAATGGCAGCAGCAACTGGCCCAGGCCACCCAGACACTGCAGGCCGCCCGCACCGGCTGCGCAGACGCCGCCCAGGCACTGGAGCAGGCCGCGCCCGAACTGGAAAGACTGGCCAACGACGAGCCTGCTCAAGCACTGCAGCCGCTGCACCATGCCTGGCAGCGCAGCACCGCCGCCTGCGATGATAGCCGCCAGCAACTGCAGCAACTGCGCGAGCACGAACAGCAGACCCAGGCCCGGCTGCTGCTGCAGCACCGCCATGCCCAGGCCCTGTCCGCCCGCCTGGCCCAGGCCGCGCAAGACACCCTGGCCCGCCAGCAGGCCGAGCACCAAACGCTGGAACAGTTCTGCACCCACCATGCCGCACATGCCCTGCTGGGCGAGCGCCTGGGCAGCTGGCGCCAGCAATTCAAGCTGCGCGCCAGCCAGCAACAGCAAGCGGCCAACCAGCAGCAGGCCCTGCGCAAGCTGGATGCCGAACAGGCCCGCATGGCGCAATGCGCCGAAGCCGGCACGGCCCAGGTCCAGGCCGCCACCGACGCCCAGGCCCGCGCCAGCGCCGCACTCCAGCACGCGCAGGACGAACAGGCGCAGCGCCTTCAAGGCAGCGGCGGCATGGCCGAGTTGCGCGCGCGCGAGCAGGCAGAGCAGGACCGCCTGCACCTGTGGCGCCAGGCAGAAACCCAGGCCGCGCAGCGCCGCGAACTTGCGCGCCAGCAAGCTGCGCTGGAGCAGGAATTGCGCGATGGAGAGGCACAGGCGCGGGCGCAGGACACATCGCTGCAAGCCCTGCGGCAGCAGTACAAGAGCGTCAAGGAACAGGTCGCGGACAAGCAGACCCTGCTCCTCCAGGAGCAGCGCATCCAAAGCCTGTCCGAGCACCGCCACGCCCTGCAGCCCGGCCAGCCCTGCCCGCTGTGCGGCGCGCACGAGCACCCGGCCGTGGCCGCCTACGAAGCGCTGGACGCCTCGGCCACCGAAGCCGCGCTGCGCCGCAAGCAGGATGAACTCGACGCCCTGCAAACCCAGGGCGAAACCGCCCGCGCCACGCTGGCCGCCACCACGGCCGCGCAGGCGGCGCGCCAGCGCCAGGCCGACGAACTGGAACAAGACATCGCACGCTGGCACGGCACATGGAACGACACATGGCAGGGCCTCACGCAACCCCTGCAACTCGCGCCAGACAGTTGGCAACAGGCCGACACCCTCGCCGTATCGGCCCAGGCCTGCGCCCGCCAGCTGGACACGCTCAAGCGCGCCGTGCAGGCCGCCGAGCAAGGCGAGCAGGCCGTGCAACAGGCCAAGGACGCCGCCCAGCACAGCCGCCAGTCACTGCAGACCGCGCAAGGCCAGCTTGCGCTGCAGCAGCAGGCCCTGGCCGACCACAGCGCACGCCGCGACGAACTGCAGCAATCCATCGCCGGCCTGCAGGCCGAAGCCCAGACGCTGAACGCGCAGTTGCAGGCCTCACTCGGCGAGGCCGGCCACACGGTGCCCGACGACGCCCAGCCCTGGCTTGAAGCGCGCGAAGCGGAATGGCAGCACTGGCAACAGGCTCGGCACGACCTGCAGCAACTGGCCCAATCCATGGCCTTGCAGCGCAAGGAATGCGAGGCTGCCGAGGCCGATGCGCAGCGCTGGAAAAAGCAGTGGGAAACACAGTGGGAGGCACAGTGGGAGGGGCAGAGAACGGCGCAGACCCATCCCGCCCATACGGCTGTGGCAGAGCCGCCTTCACTGCCCTTGCCGCCCGTGGAACAGCTGCCGCAGGCCCTGGCCGAATGCGCCAGCAACATCGCCGCTCTCACGCGGCAGCAGGATGCCCTGCAAGGCCAGCAGCAACAGGCCCAGGCCACGCTGGCCCGCCAGCGCGAGGAAGCGGCCCAGGCCGAATCCGCATGGCAGGCCGCCCTGGCCGCCAGCCCCTTTGCTGACGAGCCCACCTACCTGCAGGCCCTGCTGCCCGCACCCGAACGCCAGCGCCTGGCCACGCTGCGCCAGCAACTGCAGGCGGCACAACAGCGCGCGGCCACCCTGCTGGAAGCCGCACAGCGCGAGCACGCGGATCTGCAGGCCCAGGCCCTGACCGACCTGGCACCCGAAGCCATCCAGGCGCTGCTGCAAACACTGCAGGAGCGCCATACGGCACTCAGCGAACAGCTGGGCGGCGCCCGCGCCCAGCTGGCCGACGACCAGCGCCGCCGCCAGGGCCAGCAGGCCCTGTTCGAGCACATCGCCGCCCAGGCCAGCGACAGCGACCTGTGGCAGCACCTGGACGGCCTCATCGGCTCGGCCAAGGGGGACAAATACCGGCGCTTTGCCCAGGGCCTCACCCTGGACCACCTGCTGCACCTGGCCAACCTCCACCTGGCGCGCCTGCACGGCCGCTACCTGCTGCGCCGCAAGCCCGAAGGCGAGCTGGAACTGGACATCGTCGACAGCTGGCAGGGCGACACCCCGCGAGACACGCGCACGCTATCGGGCGGCGAAGCCTTCCTCGTCAGCCTGGCCCTGGCCCTGGCGCTGTCCGACCTGGTCAGCCACAAGACCTCCATCGACTCCCTGTTCCTCGACGAAGGCTTCGGCACGCTCGATGCCGACACGCTGGAGATCGCCCTCGACGCACTCGACCGGCTCAACGACAGCGGCAAGATGATCGGCATCATCAGCCACGTTGAGGCGCTCAAGGAGCGCATCGCCGTGCAGGTGCGTGTGGAGAAAGGCGGTGGCGTGGGGCATTCGAGGCTGGTGGTTTCTTCGTGATCCGAAGCGTTTCAAAATCTCTTAGGCTGTTGTTTTGAAAAGAATTTCGGTACGTTTCTGGTTTTTTGAGAAACGTACCGAAAAAGGCTCTTTCGATTTCTGCCGGTAAGTTGTTGCGTGCTACCGCTTCGCCCGACTCTGCTTGCGGGGCTGTGAGTCACTACAGAACTGTCACCAAACTGCCGCCCAACGCCTGCACCATCCTGCGGGCACGGCCTGCGTGGCCGCCGTTCACTCCTTTTCAAGGACCGCTCCATGCAAGTGCGCTTTCCCAATCCCTTCGGCCTGGCCCTGCCCGACGCCCAGGCGGTGCGCGAGTACCAGGCCGCGCAAGGCTTCTCCGACGCCTACGCGCAGTTCCTGATCACGCAGAACGGCCTGGACTTCGACCGGCTCGAAGCGGCGCCCGACCGCGAGGACTACCTGCAGGCCGACGACGAGACCGGCGACAACCACGCCTGGCTGCGCACCCTGCACCACTTCCGCGCAGGCTCGGAGCACTACGACGTGGAGGACCACCAGCGCGAGAACCTGTTTGCCGCGCACTTCATGGTCATTGGCCATGACCCCGGCGGCAACCCCTTCGTGGAAGTGCTGCACGGCGCCTTCAAGGGCCGCATCGGCAGCCTGGACCATGAGCTGTTTGCGGGCTGCGAGGACCTGGAGCAGTTCCTCGAAGAAATGGAACTGAGCGGCTTTGCCACCGCCAGCGTGGACGAGCAGACCGACATGCTTTGCGACGAAGACCAGGGCCTGATCTGGTTCCACGCCAGCAGCATGGACAGCTTCGTGCAGCAATGCGTGTTCTGTGACGAGGACGGCTCGGGCTTCGTGGTGGACGAGCCGGGGTTGGAAGAGGATTGAGCCACGGGGCGGGGAGGCCGGTGCTCGTGCGCAAGGGAAACCACTGCGCATTGGCATGACCGGTGGCTTGGCGTTCGCTTGCAGTTGCTCGCAACCGGCCAATCAGGCATGCCAGAATGCCCGGCGCCTTTGCGGCCATCGTCATTGCATCGGGATCAGGCAGCCCGGCCTCTTCGGATTCAGGACCTCCACATGCGAGCAATAAAGCTGACAACCCTGGCACTGGCAGCCTGCATTCCTCTGTGGAGCCTCGCCACGGAAATCATTTCTCAACCCGATGAACGCGCCTTGCGCGAGGAATGCAGTGCCCACTCCCAGGCCGGAATGCGAGACTGCCTGGCGCGCAGGCTCGCAGACAGCCACAAGGCCTTGAAGCAGGCCGAGGAACAGGCAGCCAGCGCGCTGGGGCAATGGGATGAGGATGCCAAATATGCCGCCCAGGCCAAGGCCAGGCTGTCCGCCTCCAGCAAGGAATTCACGCAGTACCGCGATGCCCAATGCAGCTGGCTTGCTTCTCTGGCTGGCGGCGCAGCCGGCAACGCGACGGAGATCAGGCGCCTGTCCTGTGCTGCAGCACTGAACTTCGGGCGGGCCGCGCAGCTGCGCGATGCCACATCCGAGCTGCCGTTGAAATAGCACGGAGCGCCCGCTGCGGGCGCGCCTGAGGTGCGTGTCAGCGGAACTTCACCGGCTGCACCCCCCGGTGCTTGGGCCTGACCACCACGGTGCCCGCAATCTTGTCGTGCCAGCCCTGCTTGCGCGGGTCAAAGGCCACCCAGATCAGCCCCAGGCACAGCGGGATGATGGACACGAAGTAGGCCAGGTAGCGAATGATGGCCTGCCGTGTGCTCATGTCCGCGCCGGTCTGCGCGTCCACGATCCTGGCGGCGATGAGCATCTTGCCCGGCGTGGCCTGTTTCTTGATCCAGAAGATGACGACGGCAATGGCAGGCAGCACCCAGGTGATGACGAAATCGGCCGGGCCGTGCAGCAGTTTTTCGGATTCCAGGTACTCCCAGCCATAGATGGAGATCAGGGCCGGAAGCATGAGCACGAGCAGGATCACGGTGTCGATCAGCGCGGCGCCGGTGCGGGCCCAGAAGCCCACGTATTCGAGATCGTCATCCTGCATGGCAAGTCCTATTGGTGCGACATCAAAAACAGCGGCTCACTGTATTCATGAAGCAATGCGCAGGCAGTCATGAAAAAGATCCAAATTTGAATTCAGATTTCTAGCTTTTTGAATTATGGAAATTCAACAAAGACTGCACTCCATCCATCAAATCATCCAGAAAAGTCTGATCCAAGCCACAGACCCCTGAAATCTTTGGACCATCTGGGGGTCTTGGCTGAAAACTCCAATCCATGATGATCAAGCCCCTTTCCAGAATTCTCAATGAAATGCCAAGTCCCGGCTCCGTTCCGGACAGTATTGCACTCGTTCCAAAATTATTCCCAGCCTTCATCGACTGGAGTTCCATCCAGAACTTCTTCAACTCTCCAGGCATCGCAGACCAATTACCTTCTGCATCTATCCCAGGGACAGCCACCTTGACAAACAAGTCAATCCATTCAAGATATGGTCCGCCCGGGGCCTCAAAACGACTGGCCACCGGCTCTATCTGAAGACTTAGATCTTCTGTATTGATGTTCAGCATTTTCAGAAATACATAAAATGCAGGATAGTCCAGTCCGACTCCCGAACAACAACCTCAAGTGTTTTCTGTTCCTTGACGTACCCAGCGCCTCGCTTGATGAATCTGGACATCGGAATTTCGTACCTGAAAACACCTGCAACTTTTTGAGGATCTGGGCATCCTCTTTCCATGCTTTATGGCCAGATGAATGATGTGTACAGGAAAAAATCTCCCAGGATTTTCCATGTGCCTGAGTGTTGTCTCGGTAAATTTCAAATTTCTTACCGAAACCCCTTTCAGCTTGCTTCGAAGAAGCGGCAACAGGGAACGAGTCAGCTGTGATGCAGTGCCAAGTGCCGCCCGCCCAGCAACCAAGCGACTTACAGAACCGATTCCTGCACGAACCAGTTTCAACGCAACTGGACCAAGCAAAATAAGATCCAATGGATCAATAAGGGGCTCTTCTAAAGGACTCTCTCTGATCCCAACATGCTGTCCCGAGATATCGTAAATGTGCCAAACATTCTTGGCACCTTCATGGATATACTCAACACAGTCTCCAGATGTCTCATCAATTATCGGACTTGCACCGGACGGCAATGAGGGAATGTTGACTGCAAAACCAGAACCAACTGCGTGGACCGGCTCACCCAGAAGAGGAATTCCATTTCCTTCACCAGAATATTCATTCATAGAGAGGCAGCTCGTCTTTCAACAAGTTCAACGGAATCAACGAGATCACTCATTGCAGCCCGAGCCTGGCTTGGCTAAACGCAGACAGACCGGAGACCCGGAAACCGAAGCTTCGAAAGATATGGGTTATACCCTGATTTCAAGAAAAAATCCTCTGATCCAACAACAATGACCATGAAATCAGAGGACTCCTCGTGAAAGGAGACAACGCTCCAGTCGCAGCTCTCCCAATTGTGAAAACCTTGAGAGGCCGTCATGCCTCTCGCATCAGAAGATGCGGGCATCATCGGGAAAAGGTAGATCTCACTCTTACCGATCGAATACTGCCTGCAGGTCCTTCTGCCCCGTCACGCCGGACTGCAGCGCCAGCATCAGCAGGATCCGCGCCTTGGGCGCGCGCAGATCGTCGGCCATGACGGCGCCGGCCTCGAACGAGGTCTTGCCGCCGCCCTCGAAGCCGTAGCTGGGCATGACGCGGCCGTTGTGCACGCGCGTGCTGACGACCACGGGCACGTTCTTGCCGATGGCGTACTTGGCGGCATCGAGCATGGCGACGTTCATGTTGCCCATGCCCAGGGCGTCGATGACGATGCCCTTGACGCCACGGTCCACCGCCTGGCGCACGGCCTGGCCGTTGGCGCCGCCGTACATGGGGAAGATTTCCACCTCGGGCATGGTCTGCGCCTGGATGGGCAGGTGCTGGCGGCGCGCGGGGGCGGAGGCGAAGTTCACGCGGTCCGGGTAGACCTCGCCCAGAAAGCCGAACTCACCCGAGCGGAAGGTTTCCACGTTGGCCGTGTGTGTCTTGGTGACGTAGCGCGCGGCGTTGATCTGGTTGTTCATGGCCAGCATGGCGCCCTTGTCGCGCGCCTTGGGGTCCACGGCGATGCGCACGGCGTTGAGCAGGTTGCGCGGGCCGTCGAAGTCGGACACCGAGGCATTGCGCTGCGCGCCGATGAGCACGACGGGCTTGGACGACTGCACGGTCAGGTCCAGCCAGAAGGCGGTTTCCTCCAGCGTGTCCGTGCCGTGCGAGACGATGGCGCCGGCCACCTCAGGGCGGGCCAGGGCGGCCTGTACGGCCTGGGTGAGCTGCACCCAGCGGGCCGGGTCCATGTAGTCGGAGGGCACGTTGGACAGGTTGTTGACCTGGATGCGCGCGTACTTGCCCACGTCGGGCACGGTGGCCAGCAGGTCGTCGCCCGAGATCGCGGGCACGGGCGCGTTCTTGACCGGGTCGATCTTCATGGCGATGGTGCCGCCCGTGGCAATGAACTGGACCACGGGCTTGTCCTGGGCGGCGGCGCTGGTAGCAATCATGGGCAAGGTGCAGGCAGTGAGCAGGGCGAGGGCGGTGCGACGGAAGGCTTTCACGGGTGTTGTCTCCTTGTTGTGATGTCAAGGAGCATGCTAACCATGGCGTGCGACCGGCCCGCGCTGCCGGCCCTGCGTGAAACCCTGATGGACAGGCACGATCAACGCGCATCAGCGCATCAAAGCGCCAGCGCGGCCTCGATGTCCGTGGACAGCTTGGCCGGCGCATCCTGGGGCGCATAGCGGCGGATGACCTGGCCGTCGCGGCCAACGAGGAATTTGGTGAAGTTCCACTTGATGGCCTTGGTGCCCAGCACGCCCGGCGCCTCGGCCGTGAGCCAGCGGTACAGCGGGTGGGCGTTGGCGCCGTTGACGTCGATCTTGCCCATGAGCGGAAAGCGCACGCCAAAGTTCAGGTCGCAGAAGCTGGCGATTTCCGATTCGCTGCCCTTTTCCTGGGAACCGAACTGGTTGCACGGAAAGCCCAGAACCACCAGGCCGCGCCCGCCGTACTGCTCATGCAGCGCCTGCAGGCCGGCGTACTGCGGCGTGAAGCCGCAGGCGCTGGCGGTGTTGACGATGAGCAGCACCTTGCCGCGGTAGTCCGACAGGGGGACGGCCTGGCCCGTGATGGAGGTGGCCTCGAAGTCGTAGGCCGAGCGGGGCGCGGCGGCGGTGTCATTCATGCGGGTGCTCCTGGAGTGGAGCGCCCATGGTAGCGCCGGGACACCCAGGGGCGCGCTGGCCGGGCATGGGGATGCGGACTTGTCTCACAGACAGCAGGCGGCCAAAAACTTACCTTGGAAGGCAACAGGCGGGCACATCGGCCCGCCTGGTCCCGTTTCGCTGGCAGTGTTTACAAGCCGTATAGGCGCATGCCTGCCGTAGTTTCCGTCCCACGATGAAGAGACCACGTATGAACCCCAACAGCACCCCCACGAAGCAAGCCAAATCCAACGCCGGCAACGGCCACCTGGCGCTGGACCCCAAGGCCCTGGAGGCCGCCAAGCACAGCCTGGACGATGGCGCCGTGACCCCGCACTTCGGACCCTGGCGCGAGGACATCATCAAGCTGCTCAATGACTCGCTGGCCACCGAGCTGGTGTGCGTGATGCGCTACAAGCGCCACCACTTCACGGCCGTGGGCCTGGCTTCGCCCGCCATTGCCGACGAGTTCCTGGTCCATGCCAATGAGGAAATGGCCCACGCCGACAAGCTGGCCCAGCGCATCGTACAGCTGGGCGGCGAGCCCGACTTCAACCCCCAGACGCTGACCCAGCGCAGCCACGCCGACTACAACGGCGAGATGGACCTGAAGGCCATGATCCGCACCAACCTGATCGCCGAGCGCGTGGCCATCGAGGCCTACAGCCAGATGATCGACCTGATCGGCGACAAGGACCCGACCACGCGCCGGCTGATCGAATCCATCCTGGAGCAGGAGCAAGAGCATGCGGACGAGCTGTCCGACTGGCTGGAGAAATAAGCACTTCCCGCCAGTACCCGCCAGCCCGACAATACCGGGGCTTGGCCCATAGGCAAGGCACCCCGCGCGAGCGGGGTGCCGTTTTTTTGGGCATTCTCTCGGCTTCGCGGAATGGTCCCGCCCTATCGGCCCTGATGTCCTGTCATCAGGGCCGTCTTGCAATATGCGCTTTTCTTTCAATGACTTGAAGCTGCCCGACGCTGTGCTCGCAGCCTGGCAAAGGCTGCTGGCCAGCCGCATCGGCCAGCGCGTGGCGGCCCTGCCCTGGTGGCACCGCTGGCCCACGCGGCGCGAATGGCTGCTGTTCGCCGCCGCGCTGCCGCTGCTGTTCGCGCTGTATGTGCTGGCCCTGATCCCGTTCACGCCCGGCATCCGCGACATACGCAAGGCCAAGCTGGAGCAGCCCGCCCAGATCATGAGCGCGGATGGCAAGCAGCTCGCGCAGTTCAAGCGCAGCAACCGGCAGTGGGTGAAGCTCGACGAGATGTCGCCCTCGGTGATCAAGGCGCTGATCGCCACGGAGGACCACCGCTTCTACGAGCACCACGGCATGGACTGGCGGCGCACGCTGGGCTCGGTGGTGCACACGCTGCGTGGCGATCCGCAGGGCGGCTCCACCCTCACCCAGCAGCTCGCACGCAACCTGTACCCGACCGAAATCGGCCGCGCGCCCACGCTCAACCGCAAGCTCAAGGAGGCGATCACGGCCTTCAAGATCGAGGCGCTCTACACCAAGGACGAGATCCTCGAGACCTATCTGAACACCGTGCCCTTTCTCTACAACGCCTTCGGCATAGAGATGGCGGCGCGCACCTATTTCGACAAGCCGGCCGCGCGGCTGACGGTGCTGGAAAGCGCCACGCTGGTGGGCATGCTCAAGGGCACGAGCTACTACAACCCCGTGCTCAACCCCGACCGCGCGCTGTACCGCCGCAACACGGTGCTGTCGCAAATGGTCAAGCGCGGCGTGCTGCAGGAGGCCGAGTTCGCCCAGCTCAAGAAGCGCCCCATGCGCATCAACTTCGAGCGCCAGGAAGAGCCCCTGGGCATGGCGCCCCACTTCGCGCAGCAGCTGCGCAAATGGCTGATCGACTGGGCCGACCGCAACGACTACAACATCTACACCGACGGCCTGGTGGTGCACACCACCATCGACTCGCGCCTGCAGAACTGGGCCAACCAGGCCGTGGCGCGCCAGACGCGCACGCTGCAGGGCGTGGCCAACGGCGCCTGGAGCCAGCGCGACGGCTGGAATGCCGCCAACCCGCTGGTGCAACAGCTGGTGCGAGAGACCCCCGCCTGGCGCGCGGCGCGCAAACGCGCGGACGGCCAAGGCAAGGACAAGGCAACGGACAAGGACAGCGAGGAAGACACCCTCAAGGCCCTGCTGGCCGACAAGGCCTTCATGAAGCAGCTGCGCGACGACAAGACGCGCGTGCAGGCAGGCTTTGTGGCGCTGAACCCAGTCACCTCCGAAGTGCTGGCCTGGGTGGGCAGCCGCGACTTCACGCAGGACGCCTACGACCATGTGCAGCAGGCACGGCGACAGCCCGGATCGACCTTCAAGCCCTTTGTCTATGGCGCCGCGCTGCAGCAGGGCGCCACCCCCGACGACAAGCGCGTGGACGGCCCCGTGGAAATCAAGCTGCCCGGCGGCGAAGTCTGGCGCCCCACCGACGCCACGCCACCCTCGGGCAGCGAGATGACGCTGCGCGACGCCCTGGCCTACTCCAAGAACACCATCACCGCCGAAGTCATGCAGTCCGTAGGCCCCGCCCGCGTGGCGCGCCTGGCGCGCGCCCTGGGCGTGCGCCAGAGCCCGCTGGACGAAGTACCCGCCCTGGCCCTGGGCAGCAGCCCGGTGTCGCTGCTGGAAATGGTCAACGCCTATGCCAGCCTGGCCCACGGTGGCCGCTGGCTGCCACCCATGATGGTCACGCGCATCGAGGACGCCGACGGCAAGGTCATCGCCGAATTCAGTCCGCCCAAGCCTGAGCGCGCGCTGGACGAAGACCACGCCTACGCCCTGGTGGACATGCTGCGCTCCGTGGTGGACAAAGGCACGGCCGTGGCCGTGCGCCAGCGCTACGGCATCCACGCCGACGTGGCCGGCAAGACCGGCACCACCCAGGGCAATGCCGACGGCTGGTTCATCCTCATGCACCCGGAAATCGTTACCGGCGCCTGGGCCGGCTTCAACGACCCGCGCATCACCCTGCGCAGCGACCGCTGGGGCCAGGGCTCGCGCAGCGCCCTGCCCATGGTGGGAGACTTCATGTCCCGCGCCCTGCGCAGCCCCGTCATCGACGCCAAGGCCCGCTTCGAGCCGCCCGAACAAAGCCACTGGTGGTCCGACATGGTCGGCCGCCTGCGCGAACGCATGCAGGACTGGTGGCCTGACCAGCCGCCGCCCGCCCAGCCCGGCCAACCCGCCACCCCGGAGCCGACTCCGGCCCCTGAACCCGCACCCGAGCCCACGGAGCCATCCGGCCCGGGCCTGTCGCCCGGCGAGGAAATCATAGAAAGTATCCCCGCCCTGCCCGCACCCAGCATCCCACTCACCCAGGGCACGCTGGGCCCCACGGACCAGCGCGCAGTGCAGGAAGCCACCCCCGCCACGCCAGCCCTGCCCGGCGGCGAAGACGCCCCCGCAGGCACCGGCGTGGTGATCACGCCGATCCAGCCCTGACCCGGCTGGCTGTTGGCTGTTGGCTGTTGCCAGCCTCCCCCTTCTGCCCACGCCTGCGTTGGGCGGGATGCGGGGTGGCAAGCCTGCCGAAGGACAGGCTTGCTTCGTCATCTGACTTGCCGCAGTTGTTTGAGCGGCGCGCGAAGCGCAAAGCGAGTTCTGCGGCACACCCCGCATCCCGCCCAACGCAGGTCGCCCGTAGCGAAGCGAAGGGTCGTGGGCAGTGCGGGGCGCGCTTCTTTGCCTACTTTCTTATCGCGCGATAAGAAAGTAGGTCGGCCGCCGGGCCGAAACCCGGCCTCGAAAAACAACCACCCGGCAGGGACAAATCCAGCGAAAGAATCAAAGCACAAAGAGTCACCGTGAAGTCCGCGTATGACTCACATTGGCATCCACAGTCCCAAACACCGTCACCCCACTGCCACTGGACGCCTGGCTCCCCGAAACATCCCCAGCCACCCCGCCCGCGCAACCAGCCAGCCCCACACTCAAGGCCACCAGCACCATCGCGGCCAGCTCACGCATGCCGTACTTCATCGCAATCTCCTTCATCTCCGGCGCAACCGACCGGCACAGCCCATGTTAGCCGCGCCAACCCGCCGCCCCGTGAGCGAAGGTAATCACCCTTCCAGGTAAAGCGCAGCCAGCCGCTCGCGTGCAGCGCTGTCGATGCCCAGCGCATCCCGCAGATACCCCTGCATTCCACCGAAGTCGGCCCGCACCATGTCGGTGGCCGCCGCCAGGTAGGACGCCTGCACGCGCCACAGCACATCCATCACCTCGGCCGGCATGGGAGCGAAGGTGGTGGCGGGGCGCTGGTAGAGCTGGTTGGTCAGCAGGTAGTCCTGCATCACGGTGTCCTCGTCCACGCCCAGCGCGGTGAGCAGCAGGGCGGCGGCCCAGCCCGTGCGGTCCTTGCCGGCCGTGCAGTGGAAGACCAGCGGGTCCTGGCTGTCCAGCAGCAGTTGGAACAGCTGTGCAAAGCGTGGCGCGTAGTCGTGCACGAAGCTGCGGTAGGTGTCCTGCATCAGCTCCTCGGCATGGGCGGCCGTGAGGTCGTTGCCTGCGGCAATCAGGGCGCTGGCGCGCTGCACCACGGTGGGCTCGACGATGAGCGCATGGCGGGCAATGCCCGGCCATTCGTAGGCCAGGTGGGCGCTTTCCATCTTGCCCCGGAAGTCCGCGCTGCGCGCGAGCTTCAGGCCCTGCAGCACGTCCAGGTCCGCTGCGCTGAGGCCGGCCAGATGGTCTGCACGGAACAGCGTGCGCCAGCGCACGCGCCGGCCATCCAGGCCCGCGTAGCCACCGAGGTCTCGGAAGTTGGAGGCGCCGTCCAGGCGGATGGAGCGCGAGGGCGCCGGGGAGGAAGCAGCGGCGGCAGCCGCTGCCGGGGTGAGCATTTCGGTATCCATGCCCGCTAGATTAGCCCAAGCATGTGTTGCCCCCGTGTCAGGCCGGCGACCCGCTGCGGCAAGGTGCAGAAGCGGGTCGCAGGATCAGGTCAGGCAGGCGCCTTACGCCAGATGCTTGCCCACGATGCCGGCCAGCTCGAACATGTTCACGCTGTCCTTGCCGAAGACGGGGCGCAGCTTGTCGTCGGCGCGGATGACGCGCTTGTCCTTGGGGTCCTGCAGGTTCTGGGCCTTGACGTATTCCCACAGCTTCTTGACCACTTCGGTACGCGCCACCGTGCCTTCGCCGATGACGGCGGCCAGGGCCGCGCTGGGCTGCAGCGTGCCGGCAGCCGGCTTGCGCGCGGTCTTTGTGGCGGTCTTGGTGGCCGTCTTTGCCGTGGTCTTGGCTGCGGCTTTCTTGGCAGGCGCCTTCTTGGCCGTCGCGCTCTTGGCGGCCGCCGTCTTGCGCGGCGGGTACTTGCTGTCGCGCTGCTCGAACTCGAAGTTCACCTTGCCGGCCGCGCCATCCCAGACCAGGAAGGCCTTGAAGCTGCGGCGCGTGCGGTTGGAGACGAACTTGTCCAGCAGGTCGGTCTTGCCGGTCTGCAGCAGCTTTTGCATCTGCTCGCGCTCTATGGGCTGCTGCAGGATGATCTGGCCGCTCTTGAAGTCGCAGCTGGGCGTGGCCTGGGCCAGCGTGGGCACGGCCTTGGCGCAGACGTAGTTGCTGCCGTGTTCGAAGACCGGCGCACCGCACTTGGGGCAGGGGCCCAGCGATTGCTGGCTGGCAAAGTCCACCAGCTCGCCCGTGTCTTCGGAGGCGGCGTCGTCGCCAAAGTCGAACTCGAGCTTGTAGTTGCCGCCTTCCTCATCGTGCACGATGGTGACCTCGGCCACGAAGGGCCAGCCGGCCTTGGAGCGAAAACCGTCCAGCGGGCCCAGGCGGCGGTCGCGCAGCAGTTGCTCGGCCTCGGCCGTCTCGAAGGTGCGGCCTGCAGGCGACTTGGTGAACGAGAAGCCGCAGCCCGCGCCCTGTCCGTCGCTGCCCGTGCAGCCGTAGCGGCGGTAGTTCTCCTTGACCACGCCGCCGCAGTTGGGGCAAGGCGTGGACAGGGTGGCGTAGTCGCCGGGCACGGTGTCTCGGTCGTATTCCTTGGCCTTCTTGACCAGCTTTTCCGTCATGGACTGGATCTGCTGCATGAAGGCATCGCGCGAGAGCTGGCCCTTTTCCATCTGGGCCAGCTTGTACTCCCATTCGCCGGTGAGGTCGGCGCGCGAGAGTTCTTCCACGCCCAGGCCGCGCAGCAGGGTCATGAGCTGGAAGGCCTTGGCCGTGGGAATCAGCTCGCGGCCTTCGCGCAGCATGTACTTTTCGGTCAGCAGGCCTTCGATGATGGCCGCGCGCGTGGCAGGCGTGCCCAGGCCCTTTTCCTGCATGGCCTCGCGCAGCTCGTCGTCCTCGACCTGCTTGCCGGCGCTTTCCATGGCGCCCAGCAGCGTGGCTTCGGAGTAGCGCGCGGGCGGCTTGGTCTTGAGGCCCTTGGGATCGACCTGGCCGGCGCGCGGCTGCTCGCCAGGCTGCACCGCGACCAGGGGCTGGCCCTTGTCGCCGTCCTTGCCGCCTTCGACCTCGTTGGCGGCCTCCTTGCCGTAGATGGCCAGCCAACCGGGCTTGACCAGGATCTTGCCTTCGGTCTTGAAGCTGTGCTGCTCGACCTTGCTGATGCGCGTGGTCACCTGGTGCTCGGCGCTGGGGAAGAACACGGCCATGAAGCGGCGCACGACGAGGTCATAGAGCTTTTGCTCGGCCTCGGACAGGCCGCTGGGCGCCTGCGTGGTCGGGATGATGGCAAAGTGATCCGACACCTTGCTGTTGTCGAAGATGCGCTTGGTCGGGCGCACGTAGTTCTCGTCCAGCGCCTGCTGGGCAAAGGGCGCCAGGTGGCGCATGCCGCTGCCGGCCAGCATGGCGAAGGTCTGGTGCGCCACGGGCACGTAGTCCTCGGGCAGGGCGCGCGAGTCGGTACGCGGGTAGGTCAGGGCCTTGTGGCGCTCATACAGGCTTTGCGCCAGCGACAGCGTGGTCTTGGCCGAGAAGCCGAACTTGCCGTTGGCCTCGCGCTGCAGGCTGGTCAGGTCGAACAGCAGCGGGCTGGCCTGGGACGTGGGCTTGGACTCCTCGGTGACCTGGGCCGGCTTGCCGCGCACGGCGTCGGCAATGGCCTGGGCATCGCGCTGGTTCCAGATGCGGTCGGCGCGGGCTTCGGCATCCTCGCTCTTCTTCCATTGCGTGTCGAACCACTTGCCCAGGTACTGGCCGGCCTGCGCATCGAAGGCGGCATGCACTTCCCAGTAGTCGCGGCTCACGAACTTGCGGATCTTTTCCTCGCGCTCCACCACCAGGGACAGCGTGGGCGTCTGCACGCGGCCCACGGTGGTCAGGAAGAAACCGCCATCGCGCGAATTGAAGGCCGTCATGGCGCGCGTGCCGTTGATGCCCACCAGCCAGTCGGCCTCGGAGCGGCTGCGCGCGGCGCTGGCCAGGCCCAGCATCTGCGCGTCGCTGCGCAGGTTCTGGAAGCCGTCGCGGATGGCCTGCGGCGTCATGGATTGCAGCCACAGGCGCTTGACCGGCTTGCCCAGGCCCTTGCCGTCGGGCTTGGCGCCTGCGGCGTACTGCTCGATCAGGCGGAAGATCAGCTCACCCTCGCGGCCCGCGTCGCAGGCGTTGATGAGTTCGGTGACATCCTTGCGCTTGGCCAGCTTGACCACGGCATTGAGCCGGCTCTTGGTCTTGTCCACGGGCTTGAGGTCGAAATACGGCGGAATCACCGGCAGGTTGGCAAAACTCCATTTGCCGCGCTTGACGTCGAATTCCTCGGGCGCCTGGATTTCCACCAGGTGGCCCACGGCGCTGGTCACGACGTAGTGCTCGCTCTCGAAGTATTCATCGTGCTTGTCGAATTTGCCCGCCACCGGAGTCAACGCGCGGACGATGTCCTGCGCGACCGAAGGCTTCTCAGCAATCACCAGGGTCTTTGTCATTGTGTGTACTCGTCATTCCCCGCAGGACCTGCATGTCGCAGCCTGCGCTTCTACAATCCATGGCTCACGCGTGTACGTACGTGTACGCGCACGCGCATGTGTGCCTATTCAAGTTATCAGAGAAAACATGCCCCGCACAGCTTTGGCCCCTTCCGGCGGCCGCCGCATCCAGACCCGCCGCTCGGGTGTCCATGGCAAGGGCGTCTTCGCCGCGCAGGATCTTGCCGAAGGCGAGGTCCTTGTCGAGTACGTAGGGGAAATCGTCAGCTGGCAGGAAGCCCAGGACCGGCATCCGCACGACCCCAGCCAGCCCAACCATACCTTCTACTTCCACGTGGACGAAGACCGCGTGATCGACGCCAACTACGGCGGCAACTCCTCGCGCTGGATCAACCACAGCTGCGCTCCCAATTGCTACACCGATGAGCGCGATGGCCGGATTTTCATCGTCGCGCTGCGCAACATCGCCGCCGGCGAGGAGCTGAGCTACGACTACGGCCTGATCATCGACGAACCCTACACCAGGAAGCTGAAGGCCGAGTATCCATGCTGGTGCGGCGCGGCCACCTGCCGCGGCACGCTGCTGGCGCCCAAGCGCGGCTGGCGCCCGCCCATGCCCGGCGATGCATTGCCGGCCAGCGCAAAGCCGGCATCGGAACAATCTGAAAAGACAAAGCGGGCCAAAAAGCAGCAGGTCAAAGCGGAAAAGCCTTTGGAAAAGCCCTTGGAAAAGGCCCCCCAAAAGCCAAGGAAAAAATCCCGCAAATCCTCCACAAAGGCCGGCGCATGATGGCATCGTCCCCCATTCACTGGCCTGCGGAATCGCTGTGGCAGGCCATCGAGCCGCAACTGCCGGGCTTTTCCGTGGAAATCGTGCCCAGCATCGGCTCGACCAATACCGAGCTGATGGCGCGCGCCCGCGATGGCCGCAACGAACCCGTGCTGCTGGTGACCGAAGTGCAGACCGCCGGCCGGGGCCGGCTGGGCCGCCAGTGGACCAGCGGCGTGGGCGATTCGCTGACCTTCTCGCTGGGCATGCCGCTGGCGCCTGCCGACTGGTCCGGCCTGTCGCTGGCCGTGGGGCTGAGCGTGGCGCAAAGCCTGCAGCCGCAGTTGCCCGCCCCGGGCTCGCAGCGCCCGCGCATCGGCCTCAAATGGCCCAACGACCTGTGGATCGACGGTGACCGCAAGCTCGGCGGCATCCTGATCGAGACGGCCAGCTTTGTCGGCAGCGCCGCGCATGAGCCCGGCACGCCGCGCTACGTGGTCGTGGGCATAGGCCTGAACGTGCGCCCGCGCCCCGGCGACGGCATGCGCACGCCCCCGGCCAGCCTGCTGGAGCTGGACGAACGCCTGGACGCACCCACCGCCCTGGCCTGCGTGCTGCCGGGCCTGGTCTCCGACATCCAGACCTTTGCCGCCCAGGGCTTTGCGCCGCTGGTGGAGCGCTTTGCCCAGCGCGACCTGCTGCGTGGCCGCGCCGTCAATCTCAGCGATGGCGAAAGCGGCACGGCCGAGGGCGTGGGCCCCGATGGCGCGCTGCTGGTGCGCACGGCGCGCGGCCTGCAGGCCATCACCAGCTCGGAAATCAGCGTGCGCCCGGCTGCTGTAGGCTAGGGCGGGTGACTCATCACTAGGGCCCAAGAAACGACATGCTGCGAATCGCCTTCCTGCTGCTGGTGCTGGCCAATGCCGGCTACTACCTCTGGAACCACGGCCAGCTCCAGGCCCTGGGCCTGGCACCGCCATCCCAGACCGAGCCCGAGCGCCTGGGCCAGCAGGTGCGCCCGGAGGCGCTGAGCCTGCTGAGTGTGGACAACGCGCCAGCCCCCTCCTCGGCCACCCCGGCCACGGCTCCTGCATCCCCTGCATCCCCTGCGGCACCCGCAGCACCTGCTGCCCCTGCCAGTGGCGAGGAACCCGCCGCACCGGCTCGCCCCGAGAAAGCCGCGGGCCAGCCTACCAGCTGCCTGGTGGCCACGGGCATCGAAGACCGCCATGCCGAGGCGCTGCGCCGCGGCCTCATCGCCCAGGTCGCCAGCGACCAGTGGGACCTGAGCAGCACGCACCAGCCGGGCCGCTGGATGGTCTACATGGGCAAGTTCCCCGATGCCGAGTTCCTGGAGCGCAAGCGCGCGGAACTGCGTGCACGCAAGATCGACTTTGACCGCGCAGGCGGCGCGCTGGAGCCCGGCCTGTCGCTGGGCCGCTTCTCCTCCGAGGAAGCGGCCACGCGCGAGCTGACCAACGTTGCGCGCCAGGGCGTGCGCACGGCCCGCGTGGTGCAGGAGCGCCCCGACATCACCCTCTACACGCTGCGCCTGCCCCAGGCCACGCCCGCGCTGCGCAGCCAGGTCGAGTCCATGGGCGGCAAGGCCTTCGAGGGCAAGCCGTTCAGGCCCTGCTGAGCCCCGCCAGGGCACGATGAAAAAAGGCCCGCGATCCTGTGATCGCGGGCCTTTTGCATTTCACTCTCAGGGGCTTCAGAGCGTACGCGGATCGGTGGCCATCAGTTGCTCCACCAGCACCTTCAGGTCGGTGGTCAGGCGCAGGTAGCCGGCCTGGTCGAGGTCCAGGGTCTGCTCGTTCATGTAGAGCTTGCGGTTGATCTCGATCTGGATGCTGTGGCGGTGCTCGGCGGGCTTGCCGTAACGGCGCACCAGCTCCACGCCCTTGTAGGGATGGTTGTAGTCCACGCTGTAGCCGCGCTCGCGCAGGAAGGCGCAGATGCGCTCGGACAGCGCCGGGCTGGCCGTGCTGCCGTCGCGGTCGCCGATCACGAAGTCGGCATGGACCAGGCCAGGGTGCAGCGTGGCATGGCTGGCTGCGACGGAAGGCATGGAGTGGCAGTTGATATGGATGCTGTAGCCATGGCGCGCATGGGCGCCGTCGATGGCGCGCTCCACGGCGGCGTGGTAGGGCTTCCAGCAGCGCTCGATGCGCTGCAGCAGTTCAGCGGCGGGCAGCTGGCGGTCATAGATGGGCACGCCCTCATCGGTGAACTTCCAGATCAGGCCCTTGCCCAGGCGCACCTTCTGCAGCACGACCTGGTCGGTGGTGACGGGCAGCGGCCACTGGCCCTCGATCATGGTGGTGTCGATCTCGGTGGTGTCGCGGTTGGCGTCCAGGTAGATGCGCGGGAAATGCGCCTCCACCCAGCTCACGCCCAGGCCCGGCGCAAAGGCGTAGATCTTCTCCACATGCGTGTCCTCGGCCTGGCGCAGCGTGGCCAGCGGCAGGCAGGAGCCGAAGTCCGCCGGGTAGACCGTGCCGCTGTGCGGCGAGTCCAGCACCACGGCACTGGCGCCGGCAACGCTGGTGACCATGGGCGGCGCGGCATCGGCCGCGCCGGAGCCTGCCGCGCCGGGCAGGGATTGCAGGAAGTTCTGACTGATCAGTCGCAGGACGGGATGCATGAGGAAGTGGTCTATCTCGGTTACGCATTGCACCGCTGCGCTGCGGCCAGCCCGCCATGAAACTGGCGCGTCCCAGGCCAGGGACGCCGAGCAAGGGCCGCCCCGCAGCGAGGGCGTCGTCCCCCTCCCGCGAAGCGAGAGAGGGGGAAGGCGCGAAGCGCCTCAGGGGGAGCCTTTAATCCAGCTGGATCTGGGCCGTGGCGGCAATCTTCTTCATCTTGGCGACTTCGCTGGCGATCTGCTTGGTGAAAGCGTCGCTGCTGGTGCCGGAGATGTACAGACCCTGGGCCGCCATGCGCTTTTGCACGGCTGGGTCCTTGAGCGCGGCCGCGATGGCCTTTTGCACGCGGGCGATCTGCTCGGGCGGCGTGCTCTTGGGGGCCACCAGGCCGAACCACGAAGGATCGTTCAGATCGGCATGGCCGGCTTCGGCGTAGGTCTGCACGTCGGGCAGCACGTCCAGGCGCTCATGCCAGGACACGGCCAGGGCCTTGACCTTGCCGCCCTTGATGTGGGGCAGCGAGGAAGCCACCTGGTCGAAGTACACGGGAACCTGGCCACCGAGCACGTCGTTGATGGCCGGGCCTGCACCGCGGTAGGGAATGTGCTGCATCTCGGTGCCCGTGCTCTTCATGAACTGGGCGCCCCACATGTGGCCGATGGTGCCGTTGCCGGGTGTTGCGAAGCTGACCTTGCCGGGGTTGGCCTTCAGGTACTTCACGAACTCGGCGAAGTTGTTGGCGGGCACCAGCTTGGGGTTGATCACGATCACGCCGGGGGCCTTGACGATCTCGGTCACGCCGACGAAGTCGTTGATGGCGTCGTAGGGCAGCTTCTTGAACACGGCGGGGTTCACGCCGTGCGTGGACAGCGTGGCGATGCCGAAGGTCACGCCGTCGGTGGCACGCGCCACTTCGGCCATGCCGATGGAGCCGCCAGCGCCGGCCTTGTTCTCGATCACCACGGCCTGGCCGCCCAGCAGCTTGGGCAGCACGTCCTGCATGTTGCGCGGGACCATGTCGGTGGAGCCACCAGCAGGGAACGGAACGACGATGCGCAGGGGACGGGAGGTGTCCTGGGCGAAGGACATTCCAGGAACGACAGAAGAAGCGGCGATGGAAGCAAGGAAATGACGTCGTTGCATAGGATCTTTCTTACAAACAAGTTCAGATTAAAAGAAATCTGCTCACAAAAAAAGCAAATACTGTGCCTGTTAATATTCCAAACAGGAATACTTTCATCATATCCCTGTCATGAGTTTGCGCCGCCTCAACCCGCCCACGCATCTGCTGCGCGCTTTCTCCACCGTGGTGCGCTTCGGGGGCGTCTCGCGCGCGGCCGAAGCCTTGCACCTGACGCAAAGCGCAGTCAGCAAGCAGATCCAGGAGCTGGAGAAATGGGTGGGCGTGCCGCTGTTCGAACGCGAGCGCAAGCGCTTGAGGCTGACGCCCGCGGGCGAGCGCTATGAGCGCGCAGTGCGCGCCCTGCTGGGCCAGCTGGAGGCAGCCACCCTCGAACTCATCACCAGCGATGACAGCCGAGGCGCGCTGCACCTGTCATCGCTGCCGACTTTCGCGGCCAAGTGGCTGATCCCCAGGCTGCCCCAGTTTCAGCAGCGCTATCCACAGATCACGCTGCACTTTGTACCCTACGTACACAGCTACCAATTTGACAGTCCGGGGCTGGACTGCGCAATTTTGTTTGGCGACGGGCACTGGAATGGCGCGCATGCCCACTATCTGGTGGGCCGCCAGGTGGCGCTGATCGCACCGCCGCGCGGCGCGGGCCCCGAGGCACGCATCACCACCCCCCAGGACGTGGCGCGCTGCACCCGGCTGCGCCACGTGACCATTCCCGATGCCTGGGCGCGCTGGAGCGAGGCCCATGGCGTCAACGGCATCAGCCCCCTTGCGGGCCCGCAGTTCGACCAGTTCCAGACCATCATCCGCGCCGTGATGGCCGGCATGGGCATCGCCCTGGTGCCGCGCTGCCTGGTGCAGGACGAGATCGCGGCCGGCCTAGTGAACGAGCCCCTGCCCCAGCACGGCTACCAGAGCGCCCTGGGCTACTGGCTGTGCTATCCGGCCGACCGCGCCAACCACGGCACCCTGGGCATCTTCCGCAACTGGCTGGTGGACCATGCCGCGCAGACGCCGGGACGGATCGCGGTGGCGCCTGTGGCTCCCGGGGAATCTGCGGCAGCCGGGGAAGCCCCGCCACCTATGCCGCAGGCTTGGGCGACGGCGGCGAGCGCAGCGCCGTGAAGCGCACGCTGAAACGCGCACCCGGCGGCTGCTGGCCCGGATGCGCGTCTTCCAGCACCACCTGGGCGCCATGCTGGCGCGCGATCTCCAGCACGATGGGCAGGCCCAGGCCCGAGCCATCGGCCTCCGAGCCCAGCACGCGGTAGAACGGCTGGAACACCAGCTCGCGCTCGGCCTCGGGCACGCCGGGTCCCGAATCCTCCACCTGCAGCAACAGGACCTGGCCGAAGGGATCGGCCAGCACGCGCACCGTGACCATGCCGGGCCGGCTGCTGCTGGAAGGCGTGTAGTTGATGGCGTTGTCCACGAGGTTACGCACCAGCTCCGTCAGCAGCGTGGCGTTGCCCTGGAGCCAGACGCCGGTGGCCGATGACTCGGCGCCGTCGTATCCCAGGTCCACATGCTTGTCCATGGCGCGCGGCAGGCAGTCGCGCACCACGTCGGTGACGATGCGCACCAGGTTGCAGGGCTGCATGGCCAGGCCGCGGCCCACGCCGGCGCTCTCGGCGCGCGCCAGCGCCAGCAACTGGTTCACCGTGTGCGTGGCGCGGATGCTGGAGCGCGCGATCTGTGCCAGGGACTGCCGCAACTCCTCCGTGCTCACGCCCTCGCGCTGGGCCAGTTCGGCCTGCATGCGCAGCCCGGCCAGTGGTGTCTTGAGCTGGTGGGCCGCGTCGGCCAGAAAGCGCTTTTGCGTGGCCAGCGAATCACCGAGCCGACCGAGCAGGTCGTTGACCGAGTCCACCAGCGGCACGACTTCCAGCGGCACGTCCTTGTGGTTGATGGGCGAGAGGTCCTCGGGCCGGCGCGCGCGGATGCGCTCCTCCAGCCGGTGCAGCGGCTTGATGCCGCGCGCCAGCGCCAGCCACACCAGCAAGGCGGCCAGCGGCAGGATGACGAACTGGGGCAGCATCACGCCCTTGATGATTTCCGTGGCCAGCACGCTGCGCTTTTCGCGCGTCTCGGCCACCTGGACCAGGGCCTGGGGCTCGTCGGGCAGGGGCATGCGCACCCAGACATGGGCCACGCGCAGGTCAATGCCGCGAAACTCCGCATCGCGCAGTTGCACGGCCCCGCCGGTCGGTGCACCGCCGGGCGATAGATCGCCGGATGGCGGATCGTCGGACTCTGGCGGCAGCGGCAGATCGCGCTCGCCGGCCAGGTACTCGCCCTTGACGCCCAGCACCTGGAAATACACGGTGTCCGACTCGTCGGCGCGCAGGATCTCGCTGGCCGATTGCGGCAGGTTGAACAGCACCTTGCCCTGCTGCACCATCACCAGCTGCGCCAGCGCCTGGGCGTTGTACTCCAGCGCGCGATCGAACGGCTTGTTGGCCAGGCCCTGGGCCACCAGCCAGGTCAGCGCCAGGCTCACGGGCCACAGCAGCAGCAGCGGCGTGAGCATCCAGTCAAGGATCTCGCCGAACAGTGAGCGCTGTTCACGCTGGAAGATTTTCATCGGCGGGCAGCCCTCACGACGGGTTCACGGCCCCGTGGCATCCGCCACTATGCGCAGGCAAGCCAACCCGGGCCTGACAGCCAGGGCAGCGGCCTCAGGAAGCGATCTTCTCAAGGCAGTAGCCCAGGCCGCGCACGGTGGCGATGCGGATGGGGCCGCGCTCTATCTTCTTGCGCAGGCGGTGGATATAGACCTCGATGGCGTTGTTGCTGACCTCGTCGCCCCATTCGCACAGGCGCTCGACCAACTGGTCCTTGCTGACCAGCCGGCCCGCACGCTGCAGCAGCACTTCCAGCAGGCCCAGCTCGCGCGCCGACAGCTCGACCATCTTGCCGTCGATGGTGGCCACGCGGCCGGCCTGGTCGTAGACCAGGGGACCATGCTTTATGGTGCTGCTGGCGCCACCCATGCCGCGCCGTGTGAGCGCGCGCACACGCGCCTCCAGCTCGGACAGCGCAAACGGCTTGGCCATGTAGTCGTCGGCGCCGTAGTCCAGCCCCTGCACGCGCTCTTCCACGCTGTCGGCCGCCGTGAGGATGAGCACCGGCAGCGCATCGCCCCGGCCGCGCAGCTTCTTGAGCACTTCGAGCCCGTGCATCTTGGGCAGGCCTAGGTCCAGGATGAGCAGGTCGAACTCGCTGCTGGTCATCAGCGCGGTATCGGCCTCGCTGCCGTTGGCCACATGGCTGACCACGGCGCCCGAGCCGCGCAGGCTGCGCAGCAGACCATCGGCCAGGACCTGGTCGTCTTCGGCAATCAGAATGCGCATGGGGTTGTCTCCTGAAATACAGACGCGCTCTGGATGTTGGAAATGCGCGTCTTTGATTCCTAGGATTCTAGGATGCGCCCCGCCCCACGGGCAGGGACCTTACCCGAGTGAGCCGCCGCCCGCATAGGCCTCCAGCCCCAGCGCCACCACGGTGGCGATGTCGTCGCCGACTTCCTCGCGGAACTCGGCCTCGGCCTGGGACACGGCGTCATGGAAGGCCTGCAGCCATGCCAGGCCCGCAGGCGTGAAGCGGATGCGGCGTGCGCGCGCATCGCGCTCGTCGCTTTCGCGCGTGACCAGGCCCCAGGCCTCGCACTGGGCCACCAGGTCGCCCATGGACTGCTTGGTCATGCCAGCGCGCTCGGCCAGGTCGGTGAGCCTGTCGCCAGCCAGCGACAGATGCCGCGTGATGTGGATGTGGGCCGCACCCACCTTGTCGCGCGCCGCAAGATTGGACAGCGCCAGCGGCACCTCCACATCGCGCGCCATGAGCTGCAGCACACGCGCGTCGAACCGCCGCATGGCATGACCGAGCAGGCGGCCCAGGTGGGTCTGGCGCCAGGCATCGGCGGGCGGCGTGACGGGGGAAAACTCACTCATGGATGCATTGTGGAGGCAAATCCAACAAGTCAGGAAAACTGACTAAAAACACCAACAAAACAAACCAACAAGCCCATAAACTACTGTTCAAGCATCCAGCCTGAATGCAAATACAGAGCTGAAACCCCAGCCAACCCAGGAGTCCGCATGAACACCGCCGTCACCACCGCCAACAGTGAAAAAGCCAAGGCCCTGCAGGCCGCACTCGCCCAGATCGAAAAGCAGTTCGGCAAGGGCACGATCATGCGCCTGGGTGAAGGCGAAGCCATCCAGGACATCCAGGTCGTCTCCACCGGCTCGCTGGGCCTGGACATCGCCCTGGGCGTGGGCGGCCTGCCCCGTGGCCGCGTGATCGAGATCTACGGCCCTGAATCCTCGGGCAAGACCACGCTGACGCTGCAGGTCATCGCCGAAATGCAAAAGCAGGGCGGCACCTGCGCCTTCATCGACGCCGAGCACGCACTGGACACCAGCTACGCCCAGAAGCTGGGCGTGAACCTCAACGAAGTGCTGATCAGCCAGCCCGATACCGGCGAACAGGCCCTGGAAATCGTGGACAGCCTGGTGCGTTCGGGCGCCGTGGACATGATCGTCGTGGACTCGGTGGCCGCCCTCACACCCCGGGCCGAAATCGAAGGCGAGATGGGCGACCAGCTGCCCGGCCTGCAGGCCCGCCTGATGAGCCAGGCGCTGCGCAAGCTGACAGCCACCATCAAGAAGACCAACTGCATGGTCATCTTCATCAACCAGATCCGCATGAAGATCGGCGTGATGTTCGGCAGCCCCGAAACCACCACGGGCGGCAATGCGTTGAAGTTCTACGCCTCGGTCCGCCTGGACATCCGCCGCACCGGCACCATCAAGAAGGGCGACGAGGCCATCGGCAACGAGACCAAGGTCAAGGTCGTCAAGAACAAGGTCTCGCCTCCATTCAAGACCGCCGAGTTCGACATCCTCTTCGGCGAAGGCATCTCGCGCGAAGGTGAAATCCTGGACATGGGCGTCAACGCCAAGATCCTCGACAAGTCGGGCGCCTGGTATGCCTACAACGGCGAGAAGATCGGCCAGGGCCGCGACAACGCCCGCGAATTCCTGCGCGAGAACAGCGGCCTGGCCGTGGAGATCGAGAACAAGGTGCGCGACAGCCTGGGCATCGCCCTGCTGCCCACGGCCGGTGGCGATGCCCCCGAAGCCAAGGCCGCCAAGGCGGGCAAGGCCAAGGCCGACAAGGACGGCGTGATCGAAGCCTGAGCGGCCTGACCCCTCACTGCAGGCGCCGCCGCGCCTGCACACACTGTGTTTGCCATCTTGGCGCAGGCTCACGTCTGCGCCTTTTTTATCGCCGGGACGCCCCAAGGCAAAAAAGCGGCCCCCTTGGGGGGCAGCGGACCTTGCGCAGCAAGGGGAGCGTGGGGGCCTTTTTTACTCGGGACGATTCAGGAGACATTGCCGCATGGGATTCGCCAAGCTGTCGCTCAAGGGCCGGGCGCTCAAGCTGCTGGGCCAGCGCGAACATTCACGGCTGGAGCTGGAACGCAAGCTCGCCCCCCATGTGGAGGAAGGCGAAGACCTGGGCGCCATGCTCGACGCGCTGGAGCAGCGCGGCTTCATCAGTGCCCAGCGCGTGGCCGAGTCCGTGCTGCACCGCAAGGCCGCGCGCTTTGGCACGGCACGCGTGGTGCAGGAGTTGCGCAACAAGGGGCTGGACGACGGACTGGTGCGCGCCGCCGCAGAGCAACTGCGCGCCACCGAACTGCAGCGCGCCCTTGCCGTATGGCGCCAGCGCTTCGGCGCACCACCGGCCACACCGCAGGAACGACTCAAGCAGATGCGCTTTCTGGCCGCCCGCGGTTTTGGTGGAGAAATTGCGAGCAAGGTGCTGCGGGGCCGCAGCGAAGACTGGGATGCAGGAGCAGAGGACGAAGGCTAGTCTGCGCGCCGGGTCGCACCCCAGCACACCAGCGACCCCACGGTCACCAGCACCACGCCCTGCCAGAAGCCCCAGCCCGGCTGCACCTGCAGCCAGGCACTGGCCAGCAAGGCAGAGAATACGGGCGTGAAGTACGACGCTGCAGCCATCACGGCCAGATGCCCGTGCTGTATGCCGTGCTCCCAGCAGCTGTAGCCCAGGGCGGTGAGCCCGCCCACGGCCAGCAATTGCAGCACCACGGTGCCTGACCATTGCATACCGCCTTCACCGCCCAGCCACAGCCATTTGATCCACAGCGCCAGCGCGGTCCATATCAGGAAAAGGCCCACGGCATTGTGGCCACCGCCCCAGCGCCGCGCAGCCAGCGAATAGCAGGGCCACAGCAGGGCCGCGCCAAAAGCCAGTCCATACGCCAGCGGGTTAGACAGCATGTGGTCCGCCATGCCCCGCAGTTGCAGCGAGTCGCCGCCCAGCACGCGCGTCAGGCCCCACAGGCACAGCAGCACGCCGGGCCACAGCCACCAGCGCGCATGCTGCTGGCGCAGCAGCACGGCCAAAACGATGGTCAGGCTGGGCCACAGGTAATTGATCAGCCCCAGCTCCAGTGCCTGGGCGCGGTCCTGCGCCAGGCCAATCGCCAGAGACAGGCAGATCTCGTAGACCGCAAACAGCAGGCCGCAGCCCCAGAAGTAGGCCGGATGCATGGCCCGCCACTGCGAGGGCCTGGGCAGGCCGCGCACGGCGGCCACGCACAGGGCGCTGACCGTGTAGAGCATGGCGGCGCCGCCCACGGCGCCCAGCGGCTCGGCCACCGAGCGCATCAGGCCCACGGTGCAGCTCCAGCACACCACGGCCAGCAGTCCGATGGCGGTGGCCCGGCCGGCGGCCACGGGGGAGCTGTTCTGCAGGGAAGACACGTCGATGGCTGCGCGCGGCAGATCAGTGCGGCTGCAGCAGCTGGCGCAGCGAGTGGTACAGCGCATCCGAGCCATGCGCGGTGTTGTCCGCATCGAACGAGAACTCGTTGCTGGACTGCGTGCCCGTCGCATCCTCGGGCCGGGCTTCCATGAAGAAGGACAGGAAGCGCGCGCCCTGGCGGCGGTGCATGGTCAGCACTTTCTCCAGCCGCTGCGGCGACAGGGCCACCAGCGGATGGAACTCCGTCACGCCATAGGCCGTGTGGCCATAGCGGCGCAGCATCTGGCCGACCAGCGGGCCGTAGGTATCTTCGCCGTACAGGCTCACACCCAGGGACAGCCCCGGCATGCGCTGCAGGCTGCGCTCCACGGCATAGCGGTTGGCATCCCAGCTCGGATTCGCATGGGGGTTGAGCTGGTGGGCAAAGCGAGGAACCCGGCCCAGGCAGCCGTGGCCGATGTGCTCGGAAAAGCCCTGGATGTAGTCGGCCACCTGCTGCTCGCGGAAATCGTTCCAGTCCGTGACCAGCGGGTTGTAGAACAGCGCCAGCCGGTCCTGCGGGCTGTCCACCCAGAATTCCACGCCGTCCGGCAGCTTGCCGAAGTCGGGCAAGGCCTCGGCGGCATGGGGCCTGGGCTCGCCCTGGTTGCGGTCCATCACGGCGATCTGGCGCGTGGCCAGCAGGCCCAGGCTGCGTCCCCCGGCCTGCAGCACCACGTCGATGCGGTGCAGGCCCTCGCCCAGCGCCGGATAGCGGATGTCGGCACGCCAGCCCACATCGGGCGTGAGGAACCCGGGCTTGGCCTGAGCCACGTCCTGGCGGTGCATGTGCACGGGGGCGTGCGAGTAAGGATGCCCGTCCACGAAGACGGCCACGGCCAACTGCTTTTGCAGCTTCGCATCAGGCGAGTGGACCCAGCCGGACACGGGCACGGTGCCGGCTGCATAGCTGTCGATGTGCTGGAAGAAGTTCTGCAGCGGCTCGCTGCGGATATTGCGCGACGGCGGCTCGACCGCTTCGAAGCTGGCAAAGCCGGACTTCAGGTGGGCGTTGAGCCGCGCGATGTCGCCATAGCGCTGGCGCAGGAATGCATGGAAGCCCGCCACGGAGGCCGGGCTGTAGTCGGTGACCGCATAGCCTTCGGCCGCGAATCCCATGCCGGCCTCGAACCCCGGGAACAGCTGGTGCGTCTCGCCCAGCACGGTGAGGGCGCGCAGCTGGTGCATAGCGGCATCGCCTGCGGCGCACATGCGCTCGGCCAGGGCATCGACGACCAGTTTGCGCACGCGCGTGACTTCGTTGTCCTGCCGCGCGACCGACCACGGGAAGATGCGCGCGCCCAGATAGCTGTCCAGCGGCAGCGGCCCCTTGGGTGTCCACGCAAGATTGGCGGGATCGGCGGCCAGGCGCTCCTCGGCCTTGGAGTGCACCTCGAAATGCGTGGCGAACAGATACAGCACCACGGGCCGGTGCGCCTGCGCCACCGTGCGCACAACGCGGTCCAGCGCCTCGCCCCGGACTTCCCAGGCCTGGCCATTCCACTGCACATAGCGCAGCAGCGGCACGCTGAGCGTATAGCCCAGGTCCAGTTCACCCTGGGGCCGGCCCAGGCGCTGCAGCGTGGCTTTCACCATTTCTGCGGCCGAGCCCTGCGGACCCAGGCAGCTGGCGGGTATCTGCTGAAATTCCTTGGGAAAATCCTCGCGCAGCCCGTCCTGCACCAGACAGGCCTCCATATTGCCCAGCAGCGGACTCAGCAGCAGGCGCGATGAAGACGGCAATGCCGGCCGCAGCTTCCAGGCAAACACAACGACCAGCAGGCACAGCACGGCCAGGGCCAGGACATGGCCCCAGACCGGACTGCGCCGGCCCGGCAGGGACGCGGACGGTGGCGTGGCCGGGCTCACAGGCCCAGCATGATCTGCAGGTTCTGCACGGCGGCACCGCTGGCGCCCTTGCCCAGGTTGTCCAGGCGGGCGATCAGCACGGCCTGGCGGTACTGCTCATTGGCGAACACGCGCAGCTCCAGCTTGTTGGTGTCGGTCAGCGTGTCGGCGGCCAGCTTCATGTCCTCGGTGGGCGGCAGCACCGACACCCATTGCTCCGGCGTGTTGGTGGCCGCGTAGTGGGAGGCCAGCGCATCGTGCAGGTCGGCCGCCTTGGGCGCGCCCGGCAGCAGGTCCAGATGCAGCGGCAGCTGCACCAGCATGCCCTGGCGGAAATTGCCCACGGCGGGAATGAACACCGGGCGGCGCGTCAGGCCGGTGTATTGCAGGATCTCGGGAATGTGCTTGTGCGTCAGGCCCAGCGCGTAGGCCTCGTAAGGCGCGGCCGTGCCGGCCTCATAGGCTTCGATCATGCTGCGGCCGCCGCCCGAATAGCCGGACACCGAGGGCAGGCTCAGGCCGTGGTCGGCAGGGATGAGGCCCGCGGCAACCAGCGGGTGCAGCAGCGCGATGGCTCCCGTCGCATAGCAGCCGGGGTTGGACACGCGCTTGGCAGTCTTGACCGCCTCAAGCTGGCCGGCACGCAGCTCCGGGAAGCCATACACCCAGTCGGGCGCCACGCGGTGGGCCGTGGATGCATCGATGATCTTGATGGTGCGGCCGGTCTCGGCCTCGATGGAATCGACCATGGCCACGGTCTCGCGCGCGGCATCGTCATGCAGGCACAGGATGACCAAGTCCACGCCGGCGATCAGCGCACGCTTGGCGGCAGGATCCTTTCGCAGCTCGGGGGCAATGCTGACCAGCTCCACGCCGGACAGATCGACCAGACGCTCACGGATCTGCAGCCCTGTCGTGCCTGCTTCGCCATCGATAAAGACTTTTGCCATCGCTGTATTTCTCCTGCTGCGCGGCCCTCCTGGAGCCGCTGCGGCACCATTGCCGCGTTCCAGCTGCGGATTCTCACCGAAACCGGGTCCCCCTGCGCCCGTTGTCGCAAAACGGTTGGCGGTGGCGATCAAGGGCGTGCTGACATGCGCCTGTTACAAACAGCGGGCAGCGCCGTCTGCAGATCCTCTATAAGACAAAAGAGCTGTGGCGCCTGAAAGAAATGTCGGGAAACCGTCTTTTCCCTGACATATCAATGCATTGCACAGTTCCTGGCATGCTGCTTGGCCCGCAGGAAATTGTGGATTCTGCGCATGGGGGCGTGTCGGATGGCGCAGTGCAGCATGGTACATTCGGCGATTGCCAGGTCACTCCGCCTTGAGGCAGCACCCCAGGGCTACCGGGTCAATCCCCCCCTATTTGTTTGAGAGAGACATCATGAAGATTCATGAATACCAAGGCAAGGACATCTTGCGTCAGTTTGGTGTGCCTGTACCTCGCGGTATCCCTGCGTTCACAGTGCAAGAGGCCGTCGAGGCCGCCCAGAAGCTCGGCGGCCCCGTGTGGGTCGTGAAGGCCCAGATCCACGCTGGTGGTCGCGGCAAGGGCGGCGGCGTGAAGGTCGCCAAGAGCATTGACGACGTCAAGGCACTGGCTGGCCAGATCCTGGGCATGCAGCTGGTCACGCACCAGACCGGCCCCGAAGGCCAGAAGGTCCGCCGCCTGTACATCGAAGACGGCGCCGACATCCAGAAGGAATACTACCTGTCGTGCGTGACCGATCGCGGCACGCAGAAGGTGGCCTTCATCGCTTCCAGCGAAGGCGGCATGGACATCGAGGAAGTGGCCCACTCCACTCCCGAGAAGATCATCACCATCTTCGTTGACCCCCTGGTCGGCCTGACCCAGGCCCAGGGCGAAGAACTGGCCAAGGGCATCGGCATGCCTGCCGACTCCACCGCCCAGTTCATCGACATCTGCCAGAAGCTCTACAAGTGCTACATGGACACGGATGCCTCGCTGGTCGAGATCAACCCGCTGAACCGTGACAGCAAGGGCAACGTGGTTGCCCTGGACGCGAAGTTCAACTTCGACGCCAACGCCCTGTTCCGCCTGCCCGAAATCGTGGCCCTGCGCGACCTGGACGAAGAAGATCCCGCTGAAGTCGAAGCCTCCAAGTTCGATCTGGCCTACATCTCGCTGGACGGCAACATCGGCTGCCTGGTCAACGGTGCAGGCCTGGCCATGGCCACCATGGACACCATCAAGCTGTTCGGCGGCGAGCCGGCCAACTTCCTGGACGTGGGCGGCGGCGCCACCCCCGAGAAGGTCACCGAAGCCTTCAAGATCATGCTCAAGAACCCCAAGGTCGAAGGCATTCTGGTCAACATCTTCGGCGGCATCATGAAGTGCGACACCATCGCCACCGGCGTGATCACTGCCTGCAAGGCCGTGAACCTGCAAGTGCCCCTGGTCGTGCGCATGAAGGGCACGAACGAAGAACTGGGCAAGAAGATGCTGGCCGAGTCCGGCCTGCCCATCATCAGCGCCGACACGATGGCCGAAGCGGCCACCAAGATCGTCGAAGCCGTCAAGTAAGCAGGCCCGGAGAAAACACCATGTCGATCTACATCAACAAAGACACCAAGGTCATCACCCAAGGCATCACGGGCAAGACGGGCCAATTCCACACTGAAAAGTGCATTGAATACGCGAACGGCAAGAATTGCTTCGTGGCCGGTGTGAACCCCAAGAAGGCCGGCGAAAAGATCTTCGACGTGCCAATCTACGCCTCCGTCAAGGAAGCCGCGCAAGGCACGGGCGCCACGGTCTCCGTGATCTACGTTCCCCCCGCAGGCGCTGCCGCCGCGATCTGGGAAGCCGTGGAAGCCGACCTGGACCTGGCCATCTGCATCACCGAAGGCATCCCCGTCCGTGACATGCTGGAAGTGCGCAACAAGATGCGCGCCAAGGAAGCCGCAGGCGGCAAGCGCACCCTGCTGCTGGGCCCCAACTGCCCCGGCCTGATCACGCCCGACGAGATCAAGATCGGCATCATGCCCGGCCACATCCACAAGAAGGGCCGCATCGGCGTGGTCAGCCGCTCCGGCACTCTGACCTATGAGGCCGTGGCACAGCTGACCGAACTGGGCATTGGCCAGTCGTCGGCCGTGGGCATCGGCGGTGACCCGATCAACGGCCTCAAGCACATCGACGTGATGAAGGCCTTCAACGACGATCCCGACACCGACGCCGTCATCATGATCGGCGAAATCGGCGGTCCCGACGAAGCCGAAGCTGCCCGCTGGTGCAAGGACAACATGAAGAAGCCGATCGTCGGCTTCATCGCTGGTGTCACCGCCCCTCCCGGCAAGCGCATGGGCCACGCCGGCGCGCTGATCTCCGGCGGTGCCGACACGGCCGACGCCAAGCTGGCCATCATGGAAGAGTGCGGTTTCGTCATCACCCGCAATCCTTCCGAAATGGGTCGCCTGCTCAAGGGCCTGATCTAAGCGGCACCGGTTCTGCGTGACATCCTGGGGTTCGCCCCAGGAAGAAATTACGCAGAATTACGAATCGGTAAGGCGGCAAGTCCGCCCTACACTGACGACTCCAAAAAAGAAAAAGCGCCAGAGGCCACCGCCCTGGCGCTTTTCAACTCATAACAGTGGAGAAACCATGGAATACCTGCAAAGCGCCGATTTCTGGATCGGCCTGTTGAAGATCGTCTGGATCAACATCATTCTGTCTGGCGACAACGCCGTCGTCATCGCCCTCGCAGCACGCTCGCTGCCCCCCGCACAGCAAAAGAAGGCCGTCATGTTCGGCTCCGGCGCCGCCGTGGTGCTGCGGATCATCCTGACCGTGGTCGCTGCCAAGCTGCTGGAGCTGTCCTTCCTGCAGATCGTGGGCGGCTGCCTGCTGCTGTGGATCGGCTTGCAACTGCTGACCGGCGAAGAAGATGATGAAGGCGAGTCCAAGGGTCACGGCAGCATGATGGTCGCCATCCGCACCATCCTGATCGCCGACCTGGTGATGAGCCTGGACAACGTGATCGCCGTGGCCGCCACGGCGCAAGGCAACATGGTCCTGCTGATCCTGGGCCTGGCCATCAGCATCCCGCTGGTGATCTTCGGCTCCACGCTGATGATCAAGCTCATGGAGCGCTTCCCCGTCATCATCACGCTGGGCGCTGCCCTGATCGGCTGGGTCGGCGGAGAAACCATCGTCAACGACCGCCTGCTGCACGACTACGCCATCAGCCATCCCTGGCTGCACTACGTGGCGGCTGCCGCCGGTGCCGTGCTGGTCGTCGGCATTGGCAAGCTCCTGCAGTCGCGCTCCGGCGCCAAGCACGCGGCACAGGCCTGATACCGCCGCAGGCGGCCCCTCGCCACCTCCACAACGCACTGCCTCGGCAGTGCGTTTTTGCTTTGTGAGGTTCCGTTCTTGATGTGGCGTCAAGCTGACGAGCCGCTGCGCCGGCCCATTCTTGGCACTTGGGGGCACTGTTTTCAATTACGCTGTGCACCGGCTTCACCATTGCATCTGCACAGGGACTGATGGCAACACTGCCGCGCCCGCCCTTCGCCACCATGCCCAGCGCACCCAAGACCCCGGACCAGCCCTGCCGACAGGCAGTCCCTGCGCAACACTGCGCCATGGTTGCGCGCACCGATGTGGGCCGGCGCCGTGACAACAACGAGGATGCGGTCACCATCCACCCCAGCGCCCAGCCCTGGCCCATTGCGGTGCTGGCCGATGGCATGGGCGGCTACAACGCCGGCGAAGTCGCCAGCGCCATGGCCATCAGCCTTGTATCCGTGGCACTGCAAAGCGTAGCCACCGAGGCGCCGGCAGCCAACACTCCGCAAGCCCGCCAGGAATTGCAGCAGTCACTGGCCAATGCCTTGAACCTGGCCAACGCCGCCATTCTTACGGCCGCCCGGGAAACACCGGGCTGCCGCGGCATGGGCACCACCATCATTGCCGCAGCCCTGCTGCCAGGTCTGCTGATGCTCGCCCACCTTGGCGACTCGCGGGCCTACGGCTGGCGCGAGGGTCAACTGCTGCGCCTGACCCGAGACCACACCTGGCTACAGGAAGAAATCGACGCAGGCCGCATCCAGGACCACGAAGCCCGGCAATCCGGCCTGGGCCACCTGCTCACCCAGGCCCTGGGCGTCACGCCAGACGTCACGCCCGATTTCAATGAGTGGCCGCTGCAACCCGGCGACCGCATCCTGCTGTGCTCCGACGGCCTCACCGACATGCTCGATGACCAAGCCATCGCCGCCCTGTTCACCCAATCCAGCCCGCTGCCCGTCTTGCTGACCTCGCTGCTCGCTGCCGCCAATGAAGCCGGCGGAAACGACAACATCAGCGCGGCGCTGATCGAGATACAGGCCAACCCGCCCCCTACAGCCAGCACTTCCCTCGATTGAGCCTCACACAGCGATCGACGGCAGACCTCAACCGATGGACGCGCTTGCCTGCACCGCTCTCGCAGGTTCCAATTGTTAAAAATGATTGCAAATCCAACAATCAGGAAAAGACAATCCATAGTCTGTATCAAATACCATGGCAGACCTCGGCGCGCGCAGGCCGCAGACATAATATTTAGATACACCCCAGCTCCGGATCGCCCAGTGGATGGTGCAAGCCGGGCATAACAAAGGAACTTTGAGCATGCCGACCCTGGTCATCTCCATCGACGGCGCCGTCATCAAGGAAGTGCAGCTGGCCAAGGAGCGCACCACGCTGGGACGCCGCCCCTACAACGACATCGTGATCGACAACCTCGCCGTCAGCGGCGAGCACGCCGTTCTCAGCATCGTCGACGGCACCGTCATCATCGAAGACCTGCGCAGCACCAACGGCACCTATGTCAACGGCCAGCCCATACTGCGCCAGACCCTGAACCACGGCGACCTGCTGGACATCGGCAAGTACAAGATCCGCTTCGTGCAGCAGCAGGTCAGCGCGTCCTCACGCTCGGCCCTGGCCGCCATTGCCGCAGCAGTGGAGGCAACCCGCCCAGCCCCCTTGGCGGAAGACCTGCCATCGCAGTTCAGCACCCAGACGCCCTCAGGCTTCGACCACACACTGCCGCCTTCGATGGCTGGCCTGGCCACGCGCCAGGCTGCCATCCGCATGCTCAACGGCAACGCCGCTGGCCGCGAAGTCCCCTTGGTCAAAGTCGTCACCACCCTGGGCAAGCCCGGCGTGGCGGTCGCCTCCATCACTCAGAAGCACCACGGCTTCGTGCTCGCCCAGCTCGAAGGTGACGCCCTCAGCCTCAAGCTCAACGGCCAGGAAATCGGCCGCCGCGCCATGCCGCTGCAACATGGCGACACGGTGGAGCTGGCAGGCACGCAGATGCAGTTCCTGGTGGCGTGAGGGACCATTCCGATCCCACGGACAAGGTGTGCGCGACTTCAGTCGCAAGTGCACGATCTCTGACAAAAACGTCACAACAGATGGATCAATTTGTCAGAGAATGGCGACCAACCGTGTAAGTTGCAACCAAACCATACACAGATCTGGGCCCAGCGCCTCTGAAGCGACTGGCACGGCTCTTGCTCAACAGAGCATGTAATCAACCCCTATGAGGAGAAGTTCATGAAGCGTTCCATCCAGCAAGGTTTTACCTTGATCGAATTGATGATCGTCGTGGCGATCATCGGCATCTTGGCAGCGGTTGCGCTGCCAGCGTACCAAGACTACACAGTGCGCGCACGTGTGTCTGAAGGGCTGGTCGCAGTCTCCGCTGCCAAGGTCAATGTTCAGGACGTTCTCGCATCCGGCAACCCCACCTCCAATGCGAATGGCTACGCATTCGGTTACACAGCTCCTTCTGCTACGGCGAATATGGCCTCTCTGAGCATCGCCTCTGGCACTGGCGTTATCACTATGACGACTTCTAAGGCTGCTGGTGATGGCACACTGATTGTGACTCCAAATGCACCTAGGGGTACGGCGCTGCCTACGGGTACTGCATCCTTCGTACCTCCTGACCAAGCTACGGCATGGCGCTGCATGGCAGTGGGTGCATCCTCTGCTGGATTTGCTGGAACAGCTGCTGGTTCTCTGCCTGCTCGCTTTGCCCCCTCCGAATGCAAGTAAGCTAAAAACACAAAAAGAAAAGAGCGCTTCAAGCGCTCTTTTCTTTTTGTGTTTCCAGTATAGAAAATACGTATGCGCTATTTTGAAAATATCAGATCATCGATTCGCCCATGGTCAATTCTCTTGATGTGCATGGCGATTTCCATGGATCTTTGCTATTTCATAATATTTGGAGAATCTTATTCAATAGGAATGCTATTCAATAGGGATCCATACAGATTTCTATTGCAGTGGGGATTGTTTTTTGGATCAGCTTCTATTTTTTTGATCATAGCTGGTTACTCAAATCTAACAATTCCTGAAAAATTAGTATTATTATTTATCGGCATCATATTTTCAGCATCAACCGCCGTTGCAAAAGATACGCTAAATGCAGAATATATATTCTACACACTGGTACCGTTAGGCTATTACAACGCATTAAAAATAGTCAAGGCATACCGAATAAATTCCGACTCAATCGGAAAAAGTTGGGCGAATTTTTTTCTATGGCTCATGCTGGCAATGATAAGCATGGGTATTGCCACTAACTCAGCGCTGCGCGTAGGCTCCATTCTCTTCCCTTTGACCTATGACGCCCACCTCTTAAAGATTGATGCGGCATTTCCCGACTTTGCAAAAATCGTCGCACAAGCTGGAAATGATAGTCCACAGTGGTTTAAGACACTGACAACTTTTGTATACTCTTTACTATCATTTCTTTTTTTTCCTCTTATCGCCTTGCTAATAAGGCATAAAAAACTATTACAGATGCATGGCTGGCGCACCATGGTTATTCCTTTCATGGTTGCTTGGATTTGCTACATGTGGATTCCCGCCACTGGACCCATTGCCGCTTTCGGCTCAGAAAATTTTCCGGCATTGGTTCCCAGTTCTACCAACATCCCCTCATCGCTCCTCTCTGTCCCTCCCGCTGCTAGAAATGCGATGCCGTCCATGCACCTTTCCGGGGCAGTGCTGGTAAGCATGGTTGTTGCGATCACTGCAAACGTTGCACTTTTTTCACTATCTTTAATATTTCTCGGCCTCACTGCTTTTGCTACGTTGGCCCTTGGTGAGCATTACGTCATAGACTTGGTTGTAGCACTTCCATTTTCAGTTGCATTGGGCATATGGCTGATATATCCGCCAAAGCGTGCTCAAGGGAAAATCGGATATTTCACTGCTCACTGGAGCGCCACAATCACATTTATTGTGTGGATGCTCCTCATTCGGATTACACCATTCTGGCTAGAAGAAAACCTTTGGTTTGTCCAAGCACTATCTGCTTGGAGCGCCACAATTGCGACTCTCCTCTACATAATTTTTGTTCGATCAGTATGGAAATCAAGGGAAGAAGACAGAATACCCGAAAAATCTCCTATCGAGATTCCCAAGAATATTGGAGCGACTAGTAGTTTCAGATGGATTTTCGCTGTTTTCTTTGCATCTGGATTTGCTGGCCTTCTTTATGAAGTTTCCTTCTCAAAAGCACTCGCCACCACGTTTGGAGGCACTGCTCTTGCAGCATATACAGTATTGACCACATACATGGGAGGCATGGCAATTGGCGCATGGCTTGGTGGCATCATAGCAGAAAAGACAACACGCCCCCTATGGCTGTACGCCATTCTAGAGGCAATAATCGGTATATATGCCGCATCCACTCCAATAATATTTAAAGCAATTCAGGCAATATACGTTGGCATAGCGCTTGACCAACCCCCAGACGCAGGCTTTCTAACATTTCTGCGCACGAGCCTTGGCGCGCTATCCCTTGGCATCCCCACAGTTCTAATGGGCGCAACCTTACCCCTAGTGTTTAAACACCTGAAGAATTGCAATATTTCAACATCACAGGCCATCGCACCATTGTACGGGTCCAACGTTCTAGGAGCAGCCATAGGTTCTATTTTTGCGGGCTATTTTATAATTCCCGCATTGGGTCGGACCGGATCCACTCTCGTGGCAGCAGCAATAAGTCTTCTGGTCTCTTTATATGTTATCGAAAAAATAAAAACCATTAAATTACCCTCCCCAAAAAACGTCCTGAATTTCCACTCAGCACTAAAAAACACACAAGAACCTATCGATAGTACTCCATCAAAACAGCTGGGCATTTCAGCCCTGATTATATTAGGGGTTGGTGGATTCATTACCCTATCATTAGAAGTAGTCTACATGCACATTCTTGCTGTTGTGGCCGGGAATAGTGTATATGCATTTGGACTTATGCTCGCAACATTTCTCTCAGGACTAGGAATAGGGTCTATTGCAGGAGAAAAGGCTCTAAGGCATTTTAGTCGTACTTTTATTACATCAATATCTCAATGCGCCATAGCCATTTCAATTATCTCCACCTTGTTTCTATGGAACGGTTTGACAGCATACTTCGGTAGCTTTGGTTACTCAGCTGTCCATGGCGTATATTTAGACTTCTCGTCACGCGAGCTTGTACGTGCCGCAGTGTGTGCAATTGCAATGTTCCCGCCTGCTTTTTTCATTGGTGCTAGCTACCCCTCGGCAATCGGTATTGCCACTGATTGGCTTGCCCGAAGAAGGAGTGCTGCCCGCTGCTTGGGAATAGCCAGCGGAATCAACACAGCAGGTAACATACTTGGTGTCCTTCTAACAGGATTTTTGCTGCTGCCACTTCTTGGCTCATATACTTTGCTACTGGTTCTAGCGGGCATATCTTTCCTGCTAGCAACAATATTGTCAGCATACTCAGCCAACTCTGGCATAGTTAATATTTCAGAAAAAAAATCAAAAAATTTTAGCCGCAGAGCAATTTACACACTAGTAGTCGGCGGACTATTTACCATCCTTATAGTTCCCAAAAACTGGGATTTACAAAATCTTTCTCAAGGCACTAATGTCTATTTTCGATCTCAATACTGGGGAGAAATAGTAGATCACGCGGAAAGCGTAGAGGGAGGTTTGACAACAGTTGCTCTTGATGCCAAAGGATTGAAGACCCTGTTAACAAATGGAAAATTCCAGGGTAACAACTCTACGGGAGGAGAGATGATTGCTCAAGAATCATTTGCACTTATGCCGCTGTTACATCTTATCGATAGGAATAATGCGTTAGTTATAGGATACGGAACAGGTACCACAGCGCGAACCCTGAATGAAAATGGATTCCATCATCAGGACATTGTTGAACTTTCCAAAGATATTGTTGTAATGGCAGATCGTTATTTCTCTGAAATAAACCATGAAATATCATCCAAGCCAAATATAAAAATTCACTACACCGATGGAAGGAATTACCTGCTAACTCAGTCAAAAAAATATGACTTAATCAGCATGGAAATCACCAGCATCTGGTTTGCAGGCGCCGCCAGCCTTTACAACAAAGAGTTTTATCAGTTAGCAAAAAAGAGATTAACAAAAGATGGCGTACTACAGCAATGGGTGCAAATGCATCATATGCGCCCCATCGATTTTCTATATATACTAGGATCAATCCGTTCAGAATTTAAATATGTATGGCTTTATTTTTCTGGCGGCCAAGGAATAATTGTTGCCTCCAACAGCGATAGCTCGCTAAAAGAAGACAATGCACGCAAAATACTGCTAAGCAACAAAATACTCACCAAGGAGCGATTGGAAAGTATTGACAATGATCTTATCGCCAGCCCGAAAAATATAAATGATCTATTAGAACGATATGATCCCAGCATGCAATTTTTCATCTCTACCGACGACAACCTCTATCTTGAATATGCGACCCCCAAAGGAAATGCCACTACAGAAGATACAGTAAAAACCCTTATCACAATGGTTAGGGGTATTCATTAATGATCAAGAATAGGTTTAAGGCATCTTCGCGAGCCGCATTGATCCATTTATTTATCAGCCTAATCATAGGATTATTTATTTATCTCGCAACAAGATTCATAATCTATCCATACCCATTCAATGAGACAGGATCTGCAGATAATATATTCAGAATACTTATAATTAGCGACATCATATGCGGACCATTATTAACACTAATACTATTCTCACCCGGTAAAAGCAAAAATAAATGGCGAATTGATATCGCACTTATAATTTTCATTCAAATAATTGCAGCAACCTATGGAATCTCCAAGATTTTAACAAATAGGCCTGTCTATCTTGGCTTTGAAGAGGATAGATTCAGAGTTGTCCGTGCAGGAGATGTTATTCTCAAAAACATCTCAAAAGCCCCGAAAAATTTACAAGAACTGCCCTTTTTTGGCCCCAAAATAATTGGAGTACACCTTCTAACATCAAAAGACATGGACTACCTCGAAAGCATTATTGCCTCCGGAGCTGGCTTACATCCTGCTTTTAGACCCGAGCGCTGGATCGAGTACGATAGTCAATTAAATATTTTACGCAAAAACGTCAAATCTCTAGAGCACCTGATAGAAATGCACCCAGAGGCTCGAGATCTTATTGAAAAGAATAAAAAACTCATCAGCTTCAGCATGAAGGACATGGGCTACCTACCCCTGGTTCAAGATCTAAATACGGACTGGGTTGTCGTCATAAAATTAAGCGACGGCAGCATACTTGATTACCTACATATAGACGGCTGGGATTGAAATAAATCTGACACTATAGGCCCACTTAATACCCCTTAAGTAAGTCAACAACAATGGAATCAAGCGTTTCATAAATAATTCAGAGCAAGTGCCCGACGATCCATGACAAGACCAGTGCATGAATATAATCCAGGCCCATATTTATTCGCCACAGAGACTTAAGATGAAATGCAAAATCCTTAAAACCACGGGATGATCCTGCACCCGTACTCCCGGCCCCGCTCTATTCGCAATGAGAGTGGCTAGCACCACTTCGTCACAGGCCCCCCGCAGAGCAGTTATGCTCGCTGCCCTCATGGCAAGACGACCCGTTAGCAAAGAACTGTGACGACAGCTACAACCCCTGATCCCAGCCTTCGTGCCTCCTGCCAAAGGCGGTACGCGCAAGCTCACAGTCAGCGATGAAGCCGCCCTCAACGGCATCTTGTTCGTGCTGCAAACAGGCATTCCATGGGAAGACCTTCCCCAATCTCTCAGATACGGCAGTGGCATGACTTGCTGGAGGCGCCTGCGCGACTGGGAGGGCCAGGAAACGGGTCCCAACACCACGGACAGAGGCAAGCTCGGCTCCAAACGACACATCGTCGTAGATGCCAGGGGCATTCCTCTGGTGATCTTGGTCAGCGGTGCGAACAGGCATGACTCCAAGATGTTCGAGAAGTGCGTGGACGCGATTCCTACGATTGCAGGCTTGCCAAGGCGTCCTCGTAAAAGACCAGCCAAGCTGCACGCCGAAAAAGGCTACGATTTGAAGTGATGCCGAGCCCACCTGAGGCGGCGGGGCATCATTGGCCGAATTACCAGACGAGGCATTGAGAGCAGCGAGCGGCTGGGCAAACACAGGTGGGTGGTGGAGAGGACGCACAGCTGGTTTGCAGGCTTTGGCAAGCTGCGAATCCGCTTTGAACGACGGCTGGATATCCACGAAGCACTGCTGAGATTGGCGGCGATCATCTGTGCACGCTTCGTGGATCGGTGGTGTTAGCCAGTCTTAATCAGTCAGCACACGGCGACAAAATTCCCCGACTTCCCACCCAGCTTTTCCAGCACCCGAACCCCCTCCATCACCATTGACTTGTCCACCGCCTTGCACATGTCATAGACCGTGAGCAGGGCCGCCTGCACGGCTGTGAGCGCCTCCATCTCCACCCCGGTCGGGCCAACGGTCTCGACGGTGGCAAGACAGCGGACGGACGACGTTTCGGGCAACAGTTCAAAATCCACTGCCACCCGCGTCAACGCCAGCGGATGGCACAGAGGAATGAGGTCACTGGTCTTCTTGGCAGCCATGATGCCGGCGATGCGCGCAATGCCCAGTACGTCGCCCTTCTTGGCGGTACCGCTCTGGATGATGGCCAGGGTGGCAGGCTGCATGGTGATGCGGCCTTCGGCGACCGCGATGCGGTGGGTGGCAGGCTTGGCGCCGACATCGACCATGTGGGCCTGGCCCTGGGCGTCGAAATGGGTGAGGGAAGACATGGCACAACTCCAAAAAATGCACGGGCCGGTCTACGGCAGTCCTGACACGCTGGTCAGTCCTGCCGTGAACGTTCGGCGAACCGAGGCATCATAGTGGGGTGTTTCACCGCCCCGTGCCGATGCACGGGCCCGGCCCCTTGGTTCTTACCTGCCCATGCGCCCATCACGCCTGAAGACACGTATCGCCGTCGGCCTGCAGTTGCTGGCGACCTCTCTCACCATCGCAACGCATGCCCCCGCACAGGCCCAGTTGCGCCTGCCCACGCTGGGCGACGGCGCGGCCACGACGACCAGTGACGAGCGGCGCCTGGGTGACCGCATCATCCGCTCGCTGTACCGCGATCCGGACTACATCGACGATGCGGTACTGCAGGAATATGTGGAAGGCATCTGGCAGCACCTCGTCGATGCGGCACGCACGCGCGGCGAGCTGTCGGACGAATTGGAAGAGCGCTTTGCCTGGGAGATCCTGCTGGGGCGGGACCGATCGGTCAACGCCTTTGCGCTGCCCGGCGGCTATCTGGGGGTGCACCTGGGCCTGATCGGCGTGGTCAGCACGCGCGACGAGCTGGCATCGGTGCTGGCACACGAGCTGAGCCACGTCACCCAGCGGCACATTGCGCGGCTCATTGCCCAACAGGGCAAGCAGACGCCGCTGATGATCGGCTCGATGATTCTGGGCGCGCTGGCTGCCAGCCGCAGCCCCGATGCCGCCATGGCCATGATGATGGGTGGCCAGGCGCTGGCCGTGCAGAACCAGCTCAATTTCTCTCGCGACATGGAGCGCGAGGCCGACCGCATGGGCTACGGGCTGATGGCGCCTGCAGGGTTCGCGCCACAGGGCTTTGTGACCATGTTCGACAAGCTGCAGCAGGCCAACCGCCTGAATGACAACGGCAGCTGGCCCTATCTGCGCAGCCATCCGCTGACCACGGAACGCATGGCCGACATGCATTCGCGCCTGCCGCGTGGCGTTGCGCCTGCGCCAGCACCATCCCTGGAACACGTGATGATGGCCGCACGGGCCCGCGTGCTGTCGCGCCCCGGCGTGGATGTGCTGCGCCAGTGGGCCGAGCAGCCGCGCTCCACCAGCTTTGGCAGCCAAACCCAAACCCAGCAGGTGGCGCAGCTATATGCCGCCACGCTGAGCGCCGTGCAATTGCGCGATTGGGCCGAAGCGCGGGAAATGTCCGGGCGGCTTCAAGTGGCAACCGCCGCAGATGCCGGCGCCCAGCGGCAGGCCAGGCTGCTGCAGGCCGAACTGGAGCTGACGGCCGGCAAGCCCGGCGCCGCGTTGCAGGCGTTGCCACCGCTCTACCTGCCGGCAGCTGCGCCTGCCCAGGCCAATCCCACGGAACCCATCCCCGCCAAGACAACGGAGAGCGGCCCCAGCCTGGCCACCGTCAATGTGGTCGAAAACCGCGCCGTGCGCAGGCCGGAATTGCTGATGCGCACCCAGATCCTGCTGCGCGAGCAAGGCGCCTCCAGCATGGCGGGCCCGCTGCAGACCTGGGTGACGGACCACCCGCGTGATGCCAGCGCCTGGCAGTTGCTGGCCCAGGTGCAGCGCGCCCAGGGCCAGGAGTTGCGCGCGCTGCGCGCCGAGGCTGAGGCCCAGGTCGCGCACTACGACTACGCGGCGGCAGTGGACCGTTTCAAGGCCGCGCAGGACCTGGCCCGCAAGGGTGGGCCCAAGGTGGATTTCATTGAAGCCTCCATCGTGGACACGCGGCTGCGTGCCGTGGAGGAGCTGCTAAGGGAACAGGCGCGCGAGAAGTGATTCGATGGCCAGGCCCAGCAGCGAGTAGATGAGCGCGCCCAGCATGGCCGCCCAGAAGCCCGCGACGTGAAAGCCGCTGAGCAGGCCCGAGGCTGCCCAGAACATCAGTCCGTTGACCACGAAGAGAAACAGCCCGACCGTCACGATGGTCACGGGCAGCGTCAGCACCACGAGGATGGGGCGCAGCACCGCATTGAGCAGGCCGATGACCAGCGCCGCGATCATGGCCGAGCTGAAGCTGTTGACCTGCACGCCACCATAAAGATAGGCCACGACCAGCAGGGCACCGGCGCTGAGCAGCCATTTGATCAGGATTTTCATGCGGGCAGCATAGCAGCAGCCGGCAGATCCAGGTTGAGGCGGCGCACTGGAAACCGTGGACCGGAGAGCCCCATGAAAAACGGCATCCCGTTTTCCGGGATGCCGTCCTGAGAGTGATAGCCTGACCAGAGCGGCCAGGCAGATGCCAGCCTTTAGATCATCGCTTCCTCGAACACCAGGCCCATCAGCGCGCCGATGGCCGCCAGCGTTCCCGGAAGATTCCAGCGCCGACCCAGCGGGGCGGCAGGCGCCACGGCGGGAGCCGTGGCTTCCTGCTTGGGGCGGCGTGCATCGACGATCTGGGCCGTGCCGTGCTCCTGCTGGAGCTGGGCCACCAGTTCGGCCAGCGGGCCCTTGGCCAGCACCGGCGTGATCCTGCCAGCGCTGTCACCGAACACCGGCAGCAATTGGGCGAACAGCTTGTCCGCCCACTTGCCGCGCCAGCTTTCGCGCGCGCTGTGGCTCACCCATTTGCTGACCCGGTGGGTAATGCGCGGCGCGCAGGCCACCAGCAGCCAGTGCGAGGCCTGGGCCTGCGGCGAGGCGGCCAGGGCCTGTACCAGAGGCAGGGCGTAGGAAGCGTCATCCACGTAGACGATGATGGGGTTCAAAGCAAGTCCTTGTCGAACTGGGTTTGCGGGAGTGGGAGAGGCAGGCGGCCGGGGCCGCCCTTGCCATGGATTGTCGCGAATCGGCGCGGGCGGCCCATCGGGCCAACCCGGCGCCCACCTCAACTTTTCAGCGGATCAAGCTCCGTGGGCGCCGGCCTTGGGAGCAGGACGACGCGAAGCGATGTACTTGCCCAGTGCCAGCACCAGCAGGGCTCCGAACACGCTGGCACCGTACTTGAGCATGTCGGTCTGGGGCAGCTTGACCATCCAGTCCCACTTCTCCGTATTGGCGAAGACGGGGTCGGTGACCAGCATGCCGCCGGCAATCCAGCCCAGCAGCATGCCGCCGGCCACGATGATGATGGGGAAGCGCTCCATCAGCTTGATCACGAGCTGCGAGCCCCAGACGATGATGGGGATGGAGATCAACAGGCCAAGCACGACCAGCAGCATCTGGTGCTCGCCCGAGCTCTGGGCAGCGCCGGCGATGGCGATCACGTTGTCCACGCTCATCACCAGGTCGGCAACGATGATGGTCTTGATGGCAGCCAGCAGCTTGTCGCTGCCCTGGATGTTGTCGTGGCCGTCTTCATCAGGGGCAATCAGCTTGATGCCGATCCACACCAGCAGCAGTGCGCCGACGAACTTCAGGAAGGGCAGCGCCAGCAATGTCATCGCGAAGGCGATCAGGATGACGCGCAGGATGATGGCACCCGCCGTGCCCCAGATGATGCCCTTCTTGCGTTGCTCGGGCGGCAGCTTGCGGCAGGCCAGCGCGATCACGACCGCGTTGTCGCCGCCCAGCAGGATGTCGATGATGATGATTTGGCCCAGGGCCACCCAGAACGGGGCGTGAGTCAGAAAGTCCAAGTCCATAAGGTCCTCGCTGTTGAGTAAGGCCGGCGAGAACTCCTCCCTCCTGGAGAAACACCCACCGGCACAGAAAGACCGATGCAACGCCGCAGCGCCTACCCGGGCAAGGACATGCCTGGCTCAGGGGAGAACACATTGATCGACCGTCATCAGGTCCATCAAAGGTCTTGCTCGGCTGCGGTATGCACCGCAACCCGGAAGGCCGGAAGCTTGCGCTTCGTATTGACGACCATTCCGATGCCGGCACCGTGGCTTTGCAAAAACCACCCCCGCCGGCAGAGAGCTACTCCCCTTCGAACCTGTGGATTGCAACACAAAGCCGCCACGGCACGCAAGTGAAAAAACCCTTCATTTCCACGGAAAGCGCAAGTCGCGCATCCCCCAGACCATTTATCTGCCTACCTCAAATGCTTCACTATCCATAGCAACCCTTGAGCCAACGGAGTGTTGCAGCCATGCCCGGTCACGCGCGGGCAGGCGTCTTATCATCGCTGTCCCTTCCCCCTGACCGTCCATGACCGCACTGCACATCACCGACATCGAAGCCGCCATCAACTACTGGCGTGAGCGCCATCCGTCCCCGGACGGCGTGCTGCTGCAGCCCGAAGTACGAGCCCTGGCCGAGGTGTACGCGCTGATGATCTTCTGGCATGAGAGCGAAGTACAGGTTGAGGGCTTTCCCTCGCACGCCATGGCGGCCTGGCTGGCCTGGTACGACACCACGCCCGATACGCCCTGCATCGCCATCTGCTCCACCAGCCAGGGCGACGAAAGATGCAAGGGCTGCGGCCGCAGCTTTGATGAAGTGCAGCTGTGGACCGCGATGGAGCCGGCACAAAAGCGGATGGTCTGGCGCAGGATCACGGCAGAGGGCGACTCCTGGCGTTTCACCCGCTATGCAGAACGTGCGGCCGAGCGCACGGACACATCGCGTGACTCTGGCTGATTGCTGGTTGATTGCCGGCTGATCTGCCGGATACCGCACCGGACCAGTGCGATGTTGCAGACGGCCTAATATCGGCCGCCATGCTGCAGACCGCCGCTTACCGCCCCAGCCACCTCCGCCTTTGCTTGCGCCTCACGGCACGTGATGCGGGCGAGACGCGCGTGCCGGCCGGCAAGGCCTGGCCCGCCACGGCCACGCGCCTGCGCGAGCGTGATGCGGCACGGCTGAACATCGGCCCCCGACAGGCCGCACGGTCTTGATGCGCTGCCCTGCGCGGAACCGGGCAGCGTCGCTTCACTGAATCCGCTCTTCTTGCGCCGCCTTCATCCTGAAGCCTGAAGGCGGTTGGATTTTCACGCGTCTGCCCGGCCTCAAGGCCAGCCGACGGCCAGCCGACGAAGCGAGCCCTGCCGTGACCTGTCTAGCCCTTGCCCCAGCCGGGCCCTCTTTTGCCGACACCTCTTTTTCCACGCTCTTGCGCCATCTGCGCCATCTGAGCGATACCGTGGCGCATCGCGCCCTGCCCCGCTGCGCGCCACGCCACGTCACCGAGCTGCGCATCGACGTGATGCAGCCGCTGGTGGAGGGCGAGCTCGAAGCCATTCACGAGCGCCTGTACCAGCCCGGCAACAAGCTCCATGGACTGGAGCGCCGCCCGTTGCACGACCCGCAGTTCCAACTGCACTGGCGTGAAGCCGATGGCGAATGGTTTGCCTACGTGGAGGACATGGAGCGGCGCTGCCTGGCCGGCTACACGGTGTTCAATCGCCTGGTCGAGGTGGACAAGCGCACCGACCGGCGCGTGCGCTCGCCGCATTCGCGCTTTGCGCCGCATTACCAGCGGCGCGGCATTGCCAGCGCCGTGTATCGCAGCGTGCTGGACAAAGGCACCTGCCTGGTCAGCGGCGCACGCCAGTCGCCGGGCGCCCACGGCCTGTGGAACCATCTGGCGCGAAGCTATGACGGCCGGTATGTGGGCATTGCGGACAGCAAGTCGCTCATCCATCTGGGCCGCAATGTGCCGGACGATGTCATGGACCGCCTGTCCACGCGCCGCATGCTGCTGGGCGCGGGCTGGACCGTGGAGTCCTTCGCCCAGGCCGTCCGGATGCAGTTGCCGGGTTGAAACGGGGACCTTGAGCGGGAGCCCGTTTACTTCCAGCGCAGCGGCTCGATGAAGACCGTGCCCAGGTTGCTGCTGAGCGTCAGCGCGCCTTCCTGGATGGTGGCCTGCAGCTGCATGCTGCGCTCGGCCAGTTCCGCCAGGGATTGGGATGTTTCGGAGGGAATGCGCCAGACCTGCAGCTTGCTCAGCCGCGCCAGCTTGCCCTCCAGGCCCTTCCACCAGACCTCGGCCGCATGGTGGAAGGCGTAGAGCACCACCGCATCGGATTTGTTGCAGGCCTTGGCGATGGGCTTTTCCTCGGGCTGGCCGACCTCGATCCACAGGCGCTTGGCGCCGGTGAAGTCGGTCAGCGAGACATCGGGGTCTTCGGGATCGGACAGGCCTGCGCCAAACGCCAGCGTGCCGTCGCCCTTGCACATGTCATTGAGCTGGTGTGCATTGAGGGCCAGGGCCACCAGGCGCACCATCATGCGTTCGTCCGTCTCGCTGGGATGGCGCGCCAGGGTCAGCGCATGGTCGGCGTAGTAGCCGTGGTCGATGTCGGCGATGGACAGGTTCGCCTTGAAGATGGTGGATTTGAGGGCCATGAGACGAGTACGTTCGGCAGGTGCGGGTCAGCCCGTCACTTGCGCCGAAGGAATTTTGGAAACACCCGAAGCAGGCCTGGCGGGCTTGAAGGTCAGCGCCTTCTTTTCAAGCAAATGCCAGGACAGAACTGCCAGCAGGCCCGTGCCGGCCACGGTACAGGCCAGAGCCGCGCCATAGCCGAGCCGATCCGCGAAATGCCAGGCCACCAGCTGCTGCACGGGAAAGGCGTAAATGTACAGGCCGTAGGAGAAATCACCGAAATGCCCTGCGTGCTTGAGGATGGGAGTGGAGGCTGATCCGGCCACCACGGCCACCACGGCCAGCGCCAGCAAGGGTGCCTGGCCTGCAATGATCGCCGGCCCCTTGAAGTACAGGGCGCCAATCACCAGCAGCATGGCCGCCATGGCGATCGGGCGGAGCCCTATCCACAGATGGCGCCAGCAGGCCAGCGTCGCACCCAGCGCGAACACCATGCCGTATTGCAGCCCGAAGGACCACGCAGGCATGGCCGCACCCGGCGCCGGGCTGTAGCGCCATTGCATGCCCAAAAGCAGCGCAAGAAATACCAATGGTGCAACCCAGCGCCAGCGCATCAGACCCAGGGCACCGGCTGCAGCAAGGAAGGCATAGCAGCCCACTTCCAGAGGAATGGTCCACAAAGGACCATTGACCGATGAAGCCAGCACGTTGCCATCAAATACGCCCGGCAGCGCAAACTGCGTGTCCAGCCACAGGTTGCGCAGATAGTCCCACGTCAATGGATGCGCGAAATAGGCCTTCACGGGCAAGGAGGTCACCAGGGGCCCTAGCACCAGGGCACAGAGCAGCACAGCCGCCGTGAGGCCGGGCCAGATCCGCAACGCGCGCCGGGCAGCAAAACGCCCCAGGTGAGGGTCTGCCAGCCATGACAGGGTGACGAGATATCCGCTGATGGCAAAGAAGATGACGACGCCCAGCGCACCCGGCTCGTTGTGCACGAGCTGAGGAACCGGAAGGCCCATGACCGCGAACTGATGGCTCCAGATCACCAGCAGTGCAGCCAGCAGCCTCAGCGCATCAAAATTGTTGGATCGCGCCGCAGTGCCGGCGCCATGGGCCTGCATCAACTCAGACGCGGCGGGCCAGCTCGGCCGCCTTGCCCACATAGGAGGCAGGCGTCATGGCCAGCAGGCGGTCCTTGTCGGCCTGGGGGATTTCCAGGCCGTTGATCAGGCGGTGCAGGTCTTCGGCCTGCACGGTCTTGCCGCGCGTGACTTCCTTGAGCTTTTCGTAGGCGCCCTGCACGCCGTAGCGGCGCATGACGGTCTGGATGGGCTCGGCCAGGACTTCCCAGGCGTGGTCCAGGTCTTCCTGCAGGCGCTCTTCGTTGAGTTCGAGCTTGTTCAGTCCCGTCATCAGCGAGCTGTAGGCCAGCGTGGCATAGCCCATGGCCACGCCGATGTTGCGCAGCACGGTGGAGTCGGTCAGGTCGCGCTGCCAGCGCGAGATGGGCAGCTTTTCGGCCAGGTGCTTGAGCAGGGCGTTGGCCAGGCCCAGATTGCCTTCGGCATTCTCGAAGTCGATGGGGTTGACCTTGTGCGGCATGGTGGACGAGCCGATCTCGCCGGCCTTCAGGCGCTGCTTGAAGTAGCCCAGGGACACATAGCCCCAGACATCGCGCGAGAAGTCGATGAGGATGGTGTTGGCGCGCGCGATGGCGTCGAACAGCTCGGCCATGTAGTCATGCGGCTCGATCTGGATCGAGTAAGGCTGGAAGCTCAGGCCCAGGCCCTGGGGCTCGGGCGACTCGATCACCTTCTTGCTGAAGGCTTCCCAGTCGAACTCGGGCCAGGCCGACAGATGGGCGTTGTAGTTGCCGACGGCGCCATTCATCTTGGCCAGGAGCTTGACCTCGGCGATGCGGGCAGAGGTCTTTTCCAGGCGCACCAGCACGTTGGCGATTTCCTTGCCCACGGTGGTGGGGCTGGCGGTCTGGCCGTGCGTGCGGCTGAGCATGGGCACGGCCGCGTAGGCGTGGGCCATCTCGCGCAGCTTGCCGGTGATGCCCGTCAAGGCCGGCAGCAGCACGCTGTCACGACCGGCGCGCAGTTGCAGCGCATGGCTGGTGTTGTTGATGTCCTCGCTGGTGCAGGCGAAGTGCACGAATTCGGCGGCCTTGAGCAACTCGGGACGGCCGTCGAACTTGCCCTTGATCCAGTACTCCACGGCCTTGACGTCGTGGTTGGTGGTCTTTTCGATGTCCTTGATGGCCACGGCATCGGCCTCGGAGAAGTTCTTCACCAGATCCTGCAGATAGACGCGGGCGCCTTCGGTCAGGGGCTTGAACTCGGCAAAGCCGGCGTCCGACAGGGCGATGAACCAGGTCACCTCCACCTGCACGCGGCGGTGCATATATCCCATCTCGCTCATGATCGGGCGCAGAGGAGACAGTTTGGCGGCGTAGCGGCCGTCGAGCGGGGACAGGGCGGAGATGTGCGGCAGATTCATGGGCCGTGATTGTAGGTGCGCGCGGCAAAAACGGGGGCTGTAGGGGGAGATCGCCGGGCAGCGCATAGAATCGGCTGCCCGCCCATGGGCCGCCTCTTCGCCACGGAAAACAGCCATGAAACTGATAGGTTCCTCCACCAGCGCCTACGTACGCAAGGTACGCGTCGTACTGGCCGAGAAAAGGCTCGACTATCAGTTCGTCGAGGAAAACCCCTGGAGCCGCGAGCTGTCTCCCGGCACCGGCAACCCGCTGGGCAAGGTGCCACGCCTGGTCATGGACGGCAGCGATGCCATGTTCGACTCGCGCGTGATCGTCGAATATCTGGACACACTTTCCCCGGTAGGCAAGCTGATCCCCGGCACAGGCCGCGAGCGTGCCGAGATCAAGACCTGGGAAGCCCTGGCCGATGGCGTGCTGGACGCCGGAGCTCTTGCCCGCCTCGAAGCCACCTGGGATGGCCGCAGCGAAGAGCAGCGTTGCCAGGCCTGGATAGACCGCCAGCTGGCCAAGGTGCGCGCCGCACTGAACGTGATGTCCCAGGGCCTGGGCGACAAGCCCTATTGCTGCGGCATCCACTTCACCCTGGCCGACGTGTGCGTGGGCTGTGCCCTGGGCTGGCTGGACTTTCGCTTTCCCGAACTGGACTGGCGCGCCGACCACCCCAATCTGGCCACCTTGCAGGCCAAACTGGCGGAACGCGCCAGCTTTGCGGCCACACGCCCGCCCCAGCCCTGAAAACGGATCACCCCCGCAACGACAACTGCAGCTGGAGCGGCAAAAAAAAGGCCACCGGATGGGTGGCCTTTTTGCTGGCATAAAAAAGTTGCGAAGCATCCCGAAACGAATAAAGAGAGGGAGGGAGGAGAAGCGCTTCGGGCGGAACAGTTCAGGACTGTGGCCCCAGAGGCTTCGCAACGTGAAATTCGGTCTGGATACCCTCTCTCGTCAACCTGTCCAATAGATGAGCTACTTTTGCAGAAGTTCCAGGGGTCGGGGGCGGGAAAAATGTAACATTTTGACGAGGAGCGTCATTCTGCTGTAGGCCGTGTTCGATGGATGCTGACGGGACGGCGTCGGCCAAGGCCGACCACCTTGCCTCCCCGCATCCTCACACCAGAGCGGCCCCCGTGAAAACCGCTTCCCACAGGGCCTTGACCGGCGCACTGAGCGGTTCGGCCTGGCCGGGCACCAATTGGGCCGTCCGCTCGTCCAGCCGTGCCACGTGCTGCAGGCGGCGCAGTTCACGGTAGGCCCGGGCGGCCTGCTGGCCCACGCCTGCAGGCAGCAGGCCCGCCTCTTCCGCACGCTGCAGCAGCGCGATGTTGCCAAGATTGGCCATCAGCCCCGGATGCAGGGCCGATTGAGAGAGAACCAGGTACTGGACGGCGAACTCCACATCGACCATGCCGCCGGGGCTGTGCTTGACGTCGAAGAGGCCGCCGCGCACCGGATGCGCACTGCGCACGCGTTCGCGCATGGCCACGATCTCGTCGCGCAGGGCCGCGGCGTCGCGCGGTGCGGTGATCACGGCCTCGCGCACGGCGTCGAAGCGGGCCTGCAGATCGTCGCTGCCCAGCACGAAGCGCGCCCGCGTCATGGCCTGGTGCTCCCAGGTCCATGCCGTGTTGCTGCCGCGCTGCTGCTGGTAGTTGGCATAGGAGGCAAAGCTGGTCACCAGCAGGCCGGAGTTGCCGTTGGGGCGCAGCGCGGTGTCGATCTCGAACAGATCGCCCTCGCCCGTCTTGACGGCCAGCCAGTTGATGAGCTTGCGCACAAAGGCGGCATAGATCTCGGAGGCGTGCTCGTCGTCGTCATCGAAGACGAAGACGATGTCCAGGTCGCTGCCGTAGCCCAGTTCCTTGCCGCCGAGCTTGCCGTAGCCAATGATGGCGAACTGCGGCGACTCGCGGTGGCGGTTCTTGAGCCGGCTCCAGCACCAGCTGGCCGTCACGCGCAGCACGCAGTCGGCCAGCGCACTGAGGTCGTCCGCCACCTGCTCGACCGTGATGCGGCCCTCGATATCACGCGCCAGCGTGCGAAAGACCTCGGCATGGTGGGCGCGGCGCAGCAGGTTCAGCAGGGTTTCGTCGTCGTCCTCGCCCGTGGTCTGCAGCGCGGCCAGGCGCAGGGCCAGCTCATGCTCGAAATCCATGGGGGAGAAGCGCTCGCCCAGCATGGCGTCGTTGGCCAGCTCGTCGATCACGCCCGGGTGCTGCTGCAGATAGCGCGCGGGCCAGCGCGCCGCGCCCAGCAGGTCCAGCAGCCGCTCGTGCACGGCAGGGCGCTCCAGCAGCAGGGCCAGATAGCTTTCGCGGCGCAGCAGCGGCTCCAGCCAGTTCAGAAAGCGCACTGCGGCGTCTTCGGGCACGCTGCGCTCGGCCACCCATTGCGCCGTGCGCTGCACAAGGCGGAACAGCCGGCTCCGCGCCTCGTCGCGCAGGTTGGCGATGCGGGCGTTGCCGCGCCAGTCGGCCACGTGGGCGGCCAGGGCGGGCGGCAGCTGCTCCATGAGTCCATCGATCTCGCGCGGCGTTCCTCCCTGGGCAGGGCTGCGGGCGCCGTTGCAGCGGCCCGCGCTGCATTGCGGCGGGGCCGAGCCGCCGAGCAGGGTGTCGAACTCCTCGGCCACCTTTTCGCGGTGGGCGTCGAACTGGTGCAGGAAGGCGCAGGTATCGGCAAAGCCCATGGTGCGCGCAATCCATTCGAGGTCGTCATCGCGCGTGGGCAGCACATGGGTCTGCTGGTCGTCCAGGTACTGGATGCGGTGCTCGACACGGCGCAAAAAGGTATAGGCCGCGCCCAGGGCGTCGGCCACTTCCTGACTCATGAGGCCGGCGCGCGCCAGGCGCCCCAGCGCCTCCAGCGTGGGGCGGCAGCGCAGCTCGGGGAACTGGCCGCCGCGCACCACCTGCAGCAATTGCACGGTGAATTCGATCTCGCGGATACCGCCGCGCGAGAGCTTGACGTCATTGGAGCGGCCGGGATGGCCCGCGCTACGCCGCGCCGCATGCTCGCGAATCTGGCGGTGCAGCGAACGCAGCGCATCGAAGACCGCGTAATCCAGATAGCGGCGAAAGACGAAGGGCAGGACCACGGCGCGCAGCGCCTGCACCTGCGTGGAGCGCACGCTGTCCATGGGCGCCACCACCCGGCTCTTGAGCCAGGCGAAGCGCTCCCATTCGCGGCCATGGGTCTGCAGATACTCTTCCAGCGAGGCCAGCGAGACAGCCGACGGCCCCGAGTTGCCGTTTGGCCGCAGCGCCAGGTCCACGCGGAACACGAATCCGTGCTCGGTGGTGTCGCCGATCAGGCCATAGATGCCTTTGACAACGCGCGCGAAGTACTCATGGTTGGAGAGAACGCCGCGCCCGTCAGGCAGGCCGGCCGTGTCGCCGTCCTGCTCGTAGACGTAGATCAGGTCGATGTCGCTGGAGACATTGAGCTCGCGCGCGCCCAGCTTGCCCATGCCGATGATCCACAGCTGCACGGGCCGGCCCTCGGGGCCTTGCGGTGCGCCATGGCGCGCATCGAGTTCGGCGCGCACCTGGATGCAGGCGCGCTCCAGCGCCAGCTCGGCCAGCTCGGTCACGGCCCGCGTGACCACGGCCAGCGGCGCCTGCTGCTCGCAGTCGAGCACCATGGTGCGTTCCATGACCAGCTGGCGCAGCACGCGCAGCGCGGCCGACAGGTCCAGCCCGCGCTCCAGCAGCGCCGACAGGGCCTGCTCCATGGAGGCGCGCTCGGGCGGGCCCGGCGGCAACAGGCTCAACTCGTCGCCATAGCGACGATGCAGCCGTTGGTGGAAACGGGAATAGGCGGCCTGTGCGGGGACATTCAAGGCCGTGTCTGCCATTGCGTGCTCTGAGGATTGCATACGGAACGCGAAAGAAGCGGCCACTCACGCGCAGAGGGATCGCAGCAACCCTTGGTTACCGTCCGGCCCCTGAGGGTGCCGGTCATAATTCCCGTCATAGCTGATGCCGCCGATGATCGAACCGAAACCGCACCCCACACGCCTGACCCGTTGGATGGCCGGCCTTGCGCGGTGGTCACTGGGGCTGGTCCTGGCCTTCTGGCTGGTCCTGGGCTCCGTGTGGGGGGTGCTCCATGGCTGGATTGTGCCGCGAATCGGCGAATGGCGTCCTCAGCTGGAATCCCTGGCCTCACGCACGCTGGGCCTACCCGTGCGCATAGGCAGCATCACGGCCCGCAGCGAGGGACTGGTCCCCCGGTTCGAGCTGGGCGACGTGGTGGTCGAAGACCCAGAACACTCCGCGGACGCCCTGCGCCTGCCCAGCGTGGTGGTGGCCGTTTCGGCCCGCTCGCTGATGCGCCTGGGCGTGGAGCAGATCTATATCGACCGCCCCGAACTCGTGGTCCGCCGCGCGGCCGATGGCCGTGTCTTCGTGGCCGGCATCGAGATCAGCCCTTCATCGGGCGGGGACAATGCCGCCGCCGACTGGCTGTTTTCCCAGACCGAGCTGGCCCTGCGCGGCGGCAGCCTGCTGTGGGTGGACGAGCTGCGCCAGGCACCGCCGCTGGCCTTGCGCGATGTGGATCTGGTGCTGCGCAACAAGGGCTGGAGCCACGGAATCCGCCTGGATGCGACGCCGCCCGAAGGCTGGGGCGAGCGCTTCATGCTCGCCGGCCTGTTCCGCGAGCCGTTGCTGTCCACGCACGAGGGCAACTGGCAGCGCTGGAGCGGACAGGCCCATGCGATGTTCACGCAGATCGACCTGTCCCGGCTCGGGCAGTACATGGATACGTCCGACCTGCGCCTGCAGCAGGGCCGGGGCGCACTGCGCGCCTGGATCGACCTGCGCCAGGGCCAGCCCGTGGGTGCCATGGCCGATGTGGCGGTGAATGCCCTGCAACTGCAGTGGCGCGAGAACCTGGAGCCGCTGCAACTGCAGGCGCTGACGGGCCGGCTGAGCGTGCAGCACCAGGACGGCTGGCGCTTCGCCGCGCAGAACCTGGAGTTCTCCACGGGCGACGGCCTGCACTGGCCTGCCGGCAACCTGCGCGCGCGCTACAACCCTGCGGGCGCCAGCACGCAGGGGGCGCTGGGCGAGCAGGGCGAGTTCCAGGCCGATGGCATTGACCTGGCCATCCTCGCCCAGCTGGGCCAGCGCCTGCCGCTGCCCGAGCAGCTGCAGCGCCATCTGGCCGACATGGCCCCGGCCGGCCAGCTGCGCCAGTTCCAGGGAAGCTGGCGCGGCCCGCTGCAGGCTGTGCAGCAGTACAAGGCCAGCGGCGAGCTGCAGCAGCTGTCGATCGACGGCGTGGCATCGTCCGAAGGCCCCACGAAGCCGGGCATGCCCGGCATCAAGGGCCTGAACGCACGCTTCTCGCTGGACCAGGACGGCGGACAGGCCCAGCTGGAGATGGAGGGCACGGGGCAGCAGCCGGCCGCGCTGTCCTTTCCTGGCGTCTTCGAGGAACCCGAGATCCCGCTGCACCGCCTGCAGGCCAGCCTGCGCTGGCAGTTGCGCGGACAGGCCATCAGCGTGCAGGTGCCCAACCTGCGCTTTGCCAACGATGACACCGAGGGCGAGGCCCGTGCGCAATGGCACACCGGCGACGGCAGCGACAAGCACCCGCGCTTTCCGGGCGTGCTGGACCTGCAGGGCCAGCTGCGCAACGCAGACGGCACGCGCGTGCACCGCTACCTGCCGCTGGAAATCCCTGCCGATGCGCGCCACTACGTGCGAGAGGCCATCCACGCCGGGCGCGCAAGCACGGTGAACTTCAAGGTGCGCGGCCACCTGGACCACGTGCCGGCCGAAAAGCCCAGCCAGGGCGAGTTCCATATCGCTGCCAAGCTGCATGACGTGCACTATGAATATGTGCCGCCCCATCTGCTCACGCATGGCGAGGCGCCCTGGCCGGCCCTGGTGGATCTGTCGGGCGAGCTGGTCTTCGACCGCTCGTCGATGGCCGTGCGCAATGCACGCGGCGAGTTCGCGGGCTACCCGCAGCTGCAGATGCGCGACATCCAGGCCAGCATTCCCAACCTGGGCCACACCGAGGTGGCCGTGACCGCCAAGGGCCAGGGCCCGCTGGCCGACATGCTGGGCGTGGTCAAGACCTCGGCCCTGTCGGCGCTGACCGGGCACGTTCTGGACGGCAGCGAGGCCACGGGCGCCGCGCAACTGGCCCTGCAGCTGCAATTGCCCATCGACCACCTGGACCGCAGCAAGGTGTCTGGACAGGTCACGCTGGCGGGCAACTCACTGCAGCTCGATGATCAGACGCCCCATCTGAGCCAGCTGCGCGGGGCCGTCAAGTTCTCCGAAACCGGCTTCTCGCTGGCCGGCCTGCAGGCGCGCGCGCTGGGCGGTGAGCTGCGCGCCGATGGCGGCATGCAGGCGCTGGCGCGCAATGCGCCGGCCACCGAATCCTCCGTGAAGGTGCGCGTGCAGGGCACGGCAACGGCACAGGGGCTGCGCGAAGCCAGGGAGCTGGGCTGGGTGGCCGACCTGGCCCGCCATGCCGAAGGCCAGTCGCCCTATTCCCTGCTGCTGAAGGTGCGGCGCGGAACACCCGAAATCCAGGTCCAGTCCAGCCTGCAAGGCATGCGCATCAACCTGCCCGCCCCGCTGGGCAAGGCGTCGGAGTCCATCCAGCCATTGAACGTGAGCCACCAGCTCGCACCCGCCAGCTTCACCTCGCCCGATGCCCCGCTGCGCGACCAGATCAGCGTGCAACTGGGCGATACGGGCTCGGTGTTCTATGAGCGCGACATCAGCGGCAAGCACAGCCGTGTGCTGCACGGCAGCATCCTCATCGGCCAGGAAGCGGGCACGGCCTCCACTTCGGGCCAGGGCGTGCAGGCCCACGTGCAGCTGCCGCTCTTCAATCTCGACGACTGGCTGGCACTGGCACCGCAGTCCAGCGGAGCCAAGCCGGAGCCCGCCGATGCCGCGGACCCGGCGCGCGAATACCTCCCCGACCGGCTGACCCTGCGCGTCAAGCAGTTGCAGGCCAAGGGGCGGCAGCTGCACGACGTGGTGGCGGGCATCTCGCGCGATGGCGGCTCGTGGCACAGCAACCTCGCCTCCCAGGAGCTTGACGGCTACGTGGGCTTTCGCGAAGGCACGAATGCCCAGCCCGAAGGGCAGTTGGTGGCCCGGCTGTCGCGCCTGACGGTGCCCGAGGCCAAATCCGACCGCGTGGACGCCCTGTTCAGCGAGGGGCCGCGCCAGCTGCCGGCCCTGCAGATCGTGGTGGACGACATGCACCTGTCAGGCCACGCCCTGGGCCGCCTGGAAGTGGAGGCCCGCAACCGCCCCGTTCCCGGCGATGCGGCGGCGCGCGAATGGCAGTTGTCGCGCTTCAACATCGCCACGCCCGAGGCCACGCTGACGGCCAGCGGCCAGTGGCGCCTGCCCCAGGGCCAATCCGAGCACCCGGGGCGCAGCCAGTTGCAGTTCCAGCTGGACCTGCGCGACGTGGGCAAGCTGCTCACGCGCTTCGATATGCCCGGCGTGGTGGGCAACGGCAAGGGCGTGCTGCAGGGATCGGCGGGCTGGACGGGCTCGCCCATCACGCCCGACTTCCGCAGCCTCTCTGGCTCCATGCACCTGGATGTGCAGACCGGCCAGTTCCTCAAGGCCGAGCCGGGCCTGGCCAAGCTGCTGAGCGTGCTCAGCCTGCAGGCGCTGCCCCGCCGGCTGACGCTGGATTTCCGCGATGTGTTCAGCAACGGCTTCGCCTTCGACTTCATGCGCGGCGACGTGCAGATCACCGACGGCGTGGCGCGCACCAACAACATGCAGATGAAGGGCGTCAACGCCGCCGTGCTGATGGAAGGCACGGCCGACCTGGTCCAGGAGACGCAGAATCTGCATGTGGTGGTGGTGCCCGAGATCAATGCCATGACGGCTTCCCTGGTGGCCACGGCCATCAACCCCGTGGTCGGCCTGGGCAGCTTCCTGGCGCAGGTGCTGCTGCGCGGCCCGCTGATCGCGGCGGCCACCAAGGAATTCCGCATCGACGGCAGCTGGGACGAGCCCCAGGTCACGGCCCTGCCGCGGCGCCGGGCCACGACACCCTCCGATCCTGCCGCCAACAGCCCCGCCAGCACGCCTTCCGGCGCCACCGAGCCCGCTTCTTCAGGAGAGAACCCATGAAAATCGCAGCCCTGCAAATGGTGTCGGAACCCGATGTGCGCGCCAACCTCGACCAGGCGCTGGCACTGCTGCGCCAGGCGCGCGACCAGGGGGCCGAACTCGCGGCCCTGCCCGAGTATTTCTGCGCCATGGGCCTGCGCGACACCGACAAGCTGGCCTACCGCGAGAGCTTCGGCGCAGGCCCCATCCAGGACTTCCTGCGCCGCGCCGCGCGCGAGCTGCAGCTGTGGATCGTGGGCGGCACCCTGCCCCTGGTGGCCGATGACGATGCCCACGTGCTCAACAGCTCGCTGGTGTTCTCGCCCCAGGGCGAATGCGTGGCGCGCTACGACAAGATCCACCTGTTCCACTACGACAACGGACGCGAGCGCTACACGGAAGCCGCCGTGGTCCAGGCGGGCCACACGCCCGTGACCTGCGACATCACCTCGCGCGAGGGCGAGACCTGGCGCCTGGGTCTGAGCGTGTGCTACGACCTGCGTTTTCCCGAGCTGTACCGCCGCCTTGCCGAGCAGGGCGCCGACCTGCTGCTGGTGCCCGCCGCCTTCACCCACATCACGGGGCTGGCGCACTGGGAAGTGCTGCTGCGCGCCCGCGCCATCGAAAACCAGGCCTACCTGCTGGCGCCCGCCCAGGGCGGCCACCATGAAAACGGCCGCCGTACCTGGGGCCACAGCCTGCTGGCCGATCCCTGGGGCATGGTGCTGGCCCAGCAGGCCGAGGGCGCCGGCGTGGTGCTGGGCGAGATCAAGCGCGAGCGCCTGGCGCATGTGCGCCGCCAGCTGCCGGCCCTGGAGCACCGCGTCCTGTGAATCCACCGCACCCGCCCATGCCGGCCATGTCACCGATGTCGCCCATGCCCGAAGGCCGCTGGCCCTGGCGCCGCTGGCGCACGGCCTGGCGCCGCTGGTCGCTGTGGAGCCTGCTGGTCGCCCTGGTCCTGAGCATGCTCGTCACCATGGTCTGGCTGGCCGGGCGCTACGAGGCCTCCCAGGTCCAGGACAAGCTGGAGCGCGACACGGCCAATGCCGTGGCCGACATACGCGCCGCGCTCAACCGCAACCTGCAGGACCTGCAGGCGCTGAACGCGCCCGACAACGAGCCCGCCGAATGGAAGACCCGCGCCGCCGAGCTGCTGCAGGTGCGCCGCGAGCTGATGCGCATCGAGTGGCGCGACGCGGGCCTGCAGATCCGCTCCCATGCCGAGACCCCCTATCGCAATGTGCAGTGGGAAGACCAGCTGCGCACGAACAACACCCACCCCGAGGCCGTGCTGACCTGCACACACGCGCGCCGCCTGAACGGCCCCGCCTACTCGCCCAGCTACTTCCAGCTGCTGGCCGAGGGCCTGGGCACGGAGATGATGGAGGTCTGCCTGCCGCTGACGCAAAGCGGCCACATCATCGGCTTCGTCATCGGCACCTACAGCCTGCAAAGCCTGCTGATCACCCAGGTCAGCAAGAACCTGCCGCGCACCCAGGAAGTGTCCTTCACCGAGCCCGACGGCACGCGCCTGGCCCTGCTGGGCGCCTCCTGGCGCGGCACGCGCATGTTCACGGCGCAGCAGCTGCTGGACCTGCCCGGCAGCACCCTGGTGCTGCGCATGGACAGCTGGCACCGCGCGCCCAGCGTGTTCCCCAACGTGCTCACGGCCCTGGTGACGCTGATGTCCATCGCCCTGGTCTCCGTGGTCGCCGTGCTGGTGCGCGACAACCGCCGCCGCCTGCGTGCCGAGCGCGACCTGGGCGATGCGCTGGCCTTTCGCAAGGCCATGGAGGACTCGCTGGTCACGGGCCTGCGCGCGCGCGACCTGCAGGGCCGCATCAGCTATGTGAATCCGGCCTTCTGCAACATGGTGGGCTTCACGGCCGAGGAGCTGCTGGGCCTGAGCATCGCGCCCTACTGGCCGCCCGAGCGCGCCGAAATCTACGCGCGCCGGCGCGACAACCGCCTGTCCGGCAACGCACCGCCGCCGCGTGAGGGCCACGAAAGCATCTTCATGCGCAAGGACGGCACACGCATTCCGGTGCTGATCTTCGAGGCGCCGCTGATCAACGCCCAGGGCCAGCACACAGGCTGGATGAGCGCCTTCATCGACATCAGCGAGCAAAAGCGCATGGAAGAGATCTCGCGCGCCTCGCAGGAGCGCCTGCAGGCCACGGCCCGCCTGGCCACCGTGGGCGAAATGGCGTCGCTGCTCAGCCATGAACTCACCCAGCCGCTGGTGGCCATCTCCAGCTACGCCACGGGATCGCTGAACATGCTGGGCAGCGACGACGGTGCGGCAGGCAGCGCCGGCAACGAAGCCCATCTGCGCCAGCAGTTGCAGGACTTGCGCATGGCCATGGAGCGCATCAGCTTCCAGGCCGACCGTGCAGGCCGCGTGATCAAGAGCGTGCGCGACTTCGTGCGGCGTCGCGACCAGTCACGCGAAGTCATAGGTGCCGCCGAACTCATAGACGCCGTGCTGCCGCTGGTCAGCCTGCAGGCGCGCAACCTGGGCGTGCGCGTGACCACCGATATCGAGCCCGGCCTGTCGCCCGTGCTCTGCGATCCGACCATGATCGAGCAGGTGCTGCTCAACCTGGCGCGCAACGGCATGCAGGCCATGGATTCGCCCGAGACCGTGGACCGCGAACTGCAGTTGCGCGTGCGGCGTGCGGCCGCCAGCACGCGCCGCAGCTGGGTGGAATTCGCCGTCATCGACTGCGGCAGCGGCATCCCCAAGCATGTGGCGGAGCAGTTGTTCACGCCCTTCTTCACCACGCGCAACGAGGGCATGGGCCTGGGCCTGAGCCTGTGCCGCACCGTGGTCGAACAGCATGGCGGCCACCTGCAGCACAGCCCGCACAGCCCGCGCGGAACCGTCTTCGCCTTCACGCTGCCGACCCACAACCCGGCACAGGTGGAACCATAGATGGAACAATAGGCCCATGGAACCTGTACCCGACGCCACCGTCTACATCGTCGATGACGACACCGATGTACGCGAAGCGCTGGCCTGGCTGCTGCGCTCGCGCCGCCTGCTCAGCGAATGCTATGACAGCGCAGAGGCCTTCGACGCCATGCTGCAGTCGCGCCCGCCGCCACGCAATCCCTGCTGCCTGCTGCTGGACATGCGCATGGGCGGCATGAGCGGGCTGGCGCTGTTCAACCTCATGCTGGAGCGCAACCAGATCGCGGGCATGCCCGTGATCTTCCTGACCGGCCATGCCGACGTGCCCACTGCCGTGGACACGGTCAAGCGCGGCGCCTTCGATTTCTGCGAGAAGCCCTTTTCGGACAACGCGCTCGTGGACCGCATCGAGCAGGCGCTGGAACTGTCAGCCCAGCACCAGGCCGAGACCCGCGCTCGCGAGGCCGTGCGTGCGCGCTTCAACGAACTGACGGAGCGCGAGCGCGACGTGATGCGGCTGGTGGTGGAGGGCATTCCCAACAAGCTCATCGCCGACCAGCTGGACATCAGCGTGCGCACCGTCGAAGTCCACCGCGCGCGCGTCTTCGACAAGATGCAGGTCAAGTCGGCCGTGGAACTGGCCAACCTGCTGCGCACGCACGGCTGACTCCTTCAGAAATACGTGGCGATCACGTCCACCACGTCATAGCGGTCATTGACGACGGCCATCTGCCGCCATTTGTCGAAGGTCAGGCAGGGGTGGGAGATGTCGAAGGCCAGCATGTCGCCGACGCGCAGGCCATCGTCCTCGGCCACCTTCAGGAAAGCATGCTGGTCCATCATGGCCGTGACCTCCCAATGGGGCGGTGCGGCCACCGGCGCGGCATCACCGGGGCGGTAGCGCAGCGCGGGCCGGGGCGGCACGGCCTCGAAGGCGGTATCGCGCTTGCCCAGCGCCACGATGGCGCGACCAGGCTCGGGCAGTGACTGCACATAGGCCCAGACCTGCAGCGCAGGCAGCAGGCTGGCACGCATCTGCTGCGCCACGGGGTTGGTCTGGTCGATGCGCTGCTGCGCTGCCTGGTAGATGCCCGCGTCATGCGTGAGATAGCAGCCGGGGCGCAGCACCAGATCCAGCGCTCCCCCTATATCGGCCTTGCCAAATTCCTGGGCCACCACGTCGTACCAGGCCGAGCCGGCCCCCGTGAGCACGGCCGGGCTGCGCTGCAATCGTCCATCGCTTGCGAGCCGCTCAAGCCAGTGAACGGCGCGCCGCAGCAGGGTGCGGATGGCATCCTCTTCCTTGAGCACGCCTTCGTAGACCTCGATGCCGGCCAGTTGCACGGCCGCGCCAGCCTTTGCCAACGCGTCCAGCAGCGGCTGCATCTGCGCATCGGAGCGCACACCCGTGCGCCCGCCGGGCGGGCCCAGCTCGATCAGGACCTGCACGGACTGGCCCGCCGCGCCAAAGAAGGCCGCCAGTTGCTCGACCTGCTCGGCGCAGTCCACCAGGCAGAAGAACTCGAAACCGGGATCGGCCAGCAGCTCGGCCACGGCGGCCATATTGCGCCGTCCGATCAGCTGGTTGGCCATGAGCACGCGGCGCACGCCGTGGGCATGGGCCACGCGTGTCTGTTGGGCGGTCGCCAAGGTAATGCCCCAGGCGCCCGCATCGATCTGCTGGCGGAACAGGCGGGGCGCCATGGTCGTCTTGCCGTGGGGCGCGAGCTTGGCGCCGTAGGCGTCCACAAAGCGCTGCATCCAGGCCAGGTTGTGCGCCAGGCGCGACTGCGAGAGCACGGCGGCCGGCAGGCCCAGATCCTCGCGCAGCAGGTTCCAGCCCTGTGCTGCGGCGTCCTGCGGCGCGCAGGGCGCCGGCAGCGCACCCAGGCCCTTGTCGAGCGGGCTGACCACGTCGGCCATGCCTGCTGTGCTTGCTTCACTCATACGACTCCCCATTGATGGATGGGTGCCAGCATAGGGCAAGGCAGGTGGCCGCCCACGCAAAAACGCCCCGCGTTGCGGGGCGTTGCATCCGGACCAGAGCCGGGATCAGCGGGGCTGCTGGTACTGCGGCTGCTGTTGATACTGGGGCTGCTGCTGTTGCTGCGGGATCTCGCCCACGAAGATTTCCACGCGGCGGTTCATGGCACGGCCGCTGGCCGAGTCGTTGGAAGCCACGGGCTGGTGCGAGCCACGGCCTTCGGTGGCGATGCGAGCGCCCGAGACGCCGCGCATGGTCAGGTAGTTGCGCGTGCTGTTGGCGCGGTCCAGCGACAGCGGGTTGTTGATGGCGTCCGAGCCCGTGCTGTCCGTGTGGCCGATGATGCGCACCTCGGCATTGGGGTTGTTGCGCAGGCCTTCGGCGAAGCGGTCCAGGATGGGGGCGAAGTTGCCCTTGATGTCGGAACGGTTGGTATCGAACGAGATGTCGCTGGGAATGTCGAGCTTGAGCTGGTTGTCGGCCGTCTGGCTCACGTTCACGCCCGTGCCCTGAGTGGCCTGCTCCATCTCGCGCTTTTGCTTTTCCATGTTCTGCGACCAGATGTAGGTGCCCAGTGCACCCACGCCGGCACCGATCACGGCGCCCGTGCCGGCCCTGCCGCCGGTGACCGCGCCCAGCACGGCGCCGGCTGCAGCGCCCACGCCAGCGCCCGTGGCCGTGCGGCGCTGGGTGTCGCTCATGTTCGCGCAGCCGGAGATGAACAGTGCGGCAGCCGTTGCGGCGGCCAGAACGATGTGCTTGCGCATGGGAAACTCCTTTTTGAATCTTGGGAACGCACCGTGCGGTAGCGCCAGGGTCCCCATTGTGGAAAGCAGGCTGAGCACAGCCTATCAGTGCGGGCAGGGCATACCCGTAGGACGGCGCCCGCTCCGCGAGGCTGCTTTCGGGTCCGTCACGGGCCGCTGCGATCCTGGCCGGGAGAGGGTTTGTCTGGAGACGGATGCGAATCCCGTGGCGTGTCCACGGGCAACTCGCCCTTGCGGCGCCCGGAGAACATGGTCCACCACACAATAGCGACCAGAATCACCAAGGCCAGCAGTGCTTCGAGCAAAATCAACCCCATGAATTTCCACCTCCTGCGCCATGCCGCGATGGCGCTGATTGTAGGGACGCTGGTCGCCTGCACGACCACCACCAAGCCGGTCTATGACCCTTCGCCCGTGCCCGACCTGCAGCCGGGAGGCCCGGTCACCGTGACACCCAGGCCCCCGCTGGTCACCAGCACCCCCACCAAGAGCCGCTGGATCGCAGCCGACTGGAGCGAATTGCCCGGCCTGCAGGAAGACGCGCTGCACGAAGCCTGGAATGCCTGGCTCAAGAACTGCGAACGGCCCAGCTCGGTCTTCGCGGGCCTGTGCCGGGACGTGCGCCAGCTGAGCATTGCCACGGGCGACGAGCAGCGCGCCTGGCTCATGGCCAATCTGCAGCCCTACCGCATCGAAGCGCTGGGCGGTGGCCCGGACGGCATGCTGACCGCCTACTACGAGCCGCTGTTCGAGGCACGGCGCCTGCCGGGCGACGGCTTCAACGTGCCGCTGTACAAGACGCCGGCCGGCGCCGGCTTCGGCAGCCGCAAGCCCTGGTTCTCGCGCCAGCAGATCGAGACGATGCCCGAGGCCCAGGCGGCCCTGGCAGGCCGCGCCATCGCCTGGCTGCGCGACCCCGTCGATGCGATGGTGCTGCACATCCAGGGCTCGGGGCGCCTGAACATCACCGAGCCCACAGGCGCGCAACGCACGATCCGCGTCGCCTTTGCGGGCACCAATGACCAGCCCTACAAGAGCGTGGGCCGCTGGCTGCTGGACCAGGGACTGGTGCGCGACGCCACCTGGCCCGGCATCAGCGCCTGGGTGGCCGCCAACCCCGGCCGCGTCAATGAAATGCTGTGGAGCAACCCGCGCTATGTCTTCTTCCGCGAGGAGCCGCTGGAAGGCCTGGACCTGCAGTTCGGCCCCAAGGGCGCCCAGGGCGTGGCCCTGACCCCGGGCCGCTCCATCGCCGTGGACAAGCAGAGCATTCCCTACGGCACGCCGGTCTGGCTGTCCACATCCGGGCCCACCGTGGCCCTGAACCGCCTGGTCTTTGCCCAGGACACGGGCAGCGCCATCGTCGGCGCCGTGCGCGCCGACTACTTCATGGGCTGGGGCCCCGAAGCCGGCGACCTGGCCGGCCGCATCAAGCAGAACCTGCGCCTGTGGGCCTTCTGGCCGCGCAGCCTTGCCAGCCAGGCGCCGCACTTGAGGTGATTTCCCCTGAACCGCCGCACGGCGGCGGCTCCTGCACGACGCCTGGGGTGTCCTGGCCGCCGTGCAGGCAATGAAAGCCTGCACGGCGAGATGGGGCCGGCACCATCGGCTTCAAGGCGCTGGTGCTCAGCGCGCCACTGGAAGCCGTTTCAGAAAACCATCCACCACCCGCAACGCATACCGACTCGCCACCACCCGCACAAACTCCGCAAAGTCCACATGCGCACTGTCATCCGCCCGATCGGAAACCGTCCGCATCGCAGCAAACGGCACGCCATAGTCCAGGCAGGCCTGCGCCACCGCAGCCCCTTCCATCTCCACCGCCAGCACCTCATGCCCTGCAGCACGCAGGCCCTGCACCAGGGCGCAAGAAGCGCCCGCCGTGCCCACGAACTGGTCACCGCTGGCAATCAGCCCCTGGTGCGCGCGCGGCGCCGTGGTGGCGTGGGCGGCGCGCAGGTCTTCGCCCGCCTCGGCCACGCAGGCCTGGGCGGCGGCTAGCAGCGCAGCCGTCATTTCGGGGTCGCAGGGCAGGCGCGTGCGTCCGTAGCCGGGCATTTCCCAGCGAGGGAAGATGGGCGAGGCGTCCAGGTCGTGCTGCAGGTATTCGTCGGCCACGACGACATCGCCCACGCGCACGCCTTCGCCCAGGCCACCGGCGACGCCGGTGAAGGCGATGCGGCGCACGCCGAAGCGCTCGATCAGTGCCGTGGCCGTGGTGGCGGCCGCCACCTTGCCTATGCCCGACAGCGCGCAGACCACGTCATGCCCATGCAGGCGCCCGCGCCAGAACATGCGGCCGGCGTGGGCCGTGCCCTGGGCGTCGGACATGGCATGGACCAGGCCTTCCTGTTCCTGCGGCAGGGCACTGAGGATGGCGATGGTCATGGTGGCTTCTCTTTCAACGTTTCAACGGCACAGGCAAAAAGTAAAGGCGGCCCGGGGGCCGCCTGCGGGGCGAAAGCGCCCATTGTGCCGCGAGCCTGTGCCCGGTGCGGCTCAGATGGCGATGGCCGTGGCCTGGTTGAGCACGGCGCGCACCACGCTGTAGACGGTGAGGGCCGAGGTCTTGGGGTTGGCCTCCAGCGGCTTGCCGCGCATGGTCAATTCCATGGACCCGAAGGCGCCGCGCGCGGCCACATGGTGCACGTTCTCGTCCACACCCGGGTCGGCGTACAGGCGCACCGTGGTGCGGTCCAGGCCCATGCCGGCCAGCGACAGGGTGGCGGCCACGTTGGCGTTCTTGGGGTAGAGCTGGGCGGCCTCGCGTGCGCTGCCTTCGAAGATGCAGAAGGCTTCCTTGAGGCTGGCGAGGTCGCAGCGCTGTTCTGCGGGCGTGCCGGTCCAGGCCAGGGGCGGCTTGCGGCCGGTGTAGACCACTTCGTCCAGGCCGCCGATGCGGGCTGCGGCCAGCGCATCCACGCCGCCGATGGCGCCCGACAGCAATTGCACCTGGGTGTCTCCGGCCTCGGCCGCCGCCTGCACGGCCTCGGCCATGCCCGGGGCGCTGAGTGCGCCGATGGAGGCCACGACGGCAGGAATGCCGCGCCGCAGGGCGGGCAGCACATGCTCTTCGATGGCGGCATGGCCCGCGCACTCCACGATGAGGTCGGGCCGGTCTTCGGCCGCCAGCGCAGGCAGTACGCGCGCCTGGGGCGCATGCCGGGCCAGGGTGGCGCGCACGGCGTCCGTCACTTCGGGCACAAGCACCCAGCCCACCTGCACCGCGGCATGGCCCTTGAGCAGTTCGAGCACGCTGGCGCCAATCGCACCGCAGCCAATCACAGCAATATTCATCGTCATTTCTTTCTGAGCAAGAACGCGCTGAAGGCCGGTGGGAGCACCGTCTCCTCAGCGCAGAAAACCAGGATGCTGGGTGCGCAGGTGGCCCGTCAGCTCGACGGCGGCCTCGCGCACCTGTTCAACCCAGTGCGCCATGCGCCCGGGTGCGATTTCGGTAAATGCCACGGCCATGCCCAGGCCCGCGATGATGCGGCCCTGCGCATCGCGCACGGGCGCGGCAATGCTGGAGACGCCGGGCTCGTAGAAGCCCTCGCCCATGGCGTAGCCGCGCTCGCGGTCCTGCAGCAGCAGTTGCTGCAGTTGCTGCACGTCACGCGGTGTGCTTTCCGAGAATTGCGGCAGTTCGCTGCCGCCGAAGAGTTCGCGCAGCTGGTCTGCGTCCATGTCCTGCAGCAGGGCGCGGCCCAGCACGGTGGCATGGGCCGGCAGGCGCGAGCCCACGCGCACGGCGCCCTGGAAGGCGCCGGCCGGCGCAATGCGCGCCACGTAGACCACGGAGGTGCCGTCCAGCAGCGCCAGGTTGGTGGTGAAGCCCAGGCGCTCGCACAGCGCCTGCAGCACGGGCTCGGCCAGTTGGGCCAGCGGCTGGGTGGACAGGTAGTCGTAGCCCAGGCGCAGCACGGACAGCCCCAGCCGGTACTCGGTGCCCGAGCGTTGCAGATACCCCATGTTCTCCAGCGTCGTCAGCATCCGGAACACCGTGGAACGCGGCAGCGCCAGGGTGCGCGCCAGGTCGGGCGCGCTCCACACGGGCTGCGAAGGCGTGAAGCAGGCCAGCAGGCGCAGGCCGCGCTCCAGCGCGGGGACGGTGTAGCGGTCGTTGTCGTTCGAGAGGGTTTCTGAGGTGTCGCTCATCGCAATTCGGGCCGGTAGGCCATCAGGTCAGCAGGGTGGCCAGCCTCTGTGCGACATCCGCAGGTTGTTCGACGACAGAGGCATGGCCGGCTGCCGCAAGCGTAACGTACCGCGCGCCCAGCCTTGCGGCCCAGGCCGCGCAGGCAGCGGGCGGCGTGACCACGTCGTGCTCGCCCACCCAGACCTCGACCGGCATGGCCAGTTGCCCCGCCGCCTGCCCCAGGTCGCTGCCGCACAGCAGCTCCACGGCCTGGGCGTAGCCGGCAGCATGCAGGCGCGCCGTGTTCCAGCGCACCCATTGGCGCACGGGCTCGGGCGCGGCGGGCGAGACCAGGCGCTGGTCGATGGCGGCGGCCAGGCCTTCGATGCCTTTTTCCTGCAGGGCCGCAAGACGGCCCTGGCGTACCTTGGCCTGCTGCTCGCCCATGCCGGGTGCGCCATAGCCGCCAGCGGGGCTGATCAGCACCAGTTGCCGCACGCGCCCGGCACCGGCCTGCACCGCCCAGGGCGTGCCCATGAGCGCGCCCAGCGAATGGCCCACCAGCAGGCAGCGGCGCACGCCCAGCGCCTGCAGCGACTGCTCCAGCACGCGGGCGTAGTCGGCGCCCGTGGGCGCGGCGGATGCCAGCGGCGTGGAGCGGCCATAGCCGGGCGCGTCCCAGGCCAGCACACGCGTGCGCGGTGCCAGCGCCAGGGCCACGTCCAGCCAGGAGGCGGCGCCCGAGCTGATGCCGTGCAGCATCACCACGGCAAAGTCCGAGGCCGTGTCGCCGGCCTCGCGCCAGGCGGCCTGAGCGCCACCGGGCAGGGCGATGAGATGTTCGGGGAACTGCGCCTGAAGGCGCTGCTCCATGCATGCGGTTACCGAGGGGGTCATTTCAGTTATCCATGGCGATGGCATGGCCCTTCAGCCATGAGACTGGCACGATCCAAGCCAGGGACAGCAAGCAAGGGCCGCCCCGCCGCGAGGCTGTCGTCCCCCTTTCAAGGGGGAAGGCGCAAAGCGCCTCAGGGGGTGCTCCATTTCTAACGTTTGATTTTTGCCAGGGGGTGTTCTGGGGGATAGGTGGGCGTGATGGGCTTCTTGGCGCCCAGCATCACGCACATCAGCGCGTCTTCGTCGCCGATGTTGATTTCCTCGCGGTACACGCCGGGCGGCACGGAGACCACGTCGCGGTCGGTGAGGATGGTCTCGAAGCGCTGGCCGTCCTTCTCCAGCACGAGCTTGAGCTTGCCGCGGATCAGGAAGAAGACTTCCTCCACATCGGTGTGCAGGTGCGAGGGGCCTTCATTGCCGGCCGGGATGACCATGGTGGAGAAGGTGAAGTTCTCGGAAGGGATGGTGTTGCTGTCCGCAGCCACGCCCGTGCCGCCCGTGCCGATGTAGCGCATCTGGCCACGGCGGTACTTGGGGTCGAAGTCGGCCTGGAACTTCAGCGCGTCGAAGTCGTACTTGCGCGTGGAAAACCGCGCCACGCGCGACTCCATCCATTGTTCGAAGCTGGAGCCTTCGGGCTGGTCCCAGGTGCGGGGCGTGTTCTGAGCGGATTCGGACATGTGTCTCTCCATCAACGTCGGTGGACATGGCGGGGAAGGTGCCATTTGTTTTATCCATGAATCACAGTTCATGGGGTAAAACAATTATAGGAAGATTGATCGCACGCAACAAGGGCCGCCATGCAGGAGCATGGGCGGCCCTTTCCATCCGGTGCACAAGATCCCGGCTGCGCCGGCAATGGACTCATTCGCAGGGGATCTCCAGCCCCACCTTCACGCGGTCCAGCGCCACGATGGTCTTGAACCATTTGACGTTGGGGTTCTCGGCGAACAGGCGCCGCGCCAGCGCCTCGTACTCCTGCATGGTGGCCACGGTGAGGACGAGCACGAAGTCCACCTCGCCCGTGACGTAGTAGCACTGCTGGACCTCGGGCACGGCGAAGTGCGACTTCATGGCGTTGAGCGCGTCGATGCTGGTGCGCTCGGTCATGACCTCCACGATGATGGTGATGGGCCGGCCCACGCGCGTGGGGTCCACGGTGGCGGCCTGGCCGGTGATCACGCCCTCGGCCTGCATGCGCTTGAGGCGGCGCTGCACGGCGGCCGTGGACAGGTTGACCTGCTCGGCCAGCAGGCGCAGCGGCACCGTGCTGTCGCGCTGGACGATGGCCAGGATGGCGCGGTCGAAGCCGTCCAGGTCGGCCAGGTGAGCAGGGTGGGCGGTGTGCTTGGTCATGGGAAGCGAGGACTTTTGGAGGGTGAGAAATTTTCTCGCAAACATCCCCAATTCAGAGACCAAAAAACAGGTGCCGCGAAATAGTATTTCGTCGTTTTCCGCATCCAACGCATGCGGACCTGCCTGCCGAGAAAGCCCATCCCATGGCCACCCTGCTCCACCTGTCTCCCGTGTTTCTTGTGATGTCCATGCTCATGGTCTTGCGCCGCCCGCCTGTGCAGGCGGCCATGGCCGGAGCGGCGCTGGTCGCCCTGCTGTGGCTGGTCGATGCCTGGATGGCAACGGGCACCGCCGCTTCCGGCGCCGCCCTGGCCGCAGCGCGCGACACGGGCGTGCTGTTCCTCAGCACGGCCTTCGTGATCGTGCCGGGCCTGGGTTTCGTCATCCTCATCGAACGCATGGGTGTCAACCAGGCGCTGAGCCAGTGGGTGCGCTCGCTGGGCCTGGGGCCGGCCGATCAGGTGGTGTTCATCGTGCTGGGCCTGGCGCCGCTGCTGGAGGCGATGACGGGCTTTGGCGTGTCGCTGATCGCCACCGTGCCCCTGCTGCTGAGCCTGTTCGAGCGGCGCGCCGCGCTGCGCATGGCGCTGGCGGGCATGGCCATCATGCCCTGGGGCACGCTGGGCCTGGCCACGGTGATCGGTGCCTCGCTGGCCCATGTGGACGCGGCCGCGCTGGCCGCTGTGTCCTCGCTGACCAGCGCGCCGGTATTTCTGGTGCTGGGCGCCCTGTCCCTGCACCTGGCCGGCGAGCGCGGTGCGCGGGCCTGGCTGCTGCTGGGCGGCTTTGGCCTGCTGTTCGTGGGCGTGCTGCATGGCATCAGCCGCTGGCTGGGCCCCGAGGTGGCGGGCGTGGGTGCGGGCTTTGCAGTGGCGCTGGGCATGCTGGTGCGCGCGCTGCTGCTGCGCGGCCGTGCCCAGGCGGCACCCGGCTGGCCGCGACAGGCCTGGCCGTATCTGGCGCTGGCTCTTGCCATCGTGCTGCTCAAGCTGCTGGCCCTGGCCACGCAGTGGGACCAGCGCTGGATCGTGCAGGGCGCCCAGGTGGCCTGGAAGCCGCTGGCCTCCCCGGGCGTGGCGCTGACCCTGGTGCTGGCCCTGCTGCTGGCGCGCGGCGCCGGCCGTGGCTTTGCCCTGGCTGGTGCTCTGGCCGCCCGCGCCAAGCGCCCGCTGCTGACCATCTTCTTCTTTCTGGCCATGTCCCAGATGATGGTCAAGGCCGGCTTTCTGTCCGGCCTGGTGCAGCTGCTGGCCGAACTGGCGCCCGCTGCCCTGGCGCCCATCGTGGCGGCCGTCGGCGCGCTGGCCGGCTACATGACGGGCTCCAACGTGGGCGGCAACGCGATCTTCATGCCCGCCATCGCCCTGCTGCCCGAGTCCTCGCGCCTGCTGCTGGCCGCCGTGCACAACAGCGCCGCCGGACATGCGGCGCTGGGCTCCCTGTCCATCGTGATGCTGGTGCTGGGCCTGGCACGGACCAATGCCCAGGAAGAAGGCGAGCTGGTGCGCTTCGGCTTTGCGCTGGCGTGTGCCAATGCGGCTTTGGTGGCGTTGGCGGCCTTGGTTGTGGGTGGGGTGGGGGTGGTTTGATACTCGTTAAACAGTATTTTTCCGTCAATAAATTCAATAATTTTGAGAATTTGCGTCAATTCTGTCTGTTCATTTGCACAAGCTTCCAGTTTTCCGACAAGCCTTGTGCCTCGCCAATGCATGGATTATTGAAGTTTTGCGACATTTATTTAAGTAAATGCAATAATTTCCGTCAATCATCCAAGCGCTGGTCCACCAAACCATGAAGAAAACGTCAATCCTCGATGACACGCTTTTGCTCAACGCGGAGCTAACGGCTGCGCAGCAGCGAACGGTGCAGCGCCGGGTGGCAAACGGCGAGCTATTCCGGATTCGCGCGGGCGTGGCCACCTCCATCGGCAAAGAGTCGGAATGGCCTGCGCTGCTGAGCCGCAACCTCACGCGGATCGTGGCGGCATTTGCACCTCAAAGCGTGCTCAGCTTCAACACTTGGTTCACTGGCGGCCGCACGGTCCGTGGGGAAGTCCACCTGGTGGGAGAAGCGCGCAAGACGGTGAGGCTGCCCGGCCTGACCCTTCAGGTCTGGCAAGGGGCGCCTTGCCAACCCGGCGATGTGCCCATGAGCGGCCGCCCTGTCTACTTCGCTTCGCAAGAACGAGGGCTGCTGGAGAACCTGTGGCGCAATGTGGGTTCCAGGGCTGCGGGCAAGGCCGGAGTGGAAGAGAAGCTTCTGGAAATCTGCGATGCGCGGGGCGAGAAAGCGCTGAACCAGCTGCGAGACCAAGCTCGCGCGATTGCGCCTGCGCTGGGTCGCCAGGCAGAGATGGCAACGCTGGAGAACCTCATCGGAGCGATTTTGAGCACACGGTCACCCGCCCATCTTCTGACGGACAAGGCCAAGGCGCGCCGGGCAGTCCCGCCTTACGACAGCGACCGCATGGGCCTGTTCGAGACTCTGGCTGCGCATCTGCGCAGCACGGAATTTCCCCGCATCCCTTCGGTCGCACGCAGCGATGCCGCAAAACGCCATTTCGCCTTCCTGGAGAGCTACTTTTCCAACTTCATCGAAGGCACCGAGTTCGAAGTCTCTGAAGCACGCGGCTTCGTGCTGCAGGGCGTTCCCATCGAGCACAGGCCCCAGGACTCTCACGACATCATCGGGGTCTACGAGCAATGCCTGAGCCCCAGCTGGTCGACCCTGACCTTGCCGGCCGGCGAGCCCGTGCTGCAGCAATTGCAGGATCGCCATGCCTTGCAGATGAAGTACCGCCCCGAGGTCGCCCCAGGCGCTTTCAAGCTCAAGGCAAACCAGGCTGGCAACTCTGCCTTTGTGCTGCCCGGGCTCGTGCGCGGGACCCTGATCGAGGGCAGCAAGCTGCTTGCCAGCATTCCGGAAGGCTTGGCGCGTGCGCTGTTTTCCATGTTCCTGGTGGCCGAGGTCCACCCCTTCGACGACGGCAATGGCCGGCTGGCGCGTCTGGTAATGAACGCTGCGCTGACCCTGGTCGATGAATGCCGGATCATCATCCCGACGCTGTACCGGGAAACCTATCTGGACTGCCTGCGCCGCCTGACCAGAGAGGCCGACCCTGTGCCGTTCGTGAAGGCCATGACGCACATCCAAAGCTGGACCAGCCGCTTCGACTATGAAGACATGGACCAGGTCATTGCGGCGATGCAGTCGTGCAACGCCTTCGAGCGTTCGCTGACGCAATACAAGCTCAACATGCCTGCGCCACGCGAGTAAGAACTCCCAATGAAAAGAGGCGCCGCAGCGCCTCTTTGCAAACACGGCAAGCCGCCTGCGTTACTTGCTGTCGCGCAGCTCCCGGCGCAGGATCTTGCCGACCGGGGTCTTGGGCAGCTCGGTGCGGAACTCGATCACGCGAGGCCGCTTGTAGCCCGTGAGGTTGTCGTGGCAGAAATCGCGCACGGCCTGCTCGGTAAGGCTGTCGTCCCTGCGCACGATGACCAGCTTGACGGCCTCGCCGGTCTTCTCGTCGGGCACGCCGACCACGGCGCATTCGAGCACGCCGGGGCAGTTGGAGACCACGTCTTCCACTTCATTGGGATAGACGTTGAAGCCGCTGACCAGGACCATGTCCTTCTTGCGGTCCACGATCTTGAAGTAGCCGCGCTCGTCCATGGTGCCGATGTCGCCGGTGCGAAAGTAGCCGTCGGCGGTGAAGACCTTGGCGGTTTCGTCGGGGCGCTGCCAGTAGGCGGCCATGACCTGCGGGCCCTTGATGGCGACCTCGCCGCGCTCGCCGATGGTGGTCACGTCGTTTCCTTCGTCATCGACGAGCTTCATCCAGGTGCTGGGCAGGGGCACGCCGATGGTGCCCGAGAACTCGGTGGAGTTGACCGGGTTGCAGCTGACCGAGGGACTGGTCTCCGACAGGCCGTAGCCCTCGCAGATGGGGCAGCCGGTCTTTTGCAGCCACAGCTGGGCCACGGCGCTTTGCACCGCCATGCCGCCGCCGACCGAGACCTTCAGGTGCGACCAGTCCACGGTGTTGAAGTCCGGGTGGTTGGCCAGGCCGTTGAACAGCGTGCTCACGGCCGGGAAGCTGTGAAAGCGCTGCGTGGACAGTTCCTTGAGCGTGGCCTTGAGGTCGCGCGGATTGGGAATCAGGATGGTTTTGCCGCCCGTGCGCATGGACAGCATCATGTTCACCGTGAAGGCGAAGATGTGGTACAGCGGCAGCGCGCAGATGCTGGTGGGCTGCTCGCCGGCCGGCACCTTGCCCATGGCGGGCTGGTTCCAGGCCTCGGATTGCAGCACGTTGGCGATGATGTTGCTGTGCAGCAGCACCGCGCCCTTGCTCACGCCCGTGGTGCCGCCCGTGTACTGCAGCAGGGCCATGTCTGAGGCCTGCAGCTGCGGCGCCTGGAAGGGCGAGCGCATGCCCTTGGACAGCGCGTCGTTGAAGCGCACGGCCCCCGGCAGCGAGAACGGCGGCACCAGCTTCTTGACCTTGCGCACCACGTAATTGACGATGGCGCCCTTGAGCATGCCCAGCTGGTCGCCCATGGTGCACAACACCATGTGCTGCACGGGCGTGGCGGCCTTGCAGGCCTGCAGCGTGTGGGCGAAGTTCTCGATGATGACGATGGCCTTGGCGCCCGAGTCCTTGAGCTGGTGCTCCAGCTCGCGCGCCGTGTACAGCGGGTTGACGTTGACCACGACGAAGCCCGCACGCAGCACGGCGGCCACGGCCACGGGGTACTGGGGAATGTTGGGCATCATCAGCGCCACGCGGTCGCCGCGGGCCAGGCCCAGGCTCTGCAGATAGGCGGCGAAGGCGCGGCTTTGCGCATCGACCTGCGAGTAGGTCAGCTCCTTGCCCATGAAGGAATAGGCCACGCGGTCCGCGTAGCGGCTGAAGGCCTCCTCCATCAGGGCCACCAGCGAGGGGTATTGGGAGGGATCGATGTCGGCGGGCACACCTGCCGGATAGGCACCCAGCCATGGGCGGTCACTCATGCTGCTCGTCTCCTGGTTTCTCGATTGAACGTGCATTCTCATAAAAAGCACGGTCGTTCGATACTGTGATAACCCTAGTACTACCCCTAGGGTCACCATTGCGTTGCTCCAGGTCAAAGCCCGCCGGGCCGCGCAGGCCCCCGATCACAGCCCCCCGTTCAATCCCAGGCGGGAGCCAGGCCGTCAGGGCTGACCTGGCGGTCGCCGCGTTCCAGCGCGGCGATGCGCTGCATGTCTTCGGCGCCCAGCACCAGCTGGCAGCTGTCCAGGTTGGCCTGCAGGTGGGCGCGCCGGGTGGACGAGGGGATGACGGCATAGCCCATGGCCATGGCCCAGGCCAGCGCCACCTGGGCGGGCGTGGCGCCGTGGGCGGCGGCGATGTCGGCCAGCACGGGATCGGCCAGCAGCTTGCCGTAGCCCAGCGTCATGTACGAGGTGGTGTGAATGCCCTGCTGGCGTGCGAAGTCGGTGACGGCGCGGTTTTGCAGATAGGGGCTCAGTTCGATCTGGTTGGTGGCGATGTTCGCGGCGCCCACGGCGGCGATGGATTGCTGCAGCAGCGCGATGTTGAAGTTGGACACGCCGATGTGGCGCGTCAGCCCCTGCTCCCTGGCGCGCATGAGGGCGCCCAGGCTGTCCTCCAGCGGCACGCTGCGCGAGGGCCAGTGGATCAGCGTCAGCTCCACATGGTCGGTGCGCAGGGCTTCAAGGCTGCGCTCCAGGCTGGGGATCAGCGCGTCGGCGGACAGGTTCTCGGTCCAGATCTTGGTGGTGAGAAAGAGCTGATCGCGCGGCACGGCGCTGGCGGCGATGGCGGCACCCACATCGGCCTCGTTGCCGTAGATCTGGGCGGTGTCGATGGCGCGGTAGCCCACCTCCAGGGCCTGGCCCACGGAGTGGCGCACCACCTCATCCTTGAGGCGGAAGGTGCCCAGGCCGAAGGCGGGCACCACGGAAGCAAGAGAGGCAGTCGATGTCATGCAGGTCTTTCAAAAAAGCAAACAAGGCGCGGAACCACGCCCCGAAGACTGCAGTCTGGCGGGTTAACGCTTGCAGATAAAGCCTGGTATCGGCAGAAAATATTTGACGCTGCAGCAACAATTGCGCCAAGCTGGCGCCCCATGAAAACCACCCTGGACGAGTTGCAGGCCTTTCGCGCCGTGATCGACTGCGGCAGCATCACGGCGGCGGCCGAGCAGTTGGGACAGACCACCTCGGGCATCAGCCGCAGCCTGTCGCGCCTGGAGAAAAAGCTGGCCACCACCCTGGTGCGGCGCACCACGCGCAGCCTGGAATTGACCGAGGAAGGCCAGCGCTTCCTGGCCCGCGCGCGCGAGGTGCTGCAGGCCCTGGACGCGGCCGAGGAGGAGCTGGCCGCGCGGCGCCAGGCGCCGGCCGGGCTGCTGCGCGTCAACGCGGCCTCGCCCTTCATGCTGCATGCCATCGTGCCGCTGGTCGGCGAGTTCCGCGCGCTCTATCCGCTGATCACGCTGGAGCTGAACACCGATGACCTGCACATCGACCTGCTGGCCCAGCGCACCGACATCGCCATCCGCATCGGCGAGCTGCGCGACTCCACGCTGCATGCGCGGCTGCTGTGCCACAGCGTGCTGCGCGTGCTGGCCAGCCCCGCCTACCTGCAGGCCCATGGCCCCGTGGCGAGCGTGGCTGCGCTGGCGCGCCACCAGCGCATTGGCAACAGCCAGGTGCCGGGCCTGAACCACTGGCCGCTGCGCACGCCCGAGGGCGGCGACCGCTGGGATGCCGCGCCCCAGCTCACGGCCTCCAGCGGCGAGACCATGCGCCAGCTGGCCCTGGCAGGCCAGGGTGTGGTCTGCCTGGCCGACTTCATGACCGTGCGCGATCGCGCCCAGGGCGAGCTGGTGCAGGTGCTGGCGCGCGAGACCGTGCAGCAGCGCCAGCCCATCCACGCCGTCTACTACCGCAACACGGCGCTGGCCGCGCGCATCACGGCCTTCCTGGACTTTCTCGCGCAGCGCATGGCGCAGTCCTGAGGGCCCTGTGACGTCCGCCTGAACGGCTTGATCGGCCCGTTCGGCTTGTGCATGCAGGGCGCATGCATATGCGTTTTGCTTCGTTGCCGCAGGGCTGGCGGTTTTACAGAATCCGGGATTCGCCGCAGCAGGCATGGGCCGGCTGCGGCCGGAGACCGCCTTGCCCCACCTGATCGAAAGCTTTGCCGACATGGCGCCCTTCGTGGCCCTGCGGCGCGACCTGCATGCCCACCCCGAGCTGGGCTTCGAGGAACACCGCACCTCGGCCATCGTGGCCGAACGCCTGGCCGCCTGGGGCGTGGAGGTGCACACCGGCCTGGCCGGCACGGGCGTGGTGGGTGTGGTGCGCGGCAGGCATACGGACGCACGCCACGGCACGCGCACCATCGGCCTGCGCGCCGACCTGGATGCGCTGCCGCTGCAGGAAGAAAACCGGTTCGCCCACCGCTCGCAGCACGCAGGCCGCATGCATGCATGCGGCCATGACGGCCACACCACCATGCTGCTGGCCGCGGCCTGGCATCTGGCGCGCACGCGCGACTTCGCGGGCACGGTGCACCTGATCTTTCAGCCGGCCGAAGAGATGGGCAAGGCCGGCGCACGCAGGATGATCGACGAAGGCCTGTTCGAGCGCTTTCCCTGCGATGCGGTCTTCGCCCTGCACAACTTCGCGCTGGACCGCGTGGGCAGCTTCGCGCTCAACCCGGGCGCGCTCATGGCCTCCAGCAACACCTTCCGCATCGTGCTGCATGGGCAGGGCACGCATGCCTCGCTGCCGCACACGGGCATCGACCCGGTGGCCGCCACCATTGACCTGGCCCAGCAGCTGCAGACCCTGGTCGCGCGCCATGTGGATTCGCGCGAACGCGCGCTGCTGGCGGTCACGCAGATCCAGGGCTCGGACGCGCCCAACGTGATTCCCGACAGCGCCTGGGTGGGCGGCACGGTGCGCACCTTCTCCGTAGCGGCGCTGGACATCCTCGAAGCCGCCCTGCGCCGCCAGGCCGAGCACACGGCCCTGGCCCATGGCTGCAGGGCCGAAATCCATTTCCGGCGCGCCTCGCCGCCCCTGGTCAACCACGCGGCCGAGGCCGCCTTCGCCGCCGCCGTGATGCGCGAGATCGCGGGCGACGACGCCGTGGACACGCAGTTCCCCGGCGTGCTGGCGGCCGAGGACTTCGCCCACATGCTGCAGGCGCGGCCCGGCTGCTACGCCTTCATCGGCAACGGCCAGGGCGATCACCGACTGCCCGGCCATGGCGACGGCCCCTGCCTGATCCACAACTGCTCCTACGACTTCAACGACGACATCCTTGCCATCGGCGCCAGCTACTTCGTGCGGCTGGTGGAGCGGTGGCTTGCCGTCACCCAGGAAACTTCCCCATGAAAACCTCTCACCCTTCTCCCGTCACCCGCCGCGTTCTGCTGGCAGCAGCCCTGGCCTTGGGACTGGCACCGGCCGTGCATGCCGAACGCGTGATCCGCATCGTCGTGCCCTTCGGCGCGGGCGCCACGCAGGACACGGTGGCACGCACCTTCAGCAATGAACTGGGCCAGGCCCTGGGCGCCACCGTGGTGGTGGAAAACCGGGCGGGCGCGGGTGGCAGCGTGGGCACGGCCCAGGTGGCCAAGTCCGCGCCGGACGGCAACACCCTGGTGCTGGCTGCGGCCAGCCACAACCTGGCCGGCCATCTGTACGCGAAGCTGCCCTATGACCCGCTCAAGGACTTCGTGGGCGTGTCCTTCCTGGGCCGCACGGGCTATGTGGTGGGCGTGCCGGCCGCATCGGGCGTGCAGACCCTGGGCGAGCTGCTGCAGCGCGCCAGGGCCCAGCCCGGCCAGCTCAACTATGCGTCGGCCGGCAATGGCAGCGCCTCGCACCTGGCCTCGGCCTCGCTGGCCGCGCAGGCGGGCATCAAGCTGCAGCACATCCCCATGAAATCCACGGGCGACGCCACGACCGAACTGCTGGCCGGCCGCGTGCAGCTGGTCACGGGCGCCACCATCGGCATGCTGGCCTTCCAGAAGGATCCACGCGTGAAGCTGCTGGCCTACTCGGGCCAGCAACGCTCGCGCTTCCTGCCCGATCTGCCCACGGTGGCCGAGTCCGGCGTGCCCGGCTATGCCTTCGACTCCTGGCTGGGCCTGCTGGCACCGGCCGGCACGCCGCCCGCCGAAGTGGAGCGCATCAACACCGCCGTGCGCAAGGTGCTGGCCGAGCCCGCGGTGCAGGAGCGCCTGGCCCGCGTGGGCGTGGAAGCCGCCACCCTGCCGGCCGCCGAATTCCAGCGCCTGCTCAAGGACGACTGGGAAGCGTCCGGGCGCATCGTCAAGGCGGCCGACGTGCGCATCGAATAGTCCGCAAGGCCGTCACAGCAGCTTGGTGCCCAGAGGCACCTCGCGGTCGGGCACGCACAGCGCCACCTCGCCGTTCTCGTTGTGGAATCCCGTGACCAGGCATTCCGAGCGCATGGGACCGATCTGCTTGCTGGGAAAGTTCAGCACAGCCACCACCTGGCGGCCTATCAGTTGCTCGGGCCGGTACAGCGCCGTGATCTGGGCGCTGGACTTGCGCAGGCCCAGTTCGGGGCCGAAATCGACCTGCAGCACATAGGCGGGGCGGCGCGCCTCCTTGAACACCTGGGCGTCCACGATGCGGCCCACGCGCAGCTCCACCTTGAGGAAGTCGTCAAAGCCAATGGTCTCGTGCAATGCGGATGAAGTAGTCATGCGGCCATGATGCCGCGCCGCCGGTGGCGGCTTTGTCGAGCAACGCTTGCAGTGCCAGGGCACACTGTCCGCCATGAAAAAGGCCGGCATCGCGTCCGATGCCGGCCTGGTGCGGGGCCCTCGACAGGCCCCGCAGCGGTTCACGCCAGGATTACTTGGCGGCGACCACGCGCACCATTTCCAGGCACTTGTTCGAGTAGCCCCACTCGTTGTCGTACCAGGACACGACCTTCACGAAGGTCTTGTCCAGGGCGATGCCGGCTTCGGCATCGAACACCGAGGTGCAGGACTCGCCGCGGAAGTCCGTGGCCACGACCTTGTCTTCGGTGTAGCCCAGCACGCCCTTGAGCGCGCCTTGCGACTGGGCCTTCATTTCGGCGCAGATCTCTTCGTAGCTGGCTTCGCTGTTCAGCTCCACCGTCAGGTCCACCACCGACACGTCGGAGGTGGGCACGCGGAAGGACATGCCGGTCAGCTTCTTGTTGAGCTCGGGAATCACCACGCCCACGGCCTTGGCTGCGCCCGTGCTGGAGGGAATGATGTTTTCCAGAATGCCGCGGCCGCCGCGCCAGTCCTTGTTGCTGGGGCCGTCCACGGTCTTTTGCGTGGCGGTGGCAGCGTGCACGGTGGTCATCAGGCCGCGCTTGATGCCCCACTTGTCGTTGAGCACCTTGGCCACGGGAGCCAGGCAGTTGGTGGTGCAGGAGGCGTTGGAGATCACGTCCTGGCCGGCGTAGGTCTTGCAGTTCACGCCGAAGACGAACATCGGGGTGCTGTCCTTGGAAGGCGCGGACATGATGACCTTCTTGGCGCCGGCAGCCAGGTGCTTGCGTGCGGTCTCGTCGGTCAGGAACAGGCCGGTGGCCTCGATCACGATGTCGGCGCCGACTTCGTTCCACTTCAGGTTGGCGGGGTCGCGCTCCTGCGTCAGACGGATGGTCTTGCCGTTGACGATCAGGTTGGAGCCCTCCACCGAGACCTCGCCCTTGAAACGGCCGTGCACGCTGTCGTACTTGAGCATGTAGGCCAGGTAGTCGGGCTCGAGCAGGTCGTTGATGCCCACGACTTCGATGTCGCTGAAGTTCTGCACGGCAGCGCGGAACACCATGCGGCCGATGCGGCCGAAGCCGTTGATACCGATCTTGATCGTCATAAATATCTCCAGGTTAATGAAATGAATGAACAGCCTCGTCCACTGTTGTGAGACGTTGACCAGAAAAGAGGAAGGGCCAAGGCCGGTGCGCAGTCATGGCCTGAACCACTTGGTGAGCCGCTGCAGCCAGCCTTGAGGAGCAACAGCAGGTAAAGGACAAGAGGCACCCTGTGCGGGCATCTTCGCGCGCAATTGTGCGATGGCTTGCTCGGCATTCAAGTGCCTGAGCGCCTGCGCTTCGGGCAGATGCAGGGAACAGAAGTACTCAAGCCCTTGGGGATGTGAGAGCATTTCGGCTGTCGCGGGTTCGTGGTCCACAAACGTAAGCCAGTCGCCCTTCTGACCCGCTGGCTCATCGATTGCGTACATGCCGCACACACTGCAGCAGGCGGGCTTCATTCAGCGCTCCTCCGCCATGACGCCCAACAACGGGATGAATAGCCGTGGTGCCTCGTGCAGCACCGACTTGGCATACAAGTTGTGGATAACCGCCGCTTCATAGGGGACCAGCGCCGAGGCGTTGTACATCGGTGCAATTTCCTCGATGCTTTTGTAGACACTCGGTGTGCCCCCAGGCCCTGCGGCTCTGACAGTTCGGTCCATGTAGCGCATTTGCCCCAGCGCGTTGCGGAACGCATAGATGGCATGACCGCCAACGAGCTGGTTTCCTTTCATGACACGTACCGCCAGCATGAGAACACTGCCATCGCGGGGGAGCAAGCGCGCAACATCGCTTGCTGCATTCACCCTGCTCACGGCACCGACCCGTGCACCCAGTTTTTGAAGATATCCCATGCCTGTGGCAAGGTTGGGAATCACCCAGAGCCCATTCATGGGCATGTTGAGAGCCTTGGCCAAATCCTCAACGCTTACCAAAAGTCGACCGTTTCTCGCATGATGCAGTTGCCTCAGAGCTTTGGCAGATGCTACCCAGAAACAATTGGGACCGCCGGTATCTGCGACAAAGCGCGCTGCAGTGACGCCTCTGGTAGTTCTTAGCAGGCTGACGGCCTTTCCAACTGGAAAGATGGCAACAAACCGCAAGGCGTCCGTCCCCAAACCGCTCAACGTTCCCTGCTTCACACCATCGCCAAGGCGAAGCAGATCCACAAAACCACCACCAAAGGTCATCAAGGCCTTGGTTGCAGAGGCACCAACCATGGATGAGACCGAGTACTGAGAGTTCTCGACCCATTGGTCCAGAATTTGATCGCTTTCCTGGCGCTGGCGGTCGAACCAATCAGCGGCATCTGTAAAAACCCACATCTTCGCCCCAAAAAAAAGCCCTACTCGCAGTACAACGCTCTTGATAATTCGGATTTATTTTATGGATTTCCATACCGAAATCGGCAAGAGCCCAAAAACTTCACCCGTTCAAATCATTCCTCATCGACAAAGCCAACGCGGATTTCCTTGCAAATACCTTTGTTTTCAACAGAAACTTGGACATTCCGAAAATCCTCATTACTGCATTTCATATCCAGCATCTGCTCGGCCCCCAATGCTTGGGGAGTAATTTCATGGATACAGGACTGCTTCTTGAAACGCGCCCCATAGTATCCAAAAATATCGGCCACAGGAGCTGAACTTCCATAAATCACGAAGCTGAATGGCACCCCTTCACCATCGCGACCCTTCCAATAGTATTCTGGGCTTCTACACTCTCCCACAAGCTCAACAGCACGAAGGTGCTCTGGCGCACCAAGGCGGAAGAAAATTGAGTAGCGACCAACGCCACCGACCTCAAAAGTGGACCATGCAAAACCCCAGAACAATAAAAATGCAGCCACCAAGCCGAGCAAAACGAGACGTATCACCTTGATGGTTTTTCTGTCTTCCATTTCGCTCGTCCGTGGTGGCTGCATTGCACTGGTTACGAAGAGGCGGGCTGTCGACTTAACGCTTGAGCGCAGCCTGCACGGTGTCGGCCACGTTCTCGGCCGTGAAGCCGAAGTGCTTGAACAGCACGGGCGCTGGGGCCGATTCGCCGTAGGTGTCGATGCCGACGACGGCGGCGCAGCCGTACTTCCACCAGAAGTCGGTCACGCCCATTTCCACGGCGATGCGCGGCAGGTTGGCCGGCAGCACCTGGCTCTTGTACTTGGCGTCCTGCTTGTCGAAGGTGGTGGTGCTGGGCATGGAGACCACGCGCACGGCGACCTTGCGCTCGGCCAGCAGCTTCTGGGCTGCCAGGGCCAGTTGCACTTCGGAGCCGGTGGCGATGATGACGGCCTGGGCCTTCTTGTTCAGGCCGACGGCCTTGGGCTCGGACAGCACGTAGGCGCCGCAGGCGATGTCGTCCAGCGCGTCTTCGGTCTTGGCTGCGTAGGCCAGGTTCTGGCGCGACAGCAGCAGGGCCGTGGGCTTGTTCTTCTGGCTCAGGGCCACGGTCCAGGCGACGGCGGTTTCCGTGGTGTCGGCAGGGCGCCAGACATCCAGGCCCGGGATCAGGCGCAGCGAGGCGGCGTGCTCGATGGACTGGTGGGTGGGGCCGTCTTCGCCCAGGCCAATGGAGTCGTGCGTGAAGACGTGGACCACGCGCTGCTTCATCAGCGCGGCCATGCGGATGGCGTTGCGGCTGTAGTCGCTGAAGGTCAGGAAGGTGCCTGCGTAGGGGATGTAGCCGCCATGCAGGGCGATGCCGTTCATGATGGCGGCCATGCCGAACTCGCGCACACCGTAGTTGATGTGGCGGCCGATCTTGCCGTCTTCGGTCAGGACCACGGCACCCTTGTCGTCCACGCGCAGCGAAGGCGTGCTCTTGGTGTTGGTCAGGTTGGAGCCGGTCAGGTCGGCCGAGCCGCCCAGCAGTTCGGGCAGGGCTGCGGTCAGGCCTTCCAGGGCCAGCTGGCTGGCCTTGCGGCTGGCCACGGTGGCGCCTGCGTCATGCGCGTCGGAGGCGATCTGCGCGGCGATCTCGCCGAAGTTGGCAGGCAGGTCACCGGCCATGCGGCGCGTGAAGTCGGCAGCCAGTTCGGGGAAGGCCTTGGCGTAGGCGGCGAACTTCTTGTTCCAGGCCGCTTCGGCCTTGGCGCCGGCGGCCTTGGCATCCCAGTCGCCGTAGACGCTGGCGGGGATGTCGAAGGGGCCGTGCTCCCAGCCCAGGGCCGCGCGGGTCAGCGCGATTTCCTCGGCGCCCAGGGGCTCGCCGTGGGCCTTGGCCGTGTCCTGGCGGTTGGGCGAGCCCTTGCCGATGCTGGTCTTGCAGCAGATCAGCGTGGGCTTGGAGCTGTTCTTCTTGGCAGCGGCGATGGCGGCATCGAGGGCCTGGACGTTGTGGCCGTCCACGTCGCGGATCACGTTCCAGCCATAGGCTTCGAAGCGGGCGGGCGTGTTGTCGATGAACCAGGGGGCGACCTTGCCGTCGATGGAGATGCCGTTGTCGTCGTACAGCGCCACCAGCTTGCCCAGCTTCCAGGCGCCGGCCAGGGCCGCGGCCTCGTGGCTGATGCCTTCCATCAGGCAGCCGTCACCCAGGAACACGTAGGTGTGGTGGTCGACGATGGCGTGGCCGGGACGGTTGAATTCGGCAGCCAGCAGCTTTTCGGCCAGCGCGAAGCCCACGGCATTGGTGATGCCCTGGCCCAGCGGGCCGGTGGTGGTTTCCACGCCGGGGGTGATGCCCACTTCGGGGTGGCCGGCCGTCTTGCTGTGCAGCTGGCGGAAGTTCTTGAGCTCGTCGATCGGCAGCGCGTAGCCCGTGAGGTGCAGCAGCGCGTAGATCAGCATGGAGCCGTGGCCGTTGGACAGGATGAAGCGGTCACGGTCAGCCCATTGCGGGTTGACGGGGTTGTGCTTGAGGTGACGGCTCCACAGTGCCACGGCCATGTCGGCCATGCCCATGGGGGCGCCGGGGTGGCCGGAGTTGGCTTGTTGAACGGCATCCATTGCGAGTGCGCGGATCGCATTCGCCATTTGTTGAGTGTTGGCCATCAGGGCGCTCCGTGAAGGAGGGGGTAATCAGAATAAGCCGGCCATTTTAAAGGACTGGGGTTTTCGGCTCCCGGGCGCGGGGCAATGGCCGCTGGCAATGGTCTACAGTTGCCCTCCATGACCGCCCAGCCCATCCCGCCGTTCCCCGCCGCCAAGGCGCTTTCCCTCACCGAACAGCCGCCTGCCATGCTGCTGGCCGCAGGCCGTGGCGAGCGCATGCGGCCGCTGACCGACACCACACCCAAGCCCCTGCTGCAGGTGCAGGGCCAGCCGCTGCTGCAGCACCACATGCAGGCGCTGGCCCGGGCGGGCGTGCGCCGCGCGGTGGTCAACACGGGCTGGCTGGGCGCGCAGATTCCGGCGCGATTCGGCCCCCAATTCGTGCCTGACAACGGGGGCGAGCCGCTGCAACTGGCCTATTCCCCCGAGCCCGAGCAGGCGCTGGAGACCGCCGGCGGAATTGCGCGCGCGCTGCCGCTGCTGGGCGAGGTGTTCTGGCTGGCGGCCGGCGACGTCTACGCGCCGGACTTCGATTTTCCGTTCGAGGCGGCCCGCGAATTTGCCGCCAGCGGCGGCCTGGCCCATCTGTGGCTGGTGCCCAACCCCGAGCACCACCCGCGTGGCGACTTCGGCGTGGACGAACTGGGCCTGGCCTGCGACTGGCCCGAGGGCGATGCCCGCCCGCGCCAGACCTACGGCACCATTGCGCTGCTGCGCGCCGAGCTGTTTGCCGCGCCCTGGTGCGACATCCCGCCCGGCAACCCCGAGGGATGGCGCGTGCCGCTGGTACTGCTGCTGCGCCGCGCCATGGCGGCCGGCCAGGTGGGGGCCAGCCTGTACACGGGCCGCTGGACCGACGTGGGCACGCCCGAGCGGCTGGAACGCCTCAACGCGCCGGGCTGATACACCGCGCGTCGGTGAGTGCGGCCTGGCGATCGGCGACTTGGCGCCCTGCCCGCTGCGCCTGCAGGCAGCGGCGCGCGCTTCGTGATAGCGTCGCCGGTTCGGCGCAGCGGCGCGCCAGAAAGCCTTTCGATGAGCGTGATCCAGTATGTGATGTTCCTGGCCCTGGTGGGCCTGGCGACGTTTTGCCAGAACCTGACGGGCTTTGCCTTCGGGCTGATCTTCGTGGGCGTGGCCGGTGCCACGCACCTGATGGGCATTGGCGATGCGGCCAACGTGGCCTGCCTGCTGTCCGTGGTCAACGGCGTGGCCTACCTGCGCGCCCACCGCCAGGTGCCGCAGTGGACGCTGCTCAAGCCCATGCTGATCAGCAGCGTCATCGGCGTGATCGGCGGCGTGCTGCTGCTGCAGTGGCTCAGCGGCAATGCGCTGAGCGGGCTGCGCATGCTGCTGGGCCTGGCCATCGTGGCCTGCGCGCTGTTGCTGTTGCTGCAAAAGCAGGTCAACGCGCAGGTGTCGGGGCCGGTGTCGCTGTGGGTGGCCGGTGTGGCATCGGGGGTGCTGGGCGGGCTGTTTGCCACGCCGGGCCCGCCCATGGTCTACCACCTGTACCGCCAGCCACTGGACCGCCTGGTGGTGCGCCAGTGTCTGTTTGCCATGTTCCTCACCTGCGCACTGCTGCGCCTGGTGATGGTGGCCTGGGAGGGCGAGATCACCGCCAGCGTGCTGCTGGCGGCGGCCCTGGCCTTTCCCGTGGTGACGGTGGTGACCTGGCTGCACATGCGCCATCCGCCCGCCCTGCCCAAGCGGCTGGTCGAATGGATGGTCTGCCTGCTGCTGGTGCTGTCGGGCACCAGCCTGCTGGTGTCGGGCTGGAACGCCAGCCACCCCCAGCCCGTGGTGCCCGATGACGAGATGGCCATGGCCGTGCCCCAGCGGTCCCCGGCTGCGGCCCCCGCGCCGCGCTGAAAACAAAAAAGCCCGCCGGGCGGACCGGCGGGCTTTTTTGAAGGGGAAGGAACCGATCAGTTCACGACCTGCTGCAGCGAACCGGCAGCGTACTTGGCGGCCATCTGCTCCAGCGTGTAGCCCTTGATCTTGGCGCCCTGGCCTTCGCAGCCGAACTCGATGTAGCGGGCCTTGCAGATCTGCTTGGCGGCTTCGCGGGCGGGCTTGAGCCATTCGCGGGCATCGAACTTCTCGGGGTTCTCGGCCAGGAACTTGCGCACGGCGCCGGTCATCGCCAGGCGGATGTCGGTGTCGATGTTGATCTTGCGCACGCCGTGCTTGATGGCTTCCTGGATTTCCTCGACGGGCACGCCGTAGGTTTCCTTCATGGCGCCGCCGTACTGGCGGATGATTTCCAGCAGTTCCTGGGGCACGGAGGAGGAGCCGTGCATGACCAGGTGGGTGTTGGGCAGGCGCGCGTGGATTTCCTTGACGCGCTGGATGGACAGGATGTCGCCCGTGGGCTTGCGCGTGAACTTGTAGGCGCCGTGGCTGGTGCCGATGGCAATGGCCAGCGCGTCCAGCTGCGTGGCCTTGACGAACTGGGCCGCTTCCTCGGGATCGGTCAGCAGGGCCGAGTGGTCGAGCACGCCTTCGGCGCCCACGCCGTCTTCCTCGCCGGCCATGCCGGTTTCCAGCGAGCCCAGGCAGCCGAGTTCACCTTCGACGGTGGCGCCCAGCTTGTGGGCTATTTCCACGACCTTGCGGGTCACGTCCACGTTGTATTCGAAGGAGGAAGGCGTCTTGCCGTCTTCCATCAGCGAGCCGTCCATCATCACCGAGCCGAAGCCCAGGTTCAGCGCGCCCTGGCAGATGGCGGGCGAGGTGCCGTGGTCCTGGTGCATGACCAGGGGGATGTGGGGATACTGCTCGGCAGCGGCCTGGATCAGGTGCTTGATGAAGGGTTCGCCGGCGTACTTGCGGGCGCCTGCGCTGGCCTGCAGGATGACGGGCGCGCCCACTTCGTCAGCGGCCGACATCACGGCTTGCACCTGCTCCAGGTTGTTGACGTTGAAGGCGGGAAGACCGTAGCCGTTTTCGGCAGCGTGGTCCAGCAGTTCGCGCATCGAAACGAGAGGCATGTGTAGGGTCCGTATCAAGTTGTTGAGAGGGGGATGCCCCTGCCGCATGGCAGCCGCCGCTGCGTCATGGGTGCGCTGCGGGGCCACGGCCGGGGGATCGCGGCAGTAACCGCTTGGTAACTGGCGATTTTAACCAGCTGCCGCCAACCCTGTCCCGGGCATTCCCATGCGGTAGCAGGTCGTGAAGCCTTCGGGCGGCGCGGCCTCGCCAAAGCTTCCCTGGTGGGCGCGCAGCACGCGCGCCACGATCTCGTGGCCCAGGTGCAGGCTGTCCACGGGCGCTGCCGCGCGCTCGGCGCCATCGCGGCGGCCGTCGCTACGGCGGCCGTCGTCGCAGACCTGCAGCCAGACCTCGCCGTCGGGCCCCTGCCCGGCCTGGACTTCGATCTGCGTGCCGTGCGGCGTGTGCTTGAGGGCGTTTTCCACCAGATTGCGCAGTGCCAGCTCCAGCAGCACGGCATTGCCCATCACGCCCAGTGCCTCAGGCGCCTGCACGGACAGGCTGCAGTCGCGCTGCCAGGCCGCCTGCGCATGGGCGGCCACCACCTGCCGGGCCAGCGCGGCCAGGTCCACGGGCACGGGCGGCTCGGCCAGCATGGCGCGGCCGGCGCGCGCCAGTGCCAGCAGTTGGTTGAGCACATGGCCGGCATGCAGCGCGTCCCGGCCTATCTGCGCCAGCGCCTGGCGTTGGGCCGGGGCGTCCATGGCACCAGCCGGCGCATCGCCCAGGGCCCGCGCCTGCAAGGCGATGGAGGCCAGCGGCGTGCGCAGTTCATGGGCCACTTCGTTGGCCAGGCTGCGCTCGCGCTCCAGCGCCTCCTGCTGGCGGTCCAGCAAGGTGTTGATGGAGTTGACCACGGGCATGAATTCCCGCAGCGCGTGGCGGTGCGAGACACGCTCGGCCTGGGCCAGGTCCAGGCGCTCCACCTCGCGCGAGAGTTCGTTGAGCGGCCGCATGCCCCGGCGAATGGCCAGCCCCAGCGCCAGCGCCACCACGGGCAGCAGCCACAGGCCGGGCTCGACCATCTGGCCCGCGATGTCGTCGGCCAGTTCGTCGCGCTCCTGCAGCTCGATCATCACGCTGACCTTGCGCGCATGGTCGCGGCTCCACTGGGTGAAGCTGCGCCAGGCACGGCGCTCCGGGCCCAGGCGCAGCGTGGCAAAGCCCTGCTCGGTGTCGAAGGAGGGCTCGGGCGCATCGCCCGTGCGCGAGATGAGCCGGCCCGAGCCATCCCACAGGGCCACGCTCAGCGACTGCTGGTAGTCGTGGGCCATGAGGCCGGGGGGCTCATGCACGGGCGTGGCTGCTCCCTGGCCTACGGCGCCTGCGACTTCCAGATTGAGCACCAGCGCAGCCACACCGGCCAGGTGGCCGTCGGTGAGCTCGTCGGCCTCGTGCACGCCGGTCTGGTAGCCCAGCGCCACGAAGCTGGCCCAGACCACGACCAGCGCGCCCAGCATCCAGGCCATCAGATGCCAGATCAGCGAGGGGCGGCGGTCCGGCGCGGTGCTCATGTGTTCTCCACGGGCAGGAAATAGCCCACGCCACGCATGGTGACGATGCTGGCATTGCCCAGCTTCTTGCGCAGGTGGTGGATGTGGACTTCGACGGCATTGCTTTCCACGGCCGTGCCCCAGCTGTAAAGGTGCTCTTCGATCTGCTGGCGCGAGAGCACGCGCCCGCGCGCCTGCAGCAGCACCCAGAGCACCGAGAACTCGCGCGGCGACATCTCCACCAGCTTTCCGTCGCGGCGCACGGTGCGCGCGGCCGGGTCGACCTCCAGCTCGCCATGGCGGATCACGGGTGCCGCCTGCCCGCCTGCGCGGCGCAGCATGGCGCGCAGCCGCGCCTCCAGCTCGTCGATGTCGAAGGGCTTGACCAGGTAGTCGTCGGCACCCAGGTCCAGCCCGGCGACGCGCTCGCGCACCTGGTCGCGCGCGGTCAGGATGAGCACGGGCGTGTTGGGGTCCGGCAGGGCCTGGCTGTCGCCACCCGGGCGGCGCGGGCCCCGCAGGCGGCGCAGGATTTCGCTGCCGTCGCCATCGGGCAGGCCCAGGTCCAGCAGCACGGCATCGAAGCGCTCCATCTCCAGCGCATGCCAGGCCTCGGCCACGGTGGCGCAGACATCGACCGCGTAGCGGCGCTGTTGCAGATTGGCCTGCAGGCCTGCGGCAATGCCCGCGTTGTCTTCGACGACCAGTATTCGCATGCGCGCATTGTGCAATGGCCGCTGCCGGCTGCAGCGCCAGACGATGGCCGCACGCCGGGGCATGCGTTAAGACGGGTTTAAGCCGCGCTTCTCATGCTGCCGGCCATGCCGACACCTGAACCCCGAGATTTCTCCGCAGCCCCCGCGCAGGGCCCCTCCTTCAAACGCACCCTGCTGTGGACCCTGGCGGCCCTGGCCGTGGTCCTGGCCTGGGATGCCAGCGCCCTGGACCTGGCCATGGCCCGCTGGTTTGGCGACGCCGATGGCTTTGCGCTGCGTTCGGACTGGTTCTTCGTGAACATCGCCCACGAAGGCGCACGCCGCCTGGCCTGGCTGGTGGTGCTGGGCCTGACGCTGTGCGTCTGGCGGCCCGTGGGCCCGCTGCGCCTGCTGCCCCATGGGCGGCGCGTGCAGCTGGTGGCGGGCATCTTGCTGTCGCTGGCCCTGATCTCGCTGCTCAAGTACACCAGCGCGACCAGCTGCCCCTGGGACCTGGCCGAGTTCGGGGGTGTGGCGCGCCATGTCTCGCACTGGTCGCTGGGCCTGGCCGATGGCGGGCCGGGCCGCTGCTTTCCCGCCGGTCATGCCTCGGCAGGCTTTGCCTTTCTGGCCGGCTATTTCGCGCTGCGCCGCCATGCACCGCGCGCAGCCTGGATCTGGCTGGCCGTCTCGCTGGCCGCAGGCCTGTCGATGGGCCTGGCCCAGCAGATGCGCGGCGCCCATTTCATGAGCCACACGCTGTGGACCGGCTGGCTGTGCTGGACGGCGGGCTGGCTCTTCGACCTGGCGGTCACACGTGCGCTGCGCACCCGGGACGGCGCGCCTGACTCCCTGTGGCCCGCCGCCAGCCTTCCGCCTTCCGCACCCTGATCGAGCCTTGCCATGCTGCCCCTGGACCCCGCCCTGTTCACGCTGCTGAACGCCAACGCGCAAACGCCCGCCATCTCGATCGAGGCGGCGCGCGCCATCTCCTCCTGGCTTCCCTCGCTGTGCGCCGTTCCCGTGATGGCCGGGCTGCTGCGCGGCTCGCCCGCCCTGCGCCGCGCCCTGGTGCTGGCCCTGCTGTCCATGCTGGCCGCCTGGGCCGTGGCGCGGCTGATCCGCTGGGGCTTCCCGGCGCCGCGTCCTGCCCAGCTGGGCATGGGCGTGCAATGGGTGGATCACGCGCTGCGGTCCAGCTTTCCGAGCATGCACGCCACGGGCGCCTTTGCCCTGGCCCAGGCGCTGACCCTGGGGTGCACGCGCCACCGCCGCTGGGTCATGGTGTCAGCCTGGTCGCTGGCCCTGGGCATGGCCTGGAGCCGCGTGCACCTGGGCGTGCACTTCCCGTCCGATGTGGTCGGCGGTGCCATCGTGGGCATCTGCAGCGCCACCCTGGTCTGGCATGCTGCGCTGTGGCGCCGCCGTGCAGGCGGGCCGCTGCTGGCACGCCTGGGCTCAGGCACGCTCTGAAACAAAAAACCCGGGAAGGCCTGTGGGCCTGTCCCGGGTCGGGTTCAATCACTGACGCGCAGCGGATGCGTGCGTATCAGTTCACACGACATATCTTGAGCATGTTGGTGCCCCCGGGCTGGCCCATGGGCTCGCCGCAGGTGATGGCATAGACATCGCCGCTTTGCACGATGTTGCGCGCGCGCAGATGGCCTTCGGCCTGGTCCAGCGCGGTGTCGCGGTCGGCGCTGGTGTCCATGAGCAGGGGGCGCACGTTGCGGTACATGGCCATCTTGCGCTGCGTGGAGATCTTGGGCGTGAGCGCGTAGATGGGAATGTGGATGCGGTGGCGGCTCATCCACAGCGCGGTGGAGCCGCTGTCCGTCATGGCGACGATGGCCTTGGCACCCAGGTGGTGGGCCGTGAACAGCGCGCCGATGGCGATCGACTGGTCGATGCGCGAGAACTGGCGGCCGGTGAACTCGGCATCGCTGTCCGGGTCTTCGGCGGCTTCTGCGGCGGCGCAGATCTTGGCCATTTCCTGCACGGTCTCCAGCGGGTACTTGCCGGCGGCGGTCTCGGCGCTGAGCATGACGGCGTCCGTGCCGTCCAGCACGGCGTTGGCCACGTCGCTGACCTCGGCGCGCGTGGGCACGGGGTTGGTGATCATGCTCTCCATCATCTGCGTGGCGGTGATCACGAACTTGTCCATGTCGCGCGCCATGCGGATCATCTTCTTTTGCAGCGCGGGCACGGCCGCGTTGCCCACTTCCACGGCCAGGTCGCCACGGGCGACCATGATGCCGTCGGAGACATGCAGGATCTCTTCCAGGCGCGGAATGGCCTCGGCACGCTCGATCTTGGCGATCAGGCCGGGCTTGTGGCCGTACTGGGCAGCAGCCACGTTGCACAGCTGGCGCGCCATCTCCATGTCGGTGGCGTTCTTGGGAAAGCTCACGGCCACGTAGTCGGCCTGGAAGCTCATGGCGGTCTTGATGTCCTCCATGTCCTTGGCCGTCAGCGCCGGGGCCGTCAGGCCGCCGCCCTGCTTGTTGATGCCCTTGTTGTTGGACAGCTCGCCACCCAGCTTGACGGTGGTGTGCACCTCATCTCCGCGCACATGGTCCACGGTGAGCACGATCAGGCCGTCGTTGAGCAGCAGCACATCGCCGGGCTTCACGTCGCGCGGCAGCTCCTTGTAGTCCAGGCCCACGCCGCCCAGGTCGCCGGGCGCGGTGCGCGATGCGTCGAGCACGAAGCGCGCGCCGGGCTCCAGCATGACCTTGCCTTCGGCGAACTTGCCGACGCGGATCTTGGGGCCCTGCAGGTCGGCCATGATGGCCACCTCGCGGCCTGCGCGCTGGGCCGCCTCGCGCACCATGGTGGCGCGGTCGATGTGGTCCTGCGCCTTGCCGTGGCTGAAATTCAGGCGCACCACGTTGACGCCTTCACGCACCATCTGTTCCAGCAGTTGCGGGTCGCTGGAAGCGGGGCCCAGGGTGGCGACGATCTTGGTGGCACGGCGGACTTGCATGGAATGTCTCTCGCTCAGGGTTTGTAATCGGGTTTCAATTCTCACACGAATGCGGTTACATGAAGGCAACATTCCGGCATGTGGCCAGGGGCTGAAAGCCAGGCCCCAGGCACCTCGCAGATCGCGCAGGCGCGGCACGCAGCGCATCGCAAAGCACCGTGGCGCCTGGCCTTTGCCGCTATGGGTTTTGATGCTGCAGCGCAGCATCGCCGGCGCAGGCACGCCGCCATGCCTGCCGCCTGTGAAAGCAGTTTTGCCCGGGACGTTCGCAATGCCTGCCGTCCGCGTGTCGAACCCGCGACAGCCTCGCGCCCCTCCTGGCGTTTGAATGCCCTGCGCGCCTTGTTCGACAAACCAACGACAGGAGACAGACATGGGACATGCTCACGACCATGGACACACGCACGACGACGCCCCGCTGATGGAGGATCTGCTCAGGAACGCCCCCAGCAACTGGGGCCGCTGGGGACCCGACGACGAGGTCGGGGCGCTGAACTTCCTCACGCCCGCCGAGGTGCTGCGCGGCGTGTCCCACATCCGCTCGGGCGAGACCTTCACGCTGCAGCGCCTGATCGGCGACCCGCGCGGCGATCCGGTCTGGCCGGGACGCACGCCGGCCGAGCGCACCATGGTGTTTGACGAGTCCAGCTGGGACGGCCCCGATGCACCCCGGTTCCCCGGCGGCCTGCACTATGCCGATGACAAGCTGGACGCCTTCCTGCAGGGATCGACCCAGTACGACGCGCTGGGCCATGTCTGGTACGGCGGGCGCATCTGGAATGGCTATGACGCACGCACCACCATCGGCGGGCTGGACAAGGCCAGCGTGGAGGCGCTGGGCGCGCGCGGCATCGTGGGGCGCGGCGTGCTGCTGGACATGGCACGCCACCGCGGCAAGGCAGCGCTGGAGCGTGCCGAGACCTTCACGCACGAAGACCTGATGGCCTGCGCCAAGGCCCAGGGGCACACCATAGAAAAGCACGACATCCTGATCGTGCGCACCAATTTCCTGTCGGGCTTCTACGAAGACCAGGCGAGCTTCTACAACGACTTCTGCGAGCCCGGCCTGACCTACTCGCCCGAACTCGTGGACTGGTTCCATGCGATGGAGATCCCCAACCTGGTCACCGACACCATCGCCAACGAAGTCACCATGGACCCCGTGCACGGCGTGGCCCTGCCGCTGCACTGCGCGCTGATGCGCAACCTGGGCGTGACGCTGACCGAGATCTGCGACCTGGAGGCCCTGGCCGACAGCTGCGCGCACGACGGCCGCTACACCTTTCTGTACGTGGCCGCGCCGCTGAAGATCCACCGCGCCACGGGCTCGCCCGTCAATCCCGTGGTGATCAAATGAGCGCGGCCCCATCGCACGACAGGCCCTGGCTGGGCCTTTACGCGCCGGGCCAGCCGGCCGAGATGCGGCCGCAGTTCAGCAGCATGCTCGACCTATTCGAAGCCTCGCTGGCTGCGGCACCCGGCTGCGCCATCGTGCGCTACTTCGACGGGGGGCTGAACCTGCGCGAACTCGACCAGGCCGCCAGCGCGCTGGCCCATGCGCTGCAGGCGCGGGGCTTTGCGGCCGGCGACCGGCTGGCCCTCTATACGCAGAACAATCCGGCCTTCGTCATCGGCCTAGTGGCGGCCTGGAAGCTGGGCGGTATCGCCGTGCCGGTCAATCCCATGAACCGGCAGCGCGAGCTGCACTACATCCTGCACAACGCGGGCGCCCAGGCCCTGCTGTGCCTGGACCAGCTGTACCTGGACGTGGCCCGCGAAGTGCATGCGGCCGGCGGCCTGCCGCTGGCCACCGTGGTCACCACGTCGGCGCTGGACTGGCAGACGCGCGGCGATGCGCGCGTGCTCGGCGACGGTCCGCGCCTGCCCGTGGCCGATGGCACGCTGGACCTGCTTGCGCTGGTGCAGGCCGGCGGCCAGCCCGCGCCGCTGGCGCGCCGGCCCACGGCGGGCGATACGGCCGTGATCACCTACACATCGGGCACCACGGGCCAGCCCAAGGGCGCCATGAACACGCATGGCAACCTAGCCTTCAACGCCCAGACCTACCGCGACTGGATAGGCATCACGGCGGACGACAGCGTGCTGGGCCTGGCGCCGCTGTTCCACATCACCGGCCTGGTCGGCCATGTGGCCCTGGCCCTGCTGGTGCCCTGCCCGCTGGTGCTCAGCCACCGCTTCCATCCCGAGACCATGCTCGAATCCATGCGCGAGCACCGGCCCAGCTTCACCATCGGCGCCATCACCGCCTTCGTGGCGCTGATGAACCACCCGGGCGTCTCGCGCGAGGATTTCCGCAGCTTCAAGGCCTTGTACTCGGGCGGCGCGCCCATTGCGCCGGCCGTGATCCAGGCCTTCGAGCAGCTGTCGGGCCTGGTCATCCACAACGCCTTCGGCATGACCGAGACCTGCTCGCCCACGCACTTCGTGCCGCTGGGCGCGCGGGCGCCGGTGGACCCGGCCTCGGGTGCGCTGTCCATCGGCGTGCCGGTCTATGGCACGGTGGTGCGCATCATCGACGACCAGCACCGCGAGGCCGCGCCGGGCGAGATCGGCGAGATCGTCTCGGCCGGCCCGCAGATCATGTCCGGCTACTGGAACCTGCCCGAAGCCACGGCCGACGCCATGTTCGAGGGCGGGCTGCGCACGGGCGACGTTGGTTTCATGGACGAGCGCGGCTGGTTCTACCTGGTGGACCGCAAGAAGGACATGATCAACGCCGCCGGCTACAAGGTCTGGCCGCGCGAGGTCGAGGACGTGCTCTACACCCATCCCGCCGTGCGCGAGGCCGCCGTCATCGGCGTGCCAGACGACTACCGGGGCGAGACCGTCAAGGCCGTGGTCTCGCTGAAAGCGGGCCGGCAGGCCGCGCCCGAGGAACTCATCGCCCATTGCAAGGCGCACATGGCTGCCTACAAGGTGCCGCGCATCGTCGAGCTGCGCGAGGAACTGCCCAAGACCGTGACCGGAAAGATTCTGCGCAGGCAGCTGCGCTGAGTCCTCCTGCATCGCTCTGCAGAATCAGACGGGGCCGCATTGACCCGGCAGGCGGCCCCTCTCTAGCATCGCCTGTTCATATCTGCGCCCCCCCAGGGTTCGCAGGCAGCAGCCAGAACATCCGGTGCCCCTTGGTTTCGCATGCTCAGCCAACCCGTCCACCGCTTTGCCATGCCACCAGAAAATCCAACATGCTCGACCGGCGACATTTTGTTCTGAGCGCCCTCGCCTCCTCGGCGCTGACCGCCTGCGGCGGCGGCGCACCCGCCAACCGCTACCTCCAGACACCCCTGCTCGCCAGCCATGCTGGCTACGGCGCGCGCTTCACGGAACCCGACTTCGTCAACGGCTGGGGCATTGCCATCCGCCCGGCCGGCGCAGGCGGCCATTTCTGGATTGGCGGCGGTGGCACTTCCTGGCAATTCCTGGGTGACGTCTCGCGCTCGTCCGAGCCAAGCCTGCGCACACTGCGCCAGGACGGCCTTCGCAAGGTGGCCGTGCCCCAGTCGGACTCCCGGATCGACGACGGCAGCGCAGGCAAGGTCACTGGCGTGGTCTACCACGGCGCGCCCCTGGAATCCCACCTGTTCCGTGTGCGCAGCCAGCCCGCAGGCGGGCGCCTGCTCGACGGCGCGGCGCGCTTCGTCTTCGTGACCGACAGCGGCAGCGTCAGCGCCTGGACCGAGCGCGACGCCGAGACGGGCGCCATCGTGCGCGTGGACGGCCCAGCCGTCGAGGTCTTCGATGGCACGGGCCGAGGCATGGCCTTCTTCGGCGCGGCCCTGCATACGGGCCGCTGGGACCGTCTGTGGCTGGCCGATTTCGGCGACCAGCCTCAGATCCGCACACTGGACGCGCAGTGGCAGCTCACCCCCACCCAGGGCTTCGTCAACCCCTTCGCCAGCGGCCCTGCCGGCGTTGCCAGACCTGGCGATCCCGTGCCGTTCAACATCCAGGTTGTCAACGACGGCTCAAGAGACCGCGTCTTCGTGCTCTACGCCATGAGCCAGCCCGACCCCGAGGACGCCAACGCCTTCTTCGCGGGTGAGGAAGATGCCATGGATGCAGAGCGCGAGGCCGCAACCGGCAACCGCCCCGCGCGCGGCAAGCTGGCCGAATTCGATCTGGACGGCCGCCTGCAGCGGATCTATTCAGACGATGGCAGGCTCAACGCGCCCTGGGGCGTGGCCATCGCACCGCCCGACTTCGGGCCGCTATCGGGCCGGTTGCTGGTGGGCAACTTCGGCGGCGCGGGCCGCATCTGCGCCTTCGACCTGGACAGCGGCAGCTACGTGGACGAGCTGCGCGATGGCCAGGATCGCCCGGTCGCCATACCGGGCCTGTGGGCGCTGCAGTTCGGCAACGGCGTGGCCCTGGGCGACAGCAACGCCCTGTACTTCGCGGCCGGCCCCAAGGATGAGACCGAAGGCTTGTTCGGCTCGCTGAGGTTTGGCTAGAGTCACACCAGCCCGTGCGAGAGCAGATAGGTGATCGCATGGGCCACCATGGCCGCCTCCAGGCCATAGCGCCAGAACAGAAAGCCGCCCACGGCGCCGTGGACGATTTCGAACAGCAGCAGCTGCAGCACCAGCCCGTCCGACAGGCCGCCCCAGGTACCCCAGGCCAGCGCCAGCTGCAGCAAGCCCCAGAGCAGGGCCGACAGCATCACCGACCACCAGCCCAGCATCCAGCCCGGGCGGCGGTCGGTGCGCCCGCTCAGCCGCCACAGCAGCCACATCACCAGCGTCATGCCGCCCAGGCGCATCACCAGCTCGGCCGTGATGCCCGCGTACAGGATCTTGGCGCCCAGCGGCATGGCGTAGACGGGGTCGATCAGGGTCAGGTCGTCGGGCCAGGCCAGGGCCAGGGTCACCAGCCAGGCCGCGCCGACCACGCCGCCAGCCAGCCCCGGCAGCGTGAGGTAGCGCACGGCGCGCTGGGGCGAACGCCCGGCCACCCAGGTGGTCAGCAGCGGTGCGGACAGGCCCAGCCTTGGCCCCAGCCACACCCCGACGCCCACGGGCAGGGCCAGCAGCGCGGCCATCACGCCAATGCCGGCGAGCGGCGTGGCCAGCGGCTCCACGGGCAGGCCCAGCAGGCGCATCCAGTCGGGCAGCACGAACCAGGCCATGGCCGCCACGCCGGGCAGGCCCAGCAGCCAGAGCACCGTGAAGATGCGCCAACTCAGCCGCGGCAGCGCGGGCGGGACATAGGCCGATGGGGCGGGCATGAGGGTGGACACGGGGCCGGTGGTGGGCAGGCTGGCGTTGTCAGTCACGCATCAAGGCTTCTATCTCGTCGGGCTCCACGGGCACGCCGCGCGTGATCAGCTCGCAGCCCGTCTCGGTGACGATGGCATCGTCCTCGATGCGGATGCCGATGTTGTGGAACTGCTCGGGCACGCCGGCCGCAGGGCGCACGTAGATGCCCGGCTCGATGGTGGTGCACATTCCCGGGCGCAGGATGCGGCTGGGGCGGTTGGTGATGGTCTCGCCCGACAGCGGGTCCTTGCGCTCGTGCGACTGGCCCAGCTCCGAGGGCTCCACATAGCTGCCGCAGTCGTGCACGTCCATGCCCAGCCAGTGGCCCGTGCGGTGCATGTAGAACTGGAAGAAGGCGCGCTGCTCGATCACGTCCTGGGCGTTGCCATAGACCTTTCTGTCCAGCAGGCCCAGGTCCAGCATGCCCTGCGCCAGCACGGCCACGGTGGCGTCGTGCGGATCGTTGAAGCGCGCGCCGGCCCGCGTGGCCGCCACGGCGGCCTTCTGGCTGTCCAGCACCAGCTCGTAGAGCGCGCGCTGCGGGCCGGTGAAGCGGCCATCGGCGGGGAAGGTGCGCGTGATGTCGCTGGCGTAGCCGTCGAGCTCGCAGCCCGCGTCGATCAGCACCAGCTCGCCCGCATGCACGGGCGCCTTGTCGGCCTGGTAGTGCAGCACGCAGGCGTTGGCGCCGGCCGCCACGATGGAGCCGTAGGCCACGTACTGCGAGCCCTGCTGGCGGAATTCATGCAGCAGTTCGGCGTCGAGGTGGTATTCGCGCACCTCCTGGCCTGCGCGCAGCATGCGTGCCGAGCGCTGCATGGCGCGGATATGGGCCTGGGCGCTGATGGCGGCGGCGCGGCGCATGATGTCCTGTTCATGCGCGTCCTTGACCAGGCGCATCTCGTCCAGCAGCGTGCACAGGTCGCCCTGCTCGGCCGGGCACAGCGCGCCGAAGCGCACGCGCGCGCGCACCTGGCCCAGCCAGCCTTCCACGCGCACGGCCAGGCCTTCATGCGTGGCGAACGGATACCAGAGGCGGCCCCGGTTCTCCAGCAGGCGGGGCAGGCGCGTATCGATTTCGGCGCTGGAGAACGCCTGGCTCACGCCCAGCGTGGCCACGGCGGCCTCGGGGCCCAGGCGGATGCCGTCCCAGATTTCGCGCTCCAGGTCCTTGGGCTGGCAGAACAGCACGCTGGTGCCGTCGGCGGCCAGCACCAGGCAGGCATTGGGCTCGGCAAAGCCGGTCAGGTAGTAGAAGTAGCTGTCGTGGCGGTACAGGTAGCCGGTGTCCCGGTTGCGCTGGCGCTCGGGAGCGGTGGGAATGATGGCGATGCCGCCAGCGCCCAACTGGGCGGCCAAGCGTGCGCGGCGTTGAGCGTAAACAGATGTCATACAGCTATCGTACTGCCGTCCGGGGTTCTCCACAGTCCCCTGAACAGGGGAACTTGGGGGTCGGACATCAGGCGTCAGGCTGGATTCAGTGCAGGCGCCGTCACTGCCCCAGGGCGCGCCGGTTCCAGGGCGCCTTCATCAGAACGCGCGCCAATCCGCAAAAGCCCGTGGCACCGGCCACGATCAGGCCGCAGCCCACGAAGGCCGACAGCAGGTGCCACCACGGGGACACCGTGGCGCCGAGCACGGCGCCCAGCAGCGCCAGCCCGCCCGCGCCCAGTTGCACCTGGCGCTGCAGCTCCAGCGGCTGGCGGCTGTCGCGCAGCACGGGCAGGCCTTGTGCCTTCCAGGCGTCCAGGCCGCCGTCGAGCACATGGCCGGCACAGCCGGGCGGCAAGGCTGCCGCCAGGGCCTGGGCGTTGAGACGCGTGCGGTGGCCGGAGCGGCAGTGAAACACCACGGCGGCGGGCGCGCCGGCCAGGGCTCCCGCCGCCAGGCGATCCATGGGCATGCTGCGTGCGCCGCCTATGCGTTCGCGCGCATGTTCGTCCGGCGCGCGGATGTCGATGAGCCAGGCGCCCTGCTCCTGCATCTGGCGGGCGGCTTGGGAGGAGACGGAGGAAAGGGACATGGATCAGCTCCTTGGGAACAGAGGATTTCAGGCGCAGAAGATGCTCTTGAGCGTGGCCACCAGCTTTTGCACATCGGGATTGGCGATGCGGTAGTACAGCGTCTGCGACTCGCGGCGGTAGGCAACCAGACCCTCTTCGCGCATGCGGGCCAGGTGCTGGGACAGGGCCGACTGGCTCAGCGGGATCTGCTGCAGCAATTCGCCCACGGACAGCTCGCCATGCTCGATCAGCAGGCACAGCACCAGCAGGCGCCTCTCGTTGCCCACGGCGCGCAGCAGCGCGGCGGCACGTGCAGCGCCCTGCTGCAAAAAGGCCTGTTCGGGAGAGAGCGTCGGTTTGGTCATGGTTGATCAAGAACAATCTAATTTAGCAAATTCTAATATAATTGCCGACAGGCTGCACATGAGCCATCGAACCAGGAGTGCCTCCATGACATCACCGCTGCGCATTGCACCGTTCTTCGACGCCAACACCCACACCGTGACCTACCTGGCCTGGGACGCGGACACGGCCGAGGCCGCCGTCATCGACCCCGTGCTCGACTACGACCACGCCAGCGGCCAGGCCCACACCGGCTCGGCCGATGCCGTGCTGGACGCCGCGCAGGCCCAGGGCCTGCGAGTGCGCTGGATTCTGGAAACCCATGCCCATGCCGATCACCTCAGCGCAGCCCCGTACCTGCGCGAGCGCACGGGCGCCCCGATTGCCGTGGGCGAGCACATCCGCGAGGTACAGCGCATCTTCCGCCCCGTCTTCAACCTGCCCGCGTCCGGCGGCGACCAGCCCTTCGACCGGCTGCTGGCCGACGGCGACAGCCTGCCGCTGGGCGGGTTGCGCATCGAGGTGATGCACACGCCCGGCCATACGCCGGCCTGCGTGTCCTACCGCATCGCGGACGCGGTCTTCGTGGGCGATACGCTGTTCATGCCCGACTACGGCACGGCGCGCGCCGACTTCCCCGGCGGCGATGCGGGCACGCTGTTCCGCTCCATCCAGCGCCTGCTGTCCCTGCCGCCCGCAACGCGATTGTTCATGTGCCATGACTACAAGGCGCCGGGCCGCGACCGCCATGCCTGGGAAACCACGGTGGACGCGCAACGCGCCGGCAATGTGCATGTGCACACGGGCGTGGACGAGGCAAGCTTCGTGGCCATGCGCAACCAGCGAGACGCCACGCTGTCCGCGCCCGCCCTGCTGCTGCCCGCCATCCAGGTCAACATGCACGCAGGCCATTGGCCTGCAGCCGAGGCCAATGGCGTGCACTACCTCAAAATCCCGCTGCGCATGAAGCACCGGCCCCGGGCAGCGGACGCGAAGCAGGCGTAGAGTCGTCCGTTGCCTCTCCCACCCCTCTTGCGACACCCCAGGACAAAGGACCTTCCATGATCCACAGCGCCCACGCCACCAGTACGGACACCCCCTATCGCGTCACGCTCGGCGACCCCCAAGGCCACCGCTGGCATGTGGACGAACCGGCGGACAAGGGCGGCGGCGACACGGCGCCCAACCCGCTGCAGCTGCTGCTGTCGGCCCTGGGCGCCTGCACCACGGTCACGCTGCAGATGTACGCGGCGCGCAAGCAGTGGAAGCTGGAGCAGGTGGACGTGCAACTGCGTCTGAACCCCGAAGGCACGCCCGGCAGCGGCAACCTGATCGAACGCCAGATCACGCTGCAAGGCGCGCTGGACGACGAGCAGCGCCAGCGCCTGCTGCAGGTGGCCGAGGCCTGCCCCGTGCACAAGCTGCTGGCCGGCGAGGTACACATCCAGACCGCGCTGCAGCTGCCGGCCTGAGCGCGAGCCGGGCCACCATGCAAAAAGCCCTGCAGCTGTCAGGCCGCAGGGCTTTTGGGAGTGGATGGGGACATGGCCGGCGTCAGGCTTGGCTGACCTCGATCTCCCCGGTATCGACATAGAGCTCGAACTCGCGCTTGGCCAGCGACACGGTGATCGGCTGCTCGTCCTGGGTCCAGGACAGCACATAGCTTCCGATGGCCGTGGCCACCTGCACACGGGTGCCGCGCGGAATGTCTTCCAGGGGGCCGTCGCCTACCCGGTGCTGCACATTGCCGGTGACCGTGGCTTCGAACTTCTCGGGGAATCGCTGGACTTCCACGGCGCTCTGGACCGCCTCTTCAGCGGCTTCGGCTTGCGTCTGTACGGATGTATTCATGGCGTTTTCTCCTGTAAGAGTGAGGCCGGCGCCCGCCAAAATGGCGGGCGCCGGTCCGTTCTTCGAATGTAAACAATGTTCCTGAGAACGCGCTGTCAGCGAACAGGCCCAATCGATGCGAGCCGCGTTTGCCTGCTGCGCCGCGCTGCACGACACTGGTGGCTTCCCCCACGAAACAGGCCGATCCGACCATGTCCGACACGTCCCAGCCCCAGACCCAACCCCAGCACCTGCCCACCCGCACCGCCGATGTGGGCGGCATTCCCATCCAGCGCGCCATTCCCCAGCGCGCCCTGCGCAAGGTCGGCGCCTGGTGCTTTCTCGACCACGCCGGTCCTGCCGACCCCGCGCCACCGGGCATGCAGGTCGGCCCGCATCCGCACATCGGCCTGCAGACCTTCACCTGGATGATCCGCGGCGAAGTGCTGCACCGCGACAGCCTGGGCCACACCCAGATCATCCGCCCCGGCCAGGTCAACCTGATGACGGCCGGCCACGGCATCGCCCATTCCGAGGAAAGCCAGACGCCCTCGCACATCCACGCCGCGCAGCTGTGGATTGCGCTGCCCGAGTCGCACCGCAACGGTCCGCCACGCTTCCAGCACTACCCCGAGCTGCCCAGGACCACGGTGGGCGACTTCACGGCCACGGTGCTGGCCGGCGAAGCGCTGGGCCTGACGTCGCCGGCCGAGGTGCACACGCCCCTGATGAGCGTGGACCTGCATGCGGACAGCGCGGGCAATGGCAATGCCGTCGCCACGCTGCCGCTGCGTGCCGATTTCGAGCATGCCGTGCTCAGCCTGGAAGGAAGCGTGAGCGTGGACGGCCAGGCCCTGCCGGTGGAGGAACTGCTCTACCTGCCCCTGGGCACGGCCTCGGTCGCCATCGAGACCACGCCCGGCAGCCGCCTGCTGGTCATCGGCGGCGAGCCCATGGATGAAGCCATCTTGCTGTGGTGGAACTTCGTGGCTCGCACCAGCGAGGAGATCGCCGAGGCCCGCGCGCAATGGGAAGCGGAGGCCGGTCAGGATGCGCAGGCCCTGCCTGCAGGTGCGGCGCGCCGCTTCGGGCAGCCGCTGGCATCGCCCCTGAAGCCGCTGCATGCGCCTTCGCTGGACGGCGTGGTGCTGCGCGCCTCACGCTGAACGCGCTTGCTGCGGCGATCCACCTGCAGCCATGGCCCTGCCCAACCAAAAGGCGCCCCGAATGGGGCGCCTTGCCGTTTGTGTTGCGGGAATTTCGAGGGTCAGGCCGGGCTGGCCGCATCCACCTCGGTGCCGTCTTCCACGCCGCGAACGCTCTCGCGGCCGTTCTTGTCCTTGAGCTTGCCCAGGTCGGTCTCCACGGCCCGCTTCAGCTTTTCAATGGCCGCGTTGAAGGCATCCTTGACCTTTTCAGCCTCGGCGTTCACGGCGATCGGCGGGCGGCCATTGGCCCGGGTCTCCAGAACGCAGCGCTTGCCGGGAGCGCCGGAGGTCTTGAGCGCATCGACGCCGGTGAGGAAAACCTCCACGCGTACCACGTAGTCCTTGAATCTCGCCAGCTTGGCGTTGATCTCTTCCTGCGCCCATTGCGCCAAGGACTCGCCACCCTGGATCGAATCGTCGGCATGAACCTGAACTTGCATGCATATCCTCCTAGTCGCCAAAAGCCGCACCACCGGCGCGGCGGGGTTGTCGGGGCCATTGATGAACTGGCGAATCCATCGTAACGCCATGCGGGCTGCCTGCACAGCAAGTCGCACCCTGCGTCGTCAGGTTTTTCGCGCTGCAGCATCCGCAGCCCCAACCCCTGCCTACAGGCTACACCCGCGGGCGGGGCGCCTGCACGAATGGACCGAAAAAGCTTGAGATGCCTCAAGACAACTCTTGCATTCACCTACACCTATTTGCAGTGATGGCCCTGCGCCGGTCGCGGGCGTTCAACCCCTTCCTACAGGTCGCAGGCACGATTGGGCTTACAACGTGACCATCAGGACTTTCCCCTTGCCCACCACCCCATGAGCCCACTTGCCTCACGCCGCCTCAAGATCGGCCTTTCGGCCTGTTTCTCCCATGCGGACCCGCAGCGTCCGCTTTTCACGGGCAAGACGCTGCAGTACGTGGAGCAATCGATAGCGCACTGGATCATGTCGGCCGGCGCCATGGTGGTGATGGTGCCCTGCCCCACAGGCGAGACCGCGCGCGGCGACGTGACGCTGGAGCACTATGCCGAGTGGCTGGACGGCGTGGTCATGCACGGCGGCGCCGATGTCTGGCCCGGCAGCTATGGCGAGGAACCCATGCGCCCCGAATGGCTGGGCGACCGCGTGCGCGACCTCTACGACCTGGCCGTGGTCGAGGCGTTTTCCCAGGCCGGCAAGCCCATCTTCGGCGTCTGCCGCGGTCTGCAGCTGATCAACGTGGCCTTCGGCGGAACGCTCTACCAGGACATCGAGACCCAGGTGCCCGGCTCGCAGCTGCACCGCAATCCCACCGAGTACGACCGCCACTACCACGACATCGCCATCGTGCCCGGCAGCCGGCTGGAGGCGCTGTACCCCACGCTGGACCGCGCACGCGTGAACAGCATCCACCACCAGGGCATCAAGGACGTGGCGCCCGAGTTCGATGTGGAGGCCTGGAGCCTGCCCGACCGCATTCCCGAGGCCATCTTCCGCAAGCCCGGCACGCTCAAGAGCTATATCGCGGCCACGCAGTGGCACCCCGAATTCCAGTTCCGCAACCCGGACACCAGCACGCTGGATGACAGCGTGCTGCTGCGCGACTTCCTGGCCGCCTGCTCACGCGCCCGCGTGAGCCCGGCCGTGAGCCACAGCCCCTTCCAGATCCGCAACCGCGCCGCGCGCCTGCTGCGCCGCGCCTTGCTTCGCAGGCATTGACGGCCCGGCGCCGCCAAGCGCCTGCGCCACCACCTGCTGCAAATGCCCGCGCAGCCACGCATGGGCGGGATCGGCCTGGTGGCGCGTGTGCCAGATCATGAACATGGGCAGCGGCGGGCAGTCCACGGGTACGGCAAAGCTGGCCAGCGATGACAGGGCCGTGCGGCCCAGCAGCGACGGCGCCGTCGCCAGCAGCGGCGTGCCGCGCACAAAGGCGGCCAGCGCCGCAAAGCCCGGCACGCGCACGGCAAAGCGGCGCTCCAGCCCGCGCGCCTGCAGTTGCAGGTCCAGGTCCAGTGCCTGGCGGTCGGCATAGGCCACGGTGGCGTGGTCGGCCTGCAGATAGTCGGCAAGGCTGGCCGGCGGCTGTCGCACGGCGCTGTCATAGAAGACTGCGTACTCATCGCTGAACAGGCGCTTTTGCACGATGTCCGTGGCATCGGGCGGACGCGGGCTGATGGCCAGCAGGCAGGCATCCGAGCGCAGCAGTTCGGCATCCGGCGCGCCGCTGTCGATCACGCGCAGCATGGCTGCGGGCGCTTGCGTGCGCAGGCGCCGGGCCAGCGCGGGCAGCAGCAACTCGCGCTGCAGGTCGTTGGCGGCAATGGTGATCTCGGCACGCCAGTGCGCGGGGTCAAAGCTGGGCCCCTGGCTGAACTGCTGCATCTGCCGCAGCAGCTCGCGCGCCGGGTCCTGCAGCGCCAGCGCATGGGCCGTGGGTGCAATGCCCCGCCCCTGCCGCACGAACAATCGGTCGCCCGTGATGGCGCGCAGCTTGTCCAGCAGATGGCTGACGGCCGATTGCGTCACGCCCAGGCGCTGCGCCGCCGCCGTGACGCTGCCCGTCTCCAGCACGGCCAGCAGCAGCTGCAACAGCCGGCCGTCCAGCTGCGATCCATCGATTTTTCTCATGCGTTCCATGATTGGCCGCCGCTTTATCTTTGGCAACGCGGGCCGGACACTGCCGCTGATCCAACGCAAATACCGGAGACAAAACATGGCCGATCAGCCGCAGATTCCCGGCACCACCCTGTTCGACGGCAGGCAGGCCCGCAAAGGCTATGCGCTCAACAGCATGTGCTTTTCCTTCAACGAGCTGGCCAACCGCCAGGCCTTCCTGGCCGACGAGGAGGCCTATATGCGCAGCTACGGGCTGAACCAGGAGCAGGCCGATGCCGTGCGCGAGCGCAACGTGCTGCAGATGATCGCGGCCGGCGGCAACGCCTACTACCTGGCCAAGCTGGCCGGCATCTTTCACCTGGACATGCAGGACATAGGCGCCCAGCAGACCGGCATGACCAAGGCCGAGTTCCAGGCCCTGCTGCGCTCGCACGCCTGAGCCCCGCCGCAGACCACACGCAAGACACAGCACAGGAGACACCCACCATGGCACATCTCATCGGCGGCCTCGGCACCTCGCACATTCCCGCCATCGGCAACGCCATCCACAAGGGCCTGCAGAACGAGCCCTACTGGAAGCCCTTCTTCGACGGCTTCCCGCTCATCCGCGAATGGCTGGCCGCCCAGCGCCCCGACGTGGTGGTGATGTTCTACAACGACCACGGCCTGAACTTCTTCCTCGACAAGATGCCCACCTTCGCCGTGGGCGCGGCCGAGCGCTACTGCAACGCCGACGAAGGCTGGGGCATTCCCACGCTGGCACCGCTGCGCGGCCACACGGAGCTGTCATGGCACCTGATCGAGTCTCTGGTGGGCGAGGATTTCGACGTGGTCAGTTGCCAGGAGATGCTGGTGGACCACGCCTGCACGCTGCCGCTCAAGCTGTTCTGGCCCGAGGGCGACTGCCCTGTGGCCGTCGTGCCGGTGTGCATCAACACCGTGCAGTTCCCGCTACCCTCGGCGCGCCGCTGCTATGCGCTGGGCCAGGCCGTGGGCCGGGCCATCGCGCGCTGGAACAGCGACCAGCGCGTGGCCGTCATTGCCTCAGGAGGCCTGTCGCACCAGCTCGATGGCGAGCGTGCGGGCTTCATCAACAAGGCCTTCGACCTGCAGTTCCTTGAAAGCATGGCCACCAATCCCGAATGGGCCACGCAGTTCAGCGTGCATGAACTGGTGGAAAAGACCGGCACCCAGGGTGTGGAACTGCTGATGTGGCTGGCCATGCGCGGCGCCCTGTCCGCGGCTGCGCCCGGCGTGCGCCGCGTGCACGGCAACTACCACATACCGATCTCCAACACCGCCACGGCGCTGCTGGCGCTGGAGGCGGTCTAGTCGGAAAACACAAAGGCCGCCGGGCATGCCAGGCGGCCTTTGTGTTTTGCGGGGCGTGCGGACCGGGTATATCCCGGCCCTGCCTCTCAATGGTGGTGGCCGTGGCCGCCGTGCACGTGGCGGTGCTCGATTTCCTCGGGCTTGGCCGCGCGCACTTCGGTGACCTTGCAGGCAAAGTGCAGCGCCATGCCGGCCAGCGGGTGGTTGCCGTCCAGCAGCACCACGGGGCCCTTGATCTTGACCACGTGGTAGATCTGGGGCTGGCCCTGGTCATCCGTGCCGCGCAGCTGGCCGCCGACCTTCACGCCGGGCGGGAACTCGCCCTTGGGAATGGTGCGCGTCAGGCTCTCGTCGCGCGCGCCGAAGGCGTCTTCCACGGCCAGGTCCACGGTCAGCGTGTCGCCCACGGCCTTGCCGTCCAGGGCGGCTTCCACCTTGGCGAAGATGTTGTCGTAGCCGCCGTGCAGATAGGCCACGTCGCCCTTGTCGAGCAGCTTGCCCAGCTTGTCGGTGATCTTGTAGTTGATGGTGACGGCGGTGTCTTTGGTGATGTTCATGGCAAAGGCCTTGGAAAACCGCAGCGCAGAAGGCGCGCCGCGCAAAGCTGCCATTGTCGGCGACCTGGGGCATTCCAGCGTCGCGGCCGTGGGTTCACCGGCCGCCCGACCTCAAGCAAGGCACTCGCGCGCGCATTCGAGCAGGCTGCGCGCCCAGCGCGCGCGGGCCGAGGTGTTCAGCCACAGCAGGCCGACCTTGCGCGCATCGGCGGGGCGGGAGCCGGCGCCGTCCGCAGCAGCGCCCTGCTCCGGCAGCGCCAGCACGCGCACGTCGCGGCCCTGGGAGAGCACGGGGCCTATGTCGGGCACCAGGCCCACGCCCAGGCCCTGGTCCACCATCATGGCCACAGCCAGCACCGAGTTCAGTTCCATGCGCTCCAGCGGCGCAATGCCCTGGGCGCGCAGGTAGCGGTTGGCCAGCCGGCCACCGGCCAGGGAGCGGTCGTAGCGCACCAGGGGCCGGGTGCGCAGCAGGGCCAGCGGGTCCTGCTGCGCATCGCGGGTGCGGCACAGCACGACCAAAGGCTCCTGGCGCAGCTCGGCCCAGCACACGGTCTTGGGCAGGTCGAACGAGGGTTGCAGGCAGATCAGCACGTCCAGCTCAGACTGGACCAGGGCCGTGTACAGCTCGGGCGTGAGGCCGGCGCGCACGCTGATGCGCACCTCGGCGTGGCGCGCCACGAAGGCCCGCATCACGGCGGGCACAAAGCCGTGCAGCGCCGTGTTCACGGTGCCCAGCCGCAGCTCGCCGCCGTCCGCGTCCGAGGCCACCCATTCGCGCAGGCCCTCGAAGTCCTGCAGCAATTGGCGGCCACGCTCGAACAGCCGCTCGCCCGCCTCGGTGGCGCGCACGCTGCGGCCATGGCGCACCAGCAGCGGCGCGCCCAGCTCGCCTTCCAGCACGCGCATCTGCTGGGCAATGGCCGAGGGGCTCAGATCCAGCTGGCGAGCGGCTTCGGACATGGAGCCGGTGTCCACCACTCTCAAGAAATTGTGTATGTATCTCACGTCCATTTCACACATTTTCTTGAATCACAACGCAGATGCAACTGCTGTTTTCCCAGGCTGCGCTGCACCACACTGCGTGACAACGACTATTTCAGGAGACAGACGCATGGATTCCCGGCCCACCTCTCAAACCGCTCAAGCCTCTCAGACCTCTTTGCCGCGCCGGATGTGGCTGTCCACCGCCGCCGCCGCGCTGGCCGCCTGTGCGCTGCCGGCCTGGGCCCAAAAGCGCGGCAGCCGACTGGTGGTGCCGTTTGCGCCAGGCGGCGGCAACGATGTGTTCGCGCGGCAGATGGCGCACGGCCTCAACGAGTCCTTCGGCTACGGGATGATCGTGGAGAACAAGGCCGGCGCGGGCGGCAACCTGGGCACGGAAGCCGTGGTGCGCTCGGCCGGCGACGGCGGCACCTGGCTGCTGGGCCATACGGGCACGGTGTCCATCAATCCCTCGCTGTATCCGGGCCTCAAGTTCAATGCGGCCACCGATCTGCAGCCGGTGGCCATGTTCGCCTCGTCGGCCCTGCTGCTGGTGGTGCCGGCTTCCTCGCCCGCGCGCAGCGTGGCCGACCTGGCCGAGCAGATGCGCAAGCGCAGCGGCGAGATGAACTACGCCTCCAGCGGCTCGGGCACGGGCGGCCACCTGACGGGCGAGATGTTCGCCCACGCGCTGGGCGCCAAGGCCATCCACGTGCCGTACAAGGGCACGGCCCCGTCGCTGACCGACCTGGTGGGCGGCAATGTGGACTTCAGCTTTGGCGTGATTCCCGCGGCCATGGCCCTGGTGAAGGCCGGCAAGCTGCGCGCCCTGGCCGTGACCGGCGCCAAACGCCAGCCCCAACTGCCCGACGTGCCCACGGTGGCCGAGTCCGGCGTGCGTGCGCTGGCCGACTTCGAGAGCTCGCTGACCTACGGCATCCTCGCGCCCAAGGGCACGCCTGCCGAGACGGTGCGCGCGCTGGGGCGCGACATCCTCAAGGTGGCGTCTGCCGAGTCCTTCCAGTCGCGCCTGGGCATCGAGGGCGCCGTGCCGCTGCTGGGCGATGGCGCGCAGTACGCGGCCCGCATCCAGGTGGAGAGCGCCAAGTGGGCGGCCGTGATCAAGGCCTCGGGCGCCACGGCCTGAGACCGGCAAGGACAGCATGTCATTGGTGAAGGACTATCTGAGCCCCGCCGACAGCGGCCACTGGTTTGCAGACGCGCGCTGGCTGGACGCGCTGCTGCGCTTCGAGAGCGCGCTGGCCCAGGCCCAGGCCGACTGCGGCCTGGTGCCCCGCCCGGCCGCCGAGGCCATTGCGCGCGCCTGCGCGCAGGCGCCGCTCACGTGCGAAGGCGTGGTGGAGCAGGCGCGTGCCAGCGGCGCGCTGGGCCTGGCCGTGGTGCGGCCGCTGCAGCAGTGGCTGCAGGCCCACGCCCCCGAAGGCCTGCCCTGGCTGCACTGGGGTGCGACCACGCAGGACGCCGTGGACACGGCGCAGTCCCTGCTCACGCAGCAGGCCCTGCAGGCGCTGCTGGCCGAGCTGGGCGCGCTGCAGTCCGCGCTGCAGGCCCTGGCCCGCACGCACGCGGCCACGCCCATGCTGGCGCGCAGCCTACTGCAGCCCGCGCAGATCACCAGCTTCGGCTTCAAGTGCGCGCAGTCGGCTGCCGCCGTGGGGCGCAGCATCGAACAGTTTGAAAGTCTTGCCACCGCTGCGCTGTGCGTGCAATTGGGCGGCGCCGTGGGCAATGGCGCCGTGCTGGGAAGCCACCGTGCCGAGGTGGAGCAGGCACTGGCCCGGCGCCTGGGCCTGTCGGCCTGCGGCCGCAGCTGGCATACCCAGCGCGACGACTGGATGCGCCTGGCCATGGAGGCCGCCGTATGCGGCGGCAGCCTGGCCAAGCTGGCCAAGGACTGGTCGCTGATGTCGCAGTACGAGGTGGGCGAGGTCAGCGAGGCGCCGCGCGGCAGCACCTCCAGCGCCATGCCGCACAAGCGCAATCCCGTGCACCTGATGCAGGCGGTGGCACAGGCGCAGGCCGTGCCCCCGCTCGCGGCCCTGCTGCTGGGCTGCATGGCCCAGGCCCATGAGCGCGCGCTGGGCGAGTGGCAGGCCGAGGTCGCGCACTGGCCCGACCTGTGGCGCCATGTGCATGGCGCCGCCGCCGCATTGCGCCAGGCCGCGCAGTCGCTGCAGGTGCATCCGCAGCGCATGCTGGGCCATGTGCGTGGCCTGCACGGACTGGTGTTTTCAGAGGCCTGCGTGCACGCCATGGCGCCCTGGACGGGCAAGCCCGAGGCCCTGGCCGCCGTGGAGCTGCTGGCCCCGCAGGCGCTGGAGCAGGGGCGCGAGCTGCGCCTGCTGCTGGCCGAATGGGCCGCGCCCCGGCTGGACACGCCTGCTCTGCAGGCGCTGCAAGATGCGCTGGCCCGTGCCTGCGACCCGGCCCGCGCCGTACAGGCATCGCATGATGCGTGCCTGGCGCTGCTGGCAGCGCCGCAGACCCACGCCCACGCCAATGCCCATTCCCATGCTTGACACAGGAACCCCCGCCATGACCGAATCTTCCGCCGACGCCCTGCAGCGCGGCCTTGCCAACCGCCGCCGCGTGCTGGGCGATGAATGGGTGGACCAATCCGTGGCGCGCGCCAACGAACTGAATGTGGAGTTCCAGCGCATGATCACGGCCTATGCCTGGGACGGCATCTGGAGCCGCCCCGGCCTGGAGCGCCGCACGCGCCGCATCATGGTGCTGGCCATCACGGCCTCCATGGGCCGCTGGGAAGAGTTCGAGCTGCACATCCGCACGGGCCTGCTGGCCGACCCGGCCGATGCCGAGGCCGCGCCGCTGGACCTGGACACCATCCGCGAAGTGCTGCTGCAGACCGCCGTCTATGCCGGCGTGCCCGCAGGCAACACCGGCATGGCCATCACGCTGAAGATCCTCAAGGAGCTGGGGCGCACGCCCGCGCCGGCCAGCTTTCATCCACCCGCAGACGCGACCTGACGTGGCCTGACCGGACTCAGGCGGCCGGAGGCTGCTCCTCGGCCGCAGCGCCCGGGTAGCGCGCAAAGCGCCGGTTCTCTGCGCCATGCACCGGGTCCTGCTCGGCCCAGGGCCACCCGCCGAACTGGGTACGCCGGTAGTCCTGCATGGCCTGCATGATTTCCTGCTGCGTGTTCATCACGAAGGGGCCGTACTGCGCCACGCTCTCGCCAATGGGGCGGCCCTGCAGCACCAGGCATTCCACGGCGTCGGCGCCGCTGTTGTGCAGTTCCCAGTCCTGCGTGGCATCCACATGCAGGGCCGCATGCTGTGCCAGCGCCGTGGGCCCGACCTGCAGTGCCTGGCCCGCAAAGAAATACAGCATGCGCTGCGTGTCCGCACCGGCCGCGCGCGGCAGCGTCCAGCGTGCGCCGGGCTCCAGGCGCAGCGTCCAGATGGCCACATCGCCCTCGGGTTGCGAGGCCCAGGATTCGGGCGGCGGAGGCAGGGCGGCCGCCGTGCCGGGCAGGCTGCCTGCCACCACGGTGACCACGGTCCTGCGGCCTGCGGCGTCTGCGTGCTCCAGGCGCGGGATGCGCTCGTTCCAGAACATGGTGAAGTGCGGCTCCACCATCTTGGAGCGCGCAGGCAGGTTCAGCCAGATCTGGAACAGCTCCAGCGGATTGGGCGCGTCGCTGTTGAGCAGAGGAAACATCTCCGAATGCTGGATTCCCTTGCCGGCCGTCAGCCACTGCACGTCGCCGCCGCCAAAGCGCGCGGCCGCGCCCAGCGAATCGGAATGGTCGATCAGGCCCTTGCGCACCAGGGTCACGGTCTCGAAGCCGCGGTGCGGGTGGCCGGGAAAGCCCGGCACGCCGTCGCCGTGGTACATGGAAAAGCCGTCCTTGCGGCTGAAGTCGCTGCCCATCTGGCGGCCCTCCAGGTCCACGGCCTGCACGCCCAGGCGGCCATCGCTGGGCGGATAGGCATCGTCATGGTGGGCACAGAACAGGAAGGGGTCCATGGTGGGCCACAGCGGGCCCAGCGGCTGGCTCTGGAGGACGGGGGTGGTGGCTGCGGTCATCGTGGCTCCTGTGAGGCTGCGCCCGCAAGAAAAAAGGGGGCGCTGCATTCTCGGACAGATGCGGCCCCCGCGCCGGTTTTGAAAGCCACCATGGCTGGGACAGTGCGGCCCAGGAATGCAACGCCCGCCGGGTCAGTTGCGCGGCGGCGTCACCAGGCCCTTTTGCACGGCCGGGCGCGCCACGAAGGCGGCCAGCACGCGCTGCAGCTCGGGAAAGCGCTCCCAGCCCAGCAGTTCGGCCGCGTTGTAGCCCTGCTCCACCACCATGTTGCGCACCCAGGGCCACAGGGCGATGTCGGCAATGGTGAACTGCTCGCCCATCACCCAGGCGCGGCCTGCGAGGCGGCGCTCCAGCACACCCAGCAGGCGCACGGACTCGTTCACGTAGCGGTCGCGCGGGCGCTTGTCCTCGAAGTCCTTGCCCGCGAATTTGTGGAAGAACCCCAGCTGGCCGAACATGGGACCGACGCCACCCATCTGGAACATCAGCCACTGCAGCGTTTCATAGCGCGCGGCCGGGTCGGCGGGCAGCAGCGGGCTGCCGGACTTCTCGGCCAGGTAGACCAGGATGGCGCCCGACTCGAACAGCGCCAGCGGCTTCCCGCCCGGGCCTTGCGGGTCCAGGATGGCCGGGATCTTGTTGTTGGGGAAGGTGTCCACGAACTCGGGCGAGAGCTGGTCATTGCTCTCGAAGCCCACGCGGTGCGCCTCATACGGCAGGCCCATCTCCTCCAGAGCGATCGACACCTTGACGCCGTTGGGCGTGGGCAGGGAATACAGCTGGATGCGGTCCGGCTGCGTGGCCGGCCACTTGCGCGTGACGGAAAAGGCGGAAAGCGGATTCTGTGGAGTCATGGGGCACCTTGAAGGCTGGACGGGTTCGCCAAGAAATCGATGGCCGCTGCATCGTAACGTTCGGCGCCCAGCCATGCTTGGCACGCTAAATAATGGCGGACCCGGCCCTGCCGCCGGGTCATAACAATCAACGGAGACATGCATGACAAGACATTCCACCCGCCGCCACGCACTGGCCCTGCTCGGCACCACCGCCGCCGCCTGGGCGGCTCTGCCCCTGGTCGCCACAGCGGCCGGCTACCCCGAGCGCCCCGTGACCGTGGTCGTGCCCTACTCGCCCGGCGGCGGCGTGGACATCATCACGCGCCTGGTCACACCGCCCATGGCGGAGCTGCTGGGCCAGTCCCTGGTGGTGGACAACAAGCCAGGCGGCGGCACCAACATCGGCATGGGCGCGGTGGCACGCGGCGCGGCCGACGGCTACCTGCTGCTGACGGCATCCAACACGCTGACCACCAACAAGGCGCTGTACGCCAAGCTCAATTTCGATCCGCTCAACGACCTCATCCCGGTGGGCCGCATCGGCGAGGCGCCGCTGGTCGTGGTGGTCAACGCCAAGTCGCCCCACAAGAACCTGGCCGAGCTGATCGCCGCCGGCAAGGCCAAGGCCGGCGCGCTGTCCTATGGCACGGCTGGCGTGGGCAGCTCGGGCCACATGGCCAGCGCCCTGCTGGAGCGCGCAGGCGGCTTCCAGGCCGTGCACATTCCCTACAAGGGCGGCTCGGCCGCCGTGACCGACCTGCTGGGCGGACGGCTGGACTTCATGGCCATCAACCCGCTGGAGGTAGCCGGCCATGTGGGCAGCGGTGCGCTGCGCGCCCTGGCGGTGCTCAACCACAATGGTTCGCGCCTGTTGCCGGGCGTGCCCACGGCACGTTCGCTGGGCGTGAATGTGCAGGCCACCGTGTGGTGGGGCCTGGTGGCGCCGGCCGGCACGCCGCCGGCCGTGGTGCAGGCGCTGAACCAGGCTTTGAACAAGAGCCTGGCCCAGCCCGCCGTGCAGCAGAAGCTGGCCGACATCGGCGCATCGCCCATGGGCGGCACGCCGGCCGAGTTCGGCGCCTTCATTCAGGCCGAGAGCGCCGAGCTGGGCGAGGTGATTCGCGCGGCCAATATCCACGCGGACTGAGGCGCGGGCGAAGGTAAGGACAAAGGCGCGCCGCTGCGCTCAGCGCGGCGCGACGGGCTTCTGGACCAGGGCCACGCTCAGGCCGTCCGGCGTCACCGTGATGGCGCCAGGCTCCATGTTCAGCGAGTCCATCAGGGCCAGTTCCTTGTCCTGCAGCTGGTAGAGCACGAGCTGGCCCAGCGCCTGCTCGGCCAGCGCGCTGGCATAGGTGGTGAGCATGTCGCTCATGGCGGGCGCCAGGTCATTGATGACCAGGCTGTTGACCTTGATCTGGTGGGCGCGCAGCGTGCGGTCCGTGGGCTCGTAGCGCAGCGCGAAGTCCAGGTTCAGATGGCCGCCATAGCCCTGCTTGAGCACGGGCCCCGACAGATCGGCCTGCAGCACCGCATTGAGCGCGTTGCGCTCGGGCAGCAATCCCAGCACCGGCGAATGCAGCTTGAGCTGCAGCATGCCGGCCACGGGGAACTGCCGGGGAAAGCGCTGGGCCACCACCTCCTGCAGCCTTTGCCGCGAAACCGAGACATTCCCAGGTCCGGACTTTCCCGAACATCCGGTCGCGGCCAGGCTCCAGCCCGCTGCCACGACCATCAACAAAAAGCGGCGATTCATCACGACAGCACAAGCCTCAGAAAGCCCGACACGAAACCCTGAAGCGCCATGCATGCCATACGCATGGCGCTATGTTTTTTGAGAGCGACATTGTCCCGCCAGGGGCTATTCCCTGTCCCTGCAGTGGGTGTTGCCCGGCACCTGCGCGCAGCCACTTCGAGAACGAAACGACATAGCAGCTAGTGCCCGCCGGACATAGGCAGTACCGGCTCCCATACGGAAACTCGGCCGCTCGCAAAGTTCCCGCCTTCCAGAAGAAATCAAGGAGACACCATGAAGAAGAACATCGCCCTCGCCCTGCTGGCCACAGGCTGCGCGGCCGGCCCCGCCCTGGCGCAATCCACCAGCAGCGTGAGCCTGTACGGCATCATCGACGTGTCGGTGCGCGCGCAAAGCGGCCTGTCGGGCGCCAATGCGCCGGCTGCGGGCAGCATGGGCTCGGTCAACAGCGGCGTGGGTCCCACCAGCCGCTGGGGCATACGCGGCAGCGAGGACCTGGGCGGCGGCCTGCGCGCCATCTTCAACCTCGAATCCACGCTGGGCGCCGACGTGGGCGGCATCGGCGGCGTGGCCGGCACCTTCGACCGGGCGGCCATCGTGGGCCTGGCCGGCCACTGGGGCGCGGTCACGGCTGGCCGGCAGAACACGCTGATCTCCGACTCCGTGGGCCTGGTCGATCCCATCGCCCTGCGCTTTGCGGGCCTGAACCCCAACATCCAGGTCACCAGCCTCACGGGCCACGGCCTGAACAACGAATGGGGCGCCACCAACACCAAGGTGGGCTCCAACCGCGTCAACAACTCCATCAAGTACTCGGGCAGCTTTGGAGGCCTCACGGCGCGCGCCATGTACAGCTTCGGCGAGACCGGCGTGTCGGCCTCGCGCCTGGACACGCGCGGCCTGGGCCTGGACTGGCGCCAGGACGATCTGGTGCTGACCAGCGCCTACACCCAGTTCCACGACGCCAGCGGACGCACGCTGGACGCCGCCAACATCGGTGGCGCCTGGAGCCGTGGCGACCTGCGCCTGATGCTCAACTACGGCCGCAACAAGGCCGAGACCAGCGACACCGCGAAAACCACGAACAAGATCCTGGCCGTGGGCGCGCGCTATGCCGTCACGCCCGTCATCGGCCTGAACGGCGGCTACTACAAGGTGGACCGCGAGCGCACGGGCCAGGGCGACGACGGCTTCCAGCGCCTGATCGGCTTTGTGGACTACCAGCTGTCCAAGCGCACCAGCCTGTTCCTGGAACTGGACACGACCAAGTGGAAGAACGGATATCAGGGCGCAGGCAACAAGACACGCGCCAGCGGCATCAGCCTGGGTATCACGCACAATTTCTGACCCCCTGAGCGGCTGGCGCCGCTTCCCCCAGGGGACGACGCCCTCGGCTAGGCGCCCCCGCCGCGAGGCGGCTCTTGCTCGGCGTCTCTGAGTTGGAGCACGCCAGTTTCACAGGCTGTGATCGTGATTCGCAGACCTGCAAGCCGCCGCGAAATCCAGCTTTGCCGCGCCCTTGGGCGCGGTTTTTTTATCTATTCATATATCCATTCATGTATTTGCATAAATCCTTGATTTTCAATAAATTAACCCCTTGCTTCATCCATTCATGAATTGATTCCCCATGGCCACTGAAGACCTCTCCCTGCAGGTGCTGGCAGCACTGCGCCGCCAGGGCGGTGCGCTGGCGGCACGCGAGTTGCAGCAGATGCTGGGCGTGAGCCAGCCCACGGTGTCGCGCGCACTGGCACCGCTGATCCAGTCGGGCCAGGTGCGCAAGGTGGGGGCGGCGCGCACGCAGCGCTATGTGCTGCCGCGCCAGGTGGCGGGCGTGGGCGCCGAGGTGGCCATCATGCGCGTGGACACCGAAGGCCATGCATCACCCTTCGGCCGCATGATCGCCCTGCACGGCGGCGGCTTCTGGGTGGATGAGGCCGACGGCCTCAGCGAGCAGCACGACGGCCTGCCCTGGTTCCTGGACGACATGCGGCCCCAGGGCTTCATCGGCCGCAGCTTTGCGCACAGCCACCCCGAACTGCAGCTGGGCGGCGACCCGCGCCAGTGGGGCGAGGACGATGTGCTGCGCGCCCTGGCCCGCTTTGGCGAAGACCTGCCGGGCAACCTCATCGTGGGCGAAGCCGCCTTCGAGCGCTTCCACTCCCTGCCCGCGCGCACGCTGCGCGCCGCCTCTGCGGCCGACTATCCGCGCCTGGCCATGCAGGCCATGCAGGGCACGCATCCGGGCTCGTCGGCGGGCGGCGAGCAGCCCAAGTTCTGCTGCATCACGGCCGGGCGCAGCGTCATCGTCAAGTTCTCCCCGGCAGGCAACGCGCCGGCCGAGCAGCGCATCCGCGACCTGCTGGTCTGCGAGCACCTGGCACTGCAGACCCTGGCCGAAGACGGCCTGCCCGCAGCGCGCACGCGGCTGTTCCTCGATGGCGGCCGCGCCTTCCTCGAATCGGAGCGCTTCGACCGCAGCCAGCCGGCGCCGGGCGATGTGCCAAGCGTTGTGCCAGGCGATGGACCGAGCGATGTGCCAGTCTCACAGGCCCACCCGGGCAGCAACCCTGGACGCATCGGCATGGTGTCCCTGCAGGTGCTCAATGCCCAGTACGTGGGCGAGGTGGACAACTGGGCAGCCACGGCCAACCGCCTGGCCGCACGCGGCCTCATCACCGAGGCCGACGCGCGCAGCCTGCGCCTGCTCGAAGCCTACGGCCAGCTCATCGCCAACACCGACCGGCACTACGGCAACATCTCCTTCGTGCTGCCGCAGCCCCATGGCGACTGGGCGCTGTCGCCCACCTACGACATGCTGCCCATGCTCTACATGCCCATCAACGGCGAGATCGTGGAGCGCGACTTCGGCGCCCAGCCTCAGCGACCCACGGCCGCCACGCTGGCCGAATGGCCGTATGCCCAGGCGCTGGCACGCCGCTTCTGGCAGGCCGTGGCGCAGGATGCGCGCATCTCCGGGGAATTTCGCAGCATCGCTGCGCGAAATCTTGAATTCATGAGTGCCTGATTGACAGGCACCATCAATGAAATCCGAACACCAATCTGTGGATAACACCGGTAATTTCTCTTGAAAATCCTGTGCACATTCTCTTGAAAAACATTTGCACAAGCTGTGCTTTGTCTGCGCAAAACCTGCCATCCACAAGGGCAGTACGCCACCGCCTGCACAATCGAAGGCTTCCTCATCCGACAAGAGCCTGGCCACCGATGACAAGCATTGCCCCTTCTCACGCCGCAGACCCGCGCATCGCAGACGTGCTCAGCTACTGGCTGGGCTCCGCGCATCCCGACAACGCGGGCGCCCTGGCCTGCAAGAACCTGTGGTTCATCAAGTCCGATGCCACTGACGATCAGATCCGCGAGCGCTTCGGCGCCCTGGTCGAAGATGCGCTGGCCGGCCAACTGGACGGCTGGGCCGGCACGGCGCTGGGGCGGCTGGCGCTGATCGTGTTGCTGGACCAGTTCACGCGCAACCTGTTCCGGGGCACGGCACGCAGCTTTGCAGGCGACCCGCAGGCGCTGCAGCTGGCGCTGGACGGCATCGCCCTGGGCCATGACCGGCATGCCGACCTGCCTGCCGTGGCGCGCATCTTCTGCTACCTGCCGCTGGAGCATGCCGAAGACCTGGCCCTGCAGGACCGCAGCGTGGCGGCCTTCCAGGCCCTGGCCGACCAGGCCGGTGACGCTGGCGGCGAGGGCGTGCGCGAGTTCCTGGCCGGCACGCTGGACTACGCCCACCGGCACCGCGACGTCATCGTGCGCTACGGCCGCTTTCCGCACCGCAATGCCATCCTGGGCCGCACCAGCACGGCCGAGGAACTGCAGTACCTGTCCCAGCCCGGCTCAGGGTTCTGAGAGCGCAGCGGATCTCCTTCACCCACAAAAAAAGGGAACGTGCCAACGTTCCCTTTTTGCTTTCGGCGCGCTGCCGGCATTCAGGCCGGCTGCGCCTGCGGCTGGCGCTCGCCGCCCTTGCGCTCGCCATCGCGCATGCGCAGCGCCCAGCGCTCGATCGTGTAGAACGACAGCGCCGACAGCGCCACCGAGATCGCCAGGCCCAGCGCCACCACCACGGGCCACGAGAAGTCGGCGCGCAGATAGCGCACCACCGGGTAGTGCCAGAGGTAGACGCCATAGGACAGGCGGCCCAGCTTCACCAGCGTGGGCGACGACAGCATGTCGAAGACCAGGCCCGAGCCCTGGCTTGCAGCCACCAGCAGCACCACGGCGGCGCATTCCACCACGGTGATGCCCCAGACCATGGCGTCCTGGTTATCCCATTGCAGCGCCATCAACAGCGGCACGGCCAGCGGCACCCACATGGCGTGGTGCATGCGCGCCTTCAGTGCAGCGATGAAGTCGGGCCGCTCGATCATCACCGCCGCCAGCAGCGCACCGGCGAACAGGCCCGAGGCACGGGTGTCGAAGCGAAAGAAGATCTCATAGAAGTGCTGGCCCTGGTCCACCCAGTACACGCGCCACAGCCAGCTCAGCGCCCACAGCAGGGCAATCGGGCGCCACAGACGGCCCGGCTTGGAAAAGCGCAGCAGCAGCACCAGCAGCGGCGGCCAGATCAGGTAGAAATGCTCCTCCACCGACAGCGACCACATGTGCAGCAGCGTGTCCGGGCTGTCGAAGAAGGCGATGCCGTAGTCGGCCAGATAGAGGATGGAGACCAGCGCATCGGTGTAGATGTCGTTCAGGTCCGGCCACAGAAAGGGCGCGAAGATGCAGTACGCGCCCAGGAACAGGGCCAGCGCCGGCATCAGGCGATAGAAGCGGCGGCGATAGAAGCGCCAGAAGCCGATGCGGCCTTCGGATTCGTTCTCCATCAGCAGCAGCGAGGTGATCAGATAGCCGCTGAGCACGAAGAACAGGTCCACCCCGAAGAATGCGCCATCGAACAAAGGCGCATGGGAGTGCGACAAGATCACCAACAGGATCGCCACGCCCCGCAGCCCGTCAAGGGCGGGGTTGTAGTGCAGTTTGAAATCCTTGACCACCAAAACCGGACACCTTTCCAACGCCGGGGCATACGCCCCGGGCCATGAACAAACCCCATGAAAAATGGAGCACGCGGACATGGCGCAGCCGTCCCCGGGAGGGTCGCAACGCATGGTCCAGCGCGATAAGAGAGACGGCACGCCCCAAGGTTCCCGGCGGATGCTGTGACCAGCAATCCGCGAGCCGCGGCTGCGGCGCACCTGGAGGATGCGGGCCGCCTCTACGGGCGGCCCTGCGTGCACGAACATGCCCTGCAGCACAGGGCAATGGCTGATGAATTTCAGCGAAATCCGATTTTAGCCATCACCGCCTGCGGGCCAGGTTCGATGGACATTCAGCCTGGAATCCTGGGTCACCCCGCCCCGCCGCCTGTCCACCTCTCATCGCACGCCGCGAGTATGGGCAGCGCACCGCGGCCGGAACGTAACAGGAAGTTGTCGCCGACGCTGCTGCGCCCGGCCTCATGCCGCCCTGCGCCGCCCTGTTGAGCCACTGGCGAACACAGGGCAAGGGGAGTTGGATGCGCTGTCAACAATTTGGAACAAAACGCCACCAATCCCAATGAACACCAGCATCTTCCGCTATCGTTTTTAACAAGCAGGCGGACAAACGGAAGAGATCGCGTCCTGCAGACCACGGCGCGCGTCACTGTCTGCCTGCACCGGCTGCTGGTTCTTGGCGCGCAGATAGTGCTCGGTGAACAGGGCCAGGTAGCTCTCCAGCGCACGGCCTGCGCGCCGGTCGCCTCCGTCGCCCGTCAGCTCCAGGCACAGGGCCGCCACCTCGCTGGTGCAGAAATGGTCTTCGCGCTGCGAGCGGCGCAGACGGTACTGCGACACCTGGTCCGGGTGCAGGCTCAGCACCGGAAAGCGGTCCAGGTAAGGGCTCTTGCGGAACATCTTGCGCGCCTCGGGCCAGGTCGCGTCCAGCAGGATGAACAGCGGGCGCCGGCCTTGGTTCGGTTCGACCCCGGCTCGGGGCGCCGGCAGTGCATGCACCACGCGCTGCGGCGGCTCCACGAACTCGCCGGGAAACACCACATAGGGCTGCCACTGCGGGTCATCGAGCAAGGCCAGCAGGCCCGCATCGGCCTCGGTGCGCGCCCAGCCGAAGGCGTGCGTCTGCTCCACCACATCGGCGATCAGCCAGCCCGTGTTGCTGGGCTTGAGCGGCTCGGCATCGTGCATCAACAGGCAAAAGCCCGCCCGCGTCGGCAGCATGGGACGCAGCGCGCAAAGGCAGTGCGAAGGCCGCAGCCGGCAACCCTCGCAGCGCTCGCCGCGCGGCCCGCCGCGTGACAGAAAGGGCCGCGTGCTGCGCGCCAGCCGCTGCGTGCGCAGCCGCGAGACCGCATGCGGCGCCACGCCGGAGTCCACGCCGCGCAGATAGGACAGAGGCACGCAGGCATCCTGCGCCGCAGCAGGCACAGCTGACATTTCCAGGCTCATCCCACACTTTCCAGCTCGAACAGCGGCAGCTCGGCGCGGCGGCTCAGCCACACGCCGCCGCCCAGTTCCTTGAAATGCTCGGCCAGCCCGCGCCGGTACAGATCGGCCCGGTGGCGGAACAGGCGCGGATCGGTCAGATCCTCATCGATCACGCCGCGTTCGTAGTCCTCGCGCGCCACCGCCTCCACATACAGACCGCCTCGGCTCAACCGCCCCAGATTGGCCAGCGCGCGCTTGAGATCCGGCGGGCTCAGATAGGGCAGCACGCCCTGGCAGATCACCAGATCGAAGGGCTCTGCAGGATCATGCGCCGCATAGTCCACCACCGAGCCGCGCTCCCAACCGAAGCGCCCGCACAGATACTCGCTGAACTCCACGCCGTGGTAGCTGGCACCGGGGAAGTGGCGCTGCACCGCCTCGCGCCACAGACCAATGCCGCAGCCTACATCCAGCACGCGGCGCACGGGCACGCGCACATAACTCAGATAGGAACAGACGAAAGCGCCCAGACGGTTCACATGCTCGGTATCGACCACGCTGGTCTTCTTGTCGAAGTAGTAGCGCTGGTAGTACGCCTCGTCGAACCACTGGTCACTTGCTGATTGCACGCATTCTCCTTGAGGGTGAGCGCCCGGCGGGCGCGTTCGGGCGGGAGTATGGCGTACAGGGGGCTTGGTGTGTTGAGGTGAGGTATTTGAGGCAGGCCCACGAAGCCGGACCCGGCACGACAGTCGGCCAATTTCTTGATTTCCGGTCAAAGCCAAGGCGGCAGACTCCTCAGCCGCAGGCTGGTTATCCCCAGTCCCAAAAGCTGTTGATTGCGCATCTCCAATAACGCAACCTGTGCACAAAGGCTACGAGTAATAGAAATTTTACAAATTCAGACCAAACAATCAGTCTCCACAACCACTAACATGCCAGTTGCAATGACGAGATAGGTCCCTCCAATCGCCGAATCATCGACTTATATACCTTCATCAATCCGAAATTCTTGAGGACTCGAATGCCAATAATTGATATAAATGGAGTTGCCATCCACTCTCGCATCAAGCAGGCAATCACCCAAAATATTGAACGAGGTGAAATACAAGCGCGAGATGTTGGAAAAGGCTCCTGCACTGTTCCCAGCCAACCAAGACAGAATTGGCATTGAGTTAGTGGGTGAAGCCCTTCCTCGCGGCGAAGATATGGCAGATGAAAAGAAAACTTACCAAGCGGTTACCAGCGAGCAAAACGGTTCGCTGCAATGGCTTGTTTCAGAGCTAACGCTGACCCTTAGGATCCCGATGAGTGAAGTTTTCCGTCATCCAGATGTTTCCCGGAAAAATCCCACAGAAGCGAGGTCCGCAAAATGGTGAAAGGCTTCTTCTTTATCTTGCTGTCCGTCCTTTCCGGCACAGCCTCTGCCGCCAATCAATACACCACAGGCTCAGAATTCGAGCCACCGCTGTGCCCGCTGGTACTTCCAAAAATCAGCAAGATCACCATCCAGAAAAACGCGGCCAAATCACCCGTCGAAAAATATCCGGCGGTGAGCTGCGCCAGTTTTATGCTGTCGATTGCCCAGGTACGCCGCTACTTCCAACAGGCAAAAACGACCAATGAGAACGACGCGCATTACACGCTCGACTGGTCGCCCTGCTATGCAAGCGGAGAAATCGCATTCAGCGATGGCAGCCGAGGAAGCTGGAGCATCAACCAGTTCCGAGGCGGCGCGCTGTTCCTGGAAAACAGGGAGAAGACAGTGTTGCACTGCCCCAAATGCAAGTTCAAGCCATTTCAATGGTGATCGCTTAGGGTCGCCACGTCGGTCGACCACCATGAAAAACAGCCGAGCGCAGCGATAGCGCATCGGCTGTTTGCATTTTGGCTGCGCCACCGCTTTCCCCTTCTGCGAGCCCCGCAACAGGAGGCCACCGAAATCATGGTGGCATTCCGCGAGTCCTTACCTCCGAACCCAGGCCAAGCGCAGCGATGGCGCGTACCCCCCCCCCCCCCCCCCCCGCGTGTGAACGCGCCGGCGGCGTGGCGGATGCCGCGCAGCGTTCACGGGCATTCAGGTGTGTTTCTTTGCCTCCTTTCCTGTGGCCGGCACTCCGGTCGTCATGGCAAGAAAGTCGGTCGGCCGCCGGGCCGAAACCCGGCTCTCGCCCGCAGGGCGGGCATGTCCTCACAAGCCATAAAAAGCCCCCATCCAAAACACACCCAGACACACCTCTGTCATCCATTTCCCACACGCCTCCGTGTTTTCCCCAATCCCACCCCGAACCATCAGTCCTAAACTCACGCTTGTTTCAAGAAAAAAGTGTCATTTCAAATTTGAAACAGACACAAACCCCCTTCGATTGAGGTACGCCATGAACACCACGCCCTCCACAGGCCAGCTTGCCGGCCGCCGCATCCTCGTCACAGGCTCGGCGCGCGGCCTGGGCTTTGCGTTCGCCAAGGCCTTTTGCGAGCAGGGCGCGCGCGTCGCCATGGCCGATCTGCGCGAGGAGCTGCTGGCCGAGTCCGTGGCCCGGCTGCGCGCGCAGGGCTTCGAGGCCCATGGCTTCGGGCTGGATGCCGGCAATCCGGAGTCGATAGAGCGCTGCGCGCAGCAGGCCGTGCAGGCGCTGGGCGGGCTGGACGGCCTGGTGAACAACGCGGCCGTGACCGATTCGGGCGGCAAGGGCATGGACGACATCGATCTGGACAAGTGGGACCAGGTGATGAACGTGAACGTGCGCGGCGTGTGGCTGATGACGCGCGCCTGCCGCGCCGCGCTGCGCGACAGCGGCCGGGGCGCCATCGTCAACCTGGCGTCCGACACCGCGATGTGGGGCGCCCCCAACCTGATGGCCTATGTGGCCAGCAAGGGCGCGGTGATGGCCATGACGCGTTCCATGGCGCGCGAGCTGGGCGCCGACGGCATCACCATCAACGCCGTGGCGCCGGGCCTGGTGCTGGTGGAGGCCACGGAATACGTGCCCGAGCACCGCCACCGCCTGTACATCGACCAGCGCGCGCTGCAGCGCGAGCAGCGGCCCGAGGATGTGTCGGGCGCCGTGGCCTATGCGCTGTCCGATGGCGCGCGCTTCGTGACGGGGCAGGTGCTGCCCGTCAACGGCGGCTTCGTCATGAATTGAAGGGGTTTCGCCATGACCGACACCACCCCTTCCGGGAATGCCGAGAGCGCCGAGAGCGCGGACAACGGCGCCGACAAGTACATGGTGCCCGCGCTGGAGCGCGGCCTGCGCCTGCTGCAGGAGTTCGGGCGCGGCAATGCCACGCTGGGCGCGCCCGAGCTGGCCCGCCGCCTGCAGCTGCCGCGCGCCACGATTTTCCGCATGCTCAACACGCTGGAGGCCATGGGCTTTCTGCAGCGTGCCGAGGGCAGCAATGACTACCGGCTGGGCCTGTCCGTGCTGCGCCTGGGCTTCGAGTTCCTGTCGTCCATGGACCTGACCGAACTGGGCCAGCCCGTGATCGCGCGGCTGTGCGGCGAGATCCGCTATCCCTGCAACATCGTGGTGCGCGATGGCCGCTCCATCGTCTACGTGGCCAAGGTGACGCCGCCCACGCCGCTGACCAGTTCGGTGCGTGTGGGCACGCGCCTGCCCGCCCATGCCACGGCCCTGGGCCGCGTGCTGCTGGCCGACCTGTCCCTGCCCGAGCTGCGCGCGCTCTATCCCGAAGAGCACCTGGAAGCGCACACGCCCAAGACGCCGCGCACGGTGCTGGACCTGTTCAACCTGGTCGAGGCCGACCGCGAGCGCGGCCATGTGTTCAGCGAGGGCTTCTACGAAAGCTCCATCTGCACCATCGCCGCCCCCGTGCGCGACCACAGCGGCCGCGTGGTGGCGGCGCTGGGCACGACGGTTCCCGCGCCCCATGTGGAGGAGGGCCGTGCCGAGACCCTGATCGCCGGCGTCTGCGACGCGGCGGCCGAGCTGTCCGAGCTGCTGAACTACCGCCCGCAAACGCAGACGCAGACGCAAACGCAAACGCAGACGGCACAGCTGCTTTCCCTCAATTCCCGGCGCGCAGGAGGCGGCCATGTTTGATTCCCAACTCAAGGACACCACGGCCGTCGTCACCGGCGGCTCTTCGGGCATTGGCCTGGCCACGGTCGATCTGCTGCTGTCGCAGGGCGCGCGTGTCGCCCTGTGCGGGCGCAGCGCCGAACGCCTGGAGCAGGCCGTGCAGCAGCTGCGCGGGCGCCATCCCGAGGCCCGCCTGTTCGCCCAGGCCTGCGACGTGCTCGACGCCGCCCAGGTGCAGCAATTCGCGCGCGACAGCGAGGCTGCGCTGGGTCCGGCCTCCATCCTCGTGAACAACGCGGGCCAGGGCCGGGTCTCGACGTTTGCCAGCACCGACGATGCGGCCTGGACCGAGGAGCTGCACCTGAAGTTCTTCTCGGTGCTGCATCCCACGCGCGCCTTCTTGCCGCAGCTCGAGCGCACGGCGCAGCCGGCCATCGTCTGCGTCAATTCGCTGCTGGCCTCGCAGCCCGAGCCGCACATGGTGGCCACCTCGGCCGCGCGCGCCGGCCTCAAGAACCTGGTGCGCTCCATGGCCACCGAGTTCGCACCCAAGGGTGTGCGCGTCAACGGCATCCTGGTCGGCCTGATCGAGTCCGGCCAGTGGCGCCGCCGCTTCGAGGCGCGCGAGGACCGCAGCCAGGACTGGAACGCCTGGAGCGCCGACCTCGCCCGCAAGAAGTCCATTCCGCTGGGCCGCCTGGGCTCGCCCGACGAGGCCGCGCGCGCCATCTTCTATCTCGCCACGCCCCTGTCCTCCTACACGACCGGCAGCCACATCGACGTCTCCGGTGGCCTTGCACGGCAAGCGTAGTGCTCCAGCCCCTTCACCCGATTCAAAGCAGAACATGACTTCTTCCGCATCCAAAATCACCGTCGGCGCCGTTGTGGCCCAGTTCCTCGAACACTGCGGCGTGCAGGCCGCGTTCGGGGTGATCTCCATCCACAACATGCCCATCCTGGACGCGATGAATGCGCGCGGCCATGTCCGCTTCGTGATGGCGCGCGGCGAGGCCGGCGCCGGCAACATGGCCGATGCCTGCGCGCGTTCCACCTCCAGCCTGGGCGTGTGCATCACCAGCACCGGCCCGGCCGCCGGCAACATTGCGGGCAGCCTGGTGGAGGCCTATACGGCCGGCACGCCGCTGCTGCACATCACGGGCCAGATCGAGACGCAGTACCTGGACCAGAAGCTGTCGTACATCCACGAGGCGCCCGACCAGCTGACCATGCTGGGCGCCGTGTCCAAGGCGGCGTTCCGCGTGCGCAGCGCCGAGACCTGCCTGTCCACCTTGAAGGCCGCCGTGCAGGCCGCCATGACCGCGCCCACGGGCCCGGTGAGCGTGGAGATTCCCATCGACATCCAGCAGACCGTGATCGACATGCCGGCCGACCTGTCGCCGCTGCCGGTGGCCGTGCTGGCCCCCAGCGAGGCATCGCTGGATGCGCTGGCCGACACGCTGGCCAAGGCGCGCCGCCCGCTGCTGTGGCTGGGTGGCGGCGCACGCCACGCAGTCGCTGCCGTGCAGCGCCTGAAGGCGCTGGGCTTCGGCATCGTCAGCACGGGCCAGGGCCGCGGCATCGTGGCCGAGGACGATCCGGCCTCGCTGGGCGCCTACAACATCCAAAAGCCCGTGGAGGCCTTCTACCAGCGCTGCGACGCCATGCTGGCCGTGGGCACGCGCCTGCGCAGCAACGAGACGCTGAAGTACGAACTGAAGCTGCCGCGCCCGCTGCTGCGCATCGATGTGGACGCCGCCCAGCAGGGCCGCTGCTACGTCGATGACGGCTTTGTCTGCGGCGACTCGGCCCTGGCGCTGACGGGCCTGGCCGACCGGCTGGAGGCGCGCGGCTACCGGGCCGACCCCGAGCTGCTGGCCGACCTGCGCCAGGTACACGACGAGGCCGTGGCCACCATGCGCGACGGCCTGGGCCCGTACAGCGTGCTGGTGCAGGAGCTGCAAAAGGCCGTGGGCCGCAACTTCAACTGGGTGCGCGACGTGACCGTCTCCAACAGCACCTGGGGCAACCGCGAGCTGCGCTTTTTCGAGCCCAACGCGGGCGTGCACGCCACGGGCGGCGGCATCGGCATGGGCATGCCCATGGCCATCGGCGCGGCCGTGGGCGCGGCGGTCAGCGGCTCGGGCCGCAAGACGCTGGGCCTGGCGGGCGATGGCGGCTTCATCCTGAACCTGGGCGAGCTGGCCACGCTGGTACAGGAAGAGTGCGACACCCTGATCGTGCTGATGAACGACCAGCGCTACGGCGTGATCCAGAACATCCAGGACGCCTCCTACGGCGGCCGCCGCTGCTATGTGGAACTGCACACGCCCGACTACGCGCAGCTGTGCGCCTCCATCCAGCTGCCCCATGCCCGCGTGCAGAACCTTGACGAGCTGCCCGCCGTGCTGGCCTCGGCCTGGCCGAAGAAGGGCCCCTTCCTGCTGGAGATCGACATGCGCGCCATCGGCAATTTCAAGGCCACGTTCTCGGGCCCGCCCGTGAACAAGCTGGACCAGATCCCGGCTACCACCACGGCGTCCAAGGCCGCCTGAGGCGGCTGGATTCGAACGAACGAGAGAGGCTCACCATGTCGAACCTGGAACTGCTCCCCATCAATATCGCCGGCGAATGGCGCCTGGGCGGCGGTGGCGAATCCACCACGCTCTATCCCGCCACCGGCGAAGTGGTGGGCCGCCTGCGCGCGCCCAGCCTGGAGGATGTGGAGGAGGCCATCCAGAAGGCCGACCACGCCTTCCGCACCAGCGGCTGGGCCCAGAAAAAGCCCCATGAGCGCGCGGCCGTGCTGCACCGCGTGGCCCAGCTGATCCGCGAGCGCGCCGAGCCACTGGCCCAGCTGCAGCGCCTGGACAACGGCAAGCCCATCAAGGAAACACGCATGCTGGTGGCCAGCGCCGCCGCCACCTTCCAGTTCTTTGCAGCGGCCTGCGAGACCATGGAGGAAACCATCACGCCCTCGCGCGGCGACTTCATGACCATGAGCGTATACGAGCCCATGGGCGTGGTGGCGGCCATCACGCCGTGGAACTCGCCGATCGCCAGCGAGGCGCAAAAGCTGGCGCCCGCGCTGGCCGCCGGCAACGCCGTGGTCGTCAAGCCCGCCGAGGCCACGCCGCTGCTGGCGCTGGAGCTGGCCAGGATCTGCGAAGAGGCCGGCGTGCCCAAGGGCCTGGTCAGCGTGCTGCCGGGCCGGGGCTCGGTGATCGGCGATGCCATCACCAAGCATCCGCTGGTCAAGCGCGTGTCGTTCACGGGCGGCACGTCCACGGGCAAGCACATCGCCCACATCGCGGCCGACAAGATGATGCCGGTCTCGCTGGAGCTGGGCGGCAAGTCGGCCACCATGGTGCTGGCCGATGCCGACATCGATCATGCCGTCAACGGCGTGCTCTACGGCATCTTCAGCTCCTCGGGCGAGTCGTGCATCGCGGGCTCGCGCCTGTTCGTGGCGCGCAGCCTGCATGCCGAATTCATGCAACGCCTCACGGCCAAGGCCGCCGCGCTGCAGGTGGGCGACCCGGCCGACGAGCGCACGCAGATGGGGCCGCTGATCACCGCCAAGCACCGCGAATCCATAGAGAGCTATGTGGCCCTGGGCCTGTCCGAGGGCGGCCGGCTGCTCACGGGCGGCCAGCGGCCTGAGGGCGCGCAGTTCGAGCGCGGCTACTACTACCGCCCGACCATCATCGACGGCGTGAAGAACGACTGGCAGATCTGCCAGCAGGAAATCTTTGGCCCCGTGCTCGTGGCCATGCCCTTCGACAACGAGGACGACCTGCTCGCCCAGGCCAACGACAGCGTCTACGCGCTGGCCGCCGGCATCTGGACGCGCGACTACAAAAGCGCCTGGCGCATTGGCCGCGCCGTGCAGGCCGGAACGGTCTGGATCAACACCTACAAGCAGTTCTCCATCTCCACGCCCTTCGGCGGCTGGCGCGACAGCGGCCTGGGCCGCGAGAAGGGACGGCTGGGCATACAGCAGTACATGGAGCAAAAGAGCATGTACTGGGGCTTGAACGACCAGCCTTTGGCCTGGGCGAACTGAAAGGGAATCGACATGAGCGTACTGGGCATAGACGAAATCACCTACGGCGCGGACGACCTGGCCACCTGCCGCCGCTTCTTCCTGGACTGGGGCCTGGCGCTGGTGCAGGAAGCGGACGACCGGCTGGTGTTCGAGACCCTCAACGGCTGCCGCGTGATCGTGGCCGCCGTGGACCATCCCGATCTGCCGCCCGCCATCGAGGCCGGCCCCACGCTGCGCGAAGTGGTCTGGGGTGTGGAAAGCGAGGCCGATCTGGCGCTGTACGCCGGTCGCATCGCCGCGCTGCCGGGCTTCACACAGGGCCAGGGGCGCATAGGCTGCACCGACCCCAACGGCCTGTCCGTGCGCCTGCAGGTCACGCAAAAGCGTGATGTGGATGTGCAAGGCGCCGCCTACAACACCTGGAACCGCAAGGACCGCGTCAACCAGGCCAGCCCGGCCTACGAACGCGCCCAGCCCATCGAGGTCGGCCATGTGGTGTTCTTCGTCAAGGACGTGCAGGCCTGCGAGCGCTTCTACGTGGACAACTTCGGCTTCGCGGCCTCGGACCGCTACCCCGAGCGCGGCGCCTTCCTGCGCTGCGCGCCTGACGGCGGCCACCACGACATCTTCCTGCTGCAGCGCCCGGCCAAGGACGCGGGCCTGAACCACGTGGCCTTCACGGTGCGCGACATCCACGAGGTCTTCGGCGGCGGCATGCACATCTCGCGCTGCGGCTGGGATACCCAGCTGGGCCCGGGCCGCCATCCCGTGTCCTCGGCCTATTTCTGGTACTTCCGCAATCCGGCCGGCGCCCTGGTCGAGTACTACGCCGACGAGGACCAGCTCACCGCCGACTGGCAGCCGCGCGAGTTCGAGCCCGGTCCCACGGTGTTTGCCGAATGGGCCATCGATGGCGGCATCGACGGCAACACCCGGCGCCAAAAGGGCGTGGGTACCAGCGACGGGAAATTCATCACCGACAAGCGGCATTGAGACCGCGCCTGACGGCTCACCCCACAACCCAACCACCCCACGGCCCCCACCATGAACAAGACACGTCGCCAGGTTTCTCTTGCCGCTGCATTCCTGGCTGCAGCCACGCTGTCCGGCACCGCGATGGCCCAGGCCTATCCGGCCAAGCCAATCACCATCATCGTGGCCTATCCGGCCGGTGGCGACACCGATGCCATGGCGCGCCTGTATGCCGAGAAGCTGTCCACGCGCCTGGGCCAGCCCGTGCTGGTGGACAACCGCCCCGGTGCCAGCGGCACCATCGGCAGCGTGCATGTGGCCAAGGCCGCGCCGGACGGCTACACCCTGCTGCTGGCGCCCAATACCTTCGCCATCGCGCAGTTCGTGCTCAAGACGGCCTCGGGCTCCAGCTACGACGTGCTGCATGGCTTCACGCCCATCGTGCAGACCAGCGTGCAGCCCATGTTCGTGGCCACCAACCAGGCCTCGGGTATCAAGGACATGAAGACCCTGATCGCCCAGGGCAAGCGCGACGGCCTGACCTACGCCAGCCCCGGCAGCGGCTCGCCCATGCACATCCTGGGCGAGATGTTCAACCGCGCCGCCGGCACGCGCATCGCCCACATTCCCTACAAGGGCGTGGCGCCCGCCGTCAACGACCTGATCGGCGGCCATGTGCCCACGACCTTCATGACCTGGGGCCCGATTGCGCCCTACATCGGCGGCAAGGTCACCGCCCTGGCCGTGGCAGACAGCCAGCGCAGCGCGCTGGCCCCCAATGTGCCCACCCTGGCCGAGCTGGGCGTCAAGGACGTGGAAGTGTCCGCATGGCAGGGCCTGTTCGGCCCCAAGGGCATGTCGCCCGAGACCGTGAAGCTGCTGAACACGCACCTCAACGAGATCCTGAAGATGCCCGACGTGGTCTCCAAGATGGCCACCTTCGGCGCGCTGCCTGCAGGCGGCGAGCCCGCGAGGCTTGAGAAGACCAATGCAGCGGACTTCAACCGCTTCGGCAAGCTCATCAAAGACCTGGATATCAGGGCTGATTGAGCACCCCCCACACAAGACAGTTTTCGAAGGAGAGAACCATGGCCGCTGATCGCTATCTCGAGCCGCACCAGGCGCGCGAACGTGCCCCCACCCTGATGGAAGACCTGCTGGGCGATTCCATCGAACGCGCCTTCGGCGAAGGCGTGCAGACCCTGCCCGAACTGGTGGCCTATCTCAACCGCAGCGGCCCCGCCGGCGAGAACGGCCAGGCCTGGACCGAAGACAGCTTCCAGGCGCTGATGGCGCGGCTGGGCTATTGATACCGAGCAGGACTGGAGAGCCCCATGAACGTACAAACCATCACCATCGATCCGGTGGACGGCCTGCTCAACAAAGGCCTGAAGAACCTCTGGTACGCGGTCTGCCCCTCGGACTTCGTGAAGACCCAGCCCGTGTCGGTGCGCCGCTTCGGCCGCAAGATCGCGCTGTGGCGCGATGCCGCCGGCCAGGTCCACGCGCTGGAAGACCATTGCCCGCACCGCGGCGCGCCGCTGTCGCAGGGCGTGATCCTGGGCGACCGCCTGGCCTGCCCCTACCACGGCGTGGAAGTGCGCGGCGACGGCACGGTGACCAAGGTCCCCGGCAGCCCCGGCTGCAAGCTCGAAGGCTCGCGCGCGGCGCTGGCCTTCCATGCGCGCGAGGCCCATGGCGCCATCTTTCTCTACAACAGCGACAAGGCCGTTGACGAGGCGCCCGAGTTCACGCTGCCCGAGGAGCTGACCTCGCCCGAGTACTCCAACTTCCTGTGCTATGCCGAGTGGCGCAGCGACTACCGCTATGCGCTGGACAACGTCATGGACCCCATGCACGGCACCTTCCTGCACAAGCAGTCGCACTCCATGGCCGAGGGCGACAGCAAGGCCACGTTCCAGGTGCGCGAGACCGATGACGGCTTCGTCTTCGAGAAGGTGGGCCAGCGCGGCGTGAACTTCGACTGGACGGAGTGGGGCAGCACGGGCGTGCACTGGATGCGCCTGGAGATCCCCTATCCTAAGACCGGCGGCCCCGGCGGCAACTTCGCCATCGTGGCCTGCGTCACGCCCATCAGCGCCGACCTGTGCGCCGTGTTCTTCTGGCGCTGCCGCAAGGTGCAGGGGTGGATGCGCGACACCTGGCGCTTCCTGTACCGCAACCGCCTGGAGGCGCGCCACTGGGCCGTGCTGGAGCAGGACCGGATCATGATGGAGCAGATGGAGCTGGACGCCAACGAGCGCGAGAACCTCTACCAGCACGACATCGGCCTGGTGCGCCTGCGCCGCCACCTGCGCCGCCTGGCCCAGGAGCAGATCGACGAAGGCGCCGCATCATGAGCACCAACCTCCAGGCCTTCGTGCACACGCTGCGCTTCGAGGCCCAGGACACCATCAGCGTGGACCTGCGGCCCGTGGCGGGCGGGGAGCTTCCCGCCTTCACGCCGGGCTCGCACATCGATCTGCACCTGCCCAACGGCCTGGTGCGCAGCTACTCGCTGAGCAACCCCAGCGAAGAGCGCCACCGCTACGTGGTCGGCGTGCTGCGCGACCGCGCCAGCCGCGGCGGCTCTCGCTGCGTGCACGAGTCACTGCGCGTGGGCATGCCCATCACCATCTCCGAGCCGCGCAACCATTTCGCGCTGGACGAAAGCGCCGCGCACACCGTGCTGGTGGCCGGCGGCATCGGCATCACGCCGCTGCTGTGCATGGCGCGCCGGCTCAAGGGCCAGGGCCGCTCGTTCGAGATGCTGTACTTCGCCCGCGAGCGCAAGGGTGCGGCCTTCCTGGAAGAGCTGCAGGCGCTGGGCATGCCGCTGCACCTGCACTTCGACAGCGAGGCCGGCGGCCCGCCCGACCTGCGCGCGCTGCTGGCCCAACGGCAGCCCGACGCGGGCACGCACCACTACGCCTGCGGCCCCACGCCCATGCTGGACGCCTTCGAGAAGTTCTGCGCCGAGCTGGGCCACGCCAACGCCCACGTCGAGCGCTTCACGCCCGTGGAGGTCAAGGCCGCCGACGATGCGCGCAGCAACTACACGGTGGAGCTCAAGCGCAGCGGCCGCTTCATCGAGATCACGCCCGAGAAGTCGCTGCTCGACACCCTGCTGGATGCCGGCATCCAGATGGACCACAGCTGCTGCGAAGGCGTCTGCGGCTCCTGCGAGACGCGCGTGCTCGAAGGCATTCCGGACCACCGCGACTCGGTGCTCAGCCCCAAGGAAAAGGCCAGCAACAAAGTGATGATGGTCTGCGTTTCCGGCTGCAAGAGCGAACGTTTAGTGCTCGATATCTGAGCAGGCAATCAGACCTGCACGGCAACAACCCACCACCCCCAAGCCCCCCAAGCCACCACCCCAGAGGAGACAACCCCATGAAAACCATCCATACGCCCATGCTGGGCGTGGCGCTAGCCTGCCTGGCGTCCTTGCCCGGTGCCGCTTCGGCGCAGTCCAAGGTCGAGATCTTCGGCGTCGTCGATGTCGGCGTCACGCACCTGAACGGCTCCGGCCCGTCCAAGACCGGCCTGTCCACGGGCGGCGCCAACATCAGCCGCCTCGGCTTTCGCGGCACGGAAGAGCTGGGCGGCGGCCTGCGTGCGGGCTTCTGGCTGGAGGCGGGCATGGACGTGGACAGCGGCTCGGGCAAGGCCAGCGGTGGCGGCCTGAGCTTCAACCGCCGCTCCACTGTGAGCCTGTCGGGCGACTTCGGCGAAGTGCGCCTGGGCCGCGATGACTCGGCCACCTTCCTGAGCACGCTGATCTTCGACCCCTTCCTCACCAACGGCGTGGGCGGCACCATGGGCTTCACCATGCTGGGCATTCCCGGCACGGGCACGGCCACGGGCGGCGCGCCCATCCAGATCAGCAACGCGGTCAGCTACTTCCTGCCGCAGAACCTGGGCGGCTTCTACGGCCAGGTGCAGGTGGCCATGGGCGAGCAGGCGCGCAGCGCACCCAACAAGAACCAGGGCGACTACCGCGGCCTGCGCTTCGGCTACCGCCAGGGCCCCTTCAACGGCGCGCTGGCCACGGGCAAGTTCTATGGCGACAGCGATGCGACCAACCTCACGGCCAGCAACGTGGGCCTGAGCTGGGACTTCGGCGTGGCCAAGCCCATGCTGCTGTGGGCCAGCGAAAAGCGCGGCGCGCTCAAGGTCACCGCCCTGCAGCTGGGCGTGACCGCGCCCGTGGGCATGGGCGAGTTCAAGGCCTCCTACGGCCACTACAACACCGACGGCAGCAATGCCGACTGGAACAAGATCAGCGTGGGCTACGGGCACAACCTGTCCAAGCGCACCCAGGTCTACGGCACGGTGGCCTTCCTCAAGAACAAGGACGGCGCGGCCAAATCCATCGGCGTGCAGGGCCTGTCGGCCCCGGGCACCACGCTGGGCGGCCGCTCCTCCGGCTTCGAGGTGGGCGTGCGCCACTTCTTCTGATACAGCCCATCGGGCGATAGAGACTTGCCATGAAAGATATGCGTGCGGCCCGCTGGTGGGGGGTGATCAGCCTCTTCATCATCGTCGCCATCTCCTATGTGGACCGGATCAACCTTTCGATCCTCATCCTCGACCAGGGATTTCTGGACCACATCGGGCTGACGCACGACGACCGCACGCGCCAGGGCCTGCTGGCCACGGCCTTCATGGTGGGCTACGGCGTTTCTTCCTTCGTGTTGACGCCGTTTTGCGCGGCGCTCTTCGGCGTGCGCCGAAGCCTGGTGGTCGGCCTGCTGCTGTGGGGCGCCGTGTCCTTTCTGTCCCCGGCCATGAACAGCTATGGCCTGCTGCTGGCCTCGCGCATCCTGCTGGGCATCTCCGAAGGGCCGCTGTACTCGCTGGCGGGCAGCTACATCAAGGCGCATTTCCAGAGCCACGAGAACGGCCTGCCCAACTCCTTCGTGAACATGGGCACGGGCCTGGGGCTGGCGGTGGGCTACCCGCTGATCGGCTACCTGGTGGCCGGCCATGACTGGCAGACCTCGTTCCACGTGCTGGGCCTGATCAATGTGGCCATCGGCATCCCGCTGGTGCTGGCCTTCATCCGCATGCCCCGCGTGGACACCGGCATGCCGCGCCCGCGCTCGCTGGGCGAGGCCGTGGGCCAGGTCGGGCAGATCGTGCGCGGCGCCATGCACACGCGCTATCTGGTGCTGGTGGCCGTGCTGTCGGCGGCCTTCTTCTCCTACCTCTGGGGCAGCAGCAACTGGCTGCCGGCCTATCTGGAGTCGCGCGGCTTTTCGCTGCGCGAGATGGGCTGGCTGGCCTCGCTGCCCCAATACGCCACGGTGCTGGCCGTGCTGGTCGGCGGCATCGTCATCGACCGCCTGCCGCGCCGCCAGGTGCCCCTGATCTTCGTCGGCGGCAGCCTGGGCCTGGCGCTGGCCATCTGGCTGGCCATCCACATGGAAGACCGCTACGCGGCGGCCTACTGCCTGATCGCCGCCAACTTCTGCTGGGGCCTGATGAGCCCCGCCATTCCCAGCACCGTGCAGTACTGCGCGCGGCCCGAGCATGTGGCCAGCGCCTACGGCGTCGTCAACGGCACGGCGACCCTGGTGGCGGGCTTCATGCCCGCGCTCATGGGCGCCGTCATCGGCTGGACCTCGCATTCGGCCGGTGGCGGGTTCGTCGCAGGCTTCAGCCTGCTGGTGGGCACGCAACTCGTGGTCATGGTCTGCGGCCTGGTGCTGTGGCTGCGCGAGCGCGGCCAGGGCGCCGACGGTGCCAGCGATGCCCGGGACACGTCCGCGCGCACGGCCTGACCTGCACTACAGCGCGCCCGCTGCGGCGCACTGCTCCAGAAACGTCACCAGGGCCTGCACGCGTGCCGTGCGTCCCTTGCGCGTGGGCACCAGCAGGGTGACGGGCGCGCTGCCGAAATGCCAGTCGGGCAGCACGCGCACCAGCCGGCCCTCGGCAACGGCCTGCTCCATGTCCCATTGCGAACGCAGCACCAGGCCCAGGCCCTGCTCGGCCCAGTGGCGGGCCACGCCGCCATCGTTGGTGACGTAGGACGGCGTCACGCGCAGGGTCTGGCCGTCCGCGGCACGCCGGCTGGCGGCGGGGCGCAGGTGCCACAGCGTCACGTCCTCCTCGTTCTCGCGGATGCAGATGCAGGCGTGCTCCAGCAATTCGCGCGGCGTGGCGGGCGTGCCGTGGCGGCGCAGGTAGTCGGGGCTGGCGCACAGCCAGCGGTCATTGGCGGCCAGCTCGCGCGCCACCCAGGAGGAGTCGCGCACCGCGCCGATGTGGACCACGGCGTCGGCATCGTGGCGGTCGGGGAAGGGCGTTTCGCGCAGGTCCAGCTGCAGTTTCAGTTGCGGGTGCTGGCGCGTGAAGGGCACCAGGGCCGGGGCCAGCCGGCTGCGCCCGTAGCCAAAGGGCGCGGCAATGCGCAGCGTGCCACCCAGCTGGCGGGCATCGCCGTGCAGCGAGTCGCGCAGCTCCTCGATCTGGTCCAGCAGCCGCACGGCCTCGCGGGCGAAGCGCTCGCCCTCGGGCGTCAGCGCCAGGCGCCGCGCGCTGCGGTTGGCCAGGGACAGGCCCAGTTCGGCCTCCAGCCGGCGCAGCCGCATGGACAGGGCGGGCGGCGTCACATCGAGCGCACGGGCTGCGGCGCTCAGCGAGCTTTCGCGCAGCAGGGCGGCGGCAAGCTGCAGGTCTTCGATGGCAATCATTCAATTTGCCTTAACGATTGATGACGGCGGATTTAACCACGGGCACAGGTTCCATCCGTACAGTTCCAGGCCATGAACACCCCAGCCCCACTGACGGAACCGACCGCCGCCGCCTGGCCCCGTGCCGTGCTTTTTGACCTGCTGACCGCCTTGCTCGACTCCTGGACGGTATGGAACAGCGCTGCCGGCAGCGAGGCTGCCGGGCGCGACTGGCGCGCCGAGTACCTGCGCCTGACCTATGGCTGCGGCGCCTATCAGCCCTATGAAGACCTGGTGCGCGAGGCGGCCCGCAACCGGGGCCTGCCCGCCTCGGCCGCCGACCGGCTGGAGGCGCAATGGGACCAGCTGCAGCCCTGGGATGGCGCGCGCGAGCTGCTGGCCGCCCTGCGCCCGCACTGCCGCCTGGCCGTGGTGACCAATTGCTCCGAGCGCCTGGGTCAGCGTGCCGCCGCGCTGCTGGGCGTGGATTGGGATGTGGTGGTGACCTCGGAAGCAGCGGGCTTCTACAAGCCCGACCCCCGGCCTTACCAGCTGGCGCTGGACCGGCTGGGGCTGCCTGCGGACCAGGCCGCCTTCGTGGCCGGTTCAGGCTATGACCTGTTCGGCACCTCGGCCGTGGGCCTGCGCACCTTCTGGCACAACCGCGTGGGCCTGTCTCGGCCTGCGGGCGCGCCCGCCGCCGAGGGGGAAGCCGCCACCCTGGCCCCCGCCTTGCCCTGGCTGCGCGGCTTTGCCGCAGGCCGCTGACTGTGCCAAGTCTTTTTCAGGAGCCACCATGCAAGACACTCTTTTGACGCTGGACACGCCCGCTGCCGTGATCGACCTCGACCGCATGCAGCGCAACATCGCCCGCATGCAGCAGCGCATGGACGCGCAGGGCGTGCGCCTGCGCCCCCATGTGAAGACCAGCAAGAGCGTGCCCGTGGCCGCCGCGCAGCGTGCGGCAGGGGCCTCGGGCATCACGGTCTCCACCCTGAAGGAGGCCGAGCAGTTCTTTGCGGCAGGCACCACCGACATCCTCTATGCAGTCAGCATGGCGCCGCACCGCCTGCCGCAGGCCCTGCAACTGCGCCGGCGTGGCTGCGACCTCAAGCTCATCGTGGACAGCGTGGCGGCGGCCCAGGCCATTGCCGCGTTCGGCCGCGAGCAGGGCGAGGCCTTCGAGGTGTGGATAGAGATCGATACCGACGGCCACCGCTCCGGCGTGGGCGCAGACGATACGCCACTGCTGCTGGCCATTGGTCGCACGCTGCACGACGGCGGCATGCGCCTGGGCGGCGTGCTCACGCATGCGGGCTCCAGCTACGAGCTGGATACGCCCGAGGCGCTGCAGGCCCTGGCCGAGCGCGAGCGAGCCGGCTGCGTGCAGGCTGCCGAGGCCCTGCGCGCGGCCGGCCTGCCGTGCCCCGTGGTCAGCGTGGGCTCCACGCCCACGGCGCTGGCGGCCAGCCGGCTGGACGGCGTGACCGAGGTACGCGCAGGCGTCTACGTGTTCTTCGACCTGGTGATGCGCAACATCGGCGTGTGCGAGGCCGAGGACGTGGCGCTGTCGGTGCTGGCCACCGTGATCGGCCACCAGGCCGACAAGGGCTGGGCCATCGTGGATGCGGGCTGGATGGCCATGAGCCGCGACCGCGGAACGGCCCGGCAGAAACAGGATTTCGGCTACGGCCAGGTCTGCGACCTGCAGGGGCGGGTGATGCCGGGCTTCGTGCTCACGGGCGCCAACCAGGAGCACGGCATCCTGGCCCGGGCCGATGGCGCGGCGGAGGCCGACATCGCCACGCGCTTTCCCCTGGGCACGCGGCTGCGCATCCTGCCCAACCATGCCTGCGCCACGGGCGCGCAGTTCCCGGCCTACCAGGCGCTGGCGGCAGATGGCTCGGTGCAAACCTGGGAGCGGCTCCATGGCTGGTGAAAACGGGATCGATCTGCGCCATGCATCGCCGAACCTGCCTGCGCCGGGCGGCCACTACAGCCACACGGCCACGGGCCAGGGGCTGGTCTTCGTGTCAGGGCAGCTGCCCATACGGCCCGACGGCACGCGCCTGGTGGATGCCGGTTTCGAGGACCAGGCCAGGCAGGCGCTGGCCAACCTGGCAGCGGCGCTGGAGCTGGCCGGCAGCGGCGTGCCGCGGCTGCTGCAGGTGCGCGTGTACCTGGACGACATGGCGCACTGGCCGGCCTTCGACCGCATCTACGCGGACTGGGCCGGCGCGCACCGGCCCGCGCGCGCCGTGGTGCCCACGGGGGCGCTGCATTTCGGGTTGAAGGTGGAGATCGAGGCCGTGGCGCTGGCCTGAGAAGGCGTTCCGGCCCGAGGGGGGCCGGCTGCCGCTACTTCAGCCAGCCGCGCTTGCGGAAGTAGAGCATGGGCCCCACGGCGCTGAGCACCATGAGCCCGATGACGTAGACGTAGCCGAACTCCCATTCCAGCTCGGGCATGAACTTGAAGTTCATGCCGTAGACGCTGGCGATCAGCGTGGGCGGCAGCAGGGCCACGCTGGCCACCGAGAAGATCTTGATGATCTTGTTCTGGTTGATGTTGATGAAGCCGACCGTGGCATCCATCAGGAAGTTGATCTTGTCGAAGAGGAAGGCCGTGTGGCTGTCCAGCGATTCGATGTCGCGCAGGATCTGGCGCGCTTCCTCGAACTGCTCGGCATTGAGCATCTTGGAACGCATCATGAAGCTGACGGCGCGGCGCGTGTCCATGACGTTGCGGCGGATGCGGCCGTTCAAGTCTTCCTGGCGCGCAATGGCGCCCAGCACCTCGCGGGCCACGTCGTCGGTCACGTCGCCGGACAGCACCATCTGGCTGGCCTTTTCGAGGTCGTCGTAGATGCGCTCCAGCGTGTCGGCCGAGTATTCGGCGTCGGCGTCGAAGAGCTTGAGCAGCACGTCCTTGGCCTCGTCGATCAGGCCCGGCGCGCGGCGCGCGCGCATGCGCAGCAGGCGAAAGACCGGCACGTCCTCGTCGTGGATGGAGAACAATACGCCGCAGCTGCGCAGGTTCTTGTTGTGCTCGTTGACGATGAAGGCCACGCGCACCGAACGCGGGTCCTCGTCATCGTCGATCAGGAAGTCGCTGCGGATGTGCAGCTCGCCGTTGTCTTCCTCGTAGAAGCGGGCCGATTCCTCGATGTCGTCGTCCATCGCATCCTCGGGGATGGACAGCTCGTAGTGCTGCTTGATCCAGCGCTTTTCCTCGACCGTGGGCGACTCCAGGTCCACCCAGATCGGCTTGAAGCGGGACAGCTCCTCCAGCGACTCGATCTCTTCTTGAACCAGGCGGCCATTGGCCAGCGTAAAGATGTTGAGCATAGGCTCACTCCAGGTGTTCTTCTCAGGCGTGCGGGGTATCGGAGGTGCTTTCAACCCCACAGGCCAACCGGGAGTTGAAAGCTACCAACTGGGGTAGGTTTCCACGGAGCTTTCTCCAAGATGCAAAGCGTTGGATTATGCAGCGTTGCGCTGCAACATGCGGGCCGGCTGCGCTATTCGGAAGCGGCTCCAGGGGGCATCTGGCGGCCTGTCACAAAAGCCTGCGCATGGCACAGGTCGGCCCAGGCGCCGGCCTTGGCCTGGGGGGCGCGCAGCAGGTAGTTGGGGTCGTAGCTGACCACGGCCGGCACGCCCGCAATGCGGTGCGGCTCGGCACGCAGGCGGCCCAGCGCCTCCTGGCGCTGCAGCACGGCGCGCGCCGTGGCCAGGCCCAGCACCAGCACGCAGGCCGGGCGCAGATCGCGCAGCAGCGCCTCCAGCGATGGCTGCAGCGCCGGGACCTCGGGCGCCTCCTGTCCTTCGGCCGCAGGCTGCACGCGGTGCAGGGCGGCGCTGTACAGGCGCGGATGGTCCTGCAGGTTCAGCGCGCGCAGCATGTTGTCCAGCAGCCGGGCCGCGTCGCCTTCCAGCGCGGTGCGCGCGCAGTCGGGGCCGGGGCGCTGGGCGGGTGGCAGGGGCAGGGAGTTGGCGGGCGGCTCCAGCAGGATCAGCCAGCCGCCTTCGCCGCCATCACCGGCAGGCGGGGTTGCCGCATACACGGGCCGCACGGGGCCCAGGCGCCAGCCCAGGCCCGGGGCGCCGGCCACGGGCTGCTGCACGTAGCGGCGCGGCGGGCGTTCGCGTTCGGGGATGACGGGTGCGGGAGAGGCGTGCACGGGTGCGGGAGGCGATGGCGCCTGGACAGGCGCCTGAACGCGTGCGGGCGCTGGCGCGGCGACAGGCGCCGGTGCATCAGGCGCCGGGGAGGGCGCCTCCTGCACGGGCGGCGGCACGGGGCGGGCCGCCGGCGGATCTGCCAGGGGCGCCGCTGCAGGCGCATCGGCGGGCGCAGCCAGGGCCTCGGACAGCACGGCGGGTGCGGTCTCGGGCTCGGGCAGCCAGACGGTGATGCCCATGGCGTGCAGCATGGCCCGCTGGCGGGTGTCTAGATTCAGGGCCATAGCTTGAGGCTCATGAGCACGGCATGCTCGCGCGGGCCGTCGTGCATGGGGTAGTAGTTCTTGCGCAGGCCCACCTCCTGGTAGCCATGCGCGGCGTAGATGCTGCGTGCGCGGACATTGCTCTCGCGCACTTCCAGCCAGATCCATTGGGCCTTGCGCTGGCGCGCCCACAGGGCCAGCGCGTCCAGCAGGATGCGGGCCCAGCCCTGGCGCTGGCGCGACGGGGCCACGGTGATGTTGAGCAGGTGGACCTCGTCGAGCACGATCATGGCGACGAAGTAGCCCACCAGTTCGCCCCGGGCATCGACCAGCAGCTGCGCTTCATTGCCGGCCGCCATGGCATCGATGAAGTTGCCACGGGACCAGGGATGCGAGTAGGCCTGCTGCTCCACGGGCAGCAGCATGTCGAGCGACAGCACGTTCAGCGGCTCGAAGCGCACGCTGTCCCGCTCCGGCGCCGGAGCCGGAGCCGGGGCGTCGGTCAGGGGCGGCTGCGGCCGCGAGGGCTGTGGCGTGTGCGTGCTCATGGTGCGGGTGGGGTGGCCTCTGGAGTGGGCGTGGCCAGGGCCAGCGCGGCGGCCGCCTTGGCAGCCTCCCGCTCGGCCGTGGTCTGCGCGACTTTATCGCGGATGTAGCGCGGCAGGGCCTGGTCGGCCGGCAAGGCGCGGTCGGCCGCCAGCAGGGCCGGGGCCAGGCGCAGCATGGCGGCGGCGGTGGGCAGGGCGGCCAGGTGGCTGGCCTGGGGCGCCAGGCGCTCGCCGTAGGCGGCCAGGGCGTTGCCGGCCACCACGGTGCCGGGCGGCAGTTGCAGGGCCTCGGGCGCGCACAGGCCGAAGTCGCCGCTTTGCTCGCCAATGTCGTTCCAGCGGCCGTCGCTCCAGTGGTAGGCGGCGTGGTAGACCTCGTTCATGCGCGCATCGATCACGGCGATGAGGTCGGTGCAGCCGTATTGCACGCGCGCCTGCTCGGCCACGGCCAGCAGGCTGTCCATGGGCAGCACGGGCACGCGGGCGGCAAAGGCCAGCCCCTGGGCCACGGAGCAGGCCGTGCGCAGGCCCGTGAACGAGCCCGGACCCCGGCCGAAGACGATGGCCTGCAGCTCGGCGAATTCCAGGCCGGCCTGGGCCATCAGCGCCAGGATGGCGGGGATCAGCTCGGTCGAGGTCTGCGGGCCGCCGGGGCCGCTGTGCTCCCAGACGGCATCGCCGCGCTGCACGGCGATGAAGAGGGTGTCGGTACTGGTGTCTAGGGCAAGAAGATTCATGGCTTGGGGCAGGCGGCGGTGCCGCAGCAAGTGCAGGATTATCGGTGCCCCGCCCGTCCCGCGCCCGGCAGGGCTGCAATGACCGGCGTAGACTTGCCGGCCATGTTGCATCTTTCGACGTCTTCTTCCCTTATTTCCTCGATTTCCTCCGCCTTCTCACTCGGAACGCAGCGTTCACGCCGGGGGCTGGCGGCCGCGCTGCTGGCGGCGTCTGTCCTGCCCGGCGTGGCAAGCGCCCAGGCAGATGCGCCCACCTCGCCGGCCTCGCTGTCCACCAAGACTGCACGCGAAAGCCGGCTGCCCCCGGCCGTGGAGGCGGCGCTTGCGCGCGCCAAGCTGCCGCGCGACGCGGTCTCGGCCCTGGTGGTCGAGGTCGATGGCCGGGCCGCCCCGCGCCTGGACTGGCAAAGCCACGTGGCCATGAACCCCGCCTCGGTCATGAAGCTGGTCACCACCTATGCGGCGCTGGACCAGCTGGGTCCTGCGCATGTCTGGCGCACGCCCGTCTTCCTGGGCGGGCCGGTGCAGGACGGCGTGCTGCGCGGGCCGCTGTACATCCAGGGCCAGGGCGATCCCAAGCTCGTGATGGAGCGGCTGTGGCTGATGCTGCGCCGCCTGCAGGGCATGGGCATCAAGGTCATCGTGGGCGACATCGTGCTGGACCGCAGCGCGTTTTCCGTGAGCGGCCATGACGCGGCCACCTTCGACAACGAGCCCTGGCGCCCCTACAACGTGGCGCCCGACGCGCTGCTGGTCAACTACAAGGCCGTGACCGTGGGCTTCACGCCCGACGCGGCGGCGGGCGTGGCGCGGCTGCAATACGATCCGCCGCTGGCCGGCATCCAGCAGCAGGAAACCGTGCCGCTGGCGCCGGCCGGCAGCGAGTGCGGCGACTGGCGCGCCCGTCTGCAGCTGGACATGGCCGACCCGCTGCGCATCGCCTTTGCCGGCCCGTTCCCGGCCAGTTGCGGCGACAAGAGCTGGTCGCTGGCGCCGGCCCAGCCCGAGGCCTTCGCGGCCCGCGCCATCGAGGGCATGTGGCGCGAGCTGGGCGGCAAGCTCACCGGCACCGTGCACGACGGCCGCGTGCCGGCCGGGCTGCAGCCAGCGTTCCAGAGCGAATCGCCTTCGCTGGCCGAGGTGGTGCGCGACATCAACAAGTACAGCAACAACGTCATGGCCCAGCAGGTGTTCCTGACCATGGGCATGCAGCGCACGGGCGTGGCCAGCTTCGAGTCCTCGCGCCAGGCCCTGGGCCAGTGGTGGCAGGCGCGCTGGGGCGCGGCCGAGCAGCCCGTGGCCGACAACGGCGCCGGCCTGAGCCGCGAGGCGCGCATCACCGCCTCGGGCCTGGGCCGCATGCTGCAGCAGGCCTGGGCCTCGCCGGTGATGCCGGAGTTCGTGGCCTCGATGCCCATCGTCGGCGTGGATGGCACGCTGCGCCGCAGCCTCAGCCGGGCCCAGGGCATGGCGCATCTGAAGACCGGCACGCTGCGCGATGCCTCGGCCCTGGCCGGCTATGTGGACGGGGCCAGCGGCCGCCGCTACGTGCTGGTGGCCATGGCCAACCACACCAACGCCCCGGCCGCGCGCGCGGCCTGGGATGCGCTGGTGGACTGGACGGCGCGCGACCGCTGATCGGGCGCCTTCGCGTCTTGTGCAGGGCCTGCTTTCGCAGGCCCTTTTTCATTGTTTTCCCAGCAAGGGCGTTGTCCTACCCACGGGCGATGCGGCGGTCCTTATCGTCTGTTCGCCCGCGTGCGAATTGCCTTGTCGGCGTGCGATTTCTATCCGTAGTTGCCCGGTGTCGCCAATGCGCAAGTGTCGTTACGATGGCTTTAGCAAAAAAGCACGGTCGTGCTATTCATAACACTTCACGGAGATTCCATCTTGGCAAATCGTTATCGAATCCTCGCGGCCGCTCTGGCCACGGCCGGCTTGCTGGTCGCTTGCGGCGGCGGCAGCGGCGCTGACACCACCCCCCGCGCCAAGATCACTTCCGTCAAGGTGATGGGCGACAGCCTCTCCGACAGCGGCACCTTCGGCTACAAGTTCACCGTCCAGAACGCCACGCTGACGGGCGCCGGCTCCAACCAGGTCTGGGCCGAGCGCGTGGCGGGCCTGTACAACATCTCCCTGTGCCCGCGCTTCAACGGCACGGCCTTCACGCCCAACACCTCGTGCAACAACTACGCCGTGGGCGGCGGCCGCATCAACTACACCAGCGCGCCCACGGCGCCCATCTCCATCACGCAGCAGATCCTGCTGGCCGGCGCGGCAGGCTTCACGGCCGATGACCTGGCCGTGATCGACGGTGGCGCCAATGACGCGGCCGATGTGATCGGCGCCTTCCTGGCCGCTTCCAGGGACCAGGGCGCCAACTTCAAGGCGCTGCTGTCCACCAAGATCGACGCGGCCACGCTGGGCGCGCTGCTGCAGCAGGGCCAGACCGGCATGGCCCAGGCCGGTGGCCTGTACATGCAGAACCTGGCCAAGGGCTTTGTCTCCAGCATCCAGACCAATGTGCTGGGCAAGGGCGCCACGCGCGTGGCCATCCTCAACGTGCCCGCCATCACGCTGACGCCGCGCTTCCAGCTGGTGCTGCAGTCCGTGGCCCAGCAGCAGGGCTCGGCCGCCGCCGCGCAGCTGGAGACCGTGTTCGACGGCTGGGTCAAGGCCTTCAACCAGCAGGTCGCGGCCGGTTTCACGGGGGAGAACCGCGTGGCCATCATCGACTTCTACAGCGAGTTCCGCCAGCAGATGGCCGACCCCGCCCAGTACGCCTACACCAACGTGAAAAAGGCGGCCTGCCCGGCCACCGGCGTGGGCGCCGACGGCCTGCCCACCTACAGCTTCCCGACCTGCACCGAGGCCGCGCTGTCCGCCTCCATTCCCGTGGGCGAGACCAGCGCCAACTGGTGGAAGAGCTATGCCTTTGCCGACAGCTTCCACCCCACGCCCTATGGCCACCAGCAGATGAGCCAGCTGGCCTCCCGCACCCTGGCCCGCGCCGGCTGGCTGTGATAGCAGACACGCAGCACGAGGAGACACATCCATGAAGACATTCCTGCGTATCACCGCCGCCGTGGCCATGGCCACGGCCTGCATGGCCGCCACCGCCCAGTCCGCCGGCACCTGGAGCGTGCGCCTGGGCGCCACGCGCATCGATCCCCAGACCAGCAGCGGCTGGCTGAGCACGCCCAGCTTCCCCGACACCCGCGTGGACGTGAAGGCCAACAGCCAGCTCACGGGCGGCGTGACCTACATGGTCACCAACAACTGGGCCATCGACGTGCCCATGGGCCTGCCGTTCAAGCACGACTTCGTGGGCGATGGCGCCATCTCCGGCACGGGCAAGCTCGGCCGCACCAAGGTGCTGCCCGCCACCGTGTTCGCGCAGTACCGCTTCGGCGAGGCCAACTCCGCCTTCCGTCCCTATCTGGGCCTGGGCGTGACCTATGCCAAGTTCTTCGGCGAGCGCACCACGGCCTCCCTCAACGGCCTGACCGGTGGCACGCTGGCCAACCCCACCACGGCCTCGGTGGACAGCAAGTGGGGCCTGACGCCCCAGATCGGCTTCGTCTACAACTTCAACGAGCGCTGGTTCCTGGACGTGGCCTACTACAAGAGCTTCCTGAAGACCACGGCACACCTGTCCTCGGGCCAGAGCGTGTCGCTCAAGCTCAACCCGAACGTTTACGCCATCGGCATCGGATACCGCTTCTGACAGGTCGCAGTCCCCAAAGAAAAACCAGCCCGCGGGCTGGTTTTTTCATGGAGCGGGCCTGTGCCTACTTGGCCGTGGGCATCACGAATTCCGCGCCCTTGGGCGTGCTCTCGGGCCAGCGCTGCATGATGCTCTTTTGGCGGGTGTAGAAGCGCACGCCTTCCTCGCCGTAGGCATGCATGTCGCCGAACAGGCTGCGCTTCCAGCCGCCAAAGCCGTGCCAGGCCATGGGAACGGGAATCGGCACGTTGATGCCGACCATGCCGACCTCGATGCGGCGGCCGAACTCGCGCGCCACGTTGCCGTCGCGTGTGAAGCAGGCCACGCCGTTGCCGAACTCATGGTCGTTGACCAGTTGCACGGCCTCGGCGAAGTCCTTGGCGCGCACCACGGCCAGCACGGGGCCGAAGATCTCTTCCTTGTAGATGCGCATGTCGGGCGTGACGTGGTCGAACAGCGTGCCGCCCAGCCAGAAGCCGCCCGAGGTGTCGGTGCCCGTGGCGGCGCCGGCCGCCTTGCCGTCGAAGCCCCGGCCATCGACCAGCAGCTGCGCGCCTTCCTTGACGCCCAGGTCGATGTAGCCGCTGATGCGATCGTGCGCGGCGCGGGTCACGATGGGGCCCATTTCCGCAGCCAGGTCCTCGCCGTCCAGCACCTTCAGCGCCTTGGTGCGCTCGATCAGGCGCGGCAGCAGCTGGTCGGCCACGTCGCCCACCAGCACGGCCACGCTGATGGCCATGCAGCGCTCGCCGGCCGAGCCGTAGCCGGCGCCGATCAGCGCGTCCACGGCCTGCTCGATATCGGCATCGGGCATGACCACCATGTGGTTCTTGGCGCCGCCCAGGGCCTGCACGCGCTTGCCGTGGCGCGCGCCCGTCTCATAGATGTAGTTGGCAATGGGCGTGGAGCCGACAAAGCTCACGGCCTTCACCTGGGGATGCTCGATCAGCGCATCCACGGCTTCCTTGTCGCCCTGGACCACGTTGAACACGCCGTCGGGCAGGCCGGCCTGCTTGAGCAGGTCGGCGATCAGCAGCGAGGGCGTGGGATCGATGGGGCTGGGCTTGAGCACGAAGGTGTTGCCCGCCGCAATGGCCACCGGGAACATCCACATCGGCACCATCACGGGGAAGTTGAACGGCGTCACGCCCGCCACCACGCCCAGCGGCTGGCGCAGCGTCCAGTTGTCGATGCCGGTGGAGACCTGGTCGGTGAAATCGCCCTTGAGCAGCTGCGGGATGCCGCAGGCGAACTCCACGATGTCGATGCCGCGGCTGACCTCGCCCTGCGCATCGGTGAAGACCTTGCCGTGCTCGGCCGTGATGGCGTGGGCCAGTTCGTCCTTGTGCTGGTTGAGCAGTTCGAGGAAGCGGAACATCACGCGCGCCCGGCGCAGCGGCGGCGTGTCGGCCCACTTGGGGAAGGCCGCCTGGGCGGCCGCCACGGCGGCATCGACATCGGCGCGCGAGGCCAGGGCCACGCGGCCCGTGACCTGGCCGGTGGCCGGGTTGGTCACGTCCTGCTCGCGGCCGCTGGCACCTGCCGTGCGCTGGCCGTTGACGTAATGGACGATGGAAGCGAAGGAGGTGTTTGCGGTGTTCATGCCGGCCAGTCTAGGAGTGCGCCTTCGGCCTGCCTAGGCGCTGTGCTTGAATTGATTGTTCATTTTGCTGAACAATCCCTGCATGGCAAATGAAAAACCCGATGCCAAGGCCGAGGCCTTGTGGAGCCACCTGCACTGGCTGGTCGTGCTGGAGCAGCAAGGCAGCTTTACCTCGGCCGCCGCGCGCCTGGGCGTGAGCAAGGCGGCCATGAGCCAGCGCGTGGCCGAGCTGGAGCGCGCGGCCGGCGTGGCCCTGGTCACACGCACCACGCGCAGCGTGCGCCTGACCGAAGCGGGCCAGCGCCTGGTGGACGAGACGCGCGGCGCCTTCGAGCACATCGCCGACAGCTTTGCGGGCGTGCGCGACCTGGCGGCCGAGCCGCGCGGCCTGCTGCGCGTGACCGCGCCCGTGGCCTTCTCGCGCCAGCAGCTCATGCCCCGGTTGCCGGCCTTCCTGCGCGCCCATCCGCAGATCCGGCTGGAGCTGGACCTGTCTGACCACCTGCGCTCGCTGGCGATGGAGGGCTTCGACATCGCCGTGCGCCATGCCTCCACCCCGCCCGAAACCCATGTGGCCTGGGCGCTGGCGCCCACGCGCTCGCTGCTGGTGGCCAGCACGGACTACCTGGCCGCGCACGGCACCCCGGCCACCCCGCAGGACCTGGCCGCGCACCAGTGCCTGCACTACCCGCGCACCCAGGGCGCCATGGCCTGGAGCTTCGTGCCCGCCGATGCCGGTGCGGACGCCGGTGCAGACGCCAGTGCAGACGCAGTACGCACCGTCGTTCCCGTGGCCGGCGGCTTTGCCGCCAACAACAGCGAAATGCTGCGCGACGCCGCCATGGCAGGCCTGGGCATCGCCCTGGTGCCCGACTTCAGCGCCCAATCGGGCCTGGCCTCCGGCCACCTGCGCGAGGTGCTGCCCGGCTGGCGGCCCGTTGATGCCTTCGGCGAACACCTGTTCGCGATACGCCCCTACGCCAGCCACGTGCCGCGCGCGGTGGCGGTGTTCGTGGAGTTCCTGCGGGCGTCGTTTGCGGCGGGGTTCATTCGCTGAGGGCGAGCCCTCAGGCCTTGATCCCCAGCTTGTCCACCAATTGCTTGAACACCGCGTTGTCGCGGTCGATCACGGCCTTGAATTCGGGCTGGTCCAGGTAGCCCTCGCCCATGTTCTGCTTGGCCATGGTTTCGCGCAGAGCGGGGTCCTTGAGGGTCAGGGCCATGGCCTTGCGCAGGGTCTGGACTACGGCGTCGGGCGTGTTGCGGGGCACGGCCAGGCCGCGCCAGCCGCCGATGAGCAGGTCGATGCCGCGCTCCTTGAGCGTGGGCACGGCTTCCCAGCCGGCCTGTATGCGCTGCTCGGCCATGATGGCCAGCGGGCGGATCTTGCCGGCCGCCACATAGGTGGCCACCTCCACGGGCGTGACGGCCACGGCCTCGATGTGGCCGCCCAGCAGGTCGAGCACGGCGGGGTTGGCGCCGCGGTAGGGCGCGTGGTTGAACTTCACGCCCGCCTTGTCCTGCAGCGCGGCGGCGGCCAGGTGGCCCAGCGAGCCCGGGCCGGCATTGCCGATGCGCACCGCGGCCTCGTCCTTGCGCGCGGCGGCGATCAGTTCCTCGATGCTGCGATAGGGCGAGTCGGCACGCACGGCGATGGTGGCGGGGTCGGCGTTCAGGCGGGCCACGGGCAGCACGGCGTCGGAGCTGATCTTGGTCAGCCCCATGTGCGGGATCATGGTCAGCTCGACGGTGATGATGCCGATCTTGTAGCCATCCGGCCGGGCATTGGCCAGTTCGGTCCAGCCCACGGCGCCGCTGGCGCCCGCGCGGTTGAGCACGATCAGGTCCTGCGGCAGGTGCTTGCGCGCCACCTCGGCCAGCGCGCGTGCCAGCACGTCGGTGCCGCCGCCAGCGGCAAAGGGCACGATGAGTTCAATGGGGCGCTGGGGCCAGGCGCCGGCCGGTGCCTGCGCCATGGCGGGCAGGACCGGCGTTGTGGCCAGGGCGGCCAGCGAGTGGATGAATTGGCGGCGGGATGCGAGGGTCATGGAGTCAGCGCAGCGGCTCAGAGGGTATCGAAGTACCTCGTAACGCGCGGCGGTTCCTTGCCCTTGTGATAGGCCAGCTTGCGGTCGCGCAGGGCCACGTCGGCGGCGGTGACGCGGTCGAAGCGGCGCAGGTGCTCGGTCCAGGACTCGTCGATGATCTGCTCCACATAGCGCTCGGGGTGGCTCATGCTGTGCAGCAGGCTCCAGCCCAGTGCGCCCTGGCGCATGCGGCTGCGGCGGCTTTCCTGCATGAGGGCGCGGAAGGCCTCGGCCTGGGTGGGGTCGATCTGGTACTCGATGGTGACGACCACGCGGCCGGCTTCGGGGATGTTGACCTCGGGGCGCTGGAAGGCCTTGGAGGGACTCAAATCCTCCTCGATCTGGCGGTCGCGCACCAGGCGCTGGACCAGCAGCATGCAGACCACGCCGCTGGCGGCGGCCACCATGAGGCTGCCCCGCACGCCCACCATGCTGGCCACCTGTCCCCAGAGCGCGGCGCCTGTCGCCGTACCGCCCATGATGGACATCTGGTAGATGGACATGCCGCGCGCCCGCACCCAGTTGGGCAAGGCCATCTGGGCCGAGACGCCCAGCACGTTGGCGGTGGAGATCAGCGCCATGCCGGCCAGCATCATGGCCGGCACGGCCATGTAGACATTGGGCGACAGGGCCACGGCCAGCGTGGCCAGCGCATGCACGGCAGAGCCCGACCGGATCAGGCTTTCCTTGGACATGGCCTGGCGCAGGCGCGGCAGGAACATGGCGCCCACGATGGCGCCCGCACCCATGGAGGCCAGCAGCAGCGTGAAGGTCTCGGCGCCGCCCCCGCCCTCGGTGGGGCCGTGCAGGCGCTGGGCCACCAGGGGCAGCAAGGCCATCACGGCCGTGCACTGCAGGAAGAAGCACACCGTGCGCGCCAGCACCGCATGCATGCGGGGCGACTCGCGCACGAACTGCAGGCCCACGCGCATGGCCGAGGGCAGGCGCTCGCGGCCCAGCGGGTTGGCCACGTGGCGGCGCTTCCAGCGGATCAGCACGATGCCCGAGAGGATGGACAGCACGGCGTTCAGCACGAACACCCAGGCGCTGCCCAGGCTGGCGATGATGGCGCCGGCCACCAGCGGGCCGATGATGCGCGAGGCGTTCATGGCCACGGCATTGAGCGCCATGGCCGAGGGCAGGTGGTGCTTGGGCACGAGTTCGGGGATCAGCGCCGAGAACACGGGCCAGCGCATGGCCAGGCCGATGCCGTTGGCAAAGGTCAGCACCAGCAGCCAGTGCGCCGTCATCCGGCCGGACAGCACGAACAGGCACAGCACCAGGGCCACGGCCGCAACCCAGAACTGGGTGACGATGAAGTAGCGGCGCCGGTCCAGGATGTCGGCCAGCGCGCCGCTGGGCAGGCCCAGCAGGAAGACGGGCAGCGTGGAGGCCGATTGCACCAGGGCCACCAGCACGGGCGAGGTGGTCAGCGAGGTCATGAGCCAGGCCGCCGCCACATCGTTCATCCACATGCAGGTGTTGGCCGCCATCCAGATCAGCCACAGCATGCGGAAGGTGGGGCCGGACAGCGGCGCCCAGACGCCCTGCTGGGCCTGGGCCGTCTTCTGGCCTTCGGCCTCGGCAGCCGCCTTGTCGGCGGCCGTCATGCCTGACGGGTCTTCGATCAGGGTGCCCGGCGCCCCCATGCCCGAAGGCTCGGCCGGGGGCGGGGTGGAAGGCTCGGATTCAGAGGCAGGCGGCTGGGCGGGGACTGGTGTTGTTTGTTCTGCGGCCATGTGCCCCTGATTCTCGGGCCAAACGCGGGGGTGGCGCCAGAAATGGTTGTTGCACTAAGAACCACGATCACCGCCTTGCGCGGCAGGCGTTTTGCGCTACTTTTGCAGGAGCACACTGTCGCTTCGGCGCGACCTTCACAGGCCAGTCCGCCGGCCTGCGGCTACTGGTCCGGCAGGCCCTTGCCCGCCATGGGCCCCAGCTGGGACAGGGGAAGCGCATGGCTGGACTTGATCTCGCCCAGCGAGAAACTGGTCTGCATGTCCTTCACATTGGGCAGGTTCAGCAGCGTGTTGCGCGCGAACTGCGCAAAGCTGTCCAGGTCGCGCGCCACCACCTGCAGCTCGAAGGTGCCGGTGCCGCTGATGTAGTGGCAGGTCACGACCTCGGGCAGCTTGCGGATGGCGTCCTCCATCTCCAGCGTCAGCGTGCCGGCCGTGCGCACGGCATCGAGCCGCACGAAGGCCAGCACGCCCAGGCCGATCTTGTGGCGGTCGATGTCGGCGTGGTAGCCGCGGATGAAGCCCGCCTCCTCCAGCGCCCGCACACGGCGCCAGCAGGGCGCGGCCGACAGGCCAACGCGCTGGGCCAGCTCGGCATTGGTCAGGCGTGCGTCGGCCTGCAGGTGGCCGAGGATGGCAATGTCGAATTTGTCCAAAGTTTGCACAAAACACCGTTTTCAAGAAAGATTCTTGCCAAGAATACTTGAAACAGCGCAAAGAAAGCAAAGACCTATCAGACGAGCACGAATACACTGAAAAAAGGCGATTTGGTTCAGACAACGAGTGCCGTGCATGCCTCTTTCCCGTTCCGGGCAGGACATGACAGGGCGCCGACCATCGATGGAGACAAGCCATGAATGCCCCACTGCCCGAAGACGTGCGCCGCGCCCTGGAGACGGTCACTCTCGACGACAAATACGCTCTGCAGCACGGCCGTGCGTTCATGAGCGGAGTACAGGCCCTTGTGCGCCTGCCCATGCTGCAGCGCCAGCGCGACGCTGCAGCGGGCCTGAACACCGCAGGCTTCATCAGCGGCTACCGGGGCTCCCCGCTGGGCGGCTATGACCAGGCGCTATGGGCGGCGAAAAAGCACCTCGAATCCAACAACATCGTCTTCCAGCCCGGCGTCAATGAAGAGCTGGGCGCCACGGCCGTCTGGGGCACGCAGCAACTGGATCTCTATCCCGAGACCAAGAAGTTCGACGGCGTCTTCGGCCTGTGGTACGGCAAGGGCCCGGGCGTGGACCGCTGCTCCGACGTGTTCAAGCACGCCAACATGGCGGGCACGGCCAGGCACGGCGGCGTGATCGCGCTGGCCGGTGACGACCACATCAGCAAGAGCAGCACGGCCGCCCACCAGAGCGACCACATCTTCAAGGCCTGCGGCACGCCGGTGTTCTTTCCCAGCAATGTGCAGGACATCCTGGACATGGGGCTGCACGCATTTGCCATGAGCCGCTTCTCCGGCCTGTGGTCGGGCATGAAGACCATCCAGGAGGTGGTGGAGTCCTCGGCCAGCGTGTCGGTGGAGCCGGACCGCGTGAACATCATCCTGCCCGAGGACTTCCAGATGCCGCCCGGCGGCCTGCACATCCGCTGGCCCGATGCGCCGCTGGAGCAGGAGCAGCGGCTGATGAACTACAAGTGGTATGCGGCCCTGGCCTATGTGCGCGCCAACCGGCTCAACCACAACGTGATCGACGGCCCCAACGACCGCTTCGGCCTGATCGCCAGCGGAAAGGCCTACAACGACATGCGCCAGGCCCTGGCCGACCTGGGCCTGGACGACGACACCTGCCGCCAGCTGGGCATACGCGTGCACAAGGTCAACGTGGTCTGGCCGCTGGAGGCCACCATCACGCGCGACTTCGCGCGCGGCCTGCAGGAAATCCTGGTGGTGGAGGAAAAGCGCCAGGTCATCGAATACCAGATCAAGGAAGAGCTGTACAACTGGCGCTCCGACGTGCGGCCCAACGTGGTCGGCAAGTTCAGCGATGAGCACGGCGGCGAATGGTCGGTGCCCAATCCCAGCCAGGACTGGCTGCTGCGCCCCAATGCGGACCTGACGCCGGCCCTCATCGCGCGCGCCATCGTCCAGCGCCTGACCAAGATCGGCGTGCCCGAACACATCGCCCAGCGCATGCACGAGCGCATTGCCGTGCTGGACGCCCGCGAGGCCGCGCTCAAGGCCGCCCAGAGCCAGCCCACGGGCGACCGCGTGCCATGGTTTTGCAGCGGCTGCCCGCACAACACCAGCACCCGCGTGCCCGAGGGCAGCCGCGCCGTGGCCGGCATCGGCTGCCACTACATGACGGTGTGGATGGACCGCTCCACCAGCACCTTCACGCAGATGGGTGGCGAGGGCGTGACCTGGGTGGGCCAGGCGCCCTTCACCAAGGACGCCCATGTCTTCGCCAACCTGGGCGACGGCACCTACTTCCACAGCGGCCTGCTGGCGATACGCCAGAGCATCGCGGCCGGCGTGAACATCACCTACAAGCTGCTGTACAACGACGCCGTGGCCATGACGGGCGGCCAGCGCGTGGGCGAGCGGCCCGAGGGCCACTCGGTGCTGCAGATCATGAACAGCCTCAAGTCCGAGGGCGTGGCCAAACTGGTCATCGTCACCGACGAACCCGCCAAGTACGACGGCGTGCCGCTGGCCGAGGGCGTGACCGTGCACCACCGCGATGAGCTGGACCGCATCCAGCGCGAGTTCCGCACCCTCAAGGGCTGCACGGCCATCATCTACGACCAGACCTGCGCCACCGAAAAGCGCCGCCGCCGCAAACGCGGCACGCTGGCCACGCCCGACAAGACCGTGGTCATCAACGAGCTGGTCTGCGAAGGCTGCGGCGACTGCTCGGTGCAGTCCAACTGCCTGTCGGTCGAGCCGGTGGAGACCGAGTTCGGCCGCAAGCGCCGCATCAACCAGAACACCTGCAACAAGGACTACTCCTGCGTGAAGGGCTTTTGCCCCAGCTTCGTCACCATCGAAGGCGGCCAGCTCAAGAAGCCCAAGAAGGAGAAGAAGGGCGACCTGTCCATGCTGCCCGCCATCCCGGAGCCCGTGCTCCCCGTGGCCGAGCAGGCCTGGGGCATCGTCGTGGCCGGCGTCGGCGGCACGGGCGTGATCACCATCGGCTCGCTGCTGGGCATGGCGGCCCACCTGGAGGGCAAGGGCGTGATCACCCAGGACGCGGCCGGCCTGGCGCAAAAGGGCGGCTCCACCTGGAGCCACATTCAGATCGCCAACCGTCCCGAGGCCATCTACACCACCAAGGTGGACATGGCCAAGGCCGACCTGGTGATCGGCTGCGACCCCATCGTCACGGCCACGCCGACCACCATGTCCGTGATGCAGCCGGGCCGCACCTTCGTGGCGCTCAACAGCCACGGCTCGCCCACGGCAGCCTTCGTCACCAACCCTGACTGGCAGGCGCCGGACGACCGCTGCGCCAGCGCCCTGGCCCAGGCCGTGGGCCCCGAGCTGCTGGGCAGCTTCGACGCCGAGCAGGTGGCCGTGCAACTGCTGGGCGACAGCATCTACACCAACCCGCTGATCCTGGGCTACGCCTGGCAAAAGGGCCGCGTGCCGCTGTCGCATGCCGCGCTGATGCGCGCCATCGAACTCAACGGCGTGCAGGCCGACAACAACAAGGCCGCCTTCGAGTGGGGCCGCCGCTGCGCCCATGACCTGGCCGCCGTGCGCGCCCTGTTCCAGACGGCCCAGGTGATCCAGTTCGTCAAGAAGCCTTCGCTGACCGAGATGGTGGCCAAGCGTGTGGACTTCCTCACGGGCTACCAGAACGCTGCCTATGCGGCCGAGTACCAGGCCTTCGTGGACAAGGTCCATGCCGCCGAGCGCGGCGTGGCGGGCTCCGGCACGCGCCTGTCGGAGGCCGTGGCCCGCTATCTGTTCAAACTCATGGCCTACAAGGATGAGTACGAGGTCGCGCGCCTGCACACCGATGCGGCCTTCAGCCAGCGCATCGCCGGCATGTTCGAGGGCGACTACCGCGTGGTCCACCACCTGGCGCCGCCGTCGTCGGCCGGCAAGGACGAGCACGGCCATCTGGTCAAGAAGTCCTACGGTCCCTGGATGCGCAAGGCCATGGAAGTGCTGGCGAAGATGAAGGGCCTGCGCGGCACGGCGCTGGACCCCTTCGGCCGCACGCAGGAGCGCCGCACCGAGCGCGCCCTGATCCAGGAATACCGCCAGTGCATCGAAGGCCTGCTGGCCGAACTCACGCCCGAGCGCCTGGCGCTGGCCGTGGAGATCGCCAGCATTCCCGAGGACATCCGCGGCTACGGCCATGTCAAGGAGCGCAACCTGGCAGCGGCCCGCATCAAGTGGAAGGCGCTGATGGCACGCTGGAGCGCACCTTCACGGGGTGCGGGCAGCACGGGCAAGCCCGCCGCCGGCGTCGCCTGAAACCACACGGACCGCCCCGCTCCAGGGGCCTCCTGTAAGATCGCTGCCGCCGTCCGCACCGCAAGGTGTGGGCGGCGCGGCTCCGTCAGGGTCCGTTCCATGGACCGTCAAGCCGGGCGCAAAAATCACGAAAAACCGCGCTCCACCCCTTTAAAAACGGCAGATGGCAGCCAGTTGCAGCCATCGTCGCCGAAAAACCCGCAGCCGCCAGATCCTGGCAGCCCATGTGGGTCAGGGCTGACGCATACAATGCTCCGTTCTCCTGCGCGGGCCCGTGCATACGGCGTGCGCAGCGACCCTTTTTCGACCTTCCAATCCTGGAGTCTTGCCCGTGTTTATTTCTTCCGCTTTTGCCCAGACCGCACCCGCAGCAGCAGCCTCCGGTGGCGACTTCATGTCGCAGCTGTACGGCATGGCACCGCTGGCACTGATGTTCGTGGTGCTGTACTTCGTGATGATCCGCCCCCAGATGAAGCGCCAGAAGGAGCACCGCTCCATGATCGAGGCGCTGGCCAAGGGCGACGAGGTGGCAACGTCCGGCGGCATCATCGGCCGCGTGACACGCATGTCCGAGCAATTCCTGCACATCGAGATCGCCTCGGGTGTTGAAGTCCAGATCCAGCGCAGCGCCGTCGTACAGGTGCTGCCCAAGGACACGCTGAAGTAAGCGCTGTCCCTGTCTTGCGGGTGTGCGGACCGCGCAGGCGGCAGCACACCCTTTTGTGCGTTGCTGTCTACAAAGAGCGAAGAGCGCGATCATGAACCGATATCCGGTCTGGAAGTACGCGATCATCGTGATCGCGCTGCTGGTGGGGGTGCTCTACACCCTGCCCAATTTTTTCGGTGAGGCGCCTGCCGTGCAGGTCTCCTCGGCCAAGGCCACCATCAAGGTGGACAACGCGGTGCTGCACAGGGTCGAGGAGGCCCTGAAGGCTGCCGATGTCAAGCCCGATGTGCTGACCATCGAGGGCACCTCGGTGCGGGCGCGCTTCAACACGCCCGACGAGCAGCTCAAGGCCAAGGACGTGATCCAGAAGGCCCTGATCCCCGATGCCAACGATCCGGCCTACATCGTGGCGCTGAACCTGGTGTCGCGCTCGCCGCAATGGCTCACGGCCGTCGGCGCCAAGCCCATGTACCTGGGCCTGGACCTGCGCGGTGGCGTGCACTTCATGCTGCAGGTGGACATGGCTGCGGCCCTGACCAAGAAGGCCGACTCCTTTGCCGGCGACCTGCGCACCTCGCTGCGCGACAAGAACATCCGCCACGGCGGCGTCTCGCGCAACGGCAACACCGTCGAGATCCGCGTGCGCGACGAGGCCATGCTCACGGCCGCCCGCAATCTGGTCACCGACCAGTTCCCCGATCTGGCGGCCACCTCCGAGCCTGATGGCGCCGGCTTCAAGCTGCTGGCCTCCATCAAGCCCGAAGCCCTGCGCAAGGTGCAGGAGCAGGCGCTCAAGCAGAACATCGTCACCCTGCACAACCGTATCAACGAGCTGGGCGTGGCCGAGCCCGTGATCCAGCAGCAGGGTCTGGACCGCATCATCGTCCAGCTGCCCGGCGTGCAGGACACGGCCAAGGCCAAGGACATCCTGGGCCGCACGGCCACGCTGGAAGTGCGCCTGGTCGACGAATCCTCCGAGGCGCGCGGCGCCGAGCTGGGCTCGGGTCCCGTGCCCTTCGGCTCCGAGCGCTACCTGGACCGCAACGCCCAGGCCGTGATCGTGCAAAAGCAGGTCGTGCTGACCGGCGAGAACCTCACCGACGCACAGCCCGGCTTCGACAGCCAGACCCAGGAACCCACGGTCAACCTGGTGCTCGATGCCAAGGGCGCGCGCATCTTCAAGGACATCACGCGTGAGAACGTGGGCAAGCGCATGGCCATCATCCTGTTCGAAAAGGGCAAGGGCGAGGTCGTGACGGCTCCCGTGATCCGCACCGAGATCGGTGGCGGACGCGTGCAGATCTCGGGCCGCATGACCACGGCGGAAGCCAACGACACGGCCCTGCTGCTGCGTGCCGGCTCGCTGGCCGCGCCCATGGAGATCATCGAGGAATACACCATCGGCCCCAGCCTGGGCGCCGACAACATCAACCGCGGCATCCACTCCGTGGTCTGGGGCCTGGTGGCCATCGCGGCCTTCATGTGCGTGTACTACATGCTGTTCGGCGTGATCTCCACGGTGGCCCTGTCGGTCAACGTGCTGCTGCTGCTGGCCATTTTGTCCATGCTGCAGGCCACGCTGACCCTGCCCGGCATCGCCGCCATGGCGCTGGCGCTGGGCGTGGCCATCGACTCCAACGTGCTGATCAACGAGCGCATTCGCGAAGAACTGCGCGGCGGCGTCTCGCCGCAGGCCGCCATCCATGCGGGCTACGAGAACGCATGGCACACCATCCTGGACTCGAACGTGACCACGCTGATCGCGGGCTTGGCGCTGCTGGCCTTCGGCTCCGGCCCGGTGCGCGGCTTCGCCGTGGTGCACTGCATCGGCATCCTGACCAGCATGTTCTCGGCCGTGTTCTTCTCGCGCGGTCTGGTCAACCTCTGGTACGGCCGCCGCAAGAAGCTCAAGAGCATCTCCATCGGCCAGGTCTGGAAGCCGGAAGACACCAGCCAGCTGCGCTCCGTGGCTGCCAAGGGTTCCAGCGTCGCCGATTCCGGCGCCAACAACTGAAAGGGGGAAGACCATGGAGTTCTTCCGCATCCGCAAAGACATCCCCTTCATGAAGTACGCGCTGGTCCTCAACGCGATCTCCTTCATCACCTTCGCGCTGGCCGTGTTCTTCCTGCTCACGCGCGGCCTGCACCTGTCCGTGGAGTTCACGGGCGGCACCGTGATGGAGGTGGCCTATACCCAGACCGCCGACATCGCCAAGGTGCGCGATACCGTCTCCAAGCTGGGCTACAGCGACGTCACGGTGCAGAACTTCGGCACGTCGCGCGACGTGATGATCCGCCTGCCCGTGCAAAAGGACGTGTCCTCCGCGCAGCAAAGCGAGCAGGTGCTCACGGCGCTCAAGAAGGAAGACGCCGAAGTCACGCTGCGCCGCACCGAGTTCGTGGGCCCGCAGGTGGGTGACGAGCTCATGCACAACGGCCTGATGGCACTGGGCTTCGTGGTGCTGGGCATCGTGATCTACCTGGCCATGCGCTTCGAATGGAAGTTCGGCGTGGCCGCCGTGATCGCCAACCTGCACGACGTGGTCATCATCCTGGGCTTCTTCGCGTTCTTCCAGTGGGAGTTCTCGCTGTCCGTGCTGGCCGGCGTGCTGGCCGTGCTGGGCTACTCGGTCAACGAGTCGGTCGTGATCTTCGACCGTATCCGCGAAGCCTTCCGCAAGTTCCGCAAGCTCAGCACCACCGAGGTGATCGACCACGCCATCACCAGCACGATGAGCCGCACCATCATCACCCACGCCTCCACCGAGGCCATGGTGCTGTCCATGTTCTTCTTCGGCGGTCCCAGCCTGCATTACTTCGCGCTGGCGCTGACCATCGGCATCCTGTTCGGCATCTATTCCTCGGTCTTCGTGGCCGCCGCCATCGCCATGTGGCTGGGCGTCAAGCGCGAGGATCTGATCAAGGCGCCCAAGGCTTCCACGGACCCCAACGATCCCAACGCTGGCGCCACCGTGTAAGCAGATGTTCTAGACCTGTACCGGCTTACACTCGCGGGCATGCCCTCCCTGCCCACCCCTTCCAACGCGCCTGCTGGCACCCAGTCTTCACTGGGCCAGCAGGCGCGTTTGCATTGGGTGCGTGGACTGTGCAAGGGCCTGCCCGGCGTGGCCCAGCAGCTGCTGGCCCAGATGGAACAACAGGCCCAGGCCGTGGGCACCGCACGTGAAATGCAGGAGCGTCGCGAGGCCTGGTCCAGCTACCGCCAGCACCAGGCGGCCTGGCTGAATGCCTGCATGCAGGCGCTGCAGGGCGCACTGCAGCCAGCCAAGGCGGCGGCTGCTTCTCCGGTGCCGCAGCGCGGGGCGCTGCAGTTCGAACTGCTCAGCGACGATGTGGTGGAGAACAAGATCCTGGCCTCCCGCATGGCGCTGGCCATGGGGGAGGCCACGGCACCCGTCTTCGATACGCTGCGCCTGCGCATGCAGGCCATCGAAAACCAGGAACTGCCATCCGACGACATTCTGCGCAGCGAGTCCGTGTGCCGCCATCTGGTCGAGCAATGGCTCGCCAGCGGCCTGCAGCGCGGCGATCTGCAGCGCGTGATGGATCTGCTGCAGACAGCCCTGGCACCGCTGCTGGTGGCCGGATACCAGGCGGCCCACCAGCTGCTAGACGGCCAGGGCGTCACCCGTTCGCAGGACGTGGCCATGCGGGTGCGGCGCACCGAAGGCGGCCACTCCACGCGCGCCATGGGCCTGGGCCCGGCCACGGCGCCTGCCTCGACCTCGCAGCCTTCATCGGCCTATGCGCCCACGCAGATGGGCGGCGTGCCGGGCGCTGCCGCCTCCTATCCGCTCAACGGAGCACTGCCCCAGGGCCAGATGCCCGTGGGCCTGACAACACTTTCGCGCGCACGCCACCGCGCCCATGAAGTCGTGGGCCAACTGCGCCGCCTGCTCATGCAGCCGGGCGTGGGCGTGCCGGGCCTGGTGCCCGGAGTGGGCGGCGTGGGCGGTGGCCTGCAGCAGGCCCCCGCATCGGCCGCGCTGACCCAGGCCCTGCTGGAGCAGCGCGTCGTGGCCCAGACGCAGTACCAGCAGATGCTGGCCCGGGGACTGACCACGCTGCAAATCGATGCCAGCCCGGCCGCCATCGGCCAATTGGTGGGCCAGGTGCGCGAGCGCTCGGCCGAGCTCAAGCGCAAGGCCACCACCTCGGGCGAAAAGGCCACCATCGAGATCGTGGCCCTGATGTTCCAGGCCATCCTGACCGAGGACCGCATCCCGCCCTCGGTGCGCGTCTGGTTTGCCCGGCTGCAGGTGCCCGTGCTGCGCGTGGCGCTGGCCGAGCCGGAATTCTTCAGCAATCTGCGCCACCCGGCCCGGCTGCTGATCGACCGCCTGGGTTCGTGCGTGATGGGGTTCGACGCCTCCAGCATCAGCGGCAGCGCGCTGGAGTCGGAGATCCGGCGCATCGTCCAGGTCATTGAGCAGTACCCGGAGACCGGCCAGAAGGTCTTCGTGCTGGTGCTGCGCGAGTTCGAGGACTTCCTGGCGCGCTACCTGACCCAGTCGCAGGACAAGGCCAAGATCGTCAGCGTGGCCCAGCAGGTGGAGCAAAAGGAAACCCTGGCCATCCAGTACACGATCGAGCTGCGCCACCTGCTCACCGACATGCCGGTGCGCGAAGAGATCCGCGAGTTCCTGTTCAAGACCTGGACCGAGGTGCTGGCCCTGGCCGCCGTGCGCCACGGCGCCAAGGACGCGCGCACCATGCGCTTCAAGCAGGCCGCCAGCGAACTGGTCTGGGCCGCCAGCGCCAAGCCCACGCGCCAGGAACGCTCGCGCGTGATCCAGACGCTGCCGACGCTGCTGCAGACTCTGCGCGAAGGGCTGGCCCTGATCGGCGTCACGGGCGAGGGGCAGTCCGCACGCATCAAGCTGGTCACCGACACGCTGGCCGAAGCCTTCGTCTCCAAGACAGCGACCATCGCACCGGCCCGCATCGAGGCCATGGCCCAGCGGCTGTCCCATCTGGAGCAGTACATCAGCGAAGACGGCATGCTCGACGAGGACATGCCGCTGTCGCCCGAGAACATCGAAATGATCCTGGGCGTGGACACGGCCGGGCTCAACGTCATCCCGAGCACCAACACCCCCGTGGATCCGGTGATGCTGGAGTGGGCCACCTCGCTGGAGCCGGGCCGCTGGTTCACGCTGGACCACAACGGCGCGCGCATCCAGGTGCAATACACCTGGCGCAGCCGCCGCAAGCAGCTGCACCTGTTCGCCGCGCTCGATGGCACCTGCCACCTGCTTCAGCTGCGGCGCATGGCCTCCTACCTGCAGTCCGGCCTGCTGTCCGTGCATGACGAAGAGGCGCTCACCGTGCGCGCGACGCGCGATGCGCTGGAGAAGATTCAGGCGAACCCTGAAAGGCTAAGCTCCCCCTGAGGCGCTACGCGCCTTCCCCCCGGGGCACGGCGCCTCTCTACCCGCTTCGCGGGGGAGGGGGACGATGCCCTCGGCTAGGCGCCCCCACCGCGAGGCGGCTCTTGCTTGGCGTCCCTGATGTTGGAGTGCGCCAGTTTTTGAGCTCAGGCGTGGGCCAGGCGCTGGAACAGGCCGCCGGGCAGGCGTTCCACGCGGCCTTCCAGTTCCAGCTCCAGCAGGTGGGCCTGCAGGGCTGCGGCGTCCATGCCTGTGCGGTCCATGAGCTCGTCCAGCGACAGCGGGTCGTGGGCCAGGGCGCGCAGGGTGGCGTCGCTCTCAGGGTCCTGGGCGGACTGGACAGCTGCCGCTGCCGGTACCTGTTTGACAAGCGGCAGGCGCACGGCCGTTCCCTGCAGTTCATCGAGCACGTCCTGCGCCGTTTCCACGAGCTTGGCGCCCTGGCGCAGCAGCGCATGGCAGCCGCGCGACTGGGGCGCGTGGATGGAGCCGGGGATGGCAAAGACCTCGCGGCCCTGTTCGCTGGCCAGTCTTGCGGTGATCAGCGAGCCCGATTGCAGGGCCGCCTCGACCACCAGCGTGCCCTGGGACAGGCCCGCAATGATGCGGTTGCGCTGCGGAAAGTGCGCGGCCATGGGGCCGGTGCCCAGCGGATACTCGCTGACGATCAGCCCATGGCTGGCCACTTCGCGGGCCAGGCCGATGTGGCGCCGTGGATAGACCTGGTCCAGGCCCGTGCCCACGACGGCAATGGTGACGGGCGCCGCCTGGGCGCCCGTGCGCAGCACCGCTCGCAGTGCGCCCTCATGGGCAGCGCCATCCACGCCCTGCGCCAGTCCGGAGACGATGCACAGGCCGGCCTCGGCCAGCGCCTGCGCCATGGCACGCGCATTGGCCGCGCCCTGGACCGTCGGCCCGCGGCTGCCGACCATGGCCAGGGACTGTGGATAGGGGAACCAGGGGCCCGGCCCTGTCATGCAGCGCTCGCTGCCCTGCACATGCAGCAGCAGCGGCGGATCTTCGGTCTGCAGCAGCGCCTGCGGATACTGGGGATGGCCCAGCGCAAGCACGGCATGCAACTGCCCGGAAGCGGGCTGGTCCAGCCATTGCACCGTGGCCGCCACAAGCTGCTCCAGGCGCTGGGGCACGGTCTGCAGCGAATGGGCCTGCGCCGCCGTCACCAGGCCGTGCCAGGCGGCTGGAGGGCCGCTCCAGATGTTCTGCGCGCCACCGCAGGCCGCCAGCAGGCGCCGCGCCGTGGTGCGGCCCACGCCGGGCGTCAGCAGCAGCCGAAGCCAGGCGGACAGCTCCTCGGGAGCGAGCCGGTCGGTGGACTGCAAGGCGGCCGCCATGGCGTTGCCGGCAGGCCGCTGGGGCTCAGGGAGCCGGCGAGGTCAGGCTGTCGCCCACCTCGACGCCGCGCCGCGCCTCCAGGATCAGCGCGTAGGAGACGCGATCGAAGGTGCGGAACACCATGGCATGGCCATTGCGTTCATCGGGCAGCTGCACCTGCTCCTTCTTGTCGCCCGTCTTGTCCACGATGCGCGCGCCACGGCGGCTCAGCTCCAGCACCGTGCCCACATCCATGCCGTCCTGCGTGCCCTTGTTGATGGCAATGACCTGGTTGTTGGCCGCCCAGCGCACGGCCTGGTCTCCGTACAGGGACACCACATGGGCCTTCACGGCAGCCTGCGGCGCATGCGGCGCATAGTTCATGTAGGTTCGTTCCGGTGCGGGCAGCAGGCGGTCGCCAGCACGCATCTCGGTCTTGGCGCGCGACAGGTCCACCGTGGCGGGAGAGGCCTGCTCGTGCTTTTCGCCCTTGCTGTCCACGATCTCCAGCGAGGTCTCGCCCTCGATGAGATCGGCCAGGCCCAGGTACTTGGCCTCGTAGCCCAGCACCTCGCCGGAGATGGGGTCCTTGAGCGCCACCGCATCGCGGAAGACACGGTACTGGCGCGGCAGGCCGTCGCCCTTGCGCAGCGGTGCCTCGGCCGTGCCACGCGCATAGGCGCGGTCACCGCTGGCCATGAGCACGCGCTCGTCCGTGGTGGCGATGAGGCGGGGTGCGCGCAGCAGCGTTTCGGCATCCACCACCAGCGGCTCGGCCAGGAAGGGCTCGATCAGATGGGGCTGCAGCGTGGGCAGGGCCGCCTGCGCCAGCGACTCGCTGCGCGTGCTCGGAGACACGCGCACCACACCGGGCTCGCCGCCGTCGCCCATGGGCCGCGCCGTGCTCAGGCGGGCATAGCCATCACGCTTGTCCAGGTACAGCACCTGGCCCGGATAGATGAGGTGGGGATTGGCGATGGCCTGCATGTTCATGCCCCACAGCTCGGGCCAGCGCCAGGGACGGCGCAGGTACATGCCGGAGATGCCCCACAGCGTGTCGCCGCGCTTGACGGTGTAGCTGTCGGGCGCATCGGGCGCCAGCTCGCCCACGGGAACGCCCTGCTGGGCCACCTGCTGGGCGGCCGAGCGCTGCGATGCCGTCACCGGAAGCTGCTGCGCGTGGGCCGCTGCGAACGCAGCGATCAGGGCCGTTGCGACAGTCCAGGTACGAGCTGTGGCGAATGCAGTCATGGAATTCCTCTTCTTGTGGCTGACGCAGCGTCCCTCCTAGGCACTGCGGCACGGCCGATCTTGTCATGAACGGCCATACAGGTCTTACAAATCAGCAAAGATTCTGCGTGCAAGGCCATGAGAGGGCAACGCTTATTGCGTCGTCCCGCTGCGCCCAGGCAGAAAAGTGGCGAAAATAACGACATTCACCGACCACGCCATGTCCATTCTGCCCATTCTTTGCTATCCCGACCCCCGCCTGCACACCGTCGCCAAGCCGGTTGCCAAGGTCGATGACCGCATTCGCCAGCTGGTCCAGGATATGTACGCCACCATGTATGACGCCCAGGGCGTGGGCCTGGCAGCCACCCAGGTGAACGTGCACGAGCGCGTGGTCGTGGTCGATGTCTCCGAAGGCCGTGACGAGCCCTTTGCGCTGATCAACCCGGAGCTGCTCTGGGCCAGCGAGGAAACGCAGCTGGGCGAAGAAGGCTGCCTGTCGGTGCCCGGCATCTACGACGGCGTCGAGCGCTCCACCGCCATCAAGGTCAAGGCGCTGGACGAGAACGGCAACGAACGCATCATCGAGGCCGAAGGCTTCAAGGCCATCTGCATCCAGCACGAGATGGACCACCTGATGGGCAAGGTCTTCGTCGAGTACCTGTCGCCGCTCAAGCGCAACCGCATCAAGACCAAGCTGCTCAAGCAGCAGAAACAGGCAGAACGCGCATGACCCACCTGCCAGCGCTTCGCTTCATGCCGCGCTGGAAGATGGACGGCGCGGGCCTTGTTGCCTGGGCGCTGCTTGCCCTGGCCTTGTCGCTGCTGCTTGTCGGCTGCGCCGTGCCCGAGTGGCAAAAGCCCGGCACGCCGCGCTCCGAGATCGAGCGCTCCATGGGCCGCCCGACCCTGAGCCTGCCGCTGGACGGTGGCGGCACGCGCCTGGTCTACAGCCGGCAGCCTGCGGGCCAGCAGGTCTACCACATGGATTTCGACGCCAGCCAGCGCCTGGTGCGCGTGGAGCAGGCGCTCACCATCGAACGCTTCCACGCCCTGCGCAATGGCGAGGACACCCGGGAAAGCGTGCGCCAGCTCTTCGGCCCGCCTGCGCTGATCGAGAGGGTCTACAGTTTCAACGGCGACATCTGGACCTACCGTATTCTGGAAAATGGCATTCGCCGCCAGGCCCATGTGCATATCGACCCCGCCGGCGTGGTGCGCCGCGTGATGTTCACCGACGAAGTGTTCAACGACGACGACCGTCGCTGAGCCTGCACACCGTCCCACTGTCCCTACTGGATTGCATGAGAGTCATTTTTGCCGGCACGCCCGAGTTCGCGCGCGTTGCCCTTGAACGCCTGCTCGCCGCGGGCTTTACCGTCCCCCTGGTGCTGACCCAGCCCGACCGTCCCGCCGGGCGCGGCATGAAGCTGCAGGCCTCGCCCGTCAAGCAGTGCGCACTGGAGCACGGCATTGCCGTGGCCCAGCCGCGCAGCCTGCGCCTGGACGGCAAATACCCCGAAGAGGCCGCCGCCGCCCGCGCCGCCATCGCAGCGGCCCAGGCCGATGTCATGGTCGTGGCCGCCTACGGGCTGATCCTGCCGCAGTGGGTGCTCGATACACCCCCGCGCGGCTGCCTGAACATCCACGCCAGCCTGCTGCCGCGCTGGCGCGGCGCCGCCCCCATCCACCGCGCCATCGAGGCCGGCGATGCCGAGACCGGCGTCACCATCATGCAGATGGACGCTGGCCTGGACACGGGCGACATGTGCCTGGTCGAGCGCCTGCCCATCACCGCCGACGACACCACGGCCAGCCTGCACGACAAGCTGGCCGACCTGGGCGGGCGCCTCATCGTCGAGGCGCTGGAGATGAGCGCCTGCGGCGGCCTGCCGCGCACGCCCCAGCCCGCCGAGGGCGTGAACTACGCGCACAAGATCGAAAAGGCCGAAAGCCAGATCGACTGGCACCAGGATGCCGAGGCCATTGCCCGGCGCCTGCGCGCCTTCAACCCCTTCCCGGGCGGCGCCACGCAGTACGGCGATGAATCCATCAAGGTCTGGGAGGCTCACGCCGACCCCGCCATCGCCGTGGCGACGGCAGCCCCCGGCACCGTGCTGTCCGCAGGCGCCGACGGCGTGCGCGTGGCCTGCGGCCATGGCGTGCTGTGCATGACGCTGCTGCAGCGCGCGGGCGGCAAGCGGCTGGCGGCGGGCGATTTTCTGCGCGGCTTCGATCTGCCTGAAGGAGCCGTTCTGGACGGTGCTGCCAGCGGCGGCACGCCATGAACCTGCAGCCCCTGGTGGAGCGCGCACGCGGCATTGCGCGCGATCCCGCCTTCATGACCGGCGTGCGCGACATGTCGGGCACGGCGCTGGGCATAGGCGCCTGGGGCCTGGTCACGGGCGTGGCCATGATCAAGAGCGGCATGTCCCTGCCCCTGGCGCTGTTCATGGGCCTGCTGGTCTATGCCGGCAGTGCCCAGCTGGCGGTGCTTCCGCTGATGGCCGTGGGCGCGCCCATGTGGGTGGTCTGGTTCACGGCCATCTGCGTGAACCTGCGCTTCGTCATCCTCAGCAGCATGTGGCGCAGCTACTTTGCCCACCTGCGCCTGCGCCACCGCCTGGCCATCGCCTATTTCAGCGGCGACGTGATCTTCGTGGGCTTCATGAAGCGCTACCCCGATGCCCGGCCCCAGCCCGAGCAGCTGCCCTATTTCTGGGGTGCCGCATCGACCAACTGGCTGGCCTGGCAGATCCCGTCCACGCTGGGCATCCTGCTGGCCGACCAGGTGCCCCTGTCCTGGGGCCTGGGCTTTGCGGGCGTGCTGGCTCTCATGGGCGTGCTGCTGTCCATGCTCAACGACCGGGCCACCTGGGTGGCAGGCGTGGTTGCTGCCAGCGCGGCCGTGGCGGCCTTTGCGCTGCCGCTCAAGCTCAATATCCTCGTGGCCATCGCGGCAGCCGTGGCCGCAGGCCTGCTGGCGGAAACGCTGCAGCAGCGCCTGCGCGCACTGCAGGCGCCTGAAAAAGGGGAGTCGAGCCCGGTGATTCTCCCGCCCGATACAGCCCGCGGCGAGCGCCATGCCCGGCTGCCGCTGGACGAAGACGCCCGGCCCGTGCAAACCAAGGAAAAGGAAACGCTCTGATGGATCTGTCCTGGCTGTGGCCCTGGCTGGCCTGCGTGGGCCTGGCGGCCATCACGCTGTTCACACGCGCCTTCTTCCTGATTCCAGAGCGCGAGGTGCCCCTGCCGCAATGGCTCAAGCGCGGCCTCAAGTACGCGCCGCTGGCGGCCCTGGCGGCCGTGATTGCGCCCGAGATCGTGATGACCAACGGCCGGCTGATCTCCACCGTGGTCGATGCGCGCCTGCCGGCCCTGGCTTGCGCGGTCATGTATTTTTTTTACAAGCGCAGCATCATGGGAACGATCGCGCTTGGCATGGCGGTCTATCTGCCACTGCATATCGGCCTGGGCTGGTAGGCGCAGCGCGGGCGAGAGCGGCCGAGAGCGCCCGGCTCCCCGGCTGAAACCGGATTACAGGCGCTCCCGATGCCCCGGATCGCCGGTGCGCACGCCCGCTGCCGGGGCGGGCACGCCGCCTACAATGGCCGCGCTTTACCTCTTTTTCGTTTCAATTCCATGGCGATCGCCACCGATCGCAACGCCGCCGTCATGAACATTCTCCGTTTCTCCGATCTGTGCGCCCAGGGCAAGGCCCAGGGCCAGCGCGTCTTCATCCGCGCCGACCTCAACGTGCCCCTGAACGATGCCGGCGAGATCACCGAGGACACGCGCGTGCGCGCCTCCGTGCCCGCCATCGAGATGGCACTGAAGGCCGGCGCCGCCGTGATGGTGACCAGCCACCTGGGCCGTCCCACCGAAGGCGAGTTCAAGCCCGCCGATTCGCTGGCGCCCGTCGCCCGCCGCCTGGGCGAGCTGCTGGGCCGCGAAGTGCCGCTGGTCGCCGACTGGGTGGACGGCGTGCAGGTGGCGCCCGGCCAGGTCGTGCTGCTGGAGAACTGCCGCGTGAACGTGGGCGAGAAGAAGAACAAGGAAGAACTGGCCCGCAAGCTGGCCGCGCTGTGCGACATCTTCGTGCACGACGCCTTCGGCACTGCCCACCGTGCCGAGGGAACCACCTACGGCATCGCCCAGTTCGCACCCATTGCCTGCGCGGGTCCCCTGCTGTCGGCCGAGATCGACGCCATCACCAAGGCCCTGGCCAACCCGCGCCGCCCGCTGGCCGCCATCGTGGCCGGCTCCAAGGTGTCGACCAAGCTGACCATCCTGCAGTCGCTGGCCAAGAACGTGGACCAGCTCATCGTGGGCGGCGGCATTGCCAACACCTTCATGCTGGCCGCGGGCCTGAACATCGGCAAGAGCCTGGCCGAGGCCGATCTGGTCGGCGAGGCCCGTGCCGTGATCGACGCCATGGCAGCACGCGGCGCCGAGGTGCCGATTCCCACCGACGTGGTGGTCTCCAAGACCTTTGCGGCCGACGCGCCCGCCACCGTCAAGAAGGCCACCGAAGTGGCTGACGACGACATGATCCTGGACATCGGCCCCGAGACCGCCGCCCGCCTGGCCGAGCAACTGCGCAAGGCCGGCACCATCGTCTGGAACGGCCCCATGGGCGTGTTCGAGTTCGACCAGTTCGCCAACGGCACCAAGGTCGTGGCCCAGGCGATTGCCGAGTCCGACGCCTTCAGCATCGCCGGTGGCGGCGACACCCTGGCCGCCATCGCCAAGTACGGCATCGAGGACAAGGTCGGCTACATCTCCACGGGCGGCGGCGCCTTCCTGGAGGTGCTGGAAGGCAAGACCCTGCCCGCCTTCGAGATCCTGCAAAAGCGCGCCAACGGCTGAGCACGGCAACATCCGGATACGGGGCACTTTCTTGTCAGTGCCTCGCAGCGAAGCCACAATCGACACTTTGCGCAGCTGCAGCAATCCGCCGCAGCGCGCCCCCGCACCGAGGAGAAATCCATGCGATCGTTCAAATCCGCTGGCGGCCTGGCCCTGGCGGGCCTCTGCCTGGCCCTGGCGGGCTGCGTCAATGCACCGATGACCAGCTACTTCGAAGCCACGGCCCAGCCCAAGATCGGCGCTGCCGGCCACTGGGACTCCGTGGCCAACGATGTCGTCGCCAAGACGCTGGAAACACTGCAAAAGACCGGCATCGAGCGCACCACGCCGGTCCACGTGGCCCTGCCGGCCGAGCCCAGCCAGTTCGACAAGGGCTTTCGTGAGCTGATCATCACCAAGCTCGTGCAAAGCGGCGTGACCGTCATGCAGCAGCCGGCCCAGGCCCAGCTGCAGGTGAGCTACGGCGCCCAGGTCGTGCGCCACGGCAAGCGCCTGCCCAACCCCGAACTCGTGCTGACGACGACGGTGGTGCGCAACAACCAGTACCTGGCGCGCAAGACCGACGTCTACTACCTCGAAAAGAGCGACGCCGTGCTGTTCACGGCCGAGGACGAGCGCCCCGAATTCCCCGCCAAGAACCTGAAGGTGGTGGGCCAATGACACTGCGCACGCCCCTCCTGCCTGCCGCACTGGCTGCGGCGGCCCTGCTGTCCGCCTGCGCCGTGCCCGCTCCCGCGACCACGCCCGAATCGTCGGCCGCGCGCCGCGGCGAGCCCACCTACCAGTCGGCCGCAGCCAACCCCTTCATCGCCAGCAGCCGCGCTGCCGTGGACGAGCTGGTCAAGGGCCTGAACACCGAGGAACTGGGCGAGGCGCCCGTGCTCGTGGCCACCGTGGTCAACGTCAACGACCTGACGCGCTCGGCCCCCCTGGGCCGCACGCTCAGCGAGCTGTACGCCTCCCAGCTGTCCGCCAAGGGCTACAACGTCAAGGAGCTGAAGCTGCGCGGCGATGTGTACGTCAAGGAAGGCACGGGCGAGCTGCTGCTGTCGCGCGAGATCAAGGACATCGCCCGCAACCACAATGCGGCCCTGGTCCTGGTGGGCACGTACTCGGCGGCTGCCAAGTACACCTATGTGAGCCTGAAGCTGGTTCGCACCGACGACAGTCGCATCGTGCGCAGCCACGACTACGCGCTGCCCAACAACATCGACATCCAGCGCCTGCTGGGCGCTCCGGCCACGGCGCAACGCTGAGGCCCTGCAGCCTGGCTGCGCCCGTGTGCGCAGTCAGGCTGCGTCTTCTTCTCCCGACCTTCGCCTGCTTGCCCTCAGCGGCCGCGCGCCGGCCACAGCACCGAGGCGATGGCCACCACCATCAGCGCCACGGCCGTCCAGTCCTGCCAGTGCAGCACCTCGCCCAGCCACCAGGCACCGCTGAACACGCCCAGCACGGGGATCATCATCACGCTCAGCGTGGAGGCCACGGGCGGCAGGCTGCGCGCCAGGAAGAACCAGACCGTCTGGCCAAAGCCCAGCACCAGCACGCCGTTGAAGACGATGGCGCCCGTGGCCTGGGCATCGGGCCAGTGCCACAGGTGGCGCTCGAAGACGAAGGCCAGCACCGTGAGCGTCAGTGCGGTCAGCGCCACCATCCACAGCGTCATCGTCAGCAGGGGCACGGGCACCTCGGCGCGGCGCAGCTTCTGCGTGCCGAAGGCCCAGCTCAGCGCGGCGGCCAGCATCAGGCCCACGCCGATGGGGCGGCTGCCCAGGGCGCCGACCTCGTGCCACAGCAGCAGGAGCACGCCCGCCAAGGCCGCCGCCACACCCGCCCAGGCACGCGGCGCCAGCCGGTCATGGAAGAACAGGCTGCCCAGCACGGCCGAGAAGATGGGCATGGTGTAGCCCAGGATGGCCGCCCGCCCGCTGGACAGCATGGGGATGGCAATGATGATCAGGCTGTTCCACAGCACCATGTTGAACAGCGTCAGCTGCGCCAGCCGGGGCCAATAGGCGCGCGGCACGGCCAGCGGCAGGCGGCGCCAGACCACGAAGGCCGCCAGGATGGGCAGTCCCACCCACATCGAGGCCATGCGGAAACTCAGCGGCGGGAAATGCTGCACGCCCAGCTTCATCACCGGCCAGTTGATGCCCCAGATCAGGGTCAGCGCGATCAGCAAAAGGATTTGTCGGGCGGTGAAGGCAGGCATAGGCCGCCGATTGTGCCCGCGGGCCGCCAGGCCCGCTGGATGCCCGGCGACAGGCCCCGGGAAGGGCCGATCGCTAAAATCGCGCCCCATGACCTTTCTCGACATGCTGCGCAATGCCACCGCCCAGAACCAATCCATGCTGTGCGTGGGCCTGGACCCCGAACCCAGCCGCTTTCCTGCGGCCATGCGCGGCGATGCAAGCAAAATCTACGACTTCTGCGCCGCCATCGTCGACGCAACGGCCGACCTGGTGAACTCCTTCAAGCCCCAGATCGCCTACTTCGCGGCCCACCGCGCCGAAGACCAGCTGGAAAAGCTCATGGCGCACATGCGCGCCGTCGCGCCCCATGTGCCCATCATCCTGGACGCCAAGCGCGGCGACATCGGCTCCACCGCCGAGCAATACGCCAAGGAAGCCTTCGAGCGCTACGGCGCCGACGCCGTGACCCTGTCGCCCTTCATGGGCTTCGACTCCATCACGCCCTACCTGCAGTACGAGGGCAAGGGCGCCTTCCTGCTGTGCCGCACCTCCAACCCCGGCGGTGACGACCTGCAGGCCCAGCGCCTGGCCGACCTGCCGGGCCAGCCCCACCTGTTCGAGCATGTGGCGCGCCTGGCGCAGGGGCCCTGGAACACCAACGGCCAGCTCGGCCTGGTGGTGGGCGCCACGCGCCCGCAGGAGATCGAGCGCGTGCGTGAATTCGCGCCCTCGCTGCCGCTGCTGATTCCCGGCGTGGGCGCCCAGGGGGGCGATGCCGTGGCCACGGTCAAGGCGGCGCGCATCGGCGGCGGCCCCATCATCATCAATTCCTCGCGTGCGGTGCTCTATGCATCGCAGGGCGACGACTTCGCTGCTGCCGCGCGCACCGCCGCCCAGGCCACGCGCCAGACGCTGCAAGACGCAGCCGCCGCCTGAGACGGCAGGGAAGCCCGGCCATGCAAGGCAAATGGCTGGAAGACTTCCTGCTGCTGGCCCAGGAGCGCAGCTTCACGCGCGCGGCCGAGCTGCGCCATGTCACCCATCCGGCCTTCGGGCGGCGCATCCGCGCGCTGGAGGCCTGGGCCGGCACGCCCCTGGTCGAGCCCGGCGGCGGCCCCGTGCGGCTGACGCCGGCCGGCGAAGCCTTCCGCGATACGGCCGAGCAATTGGTGCGCACGCTGGCCCAGTCGCACGATGAACTGCAGGCCGTGGCCGGGCGCCAGGCCCGCGTGATCACCCTGGCCACAGGACGCACGCTGGCGCGCACCATCGTGGCCGACTGGCTGACGCGCCACGGCAGCGTGCTGCAGACGGCCGAGCTGCGCGTGGTCACGCGCACGCTGGACGAGACCGTGGCCATGCTGCAGCGCGGCGAAGTCAGCTTCACGCTGGTCTACCACCACGCCGCCATTGGCGTGCGCCTGGACGGCCGCCAGTTCAGCTACCTGACGGTGATGCAGGACAGGCTGGTGCCCGTGGCCCGCGCCGATGCCCAGGGCCGTCCTCTGTACGAGCTGTCGGCCAGCCACCAGCCCGTCGCTCCCGTGCCCTACCTGGCCTTCTCGCACAGCATGGCCCTGGGCCGCCTGGTGGAAGACCACCTGGCCCGGCATCCGCTGGCGCCGCGCCTGCGCCGCTGCGTGGACTGCGACTCGGCCGACGCCCACTACGAATACGTGCTGCGCGGCCTGGGCCTGGCCTGGATGCCGTGGTCCATGGTGCGCGGCGACTGCCAGGCCGGCCGCCTGGCCGTGGCCGGCGACCCGGGCCTGGAAGTGCACTTCGACGTGCGCCTGTACCGTCCCAAGCGCCACCTGGGACCCGCGGCCGAGCAGTTCTGGAGCGACATCACGGGCGCCTGACGGGTGCATGCATGCGCCCTCCTGGTGCAAACCCGCACCGCGCTGTGGAACAAGCGGGTTTTGGTGCTGCAATGGCTCCGCCTCGTGCCGAATCAGCACCAAATGCCTGGGTAGTCCTTCGCACAATCAATCTCATACATTTCAGGAATAACCCCATGCCCAGCAACTCCCTCCTGCGCCGCACCGCCCTGGCCTGCGGCCTGCTGATCGCCGCCACCGGCAGCGCCTTCGCCGACGACGCCGCCAGCTACCCCAACCGTGCCATCACCATGATCGTGGGCTACCCTGCCGGCGGCAGCACCGACCTGGTGGGCCGCTTCGTGGCCGATGGCCTGGCCTCGCGCCTGGGCCAGCCCGTGGTGGTGGAGAACCTGGGAGGCGCCGGCGGCGCCATCGGCGCGCAAAAGGCCGTCAAGGCCACGCCCGACGGCTACACGCTGTTCGTGGGCGCCAACAACGAGCTGGCCATCGCACGGCTGATCAACAAGAGCATCAAGTACTCCATCGGCGACTTCACGCCCATCGGCATGATCGGCTCCCAGCCCATGGTGCTGGTGGCCTCGCAGAAGGCCGGCGTCAAGACAGCCGCCGAGTTCAGCGCCCTGGTGGCCAAGAACCCGGGCAAGTTCAGCTACGGCAGCTCGGGCGTGGGCACGGCACTGCACCTGGCCGGTGAAATGATCAAGGAGCAGGGCAAGCTGCACATGACCCACATCCCCTACCGCGGCGTGGCGCCCCTGACCACGGACCTGGTGGGCAATAACATCGAGTTCGGCATGTTCGTGCTGTCCTCGGGCCTGCCCCAGATCCGCGCGGGCAAGGTCATCGCCCTGGGCACGACGGAGGCCAAGCGCTCGGCCATCACGCCTGACATCCCGGCCCTGTCCGAGCTGCCCCAGTACAAGAACGTGGACATCAACGTCTGGTTCGCGCTGATGGCGCCCAAGGGCCTGCCCGCACCCGTGGCCGCCAAGGTCAAGAAGGCGCTGGACGAGACCATGGCCTCGCCCGAGTTCCGCAAGAAGATGGAAGAGGCCGGCTCGGTGGTGGCCGATCCCAAGACGGATGCCGGCAAGTACATCAACGCCGAGATCGCCAAGTACACCAAGATCGTCCAATTCGCCCACATCGAGAACTGAGCCAGCCATGGACGCTTTGCGATTTGACCTTCCCCTGCCCGACCTGAGCGCCTGGCGCGCGGGCAATACCGGTACCGAGGGCGTGTGGCAATTCGACTCGGGACGCCCGGGCCGCCACGTGATGATTTCCGCGCTGGTGCACGGCAACGAGATCTGCGGCGCCTGGGCCGTTTCCGGGCTGCTTCAGGCCCTGAACAACGGCCTGGCGCTGGACAACGGCCGCCTGACCCTGGTGCTGGCCAACCTCGATGCCTTCGACCGCTTCGACGCGGCCAGCCACGATGCCTCGCGCTTCGTGGACGAGGACATGAACCGCCAGTGGATAGACGCACGCATCGACGAGGGCAGCACCCGCGAACGCCGCCGCGCCGCCGCGCTGCGCCCCTTCGTGCAGCAGGCCGACTGGCTGCTGGACCTGCATTCCATGCACGAGCCCTCGGCCCCGCTGCTGCTGACCGGCATGCAGCCGCGCAACCGTGATCTGGCACGCCAGATGGGCGCGCCGGCGAACATCGTCGTGGATGCCGGCCACAAGGACGGCACGCGGCTGCGCGACTATGGGCGCTTCGGCCTGCCCGACGCCGAGGCCGGCGACTCGCGCTCGCTGCTGATCGAATGCGGCTTCCATGGCGATCTGGCCAGCCGCGATGTGGCGCACGACCAATGCCTGCGCTTCCTCGAAGTGGCCGCCATCTTCGACAACGGCGCGCTGCACGCCGCCCTGCCCGGCTGGAAGCAGGCCGACGCACCGGCCCAGTGGGCGCTGGAAGTCACGGCGCCCGTGGTGGCCAAGAGCAGCGGCTTTCGCTTCACGGCGCCGTTCACGGGGCTGGAGCGCTTCGAGAAGGCCGGCACGGTGATCGGCGACAACGATGGCGAGCCGGTGATCACGCCCTATGGCGACTGCGTGCTCGTCATGCCCTCGGTGCGCCAGGCGCGCGCGGGCGTGACCGTGGTGCGCTTTGCGCGGCGCTCGCCGCTCTGAGCGGCACGCTTCAACCGAACCTCAGCCGCGCTGACAGCGCGCGGGCGACAGCCGTTCAGGCTGCACGCCCTGCGCGGCCAGGCGCGCATCCAGCGGCTCGCCGCGCAGCAGGTTGCGCGCCAGCAGGCTGTAGCCGAAGGCGCTCTGTATTCCGTAGCCGCCCTGGGCGGCCACCCAGAAAAAGCCCGGCAGCGGCGCAGGCGAGGCATCCCAGCCCACGGCCATCTCGCCGTCGGCCACAAAGCTGCGCAGCCCGGCCCAGGTGTGGGAGGGGCGGCGAATCTGCAGCGTGGTCACTTCCTCGATGCGCCAGATGCCCGTGGCCACGTCCAGTTCCTCGGGCGCCACGTCCTGCGGCGCCACGGGGTCGGCGTTGGCGGGCGAGCCCAGCAGCTGGCCTGCATCGGGCTTGAAGTAAAAGCCCTCGTCGGCGCTGATCACGGCGGGCCAGTGCGCGGCATCCATGCCTTCGGGCACGGCAAAGGTGAAGGCACTGCGCCGCTTGGGCACCAGGCCGATGGGCGCTGCGCCCGCCAGCGCGCCCAGCGCATCGGCCCAGGCGCCGGCCGCGTTGACCACGCAGCGCGCGCGCACCTGGCTGCCGTCGGCCAGGTCCACGGTCCAGACACCGCCGTCATGCGCCAGCGCACGGACCTCGGCGCTGCAGCGCAGCTCGCCGCCGCACTGGCGCAGGCCGCGCAGGAAGCCCTGGTGCAGGCCGTGCACGTCGATGTCGCGCGCGCCGTCGTCCGCAAAGCCATCGACCAGCAGCGTGGTATTCAGGCAGGGCACCAGGGCCTTGAGTTCATCGGGGCCCAGGCGCCGCGCCTGGGGCGAGTGCAGGAGCGCCTCGGCATGGGCAGCATCGAGCAGGTCCTTCTGCGCGGCCGTGCCCACATAGAGCACGCCGCGCGGCGCCAGGATGGGAGCCTGCACAAAGCCTTGCGGCGGCTGCTCGTAGAAGGCGCGGCTGGCGCGCGTCAGCGCCTGGACCTGCAGCGGGCCATAGTGCTCCTCATACAGCGCGGCCGAGCGGCCCGTGCTGTGGTAGCCGGGCTGGGATTCGCGCTCCAGCACCAGCACCGAGGCGCCGCCATCGCGCGCCAGCTGCCAGGCCACCGAGGCACCGGCCATGCCCGCGCCCACCACCACGAAATCACGGATGCTGCTGTCCATGGCCGGCCTCACTTTGCGTTCTTGCGGCCTGGCTTGGCCTGCGCGGGAGCCGACGCTGCCTCCAGATAGGGCCGCAGATAGCGCCCCGTGTGGCTGGCCGGGTTGGCCGCCACGTCCTCGGGCGTGCCCGTGGCCACCACCTGACCGCCGCCAGAGCCGCCTTCGGGGCCCATGTCGATGATCCAGTCGGCCGTCTTGATCACGTCCAGGTTGTGCTCGATGACCACGATGGTGTTGCCCGCATCGCGCAGCTGCTGCAGCACCTTGAGCAGCAGGGCGATGTCGGCGAAGTGCAGGCCCGTCGTGGGCTCGTCCAGGATGTAGAGCGTGCGCCCCGTGTCGCGCTTGGACAGTTCCTGGGCCAGCTTGACGCGCTGCGCCTCGCCGCCCGACAGCGTGGTCGCGCTCTGGCCCAGCCGGATATAGGACAGGCCCACGTCCAGCAGGGTCTGCAGCTTGCGGGCGATGGTGGGCACGTCCTTGAAGAAGGCATGGGCGTCCTCCACCGTCATCTCCAGGATCTGGGAGATGTTGCGGCCCTTCCACTGCACCTCCAGCGTCTCGCGGTTGTAGCGCTGGCCGTTGCAGATGTCGCAGGGCACATAGACATCGGGCAGGAAGTGCATCTCCACCTTGACCACGCCGTCGCCCTGGCAGGCCTCGCAGCGGCCGCCGGCCACGTTGAACGAGAAGCGCCCGGGGCCGTAGCCGCGCTCCTTGGCGGTGTTGGTCTCGGCCATCAGGTCGCGGATGGGCGTGAACAGGCCCGTGTAGGTGGCCGGGTTGCTGCGCGGCGTGCGGCCTATGGGCGACTGGTCCACATTGATGACCTTGTCGAAATGACCCATGCCGATGATGTCGTCGTGCGGCGCGGCCTCGCCGCCGGCACGGTGGATCTGGCGCGCGGCCTCGGTATAGAGCGTGTCGTTGACCAGGGTGCTCTTGCCCGAGCCCGAGACGCCGGTCACGCAGGTCAGCAGGCCTACGGGAAAGTCCGCCGTCACACCCTTGAGATTGTGGCCGCGTGCGCCCACCACGCGCAGGGCCTGCAGTTGCGGCGCGCCGGGCGCGGTTGCGTTGTCGGGATTGGCGGGGGGCTGCTGGGTGCGGGCCGGAAAGCCCTTGGCCGCTGGCCGGGCCTCGCCCTCGGCCGTTGCCTCCAGCACGGGTTGCCAGGGCGTGCGCCGCGCAGGCACTTCGATGCGCTGGGTGCCCGCCAGGTAGCGGCCCGTGGGTGAATCGGGGTTGGCGCGCACCTCTTCGTAGCTGCCCTGGGCCATGACGCGACCGCCATGCACGCCCGCGCCGGGCCCCAGGTCGATGATCTGGTCGGCCGCGCGCATCATGTCCTCGTCGTGCTCGACCACGATGACGCTGTTGCCGATGTCGCGCAGGTGCTGCAGCGTGCCGATGAGCTTGTCGTTGTCGCGCTGGTGCAATCCGATGCTGGGCTCGTCCAGCACATACATCACGCCCGTCAGGCCGCTGCCGATCTGGCTGGCCAGGCGGATGCGCTGGGCCTCGCCGCCGGACAGGGTGTCCGCGCCGCGCTCCAGGCTCAGGTAGCTCAGGCCCACGTCGTTGAGGAACAGCAGGCGCGAGGCGATCTCGCGCACCACCTTGCCCGCGATCTCGGCCTTGGCGCCCGACAGCTGCAGGGACGCGCACCAGGCATGGGCCTCGGCCAGCGTGGCATGGCCCACCTCGTAGATGGCGCGTGCCTGCTCGCCCTCGCCAATGCGCACGAAGCGCGCCTCGCGGCGCAGCCGCGTGCCGCCGCAGTCGGGGCAGACGGCGACGCTGCGCAGCCGCGCCAGGTCGTCGCGCACCACGCTGGACTCGGTCTCGCGCCAGCGCCGCGTGATGTTGGGGATGATGCCCTCGAAGGGATGGCTCTTGACCATGGACTCGCCCTTGCGCGCGCCGCTGTCGAAGACGTAGCTGAAGGGCATTTCCTCCTCACCCGAGCCCCAGAGCACCACATGGCGCACCTTCTCGGGCAGCTCCTCGAAGGGCAGCTCCACATCGGTGCCGTAGTGGCGCGCCACGCTCTCCAGCATGGAGAAGTAGTAGCCGTTGCGCCGGTCCCAGCCCTTGACGGCGCCGCTGGCCAGACTCAGCGTGGGGAAGGCGACCACGCGCTCGGGGTCGAAGGACTCCGTGCAGCCCAGGCCGTCGCAGCCCGGGCAGGCGCCCATGGGCGAGTTGAACGAGAACAGGCGCGGCTCCAGCTCGGGCAGCGAATAGCTGCACAGCGGGCAGGCGAACTTGGCGCTGAAGAGGTGTTCCTTGCCGCTGTCCATCTCCAGGGCGATCACGCGGCCGCCGGCGTCGGCGCCACCCGCGCGCAGGGCGGCCTCGAAGCTTTCGGCCAGGCGCTGCTGGGCGTCGGCGCGCACCTTGAGGCGGTCGATCACCACGTCGATGTCGTGGCGCTCGTTCTTCTCCAGCGCGGGCAGGGAATGGGACTCGTGGATCTTGCCGTCGATGCGAAAGCGCACATAGCCCTGGGCCTGCATCTGCGCGAACAGCTCGGCGAACTCGCCCTTCTTGTTGCGCGCCAGCGGCCCCAGCACCATGAGGCGCGTGTCCTCGGGCAGGGCCAGGGCCGCATCCACCATCTGGCTGATGGTCTGGGACTGCAGCGGCAGGTTGTGGTCGGGGCAGTAGGGCGTGCCGGCGCGTGCGAACAGCAGGCGCAGGTAGTCGTTGATCTCGGTCACCGTGCCCACGGTGGAGCGCGGGTTGTGGCTGGTGGCCTTCTGCTCGATGCTGATGGCGGGCGACAGGCCCTCGATCAGGTCCACATCGGGCTTGTCCAGCCGCCCCAGGAACTGGCGCGCATAGGCCGACAGGCTCTCCACATAGCGGCGCTGGCCCTCGGCATACAGCGTGTCGAAAGCCAGGCTGGACTTGCCCGAGCCCGACAGCCCGGTGATCACCACCAGCCGGTTGCGCGGAATGTCCAGGTCGATGTTCTTGAGGTTGTGCGTGCGCGCACCGCGGATGGCGATGCGTGACTGCGCCAGCGCCAGGCCAAGGTAGCGGCCGTCAGGCTGGGAGCGGGAGTCGGCGGCCCGGTCCAGGCCGCCGTCTTCGGAAATCGTGTGGGAACCAGGCATCGGGAAAACCCCTGCGAAGGCGAACCCGCCATGATAGGTCAGAACCCGTGCCACCGCATGGCGGCTCGGTCTGCGGGGCGGCAGGGCCTTCTGCGGCGCCCCTTCACAAAACTGTCTTGCACTGCCTTGCATAACCCAGCCACCCCGCAGCGCCGGCCTATGGGCGAGAATGGCGGATTGCTTGCCCCCACAACAGTGCACCCCGTGCTCGATTCCCCCACACCCGTCCACGGCGCCCAGGCGCCAGCCCCCTCCTCGGCCGCATCGGGCCGCATGACCCCGCAGGAACGCCGATCCAGCGCCAGCCTGGCGCTGATCTTTGCGCTGCGCATGCTGGGCCTGTTCCTGGTGCTGCCGGTGTTCGCGCTGGAGGCGCGCAAATACCCGGGCGGGGATGATCCGGCCATGATCGGCCTGGCCATGGGCCTGTACGGGCTCACTCAGGCCGTGTTCCAGCTGCCCCTGGGCCTGGCTTCGGACCGTTTCGGGCGCAAGCGCGTCATCGTCGCCGGGCTGCTGGTCTTTGCGGCGGGCAGCCTGCTGGCGGCCACGGCCGACTCGCTGCTGGGTCTGATGTGGGGCCGGGGCCTGCAGGGCGCGGGCGCCGTCTCGGCCGCCGTGACCGCGCTGCTGGCCGACCTCACGCGCGACAGCGTGCGCACCAAGGCCATGGCCATGGTGGGCGGCAGCATCGGACTCATGTTCGCGCTGGCCCTGGTGCTCAGCCCCCTGCTGGCGGCCTGGGGCGGGCTGCCCGGCATCTTCGGCCTGACCTGCGCCCTGGCGCTGGCGGGCATTGCCGTCGTGCTCTGGGTCGTCCCGCCCGAGCCCGCGCGCCACGCCGACCAGCCGCGCGGCCGCATGGCCGAGCTGTGGCGCCATGGCGATCTGGTGCGCCTGAACCTGGGCGTGTTCGTGCTGCACACCGTGCAGATGTCCATGTGGGTGGCCGTGCCCGCCATGCTGGTGCAGGCAGGCCTGGACAAGCAGGCGCACTGGCATGTCTACCTGCCGGCCGTGGTGCTGTCCTTCGCCGCCATGGGCGGCCTGTTCGCCATGGAGCGGCGCGGGCGCCTGCGCGCGGCCCTGCTGGGCGCGATCGCCCTGATCACCCTCGTGCAGATCGGCCTGGGCCTGCTGGCAGTCGGTGGCGCGCAGCCGCCGCTGTGGGCCATGGCCGTGCTGATGTTCGTGTTCTTCTGCGGCTTCAACGCGCTGGAGGCCACCCAGCCCAGCCTGGTCTCTCGCATGGCCCCGGCCCCGCTGCGCGGCGCGGCGCTGGGCGCGTACAACACGCTGCAATCGCTGGGCCTGTTCGCAGGCGGCGCGCTGGGCGGCGCCGTCGCCAAATGGGCCGGCATGCCGGGCCTGTTCACCCTGACGAGCGTCCTGGCCGTGCTGTGGCTGGTCGTCACCTGGCCGCTGCGCCCCGTGGGCCGCCACGGCTGAACGGCGGATTTTCAGACGGTTACAAGCCGCCACCACAGGCGGTTGCCACGGGATATCCGCCCCCTGCCATCGGCGGACGGCTTGCGGCACAATGGCGCGTCTGGCCCGGGATCCATCCCTCTATGCCCGGGCCACTTCCCTATGTAAAGGTATTTCACTCATGGCATCCGTCAACAAAGTCATCATCGTCGGCAACCTCGGACGCGACCCCGAAATGCGCACCTTCCCGAGTGGCGATCAGGTGGCCAACGTGACCATCGCCACCACCGACCGCTGGCGCGACAAGAACACCGGCGAGAACAAGGAAGCCACCGAGTGGCACCGCGTGGTCTTCAACGGCCGTTTGGCCGAAATCGTGGGCCAGTACCTGCGCAAGGGCAGCCAGGTCTATGTCGAAGGCAGCCTGCGCACCCGCAAGTGGACCGACCAGGCCAGCGGCCAGGAACGCTACGCCACCGAAATCCGTGCCGACAGCATGCAGATGCTGGGCAGCCGCCAGGGCGGCGGCGGTGGCCAGCAAGGCGGCGGCTACGGCGATGAAGGCTACGGCGACAGCGGCTACGACGCCCCTCCCCAGCAGCAGCAACAGCGCCGCCCGGCCCCTGCCCCCATGGCAGCGCCCGCACCGCGCCAGGCTCCTCCCCAGCGCCCCGCTCCTGCGCCCATGGCACCCCCGCCCCAGCGCGCGGCCTCGGGCTTTGACGATATGGATGACGACATTCCGTTCTAGGGAGCGGTCAGTTGAATCTGTAAAGAATCGGATGAGTGAATCCCGCGTTTAGCCGGAATCCATCGACGGAAAATTGGGGAGGCGGTCTGTAAAGATCGCCTCCCCTTTTTCGTTGTCGAGACCTCCCTCGTGGTGGTCATTTTGCTTGTCAAGATTTCGGAAATCAGACTGCATTGAGACCCAGCAACTGAGACTCTTCCGATAGGTGCGGGCAGGTGAAAGCTCTAGTTGGCACGCCTTCTGCTTATAAGGGCATAATCGCAACTTTTTTTATGGTTCCGGCTAAGTCCATGAACTGGACAACAAGGCAACACCCATGGCACGTAACGAACGACGGACCTGCAAGGAACTAATCGAGCCCCGTCTGTCGGCGCTCGGTTGGGCGTGGCAAGAGCAACTGCGTATCGGGCCAGGTCGCGTCAACTTGACCGGTGAGGCGATGTACGACGAAACCCAGTCGATCATCGCTGACTACCTACTGCGCTACCGGGGCGTGCCGCTGGCGATTCTGGAAGCCAAGTCGGAGGCCGAAAGCGCGGCAGATGGGATGCAGCAAGCTTCTCGATACGCACGCCGCCTCTCGCTGCGATTCTCGATTGCCACCAATGGCAATGACTGGATCTTGACGGACAACGATACGGGCGATTTTGAGTCGTTGAGCGCACCCCCGTCGCCTGACGATCTAGTCGCCCGCGTGGGCGTATCAATTGATTGGTCACGCTGGGAGGGCTCGTTCTCAGCCGGTTACCACATGGACCAGGTGTCACGCAAAGGCGTGCGCCCCTATCAAGACATTGCGATCAACAAGACGCTGTGGCAGTTCGCCCAAGGCGATGATCGTGTCCTGCTGTTGATGGCCACCGGCACCGGCAAGACCTTCACCATCTTCCAGCTCGTTTGGAAGTTGCTCAACGGCAAGTCGCTCAAGCGCGAACACGTGTTGTTCCTGACTGATCGGAACAGCCTCAAGGATCAGGCCTATCGAGCCTTCTCAGCCTTCTCGGCTTCAGAGCGCGTGCAGATTGACAAGAACACGGTTGCGCAGGGGCAGCACCTTGTCGGCAAGGTCTTCTTTGCCAACTACCAGAGCCTCGACGAAGAGCTTGACGGCAAGAAGGTTTATGAGCACTACGACCCGGACTTCTTCGATCTGGTGGTCATCGACGAATGCCATCGCTCGGGCTTCGGTGATTGGTTCGGTGTCCTCAAACACCTCGGCAGCGCCTTGCAGTTGGGCCTCACGGCTACCCCACGCGAACTCGAAGAGGGTAATCGCTCGCTGACTGCAGAGGAACAGCGCCGAGACACGCAGCATTATTTCGGTGACCCGGTCTTCACCTATAGCCTCAAGCAGGCCATTGAAGATGGCTTCTTGGTCCCATACCTGTTGGAAGAGCGAATTACCAACGTCGATGAGGAGGGCTACACCGGCCCCGACGGCAAGCGCTACACCACGGCCAACTTCGAGCGTGACATCCGTATGCCGGACCGCACCAAGGCCATTGCCGAGGACTTGTGGGAAGTGCTGGGCAAGTACGAACTGCGCGACGAGAAAACCATCATCTTCTGCGTGGACGACACGCATGCGGCCTTTATGGCGCAGGAGCTTCGTCGACTTTCGGGCAACGCCGACTATGCGGCCCGCATCACTCGTGCTGAGCGCAATAGCCACCAGCTTGAGCGCAACTTTGCCGTGGTCGGACCAAGCAACCCGCGCGTGGCCGTCACAGTGGATCTGCTCACCACGGGTTTTGACGCGCCCGACGTGAAAAACGTCGTCTTCGTGCGCCCACTGCGCAGCGCCATTCTTTACAAGCAGATGAAGGGCCGCGGCACCCGTCTGTGCGAGGACATCAACAAGCGCTACTTCACCATCTTCGATTACTCCGGCGCAAGTCAGCTCGAGGACGCCGAGTTTGACGGGCACCCTGCGAATCGGCAGAAGGCTGCGGCGGCTACCAGCAAGCCTAAGAAGAAGAGGGACGACAGCACACCCAAGCCTGTGGGCGACGGCGTTACGGTAGTAATCTCCTCCGAGAACCGCTACGTGTGTCTGGCCGATGGGCGCAAGGTGCCTTTCGAGGAGTACACCGAACAGTCCCGCGAGTTCATCCTGGACATCAGTCAGAAGGGCGTGGACGAGTTGCTGCGCATTTGGATTGACAAGGGCAGTCGTCAGGAGCTGCGGGAAGCATTGCGCGACCGCGACATCTATCCGTCAGCTTTCCGGCACTACCTAGACCTGCAGGACGCCGACGATGTCGACATCCTGGCCAAGATCGGTTTTCAGCTGCCCCGCGTGCCCAACCGTGCCGACAGGGCCAACCGCCTTTGGGACGAGGACCAGATATGGCTGTTGGACCAGATGGGCGAGGCCGCGTTGCCTGAGAGCAAGCGCTTCAAGACCCACCTCTGGCAAACCGCGCTGGACCACTACCGCCTGTTCGGTATCGATGACCTCGAACAGGCACGCACCTACGGTGCCCCACAGTTTGCCGAGCAGTTCGGCAGCTTCACAACGTTGACCCAGCGCTACGGTGGACCGGCGCTGCTCAAGGCGGACCTCGAACTGTTGAAGCAACACCTTTACGTGCCCATGGCCGCCTAATGCGGCTCGGCCCAGAAGAACAACAGGAATCGACATGACCAAGAACAACACCGATCACCGCCGCCAGGAAGTGCAGCAGATCGTCAAGAACGCCTGCGATCAACTCAACGCGGAGGGCGTTGATGCCCGCAACTACGTGGAACAACTCGCTTGGCTCTTCTTCCTGAAGGCCTTCGACGAGACCGAAACGCGCAAAGAGCAAGAAGCAGCCTTTGACGACACCCCTTACGAGCGCCGCCTGAAGGGTGAATACGCCTGGAGCCACTGGGCCAAGGACATTGACCACCCTGACGAGATGCTCGAATTCGTCGACGGCAAGCTGTGGATCAAGCTCACCAGCCCGGACCCCGTCAAAGGCCTGGGGAACGATGCGCTGGCGCAGCGCTTCCGCCGCATCTTTGACAACGTGCGCAACTACAGCCGCCGCGGTGTGAGTTTTGCCAAGGTCGTGCAGCAGGTGGATAAGCTCCACTTCTCGAGCGAGACCGACGTCATCGTGTTGTCGGAAATCTACGAAGACCTACTTAAGCGCGTGGCGGCAGACTCTGCCGGCTACGCAGGCGAGTTCTACACTCAGCGCCACATCATCCGCGCCATAGTGCAGGTGATGCAGCCGCAGCCCGGCGAACTTGTGTACGACCCCTGCTTTGGCACGGCCGGCTTCCTGGGCGAAGCCGCCGATTACCTGCGCCACCACAGCACCCTCAGCGGCAAGCAACTCGACGACCTGCAGCACAAAGCCTTCTTCGGCCTGGAGCTCAAGCCGTTGACTTACCTGCTGGGCTCGATGAACATGATCCTGCACGGCATCGAGGGTGCCAATCTGGAGCTGGCTAACACGCTGGAAGTGCATAGCCAGAACGTCGCCGAGAAAGAGAAGTATCAGGTCATTCTCGCCAACCCGCCTTACGGCGGCAAGATGGCGCAGGAGTTGCAGACCAACTTCCGTGTACGGTCCAGCGCCACCGAGTGCTTGTTCTTGCAACACATCATGGCCAACCTCGCCAAGGGAGGTCGCGCGGCGGTGGTCATCCCCGAGGGCGTGCTGTTCCGCGGTGGCCCGGATCAGAAAGTGCGTAAGGAGCTGCTGGAGCAGTTCAAGGTGCACACGATCCTGTCGCTGCCCGCAGGCTGCTTCTTGCCATATACGGGCGTAAAGACCAATGTGATCTTCTTCGAACGTGCACAAGACGGCTCGGGCACAGAGTCCATCTGGTACTACGACCTCACCAACGACGGCTTCGAGCTCAAGCAGACGCGGAAGCCGATTGCGGGCAATCAACTGCCCGAATTCCTGGACAAATGGCAAGCACGCGCAGAGGGGGAAAACTGCTGGACTGTGCCCCTGGCCGACATCGTGGCGAAGAGCTACGACCTATCGGCCAAGAATCCGAACAAGGTAGACTACTATGAGCATCGGCCTGCACTTGAATTGGTGCAGTCGATCAAGACCAAAGAAGCTCGAATCACCGAGCTACTGGACGAGCTTGAGCTCTTGTTGGAGCGTGCCGAATGACGATTTCGGCAATCTGGAAAACTTACACGCTAGGTGAGCTCGCCGAATACATCAATGGCCGAGCGTTCAAGCCTGAAGATTGGAGCATCGCAGGCCTCCCGATCGTCCGCATTCAAAACCTAAACGATCCCACGAAGCCTTTTAACTACTACGCAGGTACGTTTTCAGAGAAGCACAAAATTCACTCTGGTGATGTTCTTCTTTCTTGGTCAGGAACGCCGGGAACATCGTTCGGATGCTTCATTTGGGAGCGTGGGGAGGCGCTGCTTAATCAGCACATTTTCAAAGTCAAGGTTAAGGAAGACTTGGTCTTGCGGGAGTATTTTGTTTATGCGACCAATAGTCGCCTTGACGAAATGATCGGTCTGGCACACGGTGCGGCCGGATTACGCCACATCACCAAGGCCAAACTTGAGACGATCGAGATCCCTGTTCCTTCAATTGAAGAACAGCGCCGCATCGTCACTCGCATCAAGGATTGCATGGAACGGGTGGACGAGATCGAGGGGCTGAGGAGTGCGACGTTTCAGGAAGCCAGCGCGATACTTCCCTCCGTTCTGAACGAGGTCTTCGCATCGCAGGCGAGCACTGCCCCAATGATGACCATCGCAGATATTGCGATGGAAACAAGGTACGGCACCTCTCAGAAGTGTCACGCCGAACCGACAGGCTTGCCGATCTTGCGCATCCCCAACGTCGCTCGAGGTTCGGTGAATATCGATGACCTGAAGTATTGCAATCTGACCGCTGCCGAAACGGAACGTGTTCTTCTCTCGAACGGCGACCTGCTGTTTGTTCGAACCAACGGCAGCCGCGATTTGGTTGGGCGCTGCGCGGTATTTGATGGAGAGAATCAAGAGCTGACCTATGGCTTTGCCTCATATCTGATCCGCGTTCGTGTTGATCAAGCCAAGGTGCTGCCGCGATACCTCTCGTATTTTTTGAACAGCACAAATGGGCGATCAGAAATTGATAGCCGTCGACGTACATCCGCTGGACAGTTCAATATCAACTCTGAGAATTTACGCTCAATCTCATTTCCAGTGCCGACTATTGCTGTCCAAGAGCGATTGCTTGAACAGATGGAGCTGCGCGAAGCGCATGCGAATCAGCTTACATCTGAGTTGAAAGCCGCAAAATCCGAAAGCGATCGGATGCGCGAGGCCATCCTGCGTAAAGCCTTCGCCGGAGAGCTGTGAGCATCGTGCAAATCAAGAAACTGCGCGAAACCACTTCCCAGTGGATCGCCACATTGGATGTGCTGCGCAGCGAGATGCCCGCTAGCGAGTCACGCTCGCTAATCCGAGATGTGTTCGCCGCCTTTTTACTGCTGCGGTGGGTTGATCTCCAGGATGCAGAGCAGGAGGCCATGGCAGTCTTTGAGGACAGGGCCTACCGACCACTGTTGCCTGAGCCATTGCAGTGGCGGCATTGGGTATGGCTGGATAGCCCTCACGCCAGCGCGGACCGGCTGCGGGGGCTGTCACTGCACGTAGAGGGCTTGCGTGGTGATGCGGCGCACCCCATGGCAGCCTATCTGCACGCGCTGGCAGAACCGTTGCGCAGGGTGTCGGAAGTGAACTTCGTCTACCTGCAAGACTTCGTGCTTTGGGTGGCCGAACTACCCTTCGAAACTACGGGCGAGCGCCGCGCTCTGCTAGACGTATTCGACCAGGTCATCACCGAAACCCGTGACCCTCATGATGGCCAGTACGCGACGCCCGTCAGCATCGCTCACCTCGTCGCAGCCCTGGCAAGCCCGCGGCCGGGTGAGCGCGTGTACGACCCTTGCTTTGGTTCGGGAAATTTGCTGGTGGCAGCGTGGCAGCAGGCCGAGCGCAGCCGCAGTGATCTGTACCGTCATGGAGCGTTGCTCGATGTAGCCGGCATCGAAATCAATGCCAGCGCGTTCCTGATGGGCCTGACGCGGATGTTGCTCGCGGGCATCGACATGCCACGTCTGGAGTTGGGCAACAGCCTGGAGCGTGAGTCGCTGAACAGCCCCAGCCGACAGGGCTTTGACGTAGTGCTGGCCAACCCACCCTTTGGGGCCAAGACGAGCCGGGAGCCGTCGCGCTATCAGCATTTCGCTATTGCCACCACCGACAGCACTGGGCTTTTCATCCAGCACGCGCTGTCCCAGCTCAAGCCCCATGGCCGTGCTGTGATTGCTGTGCCCGAGGGCTTTCTGTTTCGCAGTGGTGGCGAGGGGGAGTTGCGCCGCTATCTGGTCGAACAGGGGCAGGTCGAGGCCGTAATTGGTTTGCCTCCGGGCGCTTTCGCCCCGTACACCAATGTCAAGGCAAGTCTGCTGGTTTTGAGCAAGCATGGGGGCGCGAGCCGGGTACGCATGGTCGATGCCGGCGTCTTGTTTGAACCTCGGACTGGTCGTAGGCCGTCCCAGATTCGCTCAGAGATCGCCGAGCAACTCGCAGACGAGCTCCGTCGTCCTGAGCTCCGTAAGCCAATCAAGGGCTACGAGGAAAGCACTCCGGACCGCGGCTTGATCAGCCGTGTCTCGTGGGAGATGAGTACCAGCGAGCTCGCGGCCTCGGACTGGGATCTCACGCCGAGAAGAAGAGAAAAAGGCGGGTTGCACGACCTGCTCGGTAGCCTCAATGAAGCACTTGGTGACTCAGGTTCGGTAGCGCCTTTGTCCGAGATGGCGCAGGTCTTTTCCGGCCGAACTGTCAAAGCAAATGACCTACTGGACGAGCCACCACTTGAGCGGGCTATCGGCTATGTGCGCATCAAGGATTTGAGTCAGGGGAAGGTCGCCCGTGTAACAAGTTGGCTGCGACCAGAGCTAGCCGACATGGAGCAGCGCTGGTCACTTCTGCCTGGCGATGTACTGGTGTCCAGGTCTGGCACCCTTGGGAAGGCAGCCCTTGTGCGGAACGGCGCCGTCGGATCAGTGGCGGCAAACGGGCTCTATGTTTTGCGCGCAAATCAAGAACGGCTGGACGCAGGCTTCCTCCTCGCCTACCTCGCCAGCCCTGCGTCTCAGAACTGGTTGTATGCGCAATCACGTGGCACGTCAATTCAGCATCTCAACCGTGCTGTTCTGGACAACTTGCCCGTGCCCGTGCCACAGCTGCGCCTGCAAGCCCAGGCGGCTGCACAGTTCCACGAATTTGGTACCGATGTTTTGGAGTTCCTGGCGCAGGCCACAGGCACCATTGAGTCGGACCGAATAACCAACTGGTTGGCTGATGTGGACAACAAGGTGCCCCGCTTCAGCCACGGCTTGGACGATACGCCGCCTCTCGGAATGCTCGAACCCATCGTGGCCCTAATGAGCACCGCGCGGCGTTGGCTAGATCAAGATCAGGTTGGCAGCCAAGCAGCACGTTGGATGCGCCCACTCACAGAAGCACTCTTGCCGCTGACGGATGTTGCGCATATCCCGGCAGGCCCAAGCCTCCTGAATGTCTTGCAAGAGGCCGAGCGCGGCGTCACCTCGGTGCTGGAGCAAACGACGGGTCACGTTCCGGCGGAAGCGCAGGCTCGCTCCGTTGCCGAGCGCGTGCGTGAGTGGCTTCATGGTGCGAGCGCTGATCTGATGGATGCTGCTGAGCTGCGGGTTAGAGCCGCACCGGCTTCACTTGTGGCAGGCAGCTTCGCCGAATTTACCGTTGAACTAGAGAATGAAGGCGCCTTGCCGCTACGCGAAGTCCGAATCGAGACGCGGCCAGACTGGGGTGCCGTCAGCATCGCGTACGTGGCCGAGCGCAGTTCGTTCGCCATCAGTTTGCATGGCGACGTTCCGAAGCAAGCCGGTGAACTGTCGTTGACTCTTCAATGGACGGTCCGAACTTTGGCCGGGCATACAGCCGAGGGCCAAGTGCAGTTGGCTATACGAGTTGCCGAGCCCCAACAAATTGCGACCGCCTTTGACATTGAGCTTGGTGGGAGCCCTTACGTGACCGGTAGCCCGCTAGAGCCGCAACATGGGCACAGCGTGTTCTTCGGCCGTGAAGATCTGATCGGGCAGATCAGCCGGCAAGTTGCGACCCATGGAAACGTGGTGCTCCTGGAAGGCAATCGCCGTGCTGGAAAGACTTCGATCCTCAAGCACCTCGAGGGGCGTTCCGCAATCCCAGGCTGGTTGGCGATCTACGCCAGCCTGCAAGGTGCCGAAGGGGCTGCACACGTCGTGGGTGTGCCGACGGCAGAAGTGTTCCGAGAAATCGCCCGCAACGTCGCCACGGCGCTGACCAAGTTGGGCGTCGACACGCCTTTGCCAAATGGTCAGGTAGTTGCTGCCGGCAGACCTACGCTTGGCGTTACAAGGGCCTGCCGCGAGGGCATCAATGCTGAGTCGCCATTTGCCGACTTCCGTGAGTATTTGGAACTGGCGCTAGTTGTTCTCGATTCCTTGAACCTTGGCCTGGTGCTGATGCTCGACGAGTTCGACAAGTTGCAGGAGGGTATCGATAACGGCGTGACCTCGCCGCAGGTGCCGGAGAACATCCGGTTCCTGATCCAAACATATCCGAAGTTCTCAGCAATCCTGACCGGATCGCGCCGCTTGAAGCGACTACGCGAGGAGTACTGGTCTGCGTTGTACGGCCTGGGAACAAGCATTCCGGTGACAGCGCTTGATGAGGAAAGTGCACGTAAGGTCGTCACCGAGCCGGTACGCGATCAGCTGACGTTCTCGCAAGAAGCCATTGAGCGGGTGATCGAGGTCACAGCACGGCAGCCGTATTTGATGCAGTGCCTGTGCAATCGCGTGTTCGACTATGCGGTCCAGACCAAGAGCCGTTCCATCACAGTAAGCGTGGTCGATGTTGCAGCACATGGATTGGTGCGAGACAACGAGCATTTCGCAAGCCTTTGGGATTACGCTGGACTTGGTCCGGTTACTGGCCGCCATCGCCGACAGCTAATTTTGTTGCTCTGCGCGCTGAGCTTCAAGCAAGCGACGCACATGGGCTTTGGCACATTGCATGAGCAGTTGGCTCAGGTCGGTGTGGACGTTGGCGACGAGGCGCTCGACACGGATCTGAGCTATCTGCGCGAGTTGGAGCTCATCGACTTCTCAGGCGAAATCGGAGACGGTGAATACCGCCTTTCCATTCCTCTGATGGCGGACTGGATTGCACAACAACAGGATGCAGACGTGGTGGGTAGCCGCGCTCGCACCGAAGCGGAGGAAGAACATGACTGACAGCAGATTTCCCATTCTGGGGACAGCGGTGCCACCAATGCTTGGGCGGTCTGCTGTCCTGCTCAGGATGGTGGGAGCACTGACCAAAGCGATTCCGGATCATCTGCAAGTGGTTGGACCGAGGTTTGCAGGCAAGACAGTGCTCTTGCATCACTTGGCCGAAAGACTGCGGCAGGCGGGCAAGCCTTATTCGGCCATTTTGGTGTGGGATCTTGGCCATCAGACGCCTGCAACTGACGCGCTATTCATGCAGCGTTTGGCGCGCGAACTATCAGTTGCACTGCGTGGCAGCCATCCGGTCTACGCCGATCATCTCAAGGACGCTAAGGACAACGCCTATCAGGACGTTGCCGAGGTGCTGGACGCGCTGAAGGACGAAGGCGTCAAAGTGCTTGCAATCATGGATGGCTTTGACAGGCCGCTGTCCAATGGCCAGCTGACGCGCAACCTATGGGATCAGCTGCGGGAGTTGGCGCTCAAACCAAGCCTTCGCGTGGTGACGGCCAGTCGGCGCACACTGCGCGATTTGATCCGACATCCTGACGCGCAGACCAGCGACTTCTGGAACATCTTTGAACCAGCCCCGGTGCGGATCGGTTGCTTTGACGAGAATGACTTGAGCACCGTACTGGCTGCGATGTCTGAGCAGCAACTTGCGACTGGCGCTCTCACAGAGCTATGGAACGCCAGCAATGGCTTTCCAGTATTCGTCCTGGGCATTCTCAATGCTGTGTGTGAGAGTGCATCGGCAGGTGTGGTAAGTCCCGAAGCCTTGAATATCGCTTGCGACAGCGCATTTCCAACACTGCGCGACAAGCTCGATGCGCTTTGGATTGACTGTCCCCCTTCTGGGCAAGATCTCATGCGGCGAGTCCTGGACGGCGGCTCTGTCCCAAGGGCGGGCATCCCGGCCGCCGATGCGGAGGCGCTGATAGAGCGCGGATTCGTGCATGTCGCGGCGAACAAGCTACAACGGCCATGCCGATTGCTAGGTAAATTCCTTGAGGATCAGCCGCAAGAGGGCAGTGCGCTGTTGCGCCTGTTTGGAACTACGGACGCGTACCAGAAGAACTACAAGGGCGTCGTGGAGAGACGGATCGACTTGCTCGTCGGCGTTGATGCAACGCTGCAGCGCTACCTGAGACTTGGAGCGGGGCAGCTACCAGAGCACCCCAGAATTCTTCTCAGCAACATTCGTGGCGTTGTAGATCAATCTTTTGATCTCCTCTGGAAAGCGGAGATCCCTGACAAGCGAATTCCTTCGGGCTGGATGTCGATATGGAAGCACAACGACGAGCGAGGCATCGATAGGTGGGAGACGACATTTCCACAAGGCGTCCATCGGGTCCGTCTGCTCAACTTGATGACAGGTACGGAGAAGAGCGCCCCTTGCGCCAAGCACGTCACCAAGTCGACCTACGTTCTTATGAATGCGGTGCATGCGTTTGCCGACTTCGGCCAGCACCAAGAAGGCGCACCAGTCGATCTTGGGATGGCCTATTCGGCCCTGTACCTATGCATTGAACTTGCAGCTGCTCTGGCACGCGAGCTACCAGAGGTGAGGACTGCGTGATGCTCCATGCGCGCAGCCGCGATGCCGCACGCCTTCACAGCTTCACGCTGGCCCGCATCGCGCGCGGCTCGCAGAGCCGGCGCTCGGGCTGCACCCGCCTGGCACCGCCGTAGCACGGTCGAACCGTACAAGCCGCCAGGTTTCGGGCATCGCCCGACGCCCGGCATGTCCATTCCCGTCTACAAAATCCTGCCCCGCCCTGTCACACCCAGCGCGGCGTGGCCGGCCATTTCCATGTCGAAACACCCCCATACCTTTCGCGCCGAGTGGGCGCCCAGCATTCCGCGCGAGCTCATGGCCGGCGCCGTGGCCACCTTTGCGCTGATCCCCGAGGTCATCGCCTTCTCCTTCGTGGCCGGGGTCGATCCCGCCGTCGGGCTGTTCGCCTCCTTCATCATCAGCATCGTCATCGCCTTCACGGGCGCGCGCCCGGCCATGGTGTCGGCGGCCGCTGGCTCGGTCGCCCTGGTGGCCGCTCCGCTAGTGCATGCGCATGGCGTGCAGTATCTTTTTGCGGCCGGCATTCTTGCGGGGGCCGTGCAGATCCTGTTCGGCCTGCTGCGCCTGGGCGTGCTGATGCGCTATGTGTCGGGCTCGGTGCGCACGGGCTTCGTCAATGCGCTGGCCATCCTGATCTTCTCGGCCCAGATGCCGCACCTGATCGGCGCCAATGCCGCCACCTGGGCCATGGTGGGTGCCGGCCTGCTGATCATCTACGGCCTGCCCCGGCTGACCACGGCCGTGCCCTCGCCCCTGGTCTGCATCGTGGTGCTGACGGTGGCGGCGCATTGGCTGGACCTGCCCTTGAAGACGGTCGCCGACCTGGGCCTGCTGCCGGACGGCCTGCCCAGCTTCGGGCTGCCGCAGGTGCCGTGGTCGCTGGAGACGCTGCGCCTGATCGCCCTGCCCGCGCTGGCGATCGCCATGGTGGGATTGCTGGAGTCCATGATGACGGCCAGCGTGGTCGACGAACTCACGGACACGCCCAGCTCCAAGAACCGCGAGTGCAGCGGCATCGGCGTGGCCAACATCGCGGCCAGCCTGTTCGGCGGCATTGCCGGCTGCGCCATGATCGGCCAGACCGTGGGCAATGTGCGCTACGGCGGCCGGGGCCGGCTGTCCACGCTGTTCGCGGGCGCCTTCCTGCTCATCCTGATGGTGCTGCTCAAGCCCTGGGTGTCGCAGGTGCCGGTGGCGGCGCTGGTGGCCATCATGGTGATGGTGTCGGCCTCCACGCTGGACTGGGGATCGGCCCGCGCCCTGCTCAGGCATCCCAAGCTGTCCAGCGCCGTGATGCTGGCCACCGTGGTGGTCACCGTGGCCACGGACAACCTGGCCGCCGGCGTGGGCGTCGGCGTGCTGCTCAGCGGGGTGTTCTTCACCTTCAAGGTCTCAAGGCTGCTGTCCGTCGAGAAGACGCAGGACGATGCAGGCCTGACCTACCGCGTCTCGGGCCAGGTCTTCTTCGCCTCGGCCGACCAGCTGGTCGATGCCTTCGACGTGCGGGACATCGAAGGCCGGCCCGTGCGCATCGATCTGACCAACGCCCATTTCTGGGACATCACGGCCGTCAATGCGCTGGACAAGGTCTGCCAGCGCCTGCGCAAGCACGGCAGCACGGTCGAAGTAACAGGCCTGAACGAACACGGCCGGGCACTGGTGTCGCGGCTGGATATCGGCATCGAGTAGGAAACCTGCCCCGGGCATGGTTTCCCTGCGCTGGCAGACCGCTTGCTTTCCTGGGGCAGACGCGGTCTGCTCTTTCGCAAAGAGAAATCCGTCAAATATCGAATGGGGCATTCAGAAAGTTCTCTATTTCAAAGAGTTACTCTTTTGAAATAAAGATTTCAGCCCGCTCATTTAGGATCTGGACCGCTGTCACCTCCCCGAACCCTTCCCACCTCTTCCATGCGAATCAGATCCGTTATTTTGGGCCTTGTCCTCCTGGTCTTTGCCGCATCCGCATCCTGGTTGGCCGTGTTTGGGTTTCTCATCTCCCAGGAGGACTACTCGCCTGAGCGGGGATCGCTCAGATATTACGTAGGCATCTCTTCCCTGATACGCAATGCGCCAGCGACAGGGACGATGGCGGAGCCCGCCTACTTCGGCTCCGTCGGTGATGGCAACAAGCCCCCGCAGTCCGAGATGACCTTCGAGACCAGCGCCAAGGACATCACCGAGGCCACTGCGGCCATCACCAGCTACCTGCGCCAGAAGGATTTTCACCAGAGATCCATCGATGCCGAAAATGCCGCCGCATCGTTTGTCCCCGAGGGAGAGCGCCTTGTCCAATACGCGCAATACGCGTCATCGGCCGGCGAAATTGCCGTACTGGCGGTCACCCAGGCAATCGCAACAGGCCTGTGCAAGGTCACGCTCACCCATTACGACTGAACATGTCCAGCAGATCCCACATACCCCGAAGACTCATCTATACCTGCAACTGCGGATGGATTGACCTGGGCCACCTCCAATCGGTCGAGAGCCATCGCAATCGCTACGCCAGTGCGGCCTATCTCTGGAAAGACATACTGCATGAGCGCGGCATCGGGATTCCCGGTCACTCCGACAGCCATCTGATTCAATACAAGCAATCCATGGGGCGCTTTGGCCTGACCCAGGAATTTGCCAAGTTCTATCTCGTCAAGAAAGGCCTGTCTCTTTCAGCGAAGCGCTCCGTGGCTCTGGCCATATTCATGGAGGTTTCCATGGGCTTCGAGAGCCTGCAGGCATCCATGTCGCTCCTCACAGACAGTGGATTCAGCCAGGAAGACCTCGTTTCCAACCTGATTGGCTTCTACATGGTCGTGCACGGGGCACTGGACTGGAAGAACCTGTGCAAGCCGGTTTCCACCGAAGCATCGCTTGCTGTCTGGGATGCCAACGGTCCCGTGGGAAGCCATAAAAACAAAGTCTTCCAGCCGCAGTTCCACGCCTGCGAGGAATGCAAGAGCAAGCACCATGTGCAGCTGCCGCGCTTTCCTTCCGCGTTTCAGTCCATACAGCCCGCATCCAAGGGTTTGCACTTCATCGAAGCATCTGATGGGCTGCCAGTGCCAAAGCACATGCTTTCGACACTGTTTCCCTGAGTCTTCCTGCCCTGCGCCAGAACGCAGGCGCCCTCAACGCTCATCGAACGACAGCACCACGCGCTCGGTCAGCGGATGCGCCTGGCAGGTAAGGACAAAGCCGCAGGCGACCTCGTTCTTGTCGAGGGCGAAGTTGCGCTCCATGCGCACTTCGCCCTCGACCACCTTGGCGCGGCAGGTGCCGCAGACGCCCGAGGTGCAGGAATAGGGCACTTCCAGCCCGGCCGAGGAGGCCGCGTCCAGGATGCTGGCCTGGCCGCGCGTGAAGGGGATTTCGCGCGAGAGGCCGTCGCGCACCAGGGTGATGCGTGCGGTGGCGGCGTCGCCAGGCTGGGCCTCGTGCACCACGGCGCCCACCGTGCCCTGGCCTGCGGTCGGCAGGGCCACGCCGAAGCGCTCGATGTGGATGCGCTCCTCGGCCACGCCGGCGGCCAGCAGGGCGGCCTCGGCCTCGTCGTTCATCTGGAAGGGTCCGCAGATGTAGACATGGTCGATGTGTGCGGCCGGCACCACGCCCTGCAGGAATTCGGCGATCTTGGCTCGGTCCATCACGCCCATGTTCAGCGGCAGGTCGGTGTGTTCGTCCGAGAACACATGCTGCAGCGACAGCCGCGACATGTAGCGGTTCTTGAGGTCCTCTATCTCCTCCTTGAACATGGTGGACTGCAGCTGGCGGTTGCCGTAGATCAGCGTGAAGCGGCTGGCGGGCTCGCGCGCCAGCACGGTCTTCATGATGGACAGGATGGGCGTGATGCCGCTGCCGCCGGCGATGCCCACATGGTGGCGCGCGGCCCCGGGCTCGATGGGCACGAAGAAGCGGCCCTGGGGCGCCATGACCTGCAGCGTGTCGCCGGGGCGCAGATGCTCATTGATCCAGTTGGAGAACTGGCCGCCGCGCACCTTGCGCACGCCCACGCGCAGCTCGCCGTCATCCACGCCTGCGCAGATGGAGTAGCTGCGGCGCAGGTCCTGGCCGTCGATCTGGTGGCGCAGGGTGAGGTACTGGCCCTGGGTGAAGCCGAAGACCTCGCGCAGCGCGGGCGGCACGTCGAAGGAGACGACCACGGCCTCGGCCGTGTCGGGCGCAATGCTGCGCACGCGCAGCGGGTGGAACATCGTGGTCGTGGTCATATCGGCTTGAAGTGTTCGAAGGGTTCGCGGCAGTCCAGGCAGCGGTGCAGGGCCTTGCAGGCCGTGGCGCCGAAGGCCGACAGCCGCTCGGTGTGCACGCTGCCGCAGTGCGGGCAGGCAACGGGCTCGGGCACGGCAATGCCCTGGCGGCGGCGCACCAGGCGGATGTGCGAGGTGCCCTCCGGCAGGCCGGAGTCGCCGCAGCGCCCGGGGGGCGCGATGCCGTACTCGCGCAGCTTGCGCCGGCCGTCGTCGCTGATCCAGTCCGTGGTCCAGGCGGGGGCGCGGCGCAGCACGGCGCGCGCGGGGCCCAGGCCTGCGGCCTCGATGGCATCGAGCACGCTGCGCTCGATGACCTCGGTGGCGGGGCAGCCCGAGTAGGTGGGCGTGAGCACGATCTCCATGCCCTGGCCTTCGGGCAGGGCATGGACCTCGCGCACGATGCCCAGCTCGCAGACCGAGATCACGGGCACCTCGGGATCGGGCACGTCCTGCAGCGCGGCCCAGGCCAGGCGCTCGCGCTCGGCCAAGGCGGATGTGACGGCCACAAGCCGTGCGGCAGCCATCACCACACCCCGCCCGGATAGGCGCGCTGCAGGTGCTGCATCTCGGCCAGGATGAAGCCCATGTGCTCGCTGTGCACGCCGTTGCGGCCCGTGCTGCGGAAGGCGGATTCGGCCGGCATGTCCAGCGTGGCCTCCTGCAGCAGGGCGGCCATTTCGGCCTGCCAGGGCTCGCGCAGCTCGGACCAGGCCGGACCCAGGCCGCTGGCACGTGCGGCGGCGTCCGTGGCGTCGTCGGTGAACAGCTCGGCCGCATAGCGCCACAGCTGGGCCAGGGCCGCCTCCATGCGCTGGCGCGATTCCTCGGTGCCGTCGCCCAGGCGCACCACCCAGTCGCCCGCGTGCTGCTCGTGGTACCGCGCTTCCTTGAGCGCCTTGGCGGCGATGGCGGCCAGCTCGGCGTCGCTGGAGTGCACCAGGCGCTCCCACATCAGGCGCAGCCAGGTGGCGGCCATGGCGTTGCGCAGCACGGTGAAGGCGAAGTCGCCGCGCGGCAGCTCGGCCAGCGTGGCGTTGAAGTAGTCGCGCTCTTCGCGCAGAAAGGCCAACTGGTCCTCGTCGTGCGCGCGGCCTTCAAGCTGGCCGGCGCGGGTCAGCAGGGCTCGTGCCTGGCCAACCAGGTCCAGCGCCATGTTGGTCATGGCGATGTCTTCTTCGAGGATGGGCGCGTGGCCGCACCACTGGCCCAGGCGCTGGGCCAGGATCAGGCAGGTATCGCCTAGGCGCAGCAGGTACTGCACCTCGGGGCGGGCGTCGATGGCGATGGAGGAGGCGGAGGCGTTCATGGCAGCACCCCGCTCACATGTGGTCCACCGAGGGCGGCAGCTGGTAGAAGGTCGGATGGCGGTAGACCTTGTCCTGCGCCGGGTCGAAGAACATGTCCTTGTCGCCGGGGTCGCTGGCCACGATCTGGTCCGAGCGCACCACCCAGACGCTCACGCCCTCCTGGCGCCGCGTGTAGACATCGCGCGCCATCTGCAGCGCCATCTGCGGGTCGGCCGCATGCAGGCTGCCGCAGTGCTTGTGGTCCAGGCCGGCCTTGCTGCGGACGAAGACTTCCCACAGCGGCCATTCGTTGGTGATGTTCTGTTCGACGGCGGTCATGCGGCCTCCTTGCGGGTCTGGTTTCTCTGTGTCTGCTTGCGGGCATGGGCCAGGGCGGCCTCGCGCACCCAGGCGCCTTCGTCCCAGGCCTTGACGCGGGCGCCCAGGCGCTCGCGGTTGCAGGGGCCGTCTCCGGCGATCACGCGCCAGAACTCGTCCCAGTCGATGGGGCCGTGGTCATGGGCCTGGCGGGCCTCGTTCCATTTCAGGTCGGGGTCGGGCAGGGTGACGCCCAGCACCTTGGCCTGGTCCACCGTGGCGTCGATGAACTTCTGGCGCAGCGCGTCGTTGGAGATGCGCTTGATGCCCCAGCGCATGGACTGCGCGCTGTTGGGCGACTGGTCGTCGGGAGGACCGAACATCATGATGGACGGCCACCACCAGCGGTTGACGGCGTCCTGCACCATGGCCTTCTGCGCCTCGGTGCCCTGCTGCATCATGGTCAGCAGCGCCTCGTAGCCCTGGCGCTGGTGAAAGCTCTCCTCGCGGCAGATGCGCACCATGGCGCGCGCGTAGGGCGCATAGGAGCAGCGGCAGATGGGCACCTGGTTCATGATGGCCGCGCCATCCACCAGCCAGCCGATGGTGCCCATGTCGGCCCAGGTCAGCGTGGGGTAGTTGAAGATGGAGCTGTACTTGGCCTTGCCCGTGTGCAGCGCGTGCAGCATCTGGTCGCGGCTGCTGCCCAGCGTCTCGGCGGCGGCGTAGAGGTACAGGCCATGGCCGCCCTCGTCCTGCACCTTGGCCAGCAGGATGGCCTTGCGCTTGAGGGTGGGCGCGCGGCTGATCCAGTTGCCCTCGGGCAGCATGCCGACGATCTCGCTGTGCGCGTGCTGGCTGATCTGGCGCAGCAGCGTCTTGCGGTAGTTGTCGGGCATCCAGTCCTTGGCCTCGATGAATTCGCCGGCATCGATGCGCTCGTCAAAGCGCTGCTGCAGGCGCATTTCGTCGGCCGAGCGCACGGCCTTGCCGCCATCGCCCGCTTCCTTGCCCATGGTGTCCATGGCCTGGGTATACATGTGCGATCTCCTTCAATGAAATGGTTGACGACGGCCGGCGGTGCCTCAGCGCGGCCGCCTGTCGTACACGCGCCGGGCCTTGCCGGTCTGCGTGCGCTCGATGGTGTCGGGATCGAAGACGCGCACCGCCGTGGAAATGCCCACCAGGGTCTTGATGCGCTGCTGCACCCACTGCGCGATCTCGCCGCGCTCGGCATCGCCCAGGCCGCGCCGCTGCGGCTGCAGCTCGCAGTGCACCTCGACGGTGTCCAGCAGGCCTTCACGGCTGATGTGCATCTGGTACAGGCCCGTGAGGCTGGCATTGGCCAGCACGATTTCCTCGATCTGGGTCGGAAAGACGTTGACGCCGCGGATGATCATCATGTCGTCGCTGCGCCCCACGATCTTGCCCATGCGCCGGAAGCTGCGCGAAGTCGGCGCCAGCAGCCGCGTCAGGTCCCGCGTGCGGTAGCGCACGATGGGCATGGCTTCCTTGGACAGCGACGTGAAGACCAGCTCGCCCTCGCTGCCGTCGGGCAGCACCTCGCCCGTGTCCGGGTCGATGATCTCGGGATAGAAATGGTCTTCCCAGATCACCGGCCCGTCCTTGCTCTCCACGCATTCGCTGGCCACGCCCGGGCCCATGACTTCGGACAGGCCGTAGATGTCCACGGCATCCAGCCCCGCCTTGCCCTCGATCTCGCGGCGCATGGCCTCGGTCCAGGGCTCGGCGCCGAAGATGCCGATCTTGAGCGAGCTCTCGCGCGGGTCCAGGCCCTGGCGCTGCATCTCCTCCACGATCACCTGCATGTAGCTGGGCGTGACCATGATGATGTCGGGCCGAAAGTCCTGGATCAGCTGCACCTGCTTTTCGGTCTGCCCGCCCGACATGGGCACCACGGTGCAGCCCGCGCGCTCGGCGCCGTAGTGCGCGCCCAGCCCGCCCGTGAACAGGCCATAGCCGTAGGCCACATGCACCATGTCGCCGGGCCGCCCGCCCGCCGCGCGGATGGAGCGCGCCACCAGATTCGCCCAGTTGTCGATGTCATTCAACGTGTAGCCCACGACCGTGGGCTTGCCCGTGGTGCCCGAGGAGGCATGCACGCGCGCCACCTTCTGGCGCGGCACGGCGAACATGCCGAACGGGTAGTTCTCGCGCAGGTCCTTCTTGGTGGTGAAGGGAAAGCGGGCCAGGTCGGACAGCGTGCGCAGGTCGGACGGATGCACGCCCTTTTCATCGAAGGCACGGCGGTAGTGCGGCACGTTGTCGTAGGCATGCTGCAGCGACCAGCGCAGGCGCTGCAGCTGCAACGAGGCGATCTCGTCGCGGCTGGCGGTTTCGATGGCGTCGAGTTCGCCGGGGGCGGGGCGCAGGTCTTTGTTCATCGGGGTTCTGGCGTCGTGAGGCAAGGGGTTCAGAATAATTGACCGACCGGACGGTAGGATTATAAGATGCAGCTTTCTTGAGCAACAAGGCTTGTTGTCCGGTACTAACCCTGATAGCGACGCCACATTCCAACCCAGGAGACATCCCATGCCCGCCCACGCCCTCTACGAACGCCACCGCCCCCTGCTCGACGACGCCCTGCAGGCCCTGTCCCGCCGGGGCCACTGGTCGCCCTTCCCCGAGGCGCCCTCGCCCAAGGTCTATGGCGAGACCGCCCAGGCCCAGGGCCATGCCGCCGTGCAGGCGCTGTTCGGCAAGGACTATCCGCTGCAGCAGCCCGGTGAACGCGCCCGCTTGGCCACCGAGCAATCGCCCTATGGCGTGGCCCTGGACATCCGCTACCCCGAGTGCGATGCCCAGGCACTGGTGGATGCCGCCCAGGCGGCCGAGCCTGCGTGGCAGGCGCTGGGACCCCAGGGCCGCACCGGCGTGCTGCTGGAGGCGCTGACGCGCATCCACCAGCGCAGCTTCGAGATCGCGCATGCCGTGATGCTGACCACGGGCCAGGGCGCGATGATGGCCTTCCAGGCCGGCGGCCCCCATGCCCAGGACCGTGCCCTGGAAGCCATTGCCGTGGCCTGGAAGGCCATGGCCGACGTGCCTGCCGAGGCCGTCTGGGAAAAGCCCCAGGGCAAGCATGCGCCCGCCGTACTGCACAAGCGCTTCGAGATCGCGGGGCGTGGCGTGGCCCTGGTCATCGGCTGCGCCACCTTCCCGACCTGGAACACCTACCCGGGCCTGTTCGCCGCGCTGGCCACGGGCAACCCCGTGATCGTCAAGCCCCACCCCAACGCCGTGCTGCCGGCCGCGCTCACCGTAAGCGTGCTGCGCGATGTGCTGACCGAGCAGGGCCTGGACCCCAACCTCGTGACCCTGGCCGTGAGCGACAAGCCCGAATTGACCCAGGCCCTGGCCACGCACGCGGCCGTGGCCTCCATCGACTTCACGGGCGGCAATGCCTTCGGCCAGTGGCTGCAGGCGCATGCGCCGCAGGCACGCCTGTATGCCGAGATGGCCGGCGTGAACCTGGTGGTGATCGAGTCCACCGATGCCTACGCAGGCATGCTGCGCAATCTGGCCCTGTCACTGTCGCTGTACAGCGGCCAGATGTGCACCACCACGCAGAACCTGCTGATTGCCGCCGGCGGCATAGAGACTGACCAGGGCCACAAGAGCTTCGAGCAGGTCGGCGCCGATCTGGCCGCCGCCATCGACCAGTTGCTGGCCGATCCCAAGGTGGCCTTCACCGTGCTGGGCGCCATAGGCTCTGCGCAGACCGTGGAGCGCGTGGAACAGGCCGCCACCGTGGGCCGCGCCGTGCGCACCTCGCAAAAGCTCACCCATCCCGAGTACCCGCAGGCCGAGGTGCGCACGCCCGCGCTGCGCGCGCTGGACGTGGCGGACGCCGCCATCTACGAGCGCGAATGCTTCGGCCCCGTCTCCTACCTGGTGGCCGTGCCCTCAGCCCAGGCCGCGCGCGAGCTGGCCGAGCGCAGCGTGCGCGCGCATGGCGCGATGACGCTGGGCCTGTATTCCACGGATGCGGCCTTTGTCGATGCCGTGGCGGCCTCGGCGCTGCGCTCGCGCGTGGCCCTGTCCATCAATCTCACGCAGGGCGTGATGGTCAACCAGTCGGCAGGCTTCTCGGACTTCCACGCCACGGGCGGCAATCCCGCGGCCAATGCCAGCTACACCACGCTGGCCTTCGTGGCCGACCGCTTCGTGGTCGTGCAGCGCAGGTGGTAAGGGACCGGGCCGAGCCTAGGCCTGGCGGGCCTTGCGCGGCTTCTTGCCGTCCGGCACGCTGACCGCGCGCACGCCGCCGAAGAACAGCTGGGACACCATGGTGCCAATGGCGTCATGGTCCAGCGTGCCGCCCGGCTTGAGCCAGGTGAAGGTCCAGTTGATCATGCCGAACAGCAGCATGGCCAGGGGCTTGCCCAGGGCGCTGTCGGCGGGCTCGCCGCGCACCTGGGCAATGGTCTGCGCAAAGGCGGCGACCACGCGGCGCTCCACGTCCAGGATGCGCTGCTGGTCTTCCTCGCGCAGGAAACGCACGTCCTCGGTCAGCACGCGGTGGGCATTCTGGGCCTGGGCGTACTCCTGGCCGAAGCCGCGGATCAGCGCATGCAGGCGCTGCTCGGGATCGGCATGGGCCTGCAGGGTGTCGTTGACCAGGGCTTCGAGGCGCAGCACATGCTCTTCGGCAATGCGCACGGCCAGGTCGTGCTTGTCGATCACATAGTGGTAGAGCGTGGCCTTGGAGACGCCGCAGGCCGCAGCCACCTCGTTCATGGAGGTGCCCGCATAGCCGCGCTGCGCGAACAGCTGGGCGGCGTGGGAGAGGATCATTTCACGCTGGCCATCGTAGCCAGCAGGGTCACGTACGCGTGCCATGCGGCGGCGTCCTTTCGGTAGGTGTCGTTGCCAGGGTCCGCCCGTGCGGCCCGGGCCGGAATTATGGACGGCGCAGCGGCGCGCGCCCCCGCGATTACCAGTTTTCAGGGATATGCAAAGATGCGGGCTTCGCCCACAGTCGGGCGGCCATCCTGCCCCTTATTACGCCCGCCGCTGCGCACGCCTTTTCCATGCCCGCCCACCTGCTTGTCCCAGAGTCCACGCTTCCGGCCCCGGTGCTGGTGGTGGAGGACGAGCCGCTGATCCGCCAGCGGCTGCAGTCCGTGCTGGGCCAGCTGGGCTACACGCCCGATGCCCTGCTGTTCGCCGGCTCCCTGGCCCAGGCGCGCGCCTGCCTGGCCGAGCCCGTGGCGCTGGCCCTGGTGGACCTGGGCCTGCCCGACGGCAGCGGCATCGACCTGATCGCCGAGATGCGCAGCGCAGACCCGGCCGTGGGCATCCTGGTGATCTCGGCCTGGAGCACGGAGGACGCCATCCTCGCGGCGCTGCGCGCAGGCGCCACCGGCTATGTGCTCAAGGAGCGCGACGACCTGGAAGTGTCGCTGTCCATCCGCAGCGTGCTGCGCGGCGGCGCCCCCATCGACCCCTTCATCGCGCGCCGCGTGATCGCCGAGCTGCAGGGCGCGGCACCCGCCACGCCGGAGAGCAGCGGCACCGAGTCCACGCTGAGCGCGCGCGAAAGCCAGATCCTGCGCCTGGTGGCCGATGGCCTGACCAACCGCGAGATCGCCGAGCAGCTGCACCTGTCGCGCTACACGGTGGAATGCCACATCAAGCACATCTACCGCAAGCTGGCCGTGTCCTCGCGCACGCGCGCCGTCAACACGGCACGCGTGCGCGGATTGCTGGGCTGACGGCCATGGGCGGGTGGCGCCGGTGGTTCGGCCCGGTGCGGCACTTCGCCCTGGGCCTGGGCCTGGCGGTCCTCCTGTGCAGTACCTGCGCCCTGGCCCAGGCCTGCCTGCCGCAGATCCTGTCCATCCAGTCCGCCAAGGCCGCAGGCCTGGGACCGCCGCCCATCGCCAGCGCGGTACGCGACTGGCACAACGTGACCCTGCCCGACCACTGGCTGGACCGCTGGCCCGGCTACAGCGGCGCCGCCTGGTACCGCATCGACTGGCAGCGCGGCTGCCCTCACCCCGCTGCCGCTTCTGCCACCGCTCCCGCCGCCGCCGATCCCGTGGCGCTGGCCCTGCACTCCATGGTCATGGCCGGCGAGGTCTTCGTGAACGGCGACCTGCTGTGGCGCGACCGGCACCTGGTCGAGCCCCTGTCGCGCAGCTGGAACATGCCGCGCTTTTGGCTGCTGCCCGAATCCGCCCTGCATGCGGGCACCAACAGCGTGTGGATCCGCGTGCACGGCCTGGCCGAGCAGACGCCGGGCCTGGGCGAGGTGCGCCTGGGCGAGCCCGAGGCGCTGCGCCAGTGGCACGAGCAGACCTGGTGGAACCAGCGCACGCTGTTTGCCATGAACATCGTGGTCTCGCTGGTGCTGGGCGTGCTGTTCGCCTTTGCCTGGCTGCAGCGGCGCGCCAGCAAGGCCTTTGGCTGGTACGCGCTCAATGCCTTCTGCTGGGCGCTGTTCCTGGCCAATATCCTGGCCACCGAGGCCTGGCCCTTCCCCGACACCCTGGCCGTGGCACGCGGCAATTTGCTGGTCTTCTTGCTGTTCGGCCAGAGCTTTTGCCTGTTCACCTGGCGCTTCGGCAGGCTGCACCTGCCCCGGCTGGAAAAGCTGCTGTGGGCGCTGACGCTGGCCGGCATGGCCGCCGCCATCTTCGCGCCCTGGTGGCTGGTGGACGGCGTGCTGCACATCGGCCTGGTGTACTTCGGCATCTGCGTGGCCGTGTCGCTGCACTTTCCGCTGCACGCCTGGCGCACGCGCGAGCCGGGCCACCTGGTCTACGCGGCCTGCCTGCTGGTCTTCCTGTGCGCGGGCCTGCACGACATGCTGGCGCTCAAGAAAGTGATTGGCCCCGCCACGCCCTGGATGCCCTACACCGCGCCGCTGACCATGCTGGCCCTGTCCATGGTGCTGGGCCGGCAGTTCGTGCTCAGCATGCGCCGCATCGAACAGTTCAACCAGGAGCTGACCGACAGCGTGGCGCGTGCCTGCGACGAGCTCGGCGGCACGCTGGCGCGCGAGCATGCGCTGGCACTCAGCCACTCGCGGCTGCAGGAACGGATGCAGCTGGCGCACGACCTGCACGACAGCCTGGGCGGCTCCCTGGTGCGCTCCATCGCCATGGTGGAGCAGGCGGGCGGCCCCATGCACAACCGCCAGTTCCTGTCCGTGCTCAAGCTGCTGCGCGACGACCTGCGCCAGATGATCGACAGCGGCACCAGCGTCTCCGTCACCGTGCCGGACACGCCCCAGGCCTGGATCGCGCCGCTGCGCCACCGCTTTGCCAGCCTGTTCGACGCGCTGGACATGCAGTCCGACTGGCAGGTGCCTGCCGCCTGGCCGCAGCCGCCCGGTGCGCTGCAGTGCCTGGCGCTGACGCGCGTGCTGGAGGAGGCACTGGCCAATGTGATCAAGCACAGCCGCGCCCAGTGCGTGCAGGTGCAGCTGCAGTGGCCCGAGCCGCATTGGCTGATGCTGCGCATCACCGACGACGGCGCAGGCTTTGACGTGGCCGCCGTGCAGCAGGCCGGCATGGGAGTGGGCCTGCGCAGCATGCAGGCGCGCCTGCAGCGCCTGGGCGGCCATCTGGACATGGATTCAGAGCCCGGCGCCACCGTGCTGGCCGCCTGGCTGCCCGTGCCCGGCGATCACCTGCACGACGGCACGGAGCAGGCCACCCTCAGCGCGAAAAGCGCCCTATCCCCGCACTGACGCCGGCCGGGGTCAGCACATCGTCGAAATACTCCAGCGTGAGCTGGTTGCCGTCGAATGTGGCCTTGGACAGGCTGCCCGGCGAATCGCCCTCGGGCACGAAGCTGAAGACCTCGCCATCCCAGTGGCTGAGCAGCATGCGCTGCGAACCCAGGCTGACCTGCAGTCCACCGCCACCCGTCTGCAGGCTGACCTGGGCCGGCCCGTAGAAGCGGTTGGCGTAGCTGCCCACATAGGCGCCCAGCGGCCGGGGCGGTCGGGGGAAAGGGGGCCGGGTCTTGCCTACCAGCTCGCCGTGCGGCTGCATGATGGGTGCCAGCCGCTTGGTCCAGATGCTCTCCCAGTCCTGGCGCTGGCGGCCCCATTCGACCTGGTCCAGGAACTGCGAGACCACGATCTCGGGCACGCCGATGGGCATGCCGTTGGTCAGCACCACGATGCCCAGCTTGAGCTCGGGCATGACGGTGAAGCTGGTCGCGCTGCCCGTGCCGAAGGCGCCCGAGTGGCTGTAGGTGGTGCGCCCCGCCTCGGACACGCCCACGTTGAAGCCGAAGCCGTAGTAGCGCGCAGGCTCGCCGTTGCCGGCCGGCGACTGCAGCATCTGCGGCGACAGCGCCGTGCGCAGCGCCTGCGCATCGACCACCTGGCGGCCCTCGAAGCGGCCCTCGTCCAACAGCATGGTCATCCAGCGCGCCATGTCGCGCACCGTGGAGCTGACGCCGCCGGCAGCCGACTGCGCATCGGGCCGGCGCACCGGCCCCGCCTGCCACACGCCGTTGACGCGCAGGTGGCCGGCCGCGCGGTTGGCGCGCGCCTCGAAATCGGCAAACAGCGAACTGGTCTGCGTCATGCCCAGCGGGCCGTAGACGGCCTGCTGCGACAGCGCGGCCCAGGACTGGCCCGCGATGGCGGCCACGGCCTCGGCGCCCGTGGTCAGGCCGAAGTTGCTGTAGGCGTACTGGGTGCCCACGGGCCGCAGCGGCAGGTAGCGCAGGCGCTCCAGGATCTGGCGCTGGCTGTAGCCCAGCTCCTCCAGCGCATCGCCGGCCTGGCCGGGCAGGCCCGAGCGGTGGGCATACATGTCGCCCACGGTGATGCGCTGGGCCGCGTCGGCATCCTCCAGCGTCCACCAGGGCAGGCCCTGCTGCACGCGCGTGTCCCAGGACACGCGGCGCTGGCCCACCTGCTGCGCCACCACGGTGGCGCCCACGGACTTGGAGACGGAGGCGAGCTGGAACACCGTGTCCGCATCCACGGCCAGCGACGAACCCAGACGGCGCACGCCCATGCCCTGGGCATAGACCAGGCGCCCCTCATGCACCACCGCCACGGCCACGCCGGGCACGCCCGTGCGCCGCATCTGCGCGCGCACCTGGCCGTCGAGTTGATCGAGCGCACGCTTGACGCGGTCCGTCACGGGCGGATCGATGGGATCGCCCCAGGACACCTCGCCATTGCATCCGGCCGTGGCCACGGCGCCCAGGGCCGCTCCCAGAAAATGCCGGCGCGCAAGAATCGATGAAGCCATGGGGTCTCCTGTGGTGCTGTCGTGAAGAACAAAAGGAAAAAGAAAAAGGGGCGGTTGTGCCGCCCCCCGTGACGATAGCAAAACGCGCCGGGCCGAATCCTGCCCGGCGTCAATGCCGCATCAGTGCCGCGTCAGTGCTGCATCAGTGCGGATCCACCGCCGCGATGATGCCGCCGCCCAGGCACACGTCGCCGTCGTAGAGCACGGCCGACTGGCCGGGCGTGACGGCCCATTGCGGCTCGGGAAAATCCAGCCGGAAGCCTTCGGGCGTGGCGCCCGAGATCAGGGCCGGTGAGTCGGGCTGGCGGTAGCGCGTCTTGGAGCCGTAGGCCTTGCCCTCGGCGGGCGCATGGCCGGCCACCCAGCTGACCTGGTCGGCCAGCAGCGACTGCGACAGCAGCCAGGGATGGTCATGGCCCTGCACCACGCGCAGCGTGTTGGTGTCCAGTTCCTTGCGCGCCACGAACCAGGGCTCATGGTCGCCGCCGCCGCGCGGCGCGCCCTTTTCCTTGACGCCGCCGATGCCCAGGCCCGAGCGCTGGCCCAGCGTGTAGAACGACAGGCCCACATGCTTGCCCAGCTTGCGGTTGCGGTCGTCAAGGATGTTGCCGGGCTCCTTGCTGATGTAGCGGTTCAGGAAGTCGCGGAACGGCCGCTCTCCGATGAAGCAGATGCCCGTGGAGTCCTTCTTCTTCGCGTTGGGCAGGCCGATCTCCTCGGCAATGCGGCGCACCTCGGTCTTCTTCAGCTCGCCCACGGGGAACATGGACTTGGACAGCTGGGCCTGGTTGAGGCGGTGCAGGAAGTAGCTCTGGTCCTTGGCCGGGTCCAGCCCCTTGAGCAGCTCGAACAGCTGCGTGTCGGGGTTCTGGCGCACGCGGGCGTAGTGGCCCGTGGCGATCTTCTCGGCGCCCAGGCGCATGGCGTGGTCCAGGAAGGCCTTGAACTTGATCTCGGCATTGCACAGCACGTCGGGGTTGGGCGTGCGGCCGGCCTGGTACTCGCGCAGGAACTCGGCGAAGACGCGGTCCTTGTACTCGGAGGCGAAGTTCACATGCTCGATCTCGATGCCGACCACGTCGGCCACGGCGGCGGCATCGACGAAATCGACATTGGACGAGCAGTATTCGCTGTCGTCGTCATCTTCCCAGTTCTTCATGAAGATGCCGACCACTTCATGGCCCTGTTGCTTGAGGAGATGGGCCGTGACAGCGGAGTCCACACCGCCCGACAGGCCCACCACGACGCGGTGTTTAGTCATGGGCAGCGATTATCCCCGCGCCCTTCAAAGGCTGCGCGCCACGGGCTTTGCAGCCCTGCGCCAGCAGGAATAATGGCCCTCCTGCCCCCTAGGAAACGCCCGCATGCGCTACGACCTGACCGATCTCAAGCTGTTCATGGCCATCGCCCAGGCCGGCAATCTCTCGCGTGCCAGCCAGGCGCGGCACCTGACGCCCTCGGCCGCCAGCCAGCGCCTGCGCAACCTGGAGCAGGCCCTGGGCTGCCAGCTGTTCACGCGCGAGCACAAGGGCATGCGGCTGACCGAGGAAGGCCACGCCATGCTCGAGCATGCGCGCGGCGTGTTCGCCGCCATCGACGGCATGGAGGCCGAGGCCGCCCTGCTGGGCAGCAGCCTGCAGGGCAAGGCAACGCTGGCGGCCAACAGCTCCTCGCTGCACGGCTTCATCGGCCCGCACATCGGCGAGTTCCTGACCGCCTTTCCCGAGGTGAACCTGACCCTGGTCGAGCAGACCAGCGAGACGATTGCCGCCAGCGTGGCCGAGGGCGAGGCCGACCTGGGCGTCTACGCGGGCGAGCCCATGGCGGGCGCCGTGGCCTGCGAGACCTTTGCGCAGGACCGCCTGGTGGTGATCGCCCCGCCCGGCCATCCGCTGGTGCCCCAGCCGGGCGAGAGGCAAGACGACGGCGAAGGCCCTTCCTGCCGGTTCTTCGACACCCTGGCCCATGCCTTCGTGGGCATGGCGCTGACCAGCAGCAACTACGCCTTTCTGCGCGAGCTGGCCAAGCGCCATGGCCGGCCGCTGCGCTGCCGCATCCACGTGGACGATTTCACCTCCATCGTGCGGCTGGTCTCGCAGGGCGTGGGCCTGGCCATCATTCCGCACAGCATCTACCGCAGGCTCGGCACCGCGCATGCGGTGGCCTGCCTGCCGCTGGAGGAAACCTGGGCACGGCGCCCGCTGCAGCTGGTGCGCTCCAGCGAACGGCCGCTGACGCCCACCGCGCAGCGGCTGCGCAGCTTTCTGAAAGGGCTGGCCGACAAGGCCTAGGCCCGGGTTCAGGGCTGGGCTTGGGCCTTGGCCTGCTTGCGTTCCAGGAAGGCATTCATGTGGTGCTGCGGCTCGCCCGTGTTGAAGGCCGCGCCGAACTCGGCCACGCTGTCGGTGATGGCCGAGTCCACGCCCATGCCCTCCCAGCGGCGCAGCAGGCGCTTTTGCTGGCGCAGCGCCTCGATGCCGATCCCGCCCAGCCCCTCGGCAATCTGCGCGATGCGCGCATCGAGCTGGTCGCCGGGCACGCATTCGTTGAGCAGGCCCCAGCGCTCGGCCTGCAGGGCGCCGATGTTCTCGCCCGTGAGCAGCAGCCAGCTGGCGCGCGTGCCACCGATCTGCGCCGGCATCATGGCCGCGTGGATCACCGAGGGAATGCCGACCTTGACCTCGGGCATACCCACCACGGCATCATCGGCCGCGATGCGCAGGTCGGCCGCCATGGCCAGCTCCAGCCCGCCGCCCAGCGTATGGCCCTGCAACCGGGCGATTACCGGCACGGGGAAATGCCGCACCGCGTTGCACAGGTCGCGCAGCCCGCTGATGAAGGCGCGTGCCGAGGCGGCGTTGAGCGACGCCATCTCGCGGATATCGGCCCCCGCCACGAAGGCGCGCGTGCCCGATCCGCGCAGCACCAGGCAGTGCAGATCGGGGCGCTCGGCCAGTTCGGCCAATTGCGCGGTCAGCGCGCGGATCACGGGTGTGCCCAGGATGTTCAGCGGCCCGCCGCCGGTGATGGTGAGCACGGCGGTCTGCGGGGTGGGAAAGGTCACTTGTGCATGCACGGCAGATCTCCTCAAAGTTTCTCGAATCCGATGTCGCGGATCAGCTGGGACCAGGCGCGGTTGGAGCGCTCCACCGTCTGCCTGAACTGCGCAGGCTCCTGGAAGTCCACGACGGCGCCCTGCTGCTCGATGGTCTTGATCAGCTCGGGCTTTTGCAAGGTCTTGCGCATGGCTTCGCTGAGCCTGGCAAGAATGGCGGGATCGAGCCTGGCAGGCGCGCCCAGGCCATACCAGGACATGTCGTTCATGGGCTTGAGACCGGCCTCGGCATAGGTGGGCACGCCCGGCAGGGCCGGCAGGCGCACGGGGCTGGACACGGCCAGCGCACGCAGCTGGCCGCCCGCGATCAGCGCGCCCGAGGACGGCATGTTGTCGAACACCACATCGAGCTGCCCCGCCATCAGGTCGTTGAGCGCCGGCCCCAGGCCCTTGTAGGGCACATGGGTGAGGGTGGCGCCCGTGGTGCTGCCGAACAGCGCACCGCTCAGGTGGCTGAGCCCGCCATTGCCCGAGGAGCCGTAGTTGAGCTTGCCCGGCGCGGCGCGCGCCGCGTCGCTCACATCCCTGGCGCTCTTGTAGGCCGAGCCTGCGCTGACCACCATCACGCCCGGCACATTGGCGATGTTGGTGATGGGGGTGAAGTCCTTCACCGGGTCATACGCGGGCTTGGCGTAGACGTTGGGATTCACGGCATGCGAGCTCTCCACCATCATCACCAGGGTGTAGCCGTCGGCCGGCTGCTTGGCCGCATAGGCCGAGCCCGTGCTGCCGCCCGCGCCGGGGCGGTTTTCCACCACCACGGCCTGGCCCAGCGTCTCGCCCAGGTAGCGGGCCGCCACGCGCGCTATCACATCGGTGGCGCCGCCCACCGCATAGGGCACGACCAGGCGTACGGGCCGCTCGGGATAGCTTCCGGCCCCCGCCGCCCCTGCCGCCCCCGCTGCATATGCCAGCGGCATCCCCGCCAGCGCGGCGGCTGCCACGGCGGCCTTCAGTGCTTTCATGCGTTTCGTCATCCTTGTCTCCTTCTTGGCTTGTCGATGTCTATGGATTCAGAGGTCCTGCGGCGCCGCACCGAGCACGGGCGGCGGCGGCACCTGGGAGCCGCTGCCGGCCGGCACCATGGGGTTGCGCACCAGCTTCAGCGTGCCCAGCTGCGGGTGCTCCACCGTCTGCAGCATCTGGCGGTGCCGGACCTGCGGATGGGCGAAGACCTGTTCCATGGTGTTGATGCAGCCCCAGGGCACCTGGGCGGTGTCCAGCACATCGGTCAGGGCCTGCAGCGGCCAGCGGCCCAGCGCCGCGCGCAGCAGCGGGCGCAGCTGCGCCATGCCGGTCAGGCGCGCGGCATTGGTGGCAAAGCGCGCGTCCAGGTGCCAGTCCGTGCCCAGCACGGAGCACAGGGCGGCGAACTGCCCGTCATTGCCGATGGCCAGGATGAAATGCCCGTCTTCGCAGGCAAACACCTCGTAGGGTGCGCAATTGGGATGGGCGTTGCCCGTGCGGCGCGGGTTCTCGCCGCTGACCAGGTAGTTGGCCGCCTGGTTGGCATTCATGGCCACGGCCACGTCCAGCAGCGCCAGGTCGATGTGCTGGCCGCGCCCCGTGCGCTGGCGCTGCACCACGGCCGCCAGCACGGCGCTGGTGGCATACATGCCCGTCATCAGGTCCACCACGGCCACGCCCGTGCGCAGCGGGCCAGCGCCCTCCTCGCCATCGGCCACGCCCGTGTAGCCCATGAGGCCGCCCAGCCCCTGGAACACATAGTCGTAGCCGGGCTTGTGCGCAAACGGGCCGCTCTGGCCGAAGCCCGTGATCGACAGGTAGATCAGCCCGGGGTTGATCGCGGCCAGCGCCGCGTAGTCCAGGCCGTGGCGCGCCAGCGCGCCGGCCTTGTAGTTTTCCACCAGCACGTCGGCATCGCGGATCTGGCGCAGCAGCCAGGCATGCGAGGCCGGCTCGGTGAAATCCAGCGCCACCGACTGCTTGCCGCGGTTGCAGGACAGGAAATAGGCCGACACGGCCTCGCCACCGGGCGCCTGCACGAAGGGCGGGCCCCAGGCGCGCGTGTCGTCGCCCGTGCCGGGACGCTCGATCTTGAGCACCGATGCGCCCAGGTCGGCAAGGTTCTGGGTGCACCAGGGTCCCGCCAGGATGCGGGACAGGTCCACCACGCGCAGGCCGTCGAGGGCGCTGGACAGTCCATGGTTGTGTTGCATGGGGGTGATGGTCGCGGCAGGGGGGCTGGCGGTCCATCGATCATTGCTTCATGCTGCGTTCGCGTGGGCTTCATGCTGCTTGTGCCTTGGCGTGTCCAGCGGCTTGCCTGCGCGGCAGGCAGGGGCCGGGTCTCGGCCCGTCGGCCGACCCCCTTTCTTGATCGCCAAGAAAGGGGGACAAAGAAGGCGACCCCGAATGTCCGCGACCCTTCGCTTCGCTGCGGGCAACCTGCACCGGGTCGCCTGCGGGGTTCGCCGTGAAACTCACTTCGCGCTACGCGCTCCGTTCAGACAATCACGGCGAGTCAGAAGACGAAGCAGTCCTGTCCTTCGGCAGGACTGCAACCCCGCAGACAACCCGGCGCAGGCGCTGACATACGGGGGAGTTGCTGCGGGCCGTCGCTGCGCTCGGCCCCTTTACCGGGCATGCGCTACTGCTTCCTCCACCGTTTCCCAGATGAACCGGCCCGACGGGCTTTGCTGCTCCTCCACCACATGCGCCACCAGCCCGGCCGCCCGCGAGATGACGGCAAAGCCGCGCATCACGGCCGTGGGCACGCCGATCTCGCCCAGCAGGGCGGCCACGGCCCCCGTGGCATTGATGGTGATGGGCTGGCCCGCTGCGGCGTCCACGGCGGCAGAGAGGATTTCGAGTGCGCGGATTCTGCTGCCCGCCAGTTCGGGTTCGGCGCGGCCCATGTCCAGCAGCTTGTAGGCGCGCGGGTCCACGGGCTTGTGCAGGTGGTGGCCAAAGCCGGGGACGGGGCTTTTCAACGCCTTGTGGTGCTGGGCGATGGCGCGGGCCTCGGCCTCGGGGTCGGCGGCGGCGGCGATGCGGTCGAGCAGCGCGGCGCAGTTCTCCATGGTGCCCACGAAGGAGCTGCCCACGGCCAGCAGGCCGGCCGAGACGGCGCCCTGCAGGTTCTCCGGCGCGCTCATGTAGATGAGGCGCGTGGCGATGGCGCTGGGCGTGAGGCCATGCTCCATGAGCACGATGAGCACCACATCGGCGATGCGCAGGTCCACGGGGCGCGGCGTGCGGCCCAGGATCTGCATCAGCATCACCTCGGTGAAGGTCTTCTTGCCCATCAGGTCCTCGACCAGGTCGGCATCGCGGTAATGCAGGCTGGTGAGGGTGTGGGTGCACAGGCGGGTGACGGGGGGTTGGGGGGTTGCCATGGCCAGGGTTTCCTTGTGATGGTGTGCGGGATCAGCGGGGCGCCAGCGCAAGCTCGCGCACGGCCGTCTTGAGCAGCTTGCCCACGGGCGAGCGCGGCAGGCTGGCGTGAAAGTGGATGCGCTTGGGTGTCTGCACGGGGCCCAGGCGCTGGCGCACGAAGGCGATCAGCTCGGCCTCGTCCGGGCGCTGGTCGGGGCGCAGTTCGGCGCGCAATTGCACGGCGGCCTGCACGGCCTCGCCCCAGTGATCGTCGGGGATGCCGAAGACCACGCACTCATGCACGGCCGGGTGCTGGCCCAGGGCGTTTTCCACATCCACGGGATAGACGTTGAAGCCGCCCGTGATGACCAGGTCCTTCAGGCGGTCCTTGAGGTGCAGGTAGCCCTGCGCATCGATCAGGCCCCGGTCCCCCGTGTGCAGCCAGCCGTTCACCAGGGTCTCGGCCGTCTTGCCGGGCAGGCGCCAGTAGCCGCTCATCAGCAGATCGCCGCGCGCCACGACCTCGCCCACCTCGCCCCGGGGCAGCAGGCGGCCGTCGGGCGCCATGATGGCCAGGTCGCTGAACCAGGTGGCCCGGCCCACGGAGGTCCACAGGCCTTCGTCCTCGAAGTCCTCGGGCCGCATGGCCGTGAGGATCTGCGGCGCCTCGGTCTGGCCATAGGTGGTGGCCAGCACGGGGCCGAAGAAGGCGCGCACCTGGCGGATTTTCTCGGGCGGCATGGCGGCGCCGCCGTAGATGAGGCGGCGCAGGCCGGGGAAGTCCGCACGGCTGGCACCCGGCAGCGCCATCAGCATGTAGATCAGGGTGGGCGGCATGAAGCACACGGTGCCGCCGCGCAGGGCAAAGGCGCTGCGCACGGCCTCGGCACCCGCACCGTCGAGCAGCACATGGCAGCCGCCCTGCGCCAGGATGGGCAGCAGGTAGGTGGACGTGCCATGCGTGATGGGCGCGGCCATGACGTAGCGGTCATGCTCATCGAACCCCCAGGCCTGGATCTGGTTGGCAATGCCGGCCATCCAGGCGCGGCAGGGCTGCATCACGCCCTTGGGCAGGCCCGTGGTGCCGCCCGTGAACTTGATGGCCTGGATGGCATCGGCGGGCAGGTCGGGTGTCACAGGCAAAGCGCCGGTCTGCGCCTGCTCCAGCGCCGCCGTGCCCTCGCCCAGCACCAGGTGGATGCCCGGCGCCCCTTGCACCAGTGCAGCGCCACCCGCATCGCACAGCACGATGGAAGGCTCGGTGGCATCGATGATGCGGCGCACCTCGGACTGCGTGCTCTTGGGATTGAGCGGCACCCAGACCTTGCCGCTGGCCATCACCGCCAGCAGGGCGGCGATATGGTCTGCGCTGTTGCCCGCGCAGATGCCCACGCGGCTTTGCACGGCGGGCTCCAGCGCCTGCAGCCCGGCCGCAAGCGCGGCCACCTTGCGGGCCAGTGCGTCATAGCGGATGCAGCCGCCCGGTGCGTCGATGGCGATGCGCTGCGGCCAGCGTTCGGCCGCGCGCCAGAAAAAATCAATGGGTTGCATGGGGGTTGTCTCCTTGTGGGGCGGTTGTGTTGAGCTTTTGCCGAACGTGTGCCGAACTACTGGGCGGTGGCGCCCGAGGCCTTGACCACCTCGCGCCAGCGCTTGATCTCCGACGTCGCAAAGCTGCGCATCTGCGCCGGGGTGCCGGGCTCGGGCGTGGCGGCCATCTCGCCCAGGCGCTGGCGCAGCTCGGGTGCGGCCAGGGCGGTGTTCAGGGCATGGTTCAGGCGCTCGATCACGGCGGGCGGCGTGCCCGCAGGGGCGGCCAGGCCGAACCAGGACTGCACGTCGAAGCCCGCATAGCCCGACTCCGCCAGCGTGGGCACATCGGGCAGCAGCGCCGAGCGCCGGGCGCTGGTGATGGCGATCGCGCGCAGCTTGCCGGCCTGCACGTGGGGCAGGGCCGAGGGCGCGTTGTCGAACATGGAATCCACCTGCCCGCCCAGCAGGTCGGTGATGGCCGGTGCGCTGCCCCGGTAGGGCACGTGCAGCATGCGCAGGCCCGACAGCTGCCGGAACATCTCGCCCGACAGGTGGATCGACGAGCCGCTGCCCGACGAGGCGAAGCTGATGCCCTGCGCACTCTGCCGGGCGTAGCGCACATAGTCGGCCACGTTCTGTATGGGCAGGCGCGGGTTGACCACGAGGATGTTGGGAATCTTGGCGATCAGGCCGATGGGCTCGAAGTCCTTGACCGGGTCATAGCCGAGCCGGGGGTAGAGCGAGGCATTGATGGTGTTGGCAATGGTGTAGACATACAGCGTGTAGCCGTCCGCAGGCGCCCGCGCCACGGCCTCGGCGCCCACATTGCTGTTGGCGCCCGTGCGGTTGTCCACCACCACGCTCTGGCCCAGCTGCTCGCCCATCCGGGCGGCCACCAGGCGTGCGATCACATCGGTGGCGCCGCCGGCCGCATAGCCCACCACGAGCCGCACGGGCCGGGCCGGCCAGGCCGCCGGCTGCGCCAACGCGGCGGTCGCGGCGGCCATGCCGGCCAGTGCGCAGGTGAAGGAACAGGCCAGCAGGCGCCGGCGCGCCCACGGATTGAAACGGGCAGGGGTGGTCATGTCTTGTCTCCAGGTGATCGTTCTGATGTCTGCTTGTGTCCGCTTATGTCTGCCTGTGTGGGCTTTCGACGGCCTGCGGCACACTGCGCGCTGCACGCAGGCCCTTTTCTGCCCTGCCTGCAATCACCGGGAAATTCTTTTCCATGCCTTCGCGCAGCACCACTTCAAACGTCCGGCCAGCGGACATTCCAGTCTCCGCCGACGATGCCGGCAGCCGCACGCTGCGCCGTGGCCTGCAGGTGCTGGACGCCGTGCTGGCCGCAGGCCGCGAGGGCCTGCGCGTCGCTGACCTGTGCCGCGCCACGGGGCTGGAGCGCGCCACGGTGTACCGCCTGCTGTCCACCCTGGTGGACAGCGGCTATGTGGCGCACAGGGGGCGCTTCGGCTATGCGGCCGGCCACCGGCTGGCGGCCACGGCCGCCAGCGCGGGCCAGCCCAACATGGCCGTGCGGCTGCAGCCCGTGCTGGAGCGCGTGAGCGCGGGCTGCGCGGATGCGGCCTTTGCCATCGTGCGCGAAGGCGCGGCATCGCACTGCATCGCCCGCCATGTGGGCACGCATCCGGTGCAGATCCTGGTGATCCAGGTGGGCACGCGCCAGCCGCTGGGCGTGGGAGCGGCGGGACTGGCCCTGCTGGCCGCCCTGCCCGATGCCGAGGTGCAGGCCGCGATGGCGGCCAACGCGCCCGTGCTGGAGCAGTACGGCGGCATGACGCCCGAGCGCATGGCCCTGCTGGTGAAGGCCACGCGCCAGCGCGGCTGGTCCGTCATCGGCAACCACGCCACGCGCGGCGTGCTGGCCGTGGGCATGGCGGTGCGCAATGCCGAGGGCGAGCCCGTGGCCGCCGTCAGCGTGGCCTCCACGCTGGAGCGCATGCCCGGCGAGCGCCAGAAGCTGATTGCGCGCTCGATAGGCGAGGCCCTGGCGGCCCTGCTGCCGCGCGGCATCTGAGGCCAAGCCCCCGGTCTGCACCGACAATCGGCGCTGCACACCACGAGCGCCGCCCCCATGGAACTGAGACAACTCCGCTACTTCGTCCGCATCGTCGAACTGGGCTCCATGAGCCGCGCCGCCCTGGACCTGGACATGGTCCAGTCCGCGCTGAGCCAGCAGGTCAGCCGCCTGGAAAGCGAGCTGTCCACCCGGCTGCTGCAGCGCACGCCGCGCGGCGTGGTGCCCACCGAGGCAGGCGTGGCCTTCTTCCGCGAGGCCCAGCTCACGCTGCGCCATGCCGAGCAGGCCGTGCGCAGCGCGCAGCAGGCGCGGCTGTCGGGCTCGGTCAGCGTGGGCCTGGCGCCCACCACCTCGGCCATGCTGGGCCTGCCCATGATGCAGGCCATGCGCGCGCGCTACCCCGATGTGCGCCTGCACATGGTGGAGGGCATGTCCGGCCACCTGACCGACATGCTCAATGCGCGCGCGCTGGACATGGCCGTGCTGTTCGACGCGCGCCTGCACGGCGGTCAGGCCCGCGCAGGCGGGCGGCGCTGGCAGGTGCATCCGCTGATCGAGGAAGAGCTGTTCCTGATCCGCGCGCGCGGCCACCACCCCGAGCCGCTACCGCCGCAGATGGCGCTGGCCGACCTGGCCGGCGAATCGCTGATCCTGCCCACGGGCCTGCACGGCCTGCGCAGCACGCTGGACACGGCCTTCTCGCAGGCGCGCTTCACGCCGCATCTGGTGCTGGAGGTGGACTCGCTGTCCATGGTCATGGCGGCCGTGGATGCAGGCCTGGGCAGCACGGTGCAGCCCTGGGCCTCCATGGGCCGCTATGCCGATGCCGCGCAGCGCTTCGAGTGGTCGCGTATCACGGACAAAGATGCCCTGCGCACCAACTTGCTGTGCAGCCTGTCCGAGGATGAGCTGTCGCCCGCCGCCCTGGCCGCGCGCGTGGTGCTGATCGACTGCGTGCGCCAGCTGCTGCGCGGCGGTGCCTGGGCTGGCACGGCCCTCATCCATCACGAAGACTGATACCCCCATGCCGGCGGGCCCCTGCCCGCCGCGCGGCGTTCTCCCTACATTCGCAATCCCCACGATGGCGAATGCAAGGAGAACTCCATGGACCCCGATGTCCTGGTCATAGGCGGCGGCAATGCCGCCCTGTGCGCGGCCCTGATGGCGCGCGAGGCAGGCCGCAGCGTGCTGCTGCTGGAGGCGGCGCCGCGCGACTGGCGCGGCGGCAATTCCGGCCACACGCGCAACCTGCGCTGCATGCACGACGCGCCCCAGGACGTGCTGGTCGAGGCCTACCCCGAAGAGGAGTTCTGGCAGGACCTGCTCAAGGTCACGGGCGGCATCACCAACGAGCACCTGGCGCGCATGGTGATCCGTGCCTCCTCCACCTGCCGCGACTGGATGCGCCGCCACGGCGTGCATTTCCAGCCGCCGCTGTCGGGCGCCCTGCATGTGGCGCGCACCAATGCCTTCTTCATGGGCGGCGGCAAGGCCCTGGTCAATGCCTACTACCGCAGCGCCGAACGGCTGGGCGTGCAGGTGCGCTACGCGTCGCCCGTGGACCGGCTGGAGATCGAGGGCGGCGAGTTCAAGGCCGCCTGGGTGGGCGAGCAGCGCATCACCGCAAAGACCTGCGTGCTGGCGGCGGGCGGCTTCGAGTCCAACCGCGAGTGGCTGCGCGAGGCCTGGGGACAGAACGCACGCGGCGAGTGGCCGTCCGACAACTTCCTGATCCGCGGCACGGCCTTCAACCGCGGCGTGCTGCTGCGCCATCTGCTCGAAGACCATGGCGCCGACCGCATCGGCGACCCCACCCAGGCCCACATGGTGGCCATCGATGCGCGCGCGCCGCTGTACGACGGCGGCATCTGCACGCGCATCGACTGCGTCTCGCTGGGCGTGGTGGTCAACCGCGAGGCCGAGCGCTTCTACGACGAGGGCGAGGACTTCTGGCCCAAGCGCTATGCCATCTGGGGCCGCCTGGTGGCCCAGCAGCCGGGCCAGACCGCCTGGTCCGTCATCGACGCCAAGGCCATTGGCCGTTTCATGCCGCCGGTCTTCCCGGGCGTGCGCGCCGACTCCCTGCCCGAGCTGGCACGCAAGCTGGGCCTGGACGAGGAGCGCTTCATGCAGACCCTGGATGCCTACAACGGCGCCTGCCGCGTCGGCCACTTCGACCACACGGCGCTGGACGACTGCCACACCGAGGGCCTGGCGCCCGCCAAGACCCACTGGGCCCGCCCCATCGACACGGCGCCCTTCTACGGCTACCAGCTGCGCCCCGGCGTGACCTTCACCTACCTGGGCCTGGAGACCGACGACACGGCGGCCGTGCGCTTTGCCGGCCAGCCCAGCACCAGCCTGTTCGTGGCCGGCGAAATGATGGCCGGCAACGTGCTGGGCAAGGGCTATACGGCCGGCGTGGGCATGTCCATCGGCACGGCCTTCGGCCGCATCGCGGGCCGCAACGCGGCCCTGGCCGCCGCCGGACAACCCGCCGTGCGCGGCGCAGTGACAGAGAAAGCTTGACCGAGATGCAGACCCTGAACGCCCTGGCACAAGAAGCCCAGGACCTGGCCGCCGGCCGGGTCATTCCCATCCTGCCGGTTTCCACCGAAACGGCCGCCGAAGGCGAGGTGGCGCGCGCCCTGCAGATCTGCAACGCCTGCCGCTACTGCGAAGGCTTTTGCGCGGTCTTCCCGGCCATGACGCGGCGCCTGGAGTTCGGCAAGGCCGATGTGCACTACCTGGCCAACCTGTGCCACAACTGCGGCGCCTGCCTGCATGCCTGCCAGTACGCGCCGCCGCACGAATTCGCCATCAACATCCCCAAGGCCATGGCCGAGGTGCGCGGCCAGACCTATGCCGACTACGCCTGGCCACCCGCCCTGGGGCGCCTGTACCAGAGGAACGGACTCACGCTGTCGCTGGCCCTGGCCGCAGGCCTGTCGCTGTTCCTGGTGCTGGCCGTGGCCCTGCAGGGCGGCCCGGGCCGGCTGTGGGGCGCCGACCTGGGCGCCAACTTCTACAACCTGTTCCCGCACAACCTGCTGGTGGGCATCTTCGCGCCCGTGTTCCTGTTCGTGGTGCTGGCACTGGCCATGGGCGTGCGCCGCTTCTGGACGGACGTCAAGCCCGCCACCGGCGGCGTGGACGTGGGCACGCCGGCGGCGGCCGAGGCCGCGCACGACGTGCTGCGCCTCAAATACCTGGACGGCGGCCACGGCGAGGGCTGCCACAACGAGGACGATGCCTACACCCTGAGCCGCAGGCGCTTTCACCACCTGACCTTCTACGGCTTCCTGCTGTGCTTTGCGGCCACGGCGCTGGCCACGGTCTACCACTACGTGTTCGGCTGGGCCGCGCCCTACGAATTCCCCAGCCTGCCCAAGCTGCTGGGCGCCGTGGGCGGCACCAGCCTCATGCTGGGCACCGCAGGCCTGTGGCGCCTGAACCGCAGGCGCCACCCGCAGCATGGCGACGCGCGCCAGAAACCCATGGACCTGGGCTTCATCGCCCTGCTGTTCCTGGTCGCCGCCAGCGGCATGGCGCTGTGGCTGGGCCGCGGAACGCCCGCGCTGGCCCTGCTGCTGTGCCTGCACCTGGGCGCGGTGATCGCCCTGTTCGCCACCCTGCCCTACGGCAAGTTCGCGCACGGCGTGTTCCGCACGGCATCCCTGCTGCGCCACAACACCGAAAAGCGCCAGCCCAGCCCCATCGGGCTGGGTGCCGACTAGCCGCACCCGCCCCGATTCCCAGCCAATGACGGAGACAACCCCATGATGAACAAGCGCAACTTCCTGCACGCCACCGCCCTGGCCGCCTCCCTGCTCGCACTGGCCGCCAGTGCGCAGGCCCAGGACTTTCCTCCCAAGAAGCCCGTGTCCCTGGTCGTGGGCTTCGCCGCCGGCGGCGCCGCCGATGCGGCCGCGCGCCTGATCGCCAAGAAGCTGGGCGAGAACATCGGCCAGAGCGTGGTGGTGGAGAACAAGGGCGGCGCGGGCGGCAACATCGCCCACCAGCAGGTGGCCAACGCGGCGGCCGACGGCTCGGTGCTGCTGTTCGGCTCGGTGGGGCCGCTGACCATTGCGCCGCACCTGATGAAGCTGCCCTACGACCCCTTCAAGGACCTGGCACCCATCTCGGGCGGCGTGAACTTTCCCAACGTGCTGGTGGTGCACAAGGGCGCGGGCGTGAAGACCCTGGCCGAGTTCGTGGCCAAGGCCAGGAAGAACCCGGGCACGGTGGACTACGCCTCGACGGGCGCGGGCTCGGCCTCCCACCTGGCAGGCGAGCTGTTCAACCAGCGCGCGGGCATCGACATGGTGCATGTGCCCTACAAGGGCGGCGCGCCCGCGCTGCAGGACCTGCTGGGCGAGCGCGTGACCAGCTACTTCGCCGCGCCGCCCACGGCCCTGCCCCACATCGAGGCCGGCAAGCTGATCCCGCTGGCCACCACGGGCCTCACGCGCCCGGCGTACATGCCCGACATCCCCACGGTGGCCGAAGCCGGCTATCCCGGCTTCGAGGCACTGAACTGGTATGCCTTCGTGGCACCGGGCAAGACACCCAAGCCGATGCTGGACCGCTGGAACACCGAGATCGTCAAGGTACTCAATGACCCTGGCGTCAAGGAGGCGCTGAACAAGCACGGCCTCACCCCCCAGCCCACCACGCGCGCCGAGTTCGCGGCCTTCATGAAGAAGGAATACGAGCAGTGGGGCAGGCTGGTGAAGGAGCGAAAGCTCTCCGCGGAGTGAGCGGCTTGCAGGCGTTCAGAGTTTGATCGGCTTGCGTGCCACGGGCGCTGCAAAGCCCGCGCACAGGCGGTTCCAGACATTGATGCTGCCGATGGCATAGGTCAGCTCCACCATCTCGCGCTCGCTGAAATGCGGGCGCAGCGCCTCGAAGTCCTGCTGCTCGGGATGGGCCTGGCTCAGGCGCGTGCAGCGCTCGGCCCAGTTCAGGGCGGCGCGCTCGCGCCCGTCGTAGAAATCCACCTCGGGCCAGGTGACGATGCTGTTGATGCGCTGCAGGTCCTCGCCCCGGGACAGCAGTTCGCGCGTGTGCATGTCCACGCAGAAGGCGCAGCCGTTGATCTGCGAGACGCGCAGGAACACCAGCTCCAGCAGCTGGATGCCCAGGCTGGACTGGTTGAGCAGCGCGTTGATGCCGGCCTGGGCCTTGTACAGCTCGGGGGCCACGGCCTGGAAGTTCAGGCGCGGCGTGGGGGCGGCAAGAGGACGGGCGCCGGTGGCAGCGGAAGACGAAGCGGTCATGGAAAACACTCCTTGAGGGATGTAGCAGCCGGCCGGAATGGCTGGCCCATACCTTCAAGACGCGCGGGGCGTGCGCGTTGTGACAGCGTTGGCGAAAATTTTTTCGCAGCCCCTATCCTCCCTTCCGCCGGCTGCCCCTCAATCCGCCACGATGCGCCGCTCCGTGGCGATCTTGCGGTACAGGGCGTTCTCGGCCGCGATCTCGCGCGCGAACTCCTCGGGGCGGTTACCGATCACGCGCGAGCCCGTGTCCTCGATCTGGCGGCGCACCTCGGGGCTGGCCAGCGCGCGCTGGGCTGCCACATGCAGGCGCGCCACGATCTCGGGCGACAGCCCCTTGGGGCCGTAGATGCCATAGAAGGCGCTGCGGTTGACCGGCTCCAGCCCCAGCTCCTTGAAGGTGGGCACCTGCGGCAGCTGGGCCAGGCGCTCTGGCGCGGCCACCGCCAGCGCGGTGAGCCGGCCCGCCTTGATGAAGGGCAGGGCCGAGGGCAGGTTGTCGAAGACGATGGGCACCTGGCCCGCCACCGCATCGTTGAGCGCGGGGCCCGATCCCCGGTAGGGCACATGCGTGAGCGACAGCCCTGAGCGGCTGGACATCAGCTCCATCAGCATGTGGCCTATGGAGCCCGTGCCCGCCGTGCCGTAGGCATGCTTGCCGGGGTTCTTCTTCACCTCGTCCACGAAGGCCGCAAAGCTCTGCGCCTTGAAGCCCGGATGCACGGCCAGCACATTGGGCGTGGCCGCAATGTTGGTGATGGGCGTGAAATCGGTGAGCGGGTTGTAGGGCAGGCGCGGGTTGATGGCCGGATTGGTGGCCGTGGTGGACACGGTGGCCACGCCCAGCGTGTAGCCGTCGGGCTGGGCGCGCGCGGCCTCGTGCGCGCCGATGGCGCCTCCGCCGCCGCCCTTGTTGTCCACCACCAGCGGCTGGCCCAGGGCCTCTGCCATGCGCGGCGCGATCGCGCGCGCCACGATGTCGGTGGTGCCGCCGGCCGCAAACGGCACGATCAGGCGCACCGGGCGCGTGGGATAGGCGCCGGCATCGGCCGCCATGGCGCCCGGTGCGGCACCAGCGGCCAGCAGCAGGGCGCACAGGCTGCGGCGTGAAGTGAAGTGGTTCATGGGATGTCTCCTGGGAATGGCTGTGTTTTGAACGGACGGTGGAGGTTTCTGTCAGGCCGATGCGCGGCGCACGATGTGCGAGCGGTCCAGCGCGCCGCAGGAGGAGGCGCCCAGCATGGCCAGGTTGCGGTCCACCTCGTCGCGCAGCAGGCCGATGGCGTGCAGCACGCCGGCCTCGCCGCCCACGGCGGCGGCGTAGTTGAAGGGCCGACCCACCAGCACCATGCGCGCGCCCAGCGCCACGGCCTTGAGCACATCGGAGCCGCGCCTGAAGCCCCCGTCGATCAGCACGGGATAGTCCGGCCCCAGGGCCGCCACCACGTCCTCAAGAATGCGCATGGCCGACACCGCGCCGTCGAGCTGCCGCCCGCCATGGTTGGACAGCACGATGCCGTCGGCCCCCACGCGCCGGGCCTGCAGCGCATCCTCCACGCTGAGCACGCCCTTGATGACCAGCGGCCCCTTCCAGCGGCGGCGGATGGCCTCGATGTGGCGCCAGCTCAGGTGGTCGCGTGCCGAAAAATCGCGCATCACGCTGGACGACATGATGGGCGCGCCGCGCGTGGCAAACGAGTTCTCGAAATGCGGCATGCCGTGGCGCAGCAGCGTGCGCAGGAACGTGCCCGCCACCCAGCCCGGGCGCACCATGCCGTCCCAGGCCAGGCGCAGGCTGGGCTTGAGCGGCGTGGAAAAGCCGGTGCGGATGTTGTTCTCTCGGTTGGCGGAGATCGGTATGTCCACCGTCACCACCAGGGTGCGAAAGCCTGCGCGCTCCACGCGGTCGATCAGCGCGTCGATGCGGGCCTGGTCACCGGGGATATAGGCCTGGAACCAGGTGGCCGGGCTCTCGCGCGCCACCTCCTCCATGGGGATCAGCGAAGTGCCGCTCATCACCGACACAATGCCCGCGCGCTGGGCCGCGCGGGCCAGCACCAGGTCGCCCCGGTAGGTGGACAGCGCATTGATGCCCATGGGCGCAATGCCGAAGGGACTGGCATAGCGCTCGCCGAACAGCTCCACGGCCTGCGAGCGCTGCGACACATCGGCCAGCACGCGCGTGGTCAGGCCCCATTCGCCGAACACCTCGCGGTTGTCGCGCAGCGAGGCGTTGTCCTCTGCCGCCCCGGCGATGTAGCCGAAGATGGGCCGGGGCAGCCTGCGGCGCGCGGCCTCCTCGAAATCATGCAGCGACAGCATGCGGCGCAGCACGGCCGGGGCGCGCGGCGCCGGCAGGGCGGATGCCGAAGGCGTGGAGGCAGAGGCAGAGGAGGAAGCGATGGCGGCCATGGTGCGGACCTCGGAATGTTCAGGAACCGGCGCCACTGTAGGCTGCGCATCCATTGAATGAAAGTGGATTATTTAGAATGCACTTGTTCGCTTTTTGCCAATGACAAACCCATGTCCACACCCTCGGTCAAGCAGCTCGAAGCCTTCTGGTGGGCCGCCACCTGCAGCAACTTCGCCACGGCAGCGCAGCGCGTGCACCTGTCCGTGTCCTCGCTTTCCAAGCGCATCACGGAACTGGAATCCGCGCTGGGCCAGCCGCTGTTCGACCGCAGCGGCCACCGCGCCGTGCTCACCGATGCCGGCCAGCGCCTGCTGCCCGCCGCGCTGGAGGTGCTCAACGCCATGGCCGCGCTGGGCCAGGCCCTGGACACGCGCGAGGCGCTGGCCGGCCATTGCCGCTTCGGCGTGGGCGACCTGTCGGCGCTGACCTGGCTGCCGGCCTTCGTGGCCGCCGCACGCCAGGCCCATCCGCAACTGGTGCTGGAGCCCCAAGTGGACGTGGGCGGCGTGCTGGAGCAGCGCCTGGACGACGGCGAGCTGGACTTTGCCGTCATCGCGGGCCGCTCCTCGCGCAGCAGCCTGCTGTCCCGCCCCGTGGGCGCCGCACGCTTTGCCTGGGCCGTGGCCCCCGGCCTGGCAGGCGCGGGCCGCCTGGGCGCCACGGCCCTGCTGCAGCGTCATGCGCTGGTCACCCTGCCCCCGCAGGCCGGCACCACGCGCCTGCTGGACGACTGGCTGCTCGCCCAGGGCGCCAGCGTGCGCGAGCGCATCCTGTGCAACAGCTGGGGCGCCGTGGCCGGCATGCTGCGCGCCGGCCTGGGCGTAGGCTTCCTGCCCACCGGCTGGATCGCCGCCCTGGGCCTGCGCGCCGTCGGGGGCGCCCATCCCAAGGCCGCTCTCGCTCCCCTGCACTACGCCTTCCAATGGCGGCGCGGCGACGCCCGCGCCCTGATCCCGGCCATGCAGCAACTGGCGCAGGCGCAGGTGGATTTCACGGTGATGCCGGGGTTGGTGGGGTCAGGGCGATGAAGGCAAGGCCGGCTCCGCCAAACTCACCGAAGTGGAAATGCTGGCAAGGGCCCTGGAAGTGGAGCCATGGGAACTGCTGCGGCCAGCCCGCAGCGGCAATCCGTGAGCGCGCAGGGCAAAAACAGCGACATACCCCATTTATGTCGTTGGAAGTGACGTGAACCGCATATACGTCTTCATTTCGACGAAATGAGAACATGATTCATTGACGTGTCGTCGGGGACGACATAACCTGCCCATCTGTCGACAAAACAGACTTTTGGCACCATGAATGACGACGTTCCCGCCTGGCATCCCGAGCACCCCCACAACCACTTGCCCGCGCTTCCCCCAGCGTACGAGCTGGAAAGCAGGGTCGTTCTCAAAGCCTGCATTGAGGCCCGCGCCGCGCTGGCCGAACTCAAGCAAGCGGCCGAACTCATTCCCAACCAGGCAATGTTGATCAACACCATCCCGCTGCTTGAAGCCAAGGACAGCTCGGAAATCGAGAACATCGTCACCACGACCGACCAGCTGTTTCAGTACGCGCAGGGCCAGGACAACGCCGACCCCGCCACCAAAGAAGCCCTGCGCTACCGCACTGCACTGCATGAGGGCTTTCAATCGCTCAGAGCGCGCCCGCTGTGCACTACCACCGCCGTGGACGTGTGCCGCACTCTCAAAGGTGTGGACATGGACATTCGCGGCACCCCGGGCACCCAGCTCGCCAATGACCGCACGGGTGAGGTGATTTACACCCCGCCAGAAGGAGAGGCCCGCTTGCGCGGGATGCTAGCCAATTGGGAACGCTTTCTGCACAACCAGCCCGAACTGGACCCTTTGATCCGCATGGCTGTTGGTCACTACCAGTTCGAAGCCATCCACCCGTTCACCGACGGCAATGGCCGCACCGGCCGCGTGCTCAACATCCTCTACCTCATCCAGGAAGAGCTATTGAATCTGCCCATCCTGTACCTTAGCCGCCATGTGATCGCGCACAAGGCCGACTACTACCGCCTGCTGCTCAGCGTCACTCGGGACCAGGCCTGGGAACCCTGGCTGCTCTTCATGCTGCAGGCCGTGGCCGAGACGTCCAAATGGACCACCGGCAAGATCGCCGCCATCCGAGCGCTCGCTGAACACACAACCGAACACGTGCGCACCCGCCTACCCAAGATCTACACCCGCGAGCTGGTGGATGTGATCTTTGAGCAGCCGTATTGCCGCATCGGCAACCTGGTGGAAAAAGGCATTGCCCAGCGCCAAGCCGCCTCGCGCTACCTGCACGACCTGGTCGCCCTGGGCGTGCTGCGCGAAATGCCGTTTGGCAAAGAGAAGCTGTTCATACACCCGAAGCTGATGCAACTGCTCAGCCGCGACAACAACCAGTTCCACCTTTATGGCTGAAAGCGCCACGCGGGCTTCCCCAGGATTCCAGGCAAGCGCCTCTCACAAAGCGACTCACCTCCCCCACTCCACCAACTGCGGCCGCACCTGCACCACCTGCCCCGCGCGCAGGCCGTCCCCATCGATGGCGCGGAAGGCCTCGGCCATCAGGCCTTCGACGTTCTGGCGCACCATGTGGACCGGAAAGCGCAGGCATTCGGCATAGGGGTCCCAGTCGTAGCTGCCAAAGCTGCATTGCGCCAGTTCCGCATCGGGCAGTGCGCGCAGGAAGCGGATGGCGCCTTGCAGCGTGATGCCCGATGAGAACAGCAGCGCGCGCGGCAGGCCGCCCAGGCGCTGGTAGAGCGCTGCCATGGCAAGGCGGGCCGCTTCGGGGTCGTAGCCGCAGCAGAGGATGTGCTCGTCCGCCACCGGCGTGTGGGGCGCCAGGGCTTCGCGAAAGCCGGCCAGGCGCTGCTCGGTGGCGTACTCCTTGCGGATGCCACCCAGAAAGCAGATGGCGTCCTGCGGCGCACCTGCCGGGGGCCTGGAGCGCGCCAGCAGCAGGCGCGTGAGTTCGGCCGCGCCCCAGCGGTTGTCGCTGGTGACGGAGGGCGCCTTCTTCCCCGGCAGATCCACGTTGACATGGCGCACGCCGGCCTGGCGGCATTCGGCGCTGATGGCATCGGGCCGGGTGGCGCCCGTGACGATGAGGTGCTCCACGCGAAAGGCGATCAGCGAGCGCACGGTCTCCACCTCCAGCGCGCCGTCGCGCAGCGTGCTGACCACCAGCGGGCACAGGCCGCGCCCATGGGCCATGCGCTCGAAGGCCTGGGACAGCGCGCCGAAGAATCGGTCCTCATGCGTGGGAATCACCATGCCGATCAGCCCCGAGCGCTGGCGGCGCAGGCCGCTGGCCTGGCGGTTCACGGCAAAGCTGTTTTCCTGGGCGAGCTGCTGCACGCGGCGCGCGGTCTCCTCGCTGATGCGCCGCGACTGCCAGCTGCCGTTGAGGATGGCGCTGACCGTCGAGGCCGAGGTGCCGGCCAGTTCGGCCAGGTCGTAGATGGTGGAGGTTCGGGGGCGGTTCACGGTGCTCTGCAGGGGTTGGGACGGGAGCGCTCGGCGGCCATCGTAGCCGCTGCGGCAGCGATTCGGGCGGACCGGCACCGGCACGCAGCAGCGCCCGGGAAATCCCGCATCGGCAATGGAAGTCCATCTGTCTATAGTTTGCGCAATCGATTGTGCAAAACAGAGGGAGGAGCGCCATGTTCCATGGATTCAGCCGGTTCTCGAGGGCACTGTTGGCCTGCACCCTGACGGCGCTGGCAGGCGCGGCCGGTGCCGAGGATGTGTCGGTGGTGGCCAAGGTCGGGGGCATTCCGTGGTTCAACGCCATGGAGACCGGCATCCGCAAGGCAGGCCGCGAGCTGGGCATCTCCAGCAGCATGGTCGGCCCCACCGAGGCCGATGCGGCCCAGCAGGTGCGCGCGGTCGAGGACCTGATCGCGCGCCGCAGCAAGGTCATCGCCGTGGTGCCCAACGATGCCAGGGCGCTGGAGCCCGTGTTCCGGCGTGCGCGCAGCGCAGGCATCAAGGTGCTCACGCACGAGTCGCCCGACCAGAAGGGCGCCGACTGGAACATCGAGCTGAGCAGCGTCGCGGGATTTGGCGAGCGCCACATGGACAGCCTGGGCAAGGCCATGGGTGGCGAGGGCAAGTACGTGGTCTTCGTGGGCTCGCTGACCGTGCCGCTGCACAACGCCTGGGCCGATGCGGCCATCGCCCACCAGAAAAAACAGTGGCCGAAGATGCAGCTGGTGTCCGAGCGCTTCGGCGTGGCCGAGAGCCTGGACGACTCCTACCGCAGCGCCCAGGACCTGATGCGCGCCCACCCCGACCTCAAGGGTTTTCTGGCCTTCGGCAGCCAGGGCCCCATTGGCGCGGGCCGCGCGGTGGCCGATGCGCGCAAAGCCGACCGCATTGCCGTGGTGGGCTCGTTCTCGCCGGGCCAGGGGGCGAAGCTGGTGCGCGACGGCGTGATCCGCGAGGGCTTCATCTGGAACCCCGCGCTGGCCGGCGAGGTGATCGTGCATGTGGGCAAGATGCTGATCGACGGCCGCGAGCCCACGGACGGCATGGAGATACCGGGCCTGGGCAAGGTGCAGGTGAACCGCGAGCGCCGCAACATCCAGGGCCAGAAGCTGGAGCCGATCAACCGGCAGACCATAGACCGGCTGGTCGGCCTGGGCCTGTGAGCCGCGCGCTGCCATGGATGCCACCACAACGGCGCTGGTCCGCATGCAGGCGGTCACCGTGCGCTTTGGCGAGGCCACCGCGCTGCATGCGCTGGACTGGGACGTGATGCCCGGCGAGGTGCACTGCCTGATGGGCAGCAACGGCAGCGGCAAGAGCACGGCGATCAAGGTGCTCAGCGGCGTGCACGCGCCGCAGCCGGGCGCGCGCATCGACATCGGTGGACAGACGGTGCAGCGGCTGGACCCGGCGCTGGCCAAGTCCCTGGGCATTCAGGTGATCTACCAGGACCTGTCGCTGTTTCCCAACCTGAGCGTGGCCGAGAACATTGCCTTCGACCAGGCCATGGGCCGCTGGTGGGCGCCCGTGCACCGCAGGCGCCAGCGCGAGGCGGCCCAGGCCGTGTTGCGGCGCCTGGGCATTGCGCTGCCGCTGGATGCGCGGGTGGGCGACCTGCCCATTGCGGGCCGCCAGCTTGTGGCCATCTGCCGGGGCATGGCGGCCCGGGCCAGGCTGCTGTTCATGGATGAGCCCACGGCCTCGCTCACGCGCGCCGAGGTCGATGCACTGCTGGCCGTGGTGCGCCGGCTCCAGGCCGATGGCATGGCCATCGTCTTCGTGAGCCACAAGCTGGATGAGGTCATGGAGATCGCCGACCGCGTCACCGTGCTGCGCGACGGCCGCAAGCTCGGCACCTGGCCCGCCGAACAGTTGTCGGGCCGGCAACTGGCCGCGCTGATGACCGGGCAGGAAGTGGATGAGCGCCTGCATGCGCGCGACATGTCCGCCGCGCCCGCGCTGCTGGAAGTGCGCGGCCTGGGCCGCGACGGCGACTACGAGGACGTGAGCTTCGACGTGCGCGAGGGCGAGATCCTGGGCCTGACCGGGCTGCTGGGCGCGGGCCGCACCGAGCTGGCCCTGGGCCTGTTCGGCATGCGCAGGCCCGATCGCGGCAGCATCCGCCTGGGCGGCCGCACGTTGGTGCTGCGCAGCAACCGCGACGCCATGGCGGCGGGCATTGCCTATGTGCCCGAGGACCGCCAGTCCATCGGCCTGAACCTGCGCCAGTCCGTGCAGGACAACCTGGTGCTGGCCATGCTGCCGCGCCTGTCCGGCCCGCTGGGCTGGCTGCCCGTCAGCCGCCGCGCCGCCACTGCGGCCCAGTGGCGCGACCGCCTGCACATGCGCCTGCCCGCGCTGGACGCGCCCGTGCACCAGCTGTCCGGCGGCAATGCCCAGCGCGTGGTGCTGGCCCGCTGGCTGGCGACCGCGCCACGCCTGCTGATTCTCGACTCGCCCACCGTGGGCGTGGACATCGGCAACCGCCAGGGCATCTTCGAGATCGTGCACGGGCTCGCCGCACGGGGCATGGCGGTGATCGTCATCTCGGACGAGGTGGCCGAGGTCCATGCCCACTGCGACCGCGTGCTGCACATGCGCGGCGGACGCATGGCCGGCGAGTTCGTGCCGGGGGTGCATTCCGAAAGCCAGATCGAGGAGGCCGTCCATGCCTGAACACGCACACGCGCTGCTGCACCACCCCGTGGCCCGGCTCGGCCTGGCCATTGCCGCCATGGCCCTGCTGTTCGGCGCCCTGGCGCCGGGCTTCTGGACGCTGGGCAACTGGATGGACGTGGCCGAGGGCGCATCGGTCACCGCCATCATGGCCGTGGGCCTGCTGGTGGTGCTGGTCGCGGGCGGCATCGACATCTCGTTTGCCGCCACGGCCACGGTGGCGCAGTACCTTGCGGCCATCGCGGCCACACGCCTGGGCTGGGCACCGGCGGCCAGCATCGCGCTGGGCCTGGCCACGGGACTGGCGCTGGGCGCATTCAACGCCCTGCTCATCCACCGCCTGCGCGCCACCTCCATCATCATCACCATCTCCACGCTGAACCTGTACTTCGCGCTGCTGATGCATGGCACGGGCGGCCGGTCCATCTACGACCTGCCGTCGTGGTGGAGCGATTCCGTGGTGCTGGCCCGCTTCGCAAGCGCCGACGGCGCAGACCCCGTGCGCCTGACCCTGCCCATCGCCGTGGCCGCTGCGGCCGCCCTGCTGACCGCGCTGCTGCTGGGCCACAGCGCGCTGGGGCGGCGCCTGTACGCCTTCGGCGGCAACCCCGAGGCCGCCCACCGCATGGGCATCGGGCTGGGCGCCATCCAGGGCGTGGCCTATGGCTGGCTCGGCATGATGGCGGCCATCGCAGGCCTGGTGCAGGCGCACCGCGTGGGCGAGTCGGTGCCCAACGCCCTGGTCGGCACGGAGCTGTTCGTGCTCGCGGCCGCCGTGTTGGGCGGCGCCAGCCTGTTCGGCGGCACGGGCAGCGTGGGCGGTGTGCTGATGGGCGTTCTGCTGCTGGCCGTGCTGCGCAACGGGCTGAACCTGCTGGGCGTGTCGCCGTATTTCTTCCAGGTGCTGCTGGGCGCCGTGGTGCTGGCCTGCGCCGCCGCAACGGGACTGCGGCGCACGCAGCGACGCAACCAGCAGCGCAGCGCTGACGCCACTCCTGCAGCGCCTTTGGCGGGGGCCACGCCATGAACCGCAGCCCTGGCGCGCCGCTGGGCCTGATCGCGCTGCTGGCACTGCTGTGCGCCGTGTTCACGCTGCTGCTGCCCGGCAGCTTCGCCACCCTGGGCACGCTGCAATCGGTGCTGCTGCAAATCCCCGAGCTGGGCCTGCTGGCACTGGCGCAGATGCTGCCGCTGGTCAGTGGCGGCATCAACCTGGCCGTGGTCGCCAGCGCCAACATGGCGGGCCTGGTCATGGCCTGGGTGCTGGTGGGAGGCCTGTCGGCGCTGGGCCTGGACCTGTCGGGCCATGAGGGCCTGCTCATCGCCGCAGCACTGACCGTGGGCGCCCTCGCCAGCCTGCTGGTGGGGCTGGCCAGCGGCTGGCTGGTGGCGCGCGTCCATGCGCATCCCATCCTCGTCACGCTGGGCACCATGTCGCTGATCAACGGCCTGTGCGTCTGGCTCACGCGCGGCAAGCCCATTGCAGGCTTTCCCGAGACCTTCCAGGCCCTGGGCTCGGCCCAGTGGCTGGGCCTGCCGCTGCCGTTCTGGATCTTCGCGGCCGTGTGCCTGCTGGTGGGCCTGTACCTGGGCAGCACACGCCACGGGCTGGCCATCTGCATGGTCGGCTCCAATGCCGAGGCCACGCGCCATGCGGGCATCGACACGCGCCGCGTGCTGATCGGCGTCTACACCCTGTCCACGCTGCTGTGCTGGATCGCGGCCGTGCTGATGATGGCGCGCTTCAACTCGGCCAGCGCGGGCTACGCCCAGTCCTACCTGCTGGTCACGGTGCTTGCGGCCATCCTGGGCGGCACCGATCCCATGGGCGGCTTCGGCCGGGTGTCGGGGCTGTTCGTCGCACTGCTCATCCTGCAGGTGCTGTCCAGCGGGGTGAACCTGCTGGGCGCCAATGCCCAGCTCACGCAGGCCCTGTGGGGCGCCACCATGATCGCCGCCGTGGCCGCGCGCCACCTGCTCGCGCGCTGGCGGGGCCGTGCCCGGGCACCCGCCGAACCCTCCCCTTCACGCTCTCGCAGCGTCCACCCGGAGCCCCTATGACCCCCCTCGGCATCCACGCCCTTGTATGGGCCGGCGACCTGTCGCCGGCCTCCACCCGCCATGTGATCGAGCAGACGCGCCAGGCCGGTTACGACCTGGTCGAGCTGTCCCTGCACGGCCCCCGGCTCATGGACCTGTCGCTCACGCGTGATCTGCTGCAGGAGCATGGCCTGGGCGTAGGCTGCTCGCGTGGCCTGACCTTCGAGGCCGATGTCTCCAGCGAAGACCCCTCCGTGGTCGCGCGCGGCCTGGCGCTGCTGCAAGAAGGCGTGGACATCACGGCGCGCCTGGGCGGGCGCTATTTCGGCGGCATCCTCTACGGCGCCATGGCGAAATACGGCCACCCCTGCACGCCACGGGGCCGGCGCAACGCGATCGAGGCCGTGCGGCGCATTGCCGACTTCGCGGGCGAGCGCGGCGTCACGCTGGGCCTGGAGGTGGTCAACCGCTACGAAAGCAATCTGCTGAACACGGCCGCGCAGGCGCTGGAGTTCATCGACGAAGTCGGCCAGCCCCATGTCTGCGTGCACCTGGACACCTACCACATGAACATCGAGGAAGCCGACCTCGCCGCGCCCGTGCTGGCCTGCGGACAGCGGCTGGGCTATGTGCACATCGGCGAGAACCATCGTGGCTACCTGGGCGCGGGCCACATCGACTTCGCGCAGTTCTTCGGTGCGCTCGCGCAGATCGGCTACCAGGGCACCGTCACCTTCGAGAGTTTCTCGTCCGCCATCGTCAACGAGCAGCTGTCGAACGCGCTGGCCATCTGGCGCCCGATGTGGGAAGACGGCATGGACCTGGCCCTGCACGCACGCGGCTTCATGGCAGACGGGCTGGCCAGCGCGCAGCAGGCACGCGCATGACGGCCATCCTGCCGCCCGAGGCCCTGGCGCGTGCGTTTGCGCTGGCACGCTCCGGCCCCCGCCGCCTGCTGGGCCTGGCTGGCCCGCCCGGCGCAGGCAAGAGCACGGCCTGCGCGGCCCTGCTGCAGGCGCTGGGCCCGCTGGCGGCGGCCGTGCCCATGGACGGCTTCCACCTGGCGCAGTCCGCGCTGCAGCGCCTGGGCCGCGCGCAGCGCAAGGGCGCGCCCGACACCTTCGACTCGGCCGGCTACGTGGCCCTGCTGCGCCGCCTGCGCGCGCCCGTGGCCGGTGAAACGGTCTACGCCCCCGAATTCCGGCGCGCCATCGAGGAGCCCATTGCAGGCGCCATCGCCATCGCGCCCGGCGTGCCCCTGGTCATCACCGAAGGCAATTACCTGCTGATGGATGAACAGGATGCGCCAGGCACACACTGGCATGCCGTGCACGCGCTGCTGGACGAGGTCTGGTACGTGGACATGGACGACCGCCTTCGCATCGACCGCCTGACCCGCCGCCACGAACTCCACGGCCGCAGCCCCCAGGCCGCACGCGACTGGGTGGCGCAGGTGGACGAGCCCAATGCGCGCCGCATTGCGGCAACGCGGGGGCGAGCGGATTGGGTGTTGCGCTGGGGGTGAGGCTGCCGAACACAGCCCCCGCTCAGAACGCCACCACGCCCCCATCCTTGCGCGGGTCTGATCCGCCGATGTAGTGGTCGCCGTCGCGCAGCACCAGCTGCGCGCCGCCGAAGGCGAAGACGCCATGGCCTTCCTCGATCGTGACTTCGTGGCCGCGTGCGCGCAGGGCGGCGACGACCTCGGCGTCGAAGGCCGGCTCCACAGCCACGCCCTTCCCGCCCGTCACGCGCCAGCGCGGTGCGTCGGCGGCGGCCTGGGGGTTCTGGCCGTAGCGCAGCACGCGCAGGGCCATCTGCAGGTGGCCCTGGCTCTGCATGGGGCCGCCCATGACGCCGAAGGCCATCTGGGGCGTGCCGTCGGCGTTCATCGCAAAGGCCGGGATGATGGTGTGCGAGGGGCGCTTGCGCGGCGCGACCTCGTTGGCATGGCCGGCTTGCGTGGTGAAGCCGTGGCCACGGTTTTGCAGGCTGATGCCGGTGCCCGGCACGACCACGCCCGAGCCGAAGCCCATGTAGTTGGACTGGATGAACGAGACCATCATGCCGCTGGCATCGGCCGCCGCCAGGTAGACCGTGCCGCCGGGGCGCGGGGCGCCGTAGGTGGGCGCGCTGGCGCGCTCGCGGTCAATGAGCGCCGCGCGTTCGCGCAGGTAGCCGGCGTCCAGCAGATGGGCGGATTCGACGCGCATGTGGTCGCCGTCGGCGTTGTATTCGTGCAGGTCGGCCAGGGCCAGCTTCATGGCCTCGACCTGCAGGTGCACGGACTCCACGCCGTCCAGCGGCTCGGCGCCCACGCCCAGTGCGTCCAGCATGCCCAGCGCCATCAGCGCGGCAATGCCCTGGCCGTTGGGTGGGATCTCGTGGATCACCGAATCGCCAAAGGTCTGCGACACCGTGCCGACCCAGTCGGCCTGGTGGGCGGCCAGGTCGGCCTCGGTCATGGCGCCGCCGCAGGCCTTGGCGTGCTCGGCCATCGAGCGCGCCAGTGCGCCACGGTAGAAGGATTCGCCCTTGGTGGCGGCGATCTCCTCCAGCGTGCGCGCATGGGCTTCGCTGCGGAAGACCTCGCCCGCCTTGGGGGCCTTGCCATCGGGCAGGAAGCATTCGGCAAAACCGGGCTGGTCGCCGAGCTTGGCTCCGCCCAGCGCCCACAGCGTGGCAATGGTGGGCGAGACCGCAAAGCCGTCGCGCGCATAGCGGATGGCGGGCTGGGCCAGTTGCTCGAACGGCAGCTTGCCGAAGCGGCGCGACAGCTCCACCCAGGCCGAGACGGCGCCGGGCACGGTGACGGCGTTCCAGCCCTTCTCGGGGATGCCGCCCAGCGCGGCGAAGTACTCGGGCGTCCAGGCTTCGGGCGAGCGGCCCGAGGCATTGAGGCCGTGCAGCTCCTTGCCATCCCACAGGATGCAGAAGGCATCGCTGCCCAGGCCGCAGCCCGTGGGCTCGACCACGGTCAGCGCCATGGCCGTGGCAATGGCCGCATCCACGGCATTGCCGCCGGCCAGCAGCATGGACAGGCCGGCCTGCGCGGCCAGCGGCTGCGAGGTGGAGACCATGTTGCGGCCCAGCACCGAAGAGCGGTGCGAGGCGTAGGGAAGTGTCCAGTCCTTGATGGTGCTTGTCATGTCTCGATGGGGAAAAGGTTAGTCAAGGGTGATTTTGTTTTCTTTGATGACCTGCGCCCAGCGCGCGCTGTCGGCCTGCACCATGGCAGCGAACTGCGCGGGCGTGCGGGGCGTTGCGGCCTCGACGCCCTGCTTGGCCAGGCTGGCCACCACCTCGGGATTCTGGATGGCCTTGTTGAAGGCCTGATTGATCCGCGCCACCAGCTCGGGCTTCATGCCGGCCGGGCCATAGACGCCGAACCAGGTGACCGAAGAATAGCCAGGCAGGCCGGACTCGGCCACCGTGGGCAGGTCGGGCGCCAGCGCGCTGCGCTTGTCGCCAGTCACGGCCAGGGCACGCAGGCGGCCGCTGGCCACATGGGGCATGCCGGTGGGAATGGAGTCGAACAGCAGGTGCACCTGGCCAGCGGCCAGGTCGGTGATGGACTGGGCCGTGCCCTTGTAGGGCACATGGGTCAGTTGCAGTCCCGCGCGCGCCGCGAAGGCCGCCGCGTTCAGGTGGACGATGGTGCCGTTGCCGCTGCTGGCGTAGTTGAGGGCGCCCGGATGGGCCTTGGCATAGGTGATCAGCTCCTGCACGTTGCGCACGGGCAGCGAGGGCGTGACCAGCAGGATGCTGGCCGCGCCGCCGATCTCGGCAATGGGCGTGAAATCCTTGTCGGCCTTGTAGGCCAGACGGGTCATCAGGTGCGGCGAGATGGCATGCGTGCTGCTGGTGGTGAACAGCAGCGTGTAGCCGTCCGGCGAGGCCTTGGCGGCCTCGCCCGTGCCGATGGTGCCGCCCGCGCCGGGGCGGTTGTCGATGACCAGCTGCTGGCCCAGGTCCTGCGACATGCGCTGCGCCACCACGCGCGCCACGAGGTCGGTGGCGCCGCTGGCCGGAAAGGGCACGACCAGGCGCACCGGGTGCGAGGGCCAGGACGCCTGGCCCTGTGCCACGGCGGGCAGGGCGATGGCGCCAGCCAGGGCACAGGCTGCAGCCAAGATGGCGCGGCGTGGAAGTAAAACGCTGGGCAATGCCTTCATGGGCACACTCCTGGACAGGGGTTGGACGGCTGCAGCCGCTGCTCCCCAGCAACGCCGCAACAGGCCATCGTAGAACCCTCGCCCCTTTGCCGCCATCAGCAAATTTGCAAACCTGCGTTGCCTCTGCGGCAAATTGATGACAATCGGGGCGACATGCCCGACGCCCGCCACCTTCTTTTGCAGGACACCGCATTGCGCTACTTCCACGAAGTGGCGCAATGCGGATCGCTGACCGAGGCCTCGGCGCGGCTGCATGTGGCGGCCTCGGCCATCAGCCGCCAGATCGCGGCGCTGGAGTCGCTGCTGGGCACGCCGCTGTTCGAACGCCACCCGCGCGGCATGGTGCTCAATGCGGCCGGGGAGATCCTGGCCGACCATGTGCGCCGCGCCGGCCTGGACGCCGAGCGCGCGCTGGGCGAGATCGAGGCCCTGCAGGGGCTGCGCAGCGGCCGCGTGCGCATCGCAAGCTCCGACGCCTTTGCCAACGAGTTCCTGCCGCGCCTGTGCGCAGCGTTCCAGCGCGCGCATGCCGGCATCGTCTTCGAGGTGATGGTGCTGCCCACGCCTGCCGTGCCAGAGGCCGTGCGCAGCGGCACGGCCGACATCGGCCTGTGCTTCAGCCGCGCGCCTGAAAAAGGCATTGCCGTGGCCTGCCGCGTGGCGGCGCCCCTGGTGGCCCTGGTCGCACCCGGCCATGCCTTGGCCCAGGCCCGCCGCCTGTCGCTGGCCCAATTGGTACGCCACCCCCTGGCACTCACACCGGCCGATACTGCCGTGCGCCAGTTGCTGGACGCGGCCTGCAGCCGCCAGGGCCTGATGCTGATGCCCGTGATGGAGAGCAACCACGGCAAGACCCTGCTGAACTTTGCAGCCCAGGGCGCCGCCGTGGCCGTGGCCAGCGAGATCGCCGCGCGCCACATGGTGGCCACAGGCGCACTGGTGGCCGTGGCGCTCAGCGACCGGGGCATGGACCTGCGCGACATCGAGGTGCAGACCCTGGCCGGCCGCACGCTGCCGCATGCGGCGCAGTCCTTCCTGGAAATGCTGCAGCTGCGGTTGCCCGGTCCCTGGTAGCCGGAGGGCATCGCGGGCAGCGCCCGCCAGACACCACGGAAACAGGGCCGGCCAGAAAAGAGACCACAGTCCGAACATGGGCGGAGGGGCAAAACTCGGAAAGCTCCGGTTTTTACTGCCCTGCAGACCCGTGATTCATCCATCGCCCTGATCGGTCCACCGAAGACGGGAGCGGATCGGGCATGAATCGGATAGGACTACTCTGATTCTGACTCAGCCGATTCGGATTCTCCTGCGCGACCGGACAGCCAGCCGCCGGCGCCGTTCCTATCATTCGCATCTCTGTCGCCGGGCTTCCTTTACGGAACCCCTGGACTCCCGCTCCTGAATGAATACACGGACAACCCGGCCATCGCCGGACCTGCAAACAAGAGGCAAGGCATGTACACGAACCAGACCGGGGGGCGCAAGCGGCAATTGCAGCGGGAGGCACAGCATGGATGAGCGAACCGAACTGACCTTCATGCTGCATGGCCTGTCGGACCGCGACGCCAAGCTGTTCCGCTCCTATGTGCTGATGGTGAATCACCGCACACGGCACCGCTGGACGTGGCGCGAATCCCAGGCGGACATGACGGTGGCGCATGGCGAACTGGCCGAAGCGCCTGCCGCCCCGCCCGCGTTGACGCTGCGCGTGGGCGGGCAGCCCAAGGGGGCCTTTCCTGCGGGCGGCCACCTGAGCATGCCCCTGCGCGCCGATGCGCTGGAGGAATGCCTCAACACCATGGGCGCACGCATCCTGTCGGTGCACGGCAAACCGGCCAGCGCCAAGGCACACGCCAGCGGCCTGCACACGCAGCATCAGCTGATGCTGCTGCAGCTGCGGCGCTGGCCGTCGCCGCAACTGCTGACGAGATCCCACCATATCCGCCTGGCCACCTTGCTGACAGGCCAGCCCACGACGATGCAGACCCTGTGCCAGCGCTCGGGCCTGCCGCCCGAGATCTGTGCCGGTTTTCTGAACGAGCTGGACGCCGCCGGCCTGCTGCGCTGGGCCTCGGCCCGCCCGCCCGCCGCACCGCCCCCCGGCAACCCTGCGCCGGACAGGGGCGTGCTCGAACGCATACGCCTTCGCCTGGCCCGGTTTGCAGGAGCGCGCCCATGAGCGAACTCAAGATCCTGATTTCCGGCCCTCCAGGCGCAGGCAAGACCACGGCCATCCGCTGCGTCAGCGAGATCGCCCCCGTGAGCACCGACGTGCGCAACACCGATGACACCCTGGACAAGGCGCTGACGACGGCCGGCATGGACTATGGCGAGCTGACCCTGGACAACGGCGAGAAGCTGTACCTCTACGGCACGCCCGGGCAGGAGCGCTTTGACTTCATGTGGCGCATCCTCTCGCGCGGCGCGCTGGGCGTGATCTTGCTGATCGACAACAGCCGCTCCGATCCGCTGGCCGACCTGGATATCTATGTCCAGGGCCTGTCCGATGTCTTGCGCAGCACGGCATGCGTGGTGGCGGTATGCCGCATGCAGGAGTACACAGCGCCTGATCTGGACAGCTTTGCCGTGCACCTGCAATCGCGCGGCCTGCTGTGCCCCGTGGTGCCGGCCGATGTGCGCAACCCCCAGCAGGTGGTGGCCCTGATCGAGCTGTTGCTGCTGCAGATTGAAGCCCTTGCCCAGGAGAAGTCCCATGAAGAATGACGCTGCCTTGACGGCTGCAGCCCAGGCGGCGGTGCAGTCGCTGATGAGCAGGTTGCACGGCGTGCGTGGCTGCGTGGTCAGCACCGAGGACGGCTTCGAGGTGGCCGCCCGTGCGCAAGGCCAGGGCAGCACGGCGCGGCTGTCGGCCATGGCCAGCTCGATGGCGGCGCTGGGCATGATCGCCGGCGAGGAGAACCAGCTCGGGCATTGCGCCAACGTGGTGGTCGAGGCGGCCGAGGGCTTCATCGTCATGCTGCAGGCACAGCGCCCGGGCCTGACGCTGGTCATCAGCGTGGTGGCCTCGCGCGAGGCCGTTCTGGGCCAGGTTCTCTATGTCTCGCGCGAGGCCGTGCGGACGCTGGAACAAGCGTGATGGCAAAGGCAGGCAAGGGCTGCTCATATGCATCCGGCAAGAAGGCACCGCGAAGGTGCAGAACATTTTCGCAACACAAGGGAGTTAGGAAAACAATGGCCAATATCAAGCAAACCATGGATGAACTGATGCGCTGTGACGGCGCCATGTGCGCCGCACTGGTGGACTACAACAGCGGCATGATCCTGGGGCAGGACGGATCGGGCGTGGACCTGGAGCTGGCTGCCGCCGGCAACACCGAACTGGTGCGCGCCAAACTCAAAACCATGCGCTCGCTGGGCCTGGAAGACACCATCGAGGACATCCTCATCACGCTGAGCAAGCAGTACCACATCCTGCGCCCCTCCACCCACCACGAGGGCCTGTTCCTGTACCTGGTGCTCGACAAGACCAAGGCCAATCTCGCGCTGGCGCGCCGCAAGGTGCAGGACGTGGAGAATGCGCTGGTGGTCTGAACAACAGCCCTTGACTGGCTGCGCCGCTCAGAACCGCTCGGCGCACAGCGCCTGCCACTGCAGGATCTCGATCTCGCCGCGCTGCACCCGGATGAGGCCGCGCGCCTGCAGGCCCTGCAGCAGCACGTTGGTGGTCTGGCGCGAGATCGACAGCATGCGCGCCAGCTGCTCCTGCGTGATATCCAGGCGCGGCCGGGCCGGCACATCGTCCAGCCGCTCTCCGTAGCCACGCGCCATGGCCACCAGGCGGCGCGCCAGGCGCTGGGGTGCGGGCAGGAGGGCCAGATCCTCCAGCGCCGCGAAGGCCGCGCGCATGCGCCCCGACATCAGCACGCCCAGGTCATGCCAGTGCGCGGGGTGCTGCTGCAGCCAGTCCAGCAGCGGCTGGCGTGGCACCTGCAGCACCACGCTGGGCTCCATGGCGTGGGCATCGTGGGTGCGCGGCGAACCGTCGAACAGCGCGATCTCGCCAAACCAGGTGGCTGGTCCCATGCGCGTGAGCAGCGCCTCGCGCGCATGCTCGCTCTGCCCACCCACCCCGGAGAAACCGATGCTGCCCCGGACCACGGCGAACAGCCCGCCCTCCAGCGCATCGCCGCGCAGGAACAGGGCCTCGCCCGTCTCCAGGCTACGCGGCTGCGCCAGCGCCAGCAACAAATCGGCAAACTGCGGCGCCAGTGCGCTGAACCAGCGGCCGGCGCGCAGCGTGGGCAGGTAGGAAAAGGCGTGGGCAGTTTGCATGAGAGGGGATGTCGGGTGGCTGACAGACACAGCCGGCGGGCCTGCGTATTTTCGCCGCTGACATCGAACATGCCAGGAGACCTTTCCATGCAAGCCTCACACCCCCTGCCCCGCGCGCTGGCGCGCCCTTCCCGCCTGCTGGCCAGCCTGGCCACAGCCGCTTTGCTGGGCGCCTGCGCCCACGGCAGCCTGCCCGTCTCCGACATGGCCAGGCCCCAGCCGGCCAGCGCCGCCACGCGCGCGGCCCAGCAGGCGGCCTTGGCACAGCAGCCGCTGGACGATGCGCAGGCCATGGAGGACGCCCGGCGCGGCCTGATCGCACCGGCGGACACCCTGGTCGTGCGCAATGCCCAGGGCCGTCCCATCTGGAGCATGCAGTCCTATGCCTTCCTGGAGCAGGACCAGGCGCCCGACACCGTGCACCCCGCGCTGTGGCGCCAGGCCCAGCGCAACCGCGTCAGCGGCCTGTTCCAGGTGACCGACAGGCTCTACCAGGTGCGCGGCCTGGACCTGTCGAACATGAGCATCATCGAGGGCGAGACGGGCCTGATCGTGGTCGATCCGCTGATGTACACCGAGACCGCCCAGGCCGCCATGGACCTGTACTTCCAGCACCGCCCGCGCAAGCCCGTGGTGGCCGTCGTCTACTCGCACAGCCATGTGGACCATTTCGGCGGCGTGCGCGGCGTGGTGCGCCAGGAAGAGGTGGATGCGGGCCGCGTGCAGGTCATCGCCCCGGCGGGCTTCATGGCCGAGGCCGTGGGCGAGAACGTGATCGCCGGTCACGCCATGGGCCGGCGCGCGCTCTACCAGTTCGGCATGCTGCTGCCGCGCGATGCCAGGGGACAGGTGGACGCAGGGCTGGGCAAGGCGGGTGCGCCCGGCACCATGGGGCTGATCGCGCCCACGCGCGTGATCGACAAGCCGCGCGAGACCCTGCGCATCGACGGCGTGGACATCGAGTTCGCGCTCACGCCCGGGGCCGAGGCGCCGGCCGAGATGATCATGTACTACCCCCAGCTCAAGGTGCTGAACATGGCCGAGATCGCCGTGCACACCCAGCACAACCTGCTGCCGCTGCGCGGCGCCCAGGTGCGCGATGCGCTGGGCTGGTCCCGCCACCTGAACGACGCCCTGCACGCCTATGGCGGCAAGGCCGAGATCCTGATTGCCCAGCACCACTGGCCGGTCTGGGGCCAGCCCCGGCTGCAGCACCTGCTGGCCGGCCAGCGCGACACCTACAAATACCTGCACGACCAGACCGTGCGCCTCATGAACCACGGCTACGTGGGCTCGGAGATCGCCGAGATGCTGAAGATGCCCGAATCCCTGGCTCGCGACGGCGCAACGCATGCCTTCTACGGCCACCTGCGCCACAACATCCGCGCCATCTACCAGCACTACCTGGGCTACTACGAAGGCAACCCGGCCCAGCTGGAGGCGCTGCCGCCCGTGCCCGCCGCGCGCAAGACCGTGGAATACATGGGTGGCGCCGACGCCGTGCTGCGCCGTGCGCAGGCCGACTACGAGCGCGGCGAATACCGCTGGGTGGCGCAGATCGCCTCGCAACTGGTCTTTGCCGACCCGGCCAACCAGGCCGCGCGCCGCCTGGCGGCCAATGCCTATGAACAGCTGGGCTACCAGATGGAATCGGCCACCGCCCGCAACGCCTTCCTGCAGGGCGCGGCGGAACTGCGCCAGGGCGTGCCCCAGCTGCCCAGGCCCGGCAGCACCGCGCGCGACCTGGTGCGCAGCCTGCCGCTGGAGATGTTCTTCGACTACCTGGGCGTGCGGCTGGACGCGGGCAAGGCCGCAGGCCAGCGCATCGTGCTCAACTGGACCTTCACCGACACCGGCGAGCAGCGCAGCCTGAACCTGGAGAACAGCGCCCTCACCCAGAGCCCGGGCCTTGCGCCCGCCGCCCATGCCAGCCTGCGCCTGACGCGCGCCACGCTGGACGCCATTGCAGGCCAGGAGACCACGATGGCCGAGGCCATCAAGAGCGGCCAGCTGCGCATCGAGGGCGACGCCTCCAAGGTGACGGCGCTCATGTCCATGCTGGACCGCTTCGACAGCGTGTTCCCCATGGTGGAGCCACGCCCCGAGCGGGCCGCTCAGTAACCGTGCTGGGCGCGGAAGTCGCGCGCCTTGCCGAAGTGCCCGTTGCCGATGAAGGGCACGGGCGGGCGCAGCGCCGACAGCGGCGAGGGATGGTTGCTGGTCAGCACCAGATGGCCCCGGTCGGCCGGAATGAAGGCGCGCTTGGACTGCGCATGGCTGCCCCAGAGCATGAAGACCACGGGGCGCGCGCCCTGGGCGATGTGCCGGATCACCGCATCGGTCAGCAGCTCCCAGCCCTTGCCCGAGTGGCTGGCCGCCTGGCCTTCCTCCACCGTGAGGCAGGTGTTGAGCAGCAGCACGCCGTTCCTGGCCCACTTGACCAGGCTGCCGCCCGGGTTGGGAAACGGCGGGAAGGGCACGCCCAGGTCACGCTGCATCTCCTTGAAGATGTTCTGCAGCGAGGGCGGCATGCGCACGCCCGGCGCCACCGAGAACGACAGGCCTTCGGCCTGCCCCCGGCCGTGGTAGGGGTCCTGCCCCAGGATGACCACGCGCACTTCCTCGGGCGGGGTCAGCTCCAGCGCGCGCAGCGGCTGGGGCGGAAAGATCACCGCGCCGGCTTCCAGGCGCTGGTGCAGAAAGGTCAGCAGCTGCTGGCCCGTGGCACCCGCGAAGAAGTCCTCGACCAGGGGCTGCCAGTCGGGCGCAACGGGCCAGTCGGCGGGATCGGCTGATTGGAGTTGGTCGGCTTGCGCCGGGGCGATTGCGTCGTCTTGAAGGGCCATGGCGGATGGGGCACCAGCGCACGCATGGCGCGCGATGGTGGTTCCTCGAAGGTACGAAAGAAACGGGAACGCACCGGCGCGCGGCCGGTGCATTGATGTCCTGAAGGATACCCGCAGTCGCACAGCCGCCCGGCGTGTGCGACATGCACGTCAGCGCATCAGCGCGTCCGGCGGCGCCGGCGCATTGCCGCCATGGCCAGCAGCACCGAGGCCGATGTGGCCGCCAGACCCGCGAGGTTCCACACGGGAATGGCGGCAGGAGAGGTCGCCGCCATCACCATCAGACCACCCGGATCGACCACCACGCCATTGGCCTGCAGGTCATCGTCGCCCAGGCCACCGTCCTGGACTTCCAGGGTGTAGGTATTGGCCGAGGTCACCTTGAAGCCGTCGTTGAAGGCATACCAGTGCGGTGCCGGGTTGGCCGCCGTGGGACCGTACTTCCAGTACTGGGCCCCCGAAGGCAGTGCCTGCGGCATGGTGACGCTGAGCTTCAGCGTCGCGCCTGAGTTGCAGCCCGAGGAGCGCAGGTCCAGCACACCCAGCGGATAGGCCGCCGCACCCTGGGGCGGCGCCGTGGGCAGGCTTTGCGCACGCACCAGCGATGCCGATTGCAGGCTGCAGCCGCTGGCCGGATTGCTGACGGTCAGCGTCGCGCTGCCGCCTTGCAGGGTCGAGATGGTGGTGGCGCCAGCGACAGGGGCGTTGACCGTCAGGGGCTGCGAGGCGGGCCCCGCACCGCTGCTGGACTGTGCCGCCACGCTGCAGTTGTAGGCCACGCCGGGTGTCAGGCCGTTGACCGCCACCGTCGGGGTGCTGGACGTGCCCGTCAGCACCGCGCCGCCGCCTTGCGGGACACATTGCGCCACATAGCCCGTGACCGTCTGGCCGGGGATGGAGGCCACCGGATCGAAGGTCAGCTGCACGGCCGTGCCCTGCGCGAAAAAGCCCGTATCGGCAGGTGGCTGAAGTGCGCCCGGAACGCTGCCGGACCAGACGCTCATCGCATCCACGCCGAAGAACAGGCTTTGCCGGTTGTCCACCTCGGCAATGCGCAGCCGCACGGTCTGGCCCGCGTAGGCCGACAGGTCGAACTGCAGGGACTGGTAGCCGCTGCCGCTGGCCGAAGGACCGGGCGCCGTGGCCGGCGGCCACTGGAAGACATTGGCCAGCACACCGGCGCCCAGGCTGTCGGGCGCGGCGGCAGGGTTCATGACGTCGATGCGCACCTGCTGGTTGGGCGCAGCCACCGTGTAGTCAAGCGTGGCCGGCGCCGCAGCGACCTTGGCCGCATTCTGGACATGGACGCGGGCGCTCAGCGTGGCCGGGCTGCCCGCCGGAATGGCGACGTCCTGGTAGAGCACATGGCTGCCGGGGCCGGGCTGGTCGCTCATGAGGGCAAACGCCCCGTCGGGAGGTGCAGGCACGGCCACGGGCGTGATGGCGCCCCTGGTGCCTTGCTGGGCGGCGAAGCCGCCCTTGGAACCAGCCTGGGACACGGATTGCCAGCCCGTGAAAACCAGGGAACCCGGACCGGAGTTCTGCTCAAAACTGCCGTTGGCCAGCAGTTCGGCGGCTTGCGCCGGGCCCAGGGCCGCAAACACCGCAAGCCCCAGACAGGACTTGCGGGCAACGCCTTTTACGCTGTGCATGATGCTGCCTTGCGCCGATCAGCGTTCGTAGACGGTGTCGGTGGGCGCGCTGTCCTGGGTGTTGCCCATGACCCGGTTGTTGTTGAACGAGGTGATCTTCCCGCCAGCCACAGCGTTGAACGCCTTGTCATTGCCGAACACCGTGGTGTTGGACAGGTAGACCTGGGCGGTCGTGCTCTGGACACTGATGGCGGCGCGTTCCGGCTCGCCCTGTGCTGGCACTACATTGCCCAGCAATTGCGAGCGTTGCACCAGAACAGACACAGAAGTAGCGCTCGTCTCGACCTTGACCGCCGCCTGCGTGAAGCCCTGGATCCTGACGTTGTCCAGCACCACTTTGCCTGCCTGGAAGATTCTGACGCCGAACGTTCCTGTGCCGTTGCCGACGATGTCCAGATCCCGCAGCACCACGGTGTCAGAAACACCCGCGTTGATGGTGATGCCCGCGCTACCGGAGACCAGCACGCCGGCAAGCACGCCTGTGCCGTCCACCTGCATGGACTTGGTGATGGTGACTCCACCGACGCCCGCAGGATCCAGCACGTTGATCTCGCCGTTGGCGGCCGTCCTGGCGATGGCCCCCGCAAACGTCTTGCAGGGAGCCGTGCGGCTGCAGGGGTTGACGTCATCGCCCACGCCCGAGACCCAGGTGCGCGTGGCCTGTGCCCAGGCGCCGGACGATGCCAGCGTGGCCGATGCGCAAACGATGAGGGCAGCCCAGCCGCGGCTGGACAGGAAAGGGGCACGGGGCATGAACGACATCGAAGTCTCCGTAGGCGATGGGCTGCGGCCATGTTGCCGGATCGGCATTTCATGCGCATTGTCAATAATTATCATGCAAACGAAAAACTTTTAGAAACACTATTTGCACAAAAAAGCCCGCACGCATGGCTGCGGCGGGCTGCTTCGGTGGCGCACCACCGAGGGACCGATCCGGTCTCGGCTTCAGGCAAACAGCTTGGCCAGCGCCTCTCCCGGCTCCTTGGCGCGCATGAAGGCCTCGCCCACCAGGAAGCTGTGGATGCCGGCATCGCGCATGGCCTTGACGTCCTCGCGGCTGCCGATGCCCGACTCGGTGACCAGCAGGCGGTCGGCGGGCACGTTCTTTTGCAGGTCCAGCGTGGTCTGGATGCTGACCTCGAAGCTGCGCAGGTTGCGGTTGTTGATGCCCACCAGCGGGGTCTTGAGGCGCAGGGCGCGGTCCAGCTCGGCGCCGTCATGGACCTCGACCAGCACGGCCATGTCCAGGCTGTGGGCGATGTGTTCCATCTCGGCCATCTGCGCGTCGTCCAGGCAGGCGGCGATCAGCAGCACGCAGTCGGCGCCCATGGCCCGCGATTCGTAGATCTGGTAGGGATCGACCATGAAGTCCTTGCGCAGCACGGGCAGGTGGCAGCTGGCGCGCGCCTGCTTGAGATAGTCCACGCTGCCCTGGAAGAACTGCTTGTCGGTCAGCACCGAGAGGCAGGCGGCGCTGACGCCCTTGCCGTCGCCATCGGCATAGCTTTGCGCGATGTCGGCGGGGATGAAGTCCTCGCGGATCACGCCCTTGCTGGGGCTGGCCTTCTTGATCTCGGCGATCACGCCGGCATGGCCGGCGGCGATCTTGGCGCGCAGCGCGCCCACGAAGTCGCGCGTGAGCACGCGGCTTTCGGCGTCGCGGCGCATGTCCGCGAAGGGCATGCGCTTCTGGGCGGCGGCCACTTCCTGCACTTTCACGTCGCAGATTTGCTTGAGGATGTCGGACACGTTGCTTTCCTTGGTTTCTTGTATTCGGTGGTCGATGGGGGCTGCGCGGCTCAGGCCGTCAGCCGGGCCGTGTAGGCCACGAGTTCGTTGAGCTTGGCCAGGGCCGCGCCGCTGTCCAGCGCCGCCTGGGCGCGGGCCATGCCGTCCTCGATGCTGGAGGCCACGTTGGCCGCATACAGGGCGGCACCCGCGTTCAGGCAGACGATGTCGCGCGCGGCACTCTTTTCGCCATGGAGCACGCCCAGCAGCATGGCCTTGGATTCCTCGGGATTGTCTACCTTGAAGGCGCGCGTGCCCACCATGCGCAGGCCGAAGTCCTCGGGATGGATCTCGTACTCGCGCACCACGCCGTCCTTGAGCTCGCCCACCAGGGTGCCCGCGCCCAGGCTGATCTCGTCCAGGCCGTCGCGGCCATAGACCACGATGGCGTGCTCGGCGCCCAGGCGCTGCAGCGCGCGCACCTGGATGCCGACCAGGTCCTCGTGGAACACGCCCATGAGGATGTTGGGCGCGCTGGCCGGATTGGTCAGCGGGCCCAGGATGTTGAAGATGGTGCGCACGCCCAGCTCCTTGCGCACGGGCGCCACGTTCTTCATGGCCGGGTGGTGGTTGGGCGCGAACATGAAGCCGATGCCCACGTCGGCGATGCTGCGCGCGATCTGCTCGGGGCTGAGCTGGATGTTGACGCCCAGCGCCTCCATGGCGTCGGCGCTGCCGCTCTTGCTGCTGACGCTGCGCCCGCCGTGCTTGCTGACCTTGCCGCCCGCCGCCGCGATCACGAAGATGGAGCAGGTGGAGATGTTGAAGGTGTTGGCGCCGTCGCCGCCCGTGCCCACGATGTCCACCAGGTGGCGCTTGTCCTCCACATGGACCTTGTTGGAGAACTCGCGCATGACCTCGGCCGCGGCCGTGATCTCGCCGATGGTCTCCTTCTTCACGCGCAGGCCGGTGACGATGGCGGCCGTCATCACGGGCGACAGCTCGCCGCGCATGATCAGGCGCATCAGGTGCAGCATCTCGTCGTGGAAGATTTCGCGGTGCTCGATGGTGCGCTGCAGCGCTTCCTGGGGGGTGATCTGGGTCATTGCGGTGTCTCGGTTGGGTGCCGGCCTGCTCAGGCCTTCTGTTCCAGGAAATTCTTGAGCATGGCGTGGCCATGCTCGGTGAGGATGCTCTCGGGGTGAAATTGCACGCCCTCGATGGCCAGGCTGGTGTGGCGCACGCCCTGGATCTCGCCGTCCTCGCTGGTGGCCGTGATCTCCAGGCATTCGGGCAGGCTGGAGCGCGCAATGGCCAGCGAGTGGTAGCGGTTGACCGTGAACTGTTCGGGCAGGTCGGCGAACACGCCCTTGCGGTCGGTGGTGATGACGCTGGTCTTGCCATGCATCTGCTGGCCCGCGCGCACGATGTCGCCGCCGAAGGCCGCGCCAATGCTCTGGTGGCCCAGGCACACGCCCAGGATGGGCAGGCGGCCCGCGAAGTGCTGGATGGCCGCCACGGAAATGCCCGCCTCGGCCGGCGAGCAGGGGCCGGGCGAGATCACCAGGCGGTCGATCTTCTCGCGCTCGACCAGGGCGATCACCTCGTCCAGCGTGGCCTCGTCATTGCGCACCACGGTGACATCGGCACCCAGCTCGCCGAAGTACTGGACGATGTTGTAGGTGAAGCTGTCGTAGTTGTCGATCATCAGCAGTCTGGTCATACCGGCTCCTGGGTCTCAAAGGGAAAAACGGGTGGCGCGGGCATGCCGCAGCGAAGGCTGGCGCGGGAATGCGCGCAATGCTGCCTGGGTCTGGAAGGGGGAATCTGAGGGCATCTGGGCAATCTCCTGGGTTCTGGGAGCCGCCGTGCCGGGGAGCCATCTGCTGGGTGAGCCTTGCTGCCGTCACGGCGGCAAGGCGCGGTACGCAACCGCAACGACGTGCCGCTTCCTTATTGGAAGCGCCACCACTGTGCAACGATGATCGAAACGGGCGTACCGTTCATGGCTGTCTTGGATCGAGAGTTCAGGTGTCTGGAAGACGGGAATGCAGCAGGCTGCATGGCGGAGCATGCTAACACAGGGTCCGCGCAGCGTGGCGGGACGACCCTGCAGGCGCCTCACTTCAGGAAATCCGGCTGGTCGAACTTCTGCTTCAAAAAGCGCCCGTTGGCCAGCAGCGCCTGCGCATCGCTGGCCGCCACATGGGCCACCACCTGCTGCATCTGCCCGGCCAGCAGCGCCAGCTGCTCGGTCAGCAGTTGCCTGGCCGTCTTGCCGTCCTGCACGGGCTGGGTGACACGGAACAGCGGCGGCAGCGCCGCATAGTGCGACAGCGTGGCGGGCAGGTACTGCAGCACCGTCTCGCGCACGGTGAACAGGCCGTCGTTGAAGACCGGGCCGGCCTCGGCCAGCGAGGGCAGCACCTCGTGCACCGAGCCGCGCACGCTGTCCAGGTGCTTTTGCATCTCGGGCGTGAGCATCGGGCGGGCCCTTTGCACCAGCTCGTCGATGCGTTCGCGGATGTCCTCGGCGCTCCAGTGCTGCTGCAGCGCCCGCTCGAAGCTGGCGCCCGCGGGCTGCAGGGCCCAGCCCAGCAGCAGGCCCGCGACGTACAGCCCCAGCGTGATCCAGCCCCAGCCGCCGCCGATCACGCCCGCGAACAGCAGCACCGGCCCCAGCAGGGCCAGCGCCAGCCCGGCGAGGTTGCCGTTGCCGTAGAAGAAAAGCTGCAGGCGGCGCATCAGGCGGGTCCCATCGCTGGCGGCGCTGTCACTGGTAGCCCCGGATTTCCTTGAACACCAGCGGCAGCCCGCTCTTGCCGGTGTTGCGCGCATCGAAGGCGCGCCCGCCCGTCAGCGCGGCCAGGGCCTGCATTTCGCCGGACTGCGCCTCGCCAAAGATGATGGGAAAGACGCGCACCAGCGGCGCGCCGCCGTCGCGCGCCATGCGCTGCTCGCGCTCGAACGCGGCCCAGTCGCGGCCGGCCGTGTTGGCGCCATCGGTCAGCAGCACGATGCTGACGAAACGCTCGGGATCGGCCCACAGTTCCTGGCGTGCCTGCTGCTGGGCCAGCGTGAGCGCGTCGTAGATGGCCGTGCCGCCGTCGGCCACCAGGCTGTCGGCATAGGCCAGCACCTGGGCGCTTGCGGCCTGCAGGTCGCCCGCCGCGAACTGCACGCGCGCGGGCTGGCCGACCAGGCCCGAGAACGGAATCAGCAGCACGCGCTCGCGCGCCTGGAAGGCGGCATAGCGCTGGCTGGCGGCCGATGCCTCGGCGCCGGACAGCAGCTTGAGCGCCTCCTTCATCTGCACCAGCCGCGCACCCTTCATGGAGCCGCTCACGTCCAGCACGAAGATGCTGGTGGCCGGGCGGCGCAGATCGCTCTGGTAGGCCGAGAGCACGGCATCGATCACCTCCAGCCGGTTCGGAAAGCTCAGCTCCACCACGGGCGCCGTGGGCAGCACCGGGCTGGCCTGTGCCTCGGGGCTGGCGGGGCGCAGCTGGGCCTGGCGCAACGGCTGGCCCTGGAAGGCGGGGGCCTTGAACTGGGCGACCAGCCGGTCATAGTCGGCGCGCCGCGCAGCGTTGAGCAGCATCAGCGGATAGTCGGCCGAGATCACGCCGTCGCGCGGGTAGACCAGGGTGAGCCGGTCGGCGGCGGGCAGCTTCTCGTTCAGGCGCAGGATCACGGCCTCGTAGTTGACCAGCGCATCGACGGCGCCGGGCTCGCGCTCGAAGGCCTCGGCCAGCCAGCCGGAGCTGCCGGCGGTGAGCTTCTGCCCCGACAGGAAGTCCTTGAGCACCTTGGCATTGACCTCCCTGGCGTCCAGGTCCTCGGTCTTGCCGGCCACGGCCGAGGCCACGGCGAACAGCGCGCTCATGCCGGTGTTGGAGCTGGCCGGATTGGTCATGCCGTAGCGCAGCCGGCCCTGGACGGCAGCGCGTGCGATGTCGGCCCAGGTGGGCGGTGCCTTGTCCCAGCCCAGCTTTTGCAGCACGGGGGCCTTCACGCCCAGGGCCACGCGCGAGTAGAAAAGCTTTTCACGCGCCAGCGGCTTGTTCGCCAGCGCCAGCGCGGGATAGGCGCCATTGGGCGGCAGGATGGCGTCGTACTGCTCGCCCGCATTGATGCGCTCGACCATCTCCAGCGTGCCTGCATAGCTGAGCTTGAGCGGCACGCCCGCCGCCGTGGCGGCCTGCTCCAGCGCGGGCGCCACGTCCTTGAGCTCGGAGCCGGCCAGCACGGTGAATGCGCCCTGGGGAGCGGCGGACGGATCGGACTTGGCGGCGGCCTGCGGCGCGGTTTCGGGCGACTTGCCGCAGCCGGCCAGGGCCAGCGCAAGGCCCAGCAGCCACCAGGCCGCCAGGCGCCGGAACATGCTCACAGCACCACCTCGCCGGCGGGCGCCTGCAGCGCCTCGCGCACGTCCTCGCGGCGGCTCTTTTCCAGATAGGCGCGGGACTTGTCCACCTCCTGCGACAGCGTGTCCACCGTGGTCTGCATGGAGGCCAGGGCCTTGACCTTGAAGTCGGCCATGGCGTCCATGGTCTGGTAGATGTTGCCGAAGGCCTGCTGCAGCCTGGCGATGTCGATGGTGCTGCTGGCCGCCTGCTCGTGGATCTTCCCGCTTTGCTCGCGCAGCAGCTCGCTGGTGCCGGCGATCAGGTTGCCCGTGGTGGTGTTCAGCGCCGTGATCTGGTCCAGCACCAGTTTCTGGTTGGCCAGCGCCTGCGCCACGATGACGGCCGTGCGCAGGGCAGAGACCGTGGTGGTGGTCGCGCGGTCCACGCCCTTGGCCAGCTCGAGGTTGTTCTTGCGCACCAGGTCCAGCGCCAGGTAGCCCTGCACGTTCACCGCCATCTGGGTGAGCAGGTCGGTGACCTTCTGGCGTGCGTAGAACAGCATGTCCTCGCGCACCACGCGCGCCTTTTCCGGGTCGCTGGCGTCCAGCTGTGCGGCCTTGGCCTCCAGCGCCGCGTCCAGCTTCTTGCCAATGTGGATGTATTTCTCCAGCCGCTCCATCAGGCCCCACAGGTTGGCCTTTTCCTGCTCGATGGCGGCGTTGTCGCGCAGCAGCTCGTCCTTGCCGCGCTTGAGGCTGTCGATGATGGCGTTCAGGTGGCTCTGGCTGGACTGGAACTTGTCGAAGTAGTCCACCAGCCTGTTGCCCATGGGGATCAGGCCCAGCAGCTTGCGCGGCTTGAACAGGTCGTCCTGGCGCGAGGGGTCCAGCGCCTCCACCTGGCGGCGCAGGTCGATCAGGCCCTGGCCGATCTGGCTGCCCTGGTCGAACAGGCCGTTGTTCAGCGTCTTGACGGGGCGCTCCAGCATGCGGTTGGAGACGGCGGCAGCGGCCTGCACCTCCTTGTTGCCCATGCCGTGGATGCGCTCGACCGCGCCTTTGAACGCGGGCGACTGGCTGTCGTTGGCGGTGATGTCGTCGATGAACTGCGCCACCTGCGCGTCCAGCTGCTGCACTTCCTCGGCCTTGAGGCGGACCTTGCCGCTGGCCGACTCGATGGGCACGGGCAGGGCGGGCGCGGGCGGCTCCAGCACGAAATCCTGCTCCTGTGCAGGCACGGCCACGGCGGCGCTGGCAGCGGTGGTCTGGGGGGTGTTGCTCATCGGTTGCTCCTGGAACGTTCGGTCATTTGAAGCGCTGCTCCATGTCCACGATCATTCGCTCCAGCCACTCCTGGCTGGGCGGATCGATCACCTCCACCAGCTGCGCGGGCGCCTGCACGCCCTGCCCGGCCCAGCGCTCGGGCCCGTGCGTGTCGCCGCCGGTGCGAAAGCCGTATTCCTGCGCCAATGCGCGCAGCTGCGGATCGGATTCGAGCAGCTGGCCCACGCGATCGCCCGCAGGCGTGTAGGGCACGAGCACATGCTTGGAATACAGCGTGGGCTGTGGGTAGAGCATCACCATCTCGCCGCTCCTGCGCTGCGGGTGGCGCAGCAGGAACTCCACCAGCTGCGATTCATAGGCCACCAGCAGCGGCGCCTTGCCCATGCCCAGGGCCAGGTAGTCCTCGAAGGGGCCGGCCGACGAGCTTTCCTGGAAGCCCTGGCGCAGAAACAGCGGCGCCACCTGGGGCATCACGCGCTCCACGTCGGCCGGGCTTTGCACCACCTGCTGGCCGTTGAGCACATAGCTGGCCAGCGCCAGGTACATGGCCGCGCTGTTGGAGCTGCGCACATCGGTGCTGGCGGGCAGCACGGCCTTGCCGGTGGCAAAGGCGCCGGAGGCCTTCAGGTCACGCCAGCGCGTGCCCTTGCCGGCCATGGCCAGCAGGGCGGGAAGATCGGTCACGTAAAAGAATTCGCCCTGCTTTTGCGCAACGCCGTTGGCGATCAGGATCTCGGCAATGGGCCGCCAGCTGGCGAACACGATGGGCGTGTAGAACGGCGTGTAGACCGTGCCGGCCCTGGCCGCCGCCTTGAGCTGGGCCGCAGCCGGCGCCCCCGAGGGAAAGCCGAAGTCGTACTGCTTGGGGTCGTAGCTGTTGGCAATGCTGCGCGAGCCGGCCTTTTGCACCGTCACCGTCACGCCGTGGCGCGCCAGCACGTCGCGCACGCGCTCGTCCTGGAAGAAGGCTTCCTTCTCGGAGCCGATCAGGCCGCGTGCCGTCACCGACTGCTGCTGCGTCAGCTGCGCCTGGCGGTCCTGCACCAGGGCCGTGCGCGAGTACCAGACGCCGCCGCCCACGGCCGCCAGCAGCAGCGCCGCCAGCCCCGCCGCCAAAGCACGGCGCGCGTTCATTGAGAGGCTCCGCCCTGGATGACGGCAAGATGAAATTCGGTCATGAACGCGCGGGCCGTTGTCATGTCTTGTTCAAAAAAACTTCTTATACGGAAGTTTTGTGACACAACGACGACACGCGGCCCGGCCCGCGCCGCGACTACCTCAACGCGACTATCTCAGCGCGAGTTGCTCAGTGAAGCTGCGCCCACCGGGCGTTTCGCGGTGCTGCTGGGTGCGGTGCTCCACCAGCTGGTCCCACGTCTGCATCTGGCGCTCTTGCGTCTTGCGCTGCGCGCCGGTGACCTGCTTGCCGGCTGTCTCGATCAGCGTGGTGATGGTGCGGCTGTCCTGCACCTTGGTCAGGTCATAGTTGCCCGACTGCAAATCCAGCATGCTGCGGTTGCGCGCCTTTTTGGACTCGGCGTTCAGGGACTCGGTCACCACCTGGGCGATCGACTCGCCCTCCCTGCCGCGGGACTGCCGGGTGGTCTTCTGGCCCACCTGGTACTCGGCGCGGCCGATTTCGGTCACGGCGCCGAATTCGTTGGTGTTCTCGAAGTCACCGCTGAAGCTGGCCTGGAAATCGGCCAGGCCGCTTTGCAGGGACTGCACGGAACGCTCCAGCCCGGAGAGCGCGACGATGGCGCCCGGCGCGGCCGGCGCCTGCGCGTTGTGCAGCTGACTGAAGGCACTCTTGAACATGTCCACCAGCGCCGCATCCGCACGGCCGCGCTGCGCGGCGGCATCAAAGCGCTTCAGATGCTGGTCCAGCGCGGACTGGCGCTGTGAAGCGCTGGCGCCCACGGGGGCATCGGACTCCAGGTTGACGGCCAGCTCGCCCGCCGCGCCCTTCATCGCCACCGATCGGCCATCGGCGCCCACATGCAGGCTGAACGAGGACAGGGGCTGCGAAGGCTTGGGGTTCTTGATGTCCAGGTCCAGGCCGGACAGCACGCTGCGGTCGAAGTCCATCAGCTTGCCCAGTTCCAGCTGGGGCTTGCCCGGCTTTCCCAGGCCTTCCAGCGCCTCGTCCAGCCCGTCGGCCAGCTGGGCAATGGCCGCGCTCTCGGCCTGGCTCAAGGTGCCGGAACTCTTGACCTCGACCCGCAGCCCGCTGCTGCTGCCCGCTTCGCTGCCGTCGTTCGTGGCAATCCGCAGCTCCACGGTCTGGCCCGACTGCGTGCGGATCTTCAGGCTCACGGTGGCAGCGCCCACGGACACATCGCTCAGTGCGGACTTGTCCAGGGCCTGCGCATCCGCGCTGCCTGCGACGGAGTCGGCCGCCGTGGTCGCCTGGTACTCCGCCACCGTCTGTTGGTAGTCCGACGGCGTGGCCGCAAAGCGCGACAGCAGGGCGCCGCCCAGGCCGCGCCAGCGGTCGGCCAGGCTGGCCGACGGGCCCAAGCCCAGGTTGCGCGCCATCAGGGTGCTGATGTCGTCCCTGTCTTGCGAGGCCCAGGCCCGGGTCAGCCTGAACTGGCCCAGTTCCACGGGCTGCGGTTTGGCATAGATGACGCTGGACCCTGTGGACTGGCCCAGCGTGACCTGCGTGCCCGGTTCGGCGGGTGCAGCAGCTGCCGTGGTCGCTGACGACCTCACGGACACCGTGGGCCGCATGCCCGCTGCGCTGGCGGCAAAGCTGGCGCCGGTGGATGAAATGCTGGTCATGGATTGATCGTCTTCCTTCGGTCTTGTCCTGACTGAATGTGGCGGCCCAGGCCTTTGCAGGCAGGGGATTTTCTCTGTTCATGGACCATCGGCAGATTTCCGATTTTCTTTACCCCCCGTGCACCAATATGGTGTGAAAACCTTGTATTCATTGAAATCCGGCCAATACAGGGAATGTTTGGCTGTTGGCGCAGAAAAGACGCCATTGCTCTACTGGACGCAGCGACTGGCGGAAAGCGACATCCTCTCAGTGAGGCCGCCCTCTTTGACCTGAGTCAAGACTATGGAGTGAACTGCATCGATATAACGAAACGGCATCGCCAAAATCGGTCGCTGCAGTGCAACATAGATAGAATGAAAAAGACCAGGAGACGATATTGGCATGCAAACCTTTGATTTGCATGCATCAAAACAAGCTATCAAAAGCTTCGTAGTCACAGGAAATACAAACATTCGCCGTGGCGCATATGTCGGCAATGCCGCGCCATGCCCCGTGATTCCTGACGAAGCCGCCCCAAGGCGGCCTGTTTCCCGGCAGACCTTCTGATCTGGAGCATTCGAGATGACGCTATTGGCTGGCAAAAAGGGCCTGATCGTCGGCATCGCCAACCGCGACAGCATTGCCTGGGCCTGTGCCCGGGCCATGCATGCGGCGGGCGCCGAGATCGGCGCGACCTGGCAGAACGACAAGGCCCGTGGGCATGTGGAGCCCCTGCTCGACGAGATCGGTGCCGAGCTGCGCATGCCGCTGGACGTGGGCGACGACGAGCAGATGCGCGCACTGTTCGATGCCGCCGCCGTGCGCTGGGGCCGGCTGGACTTCGTGCTGCACGCCGTGGCCTACGCCCCGCGCAAGGACCTGCAGGGCCGCGTGGTGGACAGCTCCCGCGAGGGCTTTGCGCTGGCCATGGACATCTCCTGCCACTCCTTCATCCGCATGGCGCACCTGGCCGAGCCGCTGATGGCCGCCAGCGGCGGCAGCCTCATGACGCTGAGCTACCTGGGCGCCAGCGAGGTCATGCCGCACTACGGAATCATGGGCCCGGTCAAGGCCGCGCTGGAGTCCACCACGCGCTACCTGGCGGCCGAGCTCGGCCCCTCGCGCATCCGCGTCAATGCCGTCTCGCCCGGGCCCATCGCCACGCGCGCGGCCTCGGGCATTGCCGCGTTCGATGAACTCGTGGCCGACAGCGTGCGCCGCTCGCCCATTGCCGGCGAGCTGCAGCCCGACGACGTGGGGCCGCTGTGCGCCTTCCTGGCCTCGGACGGGGCGCGCGCCATCACGGGCTGCACGCTGTATGTCGATGGCGGCCACCACATCCTCAACTAGCGGCTGCCGCACCGGCACCCCGCAGCACTGCAGATGACCCTCCCATTCCCCCGAACCGCCGCCGCCGCGCTGGCAGCCGCACTGACCACCGCCCTGGCGGGATGTGCCTCCCTGGCGCCGCCGCACGAGCCGCCGCCCCTGCCCACGCCCGAGGCCTGGCCTGCCCATCTGCAGGCCGGCGCCCAGGGTGTCGCCGCCGCCGGCCTGCCCTGGCGCGACTACTTCACCGACCCCGCGCTGCGCCAGCTGATTGCCACCGCGCTGGAGCACAACCGCGACCTGCGCGTGGCCGCGCTGCGCGCCGAAGAGGCGCGCGCGGCCTTCCAGATCCAGCGCTCCGAGCTGTTCCCGGCCATTGGCGTGGGCGGCCAGGCCGCGCGGGCTCGCGTGCCGGGCGATCTCAACCTCTCGGGCCGCTCCGTGGTCAGCGGCGAGTACCGCGCCGAGGTCGGCTTCAGCAGCTGGGAGCTGGACCTGTGGGGCCGCGTGCGCAGCCTCAAGGACGCGGCCCTGCAGACCTGGCTGGCCAGCGATGCGGGCCGCCACGCGGTGCAGACCGCGCTGATCGCCCAGGTGGCCGACGGCTACCTGGGCCTGCGCGAGCTGGACGAGCGCGTGGCCATTGCGCGCGAGACGCTGGCCACGCGCCAGGAATCCTTTCGCATCTTCACGCGCCGCGAGGCCGTGGGCGCCAGCTCGCGCCTGCAGCTGGCCCAGGTCCAGACCCTGCTGACCCAGGCCCAGGCCCTGCTGGCCCAGCTGGAGCTGGCACGCGCGCAGCAGCTGCATGCCCTGGCCCAGCTGGTCGGCGCCCACCCGGGCCCGCTGCCCGCCGCCGCACCCTTTGACGACGCCCTGGTGCTGACCGAGCTGCGGCCGGGCCTGCCCTCGGAACTGCTCACGGCGCGGCCCGACATTGCCGCGGCCGAGCACCAGCTGCGCGCGGCCCGGGCACAGATCGGCGCGGCGCGCGCCGCCTTCTTCCCGCGCATTGCGCTCACGGCCCGCTGGGGCACGGCCAGCGCCGAACTCGACGGCCTGTTCGACGGCGGCAGCCGCGCCTGGGCCTTCGTGCCCACGGTGTCCCTGCCCATCTTCGACGGCGGCCGGCGCCGCGCCAACCTGGAGCTGGGCGAGATCCGCAGCGACATGGCCGTGGCCCAGTACGAGAAAGCCATCCAGACCGCCTTCCGCGAGGTGGCCGACGGCCTGGCCGCGCGCCGCTGGCTGTCCGAACAGATCACCGTGCAGCGCACCGCCGTGCAGGCCCAGGCCGAGCGCGCGCGGCTGGCGCAGCTGCGCTACGACAACGGCTCGGCCGCCTACCTGGAGGTGCTGGACGCCCAGCGCGACCTGCTGGCCGCACGCCAGCAACTGGTGCAGGCGCGGCGCGCCCTGCTGTCCAGCCAGGTGGGCCTGTATGCCGCCCTGGGCGGCGGCAGCGGGGCTGAACCTGCCGCGCTGCCCGCCACCCTGCCGGCCACGCCTGCCGATCCCCCGAATTCCTGAAGCCTCCGGACCCGCCCATGGACAAGAACACCTCTCTGAAGAACAAGATCGTGCCGATCGCCGCCGTGGCGGTCCTGGCCCTCGTGGCCTGGTGGGCCTGGAAGACCTTCACGCCCAAGGGCCCGGGAGAGGGCTTCGTCGGCAGCAACGGCCGGGTCGAGGCCACCGAGATCGACATCTCCACCAAGCTGCCCGGCCGCGTGGAGGAAATCCTGGTGCGCGAGGGCGACTTCGTGCAGGCCGGCCAGCCCGTGGCGCGCATGCAGATCGACACCCTGCGCGCCCAGCGCCAGGAAGCCGACGCCATGCGCCAGCAGGCCGAGCACAGCGTGGCCGCGGCCGAGGCCCAGGTCACCCTGCGCCGCAGCGACCTGGCCGCCGCCCAGGCCCTGATCGTGCAGCGCGAGACCGAGGTGGACGCCGCGCAGCGCCGCTTCAAGCGCTCGGAAACGCTGGCGCGCGAGGGTGCCTCCTCGGTGCAGGAGCTCGATGACGACCGCGCCCGCGTGCGCGGCAGCGAGGCGGCGCTGGCCGCCACGCGCGCACAGGCCGCCGCCGCCCAGGCCGCCGTGAAGGCGGCCGAGGCCCAGGTGGTGGGCGTGCGCTCCCAGGTGCAGGCGGCCACGGCCACGGTGGCGCGCGTGCAGGCCGACATCGACGACGGCGTGCTCAAGGCCCCGCGCGACGGCCGCGTGCAGCTGCGCGTGGCCCAGCCCGGCGAAGTGCTGGGCGCAGGCGGGCGCGTGCTCAACCTGCTGGACCTGTCCGATGTCTACATGACCTTCTTCGTGCCCGAGACCGCCGCCGGCCGCATCGCCCTGGGCAGCGAGGTGCGCCTGGTGCTGGACGCCGCGCCCGAGTACGTGATCCCGGCCCGCGTCTCCTTCGTCGCCAGCCAGGCCCAGTTCACGCCCAAGACCGTGGAGACCGCCAGCGAGCGCCAGAAGCTGATGTTCCGCGTGCGCGCCCAGATCCCGCCGGAGCTGCTGCGCCGCCATCTGGAACAGGTCAAGACCGGCGTGCCCGGCATGGCCTGGCTGCGCACCGATGCCAGCCATGAGTGGCCCGCCAACCTGGCCATCAAGCTGCCAGCCCAGCCCGCGCAATGAGCGAGAGCACGACGCCCCATGCCAGCGGCTGGGTCGTGCGCCTGAAGGGCGTGCACCAGCGCTATGGCCAGGTCGAGGCGCTGGCGGGCATCGACCTGGACATTCCCGAAGGCCGCATGGTCGGCCTGATCGGGCCGGACGGCGTGGGCAAGTCCAGCCTCATGGCGCTGATCTCCGGGGCGCGCAAGATCCAGGAAGGCAGCGTCGAGGTGCTGGGCGGCGACATGGCCCAGCGCCGGCACCGCGAGGCCGTCTGCCCGCGCGTGGCCTACATGCCGCAGGGCCTGGGGCGCAACCTCTATCCCACGCTGTCGGTGGAGGAGAACCTGCAGTTCTTCGCGCGCCTGTTCGGCCATGACGCGGCCGAGCGGCGCCGGCGCATCGACGATCTCACCCAGGCCACGGGCCTGCGCAAATTCCTGGAGCGGCCGGCCGGCAAGCTGTCGGGCGGCATGAAGCAGAAGCTGGGCCTGTGCTGCGCGCTGATCCACGACCCCGACCTGCTCATTCTTGACGAGCCCACCACGGGCGTCGACCCGCTGGCGCGCGCCCAGTTCTGGGACCTGATCGCGCGCATCCGCCGCCAGCGCCCCGGCATGAGCGTGCTGGTGGCCACGGCCTACATGGACGAGGCCCAGCGCTTCGACTGGCTGGTGGCCATGGACGAGGGCCGCGTGCTGGCCACGGGCACGCCGGCCGAGCTGCTGCAGCGCACGGACAGCCGCTCGCTGGAAGAGGCCTTCATCGCCCTGCTGCCCGAAGAGAAAAAGCGCGGCCATGCGCCCGTGACCATCGCCCCCCTGCCCGAGGGCGGCGAGGACGACATCGCCATCGAGGCCAGGGACCTGACCATGCGCTTTGGCGACTTCGTCGCCGTGGACCATGTGTCCTTCCGCATCCGCCGCGGCGAGATCTTCGGCTTCCTGGGCTCCAACGGCTGCGGCAAGAGCACCACCATGAAGATGCTGACCGGCCTGCTGCCGGCCAGCGAGGGCCAGGCCTGGCTGTTCGGCCAGCCCGTGGAACCGCGCGACATCGACACGCGCCGCCGCGTGGGCTACATGACCCAGGCGTTCTCGCTGTACGGCGAGCTGACCGTGCACCAGAACCTGGTGCTGCATGCGCGCCTGTTCGGCGTGCCCGAGGCGGACATTCCCGCGCGCGTGGCCGAGATGCTGCAGCGCTTTGACCTGCAGGCCGCGCAGCACAGCCTGCCGGCCGCCCTGCCGCTGGGCATGCGCCAGCGCCTGTCGCTGGCCGTGGCCATGGTGCACAAGCCCGAGCTGCTCATCCTGGACGAGCCCACCTCGGGCGTGGACCCCGTGGCGCGCGATGGCTTCTGGCGCCTGCTGGTGGAGCTGTCGCGGCGCGACCGCGTGACCATCTTCATCTCCACCCACTTCATGAACGAGGCCGAGCGCTGCGACCGCATGTCCATGATGCATGCGGGCAAGGTGCTGGACAGCGACACGCCCGCGCGCCTGGTGGCCAAGCGCGGCGCGGCCACGCTGGAGGAAGCCTTCATCGGCTACCTGGTCGAGGCCGGTGGCGGCGAGGCCCCGGCCGAGGAACAGCAGGCCGCGCCTGCCGCCCCCGCTGCCGTGGAAACGCACACTGCGCGCCGCCGCCATTTCAGCGCCCAGCGCATGCTCAGCTATGTCTGGCGCGAAGCGCTGGAGCTGCAGCGCGACCCGGTGCGCGCCACGCTGGCCCTGGTGGGCTCGCTGATCCTGATGTTCGTGATGGGCTACGGCATCAGCCTGGACGTGGAGGACCTGCGCTTTGCCGTGCTGGACCGCGACCAGACCACCATCAGCCGCAGCTATGCGATGAGCCTGTCGGGCTCGCGCTACTTCATCGAGCAGCCGCCGCTGACCGACTACGACGCACTGGACCGCCGCATGCGCAGCGGCGAGCTGACCCTGGCCATCGAGATCCCGCCGGGCTTTGCGCGCGACGTGCTGCGCGGCGGCTCCGTGCAGGTGGGCGCCTGGTTCGACGGCGCCATGCCCACGCGCGCCGAGACCGTGCGCGGCTACCTGCAGGGCATCCACCAGCACTGGCTGACCGAGCAGGCCCGCGAGCGCCTGGGTGTGACGCCGGCCGGCCTCATCGACATCCAGACGCGCTTTCGCTACAACCCCGACGTGCGCAGCCTGCCGGCCATGGTGCCGGCCGTCATGCCCCTGCTGCTGCTGCTTTTGCCGGCCATGCTGACGGCGCTGGCCGTGGTGCGCGAGAAGGAAAGCGGCTCCATCACCAATCTCTACGTCACGCCGGTCACTCGCACCGAATTCCTGCTGGGCAAGCAACTGCCCTATGTGGTGCTGGCCATGCTGAACTTCCTGCTGATGTGCCTGATGGCCGTCACCCTGTTCGGCGTGCCCGTGACGGGCAGCTTTGCCACGCTGGCCCTGGCGGCGCTGATCTTCAGCGGCGCCTCCACGGGCTTCGGCCTGCTGGCCTCCACGCTGACGCGCAGCCAGATCGCCTCGATGTTCCTGGTGCTGATCGGCACGCTGATCCCCACCACGCAGTTCGCGGGCCTGGTCGATCCCGTGTCCTCGCTGGAGGGGGCGGGCCGCATCATCGGCGAGGTCTATCCGGCCAGCCACATGATCGCCATCAGCCGCGGCGTGTTCAGCAAGGCGCTGGGATTTCGGGAGCTGGCCGGCTCGTTCGGGCCGCTGCTGCTGTCCGTGCCGGTGATCCTGGGCCTGGCCATTGCACTGACCAGAAAGCAGGAGAGCTGACATGCGCACCCGCCTTTTCTCCAACATCTACCGGCTGGGCGTCAAGGAGCTGTGGAGCCTGTGGCGCGACCCCGTGCTGCTGGTGCTCATCGCCTATGTGTTCACGGTCTCCATCTACACGGCGGCCACGGCCATGCCCGAGAGCCTGCACAACGCGCCCATCGCCATCGTGGACGAGGACGGCTCGCCGCTGTCGCAGCGCATCGCGGGCGCCTTCTATCCGCCGCAGTTCGCGCCACCGGCCATGATCGACCGCACGCAGATGGACCCGGGCATGGACTCGGGCACCTACACCTTCGTGCTCAACATCCCGCCCAACTTCCAGCGCGACGTGCTGGCGGGCCGCGCCCCCGAGCTGCAGCTGAACGTGGATGCCACGCGCATGAGCCAGGCCTTCACGGGCAACAGCTATGTGCAGCAGATCGTCACGGCCGAGGTCAGCGAGTTCGTGCGGCGCTTTCGGGGCGCCACTGCCCTGCCCGTGGACCTGGTGGTGCGCGCGCGCTTCAATCCCGCGCTGGACAAGGTCTGGTTCGGCGGGTTGATGCAGATCATCAACAACGTGACCATGCTGTCCATCATCCTCACGGGCGCGGCCTTGATCCGCGAGCGCGAGCACGGCACGGTGGAGCACCTGCTGGTCATGCCGGTGACACCGACCGAGATCATGCTGGCCAAGATATGGTCCATGGGACTGGTCGTGCTGGTCACCGCCTTTGCCTCGCTCAACCTCGTGGTGCGCGGCGCCCTGGGCGTTCCCATCGAAGGCTCGCTGCCGCTGTTCCTGGCGGGGGCCGCGCTGTGCCTGTTCGCCACAACGTCGCTGGGGATCTTCCTTGCCACGCTGGCGCGCAACATGCCACAGTTCGGCATGCTGCTGGTGCTCGTGCTGCTGCCGCTGCAGCTGCTGTCGGGCGCCATGACGCCGCGCGAAAGCATGCCCGAGCTGGTGCAGAACATCATGCTGGCCGCGCCGACCACCCACTTTGTCGAGCTGTCGCAGGCCATCCTCTACCGCGGAGCGGGGCTGGACGTGGTCTGGAAGCCCTTCCTCGCGCTGGCCGCGATCGGCTCCGTGCTGTTCGCCCTCACGCTCACCCGTTTTCGCAAGACCATCAGCCAGATGGCCTGATTTCGTTCCCGCCGCCAAGGCATCTTTCCATCTCAACCAGCAAGGAGTTTCATATGAGCGCACAGACCATTCCCCTCCATCTGCTCAAGGCACAGCTTGAACTGCAGCTGCACCTGAGCCGGCTGCTGCAGGAAAGCGGCCAACAGTGGCTGGAGCATGCCGCACGCAACGGCCCCGAGCGCATCGCCGAGACCGGCAGCGAGATCGAGGGCGTGCAGCAGACCAGCAGCTGGCAGGAGCTGGCCACCCTGCCCGCCCAGGCCTTCTGGCGCCACGCCCACCTGCGCATGGGCCATGCCCAGGCCCTGGCCCAGACCGCCATGGCCAGCCAGATGACCCTGGCCCAGGGCGTGCAGCAGGCCGTGCACGACTGGCAGCAACAGGTGGCAGCCACGCTGGGCAACAGCACCCAGGGCGCAGCCGACACCGCCGTGCCGTGGAGCGACCTGCTCGCCCGCTGGACCTCGGCCGTGCAGTCCGTGGCCCAGCCCGCCCATGCGGCGCAGCAGCCCATTGCGGCAGCCGCCGCCGAAACGGCCCGCGACACCACAGCCCAGGGCTGACGGCCCCCAAGGAAGCCGCCACGCGGTCCCGCAGGCTCGGGGCCTCATGGGCGCGGGGCGGCCATCCGCACCCAGCCACAAGCAATCACACGCAATCTAAGAGCAGGGCATGACATGCCGGTAAAGGAGTGGGCCAGATGAACGAGAACCTGCAGAGCCACGGCACCGTGGACGTGGGAGGGATGTGGGGCGATCCGATGAAGCTGTCGCAGGCAGCCGCGCAATACGCCACCGATGCCTGGCAGCGTTCGCTGCTGTATGCCGACATCCGGCGCCAGCGTGGCAACCAGTACCGCGAGCATCTGGCCGAGGAAGTGCCCAATGTGCTGAGCTTCCGGGCCGAGATCGTGATGTCGGGCCTGGACCTGCCGCGCCCCGTCAACTACGGCCTGGCACGCATCGCGCCCATGGAGGGCACGGTCATCGACCCGGCCAAGCGCCCCTTCATCGTCGTCGATCCGCGCGCGGGCCACGGCCCCGGCATCGGCGGCTTCAAGCCCGACAGCGAGATCGGCGCCGCGCTCAAGGCCGGCCATCCCTGCTACTTCGTGGGCTTCCTGCCCGACCCCGTGCCCGGCCAGACCGTCGAGGACGTGATGCGCGCCGAGGCCCAATTCGTGCGCAAGGTCGCCGAGCTGCACCCCGAGAGCCGAGGCAAGCCCGCCGTCATCGGCAACTGCCAGGCCGGCTGGCAGATCCTCATGACGGCGGCCGTCTGGCCCGAGCTGTTCGGCCCCATCATCGTGGCCGGTGCGCCGCTGTCGTACTGGGCCGGCGACAACCCCATGCGCTACGGCGGCGGCCTCATGGGCGGCAGCTGGATGACGGCGCTGACCAGCGACCTGGGCGCGGGCCGCTTCGACGGCGCATGGCTGGTGCAGAACTTCGAGAACCTCAACCCCGCCAACACGCTGTGGGAAAAGCAGTACCAGGTCTATGCCGACGTGGACACCGAGGGGCCGCGCTATCTGGGCTTCGAGAAGTACTGGGGCGGCTATGTCTTCCTGGAAGGCCGCGAGATGCAGTACATCGTGGACAACCTGTTCATCGGCAACCGGCTGGCCACGGCCGAGCTGACGACCTCGGACGGCGTGCGCATCGACCTGCGCAACATCCGCTCGCCCATCGTGGTGTTCTGCTCGCATGGCGACAACATCACGCCGCCGGGCCAGGCCCTGGGCTGGATCACCGACCTGTACCGCGACGACGAGGACATCGCCGCCCACGACCAGACCATCGTCTTCGCCACGCATGACAGCATCGGCCACCTGGGCATCTTTGTCTCGGGCGCCGTGGGCCGCAAGGAGCACCGCGAGTTCGCGGCGCACATCGACATCATCGACCTGCTGCCCGCCGGCATCTACCGCGCCGAGATCGCCGACCGCCCGGCCGGTGTGCCGGCTCAGGATCTAACCGACGACGCCTACCTGATGAAGATCCGCCGCAGCGACCTGGCCGAGGTGCGCTCCATCGTCCGGCCCGACCCCGAAAGCGAGCGCCATTTCGCCGCTGCCGCGCGCGTCTCCGAAATCAACCTGGCCCTGTACCGCAACACCGTGCAGCCCTGGGTTCAGGCGCTGTCCACGCCGCTGTCTGCGCGCTGGCTGCAGGCCATGCACCCGCTGCGCGTGGGCTATGAATGCTGGTCGGACTCGCACCCGCTGGCACCCGTCGTGGCCCAGGCCGCCGAGCATGCGCGCGAGGACCGCCACCCCGTCGAGCCCGACAACCCCTTCCTGAAGGCGCAGCAGGCCATGTCGCAGGCCGTGGTGCATCTGCTCGACACCTACCGCGACCAGCGCGATGCCATGCAGGCGCGGCTGTTCCACGCCATCTATGGCTCGCCCCTGGTCCAGGCCCTGGCCGGCCAGAGCCGCCAGGACGACGGCCCGCCGCGCCCGCACCCCGGCGAATCGCCCGAGCACTGCCAGTACATGCGCCAGGAGCTGGCGCGGCTGCACGAAAGCGTGGCCCAGGGCGGGCTGTACGAGGCCGTCATCCGCGCCCTGTTCCACGTGCTGCGCGCACGCGGCGAGGCCGATGAGCGCCACTTCCGCCACGCCTGGCGGCTGCTGCAGGACCACCTGGGCGGCGTGCCGCCCGACATGGCGCAGTTCCGCCGCATCGTGCGCCGCCAGGCCCTGCTGATGCAGCGCGAGCCCGACGCCGCCATGGCAGCCATCCCCCGGTTGCTGGCCGCCTCGCCCGCCGGCGACATCCGCTGGGGCATGACCACGGTGGACGAACTGGCCAACCAGGGCGGCAACCTCAGCGATGCCGAGCACCAGCGCCTGCTGCAGGCCATGGGGCATTTCGTGCAGGCGCTGGAGGCCGCCGAGTCCAGGCAGGCGAAAGAGCAGGCCGAGCGGCACCCGGCCATCGCGCCAGCCTCGGTGGCCGAGCCTGAACCCGCACCTGTGTCGGCACCTTTGACGGCACCCGTGACGGCACCTTCGGCAGCGCCTCTGACCGCCCCTGTTGCGGCTCCTGCTGCAGCTCCTGAACCGGCACCCGAGCCCGCACCTGTTCCCGAATCCGCGCCTGCCGCCAAGCGCCCCGCACGCGCCCAGGCCAGCCGCGCACACCCCAGCCCCCGGAAAAAGCGATGAACCTCTCCCCCGATTCCGATGCGGCCCTGCCGCCCGAAGACCTGGCCCTGCTGCGCAACCACAGCTTTGACGAACTGGAAGTGGGCGACAGCGCCAGCCTGGAACGCACGCTGAGCACCCAGGACCTGCGCCTGTTCGCCGCCCTGTCGGGCGCGGCCGTGGCCGACGGCGCTGGTGCCGGTGCCGGTGCCGGTGCCGGCACGGTTGCCGGCGCCGACGATGACGACACGGCCCTGATCGCCCACGGCATGTGGGGCGGCATGCTGCTGGCCTCGGTGCTGGGCACGCGCCTGCCCGGCCCCGGCACCACCCTGGTCGGCCAGACGCTGCGCTTTCTGGCGCCGCTGGCCGCAGGCGACCGGCTGACCGTGCGCGTGGAGGTGCTGGCCAAGCAGGCCGAGCAGCGCCAGGTCACGCTGGCCGTGGCCTGCACCAACCAGCATGGCGCCGCCGTGATCGAGGGCCAGGCCACCGTGCATGCGCCTGCGCGCCACATCGAGCGCCAGCGCACCAGCCTGCCCGAGATCCGCCTGGAAGCCGGTGGACGCGACGGCCTGCAGCGCCTGCTGGCCCATGTGGCCGGCCTGCCGCCCATCCGCGTGGCCGTGGTCCATCCCTGCGACGAGCCCAGCCTCTCGGCCGCGCTGGACGCGCGCCGCGAAGGCCTGATCGACCCCGTGCTGGTGGCTCCGCGCGCGCGGCTGGAGGCCGTGGCGGCCGAGCACGGGCTGGACCTGGGCGGCCTGCGCATCGAGGACGTGCCGCACAGCCACGCCGCCGCCACGCGCGGCGCCGAGCTGGCCGCCTGCGGCGAGGTCGAGGCCATCATGAAAGGCAGCCTGCACACGGACGAGCTCATGGCCGAGGTGGTGGCCGCCGCCGCCGGCCTGCGCACCAAGCGCCGCGTCAGCCACTGCTTCGTGCTGCAGACGCCGCACTACCCGCGCCCCTTCATCGTCACCGATGCGGCCATCAACCTCGCGCCCGACCTGCAGCAAAAGGCCGACATCGTGCGCAACGCCATCGCCCTGGCCCATGCCATCGGCGTGCCCGAGCCCAAGGTCGCCATCCTGGCCGCCGTGGAGACCGTGAGCCCGCACATGCCGGCCACGCTGGACGCCGCCGCGCTGTGCAAGATGGCCGACCGGGGCCAGATCGAAGGCGGCGTGCTCGACGGGCCGCTGGCCTTCGACAACGCCGTGTCCATGGCCGCCGCGCGCACCAAGGGCATCGATTCGCCCGTGGCGGGCCAGGCCGACATCCTGGTCGTGCCCGACCTGGAAAGCGGCAACATGCTGGCCAAGCAGCTCATGTACATGGGCGAGGCGGCCAGCGCCGGCATCGTCATGGGCGCCAAGGTGCCCGTGATCCTGACCAGCCGCGCCGACAGCCGCGCCTCGCGTATCGCCTCCTGCGCCATCGCCCTGCTGCTGGCCCACCGCTACCGGAACTCCCCGCCATGATCCCTGCCCACACCGCATCCTCCCCCGCCCGCGAACTGGTCGTGGTGCTCAACTGCGGCTCGTCCAGCATCAAGTTCGCCGTCTTCGACGGTGCCCAGCGCCCGCTGCCGCGCAAGCCGCTGTGGAACGGCAAGGTCCAGGGCATCGGCGGGCCCGCGCCCGACTTCGGCGAGAGCGGCGTTTCGCCCTTTGCCATTGCCCTGGATGCCGCCCACCCCTACCGCGCCGCGCTGCAGCTGATCCGCGAGCGCATCACCGCGCGCCTGGCGCAGCTGGACGGCGCCCGCGTGGCCGCCGTCGCCCACCGCGTGGTGCACGGCGGCAGCCGCTACTTCGAGCCCGTGCGCGTCGATGCCGGCGTGCTGGCCGACCTCAAGGCCTTCATCCCGCTGGCACCGCTGCACCAGCCCTTTGCGCTGGAGGCCATGGACATCCTGCTGCGCGAGCGGCCCGAACTGGTGCAGGTGGCCTGCTTCGACACCGCCTTCCACCACACGCTGCCCAAGGTTGAGCAACTGCTGCCCCTGCCGCACGCGGCCTGGGAACGCGGGCTGCGCCGCTACGGCTTCCACGGCCTGTCCTACGAATACATGGCCACCGCCCTGCCCGAGCGCCATGGCGACCTGGCGCGCGGGCGCACCCTGGTGGCCCACCTGGGCAGCGGCGCCAGCCTGTGCGCCATGCAGGGCCTGCAAAGCGTGGCGACGACCATGGGGTTCTCTGCGCTGGACGGCCTGATGATGGGCACGCGCACCGGCGCGCTGGACCCCGGCGCCGTGATCTACCTTATGGAAATCGAAAAGCTCAGCCTGCAGGAAGTGGGCCGCATCCTGTACCACGAGTCCGGCCTGCTGGGCGTCTCGGGCACCTCGTCCGAGCCGCGCGTGCTGCTGCCGCTGGAGTCAGGCGACGATGCCCAGGCCGAGCGCGCGCGCGATGCGCTGGCCCTGTACGTGCGGCGCATCGTGCGCGAGATCGGCGCCCTGGTCGCCGTGCTGGGCGGCCTGGACCTGCTGGTGTTCACCGCAGGCGTGGGCGAGCACAGCGCCGAGATACGGCGGCGCGTGTGCGAGGGCCTGGGTTTTCTGGGCCTGCGGCTGGACGCCGAGGCCAATGCGCGCGATGCGGCCGTGATCTCGGCCACCGGCAGCGCCGTCACCGTGGGCGTGGAGCCCACGAACGAGGAATGGGTGGCAGCGCGCCATGCGCTGCGCTGGCTGCCGGGCAACGCGATCCCCGCATGAGTGTGAACAGGCCCTAGGAACGATCGTCCTGCGCACCGCCCTCGCGCAGCCGCGCGAACTCGCGGTGCTCGTAGGCAATGCATTCCTCCATGAGGTGGCGGTACACCGCCTCCATCATGTCGGGCTGACCGCCCTCGGCGGCCGTGCGCTCGCGCACGCGGCGCACGATGGCCTCGATGCGGCCCTCGTCGCGCACCTGGGCCGCATCGGCCTTGATGCGCGCGGCCTGCTGCATGTAGCCCATGCGCGTGACCAGCAGCGGCACCAGCACATCGTCCAGCGCATCGACATTGCGGCGCACATCCAGCATGTCGGTGCAGTGCTGCACCAGGTCGATGGCCTGCTTGGCGCGGTCCGTGCTCATTCCAGTCCTTCCTCCACCAGCTCGGCCGCGCGCATCAATGCGCGCGCCTTGTGCTCGGTCTCTTTCCATTCCATCTCGGGCACGGAATCGGCCACCACGCCGGCGGCGGCCTGCACGTAGAGCGTGCCGTCCTTGATCACGCCCGTGCGGATGGCAATGGCCAGGTCCATGTCGCCCGCAAAGCTCAGGTAGCCGCAGGCGCCGCCGTAGATGCCGCGCTTGGTGGGCTCCAGCTGGTCGATGACCTCCATGGCATGCACCTTGGGCGCGCCCGTCAGCGTGCCGGCCGGGAAGGTGGCCTTGAACACGTCCATGTTGTCCATGCCGTCGCGCAGAATGCCCTCCACGTTGCTGACGATGTGCATCACGTGGCTGTAGCGCTCCACGGCAAAGGCCTCGGTCACCTTCACGCTGCCCGTCTTGGCGATGCGGCCGATGTCGTTGCGCGCCAGGTCGATCAGCATCACGTGCTCGGCGCGTTCCTTGGGGTCGGCCACCAGTTCCTTTTCGGTGGCCTTGTCGGCCTCGGGCGTGGCGCCGCGCGGGCGCGTGCCGGCCAGCGGGCGGATGGTGACCTTCTGGCCCTCGTCCGTGTTCTCCTGGCGCACCAGAATTTCGGGGCTGGCGCCCACCACATGGAAATCGCCCAGGTGGTAGTAGTACATGTAGGGGCTGGGATTGAGCGAACGCAGCGCGCGGTACAGGCTCAAGGGGCTGGCCGTGAAGCGCTTGTGGATGCGCTGGCCCACCTGCACCTGCATGAAGTCGCCCGCAGCGATCAGCTCCTTGGCCTTCTCCACGGCCGCCAGGTAGTCTTCCTTGGCAAAGCTGCGCTGGGCCGGGTGGCTCTCGCCGGCCTTGATCTGCGGCGCGCTGACCGAGTAGCGCAGCAAATCCTTCAGCTGGCGCAGCCGCTTCTTGGCGCGCGTATAGGCCTCGCTCTCGCCGGGGTTGGCATAGACGATCAGGTACAGCTTGCCCGACAGGTTGTCGATCACCGCCACTTCCTCGCACTGCAGCAGCAGGATGTCGGGGCAGTTGAGCGTATCGGGCGGGCAGGAATCTTCCAGCTTCTTCTCGATGTAGCGCACGGCGTCGTAGCCGAAGTAGCCGGCCAGCCCGCCGCAAAAACGCGGCAGCCCCGGGCGCAGCGCCACCTTGAAGCGCTTTTGGTAGGCAGCGATGAAGTCCAGCGGATTGCCCTTGGCCGTCTCCACCACCTGGCCATCGGTCACCACCTCGGTGCATGCCGCATCGCCGAAGCCGCTGGCGCGCAGCAGCGTGCGTGCAGGCAGGCCGATGAAGCTGTAGCGCCCGAAGCGCTCGCCGCCCACCACGGACTCCAGCAAAAAGCTGTGCTTGCCGTCACCGCCCGCATGGGCCAGCTTGAGGTAGAGGGACAGGGGGGTTTCGAGGTCCGCAAACGCCTCGACCATCAGAGGGATGCGGTTGTAGCCCTGCGCAGCAAGGCTCTTGAATTCGAGTTCGGTGATCACGGGGGAAGGCTCCGGATTGCGTGGCGCTGGCAGACCTGATGTGGGTGCGGGCTGCGTATGGATTGCGCCGATTCATTCGATTGGCCCGTAGGGCCTCGGGTGCACGCCGGGTCGCGCCCCGGGTGCTTCAGCTGTTCAGTTGGACAGGCTTGCGCCAGGGCCAGGCTCCCCGGTCTCCACAACCTGCAATGAACATGCGATGAATGAACATAGCGGGCAAGTGTAGCGCAGACGCGGCTGGGTACAAGTGCGGACCGGCGCCTTGCGGGGGCGCCGCAGGGGCCTGCCATGGCCACAATTGACACCCTGGTCAGCCTGACCAACAATGGCAGCACAACCTGACCAGAAAGGTCGATCATGCCGTCCCATTTCTCCGCCCGCACCGACGCTGCCTTGCCCGAGGGCGAACGCGACCCGCTGAACCGCGCCCTGCGGGACCTGAGCCATCAGGTCGGATCGGCCATGCCGCGCAACACCACGCCCATGCCGATCTCGGTCTTCAAGGCGCAGTACGGCGCGGTGCTCAAACAGGCCGATCACGACGGGGTGGCCCTCATCTCCCAGGGCCGCAAGCGCTACGTGATCGTCAGCGAGGAGCACATGGTGGCCCTGTCCGCCAACGAGCGCGCCCCCCGCACGGTGGCCGACATCTGCAGATCGCTGCCGCTGCCGCGCCAGGCCGTGGATCTGTCCGCTGCGCAGATGTCCGGGGCGCGCGGCGATATCGACGTACCCGCCCGGCGCGCGCCATGAGCCGCTACCTGCTGGGCCCCCGCTGCCTGCTGTGGATGGCGAACCAGGAGCCCGCAACCCTGCAGTGGTTCTCCACCATCCGGCCGCTGGACTGCATCGTCAGCGACCTGTCCATGGCCATCGCCAAGGCGGCCGTGGCCGAGGCATTCCACGACCTGCGTGACCGCAACGAATGGTTCTCCCTGCTCGACGCGCTGTATGCCAACCTGCGGGCCGAAGGCGCCTCCATGCTGACCAGCGTGGACAACAAGGTGCTGGAGCGCTTCATCGAATGGCGCAACTTCGCGCCGCTGGACAGCCAGGGCCCGCGGGGCACGGCGCCCCTGGCGCAGGACCTGCGGCTGCTCATCGCCACGGCCGACCTGCTCAAGGTCTGCTACACCGAACCCGCCAACCTCTACCTGACGCAGGCCGCCGCCCGGGGCGTTGCCGTGCACGCGCTGTGATGGACTTCGACGTACCGCCCCTGTCCAGCGCGGTGCGCCAGGACCTGCGCCGGCGCCGGGTCGTCCTGAGCCTGTCGGGCGGCGGCTATCGCGGCCTGTTCAGCGCCCATGTGCTGGAGCGCATCCACCGCGAATTCGGCAACGGCGACCTGCTGGAGAAAGTGGACCTGTTCGCCGGCACCTCCATCGGCGCCATCATCGCCACCGCCCTGGCCAGCGGCTGCCAGCCCGCGCGCATCAAGCAGTTGCTGCTGGACCACGGCCCCGCCATCTTTCCCTCCAAATGGCTGCCCGGCCTGCGCCAGGCCATGGGCAAGGCGCTCTATGACAGCGCCCCACTGCGCGCAGCGATCAAGGAGGCCATGCCGCAAGCGGAGCAGTCCGCCCTGGGGCAACTGCAGGTGCCGCTGCTGCTGCCCGCCGTGAACTGGAATTCATCGCAGCTGCACGTGCTGGCCAGCGGCGCCCTGCCCGACAGGGACCGGCTGGGCCTGACGCTGATGGACGCCATGCTGGCCTCATCGGCCGCCCCCACCTACTTTCCCGCGCACGCCTCGGCAGGCCATGTCTTCGTGGACGGCGGACTCGCCGCCAACGCGCCCGACCTGCTGGCCCTGCAGGCCGCACGCCAGCTCTGGGGGCCGGCGGCCGACATCGTGATGATCAGCATAGGCACCGCCAACCCCCAGCAGGGCCAGGACCCCGTGGCCATGCCCCGGCGCGGGCTGACCCTGGTCAAGCCCCTGCTGGACCTGGTCATGGCCGCCCAGGAGGTCCAGGCCGTCAAGGCGGCCCGCCAGGAACTGGGCACCAGCAGCTACCTGCGCCTGAACTTCACGCAGCCCGCAGCCCAGCAAAAGCGCCTGGGCCTGGACATCGCCAACGCCGACAGCACCCGGCTGCTGCAGGCCCTGGGCGACGAATGCATCGCCGCCCTCACGGAGCAGGAAAAGACGCTGCTGAAGAACGTCCTGGGCTGAAGCCCCAGGCCAAGCGAAGCGAAGGCCCGAACCCACTCCCCGTATGGCCGCGCCTGCGCCGGGCTGCCTGCGGGGTTGCAGTCCTGCCGAAGGACAGGACTGCTTCGTCATCTGACTCGCTGCGGTTGTCTGAGCGAAGTTCACGCAGTGAACGCAGCGAGTTCCGCAGCGAACCCCGCAGGCAGCCCGGCGCAGGTTGCCCCGCAGCGCAGCGAAGGGGTCGCGGACATTCGGGCGCTTTTCTTTGCTCACTTTCTTGTAGCGAGACAAGAAAGTGAGTCGGCCGCCGGGCCGAAACCCGGCCTCGAAAAGAAACGCCCCGACAGGGGCTTGCAAACAGAATCAACGGTGCAACGCACAGACGGGTGGACAGGATGTTAAGAACACGCATTGCGACGTGCGGACGCCCTTGCGGGTAGCCCCATCCCGCCCAAAACCACTGGGACGCAGGCTCGCGCCTGCGCTCCGGAAACAAGACGAAAGCCACGAGCCGGTGTTCTTACCCACAGACAGGTGGACGGGATGTTAAGAACACGCATTGAGCCGTGCGGACGCCCTTGCGGGTAGCCCCATCCCGCCCATAACCGCAGAGCCGTGGGCATACACCCACGACAAGAACAGCGGACCGAGCAGGATGATAGCCACCCTCCATCGGCCCGCGAAAACCCTGTTGCCACCCCCACCCAATCCCCACAACATCTCGCCCGGACGTAACAAACCGCAACCGGGCCACAGCCCGCCCCCCGCAGGAGACACCATGACCGCCTTGCCCCGCTGGATGAAGACAGCCGCCCTGGCCATGGCGCTGGCGATGCCGCTGGCCGCCACTGCCCAGGAGCCTGCGCGCACCGTCGCGGGCGTGGCCTATCCCGCCCAGGCGGGGGTGGGCGGCCAGACGCTGCAGCTCAATGGCGCGGGCATTCGCTACAAGGCCATCTTCAAGGTCTACACGGCGGGCCTGTACCTGGAAAAACCGGCCGCCAGCCTGCAGGAGATCGCGGCCCTGCCCGGCCCCAAGCGCGTGAGCGTGACCATGCTGCGCGAGATCGATTCGGCCGAACTGGGCAAGCTGTTCGCGCGCGGCATCGAGGACAACATGGAGCGCGCCCGCTTCTCGCGCCTGGTGCCCGGCGTGCTGCGCATGAGCGACATCTTCACGCAGCACAAGAAGCTGCTGCCGGGCGAGAACTTCTCGGTGGACTGGGTGCCGGGCCAGGGTGCCCAGGTCTTCGTCAAGGGCCAGGCCCAGGGCGCGCCCTTCCAGGAGCCCGAGTTCTTCCAGGCGCTGCTGGGCATCTGGCTGGGCCCGCACCCGGCCGACGAGCAGCTCAAGAAGGCATTGCTGGGCGGTTGAACGGCTGCGCGGGCTCCTGCACGGGCCCGGCAAAGCGTGCCTGGATCTCCAGCCCCGTGGCACCGGGCAGGGCCGTGAGCGTCCAGCCGTGGGCGCGCGCAATCTCCAGGCAGATGGGCAGGCCCAGGCCCGCGCCCAGGTCGCGCCGCTCGCTGCTGCGCCAAAAGCGCTCGAAGATGCGCGGCAGGTCCTCGGGCGGCACGCCACGGCCCTGGTCCAGCACCGAAAAGCCCAGCCCGCAGGCCTTCACGGTGACGGTGGCGCCCTGCGGGCTGTGCTGCACGGCGTTCTCGATCAGGTTCTTGAGCAGCACGAAGAGCGCGCCCCGGTCGGCACGCCAGGCAGGCGAGCCGTCCTTGACCTCGCAGTGGATGTGCACGCCGCATTTTTCGGAGGCGCGGGCCATGAAGTCGCAGACCTCGCCAATGATGTCGGCCGGCGCAATGTCTTCCATGCGGTAGCGCTGGTGTTCGCAGACCTCGGCCAGGTGCAGCAGCTGCTGGACCTGGCGCGCCATGTGGTCCACGTCCTTGAGCAGCTCGGGACTGCGCCGGTCCTCGGGTTCCAGCTCGATCTGCACGCGCATCAGGGCCAGCGGCGTCTTGAGCTCATGCGCGGCCATGGACAGGAATTCCTGCTGGTTCCTGAAGCCGGCCTGCAGCCGGTCCAGCACATGGTTGAAGGCCTCGACCAGGGGCGCGAACTCGCGCGGCAGGTCCTTGGGCTGCAGGCGCGTGCCCAGCGTCTGCGGGGTGATGCGCTGCGCATCCTGCGCGGCCACGCCCAGCGGCCTGAGCATGCGCTGCAGCGTGCGGTGCGTGGAGAACAGGAACACGACCAGGAAGACCACGCCGATGGCCACCATGCCCCGCCACAGCGCGGGCAGGCCCACCGATTCGCGCAGCCAGTCCACCATGCGGTCGCTGACGGCTATCTGCACGTGCCACGTCGTGCCGTCGTGGACCAGCGTGGCCGTGCCCGCGCGCATGACCACGCCGCCGCGCTCGTAGGCAAAGGCCTTGAGCTGGGGGTCGAAGCCCTGGCCGGTCTGCGTCAGCGGCTGCATTTCGCCGTTGGGGGCGAAGACCACGCGGCCGCGGGCGTCGGTGATGCGCAGCTGCATTTCCTCGCCCAGGCTGGTCAGCATCCAGGCCTTGAGTTCACGCTCGCTGAACCCCTGGGGCACGCCCTTGGCATCGAAGCTCACCCACTCGGCCAGCTTTTCGGCCGCATGCCCCATGCCGCGCTGCAGCGCATAGCTGTCGAAGGGCTTGGCGACAAGGATCACCAGCGCGCCGACCAGCAGCGCGCTGAACACCATGCTCAACCCATAGACGGCCAGCAGCCGCGAGCGCAGGCTACCGGGCCAGCAAAGGTTCGCGAAGCGCATAGCCCTGACCCCGGATGTTGACGATTTCCATGCACGAGCCGGCCGCGGCCAGCTTGCGGCGCAGCCGGTGCAGGGCCACATCGAGGGCGTTGGGCGTGACCACGCTGCTCATGCCCCAGGCCGCCGCCTCCAGCGTGGAGCGGCGCACCGTGGCGCCGGCCTTGCGCACCAGGCTGAGCATGATCTGCAGCTCCGCCGGCGGCAGCGCGATGGCCGAGCCCGCGCAGTGCATGCAGGCCTGCTGCGGGCTGATGCTGATGTCGCCCAGCTGCGGCGCCAGCTCCTGCACCAGGGCCGGGCGGCGCAGCAGGGCGCGCACGCGGGCGATCAGCTCTTCCATGGGAAAGGGCTTGGTCAGGTAGTCGTCGGCACCGGCCTCCAGGCCGCCCACGCGGTCGCTGAGCGCGTCACGGGCCGTGAGCATCAGGCAGGGCGTGGAGCGGCCCGCGGCGCGCAGGCGCTGCACCAGTTGCAGGCCGTCGCCATCGGGCAGGCCGCGGTCGATGACGATGACGCCGTAGTCGATGTCCTGCAGGGCCAGCCAGGCCGTGGAGATCTGGTGGAAGACATCGGTCTCTATGCCGGAGTTGGCCAGCGAGCGGCTGACCAGCGTGGCCAGCCTGGCATGGTCCTCAATTAATGCGATGCGATTCATGGTTTCCGTCGTTGCCGCACAGGGACAGCAAATGCTCCCTGATCCCGGTGATGCGCTGCGGCGCCATGGGCTCGACCAGCACATGGATGACCCACAGGTCCTCGACCATGGCGCGGCATTGCAGAGCAATGTCCTCGGACACCAGATCGTCGGCGCAGGCCGCGTCCACGAAATCAAACCATATGTTCTGGAATCTTGCGCGGGTCAGCAACTGTGCAGCCGTCTTCTGGCCGCGCTGGCGGGACAGGGCATGCTCGCAGACGCAGCGCACATAGGCGCGCAGGTGGCGTGCGGGGCCTGGCGGCTCCTCGGCCAGCGCCTGCAGCAGGTCCTCGCGGAACTTGAGGATGAGCAGCTCGAAGATCGTCTCCAGCCGCACGGCACGGTGCTGGCTGCATTCTTGGAAGCGCGAACCCAGGGAATACGCCTGGCCCGCCGCCTGGATACCTATCACGTCCTGGTAGATGGAGGCTTGCATTGCGATGGCACGTTCTGTCGTTTCAGGCTCCGTCGGTCCGCCGCGAGAGCGGCAAACCTTCGGGGAAAACGGCCATGCTCCCCGATTGCGTCTTACTGGCGACTTACCGGCCCCTGAATCTGCCCCATTACACCGGTAATATGCAGGCGGCCGGTTTGATCAATATTGGCTCAAATATCTTCCTGCCAGCCAGCAACATACCTGACCAGCGCCCACTGTGCCAGCCACAGTGCCATATATCCAAATGTCTCCACCAGCTCCTCCAGCACGATCACCTGATAATCAAACCATTGCTGCAGGACAATGAAGCCATGACCTTCCGCATTGGTGGATATCACCATGGCCGCGACAAATATCGCCAGGCTGAATATCGGCAGCGCCTTCTCGCGCGCCAGGCGCTTGATGACCTTGTTCCAGACACCATGGCGCACAAACCAATAGCAGCACAGCAGCAGCATGGCACCCACCACCCATTTGACGGCGGGCCGGTACCACAGCACCTGGGAGCTGATCACCGGCCCCCACTTGCCAGCCTCCAGGCTGGGCAGGAAAGCCGCGCCCCAGGCCAGTTCACGCCCCAGAAAGGCCAGCCAGAACAGGGAGGCGATCCACCACAGTGGCGCTGCAAAGGAGCCCTTTTGCCGCCGCGCCGCAACCAGGGCCGCCACCATGCCCAGCAGCAGGGTCACGGCCTGGATATTCTCCAGGAATCCATTTTCCCAGCTCAGGCTTTGCGGCAATACAAAGCTCAGGGGAAAGCTCAATACCAGTCCCGCCAACAAAGCCCAATTCCAAAGCCGCAGCAAGGAATCATCGTGGTATTTGGACGCGGATATTCTTGTTTTTGAAAGGGAAGCAGTCATTTTGATACAGGGCGTCTGGCGCTTTATCTGTTGATATGGTTTTTGCAAGCACGCAATATCCCGGAAATACTTACCAGGAAGCCGGAAAAATGGCGGGCGCACGGGCCTTCCCGCCGTTTTTCATTACAGCAGACTTGCCACCAGATTGCAGCACTGTGTCAAATTTGCCCTGCCGGGCGCGCAGTTGGCACCGCAGCCCGGCCAGGGCGGGCCGGGCGCGGCCCGTTGCCAGAACGGGCTGGGCTCAGGCGACGCGGACCGCGCGCGGGGGCAGCGCCGCCAGGGGCGCGGGCTGCACCAGGTCGCGGTAATAGTTGGGCAGCGCGAACAGTGCGGGGTGCACTTCGGCGTTGTAGTAGCGCAGGTCGGGCAGGCGGCGCTCGGCCAGGCGCTGGCGCAGCTGGGCGGGGGGCAGCGCCGCCGCGTCCAGCGTGTCGGAGGCCACGGCCAGGCCCCAGTAGGCGCCGTACAGGGGGATGTAGAGGCCGTAGCAGCGCACGATGGCAAAGCGCTCGCGCAGGCTGGCCACCAGCCGCGCCACCTGCCCGCCATGGAAGACGGGGCTGCCCAGGTGCAGCACCAGGGCGCCGCCCGGCGCCAGCACGCGCTTCATGCGCGCCAGGGCCTGGTCGGAGTACAGCGCGCTGGCAGGCGTGTCGGGGTCGGTGAGGTCCATGAGCGCGAGGTCGAAACGCTCCTCGGTGTGCTCCACCATGGCCATGCCGTCGCCTATGCGCAGTTGCAGCCGCGGGTCATCGAACACGCCACGGTGCACCTGCTGCAGGTGCGTGCGCGCGGCCTGGACCACGGCCTCGTCCAGCTCGGCCACCACCACCTGCTCCATGGACGGGTGCTTGAGCAGCTCCTCGGCCGCGCCGCCATCACCACCGCCCAGGATCAGCGCCTTGCGCGGCGCCGGGTGGGCCAGGGCCGCGGGGTGGACCAGGGCCTCGTGGTAGAAGAATTCCTCGCGTTCGGAGGTCATGAAGCGCCCGTCCAGTCGCAGCACCTTGCCGAACTGCGGCGTGTGCAGCAGCTCCAGTTCCTGATGGGGCGTCTGCACGGTTTCGCGCCGCGTGGCGCGCCAGCCAAAGCGCGCATGGGGCGTGAGCGCCTCCAGCGCCCAATCGCCCTCATCGGCCGCCGCCTCGTCCTTGGCGCCGGGGCCGATGTCGCCGCGCATGAGCTGCTGGCGCACGACGCGGCCCGGCGCGTAGGCGGCGATCACGCCCTCCATCAGCGCGCGGGCCTTGCCCGAGTTGTCGGCGGAGAAGTTGCAGACGTAGACATCGACGGTGACGCAGCCGGTCTCGGGCCAGGTGTGTATGGCCAGGTGCGATTCGGCCAGCAGCACGGTGCCGGTGACGCCGCCGGGCTGGCCCTGGTAGTCCGGGAACTTGACCCAGCGGTCCTCCACCAGGGTCAGGCCGGCCTGCGCGGTCTGTGCGCGGCACAGGGCGGCGATGGCATCGGCGTCGAGCATGTGGCGCGCGTCGCCCTGGCATTGGTAGAGATCGGCGGTCAGGTGCAGTCCGTGCATGTCGCGTGCTTCCTCCTTGTCTGTGGCCGGATCGCGGCCAGGATGGCAAAGCAGACGACTCTAGCAAAAACATAAATCGCACCGTCAAAGTGCGTTAACCATCGCCAAATCCCATTCTTTTTCCAAAAAACTGGAACTGTGCAAATCAGGCCAGTTCGGTCAGCGCATCGACGAAGCCGTCGGCATCGACCTGGCGCACGGGCTGGCCGTGGTTGTAGCCGTAGCTGACCAGCACCACGGGGCAGCCCGCGGCGCGCGCGGCCTGGGCGTCGTTGCTGGAGTCGCCCAGCATCAGCGTGCGCGCGGGGGAGGTGCCCAGGGCCTCGCAGGTCTTGAGCAGGGGCAGCGGGTCGGGCTTCTTGCGCTCGAAGGAGTCCCCGCCGAAGACCTGCTCGAACAGCGGTGCCAGGCCTTTTTGCTCCAGCAGCGGCCGGGCGAAGGACAGCGGCTTGTTGGTCAGGCAGGCCAGCCGCAGGCCGCGCGCGCGCAGGGCCTTCAGGCCTTCGAGCACGCCCGGGTAGACATCGGCGAACTGGCCGTTGAGCTGCAGGTAGTGGTGCTCGTAGCGCTGCCAGGCCTGGCCGTAGATGGCATCCACATCGGCCGCGCCCACATGGGCCAGCACCGAGCGGATCAGGTGCTCCGAGCCCTTGCCCACCATGTTCTCGATGGCCTGCGGGGCGATGGCCGGCAGTTGCAGGTCCACCAGCATGCGGTTGAGGGCTTCGGCGAAGTCGCCCAGGGTGTTGACCATGGTGCCGTCGAGATCAACGATGGCGGCGTCCAGTTGCTGTGGGTTCAACGGAATGAAGTTTGAAATCATGAAATGGGGGTGTCGAAAGCCGGGGGCTGCCTGCGCAGGAACAGCGTTGAAAATATCAGAACTTGCGCGGGCCCTGGGACTTGGGCCTTGCGTCCCCTGGCAGCCCCTGCATGACCGTGGCCCCGTATCCCGGTGTGCCGCGATGCGGTCTGACGAGTGCCAGGGCGGCACGCAAGGGGGAGGTTGATCAGAACGACACCCAGTCGTCCTGCTCCTGCGCTTGCTTGTGCACGGGCTGCACGGGCTGCACGGCGCGGGCAGCCTGGCGTGCGGGGAGTGCCGCTGTCGCGGGTGCCGGCTTGCGCGCCCGCACCGTCGGTTGCGGGAGCGGCGGGGTTGAGGAAAGCTGCGCCGCATGGCCTCCCAGCTGGAAGATCGACACGGCCTGCACCAGCTGCTGTGCCTGCGTTCTGAGGCTGGCCGCTGCCGCCGCACTTTCCTCCACCAGCGCCGCATTTTGCTGCGTTACCTGGTCCATCTGGCTGACGGCCTTGCCGACCTGCGCTACCCCCGCGCTTTGCTCATCACTGGCGCTGCTGATCTCACCCATGAGATCTGTCACGCGCTGGATGGAATGCAGCACTTCCGCCATGGTGGCTCCGGCTTGGTCAGCCAGCTCGGTACCCTGTTTGACGCGTGTGGCGCTGGTGGCGATGAGCTGCTTGATTTCCCGGGCTGCCTGCGCGCTGCGCTGCGCCAGGTTGCGCACCTCACCGGCCACCACGGCAAAGCCTTTTCCCTGCTCGCCCGCGCGGGCCGCCTCGACCGCGGCGTTGAGCGCCAGGATGTTGGTCTGGAACGCGATGCCGTCGATCACGCCCACGATTTCGCCGATCTGGCGCGAGCTTTCGCTGATGTCCTGCATCGCATTGACGACCTCCTGCACGGAGCCGCCGCCCTTGGTGGCCACCTGGCTTGCTCCCAAGGCGAGTTGATTGACCTGCCTGGCGTTGTCCGCGTTTTGCTTGACGGTGGTCGACAGCTGCTCCATCGACGCTGCGGTCTCCTGCAAGGCACTGGCCTGCTGTTCGGTGCGCTGGCTCAAGTCGGCATTGCCATTGGCGATTTCCGTGCTGCCGCCAGCGACCCCGTCGGCATTGTTGCGAACTTCATGGACGACAGAGACCAGACTCTTGAGCATGGCATTGAGCGATGCCTGGACGCTGCCTTCAGGGGCTTGGTGGCGAAGCAATTCAGGGCTGAGATTGCCCTGGGCAATCTGTTGCGCGACGTCGCCCAGTTGTGCCGGCTCCGCACCCAGGGCGCGCGTCAGGCCACGTGCTATCAGTTGCCCCATCAGCACAGCCAGGACAAAGGCCATGACGCTGGCGGCGATCAGTATGTTTCTGCGGTGCGCGTAGGCCTGCGCGGCCTCCTCGATCATCTGCTGTGAACGCAGGCGGGTCAGTTCACTGTACTGGCGGGTGGCCTCGATCAGCTGCGCCAACAAGGGCCGGCACTCTTCGTTCATCTTGCGGATCGCTGCCTCCTTCTGGTTTTGCAGAGCCAGGGACACGATGTCGGTAGCGACCGGTCCATAGCGTTGCTCCACGCCCGCAATTTTGGCAACCAGATCACGTGCATCGGCTGCAACATCCTTCGAAGCCATTTTGGCCTGGAGTTCGGCCAGCGAGGTGTTGACGTCGGTGTGCGCGGAGGTCACGGCATCCTTCTCCGCCGCCAGGTCTGCAGGCGAGGTCACCAGCACCAGGTTGCGCGCCGCGATCGCCCGGCGGTCCACGGCTGTGCGAACCCTCTCTGCCAGGTGTGCACGGGCGTTGACGCCTTCGACGAAGCGGACAAGATTCTGATTTGCCTCGCTCAACGCCTGAAGGGCCAGCAGGGACACCACCATGGTGACAAGCGCCAGGCAAGTGAAGGCCGCGGAAAGTTTGGTCTTGACAGTCCAGAAGCGAGGATTCATGACACGTCTCCAGTGGGATGGGCAAATTGCGGTGTACGGGCGGGGAAAAGGGGCGTGCCGGAGCACATGGCTCAGCTCGAAGCGCAGTCCGGCAGGGCTGCCGTGGCCGTCGCCAGGAGCTTGTCGGCATCGATCAGCAGCAGCGAGCGCTCATTGAGCACGCCCAGGGCGAGAAGGCAGTCATTGACGAGGCCCCCGCCCATGGCGGGCACGGCGCGCAGGTCCTGCGGCATGAGCGTCACCACGTCGGTGACCCCCTCCACCACCATGCCCGTCACTCCGCCGGGCAGGCGCAGCATGATGGTCACGGTGCAGGCGTCGTACGGCTTGGGCGCAAGGCCCAGCCTGAGCCGCAGATCGATGACGGGAATGACCTCTCCGCGCAGTTCCAGCACGCCGTTGAAGTAGGCGGGGCCGTTGGCAATGCGCATGGGCGACTCGTAGGACCGGATCTCCTGCACTTGCAGCAGGTCGATGCCGAACTCCTCATCGTCCACGCGGAAGGAGAGCCATTGCTTGGTGGTGTCGGTCTTCAGTGCATGCGGCATCTTTATCACTCCAATCAAATTTATTTGATGAATTTGATAAAAATTTAACAGAGAGCAAAGAGCAGCACAACCGGTTGTTACATTTTTGGTGGGGTTGATGCCTCGCCGCGCGGGCCAGCCGGAACGCGTCACCAAGCGCTGCTGCACTGTGGCGACGGCTCATCCAGAGAGGTAGAGGACTGCGGGGTGGCTCGGGCGCAGCGCAACCCGGAGCAATGGCCCAGTGAAACTGAATTGATAAATTCAATCAATCAAGATGGGCGCAAGCTTGGTAAATTATCAAATAAATCATATTGATCAAAATTACCAACCGCATCCCGGGAGCCCCCACCATGTTCCTCCGCCTTCTGTCCATCCGCACACGGCTCATCGTTGCCTTCACCCTGCTCCTGCTGCTGCTGAGCACGGTGGCGGCCATCGGCTCCCTGCAGATCGCCCGGGTCCAGTTCAATGCCAACGACCTGGGCACCAACTGGCTGCCTTCCACCAATGTGCTGGCCTCGATCCGGGCCACGGCCAACGCGGCACGCCGCGCGGGGCTGCGCCACGTGATCGAGGAGGACGCGCAAAGGAAGCGCGCCCAGGAGGACCTGCTGCTGCAGGCCCAAAAAACCCTGGAGTCGGAGCTGGCCGTCTATGAAAAGCTGGTGTCCTCACCAGAGGAGCGGCAGCTGTATGACAGGATGGTGGTGCTGTGGGAGGCGGCCCGCGCCGCTGACCGCAAGATGGTGGAGCTGTCCAGCGCAGGGCCCGAGCAGGCAGCCCAGGCACGCGCCCTGGCCACGGGAGCGACCGCTCAGGCATTCGCCCAACTCATGGACGTCGTCGGCCAGGACATCGCGCTGAATCAGGAGGGCGGGCGCAAGGCCACCGAGCAGGCCGAGAAGGACTACCACCTGGCGCTGTACCTGCTCGGCGGCCTTGCCGCCCTGGCCGTGGTCTTGGGCGCCGTGCTGGCCTGGGCGATCACGCGCTCGATCACCGAGCCCCTGCGCATGGCGGTCTCGGTGGTGGACACCGTGGCGCACGGCGACCTCACGGCCAACATCGTGGTGCAGGGCAGGGACGAGCCAGCCCAGTTGCTCTCCGCCATGAGCAGCATGAACGACAAGCTGCGCGAAATCATGGGCCGTGTACGCCAGAGCAGCGACTCCATTGCCACGGGATCGAGCGAGATCGCCTCTGGCAGCCTGGACCTGAGCCAGCGCACCGAGCAGCAGGCCAGCAACCTTGAGGAAACGGCTGCCTCGATGGAGGAACTCACGGCCACGGTGCGCACGAATGCAGACACGGCACAGCAGGCCAACAAGGTGGCCTCGGCCGCCTCGGCCTCCGCTGTCGAGGGGGGCAAGTCCGTGGCCCTGGTGGTGCATACCATGCAGGACATCTCGGAGGCCTCGCGCAAGATTGCCGAGATCACGAACGTCATCGACGCCATTGCCTTCCAGACCAATATCCTGGCGCTCAACGCAGCCGTGGAGGCCGCGCGGGCCGGCGAGCAGGGCCGGGGCTTCGCGGTGGTCGCCAGCGAGGTGCGCGCGCTGGCCCAGCGCTCGGGCTCGGCGGCCAAGGAGATCAAGGAGCTGATCGGCGCCAACCTGCAAAAGGTCGAGCAGGGCACCGAGGTGGCGACCCGGGCCGGCGAGCAGATGGGCCGCATCGTGGAGCAGGTGCGCAGCGTGGACACCATGATCAGCGAGATCTCCAGCGCATCGGCCGAGCAGGCGGTGGGCATCCGTCAGGTCGGCGAGGCGGTGAGCCAACTCGACCAGATGACGCAGCAAAACGCGGCGCTGGTCGAGCAAAGCTCGGCCGCTGCAGGCAGCCTGGAGCAGCAGGCCGCCGCCCTGGCGCAGATCGTCTCCACCTTCAAGATGCATCCCGAGCATGGCGCAAGCCAGCCTGGCGGGCCGCGCGCCGCGACCGCCCTGGCCATGGCCCCCAGGCAAGCGCAGCCCTCCAAGCCGCCACGCCTGTCGCCTGCCCGTGCGCAGCCGCAGGTCAAGGATGAGGAATGGGCGGCCTTCTGACCTGGATTCGTACAGAAGCAGGCAAAAGGCGGCAAGATAGTGCATCCATGTGAACCGTTGCGGGGTCCGAGTTCATGATCAAGCGCATCAGCGTGCGCCAGTTGCGGCTGGGCATGTTTCTGGAAAGCCTCTGCGGCAGCTGGATGGAACACCCGTTCTGGCGCAGCCGCTTCAAGCTGGAAGACCCTGCCGACCTGGCGAGGATCCTGCAGTCCCCCATTCAGGAAGTGTGGATCGATACCGCCAAGGGCCTGGATGTTGCGCAAGGCGGGCCGTCTTTCACCCGCGAGCAGGTGGACACCGTGATCGACGCACAACTGTCCGAGATCTCGCAGCTGGCCGAGTTGGAGTGCGAGCTGCGGCCCGTTGCCTTCGAGGAGGAGGTGAAGCGGGCCGCCCGCATCTGCCACCAGTCCAGGCAGGCGATCACCGCCATGTTCCGCGAGGTGCGCATGGGCAGGGAGATCAACCAGGACGAGGCCCGCTACGTGGTCGCCGAGGTGTCCGATTCGATCATCCGCAATCCCAGCGCCATGATCAGCATCGTCAGGCTCAAGAACAGCGACGACTACACCTACATGCACTCGGTGGCGGTCTGCGCCTTGATGATCGTGCTGGCACGCCAACTCGACCTGCCACCGCAGCAGGTGCGCGAGGCGGGCTATGCGGGCCTGCTGCACGATATCGGAAAGATGGCGATCCCCGCCCCCATCCTGAACAAGCCGGGGCGCCTGACCGACAGGGAGTTTGCCGAGGTCCGTGAGCATCCGGCGCGAGGCCTGGAGTTGCTCAAGGCCGGTGGCGTCGATGACCCGGTCGTGCTGGACGTCTGCCTTCACCACCACGAGAAGGTGGATGGCACGGGCTACCCCCACAGGCTGCGCGGCGAAGACATCAGCCTGTTCGCGAAGATGGGCGCGGTCTGCGATGTCTACGACGCCATCACCTCGGACCGCCCCTACAAGCGCGGCTGGGATCCTGCGGAGGCGGTGCACAAGATGGCCGAATGGAGTGCCGGCCACTTCGACAAGACCGTTTTCCAGGCCTTCGTCAAAAGCATAGGCATCTATCCGGTGGGCTCCCTGGTGCGGCTGACCACGGGCAGGCTGGGGGTGGTCATCGACCCTGGCCGCCAGTCCCTGACCTGTCCGCAGGTCAAGGTGTTCTATTCCACGGCCAACGGCATGCGGATGGCACCGGAGACCGTTGACCTGGCCCGGCCTGGGTGCACGGAGAAGATCGTCAGCCGGGAAGACCCTGCGAAATGGGGCTTTACCGATCTCGATGCACTGTGGAAGGACGAGGCCTAGGAACGGGCCCTGCGCACAGGCGCAGCGGCAGGTCTGCGACGAACCTGCCCCAGGGCTGCCACCTGCCCGGCTGGCGGCTCAGTTGCGCCTTCTGTTCCCCCAAGCGTTTTGCCTGCCTGCGACTTGTCGCGATCGTGCATGGGTCGCGCCCACCGGAGCACCTTGCCCGGCACGGATCTGATAGAAAAATTCAATAAAATTTGATGAAATTGATATTTATGATTCACATGTCGGATCAAATTTCCGTTTCGGCATGAAAGATCTCCCCATGCAAAAAATACTCATCGTCGAAGACCATGCAGACATCCGCAAGCTGCTGCGCATGACGCTGGAATTCCGTGACTTCGAAGTCGTAGAGGCTTGTGACGGCGATGAAGCCTGGACGATGGCCCAGAGGCTCAGGCCCGACATCGTCCTGCTCGACATCATGATGCCGGGCACCATCAATGGCCTGGAGGTTTGCAGCCGCATCAAGAGCTCCTACGAGCTGCTGCATACGCTGGTCATCCTGCTGACGGCCCGGGGCAGCGCCGACGACCGCAAGGCGGGCATCCTCGCCGGAGCCGACGAATACCTGGTCAAGCCCTTCAGCACATTGAAGCTGCTGGAGACGATCGAAAGCCTGCAGAGGATCGCCTGATGGCCCAATACCAGACCGGCACCCCGAGGGAGCCATCGCGACGTTTCGATCCTGCAGCCGTGGAGCAGATGGAGCTGCTCATCCAGGACTTCGGCCGCATGTACCGCGAGCGCAACGATCTTCTCAAGGAAGTGACACGTGCCCACCACGAAACCCTGCTGCGCCTGGCCATGGCCGCAGAGCTCAAGGATGACGATACCGGCTCGCACATCGTCCGCATCGGCTACCTGTCGGAGGCCCTGGCCCTGCGCCTGGGCTGCCGCATCGAATTCGCCAGCCTGCTGCGCAAGGCGGCCCCGATGCATGACATAGGCAAGGTCGGCATTCCGGACACCATCCTCAAGAAGGGGGGCCCGCTGGGTCCCGAGGAGCGCCTCGTCATGAACCGGCATGCCGAGATCGGCGCACGCCTGCTGGGCCAGTCACGCATCCCCGTGTTCCAGATGGCCGCCGAGATCGCCGCAAGCCACCATGAACGCTTCGACGGCAAGGGCTATCCGCAGGGATTGGCAGGCGAAGAAATCCCGCTGTCGGCTCGTATCACGTCCATCGTCGATATCTTCGACGCGCTCACCATGGACCGGGTGTACCGGCCGGCGTTCGGGCGGGAGCAGGCCCTGGAGATGATCGCGGCGGAACGGGGCAAGGCCCTGGATCCCGGAATCGTCGACGCTTTCATGGACAACGTCGAAGAGCTCGATGCGCTGCGCCTGGCGCTGACCCGGCAGGCACCGTCCTTCACCGAACTGATCGACACCCCCTGAAAGCCCGCCATGCGCCCATCATCGACCTGTTTCGGCGCACCGCCTCAGCGGCGCGTGCTGGCCCGTCTGGCAGCCGCTGCCGGATTGCTGCTGTGTCTGGTGCCATGGTCCGGCTCTGCCGCAGCTGGCGAGGTGCTGGAGCGGATTGCATCCACGGGCGCCCTGCGCGTGTGCATATGGCCCGACTACTACGGCATCACGTTCCGTGACGCGCGCACAGGCAGGCTGACGGGCATCGATGCGGAGCTTTCGGTGGAGCTGGCCAAGGACTTGGGCGTGCGGGTGCAGTATGTGGACTCCTCCTTTCCCAGGCTGATACCTGACCTGCTGGAGTCGCGCTGCGATGTCGCCATGTTCGCCGTGGGCATCTTTGCCCAGCGCCAAAAGCAGTTGCGCTTCACGCAGCCGTATCTGAGCAGCGACATCTACGGTGTGACCACCAAGAGCAATCAGACCGTGCAATCCTGGGCGGACATCGACCAGCCTGGCGTGCAGGTCGCCGTGCAGCGCGGCACCTTCATGGAGCCCGTGATGCGCGAGACGCTCAGGCATGCGCGCCTCGTGCCCACCGAGCCACCCCAGAGCCGGGAAAAAGAACTCATGGCGGGGCGCGTGGACGTGTTCATGACCGACTACCCCTATAGCCGCAGGCTGCTCGACAGCTCCGACTGGGCCCGGCTGATCGCGCCGCCCAAGCCGTTTCATGTAATTCCATACGGCTACGCGACCAGTCCGGCCGACACCCAGTGGCTCGCTCGCCTGGACCAGTTCGTCTCCGACATCAAGCGCGACGGGCGCCTGACCCGTGCCGCGCGCAACAATGGGTTGAGCGCAATCGTCGCGCCTTGAATACGACCGATGGAGCATTTTCATCATGTCCAAACAAACGGCCGCACATCATTTTCTGGAGGCCAGGCGTAGCGCCCACCTCAAGGTATTGATTCTGACATTTGCTCTGTGCGTGCTGTCAGGTTTGGTGCTCTTTGTCTGGAGTCAGCTGCACGCCGAGGCCGACAAGAGCAAGGCCCAGGCAGCGTTGCTGGCTCGGGTGCTTGAAGATCAGACAGGCAAGACCTTCGAGACCGGCGATGTCGCCCTGGCGAGCCTGGCCCACAATCCGGTCATCCTGTCCGCCGACAGCCCGCGCGCCGCGCGCGAGGCGGCCATGGCGCAAGTGGTCGCCCAACTGCCGGTTCTGCGCAGCATGGCGCTGCTCGATGGCCAGGGCCACATCCTGGCGAGCACGCAGGCGGGCGAAGCCGGCCTGCAGATCGAGGTGCAGCAGTTGCTGCCGGACAATGCATCGGCTCCGGTCCTGGGCAAGGTGCAACTGGGACGCCTTGTGAGCGGCCGCAGCCTCTCTTCCCTGACATTGGCCCCACATGCAATACCGCGGGGCGTCCACTACCTGCCCCAGATCCTGGCCTTCGAAAACGACAGCGGCGCACCCGCCGTGCTGGTGGGCCTGATCAATCCCGATGCCGTGGCCAACTTCTACCAGGCCACGCTGGAAACCCTCAGCTACGAGGCGGTGCTGCTGAGCTACGACGGCCAACCGCTGGCCAGCACGAACGCAGGCGGGGGCGTACAAACGGCCTCTGCACGCAAGACCCCCATCTTCCAGAAATGGCTGCCAGGCAGCGAATTCGGCTCCTACATTGGCGCCGGCCTGCTAGGCACCCATGAGATCGTGTCCTTTCGCACGGTCCGCAACTGGCCCCTGCTGCTGGTGGTGGAGGAGCCCTACGCGGCGGTGATCGCGCGCTGGCGTGACGATGCCTTCGCCTTCTTCGTTGCCGGACTTGCGCTTCTTGCCCTGGTGCTCGGCCTGAGCGCGTCGGTGCTCAAGACCCGCAGGGTGCAGAAGTCGGCACAGCAGGCCATGGAAAAGGCCCAGGCGCGCATAGCCCGCAGCGAGCATGAGATGGCCGTGCTCATGCGCAGCGTGCAGGAGCTGATCTTCCGCACCGACAGCCACGGCCGGCTGACCTTCGTGAACGCCCGCTGGGAGCAGTGGACCGGACAGCCCAGCGCCGAGGCGGTAGGGCAGCCGCTGGAGGGCATCGTGCATGAAGCCTGCAGGCCCCAGATCCAGGCACTGCTCGACCCCCAGGCCAAGCTGGCCCTGCGCAACTGCCAGGCGCGCTTTCGCCTTCCCGACGAAAGGGAAATACTCTGCGACATCGCCGTGGTTCCCCTGCTGCGCGAGGGCCGGCTGGTGGGCTTTGCCGGCAGCGCCGTGGACGTGACCGCCCGCTGGAAGGCCCAGCAGGAGCTGCAGACCCAGCTGGCCTTCCAGCACCTGCTGTTCGAGACCACGCCCCTGCCCATGCTGGTCACGAACGCGGGCCAGCGCGTGGCCCTGGTGAACAAGGCCTGGGAAGACTTCTTTGGTAGGTGCCGCTACGCCGTGCTTGGCCATGAAGTCGAGGGCCTGCACTCTGGCGACCATGACCTGCTGCAGATGCACGGCAATGAGGATGTGATGCGTTCAGGCCAGCCCATGGTGCTGGAGGCCCGGCTGCCCCATGTGGACGGCAGCTACCGCGACGTGCAGATCTCCAAGGCGGCAGTCAAGGATGCCCAGGGCCGGATCACCGGCGTGCTCAGCATTTTTGTAGACGTGAGCGAATTCCGCGCGGCCGAGCATGCCATCCACGAAGCCCGCGACGCGGCCGAAGAGGCCTTCCGCGTGAAATCGGAATTCGTGGCCAACATGAGCCATGAGCTGCGCACCCCGCTGCAGTCCATCATGGGCTTTGCCGAGCTGGGCGGCCTGCGCTCTCACGGCAATGCCGCGATGGCAGACATGTTCAACGACATCCATGCAGCCGGCCAGCGCATGCTGGCCCTGGTCAACGACCTGCTGGACGTGGCCAAGCTGGAAAGCGCCGTGGGAACCATCCACCTGGAACGCACCGACCTCAGGAGCCTGATACGGCCCGTGGTGCGCGAGCTCGAGCCGCAGCAGCAGCACAAGCTCATCGACCTGCGGCTGGAGCTCGACGACACGCCGCTGCTCGCCAAGGCCGACCCCGTGCGCTTTCAGCAGGTGGTGCGCAATGTGCTGGCCAATGCCATCAAGTTCTCGCCCATCGGCGGGCGCATCGATGTGCAGGGCCGCATCGACGAACAGGGCGACATCTGCATTGCCGTCTCCGACCAGGGACCGGGCATTCCGCCGCAGGAACTGGACAAGATCTTCCAGCCCTTCGTGCAGTCCAGCAAGACCAAGGACGGCTCGGGCGGCACGGGCCTGGGCCTGGCCATCTGCCGCAAGATCATCGACACCATGGATGGCACCGTCGTCGCCAGCAACGGCCCCGCAGGAGGGGCCATGTTCTGCATCACCTTGCCCACCCGCAATGCCATGGAAACCCGTCCAGCCGAGTTGACATAGCCGGCACTGGCACCGGCACTGGCACCGGGACGCGAAGCTCAGGCCTCGGACGGCATATGCCGCCCATGCGCCAGCCAGTTGTCCCCGGCCTGCCAGCGCGCGGCCCAGGCGGGCAGCTGGTCGGCGGGCATGGGCCGGGCGATGCCGTAGCCCTGGGCCACGTGGCAGCCCATGTCGCGCAGGCGGCGCGCATGCTTGGGCGTTTCCACGCCTTCGGCCACCGATTCGAGCTGGAAGGTGCTGGCCAGCTGGATGACGCCTTCGACGATGCCCAGGTCGTCCGGGTCGGCCAGCATGTCGCGCACAAAGCTCTGGTCGATCTTGAGCGACTGCACGGGCAGCTTGCGCAGGTAGGTGAGCGAGGAGTAGCCGGTGCCGAAGTCGTCCAGCGCAAAGCGTATGCCCAGCTGCCGGCACTGGCCCATCACCTGGATGGCCTGCTCCATGTCGGCAATGGCGGCGCTTTCCAGGATTTCCAGCTCGATCAGGTGCGGCGGCAGGTCCGGGTGGCGGGCCAGCACCTGGGCCATCTTGGCGTGGAAACCGCCGTCCAGCAGCTGGTTGGCGCTGACGTTGATGCTCACGCACAGGTCCAGGCCCTGGCCGAACCAGCGCGCCGCCTGGGCCACGGCCTCGCCGATGACCCAGTCGCCCAGCGGCCGCTCCAGGTCGCTGCCCGCGATGAATGGAAGGAATTCGCCCGGCGCGCGCAGGCCCTGGCGCGGGTCGTGCCAGCGCAGCAGGGCCTCGGCACCCACCAGCTTGCCGCCGCCCAGCTCCACCTTGGGCTGGTAGTGCAGCAGGAATTCACCCTTCTCCAGCGCCTGGCGCAGCCAGCCCAGCTGCAGGCGGCGCGCATGGGCCTTGCGGTCGTTTTCCGGATCGAACAGCTGGTAGCGGTTGCGCCCGGCCTGCTTGGCCACGCACATGGCCTGGTCGGCATGGCGCAGCAGCAGGTCGGGGTCGGCCTGGTCATCGGGGTAGAGGCTGACACCCACGCTGGCGGTCACGGACAGCACCCGGTCCTGCACGGGCACGGGACGGCTGGCCGCCTCCAGCACCCGGTCGAGGATGGTGGAGCAGTGCTCGGCCGAGCCGATGTGCGACAGCAGCAGCACGAACTCGTCGCCGCCGAGCCGGGCCAGCGTGTCCTCGGAACGCAGCACGCTCTTGAGGTGGGCGGCCACGCCCACCAGCAGCGCATCGCCCGCGGCCGCGCCGTGCAGGTCGTTGATTTCCTTGAAGCCGTCCAGGTCCAGGAAGCACACGGCCAGGGAGCGGCCCTCGCGCGCCGTGCGCAGCATGGCCTGGTTGAGCCGGTCGATCAGCAGGCGGCGGTTGGGCAGGCCGGTGAGCAGGTCGTAGTGGGTGACGCGCTCGAGCTCGGCCTCGTGGGCCTTGATGTGGCTGATGTCGGTGAAGACGCCGATGTAGTGCTCGATCTCGCCACCGGCGCCCTGCGCGGCGGAGATGGACAGCATCTCGGCGAAGATCTCGCCCGTCTTGCGGCGGTTCCAGATCTCGCCGTGCCAGAAGCCGTCGCGCGCGATGCAGGCCCAGATCTGCCGGTAGAACTCCGGCCCGTGCAGGCCCGAGGACAGCACGCGCGGCGTCTTGCCGATCACGTCCTCGGCCGCATAGCCGGTGATGCGGGTGAAGGCCGGGTTGACGCGCGTGATGCGCCGCCCCGGATCGACCACCATGATGCCCTGGTGGCTGCTGTCGAACACCACGGCGGCCTGGGCCAGTTCGCGCTCGAAGCGCTTGCGCTCGGTGATGTCCCGGGAGATGCCGAACAGGCCCGCGATGTGGCCTGCGGTGTTGCGCACCGGGCCCTTGGTGACCAGGAGGTCCAGCGTCCTGCCCGGCTCCACCGTCAGCTGCTCCTCATGCGTGGCCACCTCCTGGCGCAGCACAGCCTGGTCCTTCCTGCGGATGGCGCTGGCGATGCCGAAGGGAAAGAGCGCGAAGTCGTCCTTGCCCACGATGTCTTCGGCCTGGCGGCCCACCAGGCTGGCGGCGGCCCGGTTGACCAGCAGGTAGCGCCCGCGCAGGTCCTTCACGAAGACGGCGTCCGAGGTGCCCGAGATCACCGAGTCGAGCAGTTGTCGCTGCATGTTGGCCTTGCGCAGCGAGCGCTGCAGCGTCTCGGCCAGCACGCTCACGGCCAGGCCGTTGACGGCCACCACCCCCCACTGCGCCCAGTCGCGCACGGCGACGCCGTCGGTCTGGTCCAGGCTGTAGGCGGCAAAGGCCGTGGCCAGCAGGCCCGGCCCCAGACCGCCGATCAGCGCACTGACCAGCACGGGCAGCATGAACAGCAGCAGCAGCGAGCGTTCACCGAAATGGCTGGCCAGCGTGCTGCTGGCGGCCAGCACGGCCAGGCTCATGGCCAGGGCAAACAGATAGGAGGCCCAGACCGGAAAACGGCGCGGCCCCATTTCCTGGGTGATGGCGGATGCGCCGCCGCTGTGCGCGGCCGGCACCGAGCACAGCGCGAAGAACAGCAGGAAGTCCGTGGCCAGCACAAAGAACAGCCCTTTGACGACGGAAAGCCAGCCGATATCCGCACTCCCTGCCAATGCGAACAACAGCTTGTCGGACAGAAGGATCCAGCCGAATGCGAACAATCCGTAGCTCACCGTGATCAGTCCGATAAATCGGCGTCTTGCTGATTTGGCCATTTCAGCGTGGCACTCCCTGTGTGTATGGCTGTCCCGAATTATTGCCAATCCCTGCTGGCAATCACGTCGTCATTCACCGAAAACAGGGGCAATAAAACCATTTACCGCACACTGGCTCATTCATAGAGAAATTGCATCGCAGGTTTTTCGCAATGGATGCAGGAATATCCGTTCTGCCCTTTTTCAGGGCTGGCGGCCAACTCATTCCGGGCTCTGGCGGCAGGGCTGCTGCTCGGTGCGGGCAGCCTCGGCATGCAGCCAGGCCAGGAAGGCCGCCACGGCGGGCCGCCGGGCGTTGCGCGCGGGGTAGACGGCAAAGTGGGCCTTGACGCGCAGGGCCCGGTCCATGCCGAAGGGGGCCACCAGCCGGCCGTCGGCAATGTGGCCGCCCGCATTCATGGCGCTTTCCAGCGCCACGCCCAGGCCCTGCGTGGCCGCGTCCAGCGACATCTGGGCGCGGTCGAAACGCACGGCAAAGCGCTCTGGCGCGCGCAGCTGCGAGAACGAGTGGAACCAGTCCGACCACTGGACGATGCTGACGTTGCTCTGGATCAGCGGCACATGCAGCAACTGCTGCACGCGCTGCAGCCCATGCTCGGCCACGAAGGCGGGGCTGGCCAGCGGCAGGATGTGCTCCTCGAACAGGGGCTCCACCTCCAGCTCCGGCCACTGCGCAATGCCGTAGCGGATGTCGATATCGGCCTGGCCCAGCGCGAAGTCGCTGTGCGAATGCGCAGCCGACAGGTTCAGCGCAATGTGCGGGCAGGCCCGTGCGAAGTCCCGCAGCCGGGGCATGAGCCAGAGGCTGGCGATGCTGGGCGCGCAGTGCACGTACAGGCTGTTGCTCATGCTGTGGCGCAGGTCCTCGGTGGCCGAGACGATGGCCGCCAGCGCGCCGCCCACGCGCTCCAGGTAGGCCTGCCCCGGGCGGCTCAGGCGCACGCCATGCGCGCTGCGCTCGAACAGGCGCACGCCCAGCTGCGCCTCCAGCTTGGCCACCTGGTGGCTGACGGCCGAGGCCGTCAGGTGCAGCTCGGAGGCCGCCAGCGCGAAGCTGCGCCGGCGCGCCACGGCCTCGAAGGCCTGCAGGTGGGCACTGCTGGGAATGGACGCCATGGCAAGTTCCTCGAAGACGCGGGCAGCTCACGGGCAGACACCGGGGGACACCGGAAGACCCCGGGAGACCCCGGGAGACCCCGTACTTGAGCTGAAGAACCGTCATCTTAGGCTGATGAAACATCGTTTGTCTTCATGCTCGCGACAGCCCAAGATGGCTGCATCCACCACAACCACAGCGGAGACAGGCACATGCTGCTCAAGGACAGGGTCGCCATCATCACCGGCGGCGCAGGGATCAACGGACTCGGTTTTGCCACGGCGCGCCAGATGGCCGCCCAGGGGGCCCGCGTGGCCATCCTCGACCTGGAGCGGGCCGATCCGGCCGGCGCGGCCGCGCGGCTGGGCGACGGGCACCTGGGGCTGGTGGCCGACGTGACGGACAAGCCCTCGTGCGAGGCGGCGGCCGCCGCCGTGCTGCGCGCCTTCGGGCGCATCGACGCGCTGGTCAACAACGCGGGCATCACGCAGGCCGTGGGCACGCTGGAGATCGGCGGGGCCGACTACGACCGCGTGCTCGACGTCAGCCTGCGCGGCACGCTGTACATGTCCCAGGCCGTGCTGCCGGCCATGCGCAGGCAGCAAGCGGGCGCCATCGTCTGCATCTCCTCCGTCTCGGCCCAGCGCGGCGGCGGCATCTTCGGCGGTCCGCACTACTCGGCGGCCAAGGCCGGGGTGCTGGGCCTGGCCCGCGCCATGGCGCGCGAGTTCGGCGGCGATGGCATACGCATCAACTGCGTCACGCCGGGCCTGATCGAGACGGACATCACCCAGGGCAAGCTCGGCCCCGAACGCAAGCGGGAGATCTCCGCCACGATTCCGCTGGCACGCCTGGGCCGCGCCGACGATGTGGCCGGCGCCTGCGTGTTCCTGGCCAGCGACCTGGCCGGCTATTGCACGGGCATCACGCTCGATGTGAACGGCGGGATGCTCATCCACTGACTGCAACCCCACCGGCCTGGCCATGGCGCGCATGGCCCCCCCAAAAAGCAAAGGAGACAAGACCATGCAGAACAAGCATTTCCAACGCGCTGCCCTGGCCGCAAGGGCCTTGGCAGCCTGCGCCCTGCTGCTGCCGGCACTGGCCGGCGCCCAGGCCGTGAAGCTCACGCTGGGCCACGGCGCGGCGCCCGACAATCCGCGCCACCTGGCCTCGCTGAAGTTCGCCGAACTGGTGAAGGCACGCAGCGCGGGCCGTATCGAGGTGCAGGTCGCGCCCTCGGCCCAGCTGGGCGACGACGCGGCCATGGTGACGGCCCTGCGCACGGGCGCGCTGGACCTGTCGGCCAATTCCCAGGGCGCGGTGGCAGCGGCCGTGCCCGAGTACGCGGCCTATGGCATGCCATTTCTCTTCGCCACGCCGGCCCGTGCCTTCCAGGTGCTGGACGGGCCGCTGGGCCGGGAGCTGGCCGACAAATCGGCCGCCAAGGGCATGGTGGTGCTGGGCTACTGGGACAACGGCATACGCCACATGACCAACAGCAAGCGGCCCCTGCGCAGCGTGGACGATCTCAAGGGCCTGAAGATGCGCACGCCGCCCGACGCGGTGCTGGTGGACATCATCCAGGCCCTGGGCGCCGAGGCCCAGCAGATCAAGTTCGCGGAGCTGTACGTGGCCCTGCAGCAGGGCGTGGTCGATGGCCAGGAGAACCCGCTGGCCAACTTCCACGCCAGCAAGCTGTACGAGGTGCAAAAGCACCTGACGCTGACGGGCCACATGTTCCAGATGACGCCGCTGGTCATGGGCAAGCGCAGCTGGGACCGGCTGCCGGCCGCCGACCGCACGCTGCTGACCGAGGCTGCGCAGGAGGCCACGGCCTACCAGCGCCAGCTGGCGCGCGAGGCCGACGACAAGCTGCTGGACGACATCCGCGCCAAGGGCGTGGAGGTGAGCACCATCGACGCGCGGGCCTTCGCCCAGGCCACGGCCAAGGTGCAGGACAAGTGGCTGGCCAGCCCTGCGGGCCCCTACATCGCCAAGGTCGTCAAGGCCGCAGGCGCGCAGTGAAGTGCAGGGAGCCATCCATGAACTTCATCGAACGCCTGGTCACGGGCCTGTGCCGCGCCGTGCTGTGGGCCAGCACCCTGGTGATCTTCGTGATCCTGGTGTGCAACACCGCGCTGCGCTATGCCAGCGGCGCCAGCCTGCAATGGGCCAACGAGGTGCCCGAGCTGCTGTTTCCCTGGCTGGTGATGTCGGGCGTGGTGCTGGCCGCCGCCCATGGTGCCCACATCACCACCAGCTTTCTGGTCGAGGCGCTGCCGGCCCGCGTGCAGCGCGCCACGGCCGTGCTGGGCTGGCTGGCCGTGGCCGCCCTGTACGCCACGCTGGCCTGGTCCACGCTGAACATGCTGGAGATCGTGCATGACGAGCGCAGCCAGATCCTGGGCATTCCCGGCTCGCTGACCTATGGCTGCGTGATGGTGGGCATGGCGCTGCTGGCCTTGCTGGCCCTGCAGTCGGCCTGGCGCGCCTGCGTGGCGGGCGGGGGCCGGGCATCCGCAGGGGCTGCAGATGCGGCCGATGCCCCAAGTGCCGATGCCGAACCCGCGCGGCCCGTGGCCGCCGCGCACTGGTGAAGGGGGCAGGTCCATGTCCTTCATCATGCTTTTCGTCTTCATGGCGGGCGCCGTGATCGCCATGCCCATTGCGCACGCGCTGCTCATGGGCGCCATGGCGGCGGCGGCCACCTCGGACCGCGTGCCGCTGGACCTGCTGGTGCAGCAGATGGTGGCCCAGGTGCAGAGCTTTCCGCTGATCGCCATTCCGTTCTTCATGCTCACCGGCTCGCTGATGATGGGCGGGCGCCTGGGCGAGGCCCTGGTGGGCGTGCTGTCGGCGCTGATAGGGCGCTTTCACGGCGGGCCGGCCCAGGTGGGGGTGATGTCGTCCACGCTGTTCGGCGGGGTGTCGGGCTCGGCCGTGGCCGATGCCTCGGCCATCGGCTCGCTGATGATCCCTTGGCACAGGCGGCTGGGCTACCCGCCCGCGTTCTCGGCGGCCACGCTGGCGGCGGCGGCCACCATCGACATCCTGATCCCGCCGTCGATCCCCATGATCCTGTTCGCGCTCAGCGCCAATGCATCGATTGCGGCGCTGTTCGTGGCGGGCATCGTGCCGGGGCTGCTGATGTGCGCGGGCTTCATGGGCGTGTGCTGGTGGGTGGGCCGCAGGCGCGGCTTTCCGCGTGACACCACGCCCTTTGCCTGGCCCGCCTTCCGGCGCCACCTGCTGTACGCCAGCCCGGCCCTGCTGCTGCCGGTGCTGATCATCGTGTTCCTGCGCTTCGGCATCGCCACGCCCACCGAGGTGGCCGTGCTGTCCACGCTGTATGCGGGCCTGGTGTCGGCCGCCATCTACCGCGACCTGGGCTGGCGCCGGCTCAACGATGCGGTGGTGCATGCGGGCCTGGCCACGGGCGTGGTGCTGCTGGTGATCATGGCCTCGTCGGCCATCGGCTGGCTGCTGACCTTCGACCGCATGCCCGACGGCATCGTGCAGTGGGTGCAGTCGCATGTGCATTCGGCCTGGCTGGTGATCGTGCTGATGAACCTGCTGATGCTCTTCATCGGCATGTTCATCGACCTGCCGGCCGCCGTGCTGCTGCTCACGCCGGTGTTCGTGCCGCTGGCCCAGAGCATCGGCATGGACATGACCCAGCTGGGAATCATGATGGTCGTGAACCTGGCCCTGGGGCTGTACACGCCGCCCGTGGGCACGACGCTGTTCATCACGAGCTCGCTGGCCCGGGTCAAGGTGGGCCAGACCGTGCGCGAGCTGATTCCCTTCTACCTGGTGGCGCTGGCGGTGCTGGCGCTGGTGTCCTATGTGCCGGCCAGCATCCTGCGCTGAGCCGCGCGCCCTTCCATCCCGAGGAGACGATGCATGAACCAAGAACTGCAACAGCGCCTGGACCGGCTCGCGGTCTGTGCCTGGCGCATACGCCGCCGCGCCCTGCAAATGGGCGAGGTGCAGGGCCAGGGCTACATAGGCCAGGCCCTGGGCTGGGCCGATGTGCTGGCCGTGGCCTATGGCGACGCGCTGCGGCTGCGGCCCAATGAGCCCGGGTGGGAGGGCCGCGACCGCTTCCTGCTCTCGCACGGCCACTACGCCATCGCCTTCTACGCGGCCCTGGCCGAGGCGGGCATCCTGTCCGACGAGGAGCTCCAGACCTATGGCAGCGATGACAGCCGCCTGCCCATGTCGGGCATGGCCAGCTATACGCCGGGCATGGAGATTTCGGGCGGCTCGCTGGGCCAGGGCCTGCCGATCGCCGTGGGCATGGCGCTGGCGCTGCGCCACAAGGGCAGCGATGCCTTTGTCTACAACTCCATGTCCGACGGCGAGCTGGACGAGGGCTCGACCTGGGAAGCCGCGCTGTCCGCCGCCCACCACGGGCTGGGCCGGCTGATCTGCCTGGTGGACGTGAACAACCAGCAGGCCGACGGCCCGTCCACGCGCATGCTGGGCTTCGAGCCGCTGGCCGACAAATGGGCCGCCTTCGGCTGGCATGTGCAGCGCGTGGACGGCAACGACCTGACCCAGGTCGTCCAGGCCTTCGACGCGGCGCGGTCGCTGGCCGAGGACCGGCCCCGCGTCATCCTCTGCGACACGCTGATGGGCAAGGGCGTGCCCTTCCTGGAGCAGCGCGAGAAGAACCATTTCATCCGCGTCGATCCGCCCGAGTGGCAGCAGGCCATCGCCATCCTGGACGCATCGCAACCCCTGGAGCCCGCCCTGCCATGAACATGCCTCTTGCCACCCCCAAACCCCGGCCGACCACCTCGGCCATGATTGCCTCCATCGCGGCCGAAGGGCAGCGCGTGCAGGCCGCGCCCTTCGGCAAGGCGCTGGTGGAGCTGGCCGCCAGCCGGCCCGATGTGGTGGGCATGACGGCCGACCTGGCCAAGTACACCGACCTGCACCTGTTCGCCCAGGCCCACCCCGAGCGCTTCTTCCAGATGGGCATGGCCGAGCAGTTGCTCATGGCCGCCGCCGGCGGCATGGCCAAGGAGGGGCTGACGCCCTTTGCCACCACCTATGCGGTGTTCGGCACGCGCCGGGCCTATGACTTCATCCATCAGGTGATTGCCGAGGAAAACCTGGACGTCAAGATCTGCTGCGCCCTGCCCGGCCTGACCACGGGCTACGGCCCCAGCCACCAGGCCACGGACGACCTGGCCATGATGCGGGCCGTGCCGGGGCTGACCATCGTCGATCCCTGCGATGCGCTGGACATCACCCAGGCCGTGCCCCAGATCGCGGCGCACCGCGGCCCCGTCTACATGCGGCTGCTGCGCGGCAACGTGCCGCTGGTGCTGGACGAGTACGACTACCGTTTCGAGCTGGGCAAGGCGAAGATGCTGCGCGAGGGCCGCGAGGTGCTCATCATCTGCAGCGGCTTCATGACCATGCGCGCGCTGGAGGCCGCACAGCTGCTGGCCACGGACAACGTGGGCGCCGCCGTGCTGCACTGCGCCACCATCAAGCCGCTGGATGTGCAGGCCATCGTGCAGGCCGTGGCCAGCGGGCCGCGCCTGGTGGTGGTGGCGGAGAACCATTCGGTGGTGGGCGGCCTGGGCGAGGCCGTGGCCGGCGCCCTGCTGGAGCGCGATGTGCGGCCCGCGCGCTTTCGGCTGGCGGGCCTGCCGGACGCCTTCCTCGATGCGGGCGCCCTGCCCACGCTGCATGAGCGCTACGGCATCAGCGCCCAGGCGCTGGCGGGACGCATCCGCCAATGGCTGGGCTGAACGCCCGGCGTTGTGGCGGCGGGCGCACCAGAGCAGAGCAGGGCAGCGCAGATCAGGGCTGCTTGGCCGGATCCCCGTCGCGCAACGCCAGCAAGTAGCCCATGCCGCGCACCGTGTGCAGCAGCTTGACCGCATAGGGATCATCGAGCTTGCTGCGCAGCCTGCACACCGCCACATCCACCACGTTGTTCAGCGCATCGACGGGCAGGCTCCAGACCTGCTGCACCAGTTCGGCGCGCGTGACCACATCGCCCTGGCGCTGCAGCAGCAGCCACAGCACGGCGAATTCCTGGCGAGTCAGGTCCAGTCGCCGGCCGGCACGCTCGACCCGCTTTTTCGACAGGTCCAGCACCAGATCCGCCAATGTCAGGCGCAGGCCCTCCTGGCCGGCAGCGCCTCGCATCCGCAGCCGTGCACGGGCCAGGAACACCGGCAACCTGACGGGTTTGACCAGGTAGTCATCGGCGCCGTTCTGCAGGCAGAACACCTGGTCCTCCAGACTGTCGTTTGCGGTGACCACGATGGTGGGCGTGTCGCCCGCCTGGAGCAGGGTCTGCAGGACCGCACGCCCGCTCTGGCCAGGCAGGTCCAGATCCAGCACGAGCAGGCTGTAGGCGCGGCTCAGTGCCAGGTTGCGGCCCTGCAGACCGTCATGCACGACATCGACGTTGAATCCGTCCTGGCACAGGCCCTGGCACAGGTACTGCGCCGACGGCGGGTGGGCATCCACGATCAGGATCTTCATGTCTTTTCCTTCGCACGCGGGCACAGGCGAGGCTCAGGCCAGCACCTGGCGGAGGATCTGCTGCTGCCGCCTGGCCCATTTCGTGCCAATGCGAATGGCATCGCGCTGCTGTGAGGAGGCAGAAGCGAAGAAGACCGTTTCACTGATCTGCAGGCGGTGAAACAGCCGCCGCATCTGCAGGGATCGGGCCCTCAGCGAGCCTTCCGGCGCCAGGGATTCCCCCTGCTGTGCCGAGAACATGGACGCGGCCTGCTCCAGGCAGCGCTGGGCATCGGGCGTGGTCGCGGGCACGGCACGGGGCTCGCACAGCCGGGCCTTGGCCACCAGGGGGTTGTGGCCCACCACCAGCCCCCAGGGACGCATGGCGGTCGAGGGATTGACCGACAGCGCCTCCAGCTTGGTGAGCCCGAACACGCGCGCCAGGCGCAGGCGCATGGCCAGCAGCGGGGCATCTGGCTGTACCGCCTCGATGGCCGCGAGGGCCTCCTCCTCGTTGTCACCGCCCACGGGCAGCAGCAAGGAACGCAGCAGCAGCCCGGCCAGCACGTCCCCCTTGGCCGCTGCAGCATGGAGCAGGGCCACGCCCTGTTCCATGGGTTCGATGTGCGTGGCATCACGCAGCACCAGCGCACCCAGGCGGCGCTCGGCCTCAGGCAGCCCGTGACGTGCCGCCTTCTCCAGGCAAAAGCGTGCCAGGGTGGGATTGGCCACCGAGCTGCGGTAGTCGGAGCAGATGCGGAACAGGTGCAGCCAGGCGGTGACGATGCCGCCATCGGCAGCGCGCAGCAGCAGGGCTGCGGCCTTGCGCAGGTTCTGCGCATTCACGAGGTTTTCGGGAGCCAGGTGTGCACAGGGCAGCCCCGAAAGCGCCCGTCCAAGCACGTGGCAGGCGCGCACGTCGCCATTGGCGGCGCATCGGTCCAGGCTGGCTTCGATCCAGCCCACGGTCAGCCGTCCCAGGCCATGGCCCGCCACCTCCGCCTGGTGGACCAGGTCGGCAATCAGCTGCTGCATGACCGGGCCATGAGCGGCATGAGGCAGGTCGCGCAGGAGCTCCAGCATCCGCACGGCGCGGTGCGACTGGCCCTTGGCCATGGCCTGCCGGGCCTCGCAGGCCATGACTTCGGCAATGTCCAGCGGCTGTATGGCGCGCAGGATCTGCAACGCCTGCAGCAGCTCGCCGGATGTGTGCGCAGACACGCTGCTTGCCAGATGGCTTGGCAGGGCGGCGCTGCACTTGCCAAGGCACTCCAGCGCCAGATCGAGCTCCCCCCGGATGAGATGCCATGCGGCAAGCTTCTGGCGCCCGACATCCTCGTACTCCGCCGCGATCCTCAGGGTCTCCAGCAGCCCGTGCTCCAGCAACTCCCTGAGCGGCAGATGCAAGGCTATGCAGACCGAGGCCTGGCGCCTGGCCTGAGGCAGTGCGGCCTGCAGATACTCCAACCCCACCGGGATGCTCCTGGAAACGCCGGGTCCCCCGGTCAGATACGCCTCCCCGAGCTGAAGCCTGGCACCCGTGTCCCCTCGCCTGGCCAGCATCCTCAGCTTGACATCCTCGCGCCGCATTTTTCTGTCCCCTCCTATCTTGCGATACCCGCTCACAGCCGTATCAACAACCCGATACGAATTGATTTTTTCTTCTTTACCGGATTCAACCCACGGGATGCTATCAATCTCCAGAATCCATCTACCCAACAGAAAAGTGACATTCAAGACATATTGAAGAAAGATAACTGCCATGAATGGAATTGCAATCCATTGGTGTTGGCCGGACGGAACATTTTGAGCCCTAAAAACCTGTGATTGGCTTGCCACCCCCCGTCGATTCCTTTTCAAGACTCCTGGCGCCGCCCTGTGAATTCTAGTATTTACAACAGCATCCGTTTTGAAATGGATGCGCATGGAATCCACATTCAATACAAGGACCAGGCATGAAATTCAATCGTATATTGGCGGCCGCACTGCCCGTCATTTCGCTGGCGGCCAGCGCGCAGTCATCCATCACCCTGTTCGGCATCGTTGACGTCAATGGGCGCTACGTGAAGAACAGCGATCTGCCCAGCAACATGACCATGAACAACAGCGGGCTGTCATCGGGCCGGTTTGGCTTTCGCGGCACCGAGGATCTGGGCGGCGGATTGAGGGCCGAGTTCTGGCTGGAGTCAGACCTCTATGCCGACACCGGCACGACAAACGCCAATGGCAAGTTCTTCCAGCGCCGCTCCACGGTGAGCTTGGCGGGCGGCTTCGGCGAGCTGCGCCTGGGCCGCGATTTCACGCCGGCCGCGCAAAATCCCACCAAGTTCGACCCGTTCAACGTGATCGGCCTGGCAAACTCCAACATCATCAGCCGCCTGCCCGGCACCTTCTCGAACTACTACCGCAGCGACAACGCCATCCAGTACTTCACGCCCAAATGGAGCGGTTTCCAGGCAGAAGTGATGTATGCCCTGGACGAAGACCCCGTGAGCAGCGCCGGCCGCCATTTCGGCAGCCGCCTGACCTACGACAACGGCCCTCTGAACCTGGCGCTCACCTATGGCTCGACCGATGTGAACGCTGCGGGCACCAAGCTCAAGCAATACGGCGCAGGTGCCTCCTACGATTTCGGCTTTGCCAAGCTGATGGGGTATTTCCAGCGCGAGGACCTGCCCTATGGCACCTATGGAACCCGCATCGCGGGCTCCGAGGACCGCTGGCAGGTCGGCCTTACCGTGCCCGTGGGGGCGAACTACATCCGCGCCTCCTATGTGCGCACCGATTCGCGCCGTGGCCCGGTGGCCTTCAATGGCAGCGATGCCAACAGGTATGCGATCGGCTATGTGCACAACCTGTCGCGGCGCACGGCGCTGTATGGAACCCTTGCACGCGTGACCAACAAGGGCGGGGCCAATTTCAGCCTCAATGGCGGCACCACCGGACTGGCTGCGGGCGGCAGCTCCACAGGCGCTGAACTCGGCATGCGCCATAGTTTCTGAAGATTTCCACGCATTTGCTGCAATATGGCTGAAATGTCATCCGGCTGCCCGGATATATAGAAGCCGATGACTCTACAGTCTCCGCCATGGACTGAATACAGTTCATGGCGGATTTCATGAATCCGCCCATGTATCCGCCCTATTTCGGAGGCATATTCAATGAAATCCATATTCATATTGGGCACCGCCGCAATCGTCATGGCTGCATTGCCGGCCCATGCAGAACGCTTTGCAAACGGCAAATCCTATTACGGATCGCCCGCGCCTGCAGGCGTCTACCGTACTGTCGATCTATCGCAGAAAGGGCCCATCAATATCGCCTGCGGCGAAACCGTGAATTTCACCAGCCAGGGCCGCACATTCGCGTGGAAGGTCAGCTCCATCCAGCACAACCATGTCCCGGTGGCGCGCTTTGCGCCGCCCGGTTTCGACACGCAGGGCAAGAGCATCTTCGTCATGCCCGGAGAGCATGAGCTGGGCGGCTGAAAGCGCCGTTGGCAACGAAAAGGGCCCGCAATTCGCGGGCCCTTTTTTGCTGGAGGCAGGCCGAAGCTCAGGCGGCCAGGGCGCCGCGCATGGCGTCGATCACGGCCTTGTAGTCAGGCTTGCCGAAGATGGCGCTGCCGGCCACGAAGGTGTCGGCACCGGCATCGGCCACGCGGCGGATGTTGGTTTCCTTGATGCCGCCGTCCACTTCCAGGCGGATGTCGCGGCCGCTGGCCTCGATGCGCTTGCGCGCGGCCTCGATCTTGCGCAGCGTGCTGTCGATGAAGCTCTGGCCGCCGAAGCCGGGGTTCACGCTCATCAGCAAGATGAGGTCGATGTCGTCGATGACCCAGTCCAGCACGTCCAGCGGGGCGGCGGGGTTGAACACCAGGCCGGGCTTGGCGCCCTGGGCGCGAATGTTCTGGATGCTGCGGTGCACGTGGGCCGTGGCATCGGGGTGGAAGCTGATGTAGTCGGCGCCGGCCTTGGCGAAGGCCGTGGCCAGTTCGTCCACGGGCGAGACCATCAGGTGCACGTCGACGGGCACGGGCTGGCCGTCGGGCGTCTTCGCATGGGGCTTCAGGGCCTCGCAGATCATGGGACCGAACGTGAGGTTGGGCACATAGTGGTTGTCCATCACGTCGAAGTGGATCCAGTCGGCGCCGGAGGCGATCACATTCTTGACCTCGTCACCCAGACGGGCGAAGTCGGCAGACAGGATGGAGGGGGCGATGCGGTAGGTGGGGCTCATGGCCTGCGATTGTCGCAGCTAGCCCATGCCGGCACCAGCGACGGCACAAAGCCATGGGCGGCGGCGCGTGGGGACGTTCGCAAGCCGGTACATTGCGGGCAGTTACCATTGCCGCCATGCCCATGAACGAGTTCCAGGTCCAGGTCCGCCCCGCCTTTTTGCCAGAGCAATCCGCTCCAGCGGCGGGCGTATACGCCTTCTCCTACACGATCACCGTGACCAATACCGGCCAGGTGCCGGGCCAGTTGATCGCGCGCCACTGGATCATCACCAACGAACTGGGCCATGTCGAAGAGGTCAAGGGCCTGGGGGTGATCGGCCGCCAGCCGCTGCTGCAGCCCGGCGAGACCTTCGAGTACACCAGCGGCTGCCAGCTGCGCACGCCCAACGGCAGCATGCAGGGCAGCTATCTGTGCATCAGCCACGAGGGCGAAGTCTTCGAGTGCCCCATCCCGCGCTTTCATCTGCAGTCGGGCGCTGGCGGCGACAGCTTTCCAGACCCTGACAACCGCGTGCTGCACTGAGCGCGTTCCTCGGGGGAGGCGCTAGTCTTCCGCCCTGCCGCAAGACCCCTACATGAAGCGAATCACCCAAGACCTGCCCGGCCTTCTGGCCGCACTCGACCCCGAGGCCGACCTCGCGCACCGCCATATCTGGCTGATCCACCTGCTGGAGTGGGTGCGCGCGCCCAAGCCGTCGGTGGACGGCGCCGTGCAGCGCGTGCAGTTGCTGGTGGAGGCCGTGGAGGCCGACCCGGCCGTGCGCCAGCGCCTGCATGCCTGGTGGCTGCGCTTCATCGACACCGTGGACATCACGGCGCTGCTGGCCGATTTCGGCTTTGCGCCGCGCACCAACATGTTCAGCGAGCTGTCCGAGCGCGCACGCTACAAGCTGCTGCCCAGCACGCCGGAGACGGTGGATGCCTCCGAGCTGTTCATGCTGGCCATGCCCGACGAATTCGACGCGCGCTGGCTGCACGCGCTGGAGGCGCCGCTGCTCGAACGCATCGCGCTGCTGCTGACCGACGGCAGCGAGGGCCAGGGCAGCAGCTTCTGGCAGAACAGCCTGCTGGGCTCCATCACCTATTGCACGGGGCAGATCCTGTCCACGGGCTTTTCGCCCGAACTGCGCCTGCGCATGGACGAGCAGGCGCGCGACGACCAGCCCTTCCACGCCCTGATCCACGACGCCGAGAGCCTGCGCGTGGAGGTGATGCACGCGCTGCGCACCAATGACCGGCGCGATGCGGCCGAGGCCCGGCTGCGCGAGCGCCTGGATGCCTGCCGCGCGGCCGTGACATCGGTCTACACCCATTTCGAGTCCGAAGGGATTTCGGTGGGCCTGGTGTTCCGCCTGCGCCAGCTGCGCGCGCGCATCCTGCGCGTCAGGCGGCTGCTGGACTGCCTGGTGGCCGACAACCGCGCCACCGAGACGGCCGACCTGCTGGCCAACCTGGTGTCCGTGGGCATCGAGCGGCGCAGCCTGCGCGCGCTGCTGTCCACCAACACCTCGCTGCTGGCGGCCAAGGTGGCCGAGCGCAGCGCCGAGACGGGCGAGCACTACATCACCCGCACCGGCCGCGAATACCTGTCCATGGCAACCAAGGCCGCCGGCGGCGGCTTTGTGATGGCCTTCACCACGCTGCTGAAGTTCGCGCTCTACGCGCTGGGGCTGTCGGCGTTCTGGGGCGGGCTGGCGGCGGGCATCAACTACTCCATCAGCTTTGTGCTGATCCAGCTGCTGCACTTCACGGTGGCGACCAAACAGCCGGCCATGACGGCACCGGCCATGGCCGCCAAGCTCAAGGACCTGCGCGCCAGCGAGGCCATCGAGGAGTTCGTGGACGAGGTCGCCCACCTGGTGCGCTCGCAGGTGGCGGCCGTGCTGGGCAACGTGCTGGTGGTGCTGCCCATGGTGCTGCTGCTGTCGCTGGGCTATGCCCAGCTGTTCGGCCACACGCCCATCGACGGGCCGCATGCGATTGCCGTGCTCGACTCGCTGAGCCTGCTGGGCATGTCGCCGCTGTTCGCGGCCTTCACGGGCGTGCTGCTGTTCGCCAGCAGCCTGATCGCGGGCTGGGCGGAGAACTGGTTCGTGCTGCGCCGGCTGGACTCGGTGATCCGCTACAACCCCGGCATCACGCGCTGGCTGGGCGCCAAGCGCGCCGACCGCTGGGCGCATTTCTGGCGCAAGAACATTTCGGGCTTTGCCGCCAACGTCTCGCTGGGCATGATGCTGGGCCTGGTGCCCGCGTTCGCTGCCTTCTTCGGCCTGGGGCTGGAGGTGCGCCACGTCACGCTGTCGGCAGGCCAGATCGGTGCCGCCATGGCGGCCCTGGGCTGGCAGGTGCTGCACTCCGACATGTTCTGGTGGGCGGTTGCCCTACTGCCGGTCAATGGCGCGTTGAATGTCACTGTCAGCTTTTATCTGGCATTCCGCGTTGCGATGAGGGCACACAATGTCAGCGGAGTCGACCGCTCGCGCATCTATTCGGCCATCCGCCGCCGTCTGCGCACAGCGCCGCTGAGTTTCTTCCGCCCCTGAGCCTGCGGGACCTCGGGAACCACGCGGAACCCACGTGCTGGCGTGCCCGCCCGGCCTTGCAGCCCGGCAGTCACGCCAGTGGATCGCCAACGAAGTGTCCCCGTGCCAAGCGCACGGGACGCGGGCTTGCCCGCGCCGCAGGGAAGGCCCTGCGGAGCTTCGCTTGCGGGCCACTGGCTCGCGCAAAGGACCTCGCTTATGAATGACATGCTGAGCTTCTGGGAACCGTGGCTGCGGCCATCGGCCGGGTTGGCCACGGTGCAATGGTCCCTGCTGCTGGCCGTGGCCACCATGGTGGGTTACGCCTGCCAGCGCCATGCGGCCCTGCCCAAGGTGGTCGGCTATTCGCTGGTGGGCGGCATTGCCGGGCTGATCGGCTTTGGCGCCAACACCGCCTGGCCGCTGCAGGGCACGGGATTGTTCCTGCTGGAGCTGGGCGTGGCCATCGTGCTGTTCGAATGCGGCGGGCGCATCACGCTGCGCTGGTTCCGCCACAACCCCATGGTGCTGGTGCAAAGCGTGGCCGAATCCGCGTTGACCTATGTGCTGGTCTCCCTGGTGCTGCGCTGGCTGGGCGTGGCCCCCGAAGTGGCCGGGCCGCTGGCCCTGGTGGCCATGGCGGCCTCGCCCCTGGTGCTGACGCGCGTGGTGGCCGACATGCGTGCCGCAGGCGCCGTGACCGATCGCGGCCTGGTGCTGGCCACCCTGTCCACGCTGTATGCGCTGGCCCTGGGCAGCGCCAAGGCGGGCATGCTGACGCAGCCCAAGGCCGGCTTCGTGGCCTCGATCATGCCGGTGCTGGTGGTGCTGGGCGTCTCGGTGGCCGTGGCCCTGGTGCTGGCCGTGCTGATGCGCCTGGCGCTGCGCTTCATGAGCCCGGCCAGCGAGAACACCTCCATCCTCTTTCTCACGCTGATCTCGGCCAGCGTGCCCGTGGCCTCGTACCTGGGCGGCTCGGCGCCGCTGGCGGCGCTGCTGGGCGGCATCCTGCTCAAGCAGTTCAACCCGCGCCCCTGGGCCTGGCCGCGCCAGCTGGGCACGGCGGCCTCGCTGCTGACCATGCTGATGTTCGTGCTGGTCTCCACCGTGGCCGCGCAGGCCGACTGGAGCGCGCCGGTGGCCGGCGTGGTGGGCGCCGTGATCCTGGCACGCCTGGTCGCCAAGACCATGGGCGTGGCCGTGGGCAATGTGGGCACGGGCGCCAACTGGCGCCAGGCCTTCTGGGTGGGCTGCGCCATGGCGCCCATGTCGTCGGTGGCGCTGCTGATTGCATCGCAGTTCGTGGCCGCCGCGCCCGAGCTGGGCGCGCAGATCGCAGGCGTGGCCCTGCCCACCATTTTGGTGATGGAGGTGCTGGGCGCCGCCCTGGCCACCGTGGCCATCTACCGCTCCGGCGAAAGCTCCCGTCCCTGGAAGCCGCTGAGCCGCACGAATACCGCAGGAGATGAACGTGAGTCTTGAAGCCTTCAACTCGTCCGAACCGCTGACCCTGGGCGTGGAGCTGGAACTGCAGCTGGTCAACACCCACGACTACGACCTGGCCCCCTACGCCGAGGACATGCTGCGCCTCATGCTCAAGAACCCGCTGCCCGGCAGCGTGGTGCCCGAGATGACGAACAGCATGATCGAGATCTCCACCAGCGTCTGCCATTCGGCCTCCGAGGTGCTGGGCCAGCTCAGCCAGATCCGCGATGCGCTGGTCAAAAGCGCCGACAAGCTCAACATCGCCGTGGTGGGCGGCGGCACCCACCCCTTCCAGCAGTGGCATGAGCGGCGCATCTACGACAAGCCGCGCTTCCAGGAGCTGTCGCAGCTGTACGGCTACCTGTCCAAGCAGTTCACCATCTTCGGCCAGCACGTGCACATCGGCTGCCCCGACGCCGACGCGGCCCTGCTCATGCTGCACCGCATGTCGCGCTACATCCCGCACTTCATTGCGCTGTCGGCCTCCAGCCCCTATGTGCAGGGCCATGACACGGCCTTCGACTCGGCGCGGCTGAACTCGGTGTTCGCCTTTCCGCTGTCGGGCCGCGCGCCCTGCGTGCTGCACTGGAGCGAGTTCGAGCAGTACTTCGACAAGATGACGCGCACGGGCGTGGTCAAGAGCATGAAGGACTTCTACTGGGACATCCGGCCCAAGCCCGAGTTCGGCACCATCGAGATCCGCGTGTTCGACACGCCGCTGACCATCGAGCGCGCAGCCGCCCTGTCCGGCTACGTGCAGGCGCTGGCCGCCTGGTTCATGGACACCCAGCCCTTCACGCCCGTGGAAGACGACTACCTGGTCTACACCTACAACCGCTTCCAGGCCTGCCGCTTCGGCCTGGAAGCCGTGTACGTGGATCCGGCCACGGGCGAGCACATGCCGCTGGCCGATCACATCCTCAAGACCATGGATGCCGTGGCCGACTACGCGGCCCGCCATGGCGCCGCGCCCGCCCTGCACCTGCTGCGCAGCGACGTGGCCGCCGGCAGTAACGATGCCCGCTGGCTGCGCGAACGCCAGCGCAGCGAGCAGTTGCTGGCCGAGGTCTCGCGCCAGGCGGCCATGCGCTTTCGCGGCCAGGCCGTGTAGACACGACTGGCACGGCATGCATCCAAGGGCTGCTACCGCAGGTTGTGCGTCAAGCCTTCACGTTCAACAAAGCGGCGTTCCTCCACACAACACGCTGTGGCCCCAGCACAATGAAATTGCGTTGGAGAGGGTGGCCGAGTCTTGGCGGCCTGATCCGCGATGTTCTCCATCAAGTCCGGAGGGTCGCGCCATGCAAGAGGTCAGATGTGCCAGTTGCAACCGCAAACTGGCAATGGGAGTTTTCCAGCAACTAAGCATCAAATGCCCACGCTGCGGAACGCTCAATTCCTTGAGAGCCCATATGAGCCCCGAACCCGAGTGCCAGCGAGCGCCCTTGAAGAAAGGAAGCCACCATGGCTCAAGCAACTAAGGTATTGATTGCGGATGGTGATGTATTATCCAGCACGCCGAACGACGACGCCATCTATTTCTCATCCAATGCAACCGGCATTCCCGTAGTGCCGGGGTCACACCATATCCTGCCGACCAACCCATATACGCTCGTCTTTGACGATGCAGGCAAGCCGACCAGCTATGACAGGAAAAGCAACCGTCACACCATAGCGGTGGATGTGAAGTTCGTCGAGAACTACCTGGAGATCGAATTGTGCCACATGGGAATCATCTCCCGCCATAAAGGCTGGAACAGTGTTCCCTATGTAAGCGGCGACAACCGCGGTGCCGCGGCCATTGCTGGGAAATGGGGCTATGCAGGCGGCAGTGTCGCCCTTGAAGAAATCGAAATCACGAACGACTTCAAAAACGGTGACTCGCATCATCCTCCATCAGCCCAACATCCACGGGGTGCGCTCGGACAGGCCAAGCTTCAGGGTGAGCGCTGGTATCGAATAGTGCTTGAAAGCATCGTTTTTCATGGCGCCATTGGGCACAAGGTTAGATTTATCGACAAGCAGACAAAGGCTGTCGTCTACAAGCTGCCTATCTATTGGTCAGATTTCTCGGGAAACTATGTCTCTAGAGATGCCGGAAAAGTCTGCATATTCAGCATTCATGACCCCACCAAGCCCGCCGCAGGTTTCTATTTCACGAACTTGGTGAGCTATTGGACACGGGCCCACAAATCGGTCACGAATCCTTGAATGGGACCGCAGCGCACACGCTGTCGAGCCCCTGTTCCGTGAGGCACGGGCTCCCCAGAACCCTCAAGGCAGCACCGCCGCCGCACGCGCGGCGGTGATCTGCGCGTCGGCGTCGCGCTGCAGCAGCAGGCGCTGGCGCACCAGGTCCTGGGCCGCAGCCGTGACGGCGCTCACGTAGCCGGCCTGATCAACATAGAGCTCCTCCAGTGAGGGCCGCCCGTCACCGGCCGCCAGCCGCGCCGCGCGCGTCTTGTGGAAGGGGATGAAGCTGCCCGTGAGGTTGGACAGATCCACGATGCCCGGCGTGGCCACGTAGTTGAACTCCATGCTGGTGCCCAGCGGTGCCCGCGCCTCCACGCTGCGGATGCCTGCGCGCGTGAGGCCGGTGGCCGCATCGACCTGGGGCACGAGGATGGCGTAGTCCTTGCCCGTGGCGCGCGGCGGCTGCAGCGTGGCGATGCCGCTTTCGTCCTGCGGCACGTACTGCGGGCCGAAGTCGAGCAGCGCAAAGCCGTTGTGGCGCGCCAGGTAGCGGAACTCGGGGATGGCGGTCTGCACGCCGCCCACGCTCCAGCTCAGGCCCTTCATGGCGGGAAAGACCAGCTTGTCGGGCCGCACCAGGGTGCCGTCGGCCAGCTTGGGCACCTGGCTGGCCGGAGGCTCGGTGCCGCGCACCACCCAGTCCTCCAGCGCGATGAACAGCGCGCGGAACGTGTCATTGAAGTGCACCACGGTGCCGGCCGGATAGACATTGCGCGTGGGCGCATAGCCGATGCTGGCCGTGCCGCCTGCGCCGCCATGCTGGGTGCTGGCGTAGTAGTAGATGCGCGCATTGGCGGGCTGGGCGATGTCGCGCAGGCCGTTGGCATCGGTCAGCACGGGCGAGCCCTGCAGCTGCCAGAACTCCGTGCCCGACAGGCCCAGGAAGAACTTGGGGCAGGTATTGCTGGCTTCGCAGCGCTTCATCACGCCGCCCTGGCGGCCGCTGACCTCATCGCTGTAGTCCTTGTCCAGGCCGCGCGGCGCGGTCTGTCCGAAGGCCGTGTGGTCGGTGCGCAGGCCGCCCCCGCCGCCGGGCACGGCGAAGCGCGTGTTGATGTTGGTCTGGCGCGCGGCCACGTGGGCATACATGCCGTCGAAAACCTTGCCGCCATCGAGCGCCTGGTTGAAGCCCAGGTGCAGGAAGGTCTTCATGGCATTGCCCGACTGCGAGGTGCCCTGGCCGATGGTGTGCGTGATGCGCCCGGCCAGCGGGTTGGCCTTGCCGTCGGCGTCGGCCGCCTTGGCGCGGAAGAAGCTCACCGTGTCGCGCAGCGCCGCCAGGCCCACGCCCATGACCTTGGGGTCCTTGGCCACATAGACCAGCTCGTAGAGGTACTGCGGATCGAACCCGCCCTTCAGGCAGACATTGGTGGCGCTGGGTGTGCCGGGGAAGGGATTGGCGGCGGCATCGCAGCTGGCGAACTTCCAGTCGCCCGCAGGCACGGTCTGGCGCGCATCGGTTTCGTTGATGCGGCGCGTGAGCGAGTAGCCGGCCTGGGTGTTGTCCAGGCTGGCGGGCTCGTAGGGGATCATGGTCCCGTTGAACACGCCGCCGGGCAGGGTCATGGAGGGCACGGCGGCGGCCGGGACCAGCTCGGTGCGGTAGCTGCCCGTGATGCTGCTGCCGTCCTTGTTGCGGGCCACGGGCACGGTGACCGTCAGGCGCGCGGGCGTGGACTTGGGCACGTCGCCCTGCCAGGCCGAGTACAGCAGCACATAGCCGCGCTCCAGGTAGACCGCATCGCCGGGCGTGGCCGTGGGGTTGGGCATGGTCAGGATGTTGCCGCGGTTGGGCGCGTCATAGCGCAGCACGCCGCTGGCCTTGGACATGTCCTTGGGCTTGAGCATGACGAAGTCGGTGCTGTACTCGACCATGCCGCGCGCATTGACGGGCGCCAGCGCCAGGTCCTGGATCACGGCGTTCTTCGGGTCGGCCGGGTCCAGCTCGCCGCGCAGCACGCCGGTCACTTTTTCGTAGGCGCCGACACTTCCGTAGCTGCCGGCAAAGTCCTCGGTGGCGCTGATGCTCAGCTGCATGCGAGGCGCCTGCGAGCCGGCGGGCGAGTCACTGCCGCCGCAGGCGGTCAGCAGGCCGGATGCGGCCAGGGCAAGGGCCAGTGGATGGGTGGATCTGATGTGCATGTTGTCTCCTTGGGGTCATGGCACAGGCAAGGCTCCGCCCTGGCCGCCGTGCATTGCGGCGGCCTAGGACGGTTCGGAAAAAAAGGGAACGGGAGAGCGGGGAGCGGCCTACTCGGGCTGGATGCCGGCGGCCTTGATCACCTGGCCCCACTTCTGGGTCTCGCCCGCCTGGAAGGCGGCCAGCTCCTGGGGCGTGGCGGTCCAGCCCTCGGAGCCGGACATCTCGAAGAAGGACTTGGCGCCCGCGCTGTGCACGGCGTCGGACAGCAGGCGGTTGAGCCGGGCCACCACGGCCTCGGGCGTGCCAGCGGGCGCGTAGGCCGCGAACCAGTAGCCCATGTCATAGCCCTTGACGCCGGCTTCCTCCAGCGTGGGCACCTCGGGCAGCTGCGGGCTGCGTTTGGTGGTGGAGTAGCCCAGGGCGCGCAGCTTGCCCGACTTGACCTGGGGCACGCCGGTGGAGGTGTCGGTGATCATCAGGTCGATCTGGCCGCCCAGCAGGTCGGTGATGGCCAGCGGATTGCTCTTGTAGGGCACGTGCATCAGGTCCACGCCGGCCAGCTGCTTGAGCATTTCACCGGCCACGCGGCTGGAGGAGCTGCCGCTGCCGAACGACAGCTTGCCCGGCTGCTTCTTCGCCGCCGCCAGCAGGTCGCCCACGTTCTTGTACGGCGCATCGGCGCGCACCACCAGCACCTGGCCGCCCTTGCCCAGCCCGGCCACGGGCGCGAAGTCCTTGACCGCGTCATAGGGCAGCTTTTTGTACAGATGCTGGTTGGCCGCATGCGTGGTGTTGGTGGTGATCAGCACCGTGTAGCCATCGGCCGCCGAGCGCGCCACCTGCTGGGCCGCGATCATGCCGCTGGCGCCGCCCTTGTTCTCGACCACCACGGCCTGCTTGGTCGCCGTGGTCACGGCCTGGCCCAGCGCCCGTGCCAGCTGGTCGGTGGCGCTGCCGGCCGCAAACGGCACGACGAAGGTGATGGGCTTGGACGGATAGTCCTGCGCCAGGGCCGGTGCGGCAGCGGCTGCCAGCGCGCAGGCGGCCAGCACGAGCGCATGGCGGCGGGGAAGGTTCTGCGAAAAGTTCATGTCTGTCTCCTTTGTTGTGATGAATGTGTGACGGGCGGGTGCTGCCGGCTACTCCGGCGCCAGGTGGGGCAGCAGCGAAGCCGGTATGTGGACCTGCATCTGCAGCAGCCAGTACGACAGCGCCTTGCCGTGGCTGTCGAGGTTGAGCGCGTCGTTGACGCCGCCGTCCAGCACCGCGTCCAGCACCCAGTTCATGGCCTGCAGGCGCTGCAGCACGAAGCGCTGCACGCGCGCCGGGCGCCGGGCGGCGAAGTGCGCGGCCACGCGCTCTTCGGTGATCTGCTCCACCAGCACGGGCCAGCAGGCGGCATTCCAGGCGATGAGGCTGATGTTGGAGCGGTTGCCCTTGTCCCCCGTGCGCCCGTGCGCCAGGCGGTACAACGGCACGGTGACGGGCATCGTGGTTGGCAGTGTGTTCATGCGGCGTGCTCCCCGGCTTCTTTCCCGACCCCTTTATTGACCTCTTCCTCGGCCCACTTCCATCCGGTGGCGACGCTCTGCTGCGCCAGCAGGCAGGACACCGTGCCCAGCCGCGCGCGCAGCGCCGTGCGCACGCCGCCGCCGCCGGCCGGCCCGCAGGTGTACAGCGCATTGACCTCGCGCGGCAGGCGCCGCGCCTGGGCCTGCGTGGGGCGCAGCCAGGCGGCGCGCAGGCGCACGTCCTGGGGGGCGGCTGCGCTGGCCGGCTGCGCGTCGCGCCAGCGGCCGGCGTCGTCGCCCAGCACGCTGGCCACGCCGATCCAGTCCAGGCGCAGGTCGCCTGCGGCCTCGCCGCCCAGGCGCTCGCGCAGCACCTCGCCGGCCAGCCGGGCGCGCTCCAGGGCGCGCGGGCCGGCATAGGAGATCTCGCCCTCGGCCAGCCAGCCCGAGGCATGGCAGACATTGACCTTGTAGTGGCCGTTGTGCGCATGGCCGCGCACGCCACTCAGGCGCACGGCGTCAGGCCCCACCTGGTGCACCTCGGCCTCGGACAGGTCGGCCACCACGTCAGGCGTCAGGTAGGCGGCCGGGTCGTGCACCTCGTACAGCAGCTGTTCCTTGACCGTGCGTTCGCTGACCAGGCCGCCCGTGCCTTCGGGCTTGGTGATGGTGCAGTCGCCCGAGGGCTCGATGATGGCGATGGGATAGCCCAGTCGCGCCAGGCCCTGCACGTCCTTGAAGCCCGGGTCGGCAAAGTAGCCGCCCGTGACCTGGGCGCCGCATTCCAGCAGGTGGCCGGCCATGGTGGCGCGCGCCAGGCGGTCCCAGTCGTCCCAGGCCCAGCCGAAATGCGCCATGGCCGGCCCCAGGGTCAGCGAGGGGTCGGACACGCGGCCGGCCACCACGATCTCGGCGCCGGCCTGCAGGGCCTCGGCAATCGCTCGGGCACCGATGTAGGCGTTGGCACTGACCAGCGAATCCTCGGGGAACTCCGCGCCCAGCGCGGCACGCAGCGCCCCGCGGTACGCCGGGCCGCTGACATCGTCGCCATGCACCACGGCGATGCGCGGCACGCGCAGGCCCAGGCGCTGCGCCAGCCGCTGGATGCAGCGCGCCGCGCCTTCGGGATTCGCCGCACCGAAGTTGCTGACGATGCGTATGCCATGCGCCAGGCAGTCGGCCAGCACGGGCTCCAGCAGGTCCTCCAGCAGGGGCTCATAGCCCGCGTCGGGCTGCTCGCGCCGCGCGAGCTGGGCCAGCGCCAGCGTGCGCTCGGCCAGGGTCTCGAAGATCAGGCAGGCGCTCTGGCCGCTGGCCGCCAGGGCGCGCACCACGGGCGCGGCGGCATCGGTGCGGTCGCCCGAGAAGCCGGCTGCGCAGCCCACCCACAGCGGGGGCTTGTCCGGGGCAAAGGAGTTTTCCAGGTGGTCCATGCAGGCCAATGTAGGCAAGGGCTGCTAATCTGTGAAATCGATTATTCGGATCAACTCATCCAAAAACCCGATGAATATCTCCTCCCGCCAGCTCGATGCCTTCATCGCCCTGGCCCAGCTCAGCAGCTTCACGCTGGCCGCGCAGCGCTGCCATCTGTCGCAGCCGGCCTTCAGCGCCCTGATCAAGGGGCTGGAAGACGGCGTGGGCGTGCGCCTGTTCGACCGCAGCACGCGCCACGTGGCGCTGACGCAGGAGGGGGCGCAGTTCCTCGATGCCGCGCAGCGCATACGCGCCGACCTGGGCGATGCCGTGCACGGCCTGCGCGAGGCGGCGGCGCTGCAGCGCGGGCGCGTGTCCATCGCCCTGCTGCCTTCGCTGGCGGCGGCCTGGCTGCCGCCCGTGCTGGCGCTGTTCCATGCGCGCCATCCGGGCATACAGCTGCAGGTGTCGGACCTGCTGTCCGAATCGTGCATCGCCCAGGTGGCCTCGGGCCAGGCCGACCTGGCGCTGGCCGCCATCCGCGCCGACACCGAGGAGCTGCAGGCCGAATGGTTCTGCGCCGACCGACTGCACCTGGTCTGCCGCGCCGACCATGCGCTGGCGGCCCTGCCCGCGCCGGCCATGGCCGACCTGCGGGACCAGCCCTTCATCCAGCTCGCCCGCCACAGCAGCGTGCGCCAGTACCTGGAATCGCAGGAGCAGGCCCCGCCCCTCAACACCTTGCTGGAAGTGGAGCACCTGGCCACCGTGATGGGCATGGTGCGCGCGGGCCTGGGCATCAGCGTGGTGCCGGCCCTGGCGCTGTTCCACTTCGTGCAGCCTGGCCTGGTGACGCGCCCGCTGGCCGATGCCGACCGCCGGCGCGACCTGTACCTGGTGCGCAGGCGCCAGCGCAGCCTGTCGCCTGCCGCCCAGGCCTTCCACGCGCTGGCGCTGGAGCATCGGCCCGGTGCGGGCGAGACCACCTGATACGGGGCAGCACGAACCTCGCAGCACAATAGCCCGATCGCCAAACGCATCCGAAAGCCGCCACCGTGGGTGAATTCGACCTGATCCGCCGCTTCTTCCAGCGCCCCGTGCGCCGCGCCGCCCTGGGCGTGGGCGATGACTGCGCCCTGCTCGCCCCGGCGCCGGGCATGCAGCTGGCCGTCTCCAGCGACATGCTGGTCGAGGGCCGGCATTTCTTCGCCGACGTGGACCCGCGCCTGCTGGGCCACAAATCCCTGGCCGTGAACCTGTCCGACCTGGCGGCCTGCGGCGCGCGCCCGCTGGCCTTCACCCTGGCCCTGTCCCTGCCGCGCGCCGATGCAGCCTGGACCGAGGCGTTTGCGGCCGGCCTGCTGGCCCTGGCCGACGCCCACGGCTGCGAGCTGGTCGGCGGCGACACCACCCAGGGGCCCTTGAACATCTGCATCACCGTCTTCGGCGAAGTGCCGCCCGGCCAGGCCCTGCTGCGCAGCGGCGCGCGCGCGGGCGACGACATCTGGGTCAGCGGCAGCCTGGGCGATGCCCGCCTGGCGCTGGAAGCCCTGCTGGGCCACACCACCCTGCCACCCGGCACGCTGGCCGCCGCGCGCCAGCGCCTGGAAGCGCCCACGCCGCGCGTGGCCCTGGGCCAGGCGCTGCGCGGCATTGCCAGCAGCGCGCTGGATGTGAGCGACGGCCTGCTGGGCGACCTGGGCCACATCCTCGAGCAATCCCGCGTGGGAGCCAGCCTGGACACGCGCCTGATCACGCCGCTGCTCGATGCCGGCCGGCACACGCCCCTGGCCATCGACCTGCTGCACCAGTGCACCCTGTCCGGCGGCGACGACTACGAGCTGTGCTTCACGGCCCCGGCCGACCGGCGCGATGCCGTGCAGGCCGCAGGCCGCGACAGCGCCACGCGCGTCACGCGCATCGGCTGCATCGAGGAGCAGCCAGGCCTGCGGCTGATCGGCCCGGACGGAGCGGCCATGGCGCCCCGGTGGACCTCATTCGACCACTTCGCTGCGGCCTGACGCCGCGCCAAACCACTTTCATCCGAGAAGGACTGCCCATGGTTCAACGCTCCGCCCTGCCCGCCCTCTCTGCCCTGGCCGCCGCCTGCTTCCTGCTGGCAGGCACCCCGGTCCAGGCCCAGGCACAAGCCCAGGAAGCCACCATCGCCCGCGCCCCCATCGCGCGCGTCACCCTGTATGCGGGCGTGGCCTCGGTGGAGCGCACGGCGCGCATCACGGCCGCCACGCGCCAGTTGGTGTTCGAGTGCCTGCCCGGCTCCATCGACCCGCAGAGCCTGCAGGTCAGCGCCGATGCCGGCGTGCGCCTGGGCGACTACAAGCTGCAGTCGCAGCCGCGCGAACTGGCCTCCAAGGCCTGCGCCAGCCCGCTGGAGCAGCAGATCCGCACGCTGGAAGACCAGCTGGCCGCGCTGGAGGCCGACGAGTCCGCCGCCAAGCTCGTGGGCGACTACCTGCAGGGCCTGGCCAAGCCCGGCGATGACGCCAAAGCCCCCGCCCTGCCCGCCGCCAGCCAGCTGGGCGCCGCCACCGAGGCGCTGCGCAGCACCAGCCGTGGCAACACGCTGCGCGCCCACCAGATCCTGCGGCAAAAGCAGGCGCTGCAGGAGCAGCTCAGGCCGCTGCAGCTCGAACGCGACCGCACGGGCGCAGGCAACGCCCAGGTGATGAAGGTCACCGTGCAACTGGCCAGCCCGGCCGATGCCAATGTGCAGCTCACCTACCAGGTGCGCGGCCCGAGCTGGCAGCCCACCTACCGCGCCCAGCTGGACCCGGCCAAGGGCACGGTGGCCATCGAACGCCTGGCCCTGGTGGCCCAAAACAGCGGTGAGGACTGGAGCCAGGTGCAGCTGCTGCTGTCCACCGGCCAGCCTTCGCGCAGCACGCAGGCGCGCCTGCCCAATCCCTGGACGCTGGATGTGGAACGGCCCCGCCCCGTGGCCGCCATGACCCCTGCGGCAGCGCCGGCCCCGGCGGCCCCTGCGATGATGCTGGAGCGCGCCCGCAAGCCCGGGGCGGCCAGCGAGGCGGCCGAGCTGCCGGTGCTCGATGTCGCCAGCCTCAACACCGCCTACGCCACGCAGTTCTCCGTGCCCTACCGCATCAGCGTGCCCTCCAGCAGCGAGCGCGTGACCCTGGCCCTGGGCTCGCAGAACCTGCCGGCCACCCTGCTCACGCGCACGGCGCCCGCCGTGGAAGAGGCCGCCTACCTGGTGGCCCAGCTGGCCGTGCCGGCCGGTGTCTGGCCCGCAGGCCCCGTGGCCCTGTTCCGCGATGGCGCCTTCGCCGGCCAGGGCCGGCTGGACTTCGGCAACGCCGCAGCGCTGGCCCAGGGCCTGTCCTTCGGCCGCGATGACAAGGTGGTGGTGCGCAACCTGCCCGTGGACTCGGCCACGGGCAGCGGCGGCCTGCTCAGCAGCAGCACCGAACGCCAGGTCACGCGGCGCTTCCAGGTGGACAACCGCCATGACCGCGCCATCGAGCTGCAGGTGGTGGACGCCGCACCCGTCTCGCGCAACGAGCAGATCCGCGTGCAGTCCCAATACAACCCGCAGCCGGCCACCACGCGCTGGAACGACCGCAACGGCATGATCGCCTGGCAGCAGCCGCTGGCCGCTGGCGCCAGCGCCAGCTTCGAGGCCCGCCACCAGATCCGCCATCCGCAGGATCTGGCGGTCGAAGAGCGTCAGTGAAGCACCAGGGCCGCGCTTATGATCTCGCCCCATGAGTGACGCGCCGCTGCGGCCGGAGGTTTCCGGCGATCCTGCTACCCCCACCTTTGCCTCTGCGGCGCGCCCACCGGAAGGCCCGCCGCAGGGCGGCATGGCTCGCCCCACGCTGGAATTCATGATGTCCCACCCGGCCCACTTCATCGCCATGGGGCTGGGCTCGGGGCTGGGGCGCATCGCGCCCGGCACCGTGGGCACGCTGTGGGCCTGGCTGTCCTTCCTGCTGCTGCAGCACTGGTTCACGCCCCAGCAGATCGGCCTGCTGATCGCGGGCAGCATTCCCCTGGGCTGGTGGGCCTGCACGGTCACGGCGCGCCACATGCGCGTGGCCGACCCGGGCAACCTGGTCTGGGACGAGATCGTGGCCTTCTGGCTGGTGCTGTGGCTGGTCATGCCCACGGGCTTCTGGGGCCAGCTCATCGCCTTCGCGCTGTTCCGCTTCTTCGATGCCGCCAAGCCCCAGCCCGTCAAATGGGCGGACCGGTGCTTCAAGGGCTTCGGCTGGCGCGGCGGCTGGGGGATCATGTTCGATGACCTGGTGGCCGCCTTCTGCACGCTGCTGGTCATCGCCCTGTGGCGCCATTTCATCGGCTGAAGGAGCTGGCATGAGCGCATCCCACGAACTCGTCGAAACCCTGGCAGGCCTGCTGCTGCAGCGCGGCTGGATGCTGGCCACGGCCGAGAGCTGCACGGGCGGCATGATCGCTGCGGCCTGCACGGACCGCGCCGGCTCCAGCGAATGGTTCGAGCGCGGCCTTGTCAGCTACTCCAACGCGGCCAAGCACGACCTGCTGGGCGTGCCCGAGGCGCTGATCGCCGAGCACGGCGCCGTAAGCGAGCCCGTGGCGCGCGCCATGGCCGAGGGCGCCGTCGCCCACTCACGCGCGCAGTGCAGCGTGGCCGTGACAGGCGTGGCCGGGCCGGGCGGCGGCAGCGCCGCCAAGCCCGTGGGCACGGTCTGGTTCGGCTGGAGCGTGTACGGCACCACGCACAGCGAATGCCTGCGCTTTGACGGCGACCGCGCCGCCGTGCGCCAGGCCACCATGGTTCATGCCCTGCAGCGCCTCAATGCGCTGATCAGCGCAAGGCTTTTATGAGCTTGTGCGCGATCTCCTGCAGCGGTGCAGGCAGGGCGCGGTAGCTTTCCAGCAGGCGCTGCTCGTCCACGGGCAGCGGGGCGCTGTCGTCTTCCAGGCCGGCCGTCAGCTCCAGCGCCGTGGTCTGCAGCGCCAGGGCCACGCGGGCCAGGGTGTCGTTCTTGAGGGTGCGGATGGCCCCCGATTCGATCTGCGACACGGCCGAGGCCGTGATGCCTGCGGCCTCGGCCAGCCGGCCCTGGGTCATGCCCAGTTCGGCGCGGCGGGCGCGTATGCGTTCACCGATATGTCTCATGGCCCGTGCATCCAAAGCCTGTGGCGCGGGCGCTCAGGCGCCGTGGCACTTCTTGAACTTCTTGCCGCTGCCGCAGGGGCAGGGGTCGTTGCGGCCCGGCTGCTCGCCCTTGACGATGGTTTCCTGGCGCGGGCCCATGCTCTTCCAGATCTGGCGCAGGTCGTACAGCGCCCAGATGGCCTCGCCGAACTGCTCCACGCGCTCCTGGCTTGTGCTGGCGGGGCCGTCCTCGTCGTACATGCAGACTTCGGGCTTGCTGGTGTCGTCCTCGGTCAGGGCCACGACGGCGTTGAGCGCCTCGTTGAGCCAGCCGGCGGCTTCCTTGTCGCGCGGGGCGGCCCATTCCTCGGCCCAGTTCTCGACCACGAACATGAAGCCCAGCGCCCAGATCTGGCCGAACGAGGGAATCTCGCCGTCATCGGGACGCTCTTCCTCGGGCAGCGACAGGATGGCGCCGCGCATGTCCATGGCCTCGGGCTGGAAGGTGCGGTCGTCTTCCAGCGTCTTCACATCGGCGTCCAGCTGGGTGCGGATCTCGTCCATGCGCAGGCCCACCAGCTCCAGAAAGCGCGCCTGCTGCGCCGCGTCCTTGAACACTTCCATCAGCGGCAGCGGCTGGCCCTCGGCCGCCTCCAGCGTGCCGCCGTCGCCCAGCAGCATGGGCAGCCACTCGGCGGCCGGCACCTCGCGGCGCGTGCAGATCAGCGCCGTCAGGAAACCGTCGCAGAACTCCCACTGCGGAATCTCCTCGCCGCGCGTGCGCAGCTCGTCGAGCAGATCGTCAAGCTCCTCCAGCGCCTCGGGCGTCAGGGCAGGCTCGTCGGGCAGGGCGGTGGCTTCGTGGGCGTCGTTGGACATGGCGGAAATCTCTAGGGAAAACAGGGGGAAGGAACCGGCCACGGCCAGCCCCTCGAATGAATGGCCCGCAGTGTAGCCGCGCCGCCATGCCCGTGGCGCCCGGTCGGAACTGGCGCCCACGGGGCCCTATCGCCCACATGGCCCACATGGCCCACCCGCTACCCGGCTCCCTGCCAGGCCGGGAGCATGGAAAGCCCCACCCATTCCCCGACCCGGCTCATCGTCAAATTCTGCAAAGCGCCGCTGGCGCCGCCAAAGACTGCCACCAGTGCCCATGTCTGCTCGTCGAAGCCGCGGGTCGTGCAGCAGGCCATCTGGGGCAGGCACAGCGCCTCGGCCGGGTCCTGGGCCAGCAGGCTGACGAATTCCTGCGCGGTCACGGTCTCCGGATCCAGGCCCATGGGCCAGGACCCCTTCCAGCGCTGCGCATCCAGGGTCACGCTGTGCACGCCCCACGTCGGAGCGCCTGGCATGTCGCCCCAGGCCAGGCGTTGAAGGACCAGGCCCAGCCCCCTCTCCGCCCATGTCACCGGGTAAGGTGGGGCGTGGTCGATCTTCAGCAGCTGCGCATCGCTCAATCCCGCTTGGCGCAGAGCAAGGCGCAGGTAATCCTGCCGGCTGTGCCGTCCCAGCGTGCGCAATACGGCATCCATCAACGGGGCGATGGGCTGTGGCTTCATGGTGCTTTCCATTCAGAATTCATCAAAACGACGCATATAGGCATCGCATGCCAATTGCCACGCGTCTTCGTCGTCGGATCCGGAAGGCGGCGGTCCGATGAAGTTGTTGAGCCGGGATTTGGCACGAATCGGCTTGAGCAGGCGCGCCGCCTCGCCAAAGGCTGGCAGTGTCAGTCCCTTACCCATGTCCCCCAACCCCGGAAAATCTCCTGCACGAATCCCCAGGCAGTTGCCCACATCTCCGGCAGAAAGGTATTGGCTGGCCTCAACCTGCTTACGCACCGCTTCCCGCCCACCCAGTTTTTCCAGCAAGTCATCGCTGACAAAACTCAGCCAGTTGATGCTGTACATGGCTTTATTGAAGTCGTGGCTCATCAGCGCAAGACTGCCCAGCGCATTCAATCCCGGGAAACGCTGCAGATAATGGTACAGCACCTGCTGGCCTTTGCCATCGGGATCGATATTGCGCTCTTCCACTGCAGGCATGACACCCCAGCCTGCAATGGCCCAGAAGGGCTGCATCAACTCCACTAGCTGGGTGGTAATTTTTCCCACATTGCGCTCGGGCGGTTGATCAAGAATCCACCAGATAGGAAATGCCATGCGAATGAAAGACATTGCAGGGCCTATGCCAGGTGATTGATAGCGATCCTTCATCCAAAGCCCTTCGTCGTTGTTGATACGGCAGTAAAGACGAAAGTCTTGTGCATTCTCCACCCAATCGTCTGGAGGTTTTGGATTGCCCGAAGCCAGATCAAACATCATTGCAAAGCCCTTCGGATTATTGAGCGTACTCGGCTTGTGCTTTTCCATTCTCGCTTTCCCTTTCTCGCTAGCCATAGCAACAGGAGCCATCCCCCACCATATTGCAAGCTTCTCAGCACCAACGGTTTCAATGAATAGATCTATCACCTTCCAAGCGCGCTCGCGTACAGCCAATGAATCCCCTTCATGGAATACCATCTCGATGGTCCAGCCAGCTCTTGCGCAAATATTGCCAAAATTATTCCGCAATACCAGTGCCTTGAGAATATCCAATGTCGCCGCCATGGCAGCATCCGCTTCCCGATTGCTTGAGAGCCAATTGAAATCATGTTCCGCAGCCATCGTCATCTCCCTATACCTTCAGAATCCCATAAATCAGAATAGATCAAACCGACTCATATAGGCATCGCATGCCAGCAGCCACGCATGTTCATCATTCGAGCCAGAAGGCGGTGGGCCGATGAAGTTATTGAGCCGAGATTTGGCACGGACAGGCTTGAGCAGGCGCGCCGCCTCGCCAAAGGCGGGCAGCGTCAGTCCTTGATCCATATCCCCCAGACCAGGAAAGTCTCCCGCACGGATTCCCAGGCAGTTGCCCACATCCCCGGCCGAAAGATACTGGCTGGCCTGCACCTGCTTTCGCACGGCCTCTCGCCCGCCCAGTTTCTCCAGCAAGGCATCGCTGACAAAACTGAGCCAGTTGATGCTGTACATGGCGTTGTTGAAGTCATGGCTCATCAGCGCAAGACTGCCTAGGGCATTCAAACCCGGGAACCGCTGCAGGTAGGGATACAGTATTTGCTGCCCTTTGCCGTCGGGTCCGATATTGCGTTCTTCCACTGCGGGCATGACGCCCCAACCTGCAATGGCCCAATAGGGCTGCATCAACTCCACAATCTGAGTGGTGAGGCGGCCCACATTGCGCTCTGGCGGTTGATCCATAATCCACCATGCGGGAAATGCCATGCGAATGAAAGACATGGCCGGGCCTTTTTTTATCGACCCATATCTCTCACGATACCAAATACCTTCATCATTCTCAATACGGCAATAAAGGCGAAAGTCTTGCGCATTATTCTCCCACACCTCAGGAGGATTTGGCTTACCCGAAGCCATATGAAATATCAGTGCATAACCTTTTGGGTTATCAAAGCTTTTCTGCTTCTTTGCAGCCAACTTTCTTTGTGCTATCGCGCTGGTCAGCATGGCAGGCATTCCGTCGTACCAATAAACCAGTTTCTCCTTCCCTACAGCCTCACAAAAAAGATCGACCACTTTCCATGCACGCTCACGCACGGCCAATGAATCCCCGTCATGGAACACCATCTCGATCGTCCAGCCTGCTCTTGCACAAATACGCCCAAATTGGTTCTGCAATACCAGTGCCTTGAGAATATCCATCGTCGCCGCGGTGGCTTTTTGCAGTTCTCTGGTGTTCAAAGGTTTGTTGAAGTCTTTTGCCATATCCATCCTCCATATTTCACTCAATCCAATCCATCAACTTCAGAATGACAACCCGAGGCATCTCGCCAGTGCGCTCCCTACCGCACCAACACCTCGCAGTGCCCTCCCCAGTGCGGATGCACCGGCCGCAGCCCCGACGGCCGCCGCCGTATCCTTGTTCACCCGCTCTGCCAAAGAGATGGCCTTTTCCCTGTTGGCCTGCCATCGCGCTGCCTGGTTCAACACGCCTTCGTTCGCACTTTCTCCATCGCTGTCGCAAGCGCAGCTTCCGGCGTCCAAGGCATCCTTGAGAAACTTGTCTTCAAAAATATGTGAATAGGCCTGATGCTGTGTCCTGCCGTCTGTCCCTTCCGCATTGGAAAAGCCATCCCCCGGAAACTTCATCTCATAGACCCGCTGCACGTTGTCCAGCACAGGCGGAAGGCGCGGGTTCTTCACCACGACCACATCCGGAATGCGCGAGCCCGCAGGCCGGCTTCGCGTGGGGCGCACGGGCTCGTTGCGCGACATGACGGGGGCCTTGTTCAGGTACGGCACTTCCTGCTTGTAGTAGCCCCGGTAGCCTTCAAACCCGTCGGCCTGCATGACCACGCCGGCCACGCAGCGCTGGCCCAGGCCGCCAGTCATGCAGCAGCAAAACAGCTCGCACAGCGCCCTGCGGTCCAGTTCATTGTCGAAGTCCCGGGTGCCGCATACCTTGTTGAAGCCCACAAGCACGACGGCCTTGCACAGGTCCCTGGACCGCTTCAGGCGATTGAGGGCAATGAAGGCGGGGACCAGTTGCCCGCAGCTCATGCACCCGGGCCCCCCAGGGGCGAGGAGGACTCGCCTGCCGACGTACGCCGCCGCACCACGTCCCAGATGCCCATCGGCAGTTCAAGCATCATCAACTGGATGCGTCCGTCAGGCGGCAGGTCGGTGCGCGAGAGAAACTTGCGCACAGCGGGAAACTCGTCGAAGCGCTCGCCAAACTGGTGGCGCAAGGCCAGGAAGCCGATGACATCGTCCGGCGTCGACAGGCCCCAGCCCACCGCACGGTCAAGGCCTCGCCGAGTATGGGCCAGCAGCCTGTCATGCGGCCAATCCTGCTCGCTGAGATGGCAGGTCTGCCGCACGATGGCGGCAATCCCTCCCTCGCTGGGCACCAGGTTGCGGCGCAGCGTGCGCTGCATTTCCAGGGTTGAAATTTCCATCATGGCGAAGACACCTCCCATTGCCTGTTGTCCAGGCGCGCCAGGCCTGTGACGTGGTCCAGAAACTTGCGCTGCGCCATGCCGACCCAGATCCCCTCGGGATGCGGTGCCAGGCAGGCGAGGATGCTGTGGCCGCGGAACCAGTCCCCCAGATGCGCCGGGTCGAACTGCGCCAGCAGGCGAGGCAGCACGCGCGGGTCGTAAAAACGCAGCCACAGCCGCTGGCCGCCGTCCCCCCTGGCCTGCAGAAACCGCTTGAGATGGCGCTTGAGCGCAGGGGCCGGCAGCCGGCTGATCAGGAAAATGCCCCAGTGCGCCTGCCAACCTTCATGCGGCCAGCGCTGGAACAGCGGACTGCCTGCATGCACCCGCATGAGATAGGGCGCGTAGCGGGCATAGCGGGCCGCGGGCATTCCGTCATACAGACAGGTGATGCACGACTGCGGCGGCTCGGCCAGGATGGCGTCATGCAGGTGTTCATCCGCCGCCGCATCCACGATGGCGTAGAGCAGGCCGTCATAGGTGGCCGCCACCTTTTCGAGCACGGCCTGGCGCGCCATCTGGAGATCGTCCGGCGTGCCGGGGCCTGGGGGGATCAAGGTGGACATGGCGATTCAGTCCTCCATGGCCGACACGAAGGCGGCCCCCGATTGCGCGGCTTCGGCCAGGCACCGGCCCGCATTCGCACCGATCCAGACGGTGGTGCAGCCCGAGACGACCACGCCGCCGTGCAAGGTCCTGTCCCCCATGCGGGCCGCGGGCCTGCCACCGATCAGTACCGTGGCTTCGCCTTCGGCCAGGGCATCGGGCGGTGAACGGGGGCACAGCGCCTTGTCCGTGACCCTGGCCGCCGGCATGCCACCGATGAGCACATCGGCCTGGCCGGAGAGAATGGCTCCGCCCCCGTGGGCGGGGCAGGCATGCATGTCGCCCACTCTTGCTGCAGGTTGTCCCATGCGAGTGCCCCGGGTTCAGCAGTTGATCTTCACCAGCGGCGACTTGATCTCGACCATGGCCGGAGAGATCTCGATGGAGCTCGCCCCCGATTGCAGCCGGATGCTTTGGGTGCCGGTGACGATGACCTGTTGCCCATCGACCGTCAGCGTGGTGCCCGCCGCCAGGGCCAGCTGTCCGCCCGCATCGACCAGGCTGTTGGTGCCCACCCGCAGCGCGTGGTCGTTGCCGACGTTGACCGACTGGTCCTGCCCTACCTCGGTGCTGTCATTGTTCTGGATGGTGCTGCTGCGGTTGTGGCCCACGACGAGGCCTTCATCGTTGCCAACCTGCGCGCTGCGATTGCGCCCCACGGTCCGGCTCCAGTCCATCCCCACGCTGTCGCTTCGCAGGACACCCACGTTGCTCATCAGCACCGCGCCCACGTTGAGGTTGTAGGCGCACCCCACGGTGACCATCTTGAACAGGCCCGTGCCCTGCGTGTAGCCGATGCCCACGGTTTCGGATTTCATGCGCCCCGTGGCCAGGGTCCAGTTGCGGCCGATGCTGTCGCGCCCATTGGCATCCACGGTTTTCGTGCGGTTCTTGCAGATGCGGATGCTTTCATCCAGGTCCACCGTGCGCGTGCGGTTCTGGTGGACGGTGAGGGTCTCGTCCAGGTCCACCACCTCCGTGCGCCAGCCGTGCACGTCGATCTTCTCGTTGCGGCCCACGGTCTCCGTCCGGTCCCGGTGGATGACGTTGGTCTCGTCCCGGTCCACGGTCTTGCGCCGGTCGTTGCCCACCCATTTGTCCTCGTCGTTCTCGACTTCGGTGAGCTGGTCCTTTTGCGCGTGCAGCCACAGCTGTTCGGCGCCCGCCTTGTCCTCGAAGCGGATGGCGTTGGCGTCACCCGGGCCGTTCTTCAGGCCCGCGCCCGGTGCGCCGCCCTTGCTCGACCGCGTCTTGATGCCCGATTGCGTGGCGTTGGCCGGCAGCGCCCAGGGCGGCATGTTGGCCGCGTTGTAGACGCAGCCCGTGACGATGGGGTAGTCGGGGTCGCCATTGAGGAAGTCCACGATGACTTCCATGCCGATGCGCGGGATGGAGATAACGCCAAAGCCTGTGCCCGCCCATTGGGTGGCAACACGTATCCAGCAGCCGGAGTTCTGGTCCTTCTTGCCCAGGCGGTCCCAGTGGAACTGCACCTTGATGCGGCCGTATTCGTCGGTCCAGATTTCTTCTCCGGCCGGGCCCACGACGACGGCGGTCTGCGGGCCCGTGGTGCGCGGCTTGGGCGTGGTGCGCTGTGGCGTGTAGGCAAGACTCGTGGGCTGGGCCTGCAACTCGTAGCGCTGGAAGGAGCCGTCCTCCGCGGCGCTGCCCTTGGCGCCCGGGGCCACGGCACTGACGCGGGGATTCTCCTTCAAGTGGTAGCTCAGGCCCGTGATCAGGTACTGCTGGTTCTGGTCGCCGCGCGGGTAGTTGTAGAGGCTGAACGTGTAGCCCGTGGCCAGCGCCCGGTGGCAGGACTGGCCCCGCACCCGGCTTTGGCCCGTGAGGCTTTCCTTCAGGCGCACGCGGATGTAGTCCTCGCCGTCGCTCAACTGGGTGTAGCCGCCCGGCCATTCGTAGATTTCGTGGCCGTCATGGGCGTGGCCCGGTGGGTCGCGCCGCAGGTGGGTGAGGTCGGCCCGGGGTTTCTTGAAGTCGTAGTCGTCGCTGTAATGGCGGCCCGGTTTGATTTCCTGCTCCAGCTGCCAGGCGTGGATGTTTTCCTGATCGCCTGCAGCGGCTTTTTCAGGGGGATAAAAGGGAATGGAGGCGCCCCCGGGCAATACGCTGTGCGAGGCAATGATGTCGTCGCACAGCACCAGGGTGTGCTGGCCCGAGGCATGCTCGAAGAAGTAGTAAATGCCTTCGTGCTCCATCAATCGCGAGACAAAGTCGCAATCGCTTTCGTTGTATTGAACGCAGTAGTCCCAGCTGCGATAGGCGCGCGTGAGTTTCTTTTGCAGGGGATGGCCATAGGCGCCCAATACCTGCTCGATGATGTCGGGCACGGTCTGGTTCTGGAAGATGCGAAAGTCGCTCTTGCGCGTGGCCAGCCACAGCCAGGGGCTCAGGCGGGCCTTGTAGGCGTAGTGGCGGTGGTCCTGGCCCTGCATGCCAAAGCGGGTGACGATGCCGTCGATGAAGCGCCTGCCACCGCCCTGGGTTTCTATTTCTATGGTGGCGTTTTTGCCCAATAGGGCCTTGGGATCGATGCTTTCGCTTTCGCTGAGCATTTCCACATCGAGGCTGAAGAGCTGGCTGATGTTTTCCTGGCCGCGCAATTCACGGAAATGCAATTCATCGCCCAATGGCGTATGGATGGTGACTCGGCGTGTCATTGATGCTCACGCCCTGTCGGGGCGCCCTCCCGGTCTTTCGATACGGAAAGATCATGGAAGAATGAGCCGCCCCATGGAAATTCCAGTTTCTGCCGAAAAATAGGATTGCCAAAGGGAAGTTGCCGACTCTCCCACCCGGAACGGGCTTGGGAAAAGCCTAGGACAAGCGGCCGGAGCAAGGGCCTTCATGATGTGCTGCCGCCACACATCGCCCCGGCTGGCCGCCCCCGGATCAGGGCGCCGCACGCCCGCGCAGCCGCTCAGGGGTTCACAGTGTCCTGGCGATGATCTCCTTCATGATCTCGTCACTCCCCCCGTAGATGCGCCCTATGCGCGCATCGGTCCAGGCGCGGCCGATCTGGTATTCGGTCATGTAGCCGTAGCCGCCGTGCAATTGCAGGAATTCGTCGAGCAGGCGGTTTTGCAGCGCCGTGGCATTGAGCTTGACCATGGCGGCGCGGTCGGGGGCGAGCGCGCGGCGCAGGTGCAGGGCGATGCAGTCGTCCACGAAGACGCGCAGCATGGTGGCCTGGGCCTTGGCCTCGGCCAGCTTGAAGCGCGTGTTCTGGAAGTCGAACACCGGCTGGCCGAAGGCCTTGCGCTCGCGCGTGTAGGCAATGGTCTTGTGCAAAAAGGCCTCGATGGAGGCGGCCGCGCGCACGGCCACCACCAGACGTTCCTGGGCCAGTTCGTGCATGAGGTACTTGAAGCCCGCGTTCTCCTCGCCCAGCAGGTGGTCGGCCGGCACGCGCACGTTGTCGAAGAACAGTTCCGAGGTGTCCTGCGCCATGAGGCCGATCTTTTCCAGCTTGCGGCCCTTGGAGAAGCCGGGCATGCCGTCCTCGACCACGATCAGGGACACGCCCTTGGCGCCCATCTCGGGCGCGGTCTTGGCGACGACGATGACCAGTTCCGAATTGATGCCGTTGGTGATGAAGGTCTTCTGGCCGTTGAGCACGTAGTGGTCGCCCTCGCGCCGCGCCGTGGTGCGCACGGACTTGAGGTCGCTGCCCGCGCCGGGCTCGGTCATGGCGATGGCGCCGATCAGCTCGCCTGCGGCCATGCGCGGCAGCCAGCGGTCTTTCTGCGCCTTGCTGCCATAGGCATGGATGTAGGGCGCGACGATGTCCGAATGCAGCGGAAAGCCCAGCCCGCTGGCGCCCGTGCGCGCGATCTCCTCCAGTAGCACGGCCGCATGGCCGAAGTCGCCGCCGCCGCCGTAGGGCTCGGGCAGCATGGGGTTGAGCAGGCCTTCGCGCCCGGCCTTGCGCCAGACCTCCTTGGGCACGATGCCCTGGCGCTCCCATTCGGCATGGTGGGGGACGATCTCGCGCTCGAAGAAGCGGCGGGCCTGCTCGCGGAACTGTTCATGGTCTTCGCGGTAGACGGAGCGCTCGGTCAGGTCTTGCATGGGTCGGTATCCGGTGGTTGTCGGTGAGGAAAGACGGTGAAGGGCCGTTCAGGCGCTGCGCAGGTTGAAGCCCGCGTGGGGCTGCTCGCGCAGCCTGTCCTTGAGCACGCGGCGCAGCAGCTTGCCCGTGGGCAGGCGCGGCAGCTCGTCCACGAACTGCAGGCGCTGCGGGCGCTTGAGGCGCGACAGCGTGGCGCCGGCCTCGGCGACGATGGCGCGCGCCATCTCGGCGCTGGCCGCATGGCCCTGGCGCAGCACGACCACGGCCATGGGCTGCTCGCCGAAGTCGGGCTCGGGCACGCCGACCACGGCCACCTCCTGCACGGCCGGGTGCGTGGCCAGCGCGTTCTCTATCTCCTGCGGATAGAGGTTGACGCCGCCCGACAGGATGAGGTCGGCCCGCCGGTCGCTGAGAAAGAGGTAGCCCTCCTCATCCACATGGCCCAGGTCGCCATAGGTGGCCCAGCCGCGCTCGTCGATGGCCTCGCGGGTCTTGGCGGGGTCGTTGAGGTAGGCGAAGGGCGCCACGTCCGAGAAGAACACGCGGCCGATCTGGCCCGCAGGCAGCTCCTGCCCGTCGTCGCCCACGATGCGCAGCCGACCGTAGCTGGCGCGGCCCACCGAGCCTGGGCGCCGGCGCCATTCGGCGGAGTTGATCAGGGTGATGCCGCAGCCTTCGGAGCCTGCGTAGTACTCCAGCAGGATGTCGCCCCACCAGTCCAGCAGCGCCTGCTTGACGGCCACCGGGCAGGGCGCGGCCGCATGGATGGCGCAGCGGTGGCTGGACAGGTCATAGCCGTGCCGCACCTCCTCGGGCAACTGCAGCAGGCGGCCCAGCATGGTCGGCACCCACTGGCTGTGGGTGATGCGGTAGCGCTCGATCATGGCCAGCGCCTGCTGAGCGTCGAAGCGCGCCGTGATCACCACCGCGCCGCCGCCGTCCAGCGTGCGCAGGCAGTAGCGCAGCGGCGCTGCGTGGTACAGCGGTGCGGGCGAGAGGTAGACCGTGTCGGCGTCAAAGCCCATGTTGCGCTGCCAGGCCAGGAATTCGGGATCGGCCTGCGTGCGGTAGAGCGCCGCCGGCAGCGCCTTCTTGATGCCCTTGGGCCGGCCCGTGGTGCCGGAGGAGTACAGCAGGTCGCGCCCCAGCGGACGGCTGGACAGGTCGATGGGCGCGGGCGCCTGCGCACGCCAGGCGGCCAGGGCATCGGCCAGCGACGGCAGGCCCGTGGATGCGCAGTCTCCGTCCACCGAATGCACGGTGGCGGCCAGCGCGGCCGGCAGCTGCGCCGCCGTGGCGGCGGAGGCAAAGACATGGCGCGCCCCGCTGTCGCCCAGGATGTAGGCCACCTCAGGTGCCGTCAGATGGGTGCTGATGACCACCGCGTACAGGCCCGCCAGGCGCGCGGCCAGCACCAGCTCCAGGATCTCCACGCGGTTTTCCATCAGCACGGCCACCGTGTCGCCGGCCGCAAGGCCCTGCCCGGCCATCCACTGCGCCACCTCGCGCGAGCGCTGCGCCAGCGCGCCCGCCGTGTGCTGCTGGCCGCTGTCGCCCATGGTCAGCGCAATGCGGTCGGGCCGGGCATCGGCCCAGCTGTGAAAGTCATGCACGCCTGTCTCCTTTGCTTTTTTGAATCCGCCGTCTCGAATTCATCGGGTTCTCAGCAAGTATTTTTGTTTGCGCTCGGTTTTTCATCCGGGAAAACGCTTTGTTCAATGCAAATTTCGAGACTTATCATTCATTTCATGAACCTCCAGTCTCATTAAATCCGCATGAACACACCCGTCATCGTCGATGCCATCCGCAGTCCCATGGCCCGGGCCAAGCCCGATGGCGCCCTGGCCCAGCTCCACCCCGTCGATCTGCTCAGCCAGGTGCTGGAGCAGCTCGTGCAGCGCAACCGCATCGACCCCGGTGCGGTGGACGATGTGATCACCGGCTGCGTGAGCCAGGCCGGCGAGCAGGCCGGCACGCCGGGCCGCCTGGCCTGGCTGGCCGCAGGCCTGCCGGCCCATGTGCCGTCCACCATCATCGACCGCAAGTGCGGCTCCAGCCAGCAGGCGGTGCACTTTGCCGTGCAGGCCATCATGTCGGGCACGCAGGACATGGTGATCGCCTGCGGCGTGGAGTCCATGAGCCGCGTGCCCATGGGCAGCTCGCGCATGGGGCAGAACACCACGGGCGCGCGCTTCGATGCGCGCTTCGCGCCGGGGCTGGTGGGCCAGGGCGTGTCGGCCGACCTCGTGGCCGCGCGCTGGGGCCTGGGCCGCGAGGAACTGGATGCCTATGCCGCGCGATCGCACCAGCGCGCCCATGCGGCCCAGTCGGCCGGGCACTTCGAGCGCGAGATCGTGGGCATCACCACGCCTGCCGGCCTCGTCACGGCCGACGAGACCATCCGCCCGGGCACCACGGCGCAGAAGCTGGGCGCGCTCAAGGCCGTGTTCCAGAACGACGAGCTGTCGGCGCGCTTTCCGCAGATCCGCTGGCACACCACGGCGGGCAATGCCTCGCAGATGACCGACGGCGCCAGCGCCATGCTGCTGATGAGCGAGAAGCGCGCCCAGCAACTGGGCCTGCGCCCGCGTGCGCGCTTCGTGGCGCTGGACGTGGTGGGCGACGATCCGCTGTACATGCTCACGGCCCCCATTCCCGCCACGCGGCGCGTGCTGGCCAAGGCCGGCATGCGGCTGGAGCAGATGGACCACTGCGAGATCAACGAGGCCTTTGCCTCCGTGCCCCTGGCCTGGCTGAAAGAGCTGAGGGAACTGGGCGCCGACCCCGAGCGGCTGAACCCGCGCGGCGGCGCCATCGCCCTGGGCCATCCGTTGGGGGCCTCGGGCATCCGCCTGATGACCACCATGCTGCACGCGCTGGAGGACAGCGGCGCGCGCTACGGCCTGCAATCCATGTGCGAGGCCGGCGGCATGGCCAACGCCACCATCATCGAACGCCTGTGAGCCAGGCACGGGAGACACATCCATGCAACTGCAAGAGAACATGACGGCCCTGGTGACAGGCGGCGTATCGGGCCTGGGCGAGGCATCGGCCCTGGCGCTGCTGGAGCGCGGCCTGAACGTGGTGGTGGTGGACCTGAACGAGGACCGCGGCGCGGCCATGGTGGACGCCGCCCGCCAGCGCCACGGCAGCCGCCTGCGCTTCGTGAAGGCCGACGTGGCCGACGCCGACCAGATGGCCGCCGCCATTGCGGCCGCCGAGGACTTCGGCGAGTTCCGCGCCCTGGTGCATTGCGCGGGCGTGGGCGGGCCGCTGCGGCTGGTGGAGAAGGACGGCAGCCCGGGCTCGCTGGACAAGTACACGGGCATCGTGCGCGTGAACCTGATCGGCACCTTCAACACGCTGCGCCTGGCCGCCGCCAGCATGGCGCGCAACGAGCCCGTGCAAGGCGAGCGCGGCGCCTGCGTGCTCACGGCCTCGGTGGCGGGCTACGAGGGGCAGATCGGCCAGATTCCCTATGCGTCGGCCAAGGCCGGCATCATCGGCATGACCATCGTCGCCGCGCGCGACCTGGCCACGCGCATGATCCGCGTGTGCACCATTGCGCCGGGCCTGTTCGACACGCCCATCCTGGCCAAGCTGCCCGACAACATCCGCCAGTCGCTGGCAGCCTCCGTGCCCAACCCCGCACGCCTGGGCCACCCGTCCGAGTATGCGCTGACGGCATTGCACATCCTGGAGAACCCCATGCTCAATGGCGAGACGATTCGCCTGGACGGTGCCATTCGGATGAGTCCTCGCTGAGCGCTTTCCGGGCCTCGCAAAACCAAAGGCGCACAGAGGAGACACCATGTTCAAACGCCTCACGCTGGCGGCGGCCGCCTGGCTGTGCGCCACGGCCGCCATTGCAGCCGACGCCTGGCCCACGCGGCCCATCACCCTGGTCGTGCCGGGCGCGGCCGGGGGCTCCACCGACATTCCCGCGCGGCTGCTGGCGCTCAAGCTGGGCGAGCGGCTGGGCCAGCCCGTCATCGTGGACAACAGGCCCGGTGCGGGCGGCTCCATCGGTGCCAGCCAGGTGGCACGCGCGCAGCCGGACGGCTATACGGTGCTGGTGGGCAACACGGGCTCCAACGCCATCAACTACACGGCCTACAAGAAGCTGCCCTACAGGCCCGAGGACTTCGTGGCGCTGACGGACATGATCTCGTTTTCCAACGTGCTGGTCGTGCCCCAGGCATCGCCGGTGCGCTCACTGGACGATCTGCTCAAGGCCGCGCGGCAGGCGCCGGGCAAGCTGTCGTTCTCCTCGGCCGGCGTGGGCCAGACCACCCACCTCATGGGCGAGCTGCTGCGCGAGCGCACGGGCGTGGACGTGGTGCATGTGCCCTACCGCGGCTCGGCACCGGCCACGGCGGCCATCGTGTCGGGAGAGACGCAGTTCATGTTCGACAACCTCACGGCCTCGCTGGTGCATATCAAGGCGGGCAAGCTGCATCCCATCGCCGTGACGGGCGCGCAGCGCGAGCCCGAGCTGCCCAACGTGCCCACCACCACCGAGCTGGGCCTGCAGGACTTCGACAAGGTCGGCTGGATGGGTTTCTTCCTGCCCGCGCAGACGCCGCCCGCCGTGGTGCGCAAGCTCACCGACGGCCTTGTCGCCGTGCTCCGGGACCCCGAGGTGGCGCGCCGCTACCGCGAGCTCGGCGGCCGCCCAGGCGGCATGCCGCAGGCGCAGTTCACCCAGCTGGTGGACAACGACCGCAAGAGCTGGGGCGCGCTGATCACCAGCCGCCAGCTGCAACTCGACTGAACCGATTTCGACGGAGACGCCATGAAGGTGCTGGACAGCGTGCGCGTGCTGGAGATTGGCGGCATCGGCCCGGGGCCGTTCTGCGCCATGCATCTGGCGGACCTGGGTGCCGATGTGGTGTCCATCGTGCGGCCCGAGGCGGAACCCGCCACCACCTCAGCCGCCTCCGCGCTGTCGCGCGGCAAGCGCTCGGTGTTCGCCGATCTCAAGTCGCCCGAAGGGCGTGACCTGGTGCTGGCCCTAGTGCGCGATGCCGATGCGCTGATCGAAGGCATGCGGCCCGGCGCCATGGAGCGCCTGGGCCTGGGGCCCGAGGCCTGCCAGGCCCTCAACCCGCGCCTGGTCTATGGCCGCATGACGGGCTGGGGCCAGGACGGACCGCTGGCCCAGGCAGCCGGCCACGACAACAACTATGCGGCCGTCTCGGGCGCGCTGTGGGGGTGCGCGCCGGCCGATGCCCGGCCGGTCTCGCCCTTTGCCACCCTGGGCGACATCGGCGGCGGCGCCATGTACCTGATGACGGGGCTGCTGGCCGGCATCGTGCAGGCGCGCGCCACGGGGCGCGGCACCGTGGTGGACGCGGCCATCGTCGATGGTGCGGCGCACATGCTCAACCTCATGCTGCATGCGCGCCAGCGCGGGCTGGTGGCCGACGAGCGCGGCCACAGCATCCATGACAGCGCACCGTTCTACGAAACCTATGCCTGTGCCGATGGCGGCTTCATCACCGTGGGCGCCATCGAGCCGCAGTTCCACGCCCTGCTGCTGGACAGGCTGGGCCTGGCCGATGCCGCAGCATTCCAGGGCCCGCAGTGGGACCGCGCAGCCTGGCCGGCGCGGCGCGCGCAGCTGCAGGCGCTGTTCGCCTCCCGGCCCCGCGCGCACTGGCAGCAATTGCTGGAGGGCAGCGATGCCTGCTTCGGCGCCGTGCTCAGCCCTGTGGAAGCAGCCTGCCACCCGCACCTGCAGGCGCGCGGCGTCTATCTGCAGCCCGAAGGCGGCGCCCTGCAGGCCAGCCCCGCGCCACGCTTTGACGGCCAGGCCTATGCACCGGGTCCTGCAAATGCCGCAGGCTCCGACACCGCCAGCGTGCGGGAGAAGGTGAGCGCAGGGCGCGCGCAGGAAGTCTGGCGCAGCGCCCGCTGATTCACGAGAGGCTGGAAGCGCCCAGCATGCCCTCGACCAGGCGCACCAGCGTGATCAGGCGCGGCCCGGCATCGCTTTCCAGCGCGCGGCTTTGCGGGCTGTAGATGGGCAGGGAGACCGAGAACACCCAGTACTCGCCGTCCTTGGCCGTGGACATGGGCACGGCAATGGACTGGATCTCGCGGTGCAGGTCGCCGTGGCTGCGGCAAAAGCCGTGCTCGGCCAGGTCGCGCCGCGCATCGTCGAGCCGCTCGCGCAGTTGCTGGGCGCGTGCGGGATCGTCGGCCTGCAGCTCGGCGATGAAGGCCTCGCGCTCGGCCTCGGGCAGGCTCAGCAGGTAGGCGCGGCCCGTGGCGGTGCGCGACAGCGAGATGTGCACGCCGATCTCGGGCAGGAAGACCTTGTTGGTCAGGCCGTTGGCCAGCTCCACCAGGCACAGCTGGCGGCCGTGGCCGACGGCCAGCTGGATCTGGCCCTCCAGGTGATTGGCCAGCTCCTGCATGTGCGGCCGCGCGAACTGGCGCATGTGCATGCGCGCCAGCACGGGCGAGGACAGGTTCAGCAGCCCCACGCCCGGCACGTACTTGGACAGGCGCTCGGAGTAGCGCATCAGGTTCAGTTCGCACAGGGTGTCGATCAGGCGGAACAGCGTGGGCTTGGGCAGGCCCGTCATGTCCATCAGTTCACGGGCGCTGAGTTCCTGGTGCTTGTTGGAAAAGCACTGGAGCACGGAGATGCCGCGCACCAGGGCGGCCACCAGCTTGCCACTGTCTTCTGTGTTCATGAATGGTTTTCGGCACTGCTAAAGATGAAACGATTGTCTCAATTTTCCGGCTGCCAAGCGGCAAATCCCCCGGCCTTGCCGCAGTGCAAACCCTGGCGCCACCACCGGCCGGCGCAAGCGGCAAGTCCTGGCACGGCACAATTGCCGCATCCGGCTGGCGTTGCGCGCCAGCCACTCACTTTCCAGAGCCTGCCGTGTCCGAACCGTCCTCCGCCGTCCCGCCTCCCGAGCCGCCAGACTACGACGCCTTTTTGCGCGCCCATGTGCTGAGCCAGCCCCTGAGCATCCAGCGCTATGACCGGGAAGACGAAACCATCTGGGTCAAGCGCGCGGGCGCCAGCAACCCGGCATGGCGCTATCGCGCGCTGGCCCTGCTCGCCTTGTGCCTGCGCCTGCCCGTGCTGCGGCCCGTGCCCAATCCCGGCGGCCACGAAGCCATCCGCACCGAGGTACGCCGCCTGCGCCAGCTCGCGCAGCGCGGCCTGCGCGTGCCTGCCGTGCTGGCCGAGTGCGAGGACGGCTTTGCCATGCGCCACCTGGGCAGCCCCGGCGTGGAGGCGCCCTCGCTGGGCAATGCCATGGAAGCCGCCCTGCCCCGGGGGGATGGCAGCACGCTGGCGCTATGGCTGCAGGGCCTGCAGACCCTGCAGCAGGTGCATGGCAGCGGCGACTGCCTGAGCCAGGCCTTTGCGCGCAACATGGTCTGCTGTGCCGATGGCGTGATCGGCTTCATCGACTTCGAGGACGACCCCGCCGCCCACCTGCCCCTGGCGCTGTGCCGCGTGCGCGATGCCCTGTGCTACGCCCACTCCACGGCCTGGATACTGGAGCAGGCCGGCGCCATGCCGGCCGCGCGCACGGCTTGGCGGGATTTCGTGCAGTCCATGGAGCCCGAAACCCGCGCCCTGATGGCGCGCACCGTGAAACAGCTGGCCTGGGTGCGCCGCCTGCCCGAAAGCCGCCGCCTGGGCCGCGACATGCAGCGCGTGCGCATGGCCTACACGCTGGTGACGCCGTAGCGGCAGCGGGCAGCGGGCTGCAGGCCTCAGCCGGGCCTCAGCCGGGCCTCAGTCGGGCCTCAGCCGGGCAGGTGGCCCAGCGAGGCGCTGACGCGCGCCGCTTCGGCGCGCAGGGCCCGGGCCACTGCGCCCTGCGGGTCCGGGTCGAAGCCGCCGCTGGCCCCCAGCGCGCACAGCACGCCCACCACATGGCCCGTGTAGTCGTGCAGCGGCGCCGCCACGGCGCTGATGCCCGGCAGGTTGACGTCGCGCACCGAGGCGCAGCCCGCAGCGCGGATCTCGCGGCGCAGCGTGCCCAGCGGGTCCGCGCCATCGAGCAGCGCGCGCCGCGCGGCCGGCGCCTCGTCCAGCTCCCGGGCCAGCAGCGCATCCACGCGGGCATCGTCGTCCATGAAGGCGAAGAAGGCGCGCCCCGTGGCCGACCACAGCAGCGACATCACCGAGCCCACGCGCACATTGACGGTGACCGGCAGGCCCGGCTCCTCGAAGCGCACGATGGTCGGCCCCAGGTTGCCCATCACGGCCACGAAGCTGGTGACCTGCAAGGCCTCGCGCAGGTGCAATAGGGCCGGCTCGGCCAGGCGGATGGGGTCGGACTGCCGCATGGCGGCCAGGCCCACGCGCATGGCCTCGGCCGCCAGCGCGTACTGCGTGCCGCCACGGTCCTGCTCCACCAGCCCCTCGGCCATCAGGCTGGCCAGGTAGCGGTGGACCTTGGCCGGGCTTTCCTCCACCGCGCCCGCGATGGCCGTGAGGCTGGCGCGTCCGCCCAGCGTGGCCAGGGCCTTGAGCACGGCCAGGCAGGTCTCGGCGGCCTGCACGCGCTGGCGCCTTTCGCGCGGCGGCGCGGGCTCGTCAATCTCGGAGGCAGCAGTGGAAGTCATGGCGGCAGGGCGGGTCTGGAAAGGCCTGTTTTAAGGGCTGGCGGGGCATTGTGCCGCAGCTTGCGGGTAATCCCGGGCGGTGTTTTTACGCAATGCGTAGAAAAATTACGCAAAACAAGATTCCATGGATTCCACCCAGGCCTCACCGGAGACAAGCCCCATGCACAAGCGCCTTTTCCTCACCACACTGGCCGCAGGCCTGCTATCGGCCACCGCCCTGCCCGGCGCGCTGGCCCAGGACGGATTCCCCAGCAGGAACGTGCGCTGGATCGTTCCCTACGCGGCCGGCGGCGGCTCGGACTTCCTGGCCCGCACCATAGGCCAGGCCTGGGGCGGCCAGGTGCACCAGCCCATCGTGGTGGACAACCGCCCGGGCGGCAACACGGCCATAGGCGCCTCGGAAACCGCGCGCGCCGCCGCCGATGGCTACACCGTGCTGTCGGCCGACAACGGCACCCTGGTCTTCAATCCCGTGCTCTACAAGAGCCTCAGCTACAACCCCGCCAGGGACCTTGCGCCGGTCACGCTGATGGGCCGCTTCCCGATGATCCTGGTGGCCGGCCCCGGCATGGCAGCGGCCACGGCCAAAGACTTCCTGGCCCAGGCGCGCACCAGCAAGGACGGCGTGAACTACGCCTCGGCCGGTGCCGGCAGCCCGCACCACCTGGCCATGGAACTGCTCAGGGTGGAGGCCGGCCTGAAGCTGGTGCACGCACCCTACAAGGGCGCGGCACCGGCCCTGGGCGACGTGGCTGGCGGCCAGGTGCCCGTGATGATGGTGGACCTGGCCGCGGGCGCAGGCTTCATCAAGGGCGGCAAGGTCCGCCCGCTGGCCGTGGCCAACGCCACGCGCCTGCCCCAGTTGCCCGACGTGCCCACCTTCGCCGAGCTGGGCCTGCCCAAGGTGCAGGCCGCCGCCCTGGTGGGACTGGTGGCCCCCGCCAGGACCCCGGCCCCGGTCATCGCGGCCCTGCACAGGCAGGTCGTGGCCGCGATCAACGAGCCCGCCGTGCGCCAGAAGCTCGTGGATTTCGGCGTGGAGCCCGTGGGCAACACGCCCGAGCAGTTCGCCGCGCTGCTGGCCAGCGAAAGCACGCGCTGGCACCAGCTGATCCGCGACCAGAACATCACTTTGGATTGACCCTCCGCGCCTGCCTGCGAACCTGCCATGACTGCCTCCGCCGCCTCCAACGCCGCCCCGTCCACCTCTGCGCCAGCCTCCGCGCGCTGCCCCTTCGACCACCGCCAGCCCAGCGGCCAGACCGGCCCCACGGGCTGCCCCGTCAGCGCGGGTGCCGCGGCCTTCGACCCGTTCAGCGACGGCTACCAGCAGGACCCGCCCGAATATGTGCGCTGGGCGCGCGAGCAGGAGCCGGTGTTCTACAGCCCGCAACTGGGCTACTGGGTGGTCACGCGCTTCGACGATACCAAGGCGGTGTTCCGCGACAACATCGCCTTCAGTCCCTCGATCGCGCTGGAGAAGATCACGCCCACGGGCGAGGAGGCCAATGCCGTGCTGGCCTCCTACGGCTTCGCGCTGAACCGCACCCTGGTCAACGAGGACGAGCCCGCCCACATGCCGCGCCGCCGCGCGCTGATGGACCCGTTCACGCCCGAGGAGCTGCGCCACCACGAGCCCATGGTGCGCGAGCTCGCGCGCGCCTATGTGGACCGCTTCATCGACGACGGCCGCGCCGACCTTGTGGACCAGATGCTGTGGGAGGTGCCGCTGACCGTGGCCCTGCACTTTCTCGGCGTGCCCGAGGAGGACATGGACCGGCTGCGCGAGTACTCCATCGCCCACACCGTCAACACCTGGGGCCGGCCCCGGCCCGAGCAGCAGGTGGCCGTGGCCCATGCGGTGGGCAACTTCTGGCAGCTGGCCGGCAAGGTGCTGGCCAAGATGCGCGAGAACCCCGATGCGCCGGGCTGGATGCAATACGGCATACGCAAGCAAAAGGAGCTTCCCGAGGTCGTCACCGACTCCTACCTGCACTCCATGATGATGGCCGGCATCGTGGCCGCGCACGAGACCACGGCCAATGCCACGGCCAACGCCGTCAAGCTGCTGCTGCAGCATCCCGGCGCCTGGAAGCAGATCTGCGAGAACCCCGCGCTGATCCCCAATGCCGTGGAGGAATGCCTGCGCCACAACGGCTCGGTGGCCGCCTGGCGGCGCCTGGCCACGCGCGACGTGGTGATCGGCGGCGTGGCCGTGCCCGCAGGCTCGAAGCTGCTCATCGTGACCTCGTCGGCCAACCACGACGAGCGGCATTTCGCCGATGCCGACTTCTTTGACATCCACCGCGACAACGCCGGCGACCACCTGACTTTCGGCTATGGCTCGCACCAGTGCATGGGCAAGAACCTGGCGCGCATGGAGATGCAGATCTTCCTGGAGGAGTTCACGCGCCGCCTGCCCCACATGCGGCTGGCCGAGCAGCGGTTCACCTACGTGCCCAACACCTCGTTCCGGGGCCCCGAGCACCTGTGGGTGGAGTGGGACCCGGCCATCAACCCCGAGCGCGCCCGTCCCGCCCTGCTGCAGGCGCGCCAGCCCGTGCGCATCGGCGAAGCCCTGCAGGGCGGCGCCAGCCGGCCCATGGTCGTGGCCGAGGCCGAGGCCGCCGCCGAAGGCGTGCTGCGCCTGCGCCTGAAGGCCGCCGATGGACACGCCCTGCCGCGCTGGACCCCGGGCTCGCACATCGACCTGCAATGCGGGGACACGGGCCTGTCACGCCAGTACTCGCTGTGCGGCGACCCGCAGGACACCGGCAGCTACGAGATTGCCGTGCTGCGCGAGGCCAATGGCCGTGGCGGCTCGGCCTGGGTGCATGAGCATCTGCACCGCGGCGCCACCGTACAGGTGCGGGGCCCGCGCAACCATTTCCCGCTGGACGAAGGCGCCAGCCACCTGATCCTGGTGGCCGGCGGCATCGGCATCACGCCCATCTCGGCCATGGCACGGCGCGCCAGGGCGCTGGGCCTGTCCTATGAAATCCACTACAGCGGCCGGCGCCGCGCGGGCATGGCGCTGCTGGCGCCGCTGCTGGCCGAGCATGGCGCCAGGCTGCATCTGTACGTGGCGGAGGAAGGCCGGCGCGCCGACTACGCCGCCTTGCTCGCCACGCCGCGCGCCGGAGCCCGCATCCATGCCTGCGGACCGGCGCGCCTGCTGGACGGCCTGGAGGCCGCCAGCCGCCACTGGCCCGAGGACAGCCTGCGCGTGGAGCATTTCGTCTCCACCGTGGGGGCGCTGGACCCTGCCAGGGAGCAGGGCTTCGAGGTGGAACTGCGCGCCTCAGGCCTTGTGCTGCAGGTGCGCAACGACCAGACGCTGCTGGACGCCCTGCGCAGCGCGAAGATCGAAGTGCAAAGCGACTGCCGGGAAGGGCTGTGCGGGTCCTGCGAAGTGCCCGTGCTCGACGGCGAGGTGGACCACCGCGACATGGTGCTCACGCGCGGCGAGCGCGCGGCCTGCACCAAGATGATGAGCTGCTGCTCGCGCGCCAGGAGCGGCAGGCTGGTGCTGGGCCTGTAGCCAGGGCTACAGGGCAGCCCGGCGCCCGCAAGCCCGGCGCCCAGAAACACAAAAGCCCCAAGGCCATCATCGGCAATGGGGCGATCGCATCGGTGGGCGCGCTTCAGGGCGCACCTGCCTCCAACCAGATTACTGGTTGGCGATTTCGAGCTCGGCGTTGCGGGCTTGCTGGATGAAATCGATCAGGGAATAGATTGCTTGGCGCATGGTGAACTTCCTTACTGAGACGCTCAACAATCACTGGCGGCATGCATCTCAAGTGCCGCGAATGCCGGGAAAACCCTCTAAGCGTTTACCCTAGATCTAAGTATAAACCACTAGATCCACCCATGCAAAGGCACAGTTGTAAGCGCACGTCAAGATTCCGCAGAGGCGCCCAACTGCGTCCCAATGTCAGGCATGGGATGATTCAGGCTTATGACCGCGCCTTCCGTTTCTCTCGCACCCTGGCACATAGAGCCGCTGAACCCGGCCGAGGCGCCGTGGCCGCTGCTGCTGTCGGCGGATCCGTCGCGGGAGAAGGTGCGCGGCTATCTGGCGGGCTCCACCTGTTTTGCCGCGCGCGAGTCCTTCCAGCGCGAAGGCCAGCCGCCGCGTCCCGGCGGGCGCGGCGAGGTATTGGGCATGTGCGTGCTGGTGCCGCTGCGCGCCAGCGGCGACGAGGCCTCAGGCCCAACCGCCTGGGAGCTGATGAACATCGCGGTCGCGGAATCGCTGCACCACCGGGGCCTGGGCACCGCCCTGCTGCGGCGCGCCATCGAATGGGCGCGCTCCCAGCGAGCGCCGCGCATCGAGGTCGGCACGGGCAGCTTTGGCGACCAGCTGGTCTTCTACCAGCGCGCGGGTTTTCGCGTGACGGGCATAGACCGGGATTTCTTCCTCAGGCACTACACCACCCAGCTGTGGGAGCGCGGCGTGCAGCACCGCGACATGCTGCGCCTGACGCTGGAGCTGGGCACGGGCCGCTGAGGGCCTCGCGGGCGAGGTGAATCACGGGGAATGAGGGCATGGCGTGATAATTGAGACGCATTCCCATCCCATCACCTGTCCCGCCGCATGCCCGCCCATCCCCTGCCGCCACCTCCCGTCGCCGTGCTCTACGCAGACCACCATGGCTGGCTGCAAGGCTGGCTGCGCCGCAAGCTGGGCGACACCGCACAGGCGCAGGACCTGACGCACGACACCTTCGTGCAACTGCTCACCACCCGCCACCTTCCACCGCTGGACAACCCGCGCGCCTACCTGACCACCATGGCCAAGCGCACGCTGTTCTCCTTCTGGCGCAGGCGCGACCTGGAGCATGCCTACCTGGAGGCGCTGGCGGCCCAGCCCGCCATGCACATGCCCTCGGAAGAGGAACGCTATGCCATCGTGCAGGCGCTGCAGGCCGTGGACCGCGTGCTGCAGTCGCTGCCACCCACCACGCGCCGCGTGCTGCTGCTCAACCAATTGCACGACATGCCCTACCGGGAGATCGCGCTGCGCCTGGGCATTGCCGAGATCACCGTGCGGCGCCACATGGGGCGCGCCATAGCCGCCTGCTGCGCACTGGACTGCGCAACGGCGCTGCCGCAATGAGTGCCACCTCGGCCGCCGCCCTGCGCCAGCAGGCCATCGCCTGGCTGGTGGAGTCGCGCTCGGGAGCCATGACCGAGCACCAGCGCAAGGCCCTGGACCGTTGGCGACAGGCCGACCCGGCCCACGAAGCCGCGTGGTCCCAGGTGAGCGGCTCGCTGGAGCGCGTGCTCCAACCGCTGGCGCCCCACACCTCCAGCCATGCGTCAGCCGATGCAGCGGTGAGCGCACTGCTGCAGCCCGACCGCCGCCGCAGGCGCATTGCGGGCGGCGCACTGGCCTTTGCGGGCGCGGCCCTGGGAGGCCTGGTGGCCCACCGATTCACGCCTTTGCCCGGCCTGCTGGCCGATGCCCATACCGCCACGGCCGAGCGGCGCAGCCTGGAGTTGGCCGACGGCAGCCGGCTGCTGCTGGACGCGCGCAGCGCCATCGATATCGACCTGGGCGCCGACCGCCGCCGCGTGCATCTGCGCCAGGGCGCGCTGATCGCGCAGGTGCCGGCCGGCAGCCCCTTCACCGTGCAGACCCGGCATGGCCAGGGCCAGGTGCCGGCAGCGCACGGCGCGCGCTTCATGGTGCGCCTGCAGGAAGAACGCACGCAGGTGGCCGCGCTCGCGCAGGACGTGGACCTGCACACGCGGCTGGGCGCCCAGTCCCCGCTGCAGGCCGGCGCCAGCGCCTGGATGGACGGGGCCGCCATTTCCGAGGCCCTGGCGCGCGCCGAGGCGGCAGCGGCCTGGCAAAGCGGCATGCTGGCCGTGGACGATTGGCCGCTGGACTCGGTGGTCGACGCCCTGCGGCCTTACCGGACCGGCCTGTTGCGCGTCGCCCCTGCCGCCTCCCGGCTGCGCGTGCTGGGCACCTTCCCGCTGGACGATACCGACCGTGCGCTGCAGGCGCTGGCCAGCAGCCTGCCCATCCGCGTGACGCGCTATCGCGGCGGCTGGCTGACGCTGATCGATGCGGCCTGAGGCCCGGTCAACGCGGGGCTCCAAAAAAAACTGCGCCAGGGGTGATCACATCCGGCCCGCTCGCGCGACATGTCCTGTGTCATCCCCCATTCTCCGGAGTCCACAAGCATGTCCCGCTCTCTTTTCGCATGGCGCCCCGTGGCCCATGCCGCAGCCCTGGCCGCCCTCATCGCCACCCTGCCCGTCCAGGCCCAGACCGCCCAGGAGGCCGCGGTAGCCTCCGGCGCCGAAGCCGCCCAGCGCCAACGCTATGACCTGCCAGCCGGGCCACTGGCCCGGACGCTGCTGGCCATTGGCCAGCACAGCGGCCGCACGCTGTCGCTGGACCCCGCCCTGGCCTCGGGCAAGCAGGCGCCGGCGATCCAGGGCAGCTACACGGCGGAGCAGGCGCTGCAGGCCGCGCTGGCCGGCAGCGGCCTGGTGCTCACGCGCGATGCCCAGGGCGTGCTCGGCGTGCGGCCAGCGCCCCAGGCCAGCGCCCTGCCTGCGTCGGCAGCGCCTTTGCCGGAGCAAGGCGTCAGCCTGGCCACGGTGACCGTGTCCGGCAAGGCCCCGGGCTCGACCACGGAGGGCACGGACTCCTACACCACAGCATCGTCCAGCAGCTCCACGCGCCTGAACCTGGCTCCCCAGGAGACGCCCCAGGCGCTGACCGTGATGACGCGCCAGCGGCTGGAGGATCTGGGCACCACGCAGCTCAGCGACATGCTGGAGGCCGCGCCCGGCATCATCGTCACGCGCGACGGCCTGGGAGCCGAAAGCGACGGCTACTGGTCGCGGGGTTTCGAGATCCAGAACTACGAGATCGATGGCGTGCCGACGGCCGCCGGCCTCAACCAGTACACCCAGCACATGGCCATGTACGACCGCGTGGAGATCGTGCGCGGCGCCACGGGCCTCATCAGCGGCATGGGCAACCCCTCGGCCACCATCAACCTGATCCGCAAGCGCCCCACGGCCAGACCCCAGACGCAACTCAATGTCGATGCCGGCAGCTGGGGACGCCGAGGCGCGGGCCTGGACATCTCCCGCCCGCTGAACCAGGACGGCTCGGCCCGCGCGCGCCTGGTTGCGGACTACCAATCGGGCGATGCCTGGCTGGAGCGCTACCACCAGGACTCGCGCCTGCTGTACGGCATCGCCGAGGTCGATCTCGACGACCGGACCCTGTGGACCGTGGGCTTCAGCTACCTGCGCAACGATGTGGATGCGCCGATGCGCTCGGGCCTGCCGTCGCGGTTTCCGGACGGCAGTGCCACCCGGCTGCCCCGCGCCCTGAACGGATCGCCGAACTGGTCGTACAACAACCATGAGCAAAGCGGCTTCTTCACCTCCATCGAGCGCGAGCTGAGCGGCGGCTGGACCGGCAAGGTCGAGTACGCCTACGGCCAGGACCGCTACGACTCGGTCTACACCTACCTCAACGGCACGCTGCAGGCCGATGGCAGCGGCACCAGCCTGCTGCCCGTGCGCTTTCAGGGCCAGCCGCGCCAGCACAACCTCGACATGTACCTGACCGGCCCGCTCAAGCTGTTCGGCCGCGAGCACGAGTTGATCGCCGGCCTGACGCTGTCGCGCTTCGAGGACAAGGGACCCACCTCCGGCAGCTGGCTCTACGACTACTCCGACTCGGCCGCAGGCCGCATAGACAACCTGTTCACCTATGACGGCAGCAATCCCGTGCCCGACTTCGCGGCCAGCGGCCGGTTCTCCACCAAGGAGCACCAGTACGCAGGCTATCTGACCGGACGTTTCCGCATCTCCGAGCCGCTGCGCCTGATCCTGGGCAGCCGCCAGATCTACTGGGGGCGCGATACCGCCAGCACGCCCGACACCGGAGAGGCCACCACCACCCGCGCCCGGGAAAACGGCGCCTTCATCCCCTACGTGGGCGCCGTCTACGACATGACGCCCCAGTGGGCGCTGTACGCCAGCTACACCAAGATCTTCAACCCCCAGGCCTCCTGGGTGCGCGACGAGAACAATGCCACGCTGGCGCCCATGGAAGGCCGGGGACTGGAGGTCGGCATCAAGGGCAGGCACCTGGACGGCAAGCTCAACTCCAGCCTGGCCCTGTTCAACCTCAAGCAGGACAACCTGGCGGTGTGGCAGGCGCAATTTCCGGGCAGCAATGTCTACAAGGCCGAGCAGAACACCACCTCCCAGGGGCTGGAGATGGAACTGAGCGGCGAGCTGGCGCCGGGCTGGCAGGTCTCTGCTGGCTATGCCAACACCCTGACCACGAATGCAGAGGGCCAGCGCATCAACACCATGCTGCCGCGCAACAACGTCAAGCTCTTCAGCAGCTACCGCCTGGGCGGCGCACTACAGGGGCTGACACTGGGCGGCGGCGTGAACTGGCAAAGCGAGGTAGGCGACGCCACGGTGCGGCAGGCCAGCTATGCCGTGGTGAACCTGATGGCGCGCTATGACATCGACCGGCACTGGAGTGCGTCGGTGCACCTGAACAACGCGCTGGACCGCAAGTACTTCAGCTACGCGGGCTACTACAGCCACTACGGCACGCCGCGCAATCTGATGGTGGGCGTCAAATACCGCTTCTGAGCCAGGGTCTGAGCCCGGTCCCCGACCTCCTGCCGGCCTGGCCGGCAGGGGGCGGCCCCGCTCAGTCCGAGGACATCTTCATCAGCACCAGGCCCGAGACGATGAGCACGGCCGCGCCGATGCGCATGGCGCTGACCTGCTCGCCCAGGACTGTGATGCCGACCAGGAAGGCGCCCACGGCGCCGATGCCGGTCCAGATCGTGTAGGCCGTGCCCAGCGGCAGGCTGCGCATGGCCACGGCCAGCAGGCCGAAGCTGGCGATCATGGTGACGATGGTGATGGCGCTGGGCACTAGGCGCGTGAAGCCGTGTGATTGCTTCATCGAAAACGCCCAGACCACTTCGAGCAGCCCCGCCACCAACAGATAGACCCATGCCATGGAAAACTCCTTGTGGAGCCGGGTCGTCCCGGCGCATGCATGTCCCGATGTGGGGGAGGCCGTCCTCCTGGCAGAAGGGCTTGCGCCTTGCTGCATGGCCGCCAGTTTAGGAGAAAGCCGTCCAGTGGGCCGCACCCAGGCTGTTGCCCCGTTGCCGCCTGGGTGGTTGCGGCACAACAGCGGCCAGGGCGTCAGGCGGCCAGCGCCTCTTCCTGTTCAGCCAGCAGGATGTTGCCCACGGTGGCGCCCAGGCCGGCCACGCGCTTGCGCAGCTTGAGCACGGCCTTGTCCTTGCTGATCAGCAGCGCCTGGTGCTGGCTGGCCAGGTCCAGGAAATGCTGGTCGTCGGGGTCGGTGCAGGCAAAGCGGATGCGCGGCGCATCGGCCACGTACTCGACCGCTCCGTCAAAGGCCGAGAGCACGCCCTCGACCGTCTTGCCGTAGAAAGCCACGCGCGGCGCGATCTGGCTGTAGTGCAGCACGCGTTCGAGTTCGAGGCGCTGGGCCTGGTCGGCAATCCAGCGCATCTGTCCCTGCTCCACCAGTTCGCGGATCGGCGGAACATGCGGATCGTCGAAGATCAGCATGTCAAGGACCACATTGGTATCGAGCACCACGGGCCGGGGCAGGGGACCTTCATAGCCGTCGTTGCACTGCGGCCAGCGCAGCACGATCTTCATGGCGCGGCGCCCTCTGCCGGGCCTTCGGCGGCCTTTCTGGGCTTGACTGCGCCACGGATCATGTCGAAGCGGAACAGCCGGCATTCGATGGGGCCGTTCCACATGGGCGTGCGGCGCGCCTCTTTCAGGCGCATCTTGCCGGGCAGCTTGAGGTCGGGCGTGAGCATCCAGGCGCTCCAACCGCTGTAGTTCTTCTTCCAGTGGGTGGCCAGCTGGCTGAAGAATTCCACGCCGTCCTCGGTCTGGGCCGTCTCGCGGCCTGCGCGCTCGACCACTTCCATGCGCTCGCCGGCACTGCGGCCGGCCGAGCCGGCTGCGGCAATGCGCTCGCCATAGGGCGGGTTCAGCAGCATCAGGCCGGGCTGCTCGCAGGGCGGCATGCGCTGCAGCGCGTCGCCACCGCGCAGTTGCACGGTCTGGCCCACGCCCGCGCGCTCGGCGTTGCGCTGGGCAAAGTCCACCATGCGGTGGGACACGTCGGAGCCATAGATGGCCACGGGGCTGTCGGGCAGGATGGCGGCCTCGGCCTCGTCCAGCATGGCTTCCCACACATGCCTCTGGAAGGGCACCAGCTTCTCGAACGCGAAGCGCCGCAGGATGCCGGCCGGAATGCGGCGTGCAATCTGCGCGGCCTCGATCAGCACCGTGCCGCTGCCGCAGCAGGGGTCGTACAGCGGCTGGGGATCGTCGCCGTGCGGGTCCCAGCCCGTGGCGGCGATCATGGCCGCGGCCAGGGTTTCCTTGAGCGGCGCATCGCCCTTGTCCTCGCGCCAGCCGCGCTTGAACAGCGCCTCGCCCGAGGTGTCGATGTAGATGGTGGCCTCGTCGGTCGTCAGGTGCAGGTGCACGCGCACGTCGGGGTGGCGCGTTTCCACGTCGGGGCGCACGCCCTTCCTGTCGCGGAAGCGGTCGGCAATGGCGTCCTTGACGCGCAGCGCCGCGAAGTTGAGGCTGGTCAGCGGGCTGTGCTGGGCCGTGACCTCGATCTTGAAGCTCTCGCGCGGGGAGAACCAGATCTCCCAGGCCACTTCGCTGGCGGCGCGGTACAGGTCGTTCTCGTTGCGGTACAGGGTCTGCGACAGCTGCACCAGCACGCGCTGGGCCAGCCGGCTGTGCAGGTTCAGCAGCAGGGCGTCGCGCCACAGGCCGCGCACCATCACGCCGCCACGGCCCACCATGAGGTCGTGGCCGCTCAGGCCGGTGATCGCGTGGACCTCGTCGGCCAGAAATCCCTCAACGCCGGCGGCGCAGGGCAAAAACAGATGCAGTTGGTTCATAGCTTGGGTGCCGAGCATACGCGCACCGCGATTCCCCGCGCAGGCGCCAGCCGAAACCCGCTTGCCTGCGCTTCGGCCCGGGCCTACAGTGGAAGCAACCGCGAGGGAGAGCACCATGAAGCCTCGAACCACGCCCGTCCACACGGATTTCCTCGGCGCCACGCAGGCCGCACGCCTGGTGGCGCAGGTCGGCGTTGCCGCCTGCCTGGCCGGCCTGGCCGATGCCATCGAGCAAGACTTCGCGCGCTGGCCCGATTTCGAGAAATCGGCCCGCATCGCCCACCATTCGCCCGGCGGCGTGATCGAGCTCATGCCCGTGTCCGATGCGCTCGACTACGCCTTCAAGTACGTCAACGGCCACCCGGACAACGCCGATCGGGACCTGCCCACGGTGATGGCCTTCGGCGCCCTGGCCGACGTGGCCACGGGCCTGCCGGTCTTCCTGTCCGACCTGACGCTGGCCACGGCGCTGCGCACTGCCGCCACCTCGGCGCTGGCCGCGCGCCGGCTGGCACGGCCGGGCTGCCGCAGCATGGCGCTGATCGGCGCAGGATCGCAGTCCGAATTCCAGGCCCTGGCCTTCACCCACCTGCTGGGCGTGGAACGGCTGCGCATCTTCGACATTGATGTCCAGGCCATGCGCAAGCTCGTGGACAACCTGGGCCATGCGGGCATCGCGGCCCAGCGCATCACCTGCTGCGCCAGCAGCGCCGAGGCCCTGGAGGGCGCCGACATCGTGACCACGGTGACGGCCGCCAAACACCGCGCCTGCGTGATCGCCGATGCCGACGTGCGCCCGGGCACCCACATCAACGCCGTCGGCGGCGATTGCCCCGGCAAGACCGAGCTGCCCCTGGCACTGCTGCGGCGTGCGCGCATCTTCGTGGAGTTCACGCCCCAGACGCGCGTGGAAGGCGAGCTGCAGCAACTGCCCGCCGACGCGCCCGTGACCGAGCTGTGGCAGGTCATCAACGGCCAGGCGCCGGGCCGCGGGCATGACACGGAGATCACGCTGTTCGACTCCGTGGGCTTTGCGCTGGAGGACTATTCGGCCCTGCGCTGGTTGCGCGCGCTGGCCCACGACACCGGACTGATGCAGTCGATCGACCTGGTGCCTGCGCTGGCCGACCCCCGCGACCTGTACCGGCTGGTGCGCGAGGCCGGTCAGGCAGAACGCGGCTTTGGCTGACACGGGGACTGCATACCATGGGTCCCATGAGCATGAACACCCATACGACCCCGCAGACCGCGCGCGCCCTGAGACTCATAGGCGTGCCCACCGACATCGGCGCCAGCCGCCTGGGCAGCGCCATGGGCCCCGACGCACTGCGCGTGGCCGGCCTGGGCCCGGCGCTGCGCCAGCTGGGCTGCCAGGTGAGGGACATCGGCAATCTGGCAGGCCCGCCCAATCCGCAGACACCGCCCGAGCAGGGGCTGCGCCACCTCGCACCGGCCCGCGCCTGGATGGACGCCGTGCACCAGGCCGTGGGCCAGGCGCTGGACGACGGCGAGCTGCCGCTGATGCTGGGCGGCGACCACAGCCTGGCCATGGGTTCGATCAGCGCCGTGGCCGCCCACTGCCGCCGACGGGGCCGCGCGCTGCGCGTGATCTGGCTGGACGCGCACGCCGACTGCAACACGCCCGATATCTCGCCCAGCGGCAACCTGCACGGCATGCCCGTGGCCAGCCTGTGCGGCCTGGGCCCCGCGGCGCTCACCGCGCTGTCCCAGGGCGGCGATCCGGCGCTGGCAGCCGCCTCGCTGTGCCAGATCGGCCTGCGCAGCGTGGATGACCAGGAAAAGCGCCTGCTGCATTCGCTGGGCGTGGAGGTCTATGACATGCGCGCCATCGACGAGCTGGGCATGCGCGAGGTCATGCGCCGCGCGCTGGAAGACCTGGAAGGCAGCGACACCCATTTGCACCTGAGCTTCGACGTGGACTACCTCGATCCCGACATCGCGCCCGGCACCGGCACCCCCGTGCGCGGCGGCCCCAGCTACCGCGAGGCCCAGCTGTGCATGGAGATGCTGGCCGATACAGGACGCCTGGGCTCGATGGATCTGGTGGAGCTCAATCCCGCGCTGGATGTGCGCAACCAGACGGCCGAACTGGTGGTGGACCTGCTGGAGAGCCTGTTCGGCAAGAGCACGCTGGTGCGGGCCGATCGCTGACCCCGCTCAGGCAGGCGAGAGCGAAACACGCCAGCCGTCGCCCGCTGCGTCCGTGGTAAGGCGCACGGGCACAAAGCGCACAGGCACAAAGCGCTCGATCACCTCGAAATTGCTGCGCGCATGCGGCGTCAGTTCCGTGCAGGTGTAGCTGGCACCGCGCCCGCTGCGCCAGACGGCCAGCGCCAGCGGCAGGGCCCATTGGTCGGCCAGGTACGGGCCCAGCGCGGCCCGGCTGCCCTGGTGGCGGCGCACCTCGCGCGCCAGGTCATGCGCCACCTTTTCGGCGCTGACGCCCTTCATGCCGAACTGCGTGAACACTTCGCTCAGGTGCTCATAGGCCAGTGTGGCCAGCAGCGCGTTGCCCGGCCCCTCGTTCTGGCGCACGGCAGCCACCTGCAGCTGCTCGCCAGACCAGCCCAGGGCCTGGCCCAGATGGTCCAGTTCGCGCTGGGCCACCGCGCGTGGCAGCGCGGGCGCAAAGCATTCGGCATGGCTGGCCACGGGGGCGCCGCGTTCGGTGATATCGAAAGGCACCAGCCCATTGGCTGCCGGCGTGATCGTCACGTCCATCTCGCCGCCACCGGCCGGATAAAAGCCAAGCCGGCGCAGCCGCAGTTCGCAGCGCGCGCCCAGCCTGTGCAGCAGCGGCGCATAGCTGCGCTCCAGGAAGTGGAAGGGCGGCGCGGCCGGGTTGTGGGTGCCGCCGCCCAGGGTCAGGCGGCTTTCGCCATCGGCCAGCATCAGCGCGGGCCACAGCGTCTGCAGCAGCAGGGTGCAACTGCCCGCCGAGGCGATCACGAAGCGGTACTCGCCCGCACGCACCGGCCCCGGTGTGAATTGCAGCGCCTGCGAACTCATCTCGGCGCCCTGCATCTGCGCGCCGCAGATTTCGGCGGCGGCATTGACGCAGGCCAGGTGCTGGCGCATCAGGCCCGGCTTGGCGCGCCCGGCACGGATGCGCTGCATGGCAAAGGGCTGGCCCGTGCACATGGACAGCGCCAGCGCGCTGCGCAGCATCTGGCCTCCGCCCTCCCCGGCGGAGCCGTCGATCTCGATCACTTTCATTTTTCTCTTTCATTCATTGCCGCCAAAGCGCGCCACAGCATCCCGCAGATAGCGGTCCAGCGGCGCCGCATCGGCCTGCTCCCCCGGATCGGGCGCATGGGCCATGGCATGGGCCAGCTCGCGCTCCAGGAAATCATGGACCCGCACCCGGCGCGGCCCCTTGGCGGCCTCGCCCAGGCGCATCTTGAGCTCCAGCAGCTCGTTGAGCTCGGCCAGCAGGCCTGCATCCTCCAGCGTGCCCGCCACCAGCTGCGCAAAGCGCATGGGCGGCGCACCACGCCCCTCGCGTATCCAGCGCGCGGCCAGCAAAGGGCGCAGCACGTAGAAGTACTTCTTGTAGCGCACCACATCACCCTGCAGGTGGGCGCGCAGGTTCTTGCGCGCCATGGCCACGTAGTGGTGGTAGCCGCGCACCGGCGAAAAGCCCTGCTCGGCCAGCAGATGCAGGCGCTCGGCCCAGGGCTGCTCCTGCCGGTAGACCACGGGCGAGCGCAGCCATTCGAGCAGCGTGGGGTTGGAGGCGCGCAGCAGCCCCAGCGCCTTGCGCAGCTCCCAGCCGCTGACATCGAGCTCGCCGCTGAGCGGCTGCTCTATGACATCGCGGCCCGGCGCCACCGTCAGATACCAGGGCAGGCGGTGGACATAGATGAAGCGCACGTCGTAGTCGCTGTCGGGCGAGGCAAAGCCCCAGCCCCGGCTGCCCGACTCGCAGGCAAACAGCACCGTGACCTCGTGCCTGCGCTCCACCTCGACCAAGTTGGCCAGCACCGTGGCGCGCATGGCGTCGGAGACCGGATGCGCGCTCAATACCTTCTCTTCCCTCATGCTCTCATCCTGCTTTCTGTTCTGGAGGATGAGAGCCCGGGGCCCTCATCCACTCACCCTTTCACGCACACCACTTGCTTCAGGGTGTGCACCACCTCGACCAGATCCTGCTGCGCGGCCATGACCGCATCAATGTCCTTGTAGGCCATGGGAATCTCGTCCACCACGTTGGCATCCTTGCGGCATTCCACGCCCTCGGTGGCCTTGATGTGGTCCTCCACGCTGAACATCTTCTTGGCCTTGGTCCGGCTCATCACGCGGCCCGCACCGTGGCTGCAGCTCTCGAAGCTCTCCGGATTGCCCAGGCCGCGCACGATATAGCTGCGCGCGCCCATGCTGCCCGGGATGATGCCCAGCTCGCCGCGCCGCGCGCTCACCGCGCCCTTGCGGGTGATGAACACGTCCTGGCCGAAATGGCGCTCCTGCTGCACATAGTTGTGGTGGCAGTTCACCGCCTCCACATGCGACTCGAAGGGCTTGGCGATCACCTTGCGCACCGTGGCGATGAGGTTGGCCATCATCACCTCGCGGTTGCGCATGGCGAACTTCTGCGCCCAGGACACGCCGCGCACATAGTCGCCAAAGTAGCGGGCCCCTTCCTCGAAGTAGGCCAGGTCCTTGTCGGGCAGGTTGCGCTGATGGAGTTCTGCATCCTTCTTGGCCAGCTCGATGAAATGGGTGCCGATGGCATTGCCCACGCCGCGCGAGCCCGAGTGCAGCATGAACCACACGAAGCCCGCCTCGTCCAGGCAGATCTCGATGAAGTGGTTGCCGCTGCCCAGCGTTCCCAGGTGCTTGCGGTTGTTGGTGTTGGCCAGGCGCGGATGCAGCTCGCACAGCAGGTCGAACTCATCGGCCAGCGTGGCCCAGACCTGGTCCACCGACACGGGCGGGTTCTCCCAGCTGCCGGGATCACGGCCCCGGTGGCGCGGCACCGAGCCATGCGGCACGGCCTGCTCTATGGCCGAGCGCAGCGGGCCCAGGTTGTCGGGCAGGTCCTCGGCGCGCAGCGTGGTCTTGGCCGCCATCATTCCGCAGCCGATGTCCACGCCCACGGCCGCCGGGATGATGGCCTTGATGGTCGGGATCACCGAGCCCACGGTGGCGCCTATGCCCAGGTGCACATCGGGCATGGCCGCGACATGCTTGAACACCACGGGCAGGCGCGCGGCGTTCTCCAGCTGCCTGCGCGCCTCGTCCTCCACGAGCACGCCCTTGGTCCACATCTTGATGGGGACGCCGTTGTCCACGTTGTGTTGCAGGTAGTTCATTGCGTTGTCCTTCAGTCTTCTTGTCTGTTCGTCTTGTTTAGGTCTTGCTGCCGCGCGGCTCATCCACGCATCAGGCGAGACAGGTCCCGCTTGCGGATGGCGCTGCCCAGGCTTTGATAGTCCCGCAGCGGGAATTCATGCTCCAGCCAGCGCTTTCTGTATTCCTCTACACCCATGCCGCAATAAATACCGTCCAGCACGCGGTACACGCTGCGCACCACGTCCTCGCGGGCCACCTGCCCACGGGCCAGCACTTCATAGTCATCCATGGCGGTGATGCCCCAGCTGGCCCAGTCCGCGTACTGCCGCAGCTCGTATGAAAGGGTGTCGCGGTCACCCTCCATGCTCAGGTGCACTTCGCCGGGCTCGTCCATGAACACGGCGGCAGCGCGGTGCGCGCCCTTGGCCAAGGCCAGCGCCATGGCGGCCAGATCACCCAGCGAATCATGCAGGTAGGACACGGCACACACCAGTTCCTCCTCGGGCGTGCTGAACTTCAACGTCGCCCAGCCCGCCTTGCCCACCTCATAGCTCCATAGTTCTTCGAATGCGGCCATGGCCGTACCTCTCTTTTGTTTCTTCGTTGTCCGTTGTGTCCCGACCAGCCTGCCGGTCAACGCATCTTCACCAGCCCGTTGAGCACCTGGTCCAGCCCGCCGAACACGGAGATCTTGTCGATGCGCTCGGCCACGCGTTCCAGCGTCTCCAGCTCCTTCATGCGCAGGGCCACGGGGTTGTCCTCCATGACCTTGGCGGTGTTGAGCAGCGAGCGCGTGGCCGCCGTTTCCTCGCGGCGGCGGATCACGTTGGCCTGGGCCTGCTTTTCGGCCTGCACCACCTGGGTCAGGATGGCCTTCATCTCGCCGGGCAGCACGATGTCCTTCACGCCCACGCTCTCCACCACCATGCCGAAGGGCTGCAGCTTGGCCGCCATGTGTGCGGTCACCACGTCGTCGATCACCGTCTTGTTCTCCAGCAGCTCATCGAGGGTGCGGGTGCCCACGGCGGCGCGCAGCGCGAACTGCAGTTCGCGGTACAGGTGCTCGGCGGGCTTTTGCAGCTGGGCAAAGGCGCGCAGAACGTCGGTGTGGCGATAGGTCGCGCTCAGGTTCAGGCGCAGGCTCACCTTGTCGCGGGTCATGATGTCCTGGCCCGAGACCTCGACGGCCTGCAGGCGCAGGTCCACCAGCTCCACGGCAATGCTGCGGCCGAACTTCCAGAACGCATGGCTGCCGGCCTGCAGCAGGCGGTCCACCTTTCCGTCGATGGTCAGCAGCGCGCACTGGCCTGCGGGCACCTGCACCTGCAGCACGCCGTTGAGGCCGGACACGCTGCGCTGGCGCAGCTGCGTCTGGGTCAGGCGCGCCGCCAGGGCGGCGGGCAGCTCGGCGCCGGCCTGCAGGTCGACCACCTGCACGCCCACGTCCACCAGTCCCTTCCAGTACAGGCGGCGCGTGCCGGGCGGCAGGATCTCGACCAGCACGCCGTTTTCGCTGCGCAGGCCCGCCTCGGTTTCGGACAGTTCCACGCGCAGGAATTCGGCGGCCACCACGGCGGGCTCCTGGGCCATCAGGTAGTCGGCCAGGCCGTGCGTGAAGGCGGGCTGCTCCAGGGCAAAGGTTTCCACGCGCAGCTGGTCGGTGCCGGCAAACAGCCAGTGCCGGCCGCTGTGCAGCACGCGCTCGAAATCGCCATTGCGCAGCAGCAGGGCGCGTTCGTTCTTCTTGATGGTGATGCGTTGGATCTTCAGCATTTCTTCTTCTCCTCGTTCGGCGTCTTCGCCGCAATCAATAGGGGTGCCGTTACAGCAGCGGCGGGGCTCCAGGGGGCACGGCCCGGGCCTTGCAGTGCGCCGTGGCGGCAACCCTGGAAACAGGTTGCAGCGTGGCTGGCTGCGGGCGCGGACCGTGCCGGGACCTGGCACAGCCGCCGCCGCTGACGGGTGGCGGCCTTGGGCTGCATCGCAACCCGGTGGCCACCTCCCGCGTTCGGCGGGTGGTCTTTCGACCGTTTCAATAGCCCGGCCTTGCGGCCGGAAGAGTGGACAGGAATCGAACCTGCGACAGTCCTCTTGCGAGGGTGCTCTACCAGACTGAGCTACCAGTGGCTGGCAAGCCTGGAGTCGAACCAGGCGTCCCTTGCGGGACGGTTTCCACAACCTTGCCGTTACCCAGCGCCTGCGGCGTGCGGCATGCGGGAAATCGACAAGCCCCTGAGGGCCCGGACTTCCGGCACCGGCGGGGCGGGCCTTTGCCCCAACCCCGGCCTGTGAGCGGTCACCGCCTGCACTGGATGCCTTGGTTATTGCGAGATGCGTGCCAGCCTGGCCTCAGGCGCCAAACAATTCTTCAACCCATTGATTTATTTGAATAAATCTCAAATCACACTTTTCTTGACTTCTTATTCGATTCAAAGAAACTAGAATTTCAGCTATTCAACTAGACAAAAAAATGAAAAAGAAAAAGGTCGTCATCGGCTTTCTGGGTACGCAGCTGGACTCCGGCAGGGGCGCGGGGCGCTGGGAAAAATGGCGGCCGACCCTCTCCCTCATGCAGCACGAGGATCTGGTGGTGGAGCGGCTGGAGCTGCTCTACACGCCGCCCCATCTGGCCCTGGCGCAGCTGCTGCAGGGCGACATCGCCACGGCATCGCCCGAGACCCAGGTGAACCTCGTGCCCATGGACATTGCCGATCCCTGGGATTTCGGCGAGGTCTATGCGCGGCTGTTCGACTGGACGCAGGCCTACCGCTTCGACCCCGAGCGCGAGGAGTACTGGACGCACATCACCACGGGCACGCACGTGGCACAGATCTGCCTGTTCCTGCTGGTGGAGTCGCGCCGCATTCCCGGCGTGCTGGCCCAGACCTCGCCACCCCGGCGCCAGCGCATGGGCGACCCTGGCAGCTATGCGCTGATCGACCTGGACCTGTCGCGCTACGACGTGATCGCCCAGCGCTTCGGCGCCGAGCAGAGCGAGGCCGTGCAATTTCTCAAGAGTGGCATCGCCACGCGCAATGCCGGGTTCAACGCGCTGATCGACGAGATCGAGCGCGTGGCCGTGCGCTCGCGCGCGCCCATCCTGCTCACGGGTCCCACGGGTGCGGGCAAGTCGCATCTGGCGCGGCGCATGTACGAGTTGAAGAAGGCCAGGCACCAGGTCCAGGGCGATTTCGTGGAGGTCAATTGCGCCACGCTGCGCGGCGATGGTGCGGCCTCGGTGCTGTTCGGCCACAAGAAGGGCGCGTTCACGGGCGCTGCGGCCGACCGCGCCGGCCTGCTGCGCAGCGCGCACCAGGGCGTGCTGTTCCTGGACGAAATCGGCGAGCTGGGCCTGGACGAACAGGCCATGCTGCTCAAGGCGGTGGAGGAAAAGCGCTTCTATCCCATGGGCAGCGACCGCGAGGTCAGCAGCGACTTCCAGCTGGTCGCCGGCACGCACCGCGACCTGCGCATCGACGTGGCGCAGGGGCGCTTTCGCGAGGATTTGTTCGCGCGCATCAATCTGTGGTCCTACGCGCTGCCGGGCCTGGCCGGGCGCCCCGAGGACATCGAACCCAACATGGACCACCTGCTCGCGCGCTCGGCCGACGAGACCGGCCAGATGGTGCGCTTCAACGTGGAGGCCCGCGAGCGCTATCTGCGCTTTGCGCGCTCGCCCGAGGCGCTGTGGAGCGGCAACTTCCGCGACCTGTCGGCCAGCATGACGCGCCTGGCTACGCTGGCCGACGGGGGGCGCATCTCCACGGCCCTGGTCGATGCCGAGATCCAGCGCCTGAAGTGGCTGTGGCAACGAGGCGATGCCGTGCAACCGGCCGGCGCCAGCCTGCAAAGCCTGCTGTCTGCCGAAGTGCTGGAGCCGCTGGATCTGTTCGACCGCATGCAGCTCGAAGCGGTGCTGCGCGTGTGCCGGGAGTCGCCTTCGCTGTCCGATGCGGGGCGCCGCCTGTTCGACCAGTCACGCACCCAGCGCAGCGTGGTCAACGATGCCGACCGCCTGCGCAAGTACCTGCTGAAATTCGGCTTGAAGTGGGATGCCGTGGCCGGCCGAACGCCATAGACACCACGGTGGCGCGATGGCGCGATGGCGAGTTTGCGCGCCTGGGCTACAGCGCCTTGCGCAGCGTGGTCGGCGGGATCTTGAGCAGCTCGCGGTACTTGGCCACCGTGCGCCGCGCGCATTCGATGCCCTGCTCCTTGAGCATGTCGGCGAGCTGGTTGTCCGACAGCGGCTTCTTGGGGTCTTCGGCCGCGACGAACTGCTTGATCAGCGCGCGCACGGCCGTGCTGGAGGCATTGCCACCGGCCTCGGTGCCCAGGCCCGAGCCGAAGAAATACTTGAGTTCGTAGGTGCCCTGCGGCGTGGCCATGTACTTGGCCGTGGTCACGCGGCTGATGGTGGATTCATGCAGGCCCAGCGCATCGGCAATGTCGCGCAGCACCAGCGGGCGCATGGCCAGCTCGCCATGCACGAAGAAGTTCTTCTGGCGCTCCACGATGGCCTGCGACACGCGCAGGATGGTGTCGAAGCGCTGCTGGATGTTCTTGATGAACCAGCGCGCCTCCTGCAGCCGCTGCTGCAGCGCTGCATGGCCTTCGCTGCCCCTGTGGCTGCGCAGCGCGCTGGCATAGATGTCGTGCACGCGCAGCTTGGGCATGACGTCGGGGTTGAGCTGCACGCTGAAGTCCATGCGGCCCGCGCCGCTGCGCACGGGGCGCACGATGACGTCGGGCACGACGATCTGGCGCTGCACGTCGGCAAAGCGCCGGCCCGGGCGTGGCTCCAGCCGGGTGATCAGCACCAGCGCCTCGCGCAGCCGCTCCTCGCGCGCACCGCACAGGCTGGCGAGCTTGCGCAGGTCGCGCCGCGCCAGCAGGTCCATGGGCTGGGCGCAGATGTCCAGCGCGGTGCGCAGCACGGCCTGCCGGTCTTCGTCCTCGGCACTGCCGTTGCCTTCGCGCTCGGCATCGGCCAGCTGGTCGCGCAGTTGCAGCGTCAGGCATTCGGCCAGGTCGCGCGCGCCTACGCCCACGGGCTCCAGGCTTTGCAGCAGGCGCAGCGCCACGGTGAAGCGGTGCACCAGTTCCTCGCACTCCTCCAGGTCGTCGCCCGCCAGGCCCTGTGCCAGCTCGTCAAGCGGATCTTCCAAGTAGCCGTCGTCGTTGAGGTTCTCGATCAGAAAGCGCAGTGCGGCGCGGTCCACCTCGCCCAGGCGCAGGCTCAGGGCCTGGCGGTGCAGGTGGTCGGTCAGGCTTTCGGCGCTGCGAGCCAGTTCGGTGGCATCGGCCTCGTCTTCCTCGCCCTGCCCGCGCGTGCGGCTGGAGGGCGCATCGCTGCCCCAGTCGCGGTCATCGTTGCCCGAGTTGGTCTGGCCGTCGCCTTCCCAGCTCAGGGACTCGGCCGTGCCGGAAGTCTCCACGGCATCGCCGGAGGATGCATCCGACGAGGGCTCCCACTCCACCGCCGCCGAAGGCTGGTCTGCGCGGCTTTCCTGGAAGGACTCCGTGGCCTCGGCGCCGGGCGCGGCAGGCTCGCGGGTGCCGGCAGCCGCATCGTGATCGCCCTCCTCGTTCGCCAGCTCCAGGAAGGGGTTGTCGCCCAGCATCTGCTCCACTTCCTGCGCCAGCTCCAGCGTGGACAGCTGCAGCAGCTGTATCGACTGCTGCAGCTGGGGAGTGAGCGAAAGATGCTGGGAGACGCGCAGCGACAGACCGGGCTTCAAGCGGCAGCTCCTTCGCGCAGACAGTCTCGCAGACGGGCCAGGCAGGGCATGGCGCTACATCCGGAAGTGTTCGCCGAGGTAGACACGCCGCACTTCGGCGTTGTCCACGATCTCCTCGGGTGTGCCCTGGGCGAGCACGTGGCCGTCGCTGATGATGAAGGCATGGTCGCAGATGCCCAGCGTCTCGCGCACGTTGTGGTCGGTGATCAGCACGCCGATGCCGCGCGCCTTGAGAAAGCCGATGATGCGCTGGATCTCGATCACGGCGATGGGGTCGATGCCGGCAAAGGGCTCGTCCAGCAGGATGAAGCGCGGCTGCGTGGCCAGGGCGCGTGCGATCTCGACGCGGCGGCGCTCGCCGCCCGACAGCGCCAGCGCAGGCGATGCGCGCAGATGGTCCACGCGCAATTCCTGCAGCAGCGCCGTCAGGCGCTCCTCGATGACGCTGCGCGCCAGCGGCCGGCCCTGCTCGTCCCTTTGCAGCTCCAGCACGGCGCGCACGTTGTCCTCGACGCTGAGCTTGCGGAAGATCGATGCCTCTTGCGGCAGGTAGGACAGGCCCAGGCGCGAGCGCTGGTGGATGGGCATGTTGCCCACGGCCTGACCGTCGATGAAGATGTCGCCGCCGTCGCTGCGCACCAGGCCCACGATCATGTAGAACGAGGTGGTCTTGCCCGCGCCGTTGGGGCCCAGCAGGCCCACGACCTCGCCCTTTTTCACGGAAAGCGACACGTCCTTGACCACCTTGCGGCTGCCATAGGACTTGGCCAGATGGCGTGCCTGCAGGCTGCTGCCCTGGTCGGCGCGTGCAGTGGCAGCCGGGGCTGCGGCTTGCCCGCTCATCGCTTGGTACCGCCGAGGCTGTCCAGGCTGTTGCTGGGCTGCAGGGACGTGCCCGGCGTGCCCGCTGCGGGGGCGCGCGGCTGCGAGCCCGGCGTGCCTTCCTTGGGCGCCAGCACGGCGCGCACGCGCCCGCCCTGGCCGGCCGTGGAGCTGGGCTGGCCACCGCTGGTCTTTTGCCCGTCAACGGTGAACACGTCGGTGAGGTTGTTGTAGACGATGATGGAGCCGGTGATCTCGTCGCTGAGCTGGCCGCCGCGATAGCGGCGCAGTTCGCCGCGGCGGATGAACTTCACGAGGTCGGCCTTGCCGTCGTATTCGATGATCTCGCCCTCGCCTTCCACGAACTCCTCGGGCTGGCCCGGCACGGTATCGCGCTTTTGGCGGAAGAAGGCACGCTTGCCCGCCTCGGCCGTCACCACGCCGTACTGAAAGCCTTCAGGGTCTTGCCGCACATCGAGCTGGGCGCCGCGCAGCACGATGGTGCCCTTGGTCATCACAACATTGCCAGTGAAGACGCTGGTCTGCTTGAGTTCGTCATGGCGCAGCGCATCAGCCTCGATGTTCATGGGCTTGGTGCTGTCGGCCTTTTCGGCCTGGGCCATACCGGCGAAAGCCGCCAGGGCGGCGGCGAGCAGGAGGGAGGAAAGTCGTTGTTTCATGGAGGGCACGCTTCTTGCATCCATTGTAGGGGGTGTCGCGCGCAACCGTTCCTGGCGTCTTTCAACGCGCACGGAAAGCGCTGACACAAAGGCACAAAAAGAGGTTTCCAAAAGCGACAGGCCCGCGCAATGGCGGGCCTGTCGCGGCTTGGCTGGGCCGAGGCCCGGGCCTCAGCCCTTGCGGCTGGTGGCGATCAGCTGATCGACCACGCGCAGCACATTGGTCATGTTGCCGGCCTTGGTGCCGTCGGTGTAGTAACGGCCCGCCACGCCCATGGCCGGCACGCCTTCCACGTCATAGTCCTGCTGCAGCTGGGTGGCCTTGCGAACCTGGTTGGAGACGCTGAAGGAGTTGTAGACCTCCTTGAACTTGGCCACGTCCACGCCCTGCTTGCCCACCCAGGCGAAGATCTCGTCGTCCTTGGCCAGACGGTTGCGTTCCACATGGATGGCGTGGAAGGCGCGCGCATGCATGGTGTCCAGCAGGTTCATACCTTCGAAGGCGTAGTAGAGCTTTTGCTGGGGCACGAAGCTGGCGTTGAAGGCCACGGGCACGCGGTGCACGACCACGTCGGCCGGCGCCTGGTTCTTCCAGGCGGCAAAGGTGGGCTCGAACGCATTGCAGTGCGGGCAGCTGTACCAGAAAAACTCGACCACCTCGACCTTGCCGGCGCCGGCGCTGGTGGGTGCTGGCTTGGCCAGCTTGATGTAGTCCTTGCCCTCCTTGGGCGCTGCGGCCTGGGCCTGGGCGGCGGAAGTGCCCAGCGTCAGTGCGCTGGCAGCGGCTGCCGAGGCAGCCAGGGAAAAGTCGCGGCGATTCATCAAAACAAACTCCTCGTTCAATGCTGCAGGTTAGGAGGCAGGGGCCCGCCAAAAGTTCAGCGCTCTTGTCGCAACGCGCTTTCAGCGTGCGGCGCGCACCAGCGTGGACTCGACCCCGGCGCCATCGAGCTTTTGCTTGAGCTGCTCGGCATCGTCGCGCTTGGTGAACGGACCCACACGCACGCGGAAGATGGTGATGCCGTTTTGCTCGCGCTCGCTCACGCGCGCCTCCCAACCCAGCATGGCCAGCTTGGCGCGCTGCGCATCGGCATCGCCCTGGCTGCGGAAGGCGCCGGCCTGCACGAAGTAGTTGAAGGCGGCGTCGGCCTTTTCTGCCTTTTCCGCCTTCTCGGCGGCGGCGGAGCGCGACTTGACCAGGTCACCCAGCGGATCGGCCGAGCTCTTGCCATCGGCCTTGGTTTCGGGCTTGGCGGGCGGCTTGGCCGGGTCCACGGGCGCGGGTGGCGGAGTCACGCCTCCGGCCACGGCGGGCGGGGTGGGGGCGGTTGGTGCGGTGCTGCCAGGGAGGCTGGGCGTGACGGCGGCCGGTGGTGGCGGCGCCGGGTTCTTGCCCTGCAGCGGCGCGTTGGGGTCCCAGTTCTTGTTGCGCTGGGCCTCGGCCGCGTCCTGGTCGGCCGTCTTGCCGCCCTTGGAGAGAAAGGGCACGGGCACCTTGGTCACATAGACGGCGACGGCCAGGGCTGCTGCCAGCCCGACGATCATGCCGATGATGAGACCGATGACGGTGCCCCCACGTTGCTGTGTCTTCATAGATCGCTTGTCGCTCGAAGTTACATGCGTTGCGGGGCCGAGACGCCCAGCACTGCCAGGCCATTGTGCAATACCTGGCGCGTGGCCGAGATCAGCGCCAGGCGGGCGAGCTTGACCTTTTCGTCGTCCACCAGGATGCGTTCCGCGTCGTAGTAGCTGTGGTACAGCGAGGCCAGTTCGCGCAGGTAGAACGTCACGTCGTGCGGCGCATTGCCTTCTGCGGCCGAGGTCAGCATGGCCGGGTACTTGGCCAGCTGCAGCATCAGCGCCTGGGCCTGCGGGCCTTCCAGCGCCGACAGGTCCACGTCCTTGAGCGTGGCCGCGTCACCCCCCCAGGCGGCCAGCACCGAGCAGATGCGCGCATGGGCGTACTGCACGTAGTACACGGGGTTGTCGTTGTTCTGGGCCACGGCCAGGTCCACGTCGAAGGTGTACTCGGTGTCGGGCTTGCGGGACAGCAGGAAGAAACGCACCGCGTCCTTGCTGGTCCACTCGATCAGGTCGCGCAGCGTGACGTAGGAGCCGGCGCGCTTGCTGATCTTGACTTCCTCGCCGCCGCGCACCACGCGCACCATGGTGTGCAGCACATAGTCGGGATAGCCGGCAGGGATGCCCACGTCGGCGGCCTGCAGGCCGGCGCGCACGCGCGCGATGGTGCCGTGGTGGTCCGTGCCCTGGATGTTGACGACCTTGGAGTAGCCGCGCTTGAATTTCTGGATGTGATAGGCGACATCGGGCACGAAGTACGTGTAGTTGCCGTCCTGCTTGCGCATCACGCGGTCCTTGTCGTCACCGTAGTCGGTGGACTTGAGCCAGAGCGCGCCGTCGAGTTCGTAGGTATGTCCGCCCGCGATCAGGCGCTGCACCGCGTCCTCGACATAGCCGTTGGTGTAGAGGCTGGATTCGAGGTAGTACTCGTCAAAGTGCAGGTTGAAGGCCTGCAGGTCCTTGTCCTGCTCGTTGCGCAGATAGGCGACGGCGAACTGGCGGATGTTGTCGTAGTCCTCGACATCGCCGTTGGCCGTGAATTCGCGGTCATCGGCCTTGACGGTCTTGCGGGCCAGGAAGTCGTCGGCGATGTCCTGGATGTAGGAGCCGTTGTAGAAGGCCTTGCTTGCCGGATTCTCGGGATCGATGGGCCAGCATTCGTCACCGGGCTTGAAGCCCTTGGCACGCAGCTGCGTGCTCTTGGTCAGCGTGTCGATCTGCACGCCCGCGTCGTTGTAGTAGAACTCGCGGTGCACGCCCCAGCCCTGCGTGGCATAGAGGTTGCAGATGGCATCGCCCAGCGCGGCCTGGCGGCCATGGCCCACGTGCAGCGGGCCGGTGGGGTTGGCGGAGACGAACTCGACCAGCATCTTTGCGCCACGGTCGGCCAGCCAGCCGAACTTCTCGGCCTGCTCCAGCACTTCGCGGATGATTTGCTGCTTGGCGGCGGGCTTGAGGCGGATGTTCAGAAAGCCGGGGCCGGCGATCTCGATGGCATCGACCCAACGCTGGAAGGACGGCGTGGCCTCCAGCGCAGCCTTGAGCTGCTCGCCCAGCGAACGCGGGTTGAGCTTGAGCGGCTTGGCCAGCTGCATGGCGGCCGTGCAGGCGAAATCGCCATGGGCAGCCACCTTGGGGGATTCAAAAGCGGCACGGGCACCGGCGCCGGGCGACAAAGTTTCAAGCTCGCCGGCCAGAGCCGCGAGCAGTTCCTGTTTGACGGAGAGCATCGGCGGATTCTACGTGGCAGGCCCACCCCATGCCGCCGGACAGGAAAACGGAGCCTACATGCCTCGCGCCCAGAACACCGCGACGACGGCGATCACGGGCACCACATGGGCCTGCCACATCACCCAGCGGCGCGTGCTGGCGACCTCGGCCGGCTGGGGCAGGCCCTGGCCGGCATCCAGCGCGCGGCGCCAGCGCCGGAAGGCCAGCGTGGGCTTGATCGACAGCAGCGCGCCGACGACAAACAAAGTCATCTTCAGATGAAACAGTGGCTGCGAGACGTACCAGGACATGCCCTTGACGCCCCACACCAGACGGGCGATGCCGGTCAGCACCAGGAAGACCACGGCAAGGCCATAGATCATGTCCAGCCGCGCCAGGCGCTGCACCACGGCGGCGCTCATCCACTCGCTGCGGCACAGCGCCGCCTGGCTGGACAGGAACACCACGAAGGTGAGGATGGCCAGCAGGTGGAGGCTGGCCAGGATGGCTTCTATCGTCATGGGGAATCCGTATAGAAATTGGGCCTCTTGGGCCAAGCGTCCATTACGCCAGAAACGGGGACTGCCATCGTGATGTCCGAGGCAATCGGTAGACCACTGCGGTCCGGTCAGCGCCCCAGCTCCGCGCGCACCCAGTCGTCCAGCAGCGTCTTTTCGTAGCGCAGGGGATCGTTGGGATACAGGTCCGGGCGCATCATGAAGCTGGCGTCGCGCAGCTGGCGGCTGCCTTCTCGCAGCAGCTTTCCATCGGCTCCCAGCAGCTTGAAGCGCAGGTCGATGCGCGGTGGGTAGATGTCGCGCACGATGCGCACATCGGCAGCCTGGGGCCCGCGCCAGGGCTCGAAGCCGCCTGCGCGCTGCACATCGGTGAGGTGAACTTCAAGCCGCTGGCCCTGGGGCAGCCTGGGCGCGGCACGCTCGGCCAGGAACTGGGCCAGCGCATCGACCCAGGCGCGGCGCGCCTTCTCGGACTCCTGGGGTCCGTTGCGCCCGGCGTCGAACCGCGAGGGATCGTCAAAGGTCACGCTCACGATGCCGGCAGGCACCGCGCCCTGCCGCATCCCGTCCGGCCGGCCCTGCCCCGCCCCCTGGACGGCGCAGCCCGCCACCATGCCCAGGCAGGCGGCTCCCAGCGCCATGCGCATCCAGCGCCGCCGTCCTCGGGCCGCGCCCTGCGTTGCGGATACCGCTTTCGTCGCTATCGACACTGCCATGCTCATTCCTCCTTGCTGGGCGGCCCGCTCAGGCCGCGTGGGTACGCCGCCAGAAATCCGGCTGCTCGTAGTGGTGCTTGAGATAGTCGATCCACAGCCGCACACGCAGCGGCATGTGCTTGCGCTGGGGAAAGACGACAAAAATGCCATTGGGCGGTGCCGCGAATGTTTCGAGCACGGCCACCAGGCGGCCCGAGGTGATCTCGGCCTCGACCTCCCAGGTGCTGCGCCAGGCGATGCCCCAGCCGCCCAGGCACCAGTCGTGCAGTACCTGGCCGTCGGAGCAGTCCAGCGGGCCGCCCGGCTTGAAGTGCACGACCTCGCTGGTGCCGCTGTCGGGATGGGGGATGCGGAAGGCCCAGCCACGCGTCTGCGAAGCGTCGCTGGACAGCGTCAGGCAGTCGTGCTGGGTCAACTCGCTGGGGTGGCGCGGCGTGCCTCGGCGCTCCAGATAGGCAGGCGTGGCGACGCACTGGCGCCGGTTGTCGGCAATGCGCACACTGACCAGGGCCGAGTCGGGCAGATCGCCCACGCGCACCGCACAGTCAAAGCCTTCGCCGGCCAGATCGACCACGCGGTCGCTGAGGTTCAGGGAAATCGTCACATCCGGGTGCAGATCCCGAAAGAGCGGCACCAGGGGCGCCACGTGCCGCCTGCCAAAGCCCGCCGGCGCCGTGATGCGCAGGTGGCCCGTGGCCTTGACCCCGCCCGCGCTGACACTGGCCTCGGCGTTGGACACATCGGACAGCAGGCGCTGGCAATCCTCGAGAAAGGCGCTGCCCTCATGCGTGAGGGAGATGCGCCGCGTGGTGCGCACCATGAGCTTGACGCCCAGGTGCTCTTCCAGGGCATCGAGGCGCCGCCCCATGATGGCCGGCGCCACGCCTTCCGCCTTGGCCGCTGCCGTGAGGCTGCCGCGCGTTGCCACCGATACGAATGACTCGAATGCCTTGAGCTTGTCCATGACCGCTGTCCGTTTCTTTTCCGTGTTCTTGTGGGGCATGCGACCGCACACCCGTCTCCTGTGACTCGCCTTTTTGCATAGTGGGCACTGGCTGTCCTCCATGTGCACCATGCATAGGGCTGCGCGCCAAAGCCGGCCGGTTTTGGCGCGCGCATAACCTTCCCACATTTTTGCGTAAAAGTCACGAGTTTTAAGATTTATGGTCTATTTATGTACGCAAATAAATCTAATAAAGTATTCCTTATAGTCAGGCCCGAAAAGGGTCTGCCAAGCCTTTCCATCCATCCAACCCGGGGTTCCCACCATGACCGATCGCACCCAAGCCCACAGCCTGCAGGTCGCTACAGAGCTGCACCGTTTCATCGATGAACAAGTGCTCCCGGGCACCGGTGTCGCTCCCGAGGCGTTCTGGAAAGGCTTCGACGCGATCGTCAACGATCTGGCTCCTCGCAATGCCGCCCTGCTGGCCGAGCGTGACCGCCTGCAGACCGAGCTGGACACCTGGCACAAGGCCCATCCCGGCCCCATCACCGACATGGCCGGCTACCAGCAATTCCTGACGCAGATCGGCTATCTGGTCGAGCAGCCCAAGGATGCCAAGGCCACCACCACCAATGTGGATGCGGAACTGGCCATCCAGGCCGGTCCCCAGCTGGTCGTGCCCATTCTCAACGCCCGCTATGCGCTGAACGCCGCCAACGCGCGCTGGGGTTCGCTGTATGACGCGCTGTACGGCACGGACGCCATCGGCGAAGACGGCGGCGCGGAAAAGGGCAAGGGCTACAACCCCGTGCGCGGCGCCAAGGTGATCGCCTTCGCACGTGATTTCCTGGACCAGGCGGCCCCGCTGGCCTCGGGCTCGCACAAGGATGCCGCCGGCTATCGCGTGGAAGCTGGCCAGCTGGTCGTCGCGCTCAAGAACGGCGGCACCACGGGCCTGAAGAACACCGCCCAGTTTGTCGGCTACCAGGGTGATGCCGCAGCGCCCTCTTCCGTGCTGCTGCTCAACAACGGCCTGCACATCGACATCCGCATCGACAAGACCACGGCAATCGGCCAGACCGATGCCGCCGGCGTGGCCGACGTGGTGGTCGAAGCCGCCCTGTCCACCATCCTGGACCTGGAAGACTCCGTGGCCGCCGTGGATGCCGAGGACAAGGTGGTCGGCTATGCCAACTGGCTGGGCATCCTCAAGGGCACGCTGACCGAAACCTTCGACAAGGGCGGCAAGAGCATGACGCGCGGCCTGAACGCCGACCGCGAGTACACGGGCGCCGATGGCAAGCCCGTCAAGCTGCATGGCCGTTCGCTGATGTTCGTGCGCAATGTCGGCCACCTGATGACCAACCCGGCCATCCTCTGGGGCAACGGCAAGGAAATCCCCGAGGGCATCCTGGACGCCATGGTCACCACGGCCATCGCCGTCCACGACATCAAGGGTCTGGGCGCCAACGGCATCCGCAACTCGCGCACGGGCAGCGTCTACATCGTCAAGCCCAAGATGCACGGCCCCGCGGAAGCCGCCTTCGCCAGCGAGCTGTTCGGTCGCGTGGAAAAGGTCCTGGGCCTGCCCGAGAACACCGTCAAGCTGGGCATCATGGACGAGGAGCGCCGCACCAGCGTCAACCTCAAGGCCTGCATCGCCGCTGCCGCATCGCGCGTGGCCTTCATCAACACCGGCTTCCTGGACCGCACGGGCGACGAAATGCACACCGCCATGTATGCCGGCCCCATGGTCCGCAAGGCCGACATGAAGGGCAGCGCCTGGCTGGCCGCCTATGAGCGCAGCAACGTGCTCGTGGGCCTGGGCCTGGGCCTGCGCGGCAAGGCGCAGATCGGCAAGGGCATGTGGGCCATGCCCGACCTGATGAAGGCCATGCTGGAGCAAAAGATCGGCCACCCCAAGGCAGGCGCCAATACCGCCTGGGTGCCCTCGCCCACGGCCGCCACGCTGCACGCCCTGCACTACCACCAGGTCAACGTGGCCGAAGTGCAAAAGCAGCTGGAGCAGACCAATGCCGACGCCGAGCGCGCCACCATCCTGGCCGACCTGCTGCAAGTGCCCGTGGTCAAGGAAGACAAGTGGAGCGCGGCTGAAAAGCAGCAGGAGCTGGACAACAACGTCCAGGGCATCCTCGGCTATGTGGTGCGCTGGGTGGACCAGGGCGTGGGCTGCTCCAAGGTGCCCGACATCCACAACGTGGGCCTGATGGAAGACCGCGCCACCCTGCGCATCTCCAGCCAGCACATCGCCAACTGGCTGCAGCACGGCATCGTGACCGAGGCCCAGGTGCGCGAGACCTTCGAGCGCATGGCCGCCGTGGTTGACCAGCAGAACGCGGGCGATGCGCTGTACAAGCCCATGGCCGGCCACTTCGACACCTCGATGGCCTACCAGGCCGCCTGTGACCTGGTCTTCAAGGGCAAGGAGCAACCCAGTGGCTACACCGAGCCCCTGCTGCATGCCTGGCGCCTGAAGGTCAAGGCAGCCGCCTGACACCTGGCGGCGCCCAAGGCTGCAAAAGCACCCAGGCTTGCCTGAGGTGCTTTTTTCATGGGCCTACACTCGGAACCACGATGAGTGCCCCTCCCCCCGATGCCAGCCTGTGTCCGCTGTGCGGCCGCAGCAATCAATGCGCCATTCTTGCGGGCGTTGATCCGCTGAACTGCTGGTGCATGGACACGCCAGTGGCACCCGATGCACTGGCCCGCATTCCGGAGCCACTGCGCAACAAGGCCTGCCTGTGCCCCGCCTGCGCGCTTGGCACCGACAAGCCTCGACCGCCCGCGTCGGCCGATATGATGTCGCCGACCCAACCCCGTAGAACTTGATCCCTCAGGAGATTGACATGCCCACATACCACGTCGAAATGATGGAAGGCCGTACCGTCGAACAAAAGCGCAAGCTGGTCGAAGAGATCACGCGCGTCTCGGTCGAAGTCCTCGGTGGCTCGCCCGAATCGGTGGACATCCTGATCACCGACATCAAGCGCGAAAACTGGGCCACGGGCGGCAAGCTCTGGTCCGAACGCAGCTGAGGATCTTTCGTTCAATGCATGCAAAAGGCAGCTTTGGCTGCCTTTTTTCATGAAACCTGGTCTTTAATCCCGTATTTCCATGAGTGCCTGCAGTGCACTCCCAGCCACCGTCCAGGGCACAGGCATGGAGGCATCTGGCTTCCAGTGCCTGGCAACGCCATCCATGGACACCTGGGTCAGGGCCACCTGGGTAGCACCGGCAGCATGGGCCTGAACAGCCGCATCGGCCATGCACGCCACATAGCCGGCGACATCACCACTGCGAAAAAGAGCCCAGGCCCCTTCAACACACTGCAGCTGCATGCGTTGATCTGCGTTGCCTTGCTGCAGTTCTCCCATGAACAGATTGCGCGTGGCTTCGTACGTCGTGGGAGCGGCGCACAGCAGTGCAATGCGCGATTCGGGGTCACTTTGCAAGGCAGCGGCCACCTTGCGCGCCAGCATGCCATCGGCACGCCAGACCTTGCCACTGCGGCAATTCGCCACGGCCGGGCCCAGGGTCGAGCAGGTCAGCAGCACGGCATCGATATCGGCAGGGTCTGCCAGCGCATCGAGCTGCCCTGCCGTTTTCTGCCGAAGCGACGCATTCATGCCACCTGCAGCCTCCGCCTCCAATAGCAGTTCCTCATGCACCTGATGAACGATTGAGTGGGCCGGCCAGCCCAGTTCGGCAGCAGCCTGCTCGAAGATCACGGCGTTGCTGTGCGCCGTATGCAGACAGAGGATGGGCATGGGTGTGTTCCGTTTTTTTGCCGTTGCCCCGCATTGTGCTTGCAGCTGCCGCGCCAGGCGTTAGGCTATGGCTTGAACTACGCAAACAACGATACCGCCATGTGCCAGCTGCTTGGAATGAACTGCAACACGCCCACCGACGTGCGCTTCAGCTTTTCGGGGTTCACCCAGCGGGCGGGCAATACCGGCGACCATACGGACGGCTGGGGCATCGCCTTCTTCGAGGACAAGGGCCTGCGCCACTTCGTCGGCTACGAGCGCGCCATCGACTCGCCCATCGCCAAGCTGATACGCGAGTACCCGATCAAGAGCCGCAACGTCATCGCCCACATCCGCAAGGCCACGCAGGGCGCGGTAAGCCTGCAGAACTGCCACCCCTTCGTGCGTGAACTGTGGGGTCGCAACTGGGTCTTTGCCCACAACGGCGATCTCAAGGGCTTCGCTCCCAAGCTGCATGCCCACTTCCATCCGGTAGGCAACACCGACAGCGAGCAGGCCTTCTGCTGGATTCTCCAGGAGCTCTGGAAGTCCCATGCCGGCCTGCCCAGCGTCCAGGAACTCACGCACACGCTGCGCGAACTGGCCAGGCGCATCTCGCCGCACGGTACCTTCAACTTCCTGCTGTCCAACGGCGAAGCGCTGTGGGCCCATGCCACCACACACCTGTGCTACATCGAGCGTCGCCACCCCTTTGCCCAGGCCCATCTGTCGGATGAGGACCTGACCGTGGACTTCGCCCGGGAGACCACACCACAGGACCGTGTGGCCATCATCGTCACAGCGCCGTTGACCAAGAATGAAACCTGGACATCAATCCAGTCGGGCGAACTCAAGGTCTTTGTACAGGGTGAATGCCTGCCGCTCTGAAGCATTGCGCATTCAGGATGAAAAAAGAGAGCGCGTCAGCGCTCTCTTTTTTTGGGATGTCCGTTTTGGATGTCCGTTTTGGCTGTTCAGCCTGTTTCCCCGTTTCCTGCAGCCCAATGCAAAAAACCCCGTAGCTTTGGGCTACGGGGTTTCTTGGGCTGTAAGAGCCTGACGATGACCTACTTTCACACGGGAACCCGCACTATCATCGGCGCAAAGTCGTTTCACTGTCCTGTTCGGGATGGGAAGGAGTGGTACCAACTTGCTATGGTCATCAGGCATA